>Ga0102591_1000003_pt1 | contig 1618094 bp, 1528 predicted proteins | sample AraplaCol_mCL_r2_2_FD_76860 | JGI IMG/M metagenome (GOLD analysis project Ga0102591, IMG submission 76860) | Arabidopsis root microbial communities from North Carolina, USA - plate scrape MF_Col_mCL_r2 (SPADES assembly) (version 2) | ecosystem: Host-associated > Plants > Roots > Endosphere...
AAAAACCCATTCACAAGTTAAGCGACCTCCGGTCGCGCCCATGGCGCGGGATGGAGCAGCCCGGTAGCTCGTCAGGCTCATAACCTGAAGGTCGCAGGTTCAAATCCTGCTCCCGCAACCAAGGTCGCTCGCCGCACCAAAGCCGCCCCGGGCGGCCTTTGGGTGCCGCCGTCTCGTCAGGCTCACAACCTGAAGGCCGTCAGACAAATCCTGACCCCGCAACCAGCCAAAGCCCGCATGCCGCAAAGCACGCGGGCTTTCTTGCGTCCTGCTCCGCGCTTGTCGTGCGACGCAGGTGAAGGGAAAGGCCGGAGTGGTCGGGCAACCCGACCACTCCCCGTCATGACGAACACGAAACGGCTGCCGCGCGTCCGCTACACCCAATAGTCCAGATGGTGTTGCTGCGACGTGGCGTAATCATGCGCTGACATGTCGGCCCATCCGAGTTGCCCGGCGCTTTCCGTCTCGGCGCCTTCCGGAGCCCGCCGCTCGCCCTCGCGGAGGAAGCCGAACATCACGTCGTCGCTCGCGGCGGCCGAATAATGGTCGTCCAGCCCCGCGACGTGCCCGAGCTCATGCATGACTACCGTCAGCAGATCGATGCCCGCAGGGCCATTGTCCCCCGCGAATTCGAGATCGTCGAACGGCGTCGCATCGAGATACCAGCCGAAGCCGGCGGCATTGCTGTCGATCAGCACTCCGCCGCTGCCGTGCAAGCCGAGATCGAGCCCGGCCAGATCGGCGACCGCGAACGATGTGGCGCGCATCGCGGCGACCGCGTCGGCGCCGGCGCCGGCATCCGCCCAACGCTGGATGGCGGCATCGACAAGGCCATCGAGCTCGGTCTGGCCGAGCAGATGGCCGGTGCCGGCCGACGGTCCGGCGACGGCGTCCGCCATCAGTGGCGTCGGATTGTCGGGGACCAGCGCGATGCCCCCGGCCGGCGAGGTCGCCCCGCCGGTCTGGCTCACGACGATGTTCGCCGCGGTGGCGACCGGCGTGTTGCCGTTGGCGTTCCAGGTGGCGACCGCATCATCGTCGAGGCCCGGCCCGCCCTCGACGAAACCGCCGAGGAAGATCCGCGGATCGGAGGTGCCGTCCAGATCCGAGGTGCGAAGGCGCAGCAGGTTGGTGGGTCCGCCGGCAAGGACATCGTTGTTGATGATGTTGGCATAGACCTGGTTGGTCTCGCCGGCCGCCGAGGAACCGGCGGTGATGTTGATGTCGGCAAGGGCGGTGGCGTTCGAATCGAGCGTGTTGTTGTCGAGCGTGAGATCGAGCCGCGCGTCGCCGAAGCGCGCCTGCGCCTCGATCGATGCGCTGCTGTTGCCGGTACCCATGGTGAAATTGTTGTTGCGGACCTCGACGATCGCAGTGCTGCCGGTGTCTTGCGGAAGAATGCGCACGCCCGATCCAGCCGCATTGGCAGTGACGATATTGTCGTTGATCCGCCCTTCGATGTCGGCGCCGCCGAAAGCCGTGACGTTGATCGCGTTGCCGCCGCGGCTGGTCACGGTGTTGCCGATGACGTTGAACGAAAATTGCGACGCGTTGCCTGCATTGAGATCGATGCCGGTGCCGATCGCCGCTTCGCTGTCGATGAGATTGTTGACGATATCGACGCTGACGATCGAATCATGATCGCCGACGACCTGGATCGCCTGGGTCCGGAGCCGCACGAAATCGCTGTCGATGATGTCGATGTTGGTGACTGGCGCGCCCGGCGCGGTGCTGAAGCTGCGGAACTGCAGGCCGCCATCGCCATTGGGGTTGACCGGACCACCGCCGATCACGGTCTGGCTGTCGCGGATGGTGACGTTGTCGAGCACGAGGTTGAGTCCGACATCGGTGTTGACGATGTCGAGCCCGTTGGTCTCCGAGAAGGAGATGTCGGTGTTCGAGATCGAGGAATTGCCCGACAGATTGGTGAACTCGAGGCCGCTTTCGTTCACGGCATTGCCGGCCTGGGTGATCGTGCTGTTGTTCATCACGAAATCGGCGACGTTGATGCCGACGACGCCGCTGTCGGCGGCGCCGTCGATATCGACATTGTCGAACGATGCGCCGTTCACGCCGCTCAGATAGATCGCGCCGTTGGAATTGCTCACGTCGAGATCGGTCGAAGTGCCGTTGGTCAGATTGGCGTTGGTGAGGGCGACATTGGCGATGCTCACCTCCGCGGTGTTGATCAGTTCGATGCCGCGCACGCCGATATTCTGGATCGTGCCGCCTGAGCCGTCGTTGCCGGTGCCGGTGATGTGCAGCCCGCCCGCCGTTCCGGTGCCGTTGAGCCGGATTGCGTAGGCGCCGCCATCGGCCGAGACGCTCTCGAAGGTCAGGTCGGCCGCGCCGATCGCAGTGCCGCTGACCGACACCGCGACCCCCGTGGTCGAGGTCACGCTGTTGCCCGCGCCGGTCGCGGTGACCGACCCGCCGCCGCTGGCGTTGAGACCCGCGCCGCTGGTGGTGACGATGTCGAGCCCGCCGCCAAGCGCCAGCGCGCCGCTGTTGCCGGTGAAGTTGACGGCGGTGGTGGTGCCGGTCGAGACCGTGCCGCCGCCGGTGAAGCTGGCGCTGAGCGACGATCCGGTGATGTCGATGCCGCCGCCGCTATGCGTGCCGGTGATCGTCGTCGCGCCGGTGACGGTGAAGCTGCCGCTCACGCCGGCCAGGTCGATCGCGCCGCCGCTCGAGCCCGAGGAGGCGGCGCTGTTGAGCGCGACATTGAGCGTACCGCCCTGATCCACGTCGATGATCTGGCCCACGCCCGATTTGCCGACGTCGCTGACCGTCAGCGTGCCGACGCCGCCGCCGCCGTCGGAGATGCCCGCGCCGGTGGTGTCGCCGATGTCGAAGCCCGAGATATGGTTGTTCTGGGCAAGATCGACGCCGTTGTTCGTGCCGCCGGTGACGATGATCGTCGGCCGGCCGGTGCCCTGCTCGATCGTCTCGGCGCCGATCACCAGATCCTGGCCGCCGCCGACCAAGGTCTGACCGTTCAGCAGATTGATGCCGTCGGCCTCGGAATAGGTGCCGGTGCCTTCGCGCAGATAGATGGTGTCGCCGGTGCCGGGGCCGCTCGGCGAGCCCTGCGCCGCGTTGAAGGCCGCGAGCGACGTGAACGGATCGGCCTGTGTGCCCAGATTGGCGCTGCCGACCGCGGCATTGTCGATGAACCAGACCTGGTTCGCCCCGACAGTGACGGTCACCGTCGCGGTGTCGGTTGCGCCGTCGGCGTCGGTGAGCGTGTAGGTGAAGCTGTCGGCACCGCTGAAACCGACCGGCGGCTCGTAGGTGAACGAGCCGTCGGGATTTACGGTCACGCTGCCGCCGTTCGCCGATGTCGCGTCGAAGGCAGTGACCGAAGCCTCGCCCGGCCCGGCGCCGACTCCGCCATCGTCGGTGTCGTTGGCGAGCACGCCGTCATTCGCATCGACGGTGAGCGTGACGTTGCCGACCACCGAATAAGCGTCGTCGACTGCGTCGGGCGGCAGATTGTCGGACTCGCCGGTGATCGTGACGGTCACGTCCTGCGTCGTGGTGCCGCCATGTCCGTCATCCACCGAGACGGTGTAGACTTGCGTCAGCGTCTCGCCTTCGTCGAGGAAATCGATCGCGCTGTCGTCGACTGCGAAATGCCAGCCGACGCTGTCGGTGCCCTGGTTGACGGCATCGAGCGTGAAGGTGCCGACATAGCCACTGTCTTGCGGCACGAAGCTCGCGCTGTGCGTGTCGCTCAAATCGGCGTCGTCGAACGCGATCGTGCCGCTGTCCTGGTGCGTGAAGGCATTCTCGTTCGGATCTCCATTGGGCAGTTCGGTAATGCTGCCCGTGGCATCGGTGCCGCCGGCATCGATCACCGGCGCGTCGTTGGTGCCGGTGACGGTGAGGGCGATCGTCGATGCGGCGGTGGCGCCATGTTCGTCGGCGATCGAATAATTGACCGTGACGACAGTGCTTTCGCCGACCGCGAGATAGTCGAAATCGCTGCCCGGGGCGAACTGCACCTGGTTCCCGACCACCGATGCGGTGCCTTGGCCCGACGGGGTGGAGGCAGTCGTGACCGTGAGCACCGCGCCGTCGTCCGCATCGGTATCGTTGCCGAGGACATTGACGAGGATCGTCGCGTTCTCGGTCGTCGCGGCGGCGTCCGGATTGGCGACGGGGCCGTCATTGGTGCCGGTGACGGTGACCGTCACGGTCGAGGCGGAAGCGGCGCCGAACTGGTCCTGCATCGTGTAATTGAGCGTGACGCTGGCGGTCGCGCCCACCGCGAGATGGTCGAAGTCGCTGCCCGGATTGAACTGGACCTGATTGCCGACCACGGCGGCGCTGCCTTGTCCCGCCGGGGCCGAAGCGCCGGTGACGGTGAGCACCGCGCCATTGTCGACATCGGTGTCGTTGGCGAGGACGTTGATCGATATGCTCGCATTCTCGGTCGTCGCCGCATTGTCGGGATTGGCGACGGGCGCGTCGTTCACGCCGGTGATCGTGAAAACGAGGTTGGCGGTGTCCGAGGCGCTGCCGTCCGACGCGGTGTAGGTGAAGCTGTCCTGCACCACCTGTCCCTGCGCGAGGGTCTGCGCCGTTGCGTTGAGCACATAGTTATAGGTGCCGTCGGCATTGAGCGTCAGCGTGCCATAGGTGCCGTTGAACACGCCGGGAGTGGCGGTCAGCGTATCGCCCTCGAAGTCGAAATCATTGTCGAGCACGCTCGCGGTGCCGCTGCTGTAATTGCCGGCATCCTCGGTGAGCGCGGCCGCGTCGTCGGCCGCGAACGGCGCGTTATTCGCAGTGAGATCAATAGTGACGTCGGCGAATTGCAGCCGCTCGACCGAGACCAACAGGTCGGTGCCGTCCGTGCCCGAACCGGGCCCGCCGGGGCCGTTATGCACCACGCCCGCGATCGGCCCGAGCCGATAGATCGTGTAATCGGCGAGCGAGCCCGAATAGACTGCGGTATCGGTGCCCGCGCCGCCGTCGATGACGTCGAATCCCGCACCGCCGGTGAGCGTATCGTTGCCGTTGCCGCCCGACAGATTGTCATTGCCGCTGCCGCCCGAGAGCGTGTCGTCATCGTCGTCGCCGGAAAGCTGGTCGTTGCCGTCGCCGCCGATCAGGATGTCGTTGCCGGTGCCGCCCGACAGCTCGTCGTCGTCGGTGCCGCCGTCCAGCGTATCGGCGCCGTTGCCGCCGAACAAATGATCGAGCCCCGCGCCGCCATGGAGATAGTCGTTGCCGTCGTCGCCATAGAGCGTGTCGCTATCGGCCTCGCCATAGAGGGTGTCGTTGCCCGTGCCGCCATGCATCACGTCATTGCCGGTACCACCGGTCAGCGTGTCGTCATTGGCATCCCCGAACATGTCGTCATTGCCCACGCCGCCGCTCATGACGTCGTTGCCGTTTCCTCCCGACATGTCGTCATTGCCGTCTTCGCCATAAAGTGTGTCGTTGCCGTCATTGCCTTCGATGTCGTCGTTGCCGGTTCCCCCATAGATCGTGTCGTTTCCGCCGCGCCCATAGAGATGGTCGTTTCCGCCAAGGCCATAGATCGTGTCATCGCCGTTGGAGCCGTTGATGGTGTTGCTACCATTATTGCCGGTGTAGATGGGCACATCCGTCTCCTATTGTTGCATTGCAGGAAGCAGCCGATTTGCGACGAAAAGAGCATGGAATAACAATTACAAAGCTCGCCGTATTCGGCGCGCATGTGCGGAAATTGTTGATGTGGTCCCAATCCCCCGTCCGAACGCAGCGCTCGAAATCTCGAACGAAACTTTGCCCCGCGCGACTCGATCTTATTTCATATCGGAACACGCACAGGTTACTCGCCGATGACTTCGAGTCCATAGCAAATCATTTTGGCCGGGGCCTGCGCGGAAAGATCCGATTCCAATCAAGGATCGGCAGGACGAGGCGTGCCCCCGTTTCAGGCCCTGGCGCCCGCGGCGACCGGCTTCCCTGCGATCGACACCAATCGCGAACGCAGCCATAAGGGGGCGCGGGAGTTGCTACGGCGTGACGACAAGCTTGGATGAAGCGCCGGACGAAGTGACTGCGGGAGTGCCTCCCCGCCGTGCGCGCTGGGGACGCTTGTTTCTAGCGCTGTTCGTGCTGCTGCTGACCGCATTGCTCGTCGCGTGGTTGCAGCGGCGCACCATCGCGCGCGAATTCGTCGATCGGGAATTGAGCCGCCGGGGCGTCCGCGCCCAGTACGAGATCGAGCAGCTCTCCCCCTGGCGTCAGCGGCTCACCCATGTCGTGATCGGCGATCCCCGCAATCCCGATCTGACCGCCGACTGGGTCGAGCTGGGTACCACGCTGTCGCCCTGGGGCGCCAAGGTGCTGGCGTTGCGCTCCGGTGAGGTCCGTATGAAGGCGCGACTGGTGCAGGGTCAATTGTCGCTGGGGGCGATCGACCGGCTGATGCCGCCTTCGTCGGGGAAACCTTTTACGCTGCCGCACATCGAACTCGCCGTCGCCGATCTGCGGATGCGGCTGGATAGCGGGCACGGCGTTGTCGATTTCCGGATGGCGGGCAAGGGGATGCTCGATGACGGCTTCACGGGCGCCACGCGCATCGCCGCGCAGCGGCTGGATATCGCCGGTTGTTCGATACTCGACCTGTCAGCTTCGGTGGCGCTCCACATTCGCCGCGCCCGACCCGATCTGGCCGGTCCGTTGGCAGCGGCGAGCCTCGATTGCGGCACCATCCGCGCCGATCAGCCACGGGTCGCGCTCAAGGCGATGCTGAGCGAGGGACTGGACAATTGGAACGGTACGGCGCGTGTGAACCTCGCCGCGCTCTCCATGCCCCGGCGGCGCGTTTCCCAAGTGGCGGGGGACGTGTCCTTTGCCGGCGGTGCCTTGGGAACGCGCGGCAAGGTCGCTCTCGGCACGGGGCGCTTCGACATGCCCCAGGCGGCGGGAGAGCGGTTGCAGCTCGGCGGTGGTTTTGCCCAGCGCGGGAGTGGCTTCGAATATCGCGGGAGGATCGCCGCCGGCTCGACGCGCCTCTCGCGGGCGTTGCTCGACAAGATCCGGAGCACTGCCGCCGCTGCACAGGGCACGCCGATCGGACCGATCGTCGCGCAATTGGCCGGTGCCACCGCCACGGCGGCTGCCGCGTTCGATGCGAGTGCCGACCTCGTCCTCACCGTCTCGCCGACTGGAATGCAATACCGCCTGCCGCGTCTGGAAGTCGCCGCGGCAAATGGCGCTCGATTCTCGTTCGACCGCGGGGATGGCGTGCGCGGGGACGCCAGTGGCGCGGCGCCGCGGCTCGACGGAACGCTCGCGCTGCGCGGCGGCGGAATGCCTGAAGTGCTGGTCCGCCTGTCACAGAAACCGGGTGACGCGCAGATCTACGGCGTCGGCTTCCTCCAGCCTTATGCCGCCGAGGGTGCGAGCCTCGCATTGTCGAACCTGGTCTTCGTGCTTGGGGATCGCGGCGGCACGATGCGGACATTCGCCACCCTTTCGGGGCCCTTTGCGGGCGGGCGGATCGATCGCCTCGCACTCCCGCTCGATGCACGCTGGCGCGACCGGAGCATCACCTTGAATCCGGGCTGCGTTCCCGTCCGCTTCGAGCGGATCGCCGCGGCGGGGGTAGTGCTGATGCCAGCGGGCGTGACGGCCTGTCCGCTGGGCAGCGCGATGGTGCGCACCGGCCCGGGCGGCGTGGGCGGCGGCGTTCGCCTCGTACACCCGGGCCTCTCCGGCCGGGTCGGCTCCAGCCCGCTCGCCTTGCGAGCGGCGGAGGCACGGTTCGAGCTGGGGACCCGCCGGTTCGAAGTGACCGGGACGGCGGTGCGTCTCGGCGCGGGGAGCATCACGCGCCTCGATATCGGCACGCTCTCCGGCCGCTTCGGCGACGTCATCGGCGGTGACTTTGCCGATCTCGGCGGCCAGATCGGCAGCGTGCCGCTGGTGATCTCCGGCGGCGCGGGAACATGGAAAGCCGATGCCACGGGTCTGTCGCTCGCGGGGCGGCTGCAAGTCGCCGACACCGCCGCGCCGGTGCGTTTCCACCCGCTCGCCAGCGACGACGCGATGCTGCGGCTGGCTGGCAACGATATCGTCGCCACTGCCGGCCTCAAGACTCCCACCGCCGGCGTGCCGGTGGGGCGGGTGGAAATCCGGCACGACCTCTCCACCGGCAAGGGCGTCGCATCAATCGCGGTGCCCGGCCTGCGCTTCGCCGAAAGCGGGCTGCAGCCCAGCGACCTCACGCCGCTCACCTTCGGCGTGATCGCCGACGTGAGCGGAACCGTGGAAGGCGAAGGCCGCATCCTGTGGTCGCCCGAAGGCGTGACCAGTACAGGCCGCTTCGGCACCCGCAGCGCGGATCTGGCCGCGGCGTTCGGGTCGGTCCGCGGCCTCGCCACCGAAATCCGGTTCAGCGATCTCCTCAACATGCGCACTGAACCCGGCCAGGTCGCGACCGTCGCCGAGATCAACCCCGGCGTACCGGTCAGCAACGGCGCGATCCGCTTCCGCCTGCTCGACAGCCAGCGTGTCGAGGTGGAAGGCGGGCGCTGGCCCTTCGCCGGCGGCGAACTCGTGCTCGAGCCGACGATCCTCGACTTCAGCCAGAGCCGCGAGCGGCGCATGACCTTTCGGGTTATCGGCGCCGACGCGGCCTTGTTCCTGAAGGAGATGGAGTTCGAGAATCTCGACGCCACCGGCACGTTCGACGGAACGCTGCCGATGATCTTCGACGAGAAAGGCGGCCGTATCGAAGGGGGCAGCCTGCGCGCCCGCGCCGGCGGTTCGGTCGCCTATGTCGGCGAGATCTCGCAGCACGACGTGGGTTTCTGGGGCAATATGGCGTTCCAGGCGCTGAAGGCGCTCGACTATCGCAGCCTGACGATCGCCATGAACGGTCCGCTCGCCGGCGACATGGTCACCGAGATCCGCTTTTCCGGCGTCAGCCAGGGCAAGGGGACCAAATCCAATTTCCTGTTGAAGCGGCTGGCGAAATTGCCCTTCGTGTTCAACGTCCGGGTCAGCGCGCCGTTCAAGCAGCTGCTCGATTCGGTGCAGTCCTGGTACGATCCGAACCGGCTGATCGAGCGCAACCTGCCCTCGTTGCTCGAAGAACAGGAACGATCCGGCGGCGAAAACGGCGCGAAGCCGGTTCAGCCGCGCGAAAGCGACAAGCTGCGATGAAGGGAGCCGTGATGCGGTTGAATCGAACTACAGGCCTTTTGGCGATGCTCCCGATCGGAGCCACGATCGGCGGCTGCGTCAACGTGACGGCGCCCGACAAGCCGATCGTCATCAACCTCAACATATCGATCACCCAGGAAGTGGTGTATCGCCTCGACAACAAGGCGAAGACACTGATCCAGGAAAATCCGGGAATCTTCTGATGCGCCCTATGCTCTTCACCGCCGCGCTTGCGGCAGCTGCGTTGACCGTCACGCCGGCGCTCGCCCAGCGCGATCCGGCCTATGCCGCGGCGCGCGCCGCGGGTCAGGTCGGCGAACAGCCCGACGGCTATCTCGGGATCGTCGGCACGGCGACCCCGGAGCTTCGCGCCTTGGTCAACAACCTCAATATCCAGCGCAAGAAGCAATATACCGATCAGGCTGCGGCGGGCTCGACCGTGCAGCAGATGGCGTTCGTCACCGGCTGCAACCTGATCCTGCGTACGGCGCCGGGCGAGAAATATCAGGCGCCCGACGGCCGCTGGCTCACCCGCGGTGCCGAAGCACCCGTGCGCGATCCGCGCTGTCTTTGAGCCGATAAGGCGAAATCGCGCTCTAGTTTCCCCTCCCGGTAAGGGAGGGGATCAAGGGGTGGGTAGCGGCGGCGAGGCTCGATGCCTCGCCCGGCGCTTCGCCGCTGGGCGACAGAGTCTTTTGGGCGCGCAGACGCGCGCACCCACCCCCAACCCCTCCCTGCAAGCAGGGAGGGGAGTTTAAGATCGCTAATGCGCCGCTCCCATCTCGACCGTCCGTGACGGCCGCGGCGTGAGCCAGATGATCATCGCCGCGAAGGCGAATACCACCGCCGAGATCAGGAAGATGTGCGTGGTCGCCACCGCCAGGGCTTCCTTGTCGACGAGCTGGGCGATCACCATCCGGATCTGATCCACCGAGAAGCCCTGCGCGGCGAGCGCGTCGCTGGTGCCTTGCGTGTTCAGGCTCGATACGATCTCGCTGCGGGCAACCCGGCTGCTGTCGTCCCACATCGTCGCCGAGATCGAAGTGCCGATCGCGCCGGCCATGGTGCGCAAAAAGCTCATCACCCCCGCGGCAGCCGCGGTCTCCTCGGGCTCGACAGCGCCGAGCGCGAGCGTCGTCAGCGGAATGAAGAAGAACGGCATGCCGAAGCCCTGAAGCAATTGGGGGAAAGCGAGCGTCCAGAAGTCCGCGCCGCTGTTCCAGTGGACACGCAGCAGCGAGGTCAGGCCGAGCCAGAGGATGCCGAAGCAGACCAGCGCGCGCGGATCGACCTTCGTCGACAGCTTGGCGACGATCGGCGACATGATCACCGCAGCGACGCCGGTGAACGCAGTGGCATATCCCGCATAAGTTGCGGTGTAGCCCATGCTGGTCTGCAGCCATTGCGGGATGATCACTGCCGAGGCGAAGAAGGTGGCGAAGGCGAAGGACAGGGATGTCACCGCCACCGTGAATCCCCGATGCCGGAACACGCGCAGGTCGACGATCGGCTGGTCCTCGGTGAGCTCCCAGGCGAGGAACACGACCAGCCCCACCGCGGCGATCACTGCCAGCGCGACGATCGTCGGATCGCTGAACCAGTCATGCTCGCGGCCGAGATCGAGCATGATCTGCAGCGCGCCGATCCACAGCAGCATCAGCGCGAGCCCGACGCCGTCGATCCGCATCTTCTCGGTTTTGGTCTCGGATGAAGCGAGCAGCCGCATCGCGCCGAACGCACAGAGCGCGGCGACGGGGATGTTGATGAAGAAGATCCAGTGCCACGACCACGAATCGCTGATCGTGCCGCCGAGGATCGGGCCGAGGATCGGCGCGGTAACCGTGGTCATCGCCCATACGCCCATTGCCTGCGCGCGCTGCTCGGGCTTGAAGATGCGCATCAGCAAGGTCTGGCTGAGCGGCATCAGCGGGCCGCCGCACAGGCCCTGCCCGATCCGGCACGCGACGAGCATGCCGAGCGACGTCGACATGCCGCACAGCAGCGAGAACAGGCCGAACCCGATCATCCCGAAGGTGAAGGTGCGCACCGTGCCGAACCGGCCGGCCAACCAGCCGGTCAGCGGCACGCACACCGCCTCCGCCACGGCATAGGAAGTGATGATCCACGTCCCCTGGCTGGCCGAGATGCCGAGGCTGCCGGCGATGTGCGGCACCGAGACGTTGGCGATCGTGGTGTCGAGCACCACCATGAAGTTGGTGAGCGCGAGCACCGCGCCCGCGAGGATCAGCCGGAACCCGGTGAGGGGCGCCATTTCCTCGGCCTTGCCGTTCATCGGAGCTGTCCTCAGTTCTTCGAGACGTCGATCTCGGCGTCCATGGACAGCCCGACCCGCAGCGGGTGCGCCAGCAACTCCTTCGGATCGAGCGCGACGCGTACGGGGAGGCGCTGGACCACCTTGATCCAGTTGCCCGTGGCGTTCTGCGCGGGAATCAGCGCGAAGGAACCGCCGGTACCGCCCGAGAGCCCGACGACGCGCCCATGATATTCGACATCGCCGCCATACAGGTCGGAGGTGAGCGTCACCGGCTGGCCGACCTTGACGCGGTCGAGCTGGCCTTCCTTGAAATTGGCGTCGACATAAAGCTGGCCGACGGGGACGATCAGCATCAGCGCAGTGCCGGGCGCGACGCGCTGGCCGATCTGGACGTTGCGCCGGGTGACCACCCCGTCGATCGGCGCGCGGATCACGGTGCGCTCGAGATCGAGCTTCGCCTGCGCCACCTTGGCCTGCGCCGCCAGCACTTCGGGCGCGGTGTTGGCGGTCGTGCCGCTGATCAGTGCGTTGTTGGCGGCCAGTTCGCCGCTGGCTGCGCCCTTGGTCGAGCTCGCCTGCGCAATGCCGGCGCGCGCCAGTTCGAGTGCCGCCCTGGCCGAGGCGAAGGCGTTGGTCGCCGAGGAGAGTTCCTCGCCCGACACCGCGCCATTGGGGGCGAGGCGCTGGCGCCGGGCGAGGTCGACGCGTGCCCTCTCGTAATCCGCCTGCGCGGAGACGAGTTGGGCGCGGGCACGCGCGATATCGGCGTTGCGAGCATCGACCTGCGCGGCGAGCGCCGTGCTGGTGGCCGAGGTCTGGCCATATTGGCGCCGGGCCCTGGCGAGTTCGGCCTCGGCCTGCGCGAGCGCGATCCGCGCGTCGCTGCCGTCGAGCTGGACGAGGACGTCGCCCTTGCGCACCGCCTGCGTGTCGGCGACGCGAACGTTCAGCACCTGCGCGGCGATCATCGGCGTCACGCTGGCGGTGTCGGCGCCGACATAGGCATTGTCGGTGCCGATATGATGGCTGCCGACCAGGGCATACCAGCCGCCATAGCCGGCGCCGGCGAGCAAGACGGCGCCGGCTATCCCGCCGAGCAGCTTCTTGCGGAGCGTGTTGGGCTTGTTCTGCACCTCGTCGGTGCGCAACTGGAGGCCTGCGGGATCTGCGTCAGCCATGGGTCGAATCCTTGCGTGCGGCGGTGGCCGTGTTGTTGTTGGAAAAGCCTCCGCCGAGCGCGCGGACCAATTGAACGTCGAGCGTGAATGCTCGCGCCTCGAGGTCGACGACGATCTGGCGGTTCTGCAGCACCCTCTCTTCGGCGGTCAGAACATCGAGGAAGGTCGACAGGCCGCCTTCATAGCGTTGCCTGGCGATTCCATAGGCGGCTTCCGAATCGGCGAGCGCCTGCCGGCTCTCGGAGAGGCGGATGGCGAGCGCGCGCTGGCTGGTCACTGCGTCGGCGACTTCGCGGAACGCAGTGGCGACGGTGCCGTCGTAATTGGCGACGGCTTCGTCATAGCCGGCGCGGGCGCCCTTATATTGGCCGGCGAGCTGCCCGCCGCGGAAGATCGGCAGGCTGATCGCGGGGCCGGCCTGGCCGAAGGTCGAGCCGCGGTCGAACAGGTTCGACAGGCCGAGCGACTGGAAGCCGATCAAGGCACTGAGATTGACCGAGGGATAGAAGTCGGCGCGCGCCACCTTGATGCGGCTGGCGGCGGCCTCGACCCGGGCACGGGCGGCGGCGATGTCGGGGCGGCGGCCGATCAGGTCTGTGGTCACGCCGGCGGGAAGCGACCGCGCCTCGGCGGGCGAGACGGGCAGGGCTATGGTCAGGCCTCGATCGGGGCCCTTGCCCAGCAAAGCCGCGATGCGATTGCGGGTCAGCCCGATCGCTTCGTCGGTTGCGGCGAGCGTGGCGCGTGCGGCGGGGACCGCCGAATCGGCCTGCTTGCTTTCGGCGCGGGTATCGAGGCCGGCAGCGACGCGATCGGAGACGAGTTTCTGCGTCTCGGTGCGGAGGCGCAGCGCATTCTCCTGCACCCGGCGTTCGGCGGCGAGCTGTGCCAGATCGGCATAGGCGCTTGCAATGTTGGTCGAGAGCACGAGCCGCGATTGTTCGAGCTCGATCCGCGCGGCCTCGGCATCGGAGGTCGCCGCGGCAAGTGCCGCGCGGTTCTTGCCCCACAAATCGAGGTCGAAGCTCAGGCTGGCGGCGACGCGCCCGCTGTCGTTCCAGCCCTGCGGCACGAACGCGGCGGGGATGCCGTTGTTATAGCTCTGTTTGGCCTCGGTCGCGCTCGCGTCGACTCCGATCGAGGGGAGCCGGGCGGCGCCGGCCTGTTGGGCGTAAGCCTGCGCCGAACGCAGCCGCGCCGCGGCGGCGGCGAGATCAGGCGAGTCCTTGAGCCCTTCTTCGATCAGTGCAGTGAGCTGCGGATCGGCATAATCGGTCCACCAGTTGCGGGCGGGCCATGTCGCCGCCGCGGCGCCGAAGGTCTGGCTCGCGGCATAGCTGTCGCCGGCGCGAACCTCGGGGCGCGCGCCGAGCTGCGGCACCGGTGCGCAGGCGGAAAAGAGGAGCGGCGTGGCGAGCGTCGCGAGGGCAGGCCGGAAGCGGGAAGCGATCATGATTTAAATACCGTACTGTAGGGTACGGCGACGCAAATGGTCCGGGCCTTGCGCCTTGTCAATAGGAAATCGTACCCTATAGTACGGTTATGGAAACGCTAATCGAAAAGGCGCCCGGCAAGCGCGAGGCGCGCAAGGAAGAGCGGCGGCTGGCGATCCTCGACGTCGCCAAGCGTTCGTTTCTCGAAAGCGGCTATTCGGCGACATCGATGTCGGCGATCTCGGTCGAGCTGGGCGGCTCCAAGGGTACGCTCTGGAACTATTTCCCCTCGAAGGAAGAGCTGTTCGCGGCGGTGCTCGAACATGCCACGGCGTCCTACCGCCGGGAGCTTGGTGATCTTCTCGAACCGTCGGCCGATCTGTGGATGACGATCGTAACTTTCTGCCGCAGTTTCATCGCCAAGATCACCTCGCCCGACAGCGTGCGGCTGCATCGCCTGATCGCCGCCGAAGCGGCGCGCTTTCCGGAGGTCGGCGAGATTTTCTATCGCCGCGCGCCGGAACCCACCCAGCGGATGCTCGCCGATTTCTTCGCGGGCCAGATGGCGGTCGGGCACATGCGCGACGCGGATCCGCTGGTTGCGGCGCGTGCGCTCGCCTGCCTGTGCATGGGGTGGCTTCACCAGCGTGTGATCTGGGGAATTGCGGAGCCTACGCCTGAAACCGTCGAGGCGGAGGCCTATGGCGCGGCCGACATCTTCGCGCATGCCTTCGACATTGCTCGCCCCGGCGAAGCCTAGTTTCGCCGCCGCGGTCGCTGTGGGCCGAAATTGAGCCGCCGGGTGACGTTGTAGTCGAGCACCGCCATGACGAAATATGCCGCGAACTGCTTGACGCGTGTCCACATGCCGGTGCGCGCATTGTAAACTTCGGCGGTTACTTGTTCCGAATTGGCGATCTCGCCCTCGATGAATTTCCGGACATGTGCCGCAAAGCTAACATCCTCGATTCGCAGCATAAGTTCTAGATTGAGGAACATGCTGCGGATATCGAAATTGGCCGAGCCGATGTGCACGACATCGTCGATGACGAACAGCTTGGTGTGGAGTTTCAACGGCTGATATTCGTAGATCTCGACATCCTTGCGCAACAGTCCCGCATAGGTGAAATGCGCCGCCCACAGCGACGCGGTGTGATCCACCTTTGACGGCAGTACCAGCCGGACGCGCCCGCGCCTGCCCACTTTGTCGAGCCGGCGCAGCATGGCGGGATTGGGTGCGAAATAGGAAGTGATCAGGTCGATTGCCTGCGCCCGCTGCATGTCGCGCTTGACGACTCGCGCCCATGGCGAGAGCCGCCGCATCGGGCCACCCAGCAGCCAGCGGGTTGCGCCTTCGGGTTCGCTCCACGAATTGAGCATCCGTGCGAGCGAGCGCATCGACGCGCGCGGCCGCTTCGCCCAGCGCGACAGCGCGTCGAAATAGCCCACCAGTCGTGCGGCGGCAGGCCCTTCCACGATCAGCCCGAGGTCGCGCCAGGCATGCTGTTCAGGCGTGCCGAAATAGCTGTTCTCGATATTGAACCCGCCGATGATCACACGCGATTCGTCGGCCAGCGCGAGCTTCTGGTGATTGCGCAGCAGATAGCGGCGACCCCAGCGGGGCACGAAGCGGCACATGTCCACTCCTGCCCTCTGCAGCGGATCGAAGAAGTGGCGGGCGGCGGCGTGCTCGCTGCCCAGCCCGTCTACGATCAAATGGACCTTCACGCCGCGCTCCGCGGCCGCGATCAGCGCATCGCGGATCGCGGCGCCGGCCGCGTCGTCGACATAGATGTAATAGAGCACCCGTAGCGTCCGCGTCGCCGAACGGATCAACGCCAGCAACGCGTCCATGCGTTCGGGCCCCTTGGGCAGCATCGTCAGCCGGTTACCGTCGACTGTGAAGGGCTGCGACCAGGGATCCATGGCGAATGCATGGGCTGCACCGGCCGCGGCGGCAAGTGTGGCAGTCTCCGGCAATCGCACCGCCCGAATCCTCGTGACGCAACTGAAACCATTGAACCCATGGGCCGCATTCTGGTTTCAACCGCGCTGGCGACGGGGCGTTTTCCTTGACAATCAGCGGGTCGATGCCTAAGTGCCGCCCCTCTCCCGGACACCATTATCCAAGGAAAGCGTAGATGGCGCGCGTCACAGTCGAGGATTGCGTCGACAAGGTCTCGAACCGATTCGATCTGGTTCTGTTTGCGGCGCAGCGCGCCCGGCAGATCTCGGGCGGGGCCGAACTGACCATCGATCGCGATCGCGACAAGAATCCGGTCGTCGCGCTGCGCGAGATCGCCGAGGAAACCGTTCGCCCGACCCATCTCGAGGAAGCGGTGGTTTCCAGCCTTCAGCGCGTCCAGATCGACGACGAGGAAGCACCGGACGAAGTCGGTTCGCTGGCGCAGTCGGCCGAGGCGCTTCGCCTCACCGCGGCGGCGCCGCCCCGCAACCAGAATCTGGGCAGCGATTACGAAGGCTGATTTTTTCGTATCGCAGGAAATTCGCGGCCCCGGAGCGATCCGGGGCCGTTTTCTATTCGGGCGCCTCTTCCGCGCGGCCCTTGAAGCCCTGCGCGACCACGAACCATTCCACTGAGCCCTTGCGGCTAGCGGGCGGTTTGGCGTGCTTCACGGTGGCGAAATTGCGCTTCATCTCCGCGACCAGTGCCGAATCGGCGCCGCCGGCGAACACCTTGGCGACGAAATCGCCGCCTGGCGCCAGCGTGCGAAGCGCGAAGTCGAGCGCCGCCTCTACCAGCCCCAAGGTGCGTAGCGCGTCGGTCTGGGGATGGCCCACGGTGTTGGCGGCCATGTCCGAGAGGATCAGATCGGGCGCGCCGCCCAGTTCCGCGACCAGCCGATCGGGCGCGGCGTCGTCCATGAAGTCCATCTGCAGGATAGTCGCGCCGTCGATCGGATCGACGGGCAGCAGGTCGATTCCCACCACCGCGGCCTTGGGCAGTCGCTTGCGCACTAATTGCGTCCAGCCGCCCGGCGCGATGCCGAGGTCGACGACGCGCTTCGACCCCTTGAGAAAATCGAACTTCTCGTCGAGTTCGAGCAATTTGTAGACCGCGCGGCTGCGATAGCCCTCGGCCTTGGCGCGCTTCACATAAGGATCGTTGAGCTGGCGCTCGAGCCAGCGATTCGATTGCGGGGTGCGGCCCCGCGCCGTCTTCACGCGCGTATGGCCGCGCCCGCCGCCGCGGCTCATAACCGGTCTCCGTTCATCAGACGTCGCAGGATGCCTTCGCGGATGCCGCGATCGGCGATGCCTAGGCGTTCGGCCGGCCACAAGTCGAGGATCGTCTCGAGGATCGCGCATCCGGCGACCACCAGATCGGCGCGTTCGCCGCCGATGCACGGCACTTGCGAACGTTCCGCCATGCTCATCCCCGCGATTCGCCGGCTGACTTCGCGCATCGCCGCCGAAGGCATGATCAGCCCGTCCACCACCGACCGATCATAAGCTGGCAGCCCCAGATGGACGCTGGCCAGCGTCGTCACGGTGCCCGACGTGCCCAGCAACCGCGGCGTGCCCTTCGGCGTCCGCAGGCGCGCGACGAAGGGCGCGAAGCTCTCGGCCACTCGAGCGCGCATGTCCGCATACACTGCGGCACCATGTTCGGCGCCGTCGGCGATGCCCGTGGCCTCGGTCAGCGAGACCACGCCCCAGGGCGCGCTGTGCCAGTCGAGGATGCGCGGCACTTCCGCACGCGAATCGACGAGTACCAGCTCGGTCGAGCCGCCGCCGATGTCGAATACCAGAGCGGGTCCGTCGCCGGGTTCGAGCAGCGCGTGGCAGCCCAATACGGCCAGCCGGGCCTCTTCCTCCGCCGTGATTATGTCGAGCGCGATTCCCGTCTCGCGATAGACACGCTCGATGAATTCGGATCCGTTCGTGGCCTGACGGCATGCCTCGGTTGCCACCGATCGCGCCAGTGCGACGTTGCGGCGTTTGAGTTTGTCCGCGCAGATCCGCAGCGCCGCCAGCGTGCGGTCGATCGCGGCATCGGACAGCTTGCCGCTGGTCGCGAGGCCCTCGCCCAACCGGACGATTCGCGAAAAGGCGTCGATCACCGTAAAGCCCGCCCCCTGCGGCCGGGCGATCAGCAATCGGCAATTGTTGGTGCCCAGATCCAGCGCTGCGAAATGGCGCGATTCGGGCCAGCGTGCCCGGGCAGGCCGCTCGGGCGGTGCTTTGGGTATCGGTCGGGCGGAACTGCCGCTCCGGCCACGGGGCACTCTGGCTGGGCCATCCCCCATCGGGTTCACTCGCTTATGTTCTGTTCCGTCTCGGCCATGTTGACCGTCCGGTGCTTGGGAACGAGGCTAGCGCAGAGGGACGGACGGAGCAAGGCGCACTGCCGAAGTGGCGTTGACAGCATTCAAACCCCGCCCTATCTGGCCGGCCCTGTTGCCCCGTCGTCTAAAGGTAAGACTACGGACTCTGACTCCGTCAATTGAGGTTCGAATCCTCACGGGGCATCCAGACCGCTCAAATCCCGTTGAGCGATATCTTGAGAGAGACCAGTTCGCACGAAGGTGCCGGTCGATCGGGCGAGTGTGCACGCCCCCCACCGCCAATCCCATCGCTGCGACGAAGCTCGCTCACGCTGAATGCGGGCATTCACAATGGGCCGGGGGTGAAAGCTGGCGCACCCGACAGGATTCGAACCTGTGGCCTCTGCCTTCGGAGGGCAGCGCTCTATCCAGCTGAGCTACGGGTGCCTTGAAAGCCGCGCCTAGCAAAGCCGGAGGGAGCGCGCCAGCCGTTTCCTTTTCAGCGCTTTGTGAGCGTCACCGGCTGGAAACTGCCGAGCCCGCACCTGGCGCCGCGCGACGGGCCGGTATCGCGGAGCACGGTGATCGTGTCGTACGAACAGAGATCGCCCGAACTGGTCTTGTACAGAAAGCGCCTCTCTGAAGAGAGACCGGGGCAGCTGCCGCCGTCGAGGCTGTTGCGATAGACTTGCCCGCTCCGCATCACGAAATCGATCGTAGCGCCGTCGCGAACCTTGGTCCGGAGGATCTGGTTGAGCCGGACACAATTGACCGGCTTGCCGGCGAGCATCGCGACCGGACCGTCGCCGTGATGCTGGATCGCGGCGCCGGGGGCGGCGGTGAAAAGCAGGGCGGAGGCGGCGAGCAGGGCGCGCATGGACCTATCCTTCCTTCCGGGCGCCGCGGCCGGGCTTGCCCGCGGGTGGCGCGGGAGCCTTGGGCTTGAACGCGCAGAGGTCGGCGACGACGCATCGCCAGCATTCGGGCGTCCGCGCCTTGCAGGTATAGCGGCCGTGCAGGATCAACCAATGGTGCGCGTGGATCCGGAACGGCCCGGGCACACGCTTTTCGAGCTTGAGCTCGACTTCGAGCGGGGTCTTGCCGCGTGCCAGCCCGGTGCGGTTGCCGACGCGGAAGATGTGGGTATCGACTGCGAAGGTCTCCTGCCCGAACGCACTGTTGAGCACGACGTTGGCGGTCTTGCGGCCCACTCCCGGCAGTGCCTCCAGCGCCGCACGGTCGGCGGGCACTTCGCCAGCATGTTGCTCGATCAGCGCGCGGCTGAGCGCGAGGACGTTCTTCGCCTTGGTGTTGTAGAAGTTGATCGTCCGCAGATGCTGCTTGAGGGTGTCCTCGCCGAGCGCGAGCATCTTCTCCGGCGTGTCGGCCTCGGCGAACAACGCGCGCGTCGCCTTGTTGACCCCGACATCGGTCATCTGCGCGGAGAGCACGACCGCGACGAGCAAGGTGAAGGCGTTCGAATATTCGAGTTCGGTTTCGGGGTGCGGATTGTCCGCCGCCAGCCGCGCGAAGAACTCGACGATCTCCGCCTTGTTCAAATGCCGAGCACCTGATCCATCGTGTAGCGGCCGGGCTGCTGGCCCTTGAGCCAGAGCGCCGCCTGGACCGCGCCGCGTGCGAAGATCGCGCGATCGTCGGCGCGGTGGGTGAGCTCGATACGCTCGCCCGCTGTCGCGAAGATCACGCTGTGATCGCCGACCACCGATCCGCCGCGCAGCGACGCCATCCCGATCGTGCCCTCGGCGCGCGGACCGGTGAGCCCGGCACGATCGGTGACGCCAGCTTCAGCGAGCGTTGTGCCGAGGCCGTGTGCGGCGGCGTTGCCGAGCATCAGCGCGGTGCCCGAGGGGGCATCGGCCTTGTTGCGATGGTGCGTCTCGACGATCTCGATGTCCCAATCGGGCCCGAGCCGCGCCGCGGCCTCGCGCACCAGCCTGGCGAGCAGGCCGATGCCCATCGAAGTGTTGCCGGTCTGCAGCACGGGGATTTCGGCGGCGGCGGCATCGATCAGCGCGTGCTGGTGCGCGCTCAGGCCGGTGGTGCCGACCACGATCGGCGTCCAGGCGGCACGCGCGGCGCCGAGATGCGCCTCGAGCGCCGCCGGCGCGGAGAAATCGACCAGCACATCGGCCTTGCGCGCCAGATCGGCGGGATTATCGCCGACATCCGAACCGCCTGCCAATTGCGCGCCGAGGCTGGGAGCGATCGCGGCGATCGCCTGCCCCATCCGGCCCATGCTCCCGAAGATACCGATGCTCGTCATAAGGCACGCTGTGGCACAATCGGGGGGCAGCGCGACAGGGGCTATTTCTTGCCCTTGCCCAACGGAATCCGGAATCGCACCATCGCGGCGGGGCCGCCGCCACGCGGTAATGCGCGCTGATCGGTCTCGACCGAGCGCGCCGGGACCCAGCGGGTGGCGGCGCGCACCGGTTGCTCGACATAATGCGGGCCGATCTTGGGCAGCCGATAGCGATTCGGATCGTTGTCCCCGCACACCACGATCTCGTCGGGATCGGTGCTGCAGCCGGGTGATTCGCTTTTGGCGATATCGAGATCGCCGCCGCCCAGAACGAGGGGAGGGCCATCCTGCGCAGCCATGGCGAACAGCATCAGCGTTGCGAATCCGGCCAGGGCGTTCCTAGTGGTGTGAACACAGTCGAACATTGCGGCAGCGGCAAGGCTGGGCCTTGACCACCGGGCCTCAGCGCGAACAGGTTCGTGCGATGACGGGCATTCGCAACATCGTAATCCTGACCGGTGCCGGTGTCTCGGCGGAGAGCAGCGTCGCGACGTTTCGCGGTCCGGGTGGGCTGTGGGAAGGCCACCGCGTCGAGGATGTCTGCACGCCCCGGGCGCTCGCGCGCGATCCCGAGCTGGTCCACCGCTTCTACGATGAGCGGCGCGCGAAGCTCACCAGCGTCGAGCCCAATGCCGCGCACCGCGCGCTGGCGCGGCTCGACCGGGAATGGCCGGGCGAGTTGCTCCTGGTTACGCAGAATGTCGACGATCTGCACGAGCGCGCCGGATCGCGGCGGCTGGTGCACATGCACGGCGAGTTGAAGTCGGCGCTCTGCGCGGCGTGCGGCAACCGTACCGCGTGGGAGGATTCGCTGCCGCCCGAGACCGAATGCCCCGATTGCGGCACGCCCGCGCTGCGCCCCGACATCGTCTTCTTCGGCGAGATGCCCTACCAGATGGAGCGGATCGAACGTGCGCTCGCCGAGGCCGACCTGTTCGTGTCGATCGGCACGTCCGGTGCGGTCTATCCGGCGGCGGGGTTCGTCCAGACCGCGCGCTATCACGGCGCCGAGACGCTCGAGCTCAACCTCGATCCCTCCGAAGGCAGCGCGTGGTTCGGCGAAAGCCGCCTGGGTCCGGCGGGGGAACTGGTGCCGGCCTGGGTCGGCTCGCTCGGGATCTAGCCGGTCACTTCAGCAGCACCAGCTCCTCGGCCATGCTCGGATGCAATGCGACGGTATCGTCGAACGCCTCCTTGGTGAGCCCGGCCTTCACTGCCACCGCGGCCGCCTGGAGGATTTCGGGCGCATCGGGGCCGATCATGTGGATGCCGACCACCCGGCCGGTCATTCCGTCGCACACCATCTTGTAGAGCGCGCGCTCGTTGCGGTTGGCGAGGACGTTCTTCATCGCCCGGAAGTCCGACGTGTAGACCTTGACCGAGCCGAGCTTGTTGCGCGCCTCGCCCTCGGTCATCCCTACTGCGGCGATCGGCGGATGGCTGAACACCGCGCTGGGGACGCTGGTATAATCGACCGTCTTCGGCTTGCCGCCGAATACCGTATCGGCGAACGCCTGCCCTTCGCGGATCGCGATGGGGGTGAGCTGGATGCGGTTGGTCACGTCGCCCACGGCATAGATGCTGTCGACGTTCGAGCGGTTCTGCGCGTCGACCTTGACCGCGCCCTTGGCGTCGATCTCCACGCCGAGTTCCTCGAGCCCCAGCCCGGTGGAATTCGGCACGCGCCCGGTGGCGAACAGGACGACATCGACCTCGATCGGCTCCTGCCCGGCGAGGAACACCTTGAGGCAGCCATTGTCGAGCTTCTCGATCTTCTCGAACTCGGCGTGGAAGCGGAAGTCGATGCCCTTGGTCAGCGAGATTTGGAGCAGCCGGTCGCGGACCGAATGATCATAGCCGCGGAGAATGACATCGGTACGGTTGACCACGGTCACGTGGCTGCCGAACTCGTTGAAGATCCCCGCGAACTCGTTGGCGATATAGCCGCCGCCCGCGATCAGGATGCGCCGGGGCAGGGTTTCGAGGTGGAATGCCTCGTTCGAAGTGATGCCGTGCTCGCTGCCCGGGAATTCGGGGACGTGCGGGTGCGCGCCGGTGGCGATCAATATGTACTTCGCAGTGACCTTCTTGCCGCTCGCCAGCGTCACTTCGTGCGGGCCGGTGACGGTCGCGCGTTCGAGGATGATCTCGGCGCCGGCATTCTCCAGCCCCTGGGTGTAGAGCCCGTTCAGCCGATCGACATCGGCGAGGACATTGTCGCGCAAGGTCGCCCAGTCGAAATCGCATTCGGGCACCTGCCAGCCGAAGCGCTTGGCGTCCTTCAGATCCTCGGCGAAATGCGCGCCGTAGACGAGCAGCTTCTTGGGCACGCAGCCGCGGATCACGCAGGTGCCGCCGACGCGATATTCCTCGGCGAGCGCGACCTTGGCGCCGTATGCCGAAGAAACGCGCGATGCGCGGACCCCGCCGGACCCCGCGCCGATCACGAAGAGATCATAATCATAGTCGGCCATGCAATCTTCCCCGCTTCGTCGCGCTGGAGCCGCAGATAGGCGTGCGGAAGCCCGATGCCAACGGACCGGTTTCGCCCCCCATGGGTTGATTGCGCGAACAAGGAGAGGCCCCATGCACATTATTCTTGGCGGCACCGGCCATGTCGGCTCGGCGGTCGCGGACGCGCTGCTCGCAGCGGACGAGCCCGTCACGATCGTCAGCCATGATCCGGCCAAGGCGGAAGCGTGGAAAGCGAAGGGCGCGAGGATCGCGATCGCCGACGTGCACGACGTGGATCTGCTGCGCTTCGTGTTCCGCAGCGGCCGGCGCGCGTTCCTGCTCAATCCACCCGCGGCTCCCCGTATCGATACCGATGCCGAGGAAAAGGCAACAGTCGCTGCGATCCTGGCCGCGGTCGAGGGCTCGGGACTGGAGAAGGTGGTCGCCGAATCGACTTATGGCGCGCAGCCGGGCGAGCGGTGCGGCGACCTCAACACCTTATGGGCGCTGGAGCGCGGCCTCGCGGGCCAATCGATTCCCTATGCGATAAATCGTGGCGCTTATTATTTCAGCAACTGGGCGGCAAATCTGGATGAGGCGCGCGACGAAGGCGTGCTGCGGACGATGTTCGACCAGGATTTCGAACTGCCGATGGTCGCGCCCGAGGATCTTGGCGCGCATGCCGCCGTGCTGATGAACGACGACCGCACCGGCATTTTCTTCGTCGAGGGACCGCGCCTCTATACGCCGCGGGATGTCGCCAATGCCTTCGCGGCGGCGCTCGACCGCACGGTACGAGTCGAGACGATTCCGCGCGGCCAGTGGACGCCCGCGTTCAAGGCGATCGGCTTCTCGAGCCCGGCCGCCGAAAGCTATGCGCGAATGACCGCGGCGACCGTCGACGGTCCTGCGATCCCCGACGATCCGGTTCGCGGGGCCGTGCGCCTCGAAGACTATATCGCCATGCTGGTCGAGCAGGCGGCAGTGTCCGCCTGACGACCGCCGTCAGGGGAAGGCGCGCGCGATCAGGTCGTTGGTCGAGGGATCGAAGTCGCCGCCGCCGGCACCCGCCGCCTTGGCCATTTCCTTGCCAAGCTCGACGCCGAACTGGTCGAACGGATTGATGCCGAGCAGCACTGCGTTCACGAAGGTCCGCTGTTCGTAAAACGCCAGCAGCGCGCCGAGGGTGCGCGGATCGAGCGTTTCGAGCAGCAGGGTCGAGCTTGGCCGATCGCCCGGATAGGCGCGCGCCAGCTCGTCATGCGCCTTGCCCGCCATCAGCGCGGCGCCTTGGGCGAACATGTTGAGCAGCAGCTGGTTGTGATGCGCATCGGACTGGCTGTCGCCGGGCTCGATCACGCCGACGAACTCGACCGGCACCAGCCGCGTGCCCTGGTGGAGCAACTGGAACACCGCGTGCTGCGCGTCGGTACCGACCCCGCCCCAGGTGATCGGCGCGGTCGGCCATTCGACCGGCTGGCCATCGGCGGTCACGCGCTTGCCGTTCGATTCCATCTCGAGCTGCTGGAGATAGCTCGGCAACAGCCGCAGCCTTTCGTCATAGGCGAACACGCCACGCGTCTCGCAGCCGCGCGCCTGGGTGTAGTAAAGGTCGGCGAAGGCGGCGAGGGCGGGGGCATTCTTCTCCAGCGGTGTCAGGCGGAAATGCCGGTCCATTTCGGCCGCCCCTTCGAGCATCTCCTCGAACGCCTCCCAGCCGAGCGCGAGCGCCGCGGGGAAGCCAATCGACGACCAGAGCGAATAGCGTCCCCCCACGCTCTCGGCGAAGGGCAGTACGCGGGTCTCGTCGACGCCCCATTCGATCGCCTTTTCGGGCGCGGCAGTGAGCGCGATCACGCGGCCATAGGGATCCTCGACGCCGTTCCCCTCCAGCCAGCCGAGCGCGCTGTCGGCGTTGAGCATCGTCTCGGTGGTGGTGAAGGTCTTGGAGGCGACCGCGATCAGCGTCGCTTGCGGATCGAAGCGGTCGAATGCCTCTTCGAGTGCCAGCCCGTCGACGTTCGACACCACCGCGACATCGTAGCGATCGGCGTCGCGGCCCAGCGCGTCGACCAGCAGATCGGGGCCCAAAGCCGATCCGCCGATGCCGATATGGAGGATGTGCCGGATCGGGCCGAGCGCCTCGGCCTCGATCGCGTCGATCAGCGCGCGCATCCGGCTATGGAAGCCGCGTGCCCGCGCTACGCTCTCGGGCGCGCCCTCGCCGCGTTCGGCGCTGTGCTCGGCGGCGCGGCCCTCGGTGACGTTGATTGCATGGCCGCCGAACAGCGCGTCGCGACTGGTGGCGAGGCCCATCGATTCGGCGAGCGCCGCGAACGCCTGCACCGCTTCGGTCGTCAAATGCGTCTTCGACCAGTCGAAATGAATGCCCGCGACATCGGCGGACAGCGCCGCGACGCGACCCGGATCGGCATCGAAAAGTTGCTGGAGCGGGGCGGATTTCAGGGCGCGGATCGTCGACCAGTCGGGCAATGCCATGTTCATCTCCTTGGATGCAGGCTGCCCCTAACGTCCCGTACCGGTCGCTTCCAGCCGGATTCAGCCGCTTGACCTCCCCGCTTAGCCCAAGCAGAGCACGTCATATGGATAATGTGCCCTCTACCGAGCCCGAAAAGCCGGCAGCCGACGCCCCGAAGCCTTATTCGGTGGGAACCGCGAGCGAAAAGCCCAAGTCCGAATGGCGCGATCTTGGCACGTTCCTGCTCAAGCTCGCGCTGATCGTGTTCGTCGTGCGCAGCTTCATCTTCTCGCCTTTTTCGATTCCTTCCGAATCGATGCTGCCGCGGCTGCTGATCGGCGACTATCTGTTCATCACCAAATGGAATTACGGCTATTCGAAGCATTCGCTGCCGTGGAGCCTGCCGCTGATCCCGGGCCGCGTCTTCGGCGGCACTCCCACGCGGGGCGATGTGGTGGTGTTCAAGGCGCCGCCGGGCAACGACACCGACTGGATCAAGCGCGTCATCGGGCTCCCGGGCGATACCGTGCAGATGGTGGGCGGCCAGCTGATCCTCAACGGCAAGCCGGTGCCCAAGGATGAGATTGCCAAGTTCGTGCTGCCGATCACGCCCAATTTCCAGCGCTGCCAGCCGCAATTCCAGAATATCGACGCGCAAGGCAATCAGGTGTGCAGCATCCCGCGCTATCGCGAGACCTTGCCCAACGGCAAGACCTATGAAGTGCTCGATCAGGGCACCTACCCGAAGGACAATACCGGCATCTACACCGTGCCCGCGGGCCATGTCTTCCTGATGGGCGACAACCGCGACAATTCGACCGACAGCCGATTCAGCCACGCCGATGGGGGCATCGAGTTCGTGCCGCTGGAGAATCTCGAGGGCAAGGCAGTGGTGAATTTCTGGTCGACCGACGGCAGCGCCAACTGGTTCCTGCCCTGGACCTGGTTCACCGCGGCACGCTGGAGCCGCATCGGAGAGGGCTTCTGACCGCCCCCGCTTTGGGGGGATGGATCGCCGAGACCTTCGGCCGCAAGCCTACCGACCTGGCCGCCTATCAGCGCGCGCTGACGCATGGCAGCCAGGCCGCGGCCAATTACGAGCGGATGGAATTCCTCGGCGATCGCGTGCTCGGGCTGGTCATCGCCGAATGGCTGTTCGAGCGCTTCCCCGAGGAGCCCGAAGGTGCCTTGTCGCGTCGGCTCAATGCACTGGTGACGGGACCGGTCTGTGCCGATGTCGCGCGCGAAGTGGGCGTGGCCCCGTATCTCCGCCTCGGCAAACAGGCGCGCGAGGACGGCGCGGCCGATAGCGACAATGTGCTGGGCGACGTGATGGAGGCGTTGATCGGCGCGCTCTATCTAGAATTCGGTATCGAGCCCGCGCGTGCCTTCATCCGGAAAACCTGGGCGAAACGTATCGACTTGCAGGTGCAGGCACCGAGGCACCCCAAGTCCGCGCTTCAGGAATGGGCGGCCGCGAACAACCGCCGTCCGCCCGAATATGAGATCGTCGATCGCTCGGGCCCCAACCATTCGCCGCGCTTCAAGGTGAAGGTGAGCATCGGCAAGCTCGCCGACGCGATCGGCGAGGGGACGTCCAAGCAGGAGGCGGAGACGGCGGCGGCGGCGGCTTTGCTGGAGAAGCTTGGCTCCAAATAGAGTGCCTTTCGACAAGCTCAGGGCGAACGGTCGGTGAGGCTGGCCCCTCTAGTCCGTTCGCGCTGAGCTTGTCGAAGCGCGGTAGTTGGGTCTAGCCGCATTACGATGACCGATTCCCCCACTCAACGTTGCGGCGTGATCGCCGTGGTCGGCGCGCCCAATGCGGGCAAATCGACGCTCGTCAACGCGCTCGTCGGCCAGAAGGTCGCGATCGTCAGCCCCAAGGCGCAGACCACGCGCGCGCGGCTGATGGGAATCGCCATCGAGGGGGATGCCCAGCTCATCCTCGTCGATACGCCGGGCATCTTCACGCCCGAGCGCCGGCTGGATCGCGCGATGGTCGCAGCGGCGTGGGAAGGCACCGACGGCGCCGACCTGATCGCGTTGGTGGTCGACGGCAAGGGCGGGACGGGCCCCAAGGTCCAGCAAGTGATCGAGAGCCTCGCGGGCCGCTCCGAGCGGAAAATCCTGATCCTCAACAAGGTCGATGTGGCCGACAAGCCGCGCCTGCTCGGCCACGCCGCGAAGCTCAACGAGATGCTGCCGTTCGACGAGACATATTTCGTCAGCGCGCAGACCGGCGACGGCGTCCCCGAATTGAAGGCCGCGCTTGCCGCGGCGATGCCCGAGAGCGCGTGGCATTTCCCCGAGGACCAGGTTTCCGACGCGACCGAGCGAATGATCGCCGCCGAAGTCACCCGCGAGCAGCTCTATCTCCAACTCCACGCCGAGCTGCCTTATGCGAGCGCCGTCGAGACCGAGAAATATTCGGAACGGCCGGACGGTTCGGTCGAGATCCACCAGCAGATCCTCGTCGCACGCGAGACCCAGCGCGCGATCGTGCTCGGCAAGGGCGGCACGCGGATCAAGGAGATCGGCGCCCGCGCCCGCGCCGAGCTCTCGCGGATCATGGGCGTGCCGGTGCACCTGTACCTGCACGTCAAGGTCAACCCGAAATGGGAGGAAGACCGCTCGCTCTATCGTGAGATCGGGCTCGACTGGGTGGAATAACCCTATTCGCTCAGCAGTGCGTCGGCCTCGGTAGCGGACTCGTCATCGTCGCCGGAGCGGATGCTGACCGCGCGGGTGGTGGAGACCTGCATCGCGACATTGCCGAGCGTGCGGAAGATATCGGGGATCGTCTCGACTGCGACGAGCAGGCCCAGCGGCAGGATCGGCACGCCCATGGCGATGGCGATCGGCGCGATCGAGCTCACGAAGCTCACCGTGCCCGGCAGCCCCACCGCGCCCATCGTCGTGATCGCGCCCGCGGCAAGCCCTGCGGCGATTTGGCCCGGCCCGAGCGGGATGCCGAACCAGTGCGCGACATAGATCGCCACCGCGAAGTTCATCGCCGGGCCGGTCCAGCGGAAAATCGCGACGCCGATCGGCAGCGTCACGCCCGAATGCGCGACGGGCACGTCGAGCTTCTCGGTTGCCTTGAGCATCGCCGGCAGGCTCGCCAGCGACGATTGGGTGCTGAGCGCGACTGCCTGTGACGGACCGATCGCCCGGAGATAGCGGAGCAGCGATACTCGGCCGGCGATCCACGCGAACGGCGCCGAGAGCAGCCACAATACGATGCCGACGCCCGAGATCACCGCGACGTAATGGAGCAGCGCGCCGAACGCCGAGGTGCCTGCGCGCGCGCCGACGACATAGGCCAGTGCCCCCACGCCGATCGGCCCCAGCCACAGCACCCAATTGATCACGACGAGCATCGCATTGCCCAAAGCCTCGAAGAAACCGGTCAGGCGTTGGCGTTCCTCGGCGGGGAGGCGCGTGACCGCGAAGGCGAAGACGGTGGTGAACAGAATGAGCGGCAGGAAGGCGTCGCTTGCCGCCGACGTGACCGGATTCGACGGCACCATCGCGATGAGGAAGTCGGTGAAGGGCGGCACTTCGCCGATCTTAGGCGCTTCCTGCGCTAGCGCGCCCTTCAGCGCGGCGGCGGCGCCCGGATCGAGCGGCCAGAGATCGAGGAAGCCGAGCGTCAGCGCGCCTCCCAATGCCGAGGAAACCCAGAGCAGGACGATGAAGGTGACGAAGGCGCGCGTGGCGAGTTTGCTGGCCTTGGCGCGCTCCGCGGTGGCGGCGATTCCGGTGATCAGCAGCGATGTGACCAGGGGCACGATCGTCATCTGCAGCGCATGGAGCCAAATCGTGCCGATTGGCTGAACCCAGTCGGCGGCCTGAATCGCGATCGCGGGTGACGATTTGGCGACGAGCACGCCGATGACGAGCCCGGCGATCAGGGCCAGAAGGATGCGGGTAGGTTGCGACATGCTCGCCCTTTGTAGTTTTCGCCGCTATCTCTGCGGGCACGAAACGCCACAAGGGCGCGAACAGGCAGGGCATGGCAAGAAAATATTTCGGTACGGACGGAATTCGCGGGACGACCAACGTCTCGACGATGACTGCGGCGATGGCGATGAAGGTCGGGATGGCGGCCGGCGCGCACTTCGCGCGCGGCGATCATCGCCACCGCGTGGTGATCGGCAAGGACACGAGGCTGTCGGGCTATATGCTCGAGAACGCGATGGTGGCGGGGTTCACCAGCGTCGGCATGGACGTGGTGCTCGTGGGGCCGATGCCAACTCCGGCGGTGGCGCTGCTCACCCAGTCGATGCGCGCCGACATGGGCGTGATGATCTCGGCCAGCCACAATCCCTATGCCGATAACGGCATCAAGCTGTTCGGGCCCGATGGCTACAAGCTTTCCGACGAAGACGAGCTCGCGATCGAGGCGCTGATCGACGGCGACGTCCCGCTCGCCCCCGCAGCCAATATCGGTCGGGCGCGGCGCGTCGAGGATGCGCGTGGACGCTATATCCACGCCGCCAAATCGACCTTTCCAGAGGATCTCACGCTCGACGGGCTCAAGATCGTGGTCGATTGCGCCAATGGTGCCGCTTATCAGGTCGCTCCCTCGGCGCTCTGGGAGCTCGGCGCCGAAGTGATCGCGATCGGCGTCACGCCCAACGGCAAGAACATCAACGACGGCGTCGGCTCGACCGCGCCTGAGACTCTCTGCGAAACCGTCGTCGCCTCAGGCGCGCAGGTCGGCATCGCGCTCGATGGCGACGCCGACCGGCTGATCGTCGTCGACGAGACCGGTCGGGTGATCGACGGCGACCAATTGATGGCGCTGATCGCCAGCGGCTGGGCGCGGCAGGGCAGGCTCGCCGGCGGCGGGCTGGTGACGACGGTGATGTCCAATCTCGGGCTCGAGCGGCACCTCGCCGCGCAAGGGTTGGGAATGGTGCGGACCAGCGTCGGCGATCGCTACGTCCTCGAGAAGATGCGCAGCTCGGGCTATAATGTCGGCGGCGAGCAGAGCGGGCACATCATCCTCTCCGATTACGCCACCACCGGCGACGGGCTGGTCGCGGCGTTGCAGGTGCTCGCCGAACTGGTCCGCGCCGGCGCGCCGGCGAGCGAAGTGCTCCACCGTTTCGATCCGCTGCCGCAGATCCTCAAGAATGTCCGCTTCAAGGGCGGCAAGCCGCTCGACGATGCGCGGGTGAAGGACGCCATCGCCACCGCTGAAGCGGAACTCGATGGCAGTGGCCGACTCGTCATCCGTGCCTCGGGCACCGAACCGGTAATCCGGGTGATGGCCGAGGGCGACGATCGCGGTCAGGTCGAGGCGGTGGTCGACCGGGTGTGCGACGCGGTGCGCGAGGCGGCCGCCTGATGCTCGAGATGCGTCCCGATTGCGAGCGCTGCGGCACGGACCTCCCCGCCGACGATCCCGGTGCGTTCATCTGCTCGTTCGAATGCACCTTCTGCGCCGGATGCGCCGACGCTCTCGACGAAAACTGCCCCAATTGCGGCGGTGAATTGATGGACCGGCCGACGCGGACTGGTAAGGCGCTCGAACGCCACCCCGCCTCGGCGGAGCGCAAGTTCAAGGGATAGACCAGTGACGCCGCGTATCCTGATTATTGCTGGTTCCGATTCGGGTGGCGGCGCGGGCATCCAGGCCGATATCAAGACCGTCTCCATGCTCGGCGGCCACGCGATGACCGCGATCACTGCGATCACTGCGCAGAACACGCTCGGCGTCGGGGCCGTGCATCCGGTTCCCACCGACATGGTGATCGCGCAGATCGACTCGGTGGTGCGCGACATCGGAGTCGATGCGATCAAGATCGGCATGATCGGCTCGGCGCGCACGGCGCTGGCGCTTGCCGACAAGCTCGCCGAGCTGCCCGGGGTACCGGTGGTGTTCGATCCCGTCATGGTCGCGAGCAGCGGCGCGACGCTGGCGGACGACGCGACGGTCGCCGCGTTCGAGCGGCTGATGGGCTACGCGACGATCGTCACGCCCAATCTTCCTGAGCTCGAAGCGCTGGGCGGCGATCCCGCGGCCTTGGTAGCGGCGCATGGTTGCGCGGTGCTGGTCAAGGGCGGGCATGGGGATATGCCGCAAGTCACCGACCGGCTGCACTCGGCCAATCCCGACGATCCGCCCATGATCGAATGGAGCGATCCGCGGATCGAGAGCGAGGCGACGCACGGCACCGGTTGCACGCTTTCCTCGGCGATCGCCTGCGGCCTCGCGACCGAATGGGACCTGCCCGAAGCAGTCAATCGCGCGCGCCGTTTCGTCCGGATAGCGATGCGCGAGGCACCTGATCTGGGGCGCGGCCATGGCCCGATGGGGCAACAGGCAGTGCGGCTCGATCTCAACATGAGCTTCTTCGAGCCGATGCTGAACCAGGTGACGGTGCCCGCGCGCGACCTCGCCGCTTCCGAGCGCTTCTACCGCCTGCTGGGCCTTCGGCAGGTCGTTCGCGCCAGCCCGCGTTATGCCCGTTTCGAGACCGAGGGTGGCGCAACTTTCTCGGTCGCCACCGACAAGGATTACACCGCCCCGGTCGTCTATTTCGAATGCGGCGATCTCGACGTGACGGTCGCCTATCTCCAGCAACAAGGCTTCAAGTTCGAACAGGAGCCCAAGGACGAGCCCTGGGGCTGGCGCGAGGCGCGGCTGCGCGATCCGGCGGGCAATGCGGTCCGTCTCTATCAGGCTGGCGAGATGCGGCGCTTTCCGCCATGGCGGCTCGACGATGCCTGACCTGAAGTTCGAGCGCCGCTACAAGCGCCTGCACAACGGCCCAGTCGCCGGCGTCGACGAAGCCGGCCGCGGGCCGCTCGCCGGACCGGTGGTCGCCGCGGCGGTAGTGCTCGATCCCAAATGCATCCCAGAGGGCATCGACGATTCGAAGGTGCTCACCGCGGCAAAGCGCGCCGACCTGTGCGCGCGGCTGCTCGAATGCGCCAAAGTCGGCGTCGGGATCGCCTCGGTAGAGGAAATCGACACCCTCAACATCTTCTGGGCGACGATGCTGGCGATGACGCGCGCGGTCGACGCGCTCGGCTTCGTCCCCGCCTTCGTGCTGGTCGACGGCAATCGCTGCCCGGACTGGGCCCACCAAAGCCACGCCGTGGTCGGCGGCGATGCGCTCTGCCTGTCGATCGCCGCGGCGTCGATCGTCGCCAAGCACCGCCGTGATTGCATGATGCAGGAGCTCGATCTTCTCCACCCCGGTTATGGCTGGGCGAGCAACAAGGGCTATTCGGCCAAATTCCATCAGGAAGCGCTGCGTACGCTGGGACCGACTCCGCATCACCGCCGCAGCTTCGCGCCCGTTGCGCAGGCCGAACTCGATTTCGGTCCGGTGATCGCAGCGGAATGAACCGTGCTCCGGCGAAGGCCGGAGCTCTGGATGCGAGGGGGTATGTTCGGCCAAGGCTCCGGCCTCCGCCGGAGCACTGAAAGCGGAGTGCAACTAGCCCCGCATCAGCCGGTCCACCCGCGTCATCGCCAGTGCCGCCAGCAGCAGCGTCGCGGCCGCGAACGCCATCGTCCAGATCGGCTCGCCGGGGAAGAAGCGCTTCATGATCGATCCCATCGCGGTCGCGACCAGCAATTGCGGCACCACCACGAAGACGTTGAACAGCCCCATATAGATGCCGAGCTTCTTCTGCGGCAGGCTCGAGGCGAGGATCGCATAGGGCATTGCGAGGATCGACGCCCAGGCGATGCCGATCCCCACTTCGCTGAGCAGCAGCCAATGCCGGTCGGGCATCACGAAGAAGCTCGCATAGCCCGCCGCGCCGCACAGCAGCCCGACGATATGCGTCCGTGCCTGGCCGATCCGCGCGGCGAGGAAGGGCAGGAGCGTCAGCGCGGCGATCGCGGCGACGCCGTTATAGGTGGCGAACAGCGCATCGACCCAGTTCGCGCCCTTCTGATAAAGCGGGTCCGTGGCGTCGGCGGCACCGAAGAAGACCTGCGTCACGATCGGCGTGGTGTTGATCCACATGATGAACAAGGCCGACCAGCTGAAGAACTGCGCCACCGCCAGCCGCTTCATCAATACCGGCATGCCCGAAAAGTCGCCGACGATGCTGCTCAGCATGTTGGCGGGCGAACCGGCGCGGGCGAGCGCGATCGCCGCTGCGCTGGCGAGCCCGTAACCGAGCAACAGCGTGCCGAGCAGATAAACTTCCTTCTCGAGCCCCAGCTGCCCGACCTCCCAGATCACGAACATCCCGGCGGCGAGCCAGACGAGGCTGGTGGCGTAGCCGCGCGTCGCGAGAAGCGGAGCGGCCTGTTCGTCCACCCCCGCGGAGCCGTCGAATGCCGCCATGGCGTCGGGCGCATATTCGCGCGTCGTCACTACGGTCCACAGCACCGAAAGGAACAATGCGCCGCCGCCGAACCAGAAGGCATAGTGAACGGTATCCGGTATGCCGCCGCCCACGGCGAGGTTCGATATGCCGAGATGCTCGAGCGCCCAGGGGAAGATCGATCCGACCACTGCGCCTGCGCCGATGAACGCGGTCTGCACCGCATAGCCGGCGGCGTGCTGGTCCTTCCGCAGCATGTCGCCGACGAACGCGCGGAACGGCTCCATCGAGACGTTGAGCGAGGCGTCGAGCACCCACAGCATCACTGCGGCGAACAGTAAGGCGGGCGCCAGCGGCATCGCGAACAGCGACAGCGCGGCGAGCAAGGCGCCGGCAAAGAAATAGGGCCGCCGCCGGCCCAGCCGGCCGAGCCAGGTTCGGTCGCTCATATGCCCGATCACCGGCTGGACGAGCAGTCCGGTGAGCGGCGCGGCCACCCATAGCCATGGCAAATCGTCGATCTTCGCCCCGAACGTCTGGAAGATCCGGCTCATATTGGCGTTCTGCAGCGCGAAGCCGATCTGGATGCCGAAGAAGCCGAAACTGATGTTCCACAGGCCGGCAAAAGACTGGCGCGGCTTTTCGATCATTTGGTGCTCCAGAAATCTGAAATCGTCATCCCGGCCTTGTGCCGGGATCCACCGTGCCGCGACGGAAGAACAGGCGGCTCCAGCTTCTCGCCGAGCCGCTTGGTGGACCCCGGCACAAGGCCGGGGTGACGTAGGGCATTGAGTCTCAAGGAGGACTTAGCCCGCAGACCCGCAGGATTTCCGCACCACCAGCTTGGTCGGCAGCAGCGCCGACCCGACCGGTTGCTCGCGGATGCGGCCGATCAGTGTCTCAACCAGTTTGCGCCCGGCGGTGCGCGGGTCCTGCATCACGGTGGTGAGCGGGGGGCTGGCGGAGCTCGCGGCGGGAATGTCGTCGAAGCCGACCACTGCCACGTCCTCGGGCACGTTCAGTCCCGCAGCGGCCAGCGCGCGCATTGCGCCGATCGCGATCAGATCGCTGGCGGCAAGGATCGCGTCGAACTTCTCGCCGCTGGCGATCAGCGCGTTGGCGGCGGCGGCGCCCGATTCCTCCGTGGTGATCGCGTCGAACTGGAGCCTGGGCCGCGGGATCACGCCGCCTTGCTTGAGTGCCGCGACATGGCCGCGATAGCGATCGTGGAACTCGGGATAATGGCTCGATGCGCTGCCCAGGAAGGCGATGTTGCGCCGCCCGAGCGACAGCAGATGCTGGGTCGCGTCCCTGCCGCCGCCGCGATTGTCGCAGCCGACGGTCAGCCCCGAAGCTTCGGACTGGACCGATCCCCAGCGCACGAAATGTGTCCCGGCATCCTCGAGCGCGCGCAGCCGCGTCCGGTACAATTCGTAATCGCCATAGCCGAGCAGGATGATCCCGTCGGCCTTGCGCGAATCCTCGTAATCATTGTGCCAGTCGCTCGACAGCTGCTGGAAGCTGATCAGCAGGTCGTGATCGTGCTCGGCGCAGGCGCGGATGATCGATCCCAGCATCGAGTGGAAGAACGGATTGATCAGCGAATCGTCGGCGGTCGGGTCTTCGAAGAAAAGCAGTGCCAGCGTCTGCGAATGGCGCGTGCGCAGATTCGATGCGGCCTTGTCGACGCGGTAGTTGAGCTGCTTGGCGATCGATTCGATGCGCAGCCGCGTGACGGGGTTGACCCCCAGTTCGCCCCGCAAGGCACGCGAGACGGTCGGCTGCGAAACCCCCGCGAGCTGGGCGATGTCGAATGAAGTGGGTTTGCGTTGCATGCCCGGCGCTCCCTTCCCGCGCGCGGTCTTCGCGGCTTCGCATAATATGCAGACAGCGCAGATCGTCCGCCGCGTCAACGTCACAGGTGATGCAAATCCGTCACGCGGGGCATGGATCGCTATTGAATACGTATGTGAGCGGCTGGTCGAGCGCCCCCGTTTCGGAAGAAGTGCGCGTCGACGGCGGGCAGTTCCTTCGCTCGTCACATGTTGCGCATTCGAAATGAGCCGGCCGCAGAGCCGGAGCGACGCGCCGATTAGGGGAGACGGACTTTGATCAGCAAAACCCGGGGCCGGACGGCCACTCGTATCGCTCTTGGCACGAGCAGCCGGACACTTGCCGTGGCGCTCGCGCTTGCCGCCTTCGCCGCGCCCGCCGCCGCGCAGGAAACGCCGGTCGCCGAAGCCGATGCCCAGGACAGTCCCGACATCGTCGTCACCGGCTTCCGTGCCGCGCTCGAGAATGCCGTCGCCGAGAAGAAGTCGCGTGACCAGGTCGTCGAATCGATCTCGGCCGAGGACATCGGCAAGCTCCCCGACGCCTCGATCGCCGAATCTATCGCGCGCCTGCCGGGCCTGACTTCGCAACGCGTCTCGGGCCGTTCGAACGCGATCTCGATCCGCGGCTTCGCGCCTGATTTCTCGACTACTCTTCTCAACGGGCGCGAGCAGACCTCGACCGGCGACAATCGCGCGGTCGAATATGATCAATATCCGTCCGAGATCATGAGCCAGGTGCTCGTCTACAAGACACCGATGGCGTCGATCGTCGGGCAGGGGCTTTCGGGCACCGTCGACCTGCGCACCGTACGCCCACTCGATTATGGCCGGCGGACCTTCTCGGTCGGCGGCCGCGGCACCTATGTCGATCTCGGCAAGCTCAATCCGGAATCGAAGGAGTTCGGCTACCGGGTCAACGCGACTTATATCGACCAGTTCGCCAACGACACGCTCGGCATCGCGCTCTCGGCCTCGTATCTCGACGAGCCCTACCAGATCCAGGAGTTCAACGCCTGGGGCTATGCCGGCACCGGCGCGAACGGTTCGGCGCCCTATGTGATCGGTGGCTCCAAGTCCTATGTCACTTCGACGCAGTTAAAGCGGCTGGGCTTACAGGGTACGATCGAATGGCGCCCAGCGCCGGAGTTCACCACGAGCTTCGACGGCTTCTTTTCGGACTTCAAGGACGACCAGATCAAGCGCGGCGTCGAGCTTCCACTCTATTGGGGTGGATCGCCGCTCTCGAACGCGCAGACCGAGGGCAATCTCGTCCGCTCGGGCACCTTCTCGAATGTCGAGGGCGTGGTGCGCAACGACGCTTTTCAGCGGCATGCCAAGCTTTATTCGTTCGGCTGGAATGGCAAGTATGAGAGCGATGACGGCTGGAACGCGATGCTCGACATCAGCATGTCGAAGACCGATCGCAACGAACTGGTGCTCGAAAGCAATGCCGGCACGGCCCGCGGCCCAGGAACCGGCGCGACCGACACGATCGGCTTCATCAGCGGCGAGAACGCCACCACGTTTTCGCACAACCTAAACTACGGCGATTTCGGCACGATCCTGCTCACGAGTCCCTTGGGCTGGGGCGGTGATCAGACCGCGGTCGACGGCCGCCGGATCATCGGGGGGCAGGACGGCTATTACAACAACCGTATCATCGAGGACGAACTGTGGCAGTATCGCCTCCAGGTCGAGAAGGCGCTCGACGGCTTCCTCGGCGCAATCAAGTTCGGGCTCAACTACACCAACCGTTCGAAGAAGCTGACACCGGACGAGGCGTTCCTCGGCCTCGTCGCCAATACCGACGGCACCGTCAGCATTCCCGTCCCCGAGCAATATCGCCTGGGCACGGCGAACCAGGACTTTCTGGGCCTCGGCTCGGTGATCGCTTATGATCCGATCGCGCTGCTCGAGGGGGGCATCTATCAGAAGGTGCCCAACCCCTATGGCGACGTCGTGGTCAAGGCATACGACATCCGCGAGAAACTGATGACCGCCTATTGGCAGGCGGATATCGACGCCGAGCTCGGCGCATCGAAGCTGACAGGCAATTTCGGCGTCCAGGCGATCTTCACCGATCAGAATTCGCGCGGCGCCAGCGCGGTATTCCTCGGCACCAATCCCAACGGCTCGCCGAACGTCGGCGCCGCGGTCCGCGATGCGAGCACCGATTATGTCGACGTGCTGCCCAGCCTCAACCTGTCGCTACGCCTGCCGAGCGACTTCGTGATCCGCTTCAGTGCGGCGCGCGAGATCATCCGTCCGCGGATCGACGACATGCGCGCGACGATCAATTTCAATTACGCCATCATCACGCAGAATGGGCAGACCTATGCCTTCCCGAACGGCAATGGCGGCAACCCCGATCTGCGACCGTGGCGCGCGAATGCCGTCGACCTCACCTTCGAGAAGTATTTCGGCGGGCAGGGCTATGTGGCGGCGCAGTTCTTCTACAAGGACCTGAAGAGCTACATCTACAACCAGGACCAGATCGTTCCGACGAGCAGCCTCGCGCTGGCGCCGCCGGGCGGTGGGGCGATCATCGCGCCGATCGCGACGCTCAACGTGCCGATCAACGGCGAGGGCGGCACGCTCTACGGCGCGGAGCTGGCCGCGACCTTGCCCTTCGGCAGCGTGATCAGCGCACTCGACGGCTTCGGCGTGACCGGCGGTATTTCCTACACCAAGACCAAGATCGAGCCGACCCCCGGCGCCCCTGCCGAGGATATTCCCGGATATTCGAAGTGGGTCGCCAACGGCACCGCCTATTTCGAGAAATGGGGCTTCTCGGCGCGGGGCAGCGTTCGCTACCGCTCGAGCTTCATCGGCGAGGTTTCGGGCTTCGGCGCAGGCCGGGTTCGGCGGCGCGCCAGGGGCGAGACGATCGTCGACGCGCAGATCGGTTACGACTTTCAGGACGGATCGGCGCTCGACGGCCTTTCGCTGTTCGTTCAGGGACAGAACCTGACCGACGAACCGTTCGTCACCTATAATCCGGGCGAGCCGCTCCAGATCATCGACTATCAGACTTATGGCCGCCGCTTCCTCGCGGGTGCGAGCTTCAAGTTCTGATGATGGTTGGCGCCGCGCGGGCCCTCCCCGCGCGGCGCCTCTGCGGAAAGGTCGAGTAAGTGACCGTATCCCATATGATGCGACTCCACGCATTGTTGTTGTTTGGCGCGTCGGTACTCTCCGCGCCCGCAGCGGCGCAGAGCCTTCGCGATCGATTGCCCGAGGACGAGGTGCTGTACTTCCTCCTCCCCGACCGCTTCGAGAATGGCGACACCGCCAATGATCGCGGCGGGCTGAAGGGGGATCGGCTCGTCACCGGCTATGATCCGACGCACAAGGGATTCTTCCACGGCGGCGATCTCGTGGGGCTGACTCGCCGGCTCGATTATATCCAGGCGCTCGGCGCGACGGCGATCTGGGTCGGTCCGATCTTCAGGAACAAGCCCGTGCAGGGGCCGCCGGGGCAGGAATCGGCGGGCTATCACGGCTATTGGGTGACCGACTTCACGCGGGTCGATCCGCATTTCGGCACCAATGCCGAGTTCAAGGCGCTGGTCGATGCGGCGCATGCACGCGGCATCAAGGTCTATATGGACATCATCGCCAATCACACGGCGGACGTGATCCAGTATCGCGAGTGCGGCGGCTGCGAGTATCGCGGCCGAGCCGATTATCCGTACGGCCGCAAGGGCGGAGGGAAGGGCGAAGCGATCAATCCCGGCTTTGTGGGCGATCAGGCGCAGACGGCGGAGAACTTCGCGCGGCTAACGCGTCCCGATTATGCCTACACGCCGTTCGTGCCCGCGGCCGAGAAGGACGTGAAGCGACCTGCCTGGCTCAACGATCCGATCTATTATCACAATCGCGGCAACTCGACCTTCGCGGGCGAAAGCTCGCTGCTCGGCGATTTCGTCGGGCTGGACGATGTAATGACCGAGAATCCGCGAGTGATCGCGGGGATGGTCGAGATTTTCGGGGGCTGGATCGATCGCTTCGGGATCGACGGTTTTCGCATCGATACCGCGCGCCACGTGAACCCCGAATTCTGGGCGGCGTTCGTGCCCGCGATGCTCGAGCGTGCAAAGGCGAAGGGCATTCCCAACTTCCACATCTTCGGCGAGGTCGCCGATCCCGACACTTCGGCGCTGGCGCGGCACACCCGCGTAGACCGGCTGCCAGCAGTGCTCGACTTCGCCTTCGCACGCGCAGTCAATGCGGTCAGCGCCGGGGAGGCGGGGACCGATCGGCTCGCTACGGTGTTCGCCGCCGATCCGCTCTATGAAGGCGGCGAGGCCACCGCGCGGCGGCTCCCGACTTTCCTCGGCAACCACGATCAGGGCCGCGCCGCCTTCTTCATTCGCAAGGCCAATCCAAAGGCGAGCGCCGAGGAACTGCTCGCGCGCGACCGGCTCGCGCATGCGATGCTGCTGCTGCTGCGCGGGGTGCCGACGATCTATTCGGGTGACGAGCAGGGTTTCGTCGGGGACGGCGGCGATCAGGATGCGCGCGAGGACATGTTCGCCAGCCGGGTCGCAGTCTATAACGATAATCAGCTGCTCGGCACGAACAAGACGAATGCCACTGCGAACTTCGACACCGATCACCCGCTGTTCCGCGAGATCGCCACGCTCGCGAAGCTGCGCCGCGCGCACCCCGCGCTGACCCGCGGTCGCCAGCAGCTCCGCTTCGCCGGCGACAAGCCCGGGCTGTTCGCGGTGTCGCGCTTCGATCCGGTCGCAGGAAACGAATATCTGATCGCGTTCAATTCGAGCCCGCAGCCATGGACTGGCAATATCGAAGTCGAGACCGGATCGGCGGCCTTCACTGCCCTCGCCGGTACCTGCCCCGCCGGTGCCGCGGCGCCGGGCAGCATCGCCCTCTCTCTGCCCGCGTTCGGCTATGCCGTCTGCGCCGCCGGAAAGCCGCAATGAACGAACTGCTTGCCCAGCAACCCGAGGCCGATACCCGTGCGTGGTGGCGCGGATCGGTGATCTATCAGATCTATCCGCGCAGCTTCGCCGATTCGAACGGCGACGGCGTCGGCGATCTGGCGGGGATCACTGCGCATCTCGATCATGTCGCTTCGCTCGGTGTCGACGCGGTGTGGCTGTCGCCTTTCTTCACTTCGCCGATGCGCGATTTCGGCTACGATATCGCCGATTTCTGCGACGTCGATCCGATCTTCGGGGCGCTCGCCGATTTCGACGCGCTGATCGCGCGCGCGCATCAGCTCGGGCTGCGCGTGATCATCGACCAGGTCTATTCGCACAGCTCGGATCAGCATCCGTGGTTCAAGGAGAGCCGCGAGAGCCGGAGCAATCCCAGGGCCGACTGGTATGTCTGGGCCGATCCGAAGCCCGACGGCTCTCCTCCCAACAACTGGCAATCGGTGTTCGGCGGCCCGGCATGGACGTGGGACGCGCGGCGCGGCCAATATTATCTGCACAATTTCCTGCGTGAGCAGCCCGATCTCAATTTCCACAATCCGGCGGTGCAGGACGCCGCGCTGGCGATCGCGCGCTTCTGGTTCGAGCGCGGAGTCGACGGCTTCCGGCTCGATGCGATCAACTTCACGATGCACGATCCCGAACTGCGCGATAATCCGCCGGCGCCCGATACCGGCACGCCGCGCACCCGCTCGTTCGATTTCCAGCAGCATGTCTACAATCAGAGCCACACCGATATCCCGCGCTTCCTCGAGAAATTGCGCCGGCTCGCGGACAGCTTCGGTGGACGCTTCACGGTGGCGGAAGTCGGCGGGCCCGCGCCCGAGCCCGAGATGCACCTGTTCACCGAAGGCGAGACCCGGCTCAACAGCGCCTATGGCTTCAACTTCCTCTATGCCGATCGCCTGACGCCCGCGCTCGTCCGCGATGCAGTCGAGGGCTGGCCGCATGCCCCCGGCATCGGCTGGCCGAGCTGGGCGTTCGAGAATCATGATGCGCCGCGCGCGATCTCGCGCTGGATCGCGCCCGACCATCGCGACGCGTTCGCGCGGCTAAAGATGCTCCTGTTGCTCTCGCTGCGCGGTAATGCCTTTCTCTATTATGGCGAAGAGCTGGGGCTCACCCAGGTCGAGATCGGGTTCGAGCATCTCCGCGATCCGGAGGCGATTGCCAATTGGCCGCTGACATTGAGCCGCGACGGTGCCCGTACGCCGATGCCATGGCAGGCCGATGCCCCCCAGCTCGGCTTCACGGCGGGGCACCCGTGGCTGCCTGTCGGACCCGATCATGCCGCGCTGGCGGTGGACCGGCAGGAGGCGGATCCCGAATCGCTGCTCAATCTCACGCGGCGGTTGATCGCGCTGCGTCATTCGAATCCGGCGCTGATGACGGGGTCGATCACGATCCGGCAGGCCGAAGGCACCCTGTTGCTGTTCGAGCGCGAGGCCGAGGGGCAGACCCTGTTCTGCATGTTCAATCTCGGTGACACCGCGCTTCCAGCGCCTGCGCAGATGCGCGGCCGCCGGGTGATTCAAACCGTCAACGGCGCCACGGCCGATCTGCTGCCCCCTTTCGCCGGCCTGATCGCCGAATAGCGTTCGGGTTCCCGGACGACTATGCACGCTTCCGAAGACCGGAGGATTGCAATGCCCGAAGCCGCGCCGCTCCACATCGCCTTCCTGCTCTTCCCGCACGTCACTCAGCTCGACTTGACCGGCCCGGCGCAGGTGCTGTCTCGGATGGGCAATGTGAAGCTCGATCTGGTTGCGAAGACGCGCGAACCGGTCGAGACCGACGCCCAATTCGCGCTTTTGCCCACAGCGACCTTCGCCGAGATCGAGTCCACCGATATCCTCTGCGTGCCCGGTGGCTTCGGGACGGTCGCCGTGATGGAGGACCCCGAGACTCTGGCATGGCTTCGCCGGGTGGCCGGGACGGCGCAGTGGGTGACGAGTGTCTGCACCGGCTCGCTGGTGCTTGCCGCGGCCGGGCTGCTCACCGGTTATCGCGCGGCATGCCATTGGGCATCGCGCGAGCAGCTCGCCTTTTTCGGCGCCGAACCCGTCGCCGAGCGCATCGTGTTCGATCGCAATCGCGTCAGCGGTGGCGGCGTGACCGCCGGCATCGACTTCGCACTCGCGCTGACTGCGCGGATCCGCGGCGAAGCGCATGCGAAGTTTGTCCAGCTCAGTCTCGAATATGATCCCGCGCCGCCTTTCGACAGCGGCTCGCCCGAGCACGCCGATCCGGCGACGCTCGCCAGATATCATGCGATGGTCGAGAAATTCGCGCCGGGTCGCGTGGAGAAAGTGCGTGCGATTGCATCGCGGCTGGCGGAGGCGCGATCTGCCGGTTAAGCGCTCGTCATGCCCGATACCCTGACGATGAACGACGGTCGTGCGATCCCCGCGATCGGTTTCGGTACCTATCTGGTCCCCAATGACGAGGCCGCGCGGATCACCCGCGAAGGACTCGAGGTCGGCTACAGGTTGGTCGATACCGCAGCTTTCTACGGCAACGAGATCGGCGTCGCTGATGGCCTGAGCGGGCGTGACGACGTGTTCGTCACTACCAAGCTGTGGCGGAGCGATATGGGGTTCGATCCGGCGCTACGGGCGTTCGACCGGAGTCTCGAACGGCTCGGGCGCGGCAGTGTCGACCTTTACCTGATCCATTGGCCGATGCCGTCGCTCGGCAAATATGTGGAGACCTGGCAGGCGCTGGTGCGGCTGCGCGACGAGGGGCGGGCGAAATCGATCGGCGTGTCGAACTTCGGTCCGGATCATCTGCGGGGGATCATCGATGCGACGGGCGTGGTGCCGGCACTCAACCAGGTCGAGCTCCATCCGGGGTTCCAGCAGCGTCCCCTTCGCGAATTCCATGCCGCGCACGGCATCGTCACGCAGAGCTGGGGGCCGTTGGGGCAGGGGACGATGCTCGAACATCCCGAGGTGGTTCGCATCGCCGGCCGGCACGGTTGTTCGCCGGCACAGGCAATTCTCGCCTGGCATCTGCATCACGGACTCGCAGTGATCCCCAAAGCCTCGGCGAAGGAGCGTCTCTCCGCCAATCTCGCGGCAAGCGACGTGACGCTGGAGCTGGAGGATATCGACGCGATCGATGCGCTCGACGATCCTGACGGCCGACTCGGCCCCAACCCCGCCAATCTCTAGCCCAGCGCCTTCGCCGCGCCCTTCAAATCCTCGACGAACGCCGCGAATTCTTCCTCGGCGCGGCTCTTGTCGGGCATGCGCAGCAGGAAGCTCGGATGGATCGTGATCCAGCCCAACCCACCCTCCGCGAGCTCAATCGCCCGGCCGCGACTACCGCTGATCGTCACAACCTTGCCCAGCATCTGGCGTGCCGCGGTGGCACCCAGCGCCACGGTCATATCCGGCTTCACCAGCAGCCGCTCTTGCTCATACCACCAGCGGCATGCGCGGATCTCGCCGGCGTCCGGTTTGGAATGGATCCGGCGTTTGCCGCGCGGCTCGAATTTGAAATGTTTCACTGCATTGGTGACGTAGACGGTGGAACGGTCGATCCCTGCCACGCCGATCGCCTTGTCGAACATCAGCCCGGCGGGGCCGACGAACGGTCGGCCGGCAAGATCCTCCTGATCGCCCGGCTGCTCGCCGACGAACATCATTCGCGCATCGACCGGACCCTCGCCAAATACGGTCTGCGTCGCATGCTCGTAGAGATGGCAGCGCGTGCAGCGCGCCGCCTCTTCGCGCAGGGCTCCCCAGGCCGCCGCTTTATTGTGGCCGATTCCGGTCCGCGCTTTCGTCACCCTTGCCTTCTCCCGCGCCCGGGCGCCTGCCAAATGCTCCCTTACCAACGCGGTTCCCGGCGGGTTCTTTCCTCGTCTCGCGGGAGCGCGGCAGAGGCTCAACGCGCCGGTGCGGCCTTCGGCATCGCATCGATCCAGTCGTGGACCAGCGCAACGCCTTCCTTGTGGACGGTAGCGCGGCCGAGCTCGGGCATGGCGATCCCCGGATCGGTGCTTTCCATCCGGTAGATCAGGATCGAGGCGTCGGGGGCGCCCGGCTGAATCGCGAAATCGCGATCGCCGCTGCCGCGTCCCGCCGCAACGGGGCGCTTGCGGATACCCAGCGCGGTGCGATCGCCTTGGCGCCAGTCGAGGAACAGCCCCGAGTTCGACGCGGCGCCGGCGGGATTATGGCAATGCGCGCAATTGATCTCGAGATAGGCCCGGGCCCGCGCTTCCAGCGGCGCAGCGGCGTCGTCCCAACGCGCGATCCGCGGTGCATCGGCCGGGAGCCGGTCGAGCATGCCGCCGGCGACTAGTTTGTCGAGCTGGGCATTATGATTGAGATAGCGCGCCTTGATGCCGATCGGCGTGATCCGGCCGTTCAGCGCGTGGCAGTCCTTGCACTGGTTCTGGTTGGGTACGGCATAACTGATGCTGCGTGACGCGCCCGACGGGTCGTTGAACGTCACCGGGACGCGCGTCCCGGCGCGCTTCAGATCCGCATCGGTGCCCGCGGCGTTCCAGACATAGGGCAAAGCGACCCAGCCGCTCGCGCGGTGGAGCAGCAGCCGCGTCTCGATCGGCTTGAATATTCCGTCGATACGGTAGCCGAAGGTCTTGACCAGCGCGACACCCACTGGGAGCTCGAATACCTGGTCGGGGTCGTATTTCGCCTGCGCGCCCTCGGGCAAGTAGAGATAGCGCTCTTTCTCGGCATAATCGGAGAAGAGTGCGGTCTCGAGATCGTAGCGGATCATCCGCGCGGCGGGGGTGCGAGTCGGAAGATCGGTGAACAGGCCGAATTCGGAGAGATGCGCGGGGAAACCCTGGCCGGTGATCGCAGTGTCGTCGACGCCGCCCGGTCGGGCGACCAGCGCGGCGACGAGCAACGCCCCGGCGCCTAGCAGCGCCTTCACTTCGCCGCGGCCTCCATCGCCGGGGGCAATTTCACGATACCGGGCGGCGGCGGGATTTTCTCACTGAGCTTGACCGGCTGCGGTTTGGCAGTCTCGATCCCTGCGCCGAGCGCGAGACCGAGCGACAGCATCGGCACCTGATTGTCACCGGTGAGGTCCACCGCGTCTCCCCCGGTGCCGTCCCAGAAGATCGGCGGCAAGGTGCCTCCCAGCGCCTTGGCGAGCTCGGCGCCGCCCGGCATGGCGGGCGCGAAACCGGCGTGGCCATGCTTGTTGGCAGCGAGATGAACGTGGCGCGGAAGGGGATTATAGCCCTTGTCATCGAACGGCTGCCGATAGGCGATCACCATGATGTTGGCGGTGCCATGGCCAGCGAGTTCGTTACCGGTGACGGTGACATTGTTCGCGGCCATGATCAGCACGCCGGTGCCGGTGGGGACAGTGGCGACGATATTGCCTTTGGGCGCGAAGTTGGGCGTGTCGTTGTCGACCACCTTGTTGCCGCTCACCGTCACCCAGCCCGCGCCACGTCGGGGCAGCGCCGGCAGGTCGAAGACGAGGATGCCGCCGGTATTGTGCGTGACGAGGTTGCCGGTCACATCGGCGTGGCCGCTATTCTCGATCTCGATCCCCGCGACATTGTACATGGCGGTCGAGTTGCGGACGATAATCCGGTCGGATTGGCCGACATAGATGCCCGCGTCCGACGCACCCTTCACCGTGACGCGATCGATCAGCACATCGCTGCTCTCGACCGGATAGACGCCATAGGCGCCGTTGGTGGCCTTGGGCCCGCCGGTCCATTCGACACGGATGTCCTTGTAGAGGATCCGGTCGGCGCCCTTGGACTTGATCCCGTCGCCCTTGCTGTCCTCCACCGCGAAACCGCGCAGCACCACGTCGTCCGACGTGACGAGAAGTCCCTCGCCGGCGCCGAGCTGGCCCTTGAAGCTGAGGACGGTTTTATCGGGTCCGGCGCCGCGCACGGTGACGCGATCGACATCGAGGCTGAGGCCGTCGGTGAGCTCGAAGCGGCCTGCGCCGATCCGCACAATGCTCCCTGGCTTCGCCTCGATCAGTGCGGCCTGCAACCGCTCCTGCGCATTTGCGCCGGCCTCCACGGTCACGGTCTGCGCCGCCGCCGGACTGGCGGCCAGCACGGCCGCGAGCGTCCAGTATCGCTTCATCCTGCTCTCCCATCTTTATTTTTGGGCATGATAATCAGAGCGAAGTGAATTGACACCCTTGTTAATTAGCCGGGTTCGGCGGCGTGGCAGACGAACTCGACCAGCCGTCCGTCGGGATCGCGGAGATAGCCGGCGTAGTAATTCGGGTGGATATGCGGGGCGAGCGCCGGCGCTCGATCCAGCGTCAGCCCGGCGGCGCGGCCCTTGTCGTAGATCCGGTCCACCGTCGCGCGATCAGGCGCGGCAAAGGCGAAATGCACGTCCGACGGCGTGCCTTCGACGAGGAACAGGTCGAGCGCGCTGTCGTTGCCGAAGCCCTTGGCGTCGCCATCGACCTTCTGGGTGTAACCGAGCGGGCCGAGCGCCTTGGCATAGAAGGACAGGCTTTCGGCCATGCGCGACGTGCGGATTTCGATATGGTCGATCATCGGGAGCTCCTTGAATAATATGCGAACAGATAAGGGTGCCCGCTCGGTGGATTCCCGCGAAATGAATATCCACATGGCGGATTCCCGCGCAGATTGGCGCTAGAGTGACGGCGATGGCCCGATCCGACCTCGACGCGTTCGACCGCAAGCTCCTCACCCTCGTCCAGCGCGACGCGGGACGCACCGCGGATGCGCTCGCCGAGGAGGTCGGGCTCTCGCCGTCTTCCGTGTTGCGCCGACTGAAGCGGTTGCGGGACGACGGCGTCATCGTCGCGACCGCTGCGGTGGTCGACCCGCTGAAGGTGGGCAAGCCGAACTTCTTCCTCGCCGCGCTCGAGATCGAACGCGAGCGGCCCGAGTTGATTGCGCGACTGCGCCAATGGCTTGCAGCCGAGCCGTGGATCCAGCAGGTCTATTATGTTACCGGCACCGCCGATTTTGTGTTGGTGGTGGTCGCACCCGATGTCGGTGCGTACGACGCGCTGATGAGCCGGCTGATGGGCGACAATCCCAACGTCCGCCGTTTCACCACCAATGTCGCGCTCGGAGTGGGCAAGCGCAGCCTGTTCGTGCCCATCGACTCGGCGGATTAAGGCTATTTGCGTGACCCGGTCGAACCAATCCCTGCCGCCGCTGAGTCGCGCTTGCTCATGACCGACGAGGCGCAAGGCGCATTGTATTTTGGCGGCATGGACGCCGTTCGTCGCGCGCGATAAGCAGCCGAGCCATGGGTTGGGCTCTTCCACGCGATGTGAACTGGCGCGTGGCTTCGCTGTGGATCGCGCTGGTCTTCACCATCGGCGCTGGCTGGCTGTTCAAGGGACATTGCCTGCCCGGCGGCTGGACCGATGCCGAGCAATACACCACCGGCTGCTACAATGACGTGATGCCCTTTTGGCACGGGCGCGAAGTGGCCGAGGGCAAGATTCCCTATTTCCAGACCCGGATGGAATATCCGGTGCTCACCGGTGCGCAGATCTGGGTCGAGGGCGCGACGACGCGCCTGCTGTTCGGCCATCGCGCGCGCGACGGCCATTTTCTCGGCGTGGTGACGATTGCCAACGGGCTGCTCGCCGCGCTGGTGTTGTGGCTGTTGCTGCGCGCGGGAATGGACGAGAATCGCCTCTGGGGCTGGGCGCTGGCGCCACCCTTGATCCTCTATGTCGGGCATAATTGGGATATGGCCGCGGCGGCACTCGCGGTGGCGGCGCTGCTGCTCGCGCGTGAAGGGCGGCTGGTGCCCGCGGCGGCGGCGGCGGGACTCGGCACCGCTGCCAAGCTGTTTCCGGTGCTCGCGCTGCCATTGATCGGACTCGGCGCATTGTTCGGCGACGCCCGTCCCTGGCGCGAGCGGCTGCTCCGCGCGGCGGCGCTGTCGGCCGCGGCGATCGGGGCGTGGGGATTGGTCAATCTGCCGGTCGCCTGGTTCGCACCCGAGAACTGGAGCGAATTCTATCGCTTCTCGCAGGAACGCCAGGGCACCGCGGCCGCGAGCTGGGAGATCTTCTCCAACATGGGCTGGTGGTTCACCTGGATCGAGGACCGCAATCGCTATGCCGCAATTGCCTTCGTTCTGGGTACGACGCTGATCGTCGCACTCAGCTGGCGCCAGCACCGTACGCACCTCTGGGTGTTGTTCACGCCGGTGCTCGCCTGGTTCATGCTGACCAACAAAGTCTATTCGCCGCAGTTCGACCTCTGGCTCTATCCGCTGCTGCTGATGACCGCGCCGCGATTATGGCCGGTGGGCCTGTTCGTGCTGGGGGATCTGGGCACCTATTTCGCCGAATTCTGGTGGTTCGCCGGGATGGAGCATGGCTGGCCGGCGACGAGCTATATCCATATTGCACTGGCTGCGGGCTTCCGCGCCGTGGCGATGCTGTGGATCATCGGCGAGTGCGTGCTGCGCGATCCGCCGGAATGGCTGCTGCGTAGGGGCTGAGCCGCTCAGGGCAGCGGCAGGTTGGATGCTTCCTGCTGGCGCGCCCGTGTCTCGGCGCGCGCGCGGGTGGCCTGACGCACGAAGCAGCCGGTGGAGCCGCCGGGGCCCACCGTCGAGCAACTGCCGACGCCGCCCGTCCGGCCCGTGTCCAGCGCGTCCTGCGAACGCACTGCCCAGCTCTCGCTGATCTGCGGGCGGACGGACTGATCCCGCAGCGATTGGGGGATACGGAAGCGCTCGCTCTCATCGAGCCGCTGGCAGACGACGATTTCCTCGCCATTGTCGTTGGTTGGGCATTTGTCGTCGCCATAGATGAGCAGGACGCCGTTCTGCGCGGCATTTTGCGCCTGTGCGGCCGGTACCAGCAAGGGCGCTGCGGCAAGCCCCGCCACGATCACGATCCGCTTGAGCATCATGCTGTCTCCTCGCGCCTGTCCTGGCGCCTCAACGCTTAACCGGGCCTGTCATATCCGTTTCGATACTGCAATGGCCGCCCGGCACCCCATCCGGATCAACCCCGAGAGAAGCGGATAGGCCACCGCATTCTCCGCGCCCGAGGCGATCGCAGTGTCGCGATGCTCGATTTCCTCTTCGCGAAACCGGGCGACGGCATCGCGCAGCTCGGTATCGCCGCTGCCGAGCTCGGCTAGCTGACGCTGGTAATGCAGGTCGATCTCGGTTTCGATCGCCGCGGTACAGGCCATTGCGGCGGACGGACCGATCGCCGCGGTGACTGCGCCCAATGCGAAGCCGGCCACGTTCCAGAAAGGCTGAAGCGCGGTCGGCCGCACGCCGCGCCGCGCGATCATCGCGTCGAAAAATGCGCGGTGGCGCTCTTCCTGATTGGCCATGCCGTTGATCATGCGCGCCATCGGCGTGCGATCGCCCATCACGGCGAGTTGTCCGGCATAGATGCGCGTCGCGCCATATTCGCCGGCCTGATCGACGCGGACCATCGCGTCATGGCCTTCGCGGCGATCGCCCGGCTTCCAGCTCATCGCCGCGCCTTTCGCGGCGCCAGCGCGAAGATCGTCACGGCTCCCCCCAGCGACAGGATCGCGTTGAAGCCCGCGAGGCTGATTCCGAAGAGCGTCCACTGCGGTACGTCACAACGCACGAGTGGGCGGCGAAGTGCTTGATTGAGGATATCCATCGCATCGCCATGGCCGACGGGAGCGGTGCAGGCGGTGATCCCCTGCCACCAATGATATTCGACTCCGGCATGGAACACGCCGATCGCGCCGCTGACTGCGATCAGCAACGCGGCGAACAGCACGAACAGCATCTGCACCGGCCGCGGCAGCGGCGCGAACGCGAGCAATGCGACCCCGACCGCCGCATAATGCGGCCAGCGCTGCCAGTGGCACATCTCGCACGGCACGAGCCCGAACAATTGCGATCCCCACGCTCCGGCGAGCAATGCGGCCGGCAGGAGGAGCGCGATCAGCCGCGCGGTCCGGAGCCCGTCCCTGCGCACGCCTCAGCGGCCCTTGACTGCGACCTGGGGCTTGCCGCCCGAGCGGGCAATCGTCTGCAGTGCATAATGGAGCTGGAAGTCGTCGATGCCCTGTTTCTTGAGCTGCTCGGCGGTCTGGGCGAAGCGCGGATCGGTGCGGGCATCGTCCTCGAGCGTCGCGTCGTCGACCTTCTCGGCGTTGATCAAATGCTTCCGGAGATCGGCCTCGCGGATCACCGTGCGATCCTTGTAATCGGGATCGGAGATCTGCGGCACGAGCAGATCGGGCTTGATCCCGCCTTCTTGCACCGAATGGCCCGAAGGCGTGAAATAGCGTGCGGTGGTGAGCCTGAGCGCGGCGCGCTGGCCCATCGGCAGGATCGTCTGTACCGATCCCTTGCCGAAGCTGCGCACACCCATCACGAGGCCGCGATGATGATCCTGCAGCGCGCCTGCGACGATTTCGGAAGCCGAAGCGGTGCCCGAATCGACCAGCACGATCACCGGCAACCCCTTGGCGAGATCGCCGGGGACCATCGATTCGGCGTAATAACGCTCGATGTCGTTCTTCTCGCGGCCGCGCTGCGAGACGATCTCGCCATGGCCGAGGAACACATCGGAAACCGCGATCGCCTCGCTCAGCAGCCCGCCGCCATTCTCGCGAAGGTCGACGACATAGCCCAGCGGCTTGTGGCCGAGCTGCTTGTCGATGCCCTGGATCGCCTTGATCGTGTCGGCGCCGGTCTGTGCCGTGAAGGTGTTGATGTTGATGTAGCCGACGCCGTTCTTGACCTCCCACTTCACTGGCTTCTGCACGATGATCTCGCGCACGAGGCTGAACTGGAGCGGCTTGTCGGCGCCCGGGCGGACGACCGTCAGGTTGATCTTGGTGCCCGGCTGGCCGCGCATCTGCTCGATCGCCTCGTCGAGGCTGCCGCCAACGATGAACTTGCCGTCGAGATGCGTGATGAAATCGCCCGACTTGATTCCCGCGCGGGCCGCCGGTGTGTCTTCCGTGGGCGCGATCACCTTCACCGCGCCGTCTTCCTGCGTCACGGTGAGGCCCAGCCCGCCGTAATTGCCGTCGGTCTGGATCTTGAGATTGTCGAAATCGAGCCCGTCGGCGTAGGAGGAATGTGGGTCGAGCGCGGCGAGCATGCCCTGGATCGCGCCCTTGATCAGCGTCTGGTCGTCGACCTTCTCGACATAGTTCGCCTTCACCTGATTGAAGACTTCCATGAAGGTGTCGAGCTCGCGGTAGCTGTTGGTATCGACACCCGCCATTGCGCCCGAGGCGACGGGGACGAGCGCGAGCGCGCTGACTGCGGCGGTGACCTGGAGAAGCGGACGAAGCATCATACGACTTTCGACAAAAACGACTTGCACAATCTAGTGCAGGATAACGGCATTTACACGGCCTGTCAGTCGAGCAATTGCGTGAGATCCATGGGCTGGCCGCGACGGCGCAACTCGATCGTGATTCGGGGATCGCCCCCGCCGGGCGCTCGCCCGATCAGCTGGCCTTGCGAAACCCGATCACCGACCCGCACCGCCAGCCCGCCGAGCCCCGCGACCAACGAGGTCCAGCCATTGCCGTGATCGATGATGATCACGCCGCGATAGCCGCGGAAAAGCCCGGCATAGACGATGCGTCCGGCGGCAGGGGCGATCGCGCGGGCGTTGGGCAGAGTGGCCAGCGTGAGGCCGCGCGCGCGGACGCCGGTGGTGGAGAGCTCGCCAAGGCCCGTGACGAGTTGTCCGGCCACGGGCAGGCGATAGGCGGCGACATGCTTGACGGCGGCTGGCGCGGCTTCGGTATCGGGCCGCGGCAGCGGGCCGGAAAGAGCGAGCAATTCCCCTTGTATCTGGTCGGCCTCGCCTTGCGACTCCATCTGGTCGACGATCTCGCGCGCACGTTCGCCGAGCGCGAGCGCCCGGTCCGATTCGACCAGCGCACTACGCCCCAATTCCTGTGAGCGCGCGCGATGCTCGGCCTCGAGCCGCACGAGTCCGATGCGTTCATCCTCCAGTCGCGCCCGGCTTTCGCGCAGCGCGCGCACCGCGGTCCCGGCATTGGCGCGGAGTTGCTGGACGCGGGCGAGCTCGGCGCGCACCTCGGCAGTGCGCCGCTCGACGACGGGCATGGTGGTGCCCAGCACGGCGCGGACATGGACCATGTCTTCGGTCGATCCGGGCTGGATGAGCCCGAGCACCGCAGGGCGGCGCGCCATCGATTGCAGCGCGGCGATCAACCGAACCACCGGGCCCTGCCGCTCGGCGACCTGGCTGCGCTGCGCCGCAAGCAGCCGATCGACGATCGCGATACGCGCCTCGGCGGCAATGATGTCGGCCTCGGCCGCCTTGATGCGTTCGGCGGCGGCGGCTTCCTGCGCGCGGGCCTGTATGGCCTGATCACGCTCGTTGGCGGCTGCATTCTCCAATGCCTGTGCGCGGGCCTGCGCGGCATCGGACGCCGTCTTCGCCGATTGCAGCCGCTTTTGCTGCTCGCGCAACTGCTGCGCGTCCGCCATGCTTCCTGCGGCGAGCATCGCCAGCAATGCCATAGCGGTGGCGGTGCTCCGCGCGGGTCCCATGGCTCACCCTTCGCGGTGATAGGGATGATTGGCAAGGATCGACGTGGCGCGCCACAATTGCTCGGCGAGCATCGCGCGCGCCATCAGATGCGGCCAGGTCGCCCGCCCGAACGAGACCAGCAGGTCGGCCTGCGCGCGCTGGGCATCGTCGAAACCGTCTGCCGCGCCGATCAGGAACCGCGTCTCGCGCACGCCGTCGTCGCGCCAGCGCCCCAGCTTCTCGGCGAGCAGACGCGAAGGAAGGTTCTCCCCGGTCTCATCGAGCATGACGATCCGCGTGCCCGGCGCCTGTTCGGGCATCTTGCCGCCGGCGTCGGGAAGTTCGGTGATCTTTGTCGGCCAGGCGACGCGCTTCAGATAGCGCTCGACCAGCTCGGCCTCGGGCCCGCGCCCGATGCGCCCGCGCGCGACGATGTGGAGCAGCATCAGCCCTCCGTCGCGGTGCGGGCCTCTAACTGCAAACTACGCCTGCCCTGCGTTTTCCCCGAACGACCACATCCGCTCGAGATTGTAGAAGGTGCGCACTTCGGGGCGGAACAGGTGGACGATCACGTCGCCTGCGTCGATCAGCACCCAGTCCGCGGTGGGCAGGCCCTCGACACGCGGGCTCCGGCCGAACTCGGCCTTGATCTTCTCGGCGAGCTTGGTCGCCATCGACGCTACCTGGCGCGTCGAGCGCCCGGAGGCGACGACCATATAGTCGGCGATGCTGCTCTTGCCGGCGAGCGGGATCGAGACGGTTTCGACCGCCTGATCGTCGTCGAGCGAAGTCATCACGAGTGCATGCAGTGCCTCGACGCCATCGGCACCGGGGACGCGCTGCACATTGGGGGAAGTGGCCAAGTTAGTTCCTCAGGGTTGCAACATGTCTGTGCGCGACGGTGGAGACGGCACGGACGGCGCCGATATGGATATCGAACGCGCGTTCGGAAAGCGCCGGTGCCAGGCAGGGTCGGCGGCGCGGATGCGGGTCGCCGAAGTCGGATCGGGGCGAAAGCGCAGCAGCACGAGGGCCGGCAATCTCCAACTCGTCCATTTCTTCGCCTGGCCTGCGGGCCGCACAGCGCGCCGCAGCCAACTCATCGCGGGACTAGCGTGAGCCCGTGCATCATAGCCGGGACGTGCAATCACCGCAATCGGAACCTGTCGCGCAATGTCGCGCCAGCGCTCCCATTTATCGAATTGGGCAAGATTGTCGGCGCCCATCAGCCAGATGAAGCGATGCTTGGGAAAGGCGCGCGAAAGGCGATCGAGCGTATCGGCGGTGTAGCGTGTCCTGAGCCGTTTCTCGATATCGGTGACCCGGATCGGCGCATGGAGCGCCATCCTCTGCGCCGAGGCCATGCGCGCCTTGAACGGCGCCATCCCCGCTTTGTCCTTGAGCGGATTGCCGGGCGAGACCAGCCACCATACCTCGTCGAGCCCAAGCGTGCGGATCGCATGGAGCGAGAGCCTGCGATGCCCGCGATGCGCCGGGTTGAACGAGCCGCCGAGCAGTCCGATGCGCTTCATTCGGGGAAGCGGCGGACGACTTCGATCGCGCCGATGATCGCCGCATTGAATGCGGGCAGGTCTTCGGCGGGGATCCAATATTCGCGATGCGCACGGCCGCCCGCATCCTCGACACGATAGTTGGCGATAAAGGCACGCTGCACATCGAAGCGCGTGACGAAACCCGCGCCGCTCTCCGGGACATTCCAGTCGCGCGCAATCTTCACTGCATACTCTTCGCTGGTGACCGGATAGAATATCGGCTGCTCGGGCAGGCGCGGCGGGAATTCGCGCATCCCACTCGCCTCGATCAGCTCCAGCTCCCCGGGGCCTACGGGACGCCATAGCGTCACAGTGTCGGTCACGGCCGCGCCTGGCCGGTGCCCCGAACGACCCATTTGTACGTCGTCAGCCCTTCGAGCGCGACAGGGCCGCGGGCGTGGAGGCGGCCGGTGGAGATGCCGATCTCGGCGCCCAGCCCGAACTCGCCGCCGTCGGCGAACTGGGTCGAGGCGTTCCACATCACGATCGCGCTGTCGACTTCGGCGAGGAAGCGCTCGGCAGCGGCCGCGTCCTCGGTGACGATCGCATCGGTGTGATGCGATCCGTGTGCGGCGATATGCGCCATCGCGTCTTCGGCGCCGTCGACGAGCTTCACCGACAGGATCGCGTCGAGATATTCGGTGTCCCAGTCGCCGCATTCCACCGGCAGCGTCCGCGGTTCGATCGCCTGGATTTCGGCGTCGCCGCGCAGCTCGCAACCCGCCTCGGCGAGTGCTGCGAGCACCGGTGCGGGATCGGCGAAGCCGCGGTCGATCAGCAAGGTCTCGGTCGCGCCGCAGATGCCGGTGCGGCGCATCTTGGCGTTGAGCGCGAGTTCCCGGGCCATCGCGGGATCGGCGGCACGGTCGATATAGGTGTGGTTGAGCCCGTCGAGATGCGCGAGCACGGGCACGCGCGCCTCGGCCTGGACGCGCGCGACGAGGCCCTTGCCGCCGCGCGGCACGACCATGTCGATCGCACCCTCGGCTGTCAGTATCGCGCCGACCGCGGCGCGATCGGTGACGGGGACAAGCTGGATCGCATCGGCGGGCATGCCGCCTTCTTCCAACCCCTTCGCCAGCGCGGCGTGAATCGCGCGGTTGCTGCGGATCGCTTCCGAGCCGCCGCGCAGGATCGCGGCGTTGCCCGACATCGCGCAGAGCGCGCCGGCATCGGCGGTGACGTTGGGGCGGCTCTCATAGATGATGCCGATCACGCCGATCGGAATGCGCACCCGGGTCAGCACCAGCCCATTGGGCCGATCGACACGCTCGATCACCTTGCCGACAGGATCGTCGAGCCGCGCCACCGCCTCGACGCCGGCGGCGGTCGCCTCGACACGGCTCGCATCGAGCCGCAGCCGATCGAGCAGCGCGCCCGACAGCCCCGAAGCCTGGGCCGCGACCATGTCCTCGGCATTGGCCGCGACGATCGCGTCGCTCGCCTCGCGGATTGCGGCTGCGGCCGCGAGCAAGGCACGGCTCTTCTGGTCGCTGGTCATCGCCGCGAGGCGGCGCGAGGCGGTGCGGGCCCGCGCGGCCATGTCTGTGATCAGCATTTGGATATCGGCATCGGCCATGCTGCACCCGCTAGCACGGCTTGGCGCAAGCTGATAGGCGTCGCGCATGGGGGAATTCGAGGCAGCTGGTGAAATCGTCACCGGAGGATTGCTGGGCCGCGCGCTGGAGCCGCGGGCCGGCGAGGGGCAATCGCACGCGGAGCATATGTGCCTCAACTGTGGCACCGCGCTGATCGGCGCGCACTGCCATCATTGCGGGCAATCGGGACACGTCCATCGTTCGCTCGGCGCGGTCGGGCACGAGATCGTCCACGGCGTGTTCCACTTCGAAGGCAAGTTCTGGCGCACGCTGCCGCTGCTCGCGTGGCGCCCGGGCGATCTCACCCGGCGTTACGTCGCCGGCGAACGCGCGCGATTCGTCTCGCCGATGGCGATCTTCCTCTTCTCGATCTTCGCGATGTTCGCAGTCTTCTCGTTCGCGGGAATCTCCGCACCGAGCGAGATCTCGGGCCTCACCGCCAAGCCAGCCACAGCGATCGAGGAGGCGCGCAAGGATGCCGAGGAGAATCGCGCAGAGGCTACCCGGGAACTGCGCGCGCTCGCACCCGACAATCCGAAACGCGCCAAATATGAGCAGCGCATCGCCACAGCGAACCACGATTTGGCTGAGCTGAACGAAGCTGCGAAGCACGTCTCGCCCGACAAGGTGGACCAGATCGTGGAGGTCCGCACCGGCTGGTACACGCTTGATCACGGCATCGAGAAGTGGAAGAAGAACCCGTCGCTGATGCTCTACAAGCTCCAGTCGAGCGTCTATAAATTCTCGTGGCTGCTGATCCCGCTGTCGCTGCCGTTCCTGTGGCTGCTGTTCTTCTGGAAGCGCCAGTACAAGCTCTACGACCACGCGGTCTTCATCATCTACTCGATCGCGTTCATGTCGCTGCTGTTCATCGTGATTACGCTGGCGGCGCAGCTGGGCGTGCCCTCCGGCTGGCTGGGCATGGCGGGGGTGTTCATCCCGTTCTTCCACATCACCCGGCAGCTCAAGCAGGCCTATCAGCTGCGCTGGTGGTCGGCAGTGCTGCGCGCGATCGTGCTGACCTGGTTCATCGCGATCGTGCTGGTGCTCTTCCTGCTGATCCTGGTGGCGATGGGGATGACCGGCTAGGGCCGCTGCCGGGGCGAAGTTGACGAAGTTGACTACCCCTTCGCGCGCGCGAAGCAGTCAACTTCGCGCGCGGCAGTGGGGCGGAGATGCGGTCGGTGCGCCATGCCGAGACCCCAGCAGAACAAATCCTACATTTCCAGCACTATTCCCAGGCCGCGCCAAAGCGGCGTCACCGGCAGGGATAGGTCTTGTTGAGATAGACGTAGACGCCGTCCTTGAGTTCGATTTCCTGCTCGGCCGGTGACAGCGCCTTGAAATGGGCCATGAGCTTGTCGCTCTCGAATTCCGCCTGTCCGGGAGGCGGCGGGCAGGCGATCGGTTTCGCTGCCGCCTTCGCCTTGTCGACATCGGCGCGCCAGGCCCCGAGGATCGTCTCCAGCTCGTTCATGAGCCGCCGCAGCTCGGGATCGAGCTTCGCCATCTCGCCGAGCTTCTCCACCGCAGTCCACCGTGCGATGAATTCACGGACCGGCATTGCCTGCACGGGAGCTGCGAGCAGGCTCATCCCCGCAGCCGCCAGCACCAAGTGCCTCACCGGCACGGATAAGTCCGCTTCATATAGGCGTAGACTGCGGCCTTCATGCTCATTCCCCGTTTCGCCACCGGGATCTTCTCGAGCTCGGCGAGCATCTGCTTCGGCGTGAGTTTGGGCTTGCCTGTCTCGGGCGGGCAGCTGTGCGGAGTCTTGCCCGCCGCGCGCGCGGCGCGCAGATCGGCGGTATAAGCGGCGCGGATCGCGGCGACTTCGTGCTTGATCAGCTCGGCGTCGGGCGAGAGCAACGCCAGCGCGCCTTGCGCCTGCAGCGCCTTCGCCTTGGCGAGGAATTGCGCGACGGTCATCGCTTGCGCCGTCGTCGGCACGATCAGCGCCGTGGCAATCACCAGAACCGTCAACCGCCGCATAGGAAAAAGCCCTCCCCCGATCGCTCGGGAGAGGGCTAATCGTAACCCGTTTAACGTCAACTGAACTTATGCACCTTGCGGGGCGGGGCTCCCGAACGGGCCCTTGGGCTTGCGAATCTTCGGGATCGAGGTGCCCGCGGCGGCGACCGGAGCCGCCTTCGTGCCGGGGTCCTCGCGGCCCATGTCCTCGCCAGCGATCAGCCGCTTGATCTCCTCGCCGGTCAGCGTCTCATATTCGAGCAGCGCCTGGGCGAGGCTGTGGAGCTGGTCGACATGGTCGGTCAGCACCTGCTTGGCGCGGTTGAGCCCGCCCTCGACCAATTTCTTGATCTCGGCGTCGATCAGCTGTGCGGTTTCGTTCGACATGTGCGCGGGACGCGCCATGCCGTAGCCGAGATAGTTCTGATCGTCGTCGGCATATTCGAGCGGGCCGACCGCTTCGGACATACCCCATTTCGTCACCATCGAGCGCGCGAGACGCGTCGCGGACTGGATGTCCGACGATGCGCCCGAGCTCACCCGATCGTAGCCGAAGATCAGTTCCTCGGCGACGCGGCCGCCCATCGCGATCGAGAGATGCGCGTACATCTGGTCGCGGTGCATCGAATTCTGGTCGCGCTCGGGCAGGCGCATCACCATGCCCAAGGCGCGGCCGCGCGGAATGATCGTGGCCTTGTGGATCGGATCCGACGCGGGCTCGTGCATCGCGACGATGGCGTGACCAGCCTCGTGATAGGCGGTCATGCGCTTCTCGTCCTCGGTCATCAGCATCGACTTGCGCTCGGCGCCCATCATGACCTTGTCCTTGGCGTCCTCGAACTCGCTCATCGCGACGAGGCGCTTGCCGCGGCGCGCCGCGAGCAATGCCGCCTCGTTGACGAGGTTCGCCAGATCGGCGCCCGAGAAGCCCGGCGTGCCGCGCGCGATGACGCGGGGATCGACGTCGGGCGCCAGCGGCACCTTCTTCATATGGACCGACAGGATCTTCACGCGGCCTTCGATGTCCGGGCGCGGCACCACGACCTGGCGGTCGAAGCGGCCCGGGCGCAGCAACGCCGGATCGAGCACGTCGGGGCGGTTGGTCGCCGCGATGATGATGATGCCTTCGTTCGCCTCGAAGCCGTCCATCTCGACGAGCAGCTGGTTGAGCGTCTGCTCGCGCTCGTCATTCTGGTTGCCGAGACCCGCGCCACGCGAACGGCCGACCGCGTCGATCTCGTCGATGAAGACGATGCACGGCGCCGATTTCTTGGCCTGTTCGAACATGTCGCGGACACGGCTGGCGCCGACGCCGACGAACATCTCGACGAAGTCCGAACCCGAAATGGTGAAGAACGGCACGCCCGCCTCGCCTGCGATCGCGCGGGCGAGCAGGGTCTTGCCGGTGCCGGGCGAGCCGACGAGCAATGCGCCCTTGGGGATCTTGCCGCCGAGGCGCGCGAACTTGGTCGGGTCCTTGAGGAACTCGACGATCTCCTGCAGCTCCTCACGCGCCTCGTCGATGCCGGCGACGTCGTCGAAAGTGACCTTGCCTTCCTTCTGGGTCAGCAGGCGGGCGCGGCTCTTGCCGAAGCCCATCGCGCCGGAACCCGAATTCTTCTGCATCTGGCGCAGCACGAAGAAGGCGATGCCGAGGAAGAGCAGGAAGGGCAGCGACTGGTAGAGGATGTAGAACCAGACCGATGGCTGCTCTTCCGGACGCGCGTTGATCGTCACGCCCTTCTCGCGCAGCGTCGAGATCAGCTGGGGATCATTGGGCGCGTTGGTGCGGAACTTCGCATCGCTCGAAAGCGTGCCCGAGACGAGGCTGGTGCCTGCCGAGCCCGCGGCGATGTTGACCGACTTGACCTCGCCGGCCTGCACCTTGTCGAGGAAGCTCGAATAGGACATCGCATCGCCTGCGGCCTGCGCACCTGGACGGTCGAACAGGTTCACGAACAGCGCCAGCGCCGCGAGGATGCCCACCCAGATCAGGAGGCTTTTCATCCAGGGATTGCCGCCGCCGTTTTCGGGACCCTGCGGCTTGTTGTTGTCGTTCATCGAGCTCGATACCTTTCGCCCGTCCTAGATAGGCGCCGCCAGGTTAATGGCAATGGAACACTATGGTACTTTGGGTCGATCAGTGTGATCGACGCGCCGGGGCCAGGCTGAAACGCCATTCAGCACGTTTCGCCTCGGCTTTCACCCCCGCAATCGTACCTGTCTTCCCCGAAACGAGCGTGGCGACCAGCCCGTCGAGACTCTCGCCGCGAAGTGGGGCGGGATCCTCTCCATCTTGTGAGCGGATATGGTCGACCGCGCGCTCGACGAGCCGACGCTGCAATTCGTAAGGCAAATCGCGTGCTTCGAGCTGCGCCGAGCCGGGGTCGATCCGGCTCCGCATTTGCCACTCGCGCTCCGTCACCCATTCGAGCGCGTCCTCCGCGTGCCGCAAGTTGTGCGCCGCGAGCGCCAGGCGGTCGGCCGGGAGCTCGGGCGTTTCGGCGAGCATTCTTCGCATCCGGGCGCGGTCGAACCGTGGGTCGCGATTCGAGAGGTCCTCTATCGGCACGATTCCCGCCGCGGCGACGATCGCCTCCAGCTCGGCGCGCGACCAATTGAGCAGCGGACGGACCAAAGTCACGTCGCCCAGTGGTCGCGCCGCGCGCATCGCCGCGAGTCCGCCGACACCCGCACCGCGGCGGGCGCGCATCAGGAAGGTTTCGGCCACGTCGTTCTGCTGGTGTGCCGTCGCGATCCATCGAGCGCGGTCTCTCGCCCATTCGGCGAGCAGGGCGTAGCGCAGCGTGCGTGCGCCTTCCTGGAGATTGCCCTCGGGCACAATGCCCGTGAGGATGGCATGCGGAACGCCGAGCGGGTCACAGATCTCGGCTACGAACCGCGCCTCCGCCGCTGCTTCGGGGCGCAGGCCATGATCAACGGTAGCGGCGATCACTCTGTCCGGAAACGCCGCCGCCGCCAGCAACAGCAATGCGAGACTGTCAGGCCCGCCCGATACCGCAAGCGCCAGCCTGAAATCCTCCCTAGGGGAGGAGCAAAGCGCAATCACATCGTCGCGAAAGCGCGCAACCTGATCCGCCGGGGGCGTCAGCTCATTTGCACTTCTGCGCGACACGTCCCTCGGCGATGCCGTTCTTCATCTCCGCGGACAGCCGCTCGCCGTAAAGCTGGTCGAGCTCGGTATAGACCTTGCACACTTCGCTCGCGGGCTTCTTCAGCTTGGTCAGCGCCTGTGCCAGATAATAGAGACTGTCCGGCGCGCGCTCGCCGTTCGGGTTCTTCTTGTAATTCTCGTAGAAGGCGACCGCGGCGAGGCTCGGCGCACCGGCGTCGAGATAGGCGCGGCCGAGCAGATTCTGCGAAAAGCTCGCACGGCGGTGCTGCGGATATTTGGTCGCCACCGCCTCGAGCTCGCGGCGCGCTTCGGGATAGAGCTTGGCCTGCCACAGGCGATAGCCATAGGTATAGCCGTCCTCGGCCGGGTCGCCCGAATTGGGCTTCTGGATCGCCGCGACCTGCTGCGCGCGGGTACCGGTCGGCTTGGCGGCGGGTGCCTCTTCGGCGGGCGGGCGGCTTGCGGGCCGGGTCGGCCGCGCGGGTGCTTCGGAAATGTCGACCGGCGCGATCACCGGATCGCCCGATGCGCCGATCTGCGCCCCATTGTCCTCCAGTGCCTTCAGCCGTGCGTCAGTCGCGCGCTTATAGGCGCTGAACCCGTCCTCGAGCTGCTTGAGCCGATAGCCGTCCTGCTCGACCTGCCCGGTGAGCGACTGCACCTGATTCTCGAGCGCGGCGACGCGCTGGGTCAGATCGGCGACCGGGCTTCCCGAAGGAACACCGGGCGCCTCGATGCTGGTATCGGGAACGATCTGCGGCTCGATCGTCTGGCCCGCGCCGCCCGGGAACACCTTGCGCTGCACCGCGCGCATCTCGCGCTCGAGCCGATCGACGCGGCCTTCGACCGCGGTGGTCTGGGCCTGGGCCGCAACGGGACCGGCAATGGCGGCAGTCACGCCTGCCGCGACAATCAGGAAACGCATTCGTCACACCCCCCGGTGCTGATTTCGGGAATTAAGCAGATGATATAGTCGACACGCCGTGCCTTGTCGCCCGCCTTAAAGTGTGGCGGCGGCGTTGCCAGCAGGCACGTCCACGGGTGCGGTAGAAGGGGTCGATGGCGCGCCGGATTGCCCGCGCGACTGTAGCGCCGCGGCGCTCACCTCGACTTCGACGGTCTCCACGCCGGTGCCCAGCGGGGGCACGTTCGAGCCGTTGAGCAAAACCTGGATCCGGTCGGGCCGGCCGGTACGCACGCGCGGACGATCGGCATCGGCCGGTACGTCGTAGCGTTCGCCCGCCGCCATTTCCTTCTCGAACAGCCGCTTGCCGCTCGCATCGGTCACCCGGATCCATGCAGTGTCGGTCGCCACCAAAGTCACTTGCCCGCCGGTGACGGGCGCGGGCGCGGGCGCCGCGGCGTTGCCCGGATCGGCGGCGATTGTGTTCTCGATCGGGATCACATTCTCGTCCGGCGCGCCGGCGCGGAACAAATTGGTGCCATACCAGAGTCCCACCCCGATCAGCACCAGCACGGCTACGATCACCCCGACGATGACGATGCCGCTTGGCGGCGTGCGCGAGCGCTCGTTGAAATCATAGGCCGGGGGCGGCGCGGGACGTTCGGGCCGCTCGCCGATCTCGAGCCGCAGCTCACGCGCGAGCGCGACTTCGTCGGCGCCCACCGCCCGGGCATAGGCCTTGGCGAAGCCCAGCGCGTAGGTGGACGAGGGCAGGCTGGCGAAGTTCGACTGCTCGATCGCCTCGAGATGGCGTTGCGGAATGCGGGTACGGCTCGCGATCTCACTCAATTCGAGCTTCTGCGCTTCGCGCGCCGCACGCAGTTTCTCGCCCACGGTGGCGGGGAAAAGCGTCGGGTTGTCGGCGTTTTCGCCTTCCATTCTCACCTCCGGCAGAAGGGTTCGCGGCCCTGTGTGCTCCCGCCTTTGCGCGGGTGTCCCTCACGCCGCTGCCCCTGTCAACGCTGCCGCAGCAAAACTGGCGAAAGATCAGGCGAGTTCGACCGAATGCTCGCTCGCCCAGCTCGCGAGCATGTCGCGCAGCGGCGCGCGCGGGTCTGCGAGCCACGGAGTCATCGAGTCGATCAGTGCGGCGCGATCGAGCGAGCGGACCATCGCCTTGATCGGTCCCACCGCCGCCGGCGTGATCGAGAGCCGGTCGATGCCGAGCCCGATCAAGGCCATCGCCTCGAGCGGCCGCCCGCCCATCTCGCCGCATATCGCCACCGGCACGTCCGCGGCGTGCGCCTGATCGATCACGCGCTTGAGGAAGCGCAGAATCGAGGGGCTGAGCCAATCGTAACGCAACGCCAACTTGGGGTGCGCGCGATCGGCGGCGAACAGGAACTGGGTGAGATCGTTGGTGCCGATCGACAGGAAGTCGATCTTCGGCAGCAATATGTCGAGCACTTCGGCGAGTGCCGGTACTTCGAGCATCGCACCATAGCGGATCTCGGTCGGCATTTTCCGCCCGCGCGCCGCAAGCCAGGTGCGCTGCGCTTCGAACAGGTCGCGCGCCGCGTCGAATTCCCATGGTTCGGAGACCATCGGGAACATGATGTTGAGCGTCTTGCCCGCGCCTGCCTCAATCAGCGCGCGCGCTTGCGCCTTCATCAGGCCGTCGCGATCGAGCGCGAGCCGCAGCGCGCGCCAGCCCATCGCCGGGTTCTCCTCGTCGCCGTCCTCGTCATGGTTGAGATAGGGCAGCGCCTTGTCGCCGCCGATATCCACCGTGCGGAAGGTAACGGGGCGCTCGCCCGCGGCTTCGAGCACGTCCTTGTAGAGCCGCTTCTGCGCCTCACGCTGCGGCAAGGTCGCGGAGACGAGGAACTGGAATTCGGTGCGGAACAGCCCGATGCCGTCGGCACCGGTCAGGTCCAGTGCGGCGAGATCGTCGCGCAGCCCGGCATTGACCATCACGGTGATGCGATGCCCGTCGCTCGTTACCGGCACTTCGCCGCGCAGCTGGGCGAAGGCGGCACGGCGCTTCTGGCTGAGCGCCAATTTGGCCTCGAACGCCTCCTGCATCGCGCCGGTCGGCCGGACGAACAGGCTCTCCTCGGCAGTGTCGAGCAGCAGCATGTCGCCCTCGGCGATCAGCCGCCGCACGTCGCGCACGCGGCCGAGCACCGGCACGCCCATCGCCCGGGCGACGATGGTGACGTGCGCGGTCAGCGATCCTTCCTCAAGGACCACACCCTTCAGCCGCCGCCGGTCATATTCGAGCAGTTCGGCGGGGCCGAGGTTGCGCGCGATCAGGATCGAATCCTGCCTAAGGCCCATCTGCGCCGCAGTGCCCAATTGGCCTGAGACGATGCGGAGCAGCCGGTTGGAGAGGTCCTCCAGATCGTGCATCCGGTCGCGCAGCAGCGCGTCGTCGATCTCGCGCATCCGCATCCGGGTGCGCTGCTGGACGCGTTCGATCGCGGCTTCGGCGGTCAGACCCGAATCGATCGCCTCGTTGATCCGCCGGCTCCAGCCTTCGTCGTAGGCGAACATCTTGTAGGTCGCGAGGACCTCGTCATGCTCGCCACCGCCGCCGAACTCGGCCTGACTGGCCATGCGCTCGATCTGATCGCGCATCTTGTCGAACGCGGCATAGACGCGGTGGCGTTCGACTTCGATATCCTCGGCGACGGTATGCTCGATCGTGATGCGCGGCTGGTGGAACACCGCGACGCCCGCGGCCATCCCCTCGACCAGCTTGAAGCCGCTCGCGCGCGATGCCGCGGTCGATTGCGGGCGCGTCGTGGCGCCCCCCATCTGGTCGACCAGGTCGGCGTTGGCGATCAGTTCGGACAGCACCATCGCCACCGTCTGCAGCGCCTCGATCTCGACATCGGCATAGCGGCGCGGCTCGGCATGCTGGACCGCGAGCACGCCCACCGCGCGCTCGCGCCGGATGATCGGGACGCCGGCAAAGCTGTGGAAGCGCTCCTCGCCCGTCTCCGGCCGATAGGCGAAGTCGGGATGCGCCGCCGCCTCGTCGAGATTGAGTGTCTCGACATTGGCTGCGATCGTGCCGACCAAGCCCTCGCCGAGTGCGAGCTTGGTGACGTGGACGGCTTCCTGGTCGAGTCCGCGGGTCGCGAACAGTTCGAGCACGCCTTCGCGCAGCAGATAGATCGAACAGACCTCGCTATCGAGCACGGTGCCGATGATTTCCGCCACCGAGTTGAGCTTGGATTGCACGGGCAACCGTTTCGCCATCACGTCGTGAAGGCGGGTGAGGATCTCGCGAGCGGAAGCGGCGGCAGTGAGGGCCATGGCTCCCGGCTAACAGATTGTCCCGGCGCGCGCCATTGTCCCGCAAGACAAAGCGCGCCTCGGCGAACCAGCGCGCCGAACCACTGAAGCGCCGGCCCGTGGCCGCCATCGCCACTCACGATTTTCCCTGTTGCATTTGCCAATACTGTATATCATACAGTGTATGACGCATACCATGTGAGACACGGCAATGCCCATTGAAGAGGACCAGTTCGAAAAGCTGCGCGTCGAGCTCCGGCGCGGCTCGCTGGTGCTGGCGGTGCTCGGGGCGCTGCGCGAGGAGCGCTATGGCTACACCCTGCGCACCAGCCTCGAAGAGGCCGGGCTGCCGATCGACGAAGGCGCGCTCTATCCGCTGCTGCGCCGGCTCGAGGCGCAGGGACTGCTCACCAGCGAATGGCGCGAAGAGGCGAAGCGCAACAAGCGCTTCTACCGCCTCTCGCCCGACGGACTCGAGATCCTCGCCCAATTGCTCGGCGAATGGAACGCGATCTCGGAATCGATCCTGCTGCTCACCGGAAGGGACAAGTGATGGACCTCATCGAACGCTATCTCGCGGCCGTCCGGCGGAATCTGCCGGCCGAAAAGGCCGACGACATCATCGCCGAACTCCATGACGATCTCGCCACGCGGCAGGAGATGCGCGAGGACCGGCTCGGCCGGCCGCTGCGCCGCGACGAGATCAACGCACTGCTCAAGGAATTCGGACACCCGCTGGTGATCGCCGCACGCTATCACACCCAGCAATATCTGATCGGGCCCGAAATCTTCCCCTTCTACCTGTTCGGGCTGCGGATCGTGCTGACGATCGGCGCGATCCTGCTGGTCGCGATCGGCGTGATCTCGGCGCTGCTCGGCGATCGCAACATTGTCGAGATGTTCGTGCGCATCACCGGCGATCTCTGGGGCTTCTTCTTCGCTTCGGTTGCGATCGTGACGCTCGGCTTCGCTTTGTTCGAGCGCTATGGCGGCCCGGTCGATCAGTTGATCCGCTGGACACCCGAACAACTCCCCGCGCCGCTCGCGCGCCGCAAGGGCCAGTGGGAAGCCGCGTTCGAAGTCGGGATGAGCATCGCCTTCTTGCTCTGGTGGATCGGCGCGATCCGCTTCCCGACGATCGCGGCGACCAGCGGGGTCCGTGTCGAGCCCGCCGCGATCTGGGACCAATATTATCTGCCGATCCTCGTGCTCGCCTCGGCGCAGCTCGTGGTCAATCTGGTCAAATGGCTGCTGCCACGGCTCTGGCGAGTCCAGGCGCTCCTGTCGATCGCCGTCTCGGTGGCGACCATCGCGCTGGCCGCCGGGCTCTACAAAGCAGGGGCCTGGGTGACCGTCGTTGCGGCCGGCAAGGACACGGGGAACCTCACCCGGCTCACCGAAAGCGTGAACCTCTCGATCCGCATCGCGCTGATCGTGATGATGGCGATCATGGCGGCGCAAGCGCTGGGCGAGCTGTGGAAGCTTGCCCGCGGGCAGCGCACGGCAGGCCTTGCGGTCTAAACCGCCCGCTTCTCCAGCGCGTGCGCGGCCTCGGCCATCAGCGTGGCAATGATCTCGGCGACCGGCTCTTCCTTGTTGACCATGCCGACCGATTGGCCCGCCATCACGCTGCCATGCTCGACATCGCCGTCGATCACAGCGCGGCGCAGCGCGCCCGCCCAATAATGCTCGATCTGGAGCTGCGCCTCCATCATCTCGACCTTCCCCTCGTCGAGCAGCTGGGCGACTTCGCGCTGCTTGGCGGTGAACAGCTCGCCGGCAGCGTTCTTCAGCGCGCGCACCGGGATGACCGGAAGCCGCGGATCGATCTGGACGCTGGCCGTCGCGTCGCGTGCAGAAGCGCGGATGAACGCCTTCTTGAAGTTGGCGTGCGCGATGCTCTCTGTGGCGCAGACGAAGCGCGTGCCGAGCTGGACGCCCGCCGCTCCCATGTCGAGATAGCCGGCGATCGCCTCGCCGCGGCCGATCCCGCCGGCGACGAACACGGGGACTTGGGCGGCCACTTCGGGCAGGATTTCCTGCGCGAGCACGCTGGTCGAGACCGGGCCGATATGCCCGCCGGCTTCCATGCCCTCGACGACGAGCGCGTCGACGCCCGAACGGATCAGCTTTTTGGCGAGGCTCAGCGCCGGCGCGAAGCAGATCAATTTGGCGCCGAATTCCTTGATCGCGTCGAGGCTGCCCGCCGGGGGCAGTCCGCCGGCGAGCACGACGTGCGTCACGCCATGTTTCTTGCACACTGAGATCAGCTCGAGCAGCTGCGGGTGCATCGTAATCAGATTGACGCCGAACGGCTTGTCGGTGAGCGCTTTGGTGCCGGCGATCTCCTTGTCGAGCAATTCGGGAGTCATCGCGCCGCATGCGATCAACCCGAAGCCGCCCGCATTGGACATCGCTGCGACGAGGTTGCGCTCGCTCACCCACGACATCGCGCCGCACATGATCGCGACTTCGCTGCCCAGGAATTCGCATCCGCGGGCCATGCGTCGGGCCAGGCGCTCGGCGCCGATACTGCTGTCAGTGGTCATGGCGGCAGGGCCTAGCCGGGCGGAAGGCTTTGGGGCAAGCACGGAACGCGGCTCATTCGCTGTCGACATTGCCGTAAGTGATGCGGATGCTCACCCAGGTGCCGGTCAGCTCCTTGCCGCCGACGCGCGGCGCGCGGACGCGGAACTGCCACGCCGCCTGTCGCACCGATCCGGCATAGCCCGAGCCGCGCGGACCCTCGCCCAGCTCCTGACAATCCTCGACCCGGTGATCGGCCACGGTGCGGCACGCGATCAGGCCCCAGCCCGGACCGAGTGCACGCCGGGAAAGATAAGGTGAGAGTTCGGCGTCGCGCGGCCGGCGATACCATTCGGCGGCGTAGAGCGGTTCGCCGTTGGGGGCCTTGCCCACCACGGTGCTGTCGCCCGCGCGGCTCCCCGAACTCGCTGCCGAGGCGGTTTCGCCTTCCGGCGCGGCTGCCGGCTGCGAACCCTTCCCGGCAATGTCCGCCGCCTTGTATTCGGAGCGGGTCATCCGGACGAAGGTGGACGGGAGCGGCGGCGTCGGCGGCTTGGGCACGGGTGGCGGCTCCACCGGCTTGGGCGGGACAGGGCGGGGCTTACCGCTCTCGACCTTGCGTTCGTCGGCCTTTTTCTCCGGCGTCCGGTTCGCCTCCTCGCTGTCGCTGGAGGGACCCGAGATCCCGAAGACGCTGGGCACGTCGCCCTTTTCCTTGCCCGGGATCACCGGCGCCATGAACCACAATAGCAGCGCCACCAGCAGCTCGATCAGCAGCGCGAGCACGAACGCCACGCCGCGTTGGCCGAGCGACGCGCGCAGCCGGACGGAAGCGCTCGGGCGCGTTTCGATGGAATCGACTACGGACAAGGCAGAGCGTCCGATGCCGCGGCCATGCGGCGGAAAGATGTCAGAAACGCGCGGTCAGGCCACGGCGTCTTCCGCATCCAGACCATAGGCCGTGTGCAGCACGCGCACCGCCAGCTCGGTCTCGTCCTCGTTGATCAGCACCGAGACCTTGATCTCGCTCGTCGTGATCGCCTGGATGTTGATCCCGCGCGCGCCCAACGTCTTGAACATCGTCGCGGCGACGCCGGCGTGGCTGCGCATGCCCACGCCCACGACCGAGATCTTGGCGACGCGCGTGTCCTGGATCAGCTCGGCAAAGCCGATCGCCGCCTTGGACTGGTTGAGCGTCTCGATCGAGCGGGCGAGATCGGCCGCCGGCACCGTGAAGGTCACGTCGGTGGCGCTCGCGCTGCCGGCACTCTGGTGCGCGATGTTCTGGATAATCATGTCGACGTTGATGTTGGCGTCGGCGAGCGGCGTGAAGATAGAAGCCACCGCGCCGGGCTGATCGGGCACTGCGGTCAGCGTGATCTTGGCTTCGTTCTTGTCGTGCGCGATGCCGGTGATGAGCTGGCTTTCCACGTCCTGAATCTCCTCTTCGCCGACGATCATCGTGCCGGGCAATGTGTCCGCCATCGGTGCCGTGTCGCCGGTGAACGACGACAGCACCTGGACGCGGACCTGTTCCTTCATCGCCAGTCCCACCGAGCGCGTCTGGAGCACTTTCGCCCCAACGCTGGCGAGCTCCAGCATCTCCTCGTACGTCACTTTCTTGAGCTTCCGGGCCCTCGGCACGATGCGGGGATCGGTGGTGTAGACTCCGTCCACGTCGGTGTAGATGTCGCAGCGATCGGCCTTGACCGCGGCCGCGACTGCCACCGCGCTGGTATCCGATCCGCCGCGGCCGAGCGTGGTGACGCGGCCGGTCTCGTCACTGGTCACGCCCTGGAAGCCGGGAATCACCGCCACTTCGCGGCGCGACCAGCCTTCTTCGAGCCCCGTCGAGTCGATCGACTTGATCCGTGCCTTGGCATGCGCGGCGTCGGTCCAGATCGCGACTTGAGACCCCAGCCACGAACGTGCTGGCACGCCGATCGCCTGGAGCGTCATCGCCAGCAAGCCGCTGGTGATCTGCTCGCCGCTGGAGACGACCACATCATATTCGCGCGGATCGTAGAGCGAGCTCGCCTCGCGGCAGAAGCCGACCAGCCGGTCGGTCTCACCCGCCATCGCCGAGACGACCACCGCGATTTCGTTGCCCGCGTCCCATTCGCGTTTGACCCGCGCGGCCACGTTGCGGATCCGCTCGATGCCGGCCATCGAGGTGCCGCCGAACTTCATCACGATGCGTGCCATGTCGAGTGCTTGTTTTCCGGGCCTTGGGAAGGATGGACCGGCCTGATAGGAGGCGGCCATGGCGAACGCAACCAAAGCAACTATTGACCGACATGAAGCTGAGCATTTCGGCAAGCTCGCCGCGGACTGGTGGAATCCGAAGGGTAGCTCGGCCATGCTGCATCGGCTGAACCCTGCGCGCCTGGCCTATATCCGCGAGGTGACCGACGCGCATTTCGACGGCGACGGTATGTCGTTTACGCCGCTCGCGGGCAGGACGGCGCTCGACGTCGGCTGCGGGGCGGGGCTTCTTGCCGAGCCGCTCGCCCGGCTGGGCGCCCGGGTCACCGGCCTCGACGCCGCGCCGGAGAATATCGGCGCCGCGCGCGCGCATGCCGCCGCTGCGGGCCTCGACGTCGAATATATCGCCGGCGGGATCGAGGACCTTCCCGGCCGCCGCTTCGATCTCGTCACGTCGATGGAAGTGATCGAGCACGTCGCCAATCCTGCCGCCTTCGTCGCGGGCCTCGCCGACGCGCTCGCGCCGGGTGGACTGATGATCCTGTCGACGCCCAACCGTACCGCGCTGTCACGACTGGCGATGATCACGTTCGGCGAAGGCAGCGGCGCGATCCCCAAGGGTACGCACGACTGGAGTCAGTTCCTCACCCCTGAGGAGCTGACGGCCTTGCTCGAAGGCGCCGGGCTACAGGTCGGCGACCTCCGCGGCCTTGGTTTCTCTCCCGCCCGCGGCTTCGTTCTCAGCGACGATGCCAGCCTCGACTATCTGGTCACCGCGCGCCGCGCCTGAGCATTATTGGCCCATGTCGAGCACCGCGACCGGCCCCATGTCGATCACCTGCTTGCCGGTGTTGAGGTGGAATGCGGCGCCGATCGATCCGACGGCATAGTCCTTGTCGGCCTTGCCCGAGAACTGAAGCAGCTTCCATTCGGGCGTGACGTCGAACGGCTTGCCGAACAGCGCGGTATAGGGCGCCGCCGAAAGCTGGATCTGCCCGTTGACCTTCGCGGTCGGCGCGTCCCCCTTGTTCAGTCGCGCATAGAAAGCGACGACCAATTTATCGCCCGCCTGGACCGGCTTCAGCAGCGGCACATTGACGCCGATGCTCCACGGCTCGCCCGCGCCGGTCAGGGGAATACGGAGTGCTTTGCCGCCCTGCACCGCCTTGTCGTTCACCAATTTGGGTGGGGGCGTCAGGCCATAGGGCTTGAAGCTGGCCGGGTTGGTGTTGGTGATCACCTTTTCGGCGAGCGCGTCCTCGTCCGATTTGGCATCCTGCGCAACGCCGGGTACGGCGAGCAGCGCGGGCACGGCGGCACCCAGCGCGAGTGCGATCCGCAAGTCCATGATTCCCCCTCCTTATTATTTGAGGAGGAGACTATGCTGCGCACCGCCGCCGTCAACGGCAAAGTGACGGCGCCGACCCGGACTCAGAAGAGCCTGCCTCCGTTCGGCACATCCTTGCCCGGCCGCACCAGCACGACCTTGCCCGCTTCATCCGGGAAGCCGAGCGTCAACACCTCGGACATTACCGGTCCGATCTGCCGCGGCGGGAAATTGACCACCGCTGCGACTTGCATCCCCGGCAATTCCTCGAGGCGATAATGCTCGGTGATCTGCGCCGACGAACGTTTTCGGCCTATGGCTGGCCCGAAATCTATCAACAGCTTGTAGGCCGGCTTGCGTGCTTCGGGGAAAGGCAGCGCCTCCACGATCGTGCCGACGCGGATATCGACGGCGAGGAACTGGTCGAAGCCGATCGTCTCGGCGGGCAAAGCGGCGGGATCGTGGGTGATGTGCATGCCCTCGCCCTTATCGCGCCGCCTCCGCCTCCGACAAGGCGGTCTCGACGATCGCCGGCCGCGCCTCCTCGCCCAGTTGCTCCATCGTGCATTGCCTGGGCGCCTTGTCGGGGCGCCAGCGCAGGAAACCGGTGCCGTGGCGGAAACGGCGGCCGGTGACATGATCGTAGCGCACCTCGGCGACCAGCTCGGGGCGGAGCGGTTGCCATTCGGCCGAGCGTTCGGTCGACCAGCGGCTCGGCCCACCGGGCGCGTCGCCGGTGAAGCCTGGCGCCTCGATCAAAGCTTCCAGTCTTTCGGTCAGCGCCGGGCGGTCGGTCGCGGCAATTGCCGAAGTGAAGCCGACATGATGCAGCAGCCCGGCGTCGTCATAGAGCCCGAGCAGCAGCGATCCCACCTCGCGCTTCTTGCTGGCGTAGCGAAAGCCGCCGACCACGCAGTCGGCGGTGCGCAGCCTTTTGACCTTGAGCATGGCACGCTCGCCCGGCTGGTAGGCCTCGTCGCGGCGCTTGGCGATCACCCCGTCGAGCGCACCGCCCGCCGCGGCGAGCCAGCTTTGTGCAACTGCCCGCTCCTCGGTCAGCGGCGATAGACGCAGCGTCTCCGAGCAATGATCGTCGTAAAAGGCTTCCAGCGCGGTTCGACGTTCGCAAAGGGGGCGCTCGACGAGCGCACCGGCCTCGGGCGACCATAGGCAATCGAACAGCATCAGCCGCGCCGGCGTCTCGGTCGAAAGTTTCCGGATGCGGCTCTCGGCCGGATGGAGCCGCATCTGCAGTGCCTCGAACGACAATGTCGGTCCGACGGGAATCAGCAGCTCGCCATCCAGTACCACCCGATCCACCGGCAGCCCCGCGATCGCCGCCGCGACTTCGGGAAAATAGCGCGCCAACGGCTTGCCCGACTTGGATTGAAGTTCGACTTCATCGCCTTGTTTGAACGCCAGGCAGCGGAACCCGTCCCATTTGGGCTCGAATTGCCAGCCCGGGCCGTCGGGCAGCGCTTCGACGAACCGGGCCTCCATGGGCTCGATGTTGGCGAAGTTCAGTGGCTGGCTCCATCATAATGCGTGATCTCGAGCGCATCGAGATCGACGCCGTCGGCGCAGCGCAGGTTGATCTCGACCATCGCCTTGCCGTCGGGACCAGTGCCCTCGGCAAAGGGGGCGATCCCGCACGTCTTGCAGAAATGATGGCCGATCACGTGATGATTGAATTTGTAGGTGGCGACATCGTCGCGCGATCCATGGAGCGCGAACTTGTCGGGCGTGGTGAAGTGATGCAGCGGCGCCTTGCGTCGGCAGATCGAGCAATTGCACGCCATTGCCTTGGTCGGGGCGTCCTCGTCGACGGTATAGCTGATCGCGCCGCAATGGCAGCTTCCGGTGAACGACATATCCTGGCTCCTGGTGGGTGAACGTCTTTGCGCGTCCGCCGATCCGATACCGCGCATTCGCCGCAAAGGCCATTGCCGTTGTTCCTGATATGTTCTAAAGAAAGGCAATGCAATCGAGCTTCGCGTTTCGCGGCCGCGACGATCTGCTCCTCTGGCATCGGAGGCTGACTCCGTTACGAGAGCGAGTACGACCCCACCCGGCACGCCGACCGGTCGGCCAATTGGTCAAATCGATGATCAGCGGCCGCACCCGCGATGCCGTGTCGCAGGCTGCCTATGACCGGCTGGTTGCTGCATTCGGCTCGCCGCGATCGCTCGCCGCTGCCGGCGCGCGGAATGTGCTGACGGTGATCCGGGACGTCACTTTCGCCGAAGCCAAGGCCGCGCACCTCGTGGTCGCGCTGCGCCGGATCGCGGCCGAGCGCAGAGGCTTCGATCTCGACTTCCTCGCCGATCTTCCGCTCGACGACGCGCTCGCCTGGCTTGAGCGTCTGCCGGGCGTCGGCCGCAAGGTCGCGGCATCGACGCTCAACGCGAGCACGCTCTCGCGCCCCGTGCTGATCGTCGACAGCCATGTCCTGCGCGTGCTCCAGCGCCTCGGTTTCGTCGGCGTGCATGCCGATGGCCGCGTCGCGAGCGAGACGGCGACGGCCGCCTTGCCGGATTGGCCGGGCAGGGCGTTCCTCGATCTCCATGTCGAACTCAAGCTGGTGGGGCAAATCTGGTGCCGGTCCGCAGCGCCGCAATGCCACGCCTGTCTGCTCTCCGCCGTTTGCCCGAAGCGGTTGACTGCTTAGCGGCGTGTGCCGCAATTGAGGGCCATGGGGGACGTCAAGCTGCACCCGAGTTGGCTCGAACCGCTGCGAAGCGAATTCGCGTCGCCGTACATGACCGCATTGCGCGAATTCCTCGTCGCCGAGAAGGCCGCGGGCAAGCGCATCTTCCCGGCGGGCGGCGAATGGTTCCGCGCGCTCGATCTGACTCCGCTCGAGGATGTCCGCGTAGTGATCCTCGGCCAGGATCCCTATCATGGCGAGGGGCAGGCGCATGGCCTGTGCTTCTCGGTGCGGCCGGGCACGCGCACGCCGCCCAGCCTCGTCAACATCTACAAGGAGATGGAGGCGGATCTCGGCATTCCGCGCGCGCGCCACGGCTTTCTCGAGCATTGGGCCGAACAGGGCGTGTTGCTGCTCAATGCGGTGCTCACCGTCCAGCTGGGCATGGCCGCTTCGCATCAGGGGCGCGGCTGGGAGCGTTTCACCGATGCGGTGATTCGGCTGGTCAATGCGAAGCAGGAGCCGGTGGTGTTCCTGCTTTGGGGCAGTCACGCGCAGAAAAAGGCGGCGTTCGTCGATTCGATCGACAAGGGCGGACGGCATCTCGTGCTCAAGGCGCCGCACCCGTCGCCGCTCTCCGCCCATTCGGGCTTTTTCGGCTGCAGGCACTTCTCGAAGGCAAACGAATTTCTCGCCAGCCGCGGCCAAAAGCCCATCGACTGGGCGCTGCAGGATCCCGCATGACCGCTAACCTCGCGTTCATCCCGCGAGTGACAAGATCGCATGTTTTTGTCAGGTGCCTGAATATATTAGGGAAAGAGCTGACCATGCGCAAACCCGTCGCTGCTGTGCTGAGCCTGGCGATGACGCTCTCCGCCTGCGGCGGTGGCGGCAGCGGCTCGGTCGTCACGCCGCCGCCTGTCGGTGCCACACCGACGCCGACCCCCACCGCGATCGCCGGCTGTTCGCTCCGCGAGCGGCAGGACTGGGCCGCGGCGCAGCTCAATGAATGGTATCTCTTCCCCGAGACGCTGCCGACCGGCCTGAGCCCCGCAGCTTATGGTAATGTCGACGACTATATCGACGCGCTCACCGCCACCGCGCGTGCGCAGGGTCGCGATCGCTATTTCACCTATCTGACATCGATCGCCGAGGAGAATGCCTATTATTCCTCGGGTTCGAGCGCGGGGTTCGGCTTCCGCCTGGCCTATGATTTGGCGGGCGGACATGTGTTCGTCGCCGAAGCGTTCGAAGGTACGCCCGCGCTGAACGCCGGGATCGATCGCGGCACCCAGATCGTCGCGATCGGCACCAGCGTGGCCAATTTGCGCACGGTCAGCGCTATCCTTGCGAGCGAGGGGCCGGCGGGGGTGAGCGCTGCGCTGGGCAACCCCGCCGTCGGCACGACGCGCGTACTGCGCATCAGCGATACCGCCGGCACCCGCGACGTGACCGTCGCCATGGCCGATTACGAGCTGAAACCGGTATCATCGCGCTACGGCGCCAAGATCCTCGACGATGGCGGCCGCAAGGTCGGCTATATCAATCTGCGTACCTTCATCTCGACCGCCGACCCTGCGCTGCGCGCGGCTTTCGCGCAGTTCAAGGCAGCGGGCATCACGCAGGTGATCATCGATCTGCGCTACAATGGGGGCGGCCTCGTTTCGATTGCGCAGCTGATGGGCGATCTGATGGGTGCGAATCGCGCCGCGACCGATGTGTTCGATTACATGGTCTTCCGCCCCGAGAAATCGGCGGAGAACGACACGCGATTCTTCCAGCCCAAGGCCGAATCGATCGCTCCGACCCGCATCGCCTTTATCGGGACCGGCGGCACGGCATCGGCGAGCGAGCTCGTGATCAATGCCTTCATCCCCTATCTCCACGCCAACGCGGCGCTGATCGGCACCAACACCTATGGCAAGCCGGTCGGGCAGATCGCAGTCGACAAGGCCGCGTGCGACGATCGCCTGCGCGTGATCGCCTTCGCCACCCAGAATTCCGCGCATCAGGGCAATTATTTCAGCGGTCTCGCCGGCACCGTCGAGGCGAGTTGCCGCGCAGGCGACGATATTTCCTATCCGCTTGGCGATTCGCGCGAGGCGTCGACCAAGGCGGCGCTCGATTTCCTCGCGGGGCGCAGCTGCACTGCGATCGCATCGAGCGGACAGACGACGCTCGCGCTCAGGACCAGCGCGAACGAGCTGCTCACCCCCGAACGTCCGACCACGATCCAGCGCGAAGTGCCTGGCGCGTTCTAGCGTTCCCCCTTCCGTGCATGGCAGGGGCAGCGATCAGGACGTTTCGGGCTTATCGGGACCTGCTTCGACCTGAAGCTTCGCCTCGGGCTCGCCCGTTTCGGCCGTGGCCAGCGCCTCCGCTTCGGGCTGAGCCTCGCTCCCGGCCTCTGCCGCCTCTGCCTCTCCGCCTTCCGGCACCAGCGCCCGCACTTCCTCCATGAAGCGGGCGAGGCTTATCGGCTTGGAGACATAGGCATTGGCCCCGGCGGCGCGGATCCGATCCTCATCCTCGCGCCCGGCATAGGCCGTCACTGCCATGATCGGGATCGCACGCAGCCCGGCGTCCTGCTTCATCTCGCGAATCAGGTCGAATCCGGTGACGTGCGGCATCTGGATGTCCATCACGATCAGATCGGGTTCGAACGCGCGCGCCCTGGCGACGGCCTCGCGCCCATCGGCCACCGGCTCCGCGGCGAAGTCGTGCGCGCGCAGCAGATCGCAGAACAGCTTTAGATTGAGTTCGTTATCCTCGACAACGAGAACCCTTTTTGCCACGCGCAGACCTCATGCAGTTGGAGATGGTTTAGGCGATGCCGCCGGTGGAAACAAACGCAGAGGCAATTGCGCTCCAGGCCCTGGTCTGGACGCTCGGCGATCCGGCGCGCGCGGCGCGGCTGCTGGACCTGACCGGCCTCGATCCCGCAGGGTTGCGCGCCCGTGCCGGCGAGCCTTTGTTGCTCGCGGCGACGCTCGGGTTTCTCGAGGCGCATGAGCCCGATCTCGTCGCCTGTGCCGAGGCGCTGTCGATCAAGCCGGCCGATCTCGTCGCCTCCCGCGCGGAGCTCGAACGCGCATGAAACCGCTGCTGATCACCGATTGCGACGAAGTCCTGCTCCACATGGTCCGCCATTTCGGCGTGTGGCTCGACGAAGCGCATGACATCGACTTCACGCCCAATGGCGGCGATTTCGCCACATCCATGCGCCACCGCGGCGATCAGGCCTTGGTCGAACGCACGCAGATGTGGGCGTTGCTCGACGGCTTCTTCCCCGCCGAGATGGATCGCCAGACGTTGGTGCCGCACGCTCGCGAGGCGCTGGCGGCGCTCGCCGAACATGCCGAGATCGTCGTGCTCACCAATCTCGGCGATCATTGCCGCGAGCATCGCATCGCCCAGCTCGCTACCCACGGCATCGCGCACCGCGTCGAGTGCAACCAGGGGCCCAAGGGGCCGCCGGTGGCGCGGCTCGTTGCCGAGCTCGGCGCGCCCGTCACGGTGTTCGTCGACGATCTCGCGGTCCATCACGAATCGGTCGCCGAGCATACACCGCAGGTCCACCGTCTCCACATGATCGCCGAGCCGAGCCTCGCGCCCGCTGTCCCGGCCGCACCGCATGCGCATGCCCGGATCGACGATTGGCGCGAAGCGGGCGACTGGATCGCGGCGCGTTTCGCGGCGGGCTTGACCGCCGATGCCACCGGTGGTTGATCGCGGCATGACTCAGGAAATCGATGCGAAGCTGGCCGAGCTCGGCCTCTCCCTCCCCGAAGCAGCGGCTCCGGTCGCGGCCTATGTCCCCGCTGTCGAGGCGGGCGGCCTGCTCCACGTGTCCGGCCAGCTCCCGTTCCTCGACGGTCAGTTGATGACCGGGCGGCTCGGTGAGGATCGCGATCTCGAATATGGCCAGCAGGCCGCGCAGCGCTGCGGGCTGATGCTCGTTGCACAAATCAGGAAGGCGCTGGGCGGCGATCTCGATCGGGTCGAGCGCATCGTGAAGCTCGGCGTGTTCGTCAATTCGACCGGGAGTTTCACTGATCAGCCCAAGGTCGCCAATGGCGCGTCGGAGCTGATGCAGGCGCTGTTCGGCGAGGCCGGCCGGCACGCGCGCAGTGCAGTGGGCGTGCCTGCCTTGCCGCTCAACGCGGTGGTCGAGGTCGACGCGGTAGTAGCGATCCGCCGCTGACCGCTGTGGCGGTGTAGCAACAGTTCGTCACGAACGAGCAACAAAGTAGCAAATATTGTTGTGCGCCGCAGCGGCGTCCGGCAATGATCTTGTGCTGTCTGGAAATCGCGCGGGTTTTGAACCTCATAGACGCGGTGCCGGCAGCAGCAGGTGGGGACCCTTCGTCACTGAATTTGAAAGGGATTTCCATGCGCTTTTCCATGATCAGCCTGGGCGCTCTCGCGCTCGTCACCGCTGCGCCCGCGATGGCGCAGGACGAGACCGAGCCCGCTCCCGCTGTCACCGTCAACGGTAGCGCGACCGTCGTAAGCGATTATAAATTCCGCGGCATCTCGCAGACTGACGGCAATTTCGCCGTGCAGGGCGGGATCACCGTGAGCCACGAATCGGGCTTCTATGTCAGCGTCTGGGGCTCATCGGTCGACGACTATGTCACTGTCCACGGCACGGCCCACCAGGAGATCGACCTGATCGCCGGCTTCAAGAAGTCGTTCGACGGCGTGACCTTCGACATCGGGGCGCTCTATTATGTCTATCCGGGAACCCGGCCCGGTTTCGCCGGCGACAATAGCGCGTCGGACTTTATCGAGCCCTATGTCTCGCTTTCCTACGCGATCGGCCCGGTAACCGCCAAGGCGACTGCCAATTACGCGCCGAAGCAGAAGGCGCTTGCGCTCGATCAGGGTGCGACCGGGCTCCTCGACAAGCAGGACAACCTCTATCTCGCGGGCGATCTTTCGACCTCGATTCCCAACACGCCCCTGGCGCTGACCGCGCATCTCGGTCACACCTTCGGCCCCAGCTGGCTGTCCGGCCCGACGGACGAATATACCGATTGGGCATTGGGGGCGACCGCGACGTGGAAGTCGCTGACCTTCGGCGTTCAATATGTCGACACCGACACCTTCTTCACCACGCCGAGCGGCAAGAATGCGGCAAAGGGCGGCGTGATCGGCACGATCGGCGTCAGCTTCTAAAAGACGGGGAGGGAACGGTCCGCCGTTCTCTTCCGCGCAAAAAGGCGCCGGTCCGCAATGCGCGTGGCCGGCGCCTTTTGTTTCCGGTTCGATTATTGCGGCGTGCTGGCCCGTGCGGCCTGGCCGTCGCCCTGCGGCGCAGCGATGATGTCGCGCGTCGTGCTGCCCTTGTCGACCACGTTGGTGGTGGGGCTGCCCGCACTGCTGCGCGTGCCGACTTCGGCCGAAGTGCGGCCGGCAGCGTCGAGCGTGGCATTCTCCGAGGCGCTGCGCGCCTGCGATCCGCCGAACAGGGCGTCGAGCGCCTGGGCGGAAGGATTGGTGTCCTGCGGGCGCGGCGCGCCCGGACGCGGCGGTACCAGGGCAAAATCGGGCGGGATCACCAAAGGCGCGGCGCGCGCCACGGCGAATTCATCGGGACGGGCGCGGTCGACCCCGCTCTTGCCGCAGGCGGAGAGCGAGCCCGCGAGCGCGATGCCCGCAGCGACGGTGATCAGCTTACGCATTGACTTCATTCTCCACAGCGGGCGCTTGCCCGGCCTTATCGCGCACGAACAGGGCGCGGATCAACAGGATCAGCACGCCGATGGTAATCGCCGCATCGGCCACATTGAAGACCAAAAAAGGGCGCCACGTCCCGAAATGCAAATCGGCGAAATCGACGACATAGCCGAGCCGCGTCCGATCGAGGATATTGCCCAGTGCACCGCCCAGCACCAGGCCGAGCGCGGCCACGTCCGGGCGCTTCTTTTCGCGCAGCATCCACCAGAGCACGCCCGCCGCGATCCCCGCGGTCAGCAGCACCAGCAGCCAGCGCATCGTCGCGCCGCTCGCCGGCAGCAGCCCCAGCGACACCCCGACATTCTTGACGAACCTGAGGTCGAAGATCGGCAGCACGGTCAGCGACGCGTCCTGCACATTGAGCCCCAGCGGACCGGTCACATAATATTTCGCGCCCTGATCGATCAGGAACACGAGCGCCGCGACGAGCAGCCCGAAATGCCAATTCTTCATCAACCCACCACCTCGGCGCAGCGGTCGCACAGCAAGCCGTCCTCCGCAACCTCGGGAAGATGTCGCCAGCACCGGCCGCATTTATGGCGTTCGGTGGGCGTTACCGTGACGCTGTCGCCCTGCTCGACCTTCGAGACGATGAACAATTCGGCGAGTTCGTCGCCTGAGGCCGGCAGATCGGGCACAGTCACTTCGGCCTCGAGGCTCGAACGGATCGTCTTTTCGCGGCGATAGGGCTCGATCGCCTCGGTCACCGTCTGGCGTAGCGCGCGGATCGCGGTCCAGTCGCCGGTCGTGATTGCCCCCTCGGGCAGCACCGGCCAGTCGAGCAGATGGACCGAACCGTCCTCGCTCGGGAAGCGTGCCTGCCACACTTCCTCGGCCGTGAAGCTCAGGATCGGCGCGGCATAGCGCACCAAAGCGTGGAACAAAGTGTCGAGCACCGTCCGATAGGCGCGCCGCTTCGAATCCGTGGCCGCGTCGCAATAGAGGCAGTCCTTGCGGATATCGAAGAAGAAGGCCGACAGATCCTCGTTGGCGAAATCGGTCAGCGCGCGGCTGTAGCGATTGAACTCGAACGCCTCCGCCGCGGCGCGCAGCTCGGCGTCGAGCTCGGCGAGCCTGGCGAGCACATAGCGCTCGAGCTCGGGCATCTCGCCGACGGGCAGCTTCTCGGCCTCCTCGAACCCGTCGAGCGCGCCGAGCAGATAGCGGAAGGTGTTGCGCAGTTTCCGGTAGGTGTCGCCGGTGCCGGCGAGCACTTCCTTGCCGATGCGCACGTCCTCGAAATAATCGGTCTGCGCGACCCAGAGGCGCAGGATGTCCGCGCCGCTCTCGCCGATGATTTTCAGCGGATCGACGACGTTGCCGAGCGACTTCGACATCTTGCGGCCATTGCCGTCGAGCGCGAAGCCGTGGGTGAGCACCGCTCCGTAAGGCGCGCGGCCGCGCGTGCCGCAGCTTTCGAGCAGCGACGACTGGAACCAGCCGCGATGCTGGTCCGAGCCTTCGAGATACAGGTCGGCGCGGACATCTTCGCCATAGCGCGCCTCGACCACGAAGGCATGCGTCGAGCCGGAGTCGAACCACACGTCGAGAATGTCGGTGATCACTTCGTAATCGGCGAGGTCGTAGCGTTCGCCGAGCAGGGCCTGGTGGTCGGCCTGGAACCAGGCATCGGCACCGCCATTGGTGAAGGCCTGCAGGATGCGGGCGTTGACCTCCGGGTCGCGGAGATAATCGCCGGTGGCGCGGTTGACGTAGAGCGCGATCGGCACGCCCCAGGCGCGCTGGCGGCTGATCACCCAGTCGGGGCGGCCCTCGACCATCGAACGGATGCGGTTGATCGAGCGCTCGGGCACCCAGCGGGTGGTTTCGATTGCGTCGAGCGCGATGCCGCGGAGAGTGGCGCCATTCGACTCCCTCTCCCCTTCAGGGGAGAGGGGCATATCCCCGATCGGTGTCGCATGCGGAGAGCCCCCCTCTCCCAACCCTCTCCCCTGAAGGGGAGAGGGCTTTTGCGCTCCATCCATCGGGATGAACCATTGCGGCGTCGCGCGGAAGATGATCTTGGCCTTGCTCCGCCAGCTGTGCGGATAGCTGTGCGCGAAATCGTCGGTTGCGGCGAGCAAGGCGCCCGCTTCGCGCAGATCGGTGCAGATCGGGCCGTCCGAGGCGACGAACTTCTTGTTGATCACCGAACCCTGGCCGCCGAGCCACAGCCAGTCGGCGCGGTACATGCCCGCGCCGTCGACCGCGAACACCGGATCGATCCCGTGCGCTTTGCACAGCAGGAAGTCGTCCTCGCCATGGTCCGGCGCCATATGGACGAGGCCGGTGCCGGTGTCGGTGGTGACGAAGTCGCCGGGCAGGAACGGGCGCGGTTTGGCGAAGAAGCCGCCGAGATGATGCATCGGGTGGCGGGCGACGGCGCCGGCGAGGTCGGAGCCCTTGCCACGCCAGACAGGCTTGAACGGAGTCTCATCCGGAGTGAAGGAGGTCCTTCCCCTGAAATCGCCCGGCTGGCCGCGATCAAAAAGCTCCGCCGCGACGATGACGGTGCCTTCCCAAACGGTTTTAAGGTTGCCCGTATTGGCCGGTAGTGACTTGTCGATCAGTGCGAGCTGCCTGCCCTTGTAGGCGACATAATCCAAGTCCGGTCCATAGGCGAGCGCCTGGTTCACCGGGATCGTCCACGGCGTGGTCGTCCAGATCACTGCATGCGCGCCGACCAGCTCGGGCGCGTTCGGCGCCTCGACGATCTCGAACGACACGTCGATCTGCGTCGACACCACGTCCTCATATTCGACCTCGGCCTCGGCCAGCGCAGTCTTCTCGACCGGGGACCACATCACCGGCTTGGCGCCGCGATAGAGCTGGCCGCTCTCGGCGAACTTCAAGAGCTCGCCGGCGATGATCGCCTCGCTCTGATAGTTCATCGTGAGGTACGGCGTGTCCCAGTCGCCCATCACCCCGAGCCGCTCGAACTGGCCGCGCTGCACGGCGACCCATTTCTCGGCATAGGCCCGGCACTCGGCGCGGAAGGCGACGGGATCGACTTCGTCCTTGTTGAGCTTCTTGGCGCGATAGGCTTCCTCGACCTTCCACTCGATCGGCAGGCCGTGGCAGTCCCAGCCGGGGACGTAGGGCGCGTCCTTGCCGAGCAGGGTCTGGCTGCGCACGACGATGTCCTTGAGGATCTTGTTCATCGCATGGCCCATGTGAATGTCGCCATTCGCGTAGGGTGGGCCGTCGTGGAGCAGGAAGGTCTCGCGGCCCGCGCGGGCCTCGCGCAGCTTTCGATAGAGCCCGATCTTCGCCCAGCGTTCGAGGATCGCCGGTTCCTTTTGGGCAAGGCCGGCCTTCATGGGGAAATCGGTCTTCGGCAGGAAGACGGTTTCGCGATAGTCTTTTTCGTCGCTCATGGGTCCGCGCCGATTAGAGGATGGGCGCACGGAAGTCATCCCTTACGAAAGGACTGCGAGTCGCGCGCTTCGGCAGGTATTTGGATACCGGTTCCTGACGAAGTTGACGGTCCCACCTGCGCACGCGCGGGCGCGCGGGTGCGCGCGAGGGCCGAGTATAATGAATAGAACATTTCGCGAACGTGATCGGCCAAATCCTACATTGCAAGGGGGTTCTGCCGGATCACGAAAAGGGGGTGAGGCGATAGGCCCCTGGCGCGACTGTCACGCCAGCCTCGGGCCAGGGTCCACCGGGAGGCAGCGGAAAGCGGGAGGATCGAATCCTGCCGACGCGGCTTGGTGGACTCCGGAACAAGTCCGGGGTGACGAAAGAGCTAGCGCAGAAGCGCCCGCGCCTTTGCGGCGTCCGCGTCCATCTGGACCTTGAGCGCGTCCATCGAATCGAATTTCGCCTCGGGGCGCAAATAGTCGATCAGCGAGACTTCGAGGACCTGATCGTACAGATCGTCGTCAAAGTCGAAGAAGAAGCTCTCGAGCAGTTCCTCGGGCGGATCGAAGCTCGGGCGGATGCCGAGATTGGCGACGCCGTTCAGCACGCGCCCGTCGGCCAGCCGTCCGCGCACGGCATAGATGCCGTAAGCGGGGCGCAGATAATTGGCGAGGGACATGTTCGCGGTCGGATAGCTGAGCTCGCGGCCGAGCTTGGCGCCGTGCTGGACAGGCCCCTCGATCGCGAAGGGGCGGGTGAGCAGCTTCGCGGCGCCGCGCGGATCGCCTGCGCGCAGATAGTCGCGGATCCGGCTCGACGACACGGTCTCGCCGTCGAGCGTCACCGGCGCGACCACTTCCGCCGAATAGCCGAGTGCGCCGCCCAGTTCGGCGAGCATCGCGACATCGCCTTCTCGCCCCTTGCCGAAGGTGAAGTCGCCCCCGGTCACCACGCCGCCCACGCCGAGGATCTCGACCAGTTGCCGCTCGGCGAATTCGCGCGCGCTGAGCCCAGCCAGCGCCGCGTCGAAGTGGAAGACGAGCATCGCATCGACGCCTGCTTCGGCGAACAGCCGCGCGCGCTGGTCGAGCGTGGTCAGCCGGAAGTGCCCCGATCGCGGCTGGAAATAGCGCTTGGGGTGCGGATCGAAGGTCGCGACGATCGCCGGGCGCCCTTCGGCCCGGGCACGTTCGACCGCGCGGCCGATCACGGCCTGATGCCCGAGGTGAAACCCGTCGAAATTGCCGAGCGCGACGATCCCGCCGCGAAGATGCGCCGGCACCGGCGAGCCGTTGTCCAGTCGCTCCATCGGTGGGGCTATAGGGAGAGGGCGGGTGTTCTGAAAGCCCTCTCCCTTGGGAGAGGGAACTAGCTTCCCACGATCCCCGCCCTGAGCACGCGCAGCACATTGCCGCCCATCACCTTGCGGATCTCGTCGGGCGTGAACCCCCTGTCCACCAAAGCCTGTGTCACCGCCGCGAGCTGCGACGTGTCGAACCCGGTCGTCACGGCCCCGTCGAAGTCCGAGCCCAGCCCGACATGATCGATCCCCACCAGATCGCGGACATGCGCGATCGCCCGCGCGATCGCCTCCGGCGCGGTCGAGCAGATCGCCGCGTCCCAATAGCCGATGCCGATCACCCCGCCGGTCTTCGCCACGCCGCGAATCTCCTCGTCGGTGAGGTTGCGGTTGACCTTGCAGGTCGCCTGCACGCCGCCATGGCTGGATACGACCGGGCGCTTCGCCATCGCGAGCACTTCGGCGACGGTCCGGTGGCTCGAATGCGCGATGTCGACGATCATGCCGAGCTGTTCCATCCGCCGCACGGTCTGGACGCCGAGTGGAGTCAGCCCGCCTTTCTTCACGCCGTGCATCGATCCGGCGATTTCGTTGTCGAAGAAATGGGCCAGCCCGGCCATGCGGAAGCCCGCGGCGTGGAGCCTGTCGAGATTGCCGAGCTTGCCCTCCATGTCCTGCAGCCCCTCGATCGAGAGCATCCCGCCGACGACCTTCTTGCCGCCCGCGCGATCGGCGAGCAGACGGTCGAGCTCGGCCGGGGTGCGGATCACGCGGAGCTTGCCGTTCGATCCCGCGGCGGCGCGATCGAGCTTCCGCGCGTGCCACAGCGAGCGCTCGAGCAGCGAGTTCCACGTCTTGACCGGCTGGAGCTGCGCCACCGTCAGCATCGTGATGTTGTCGGTGTCGGCGGTGTTCGAATCGTAATTCTGGCCCTTGGGCGTCTTGGTCACCGACGAGAATATCTGCAGCGCGACATTGCCCTGGATCAGCCGCGGCAAGTCGACCTGGCCGCGCTCGGCGCGATCGAGCAGGCTGCGGCGCCAGAGCAGGGTGTCGCCGTGCATGTCGACGATCTGGAGCGAATCGTGGAGCGCGCGGGTCTGCGCAGTGACCCTGGGGAGCGGCGCGGGGACGACCTTGTTCATTCCCGCCTCGACGATCGGCGGCGCGATGCCGAAGAACCCGATCCCGGCGAGCAGCAATATCGCCGCTAGCCCCCAGAGCCATTTTTTCATCCTGCCCGCTCCCCAACCCGCTCCAACGTGACGAAGCTGTAGGCGGGACGCCCGGCTTCGCTCGCATGGTCCTCGCGTGCCGTCTCGCGCCAGCCCGCGCCGAAGCCGGGTACGCGCGCATCGCCCTCGGCGTCGACATGGACTTCGGTCAGCTCGACTCGTCCGGCGCGGTCGAGGAACAAGGCGAACACTTCCGCCCCGCCGATCACCGCGACCTCGCCGTCGCCCGCCAGCATTAGCGCCGCCTCGGGCGAATGCGCGACTTCGGCGCCCGCGGCATGCCAGCCGGTGTCGCGGGTCAGCACGATGTGGCGGCGGCCGGGCAGGGGGCTGGGGAAGCTCTCGAAGGTTTTCCGCCCCATCACCATCGGCTTGCCCATGGTCTGCGCCTTGAAGCGCTTGAGGTCGGCGGGGAGGTGCCAGGGCAATTTGCCGTCGCGCCCGATCACGCCATTGTCGGCGCGGGCGAGGTGGAAGGTGATGTGCCCCATGCCGCGGTTCAGGGCTGGCAGCGCATCAGCGCCGCGGCCTGATCCTGCGCCGATCCGTTGGGCGGGGCGTCGCTCACCTTCACTTCGTAGAGTTGCGGCCACATCTTGCCGGTGACGAAAATGCGCTTGGCGCTCGCGTCATAGGCGATGCCGTTGGGCACTTCGTCCTCACTCGGCGTAAGCGGGCCGAGCGCGGAAACGTCGACGAAGCTCTTGACCTTGCCGGTCGCGGGATCGATCCGCGCGATCAGGTCGGTGCGCCAGATGTTCGCCCAGATCTCGCCGTCGATCCATTCGAGCTCGTTGAGCTCCTTGACCGCGCACCCATTGGCTGTGACCGCGAGAGTCGATTGCTGCGCCATCGTCTCGGGATCGAGGAAGCGCAGCGTCGACGTGCCGTCGCTCATGATCACCGACTTGCCGTTGTGCGTCATCCCCCAGCCTTCGCCCTTGTACGCGAATTCGCCGAGCGGCTTGAAGTCGGCCTTGCTGTAGATGAAGCCCTTCTGGTCCTTCCAGGTCAGCTGGTAGATCCTGTCCTTCCAGCCGATGATCCCCTCGCCGAAATAAGGCGGCGACAAGGGCGCCTGCGCGACGACTTCGCCGCTGTCGAGATTGACCTTGCGGATCCCCGAAGTGCCTTCTTCCCCGGTACTCTCGAACAAGGTGCCGCCATCGAGGAACAGGCCTTCGGTAAAGGCCTGCGTGTCGTGCGGATAGCTCTTCACTACCTCGACCGTCTGCACCTTGGGCATTTCGTCCTGGCCGCTGCAGCCGGCGAGGGCGAGCAGCCCGGGCATGATCAGCTTGCGCATCATACCGCCACCGGCGCCTTGATATGCGCCTGCGCTTCATAGTCGTGGATCACGAAATCCTCATAGTCGTAACTGTCGATCGAGGGCGCCATGCGCAATATCTCGAGCCGGGGGAGCAGACCGGGTTCGCGCGCCAACTGCTCGCGGGCCTGTTCGAGATGGTTCGAATAGAGATGGCAGTCGCCGCCGGTCCAGATGAACTCGCCCGGCTCGAGCCCCGCCTGCTGCGCGAGCAGATGGGTGAGCAACGCATAGCTGGCGATGTTGAAGGGCACCCCGAGAAAGATGTCCGCCGAGCGCTGGTAGAGCTGGAGGCTGAGCCGGCCATTGGCGACATAGGTCTGAAACAGGCAATGGCACGGCGCCAGCGCCATGGCGTGGAGCTCGCCGGGGTTCCATGCCGAGACGATCTGGCGACGCGAGCCGGGATTGTTCCGGATCTGGTCGAGCAGCTCGGCGATCTGGTCGATCTCCTTGCCGTCCGCGGTCTCCCAATGGCGCCATTGCTTGCCGTAGACCGGGCCGAGATCGCCGGCCTCGTCGGCCCATTCGTTCCAGATGCTCACCTTGCGCTCCTGCAGCCAGCGGACATTGGTGTCGCCGCGCAGGAACCAGAGCAATTCGATGATGATCGATCGGATATGGAGCTTCTTGGTGGTGAGCAAAGGAAAGCCCGCGGCGAGATCGAAGCGCATCTGGTGGCCGAACACCGAGCGCGTGCCCGTGCCGGTGCGGTCCATCGTCTCCGCGCCGTGTTCCAGCGCGCGTTCCATCAAGTCGAGATATTGACGCATCGCATCAGCCTAGCGGGGCGATGGCCGCGCGCCAAGCGGATCGGTTGGCTCCGTTTCGGTGCCGAAGTGGAGGGAGAAACACTTAGGGGATGCGCGCCGCGCTGGCAGCCTGAGCGAATGGCTCTCGAAGCTCTCGCCGCGCCGCGCCGGCTCGCGGATGCCAATGCCGCCGGCGCCTTGTTCGCGTGCCTGGCCGACGAGCCTACCGAAGTGATGGCGTTCGTGTACATGGGCGCGGATCAGCAGGTGCTGGGGCTGCGCCACGCGCGTTCGGGTTCGGTCAGCCGGCTGGTGTTGCCGATCCGCGAGGTCGCTGCCGATGCACTGGCGTTCGGCGCAGTGGCAGTGGTGATGGCGCATAACCATCCGAGCGGAGACCCGAAGCCGAGCATCGCCGATCGTGAGGCGACGCGCCTGCTGGCGCGAGCACTTGGGACGCTGGAGGTGCGGCTGATCGATCACCTGATCGTGGCGACCGGGGGGATCGTCAGCTTTCGCGGTCTCGGATTACTCTGAGCCCTCGCCCGTCTGCACCGCTGCCGGCGTAGCGCGGGCGCCGCTCTTGCATGCCTTGATCATGCTCGGCTCGGGGCGTTCGCCGCCGGCGCGGAAGATTGCCAGATAGCCGCCGGCCGAAGGCATCGGCCGCATCGAGACGAGGGTATAACCGAGCGCGCCGAACTCGCATTTGAGCAGATCGGGCGGCGTGCCGTGATGCTCGGTCGGGCGATCGGCATCGACGACGATCACTTCGCCGTCAGGCGTCAGCGAGGGTCGGAGGCGCCAGAGAAACTCGTACGGCGATTCGATCTCATGGTACATGTGCACCATCAGCACGCGGTGGAAGCTCGCCTCGGGCAATCGCGGATCCGCGGGAAGGCCGAGCCGCACGGTGACGTTGTTGAGCCGCTCGCGAATCACGCGATTGGCAAGCTGCTCGATCGTGGCTGGGACGATGTCCTCGGCGACGACGCGGCCCTTGTCGCCGACGCGCTGGCCAAGGCGAATCGTGTAATAGCCCTCGCCCGCGCCGATATCGGCGACGGTCATGCCGGGCTTGATCCCGGCCAAGTTCATCACCTGGCCCGCCTCGTTGAGCCGATCACGCGCTTCTTCGGTCGACCAGCGCGTCGAGACGATCGTAGCCACCGGGCGATCGGCGGCGGGGAAGCCGGTATTCTTCGTTTGCGCCTTGTCCTCGCGCAGGACCGGCTTGGCTCCGTCGCACCCGGCGAGCAGCAACAGGGCGGTGCCCAGAGCGAGCGCTGGCCTCAATCGACATCCTCCACTTCGACCGTCTCGCCGGTCACGCGCTGCGATAGCGCAGCCGCCATGAACGCGTCGAGGTCTCCGTCGAGCACATCGGACGGCGCAGTGGAAGTCACTCCGGTGCGAAGGTCCTTCACCAGCTGATAGGGCTGAAGAACATAGGAGCGGATCTGGTGGCCCCAGCCGATATCGGTCTTGGTGGCGTTCTCGGCATTGGCGGCCTGCTCGCGGATCTGGAGCTCGCGCTCGTAGAGGCGGGCGCGGAGCTGGTTATACGCCTCGGCCTTGTTCTTGTGCTGCGAACGCTGGTTCTGGCACTGGACGACGATGCCGGTGGGAATGTGCGTGATGCGCACCGCCGAATCGGTGGTGTTGATGTGCTGCCCGCCGGCGCCCGACGCGCGATAGGTGTCGATGCGCAGGTCGCTCTCATTATATTCGACCTGGATATCGTCATCGATCACCGGATAGACCCACACCGACGAGAAACTAGTGTGGCGCCGCGCCGCGCTGTCGTACGGCGAGATGCGGACGAGGCGGTGCACGCCGCTCTCGGTCTTGGCGTAGCCGTACGCGTTCTCGCCCTTGATCAGCAACGTCGCCGATTTGATCCCGGCCTGCTCGCCGGCGTGATAGTCGATCAGCTCGACCTTCATGCCGTGGCGCTCGGCCCAGCGCGTGTACATGCGCTGGAGCATCCCCGCCCAGTCCTGGCTTTCGGTGCCGCCGGCGCCCGAGTTGATCTCGATATAGGTGTCGTTGGGATCGGCCTCGCCCGAGAGCAGGGCCTTGACCTTGTCGACCTCGGCGCGATCGGCGAGCGCGGCGAGCGCGGCGGTGCCTTCGCTCGCCATCTCCTCGTCGCCTTCGGCCTCGGCCATCTCGATCAATTCGGCGGTGTCGTTGAGTTCGGTCTCGATCGCGCGCGTAGCGGTGACCGCCTCGTCGAGGCGGCGGCGTTCGCGCATCACGTCCTGCGCGGCCTTGGCGTCGTTCCACAAAGTCGGATCCTCGACGCGCGCGTTGAGTTCGTCGAGCCGGCGCAGCGCGCGGTCCCAATCGAGGAACCGGCGCAGCAGCGCCAGCGCCGCCTTGATCTTGTCGACATGAGCCTGCGCTTCGGCGCGCATATTCGATAACTCCAAATTTCGGTCATCCTGGCGGAAGCCGGGATCTCGTGCCTCAGGCCGTCCCCATGCGGCCTGAGATCCCGGCTTTCGCCGGGATGACGATATAGGGTGCCGCGCTAGTAGATTCCGTCCTCGCGTTGCAAGAAGTCGCTGTCGGAGGGCGCCTGGGTGGCGGGCGCGGCCTTCTTCTCGACGGTCTTTTTCGCGGCCGCTTCCTCTTCGGGCGTGCGGCGGCGGCGCTGCGGCTCGACTTCGGGCTTGAAGGCTTCCCAGATCACCGAGGCGAGCGGGTCGCTGGTCGGCCAGCCGCCGGCGACCTTGCGGCCGCTCGCGCGATCGATGCGGACCATGCGGATGCCGGCCGGCGCGGTGAAGGGCAGCACTTCCATGCCCTTGAATGCCGGAATCGCGAATTGCTTGAAGATCGGCGCAGCGATCGATCCGCCCTGGGCGTAGCCGCCCAGATTGGTCGGGCTGTCATAGCCGAGATAGAGCCCGCCGATCATCTGGGGGGTGCCCCCGACGAACCACACATCGGTCGGGCCCGACGTGGTGCCGGTCTTGCCCATCATCGGCCGGCCGAGTTCGCGCAGCGTCGTGGCGGTGCCGCGCTGGATCACGCCTTCGGTGATGTGGACGATCTGATAGGCGCTCATCGGCTCGACGATCTGGCGGGCACGGGTGATCGGCCGCGGCATCGCGCCGCCGTCATAGTCGCGCGCGTTGCAGCGATCGCAGGCGCGCCAGTTTTCGGGCCAGATCACTTCGCCGCGGCGATTCTGGACGAAATCGATCAATGTCGGGTTGAGCGCGCGGCCGTGGTTCACGAGGATCGAATAGGCATTGACCATCCGCAGCACGGTCGTCTCGCCCGCGCCCAGCGCGTAGCTGAGATAGGTCGGGAATTTCTGCTTCGAGACGCCGACGCGCTGAATGAGGTCGACGACGTGCTCCATGCCGATCTGGTTGGCGACCTGCACGGTCATCAGGTTGCGCGACTGTTCGACGCCCCAGCGCAGGGTCTTGGGGCCGGCGCCGCGCTGGTTGCCGAAATTGCGGAAGCATTTGTTGCCGAGGCCCGCGCCCTGCCAGACGCAGAAGGGGCCGTCGACGACGATCGAGGCGGGGGTGAGCCCCTGTTCCATCGCGGCGGCATAGACCAGGGGCTTGATCGTCGAGCCCGGCTGGCGCTGTGCCTGCGTGGCGCGGTTGAACGACTGGATCCGCGAATCGAACCCGCCCTGCATCGCGAGGATGCGGCCGGTGCGCGGATCCTCGACCACCATGCCGCCGGATACCTTGGGCACCGAACGGAGCGACCAGGCGCCGCCTTCAGGCGCGACGGCGATGATGTCGCCGGCCTGGATCGCGTCATACGCCTCGCCGCCCTTGCCGCGCACCGGCATCGTCGCGAAGTCGCGAGGGAGCGTGCCAGTCTGGCCGTTGTCGAACCCGATCTGCCAGCCGCCGGCATTGCGCTCGATCGCGACGGCGGCGCGCCAATCCTCATAGTCGACGCCGATATTGGTGTTGAGGAATGGCTGCAGCCAACCGTTTGACACGTTGACATGGTTGATCGATCCGCTCCAGCCCCGGCCGCGATCATAGCGAAGCAGGCCGTCGCGCAGTGCCTTCTGGGCATATTGCTGGAGCTGCGGATCGAGCGAGGTGCGCACCCACAGGCCGCCGCCATAAACGCTGTTGGGGCCGTCCTCGGCCTTCTCGCCGAACTTGTCGATCAGCTGGCGGCGGACCTCTTCGACGAAATAGCCGCCGACGCGCTCGTAACGGGGCGTCTGCCGCGGGATTGCGCCCAGCGGCGCCGCGATGGCCTCGGCATGCTGCGTCGGCGTGATAAAGCCATTGGCCTGCATCTGGCCGAGCACCCAGTTGCGCCGTTCGAGCGCGCGCGCCTCATAGCGTTCGGGCGAATAATTGGCCGGGCCCTTGGGCAGGATGGCGAGATAGGCCATTTGCGGCAGGCTGAGCTCGTTCAGCGCCTTGCCGAAATAGGCCTGGCTCGCCGCCTCGACGCCGCCGGCGTTGCGGCCGAGCTCGATCGAATTGAGATAGAGCTCGAGGATCTGCTCCTTCGAGAGCGTATTCTCGATCTTCCAGGCGAGGATCGCCTCCTTGCCCTTGCGCAGATAGCTGACTTCGTTGCCGATCAGCAGGTTCTTGGCGACCTGCTGGGTGATCGTCGAGGTGCCGCGGGGAGTCTCGCCGCTCACGATCCCCTGGAAGGCGGCGCGCACCAGCCCGGGGATGTCGATGCCGTGATGGCTGAAGAAGGTCTTGTCCTCGGCGGAGATGAACGCCTCGACCAATTGCTTGGGATATTCGGCGTAGCTCAGCTGGACGCGGCGCTCGCGGGCATAGCTGTGGATCGGCAGCCCGTCGGCCGAGCGGACATTGGTCGGCAGCGGCGGCTCATAGGCGCGCAAGCTGTCGACCGAAGGCAGGTTGCGCGCGATCAGCGCCCAGACCAGGAACCAGAACAGGCCCGCGAGCAGCGCCAGCCAGGCGAGTACGCGAAACCACCAGCGCCGATGCACGCGCAGATACCAGCCGCGGATACCGCCGGCCTCGCGCCTGATCGTCACCTTCTCGCTGGAAATGCTGCCGTCCGCCATGCGGGGTGCGGTGTAGCAACTTTCTCGGACGATGAAACCCGATCAAAACGTCCGCGAAACCAACCCGTCGCTTTCCCTTCTATAAAGCAGGGGTGGGGAGATTACGAACAGCCAGATCAGCGCGCGGCCATACGCGTGGCGAAGTGGATCTCCACGGCCTTGCGCACGCCTTGCGCAACCTTGCGCCGGCCTTCCGGCGAGGCGAGGAAGGCGGCGTCGCCGGAATTGGAGATATAGCCGGTCTCGAACAGCACCGAGGGCATATCGGGCGCCTTGAGCACCATCAGCGAGGCCATGCGGTGGTAATTGGGCTTGATCGGCATCAGCGGCTGCGCCTCGCGGCCGAGCAATCGCGCGAAATTGGCGCTGGCGTTCATCGTCTCGCGCTGGGTGAGATCGATGAGGATCGACGAGATGTCGGGGCTGGCGGCGCCGAGATCGACGCCGGCGAGGATGTCGGCCTTGTTCTCGCGCGCCGCGAGCCGCGCGGCTTCCTTGTCGGAAGCAACCTCGGAGAGCGTGTAGACGGTTGCGCCGGTCGCTTCGGCATTGCCGGCGCTGTCGCAATGGACCGAGATGAACAGATCGGCCTTCAGCCGCCGCGCGAGGCCGTAGCGCTCCTGGAGCACGAGGAACCGATCGTCCTCCCGCGTGAGCGCGACGCGGACCCGGCCCGAGGCGAGCAGCGCATCCTTGATCGCCTTGGCGACCTCGAGCGTGACATCCTTCTCGCGAAGTCCGCCGTCGCCGGAGATGGCGCCGGGATCGTGCCCGCCATGCCCGGCATCGATCACCACCAGCGGGCGGCTCGCCTCGCCATAGACGCGCGGCAGCGGCGCCCGGGGCAGGCGCCCCGGCAGCGGTATCGACACGCTGTACGGAGGCCGGCTCGCGGGCTGGAAATAAGCAAAGGGCGGCAAGAAGCTCATCCGCCGCTCGGCAGCGGCGCGCGCGAAGCGTTCGTCGTCGACGGTCTTGAGCCGGAGCGTCAGGGTGCGGCCGTCCTTGCCGAAGCTTCCCTCGCTCACGATTGCCGGACGCGCGAGATCGAGGACGATGCGCGCGCCGTCGCCTTGCGCACCCTGGCGGATCTTCGCGACGACGCCACCGGCGGCGGCGGCGCGGCCCGGCTCGGTGCCGGCTACGTCCAAGGCGATGCGCTGCGGCCCGGAGAGCAGGAATGCGCTCGCCTGGGTGACCGGCGCGTCGAACTTCACGACGACGCGATCGCCATGGACGCGCACTTCCTGCACGACGCCTGCCCAACTCGGCACCCCGGTCAACCAGCCGGAGAGAAGGGCAAGCAGGAATAGCACCCGCACGATATGCCGCGCAGGGGCTCGAGGGGTCCAGCCCAAATGCATGATAGCTAACTCTTGAACACGTCTTCCCTGACGAATGCGTTTTAGCCGGTGCCCCTCAAATCCAGGTGAAACAGCTTGGTTAACCGGCATAAATTTGCCGGACGGCGGCAAATTCATGCCGTGGCTTGCACGACGTTATTCGCATCGGGTGCGGTTGCCGCATGGCGCGGGGGGTGCTAGCAAGCTCCCGCTCCGATCCTTGTATCGGACGATATTCGCGGCCACATTCGCCGCGACAGTTCAGGTTGACGCTCGCATGAGGCAATTTTCCCATCGTCCCACCCGCCAGGCCCCTTCGGCCGGCCGCGTGACGATGGCGAAGCTTCCGGACCACGCGTCCGGGCGTGCCCTTCGAGCAGCAGCAGTTTTCGAAACCTGCGAGACCGCAGCCGGCACCGCCGGCCAAGGCCGCATTCTGTATCGCGCGCACGCGCCCCAGCCCTTCAGGAACACTAATCTCAGGGGTCCAGGCCGGCGCGCCCGGAGAACAATAAATGACCATGCGTATGCTGATCGACGCGCGGCACCGGGAGGAAACCCGGGTTGCCGTCGTCAAGGGAAACCGAATCGAGGAGTTTGACTTCGAGTCTGCCGAGCGAAAGCAGCTCAAGGGGAATATCTATCTGGCCAAGGTCACGCGGGTGGAGCCGTCGCTCCAGGCCGCGTTCGTCGATTACGGCGGCAACCGCCACGGCTTCCTCGCTTTCTCGGAAATCCATCCCGATTACTATCAGATCCCCAAGGAGGACCGCGACGCGCTGCTCCGCGAGGAGGCCGAGCATGCCGCCGAGGAAGCCGCTCTGCGCGCGCAGGATGACGGCGACGACGACGATCACGAAGGCGAGGATGGCGTAGAGGTTCTCGAGCGCCCGCACGACGACGAGGAGCATGACGAGGATTCCGAAGGCGAGACCGCCGAGGGCGAGGGAAGCGGCGATCGCGGCCGCGGCCGGGGCCGTCGCCGCGGGCGCGGCGGCAAGGAAGACGAGGCCGAGGCGCTGCGCCAGCGCCGCATGAACCTGCGCCGCCGCTACAAGATCCAGGACGTGATCCGCCGCCGTCAGGTACTGCTGGTCCAGGTCGTCAAGGAAGAGCGCGGCAACAAGGGCGCGGCGCTGACCACCTATCTGAGCCTCGCCGGCCGCTATTGCGTGCTGATGCCCAACACCGCGCATGGCGGCGGCATCTCCCGGAAAATCAGCTCGGCTGCCGATCGCAAGCGCCTCAAGACGATCATGTCGGATCTCAAGCTGCCGCCGACCATGGGCTGCATCGTCCGCACCGCGGGGCTCCAGCGCACCAAGACCGAGATCAAGCGCGACTTCGATTATCTCGCGCGGCTGTGGGACGGGATCCGAGAGACGACCTTGCAATCGTCGGCGCCGGCTCTGGTCTATGGCGATTCCGATCTGTTGAAGCGCGCGATCCGCGATATCTACAACAAGGATATCGACGAGGTGATCGTCGAGGGCGAGGACGGCTATCGCCAGGCCAAGGAGTTCATGCGGCTCCTGATGCCCAGCCACGCCCGCAAGGTGAAGCAATATGCCGACGCGGTGCCGCTGTTCCAGCGCGCCGGCGTCGAGGAGCAATTGTCGGCGATGTACCACCCTGTGGTGCAGCTGAAGTCCGGCGGTTACCTCGTGATCAACCCGACCGAGGCTCTGGTCTCGATCGACATCAACTCGGGCCGTTCGACGCGCGAGCATTCGATCGAGCAGACCGCGACCCAGACCAACCTCGAAGCCGCGCAGGAAATCGCGCGCCAGCTGCGGCTGCGCGACATGGCCGGTCTCGTCGTCATCGACTTCATCGACATGGATCACGGATCCAACGTCCGTAAGGTCGAGAAGGCGATGAAGGAGGCGCTCAAGAACGATCGTGCCCGCATCCAGGTCGGCCGCATCTCGGCGTTCGGCCTGATGGAGATGAGCCGCCAGCGCCTGCGCACCGGCGTGCTCGAGGCATCGACTCGCCAGTGCCCGCATTGCGAAGGCACCGGCCTGGTCCGCACCGCCTCGTCGGCGGGTCTCTCGGCGCTGCGTCTGATCGAGGACGAGGCCGCGCGCGGCCGCGGCTCGCAAATCACGCTGCGCGCCAGCCAGGAAGCGGCTTTCTATCTGCTCAACCGCAAGCGCGGAGAGCTGGCCGAGATCGAGGATCGGTACGGCGTCCTCGTCGAAGTCGTGTCCGACGGCGAGGTCGAGGGCGCCCGCATGTCGGTCGAGGCGGGCGGTCCGCCGCCGGCGCATGCACCCAAGATCGAGCGGCTCCTCGACCTCGCCGAGGACGAGGACGATTACGTCGAGGAGATCGACGAGGAAGAGGACGAGGAGCAGGCCGAGGCCGAAGCGCCGCGTGACCGCCAGCCCCGCGAAGTGCGCGAGCGCGACGAAGGCGAAGGCGAGGGCCGCGGCAAGCGCCGCCGCCGCCGCCGTGGCCGCGGTCGCCGTGGCCGCGAGAACGAGGCCGGCGAAGGCAGCGAAGTCAGCGAAGGCGAGACCGGCGGCGAGGCCGAGGACGCCGAGGACACGACTGTCGAAGCCGAAGCTTCGGAGCATGCCGAGCACGAGAGCGGCGAGGGCGAAGCTGGTCGCAAGCGCCGTCGCCGTGGTCGTCGCGGCGGTCGTCGCGGCCATGCCGAGGACACGGGTGCCGAGGCGGCCGATGCAGTCGAAACGGCCGAGCCGGCCGGCGACGTCGAGGCGCTGACCGAGGTGGCTCCCGAGGCTCCGGCCGAGAAGCCCAAGCGTTCGCGCCGCAAGAAGGCCGATGCCGAGGCACCTGCGGAGATCGTGGCCGAGGCCGCTCCCGAGGCTGTGGCTCCCGAGCCCGAGGCCCCGGCCGAGAAGCCCAAGCGCTCGCGCCGGAAGAAGGCCGATGCCGAGGCCCCGGTCGAGGCGATCGAAGTCGCGCCCGTGGCGGTGGTCGTCGAGGTTCCTGCCGAGAAGCCCAAGCGGACGCGCCGCAAGGCCGCCGCGCAGGCCGCTCCGGCGCCCGCCGACGCCAGCGTCGAGGCCCCTGCCGAAGCCGAGACGGTGACGCAGGACCTCGGTGCCGAGGGCGACGCCGGCGAATCGGGTCCCCGCCGTGGCTGGTGGCAGCGGACCTTCGGCGCCTGACTCGAGGGGAGCGCGCGGGCTGAACCGCCCGCGCGCTCCCGAGAGGCTTCATGACATGTTCATCGCGCACATCCGAGAGCGTTGCCGCCAGTGGAGTTTGCCCCGATGATGCCGCGCATGAAGCGTATAGCGGCCGTACTGGCCTTTCTCTGTCTCAGCCTGTTCGCGGCGCGCCCGGCGATGGCGCAGTCGATCCTGCGCGATGCCGAGACCGAGGCGATGCTCGCCGACATGACCCGCCCGATCATTCAGGCTGCGGGGCTCTCGCCCAACAATGTCCGCGTGGTGCTGGTGAACGATCCGTCGATCAACGCGTTCGTCGCCGGCGGGCAGATCGTCTATATCCATTCGGGGCTGATCGACGCAGCCGACAACGCCAACGAAGTCCAGGGCGTGATCGCGCACGAGATCGGCCATATCGTCGGTGGGCACGCCGTGTTCCAGAACGACGGCGGCTATACCAAGATCTCGATCCTCAGCCTGTTGCTCGGCGCTGCGGCGATGGCGGCGGGCGCGGGCGAGGCGGGCACCGGCATATTGATGATGGGCCAGCGCGCCGCGATCGGGAAATATCTCGCCTTCAGCCGCATCCAGGAATCCTCGGCCGACGCCGCCGGCGCGCGCTTCCTCAACACTGCCGGCATCACCGGCAAGGGGATGCTGACCTTTTTCGACAAGCTGACCGCGCAGATGCATCGCTACGGCTATTACGCGACTCAGGCCAACCCCGAAGTCGATCCGTTCGCGCAGACTCACCCGATGTCGGCCGATCGCGTCGAGAATCTCCGGGCCGATCTGCAATCGGCGCCGGCATGGAACAAGCCGATCGATCCGAAGATGGAAGTGCGCTTCAAGCGTGTGCAGGCCAAATTGCGCGGCTATGTCAATGAGCCCGAGGCGACGCTGCGCATCTATCCGGCGACCGATCAGTCGGCGCCCGCGCATTATGCCCGTGCCTATGCCTATCACAAATCGGGCTATCCCGATCAGGCGGCGGCGGAGACGGCCGCATTGGTGAAGACCGCGCCCGACGACCCCTATTTCCTCGAGCTCGAAGGCCAGATCCTGCTCGAATCGGGCAAGCCGGCCGAAGCGATCGCGCCGCTGCGCGAGGCGACGAGGCGCTCCAACAACCAGCCGCTGATCGCCGCGACCTTCGGCCACGCGCTGCTCGCGACCGAGGACAAGGCCAATCTCGCCGAGGCCGAGACCGTGCTTCGCCAGGCAGTCGCGCGCGACAAGGAGAATCCCTTCGCCTGGATGCAGCTCGGCACCGTCTATGAACGCAAGGGCGACGAGCCGCGCACTGCGCTCGCCACTGCCGAGCGCGCGAACCTGATGGGCGACGCGCGGACCGCTCTGGTGAGCGCGCGATCGGCGATGGCGAATTTGCCGCAGGGCTCGGCCGACTGGATCCGCGCGCAGGACATTTCGATGGTGTCGCAGACCGCGATGGATGAAGAGAAGAAGCGCCGCCGATGACCGACAGACTGCTGCGCAGCCCGCTGGCGCTCGCCGGCGCCATGTTCGTATCCGCCTTGCTGGGCGCCGGGCTGTTCGCGCTGATCCTGAGCTGGGCACCGGGGATCGCCGGGCCGGCGATCCGCGGTTATCTGCTCGAGCATCCCGAAGTGCTGCCCGAGGCGATGGACCGGCTGCAGGCGCGCGAGACCGCGCGCTACGAAAAGGTGCAACAGGGCGCGCAGGCCGCGGTGCCGCAGCATCTCGCGCAGCTGCAGACGCCGTTTGCCGGCGCCTGGGCGGGCAATCCGAACGGCGACGTCACGGTCGTCGCGTTCATGGACTATGCCTGCGGCTATTGCCGGGCGAGCCTGCCCGGGATCGAGGAGCTGCTCGCCAGGGATCCGAACGTCCGCATCGTCTATCGCGAATTCCCCGTGCTCGGGCCCGAAAGCGTCGTCGCGGCGCGCTGGGCGCTGGCGGCGGCCGAACAGGGCAAGTTCCGGGCGTTCCACGACGCGCTCTATGCCGCCGGATCGCCGAGCGTGGAGAACATCACGCTGGCCGCGGGCAAAGCGGGGCTCGACAAGGAACTGGTGAACAAGGCCGTACAGTCAAAGGCTGTCGAGCAGGAAATTCTCGCCAATCACAAATTGGGCGAAAAACTGGCGATGACCGGAACGCCCGCCTGGGTGATCGGCGGCAAACTGCTTGCGGGCGCGCGCGATTATGCGGGGCTGGCGGCGGCAGTCGCCGAGGCGCGGGCGGGGAAGTAAATCCTCTCCAGAGGGGGAGGATTCGATTGGACCCGCTTGCCGTGTCCTACCTCCGACCCTACGTAACGGCTCCGTTCCGTTCTGGGGGCCATCCCGAATGCAATCCATTTTGTCTGTCTCTCAGGTCAGCAAGACCTATGGCTCGGGCCAGAAGGCGCTCGAGCATGTCGATCTGGAGATCCGCCGCGGCGAGATCTTCGCTTTGCTCGGGCCCAACGGCGCGGGCAAGACCACGCTGATCAGCATCATCTGCGGGATCGTCACGCCGAGTTCGGGGACGATCCTCGTCGACGGGCATGACGCGATCCGGCATCCCCGCGAGGCACGCTCGCGGATCGGCCTCGTGCCGCAGGAAATCGCAGTCGACATGTTCTCCACGGTCGGCTCCACGCTGCGCTTCTCGCGCGGGCTGTTCGGCAAGAAGCCCGACCAGGCGCATCTCGATCAGGTGCTCAAGGATCTCTCGCTGTGGGACAAACGCGATGCGAAGATCATGGAATTGTCCGGCGGCATGAAGCGTCGGGTGATGATCGCCAAGGCATTGAGCCACCAGCCGGATATCCTGTTCCTCGACGAACCCACCGCCGGCGTCGACGTCTCGCTCCGCCGCGACATGTGGAAGATGATCGGCAAGCTGCGCGAGCGTGGAACGACGATCATCCTCACCACCCATTATATCGAGGAGGCCGAGGAAATGGCCGACCGGGTGGGCGTGATCAACAAGGGGCAGTTGCTGCTCGTCGAGGAGAAGGCCGCGTTGATGAAGAAGCTCGGCAAGCGCGAGATGGACATCGCGCTGGTCGAGCCGATGGCGGCGGTCCCGGCGGGGCTGGAGGAGTGGCATCTGAGCCTCGAGGACGAAGGGCATCGGCTGCGCTACGTGTTCGACGCGCAGGCCGAACGCACCGGCATTCCCTCCTTGCTGCGCAAGCTTTCGGAAATGGGGATCGCGTTCAAGGATCTCGACACGAGCAAATCGAGCCTCGAGGACATTTTCGTCGATCTGGTCGAGGCGAAGCATGCTTCCAACGAAGGAGCCGTGGCATGACCGGCGTCAATTTCCACGGCATCTGGGCGATCTACAAGTTCGAGATGGCGCGCACCCTGCGCACGCTCTGGCAGAGCGTGGCGACGCCGGTGATCACCACCTCGCTCTATTTCATCGTCTTCGGCGGGGCGATCGGTAGCCGGATCCAGTCGATCGGCGACGTCAATTACGGCAGCTTCCTCGTGCCCGGGCTGATCATGCTCTCGCTGCTGACGCAGAGTATCGCCAATGCCTCGATCGGCATCTATTTCCCCAAATTCACCGGCACGGTGTTCGAACTGCTCTCCGCACCGATCTCGGCCGTGGAGATGGTGATCGGCTTCGTCGGCGCGGCGGCGACCAAGTCGATCGTGATCGGGCTGATCATCCTGATCACTTCGGCATTCTTCGTGCCGCTCCGGATCGATCATCCGGCGGCGATGCTGGCGTTCCTCGTGCTCACTTCCGTAACCTTCAGCATGTTCGGCTTCATCATCGGCATCTGGGCCAGGGGCTTCGAGCAACTGAACGTGGTGCCGGCGTTGCTGGTCACGCCGCTGACCTTCCTCGGCGGCGCCTTCTATTCGATCGACATGCTGCCCGAGCCTTGGCGCACGGTGAGCCTGTTCAACCCGGTGGTGTATCTGGTCAGCGGCTTCCGCTGGAGCTTCTTCGGTGCGGGCGATGTCAGCGTCGGCTGGAGCCTCGGCGTGACCGGACTGTTCCTCGTTTTGTGCCTCGGGCTGATCGTTACGATCTTCCGCACCGGATATCGGCTGAAGAGCTAGCCGTGGTTGCGCCGCATCGAGATGCGTGGCGGCAGATGCACGCGAGCGATCTCGCGGCGGTGTCGGCGATCTCGGACGCAGTGCACGGGCGCTACACCGAACCGAAGGCGGTCTATGCCGAACGGTTGGCGTTACATCCTGCGGGATGCCGCGTGTTCGCGCATGAGGGCGAGGTCGCGGGCTATCTGATCACGCATCCCTGGCATCGCGACGACCCGCCGAAGCTGGGGGGGCTGCTCGGCGCGGTGCCTGCGGACGCGACGACCTATTACCTCCACGACATCGCGCTGCTGCCCGCGGCGCGCGGAACGGGCGCGGGCAAGGCGGCACTCGACTTCGTCATGGAACGTGCCCGCGCGCTTGGTTTCGCCGACATCACGCTGATGGCGGTCGGCGGCGCCGATCGCTTCTGGGGCGCGCAGGGTTTTGCCACTGTCCCGCGCGAGGCCGACCAGTCCTACGGCGCGGGCGCGTATCTCATGCGGATGCCGGTCGCGGCTATTTGACGACCGGCAGCGTCACCAGCGATCCGCCGCACACGCGCTGAGTCGCCTTCACGAAGTCCTCGGGCGCCGCCTTGTAGATGTTGGACACGAACTTCTGCGGATTGCGGTCGATCACCGGGAACCAGCTCGACTGGACCTGCACCATGATCCGGTGGCCTTTCTTGAAGACATGGTCGTGGCTGCGCAGCGGCACGTCCCACGCCACCACCTGGTTCGGCGTCAGCGGTGTCGCCTTCTCGAAGCTCTGGAGATAGCGCCCGCGGCGCACCTCCATTGCGATCGGGAACTGATAGCCGTTCATCGTGCGCGGATATTCGCCGAGCGCGCCGGGGCGGACCGGCTCGTAATCGTCGGGCAGCACGTCGATCAGCTTGACGACGAAGTCGCTGTCGGTGCCGGACGTCGACGCCATGAGCTTCGCCGCGACTTCGCCGGTGACGGTCAGGTCGGCCTCGAGCGGCGCGCTGGTGTAGCTCAGCACATCGGGGCGGTGATCGACGAAGCGCTGGTCGGCTGCTTCCCACCAACGCCATTCCTGCGAGGGATAGGTGCGCGAAATGGGGCGCTCGCGGAACGGTACCGGATTGGCGGGATCGGAGACATATTCGCGACACTGGCCGGCGTCGGCGGGCGCATTGAACGACAGCGTGCCGTCGCTCTGGAGATAGAGGTTGGTCGCGGTCGCGCCGGGGGCAGGCCATTTCGGGTAGGACTTCCACTCCCACGAGCCGCTCTGGAACATCCGCGCCTCGCCGGTCGGTTTGCTGCCCTTGCCGTGGAGCCAGTAGGCGAAGAACGGCGCTTCGATGTCGCGCATGAAGTCGGTGCCGCTCTCCTTGCCGTGCTTGATGTAGCCGACATCGGTGCCGGGGCTATGCCAGGTCCCATGCGCCCAGGGGCCGGCGACGATCATGTTGAGGCCGTCCGGGTCCTGCGCCTCCATCTTCTCGTAGATCTTCCACGTGCCGAGCGGATCTTCCTGGTCCCAGAAGCCGGCGACGTGGAGCGTCGGCACGGTCGTGCGGCCGAGCTTCTCGGTCCAGCGCTGGCGCTTCCAGAAATCGTCGTAGTCGGGATGCTCGATCATCGCGGTGAGCTGGGGCACTGTCCCCTTGAAATAGAGCTTGTCGAGATTTGCGACGGGGCCGAGCTTCAGGAACCAGTCGTACGTGTCGACGGGGTTCTTGCCGCCATAGTCGAAATCGTCGCCCTGGTCGTTGTTCTGCAGGCTGAAGAGCCAGTCGGTGGCGTAAGAGAGCCGCGCGGCGCCGTAGCGGTGGAGATCGTCGTTGATCCACCAGTCGTTCCACGCCGCCTGCGGGCTGACCGCCTTGAGCGCCGGGTGTGGTCGGGCGAGCGCCACTGCCGAGGCATAGCCGGGATAGGAGACACCCCACATCCCGACCTTGCCGTTATTGTCGGCGACGTTCTTCACCAGCCAGTCGACGGTGTCGTACGCGTCGGTCGCCTCGTCGACCTGCTTCTTGCCCTTGGCGTCGAGCGCCATCGACATCGTAAAATCGCCGTCCGACTTGAACTGGCCGCGCATGTTCTGGAAGACGAGGACATAGCCGTCCTCCATCAGGAAGCGCATCGATGCCGGCACGCTCGCGGGCGGCTGGGCAGGGACGCCATAGGGCGTGCGCTGGAGCAGGATCGGCAGCTTGCCGGCCTTGCCTCTGGGGCGGATGATGACGGTCTGCAGTTTCGCGCCGTCGCGCATCGGCACCATCACTTCCTGATAGGTGAAGGGCGATTCGGTGGCGTTCGCAGGTGCCTGCTGACGGGCCGGCGCGGCGGCCAAGGGAAGCGCGGCAACGCTCGCCGCGAGCAACAACATCAGCTTGTTCATGTGCGATCCCCGTCCGGTTCCGGCCCGGACTAAAGGGGCGCACCGCTCGGCTGTCAATCGAGCCGATGCTCGCCCTTCACCCAGCGCACGGTGCCCGAGCTCGCGCGCATGACGACGCTCTCGGTGGTCATCTTGCCGCGCACGCGCTTGACGCCTTCGAGCAGCGAACCGTCGGTGACGCCGGTGGCGGCGAAGATGCAGTCGCCCTTGGCGAGATCGGTGAGGTCGTAGATCTTGTCGAGATCCTCGATCCCCCATTTGCGTGCCCGGGAGCGCTCGTCGTCATTGCGGAACACCAGCCGACCCTTGAACTGGCCGCCGACGCAGCGGAGCGCCGCACAGGCGAGCACGCCCTCGGGAGCGCCGCCCGAGCCCATATACATGTCGATCGTGGTGTCGGGATCGGTGGTGGCGATCACCCCGGCCACGTCGCCGTCGCCGATCAGCACGATGCCGCAGCCGATCGCGCGCAACTCGGCGATCAATTTCTCGTGGCGCGGGCGATCGAGCACGCAGACGATGATCTCGTTGGGTTCGACGCCCTTGGCGGCGGCAAGCGCCTTGACGTTGTCGGTCGGCGACTTCGCAAGGTCGATCACATTCTCGGGATAGCCGGGGCCGACCGCGATCTTGTCCATATAGACGTCGGGGGCGTTGAGCAGGCAACCATGCTCGGCCACCGCGAGCACCGCGAGCGCGTTGGGGCCGGCCTTGGCGCAGATCGTGGTGCCTTCGAGCGGATCGAGCGCGATGTCGATCTTGGGGCCGCTGCCGATCGCCGAGCCGACCTTTTCGCCGATATAGAGCATCGGCGCCTCGTCGCGCTCGCCCTCGCCGATCACCACGGTGCCGTCCATGTAGAGCGAATTGAGCGCCTCACGCATCGCCTCGACCGCGACATGGTCCGCCGCCTTCTCGTCGCCCCGCCCGACCAGGCTCGACGCGGCGATCGCCGCTGCTTCGGTGACGCGCACCATTTCGAGCACGAGGACACGATCGAGAACGTGGCTTGCGGTCGTCATCGGCTGGGGATCCCTCTACAGAACTGCCGTGGCGATAGGGGGCCGATGTTGCACTGTCGAGGCTGCTAGCGCTGTCAGTGAGTCTGCATTCCCGCCACAACCGTGCGGCAGCCTCGCTTCGTCGCAAGGCGCGGTCACTCGCCGAGGATGTGCATCCACATCGGCTCGCCGACGAGGCTCTGCGATCCGCGGAGCTTCTCCAGCGCCTGCGCGACGCTGCGCTCGGGTCCCTCGTGCGTGACGATAGCGACGAGCACGCTGCCGTCGGGATTGGCGCCGCGCTGGATCAGGCTCTCGATCGAGACGCCGGCATCGCGCATCGCCGCGGCGATCTCGGCGAGCACGCCGACCTTGTCGGTGACGGTCAGGCGCACATAAGCGCGGGCGCGGCGGTCGCCGCTTTCGGCGGCGTGCTGCGCGGCGAGCGCATCCGCGGGCATCGCATAAGGATGGCCGAATTCGCCGCGGGCGATGTCGATCAGGTCGGCGACGACTGCCGAAGCGGTCGGGCCGTCGCCGGCGCCGGCGCCCTGGAACAGCAGGCGGCCGACGAAATTGCCCTCGGCGACGACGGCGTTGGTCGAGCCGATGACGTGCGCGAGCGGGTGGCTGAGCGGGACGAGGTGCGGATGCACGCGCTGGAACAGGCCGTGCGGTCCTGAATCCGCCACGCCGAGCAGGCGGATGCGATAGCCGAGCGCCGCGGCCTCGGCGATGTCGGCGGCGAGGATGTGGCGGACGCCGGTGATCGCCACATCGTCGAAAGCGGGCTGCGCGCCGAACGCGACGCTGGCGAGGATCGAGAGCTTGTGCGCGGCGTCGACGCCGTCGATGTCGAAGCTGGGATCGGCTTCGGCATAGCCCAATGCCTGCGCCTCGCTCAGGATCTCGGCGAAGTCGCGGCCTTCCGCCTCCATCTTGGAGAGGATGAAATTGCAAGTGCCGTTGAGGATGCCATAGACGCGGGCGATCACGTTGGCGGCGGCGCCTTCGCGCAGGCCCTTGATCACCGGCACGCCCCCTGCGACCGCGGCTTCGAACTTAAGCGCGAGATCGGCGGATTCGGCGGCGCGCGCGAGCTCGAGCCCATGATGCGCGATCATCGCCTTGTTCGCAGTGACGAGGCTCTTGCCCGCGCCGAGCGTCGCGCGGGCGAGCGCGAGGGCAGGACCGTCCGAGCCGCCGACCAGTTCGACCACCACATCGGCTTCCGGGTGCCGTGCCAGCTCGGCGGGATCGTCGATCCAATCGAAGCGGGCGATGTCGACGCCGCGGTCCTTGCTCCGGTCGCGCGCCGAGACCGCGACGACCTGAATCGGCCGACCCGCACGCCGCGCGATCAGCTCGCCATTGGCGTCGAGCAGGCGAATCACGCCCGCGCCCACGGTTCCGAGGCCGGCGAGTGCGATACGAAGCGGTTCGGTCATAATATCTCTCACTCCCCTCCCGGTCAGGGAGGGGTTGGGGGTGGGTGCGAGCGTCAGCGAGCCCTTCGACGCCGTACGTGAAAGCGACGGACGAGGCATCGAGCCCCGTCCGTCGCTACCCACCCCTAACCCCTCCCTGACAGGGAGGGGAAGAAAGTTTTCTTCATTCCGCCGACTTCACGACCAAGGTACACCCTTGGCTGCAGTCGAAGGGCTCCAGCCACTGTGCGTCGATGAACAGGACGGCGAACGCCAGAACAGGTGCAAGGAGCGAGACGCGCCATTTGCGGACGACGAGCGCCGTAAACTGGCCCGCGAGAATTGCGCCCAATAGCCAGCCCACGGCCGAATGCACGATCGAGTCGTCATATTGCCACGCCTGGAACAAGAGGAAAGCCACCGGCACAGACAACGCCCCGACGCCGATCGCCAGCCATTTCCACATGATGTTTATTTCTTGATCAGCCCGATCTCGACGAGCCGTTCGTGCAGATAAGCGTGCGAGCTGATCGGCTCGGGATAACGGTTCGGCCGCTCCGCGCTGATGCAGCCGGGCAGCGTCTCGATCAGGAAATCGGGCGCCGGATGCAGGAAGAACGGCATCGAGTAGCGCGCGTGGCCGCGGCGTTCGGGCGGCGGATTGACCACGCGGTGGGTGGTCGAGGGCAGGACATGGTTTGTCAGCCGCTGGAGCATGTCGCCGACATTGACCACCATCGCGCCTTCGGGCGGCTTGACCGGCAGCCACTTGCCGTCGCGGTCGAGCAATTCGAGCCCGGCCTCCTCGGCGCCGAGCAGCAAGGTGATCAAATTGATGTCCTCATGCGCGCCGGCGCGGACCTCGGGGGCGTTCGCGTCCACGGGCGGATAATGGAGCAGGCGCAGCACCGAATTGCCGTCCTTGACCGCGGGATCGAACCAGTTCGGCGCCAGCCCCAGATAGCGCGCGATCGCCGAGAGCAATTTGTCGCCGGCATCGTCGAATGCCTGGAACAATTCGAGGAAGGTCTCGCGGAAACCCTCGGGCCGGTCGGGCCAGATGTTCGCCGGCATGTCCGCCGCGAAGCGGTGGCCTCGCGCCAGCTCGCGGCCGACATGCCAGAATTCCTTGAGGTCGACATGCGTCGCGCCCTTGGCGATCTCGGTCTTGAACGGCGTATAGCCGCGCGCGCCGCCGCCGCCCTCGACGAAATAGCTGCGCTTCTCCGCTTCGGGCAGGTCGAAAAAGGCCTTGGTCATCGCCCATGCGCGTTCGATCAAATCGGCGGGTATGCCGTGATCGCGCACCACGGCGAAGCCGAAGCGCTGGAAGGACCGGCCGAACGCCTGAGCGAAGCCGTCCGGATCGGATTGCTGATCAGCGAGCGAAAGCGCCGGGATTTCAGCGAGAGTGTCGAGCATGCGAGTCTCCGGGTTATGCTCCACCTAGACCCGCAACCCGCCGCGGAACAAGCCGGGCGGTCCCGCTATTTGCCCAAGCCTCAGCTGCCGACTTCGAGCTTGCCTTTGGTCTTCTGATCGCCATCGGCGCTGAGGACTAGCCGGAAAGGGTCGCCGTCGTCGGTGGTGCCCTTGAGCCCGTCGCCATCGGCTTCGATCTTGAAGCCACGCGCCGCCATCTTGTCGCGGAACCAGCCTTGCACCTTCGCCAGTGCCGCCGGGCTCTCGAATGCGACGCGGACCTTGCCCTTGTCTCCGCCGGCCTTGCCGTCCTCGGCATCGACGTTGAGCGCGCTGACCTGCGAATCGGGATAGAGCTTGACGCCGTTAAAGTCGAAATTCTCGGCGTTGACGCGGAATTTGGGCAGTTTGATCGCGCCTTCGAACCCGGGCGCCTTGATTGCCATCTGGCCGTTGCTGTCGGTCGCGATCGTGGCGTTGCCGTCCTCGTCGGAGGTGGCATTGATCGAGAAGCTGGTGCCTGCGCCCGGTCCGCCACAGGCGGCGAGAGGCAGGAGCGTCAGCAGCAGCAAGGCACGATGCATTCCGGATCTCCGCATGCGTATTATTAATGCAATACACTATGGGTTGGCACCGCGAGCGTCAACCAGGGGGTGACGCCCGCGCTTCGATCCGCCATTGGCTCCGGCCATGTCCGAGCCGCACCTCTCCACCGATTCCGCCAATCGCGCGCCGCTCCGGTTCGGCGAGTTCGTGGCGCTGATCGCGTCGATGATGGCGCTCACTGCGCTCGGCATCGATTCGATGCTGCCGGCGCTTCCCGCGATCGGCGACAGCCTGGGCGTGACCGAGCCCAACCACCGCCAGTTCGTGATCACTGCGTTCCTGCTCGGCTTCGCCTTCGCGCAACTCGTCTACGGCCCGCTATCGGATAGGTTCGGGCGGCGGCCGGTGCTGATCGTCGCGCTGACCAGCTATGTGCTCACCAGCGCGCTTGCGGCGATCTCGGGCAGCTTCCTCCTGCTGCTGGTCGCGCGGGCGGCGATGGGCGCATCGGCGGCGGGCGCACGCGTGGTGACGGTGGCGCTGGTGCGTGACTGTTTCGCCGGCCGCGCGATGGCGCGGGTGATGAGCCTCGCCTTCATCGTCTTCATGGCGGCACCGATCTTCGCGCCCGCCTTCGGGCAAGGCGTGCTCGCGGCCGGCGGATCGCGGAGGATGATCTTCTGGGGCGTCGGCGGCGTCTCGGCGCTGGTGGTGGCGTGGTTCTGGCTGCGCATGCCCGAGACGCTCAACCCCGATTCGCGCCAGAGCCTCCGGCCGGGCCGAATCGTCGCCGATTACGGCCTCGTGCTGCGCGATCGCCATGCGGTGGGGTACACGATCGCCACGGCATTGCTTTCTGGCGGGCTGTTCGGGTTCATCGGCTCGGTCCAGCAGATCATGGAAGTGGTGTTCGGCCGCCCCGAATTGCTCACCATCGTCTTCGCCACCGTCGCCAGCACGATGGCGATCGGATCGTTCCTCAATTCGCGGATCGTGATGAAGATCGGCACGCGGCGGATTTCGCACACCGCACTCTCGGCGCTGATCCTGTTCGCCGCGATCCATCTCGCCATCGCCTTTTCGGGGCACGAGACTCTGTGGACCTTCGCGATCCTGCAGGCGCTGATGATGGCGAGCTTCGGCCTCGCCACCTCGAACTTCTCGGCGATGGCGATGGAGCGGATGGGCGAGATCGCCGGCACCGCCTCGAGCCTGCAGGGCTTCGTCGCGACCCTGGGCGGGGCGCTGATCGGCGCGCAGATCGGCCAGTCGTTCGACGGCACCACCGTGCCGCTCTACATCGGTTTCCTCGTAATGGGCGTGCTCGCCTTCGTCGCGATCGCGATCGCCGAGAAAGGCCGGCTTTTTCGCCCGAGCTGAACGGTTCGTTCCGCGATCACGGAACGGATATGGCATGATTCCCGTTCGACTGGTGATCGGAGGACATTCCCGCGTCCCCGAAGCGAAAGAGGACAGGCAATGGGTGGTCATCAGGTTCCGGCACAGGGTCCCAACGACGACGGCTTCGATGAGGACGGCTATGACGAAAGCCAGCGCGCCGAGATCATCGAGGCGACCAACGACGCACCCAGCGACGGCAACATCCTGACCGACATTCCGATCGACCTCGGCGACGATGGCGACGACGATACCGACACGCTCGACATGATCGACGACGAGCTCGGCGAAGAGGATGACGATGCCGACCAGGACGAAGACGATATCCGTGAGGACGAGATACAGGATGATCTCGACGACGAGGATGTCGATGCGGAGGATCTGGAGGAGGAACTCGACGACGGCGAAGACATCGCGCTCGAACCCTGACGCTGCTTGACGCGGCGACGGCACGAACCCAGCATGCCGCCGGTCAATTGGAGGGTCGTCATGCTGCGGGATACGCGCGTCGATACCTATATCGCCGGCAAGGCCGAATTCGCCCAGCCGATCCTCGCCTGGATGCGTGAGCGCGTCCATGCCGCGTGTCCGGAGGTCGAGGAGTCGATCAAATGGTCGATGCCGGCCTTCACCTACAGGGGCAAGCCGCTGGCCAACATGGCCGCGTTCAAGGCGCATGCGAGCTTCGGCTTCTGGGATCGCCAGGCGCTGGCGACGGGCAAGGAAGGTGAGGCGATGGGCCAGTACGGCCGGATCGAGAGCCTCGACGATTTGCCTTCGGCACAGATATTCGAGGCGCAGGTCCGCGAGGCCGTGGGACGGATCGATGCCGGGCAGAAGCCGGTACGCGCGGTGAGAGCGCCCAGGCCCGAGGCCGAAGTGCCCGCCGAGCTCGCCGAGGCGCTTGCGGGTGACGTAAAGGCGGCGGAGACCTTCGCCGGTTTCCCGCCCGGATGCCGCCGCGAATATTGCGAATGGATCGCCGAGGCCAAGCGCCCCGAGACGAAGGCGAAGCGCGTCGCCGAAGCAGTCGAATGGATGCGCGAAGGCAAGAGGCGCAACTGGAAATACGAGAATTGCTGACGGTCGGAGCGGGCCGTCGCGAACAGGCAGGATCAGAAAACAGCCGCTTGCGCTCCCTTCTTCGAATGATATGTTACATCATCATCAGAAGGAGAGGTGCCATGGTCAAGGCCGCGCGTGTCCCCGAGCCCGTTCCCTTCAGCGCGATCAACGTCACGCCGTTCATCGACGTGATGCTCGTGCTGCTGATCGTGATGATCCTCAGCATTCCGGTCGCCACGCACAAGGTGCCGATCGATCTGCCCGGCCAGCCCGGTCCCGTCAGCGAAGAGCGGCCGCATCAGCTCGCCATCGATCGCGGCGGCGCGCTGTTCTGGGACGGCCGCCGCATCGCCGATGCCGAATTGCCCGGACTGCTGACGGCGATGCAGCGTGATGCCGTGGCGGTGCTTCACATGAACACCGATCCCGAGGCGCGCTACGACCGGTTCGATTCCGTGCTCGCGGTGGTCAAGCGTGCCGGCGTCGATCGGCTCGGCTTTATCGGGAACCGTCCTTTCCCGGACTGAGGAACCGGCGCAGCGGCGGGCGCGTTCGTCGCCCGCCGCTCAACACGGATCCTGTTCATGCGCCTGTCCTTGCCGTTGCTTCTCACGCTTGCCGCCTGCTCTTCCCAACCCGCCGAGAATGTCGCCACGCCCGCTAACGACCTCGCGGCGCTTCCGGACGAAGCGACGCCCTCGGCTCCGCCAGTGGCGACACCCGCTTCGCTCAATCCTCCGGCCCCTGGTGAGCCGGGCGGGCTCGACGACGACAGGACGCCGGTCAGCGAAGCGCCGTTCACCGAGGACAGCGCACAAGGCGCGGCCAATGTCGTGCAGACCTATTATGGGCTGCTCGAACAGGGGAAATACGGTCAGGCGTATCGGCTGTGGGAGCCGGGCGCGGCGGGAATGGACGCCAAGGCCTTCGCGGCGAGCTTCGCCCGCTATTCCGAATATCATGCCAGTATCGGCGCGCCGGGCAGGATCGATGCCGGCGCGGGCCAGCGTTACGTGACGGTGCCGGTGCAAGTCTATGGCCGGCTGAAGCAGGGCGCGCGGCCGTTCAACCTGCGAGGATCGGTGACATTGCACCGTACCGGCGATATCGACGGCGCCACCGCGGAGCAGCGCCGCTGGCGCATCCGCGGTGCCGACATCAAGCCGGGGCTGGGCGAGGCGACGCCTTCGCCGGTGCCGACCGAGGATAATCGCTCGACCGCGCGCTATCGCTGCATGGACGGATCGCGCCTCGTCGCGCGCTTCGATCCCGACAATGACCGCGTCACCGTCTCGCGCGGCGGCAAGGCGCTCGCAACATTGCACGGACAGCGCGTCGCTTCCGGGATTCGCTACACGGCCAAGGGGTACGAACTTCGCGGCAAGGGCGACGACATGACCTTTACGGCACCCGGCCAGCCGCCGATCGCGTGCACGGCCATTCGCTGACCGAGGCTGACCTTCGCCGGTCAGTTGCGCTAAGGGTCGGCCATGACGCCCTACACCACCAGGATCACTGCGGGTCCCGAGGACATCGACATCCTCGGCCATGTCAACAATGCCGTCTGGGTCAAGTGGATCCAGGACGTCGCGGTGGCGCATTGGCACGCGATCGCTGCTCCCGAGCATCATGATGCCTATATCTGGGTCGTGACTCGCCACGAGATCGACTATCGCGGCAGCGTCCTGGAAGGCGAGACGGTGACCGCCGAGACCTGGGTCCCCGAACCGCCGAAGGGTGCGCGGTTCAACCGGTACATGAAGTTCACCGGCGCCGATGGGAAGGTCCGCGTCGAGGCGAAGACGACCTGGGCGATCCTCGACCGCGCCACCGGCCGGCTGGTGCGCGTTCCGCCGGAAGTGGCGGCGCCGTTTCTGGCGTGATCTAATCCTTCCCTGCTGCGCGAGGGAGGATTTTCGATCAGCCGCTGTTCCTGAGCGCCGTCGCGATCGCGTTGATCGAGAGGAGGATGCCCTCGCCGATCCGCGCATCCTCCTCGCCGGCGCGATGGCGCTTGAGCAACTCGATCTGGAGCAGGTTCAACGGCTCGATATAGGGCGTGCGCAGCCGGATCGAGGTCTCGAGGCCCGGATGTTTGTCCAGCAATCGCGTCTGGCGAGTCACCGTCAGCAGGCCGTCATGCGTGGCGTTCCAGCCGTCGCGGATGCGGCCGAAGATGCCGTCGCGCAGGTCCTTGTCCTCGACCAGGGCGGCATAATGCCGGGCCACGTCCATGTCGGACTTGGCGAGCACCATTTCCATGTTCGCCAGCGTCGCGGCGAAGAGCGGCCAACCCGTGGCCATCTCGCGCAGCAGTCCCTTGTCCTCGAACGCCTCGATCGCGGCGCCGACGCCGTACCAGCCGGGCAGCATCACGCGCGCCTGCGCCCAGCTGAACACCCAGGGAATCGCGCGCAGATCCTCGATCGCGTCCGATTTCTTGCGGCTGGCGGGGCGCGAGCCGATCTTGAGCCCCGCGATCTCGGCGATCGGCGTGGCCTGACGGAAGAAGGTGGTGAAACCCTGGGTCTCGTAGACCAGCCCGCGATACGCCTTGAACGCCGTCGCCGAGAGTTCGTCCATCGCCGTCGCGAAGCGTTCGGAGTCGGCGGGAGCGAGCTGCTCGGGCTCGAGGCTGGCGAGCAGAGTTGCCGAGGCCATCGCCTCGAGATTGGTCATCGCGCTCGCCCGCGTGCCGTATTTGGCGGCGATCACTTCGCCCTGCTCGGTGATGCGGATCCGGCCTTGCACCGTTCCCGGCGGCTGGGCGAGGATCGCCGAGAAGCTCGAGCCGCCGCCACGCCCGACCGCGCCGCCGCGGCCGTGGAAGAGCTGCATCGCGAGGTCGGCCTTTTCGAACACCGGCTTCAACGCGGTCGAGCCGCGTGAGAGCTGCCAGGTCGAAGTGAGATACCCGCCGTCCTTGTTCGAATCGGAGTAGCCGATCATCACTTCCTGGTGCCCGCGCTCGGCGGCGATCGCGGCGATTTCGGGAAGGCCAAGCCAGGCTTCCATGATCGCCGGCGCGCCTTCGAGATCGGCGATCGTCTCGAACAGGGGGATCGCCATGATGTGCGCCTGCGGCGCCTCGCCGGGAGTGTAGAGCCCGGCTTCCTTGAGCAGCACATGGACCTCGAGCAGGTCCGACACCGACTGCGCCATCGAGACGATATAATGCGTGATGCATTCGCGCCCATATTTGGCATGCGCTTCGGCCGCGGCCCGGACGATCGCCAGCTCGGACGCGGTCTCCTCCGAATAATCGGCATAGGGACTGGTGATCAGCCGCGGACTTTCCAGCTCGGTGCGGAGCAGCGCCACGCGCGCGTCCTCGTCGAGCGCGGCATAATCGTCACAGACGCCGCCGGCCTTGAGCAACTCGGCGATCACGCGTTCGTGGACCGCGCTGTTCTGGCGCATGTCGAGCGTGGCGAGGTGAAAGCCGAACGTCTCGACCGCGCGGATCAGCCGGCCGAGCGCCCCACCGCTGGCGAGTGGCCCGGCGCCCTCTGCCGCGAGCCCGCGTGCAATGGAGGCGAGCTCCTCGCGCAGTTGGGCAGGTTCGGCATAGGGTTCACCCTGAAGCGGCGCCGGGCGGCCGGGGCGCTTGCCGGTGAGCTTCTCGTGCGTTGCCGATAGTCGCGCATAGATGCCGGTGAGCGCGCGACGATAGGGCTCGTCCTCGCGGCTGCGGCCGGTGTCATGGCTCGCTTCGGCGAGCTTGAGCACTGCCTCGCTGACGCTGGCATGTTCGGTCGAGATCGACAGCTCGGCCCCGAGCGCGTGGACGGCGTCCATATAATAAGCGAGCACCGTCTCGGCCGCGCGGGCGAGCGCGAGCTTCATCGAGTCGGCAGTGACGAACGGGTTGCCGTCGCGGTCGCCGCCGATCCAGCTTCCGGCGCGCAGGAACGAAGGCGCGCGTTCGCCGAGCGCCCGGTCCCAGCGCGCGTAGAGCGCGGGGAGCACCGGCAGGAACACGTCGCGCAGATAGGAGAGTGCGGTCTCGACTTCGTCGGCGACGCCGAGCTTCTCGCGGCGCAGCACCCGCGTCTGCCAGAGCAAGGCGATCTGGCGCAGGATCGCCTCGTCGACCTTGTCGCCGTCCTCGGTCTCCTCGAGCCCGAGATCCTTGAGCGACATCAGCTCGGCGATCCGGTTCTTGTGGTCGATCATCGACTTGCGCCGCACCTCGGTCGGATGCGCGGTCAGCACCGGAGCGACCAGAGCATGACCGAGCAGCGCCATCACTGCGTCATGGCCGATGCCCTGCTCTTTCAGCCGCGCGAGCGCCGAGGCCATGTCGGTGTCCTCTTCGGTCGCGACGCCCTGCCGGTCTTCGGCGAGGTTGGCGAGCATCGAGAAGAGCATGAAGCCGCGGACGAAATCGAGCGTTTCGTCGAGGCTCAGCCGGTCGAGCCCCGAATCGATCGCGCCCGCGCCGGCGACGCCGCGGTGCCGATCGACCGAAGTGGCGCGGATATATTCGATGCGCTTGAACAGCTCTTCGCCGCCATAAGCGCGGATCACGTCGCCGAGGAGCCGACCCAGAAAGCGGATATCGGGGTTGTTTGCGATCGCCAGGCTAGCCATGGCAGCGGTTGCTGCACTGCAAAAGGCGCGCGGTCAACGCCCTCCGGTCATGCCGTCATCGGCCAGCCATTCTTCGATCAGTTCTTCGTCGCCGGACAATTGCCGCGGCGCGGGCATTGCGCCGATCCCGGCGGCGAGACTCTCGGGCGTCACCAGCATCGTCGCGCCCGGTCCGACGACCGTAGCCAGTGCGCGCTGGAAGGGATCGCCCGCTTCCGCATCGCCGGTATCGGCAACCGCGAAGGGGATGCGCGGTGTGACGTGTTCGCCCGGCAGCGTCACGCGGGTCCAGCCGCTGTCGGCGCGCAGCACATAGGCCTGAGGACGCTCGACAACCCCGTCGAACGCGGCGGGCGCCGATCCTATCTGCACGCCGTCGCGCAACACGATCATCCGCCGATCCGCCCCGCTGACGACGATCGTCACCGGTCCGCGCGTCGCGAGGCCGGAGCGCCACCAGGCCGGGCCGGTCACGGGCCGGCTGCGGATGGAGGGCCGCTGACCAACCACCATAACGGTCATCCCCGTCCGCGTCTGCGCGAAGAGCTTCCGGGCGAAATCGTGCGGCAGCCGGATGCAGCCATGCGAGGCGGGATAGCCGGGCAGGTTGCCGGCATGCAGCGCCACGCCGGCCCAGGTCAGCCGCTGCATGAACGGCATCGGCGCGTCGCTGTAGAGATTGGAGCGATGGAAGCTCTTCTTCTGGAGGATCGTGAACACGCCACGCGGCGTGCCATATCCCGGCTTGCCGGTGGAGACGGGAGATGTCGCGACGGGTTCGCCGTCGCGATAGGCGACGAGACGCTGGCTGGCGAGATCCACGACCACCAGCATGGGATCCTCGCTCTTGGCGGGGGCGATTCGCGCCGCGTTTTCGATCGGGGCGGAATCAGTGCCGACCGCGCGTCCGGCCGTGGCGAGCAATATCAGAGCGGCAAGCGACACTGCGCAGAGGGGCCTGAAGTTCAGCAAGGCCGCGTGTTCCCCGACATGGTTAACGCGAGCCTATCAGCGATACCGGGGATGTGGAACCGGCAACGCGGGTTGCGGCCGCGCCGCGAACCCCTAGCTTGGGAAGCGATGACTCCAGCCGCTCCTGTCGCCCGCACGCTCAAGCGCGTCCTGATCGGCCAGGTGCGCGCGGTCTTCAACGATCAGGCGAGAGGCGAGAAGCCGGTCCAGCGCAAGCCCGAGGAAAGCCTGTTCGGGCCCCAATCGGTGGTGTGGCGCGTGCATGGCGACGTCACCACGATGATGGTCGGCGGAGTCGCGGCGTTGCTGCTCCAGATGCTCCACCCCGCCGTGCTCGCCGGCGTCTGGGATCATTCGACCTTTCGCGGCGACATGCTCGGGCGCCTGCGCCGCACCGCGCGGTTCATCGCCGTCACCACTTATGGCTCGGCACAAGAGGCCGAGGCGATGATCGAGAAGGTGCGCGACGTGCACACGCGCGTGAAGGGCAATCTGCCCAACGGGACATTCTATGCGGCGGACGATCCGCGGCTGCTCGCCTGGGTGCACGTGACCGAGGCAGTGAGCTTCCTCGACGCGTGGATCCGCTATGCCGAGCCCGGCATGCCGCTTGCCGACCAGGACCGGTATTTCGCCGATTTCGCGCGGATCGCAGAGGCGCTGGGCGCCGATCCGATCCCGCGCAGCCGCGCCGAAGCCACGGCGCTGATCGACGGGATGCGGCGCGAGCTGGTGGCCGACGCGCGGACGCGCGAAGTGGCGCGGATGGTGCTCGATCAGCCGGCGCCGAGCCTTGCGGTGAAGCCCTTCCAGGCGCTGACCTTCGGCGCGGCGGTGGACCTGCTGCCGGCCTGGGCACGCGCGATGCACGGACTGCACGGGCCGGGATTGGCGACGCCGGCGGTGCGGATGGGCACGCGCAGCGTCGCCGGCGCCCTGCGCTGGGCGTTCGGCCAGGCCCGGCTTTCCGGACAATAAGGCAGGATCGCTGGCACGCTGCGCACGACGACGGGAATCGATTTCACGCCAGGGCCGTTCTGCCGTTGATCGACCAAAAGACCCTCGCTATAGGCCTCGGGTTCGGGGCCCTTTCCGGAGACGTGGGTGAGTGGCTGAAACCAGCGGTTTGCTAAACCGCCGTACGGGGATTACTCGTACCGAGGGTTCGAATCCCTCCGTCTCCGCCAGGGCTTTGCCTCTCTAAATATCCCATAATTCAAATATTTGCCCGCCGGGCAGACCCCGTTGCGGCGACTGGCCCTGCCGCGATTGCGTGGGGCGACCAAGGCTGACCAGACGGCACGGCGTCGGGTCGCCCCCGACGCCGCGCGCGCCGATCAGAAGCGGAACCGCGCGTCGAGGACCGCGCGATCGTCGCGATAGAGCGTGCGGCCGATTCGCCGCTCGATGCCGGCCCCGAACTCGAGCGGGCCGTTGACGAGCCGCAGCCCGCCGCGGACTTCACCCCATGCCGCGTCGCCGTTGAGCATCGGCAGCAACATCGCCGCCTCGGGCGCCGAGGCGAAGCGCACCACCAGCGATCCGCGATCGCCCGCCAGCGTGCGGACATAGTCGCCGGTCAGCTGGGGAACGAGCGTCCAGCTTCCCATCCGCGCCGAACCGGCGACCTGCACCCCGGCCCGGCCTTCGAAGGTCGCGGCGCGCATCCGATCGATCTGCAGCGCCAGCTCTCCGCCCGATTCGCGAAACGGCTTGAACGCATAGGACGAATAGCCGAGCGACACGCGCGGCGTGAGGCTGAGCTGCTTCGCCACCGGCAGGTTGACGCCCATCTCGGCCCGCGCCGCATAGCGGCTGACCCGGGCGTTGCCGGCGAGGCTGTATGCCATGTCGCCGGTGCTCGCCTCGCGCCGCAGCCCGGTGCGGCTCTGCTCGGCCATGCCCAGACCGGCGAGATAGACTCCGCCGCCGAGGCGGTGCGAGCCATAGACGGCGATTTGGGAGACGCGGGTATCGGCCTCGGCGCGATCGACGCCTGGCCGGCTGGTGCCCTCCGAAAAGCCGACTGCGGTGCCCAGGGTCGTATAGGGCGCGACGTCCATCTCCATGCCCATCCCGACATACCAGCTATGCTGGCCATTGGCTTGGCCGGTGACGCCGTAGCTCGATTGTCCGCCGATGAAGCCGCCCGAGATGAACCCTGAGATATTCTCAGGCAGCCGGCCGATGCTCGTGGTGCTCGGCAGCATCGAACGCACCGCACTCGATCGCGCCGCGGATTCGCCGCGATCGAGACCGGTAAGCCCGCCGAGCGCGTCGGGCGTGCCGACGATGCTCAATTGGCCGCCGGTCCGGCCGGTCCCCAGCATCGACAGGCGATCGGTGACTGCGTTGAGCATGATCGTCGACTGCCGCTCCTGCAGCGAACGCGATTCGCCGACGATGCCGGGATTGAGGCCTCTGAGCGTCGATGCCAGCCGGTCGGGCTCCATGAGATCGATCGAACCGTACAGGTTGGACAGGTTCGAATAGCTGCGATCCCGCAGGGCATCGAGAGCGTTGGCGAAAACGCCCACCAACTCGCCGGCATTGCGCAGATAGTCGAAGATCGATCCGGCCTTGAGGTTCACCCGAACCGCATTCGGATCATAGACGACTTCCGCCCTGAGCAGGCCGAGCGTGCTCGCCACATGTGCGAAGGTGCCGTCCACGCCACCGCTGGCGGTGAGGAAGGTGAAGCTTTGGCCGTGCCGCGGCGTCGAGAGCAGGCTGCCGCGATTGAACAGCACGGTGCCGTCGAGCGCCGCGATTCCGGGGTTTAACGCATCACCGGTGACGACGAGCTTGTCCGACGCGGTTCGGCTGAGATCGATGCTGAGCAAAGCCCCCGAGGACAAGATCAGATCGCCTTGGATCGTCAGCGTGCCGATGCCGCTGCCGCCCGGTGCGACCAATGCCTTGCCGATCGTCAGATAGGTCGGATCCACCGTCCCTGAGCCCGACAGAATCCCGGACGCGACCAACGCCTCGCGCGAGCGCAGCAGCCCGTCCACATTGGTCCAGCCCGCCCATTGGGTGAAGTCGGTGAGCACCTGAAGCTGCCCGGTCTTGCGAACGTCGAGCAGGTGTGTGCCGTCCACTGTCAGCCGGTCGATCGTGACGTTGCTACCCAGGCTGGTCGCGCCGATCGCCGAGAGCGTGACGTCGTAATAACGCGCCTTCACGCCGGCGGTCGGGTTGGCCACGACATTGTTGGGCACGAAATTGCGCGTGCCGGGCCCCCCGGGAATGTAGACTGGCGTGCCGTTGCCCGTCGCCGGCGGAGTCGCCTCGGGATCGTCGGCGAGGTCGGTGCAATCGCTCAGGAAGCAGATCGAACCGAATTTCGGCGTGTTGCCGCTCACGCCCAGCGCCGGCGTGTCCGGCAGCCCGTTCACCAGCTCGCCGTTGACGATGATCCCGTAGTTCGGATCCATCGTCTGCACCCAGTGATTGGGGTCGGTCCAGTCGCGGATGCCGGCGCGGTTGCTGGCATAGACATAGCTGTTGTTGGCGACGATCGCATCCCAGAACAGGAACAGCGGCTGATAGAAGCTGTGCGTGCCGTAGGTTGAGAATTTCTGGTTCGCGAAGAAGCGCGACCCGCCCGAGAGGACGCCGACGACCACCGGCTTGTCGAATGCCTGGTCGACGATCAGCGGGCCGCCCGAATCGCCGCCGCCCGTCGTTCCTTCGCGAGGAAGCGCACCGCCGTCGAAGAGGTCGAAGTCGTAATTGCCGGTCGCGGTGTTGAACGCGCCTTCGCCCGCCGGGCTGTCGAAATCGAGCATGTAGAGGCTCTGCGGATTCTCGGCGGGCGCCGGGCCGAACAGCCAGTCGTTGCGATCGTCGAGCGAGCCGAGCACCGAGAGCATGTTCTCGGCGACGCGGCGGCGGAAATCGATTCCCGCCTCGCCGGTCGCGCTGGTGCCGCGGTTGCCATAGCCGGTGACGACTGCGTGGGTTTCCTCGGTCAGCGGCGAGAACAGCATCGTCCAGGTGGGGATGCCCGTGGCCGGCGTGTCGAGCGTCGCCAGCGCGACATCGCCTTCGAGGAAGCTGGCTGCGCTCGGCGTCGTCGAACGCGGATCGTACCAGACCTGCTCGACATTATAGAGTGCGTTGGCGGTGTTGGTGGCATGGCCCGAATTGAGCCAGCTGATCAGCGCCGGCCGGTTGTCCATCTTGAAGCCGACGCTGATCCCGGTGCCGCCGGTTGCCGATCCATAGCTTGCGGCGGGCGCGTCGTTCACGCAGTGCGCGGCAAGGATCACCGTCCGGGGATTGATCAGCGTGCCCGTGCACAGCCCGACGAAACCGCCGCCCTGGTCCACCGTCACCTGGCCGACGCCGGTGATGTCGACGGGATCGAGCACCCCGGTCGGCGGCAGCGTGTTGGGATTGAGATCGTTGCGGACGACGATCCCCGGCGCGTCGATGACGCCGGTCGGTCGAGGAGCTTCCTGCGCGAGGGCGGAGTTCCCCAATGCGAGCGCGCCGAGCGCAGCCGTTCCTTGCAGCACGCGCCGCAGCGCCGTGCGAGCCGGTATCGAAGCCATGTCGTTACTCCCTGTTCGAGAGCGACAGCCCGTGCACGCCAGCCGCCGTCGCTCCCGATCGGGATCGACGAATCCCCACCCGGGATTCGGCAATCCCGGCGACTCGCAATGCGGAGGCTAACAGCGATCGAGAACTTGGGAAGGCCTTGCTTTCATTTTAGTCATCTTTCCCAACTCGGAAGTTTTTACTGCGTATCCATGCAGATATCTTCGTCTATTTTCCGCGGCACGCGTCCGGCGACGGCCTTCCGGCCGCGGCCAAATGGGGCTAAAGACCGCGACCAGCCTTATCTCATGGCCGGGCGGTTTCCGTTCCGGCCAGCACGTCAGCCAGGAGCCGATGGCCACCGCGCAGCCCCCATCCCAGCCCGACGCCAAGCCGAAGCGCGTGCGTCGGCGGCCGCCGCGGCCGCGTTCGCTGCGGTTGCACGGCACGGTGGCGCGCGACCTGGGCATCCGCATCGTTTCTGGCGCGCTCCGGCCCGGCGAGATCCTCGAGGGCGAGATTGCGGCGAGTGTGCAGTTCAACGTCTCACGTACCGCCTATCGCGAAGCGATCCGCATCCTCGCCGCCAAGGGCCTCGTCAATGCGCGCCCCAAGATCGGGACTCAGGTGAGTCCGCGCCGTGAATGGCATCTGCTCGACCCCGACGTGCTGAGCTGGATTTTCGCCGGCGAGCCCGACAAAGGCCTGATCGCCAATCTGTTCGAGCTGCGCCGCATCGTCGAACCCGATGCAGCGCGCCTCGCCGCCACCCGCCGCACCCCCGAGCAACTCATGCGGATGAAGGCAGGGCTCGATGGCGTCGCGGAGCACGGCTTCGCCACCGAGATCGGCCGGCGCTGCGACGAGGAATTTCACTCTGCATTGCTCGAGGCCTCGGCCAACGACTTCATCGTTTCGCTGACCAGCGGCGTCGCCGCGGCGATCGCGATCACCACGGCATTCAAGCAGCACCGGCTGCCCGCGCCGCATGACGCGCTGCCGGTCCACCTCGCAGTGTACGAGGCGATCGAGGCGCAGGACGCCGAGGGCGCACACGACGCGATGGCCCGATTGGTTGATCGCGGCTACTCCGACACGATGGAAGCGCGCGATCCGGACGCCGGCCGCGGGCCGATCGCCGTGTGTTGCTGACGCGTGCGGGATTGAACCGGGGCCTGCGCATGCCTAAGTCGCCCCGGAAGCATTGTTACCGCTAACTTCATTTTGATATCGGGAGAGTTCGCATGGCCCTGACTGGGGAATTGTTCGTCGCTTCGAAGCGCGTGCGTCGGGACGGCCCCGGCTTCAAGGCAGTCGCCGCGGCGACCGGCAGCGAGATCGAGCCGAGCTTCAGCATCGCCACCACCGACGATGTCGAAACCGCCGCTGCCGCCGCCGAGGCCGCCTTCCCGATCTATGCCAATCTGCCGCGCGAGGAGCGCGCCAAGTTTCTCGAGGCGATCGCCGAGGAGATCGAGGCGCTGGGCGACGAACTGGTCGAGCGTGCGATGCAGGAGAGCGGCCTGCCGCAGGCGCGGCTGATCGGCGAGCGCGGCCGCACCGCGGGCCAGCTCCGCCTGTTCGCGAAGGAATTGCGGCTCGGCGATTATCTGCGCGCGCGCATCGATCATGCCATCCCCGATCGCCAGCCCGCGCCCAAGCCCGACCTGCGGCTGCGCATGGTGCCGCTCGGACCGGTCACCGTGTTCGGCGCATCGAACTTCCCGCTCGCCTTCTCGGTCGCGGGCGGCGATACCGCCTCGGCGCTCGCCGCCGGTTGCCCGGTGATCGTCAAGGGTCATTCGGCGCATCCCGGCACTTCGGAACTGGTCGCCGGCGCGATCACCCGCGCCGCCGCCAAGACCGGCATGCCCGAGGGCGTGTTCTCGCTGATCAACGGCGCGGGCAATTCGGTCGGTTCGGCTTTGGTCACCGATCCGCGAATCAAGGCAGTGGGTTTCACCGGCTCGCGCGGCGGCGGCACCGCGCTGATGAAGCTCGCACAGAGCCGTCCGGTGCCGATCCCCGTCTATGCCGAGATGAGCAGCATCAACCCGGTCTTCCTGCTGCCCGGCGCGCTGGCGGCGAAGGCCGAAGCGCTGGGCACCGGCTTCATCGCCTCGCTGACGATGGGCGCGGGCCAGTTCTGCACCAATCCCGGCCTCGTGCTCGCGCTCGAAGGTCCGGATCTCGATCGCTTCGTGACCGCGGCATCGGACGCGATGTGCGGCGCGCCGTCGCAGGTGATGCTCACCCCGGGCATTCACAAGGCCTATGAGAGCGGCGTCGCGCGCTGGGCCTCGGCACCGGCGCTCAAACTGGTCGCACAGGGCCAGGAGCCGAGCGGCCCCACGTCGGGCCGCGGTGCGTTGTTCACGATGACCGGCGCCGATTTCATCGCCGATCCCAGCCATGCCGAAGAAGTATTCGGCGCGGCATCCTTGCTGGTGCGTTGCGCGAGCATCGACGAACTGATTCAGGTCGTCGGACTGCTCGAAGGCCAGCTCACCGCGACGCTGCATTTGACCGACGAGGACACCGCGACCGCGCAGAAGCTGCTGCCCGTGCTCGAGCGGCTCGCGGGCCGTATCCTCGCCAATGGCTGGCCGACCGGCGTCGAAGTGACCGATGCGCAGGTCCATGGCGGGCCGTTCCCGTCGACTTCGGACGGCCGCAGCACTTCGGTGGGCACGCTGGCGATCGATCGCTTCCTGCGTCCGGTGGCGTACCAGGACCTGCCTGCCGCGCTGCTCCCGGCCGAGCTGCGCGACGGCGATGCGGGCATTCCCCGGCGCATCGACGGCAAGCCGACGCTCTGACGTTCGTCCCACCGGCGCAATGTTCGGCCCGCCGGGCGTTGCGCTGGGTTCAAGACGCCCTAGGCTGGGCTCCTCAACCGGGAGGAGCCCAGCTTATGCGTAGCCTGTTGTTGCTCGCAGCATTGACGATCGCCGCGCCAGCCTTTGCGCAGGAAAAGGACGAGGCCGGCGCGCGCGCCGCTGTGAACCATTATCTCGCCGGCCACGCCACCGGCAGCCCCGACGAGTTCCGCGCGGCCTTCCATCCCAAGGCGATGCTCTACTGGAACCGCGACGGTGCCTTCGCCGAGCGGACCAGCGCCGACTATATCGCCGGCGCCCCCGGCAAGCCCGCCGCCGACGAGCCCCAGCGCCGTCGCGCGATCGAGAGCCTTGATGTCACCGGCAATGCCGCGATGGCCAAGGTCGTGCTCGATTATCCGAGCGTGAAGTTCACCGACTATCTCTCGCTGGTGAAGGCAGACGGCGAGTGGCGCATCGTCAACAAGATCTTCAATGTGGAACGGAAGGGGCCGTGAAGGTCGAAAATCGCGCATTGACGATGATCTGATCATCGTCTGAAAGCTGACCTTCGCGGTTCCGGGCGTGGGGGCACGACTTGCCAGCTAGCCAGGGCCGATCCGCAAGGCAGAGCAGGCGATGCGCAATCCGGGACGGATACGAAATCTGACATTGGCCGCAGGGTTGCTGGGGCTGTTGTCGGCAAGCGTTCCGTTCGTCGCCGCCGATCGCGCCGGACAGGGGGCGTGGGTCTTGCTGGGCGGCATGGTGGCGGCGATCGGCCTTGGGACCGCCTTCACGCTGACCTTGAACATGCGGCGGATGCGGAGCCTCAACGTGGGAAAGGGCGTCATTGCCCGCTGGCACGTCGATCCCACGATCTGGTCGCGCTTCGCCGTCGATGACCGCAATGCCGAGCGGGACGGGCGAAAGCTGAACAATGCGATCAGCCTGAGGCACAAGCAGGGAAACGCTGTCGAAGTGATCGTTGGCGATGACTGCCTTCAGGTCGGAGGCGATTTCCATCGAGTACCCCTCGCCGAACTAAAAGGGGTGGGAATGAGCGCCGGCCCGCCGTCGATCCTCGAGCTGCGCTTCGTTACGCCGCGCCCGCAGCAATCCGACATGCACTATGCGTTTCGCTTTCCCGTCGCCATCGATGCGGAAGCCGCCGCACAGGGAGTGATCGATCATTATGATCGCCGCTATCGCGCCAAATACGGGGCACGCTGACCGGCGAAAGCGCGCATTTGGAAGGGCGTTCCCGCCCTATCCAAACGCCCCCGCCACATCCTTCGCGGTCCGGAACCGGAATGCCATGTCGTGGCGATATTCCTGCCCCGGATCGAGCCGCGCCGAGGGGAAGTTGGGCTTGTTGGGGCTGTCGGGGAATTTCTGTGGTTCGAGGCACAATCCGGCGCGCGTGGGGTAAATGCCGCCGCCGGTACCGGGTGCCCCGTTCGCGAGATGGTTGCCGGTGTAGAATTGCACGCCCGGCTCGGTCGAATGCACGTCCATCACCCGGCCCGATTTCGGATCGAACAGGGTCGCGATGCGGCGGATCTTGCCGGCAGTGCCGTCCAGCACGAAATTATGATCATAGCCGCGGCCGAACTTGAGCTGGGTGTCGGCCGCCTCGATATCGCGGCCGACCTGCTTGGCCGTGCGGAAATCGAAGGGCGTGCCTTCGACCGGCTTGAATTCCCCGGTCGGAATCATTGCCGCGTCGGTGGGCGTGATCTGGCTTGCCGGGATCTGCAGCACGTGATCGAGGATCGTCGTCCCGCTGCTTTCGCCCGCGAGATTGAAATAGGCGTGGTGGGTGAGGTTGACGACCGTCGCATGGTCGGTGACCGCGTGGAAGCTGATTGTGAGTCCGCCCGCCTCGATCGCATAGCGCACCTGGACGTGCAGGTTGCCGGGAAAGCCGCGATCCAGATGCGGGCTCAGCAAGGTGAAGATCACCGAATGCGCGTCGCGCACAGCGACTTTCCAGTTCTGAACGTCGAATCCGCCCGGTCCCGAATGCAGGTTGTTCGCGCCGTCATTGGCCGGCAGCCGATATTCGGTTCCGTCGAGGCTGAAGCGCGCGCCGCCGATCCGATTGGCATAGCGCCCCGCAACCACGCCGTAGAAGCGCGGATGCGCCCGATATTCGGCAAGGTCGCGATAGCCGAGCACGACATTGGCGGACTTGCCGTCGCGCCCCGCTACTTCGAGCCGGCGCAAGGTTGCGCCAAGCGTCAAAAGCTCGGCGCGAACCCCGTCGCGGGCGATCACGATCTTCTCGATCGGTGCGTCCTTGCTCATGGCTTCACGCCCGGGCAGATCGAGTTGTTGGGATCGGAGACGATCCGCACATCGGCGATGCTGAGCCCGAACGGGCCGGATGCCTCCAGCACCAGCGGCGCCTTGACCTTGGTCAGATCGATGCCGTTCTGCTGATAGCATTTGAGGAACACCTTGGCGGTGCGCCAGCTGCCGGTCTGGCCGGAAAAGAGGCTGGTCGCGTCGATCGCTCCCTTGTTGACGCCGCCTTCCATCGAAAGCTGCACCTTGCCCGCCGGCGCGCGATCGACGCGGTAGCTGATCTGGAGCGACAGATCGCCATTCGCCTCGCGGCTGAGATCGAGCTCGCTCCCCCCGATCCGTAAGGTCGCGGGGCCGTTCGGCCAGACGAGCTGCTGTGCGCCTTCCTGGGTCTGCGGCCCGTCGACGGTCTTCCGGGTGATCCGGCTGTCGGTCGCGAACGAGAAGGGCGCGGGCGTGACGCCCTTGGCGAAATAGGTGCTGGTGTTGCCGAGCGACGGATCGAGGCCGGCCTCCTCGCTGAGCGCCGGCACCGCGCCGCTTTTGGCATAGGTCAGGCCGTAACCGAGCGCGAACAGCGGATCATAGCCGGGCTTGCCCTTGTTGTTCGCGAACTGCCCTGCGGTCTTCGGCCAGCTGAACGACAGGCGGCCCTTGAAGTCGGTGCGCGGCTTGCCAGCGGCATCGCCGATCAGCACGTCGGCCACGCCGCCGCCTTCGCTGCCCGGCAGCCATGCCGCGACGAAGGCGTCGGAGGCGTTGATTTCGGGATTGGTCCACAGCGGGCGGCCCGAGAGGAACACCGACACCACCGGCACGCCGGCGCTCTTGAGCTTCTTGAGCAATCCCAGCGCCTGCTTGTCGCCGGGCTGGAATTCGAGCGTGCGGATGTCGCCGCGCATCTCGGCATAAGGCTGCTCTCCGAACACGACGATCGCGACATCGGGCCGGGCAGTGAAAGCGCCGTCCTCGGACAGAGTTGCGGTGCCGCCGGCCGCCTCGACGGCCTTCTTCACGCCCGAGAAGATCGTCTCGCCATTGGGGAACAGGTCGTTGCCATTGCCGTCGCCCTGCCAGCTCAGCGTCCAGCCGCCGGTCTGCATTCCCATCGAATCGGCGCCGGGGCCGGTGACGAGCACTCTGGCGCTCGCCTTCACCGGCAGCACGCCATTGTTCTTGAGCAGCACCAGCGACTTGGCGGCCGCCTCGCGCGCGATTGCCCGATGTTCGGGGGCGCCGAGCACGCCGGCTTTGCCCTCGATCGGGCGCGCCGGATCGAACAGCCCGAGCTTGAACTTGACGCGCAGGATACGGCGCACCGCGTCGTCGACGCGCGCCATCGGGATCGTGCCGTCCTTGACGTGTTTCACTGTCGATTCGAACAAGCCCTTCCAGCTGTCCGGCGCCATCGCCATGTCGAGCCCGGCATTGAAGGTCGCGGCGCAATCGGTGTTGGTGCAGCCCGGGATCTGGCCATGGCCGTTCCAATCGCCGACGATGAAGCCCTGAAAGCCCATCTTGCCCTTGAGCACGCCGGTCAGCAGCGACTTGTTGCCGTGCATCTTCTGGCCGTTCCAGCTGTTGTACGACGCCATCACGGTGAGCGTGCCGGCATCGACCGCCGGCGGATAGCCCGCGCTGTGGATCGCGATCAGCTCGTCCTCGCTGACTCGCGTATCGCCCTGGTCGACCCCGTTGAAGGTGCCGCCGTCGCCGAGGAAATGCTTCGCCGACGCGGCGACCTTGCCCTTCTGGATGCGGCCGGTGGTGCCCGGCTCGCCCTGCAGCCCGCGAATCATCTCCCCCGCAAAAGATCGGACGATCGTCGGATCCTCCGAATAGCCTTCATAGCTGCGTCCCCAGCGATCGTCTTGCGGCACTGCGAGCGTCGGTCCGAACGCCCAGTCGGGTCCGGTGGCGGCGGTCTCGGCGGCGGTGGCCGCGCCGATCCGGCGGATCAGCGCGGGGTCGTTCGCGGCACCGAGCCCGATATTGTGCGGGAAGATCGTCGCGCCGATCACGTTGTTGTTGCCGTGGACGGCGTCCACTCCGAAGATCAGCGGGATCGCGACATGGCCGGGATGCGGCGCCATCGCGACGGCGCGGAATGCGCGCGTGGTCGCCACCCAATCGGCCTGCGGCGAGCGGTCATTGCCCGAGAGCGGCGGCGAGTTGCCGCCCGCCAGGATCGAGCCGAGCGGATATTTGCGCAGGTCCTCGGGCTTGATGCTGGCGATGTCGGCCTGGATCATCTGCCCGACCTTCTGCTCGAGCGTCATCTTCGCCAGCAGCGCGGAGACGCGCTTCTCGGTGGCGGGATCGACCAGCCCCTGGCTCGCGGCCTTGGGCCATTTGGCGGGATCGGCGATGGTCGGCCCTCCCGACAACGCTGTCGGCGCCTGTTGCGCAAGAGCCGGCGCGGCCCACAAAATCGTGGTCGCAAGCAACAGCTTCGTTCCAGGCCGCATCTCAACTCCTCCCTATATTCTTTGTGTTAGCGATAACACCGATTCAGCGCCCGAGTCCACGCCCCAACCATCGGGCGGCGGCATCGGGGCTCTGCTTGTCCCTGTCCCGATCGACCAGATAATTGGCCTCGCGCATCTTCTCCACTGGAATCGTGCCGATCAGCGGACGCAAGGCCGCCTGGAACCGCAGGTCCCCGGCGCGGCGCGGGGCGAGCAGCAGGATCGCGTCGTAACCGGGTATCGCGCCCTTCGGATCCTTGAGGACAGCGAGGTGATCGGCGGCGATGCGCCCGTCGGACGAGAAAGCGGGGATCACGTCCGCCTCGCCGCTGGCCAATGCGCGGTACATGAAGGTCGGCTGATACGGGCGCGCGGATTTGAAGTTGAGGCCATAAGCGCGGCGCACCGCCGCCCATTCGGGCCGTTCGAGAAATTCGACGTCGGTGGCGAAATCGAGTTCGCCGGCCTGGGGCGCGAGTTCGCTCAGGCTGGCGATCCCGCGCCGCTTGGCGTCGTCGCCGCGCATCGCAAAGGCATAGGCATTCTCGAAGCCGAGCGATCCGAGCAGAGTCACGCCATGCGTCGCCTTGGCCCAGCCGGCGACCCCGTCGACGATCGCCGCGCGCGGCGGCACGTCGGTGCGCTTCATCTGGTTGGTCCAGATCGTTCCCGAATAATCGACATAGACATCGACATCGTTCGCCGCGAGCGCGCCGAACGCCACTGCCGATCCGAGTCCCTCGCGATAGCGCACCTTGTAGCCCGCCGCCTCGAGCCGGTGCCCGATCAGCCGCGCGAGGATATACTGCTCGGAAAAACCCTTGGCGCCGATCGTGACGGTGCCGCGCGACGCGGGCCATGCCGGCGCCAGCGCGATCGCTGCCGCGGCGAGCAACACGGCGAGACTCGCCCAGACCAAACCGCGCCGCCGCCGCGCGATGCCATATTCGGCCAGTCCGAGCAGTGCGTCGACTGCCAGTGCGAGACCGGCGGCGACGATGCAGCCGGCGAGCACCAAAATCCAGTTCTGGGTCTGAAGCCCCGCGAATATCAAGTCCCCCAGGCTCGGCTGGCCGACGGTGGTCGAAAGCGTCGCCGCGCCGATCGTCCATACCGCGGCGGTGCGGATCCCCGCCATCAGCACCGGCGCGACCAAGGGCGCCTCGACCAGCCAAAGCTTCTGGCCGCGCGTCATCCCCATACCGTCCGCTGCCTCGATCACCGCGGGATCGAGATTGGCGAGCCCGGTCACCCCGTTCCGCAGGATCGGCAGTAGCGCGTAGAGCGACAATGCGAGCAGCGATGGCAAGAACCCCAATGCCGGAATGCCGCCGCCGACCAATGCCGAGAGCCAGAGCAGGATCGGATAGAAGAGCGCGAGCAATGCGAGGCTGGGGATCGTCTGGACGAGACTGGCGAAGCCGAGCGCGATGCGGCCGACGGTCTTGTTGCGTGAAGAAAACACCGCGAGCGGCAGGCTGACGACCAGCCCGAGCAGCAGCGCCGAGAAAGCGAGCAGCAGATGCTGCGCCAGCAGCTCGGGCACGCGCGCGAAGGCGGCGGTCACTTCTCCAGCTCCGCCAGCCGATGCGCCTGTTCGCGCGGCACGGCGACCAATGCGTCGGCAACCGCGCCCGCCTTGCCCGCAAGCAGGTCGCGCGGCGTGGAATCGGCGACGATCCGCCCGGCTTCCATAACCAGCACACGATCGGCGAGCAGCAGTGCTTCCGCCATGTCGTGGGTGACGAGGATCGTGGTGAGCCCCATCCCGTCATGAAGCGCGCGGATCGCCTTGCCGAGTCCGTCGCGGGTCACCGGGTCGAGCGCGCCGAAGGGCTCGTCCATCAGCAGCAGCCCGGGCTTGCACGCGAGCGCGCGGGCGACGCCGACGCGCTGGCGCTGCCCGCCCGAGAGCGCGTCGGGCATGCGCTCCGCCAGCTCCGGCGCAAGCTCGACCAGTTCGAGCAATTCGGCGACGCGGGGGCGTGTATCGTGTTCGCCCGCCAGCTTCAGCCCGATCGCGACATTCTCGCCCACGTTCATGTGCGGGAAGAGTCCGATATTCTGGAAGACATAGCCTATCCGGCGGCGCAGCAGATACGCGGGCTCCGCAGCCACGGGCTCGTCGCCTATCCGCACTTCGCCGTCGCTCGGCTCGATCAGCCGATTGACTGTCTTGAGCAGAGTCGATTTGCCCGAACCCGAGGCGCCGACCAGGGCGACGAAGCTGCCGCCCGCTACCTCCAGCGACACGCCGTCCACGGCCTTCACGCTGCCCGCATAGACCTTACTGACATTTTTGAAGGTAACGCTGCGCGATTGCTCTGGCATCGTCCGCGGTTGTGCGGGATGAAGTCGCAAAGGTCAAAAGAACAGGAGGGGCAGATGGCGGGCGAGAAGGCGATCTTCATCACCGGCGGAGGATCGGGGATCGGCCAGGCAGTCGCAAAGCTGTTCGCGGCGCGCGGCTGGCGCGTCGGGCTGGCCGACGTCAACGCCGCCGGGCTCGAGGCGACCAAAGCGATGCTGCCTCCCGGAATGGCGACAACTTATGTCATGGACGTGCGCGATCGCGACGAGTGGCGCGAGGCGCTTACCGCGTTCGCGGCGACCACCGGCGGACGGATCGACATGCTCTTCAACAATGCCGGCATCGCGGTCGGCGGGCCGTTCGCCAATGCCACCGACGACGAGATCGACCGGATCGTCGGCATCAACCTGGTCGGCGTGATCAACGGCGCGCGCGCCGCATATCCTTTCCTCAAGGCGACGCCGGGATCGAGCCTCGTCAACACCGCTTCCGCCGCGGCGATCTACGGATCGAGCGGCCTCGCGCTCTATGCCGCGGTCAAATTCGGGGTGCGTGGGCTATCCGAGGCGCTGGACGCCGAATGGGCAGCGGACGGGATCAAGGTCCGCGTGGTGATGCCGAGCTTCATCGATACGCCGCTGCTCGACTCGACCGTAGCGGGGACCAACCGCACCGCGCGCGATTCGGTGCGGGCCGCGGGGCTCGAATTCACGCCGATCGAACAAGTCGCCGAGGAAATCTGGGCGGGAATCGAGCGCGACAAGGTGCACGTCATCATCGGCAAGACAGCGCGCCGATTGGCCTTCGCCTCGCGCTGGATGCCGGGCGCGCTCCGTAAGCAGATGCGCCGCGGCGCGATCGCCTAACGGAGCAAGGCGTCGATCGCGTGCGCCATCGCAATGTCGCGCTGCGAAAGCCCGTCGGCATCATGCGTGGTAAGCAATATGTCGACGCGGTTCCACACGTTCGACCATTCGGGATGATGATCGGCCTTTTCGGCGATCAGCGCGACTCGGGTCATGAAGCCGAACGCCTGGTTGAAATCGTCGAAGGTGAAGCGCCGGGTGATCGCGTCGCGGGCTTCGTCATAAGCCCAGTCGGGAATCGCGGCGAGCGATTCGCGCCGGTGTCCCTCGGTCAATCGCACCACCATGATCGCCTCCTTGCCCAGCCTTCGTCCCACCGCCTATGGGTTCGGGCATGAGCGGGCAAGCGCCTTCCCACGCGCCGGATGCGGCAGCGATCGAGGCAATGGCCCGCGATGCACTCGCGCGCATCCCCGAGCCCTTCGCCACGCATCTCGCCGACGTCGTGCTGATCGTCGAGGAATTCGCCGACGACGAGACGCTCGACGCGATGGGGATTGAGGATCCGTTCGATCTGACCGGCCTCTATCACGGGCGTCCGGTCGGCGAGAAATCCCTGTTCGATTCGGGCGGGCTGCCCGATCGCATCCACCTCTATCGCCGCCCGATCCTCGACGAATGGTGCGATACCGGGGTGCCGCTGCAGACGCTGGTGACGCACATCGTCGTGCACGAAGTCGGGCATCATTTCGGACTGTCCGACGACGATATGCACGCGCTGGAAGACGCCGCCGGGTGAGCGGCGGCCTGTCTTTCGCGAATGTCACCTGCATCCGCGGCGGCAACCTGCTGTTCGAAGGGCTGAGCTTCGCACTCGGCCCCTGCGACGCGGCCTTGGTCATCGGCCCCAACGGTACCGGCAAGTCGAGTCTGATCCGTATCGCTGCGGGGTTGCTCCCGCCCGCTGCCGGGCGCGTGGAAGGCGAGGGCGCGCGCGCGCTGCTCGCCGAAACCGCTGCGTTGGATCCCGAACTCGGCCTAGCCGTGGCGCTGCGTTTCTGGGCGCGAATCGACGGGCGCGGGGCGGAAGTCGAAGATGCGCTCGCCGCGGTAGGACTCGGCGAACTCGCGCAAGTGCCGGTGCGGCTGCTGTCGACCGGCCAGCGGCGGCGCGCGGCGCTGGCGCGCGTGGTCGCGAGCGGCGCGCCGGTCTGGCTGCTCGACGAGCCCGCCAACGGGCTCGACGCGGAATCGGTGCGGAGGCTGGAGGCTCTGATCGCCGAACATCGCGCAGGCGGCGGCATCGCCCTGGTCGCGACGCATCTGCCGATCGCGCTGCCGGACGCACAGGAGCTGCGACTGTGAGCGTCTTCGCCGCGATCGTGTGGCGTGAGCTCCGGCGGGCATGGAGCACCGGCGGGCTGCTGATGCCGATCGCCTTCTTCCTGCTCGTCGCGATCCTTTTCCCCTTCGCGATCGGCCCCGACGGCAAGCTGCTGGCCCTGGTCGGCGGCGGGGTGATCTGGGCGGCGGCTCTGCTCGCGGCCTTGCTGCCCGTCGAGCGGTTGGTGACGCCGGACGCGGAGAGCGGCGTGCTCGATCAGTTCGCGGCGCGCGGGCTCTCCGACGCCTTCGTGGCTGCGGCCAAGATGATCGGCCATTGGCTCGGCTTCGCGCCGGCCTTGCTCGCGGCGACGCTGGCGGCGGCGGCACTGCTGCATCTGCCGGTCAGCGCGCTGCTGCCGCTGCTCGCGGGCCTCGCGATTGGCACCCCGGGCCTCGCCGCGCTCGGCATCGCCACTGCCGCTTTGGTCGCGGGATTGCGCGGTGCCGGCGCACTGGCGGGGCTGGTGATGCTGCCCTTCGCCGTGCCCTTGCTCATCTTCGGTGCCGGCGCGACTGGCGATCAGCCGGGCGCCTTCAAGCTGCTCGCGGCGGTGAGCCTGTTGCTGGTGGCGGGCTGCCCGTTCGTCGCCGGGGCAGCGATCCGGATGGGGCGGAGCTAGCGGCTCCAGCGCGCGAAGATCGCGGTCGGCAGCATCAAGCCGCGCGCTTCCTCGCGCACCGTCAGCTCGCCGGCCTCGACCTTGCCTCCGAGATCGCCGAATGATTGCCGGACCAGCTCGCCGATCGCCAGTGCCGACATGCGTACCGCGTAGACGGTGAGGAACAGGAAGCGCGATTCCGCGTCGAGCAGCTTCCTTGTGTCGGCGATCAGGCCCGGCAGGCCTTCCTCGAGCTTCCACACTTCGCCGTTCGGGCCGCGGCCCCATTTGGGGGGATCGAGGATGATCCCGTCATAGCGGCGGCCGCGGCGTACTTCGCGCGCGACGAACTTGCCGGCGTCGTCGATCATCCAGCGGATCGGCAAGTCCTCCATTCCGGACAGAGCGGCATTGGTCTTGCCCTCGGCGACCGACTTCTTCGAGGCGTCGACATGGGTCATCCGCGCGCCCTTGGCGGCCAACGCCAGCGTGCCGACGCCGGTATAGCCGAACAGGTTCATGCACTCGGCTTCGGGCTTGTCGGCGATCTGGGCGCGCATCCAGCTCCACACCGGCGCCATGTCCGGAAAGAAGCCGAGATGGCGGAACGGCGTGGTCTGCGCAGTGAAGCGCGCCTCGTGCCAGGCGAGCGGCCAGCCTTCGCGCGGGATCGGCCTTTGGAATACCCAGCGGCCGCCGCCTTCCTCGTCCGAGCCGGGGAGAAACTCGCCATGCGCGTCCCAATCGGCAGAGGCGGGCGCCCACAAGGCCTGCGGTTCGGGACGAATGAAGCGGTATTTGCCGTAGCGCTCGAGCTTGCGGCCATGGCCGCTGTCGATCAGCCCGTAATCGGTCCAGGGCTCGCCGGTGAGAGTGATGAGGTCCATGCGTGCCCCATTATCGAGGCTGATGGCGCTTGTCGAAACCCCCCGTGCATCACTTCTTCGGCGTCGCGCGCTCGGCGATATAGGCAGTCACTGCCTCGAAGGTGGCCGGGAGCACGTCGTAGCGCTCCTGCCGCTCGTGGAGATCGCCGACCCGCGCCGGAACCGGCGGGCGCAGGCCGGTGGCGCGCTCGACTGCTTCGGCGAACTTGGCGGGGTGCGCGGTGGCGAGCGTCACCACGGGAATCTCGGCCGGCAACTCGGCGCGGCGGGCGGCGGCGAGACCGATCGCGCTATGCGGGTCGAGCACTTCGCCGGCCTCGGTAAAGCTCCAGCGCATCGCCTCGTTCATCGCGTCGGCGTCGATCCGATCGCTGGCGAACAGCGACGCGGCGCCTTCGCGCTGCGCGTTGGTGAGCCGCATCGCGCGTTCGGCTTCGAACCCGCGCATCTGATCGGCGATCGGACCGCCGGCGAGATCGGACAGCAGCCGCTCGAAGTTCGAGCTGACCTGGATGTCCATCGAAGGGGCGGCGGTGGGAGTCACCGTGCCGGTCGAATAATCGCCCGACGAAAGCGCGCGGTGGAGGATGTCGTTGACGTTGGTCGCGACGATCAGCTTCGCGACCGGAAGCCCCATCTTCGCGGCGACATAACCGGCGAACACGTCGCCGAAATTGCCGGTGGGGACTGCGAAGGCGGCTGGCTTGTCGGGCGCGCCGAGCCGGACCGCGGCGTAGAAATAATAGACCACCTGTGCCATCAGCCGCGCCCAGTTGATCGAATTGACCGCAGTCACCTGAAAGCGCCCGGCGAAGTCCGCGTCGTTGAACATCGCCTTCACCAGCGCCTGCGCATCGTCGAAGCTGCCTTCGATCGCGATGTTGTGGACGTTGGGCGCCAGCACCGTCGTCATCTGGCGGCGCTGGACCTCCGAGACGCGGCCCTTTGGGTGGAGCATGAAGATGTCGATGCCCGCACGCCCGGCGACCGCGTCGATCGCGGCGCTGCCGGTGTCGCCCGAAGTGGCGCCGACGATGGTCAGGTGATCGCCGGTACCGGCAAGGAACTTCTCGAACAGCAGCCCGAGCAGCTGGAGCGCGACGTCCTTGAAGGCGAGGGTGGGGCCGTGGAACAGTTCGAGCAGCCAATGCTGGTGGTCGAGCTGGACGAGCGGTGTCACCGCGGCGTGCGCGAAGCGGCCATAGGCCTGGGTGCACAGAGCGCGCAGCTCGTCTTCGCTCAGGTCCGGCCCGACGAACGGCAGCATCACGCGAACCGCGGTCTCGACATAAGAGAGTCCGGCGAGTCCGGCGATCTCGTCGCGGCTCAGGCTCGGCCATGCTTCGGGGACGTAGAGCCCGCCATCGCTCGCCAGTCCGGCGAGCGTGACGTCGCGAAAGCCGAGCAAAGGCGCGGCGCCTCGGGTGCTTTGGTAGCGCATGGCGGCGGGGTTAGCGGCAGGTTCCGGCAGCGGCAAGCCAAGCAAAACTCCCCTCCCTGAAAGGGAGGGGTCGGGGGGTGGGTAGCGTCGCGCGAGGCTCGATGCCCCGCGCGACGCTTGTTCCCCTGGCGAAGGAGGCTCGCTTCGCTCGCCACCCACCCCTAGCCCCTCCCTAAGAGGGAGGGGAAGAAGCCTTCCGGCCGCGCCAGCGCCAGCGCAGCGCGAGCACATAGATCACGCTCGCAACCGCTGCGAACAGGAACCATTGCACGCTGTAGGCGAGATGGTTGTTGGGCACGGAGGACAGGTCCGGCGTGCCGTTTGGTGCGAGGCCGGGCGCCGGCTTGTCCGCCACCAGCATCAGCCGCTTCGGCGTGCGATCGAACAGCGAGGCGAGCATCGAGCGACCGTCGGGAGCGTGGCTGATCGTGCCGCGCACCTCGCCGCCCTTCCACTCGGGTTTGGCCATCGGATCGCGCGTGGTGCCGAGCTGGACCAGCATGCCCGGGCCCTCGGCACCGCCGGTGCGGCATTCGACGATGAAGCGGAACCCGGCATTGCCCGCTCCGGTGAGTTTGCCCGATACCGGCTCGACGCAATAGCCGTGCGCGCGGCGGAACAGCAAAGCGTCGTCGGGCAAAAGCGGGAAGGCGATCTCGGGCTTGGCGGGATTGGCGGCGAGCTGCGCGAGCATCGCCTCTTTCTGCGGCAGGCGGATCATGAGCTGCCACAGCCCCAGCCCGATCATCGCGGCGACGGCCAGCGTGACGATCGCGGTGGGGATGAAGGGAATGCGCCGGATCATGGATCCTCCGCGATCCGGCCTTCGCCGGCGCGGTTGCGATATTCGAGCGCGAGCAGCCAGCCCTTGCCGATGCGCAGGAATCCCACGGTGAGCGCCGCCGTCAGCGGCACCCAAAGCAGGATGTGGATCAGCAGGCCGGGCTCGAACGTGAACTCGACCCAGAGGGCCAATGCCGTGATCAGCGCGCCGATGCCGAGCGTCAGGAACACCACCGGCCCGTCGCCGACATTGAACTGGCAGTAGTCGAGCCCGCAGCCGGGACAGCGATCGGCGAAGGCGACGAAGTTGCGGAACAAGGTCTTCGCGCCGCAGCGCGGACAGCAGCCATGGAGCCCCGAATCGAAAGCGGGACGCTCGCTCACGCCGTGCCGACGCACCATGGATCGGGCTGCATGTCGGTCGGCAGGCTGGCCTCGCCCGGCGCCGGGAAGCGGGCCTTGAACGTGAAAGCTTGCGCGCTCGGGCCGAAGCGATCGAGCAGCCACAGCTTCGACAGGCCCTCTGCCACGGTGGGGAGATGCCCTGCCTCGATCCACCACAATGCCTGATAGGCGCCGTCGAACGGCGCGAACCACTGGCGGCGCTGCGCCATCACCGGCGTGTGCGCGCTGCGATAGACAAAGGCGAACAGCGCGTCGGCATCCTCCCAAACGCTCATATTGGGGATCAGCAACGGATCCGGCGTCGCCTGGATGTCGGTGGCGTTGTTGCCTTCGCCCTGCAATCGCCAGACGAAGCCCGGGCTCGCCTCGGCGAGCGCGTTGACGCGGTCGAGCGCGGCGAAGAAGCCGGCGACCTGCGGGTCATCGGCCGGCGCTGCGAGCCGGCCGATATTGATCTGCGCAAGATGCCAGCGGGCCATGCCTGCCTGTCAGCCGGCGTGGACGGGTGCGCCCCAGCCGCCCCAGACATAGATCGAGGCGAAGAGGAACAGCCACACCACGTCGACGAAGTGCCAGTACCAGGCGGCGGCTTCGAAGCCGAAATGCTGGCGCGGGGTGAAGTGGCCCTTGTAGACGCGGACGAGGTTCACGATCAGGAAGATCGTGCCGACCAGCACGTGGAAGCCGTGGAAGCCGGTCGCCATGAAGAAGGCGCCGCCATAGCTCGATCCGCCCTCGCTCGCGCCCTTGAAGGGGAACGGCGCGTGGACATACTCATATGCCTGGATGGAGCTGAAGAGCAGGCCGAGGATGATCGTCAGCCACAGGCCCTTCTTGACGCCGTCATTCTCGCCGACGCCGAGCAGGCCCCACAGGCCCTTCAGTTCGCCGCCGCGCTGATTGTGGAGCAATGCGTGGTGCGCCCAGGTGACGGTGCAGCCCGAGCAGAGCAGGATCAGCGTGTTGAGCAGCGGGAATTCCCACGCGTTCAGCACTTCCATGCCCTTGGGCGGCCACTGCCCGCCGACCGCCTCGACCGTCGAGGGGAAGAGCGAAAAATCGAACCACGCCCAGAACCAGCCGACGAAGAACATCACTTCGGAGGCGATGAACAGGATCATGCCGTAGCGCAGGTGAAGCTGGACGATCGGCGTGTGATCGCCCTGATGCGCTTCCTTGATCACGTCCGACCACCAGCCGAAAAAGGTGATCAGGATGCCCGCGACGCCGGCGAAGAACACGAGGTTCGCCGACGGCATGCTGTGCATCCACATGATGCCGCCCGATGCGAGCACCAGAGCCGCCATTGCGCCGAAAAGCGGCCAGATGCTGGGCGGAAGGATATGGTATTGATGGTTCTTGGCACCGGCCATCGGCTCGTCCCTGTTCCTTGGTTTGCGGCGTCTCTAGCTTGCAGCTTTACCGGAATCCACCGGGTAAAACGTATAGGAGAGCGTGATCTCCTGAATGTCCTTCGCATCGGGATCGCTCAGCATCGCCGGATCGACATAGAAAATCACCGGCATGCGGACTTCCTCGCCCGGCTGGAGGGTCTGCTGGGTGAAGCAGAAGCACTGGATCTTGGTGAAATATTTGCCCGCCGCCGCGGGAGTCACATTGAACGTCGCGGTGCCGGTGACTGGCTTGTCCGACAGGTTCTTCGCCTTGAAGAACGCCATGTCGCGGCCGCCCACGTCGATCGTGTCGGCGCGGCGCTCCGGCTCGAACTTCCACGGTAATTTGCTGCTGACGTTGCTGTCGAACGCTACCGTCACTTTCTGGCCCGTCGTGCCGGGCGCGCGCAGGCCGCGCTGGGTGGTGCCGTTGAGCCCGGTCGCTTCGCAGAACATCCGGTAGAGCGGGACGCTGGCGAAGCCGACCCCGGTCATCGTGCAGACGCCGAGCCCGGCGAGCAACGCGGTGCGCAGGTTGCGCGTCATGGGCCATAACCTTGCGTGATCTTCACGATCGAGATCGCGAAGACGAGGACGACGAACACTGCGAGCAGCACGCCCATGATCCGCGCACGCGAACGCTGGCGGGCACGGATCAGATTGGTCTGGTCGATATCGCTCATGCAAACCACCTATCGGCGACCAAGGCGCCGAACATCAGGAAAAGATACAGAATCGAATATTTGAACAGCCGCTTCTCGGGCGCCATCGTGTCGTCCGGGACCGAGTTGCGGAAGGTCACCTGCGCGACGAGGCCGAGGAAGATCGCGTTGAGCAGAACCGCCGACCAGCCATAGAGTGCGCCGGTGAGGCCCAACGGCCAGGGCGCGATCGCCGCGGCGACCATCGGCAGCGTGTAGAGCCCGATCTGGGTGCGGGTGGTGCGTTCGCCCGCCACCACCGGCAGCATCGGCACCCCGGCATTGGCGTAATCGGTCTTCACGAACAGAGCGAGCGCCCAGAAATGCGGCGGCGTCCACAGGAAGATCAACGCGAACAGCAAAACCGGCAGCAAGGTCAAATTGCCCGTCGCCGCGGCCCAGCCGATCATCGGCGGGAACGCGCCGGCGGCGCCGCCGATGACGATGTTCTGCGGCGTGCGGCGCTTGAGCCAGATCGTGTAGACGAACACGTAGAACAGGATCGAGACGGCGAGGATCACCGTCGCGGCGAGATTGATCGCGAAATACATCAAGGCGAGGCTGAAACAGGCGAGCCCGACGCCGAAATGCAGCGCCGACTGCCGGTCCATCCGCCCCGCCGGCAGCGGCCGGCCCTGGGTACGCCGCATCTTCGAATCGAGATCGGCTTCGTACCATTGGTTGAGCGCCCCCGCGGCGCCAGCACCCAGCGCGATACACAGGATCGCGGTGAAGCCCAGGATCGGATGGATCGGCGCCGGTGCCGCTAGCATTCCGCAGAGCCCGGTGAACACGACGAGCGTCATCACACGCGGCTTGGTGAGCGCAAGGAAGTCGCGCCAGTCGGCGGGAAGGGTGATGGAGGCGGCGGTGGTGGTCATGACTCGCGAGGCGCTATAAGCCCCGCTTGCAAAAGGCGAAAGGGCCGCGATCTAGGCGCCGGGCTTCGCCAGCACGAGCCTGGCGATCCCGCGGGCGATCTCGCCGGGTACGGCGCCGTTGTTGTTGGTCAGCACGATGATGGCGAGGTTCGCCTCCGGATAGCGCAGATAATAGGAACGAAAGCCGGGCAGGCTGCCGCCATGGTTGATCTCGGCATGGCCGTCGACGGTTTCGAGCCGCCAGCCGAAGCCGTAGGGCGCCGTTTCGCCGCTGGAGAGCTTCGCGGGCGTCCACATCTCCGCGCGCGGCGCGCCGCCGGTGAGGCCGCCCTGGGCCAGCACCTTCTCCCATTTGGCGAGGTCGGCGACGGTCGAGGTGAAGGCGCCGCTGGGGCGAAGCGCCAGATAGGACTGGGCGTTGCGGAAGCGCCCCTCCTCCCAGGCATAGCCGCGCGCGCGATTCGGGATCAGATCGACGAGGCTGGTCGGCCGCGTCGCGTTCATGCCGAGCGGACCGAAGACGCGCTCGGCGAAGAAGGCGGGCCAGGGCTTGCCCGACGTACGGCTGATCACTTCGGCGAGGATGAAATAGCCGAGATTGCTATATTCGAACCGCGTGCCCGCCGGGGCGTTCAGCGGCACGCCATAGGCCGAGCGGATGACGTCGATGTCGCTCTGCACCTTGGCGCCGTCGAATCCCGGCGCCTCGCGGACGAGCCCGCCGGTATGGCTGAGCAGATGGCGGATCGTGATCGCCGACCAGCTGGACGGCGCATCGGGCAGATAGCGCGACACCGGCGCATCGAGCGCGACCTTGCCCTCCTGGACCAGCAGCAGGATTCCTTCGGCGAGGAACTGCTTGCTGAGCGAGCCGATGTTGAACGCGGTGTCGGGGCGGACGGGCAGGTCCTGCTCAAGATCGGCGATGCCGTAGCCCGCCTGGTGGACGACCTTGCCGTCGCGCAGGACGACGAGCGCGACGCCGGGGATGTTCTGCTTGCGCATCGCATCGCGAACCACGCCGTCGGCAGCGGCGGAAAGGCCGGCCTGACTCCTCCCTGTGGTTGGAACCGGACGCACCGGCGTCGCGCCAGCCCCCGGTGCGGCGACCGCGACCAGCGCGGCGATCGAGCTGAGCAATAGGACGCGCATTCTGCCTCCCCCCGGGAGTCCAGCGATCTCATGGAATCGCAGCGCCGAGGCTATCGCGCCGCCTTGTGCCTTACAAGAGCAATACAGCCTGGACCCCAAAGCAAAACGCCCCGGAGTTTCCCCCGGGGCGCCTGCGTCCGCCTTTCGGCAGATGGCTTAGTGGTGATCGCCGCCGTCGATCACCGGCAGCGTCTCGAACTGGTGGAACGGCGGCGGGCTGGACAGCGTCCACTCCAGCGTCGTCGCGCCTTCGCCCCACGGATTGGCTTCCGCCTTCTTGCCGGCGAACAGCGACCAGAGGATGTTGACGAAGAAGATCGCCACGCCCGCGAACATGAGCAGATAACCATAGCTCGCGACCAGGTTCCAATGCGCATAGGCGTCGGGATAGTCCGGATAGCGGCGCGGCATGCCCTGCAGGCCGAGGAAGTGCATCGGGAAGAACATCACGTTCACCCCGATGAAGAACACCCAGAAGTGCAGCTGGCCGAGCAGCTCGTTGTACATCCGACCCGAGATCTTCGGGAACCAGTAATAGAAGCCGGCGAACAGCGAGAACACCGCGCCGAGCGAGAGCACATAGTGGAAGTGCGCGACGACGTAATAGGTGTCCTGCATGTAATCGTCGACGCCGCCGTTCGCGAGCACCACGCCGGTCACGCCGCCGACGGTGAACATGAAGATGAAGCCGAGCGACCAGACCATCGGGGTCTTGAAGCTCAGCGAGCCGCCCCACATCGTCGCGATCCACGAGAAGATCTTCACGCCCGTGGGCACCGCGATCACCATCGTCGCCGCAGTGAAGTACATCTTCACGGTGACGCTGAGGCCGGTGGTGAACATGTGGTGCGCCCAGACGACGAAGCCGACCAGGCCGATCGCGACCATGGCATAGGCCATGCCGAGATAGCCGAACACCGGCTTGCGGCTGAAGGTGGAGACGATCTGGCTGACCATGCCGAAGCCCGGCAGGATCATGATGTACACTTCGGGATGGCCGAAGAACCAGAACAGGTGCTGGTAGAGGATCGGATCGCCGCCGTAGGCGGGATCGTAGAATGCCGTGCCGAAATTGCGGTCGGTCAGCAGCATGGTGATCGCCGCGGCGAGCACGGGAAGCGCCAGCAGCAGCAGGAACGCGGTGATCAGCACCGACCAGACGAACAGCGGCATCTTGTGCAGGGTCATGCCCGGCGCGCGCATGTTGAAGATGGTGGTGATGAAATTGATCGCGCCGAGGATTGAGCTGGCGCCCGCGAGGTGGAGCGACAGGATTGCCATGTCCACCGAGGGCCCGGGCTCGCCATAAGTCGAGAGCGGGGCATAGACCGTCCAGCCGGTGCCCGCGCCGACGCCGACGAACGGCGAGGCGAGCAGCAGCGTGAAGGCCGGGATCAGCAGCCAGAACGAGATGTTGTTCATCCGCGGGAACGCCATGTCGGGCGCCCCGATCATGATCGGTACGAACCAGTTGCCGAAGCCGCCGATCATCGCCGGCATGACCATGAAGAAGACCATGATCAGGCCGTGCGCGGTGATCAGCACGTTCCAGAAGTGGAGCGCGTCGTCGAGCGAATGCCCGCCGCCGTGCAGATAGGTCAGCCAGGTCGGCAGCCACTGAATGCCCGGTTCCGCCAGCTCGAGCCGCATCAGGCCCGAGATGCCGCCGCCGATGATGCCGGCGACGATCGCGAAGATCAGATAGAGCGTGCCGATGTCCTTGTGATTGGTGGACATGAACCAGCGGGCGAAAAAGCCCGGCTTGTGGTCGGCATCGTGATGGTCATGCGCATGATCGGCATGCGCGGCATAGGGAACGGCGGTGTCGGTCATGGTCTCAGTTGCCCGTCGTGTTGCCGGCGGCGGCGTTGTCGGCCGCGGCTTCGTTGGTGGCTGCCGGCTCGGCGGCGTTGGTTTCGGCAGGAGCCGCCTCGTTGCCGGGTGCCGGCGCAGCGGCGGCTCCCTTCGGAGTCGGCATCTTGCCGCCCTTCGATGCGACCCAGCGCGCAAACACTTCGGGGCTCACTGCCTCGACTGCGATCGGCATGTACGCATGGCGCGCGCCGCACAGCTCCGAGCACTGGCCGAAATAGAGGCCCGGCTTCTCGATGACGAAGCTGGTCTCGTTGAGGCGGCCGGGAACGGCGTCGAGCTTGATCCAGAAGGCGGGGACCGCCCAGCTGTGGATCACGTCCTGCGCAGTGGTGATCAGGCGGATCGGCACGCCGACCGGCAGCACGACACGCTGGTCGGTCGCGAGCAGGCGGGGACCGTCGACATCGGTGCGGTAGCGCTGGCCGGCGGGAACGTCGGCCTGCTCCTTGAGCATGTTCGCGGTCAGCTTGATGTCGCCGTGATCGGGATATTCATAGCTCCAGAACCACTGGTTGCCGATCGCCTTGAGCGTCACGGCATTGTCGGGCGCGGGCTTGAACTGCGCGGCGAGCAGCTTGATCGAGGGGACCGCGATCGCGATCAGGATCAGCACCGGCAGCAAGGTCCACACGATCTCGATCGCGGTGTTGTGGCTGGTGCGCGACGGCGTCGGGTTGGCGCCGCGGCGATAGCGGAACATCACCCAAAGCAGCAGGACGAGCACGAACAGCGAGATGATCGTGATCAGCGGCACGAGGATCACGTTGTGGAACCAATGCGCCTCGCGGCCATTGGGCGTGACCTGCTCCTGCAGCCCGAACAGGCTGTCCTGCGGCTGGCCGACCGTCTTGGACGGGCCGAGCAGCGGCTTGCCCGACGCGTCGAGCGTAGGATCGGCGACTGCGGGTGTCGCAGCCGCTGCGGGCGTGGCGGTCGCCTCAGCTGTGGCGGCGGCGGGCGCCGTGGCGTTTGCCGCAGGCGCGGCGGCGGGTTCCTGGGCATGGCCGGGCGCCCCAAGCGCCAGCCCCGCTGCCAGGACAATCGAAGTCAACCCAAGCATGCGCATCTTGTATATTCACCCTGTTCGCGTGGCTGCGCCGTAGGCGAGAGAAAAAAGGAAAAGGACCCGAGTCAGGGGCCTATACCCCGCTCGACCCCATTCTCAACCCTTTTTGCATGGCCGTTGCGGTGGCGGGGTGCCCCCCTTAAGAGTTGCCGCCGCTCGAAGCTGAAGGAGTGCATGGTTTGACCCGAGACGAGATTCTGGAGGAGTTCCGCGCCGCCGACGCGCTGCTCGAGGGTCATTTCATCCTCTCCTCGGGGCTCAGGAGCTCGCGTTATCTGCAGTGCGCACGCGTGCTGATGGATCCGGCACGCGGGAGCCGGCTGGCCGAGGCGCTTGCCGCCCAGATCCCCGCAGAGCTTCGCGCGCAGATCACCGCGGTGGTATCGCCGGCGATGGGCGGCGTGATCGCGGGTCACGAGATGGCGCGCGCGCTGGGTGTCGAGGCGATGTTCGTCGAACGCCCCACCGGCACCTTCGAGCTGCGCCGCGGTTTCCGACTCGAAGCCGGCCAGAAAGTGCTGATGATGGAGGACGTCGTCACCACCGGCCTTTCGTCGCGCGAAGCGATCAGGGCGATCGAGGAAGCCGGCGGCCAGGTGATCGCGATGGCCTCGCTGGTCGATCGCTCGGGCGGCAAGGCGGCATTCGACGTGCCGTTCTTCTCGCTGCTCCAGCTCGACGTCCCCACCTACGAACCCGACGCGCTGCCGCCCGAGCTGGCGGAGATCCCCGCGATCAAGCCCGGGAGTCGTGCGGCGGCATGAGCAAACTTCGCCTCGGCCTCAATATCGATCACGTGGCCACCGTGCGGAACGCGCGCGGTTCGGGCTATCCCGATCCGGTACGCGCGGCCCTGCTCGCCGCCGCGGCGGGCGCTGACGGCATCACCGCGCATCTGCGCGAGGATCGCCGCCACATCACCGACGACGACATCGCCAGGCTCTCCGCCGAGCTGACCGTCCCGCTCAACCTCGAAATGGCGGCGACCGAGGAAATGCTCGCGATCGCGCTGCGCCATCGCCCGCACGCCGTCTGCATCGTCCCCGAGAAGCGCGAGGAGCGCACCACCGAAGGCGGGCTCGACGCGGCGGGGCAGCACAATCACCTCGCGCCGATGGTGGCGAAACTTCGCGACGCCGGTTGCCGCGTGTCGCTGTTCATCGAGCCCGACGAGCGCCAGATCGACGCCGCGCTCCGCCTCGGCGCGCCGGTGGTCGAGCTGCATACCGGCCGCTATTGCGAATTGGCCGAGGACGCCCGCGCCGACGAACTGCGTCGTATCGCCGACGCCGCCGCGCTCGCGGTCAAGGCGGGGCTCGAGCCGCATGCGGGTCACGGCCTGACCTTCGACAATGTCGTCCCGATCGCCGCGATCCCGCAGGTGATGGAACTCAATATCGGCCATTTCCTGATCGGCGAGGCGATCTTCGACGGGCTGGTTCCGGTGGTGCTGCGCATGCGCGCGCTGATGGATTCGGCGCGGTGATCCTCGGCCTTGGCTCCGACCTCTGCAACATCGAGCGCATCCAGTCCTCGCTCGACCGATTCGGCACGCGCTTCGAGCAGCGCGCCTTCACCGAGATCGAGCTGAAAAAGGCCGCCCGCCGGCCGCACAATTATGCCGCGACCTTGGCCAAGCGTTTCGCCGCCAAGGAGGCGTTTTCGAAGGCGGTCGGAACCGGGTTCAAGAACGGCGTGTTCCTCAAGGACATCGGTGTCGTCAATGCGCCTTCGGGGGCGCCGACGCTGGCGTTGACCGGCGGGGCGAAGGCGAGGCTTGACGCCCTCACTCCCGACGGCCACGTGGCGAGGGTGCATCTCACCCTGACCGACGATCATCCCTGGGCCTATGCCATGGTGATGATCGAAGCGATCGCGGTCGGGAAGGACGATACATGACCTTGGTCGCGGATGAGTTGGCGTTGACGCACGAAGAGGGTTTGCACGAGGGCGCGGCCGAAACCCGCCGGGGCACCGACTGGTGGGCCGAATTGCGCGGCATATTCTGGCTGGTGCTGGCCGTGCTCGGCTTCCACAGCCTCGTCGCCAAGCCCTTCTATATCCCGTCCGAATCGATGATGCCGGGGCTGCTGGTGGGCGATCGGCTGGTCGTCACCAAATATCCTTATGGCTACAGCTTCGTCACGCCGACCTTCCACTTGCTGCCCTTCATGTCCGGCCGGCTGTTCGGCAGCCTGCCGAAGCGCGGCGACGTGGTGATCGTGACCCCGCCGGGGACCGAGACCGACTATATCAAGCGCGTGATCGGCTTGCCGGGCGACACGATCGCAGTGCGCGACGGCGTGGTCTATTTGAACGGCAAGGCGATTCCGCGCCGCGCCGCCGGCACCCGCGACGTTCCGGTCGACGCCAACACCCGCTGCGACCCCGACCATTATCGCGATCGGCTGGTCAGCGACGCCAGCGGCAACAAGGTCTGCCGCCTGCCGATCTATCGCGAGACGCTTCCCAATGGCCGGTCGTACGACACGGTCGACCTCGGCTGGAGCCCAGGCGATAATTTCGCCGAGATCCGCGTGCCAAAGGATCGCGTCTTCCTGATGGGCGACAATCGCGACAACAGCGCCGACAGCCGCTTCACGCTTGCACAGAACGGGCTCGGCGGTCCGGTGCCGTGGGAGAATATCGGCGGCCGCGCCGAATTCATCACTTTCTCGCTGGACGGCAGCGCAAGCTGGAATCCGCTGAGCTGGCCTGCCTCGTTCCGCTCGGGCCGTGCCGGCACTTCGCTCCATCCGACGCAGGAAGCCAAATGAGCGCCGAATCGCCGCACAGTGAGGGTATTCGGGTCGTTCAGGAGCCCGGCCCCAACGAGCTGCGCGATCCGATCGTGCGCGCCGAGCTGAAGCGCGCTTCGGTATGGTTCGGGCTGGGTATCGGCGTGGCGCTGATCGTGTTGCTGATCCAGCCGCTGCTGATCATCTTCGGCGGGCTCGTCGTCGCTTCGATGCTGGATGGCGGTGTGCGGCTGCTCGGCCGCGTGCTCCCGATCCCGCGCGGGCTGCGGCTGCTGATCGTCGTCTTGTTCGTGCTCGGCTTCATCGGCAGCGTCTTCTATCTGACCGGGGTCCAGATCGCGCTGCAGGCCGAACAGCTCCGCACCACGCTGGAGGTTCAGGGCAACCGCGTCGTCGAGTGGATATCGAGCCTCGGGCTCATGCCCGGGCGCGCCGACATCACCAGCATGGCGCAACAGGCGCTTGGCTCGATCGGGCGGCTGACCTCCGCGGTGGGATCGGTGCTCGGTGCCGGTGCGAGCCTGTTGATGGTGCTTTCGATCGGCCTGTTCGTCGCAATCGAGCCGCGCATCTATGAGCGCGGGCTGCAATGGATGGTGCCGGTCGCCGCGCGCGACGATTTCTCGGTGACGATCGGCCGGATGGCGCGGATGCTGCGCGTGCTGCTGGCGGGGCGCCTGCTCGGCATGGTGTTCGAAGGCGTGGTGACCTGGATCCTGTTGTCGATCGCCGGCGTGCCGATGGCGCTGTTGCTCGGCATCATCACCGGCATCCTCGCCTTCATCCCCAATATCGGCGCGTTCGTCAGCGGCGTGCTGATGATCTCGGTGGGGTTCAGCGCGGGGACCGACACCGGCTTCTGGGCGATCGCAGTCTATTTCGGCGTGCAGACTTTCGATGGCTATGTGCTGATTCCGCTGGTCGCCAAGAAGACGGTCGATCTGCCGCCCGCGCTAACGCTCTCGGCGCAGATCCTCGCCAGCACCTTGTTCGGTTTCATGGGGCTGGCGCTCGCCGATCCGATCGTCGCGATGATCAAGGTGGCGCTCGAAAGCGAGGCAGAACGCGCCGCGAAGGCGCAAGACAAGGAGCCTCGCGGCTTCCATTGGCGCGTGCGCCACCGCGACACCGTCGCCGCTGCCGCGACGATCGCGGAACCGCCGGGCAACCCCCACTGACCTGAGCCACCGGGGAGATCCCATGCTGCTCCATGACTATTTCCGCTCTTCCGCGGCCTATCGCGTCCGGATCGCACTCAATCTGAAGGGCATCGCGTACGAGCGGCGCGACGTGATGCTGCTCGAGAACCAGCAGCGCAGCCCCGAACATCTCGCGCTGAACCCGCAGGGCTTCGTTCCCGCGCTGGAGGTCGATGGCAAGGTGCTGACCCAGAGCCTCGCGATCATCGACTGGCTTGATGTGCGTTATCCCGAGCCGCGGCTGATCCCTCTCGACCCCGATGCCCGCGCCGCGGCGATGGCGCAGGCGCTGGTGATCGCCGCCGATACCCATCCGCTGAACAATCTCCGGGTGATGCGGCGACTCAAGGCGATGGGCGTCGACGACGATGCGCGCGACGAATGGACGCGCCACTGGATCGCGGAGGGATTCGCTGCATTGGAGGCGATGGCGGGCGAGGGTCCCTTCCTTGGGGGCACTGCGCCCAATATCGCGGACGTCTTTCTGGTCCCCCAGATGTTCAACGCCCGCCGCTTCGCCACCCCGCTCGACGCCTATCCCAAGCTGGTCCGCGCCGATGCGGCGGCGATGGAGCTCGAAGCCTTCGCCGCCGCGCATCCCGACCGCGTGGCGACGAAGTGAATCGCCCTTTCTTAAGCCCCTCCCCTTCAGGGGAGGGGTTGGGGGTGGGGCAATGCCGCGAGCTGCGTCGCCTGAGGACAAGCCCCACCCCAACCTCTCCCCTGAAGGGAAGCGGCTTATTATTGCTGTCGCTCCTGCTCCCTTTCCCCGCCCTCGCCCAGACCGACCCCAACGAAATAATCGTCACCGGCCGCGGCCTCGATGCCCCGCCCGGCGAGGCCGCATATGATGTGGTCACGATTCCCCGCGAGCGGCTGACTTCCACTGCCGGCAATCGGCTCGAGGACGCGCTGCGCGACGCCGCCGGGGTGGCGCAGTTCCGCCGCTCGGACTCGCGCTCGGCGCACCCGACCAGCCAGGGTGTGACGCTGCGCGGACTGGGCGGCAATGCCTCGAGCCGGGCGCTGGTGATGCTCGACGGCGTGCCGCAGGCCGACCCCTTCGGCGGCTGGGTGGCGTTCCCCGCTTATCTGCCCGAGCGGCTTGCGTCGGTGCGTATCACGCGCGGCGGCGGCAGCGGCTATGCCGGGCCGGGGGCGCTCGCCGGCACGATCGACCTGACCAGCGGCACGCCCGCCGATCTTGGTGCGCTCCAGCTCCGCGCCGCTTATGGCAGCCGCGACAGCGTCGATGCGACGGCGGTGGCCTCGGCAATGCTGGGAAGCGGCTTCGTCACGCTTGCCGGACAATATGGCCGGGGCGACGGCTTCGTCCCCGTGGTCGAGGAGGATCGCGGCCCCGCCGATCGCGCCGCGCCGTACGAGCAAGCGAGCCTCGCGCTGCGCGGCGTCGTCGATATGGGCAGCGGCACCGAGCTCCAGGTCAATGTCTCGGGTTTTACCGACCGGCGCGATCGCGGCGTGGATTTCACCCGTATCACCAGCGACGGTGCCGATGCCAGCATCCGGCTGGTCAAGCGCGGCGGCTGGGGCTGGTCGGCGCTCGGCTATGTCCAGACCCGCCAATTCGCGAGCGGTTTCGCCAGCGTCGACGACGCGCGCACCACGGCGACGGCGACGCTCGACCAATATAATGTCCCGGCGACCGGCGTGGGGGGACGCATCGAGATCCAGCCGCCGATCGGCGGCGGCGTGACGCTCCGGCTGGGCGGCGACGTGCGCCATGTCTCGGGCCGCACCCAGGAGCGCTATACGTATGTCGCGGGCGCGCCCACGCGCCGCCGCGTCGCGGGCGGCGAAAGCACTACGATCGGCAGCTTCGCCGATCTGAGCTACGAAGCGGGGGCGCTCACGCTCAATGCCGGCGGGCGGCTCGATCATTGGACGATCGCCGAGGGTTTGCTGATCGAACGCCCGCTCGCCGGCGGGGCCGCGCTCACCGATCTGGCCTTCGCCGATCGCAGCGGTACCGAAGCGACGGGGCGGGTGGGGGTGGCGTTCGCGGCCGGACCCGTGACCTTGCGTGCCGCGGCGTATCGGGGCTGGCGGCTGCCGACGCTCAACGAACTCTATCGCCCGTTCCGCGTCGGCGCCGACGCCACCGCGGCCAATGCCGCGCTCGATCCCGAGCGGCTGACGGGGGCCGAAATGGGGCTCGACTGGCGCCCGGCGCCTTCGCTGACACTACGCGCCACCGGCTATTGGAACCGGCTCGACGATGCGATCACCAATGTCACGCTCGCCAGCGGCCCGGGCACCTTTCCCGGGGTCGGCTTCGTCTCGGCGGCGGGCGTCTATCGCCAGCGCCAGAATCTCGACGCGGTCGAAGCGCGCGGGATCGAGCTCGACGGCAGGTTCGAACGCGGGCCGCTCAGCATCGGCGCCTCCTACGCGTTCGTCGACGCGCGCGTCCGTGCCTCGGGAGTTGCCGCAGCGCTCGACGATCTCCGCCCGGCGCAGACCGCGGCGCATCAGGCCTCGGCGACACTGGCATGGCGGCGCGGTGATCTCGGTGCATCGCTCATTGCCCGGTACACCTCGCCGCAATATGAGGACGACCAGAACAGCCGCGAGCTCGCCGATGCGCTCACTTTCGATGCGGCCGCCGCACTGCCGCTCACGCGAAGCCTGAGCGTGGAGGCGCGCGCCGAGAATCTTGCCGATGCGCGGGTGGAAGCGGGGATCAGCGGCCCAGGCGTAGTCGAGCGGGCGACGCCGCGGACCCTGTGGCTGGGGATGCGCTACCGGATGCGCTGATGCCGTGCTCCGGCGCAGGCCGGAGCACAAATCAGGTGTGACGGGCTACAACCAAGCGATCGAACAACGCCAGATAATCGGCGATCGGATCGCCTGCCGCCACAACCGGGGCCGGGCGCGCGCGTTCAGGATCGAGTAGCTGGTTCAGCGCCGCCACAAGCGCATCAGGGTTTTCGCGGGGAACGACGATCCCCTGCTCCGGCAAGGTAACGATCTCGCGGACGGCAACGCTCGACTCGGTCGAGACGACCGGGGTTCCCACCGACAAGGCTTCGCGGAGTACGCCGGGAACGCCTTCATAATCCGAAGTGAGCGCCGCCACCGCCGCTCCGGCAAGAGCGGGTAGCGGGTCGCCGACGTGGCCGGGCATCCACACTCGCGCCGCAAGGCCGAGCGACGCCATTTGGGCCTCCAGCGCTCCGCGCGCGCTGCCTTCGCCGAGGATCAGGAGCTTGACCTCCTTGTCGGCGATATGCGGGAGCGCGGCGATCAGGCGGTCCCAGCGTTTCTGTGGCTCGAGCCGCCCGACCCCGACGATATAGCGGCCCTCGGGCAGCGTCACTGGCGCGGCATCGGGGCGCGTGGTCGCTGGTGGATTCGCGATGACGCTCACCCGATCGGCCGGCATCCCCATCTCCGTCCTCGCCTCAGCCGCCATCGCCGGCGTCATCGCCACGACATGATCGAGGAAGCGCGGGTGGAGGCGGAGCCAGCGCCGATAGGCCCAGGCGGCGATACGGCTCTGCTCGGGCCGGACCAGTGCGTTGGATATCTTGGCGACGATCGGTGGCGATGCGTGGCCGAGCCGCAGCCGCGCCATCGCCGCGGCTGCGCTATAATGATTGCCCGGACAGAAGATCAGGTCCGGCGCCGTCGCCCGGACATGCCTGGCGAGCGCGAACAGCGCCGAATAACGCGCATCGTCGAGCCGTATCAGCTCGATGCCCGCAGGGATCTCGGCGGCCAGTGGCCCCTCGTCGCTGCCGAGCACCAGGGTCACGCGCCGACCCGCGCGAAGCCAGCCTTCCGCCATGCGCAGCATCGCGCGCTCGACCCCGCCGCCGCGCATGCTTTGGGCGCAGGTGAGGATGTGCTGGGCAGTTTCGGAATAGGTGCGGTGCAACATATGCCCTTGCGGATTGCCACTCTTAGGCCCAAATCGCCCCCGCAATAAACCGCAATCTGCTGTCAATCGGCCATCTCCGCACGGGCGCGCATATCGGGGAGGCGATGCAAGACGCGGAAACAAAGCGAAATTTGTTTTGACGTGTCTGCATCGGAAATGACCCAGTGAACAAACCAGCAGTGGAGGCTTCGGTGAACACCAGCGCTGTCGAAGCCTCCTTGGGGAGCGCGCCGGACCTTGCGGGCCTCGAACCCGTCGAAAAAATCACGCGCCGCTGGCCGATGTTGCTGGGTGGCGCGCTGACGCTGCTGATGATCGGCGCGCTGGCGCATGAATTGTTCGATTCGGGTCTTGCGGGCCTGTCGCGGCGGCTGCCGACCAGCCCGTTCTTCTATCTGGCCTTCGCGCTTTATTATCTCGGCCCGCCGACCTTCGACTATGTGATCTTCAAGCGGCTGTGGAACATCCCGCTCGCCGGCATGGCGGCGCTCCACAAGAAGCGCATCTCGAACGAAGTGCTGGTCGGCTATTCGGGCGAGGCCTATTTCTACGCCTGGGCGCGCCAGCGCACCCAGATGGTCGCGGCGCCTTTCGGCGCGGTCAAGGATGTGACGATCCTGTCGGCGATCGCCGGCAATGCCGTCACGCTGGCGATGATCCTGCTCGCCGCGCCGTTCGGCATGGGCCTGCTCACCCATGTCCAGCAGAACTGGGTATGGGGGTCGATCGCGATCATCGTCGCCACGTCGCTGCCGTTCATGATCTTCTCGCGGCGTGTCTTCTCGCTGCCGCGCGGCACGCTCTGGTGGATCTTCGGCGTCCATTGCGCGCGTATCCTCACCGGATCGACGCTGATCGCCATCGCGTGGCACTTCGCATTGCCCCAGGTATCGGTGGGTTTCTGGCTGCTGATGGCCGCCGGGCGCCTGCTCGTGTGGCGCCTGCCGCTCGTCCCCAACAAGGAAGTCGCCTTCGCGACGATCGCCGGCGTGGTGATCGGGCAGGGCGAGGCGCTGTCGGAGCTGATGGCGCTGATCGCGGCGCTCACTCTGCTCGCTCATGTCGCGCTGATCGCGGGCTTCAGCGCGCACGCCCTGATCACGAGGAACAAGCAATGATCCGCCCCGCTTTTCTCTCCTTTGCACTGGCCGCGCTGGCGCTGCCGGGCAGCGCGCGGGCACAGGATCCGCTCGACGGATCGTGCGCGCACGGCGTCGGCCCCAAGCTCTATGTCAATGTGACCGGGCTCAAGGATCGCGGCGGCCGGCTCAAGCTCGAACTCTATCCGGGCAACGAGGCCGATTTCCTCAAGGACGATCGCACGATCAAGGCGGAGGGCAAGCAGATGCGCCGCATCTGGGCGGCCACGCCCGCCTCCGGGCCGGTCACCTTGTGCATCCGCGCGCCGAGCGCCGGGCAATGGGCGTTGCTGTTCACGCACGACCGCGACGGCAAGAACAAGTTCAACTTCTGGCAGGACGGCGCCGGCTTCCCGAGCAACCAGCGGCTCGGCCGCAGCCGCCCAAAGGTCCGCCAGGCGCTGGTCAACATTCCGCCTGCCGGGGGTCAGATCACGGTGCGCGCGCAATATCTGAAGGGGTTGGGCGGCTTCGGCCCGCTCGACTAGGATTCAGGAGGCGGCAATGCGCATCGTCGACGTCAACGAATTCTACTCGCCCACCGGCGGCGGGGTGCGCACCTATATCGATCGCAAAATCGGCATCATGGCCGATCTGGGCCATGAGCTGACCGTGGTGGCGCCCGCGCTGGAGGACGGCGTCGAGGACCGTCCCGGCGGCGGCCGCATCCGCTGGGTCAAGTCGCCGGCTCTGGTGCTCGATCGCAATTACTGCATCTTCGTCAAGGACGAGCCGGTCTGGGCGGTGCTCGATGAACTCCAGGCCGACATCGTCGAATGCAGCTCGCCCTGGCTGCCTGCCTGGACCGTCGCCAATTGGAAGGGCGATGCGCTCAAGGTGTTCTTCGCGCATGGTGACCAGATCGGCGCCTATCCGCAGCGCTGGCTCGACAGCGTCGCCAGCCCGATCCAGGTCGAGAACGCCTTCGCCTGGTACACGCGCTACATGAACCGCTTCCTCGGCCATTATGACGCGTTCGTCACCAACGGCCCCGCGCTCGCCAAGCGTTTCCGCCGTCGGGGCATGCATGTCGATGCGTCGATGCCGCTCGGGATCGAACGCAGCTGGTTCTCGCCCGATCTGCGCGACGAGAAGCTCCGCGTCGCCCTGCTCGAGCAATGCGGCCTGCCGCCCGAGGGGCATTTGCTGCTCGGGCTCGGGCGGCACCACAAGGAAAAGCGCTGGCCTTTGGTGATCGACGCCGTCGAGGCGGCGGCGACCGACATTCCGGTCGGGCTGATCCTGATCGGCGACGGGCCCGAGCGCCGCCACCTCGAGACTCGCATCGCCGGCAGCCCGCATATCCGTATCTTCCGTCCGGTCTATGATCGCGTTCGCCTCTCGCGGATCATGGCGAGTTGCGACGCGCTGATCCACGGTTCGGATGCCGAACCGTTCGGGCTGGTCGCGTCGGAGGCGCTGGCGTCGGGTCTGCCGCTGATCGGGCCCGATGAGGGCGGATTCGCCGAGCTGGCCGACCCCTTGTTCGCGGAGACCTATGCCGCGCGCGATGCGCTGTCGGCGGCCGATGCGATCCGCCGCATGTTCGCGCGCGAGCCCGCGATCCTGCGCGCCGCTGCGCGTGTCGCCGCGGGCAAGGTGCGCAGCGACCGCGACCACACGGTCGAGCTGATGGCCTATTATGAAGGGCTTCTCGCTGCGAGACGCGGTGGCGCCACCCCCGCCGTGCTGCCCGGCGCGGCATAGACTTCCAGCAGCGACTTGCCGAGCGGGTAGCGCCCGCGCAGCGCGTACTTGCCCTCGCGCAGCCGAGTGATCGTCAGCGCCCGTGATTCGGCGCGTTCGCCGGAAAATGCCGGGCCCATCACGACCACCTCGGGCCGTTTTGCGAAGATTCGCCCGATCTCGGCGAGCTGATCGACGCCGACCGCGCCATTCTCGCGCTCGCGCGACAAATGGCTGGGATACACCCAGGGGCTCAGCGTGCAGCGTCCGGTGTGCGAATAGAGGCTCGTATTGCCCGAATAGACGTACATGCAGCCCGGGCCATGGCCGATCGTCTCGGCCAGCGTCTCGAGCTGCGTGGCATTGCCGCGATGCCAGCTCGCGCTCCACACGGTATATTCGCCGCCCAGCCCGGCGGCGAGCAACAGCAGCGGCGCCACGATCCGTCGCCCGGTCGGATGGCTGCCGAGGAACCCCGCGCAGCACAGGCATGCCGGCAGCATCACCGGCAACGCATAATGGTTGAACCAGGTGCCGAAGACGATCAGCCCGAACACCGACGCGATCAGCCAGCCGAAATAGAGCGCGCGGATCGGATGCTCGCTCTCATGGTTGACCGGCACGTGGCGCGAAAGCCCGCTGACGATCAACAAGGGCGCGAGGATCAGCGCGACCTTGAGGAATGCACCGAGCAGCACGAGCGGGGGATCGCTGTTGCGGTCGAAGATCGAGCCCAGATTGGCATAGAACCACGCGTTGCCATGCCCGATCGCCGCATAGGTGCCCCAGGCGAGCAAGGTCGGCACCATCGCCACTGCGACCAAAGCCGCGCCGAACCGCGCGGTACGGTGCGTCGGACAGCCCAGCCGACGCTCGCGCCACAGCAGCCAGAGGCCGAGGAACATCCCTTCGAACAGCACCGAATATTTGACCTGCATCGCGACGCCGATCAGCGCCATCGCCACGACCGCCTTGCCCTTGCGCAGCCGTTCCGAATCGGCCGAGGCGGTGCAGGGCAAGGCGAGCAGCATCGCGGAGGCAGTGATCAGATTGTAGAAGACCGGCGCCTGCCCGCTCTGGCCGTCGCCGAAGCCGAGCATGAAGAGATAGAGCAAGGCCGCGACCAGCCCGCCTCTGCCCCAGCCGGCATGTCCGGCGAGACGCACGATCACCAGCGCCGTCAGCACCACGCTGGCCAGCGCCATCGCCTGATAGATCCAGAGCCCCGCCACGGGGCCGAACGCCGCCGCGGGAAGATAGATCAGGAACAGCCCGATCGGCTTGCGGTCCCAGATATCGACATAGGGAAGCGCGCCGTCGAGTATCCGCTGCGCGGTGTAGAAATAGAATTCCTCGTCGACGTGCACGACCGGATTGCCGAAGGCGATGGCGCGCACGGCAATCGCAGCCAGCAGCAAGATCGACCAGTTCGGAAATGCCTCGAGGACGGCAGCAAGCGAAGGCAGGCGCGCCGCGCGCACGGCGACGGCGCTGTTGCCCGCCATCAGTTCAGGATACCACGTTCGGAGTCCGGCTTCCGGAACGAGACCATGCTATTTCTGCCTTGTTTGCGACCCACTTAGCTGCTGCTTAGCGAAGGCGGGGTCCGGTGTCACGAACCCGCCAAGTTTTCCGGGCAAGCCTTGCGACGAAAAGGGGTATCCGCGCCATGAACATCGATCGCCGTCGCCTGCTGCTCACCGGCACCTTCGGGCTCGCCGCACTTTCGATCCCCGGTTTCGCGTTCGGCCAGGCCGCGAGCGGGTTCACTCATTCGGTCGCCAGCGGCGAGCCGGGGACCGACACGATGCTGTTGTGGACGCGCTACGTACCCGTCGGCGGCGGTGCGGCCAAGCTGCGCGCCGAAGTCTCCGCCACCGAGGATTTCGCGCGGGTGGTGAACGGCGGCGAGATGATCACCGGGCCGTGGCGCGATCACACCGCCAAGATCACCGTGCAGGGGCTCGCGCCGGCGACGCGCTATTTCTACCGCTTCGTCGCGCCCGATGGCAGCTTTTCCCCGGTGGGCCGGACGCAGACTTTGCCAGAGGGCAATGTCCGCCGTTTCGGCATCGCGGTCTTCTCCTGCACGAACCTGCCGTTCGGCTGGTTCAATGCCTATGGCCATGCCGCGGCGCGCGACGATATCGACCTCTGGGTCCATCTCGGTGATTATCTCTACGAATATGCGAAGGGAGGATATGCGCCCGAGGGTGGCGCAGTGGCGGGGCGCTGGCCCGAACCGGTGACCGAGATGATCCATCTCACCGATTATCGCCTCCGTTATGCCAGCTATCGCAGCGATCCCGATTTGCAGGAGCTGCACCGGCTCAAGCCGATGCTCGTCCAGATGGACGATCACGAATCGGCCAATAACAGCCGCGAGATGAGCGCGCAGAACAACCAGCCCGAATATGAAGGGCTGTGGAGCGATCGCAAGGCGGCGGCGCTGCAGGTGTTCAAGGAATGGATGCCGGTCTCGGAGACGCCGTGGGGCGCCTATGACATTGGCGGCCTCGCGACCCTGTTCCGCACCGAGAGCCGCTTGATCGCGCGCAGCGACGAGCCCGATATCGACGCCTTGTTCAAGGCCGCCAATCCGGCCGCCGCGCTCGCCCAGTTTCGCGACGGGCCGCTGCAGGATCCCGCGCGGACGATGCTGGGAACCGAGCAGGAGGCGTGGCTGGCGCATGCGATGGCGGGTTCGGTACGCAGCGGTCGCAAATGGCAGATCGTCCAGTTCGGCACGATCCTCGGCCAGCAGCGCACCCCTGATCAGGCGATGGAATGGCTCAAGCCCGACGCGCCCGAACGGACCAGAACATGGGTCCGCAACGGTCTGATGGCGAGCAAGGCGGGACTGCCGTCCGATCTCGACAATTGGGGCGGTTTCCCCGCCGCCCGTGCGCGGTTCCTGCGATCGGCGCAGCGGACGGGGGCCAATCTGCTCGTATTGTGCGGCGACAGCCATAATGCCTGGGCGTTCGACCTCGGACAGGACGGCAAGCCCGCCGGGGTCGAGTTCGCCGGACACAGCGTCACTTCGCCGGGCTATGAGAGTGCGACCGGCGCGGATCCCAAGGTGGTCGCCGCCGGGCTGGTTGCCGCCAATCCCGAGCTCAAATGGTGCGACACGAGCCGCCGCGGCTATATGGCGCTGACGCTCACGCCCGAGCGGGCGAGCAACGACTGGGTGTTCGTCGATACGATCCTGACGCGGTCGACCAAGGCGAGCGTCGGCCACACCGCCGTGGTGCAGCCCGGGCGCAATGTGATGGCGTGAGCCCTCCCGTTCAGGGGAGGGGCTAGAGCGTTAGTCCAGCGACTTCGACGCCTGCTCGAACATGTCCTTGCTCAACCCCGGAGTCGCGACGATCCGTTCGAGCTCGGCGCGCATCCGGGCGGCGCGGGCGGCGTCGAAACGCTTCCAGCGGCCAAGCGGCGGGATCAATTTGGCCGCGGTTTGCGGGTTGAGCTTGTCCAATGCGATCAGCTGGTCCGCGACGAAGCGATAGCCGCGGCCCGACGCGTCGTGGAAGGCGCGCTGGTTGACGCTGAACGCGCCGATCAGCGAGCGCGCGCGATTGGGATTGGAGAGCGTGAAGTCGCGGTGCGCGACCAGCCGCTCGACCATTTCCGCGGTGTCCTCGCGCGTCGACAGCGCCTGGGTCTGGAACCATTTGTCGAGGACGAGCCCGTTGCCGGCATAACGCTGGTAGAAGGCGTCGAGCGCCTGCTCGCGCAGCGGCGAATCGCCGTTGACGAGCGTGGTCAGCGCGCCCTGCCGGTCGGTCATGTTATCGGCGCCGCTGAACTGGTCGAACGCCAGCGTGTCGGCATCGGGCGCGCCGCTCGCCGCGATATAGCCGAGCGACACCGTCTTGAGCCGCCGCGCGCCCTTGGCGGCAGGCGAATATTCGAAGCGGTTGGCGAGGCTGCCTTCATAGGCCGCGCGCCATTCGCTCGCGAGTGCAGCGCCGAGGTCCCGGCGCAGCGCCTCGCGGGCGCGGAAGATCGCCTCGGGCTCGACCACCGCCATCTGGTCGCCGATGAAGCTGTCCGAGGGGAGCAGAACCGCCTCGGCGATAAAGGCGCGGTCGAGCCTGGCATCGGTCAGCGTGTTGCGCACCGCCTCGATCACGGCAGTGTGATCGGTGCCTTCGTTGGCCACCGAGGCCACGAGCGTGTCGAGCATCAGTTGCTGCATCGCCTCATAGCGCGCGAACGGATCGTCGTCGTGCGCCGAAAGGAAAGCGAGGTCTTTCGCGGTGCGGTTGGTCTCGACCACCACCGGCGCGGAAAACCCGCGATTGATCGACAGCACTGGCTGTTCGGCGAGATTCTCGAACACCATTTCGTGCGTCTCGTCTTCGAGCAGCACGAGCTGCTCGTCGGACACCGGCTTCCCGCTGATCGCGCCGAACAGCTTGAGCTTCAACGGCAGGACCATCGGCTCCTTGACCGGCTGGCCCGGGGTCGGCGGTACCATCTGGCGCAGCTGCAATCGCGCGCGGCCGCCCTCCTGCGCCAGCGTCGCCGAGACGCGCGGCGTGCCGGCCTGGGTGTACCAGCGGCGGAACCTGGTGAGATCGACCTCGCCGCCCTGCTCCATGCACTGGACGAAATCCTCGCAAGTCGCGGCGGTGCCGTCGAAGCGATCGAAGTACAGATCGGTCGCTGCGCGGAATTTCTTCGCTCCGAGGATCGTCGCCATCATCCGGATGACCTCGGCGCCCTTGTTGTAGATCGTCGCGGTGTAGAAGTTCGAGATCTCCATATATTCGTCGGGGCGCACCGGATGCGCGAGCGGACCGGCATCTTCCGGGAACTGGCTGGCGCGCAAGCCTCGGACATCCTCGATCCTCTTGACTGCGGCGCTGCCCTGATCGGCCGAGAAGCTCTGGTCGCGGAAGACCGTGAAGCCTTCCTTCAGCGAGAGCTGGAACCAGTCGCGGCAAGTGACGCGGTTGCCCGACCAGTTGTGGAAATATTCGTGCGCGACCACCGCGGCGATCGCGTCGTAATCATAGTCGGTGGCGGTGTCGGGATCGGCGAGGATGTAGCGGCTGTTGAAGACGTTCAGCCCCTTATTCTCCATCGCGCCGAAATTGAAATCGTCGACCGCGACGATGTTGAACACGTCGAGATCATATTCGCGGCCATAGACTTTCTCGTCCCACGCCATCGACAGCTTGAGCGCGTGGAGCGCGTGGTCGGTCTTGGGCAGATCAGGCGCGCGCACCCAGATGCCGAGCTGCACCTCGCGGCCCGACATCGTTATGAAGGTGCCGCGATTGGCGACGAGATCGCCCGCCACCAAGGCGAACAGATAGCTCGGCTTGGGAAAGGGATCGTGCCATTCGGCCCAGTGGCGGCCACCTTCCAGATCGCCCTGCGCGATCGGATCGCCGTTCGCCAGCAGCACCGGGAAGCGAACCTTGTCGGCGGTCAGCTTGACCTTGTACTTCGACAGCACGTCGGGGCGATCGGGGAAGAAGGTGATGCGGCGGAAACCCTCGGCCTCACACTGGGTGCAGAGGATCCCGCCCGAGGCATAGAGCCCCTGTAGCTGGGTGTTGCGCTCGGGCGCGATCTCGACTTCGGTCTCGATCTCGTGCGCGGCGCCGGTCAGCGGCACCACGAGGCTGGCGCCGTCCATGCTCCAATCCGAGACCTGGGCGCCATCGACCTTGACGCCGAGCGCAGTCAGCCCGTCGCCATCGAGGCGCAGCGGCCGGTCGTGCGTGCCGTTGCGCTCGACCCGCAAGGTCGTGCGAACGCGCGTCGCCGCGGGATCGAGGTCGAAATCCATCGCGATCTCGGGCACGCGCCAATCGGGCTCGCGATAATCCTCGCGGCGCGTCACTTTGGGCGCCTGGGTTGCGGTCTGAGCGTCTGCCATGATTGCCCGGATATAGGGTCAACCCGCCGCACCGCCACAACAAACTGCCGCTTGCCTATGAGTGGCGCGATGCTACCGATACGGCATTCCAGAGACACCGAGGTTTCTCCCTTATGCTTCGACTGACATCGCCGCTCGGCCTGATCGCGCTCGTCGCCACTTCGGCGATGGCGCAGGAGGCCCCTGCGCCCGCTCCGACCGCCGCCCAGAGCAACGCATTGCTCAATGCCGAGCTTCCCGCCGACCAGGCGGCGCTCAAGAGCCACATCATGTTCCTCGCGTCGGACCAGATGCGCGGCCGTGACGCAGGCAGTGCCGAATATGACATCGCCGCGCAGTACGTCGCGTCGCAATTCTACGAGCAGGGCCTGCGCCCGGCGGGCGACGAAGGCTCGTACCTCCAGAAGGTGCCGCTGATCAGCTACAAGCCCGCCGACAAGGGCAGCATGGCGCTCGCTGCCAAGGGCGGCCAGCCGGTGAGCCTCGTCTTCGGCGAGGATTATCTTCCCGCCGGCAACCCCGACAAGACCGCCTTCCAGCTCACCGCGCCAGTGGTGTTCGTCGGCTACGGCATCTCCGGGCTCGGCCGCGACGACTACAAGGGCGTCGACGTGAAGGGCAAGATCGTCGCCTTTTTCGGCGGCGCGCCGTCGAGCTTCCCGGCCGAGGAGCGCGCGCATTTCAGCAGCCCGGCGTCGAAGGCCGAAATCGCGATGAAGAAGGGCGCGGTCGGCTATATCACGCTCGAATCGCCGCGCGCCGGCCGCGGCAGTTATCCGTTCAAGACGATCGCGGCGAACTGGGACCGCGCGCGCTTCACCTGGGCCGAGGCCGACGGTTCGGGCCATATCCCGACGCCCACCGCCCCCGGTCTCGGCATGCTCAGCACTGCGGGCGCCGCCAAATTGTTCGAAGGCGCGAAGGTCAAGTGGGACGACGTCGCGAAGCTGTCGCAGGACGACGGCGCCACGTTCAAGGCGATACAGCTGCCGAGGACGCTGTCGGTGACGCTCAACACCGCCAATACCGCGATCACCAGCTACAATGTCGCGGGCCTGCTCCCCGGCAGCGATCCGGCGCTCGGCAAGGAAGTCGTCGTGCTCTCGGCGCATCTCGATCACGTCGGTGTCGGCAAGCCCGATGCCAAGGGCGACACGATCTACAACGGCGCGATGGACAATGCCGTCGGCATCGCTTCGCTGATCGAGGAGGCGCGCCGCTTCAAGGCATCGGGCAAGCCGCCGCGCCGTTCGGTGCTGTTCCTCGCGGTCACCGCCGAAGAGAAGGGGCTGATCGGCTCGGATTATTACGCGCACAATCCGACGGTGCCGAAGGCGAACCTGGTCGCCGACGTCAATCTCGACATGCCGATCATCACCTACAAGTTCGAGGACGTGACGCCGTTCGGCGCGGCGCATTCGACTCTGGGCGAGACGGTGGCGCGTGCCGCCGCGCAGATCGGCGTCGGCATGGGCGGCGATCCGCGCCCCGACGAAGCCTTCTTCGTCCGCTCGGACCATTATCGCTTCGTCCAGCAGGGCATCCCCTCGGTCTTCCTGTGGCCGGGCGAAAAGGGTCCGGGCAAGGCTGCGACCGATGCCTTCCTGAGCAGCCATTATCACCAGCCCTCGGACGATCTGGTCCAGCAGCCGGCGATCGATTGGGAATCGGGCGCGCGCTTCGTCGACGTGAACTATCGCATCGCCCGCGAGATCGCCGATGCCGATCAGAAGCCGATGTGGAAGAAGGGCGACTTTTTCGGCACCCTCTTCGGCGGACCGATGGAGAAGTGATGATGCGCAAGTCCCTGATCCTCCTCCCCCTGCTCTTCGCAGCCCCGGCACTTGCGCAGGACCTCACTCACGCCGAGGCGGCGCTCAAGGCGCATGTCGCCTTCCTCGCCTCGGATGCGATGCGCGGGCGCGACACGGGTTCGCCCGAGCTCGCCATCGCCGAGCAATATGTCGCGGCGCAGATGCTCGCGGCGGGGCTCGCGCCGGGCGGGCCGAACGGCACGTGGCTGCAGCCGGTGCCGCTCGTTTCGTTCAGGGGTGCCGATCACGGGACGCTGACGCTCACGCGCGGCACGACGGTGACACCGCTCGAATGGGGCAAGGACTTCGTCGCCCGCTCGAACGCCCGCGAGGCGAAGGTCGCGGTGTCGGGGCCGGTGGTGTTCGCCGGTTACGGCGTGACCGATCGCGCCACCGGCCATGACGATTACAAGGGCCTCGACGTGAAGGGGAAGATCGTCGCGATCCTGCGCGACGCCCCGCAATCGCTGCCCAGCGAAGTGCGCGCGCATCTCAGCCAGCCCGAAGAGCAGGCAAAGAACGCGGCGGAACATGGTGCCTCGGGCGTGATCCTGATCGAGGGCAACACCCGCCACGCGATCTTCCCGTTCGAGGCGAGCGTGGGGTATTGGAACAGCAACGGCATGACCTGGGCCGATCCCGACGGCCGCGCGCACAGCGAGGGGCCGAGCGCCCCTGCCTTCGCGTATGTCGGCATGGTCGGCGCCGAGAAATTGTTCGCCGGTTCGAAGACCAAATGGGCCGATGTCCTCGCCGCCGACAAGGCGGGCAAGAAACTCCCCACCGGCCCGCTCGGCGTCACCGCGGAGGGGACGGCGAACACCGAGATCAAGACGCTCTCCGCCAACAATGTCGTCGGCCTGCTCGAAGGTTCGGATCCGGCGCTCAAGGGCCAATATGTCGTGATCTCGGCGCATCTCGATCATGTCGGCGTCGGCAAGCCCGATGCGAAGGGCGACACGATCTACAACGGCGCGATGGACAATGCCGTCGGCACTGCGTCGATGCTCGAAGTGGCCAGGGCGTTCACGGCATCGGGCAAGCGCCCCCGCCGCTCGATCCTGTTCGTCGCGGTCACCGCTGAGGAGAAGGGGTTGGTCGGCTCCGACTATTTCGCCGCCAACCCGGTTGTGCCCAAGGGCAGCATCGTCGCCGACGTCAATCTCGACATGCCGGTGCTCACCTACAAGTTCGAGGATCTGGTGGTGTACGGCGCCGATCGCACCAGCATCGGCCCGACGGTGGCGGCGGTCGCCAAGGCCGAGGGGCTGGCGCTCACCCCCGATCCCGCACCCGAGCAAGCCAGCTTCGTGCGTTCGGACCATTACAGCTTCGTCCGCGCGGGCATTCCGGCGGTGTCGCTCGAGCCCGGCCCCGCCGGTCCCGGCAAGGCCGCGGTCGAGGAATTCGGCGAGAAACATTATCACCAGCCTTCGGACGAAGTGACCTTGATCGATTTCGGCCAGGGCGTGCGCTTCGTGAAGCTCAATTACGCGATCGCCCGCGCGCTGGCGGATGCCGATCAGCGTCCCTTGTGGAACAAGGGCGATTTCTTCGGAACACTGTACGGAGGCCCCGGCGCGAAGTAGGCGCCGACCAGCCCCTCCCGGCGGGGAGAGCCCTGAGGAGTTTCGATGTTGCGTAGCCTGCTCCTTCTCCCCCTGATCCTGCTGGCGCCGCTCGCCCAGGCGCAGCAGCTTCCGCCCGATCAGGCGGCGCTCGAGGCGCATGTCCGGTTCCTCGCCGCCGACGCGCTGCGCGGGCGCGAGGCGGGGACGCACGAATACGACATCGCCGCGCAATATGTCGCCGCGCAGATGCTCGGTGCCGGATTGAAGCCTGCCGGGGAGGACGGCTGGCTCCAGTCGGTCGGGCTCGTCACCTATCGGCCTGCCGCCAAAGCGAAATGGACGCTCACCCGCGGCGGCGCGGCGATCCCGCTCCAGTTCGGGATCGACTTCGTCAACTCCGGCATCCCGACCACGCCCGATTTCGCGGCGGCGGGACAGGTCGTCTTCGCGGGCTACGGGCTCGTCTATCCCGAGGGCAAGCGTGACGATTATCGAGGGCTCGACGTGCGCGGCAAGATCGTCGCGATCTATGCCGGGGTGCCTGAAGGCCTGCCGGGCGAAGTTGCGGCGCATCTGGGAGACGACGACCAGAAGGCGCGGCTGGCGCAGGCGCGCGGCGCCAAGGCAGTGATCATCGTGGAATCGCTCGAACGGCGCGCCGAATTCCCGCTCGAGGCGATGGCGCCTTATTACGATTATGAGCGCACCACCTGGGTCGGGCCCGATGGCAAGGCGCACATCATCGCGCCCGGCGCGCCGGTGGTCGGCACGGTCGGCCAGGCAGGCGCCGAGAAATTGTTCGCCGGTTCGCGGATCAAATGGCGCGACGTGCTCGCCGCCGATCGCCGCGGCATTCGGATGCCCAGCGGGCCGCTGGTTGGCACGCTCAGGGTAGCGGCCAGCACCCGCGTCGCCACCACGCGCAGCAGCAACGTCGTCGGCGTGCTCGAAGGCTCGGATCCAGCGCTCAGGAACCAATATGTCGTGGTCTCGGCACATCTCGATCATGTCGGGGTGGGCGAGCCCGAAAAGGGCGACGACATCTATAACGGCGCGATGGACAATGCCGCGGGCGTCGCGACGATGCTCGAAGTGGCGCGCGCGTTCGAGGCATCGGGCAAGCGTCCGCGCCGCTCGATCCTGTTCGTCGCGCTGACTGCCGAAGAGAAGGGGCTGGTCGGCTCGGACTATTTCGCCGCGCACCCCGGGGTGCCCGCCGGAGGCACGCTCGTCGCCGACATCAATCTCGACATGCCGATCCTCACCTTCGCGATGCAGGACATGGTCGTGCTGGGCGGCGAACGCTCGAGCCTCGGCGCGACTTATGCGGCGGCGGCTGCCGCGGAGGGACTCAAGGTCGTGCCCGATCCCGCGCCCGAAGAGATGTTCTTCGTCCGCTCGGACCATTACAGCTTCGTCCAGGCGGGTATTCCCGCGGTCTCGGTCGACAGCGGTCCCGGCGGGCCCGGCGAGGCGGCGCAGCGGGACTTCCTCGCCAATCACTACCACAAGCCTTCGGACGACATCACCTTGCCGATCGATTGGGCGGCGGCGGCGAAGTTCACGCGCGTCAACTACGCCGCCGCACGCGCGCTCGCCGATGACGATGCGCGGCCGAGCTGGAACAAAGGCGATTTCTTCGGAGTCCAGTTCGGCGGTTACGGTGCGAAGTGAACACAACCGTCACCCCGGCCGAAGTGCCGGGGTCCACCACGCAACTGGGCGAGAAGCACAGGTCGCTTGCCCTTCCCGCGCGGGTAAATGGACCCCCGCACTTCGGCCCGGGTGACGAGGTGATGAGAGCGCCATGCGCCTCCTGATCTTCGGTCTTGGCTATACCGGAACTGCGCTGGCGCAGCACCTCGCGCAACGTGATTCGCGCATCGCCACAGTCACGCGCGAAGGCCGTGACGACAGCATCGCGTTCGCCGACACCGATCGCGTCGCCTTCGAAATCGCCCACGCCACGCACATCGTCTCTACCGTCGCGCCCGATGAGACCGATCCGATCCTCGCCGCCTACGGCCCGCAGCTTGCCACCGCGCGCGGCTGGCTCGGCTATCTCTCCTCGACCGGAGTCTATGGCGACACGCGCGGCGCGTGGGTGGATGAAACCGCGCCCACCGGCACCGGCCGTCGCGCCGCGCGTGCCGAAGCCGATGCAGCCTGGCTGGCGCTCGGTGCACGCGTGTTCCGGCTGCCCGGCATCTACGGGCCCGGCCGCTCGCCGTTGGAGCGCGCCGCGCGCGGCGAGGCAGCGCGGATCCTAGTGCCCGGCCAGGTCTTCAGCCGCATCCATCTCGCCGACATCCTCTCGGGCATCACGGCGGGTTTCGACGCGCCCCGGGGTGCCTACAACCTCGCCGACGATCTGCCCGCGCCGCAGAGCCACGTCGTCGCCTACGCCTGTGCGCTGCTCGGCATCGCGCCGCCGCCACTGGTGCCGCTCGAAGCCGCGAACCTCAGCCCGCAGGCCCGGGCTTTTTATTCGGAGAACCGCCGCGTCGCGAATGGCAAGGCGAAGCGCGTGCTGCGTTGGCGGCCGCTTTTCCCGGATTACCGGTTGGGCCTGCGCGCCTTGAGCGCCAGCACCAGCCCGACGATCACCAGCACCGCGCCCGACACGGCGAGCAGCGACCAGCGATAGCCTTCGAAGATCGTCGAGAGCAGCATGGCGATCACCGGGATCAGCACGCTGGTATAGGCCGCCTTGGCCGGGCCGATCGTGCGGATCAGCTGGAAATAGATGGTGAAGGCGAGCGCCGAACCGAACACGCCGAGATAGAGCGTCCCCGCGACATAGCCCCAGCGCGGTTCGATCACCGGCGGCCCGACGGTCGCCCACGCCCAGACCGCGTCGATCGCCGCGCCGGTCAGCATCGCCCAGCCGAGCGTCGTCGCCATCGGATAGGCTTTGGCGGTCTTCATCGCCTGCATGACATTGGCGACCGAAGCCGAGAGCACGCCCAACAGGGCGATGCCGATGCCGATCATCGCCTGTTCGGGCCCCGCGTCGCTCAGCCGCGCCTCGTGGAGGAACAGCAAGGCCACCCCGGCCATCGCCACCGCCGATCCGATCAGCAATTGACGTCCCATCAGCTGGCCGAGGAAGATCCGCGCGAGGATCGCGTTGGGCACCAGCAGCAAAGCATAGACGATCGCCACCACGCCCGAGGTGATGTGCTGCTCGGCGCGGTAGACGAAGTTGAAGTTGAGCACGAACTGCGCGAATCCCAAGGCGATCGCGAAGGCCCAGCCGCGCAGGTCGAGCCGCAGCGAATCGCGCCGCAGCAGCGCCCAGCCGAGGATCACGATCCCCGCGATCGTGAAGCGATAGGTTACCGACCAGCTCGGCGGTACCATGGCGAGCTGGTCGCGGATCACGATCCAGGTCGATCCCCAGATCAATGTCACCACGAGGAACGGGAGCAGCACGACGAGGTGCGCCGAGCGCGGTGGAACCGGCTCGACCGGCGGCTCGATGATCGGCGCCTTGTAGGAGGTGAACCGTCTCACAGCTTCGCGATGGCCTCCGCCAGGGGCCGGATCGCGTCCTCGCTCTGGTCCCAGGACGTCACCAGCCGGATTTCGCCGGGTGCCCAGTCGTAGAAATCGAAGCCCAATGCGCGCAGCGACGCGGCCTCGTCTGGACTGGCCTTGAGGAACACTTCATTGGCCTCGACCAGATGGACCAGCCGGTCGCCGGCGGCGTCGGCGAGCAGTCGCGCGCCTGCGTTTGCGGCGCGCGCATTCGCCAGCCACAGATCGCCGTCGAGCATCGCGAGCAGCTGCGCCGCGAGATAGCGGCCCTTGGAGAGCAGCAATCCCGCGCGCTTGCGGCGATAGAGCGTCGCGTCGGCGAGCTCGGGCTTGAAGAAGATCAGTGCCTCGGCGCTCATCCCGCCATTCTTGACGAAGCCGAAGCTCAGCACATCGACGCCCGCCCGCCACGTCACGTCGGCCGGAGCGCAGCCGAGATGCGCCACCGCATTTGCAAAGCGCGCACCGTCCATATGCAAACCAAGCCCGCGCGCCTTTGCCATGTCGCCGATCGCGGCGACCTGATCGGGGGTGTAGACGAGGCCATATTCGCTCGCATTGGTGATCGAGATTGCGTGCGGCTGGACCCAGTGGACGCCGCTCTGGACACGATCCAGCACTGCCATGATGCTTTCCGGCGTGACCTTCGCGCCAATGCCCTCGGCCAGTGCGAGCTTGGCGCCGTGGGTATAGAATTCGGGCGCGCCGCATTCGTCGTTCTGGATATGCGCGTCGCGGTGGCAGACCACGCTGCCGTGCGGCGGGCAGAGCGCGGCGAGCGCCAGCGCATTGGCCGAGGTCCCCGAGGGGACCCAGAGCGCGCGCACCGGCGTGCCGAACAGATCCGAGAAGGCGCCGTCGAGCTGCTGCGACCAGCGATCGCCGTCATAGGCGGTGTCGACTATATTCACCCGGGCCAGTGCCTCCAGCACCTGGTTGCAGACCGGGGCGGCATTGTCGGAGAAGAAGCGCATGCGGCTGCCATCGCGGCCCCCGCGCTTCAGGTCAATTCCCTCTATTCCTCGTTGCGTTCGTCGGTGCCGCGCGGCGGCGGGCCCGGCTGGTCTCCCGGAATCCCTTCATCGTCGGGCGGCATCCGGTCGCGCGAGGGTGCCACCTCGGTCTCGATGCCGGAGCCTTCGACGAAATCACCGACGGCGTTGAACACGTCGTCCAGCGTCATCTCGTTGTCGAGTTCGTCCTCGACCACCGGGGCCGGCGGCAGCGAGACGCCCAATGCGCGGACCATGAAGTCGCGCCATACCCGCGCCGGGATGCCGCTGCCCGACAGGCCCGGGCTCGGCGAATTGTCGTCGTTGCCGATCCACACCGCTGCGACCAGATCGCCGGCATAGCCGATGAACCAGGCGTCGCGATTGTCCTGCGTCGTCCCGGTCTTGCCGAAGGCGGGGATCGACAACGCGGCGCTGCGCCCGGTGCCCGAAGTCACCACCGATCCCAGCAGCGAGCGCATGTCGTCGAGCTCGCCGCTGCGGAAAGGCGTCGCCGAGCCTAGCCGCGCCGCCAGCCAGTCGTCGGCGGATTCGGCGTCGTCGAGCCCGCGCGGGCGCACCGGATAGCTCCCGTTCGCCACTGCGGCATAGGCTGCGGTCAGTTCGAGCAGCGACACCGTCGAGGTGCCCAGCCCGATCGAGACGTCACTGGCGATCGGCGTCGAAATGCCCAGGTCGCGCGCGGCGCGAGTCACCTTGGCCACGCCGATCTCGTTGGTCAGCCGCGCGGCCACCACGTTGCTCGACTTGGCGAAGGCCTGGCGCAGCGTGATCTTGCCGGCATAACGCCCATTGCTGTTGGTCGGCGACCAATCGCCGATCGTCACCGGGGAATCGTCGACGATGCTGTCGGGAGTCATCCCCGAACGCAGCGCCGCCAGATAGACGAACAGCTTGAAGGTCGATCCCGGCTGGCGCCGCGCCTGGGTCGCGCGGTTGAACGGGCTGTCGCGATAACTCCTGCCGCCGACCATCGCGACGACGCGCCCGTCGGGCCGCATCGCCACCAGTGCGATCTGGGTATTCCTCAGGCCGGCCCCACGCACTGCGCGTTCGGCCGCGGCCTGGATGTTGGTCTCCAGCGTGGTCTTGACGGTCTGCTCGGTCGCCACGCCGCCGGCGCGATCGCGTGCCTCGGGGAGCACCCAGTCGGCGAAATAGGTGCCGTTGGGCAGTTCCTTCTCCTTGCTCACCCGGAGCACCGCCGGTCGCACCCGCGCGGCCTCGTCCTTGTCGAGCAGCCCCGCCGCGACCATCGCGCCGATCACCAGTTTCTGCCGCTCGCGCGCGCCCTTGAGGTTCCCCGTCGGCGCCAGCCGGCTCGGCGCCTTGACGAGCCCCGCGAGCAGAGTCGCCTGGCTCAGCGTCAATTGCTCGGGCTCGATGCTGAAATAATGCTGCGCGGCGGCGCGCAGGCCATAGACGTTGTCGCCGAAATAGACGTTCGAGAGATAGCGCGAGAGGATCTCGTCCTTGGTCAGCCACGCCTCGAGCCAGAAGGCGATCATCACTTCGCGCAGTTTCCGCGTCACCGTCCGGTCGGAGGTCAGGAACGCGTTCTTGGCGAGCTGCTGGGTGATCGTGCTGCCGCCCTGCGATCCGCCGCTGCTGGTCGCATTGTGGAGGAAGGCGCGCAGGATGCCGCGCGGATCGACGCCCATATGGCCGAAGAAGCGCCGGTCCTCGATCGCGATGAACGCGCCGGCGACGTGCTTGGGCAATTTGGTGACGTCGACCGGTGCGGCGATGTCCGCCCCGCGCCGCGCGATCGGCTTGCCCTCGGCCGAGAGCAAAGTGATCGACGGCGGTGCCGGCGGCTGGAGCGACTTGGACAAGGGCGCGGTCAGCGCGAGCCAGGCGACCGCGAGCACGAACAACAGGATGAACCCGGCAATGCCCCAGCTCACCCAGCGCCAGCGGAAGCGGAAGCGCCTGGCGGGAACGGGGAGGTTCGGCGTCTCGCCTTCGCCGGAAGGCGGTCCGCCTTCGGGCGGCGGCGGAGGTGGAGGCGTCGCGGCACGCCAGAACGGGTCGGGCGTCAGTCCCGGCAGCGGCGTTGGGGGCGCGACCGGACCAACCTTCACATCCAGCGGGGCGGGATCGGCGCGCGAGGGCCGCCACGCGCGGACCGGTGCCGCCGCCGAGTCCTCGCCGGTTTCAGCAGGTCGCCGTAGCGGAAAGCGGACATCGCCGGAGCCGGGTTCGCGGGCCATCAGGGCCTCTTATCGCCCTCAGGCCATTGGGAAAAGCACAACGCCACGGTGTGTTGTTATTATAAGACAGCTCGCGAGGCAAGTTTGGAAATGTGCAGGTGTTCCCGCCTCAGGCCTCCAGCTCGACATCCCAGTAGAGCCAGTCGCGCCAGGTCTGGTGAAGGTAGTTGGGCGGAAAGCGCCGGCCATGCTCCTGGAGCTGCCAGCTGGTCGGGCGGATCGGCTCGATATGGAGCGGCATCGCGGCCTGTTTCGGGGTGCGCCCGCCCTTTTTGAGGTTGCACGGCGCGCAGGCGGTGGCGACATTCTCCCAGGTGGTGCGCCCGCCCTGGGCCCGGGGGATGACATGGTCGAAGGTGAGGTCGCGCTGGGTCCCGCAATATTGGCAGGAGAACTTGTCGCGGAGGAACAGGTTGAAGCGCGTGAAGGCAGGGAATTGGGAAGGTCTGACATATTGTTTGAGCGCGATGACCGAAGGAAGCTTCAGCCTCGCGCTGGGACTTCGGACCTCGCGTTCATAGAAGGAGACCACGTCGACCCGGTCGAGGAACAATGCCTTGATCGCGGTCTGCCACGGCCACACGCTGAGCGGATAATAGCTCAGCGGCGTGTAATCGGCGTTGAGCACGAGCGCGGGGCAACTGTCCGGATGGCGGATCAGATCGGGATGGTACATGCGCTCCCTCACCCGTTTTGCTCGGTCAGCACTCCCTGGCGGGGAATGGTGACGGGCACATGACAGCATATGCCGCGACTCGCGGTCAAGGGCCGGTTTGATGGTTATCCACACGCGATTCGCGCCGAGCCCGACCGGGCGGCTCCATCTCGGCCACGCATATTCGGCGATCCAAGCGCATGATTTCGCGCGGGCGCAAAGCGGGCGTTTCAGCCTGCGCATCGAGGATATCGACGGCACCCGCAGCCGGCCCGAACATGTCGAGGCGGTGCTCCGCGATCTCGAATGGCTGGGGCTGGCGTGGGACGGGGAGGTGACGTTCCAGTCGCAGCGGCTGGAACTGTATCAGGCTGCGCTCGATCGGCTGAAAGCGATGGATTTGCTCTATCCGTGCTTCTGCACCCGCGCCGATATCGCCGCGAGCCTGTCGGCGCCGCATGGACCCGAGGGCGCGATCTACCCCGGGACCTGCCGGGGACTCGACGCGCCCGACCTGTCGCGACCGCACAGCTGGCGGCTGGATGTGGAGCGCGCCCTGAAATTCCCTCTCCCCTTGTGGGAGAGGGAGCTTTATTGGCACGATGCCTTTGCCGGCTGGATCCGCGCCGATCCGCTGTCGCATGGCGACGTGATCCTCGCACGCAAGGATGCGCCGGCCAGCTATCACCTCGCGGTCACCGTCGACGACGCCGCGCAGGGTATCACCCATATCGTTCGCGGTATGGACCTGTTCGCCGCCACGCATGTCCACCGCCTGCTCCAGGCGCTGCTCGACTTGCCCACTCCCGAATATCGCCACCACCCGCTGTTGCTCGGCCCCGACGGCACGCGCCTCGCCAAGCGCCACGGCGCGCCGAGCCTCGAGGCGATGCGTCTGGCGGGCGAGGACGGGCGCGCGCTCGCCGATCGGCTGCGTCAGGGTTTGCTCCCGGTTGGATTCGCCTCGGCAAAGGCGTAGACCCGCGTCATGACCTTCTTCCTCGCCGTCCTGCTCATCGCCGCCATGCTCGCGGTCGTCTTCGTCCTCATCAAGGGGCTGGTGAACATGGCGCAGACCACCACCAAGGATCTGGAAGGCGAGGGGCCCAGCGATCGCGCGCTCAAGTCGAACAAGCTGATGCAGCAGCGCATCCTGCTACAGGGCGTGGCGATCGCGATCATCGCGTTGCTGCTGCTGATTCTTTCGGCCAAGGGCTGACCGGCACGCCGCTCAACCGTTCAGGATAATCAGGCACCACGCCAGCGCGATCAGCATCAGGCCGATCAGCACCGCCAGTCCAAGGTCGAGCAACCGCGGGCGGCGCATCCCCTTTCAGAGAAATCCGAGGTGCGTCACCGTCGATTGATGGAGCGGATTCTTGAACCTGAGCCCGACCACGCCTTCGCGCGACCAGACCACCGTCGCCGGCATCGGCGAGAGGTGTGCGATCGCCACCCACACTTCGTCACTTTCGTGCAGGCCCCAGGTGAAGACCTTGCAGCCCTCGGCCGAGACGTCGGCGACTTCGCCCTTGATCCGGCGTACTTCGCCGCTCGCGCGGATCGTCGCCGTCAGGGCGGTGGGCGTGCGCGGAGTCGTGCGCCGATCGGCCAGCGCGAAGCGGTCGATGGGTGCGTCGTCGGTTCCGTGATCAATCGGGTTCATGCGGATTTCCCCTGTCTGACGGGATACGCCGTCAGCGGTTTACATGCAGTGCCCAAACGGGGTTAGCGGCGCATAAAATCGCAGCGGGCCGCGGCGCGGAACAGGAAGCCCGACACCAGCCACATGCCGACGAAGAATATCGCGATTCCCACCGGCAGATCCATGCGCGCGATCAGCGCGACCGCGCTCACCAGCAATTGCGCGAAGGCCGTCGCGAACAGCGCACGCGCCATTCCTTCCGCCTGCAGCCGCGCGACAAAGGCGCCAGCGATCGCGATGGCAAGGACGCCGAAGAACGCCAGATTGGCGGGATTGCCCTCGTTGCCGATGATGCCGACGGCAAGGTTGCTCCAGACGATCAGGAACCCCGTCGCGAGCGCGACGCCGACCGCGGCGCGATACGCCGCATTGCCTGTCATCCGCACCACCAGTTCATAGGCCACGCCGACGCTGCCGATCAGCAGAATCGCGAACACGAAGTCGGACAGGGTCCACGCCACTTCGTCGGTGAACCGCATCGCGATCAGCGGCAGCAGGATCAGTGCCACGGCGGTGCCCCAGCCCGCCACGCGCCATAGGTTCACGTGACGATTTACGTCTGCAGTCATGGTTTCGTCTCCGATATTTGATCGGTCGATACCTAGACCGGGCGGGGGTGAGCGGCATGAGCGAGGCGTGAGGATTTCCTGAGCAATGCGCCGGGCTTCCGCACCGGCTGCTCCGGGCGTAGGACAGGCGCGGATGGTAAAGCTCAACAAGATCTACACGCGCACCGGTGACGACGGCACCACGGGGCTGGTCGATGGATCGCGCGTGTCCAAGGCCGATCCGCGCATGGCGGCGATCGGCGATGTCGACGAGGCCAATAGCGCGATCGGCGTGGCGCGCGCGGCGCTGGGTCCCGGCAGCGTCAGCGAAATGCTCGCGCGCATCCAGAACGACCTGTTCGATCTCGGCGCCGATCTCGCCACGCCGGTCGAAATCGAAGGTGCGCTGCGCATCGTGCCGGCGCAGATCGAGTGGCTCGAGGAACGCATCGATCATTTGAACGGCGCGCTCGATCCGCTGACCAGCTTCATCCTCCCCGCCGGCGAGCCGGCCGCGGCGGCGCTCCACCTCGCACGCGCGGTCGTCCGTCGCGCTGAGCGGACAATCGTCGCCGCTGCGGCGCAGAGGGTGTTGTCTCCGGCTACGACCACCTATCTAAATCGCCTGTCCGATCTGCTGTTCGTCGCCGCACGCGCAATGAACCGGAACGGGGCCGGCGACGTTTTATGGGTGCCGGGCGCCTCGCGCTGACGCAGTTTGTTTCGGGTTGACGCTACGGCGTGCCCGACGTACTGGGAACATTATGAGAACGGAGCGCGATGTAAACCCGGCTTCCTCCGCACTCGCGTCGCGTTTCGTCGCGGTTCGGGCGCTCAGCGCCGATCTCGTCGCGCCGCTTTCGGATGCCGATGCGACGATCCAGTCGATGGACGATGCGTCGCCCGCCAAATGGCATCTCGCCCACACGACCTGGTTTTTCGAGACGTTCGTGCTGCGCGATCATGTGCCGGGTTACCGGCTGTTCGACGAACGCTGGCCGTTCCTGTTCAACAGCTATTACGAGGCCGAGGGTGCCCGCCATGCACGGCCGCGCCGGGGGATGCTGTCGCGGCCGTCGCTCGACGAGATCCTGCGCTATCGCGCCGCGGTGGACGCGGCGTTGCTGGCGGCGCTCCCCGATCTTTCCGACGTGGCGCGGACCCTGGTCGATCTCGGCTGCCATCATGAGGAGCAGCACCAGGAACTCCTGCTCACCGACATCCTTCACCATTTCTCGGTAAATCCCCTGGAATCAGCTATTTGGCCCGGGGACCCCAAGGTCCCCGTCGCCTTGCCGGGCCCGATCGCCTGGCTCGAGGGCCGCACCGGCACGGTCGAGATCGGCGCATATGCGCAATCTTCGCAAAGTTTCGCCTTCGATTGCGAAGGCCCGCGCCACACCCAGCTTCTCCACCCGCACGCACTCGCCGACCGCACCGTGACCAACGGCGAATGGGCCGCCTTCATCGCCGATGGCGGTTATCGTGACCCGCGCCACTGGCTGTCCGACGGCTGGGCGTGGGCGCAGGCCGAAGGCGTGGTTGCCCCGCTCTACTGGGAGCAGCGTGACGGCGTCTGGACCCGTTTCGGTCTCGATGGCCGCCGCCCGATCGACTCCGCCGCGCCGGTCACGCATGTCAGCTTTTTCGAGGCCGACGCTTACGCCAGCTGGGCCGGCGCGCGGCTGCCGACCGAATTCGAATGGGAAGCCGCGGCGAGCGGGCATGACCCGTTGTCGGGCAACCAGCTCGATGCGGCGGGGGCCGTGGAGCCGCGTCCGTCGGCGGGCGGCCCCGCTTTCTTCGGCGATGTCTGGGAATGGACCGGCAGCGCCTTTCGTCCCTATCCGGGCTTCCGCGCAGCCGAGGGCGCAGTCGGCGAATATAACGGCAAGTTCATGAGCGGGCAGTTCGTGCTGCGCGGCGGCAGCTGCGCCACGCCGCGCGGGCATGTCCGTGCGAGCTACCGCAACTTCTTCTATCCACACCAGCGCTGGCAGTTCACCGGCGTACGCCTGGCCAAGGATCTGTAGCAATGCTCAAGCAGGAGCCCCAGGACGGCGAGCAGAGTCTCGCCGATCCCAATTTCCGCGCCGATGTGCTGAGCGGCCTTGGCGGGCAGCCGCGCGCGATTCCCGCGCGGTGGTTCTACGATCGCCGCGGTTCGGAGCTGTTCGAGGCGATCACCGATCTCCCCGAATACTATCCCACCCGCACCGAGACTGCGTTGCTGATGCAGATCGGTCCCCAGCTCGGCGCGCTCGCCGCGCCCAATGCCGCGGTGGTCGAGTTCGGGTCGGGTTCCTCGACCAAGACGCCGATCCTGCTCCGCGCGATCGATCCCGCCGCTTATGTGCCGATCGATATCTCGGGCGAGTTCCTGCGCCATTCGGCGGATGCGCTGTCGCAGGCCTTTCCGGGCTTGCCGGTGCACCCCGTAGAGGCCGATTTCCTGCGGCCGGTTCCGCTTCCAGTTCAGGTCGCCCGTCTGCCCAAGCTGGGCTTTTTTCCCGGCTCGACGATCGGCAATATGAATGCCTTCCACGCAGTCGATCTGCTCCGCGCGATGCGCGAATGGCTGGGGGAAGGCGCGCGACTGCTGATCGGGATGGACCGGATCAAGTCGCCCGATATCCTCGTACCCGCTTATGACGACGCGCAGGGCGTCACCGCCGCGTTCAACCTCAATCTGCTCGAGCGGATCAATCGCGAGCTTGCCGGTACGATCTCGGTCGATGCCTTCCGCCACCGCGCGCTCTGGAACGCGGACGCAGCGCGGATCGAGATGCATCTCGAAGCGCAGCGCGACATGGAGTTCACTGTCGACGGCCGTACGTTCGCGATGGATGCGGGTGAGACGATCCACACCGAGAACAGCCACAAATACGGCCCCAATGGCGCTCGCATGCTGCTGCGCGCCGGCGGCTGGACGCCGATCCGCGAATGGACCGATCCGCAGGACTGGTTCGCATTGGTGCTGTGCGAGGCGCAGCCGTTGCGGATGGCGCCCTAACGGGCCGGCACCGCCTCGGCCTTCCAGGTGCGCAGCCAGTTCATCGAGCCGCGGCACTCGCCCATCGCCCGCGCTTCCACCAGCCGGAACATCGCGCCGTCCCAGACATAGGTTTCAGAGGCGCCGCAATCGCCGATCCCGCGGCCCTTTGTATAGCTGCCGAGCTCGGCTTTGGCGGGATCGAAATCCGCGTTGACCAAAGTCGCGATGCCTTCGGCCTCGGTCCAGCCAGGCACCTGATCGAAGCGCGCGACCACCGCCTTGCCCTTCTCGATCACGAAAGGGAGGCTCGAGAAATTATACGCGCCGCTGCCGCACGGGATCAGCGCGAGCGTCTTGCCGCCGCCGAGCGCCCACGTCTCGACCTTCGGCTTCTCGCCCTCGCCGCCTTCATACACCGAATCGCAGTCGGATTGCTTGCCCATCGCGCTGCGCAGCGCCGATGAAAACGCCGCCGGCTTGCCCGTCGGCCGCACGAAGGTCACGCGCGGTGCAGGTGGCACAGGCGACACTGCGCTCGCGGGCTTTGGGCCCTTGGCGACCAGCGCCGTCGTGGTTCCCGCCCGGCCCTGCCCGGCGTCGAAATAGCGCAAAGTCGCCGAAAGGCCCTTGAGCGAAGCCTGGCTCAGCACCTTGCCGCCGCCACGGAGCACCATCGCCTGCCCCTTGAGCATGGCGTCGGCCAATTGCGCGGCCTGCGCTCCGGTCAGGACCAGGCTGGCCGCGGTGAGATTTCCGGTCAGCACCGTCTTCCCGTCGACTTCGATCCGCCAGCTTCCGCGATATTCGGCGTCGGGAGAAATCTCGATCGCCAGCGCCCCCGCCGGCCCGCCCTCGCGGGTGATTGCGATCTGCGGCACATTGTCGAGATTCTCGTCGGCCATCAGCGATGCCGCCTCACAGAATCGCAGATTGTCGCAGGCGACCGCCCAGTCGCCGAACGACTTGACTTCGGAAGGGGCGGGTGCGGTCTGTGCCGCGGCGAGGAGCGCGAGGATCAGCATGGCATCGGTCTAGCCGAAGCGCTTCCACGGCGGTAGGTGGCGCGAAAGGAGACGGGCGATGCAGACCATAGGCGTGATCGGTGCGGGGCAGATGGGCGCGGGGATCGCGCAGGTGTCGGCGCAGGCGGGCTACGCCGTCCTTCTCTCCGACATGGATTTAGCCCGCGCCGAAGCGGGCAAGGCGGGGATCGGCAAACAGCTCGCCCGGCTGGTCGAGAAGGAAAAGATCGCCACCGCCGATGCCGAAGCCGCGCTGGGCCGGATTCAGCCGGTCGCCGATGTCTCCGCCATGGCGCCGTGCGAGCTCGTGATCGAGGCCGCGACCGAGCGCGAGGCGATCAAGCGGACGATCTTCGAGACCGTCGGCAAAATGCTGGGCCCGGACGCGATCCTTGCCAGCAACACCTCGTCGATCCCGATCACGCGGCTCGCGCAAGCCGCACCCGATCCCGCTCGCTTCATGGGCGTCCACTTCTTCAATCCCGTCCCCGTGATGGGCCTGATCGAGCTGATCCGCGGGCTGGCCACGTCGGACGCTACCGTCGCCGCGGTCGAGAAGTTCGGCCAGTCGCTCGGCAAGCGCATCGTCCACGCCAACGACGCGCCCGGCTTCATCGTCAATCGCGTGCTGATGCCGATGCTCAACGAGGCTTGCTTCGCATTGGGCGAGGGCGTCGCGACGATTCCGGACATCGACGCCGCCTGCCAGCTCGGACTCAATCACCCGATGGGCCCGTTCACGCTCGCCGACTTCATCGGGCTCGACACCTGCCTCGAAATCACGCGTGTGCTGTTCGAAGGCACCGGCGATCCCAAGTTCCGCCCTGCGCCGTTGCTGGTGAAGTACGTCGAGGCCGGCTGGTACGGCCGCAAGACCAAACGCGGTTTCTACGATTATACCGGCGCCGAGCCGGTGCCGACACGATGAGCCCCGACGCACTCGTCGCGCTCGGGCGGGTCCTGCTCGCGAGCCTCTTCGTCGTCGGCGGCATCCGCCATTTCTGGATCCTGCCGCCGGTGACCGAGGCGCTGCGCGCCCGCGGCCTGCCGTGGCCGCGCCTCGCGCTGATCGTCGCGTCGCTGTTCGAAGTCGGTGCGGGACTGTTGCTCGCGCTCGGGCTGTTCGTCTTCTGGGCGGCGCTCGGGCTCGTCGGCTTCACGATCGTCGCCGGGCTGCTGCTGCTCAATTTCTGGGATCAGCAGGGCGAGCAGCGCGCCGCCTCGATCATGTCCTGGCGGTCGAACATCGCGCTGATCGGCGGCCTGATCGTCGCAGCGGCGAGCGCCTAGGGCAGCAGCAACCCCGCCAGCGCCGCCGACATCAGGTTCGCGAGGCTCCCCGCGATCAGCGCGCGGATGCCGAGCTTGGCGATCATCGGCCGCTGGTTGGGAGCGAGGCTGCCGGTGGCCGCCATCTGGATCGCGATCGAGCTGAAATTGGCGAAGCCGCAGAGCGCGAAGGTGATGATCGCCACGGTGCGCGGGGCGAGGTCCTTCATCTCGCCCAGCTGGATGAACGCGACGAACTCGTTGAGCACGACCTTGGTGCCGAACAACCCGCCCGCCTGCACCGCCTCGTGCCACGAGATGCCGAGCAGGAACATCACCGGCGCGAAGATCGTGCCGATGATCTTCTGGAAGCTCAGATCGGCGAGCGGCTGCGCCCAGGCGGCGTTGCCGCTGACCTGGACGATCCAGTTGCCGAAGCCGCCGAGCAGCCCGTTGGCGAGCGCCACCAGTGCCACGAAGGCGAGCACCATCGCGCCCACGGCGACTGCGATCTTGACGCCGGTCGAGGCGCCGGTCGCCGCCGCCATGATCAGGTTTGCGGCGCGCTCCTCCTCGAGGTCGTGCTCGGCGACCTTGATCAGTTCGTCCTCGGCAGCGTCGCCCAGCGGCAGCTCGCCGTTCGCCGGGGCGATATCGTCGGGCATGATGATCTTGGCCATCAGCAGTCCGCCCGGCGCCGCCATGAACGATGCGGCGAGCAAATAGGGGAGCGCCTGCGGCCCGAGCAGGCTGGCATAGGCTGCGAGGATCGTCCCCGCGACGCCGGCCATGCCGACGGTCATCACCGCGAAGAGCTGCGAGGGCGTGAGCCGCGCAAGATAGGGCCGGATCACCAACGGCGATTCGCTCTGGCCGACGAAGATGTTGGCGGCGGCGCACAGGGATTCGACCTTGGTCGTCCCCACCACCTTCTCGATCGCGCCACCGATCCAGCGGATCACGAACTGCATCACGCCGAGATGGTAGAGGATCGAAACCAGAGCGGCGAAGAAGATGATCACCGGCAGCGCCGCGATCGCGAAGCTCTGGCCGCCCAATTCGGGCTTGGCCAGCGGGCCGAACAGGAAGCTGGTGCCCGCGCCGGCATAGCCGAGCAGCGCCGAGACCCCGTTCGAGAGCCCGTGCAGTGCCGCCTGTCCCCAACTGGTACGCAGCACGAGCACGGCGACGCCGGCCTGCAGCGCGAACGCCGCGCCGACCACCCGCAACTGGATCCCCCGCTTGTTGCTCGAAAGAAGCCAGGCGATACCGAGGATCGCCACGACGCCGAAAATGCCAATCGGAAACTGATTCATGCCGCTTGCGCGCCCCCCGGGCCGGCCCCGAATTTGGCCAGCGAAAGCGGGAGCATACACGCTGCGCACCGGTGTGCCAGAGGGGGCGGCGCTGCATCTTTCGCAGCTGCTTCTTTCCCGCTAGCGTCCCTGGATGGAAATTCGGCCCAACATCACGCGCTCGCTCTTCTTCCTCTCGATCTTCTACGGCGGCATGGTCTGCATTGCCGGAGTGCTCGGCAACAAGCAGGTGTCGCTAGGGCCGATCTCGCAGCTCGGCAACCTGGTCGGAGTCGGCCCGCTGGCGGTGGAGGCGGGGATTTTCGCCTTCCTGCTGCTCGTCTCGGTGTCGAGCGCCGTCGCCGAGCTCAACGGCCCGGATACCGCGCGCCGGCTGGTGCTCTGGGGCTTCGTTCCGCTGATCACTTCGGTGCTGTTGTCCCTGCTCGTGCTGACGCTGCCCGCCTCGCCCAGCATGGAACCCGATCGGCTTCACGCCTTCGAACTGATGATGTCGGGCACCCCGCGCATCTGGCTCGGCGGGATCGTCGCTTACGGAATCTCGCAGATCCTCAACGTCACGATCTTCAGCGCGCTCAAGCAGGGTGGCGGCAAGCTCCTCTGGCTGCGCGCCGCGATCGCCAGCATGCTCAGCCAGATCGCCGATACTTTGATCTTCATCAGCATCGCCTTTTACGGCGTCTTCCCGATCGGCGAGTTGCTCGTCGGGCAGATGCTCACCAAGGTCGTGCTCAGCCTCGTGCTGGTCCCGCCGCTCATTTATTTCTTCGTCGGGCTCGGCCGTTTCCTCGATGGTCGCCGTTCGCTCTGACGGGCTTGGGCTAACCGCGACTTTGCCCTAAGGGCGCGCCATGACCGATCACGCACCCGATCCCGCGCTGCTCGCCAAGGCCGAGACCCTCACCGAGGCTTTGCCCTATCTCCAGCGTTATGCCGGCGCGACCTTCGTCGTGAAATATGGCGGCCACGCTATGGGCGATCCCGAGCTGGCGCGCGACTTCGCCGAGGACGTCGTGCTGTTGAAGGCTGTCGGGATCAACCCGATCGTCGTCCATGGCGGTGGCCCGCAGATCGGCGCGATGCTCAAGCGGCTCGGAGTCGAATCGCAGTTCGTCGGGGGCTTGCGCGTCACCGATGCCGAGACCGCGCGGATCGCCGAGATGGTCCTGGCGGGTTCGATCAACAAGGAGATCGTTGGCTGGATCGGCCAGGCCGGCGGCAAGGCCGTCGGGATCTCGGGCAAAGACGCCGCCCTGGTCACTGCCGAGAAGGTCCAGGGCCGCGATCCCAATCCGCTGAGCGGGATCGAGCGCCATGTCGATCTCGGCTTCGTCGGCGAGCCGGTCGCGGTCGATCCCTCGATCCTGCGCTCGCTCGCCGCGCAGGGCTTCATTCCGGTGGTCGCGCCGATCGCGCTCGGCGCCGACGGCCACACCTACAACATCAATGCCGATACCATGGCCGGCGCGATCGCCGGGGCGTGCGGCGCCAAGCGCTTCTTCCTGCTCACCGATGTCGCCGGCGTGCTCGACAAATCGGGCGAGCTGATGACCGATCTCGATCCCGCGGGGATCGCCGCGCTCAAGGCTGACGGCACGATTTCGGGTGGCATGATCCCCAAGGTCGAGACCTGCGTTGCCGCGGTCGAGGCGGGAGTCGACGCTGCGGTGATCCTCGACGGGCGGGTGCCCCATGCCATGCTGCTCGAGATCTTTACCCGGCGCGGCGCGGGCACGCTCGTCCACGCCTGAGCAAGGCTTGTCCGCGGGCGCGGCTTTCCTGTATCCAACGCTCAACACGACCCTTCGGAGACGCATTTGACCTCGTTCCTGATCATGCTCCTGCAGATCGTGCAGCTCCTGCTGACGGTCTTCACCTTCATCATCGTCGCGCAGGCGATCCTGTCATGGCTGATCGCGTTCAACGTGATCAACACCCATAACGAATTCGTGCGCGCGCTGTGGAACGGGCTCCAGACGGTCACCGAGCCGGTCTATCGCCCGATTCGGCGCGTCCTCCCCGATTTCGGTGCGCTCGACATCTCGCCTCTGGTCGTGCTGCTCGTCCTCTACATCCTCAACAATTACTTCATCCCCTGGCTGATCGTGCAGATCGCCACCGCAGGCTATGCCGGCTGAGTGCCGGCGTGGCGCCGCGCAGCTGAGGGACTGGAGATTGCCGTACGCGTGACGCCGCGCGCGTCACGCGATGCGTTCGCGGCAGGCACCGACGAACATTTCACTGCGCGGCTGGCGGCGCCGCCGGTCGAAGGCGCGGCGAACGCGGCGCTGGTGCCGCTGGTCGCCAGGGCATTCGGCGTGCCGAAACGGGCAGTGACGCTGATTGCGGGCGACACCGCCCGGCGCAAGCGGCTCGCCATCGCCGGGGACGCGGACGCGCTGGCGAAGATCGCCGCCAGCCTCTATGGAACCGGGCCATGAGCGCAGCACTGATCGACGGCAAGGCATTCGCGGCGGGCCTCCGCGCCCGCGTGGCGGAACGAGTCCCCGCATTTCGCGAGGCGACGGGCCGCGCGCCCGGGCTAGCGGTGGTGCTGGTCGGTGAGGATCCCGCTTCGGCGGTCTATGTCCGGTCCAAGGGCAAGATGACCCGCGAGGCGGGGATGGAAAGCTTCGAGCACAGGCTCCCCGCCGATACTGATCAGGCGACGTTGCTTACTTTGGTCGAGCAGCTCAATGCCGACCCTGCGGTCGACGGCATCCTCGTCCAGCTGCCTTTGCCCAGGCATCTCGACGCCGACGAAGTGCTGCTTCGGATCGATCCCGACAAGGATGTCGACGGCTTCCACCCGGTCAATGCCGGCCGGCTCGCGACCGGGCTGCCGGGGTTCGTGCCGTGCACCCCACTCGGCTGCCTGATGCTGCTCGAGGATCGGCTAGGCGACCTTTCGGGGCTCGATGCCGTGGTCGTCGGCCGCTCGAACATCGTCGGCAAGCCGATGGCCGCCTTGCTGACCGCGAAAAGCTGCACAGTCACGATCGCGCATTCGCGCACGAAGAACCTGCCGCATTATCTCCAGCACGCCGACATCGTCGTCGCCGCGGTTGGCCGCGCGCATTTCGTCAAGGGCGAGTGGCTCAAGCCCGGCGCCACGGTGATCGACGTGGGGATCAACCGAACCGAAAACGGACTCACTGGCGACGTGGATTTCGACAGCGCCGCGAGCGTGGCAGACGCGATCACGCCTGTGCCCGGCGGCGTCGGCCCGATGACGATCGCGGTCCTGCTCCGCAACACCTTGGTGGCGGCACACCGTCGCGAAGGCGTGACGCTCGACGAGGCCGGGATTTGATCCTGCTGGCGCTCGCGGTTCAGGCTGCCGCTCCGCAGACGGCGGTGGAGGCCGAGCACGCGTTCCGCCGCGCAGCGCAGGCCGAGGGGCAATGGACCGCGTTCCGGAAGTTCGCGACCGACGACGCGATCGTGTTCACGCCCCAGCCTGAAAAGGCGCAGGAGGCACTGCCGACCAAGAACCCGCCGATTGCCGTGCAATGGTGGCCGGCGGAGAGCTATATCTCGTGCGACGGCACCACGGCGATCAACACCGGTCCTTGGGTGCGGCCGAAAGGCTCCGGCTATTTCACCACCGTCTGGCACAAGCAGGCTGACGGCGGCTGGAAATGGTCCCTCGACGAGGGCGATGCGCTGAGCACGCCACGCGCGCTTCCGGATAAGCCGCGAGTTCGCACCGCGTCCTGCGCCTCGATCAGCGAACCGACCGCCGATCCCGTGCCGCCTTTGGGCGACAAGGGCGGCGACGGGACGTCGAAGGACGGAACGCTGCGCTGGCACTGGCAGGTCGATCCTGCTGGCGCGCGCGAATTCGATGCATGGATCTGGAACGGCAAGACGTTCGTAACGATCGTTTCGGACAAGGTCGCCGCATCCAAATGATCGAACTCTTCCTCTCCGCCTTCGTCACTTTCTTCGTGGTGATCGATCCGCCCGGCTGCGCGCCGATCTTCGCCGGGCTCACCACCGGCGCCAGTGCGGTGCATCGCCGCGCGATGGCGATCCGTGCGGTGCTCGTCGCCTCGGCGATACTGTTCGGTTTCGCATTGTTCGGCGAAGCGTTGCTTCGCGCGCTCGGCATCAGCCTCAACGCCTTTCGCATCGCCGGCGGGATCATGCTGTTCCTGATCGCGCTCGAAATGGTGTTCGAACGGCGCACCGAGCGCCGCGAGGACCGTGCCGAGAAGGTCAAGGCCACCGAAGTCGCCGACATTTCGACCTTCCCGATGGCGATGCCGATGATCGCCGGGCCCGGTTCGATCGCGTCGGTGATGCTGCTGATGTCGCAGAACGAAGGGATCGAGCGCTCCGCCGTGGTGCTCGCGGCGATGGCGTCGATCCTCGCGCTCACGCTCGTCGCGTTGTTGATCGCCGGGCCGATCATGCGCGTGGTCGGCGCCAAGATCGAGGCGGTGGTGTCGCGGCTGCTCGGCGTGCTGCTCGCCGCGCTCGCCGCGCAGTTCGTGATCGACGGGCTCCGCGCCAGCTTTGGGGCCTAGCGCCGGGGCGGCGCTTTCGGGGCACTGACCGGCGCATCGGGCAGATCGTAGCGGATCCGCCACAGCCGGAACGGCGATTTGGCCGGCAGCGCCACCGGCTCGAGCCAGTTGGGCACCTGCCCGCGATGCAATTGCCCGTAAAAGCCGTTGGGGCTGCGCGAGCGATAGAGCGTGGTCTCGGCCATGTCGGGGCAGATCAGCAGATATTGTGCCTTGTGCCGCGCCGCGATCGGCCGGAAGCCGCTGGCCGGGCCGGTAAACGCGTGGTGAACGTCGAGGATCGCATTGCCGTTGCGGTGATAGGGCCCGGCGACACCGTCATGGTGCGTGATCGTGATCAGACGCGGCCCCATGTCGACATGGCTGAACAGGATCGCCTTGGGGATCGCGTCGAGCGGCCGCAGCGATGTGACCCGCGCGCACGCGGCATTGGCCTGCGCCACCCGGTCGGGGCCGCTCTTGCCGCCTTTGCCTTTGTCTGCGGGCAGCCAGGGCAGAACCAATCCGGCAAAGAGCCCGGAGACGATCAGAAACGCGAATACCGATCCGAACACGCGGACCAGTATCGACGAGCGGCCGAGGAACCATGGCACCACCAGCCATGCCAGCGCCGTTGCGCCGGGAACGCTCAGCATCTGTGCTGCGGGTCCGGCGCGGATCTGCCAGAGCAGCATCGCCGCCGCGAACGCAGTGAACAAGGCGATCGCCGCCCAAGCCACCGCCGCTTCGTTCCGCCGCGCGCACCATGTCGCGACCAATGCGCCGATGATCCCGATCACCGGCAACGCCGCGATCGGGAAGCCGGTCTTGAACGGGTGACGGTAGATCGGCCGTGCTTCACGGACATTGTTGAGCCAGGTCCACGCCAGTTCGTCCGAAACCTGCTCGGGGCGCCCCAGGCATTGCGGGAACAGCAATATGAATCCCGCCACGATCGCGCCGCCCGCCGCCGCGGCCAGCGCGAGCCGCAGCCAGCGATTGTCCGGGTTGAGCAGCGTGAGCGCGAACAACAGGGTTCCCGCCGCGATCATCACCGTCAGCCAGACCGGAGTCAGCGCGTCACAGCGCAGCACCTGGTTGGCATTCGAGGCGAACAGCGCGAAGCCCAATGCGGAGCCGCCTGCGAGGCTGAGGCCATAGACCTGCATCCGCCGCGCATCGTCGCGGTCCCATACCCAGCGCAGCGCGATGATCGCCCCCGCCATCGCGCAATAGGGCAGCATCTCGAGCCCGATCGTCAGCGACAGCGCGCTTGACAGCCCGACGGTGGCGCCGCCCCGTGCTCGGCGGGTATCGGCCAGCCCGGCCACGGTCAGCGCGAGGCAGGCGAGCTGCCAGCCATGATGGTCGATGCGCATCGGCGCATACATCAGCATGGTCGAGGTGCAGCCCATCAGGATGATCAGCGCCAGCGGCCATGCGTGCGGCGCCACCAGCCGGCGGACGGTGAGGCTGAGCCCGGTCATCGTCACCGCCAGCGGGATCAGCGGCGCGAGCCCGCACGCCCATTTCTCCGCCTCGGCCGTGCCGATGAACGGCTTGAGCAGCAGGATCAGCCCCGCGATCGGCAGATCGACGATGCGCGACCAATGGATGTCGAACCCGCCCATCGCCGGATCGAGCCGATACTGGCGCAGATCGTACCAGCCTTGCCCGGCGAGCCAGGCGCGAACCTGCATCAGCCGCATATTGTCGTCGGTGTCGCCGAGCGCGAGCCAATGGATGTTGCCCTGGCGCTGCCACAGATACCAGGCGACCACGCCCAGCCAGAAGACCAGCATCCCCGTCACCCAATGGCGATCGAGTTCCTTGTCGACGCGCAAATCGCTCAGCTTCAAAATCGCTTCCCTCGCTCCGCGCTCCGCATTAGGGCGGCGCCCTGCGCGAGGGCAAGCTAGACTAGTGACGGTATTCCTGCATCGGATGGAATCCTTGATGGCCAGCGGCGTGCTGGGCCAGCTGATCCGCTTCGGCATCGCTGGCGGAATCTCGACCGTGATCTATTCGGCGGTCTATCTGCCGCTCGCATATTTCGTGCTGCCCAAGAGTTGGGCAGTGCTCGCGGTGCCGCCGGCGTTCCTCGTCGCGGTGGTATGCGGCTTCTTTCTCCACAGCTATTGGAGCTTCAAGGGGCACGGCACGCGCGATTCGAGCGGACGCCAGCACTTCAAGTTCTTCGTCGTGCAGGGCTTCGGGCTGCTGCTCAACGCGGTGTTCACCTGGGGGATCACCGGGCCGCTGCACGGTCCGCAATGGCTGCCGCTGGTGCCGATCGTGCTGATCACTCCGTTCGCGACTTTCGCGCTCAACCGCCAATGGGTATTCGGGTAAAATGGATCGTATCGTCTACGAGCGCATGGCCGCGCACGACACCACCCATTGGTGGTACCGAGCCCGCCGCGACATCCTCGCCGATTACCTGACCCGCTGGGGGGGCCTTCCGAAGGACGCCCGCATCCTCGAGATCGGCTGCGGCACGGGCCACAACCTGCCGATGCTGGCGCAGTTCGGCGAGATCGATGCGATCGAGATCGACGAGACCGCGCGCGCCAAGGCCAGCGAGCGGCTCGGCAAGCCGGTCGGCACGTCGCCGCTCCCGGAGCTGGTGGGGGTCGAACCCGGCAGCTACGATCTCGTCGCGGTGCTCGACGTGATCGAGCATGTCGAGGACGATGTCGCAGCGCTCAAGGCGATCACCGCTGCGCTCAAGCCTGGCGGCCGGATCCTGATCACTGTTCCCGCGCACCAATGGATGTGGAGCGCACACGACGTGGTCAACCACCATAAGCGCCGCTATTCCAAAGCGGGCTTCGAGGCGCTGCTGGCGAAGTCGGGGCTGCAGGGCCGCAAGCTCGGCTATTTCAATTCCTTGCTCTTCCCGGTCGCGGTCGCAGCGCGCTTCGCCGGGAAGCTGATGGGCAAGGACGACAGCGACGATTCGCCCCCGCCCAAGCCGCTCAACACCTTGTTCGAAGGCATCTTCCGGCTCGAACGCCACATGGTCGGCCGCGTGCCGCTCCCGCCCGGCCTCTCGCTGATCGCGCTGGCTTCGGTGAAATAAAAATCCTTCCCAGCTGCGCGGGGGGATTTGATTACTCCGGCCCTTCGCTCCGCGCCGTCTGCGGAGAGACGCTGACTTCGCCCGAATCCTCGAAGCGATAGCCGAGCGACGCGTGCCCCAGCACGGGCCCTGCGACATCGGCGACCAGATACAAGGGGCGCCGCTTGGACTCGACATAGAGCCGCCCGAGATACTCCCCGATCATCCCCAGCACGAACATCTGCACCGCGCCGAGCACCACCACGACCAGCATCAACGAGGTCCAGCCGGGGATCGCCCGGCCGAACAGCCAGCCGATCAGGATGTAGAGCACGAGCAGCGCCGACGCGCCGGTCAGCAGCAGCCCGACATGGCTGGCGAAGCGCAGGGGCGCGGTCGAGAAGCCGGTGATCGCGTCGAGCGCGAAGCGGATCATCTTGCCGAGCGGATATTTGCTCTCGCCGGCGTGCCGTTCGTGCCGGTCATAGGGGAAAGGCACTTGCTTGAACCCGATCCACGCCACCATCCCGCGAATGAAGCGCGCCTGTTCGGGGAGCGACAGGAACGCATCGAGCGCGCGCCGGCTCATCAGCCGGAAGTCGCCGGTGTCGAGCGGGATCGGCGTGTCGGTGATCCGGTCGAGCATGCGGTAGAAGAAGGCCGCGGTGATCTTCTTGAAGATCGTCTCGCCGTCGCGCTTGCGCCGCACCGCATAGACCACGTCGGCGCCCTGGCTCTTCATCGCCGCGCGCATGTCGGTCAGCAGTTCGGGCGGATCCTGCAGATCGGCGTCGATGATCAGGATCTCCTCGCCTGCGCACAGATCGAGGCCGGCGGTGAGCGCAAGCTGATGCCCATGGTTGCGCGAGAGATTGATCGCGACCAGCCGCGGATCGCCTTCGGAAAGCCGCTGCATCACTTTCCAGCTCGCGTCGCGCGAGCCGTCGTTGATCAGCACGATCTCGTAATCCTGGCCCACGCTCGCCTGCGCCGCGGCCGAGATGCGCCCGTGGAGCATCTCGAGGCACGCCTCTTCATTGTAGCAGGGGACGACGATGGAAAGCTTGGGCCTCTTCATGACCGGCCGCTGTAACGCCGTGTTGCTCTGGCGTCACATGAAAATCCAAGGGAGTGGAGTTAGACCCGCTCGGCCGAATTCACTGCGTCCGCCGCGCGCAGCGCCGCGAGCAGCCGCATCAGATGCGCGGCGTTGCGGACCTCGAGGTCGATCGTGTTGGTGTGGAACGTCGTGTCGCGATTATCCATCCTGAGCCCCAGGATATTGGCCTTTTGCGCGCCGATCAGCGTCGCCACCGCCCCCAGTGCGCCGGGCTCGTTCTTGAGCGTGACTGCGATCCGCGCGGTGCCGCCCTCGGCCTTGTCGCCCCAGGTCAGGTCGACCCAATCCTCCTCGTCAGTATCGCCGAGGCTCGCGCAATCGATGCGGTGAACCTCGATCGGCTCGCCGGGGCGGCGCACGCCGACGATCCTGTCGCCAGGGACCGGGCGGCAATCCTCGGAGAAATGGAAGGCGACGCCGGGGGTCAGCCCCTTGATCTCGATCGCCTGCGCCTGGGTGGGCAATTCATGTTCGGTGCCTTCGGTCGAGCCGGGCATCACCGCTTCCATCACTTGCGTATCGGTCAGCTTGCGCCGCGCGATCGCCTCCATCAGCACTTCCTCGTCGGAGAGCTTGAGCCGCTTGAGCGCGTCGGTGAGGGCGCTCTCGCCCGGCAGTGTGGGCAAGCGGCGCACAATGTCGTCATAGAGCTTGCGCCCCAGCGCCACGGTCTCGTCGCGCTCCTTGTGGCGGATATGGCGGCGGATCGCGGCGCGGGCCTTGCCGGTGATCGCGAAGTTGAGCCAATTGGCCTGCGGCTCCTGCGCCTTGGAGCGCAAGATCGCGACCTGGTCGCCCTGCTGGATCTCGGTGCGCAGCGGGACGACCTTGCCGTTGACCTTGGCGCCCACCGCCTGATCGCCGAGATCGGTGTGCACGGCATAAGCGAAGTCGATCGGCGTCGCCCCCTTGGGCAGCTGGATCAGCTCGCCCTTGGGCGTGAAAGCGAAGATCCGGTCCTGGTACATCGCCATCCGGGTATGTTCGAGCAGCTCCTCGGGGCTCTCGGCATGCTCCAGGATCTCGATCAGGTCGCGGATCCAGCTCACCTGCGTGTCGGGGCGCACCGAATCCTGCTTGTACGCCCAGTGGGCGGCAAGGCCGAACTCGGCCTGGGCATGCATGTCGCGCGTGCGGATCTGGATTTCGACGCGGGTGTCGCCGGCATGCATGATCGTCGTGTGGAGCGAGCGATAGCCATTGCGCTTGGGCGTCGAGATGTAATCCTTGAACCGCCCCGGCACCATCGGCCAGCGGCGATGGATCACGCCCAGCGCGCGATAGCACTCCTCCTCGGTCTCGACGATCGCGCGGAACGCCATGATGTCGCTGAGCCGCTCGAGCGACACGTGCCGCTCGGACATCTTCTTCCAGATCGAATAAGGATGCTTCTCGCGCCCCGAGATCTCCGCCTCGACACCGCCGCGCGCGAGCAGCAGCTTCAGCCCCGATGCGATCTTGGCGATCCGGTCCTCACCTTCCACCGACAGGCTGTCGAGCCTTTTGGAGATGCTCTCATATGCCTCGGGCTCGAGCTCGCGGAAGGCGAGCGTCTGCATCTCCTTCATGAACTCGTACATGCCGATCCGTTCGGCGAGCGGGGCATAGATGTCCATCGTCTCGCGGGCGATGCGCTTGCGCTTGTCCGGGTTCTTGATGTGGTGGAGCGTGCGCATATTGTGCAGCCGGTCGGCCAGCTTGACCAGCAGCACGCGGATGTCGTCGGACATCGCCAGCAGGAATTTGCGCAGATTCTCCGCGGCGCGCTCGCTCTCGGTCTGCGCCTCGATCTTGGAGAGCTTGGTCACGCCGTCGACCATCCGCGCGACATTGTCGCCGAACAGCCGCTGGATCTCCTCGGGCGTGGCGACCGTATCCTCGATCGTGTCGTGGAGGATGGCGGTGGCGATCGTCTCCGCATCGAGATGCAGGTCGGTCAAAATGCCCGCGACTTCGATCGGATGGCTGAAATAGGGATCGCCGCTGGCGCGCTTCTGGCTGCCATGCGCGTTGACCGAGAACACATAGGCGCGGTTGAGCAGCGCCTCATCGGCTTGGGGGTCGTAGGAGAGGACCCGGTCTACAAGTTCATATTGACGCAACACGGAACCTAGATGGCGTCCCGTGCTGCGGCATTGCAACGAAATAGTTGTTTTGGCCCGCCTTCATCGTTCGGCGCCGGCCTGCTCCCCCACCGGCCACCCAATGGCAGTATATTCCGGGTGGCCGAGTGGGGAGCGGGCGAGCACCGTTCAGATCAACGTGCCTTCGTGTTGCACTTGGCCAGCGCGTCGGCGTCGAAGTCGGCGCCATTGGCGCGAAACGACGAGAGTTGGCCCACTTCGCGGGCGACGAGTTCGCAGACGATATTGTCGCGCGCATTGGCCTTCGAAGCCACGCACACGCCTTCACCGCACTTCCAGATCGTCGAACGCGTGACGAGGCTGGTCTTCTCGGGCGAAGCCACCGGGGTGGCGGCATAATAGCCGCGGGGGGTCTGGGCGAAGCCGGTCGCGGGGGTAAGCGCCAGCGTGGCCGCGGCAGCTGCCGCGACGGCAAGATAACGGTTCATGTTTTCCTCCTGGGGAACCTCTGTTCGCAACATCAGTTGCGAATCAATACCTAATTGACATAGAAGTAAGTTGCAAGCAGAAACTCTTGCTGCGTTGCAATGCGTTATGCCGTTTCCCAGGGTCCGCGATTTGGAGTAAGGTGTTCAGTCATGGGTGGTGCGATCCGAGAGTCGCTGCGCGAGCTGGCGAAAGAGTGCAGCCTTCCGGCGGCACTGGAGGCGATGGGCGAACGCTGGTCGTTTCTGATCCTGCGCGGCTCGTTCAACGGGCTCTATCATTTCGAGGAGTTCCAATCCGAACTCGGCATCGCGCGCAACATCCTTGCCAATCGCCTCGCCCGGCTGGTCGACAAGGGCATTCTCGAGCGGCGCCCGTGCCCCGAGGATCGCCGCAAGATCGAATATCGCCTCACCGACAAGGGCTATGCCCTGCTTCCGACGATGATCGCGCTGCGCCAATGGGGCGAGCGCTGGGAGACGTGCGTGCCTGCCTTCCCGGTGCTGGTCGACACGCGCGACCGCAAGCCGATCGCCCAGGTCACCGTCCAGTCGCACGACGGCCGCGTGCTCCAGAAGGGCGATCTCGTCTGGGCGCTTCCCGAGGATGTCGCCGAAGACGAACCCGAGGCGCGCGCCGCCGAATAGGCGCTTTGTGTACCTGGGTTCGGAAAGCGTGGCTTTGGCGCCACAGTTTCGCCGCCGTTACGATATTTTTCGTTTGCGGTGCAACAAACGAGCCGCTCATCGATTCAGCGTATCACCGATGCCGTGCGTGCCCTGCGTATCCGGGTTGCGGCATCGGGAGTATGCATGTCGCCGCGTGCTGCACCGCAAACAAAATCAGTGCGCCGTTTACCTTTCGTTAACGTGTGGCGTTCATCTTTCGATAACGGTTTTCGACAATTCCGGACGTGGATCGGAGGGTGGCCAGTGTATCGGCGCATCGTCAGTTTTGCCTTGTGTTCCCTGCTCGCCGCCTGCGCGGCACAGCAGCCGCCGACACGTGTCGTGTTGGTCAGCACCGTGCCGGTCGAGGAGCCGCCCGAGTGGCGCAAGTCGATCACCCCTGAGGATGACCTCCGGCTCGAGAGCCTCCGCACCGATTGGGGCAAGCTCCACGCCAAGCTGCCGCCCCGCGTCCGCACCGCGCAGGGCAGACTGGTCGATCCCGGCGCCGGCCTCGACATGCCGTCGCTCAGCCCCGGCTCCTATCGCTGCCGCGTCGTCCGGCTGCGCAGCCCGGCGCGCGGCGCGGCGAGCGCCCGCAGCTCGGCGAACGACTTTTGCTTCGTCTCCGCCACCGAGGAAGGTGTCGCCTTCGTCAAGCAGACCGGCAGCGATCCCGCGGCCGGCTATTTCTACCCCGATGGCAAGCGTTACGTCTTTCTCGGCGCGCGCCAGCGCCGCGCCGGCGAAAATTCGCTCGGCTATGGCAATGAGCCCGCGCGCGACATGGTGGGTATGGTCGAGCGGGTCGGCAGCTTCCGCTGGCGCTTGGCGGTGGCGGGTAGCGATGATCGTCAGCTCGACATCTACGAACTCACCCCCGTCCCCGCCGACCAGCAGCCGCGCGGCTGATCCTCAGCCCGGGCGGCGCTCCTCCTGCTTGCGATAGCTGTCATGGCACGCGCCGCAGGTCTTGCCGACGGCACCCAGCTGCGCCGCGAAGCCGGCGTTGTCGCCCGCTTTGGCGAATTCGGCGAGCTTGTCGGTGGCCGCGGCATAGTCCGCTGCGCGCGCCTCGAACGTCGCCCGGTCGCTCCAGATCGCGGGCAGGGCAGCCGAATTTGCCGCCGTGCTGCCGGCCGGGAACATGCCGGGAAGCGCCTTGGCCCAGCCGGCGAGCGCGCGTGCCGCGAAGGCCTGCGTCTTCACGTCGCCGCCGCTCTTGGCGACCGCGCTCATGCTGCCCATCAATGCTCCGGACATCCGGAATGCCGCCTGGCGTCCCGCGATCACGTCGGTTTTGGCGTCGGGCGCCGCCGCACGGCCGCCTGCCGATGCCGCGACCGATCCCGCCAGCACCAAAGCCGCCGCCGCCAGCCCGATTGTCGTACCCCGCATATCCGTCCTCCCGCTGGTTCGGGCCAAGGCTATCGCGCGACCGGCGCCGCGGCAATCGCCGGCCCAGACTTCTCCGTTTCGGAGACACTTTCGTCCGAAGCGGACCCGAACCGTGCCACCATGCGCGCGTGGCGGAAGGCAGAACTCCTCGGGTAGAATATGCGTGCGAACGCTGCGGCAGCGTGGCCGTTACGCGCGACGCATGGGCCGAATGGAATCTGGAAAGCCAGGCCTGGGTGCTCAGCGAGATATTCGACTTCGCCTTCTGCCACACCTGCCACCGCGAGAGCCGATTGACCGAGCGGACGCCGCGTTAGGTAACATCAAATCCTCCCCCAGAGGGGGAGGATTGAGGTCGCCGCTATTCCTCCACTCCCAATTGCCACAATACGAACGCCATCTCGTCCGCGGCCTCTTTCAGACTCTCCCAGCGGCCCGATTTGCCGCCGTGCCCCGCGCCCATATTGGTCTTGAGCACCAGCACATTGTCGTCGGTCTTGGTCGCGCGCAGCTTGGCAGCCCATTTGGCCGGCTCCCAATAGGTCACCCGCGGATCGTTGAGCCCGCCCGAGATGAACATCGGCGGATAGGCCTGCGGCTTCACATTGTCATAGGGCGAGTAAGAGCGGATCAGCTCGAACGCCTTGGGATCCTCCACCGGATTGCCCCATTCGGGCCATTCGCCAGGAGTCAGCGGCAGTCTCTCGTCGAGCATCGTGTTGAGCACATCGACGAACGGCACGTCCGCCACCACCGCGCCCCACAAATCAGGATCCGAATTGACCACCGCGCCCATCAGCTCGCCGCCGGCGCTCCGTCCGGCGATTGCGATCCCGCCCTGATGCGTGAAGCCCTGCGCGATCAGTCCCTTCGCCACATCGACGAAATCGTTGAAGGTGTTCTCCCGTTTGTCGAGCTTGCCGTCTAGATACCATTGCTGGCCCAGATCGTCGCCGCCGCGGATATGCGCGATCGCGAACGCCATGCCGCGGTCGAGGAACGACATCCGGCTGGTCGAGAAGCCCGGCGGGATCGCATAGCCATAGGCGCCATAGGCATAGAGATAGAGCTTGCCGCTGCCGTCGCGCGGAAAGTCTTTCGGATAGACGATCGAGACCGGCACCTGCGTCCCGTCGCGGGCGGTGATGTTCAGGCGCTCCGTCCGGTATTTCGACGCGTCATAGCCGCTGGGGATCTCCTGGACCTTGAGCGTCGTGATCGCGCCGGTAGCGACGTCATAGTCCTGCACCGTCCCCGGCGTGACCATCGATTCGTAGCTCAGCCGCAGTTTGTCGACGGCATATTCGGGATTGTCGCCCAGCCCCGCGACATAGCTCGCCTCGGGGAATTTGAGCCGCACCGGCGCGATCGCCGGGTCGTAGCGATGCAGCTCGATCTGATCGAGCCCGTCGTCGCGCCCCTCGACGATGAAGAAGTCGGCGAAGCAGTCCACCCCGGTCATGTAGAAATGCTTCGACGGGCCGATCCGCTCGACCCACTCGCCGGGATTGTCGATGCTCGCGGTCACCAGCCGGAATTGCGGATCCACGTCGTTGGTGTGGATGAACAGGGTCCCGTCATGCTCGTCGACATCATATTCGCGGCCCGGCTTGCGCGGGCTCACGCAGAGCAAAGGCGCCGAGGGATCGTCGGCGGGAAGCAGATAGACTTCGCTGGTCACATGGTCGCCGGTCGCGACCACCAGCCATTTGCGCGAGCTGGTCTCGCCCACCGCGACGCGATAGCCCTCATCGGCTTCCTTGAAGAGCTCGACATCGCTCTCGACCGGCTCGCCGAGCCTGTGCCAGCGGGCATTGTCGGTGCGCCAGTTCTCGTTGGCGACGCCGTAGAGGAAGCCCGCGGAATCGGCGGTCCAGACGATCTCGGAGAGCATGCCCGGGATCGTGTCGGGCAGCAGGTCGCCGGTATCGAGGTCCTTGACCCGTACCTCGAACCGCTCCGATCCATTGTCGTCGATTGCGTAGGCGAGATACCGGCCGTCGGGGCTGACGCTGAACGCCCCCAGCCGGAAATATTCCTTGCCCGCGGCCAAAGCCGGCTCGTCGAGGATCAACGCGTCGTCACCGCCCGCCACCGGCTTGCGCCACCAGCGCGGATATTCGCCGCCGGTCTCGAAATCGGTCCAGTAGAGCCAGTCGCCGTCCTTTTGCGGCACGGTCGATTCGTCTTCCTTGATCCGCCCGCGCATCTCCTTGAACAACCGCTCGCTGAGCGGCTTGAGCGGCGCGATCACCTTCTCGAAATAGGCATTCTCTTCCTCGAGATAGGCGAGCACGTCCTTGTCGGTGACTTGCGGGTAATTCGGGTCCTTCAGCCACGCCCAGGGATCGTCGATGCGAACGCCATGGACGGAGAAACTGTGTGGGCGAGTGGCCGCGACGGGCGGCTTGGGAAGATCGGTCATGCTCCGCCTTATCGCGCGGCTCAGGCGAGCGGCAACAATATCTGTCCGGGGCGGCTCGCGCACGCCACGCGGGCCCGGCCCGCGCCCTTCGCCTCGAGGAGCGCGTTTTCCGCGCCGAGGATCGTCGCGTCGATCCCTTCGCCGCCGAAACGGCAGACGCCGGCGGAGAAGGTCAGCGCTTCCCCGTCGAGCACGATCAGCGGGTTGGCGATCAGCCGCCGAGTCACACGGCCGAGCACGCCCGCCGCCTCGTCCTCGGTAGCGCCGCGAAACAGCACTGCGAATTCCTCGCCGTCCCAGCGCGCGACCAGATCGCCGCGGCGCAGCTCGGACGAGAGCCGCCCGGCGAAATCGCGCAGCACGCGGTCGCCCACTTCATGGCCGAACTGGTCGTTGATCTGCCGGAACCGGTCGAGATCGAGCAGCGCGACGGTGCCGCGCCGCTCGGCGGGCAGGAAGTCCTCGATATCCGCCAGGAAGCCGCGACGGTTGCGCGCACCGGTGAGCAGATCCTCCTTCGCCGCGAGATCGAGCTCGCGCATGCGCTGATCGGCGGCGCTCGCCGCGCGGTTGACGCTGGCGAGAAGGTCGCCGATCGGATCCGCGCTCCGTTGCGGCAGCGGCGTCACCGTGGCGCGGCGTTCCTGCGCGACGGGGAGACCCGCCAGCAAACTGCCGATTCCGTGCAGGGCGATTGCCGTACCCACCAGGCTCGCCAGCGCCAGCACCGCAAATTGGCCCGGCGCTACGTCGCCGGTCGCCGCGCTCCAGCCGAGCCAGGCGAGCAGCGGCAGATTCGTCGCCGCGACGCAGATCGCCGCGAGCCGGAACCTGCGGGCGCGCGGAAAGGCGGGCGAGACGGCAAGATAGAAGCGCATGGATTCCTTCGGGCTCGTGGCTGCAGCGCCCCTGTCTCCACCATGGCCGTCAAAATATTCGAAACGGTCAAGCTTAACGCCGGACGAAGCGCGTGCTTGGGCACAGATCGTTTGCCACCGCCGTCACCCCGGACTTGTTCCGGGGTCCACCAAGCCCCACCGGCTGACCTCCAGTCTCTTCCCCAAGACTCGCCTCCCGGTAGACCCCGGAACAAGTCCGGGGTGACGGAAGAGGAGGAGGCCGCTCCGAAGCTGAATGTCGATACGGTCTAGGTCGATCGGCCGCGCGCGGTCACCGGCCAGGTTTCGGCGACCATGTCGCCGTCGAGCACATGATAGAGGTCGTAGAGATTGACCGTCGGATCGCAGTGCGGCGGCATCAGCGTAACCCGCGCGCCGAGGCCGGGCAGGCCCTCGCCCAGCAAGGCGCCGTGTTCGTCGCCGGTAAAGGCGTAGCGGGCTCCTTCCGGTGCGCCGCCGAGCACTACCGGTACGCCGGCATCGGTCGCGAAGGCCTTGAGCCCCGAATCGATCGTCACCATGCCGGGCGTGTTCGCGCTCACTACCGTGGCGTCGACGAACAGCGCCGGCTCGAAGCGCGGCCCGGCGAGCTCGCAATCCAGATATTCGCGATCGAGGAAGACATAGGATCCCACCTGCAGCTCGGTGAACACCCCCAGCGACGCATCGATCGCGAAGGTCCCCGTGCCCCCGCCGGTCACCACCGGAATCGCGAATCCTGCGTCACGCAGCGCAGCCAGCACGCCGCGCAGATAGTCGGTCCGCTCGACGATCGCCGCGCGCCGCTCGGCGAGGTTCTGGATATGTTGGTGCGACCCGCAATAAAATTGCACCCCGCCCAGCTTCAACGTCCCCGTCGCGGCGATCGCCCGCGCCAGCTCGACCGCCGCCGTCGCCGAGGTCACGCCGGTGCGGTGGCTTCCGGGGTCGACGTCGACATACGCTGTCAGCCCGTCCACCGCGCCCAGCGCCTGGGCATTGTCGGGATGGTCCACCACTACCGACAGCGCGATCCGCGCATGGAGCGCCGCTAGTCTTTCGATCGCCTCCGTCGTCACCACCGGCGAAGTGAGGTGGATGTTCGCCACGCCGTCCTCGGCCAGCGCCTCGGCTTCGGCCAGCTTGGCGCAGCAGATCCCCGCCGCGCCCGCGGCAATCTGCCGCCGCGCGATCTCGCCGCTCTTGTGCGTCTTGGCATGCGGCCGCAGCGCGACGCCCTGTGCCTCGGCAAAGCCAGCCATCGCGGCGATGTTGCGCTCCAGCGCCGCGCGATCGAGAAGCAGCGCGGGCGTGGGCAGGTCGCGGCGGGGCAGGGGGAAAAGGTGCATGCCGCCTGATAGCGCGACTTAGCGCTTTCAAAGTAGGATTTCCTCTGCAATTCCGATCGCATGTCCGTTCGTGCTATCCGCAACTGCACGTCGCCCGGTCCGCGCCTCTCCCGTGCGCGCGTATGGACTGGTAAACTTCGTCAACTTGATTGCCCGCGCCGGGCAAGGATGCGCTGAAATGTCCACCTATGCCGATCGCCTCTCCGCCCTTCGCGAACAGCTGAAGCGAGACCGTCTCGACGGCTTCGTCGTGCCGCTCACCGATGAGCATATGTCCGAATATGTCGGCGCCTATGCCCAGCGTCTCGCGTGGCTGACGGGATTCCAGGGCAGTGCAGGCAGCGCGGTGGTGCTCTCCAGCGAAGCCGCGATCTTCACCGACGGGCGCTATACGCTGCAGGTCCGCCAGCAGGTCTCGGCCGACGATTGGCAATATGTCCCGGTTCCGCAGGTGAGCATGGCCGGCTGGCTCGGCGAGCATGCACCCGATGGTGGCCGTATCGGCTATGATCCGTGGCTGCACACGCGCGCCTGGGTGGAAGAAGCGAAGAAGGCCCTCGCCGAGAAAGGCGCCGAGCTGGTCGCGGTCGACACCAATCCGGTCGACGCCGTCTGGCCCGATCGCCCTGCGCCTTCGGACGCGACGCTGGCGGTGCAGGACGATGCCGCCGCCGGGCGTACCTCCGCCGCCAAGCGCGCCGAGATCGCCGAATGGCTCTCCGCGCGGAAAGCCGACGCGGTCGTGCTCTCCGCGCTCGATTCGATCGCCTGGGCGTTCAATATCCGCGGCAACGACGTCAGCCACACGCCCGTCGCTCTGGCCTATGCGATCGTCAATGCCGACGGCACCGCCGACCTGTTCGTCGCGCCTGAGAAGATCACCGACGCCGTCCGCCAGCACCTCGGCAATGCCATCCGGTTGCATGACCGCGCTGCCTTCGCTCCTGCGCTCAAAGGGTTCGCCGGCAAGCGCGTCGCCGTCGATCCCGAGCGCGCGGTCGCCGCGATCTTCGATTCGCTCGATGCCGGCGGCGCGAAGATCCTCAGCCTGCGCGACCCGGTCGTCCTCGCCAAGGCACTCAAGAATCCCGCCGAGATCGCCGGGCACAAGTCGGCGCAGGCCCGCGACGGCGCCGCTCTGGTCCGCTTCCTCAAATGGTTCGAGGAGACCGCACCCGCCGGCCAGCTCACCGAAATGTCGGCGGCTGACAAGCTCCGTGAATTCCGTGACGCGACCGGCGTGCTCAAGGATCTGAGCTTCGACACCATCTCCGCCACTGGCCCCAACGGCGCGATCCCGCACTATAAAGTCACCGCGGAATCGAGCCTGCCGATCGAACGCGGCCAGCTCTACCTCGTCGATTCGGGCGGCCAATATGCCGACGGCACCACCGACGTGACGCGCGTCATGCCGGTCGGCGAACCGAGCCCCGAAATGAAGGACCGCTTCACGCGCGTCCTCAAAGGCCATATCGGCATCGCCACCGCGCTTTTCCCCGAAGGCACCACCGGCGCCCAGCTCGACAGCTTCGCCCGCGCGCCGCTCTGGGAAGTCGGGCTCGATTACGGCCACGGCACCGGCCACGGCGTCGGCGCCTATCTCTCGGTGCACGAAGGCCCGCAGCGAATCGCGCAACCCTTTTATCCCGGCGGCCAGAGCCTCGAGCCGCTGCGTGCCGGCATGTTCCTCTCGAACGAGCCCGGTTATTACAAGGCCGGCGAATACGGCATCCGCATCGAGAATCTCGTCCTCGTCGTGCCCGCTTCGATCGCCGGCGCCGAACAGCCCATGCTCGGTTTCGAGACGCTCACCTTCGCGCCGATCGAGCGTACGCTGATCGCGCCGTCGCTGTTAACCTCTAAGGAACTTCAGTGGCTTAATAGCTATCACGCGCGGGTGCTTGAAGTGGTCGGCCCGCAACTGACTGAGGATGAACGGCAATGGTTGGAAGCGAAGGTCGCGCCAATCGGGTAATGTGGTTCATGGCGGGTGCCGTCACCATGGCGATGTACCTGATGGGTCCATATGCGATCGCGGACAAGGCCTATGACTTCAGCGCGTTCGCCGCGGGCTGGGTGAATTCGCTCTGAGGCGTGGGCTCGGCGTGCTGCGCGCGCGCCTGCGCCTTGCGTTTCCGCAGATTCGCCCTAAGCGCTTCGGCGAGTCGCGCCTTCTTCTCCGCATCGTTCATGGCGACAGTCGATAAACCGGTCTGCTTCGGGTTGACAATCGGTCGGCCCCAAGCACATAGGCCCCTCCCGCCCGGTCCCGGACCGGCGAGTGCTGCCGTAGCTCAGTGGTAGAGCGCATCCTTGGTAAGGCTGAGGTCGTGAGTTCAATCCTCACCGGCAGCACCATTTTTCCTTCTTGCAATGTAGGATAATCTCCGCTTCCCCTGTGGGGGAGCGGTGACGCGCCGGCTGCGCAATATTGTTGCGAGATCCGTTGCGTTTTCGCCAATTGAGTCAATTTAAGCGCCTTGCCAGCGTCTCTCGCATCTTCGATCAGGCGCGGAAGCAAGGAGATTGCCGATGAAGACCCGCGCCGCCGTCGCGTTTGAGGCGAAGAGACCGCTCGAGATCGTCGAGCTCGACCTCGAAGGCCCCAAGGCCGGCGAGGTGCTGGTCGAGATCATGGCGACGGGCATCTGCCACACCGATGCCTATACGCTCGACGGGCTCGACAGCGAGGGGCTGTTCCCCAGCGTCCTCGGCCACGAAGGCGCCGGCATCGTCCGCGAAGTCGGGGCAGGGGTGACCAGCGTGAAGCCCGGCGATCACGTCATCCCGCTCTACACGCCCGAATGCCGCCAATGTAAGTCGTGCCTCAGCGGCAAGACCAATCTCTGCACTGCGATCCGCGCGACTCAGGGCAAGGGGCTGATGCCCGACGGCACCTCGCGCTTCAGTTACAAGGGCCAGGCCATCTTTCATTACATGGGCTGCTCGACCTTCTCGAATTTCACTGTGCTGCCCGAGATCGCCGTCGCGAAGATCCGCGAGGACGCGCCGTTCCAAACAAGCTGCTATATCGGCTGCGGGGTGACCACGGGGGTCGGCGCGGTGGTCAACACCGCCAAGGTCCAGGTCGGCGACAACGTGGTCGTGTTCGGTCTGGGCGGGATTGGGCTCAACGTGCTGCAGGGCGCGAAGATGGCGGGCGCGAACCGGATCATCGGCGTCGACATCAACCCTGACCGCGAGGAATGGGGCCGCAGGTTCGGGATGACCGATTTCATCGACGGGCGCGGCAAATCGCGGGAGGAGACGATCGCCGAGATCCTGACGCTCACCGACGGCGGTGCCGACTATACCTTCGATTGCACCGGCAACACCGAAGTGATGCGGACTGCATTGGAGGCGTGCCATCGCGGCTGGGGCACCAGCATCATCATCGGGGTGGCCGAAGCGGGCAAGGAGATCGGCACGCGCCCGTTCCAGCTCGTCACCGGACGCAACTGGCGTGGTACCGCGTTCGGCGGCGCCAAGGGCCGGACCGACGTGCCGAAGATCGTCGACTGGTACATGAACGGCAAGATCCAGATCGATCCGATGATAACGCACGTGCTCACCCTGGACGAGATCAACAAGGGGTTCGACCTGATGCACGCCGGCGAGAGCATCCGCTCCGTCGTGGTATATTGAGCAAAGGGGGACGGCACATGTTCAGCCATATCATGGTCGGCAGCAACGATATCGCCCGATCCAAGGACTTTTACGACGCGGTGCTCGGCACGCTCGGCGTCGGTGAACCGTTCCGCCATGTGAACGCTACCGGCCAGGTCCGGTTGTTCTACAGGCAGGACGGCGGCAGCTTCGGCATCAGCGAGCCGATCGATGGCGAACCCGCGACCTGCGCCAACGGCGCGACGATCGGCTTCAAGTGCAACTCGCCCGAGCAGGTGGCGGCATTCCATGCGGCGGGTCTCGCCCATGGCGGCACCGCTATCGAGGACCCGCCGGGCGTGCGCGAGGGCGGCTCGCTCGGGCCGATGTACCTCGCCTATCTGCGCGATCCCGATGGCAACAAGCTCTGTGCCCTGTGGCGCGTGCCGGCATGAACGGCGCCGTCAACCTGGCGGAGAAATTCGCGACCTTCACCGAGCATTGGGCACCCCGCCGCGTCGCCAGCTACAACGGCAACGACGTGCGTATCGTGAAGGTGGAAGGCGAGTTCGTCTGGCATGTCCATGACGACACCGACGACTTCTTCCTCGTTATCGACGGCCTGCTCGACATCGAATTGCGCGACCGCACCGTCACGTTGGGGCCGGCCGAGCTCTTCGTCGTCCCGCGCGGAGTCGAGCATCGCCCGGTCGCCCGCCACGGCGAAGTACGGCTGATCAACATCGAACCCGGCGGCACGCACAATCTGGGCGAAGGATCGCCGCAGAGCCCTGTAGTGGACGCTTGATGGAGACGGTCTCCACCAATCGGGCCCATGGCGGCGTGCAGGGCGTGTACCGCCACGCATCGCTGGCCACGGGCACCGACATGACCTTCTCGGTCTATGTCCCGCCGCACGAGGCCGGGGCGAAGCTGCCGGTGCTCTGGTATCTCTCGGGCCTCACTTGCACCCACGCCAATGTCACCGACAAGGGCGAGTATCGCCGGGCCTGCGCCGAGAACGGCGTGATCTTCGTCGTGCCCGACACCTCGCCGCGCGGCGAAGGCGTCGCTGACGATGCCGCTTATGATTTCGGTCAGGGCGCGGGCTTCTATGTCGACGCGACTCAGGCTCCCTGGGCCTCGCATTTCCACATGCGCGCCTATGTCGAGCAGGAGTTGCCCGCGCTGATCGCCGCCGAATTCCCCGCCGACATGGCACGACAGGGCATCACCGGCCATTCGATGGGCGGCCACGGCGCGCTCACCGTTGCGCTCCGCAATCCCGATCGCTTCCGCAGCGTCTCCGCCTTCGCCCCGATCGTCGCGCCCAGCGTCGTGCCATGGGGCGAGAAGGCGCTCGCCGGCTATCTCGGCGAGGATCGCGACGGGTGGCGCCCCTATGATACCTGCGCGCTGATCCTCGACGGCGCGCGCGTACGCGAATTGCTCGTCGATGTCGGCGATGCCGATCCGTTCCTCCACGAACAGCTTCGCCCCGAACTGCTGCGTGCCGCGTGCGATGCCGCGGGCATCCCGCTGACGCTGCGGATCCAGCCGGGCTACGATCACAGCTATTATTTCATCTCCAGCTTCATGGCCGGTCATGTCGCCTGGCATGCCGAACAGCTGCGTACATGAGCCGCTATGATGTCCTGATCGTCGGTGCCGGCCATGCCGGCGCGCAGGCCGCGATCGCGCTTCGCCAGAACAAGTTCGCGGGGTCGATCTGCCTGCTCGGCGACGAGCCCGAGCTGCCTTATGAGCGCCCACCGCTCTCCAAGGAATATCTCGCCGGCGACAAGCCGTTCGAGCGGCTGCTGATCCGCAACGCCGCTTTCTGGCAAGAGCGTGACGTGACGATGCTCGCCGGCCGTTCGGTGACGCGAGTCGATCCGGTCGGCCATAATGTGACCACCACGGATGGCGAGACGATCGGCTATGGCAGCCTGATCTGGGCCGCCGGCGGCAAGCCGCGCCGGCTCGCCTGCGCGGGCGGCGACCTTGTCGGCGTCCACACTGTCCGCACCCGGGCCGATGTCGACCGGATGATCGCCGAGCTTCCGCACGTGCGCCGCGTCGCGGTGATCGGCGGCGGCTATATCGGGCTCGAGGCCGCGGCGGTGCTGACCAAGCTCGGGCGGCAGGTCGTTGTGCTCGAGGCACAGGATCGCGTTCTCGCCCGCGTCGCCGGCGAACCGCTCTCGCGCTTCTTCGAGGACGAGCATCGCGCACACGGTGTCGAGATCCGGCTCGGCGTCACGGTTGAGGCCATTCTCGGCGAAGATCGTGTCACCGGGGTGCAACTGGCCCGCGGCGAAACCGTGCCCGCCGAAATGGCGATCGTGGGCATCGGTATCGATCCCGCGGTCGCACCGCTGCTCGATGCGGGCGCGAACGGTGGAAACGGAGTCGCGATCGACGGCCAATGCCGCACCTCGCTGCCCGATATATTCGCGGTGGGCGATTGCGCGCTCCATGCCAACAATTTCGCCGGCGATCGCCTCATCCGGCTCGAATCGGTCCAGAACGCAAATGATCAGGCGACTGTCGCGGCAAAGACGATCCTCGGGATCGATGCGATTTATGATGCCGTCCCGTGGTTCTGGTCGAACCAGTACGACCTGAAGCTCCAAACCGTCGGCATCTCCGCGGGATATGATAGCACGGTAATGCGTGGCGATCCGGCGGCGCGCAGCTTCTCGCTGATCTATCTCCGCGCCGGACGGGTGATCGCGCTCGACTGCGTCAACGCGACGAAGGATTATGTTCAGGGACGCAAGCTAGTGATCGAGGCCGCGGCGATCGATCCGGCGCGGCTGGCCGATGCGGCCATGCCGCTCAAGGATTTGCCGAGCAGTTGAATAATCGAAAAGTCTCACGCCGGAGTATGAACCAGATGCTGAAGCAGACCCTCGCCGCGCTCGCGCTGCTCTTCGCCCCAGCGGCCCAGGCGCAGGCGGTCAAGGACGCCGATCCCGCTTTGTGGGTAGTGAAGGATGCCGACACCACCATCTATCTCTTCGGCACTGTCCACGTCCTCAAGCCCGGCCTCAGCTGGTTCGACGAGGGCGTGAAGGCGGCGTTCGACAAGAGCGACGAGCTGGTGCTCGAGATGGTCGAGCCCGACACCGCGACGATGCAGGGCCTGATCATGAAGACCGCGCTCAATCCCACAGGGCCGACGCTCACCGAAAAGCTCCCCGCCGACAAGCGCGAAGCCTATGCCAAGGCGATGACCGATGTCGGCGTTCCCGCCGCGGCGCTCGATCGCTTCGATCCCTGGTTCGCCGCAGTGACGCTCAGCCTCGCCGGCTTGCCAAAGCTCGGCTACAATCCCGAGAGCGGCGCCGAGCGCACGCTCAGCGCCGCCGCCAAAGCCGCCAGCAAGCGGATCGTCGGGCTCGAGACTGCGGAGCAGCAGCTCGGCTATTTCGACAATCTGCCCGAGCCGCTCCAGGTCAAGTTCCTCGTCTCAACCGTCGATGATTATCCCAAAATGGCGGCCGAGCTCGACAAGATGATCGCGAGCTGGTCGGCGGGCGATCCCGAAACGCTGGGCAAGACGATGAACGAGGAGCTGGCCGACACGCCCGAGCTCGCCAAGGTGCTGCTGGCCGATCGCAACGCCCGCTGGGCCGATTGGATCGACCAGCGCCTGCAGAAGCCCGGCACCGTTTTCATCGCAGTGGGGGCGGGGCATCTCGCCGGTGCCGAGAGCGTCCAGGCGCAACTCGCGAAGCACAAGCTCACCGTCACGCGCGTCGCCTATTGATGGCGCGTCCGCGACCCTTTGTCGGGCTGCTCGCCGGTGTCGCCGCGGGGCTGGTCGCGTCGGCGGCGATGGCGGTGTTCCAGGCGCAGGCGCAGAAACTGCTGCCCGATCCGGACGAGGACGATCCGGCGACCGTCAAGGCCGCCGATGCGGCGAGCGAGGCGGTGATCGGCGATCCCGTCCCTGAGCCGTATCGCGAGCCGGCGGGGCAGATGGTCCATTATGTCGCCGGCGCGGTGATCGGCGGCATCTATGGCGTCCTCACCGAATATCGGCCCGAAGCGCGTTCGGGCTTCGGCAGTGCCTATGGCATCGCGACGGCGGCGTTGCTCGACGAGGCGGCGATGCCGGCAGCGGGATTGGCGTCCGCGTCGGAGGATACGCCGCTGGCCGTCCATGCCTATGGCGCCGCGTCGCATCTCGTCTACGGCTGGGTGCTCGAAGGCGTCCGCGCGCTGATCGCCGGGCGGCGCTAGAGCAGCAGGTCCTGGTTGGCCGAATTGCGGCCGACCGCCCCGCCGCCGGTGCGGCGGATATGCTCTTGCTGCGCGGTGTGGCGGACATCGACGTCGCGGTCGTTGAGGAACGCCGCGAGCGATTCGTCGTCGATCTCGCTCCACTCCTTGCCGCGATCGGGGCCGTAGCGGACGCGCGGCAGCAACCCCGGCTCCTTCGACCATTGGATCAATTGCTCGACACTGGCTTCGTTGAGCATGTCGCGCAGATGGAACGCAGTCACATAAGCGTCGGGGAAGGCCCGGTGCGCGGGCAGCCCGCGCTCGTGCACCAGCCCTTCGGGCTTGCGCCAGTAACGCAGCATCTGGTTCGAGAAGCCAGGCGAGCTCGGCCAGAGCCGCATCGCGCACTTCCACGTGCAGATCCAGTCGTTGCCGCGAGTCAGCGATGCGGTGCAGAATTGCTGCTCGAAATCCGCACGATGCGCCGCGAGGGCCACGCGCCGCGGCCAGGGATCGAGCACCGGCCGCGCGACGTCATGCCACCACGGGGCGTCGGCGACATCCTCGTCGCGGATATGGTGGACCGCCATGGTCAGCGGCGGGATCTGCCGGCCCGGATTGACCATCCGACTGCCGCCTTCGCCGTGGATCTCCCAGCGGCCGTCGCGCTGCAACGCGACATCCTGCCAGCCGATCTCGCACACGCCATGCGCGGGCGGCGCCTGGCCGGTGGTTTCGAGATCAATGACGCGAATGATGGAAGGGGCGGGTGAGGCCATGCGGCCTAGGTGGGGCTGGAAAGCACGAAATGCCAGCCGAAACTTGCGGTTGCGGGATCAACATCCGATTCGCGGGCGCTCACCGTGCGTCGGAGTTTTGCCGCTCGGCCCGCGCCTTGCATCTCTGCAGCAGATATTCGGCGCGCTCGGACAATTCCTTGGTCGCTTCGATGCTTTCGCGCAGCGCAGCTTGCGCGTCCTCGATTTCGGTGATGTCGTTGATGTCTTGCTCAGTCACAACCCGATCCCACTCGGGCGGATAAACCCTTGATCCAGATCAAGGGTTCCCTCCGCCCGAACGGCTCGCCGCATTTAATGGGCGGCTTGCGGACCGCGTTCGAGGCCGCTTGCGGCGAGCTGGGCGTCGATCATCGCCATCAGCCGATCAAGGCCTTCCTGGCTCTTAGCCTCGGCGCGGGCGACGAGTACGTCCTGCGTATTCGATGCGCGCAGCAGCCACCAGCCGTCGGGGGTGTTGACCCGCGCGCCGTCGGTGCGGTTGACGTCGGCGCCCTCGGCCTCGAGCCGATCGAGCACCTCGTCGATCACTGCGAACTTCCGCGATTCGTCGACCTGGAAGCGCATTTCCGGCGTGTTGATCATCGCCGGCATCTCGTCCTTGATCTGCGTGAGCGACTTGCCGATCACATGGACCGCCTGGATCAGCCGCACCGCGGCATATTGCGCATCGTCGAAGCCGTAATAATTGTGCGCGAAGAAGATGTGGCCGCTCATCTCGCCCGCCAGCGGCGCGCCGGTTTCCTTCATCTTGGTCTTGATCAGGCTGTGGCCGGTCTTCCACATCAGCGGCGTGCCGCCCAGCTCGGCGACGCGGTCATACAGGGCCTGGCTCGCCTTGACGTCCGCGATGATCGTCGCGCCGGGAAGTTCGCGCAGCACAGGTTCGGCCAAAACGGAGAGAAGCTGATCGCCCCAGACGACGCGGCCCTGGCCGTCGATCGCGCCCAGTCGATCGCCGTCGCCGTCGAATGCCAGTCCGAAATCGAGGTTCTTCTCCGCGACAAGCCGCTTCAGGTCGGCGAGGTTCTTCTCGTCGGTAGGATCGGGATGATGGTTAGGGAAATGACCGTCCACTTCGGTGAACAACGTGTGATGCTCACCCGGCAGCAGCTTGACCAGCTTCTCGATCACCGGCCCGGCGGCGCCATTGCCCGTATCCCATCCGACGCGATAGGCGCCGCCGGCATAACCCGCCATCAGGCGCCCGACATAATCGTCAAGGATGTAATAGTCGCTGACGGTCCCTTCGTCGCCGGGCTCGACCGATTCCCAATCGCCTTCGGCGGCTATCCGGCCGAGTTTCTGGATATCCTCACCGAAGAACGGCAGATGCTGGAACACCATCTTGAAGCCGTTGTAATTGCCGGGATTATGGCTGCCGGTTATCTGGATGCCGCCATCCACCTCCAGCGTGGCCTCGGCATAATATAGCATCGGCGTGGGTCCGAGACCGACGCGCACTACGTCGCAGCCCGATGCCGTCAGCCCCTCGACCAAGGCAGCCTCGAGTTCGGGCGACGACACGCGGCCGTCGCGGCCCACCACCACGCGGTGCCCGCCGGCGCGGCGGAGCAGGGTCGCGAAGCCGCGTCCGATCGCGCGTGCGTCGTCGGTGCCAAGTGCCTCCCCCACGATTCCGCGAATGTCATATTCGCGCAGCGAAGTGGGGTCGAAACGGTGCGTCATGATGCCTCCCGGGAAGGTGTTTGCCGGCCTAGGGCCCGAGTACAGGCCCCAAATCTCGAGCACCGCGAAAGTTCAAATGCGGCAGTGCAACAAGATCGAAGCGGTGATCTGTGTCCGCTATGCGCTACGGCGAAGCAACGTGTCGCGCGCGGCGTTGATCCGGCGGGTCAGTTCCTCGGATCCGCCCTTGTCGGGATGTACCGCACTCACCAGCCGGCGATGCGCGCTGCGGATCGCCTCTTCGTCGGCATTGGCACTCACGCCCAGGATCGCGCGCGCCTCATCCTGCGGCATTCTTGGCGCGCGGGGTTTGGGCCGAGGCTTGAGGAACAGATAATAGACTGCCGCGATGATCAGCGCCGCGAGGATCGCCTTGCCCATCAGGCGAACAGCGGCATCGCGACTTCGGGAAGCGCGAGGCCGGCCATCATCTCGCGCAGTTCCTGGCGCGCGGCGACGTGGCTGAGACCCATCTCTCCGAATTCGCGGCTGTCGAGCATCGTCAGCCCCTGCGGGAACAACTCGCGATAGATCACGCGCTCCGACAAACCCGAGATCACGCGGAAGCCGACCCGCTTCGAAAGCTGATCGATCGCCTCCGAGACGCGGCGCATGTTGCGCGCCTCGATATGCTGCATGCGGTTGCGCAGGACGACCCAGTCGATCGTTTCGCCATCGGCCTTGGCGCGGCGTTTGCGCGATTCCCAGATCAGTTCGGAATAGAAGCTGGGTCGCGTCACTTTGTAGGTATCGGGATCGACATGGCCGATCAGGTCGAAATCGACGAAGCTGTCGTTCATCGGCGTGACGAGGGTGTCGGCATTGGTGACGGCGATCCGCGCGAACTTGTCGTCGCGGCCGGGGGTATCGATGACCAGGAAGTCGGCATCGGCGCCGAGATGCTCGAGCGTTTCCGAGAAAAAGTCCATGCTCTCGCCGTCATGCGTCTCGTAGACCGGCGTGGGCAGATCACGGCCGGTGCGTTTTACGGTTGCGAGGCGATTGTCGAGATAGCGGCCCATCGTGCGTTGACGATGGTCGAGATCGAAGCATGCGACCCGCGCGCCCTTGGCGGCCAGCGCGATCGCGGCGTGAACCGCAGTCGTCGACTTGCCGGTGCCGCCCTTCTCATTGGCAAAAACGAGCACGTGCAAGCGCTTAGCTCCGTCGGTCAAGCCCACAACTTCCTTTATTGATCCCGCCGCCCGCGCCCCATAGAAGGCCGCGCTCCTGTCTTATCGAAAGTGTCCAAGCGTGCAAACCGTCCGTCAGCTTGCTCCTCTTCGCTCGGGCGTAGCCGCCTGGCGTGCGGCGGGCGAACGCGTCGCGTTGGTGCCGACCATGGGGGCGCTGCATGACGGGCATATGGCGCTGGTCGAGGCCGCCAAACGGGCTGCCGAGCGCGTCGTCGTGTCGATCTTCGTCAATCCGAAACAGTTCGGACCGAATGAGGACCTCGCCAAATATCCCCGGAAAGAGCTGGCGGATTCGCGGATGCTGGCGGCCGCGGGAGTCGACTTGCTGTGGATGCCGCCGGCGGAGGTCATGTATCCGGAGGGTTTCGCCACCAACATCTCGGTAAGCGGGATCAGCGAGGTGCTCGACGGCGTGCACCGGCCGGGCCATTTCGATGGCGTGGCGACGGTGGTGACCAAGCTGTTCAACCAGGTTCGTCCGGATATCGCATTGTTCGGCGAGAAGGACTGGCAGCAGCTAGCCGTGATCCGGCGGCTGGTCGTGGATCTCGATCTCGACATCGAGATCCACGGCGTTCCAACCCAGCGCGAGGATGACGGACTCGCGCTGTCGTCGCGCAACGCGTATCTGATTCCCGAGGACCGCGCGCGCGCCGTGGCGCTGCCGCGCGCGCTGGGCGTCGCGGAACGTGCGATCGCCAGGGGCGGCGATCCAGAGGCGGCATTGGCGCAGGCGCGCGAGATGCTCGCTGCCGCCGAGTTCGAGATCGATTATGTCACGCTCGCCGATGCCGAGACGCTGGGTGCGCCGATGGAGGGCCGGCCGATGCGCCTGCTCGCCGCCGCGCGGATCGGTGGCACGCGGTTGATCGACAATATCCCGGTGAATACGAACGAATACGGTTAACCTCGTTAACCTTTTGTTTGCCGCTTACCTGCCAATCCTTGCAGCAAGAGGGATCAGCAATAGGGGTAACGGCAATGGGCAACAGCCTCAAGAGCGCGCGTTTCCTGGTAGAGAGCCGTCTTCGTGATGCCGCACGCGGCGACGCCAAGGCCTGTTTCGACCTGGGTATCGTCTATTCGAGCGGCGCGGAGGGGATCGATGTCGATCTCGTCGAAGCGCACAAATGGTTCAACATCGCTGCTGTCTCGGGAAGCGAGCGCGCACAGGAATGCCGCGCCGAAATCTCCGAGGATATGACCGCGCGCGAGATCATCGAAGCGCAGAAGGCCGCCCGCGCCTGGCTGCGCGGGCTCGAGATGCGAGCGGCCTGATTTCACGGCGAAAGCCGTCTCCAATCCTCCCCGCCAGGGGGAGGATTTCTACTTCTTCGCCGCCGCTTTCCTGGGCGCAGCCTTCTTCTTCGGCGCAGCCTTTCTCTTGCCCTTGCCCTTGCCCTTTGCCGGACCCGCTGCGGCGCGTGCGTCGATCAGCTGCGCGGCCTCCTCGAGCGTCAGCTGGTCCTTGTCGATCGACTTGGGCAAGGTCGCGTTGGTCTCGCCGTCGGTGACATAGGCGCCGTAACGCCCTTCCATCAGCTTGATCTCGGCCTCGGTGCGCGGATGCTTGCCGAGCATTTTGAGCGGCTCGCGTGATGCGCCGCGCGCCGGTCGGCCGCCATTGGCCGCGGCTTCGGCGAGCTTCACCACCGCGGCGTTCATGCCGGTTTCGAACACTTCGGCGGTCGACTGGAGCCGGGCATATTTGCCGTCATGCGCCAGATACGGCCCATAGCGCCCGATCGAGGCAGTGATCGGGTTGCCGGTCTCGGGGTGATTGCCGATCGTGCGCGGAAGCTTGAGCAGCTTCAGCGCCCATTCGAGATCAAGATCCACATCCTTGGGGATCGAGGCCCGCGCCGCTTCCTTGCCCTCGCCGAGCTGGATGTACGGTCCGAACCTGCCCGACTTGCGCTCGACATTGAGCCCGGTCTCGGGATCCTGGCCGAGCACCTCGGGTCCGGTGTCCTCGCTGCCCTCGCCGCCGGGCTGGCCGAAGCGGCGAGTGAATTTGCACTCGGGATAGTTCGAGCACGCCACGAACGCGCCGAACTTGCCGCCGCGCAGCGCGAGCCGGCCATTGCCGCAATTGGGGCAGAGCCGGGGATCGCTGCCATCGGCCTTGGCCGGGAAGAGATACGGCTCGAGGAACAGATCGAGCGCGGCAGTGACCTCGCTCGGCTTCTGCTCCATCACTTGCGCCGTGCGCGGCTTGAAGTCCTTCCAGAAGGACTCGAGCACCGCCTGCCATTCGGCGCGGCCGCCGGAGACGTCGTCGAGCTCTTCCTCGAGCCCGGCGGTGAAATCATAGCCGACATATTTCTCGAAGAAACGTTCGAGGAACGCCGTCACCAGCCGTCCGCTCTCCTCGGCGAAGAAGCGGTTCTTCTCGATCTTTACGTAAGCGCGGTCCTTGAGCGTCTGGATGATCGAGGCATAGGTCGACGGGCGGCCGATGCCGAGTTCCTCGAGGCGTTTGACCAAAGATGCTTCCGAGAAGCGCGGCGGCGGCTGGGTGAAATGCTGCTCGGCATTCACTGCCTTCTTGGCCGGAGCGTCGCCAGCGGACATGCGCGGCAGGCGGCGGCTGTCCTCGTCGGCATCCGCGTCGGCCTGTTGGCCAGAGCGGCCAACGGGGTCGTCGCGGCCCTCCTCGTACAATGCGAGATAGCCGGGGAATAGCACGACCTGGCCGGTGGCGCGCAGGCCATGCTGGCCGGTGCCGTCCTCGAGATCGATCGTGGTCCGCTCCATGCGCGCCGACGCCATCTGGCTGGCGAGCGCGCGCTTCCAGATCAGGTCGTAGAGCCGGCCATGGTCGCCCGAGCCCGCCTTGTCCTTCGAGAAGTCGGTCGGGCGAATTGCCTCGTGCGCTTCCTGCGCGTTCTTGGCCTTGGTCTGGTATTGGCGCGGTTTGTCCGGAACATAAGACCCGTCATAGCGTGTCGCGATGGCTTTCCGCGCTTCCTGGATCGCGCCGCCGTCCATCTGGACGCCGTCGGTCCGCATATAGGTGATCGCGCCGTCCTCGTAGAGGCCCTGCGCGATCCGCATCGTGTGGCTGGCCGAGAAGCCAAGCTTGCGGGCCGCCTCCTGCTGGAGGGTCGAGGTGGTGAAGGGCGGCGGCGGGTTGCGCATCGCCGGCTTGGTCTCGACGCTGGAGACCGAGAAGCGGCCCTCCTCGACAGCCTTTTTGGCGGCGAGCGCCGTGCCCTGATCGCCGATCGAGAGCCGGTCGAGCTTGTCGCCCTTGTACTTGACCAGCCGCGCCTGGAACGGGGTGCCATCCTGCTCCATATCGGCGGTGACCGACCAATATTCCTGGGGGGTGAAGCCTTCGATCTCGCGCTCGCGCTCGACGATCAACCGCAGCGCGACCGATTGGACGCGCCCCGCCGACTTGGCGCCGGGCAGCTTGCGCCACAGCACCGGCGAGAGCGTGAAGCCGACGAGATAATCGAGCGCGCGGCGAGCGCGATAGGCATCGATCAGGTCGGTATCGAGCTCGCGCGGCGCCTTCATCGCCTCGAGGATCGCCGGCTTGGTGATCGCGTTGAAGGTCACGCGCTCGACTTCCTTGGGAAGCGCCTTCTTGTTGCGTAAGACTTCCTGGACGTGCCAGCTGATCGCCTCGCCTTCGCGATCAGGGTCGGTCGCGAGGATCAGGCGGTCTGCCTTCTTGGCCTCGTCGGTGATCGCCTTCAGCTGCTTCGACTTGTCCGCATAGGTCTCCCAGTCCATCGCGAACCCCTCATCGGGATTCACCGATCCGTCGCGTGCCGGCAAGTCGCGGACATGGCCGTAGGAAGCGAGGACGCGATAGTCCTTGCCGAGATACTTCTCGATGGTCTTCGCCTTGGCCGGCGATTCTACGATGACAAGCTGCATGGGGGTTAAGCGTTCCTCACGTGTACGCGTGTAAGGTGGGGAGATTGGACCGAGCCCGTCAAGCCGGGGAACGGCGTGCCGGGCGGCAAGTTCTAGCTACATGCTCGATCACACCGGCATTGTCGTCACCGATCTCGCCGAAGCGCGGCGCTTCTACCACGCGATAGCGACGGCGCTGGATTTGACCACCGCCGACAATGGCGAAGGCTCCTTCGTGCTCGGCAAGAGCGCCGGAGAGCCGATCCCCTATCTGTGGATCGGGAGCTTGATTCCCTCTTACTGGATCGAGGGCTCGCGGCCCGGGATCAACCAGACCCATTTCGCCTTCCGCGCCGCGAGCGAGGCGATGGTGCGCGCATTCCACGAAGCCGGGCTCGCGGCCGGCGGACGGGACCACGGCGCACCGGGACCGCGGGAAGGCGTGGAGAATTACTACGGCGCCTTCCTGCTCGATCCCGACGGCAACAACATCGAGGCCTGTTACCGCGGCACCTAGGCTGCCGCTGCCTTCATCCGTGCGCGGATCGCGTCGATGTCGGCGGCGGTGTGGCGTTCGGCGAGGCGGAACTCCTCGGGCCCCGTGCCGCGATTGACCAGCCGGCCGCGCTGCACCGGCTCGCGCACGGCGACTTCCTCGGCCCAGCGGTTGAAATGCCTGTACTCGGCAGTGTTCAGGAACTCGGCCGCGCCGGTATAGCCGTCGCCGCGCGCCACGCCGCCATACCAGGGCCAGACCGCCATGTCGGCGATGGTATAGTCGTCGCCCGCCAGATAACGGTGCTCGGCGAGGTGCGTATCGAGCACGTGGTACTGACGCTTTACTTCCATCGCGTAGCGATTGATCGCATATTCGATCTTGAACGGCGCATAGACGTAGAAATGACCAAAGCCGCCGCCGAGGAACGGCGCCGAGCCCATCTGCCACATCAGCCAGCTCAACGTCGCGGCGCGCTTGGCCGGATCGGTGGGGAGGAAGGCGCCGAACTTCTCGGCGAGATAGATCAGGATCGCGCCGCTCTCGAACACGCGGAGCGCGGGATCGACCGAGCGATCGACCAAAGCGGGGATCTTCGAATTGGGATTGATCGCGACGAAGCCGCTGCCGAACTGGTCGCCCTCGCCGATGTCGATCTTCCACGCGTCATATTCCGCACCCGCATGCCCGGCGGCGAGCAGTTCCTCGAGCAGGATCGTCACCTTCTGGCCGTTGGGCGTACCGAGCGAATAGAGCTGGAGCGGGTGCTCGCCGACGGGCAGCGCCTTGTCGTGCGTCGCGCCCGAGATCGGCCGGTTGATGTTGGCGAACTGGCCGCCGCTGGGCTGTTCCCACGTCCAGACCCTGGGAGGCACATAGCCGGCAGGCTGGTTGCTGGCGGGATCGGGGGCATCGGCCATGTGGAGTCTCCCTGGGAGGACAGTCGTCGCGGCGATGTAGGGCGCCACACGCGACTTGCCAGAGCCGTAACGATGGTTTTGCTTTACCCGACCAAACTCGTTCTGCCGCCGGCGTGACGTTCGAGGCGGCCGGCGAGCTCGAGCTCGAGCAGCACGGTCTGGACGATTGCGGGGCTGAGGCCGCTCTGCCGCACCAGCTCGTCGACGGCGACCGGCACGGGCCCCAGCAGCCCGGTCACCTTGCGCCGGTCGGCATCGCTCGCATCCTCGGGCGGCGGTCCATCGAACTTTCCGGTCGGGGAGCGTACCGCCCGCGAATCGATCGGGCGAATCGCCTCGAGGATATCGTCCACCGACTGCACCAGAGTCGCGCCCTCGCGGATCAGCAGATTGCAGCCCTGGGCGCGCGGGTCGAGGGGCGAGCCGGGGACCGCCATGACCTCGCGCCCCGCCTCGGCGGCGATACGGGCGGTGATCAGCGAGCCCGACCGCGGCGCCGCCTCGACCACCACGGTGCCGAGCGTGAGCCCGGCGATGATGCGGTTGCGCGAGGGGAAGAAGCGCGCGAGCGGCTCGGTGCCCGGCGGTTGCTCGGCGACGAGCAGGCCCTGGCGCGCGACGCGCTCCTGGAGCTCGGCATTTTCGGGCGGGAAGGCGATGTCGATGCCGCTGGCGATCACGCCGACCGTCCCGGCTTCGATCGATCCCATATGCGCGGCGGTATCGATTCCGCGGGCGAGACCCGACACGATCGTCGCGCCGGCCTCGCTCAGGCCGATCGCGAGCTGACGCGCGAAGCGGCACGCCGCGGCCGAGGCATTGCGCGCGCCGACCATCGCGACGCAGGTGCGATCGAGCAAGTCCAGCCTGCCGCGCAGGATCAGCGCGGGCGGGGCGCTCTCCAGCTCCGCGAGCAGCGAGGGATAATCGGGATCGTCGAGGAACAGGTATCGCGCGCCGAGCTTCTCGACCGCGATGATCTCGCGGCGGACGGATACGAGGTCGGCGATCCTCGGGGCGCGTCCGCCGCCGCGCGCAGCGAGCATCGGCAGCGCTTCGAGTGCCCCATCGGCGGTGCCGAAGCGCGCGATGAGCTGACGCCAGGTGATCGGGCCGATATTCGCCGAGCGCAGCAGCCGCAGCCGCGCTTCGCGGCTGTCAGTCACGCTTCTTGCCGATGCGCGGTTCGGTGCCGCTCAACAGCCGGTCGATATTGTCGCGGTGCTTCCACAGCACCACCAGCGCCAGCGCGAGGAACAGCAATACCAGATCGATGCGCGCCCAGAAGGCAGCGCTGACCGGTGCGCTGATCGCGGCGGTGATGCCCGCCAGCGAGGAAATGCGGAGCGCCGCGAGCAGCCCGAGCCATATTGCAGCGTAGACGAGGCCGGAGGGCCAGTGGAGCGCGACGACGATTCCCATCAAGGTCGCGACGCCCTTGCCGCCCCGGAAACGCAGCCAAACCGGGTAACAATGGCCGAAAAAGGCGCCCAGCCCGGCGAGCACCGCCGTCCCGGGCAGCAGCCAGTCGGCGAGCAGCACTGCTGCCGCACCCTTGGCGAGATCGAGCAGCAATGTCGCCGCCGCCAGACCCTTGCGTCCGGTGCGCAGCACGTTGGTGGCGCCGATATTGCCCGAACCGATCTGACGCAGATCGCCGGCGCCAGCCATGCGCGTGAGCAGCACGCCGAACGGAATCGAGCCGAGCAGATAGCCGAGCAGGATCGCGGCAGCAGGAGGCATCCAGATTATTTCGGTCGGCAATGGCTTCCCCCTGACGTGATCAACATAATCGCTGTCCGGCGCGCTGCAACCTCGGCGTGGTTGACGCGCGCCGGGCGGAGCTCCATTCGCCCGGCATGGCCGACAGACGACCGATCCTGTTCTTCGATTCCGGCGTGGGCGGGCTTTCGGTGCTGGCGCCGACCACGAAGCTGCTTCCCCGTGCGCCCCTGGTCTATGTCGCCGATTCGGCTGGATTTCCCTATGGCACCCGCAGCGAGGCCGAGATCGCCGCGCGGGTGCCTGCGTTGCTCGGGCGGCTGGCGGAGCGCTACGATCCGCGGCTGATCGTGATCGCGTGCAACACCGCCTCGACGATCGCGCTACAGCATGTCCGCGCCGCGCTCGACCTGCCGATCGTCGGTACCGTCCCCGCGATCAAGCCGGCCGCCGAACTGAGCCGCACCCGCGTCATCGGCGTGCTCGGCACCGAGGCGACGGTGCGCCAACCTTATGTCGACGATCTCGCCGCCCGCTTCGCGGCCGATTGCACGGTGCTCCGCCACGGCTCCGCCGAGCTGGTCGAGATGGCGGAAGCTGCGCTGGGCGGGGACCCGCCGTCGCAGGCGTCGATTCGCGCCGCACTCGATGGCCTGTTGGCACAGGACCGCGGCGACGCGATCGACGTTATCGTCAATGCCTGCACCCATTTCCCGCTGCTGGAGGACGCGCTCGTCGCCGCCACCGGTGGAAAGATCCGCTTCATCGATGGTGGCCCGGGGATCGCCCGGCGTGTCGCGCATTTGACCGAGGGACAGCAATGGCCGGAGGTGCCTGGCCCCGGCCGCGCCGTCTTCACCGCCGCGAACGCACGGACCGGAAAGCTCGCTCCCGCGCTGGCGCGTTTCGGGCTGACCGAAATCGAGGAACTCTAAGCCTGCGCCGTGCTCATGGTCGCGGGGCTCTGCATCAAGGTGGAATAGCGCTCCGCCAGCTCGAGATGGACTCGCCGCGCGGTCGTGTCGTCTGCACGCGCAGCCCGCTCGCGCTCCTGTCGTTCGCGCCGCTGGTAATATTCCAGGTCGAGGCTGCTCATGTTGCCGTTCATATCGTCGCTCCATAGCGCAAGCGGGAGCACGAACCGTCTCTCTGCCACGGACTTGCTTGATGCCGAGTCGCCCGCGATGTCTGAATTCCTATCATTTCGCCGAGTGCCACGTGCTGATCCGGATCAGGATTCGAGCATTTTCCAATGATTTTAGAACATTTCTATCGCTTTAGCTTCGAAATGGGCATGGCGGCTGCGCATATCCCCCGCGATATTCGCTTGTGCCGGATGGCTGGAAATGCGCAGATTTTGGGGGTAGGGAGCAGGCCCATGCACACGAAGGACAGCCCTGCGCCCGCCATCGACTATTCGCGGGTCTTCAATCAGGCGATCGATCGCCTGCATGCCGAGGGCCGCTACCGCGTGTTCATCGACGTTCTGCGCAACAAGGGCGCCTATCCCAATGCGCGCTGCTTCGCGGGGCATAATGGACCCAAGCCGATCGTCGTGTGGTGCTCGAACGACTATCTGGCGATGGGCCAGCACCCCAAGGTGATCGCCGCGATGGAGGAAGCCCTTCACGACGTCGGCGCCGGATCGGGCGGCACGCGCAACATCGGCGGCAACACCCATTACCATATCGAGCTCGAGCATGAACTGGCCGACCTGCACGGCAAGGAAGGCGCACTGCTGTTCACTTCGGGCTATGTCTCGAACGAAGCGACGCTCTCGACGCTCGCCAGGCTGATGCCCGGCTGCATCGTCTATTCGGACGAATTGAACCACGCGTCCATGATCGCGGGCATCCGCAATTCGGGCTGCGAGAAGCGCGTGTTCCGCCACAACGATCTCGCGCATCTCGAGGAATTGCTCGCCGCCGATGATCCCGGCGCGCCCAAGCTGATCGCGTTCGAGAGCGTCTATTCGATGGACGCCGATATCGCGCCCATCGCCGCGATCTGCGACCTTGCCGACAAATATAACGCGCTGACCTATCTCGACGAAGTCCATGCCGTGGGCATGTACGGCGCGCGGGGCGGCGGCATCTCCGAGCGCGACGGCGTGGCGGAGCGGATCACGATCATCGAGGGGACGCTGGGCAAGGCGTTCGGCGTAATGGGCGGGTATATCGCCGCCGATCAGGTGATCATCGACGTGATCCGCAGCTATGCGCCGGGCTTCATCTTCACGACATCGCTGTCGCCGGTACTGGTCGCGGGGGCGCTGGCGAGCGTGAAGCACCTCAAGGCATCCACCACCGAACGTGAGGGGCAGCAGGAAGCAGCCGCGAAGCTCAAGGCGCTGATGACCGAGGCCGGGCTGCCGGTACTCCCCTCGACCACGCATATCGTGCCGCTGATGGTCGGCGATCCGGTCAAGGCCAAGAAGATCAGCGACGTGCTGCTCGCCGAGTATGGCGTCTACGTCCAGCCGATCAATTATCCGACGGTGCCGCGCGGCACCGAGCGGCTGCGCTTCACCCCCGGCCCCGCGCACGACGAGGCGATGATGCGCGAGCTCACGCAAGCGCTGGTCGAGATATGGGGCCGGCTGGAGCTCCGGCTGGCAGCCTGACACCTTGGCTGCGCATCCGCCCGGCCCCGAACTCACCCACGACCTCTACCTCCATATCCGCGTGATCATCAGCATCGTGCTGGGGATCGCGATCACGCGCGTGCTTTCGGGGCTGGCGAAGTTCGTCCAGCATCCGGGCAAGCTCAAGGTCTATCCGGTTCACCTGCTGTGGGCGCTGATCGTCCTGATCTCGTCGATCCATTTCTGGTGGTGGGAGTTCGGCCTGGCTGCGATCACCAGCTGGCGATTCGAATTGTTCCTGTTCGTCCTGTTCTACGCCTTCCTGTTCGCGCTGATGGCGAACATCCTGTTTCCCGACGAACTCGAGGAATATGCGGGCTATCAGGATTATTTCCAGTCGCGGCGGGGCTGGTTCTTCGGCCTGCTGATCGTGTCGATGCTCACCGACTGGTTCGACAGCGCGATCAAAGGGCATGCCTATCTGGCGAGCTTCGGCATCGAATATCCCGTGCGGATCGTGGCGACCATCGCGCTGGCGCTGACGGCGATGCGCACCCGCAACGCCCGCTTCCACCTTGTCTTCGCGCTGGCCTACCTCGTTTATTATGTCTCGTGGATCATTCGCGTCTATGATCCGGGGCGCGGCTAGGGCCGGCCGAGCACGGCGCTCCACGCATAGCCGCGATATAGAGGGGTGAATTGGAGGGTGAGCCCGCGCGCCTCGGCCACGCGCCTGAGCACGGCAGGCAATTCGCGGCGCGGATAGACGTGGAAGTCGTTGAGCGACTTGAAGTGGAGCCGCTTCACCAGGGCGGGCAGCCGCTCATATTGGCCAAAGTCTACGATGTGGAGCCCGCCGCCCGGCGCGAGGCTCGCCGCGCTCCGCTCGATCGCTTCCTGCCAGGGCGGGATCATCGACAGCGTGTAGCTCATGAAGATCCGGTCGACCTTCTCCATCCCGAACAGTCGCTCGGTATCGAAATTGCCGGCGTCGCCCTGCGCGAGCGTTATCCGATCGGACAGGCCGGTGCGCGCGACCGACTTGCGGGCGGTCTCGAGCATCGCCTCGCTGATATCGAAGCCGTGGAAGCGTGCGTCGGGCCAGGTCTTCGCCGCGACGATGAGATTGCGCGCGGTGCCGCAGCCGACTTCGACCACCGTTCCGCCCGGCGACGGCGCGAGACTGCGGATCAGCTGGTCGCGTCCCAACAGGTAGAATTTGCGCGTGAGGTCGTAGAAGTGGCGATGGAGCGAATAGACATCATCCATCAGCGCCTTTTGTTCGCTTGCCACCGCGGTCATGCGTGCGGCTTCAGCGTCCAGAGGTGCGTCGCGCCATAGACCGACGAGCGATCGCGCCGCGTCCAGTCGTCGCGCTTGGCGGCATCGGCATATTCCCACTGGTCGAGGATCGTCGCGGGAACATGGCCGGCGACCACGTCGGGCGCCGCCGCAGTGCGATAGAGCACGCGCGCGCCGGGTTTGGCGGTGCGCGTGATCTCGCTCCAGATCCGGGTGAGCTGCGCGTCGGTCATCCAGTCCTGTGCGTCGAGCAATATGTAGCGGTCGAGCGACTGCGCCGGCATGTTTTCCAGATAGTCGGCATAGTTGGTGTGCCGGATCTCGACGCGATCGGCGCGCGCACGGACCGCGTCATAGTGCGCCTTCTGCAGATAGGGCGGCAGCGGCGCGTCTTCATGCTTGCCATAGCCGCGGCCGAACGCCTGCCAGGCGTAGAAATTATCCTTGATGTCGAAATCGCAGGCGAGCTTGCGCAGCCGGCTCTTGAGCGCACCGGTGATGCCCTGCGCGTCGTCGACCTTGAGCAGGTCGTACTGTGCGGGCGGGATGCCGAAGCCGAACAAAGCGGCGGGCTGATCGACCAGCCAGCGCAGAAACTTCTTCTCGAAGAAAGGGGCGTAGCGCGTCTCGAAGATCGCGCGCTGCTCCTCGATCGTCTGCGCCTTCAGAATCTCGCGCGGGTCGATCCGGTAGAGCCGCCCGAGGAAATGGACGAAGCCGATCAGATTGCCGAGCAGCCCGCGGCGATAAAAGCCCGTGGCAAAGCCCGAGATCCGGCGGCGGCCGCTCAGGTCACGGCCTTCCCAATAAGCGCGGGTCGTTTCATCGAGATGCGGGCGCAAATGGCGTTCGTACAGCGCAATATTCTCGGTGCGATCGGCATCGGCGAAGAACGCGCGGAAGCTGGCGTAGTCGGGAAGATGCAGCGCCGCCGCCTGCTTAAGCTTGTTGAGCGCGATGTGCGCGGGATTGAGATCGACCGCGGTGATTCGCTTCGGATCGGCGGTCAAATAGGAGAAGGCGTTGCAGCCGCCCGACGCGATCGTCACGACATGGCTGTCGGGAGTGATCTCCAGCGCCTCCATGTCGACAACCGGATCTTCCCAGATCTGGGCGTAGACGAGGCCGCGAAAGGCGAAAGTGAAGGCGCGTTCGAGCAGGCCCTCCTTGCTCAGATGCTCGTGGCGATGCACCGCACCGCGTACGGCGCCGTTCTTCGGCGTCTTGGCAAGAGTTCCCATGGCCGGACTCCAGATGTGCGCTGCCCGGACCGCCGGGCGAGGTCGCGCCCTGCTAGCCGGGACATGTGACATCCGCCGGTCAGTCAGGTCACCGTTTCGTGACGCCCTCGCCCGGTGCCTGGGTCGCGGCCGCGGTCGAAGGCCGTGCGCGGCGGCACCGGCTCCGCCCGCCGCCGCGTACGAGCGCCTAGCGGGTTGTGTTGTCGATCGCGTTGCCAGTGTCGCGGGCGCCTTTTGCAACCGTGTCGCCGACATCGTCCGCGGTGTTCTCGATGGCGCGACCTGCGCGGTCGGCACCGTTCTCGATCATGTCGCCGGTCCTGGCGGCGGCGTTCTCCAGGCTGTCGCCGGTATTCTCGACGGCGCTGGTCAGATTATCTTGTGTGCCTTCTGAGCATGCACCTAGGGCCAGGCCAAAAGCGAGCGCGGGCGCAAAAACGAGAATTGATTTACGCATTTCGGTCTCCAGGGGTTGTCTCAGTCTAGCCAGCACAGGTCCGAGGGCGTAGGGAGCGCGGCATGCCGCGCCGTATCGCCATCGCCTCGGATCATGCCGCCTTCGTCATGAAATCGGAACTCGCCATATGGTTGCGTGACGAGGGGCACGAAGTGCTCGATCTCGGCCCCGCCAACACCGACAGCGTCGATTATCCCGATTACGGCTATGCACTCGCCCGCGCGATCGAGCAGGGTGAGGCGGAGGCCGGCGTGGCGTTGTGCGGATCGGGGATCGGTATCTCGATCGCCGTCAATCGCAATCCCGCCGCGCGTTGCGCACTGGTTTCAGAGCCGCTCTCGGCGAGCCTTGCGCGCCAGCATAACGATGCCAATGTCGTGGCCCTGGGCGCGCGGCTGATCGGCCTCGAAATGGCGAAGGCTTGCGTCTCCGCCTTCCTCGAAACCGAATTCCTCGGCGATCGCCACCAGCGCCGCGTCGATAAACTCAGCGCACCGACAAGGAGCCCAGTATGAGTACCAACCCCCAGACGGCAGGGCTCCAGCCCGACGGCTTCTTCACCAAGGGCCTTTCCGAAGCCGATCCGGCGATCTTCGCCGGCGTCCGCCACGAACTCGATCGCGAGCAGCACCAGATCGAGTTGATCGCCAGCGAGAACATCGTCTCGAAGGCGGTGCTCGAGGCGCAGGGTTCGGTGTTCACCAACAAGTACGCGGAGGGTTATCCCGGCAAGCGTTACTATCAGGGCTGCCATCCTTCGGACGAAGTCGAGCAGCTGGCGATCGACCGCGCCAGGCAATTGTTCGGTTGCGATTTCGCCAACGTCCAGCCGCATTCGGGCGCGCAGGCCAACGGCGCGGTGATGCTGGCGCTTACCAAGCCGGGCGATACGATCATGGGGCTCAGCCTCGATTCGGGCGGGCACCTCACCCATGGCGCGCGTGCGGCGATGAGCGGCAAGTGGTTCAACGCGATCCAGTACGGCGTGCATCCCGATACGCATTTGATCGATTTCGACGAGGTCGAGGCCAAGGCCAAGGAGCACAAGCCGAAGCTGATCATCGCGGGCGGCTCGGCCTATCCGCGGATCATCGATTTCGCCCGCTTCCGCGCAATCGCCGACGAAGTCGGCGCGATCTTCATGGTCGACATGGCGCACTTCGCGGGCCTGGTCGCCGGCGGCGTCCACCCCACCCCGTTCGGCCACGCCCATGTCGTGACGACAACCACGCACAAGACGTTGCGCGGTCCGCGTGGCGGCGCGGTGTTCACCAATGACGAGGCGATCGCCAAGAAGATCAACTCGGCGGTGTTTCCCGGGCTCCAGGGCGGCCCGCTGATGCACGTGATCGCAGCCAAGGCAGTCGCGTTCGGCGAGGCGCTGCGTCCCGACTTCAAGAGCTATGCCGCGGCGATCGTCGAGAATGCCAAGGTGCTGGCGGCGACGCTCAACGAGCGCGGCGCCAACCTCGTCTCGGGCGGCACCGACACGCATCTTGCTCTGGTCGACCTCACACCGCTGGGCGTGACCGGCAAGGACGCCGACGAGGCACTCGAGCGCGCCGCGATCACCTGCAACAAGAACGGCATTCCCAACGATCCGCTGCCCCCGGTCAAGACCAGCGGCATCCGCGTCGGCTCGCCCGCCGGCACCACGCGCGGCTTCGGCCCGGCCGAGTTCCGCGAGATCGGCAACATGGTCGCCGATGTGCTCGAAGGGCTGCGCAAGAATGGCGAGCAGGGCGATGCGCAGATCGAAGCGAATGTCCGCGAGCGCGTCCGCGCTTTGTGCGAGCGCTTCCCCATCTATCCGGAGCTGTAATTGCGCTGCCCGTTCTGCGGAAATGAAGACAGCCAGGTGAAGGACAGCCGCCCCACCGAAGACGGGGCGGCGATCCGGCGGCGGCGGCAGTGCGAGGCATGCGCCGCGCGTTTCACTACGTTCGAACGCATCCAGCTGCGCGACCTGACGGTGGTGAAGAACCAGGACCGCCGTGAGCCGTTCGAGCGCGACAAGCTCATCCGCTCGGTCACGCTCGCCGCGCGCAAGCGTCCCGTCACCTCGGCGCAGATCGAGCGGCTGGTATCGGGCATCCAGCGCCAGCTCGAGACGCAGGGCGACAGCGAGATTCCCTCGCAGCGGATCGGCGAGATGGTGATGGACGGGCTGAAGGGCCTGGATTCAGTCGCCTATATCCGCTTTGCCAGCGTCTATAAGGACTTCCGCGAGGCGAAGGACTTCGAGGAATTCGCCGGCAATGTCAGCGAGGTGGGGAAGGGGTGAACCCCGTCATCGTCCTCGTGCGCCCGCAATTGGGCGAGAATATCGGCAAGGCGGCACGCGCGATGCTCAATTTCGGGCTGACCGAGATGCGCCTAGTGGCGCCGCGGGACGGCTGGCCCAATCCGTCGGCGGGTCCGGCAGCCAGCGGCGCCGACATCGTCCTCGAAAAGGCTCAGGTGTTCGGCAGCGTCGCCGAAGCGGTGGCCGATTGCGGCCAGGTTTATGCCACCACGGTGCGCAAGCGCGGGGTCACCAAGCCGGTGGTCACGCCCGAAGCGGCGGCACGCGCGATCCGTTCGGCCGCCGGGCGTTCGGCGATCCTGTTCGGGCCCGAGCGTTCGGGACTGGAAACCGACGATATCGCGCTCGCGCGGACGATCATCACCGTGCCGATCAACCCCGAATTCGGCTCGTTGAACCTCGCCCAGGCGGTGATCCTCGTCGCTTATGAATGGTCTAAGGGGGCTAGCCTCGCCAGCCCGCCCGCCACCGATATCGATCCGCCGGCGCCGCAGGACGAGCTGGAAGGGATGATCGGCCAGCTCGACGCCATGCTCGAGGGATCGGGCTATTACTTCCCGCCTGCTCGCGTGCCCACCACGCGACGGACGCTTCGCACGCTGCTGACCAAGCCGGGCTGGACCTCGCAGGAAGTCCGCACGATGCGCGGCGTGCTGTCGGCGCTCGCCGGGCGCAAGCTGTATCGCGACCGATGAGCCCTCCGGCTTTGCAGGATCGCGTCTGCGCGTCTAGAAGTTGCGCATGCGCCGACTCTGAGGTGCTTCCGGAGAGTTATTGAATGTTCACGAGCTTTTTCGCGCTGACCTTCGCCGCCGCGCTTCAGAATGCCCCTGCGCCGGAAGCCGCCAAGCCGGCCGCAGAGAAGAAGATCTGCAAGTCGGTGCCTGCAGTCAACTCACGGCTCGGCCACAAGCGCGTCTGCATGACCGCATCGCAGGCGAAGCTCGAAGAGGAGCGCGCCCGCGGCGAAGCCGAGCGCGCTACCCCTCCCGCCGGGCTCTGACTGCCGGCGGCTCAGCGCCGATCGAACGCTTCCAACTCGTACGCGATCGACGCTTCGACCAGCTGGTCCCAGAATTCGCCTACCGGCGCCTCGGGGATACCGGCGGCACGGGCGCTTGCGCGCGCGTTGGCGATGACCTGTGCCTTGCGCGCCTCATCGCGGACATGGCTGCGTTCGGGCTTGATGCGGGCGGCCGCATCCATGTAACCGAAGCGGCGCGCGAGCAAAGCGACCAGCGCGCGGTCGACCGCGTCGACTCCGGCGCGCACCTCGGCCATCGTCGTGCAGGCTTCGGGATCGAGAGTGTCTTGCATGCCCGACCCTTGGCGGGTGCCCACGCGCCTGTCCAGCTTGACTCGCCGGCACATGGCGGCTAACCGCGCGCCTTCGCAATGGCCCCGCACCCCGGTGAAGCGGTGGCCCTGCCCTCCCCACAAGGAATCAGCAGGCGGATACCGGGACCAACCCCGCGTTCCCGACAGGGAGAGCGGATTACGTCATTCTGTGATTGCAAAGGATTAGATATGTCGAAGCGCTCCAGCGCCAAGCACAAGCTCGACCGCCGGATGGGCGAAAACATCTGGGGTCGCCCGAAGAGCCCGGTCAACAAGCGTGAATACGGCCCCGGCCAGCACGGCCAGCGCCGCAAGGGCAAGATGTCGGACTTCGGCATCCAGCTTCGCGCCAAGCAGAAGCTCAAGGGCTATTACGGCGACATCACCGAGAAGCAGTTCAAGAAGTCGTACGAGGACGCGTCGCGCATGAAGGGCGATACCGGTCAGAACCTGATCGGCCTGCTCGAGATGCGCCTCGACATGATCGTCTATCGCGCCAAGTTCGCGCCGACGATCTTTGCCGCGCGCCAGCTGGTTAACCATGGCCATGTCCGCGTCGATGGCGAGAAGTGCAACATCGGTTCGCGCCGCATCAAGCCTGGCCAGGTCGTCTCGCTTTCGTCGAAGGCGCAGGAAATGGCGCTGGTGATGGAGGCGCAGAGCCTCTCCGAGCGCGACATTCCCGATTATGTCGTTCCGGAAGGCGCGTCGAAGATCACCTTCACGCGCGTGCCCACGCTCGACGAAGTGCCCTATCCGGTGCGCATGGAGCCGAACCTCGTCGTCGAGTTCTACTCGCGCTGATCCGGCTTCCCATCTGGGAACGAAGAGGGGCGGTCCTTCGGGGCCGCCCTTTTTCTATGGCGTCAGGGTAATGGCAGATTCGGAGGGTGGCCCTCAGGCCGGACTTGCAGGGGCGAGACCGCGCTGCCAAACTCGGCTTCGGTCTTATTCGTCAGGATGCCGTATGCGCTTCGTTTCGATTGCCGCCATTTCGGCGACCCGGCAAGCCGCATGAGCGGTCCTCGCCTCTCCGACTTCGTGGCGGGCACCGTCTATGACGTGCAGGCGGCGGATGCGACCTATCCGCTCACGCTCGACAAGGGGCAGGCACTATCCGATTCAGGGCGTGAGAACGGATCGTTCCGGCTCGAATTCCTCGGGCCCGTCGATCCGATCCTGCCGCAGGCGACCTATCGTTTCGCCGGCGGAGAAGAGGATCACGACATCTTCATCGTGCCCATCGCCCGCGATGCCGGCGGCGTACGGTATGAGGCGATCTTCTACTAGCCTGCGGCGCGCCATTCCCAGAGGTCATAAGCGCCCCGATCGCCATCCACGATCGTGAATCCGAGCCGCGCATAGAGCGTTCGCGCGGGATTGTTCTTCTCGACATGGATCGTGACGCTCTTGCCCAGCGGGGCGGCCTGGGCGAACACGTCGCGCACCAATGCCGCGCCGATACCCTGGCGCCGCGCCGCGGGCATCAGCGAGATATCGACGATCCGGATTTCGCCGGGCATGGCGTACAGATAGAGCCGCCCGATCGCCGCGCCGCCGCGCTCGACGATCATCGCCTGCATGCCCTGATAATGTTGCTCGTAATGTGCGTGCTGCGCGGCGTGCTGTTGCGCGAGGAATGCCTGCTTGGTCTCGGCAGGCCAAGGTACCGGCGCCAGCTCCTCGGCGCGCGTCGAGGCATAGAGCGCCGCAGTGAAGGGCAGGTCCGCGTCCGACATCGGCCGCAGCACAACCTTCAGCGCGGCAACCTCGCGCACCGGCAATGGCATGGCGGACGTCAGGGGCGCGCCGGGAACACGCCCTGAAGCGCAATGCAGAAAGACAAAGTGAGATAGGGCATCATGTTGTTGTGCGGCAAACCGCCGCCGGCGGGGCCGAGTGCTTGCGGCGCCGCCATCTGAACCAACGGAGTCAGCGTGGTCGAATAGACGAAGAGGTTGGAGCGACCCAGCACGTTGTTCGTCGGATCGTTCGACTCCGCCGGATCGCCGCTCGCGGTCATCAAAGAGTGATTGTGCCCCGGAATCTCGCTCTGGAGCAGAGTCACGTTCTCGGAACCGCCCGTCTGACCGAGATCATACAAAGACAGGCCGGGCCCCTGACCCGGATGCATCGGCACCGAACCTTCGAGATCCGGAAGCGCGAACGTGCTCTTGCCGTCGCCGCCATAGGTGGTGCCGAGCAGCGAAAAGAGCGCCGTATTCTGCGAAATCGGCAGGAGCTGCCCATTGCAAAACGCCCAGCCCGTCGGCGGGAAGTTGAATGGGAAAACCCGGATTTCGGCAACGAACGGATCGGCCAAGGCACGGCTCCTCAGGTTTGGCTGGGGTAGATCCCGAACAGCGAGATGATGAAGTCGACGCAAAGATAGGGCTGGATGTTGGTATGCGGCTGCGTGCCGCCGACCGGTGAAATTGATTGGGCGTTCAGCGGATCGCCGGCCTGGGCATTGACGAACGCGTCGATCGAAGTGGATTTGCCGATCACCGAATTCGTCGGCGTCGGCGAGGTGGCCGTGTTCGTCGACCCGAACATGGTATGGGTGTGGTTCGGGATCTGCTGGGTCGTCAGCGTGACTTCCTCGACGCCGCCGGTCTCCGCCAGAATGAAGCCGTTCCCCTGGTGCAGCGGAACGCGCCCGCGCAGGTCGGGCAGAGCGAAGGTGGACTGGCCATCACCGCCATAGCTGGTGCCGATCAGCTGAAACAGCGTCTCGTTCTCCGAGATCGCCAGGAGCTGACCTTCGCAGAACATCCAGCCATTGGGCGGGAAATTGCCCGCGAACATCCGGATTTCACCGACATAAGGTTGTGCCATCGGCTGGTTCCTCAGTTCTGCGAGGGGAAGATGCCCTGGAGCGCGATGCACCAGTTCAGCGTCAGGAAGGGCTGCATGTTCAGGTGTGCCTGGCTACCGCCCACGCTGCTGACCGCACTGGGCGCGAGCGCTGCCAGCCCCGCCGGACCCGTATAGAAGTCGTTCGGTGGCGAGCCGGAAAGGAGCGTGGTGTTGGCGGGGATGTTGACGGTGGCGTTCGCCGAGGTCGCCTGGAGAAAGTGGAAGTGCGTCGGCAATTCGTTGATGGTGAGCGTATGCGCCTGCTGCCCGCCCGCTTCGCCGAGCGTATGACCGTTGCCGCTGTGGATCGGCGCACGGCCCCGCAGGTCAGGCAAGGCGAAGGTCGTCTGACCATTGCCGCCATAAGTGGTGCCCAGCAGCGCGAACAGCGCCTGGTTCTGGTTGATTGGAAGAAATTGCCCGTTGCACAACGCCCAACCCTTGGGCGCGAAGCTAAAGGAAAAAAGCCTCAGCTCCGACAAATACGGTTCAGCCATGCCCGATTCTCCCCCGATGGCTTATGATTTACCCACGAAACGAAATTGGCAAGTCCTATTCTTCAAGGTCGTGCATCGACACCAAAGGATGATGCGTAATAGCTGCGTAAGATCAGTGTACTTTCGATGACAACTGCGCTGCAGCATAATCGAGGGGAAGGGCCAGTTGTCCCGATTTTGTGTCCGCCTCGATGCTGACGAAAGCCGATTTTACCGTTGGTTAGACCGACAAGTACCGCCGAAAACCTGGTTGCCGACAATCCTGCTCACCCGACGCCAAGCCGGTGAAGCGGCGGCCGCTGCGGGAAAGTTGCCCACGGGACCGACCCGGGCCGGGGCCCTGCCGCAACGCTTGCCGGTACCTCGGCGCGCTGTCACACTCGCGCCAATCCCATCGCCAGGAGTTTTCATGCGCCTCGCTCTTTCCGCCATTCTCTTGCTCGCCAGCACCTCCGCGGCAGCGCAGACGGCGCCGCAGATCTCGGTCGACACGCTGAAGCAAGTGACCGAACGGCTTTCGTCCGACGAATTCGAAGGCCGCGCGCCGGCGACTGCGGGCGAGGAGAAGACGCTCGCTTATCTGGTCGAGCGCTTCCAGAAGGCCGGGCTCAAGCCCGGCAACAAGGGCAGCTGGTTCCAGGATGTGCCGCTGGTCGAGATCACTTCGCAGAACGTCACGCCGCTCAGCTTCACGGGGGGCAAGACGCCGGTCAGTCTCGACTATCGCAAGGACGTGGTCATCGCGACCTATCAGGTCACGCCGAAGACCGTCGTCAAGGACAGCGACGTCGTGTTCGTCGGCTATGGCATCAATGCCCCCGAGCGCGGCTGGAACGACTATGCCGGCGTGGACGTGAAGGGGAAGACCGTGGTCATTCTCGTCAACGATCCCGACTGGCAGACGCAGGAGCTCAAGGGCGAATTCGGCGGCCGGGCGATGACCTATTACGGCCGCTGGACCTACAAATATGAGGAAGCCGCGCGGCAGGGCGCCGCCGCGGCGATCATCGTCCATGATACCGAGCCCGCCGCTTATGGCTGGGGCGTGGTGCAATCCTCGTGGACCGGGCCGCAGCTCGAGCAGGACACGCCGGGCGATCACATGGACCAGTCGAAGGCGATCGGCTGGATCCAGCAGGATGCCGCCAAAGCGCTCTTCGCCAGCGCCGGCAAGGATTATGCGGCTTTGCTGGAGGCGGCGAAGCACAAGGGCTTCAAGGCGGTGCCGTTGGGCGTCAAGGCGCAAGTGTCGTTCGACAACACCATCCGGCGGCAGGCATCGAAGAACGTCGTCGGCATCTTGCCCGGCAGCGAGCGGCCCGACGAGTATGTGCTCTATTCGGCGCATTGGGATCATCTCGGCCGCTGCGACGCAGTCAACGGCGACGACATCTGCAACGGCGCGCTCGACAATGCTTCGGGCACCGCTTCGCTGATCGCGCTCGCCGAGGCGCACGCCAAAGTGGGGCCGGCGAAGCGCAGCCTCGTCTTCCTCGCGGTCACGGCCGAGGAATCGGGGCTGCTCGGTTCCAAATTCTATGCGGAGAACCCGGTCTTCCCGCTCGCCCGGACGGTGGGCGGCGTGAACATGGACGGCGTCAACAATGTCGGCCGCGCGAAGGACTTCGTGCTGGTCGGGGTCGGCAAATCCGAGCTCGAGGACCTGGTGAAGCCGTTCGTGGCGGCGCAGGACCGGGTGATCGTCCCCGAGCCCACTCCCGAGCGCGGCTATTATTATCGTTCGGACCATTTCAGCTTCGCCAAATTGGGCGTGCCGATGCTCTACGGCGAAAGCGGCGAGGACCTGCGCGTCGGCGGCAAGGAAGCGGGCAAGAAGGCGGCGGACGACTATACCGAGCACCGCTATCACAAGCCGCAGGACCAATATGATCCGAGCTGGAACTGGGACGGCGCGCTGGAGGATCTGAGGATCTTCTATGGCCTGGGCCGGCAGCTCGCCGAGGGTACGACCTGGCCCAACTGGTATCCGACCGCCGAATTCCGCGCGATCCGAGACAAGAGCCGCGCGGGGAAGTAAGAGCGCGCGCATGATTCTGCCGCCTCCGCCCGAATGGGCATCGCACGACGCCGTCTGGATCGGCTTTCCGAGCCACCCCGAATTGTGGCTCGAGGACCTCGAACCCGCGCGGGACGAAGTCGCCGCCTTTGCCAAAGCGGTGCATGCCGACGGGCGAGGCGAACAGGTGATCCTGGTCGCCGCCGACGAGGAAGCGGCGGCGGCGGCGCGGGAGCATGCCGGCGACACGGCGCGCGTGGTGATCGAGCCGTTCGGCGACATCTGGCTGCGCGACACGGGGCCGATCATCGACGGCGCCGGCCGCGCGCATGATTTCCGTTTCAACGGCTGGGGCGGGAAATACGACCTCGAAGGCGATTCGGACGTCGGGCGGCGGCTGGCGGAGCGCGAGCAGCTGGGTGTCGAGGCGCATCGCTGGATTCTCGAGGGCGGCGCGATCGACGGCGACGGCACCGGGCTGTGCGTCACCACCGAGCAGTGCCTGCTCAATCCCAATCGCAATCCGAACCTGAGCAAGGCCGATGTCGAGGCGCTGCTCGCCGCCGATCTCGGCTATACCCGGGTGCTGTGGCTGGGCGACGGGCTGCTCAACGACCACACCGACGGCCATGTCGACAATCTCGCCCGCTTCGTCGGCGAGAACCGGCTGCTGATCCCCGAGGCGACCGAAAACGACCCGAACTGGCGAGTATATCAGGACGCCGCGGAGCGTGCCCGGGGCTCCGGAGTCGAACTGGTCCGCTTCCCCTCGCCCGGCCGGGTGCTGAGCCCCGAGGAGGAGATCGTGCCTGCAAGCTACATGAACTTCTATATCGGCAATGCCGCGATCGTGGTGCCGATCTATGGCCAGGAGAATGACGAGGCTGCGATCGCCGCGCTCGCGGCGCTTTTCCCCGGCCGGCAGGTTGTCGGCCAGCGCGCCGACCATATCTTGACCGGCGGCGGAAGCTTTCACTGCATCAGCCAGCAGCTTCCGCGGCTCTGAGGAATCCCAATGACCGAGATCACCGTCGCGGCGCTCCAGCTCGCCTTCACCAACGATATCCACGCCAACATCAAGGCGGTGTCCGAGCTCGTCCGCGAGGCGGCGGGCAGGGGCGCGCAGGTCGTGCTGCCGCCCGAATTGTTCGAAGGCGAGTATTTCTGCCGGGTCGAGGACGAGAGCCTGTTCGCCAACGCCAAGCCGGCGCACGAACACAAGGCGGTGCTGGCGATGCAGCATCTCGCCGCCGATCTGGGCATCCACATCCCGACCAGCTTCTTCGAGGCCGACGGGCCGCATCACTATAACAGCCTGGCGATGATCGGCCCCGACGGGCGGATCGAGGGCGTCTATCGCAAGAGCCATATTCCCGACGGCCCCGGCTATGAGGAGAAATTCTATTTCCGCCCCGGCAATACCGGGTTCAAGGTGTGGAACGGGCCCGGCGCCAAGATCGGCGTGGGAGTGTGTTGGGACCAATGGTATCCCGAGACCGCGCGCGCGATGATGCTGATGGGTGCGGAAATCCTGTTCTATCCGACCGCGATCGGCTCCGAGCCGCATGACGACAGCCTCGATACCGCGCGGCTGTGGCGCCGGGCGATGGTGGGGCACGCCGTCTCGAACGTCGTCCCCGTCGTCGCCGCCAACCGCGTCGGCACCGAGCACGGGCAGACCTTCTACGGCACGAGCTTCATCACCGACGAGCGCGGCGATATCCTGGCGGAACTCGACCGCGAGGAGACCGGGGTGATCGTGGCCAAGCTCGACCTCGACCGCGTCAAGCGCCACCGCGCCGCGTTCGGCTTCTTCCGCGATCGCCGGCCTGAGCTTTACGGGCGGCTAGTGCAGGACATCTGAAGCGACCCGTAAATTGACTCGGTTTGTGGCGGAGCTGCGCGCTAAGCACTGGAAGGCGCAGAATCGACTCCTGACCCTGCCGTGATATGCAACCGGATGGGCTGTCACGCTATCGAACATCGAGTTCACGCGAGAGCGCTTCGATCAGTGGATTCCGATCCCACAAGCAGCGCGTGTCCGGCGCAACATGCCGACTTTAACCTCCGCTAATGGGCAAAACGGGGTGCTCGACCGCTTTTGCTGGCCGTTTCACTTCCTGGATGCTGCCGTCCGGATTGTAGCGAAGCGGCGCGAAGGTAATGGACCGGCGCTCGCTCCCGCCGCCCGGCAGAAGATTGTCGTGGTAGAATAGCCAGGTATTTCCGCCATGCTCGATTATCGCCTGATGGTTGGTCGAGATCGACAGATAATCCAGTATGAGCCCCTGGTATCGAAACGGGCCCATGGGGCTTGTCGAAGTGGCGTAGACGATCTGCCCCGGCCAGCCGGTCGAAAAGCTGAAATAATAGGTTCCCCCACGCGCGTGCAGGAATGGCGCCTCGCCATACTTCTTCTTGGGGTCGTCCTGCGGGAATCCCTCTATGGCCAGATCTCGGATGGGACCGTCCAGCGTCACCATATCCGGACGTAGCTTGACGATCTTCGGCATGCGGGTGCCGAAGAACAGATAGGCCTGCCCGTCCTTGTCGATGAATACCGCCGGATCGATCGGCTCGGCACCAACATTCGCGTCCCGCGACTTGTCGACCAGCGCATCCGACCGGGCATCGTGGAAAGGTCCCTCGGGCCGGTCCGCAACGGCCACGCCGATCTTGTCTCCGCCGACCGGGGCGTAGAAGAAATATTTGCCGTGCCGGTATGCGACCTCGGGCGCCCACGCCTTGGCATCGGGTCTCGCCCATTTGAACACCGTGACGTCCAGCGGAGCGCCCTTGTCGACCCAGGTCCTCATGTCCTTCGATGCGTAGAGCCGCCACGCGGTGGAGTCCCAATATCTGCCGCTGTTCGAGGCATCATCGGTCGCATAGACATAATATTCACCGTCGAAGACATGCGGCGAGGGATCGGCGCTGAACCGGTTCGTTATGGGCTGCTGGCCAAAGGCCGCCGTCGGCGCGACAAGCGCCAGCGCGAGAAACACACTACTCAACCCGAACTTGATCATCTCAACCCCCATGCGGGATCAGTCAGCTGCCGCTGCCAGACGCCCCGCCGCATATCCTTCCTCACGGTTGCACGTCGTTCAAGCGGCGATGATCAGTAAGTCGCCCGCAACGAAAGCCCGAACCGGCGATCGTTGAGCTGATATTGCAGCGGCGCCGCGGGCGTGCCGATGTAAAGCACGTTCATCCGGTTGTTGATGTTGACCGCATCGATCGACACCGCGAGATGCTTGTTGAGGTCGAAGCTCAGCGAGGCATCGAGCGAGGCATAGGGCCGGGCATATTGCGGGATGCCGTTTGCGCCGCTGCCGGTCGTCTGGTCGAGATAGCTCGAACGCCAGCTCCACGCGACGCGCGCGGTGACCGGTCCCTTCTCGTACAGGCCGACGATATTGTAGCTGTGCTTCGACAGTTTCTCGAGCGGCACCTGTTGCGGGATGTTCGATCCCGGGGTCGAGAAGGGGTTTGAGACGCTGCTGTCGACATAGGTGTAATTGGCCTGGACGCCGAGGCCGCTCAACACGCCGGGCAGGAAGTCGAAGAATTGCTGGTAGCCGATCTCTGCGCCCTTCACTTCGCCGTTGCCCGAATTGACCGTGGTGCTCACGTCATAGTCGATGCCGTTGAAGCTCTGGACGATCGTGCCGCCGGCGAGGAAGCCATTCACCTTCTTGTAGAACAGCCCGGCCGTCAGCGATCCGGCGGGTGCGAAATACCATTCCGCAGTCAGGTCGAAATTATCCGATTCGATCGGGCGCAGACGCGGATTGCCTGAGCTCGCGCTCGGATGTCCGGTGACCGGATTGACCTGGTTGGGGTTGTTGAGCGTGAGATTGGTCGAGAGCTGGTCGAAATTGGGCCGCGCGAGGCCCTTCGAATACGCGAAGCGCATCTGGAACGCGTCGCTGAAGCGCGCGCGGAGGTTGAAGCTCGGCAAAGCGCGCGTGTAGCTGTTGTCGATCGCGATCGGCGTCGTGGTGCCGTCCGAATTGAACTGGGTGCCGCGCGAGGTCGCCTGGGTCCGCACCAGCCGGACGCCGGCGCCGCCATCGACCCGGATGCTGCCGAGCTCGAAGGCATAATCGGCGACACCCCAGGAAGTGAGGGTCTTCTCCGTCTGGCGGTTGAGGTCGCCCGGGGCGAAGCCGTCCTTGGTCTGCGCGCCGAGCAGCGCATAGAGCGCCTTGGTCTGCGCCCACACGCCGTCGCCCGCCGGGAAGGCCGGATAGAGCAGGCCGCCCTTCACGGTGTTGCCGTCGAACCAGTTGTCCGAAGGGCCGGGCATCGAGAGCTGGGGGTTCTGCGACAGCGGGACGAGCGGCGTTCCTGCCGGCGCCGAGCAGTTCGGATCGGCGCCGAGTGAGGTCACGCAGACGCCGTGCCACGTCCCGCGCAGGTCGATGTTGCTGTCGGCATAACGCAGGCCGCCGCGCAGCTTGGACAGGAAGCCTCCGCCCACATCATATTCGAGGTTATAGGCCAGAGCGAGCGTGTCGGCGTCGTTCCGCTGGAGCGAGTCCGCGATATACGGCGTGGTATAGTTGGCCGGATTGTTGAGCAGCCCCGGATCGCGCACGTCCCAGCGCGGATATTTGCCGGTAAGGTCGAAATCCACGACCGTGCTGTGCGGCGTAGTCAGGCCGGTCTGCCCCGATTGGGTGTAGAGCGACAGCACATGGCCGTTGCGATCTGCGTTGTAATAAGACTTCAGATATTGGGCATCGAAATTCATCTTGATGCGGTCGCTCGCCTGCCAATCGAGGTTCAGCGTGTAGTTCTGGCTCGCGCTCCACAGCTCCTGATCGTAGCGGCCGGTCTCGAAGGTCTGGTTGCGCAGTGAGCCTTTGGTCGCATAGCCCTCGTCGTTGAACTCGAAGGTCGCGCCCGGCAGCGGGTCGGTGCCGAAGCTCGTCACGTTGCCGCTGGCGTCGCGGACGTTGGTGCGGTTGTTATAGTCGTAATAATAAGCGCCGGTGCGGTTGAACCAATATTTGGTGCCCTGATATTGCGCGGTCAGCAGCACGTCGTCGCTCGCCTGCCATTGCAGCGCGGCGGCGACGCCCAGGCGCTTGCGATCGCCGGTATCGTCGTAGATCTCGAAGCCGTATGGAACCTGCGCGTTCGCCGGAGCTCCCGCGATCGAGCCGGCCGCGACGGTGTCGAACGGGCCGGCCAGCAGGCCGTCCTGGCGATACTGGCTCTTGCTGTACACGGCGTTGAGCAGCACGCCGATCTCGCCGATCCCGGTATCGAAGCGGTTGCTGTAGAGCGCCGACACCGCGCCGCCGAACTTGTCGACCCGATCATAATAATTGCCGCGCACCGTGGCGCTGATCACCTGACCCGGTGAATCGAAGGGCCGGCGCGTGCGCAGGTTCACTGCACCGCCGACGCCGCCTTCGATGATGTTGGCCGGGGCGTTCTTGTAGACGTCGATGCCGGCCAGAAGCTCGGGCGGGATGCCTTCGAGATCGAAGGCGCGGCCGCCCGACGCCGAATAGACCGCGCGGCCGTCGAGGAAGTTCTGCACCTGGGTCAGGCCGCGGACGGTAACCGCGGGCTGGGTGCGATGATCGAAATCGGTGGCGCCTTCGCCATAGCGGCGCTGGATCTGCACACCGGGGATGCGCTGGAGGGCTTCGGTGGTGTTGGCGTCAGGCAGCTTGCCGATGTCCTGCGCCTGGACCGAATCGACGACCTGATCGGCGTCGCGCTTGATCGCCTGCGCCGAGCGAATGCTCTCGCGCACGCCGGTGACGACGATATCGGTTGGACTATCCGCCTGGCCGGCAGCGGGCTGAGGAGCCTCCTGAGCCGCTGCCGTTGCGCCGAGACCCATCGTGGTCATGGCTACGATTGAGCTGCCAACCAGGAATTTGAATACCTGCACGCTTCCCTCCTCAATAACGCCCGGCCAGTCCCGGATCTGGATATGTCTGACTATTACCGGCGATTCAGATTAATATGACAAGTGGGGAAACTGCCGGCCGTTCTGGCCTCGCGACGAATTGAATGCCACGCCGGGCGCGCGCCCAACGGGGCCCAAGGAAAGCAGCACCCGCATCCGCAGATCGTGACTTGCTGGCTATCAGCTTTCGGGAGTCGAAGCTGTGAAGGCTGCCGTTCTGGGGGACCTCAGCGGAATGTCGGCATCGATCCGATAGCGGACATTTGGCTGTTCAGCTCAAAATTCGCTGATATGTGCATCTCCGGTGACAGCCAGGAAACGCATCTCTGGTGATGGAGTCAAAGCTTGAGACAATCGGAGTGCCGTACTTCCTGATGCGTGCGCCCCGATGTTTGCGCTGCGCAGCTTGACCGGTCGCCCGGCGGACGGTGCGCCGATGGGCCCAGGCCGGCGGCGTTCCGGGCGGCCACGCGCGATCGGCGGGATCATCGCCGCCATGGGACTTGTCGCCGCGGCACCGCTCCAGGCCCAGCCGGGCCAGGTCGCGATTACGATCCGTCCGGCGATCGATCGCCCCGGACCGACCTTCGAGGGCTGGGGTACGGCGCTGGCGTGGTTCGCCGAGGTGACGGGCGGCTATCCTGATGGAACGCGCGAGCGGCTCGCGGACCTCCTCTATGGCCCCGATGGGCTCGGCTGGACGATCGCGCGCTACAATATCGGCGGTGGCAATGCCGCCGATACGCCGTCCTATCTGCGTCCCGGCGCCGCCGTGCCGGGCTTCTGGCGACGGCCCGAAAACGCGACCGGCGAGGATTGGTGGAGACCCGATGACCCGGCGATGTGGGACTGGTCGGCCGACGCCAATCAGCGCTGGTGGCTGGACGCGATCCGAAAGCGGGTCCGCGCCCCGATCTTCGAGGCATTTTCCAACTCGCCACCCTGGTTCATGACGGTCAGCGGTCGGGTCTCGGGCGCGGAAAAGGGTACCGACGACAATTTGCGTGCCGGGCAGGAAGGCAGGTTCGCCACCTATCTCGCGCGCGTCGTCGGCGAATTGCAACGGCGCCATCATGTCACGTTCCGAACCCTGTCGCCGGTCAACGAGCCGAATACGGACTATTGGTTCGCCACGAATACACAGGAAGGCTCTCACTGGAGCCCCGCGCGGCAGGCGGCGATGATCGACGCCGCCGCGGCCGCCCTGACCGATCAGGGGCTGACGACGACGATCGCCGCGCCGGACGAGACCAATTCGCATCTCTTCGTGCGCGATTGGGCGGGTTATCCGCCCGCGACGCGCGCGCGCATCGGCCAGCTCAACGTTCACAGCTACGGCACTGTCCACCAGACCGCGGTGCGCGATATCGCCCGGGTGTCAGGCATTCGCCTGTGGATGAGCGAGAACGACACGCCGCTCGAAAAGGACCCGGAGGATTTCGACGACATGTCTTCGGCGCTCGCCTTTGCCGAGCACGTGATCCATGATCTCAAGCGTCTCGAGCCTTCCGCCTGGGTCTTCTGGCAGGCGATCGAGACGCTCAGCGCGAAGGATGGCGCGGGTGGCTCGAATTGGGGCCTCGTCAAGATGGACCTGCGCGCGGTGCCGGACGCGCCGCACCCGATCCACATCACGGCAAAATATTGGGCGATGGCGATGTTCAGCCGGTATATCCGCCCCGGCTATCGCCTTGTCCCGGTGGACGACGCCGATACCGTGGGGGCGATGGCGCCCGATGGCCGGACATTGGTGCTGGTCCATATGAACCCGGGACCATTCTCGCGCGCGCTGACGATTGCGGCGCCACGCGCGGCCGTGCGGGAGATCATCGTCACGGACGCGACGCGCCAGGCTTTTCACATCGCATCGAAACCCCGCCCTGCGCTCATTGCTTCGCCTGAATCCGTGACGACGATCGTGATGACCATTCCAAAGTGAAAGTTCGACCGTGGCACCCTGGCGCGGCGCCGGCAGATGTGGGTGCCCCTCGAGAACACGACAAAAGGTACCGCTGCGACATGTCAGATCGCCGCATGCGCATCTAGAAGGTTCCCTGAACGGTCAAAGTGAATAGCGGCCCGACCATCTGGTGCTGGCGCTCGTAGAAGCTCACCGGCGCGGTGCTGCGGCGGCCGGAATAGACCGTGCGGTAATTGCGCACATGGCCGTCGTTGAGGTTGAAGACCTGGAAGTTGACCTTGAGGCCCTTCACGTCCTTCAGCTCGATGAATGCGCTGGAATAGGGGCCCTCCCAGCTCTGGTTGATCTCATCGAGATAATAAGCGCGTCCGTAATGATCGAGGGAGAGGCCAAGGCCCCAGGCGACCTGCGTGCCGGGGATGTCGTGGCGCAGCGTCACATCGGCCCAGTGATCGCGGGTATTGCTGATCACCCGGTCTTCTCCGGTCAGCGGGTCGCGCACCCGGCTCCGCTCGAAACCTATTTGGGCGTCGAGCTTGGCGCCCTTCCAGCCGATCGGCTCGAACTGGATCGTGCTGATGCTCTCCATGCCCCATCGGGTCGCATTGGGCAGATTGCCCACCGCGTCGCCGTCGATCCCGACGGGAATGCGATCGACGATATCCTCCACCCAATGGCGATACAGCTTGAGCCGGGTCTTGCCCCATCGTCCGAGATTGCGGCCGAGCTCGCCGGTCAGTTCCCAGCTCTGCGGCGGCACGAGATTGGGATTGGCGTCATTCTCGCGATCGTTGGTGATGTCCTGGTTGGCGAGGAAGTCATAGAAGTTGATCTGCCCGACCTTGCGTTCGAACTTGAGGCTAGCGTCCCAGCCCGCCGCGGGACGCCACGCCAAAGCGGCGCTGCCCTTGGGGCGGAAGAAGCGGCGGGCCGGCTCGGTGCTCCCGAGATCGGCGAGCTCCGAATATTCGGCTCCGCCCGCCAGCTGTAGATCCAGCTTCGACGATAGCGGACGGCTCAGTGCGGCAATGGCTTCATAGCGTTTCTCCACCACCGTTCCGCTGCCCTGGGGGAAGGGAATGTCGACATAATCGCCGTCCGGCTGCAGGCTGGCCAGACTGCTCCTCTGCGCGAGCCGGTTGTCGGCGCGCTCCATCGAGAGCGTCCAATCGTTGCGCCCGCCTTTCCAGCGATATTCCAGCCGACCGATCGTCTCGCCGATCTTCGAATCCTGCCCGTAGCGCGTACCGGTCGAGGGCGCGCCGCTATCATAGTCGGTGCGCTGGTCGTAGGTCGCTGGCGCATGCTCGAAGTGGCGCAGGCCGATCAGCTTCAGTCGGCCGCCGCCCAAAGGCACAGAGATGTCGCCACCGACATCATATTTGAAACCATGAGTGCGGCGGCGGTTGTCCCAGTCATTGTCGTTGCGGTCGATACGCACGCGGCGCTGGAAATTGTCGCCGCGATTCCAATAGGGTTCAAAAGCGAGGTTGAGATTGGCGCGCACGGGGCCTTCGCCGCCATATTTGAGGATCGCGGAGAGCCGCGCCTGATCGAAGCTGTTCCAATATACCTGGTCGCGCTTCTCGATCACCACGCCGTCCGGCGACAATATGCGATAGTCGTTGCCGCCCATCGCCCCGCGCCCGGGATTGTTCGCGAGGGACAGCGTATAACCGAGCGCGCCGCTGGTCCCGCTATAGTTCACCGATCCGGCGAGCCAGCGCGGCTTGGCGAAATGGGGCCGCAACTGCGGGCTCCAACTATATGTGCCGCTCGCCTTGCGGTCGGCCTTGAGGATCACGTTTGCGACCTGGCCGGTGAGCCCCGCAATACCGAGCGAGGCCGCTTCCTTTATCTCGATGCGCTCCACATCGCCGGCGGGCACCTTCTTCAATTGCGCGGTCGCCCCTCCGCCCGATTTGTCGGTCACGCGCTGGCCGTTGATCAGCACATTCTCCGAAGCCTCCCCCAGTCCGCGCGTGTCGTCTGCACTGCGAATGGTGAAGCCCGGCACCTGGGTGAGCATGTCATAGGCGGTTCGGGGAGCGAAACGCGCAAAGTCCGCGGGGGTGAAAATCTTCGCGCTTGCGGCGGCCTGATCGATCTGGGCGTTCGCCGAAACCGGCGCGAGCAGGATCAAGGTCGCCGCGAGGCATTCGCCGGCGAGATCCCGGCTCGAAGATCGACGGCTCATTTGCCGCTATCCAGGTCTTTAGGTCCGATCCCGGCGATCCGCAATTTGATCAGGTCGCCGGCCTCGAGATCCCGTTTCTCCGAGGCGAAAGCGCGGACATATTCGGGAGTGACATCGAAGATGCGCAGCTGGATCAGCGTCTCGGGGGTGAGACCGCGCAGGCCCAGCGCGCGCATCGAGCGAACATAATCGGGCGTGACATTGTGGATGCGGAAGGCGAGCAGGTTTTCCCGGCTGATCCCTTTGTATCCGAGCGCGGCATAATCCCGGATCGCTTCCGGCGTGACGCCGTGGATCTTGAACGCCACCAGCGTGTCGATCGCGCCGCCTTTGTAGCCGGCCCTGGCGAGGCTGTGCACCAGGTCTCCGGTGATGTGGAAGATGCCGAGCTGGACCAGTCCGTCGAGCGTGGGCGTCGCCCAGCCCTCGGCGCGCAACACGTCGAGCACCTCGAGCGACACACCGCTCATGGTGAGCATGAAGCTCTGGTCACGATTGGGCCGGGCGATGCCGCGGGCGGCGAGCCGGTCCGCAAAGGCCGGGTTCGGCGTCATTGCGCAATTGCCGTCGACACGCCGGTCATGGCCAAGCCCTTCGCAGGCAAGCGTGCCGGCCGGCCGCACGAACCGGAACTGGACGCGACCGCCGCGATCGAACGCGTCGCGCGTCAGTCCCTCGAAATCGGACAGCGGTACCGACTGGGACCAGTTGTTGCGGTTCTTCGGGCCGGCATTGTGCTCGACGCGCAGCTCCACATCGGACGACCCCTCCAGATGTGCTTCAAAAGCGAGGCGATCATAGGTGTCGAACGGAGCGGCGGATGCGCAGCAAGTGAGCAGCACCGCCGCGGAAGCGAGCAGGGAACGAAGCATGAGCAGTCTCCTGGATGACGGGCAAAGGGGTGCCGTGCGCCCGCGACAGGGCGTTTTGGCGGTACGGTGCGGGAGGTAGACGGTGGCGCGAACGCGATGCCCGTTACGGGCCGTCGCTATCCTTGTCGGGATCGAAGCCCAGCGCTTTCAGCTCGGTCAGCTTGTCGGGCGAGGTGACGTTGATCCCGCGCGCGCGGAGCCTGCGCACATATTGGGGAGTGACGCCCAGGGCGATCATGCCTTGATAGTCGTCGATCGAGCCCTGAACCCCGAGCCTGCGCATCTCGCCGAGATAGCCGGGATCAAGCCGCAGCGCGCGCGCATTCAATATTTGCTCGAAGCTCTTCGCCATTCCGGCGGCGCGCATGTCGCGGACATATTCGGGCGTGACGTCCAGTGCTCGCGCCTGCATCAGCTGATCGGTCGTCAGGCCCGGCAGGCCCGCCTGCGCCAATGCGCGCTTATAATCGGGCGTGACGCCGACGGCGCGCATCTGGATGAGCTGATCGACATCGATCTCTTGCGATCCGCGGGCCGACGGGCTGGCCTGTGCCACCACCACCGGAAGGGCGAGCTGGACCGTCTGCGTGGATGCCAGAGGCGCGGCGACGGCCGCACCCGCAGGGTTCTCGGCAACAGTCGAAGGCGAAGCGTCGGTGCCCTGTGCACGCGCCGCCACGCCATGCGGCAGCGGACTCGCCGGTGATGCCGGTGCATCGGTCGCTGCGCGCTCCGGGCTCGCAGCAACCGATGCGGCCTGGCTGGGCGCGAGCGTCAACGCGGCAAGCGGCACGGCCATGGTGAGCATTCCCGCGGCGAACCCCGCCACCCACGATCTGCCCGAGGGCTGGCGCGCGGGATTGAGGTCGAGCACCCGCGCGATGCGCCGATGCAGCGAGTTCTTCCCAGGCGCCACGCCATGCGCGCCGAGCAGCACGCCGCGGCACTCGTGACGGGCCACGCCGATCAGCAGCTCGGCATAATCGGGGCCGTTGATATTCGCGGCGAGCACGGCGTCGTCCGCGGCTTCCTCGCGCAGCTGATGGGCTTCGCGCGCCAGAACCCAGGCGAGCGGATTGAACCAGAAGGCGGCGGTGGCGACACGCGCGAGCATCAGCTTCGCCCAATCGAGCTGGACGACATGCGCCAGTTCGTGGGCAATGATCGCCTCGGCCTGTTCGGGCGCGCGCGCGGCCGCGTCGCTGAGTAGGATCGTCGGGCGCATCAGCCCCCAGCTGATCGGCGAGGCGAGTTCTTCGCTTCGGAGCAACGCCGTGCCGCTTTTGAAGCCCATGCGCCGCTGGGCCCGGGCGAGCGCGGCCAGCCACTCGGGCTCGACCAGCACTTCGGCCCGCGCGCGCAGACCGACCAGGCGGAACAGCGCCGCCAAAGTGAGAAGCAGCAACGCCACGGTCGGCAGCAGATAGGCATGCCGCGCCAGTGCGCTCACGACGTCGCCGAGCACCGAAGGCTGGTCGGATACGGCCTGAACCGGTTGCTCGACGGCCGGTGGCGGAAACGTCGCCCCGGTCGTCTCCGCGATGCCCGCCGTCGATGGTGTCGCCGTAACGGGTGGCGTCGCCGCGCCGATCCCCAGGGCGTGCGCGATCGATTCTGGAACCGGCAACGACAGCGACGGCAGGGCCAGGCTCGCAAGCGGCAGCGCGACCAGTGCGAACAATCCGAGATGCGCGATCGTCGAGCGCTCCGCGGCGGAGCGGTGGCGGGTCAGGCGGAGCAGCAGCAACGTCGCGGCGGCGACGAAGAGCGACTTGAGCGCGAGAGGCAATATGGCCATCGTTATTCTCCGCCGGCCCGAGCCTGCCGCGCGCGCGCGATCATGGCCTCGAGTTCGTCGAGCTCGCGCGCATCGGGTTGCTGCGCCATCCCCAGCAGCGCGCTGGCCGCACTGATTGGCGATCCGTTGAAGAAGGTTCGCACCACTTGACTGAGCGCGGTGCGCCGGGCCTGGCTGTCGGGCAAAGTCGGCGAAAAAAGAAACCCTCGCTCGCTTTCGTCCCGGCGTACGAAGCCCTTGTCCTCGAGTCGCTTGAGCATCGCACGCACCGCCGATCCTGTGAGCCGGTCGGGTAGCGCGTCGCAGATATCCGAAACGGTGCGCGATCCCCCCTCATAGAGCAGGTCGACGATCTGACGTTCGCGGGGCGGCAATTGCGATAGCATGGCATACCTCTCGGGCTACATTTGTAGCGTGCTACATTTGTAGCGCGAACGCAAGCGGTATCTTCCGGCGCTTCTCCGCCTGCCCTCAAGCGCCATTTTCCGCTGGGCTTTGGATTTCTCGCATGTGCATCGCGGAGAAGGGCGACCGAAGCGGGACCATCATATATTGGTCTCGCGCTTCAAGATTATCACCCGCCACGGACGGACGTCAGGCGCAACAGTCGCCCTTTGCTGTCATCTTCCAGCAGCCAGAGCGCGCCGTCGGGGCCTGCCATGACGGCGCGTATGCGCGCGCCCATGTCCCAGCGCTCCGCTTCGCGGGCGGATGTGCCGGTGAAGGCGATCCGGATCAGGGCCGTCGATGCGAGGCCTCCGACGAATGCGGAGCCCCGCCACTGCGGAAACATGTTTCCGCTGTAGAACGCCAGACCGGCGGGCGCGATGATCGGATCCCAGTAGAGAGCGGGTTCGTGGAAATCGGGGCGCGTTGCAGGTTTGGCGATCGGCGTGCCGTCGTAATTCTCGCCATAGGATACCAGCGGCCAGCCGTAATTGCTGCCAGGTTCGATCAAGTTGAGTTCGTCGCCGCCCTTTGGACCCATCTCGGTCTCCCACAGGCGCCCTTCGGGATCGAAGGCCAGGCCATAGGGGTTGCGGTGGCCCGTCGACCAGGTCTCGGCGGGCGTCAGATTGGGGCCGGGCAGCGCCACCTTGCGCGCCTTGGCCTTTGCAGCCGCGCCGGTGTTCGCCGGCGGGTCGATCACGCTGAGCGTAGTCGCACCGGTCTTGCCGGCGCCGGGATTGCCGGGCGCGGGCTTGCCATCGAGAGTGAGGCGCAGGATCTTGCCCAGCGCCTGATCGGGATCCTGCGCCGGATCGAAGCGCTGGCGCTCTCCCGAGGTCAGAAACAGATATTTGCCATCGGGCGAGAAGGCGATGTAGCCGCCGAACTGCCCGCCCGCGCCGCGCGGAAGCTGGCGCCAGATCACCTTGAGGTCCTGCAGCACTGGCGTGCCGGCCGCCGTGCCGAGCGTTGCTCGGGCCAGCGCAAGCCCGTCGCCGCCCTCTCCCGGTTCGGAATAAGTGAGATACACCTGCCGGTCCTGCGCGAAGGCGGGGGAGGTGGCGACGAACAGCAGTCCCCCTTGCCCTTCATAATGGACTGTCGGCACGCCGCCGACTTCGGTCTTCGCTCCCGCCGGGCTGACCAGCCAGAGATGACCGGTCTTTTCGGTCACCAGCATCGTCTGATCCGGCAGGAAGGCAAGCGCCCAGGGCATATCGAACGTTGCGACGGGCGTCGTCTTGAACGGCTTGTTCGTGGTCGGTTTCGCAGCACCGTAATTGACCGGCGGCGACGCCTTCTCCGTCTTTGGTGCGGGATCCGTGGCGGAAGGACCGCATCCAGCCAGAGAAAGCAGAACAAGACCGGTCAGGGAAGGACGCAACATCGAGGGTCTTTCCTTGAAAATCGCCGAAGCGTACCTTGAAATAACTGCGGATTTTATTGCAAATCTACTGACCTCAGACGTCCAGATTGGCTACGCTCAGCGCATTCTCCTGGATGAATTCGCGGCGCGGCTCGACCACGTCGCCCATCAGCCGAGTGAAGATCTCGTCGGCGACGTCCGCCTGGTCGACTTGCACCACCAGCATCGAACGGTTGGTGGGATCGAGCGTGGTCTCCCAGAGCTGCTCGGCATTCATCTCGCCGAGACCCTTGTAGCGCTGGATCGACAGGCCCTTGCGGCCCGCGGCGAGGATCGCGTCGAGCAACTGGCTCGGGCGCGACACCAAAGCCTCGCCCTTGGCGACGGTCACCGGCTCGTCCTCGCCTTCGAGCGCGGCCGCGGCCTCGATCTCGGTGGCGGGGATCGCCTTCGAGGGCACCAGCTTCGACGGCAGCAGATAGCTCTCGGCCTGCTCCGAGGCGAGCGCGTGGAGTTTGCGGGCCTCGGCCGAGACGAGGAAGTTCGTCTCGACGATGTGGTGATCGGTCACGCCGCGCCAGCGCCGCTCGAAATGGTAGCCGCCATCCTCGGTCACACGCGCCGACCAACGGGCCTCGGCGTCGGCGGCGTCGAGCCGGGTGACGACGGTGGTGAGGCTCGCGGCACGCTGTTCGCGGGTCGCGGCGGGATCGAGTCCGTTGCCGAGCGCCAGTGCCTCGATGATCATCGGATCGTAGCGCCGCGGCACATAGCGCATGAGCGTGCGCATCCGTCGGGCATGCTCGACGAGGCTGCGCAGATCGTCGCCGCTCCGCGCGCCGCCGGGTCCTTCGAGCACGTTCCCGCCGACGCCGGCATCGACCAGATACTGATCGAGCGCGCTGTCGTCCTTGAGATAGACTTCGCTGCGGCCCTTGCTCGCTTTGTAGAGCGGCGGCTGGGCGATGTAGAGATGCCCGGCCTCGATGATCTCGGGCATCTGGCGATAGAAGAAGGTCAGCAGCAGCGTGCGGATGTGCGCGCCGTCGACGTCCGCGTCGGTCATGATGACGATCTTGTGGTAGCGGAGCTTCTCGAGATTGAAATCGTCGCGGCCGATGCCGGTGCCCATCGCCTGGATGAGCGTGCCGATCTCGCGGCTCGACAGCATCCGGTCGAAGCGCGCGCGCTCGACGTTGAGGATCTTGCCACGCAAGGGGAGGATCGCCTGGAAGTGGCGGTCGCGTCCCTGCTTGGCCGAGCCGCCGGCCGAGTCACCCTCGACGAGGAAGAGTTCGGACTTGGCGGGATCGCGCTCCTGGCAGTCGGCGAGCTTGCCGGGCAGCGAGGCGATGTCCATCACGCCCTTGCGACGGGTGAGCTCGCGCGCCTTCTTGGCGGCCTCGCGCGCGGCGGCGGCATCGATCACCTTCTGGATGATCATCCGCGCATTCTGGGGATTCTCCTCCAGATACTCGGCGAGCTTGTCGGCCATCAGGCTCTCGAGCGGCTGGCGGACTTCGGACGAGACGAGCTTGTCCTTGGTCTGCGAGCTGAACTTGGGATCGGGCAGCTTGACCGAGACGATCGCGGTGAGGCCCTCGCGCATGTCGTCGCCGGTGAGCGTCACCTTCTCCTTCTTCAGCATGCCCGACTTGTCGGCATAATTGTTGATCGTGCGGGTCAACGCCGCGCGGAACGCCGCGAGATGTGTGCCGCCGTCACGCTGGGGGATGTTGTTGGTGAAGCAGAGGACGTTCTCGTAATAAGAGTCGTTCCACTCGAGCGCGACGTCGATGGTGACGTCGTCGCGGGTGCCGGCGATCGCCACCGGATCGGGCATCAGCGGAGTCTTGTTGCGATCGAGATACTTCACGAACGCGGCGATGCCGCCCTCGTAGAAGAGTTCGATTTCCTTGACTTCCTCGTGCCGCGCGTCGCGCAGGAACAGGCGCACGCCCGAATTGAGGAAGGCGAGCTCGCGATAGCGGTGCTCCAGCTTCTCGAAATCATATTCGATCTGGTTCTTGAAGGTGCCGCCGTCGCCGGGGACCTTCTCGGTCGAGGCCATGAAGGTGACGCGCGTGCCCTTCTTGCCCTCGGGCGCCGTGCCGATCACCTTGAGCGGCGCGGTGGCATCGCCATAAGCGAAGCGCATGTAGTGCTCCTCGCCGTCGCGCCAGATGTTGAGATCGAGCCACTCCGAGAGTGCGTTGACCACCGAGACGCCGACGCCGTGCAGGCCGCCCGAAACCTTATAGGCATTGTCGTCGGACGTGTTCTCGAACTTTCCGCCGGCGTGGAGCTGGGTCATGATGACCTCGGCCGCCGAGACGCCTTCCTCGCTGTGGATGCCTGTCGGGATGCCGCGGCCGTTATCTTCGACCGAGACCGACCCGTCGGCGTTCAGCTGGATGATGATCTTGTCGCAATGCCCGGCGAGCGCTTCGTCGATCGCATTGTCCGAAACCTCGAACACCATATGGTGGAGGCCCGAGCCGTCGTCGGTGTCGCCGATATACATGCCGGGGCGTTTGCGGACCGCGTCGAGGCCCTTGAGGACCTTGATGCTGTCGGCGCCGTAGGCGTTTGCGTTGGGGAGATTTTCGGGAGTCTGGTCGTCGGTATTTGCCATGCCGAGCATATAGGGTCGGTGCCCGGGAAACGGAAGCGAAATGGGCGCGCGGCGCGGATGCAGCGCGGCCTCTCTTTGCCAGAAAGTGCTGGCGGCGGGCATATCCTCATTCGAAGCGGGTGATACCCAATCGGTCCGCGTGAAATATCGTCAATCAAAGTCGACAAGCGCCTAGTCGTGGGTGCGCGGAGGGGGAGTCCATTATCGGGTCTGTCAAGTAAACCAGCCCCAACTTGATGCTGGCAGTCTTCACGCCGGATGCGTACAAAAAGTGCTCGCCCGAGTTTGGTGCAGTCCGCGGGCCGGGCGTGTGCGTGGAGAGTGCCCAAGCGGCACTCATCCGGTTCAAATCAGGGGAGACTTGCAATGAAGCTGATCAGATATGCCGCGCTGTCAATCGTGACGGCGCCGTCATTTGTCGCGGCATTGGCGCTCATGGCCGCGCCGGCTCACGCCCAGGCCACCCGAACATGGGTTTCGGGCGTTGGCGACGACGTCAATCCATGCAGCCGGACCGCGCCGTGCAAGACATTCGCGGGCGCAATCTCCAAGACGGCTGATGGCGGTGAGATCGACTGCCTCGATCCGGGCGGCTTCGGCACATTGACCGTCACCAAGTCGATCACCGTCGATTGTACCGGAACCTTCGGCAGCACGCTCAATTCGGGCGGAATCAACGGATTCGTGATCAACGATTCGGCGACCGCTTCACCGGGCACGATTGAAGTGATCTTGCGGGGTCTCAGCATCGATGGCGCCGGGACGACGCCCGGCCTGAACGGTATCCGATTCGTTTCCGGCCGTTCGTTGTACGTCGAGAACGTCCTTATTCAGAACCAGCAAAGCGGCGCCGGCATCTCCTTCCAGCCGCAACAGACGGGCTCGGAGCTGAACGTCAACAATGTGACGATAACGGGTGGCAATAACGGTATCCTGATCCAGCCTACCGGCGCGGCGGGGAGCGCTGAGGTCGCCCTGAACAACGTCCGGGTTCAAAGAAATTCGGGAGTGGGGCTGAAAATCGACTCCACGGGAAATACCAACACAAGCGGCATCACCGTCGGCGTGGCGGACAGTCATTTCGATACGAACGGCGACGGTATTTCCGCGATCAATGCCGGGGGGACCAACCCGGTTGCGGTCATGATCGATAGGTCGACGCTCAATAACAACGCTGGCGCCGGGCTGATCGGCAACGGCAGCTCGATGATGATCCGGATGAAGAACAGCACCATCACCGGCAACGTCCTGGGCCTGATCGCATTCGGCGGTGCGGTGATAAGCACCTATGGAAACAATAGCGTGATCGGTAACCCGACCAATGGCTTCCCCAATAACGGGTCGTTCACGAACGCTATCCCGGCCCAGTAACCGGGACCGGGGGAACGCTTGCGGGGCAGCTTCCGGGGCTGTCCCGCAACGTCCGCGTCATGGTCCTCTCAAGGAGCGTCCGGCCGATTTGCCGGATGTCGCTTATCGGGTCGCGGTGGGCCTTGGTTCTACTATCCCGTGGGCCACGCAATAGCGCGTCGCGGAGCCGGACACGGCGTCGAACAACGCGGGCTCGGTGCCGGTCATCCACACCTGGCCATTGCCGGCGAGCCGTTCGAACAAAGCCGCGCGACGCCCTGGGTCGAGGTGTGCGGCCACTTCGTCGAGCAGCAGGATCGGGGCTCGGCCCATCCGGTCGGCGACCAGCTCGGCATGGGCGAGGACGAGGCCGAGGAGGAGCGCCTTCTGCTCGCCGGTCGAGCAGAGATGCGCGGGCTGGTTCTTGCTGAGATGGGTGACGAGCAAATCGGCGCGGTGCGGTCCGGCGAGCGTGCGGCCGGCGGCGGCGTCGCGGCGGCGGCCCTCGCGCAGTTCGCGGGCGAGCGTCTGCGCCTCGCCTTCCCACCCTTCGATCGCGAGGCCGGCGCGGGCAAAGACGCCTTCGGGCTGGGCTGTCAGCCGTTCGGCCAGTGCGGTCACCGTGTCGCGGCGGGCGGTGTCGATCGCCGAGCCATGTTCCACCATACGCGCTTCGAGCGCCGACAGCCATTCGGGGTCGGCGGGGGCTTCGTCGGCGAGCAGGCGGTTGCGCTGGCGCATCGCGGCTTCGTAGCGCGTCGAGTGGTGGGCATGGCCGGGCGCGAGCGCGAGCGTCAACCGGTCGAGGAAGCGGCGGCGTTCGCCCGGCCCTTCGACGAACAGGCGGTCCATCGCGGGCGTGAGCCACAGCATCGTCACCCATTCTGCGAGTGCGGCGGCCGCCGCGCCCGCACCGTTGATCCGCACCAGTCGGCGCTCGGGGGCGTCAGGTTGCGTGCCGGTGCCGATCTCGACATCGCCCAGCATCGCCGCGACGCCGAAGCCGCCGGTCGCGCCTTGCCGCACCATCTCCGACAGCGGTGCGCGCCGGAGCCCGCGGCCGGGTGCGAGCAGCGACAGCGCCTCCAGCACATTGGTCTTGCCCGCGCCGTTTTCGCCGGTGAGCACGACGAAGCCCGCTCCCGGCGCGAGGACGGCGTCGCGATGATTGCGGAAATCGGTTAGAACAAGTCGCGTGACGGCCATTTGATCGTTCTCTAGCGCAGCCACTTGCCGCCGGACAGCGCTTCGCCGATGTAGGCGCAAAGGAGACATCATGATCCGTATCTGCATCGCCGCCGTCGCGGCGCTCGCTCTCGCCGCTTGTTCGAAGGCGCCCGAAGACACCACTGCCCGCTACACGCTGGGCGGCGGCGTGGGGTCGATCACCGTCCAGGCCGCCGCCAATGGCGACGCGCGGGTCGAGAGCGGCCAGCAAGTGCTCGTCCGCAACGGCGGTACCGAATATCTCGTGCTGACCGACAGCAAGGGCAAGTTCGCGGCGAAGGTCCCCGATTTCATCGCGGTGATGGGCGAGATGATGCGCGAAGGCGGGATGAAGCCTACCGGGCTGGGACCCCAGAGCGACTATGAGCTGATCAAGAAAGGCACCGAGACCGTCGCCGGCATTGCGGGCGATGTGTGGAACGTGCGCGCGAAGCCGGCCAAGGACGCCAAGGCCGGCCCGCCGACCGAGACGATCGAAGCGGTGGTCAGCAGCGATCCGGCGCTTGCCGGAATCGGCAAGGCGCTGTCGATGCAGACGCGGCTCGGCACCGCGGGCATGCAGCAGGTCCAGGGCGGGCAGGGCAATCTCGAGAAGCGCGTCGAGGAGATGCTCGACAAGGGCATGGTGCTGCGCTTCGGTGACGCGCTCAAGCTCGACAAGATCGAGAAGGCGCCGATCGACGCCAAGACCTTCGCGCTGCCGGCGGTAATCGACAAGACGGCGCTCAAGGCGCGGCTCACTGCCGAACGCGATCGCGCCCGTGCCGCATCGGTGTCGCCGGGGGCAGTGCCGGTCGATCCGGCCGCGCCGCCGGTCAAGTCCGTGCCCGCTCCAACGACCAAGACGCAGTGATGCGCCGGGCATCCGTTCTTGGATTCGCGCTTGCGATGGCGCCGCTGCCCGCAGCGGCCGACGTCACCGCGACCTATTCGATCGGCAAGGCGCAGCTCACGGTCGAGGTCGACGATAGCGGCGATTATCGTGCCGAAGTGCCAGGCGCGTTCGCGCTGGTCCGCCGCGGCGGCGACGAATTCATCATGATCACGCACGATGGCAAGGTGAGTGCTACGCGCAGCGACGTGTTCTTTGCGCTTCTCAAGACGAAGGCGGCGAAGAACGCTCCGACCGGCGGCCCCGGCGCAACCACGCGTTTCGTCACGACGCAAGGAAAGGACGAAGTCGTGGCCGGCCGCAAGGGCAGCAACTGGCAAATCGCGCCGGAGGCGCAGGGGCCCGCTGCGCTGGTGCTGGTGGTGAGCGCCGACCCGCAACTCGCGCCGGTCGGCGGTGTGTTCCAGAGCGGTATCGCGCGTGCGCTCGATGGGTTCGCGCCGTTCTTCGGGAACAATATGAGCTTCCGCGACCAGATCGTTGCCGTATTCGCCAAGGGGACGGTGCTGCGCCTCGCCGGCCCCGAGAACATCGTGCTACAAAATGTGAGCGGCAACGAGATCGACGCCGGCCGTTTCGCGAGTCCCACGGAATTGCTCGACTCGGCGGCGTTCGATGCAGCGCTCAGCGAACCGGCGCAGCCGGCCGCCAGGCCCTGAGGCTCAGATCCCGGTGAGCCCCGCTTCGGCAAGACTGGCCTGCGCGATACGATAGGCCTTTGGCGGGGTGATGTTCAGCCGCTCCCGGACCACGTCGATCGGCTCGGCGAGCAGTGCCTCATAATCCTCACCATGGAGCCAGCCGGCCCGCTTGCCGTGGCGATAACCCTCGATCACCGCCCGGAGGAAATCGAGCTTTCCGGTGATGCGAATGCTCTTGAGCGCGGCGCCGGCGGCGATGAACGCCCAGCCGAGCCCGCCGGTCTGCGCGTAGGAGAAGGCGACGAGGCACGCCTCGCCGAGATGTTCGTCGGCCTTGTAGCCGGTGAGGACGTGCCAGAGATCGTGGATGTCGCGTTCGCGGCGGCCCATCCAGGCATAGGGATGTTCGATCTCCAGCGCGTCGGCACCGATCGCGTTCATGCTGACTTCCGCCAGTCCCTTGGCGGAATAGCCGGTGGCGTCGAGAAAGGCGCGATAGGCGGCACCCACGGTGCCCTCGGCGAAGCCGTCGATCCATCTACGATCCGTCAGCCGCTCGGCCAGCTCGAGCCGCCGATACGCGAGCTTGCCGCCGCCGGGAACGGTGAGCAGCCTGCGGTAGTTCTTCTGAGTCACGTCGCCGTTCAGCGCGCGCATGATGCGGAACACCTGCTCGGTATCGTCGCCGTTCGACAGCAGCCGGCGCAATGCCGAGAGCGCAGTGCCCCATTCGCGCTTCATCGGGATGCCGGGATTGAAGGGCTCGGGTGCCTGGGTCGCCATGATCCGCCTGCTCAACTACTGACAACAGTGTAAATAGCAAACATTGCCGGAAAGTTCAATTCGGTCCATCCTGTTTGGCGAGCAGGGAGAGAAACAAATGCGAAGCCGGATCGTACCCGCCGCGTTTTTCGGCCTGCTGCTCGCGGCTTGCGGCCCGAAAACGCCCGAACAGGCCCAGATCGACGATATCCAGCAGGCTGCCGAGGCGGAGGCCGATGCGATCAAGTCCGCCTCCGGGAACGAAGCCGCCGCGATCCGCACCGAAGCCGACACCATCGCCGGCCAGGCCGAGATCGCCAACGGCTTCGATGCCGAGCGGCTCGAGACCCGTGCTGAGGCGCTGCGCAAGGAAGCGCGGATCGTCGAGCGTCATGCCGATGCGCGGATTCGCGCAGTGCGCGATCGCGCGCGTGCCGACGTGAGTGCCCTCAAGGCACAGTGAAGATATTACTGGAGCAGCCGCTTGCGGACTTCGGCGCGGCGCTGGAAAATCGACGCCATTTCGAGGTGGAGTGCCCGCTCGCGGGCATTGGCCGCACGTTCGGCCCGCTCGCGTTCTTCGCGCGCGCGCCGGTCGTTGAACGACACCAGAGCTTCGAGTCCGTGCATGACAACGTTGTAGCACGGCGGGTGAAAACAAACCCCTACGTATTGATGCGACTCGCGGAAATACGTGGATAACTCGCTTCGATTCGTCGCGATTCAGACACGCATCGGCATCAGCACGTAGAGCGCCGGTGCGGCGTCATTTTCGCGGATCAGCGTCGGTGCCGCGGCGTCGGCGAGATGGACCTCGACGAGATCGCCTTCGATCTGCGCGAGGATGTCCATCAGGTAGCGGCTGTTGAAGCCGATCTCGAACGCCATCGCGGCATATTCGCCCGGCACCTCTTCCGCGGCCGCGCCGTTCTCGGGGCTGGTGACCGAGAGGATGATCTTGTCGCGATCGAGCGCCATCTTCACGGCGCGGGTCTTCTCGGTGGCGATCGTCGAGACGCGATCGACGCCCTGCATGAAGCTTTTCGGGTCGATCTTGAGGATCTTGTCGTTCGCGGTCGGGATGACGCGGCTGTAATCGGGGAAGGTGCCGTCGATCAGCTTCGAGGTGAGGATCGCCTGACCGAGATCGAAGCGGATCTTCGAGCCGGAGAGCGACACGCCGACCGAGCCGTCGACTTCGTCGAGCAGCTTCCGCAGCTCGGCGACGCACTTACGCGGCACGATCACGTCGGGCATGCCGTCGGCGCCGTCGGGGCGCGCCACGGTGACGCGCGCGAGGCGATGGCCGTCGGTGGCGGCGGCGCGCAGCAGCGGCTGGGCGTCGTCGGTGACGTGGAGGAAGATGCCGTTCAGATAATAACGCGTCTCTTCGGTCGAGATCGCGAAGCGGGTCTTGTCGATGATCTGCTTGAGCGTCTCGGCGGGGAGTTCGAACGTCGTCGGCAGCTCGCCTTCGGCGATCATCGGGAAATCGTCGCGCGGCAGCGTCGCGAGCGTGAACTTGGCGCGGCCGGCATTGACGGTGATCCGGCCCTCGGCTGCGGCGAGCTCGACCTGCGAGCCTTCCGGAAGCTTCCGCACGATGTCGAACAGGGTGTGCGCCGAGACGGTGATCGCGCCCGGCTGGTCGACCGCGGCGGCGATCGTCTCGTCGATCTGCAAGTCGAGATCGGTCGCCATCAGACGCATCGTCCCGCCGGCCTGCGCCTCGATCAGCACGTTGGAAAGGATCGGGATCGTGTTGCGCCGCTCGACCACCGACTGGACGTGGCTGAGGCCCCTCAACAGAGTTGCGCGTTCGATCGTCGCCTTCATCACTCAAAACCCCCGGTGCCGCGCTCGAATCCGGGCGCTGACGATTGGCTCGGATATAGTGTCTAACGGCAAAAAGGGCCGGGGCAAGCGCCCCGACCCTCCTTTTGCACACCAAAATTGGTGTGGGCGGCTTCAGAAGCGGAAGCCGACGCCTGCGACGATCTGGTGACGATCGGTATCGACGTCGAACGTGTCGGTCACCGCGCCGTTGGCGAACTGGAAATCCGCCTTGGTGTAGTTCGAGTAGCGATACTCGAGCTTGGCATAGGTGTTGCTGCTGAGCGACTTCTCGACGCCCGCGCCGACGCGCCAGCCGTCGAGCTGGAAATTCTCGTCGGTCGTGGCGGTGCCATTGTCGGCGGTCACGTCCAGCCGGGCGTTGGTGTAGCCGCCCTTGGCATAGAGCAAGGTGCCGGTGCCGACCGGAACGCCGACACGCGCGCCGACATAGATGTCGCGGCCGGCCTTGACGCGGCCATAGCCGAAGAAGTTGGGATCGCTGGTGTCGGTGGTGACCTTGGCGGTCGAACCACTGAGCTCGCCCTCGACGCCGACCACGACGCCGCCAAGCGGCAGATCATAACCGGCCTCGACGCCGTAAAGGGCGCCCTCGATGCTCTGATCGTCGCCACGGATTCGCGAATCCTCGCTGCTGCCGGGACGAACGATGTCGAGTCCGCCGACCACGCCGACGCGGAAGCCGCCGGGGGCCGCATCCTGTGCGAAGGCAGGGGCGGCCAGCGCCGACGAGGCGACGAGGGCGGCGACGAATACAAGCTTACGCATAACTACTCCTTGGGTACTGGCCCGCCTTGTTCGAGCGGGCCGGGCCATAACTGGGGAGCCGAGTCCGCAGTTGCATGAACCTCAGATAAACAGGAAAAAGCGTGATATTAGAGCAACAGCGAGGCGAGTGTTGCGACTCACGAAATCCTCCCCCTGGCGGGGGAGGATAAGGACTCAGAACCGCACGCCGACGCCGCCCAGCACCTGATGGCGCTCGCCGCTGACGCCGCCATAATTGGTGTAGCGATACTCGCCCTTGAGATAGGCCTTGTCGGTCAGCTTGAGCTCCGCGCCCGCGCCCAGCCGCCAGCCTTCGAGTGTATCATGGTCCTCGATCGTGCCCGTGGTGGAAGTATATTCGGAGTTGAAGCGGGCATTGTCGTAGCCGCCCTTGGCATAGATCAGCGCTCGTTCGCCGACGACGACGCCGGCGCGGACGCCGGCATAGAGGTCGCGGCCGGTCGAGCTCTTCAGCCGGTCTCCGGCGACGAGCACGCCATTGGCGGTGTTCTTGGCGGTCGAGCCGGTGACTTCGCCCTCGACACCGAACACGGCCTTGCCCGTCTGATAGTCATAGCCGAGCTGGCCGCCATAGACGACGCCGTCGCGCGAGCCGTTGTTGATCGAATCGTCGCTGACATGATCCCAGCCGACGATCGCTTCGGCGCGCGGGCCGGTGAAGGTGGCGTCCTGGGCGAAGGCGGGGGTCGCCGCGGCGGATGTCGCCAGCGCTGCGAGAATAAGCTTACGCATGAGGTTACTCCATTTACTGATACTGAGCCCCGATGACGGAGCCGGTGTGCTGATGCCGTAAGTCACCTGTTTGTTGCATGAACGAAACGAGGCGGAATCGCGGCATGCCGCAATTCCGCCATTGCCTTTGGCGCCGGGAGCCGCTGAGGATGGGCGCATGCCAGCCAGCAAACGCCCCGTCAGCAATCGGAAGGGCCGCGATTTCATCGCCCGCCACGGCGAGACGGTGTTCAACATCGCGCGCCGGATGCAGGGCGATCATCCGCATACGCCGCTCACCCGCGCCGGCTTCGCACAGGCCGATGCGATGGGCGCGGCGCTGCGCGAACTGCTCGGCCCGAAGCCGAAGCTCACCTTGTGGTCGTCGAGCGCGGGCCGGGCGCTCCAGACGCTGGCGGTGATCGCCGAGCATCTCGAGCTCGATTGGCATCAGGCGAAGACCGACGATCGCCTCGTCGAGATCGGCATGGGCGCGTGGAGCGGCCGCTATTATGCCGATCTGCAGAAGGAGGTGGGGATTTTCCTCGATCTGGAGCACGGGCTCTACACGCGGCCGCCCGAAGGGGGCGAATGGTATGACGCGATCGCAGACCGGGTATCGGGCTGGCTGCGCGATACCGACGAGGATCCCGGCGATCGACTGGTGATCATGCACGGCATGTCGAGCCGTATCCTGCGCGGCGTGATGACCGGCGCGGACGCGATGCCGCAGTTCGGTGCGCCGGTGGCACCCGATTTGCCGCAGGGATCGATCGTGCTGATCGAGCAGGGCGTCGAGCGCGTCGTCCATCTCGGCACCGGGCACGGCGCGGCGCCGGCATGATCGCGCTTGCCTTGGCGCTGGTGCTCCAGCCGCGCGACGCGCTCGGGACGTTCGGGAGCTGGGGCGCGTTCCGCGATCCCTCGCCGCTGCGCTGCTTCGCGATCGCCAAGCCGATCACGCGCGCGCGCGACGCTCAGCCCTTCGCCAGCATCGCCACCTGGCCGGGCCAGGGTGTCCGGAACCAGCTCCATATCCGGCTGAGCCGCGCGCGTGCCGCCAATGCGCGAGTCACGCTGGCGATCGGCGAGCGCCGCTTCGAATTGCGCGCGGGCGATATGGACGCCTGGGCGCCCGATCCGCGCACCGATGCCGCCGTGGTCGCGGCCATCCGCGACGGGCGCAGCATGAGCGTCGAGACGGTTTCGACCAACGGCACCGCCTTTGCCGACACCTACAAGCTGGGCGGCGCGGCGACTGCGATCGACGCGGCGGCTCTGGGGTGTGCGGGGCGATAGAGTGCCCGTTAACTGCCGGCGACATATTCCCTGAGCCCCGCGACCAGCGCGTCGAACACTGCGCGCACCCGCGCCACGCTGCGCAGATCCTCGTGGCAGACCACCCATGTCTCCAGATCGAAGCCGAAGCCGGCGGGCACCAGCCGCACCAATCCGTCGCGCGCCGCGAGCGGTACCTGGCAGACACCGATCCCGAGGCCGGCGCGGAGCGCGGCGAGCTGCGCGAGATCGCTGTCGCTGCGAAAGGCGAAATCGTCGCGGCGGATCGGCAGGCCTCCGGCCTGCAGCGCGCGCAGGATCGGCGTGTCGTGCTCGACACCGATCAGCGTGTGGCTGCGTATCTCCTCCAGCGATGATGGCGTGCCGCGCGCCTTCAGATAGGCGGGATGCGCATGCAGCCCCAGCGCGATCGCGCCGATGCGCCGCGCGACCAGCGCCTCCTGCTGCGGCGCAACCATCCGCACCGCGACATCGGCTTCCCGCCGGAGCATATCCTCGTTGCGGTTGCTCGGGCTCAGCTCGATCACCAATGCCGGATGTCGGCGCGCGAGATCCGCGAGGATCGGCGGGAGCACTTCGATCGCGATCACGTCGCTCGCCGAGATCCGCACGCGCCCGGCCACGTCGCTCGCCTCCCCCGACGCCGATCGCGCGAAAGCTTCGGCCGCGAGCGCCATCGTCCGGACATGCTCGCCCAGCGCTTCCGCGCGCGCGGTCGGCAGGAGCCCGCTGGGCGATCGCGTGAACAAGGGCGCGCCGATCTCGGTTTCCAATGCCTCGATCCGCCGCCGCACCGTCGGCTGGGCGACGCCGATCCGCCGCGCGGCGGCCGACAGGCTGCCTTCGGTCATCACGGCAAGGAATGCGCGCTGGCGCTCCCAATCGATCCCGGCGTCGAGCGAGCTCATCCATTTTGTATAGGCTAGCTGAACATGTTCGACAATTTTCTTCGAGTGGCATCGCGCGCATCTCTCGCCCGTCCACACAATGGAGGCGGCGATGGAAAAGACGGCTTTGGTACTCGGCGCGACCGGCGGCATCGGCGGCGAGACCGCGCGGGCGCTGATGGCGCATGGCTGGAAGGTGCGGGGGCTGGTGCGCAGGGCGCGGCCCGGGCTCGATGCGGGGATCGCGTGGATCGAAGGCGACGCGATGGATGCCGCGGCGGTGCTCGACGCGGCGCAGGGAGCCGCGGCGATCGTCCATGCCGTCAATCCGCCGGGCTATCGCGATTGGGCGCGGCTCGTGCCGGCGATGCTCGCCAACAGCATCGCGGCGGCGCGGGCAGTCGACGCGCGGCTGGTGCTGCCGGGGACGATCTACAATTACGATCCCGCCGCCACGCCGGTGGCCGAAACGGATTCGCCGCAGCAGCCCGCGACGCGCAAGGGACGGATTCGCATGGAGATGGAGCGCAGTATCGAGGCCTCGGGCGTCCGCGCGCTGATTCTCCGCGCCGGCGATTATTATGGTCCGCGGCCCGGCAATAGCTGGCTGTCACAGGGGATGGTGAAGCCCGGACGCGTGCGTTCGATCCTGTATCCGGGCGGCAACGGCGTCGGTCACGCCTGGGCCTATCTGCCCGATGTCGCCGAGACCTTCGCGCGGCTGCTGGATCGCGACGCCGCACTGTCGCGCTTCGCGCGCTTCCATTTTGCCGGCTTGTGGGATGCCGACGGCACGCGCTTCACGCGTTCGATTCAGGAGGTGCTCGGCAGGAAATTGCCCGTGCGCGGCATGCCGTGGTGGGCATTGCCGCTGGTCGCGCCGTTCAATCCGACGATGCGCGAAATGATCGAGATGCGCGCTTACTGGCGGCACCCGGTGCGGCTCGACAATCGCGCGCTTGTCGCTTTCCTCGGCGAGGAGCCGCATACGCCGCTGGCGCAGTCGCTGGCGACCAGCTTCGCCGCGCTGGGCATTGCCTGAGCCGATGCGGGCGGCGATTCGCACCGCCGCCCGCTGGTCGATTTACTTCGGCGCCGCGGCCGGCGCGGCGGGCTGCTGTGCCGCTGCGGCGTCCTGGATCTTCTTGTTCAGTGCCGTGTCCGATTGCATCGCCTGAGCGATCTCATTGAAGCGCTTGGCCGGCAGACCCGTCGCGGTGATCGCCTCGACCATCTTGGCGTTCTTCTCCGCGTCGGGAACGGTGGCGTCCTGGCGGACCTTGGCGACGGCGAGCGCCGCGGTGGCGAATTGAGTCACTTCGGCATCGCTCACCGCAGTCGCGGTGCTGGCGGTGCCGGCACCGGTGGTGCCCTCCTGTGCCGGCGCAGCGGGTGCGGGCTCGGCGGGCGCGGGGGAGGTCTGGGCAGTCTGTGCCATCGCCGCGGGCGCGCAGATCAGCGCCGCGGAGAGGATCATCGAGGTACGAAACTTCATACTAACGCTCCGAATTGGGTATGCCCCCAACGCCAAGCTGGACGGCGGGGTCCCGCCGCGGCAACCGCTCCGCGACGCGGCGTGGCAGAAGCGGGATGGAGCAGTTCCATTCCGGCGGGATTCGCCACTGGGAGTGGAATTCGCGCGCGAAATCGACTAGATGCGCTGCCATGCAGACAGAGTCGGCCGCCCTCATGCCCATTCCGGGGCACATCGATCCCGTGCCCGTTCCGCGGGAATTCAAGCCGCGCGCCGACGGCCGCATCGACTTGCTCGGCCTTTCGAAGGCCGATTTGCGCATGGCGCTGGAGACCGCGCAGCTCGAGCCGAAACAGGCGAAGCTGCGCGCCAAGCAGCTCTGGCACTGGATATACAATCGCGGTGTCACCGAATTCGCGCTGATGACCGACATCTCGAAAGCGATGCAGCCCTGGCTCGAGCAACGCTTCGTGATCTCGCGACCGGAAGTCGTCGAGGCGCAGGTCTCGACCGACGGGACCCGGAAATGGCTGCTCCGATCGGACGACGGCCAGGATTACGAGATGGTCTTCATCCCCGATGCGGACCGCGGGACCTTGTGCGTCTCGTCGCAGGTCGGCTGCACGCTCAATTGCCGCTTCTGCCATACCGGCACGATGCGGCTGGTGCGCAACCTGCTGCCGGGCGAGATCGTCGGGCAGGTGATGCTCGCGCGCGACGCGCTCGGCGAATGGCCGAGCCAGCCCGAGGGGCGGATGCTCACCAACATCGTGATGATGGGCATGGGCGAGCCGCTCTACAATTTCGACAATGTCCGCGATGCGCTCAAGCTCGTCATGGACGGCGACGGGCTCGCGCTGTCGAAGCGCCGGATCACGCTCAGCACCTCGGGCGTCGTGCCGATGATGGCGCGCGCGGGCGAGGAGATCGGCGTCAACCTCGCAGTGTCGCTCCACGCAGTGACCAAGGAAGTGCGCGACGAGATCGTGCCGCTCAACCGCAAATACGGAATCGAGGAGCTGCTCCAGGCCTGCGCCGATTATCCCGGCGCCAACAACGCCCGGCGGATCACTTTCGAATATGTGATGCTCAAGGACAAGAACGACAGCGACGACGAGGCGCGCGAACTGGTCCGACTGATCAGGAAGTATCAGCTGCCGGCCAAGGTGAACCTCATCCCGTTCAACCCCTGGCCGGGCGCGCCGTACGAATGCTCGACCCCCGAGCGGATCCGCGCTTTCTCGAGCATCCTCTTCGAGTCGGGCTATTCGGCGCCGGTGCGCACCCCGCGCGGGCGCGACATCGATGCCGCCTGCGGACAGCTCAAGACCGCGTCGGAGAAGAAGAGCCGTGCCGAGCTGGACCGCCAGGCCGAAGAGAAGCAGGCGGCGCTGGGCTGACGCCCCACTAGAGGTTCGGCCGGCTGATCAGCTGGATCGAGAAGGTTGCGACGCTCCGCACCGCGTTGCCATCGGGCGCGCGGGCAGGCGCGAACAGCTTTCGGCCCTTTACCGGTGCGCAGGCCGATTTGGGCAGCCTGGGGTTGCCGCCGTCGTTGATCGCGTCGCAGCTGTCGATCGTGCCGTCCGTCGCGACGCCGACCTTGAGCAGCGCGTCGATCTCCGATCGTCCGCCGGTGAGACCGACGAGCTGGCTGTTGGTCAGCCACTTTTCGCGCGGGGTGAGCGCGACCGGCATCGCCCCTCCCGGCTGGAACTGCGCGGGATCGGCACCCCATTCGATGAGCTGGTCGGCGTTGCATCGGCGAAGCGCCGCCACCGCCTTCGCCGCGCTGGCCAGCGCGAGGGGGCCGCTTTCGCGGTTGCGCCGTCGCAACGCGATCGTGCTTGCGCCGGCGAGCCGATCGAGCAGCTCCGGTCCGATGCCGCCCATCTGTACGGCGGTCGAAAGCGCGCCATCGAGACGGGCGGCGCGCGCGAATACCGCGATCTTGTCCGCGTCCGGGAAGACCAGTTCGGCGGGCTCGATCTGCGAACCCGCGATGCCGCGAAGGCCGGGGCCCGCCAGCGTCAGCTGATAGGCGTCGCTACCGGGAACCGTCTGGATCGATATCGCGGCGGGTTCCGCCCCGGCGAGGTTCCGGCTGAGCCGGCATTGCGCGGGTGCGACGTCGACTTGCCACTGTCCGGACTGGGCGACGGCGGGTGTCGATGACATCGCGACCAGCGCGCATGCGATCCATGCCTCGATTCTCAAGCGCGTTCCCCCTGTGCCGCCGGCTATTGCAGCAGGGTTTGCCCGGCCTTTGGTCACTCGACAAGGCGGCGCGCCACGGTAAGGAGCGCGCATGATCGATCCCGCAGCTCTGGCGCTCGCCGCGCTTGCCGGCGTCGTCGGCGGCGCGATGAACGCGCTTGCCGGCGGCGGCACGTTTGCGACCTTGCCCGCACTGATCGCGCTCGGGCTTCCCGCCAATATCGCCAACGCCACGTCGAACGTCGCCTTGCTGCCTGGCGCGGGGACCAGCGCCTGGGCGTATCGCGACGAGTTGGGGCCGGTGGCGGGCATGTCGGTCAAATTGCTTGCGGTGATCACCTTCGCGTTCGGGCTGGTCGGCAGCCTGTTGCTGGTGCTCACCCCGAGCGAGACGTTCGACATACTCATCCCGTGGCTGCTGTTGTTCGCCTTCGCGGTGATGGTGTTCGGTAAGCGCGCGGCCGACTGGCTCCACGCCCGCGTCACGATCGGGCGGCCGACCCTGCTGATCACGCAGGCGTTCCTCGGCATCTATGGTGGCTATTTCGGCGGGGGCGTCGGGCTGATCACCACTGCGGTCTATGGCCTGCTCGCCAATATCCGCCCGCGTGAGCTGTTCGCGATCCGCACGCTGATGCTGGCGGTCGCCAATTTCGCCGCGGCGTTCATCTTCATCGGCTTCGCGATGGTCTGGTGGTGGGCGTGCCTGCCGATGCTGGTCGGATCGATCGCCGGCGGCTGGCTCGGCGCAGTGATCGGCAAGCGGCTCTCGCCCGGCATGGTCCGCGCCTGGACGCTGCTGGTGACCGGCGCCACGACGATCGTCTTCTTCGTGCGCGCGTACGGTTGAGTTCCCAATCCTCCCCCGCAAGGGGGAGGTGGCATGCGCAGCATGGCGGAGGGGGAGGAAGCACGACGGCGAGTGGGTCGCTTCCCTCCCCCTCCGTCGCCTTCGGCGCCACCTCCCCCTGGCGGGGGAGGATCAGGGGGCTTTGCCGCTGGCGCGCGCGATGCGTCCTCGGCATAATGCGGCCGTGACCAAGCGCATCTATCGACACCGGCTGTTCACGCGGATCTGGCACTGGATCAACGCGCTCGCGATCCTGATCCTGATTCCCAGCGGGCTGATGATCTTCAACGCGCATCCGCGGCTCTATTGGGGGCAGTACGGCGCCAATTTCGACCATGCCTGGCTCGAGCTGCCGCGCTTCCCGGGCTGGGTGACGATCCCGAGCCATTACAGCCTCGCCGGCGCGCGGCACTGGCATCTGTTCTTCGCCTTGGTGCTCGGCTTCGGGCTGCTGGCGTACATGCTGTTCGGGCTGATCAGCCGGCACATCCAGCGCGACCTGCGGATTCGGGGGGCCGAACTGGCGCCGCGCCACCTCGCCGCGGACTTCAAGGCGCATCTCGCATTGCGCTTCCACGATCCCGCCAATCCGGGCGCGTACAACATCTTCCAGAAAGCGAGTTATGCCGGGGTGATCTTCGTGCTGCTCCCGCTGCTGATCGCCTCGGGCCTCGCCATCTCGCCGGGCATGTGGCCGTGGCTGGCGGACCTGTTCGGCGGGCGCCAGTCGGCGCGCTCGATCCATTTCATCGCGATGGCGTGCATGACCTTGTTCATCGTCGTGCACCTGACGCTGGTCATCTTGGCCGGGCCGATCAACGAAGTGCGATCGATGGTCACGGGCTGGTGGCGCGTGCCCGAGGATCCTTCGTGATTACCCGGCGCACCCTCCTCGTCGGGACCGGCGCGACTTTGCTCGCGGGCTGCGATTCGCTCACCGACAGCCCGGTGCTGATGTGCGCCGAGGATGCGCATCGGTTTCTGCAGCGCTCGATCAACGGCCGCGCCGCGCTCGCCCGCCAGTTCCGTCCCGAGCAGCGCAGCCCGATCTTCCGCGTCAACGGGACGGCCAATCCGAACACGCCCGAGTACAACGCGCTCGCAGCGAACCGCTTCGCCGACTGGCGGCTGGCGGTCGACGGCCTCGTCGTGCGCCCGCTCAGCCTCAGCCTCGCGCAAATCCAGTCGCTGCCGCAGCGTGCGCAGATCACCCGGCACGATTGCGTCGAGGGCTGGAGCGCGATCGGCAAGTGGCAGGGGCCGCGGCTGGAGACCCTGCTCCAGCTCGCCGGAATCCGCGACAGCGCACGCTACATCGTCTTCCACTGTGCCGATCGCTTCGGCGGCACGCCCTTCTACGAATCGATCGATCTGATCGACGCGTTCCACCCCCAGACGATCCTCGCCTGGGCAATGAACGACGCGACTCTCTCGGTCGGTCATGGCGCGCCGGTCCGGCTCCGGGTCGAGCGGCAGCTCGGCTACAAGCAGGCGAAGTATATCATGCGGATCCAAGCCGTCGCCAGCCTCGCCGGGATCGGCGCGGGCAAAGGCGGCTATTGGGAGGATTCGAACGGCTATGAATGGTACGCCGGCATCTGATCGGGCATTTTCCGCATTGCAGAAAGTCGTTACGCTTCTAACTTAAGAGGCGGTGGGGGCTGTTGACGGGTACGGCCTATGGCGTTGATCGATACGTTTTTTACGCGCGCTGTGAAGCGCGGGCTTCTCACTGTTTTCCATGCGGACGGCACCAGCCGCAGCTTCGGCGAGCCCGATCCGCACCTCAAGCCGGTCACGATACGGTTCGCGCGCGGCGCCGCGGCGGCGATTCTGCGCGATCCCAGCCTGGGCGCCGCCGAATGCTTCATGGACGGCCGGCTGACGATCGAGCAGGGGGACATCCTCGACCTGCTCGTGCTGATGACGAGCAACAATCGCTGGGAAGACGCGACGGCCGCGCTCGATCCCAAGCCGCTTGCCCGCCTCGCCAACACCATCGCCCACCGCATCGGCCGCTACAACATGGCGCGCCGCGCGAAGCGCAACGTCGCGCATCACTACGATCTGTCGCGGCGGCTCTACGATCTCTTCCTCGACGCCGACCGGCAATATAGCTGCGCCTATTACACCGATCCGGCCAACAGCCTCGAACAGGCCCAGCTCGACAAGAAGGCGCACATCGCCGCCAAGCTGGCGATCGAGCCCGGCATGCGCGTGCTCGATATCGGCTGCGGCTGGGGCGGGATGGCGCTCTATCTCCACGAGAAGACCGGCGCCGAAGTCGTCGGCATCACGCTTTCGGAAGAGCAGCTCAAGGTCGCCCGCGAGCGCGCCGCCGAGCGCGGCGTGCACGGCAAGGTCCGCTTCGAGCTGATCGACTATCGCGAGATGACCGGCCAGTTCGACCGGATCGTCTCGGTCGGCATGTTCGAGCATGTCGGCACGCCGCAATACCGCACCTTCTTTCACAAGTGCCGCGAGTTGCTCACGCCCGAGGGCGTGATGCTGCTCCACACGATCGGGCGCGCCGGCGGCCCCGGCGTCACCGACGCATTCACACTGAAGTACATCTTCCCCGGCGGCTATATCCCCGCGCTGTCGGAGATCGCGCGCGGCTATGAAGGACTGCGCATGTTCCCGACCGACATCGAGGTGCTGCGGCTGCATTACGCGCATACGCTCAAGGCCTGGTACGATCGGACGGTCGCCGCGAAGGACGAGATCGTCGCGCTGTACGACGAACGCTTCTTCCGGATGTGGACCTTCTATCTCGCGGGGTCCTATGTCGCCTTCGTCAATGGCGGGCTGGTCAATTACCAGCTCCAGTTCTCGCGCTCGCGCACGGCGCTGCCGATCACGCGCGATTATATGATCGAGGCGGAGCAGGCCTTGCGTGAGACCTCCGACGTGCCGGCGCGGCTGTCGGCCTAACGCGGATAGCGCGCGTCCATCGAGGCGAGCTTGTCGCGCACCAGCGTCTCGAGCACGGCCATGTCCACATCGGCGAGCTTTTTGACGTAGAGGCAGCCCTTGCCGGTCCTGTGCTTGCCCAACCGGGCGAGCTGCGCTTCCTGTTCGGGACTGGCGTTGAGCACATAGAGGACCAGCTCGGCCTTGCGCGGGCTGAAGCCCAGCCTGCACATCTCGCCTTCGCGGCCGCTTTCGTAGCGATAGCGATAGCTGCCGAAACCGATGATCGACGGCCCCCACATTACCGGTTCCTCGCCGGTCACGTGCGCCATCAGCGCCGCGAGCGCCTTCGCATCTTCGCGGCGAACCGGATCGGGAGCGGCCTGAATGAAGTCGGCGACGCTTGTCGAGGTGGGTTTGGTCTTGAGTTCGGCCATCGCGGTCCCTCCGCCGCGCGTCATACCATGGTTGCGCCGCGGTTGCAGGAACCCTAGAGCGCCCCGGTTTCCCGTACCTTCGGAGTCGCAATTCCATGTCCGACAAGATCAATCGCGTTGTTCTCGCCTATTCGGGCGGGCTCGACACCAGCGTGATCCTGAAGTGGCTCCAGCAGGAATATCAGTGCGAGGTGGTGACCTTCACTGCCGATCTCGGCCAGGGCGAGGAGCTCGAGCCCGCGCGGCGCAAGGCCGAGATGGCCGGCGTCAAGCGCGAGCACATCTTCATCGACGATCTCAAGGAGGAGTTCGTCAAGGACTTCGTCTTCCCGATGATGCGCGCCAATGCGATGTACGAGGGCCTGTATCTGCTCGGCACCTCGATCGCGCGGCCGCTGATCGCCAAGCGCCAGATCGAGATCGCGAAGCTCGTCAATGCCGATGCGGTCAGCCACGGCGCGACCGGCAAGGGCAATGATCAGGTCCGCTTCGAGCTCGGCTATTACGCGCTCAATCCCGACATCAAGGTGATCGCGCCGTGGCGCGAATGGGACCTGACCAGCCGCAGCCGGCTGATCGAGTTCGCGGAAGCGCACCAGATCGAAGTCGCCAAGGACAAGCGCGGCGAAGCGCCGTTCTCGACCGATGCGAACCTGTTGCACACTTCGTCCGAGGGCAAGGTGCTCGAGGATCCGTGGGACGAAGTCCCCGATTATGTCTATTCGCGCACGGTCAATCCCGAGGACGCGCCCGACAAGCCCGAGACGATCACGGTGGATTTCGAGCGCGGCGACGGCGTCGCGCTGAACGGCGAGGCGATGTCGCCTGCGACCTTGCTGACGGCGCTCAACGAACTCGGCCGCAAGCACGGCATCGGCCGGCTCGATCTGGTCGAGAACCGCTTCGTCGGCATGAAGTCGCGCGGCATGTACGAGACGCCGGGCGGCACCATCTATCATCTCGCCCATCGCGGGATCGAGCAGATCACACTCGACCGCGGCGCAGCGCATCTCAAGGACGAGCTGATGCCGCGCTATGCCGAGCTGATCTATAACGGCTTCTGGTTCGCGCCGGAGCGCGAGATGCTGCAGGCGGCGATCGACCACAGCCAGGAGAAGGTGACCGGCACCGTGCGGCTCAAGCTCTACAAGGGCAATGTCATCGTCACCGGCCGCAAGTCGCCGTTCAGCCTGTACAGCGAGAAGGTCGTGACCTTCGAGGACGATCAAGGCGCATACGACCAGCGCGACGCCGCGGGATTCATCAAGCTGAACGCGTTGCGGCTGCGGCTGCTAGGTCGCCGCGACGGCTAACGCCGCCTTAACCATGCGGGGCTAGGCCGGAGCCATGCCCACGCATGTACAGGATCGGCATTGGGGCGACCTTGGCGTCGCCCTGCTCCTCGCGGGGCTGCTGACGCTCGCTTGGACCGTGCAGGGCTGGGCCACTCTCTCCGCGCTGCGCCTGCCCGATACCGATGATGTGGTGCGCCTGCAGCAGATCCGCGATTGGCTGGGCGGGCAGGCGTTCGGCGATCTCGCGCAGCATCGGCTCGGCTTGCCGCCGGGTCTCGAAATGCATTGGTCGCGGCTGCCCGATCTCGTGCCTGGCGCGCTGATCGCGCTGTTCTCGCCGCTGCTGGGCGCGCATGCCGCCGAACTGGTCGCCGTCATCGCGTGGCCGATGCTGCTCTTCGCCGCCGCGTTGGCGCTCGTCGCCCGCATTGCGCGCATTCTGGGTGCCCAGGGCCCCCTGGCTGCGGTGCTGGTGGCGCTCGCCTATCCGGCGACGACCTTGTTCATGCCGGGCCGGATCGACCATCACGGGCTGCAGATGGTGCTTCTGCTGGCGGTGGTGCGGGCGGCGGTCGGAGGCGGCTCGCTCGCCGCGGGTGCCGCCGCGGGAATCGCCACCGCGGCCTCGCTCGTCATCGGGGTGGAAACCGCGCCTCTGCTCGCGATCGGCTGTGGCGCCATCGTCGTTCGGTGGATCTTCGGGGCGCATGAAGGTCAGGCACGTCTCGCCGGCTATGCCGCGGCATTGGTCCTGTCGCTCGCCGCTGCATCCGCCCTGTTGCGCACCAGCGGCTGGAATTGGCCCGGCTGCGACGGCTTCACTGGCCAACTCTGGCGCGTTGCGCAATTCGGCGCGCTGGTACCGATGGCACTGGCCGTGTTCGGGTTCGCCTCGAGAGAAACGGGCGCGCGATCGATTGCCGCGCTCATCGGCACCGTGGCCGCCATCGCCGGTGCGCTGGCGATCGCGCCCGGCTGCCTGCGGCCCTATGGCGAAGTCGATCCGCTGCTCGCGCAGCTCTGGCTCGCCAATGTCGCCGAGGCGCAGCCGCTATTGGGCGCACCGGCCTCGCAAGCAATCGGCTATGCCGGGCTCATGCTCGCAGGGATCGGCGCGGGCATCTGGGCGTGGCGCTGCTCGCGCGACGGTCGCTGGCTGATGCTCCTCGCGTTGCAGTCCACGGCGCTGGCGCTGACTGCGGTCCAGCTTCGCGGGGCTTATGCCGGCGCGCTGCTCGCCGCGCCCGCGCTCGCGGCGCTCATTGCCGGGGCGCGCACGAAAGGCCTGGTCGCCTTGCTTCCGGCCTGGCTCGCCTCCGCCGGGCTGCTCTATCCGATCGCCGGAAACATGCTCGCTCCCTTGACCGCCATTGGCCAGGCAAGCCCGGACTGTACTCGCCCCGCTGCTTTCGCGCGCCTCGCCGCGCTGCCGCCCGGGACCTTGATGGCGTCGATCGATACCGGCGCCTGGGCCGTCTCCGCGACACCGCACCGCGTGGTCGCCGCGCCCTATCATCGCAACGGTGCCGGCAACACGGCGATGTACCGCTTCTTCCTCGGCTCGATCGAGAATGCGCGGCCGATCGCGCGGGAATGGGGGGTAGACTATGTCGCGCTCTGTCCCGGCGACTTCGACGAACTCGGTGCGCGGACGGGCAATGCCGCCCGACTGAGCGGCGCGCTACGCAGCGGCACGCCGCCGGCCTGGCTGCGGCCGATTTCGCCGCCGGGCGAGGCCCCGGCGCTGTTCGCCGTCGTTTCCAATCCGCTGGAGCCCCGCCCTTGAACCGTACCCAGAACGCTTGGTGGGAAACCCGAACCTTCGTGCTGGCGGCGGTTTTGCTGTCGATCGTCCCACTGCTGCTCCCGGCCGTCCCTCCGCTCACCGATCTTCCCGGCCATATCGCGCGCTACCGCGTGATGCTCGGCACCGACGCCGCGGTGCTCTCGCAATGGTACCAGTTCCATTGGCGCATCGCCGGCAATCTCGGTGTCGATCTGCTGGTCGCGGGCCTCGCTCCGCTGTTGGGGCTCGAGATCGCCGTCAAGCTCGTCATCCTCGCCACCGCCGGTCTCACCGCCAGCGGCATATTGTGGATCTCGCGCGAGGCGCATGGACGGGTTCAGCCCTGGGCATTGTTCGCGCTGCCTTTCGTTTACAATTATTCGTTCCTGTTCGGCTTCGTGAACCACGCGCTGTCGATGGCGCTGGCGCTCAACGCCTTCGCCTTGTGGCTGCGGCTCGGCCGATTGCACCGAATCGGGCTCCGTGCCGTGCTGTTCGTGCCGCTGTCGGTGCTGATCTGGCTCGCGCATGTCGTCGGGTGGGGCGTGCTCGGCATCATGGCCTACGGCGCCGAACTGGCGCGTGCGCGCCAGCAGGGGCGCGGCTGGCTCATCACGCCCGTCGCGGCGGGCTTCGCCTGCCTGCCGCTGGCGTTGCCGATGGCGCTGCTGTTCGTCTGGCGATCGAACGAGGGCGTCGGCGCCACGGGCCGCTTCTTCGAGGTCAGGCTCAAGCTCGGCTTCCTCGCGATGGCGCTGCGCGATCGCTGGGCGGCATTCGATATAGCCGCGGTCGGGCTGATCGCGATCATGCTCTTCCGCGCGCTGCGTGACCGACGGATCGAGCGCGCGCCGAGCCTTGCCGCCGCGTCGCTGCTGCTGCTCGCCGCCTTTGCATTATTGCCCTTCATCCTTTTCGGCTCGGCCTTCGCCGATATGCGGATCGCGCCGTTCATGGTGATCCTCGCCTTGCTGACGTTCCGGCCCGGTGAGGCTTTTCCGGCGCGCGAGCGGGCGACGCTGGCGATGATCGGGCTCGCCTTCTTCGTCGTGCGTACGGCGGGTACTACCGTCGGCTTCTGGATGGTTGATCGCGAATGGAACCGGCATCTGGAGGCGCTCGACCACATCCCGCGCGGCGCCCGGCTGGTGACGTTCGTGGGCTCCAATTGCATCGATCCCTGGGCGCACCGGCGCGAGTCCCATTTGTCGGGGCTGGCACTCGCGCGGCGCGCCGCCTTTTCCAACGATCAGTGGCGCCTAGCCGGCAGCACGCCGATCACCGTGATCGCTCCGGGACTCGGCAAATATGCCACCGACCCCTCGCAGCTGGTGTTGCTCGAGCCTTGCCCCTTCCAGACCGATTTCATGACCATGAACGCCGCCCTGGCCGGCCTGCCGCGCAATCGTTTCGACTATGTCTGGCTGATCAACCCGCCGCCGTTCGACCCAGGCCTGACGACCGGAATGCAGCCGCTGTGGCGCAATCGTACCGATATCCTGTACCGGATCGACAACCACCGCTTGTCTGAGGCTCGCGCTACGCACTAAAGCGGCGCGATGGATCGGGGCGACAGGTTGCATTGGTGGCAGACACGATGGTTCGTGGCGCTCGCCACGTTCATGGCGATCGTGCCTTTGCTGTGGCCCGACATTCCGCCGCTCGTCGATCTGCCGGGGCATATGGGGCGCTACCGCGTCCAGCTCGATTATGCGCAATATCCGCATCTGCACGACTGGTATAATTTCAACTGGAGCCTGATGGGCAATCTCGGGGTCGACCTGCTCGTCATCCCTTTGTCCAAGGTCTTCGGGCTCGAACTCGCGGTCAAATTGATCGTCATCACCATCCCCGCGATGACCGTCGCCGGGCTGCTGATGATCGCGCGCGAAGTGCATGGCCGCATCCCCGCCACGGCCTTGTTCGCGCTGCCGCTGGCTTATGCCTTCCCCTTCCATTTCGGCTTCGTCAATTTCGCGCTGTCGATGGGGATGGCGATGCTCGGTTTCGGCTGGTGGCTGCGGCTCGCGCGGCTCGGCAAGTTCCAGTTCCGCAGCCTCATATTCCTGCCGATCTCCGTGCTGATCTGGATCACGCACACGTTCGGATGGGGCGTGCTCGGCGTACTCGCTTTCTCGGCCGAACTGGTCCGCCACCACGACGCGAATCGCGGGCAGGGCTTCGTCCGCGAATGGCTGCTTCCCTGGTTCAAGGCCGGTATCCAGTGCCTCGTGCTGGCGCCGCCCGCCTTGCTGATGCTGATGTGGCGCAGCGGCGGCCATGTCACCGGCCAGACCGCAGACTGGTTCAACTGGCGCGCCAAGATGATGTGGATCGTCCAGGTCTTCCGCGACCGCTGGCAGCTGTTCGACATCGCCTCGGTCGGCGTGCTGTTCCTGCTGCTGTTCAAGGCGATCCGCGACCCCAATCTCCAATATTCGCGCAATTTGAGCCTGTCCTTCCTGTTCCTCGCGGCGGTCTATGTTCTGCTGCCGCGGATCGTGTTCGGATCAGCCTATGCCGATATGCGGCTGGTGCCGTTCCTGATGGCGATCGGGATCATCGCGATCCGCCCCAAGCCGGGTCTGTCGATGCGCGGCGCGGCGGTGGTGGCGGCGATCGGCATGGCGTTCTTCACTGCGCGCATCGCCGCGACGACGTGGAGCTTCTTCCTCTACGACAAATCCTATGATCGCGAGCTGAAGGCGCTCGAGCATCTGCCCGAAGGCGCGCGGCTGGTCAGCTTCGTCGGCGAGACCTGTTACAACGAATGGAAGATGACGCGCCTCCAGCACGTTCCCGCGCTCGCGCTCGAACGCAAGCTTGCCTACACCAACGATCAATGGTCGATGCCCGGCGCGCAGCTGCTGACGGTACGCTACACCGATGCCAAGCGCTTCGCGCACGATCCCTCGCAGATCGTCACCGACGTCCAGTGCCCGCGCGAATGGTGGCGCCCGGTGGCCTGGGCGCTGACCCGCTTCCCGCGCGACGCGTTCGATTATGTCTGGATGATCCGCCCGCCGCAATTCGACCAGCGCTTCCTGCAGGGGCTGGTGCCCCTCTATATCGACGATCACAGCCATAGCGGGCTCTATCGCGTGGATCACAGCGTCCCCGCGCCGATCATCCGCCCGGGCGAGCTGCCGCTCCCCAAATGGGAACGCGAGATCATCCTCAACGATGGCCGCCAATTCACCAGCAACCTGCCCGAGCCCGAGGCGTCGCCTTCGCCGGTGGAATAACAAATTCCCCTCCCTTGCAGGGAGGCGAGGTCTGTCAACCGCCCCGCCGGAACGGCGTCATCTCGCCCAGCCATTCCTGCTCGCGCTCGATCGCCTCGCGCTCGCGCTGAAGGAAATCCGCCACTGCGCGGCGGAAGCCCAGATCGGGGATGTAGTGCGCCGACCACGTCGTCACCGGGGCATAGCCGCGCGCGAGCTTGTGCTCGCCCTGCGCGCCCGCCTCGACGCGGGCCAGCCCGCGCGAGATCGCGGCGTCGATCGCCTGATAATAACAGAGCTCGAAATGGAGGAACGGGACTTCCTCGGTAGCGCCCCAATAGCGCCCGTACAGCGCGTCCTCGCCGATCAGGTTGAGCGCCCCCGCAATCGGTACGCCGTCGCGTTCGGCGAAGATCAGCAGCACCTTGTCCGCCATCTCCTCGCCGAGCAGCGAGAAGAATTCGCGAGTCAGATAGGGCCGACCCCATTTGCGCGAGCCGGTGTCCTGATAGAATTCCCAGAACGCGTCCCAATGCGCCTCGGTAATTTCGGTGCCGGTCAGATGGCGGACGGTCAGCCCCTCGAGTGCCGCCGCGCGCTCCTTGCGGATCGCCTTGCGCTTGCGGCTGGAAAGCGCGGCGAGGAAATCGTCGAAGCGCGCATAATCGTGATTCTGCCAGTGGAACTGCGTGCCCGCGCGCACCAGCCATCCGGCGGTCTCGAACCAGTGCAATTGCGCCGTCTCGACAAAGGTCACGTGCGCCGAGGACAGCCCGTTCTGATCGGTCACCGCCTCGATCGCCGCGATCAGCGAAGGGGCGAGTGCCGGCTCGCGCAGCAACAAACGGGGTCCGGGCACCGGCGTGAACGGCACCGCCACCTGGAGCTTGGGATAATAGTTGCCCCCGGCGCGCTCCCACGCATCGGCCCAGCCGTGATCGAAGACATATTCGCCCTGGCTGTGCGCCTTCACATAGGCCGGCGCGATACCCGCGGCGCAGCCGCCAGCGCCGTCGATCACGATCGGCAAAGGCTGCCAACCGGCACGCGCGGTCGCCGATCCCGAGCGTTCGAGCAGCGAGAGAAACGCGTGGCCTACGAACGGATTGGCGGTGCCGGCGCAGGCATCCCATTCCGCGGGACGAATCGAGGCGACGCCGTCGGCGATGCGGGCGGTAATCGGCTGGGAACTCACGGGCGCCAAGATAGGGACAGAGTTCGGCCAGCGGGAGGGGGACATGCACTTATCCTCCCCCTGGCGGGGGAGGTGGCGCCGAAGGCGACGGAGGGGGCGGACTCACTACGCTCCATGCTTCCTCCCCCTCCGTCAGCTTCGCTGACACCTCCCCCTGGCGGGGGAGGATTGAAGGCTCGTGCCGCTCAGGCTTCCGGCGATCCCGGCCACTGTGTCACACGCACGTCGCGGATCGGATAGGGGATCTGGATGCCGTTGTCCTTGAACAGCAGCCACAGCCGGTTGAGCACGTCGCTCTTCACATTGCCCACGCCGCTTTCGGGATCGCTGATCCAGACGAGGATCTCGTGCTCGGCACCGGTCTGGCCGAACGCCATCAGCCACACGTTCGATTTCGGATTGTCGAGCACGCGCGGGCTCTCGGCGGCGGCGCGCAGCATCAGTTCCTGCGCGAGCTTGAGATCGCAATCATAAGCGACGGTCACCGGGATTCGGACGCGGACGTTGCGATCGGTGTACGACCAGTTCTCGACCTCCTGCGTCATCAGATTCTCGTTCGGAATCAGATGCTCCTTGCCGTCCCGGGTGACCACCGAGACCGCGCGCACGCCGATCTTGTTCACCCAGCCGAAGCTGTCGCCCACCACGATCACGTCGCCCGGCTTGATCGAGCGGTCCATCAGCAGGATGATTCCCGCGATCAGATTGCCGATCGTCTTCTGCATTCCGAAGCCGATCGCGAGCCCGAACGCGCCCGAGAAGACCGTGAAAGCGGTCAGATCCACTTCGAGCAAGTCGACGCCGATGAAGAAGGCGAGCACCACCACGGCGATGCCCGCCAGCTTCTGGACGAGCAGCTTCTGCGTCGGGTCGAAGCCGCGCGCGCCGCCGATCGAATGGCTCAGCAATTTGTTCGCGAGCCGCACGCCGGCGAACAACAGCAGGATGGTGACGCCGATGGTGAGCGCCGAGAGCAGAGAGAAGCGCCGCTGACCGATCTGGATGCCGACGCGATCGAGCGTGACCTCGACCACCGAGAAGCCGCCGATCGCATGGCTGAGCACCGCGACGAAGGCGAGCGCCGCCAGTGTCCAGGCCGCCCAGCGCGGCAGATTGAGGCCGCGCAGCACGGCGACCACCAGCATCGCCACCGAAAAGGCCTGGACCAGCCCGACGACCAGCGCGCCCAGCGGCATCCACGGCCAGCTCACGGCGATCAGCCCGAGCAGGATCGCCGCCGAGCTCCAGCGCACGATCGCGCAGGCGCGCAGGTGGAAGGTCGCGGCGTTGCCGTTGATGCGCTCTGCCCAGGCCGCGGCGATCCGCGAGCCGATATGCCGTCCGGCGAGCCAGCCGAGGATCATCGCGATCGTAGTCAGCCCGCCGGCGATGGCGGCTTCCGAAAGCTCGGCGGTGCCCGGCAGATTATGTCCCGCCAGCCAGGCCCCGAGCCGCTCCATCAGCCGCAAACCTCGGCGAAGCGGGTCAGCCCCGCTTCGAGATCGGCGATCAGATCGTCGGCATCTTCGAGTCCGATCTGGAGGCGGACCATTGGACCTTCGGCTTCCCACTTCGTCGCGCTGCGATAGCGCTGCGGATCGACCGGGATGGCGAGGCTCTCGAATCCGCCCCAGCTATAGCCGATCCCGAAATGCCTGAGCCCGTCGATCAGCGCCGAGCGCGCCTTGTCGGTGCCTCCGTTCAGCACGAACGAGAATAGTCCCGATGCACCCCGAAAGTCGCGGACGAACGCTTCGTGCCCCGGGCATCCGGGCAGCGCCGGGTGGAGAACGCGTGCGACTTCGGGCCGGGTCTCGAGCCACTTGGCGATCTTCAGTGCCGAGCGGCCGTGCTGGTCGAGCCGCACCGCCATCGTCCTGAGACCGCGCGCGCCGAGCCAGGCGTCGTCGGGGCTCGCGGTCTGGCCGAGCTGGTAGGTCACGGCGCGGAGCCGCTCATATTGGCCCTCGGCGGCGGTCACCGATCCGAGCATCACGTCCGAATGGCCGACGACGTACTTGGTGCAGGCGAGGATCGAATAATCCACGCCCAGCGGGATTGCGGGCAGCAGCAGCGGCGTCGCCCAGGTATTGTCGAGCAGGGTGGCGATACCGCGTTCCTTCGCGACGCCCACGATCGCGGGAATGTCCTGCACCTCGAAGGTCAGGCTGCCAGGGCTCTCCATGAAGATCGCCTTGGTGCGATCGGTGCAGAGATCGGCGATGCCCGCGCCGATCAGCGGATCGTAGAAGGTGGTGGTGATGCCGAAACGCTCGAGCAGTCCGTTCGCGAGATTGCGCGTCGGATCATAGGCGCTGTCCACCAGCAGCAATTCGTCGCCGGGCGAGAGCACTGCGAGCAAGGCCGCGGCCACTGCCGCCACGCCGGAAGGGTAGAGTAAAGTCGCCTCGGCGCCGGGCTCGAGTTCGGTCAGCGCCTCGGCGAGCGACCATTGGGTCGGCGTCCCGCGCCGGCCGTAAAAGAGTTTGTGGTGGGTGTCGGCGGCGCCACGCGCGCGGAGATCGGCGACCGAATCGTAGAGGATCGTCGAGGCGCGCCACAACGGCGGATTGACGATGCCCTGCGTCCATTCGGGCCGCCGGCCGGCCTGGACCACTTTGGTCGCATCCTTCTCGCCGCTCATGCCGGCCCCAGCGCTTTTGCGGTCGTGGGCGATGCGCCCCATTCGGACCAGCTGCCGTCATAGACCGGTACATCGCGGCCCAGCAGGTGCGCGGCGAAGGCGATCACCGACGCGGTGATCCCCGATCCGCACGTCGCCACCAGCGGCTTGCCAATATCGAGGCCCGCCTCCTCGAAGAGGTCGCGGAGCTTCGCGGGCGATTTCCAGGTGCCGTCCGCCTCGAAAAAGCGGCCCTGTGGGATGTTCTTCGACCCGGGGATATGGCCGGGGGCGCATTCCTTGCGCGGATCGGGCTCGTCGCCGGTGAAGCGTGCCGCCGAGCGCGCATCGACGATCTGCTCGTCGGTCGCCTGCATTTCGACGAGGCTGCGCACCTGCGTCCGCGGCGCGCCGGCCTCGAACCGGCTGCGAATGGGGCTCGGGGCATCTTGTTCGAGCGGCCGGCCTTCCGCCTTCCACTTCGCGATGCCGCCGTCGAGCAACGAGGCCTCGACTCCGAACCGGCCGAGTACCCACCAGGCGCGGCACGAAGTATGGTGCGGGCTGTTGTCGTAGAGCACCACCCGGCTCTCCGCGGTGATGCCCAGTGCCGCCATCCGCGCCTCGAACAGATCGCGCGGCGGCAGCATCGACGGCAATGGGTCGTCCACGTCCACCAACGTGTCGAGGTCGAGCAGCAGCGCGCCGGGAATGTGCGCGGCGGCATATTCGGCTTCGGGGTCCTGCTTCGCCGATCCCGGCAGCGTCGAGGTGTAGGTGGCGTCGAGGATCACGAGGCCTTCAGAGCCCAGTGCGCCTGCCAGCCACTCTGTCGTTACGAGTGCGTCCATCGCTGTGGTCCTAGAAGGATGCAAAGCGCTCCGCAAACGCCTACATGCCCGCGATGGACGCTAAACATCTCGGCAAGACCTCCGCGCTCCCCGCCTCGCCCGAAGCGGCCGAGCTCGATTATGTCCCCAATCCGCGCCCCGGCAGCCGGTATATGATCCGCTTCGCCGCGCCCGAATTCACGTCGCTCTGCCCGATCACCGGCCAGCCCGATTTCGCGCACCTCGTGATCGACTATGTGCCCGGCGCGACGATCGTCGAATCCAAGTCGCTCAAGCTGTTCCTGGGATCCTTCCGCAATCACGGCGCCTTCCACGAGGATTGCACCGTCGGCATCGGCGAACGGCTGTTCGCCGAGATGAAGCCCGAATGGCTGCGGATCGGCGGCTATTGGTATCCGCGCGGCGGCATCCCGATCGACGTCTTCTGGCAGTCGGGAGAGGCTCCCGCCGGTGTCTGGATTCCGCCGCAGGACGTACCCGGATATCGCGGCCGAGGCTGAACCTCAGATTTACGACACGATTCGTCGGATTCATTGATGTTGCAATGCAACAAGAATGAAACCATATTGCTTTGCAAGAGTTGGGAGGCGGGAACGGGCTTTGGACAGCCCGATTGTTGCAGTAGCGAAGGAAAGGGAATGGCGCCGTTCATGCTCGCACCGGGTATCGACCATCTAGCGCTCATCGGTAATTTCCTGCCGCGCAAATGCGGCATCGCGACCTATACGACGGACACTTTCAACGCGCTCAAGCAGCGCTATCCCGATCTTCAGGTCGACGTCTATGCGATGGACGATCATCCCGGCCGTTACGATTATCCCGATGCGGTTACGCGCGCGATCCCGCAGCATGATCGCGCCGCCTATCTCGATGCCGCCCGCGCGATCGAGGCGAGCGGCGCGCAGGCGCTGTGGATCCAGCACGAATACGGCATCTATGGCGGCCCGGCGGGCGACTTCCTGATCGCGCTGACCGACCGGCTCTCGATCCCCGTCATCACCACGCTCCACACCGTGCTCGAACGGCCCAGCGCCGACGAGCGCCGGGTGATGGAGGCCCTGCTCCGCCGCTCGTCGCGGATCATCGTCATGGCGGAGAAGGGGCGCGATATTCTCAAGCGCGTCCACGGTGCCGACGACAAGAGCATCGTGATGATCCCGCACGGCGTGCCCGATCGCGCCTTTGCCGATCCGGACAGCATGAAGGCCCGGTTCGGCTGGGAAGGCCGCGAGGTGGTGCTGACCTTCGGCCTGCTCGCGCCCAACAAGGGTATCGAAACGATGATCGCGGCGCTGCCGCAGGTCGTCTCCAATCACCCGCGCGCGCTGTACGTGGTGCTCGGCGCGACGCATCCCAATCTCGTCGCGCACGAAGGCGAGGCATATCGCGATCGGCTCAAGGCGCTAGCCGAGGAAAAAGGCGTCGCCGCGCATGTCCAGTTCATCGATGCTTTCGTCGAACATGACGAGCTGATCGACTATCTCCAGGCAGCCGATCTCTACGTCACGCCGTACAACAATCCGGCGCAGATCACTTCGGGTACGCTTTCCTACGCCATCGGCGTAGGCAAGCCGGTGATCTCGACGCCGTATGTTCACGCCACCGAGATCCTTGCCGACAATCATGGCGTGCTCGTCAATTTCGGCGACAGCGCCGGCTTCGCGCGCGAGATCGACCGGTTGCTGACCGACGAGGGAGAACGGCTGGCGCTGGCGCAGCGCGCTTATGCCCGGGGCCGCACGATGATCTGGCCGCGTCTCGCCGAGAATGCGATGATCGAGTTGGCTGCGATCGTCGCCGCCCAGCCGCACCGCTTCGCCAAGTCGACCGCCGAGCTCGCCACGCTCCAGCCCAATCTCGCCGCGGTCGAGCGGATGAGTGATTCGACCGGCATACTGCAGCATTCGATCTATTCGGTGCCCGATCGCCGCCACGGCTATTGCATCGACGACAATGCCCGCGCGCTGATCCTGATGTCGAAGATCGACGGGATCGACGAGGCCGTGCGTGACAATTGGACGAGCGTTTATGCGTCGTTCGTCCAATATGCCTGGAACCCCGATCAGCGCCGCTTCCGCAACTTCATGAATTTCGATCGCACCTGGTGCGAGGACGTGGGGTCGGAGGATTCGAACGGTCGCGCGATCTGGGCGCTCGGCGTCACCGCGCGGGACGCGCGGGCGCAGAAGCATCGCGACTGGGCCTCGGTGCTGTTCGACACCACCGCATCGATCGCGCTCGAGCTCGAAGCGCCACGCAGCCATGCCTTCGCGATGCTGGGCGCCGCCGCGATGATCGAGGCGCATCCGGGCCACGCGCTCTCGCGGACGATCCTCACGCGGTACGGCGAGGAGCTGATCACGCTGCTGGACGAGGCGCGGCGCCCCGAATGGCAGTGGTTCGAGATCGTTCTCGCTTACGACAATGCCCGGCTTCCCGAGGCGCTGCTGCGCGCGGGCGAAGTGCTGCACCGTCCGGACTTCATCGCGGTCGGGCTCGAAACGCTCGCATGGATCGTAGGACGCCAGACCTCGCCGGAGGGACGTTTCCGTGCGGTGGGGACCGAAAGCTTCGGGCGCTCCTATTCGGACCCCTTGCCTTTCGATCAGCAGCCGCTGGAGGCGCAGGCCACTATCGATGCCTGCGTCGCGGCGCATCAGGTGACCGGCGACAGAAGCTGGCACGAGGAGGCGATGCGGGCCTATCGCTGGTATCTCGGCGCGAACGACCTTGAATTGCCGCTTGCGACTGCCGCGGACGGCGGTTGCTTCGACGGGCTGATGCCAACCGGTTTGAACCGGAATCAGGGCGCCGAGTCGATTCTGGCGCTCCAATTGGCGAATTGCGCCATTTCCGCCCTTTCAAAGCCCTCCGAAAACGTGGCAAGCACCCCGCGCACCGCTGTCGCGTAACCCTGCGCGCCGGCTTTCGGACGGTACGGGGGGTTGATGCAGGAATTGTTCAATCACACGCTGCGGCTGCGGGCAGATCCGTCGCGCGTTGTGGTTCGCCCCTTTCACATCGCCTGGGCACAAAACGGCTCGGGCCCGAGCCGCTCCGAGCGCATCGTCCAGAAAGTGCTGGCGATGTCGCCGGGTGAGGCCAGCGCGCAGCTCGAGATCGTGCTCAAGGATTTCGAGGCACGCCACTGGCAAACGCGCCGCGTGTTCATGACCCGCTATGACGAGATCGAGGAGATGCTCAAGCTCGACGGCGGCGACATCGGCGACGAGAAGCGCCAGCTGCTCGGCGCCTATTTCTGCCACGAATACAGCTATGCCGCCGCCGCGCTGATGAACCCCAGCGCGGTGCCGCATTACGATCAGTCGGGCATGCCCAAGGGTTCGCTCCGCATCCTCATGTCGCTGCGCGCGGTGGGCGAGGGGCACATTTCGTCGGTATCGTTCCGCGAAGGCATCATCACCGACAAGAACGAACTGACTCTCGCCCCCGAACCCCCCTTCGCCACCGCCGCCGATGCGCGCGAAGAGGAAGAGGCAAAAATACCCGAGGGGCCGGTGACGGTGTATCGCCACCGCGATTCGACTCTGTCGGGCACCGTCATCTTCCCGATCACCAAGGCGCAGTCCAACGGACTCGAGGATCTGCGCATCTGCCACTTCACGCATGACGACGGCAGCGAGGAATGGATCGGCACCTACACCGCCTATAACGGCTCGGTGATCCAGTCGGAGCTGATGCGCACGCGCGACTGGCGCGCGATCGATCTCGTGCCGATGAGCGGCGGCGCCTCGCGCAACAAGGGCATGGCGCTGTTCCCGCGCAAGATCGATGGCAAGTACATGATGCTCGGCCGGCAGGACGGCGAGAACATCTTCCTCCACACCTCGGACGACATCACCCATTGGGAAGGCGGCGAGCTGCTGATCAAGCCGCAATATCCGTGGGAGCTCGTCCAGATGGGCAATTGCGGCCCGCCGATCGAAGTGGACGAGGGCTGGCTGGTGCTCACCCACGGCGTCGGCGCGATGCGCAAATATTCGATCGGCGCGGCGTTGCTCGACAAGAACGATCCGTCGAAAGTGCTTGCGCGCTCGAAGGAGCCGCTGCTGGCGGCGGCGGATCAGGACCGCGAGGGCTATGTCCCCAACGTCGTCTACACCTGCGGCGCGATCCGGCACGGCAGCAAGCTGTTCATCCCTTATGGGGTGGCCGACAGCTCGGTGGCGTTCGCGTTCGTGCCGATCAAGTCGCTGCTGGAGCAGATGGACTGACTTTCTGAATCCTCCCCCGCCGAAGCGAGGGAGGATTCAAGTCACCGGTAGGTCGCGATGTCGGCTTCGCCCTCGGGCATGTTGCTCGGCGGCACGCTGGCCACCATTCGCCGCGTGATCGCATAGGCGATTGCGATCAGCCCGAAGAACAAGAGCGGCGCCAGCCACAATGCCACCCTCTCGAAGCTCTCGCCCATCAGCGCGAGAGGCGCGTCGTTGGGCGGGATCGGCGAAGTGCGATTCGCCCAGGCCAGGATGCCCGCGAACGCGACGCCGAACAGGCTCTCGCCGACGATCAGCCCCGTCGCCGCCAGCACGCCCATCCGCTCTGCGAAGTCCGGATTGGCACTGCGCTTGGCCCAGCGGTCGTAGAAATTGCCGATCAGCGCGCCGACCGGGATCAGCAAGGTGAGCGCCATCGGCAGATAGATGCCCATACCCACGGCGAGCGGCGGCAGGCGCATCTTGCCGGCGCGGCCGAGCGTCTCGTCTATGAGGATCACGCCAACGCCGATCGCCGCGCCGATCCCGATCAGTCCCCAGTCGATATCGCCGCCCAGCACGCCCTTGGCGATCGACGAAATCAATGCGGCTTGCGGCGCGGAGAGCGCGTTGGGGCCGGCACCGGGCATGCCGACGAAGCCGAGGGTGCTTTTGAGCAGATCGAGCACCAGCGGAATCGCGAGGCTGCCGAACACCACGCCCATCACCAGCGCGACCTGCTGCTTCCACGGCGTCGCGCCGACCAGCTGGCCGGTCTTGAGATCCTGGAGATTGTCGTTCGAGATCGTCGCGATCGAAAAGACGATCGCCGTGGTGAACAGCGCATAGGCGATCAGTGCGTTGGTCCGCGTCGGATCGGCTTCGTGCCCGAAGATCAGCACGAGCAGCAGCGACGCGCCGAGCACCGCGAGGATGCCGACGCCGGAGACCGGCGAGTTCGACGCACCGATCAGGCCCGCCATATAGCCGCAGATCGCTGCGATCAGCACGCCGACGATCAGCACATAGACCAGCGAGCCGCCGATCACCGCGACCGGATAATCGTGCACCGGTCCGCCGGTGGAAAAGTCCCAGAGCAGCCAGGCGATCGGCGCGAGGATCAGCAGCGAGACCAGCGCAACTACGCCGATCGGCAAGTCGCGCTCGGTCAAATCGAGCGTCTCGCCCGCAGTGCGCGCGCGTGATGCCGCCAGCGCCGAACGGAGCCCCGCGATGATCGGACCGATGATCTTGAGCAGCGACCAGATCGCCGCCACGCCGATCGTGCCGGCGCCGATGAAGCGCACCTGGCCGCGGAACGTGCCGCCGACCAGCGCGTCGATGCCGGCGGAGAAGTCACCGCCCGATGCGAAATACGGCACGAGCACGGTCCACGAGATCAACATCCCGAAGAACATCGCCGCGCCCACCGAAATGCCGACGAGATGCCCCACGCCGATCAGCAGCATCGACCAGCTCGTCGAGAAACCGGAAGCGGTGCCGCCGATCGCGAAATTCTTGCCGGCTTCCTCGGCGACCAGCTTCATCTTGGCGAGCAATGCGAAGCCACCCGAAAAGAGCGAGCCGAGCATCAGCACGCGCAGTCCCCTGGCGTTCTCGACATCGCCGGCGCGGCTGTTCGACCCGACCTTGAGCACTTCGGCTGCGGCGACGCCCTCGGGATAGGGAAGGTCCGATCCCGTCACCAGCGCGCGCCTGAGCGGCACCGAGAACATCACGCCGAGCACCCCGCCGGTGATGCACACCGCCACCGTGGTCCAATAGGGGAAGCCCGACCACCAGCCGACCATGATCAACCCCGGCAGCACGAAGACGATGGCGGCAAGGGTGCCCGCCGCGCTCGCGATGGTCTGGACGATGTTGTTCTCGAGGATCGTGGCGCCGCGGAAGAAGCGCAGGATCGCCATCGAGACCACCGCGGCGGGGATCGAGGTCGCGAAGGTCAGCCCGACCTTGAGGCCCGCATAGACGTTCGCCGCAGTGAACAGCAGCGTGATCGCGCCCCCCAGCAAAACGCCGCGAAGCGTGAGTTCTAGCGGCGCACGGGCCGCGGCGTCGGTCGCCAAGTCCTTATCTCCCCAAGGTATCGGGAGATACTATGCCGCGCTTGTCAGCCTCTGAACAGCCCGCCCAGAACCCCGCGGATCAGTTGCGCGCCGAGCCCGCCGCCGGACGAGCGCCGCTTGCTGCCGCCGAAGATCTCGCGGCCGATCTCGTTCGCGACCTGGCGGCCGAGCGAGGACGAAGCCGAGCGTGCGGCGGAAGTCGCCATCTTGGCCCAGGGCGATGTCGCGGTCGCCTGCGCGCGTTCGGTGGCGAGGCGAGTGCGCTCAGCCTCCTTGGCCAGCCGCGCGTCCTCCTTCGCCTGCGCGGCGGCGGCCTTGTCGGCCTCACTCTCGGCCTGCGCCTCGGCGGCGGCGGCGACGGCCTCATTGGCCTTTGCCGCAAGGATCTCCTCGGCGGATTCGCGATCGATCAGCGTGTCGTATTTATCGCCCACCGCGTCGGTGGTGATCAGCACCGCGCGCTCGGCCGGCACCAGCGGCCCTACGCGAGTCCCCGGCGCGCGGATCAAGGTGCGCTGCACCGGGGAGGGCGAACCATCCTCCTGCAGCACCGAGACCAGCGCCTCGCCGACCTTAAGCTCGGTGATCACCGTCGCGACATCGACATCGGGATTGGCGCGGAAGGTTTCCGCAGCGGATTTCACTGCCTTGGCGTCCTTGGGCGTGAACGCCCGCAATGCATGCTGCACCCGGTTGCCGAGCTGTCCCGCCACGTCCTCGGGAATGTCGATCGGGTTCTGCGTGACGAAATAGACGCCGACGCCCTTCGATCGGATCAGCCGCACGACCTGCTCGATCTTGTCGAGCAGCGCCTTGGGCGCATCGTCGAACAGCAGATGCGCCTCGTCGAAGAAGAAGACGAGCTTGGGCTTGTCGGGATCGCCGACTTCGGGAAGTGTTTCGAACAGCTCGGACAGCATCCACAGCAGGAAGCTGCCATAGAGCCGCGGGCTCGCCATCAATTTGTCCGCGGCGAGGATGTTGACCACGCCCCTTCCACGATCGTCGGTGCGGATGAACTCGCCGATGTCGAGCGCCGGCTCGCCGAAGAAATGTTCGGCGCCCTGCGTCCGCAGCTGGAGCAACTGGCGCTGGATCGTGCCGACGCTCGCCTTGGTGATGTTGCCGAACTTGGTCGAGAGCTCGCCCGCCCGCTCGGCGCAATGCGCGAGCATCGATTGCAGATCGTCAAGGTCGAGCAGCAGCAGCCCTTCCTCGTCGGCGACGTGGAAGGCGACGTTGAGCACGCCTTCCTGCGTCTCGTTGAGATCGAGCAGCCGCGCGAGCAGCAGCGGCCCCATCTCGGAGATCGTCGCGCGGATCGGATGGCCCTGCTCGCCGAACAGGTCCCAGAGCTGCACCGGCAGTTCGCCATAGCGCCATTCGGCGTCGCCGATCTCCTGCGCGCGCTTGGCGAAGATCTCGTGCATCTTGGAGGTCGGCGATCCGGCCATGCCCAGCCCGGAAAGATCGCCCTTCACGTCGGAGACGAACACCGGGACGCCGGCATTCGAGAAACCCTCGGCCAGACCCTGCAGCGTCACGGTCTTGCCGGTGCCGGTCGCGCCGGCGATCAGCCCGTGGCGATTGGCGCGGCGGAGTATCAGCTCCTGGCGGGCCTCGCCGGCCGCGCCTATGAAAATGCCCGTCTCTCCCGCCATGCCGAACTCCTTTTCAGAAGACCGGTTCTAGGGGAGAAACGGGCAATAGTCAGCCATTGAAGGCGTTCGATCAGCCGGGAATCTGCACCGACACATAGCGGCCGAGCCCGCGGCGCTGGACGAACAGCAGAACCTGCTTGGCGCCGCCGCTCTTGGCCTGGCCGACGATGCGCGCGACGTCCGCCGCGGTGGTGACCGGCGTGCGGTTGACCGTGGTGATCAGGTCGCCGCGGGCAAGGCCCTTGCCGGCGGCGTCGCTGCTCGCATCGACACCGAGCACCACCACGCCCCGCGCATTGGCATCGGCACCGATCGAGCGCGCGATCTGCGGAGTCAGCGGCGTGAGCGCGATGCCGAGCGACGCGGCGCCCATCGTCTCGCCGTCCTGCGGCCCGCTGTTATTGTCCTCGGGATCGAACTGCTGCTGCGCAAGCTCCTCCTCGGGCGGACGGGTCCCGACGGTGACGGTCACCGTCTGGCGCTTGCCGTCGCGGATCAAGTCGACCGGAATACGCGAACCGGGGGCGACATTGGCGACGATGAAGCTCAGCGTCTGGTCGGGCGTGACGTCCTGGTTGTTGACGCGGACGATCACGTCGCCCTGGCGGATGCCTGCCTTCTCGGCGGCCTGGCCGGGCTCGACTCGCGCGACGATGGTACCGCCATTCTTGGGCACGCCGAACGATTCGGCGAGATCGGCGGTCAGTTCCTGCATCTGCACGCCCAGATAGCCGCGCTTGATCGCGCCGCCACCCATCAGCGTGTCGACGATCGGCTTGGCCTGTTCGGCGGGGATCGCGAAGCCGATGCCGACATTGCCGCCGGTCGGCGAGAGGATCTGCGAGTTGATGCCGATCACGTTGCCCTGCAGATCGAACATCGGGCCGCCTGAATTGCCCCGGTTGATCGAGGCGTCGGTCTGGAGGAAGCGGTCATAGGCGCCGCCCTGGCCGGTGACGCGGTGCGTCGCCGAGATGATGCCCGCGGTCACCGATCCGCCGAGGCCGAACGGATTGCCGATCGCCACCACCCAGTCGCCGACGCGCGCCTGGCGCGAATCGCCGAAGCGGACGAAGGGCAGGTTGGTGCCTTCGATCTTGAGCACCGCGAGGTCCGACTGGACGTCGCGGCCGATCAATTTGGCCTTGAACTCGCGGCGATCGGGGAAGGTGACCGTGATCGATTCGACCACGGCGCCGCGCTGGCCGGCGGAGATGACGTGGTTGTTGGTGACGACATAGCCGTCGGCCGAGATGACGAAGCCCGAACCGAGCGATTCGGCCTGGCGCGTCACCGGCTGGCCGCCCTGGCCGGGGACCAGCCCTTCGAAGGGCGTGCCGGCGAACGGATTGGTGTTCACCTGCACGCGCTGCGTGGTCGAGATGTTGACCACCGCGGGCTGGAGCTTGGCGACCATGTCGGCGAAGCTCATCGGCGCGCCGGCGCGCGGCACGCTCGCCTGGATCGCGCCCGGCTCGTTCTGCGCGGTCTGCGCGCCGGCGGTGGTGTTCAGCGTCATGACGGCGGCGGCGCCGCTCAGGGCAAGGGCAGTGGTGAGAGCGTAGGCGTAACGCACGGATACGAATCCCTTCAAAGGATGAGCATGTATTCGGGCGCGTTTGTCGCGCCCGAATGCTGAACGCTGATTGAATATGAACGAAGCTGCAGGATCATCGTTGCCCCATGAACTCGCGCAGATAGCTGTTCTGCGGAGACAGCACGATCGACGTATCCCCCTTGCCTTCGCCCTGCGCGAGGAAGGTCGTCCGATAGGACTGCATCGCGCGGTAGAAGTCGTAGAAGGCCGGGTCCTTGTTGAACGCCTGGGCATAGACCTGCGCGGCCTGCGCCTGGGCGGTGGCGCGGATGATCTGCGCTTCCTTCAGGCCCTGCGCCTTGATCGTCGCCGCTTCCTGCCGCCGGGCCGTCGCCATCCGGTTGAGCGCGCTGTCGAGCGGCGATCCGCTCGGCAGCTCGGTCTGCTTGATCCGGACGTCGACGATCTCGACGCCGTACTGGCTGGCCAGCCGTTGCAGCGCGTTCTGGATATTGTCCATCACTTCGCCCCGCTCGGGGCTGAGCAAGGTGGACGAGGGCCGCTTGCCGAGCTCGTTGCGCAGCGAAGAGCCGAACAGCGGCTGCAGCTGATCGCGCACGCGTTCCTCGGAGCCCACGGTCACGACCATCCTGAGCGGATCGACCACGCGGAACCGGGCATAGGCATCGACCTCGAGCCGCAACTGGTCGGTGGAGAGCACCGGCTGGTTGGGCAAGTCGATGTCGAGCACGCGCTTGTCGACCCACACGACGCGGTCGATGAACGGGATGCGGAAGATCGGCCCCGCCTGGGTGCGGCCGAACTGCTCGCCCGGCCGATAGGCGTTGACCGTGCGGAGCGGCTGTTCGAGCCGCAGGATCACGACCTGCTTGCTTTCGGGGACGATCGCGATCGTGCTCATCAGCACCACGAGCACGAGGATCACGGCGATGGCGATGCCGATCGGACTGCGGAACCAGCTGGCGGTCATCGGGCGGCTCCCGCCTGGGCCTGGGGCCGGACGGTAGCGTCGGCAGCGGGCGTGCCGCCTCCGCCGCGCACGGCCGGCAGCGGCAAATAAGGCGTCACGCCGGGCGCCTCGACGATCGTCTTGTTGGTGCGCGAAAGCACCTGTTCCATCGTCTCGTAATACATGCGGCGTCGGGTCACCTCGGGTGCGAGCTTGTATTGCTCATAGATCTTGTCGAACTCCGCCGCTTCGCCCTGCGCGGCGGCGAGCACCTGCTGGGCATAGGCGTTGGCGTTGTTCTTGTTGGCCTGCGCTTCCTGCTGCGCGGCGGTGACTTGCTTGAAGTCCTCGTCGACGGCCTGCGGTGCGGCCGCCTTCTGGATCGCGACGCCCTGGATGCGGATGCCCGAACGATATTGATCGAGGATCTGCTGCATCGCCGCCTGGACCTGCCCCTCGATCCGCGCACGGCCCTGGCCGATGGCTTCGTTGAGCGTCGTCGTGGCGACGATCTGGCGCATCGCGCTCTCGGCAGTCGCGCGCACGGTATCCTCGGGCTTGGCGATCTGGAACTTGTAGTCGACTGCGCTGCTGATGTCCCAGCGCACCGAATAAGCGAGATCGACGATGTTCTGGTCGCCGGTCAGCATCAGATTCTCGCCGCTGGCGGGGAAATTCTCGGTGCGGATGTTCGCGACGTCGACGACGTCGACGAGCTGGAGCGGCGCGGGCAGCGTCAGCCGGACACCGGGGGTCAGCGTGGTCGAATAGGAACCGAGCGTCGTCACGACGCCGCGTTCGCGCGGACCGATCGGATGAATGCTCGTGTAGAGTATCCAGATCAGCAGCAGGCCGCCGATCACCAGCATCCACAGCCGGCTGCCGGTCGGAAGCCCGGGAACGCCGCCGCCGCCGCCACGGGCGCGCTTGAGCAGCTCGTCGAGGCTTGATGCACCGGGGCGCGGGCGCTTGCCGTCCGGCGGGAACGACCAGGGGTTGCGGGGTCCACCGCCGCCGCCGCCATTTCCATTGCCGGAGCCGCCGCCGCTTCCGCCGCCACTGCCCCACGGACTCTTGGGGGCTTCGTTCTTGAAGATGCCGGCCAGTCCGCGCCAGCCCGATAGGTTCATCATGCCTGTCTTTATAAGGTCACGAGCGCGGATTTACAGTGGCAGCCGCCGATTGTGCGCCTATCTGGCCCGTTATGACCGATACAGAGAGCTTGAAGGCGGCGCTCGCGCCGATCGCGGCGGGCCGCGCGACGGTGCGCGTCGAGGGGGGCAAAGCGAGCATCGTGCTCGACGTGACGGGGCTCGGGCCCGAGGCGCGAGACGAGATGGAGGCCGATGTGCGGCGGACTGCAGAGGCTGCGCCGGGCGTCGCGGAAGTTCGCGTGCTGCTCACCAGCGAGCGGCGCACGCGCCGGTTGATCGCGGTGGCGAGCGGCAAGGGCGGGGTGGGCAAGTCCACAATCGCCGCGAACCTCGCGATCGCGCTGGCGAGGCGCGGACGGCGGGTCGGACTGGTCGATGCCGATATCTATGGACCGTCGCAGACTCGGCTGCTCGCCGTCGAGGGCATCCGCCCGCAGGCGCGCGAAAAGACCCTGATCCCGGTCCAGACCAAATTCGGCGTGCCGTTGCTGTCGATGGGCGGGCTGGTGCCGGAGGGGCAGGCGATCGCATGGCGCGGATCGATGGCGGGCGGCGCGCTCGGCCAGATGGTCGATGCCGATTGGGGCGACGCCGAAGTGCTGATCATGGACCTCCCGCCCGGCACCGGCGATCTCCAGCTGACGATGGTCCAGAAGCACAAGCCGGCGGGGGCGATCATCGTCTCGACGCCGCAGGATCTCGCATTGATCGACGCGACCCGCGCGATCGACCTGTTCAACAAGGTCAACGTGCCGATCGTCGGCGTGATCGAGAACATGTCCGGTTATGCCTGCCCGCATTGCGGCGAGGTCTCGGACCCGTTCGGCAGCGGCGGGGCGGAGGCCGCGGCGGGCAGGATGGGACTGCCCTTCCTCGGTCGCGTGCCGCTCGAATTGGCGATCCGCACCGCCTCGGACGCCGGCGATCCGCCGGCTGCGGGGAACGGCCCGCAGGCGGAGACGTTCGCCGCATTGGCGGCAAGGCTGGACGACTGGCTCACCGCAAACGGAGGCTGACCATGCCGCTCACGCGCGACGAAGATATCCGGGAACTGCTCGAGGAGACGCGGACGATCGCGATGATCGGCGCGTCGGACCGGCCCGACCGGCCGAGCTACGGCGTGATGGCCTATCTCCAGAGCCGGGGCTACCGGGTGATCCCGGTCAACCCGCAGATCACCGGCGAGCACATCCACGGCGAGTTCGTGTTCCGCGATCTCACGCAGATCGGCGAGCCCATCGACATGGTCGACATCTTCCGCCGGTCCATCGCGGCGGGCGAGGCAGTCGACGACGCGATCTCCTTCGGCGCGAAATCGGTCTGGCTCCAGATCGGCGTGATCAACGAGGAAGCGGCCGCCCGGGCGGAGGCGGCAGGCCTCAAGGTGGTGATGGACCGTTGTCCCAAGATCGAGATCCCGCGGCTGGGCGTGCCTAGAGTCGGCTGAGCGCCCCGATCAGCTCCTCCAGATCGCGCGCATCCTGGTACATTCCGAACCCGATCCGCAGCACGTCGCCGCGCACGTCGACGATGACGTCCTCCGCTTCCAGCGCCGCCTTCCACTGCGCCGCTTCGGGCGAGCGCAGCGCCAGAAACCGCGCCGGAGACCCCGGATTGAGCAGCTCCGCCTTCAGCGGCAGTTCCGCCAACAGACGCTCTTTCAGCGCCTCCGCATGCGCCGCGATGACGCTGGTGCCCAGCCCCTCCTGCCGCAGCATGTCGCGCACCGCGACGAACCGGTAGATACCCGAGGGATCGAAGGTGGCACCCAGAAAGCGCCGCGCATCAGGTGCATAGCCGATGCACCCCGGCGGCAGCGACAGATCGTCGAACTCGGCATACCAGCCGGTGATCTCGGGACGCGGGCCATAGCCCGGGGGCGCGTGGAGAAAGGCGCAGCCCTCGCCCGCCATCGCATATTTGTAGCCGCCGGCGAGGTAGAACACCCGATCCGCCACCGCCGAGAGATCGGTCTCCAGCGCCATGAAACCGTGATAGCCGTCGATCACCACCCATGGCCCTTCCGGTCGCGCGAGCGCCGCCAGTTCGGCGATCCCGTCGAAGACATGCCCGGTGCCGAATTGGACGTGGCTGACGAAGATCAGATCGTGCCCGCCGCCACGCGCGGTTTCGACGATGCGCTCCAGCGGCAAGCGCTCGACCACTGCGCTGCCTGCCTCTTCCCACCGGGCGCTCTGCCGCCGGAAGCTGTGGAATTCGCCGCCGCTGGTCAGGATGCGGAGCGGCCGCCGCGGCAGCGCCGAGACGATGCGGAGCAGCAACTCGTGCGTATTGGGCGCGAAGACGACGGTCGAAGGATCCGGCAGCCCCAGCTCCGCCGCGACATGGCCCTGAGCGGCGGGCCAGATCTCGCCCATCACCCGCTCCCATTTGCGGTCGGCGAGGCGCACGCCGTCCTCCCATGCGGCGAGCTGGCCGACATAGGAGGCGTCGGGCCACAGGTGATGCGAGTGCGCAGCGAAGTGCAGCCGTTCGGGCGCCGCGGCGATCGCCCGCTGGAACAGGCGTTTGTACGATTTCACAGGTCGGTGCGGAGCGACCACAGCTCCGGAAAGGCGCGCTTGGCCAAGGTCGATTCGAGATAGGGCACGCCCGCAGTGCCGCCGGTGCCCCGCTTCATCCCGATGACGCGGCTGACGGTGAGGACATGCTTGTGCCGCCATGTGGCGAGCGCATCGTCGATATCGACCAGTTTCTCGGCGAGCTGGTAGAGATCCCAATGCGTCGTCGGATCGCGATAGACGATGGTCCAGGCCTCGCGGACCGCATCGTTGGGCTCGTATTTGTCGGGCCAGTTGCGTGTCAGGGCTTCGGCGGGAACGTCGAAGCCTGCCCGTGAGAGCGCTGCATTGGCATCGTCCCACAGGCTCGGCGCGGCCGCATATTCGGTGGTCAGCGGCCCCGGCACGCCTCCGCCGCGTACCCCGAGCAAGGTCTCGACCGCGCGGAACTGGTCCGACTGGAAGCCCGAGCTCGGGCCGAGCACTTCACGGAAATGCGTGTAATCGGACGGCGTCATCGTCGCTAGCACGTCCCAGCTGAGCGTCATCACCGCCTGGATCCGGCTCACCCGGGCAAGCCCCTTATACGCCTCGATCAGCCGCCCCGCGCGCACCAGTGCCTTGGCCGGCAACAACTCGGCAATCATCTGCTTGAGCCACAACTCCTTGGTCTGGTGGATGATGATGAACAGCAGTTCGTCATGCCGGTCCGACAGCGGATGCTGGGCGGTGAGGAGCTGATCGAGCGCGAGATAGCGCCCATAGGTCATGCTTTCGGTCATGCCGACGCTCTACGCCATCTCGCCGCCCGGATGAAAGCCGTAACGCCTGAGACTATCTATGCCGCCCCGTCATCCCGGCGAAAGCCGGGATCTCAGGCGATGGCGCGGGACTGGAGCCGCACGAGATCCCGGTTTCCGCCGGCATGACGATCTACGGTCGGTCTTGGGTTCGGTCATCCACTACTCCGTCACCCCGGCCGAAGTGCCGGGGTCCACTGTGCCACGTCGGCTGGCCTCGAGCCGCTTGCGCTTCCCTTGCCTCCCGGTGGACCCCGGCACTTCGGCCGGGGTGACGGTATTGGGTCTAGGACGGATCGACATTCAAATCCTCCCCCGCCAGGGGGAGGTGTCGCCGAAGGCGACGGAGGGGGAGGTAAGCAGCGCACTCTCCCATTGAGCGCAGTGCTTCCGCCCCCTCCGTCACGCTGCGCGTGCCACCTCCCCCTTCCGGGGGAGGATCTCGAAGGCCTCGCTCGCCTGAATGTCGATCCGTCCTAGTCCCTCAACAGCTCATTGATGCCCGTCTTCGAGCGCGTCTGGGCATCCACGGTCTTGACGATCACCGCGCAATAGAGCCCCGGCTTGCCGTCGCCGCCGCCAGTGCTGCCCGGCACTACCACCGAATAAGGCGGCACGTGCCCGCGATGCACTTCGCCGGTCGCGCGATCGATGATCTTGGTCGAGGCGCCGAGATAGACGCCCATCGACAGCACCGCGCCTTCGCCGACGCGGACGCCCTCGGCCACTTCGGCGCGCGCGCCGATGAATGCGCCGTCGCCGATGATCACCGGATCGGCCTGGAGCGGCTCGAGCACTCCGCCGATGCCGACGCCGCCCGACAGGTGGACGTTCTTGCCGATCTGCGCGCAGCTGCCCACCGTCGCCCAGCCATCGACCATCGTGCCCTCGCCGACATAGGCGCCGATATTGACGAAGCTGGGCATCAGCACCGCGCCCTTGCCGATGAAGGCGCCGTAGCGGACGATGCTGCCCGGTACCGCGCGGAAGCCCGCTTCGCGGAAGCTGTGGTCGCCCCATTCGGCGAACTTGGACGGCACCTTGTCGAACCAGCTGGCATTGCCCGGGCCCGGCATCACGACATTGTCGTTCAGCCGGAAGGAGAGCAGCACCGCCTTTTTGAGCCACTGGTTGACTTGCCAGCCGTCGCCCACCGGCTCCGCCACCCGCGCTTCGCCGCGGTCGAGCAGGCGCAACGCCTCGGCGACTGCGGTGCGCACCCGGCCCTGGCTGTGGGGGCTGAAGCTCGCGCGCTCTTCCCAGGCGGCATCGATGGTGGCGGCGAGATTGGTCCGGTCGGTCACGTCAATCCTCCAATATTTCGTGCAGCCATTGGCCGAGGTCGGCCACGGTATAGTCGATGAAGCTGCGGTCTTCGCCGGGTCCCTGCTCGGATCCGTTGTCGACCCAGACCGTGGTCATGCCGATCGCCCTGGCGGGCTTCAGGTTGCGCGCCATGTCGTCGACGAACAGCGACTCCGCGGGGTCGAGCCCATAGGCGTCGCACAGTCCCTGATAGGCGGTGGGATCGGGCTTCGGGCGATATTGGGTGGCATGAACGTCGTGGATCGCTTCGAAGGTCTCGCTTAGCCCCAGCCGGTCGAGCACCTTGCCTGCATAAGGCGCGTCGCCGTTGGTAAAGACCAGCTTACGCCCCGGCAACCGCGCCAGCGCCTCGATCAGCGCCTCGTTCCGCTCCAGCACGTCCATGTCGACGTCGTGCACATCGGCCAGATAATGGTGCGGATCGACGCCGTGCTCCGCCATCAGCCCCGAAAGCGTGGTGCCGTGCGCGTGGAAATAGCCCTTTTGGATGCGGTGCGCCTCTTCGGGCGTGCAATTGAGCAGCGTCCGCACATATTCGCCGATCCGCGCGTCTATCATGGTGAAGAGGTTCGCACTCACCGGGTAGAGCGTGTTGTCCAGATCGAAGATCCAGTTGCGGATATGGGAGAGCGCGGAAAGCATCGGAACGGGGCTCTACGGAGTGGACGCGAGCACCGCAAGGCAGCAGGGTAGATTGGCATTAAGCTACGGTAAAGGCTGCAAAACATATCTGCGCTACCGTGCATATCCAACAGGGATCACCAGGATGCGGGCAGTATTTCATGCGCGATTGATGCGAAGCGCGGCGATGAGCGGCTTCCTCGCGCTTGCCGCCTGCGGCGGCGGCGGCGGCGGAGTCAACCCGATGCCGGCACCGGTGCCCGCGCCGACACCCGCACCGGTGCCGACACCCACGCCCGTACCCACTCCGACGCCGACGCCGACGCCGAGCGTGAACTACGACACGGCCGAATATCGCGCGACGATCGGTGCGGTCTCGATGAATGCGCTCACTGCCTACAGCCATGGCGGCACCGGCGCGGGCATCCGCGTCGGCGTGATCGACAGCGGCATCGACTTGCAGAGCGCCGAGTTCGGTGATTGCTCGGGCGGGATCGGCACGGGTTCATGCCGTATCGCGGGGGCGTCGATCGCCACCGCCGGCAACAGCACGATCGACGACGAAGGCGGGCATGGCACTGCGGTGGCCTTCACCATCGCCGGGCGCCGCAACGATGCCGGCACCCACGGCGTCGCGTTCGACGCGCAGCTCATCGTCGCGCGCGCCGACACCCCGGGCAGTTGCGCGACCGAGAACGCCACCGATCCCGACAGCGGCTGCAGCTTCGGCGACAATGCGATCGCGGCGGGACTCGATGCCGCGCGCACCGGCGGCGCGCGCGTGGTCAACATCTCGCTCGGGGGCGATTCTCCCAACGCGCGGCTGCTCCAGGCGATCAACGACGCCACGGCGGCGGGGATCGTCATCGTGATCTCGGCGGGCAATGACGGCGACAAGCCCGAAGGGGTGAACCCCGATCCGTTCGCCGGTGGCGCCGCGGCCAGCGCAGGGGCGCGCGGCCTCGTGATCATCGCCGGCTCGGTCAACACCACCGACCAGATCTCGACCTTCAGCAACCGCGCGGGCAGCGGCGCCAACGCCTTTCTTGCCGCGGTCGGCGAGCGCGTACGCGCGCCGGACCAGACCAACACGGCGATGCTCTGGTCGGGTACCTCCTTCTCGGCACCGCAGATCGCGGGCGCGGTCGCCTTGCTTGCGCAGGCATTTCCGAACCTCACCGGCGCCCAGATCGTCCAGCTCCTGTACGCGACCGCGCGCGACGTCGGCGCGGCGGGTGTCGACCCGGTCTATGGCCGCGGCGTGCTCGATCTCACGCGCGCCTTCCAGCCGGTCGGCACCATGTCGCTCGCCGGTTCGAGCGGGGTGGTATCCTCCGGCGTCAACGGCGCGCTCTCCGCGCCGATGGGCGATGCGCCGCAGGGCGCGCTCGGCGCGGTGGTGCTCGATTCGTTCGACCGCGCCTTCGCGACCGAGCTCGCGCGCTCGATCGTCCGCCAGGGTCCGGCGCGTCGGCTTCCCGCGCTGATGGCGACGCGTCAGCGCAGCTTCTCGGCGGGGGTGCGCGATCTCAGCGTCGCGGTGTCGCTGGTGCCGACGCGCGACACGGTCCGGATCGAACCACTCGGCATCGGCACCCGCGATGCCGGCGTGGCGCGGATGCTCGCCGCCACGGTCAGCGGCAAGCTGGGCAGCAGGGCGCAGTTCGCGATCGGCGCGTCGGAGAGTGGAAACACGCTCACCGCGCGGCTCGCCGGACGTGACGAACCCGCTTTCCTCGTCGCGCGCGATCCGCTGCACAGCGCCGGCTTCGACGTCGACGTGCGCGGTTCGGTCGCGGTGCGTCAGTCGCTTGGACGGTGGGGCGTCAGCCTCGCGCAGGAGCAGGGTCAGGTGCTCAGCCGGCGCGACACCCAGTTCGCGGCGCTGCGCTGGGATCCGCAGCGCTCGGGTTATTGGCGGACGACCCTGGGACTCGATCGCAGCTTCGGCAATCTGCGCGCGGGGCTGTCGCTGACCCGGCTCAGCGAGCGTGACACGGTGCTCGGCGCACGGTTCAGCGGCGGGCTCGGCGCGGCGCGTGCCGACAGCAATTTCGTCGATCTCGGGCTGCGTTACGACATGGGCGCGGGCTGGTCGCTCGGCGGCTCGATGCGGCAGGGCTGGACCAGCGCGAAGCTGCGCGATGGCGTCGAGGGGAGCGGCCTGATTCGCACCAATGCCTTCGCTGCGGACATCGGCAAGACCGGACTCTTCACCCGCGCCGACAGCCTGGGCTTCCGCATCGCTCAGCCGCTCCGGGTCGCGCGCGGGGGGATCGGTATCGCGCTCCCTGCCGACTGGGATTATTCGACCATGGCGGTGCGTGCCTGGGATCGGGGCTTCATCAATCTCGCACCGCAGGGCCGCGAGGTGGATTACGAGCTGCGCTACAGCTGGCCGCTGCTCGGCGGCGATCTCAGCAGCAACCTGTTCCTGCGGCGCAACCCGGGCAATTATGCCTCGTTCGCCAGCGACAAGGGCGGCGCGGTGCGGCTGACCTTGGGGTTCTGAGGACCTTCTTCACCGGCTGATAGCAAAGCTTCGGGTGGCGCGAACGGCGGGCGCCACCCATCTCCCGGCGATGACCGCATATTCGCTGCTCGATCTCGTTCCCATCGTCCAGGGCGGGAGCGCCGCCCAGGCGCTGGCCAATGCCGCCGATCTCGCGCGCCATGCCGAAAGCCTCGGCTTCACGCGCTATTGGGTCGCCGAGCACCACGGCATGGAGGGTATCGCCAGTGCCGCCACTGCGGTGGTCATCGCCCATGTCGGTGCGGCGACCGCGACGATCCGGGTGGGGGCAGGCGGGATCATGCTCCCCAACCATTCGCCGCTGCAGGTCGCGGAGGCGTTCGGCACGCTGGACGCGCTGTTCCCCGGCCGCGTCGACCTCGGGCTCGGCCGTGCGCCGGGGTCGGACCAGCGCGTCGCGGCGGCGATCCGGCGCGGGCTGGGTGGCGACGGCAACGAATTTCCGCAGGACGTGCTCGAGTTGCAGAGCTATTTCGCCGATGACGGCCGGACCGGGGTGCGCGCCACGCCCGGCGCCGGAGCGGACGTCAGGCTGTGGATCCTCGGCTCGAGCCTGTTCGGCGCGCAGCTCGCGGCGGCGCTGGGGCTGCCTTACGCCTTCGCCTCGCATTTCGCGCCGGGCCTGCTCGACGAGGCGATCGAGCTGTATCGCCGCAATTTCCAGCCTTCGGCGGTGCTCGACGCGCCGCATCTGATGCTCGGCTTCAACGTCTTCGCTGCGGAAGAGGACGAAGAAGCTGAATATCTAGCCACCTCCCAACAACAAGCCTTCGTCGCGATCCGTACCATCGGGCGCGGTATCCAGCTTCCCCCGCCGGTCCATGGTTATCGGGAGAGCCTCGGGCCGCACGGCAATGCGATGCTCGATCAGGTACTCTCGGCCAGCGCAATCGGCGGGCCTGCCAAGGTTCGCGACCAGCTCGCCGCCTTCATTGCCCGCACCGGCGCCGACGAGCTGATGTTCACCAGTGCGATGTTCGATCACATTGCGCGCAAGAAAAGCCTGACGATCGCCGCCGAGGCGATGCGCGCGCTCTAGATCAGCTCGCCGCCGGCAGTCGCAGGCGCACCAGCAGCCCGCCAAGATCGTCGCTCTCCTCAAGGCTGACGGTGCCGTCGTAGATCTCGGCGACGTCGCGAACGATGGCGAGGCCGAGCCCGGTGCCGGGCTTGCCGCTGTCGAGCCGGACGCCGCGGTTGAAGATGCGGATGCGGTCGGCCTCGGGAATACCATGGCCATCGTCCTCGACGATGATCTCGACGAAACCCGCCTGCACGCCCGCGGTGATGAACACGCTGCCGCCGCCATATTTGGCGGCGTTCTCCACCAAATTGCCGAGGATCTCGTCGAGGTCCTGTCGTTCGATATGCGCGATCAGGCCCTTCTGGCCGTCCACGTCGATGCGGACATTGGGATAGAGCCGGGCCACCGCCCGCTCGACCGCCTCGATCGATGGCCAGACTTGCGCGCGGCTGTGTGCGCTGCCGCGGCGGCCGACGGCGCGGGCGCGGGCGAGATGGTGATCGATCTGGCGGCGCATTGTCCGCGCCTCGCGAATTACGGTGGGGGCCAGGTCTTCCTGTCCCGCTGCGGCGGCGTTCATGATCACGCTGAGGGGGGTTTTGAGGGCGTGGGCGAGATTGCCGGCATGTCGCCGGGCCTCCTCCGCCTGACGGTCGTTGTGCTCGACCAAAGCATTCAATTCCTCGACCATCGGCGCGATTTCGGCGGGCATGCGATCCTCGATCCGCTTCGACTTGCCCGCGCGCAATCGTGCGATCTCCTTGCGCACCTTCCGCAGCGGCAGCAGGCCGTACCAGGTCTGCAGCCCGACCATCACGATCAGCCCGAGCCCTAGCAACACGAAGCTGCGCACCAAGGTCCGCCGCAAGGTCGCGATCTGCGCGTCGAGCCCGTCGCGGCTCTGCGCCACCTGGAACTTCCAGCGGACCGGCGATCCGGGGAGTTTCAGGTCGCGTTCGGCGATCCGCAGCAGCTGGTTGCTGGGATCGTTGGGATCGCGATCGGCGCGCGGGGTTTTGTCGACGAACTCGTCGCTGTCGTAGATATGAAGTTCGCGGTCGTCGTGGTGCTGATCGACACGCAGCCTGCGGTCCCACAGCGAGCGCGAGGGGAAAGGTTCGAATCCCTTGCCACTGATCTGCCAATAAGCGCCCGAACCGGGTTCTAGGAAGCGCTGGTCCGCCAATTCGCGATTCAGGATGACTTGCCCAAGCGAGTCGAGCTCGGCTGAGACGATCATGGAGGTCAGCAGATAATCAAGCTGCTCGTCGAAATTGCGAGTGAGCGCAGTGGTCAGCACGCCATTGAGGGCGTAGCCGCCGCCGACCAGCAGCACGAAGATCCACGCGCTGGCGATCAGGATCATCCGCCGGCTCACCGAGCCGCGGGCGCGCGCATATTGGCGTGGCTGGGGTTCGGGCGCCGCCTCGACGCTCACAGGGGACGGGGCATTGTCCCCTTCGAGTTCCATCTCAGGCGTCCGCGGGTTCCTCGAGGCTGTAGCCCAGCCCCCGGATGGTGGTGATCACGTCGGCGCCCAATTTCTTGCGGATCCGCGTCACGAACACTTCGATCGTGTTCGAATCGCGATCGAAATCCTGATCGTAGATATGCTCGATCAGCTCGGTGCGGCTGACCACCTTGCCCTTGTGATGAAGCAAATAGCTGAGCAGCTTGTATTCCTGCGCGGTGAGCTTGACCGGCTCGCCCGCCTTGGTGACCTTGCCCGAGCGCGTGTCGAGGCGGATGTCACCGGCGATCAGTTCGGCGGAGGCATTGCCCGAGGCACGGCGGATCAGCGCGCGGAGGCGGGCGATCAGTTCCTCCGTCTGGAAGGGCTTGGCGACATAATCGTCGGCGCCGGCATCGAGCCCGGCCACCTTGTCCGACCAGCTGTCGCGCGCGGTGAGCACCAGTACCGGCGTGGTCTTGCCTTCCTTGCGCCAGCGGTCGAGCACGGTCAGCCCGTCGATCTCGGGCAGGCCGAGGTCGAGGATGACGGCGTCATATTGTTCGGTCGAGCCGAGGAAATGCCCCTCCTCGCCATCGGTGGCGAGATCGACCGCATAGCCTGCGCCCTCCAGCGCATTGCGGAGCTGCTGTCCGAGATTGGGTTCGTCCTCGACGATCAAAAGTCGCATGCTCTAATCCCTGTGCTCGCGCCCGTAGCCGGCGCTCAATTGCCCGTGCGTCGAATGATGTTGCCCGTCCGCCCGTCGGCATCCACCCAGATCACCGATCCATTGCGCAGGAACTTGAGCGTGTAAATGTCCGTCGAGGGATCGTAATCGAATCCGAGATATTGCGCCCCGGGCATGCGGGGGATCACTCGCCGTTCGATCTCGCGGACCGGGAGGTTCTGGCCCCGCTGGCGGCGCTGGTTGGCGGCTTCCTGATTGCTGTCTTGTCCGACCAGGAGGACGCGCGCGTCGGCGCTCCCGACGAGCGAGAGGCCTGCCAGGCATGCGCATAAAACCGGTTTCGCCAGCATCTTCATCCGCATGACATAGGGTTCGGCCATTGAATAGCCCCTGAACGTCGGTGTCAGCCGGCTGTAACTTGCAGCGGACGTTCGGGCCCCCTAGGTGGCGCGCCATGGCTGCACCTGTACTTGCATATGAGGGCCTCGGACTGGTCCAGGGTTCCGGCTGGTTGTTCCGCGGGCTCGACCTCTATATCGGCGAGCGCGACCGGCTAGCGCTGATCGGGCGCAACGGCGCGGGCAAATCGACTCTGCTTCGCCTGATCGCCGGCCGGATCGATTCCGACGAGGGCCGCCGCACGATCGTGCCGGGTACGCATGTCGTCCTGCTGGAACAGGATCCGCAGGTGACCAGCTTCGACACTTTGCTCGATTTCGTCCTCGCCGGCGACGATGCGCCGGAGCGCTACGAGGCGGAGGCGATTGCGGACCAGCTCGGCATCGATCTCGGCCGCGACGCCACGACTGCCTCGGGCGGCGAGCGCCGCCGCGCCGCGATCGCGCGTGCATTGGCGCAGAACCCCGACGTGCTGCTGATGGACGAGCCGACCAACCATCTCGACATCGCGGCGATCGACTGGCTCGAATCATGGTTAAGCCGCTACAACGGCGCATTCATCGCGATCAGCCACGATCGCACCTTTCTCACCCGACTGACCAAGCAGACCCTGTGGCTTGACCGCGGGGCGATCCGCCGCGCCGAGATCGGTTTCGGCGGCTTCGAGGCATGGACCGAACAGGTCTATGCCGAGGAGGAGCGCAACGCGCAGAAGCTCGATGCGAAGCTCAAGATCGAGGAGCATTGGCTGCTGCGCGGCGTCACCGGGCGCCGGCGGCGCAACCAGGGCCGGCTGACCAAGCTAAAGGAAATGCGTGCCGAGCGTGCCGCCATGATGGGGCCGCAGGGCGCCGCGAAGCTCGCGATCGGATCGGACGATGCACAGACCAAGGTGGTGATCGACGCCAAGCACATCACCAAGCGCTTCGGCGACCGTACGATCATCAAGGACCTGACGCTGCGCGTAACCAAGGGCGACCGGATCGGCGTGGTCGGGCGGAACGGCGCCGGCAAGACGACTTTGCTCAAGCTGCTCACCGGCGAACTCGCGCCCGACGAAGGCAGCGTGCGGCTCGCCAAGACGCTCGACGAGGTCATCATCGATCAGCAGCGCAGCCTGATGGATCCCGCCAAGACGGTGCGCGACGTGCTCACCCAGGGCGGCGAATGGATCGACGTGCTGGGGGTCAAGAAGCACATCCACGGCTATTTGAAGGAGTTCCTGTTCGAGCCCAACCTCGCCGACGCGAAGATCGGCACGCTTTCGGGCGGCGAACGCTCGCGATTGCTGCTCGCACGCGAATTCGCGCGGCCGTCGAACCTGCTGGTGCTCGACGAGCCGACCAACGATCTCGATCTCGAGACGCTCGACCTGCTTCAGGAAGTCATCGCCGACTATGAAGGCACCGTGCTGATCGTCAGCCACGATCGCGACTTCCTCGATCGCACGGTGACAGTGACGCTCGGGCTCGACGGCAGCGGCAAGGTCGACGTCGTGGCCGGCGGCTATGCCGATTGGGAGGCGCGCCGGACGGTGCGGGCCGAGCCCAGAAAGATCGCGCCGAAACCGGTCGCGACAGAAGCGCCCCGGCCGAAGGCGACCAAGCTCAGCTACAAGGACCAGCGCGACTATGATCTGCTGCCCAGGCGGATCGAGGAAATCGAGGCGCAGATCGCGAAGGACGAGGCGGCGCTGGCCGATCCCGATCTCTACGCTCGCGATCCGGGCAAGTTCGCCAGCCTGAGCGACGGGATCGGCAAGTTGCGCGACGAGAAGGACGCGGCGGAAATGCGCTGGCTCGAACTGGCCGAACAGGTCGAGGCTTTGGGGTAATATCCACCCGCCGTTCGCCCTACCCCGGCACAAGGCCGGGGTGACGTGGCATTCCAGACGCTCGCTCGATTACCCCTCCAGATCCACCGCAACTACGGTCCCCTCCGTGCCGCTCTCGGTTCGGATCGTTCCTCGCGCCTGCCGGGCAAAGCCTTCGATCAGCCGCTGCCCGAGACCGACCGGACGCTGGTTCGGTGCCCCGGCAGGCATGCCGGTGCCGTTGTCGGCTACGATCAGGCGCCAGCCTCCGGGCCGTCTCTCGAACCGTACATGGATCGCGCCGCGCTCGCGATCTCCGAATGCGTGCTTGGCGGCGTTGGTGACGAGTTCATTGACGATCAGGCCGATCGACACGGCCCGATCGCGGGACAGCGCCGCGTGATCCGCCGCGCACGCCAGCGTGATCGCACCGCGCCGGAACAGTGCCTCTTCCAGCGCGGCGCAGAGTTCGTGGATATAGGTCGCCATGTCGACCTCGCCCGGAGCCGCGGCGCCGCGATATAGATGGCGATGCGCACGCGCGATGCTTTCGACGCGCGCCAGCGCGCTGGCCAGCGCTTCCGCGGTCTCGCCGTTGCCGGCGCGGCGGCGCTGCATTTCGAGCAACGATGCGACGAGCGTGAAGTTGTTCTTCACCCGGTGGTCGAATTCCTCGAGGAACAGATCGCGCTCGGCAATCTGGCGGTCGCGCTCGGCCGTGGCGCGGCGTACCGCCAGGCGGAAAGTTTCGGCGACGGCGAGCATGATCACATAAGCGATCACGATGACGAGCAGCCGCGGTCCGTCCGCCGGACCCTTGGGGTAGAAGGAATACAGCGGCGGCAGCAGGAAGTACCAGGTGTGGAGCAATGTCAGGAGGGCGGCGAGCGCGCCCGACTGCCAACGCGCGAAGAGCGCCGCGACCAATACCGCGGGGTAGCCCAGCGCGAATGGACCGGCGCCGGGTGCGAAGATGTCGACGAGTGCGCGTGCGGCTATTCCGGCCGCCGCGCAGAGAAACGCGAACAGCGTTTGCGTCACCCAGGCCGGCGCATACGGCGCCAGCCTTTCGGGCAGGTCGAGTTCTCCTATTCGCCCCATCTCCGGGAAGGGAACAGGCGCGTTCGTCCTGCTGCTGTCAAGCCTCGTCTTGGTTATAGTTGATGTGGATCAACTTTATTTTACAAAGACTTGGCCGAGCGCCCGGCGAGATCGACGACATACTGCCATGCGACTCGTCCCGAGCGGCTGCCGCGTCGGGTCGCCCAGTTGATCGCCTCGGCGGGATCGAAGCTCAGGCCATGCGCCTCGGCATAACCGCGCACGATGTCGACATAGGTATCCTGGTCGATCGCGTGGAAGCCGAGGCTCAGCCCGAAGCGGTCGGCGAGCGCGAGACTGTCGTCTACCGAATCGCGCGGATTGATCGCGCTGGCCTGCTCGGCGATGTCGCGCGGGATCAGATGGCGGCGGTTCGACGTGACGATCAGCCGCGTATTGGCCGGCCGTGCCTCGGCGCCGCCTTCGAGCAGCGAGCGCAGCGCGCGCGCGTCGCCTGCGGCATCGAAGCCGAGATCGTCGAGAAAGATGACGAATGGCCGGGCCGAGGCGGCGAGCAATGCGAACAGTTCGGGCAAGGCATCGAGATGCTGGGTGACCGCCTCGACCAGCGCGAGGTTTCCGCCCTTCGCCTGCACCGCCGCGACCGCGCTCTTGACCAGCGCCGACTTGCCGGTGCCGCGTGCGCCCCAGAGCAGGACGTCCTGCGCGGCGCTGCCTGCCGCCAGCCGCGCGAGATTGGCGAGCAGCGCATCGCGCTGCGGCTCCATTCCGCGGAGCATTTCGAGTGGCAATGGCGCGAAAGCCCGCGCCGCCGCGAGGCTATGCCCACGCCATACATAAGCGGGATGGGCGAGCGGGTCGGCAGGCGGGGCGAGTGGCGGTGCAAGGCGTTCGAGCGCCTCGGCGATGCGGGTCATCGGGTCGGTCATCGCGGGCGGCTATAGAGCAAATTCGAGTCAAGGTGAGCCGCTAACGCGCACCACGGAGGCCTACGCGCCGTCCCCAGCGAGCCCCTTCAACCGATACAGCGTCTCCAATGCCTCGCGCGGACTAAGCGCGTCGATGTCGATCGCCTCCAGCTCCGCCCGCAGTGCGTCGACTTTCTCCTCCTCGGCCTCCGCCGCCGCGGCGAACAATGGCAGATCGTCGAGCCCCGCGGCGATCCCGCCGGTCTTCGCGCGTCCTGCCTCGAGCTTGTCGAGCACAGCTTTGGCGCGCCGGATCGTCAGTGGCGGCAATCCCGCGAGCCGGGCCACCGCAAGGCCGTAGCTCCGGTCCGCCGGCCCTTCCGCGACTTCGTGGAGCAGGACGAGCTCGCCCTTCCATTCGCGCGCGCGGACATTGTGGAGCGTCAGCGCGTCGCAGCGCTCCGCCAGCCGGGTCAGCTCGTGATAGTGCGTCGCGAACAGGCAGCGGCAGCGGTTATCCTCGTGGATAGCCTCGACCACCGCCCAGGCGATGGCGAGCCCGTCATAGGTCGAAGTGCCGCGCCCGACCTCGTCGAGGATGACGAAGCTGCGCGGCGTCGCCTGCGCGAGGATCGCCGCGGTCTCGACCATCTCGACCATGAAGGTCGATCGGCCGCGCGCGAGATTGTCCGATGCGCCGACGCGGCTGAACAGTCGGTCGACGAGGCCGAGCGTGGCGCGGGTGGCGGGGACATAGCTGCCCGCCTGCGCAAGCACCGCGATCAGCGCGTTCTGGCGCAGGAAGGTCGATTTACCGCCCATGTTTGGCCCGGTGACCAGCCACAGCCGCGAATCTTCCGAAAGCGTGCAGTCATTGGCGACGAAACGCCCCCCGGCGCGCGCGACCGCTTCCTCGACCACCGGATGGCGCCCGCCCTCGATCTCGAAACAGGCGTGATCGACCAAAGCCGGCCGCGTCCAGCCGGCTTCGGCGGCGCGCTCGGCGAGCGCCGCGGCGACGTCGATCCGGGCGAGCGCGTCGGCGGTCGCGGCAACCGCCTCGCTGCGTTCGAGCGCACGGCCGGTCAGTTCTTCGAGATGCGCCGCTTCGGCGGTCAATGCATGCGCGCCCGCCTGCGTCACCTTGATCGCGACGTCGTGCAGATCGGGCGCATTGAAGCGCACCACTCCGGCCAGCGTCTGGCGATGGGTGAAGCCGCTGTCGGGCCTCATCAGGGGGTCGGCGGCGCGCGCGGGTACTTCGATATGATAGCCGAGCACGCCATTGTGACGCACTTTGAGCGCCGTGATGCCCGTGCGCGCGCGATACTCCGCCTCCAGCGCGGCGATCGCGCGCCGCCCGCCCGCGCCGGCATCGCGCAGATCGTCGAGCGCGGCGTCGTACCCCTCGGCGATATACCCGCCGTTCGACGCGTCGATCGGCGGTTCGGGGACGAGCGCACGGGCGAGCAGGTCGATCAGCGCGCCGTGCCCGCGCAGCTGCGGCGCCAGCTCGGCGAGCAGAGGAGGCGGCGTGCCGATCGCGTCGAGCCGCTCACCCAGCCGCCACGCGCCGTCGAGGCCGTCGCGAAGCTGGCCCAGATCGCGCGGCGATCCGCGTCCCGCCGCCAGCCGGCCGAGCGCGCGCCCGATATCGGGCAACGCGCGCAGGCTCGCGCGCACCATGTCGCGGAGCCCGCTGTCGTCGTGGAAGCGCTGCACGAGATCGAGCCGCGCATCGACGGCCCCGCGATCCATCAGCGGTGCGGCGATGTCCTGCCCGAGGAGGCGCGCGCCCGCGCCGGTGACGGTGCGGTCGACTGCGTCGAGCAAGCTGCCTTTGCGCGTGCCCGACTGGCTGATGCACAGTTCGAGGCTTTCGCGGGTTGCGGCATCGATCGCCATGGCCGCGTCGGTGCGGCTGAGGCGCGGCGGCCGCAGGAACGGCAGCGATCCCTTCGCGGTATGCTCCAGATAGGCGACCAGCCCTCCCGCCGCTGCGAGCCCTGCGCGGGAGAAATTGCCGAAGCCATCCAGCGTGGCGACACCGAAGAGCCGCTTCAGCCGCGCTTCTCCGTTCGCGCTGTCGAAATCGGCCCTGGGTCGCGTGGCGGTGCCGAGCTCGGCGAAGTGCGTGCCATCGCACACGATCGTCTCGGCCGGGCTCAGGCGCGCGATCTCAGCCGCGATGCGATCCATATCGGTCTCGACCACTTCGAGGCGCCCGGTCGAGATGTCGGCGCAAGCGATCGCCACTCCCGTCGCGGCCTCGCCGATCGCCACGCACCAATTGGCAGTGCGGCTGTCGAGCAATGCCTCCTCGGTCAGCGTCCCCGCAGTGACCACGCGAACGATCGCGCGGTTGACCAGTGCCTTCGACCCCATGCGCTTGCGCGCCTGCTCGGGCGTCTCGGTCTGCTCGGCGATGGCGACGCGGTGCCCCGCCTTGATCAGCCGGGCGAGATAGCCGTCCATCGCATGCGCCGGCACCCCGCACATCGGGATGCGCTCGCCATCATGCTCGCCGCGCGCGGTGAGCGCGATGTCGAGGCAGGCGCTGGCGATTTTCGCGTCGTCGAAGAAGAGTTCGAAGAAGTCGCCCATGCGATAGAAGAGCAGGCAATCCTCGGCCTCGGCCTTGAGGGCGAGATACTGCGCCATCATCGGAGTGGGAGCGGCGGAGGACATGCGGCTTCCGGGTTAGCCGAACCCGCCCGCCGATCAACACCGTGGACCGGATTTTCTGGGGACGAATCGCGGACGCCATCGGGCATGGCTGGTGGTAGCGCTATCATTTTTCCGTGCGCATCGTGTTTCGGACGTGTTGCGGCTCCGGAACGTCGCTCCTAAAGGGTCGATGTCAGGAGAGATGCATGGCTGAGGAATCGAACGTCCAGTTTTCGGAGCGCGAGGCGCTGTTGTACCACTCCGAAGGCCGGCCGGGTAAAATCGAGATCATCGCCTCGAAGCCGATGGCCACCCAGCGTGATCTGGCGCTTGCTTATTCGCCCGGCGTCGCGGTGCCCGTCCGCGCGATCGCCGAGGATCCCTCGCTCGCCTATGACTATACCGCCAAGGGCAATCTGGTCGCGGTGATCTCCAACGGCACGGCGATCCTCGGTCTCGGCAATCTCGGTGCGCTCGCCTCGAAGCCGGTGATGGAAGGCAAGGCGGTGCTGTTCAAGCGCTTCGCCGACGTCGATTCGATCGACCTCGAGCTCAAGACCGAAGACGTGGATCGCTTCATCGACGCGGTGGAGCTGATGGAGCCGAGCTTCGGCGGGATCAACCTGGAGGACATCAAGTCCCCCGAATGCTTCGTGATCGAGCAGACCCTGCGCGAACGCATGAACATCCCGGTCTTCCATGACGACCAGCACGGCACTGCGATCATCGCCGCGGCGGGGCTGATCAACGCGCTTCACCTGACCGGGCGCGACATCAAGACCGCGCGGGTGGTGATGCTCGGCGCCGGCGCCGCGGCGATCGCCTGTGCGGAGCTGATCAAGGCGATGGGGCTGCCGCACGACAATCTGCTGATGCTCGACCTGACCGGAGTGATCTATCAGGGCCGGCAGGAGCATATGAACCAGTGGAAGTCGGCGCATGCCGTCGCCACGGAGAAGCGCACCCTCGCCGACGCGCTCGACGGCGCCGATGTGTTCGTGGGCCTCGCCTCGGCCAATTCGCTGTCGCCCGAATTGCTCAAGACGATGGCGCCCAATCCCATCGTCTTCGCGATGGCAAATCCCGATCCCGAGATCAGCCCGCCAGTCGCCAAGGCGGCGCGCCCCGATGCGATCATCGCCACCGGCCGTTCGGACTATCCGAACCAGGTCAACAACGTGCTCGGCTTCCCGTTCATCTTTCGCGGTGCGCTCGACGTCCGTGCGACGACGATCAACGACGCGATGAAGATCGCCGCGGCGCGCGCGCTCGCCGAGCTCGCCCGCCAGCAGGTGCCCGAGGAAGTCGCCGCCGCCTATGGCACGCAGCACAGCTTCGGTCCCGATTATATCATCCCGGCGCCGTTCGATCCCCGGCTGATGGAGATCGTCCCCGCGGCGGTCGCGCAGGCGGCGATGGATTCGGGGGTGGCGACCAAACCGATCGTCGACATGGCGGCCTATCGCCAGTCGCTGCGCGCCCGCCTCAATCCGACGACTTCGGTGCTCAGCCTCGCTTATGAAGGCGCGCGCGGCAATCCGAAGCGCGTGATCTTCGCCGAGGGCGAGGAGGAAGTGGTGCTGCGCGCGGCGATCGCCTTCAAGGAAGGCGGATACGGCACACCGGTGCTGGTCGGGCGCGAATCGGTCCATGAGCGGCTGCAGAAACTCGGTGCGAATCCCGAGGATTTCGAGCTGCACAACAGCGTCAACTCGCCGCTGGTGCCGCGGATGGTCGAGTTCCTCTATAACCGGCTCCAGCGCCGCGGCTATCTGCGCCGCGACATCGAACGCATCGTCAACCGCGATCGCAACATCTTCGGCGCGCTGCTGCTCCAGCTGGGCGAGGCCGATGCGATGATCACCGGCGTTACCCGCACCTATGCCGAGACGATGCGCCAGGTGAAGCGGGTGATCGATTATGAGGAAGGCCGCACTGCCTTCGGCATCCATGTGCTGGTCGGCCAATCGCACACGGTGTTCATCGCCGACACCACGGTCAACGAGCGGCCGACCGCCGAGGAACTCGCGGCGATCGCCGAGGGCACCGCACAGGTCGCGCGGCGCATGGGCCACGAGCCGCGTGTCGCGTTCCTCAGCTATTCCAACTTCGGCAATCCCGAAGGCCGCTGGCTCGACAATGTCCGCGGCGCGATCAAGCTGCTCGACCAGCGCTCGGTCGAATTCGAATATGAAGGCGAGATGTCGCCCGATGTCGCGCTCAACCCGCGCCAGATGGCGAAATACCCGTTCGCGCGGCTCTCAGGCCCCGCAAACGTGCTGATCATGCCTGGGCTTCAATCGGCCAACATCTCGGCCAAATTGCTCCGTGAGCTAGGCGGCGATTCGACGATCGGCCCGATGCTGATCGGCATGGAGAAGCCGGTCCAGATCGCACCGATGACCGCGACGGCAAGCGAGCTGGTGACGTTGGCGGTGCTCGCTGCGGGGGGGATCGCCCGCTGAGACGTTAGCCGTCGATGCTGCCGCCAAGCGAGGCGTTGACCAGCCCGCCATCGACGGTGATCGTGTCGCCGATCACATAATCGCCCGCGCGGCTGGCGAGGTAGATCGCGGTGCCGGCCATGTCCTCGTCGCTGCCGATACGCTTCGCGGGAATCGCCTTCGAGACCGCGTCGCCGTGATCGCGGGCAGCCTTGTTCATGTCGCTGGCGAAGGCGCCGGGAGCGATCGACGTGACGTTGATGTGATCGCGCACCAGCCGCGCGGCCATGCGTTTGGTCAGGTAGATCAACGCCGATTTCGAGGCGTGGTAGCTGTACGTCTCCCACGGATTGAGCCGCTGACCGTCGATCGACGTGATGTTGATCACCTTGGCGGGACGCTCGGCCGAGCCGCCGGCCTTGAGCAGGGCGTGCAGCGCCTGGGTCAGGAAGAAGGGAGATTTGACGTTGAGGTCCATGACCTTGTCCCAGCCCTTTTCGGGGAAGGTCTCGAACGGCTCGCCCCAGGCCGCGCCGGCATTGTTGACGAGGATGTCGAGGCGGGCTTCGCGTGCGGCGAGGTCCTCGGCAAGCGCGCGGCAGCCTTCGACGGTGGAGATGTCGTGCGGCAGGGCGATGCAGTTTTCGCCGAGCGCCGCCGCGGTTTCCTCGCACGCTTCTGCCTTGCGCGACGAGACATAGACCTTGGCGCCCTGGGCGACGAAGCCGCTGACGATCATCCGACCGATGCCGCGCGATCCGCCGGTGACGAGCGCGATGCGGCCGTCGAGGCGGAAAAGGCTGTTGGTGTCCATCTTCTCTCTCCTGTTTCTCCCTCTCCCGCTTGCGGGAGAGGGCCGGGATGATGGTTAAGCGGGGTGCCCTCGAAATGGCATTGCATCGAACCCTCCCCTAACCCCTCCCGCAAGCGGGAGGGGGATTGTTCTGCCTCTCATCCGCCGCGTTTCAATGTCTCTCTCGCGATGATCAGCTGCTGGATCTGGCTGGTGCCTTCGTAGATCCGGAACAGCCGCACGTCGCGGTAGAGCCGTTCGATGCCGTAATCAGCGATATAGCCCGCGCCGCCGAAAATCTGCACCGCGCGATCGGCGACGCGGCCGACCATCTCCGATGCGAAATACTTGGTCGCGGCGGCTTCCATCGTAGTGTTCTCGCCGGCGTCTTTACGCGCCGCGGTCTCGAGCATCAGCGCGCGCGCGGCCATCGCCTCGGTCTTCGAATCGGCGATCAGCGCCTGGATGAGCTGGTGCTCAGCGATAGGCTTGCCGAACTGCTTGCGCTCGCTGGCATAAGCGACGCAATCGGCGATCAGCCGTTCGGCCACGCCGACGCATACCGCCGAGATGTGCAGCCGGCCGCGATCGAGCACTTGCATCGCAAGCCTAAAGCCCTGGCCTTCTTCGCCGAGTCGGTTGGCGGCGGGAACAGGCGTGTCGTCGAGCACCACGTCGGCGACGCGCGCACCCTTCTGGCCCATCTTCTTCTCGGGCTCGCCGATCGACACGCCGGGCAAATCGCGGGGGACGAGGAAGGCCGAGACGCCGCGGCCCCCAGGCTCGTCGCTGGTGCGCGCCATCACGGTGAAAAGCTGCGCCTTGTCGGCATTGGTGATGAAGCGCTTGGTGCCGGAGAGGCGATAGATGTCGCCGTCCCGGACCGCGCGGGTCTTCACGGCACCCGAATCCGATCCGACATCGGGCTCGGTCAGCGCGAAGCTAGTGATCACTTCGCCGCTGGCGATCCGCGGCAACCACTCGGCCTTCTGTTGCGGCGTGCCCGCCATCACCAGCCCCTGGCTGCCGATCCCGACATTGGTGCCGAAGGTCGAGCGGAACGCCGGCGTGGTGCGGCCGAGCTCGATTGCGACCTTGCATTCCTCGAGCATCGTCAGCCCGAGCCCGCCATATTCCTCGGCGATCGACAGGCCGAACAGGCCCAGCCCCTTCATTTCCCCGATCACTGCGTCCGGAATGGCGTCGGCGGCCTCGACCTCGCCTTCGAGCGGGCGCAGCCTCTCGCTCACGAAGCGGCGGATCGTATCGATCAGGGCATCGAAGATCTCGGGATCGAGCGCCATCGGGGAAACCGTTCCTGTTGTTCTAAGCGGGATGCTATAGCCTACCTTCACAGTCCGACAAGCCATACCCGATATTCCAATACCCGTGATTGACGCGGCCCTCGCACCACTTATGCTGCAGCGGAATCGTGCGTGAGAGGATCGGCCATGGCCGCCAACGAAGCGAACCAAGCCTCTCCCGCCATTCCGCCGGTCCGCCGGGTGCGTCAGGGCACCATGCTGGCTTATGGCTTCGGCGCAGTGGCCTATGGGGTGAAGGATTTCTGTTTCTCCACCTTCCTCTTGCTCTTCTACAATCAGGTGCTCGGACTGCCTTCGGCGCAGGTCGGCTTCGCGATCATGTGCGCATTGCTGCTCGACGCGTTCATCGATCCGGCAATCGGGTTCCTCTCGGATCGCACACGCGGACGCTGGGGGCGGCGGCATCCGTGGATGTATGCTTCGGCCGCGCCGATCGCGCTCGGCTGGCTGCTGCTGTGGAACCCGCCGGCCTGGTCGCATCAGGCGATGCTGGTCTGGGTGTTCGCCAGCGCCGTGCTCGTGCGTACCGCGGTCTCGGCTTACGAGGTGCCGTCGCAGGCGCTGAGCCCCGAGCTTTCCGCCGATTATGACGAGCGGACGCGGATCATGGCGTATCGCTATCTGTTCGGCTGGGCGGGCGGCATGGCGATGCTGGTGGCATCCTACAGCTATTTCCTCGCGCCCGAGCCGGGACAGGAGACCGGTTTGCTCAACCGGCAGGGCTATGTCGGCTTCGCGCTCGCCGGGGCAGTGGCGATGTTCGTCGCGATCCTCGTTTCGGCGTTGGGCACGCACCGCGAGATCAAGAGGCTGCCGCGCCCCGAGATCGAGCGCCAGTCGCTCGGCGCCAATTTCCGCGAGCTGCGCGAGAGCGTGCGCAACCGTGCCTTCCTGATCCTGATGGCCGCGGGGATCTGCTATTATTCGGCGCAGGGGATCAGCTATGCGCTGTCCAACTATCTCTACGCGCACGTCTGGGGCTTTCGCGGCGCCGACTTCCAATGGCTGGGGCTGATCCTGCTGATCGGCGTGGTGGGCGCGTTCCTGATCGCGCCGCGTGTCGCGAAGCGCACCGGCAAGCCGGTGGCGGGGATGGGATTCATGATCGCGGCGGCGGTGCTTCTCACTTTGCCGTATTGGCTGCGGCTGGCGGGATTGTTTCCCGAGCCGGGCAACCCCGTGCTGGTGCCGCTGCTGCTTGCGATCTTCACGATCAACGCGACCTGCTCGGTCTCGTCGACCATCCTCGGCGCATCGATGATGGCCGACGTCGTCGAGCATTCGGAGGTCGAGACCGGGCGGCGCTCCGAAGGGGTGTTCTTTGCCGGCGCGTTCTTCGTCCAGAAATGCACGAGCGGATTGGGCATCTTCGTCGCGGGCTCGATCCTTGCCATCGCCGGCTTTCCCGAGGCGGCGAAGCCGGGGAGCGTACCGGTGGAGACGGTGGACCGGCTGACGATCCTGTTCGCCGCGCTCTATCTGTCGCTCGGCTTCGCGGCGGCGTTCTTCTACCGGCGTTTCCCGTTCGGCAAGGACGAGCATCTCGAGCGGGTCGAGCGGCTGGCCGCCAGCGGTGTTCCGGCGAAGGCCGGAGCGTTGGAGAGAGAAGGCTGACGGCTGCCAACGCTCCAGCCTTCGCCGGAACACCGGATACGGGAAATGCCCGCCGGAGGGGAATCCTCCGGCGGACATCCTTTCCTCCCCAGGAAAGTCTCGCCTCAGGCGACGCGGCCGAGGCGGTGATAGAGATTGGCGTATTTGGTCGATTCGGGCTGGTCCTTGATCTTGCGCAGATGCGTGCCGACCGCCTCGCGGAGCAGGCGGAAATCCTCGGTCGAGAAGACGGCGCGGCTGCGCTGGGGTTCGTTGGTCATGGTAGTGGCTCCTTTCAGGCAGCTTGCTTGTTGAACTGGGCGGCTTCGGTGCTTTCGGCGAGTGCGGTGGTCGAGCTCTCGCCGCCGGCCACCGCCTGGGCGACCGCGTCGAAATAGCCGGTGCCGACTTCGCGCTGGTGGCGCGTCGCGGTGTAGCCGTTGGCTTCTGCGGCGAATTCGGCCTGCTGGAGCTCCGAATAGGCGGCCATGCCGCGATCCCGGTAACCGCGGGCCAGCTCGAACATGCCGTAATTGAGCTGGTGAAAGCCTGCGAGCGTGACGAACTGGAACTTGTAGCCCATCGCGCCCAATTCGCGCTGGAAGCGGGCGATGTCGTCCTTGTCGAGATTCTTCTCCCAGTTGAAGCTCGGCGAGCAATTATAGGCCAGCATCTTGTTCGGGTGCTCGCGCCCGATCGCCTCGGCGAAGCGACGGGCGTCGTCGAGATTGGGCTTCGATGTCTCCCACCACAAAAGGTCGGCGTGGCTGGCGAAGGCGAGGCCCCGCTTGATGCAGTGATCCACGCCGGTGCCCTCCTTCAACCGGAAGAACCCTTCGGCGGTGCGCTCGCCGGTGAGGAATTCGTGGTCGCGCTCGTCGACGTCCGACGTGATCAGCTTTGCGCTCTCGGCATCGGTACGGGCGCAGATCACCGTCGGGACCCCGCAGACGTCGGCGGCGAGGCGCGCGCTGTCCAGATTGCGGATATGTGCCTGGGTGGGGATCAGCACCTTGCCGCCGAGGTGCCCGCATTTCTTTTCCGATGCGAGCTGATCTTCATAATGCACCCCGGCGGCGCCTGCGGCGATGTACGCCTTCATGATCTCGAAGCAGTTGAGCGGGCCGCCGAAGCCGGCTTCGGCATCGGCGACGATCGGCGCGAACCAGTCGCGCGTGGCGCCGCCTTCCATGTGCTCGATCTGGTCGGCGCGCTGGAGCGTGGCGTTGATCTTCCGCGCCAGCTCGGGCCCGGCATTGGCCGGGTAGAGCGACTGATCGGGATACATCTGGCCGGCGGTGTTGGCGTCGGCCGCGACCTGCCAGCCCGACAGATAGATCGCCTTCAATCCGGCGCGGACCATCTGCATCGCCTGGTTGCCCGAGAGGGCGCCGAGGGCGTGGATATACTCCTCCGACTTGAGCAGCTCCCACAGCTTGAGCGCGCCGCGGCGGGCGATGGTGTGCTCGACCGGCAGTGAGCCGCGCAGCCGCGCCACGTCCTCGGCCGAATACGGACGGACGATGCCGTCGAAGCGGCCATTGGGCGCGGGGACCAGATCGTCGAAGCTCGTCGGCATTGTCGATTCCTTGACAGTTTGTGCCCGGAATATCGGCGCCGTTGATGAAGTTGACTATTCCCTTATAAAGGAAATTGGCGTCTGATTGTGGCCCACCGCTTGTTTGTTGATTGTCGTCATGTAAATTATTTACAAATTCTCGCCGAGTCGGCGAAGGAGAACATAGCAGGAACAAAGGCATTTGGGAATGGCGGATCGCAAGCTCTTCGCGGGACATTCGATCCGCCGGCTGCGGCGCCAGCTGGGGCTGACCCAGGCGGCGATGGCCGAGGCGCTCGATGTCTCGCCGAGCTATCTCAACCTCGTCGAGCGCAACCAGCGTCCGGTTTCCGCGACGGTGTTAATGCGGCTGGCGCAGACCTATGATTTCGATCCGCGCACGCTCGCCGCGAGCGAACCTGGTGGCGGCGCCGAGGCGATCCGGCGGCGGCTCGCCGATCCCTTGTTCGCCGATCTCGAGATCGACCGGCACCAGCTGGAGGAATGGCTGGCGGGCGCGCCCGGCGGCGCCGAGGCGTTCGCGCGCGCTTATGACCGGATCGGCGGCGGCGCGGCGGGCACTCCCGAGCCCGACGATGCCGGCCGGCAGGTCCGCCGCGAGATCGAGCGCTGGCGCAACCATTTCGCCGATCTGGATGCCAGGGCCGAGGTGCTGGCGGACGAGCTGCGTATCGCCGCGGGCGACCTGTACGGCGCGATGGCCGAGCGGCTGCGGTTCAAGCATCAGCTCGCGGTGCGGATCCTGCCCGCCGACGTGATGCCCGATCGGATGAAGCGGCTCGACATGCACGCACGGCAGATCCAGCTCTCCGAAATGCTCGACGCTCCCGCACGCAGCTTCGCGCTCGCCGAACGGCTGGCGACCGAGGCGCGGCCCGAGATCGATGCGCTGGTCAAGGGCGCGGCGCTCGATCGCGCCGCCGAGCGGCTCTACCGGCGTCACCTCGGCGGCTATTTCGCCGCGGCGGTGATGATGCCGTACGCCCGGTTCCTGCGCGCATGCGAATCGAGCGGCTATGATCCGGAACTGCTCCAGCGGCGCTTCGGGGCGAGCTTCAGCCAGGTCGCGCACCGGCTGACCACGCTCCAGCGCGTCGGCGCGCGTGGGCTCCCGTTCTTCCTGCTGCGAGTCGATCGCGCGGGGCAGGTTTCGAAACGCTATGCCGGGGCGAGCGGGTCACCGCTGGTCGAGGGGCCCGGAATCTGTCCTTTGTGGAATATTTTTGACGCCTTCGCGCGCGACGAGATCCTGAGCCAATTGGTCGAGCTCGAGGACGGCAGCCGCTGGTTCACGCTGGCGCGCGCCGTCCAGCCGCAGGGTGCGCGCGTGGCGAGCGTGCCCGCTCGCTTCGCGATCGGCATCGGATTGGCGGCTTCGGACGCGCGGACGCTTGCCGTAGCGTCCGGGCGCGACCTCGCCGGGCGCGCTGTGCCGATCGGGCTCGGCTGCCGGGCATGCACGCGCCCCGATTGTCCGCAGCGATCGGCGCCTCCTGCCGGCCGCGCGATGCTGGCGAACGAGCGCGAGAGCGGGGTGACGCCGTTCGGTTTCGCGAGCGATTGAAACCGGGCCGTGCAACTTTCCGGACATAAAAGGACATAATTGGGTCGGTTTGCTTTGGAACTAGCGCCCGCGGGCATGGTTTGCGTGCCCGGGTACGGGCTTGTCCCGATGCCGTCCCGACCTCCGCCGAATATCCGGTATGGGGGCGTGTCGAGAGGATGCGTATGTTGCTTACCCTGATCGGACTGTCCCTCGCGGCCAGTCCACAATCCGCCGATGCGGCGATGGGCCGCTGGAAGACCGAGACGCGCGGCGGAATCGTCGAGATCCAGCGCTGCGGCGCTTCGATCTGCGGGCGGATTCTCACGTCCGATCTGCTGCGGACCAATCCGAACCTGAAGGACGCCAAGAATGCCGACGCCGCGCTACGCAATCGGCCGCTGCGCGGGCTGCAGATCCTGAGCGGTTTCACCCAGAGCGGCGGCAGCTGGACCGGCGGCAAGATCTACAATGCCGAGGACGGCAAGACCTATGGCTCGGACGTGACGCCGTCCGGCGCCGACCAGCTCAAGGTCCGCGGCTGTGTGTTCAAGCCGTTCTGCAAGACCCAGACCTGGACCCGCGTGCGCTGAGGCGCCGCCCTTCTGCTTTTTCTGTCCGCGTACAAGGATGCGTATCATGTCGACTCTCAAGCTTTCGCTCGCCGCCGCAACCGCGCTGGCAGGCTCGGTGGGTTTCGCCGCTTCGGCCAATGCCCAGGCCTTTTACCTCCAGGAACAGGCGGCACGCGCCGCGGGCCGCGCCTTTTCGGGCGAGGCGGCCGACACCGGCGCGGCTTCCTTGTGGTGGAACCCGGCGTCGATCGCGGGGATGACCGAAGGCGAGGCGACGATCAGCGGCTCGCTGATCCTGCCGCGCGGCGAGGTCGCCGATACCGGCACGCTGATCCGCCGCCCGGGCGGCACCTTCGCGCCGGTCGGGGGAGACGGAGTGACACGCAATCCGATCAGCAACGGCGTGCTGCCGTCGGGCGCGATCGCGATCCCGCTCGGCGATCGCGTCGCGGTGGGTCTCGCAGTCACCTCGCCCTACAGCTTCACCACCGATTATCCCGAGACGAGCTGGGCGCGGTACAGCGCGCTCAAGACCGAGCTGCGCACGGTCGACATCCAGCCCTCGGTCGCAGTGGCGGTGACCGACTGGCTGCGCGTCGGCGCGGCGCTCAACGTCGAATATACCGATGCGAGCCTCGGCAACGCGCTTCCCAATATCCTCGCGGCCTTGCCCGACGGGCGGCAGGAACTGAAGGGCAATGGCTGGGACCTGGGCTGGAGCGCCGGCTTCCAGATGCATAATGATTTCGCCACGATCGGCGTCAGCTACAAGTCGGCGATCGAGCACAAGCTCAAGGGCGATCTCGAGATCAGCGGGCTGGTCGGCCCGCTCGCGGCTTCGAACATGTCGCTCTCGGACGTCGAGGCGCGCTTCTATACTCCGGCACAGGTCATCGTCGGGGCGCGCTTCCGGCTGAGCGATCGCTTCACGCTCAACGGCCAGGTGGTCCATTATGGCTGGGGCAAGTTCGATGCGATCCGCCTCGGTTCGCCGCTCAACACCGCGATCCCCGAAAATTACCGCGACAGCTGGAGCCTCGCGACCGGCTTCGATTATGCAGCCTCGCAAAAGCTGACGCTTCGGGCCGGGGTCCAGCACGCCCAGACCCCGACTCGCGACGGCGAGCGCGACGCGCGCGTGCCCGATTCGGATCGCTGGAACTATGCGGTCGGCGGATCCTATCAGCTGACCCCGAGCTTCGCGCTCGACGCCGGCGCCAATTATGTCGACTTCAAGGATGCGACGATCGACCGGGTGACCGCGGCCTATCCGGGAACCGCGGCGCAGACGCCGATCCTGACCTCCGGCGAGCTGCGGAACGCACATGCCTTCGTGCTGTCGCTGGGCGGCCGGCTGAAGTTCTGAGCGGGCGGTAATTTTCCGCTTCGCGAGCAGCGGAACGTGTGTCTATGATCCACTCCGGGGCGGCGCCGACGGAGGGATCATGGCCACCGATTTCACGCTCAACGGCAAGCCGGCAAGCTTCGACGGCGATCCGGAGACGCCCTTGCTCTACGTCCTGCGCGACCATCTCGGGCTGACCGGCACCAAATATGGCTGCGGGATCGCCCAGTGCGGCGCGTGCACCGTGCATCTCGACGGCAAGAACCGGCGTTCGTGCGTGACGCCGGTTTCGATGGTCGCGAACCGGCAGGTCACCACGATCGAAGGGGTGGCGGGCAAGGAGGCCAAGGCGGTGCAGAGCGCCTGGGTCGCCATCGACGTGCCGCAATGCGGCTTCTGCCAGTCCGGACAGGTGATGTCGGCGATCGGCCTGCTCAAACTCAAGAAGAAACCGAGCGACGCCGATATCGACGCGGCGATGGCGGGCAATATCTGCCGCTGCGCCACTTATGTCCGGATCCGGCAGGCAATCCATGACGCCGCCAGAGCGATGGAGGCCTGAGCGATGAACGCCGTCACCCCCACTCGCCGCGGCTTCCTCCGGTCGACCGGGCTCGTGCTCGGCATGGCATTGCCGATCGGCAAGGCGGCCAAGGCCGCGCCCGGCCAGTCGGGGCTGCCTTTCGCGCCCAATGCCTTCGTACGCGTGGGAACCGACAATCTCGTCACCGTGATCATCAAGCATGTCGAGTTCGGGCAGGGGCCCGCGACCGGGCTCGCCACGTTGGTGGCCGACGAGATGGATGCCGATTGGAGCCAGGTCCGCGTCGAGATGTCCGCGGCCAACGACCCGCTCTACAAGAATCTGATGTTCGGGACGATGGGCACCGGGGGTTCGACTGCGATTGCCAATAGCTGGATGCAGATGCGCAATGCCGGAGCCTCGGCGCGGGCGATGCTGGTCGCGGCGGCGGCGAAGCGCTGGGGCGTGCCGGCCGCGTCGGTGAAGGTATCGAAGGGCGTGGTGTCGAGCGGCGCGCGCAAGGCGAGCTTCGGCGAGCTGGCGGCGGACGCGGCTTCACTCAAACCGCCCGAAAAGCCCGTGCTCAAGACGCCCGACCAGTTCACGCTGATCGGCAAGGACACGCCCAAGGTCGACAGCGTCGCCAAGACCAACGGCACTGCGATGTTCACGATGGACATCCAGCGGCCGGGGATGGTGCACAGCGCGATCGCGCATCCGCCCGCGTTCGGCGGTACGGTCAAGGCCGTGATTGACACTGCGGCGCTGGCGGTCCCCGGGGTGCTCGCCGTCAAGACCATCCCGCAAGGCGTCGTGGTCTATGCCAGGGACAGCTACGCCGCGCGCAAGGGCGCCGCGGCGCTCGACGTGACCTGGGATCTCTCCAAAGCCGAGAAGCGCACGAGCGACGAGCTCTATGCGCAATATGCCGAGGCGAGCGAGAGCCCTGGCAAGCAGGTCGAGAAGACCGGCGACACCGCCGCGGCGCTCAAGGGCGCGGCGAAGAAGCTCGAGGCGGTCTATCAATTCCCCTATCTCGCCCATGCGCCGATGGAACCATTGGACGCAGTGATCGAGATGAACGGTGACAGACTCGACGTGTGGATGGGCAGCCAGTTCCAGGTCGGCGAACTCACTGCGATCGCCGCGACGCTGGGCGTGCCGTTCGAAAAAGCGTCGCTCCACCAGCAGTTCGCCGGCGGCAGTTTCGGGCGGCGAGTCACCCCGGCGATGGAGTTCGCGGTCGAGGCGGCGCTGGCGTTCAAGGCGTGGGGCAAGGGCCCGATCAAGCATGTCTGGACCCGCGAGAACGACATACGCGGCGGGCGCTATCGCCCGCTCGCGGTGCACACGATCCGCGGCGGGCTCGATCCTTCGGGCAACGTCGTCGCCTGGGATCAGGTCGTCGCCGCGCAGAGCTTCATGAAGGGCACGCCGATGGAAAGCCCGGAGCTCAAGTCCACGGGCGTGGACGATGCGCTGACCGAAGGGATCGCCGAGAGCTACAAATTCGCCAACCATTATGTCGGCCAGCACATCATGGAGGCTGGTGTGCCGACGCTTTGGTGGCGATCGGTGGGGAACACGCACACCGCCTATGCAGTCGAGACCTTCATCGACGAACTGCTCGTGATGGGCGGCAAGGATCCGGTCGCGGGGCGGCTCGCATTGATGCAGGACCCACGGACCAGGGCGGTGCTCGCCAGAGCAGCGGAGATCGCCGGCTGGGGCAAGAGGCCGCCTGCGGGTCGGGCGCGGGGCGTGGCGGCATGGAAGAGCTTCGGCACCTATGTCGCGCAAGTCGCGGAAGTATCGAAGGGCCCGGACGGGCTTCCCAAAGTCCACAAGGTCTGGTGCGGGGTGGATTGCGGGATCGCAGTCAATCCGAACGTGATCCGCGCGCAGATGGAGAGCGGCATCGGCTACGGCCTTGGCCACGCGCTCTATTCGGAAGTCGAGCTGGGCGAGGGCGGAATCGTCCGGCAAAGCAATTTCGACAGCTATCGCTCGTTGCGGATCGCCGAGATGCCTGAGGTCGAGGTCGCGATCCTCGCCTCGGACAAGGACCCGACCGGAGTCGGCGAGCCGGGGCTGCCGCCGATCGCGCCCGCGGTCGCCAATGCGTGGCGCAGGCTCACCGGGAAATCCGTGCGCCGGCTCCCGTTCGTGGTGGGAGGCAGGGCATGAAGCTGGGTGCATATGCACTGGGCGCCGCGGCGCTGACCCTGGCCCTCGCCATCGCCGGCCAGGCGCGCGAGCAGAAGGTGGAGGGGTTGAAACCGGTCAGCGCCTTCGCCGGCATCACCGATCCGAATGCGCGCTCGCTCGCGATCTTCGCCGAGATGGGCAAGGTCATCCAGCATCCGCGCTGCGTGAACTGCCATCCGCGCACCGATCGTCCGCTGCAGGGCGACGCGCAGCAGCCGCACAACCCGCCGGTATCGCGCGGGCCGGCCGATCGCGGCATGGCGGGGCTCGAATGCAGCACCTGCCACGGGCCGCGCAACGTCGCCTTCGCCAACGGCACCGGCAGCATCCCCGGGCATCCCGAATGGCATGTCGCGCCGATCGAGATGGCGTGGGAGGGCAAGACGCTCGGCCAGATCTGTCAGCAGATCAAGGATCGCAAGCGCAACGGCGGTAAGAGCCTCGAGCAGCTGATCGAGCACAATGCGCACGATACCCTGGTCGGCTGGGGCTGGAATCCGGGACCCGGCCGCACGCCGGTGCCGGGCACGCAGGCGCAGTTCGGGGAATTGACCCGGGCGTGGGTGGCGAGCGGGGCGAGGTGTCCGGCGGGTTAAGTGGGCAGGACCTGCTGGCGGCTTCGACCCGATTGAGCAGGACCGTTTGGTCAGCGGCGAACCAGCAGCACGCCGATCAGGATACAGACCACACCTGCCAGGCGCGCGAGCGTTATCGGCGAGCGATCCAGGCCGAGCAGCCCGAAATGGTCGAGGATCACTGCGGCGATCAGCTGTGCGCCGATCGTCAGGGTCAGCGTGAGCGCCAGCCCAAGCCTGGGTGCGGCAAAAGCGACTGCGGCGACGAAGAAGGCGCCATAGAGTCCGCCGACCCAAGCCCAGGGCGGGGCCTGACGCACCGAGGCGAGCGGCGTGCGATCGATCAGCAGCCAGGTAGCGACGACCGCCGCAGTGCCGCCGAGGAACGAAGTGGAGGCTGCCAGCCAGAGCGAGCCGGTGCTGCGTGCGAGCATCGCATTGCTCGGGGTCTGCACGGCGACGCACAGTCCGGCAATGAGGGCGAGAATGATCGGGAAGATGTTCTGCATCGGATCCACGAAGGTTGCGCTCGGAGGGGAGCGGGGTGGCGTTGTCGGGCGCCCTATACGGCCCGTCGCCGTGCGCCGAAAGCGGATCGGGACCGATGCCTCGCAAATGGTCGATCGCGTAACAGCGCAGGGCGCCCTGTGGACTTGCTGCGAGCGGAGCGATGATGCTCGCGGTCGCAAGCCGCCCTGGCAGCGATCAGATTTCCAGGTTCGCGGGCGCGCCGGTCGTCCATCCAACCCGGGGATCGTTGAAGTCGACCACGTCGCGCAGCTCCCAGACGTTCGGATAGCCATAGCCGATAAGGTTGATGAAGGTCTGGATATTGAGCGCGAGTGCGGCGTTCTTGAGCATCACCGGCGCGCGGTGGTTTGAGAAATTGTTGTTGCAGTAGATCAGGATCGGCCGGTCGCGGTCGGGGCCGATCGCTTCGGCCAGCGCCTCGGCAGTGAAGTCGGTGAGCGGAAGGTTGATCGCGCCGGCGATGTGCCCCGCGGCGAACTTGTCCGCCGAACGGGCGTCGAGGATCAACGCGTCCTTCGTGGCCGCCTTTGCCTTGAACGCCGCGAAGCCGAGCAGTCGCTTCGCACGCGAAGCGCGGACATCCCGGGTGAGCGTGGCGAAGCCGGCATAGTCGATCTGCGGATTGGGCGCGGGATCGTCGGGAACGGCGAAGAGCAGGGCGAGGGCGGGGAGCAACATCGAAGCCTCCATCGATCGATGGTGTAACGATCTCCGAGCGCGGCTGCATGAACCCTGAACCGGAATCGTCACCGGGGTGACGGGTGGTTGTGTGGCTTGGACGAAGCGCTATCACCGGCGGCAACAAAGGGGATGACGACATGGCCAGCCTGTTCCGACTGAAACAGATCGTCGCGGAGGAGGATCGCCCGCAGGCGCACCGCCTCCAGCGCACGCTCTCCTGGCCGCATCTCGTCGCATTGGGCGTCGGTGCGATCGTCGGCACGGGCATCCTCACGCTGATCGGCGTGGGGGCCGACCGCGCGGGGCCGGCGGTGATCCTGTCCTTCGTCGTGGCGGGGGCGATCTGCGCCTGCGCGGCGCTGGCCTATGCCGAGATGGCGACGATGATCCCCGCCTCGGGCAGCGCCTACACCTATAGCTATGCCGTGCTCGGCGAAGTCGTCGCCTGGGTGGTCGGGTGGAGCCTGCTCGCCGAATATACTTTGGTGGTGGCGACCGTGGCGGTGGGCTGGTCGGGCTATTCGGTCGGATTTCTCGATGGGCTCGGCATACACTTGCCTGCGGCGCTGACGCATGGCCCGGTGATGTCGGGCTGGCAGATCGTCGAATGGGGCGTCAACGTGCCGGCATTGTTCATCGTCGCGGTGGTGGCCGGGCTGCTGATCGTCGGCACGCGCGAGAGCGCGACGCTCAACGCGATCCTGGTGGTGGTCAAGCTGATCGCGCTGGCCGTGTTCGTCGCGGTGGCGCTGCCTTATTTCAACGGCGCCAATCTCGAGCCTTTCGCGCCGTTCGGCTTCGCCAAGCACATGAGCCCGGACGGCGTCGAGCGCGGGGTGATGGCGGCGGCGGCGATCATCTTCTTTGCGTTCTACGGCTTCGACGCGATCTCGACCGCGGCGGAAGAGGCCAAGAACCCCAGCCGCGATCTCGCGATCGGCATCGTGGGATCGATGGTGGCGTGCGTCGCGATCTACATGATCGTCGCGATCACCGCAGTGGGTGCACTCAGCTATACCCGCTTCGCCGACAGCCCCGAGCCGCTGGCGCTCATCCTGCGCGAGATCGGCCAGCCGAAAACCGCGACCTTCCTCGCCGCCAGCGCCGTGATCGCGTTGCCGACAGTGATCCTCGCCTTCCTTTACGGCCAGAGCCGGATCTTCTTCGTGATGGCGCGCGACCGCATGCTGCCCGAGAGCCTCGCGACCGTGTCGCGGCGCGGAACGCCGGTGCGGATCACGATCTTCACGGCGTGCGTGGTGACTTTCTTCGCGGCGTTCTTCCCGATCGACCAGATCGCGGCGCTCGCCAATGCCGGCACGCTGACTGCATTCGCGGCGGTGGGCATCTGCATGCTGGTGATGCGCCGCCGCGCGCCGGGCGCGGTGCGGCCGTTCCGCACCCCGGCGGCGTGGCTCGTCGGGCTCGGCGCGGCGTTCGGCTGTCTCTATCTTTTCATCAGCCTGCCGCATCAGACGCAAATATTGTTCGGGGTGTGGAATCTGATCGGGCTGCTGCTCTATTTCGCCTGGGCGCGCCGCAACGTGGACAAGGGAGCGGTATGAGCGGCTGGACGATCGGGATCATCGGCGGGTCCGGGCTTTACGACGTCGAGGGGATCGAAGGCGGCGAATGGGTCGAGACGGCGAGTCCGTGGGGCCAGCCTTCGGACGCGTGCTTCGTCGGCCGGGTCGGTCACGTGCGCGTGGTGTTCCTGCCGCGGCACGGGCGGGGGCACCGGATCAGCCCGTCCGAGCTCAACGCGCGCGCGAATATCGACGTGCTCAAGCGGCTGGGCGTGACCGACATACTCGCAGTCTCCTCGGTCGGCGGCCTCGTCGAGGACCGGCCGCCGGGCAGCTTCACCATTGCCGACCAGTTCATCGATCGCACCAAAGGCAGACCGTCGAGCTTCTTCGGAACCGGGCTGGTGGCGCATGTCTCGATGGCCGACCCGGTGTGTCCGCGGCTGTCGGCGCTGGCAGCCGATGCGGCGCGGGCGGCTGGCGCGGAGACGCATATCGGCGGCACCTATCTGGCGATGGAGGGCCCGCAATTCTCGACCCGCGCCGAGAGCCACCTCTATCGCAATTGGGGCTGCCATATCATCGGCATGACCGGGATGCCCGAGGCGAAACTCGCCCGCGAGGCCGAGCTGCCTTACGCGCTGGTGGGGATGGTCACCGATTATGATTGCTGGCGCGAGGACGAGGAGGCAGTCGATGTCGCGCAGGTGATCGCGCAGCTCGCGGCCAATGCCGCCAAGGCGCGCAGGCTGGTCATGCACCTGCTCCGCAACCTGCCCGAGAAGCGGCCGGCATCGCCGATCGATACGTGTCTGGACGCGGCGCTGATCACTGCGCCATCGGCGCGTGATCCCGCATTGCTGGCGAAGCTCGATGCCGTGGCGGGCCGGGTGCTGCGCTAAACACTGTCCGGGATCGGGAACCTCCATATCGGATATGTTTCTGGCGCGTTGCAGTTCCCTGGAGTACGCTTCGCGTAACCGGGGGGTGAAAATCATGGAAACCACGAGTCGTAGTTCTCGGCGCGCGTTCGTTTTGGGCGGCACCGCCGCTGCAGCATGCATGGGGCCATTGGCCGCCGCGCAGCTTACGCGCACGTCGCTGGCGACATCCGGGGGCACGACGGCGCCGACGGTGACCCGCAGCGAAGTCGCCGAATGGGAAAGCCTGGTGGGCGCGAGCTTCCTGATCGGCGGCGAGGCGGGCAAGGCCGTGGCGAAGCTCGCTGCGATCGCGCGGCCGGCGTTCGATCCCGCGCGGCCGGCGGAGCTTGCGCGCCTGCAACCGTTCACTGCCTGGTTCGAAATGGATGTGCGCCTCGCGCCCACGGGACAGCGGACCTATGCCGTCACGCATCCGACGAAGGGCGTGATCAACCTGTTCCTGGGCCGCGGCGCCGACAGGCGCGGCAAGGGAATCCTGCTCGCGCTGTTCAACTAGCCCTTCGCCACGCTATGGCGCTGTCTCGTAACGTCTCGGGACAGGAGAGATTGGCTTGAAGAACGCGAAACTCGTCGGCGTGGGGCTGGCGGTGGTGCTGCTCGGCACCGCGGCGGTGGCGATGCAGGCCGGCGGCGAAGATCATTCGCAGGACGCCGCCTGGCATAACAAGCAGATGCTGGCGCTCGCGCAATTGAAGGCGAGCGACGGGTGGCAGTCGCTTCAGGGCGGACTGCGCTGGCGGCGGATCAAGGGCAACGGATCGGGCAAGCACCCGACCGTGCGCGACACGGTCAGGATCCATTATGCCGGCACGCTGGTCGACGGGACCGAGTTCGACAGCTCCTACACGCGCGGCGAGCCGGCGACCTTCCCGCTCGGTGCGCTGATCCCGGCGTGGCAGCTGGCGGTGCCGATGATGGGTGTGGGCGACACGATCGAGATCGTCTCGCCCTCGGACCTGGCATATGGGCCGGTGAGCAAGGGCCCGATCCCGGGCGGCGCGACCTTGCTGTTCAAGATCGAGTTGCTGGGCATCCAGGAATAAGCCGCCTCTTCTTTCTTCCTTTACCGTTCCGCCCCGCAGGTTCGCTGCGAGGAAGAAAATTTCCGCGCGGCGTGTCACCGCTGTTCAAACCGGAAACGATGTTTCTGGTTTGTTCCACGCGAAATCCTACATTGCAAGCCTGAAATTTTCCGCGCTTAGCGCTCGATGCGTGGACACAGCGAAAAGGCCGCGGTGGGATGCCACCGCGGCCTTATTTGTTTTCCCGAAAGTGGGTCTCAGGCGGCGAGGTTGCGCAGCACGTATTGGAGGATGCCGCCGTTGAGGAAATATTCCAGCTCGTTGACCGTATCGATGCGGCAGCGGGTCTGGAAGGTCTCGGTCGTGCCGTCCTTGCGAGTGAGCGTGACTTCGACGTCCTGACGCGGACGCAGGCTGGCGACGCCGGTGATGGTGAAGGTCTCCGAACCGTCGAGCTTGAGCGTCTCGCGCGTCACGCCCTCGGCGAACTGGAGCGGGACCACGCCCATGCCGACGAGGTTCGAGCGGTGGATGCGCTCGAAGCTCTCGGTGATCACCGCGCGGACGCCGAGAAGATTCGTGCCCTTCGCCGCCCAGTCGCGCGACGAGCCGGTGCCGTATTCCTTGCCGGCGACGATCACCAGAGGCGTGCCGTCGGCTTTGTGGCGCATCGCTGCGTCGTAGATCGGCATGACCTGGTCGTGATACTTGGTCATGCCGCCTTCGATGCCGGGGACCATCTCGTTCTTGATGCGGATGTTGGCGAAGGTGCCGCGGACCATGACTTCGTCGTTGCCGCGGCGGGCGCCGTAGCTGTTGAAGTCCTTCCGGCTGACCTGATGTTCCTGCAGGAAGGTGCCCGCGGGGCTGTCCGCCTTGATCGATCCGGCCGGCGAAATGTGATCGGTGGTGATCGAATCGCCGAGGATTGCCAAGGGCTTGGCATCAATGATGTCCTGCACCGGGGCCGGGGTCATCGACATGCCTTCGAAGTATGGCGGGTTGTGGATGTAGGTGCTGGCGGCGGGCCAGCGATAGGTGTCCGAACCCTCGATGACGATGCCCTGCCAGTGCTTGTCGCCGAGATAGACGTTCGAATATCGGGTACGGAACATGTCGTCGTCGATGTTGGCGGCGATCAGGCCGGCGACTTCCTCGTTCGAGGGCCAGATGTCCTTGAGGAACACCGGACCGTCGGTCCCCTCGCCGATCGGGGTCTCGTACATGTCCTCCGTCACGGTGCCCTTGAGCGCATAAGCGACGACGAGCGGCGGCGAGGCGAGGAAGTTGGCGCGGACGTCGGGCGACACGCGGCCCTCGAAATTGCGATTGCCCGACAGGACCGAGGCGGCGACGATGTCGTTGCCGTTGATCGCGGCGCTGATCGGCTCTGCGAGCGGGCCCGAATTGCCGATGCAGGTGGTGCAGCCATAGCCGACGAGATTGAACCCGATCGCGTCGAGGTCCTCGCTGAGGCCGGCCTTGTTGAGATAGTCCGTCACGACCTGCGAGCCCGGGGCAAGCGAGGTCTTGACCCACGGCTTGCGCGTCAGGCCGAGCGCACGCGCCTTGCGCGCGACGAGGCCGGCGGCGATCAGCACCGAGGGGTTCGAGGTGTTGGTGCACGAGGTGATGGCGGCAATCACCACGTCACCGTCGCCGATGTCGTGCTCGGCGCCCTCGACCGCGGTGCGCTCGGGACGATCCTTGTGATAGACCTTCTGGAGGTCGGCGTTGAACACTTCGTCGACGGCGTCGAGGCTGACCCGGTCCTGCGGGCGCTTGGGGCCGGCGAGCGACGGGCGGACGCTGTCCATGTCGAGCTCGAGCGTGTCGGTGAACACCGGCTCGGGGCTGTCGACGTCGTGCCACATGCCCTGCGCCTTGGCGTACGCCTCGACCAAAGCGATCGTCTCGTCCGGACGGCCGGTGAGGCGCATATAATCCATGGTCTTCTCGTCGATCGGGAAGAAGCCGCAGGTCGCGCCATATTCGGGCGCCATGTTGGCGATCGTCGCGCGGTCGGCGAGCGTCATCGAGTGGAGGCCCGGGCCGTAGAATTCGACGAAGCGGCCGACCACGCCTTTCGCACGAAGCATCTGCGTGACGGTGAGCACCAGATCGGTGGCGGTGATGCCTTCCTGCAGCGCGCCGGTCAGCTTGAAGCCGACGACTTCGGGGATGAGCATCGATACCGGCTGGCCGAGCATCGCCGCCTCCGCCTCGATCCCGCCGACGCCCCAGCCGAGCACGCCGAGGCCGTTGACCATCGTGGTGTGGCTGTCGGTGCCGACGAGCGTGTCGGGATAGGCGATCGTCGAGCCGTCGGGCGCCTGCGACGACCAGACCGAGCGGGCGATATATTCGAGATTGACCTGGTGGCAGATGCCGGTGCCCGGGGGGACGACCGAGAAATTGTCGAGCGCCTTAGAGCCCCATTTCAGGAATTCGTAGCGCTCGAGGTTGCGTTCATATTCGAGCTCGACATTCTGGCCGAACGACTGCGGCGTGCCGAACTCGTCGACCATCACCGAGTGATCGATGACGAGGTGGACGGGGACCTGCGGATTGATCTTGGCCGCGTCGCCGCCGAGCTTGGTGATCGCGTCGCGCATCGCCGCCAGATCGACGACGCAGGGCACGCCGGTGAAATCCTGCATCAGCACGCGGGCGGGGCGATACTGGATCTCGCGGTTCGAGCGGGCATCCTTCTGCCAGTCGACGATCGCCTGGGCATCGTCCTTCGTGACGGTCTTGCCGTCCTCGAAGCGCAGCATGTTCTCGAGCAGCACCTTCATGCTGAACGGCAGGCGGCTGATGTCGCCGAGCTTCTTCGCGGCCTTGGGCAGCGAATAGAAGCTGTAGGTGGCGGTGCCGACGGTGAGCGTGTCGCGAGTGCCGAGCGTATCGTTGCCGATGGCGGTCATGGGGCGCGGGATCCTTTCTACTGTCCGGCCCGGGCGCTCGGGGGACGCGATCCCGAGGGGACCACGCGGGCGCGCCGGAGGGTGCTGCGAATGCGAGATTCGGGGCGGGCCTTAGCAAGGGGGGGAGGGGAGGGGAAGGGGCGGGGGTGCTAAGCGACTTGCTCGTTGGCAGTATCTTCTACGGGAGGCGCCGGGGGTACACTTTCCGCGATCCCGATGACATCGAACTGGCCGAGCTGATGATAGCCGTGATGGATCACCAGATTTCCGAAGAGGAGTATCTGGCGGTGATCGATGCGCATGTGATTGCGCGATAGCGCTCTCCGCTTTCGGAGCGCGCGGTCCGGCATGTTCGCCGCCCCACTCTCCCAGCCTCGCAGTTAAAACGGGAATACAGCTTGGCCCGCCTTTCCCCGCGCGAAGGCGGAAGAATCGATAGTACCTATTTGGTTCTTTCAATGTAGGATTTCATATGATAACGGGTTCGTCGTCACAATTCCGGAGCCTGTCGATGGACGCTTCACCGTCGCCTTCGTGGGTGCGCCAGCCTGCCGCCCGGCCGTTTGCGCGGTGGAGCGCCGATACCGAGCAGGCGTTCCTGCTCGCGCTGCGTCTCACCGGGCGGGTGCGCGAGGCGGCGGGGGCGATCGGGCGGTCCTTGTCCACCGCGTATCGGCGGCGGCGGCGCGATGCCGGGTTCGCGGCGCGCTGGGACGCCGTGATCGCCGAACAGCAGGCGGCGTGGATCGCCGAGCAGGGCAAGGCCGTGCGGGCGCTGGCCGAGGCGCCGCTGGGCGACTTGCGACAGCGGCGAGGCGGCTGGAACGAGGCGCGGCGGAAGCTGTTCCTGCGGGCGCTCTCCGAGACCGGATCGGTGGCCGACGCGTGCGCGCGGGCGCGGATCTCGTCGACCTCGGCCTATCGGCTGCGCGAGAATTGCGCGCGGTTCGCGAGCGATTGGAAGGCGGCGCTCGATACCCAGGCAGTGACGATCGAGCAGGTGGCGTATGAGCGCGCGGTGATCGGCTGGGAGGAGCCTATCGTGCAGGGCGGGCAAGTGATCGGGCAGCGCTGGCGCTATTCGGAATCGCTGCTGCGGACCCTGGTGCTGCGCGAGCAGCGCGCGGCCGGGGCGGCTGCGCCGACCGTGGCGGCAGGCGTGGCTGCGGAACGCCCGGCCGGGCGGGGGCGAGGGACAACGTACCAAAAGCCGGTGGCGACGCGCGAGGAGACCAACGCCGCGCTCGCCAAGGCGATCGCCGGGGCGGAGCGGCGGATGGCGCGCGAGGCTGCGGCGGCGCAGGAGGCGGAGTGGGAGCGCTGGCGGGCCAGCTGGGGCAAGTCGCCGCGCGGCGGCTGATCCGGAGTCCCGAGCGCGCGCCCCTCAGCGGCAGGTCTTCACGATCATCTCCACGTCGCGCCGGCCCTCCGCCGAGGGGGTTTCGACATAGCCGGTATAGTCCTTGACCTCGAGATAGCGGCCCTCGCCGCCCGGATAGCGATTGACCTTGATGCCGGTGAAGCCGTCGCCGGTGACTTTCAGCCGGGCATAAGGCGCGCCGGGCAGGAAGGAGGCCGCCTCGGCCGGGCCGTAGATGTTGATCCGGTCGCCGCGGGCCGCGCTGCCGCTGCCGGTGCGGACCCGGTACCAGTGCACCGGATTGTCGCGGCTCATCAGTGCCTGCGCATCGTCGGCGACATAGCCGAGGCGCTTCGCGGCATCGATGGCGCATCGCGTGGCGGCGCCATATTTGGCGGCGAGCGTCTTCAGCATCGCATCGCCCTCATGGTTGAACGCCTTGCCGGCGCCCCTGGCGAGCGCCTCGACCAGGAGGGCATAGTCCGTATCGGACAGCGACGCCTCGGCTTCGAGTGCTTTGGCGAGGTCTTTCTGTGCCTCCGCGACGCCGAGCGTGGCGGATTCGACGAACCAGTGCCGCGCCCGGGCCGAGGCGCCGGGCACGTCCTTCGCGCCCTCGTAGAAATGGCCGAGCTTGTGCATCGCATCGGGGTTCTTGGTCAGCGTGACGATCGCGTCGAACTTGGCGAGCATCGTGGCCTGATCGCCTTTCGCCTGCGCGGCCATGGCCTCTTCGCCGAGCGCCTTCACTTTGGCCTCGAGCGCCGGATCGGGCTGGCCGGCGGCCTGCGGGGTGCCGGGCGGCGGCGCGAGCAAAGTGGCGGCGAGGGCGAGCAGCGGAAGCGCGAATTGTGGCATCATGTGCGTGGCTTAGTCATGGTTCCTGGCATCGGCAATCCGGGGTTTCCCGGCAGGCGGCGGCGGTTTGGTCCGGGATGAGACACGCTCCATTGGCAGAGGTTGCTGGACGTCTTCATGTAATTAAATAATAATATACCTTAAATAATTGATGATATTGCAGTTAGGCAAGATATCATCTGGACTCATTGCAGATATTCAATAGAATTCCGTGCATCTCTTCGTTCCCAACCGAAGGAGTATGGCGATGTCTGTTTGCACGACCATTCAGCAGCAAGTATATTGTCTGGCCATCGAAATTTGCGCGGCGGCGACCCAGACGGGTGATGCGGCGACGCTGACCACCTATCTGCAGACTCAGTTGCAGGCACTGCTCGACAATTCCGATTTCAACAATGGCGACGACTGGCAGATCGTGTGGGGGCCGGCGGTGTGGCAGGCGCCGTTCAGCGACTTTTCCGATCAGGCCGCGGCGGTCTGCTACAATAGCAGCCAGAATGTCTATGTCGTGCCGATCTCGGCGACCAATCCGCACTCGCCGTACAATGTGTTCTTCGAGGATCTTGCCGCGGTGCCGGTCTACAAGGTGCCGGTGGCGGGGACCGATGCGGGGAACGTCACCGTCGGCAATTTTGCCGGGCTGCAGGCGCTGCTGAGCCTCGAGGCGGGCGGCACATCGCTGCAGGATTTCCTGAGCAGCACGGCGAACGGGTCCGACGACCTGGTGTTCTGCGGGCACAGCCTGGGCGGCGGGCTGACGCCTTTGCTCGCCTATACGCTGTATCCGAACGGCACGTCGGGCAGCGGCTGGGGGAACGTCTATACCTTCCCGACCGCGGGGCCGACCACGGCCGACGCGACGTTCGCGAATGTGTTCAATATCGCCTATCCGGTCACCGTCACCGGCACCGGCTACCAGATGTGGAACGCCAACCAGTATAATACGCGCGACCTGGTGCCCAATGCCTGGGCGGGCGCGAGCACCGGGCCGGGGCTGGCGCAGATCACCACGGGCATCTTCTCGTGGACGTCGGCGATGTATTATACCGGCGTCGAGATGAGCGGGGAGGTAGCCGCGCTGCGCACGATGGCGGAGACCTTCGCGGGCGGATCGGGCAACCCCTATGTCGCCACCAACAACAACGCGCTGTTCACCGGTGCGCGCGAATATGGCCAGATCACCGACAGCGCGACGCTGGCGAAGGAGATCCTGTTCCAGCACACCGTGGCCTATAACGAGGAATTCGGCGTGACCGCATTGTTCGACCCCGCCGAAGTGCAGACCTGGATCCAGCCGCCTCTGCTACCGCTGGTGCAGGGCGTGAGCGGAGTCGGCGCGGCGGTGGCGGCGGCCACGGCGGCCGCGGAGACGGTGCCCGAGACTGGCGTGGCGTGACGTGACGGCATAGCATCCCCCTGCGACGGCAGGGGGATGGGAATGGGTTTGCAGATCATCGCGGCCGCACTCGCGGCGCTGTTCGCGGAACCGGCACCCGGCCAGCTCGCGCCGGTGCAGGCCGCGCCCCTTTCCGCGCCTGCGCCGCCGGTATGCCGGCGGGTAAACGAAGAAGCGTTCCTGCGGATCGAGCCGGAGGCGGCGGCGCGGCTGGCGGAGATCGGACTGGACCGGGCGGCGATCTTCGCGCGGATGGCCGAGACGTCGATCCCCGAGACGATGGGCTGCTGGGCGATGCCGGTGGGCAATTTCGACAGCCAGTTGGTCTCGGTGGGGATGAGCCAGTGGAATTACGGCACGGGCAGCCTGCAGCCGGTGCTCAAGGCGTGGAAGAAGCGGCTGGGCGGCAAGTTCGGGCGGACGCGCAAGATGCTCGCGCCGGTCTATGGCAAATTGCTGTTCTCGCGAGGGTGCCTCAAGGTGCCGGTGAAGGACAAATGCCGGCAGGGGATCCTCGCGGCGCACGGGGCGGACGGGAAGCTCAATCCGGTGATCCTCGCAGAACTGACGGCGATCTTCGAGAGCGACGCGATGCTGCAGGTGCAGACCGACGCCTATGTCGCGCTGCTGATGGACGTGCGGGCGGACCTGCTGCGGGTGTTCGCGGGGCGGCCGATCACGATGCGGAAAATACGCTGGGCGATCGACACCAAGGTGCAGCAGGGGTTCTTTCCGGCGGACGAGGATCTGGCGCGGCTGCGGGCGAAGCTGGCGTCGATGCCCGAGGCCGAGCGCTGGGACCGGCTGCGCGCGATCTTCGCCTGGTACGAGGCGCTCAGCCGCACGATCGACCAGGACGGCGTGGCGCGCGACTATGCGTGGAACGTCGCGCAGTGGCGCTGCATGATCGACAAGGGAATGATCGACCCCGAGCAGTACGAGATGCTCCATCTGACTTTCCTGAGGAGCCGCACCGCAGTGGGGAACAGCGGGCGCTGGCAGGCACTGACCTTTTCGCGGCGGGGCAAGATCGTGCTCGGCATCGGCAGCGTGAGCGGTAAGCGCGACGGAGATTGCCTGGGCATCGGATGAGGGGATTGGAACCTGCGCGATGCGGGTCCATTAGGTCGGGACAATGACCGGCAGGAGTGAGTCATGAAGCGCGGTGCGATGGTGGCGGTTGCGGCAATGGTGGCGCTGGGCGGGTGTGCGACGCCAGCGGAGAATGCGCGCTACATGGCAGGACATTACCGCGCGCAGGCCGACATCAAGAATGCCGCGGGCGAGTCGATCGGCACGGCGATCGCCGAGGAAGTCGATGGTTCGATCCGAGTGATGGTCGAGGCGGGCAAGCTGCCGCCGGGGCCGCATGGCACCCACATCCACACCGTCGGCAAATGCGAGGGTCCCAGCTTCGCGAGCGCGGGCGGGCACTGGAATCCCACCGCACACCAGCACGGCAAGGAGAACCCCGCGGGTCCCCATTCGGGCGACATGCCCAACCTCGAAATCGGCGAGAGCGGCGGCGAAAGCGGCCGCGACCGGACGATTTTCACGCTGCCCGGCGGCACCTATCAGCAACTGCTCGACGAGGACGGCGCGGCGATCGTGATCCACGCCGACCCCGACGACTACAAGACCGACCCCTCGGGCAATTCGGGCGGGCGGATCGCCTGCGGGGTGTTCCAGGCGATGTGAGGCGATGGGCGGCCGTCGCCCCCGGTATTCCGGTTGCGCAGCCGCCAGCCAGCCCGCACAATCGGCGACTGCTTCACCAGATGAGGACGGTCGCCCATGTTCCGACGGCTTGCTGCCTGTCTGTTGCTCGCCGCATCGCTGGCCGCCGGCCCGGCAAGAGCGGACGACCGCGCGTTCGACAAGGCAGTGGCCGAATTCCGGGCACTGCACCGGGCCGAAATGCGCAAGGCGGGGATCGTCGGGAGCAGCTTCTACGTGGTGCGGGGCGGGCGCACGATCCTTGCCGACCATCTCGGCGAGCAGGACGCCGACGCGCATGTACCGGTCGACGCGCAGACGATCTATCACTGGGCGTCGATCACCAAGACGATGACGGGGATCGCGATCTTGCAGCTGCGCGACCGCGGACTGCTGACGCTCGACGATCCGATCCTGCGCTACGCGCCCGAGCTGGCGGCGGTGCATAATCCGTTTGGCGATACCGGGGCGATCACGCTGCGCCAGCTGATGAGCCACAGCGCGGGCTTCGGCGGCGGCACCTGGCGCTGGCGCGACCGCGACTGGCAACCGTTCGAGCCGCCGGGCTGGGCGCAACTGGCGGCGATGATGCCCTATACCGAAGTCAAGTTCGCGCCCGGCAGCCGGTTCAGCTATTCCAATCCGGGGATCGTCTATCTCGGGCAAGTGATCGAGCGGCTCTCGGGCGAGGATTTCGAAGTCTATATCGACAAGAACATCCTGCGCCCGCTCGGCATGCATGCGAGTTACTTCGACCGCACGCCGCCCTTCCTGCTGCCGCACCGGTCGCACAGCTATTATGTCCGCGACGGCAAGCGGACCGCCGCGCCGTTCGATGTCGATACCGGCGTGACGGTGTCGAATGGCGGGCTCAATGCGCCGATGCCGGACATGGCGAAATATGTCGCGTTCCTGTTGGGGGATCCGAAGCGGGCGGACTATGATCTGGTGCTCAGGCGCGCATCGCTCGAGGAGATGTGGCGGCCGCAGATCGCGGCAGGGGAGGACTTCACCCAGGGGCGGATGGCGCCGACGACATGGAGCGGATTGTCGTTCTTCGTCGACCAGAGCGAGGGCGTGCGCCTCATCGGCCATAATGGCGACCAGAACGGCTTCCGCGCCTATCTGAGCCTGTGCCCCGATCAGGGGATCGGCAGCCTGCTCGCGTTCAACACCGAGACGCGCGGCGTGGAGAACGACGCTTCGAACCGGACGACGGCGGAGTCGCGGATCGCGCTGGCGACCGATGGGCTGTGCAAGGCGGGGTGAGCGAGGGGCATGCCGCGATAGTCGAAGCGCCTGGTTGCGACTCGTTGTGGACACGGGGGCTCGACCCAGCCGATGGCCTGATGTGCCCGGGCTTGTCGGCTTCAATGCAAGGGACGCTTTGAGCGTCTCCCTTCTTCGAACAAAGATGCTGGATCAGCGCGTCAGCTGAACCGGCGGGGCGAAACCAGGCACGTCGAACTTGGGCGCTGCCAGCGAGACCTCGGTGGGCAGCCCGCGCGTCTCCCCCGTTCTCAGGAAATCATAGATCGCCTGCTTGGCGGCCGGATCCTGGCGCAGCTGGTAGAAGGTGCCGCCATGCCCCGTGCGGTGCACGAGGATCGCGTGGCCATTGGGAAAATAAGGCAGCAGGCCGAGCGTGTTCTCGATCGGCGTCGAGGTGTCCCAGTCGCCATGGACGAAGACGACCGGGATCGGGGTGACGCGCGGCAGCCGCACCTCGTCGCCTATATCGGGAGTGGGCCAATCGGCTGCCGAGGCAAGGTTCGATGCGAAATTCCAGCTGCCCAGCAGGTCCACCGCCGGATCGGTACGCATCAGATGCTCGCGCTCGGTGGTGACGCCCAGGCTGGTATCGATGAGCAGTCCGAGCAGCGTGGCCGGACCGCCGGCGCGGTCGGCGATCGTCTGGCGCGCCCAGTCGTCATAATGACCATAATAGAGGGAGAGGATGAAGGCCGGCCAATGCTCCGCCTCGTCGGTATGGGCGAGAAGTGCAAGCTGAAGGTCCTCCGCTCCCAGCACGACGGTCCGCGTCTTGCCGGTGTCGTCCGCGACAGTGACGCTGACCGGCCCGGCGGCGAACCGCTGGTGGAGCGCGTGCACGGCCGCCATCATCCCGCCTTTGGGTAGCCAGGGTGCCAGGCCGGGATCGCGGTCGGCATCGAAAGCGATGCGCTGAAGCGCGGCGAAGATATGCGACGGCATGTCGTACGCGTTGTTCAGCGGCTCGACCGAGGAGAGCACGGCCCGCGCGACGATCTCGGGATGGAAGCGCATCACGGCGAGCGACCATTGCGAGCCGAAGCTGCCGGCGAACAAACTGATCTTGTCATAGCCGAGCGCGCGGCGAACATCGTCGACATCGGCCGCGTATGCGTCGATCGTATAGCCGGACAGGTCCTTGTCGGGATTACGCGCCACCGCCCGCCGTGCCAGCGCCCGCATCGCGAGCGTGTCGGCGCGCACCGAGCCCGGCTTGTCGAGCGGCAACGCATCCGCCGTCTCGACGAGCATCTCGCCGCGCCGCGTATAACCGCGCTGCTCGACCACGACGAGATCGCCGACCGCGCCGAAGCCCAGCCAGTGGCTCAGACGGCGCTGGGCGGTGTCGTCCTTGTCGGTGAAAGCGCCGAGCACGCTGAGGGCGGGGCCGCCCGGCAGCCAGAAGACCGGCGGCGCGCCGGTGGGGCGAGGCGCCTTGATCCGCGCGAAGCCGATGCCGATCCGGCGGCTGTCCGGCCTGGCGCGGTTCTCGGGCACGTAGAGCGTGCCGATCTCATAGGGGACGGTCTCGCCGGTCGGGAGCTTGATGCTGCCCTGCTCGATCACGACCCGGTCGGACGCCCTTTGTTGGGCAGATGCCGGGAGGGGCAGCGTCTGAACGGCCAACGCCAGAAACGCGCAGGCCAGCGTCCGAATCGATCGCATGAGAACTCCCCGGGAGAATGGGTTGCGGCCAATTGCTCCCTGATATATAAGTTCATGTCAAGATACTTTATATGAAGATTCCTGTCATGCCCGAACAGCAGCTGCCGGCTCATCCCGAGGACATCGTCGACCAGCTTCTCCATGATTGGGCACGTGAGCGGCCGGACCTGGACGTGTCCGCGATGGCGGTGGTCGGGCGCCTCCTGCATATCGGCGGCCTGCTGCAGGCGCGCGCCGGCGAGCGGCTCCAGGCGCACGGGATCGGCTATACCGAGCTCGACGTGCTCGCCACCTTGCGCCGATCGGGTGTGCCCTATCGACTGACCCCGACCGTGCTTCGCAAATCCGTGCTGCTCACCTCCGGCGCGATGACGGCGTGTCTCAACCGGCTGGAGCAGCGCGGATTGATCTCACGCAGCCCGGACGCCAGCGACCGGCGATCGCTGACGGCGACGCTGACTCCCGAGGGACTGGCGTTGATCGACGCGGCAATCGCCTCCCATTTCGCCCAAGCCCAACAAGCTGTTACCGGCCTCGATCACGCCGAACGCGCCGAACTGGCGCGCCTGCTGCGAAAGTTTCGGCTTCAGCTCGAAGCCTGATCCGCCCGAATCGCTTCCGACAGCAGCTTTCGGGCGGGAGCCGCTTGTCAGCCATAGTCCGCGAGCGGGTCGATGCCTGAACGAGCGGCAGAATTCGGGATCGCAGCGATTAGCGCCGGATCTCGGCAAATGGGCGGATCCTTAGCCTAACGCGCCCGCAACAGGCGCCCCGATGTGGCGATGCGCCGGCCGCCTTCGAACGCGGGCTGGCCGTTGACCATCACCAGATCGAATCCCTCGGCCATCGCGAAGGGGTTCACATAGGTCGAGCGCGCCTTCACCTTTGCGGGGTCGAACAATATGCAATCGGCCATGGCGCCCTCGCGGAGCACGCCGCGATCGGCGAGGCGGAGGATGGTGGCGGGGAAGCCGGTGGTCTTGCGGACGGCTTCCTCGATCGGGAGCCTTTTGTCGCGGACGACATATTGCTCGATCCATTTGGCATAGGTGCCGGTGGCGCGGGGATGGCGCATGCCGGGGCCGCCATCGGTCGAGATCGCGACATGGGGATCGACGATCAGCGTGTCCTGCAGCGCTTCGTCCATCGTGAAATGCGCGCCCGAGCCGGCCGTAGGGCCGAGCTTGATCAGGAAATCGGGGAAGGAAAGGCCGGCCTCGGCGGCGGCTCGTGCGAGGGTCTTGCCGGCATAAGGCGCGGTACCGAGCAGCAATGCCTCGGGGCCGCCGCGGCGGATCATGCGCTTCTCGAGATAGTCGCGCAGCTCCTGCCGGCGTGCCGCGACGATTCCGGCATAATCGGTGGGCGGGAGCGCCCATTCGGGGAAGAGGATCGCGATGCCGGTATATCCGGCGGTATAGGGATATTCGTCGGCGGTGAGCCGGATGCCCTGCGCGCGCTTGGCGGCGAGGAAATCGAGCAGGGCGCGGGCGCGGGCTTCGCCTTTGCCGAACACCACTTTGAGGTGCGAGATGTGCGGGCGGGCGGGGAGCGACGAGGCGATCAGCTCGTCGATCGAGGCCTCGATCGCCTCGTCATTCTCCGAGCGCATATGGCTCATCACCACGCCGTCGTGGCGCGCGACGACGCGACCGAGATTGGCCAGCTCGGGCGTCTGCGAATAGATGCCGGGGACATATTCGAGGCCGTAGGAGAGGCCGAACGCGCCGGCGCGGAGCTCGGCCTCGAGCTGGGCCGCCATGCGCGCGAGCGCGGCCTGGTCGGGGCGGCGGACCGCGTCGGGTATCCTCACTGCGCGGCGGAGCGTGCCGTGGCTGGCGAGCGCGGCGACGTTGACGTCGATGCGGGCGCGATCGACTGCCGTCATCCAGTTGCGCAGGTCGAGATCCTTGCCGATGCGCGGGCCGCTGCCGTCCTGGCCGAGGACGATCGTGGTGACGCCCATCGCGAGGAAGCTCTCGAACGACTCTTCGAGCGGGTCGCCATGGCTGTGCGTGTCGATGAAGCCGGGCGCGAGGACGCGGCCCTCGCCGGCGACGATGCGGGTGGCAGTGACGCGCGCGGCGGTGGCGGGCGCAGTGATCCGCGCGATCCGATCGCCGGTGACGAGCACGTCGGCGAGGCGCGGGGCGGCGCCGGTGCCGTCGACGAGCAAGACTTCGCGGAACAAAGTCGAGGCCGGCGCGCGGGCTGCGGCACGGCCGGGCAGGGTCGCGAGGCCGCCGGCCGCCGCGGCTCCGCCGATCAGCTGCCGGCGCGTAAGGCGCTGGGACATCAGGCTCTCCCCCTCGATTTCGGCGGGCCGGGCCCGCCAATAGTCTGATAATTCGATTGACAGTTTCGCGGCACCCTCAATAGCGCTGTCGACCCATGCAGGAGGGGAATATGGCTCGGGTTTCGCGACTCTGGATGGCAATGGCGTTGTGCGTTGCGGGCTTGCCCGCGGCGGCGCAGACGCCCGGCAGGACCTGGACCGCCGACAATGGCGACGGGACTTTCACCAATCCCCTGTTCTACGACGAATTCTCCGACCCCGACATGATCCGGGTGGGCGACGACTATTATCTGACCGGCACGACGATGCACACGATGCCGGGGCTGCCGATCCTCCATTCGCGCGATCTCGTGAACTGGAAGCTGCTCGGCTACGCGTTCGACCGGATGGATCTGGGGCCGGACATGCGGCTCGAGGGCGGCAAGGAAATGTACGGGCAGGGGATCTGGGCGCCGAGCTTCCGCTATCACGACGGCACTTTCTATATCTTCTCGAACGTCAACGGCCACACCACGCAGGTCTTCCGCGCGACCAATCCGGCGGGGCCGTGGACGCGCACGCCGATGAAGCGATCGCTCCACGATCTGGGCGTTTTGTTCGACGACGACGGCAAGGTCTATGTCGTCTGGGGCTATCGCGAAGTGCGGATGGCGCAGCTCAACGCAGCGCTCGACGACCTGGTGCCGGGCAGTGAGCGCGTGATCATCAACGCCGATCAGGGGATGGGCGAGGGCGCGCATCTCTACAAGATCCAGGGGCGCTATTTCATCACCAGCGCATGGTATTCGGGGCGGATGCGGATGCCGATGGCGCGCGCCGACAAGCCCTATGGGCCCTATGAAGTGAACCATGCGGTGAGCCTCGACGAAGGCTGGGGGAGCGAGGTTGGCTATCGCCACCGTGGTGCGCCCAAGCCCCCGTTCGACATCTCGCCGCCGACCACGACAGTGGGGCGCAACGTGCTGCACCAGGGCGGGCTGGTCCAGACGGCGCAAGGCGCGTGGTGGGGCTTCTCGATGACCGATTTCAATTCGCTCGGGCGGCTGACCGGACTGTCGCCGGTGACCTGGCAGGACGGCTGGCCCTATTTCGGCCTGCCGGGCAATCTCGGGCGCACGCCGCGGACATGGATGAAGCCGGCGACGGGCGTGACGCAGAAGCCGTTCGCGCCTTATGTGCGCGACGATGCGTTTTCGGGACCGGCGCTCGGGCGGGTGTGGCAATGGAACCATGTGCCCGACGATGCGCGCTGGTCGCTCGGCGAGCGGCGCGGCTATCTGCGGCTGCATACGCTGCCCGCCGTGGATTTCATGGCGGCGCGCAATTCGCTGACCCAGCGGGCGATCGGGCCGCGCTCGGTGCCGACGGCGGTGCTCGAAACCGGCGGATTGCGCGACGGCGATGTCGCGGGGCTGGCGCTGCTCGGGCTGCCGTACCGGACGCTCGGCGTGAAGCGTGAAAGCGGCGGGCTGGCGATCGAGTTCCATGACCAACTGGGCGACAAGAGGGTGCGCGTGCCGTTTACCGGCAAGCGGATCTGGCTGCGCGCGGATGCCGATTATCTGACCGAGCGGGCGCGGTTCGCATACAGCCTCGACGGACGGAAGTTCACGCCGATCGGCGAGCCGTTCGCGATGGCGTTCCAGCTCAAGACCTTCCAGGGCATTCGCTATGCGCTGTTCGCGTTCAACGCGGCGGGACGCGCGGGGGGCTATGCCGATTTCGACAGCTTCACGGTCGCCGAGGCCGATGCGAAGGGGCTGATGCATCCGATACCGCTGGGCAGGACCGTGACGCTGACGCTGCAGGGCACGAAGCTGGCGGTGGCGGAGCATGAGACTTCGATTGTGGCGCAGGACGGCGGCGCGGCGGCGCGGTTCCGGGTTGTCGACAGGGGAGCAGGGCGCGTGGCACTGGCGCTCGGCGGCGGGCACCTTTCGATCAACGCGACCGGTGACGCCTGGGTCAAGCCCGGCGAAGCGGGCGTCGGCGAGACCTTCCAGTGGATGGAGACGATCTATGGCGAGCCGATGCTGATGTCGCTGGCGACCAACCGCTATCTGACGGTGGATCCGGCGAGCGGGCAAGTTTCGGCGACCAGCCCGGGCGCGCGCTCCGACCGGACGGACCATGCGCGGTTCGTGGTGGCGGAGGCCCGCTAGATCAGCAGGGGCCGTGCCAGAACACGCCCGGATAGGGCTCGGAATAGCATCCATCGAGCATGCTGAGCGCGTCCCTGCGTTCGACGATTTCATACCCCCATCCGCCGTCGAAGAACGGCAGGATGATGATGAGGACCTTATTCCGGCGGAGCATTACGATTTTGGGCTCGAGGCTTGCGATGGCAGGCGGCAAGGCGCTTTTTGGGACCTCTACCCAGCCGTCGGCCGAATAGATCGGATAGGTCGCGATCAAGTGCCGGGATTCGGCCTTGATCGCGCGCAGCGTGGTGACCTGGTAGGTCGGGCCGAGGCAGCTGTTGACCAGCAGGAATAGGGTGAGGACGGCGAATGTGCCGAAGCGCATCCTTCTTGCGCGACGTGCGGACGGGGCGCGCGTGGCGGGCACATCCGCTCCCGAGGCGCTGGCGGTCATATCAAAGCGGCTCGCCTGCGGCCCTTGCCCTCGTCTCGCGCGATGCCTCCGCCGCGGGTACCAGCCGCAGCGCGGCGATCGCGGCGCCGACCGCCAGCGGCAAGGTGGCGAGCAGGGAGAGGATGCCGGTCGACAGGCTGCCGGTGAGATCGGCGACGCGGCCGGCTAGATAGGGCCCCATCGCGAGGCCGATCAGCGTGGTGCCGATGAAGAAGGCGGCAGTGGCGGTGCCGCGCATGCGGGGCAGGACGAGGTCCTGCGTCGCGGCGGCGGCGGCGCCCAATGCGCAGCTCGCGAAGATCTGGGTGAGCGGCAGCATCGCGTAGAACAGGGCCTTGTCCGGCGTCGTGAAGGCGATGATCAGGCTCGGCACCGGGGCGAGGCTGCCGAACAGGATCACCATGATCCGTCCCGACGCCCAGCGCCGGCGCAGGCGATCGGCGGCGATCCCGCCCAGAGTGACGCCGAGAAAGCCGCCGAGGATCGCGGGGCCGCCGATCCATAGACCCGCCTCGCGGCTGGTGATGCCGAAGACCTGCACGGCATAGCTGGGGGCAAGCCCGGCGACGGCGTAGGCGAGGAAGGCATTGAGGCCGTAAGCGAGCACAACCGCGAGGAAGGCGGGGGTGCCGATGATCAGCCTGAACGTCGGCAGATCGCGGTGGCGGAGCGCGGCGGACCAGCTGTAGACGGCGTAGACGCCGATCCCGACCGCGAGCCATTGCGGCATCGGCTCGCCGAGCCGGACCAGCGCGTAGATCGCGGCGGCGACAAGCGCGAGCATGACGAGATTGCGCAACAATGCACGGGCACCGTTGCGCGCGGCGCCGAGCAAGGTGAGCGGCGGGATGATCGTCAGCAGGTCTTCGAGGAAGCTCTTGAACGGCGTGGGATGCGGCGGGGCCATCAGTCCCTCGGACTGGCCACGCATCGGTTCGCGGAGCGTCAGCACCCAGAGCGCGAGGACGAGCCCGGGCAGGCCGACCGCCATGAACGCCGCCTGCCAGCCGACCAGCCCGAAGGGCGGGTCGACGGGGTATGCCGCGTTCCACCAGTCGACGATCGCGCCGCCGAGGAACAGCGAGAAGCCGCCGCCGAAATAGATGCCGGCCGAATAGATTGCGAGCGCAGTGGCGCGCTGGCGTTTCGGGAACCAGTCCGAGATCAGCGAATAGGCCGAGGGGCTGGCGGTCGCCTCGCCGACGCCGACGCCGATGCGCGCCGCCGCCAGTTGGAGCCCGTTGCGCGAGAGGCCCGAGAGCGCAGTCATCGTCGACCATAAGGCCAGGCCGATCGTCATCAGCCGGACGCGGTGCCAGCTGTCGGCGAGGCGGCCCAGCGGGATGCCGAACAGCGCGTAGAACACCCCGAACGCAGTGCCGTAGAGAAATCCGATATCGGCATGGCTGAGCCCGAGATCGCGGCGGATGTGCGGGGCGAGGATCGTCAGGATCTGACGATCGATGAAGTTGAGCGCATAGACGAGAAACAGGACGACCAGGACATACCAGGCATAGGGCCCCGCCTTGCGATCGGCCGCGGGCGCGCTCGAACTGGCCATCCCTTCTCTCCCCTTCTATATCTTTCGCGCAGGCTAGCGAGCATACCGCGTTTACGAAAGAGGGGAATTCCGTTGCGTCCGCCGTCTCTGCTGTTCGTGTGCCTGGGCAATATCTGCCGCTCGCCGCTGGCCGAGGCGGCGTTTCGCGAGGCGGCGGCGCGCGAAGGGCTGGACGCGGTGGCGGATTCGGCGGGGACCGGCGAATGGCATGTCGGCCGTCCGCCCGATCCGCGCAGCCAGGCGGTGGCGCTGCGCAACGGAGTCGACATATCGGGCCAGCGCGCGCGGCGGGTGCGGGGCGCGGACTTTACCGGCTTCGATCACATTCTCGCGCTCGACCCGCAGAATCTGCGCGACCTGCATGCGATGGCACCGGCGTGGAGCACCGCGCGGATCGCGCTGCTGATGGATCATGTCCCCGGCTGCGCGGGGCAGGCGGTGCGCGATCCCTATCATGGCGACGCGGCGGATTTCGACGCAGTGTGGGAGCAAGTGACACGCGCGGCGGACGCGCTGGTGGCGACGCTGCGGAGATAAGGGCGCGGCGTTCCTTTACCCCGCCGCGCGCGGCCGGACGTGGTTAACACAGACTTCCGCGCGCCTCCGATAAACTGCGGACAAGAGCACCGCTTTCCAAGGGAAATCCCGGGGATTTTCGTCGGTTTAGTCGGTGAATTTTTGCATGTCCGCGCCGGCTACCCCTGGGCTCATCCTATAACGGATCAGCATAATCCTTTGGGGAGCATAGAATGAAACGGGGTATTCTCTTCCTGGCTGCCGTTGCGCCGCTCGCGCTTGCAACGCCGGTCTTCGCCAGGCCGGCCGCGCCTTCGGATACACCGAGGACCGAAGCCGATGCGCCTGCGCAGGAGACCAAGAAGGAAGCCGAGAAGGAAGTCTTCTCGACCGGCGTCGCCAAGGGGCGCGACCGCCTCGACAGCGCCACTTCGACCAGCGCGCTGCGCGCCAGCGAGATCGACAAGATCGGCGCGCGCTCGATCTCCGAGATCCTGCGCGACATCCCCGGCATCCGTTCCGAGGCCGCCAGCGGCGAAGGCAATGCCAACATCACGATCCGCGGCCTGCCCATCGCATCGACCGGCGCCAAGTTCCTGCAGCTGCAGGAAGACGGCCTGCCGATCCTCGAGTTCGGCGACATCGCCTTCACGACCGCCGACGCCTTCCTGCGCGCCGACCTGAACCTCGCCGCGGTCGAAGCGATCCGCGGCGGTTCGGCCTCGACCTTCGCGTCGAACTCGCCGGGCGGCATCGTCAACTTCATCTCGAAGACCGGCGACACCGACGGCGGCGCCGTGCAGCTTTCGACCGGGCTCGATTACGGCATGCGCCGCATCGACTTCGATTATGGCGCGCACATCAGCCCGACGCTGCGCTTCCATGTCGGCGGCTTCTACCGCGACGGCGAAGGCCCGCGCGAGACCGGCTTCAACTCGACTCGCGGCGGCCAGATCAAGCTGAACATCACCAAGGAGTTCGAGGGCGGCTATATCCGCTTCTACGGCAAGTATATGGACGACATTACGCCGGCCTATGACATCACTGCGCTCGGCGTGAGCGGCACCAACGAGAACCCGGTCTACAAGAACATCGCCAATTACGATGCGCGTCACGACTCGCTGTTCTCGCGCAACTATCAGAGCCAGCTGACGCTCGACGGCAACAACCAGATCGTCAACGACGACGTGACGGCGGGCCAGCACCCGATCGTCAAGTCGGTCGGCGTCGAGAGCAAGTTCGAAGTCGCCGGCTTCGACATCACCGAGCGTTTCCGCTACGCCGACATGTCCAACCATACCATGGGCATCTATTACGCGCAGTTCATGCCCGCGGCGGTGATGACGGCGGCGTTCGGTGCGCCGGGCGGCACGCTGCGTTATGCCAGCGGTCCGAATGCCGGCGCGACGATCACCAATCCGACCACGCTCAACGGCAACGGCCTGGCCGCGCTGATGATGCTCGCGGATACCGATCTCAACAGCCTCAACAACGTCACCAACGACATCCGCGCCAGCCGCGTGTGGAACGTCGGCGGCAACGACCTGACGACCACCGTCGGCCTGTACAGCTCGCACCAGACGATCGATTCCGACTGGAACTGGGCGACCGTGCTCAGCGGCGTCGCGGGCAATGGCGACGCGCAGCTGCTCGACGTCGCCACCGCGACGGGCGTCAAGATCACGCAGGACGGCACGCTGCGTTATGGCGGGCCGACCGTCGGCACCTTCCGCCGCGGCTACCGGCTCGGCTACACCACCAACGCGCCCTTCGCCTCGGTCAATCTGCGCCTCGGCGGAGTCTCGATCGGCGGCAGCCTGCGCTATGACTTCGGCAAGGCGAGCGGCACGGTGATCGGCTCCGAGCTCGGCGGCGGTCGCGTCGGTGTCGCTGCCAGGGACATGAACGGCGACGGCGTGATCTCGGTCCCCGAGATGCAGGTCGCGATCTCGCCGCTCGCCCGTCCGGCCCCGGTCGATTACACCTATGGCTATCTGAGCTACTCGGTCAGCGCGCTCTGGCGCATCGCCGAGCCGGTCGCAGTGTTCGCGCGCTACAGCCGTGGCGGCCGCGCCAGCGCCGACCGCATCCAGTTCAGCCCGTTCGTCAGCGCGACCGACGGCAGCCTGCTCGACAAGGATGCGGGCGTCGACGTGGTGCATCAGGCCGAAGCGGGCCTCAAGTACCGCAACGAGAACCTGACGCTCAACGTGACCGGCTTCTGGGCCAAGGCCGAGGACACCAACCTCGACTCGACCACCGGCCTGCCGCTGCTGCGCGACTATAAGGCGATCGGCGCCGAGTTCGAAGGCGGCTACAAGATGGGCATCTTCAGCCTGACCGCCGGTGCGACCTACACCGACGCGGAGATCAGCAAGGACGCGATCAACCCCGCGTTCGCGGGCAATGTGCCGCAGCACCAGGCCAAGCTGATCTACCAGGTCACGCCGCAGATCACGACCGACCGGTTCAGCGTCGGCGCGGTGATTGTCGGCACCACCGGCAGCTGGGCCACCGCGGCGAACACGCTCAAGGTGCCGGGCCACACCACGACCAACGCGTTCGTGCAGTTCCGCCCGATCGACCGCGTGACGCTGGCAGTCAACGCCGCCAACCTGTTCGACGTGCTCGCGATCACTGCGATCGACGATCCGGTGATCCCGGCAGTCGGCGTGGCACGTGCGCACGTCCTCAACGGCCGCACCATCTCGGCTTCGGTCCGCTTCGACTTCTGATCGAGGCAAATCGTCCGGGCCGCCGCCGCGCGGCCCGGACGGGATCGCCCGGGGCCACGTGGCGAACGGGCCGGCCATCTCGAGTTCGCTGCGCTTCTCATTCTGAGACGCACGAAAACGGGCGCATTCGGTCCGCTCCGCCGGGAGCGGCCTATAATGCAGATGAAACGAAAGAGCAGAGTAGCGAACATGCTGAAGTCGATGAAAATCCCGAGGAAGCTGGGTCTGTCGTTCCTGACGGTCTGCGCGACTGCGGCGATCGTGATGCTGGTGTTCTACACCAACATCTCGTCGATCCGCAGCACGACCGACGCGAACAATCTCAGCCAGTCGATCCACGCCAAGGCGCAGGCGCTGGAAACCGCCTTGCTGCGGCAGAACAGCCAGATGCGCGGCTTCCTCGTCACCGGGGACGAGAGCTACCTCAAATCCTATAACGAGGGGCGCGACGATTACGACAAGGCCTCGGCCGAGCTCGAGGAGATACTGACCGACGATAAGCAGCAGGCGGCGCTGCTCAAGTCGCGCGAGGAAACGCTCGCGTGGCGCAAGGATTGGGGCGACCGGCTGATCGCCAAGGTCAAGTCGGGCCAGCGCGACGCGGCCGAGGCCGAAGTGCGCGCCGCCGGCAAGGCCGTGCTGACCAGCAACGCCGTGTTGCCGTTGCGCGAGATCAAGGACGCGCAGACCAAGCTGATCGAGGAGAATGGCGCGAGCCAGGAGACCGCGATCAAGAGCGCGCTGTTCGTGCTGGTGATCGGTGCGCTCGCACTGATGGGTATCGCCATCACGCTCGCGGTGATGCTGACCCGGCTGATCGCGCGTCCGGTGAGCGGACTCACCCGGACGATGGCCGATCTTGCCGCCGGCAAGAACGATATCGCCGTGCCCGACACCGATCGCGGCGACGAGCTGGGCGACATGGCCCGCGCGGTTTTGGTGTTCCGTGACGCCGCGGTGGCCAAGCAGGCCGCCGAAGCCGCCAATGCCCGCGCCGAGGCCGAGCAGAAAATGGTGGTCGAGACCGTGTCGGCGCAACTCTCCGAGCTCGCCAACGGCAATCTGACGGCCGAGATCAGCCGCGACTTCCCGGGCGACTATGCGACGGTGAAGACCAACTTCAACGCCGCGGTGGGCGAGCTGCGCGGGCTGATCGGCACGGTGATGCAGAGCGCGGCGACGATCCGCGACGGCTCGAACGAGATCGCCCAGGCGTCCGAGGATCTGGCGCGCCGCACTGAAGCCAATGCCGCGAGCCTCGAGGAAACCTCTGCGGCAGTGACTCAGATGGACGGCCGCCTGAAGCAGACCGCCCAGGCCGCCGGCCGCACGGTCGAGCGCGCCGACGGGACGATCGTGACGGTCTCCAACGGCCGCGCGACCGCCGACGAAGCGATGCAGGCGATGAGCCGCGTCGCGGATTCGGCCAAGGGCATCGACTCGGTCATCGAGGGTCTCGACAAGATCGCCTTCCAGACGCGGGTTCTCGCGATGAACGCGGCGGTCGAAGCCGGCCGTGCGGGCGAAGCGGGCCGCGGCTTCGCGGTCGTCGCCGATCTCGTCTCGGCGCTCGCGATGCGGGCCGAGGAAGAGGCCGGGCGTGCCCGCGACCAGCTGACCGCCACCCAGACCGACATCGTCGCGGCGGTGGAGATGGTCCAGAAGGTCGATACGGCGCTCGCCGACATCTCGGGCGACGTGGGCGAGGTCCACAAATTGCTCGGCGAGATGGCGACCGACAACCAGGCCCAGTCGACTGCGATCAGCGAGATCTCGATCGCGATCGGGACGATGGACCAGTCGACCCAGCAGAACGCCGCGATGGTCGAGCAGACCTCGGCGGCGGCGCGCAACCTGTCGGGCGAAGTCGCCGCGCTCAGCGAGCAGGCGTCGCGGTTCAACGTCGGGTCGCAGAAGAGCGGGGCACGCAAGGCAGCGTCGATCCATTTCGACGGCCCGGTCAAGCCGCTGCCCGCTGCCGCCGTCTCCGCGCTGACCCGCGCGAACGGCCATGACGACTGGCAATCGTTCTGAGGAATCCGGCGGTCGTGCTTCCCGTGCGAGCTGCGACCGCCAACCCTCCGTCAAGATCTGAACATCCGTCGGGCCGGTGGCCCGGCGCGCCCCGGAGGAATATGACCGACCATCTTGCGACCCGGGGAGAATTCTCGCGTCAGGCGGACATTGCGCGCACTCTCGGTTCCCCCTTCGTCGCGGCGGTGCTCGAAGCCGGCGAGCGTCATCTCGGCCAGGCGCCGCGCACCGCGGCACTGATCCGGTCCTGGCCCGGCGATCCTTCCGCGGCGGCGCTGGCAATGCGCTTCAACGCCGCGATCCACGCACTGGCCCGCCGGGGCCGTCCGCAACGGCTCGAATCGCTCTACCGGCGCCAGCATGACGATTTCGACGGCGCGATCGCCGCGGCGATGGCGTCCGAAGACGCCTTCATTGCGCAGTGGATGCAGCAGCCGCCCCAGACCAACGAAGTCAATCGCGCCGCCGCGATCCTCTCGGCGCTGATGGTGGCGGGCGAGCGCTTCGGCCTGCCCTTCGAATTGCTCGAACTGGGATCGAGCGCGGGACTCAATCTCAATCTCGCGCGCTATGCTTATGATCTGGGCGGACTGGCGGCGGGTGCGCCGGACTCGCCGGTGCGGATCGCGCCGACCTGGCGCGGGAGCCGGCCGCCCAAGACGGTGCCCGAGGTGATCGTGGCGCAGGGAGTGGATCTCCATCCGCTCGATGCCGCCGACGAAGCGACGCGCGACCGGCTGCTTTCCTTCGTCTTCGCCGATCAGCCGCTGCGCGCCGAACGATTGCGTCACGCGCTCGATCTTGCGCAGCACCACAAGCCACGGGTCACCCGCGCCGATGCGGTGTCGTGGCTCGCCGAGCAGCTCGCCGAACCGCAGGTGGCGGGGCGCTGCCGCGCGGTGTTCCATTCGATGGTACTGCAATATCTCGACGCCGCCGACCGCAAGGTGGCGATCGACCTGATCGCCGCTGCCGGCTCGCGCGCCACGCCGGAGCGCCCGCTGGCGTGGATCAGCTTCGAATGGACGCCGAACCGCAGCGAGGTCCAGCTATGGCTGACCTGCTGGCCGAGCGGCGAGGCGCGGCTGCTGGCGACCTGCCATCCTTATGGGGCGTGGATCGACTGGCGAGGGTGAGCGGCTGCGCCGCTGGCGAATTGATCTACCCCCGCAGCTGGTAACGTTCCACCGCTTCGTAGATCGCGCCTTCGCGGCCGAGCGTGCTTTCGAACAGCAGGAAGTGATCGAGCGTGAACGGCGCACTGGCGAGGCCGGCATGGCTTTCGAGGAAGCGATCGGTCTGTCCGGCGCTGGCGTTCATCCGCGCCAGCGTGACATGGGGCAGATAGGCGCGGCCCTCGGGGGCGAGGCCGCAGCGGACCAGCGCCTGGTCGACCTTCTTGTGGAGCCCGGCGAGCGCATCGTGCGGGCGGACGCCGGCCCAGAGCGCATTGGGCCGGCCGCGGCTGTCGAACTGGCCGACTCCGGCGAGCGCGACCTCGAGCGGGGGATAGTGGATGCTCGAGAGCGCGATCGCGATATCCTCGGCGAGCGGGCGCTCGATTTCGCCGATGAAGCGCAGCGTCAGATGGAGCTGGGAATCGTCCTGCCAGCGCGCGCCGGTGACGCCTCCCATCAAGGCGAGCAGCTGCTCGCGGATCGCGCGGGGCGGACGGAGGCCGACGAACAGGCGGTGCATGGCCGGCTTTAACCACGGATCGGGGCTGAGCCCCAGCCGGTTTCGCTTGAAAAGGATCGGCCGAGGAACGATATTCGGCGGACGCCGGCAAATGCCGGCAAGAGGAGTTTACAATGGCAAACTGGTCGGATCCCCGCACGAGCGCAGCGGCCTACGCACCCGGTGCAGCGCGCGCAGACTATGATGCGGGCCTCAGATCCTACATGCTGTCGGTCTACAATTACATGCTTTCGGGCGTGCTGCTGACCGGCATCGTCGCGCTGGCGTTCGGCAAGATCGAATCGCTGCAGCGGCTGCTGTTCGTCGTGCAGGAAACTTCGCGCGGGTTCTCCATCGGGCCGTCGCTGCTCGGCTGGCTCGTGATGCTCTCGCCGCTGGCGATCGTCTTCGCGATGAGCTTCGGGCAACAGCGCATGTCGGAAGGCACGCTCAAGGCGCTGTTCTTCGCTTATGCCGGCCTGCTCGGCGCGTCGCTCTCGACGATCTTCATCACCTATACCGACGCCTCGATCGCGCAGGTGTTCTTCGGCACGGCCGCCGGCTTCGCCGGACTGAGCCTCTACGGCTACACGACGAAGAAGGACCTGTCGGGTCTCGGCACCTTCCTGATCATGGGCCTGATCGGGCTGATCGTGGCATCGATCGTCAATATCTTCATCGGCTCGAGCACGATGAATTTGGTGATCAGCGTGATCGGCGTGCTGATCTTCGCGGGCCTGACCGCCTATGACACGCAGAAGATCAAGAGCATCTACGCGCATGTCGCCGGCACGGACATGATGGGCAAGGTCGTGATCATGGGGGCGCTGAACCTCTATCTCGACTTCATCAACATGTTCCTGTTCCTGCTCCGCCTGTTCGGCAGCTCGCGCAACTGAGCTCCCGATAGCGTCAAGCCAAAGCGCGGCCCGGCGGTACTCCCGCCGGGCCGTTTTTATGTGCGGCTTGTTTTCCGCACGGGAACGCGACTCGGGCGACGGTTGTTACAGCCGGGCAACGCTCAGGAGAGTGAATCATGGACGCGAACCCGATCGACCCGGCGATGGACAAGATGTCGGTGGCGCCGGGACCCGATAGCGAGGATCCCGCAGAGCGCCCCGCTCCCGTGGCGTCGGCCGATGCCGGCACCGACGAATCGATTGCCCAGCGGCTGGAGCGCAACCCCGAAAGCAAAGAGGCGCGGCTCGACCGGGCGCTCGACGAATCGATGGACGCGTCGGACCCGCCCGCATCGACTCAGCCGGTGCACAGCCATTCGCTGCCCGAAAGTTCGGGCTATGACGAAAAGGCCGAGGAGAAGCTCGCCGCGGGCCCCGCGGGAACGAAGGGCATCATCGGCAAGGTGCTGCACAAGCTCGGCCTCGACTGAGGTCTGATATGGGAGCGTCCCCGGCGTCGGGCTGGCGCGCCAATATCGTTCTCTATGCCGCACTGGCGGCCAATCTGGGGATCGCCGTCGCCAAGTTCGTGGCGGCGACGATCACCGGTTCGTCGTCGATGCTCACCGAGGGCGTCCACAGCGTAGTCGACAGCGGCAATCAGGGGCTTTTGCTCTACGGACAGCGCCGCGCGAGGCGGCCGCCCGATGCCGAGCACCCGTTCGGCTATGGTCGCGAGCTCTATTTCTGGGCGTTCGTCGTCGCGATCCTGATCTTTGGCCTCGGCGCCGGCGTTTCGGTCTATGAGGGCTGGAAGCACATCCAGCACCCCGAGCATCTGCGCGATCCTCTGGTCAATTATATCGTATTGGGCGTGGCGATGCTGCTCGAGGGGACGAGCTGGGGAATCGCGCTCAAGGAATTCGCCGCCAGCAAAGGCGAGATGGGTTGGTGGGAGGCGGTGCGCGAATCCAAGGATCCGGCGGGATTCATCGTATTGTTCGAGGATTCGGCGGCGCTCGCCGGGTTGCTGGTGGCGGGGGTCGGCATCTGGGCGAGCCATGCGTGGGGCGACCCGCGGATCGACGGCGCGGCATCGATCGCGATCGGCTGCATCCTCGCGGCCGTGGCGATTTTGCTCGCGCGCGAGGCCAAGGGGCTGCTGATCGGCGAGCGCGCCAATCCCGAGGTGATCGAATGCGTCCGCGCAATCCTGAGCAGCAAGCCCGAGATCGTGCGAGTCAATCACGTCCGCACGATCCACACCGCCCCCGATCGCATCTTCGTCGCGGTCAGCGCCGATTTCGAGGACCATATCACGATGGGCGCGGGCGAGACGCTGATCGAGGCGATCGAGCATGAATTGAAGGCGGCGCTGCCGATGCTGTCTTCGATCTACATCCGGCCCGAAAAAGCGGAGGATGCACCCGAGGCGGTAGCGGTGGGATGAGCGATCAGCCCTGGCGCAGCGTGGGCCGGTGGAGGGAGTGTTCCTCGATGCTCGCGCGCAGGGCTTCGGCAGCGTCCGCCTCGTCGATGGCGCGCAGCAGATCTTCGAACTTGCCGTCATCCGAAACCGGGAAGCAACGCTTGAAGCCGCTTCCCAGCCGTTCGAGGTCGCGATCCGTAAGCAGCCCGACCGCGACGATATGCTCCTGCGCCAATACCCACACTCCGGCGAACTCGTGCGGCATTAACGAGGATTAAGCCGGTTTGTGCCAACGGCCTGTCGATTTTAGCGCTTCAATATGTCGAGCGCGGCCGCGGTCATCGCTTCGGTGGCGGTGCCGATCACGGCTTCGGCCTCGGGCGCCCAGAAAGGGCTGTGGAGCGAGGGGAGCGCGTCCCTGCCGGCCTGCGCCGCATCCCACTTCGCTTTCGGAACCCCGCCGACCCAGAAGATCATGCTCTGGATCGACTTGTCGGCGAGGTAGAAGCGGCCGAAATCCTCGCCGCCCATCACTGCGGGCGTCTCGACCACGCGGTCCTTCCCGAAGCGGCCGGTCCACAGCGTCTGGAGGCGGCCGGTGAGCGGCTCGGTGTTGAAGGTGGAAGGGGTACCTTCGTTGCGGACGGTGACCACCGGCATGCGGTCCTCGGGGATGCCGGCGGCGACCGCCTCGCCCTTGGCGATGCGGGCGATGCCGTCGAGCAGTCTCTTGCGCACCTCGGGCGTGTAGCTGCGCACGGTGAGCAGCATCGTCACTTCCTTGCCGATGATGTTGTGCGTCGAGCCGCCGTGGATAGCGCCGACAGTGACGACGGCACTATCCTGCGGATCGATCTCGCGGCTGACGAGCGTCTGGAGCGTAGTGACGATACGCGCGGCGAGGACGATCGGATCGCGCGTGGTCTGGGGATAAGCGCCGTGGCCGCCGACCCCCGAAACCTTGATGTCGACCGAATCTACATTGGCGAGCGCATAGCCCGAGCGCACGCCGATCGTGCCGGCGGGAAGCGAGGCGGCATCGTGGAAGGCGAGCGCGAATTGCGGCTTGGGGAAGCGCGTGAACAGCCCGTCCTCGAGCATCATCCGCGCGCCCATGCCGCGCTCCTCGGCGGGCTGGGCGATCATCACGAGTGTGCCCTTCCACTGCGATTTCATCGCGGCGAGATTGCGCAGCGTGCCGATCCACGAGGCCATATGGGTGTCGTGACCGCAGGCGTGCATCACGCCGGTCTCGATGCCCTCGTCATTGGTGGTGCGGACCTTCGAGGCGAAGGGGAGGCCGGTGTCCTCGGTGACGGGGAGGCCGTCCATGTCGGCGCGGATGAGGAGGATCGGGCCGGGGCCGTTCTTGAGGATCGCGACGACACCGGTGCCGCCGACCTTCTCGGTGACTTCATAGCCGGCCTTGCGCGCCTCGGCCGCGAGCTTGGCGGCGGTCTGGACCTCGTGGAGGCTGAGCTCGGGATTGGCGTGGAAATCGCGGTAGAATTCCATCAGCTGGGGAAGCGCGCGCTGGGTGGCGTCGCGGACGGGATCTGCAGCGAGGGCGGGTGTGGCGAGGGACATGGCGAGGGCTGCCGTGAGGAAGATGCGCATGTGGGGAGGCTAGCAGGGGCGGGGGCGTTGTCGAGGGGGTGGTATTTGCGGCAATGTTGCCTGCTCGCTGGACCTCGCCGCTCACCCTGGCCCCCTTTCAGGGAGAGGAGTTTAGAAGCGTGAGCGCGGCCGCCTGGCGCGCCCCTCCCTGAAAGGGAGGGGTTGGGGGTGGGTGCCGCCGAGGCACTCGGCGGCGGCTTGGAGGAGAAGTTGGGCCGCAGCGTCAGGGTCGGTCAGCACTTCGCTATTCCACAGACGCATAACCACCCAACCGCGTTCGCTGAGGAAGGTGGAGCGGCGATCATCAGCGACTTCAGTGTCGAGGTGTTGACTACCGTCGAATTCGACCGCCAGCTTTGCCTTGCGACACGCGAGGTCGATGATGAAGGGCGGTTCGATCAGTTGGCGGGTAAAGGCGGGGCGATACTGCGAGACGCGATGCCAGACTGCTCGTTCGGCCGGCGTGGGATTGTTGCGCAGCTCGCGTGCTCGAGCGGTCAAATAGGCTGGCACGCGATTTCGCATGCGGCTAGCCTAGCTCGGCTCGCTGGCGCTCGCCACCCACCCCCGGCCCCTCCCTTTCAGGGAGGGGAGTCTACGTCGCCGGGACCAGTTCCATCACGTCGACGATCGATTCGAAGCGTGGGCGCGGGAACACCACGCGCCAGCGTTTGGCGCCGATGCGCTCGACATAGCCGATCATGTCGCGATTGGCGTCCAGGCCGTAGCGCAAAGGTGCGGTCTCGTCGCCGAGGACAAGCGTGCCGAGGAAGATCTGGCGCGTAGGGTCGTCCGGGAAGATCAGCCCGGTGGGACGCTGCGAGCCGGTGAGCTTGTGGAGGCTGCGGACTTCGCCTTCGTCGGCGATGCGGCAATCGAAGGCGGGGTAGGTGGTGAAGTCGCGCACCGCGGTGCCCTTGGCGCCGAGCTTGAAAGTCCGGCAGCGATAGGCGCCCTGCGGGATCGCCGGATCGGGAAGCGCACGATCGGGATCGAACAGTAGGGGATCGGCGGCGATGGCCTTGGGATCGGCCTTGCGCGCGAGCGGCAGCGCTTCGTCCCACGCCTTGCGCCAGTCGCGCATGCGATCGCGATCGTCGCTGGTCGCGACGCTCTGCCAGCGCACATTGGTGGCCAGCGACGAGGATGTGGCCTCGCGATAGACGCTGCAGCCCGCAAGGCCCGGCACCAGGGCAATCGCGACGGGCAGCTTCCACTTCATCCTACGTCCCCTTTGCGACTCTGCGACCGCTTACGCCGCGGTCCAGCCGCCATCCATCGAATAGTTGGCGCCGGTGATTTGCGCGGCTTCGTCGCGGCAGAGAAAGAGCGCGAGCGCGGCAACTTGTTCCGGCTGGACGAACTGCTTGGTCGGCTGGGCGTCGAGCAGGACGTCGTTGATCACCTGCTCGCGGGTGAGGTTGCGCGTCCTCATCGTATCGGGGATCTGGTTCTCGACCAAGGGCGTCCAGACATAGCCGGGCGAGATGCAATTGACGGTGATGCCATGGGTGGCGACTTCGAGCGCGGCGGTCTTGGTGAGGCCGGCGATGCCGTGCTTGGCAGTGACATAGGCCGATTTGTTGGGGCTGGCGACGAGGCTGTGCGCCGAGGCGGTGGTGATGATCCGGCCCCATTTGCGCGCCTTCATGGCCGGTATAGCGGCGCGCATCAGGTGGAAGGTCGAGCTGAGATTGATCGCGATGATCGCGTCCCATTTCTCGATCGGGAATTCGTCGATCGGGGCGACGTGCTGGATGCCGGCATTGGAGATCAGGATGTCGACGCTGCCGAGCTCCTTCTCGGCGTGGGCGACCATCGCGGCGATCTGGTCGGGCTTGGTCATGTCCGCGGGATCGTAGAGTGCCTTCGCGCCGGCGGTGGCTTCGAGCGCGGCGCGTTCGGTCTCGATCGCGGCGGCATCGCCGAAGCCGTTGATCACCACCGATGCTCCCTCGGCGGCGAGTGCCTTGGCATAAGCGAGGCCGATCCCCGACGTGGAGCCGGTGACGATCGCGGACTTGCCCTTGAGGAACATGGAATACTCCTGAACTAGCGGTGCGTGAGGTCGAAGGCGGCGGTCTTGCCGTCGAGGATGTTCTCGGCGACTAGCCGGGCGCTGGCCATGGTCTCGGCGACTGCGGCGCGGCCGGCCTGCCAATGCTCGTGCATCGAGCGGGCGGAGAATTCGAAGTCGCGCGATCCGCCCTCCCAGGCATTGGCGCGGTAGATCAGCTGGACGAGGCTCAGCGGCTTCTCGTCGGCGAGGTGGCGGAGCGCGGCGACATCGGGGTCGTCGGCGAGATCGGGCGGGAGCTTGGCGAGGACGCGGCGGATCGCCTCGCGATCCTTCCGCAGGCGCAGGCGCTCGTCGGAAACCTGCCGGGTGCGGCTGGAGAAGCGGATCTCCTTTTCGCGGGCGAGCACGTCGGTGATCGTACGCGGGAGATCGGCGGCGGCGGGAAAGAGATCGACCTGGAAGACGAGGGTGTCCTCGCACTGGCGATCGAGGATGTGCGTGAGCGGGGTATTCGAGACGAGGCCGCCGTCCCAATAGTACCGCCCGTCGATCTCGACCGGGGGCAGGCCGGGCGGGAGCGCGCCCGACGCCATGATGTGGCGCGCGTCGAGGCGCTCGTCGGCAGTGTCGAAATAGCGGAAATTGCCGCTGGCGATGTCGACCGCGCCGACCGAGAGGCGGACGGGCCCCTTGTTGAGCAGGTCCCAATCGATATGCGCGTCGAGCGTCTCGCGCAGCGGCGTGCTGTCGTAGAAACTGAGTGCGCCGGGCGTGCCGGGCGTGGCGAAGGCCGGCGGGACGGCGCGCGGCCGGAAGAAGCCGGGGACGCCGCCCATCAGCACCGTCGCCGCCGCCCATTCGTGGGAGAATTCGCGTGCGGTGTCGCTCAGCGGAATCGAGAAATCGGGGAGTGCGGCGGTGACGCCTTCCCAGAACGCCTTGATCGCGGCGAGGCGCAGTTCGGGGGGATTGCCGGCGAAGAGTGCGGCATTGACTGCGCCGATCGAGATGCCCGCGACCCAATCGACTTCGATGCGCGCTTCCTCCAGCGCCTCGATCACGCCGGCCTGGAAGCTGCCGAGCGCACCGCCGCCCTGGAGCACCAAAGCGACGCACTCCGGAAGCGGCAGTCCTGCGACGCGGCGGCGCGGGCGGGGATCGGCGTCGGCCATGTGCGGCATGTGGCGTATCTATGGGAGGTCCGCAATCCTCCCCTCGATCGTCATCCCGGCGAAAGCCGGGATCTCAGGAGGCAAGCGCGAAGCCCGCGGCATGCGATCCCGGCTTTCGCCGGGATGACGGAAACGGGTGCAACGCTTGACGGGTTGAGGCATTGTTGCGGGGAGCGAACGACGAAAGGGTTTCCATGCGGCTCGACGATCTCGACCCGACCGACAATGCGCGCGATTTCGGATCGGGCGGCGGCGGGGGTGGCGGCGGCTTCGGATTGCTGGGGCTGCTTCCCTTGCTGCTCGGGCGCGGCATGGGCTGCGGCGGAATCGCGCTGATCGGCATCGTCGCGTTGATCTTCTTCGGCATGGGCGGCGGCGGTCTGCTGAGCGGCGGCGGTGGCGGCACTCGGACGCAGCAAGGCCAGACGCAGGGCGCGCCCAAGGCATGCGATACCGCGGATGAATTGTTCGCGTGCCGAGTGATGACCAGCACCGAACAGGTCTGGGGCCAGGTCTTTGCCGAGCATGGCCAGCGCTACCAGCCGGCGACGATCAACTTCTTCCAGAATTCCGTGCAATCGGCATGCGGGCAGGCATCCTCGGCGGTCGGGCCATTCTATTGCCCCGGCGATCAGGGCGTGTTCCTCGACACCGGCTTCTTCGACGAGCTCGACAAACGCTTCGGCGCCAAGGGCGATTTCGCCCGCGCTTATGTCGTCGGGCACGAAGTGGGGCACCATATCCAGAATCTCGAAGGCACCTCGGCCAAGGTCAGCCAGGCGCAGGGCCGTGTCTCGCGGACCGAGGGCAACAAATTGTCGGTGCTGCTCGAGCTGCAGGCGGATTGCTATGCGGGCGTCTGGGCCAAGCGGAGCGGCCGGCTGGAGCCGGGCGACATCGAGGAAGGCATGACCGCGGCGAGCGCGATCGGCGACGACACGCTGCAGCGCCAGGGGCAGGGCGAAGTAGTGCCGGACAGCTTCACCCACGGCACCTCGGCGCAGCGCATGGAATGGCTGAAGCGGGGACTGGATAGCGGCGATCCCGCGCGGTGCGATACCTTCGCGGCGGCAGGGTGACGGCAGCCGACGGGGCCGCTAGGTCACCCTGATGACCAACGTTCCTGACGTTCCTGAACGCTCCAGACTCGCCTGGCGGCACACTCCCGGGCGCGGCCCCACATTGGTGTTCCTGTGCGGCTATGCCTCGGACATGAACGGGACCAAGGTGCTGGCGCTGGAGGAATGGGCCCGGCGCAGCGGCCGCGCATTCCTACGCTTCGATTATGCCGGATGCGGCGAGAGCGAAGGCGCGTTCGAGGATCAGACGCTGGCCTCATGGCGCGATGACGCGCTGCGGGTTATCGACGCGGTGGTCGAGGGACCCGTGGTGCTGGCCGGATCGTCGATGGGCGGCTGGGTGATGCTGCTGGTCGCGAAGGCGCGGCCCGAAATGGTCAAGGCCATGGTCGGGATTGCGGCGGCGCCCGACTTCACCGATTGGGGCTATAGCGAGGCGGAGAAGGCCGCGATCCTGCGCGATGGGCGGATCGAGCAGCCCAACGACTATGGCGACACGCCGACAGTGACGACGCGCGGCTTCTGGGCTTCGGGCGAGGCCAATAAGGTGATGACCGGGCCGATCGGCTTCGACGGGCCGGTGCGGCTGCTGCAGGGGCAGCGCGACAAGGAAGTGCCGTGGGAGCGCGCGCTGACGCTCGCCGAACTGTTCCGTTCAGACGCGGTGCAGACTGTGCTGGTCAAGGACGGCGACCACCGGCTCTCGCGCGAACAGGATCTCGCGCTGATCATCCGGGCTGTCGAGGACGTGCTGCTTTTATGTTCTTCTTCCTCCTGAGCCTGCAGGCCGCGACCGCCGCGGCACCGCCTCCCGGGCAGGAGCCGCCGCGTTATGCCGAGTGCATGGATCTCGCGACCGGCGATCCCTCGCAGGGCGCGACGGCGGCGGCGAAGTGGAAGGTCGAAGGCGGCGGGATGCTGGCGCGGCAATGCCTCGGCGTGGCTTATGCCAACCAGAAACGCTGGCCCTCGGCAGCGGCGGCATTCGAGGAAGCCGCGCGCGAGGCCGAAAGCGCGCACGACGTGCGTTCGGCCAATTACTGGGCGCAGTCGGGCAACGCATGGCTGGCGGCAGGCGAGCCGGTCAAGGCGCGTGCGGCGCTCGATGCGGCGCTGGCGAGCGGGAACCTGACCGGGCTGGCACTGGGCGAGGCGCGGCTCGACCGGGCGCGGGTGCTGGTCGCGGCGGGCGATATGGAAGGCGCGCGCAGCGATCTCGATCGGGCGCTGGCCGACGCGAAGGCCGATCCGCTGGCGTGGCTGCTCTCGGCGACGCTGGCGCGGCGGCAGGGCGATCTGGCGCGCGCGAAGACCGACATCGCCGAGGCGCTGCGGCGCGCGGCGGATGATCCGCAGGTCCAGCTCGAGGCGGGCAACATCGCCGCGACCGACGGCGACGAGGCAGGCGCGCGGGCGGCGTGGGGGCAGGTGCTCACGCTCGCGCCGGGCAGCGCCATCGCCGAAGCGGCGCGCAAGGCGCTGGCGCAGTTCGGGGCCACCGAGAAGTAATCTCAAAATCCTCCCTCGCGAAGCGGGGGAGGTGGCACGCGCAGCGTGACGGAGGGGGCCTAGCCCCAGATGCGTCGCTCGCGGAGATGCCCCCTCCGTCGCCTCCGTCGCCTTCGGCGCCACCTCCCCCGCTTCGCGAGGGAGGATTTGGGTTGGCGATGCCGCAGCGGCTGCCTATCTCGCCGGAAACGCCATTCGGGAGCCCCCCAATGCACTATCTCCACACCATGATCCGCATCACCGATCCGGAGGCGACATTGCGGTTCTTCGAACTGCTGGGGCTCGAGGAAGTGCGGCGGATCGAGAGCGAGAAGGGGCGCTTCACGTTGATCTTCCTCGCCGCGCCCGGGGATTCGAACGGCCCGGGCAAGCGGGCCAATGCCGAAGTGGAACTGACGTACAACTGGCCCGACGAAGGCGGCGCGGCCGAGGAATATGGCGGCGGGCGCAATTTCGGGCACCTCGCCTATCGCGTCGACAATATCTACGAGACGTGCCGGCGGCTGATGGACGGCGGCGTGACGATCAACCGCCCGCCACGCGACGGACACATGGCGTTCGTGCGCACGCCGGACAATATCTCGATCGAACTGCTCCAGGCGGACGAGCCTCTCGCGCCGGCCGAGCCCTGGGCGTCGATGCCGAATATCGGTAGCTGGTGACGCCCGTTTCCGCCCGTTTCCTCGAACTGACCGGCGCCGCGATCCCGATCGTGCAGGCGCCGATGGCGGGAGCGGGCGGCGTCGCGCTGGCGGCGGCGGCGATGCGGGGCGGGGCGTTGGGATCGCTGCCCTGTGCGATGCTCTCGGCCGAACAGGTGCACGCGCAGGTCGCCGAAGTGCGCGCGGCGGCGAAGGGGCCGCTCAACCTCAATTTCTTCTGCCACGAACTCGACGATGCGCTCGACGACGGTGCATGGCGGAGCGCGCTCGCCCCCTTTTATGCGCATGAGGGCGTAGCGCCGCCCGATGGCGCGGGAGCGTTGCGGCGACCGTTCGACGCGGTGCTCTGCGAAATGGTCGAGGCGGTGCGGCCCGAGATCGTCAGCTTTCATTTCGGGCTTCCGGCACCGACGCTGCTCGCGCGGGTAAAGGCGGTCGCGAAGGTGTTCGGCAATGCCACGACGGTCGACGAAGCGCGTTTTCTCGAGCGACAGGGTTGCGACGCCGTGATCGCCCAGGGAGGCGAAGCAGGAGGGCATGCCGGATGGTTCCTCGAAGGGCATCGGCCGATCGGCACGCTGGCGCTGGTGCGGCGAATCGTCCGTGCGGTCGACGTGCCGGTGATCGCCGCGGGCGGGATCGTCGACGGGGCCGGGATCGCCGCGGTGCTGGCGCTGGGTGCGAGTGCCGCGCAGCTGGGCACTGCCTATCTCGCCACGCCGGAGAGTCTCATCTCTCCGATGCACCGGGCCTTGCTGGGGGTCGAGGCAGAGACTGTGTTCACCAATCTGTTCACCGGCCGCGAGGCGCGGGGTTTCCGCAACCGGCTGATCGACGCGCTCGGGCCGGTCTCGCCGCTGGCGCCGGCCTTTCCGTATGCGGCGGCGGCGCTCGCACCGCTGCGCGCGGCGGCGGAAGCCGAGGGACGGGCGGACTATTCGCCGTTATGGGCGGGGCAGAGCGCCGCGCTTGCCCGGGCAATGCCGGCGGAGGATCTGACCCGGCTGCTCGCCGAAGAGGCGCTTGCAGCGCTCGACCGATAGTCAAAGGCTGGCGCGGAGACCGGCGCGCGCTTACCTTGCGCGGCATGCTCGACATCGTCCGGATTCCCGCGCTCAGCGACAATTACATCTGGCTCGTCCATGATCCCGCCAGCGGCGAGACGATGGTGGTCGATCCGGCGCAGGCCGAGCCCGTGCTCGCCGAGGCGGAGGCGCGCGGGTGGAAGATCGACGCGATCTGGAACACGCACTGGCATCCGGACCACACCGGCGGCAATGCCGCGATCAAGGCGGCGACCGGCTGCACCGTGATCGCGCCGGCGGCCGAGGCGGCGAGGATCCCCACTGCGGACCGACTGGTGAGCGAAGGCGACGAGGTGCGGCTGGGCGATCATGTCGCGCGGGTGATGGAAGTGCCGGCGCATACTGCGGGGCACATCGCCTATCATTTCGCGGATGATGACGTGGTGTTCGTGGGCGACACCTTGTTCGCGATGGGGTGCGGCCGGCTGTTCGAGGGGACGGCGGCGCAGATGTTCGCCAACATGCAGCGTCTGGGCGCATTGCCGGGCGAGACCCGGGTCTATTGCGCGCACGAATATACCCAGTCGAACGGCCGGTACGCGCTGATCGCCGAGCCGGACAATGCGGCGATCCGGGACCGGATGGACGCAGTCGATCGCGCCCGGGCGGCGGGCGAGGCGACGGTGCCGACAACGATCGCGCTCGAGGCGGCGACCAACCCGTTCCTTCGCGCGGGCAGCGTCGAAGTTCTCGCCGAGCGGCGCGCGGCCAAGGATGCTTTTCGCGGCTGAAGGGTTTATGCTGCCGGGCGGGCGTTGAGGAGTGTTCGATGATCCGCGTTGCCGTTCCCGCTCTCCTGCTTCTCGCCGGCTGCACCACCACCGCCGGGACCGAACAGTCGGACGCGCGCGATCGGGCGCGATTGGACAAGGCGTTGGCGGGCCTGATTCCGGGCGAACAGGTACGGTGCCTGCGCCGCGATCAGTATAACGAGATCCGTACTTTCGAGGGTACGATCCTCTATGTCGCGGGGCGCAACCGCATCTGGCGCAACGACGTGGTCGGCAGCTGCCCGGGGTTGCGCCGCGGCGACATCGTCATCTCGCGGAGCTTCGGCAGCCAAGTTTGCGACGGCGACATCATCCAGACACGCGCACCGACCGGCGGGTTCCTGTCGGGAAGCTGTTCGCTGGGCAAGTTCACGCCCTTTACGCGCCAGACGGGAGAAAAGTGATGCGGTTGGCAATCATGCTGGGAGCGCTGGCGCTGGCGGGATGCACTGCCAATGCCGAGATGCAGGCGTCGCAACAGGCCGAGGCGCAGCGCGACCTCGCCGAGGCGCTGAAGGGGCGCGTGGCGGGGAAGCCCCAGGACTGCATCTCCTCGCCGCAACAGACCAATGGGCCGCAGATCATCGATGCGCGGACGATCCTCTATCGCGACGGCAAGCGGGTGTGGCGCAACGACCTCGCCTCGGACTGCCCGTCGCTCGACCAGGATTCGATCATGGTCGTCGAGCTGCATGGCTCGCAGATCTGCAGGAACGACCTGTTCCGGCCGGTGGACCGCGGGAGCCGGATCCCGGGCCCCTATTGCCGGTTCGGGCAGTTCACGCCGTATGTGAAGCAATAGGGTAATCCCCCCTACAGTACGTAGCGGCTGAGATCGGTGTTGCGCGCCACCGCCGCCAACTGCTTGTCGACATAGGCCGCGTCGATCGCGAGCGTGCTGCCGGCGCGGTCCTCGGCGTCGAAGCTGATTTCCTCAAGCAGTTTCTCCATCACCGTCTGCAGCCGGCGCGCGCCGATATTCTCGATCTCGCCGTTAACCTCTGCAGCGATTTTCGCGACCGCGCGGATGCCGTCTTCGGTGAAATCGATCTGGACGCCCTCGGTGCCGAGCAGTGCCGCATATTGCTGGACGAGGCTCGCCTTGGTGTCCGACAGGATCGCGACGAAATCCTCCTCGGTCAGTGCCTTCAGCTCGACGCGGATCGGCAGGCGGCCCTGGAGTTCGGGAAGCAGGTCGCTCGGCTTGGCGACGTGGAACGCGCCCGATGCGATGAAGAGGATGTGATCGGTCTTCATCGGGCCGTACTTCGTCGCAACCGTGGTGCCCTCGATCAGCGGCAGGAGGTCGCGCTGCACGCCTTCGCGGCTGACCGACCCGCCGCGCACGTCCGACACGGCGATCTTGTCGATCTCGTCGAGGAAGACGATGCCGTTGGCCTCGGCATCGGCGAGCGCCTGGCGGCTGACTTCGTCCTGGTCGAGACGTTTGTCGGCCTCTTCCTCGACGAGCTTGTCCCATGCCGCGCGGACATTGAGCTTGCGCCGCTTGAGCGGGGAGCCGCCCGACAGGCCCTTCATCATCTCGCCGAGATTGATCATCTGCGCGCCGGCGCCGGGGATGTCGAACGGCATGGCGGCGGCCTGCTCGACTTCGATCTCGATCTCGGTGTTGTCGAGAATGCCGTCGTGGAAGCGCTGCTTGAACGCCTCGCGTGTGGCGGTCGACGAATCCCTGCCGGTGAGCGCGTCGAGCAGGCGGCCCATCGCCGCCTCCTCGGCCTTGTCCTTGACCGCGGCGCGGCGGCGCTCCTTCTCGAGGCGGATTGCTTCCTCGACGAGATCGCGGGCGATCTGCTCGACGTCGCGGCCGACATAGCCGACTTCGGTGAATTTGGTCGCCTCGACCTTCACGAACGGCGCGTCGGCGAGCTTGGCGAGGCGCCGGCTGATCTCGGTCTTGCCGCAGCCGGTGGGCCCGATCATCAGGATGTTCTTGGGCGTGACTTCGTCGCGGAGATCGGCGCTGAGCTGCTGGCGGCGCCAGCGGTTGCGGAGCGCGACGGCGACGGCCTTCTTGGCATCCTGCTGGCCGATGATGTGCGCGTCGAGGGCGGCGACGATCGCCTTGGGCGTGAGATTATCGTTCATGTGGGGATTTGGTTTTCCGTGGTTCGTTGCGCCTTAGATGTGGGGGCGGGGCCGCGGCTTCAAGCGGTGCAGCGGAACCCGGCGAAGAACGCGGCGTGGCTGGCGAGGATGCGATCGATATCGGCCGGTTGCGGCTCGGGGAGGGGCTTATAGTCAGCCGACCTTGGTTGCGCGTTGCACTGCAGCGTCTTTACGCGGCCTGCGGATCGTCCTAGCCAGCTTCCGGGCGCGCGTGACTGACGCTGAAGATGGAGATCCATCGGGGAGCCGCGCCGTCGCAGCGCCGCGCGTCTGGGCATCTCACCGAAACAGGGAGAATGCCGATGCCCGATCCGCAAAGTCTGCTCGCCTTCGCATTCGTGGCGCTGGGAATGGTCCTGACCCCGGGGCCTAACATGGTCTATCTGATCTCGCGTTCGATCTGCCAGGGGCGCACCGCCGGGCTGATCTCATTGGGCGGCGTTGCGCTGGGCTTCGTCTTCTACATGCTGTGCGCGGCATTCGGGATCACCGCGCTCGTGCTGGCGGTGCCCTATGCCTATGATGCGATCCGCATCGTCGGCGCGGCCTATCTGCTGTGGCTGGCGTGGCAGGCGTTGCGGCCCGGCGGGCGATCGGCCTTCGAGGTCCGCGCATTGCCCGCGGACCCTCCGGGCCGGCTCTTCGCGATGGGGTTCGTCACCAATCTGCTCAATCCGAAGATCGCGGTGATGTATCTGTCGCTGTTGCCGCAGTTCATCGACCCGGCGCGCGGCAGCGTGCTGGGGCAATCGCTCGTGCTGGGCGCGACCCAGATCCTGATCAGCCTGTGCGTCAACGCCGCGATCGCGGTGTCGGCGGCGTCGATCGCGCGTTTCCTCACCCGACGGCCCGGTTGGGCGACCGTCCAGCGCTGGCTGATGGGAACGGTGCTCGCCGGGCTCGCAGTGCGGATGGCGACAGAGGCGCGGCGCTAGGTCGCGCTGTCGAGCGTCTCCACGGTCAGCCGGTCGTTGGTGTAGACGCAGAGCTCGCCCGCGATCTTCATTGCAGCCCGTGCGATCTTCTCGGGGTCGGTTTCGTAGTCGACCAGCGCACGCGCCGCGGCGAGGGCGAAGTTGCCGCCCGATCCGATCGCGGCAACACCGCCCTCCGGCTCGAGCACGTCGCCATTGCCGGTGACCACGAGAGTCACGTCCTTGTCGGCGACGATCAGCATCGCTTCGAGGTTGCGGAGATATTTGTCGGTGCGCCAATCCTTGGCGAGCTCGACCGCGGCGCGGAGAAGCTGGCCCTGGTGGCGTTCGAGCTTGCTCTCCAGCCGTTCGAACAAAGTGAAGGCGTCGGCAGTGGCGCCGGCGAAGCCTGCGATGACCTTGCCGTCGCCCAGCGGGCGGACCTTTTTCGCGTTGGGCTTCATCACCGTGTTGCCGGCCGAGACCTGCCCGTCGCCCGCGATGACCACCTTGCCCGATTTGCGCACGGAGAGGATTGTGGTGCCGTGCCACGCATTGCTGTTTTCGCTCATAGGCGCGGGATATGGGGAGATCGCGTGCTCCCGCAAAGGGGCAACGTTCCCGAAACAAAGCTGTGGCCTAAGCGGCGTCCAGCGAAATGGGAGTTTCAGGCATGCGGATGTTGTGGCGAGTGATGCTGGCGGTGCTGCTGGTCGCCGGCGGGCCGGCGATGGCGCAGGCGCCGCTCGAGGTGATGAGCTTCAACATCCGCTACGCCAACGAGAATGACGGCGCCAATGCGTGGAGCAAGCGCCGCGAAGTGACGGCGGCGATGCTGAAAAAGGCCGCGCCCGACCTGTTCGGGACGCAGGAACTGCTCAAGGTGCAGGGCGATTTCCTCGCCGCGCGGCTGAAGAATTATGCGTGGTTCGGAGTCGGCCGCCGCGGCGGCGAGGAAGACGAGCATATGGGGATCTTCTATCGGACCGATCGGCTCAGGCTGATCAAATCGGGCGATTTCTGGCTGTCCGAGACCCCCGAAGTGCCGGGCAGCTCGGCATGGGGGGCGGACCTGCCGCGGCTGGCGACCTGGGGGCTGTTCGAGACGATTGACGGAAAGCGCCGCTTCTATGCCTTCAACACGCATCTCCCGCATCGCGATCAGGACGAAGGCGCGCGCACCAACGGCGCGGCTCTGGTTCTCAAGCGGATCGAGGCGATGGCGGGCGATCTTCCCGTGGTGCTGACCGGCGACTTCAACACCACGCCGGGGAGCGAAGCGCACAAGCTGCTCGCGACGCGGCTGACCGATGCCCGCGACAGCGCGCCGCGGAAAATAGGGCCGGAGGAGACCTTCCACAATTTCACCGGCAAGGCCGACAAGAGGATCGACTGGATCTTCACGCGCGGCTTCACGGCGAAGCGGGTGACGACGATCACCGACCATCAGGGGGTGGTGCAGACGTCGGACCATTTCCCGGTGATGGCCGAGCTGGGGTGGCCGCGGCGCTAGGTTTTCGGGTTGGGGGGTGTTGTTTCCCGGCATTTGGTTTCTACGCGGCCGAATGACGCTTTAAGGAACGGCCTATGCACCACGACGACAATCTCACTGCCGACCGGTCGACCTTCGTCAGCCATCTCGAATGTTCGATGACCGGCGAGCGCTATGCGGCGGATCAGCTGCACGGGCTTTCGCGGGCGGGGCGGCCGTTGCTGGTGCGCTATGATCTGGAGCGCGTGAAGGATGCGCTGACTCCGGAGATTCTGGCGGATCGGCCGGCGGACCTGTGGAAATATCGCGAGCTGCTGCCCGTGCGGCATAGCGCGAACATCGTCAGCCTGGGCGAGTCCGCGACGCCGATCATGCCCCTACTCAGGGAGCCGGGCAACGTCTGGGTCAAGGACGAGGGCCGGCTGCCGACCGGATCGTTCAAGGCGCGCGGCCTCGTGATGGCGATCGCGATGGCGAAGGAATTGGGCGTCACGACGATCGCGATGCCGACCAACGGCAATGCCGGCGCGGCGGCGGCGGCTTATGCCGCGCGGGCGGGGATCGAGGCGGTCATCTTCTGTCCCGACGACACGCCCGAGATCAACGTCCGCGAGATCGCGGCGCAGGGCGCACGGGTATACCGGGTCAACGGACTGATCGACGATTGCGGCAAACTGGTCGGGGCGGGGAAGGAAAAGCGCGGCTGGTTCGACTTGTCGACGCTCAAGGAGCCGTATCGGATCGAAGGCAAGAAGACGATGGGGCTCGAGCTCGCCGAGCAGTTCGGCTGGGCGCTTCCCGACGCGATCTTCTACCCAACCGGCGGCGGCACCGGGCTGATCGGGATGTGGAAGGCATTCGACGAGATGGAGGCTTTGGGCTGGATCGGCAGCAAGCGGCCGCGAATGTACGCGGTGCAGGCCGAGGGGTGCGCGCCGATCGTCCGCGCATTCGAGGCGGGCGAGCGGCATGCGGTGCGCTGGGAGGACGCGCATACCGTGGCGGCGGGGATCCGGGTGCCGCAGGCGGTGGGCGATTTCCTGATCCTCGACGCGGTGCGGGCGAGCGGGGGCAAGGCGCTGGCGGTGAGTGATGCGGCACTGGTCCAGGCTGTCGAGGATGCGGGGAAGAAGGACGGGTTGCTGCTCTGCCCCGAGGGCGGGGCGACGCTGGCCGCGTATCGCGATGCGCTGGCGGCCGGGCTGGTCGATGCCGAGGAGAAGGTCGTGCTGTTCAATTGCGCGACGGGGCTGAAATATCCGCTGGCGGACCGGTCGGCGTTTCTGGACCGGCATGCGCCGGTGGATTGGGACGCGCTTTAAATAATCCTCCCCCGCCAGGGGGAGGTGGCACGCGCAGCATGACGGAGGGGGAGGAAGCACGAAGGCAGGTAAGTGCGTCGCTTACCTCCCCCTCCGTCGCTTTCAGTGACACCTCCCCCTGGCGGGGGAGGATTGCCCGTCAGGCCAGAACCCGCTTCACGAACTTGCCGCCGAGCGCGATGCCGTCGGGATCCACCCCGTGGCCCAGCCCAGGCGAGACATGGCTTTCGAGGGGGAAGCCGAGGCGCTCCAGCTCGGCGTGGGCGTGGTGGTAGGCACTGAGCGGGACGATGGTGTCGGCGTCGCCGTGGATCAGCAGGATCGGCGGCTTGCTGCGCACCTCGGCGGGGTCGAGCGAAGGGCCGGCGATCATTCCCGAATAGCCGATTATGCCGGCGAGCTGGCGCTCGCGGCGGACGCCGACATGGAGCGCCATCATCGTGCCCTGGCTGAAGCCGACAAGGACCAGCTTGCTTTCATCCAGGCCGTGTTCGGCGAGCAGGGCGTCGAGATATGCGTCGAGCACCGGCGCGGCATGGCGGGCGCCGGCAGCAAGCGCGGAACGGCCGAGATCGTGCAATGCCCACCATTGATAGCCGCCGGGCGCGCCGGGGCAGCGCTCGGGAGCATTGGGGGCGACGAACAGGGCGTCGGGGAGCAGCTGGCGCCAGATCGGCGCGAGCGAGATCAGATCGGCGCCGTTCGAGCCGTAACCGTGGAGGAGCACGACGAGCTGCTTCGGCGCGCCGCCGGACAAAGGCGCGAGGCTGGGGCCGTGGAGTTGCTGCATGTCTTCTTCAGCCGAGCGGATAGAGCGCGCCGGCGACCCAGCGCAATTCGGCGCGGAGCACGCCCCAGGCGCGTGCGGCGGCGCGGCTGTCCATCGCTTCGACGCCGATGCCGCGCGCGCCGAGCGCCTTGACGAGCGCGAGCGGCGGACGAACGAGCGTGTCGCCGGTGCCGAGCAGCAGGAATTCGGGCTGCGGATCGAGGGACAGCAGGGGTGCGAGATCGGCCTCGCCCAGTTCGGCGATCGGCGGCGGCGACCAGCCGTCGGCGCGCTGGGGCGTGATCAGCAGCCCCTCGTACACGCCTTCGTCGACCTTGAAGCCGCGCCCCGAAAAGCCGGAGATCACCGGCCCCTCGGCGCTGCGGCGTTCCATCTTCATTTACGGCAGGTCGCGCGGCGCGACGCGCTCGCCGTCGGGGGCGCTGCTTTTTCGCTCTTCGCGGAAGCCGGGCTTGAGGCCGAGCGTGATCAGCAGCGACGACGAGACGTAGATCGACGAATAGGTGCCGACGACGATGCCGAGCATCATCGCCGCGGTGAAGCCGCGCAGCACATGCCCGCCGAAGAGGAGCAAGGCGGCGAGCGCGAGCATGATCGTGACCGAAGTCATCACGGTGCGGGGAAGCGTCTCGTTGACCGACAAGTCGATCAGGTCGCGCATCTCCATCTTGCGGAACTTGCGCATGTTCTCGCGGATGCGATCGTCGATCACCATCTTGTCGTTGATCGAATAGCCGATGATCGTGAGCACCGCGGCGACGATGTTGAGATCGAAGACGAGCTGGGTGAGCGCGAAGAAGCCCAAGGTCATCAGCACGTCGTGGATGATCGCGACCGCGGTCGACACGCCGAACTGCCATTCGTAGCGGAACCACGAGAAGATCGCGATGCCGATGATGGCGAGGATCACCGCGAGCACGCCGTTCTGGATCAGCTCGCCCGAGACTTTGCCCGAGACGGTGGAATAGTTGCTGAAGGTCGCGCCGGGGAATTTCGCCGCGAGCGCCGCCTTGACCTTCTCGACCATCCGGTTGGTCGCGTCCGCGTCGTTCGTTTCGGGAACCGGCAGGCGGATCGTAATCGTATTGGCGCCGCCAAGCTGCTGGAGCGCGGCCTCGCCCAGGCCAAGCCTGTTGACCGTCGAGCGCACTTCGTCGAGCGGCGGGGCCGAGACGAATTTCTCCTCGATCGACACGCCGCCGGCAAAGTCGACGCCCATGTTGAGCCCGCGCGTGACCACCAAAGCGATCGCGGCGATGGTGAGCAGGGCCGTGATCGCGAAGGCGATGTGGCGGATGCGGACGAACCCGATATTGGTGTTGTCCGGAACGATCTTGAGGAGCCGCATGGTTCGGGCGTCCCTTAAATGTGGATTTCGGTCGGCCGGTTACGGCGCAACCAGATCGTGACGAGCATGCGGGTGAACACCACTGCAGTGAACACCGAGGTGGCGATGCCGATCAGCAGCACTACCGCGAAGCCGCGCACCGGGCCCGAGCCGAGGATCAGCATGATGAAGCCCGCGATCGCGTGCGTCACATTGGCCTCGAAGATCGTCCGGCTCGCTTCCTTATAGCCGAGCTCGACCGACTGGATGATGCTGCGGCCGCGGCGATGCTCCTCGCGGATGCGTTCGTTGATCAGCACGTTGGCGTCGACCGCGGTGCCGATGGTCAGCACGAAGCCGGCGATGCCCGGCAGCGTCAGCGTCGCGTTGAGCATGCCCATCACCGCGAGGATGACCAGCACGTTGATGATCACAGCGATCGTCGAATAGATGCCGAAGCGACCATAGGTCAGGATCATGAAGGCGATGACCGCCACGACCGCGATGATCGACGCGGTGATGCCCGCCTTGATCGAGTCGGCGCCGAGCTCGGGGCTGACGGTCGATTCCTGTACGACCGTGAGCGGCACCTTGAGCTTGCCCGAACGCAATGCGATCGCGAGCTGGTTGGCGCTGTCGACGGTGAAGCCGCCGTTGATCACTGCGCTGCCGCCGAGGATGGGTTCGTTGATGCGCGGCGCCGAGATCACCGTGCCGTCGACGATGATCGCGAAGGGCTTGCCCGAATTCTCCTTCGTCACGTTGGCGAAGCGCCGCGAGCCCGCGCCGTCGAGCTGGAGCGTCACGCCCGGCGCGCCGGTCTGCGGATCGTAGCTCTGGGAGGCGTTGACCAGCATGTCGCCGGTGATCATCACTTGGCGCTGGACCGCGATTCCCCCGCCGCCTTCGGCATAGGGCATGATCACCGAGCCCGCGGGCGCGATGCCCTTGGCGAGATCGGCAGGATTGGCATTGGTGTCGACGAGGCGGAATTCGAGCTTGGCGGTCTTGCCGAGCAGATTCTTGAGCGCGGTCGGATCGTTGAGGCCGGGGACCTGGACGACGATGCGGTTGCCGCCTTCGCGCACCACGGTCGGCTCGACGGTGCCGAGCGCGTTGATCCGGCGCTCGACCACTTCGCGCGCGTCGTTCATCGCCTCCTCGACGGCCTGGTTCAGCCCCGCCTGGGTGGGAGTGAGCACGAACCGCGTCGAATCAACGACGGCGATGTCCCAGTCGCGCTGGCCGGTAGTGCCGACTCCGCTGCCGGTGATCGCCAGCAGCCGCTCGCGCGCCGCATCGACCTTGGCCGGATCACGGACCATGAAGCTCAATTTGCCGCCCTGGACCGAGATGTCGCCGATCTCGACGCGCGGATCGCGCCGCATCTCGCTGCGGACCTGCTCCTGCTTCTGCTCGATTCGCGCCTGCGCGACATCGTCGGTCTTGCCTTCGAGCAGCAGATAGGAACCGCCGGCGAGATCGAGGCCGAGATTGATCGAGGGCTGCGGGATCCACGAGGGCCACGTCTCGCGCACGCTCTTGGGGATGAAGCTCGGAACCGCGAGCGCCACCAGCAGCGCGAGGCCGATGGAGATCGTCAGGACCTTCCAGCGCGGAAAATCGAGCATCAGTCGTTCGCGGGCTTGCCGCCGCCCAGCGGGCGGACTTCGGCGAGCGTCGACTTGATCGCGCGGACCTTGACGTTGGTGCCGAGCTCGATCTCGACTTCGGTCTCGTCGACCTTGGTGACCTTGCCGATCAAGCCGCCGGCTGTGACGACGGTGTCGCCCTTCTTCACGCCCTGAACAGCGTTCTGAAGATCCTTCATCCGCTTTTGCTGGGGACGGATCATCAGGAAGTAGAAGACCACGAAGATGAGGACGAGCGGCAGCAGCGAAACGATCGCGCCTGCGGTGCTTCCGCTTTGTGCGGCGCCTGCGGCCTGTGCATATGCTGGGGTGGCGAACATGGGTTTCCGGTTGCCTGGATTTGCGGGGCGCGGAACGGCCCCGTTCAAGCGGCGCGCGCTATCATGCGTTACGGGGACGCGCAACTATTGTCGGCGCCGCTTGCATCCTGCGACGGACCGGAATAGAGGGCGCACCCTTGGTCGGGGCGTAGCGCAGCCTGGTAGCGCATCACACTGGGGGTGTGGGGGTCGCAGGTTCGAATCCTGTCGCCCCGACCAGAATTTCCGAGCCTGTCGTGATCGGGAAATGTTCGGTTCCGATCTCCGGCCCGGTGTCCGGGGCATGATTCGGCTCCTGCCGTTGGGCAGAAAACGGTCGGAGCGCCGCACCGGTTTCAGAGATGCGGTTTCCAGCGCTGCAGCAGCAGGCGCCACAGGAAGATCGTGGCGAGCGCGGGCTGGCCGAACCACGGCACGATCAGGCTGACGATAAGGCTGGTGGCGGCGCCGAGCAGGACCGAATAGCCGCGCTGGCGCAGCGCGAGGCATTGTTCGGGAGGCACATGCTCGCCGACCACGGGAGGCGAGGTGACGATGCGCTGGAGCCGGATATTGGCGAGCGCGGCCAGCATCATCCAGCCGCAATAGAAGGCCACCGGCACGCGGTGCCCGTAATATTGGGACGACAACGCCGTGAAGAACGGCATCGCCGCGATCGTGCACAGCATCACGAGATTGGGGAAGATGATCCGCGAATCCCAGTGACGCGCGCAATCGAAGGCGCGGTGATGCCCCGCCCAGAACGATCCGATCACGAAGAAGGTGATCAGGAAACTGACGAAATGCGGACTGAGCTGGGCCAGCGCGACGAGGAAGTCGCGATCGGTGCCGCGCCCGTGCACTTCGGGCACATGGATCTCGATGATCAGCAGCGTGATCGCGATGGCGAACACCGCATCCGAAAAGAAGATCAACCGTTCGAGCGCATGGCCGGGGCCCTGCAGCTCCGGCTCCTTGCTGGTCCTGCGCATGACTCCCCCTTCGAACCTGGTCCCGGCGCCTTCTGCCTGCCGATTATTCGCCGGTCTTGGGGGGCGTGGGCTTCTTCGGCGCAGGACGGCGCGCCGCGCGCGGCTTGGCGGCACTGCTCTCGCTGGCCTTGCGGCGCGCGGGTGGCTTGGGCGTCGCCGCCGGCGCTGGCGCGGGTGCGGCGGCCTTGCGGGCGCGCGGGGCCGGAGCGGCCGACGCGGCGGGCTTGCGCGCACGACGCGTGACCGGCTTGGCAGCGGTTTTGGCTGCGGCCGGCTGGGCGGCCGGTGCCTTGCGAGTGCGCTTGGCGACGGGTTTGGCGACCGCGGCCGCGACATCGGACGCGGCCTGCGCCACTTCGGCGGCCGTGTCCTTCGCCGTGTCGGCTGCCTTCGCGGCACCTTTCTGCACTGCAGGCTCGTTCTTGAGCTTGGCGGCGATCGCCACCAACCCGGCGGCGAGGATATCGGCGACGATCGGATGCTTGGCGAGCTCGGTGAGCTTGCCGCGCACCGCCTTGGGGAGCTTCACCCCCGCGATGCTCTTGGGGAGGAACGAGCCCTTGCCGGCCGCACCCTTGTCGTCCTTTTTCTTCTTGTCCGCCATCGCTGTCCTCCGCGTTTCGTGACGACAGTGTCACGGATCACCGCCGGGTGAGTCAACGCAGGATCGCGATCGAGTGTCCGTGGCCCGATCAGTGCGTGGTGGCTTCAGGCTCTTCGTACTCGAAAACGATGTCGAAACCTTCACCTTCGTCGGACTCGGTCGTATCGCCGGTGCGTTCGGTCATGGTCTGGCCGCGCCGATCGGCCACGCGCCTGCCGGTTGCGGCGTCGGCATCTCGGCCGATGATCGAGGTCTCGGGATTGCGGTCGCGGTCAGCCATCTTGTTTCTCCAGCCCAACCCGTTCGGGTCAACGGTGCGCGAACCGAGTCGTTCCGCCTCCGCCACGGATCAGGCCACGAGGGCGGTGGACCGATGCTTCGCGACGACGCGCTGGAGAAAGGCATGGAGCCGCGCGCTGTTGGCGGCCCAGGTGAAGGGCTCGACCGTTGCGCGGACTTCCGCCGGATCGGGCGGGTTGGCGATCAGCGCGGCCAAAGCGGCGGCAAAAGCCTCGGGCGTGCGCGTGACGATCCGACCGCCAGTGTCGCTGCCCACGACCTGGCGCGCGCCGCCGACATCGGGAATCACTACCGGCGTGCCGCTCGCCAGCGCTTCGAGCCAGGCATTGGCGAGGCCCTCGCGTTCCGAAGCGAGCGCCATGGCATCGGCGGCGGTGAGCAGGGTCGGAAGATCGGCATGCGGGACCGAGCCGAGCAGGCGGACGCGATCACCGAGCCCGAGCCGGGCGATCTGCGCGGCGAGCTGGCTCTTGTGGGGGCCCTCGCCCGCGATCCAGAGCTGGACGCCGGGCATGGTCGCGATCGCGTCGATTACGATCTGGTGGCCCTTGAGCGGGATCAGTGCACCGACCGAGAGGACCAGCGGGCCGGTGACGCCGAGCGCGGCCTTGGCCTCGGCGCGACTGCCGAGCGCGAAGCGGCCGAAATCGACGCCGGTGACGATGCATTCGGTGCGATCGCCAGGCAAGCCGAGCGCGGTCATGTCGTCGCGCATCGCCTCGGAAACCGAGAGCAATCCGTCGGCGGCATGCGCGGCGGCGCGGATCTGGGGGCCGATCACCGGCGAGCGGCCCCAGCCATGGATGTCCGACCCGCGGGCCTTGATCGTCACCGGCACGCCGAAGCGGCGGCCGAGTTCGACCGCGGCGACGCCGTCGGGGAAGAAGAATTCGGCGTCGATCACATCGAAGGCGAAGTCGCGGCGGATCTCGCGGAGCAAAGGGGTCACGGCGTCGGCGAGCGCGTGCGCGTGGAAACGGCCGCCCGTGCCGGGAATGTTGCGGAACCGGGGACGACGAACCGCGAGGCCCTTCCAATCTTCGCGTGCGGGAAGCGTGGCGAGGTTACGGTAGCGGGGCAACCGGTCCAGCGGTGCGGGGGGAAGGCCGAGCGGAGCGACGACGCGCAGCTCGACATCGGGGCGTTCGGCGAGTGCGAGCGTCTGGCGCTCGACGAAGATGCCGAAATTGGGACGCGTCGCGTCGGGGAACAGAGTGGAGAGGACGAGCACGCGGAGCATATCGGCGCCTATACAGCGCCAAGGTTAATGCTCCGCGTGCGATCCTTCAGGATTTAGCGGCAGCGACGGCTGCTGCTGCTCCGCTCGATCTCGCGGCCGGCGAGCGCGCCGGCGGCGGCGCCGAGGATGGTGCCGGTGGAGCGATCACCGCGGCTATCGATCGAACGGCCGACCAGTGCACCGGCAACACCGCCGACGACGAGGCCCGTGGTGCCGTTGGGCTTGCGGCAATAACGGCGGCCGTCGCGGCCACGCCATTCGCGATAGGCATAGCGACGGCGCTGGGTATCGGCGCTGTAGCCGGCCTTATAGTCGTAAACCTTGGCCTCGGCCTTGGGGGCCGGCAGGGCCATGGCGGTGGGGATCGCCACCGCAACCGCGCTGAGCGCGACAATGAACTTTCGCATGATTCACTCCCATTATGATTCTAGTTGCAGAAACCGTTAGCGAAACGTCCCGCAGTAGCCTGCGGTTTCATGAACCTAAAACTACGTCCCGCTCATCTGACGTTGGGATTTCAAACATGAACGCACCACGAACGATCATCGAGACGCTCGGCCTTTCGCCGCATCCGGAAGGCGGCTGGTACCGCGAGACGTGGCGTGCCGAGGCGGCGGAAGGCGGGCGATCGGGCGCCACTGCGATCCATTTCCTGCTCGAGCACGGCCAGCGATCGCACTGGCACCGAGTCGATGCCGCCGAGCTCTGGCTGTGGCACGCCGGGTCGCCGCTCGAACTGCTGGTCGAGCAGGAAGACGGCGCAGTCGCGACGATCGCGCTTGGCGGCGACGTGACCCGGGGCTATGCGCCCCAATGGCTGGTGCCGGCGAATCGCTGGCAATCGACCGAAGCGCGCTCCGGCTGGGCGCTGGTGAGCTGCGTGGTCGTCCCCGGCTTCGAATTCCATGGCTTCGAGCTCGCCGCACCCGGATGGGCGCCGGATTAGCGCCCGGATCCTTCTGTCCCCGTTATTCACGTTATCCACAGGCATGGGGCACCATTTCATGCTTTGCGCGACTCGGGATCGATGACAGCATCAGTCTTGTAAGGAAGGCGGTTCGGCAGAGGGAAACCAAAGCGGAACCAACGACTTACACGGACCGAACGAGTGCAGGTGCCTTCGGGAAACCACCTCGAACGGGACGGGGAGACGAGAGCGACGGTAGTTGCGAGAACAAGGCGATGCGCAAGCGTCGCGGCGGTTTCGAGAGACGCCGGAGCAGGCTGGACCGGATGCGGAAGCAAGCGCGCAAGCGCTGGCCGAGGCGAAGGATCAGCTGGTGGACGAGGCCGAAGCCGATAGGCCCGCGCAAGCGGCAGATCGACGGAAGGATCGACCCGAAGAGCGAAGCCCAAGGCATTGGCCACCGCGCAAGCGAGAAGCCGAAGCCGATGGATCACTCGGGAAATCGTATCCAGCAAGGCTCCATGGTTTCGCCTTCGGGTGAAATCATGAAGCGGGCCACCGAAGGCCGGAAAGGAAGCTCGTTTCCTCGGAAACAGGCAATCAGCCGGCCCCGGTGACCGACGCGAAGCTCGCATGCCCTTGCCGGCGCGAGTGGAGCATGCCGCCGAAACCAGGCAATTCGTCCTTCGGGATGGAAGGCTGAAGTCCGGTGACATGGGGACTGGCAGCAATGCCGGTCCCCTTTTGCGTTTCCGGGCACGTGCCGCCCCGTTTCGTGCATCGCCTCGCGCGCTGATGACCCACCGCCTTTCTCCCGCTAAGATACGCGAAAATCGAGAGGAACCTGGATGGGTGGCGTTTTCGAGCGGTTCGCGCAGGCAGTCGCGGGATGGGCGGGGCGGCCGAGCGCGTTCACATTGGCCTTCCTGATCGTCGTCGGCTGGGGATTGAGCGGGCCCGTGTTCGCCTGGTCCGACACGTGGCAGCTGGTGATCAACACCGGCACGACGATCGTCACCTTCCTGATGGTGTTCCTGATCCAGAACGCGCAGAATCGCGACGGCGCGGCGATCCAGGCCAAGCTCGACGAGCTGATCCGCGCGCTCGATACCGGCCGCAACGAATTCATCGGGATCGAGCATCTCGGCGAGAAGGAGCTGATCGCGATCCGCGACAAGCTCGAGCGCGAATGCGGGCGCGAGATGCCCGAGCGGCACGAAGGCGTCGCCCGTCTGCTCCGGCGTCGTGGCAGGCGCATGCCATAGCCGCAGGGCATTAGCGAGTGCGTGCACGCTTATTGCCGAGATGCGCGGGAACGGGCCAGATTGCAGGGTCCGGACGTGGAGGAAAATGTGGGTTTCGAACAGCCTGGGCTGCGTAGCGGCGTCGAGGACGACGACTATGTGACGAAGTTCCGGCGCGACGGCTATGCCGTGCTGCGCGGCTTCTTCGACCGCCAGGAAATCGCCGAGATCGGCGCCGCGATCGACCAGATCCACGCCGAGGGCGTCGCGCACGGACGCAGCTTCCGTCACGGCAACCTCTTCTACAACGTCACGCCGGGCGGGGATGGCGCGCCGCTGGTGCGGATGGTGCAATGGCCGTCTTATCACCAGCCGGTGCTCGATCGTGTCCGGCGCGACCCGCGCTTCGCGGCGATGCTCGCGCCGCTGATCGGCGGCGACGTCAAGCAGATCATCAACCAGCTCCACTGGAAGGCGCCGGGCGGGATGGGCGATTTCGCGTGGCATCAGGATTCGCGCTTCCGCAAGCCTGACGAATGCTATCGCAATCTCGGCACTTCCTATGTCCAGACCGGTCTCGCGATCGATCCGCACAATCCGCAATCGGGCGGGATGCGCTTCATCCCGCGCAGCCATCTCAAGGGCGATCTCGACCTCGATACCTCGACCGAAGTGCTCGGCAACGCGATGGCCGACGACGTGCTGGAGGGCGTGGGCCTCTCGTCCGCCGACGTGATCGACCTCGACCTCGCGCCAGGCGATCTCGCTTTGTGGAACCCCTATCTGGTGCACGGATCGGGCACCAACCGCTCGGATCATCAGCGCCGGCTCTACATCAACGGCTATGTCCGGGCCGCGGATTGCGACCGCGGCGAATGGGCGTTCCGCGGCGGAGAGCCGGTGCCGTTCGGCCCCGCACCGGCGTTGGTCCATTACGAGGAACTGCGCGAGCGCGGCGATCCGCATTACGTTTGAGCGCGGGCGCTGATCCGCCGGCGCAAGGGCGATTACCAACCGGAAGGTTGGCCCCCGTGATGCCCAACCTTCCGGTTGGCACCGCAAAGTGCGGATTGCGCGGATTTCGGGTATTGCTGACGATATGCCGGTTGACGAAGTTGACTAGTCCTCCGCGCGCGCGCGGCAAGCGATGAACCGGAGGGCGGAGGTATCGCGCGGGAATCCTGCTGGTCGCTCATGTGCGAACGGGAGCAGAACAAATCCTACATTGCCAGCGCATAAAGGCAGCGGTGGAGTGACTAGGGATGCGGAGGCGCAAGCCCAGAGGTGGCGGCAGCTTCCAAGGCACGGACAAACTCCATGCCGTGTCTGACTTCGGGTGGGAAGCGGACCGTCCGGTCCGCGGCGGCGCCCGTTGTTTTCGGACGCTCAATCAGTCGGAGCCATTCTCGTGGCGCAGTGCCGGCGAATGATCTGCGGTGGGCGATATTGACGGCCCAATTCAGTTGACGCTCAGGAAAGGAACCGCGCCGCGCCACGATGCGGTACGCCCGGCTGTAGCATCGCCCATGCGGCGAAGCCATGACGGCTGCCTGCCGGACGACGTCCTCAGCGCGTCAGCAGAAAGCCGACCAGCAGCATGAACGCAGCGCCCTCCAGCAATCCCAACGCAACCTGCACGAAGGCCCGGAGAAGGCCGAAGACCCGGCGCATGGCGAACCATCGCGTTTCCACCGCGAAGAAATAGATGATGCTCGCCACGATCAGCGCCCGACCGGCGAGGTGCACCGGCGCGACGGCAACCAACGCGAGACTGGTTCCAAGGCCGAGCCCGAGCGCGAATACCGCCGCGGGATAGCATTGCTCGTAGAAGGGCTGCCGCAGCGAGACCCGGTCCAGCTTCATGCCGCAACCCCGCACCAGACGGGCGGCGAGGAACAAGGGAAAGGCAGCGAACACGACGACCCGGAGCACCAGTGCACTGAAATTGTCGCTGACCAACGAGGCCAATCCGTGTTGGTTCGCGACGATGGCGTCGGTCTGGCCCAGCGCCGTCGACACGGCGTGCGCCAGCAAGAGCGCCAATGCGAGGAAAAGCGGCGGACTGAGCAATGCAGCATATTGCTGATCGTCGGGGAGCAACGTCTGCGCCTCGATTTCTTCCATAGTGCGGAAGGGATGGATGGCAGAACGCCAAAGGGTGATCGGAAAGAACAGGAGCCAGCTCATCACTTCGTAAAGAAGCTCGTCGAGCGAATTGAGCCACTTCATGAAGTCCATGCCGGCATCATGGATCGCCCCGCCGGGCGCCGCAACGCGCAATTCGGCAGCCATTGTGCGCTAGCTGTCGCCCCAAGACGATTGGCGACCGCCAGCTATCGAGGGTCTCGCGCCAAGAAAACAGATCGGCGACTAGCCGCCCAACTTCGGTCGTGAATCAGAGCAGCGGTGATGGCCGCTTCTAGGGAGGGGCAAATCTATCTCCAATGACCCGCATCGGGGCGTTAGCGGACCGGCGGCTTTCGGTGTCCTCTTTTTCGGCGGGTAACGTCCGGACCGAGTGGAAAGCGAACAGGCGAAACGGTAGCTTAATGTGTGGACTTCTCGGCTATCCTGATTCTGCCTTTCAGCGCGATTGTCGCCTTCGCAATCCTGTTGGGGGCTGCAATGCTCGATCGGCCAGCGCCCCGCCTGATATGGCCATGCGTATTCTCCACGGTCGTTGCGGCTCTTTTATTCCTTCGTTTTCCCGACGTTTCGGCGCTGGGCATCTGGCTATTCGCCTTGTTTGGACTGGCATTCTCTGCGGCCATCGGAACCGTCATAGGGGGACTAACGGCACGAACCATCGTCAGGGTCATCGCCGCGCCAAGACGGTGATAGACAGGTTGAACGCCGGGTAATCAGGTAGCCATGAATGGCCGCAATTCGGGGCGTTGTGGCCGACCGACAGTCGTCAGCCGCATGCGTTACTTCCCCGCCATCGTCCGCGATGCGAGGAAGTGCGCGGTTTCGAGCGGCACTGCGAACGACGTGCCCGTGCCGGTGACCGCGCGGCCGTCGATGGCGGCGGTGGGGACCTTCACGCCGAGCTGCCAGGCATAGTTATAGCCCTGGGGCGTCGTGTCGGGGCGGTTGGTGCCGCTCCATGGCTTGCCGTCGGAATCGATCGCGCCGACCAGGACGGCGTTGGGATAGGCGGCGCGCGCCGGGCCGAGATTGCCGGGATGGTCGTAGCCGTTATTGCCGGCGGCGAGGACGACGCGGATGCCCTTGGCGGCGGCATCGGCGATCGCGGCGGTGATCGACGGATCCTTGTCGAGCGCGAGCGAGATGTTGATCGCGTCGACGCCGAGTTCGGTGGCGCGGCGGATCGCCCGGGCGACGGGCGCCGCCGAGGGCTGACACGGCGGATTGGCGCCCGCCGGGCAGCCGGCGGGATCGTCGATGCGCAGCGAGATGATGTCGACCTGGCCGTGCGCGGCGCGCGCGAGGATCGTCGCGACCATCGTGCCGTGATCGTAGCGCGGCTGGAATTCGGGGCGGCCGGGATTCGAGGCCATGTCATATTCGGCAGAGACGAGCCCGACGAGTTCGGACGTTTTCGCGACGCCGCTGTCGATGATCGCCACGCGCGGGCGCGGGATCAATGTGGCAACCGGCGGCGCGGCGACCGGCGCCACGGTGACGGGTGCCGGCGCGACGACGGGCGCAACTGTTTCGAGCAATGCGACGAACGACAGGAAAAGTGTGTTCACGTACCCCGACCCCCCGGTCAAAGCGATTCACTTCGTTCTCGCTATCCTACCGAGCTTTGCGGCGGGATTGCGGTGATGTGCGGGGTTTGCGGTTAATAATTCGTATACCAATCAGCGGGGTGGGGCGGCGAGGGACTCCTCGATCGGCGTGAAGGCCGAGCGGATGCCGGTTGTGTCGGGCACGTCGGTGGCGAAGAAGGCGATGCCGGTGCCCGCGGCGCGGTCGAGCCAGAGGCCAGAACGCAAGCCATAGGCCTCGCCGCCATGGCCGAGGCGTGGGCGGCTGTCGCCGAACAGATTGTCGCTGCAGCCGGATCGGGTGGTTGGGAGGAACGTCATTGCGAGGCCGTAGCTGCAATAAAAACCGTTGCTCGTGTCGCCGTTGCTGCCGGCGAAGGTCCATAAAGGCGTTTCGAGCAAAGCCACCGATCGGGGCGTGAGCAGGCGGACGCCGTCGACCTTGCCGTTGCCGAGCAGAAGGCGGCCGATCCTGGCCAGTCCGCGCGCGGAGATGCGCAGGCCGCCCTGGGGCGAGAAGATCGCGCCATTGGCTCCGGCGCGCCATCTGGCGAGATCGCAGCTGCCGTCGGTCGCGGGAGTCACCGCACAGGCGGGCGCGGCGCCCTTATGGTCGTCCTTGGTGGGTTGCCTCGACCGGTAGATCGTCACCGCGCGGGCGGCGGTCGCGGGCGCGCAGCTTGCCCAATTGTAACAGGCGTCGAGTTTGAGGGGGCCGAGCACCAGCCGGTCCATCAGCTTGTCGAAGCGCTCGCCGGTGGCGCGCTCCATCACCGCGGCGATCACCGGGAAATTGAAGTTGGTGTAGCGGAAGAAAGTGCCCGGCGCGTGTTCGGAATCCCATGCCTTGGGGTCGGCGAGTATTCCGGCCATGTCGGCGTCGAGCGGGAGGACGTAATCGACATTGTCGGTGAGGCTCGATCGATGCGAGAGCAAAAGGCGGAGCGTGATCGGCGTGTCGGGGAAGGCGGGGTTGCGCAGCTTCCAGCCGAGCGTCTTCGAGACATCGGCGTCGAGGTTCAGCCTGCCTTGCTCGACCAGCCGCAGCACGCCGATCGCGACGACCAGCTTCGAGACCGAGGCGACGCGGACGGGATCGTCGGGGGTGATCGGCCGCTTTGCCGCGAGATCGGCAAAGCCCGACACCGACACCGCAGTCTCGCGCTTGCGATCGAAGGCGATGCGGACGCTGGCAACGGGTTCGGGAGCGGTCTGCGGCAGTGCCGCGAGGAGCAGGGCCGGGAGCAACATGCGGCCACGATGACGGGCGCTTTCCCTTTTCGCAAATCGCGATACTCTTCGGACCCATGAACTTACGGCATATCGAGATCTTCCACGCCGTCTATGTGAACGGCTCGGTCAGCGGCGCGGCGCGCGCGCTCAACGTGTCGCAACCCTCGGTGTCGAAGATGCTGCGGCATGCGGAATCCTTGCTCGGCTTCCAGCTCTTCCAGCGGACCAACGGCCGGCTGGTGCCGACCGAGGATGCGCATACCCTTTTCACTGAAGTCTCGGAGATCCAGGACCGCGTTTATGCGCTGCGCGAGGCGGGCAAGAATCTGCGGCGCGGGGCGGGGGGCATGCTTCGGGTTTCGGCACTGCCGAGCCTGGCGCTGCAGGCGCTGCCCACGGCGGTGGCACTGTTCCTGAAGACGCACGAGAACGTCAAGTTCGACCTGCAGACTGTGCACCACGACGATCTGCTGCGGAAATTGTTCGAACGCGAGACCGACATCGCCATCGCCTATGAAGTGCCTCCCGCGGCGCCGATCGACCACAAGCCGCTGGGCGAAGGCGAATTGGTGGTGTTCTATCGCGAGCAGGACATGCCCGATGCGCCGCCGCGCTGCGACATGACCTGCCTCAAAGGGCATCGCTTCATCAGCCTCGCGACCAGCGGCCCGATGGGACAGCTCTTCACGCAGGAGGTCCAGCGGCAGGGCATCGTCCTCGACGAGGTGATCCTAGCGCGGACCTTCTATATCGCCGCGGCACTCGTGCAGCAGGGCGTGGGGATGACCGTGGTCGACAGTTTCACGGCGCAGGCCTCGCTCGCGCCGGGGCTGGCGATGCGGCCGCTGAAACCGCCGATCACCTTCGGCGTTCATGCGATGTACCTGCACAATCGGCCGCTCACTGCGCTCGCGACCGATTTCCTCAAGACGCTGCGGAGCGTGATCGACGTCGCGTAAGGTACGATGATCGCATGTCCGTTCGTCCTGAGTAGCCGTCGAGTAGGAGCGAAGCTCCGGATCGAGACTGCGCATCGAAGGACAGGTTGTGCAGGTCCAACTATGCCTCGATAATGCGCGGGTGAACCGTGCCCCGCACGGTTCAGGATCGCGCGGGGCGCGATCCGACCCGCACATCTCGATACGCCCCTGCGCGGCTACTCGGCCTCTACTCGGCACGAACGGGTGAGAGGCGACATAAAGGGCCATAACGACGGGCTATGCCGGGCGCCGCAGACGTTATGCGCAGACTTTTGGGCACGCGCGATACGGAAGGGCCGTGATGATCCCTGCTCCCTATTTGCTCTATCTCGGCCACAGCACCGATGCCGTCGGCATCAAGACCTCGCGCGGGCTGGCGGCCTTCCGCCCACAGGATTGCGTTGGGGAGTTTCGGTATGATGATTGCCCGCTGACTCTCCATATCCCTCGCATGACGATCGCCGAGGGTGCGGCGGCGGGCGCGAAGACGCTGGTTCTGGGCATCGCAAACTCCGGCGGGACGCTGGGGCGCGACCTTGTCGACGATGCCGCGGCGGCGCTCGAGGCGGGGATGAACGTCGCCTCGGGGCTTCACCAGCGGCTGCGCGACGAGCCGCGGCTGGCGGCGCTGGCGAAGGCGAAGGGGCTCCAGCTGTTCGACGTGCGCGATCCGCCCGCGAACCTCAAGGTCGGCAACGGATATGCGCGCGCCGGGCGCCGGCTGCTGACGGTGGGCACCGATTGCTCGGTCGGCAAGATGTACACCACGCTGGCGCTGACCCAGGGCATGCAGGCGCGCGGGCTCAAGGCCGATTTCCGCGCGACCGGCCAGACCGGAATCCTGATCGCCGGCGGCGGCGTGCCGATCGATGCCGTGGTCGCCGACTTCATCTCAGGCGGGATCGAGCAGCTCGCTCCGGCGCGCGACGATGACGGCTGGGACCTGATCGAAGGCCAGGGTTCGCTGTTCCACCCGAGCTTCGCCGGAGTCTCGACCGGCCTGCTCCACGGCGCGCAGGCCGAAGCGCTGGTGATGTGCCACGATCCCAATCGGCTCCACATGCGGGGCATTCCCGGCCGCGCGCTGCCCGAGCTGGGCGAGTGCATCGAGATGAACCTGACGGTCGCACGGCTGACCAGCCCCGACGTCCGGATGGTGGGCATCTGCCTCAACACTTCGGCGATGGACGTGGCGGAAGCCCGGGCGCTATGTGCGCGGCTCGAAGACAAATACGGCCTGCCCTGCACCGATCCGATCGCGTTCGGTGTCGATGCGATCCTGGATCAACTGCTATGTCCCGTACCCTCCGCGCGCAGCACGACAGCTTCCCGCTGAGCCACCCGTTCCGGATCTCCCGCGGCGTCAAGACGCAGGCGGAGGTGATTACGGTGGAGCTGGAGCAGGGAGGCGTGGTCGGGCGCGGCGAAGGCGTGCCTTATGCGCGCTACGGCGAGAGCATCGAGAGCGCGCTCGCCGCGATCGACGATGTGCGCGGCGCCATCGAAGGCGGCGCCGACCGAGTGCAATTGCTGGACCTGCTTGGCCCCGGCGCGGCGCGCAACGCCGTGGATTGCGCCTTGTGGGACCTCGAGGCGCGGCTGGGCGGACGCAGCGTCGCCGCAAAGATCGGCGCGCCTGAACCGGGCAGGCTGGTCAGCGCACTGACGATCGGCATCGACACGCCGATGGCGATGGCGGTCGCGGCGAGCAAGATCGCCGATGCGCCGCTGATCAAGGTCAAGGTCGACGCGACGATCCCCGACGCGCAGATCCGCGCGGTGCGCAACGCCGCGCCGAACGCCAAGCTGATCGTCGATCCAAACGAGAGCTGGGACCAGCAACTGGTGCGGGCGATGCAGATCCTATTGGTGGTGCTGAAGGTCGATTTGCTCGAGCAGCCGGTACCCGCGGGTGCAGACGAATGGCTGGAGGCGTTCACTCCGGACGTGCCGATCTGCGCCGATGAATCGGTCCATGTCGCCGCCGATCTCGACGTGGTCGCGCGGCGCTATCAGGTGGTCAACGTCAAGCTCGACAAAACGGGCGGGCTGACCGAGGCGCTGGCGCTGGCCGAGGCGGCGCGGGCGCGCGGGCTGGGGCTGATGACCGGCTGCATGATCAGCTCGTCGCTGTCGATCGCACCGGCGCTGCACGTGGCGCGGATGTCGGATTTCGTCGACCTTGACGGTCCGATCTGGCTCATGGAGGATCGTGCCGGCGGCGTGCGCGACGAGGCCGGCTGGCTCTGGCCGCCGCAGCGAGGATTTTGGGGAACAGCATGAAGGTCGCGCTGCTGATCGGAATCGCGGCTCTGTCCCTGGGGGCGGCATCGCCGGCTCCGCGCAAGGTCGACCTGCTGATCCGCGGCGGCACGATCTATACGGGTTCGGCCGAACCTTTCGTCGGCGACGTGGCGATCACGGGCGACAGGATCGTGTCGGTGAGCCGCCACGCCGACGTCGTCGCCGCGCGCACGATCGACGCCAAGGGCATGATCGTCGCGCCGGGCTTCATCGATCCGCATACGCATATGGGCGGGGATCTGACGTCGGACGACGCGGCGAAGCGGCTGGTGCCCGCCTTCCTGCTGCAGGGCGTGACCACGGCATTCATCGGTAATGACGGCGGTGGCAGCCCGGATGTCGGCAAAGTGCTGGGCAGCGCCGCGGGCAAGCCGGTGGGGATCAACTACGCTGCCTATGTCGGCTTCGGCGCGGTGCGCGAACAGGTCGTGGGCGAAGCCGATCGGGCGCCGACCGACGCCGAGCTGGCGCAGATGAAAAAGCTGGTGGCGAACGCGATGTGCGAGGGTGCGCTGGGGTTTTCGACCGGGCTGTTCTATGCGCCGCAGAGCTTCGCCAAGACCGAAGAAGTGGTGGCGCTCGCGCGCGAGGCGGGGAAGCGCGGCGGCGTCTATGACAGCCATATCCGCGACGAATCCTCCTACACCGTCGGGCTCGTCGCGGCGATCGACGAGGCGATCGCGATCGGCAAGCAGGGCGGGCTTCCTTCGCATATCGCGCATATCAAGGCGCTCGGCGTCGACGTGCAGGGCCAGGCACCGGCGATCATCGCCAGGATCGAGGCGGCGCGTCGCGCGGGGCAGAAAGTGACCGCGGACCAATATCCCTGGTCGGCGAGCGGCACGAGCCTGGTCGCGTCGCTGATGCCGCTCTGGGCGCAGGACGGTGGACGTCCGGCCTTGCTCAAGCGCTTCGACGATCCCGCGCTGGCGGAGAAACTGCGCAGCGGGACCGTCGAGAATCTGCGGAAGCGCGGCGGGGCGGACAAATTGCTGATCGTCGAGGGCAAATACGCCAATCGCACGCTGGCCGATGTCGCGAAGGAGCTGGGGCAGGACCCGGTACGCGCGGCGATCACGGTGATCCGCATCGGCGATCCGGGTGTGGTCTCGTTCAACCAGAGCGAGGCCGACATCACCAGGTTCATGCAGCAGCCCTGGGTGATGACCAGCTCGGACGCATCGGGCGGGCATCCGCGGGTCTATGGCAGCTTCGCGCGGAAATATGCGAAATACACGAAGGCGGAGCACGCGATCACGCTGCGCCAGTTCGTCGAGCGGAGTTCGGCGCTGACTGCCGATACCTTCGGACTGGCGGGACGCGGACATCTGCGCGCCGGGGCGTTCGCCGATCTGGTGGTGTTCGATCCCGAGACCTATGCCGCGCGGGCCACGTACGAGCAGCCCAAGCTGACCGCGCAGGGCGTGCGGACGGTGGTGGTGAACGGCGTGGTCGCGGTCGACAACGGCGCGCTGACGGGCAAGGCCGCGGGACGCGCGCTGGCGCATCGGCCGACGGGGACGTGCAGGTGATGGACCCGGCGTGCCGATCTCTTCAGCCGTCACCCCCGCGAAAGCGGGGGCCCATCTCCTGCCGGCGCGGCAGGCACCACAGCCGTCGTACTGCCTGGAGGGAACACGAGATGGGCCCCCGCTTTCGCGGGGGTGACGGTAAAGAGCGTGGATTTCCATGCTGAGGCGCTGGTTCGGCATCGCGCTGTGGAAGCGCGTGCTCGGGGCGCTGGCGCTCGGGCTCGTCTTCGCGTTGGTCTGGCCGCAGGGCACGCCGTACGTCCAGTTCATGGGCGATCTGTTCGTCCGTGCGATCCGGATGCTCGTGGCGCCGATCGTGCTGGTGACGATCGCGGCGGGAATCACTGCGCTGGCCGATCCCAAGCGGCTCGGCGGGCTTGGCGGACGGACGGTCGGCTTGTTCGCGCTGACCACGGCGATCGCCGTCTCGGTGGGGATGCTGGTCGCCACTCTGGTGCAGCCGGGGGTTGGCGCGGCGCTGGGCAATGCGGCGCCGCACGCGCTGGGCGAGCCGGTGACGCCGTACCAGCAGCTCATCGGGATCGTGCCGCTCAACATCTTCGAGGCGCTCGCCAAGGGCGACATGCTTGCGTTGATCTTCGTCGCGATCCTGGTGGGCGTGGGCACCGTGGTGGCGGGCGAGCCGGGCAAGCCCTTCGCTTCGCTTCTGCAATCGACGTCGGCGGTGCTGCTCAAGGTCGTCGGGATCGTCATGGAGGCGACTCCCTTCGGCGTGTTCGCGCTGATCGCGAACGCAGTGGCGGCGAACGGCGCGGCGGTGTTCGTCAATGTCGGCTGGCTGGCGCTGGCGGTGGTGCTGGGCAGCCTGATCCAGATAGTCGTGGTGCACAGCCTGATCCTCAGGCTGCTCGCCAGGCTGCCGCTGCTGCCCTTCTTCCGCGGGATCATCGATGCGCTCGTCGTCGCCTTCTCGACCGCGTCGAGCTCGGCCACCTTGCCGGTGGCGATGCGGGTGGCGGAGAAGAATCTGGGCGTGGCGCGGCCGGTCTTCTCGACGGTGCTGCCGCTGGGCGCGAGCATCGGCAAGGACGGCACGGCGATGTATGTCGGACTGCTCTCGATGTTCGCATTGCAGGCCTTCGGCACCCCGCTGACGCCGCAGGTCTATGGCATGGTGCTGCTGACCGGCGCGCTTGCCGCGTTCGGGACGGCGCCGGTGCCGTCGGCGTCGCTGTTCATGCTCGCGGCGGTGCTTTCGGCGGTGGGCGTACCGCCCGAACAGACCGCCCTGGTGGTCGGTTTCGTGCTGCCGTTCGACCGGCTGCTCGACATGACCCGCACGGTGCCGAGCGCGAGCGCGAACCTCGTGGTGGCGACGACCGTGGCGCGCTGGGAAGGCGAACTGGACGAGGAAGTCTATCGGGCGAGGGACGACGCCTGAATCCCCCTCTCGCTCAGTGTGGGAGGTGGATGCGATGCCCGGCGGTTATGCCCTGCTTCGCGCTGGACGGTTGCCCGGGCGCGGTTTCGTATTAGGCTTTCGCACATGAAACGATCGCTGCTGCTTCCGCTCCTCCTCGTCGCCACGCCCGCGCTCGCGCAGCAGAGCCTGCAGCAGCGCGTCGAGGCGAAGCTCGGCGAGGCGCCGACCGGCACGCGCTTCGGGCTGGTGGTGACGGACGCGGACGGCAAGGAGATCGTCGCGGTCAATCCCGACGGGCGGTTCATGCCGGCGTCGAACACCAAGATGTTCACCACCGCCGCGGCCTATGCCTCGCTGGTCGGGCTCGACCGGCCCGACACGGCGGGCGGCGCGGCGGTGCGCATCGAGGGACAGGACGTCATCCTCGAAGGGCATGGCGATGCGCGGCTCTCCAGCGCGGCGGACTGCAAGGTGGATTGCCTCGCGACGCTGGCCGACGCGGTAGCGGCGAAGACCAGGCAGGTGCGCAACGTCGTCGGCGACGACACGGCGTTCCCCGACCAGCGCTGGAGTCCGGGGATGAGCTGGAACAACATTCCCAGCCGCTACGGCACGGGCATTTCGGCGCTTACGCTCGACGACAACGAACTGGTGATCGAGGTGACGCCGGGTGCGATCGGTGCGCCGCCCAGGGTGACGGCGCCGATCGATTATTATGCCATTGAGAATCGCGCAGTGACGGTGGCCGGGTCGGAGAACCGGCTCGGTTACGATCGCGCGCCCAACGGCACGCCGCTGCGGATCACCGGTACGATCGGCGCGGACGCCACGCCCGAGACGCAGCGCGTCGGGATCGACGATCCGGCGCATTACGCCGCGTGGCGCTTCGAAACCCTGCTCAAGGCGCGCGACGTCGAAGTAACCGGGAGCAATGCGGCGCGACATCGTCCGCTGATGCCGAGCGACGATCCAGCGGTGCGCGGCAATGCTCCGCCAGCGCGTCCGCCGGCACAGGCGCCGCTGGCGAAGCTGGTTCCGCCGCCGCTGGCCGAGGATATCGTGTTCATCAACAAGGTCAGCCAGAACCTCCACGCCGAACTGCTGCTGCGGCGGGTGGGCCTGAAGCGCGGCGGCGGATCGATCGCCGACGGGATGGTCGAGGTTCGCGCGATGCTCGATACGGCGGGGGTGCCGCGCACCGCCTGGGACCTGTCCGACGGTTCGGGCATGTCGACCTACAACCGCGCAGCGCCGCGCGGGACGGTGCAGATGCTCCGCTGGATTTCAGCCCAGCCCTGGGGCGCGGCGTGGCGCGCGACGCTGCCGATCGGCGGCGTCGACGGGACGCTGTCGCGGCGGTTCAAGGGGACGCTGCTGGAGGGCAAGGTCTTCGCCAAGACGGGGACGATCAACGCGACCAATGCGCTGTCGGGCTATCTGATCGCGAAGAGCGGGAAGATGCTGACCTTCGCGTCCTTCGCCAACGACGTGCCCGCCGACGCGAGCGCGACGAAGTTCATCGACGCGGCGCTGGTACTAGTGGCGGAGGCAAACTAGGCTGGGCCGATGTTCGTCCCGCTTCCCATCCTGATCGCCCTCGGCCTCCTGATCCTTGCGCTGATCGCCATGGCCGCGCGCGGGGGGCGAAGGCGCGATCCGCTGATGGGGGGTGTGCCGCCCGTCCATCGCGGCACGAGGCCGGTGCCGACCGCAGCGCTTCCGTCGGCGGGACTTCCGGCCGGCACATTGTCGCCCGAAGTCGAGCAGCAGGTTCGCGCAGAGTTGGCCGCCGGCCGCAAGATCCAGGCGATCAAGATCGCGCGCGACGCGACGCTTCTCGGGCTGAAGGAAACGAAGGATCTTGTCGAGGCGATGGAGCGGCGGGCCCCTTAAAGATTGATCTGGCTGCGTTGAAGCATTTGTGTTCCCCGACGAAGGCGGGGGCCCAGTTTCGACAAATTGGAGAAGGCATCCCGCCCTCGACGGTGACTCGCGACTGGGCCCCGGCCTTCGCCGGGGAACAGATTCAAACGCGCCGAAGCCGTCTCTAGCCTTCTTGCCCGTCCCATGCCGCGATGACGGCGTCGCCCGTCTCGGGCCGCAGCTGGAAAATGCCGCTGTCGAAATGCCGGGTGGGGTGGACGCGGTTGGTGAGCAGGGTCCAGGCGAGACCGCGATCGAAATCGACCCACAGGCCGGTGCCGGTGAAGCCGGTATGGCCGATCGTCTCGTCCGAGCATGCCTGGCCTCCCGACCAGCCGGCGAACTTGCGTTCCCAACCGCAGGTGCGGTGCCCATATTGGGGCGTGCGGATCGCTTCGAGCATAGCGGGGCTCGCGCCGCTTCCGTCCAGAAGCCCGCGGGCGAAGTCGAGCACGCCGGCGACCGTGCCGAACAGCCCGGCATGGCCGGTCTGGCCGCCCATCGCGAAGCAGTTTTCGTCATGGACTTCGCCTGCCAGCACGCGGCCGCGCCAGGCGCAATGCTCGGTGGCGACGGCGGGACCGGGGGGCGGGCCGAAGCTAACGCCCTGGCCCAGCTCCCACGCGCCGAGCGGCCGGCCGGTGATCCGCTCGATCGCGATGCCGAGCAGGATGAAGTTTATGTCCGAATAGACCGGCGGGCCGTGGCGCCACTCGCGCTGCAGGACGAAGGCGCGGAGGCGCGCGGGATCGTCGCCATAGGTGTAGATCGGCTCGACCGCGGGAAAGAAGCTGCGGTGGGCGAGGCAGTCGCGGAAGGTGAGTCTGCGTTCGGGGGCGTTGGCGACGTCGTATTGGCGGAGATCGGGGATCGCGGTGGTCAGGGGGGCGTCGAGATCGAGCCGTCCTTCGTCGGCGAGGCGCAGGATCATCGTCGTGGTGGCGATCACCTTCGAGACCGAGGCGAGGTCGAACCAGTGATCCTCGGTCAGGTCCTCGGGCTCGGGCACCAGCGCGGCCTTGCCCGCATGGCGGACCCAGCGACGGCCATCGGCCGCGACCACACCCAGCGTTGCACCGGGGATGCGCCTGTCGGCGATCGCGGCGGCGGCGGGAGCGAAGGCGGTGTCGATCATGTCGTGACGGGCTCGCGATCGTCGGGGCGCGGCCTGGCATTGGCGAGCAGCGGCAGGAACAGCAAGGCGGCCAGGCTGATCACGCCAGAGGCGAGGAAGAACATGTCGAAGCCGTTGAAGCCGGCCTTGTCGAGCCACGTCACCGCAGTGCCGCCGGCGCCCGACAGCAGTCGCGCGAGCAGGAAGGCGAAGCCTGACAGGAAGGCATATTGCGCGCCCGGAAAACGCGGGTTCACCAGCATCGAGAGATAGACGACGAACACCGCGCCCGCCATGCCGTTGCCGAACTGGTCGGCGGCGGTGGCGATATAGAGGGTGTTCTGGTCCAGCGGCTGGTGCGCGAGCCAGACGAAGCCGAAATTACCGAGCGCCGCGAAGACCGCGCCGATGCTGAGCGTCACGCCCCAGCGCCAGCGGGTGACCATCCAGCCGCCCAGCCCGACGCCGACGATGCTCGATCCGAGCGCGACCAGCCCGTCGGCCCAGCCGATCTGGGTCTTGGAGTAGCCGAGGTCGAGGATCATCGGCTTGGACAGGTTGAGCGCGAGCACGTCACCCATCCGATAGACCGAGACGAAGGCGAGGATGGCGATCGCCATATAGCCATAGCGCCAGAAGAAATCGGCATAGGGCCCGACCGCGGTGGAGGCGCGGATCGGGGAATCGGGTGCGGCATCGCGAATCCAGGGGAGCGCGACGGCGAGGAGCACGAAGGGCAGCATTGCGATGCCGAGCACCCAGGGGAGCACGTTGGTGTCGGCGCTGATGCCGATGCCGGAAGCCGCGCCGAGGATCACCCAGCCGACCGCCGCGGTGGCGACCGCGAGGGCAAGCAGGATCGCGGCCGATGCGGCCAGCCCGGTGGCGAGCGAGACCGCGCGTCCGCCGCCGCATCCGGGTGCGCGCGGCAGCAAGGCGAGGATCGGCAGCGGCACGGCGGCGCCCGCCGCGATCAGCAGATAGGAAGCGGTCCAGCCCGGCTCGATCCCGAAGCTGCGCAGCGAGGCCGAGATGCTGCCCGCGGCATCGGCGAAGAGCAGGGCGCCGCTTCCCGCCGCGACCATCGCGGTGCGATAACCCCAAAGATTCGAGGCCGCTACCGGACCCTGCTCCTCGGGAGTCGGCGCCAGTTCGATGCGCCAGGCGTCGGCAGCGACTTCGAGCGTGGTCGTCCAGAAAGCGAGCAGCACCGCGAACAATGCGGTGCGCGGCAGGCTGGCATCGTCCGAGAACACCGCCATCGCCACCATCGAGGTGAAGACGCCGAGTTGCGACAACATGATCCAGCCGCGCCTCTTGCCGAAGAAGCGCGCGAAGCCGGGGACGTCGTATCTGTCGAGCAGCGGTGCCCAGAGGAATTTGAAGGTGGGGAGAAGCTGCACCCAGGCGAAGAAGCCGATGACCGCGAGCACCACGCCGTGATCGGCGAGCCGCACGCTGAGCACGGTCGAGAACATGTAGAAGGGCAACCCGGCCGAGAAGCCGAGCAGCACGTAGAGCGCCATGCGCGGGAAGCCGCGGGGAATGCCGTGCGCGTCGGCCGCGACCGCCTCAGCCAAGCGGCGCGACCGATCGATGTTGCAGCTGATGTTGCGTCATCTTGCGTCCCCGGAAACAGCTCGAGACCAAGCTCGCCCGCAGCTCTGCGGCAGTCAATGGCGATGGTGTTGCGTGCGCACCACGATCCCGGCGCAACATGCCTTGCGGCTATGGTTGTGCGAACAGAAACTATGGCGCGGCGCAACATTCTTGTTACTTAATGTCTCGGTTCCGCCGTGGGCAGGCGGAACAATGGGGGCAAAATCAAATGGCTGGCATCACGTCGTTCAAGATTTTTCTTGTTTCGGGAACGGCGTTCGCCGCGCTTGCGGGGGCGGTACCGGCCTTCGCGCAGACGACCACCAAGCAGTCGACTCCCGAGGCGGCGACGCCCACCGGCGCGGCGCTGCCGGTTTCGGATGCCGACCAGACCGCCGAGCAGGAACCGGGCGGCCGCAACAACGAGATCCTCGTCACCGGTTCGCGTATCCGGCAGGATCCGAACAATTCGGCGCTGCCGCTGCAGATCATCACGACGCAGGAAATCCAGCGCAACGGCATCAGCAGCCCCGAGCAGCTGATCATGTTCCTGAGCACCAACGGCACCGGCGCGGACAACCTCGCCTCGAATGCCGACGTGACCAGCGGCGCCCAGCGCGGCACCAACGGGCTTTCGGCGGCGAATTTGCGCGGGCAGGGCAGCGCCGCGACGCTGGTATTGCTCAACGGACGCCGCGTCGCCGCGCACGGCCTCACCGGCGGCGCGGTCGACGTCAACCAGATCCCGTTCGCGGCGATCGAGCGCGTCGAAGTGCTCAAGGACGGCGCCTCGGCGATCTACGGCACCGACGCGGTGGGCGGCGTGATCAACTTCATCACCCGCAAGGATTATCAGGGGCTCGGCTTCAACGCCTTCACCGATGTGACCGAAGCGGGCGGCGGCAACATCTATCGGCTCTCGGGCATCGCCGGCTATGGCGATCTCGACGAAGACGGCTTCAACGTGATGGGCGCGGTGGCCTATAGCTGGAACCGGGCGCTGCGCGGCGAGGACCGCCCCTTCGTCAACGGCTACCAGCCCGAGCGCGGGCTCTCGATCGACACGCGCGGCACGCCGATTGCGACGGCGTTCAACATCGGCGCCAACACCCGGCCGAACAGCATCACCGCCGGCGGCACACTGCTCACCGGGCTGAACCTGGTCGCGCCCAACGGCGCGAACGCGGCCGCGGGCGGCATCAACATCCTCGACCTTCCCGGCGGGGCCGGTTGCGGGTCGATGGACGGCGGTCTGCCCTATGACGAGGCGCTGTGGAACGCACCCACGGCTTATTATGCCTGCGCCTGGGACACCGGCCGCGCCGCGGTGCTCCAGCAGCCGATCAACACGCTGACCTATTATGGTCGCGGCGTGGTGAATTTGGGCGAAGGGCATCAGATGTCGTTCGAGATCACGGGCTCGGACGCGACTTCGGCCAAGCGCTTCTCGAATGCGCAGCTCACGGCGAACACGACCAATCTCGCGATCGCCTATCCGCTCAACAGCCTGACCGCGGCGACCTATAACAGCGTGTTCAACGCGATCCGCGCGGCCTTCCCGGCGCAGGCGGCGGCACTCGACGGCCGCTACGGCCGGCCGATCGCGTATCGCTGGCGGTGCATCGCCTGCGGCACGCGCGAATATGTGACCAACACCAAGACCATCCGCGCCGCGTTCGGCGTCGAGGGGCCGATGTTCGGGGTCGGCGACTGGGATTATCGCGCGGGCGCGTCCTACGCGAAGAGCGAGTCCTCGTCGGTGCTCGGCACCGGCTATTATTATCGCGGCACCTTCAGCAATGGCGATTTCGATCCCAATGCCCCGGCCGTAGCCGGCGCCGCGCCGATCAACGGCCAGGTCGCCCGCGGCCTGGTGGGCTTGATGAACAGCGGCCTGATCAATCCGTTCAGTACGGCCCAGACTCCCGAGGGCCTGGCCGCGCTGGAATCGGTCTCGGCTTATGGCGCGACCTTGTATGGCGGCCAGTATGAAGTGAAGCAGTTCGACGTTTCGGTGTCGGGCTCGCTGTTCCCGATCTGGGGCGGCGACATCCAGATGGCGGCGGGCCTCGACGTGCGCAAAGAGACCTATTCGTTCAACGGTTCGGAAGCCGCTGCGGCGACGGCGCCGGTGATCTTCCTCGCGGCGTTCGACAACATCAATGCGCTGACCCCGAAGAACCGCACCGTGAAGGCGGCCTATGCCGAAGTGCTGGTGCCGTTGTTCCCCGGCTTCGAAGTCACCGGCGCGGTGCGCATCGACGAATATACCGGGTTCGGATCGACGACCAATCCGAAGGTCTCGGTCAAGTTCCGCCCGATCGACCAGATCATGTTCCGCGGCTCGTACAATACCGGCTTCCGCGTGCCGTCGTTCAACCAGATCTTCAACGGCATCACCGAGGCGACCTATGCGGGCAGCGACCTCGCCGATCCGGTCCTGTGCCCGGGTGGCGTGCCCACCAGCACGGTCGGCAGCGGCCAGCCTTGCGCCCAGATCCGCCCGGAAATCTATACCGGCGGCAATCGCGAACTGGGGCCCGAGACAGCGAAGCAGCTCAGTGCCGGTGTGGTCATCCAGCCGGCACCGCTGTTCAGCGCCTCGCTCGACTGGTGGATGATCAACGTCGACAACACGATCCAGACGCTCACGCTGCGCCAGTTGATCGACAATGCTTCGCTGTTTCCGGAGCGCTTTCTTCGTGATCCCACGACCAATGTGGTCCTCGGCATCGACCAGCGCTGGATCAACGCCGGTTCGCGGCGCACGCAGGGCCTGGAAGTGTCGCTGCGCGCGGGGCATGAGTTCGGCGGGGGCAGCCGCGTCTCGGCGGGGCTGGACGGCACGCTGCTGCTCAAGAAGCGCGAGAAGCTGACGCCGACCGCGCAATATGGCCCGAGCCTGATCGGGGTGTTCAGCTTCGCCGGCGATCTGGGCGTGCGCTGGAAGCACAATGCGTTCGTCAGCTATTCGAACGACGATGTCAGCCTCTCGCTGAGCCAGATCTTCCGCAAGGGCTACAAGAACGGCGCGCTGCCGGGCATCGCGGCGGGGACGGTCACGCGGCCCGGATACAATGCGTTCGTGAAGGACTATATCGTCTACAATCTGTCGATGAGCTACACAGGGCTTTCGCCGAACTTCAAGCTGACGGCGGGCGTGCGAAATCTGTTCGACACCGATCCGCCTTTCGCGATCACCTATGACGGCAACACCGGCGCCGGCGGCTCGTGGGAACCGCGCGTCGCCGATCCGCGCGGGCGCAGCTTCACGATGGGCGTCGAAGTCAAGTTCTGAACCGGCTTGGGGGGAGGCGAGGGGTCGCGGCGAGATTTCCGCCGCGGCCCCTTTCCACGCGCGGGCGGCGAGGATGTTTCTTGATACGACCTTCGGATGGACGCGCGTGGTGGTTACTGGCCCGCTAGCCTCGATTGTTTTGAGTCTTAAAGGCTAAGTATTTGATTTCATGAAGATCGTGTCTTGGGCGATCTTTGCGTGTAGATGGCCGCAAGTCGGTTCTGTCCTATCTTTGTGTGTTTCGCTGTGGGACATTCCTGCGCGACTCGCGGATTTGCCAGGGGCGGTAGCCGCGCGTTTTGGGGGGACGTGCATGCGGCAAACCACTTTGTCCGTGGCGCTCGAGGTAAAGCCCGAGAGCTATGATCATCTGTCGTCGCTGCTCGACAAATTGCGTGCGAAACGCAGTACGAACCCGTCCGGGGGCGAGGGTCCGTTCGCCGATTTCCTGACGCGGGTGCCCGCGCTGCACTTCATGTCGCTCAGCGTGTTTCCCGGCTTCGATTACGATCCACTGTTCGTGATCGAGGCCAATTTCGACGGACCGGCAGGATCGTTCTGGGCGCAGCTCGAATCGGCGATCGGCCCGGACCTGCGCGCGATGCTGCGCTGCTGCAAATGCCCGCTCGACAATGACGGGCCGCTGTTCACGTCGATCACCGCGCCTGACTCGCGCGCGCCGATCGCGCCTTATCTCGAGCGCCGCTCGCTGACGCCGACCGTATTCCATCACGGCAATCGCGGGATGACGCGCGATCGCATCCTCGCCGAGCACAAATTGTTCGAGGCGACGCGCGTCGAGCTGCGCTCCGCCAATGTCGACGGGCCCAACCCCTATCGCGTGCTCCGGCCGGCGCAGATCCATGCGAAGCTGCGCAGCACGTTGCTCCCCGATTTCGGCTGGCTCGACCAACCCGCGCCGGCGCGCATCCCGCTCGCCGAGAATATCGGTGATTGGGTGCGGCTGATCGTCTTCATCGTCGCGGCAGTGTTCGTGCTGTCGGTGCCCGGACTGTTCATCAGCCTGGCGATGCCATGGGATCGCTATCTGATCCTGCTGGCGGTGGTGTTCGTCGGCATCGCGCTGATGCTCAGGCGGATCGGCGTCGCGCTGCCCGGCACCGAGGTCGCGAGCCGGTTCAGCTTCCTCAAATTCTTCTTCAGCCAGCTGATCCCGCTCGCCTTGTTCGTGCTGGGCTATCTGGTGGTCGCGGTGGCGATCGGCACGCCGGTGTCGATGCTGCTCACCGCACGAAACTTCGATGCGGCTTGGCATGGGATGATCACCTGGTTGCTCTGGGGACTGGCGAGCGCGCCGGTGACGGTGGCGATCATCGTGCTGTGGCTGCGCGTGCTCGAGCGGCGCGACGCTTCGCAGGACGCGCCGCCGGTCGATCCCAAGATGCTGCGCGAAATGGCGCGGCGCGAGGACTGGATTCCGCAGAACCACATGGGATCGCTGGTGCTGATCAAGCCCGGCGCCCTGCGCATGATCCTGATCCGCGCGGGGCATCGCGGGCTGGGGCTCGTGCTGCGGATCCAGGCGCGGAGCGGCTATCTCGGCTCGATGCGCACGATCCATTTCGCGCATTGGGCGATGGTCAACAACAAGTCGCGCCTCATGTTCTTCTCGAACTTCGACCAGACCTGGGAGAGCTATCTCGATGATTTCATCGAGAAGGCGCATGCCGGGCTCACGCTGGCATGGTGCTGCGGCGTGGGCTTCCCGCCGACCCGGTTCCTCGTGAAGGACGGCGCGAGCCATGGCCGCCAGTTCAAGGAATGGGCGCGCCATTCGATGACGGTCAGCCGCTTCTGGTACTCGGCCTATAAGGATCTCACCGCCGAGCAGATCGAGCGGAATTTCCGCATCGCGATGGGCTTACGCAAGACAGCACTCTCGGACAAGGACGCCGCTTTGTGGATCAACGACCTGTGAGCGCCGCGCCGCAAAAGGGCCCGCCGAGCTGGCGGCTCGCGCCGCCGCACGACAAATTGGCCCAGGGCATGGTGGTGAGCGGTTTCGCGTCGCTGCCCACCGGCCGCGCATTGTTCCTGAAATTCGACTGGAAGGGCGTTGCGAAGAAGAAGGCGGGCGGCGCCTGGCTGCAGGCGCTGCACGCGGTGGCGCCGATCAGCGATGCCGATGGGCGCGAGGAGCGCTCGGCCGGGCTGGGCCTCACCTGGGAAGGGATGCGCAAGATGGGGCTGTCCCCCAATGCGCTCGCCTCGTTCGACCGGCCGTTCAAGGAAGGCATGTTCCAGGAAGACCGGCTGCGCCGTCTCGGCGACAGGCGCGAGGACAAGTGGCTCGAGACGGTGATCCCCGGCGGGCCGAAATGGAGCGGCAACACCCCGCTCGACGACGCCGCGGTCGATGACGAGGCGCGCGCGTTCGACGACGAGGAAAAGGTGACCGAAGCGCGCATCGCCACGCCGATCACGGTGCATGCGCTGCTGCTGCTTTACGACCAGGACGAGGAAAACGCGGAGGCCTGGTGCAAGACGGTGGGCGATGCGCTGGAGCCGTTCGGCGTGAAGATCGTCCACGGCCTGCCGCTCGACCTTCGCCCCGACGAACGCGGGATCGCGCGCGAGCATTTCGGCTTTGCCGACGGCGTGTCGCAGCCCGCACCGTTCGAGCCGGGGACGGTGATCGTGAAGGGTGGGGCTGACTATCCCAAGGACCCGTGGAACGGCGTGCCGCTCGGCGAAGTGCTGATGGGGCATGAGAACGGGCATCATGAGATCGCGCTCGGGCCGGTCGTGGTCGATTCGGAGGAGGGCCGCGCCGCCGGGCTGCCGCCGCATCCGCGCGGCGAGGGCTTCCTCGATCTCGGGCTCGACGGCAGCTATATGGTGGTGCGCGAGCTCAAGCAGGACGTAACCAAATTCTGGGAGTCGATGCACGCCGGGGCGGAACGGATCAACCGGCGCGATCCCGAGCATTCGGCGCATATCGACGCCGAATGGATCGCCAGCCGCGTGATCGGCCGCGATCTCAACGGCAATCTGCTGTGCCCGGCCGGCGTGCTTCCGGTCGACAAGTACAACCAGCCGGACAATGATTTCCTGTTCTACGATCGCGATCGGCTCGGCCATGGCTGCCCGCTGGGGAGCCATGTCCGCCGCGGCAATCCGCGCGACGGGCTCGCGCCCAAGCCGAGCGACAAGCAGACCCTGCTCGACGCGTCGAACAACCACCGCATCCTGCGGCGTGGACGCAAATACGGGCCCGATATCGCCGATCCGCTCAAGGACGACGGCGCCAATCGGGGCCTGCTGTTCATCTGCCTCAACACCGACATCACCCGCCAGTTCGAATTCGTCCAGCAGACCTGGATGCTCAACCAGAACTTCGCCTTCCTCTACGACGAGGTCGATCCCCTGCTCGGGCCCAAGGGGATGCTGACCATTCCCGAGGAGCCGCTGCGGCGGATCATCGAGGTCGACACGTTCGTGAAGATGGCGGGCGGCGAATATTTCTTCCTGCCGAGCATTCCGGCGCTTCGCTACCTGGCTTCGCTATGAGCGCGCTCACTTCCCGCGACGTGCTCCGCCCTGCCCCGAAGGGGCTCAAGGGATGGATGCAGAGCAAGGCATTGGCGCTGGCGCCGATCTTTTTCGGGCTGCTCCGGCGGTTCAAGCCGGTGATCAAGCTGGGCAAGAACAATTATCTCACTTCGCGCTACGACGATGTCCGCGAAGTGTTCGCCACCGATCCGGCGTTCGGCGTGATCTACAAGCCGCATCTCGACGTGATCATGGGCGACCAGCCCTTCTTCCTCGGCATGGCGGATACCGTCCAATATCGCCACGACACCGATGCGATGCGCAAAGTGGTGCGGCCCGACGATCTGCCGAAGCTGGCGGCGCAGACCGAGGCGCTGGCCGCGCAGATCGTCGCGAAGGCGAGCGGCAAGATCGATGTGGTCGATACGCTGGTGCGGCGCGTGACCTTCACGATGCTGGGCGATTATCTGGGCGTGCCCGATCCGTCGGGCGGCGACCTGCGTGTCTGGGGGACGCGCCTGTTCGAGTTCCAGTTCGTCGATCAGGGCAACGATCCGGCCCTCCGCAAGGAAGTCGACGAGATCGCCCCGGCGCTGCGCATGCACATCCAGAACGAGATCGCACGCCGCCGCATCGATCCAGGCAAGGACGACGTGCTGTCGCGCTGCCTCGCGCTGCAGGCCAAGGGCGACGCCGCCTATACCGACGATTTCATCCGCACTTCGCTGATGGGGTTCATCGTCGGGGGGCCACCGCAGCCGCCGATGGTGGTGCCGCAGGCGATGGAACAATTGCTCCGCCGGCCCAAAGTCCTCGCCGAGGCGCAGGCCGCGGCGAGGGCCGACGATGACGATCGCCTCGCGCGCTATGTGCTCGAGGCGATGCGGTTCGATCCGCTTGCGCCGGGCCTGCCGCGCGTGGCGCTGACGGACTGGACGCTCGGCAAGGGCACGTCGCACGCGACGACGATCCCGGCTGGCGCACAGGTGCTCGCCGCCTTCGCCTCGGCGATGATGGATTCGCGCCGGGTCGCCAATCCCAAGCTGTTCAATCCCGATCGGCCGGCGAGCGACTATATGCATTTCGGTTTCGGGCTGCACGAATGCTTCGGGCGGCACATCAACCGCGCGACACTGCACCTGATGCTCAAGCCGCTGCTCAAGCAGCCCAATCTGCGACGCGCGCCGGGACGCGAGGGCAAATTGAGCAAGAACGGCCCGTTCGCCGCGCGTCTGGTCGTCACCTACGGGTAGGTTGAGGACTCATATCAATCTTCGTCACCCCGGCCCCTTCGACTGCCTGCAAGGCAGGCGCTCAGGACAGGCTTGAGCCGGGGTCCCGCTGCATTCAGGTACGGGCGGAATGGGCAGAAGAAGCGGGATCCCGGCTCAAGGCCGGGATGACTGAAATTTATCAATAGCTTGTTTAGGTTCTCACTAGCGCCGGCGCGAGTCTCGCGCCGCCGTGTTCGGACATGATTCGGAAATGTTAGCGGCGCGCGCGTCCGATGGACGGCGCGCGGCTGCCATTGCGCGCCTCGCGGTTGCCGCGGAAGCGGTAAATCATTGTCGGATAACCAAAAACATCCGCGCGCAAATGTATGAGTTGACAGTCCTCAAGACGAGGCATAGCCCTATGTGACCGCTAACATCGGCTTCATCGATGTGGCGAACGCGGCCCGGCAGAGGCCTTTGGAGGGGATATGGACGCTCGAATTGCACGTGGTTCCTCTGTGCGCGGTACCGCCGCGCTCGCCGCGATCCTGCTTGCCGGAACCGCCTGGCCCGCGCTGGCGCAGACCGCGCCCGCCGATCCGCAGACCCCGCCCGCGACCGTTGAAGAGGGGCCGGCGAACCCCGAGGACGAGATCGTCGTCAGCGGCTATCGCGCCAGCCTCGAGAGCTCGACCCGGGCGAAGAAGGAATCGACCGGCTTCACCGACACGATCTTCGCCGAGGACATCGGCAAATTCCCCGACACCAACATCGCCGAGAGCTTCAACCGCATCCCCGGCGTGACGATCAGCCGCGAAGTGACCGGTGAGGGCCTGAGCATCGCGATCCGCGGGCTCGGCACCAACTTCACCAAAGTGCTCCTCAACGGTGCGCCGGTGGCGGTGGCGTCGACCGGGCGGACCGATTCGCAGAACACCAATCGCGAAGTCGATCTCGATCTGTTTCCGACGGAATTGTTCACGTCGCTGACGGTCGACAAGAGCGGCAAGGCGAGCATGATCGAGGGCGGCGCCGCGGGCACCGTCAACATGCGCAGCGCCCGTCCGTTCGACAATCCGGGCACCCACGTCACTTATGGCGGGCAGCTCACCAAGAACACCAACAGCGACAAATGGGGCTATCGCGGATCGCTGCTCGCCAGCACGACGATGGGCGATTTCGGCATATTGCTCGGCGTCGCGGGGGTGCACAATGAAGTGCGCACCACCGGCTTCGAGACGATCGGCTGGACCAATCCCAATCTCTCCGCGGCGCAGTGCGGCGCGGCCACCGGCTGCAACCCCACCGGCGGCGGCAACTGGACGATCCCCGCGACGGTGCCCGCCAATGCCGGCAACGGGCTGACGACCGGGACGACGATCGACCAGGCATTCCTGCTCGCGCGCAATCCCGGCGCGACGATCTCGCAGATCGACAACGGCATCATTCCGCGGCTCGGCCGGCCGATGTTCGAGGAAGGCACCAAGGAGCGGATCAACGCGATCGCCAGCCTCGAATATAAGGGCGAGAATTTCCACGCTTATGTCGACGGCATGTACGGCTGGAAGGACAACCAGCTCGAGCGTGTCGACATGAACTGGGTCGGGCGCAACGGAGCGATGATCCCCCTCAACACCACTTATGACCGCACCGATTGCACGGCGGGCTGCGTGGTGACCGGCGGAACTTATGCCAATGCGCAGTTCTTCCTCGAGTATCGCCCGTTCCTGGAGACGGTGAAGTTCTGGGGCGTGAATCCCGGCTTCGACTTCGCCATCACCGACAGGCTGAAGCTCGACGTGCAGGGCAATTACACCAAGAGCGAATTCCACCGCGAATCGCCGAGCGTCGTTGCGATCACCCCCGCGAGTTCGGGCGTGACGGTGACCTACGACAACAGCGGCGGCGACATACCCACGATCAGCACCAATATCGACTTGAACAATCCGGCCAGTTTCGGCTGGCCCGGCGGCCGCGTGAACATCCAGGACGAGCGACGCAAGACCGAGACCAAGGGCATCCGCGGCAATCTCACCTGGGGCGATGCGCGGCTGAACCTCAAGGTCGGCGCAGCCTATGACGACGTCTCGCGTTCGATCCGCGGCTTCGACAACAGCCAGGCCTGGCAGAACGCGGTCTGCGGCAATCGCCCGAGCGTGTTTCTGCCCAGCCCCAACACCCAGCCGCCGTGCAACGGACTGGTTCAGCCGGGCGCGGCGCCCACTGGCTACCCGACCTATCCGGCCTTCGGCACCGGCTTCACGGCTGGGCAGACGGGCCCGGTGACCTATGCCGGCTCGCTGATATCGAACGCCCAGCTGCCCGGCTTCCTGCGGCCCACGTCGAGCGGCTTCGTGACGGTCGACTGGGATCGCTTCAAGGCCGCGTCCAACTATGACGCCTTCCACGACAGCGCGCCCGAATCCGGCGGCTCGAACACCGGCGCCAGCGGCGGCTATGTCCGCGAGAAGACGCTCGGTTTCTATGCCGAGATCAACGGCGACAGTCCGCTGGCCGGAGGCAACATCCAATATAATGCCGGCCTGCGCTATGTGCGGACCAAGCAGCAGATCGGCGGGCGCGTGACGGTGCCCGATCCGCGCAACGGCACCGATCCCGACGGCGCCGGTCCGCTGCCGAACACCTGCCCGGGAACCGGCAATCCGCGCGACGGCTCATGCTATCCGAACGTGGTCAACTTCATCTACACCGACTCGGATTACGACAATTGGCTGCCCTCGGCGAGCGCGGCCTTCCACATTACCGAGAATGCCGTGGTGCGTGCGGCCGCGTCGCGGACGATGACTCGGCCGAACCCCAATACGATGCTGCCCGGCCTCAATTTCTCGTCGCCCTCGGCCGACGCCGCGACGATCGGCAATCCGTCGCTCGATCCCTATCTCTCGACCAATCTGGACCTAGGCTTCGAATATTATACCGGCAAGGAAGGCTATGTCGGCTTCACGGCGTTCCGCAAGGCGCTGACCGGCTTCACCGTCAACAGTACGACCACCGTGCCGTTCGCGTCGCTGGCGCCGTTCGGGATCACCTATGACACGCTGTCGCCGACGCAGCAGGCGGCGATCAATTCCCGCGGCGGCCCGGGCAGCGCGACGATCAGCCAGCAGCAGCAAGTTAACGCGTCGGGCACGCTCAAGGTCAACGGGCTCGAAGTCACCTGGGTGCAGCCGCTCGATTTCCTGCTCGGGCGCTATCTCGGGCTCAACGGCTTCGGCTTCAACGCGAACCTGACGCTGATCGACCAGACCGGTTCGGGCGCGGCGCCCGCAGTGGCGGTCGGCGTGGCGCCGGTGACGTACAACATCACCGGCTATTATGAACGAGGCGGGTTGAGCGTGCGGCTGTCGACCACCTTCCAGCGCGGCTCGGTCTCGTCGGACGTGAACCAGAACGGCATCGGGCTCGCGCGGCTCTATTCGGACGATTACCAGCAGTTCGATATGACCGCGAGCGTCGACTTCGCCGAGCTGTTCGACCTGAAATGGGCGCCGCAGCTCACGCTCGACGTGATCAACCTCACCAAGGAGAAGCAGCGCAGCTACTTCCAGTTCGAGAACTCGGCCTTCACGCTCTACGAGCCCGGCCGCCAGGTGATGATCGGGCTCCGCGGCCGGTTCTAGGGGCGCGGTCGCTTCTGTCCGCAAACTGGCCGCCTTCGGGCGGCCTTTTTGCTGCTCGCTTTCCCCCGGGTTTCGACTGAGCTACCGGAAGGACCATGACTTCAACCGCACCGCTAATCGCCGGAATAGAACTCGGCGGCACCAAATGCATCGCGTTGCTCGGCACCGGCCCGGGCGACGTGCGGACGCAGAAACTGATCCCGACGACCGACCCGGCAACGACGCTGGCGGCGATCGAGGCCGTGCTCGACGGCTGGGAATTCGACGCGATCGGAATCGCCAGCTTCGGGCCGCTGCAACTTGACACCGGTGCCGTCGACTATGGCGCAGTCACCGCAACCACTAAGCCCGGCTGGACCGGGACCGATCTCGTCCGGCGGCTCGAGCGGCGCTATGCAAGGCCGATCGGCTTCCAGACCGACGTCAACGGCGCCGCGCTGGCCGAAGGGCGTTGGGGCGCGGCGCAGGGGCTGGCGACGCATGCCTATCTCACCATCGGCACCGGCGTCGGCGTCGGGCTGGTCGCCGGCGGCCGACCGGTGCAGGGCGTGGCGCATGGCGAGGCCGGGCACATGCGCGTGCCGCGCGCGGCCGGCGACACCTATCCCGGCTGGTGCCGCTTTCACGGCGATTGCGTCGAGGGATTGATCTCGGGCCCCGCGCTCGCCGAGCGCTTCGGTTGCCCGGGCAAGGAATTGCCGCATGACGGGCCCGAATGGGATTTGTTCGTCCACGATCTGGGCGGACTGCTCCACAACCTCGTCACCGTAGCCGCGCCCGAGCGGATCGCGATCGGCGGGGGCGTGATCGTGGCGCGCGAGCACCTGTTCCCGCGGCTGCGTGCGCGGCTGGCGGAGAGCCTTGGCGGCTATGGCTCGCTAGCGGGTTATGCCGGGGAACTGGATGCGCGGCTCGGCCCGCCGGGGCTTGGCGCGATGGCGGGGCCGCTGGGGGCGCTGGCGGTGGGGCTGGGCGCGATCGGCGTTTGAAGCGGCTCGGCTTGTCCGTTTACAATCCTCCCTCCGCCAGGGGGAGGTGTCAGGCGCAGCCTGACGGGGGAGGAAGCACAGCGGCCAGTTGATCGCTTACCTCCCCCTCCGTCGCCTTCGGCGCCACGTCCCCCTGGCGGAGGATTAGAAAGTGGCTGCTTCACATCAGATCACATCCATGTCGATCTTGTAATGGTGCCACGCGAAGATCGCCGCCGCGCCGCGGTGCGGGCTCCACGGCGCCGACCATTCGCGCAACAACTTCTCCGACGGGCGCTCGGGATGGCCGAGGATGCGGCCGATCTCGATCTGCACCGCAAGGTCGCCCGCGGGCCAGATGTCGGGACGGCCTTCGGCGAAGAGCAGATAGATTTCGGCGGACCAGCGGCCGATGCCCTTGATCCGGGTGAGCGCGGCGATCGCTTCCTCGTCGTCGGCGGGCAGATTGGCGAGGTCGAGCCGGCCGCTCGTCACTTCTTCGGCGAGGCTGCGGGCATAGCTCACTTTCTGGCGCGAAAGCCCGGCGGCGCGCAGAATCTCGTCCGAAGCGCGCGCCACCGTATTCGGATCGGTGAGGTCGCCGAGCCCCGCCGCGAGCTTGTTCCAGATCGATTGCGCCGCGGCGACGCTGACCTGCTGGCCGACGATCGTGCGGAGCAGCGTCTCGTAGCCGCGATCGCGCAGGCGCGGGGCCGGATAGCCGGCACGCGCCAGTGCCGTGGCGAAGGCGGGCTCGACCTTGGCCAGCGCATCGATCGAGTTTCGGATCTGGGTTTCGCTCAGGCCCATGGCCGGCATCCTTGAAACGAGGGGACGAAGGCGGCATGGGAACGGCCGGCCAAGGAGAATTGCATGCCCAAGCTTATCGTCGTGACCAGGGATGGGGAAGAACGCGAAGTCATGGGCGAAGCGGGTCTCAGCGTGATGGAAGTGATCCGCGACAATGGCTTCGACGAATTGCTGGCGATCTGTGGCGGCTGCTGCAGTTGCGCGACTTGCCATGTCCATGTCGATCCGGAATTTGCGGCCAAACTGCCGGTGATGAGCGAGGACGAGAATGATCTGCTCGACAGCTCCTCGGACCGCGACGAACGCTCGCGGTTGTCGTGCCAGCTCCAATTCACCCCCGCGCTGGACGGTCTCCGGGTGACGATCGCCGCCGAGGACTGAGCGCCCTGCGCTAGAGGCCGGCCACTTTCAGCATCGCCATCGGTGCGTCGCTACTCGTCGGTGTGACTTTCCATGTCACGCTCTTGCTCGCGCCGCTGGCCTTTGCGCCGTCCTCATTGTTCTGGCTGACGATCTCGGCATCGGTGACCAGCGTGAAGACGCCGTCGAGCCTGGCATTGGTGTCCTCGCCCATGCCGCTCATGCCGCCGTCTTTGTTCTCCGGCTTGGCGAAGCCGGCCGCCTTGACGCGGACCATGTCCTTGCCGCGCAGCTCGATCGCGACGAAGGGGAAGATCATCCCGGCATCCTGATTATAGGGGAAGACGAAATTGTGCGTCAGCTTCCCCGTAATCTCGTAATCGACATAGAACACGCCGTCGCCGCGATATTCGACGGTGCGATAGCCCGCTTCCTTGGCGACCTTCACGGCGATGTCGCGATATTCGGCTTCCTTCTTCGCTTTCTCGGCCGCTTTCTTGGCGGGATCGGGTGCGGGGGGCCCATCGGTGGTATTGTCGGCCAGGCCCGAGGTCGCCTCGCTCATCGCGCCGGTGATGTCGAGCGCGACGACTTCGCCCTTATAGGCATAGGTGAAGCTGCGATCGGCATGGATCGTCAGCGTCGACTGGAACTTGCCCGGCAGAAACAGGCACGCCGCGAGCGCGAGCGGCACGAGCAATGCGGCGGCGAGCGCCTTCCAGTGCTTCATCCTTATTCCCCCGTTCAGCCGCGTGCGGCGATGGCGTAGAGCGCTACCGCGGCGGCATTCGACACGTTCAGGCTTTCCACCTTAGGCGAGATCGGCAGCCGGGCAAGCTGATCGCAATGCGCCTCGGTATTCTGGCGCATGCCCTCGCCCTCGGCGCCGAGCACGAGGGCGATGCGCGCGTCGCCCATCACTTCGGCGAGCGTGCCCTTGGCATGGCCGGTGAGCCCGATCCGCCAGAAGCCCGCTTCGGCGATCTCTTCGAGCGCACGCGCGAGATTGACGACGCGGACCCAGGGCACGGTTTCGAGCGTGCCCGAAGCCGAGCGTGCCAGTGAACCCGATTCGGGCGGCGCGTGCCGGTCCTGCGTGACGATGCCGAGAGCGTCGAACGCCGCCGCCGAGCGCAGCACCGCGCCGACATTATGCGGGTCGGTGACCTGATCGAGCACCACCAGCGGCCGCCGATCGTCGGCGCCCTGCTGGAGCAGATCGCCGAGCCAGATCTCCTCGAGCGGATCGACTTCGGCGACGAGCCCCTGGTGCGGCGCGTCGCCCGGCACCAGCCGCGCGAGATCGGCGACATCGGCATAGGTGATCGGGATCACCGGCGGCAGATCGAGCGCCGCCAGCGCCTCGCGCGTGCCCCAGATCTTCCGGACGTTGCGCTCGGGATTGGCGAGCGCCGCCAGCACCGCATGCCGCCCATAGAAGCGCGGACGCGATGCCGGTGCCTGGCTCGGGCGATGACCTCTGCGGGCCATCAGTCGAGATCGTTCGGATTGGGCCAGGCGAACGGATCGGTCACGCTGGGCTCGGTGGGGAAGGGCATGCGCGGCAACGGTTTGTCGGCATTGGCGGCGTTGAGCAGGAAGCTCGCGAGGATCACTGCGCCCTGGCGCATATCGGCGGCCTTGATATGATCGAAGGTGTCGATGCTGGTATGGTGCAGCCGGCTGCCATAATCGAGCGGATCCTGGATGAACTGGAACGCCGGGATGCCGACCGCCGAGAAGAAGACATGGTCGGTGCCGCCGGTCTTGCGGATCGCGACGGTATTGGCGCCCATCGAACTGAACGGCGCGAACCAGTCGCGGAAAATCGGCACCACCGCGGCGTTGTTCTCGGCATAGATGCCGCGCAGCTTGCCTGAGCCGTTGTCGATGTTGAAATAGGCGGCAAGCTTGCCGTAATCGGCCTGGCGCGTGATCGGCCAGCGATTGGCCCAGCCATAGAAGCGCGCGAGCCCGGTCTCGGGCGTGCCAGGCTTGCGGGCGCGCGTCGCGATATGCTTCTCGACATAGTCCATCGAGCCGAGCAGGCCCTGCTCCTCGCCTGCCCAGAGCACGAAGCGGATCGTCCGCTTCGGCTTGACGCCCATCGCCTGGAGGATGCGCGCGGCTTCCATCACCATCGCGACGCCCGCGCCGTTATCGACGGCGCCGTCGCCCGCGGCCCAGCTGTCGAGATGCCCGCCGGCCATCACATAGGCGCCCGAGGGATCGCTGCCGGGGATGTCGGCGATGATGTTGTACGCCTTCGTGTCGGTGTCGACGAAATGGACGACATTCTCGAGCTCGACCACTGGGGCCGGGCCCTGCTTCGCAAGGCGGGCGAGGCGGCGATAATCCTCGGCGGCGATTTCGACGCCGGGAACCTGCTGGGTCTCGCCGGTCCCGAACAGATAGCCGGCGCCGTGCACCAATTTGCCGTCGCGCGGCGACATCGTCGCATAGGCGACCGCGCCCTCGGCCTTGAGGAACGCATCGAGCTTGGCCGAATATTCGAGCCGCTTCATCCGGCGGTCGCTTGCTTCCGGATCGTATTTGGGCTGCTCATAGACGTCGAGCTTCGCCAGATCGTCGCCGGTCAGCCGCCTGAACGCGGGATCGGTCGGCTCGGAGCCGTCATCGGGCAGCGTCACGAGCACGATCTTGCCCGCCAGCTTGCCGCGGTAGCGCTCGAAATGGCGCTCCTCGCTCATCGGCGCGACGATCACCGGGGCGCTGATCCGGCCCGCCGTAGCGGGGGTCCAGGCGATCGGGATCGCGGTCAGCGTGATCGGGCGCGGGCTGACCATGCGCGCGCTCGAACGTTCGATCCACCAGCCGCGGCCGAAATCGAAGCCTTCCTTGTGGACGTTCTTCAGGCCCCAGTCGCGGAACTTCGACGCGGTCCAGTCCTCGGCGGCGCGCATGCCCGGTGAATTGGTGAGGCGCGGGCCGATATGATCGGTCAGATGCTGCACGGTGAGCATCACTTCGGAGCGGTTGAAGCCTTCATCGAGGATGCGGCCGACCTCGGACCGGTCGACCGACTGCGCGGCGAGCGGGGAGGCGACGAGGGCGATGGCGGCGAGAGCGGCGGCTGTGCGCATGGGACTCCTGCGGGAATGGAGGGATGCGCGCGACGCTATGCGCCGCCGGGCATGTGCGCAAGGCGTTGACAGGTCGGGGTCGCTTCGGCATTGGACCGCCCTCGCTTCGCTGGCGGCACCATGGACAGGTGGCCGAGTGGTTAAAGGCAGCAGACTGTAAATCTGCCCGGGTTTCCCGTACGCTGGTTCGAATCCAGCCCTGTCCACCATCCCATGAAATGACGATTTCCGCCGATCCCCAACCATCCGGTTGAGCCAGGGACGGTTTCGGCGGGATCCAACCATTTGGTTGGATCCGGGAATGGCGGATTTGCGTGGTTTTCGGGCATTTCCGGCGGTTTGCCGGTTGACGAAGTTTACTGATGCATACGCGCGCGCGGGGGAGGGTACGCCGGGCCGGGCCGGGCCCGGCGGGGCGGGCTTTCTGCGGGGCGCTCATGCGCGAACGTACGCAGAACAAATCCTACATTGCCAGTGGCGTCGGGTGGGCGCGGTTCGAGTTCCCAAACGCATATCCCGGGCGACCTTCGTAGATCAGCCGGGCCGTAGCCGGCCCTTGCCTCCGACGCGTTCATCCCTAGGCTCCGCGACCCGAGAGGGAGGCAAGTGTGAAATCATTCCATTTTCTCTGGGCGGCCCTGTTTTCGCTCTTCGGCGGCACCGGCGCCCTGGCACAGGACGGCCAGCCAGCATCCTATGTCGTGGCCGACATATTCGTGATCCATTCGAAGATCCTCGGCGAGGACCGCAAGCTCGCCATCTACAACCCGGACAATGTCGGCGGAAACGTGCTTCCCGCCTATCCCGTCCTCTATCTGCTCGAAGAGAACGACATGCCGATGGTCGCGGGCATGGTGAAATACCTCTCCTCGTACAACGAACAGCTTCCGGCGATGTTGGTGGTAGGAATCGACGGCGCCGGCGAGCGCATCCGCGACCTGACGCCGACGCATTCGCTGTACGACAATCTGGGCAAGCTCGATTCGGATCCGCAATCCTGGCTGCGGCCGAGCGGGGGCGGGGACAAGTTCCTCCGCTTCGTCCGCGAGGAGGTCATGCCCTTCGTCGAGCGGAAATACCGGACCGCGCCGTTCAGGATCCTTGCAGGGCATTCGGTCGGCGGGCTGACGGCGATCCACGCGCTCGCGACGCAGCCGGACCTGTTCGACGCCTATCTGGCGGTCAGCCCATCTCTATGGTGGGACAAGGGAGCCTATCTCGACCAGGCGATCAAAAGGCTGCCGGCGTCGCCCTCTGCCAGGGAATTCCTGTTCGTCGCGGACTCGCCCGAAGCGGGGCCGTTTCCGATCTACATGAAGCGCTTCCTCGACGTGCTGGAGGTGCGCAAGGCCCGCGGATTTCCCTGGACGCACGCTTATTATCCGAACGAGACGCATGGCAGCATCGCCGCGAAAGCTTATTATGACGGGCTGCGGTTCCTCTATCCCCAATGGAATGTCGAGGACCCGAACCGGACCGCGCAATCGATCCGGAGCCATTATCGCAGGATGTCGGAGCGGCTGGGCTATGATGTGCAGCCGCCGTTCGGCATGGTCAGCGGCTGGGGTGAGGACCTGCTGCGCAGGGAGAAATTCGACGACGCGATCGAAGTCTATCGCATCAACGCCGGCAATTTCCCGACCAGCGCGGCCGCGCACGGCCAACTCGGCGACGCCTATCTCCGCAAGGGCGACCGGGCGAGCGCCGTGGCGAGCTATGGAAGAGCAGTCGCGCTGGCTCCCGAGGACAAGGAGCTGAAAGCCAAACTCGACTCGGCGAGGAAGTGAGTCGCGCCGTGGGGCACCTCGACACTGGTACCTTTTGCATCGGCACTAACTCCCATTATGTGGGTCAAAATGCCACATGTCGTAATTTACTTCCAATCTTCCCGGACGCAGCTATCCTGTAGCCGGGCAAGCCGAAGAAAGGCGCTCGCGGCGGAATCGCCAATGGGAGGAGGAAGGGCAAATGCCGCAGCCTTGGCGGAGAGCCATCCGGGCCCGCGGCGTCGTGGCTGCCGGGTGCCTGCTCCTTTCCGGTTGCGCGACGGGCGCCCTGGATTCCCGGCCGCCTGGTCCAATTGCGTCCGACTGGCGAGTCGAGGCCGAGCGGCCGGCGCGCGTCCGCTTCGGCGAGGTTATCGACGTGGATACGCCAGCGGGTTTGTCGCTCTGGCTCAAGCGGGAACTCGTCGGCCCGGTGGCGATCGAATTCGATGCCCTGGCGGTGTCCGAGGGCGGGGCGAATGACGCGGTCAGCGACCTCAATGCCTTCTGGATGGCGACGGATCCCGCCGTGCGGGATGGTTCGGTGTTCGCGAAGAAGCGGTCCGGCGCGTTCGCGGGCTATGACGACCTCGAGACCTATTATGTGGGGATCGGCGGCAACCGGAACACGACGACGCGTTTTCGCCGCTATGTCGCGCAGCCGGGCAATCGGCCTCTGCTGCCGGGGCACGATCTGAAAGGCGCGGAGAATCTCCTCGTTCCCAATCGCTGGACGCATGTGCGGCTGATCGCCGACGGCCGCGCGATCGCCGTCGAGCGCGACGGGCGGCGGATCTTCGAACTCGACGACGCCGAGCCTTATCGGCGCGGCTGGTTCGCGCTGCGCACCACCAAAAGCCATTTGCGCATCCGCAATCTGCGCATCGGAAAACCATAGGAGAGAGACATGCGCCTGACGCGGCGGACGATGATGCAGGGCACGATATTGTCCGCGGCAGTCGCGGGCGCGGCTCCGGCGATGGCGCAGGCGCGGCGGGGTAAGGCGGTCGAGGCGCCGATCCGCTGGATCGACGGCGCCGCGCCCGAACGCCATGCTGGCCAGACTTTCGGCGTCGCCTGGGCGCGCGGGGCACTGGCCAAGGGGCAGGCGCTCACGGTGCGCGGCGCGGACGGCGACGTGCCGTCGCAGAGCTGGCCGACCGCCTATTGGCCCGACGGCTCGATCAAATGGACCGCGCATGCCGTGCCCGCCGGGACGGCCCCCGACAAGCTGGTCGTCGCCGGCGGCCGCCCGGCGCTGCCCGCTGCGCCGGTTTCGGTGCGCGAGACCGCGGATGCCGTCTTCATCCGCTCGGGCGCGCTCGAATGGGAGATCGGCCGCACCGGTCCGGCGGCGATCCGCTCGGTGAAGAATGGCGAGCGCACGCTGCTCGCCAATGCCCGTCTGCTCGGCGAGATCCGCGCCGGTTCGCCCGAAGGCGAGCGCATCGCCCTTACCGGCACCATCGAACGCGCTGTGGTCGAGCAGAAGGGGCCGGTGCGCGCAGTCGTGCGGCTCGAGGGGCGTCATGTCGGGGGCGGGCGTTCGGTGCTGCCGTTCGTGGTGCGGCTCTATGCCTATGCCGGGTCGGACGCGCTGCGCGTGGTGCACAGCTTCATTCTCGATATCGACGCGACCGATCATATCTCGGCGCTCGGCATTGCCACCGACGTGCCGATGCGCGGGCCGCTGCACGATCGCCACATCCGCCTCGCCACTGCCGATGACGCGATGTTCGTCGAGGCCGTTCGGCCGCTCACCGGCCTCCGCCGCGATCCGGGCAAGGCGGTCCGTGAGGCGCAGGTCGCCGGCCGCGCGGTGCCGGCTGAGATGCGCGATCCGGTTGGCAAGCTGCTTGAGCGCATTCCGGCCTGGAATGATTTCAGCCTCTCCCAGCTATCGGCCAATGGCTTCACGCTGACCAAGCGCACCGCGGACGGCCATGCCTGGATCGATTCGGACGAAGGCCGCCGCGCGCCCGGCTTCGGCTATGTCGGCACGCCGCAGGGCGGGGCGGGGATCGCCGCGCGCTATTTCTGGCAGCGCCACCCGACCCAGATCGACGTCCGCAATGCTGCTTCGGACACCGCCAGCCTCACCGCCTGGCTCTGGTCGCCCGACGCGAAGCCGATGGACCTGCGCGCTTATCACGGCACGATGGGGATGGAAGGGTTCGACGCGCAGAACCAGGGCCTCGACATCACCTATGAGGATTACGAGCCCGGCTGGGACGACCCCAAGGGCATCGCGCGCACCAGCGAGCTGATGCTCTGGGCATTCGACGCGACCCCCGAGACCTCGCGCCTCCAGGCGCTCGCCCGCGCCGCCGCGACTCCGCCGCAATTGATGGCCGATCCCGCGCATCTCCATGCCGCCGGCGTGTTCGGCGACTGGAACCTGCCCGATCGCTCGACGCCGCAGCGCGCCTTGATCGAGGACCAGCTCGCCAATCTGATCGATTTCTATGCGGGCGAAGTCGACCGGCGCAGCTGGTACGGCTTCTGGGATCATGGCGACGTGATGCACAGCTACGACAGCGACCGGCATCAGTGGAAATACGACATTGGCGGCTTCGCCTGGGACAATAGCGAGCTCTCGACCGATCTGTGGCTATGGTACGCCGCGCTCCGCTCGGGCGACGCGAAGATTTGGCGGCTCGCCGAGGCGATGACTAGGCACACCGGCGAAGTCGACGTCTATCACATGGGCCGCTTCGCCGGGCTCGGCACGCGCCACGGCGTCCAGCACTGGAGCGACAGCTCGAAACAGCCGCGCGTCAGCAACGCCGCCTATCGCCGCATCTTCTATTATCTCACTGCCGACGAACGCGTCGGCGATCTGATGCGCGCGCTGGGCACTTCGGAGCAGACGCTCGCGCATGTCGAGATCGGGCGCAAGACCGCCGCGCCGAAGGAGGATCTGCCCGAGGGGGTGATCCAGATGTCGTTCGGCACCACCTGGGCAGTGTGCGCGGGCGCCTGGCTCACCGAATGGGAGCGCACCGGCGACACGAAATGGCGCGATCGCATCGCCGCGGGGATGGACAGCATCGGCCGCATGCCCAACGGCTGGCTGACCGGCGGGGCGCCCTATGACCTCAAGAGCGGGCGCTTCCTCAGCCGCGATACGATCGGCATCTCGCATCTCAATTCGGTGTTCGGCGCGGTCGAGATTCAGGCCGAACTGATCCAGCTCATCGAAATGCCGCGCTTCCGCGACGCGTGGTTCGATTATTGCCGCTGGTACAATGCCCCGCGCGACGAATGGGCGGCGAAGTTCGACAAGCCCTATGGCGGGCGCAACCTGAAGCAGGGGCATTCGCGGCTCACTGCCTATGTGGCGAAGCAGACCAGCGATGCGGCGCTGGCGCGGCGCGCGGCAGCGGAATTCTATTCGGGCGAGGCGGGGATGCGCGTCCTGAAGGGCGATCCGCGCGTGAAGCTGCCCGGCGGCGTGGTCGAATGGCCCGGGGTCTCGACCAACGGCTCGGCGCAATGGGGTCTGGCCGCGATCCAGACGCTGGCGCTGGTGCCCGAGGCGCTGGACACGGTGCCGATCCCGATGCGGGCGCCACGGGCGGACCAGGCGAATCCGGAGCAGCCGCCGGGCTACCGGCCTTAACTTGACTCGGTTGGCGGAAACGCGATCGATCTCGCAACATTCTTACGCGAGCGTTGCGTACGCTTCTCCTTGTTCGACAGATAGAAAGAGCGGCGGCAACAGCCGACCGTGCGAGCAAAGCAGGCGAAATCCTACATTGCAAGCCGTCGGCCAACCCGCTCTGTGCTCCGGCCAACGCTCCGGCCTTCGCCGGAGCACGGGGGTCAGAATACCGCGCTCACCAGTTGACGGAACGCGTCGGCGCGGTGGCTCATCGCATGTTTGGCTTCGGGGTCCATCTCGCCATAAGTGACGTCGTGGCCGTTGGGCACGAAGACGGGATCATAGCCGAAGCCGTTCTCGCCGCGCGGCGGCCAGACCAACACGCCGTCGGCCCGGCCCTCGAACCATTCGACATGGCCGTCGGGCCAGGCGAGCGCGAGCGCGCAGACGAAATGCGCGTCGCGGCCGGTCTCGGGCGGCAGCGCCGCGAGCTTGTCCTCGACGCGCTGCATCGCGATCGAGAAGTCCTTGGTCTCGCCCGCCCAGCGCGCCGAGAAGATGCCCGGATCGCCGTTCAGCGCCTCGACGCACAGTCCGCTATCGTCGGCCAGCGCGGGAAGCCCCGAAAGATCCGCCGCCTGCAGCGCCTTCAATTCGGCATTGGCGACGAACGTCGTGCCCGTTTCCTCGGGCTCGGGCAGATCGAGATCGGCGGCCGACACCGGCTCGATGCCGTGAGGGCCGAGCAGTGCCCGGATCTCGCGCACCTTGCCGGGGTTGTGGCTGGCGATGACCAGCTTGCCGGGCTGAAGCTTGCGGATCATCTGGGGGGTATCGCCTTCGCCGCTCATGCCACTGCCTTCAACTGCGCAGCGAAGATCTGGTTGCAGCCTATCCGCGCGAGACGAAGCAGACGAAGCAGGCCTTCCTCGTCATAACACGCCCGTTCGGCGGTGGCCTGCGCCTCGGCGATCTTGCCGTCGGCGAGCAGCACGAAATTGGCATCGGCATCGGCAGCCGAGTCCTCGTCATAATCGAGGTCGAGCACCGGATTGCCCTGATAGATGCCGCAGCTCACCGCGGCGACCTGCGTGAGGATCGGGTCCTTTTCGAGCAGTCCGGCGGCGAGCAGCTTGTTGGTGGCGATGCGCAGGGCCACCCAGGCACCGCTGATCGCCGCGGTCCGGGTGCCGCCATCGGCCTGAATCACGTCGCAATCGAGCGTGATCTGGCGCTCGCCGAGCAGCTTCAAGTCGGTGACTGCGCGCAGCGAACGGCCGATCAGCCGCTGGATCTCCTGGGTGCGGCCGGATTGCTTGCCCTTGGCCGCCTCGCGCTGGCTGCGGGTGTGGGTGGCGCGCGGCAGCATGCCGTACTCGGCGGTGACCCAGCCCTCGCCCTTGCCGCGCAGCCAGGGCGGGATCCGCTCCTCGATGCTCGCGGTCACCAGCACGCGCGTGTCGCCGAAGCCGATCAGCACCGATCCTTCCGCGTGGCGCGTGAAGTTGGGTTCGATGGTGATGCTGCGCATCTCGTCGGGGGCGCGGCCGGATGGGCGCATCGGTTCATTCTCCTGAAAAGTCGATCCGGGCACGTAGACGGTGGAGCGCGAACGCGCCAGTGTCGGCGCATGATCCGTTGGAGGGTGCGATGAAGCAGTGGCTGGCAATGGGTGTCGCGACGATCGCGCTGGCCGGATGCATCCCCGCGAGCCGGGCGCCGCAGGGGCCGGTGCCGATCGAGGGCGATTCGATCACCTATGCGACCGGGCCCTGCTTCGGCCGTTGCCCGGTCTATTCGATCACGGTGCATCCCGACGGCACGGGCGTGTTCGAGGGCAAGCGCTTCACTGCGGTGACCGGCACGCGCAGCTTCACGCTGAGCCGTGCCGAATATGACGCCTTCGCCGCGCGGCTGGCGCCCTATCGGCCCACGAGTGGGCAGGTGCGCTACGCGGCCGACAATCCGCTTTGCACCGGGTTCGCCACGGACATGCCCAGTGTCGATGTGACGTGGACCCGCGCGATCGGCGACAGTCAGAACCTCCATTATAATTTCGGCTGCAGGCTGGCGAAGGACACCCGCATCGCCGATGCGCTGGGCGGTGCGACCGATGGTTTGCCGATCCAGGACCTGATCGGCGAGCGGCCGTGATCCCCCTCTACCGCTTGCGGGAGAGGGAGGGAGCCGGCGCAGCCGGCGGAAGGGTGAGGGTGTGTGGGGGCCGCAGGGACTATCCTCCCCGTCTCACCCTCACCCAACCCTCTCCCGCAAGCGGGAGAGGGCTTTTGAGTCGTTGAGACCGGCACCACCTTCGCTACATAGGACTTCATGACCACCCCGCCGATCCATGAACTCACCGATCGCGCGCGCGACGTGTTCCGGATCGTCGTCGAATCCTATCTCGACAGCGGCGCGCCGGTGGGATCGCGCACGATCTCGAAGATCTCCGCGCTCAATCTGTCGCCCGCCTCGATCCGCAACGTCATGCAGGATCTTGAGGAAGCGGGCCTGCTCGCCGCGCCGCATACCAGCGCCGGGCGCATGCCCACCCAATCGGGCCTTCGCCTGTTCGTCGACGGGATGATGCAGGCAAGTGCGCCTTCCGCCGAGGAGCGCGCCGCGATCGAATCGCGCGCGGGGCAGACCGGACCGATCGAGGAAGCGCTGGCGAGTACCACCGCGGCGCTCTCGGGCCTGTCGGCTTGTGCAGGGCTGGTGCTGGTCCCGAAGGCCGAGCCGGTACTGCGCCAGTTCGGTTTCGTGCCGCTGAGCCACGATCGCGCGCTTGCCGTGCTGGTCGGCGAAGACGGTTCGGTCGAGAATCGGGTGGTCGAGATCCCCGGCGGGATCGATCCCGCCTCGCTCCAGCAGGCGGCGAACTACATGAACGCGATGCTCGGCGGGCTGACGCTCGGCGAGGCGCGCGCACGGATCGAGCGCGACCTCGGTCTGCAGCGCGCGGCGCTCGACAGCGCGGCCGCGGCCCTGGTCGAGCGGGGCCTCGCGGTTTGGACCGAGGACGGCGATCGCCGCCCGGTGCTGATCGTGCGGGGGCAGGCGCGGCTCATCGACACCGCCGCGGCCGAGGATCTCGATCGCGTCCGCCAGTTGCTCGACGAGCTCGAGGGCAAGGAGGAGATCGCGCGGCTGCTCGACAGCGCGCGCGAAGGCGAGGCGACGCGCATTTTCATTGGATCGGAAAACAAGCTTTTCGCGTTGTCGGGCTCGTCGGTGATCGCCAAGCCGGTGCGCGCGCTCGACGGGCGCGTGGTCGGCGTGGTCGGCGTGATCGGTCCCACGCGGTTGAACTATGCGCGTGTCGTGCCCATGGTGGATTTCACGGCGGCCACATTGGCCCGGTTATTAGCCTGACGAACAGGGAATCATGTCGAACGAGAATGAGAAGATGAGCGCGGACGTGCAGGACGCGGAGACCAACCTTCGTGAGGAGACCGCAGAGGCGGCTCCGGAAGTGGCCGAGCACGATCGCGCCGCAGAGCTGGAGGCGCAGCTCGCCGAGGCGCGCGCCGCGGTGCTCTATGCGCAGGCCGAGACGCAGAATGTCCGCCGCCGCGCCGAGAAGGAGGCGCAGGACGCCCGTGCGTATGCCGCGACTGCCTTTGCACGCGATATCCTGTCGGTGTCCGACAATCTGACGCGTGCCCTTGCGGCGATCCCTGCCGATCTGCGCGAGGACGAGAAGCTCAAGGGGCTGGTCACCGGCCTCGAGGCTACGGGCCGCGAGATCGATTCGGTGTTCGCGCGCCACGGCATCTCGAAGATCATCGCGGTCGGCGAGGCGCTCGATCCCAATCGCCACCAGGCGATGATGGAAGTCCCCTCCGCCGATGCCGAGCCCGGCACCGTCGTGCAGGAGATCCAGACCGGCTATATGATCAAGGACCGACTGCTGCGTCCGGCGCTGGTCGGGGTGGCGAAGAAGCCGGACTGATCCGGCCTCCCGGCGGCTTTCATGAAGCTTTTTTAATTTGACCTTGCCGGGCGCGATCGCCACTTCGCGCCTGGGCACGCAGCCGCGCGCCTTTTCCGCAACGGTCCTCGAGAAGGGTCATGTCCAGCAACGATCATAGTCGATCGACCGAGCCGTCCGAGGCCGTCGCGCTGAGCTGATCCGTCACCTCGCGCCGGCCCCGGGCGGCCGGTCGGCAGTGAGGTGTTTCATGAACGCAGCTATCCGTTTCCTAGCAGACCTGCGCCGTATCGGCGCCGGCAGCGATCCCCATGCCCTGTTCGACGAGCGGCTGACCTTTGGTCAGAAGCTGGCCGACCGCGTCGCCGCCGTTGGCGGCTCGTGGGGCTTCATCATCGGCTTCGGCGTCTTCCTCGGCGCCTGGGCGATCCTCAACACCGTGATTCTGGCGGCGCACGCCTTCGATCCGTTTCCCTTCATCTTCCTCAATCTGATGCTGTCGATGCTCGCGGCATTGCAGGCGCCGGTGATCATGATGAGCCAGAACCGCCAGGCGGCGAAGGACCGGTTCGAGGCGCGGCTCGATTACGAGACCAACCAGCGCGCCGAGACCCAGATCGAGGCGCTGCACGACAAGATCGATACGCTGCGCGAGGAACTGGCCCGGCTCGCGGCGCAGCCGATGGGGCGAGGATAGAAATTCGCTATTGCGGATCATTCGCATTAAACGCTAGAGGCTGGGTCGGCTCCCTGTCGGGCCGGCCTCAGCGGAGGTGATATGTACCAGTATCTCGATCGGACAATGCCCGAACTGGCGGCCGGCGACGCCTTGCTCGTCTGGGCGATGCGGCAATGGGTCGGGGCGATACGCGGCGGGCGCTGCCCGTGCGCGGCACTCGGCCCCACCTTTGCCGAACGCCGGCTCGGCGCGATGCTGGCCGACTTCAACATCGCGATGATGCTGCTCGATCGCGAGGGCCATGCGCAGCTCCAGTTCCGCCCGGTCGGCTGCGGCCGGGTGAGCGACGACGAGGCGCTGCTGCTTTCGCTTCATGCTGCGGCTGCGCGGGGTGAAGAAATCCTTGTCGGCAGAATCGCCGAAGCGCTGGTAAAGCCCGCCGCGCAACGCTCGCTCCAGTTCGCCGCCGGCCGCATCGCGCTTTTCATGGCGGGCTGAGCGCCGCCTTCACCATTTCGACCAGGACCTACGAATGAACATGCATGCCCGTCCGCCGCAGCTGCTCCCCGAGCATGCCGCCTTCCAGACCTGCCAGGTGCGGTGGGTGCGGCATTGGAACGAGCATCTGTTCAGCTTCGCGCTCGAGCGCCCGGCGAGCTTCCGCTTCCGTTCGGGCGAGTTCGTGATGCTCGGCCTCGAAGGCGAGGGCAAGCCGCTGATGCGTGCCTATTCGATCGCCAGCCCGACCTGGTCCGACGAGCTCGAATTCCTGTCGATCAAGGTGCCCGAGGGTCCGCTCACTTCGCGGCTCCAGACGATCCGCGAGGGCGACCAGCTCTATCTCGGCAAGAAGCCCACCGGCACGCTCGTCTCCGACGCGCTGCTGCCCGGCCGCCGGCTGTTCATGCTCTCGACCGGGACCGGCCTCGCACCGTTCCTCAGTATCGCGCGCGATCCCGATATCTATGACGCGTTCGGCCAGATCGTGATCGTCCACAGCACGCGCCGGGTGAGCGACCTCGCTTATCATGACGAGCTCACCGCGCAGCTGGCCGGCGATCCGCTGGTCGCGGACCAGGCGCTGCTCCAGTTCCATTATATCCCGACGGTCACGCGCGAACCGTTCCGCACCACCGGGCGGATCGGCCAGCTGATCGAGGACGGCTGGCTGTTCCAGCCGCCGGTCGCGGGCGACCGCGCGCTCAACCCGGAGACGGATCGCGTGATGCTGTGCGGCAGCAGCGAGATGATCAAGGATTTCTCGGCGATGCTCGAGCGCCACGGTTTCCACGAAGGTTCGAACGCCAATCCCGGCACCTTCGTGGTCGAACGCGCCTTTGTGGGCTGATGCCTCGGTACTCCCCCTCCCTCCTAGGGAGGGGGTTGGGGGTGGGTAGAAAGGGTCGGGCCCGATGCCCGGCCTTTTCTTCGTTCCACCCATCTCGTAGGGCTCGCTGTGCTCGCACCCACCCCCAGCCCCTCCCTTGCAGGGAAGGGAGCTTCAAGGGCAGGTGACGCCGACGGCACAAGCCCCTATCTCCGCCCCATGTCTTCGCGCTTCGATTCCGTCCCGCACCGCCGCGCATTGATCGATCGGCGGGCCGTTGCCGAACGGCTCGCCGCGATCGAGGCGTCCGATCCCACTGCGCTGCGCCGCGCCGCGACCGTCGAACTGAAGGCGGCGCTGGATGCGGGTCAGGGGGAGATTGCCCGGCGGTTGCGCGAACACCCTTCGCGCGGGCACGAAATGGCGGCGGCGGGGGCGTTCCTGATCGATCAGTTGCTCCGCCTGCTGTGGGATTTCACGATTGAGCGGCTGCACCCCAACCACAATCCCAGCGCCGGCGAGCGGCTGACGCTGATCGCGGTCGGCGGCTATGGCCGCGGCGAGATGGCGCCGCATTCGGACATCGACATCGGTTTCCTGACGCCGTGGAAGGTCACCGGCTGGTGCGAGCAGGTCATCGAATCGATGCTCTATTCGCTGTGGGACATGCAGCTGAAGGTCGGGCATTCGTCGCGCTCGCTCGACGACATGATCCGCCAGGCCAAGGCCGATGTGACGGTGCGCACCGCCTTGCTCGAGGCGCGCTATGTGTGGGGCGATACCGCGCTGTACGACGAGGCGGCGCAGCGCTTCAAGGTCGAGATCCAGGCCGATACGGCGCGCGATTTCATCGCCCAGAAGCTCGCCGAGCGCGATGCGCGGCACAAGCGCATGGGCGACAGCCGCTACGTGGTCGAGCCCAACGTCAAGGAAGGCAAAGGCGGCCTGCGCGATCTCCACGCGCTCTTCTGGATCGGCAAATACGCGTACAATGTCCGCGAGCCCGCCGAACTGGTCGAGGCGGGGCTGCTCACGCCCCACGAATATCGCCAGTTCCGCCGCGCCGAGAATTTCCTCTGGGCGGTGCGCTGCCAGCTCCACACGCTCACCGGCCGCGCCGAGGACCGGCTGACCTTCGACGTCCAGCCCGAGATCGCCGAGCGGATGCGCTATGCCGACCGCCCCGGCAAATCCAAGGTCGAGCGCTTCATGCATTTCTACTTCCTTCAGGCGAAGGTGGTGGGCGATCTGACCGGGGTGTTCCTTGCGCATCTCGACGAGAAATTCGCGGCGCGAGGCTCGCGCTTCGGCTTTCCGCGGCTGTTCAAGAGCCCCCGAAAACTCCACGGCTTCACGCTCGAGCGCAGCCGGCTGGCGATCCCGCGCGACAATTTCTTCCAGGAAGATCCGGTCCGGCTGATCGAGATCTTCCAGCTCGCCGATCTCCACGGCCTCGAGATCCATCCCACCGCGATGCGCGCCGCCACGCGCGACGCGCGGCTGGTCGACGATGTCCGGGACGATCCGCGCGCCAACGCACTGTTCCTCGACGTGCTGACATCGCCGCGCACGCCCGAGCTGGTGCTCCGCTGGATGAACGAGGCGGCGGTGTTCGGCCGTTTCGTGCCCGATTTCGGCCGCGTCGTCGCGCAGATGCAGTTCGACATGTACCATCACTATACGGTCGACGAGCATTCGATCCGCGCGATCGGGCTGCTCAACCAGATCGAGAAAGGCGAGCTCAAGGAAGACCATCCGCTCGCCACCGGCATCTTCGAGCAGATCATTTCGCGCCGCGCCTTGTTCGTCGCTGTGCTGCTCCACGACATCGCCAAGGGCCGGGGCGGCGATCACTCGGTGCTGGGCGCCGAAGTCGCCGAACGGCTGTGCCCGCGCCTCGGACTGAGCCCCGCCGAGACCGAGACGGTGGCGTGGCTGGTGCGCTGGCATCTGCTGATGTCGGCGACTGCGTTCAAGCGTGACCTCAGCGACTTCAAGACGATCCTCGATTTCGCCGAGAATGTGCAGAGCCCCGAACGGTTGCGCATGCTGTTGATCCTGACGATCGTCGATATCCGTGCGGTCGGCCCCGGCGTCTGGAACAGCTGGAAGCGCCAGCTTCTCACCAATCTGTTCGACTCCGCCGAGGAGGTGCTTCGCCTCGGCCACAAGCAGAAGGGCCGCAGCGAGCGCATCGCCGCCAAGCAGGAGGACCTCGCGGCGATCCTCGGCTGGACCGGCGAGCGCATGGCCGCGCTCAAGAAGAGGCTGACCGAGCCATACTGGATCGCCGAGCCCCTCGACGTGCTCGAACGCAATGCCCGCCAGATCGACGCGGCGGGCGATCAGCAGCTTTCGATCGAGGCGCAGGTCTATCCCGATCGCGGCGCGACTTTGGTGACGGTCTATGCCTCGGACCATCCCGGGCTGTTCTATCGCATCGCCGGCGCGATCCATGTCGCGGGCGGCAACATCATCGACGCGCGCATCCACACCACGCGCGACGGCATGGCGCTCGACAATTTCCTCGTCCAGGATCCGCTCGGCCGCCCGTTCGACGAGGAGGCGCGGCTCAACCGGATCAAGGCGAGCATCGCCGATTCGCTCGCCAATCGTTCGAAGCTGCAGGAACGCCTCAAGACCCGCCCGCTGTCGCGCCCGCGTGCCGATGCATTCCCGATCGAGCCCAATGTGCTGATCGACAACAAGGCGTCGAACCGCTTCACCGTGATCGAAGTCAACGCCCGCGATCGCCCGGCCCTGCTGTGCCACCTTGCCTTCGCATTGTTCCAGTCGAAGGTGACGATCCATTCGTCGCATGTCGCGACCTATGGCGAGCGCGCGGTCGACACCTTCTACCTGACCGATCTGATCGGTGATAAGATCGAGAGCGCGGCACGATTGAAGACGATCGAGCGCCGCCTGCTCGAAGCCGCGGCGGGGCAGGACATCGCCCAGGCCGCCTGACGAAAGGGGACATGCATGCCGGTGATCGGATTGGGCGGTTTCTTCTTCCGCGCGCAGGATCCTGAAGCGCTGACGATTTGGTACCGCGAGACGCTGGGCGTGGGCGGCGGCTGCGGCAAGGACGAGCAGGGGCAGTCGAGCGACTGGTTCTGGTATCCCGAGCCCGGCCCGGTGGTGTTCGCGCCGTTCAAGGCGACCACCGATTATTTCGCCCCGGACAAGAGCTGCATGCTCAACCTGCGCGTCCGCGACCTCGACGGGCTGCTCGAACAGCTCAACGCGCTGGGGATCGAGATCACCACCAAGGACGAATGGGACACGCCGGAGACGGGCCGCTTCGCGCGGATCCACGATCCGGAGGGCAATCCGATCGAGCTTTGGGAACCGCCGGCGGCGTGAGGGCACAGGCGCGCGGCGGGGATATTTCCCTGGCGGTTGACTCAGGCGAAGCTGATGCACTTTGTTGTCGGGTCAGCGAAACCCCGAGGTCCCGTGGCAAACGATTTCCCCCATGGCACTGTCCACCAGGCAGGTGACGACCTGCAGGCAGCAGTTCGAGCGGATCCCAAGGTCCTTGCCCTGTGGGAAAGCCTGACGCCGCTTGGCCGGAATGAATTCATCTGCTGGGTCGACGATGCGAAACAGCCAGCAACCCGCCAACGTCGCATCGAGCGAACCCGTGAAGAATTGATGGAGGGGAAGAAGCGGCCCTGCTGCTGGGCGGGTTGCATCCACCGCACCGACAAGGCGCCAAGCCGATGGCAACAGGCGGTCCTGATCGATCAGAAGGGACAGAATCGCCCCTAGGTTGAGGACTCCGTCACCCAGGCCCTGAGCCGGGGTCCCGCTGCCTTCAGGCCGAGCAGAAGAAGCAGTAAGAGCGTCAACGCTCTTACTGCTTCCGCCAGATTCGCAGGTTATCGACTTCCATCTTCGGCGGGAAGGCGGCGTCGTCGTTTCCGTCCTGGCTGCCCTGGCCGTCGACCGCGAGTTTGAGGATCAGATATTGCGGGCTGGCGGAGGGCTAGGGCGTATCGACATTCGAACGACTCCCCTCCTCTCCCTGTGGGAGAGGTGACGAAGCTTGGCACCCCGGCTTTCGCCGGGGCTAGCGTAGTTGGGTGAGGGTGTCCTGTCATTGAGAGATGAGCAGGTTCAGACTGCCCCGCGATAAGCCCTAGGTCGCGGGGGCGCCTGACGCCGCTTACGCCGGCAGGCGGTAAGGTGCGCGGTAGCGGGGCGTGATCAGGGCGTTGGCCTCGGCATCGTCCTTGAACTGGCCCGCCGCGGCGTTCCAATGGACCTTGCGGCCGGTACGCCAGGCGACATTGCCCATCTGACAGACGATGGCCGTGTTGGCCGCCGATTCGATGGGGCAAGCGGGCGTGCGTGCGCGATCCTTCACACAGGCGATGAAGTTCGCCGTGTGCCGATCGAGCCCGTTGTCCGAAGCCTTGGTGACGGGAATTTCCGGGGTCAGTGCCTTGCCGTTGCTCGTCTCCGGCGAGACCCACCATTTGCCGCGGTCCACCACCAGCGTGCCGGTCTCGCCCACGAAGGCCACGCCATGGTCACCGCCGCCGAAGGGGCCGTTGCTGATGCCGACCGCATGCTCCCATTCCACCGAATAATTGCCGAAGTCGAAGATGGCGGTCTGGGTGTCCGGAGTCTCCATGGCCGAGTCCGGATAGCCATAGGCACCGCCCAGCGAGCTGACGGAGTTCGGCGCCTGGGCCTTCATGCCCAGCAAGGCGATGTCCATCAGGTGGACGCCCCAATCGGTCATCAGGCCGCCGGCATAGTCCCAATACCAGCGCCAGCTGAAGTGGAAGCGGTTGGGATTGAAGGGACGCAGGCGCGCCGGGCCGAGCCAGCGGTCATAGTCGACGCCCGGAGGCGCCGCCTGGTCGGGCTGCGGAGCGACGTTCTTCATCCAGCCCATATAGGCCCAGGCCTTGACCTTCCGTACCCGGCCGATGCCGCCGGAATGGACATGGGCGATGGCGTCGGCCCAATGCTGGTTGCTGCGTTGCCATTGGCCGACCTGGACCACGCGGTTGTGGCGCTGCTTGGCGGCTACCATCGCGCGGCACTCGGCGATCGAGTTGCCGAGCGGCTTTTCGCAATAGGCGTCCTTGCCCGCCGACATGGCATCGGTGAGCTGGAGCGCGTGCCAGTGATCGGGCGTGGCGATGATCACCGCGTCCACCGACTTGTCGTCGAGCATGCGGCGATAGTCGTCGTAAAGCCGCGGCGTGCGGCCGGAGGCCTTTTGCAGCTCGGTACCGCGGCCGGTAAGGACCGTGGCGTCCACGTCGCAGAGGGCGACAGGGGTGACGTCGGCCCCTTTCATCATCGCCGTGAGGTTCGCCCAGCCCATGCCCTTGCAGCCGATCAGGCCTACCTGGACCTTGTCGTTGGCGGAGACGCGGCGGCGCCGGGCGAAGGCCTCGCCGAGCGGCGTCACGGTAGCGGCCGAGGCAGCAAGACCGCCAACGAGGAGGGTGCGGCGATCGAAGCTGGCGGTCATATTGGTTCCCCTCCTGATTATTGTGCCGGCCTTGGTAGCGCTAAAATGCCCAGTCGCAAGGGTGCAAAACGTCTATTACCGGACGAACTGAATGATAGCATTCCAGTCCACCGTCCGCTCATGTTGAGGCCTCGACCGGCGGCCGCCTGGCGGCATCAGCTGCAATCGCGCAGGTTGCGGAAGGCGCCGCTGGAATTGTTCCCCACCCAGAGTGCGGCGCGGCCGCCGGTTTCCTGAGTCAGCAGGGGCAGATCGAGCTGCGGCGTCGCGGCGCCATTGACGAACGCCTGCATCCGCCCGCTGCGAAAGCGAACCATCAGGTGCACCCAATGGTCCGGATCGGGCGCCGAACCGATCGCGCTTTCATAGACGCCGGGCGAGCGCTCGCGCAGCACCGGCCAGGGATGGTCCGGCATCGACATATATTGCAGGCTATGGGCGGCTAAGGCGGGATCTTCCGAGCGGAACCTGAATGGCCGCACATAGACGACGTCGTACCTGTCCTTATCCACGCCGCGAAAGGCGATGCCCACGAAGCTGCGACCGACCTCGTTCGATCCGCGCACTTCCAGCGAAAGGCAGCCCTCGGTGCGCGCGACGCCTGCGATCCACGCCAGTCCCGCATCGGTCGCGACGTTCAGCCGGACCTCGCCATTGGCGGCGGTGGCGGTGCGGTTGAACAGCTCGAGGCGGTCGAGGGCGAGCGTGATCGGTGCGCCGGCTCGTTGCCCCGCCGGAGCGGCTTGTGTCGCCGCCGATGTCGCGATGAGGAGGATAGCCAGGCCGCATATCGCCTGGGCGCCGTTCGTGAATTTCCGCATGAGAGCATCTCCTTTGCTCTCGATTGTTACGGCGGCGGCGCGATGGCGCGCTATCCGCCGCTTTCCGATTGGCTTCCACTATTTTCCGGTCAATCTTGCCGTCGTGAAAACGGCAGCCACGGCACGACGCCAGCAGGGCAGTGGAACACGCGTGGACCCGTTCCGCGCGCGCATCCCCTTTCATGATCCGCATTTTCCGCTGCGCACGAGCCATGTCGCGCCGCTATCGGCGGCGTTCGGCTACCTGCATTGCCATCCGGAATATGAGATTGCCTATATTCCCGAGGATCACGGCTCGTACATGATCCAGGATGCCGAGATTCCGATCGCGCCGGGCGACGTCTTCATCGTCAATGCCAACGAGATCCACCAGCCGATCATTCCGCGCGCCGACAACGGGGGCGCCCTGGTGACCTATTTCGGCGCGTCGCTGTTCGGCGATCCGGAGGAGTGCTCGTTATGGATACAGCCGTTTCTCCATGCCGCCGAGTTCGGATGCAACAAACTCCCTGCCGATCCGCTGCTCCGGTCGCTCATTCGACAATTGCATGCGACCGCCGATCCACGGCTGCCCAATTGGCAGATCGCCAGCCGCGGGCTGATCACGCACATATTGTCGATCGTGGCGCGGCTCTTCGCGGAGCAATGCGATGCGCTGGGCGTGTCGGGCCGGATCGCGAAGACGCACCGCTTCGCTTCGGTCGTGGCCCATATCAACCAGCGGCTGGGCGACCGCATCGAAGCGGAGGAGCTCTATCGCCTCGCGGGCTTGTCGCATTCGCGCTTTTCCGAAGCGTTCCGGGATGCCTTCGGCGTCGGCGCGACGCGCTATATCCAGGTCCAGCGCCTGAAACGCGCGAAGCGGCTGCTGCGCTCGACAGAATTGAGCGTGACCGAGATCGCGTTCATGTGCGGATTCGGCACCATCAGCTTGTTCAATACCGCCTTCAAGAAGGAGGTCGGCGCTTCTCCGACGCTCTATCGCCGACATGGGGTTCCGGGTTTCGATGCCTGAGCAGGTGCCGCGTCGCCGCCTATCTTTTCTGCCAGACCCGCACGTAATCGACTTCCATCTTCGAGGGGAATGCCGCGTCATCGATGCCCTTCTGCCCGCCCCAGCCGCCGACCGCGACGTTGAGGATCAGATATTGCGGGCTGGCGAAGGGCCAGGTGGCGGGATCCCCCTTATGGTCGTTGTCGAAGCGCATGTGCGCATGGCCATCGACTCCGATCAGGATGCGGTCCTCATTCCAGTCGAGCTGGTAATTGTGGAACGCCGTGCACGCGTCGGGCACCATCGCGTCCGCGCCCTTCTGCGTCTTGGCGACGTGGTTGTACGCCTTGGTGTGGATGGTGCCGTGGACGCGGCCGGGATCCCAGCCGACATGCTCCATGATGTCGATCTCGCCCATCGCCGGCCAGCCGGCCTTGCCGTCCGATGCGAGCATCCAGATCGCCGGCCAGAGTCCGCGTCCGCAGGCGAGCTTCGCGCGAATCTCGATATAGCCGTATTTCCAGTCGCCGAGGCCCTTGGTGACGAGCTTGCCCGAGGCATAATTCTGCCCGCCGAAATCGGCTTTGTCGGTCAATCGTTCCTTGCGTGCCTCGAGGATCAGATGCCCGTTCTCGACCCGGACATTCTCCGGGCGATCGGCGGCGTAATATTGGAGCTCTTCATTGTACCAGCCTTCCTTGTTGCGGCTGGTGTCATATGCCCATTTCTTCGGGTCGGGCGCGCCGGGAGAATCGAACTCGTCGGCCCAGACCTGGACATAGCCGGCCGGTACGCCAAGCGGCGCATCGGTTTTGGAATCGGTGGAAGAAGCTGCGGTCTGCGCGAAAGCGGCGACCGGCAGAAGGGCGGCGAGGGCCGCGAACAGCCCCCGCCCGAACCTCATTTGGGCGAGATGACCATCAGCATCTGACGGCCTTCCATGCGCGGATAGCTCTCGATCTTGGCGACTTCCGCCGTATCGTCCTGCACGCGCTTGAGCAGGATCATGCCGAGCTGGCCGTGCGAAAGCTCGCGGCCGCGGAAGCGCAGGGTGATCTTCACCTTGTCGCCTTCGCCGAGGAATTTGTGGATCGCCTTCATCTTCGTATCATAATCATGATCGTCGATGTTCGGACGCATCTTGATCTCCTTGATCTCCTGCGTCTTCTGGGTCTTCCGCGCCTGATTGGCCTTTTTCTGGGCCTCGTACTTGAACTTGCCGACGTCGAGGAACTTGGCGACGGGCGGATCGGCGTTGGGCGACACTTCGACAAGGTCGAGCCCGACCGACTGGGCCTGCTCCATCGCCTCGCGCGTGAACATCACGCCGAGATTCTCGCCTTCATGATCGATCACCCGCACCTTGGGCGATTGAATGAACTCATTGAAGCGCGGGCCGTTCATCGGCGGCGGTGCCAGGGGGCGCCGGGATTGGGGAGGACGGATAGGTATTTCTCCTGGGAATCGTTGGTTCAGCGTGGCGATATAGTCATTGGCCCGAAGATTTGGAAGCGGCGCTTGTGCCACTGTGGCGCAAATGCACCAGCGGATAGGGGCGGCCCTGCGGATCGGTCTCCGAACGGCCCGTGCGGACGAAGCCGCGCGCCTCGTAAAAGGGCAGGGCGTTGCTCGCCTGCTCGCTGACATCGACGATCGCGCCGGGCGCCAGCGCGAGGGCATGATCGAGCAGCAAGGTGCCGATGCCGCGGCCATGATGCGCAGGATCGACGAACAGCGCGTCGATCATCGCGCCGTCCATGACGAGGAAGCCGAGCGGCCGATCGCCGGCGTCGACGGCGAGCCACAGTTCGACGTTCGGCAGGAAATCCTCGGCCACCATCACGTCGATCTCGGCGCGATCCTGCGGCGTGAGGAAGCCGTGCGTGGCGTCCACCGCGGTCCGCCAGATCTCCAGTGCGCGCGGCACGTCGTCCGGCCGGCCTTCTCGGATTTGCATCATCCTCTCCTTCTTGCTGCGTCGCAGCAACACTTCCTTACACACGCGACCGATTTCTTCCGATACCTCGTATCGCGCTGGATGCGGAGCCTGCCCGATGCGAGGCGAGCCCGATCCGGACCGCAGGGGACCACCACCTAAAACAAGGGGGAGTCCCGATGAAAAAATGTCTCGCATTCGCCATCCTGCTCGGCGCGGCCACGCCTGCCTTCGCGCAGGAAGAGGAGCCGCCCAAGGCCATAACTGTCTCGGGCAGCGTCGCGCTCGTTTCCGACTATCGCTTCCGCGGGGTCTCGCAGACCGACAAGGAGATGGCGGTCCAGGGCGGCCTGACGGTCAGCCACGAGAGCGGCCTCTATGCCGGTACCTGGGCGTCGAACCTTGCCGGCTGGGGCACGTTCGGCGGCGCCAATATGGAGCTCGACCTCTACGCGGGATACAAGCTCCCGCTCGGCGACGGCGCTGCGCTCGATGTCGGCCTCACCTGGTACATGTATCCGGGCGGGTTCCAGAACACCGATTTCGCCGAGCCCTATGTGAAGCTGAGCGGATCGCTCGGCCCGGTGGCGGCGCTGGCCGGCATGGCCTATGCGCCCAAGCAGGAAGCGCTCGGCAATTTCTCGGCCACGCCCCAGAGCAACGGCCAGTCCGAGGACAATCTCTATGTCTGGGGCGATCTCTCGGGAGGCGTGAAGGGCACCCCGGTGACGCTCAAGGCACATATCGGCTATTCGAACGGCAATCCTGGGCTCGGGCCGAACGGCACCAGCCTGTCGCCGACCGGCGAATATCTGGATTGGATGTTGGGGGCGGATCTCGCCATCCCCGGCACGCCGCTGACGCTGGGCGTGGCCTATACCGATACTGACATCAGCGAGAGCGAGTCGGCCTATCTGCTGCCGAACTTCTCGTCGACCAAGGACGGGTCGAGCATCGCAGGCAGCCAGGTGGTGTTCTCGGTGAGCGCGGCGTTTTGAACTGAACTCCCCTCCCTGGAAGGGAGGGGTCGGGGGATGGGCGCGAGCGAAGCGAGCCCATCGAGCTGCAGTGAATAAAGAAAAGGCCGGGCATCGAGCCCGACCTTTTCTACCCACCCCTGGCCCCTCCCTAAAAGGGAGGGGAATCTCAGCCTCACCGCAGATCCGGCGCCGTCGCCTCTTCAACGAGCTTCGCCACGACCTCGTCCAGCGTCAGCATCTGCTGGCCCTGCGATCCCAGCACGCGCAGCGCGACGGTGCCTTCGTCGGCCTCGCGCTTGCCGACCACCAGCAGGTTGGGGACCTTCGCCACCGAATGCTCGCGCACCTTGTAGTTGATCTTCTCGTTGCGCAGGTCGGTCTCGACGCGGATACCGGCCGCGCGCAGTTTGTCGGCGACTTGCAGCGCATAGTCGTCGGCATCCGAGACGATCGTCGCGACCACCGCCTGGGTCGGCGCCAGCCACACCGGGAGCCTGCCGGCGAAATGCTCGATCAGGATGCCGATGAAGCGTTCGTACGAGCCGAAGATCGCGCGGTGGAGCATCACCGGACGGTGGCGCTCGCCATCCTCGCCGACGTACGACGCGTCGAGACGCTCGGGCAGCACGCGGTCCGACTGGATCGTGCCGACCTGCCAAGTGCGGCCGATCGCATCGGTGAGATGCCACTCCAGCTTGGGCGCATAGAAAGCGCCTTCGCCGGGCAGCTCTTCCCAGCCATATTCCTCGGTCGCCATGCCGGCGCGGACCACGGCGTCGCGCAACTCGGCCTCGGCCTGGTCCCACATCTCTTCGGTGCCGAAGCGATTGTCGGGGCGCAGTGCCAGCTTGATCGCATATTTGAACCCGAAGTCCTTGTAGATGCGGTCGGCGAGGCGGCAGAATGCCTGCACTTCGTCGACGATCTGGTCCTCGCGGCAGAAGATGTGCGCATCGTCCTGGGTGAACTGGCGCACGCGCATCAGCCCGTGCAACGCGCCGTGCGGTTCGTTGCGGTGGCAGCAGCCATTCTCGTACAGGCGCAGCGGCAAATCGCGATACGATTTGATCCCCTGCTTGAAGATCAGGATGTGCGCCGGGCAGTTCATCGGCTTGAGCGCCATCCACTCGGCATCGTCCGAGACGATCGGGCCTTCGTCCTCGACGTTCGGCACTTCGTCGGGGATGACGAACATGTTCTCGCGATACTTGCCCCAATGGCCGGACTGCTCCCATTGGCGCGCGTCCATCACCTGCGGCGTCTTCACTTCCTGATAGCCCGCGGCATCGATCGCGCGGCGCATATAGGCTTCGAGCTGGCGCCAGATGGTGAAGCCGTGCGGATGCCAGAACACCGAGCCATGAGCCTCGGCCTGGAGGTGGAACAGGTCCATCTCCTGGCCGAGCTTGCGGTGATCGCGCTTGGCCGCCTCTTCGAGCCGCATCAGATGCTCGTCGAGCTGCTTCTTGTTGAGCCAGCCGGTACCGTAGATGCGCGAGAGCATCGCGTTCTTCTGGTCGCCGCGCCAATAGGCGCCCGACACGCGCGTCAGCTTGAACGCGTTCGGATCGACCTTGCCGGTCGAGGCCAAGTGCGGCCCGCGGCACATGTCGAGCCACGAATCCTCGCTTTTGCCCGCGCGATAGACCGTCAGTTCCTCGCCTTCGGGAAGTTCCTGCGCCCATTCGGCCTTGAAGGTCTCGCCTTGCTTCTGCCAGCGCTCGATCAGCTGCTGGCGCGACCAGACTTCGCGGATCAGCGGCGCGTCCGCCGCGATGATCTTGCGCATCTCGGCCTCGATCGCCGGCAGATCCTCCTCGGTGAAGGGCCGGTCCTTCGGCGCGAAATCGTAATAGAAGCCGTCGTCGGTCGAGGGGCCGAAAGTGATCTGCGTGCCGGGGAACAGCTTCTGCACCGCCTCGGCGAGGATGTGCGCATAATCGTGGCGCGCGAGTTCGAGCGCGTCTTTCTCGTCTTTCGACGTGACCAAGGCGAGCTGCGAATGGCCCTCGAACGGGCGGCCGATGTCGCGCAATTCCCCGTCGACGCGCGCGGCGAGCGCGGCCTTGGCGAGCCCCGGACCGATCGCCGCGGCGATGTCCGCCGGGGTAGTCCCCGGGGCTACCTCACGGACGGAACCGTCGGGCAGCGTGATACGGAACATCTCGGACACGGGATCTCTTTCAGCAAAGGTTGGAGGCGGGGCTTATGCCCACGCACGCGCGATATAGGCAAGGCATGCCGGAAGGGCCACCACGTGGCCGTCTTCTCCCAATTGTCCGATTAATACTTGCACATCGAGACGCTTTGCAGTTCAGTCGGCGCATGGAGAGCATAGAACAGGTCAGCCGGCGCAGCATCCTGGCCGCAGGAGTCGCGCTTCCGATCGCAGCGGCGATCCCGGGTGCGGCGCTCGCAAAGGGCGCCGTGCCGAGCAACCCGCTGGTGCGCCAGCGCGCCGATGCCCAGATCTCGCGCGTCGGGGGCTGGTTCTACCTGACCGGCTCGGTGCCCGAATATGACCGGCTGGTGCTGCGGCGGGCGAAGACCATCGCGGGATTGACCGACGCCGCCGAAGTGGTGCTGTGGCGGCGCCCGGCGAGCGGCAGGATGGCCGGCTATATCTGGGCCCCCGAAATCCATCTGATCGACGGCAGCTGGTACGTCTATTTCGCCGCCGGCGACAGCGACGACAAGTTCCGCATCCGCACCTATGTGCTCAAGGGCGCCGGCGCCAATCCGATGGCGACGACCTGGTCGGTGCTCGGCAAGCTCGAGACGCCATGGGACACCTTCACGCTCGACAGCACCAGCTTCGTCCACAAGGGCGTGCGCTATCTCTGCTGGGCGCAGAAGGAGCCGGGGATCGACACCAACAGCAATCTCTATCTCGCACCGCTCAAGACCCCGACCACATTGGCGGCGCCGCCCGCACGGCTGACCGTCCCGACGCTCGACTGGGAAATCCAGGGGTTCAAGGTCGCCGAGGGACCCGCGCTGCTCGCGCGCAACGGCAGGCTCTTCCTCACCTATTCGGCGAGCGCGACCGATGCGCGCTACTGCCTGGGCATGCTCACCGCCGATGCCGATTCGGATATCATGAACCCCGCCTCGTGGAGCAAGTCGCCCGTGCCGGTGTTCGCGACCTCCGAGGCGAACAAGGTCTATGGCCCCGGTCACAACAGCTTCGTCGTCGACGAGAATGGCCGCGACCTGCTCGTCTATCACGGCCGGGACTATAAGGAGATCAAGGGCGATCCCCTGTTCGATCCGAACCGGCACACGCGCGTACAGCCGATCCATTACCGCGCCGACGGCACCCCCGATTTCGGCGTGCCGGTGGCGAATGGGGTGGTGGCGGGCCTCTAGGACGTATCGCCACTCAGACGAGCAAGGACTTTCAATCCTCCCCCGCCAGGGGGAGGTGGCGCGCGCAGCGTGACGGAGGGGGCGGAATCACTGCGCCCAATTGGAGAGTGCGCTGCCTACCTCCCCCTCCGACGCCTTCGGCGCCACCTCCCCCTGGCGGGGAGGATTTGAATGTCGATACAGCCTGACCCATCGTAGTGGAGCTAAGCGGTGATCCCGAACGGCACCACGCGGTTCAATTCGACATGGCCGATCTCGGCGCGGCCGAGGTACGGCACCTTCATGTCGCGGCACCAGCGGGCGATGATCTGCTCGATCGTCTCGCCGAACGGCTTGTCGTTGTCGACGACCGAAGTCACCGCACCGAGCCGCACTCCCGCGACGCCCTTGAGCTGGGTGGCGTGCGCCATCTGGAACAGCATCCGATCGATCCGGTAGAGCGGCTCGTCGACTTCCTCGATCATCAGCACGTGATCGGTGAGATCGGGCAGCCATTTGGTGCCGATCATCGAGGTCAGGATGGCGAGGTTGAACGCCGCGGCGGGGCGCCCGTCGGCGAGGCTGGGTTCGAGCGCGCGGCGGTCCTTGTCGATCAGCCAGCCCAATGCCCAGCCTGCAGCCTCACCGGTATCGTTCTTGCCGATGCTGCTCGCCATCGAGGCATGCACCGGGTGGCCGATCCGCCTGGCATAGAGCGCGCCGAGCAGGAACCCCATGTCGGAGAAGCCCATATAGGTCTTGCGCCCCGCCGCGACGCCCAGCTGCGGCATCACCGTGTCGAGGATGCGGTTCGAGCCATAGCCGCCGCGCGCGAACCAGATCGCGTCGAACGCCGGATCGTTGGCGAATTCGAGGAATGCTGCCGCGCGCACCGCGTCGGAGCCGGCGAAATGCCCTTCCTCGATAAAGCATTGCGGGTGAAAAACGATGTCGTGATCGGGGTAGGTGAGCGCCATGAACGCCGACATCCGCAGCGAGGATTCCCTGCTGATGGTTCGTGCCGGTGCCACCACTCCGATGCGCATGCAATTCCACCCCAGAACCAGTCGTCATGCCGAACTTGTTTCAGTATCCACCGCGCTGCAAGCGACGTCGCCGCTGTGGCACGGTGGACCCTGAAACAAGTTCAGGGTGACGGAAAGGGAAGAAGCGCGTCGCGCCTTGCTCCCCCCGACGAAACCGCCGATAGCGCGACGCCATGCATCACGGCAAACCTTACTTCTTCGTCGGCATCGGCGGCAGCGGAATGATGCCCCTCGCGATGATCCTGGCGGGGCAGGGCGCCACCGTCGCGGGGTCGGACCGCAGCCTCGACGCCGGCCGCCTCCCCGCCAAGTTCGAGGATCTGAAGCGCCGCGGCGTCGCGCTGTTCCCGCAGGACGGAAGCGGGATCACGTCGGCCGATCAAATCGTGGTCGCCTCCGCGGCGATCGAGGCGAGCGTCCCCGACATGGTCCGCGCCGCCGAACTCGGCAACGAACGCATGACGCGCGCCGAATTGAACGCGAAGCTGTTCAATGCATCGCCCGCCTCGATCGGCGTCGCGGGGACGAGCGGCAAATCGACCGTCACCGGCATGATCGGCTGGATCCTCCACGCCTGCGGGCGCGATCCGACGGTGATGAACGGCGCGGTGATGAAGAACTTCGTGTCGCCCGACGCGCCCTTCGCCAGTGCATTGGTCGGCGCGGGCGAGTCTTACGTCAGCGAAGTCGACGAGAGCGACGGCTCGATCGCGCTTTATCGGCCCAAGGTCGCCGTGCTCAACAATGTCAGCCTCGATCACATGCCGATGGAACAGCTGATCGAACTCTTCGGCGCGTTCATCGCGAAGGCGGGCAAGGCGGTGGTCAATCTCGACAATGGCGAAGGCGCGGCGCTCGCGATGACCCTGCCCGCCGATCGGCTGACGACCTTCGCGATCGAGAGCCAGGCCGATCTGGTCGCGCGCAACATCGAGCAGCAGCGCTTCGGCGCGGCGTTCGATCTGCACGCGCGCGGCGCGGCGCCGGTGCGCGTGACGCTGCAGGTGCCGGGTCGGCACAATGTCTCCAACGCGCTCGCCGCGCTCGGCGCGGTACAGGCGGCGGGCGTGCCGCTCGCCGAAGCCATCGAAGCGATCGGCGGGTTCGTCGGACTCAAGCGCCGCTTCGAACTCGTCGGCGAGGCGGGCGGCGTCGCGGTGATCGACGATTTCGGGCACAATCCCGACAAGATCGCCGCCACGCTCGATACGCTCCACGCCTTTCCCGGCCGGCTGCTGCTGATGTTCCAACCGCACGGCTATGGCCCGCTCAAGGTGATGCGCGGCGAGCTGGTGGCGATGTTCGCCGGGAAGCTGGCGGCGGACGACCTGCTCGTCTTGCCCGATCCGGTCTATCAGGGCGGCACGGTGAAGCGCGAAGTGACCAGCGCGGATATCGTCGCCGATGTCGCGGCAGGCGGGAGGCAGGCGCTCCACATTCCGGAACGCGAGGCCGCCGCGACGCACCTCGCGGCGCTGGCGCGGCCGGGCGATCGGATCGTGGTGATGGGTGCGCGCGACGACACGTTGAGCCTGCTTGCCCAATCGATGCTGGACGCGCTCCAACTAGCTCGCGGCTGATTGGGAATCTGCCTTTGGATTTTCCAGCCGCGCGCGCCTGATCCGCAATCCGATGAACAGCACGGTCGGCCAGAACACCGTATTGAGTACGTCGCTCGTCGTGTCGGGCATCCATTGGCCGTGGTTCACGCGGTCCATCACCTCATTGGCGAACTCGGCGAGATAGACCGCGAGCAACGGCCAAGGGGTCGCCAGCGATCGGCCGGTAACCACTCTCACGAACAGCAGGACCGCCATTCCGGCATGAATGTGAAGGACGGTATCCGGAGCGCCGGTGCCGTCGCCGACCCATTGGATCAGGCGACCATATAGCTCGATCGGGTTCATGAAGCGCGCCCTAGCGCACAATCTCGGCGTAGCGATAGCGATTCGAGCTGAGGCCCATCGTGCCTGCGTCGATGTCGCGGTTGCTTGGCTATATGTAAAGTAGGGTTGACATGAGGCGCGCATGAACGTAAAGCTCACTTTACTGATTCGAAAGGGAGCTTGACACATGAAGATAGCTACGCCCGCTGGCCGCCGATATCTGCGGCGCTTTTTCCCGACGATGTTCGCTTATGTGCTCGTGCTGTTCGCCTGCGTTTGGGCAATCAAGAATTGGGAGCCCAAGGGAATCGAGTTGATCGTGCTCTCGGTGCTGCCGGCGGTGCCGATCATCGCCGCGATCGTCGTCATGGCCCTTTATCTGGTGGAGGAGACCGACGAGTTCCTCCGCCAGCGCATCGCGAGCTGCATGTTGTTCGGCACCGGCGTGCTGCTCGCCGCGGCGACGGTCTATGGCTTCCTGGTCAATGGCGGCGCGATCGAGCCCAGTTCAGAGCTGCCGCTCTGGGCCTTTCCGCTCTGGTGCGCCGCCTGGGGACTGGCGCAATGCGTCATCGGCCTGCGCGATCACATGGCGGGGGGCGGCGAATGAAGAACCGCCTCCGCGTGCTCCGCGCCGAGCGCGAATGGAGCCAGCAGGATCTTGCCGAACGGCTTGAGGTCTCGCGCCAGAGCGTGAACGCCATCGAGACCGGCCGCTACGATCCCTCGCTCCCGCTGGCCTTCAGGATCGCCGATCTGTTCGGCCTCGCCATCGAAGAAATCTTCCACAATCCCGCAAAGGACATCCAATGATCGCTCGTATCCTCTTCGCACTCGCCGCCACCGCCAGCATCCCCGCCATTCTCGGCCCGCAGCCGGCGTATGCCGCCATCGCCCCGGCGAATCTGATCCAGATGGATCACATCTCGGTCCAAGTGATCGGCAAGGGCAGTCCGGTGATCCTCATTCCCGGACTTTCCAGCCCGCGCGCAGTATGGGACGGCGTCGCGCCCGAACTCGCCAAGTCGCACACGGTGTATCTGGTGCAGGTCAACGGCTTCGGCGGCGACGCGCCGGGGGCGAACCTGCAGCCGGGGATCCTCGACGGTATGGTCGCTGATCTCCACAATTTGATCGCCGACCAGAAGCTCGAGGACGCGGCGGTGGTCGGCCATTCGATGGGCGGGTTGGTCGGGCTGATGCTCGCCAAGGCGCATGCCGGCGATGTCGGCAAGCTGATGATCGTCGATTCGCTGCCCTTTGTCGGCGAGATCTTCGTGCCCGGCGCGACGATGGCGGCGCTCGAGCCGCAGGCGAAGATGTTCCGCGATCAGATGGCGGCCATGTACGGCAAGCCGGTGCCCGACGCAGTGCTGCAGGGCATCGCCGCGAACAACGCGCTCAAGCCCGAATCGCAGGCCAAGGTGATCGGATGGTCGCGCGCCGCCGACATGCGCGTGGCCGGACAGGCGATGTACGAGGACATGACCACCGATCTGCGCGCCGACATGGGCGCTATCACCACGCCGATGACGATCGTCTATCCGTGGTCGGAAGCGCGGATGCCGCAGGCGCGCGCCGATGCCTTCTACCGGGCGCAATATGCCAAGGCGCCGCACGTGACCTATGCGGCGGTGGGCGACAGCGGGCATTTCATCATGCTCGATCAGCCTTTGGCCTTTGCCGCGGCGCTGAACGCCTTCCTCGCCGGCTGAGGAAAAGAATGGGCCCGGGGGATCGCCCCGGGCCCGGTCCTGCTCAACTTCCGTTGTTAGCGGCCCCGCTCAATAGGTGCCGGAAAAGCTGCGATTGAGGTTGTGCTCGGTCGACCAATCCTCGCGGTCGTCGCGGCCTTCGCCGAACAGCGCACCCGATCGCTCCTCGTCGCGCCAATGCGCCTTTGCCTCGTCGGCGGTCTTGCGCAATGTCACCTTGTCGTCGACCGACTGGATCCAGCGCGACGGGATCGAATGATGATGCCCGCCGGCGTCGCTGTCGCTCTTGGTGAGCAGGATGCGATCGCCGCGCACCTTGTCGACGGTGCCGATATGGCTGCCGTCGGATCCGAGGACCTCCATATGCTCGGTCACGCGCCGCAGCGAATCGCGCTGGCCGGAACGTTCGGCTCGCCAGCTGCCGAACTCGTTCTCGAAACGCCGCGAATTCTCGCGCTGATATTCGTCATAGTCGCGGTCGAGCTCGGCGATGCGCTGGCGGCGCCACGACTGGTAGTGGCCGTCGCCGGTGCCGCCAAAAGCGCGCTCGTAACGACCCACGCGCTCGTCATAGCGCTGGTCCATCTCCCGGCGGCGCTCGGCCTCCTCGTCGCCGAACCATGAGCGGACCTCATCTCCCGCGCGTTCGATGAAGCCGCGGTCCTCGCCATAGCCGGCCCGGCTGCCGGAATAGCCGCGGTCGCGATCATGATCGCGCGCGCCATAGCCGAAGCGCCGGCCGGTGGCGCCGCCGCGATAATAGTCCGAGCGTTCGCGATCGCCGCGGCCGCGATCGTTCCAGTCACTGTCCTCACGCCACGCCCGCCCGCGCGGGCGTCCGCCATAGCCGAGTTCGCCGGCGGCGGCGTAGTCGCGGGCGCTGGAATAGGTATAGTCGCGGCCGGAGCCGTAATCCTCGGTATAGTCTTGCGGGCTGCCGCGGCCATATGCGTCACGCGGGCCATAGCGGCTGTTGCGGTCGTCCATTTCGCCTCTCCAGATCGTTGGTCGGAACAGGCGCAAGCAGCGGGCAAGCGCCGCCGCGCCCGACACCCGATTCAGCGAGCGAGCAGGGGCCAAGGTTCCGGCATTCCATCGAATTTTCGGCCGCTTCGGCGCGCGCGGGGAGCGGCCCGCCGCCGCTGTTCCGGCGCAGTTGCATCGCGGATCGGGGAACGCTAATGGGAGCGCCTTCCGGGCAACCGGAGACAGGCGGCGGGGCTGTAGCTCAGATGGGAGAGCGCTGCAATCGCACTGCAGAGGTCAGGGGTTCGATTCCCCTCAGCTCCACCAGCCGCCCCTGAGGTTTCCCAAAATCAGCCGAGGATGCCGGGCAGGTCCAGACCTTGCTCGCGCGCGCAGTCGATCGCGATCTCGTAGCCTGCATCCGCATGGCGCATGACGCCCGTGGCGGGATCGTTCCACAGCACGCGCTCGATCCGGCGGGCGGCGTCCGCAGTGCCGTCGCAGACGATCACCATGCCCGAATGCTGCGAAAAGCCCATGCCGACACCGCCGCCATGATGGAGCGACACCCAGGTCGCGCCGCTGGCGGTGTTGAGCAGGGCATTGAGCAGCGGCCAGTCCGAGACGGCATCGGACCCGTCGCGCATCTTCTCGGTCTCGCGATTTGGCGAGGCGACCGAGCCGCTGTCGAGATGGTCGCGGCCGATGACGATCGGGGCCTTCAGCTCGCCCGAGGCGACCATTTCGTTGAAGGCGAGGCCGAGCCGGTGGCGGTCGCCGAGGCCCACCCAGCAGATCCGCGCGGGCAAGCCCTGGAAGTGGATCCGCTCGCGCGCCATGTCGAGCCAGTTGTGGAGGTGCGCGTTGTCGGGGAGCAGTTCCTTGACCTTGGCGTCGGTCTTCCAGATGTCCTCGGGATCGCCCGACAGCGCCACCCAGCGGAACGGACCGACGCCGCGGCAGAAGAGCGGGCGGATGTACGCTGGGACGAAGCCGGGGAAGGCGAACGCGTTGGCGACGCCTTCCCCGAGCGCCATTTGGCGGATGTTGTTGCCGTAATCGACGGTGGGCACGCCCATTTCGTGGAAATCGAGCATCGCCTGGACGTGAACCGCGATCGAGGCACGGGCGGCCTTGTCTAGCGCCTCGGGATCGTCGCTGCGCGCGCGCTCCCATTGGTCGAGGGTCCAGCCGAGCGGCAGATAGCCGTTGCGCGGATCGTGCGCCGAGGTCTGATCGGTCACTGCGTCGGGGCGGATACCGCGGCGGACCATCTCGGGATACGCCTCCGCGGCGTTGCCGAGCAGCCCGACCGAGATGGCGCGGTCCTCGGCATGTGCCTGTTCGACGATCGCCAGCGCTTCTTCGATACTGTTCGCCTGCGCATCGAGATAGCCGGTGCGCAACCGCATCTCGATCCGCGAGGGCTGGCATTCGACTGCGATGCACGAAGCACCCGCCATCGTCGCGGCGAGCGGCTGCGCGCCGCCCATCCCGCCGAGGCCGGCGGTGAGGATCCAGCGGCCCGCGAGGCGGCCGCCGAAATGCTGGCGCCCCATCTCGGCAAAGGTCTCGTAAGTGCCCTGAACGATGCCCTGGCTGCCGATATAGATCCAGCTGCCCGCGGTCATTTGGCCGTACATCATCAGGCCCTTGCCATCGAGCTCGTTGAAATGCTCCCAATTGGCCCAGTGCGGCACGAGGTTGGAGTTGGCGAGCAGCACGCGCGGGGCGTCTTCATGCGTGCGGAAAATGCCGGCGGGCTTGCCCGACTGGATCAGCAGGGTCTGGTCGTCCTCCAGCCGGCGCAGGCTCGCGACGATGGCGTCGTAGCTCTCCCAGTCGCGCGCGGCACGGCCGATCCCGCCATAGACGATCAGTTCCTCGGGCTTCTCGGCCACGTCGGGGTCGAGATTGTTCATCAGCATCCGCAAGGGAGCCTCGGTGAGCCAGCTCTTCGCACTGAGCTCGGTGCCGCGTGGGGCCCGGATAGTGCGGCTGTTGTCGCGGCGCGTGGTCATGCGGTGGCCTTCCAGTCGAGACAGGCGGTGAGGATGGCGCGGAGTTCGCCGGCGAGCGACGCGGCTCGGGCCGGGTCGAAGGGCGTCGGCCAATTGGTCTCGTCGGGCGTCGCGGGCTCGTCGAGATAGCCGCGGCAGGCGAGTTCCATCTGGATCGCGTGCACGCCTGTTTCGGGGCGGCCATGGTGGCGCGTGGTGTAGCCCCCGCGGAACCTGCCGTTGACGACCAGCGAGCGGCCGGTGGCGGCGCAGGCGCGTTCGACCGCCGCTTCGAGCGCGGAATCGCAGGTCACGCCATTGTTGGTGCCGATGTTGAACTGGGGGAGCTCGCCAAGGAACAGACGCGGCATATGGCTGCGGATCGAGTGGCAATCGTAGAGGACGACATGGCCGTGCACGTGGCGGAGCCGTTCCAGCTCGGCCGCGAGCACGGTGTGATAGGGCGCCAGCCAGCGGTCGCGGCGCATGGCGATCTCGGCTTCGTCGGGTTCTTCGCCGGGCAAATAGAGCGGTTCGCCGTCGAAGGTGGTGGTGGGGCAGAGTTCGGTGGTGGTCTGGCCCGGGTAGAGTGAGGCGCCGGAGGGATCGCGGTTCACGTCGACGACGCTGCGCGAAAGCGTGGTGCGGACGACCGTGGCATCGAGATCGGCGGCGAAGGCGTAGAGCCGGTCGATCCACCAGTCGGTGTCCTTCCGCGCGCGCCACGGCGAGACGAAGCGGGGGAGCAGGTCGTCGGGAATATGCGTGCCGGTATGCGGCATGCCGAGCACCAGCGGCGCAGTGCCGCGGCGGACGATCAGCCAGTCGGAATCAGCCATGGATCACCGACGGGACGGGGATGGCGTGCGCTTCCGCGATCTCGCGAAGGCGACCGGCGCGGACGATCTGCGCGGCGGCGGCGATGTCGGGGTGGAAGTAGCGGTCGTCCTCCAGATGGAGGACGGCGGCGCGCACTTCGCGGTGGACCGCCGCGATCGCCTCGCTGCTGCGGACCGGCGCGTGGAAATCATAGCCCTGCGCGGCGGCGAGCAGCTCGATCGCGATCACATGGCCGGTGTTTTCGGCCATCGCCATCAGCCGGCGGCTGCCATGCGCTGCCATCGAGACATGGTCTTCCTGATTGGCCGAGGTCGGGATCGAATCGACGCTGGCCGGGTAGGCGCGCTGCTTGTTCTCGGAAACCAGGGCGGCGGCGGTGACCTGCGGGATCATGAATCCCGAATTAAGCCCCGGTCGCGGGGTGAGGAAGGCGGGGAGGCCGGACAGCGCCGGATCGACCAGCATCGCCAGCCGCCGCTCGGAAAGCGAACCGATCTCGCACAGCGCCATCGCGATCATGTCCGCAGCAAAGGCGACCGGCTCGGCGTGGAAATTGCCGCCCGAGAGGACCTCGTCGGTATCGGCGAAGACCAGCGGATTGTCCGAGACGCTGTTCGCCTCGATGCCGAGCGTCGCGGCGGCCTGGCGAAGCAGGTCGAGCGCGGCGCCCATCACCTGCGGCTGGCAGCGCAGGCAATAGGGATCCTGCACGCGCTTGTCGTCTTCGCGGTGCGATGCGCGGAGTGGCGATTCATGCATCATCGCGCACAGCATCGCAGCGACTTCTTTCTGCCCGCGATGCCCGCGCAGATCGTGGATGCGCGGGTCGAAGGGGGTGTCCGAGCCCTTGGCCGCCTCGGTCGAGAGCGCCCCCGAGACGAGCGCGGCGGCGTGGAGCGCCTCGGCCTCGAAAAGGCCGGCGAGCGCATAGGCAGTCGAGAATTGCGTGCCGTTGAGCAGCGCCAACCCTTCCTTGGGGCCGAGCGTGAGCGGCACCAGGCCGGCGTCGCGCAATGCCCGCTCGGCAGGAAGGCGGCCGGCGGGCGTGTCGATCTCGCCCATGCCGATCATCGCCGCGGTCATGTGCGCGAGCGGGGCAAGATCGCCCGAGGCGCCGACCGAGCCCTGCGCCGGCACGACCGGCAGCAGGTCGCGCGCCAGCATGGCTTCGAGCAGGTCGAGCGTATCGAGCCGTACCCCCGATGCGCCGCGCCCGAGGCTCGCCAGCTTGAGCGCCATCATCAGGCGGAGCGCGGGACGCGGCATCGGGTCGCCGACCCCGGCAGCATGCGAGAGGACGAGATTGCGCTGGAGCGTGTCGAGATCGGCGGGTTCGATGCGGATGCTCGCAAGCAGACCGAAGCCGGTGTTGACGCCATATACCGCCTGATCGCGCGCGGCGATCCGCGCGATCGTGTCGGCGCCGCGCTGCACCGCCGTCCGGCAAGCCGGATCCAGCCGCGCCTCGCCGCCGCGATACACAGCGCGCCATTGCTCGAGCGGCACTGCGCCGGGTTCGAGCGTGATCATGCCTGCCCTCCAAAGATGCGGGCATGGAGCGGATTATACCCCATGCGATAGACGAGCTCGGCCGGCTCCGCGATGTCCCAGATGGCGAGGTCGCAACGTTTTCCGCGCTCGAGCGAGCCGACCGAATCGAGACGGCCCAGCGCGCGTGCCGCCTCGCGCGTCATGCCGGCGATGCATTCCTCGACGGTCAGCCGGAACAGGGTCGCCGCCATGTTCATCGCCAGCAGCGGCGAGGTGAGCGGCGAGGTGCCGGGATTGCAGTCGGTGGCCACCGCGATCGGCACGCCGGCGCGGCGGAGCGCCTCGATTGGCGGCTTCCGCTCTTCGCGCGTGAAGTAGAACGCACCCGGCAGCAGCACCGCGACCGTGCCCGCGCGCGCCATCGCGGCGACTCCGGCTTGGTCGAGATGCTCGAGATGATCGGCCGAAAGCGCGCCGAACTCGGCCGCGAGCGCCGCGCCGTGCAGGTTGGAGAGCTGCTCGGCGTGCAGCTTGACCGGCAGGCCGTGGGCGCGGGCGGCCTCGAACACGCGGCGGACCTGATCGGGGCTGAAGCCGATCCCTTCGCAAAAGGCGTCGACCGCGTCCGCCAGACCGGCGGCGGCAATCGCGGGGAGCATCCGTGCGCAGACCTGGTCGACATAGCCCTCGGCATCGCCCGCGAACTCGCCGGGCACGGCATGCGCGCCGAGAAAGGTCGTGGCGACGCTGACCGTGCGTGCCTCGCCCAGCCCGCGCGCGGCGCGCAGCATCTTGATCTCGTCCGCTTCCGACAGGCCGTAGCCCGACTTGATCTCGATCGTGGTAAGGCCCTCGGCCAGCATCGCGTCGAGCCGGGGCAGCGCGGAGGCGATCAGTTCCCCCTCGCTCGCGGCGCGCGTGGCGGCCATGGTCGAGACGATCCCGCCCCCGGCCCGCGCGATCTCCTCATAGCTCGCGCCTTCCAGCCGCAACTCGAACTCGCGCGCACGGTTGCCGGCGTAGACGAGGTGCGTGTGGCAGTCGATCAGCCCGGGCGTGATCCAGCGCCCCTCGCAATTATGCGCGATCCCCGCCTCGAACGCGGGCGCTTCCTTCCGCGGCCCGGTATAGACGATGCGTTCGCCGACGGTCGCGACCACGCCGTCTTCCACCACGCCGAGCCCGGGCAGATCGGCGCGCAGCGTCGCCAGCCTGGCATTGCTCCATAGCTGCTCGACGCGCACGCGCTCATCCTCCTCAAGGCGACTCCAACGAGTCTCTAGGATGTCGGATTAAATGTCTATACATTTGTCGGCGAACGGCGCGGAGAAGGCGATGCAAGGCTGGTGGTTCGAGGCGGCGCTGCTGGCGGAAGGCTGGGCTGAGCGCGTGCGGATGACCGCCGAGCAAGGGCGGATCGTCGGCATTACCGCCGATGCCGAGCCCGAGGCCGGCGACGAGCGCCACGGTGTCGCATTGCCCGGCATTGCCAACCTCCACAGCCACGCCTTCCAGCGCGGCATGGCCGGCATGGCCGAACGACGGGGGCCGGCCGCGGACAGCTTCTGGACGTGGCGCGACTTGATGTATCGCTTCGCCAATGCGATCGGGCCCGAGGAGCTCGAGGCGATCGCCGCGCTGGCCTTTGTCGAGATGCTCGAGGCGGGCTTCGTCGCGGTGGGCGAGTTCCATTACGTTCATCACGACCGCGACGGCACGCCCTTCGCCGATCCGGCCGAGATGGGCGCGCGCCTCGCCGCTGCCGCCGCGGAGACCGGGATCGGGCTCACACTGCTGCCGGTGCTCTACATGGCGTCGGGCTTCGGCGGCGCGGCGCCCCGGCCCGAGCAACGGCGTTTCGTGCAGGACATTGACGGCTATGCCCGTCTGGTCGAGGCGTCGCGGGGCGCGGTGGCGGGAAGCCCGGATGCGCGGGTCGGCGTCGCCCCCCACAGCCTGCGCGCGGTCACGCCCGAGGGGCTTGCCGCCGCGGTCGAGATCGGAGGCGAAGGCCCAGTGCATATCCACATCGCCGAGCAGACCGGCGAGGTCGAGGAATACCTGCGCCACTGCGGCCGGCGCCCGGTCGAGTGGCTGCTCGACAATGCGCCGGTCGATGCGCGCTGGTGCCTCGTCCATGCGACGCATGTCACATCGGCGGAGATCGAGGGGGTCGCGCGGAGCGGCGCCGTCGTGGGGCTTTGCCCGATCACCGAAGCCAATCTGGGCGACGGCGTCTTTCCTGCGACGGATTTCCTCGCGGCCGGCGGGCGTTTCGGAGTCGGCTCCGATTCGAACGTGCTGATCGACATGCCGCAGGAGCTGCGGAGTCTCGAATATTCGCAGCGGCTGGTGCGGCGGGAACGCAATTTGCTGTCGAGCATGGCGTGCCCCTCCAACGGGCGGGCGCTGTTCGACGCTGCCGGCAAGGGAGGCGCGCAGGCGCTGGGGATGGGCGGCCATGGCCTCACACCCGGGGCGCGCGCCGATTTCGTGACGCTCGATCGCGGGCATCCGACGCTGGCTGGGCGCGCGGGCGACGGGTTGCTCGACGCGTTCGTCTTCGCCGACAAACGGGGGATGATCGACGGCGTTTGGCGTGGCGGGCGGCAATGGGTCCGTGGAGGGCGGCATGTCGCGCGCGATCGGGTGGTGGCGCGTTATGTGCGGGCGCTTGCCGGGGTGGGGATCACGGGGCAGTGACCGACACGCCTCCGCTCTACCAGGCGATCCGCAACGCGATCGAAAGCCGGATCATGTCGGGCGCGCTGCGGCCCGGCGACCGTATTCCGTTCGAGCACGAGCTGATGGCGGAATATGGCTGCTCGCGCATGACGGTGAACAAGGCGCTGTCGGGGCTGGCCAGTGCCGGGCTGATCTCGCGCCAGCGCCGGCGAGGCTCGTTCGTGATGCGCCCGCGTATCCATATGGCGGCGTTGCAGATCCCCGACATTCGCGAGGAGATCGAACAGCGCGGCCAAGCCTACGCGCTGCGATTGATCGGCCGGACTAGTCTCGACGCGGACGCCGCAAGCGATGCTCGGTTGCGCCTGTCGTCCGGCGGCAAATTGCTGTCGCTCCAGTGCCTGCACCTCGCCGACGGGCGGCCCTATGCAGTCGAGGATCGGTTGATCAATCTCGCCGCCGTGCCAGCGGCACGTGACGCCGACTTCTCCGTGGACCCGCCGGGGAGCTGGCTGCTCGCGCATGTTCCCTGGACCGAGGCGGAGCATCGTATCACCGCCGCAGCAGCGGGGGAGGCGGCTGCCTTGCTCGAAGTGCCTGCGGACAAGCCGTGCCTCGTGCTCGAGCGCTGGACGTGGCGCGAGAGGGAATCGATCACCTATGTCCGAACGGTCTTCCACGGCGACAATTTCGACCTGACCGCGCGGTTCGCGTCGCGGGCGGCGAGGAGCCCGGCCGCCGATTGATCGCGTCCGGACGCGCTTCCGGCAACGTCTCACGGCGGGACAGAACCCCGATTTCCTCCTGCGGACCGGCTTTAATCCGATTGGTCTGACGATTGGCTTGCGCCGAGTGGAAAAATGGGTAATTCTAAAAGCTGAAGTCACGTTCCATATTGTGGGAGAACAGGAGGAGCAACCTCCGGCACCCCGCAAAAGGCGTCCGGTCGCGGGGACAGCAACAACCCTGAGACTCGCTCCGGATGACCGCGTGAGCACGGTGGGAGAGGGGAAAATCATGTCTAATCGATCGAATCTGCGCGCTCGCATCGGCGCGACTGCGTCCTGGACGGTGCTGGGGCTGGCGCTGGTCTGTGGCGGCCAGGCAATGGCGCAGACGGCGCCCGCAGCCGGCGAACAGGTGGCGCCGTCAGCCGAGGACGTCGTCCCTTCCGAGAACGAAGATGCGATCATCGTCGTCGGTTCGCGTGCCAGCCAGCAATCGGCCAACAATCGCAAGAAGAACGCCAAGACGGCGACCGACTCGATCGTTGCCGACGACGTCGGTTCCTTCCCCGACCGCAACGTCAACGAAGCGATCTCGCGCATCCCGGGCGTCGCGCTCGGCCGCAATGAGTTCGGCGAAGGCGACAGCGTCACCGTGCGCGGCAATGGCCCCGATCTCACCCGGGTCGAACTCGACGGGATCGGTGTGCAGAGCACCACGGCGCTCGCACTAGGGACGAGCCGCAGCGCGGATCTGCGCGAGCTCCCAGCCGAGTTGATCAAGAGCGTCGACGTGGTCAAGGGTTCGACCGCCGACATGACCGAGGGTTCGCTGGGCGGAACCGTTCAGATCAGGACCCGCACCGGCCTCGATTTCAAAAAGCCTTATTTCTCGCTCCGCGCCGGCGCCGGACAGAATTCGCTCGGCAGGGATTGGACCCCCGACTTCAACGCCGTCGCCGCGCACAAATTCTTCAACGATCGACTTGGCGTGATCGTCAGCGGTACTTATTCCAAGATCCAGAACGACGGCCACGGCTATGAGCAGACGACGTCCAACAACCGTGGTTTTGCGCGCCTTTTCGATTTCGACAATTCGCCTGAAAAGACGTTCAGCTTCAATCCGGCGACGGTCGGGACCGACGCGGCGGACGTTGCTTTCGCCAACAGCACCGCGCCTGACGGCACCACGCTCACCCCGCGCGAATTGGTGACGCTCGCCGCCGGCGCGACCAGCAAGGCCCAGTGCCTCTCGATCTTCCCATATCTCCCTCTGCAAACGGCGGGCAACGCCACGACCGCGGCACGCGTCCAGCAGCGAACGCTGGAGCAGCAAACCTGCCTCAACCAGTGGAACGACGCCACGCCGTCACTGGTCCGCAACTTCATGAACACGCAGACCGACGAGCGCTATTCGGTCGATGCGCGGCTCGATTTCCGCGTGAACGACCAGTTGACCGTCTATGCCAAGGCGACGCGCGCGGATCGCCAGGTCCATGACCAGAACCGCAGCCGCAACCCGGTAAGCCTGTTCAACCAGAATATTGCCGGTACCTTCAGCGATTCGACCACAGGCAATCCGCGCACGCGTACCGTCAATGCCAACGCGCCTGCCGGATATAGTCTGTTCGACCCTGTCTACGGCCTCAATGTCGTCAGTACCGGCAGCGGCAACTCCCTGATCAGCGTTCCCGTCGCGGGGCAAGTCTTGAACGTCGTGCCCGGCAGCGTGGTGGTGGATGCCAATCACAACGTCACCCAGATGACGCTGACCAACAATTCGGTGAGCATCGACCAGATCGAGAACCACATCGACACCAAGACAAAGTATTATCAGGGCGGTGCCGAATATCGCGGCGAGCGGCTCGAGATCGATGCGATGGCAGGCATGACCAAGGCGACATCAGGTCGCGGCGACATGCGCACTTCGCGCTCCTACGCTTATGGCGCTGCGACGCTGACGCTTCAGCCCAACGGACTCTACGACGTCGCTCTCCCGGCCAATTACGACGACACCAATCCTGCGAACTTCGTCCAGTTGCGCCCGCCCGCATGCATCGGCACTGGGACGGCGCCGACCTGCGTCGGCCAGAGCGCCGTCACGGCCGGGCCCAACGCGCCGGCAAGTCCCGCTTATACAGTCGGGCAGTTGCCCCTGACCACGCCGAGCTTCGGCGTTTCCTATTCGCCGGCGCTAGGCGAATCGTCTGAACGGATCGCCAAGCTCGACCTGCGCTACGACACGCGGGACTGGCTGCCGTTCATCACCAAATTCTCGGTCGGCGGCATGTATCGCAAGAACAAGTCCGAGCGCTGGGGCGGTGGCGGGTACGTAGTATCCTCGGCTGTGGGCACCTTCGGAACAGCCGGTTATGTCCCCGCGGTCGTCGTACCCACGGCCAACGTGCGCGGCACGCTGCGTGCTTGCCAGCCCACCGCGACATCGACGGTATCGTGCAATTACGGCTTCGTGCCGTCGACGAACCCTTCCAACATTCGCTCGGGCGTGGATACGCTGACCCCGGCCGATCTCATCGCGCTGTTCACCAAGACGCTCGAGCCCAGCGGCTCGCAATATTTCGGCGACCTGCCCAATCGCGGCACGCTGCCGGACGCGTGGCAGGGCATCCGTACCGACGAGTTGTTCGACGCGCTCGGCGCGAAGGACTTCATGAATTACGATTGCCTCAAGACTTGCATGGGCAGCGACGGCAAGATGTACGACCAGCCGGCGACGCGGGTGCAGGAGACGATCAAGAACGTCTATGCGATGTTCGATTTCGAGCAGAAGCTGCCCCTGGGGCTGGTTTTCAACGGCAATGTCGGTGTGCGCGGCGTGTTTGCCAATGTGACCGGCACGTCGCTGCTCACGCTGAACAGCATCCGCAAGGGGCCCGCCTTCAATCCTCTCGATCCCAACAATGCCGGCGGTATCATCACCCAGACGTTCATCGCCAACACTTCGGTCAATGCCAGCACCCGGGATTGGCTGCCCAGCGTCAACCTCAATCTCTGGGGCTTCAACGAGTCGGTCGTGTTGCGCCTCTATGGCGGCAAGACCGTCGCGCGACCGTCGATGGGCAATCTCATCGCGGGCGGCACGTGCACGATCGACCAGCGCGCGATCGATGCCGACGGCGACGATATCTTCGGCTGCACCGGCCGCATCGGCAATCCGGGCCTGAAGCCGTTTACCGCGTGGAGCTACAACGCCAGCCTCGAATGGTATCCAAACGCGGACACGATGTTCTCGGCGACGTACGGCAAGCTCGACGTCAAGATCGGCAACCCGCTTCAGGTGACCAAGACCGCGCGGCCCTTCGCAGGGAGCAACGGAACAGATCCCGGCACGGGCGAAGCGCTTTCGGATATCGAGTTCGCCTATCCCACTTATGAAAACGGACCGGGTTACAAGCGTTCGATCTGGGAATTCTCCGCCAAAACCGCGTTCACCTTCCTGCCCTGGTTCCTGAAATACACCGGCGCCGATGCCAACTTCTCGATTCTGTCGTCGGCAGTGACGTCGGGGCAGCAGGATCCGCTGACCGGCGATGTCATGCTCCCGCCCGATGAATCGAAATATTATACCAACGCTTCGCTGTGGTACGATGACGGCAAGCTCAACATCCGGGTTGCGTATCAGAAACGCAGTGCACGGTTTAACTGCATCACGCCTTGCGGCGGCAACAATATCGACATCAACTATCCGGGCGAACAATGGACCAACGTGCGCCTCGTCGGTCCGGGCTGGAATCCAGGCGTTCCGCGCTTCACGGACGGCAGCACGTTCATCGATGCCAAGATCTCGTACAACGTCACGCGAAACTTCCAGGTCTATGCCGAAGGCCGCAACATGCGGCGCGAGGCGCAAACGATCTCGACCGGCAGTTACGTGCCCTTCGAAGACGGTACTCCCAAGATCATGCGCCTGTCTTATGGCGGTCGGCGGATCATGACCGGCGTACGCCTCCAGTTCGGGAATTGATGTCCGGTGGCCGTCCCTTCGGGGACGGCCGCTGCCCGCGCTTGATCTGGCCGCGGCCTTGGCCGACAAGGTTGCGATGAGCGGACTTCCCGGCAGCGCATTGGCCGACGGCGCCGAGCTGTTGCTCCATCGCCTCGGTCGGTCGCCGCTCGGCGCCGTCGAGATCGCCCGTCCGTCGCTTGACGATCTGCCCTATCGCGACCTGGTCCGCGCATTGCTCCGCGCGCCAGGGTTCAGGCTCGACTTCAACCGGCTCGAGCCCGATGCGGCGATGGCGATGGTGTCGAGCCAGCTATTCGGGCCCGGCGCATTCGCGCGCGAGAACGAACTGCTTGCCCGGGAGATCGCTGCCTTGGCCGGTTTGGTCGGCGGACTGGTCGAGGCGCGCCCCGCGATTGCGATCCGCACCTATTTCGCCCCCGGCGATCTCGTCTGGCACGTCGATCGCGTCAACGAACGTCGGGCATTCCGTCTCGTCTGGCCGCTCGGCCGCCCCGCCGGCATGTGGCTCACCCCGGCCGACAATATCCAGGCCGATATCTACCGCGCCTATATGCACCGCGAATTCCCGCTGCTGGGCCAGATGGACACCAGGGTGATGCGCACCGGCGCCCCCGTGGAGGCACTATGGGCGCACCGCCCGGTGCAGCTGGCGGCGATGGTCTCGGGCCGGTTTCCGTTCCTGATCGATCCGGACAAGGAAGTTGAAGTCACTCCCGGTGCCGCGAGCATTCACCGCGTCCAGACTCCGGCGCAGGCTGGCGCGTGGCATCGTTCGTCCTGGGCGAACCGCGATGCGCCGGGGCTGCAGATCGTGATCACGGCGGCGGCGGACTGATGCGGTTTCGCCGCCTCGGCCGAATCGGACTCGACATATCCGAGCTTAGCCTCGGCACTTCGGCGCTGGCGGCTGCGGCACGGAGCGACATCGCGGAGGCGAGCGCAATGGTCGCGCTGGCGCTCGATCATGGAGTCAACGCCATCGAGATCGGCGCCGGAAACGACGCGTCGGTGAGGCTGCTCGGCGATGTGCTGAGGCGCGAGAATGCCGGGAACCGCGTCCATGTCTTTGCGCGTGCCACGTCGCTGGTCCCCTTCGACCTTCCCTCGCCGCATGTCCCCGTCGACGACGCCTATCCTGGACGGCACCTCCGCGCCGAGACCGAGGCATTGCTCTCGACCTTGGGCGTCGAGCGGCTGGCACTCCAGCAGCTCCATGCCTGGTGCCCCGAATGGCAGCACGAAGGCGATTGGCTGGAGACGCTCGACCGGCTTCGCGCGGAAGGCAAGATCGCGGGGCTCGGCGTGTCGCTGTTCGATCACGACGTGACGGCCGGGTTCGAGATCGTCGCCAGCGGGCTGATCGACGCCGTGCAGGCAATGTACAATATTTTCGACCCGGCTCCGGCCAAGACGCTGTTCCCGCTCTGCCAGAAGCACGATGTCGGCGTCATCGCCCGCTCGGCGCTTTATTATGGTGCGCTGGGTGGCACGCTGGACTTCGCCCCTGACGACTGGCGACGCGTCTATTTCTTCGACGCGCACCGGCACGAGACCGGGGAGCGCGTGGAGCGGCTGAGGGCCGAAGTGACGCCCGATCGTTCGGTTGCCGACACGGCGCTGCGCTTTTCCCTGTCGCACCCTGCGGTCTCGACTGTGGCGGTGGGGATGCGCAACCGCGCGCAGCTCGAGGCGAACCTGCAGGCAGTGCTGGCCGGCCCGCTCGACGCCGACCGCCGCGCCGCGCTCGCAGGGCATGCATGGCTATGCTGAGCGGATTGCGCTTATGGTGCGCGCCGCAATGACTTTCTTCGAGAGCCTCGTCGCACTCTTGCTGATGGCGGTCGTGCTGCTGCAAGTCGCACGACGGACGCCGATTCCCTATCCGACGATGCTCGCGACAGCCGGGGTGATCGTCGCTCTGGTGCCGGGCAGCCCGGCGATCGCACTCGAAGGCCATACCGCGCTGGCGCTGTTCATCGCGCCCGTCCTGCTCGACGCCGCGTTCGATTTCCCTCTGGCCGCGATCCGCCGGCTCTGGCGCCCATTGGTCGCGCTCGCAGTGGTGGCCGTGCTGCTGACCACGGCGGTGGTGGCGTGGATCGGCTGGATGTTTGCCGGACTGCCGATCGCCGCCGCGATCACGCTCGGTGCGATCGTCGCCCCGCCCGATGCCGCCGCCGCGACGACCGTGCTTCGATCGGCCTCGCTCCCCCGCCGAGCGGTGCAGGAGCTCACCGGCGAGAGCCTGCTCAACGACGCCACCGCGCTGCTGCTGTTCGGCGCCGCGGTGGCGATCCAGAGCCATGGCGGGATCGACGGCGGCGTCGCGCTCCGGCTCGGCTTCGCCGTGCCCGGCGGGATCGCGCTCGGGCTCGCCTGCGCCTGGCTGTTCCAGTTCATCATCCCGTACACGCGCAGCTCGTTCGGAGGGAATCTGCTCGAGTTCGTCAACACCTTCCTCGCCTGGCTGCTCGCCGAGCGGCTCGGACTGTCGGCGGTGCTGTGCGTGGTGACGATGGCGATGTTCATCGCCAACAGCCCGCGCATGCAGATCGACGCGCGCAACCGCATCCAGTCCTTTGCGGTGTGGGGCGTCGCGGTGTTCGTGCTCAATGTCGTCGCCTTCCTGCTGATGGGGATGCAGGCGCGCGCGATCATCGGGGGGATGAGTCCCGGGCGGCTTCGCGAGGCGGCGGGGGTCGCGGCGATGGTGGTTGCCGGCGTGGTGGTGACGCGGCTCGTCTGGGTGCTGGTCTATAACCGGCTGTCGGCGCGGTACAGATGGCTGCGCGACGCCGAGCCGGCGAGCCTTGCGCAAGGCGTGGTGATCGGCTGGTGCGGGATGCGCGGGCTGGTCACGCTGGCGACTGCATTCGCATTGCCTTCCGATTTTCCGCAGCGCGATCTCATCACCTTGTCGGCCTTCGCGGTGGTGCTGGCGACTCTGGTGGTGCAGGGGCTCACGCTCACGCCGCTGATCCGGCTGCTCGGGCTGGGCAGCGGCGATGATCGAGAGGAGCACCGGGCCGCCGAGCGCGCGCTCGGCGATGCCGCGCTGGCGGCGGTTGCCGGCGCCGAGGGCCGCATCGCCGACGAGGTCCGGCGCCAGTTCGAGATCGACCGCGCGGCGATCGAGGGCGGCGAGGCCTGTGGCGATTTCAACCAACGCCGGCAGCTCAAGCTCAAGGCGATAACCGCACAGCGCGAACGGCTCCGCAAGTTGCGCGACGAGGACGCGATCGGCGCGGAAGCGTTCGAGCGGCTGCAGGAGGAGCTGGACTGGCGCGAGCTGGCGGTCGGCCCCGCCGGGCGGCGGACGATCGAGGAAGGCTAGGGCGTATCGACTTCAGCCGCGAAACTCCCCTCCCTTGCAGGGAGGGGAAGCTGATGTCGACATGCTTACACCACCCGCGACATGAACCGGCTGAACGGGTCTTCCCTATAGTCGGCGAAGGGGCCGCAATCGGTGAAGCCGAACTGGCGATAAAGCGCGTAGGCCGGCTCGAACGCCTCGCCCGATCCGGTCTCTAGGCTGAGGCGCTTATAGCCCCGCGCGCGGGCGACGCCGAGGATGTGCGAGACCAGCGAGGCGCCGGTGCCGCGCCGCAGATGCTGCTCGGACGTCCGCATCGACTTGATCTCGCCATGCTCCGCATCGAGCTGCCTGAGTGCGCCGCAGCCGAGCAGGTCCGCGCCGTCCCAGGCCGACCAGAAGGTCACGTCGGGCGCGCGCAATCCCGACAAGTCGAGGAAATGACAGCTGTCCTTCGGCGAATTCGCGAGCATCCCCGCGAAATGCACGTTGAGCAAAGCGACGACCTGCGGGTCGTCCAGTCCCCCCTCGCGTATCTCCATCAGATTTCGTCGATCATGCCGGCGAGCGTGTCGAGACAGGCGTGCGCGAGGACCTTGCAGCGCGCGGGCGACCAGCCGAATTCGGAGTCCGCATTGGCGTCGTGGTCCTTGAACGGCATCTCCAGCGTCATCGAAACGGCGCCGTACCGCTCGGCGAGCTGGTTCGTCGACATCGACAGATTGGCCTTGCCCGGCGGCGACTTCTCATAGCCGAGATCGAGCTGGAATTCGGGCGTGGTCTCCGCCAGGCGACGCGCGAAATTGTAGAATTTCTCGCCCAAAGCATCGGTCCAGCTCGGGATTCCTTCGAAACCCGCGAGGAAATTGGCGGGGATCGCCTCGTCGCCATGGACATCCATTGCGAAATCGACACCGGTCTCGTCCATGCGATTGCGCACGACGAGGACTTCGGGGCTCTTCTCGGGCGTGGGCGAATGCCATTCGCGGTTGAGGTTGATGCCCGCGGCGTTGGTCCGCAGATGCCCGCGGCGCGATCCGTCGGGGTTCATGTTCGGCACGATGTGGAAGGTCGCCTTCTCGCGCAGCGCATAAGTGGTGCGATCGTCCAGATCGATCAGCTTCTCGAGCGCGCCTTCCATCCACCATTCGGCCATCGTCTCGCCGGGATGCTGGCGGGCATAGAGCCAGACCTGCTTCGGGCCCTTGCCAAGGCTCAGGCAGTCGATCGGCTGGCCGTCGAGAGTCACGCCCAATTCGCGGTGCGACACGCCCGGCTGCGCGGCCATGCGCGTCACCAGATCGTGGTGCCGCTCCATCGAATAGGGCGCGAAATAGGCGAACCAGACGATGTCCGAATCGATCGCCCGCGTGAAGCTGAGCACGCCGTCGGCATAATCGGTGTCGGTGGTCCGCCAGTGGGCGCGATCAATGCTCCATCGCGCCCGATAGCCCGGCCAGCCGAACGGATAGGCCGCGCCGCCGGCATTGAGGATGCGGAAGGTGAGCGTGCGCCCCTTCGCTCCTGCCAGCCGGAAATGGAACCACTGGTAGAAATCGGACAGATGATCGGTGACGATCTCGAGGTCGACCCGGTCGCCCTCCACTGCCACCACGCGGATATTGCCGCCGTCGAATGCGGCGTTGATCTGGATGCTCATTTGACCGTGGTAGTGATGCCTGACTCGCCTGGGAAGTCCCTGAACAGCGCGTTAGCCAACCTCACGGCCTGATCGCGCGGGTCGCTGCCGGGCTTGCCGCTCACCGATTCGGTGACTGCGCGGCCCTCCCACACGGTGGAGTTGTCGCTGCGGCGGCGGAGCTGAACCGAAAGCTCGGAGCCATAGACTTCGCGGGTCTTGCCGCCGATCCCGAACGACACGCCGCCGCCCAGCCCGACGCCGCCGCCGCGCCGGCCGCCGCTGATGCCGCCTCCGCCGAGGCCGATCGAAACGGGAGGCTGCTCGCGATACGCGCCGCGCGAGACACGCGTGAACGAGACCGCGGCGATATAGCCCGATGCCATGTCGCTGCGCGACTGGACGAAGCCGAGCCGCTCGAGCTCGGTTCCGACCGCGTCGGCGTACATCTGGAACTCGGGGCTGATCTGCGCCGCGCCGGTCATCGGCTCGATCGCGACGGTGGTGCGCTCGGTCAGCGTGCCGATATGATAGCGCGTGACCTCCACCGGTGCGTTGCGGCCGGTGGTGGTGCATCCGCCTGCGAGCAGGGCCGCGCCCGCGACTGCGATGCTGAGGAGCTTGTTCACGGGCATTGCCTCCTGTCTCTCGGGGAGAACGCCCCGCCGCACCTCAACCCTGCCCCCGCGCAGTCGGTTCCGCAAGGCCGTCAGCACCTTGACTTGGCGGCGCTCCCCCTCTAGGCGGGCGCCTCTTTTCCAGCATCAGATATTTGAGAAGCGAATCGGTCATGAAGATCGTGAATTCATTGAAGTCGCTCAAGGGGCGGCACCGTGACAACCGCGTGATCCGTCGCCGCGGCCGGACCTATGTGATCAACAAGACGAATCGCCGGTTCAAAGCCCGCCAGGGCTAATTCCGGTGGGGACGCCGTCGGCCGTCATTTTCGATGTCGGCAAGGTCCTCTTCGAATGGGATCCGCGTTACCTCTACGAGCGCCTGATCGAGGATGATCAGGCGCTCGAAGCGTTTCTGGCGAACGTCGTCACCAGGGAATGGCATTTCCAGCACGATGCCGGGCGCCCCTTCGCGGAGACCTCGGCCGAGCTGAGCGCGCAATTCCCCGAGCATGCCGAGCTGATCCACGCCTGGGGGCCGCGCTTCAACGACACGGTGCCGCATGCGATTCCGGGCATGCTGGAGATCGTCCGCGAGCTCGACGCCGCGGGCGTGCCCTTGTTCGCGATCACCAATTTCTCGGGCGAGTTCTGGCCTGACTGGGTGAAGCAGCATGCCGAGCTGTTCGATCGCTTCCGCGACGTGGTCGTCTCGGGCGACGAGAAGCTCGTGAAGCCCGATCCGGCGATCTACGCATTGGCGCTGAAGCGATTCGGGCTCGAAGGCCCCGACGCGGTGTTCGTCGACGACAGTCCCGCCAATGTCGCGGGCGCGCGGGACGCCGGCATTCACGCAGTGCTGTTCACCACCGCGGAGGACTTCCGCGCCGAGCTGGTGCGGTTGGGGCTGCTTTCAAATTAGAACGTCACCCCGGCCTTGGGCCGGGGTCCACAGCGCCTCACCGGCTGAACTTACTTCCCTCAACCATCGCCTGCCTCGCGGTGGACCCCGGCCCAAGGCCGGGGTGACGAAGAGAGTATTGGCGCGGAGAGTTCAGCCCCCTTCAGGCCCCTGATAATTCTTGAGCTCGTCGCCGAGGATGGTGACCACATGGAGCACATTGGTCGAGCCCGGCGTCCCGAAGGGCACGCCGGCGCAGACCACGATCCGGTCGCCCGCGACGGCCAGTTCCTGCCGCATCGCCATGCGTTTGGCCTTGCCGACCATCTCCTCGAACGATTCGACGTCGCGCGTGTGGACGGCGTGGCTGCCCCATAGCAGCCCGCTGCGACGCGCAGTCTCGATCTTGGGCGTCAGCACCATGATCGGCACGGTCGGCCGTTCGCGGGCGATCCGGCGCGCAGTCGAGCCCGAGCTGGTGAAGCACACGATCGCAGTCGCCGAGACGGTCCGCGCGATGCTCTTCGCCGCCTCGGCGAGCGCATCGGCGGTGGTCGGATCGGGGCGCGTGACGGTGAAATGGACGCGGTCGCCATGCGCGGGGTCGCGCTCCACGGCCTCGGCGATCGAATTCATCATCGCCACTGATTCGACCGGCCATTTGCCCGCCGCGCTCTCGGCCGAGAGCATGATCGCGTCGGCGCCGTCATAGACCGCGGTCGCGACGTCGGAGACTTCGGCGCGCGTCGGCGACGGGCTCTCGATCATCGATTCGAGCATCTGCGTCGCGACGATCACCGGGCGGCCCATCCGGCGCGCGGTCTCGACGATGCGCTTCTGCAACGGCGGCACGCTCTGCGGCGGAAGCTCGACGCCGAGATCGCCGCGGGCGACCATCACGCCGTCGCATTGCTCGACGATCTCGTCGAGCCGCGCGATCGCGGACGGCTTCTCGATCTTGGCGAGCAGGGCCGCCTTGCCACCGATCAGCCGGCGCGCCTCCATCAGATCCTCGGGACGCTGGACGAACGACAAAGCGATCCAGTCGACGCGCTGCTCGACCGCGAATTCCAGGTCGCTGCGGTCCTTTTCGGTGAGCGCCGCCAGCGGCAGCACCATGTCGGGGACATTGAGGCCCTTGGAATTGGAGAGGGTGCCGCCGACCTCGACGCGCGTGACGAGCTTGTCCGCGCTCGCCGAAATGACGCGCAGCACCATCTTGCCGTCGTCGAGCAGCAGCCGGGCATCTTCGTGCGCCGCCTCGAAGATCTCGCGGTGCGGCAGCTCGACGCGAGTCGCGTCGCCCGGGGCGGGATCGCGGTCGAGCGTGAACTGCTGGCCGGTCTCGAGCACTACCTTGCCCTCGGCGAACTTGCCGACGCGCAGCTTCGGCCCTTGTAGATCGGCGAGGATCGTCGTCGGCCGGCCATATTTCTTCTCGAGGCTGCGGATCGCCGCGATCACCGGCACCTTCGATGCCTGATCGCCGTGGCTCATGTTGACGCGGAAGGCATCCGCCCCCGCCTCAAACAGCTTCGCGATCATCTCGACGGTGTTGCTCGCGGGGCCCAGCGTCGCGAGGACGCGGACTTTACGGCTGCGGGGGCGTATGGCCTTGGTCATGCTGTCATCCTATTGCGGGCCTGCCTCTAGCCTTTAATCTGCGTCGATCAACCACGGAGGTTCAAAGTGCCGACACTCGATACCCTGGACGACGCCGTGGCGGCCAAGGCGTTCCGGCGGCTCGTCCGGCATTTGCGGCATCGCAGCGACGCGCAGAATGTCGATCTGATGGGTCTCGCGGGCTTCTGCCGCAATTGCCTGGGCGATTGGGTCGCCGAGGCCGGCGGGCTGAGCAAGGAAGAGGGGCGCGAGATCGTCTACGGCATGCCCTATGCCGAGTGGAAGGCGCGCCATCAGGTCGAGGCCACGCCCGAGCAGCTCGAGCGAATGGAAGAGAGCATGAAGCGCAATCATGTCGAGGCGCTGCTCGACGACGCGCTGGATGACAGCTTTCCGGCAAGCGATCCGCCTTCGATGACCGATCCGGGGCGCTAATCGGGACGGAGGGCTTGAGCGTCGCGCCGGGCTTCTCTAAGCGGCGCGCTCCAGTTTCATCGCGAGCCGTATGCGACTCCGGCCTCTGCCGGGGTGACGGCCAGCCAGCGTCAGGAGATTTGCCTTGTCCGATTCCGTTTCCGCCGAGCAGCTGCGCCTCTTCATCGAGCGGATCGAGCGCCTCGAAGAGGAAAAGAAGGGCATCGCCGACGACATCAAGGACGTCTATGCCGAAGCCAAGTCGACCGGCTTCGACGTCAAGACGATGCGCCACATCGTCCGCCTGCGGAAAATGGAAAAGCATCACCGCGACGAGGCCGATGCACTGCTCGAAACCTATCGCAACGCACTCGGCCTGCATTAAAGGTCGACGCTGGCGGTGCCGGTGCCGCGATCGAGGGGAGCGATTCGATGATCCTGACCACTACCCACGGCATCGAAGGCCATCAGGTCACGCGCTATCACGGGATCGTCAGCGCCGAGGTGATCCTCGGCGCGAACGTGTTTCGCGACATCTTCGCCGGTATCCGCGATTTCGTCGGCGGGCGCTCGGGCGCCTATGAGAAACCGCTTCGCCAGGCGCGCGAGATGGCGATGGAGGAGCTCGAGGCCGAGGCCCGCGACAAGGGCGCCAACGCCGTGATCGGGATCGACATCGATTATGAAGTGATCGGCGATTCGGGATCGATGCTGATGGTGTCGATCTCGGGCACCGCCGTCACGATAAGCTAGGATTGCGCGGCCCGCATCGGCTGGAATAGAGACGCGCAACCGTTTTCAAGAGAGCGCAATGGCAGGCCATTCCAAATTCAAGAACATCATGCACCGCAAGGGCGCGCAGGATAAGAAGCGCTCGGGCATGTTCTCCAAGCTCAGCCGCGAAATCACCGTCGCGGCCAAGATGGGCTTGCCCGATCCGGACATGAACCCTCGGCTGCGCGCGGCGGTCAACGCCGCCAAGGCGCAGTCGATGCCCAAGGACAATATCCAGCGCTCGATCGACAAGGCGAGCAAGGGCGACGCCGAGAATTACGAAGAGATCCGCTACGAGGCGTTCGGCCCCGGCGGCGTGAGCCTCATCGTCGAGACCCTGACCGACAATCGCAACCGCACCGTCACCAACGTGCGTACAGCGATCAGCAAGAACGGCGGCAATCTCGGTGCGCCGGGTTCGGTCAGCCATGCCTTCGACCGGATGGGGTTGATCAACTACCCCGCCAGCGCGGGCGATGCCGACAAGGTGTTCGAGGCCGCGCTCGAGGCCGGCGCCGAGGACGTCACGTCGAGCGAAGAAGGGCACGAGATCTGGACCGCGCAGGGCGATCTCCACGAAGTCGCCAAGGCGCTGGAGCCGGTGCTCGGCGAGGCCGAGGGTGCCAAGCTCGCTTGGCGCCCGCAGACGATGGTCGCAGTCGAGGAAGGCGATGCCGCGACCTTGTTCAAGCTGATCGACGCACTCGACGACGACGACGATGTCCAGACCGTGTGGGGCAATTACGAAGTCTCGGACGAAGTGATGGAGAAATTGGGCTGATCTTTGATCACGCCAAGGCGCGAAGGCGCGAAGGAGATTTGGGGCCGCTGCGCGGCCGAGGCGCGGAGGCGCAGAGACTTGTTCTCTGCCGCGCAAGCGGCCCTCATCTTCGATCCGTCGCCAAGCCTCTGGTGTTTGGTAAAGCGGCTAACGCCGCAGGAGAATGCGACCTCTCTGCGTCTCCGCGCCTCGGCCGCGCAGCGGCCTTCAAAATCTTTCTTCTCTTGGCGCCCTCGCGCCTTGGTGTGAATCGAATATGATCATTCTCGGCCTCGATCCCGGGCTCGGGACCACCGGCTGGGGGCTGATCCGTGCCGAGGGCAATCGGCTCAGCCATGTCGCCAACGGCAAGCTCAAGACCGATCCGCAGGCGCCGCTGCCGCGCCGGCTCGCGCATCTCGATGCCATGCTCGCCGCGCTGATCGTCGATCACGCCCCGGGCGCCACCGCGTGCGAAGAGGTTTTCGTCAATTCGAACGCGCAATCGACGCTCAAGCTCGGTCAGGCGCGCGGGGTCGTGCTGTGCGCGGCGGCGCGCGCGGGGCTCGATGTCGGGGAATATTCGCCCAGCATCGTCAAGAAAGCGGTGGTCGGCACCGGCAATGCCGAAAAGGCGCAGGTCCATGCGATGGTCGCGCGGCTGCTGCCGGGGGTGAAGATCGACGGTCCCGATGCCGGCGACGCGCTCGCGGTGGCGATCTGCCACGCGCACCATCTCGCGAGCGCCCGCCGTTTGGCCTGATTTCACTTTCCTACAAGCCTCCGTTCTGCTTATGTACCAGAATGGTCACGTCTGCACCTTCGCCCTTCATGGCCGCTCGTCCCTCGCCCTCGCGCGCGATACATGTGTCAACTTCGTCAATTTGGCCCTTTGATCGGCAGCGTGAAGATGGGGCTGCGGCGCGATGATCGCGCATCTGAAGGGCAGGCTGGCGGCGACCGGGGCGGATCACGCGGTGATCGACGTGGGCGGCGTCGGCTATCTGGTGGGCGCATCGTCCAAGACGCTTGCCGCTCTGGGAATCGTGGGCGATCCAGTGACGATTCATACCGAGATGCTGGTGGCGGAGGATTTCATCCGGCTGATGGGCTTCGCTTCGGCCGACGAGCGCGACTGGTTCAAGCTGCTCACCCATGTCCAGGGCGTCGGCTCGAAGGTCGCGCTGGCGATCCTCTCGATCCTCACCCCCGACGAGTTGCGCACCGCCGTTGCCCGCGCCGATTCGGCGATGATCGCCCGCGCCAACGGCGTGGGGCCCAAGCTCGCCCAGCGCATCGTCAACGAACTCAAGGACAAGGCCGGCGGCATCGCGCTGGGCGGCGCCTCGACGACCGCGCCGGCGGGCAGCGCCGCGGCGGATGCGGTTTCGGCATTGCTCAACCTCGGTTTCAAGCCCGCCGAGGCATCGACCGCGGTCAGTGCGGCGAACGATGAACTTGGCGCCGGGGCAACGCTCGACGCTCTGGTGCGGCTGGCGCTGCGCAAGGCGGCGAAATGACCGCGCCCCGCGTCGCGACCTGCTGGTGCGGGCAGCTCCGGGCCGAATGCCATGGCGAGCCCGTGCGGATCTCCGTCTGCCATTGCCTGAATTGTCAGCGGCGCAGCGGCTCCGCCTTCTCCGCGCAGGCGCGTTTTCCGGTCGAGCAGGTGCGGCTAGACGGGGCGTCAACCGAATGGGTGCACGTCGGGGACGGTGGCCGGGCAGCCAGCTTTCATTTCTGCCCGACCTGCGGCGGGACCGGCTGGTATCGCAACGCTTCGATGCCCGAGACGATCGCGATTCCGATCGGCAACTTCGCCGACCCCGATTTCCCGGCGCCGCATTTCTCGGTGTGGGAAAACCGCAGGCACGCCTGGGTGCAGATCACCGGCGACGGAATCGAGCATGACTGACGCAGGCGCGGCACCGCTTGTCGGGCTGGCGTTGCGCATAGCAGCGAAATAGGCAGACGGCATGGAAATCGAAGTCAGCGCAGAAGCCAAGGACAAGGCGCTCAACCGCCGCGTGGCGATCACCGTGGTGATCCTCTCGGTGTTCATGGGGCTGTGCGGGATCAAGGACGGCAATATCGTCCAGGCGATGCAGCAGGCCCAGTCGGCATCGGTCGACGGCTGGAACGAATATCAGGCGACCCGACTCAAGCAGCATCTTGCCGAGAACAGCCGCGCGCAGATCGCTGTGCTGGCGCCCGACAGCGCCAGGTCGGCGCCGGTGCTCGCCCAGCTCGATAGGGAGATCGCCAAGTACAAGATCGAGGCACCGCGGCTGGCGACGCAGGCCAAGGGACAAGCGGCGCAATATGATGCGCTCAATGTGCACGACGATCAGTTCGACGCGAGCGACGCTGCGATCTCGACTGCGATTTCGATCGCCGCCGTCTCGGCACTCGCCGAGACCGGGTGGCTGCTCGGCGCGGCCTGGGCATTCGGGGCGTTCGGGCTGTTCCTGGGGCTATGCGGTTTCCTGGGCTGGGGATTCCACCCGCAGTTGCTGAGCGGACTGCTCGGATGACCGACGCCGACCGCATCCTCGCGCCGATCCGCAAGCCCGAGGATATCGACGCGGCCTTGCGCCCCAAGCATCTCGACGAGTTCGTCGGGCAGAAGGGCGCGCGGGAGAATCTCCGCATCTTTATCCAGGCCGCGAAGCAACGCGGCGAGGCACTGGACCACGTGCTGTTCTTCGGCCCGCCAGGGCTCGGCAAGACCACGCTCGCGCAGATCGTCGCGCGGGAGATGGGGGTGGGGTTCCGCGCAACGTCGGGGCCGGTGATCGCCAAGTCGGGCGATCTCGCCGCCTTGCTCACCAATCTCGAGGACGGCGATGTCCTGTTCATCGACGAGATCCATCGGCTCAATCCCGCGGTCGAGGAAGTGCTCTATCCCGCGATGGAGGATCGCGCGCTGGACCTCATGATCGGCGAGGGGCCGTCGGCAAGAAGCGTGCGGATCGACTTGCCGCGCTTCACCCTGGTCGGCGCGACCACGCGGCAGGGGCTGCTCACCACGCCGCTGCGCGATCGCTTCGGCATACCGGTGCGGTTGCAATTCTATACGGTCGACGAACTCGAGCGCGTCGTCACGCGTGCCGCGACCTTGCTCGACCTGCATGTCGCCGCCGACGGTGCGCACGAAATCGCGAAGCGTTCGCGCGGGACGCCGCGGATTGCCGGGCGGTTGCTGCGCCGGGTGCGCGACTTCGCCAATGTCGCGGGCGAGGAGACGGTGCATGCCAGGGTCGCCGATGCGGCGCTGACCCGGCTCGAAGTCGACGGGCTCGGGCTCGACAGCATGGATCGGCGCTATCTGATGATGATCGCCGACATCTACAAAGGCGGCCCGGTCGGCGTCGAGACGCTCGCCGCCGGCCTCAGCGAGCCGCGCGACACGATCGAGGAAGTGATCGAGCCCTATTTGATCCAGATCGGCATGATCGCCCGGACGGCGCGGGGGCGCTGCCTCAATGCCGCGGGTTGGAAGCATCTCGGGCTCAATCCACCGCCCACCGCGCAGGAAGGGCTGTTCGACTGAGGGCGGGGGTTCCCCCGTGCTTTAGGCTTGGTTAAGGCCCGTTCCATGCATGCGCTCTCCGCCATCGGCCGTTTCGAAGGCCTCGAGCATCATTTCGCGCTGCGGGTCTATTTCGAGGACACCGACCTCACCGGCGTCGTCTATCACGCCAATTACCTGCGCTACATGGAGCGCGCCCGCTCGGACATGCTGCTCGCCGCGGGTGTCGACCAGCGCACCACCTTTGAAAGCGGCGAGGGCGCCTATGCGCTGCGCAGCATTCGGCTCGACTATCGTGCGCCTGCGCGGCTTGGCGAGGAACTGATCGTGGTCAGCCGGCTTATGGCGATGCGTGCCGCTGCCGTGGTCATTCAGCAACGAGTCATGCGGGACGAAACAATCGTGGCCCAAGGAGAAGTCGAGGCGGCGTTCGTCTCCCCGACCGGTCGGCCGCGGCGTCAGCCGGCAGCGTGGATTGCCGCGTTCGAACCGTTGTTGTGGAAGGGAAACTAAGCTCGACATGTTGTTCCTGAATACCGCCGCCGCGACCATGTCGCCCGTCGCCCTGTTCCTCCAGGCGGACTGGGTGGTTCGCGGCGTGATGATCGGCCTGTTGCTCGCGAGCCTTTGGACCTGGGCGATCATCCTCAGTTTCGGCTTCCGGATCGGCAGCGTGAAGAAGGGCATCGCCAGCTTCGAGACCGAATATCGCGAGGCCGATGACATCGACGAATTCCACCGCCGCGTCGCTACCCGCGATCAGCCGATCGGCCGGGTCTTCTCGGCCGGCGTCACCGAATGGCGGCGCTCGACCACCGGCAAGTCGATCGATCGCGGCGGCACGCGCGATCGCCTCGCGACGGCGATGGGTGCCGCGGTAGCGCAGGAGATCGATCGCTTGGCCGACCGGCTGAACTTCCTCGCCACCGTCGGTGCAGTCGCCCCGTTCGTCGGGCTGTTCGGCACGGTCTGGGGCATCATGCGCAGCTTTACGAGCATCGCGGCCGAGCAGAATTCGTCGCTCGCGGTAGTGGCGCCGGGCATCGCCGAGGCTTTGTTCGCGACCGCGATCGGCCTGTTCGCCGCGATCCCCGCGGTGATCGCGTACAATCGCTACAGCCACGGCATCAATCGCGTCGAGCAACGGCTCAACCGCTTCGCCGACGGCTTCCACGCGACGCTCAGCCGTCGCCTGGAGATGGAGGCCTAGGCCATGGCCATGCACCTCCCTTCCAATCGGGGCCGCGGGCGGCGGGCGCCGATGGCCGATATCAACGTGACGCCTTTGGTGGACGTGATGCTGGTGCTGCTGATCATCTTCATGGTGACTGCGCCGTTGCTCACCGCCGGCGTGCCGGTGGACCTGCCCGAGAGTCGCGCCAAGGCGCTCGACCAGGAGCAGAAGCCGGTCCAGATCGCGATCGACGACAAGGGCCAGGTGTTCGTCGACAACGAGCCCGTCAACGACGAGGCGCTGGCGGGCATGCTCGAGCAGGTCGCATCGCGAAAGGGCGCCGACGGCAAGCCGCCGCAAATCTATCTGCGCGCCGATCAGGGGCTGGGTTACGGTAAGGTCATGCGCGTGATGGGCGAGCTCAACCGCGCCGGGCTCAACCGCGTCGCGCTGCTGACCAACGCCGCGAGCAAGTGACGCGATGGCGCTGACTCGTTCTGAAGCGGTGGGACTCGGGGTCGCGGCGGTCGGCCACGCGGCGCTGTTCGTGCTGCTCGCGGGCTATTTCCTCCCCGCGCCCAATCCGGACAAGCTGGTCAGCACGCCGATCGCAGTGTCGTTCGCCGAGGATGTCGGGCTGGAGAGCCAGGCGCCGGTAGTGAGCCACGAGGAAGTCGCGGCCAAGCTCTCGCCGGTCGAGGCGCCGCCTGAACCCGAGACCGCGCCACCCGAGCCCCAACCCGATCCGCAGCCGGTCGCCAAGCCGCAGCCGACTCCGCCCAAGCCGGTGCCGGCACCCGACGCGAAGCCCGCGCCGAAGCAGCCGCCGGCCAAGCCCGCGCCCGCCGCCGCGCCGGCTAAGCAGCCTCCCAAGCGCGACGTGCGCGCGAGCGGTGCGCTCGACGGCATTGTGGCCGGGCTCGCCTCCCAGCCGACCAAGGGCAAGGCGACGACGCCACCTGCCGCGACCGCCGGGCCCGCGGTGCGTTCGGCGCTCGTGGCCGAGATTCAGCGGCAAGTGAAACCGCACTGGGCTCCGCCCACCGGCGCCGACACCGACAAGCTCCGTACGACTGTGACCGTCGCCCTCAATCGGGACGGTTCGCTCGCCAGCGAGCCACGCGTCACCCAGACCGGCGTCACGGACTCCAATCGCACCCAGGCTGCACTGGCGCGCGAGCGCGCGGTGCGCGCCGTCCGGCTCGCGGCGCCGTTCAAGCTGCCCGCGCAGTTTTATGATGCGTGGAAGACCATCGCACCCGTTCTGTACGAGGATCTTTGACCATGAAGGCCAGCCATTTCGCATTGGGGTTCGTTCTCGCGCTGGGCCCGGCGGGCGCCGCGCACGCGCAGGAAGTCGTGCCTCCCCCGGTGCAGCAGGAGCCGCAGGATACGCCGCTCAGCGTCGACGTGACCAACGCCGCCGCCAAGGACATGGTACTGATGATCCCCGCCATGCCGGCCGCGGGCGTCGCATCCACCGCCGCGGGCTCGACCGACGAGCTCGGCCGCAAGCTGGCGCAGGTGATCGACGACGATCTGCGCAACACCGGCCTGTTCAAGACGCAAGGCCCCGGTCAGGCGGGGACGATCGCTTATAGCGAAGTCACCGCGCCCAACTACGGATTGTGGGCCGGGCGCTCGGCGCAGGCTTTGGTGCAGGGCTATGTTCGCGCCGGCGGCAACGGCCAACTCACTGTCGGCTGCTATCTCTACGATGTCGCGCTGCAGAGCGAGCTGGTGCGCAAGGGCTTCGTCGTTTCGCCCGGTGACTGGCGCCGCGCGGCGCACAAATGCGCCGATGCGATCTACACCCGGCTCAGCGGCGAAGGTCCCTATTTCGACAGCCAGGTCGTCTATGTCGCCGAGCAGGGGCCCAAGGGCAAGCGCCGCAAACAGCTGGCGATCATGGATCAGGACGGCGCCAATCACCGCTTCCTGACCAACGGCCAGAACATCGTGCTCACGCCGCGCATGTCGCCGCGGCAGAACGCGATCGTATATATGAGCTACGAGAACCGCCGCCCGTCGATCTGGATCTACGATCTGGTGGCGCGCTCGAACCGGCGGCTGGTGGAAAATGTCAGCCAGAATTTCGCGCCGCATTTCTCGCCCGACGGCCGCTCGATCCTGTTCTCGATGTCGGTGGCCGGGAATAGCGACATTTATCGGATCAGCACGAGCGGCGGCCAGCCGCAGCGGCTGACCAACGCGCCGGGCATCGACACCGGCGGCAGCTATTCGCCCGATGGGTCGAAGATCGTCTTCGAGAGCGATCGCGGCGGCACCCAGCAGCTTTATGTGATGAATGCCGACGGATCGAACCAGAAGCGGATCAGCTTCGGCGGCGGGCGCTATGCCACGCCGGTATGGAGCCCGCGCGGCGATCTGATCGCCTTCACTCGCACCGGTGGCGGCGCCTTCCGGATCGGGGTGATGAACCCGAGCGGTGGCGGCGAGAAATTGCTCACCAACAGCTGGGGTGACGAAGCGCCGAGCTGGTCGCCCAACGGCCGCGTGCTGATGTTCTTCCGCGCGACGCAAGGCTCGGGGCGGCCCGACCTGTGGTCGGTCGATCTCACCGGCGCCAATGCCCGCAAGATTCCGACCCCGCTCGACGGATCGGATCCGAGCTGGGGACCCATTCGCCCCTGAAACGTTACGCTCGCGTAGTGTGCGTATCGGGTTGCAATCAGAATCACGAGTAGAGGAGGAAATTAGATGGCCAAGATGACGACCGGCCTGGTTCTGGGCCTGGCGCTTGTCGCCACCGCGGGCTGCGCCAAGAAGCGCCCGCCCGAACTGCCGCCGGCCCCGACCGAGACGCCGGCGGCCACCGATGGCGGCGAGAGCAGCGATACGGTGGCGGGCCGGCTGAACGAGCAGTTCAAGCGCGAAGTTACCAGCGACACCGTGCATTTCGCGCTCGACCAGTACGACATCGATTCGGAGGCGCGCGCGATCCTCGACAGCCAGGCGCAGTGGCTCGTCGCGCATCCCGAGGCGCGGATCACGATCGAGGGTCATTGCGACGAGCGCGGCACGCGCGAGTATAATCTCGGCCTCGGCGATCGCCGCGCAAATGCCGCGAAGAACTATCTCGCGGCGCGCGGCGTCTCGGCGACGCGGATCACGACGATCAGCTACGGCAAGGAGCGGCCGCTGGCCTTGGGCTCGGACGAAGCCAGCTGGGCGCAGAACCGCCGCGCGGTGACCATCGTCATCAACTGAACCGGCCCGTCACGGCCTTTTCCGACGCCGTCGATCCTCGCGGATCGGCGGCGTTCGCATGTCCGCCGATTGCGCTTGCGACTTTCCGAAGTTCGATATAAATACGATATCACAATTAACGGAGGGAAGAATGACGGACATTCGTGGCGCGACGCCCGCATTGCGGCAGAGCACCGAGCGTGTGGCGCATACCACGAGCGGCTATGGCATGCTGCTCGTGTTGCTATTGGCGATCGCTGCGGCGGGGGGCGCGATCAGCCAGATCGACCGCATGGCGGACGCGATCGTGGTTTCATTGCTGTTTGCCTCGTGCGTGCTCTTTTTGTTCGTCCTGATCGGCTTCTATCTGCTCCAGCCCAACCAGGCTTCGGTGATCACCTTGTTCGGCGATTATCGCGGCACCGATCGCACTGCCGGCCTGCGCTGGACCTGGCCGTGGATGGGCAAGAAGAAGATGTCGGTGCGCGCCCACAACATCATCTCCGAGCGGATCAAGGTGAACGACCTGCGCGGCAATCCGATCGAGATGGCGGTGCAGGTGGTGTGGCGCGTGACCGATACCGCGCAGGCCTTGTTCGACGTCGACGATTACCGGGCGTTCGTGAACGTCCAGATCGAGGCGGCGGTGCGCACGATCGGATCGCGCTACCCCTATGACGATTTCGAGCATCAGGAAGTGACTCTCCGGGGCAATCACGATCAGGTCGGCAGCGAACTGCGCGCCGAACTGATCGCCCGGCTCGCGGTCGCGGGCATCACCGTCGACGAGTGCGGCTTCACCCACCTTGCTTATGCGCAGGAGATCGCCGGCGCGATGCTGCGGCGCCAGCAGGCGCAGGCAGTGGTCGCGGCGCGGCAGACGCTCGTCGAGGGCGCGGTGGGCATGGTCGAGATGGCGCTCGACCAGCTCTCGGCAAAGAACGTCGTCGAGCTCGACGACGAGCGCCGCGCGGCGATGGTGTCGAACCTGATGGTGGTGCTGTGCGGCGAACGCGACACCCAGCCCATCGTCAATGCGGGCTCGCTGTACCAGTAAGGAAATACGCGTGTCGGCCCCACCCAAAAAGGCCTTTCCCTTGCGCCTCGATCCCGCGCTCTACGCGGCGATCGAGCGCTCGGCGGCGAACGATCTGAGGAGCATCAACGCGCAGGTCGAATGCCTGTTGCGCGAGGCGCTGGGCAGGCGGGGCGTGAAGCTGGCGGACCCGGTGCGTGCGAAGCGCGGCAGACCGCCCAAGGCGAAGGAGGAGTGAGATGCCGGAGGGATCCGAGGACGCGTGGTTCGTGCGGCGGGGGTCGGGGCTGTTCACGAACATCAGCCCCACCGGCCCGATGGGTTGGCTCATCTCGGCAATCTACGCGCTGGGTATCGTCGGTCTCGCACTGCTCGTCGAGTGGTATCCGCGGTTCTGGCTGATATGGGCCGCGCTGATCGTCTCGGCGACGCTGTTGTACACGATCACGGTGTGGCGCCTGTCGGTACCGGTGGCCAGCGACGATTCGAAAGGAAAGATCCGGTGATGTTCATGACCGCCCATTCCAGCCACAGGCGGATTCCTCTGCTTGTCGCCGCTTTCGCCCTGGCGCTCGCCATCGGCATGGTGCTGCTATGAAGCTTGCGCGCTTCCGCGACTGGTATCGCGTCCGCCCGGGCTATTGGTTCGCGCAGAAGCGCTATGGCTGGGGCGTGGTCCCCGCGACCTGGCAGGGCTGGCTGCTGACCTTGGGAATGCTGCTGGTCGCCGGCGGAATCGCCAGGCTCGCCGAGCATCGCAGCGCGCTCTACCATTTGCTGTTCATTCCGCTGTTCGGCGGCTTTCTGTGGGCGTGCTGGCTCAAGACCGACGGCGGCTGGCGTTGGCGCTGGGGTGAGAAGGACTAGCACAAAGATAGTTCGCTCGAGTACTTTGGGCACGCCTCGGTAACTGCCAAAGCGGGCATAGACGGGATAGTCATCCGTGTTGCCAAGTCATAAGAATCGTGAGACACCGAAGAACTCGGTTCAATTTGCGGGGAAATCTATGCGTAACCTTTGCAAGACTCTCCTCACTCTGGTTGCATGTTTTGGTCTGTCAGGCGCAGCCAGTGCCGACACCTACGAGTGCACCGAATTGCAAAGACTCTGGGGCATCGCCCAGGCAGCGCAGAGCGCTGAGAATGATTATAATTACTATACGAAGTTGGGAGATGCGTACGAAGCTTGGCTGCAATGCCAGCGTATTATGGCGCCTGGAGGGGGGGAGTACGCTATGCGTGAATGCACCTATCAGTACGAAGACACTAAAAACACAATCGAGAACGAATATCAGCTTTTGCACAATGAAGCACTGATATCCAACGCGGCTTACTATGACTATCTAAATTATGTGTTCTCTCAGGGAATACAATGTCAGCTTTGAGCAGGCAGCGATCACCTCTTGTTTAGCCAGTGGAGACATTTGCAGTTTATAGAGACGTGACCTGAGCGCATCCGAATTATTCCGAAATGGCGGATTCCCGAGATCCTAAGATGCATGCACCTTTCGACCTCTGCATCCGGCTCGATCGCACAGCTGCGCTCGTCCGTGACCTTAGGCCGCAACCTCACCTGCATGTTTGCAGCGCTTATTGTTCACGGCCTAACTTGAGCCCCCTAGGGGAAGCTTTTCAGGTTAGCCCAAGGCCTCGTCGAGCAGCCGGGCGAGCCTCAGCCCGCCTTTGACCAATTGCCGGCGCGCGGGTTCGATCAGCTTCTCGATGGTCGCTTCGTCGAGCTTCGCGCGTTCGGGGACCGGGCCGCACGGGTCGCCATAGGCACTGGCATAAGCGACGTCGCGGGCGATCTGCCAGCTGTCGCGGCTCCAGTCCTCGACCGTTCCCCCGTTCACAGCCGCGCGCTCGTCGGGCGAATAGACCCGGATCAACGAGGGCGGGGTGGAGATGGCGCGTTCGGCGAGCAGCCCGTCCCAGATGCTGTGGAGATTGAGCCGGTCGGTCGAATAGATGCCATAGGTCGATTTAGCGCGATTGCCGCCGAGATCGCCGCGGTCGCCGGCATGGAGCGGCTGGTGGAGATCGCCGACGAAATGGACGAGGAACGCCAGCGCCATCACGCGTTCGCGCACCGGCACCTTGCGGTCCTTGAGCAGCTTCACTGCGCGCTCGATCTGCGCGGAGACGCAATTGCCGTCGGGGCAATTGCCTTTGAGCGTGAAATCCTTGCAGATGTTCACGTTCTGATAGTGCCAGTTATACGCGTAGCTGAAGCGTGGCCCGAGCTCCTTGATGCAATCGGCCCAGATGCTGGCTTCCTCGATCGTCCGCGCGGGGCAAGTGGGCGTCTCGAGCAGCGCCTGATGCCTGAGCAATTCGCGGATTTCGATGCGCACCGCCGGGGTCACGTTGCGATATGCGATCGCGGCGACGGTCTCGTGGCCATATTCCCAATACGCGGCGGCGGGCGAAGCCGCCGCGCCGAAACCGAGCAGCGCGGCGAGCAGGATCAAGAGTCGCTTCACTTGTCGTCACCATAGAATGCGACCAGCCGGTCGCCGCTGGAGGAAGCGCGGCCGCGATACATGCCGGGCGTGTTGAAGGTCCACGCCATTTCGCCGTTCGGGCCCGTGAGGATCACGCCGCCGCTGCCGCCCAGCGCCTTGACCTCGGCCATCACCGTCTCGGCCGCCTGTTGCAGCGTCTCGCCCTTGAAGCGCACGCGGGCGCAGATCTCGTGGGTGACGCCTTCGCGGATGAAGAATTCGCCGGCACCCGTTGCCGAGACGGCGCAGGCACGGTCGTCGGCATAAGTGCCCGCGCCGATGATCGGGGCGTCGCCGATGCGGCCCCAGCGCTTGCCGGTGAGCCCTCCGGTCGAGGTTGCGGCGGCGACATGGCCCTCCGCATCCATCGCGACCGCGCCGACGGTGCCGTATTTCAAGTCGACGTCGAACCAGCCGAGCTTGTCGTTGGTCTTCATCTTGTCGAGCTGCTTGCGGCGCTCGGGCGTACCGAACCAGCTATTGTCTACCTGCTCGAGCCCCTGTTCGCGCGCGAACTGATCGGCACCGGCGCCCGAGAGCATGACGTGCGGGCTCTTTTCCATGACTGCGCGCGCGGCCGCGACCGGATGGCGGGTAGTGGTGACGCCCGCGACCGAGCCCGCGGCGCGGTCGCGGCCATCCATGATCGCGGAGTCGAGTTCGTTGCGCCCGTCCCAGGTGAAGACCGCGCCGCGGCCGGCATTGAAGTGCGGATCGTCCTCGAGCACCTGCACTGCCGCCTGCACCGCGTCGAGCGAGCTGCCTCCGCCCGCGAGTACCTTCGATCCCGCATCAAGCGCGGCATTGAGGCCGGCGGCAATGCCGGCCTCCTGCTCGGGAGTTACCCGGCCCTTCTCGATAATCCCGGCGCCGCCATGGATGACGAGCGTCCATTTGGGCTTTTGCGGGGTTTGGCCTTGGGCAGCCAGCGGCATGAGAAGGGCTCCGAGCAAGAGAGGCAAGAGGCGCATTCACGGCACTCCCGAAAGCGATGCCGCTTCCGTAGCAGATCGCGGACGCCGCGCCAGCGGGCGGAGGCCGATGAGCGGGCGCAGCCAGCCGATCTCGCGGCCGCCGAGATAGAACAGCCAGCAGCCCGCAACGGTTGCGGCGAGCAAAGCGACGAACTCGGCTCCTGCCGGAAGCGCGAAGCGCAGCAGGTACCAGCCCGTTACCACGATGACGGTCTGGTGGATGATGTAGAAGGGGAATACCGCTTCGGTGAGCGTCCGCCGCCAGGGATGGTCGCGGTTCCAGAAGCGGTCGGCGAGGCCGATCAGCGCGACGATCGCGCACCAGCCCATCGTCAGCCTTCCCGCCGCGAAGGGCAGCCGGAGTTCGGTGTCGGGCACCATGCCCGCCATCCACACCAGCAGGATGCTCGCGACCACGCCATAACCCAGGATCGCGAGCAGGCCGGCGACCCGCCACGAGCGCCGGATCGCCGCCCAGGTGCGCGGCGCATCGGCGAGGAAGAAGCCGAAGGCGAAGGCCGGGAAATACATGCGATGCGCCGTCCAGTCGCCGACCAGCGCGTGGGTCGGCTCCGCGTTCGGCCCGCCGATCGTCATGTGCACCGCCAGCCAGGCGAGCGGGACGACCAGCAATCCGGGGCCGCTCAGCAGATCGTCGGCGAAGCGCGCGAAGCTCGCCCGCGCCGCGCCCGGCGTGAGCGTCAGGATCGCGACGAGCGCGAGCGTATAGGCCCAGAGGTACACGACGAACCACAGATGCTGCCACGTCGGCAGCACGATCCCGTCGAGCGTGCCGAAGCGGAAATAATCATACGCCCAGAAATGCGCGAGGCTCGCGGCGTAACCGTGCTGCGTCACCAGCTCGATCCAGGGCTGGGGCGGGATGATCAGCAGCGCCGCGAAGATCGTGGGCACGATGAGCCGCGCGGTACGGTCGCGCAGGAAGCTTCCCGATCCCGTCGACTTGCCCAGCACCGCGGCGGTTGCGAAACCCGAGACCGTGAACAGAAGCGGCAGCCGCCACGCGTTGGTCGCGAGCATCGGCAGCTGCACCCAGCGAAGGGGCTCCGCGGTCTTCACGTGCCAGTCCCATGGCACGAAGAACATGCCGATATGATAGAGGATCAGCAGCGCGAACGCGCCGATCCGCAGCCAGTCCATCCCGTAATGCCGTTCCATTCCATGCCTCCCGATGTCGGTGCGCAATCGGCTAGCGGCGCGCGATGCGGCCCGGTATCGAGAAGGGAGAAGCGGCGGACGGGCTGGGATGGGCGAAATCGGGGCAGGGACGAACGGCGGCGAAGGCGTGACGAGCGGCGAAGGCCTTCGCCGCCGCCGGCTGCTGTGGCTTGCTTTGGGGCTGATCGGCTTCCTCGTCGTCCAGTCGATCGCCAATGTCGAATCGACGGTCGAGGACATGGCCAAGCTCGGCGTGGCCGAGAGCCGGGCGCATGTCTGGACGTGGCAGCTGACCAGTGTCGTCGTGTGGCTGGCGCTGATGCCGGTGCTCGGCTGGCTGGTGGCGCGTGTGCGCCCGCCGCGCTTTTCGTGGCCGGTCGCGGTGTTGCTCCATGCGCTCGCGACGGTGCCGGTGTCGCTCGTGCATGTTCTGGCGATGGTCGCCTTGCGCATGTTCGTCTACGCCGCCGGTGGCGAGCGCTACGACTTCGGGTCGTGGCCGATGACTCTGCTCTACGAATATCGCAAGGACGCCGCCACCTATCTGCTGGCGGCGTTGTTCCTTGCTTTTGCGCAGTGGTTGCTCGCACGGCCCACGCTGGTTACCTCCCCTGAGAGCGACGTGCTGCTGGTGGCGGATGGCAGCGTCACGCACCGCGTTCCGGCCGAGGCGATCGAATCGGCGTCGGCAGCGGGCAATTATGTCGAGATCGTGTGGGGAGGGCGAACATTGCTCCACCGCTCGACATTGGCGGCGCTGGCCGAACGGCTAGGCCCGGGCTTCGTACGGATCCATCGCGGCCGCATCGTCCGCCGCGCCGCGGTACGCAGCATCGAGACCGACAAGAGCGGCGATTTCACCCTCACGCTGGAGAGCGGCGCGACGCTGCGCGGCAGCCGGCGCTATCGCGGCGGGCTTTGACCTGAGGCCGATCAGCGGCCGCAGCCAGCCGATGCGGCGGCCGATCGCATAGGTGGCGAAGCAGACGGCCGCCGTGCCCGCGAGCAGCAGTGCGAATTCGGCGAACGGGTTGAGGTCCAGCGGCAGGCTGTACCAGGCGAACAGCACGATCGCCGGATGGTGGACGATGTAGAAGGGGAACACCGCCTCTGCGAGCGGCTTGCGCCAGGCGTGATCGTGGTTCCACCACGTCTCGGCGACGTGGAACAGCGCGAGGATCATGCTCCACGCCATCGCCACGCGCGCGGCGCGATCGAGCGCCATCAGCGCGTGTGGCGGGATGGCGGTGCCGGGATAGGCGACTTCGATCGCGACCACCGCCGCGCCGGCGATCGCGGCCAGGGCCGTCGCGGCTTTCCAGATACGGGAGACCGCGTGCCACAATTGCGGTGCGCCGGCCAGCGCGAAGCCGAACAGGAACAGCGGCAGATACTGGCTGTGGCCGCCCCAGTCGGACACCAGCCCCTGTCGCTCGGGCACGACGAACAACAGGCCGATCCGCAAGGTGACCAATGCGGCGACCGGAACCCAGAACAGCCGCCATCCCTGGGTGAGCCACTCCGCAGCGCCCGCGAGCGCGGTCAGCACCCACGATCCGCGCCATGTCAGCGCGCCCGCGAGCAACAGGCTGTATGCGGCGAGATAGGCGACGAACCAGAGATGCTCCCAGCTCGGAAATTCGCGGCCGTAAAAGCTGCCGGCGCGCCAATAATCCACGGCCCAGAAGCGCAGATAGCCGTGCGGATAGCCCGTTTCCAGCACCCGCACCCACATCTCGACCGGGACGACTGCCGCCATGCCGAACGCCAACGGCACCAGCAGCCGCACCACGCGCGCGCGGGCGAAGCCCGGCGCGTCGCCCGAACGATCGAACAACTTGCGCGAGGCATAGCCCGATACCGCGAACAGCAAGGGCAGCCGCCACGGCGTCAGCAGCGCCATCGGCGCGATCAGCTGCGGATAGCTGTGGCTGGTCTTGATCACCCATGCCCAGGGCGCGAACACCATCGCGACGTGATAGACGATCAGCAGGCCGAACGCGGCGATGCGCAGCCAGTCCATGCCGTAATGGCGCTGGCTCCGTGGTATCTCGGTGGTCGCGCTCGGCGCTGTCAAAGCCTTGTCCTTGGGCACTCGCGCCTTTCGCGGCGGGGCATGGAGGGCTATATGCGACCCGAGTAAGCAAAGCGTTAGCAAGGAAGTCCATGTCCGTCCGCCCCTGGCGCGATATCGTCCGCCGTCCCAGCCGCCAGATCATGGTGGGCAACGTCCCCGTGGGCGGCGACGCGCCGGTGACGGTGCAGACGATGACCAACACCCCGACGAGCGATCCGAAGGCGACGATCGATCAGATCCGCCGCTGCGAGGATGCCGGAGTCGACATCATCCGCGTCTCGTGTCCCGATGTGGAGAGCACCGCGGCGCTCAAGCAGATCGTTCGCGCCGCGCGCGTGCCGATCGTCGCCGACATCCATTTCCACTACAAACGCGCGCTCGAGGCCGCTGATGCCGGCGCCGCCTGCCTGCGGATCAATCCCGGCAACATCGGCTCGGCCGATCGCGTCAACGAAGTGGTCAACGCCGCCAGGGCCAATGGCTGCGCGATCCGGATCGGAGTCAATGCGGGCAGCCTCGAAAAGGACCTGCTCGAAAAATATGGCGAGCCGTGCCCGGAGGCGTTGGTCGAGTCCGCGCTCGATCACATCAAATTGCTCCAGGACCGCGATTTCCACGAGTTCAAGGTGGCGGTGAAGGCGAGCGACCTGTTCCTCGCGGTCGCTGCCTATCAGCAGCTCGCCGATCAGGTCGATTGCCCGCTGCATCTCGGCATCACCGAGGCGGGCGGGTTCGTCGGCGGGACGGTCAAGTCGTCGATCGGGATCGGCTCCCTGCTCTGGTACGGGATCGGCGACACGATCCGCGTGTCCTTGTCGGCGGAACCGGAGGAGGAAGTCCGCGTCGGCTTCGAGATCCTCAAGGCGCTGGGCATCCGCAATCGCGGCGTGCGCGTGGTGAGCTGCCCGAGTTGCGCGCGGCAGGGCTTCGACGTGATCCGCACCGTCCAGGCATTGGAGGAGCGGCTCCAACACATCCGCACGCCGATGTCGCTCTCGGTGCTCGGCTGCGTCGTCAACGGCCCCGGCGAGGCCCGCGAGACCGATATCGGCATCACCGGCGGCGGCAACGGCAAGCACATGGTCTATCTGTCGGGCGTCACCGATCACCATGTCCAGGACGCCGACATGATCGCGCACATCGTGCAGCTGGTCGAAGCCAAGGCGGCCGAGATCGAAGCCGCGGAGAGCGCCGCCGCGCAGGCTGCGGAATAGGCGTTAGCCGTCCGGTAAGGCGCGTCGATTAGTCTGCGCGCCGACATGCGCTGGGCATTCATCTCGGTCATCGCGATTGGGGGCGTCATCGGCGTGATGGCGCCGATGAAGCGCGCCCCGGCACCTGCCGTCGCGGCGGTTGCGGCCGAGCCCGCCGACGTGCCGGTGGAGACCGTGATCCACTCCGACAATAACGGGCATTTCTTCGCCTTCGCCGAAGTGGACGGCGAGATGGTCAAATTCGTCGTCGACACCGGTGCAGACATGGTCGCGCTCACGCTCGATGACGCGCGGCGCGCCAAGGTCAGGTTCGATCCCGAGCAGTTCGTAGTGGTGGCGCGGGGCGCCTCGGGCGATGCCTATGGCCAGCACGTCATGATCGACGACATCGTCCTCGACGGCAAGCGCGTGCGCGACGTGCACGCGGCAGTGATCGAGGATCTCGACGTTTCGCTGCTCGGCCAGTCCTATTTGCGGAAGCTGCGATCGGTCCATCTGACCGGCGACGAGATGCGGCTCCGCTAGACAGGCCGTGACGCGGCCGCGTGCGCCCGCTATGCGCGCAGCATGCGGGTTCCTGCCACTGTTGCTCTGGGTGCGGCGTCGGCCGGAATAGCGTTCTATTCGATCATGGACGCGGTGATGAAGGCCGTGTCGATCGAGATCGGCGCGTACAATACTTTGGTCTGGCGGCTCGGCATCGCGGTGCTGCTGACCGGCATGGTCTATGCCTTCACGCGACCGAAATTGCCGAGCCGCGGGACGATGAAGGTGCACTTCGCGCGCAGCGTCCTCGTCGCGGCAATGGCGATCTCGTTCTTCTGGGGCATCGTCCGGGTGCCGCTTGCCGAAGCGATCGCCTTGTCGTTCATCGCGCCGCTGATCGCGCTCGGGCTCGCCGCGGTCTTCCTGCACGAGCGGATCGGCGCGCAATCGGTGTGGGGCTCGCTGCTCGGGCTCGCCGGCGTGGCGGTGGTCGTGGCCGGGCGGATCGGCGGCACGCATAGTCATGAGACACTTGTCGGCATGGGCGCGGTGCTTTTCTCAGCGGTGGTCTATGCGATGAACCTCGTCGTCGCGCGGCACCAGGCGCAGTTGGCCAAGCCGCTCGAGATCGCCTTCTTCCAGAATCTGTTCGTGCTCGGGCTGCTCGCGCTGGCGGCGCCGTGGTGGCTGGCGGTGCCGGCGGCACAGCATTGGCCGGGGATCGGCGTGGCCGCATTGCTCGCGATCATATCGCTGCTGCTGCTTTCCTGGGCCTATGCCCGTGCCGAGGCGCAGGTTTTGCTTCCGGTTGAATATACCGCGTTCATCTGGGCTTCGCTGATGGGCTGGTGGATGTTCGGCGAGAAGGTCACCATCGCCACCGTGGGTGGCACGATATTGATCGTCGCGGGCTGTCTGCTCGCGGCGCGCAGGCAACGCGGCCACGGCGCCGCTCCCGAAGCAGAGGCTGCTCTTTCATGACCCGAATCCGTCCCGCCACTCCCGAAGACGTATCGCTGATCCTGCGCCTCGTGCGCGAGCTCGCCGAATTCGAGCGCGAGCCCGAGGCGGTTCTGGCGACCGAGGACATGCTCGAGCGCGCCTTGTTCGGCGAGCGCCCCGCGGCCGAAGCAGTGATCGCCGAGCGCGAAGGGGCGCCCATGGGCTTTGCCTTGTTCTTCCAGAATTTCTCGACCTGGACCGGGCGGCCGGGCATCTATCTGGAGGACCTGTACGTCACGCCGGCCGCGCGCGGGGCGGGCGTGGGTACCGCGTTGCTGCGGCACCTCGCGGGGATCGCGCTCGATCGCGGTTGCGGGCGGTTCGAATGGGCCGTGCTCGACTGGAACGAGCCGGCGATCAATTTCTACCGTGCGATGGGCGCGGTCGGCATGGACGAATGGCGCGTCCAGCGCGTTGCGGGCGATGCGCTGGTGAAGCTCGCGGGGAGATAGAAGATGGCCTGGATCTGGCTGGTCCCTGGGGTGGTCGCGTGCCCCGCCGGTCTCAAGCTGGCGGTGCAGTGATGGCGGTTGACGAAGGTCTTGTCGCCTGGGTGACCGAGGCGCTCGAACCGGTCGGCACGGTGACGATGCGCCGGATGATGGGCGGTGCGACGCTCTATCTCGATGGCACCATTTTCGCGATCGTCCACGACGGCGAACTCTGGTTCAAGGCCGACGAGGAGAGCAATGCGATCTGGGACGAGGCGGGATATAGCGAACGCTTCAGCGTCACCTTCTCGACCGGCATGTCCGACACGATGAACTACCGCCGCGCGCCCAGCGACGCCTATGACGATGCCGATGCGCTTCGCGAATGGGCAGCGCTAGGGATCGCAGCCGGGCAGAGGGCGCCGAAGAAGAAACCGAAGAAAAGCTAGGTTGAGAACCCATACAAGCTGCTGATAAATTTCAGTCATCCCGGCTCCTTCGACTGCCTGCAAGGCAGGCGCCCAGGACAGGCTTGAGCCGGGATCCCGCTTCTCCTGCCCGGCCTGAAGGCGCCCCGGCTCAAGGCCGAGGTGACGACGATATGAGTCCTCAACCTAGGGCGGCGTCGGGCGTTAAGTTGACTCTTTTGGCGGAAACGATGCGCATCTCGCAATATTCTTTCGCGAAGCGGAGCGGGGTTGCGGACCTGTCAAAGAGCGGCGGAACTTCTTCCAGCGGCGCCAACGCAGCAGGTGAAATCCTACATTGCAAGGGTTGATGCGGAGACATCGAAAGGCGCGGGTGAAGCCTGCAGTCGCCGCGGATGCGGCCACCGTTGATCCTCCCCGTGCCGGGGAGGATCGGAAGATCCGCTAGCCCGCCTTAGCGAACCCCTCGCCCATCGCCCTCATCCCCCCAGCACGTTGATCGTGAACGCGACGATGCCGAGATTGAACACGAACGCGGCGAGGCAGTGCAGGGTCACCACCTTGCGGATGCCGCGGTCGGTGACGCTGACGTCGCTGGTCTGGAAGGTCATGCCCAGGCAGAAGGCGAAATAGACGAAGTCCCAATAATCGGGCTCGGGCGTTCCCGGAAATTCGAGGCCCGCGGCGTCGCCGCCGTGGCGGGTACGGTAATAGAGATGGGCATAATGCAGCGTGTAGACGGTGTTGCTGAACACCCAGCAAAGCACCAGCGTGCCGATGATCAGCGCGATCGCCCGCATGTCCGGCGTTTCCCCCTGCATCAATTCGCTGGCGACCGCGACGAGGACGACGAGGCTCACCGCGAGCGTGAGGAACAGCAATAGCAGCCGGTTGGCGTCGTTGCGGCTCGCCGAGCGGCGCATGTCGTCCGAGCGATGGCCGAGCAGCGGCAGCACGGACAGGAGGAAGATCGCGGCGCCGGCGTCGAACCCGACCATCACGCCGTCGCGCAGTCCCAGCGCGGGGATTGCGAAGAAGGACGCCACGGCAGTGGCGGCGAGGAACAGCAGGAAACGCGGCGGGGCGATCAGATTGCCGATCGCCTTGCCTTGCGCGGAATTCCTTCGTGCCATCGCCGCCCCTCCATGGCCTTTCGCCACTTCCCCCGACGGGGGAGAGGGCGCTTCAGCCCTGCGGCGTGTCGACGCCGGTCGCGTCGACCGATTCCGCCGCTGCCGTCTTGCTGGTGTTGTAGCGCTCGATCGCCTCGATGGTAATCCGGCGCGCATCCTCGGCGCCGCCCCAGGTGCCGACGCGCACCCATTTCTTCTTCTCGAGGTCCTTGTAGTGCGTGAAGAAGTGCTCGATCTGCTCCATCACGATGCTGGGCAGATCGTCCTTTTCCTCGATGTCCGAATAATAGGGGAAGGTCTTGTCGTCGGGCACGCAGACCAGTTTCTCGTCGCCGCCGGCCTCGTCCTCGAGGTTGAGCACTGCGATCGGGCGGGCGCGGACGACGCAGCCCGGCACGAACGGCGAGCGTGCGATCACCAGCGCGTCGAGCGGATCGCCGTCGGGCGAGAGGGTGTGCGGCACGAAGCCGTAATTCGCCGGATAACGCATCGGCGTGTGCAGGATCCGATCGACGAACAGCGCGCCGCTGGCCTTGTCGAACTCATATTTTACCGGCTCGCCGCCGGTCGGGACTTCGATGATGACGTTGAGGTTGTGCGGCGGGTTCTCGCCCACCGGAATCAAGTCGATACGCATTTCGGACCTTGCTTGGTTGGCGCCGCGCCCCGTCTCAGCGGGGCTGCAGCAGCTTGTCGAGGCCAGCCTCTCCCGTGGCCGTCTTCACGAGGTGCGGATAGCGAAGCCCGTCATGATAGTCGATGGCGACTTCACGGTAGCGATCGCCGCTCTTCAGGAGCAGCTTGATCGGGTCCTTCGTGCCCTTGGCATCCTTCACTGCCTGCTTGAGCCGGTCGCCGGTATAGGCGCGTCCGTTCACCGCGATGATCTCGTCGCCCAGATCGATGCCCGCATCGAAAGCGGGGCTGTCCCACGCGACGCTGCTGATGCCCTTGGCGCCGAGCGTCAGTCCGAGCGAGTAAGCGAGGTCGACGCTGGTCTTGGGCGGCGCCTTGTTGGGCTCCTCGGTATAGACGAGCTTGTAGCCGTTGCGCTCGAAGCCGGCGAGCGGCGCGCGCTCGGACACCTGGTTCACGCGCTGATCGAGCAACGTGCGCCAGTCATAGGGCTGGATCGCGCTCAGCGTGCGGACGACGTCGTCGAAAGTGTAGGTCACTTCGCCATAATCGCCGTCGCGGCCCTGGAAGAAGGCGCGGGCGAAGTCGTCGATCGACTTCGTGCCCTTCGATTGCTCGCGCAGGATCGAATCGACTTCCATCCAGATCAGCAGGCCCTCGTTGTAATAATCTTCGGAGCGCTGCCAGCTCACCCAGCCCTTGGGCGCGCGCGGCGTGATCACCGGATCGTTGGTGGTGTCGGCCATTGGGCGCCAGGTGCGGGCGGGACGATTGTCGAGGCTGGCCATGATCGACGCATAGGATTCGAGCGTGTTCTCCTTCGTCACCAGCCCCGAGCGCGCCTGGAAGACATAGCCCCAGAACTGGGTCTGGCCCTCATAGACCCACAGCAGCGAGCCCCGGGTCGGCGTGCGGTAATCGGGCGCCCAGAGATCGGCGCCGCGGCGATATTTGCCGTCCCAGCTATGCGTATATTCGTGCGGCAGCAGGTTGCGACCGGTGGGATTGTCGTCCCACTTGATGAAATAGCCCGGCTTCACGCCGTTCTCGGAACTGCGGTGATGCTCGAGGCCGATTCCGCCGAGCTCGTCGCTGATCGAGAGCAGGAAGTGATAATGGTCGTATTGCTGCGACCCCATCGTCTTGACCGCCTGATCGACGAGGCGCTTGTGCGCGTCGATCTGCTCGGGCTTGGCCTCGAGTTCCTCCGGGCTGTCGGCGAAGACGTCGAGCGTCACCCGCGGGCTGAGTTCGATCGGGCGGTAATAGCGGCCCGCGAGCACCGGCGAATCGACCAGCACTTCGTAATTGGTCTTCTCGTAGGCGTAGGTCGATCCGGTGGCCTTCGAAGGCAGGCCCGAGGCGGCGGACCAGCCATCGGGATATTTGACCCTGGCCTGCACCGGGATGCGGCGCACGAAATAGCCCGCCGGATAGAGGCTCATCGAATTGAACTGGAGGCTCATCATCGCGGGCGTCATGACGATGCGGCCCTGATCGCCCGACGTGGCCGAGGCGAACTGGAATTCGAGATCGAGCTTCTTCGCGCCGGCGGGCACGTCGATATGGAAGGCGAAGACGTCGACGGGATCGCGCTTCCAGGCGACCGGCTTGCCATTGGCGCGGATCTGCAGGCCGGTCAGCTTCTCGATCTCGCCGCGCGGGCCGTGCTTGCCCTGAAGCCATTTGGGATAGAGCAGCACCATATGGCCGCTCTTCGCCACGGGAATGGTCTGCTTGACACGGAAGATGCCGCGCTGGGTATCGGTCGCGTCGATGTCGAGCAGCATCGTGCCCGGATAGGCCATGTCGCGCGCTTCGGGGATCGTGTCGACGATCGGCACCGGCTGGGGTGCGGAATTCTGCGCGATGGCGGGGGCGGTGGTGGCGAGAAGAAGAGCGGCGAACGGCAGCGCACGATGCATTGTTGGCGACCTCATCGGAGGGGATGGTGGCACTTAGGACTGGAAATCACAGGCGGTAAAGGGGCGTACGGGCCCGCCGCATCCTTCACCGCTCCCTAACCATTGCGGCCTAGATGTTTCGGCCATGTATCACGATCCCGCACTCGCCGCGCGCGCCAAGGCCGATCCGCGTCCGCGCTCGGCAGTGAGCGGTGCCGTCGGCCTTGTCGGGCTGGCGGGAATGACGGCCTGGGTGGTCGTCGCGCATGTCTTCAGGCTCGACGGGCCGTTTTCGGCTCTGGTCAACGTGGCTGCCTGCGCGATGCCGATGGTGATCTGGTCCCTCGCGGTCGACAAGGTCCATCGCAATCCCTCCACCGGCATCGACTGGAGCCTCGAGCGTCCGTGGCGCGAGACCATCGACATTTCGGTGACCAAGCTTACCGGGCTGTGGCTGACCTGGGGCGCGATCGCCGCAATCTATGTGCTGAGCCGCGTGTGGGGGGAGACGCGCTATGCGAACTATCCCTTCGCAATGTCGTGCTTCGTCGCGGTGGCGCCGGCGTTGTTCGTGCTGTCGATACCCTATGTGCTGTGGCTCGACCGGAAGCTGACCGAGCCGCGCGACGGCGCCTGGTCGCTCGGCGCCTGGGCGATGGGCGTGGAGGGCTGGGACCGCGAGGCGATCTTCAACCATCTGCGCAGTTGGGCTGTGAAGGCGTTCTTCCTCGCCTTCATGGTCGCGATCGTCCCGCCGGGCTTCGCCGAATTCGTGTCGATCGATCCGATGGGCGTGCTGGGCGATCCGGTGGCGCTGGCAATGTACTGCGTCACCTTCATGTTCGTGATCGACGTGGCGTTCGCCACCGCGGGGTACATCCTCACTTTCCGCCCGCTCGACGCGCATATCCGCACGGCCAATCCCTATGCCGCCGGCTGGACCGCGGCGCTGATCTGCTATCCGCCCTTCCTGCTGATGGGCGAGGGAGGGCCGCTCGATTATCATCAGGGCACTGCCGACTGGTCGTACTGGCTGGGCAACTATCCGTGGCTGTTGCCGGTGCTCGGTGCGGTGCTGGTGGTCCTGACCGCGATCTATGCCTGGGCGACGATCGCCTTCGGGATCCGCTTCTCGAACCTCACGCATCGCGGCGTCCTCACCCACGGCCCCTATGCCTGGACGCGGCATCCGGCTTATCTCTCGAAGAACCTGTTCTGGTGGCTATCGACCATGCCGTTCCTCGCCACCACCAACTGGCACGACGCGGTCCGCAATGCCGCGGTGATGGCCTGCGTCAGCGGCGTCTATTACTGGCGCGCACGGACCGAGGAGCGCCACCTCGGCAGCGATCCCGCCTATCAGGAATATTCGGCGTGGATGGCGCGCAACGCGCCGGTGCCGCGCCTGTTCGACCGGATCATCGGCCGGCGTTGAACGCTGCGAATAGTCGTCAACTTGTCGCGCGGGACTAGCCTTCGTGTCATTTCGCACATATGCGAAGTCTTGGGCATTTGATCACGAGTATAGGGGGAATCCGATGAAAGCGTTGTTGTTCGCGGTTTCAGTGGCAACCGCGGCTCTGGCAGTGACGCCGGCCGCCGCGCAGGGCGCCCGCGCGTCCAAGGGACAGAAGATGCAGGAAGCGGCCGTGTCCGACGTGCCGCGTTGCACGCGTAAGCTGGGCACCGTCGCGATCATGGACGGCGACGATCCCAGCTATTGGACGCAGAATCAGCTGGCGCCGCCGCAGAAGCTGCTGCGCGTGCTCGTCCAGCGTTCGGGCTGCTTCAACATCGTCGATCGCGGCACCGGCCTCAATGCCGCGACGCGTGAGCGCAACATCGGCGCGGGCCTCGGCATGCAGCGCGGCTCCAATGTCGGCCAGGGCCAGATCAAGGCGGCCGATTATGTGCTCGTCGCCGAGATTCAGAGCGCGAACAGCAACGTCAGCGGCAGCGGCGCTGCCGCCGGCATCGGCGGGCTGGTCGGCGGGCGCGTCGGCGGCCTGCTCGGCGGCATCAAGAGCAAGAAGATGGAAGCCAACACCCAGCTTTCGCTGACCAACGTTCGCACGACCGAGACGGTCGCCGTCGAAGAGGGCTATGCCGCCAAGAACAATCTGTCGTTCGGCGGCGGCGGCTTCCTCGCGATCGGCGGTGCCGTCGGCGGCGGCTATGACAACACCGATATCGGCCGCATCGTCACGCTCTCGTTCATCCAAGCGTATAGCCGGATGGTCACGGGTCTCGGCCTCGTGCGCGACGGCGACGAAGGCACGGCCGGCGCGACGCCGACCAAGACCTTTACCGCGCAGGCACCCGTCGCGCTGCGCGCATCCGCCTCGGCTTCCGCCCGGGTCCTCCGGACGCTGCCTGCCGGCGCCATTGTCTATCCTACCGGCAACAAGAACGGCCTGTGGTGGGAAGTCGCCGACGAGAACGACAATGTCGGCTGGGTGCTCAACACCAAGCTGGCGCCGTCCAACTGACACGTGGAATTCCTCCCTCGCGCAGGCGGGGGAGGAATTCGAGCGGGACGCTCTAGAATTTCGCCTCTTCGTAGACCCGGGCGATATCGCCGCCCCAATCGCCGTTGAACCGATCGAGCAGCACCTGCGCGGGCACCTTGCCGGTGCGAACGATCTCGCGGAGCGGATCGAGGAAGCCGCTCTCGTTGTCGCCCGAGGCGTTGATCCGGGCGCGGGCATTGAGCCCCGCCGCGGCGATGTCGAGCACTTCGCCGGCGATGTCGCGCAGCATACCGCCGCCGGGGATCGGCGCGTCGAGCGCGAGCTTCGGCACCGCGTTACGGAGCGCCTCGCGCTCCTCCATCGACCAGCCCTTGACCAGCTCCCACGCCGCATCGAGCGCGGCATCGTCGTAGAGCAATCCGACCCAGAACGCCGGCAGCGCGCAGATCCGCCCCCAGCGCCCGCCATCGGCGCCGCGCATCTCGAGGAACTGCTTCATCCGCACTTCGGGGAAGGCAGTCGAAAGGTGATCCGCCCAGTCGTCGATCGTCGGCTTGTGGCCGGGATAAGCGGGCAATTCGCCCTTCAGGAAATCGCGGAAGCTCTGCCCGGCGGCGTCGATATATTCGCCGTCGCGATAGACGAAGTACATCGGCACATCGAGCGCGTAGTCGGTGTAGCGCTCGTATCCGAAGCCTTCCTCGAACACGAAGGGCAGCATGCCGGTGCGCGCCGGATCGGTGTCCGACCAGATATGGCTGCGGAAGCTGAGGAAGCCGTTGGGCTTGCCTTCGGTGAAGGGCGAGTTGGCGAAGAGCGCCGTCGCGAGCGGCTGGAGCGCGAGCCCGACGCGGAACTTCTTCGCCATGTCGGCTTCGGAGGCATAGTCCAGATTGACCTGGATCGTGCAAGTGCGCAGCATCATGTCGAGCCCGAGGCTGCCGACGCGCGGCATGTGGCTGAGCATGATCTTGTAGCGGCCCTTGGGCATGATCGGCAGCTCGGCGCGCGTCTTGTCGTGCCACATGCCGAGGCCGAGGAAACCGATGCCGAGCCGATCGCCTACGGCCTTGACCTGCTTGAGGTGCCGGCCTGCCTCGGCACAGGTCTCGTGGAGATTGTCGAGCGGCGCACCCGACAGCTCGAACTGACCCGCAGGCTCGAGGCTGACGGTGCCGTCCGGGCCGGCTAGCGCGATCACCTTGCCGCGCTCTTCGACTGGTTTCCAGCCGAACTCGGTCAGCGCCATCAGCAGGTCGCGGATGCCGCCGGGCTCGTCATAGCTCGGGGCGTGATGGTCCCTGGTCGAGTAGACGAATTTCTCGTGCTCGGTGCCGATCCGCCAGCGATCCTTGGGTTTCTCGCCACGGGCGAAATATTCCACCAGCTGAGCACGGTCCTCGACGACCGCTGCGTTGCTGTTCGAAACGGTCTTCGTGCTCATCCGCGGGCCTTTACTCGGGTGCGATGACCCGCGCCAGTGGCAATTTCATACCGTTCGGTCACCAATCCCCGGCCGCGCCCATCCAAAGACTTATGGCTGCAGCCGCGGCGGTTTCGGCGCGCAGGATGCGTGGGCCGAGCGCGATTCCAACGGCCTGGGGGTGCGCGCGGATCGTGTCGCGTTCCTCGGCATCGAAGCCGCCTTCGGGACCGATCAGGATCGCGCCGGGGCCGGGATTGGCGCGCATCGCCTCCAGCGCAGGCGCGCCGCCGGTCTCATCGGCGAAGAACAATGTGCGATCCGTCGGCCAGTCGCGCAGCATCGCGGGCAGCTTGACCGGCTCGACCAGCTCGGGGAGCGCGGTGCGGCCGCATTGCTCGGCGGCCTCGATCATGTGGCTGCGCAGCCGATCCAGATTGAGCTTGTCGACCACCGCGCGGCGCGTGAGCACCGGCGCCACGCGTGCGACCCCCAACTCGCAGGCCTTTTCGACGACCCAGTCGATCCGTCCTTTCTTGATCGGCGCGGCGCACAGCCAGAGATCGGGCACCCCCTCGCGCTCGCGCAGCTTGCCGCTCACGTCGAGCAGGAGGTCGCGCTTGCCCACTGCCTGCGCGACGCCGAGCCATTCGCCGGTGCGATCGTCGAACAATTTGACCGGATCGCCGGTCTTCATCCGCATCACCTGGATCAGATAATGCGCGGGCGGTCCCTCGATGCGGAGCGGCCCCAGCGCGAGCTCGGTCTCGACGAACAGGCGCGGCGTGGATTGCGGCGGCCAGGCGGGCGTTGCGGGCATGGATGCTCCCTAACCCGGGCCGCTTCCTCCGTCACCCCAGCGGCGCCCTTGGAAGTTCCCCTCCCTGCAGGGAGGGGCGAGGGGTGGGTAAGAAAAGGGCGGGCTCGATGCCCGGCTTTTTCTTTTTTTTCCGCGCATCTCGATGGGCTCGCTTCGTTCGCACCCACCCCCAACCCCTCCCTTTTCAGGGAGGGGAGTTTCCCAGAGCGCCGCCGGTTAGTTCCTGTCGCCCACCGTCGCGGGGCGGTCGGCCGCCAAATGCATGTATGCACCGCCCTCTCGCGATTGAGCATGCGAGAGTCCTGCGCGCATTTTGTCGCTGCAATATGCAGGATTGTCGCAATCGCCCGCTTGATCTTTGTCCGGCCAGCGCGAAGGACTGCGCCATGGCCGCCGCACCCGAGATCGTCCCCGACACCGAGCATCGCGGGCTGGTCGGGATGCTTCCCGCCACCGTGCGCTCCTACGCCCTGCTCGCCCGGTTCGATCGGCCGATCGGCTGGTGGCTGCTGTTCTGGCCCGGCGCTTGGGCAGTCGCGCTGTCGGGAAATGCACTCGCCCGCTGGGATCTGATCCTGTGGTTCCTGCTCGGCAGCATCGCGATGCGCGGTGCGGGCTGCGTCTACAACGACATCGTCGACCGCGATCTCGACCGGCAGGTCGCGCGTACCGCCAGCCGTCCGCTCGCCAGCGGCGCGGTATCGCTCAAGGCGGCGTGGGCTTGGCTGGTGTCGCTTTGCCTGATCGGACTGGTAGTGCTGATCCAGCTGACTCCGCTCACCGCGGGAGTCGCGCTTGGCAGCCTCATTCTGGTCGCCGCCTATCCCTTCATGAAGCGAGTCACCTGGTGGCCGCAGGCATGGCTCGGGCTGGTATTCTCCTGGGCGGCTCTGGTCGGCTGGGCCGAGGCACCCGATTGGGGCTGGCTGCCGGGGCTCCTGCTCTACGCCGGCTGCATCTTCTGGGTGATCGGCTACGATACGATCTATGCATTGCAGGATGTCGAGGACGATGCGCTGGTCGGAGTGCGGTCCTCGGCACGGCGGCTCGGCAGCCACGTCCGGGGCGGTGTCGCGGGCTTCTATGCGCTGGCGCTGGCATTGTGGGGCGCCGCCTTCTGGCAGCTTCGCCCCGATCCGCTCGCGCTCGCGGCGCTGCTGCCGATGGCGCTGCATCTCGGCTGGCAGGTGGCGACTTTGGTCCCGGCCGACGGCGCCAATGCTCTTCATCGCTTCCGTTCGAACCGCAATGCCGGCCTGCTGATGTTCGCCGCCTGCTTCGTGGTCGGGCAGACTCTTTAGCGTGTCTCTTTGACGTCAGCGGGCCGGCTCCCTAAGTCGCTGCGATGCTGACCGAGTCCCAAGCCTGCGAGCGCGTCCATGACATCGTCGATCGGGCACGCGCCGGGGGTGCCGATGCTTCCGACGCAGTGTTCGCCGCGGATCGTTCGCTGTCGGTATCGGTGCGGATGGGCGCGCTCGAGGATGTCGAGCGTTCCGAAAGCGAGGAGCTGGGGCTGCGCGTGTTCGTCGGGCGCCGCTCGGCGAGCGTCTCGACTTCGGACCTGAGTTCCAGCTCGCTCGATGCCCTTGTCGAACGTGCGATCGCAATGGCGGGACAAGCGCCGGAAGACAAATGGGCCGGGCTCGCGCCGCAGGAGCGGCTGATGCACGGCAACCCGCCTCTGCTCGATCTCGACGATGGGGCCGACGAAGCTCCCGAAACGCTGAAGGCCCGCGCTCTGGCTGCCGAGGATGCCGCGCGTGCGGTTCCCGGCGTGACCAACAGCGAGGGCGGCGGCGCGAGCGCAAGCCGTTCGGTGATGGCGATCGCCACCAGCCACGGCTTCACCGGCGCCTATGCGCAGACCGGCCACGGCGTGTCGGCGAGTGTGCTCGCGGGCAGCGGTGGCGCGATGGAGCGCGATCATGCCCATCACAGCGCCCGCCACGCGTCGATGCTCGAAGCACCCGAAGCGATCGGGCGGCTGGCCGGCGAGCGCGCGGTGGCACGGCTCAACCCCGCCAAGGTCTCGAGCGGTGCGATGCCGGTGGTGTTCGATCGCCGCGTCTCGGCGGGGCTCATCGGACATCTGCTCGGCGCGATCAGCGGATCGGCGATCACCCGCAAGACCAGCTTCCTGCTCGATTGTCTCGGCAAGCAGGTTTTCGCCAAGGGCGTGACGATCTGCGACGATCCGCATCGCCCGCGCGGGCTGCGCTCGCGCCCCTTCGACGGCGAGGGGCTGCCGGTGCTCCCGATCAAGCTGGTCGACCAGGGCATGCTGGAGACCTGGCTGCTCGACAGCGCCTCGGCGCGCCAGCTCGGGCTCGAGCCCACCGGCCATGCCGCGCGCGGCGGCGCCGGCGCCCCCGGTGTGGCGTCGAGCAATCTCTACATGCAGCCGGGCAACATCCCGCCCGAAACCCTGGTCGGTGAGATCGATCGCGGCATCCTCGTCACCGAGCTGATCGGGCAGGGCGTCAACGGCGTCACCGGCGACTACAGCCGCGGCGCTGCCGGATTCCTGATCGAGAAGGGCGAGATCACCCGCGCCGTTTCCGAGATCACCATCGCGGGCAATCTCAAGGATATGTTCCTTGCGCTGACTCCCGCCAACGATCTCGAATTCCGCTACGGGATCAACGCGCCGACGTTGCGCATCGACGGGATGACGATTGCCGGTGAGTGAGTCCGATCTCGCCGCCGAAGTCGCGAACATCGCCGCCGATGCGGGACGGTTCGCGATTCGATTGTGGAACACCGATTTCCGCCGCTGGGAGAAATCGCCGGGCAATCCGGTGTGCGCCGTGGATCTCGAAGTCGACGGGATGCTGCGATACCGGTTGAGTGAATTGCTTCCCGACGCCGGCTGGCTTTCCGAAGAGACGATCGACAACGAAGCGCGGCTCGATGCCGAGCGCATCTGGGTGGTCGATCCGATCGACGGCACGCGCGACTATCTGCGCGGCCGCAACGGATGGGCGGTGTCGATCGCATTGGTCGAGCGCGGTCGGCCGGTGATCGGCGTGCTCGACGCGCCGGCGCGGGAGGAAGTGTGGATCGCCGAAGCCGGCAAGGGCGCCTTCCGCAACGGCGAGCGCCTGCGTGTCGCCGAGCGCGACCAGCTTGCGGGCGCGCGCGTGCCGGCAGATCAATTGTCGAAGGTCGACGGCGATCTCGTGATGGTCGCCAAGCCCAATTCGATCGCGCTCCGTATCGCGATGGTAGCGGCGGGCGAGGCCGATCTGCTCGCGACGATCCGCTGGGGCAATGAATGGGACATCGCCGCGGCCGTCTTGCTCGCCGAGGAAGCCGGAGCGGCGGTGAGCGACGCATTCGGCCGCCCGCTCGGCTTCAACACGCCCGACGCGCAGGCGTTCGGCGTGCTCGCTACGGCGCCCGGAATCCACGCCGCCGCCGTCGAACGGCTTGCCGAGCGGGCAGGAGAGGCGATCGGCAAGCGCTGAGGCGTTTCAGGGACGGACGGCCACGGCGATGAGCGCCGTCGACGGCACCGGCAGCACCTCCCTGCCGTCCGCGCGGCGATAGACTTCGTCGATCACCGACTGCTGTTCGTCGGGGCCGAGCGCGGCCCAATCCTCGCTCAGGCCGAACTGGGTTTCGGGATCGAGATTGGTCATCCGAAGCAGATAGTCGCTGGTCATCGTCTCGATCACTGGCGTGTCGAAGCCCGCGGCGATCATCTCCGTGGAAAGCGTCTCGGATTTGCCGAGCCAGGTCAGGCCCTCGGGCAGTCCGGTCCGCCATTCGCGATCGGGGAACAGTTCGCGGACGACTTGCGAGAGCAGCAGATGCGTCGCCGCGCCCTGGCTCTGCCACGTCGCGACCACGCCGCGCCCGCCCGGACGAGTGACGCGCGCCATCTCGGCCAGCCCCTTGCGCCAATCGGGGAACATCATCACGCCGAACACCGAGAATACTGCGTCGAACGCGGCATCGGGCAAGTCGAGCGCCTGGCCGTCCATCGTCCGGCCCTCCAGATTGGGCAGCCCGTGCGCGGTCACGCGCGCCACCATGCCGGGCGAGAAGTCCGTCGCGAGCACCTGCGCGCCCTGCCGCGCCGCCGCCAGCGCGAGCGCGCCGGTGCCGGTGGCGATGTCGAGCAGTCGGGTCTGCGGCGTCACGGCGATGCGGGCCAGCGCTGCCTCGGCGAACGGCGCAGTGAAGGGATGCGCGGTCTCCTCATAGTGCTTGGCCATTTCGTTCCAGCGATCGGGGTCGTTCATTCGGCGCATTTCCACACTCCGGCGAATCATGTAACATTAAATGTAACATGAAAGGCGTTGCTTGCCAAATTCCGTGCGGAGACCAAGGATCGGATAATGCGACGCGACAGCCGGCTTTCCCGAATGCTCCACGTGCTGCTCCACATGGCGCGGCACGACGGCCCGATGACGTCGGACGCGATCGCGACGATGCTGCGGACCAATGCAGTGGTGGTGCGCCGCACGATGGCGGGGCTGCGCGACGCGGGCTATGTCCGCTCGGAAAAGGGGCATGGCGGCGGCTGGGTGCTCGCCTGCGATCTCGATGCGATCTCGCTGCTCGACGTCCATCGCGCCGTCGGCGGCCCGCAGATCTTCGCGATCGGCAACGAGGCGGGGCCGACGCATTGCCTGGTCGAGAAGCTCGTCAACGAATCGCTGGCCGATGCACTGAGCGAGGCGGAGAAACTATTGACCGCACGGTTCGGCTCGGTGAGCCTCGGCCAACTCGCGCGCGACTTCGACGCGCGCTATGCGTGTGTGGATTAGGGCAGCGGCTTGCCCTTTCCTCCGTCACCCCGGACTTGTTCCGGGGTCCACCGGGAGGCGAGTCTTGGGGAAAGAGGCCAGAGGACAGCCGGCGAGGCTTAGTGGACCCCGGAACAAGTCCGGGGTGACGGCTGGTGCCAATGTCGATCCGGCCTAGGCGCTGCCCTCGTCGCCTTGATATTTGATCTGGAGATAGCGTCCGCGCGTCGCGAGCAAATCGAGGTCGCCCTGCGCGAGCTGGGCGGACATTTCGGCGATCTCGTCGTCGATCACTTGCAGGCCCTGAGCGAGCTGCTGGTCGGGTGTCAGTCCGTTGCGCTCGACCCGGCGCAGCGGCTCGGGGACCCGCGCATAGCCCTTGATCAGCTCGGGGAGCTGCTCGCCGACCAATTTGCGCACTTCGCCCGCCGCCGGGGATTGCTCGTCGAGCAGGGCCAGCTGCGGCGCGAGAAACTCCAGCTTCACGCCGATCGAATCGACCAGCCCGTGCACCGGCGCAGGCAGTGCCGGGCGCTGCGCGTCGAGCCAATGCTCGGTGGTGCGCGGCAACGCCTTGAGCGGCACTTGCGTCAGTTGCTCGATTTCGGGAGTGCCGCCCCCCGCGGGCAGGGCCGCGAAGACGATGGTCGCGACGATCAGCAGCAATGCGACGAGCATCGCTCCCATGATCCCCAAAGGCGCGACAGCGAGCGCGAACACGATCGCGCCGGCGAGGATCGCGCCGTCGGCGATCGCGATCCGGCCGACCCGCCGGACCACCTCGGCCTCTCGCCGGCGGCGCAGCCTCTGGTCGGCCGCGGTCGCAGGCGCGCGGGCCCGCGAGCGCTCGATCAGCTCGTCGGCACGCGCGCGGAGGCGATCGACGTCGGTCACGGGCTTACATCGCCTCCAGCTTGAAGGTCTCGCTCACCGCGCCGCCCTGGTTCTGCGCGGCGCCCTCGGCGCGGGCGATATAGCCCTTGGACTTCTCGACTTCGTTCGACAGCGTGTTGACCGTGGTCTTCATGCTGTCGAGCGCCTTGAGCTTGAAGGTGTCGATAGCGTCCATCGTGTCGTAGATGTTCTGGAAGGCGCGCTGGAGCGTCTCGACGGGGATCGTCGAATTGGCCGCCTGCTCGTGGATCGCGGCGGTGTTGCTCTTGAGCAATTGCCCGGTCGAATCGATCAGTCCCGCGGTGGTCGTGTTGATCGCGGTGATCTGGTCGAGCACGAGTTTCTGGTTGGTCAGCGCCTGCGCGACGGTGACCGCGGTGCGCAGCGCCGAAACCGTCGTGGTCGAGGCGCGGTCGACGCCCTTCACCAGCTCGACATTGTTCTTCTTGACCAGATCGAGCGCCAGATAGCCCTGCACCGTGACTGCCATCTGGGTGAGCAGGTCCTGCGTGCGCTGGCGGACATAGAAGAGCGCGGTCTCGCGGATCGCCTTGGCCTTGGCGGGATCAGTGTGGTCGAGCTCGTTGGCCTTGTCCTCGAGCTTGGTGTCCATCGCCTTCGAGAGATAGATCATCTGCTCGAGCCGGCCCATCGCGTTCCACAGGTTCGCGCGCTCGGTATCGATCGCGGCATTGTCCATCAGCAGCTCGTCCTTGCCGCTGGACAGGCTCTTGAGGATGCCCTGGATGTGGCTTTGCGACGACTGGTATTTGCGGAAATACTGCTTGAGCGGCGAGCCGCCGAACAGCTTCGACAGGAACCCGTCATTGCCGCCGATCAGCTTGCCGTTGCGGCCGGGATCGAGCTCTTCGACGGTTTTCCGGAGCTGGAGCAGATCGGCGCCGACGCCGGTATCGGTGCTCATCGCGCGCACCGGCCGGTCGAGGAAGCGGTTCGACTGGCCCGCCGCGTCGCGGATTTCCTTCTGCCCCATCGCCGCGATCGCATCGACGCGCTTGCCGAATTCGGGCGAGTTGACGTCCTGCGCGACCAGATCGTCGATAAAGCCCTCGACGCGCTTCTCGAGCTCGTTCTTCTTGGTGTCTTCCACCGGCACCAGTCCCGCGGCCTTTTCGGGCGCGACCACTTTCACCGGCTCGGGCGGGGTGAGCACCAGATCCTGTTCGGCCACTGCAGTCTCGGTCGCCATTCCAAACCCTCCAAAGCTGTTGCGACCACCCATACGGACTTCGCTGCAGCTATCCAAGTGTGTCAGTTAAATAGTACACCTGTGGCGGCATCTCAACCCACGGGAGGGGAGAGGCTACGATCTCAGGCCGCCCGCGCCGCTCGCAACGCATTTCCCCACCAGAGCAGCTCGTCGAACAAATGGCCCGTCCAGCGCAGGTCCTTGTCGTCGCCCGCGAACACGCCGTCCTTCACCTTGCCCCACACCCCCATGATGTGGACCGATGCCTCGAGCGGGACCATCTGCAGCTCGCGCGTCACGCAGGTCAGCAGCTCGATCGAGCGCGCGGCGCCGTTGCCGCCATAGCCGACAAAGGTCACCGGCTTGCGGTTCCACTCGGCATAGACGAAGTCGAGCGCGTTCTTGAGCACGGCCGGCGGCCCGTGATTATATTCGGGGCAGATCAGGATATAGCCGTCGGCCGAGGCGATCTTCTCCGCCCAGCGGATCTGGAGCGGATCGGTGTAATTGCCCTGCGCGGGCGGGTGCGCGAAGGGATAGAAGGGCAGGTTCCAGTCCTTGAGGTCGATCATCTCGCAGGCGAGACCTTCGCGTGAGGCCGCTTGTTCGATCACCCAATTGCCGACCGGCAGCGCCATGCGCCCTTCGCGGACGCTGCCCATGATGACGAGAATGCGGAGTGGTTCGGCCATGTGTTTCTCCGTAGCGGCGCGGAGACTTCCCGCAACGCACAAATTGCGCTAAGGGCGCCCGCGAAACCGCCTTTTGCGGCCAATCAGGATATACGCATGAACCTCCGCAACGTGGCGATCATCGCCCACGTCGATCACGGCAAGACCACGCTCGTCGACCAGCTTTTCCGTCAGTCCGGCACGTTCCGCGACAACCAGCGCATCGAAGAGCGCGCGATGGACTCGAACGACCTCGAAAAGGAGCGCGGGATCACGATTCTCGCCAAGGCTACCTCGGTCGAGTGGGAAGGCACGCGCATCAACATCGTCGATACGCCGGGCCACGCCGATTTCGGCGGCGAGGTGGAGCGCATCCTGTCGATGGTCGACGGGGTCATCCTGCTGGTCGATTCGTCCGAAGGCGCGATGCCGCAGACCAAGTTCGTCACCGGCAAGGCATTGAAGCTCGGCCTGCGTCCGATCGTCGTCGTCAACAAGATCGACCGTCCGGACGAGCGCATCCAGGAAGTGCTCGACGAAGTGTTCGACCTGTTCGTGTCGCTCGAAGCGACCGACGAGCAGCTCGACTTCCCCGTGCTCTACGCCTCGGGCCGCAACGGCTATGCCAATGAGAACCCGGATGCGCGCGAAGGCACGCTGGCGCCCCTGTTCAACAAGATCGTCGAGCACGTCCCGGCGCCGTCGGCCGACCCCAACGGCCCGTTCAAGTTCCTCGTGACCTTGCTCGATCGCGACAATTTCCTCGGCCGTATCCTGACCGGCCTGGTCTTCTCGGGCTCGGTCAAGACCAACCAGCAGATCCACGCGCTCGATAACGACGGCAAGATCGTCGAGACCGGCCGCGCGTCGAAGATCATGACCTTCCGTGGCCTCGAGCGCGTGCCGACCGAAGAGGCGCAGGCGGGCGACATCATCAGCCTCGCGGGCCTGACCACCGCTACGGTCTCGAACACGATCTGCGATCCCAGCGTCAGCGAGCCGCTCCACGCCCAGCCGATCGATCCGCCGACGCTGAGCATGCGCTTTGCCGTGAACGATTCGCCGATGGCGGGCCGCGAGGGCACCAAGGTAACCAGCCGCATGATCCGCGACCGTCTGCTCCGCGAAGCCGAATCCAACGTCGCGATCAAGGTGACCGAAGCCGACGATCGCGATTCGTTCGAAGTCGCCGGCCGCGGCGAGCTCCAGCTCGGCGTGCTCATCGAGACGATGCGCCGCGAGGGCTTCGAACTCGGCATCAGCCGCCCGCGCGTGCTGTTCGGCCAGGACGAAGACGGCAAGAAGACCGAGCCGTACGAAACCGTCATCATCGACGTGGACGAGGAATATTCGGGCACGGTCGTCGAGAAGATGAACCTCCGCAAGGCCGAGATGACCGACATGCGTCCCTCGGGCGGCGGCAAGACCCGCATCACCTTCTCGGCGCCTTCGCGCGGGATGATCGGCTATCACGGCGAGTTCCTGTCGGACACGCGCGGCACCGGCATCATGAACCGGCTGTTCGAGAAATACGGCCCGCACAAGGGCAACATCGAAGGCCGCAAGAACGGCGTGCTGATCTCGAACGGTTCGGGCGAGGCGCAGAGCTACGCGCTCGGCCCGCTCGAGGAGCGCGGCATCCTGTTCGTCGGGCACGGCGAGGCGCTCTATGAGGGCATGATCATCGGCGAGAACGCCAAGCCGGACGACCTCGAAGTCAATCCGATGAAGGCGAAGCAGCTCACCAACTTCCGCGCATCGGGCGGCAAGGACGATGCCGTCCGCCTGACCCCGCCGAAGAAGATGACGCTCGAGCAGGCGATCGCCTATATCGACGACGACGAGATGGTCGAAGTCACGCCGACCAAGATCCGGCTGCGTAAGCGCTTCCTCGACCCGCACGAGCGCAAGCGGGCCAGCCGAGCGAAGCAGGCGGCCTGAGATAGAGGGGCGTCCGGGGCTTGTCCGGGCGCCCCTCTTCTTTTGGGAGAGCGGCCGCCGGTACTGGCCCGGCGACCTCCGTTACCGGTGGAAAGCGCTCGACCGCTCTCCGGTACCAACCGCCCGGAAGCGGTTGTTGCCTAGCCCCGACTTCCTGCTTGGGCGATGATGGCCAACGGATGGCCTTCATTGTCTTTGAAGAATGCCATCCACTCTTCCGTGCCGTCGTCGTGCTGATGGATCATATGTGGCGCGTTGATGAACTCGACACCGCGCTCGATCAGCTCGAGATGCGCGCGGTGCACGTCTTGAACCTGGAAGTAGAGAATGGAGTTTGCCGGGTTCTTGTCCTCGGAGAGAAACAGCCTCGTGCCGTCGCATTCGAAGAAGCTGATATTTCCGAAAGAATATAAGTGTTTGAGGCCGAGTACCTCGCCGTACCAGCGTGTGGCGGAATTGATGTCACGCACCGTTCGCGCGATTTGGCCGATGCGGCCGAGCTGCATGGGTTCACTCACCTGAATTTTCCTGCCTGCGACGTTGCTTTGTTTACGGACGCCTGACCAATGACGAAGCGCCCTTCGATTCGAGAGACTCAGCTTCTGGAGCACGTTGGTAACGTGGAATTTGACGGCATCGAGGCTGACACCCTGCCGCTCCGCAATCTGACGGTTTGTAAGACCGTGGCGGACGGCTTCAGCAACCCGCCACTCCGCGGGCGTCAGGACATCGGGAAACGGCGGTCGACCTCTTGATGCTTGATCCATGGCCGGGGCATAGCAACAGCGGCGCGCATTTTCCCTACCCGCTTATGCGCCCTCCTTTCCGGCGTTTCGATCAAACAATCCAGCCAATCGATCATATTGCCGCGCGGTGGTACAGGCTTAGGCGCCGCTCCGTGATGAAGATCCGATGTGGAAAACAGGTGCCGAATGCGAGAACTGATCCCTGCATGGCTTTGGACGCTCGCCCGCCCGACATTCCTTCCGTTCGCGCTCTCCGCTGGGCTGCTCGTAAGCGCGCATGCCTCGGCCCAGGAATATTCCGCGCGGGATGTCGGCGATTGGACGGTGGCGGCGAGCAAGGACAAAGGAGGCTGCTTCCTGAGCAGGACCTATGACGGAACGGGGCGCACGATGCTGCTCCTCGGCCTCAATATCGATGGCGGCAACCATCTTTCGATTCTGAACGACAATTGGTCGATCAAGCCGAGGGATCGGCTGAAATTGAGCTTTCGGCTTTCCAGTGGCGGCTATTCCAACCAGTTGGTCGTCGGAATGGAGTCGGAGGGAAAGCGGGGGTTCGTCACGAATTTCGAAACGAAGTTCCCCGACTATTTCGCCGCATCCAAGGCACTCCACATCTATCGCGGCGAGGTGCCGGTCGAGCAGCTGAGCCTCGACGGGAGCGGCGCCGCGGTTGCCGAACTCCGGCGCTGTGTCGGCATCGTCAGTGCGAAACCCTCCGCTGGCGGCCGTGAGAAGGGCCGTTCCGCTGCGATACCGAAGGACCCGTTTGCGCCAGACGCCGGGCGTAGCTCCGAGGACTAGCTGGCGAGCGACTTGCCTCGCCACCGTCCATTGGCCTGAGAAGATGCACAGCCGGACAGAATCGAATTGTTGGAACCAGGACGGTCCGCTTGGGTTGGTACGCATGGTTAATGATTGAGAGAAAATATGATGTCGCCCTTCATGACTAAACTTCTTCCCGCAGCCGTGATTCTGGTTGGCGCGACGGGCCTCGGTGGCTGCGCCTCCAAGTCCTTCGTGCGCGAGCAGATCGCTCCCGTCAGCCAGCGCGTCGATGCACTCGAGGCGAAATTGCAGGAAACCGACGGCACGGCGAAGGCTGCGCTGGCAGAGGCGCAGGCCGCATCCGGCCAGGCGCAGAACAACGGCCAGCGGCTCGATCAGCTCAACGGCCGGGTCGATGGTATTGAGCAGCGGCTGCAGGCGCAGGAGAATCGGGCAAAGCGGCCGCGTAATTGAGATTCCAGGCTCTCCGTATGACGACCGCCGCATGGTGAGCGCCTGACTCGATGAGCAACGTGTTTCTGGCGCTCGCCGGGCTCGCAAGCTTCCTGGTGGCCGGGGATCCCCGGCCGTCGGAAGCAGTGCCGGCGCCGGTTGAAATCAGTCCTTCGGCCGCGGCCGCGCGTGTCGCCGAATGGGTCGCCGCATCGGGAGACAATCGCGCGCTGCCCTATATCATCGTCGACAAGCCGAACGCCTCTCTCCTGCTGTTCGATGCTAAGGGGAAGGCGCTCGGTCAGGTTCCGGTGCTGATCGGCGTTGCCGTCGGGGATGACGCCAGCCCCGGCATCGGCAGCAAGAACCTCGCCGAGATCGGCCCTGCGGAAAAGACGACCCCCGCCGGGCGCTTCCTTGCGAAATACGGATTGGCCGCGGGCAAGGAAAAGGTGCTCTGGGTCGATTATGCCACTTCCGTGGCGCTGCATCCGATCCCGAAAGGCGCCAGCGCGAAAGAGCGCCGCCGGCAGCGGATGCTGTCACCGGCTTCGGACGACAATCGCATCACCTTCGGGTGCATCAACGTGCCCGTGGCCTTCTACAGCAAGGCCGTGCGCCCGCTTTTCCGAAAGAAGGGCGGATATGTCTATGTGCTGCCCGACACGAAGCCGCTCGAGGTGGTCTTCCCCCGTTTGCGGGTTCAGGCCCTCGCAAACGGGACCTAGGCCTTCCCGGCCCTCCGCTCGATCCCGAGCAGCAATTCCTTCGCCGCCAGCCCGCCGGCAAACCCGGTCAATGCACCGTTGGTGCCGATCACCCGGTGGCAGGGAGCGATGATCGAGATCGGGTTGCGGCCGTTCGCCGCCCCCACTGCGCGCGAAGCCTTGGGTCGGCCGATCTGCTGCGCGATCTCGCCGTAACTGCGCGTCTCGCCGAACGGGATCGTCAGCAGCGCCGCCCACACGCTCTTCTGGAAATCGGTGCCGCGGAAATCGAGCGGCAGGTCGAACGTGGCGCGCGCACCGGCGAAATAGGCCGCCAGCTGCCGTTCGGTCTCGAGCAATATCGGATGATCGGGGGTCTCCTCCAGCTCGCCGAGCTTCACGCGGCCGGGGCGGTCATTCTCCCAGAGAATGGCAATCAGGCCGGCATCGCTCGCGACCAGAGTCAGCGCGCCGACGGGCGAGGGGATCGTCTTGAACTTGTCGGTCATGATGGGTCCTTTCGTTGGAAGGACCATGCCGTACCGCGCCAGCACTTGCTTCCCGCGGCTTGCGCTCAACCTGCCATTTCGAGCAGCACCGCCCATTCCTGGTCGCGCACCGGCGTCACGCTCAGCCGCGACTGGCGCAGCATCTCGAGGTCCTTGAGCCGCGGCTCGGCCTTGATGTCGGGGAGCGGGACGGGCTTGGCGAGCTTCTCGACCGGTTTCACCGCCACGCTCGCCCATTTGCCGTCGTCGCCGTCCGGCTGCCAGGCGCGGGTTATCTCCATCACGCCGACTACGGCCTTTTCGGTGTTCGAATGATAGAAGAACGCGCGGTCGCCGGGCTGCATGTCCTTCAGGAAATTGCGCGCGGTATAATTGCGCACGCCGTTCCATTCGGTGGCGCCGTCGTGCACCAGGTCGTCCCACGAATAAGCGTCGGGTTCGGAGCGGAGGAGCCAGTAAGCCATGGCGGCCTATTACCGCCTAAACGGCGGCTGAACACCCGATTCCGAACCAGTTCAGCCGCAGGGCGTTAGAGCTTTGACCCAAGCGCCGCGAATCGCGTGTTTTCGAGCCCCGGCGCCTCGTTTTGGAGGAACACATGGCCAATCTCATCAAGAAGGCGGTGCTAGGTACGGTCCTCGGCGCCAGCGTGCTGACCGCGGTCGCTCCCACCGCCGAAGCCCAGCGCTATCGCCGCTATCATCACCGCGACGACACCGGCACCGCGATCGTCGCGGGCATCGCCGGCCTTGCGATCGGCGCGGCGCTCGCCAGTGGCGATCGCTATGACCGCCGCTACGATTATGACCGCTATTATTATCGCGAGCGCGGCTATTATCCGACCGACGGCTATTATTACCGCGATTATTACCGGCGCCATCGCGGCTGGGACCGGTGCTACACCCGCCGTGTCTGGGATCCCTATCTCGATCGTCCGGTGCGCGTGCGCTACTGCGACTGACCAGAGTAAGCGAGCGGCGCGGGCCACCGGGTCCGCGCCGCTCTTCGCATGCGCGGCAAAGGCGCTAGACTGGCGGCATGGGACATGATTCGCCGGCGCAACGACCCGACCCTTCCGATCCTTATGCGCGCGAGGCGCAGACCTTCCCGTCGCTGTCGGAGGAAATGTCCGCCCGCGTCGCGGCGTTCGGGGCCGAGGAAGTGCTGGCGGACGGTGCGCTGCTGTTCCGCCGCGGCGATCGCAGCGTCGATTTCTTCCTCTGCCTCGGCGGCGCGATCGAGATCGTCGACACCGATGTGAACGGGCGGGAGTGCGTGGTGCACACGCATGTGCCGCGCCAGTTCACCGGCGAGCTCGATCTGTTCAACGACCGCACCATCCTGGTGACCGGCCGCGCGCGCGGGGAGACGCGGGTGGTGCGCGTCGGGCGCGCCGAGTTCCGGCGGATGATGGCGGCCGAGCCTGACATCGGCGAGATCATCATGCGCGCCTTCATCCTGCGGCGCGTGGGCATGCTGCTCCACGGAACCGCTGGCGTCGCGTTGGTGGGGCCTGCGCACGCCGCCGATACCGCTCGGATCGAGACCTTCCTATCGCGCAACGCACTGCCGCACCGCCGGATCGATACCGAGCGTGATGCCGATGCCGCGGGCTTTCTCGAATGCTTCGCGCTGAGCGACGCCGATCTGCCGGTGGTCGTCGCGGAAGGGCGGGCCCTGCGTAACCCGAGCAACGCCCAGCTCGCCGACGCGCTGGGGCTCGCCTCCGCAGTCGATCCCGAGCATATCCATGACGTGGCGGTGGTCGGCGCGGGCCCCGCCGGCCTGGCCTCGGCAGTCTATGCCGCATCCGAAGGGCTCGACACGATAGTGATCGAATCGATCGCCCCCGGCGGGCAGGCGGGGACGAGCTCGAAGATCGAGAACTATCTCGGCTTCCCGACGGGCATTTCGGGGCAGGCGCTCGCCGGCCGCGCACAGGTTCAGGCACAGAAGTTCGGCGCGCGGCTGCTCGTCTCACGCAGCGCCGCGGGGATCGATTGCGATGCGCGCCCCTATACGATCCGGCTCGACGACGGCGCGACGCTCAAGGCGCACGCCGTGGTGGTCGCGACCGGCGCGCGCTACCGCAAGCTCGATCTGCCGCTTTACGCCGAGCTCGAAGGCAATGGCATCTATTATGCCGCGACTGCGATGGAGGCGGGGCTCTGCGCGCAGCAGACCGCGGTGGTGATCGGCGGCGGCAATTCGGCGGGGCAGGCGGCGATCTATTTGTCGCGCACCGCCGGACATGTGCACATGCTGGTGCGTGGCGCCGGTCTGGCGGCGACGATGTCGCGCTACCTGATCGAGCGGATCGAGGCGTCGGACCGGATTACCCTCCACCCGTTCACCGAAGTGACCGGGCTCGAAGGCGACAAGCATCTGCGTGCGCTGACCTGGACCAATCGCAAGAGCGGCGCCGGCCAGCGGCACGAGGTCGGCGCATTGTTCGTGATGATCGGCGCCCAGCCCAACACCGACTGGCTCGACGGCTGCGTCGAGCTCGACCCTGCGGGATTCGTGAAGACCGGCTCGGGCGAGACCTTCTTCTGCTCCTCGGCGCACGGCATCTTCGCGGTCGGCGACGTGCGCTCGGGATCGGTCAAGCGTGTCGCGTCCGGGGTGGGGGAGGGGTCGGTCGTCGTGTCTGCGATCCACCGTTATCTTGAAAGCGTCGCGTAATAGCGGCAAAGGGCGCGACCATGAGCGACACTCCTCCCGACCGCCTGTCGGTCAACCCGAAGAGCCCCTATTTCCAGCGCGAGCTGCTGGAACGCGGCATCGGCATCCGCTTCAAGGGCCATGAGCGCCGCGACGTCGAGGAATATTGCATTTCCGAAGGCTGGATCCGCGCCGCTTTGGGCAACAAGGTGGACCGCAAGGGCCAGCCGCTGACGATCAAGCTGACCGGCCCGGTCGAGGCATGGTTCGAGCGCCCCGCCGAGGGCGAAACGCCGGCGGAAGACGCCGGAGCCTGATCCTCAGCCCAGCGCCGCCACAATCGCGCGCCCGATTCCGGCGTGCAGCGGCCGGCGTTTCTCGAATTCCAATGTGCTGCCGGTGATGTAGCTCGCCACGACCAATGGGGGGCGCCGCGGCGGCCATAGGACCGCGACCAGATTGTCGGTGCCGTACCCGCCGGCGCCGGTCTTGTCGGCGACTGCCCAGTCGGCCGGAAGTCCAGCGCGCAGGCTGTTGCGGCTGGTGCGCGTGTCCTTCATCCAGTCGGTCAATTGCGTGCGGCTGACGGGCGTCAGGGCGTCGCCGAGCAACAGGTGCCGCGCGAGGCCGGCCATTGCCACCGGCGTGGTCGTGTCGCGAACGTCACCGGGTTTCGCTTCGCTCATCTCGGTCTCCCAGCGGTCGAGCCGCGTCGCCGGATCACCGGCGCTTCGCAGCCATTTGGTGAAGCCCGCCGGACCGCCGATCGTACGCAGCAGCAGATTCGCGGCGCTGTTGTCGCTGACGGTGATCGTCGCGTGGCAAAGCTCGGCGACGCTGGCGCTGCCGCCGACGCGTTTCTCGGAGAAAGGCGAGTTGCTGACGATGTCCGCCTGAGCGACCGGGATCTGTCGCGCGAGCGTCTCGCGCTTCCGCTCGACTTGCTTGAGGATCAGGGCCGCCAGCGCGAACTTGAAGGTGCTGCACATCGGAAAACGATCGTCGGCGCGCCAGCCGAAGCGTTCGCCCGAGCCCGTGTCGGTCACCGCCAGACCGAGGCGCCCGCCGCTCGCCTGCTCGACGGCAAGTACCGCCTTGCGGAACTCCGGCCCGAAGCGGCCTGGTGCAAGCTTGCGGGGCGCCGCCGCCGCGACCGAAGTCGCCGCGACCGCGCACCCGCTCACCCAAAGAAATTTCCGCCTGTCCATCGTGCATCTCCCTTCTTCCGCTTGATGCAACGGGGGAGCAGAGTGGCGCAAAGGATCAAATCTCGGCGGAGCCATGAATTGAATTCATGGCCGCGGCTTCGGTGCTACTCCGCCAGGGCAGCGCGGGCGGCATCCTCGAAGGCCTTGAGCGCCAGCATATGCGGGAAGGGCCCGTGGCTGATCCGGGCGACACCGGCTTCGGCGACGGCCTTGGCCGAGGGGGCACCGGGGAACGCCATGAAGTTCACCGGCAGCGGCGAGGCGGCGCAGACCTTCGCCAGCAGGTCGAGGTCCGCGAGCCCGGGCACGAAGAAGCCGCTGGCGCCCGCCTCGGCATAGGCATGCGCGCGTTCGATTGCGGCATCGGCCTTCGCCACGTCGTGCGTGTCGGGCTTGGCCTGCAGGAAGATGTCGGTCCGGGCGTTGATGAAGAAGTCCGTCCCGGCGCCACGGCGCGCGGCGGCGATCCGCCCGGCCTGCACCGCGACGCCATGCATGCCTTCGCCGCCGATCACCTGGTCCTCGAAATTGCAGCCCACGGCGCCGGTGGCGGCGAGGGCGGCGAGGTTGGCGGACAGGCTCTCCTCGTCGGTGGCGTAGCCGCCTTCGAAATCGATCGTCACCGGCAATTCCACCGCCGCCACGATGCGCTCGGCATTGGCGAGCGCCAGTGCGATCGGCAGGCCCTCCGCGTCGTTCACGCCGTGCGCGGTGGCGACCGAGGCGCTGCCCGTTGCGATCGCACTTGCCCCGGCGCGTTCCGCTACCTTGGCCGACCCGGCATCCCACACGTTGAACAGGACAAGCGGCTTGCCGGGGACGTGCAGTGCCGCGAATGATTCGAACTTCGTCACAGAATATCTCCCGGTGTTCCCGGCTTGTTCTAAGCCCGGGAATCGAAAGAGGCTAGTCCCTTCGCGAGCGAAACCGATCGTTCGTCAGATCCTGCCGCAGTCGCTCGGCGCCGGAGTCCGGGCGAATCGCGCGTCGATCCAGTCGAGCGTGGTGCCTGCCGAGTCGGCGGCGCTGGTCTCATGGCCCTTGCCCACGATCGTGAGATAGCGCAGCCGCGCGCCGTTGGTGCACATCCGGCGCGCGAAGCTCCGGGTGACTTCGGGCCCGACGATCACGTCCTTCGGATTCTGGGCGATCAGCAGCGGCACGCCATAGGGCCTTGCCGCGGGGCTGTTCTCGCGCGCTAGTCTCGCCCAGGGCTGGATGCGGCCGAGGTCGACATTTTTCAGTGCGCTGCGCAGCGAGAGCGCCCCCAACATGGTGCCGAGCCTGAGCTTCGCGCCGGGCTGGAGGCAATTATTGCGCGCGAGGCGCGTGATCACCCCCTGGGTCGTGCGGTTGCCGAGCGTCGAAAGCGGCGCATCGAAATGGCGCGACCAGCTATAGGCGACGAAAGCGGTCAGGAAGGCCCGGACGGTCGGGTTGCCGCCGGCCCGCAGATTCTCGACCAGATCGGTCGGCGGCGCCGCGGCGGCAACTCCTGCGAGCTGGAGTTCGGGCGCGTAAGCGCGGGCGAGCTGGCCGGTCCACAGCGCGGCATGACCGCCTTGCGATTCGCCCCAAACGGCAAAGCGGGCGCCCGCGCCGGCGCCGGGGATGGCGCGGGCCGATCGTACCGCGTCGAGCACCGAATGGGCAGTGGCGGCCCCGCCGAGATAGGGGTGGGGCATGGAGGTGCCGAGCCCGGGATAGTCCGGCGCGACGACGATATAGCCGCGGCGGATCGCTTCGTTCAGCCCCGGCGTCCAGGCGAAGAATTCCTTGTGCAACGACGGTGCGCAGCGCTCGACCACGCCCGAAGTGCCATGCGCCCAGGCCAGTACCGGCCTCGGCGTGGCCGGCCGCGCATTGCGCGGTGCGACGACCATTCCGGTGACTTCGATCGGTGCCCCGCGATCGCTCGTGGTCCAGTAGCGGACCCGCCAGGCCTGCATCCCGGGCGGCGCGGCGGCGACCGGCTCGGCCGTACTCAACGTACCCGCCGCTTGGGCAAGCGCCTGCCCATGCGACAACATCAGAGACAGCACCGCAGCGATCGTCCGGACAGCCCTCATCGCGCACCCTCCTGCAACGGCGGACGCGGCCCCCTTGCCGTGTCCTACCGTTCAGCCCGTGACGGAGCCAAGGCGGCTATCCGCATCAGTGCACGAAGCGTGCGACCACGTCACGATAGGAGCGGCTGACCTTCACCGACGCGCCCGAATCGAGCACGAGGAAGCATTCGCCATTGGTGTGCGGCTTGACCTGTCGGACGAGGTCGAGATTGACGATCGTCGAGCGGTGGACGCGCTGGAAGCGCCGCGGGTCGAGGCGTTTCTCGAGATCCTTCATCGTCTCGCGCAGGATCAGCGTGTTGTCGCCGGTATAGATGCACATGTAATCGCCGGCGGCGTCGATCCGCTCGATGGTGTCGACATCGACACGGAAGATCTGGCCGCGATCCTTGATGTTGATGAGCTTCTCGAAGCGGTTCGACGCCATCTCGGTGTTGTCGGACGTCGCCATCTCGTCGGCCGTCTCGGGGGCCACTTCGGCGAGCACTTCCTTGAGTTTCTCGACTTCCTCGACGCCGCGCTTCTCGGTCATCCGCTGGCGGACGCGATCGAGCGTGTCGGCGAGCCGCGAAGGCTCCACCGGTTTCATCAGATAATCCATCGCCTGCGCCTCGAAGGCGCGGATGGCGTGGTCGGAATAGGCAGTGACGAACACGAAGAGCGGCGGTTCGACTTCCATCAGCCCCTGGACGACGGAGAAGCCGTCGAAGCCGGGCATCTGGATGTCGAGGAAGACCAGATCGGGTTTGTGGGTCTTTATCGCGCGGATGGCCTCGCGGCCGTTGGAGCATTTGTCGATGATTTCGACATCCTCATGCTCCTGCAACCGGAGCTCGAGCCCCTGGATCGCCAAGGGTTCGTCGTCAACGAGGATGGTACGGATGGTCATGCGGCCTCTCGGTTCGGTTCCTCAAGCTGGAACGGTATCTCGATCTCAACGCTGAAACCTTCCCCGAGTTTCGTTTTCGTCTCGAAACGATGGTCAGAGCCGAAGGCCTGCGCCAACCGCTCCCGGATATTGGCGAGCCCCACGCCGGTTGAGAGAGTCGGCCGAGGCTTGCTTTCGATCAATCCTGGGCCGGTGTCGGATACGGCGATCTGCACTCGTTCTCCGGTGAGTCGAGCCGTGACGGTGATATCGGCGCCCTCCTCCTGGGGCGTGACGGCGTATTTGATCGCATTCTCGACCAAAGGCTGGAGCAGCAGCGACGGCAGCCGCGCATTGGCGCAGCGCGGATCGATGTCGAAATGGGTGCGCAGCCGCTCGTCGAATCGCATCTTCTCGATCTCGAGATAGAGCTTGAGCGTCTCGACTTCCTGGCTGAGCGTGACGTGCGCGGTCGGCTCGTTGGCCAGCGTGTAGCGCAGGAACGAGGACAGGCGGCTGAGCATCACGTTCGCGCGCTCGGTCTGCTTGAGCAGCACCAGCGTAGAGATCGAATTGAGCGTGTTGAACAGGAAGTGCGGATTGAGCTGGTAGCGCAGCATCGCCAGCTGTGCCGACGAGGCCTGATTCTCGAGCAATTGCATCTGATCGATCTGCTGCTCGACGATCAGATAGAAATTGATCCCGAAATAGAGCGCCGACCAGCCGGCGAGCACGGTGAAGTTGAGGAAGAGATAGCCGAACACGCGGCTGAGCGTGACGCCCGGCTCGGCAGCGGTGAACGAAAAGGTGAAGGCCTCGAGCACGGCATAGACCAGTGTCGCGACGCCCAGAGTGGCGAGAGTCAGCAGGATCCCGGTGATCCGTGGCAGGCGACGATAATAGCCATAGAGCGTCGAGAGCAGCAGCGTCAGGCAATAGCCGACGATCGCCTCGATGATATTCTTGATGAGCCCCTCGACCGACAGGCCGTTCGAAATCGAGGATACCATGCGAAGCAGCAAATAGCCGCTCCATCCGGCGGCCTGCAGCATCCAGAAGGCGCGGCTTCTGTCCTCGAAAAAGGGGCGCGCGAACATGCCGGGCTGGGCAGTCGATCGCGGCGTCAGCCGCTGCGTGGATTGCTCTGTCGTAGCCACGCGGCTGCTCTAACACTCAGGACAAGCGACGGCAAAGAGGCGCGTTGCGCTGCGTGGGACGGAGCCGCGGCACGGCGCGCTCTCCCATCCTTCTCGGCAGCCGACGCCGGCTGCCTTTTGCGCATCCCGCTCACGCTCCTGCGCCAGCGCAACAAATTGTGCTCTATGGAAACGCGCCAGCCCCTGCGACGCGGTTATGTCCAGGAATGGGACAAAAGGGCGTTTCGGTCCGGTGCGACCCGGGGGGCTCTTGAAGCGTTGTGACACCGTTATGATCCAGCAACGCCCGGGGATCAAGCCATGCGAATCCTGCTCTGCCTTTCCGCCATCTGCGCGCTCCTCGGTCCTGCTGCCGAGGCGCGCGATTGGCGGGACCGCGAATGGCGATCGATTCGAGTCGATGCCTCCGCGCTCGACCTGTCGACTCCGGCGGGGATGGACGAACTCGAGCGCCGGATCGGTCGCGCCGTGAACCGGATCTGCGGAAGAGACCGCGACTGCCGCGACGAGGCCTGGGCGAGCACCGAGGATCAGGTCGCCTGGGCCGTCGATCGCGACATGTGGATGCGCCGCATGGCCGAGGAGCGCATGGCGCAACTGGAGCAATGCCGCTGGCGTGACTGCGATGCGCCGCAGCCCGCATATTATCCGGCCCCGCCCCCGCCACTGCCCGCGAGCGGCGTCACGGTGGTGATCGTCCATAACGCCGCGCCACCTTTGGTCTATCGTTACTGACGGGCCAAAGAAAACGGGTCGGAACTCGCGTCCCGACCCGTTCTTCTCTTTCCGAACCCTCGCGGCTTATTTCGCCGCGACTTTCTCCGCCTTCTTGCCGCCGCCCTTCTTGGGCTTGGGCGCGGCGGGGATCGTCTCGAAGACGAGTGCGCCGTCCTTGAGCTTCACATTGACCTCGCCGCCATGGACGAGCTTGCCGAACAGCAGCTCCTCGGCGAGCGGCTGCTTGACCTTCTCCTGGATCAGGCGGCCCATCGGCCGCGCGCCATAGAGCTTGTCGTAGCCGCGCGCCGTCAGCCAGGTCTTGGACTCGTCGTCGAGCTGGATGTGCACGCCGCGATCCGCCAGCTGCAATTCGAGCTGGAGGATGAACTTGTCCACCACCCGCGCGACGACCTCCGTCGGCAGATAGTCGAACGGCACGATCGCATCGAGGCGGTTGCGGAACTCGGGCGTGAAGAGCTTCTTCACGGCCTCTTCCTGCACGTCCTCGCGGCTGCTGTCGCCGAAGCCGATCGATTCCTTTGCCATGTCCGACGCACCGGCGTTGGTGGTCATGATCAGGATGGTGTTCCTGAAATCGACCGTCTTGCCGTGGTGATCGGTGAGCTTGCCGTTGTCCATCACCTGCAACAGGATGTTGAACAGGTCCGGATGCGCCTTCTCGATCTCGTCTAGCAGCAGCACCGAATGCGGCTGCTGGTCGACCGCGTCGGTGAGCAGGCCGCCCTGATCATAGCCGACATAGCCCGGAGGGGCGCCGATCAGGCGGGAGACGCTGTGGCGTTCCATATATTCGGACATGTCGAAGCGCTGCAGCGGAATGCCGAGGATCTCGGCGAGCTGGCGCGCGACCTCGGTCTTGCCGACGCCGGTGGGCCCCGAGAACAGGTAATTGCCGATCGGCTTGTCGGGATCGCGCAGGCCCGCGCGGCTGAGCTTGATCGCCGAGGCGAGCACTTCGATCGCCTTGTCCTGCCCGAACACGACGCGCTTGAGATCGGTGTCGAGATTGGCGAGCACGCGGGTGTCGTCGGACGAGACCGACTTGGCCGGGATACGCGCCATCGTCGCGATGACCTGCTCGATCTCCTTGGGCGTGATCACCTTCTTGCGCTTGCTCGGCGCCACCAGCATCTGCATCGCCCCGACTTCGTCGATCACGTCGATCGCCTTGTCGGGCAGCTTGCGGTCGTTGATGTAGCGCGCGCTGAGCTCCACTGCCGACTTGATCGCGTCGGGCGTGTATTTGACGTGGTGGTGGCCCTCGAAGGCGCTCCGCAGCCCGGCGATGATCTTGATCGTGTCTTCGACCGAAGGCTCGTTGACGTCGATCTTCTGGAAGCGCCGGAGCAAAGCCCGGTCCTTCTCGAAATGGTTGCGGAATTCCTTGTAGGTGGTCGATCCGATGCAGCGGATCGTGCCGCCCGACAAAGCCGGCTTGAGCAGGTTCGATGCGTCCATCGCGCCGCCGCTGGTCGCGCCCGCACCGATCACGGTGTGGATCTCGTCGATGAACAGCACCGCGTGGGGCAGCTTCTCGAGCTCGTTGACGACCTGCTTGAGCCGCTCCTCGAAATCGCCGCGATAGCGCGTGCCGGCGAGCAGGGCGCCCATGTCGAGCGAATAGATCACCGCTTCCTTGAGCACGTCGGGCACCTGGCCCTCGACGATCTTCCGGGCCAGCCCCTCGGCGATCGCGGTCTTTCCGACGCCGGGATCGCCCACGTAAAGCGGGTTGTTCTTCGAGCGGCGGCACAGGATCTGCACCGTGCGGTCGACTTCGGCCGAACGCCCGATCAGCGGATCGACCTTGCCGGCCTTGGCCTTTTCGTTGAGGTCGACGGTGAACTGCTTGAGCGCGCTCTCGCCCTTCCCGGACTTGGTTTCGGACTTGGCCGCCTTTTCCTCTTCGGCGCCCTTGGGAGTCGAGGCTTCGCCCGGCGTCGAGCCCTTGCCGACGCCGTGGCTGATGAAGCTCACGGCATCGAGCCGGCTCATGTCCTGCTGCTGGAGGAAATAGACGGCATAGCTCTCGCGCTCGCTGAACAGGGCGACGAGCACGTTCGCGCCGGTCACTTCGTCGCGGCCCGAGGACTGGACGTGGAGGATCGCGCGCTGGACGACGCGCTGGAAGCCGCTGGTCGGCGAGGGATCGGTCGATTGCTCGACCTTCAGCGCCTCGAGCTCGGTGTCGAGATAATGCGCGACGGTGTTCTTGAGATCGCCCAGCTCGACACCGCACGCGCTCATCACCTTCGAGGCATGCTCGTCGTCGACGAGTGCCAGCAGGAGATGCTCGAGCGTCGCATATTCGTGGCGACGGGAGGACGCGGCCTCCAGTGCCTTGTGCAGGGTCGATTCGAGGGCGGAGGCGAAACTAGGCATTCGGATACAACTCCAGTGGGCCCGAAAGAATACGAGGGCCCGTTTCCGACAATGTCGGTATCGGCAGGCCCCGCATCAAGCGCAGCGGCCCGGCACCGGAGGGATTGGCGATGATCCCCCGGTTCCAGGCGCGATATGCCCCCGGCATATCGCAGGCGATGCTGGGGGCATCGCCGACCTGGCACCGGTGGATCATCCCAAACCCGGTGCCCGCCACGCTCATCTCTTGAATAGAGCGTCTGCGCTTGCGCGGTGGTTAACGGCGCGTTGAATCTTGCTTTTGCAGCGCGCGATCTCGGCTTCGAGCAATGCGATCCGCTCGCCCAGCTCGTCGACCGAGAAGGGATCGAGATCCTGCTTTCCCAACTGGACAGCGAGGTCGTCCTTGCGACGCGGAAGGTTTTCGTCGGCTTCCATCGACGGCGAACGTTGACCCTGACAGAGGCGATGTCAATAAGATGTCCGGTTTCTACCGAGGGCGAGAAGCAACGAACCGATGACCGTGCCCGAAACGATGCTGGCCATCGATCCCGAAGCGCCCGGAGGTCCCGAGGTCCTCATCCCCGTCCGCCGGCCCGTGCCGGTGCCCGGCGAAGGCGAGGTTTTGATCAAGGTCGCTGCCGCGGGCATCAACCGGCCGGAAGTCATGCAGCGCATGGGGCTATATCCTCCGCCGGCCGGCGCGCCGTCGATTCTCGGCATGGAAGCCGCCGGCAAGATCGTCGCGGTCGGCGGCGATGTACCGCCCGAGATGATCGGCCAGCCGGTATGCGCGCTGGTCACCGGCGGCGCCTATGCCGAATATGTCGTGGCGCCGCTCGGCCAGTGCCTGTCCGTTCCGGCGGCGCTGTCGATGGTCGAGGCGGCGGCGATGCCCGAGACGCTGTTCACGGTGTGGACCAACGTCTTCGAGCGCGCTTATGCCGCCGATGGCGACTGGATCCTCGTCCATGGCGGCACCAGCGGCATCGGCACGATGACGATCGCGCTGGCGCGGCTGTTCCACCTGACGGTGCTGGTCACCGCCGGCTCGGACGCCAAATGCGAAGCCGCGCGCAAGCTGGGGGCGGCCGACGCGATCAACTACAAGACCGAGGATTTCGTCGAGCGAGTGAAGGACATCACCGGCGGCCGCGGCGTTGACGTGGTGCTCGACATGATCGGCGGCGATTATCTGCCACGCAACCTCCAATGCCTCGCGGAGGAGGGGCGGCACGTGTCGATCGCCGTTCAGCGCGGCGCCGAGGCGAAGATTCCGATCTGGGAAGTGATGCGCAAGCGGCTGGTGCTCACCGGATCGACGCTGCGCCCGCGCGACACGGCATTCAAGAGCCTCGTCGCCGACGAGCTGATCCGCACCGTATGGCCTCATGTCGAGCAGGGACGGCTCAAGCCCGTGATCGATTCGACCTTTCCGCTGGCGCAGGCTGCGGAGGCGCATCGCCGGATGGAATCGGGCGAGCATATCGGCAAGATCGTCCTGGCGATCGGTTAGCCCGCCTTGCGCAGCGGCAGCCGCTGCCCTGAGACGAGGCGTTCCGCCGCCGGCAGGAATTCGGCTTCTTCCCATGCGCGTCGCGCCGCCATCATGCGTAACTGGGCGCGCACCGCGAGACGATATTCGCGCGGATCCGCAGTGATCGCCTCCATCGTCCATTGGCCCATATGCGCGATGCCGGATTGCCGCATCGACAGCAGGTCGCTGGTGTAGCGTCGGGCGAGCGCACGGTCATAGGGATCGGTGCTCGCGCCCAGCGGCATCAGCGCGAGCCGTGCCTCGTTGCCGAGATGCCGCGCGACCGCTTGCGCCATCTCGCGACGCGCCGCCACCAGCTCGGGCATCCGCGGGGGATCGGATGCCGCGATCTCGATCAGCTTCTCGCCGATCCTGAAAAGCTCGCGGTGTTCTTCGTAGAGGTCTTGCAGGGTCATCGTGGGGCTCCTGCAGAGTCTTATAGCGCGCCGCATCGCCCCGCCGGGCCTATGGCAAGTTTTTGTTAAGTTGCCGCGGGATTCACCGTGCCGGCACCACGCGAAGCCACAGGGAGCCGTCCGATTTCTCTAGAGTGGATGCGCGCGCGGTCCTAGAATTGCTTCCGAATCGGGGGGTGGGGAAGTGCTTTCGTTTCTTGCTGCATCGGAGAACGTCGCGTTCGTCACGGCGATTCTCTTGATGCTGTTGATCGGCGTAGTGCAGTTGATCGGCCTCGGCCATTTCGCGGACGGCGACCTGCACGCGGACGTCCACGTCGATGCCGATCTGCTGAGCTGGCTCGGCGTCGGGCGGCTGCCATTGCTGATGCTCCTCGTCGTCTTCCTCGCGATTTTCGGCATCGCGGGCCTGATCCTCCAACAGGCGGTGGCCGACTGGACCGGCGCGCCGCTCGACGCCTGGATCGCGGTCCCCGCGGTCGCCGTCGCGTCGCTGCCGCTGACCGGGCTTGCCGCGCGCGGCCTCGCCCGGATCCTGCCGCAAGATCACACCACCGCCGTGCCGCTCGAAGTGCTGATCGGCACCACCGCGCAGGTGATCACCGGCCGCGCCACCTTGGGCTCACCTGCCCGCGCCCGTGCCCAGGACCATCACGGCCAGGCGCATTACGTCATGGTCGAGCCCGATCAGAGCGGACAGGTCTTCGAGGAAGGCGAGCGCGTATTGCTCGTCCGCCGCGAAGGCGAGCTGTTCCGTGCCATCTCCCGCGGCGATTTCCGCCTGCCGAGCCTAGAGAGCTGAACCGATGAACGATCTCGTGCCCCAAGGAGCAACTTCGATGCTTCCCTATTTCATCTATGCAGGCGTCGGCCTTGCCGCGCTGCTGATCCTCGGACTGGTCCTCGCGCGGCTCTACAAGCGCGCCTCGAAGGAGATCGGCTTCGTCCGCACCGGCTTCGGCGGCGAGAAGGTGGTGATCAACGGCGGCGCATTGGTGCTGCCGGTGTTCCACGAGACGATGCCGGTGAACATGAACACCGTGCGCCTCGCGGTCGAGCGCAAGGCCGGCGACGCACTGATCACGCTCGATCGGCTGCGCATCGACGTGAAGGCCGAATTCTATGTCCGGGTGAAGCCCGATGCGCAGGCGATCGCCACCGCCGCCCAGACGCTCGGCATGCGCACGATGCATCCCGATGCGCTGAAGGAGCTGGTCGAGGGCAAGTTCGTCGACGCTTTGCGTTCCGTCGCGGCGGGGATGACGATGGCGCAGCTCCACGAGCAGCGCGCCGAGTTCGTCCAGAAGGTGCAGCAGGTCTCGTCGGTCGACCTGGCGATGAACGGGCTCGAGCTGGAATCGGTCTCGCTGACCGGCCTCGATCAGACCTCGATCGAGCATTTCAACGCCAACAACGCGTTCGATGCCGAGGGTCTGACCAAGCTCACCGAGCAGATCGAGCTCCGGAAAAAGGCGCGCAACGACATCGAGCAGGACACGCGCGTCCAGATCGAGACCAAGAATCTGGAGGCGCAGCGCGCTTCGTTCCTGATCGGCCGCGACACCGAGTTCGCCCGGCTGGAGCAGGAACGCGAAGTCGAGATGCGCCGCGCGGCGCAGGGCGCCGAAGTCGCGCGCGAGCAGTCGCTGCGCCAGCAGGAGGCCGACCAGGCGAAGATCGAGTCCAAGAAGCTGGTCGACGCCCAGCAGATCGAGGCCGATCGCGCGGTGCAGGAGGCGAAGATCGCCCAGATGCAGGCACTCGAACTCGCCCGGCAGGAACAGCAGATCGCGGTCCAGAACAAGAGCCGTGAGGAAAGCCAGGCCAAGGCCAAGGCCGACGAGGCCCGTGCCGAGGCAGTGGTCGCCGAGGAACGCGTCGGCACCGCGCGCGAGGCCGAAGTCGCCGAGCGCCAGAAGCGCATCGAGCTGATCGACGCTGCCCGCGAGGCCGAGCGCGCCGCGATCGGCATCAAGGTTCAGGCCGAGGCCGAGAAGGCGGCCGCCGCCGACCGCGCCGAGGCTGCGCGTCTCGCCGCCGAGGGCGAGGCCGAAGCCGCCAAGCTGCGCTCGGAAGCCGATCGCGTCCGCTTCGAAGTCGAGGCGGCGGGCCAGCGCGCGGTGAACGAGGCGGCGAACATCCTCTCGTCGGACCAGGTCTCGCTCCAGGCCAAGGTGGCGCTGCTCAAGGTGCTGCCCGAGATCATCCGTGAGGCGTCGAAGCCGCTCGAGGCGATCGATTCGATCAAGATCGTCCAGGTCGACGGGCTCACCGGCCGCGGCGCTGCGTCGATCGGCGCGGCAAACGACGGGGATGGCGAGCGCAATCTTGCCAATTCGGCGGTCTCGGCGGCCTTGCGCTATCGCGCGCAGGCGCCGGTGATCGACGGGCTGATGAAGGAACTCGGCTTCGACGGCAGCTCGCTCGACACGCTCGTAGCCAGCGCCGCTGCCGATATCGCGCCGCCGGCGATGCCGGAACCGCCGGTAAAGGCAGCGGAATAGCGTCGCTTCAATCCACCCCCGCCAGGGGGAGGTGTCAGGCGTAGCCTGACGGAGGGGGAGGAATCCCGCCGGCTAGTGTGTCGCGTACCTCCCCCTCCGTCGCCTTCGGCGCCACCTCCCCCTGGCGGGGGAGGATTTTTCCGATAAGCACACCTTGTCGTCGGGCCGCGGCTATTTGTTTGACGCGTGGTCGTCGGGTGAGGAAAGGCGCAGCATCAACTCACAGGGAGCATCTGCATGGGTCCGTTCGTGCTGCACGAATACGCGCTGTCGGGAAATTGCTACAAGATCCGCCTCACCGCGGCGCATGTCGGGCTGCCGCTCGAACGGCGGCAATATGATATCCTGAAAGGCGAGACGCGCACCGCGCAATTCCTCGATGAGGTCAACGCCAATGGCCGCATCCCGGTGCTCCAGGTCGGCGAGGATTTCCTGCCCGAGAGCAATGCCGCCGCTTTCTACATCGCCGATGGCAGCGATCTGGTCCCCGCCGATCGCTTCGCGCGCGCCGATATGCTGCGCTGGCTGTTCTGGGAGCAATATAACCACGAGCCCAATGTCGCGACGGTGCGCTTCTGGCGGACCCTGGTGGGCGAGGAGAAGCTGACCGATCTCCAGCGTGCGCAATTGCCCGGCAAGATCGCCGCGGGCGAGGCCGCGCTCGCTTTGATGGACGAGCATCTCGGGCGGAGCGATTTCCTCGTGCTCGATCGGATCACGCTCGCCGACATCGTGCTCTATGCCTATACCCATGTCGCCGAGGAAGGCGGCTTCAGCCTGCAGCCCTACCCGAATGTTCGTGCGTGGCTGGCGCGGGTTGCGAGCCATCCCGCACATATTCCGATCACTGCCTGAGCCGCGATTCCGTTTGTAACATTCGCCGGGCATAGGCGCTCGCAGGACAAGGCTCCCGCGGGGGAATGATCATGGCGACGATCACCAGGCTTCCGTTCGACACAGCGAATTTCGGCGATTTCCATGCGACCGAGCCGACGATCCCCGAACGGGTCGTCGCCGGGCGCCGGCAATATCGCACGGTGTGGATTTCCGACGTCCATCTCGGCACGCGCGGCTGTAACGCCGAAATGCTCATCGATTTCCTCGATCATGTCGACAGCGAGACCATGTATCTCGTCGGCGACATGATCGACGGCTGGGCGATGAAGAAGCGGCTCTACTGGCCCGCGTCGCACAACGACATCGTCTGGCGCGTGCTCAAGCGTGCCAAGCGCGGCACCCGGATCGTCTATATCCCCGGCAATCACGACGAGATGTTCCGGCAGTTTTCCGGCCTCAATTTCGGCGGGGTCGAGATCCTCCGCCAGGCGATCCACGAGACCGCCGACGGCCGCCGCCTGCTCGTGCTCCACGGCGATGAGTTCGACGCGATCACCATGTCGCACCGCTGGCTCGCGCATCTGGGCGATGCCGCCTACGAGGCGATGATGGCGCTCAACCGCTGGCTGAACAGCGTCCGCCGCCTGTTCAACCTGCCGTACTGGTCGCTCAGCAAATACGCCAAGCAGAAGGTCAAGAACGCGGTTTCCTTCATCTCCCAGTTCGAGGAAGTGGTCGCGCACGAGGCGGCGCATCGCGGGATTCAGGGCGTGATCGCCGGCCATATCCACAAAGCGGAGATGCGCACGATCCAGGGCGTGGAATATTACAATGACGGCGATTGGGTGGAGGGTTGCACCGCGCTCGTCGAGCATTACGACGGTACCATGGAAATTCTCCATTGGGCCGATGAGATGGCGGCGCGCGATGCGCCGGAGTCCGAGGCCAGACTAGAGGCGGCGTGACGAAGGCGGCGGAGGCCGACGAAGTGCGCATCGCAATCGTGACCGATGCCTGGGAGCCCCAGGTCAACGGCGTCGTCCGCACGCTCCAGTCGGTCCGCCGCGTTCTGGAGGCGCAGGGCCATCAGGTCGAAGTGATCTCGCCCGACCGTTTCTATTCGTTGCCATGCCCCACCTATCCCGAGATCCGCCTCGCGCTCGCCAGCACCGGCAGCGTCGGCGCGATGCTCGAGAAATTCCGCCCCAATGCGATCCATCTGGCGACCGAGGGGCCGCTTTGCGTCGCCGCGCGGCGCTGGTGCCTCCGGCACGACATGCCGTTCACCACGGCATATCACACCCAGTTTCCCGACTATGTCTCGGCGCGCTCGGGCGTCCCCGCCGAGTGGATCTGGCGCTATATCCGCTGGTTCCACGCGCCGAGCCAGGCGATCCTCGCCTCGACGCCGTCGATCCGCGAATCGCTGATCGGGCACGGCATCACCCAGGTGAAGCATTGGGGCAGGGGCGTAGACCTTGCCGCTTTCCGTCCCGGCCTCGTGCCCCATCCGGCGATGGCCGGGCTCGAAGGGCCGGTGCAGCTTTATGTCGGCCGAGTCGCGGTCGAGAAGAATCTCGAGGCGTTCCTGCGCACTACGCATTCCGGCACCAAGGTCGTCGTCGGCGACGGACCGGCGCGGACGGCGCTCAAGGCGCGCTTTCCCGAGGCGAAATTCCTCGGCCCGATGTTCGGCGAGGAACTCGCCTCGGCCTATGCCGCCGCCGACGTGTTCGTCTTCCCCAGCAAGACCGACACGTTCGGACTGGTGATGATCGAAGCGCTGGCGTGCGGCGTTCCGGTCGCCGCTTATCCAGTCACCGGCCCGGTCGATGTGCTGACACCCGAAACCGGGGCAATGGATGCGGATCTGACCAAGGCGATCGAAGCCGCACTCACGCGCGATCGCGCCGCCTGCGCCGCTTATGGCCGAAGCTTCACCTGGGAAGCGAGCGCACGCCAGTTCCTGAATGCGCTCTATCCCATGGACGGCCACCAGGCGGCGGCATAATCTGGGCTTCGGAACAGGGACGGGCATGCGCGACTTCACCGACAAGCTCATGATCGGGGCATTGCTCCCCGCTTTGGCCTGCATCGCCGTGCCGGCGGCCGCGCAGGACACGGTCGGCCTCGACGGATCGGCTTCCGACGCCAACAATCTGCCCTTCGCCCGGCGATCGACCGAACTCGCCGCGATGGGCATGATGCTCCAGTTCCGGGGCCAGAAATCGCAGGGCAAGCGTTGCTTCGAGACCGGTTGCCTGTTCATCATCAACCAGACGTCGGATTACGACGCGGTCGGGCTGTATCTCGATATCGGCTCGCCCGATCCCAGCGATGCGCCGGTTTGGGGCCCGAATCTCTTCCGGAACCAGAAGCTCCCCCCGAAACTCGCCCGCTGGGCCTACAAGGCGGGCGACGCGTCGATGTGCGCGCTGGGGGCCAGAGTGGTGCTCAGGCAGCGCAAGACGCACGAGGAGGTCGTTTCGGACGGCGTCGTGAGCCTCTGCAAGAGCCCGAAGGTCGATTCGGCGCTGCGGATCAACGTCAACACGCCCAAGGTGACGATCGACGAGCCCGGCGCGCATTAGGGTCGGCGGCTGGAGTGCCTCTTGCCTTGCTCTTCGCCGCGCATCGCAGTAAGTCGTCAAGGTGACGTGGCCGCCCGTGATGGGCGGCCCTTTCTATTTCTGGAGACGAAAAGTGGCCCAGCCGCTGATGCCGCACGCGACCGCTTCCTGGCTGGTCGACAATACTTCGCTCTCGTTCGAGCAGATCGCCGAGTTTTGCGGGCTCCACATCCTCGAGATCCAGGCGATCGCCGACGATACCGCAGCGACCAAGCTGACCGGCCGCGATCCCGTCCGCGCGCACGAGCTGACGATGGAAGAGATCGAGAAGGGCCAGGCCGATCCCGATTACACCCTCAAGATGCTGAAGGGCCCCGAGCAGGTCCGCCGCACCAAGGGCCCGCGCTACACCCCGGTCTCCAAGCGCCAGGACAAGCCCGACGGCATCGCCTGGATCCTGCGCCACCATCCAGAAATCTCCGACGGCGCGATCGGCAAATTGATCGGCACCACGCGCACGACGATCGCCGCGATCCGCGACCGCAGCCACTGGAACATCGCCAACATCACGCCGAAGGACCCCGTCACGCTCGGCCTCACGTCGCAGCGCGAGCTCGACGCGCTCGTCGCCAAGGCCGCCAAGGCCGCCGGTATCGAGGCGCCGACCGACACCCGGCTGGAAGGCGATCGCGAGGCGCTGATCGAGCAGCTCCGCGCCGAGCGCACCGCCGCCGCGCACGCAGCCGAAGCCGGCGAAGCGGGCGAGGAAGCCGGTCCGGTCGAGCACACCGCCGAGACCCTGTTCCGCCAGTAATTCCGCGCGCCCCGCATGACGCGGGGCGGTCACGCGTGTAGCCTCCCTGCGCGACTCGAAGAGCCGTGCAAGGGAGGATGCCGCATGTGTGACGAATTCACCGCCGCCGACAGCGAACGCTTTCTCGCCGATGCGATGACTCGCCGCGGCTTCGGGGCAGCGGCCGCGGTCGCCGGCATCGGCCTGCTGCTCCCGGTCCCCGCCAATGCGCTCGCGATCAAGGGACGCGACGTCACGATCAAGACACCCGACGGCACCGCCGACGCCTATTTCGTCGCGCCCGCCGCCGGCAAGCATCCGGCCGTACTGGTCTGGCCCGACATTTTCGGCCTGCGCCCGGCCTTCCGGCAGATGGCCGACCGGCTCGCCCAGTCGGGCTATGCCGTGCTCACCGTCAACCAGTTCTACCGATCGACCAAAGCGCCGTTCGTCACGCCGGGCCAGGGTTTCGATCAGGCGCTCGGCGAGAAGGTAGGGCCATGGCGCAAGCTGCTCACTCCCGAAGCCACTTCGCGTGATGCCAGGGCATTCGTCGCGTGGATCGACAAGCAGCGCGAAGTGAACACCAAACGCGGCATCGGCAGCACGGGCTATTGCATGGGCGGGCCGATGGTGATGCTCACCGCGGCCGGGTCTCCGGCACGCGTGCGTGCGGGGGCGACCTTCCATGGCGGTGGGCTCGCCGCCGACGACATGCTCGCGCGCATCCCGCAGATGAAGGCGAGCTACCTGATTGCCATCGCCGCCAACGACGATGCGCGCGCGCCGGGCGACAAGGACAAACTGCGCGCCGCCTTCGCCGCGGCGAAGCTGCCCGCCGAAATCCACGTCTATCAGGGTACGCAGCACGGCTGGTGCCCACCGGACAGCAAGGTCTACGATCAGGTACAGGCCGATCGCGCCTGGGAGCGGATGCTGGCCTTGTTCGGCAAGGCGCTCGCATAATCGACGGGGAGGACAGGCATGTCGGACGATCTGGTTTTCTACACCAACCCCCAGTCGCGCGGGCGCATTGCCCGCTGGATGCTCGAGGAGGCCGGCGCGGACTATCGCACCGAGGTCGTCGATTATGCCAGCCGGATGAAGAGCGCGGAATATCTCGCGATCAATCCGATGGGGAAGGTCCCCGCGATCGTCCATCACGGCAAGGTGGTGACCGAAGGCGCGGCGATCTGCGCCTATCTGGCCGAGGCTTTCCCCGAAGCGGGGCTCGCGCCGCGGCCCGAGGAGCGCGCCGATTATTATCGCTGGCTGTTCTTCGCCGCGGGACCGGTCGAGCAGGCAGTGACCAACAATCACGCCAAATTCGATCCCTCGCCCGAACAGACGCGGATGTTCGGTTACGGCAATTATGCCACCACGGTCGCCGTGCTCGAAAAGGCGGTTTCGGCGCATCCTTACATCGCGGGCGACCGCTTCACCGCGGCGGATGTCTATGTCGGCTCGGCGGTCGGCTGGGGGACCTTGTTCGGCACGCTGCCGAAGCACGCCGCGTTCACGGACTATTTCGAGCGGCTGCGCAGCCGGGAGGCGTTCCAGCGCGCCGCCGCGAAGGACGATGCGCTGGTGGAGAAGGCACAGGCCTGACCGACCGCCGCCAAACATATACTCTGCCCAACACTGTATCAGCGACGTCTTTCAGGCTGCGAGCCCTCCGATTTGGTACGGACGAGTTTGATCGGCGGGCCGCCCTCGACGATATCGAAGCTCGAATAGTCGGGTGCGAATTCCGCGACGATTCCCATTATCTCGGAAAAAAAGCGCGTAGTCGAAAGTGGGATCAGCCGTTCGGGTTGCGGGCCGCCGGTGTCGGCGAAAAGCCCCTCGGGTCGCGCCTTGAGAACGACCGAGAGCCCGCCCCCGGCGTAGGTGCCCGCAACTTCGATGAGCTGGGCATGCGTCAACGCCTTCTCCTCGACGGCGGGCGCGGCAATATCGGTCCAGCCATAATCGGTCGCGATCGCGCGGACGACTTCGTCGATCAGCCTTCTGGCCTGGCCGCTATTGGCGAGAACCACGATGCCGTCGCCCTTGCCGACATAGGCGATCATCGAAGATTGGAAGCCCTCGTTCAGCCCGTCATGACCGAAGCGCCGGGCGCCGTTCGAATAGAGTGCCGGCCCCAGGCCCCAATTGCCCTTGATCGGTGTCAGCATCGCACGCGCCATGGCCGGGGACAGACGGTGCCCTTCCTGACCCGCGGCGGCGGCCTGCACGTCGATCAGCAATCGCGCGAGATCGGCCGCGTTCGTCCACAGTCCGGCGGGGCCGAGCTCGGGATAGACATGATATTTGCCGGGGATCGGGACGCCTCCGGCATGCGCGGAGGCGATGTCGGCAAGGATCGCCGCAGACGGCGGCTGCGCATAGGCGCTGCGCGTCATCTTGAGCGGCCCGAGCAGTTCGCGCTGCGCCAGCGCGTCGAAGGGAATCCCGCTCACGTCTGACAGCGCGAGCTGCGTCAGCACGTAACCGCCGCCGGAATAGGTCCATTGTCCGCCCGCAGGCTGGGTGCTGCGCACCGCACCGGTATTGGCCGGCGGCTGGCCATCGAGGATTTGGGCGGGCGTCGGCAGAGCGGCGCCGGGCTGATACCCCGGGAAGCCGTGGATCCCCAATCCGGCAGTGTGGCTCAACAGCTGGCGGAGCGTCACACCGTCGGGTGCGAGCTTCGGATCGCGGGGCAGCTGCCACGAACGCAGGAACCGGTTGATGTCCTGGTCGAGCCCCAGCTTTCCCTGCTCCGCCAGCCGCAGCGCGATGACTGCCGTGGCGAGCTTGCTGATCGATGCCGCCTGGAACGCAGTGTCCGACGTGACAGGCGCGCAGGTGGAAGTATCGCGCACGCCCCAGCCCCGCGCCCAGGCCAGCTTGCCGCCGCGAAAGACCGCGACGCTGATCCCGGGCACATCATAAGCGCGCATCCGCTCGGCAAGGCTGTGGGGCCTGGCGCCCGGCCGGATTGCCGGCGGATTGAGGTTCGCCTCGACAAACCGGCTATGCGCGTTGCTCGGCCCGCCGGCTGCCGCGGCCGGAACCGGGCAGCGCTGTTCGCCAGGCTGCGCAACGGCATCGCCGCAGGCGATCAGCGCCGCGCCGGCTGCACCGAGAAACAGCGCGATCGCGCGTGGACGAAGGCTGGGCATGCGGCGTCTCTCCTGTTTCTCAGGTCAAGGGTTCGGGATCGTGAGTCTGATTGGGTGAGGGGGATGCGGGCGGAAGATCGGATTCAGGAACCGGAATCTTCCGCCACGGCCGCACGAAAGAGCTGTGCGTGCCATCGCGTCACGACCGACAGAGTAGCCAGCTCGATCGCCAGCACCGCCGCCTGTAGTATCGCCTGCCTGCTGTCGAGGAAGAGCGTGCCCATGAAGATGATGAGCGTCGCGGCGGCGGCCAGCGTGAGCATTCCCGCACGCCTGACACGCGACCAGTCACGCTCCAGCATCGCCCAGGCGATGCGAAGATGTCCAAGCCCGAGCAAGAGCAGGAGCAGCGAGAGCGAAGGCACGGCGGCCTGGTAGACGCCGCGCAGCAGGGCCTCCTGCGTGCCCCCCTCCAGCAGCGCGCCGCGGAGCCCTCCCTGTCCCGCGTAAAGATAAGGAAGGCCGAGTACCGCGCATCCGATTTGAAGCGCGGCCATCGGGATCATCAGGCAGAGCGCCAGGGCGTAGCTCGTCAGGACGAAGCGGCCTTCCTCCCGTGTCAGCATCTCCCGCCCGGCCGCCGCCAGGCAGCCGATCGCGAACGGCAGCGCTTTTCCTTCCGCCACCGCCGTCTCGAACTCGATTTGCATGGCAAGCGACCATTCCCGGCGGCTCTCGCCGAGGCAGCAGACCGCCAGCGCCATAACGGCGTGTGCCACCGCCGGCCTCATGCGAGCGCTCCCCCGGAAGGGAAAGTGCCGCGACCGCCGGACGTCTCCAGCGCAAGCGCGAAACCGGCAGCGGTCAATCGGTATGCGTGACGCGCGGGCCGGCCAGGCTGCGAAGGCTCGCGCCATTCGGCTTCGACCAGCGCCTGTTCGGTCATGCGCATCAGCAGCGGGTATAGCGTGCCGGACGAGAGGCCCGTCTCCTTCATCAGGTCATATCCATGCCGCCATTGCTGGCGTTGCGCGGACAGCGCATCCAGGAGGAGGCACATCTGCTTCGAGGGTTGTCGCTTTCGAGCCATGCTTGAATGCAACATATGTAGAGTTAATCGTCAAGGGCCATCGCGCCGGCGGCTTGCAATGTAGGATTTGGCCTGCTTCGCTGAGCGCCGGCCGGTCCATGCCGTGCCCGCTCTTTGACGCCGTCCATCCCTTGCTCATGGCGCGCAACATCGTTGCTCGTTTGCGCAATTTTATGAGTAAATTCGCGGGAAAAGTGCGAAGTTAAGCGCCGGAAATCCTACAAATCGCCGCCGCGACTCAGCTTCGCCAGCCGCGTCGGCAGCTCGGCCATCACCGTATCTCGATCGGTGTCGCTGGTCGCGCCCCAGCGGGCGATCTCGTCGAGCGTCCGGCCGCAGCCGATGCACCAGCCAGTGGCGGCGTGGATCCGGCAGATATTGGTGCAGGGCGACCGGACCGGCGACGATCCGGTGCTGGCCGGCGCGTTCACGCGCCGAGCGTGTACTTCAGGAAGTCGGGGACCGGGCCGTTCCAGCCCTCGTCCGGGCCGTCCTGCGAGGACTGCGCCTGGCGTCGCGGTTCCTGGCCCGGGCGTTCCTCGTCGCGTCCCCGGCCACGACCACCGCGTTCGCGGCGCGGCGCTGCGTCGCGCTGCCGGGGTTCAGCTTCGCGCGCGGGACGGGGCGCAGGCTCGGGCGCAGCTTCGACTTCGGGCGTCGCCTCGGCCTTGCGAGGCTCGGCTTCCGCCTTGCGGCCACGGCCGCGGCGCGGCGCAGTCTCGCGCTTTTCGGGAGCTTCCTCGCGCGCCGTTTCGCCGTTCGCCGGCTTGAGGCGCTCGATCTTCATGCCGGTGAGCTTCTCGATCTCGGCGATGTTCTCGGCGTCCTCGGACGTCACCAGGGTATAGGCGACGCCGGTCGCGCCCGCGCGGCCGGTGCGGCCGATGCGATGGACATAATCGTCGGGATGCCAGGGCGCGTCGAAATTATAGACGTGGCTGACGCCCTTGATGTCGAGCCCGCGGGCGGCGACGTCGGAAGCGACGAGGATGTTGACGGTGCCGGCCTTGAACCGGTCGAGCTCGGCGATGCGCTGCGATTGCTCCATGTCGCCATGGATTTCGGTCGAGCGGAAACCGCTCTTCTGCAGGCTCTTGTTGAGGTCGCGGACCGTGGTCTTGCGATTGCAGAAGATGATCGCAGTGGTGACGTCCTCGGCGCGGAGCAGGTCGCGCAGCACGCTGCGCTTGTCCGAAGCGGCGACCGGAACCACCCATTGCTTGATGTTGACGTTCGCCGTGGCCGGGCGGGCGACTTCGACGCGCTTGGGATCGGTCAGGAACTTGTCGGCCAGCTTCTTGATCACCGGCGGCATCGTCGCGGAGAACAGAAGCGTCTGGCGCTGCTTGGGCAGCTTGGTGCAGATTTCCTCGATATCGGGGATGAACCCCATGTCGAGCATCCGATCGGCCTCGTCGATCACGAGCAGGTTGCAGCCGGTGAGCAGGATCTTGCCGCGGCCGAACAGGTCCATCAGCCGGCCCGGCGTGGCGATCAGCACGTCGACGCCTTTTTCAAGCGCCTTGACCTGGTCGCCCATCTGCACGCCGCCGATCAGCAGCGCCATCGAGAGCTTGTGGTTGGTGCCGTATTTGACGAAATTCTCGGCGACCTGCGCGGCGAGTTCGCGCGTCGGCTCGAGGATCAGGCTGCGCGGCATCAGTGCGCGCGTGCGTCCCTCGCCGAGGATGTCGATCATCGGCAGCACGAAAGCGGCGGTCTTGCCGGTGCCCGTCTGCGCGATGCCGATCAGGTCCTTGCCCATCAGGACGGACGGGATCGCCTGCTTTTGAATCGGAGTCGGGTCGGTATAGCCCGCATCGGTCACTGCGCGCAGAAGTTCGTCAGAAAGGCCGAGATCGGCAAAGCTCATGTATTTTTCCGGAAATGGGCGCGGTCACCCACGCCGCCAAAGCCTTCACGCGCTTGCGGATTTGGCTGCCGATGTCAAGCCGGGAGAGGGGTTCAGCGCGCCGGGACCAGCGATGCGAAGGACTGAACGGCGCACAGGCGGCCCGATCGCGATCGGATCGAATCGCGCTTCGCGCACATCTTCTTGTCCTTGTTCGCCTTGACGTAGAAGCCCTGGTAGAAGCCGAGCGCGGGGCAATCATTGCCCAATTTGGCGCGCAGCATCGATCCGTCCTTGAGCACCAGATCGACGCTGTCGAAGCGATTGACCGAAAAGCCGGCCAGGCTTTCCATCTTGACGCAATCGCCCGCCTTTTTCTCGACCACCGCTGCGGGACGGGCCGAGCGCATGATGATCGTCGTCGTCTGGATGGTGACGCGTGGGACGTGGATGGTGATGCGCTGCTGGAGCAGGCCCGCCATATCCCGGCCGAGCGGCTCCGGCGATGATGCCGGGGCAGCGAACAGCAGCAATAGACCTGAGGTTGCAATCAGCGGGTTCAGCATGTCTGACAGCGCTTGTAGGACAAAGTTTTGAACGGTGGATGAACTGCCGCGCGGCGTGCTAACCGACGCGGCCATGACACCAGCACAACGCCAGCTTGTCGAGACCGTCCTCGAACGCTTCGGTCCCAAGGCCGCGACCACCGATGCAGAGGCGATCGCGCCGTGGCTGACCGACTGGCGCGGCCGCTATCACGGCGAGGCTCCGGCGCTCCTTTCGCCGAGTTCGACCGAGGAGGTCGCCGCGATCGTGGGACTGGCTGCGGAAGCCGGGGTGGCGCTGGTTCCGCAGGGCGGGAACACCGGCATGGTCGGCGGGGCGACGCCGCCCGCGGACGGATCGGCGCTATTGCTGTCGCTGCGCCGGATGAACCGGATTCGCGCGCTTTCGCCGACGAGCAACCTTGCGGTAGCCGAAGCCGGCGTGATCCTCGCCGATCTGCGCGGGGCGGCGGAGGAAGCGGGGCGCCGCTTTCCGCTCGATCTCGGCGCGCGCGGAAGTGCTACGATCGGCGGGCTGGTCTCGACCAATGCGGGCGGCACGCAGGTGCTGCGCTTCGGGACGATGCGCAGCCTCGTGGCGGGCGTCGAGGCGGTGCTTCCCGACGGTTCGATCCACAACGGCATCGCCGCGCTCAAGAAGGATAATCGCGGCTATGATCTCAACCAGCTGCTGATCGGCGCGGAGGGTACGCTGGGCATCGTCACTGCGGCGACGCTGCGGCTGGTCCCCGGGGTGACGGCACGCGCCGTGGCGTGGGTGGGGCTCGACGGCCCCGCCCGGGCACTCGAATTGCTGCGTGCGCTCGAGAGCCGGACCGACGCGGTCGAGAGCTTCGAGATCCTGCCCGAAAAGACCCTGGCGCTCGTGCTCCGGCATGTTCCCGGTACGCGCCGTCCACTGGAGACCGCGCATCCCTGGCATGTGCTGATCGAGGCGGTGGCGACCGATCCCTCGGCCGAATCGCCCGCGGTGTTGCTCGAGCGTCTGCTCGCTTCCGCGCTGGAGGCGGGGCTCGCCGGCGAGGCGGTCATCGCCGCGAGCGAGGCGCAGGCGGAGGGCTTCTGGCGCATCCGCCATTCGATCTCCGAGGCCGAGCGCACCGGCGGACCCGCCGTGCAGCACGACATTTCGGTGCCGGTCGACGACATGCCGCGTTTCATGATCGAAGGCGGGGCCGAAGCCGAAACGCGCTTTCCGGGCACCGAGGCGGTGGCTTACGGCCATCTCGGCGACGGCAATGTCCATTTCCACGTACGCGCGCCTGAGGGTGTCGATCCCGGCATCTGGTACGCGGAGGAGGGGCCGCGAATCTCGCGCCACGTCCACGACATGGTCGTCGCCACGGGCGGATCGATCTCGGCCGAACACGGCATCGGCCAGATGAAACGCGCCGAGCTGGAGCGGCTGAGCGCACCTTCGCGGATGACAGTATTGCGCGCGATAAAGACGGCGCTGGATCCCCGGAATATTCTCAATCCGGGAAAGCTTGTGGCGCTTGCGCCCGGAGCCACGAGACCATAGACCTGCGCCCGAATTTCAAGATTCAGCATTTTCAGGAGAGTTTCGGATGGCCAGCGCGCCACAACAGTCGCTTCCGTTGTTCTACAACCAACTCGAACCGCTTTCGAGCCAGACGCACGCCGATTTCCGCATCCGCGTTCGCGACAAGGCGCCGTTCCTCGCCAGCCAGCACGCCGTTCCGGTGACGGTCGAGGAATTCCCGCTCGTCCAGCGCTACATGCCGATCGTCTTCTCGGTGGGCGACGATCCCGTTCCGCTCGCGCTGATGGGCCTGAACGAAGGCGTGAACACCTTTTTCGACGACGAAGGCGGACTGATCGATCCGAACTTCTACGTCCCGGCCTATATTCGCCGTTACCCCTATCTGCTCGCGCGGCTGCGTCCCGACACCGACGAGCTCTCGCTCTGCTTCGATCCGTCCTCCGACACCGTCGGTGCATTCGAGGAAGGCGAGAAGCTGTTCGAGAATGGCGAGCCGACCGAGACCACCAAGAACATCCTCCAGTTCAACGAGCAGTTCGAGCAGGCGGGTGCGCGCACCGCGATGTTCATGAAGGACCTCAAGGAGCTGGGCCTGCTGATCGACGGCGAAGTGACCATCCAGCAGGAAGGCCATGAGCAGCCCTTCGTCTATCGCGGCTTCATGATGATCGACGAGAACAAGCTCAACGAGCTGCGCGGCGATCAGCTGCGGAAAATCGTCCAGAACGGCATGCTGCCGCTGATCTATGCGCATCTCTTCTCGCTGGCGCTGATGCGCGACGTCTTCGGGCGCCAGGTTCGCATGGGCAAGATGCCGCAGCCGCAGCTCGTCAACCCGGCCTGATGCTTCCACGCGGCGGTCGTTACGACCGGGGGGCAATCGCCTTCCACTGGACGACCGCCGCGCTGGTCCTCGTCAATCTCTTCCTCGGGCTCTTCCACGAATCGCTTCTGGAAGGGATTCGAGTCATTCCGACGCACAAGGCGATAGGCGCGACTGTGCTGGTACTTAGCCTCGGCCGTCTCGGCTGGCGGCTGACGCATCGCCCGCCGCATTTCCCCGAGAACATGAAAGCCGCGGAAAAGGCGCTCGCCAAAGCCGTGCACTGGCTTTTCTATGCGCTGCTGATCGCGCTGCCGCTGACCGGCTGGATGTTCACGTCCAATCCCGCGCGCCCGCGACCGGTCAGCTGGTTCGGGCTGTTCGATCTGCCGCTCCTCCCGATGACGCGCGATATCGCCGTCACCGCACATGATGTGCATGAGGCGCTCGGGCTGCTGATGGCGGGGCTCGTAGTGCTCCATGTCGCGGCTGCGCTGCGCCACCATTTCCTGCTACGGGATCGCGTGCTCGCGCGGATGCTGCCCTGGGCCGCCCGCAACGGCTGAGCGCCGCTGCCGCACGTTTCCTCGCACTATGGCGGGAGGCCTTGAACTCCTTGGTCTCTCGACTATATTTCCACTGTGCGGCGTCGTGTCCCCCCTTTCGCGAGGCCGTGCGGCACGCCTTCGGGCGTGTCTCCTCCCTGAACCTTGGCCACCTCGTGCCTAGTGCACGAGGTGGTTTTTTATTGTCCGCTACTCGGCGGCGATCGCGGTGGGGAGCGCTTCGTCGGTGACTGCGTCGATGATCGCGCGGAGCAGCTGCGTGGTGGCCGGCAGGCCGGGGCCGGGGCCGTCCAGCGCCGCATCGAGATAGAGCCCGCGATCGAATTCGAGCTGGATGGCGTGCACCCCGCGCCGCGGCTCGCCATGGCGCTCGAGGACATGGCCGCCCGAATAAGGTGCGTTGGCCGCCGTCGCCACGCCGTGCGCGCGCGCCACGCCTTCGATCCGGCCGATGAACCGGGCCGCGGCGGACTTGCCGAACCTGTCGCCGAGCACGAGTCGCGGCGCGCTGGCCGCCGGGCCGAGCGACGGCATCGAATGGATGTCGATCAGCACCGCGACGCCGAACCGCGCCCGCGCCGATGCCAGCGCCGCCGCGATCGCCGCATGATAGGGGCGGTGATCCGCGTGGATTCGCATCTGGACTTCGTCTGCGGACAGGCGGCGCTGCCAAATGTCGCCCGAACTGCCGACCCTGCGCGGGACGAGCCCCAGCCCGCTGCGAAGCTTGGCCGATTGCGGATGGCCGATCGTGACCGCACCATCGTCGAGCCGCGGATCACGCTCATGTTCGGCGCGGTTGAGGTCGATCCAAGCACGGGCGCGCTGCGCCACGAACAGCGTCTCCGTGCGGCGCGCGTCGAGACCCAGTGCGTCGGCATAGCGGTCTTCGAGGCCCTTGAGCGCCGCCAGCGGCACGCGGATCGCGGATCGAAGCGGCAGCGGATAGTCCCGCCCCGCATGCGGCACCGAGAGAATCACCGGGGTGAGCGGTTCGAGAGGCCCATGGCGCACGAAGGAGGGCAATGGCGTCACTTGTCCCTGACTAGGCACGGGGCGCCTTGTCAGCAATCATCCTGATGCAATCTTGCTGGAATTTTTTAAAGGCTTTGCGCATAGGATGGACCCCTGAAATTGGTTTGGGGTAGAGATGATCCGAATTCTGCTGGCCGAGGATGACCGCGTGATGCGGGAATACCTCACCCGGGCGCTGGAGCGTTCGGGCTATGCGGTCAGCGCCGTCGATCGCGGCACCGAGGCGATTCCGCTGCTCGAGGCCGAGCGATTCGACCTGCTCCTCACCGACATCGTCATGCCCGAGATGGACGGGATCGAGCTCGCCCAGCGCGCGAGCGAGATGGCGCCCGAGATGCGGGTGATGTTCATCACCGGTTTCGCGGCGGTCACGCTCAAGGCCGGCAAGCAGGTTCCGCAGGCGCGGGTGCTGTCCAAGCCGTTCCATCTGCGCGACCTGGTTCTCGAAGTCGATCGCATGTTCGAATCGGAGAATGCCGGCTTCAATTGATTTAGCGTTCGGAGGCGCTTGCGCGGGGCGAAAACCCCCGCTAAAGCCCGCCCTCCTTGGGGGCGTGTAGCTCAGTGGTAGAGCACTGTGTTGACATCGCAGGGGTCGCAAGTTCAATCCTTGCCACGCCCACCATTAAAAAGGCTAGCAAGGTCGATACCTTGCTAGCCTTTTTGTTTTATCCGGCCGTTCCGCTGCCATGACTGACCCCCGCGCTGCGGGTCGCCTGGAGCCTCAGGCGCCGCGAAGACGTTCCAGCTCGCCGCGATAACGATCTACCAGTTCGGGAGGCGCATCCTGGGCATGGCGCGCTAGGAATTTCTCGATCGCGTCGCGATATTCGTGACGGAAGTCAGGATTGTCGGGACTTGCCTCGACCTGCGCGGCGGCACGCTCGACCGGTTCGAGCGCTGCCCTGAGCAGCAGCCTTTTGCCGAAGGGCGATTCGTCGCGCATGATCGCGATATTGCGTTCGAACCCGGGAATGTACTTGACGACGAAGCGCTCGCCTTTGGGGGGAATCTCGATCGCGTTGCGCGGCGGGTAAAGGCTCGCGGACATGGTATCGAAGCCGGTCTTGACGTCGTGGCCGTCGGCGGTGCGGATCACGGCGTCATATTCCCAGATATTGGCATCGTTGAGCTGGGAGCTGGTTTCCTCCTCATGCGTGATCACTGCGGTGCCATAGGTGCCGTAGGCGTTGAGGAAGACCGCATTGGCCATCGACCCGAGGAAGATATTGGCGATCCCGATCACGAAGCCGAGCACGCTCAGCCCCATCCAGGCATAATTCCGGAGCAATGCACTTGCCGCGCCGCCCAGCGCGAAGCCGGCGAGGATCCAGAGCGGCAGCGACAGCAGCGAATGCTGGCTGATGAAGAAGAAGAACGCGGACAGGAAGACCATGAGAGGCTGGGCTATCGCGAGCCTCGAGCGAAGGCAACCGCGCATCGGCCGCGGCAACGCGCCCCCATCGTAACGCGCAGTCGATCGAACCTCACGCGCCGGCGGCGGTCAGCCTGTCCAGTTGTTTGGAGGTGAGCGTGAGATCCCAGCTGCCGGCCAGCTCGTCGAGTTGCTCGATCGACGTGGCGCTGGCGATCGGAGCGGTGACTCCCGCCTGCGCGGCGAGCCATGCCAGTGCGATCTGGGCGAGGCTCGCCCCTGTCTCCGCGGCGACTTCGTCCATCGCGGCGAGCACCGTGCCGCCTTTGCTTTCGAGAAACGCCGCCATCCGGCCGCCGCGAACGCTTTTGCCGAGATCGGCTTCGCTGCGATACTTGCCGGTGAGGAAGCCCGAAGCGAGACCGTAATAGGGCACGACACCGATATTATGGGTGACGCACAAGTCCTGAAGCTCGCCTTCGAACTTGTGGCGGCTGACCAGATTATATTCGGGCTGGAGCACCCGATAATGGGGGAGCCCCTCGCGCATGGCCACGTCGAGCGCGGACTTGAGACGGGCGGCGTGGAAGTTGGAGGCGCCGAGCGTGCGAACCTTGCCTGCCTCGATCAGCGTGGCGAACGCCGCGAGCACCTCTTCCTGCGGCACATCCTCGTCGTCCTGATGCGCGAAATAGAGATCGATCGTGTCGACGCCGAGCCGCTGGAGCGAGGCTTCGGCCGCGGCGGCAATGCGCGCGGGAGCCAGCCCGGTGCCGCCCTCGCCATCGAGCATGCCGACCTTGGTCGCGAGGAGCACCTTGTCGCGCTTGCCCGAGTTGCGCAGCCACTCGCCGATGATCGTCTCGGATTCGCCGCCCCGATGCCCGGGGACCCAGCTCGAATAGACGTCGGCAGTGTCGATCATCGTGCCGCCCGCATCGACGAAGCGATCGAGAATGCGGAAGCTCGTCGCCTTGTCCGCGGTCCAGCCGAAGACGTTGCCCCCCAGCACGAGCGGTGGCGTCATGAGGCCGCTGGTGCCGAGTTCGCGGAGCACGGTCATTGCCACACCGATCCATTGTCGCCGAAGCTCGCGTTGACGTCGGTCGCCGCCGCCGCTTCGTTGAGCTGGCGGGCTTCGTCGGCGGACGGCGCGTTTTCGTCGGAGCCGCCGCAGCCCGCGAGCGCCAGGGCGATCAGCAGCAGCGGCAGCCCGCGCATCATTCGTCGATCTCGTTGCCGGCGTCGGCGGCGTTGCCCTGGTACGAATTCTCGGCCTCGGTGAAGGCGGCCTCGGTGGCGGCGTTGGCGGCGTTCACGTCGCTGACCGCTTCGCCCATCGTGTTGCTGTCGCCGGTGACGGTTTCATTGGCTTCGGCCGCCTCGTTCTTCGCGCCGCCGCAGGCGGAAAGGGCGAGCAGGGCGACGGGGAGGAGGAGCAGGGTCTTGCGCATGGGTTCAGCCTCTTGTTTAGCCTCGCGAAGGGCTAAACAGCGGGGGCGGACTGCGCAACTGCGTTGACCTGATATAAAGATATCTTTATATCTATAAGCCGCATGGTCCAGGCCCTCGCCATCTTCCGCGCTCTCGCGGACTCCACGCGGCTGCGCATCGTCGCGTTGCTGCGCTCGATGGAGCTGTCGGTGGGCGAGCTAGCGCAGGTGCTCGGGCAGAGCCAGCCGCGCGTCAGCCGGCATGTGAAGATCCTGTGCGACGCGGGCCTCGCCGAGCGGCGCAAGGAGGGAAGCTGGGTGTTCGTCGCGCTGGGCGCGCACGCCAAGGTCCAACCGATCCTCGGGGCGCTCGATAGCTGGAACGAAGCCGATCACTGGACCGTCGCCGACGAGGCGCGGCTGGCGGCGGTGCGCGCCGATCGGGCGAGCGCGGCGGCGGAGTGGTTCGAGGCCAATGCCGGCCAGTGGGACGCGATTCGATCGCTCCATGTCGCCGAGAGCGAAGTCGAGGCGGCGATGGCCAAGGCGCTGGGCGATACGCCGATGGGCAGCCTGATCGATATCGGTACGGGCACCGGCCGGATGCTCGAACTGTTCGCGCCGCTCGCCCGAAACGCGCTGGGTATCGATCGCTCCTCCGAAATGCTGCGACTGGCGCGCGCCAAACTCTCCGAGCGCGGGCTGGCGCATACCGAGCTGCGCCAGGCGGACCTCTATGCGCTGCCGCTGCAGGACGGCGGCGCGGATGCAGCGATATTGCATCATGTGCTTCATTTCGCCCAGCAGCCGGGCGCCGCGATCGGCGAAGCAGCGCGCGTTCTGAGCGATGGTGGGCGGCTTTTGATCGTCGATTTCGCGCCGCATGATCGCGAGGAATTGCGTTCGCGCGATGCGCATACCCGGCTGGGTTTCTCGGACGAGCAGGTCCTCAGCTGGTTCTCCGGCGCGGGGCTCGCCCCGGCGCAGATCGAGACGCTCGAGGGCGGTGAACTGACCGTCAAATTGTGGCTGGGTCGCAAGACCGGCATGGAATCGAAGAAAGTGAAGGCGGCATGAGTATCGTGGACCCGCTGGCGGCCCCGCTGTTCGCGGACGTGGCCGGCGACATCGAAGTGAGCTTCGAATTTTTCCCGCCCAAGACCGAGAAGATGGAGGAGACGCTCTGGGAATCGATCCAGACGCTGTCGCCGCTCGGCCCGCGCTTCGTCAGCGTGACCTATGGCGCGGGCGGTACGACGCGCGAGCGGACGCACAATACGGTGGCGCGGATCGCGCGCGAAACGGCGATCCCGGCCGCAGCGCATCTCACCTGCGTCGAGGCGACGCGCGAGGAGATCGATCAGGTCGCCGAGGAATATTGGGCGGCGGGCGTTCGCCATATCGTCGCGCTGCGCGGCGATCCGCCGCGGGCGGGCGAGAAATTCCGGTCGCACCCGGGCGGGTACGAGAACGCAGCGGCCCTGGTGGCGGGGCTGAAGAAGCTCCACCCGTTCGAAATCTCGGTCGCGGCCTATCCCGAATGCCATCCGGATTCGGCGAACGCGACTGCCGATATCGACAATCTCAAGGCCAAGATCGATGCGGGCGCGACCCGCGCGATCACGCAGTTCTTCTTCGAGCCCGAGACCTTCTTCCGCTTCCGCGACGATGCCGCCAAAGCCGGGATCACCGCCGAGATCGTGCCGGGGATCATGCCGGTGATGAACTTCGCCAGCGTCCAGCGCATGTCGGCAATGTGCGGCACCGCGGTGCCGGCGTGGATGGGCAAATTGTTCGAGGGATTGGACGAGCATCCTGCGGCACGGCAGCTGGTCGCGGCGACGCTTGCCGCCGAATTGTGCCGGAAACTGTATGCGGGCGATGTGCGGCAGTTCCACTTCTACACGCTCAATCGCGCGGAGCTGAGCTACGCGATCTGCCATCTGCTCGGGCTGCGGCCGAAGGTCGGCGCGGAGCTGGTGGCGGCCTGAACTCAAATAGCCCCTCCCCTTCAGGGGAGGGGTTGGGGTGGGGCAGTGCCTCAGGCGGTATCGCTCGCTGACAGGCCCCACCCCCAACCCCTCCCCTGAAGGGGAGGGGCTTAAGAAGGTGAAGAAAATGACTGCACGCGAGAAACTGCTGGCCGAAGCCGCCAAGCGCATCCTGATCACCGACGGTGCGTTCGGAACCGAGATCCAGAACTGGAAGCTGGGCGAAGAGGCCTATGCCGGTGATCTGGGCCTCAGCCACGATCAGAAGGGCAATAACGACATCCTCGCGCTGACCAAGCCCGAGGTGCCGGCATCGATCCACCGCGCCTATTTCGAGGCCGGGGCCGACATCGCCGAGACCAACACCTTCTCGGCCAACCGGATCAGCCAGGCCGATTACGGCGCCGAGCATCTGGTGCGCGAGATCAATGTCGAGAGCGCAAAGCTGGCGCGTTCGATCGCCGACGAGTTCGAGGCGAAGGACGGGCGGCCGCGCTTCGTGGCCGGCGCGCTGGGGCCGACCAACAAGACGCTGTCACTGAGCCCGGACGTCAACGATCCAGGCTATCGCGAGATCGACTTCGATTACCTCAAGGACGTGTACCGCGAGCAGATCGATGCGCTGGTCGAGGGCGGCGTCGATTTCATTCTGATTGAGACGGTGTTCGATACCCTGAACGCCAAGGCCGGGGTCATGGCGGCGATCGAGGCGGGCAACGATCTCGGCCGCGACCTGCCGATCATGCTGTCGATGACGCTGACCGATCTCTCGGGGCGGAATTTGTCGGGGCACACCGTCGAGGCGTTTTGGCACGCAGTGCGTCATGCGCGGCCGGTGACGATCGGGCTCAATTGCTCGTTTGGGGCGGAGCAGCTGCGGCCGCACGTCAAGACGCTGAGCGCGCTGTGCGACACGCTGATCATGGTCTATCCCAATGCCGGCCTGCCTAACGAATTGGGCGCCTATGACGAGGCACCGGCGACCACCGCCGGACTGGTCAAGGAATGGGCCGATGCCGGGCAGGTCAATGTGCTCGGCGGGTGCTGCGGATCGACGCCGGCGCACATCGCGGCGATCGCGCAGGCGGTGAAGGACTTGCCGGCGCGGCCACTGCCGACCCCGGAAGTGCGGACGCGGCTCGCCGGGCTCGAACCGTTCACGATGGCGGCGTAACCCGCAAATTCCCTCTCCCCTTCAGGGGAGAGGGTTAGGGAGAAGGGCATGAACGATGCGCTCTCCCACTGCCCCTCTCCCCGGCCCTCTCCCCCGAAGGGGAGAGGGGGAAGAAAGAAGATATGAACACCACCGCCTCCTCGACCAGCTTCGTCAATATCGGCGAGCGCACCAACGTCACCGGCTCCGCCCGCTTCAAGAAGCTGGTGATGGCTGGGGACTATGCCGCCGCGGTCGAAGTCGCGCTGCAGCAGGTCGAGGCGGGCGCGCAGGTGCTCGACGTCAACATGGACGAGGGCCTGCTCGATGCGCACGAGGCGATGACCACCTTCCTCAAGCTGATCCAGGCCGAGCCCGACATCGCCCGCATCCCGGTGATGGTCGATTCGTCCAAGTGGGACGTGATCGAAGCGGGGCTGAAGTGCGTCAGCGGCAAGCCGATCGTCAATTCGATCAGCATGAAGGAAGGCGTCGACCAGTTCCTCGATCATGCGCGCAAGTGCATGGCCTATGGCGCCGCGGTGGTCGTCATGGCGTTCGACGAGGTCGGGCAGGCGGACACCAAGGAGCGCAAGGTCGAGATTTGCGAGCGGGCGTACAAATTGCTCGTCGGGATCGGCTTCCCGCCCGAGGATATCATCTTCGATCCCAACGTGTTCGCCGTCGCCACGGGCATCGAGGAGCACAATAATTACGGCGTCGACTTCATCGAGGCATGCAGGGAGATCAAGGCGCGCTGCCCGCACGTCCATATCTCGGGCGGGCTTTCGAACCTGTCGTTCAGCTTCCGCGGCAACGAAGTCGTGCGCAAGGCGATGCACTCGGTGTTCCTCTACCACGCGATCCCCGCAGGGATGGACATGGCGATCGTCAATGCCGGCCAGCTCGACGTCTACGACCAGATCGAGCCCGAGCTGCGCACGGCCTGCGAGGACGTCATCCTCAATCGCGACCCCGATGCCGGCGAGCGGCTGGTGGCGCTGGCCGAGCGCTATCGCGGTACCGATGCGGTGGCCGAGAAGCAGGCGGCCGAATGGCGCGGCTGGCCCGTGGCCAAGCGGCTCGAACATGCTTTGGTCAAGGGCATCGACCAGTTCGTCGTCGAGGATACCGAGGAGTGCCGCCAGGCATTCGCGCGCCCGATCGAAGTGATCGAGGGCCCGCTGATGGACGGGATGAACGTGGTCGGCGACCTGTTCGGTTCGGGCAAGATGTTCCTGCCGCAGGTGGTCAAATCGGCGCGCGTGATGAAGAAGGCAGTGGCGCATCTGCTGCCCTTCATCGAGGCCGCGAAGGAGCCTGGCGCCAAGGGCAAGGGCAAGGTCGTGATGGCGACCGTCAAGGGCGACGTCCACGATATCGGCAAGAACATCGTCGGGGTGGTCTTGCAGTGCAACGGCTTCGAAGTGGTCGATCTGGGGGTGATGGTGCCCTGGACGAAGATCCTCGAAGCGGCGAACGAGAACGATGCCGACATGATCGGGCTTTCGGGGCTGATCACGCCGAGCCTCGACGAGATGGTCACCGTCGCCGAGGAGATGCAGCGTTCGGGCATGACCATGCCACTGCTGATCGGCGGGGCGACGACGTCCCGCGTGCATACCGCGCTGCGGATCGAGCCGGCATATAAGGGGCCGGTGGTGCACGTGCTCGACGCGTCGCGCGCGGTCGGCGTGGCGACGACGCTCGTCTCGGACACGATCCGCGACGAGTATGTCGCCAAGATCGCCGAGGAATATGAGCAGGTGCGCGTCGCGCGTGCCGGGCGCGGGCAGAGCGAATTGTTGCCGCTGGAAAAGGCGCGCGACAACGCGTTCGAGGCCGACATGGCGCTCAAGCCGGGCAAGCCGCGCATGCCGGGCGTGCACGAGTTCCTCGATTGGGACCTCAACGACCTTCGGAAATACATCGATTGGACGCCGTTCTTCCGCGCCTGGGAGCTGGCCGGCAATTACCCGGCAATCCTCGAGGACAAGGTGGTCGGCGAAAGCGCGAGCTCGCTGTTCGCCGATGCGCAGGCGATGCTCGACAAGATCATTGCCGAGAAGTGGCTGACCGCGCGCGGCGTCGCCGGACTGTGGCCGTGCAGGCGGCAGGGCGACGATATCATCGTGCACGTACAGGACGAGGAGCATGTCACGCTGCCGATGCTGCGCCAGCAGATCGCCAAGCGCGAGGGCAGGGCGAACATGTGCCTCGCCGACTTCATCGACCATGACGGTGACTGGATCGGCGGCTTCGCGGTGGGCATCCACGGGATCGAACCGCACCTCGCGCGCTTCAAGAACGCGATCGACGATTATTCGGACATATTGCTCAAGGCGCTGGCGGATCGTCTGGCAGAAGCGTTCGCCGAGCGACTGCACCAGTTCGTGCGCACGTCGCTCTGGGGCTATGCCGAGGGCGAGCAGCTGACCAACGAGGCGCTGATCAAGGAGCAGTATCGCGGCATCCGCCCGGCGCCGGGCTATCCGGCGTGCCCCGAGCACAGCCTCAAGCCGATCCTGTTCAAGATGCTCGATGCGCACAAGCGCACCGGGATCTCGCTGACCGAAAGCTTCGCGATGCTGCCAACCTCGGCAGTGTCGGGCTTCTATTTCGGACATCCGCAGGCCGAATATTTCGGTGTCGCCCGGATCGGGCAGGACCAGCTCGAGGAATATGCGGCGCGACGCGGCATCCCGCTCGATCTCGCGACGCGGTATCTTCGGCCGAACCTCGATTGAGTCGGGACGGGTGGCCGGCCCGTTTGTAGGATTTGCCGCGCTTAACTTCGCACTTTTCCCGCGGATTCGCTAATTTCGTTGCGTATCCGTGTAATGAAATTGCGTCGTGCACGCGCGTTCATTCACCACTTTCAAAGAGCGGCTTTCAAAGAGCGGCCAGAGTGTTTCACACCAAATCCTATTTTGAAAGCGAAGCGCCGCCGACGCGCGCCGGCGGCGCCAGGCGGCTCAGCTGGTGGTGTATTGACCTTGCGTCCAATCGCTGCCGGGATCGAAACACCATTCGATCGTGGCGTCGTCATTCGTGGCGTAGACGCGGATGTGGACGCCGTCCGAGGCCTGCCAGCACGTCGCCGAGGCCGCGCCACCGGGCGCATTGAAGCCACCCGCGACCCATCCACCGCCGTCCCAGCAGCGTTCGGTCAGCGTATAGCCGTCAGTCGAATAGACACGGATATGAATTTGATTCGAACTGTCGAGCCAGCTCACTGCGGCCGTTCCGATCGGATAGTTCGGATTGTCGCCCATTGGACTTCCCCCCCATCTTGCGAGACGCGATTGCGAGTCGCGTGCAACTGTGTCTCATGGTTTCGATGTCGAAACAAAGACAATCCGGCCGCTGCGATCATCGGCTCCCGCCTTTGCAGGAGAACGGCGAGAACTGGAGCGATGACGGGCGCCATGGGGTGACGATGGCGGTTTAATGCGCTAGGCGCCCGCCATCATGCTCAATCTGACCGACATCACGGTGCGCCTCGGCGGGCGCACGATCATCGACGGCGCGACCGCCAAGCTGCCGCCCAGGGGTCGGATCGGGCTGATCGGGCGCAACGGCGCGGGCAAGACCACGCTCGTCAAGGTGATCGCGTCGCAGCTCGAGCCTGATACCGGCAGTGTCGACATGCCGCGTGGCGCCAGGCTCGGCTATATCGCGCAGGAAGCCCCGCATGGCGACGCGACGCCGTTCGAGACCGTGCTCGCTGCCGATATCGAGCGGGCGGCGCTGCTCCATGAGAGCGAGACGAGTCACGATCCCGACCGGCTGGGCGAGGTGCACGAGCGGCTGATGGCGATCGACGCCTATACCGCGCCGAGCCGCGCGGCACAGATCCTCGTCGGGCTCGGCTTCGACGAAGAGATGCAGCATCAGCCGCTCGACAGCTTCTCGGGCGGGTGGAAGATGCGCGTGGCGCTGGCGAGCCTGTTGTTCTCGCAGCCCGACATGCTGTTGCTCGACGAGCCTTCGAACCACCTCGATCTCGAAGCGGTCTTGTGGCTCGAGGATTTCCTGAAGAGCTATCCGGCGACGATCCTGCTGGTCAGCCACGAGCGCGACTTCCTCAACAACGTCGTGGATCACATCCTCCATCTCGATCGCGGCAAGCTGACGCTTTATCCGGGCGGGTATGACGCGTTCGAGCGCCAGCGGGCCGAGCGGCAGGCGCAGATCGCGTCGGCGCGGGCGAAGCAGCAGGCGCAGCGCGAGCATCTGCAAGCCTATATCGCCAAGAATTCCGCCCGCGCCTCCACTGCCAAGCAGGCGCAGTCGCGCGTCAAGGCGCTGGCGAAGATGCAGCCGATCGCCGAATTGGTCGACGATCCGACCTTGAGCTTCGACTTCCCCAATCCCGACGAATTGCGTCCGCCGCTGATCACGCTCGATCTGGCGACCGTCGGCTATGGCGAGACGCCGATCCTCAAGCGGCTCAATCTGCGGATCGATCCCGACGACCGGGTGGCGCTGCTCGGGCGCAACGGCAACGGCAAGACCACGCTGGCGCGGCTGCTCGCGGCGCAGCTGACGCCGATGGAAGGCGCGATGAACGCCAGCGGCAAGATGCGGGTGGGATATTTCACCCAATATCAAGTCGAGGAGCTCGACCGCACCGAGACGCCGCTCCAGCATATGACGGTGCTGATGAAGGGGGCGAGCCAGGGCGCGGTGCGCGGGCAACTGGGCCGCTTTGGCTTTTCGGGGCAGAAGGCTACCACCGAGGTCGGCAAGCTCTCAGGCGGCGAGCGCGCGCGGCTGGCGCTGGCGCTGATCACCCGCGACGCGCCGCATATGCTGATCCTCGACGAGCCGACCAATCACCTTGATGTCGACGCGCGCGAGGCGCTGATCCAGGCGCTCAACAATTATACCGGCACCGTGGTGCTGGTCAGCCACGACCGCCACATGCTCGAGATGACCGCCGACCGGCTGGTGCTGGTCGATCAGGGCACCGCGAAGGAATTCGACGGGTCGCTCGACGATTACATCGCCTTCGTGCTGAGCAAGGAGGGGCAGGGGCCGAAGCTGTCCAAGGCCGACAAGAAGGAGGCGCGTCGCCTCGCCGCCGAGGCGCGCGAGAAGGGCACCGAATTGCGCAAGGCGGCCAAGGCCGCGGAGACCGAGCTGGCCAAGCTGACCGAGCAGCGCAGCGCAGTCGAGCGGGCGATGTTCGACCCTTCCGCGGCGGACGTGGCGCTGACCAAATTGACGATGACCGAGCTGATGAAGCGCCGCGCCGAGCTGAGCGACAGGATCGACGCGGCCGAGGCGGCGTGGATGGAAGCGAGCGAGGCGCTGGAGGGTATCGCCGCCTAGACAGGCATCACTCCCCAAAAACGTCATCCCCGCGAAAGCGGGGACCCATCTCGTGGACGAGCCACACACCGCACCGTGATACTTGTGGATACCGCCGGAGATGGGCCCCCGCTTTCGCGGGGGTGACGACCAATTGGACGGGACCGACCCTACCCCCGATAGCGCAGCGCCTCGACCAGCAGCGCGAAGGCGGGGGTCATCTGGCGGCGGCTGGGATAGTAGAGGTGATAGCCGGGGAAGGGCGAGCACCAGTCCTCCAGCACGCGCACGAGCCGACCGGCCTTGAGCGATTCGCGGAAATGGTCCTCGGGCAAGAAGGCGATGCCGAAGCCGGCTTCGGCGGCGGTGACGATCATGTCGACATCGTTGAGTACGAGCTGTCCCTCGACTCGTACCTTGAGCTCGCGATCGTCCCTGTCGAGTTCCCAGGCGTAGAGACCTCCGGACGTGCGCAGCCGCATGTTGATGCAGGTGTGCCCGGCAAGATCCTGCGGCGTGCGCGGGGGCGGATTGCGGGCGAAATAGGAGGGCGAGGCGACTGCCGCCATGCGCAGGTCGGGCCCGACGCGCACCGCGATCATATCCTTCGCCACCTGCTCCCAGATCCGTATCCCTGCATCGAACCGTTCGCTGACGATGTCGGTCAAGGACGAGTCGATGCTGATCTCGACATGTATGTCCGGATGGGTCGGGAGCAGCTTCTCCAGCGCCGGCCAGAGGACGTCGCGGGCCGCCTGCCCGGTGCAGGTGATGCGGACCGTGCCGGCGGGCTTGTCGCGCAATTCGGTGAGCGCGGCGAGCTGGGCGTCGATATCGTCGAAAGCGGGGCGCAGGGTCGCCAGCAGGCGCTCCCCCGCCTGGGTGGCGACGACGCTTCGCGTGGTGCGGGCGAGCAGGCGGACGCCCAGGCGCGTCTCGAGCCGGCGGATCGTGTGGCTCAACGCCGATTGCGAGGTGCCGAGCCTGGCGGCGGCGCGCGTGAAGCTGCGCTCCTCGGCTACGGCCATGAAGGCGGCCAGATCGGCCAGTTCCTCGCGCCGCATTGATGAATCTCCGATATGACTACATGTACTTATTAGTGCCTAATCGCGGGCACGCCCAAGACTTATCTGGGAGGCTCCCCAATGAATGGAGCAATCCCATGCAGAAGCGCATACTCGGCCGCAGCGGCCTCGAAGTCCCGGCGATCGGTCTGGGCTGTATGGGTCTGAGCTATGCCTATGGCCCCGCCCCGGAGCGGACGGACGCGATCCGGCTGCTGCGCGGCGCGTTCGAGCGCGGCGTGACCTTTTTCGACACGGCTGAGGCCTATGGCCCGTTCGCCAATGAGGATCTGCTCGGCGAGGCGCTGGCGCCGGTCCGCGACCAGGTGGTGATCGCCACCAAGTTCGGCTTCGCGGGCGGCGTGCCTAGCGACGGGATGGACAGCCGGCCCGAGAATATCCGCGCGGTGACCGAGGCGGCGCTCAAGCGTCTCAGGACCGACCGCATCGACTTGCTCTACCAGCATCGCGTCGATCCGAATGTGCCGATCGAGGAGGTCGCCGGCACCGTCGCGGCGCTGATCGCGGAGGGCAAGGTAAAGCATTTCGGCATGTCCGAGGCGGGCGTCGACACGATCCGCCGCGCGCATGCCGTGCAGCCGGTGGCGGCATTGCAGAGCGAATATTCGCTATGGTGGCGCGAGCCCGAGCGCGAGATATTGCCGGCGCTCGAGGAACTCGGGATCGGTTTCGTGCCGTTCAGCCCGCTGGGGCGCGGCTTCCTGACCGGCGCGATCACCGCCGACACCCAACTCGCCAGCGACGACTTCCGCAACAGGATTCCGCGTTTCGCGGCGGAGGCGCGTGCCGCCAACCAGGCGCTGGTCGACCGGATCGGCGAGATCGCCGCAGCGAAACAGGCGACGCCCGCCCAGATCGCGATTGCCTGGCTGCTCGCGCAGAAGCCGTGGATCGTGCCGATTCCGGGCACCACCAAATTGCACCGGCTCGAGGAGAATATCGGCGGCGCGGAGATCGCGCTGACCATCGACGAGCTGCGCGAGATCGGCGCCGCGCTCGACGCGATCCCGGTTGCGGGCGATCGCTATCCGGCGAACCTGCAGGCTGCCGTCAACCGCTGAACACCTTTTACGCGTTTCTGGAGAACCGACATGACCGTCCAAGCCTATGGCGCCTATGCCGCCGACAAGCCGCTCGAACCCATCGCGATCGAGCGCCGCGCGCCGGGTCCGCACGATGTGCAGATCGACATCGCTTATTGCGGCGTCTGCCATTCGGACCTGCACACCGTCCGCTCCGAATGGGGCGGGACACTCTATCCGTGCGTGCCCGGGCACGAGATCGTCGGGCACGTCTCGGCAGTGGGCAGCGACGTGACGAAGTTCGCGGTGGGCGATACCGTGGGTGTCGGCTGCATGGTCGACAGCTGCCAGCATTGCCCCGAATGCGCCGAGGGGCTGGAGCAATATTGCACCGGAACGGGGTTCGTCGGCACCTATAACGGCGCGACCACGGATGCGCCGGGGCATACGCTGGGTGGCTATTCGCAGCGCGTCGTGGTCGACGACAAGTTCGTGCTCAAGATCCGCCACAGCGCGGAGCAGCTCGCCGCCGCGGCGCCCTTGCTCTGCGCGGGGATCACCACCTGGTCGCCGCTGCGCCACTGGAATGTCGGCCCGGGCAAGAAGGTGGGGATCGTCGGCATCGGCGGGCTCGGCCATATGGGCGTCAAGCTGGCGCACGCGCTGGGCGCGCATGTCGTCGCGTTCACCACTTCGGAGAGCAAGCGGCAGGATGCACTCGATCTGGGCGCTGACGAAGTCGTGGTGTCGCGCAATGAGGACGAGATGGCGGGGCATGCCGGCAGCTTCGACTTCATCCTCAACACCGTCGCGGCGAGCCATGATCTCGACGCGTTCACGGCGCTGCTCAAGCGCGACGGGACACTCTGCCTCGTCGGCGTGCCCGAGCATGCCCACCCTTCGCCCAATGTGGGGACGCTGATCTTCGGGCGGCGGGCGATCGCGGGTTCGCTGATCGGGGGTATCGCCGAGACGCAGGAGATGCTCGATTTCTGCGCCGAGCATGGCATCGTCTCCGAGGTCGAGATGATCGCGGCGCAGGACATCGACGCGGCGTATGAGCGGATGCTGCGCAGCGACGTGAAGTATCGCTTCGTCATCGACAACAAGACGCTGGCCGCGTGAAACCGCGCGCGGGCGCAACGCCCGCGCGTCTTGCCCCCGGTGACCGAGCCGCTACACCCTGAACGAAACAGGGAGGGCGAGATGGCCAGTGCAGCGGCCGAACCGAGCGCGAAGGACATGCGGCTGGTGATCAGCGCATCGTCGCTGGGCACCGTGTTCGAATGGTACGACTTCTTCATCTACGGCACGCTCGCCGCCTCGGGGATCATCGGTCGGACCTTCTTTCCCGCGGGCAACGAAGTGCTGCAGACCTTGCTCGCCTGGGCGGGATTCGCAGTGGGGTTCGGGTTCCGGCCGCTGGGTGCGGTGCTGTTCGGCTATCTCGGTGACAAGCTCGGGCGCAAATACACTTTCCTCGTGACGATCACGCTGATGGGCGTGGCGACCGCGGGGGTCGGGCTGGTGCCGAGCTATGCCGCGATCGGGATGACCGCCCCGGTGCTGATCATCCTGCTGCGCATCTGCCAGGGGCTGGCACTGGGCGGCGAATATGGTGGCGCGGCAATCTATGTTGCCGAGCATTCGCCGCCGGGGCGGGCGGGCTTCCACACCAGCTTCATCCAGGCGAGCGTGGTCGGGGGGTTCATCCTCAGTCTCGCGGTGGTGCTGATCTCGAAGCTCGCGCTCGCGGACGTCTGGGCCAGTTGGGGATGGCGGGTACCGTTCCTGTTCTCGATCCTGCTGCTCGCGGTGTCGCTGTGGATGCGATTGAAGCTTTCCGAGAGCCCGGTGTTCAAGGCGATGAAGGAAGCGGGCGAGACCGCGGCCAATCCGTTCCTCGAGAGCTTCACCTATCCCGGCAACGGCAAAAGGCTGTTCGTCGCCTTGTTCGGCATCTCGGCCGGACTGACGGTGATCTGGTATACGTCGATGTTCTCGGTGCTGTCGTTCCTGCAGGGACCGATGCGGCTCGATCCCACCGCGGCGCAATTGATCACCGGCGGATCGGCGATCGTCGGGCTCTTCTTCTTCCTGTTCTTCGGGCATCTCTCGGATCGGATCGGCCGGAAGATCCCCATCGTCGTCGGTTATGCACTAACGCTGCTGCTGCTCTTCCCCTTGTTCTGGGTGATCGGCAGCGCGGCCAATCCGGAGCTGGCGAAGGCGGCGCGGCGGGCGCCGGTAGTCGTCTCGGGCCCGCATTGCGCATACGACCCGTTCGCGGCGAAGCAGGCCGACGAGTGCGGCAAGCTGCTCGATCATTTCTCGAAGAAAGGTGTCGCCTATCGGACGATCGCCGAACAGGTGACGACGGTGTCGATAGGCGGGCAGCCGGTCAACGATCTGAGCCCCGCGGGACTGGACGCGGCCCTGGCGGCGGCCGGATGGGACCTCGAACCTACGGTGCCGCCGGTGGCGAACATCGCGATCATCGTGCTCGCGATCCTCGCGCTCATGGCGCTTTCGGGGGCGACCTATGGGCCGGTGGCGGCGTTGCTGTCGGAGATGTTTCCGTCGAAGATCCGCTACAGCTCGATGTCGATCCCCTATCATATCGGCACCGGCTATTTCGGCGGATTCCTGCCGCTGATCAGCCAATATATCGTCGCACGGACCGGCGATCCCTATGCCGGGCTCTGGTACACCTTCGCGGTGGTGGCGATGGCGCTGGCAGTCACGGCCTGGGGCCTGAAGGAGACGGTGGCGCAGGGCGCCGCCAGACGCTAACCGCGCTGGCATGACCCATTCCCCCCTGAGGCTGAGGCTCGATGGCGACGCGCTGGTCGCGAACTGGCGGCTGCTGCGCGACATGAGCGGCGGCGCGGCGTGCGGCGCCGCGATCAAGGCGGATGGCTATGGCCTGGGCGCCCGTGAGGTGGTGCAGCGGCTGGCCGAGGCGGGGTGCCGCGACTTCTTCGTCGCGATGTGGAGCGAGGCGCGGGCGCTCGCCGATCTGGGGGTCTCCGTCTCGGTGCTGCACGGGGTGCGCGACGCCGACATGGAGGATCGACCGGCCAATGCGCGGCCTGTGCTCAATACGATCGAGCAGGTGCGGCGCTGGCGGGAAGCGGGCGGAGGGCTGTGCGACGTGATGGTCGACACCGGCATGAACCGGCTCGGCATCGCGCCGGAGGATGTCGCGGGCGGCCTGCTCGACGGGCTTCGGATCGACACGCTGATGAGCCATCTCGCCTGCGCCGACGAGGATGTGCCGCTCAACGAGCGGCAGCGCACGGCATTCGCGGCGCTCGCGGGGCGGACCTCGGCCAATCGCATGAGCCTCGCCAATTCGGCAGGGATCGCGCTGGGGACGGACTATGCCTTCGATCTGACCCGGCCCGGAATCGCGCTGTATGGCGGACGCCAGCGCGCTGCGCATGCCGGCATCCGGCAGGTCGTGACTCCGCAAGTCCAGATCCTCCAGCGGCGGCGTGTGCCTGCCGGTGGGATCGTCGGCTACAACGCCACCTTCACTGCCCCCGCGGACATGGAAGTGGCGGTGCTCAATCTCGGTTATGCCGACGGTTATCTACGCTGCTTTTCGGGCAAGGGGCGCGCGCGGGCGGGCGACGCGGTGCTGCCGGTGATCGGGCGGGTGTCGATGGACCTGACCGCGATCGCGGTCGATGCAGTGCCCGGGCTGGCGGAGGGCGACTGGGTGTCGCTCGATTATGCGCTGCCGGAGACCGCGGCGCTGAGTGGGCTGTCGCAATATGAGCTGATCACCGGGCTCGGCGAGCGGTTCGACCGCGTCTGGGGGTAGACGCTGCGCACGACGTTGCCCTGCCGATCCGGCGTGGTAAGCGTTGGCGATGATCAGCGTCGCAGAAGCCGAGAAGATGGTTCGGGAGGGCGCTGCGGCGCTGCAGTCGGGCGATGCGCAGACCGCACGCGTCGCCTTCCGGCGCGTTACCGACAGCGGACGCGCCAATGCCCAGATATGGTTGTTGCTCGCGCACGCAAGCCGGATGGCGGGGGATTGGCCCGAAGTCGAAAGCGCGTGCGATGCGGTGCTCACCCAGGAAAGCACCAATCTGCGTGCGCTCGTCTTCAAGGCCGATGCGCGAGATGGACAAGGCGATGCGCGAGGCGCTTCGAGCTTTTATCGAAAGGCCGTGCAACTCGCCGGAACGATGCAGGGACTGCCTGACGATCTGGCAGCGGAGGTCCGTCGAGGCGCCGGGCGCGCTCGAGCGATTACCGGCGAATTCCAGCGCAAGCTCGAAACGCGGCTTTCCGAAGCAGGGTTCGATCCGGCGAGCCGGTCGCGCCGGTTCGATCAGTCGCTGGGAATCCTCGCCGGAGAGAAGCAGGTCTATCTCCAGCAGCCGAGTGCCTATTATTTTCCGGAGCTGCCGCAGATCCAATTCTATGAAACCGAACAATTTGCCTGGGCTGCGGACGTGGAGGCGGCGGCAGGCACGATCCGCGCGGAGCTGGAGCAGGCGCTGGCACAAGGGAGCCCGTTTCGTCCCTATCTCCAGTCACGAAGCGATCGCCCCAGCTACGATTTCCACGGGCTGCTCGACAATCCCGCATGGAGCACGCTCTATCTGTGGGAGAACGGCGCGGCGACACCGGGTGCGCGCGAACGCTTTCCAAAGACTTTCGCGGCGCTCGAGCAGGTGCCGATGCCACACATCACCACGCGCGCGCCGTCGATCCTTTTTTCGCTGCTCCAGCCGGGAGCGCGAATAGAGCCCCACCACGGCATGATCAACACCCGGCTGATTTGCCATCTGCCGTTGGTGGTGCCGTCACGCTGCGGCTTCCGCGTCGGCAACGAAGTGCGCGAATGGCAAGTCGGCAAGCTCATGATCTTCGACGACACGATCGAGCATGAGGCATGGAACGACAGCGAGGAAGACCGCATCCTGCTGATCTTCGATATCTGGCGGCCCGAGTTGGACGAAGGCGAGCGGGGTGCCGTCACTGCGATGTTCGAGGCGATCGACTCCGCCTGACCGGCAGAGGTGTGAGCATTTCTCGTGCTCCGCCCTCACTGATTTGGCCACATATCAACAAAAAGGGGCTGCCGAAGCAGCCCCCAAATAAGTTCATTGGCCGATCGGGCTTAAAGATTGATCTTGATACCCGAGTAGAAATAGCGGCCGATCGCGTCGTACGCCGAACCACCCGTCGTGCCGAGCTCGCCGAGCGGAGGCCGGGTGTCGAAGACATTGTCGACGCCGATATAGAAAGTGAACTGGTCGTTCGCCTTCAGATCGATCTTCATGTTGTGATAGAACACGTCCGGATACCAGCGCGGGAGCGCGTTATCGGCATTCTGCGGCGGACGGCCCTGGATCGAATAATAGTTCTCGTAAGCACCCACGGTCTGCTTGCCGATATAGTTGATCGACCAGCGGATCGTAGCCGGACCAGCGCCAACCATGATGTTGGCATTGGCTGCCCAACGCGGATCGCCCAGTTCCTGTAGCTGCTGATCCTTGATCGTCGGGTTGGTCGGGCTGACATAGTTGTCGCGCTCGATCACGTACGTGAGCACGCTGTGGAGATTCAACGACCAGAAGTCATCGAACCGCTTGTTGTAGTTCAGCTCGAAATCGATGCCCCGCGCAGTGCCCTTCGCGAAGTTGATGCCGGCCGAAGTGAGGGCCGGATCGGCGAAGCTGAAATCCGGATTACGTGCGGACAGCAGCAAGCAATATTCGTTCGGCTGCGGCAGATCGTAGCACTGGTTGAGGATCGTCTGTGCGCCGAGGGTTTCGATCCGGTTCTTCAGCTGGATGTTGTAATAATCGGCCGTGAAGCTGAACCCCGGAAGGAACGACGGCGTGTACACCGCACCGATTGTCCAGCTGCTCGACTGCTCTTCGGTCAGGAACGGGTTGCCTGCCGAGAGATAGCCGGTGCTGGCCGCGCGTGCCGCGGTGTTGACATAGCCCGCCGGAATGCCCTGCGCCGAGCAGTTGGTCGGGCGGTTGGTCGTGCCGTTGCCGATATAGAGGGCGTCACACGGGTCCTGCAGGAACGCGAAGTTCTGCGAGGGCGACGAATAGAGATCGTCGAGGGTCGGCACACGAACCGAGCGCGAATAGTTCGCACGGAAGCGGAGATCGTTGATCGGACGCCAGGTGCCGCCTGCGTTCCACGCGAAGGTGGAGCCGGCGCTGGTGTTGTAGTCCGAATAGCGCGCCGCACCCGTGAGCGTGAGTTCCCGCGCGAACGGCAGGTCCTTCAGGAGCGGGAGCGAAAGCTCGCCAAAGGCTTCCTTGACGTCGAACGCGGGCGGATCGAATTCCGAGAACGCGTTGAAGAAGGTGCCCCCGGCCGCCGAGCGCGGATCGGCGACCTGATACGCGGTCTCACGACGATATTCGCCGCCGACCACGAACGCCACTGGTCCGCCGGGCAGTTCGAACACCTGCGAAAGGTCGCCCGAGACATAGGCCAGGATGTCGAGCTCGCTCGCCTTGCTCTTCACCCACGAGGTGGTGTTGATATAATCGAGCGCCGCCTGGCTGGGCGCGCCATAGCCGAACATGTTGAGCGGTACGCAGCCCGGAGCCGTGACGGTCACCTGGTTGACGCGGCAGACGATCTGGCCCGCGGCGTTGCGAACCGCGTCATAGGCCAACGAGAAGCCGTCGAGGTTGCCGTCGGCATCCGTGATGATCAGGTCGTTATGCTCGTCCTGACGGATCTTCACTCGGCCATAGGTGGCCGACACTTCATAGTGCCAGTCGTCGTTGAAGTCACCGCGAACGCCGCCGACGAAGCGCCAGGTGTCGCGAGTCACGATCTCGCTGCGACCACCAAAATCGACGTTGTAGCGACCGACCGGGAGCGTCTGCGCCGAAGTGGCGCCGTTCGAACAATAGCCGATCGCCTGGACCGCAGCGAGATTCGCTGCCGAAAGGAAGGCGTTGTCGCAGCGCAGGTTCGGGATGCCGATCGTGTTGGCGATGGACTGATAGAAGGTCGGTTGGCCTTCCTGGATCGACTTCAGGTGAACGTATTTGCCCTCGGCGAACACTTCGAAAGCCGGCGAGAACTCGAACTTGAACAGCAGGTTGGCGTTGTAACGGTCGAGGCCGGGCGCCAGCTGACCCGTCTCGCGCAGAGTCGTGCCCGGAACCAGCGAGTTCGCGGCGCTGATGATGTTGCCCGAGCCGAACGGACGGAAGTCATAGGCCGGGATGTCCTGGAGCAGCGTGCCCGTCGGGCTGAAGCGATACGTGCGCGGCTGGCCGTTGACGGTGCCGGGGTTGAGGCAGCGCACGGAGCCGATCGCGGCGCTGGCGCCGCCGGGGCCGAACGCGGCGCTCTGGCACTGCGCGGCGCTGACATTCGCCAGCAGCGTGCCGCCAGTCGAGATGTTGTTGTTGCGAACGCCGCAGAAAAAGATCTGGTCGGGCACCCCGTCGCCGCTCTGCGGCTCGCCGGTGGTGAAGTCGTTCAGATTGAGCTGGCAGCGGCCGCTATAAGAGCCGGTGATATCGTCGCGCTGGTTGTTATAAAGCGCGTCGGAATGCGTGTATTCGAAGTTGCCGGAGATGTTGCCGCGGCCCTCCGCGAAGTTGGTGCCGGCAGTGACCGAACCGAAATAGATGTTGCGGTCGCCGTGGCTCGAAATGCCGTTCTGGGCATTGAGCTTGATGCCTTCGAAATTGTCCTTGAGAACGAAGTTGACCACGCCCGAGATCGCGTCCGAACCGTAAACGGCCGAGCTGCCGCCCGTGATTACGTCGACACGCTCCACGAGGTCGCTCGGGATCGTCTGCACGTCGACAAGGAAGCTGCCCGGCACCGCGGTGACGTGGCGGCGGCCGTTCACGAGGACCAGCGTACGCTCGATGCCCAGCCCGCGAAGGTCGAGCAGGTTGAGGCCGGTGGTGCCGATGAAACGCGTCGAATTCGCCTGGCTGTAGGTCGAACGGAGCGCCGGCAACTCATTGAGCTTATCGCCGATGCTGGCGCTGCCGCTCACGGCCAGGTCCTCGGCCGTCATGGTGGTGACCGGGGTCACCGTCTCAAGATTCGGCTGGCGAATGCGCGAACCGGTGACGACGATCGTTTCGTCTGAGGTCGTCTCGGTCTGGCCATCGCTGGTCTGCGCCGCCGAATCCGAGCTCTGCGGGTCCGCGGCCTGCGCAAATGCGACATGCGGTACCAGGAAAGCGGCGCTGGCAAGAGCGGTAGCACCGAGTAGTCGGCTGATTTTCATTTGGGGCCCCCTTTTCGAGCTTGATGCCCGATCAGGTCCAATGACGCCCTATACGGGTGTCAACGCGCAAGGCCGTTTGTGAACTGAGGATTAATTACCGATGCCCTGTTGCACTTATGCTACAGCTATTTTCCCTTTGTTGCGCTACTCAAGCGCATTGGGCAATTTTGTAACATTAGCGACTAACTGTACTATCACGGTGTAGCACCGCCGACTGGTGCGGCGCAGCGAACCTCGCCGCGCCGCCGAACCACTACCGCTCGATGCACATTGCGATGCCCATCCCGCCGCCAATGCAGAGCGTGGCGAGGCCTTTGCTGGCGTCGCGCTTCTGCATCTCGTAGATCAGCGTAGTCAAAACCCGCGCGCCGGAGGCGCCGATCGGGTGGCCGATCGCGATCGCGCCGCCATTGACGTTGACCTTGTCGGCATCCCAGCCGAGCTCCTTGCCGACCGACAAGGCCTGCGCCGCAAAAGCCTCGTTGGCTTCGATCAGGTCGAGATCGGCGATCGTCCAGCCGGCCTTCTCCAGCGCCTTCTTCGAGGCAGGGACAGGGCCGATGCCCATGATGGAAGGATCGACGCCGACGCTCGCCCAGCTCCTGATCGTGGCGAGGATCGGGGCGCCGCGCTTCTCGGCCTCCTCGCGGCTCATCATGACCAGCGCAGCGGCGCCATCGTTGAGGCCCGAGGCATTTGCGGCGGTGACGGTGCCGTCTTTCTTGAAGGCGGGGCGGAGGCCAGACACGCTCTCCACGGTGGCGCCGGCGCGGATATATTCGTCCTGATCGACCACGGTGTCGCCCTTGCGGCCCTTGATCGTGACCGGCGCGATCTCGTCCTTGAACTTGCCCGCCGCGCGCGCCTTCTCGGCGAGGTTCTGCGAGCGGACGGCGAACGCGTCCTGCTCGCCGCGCGTGACCTGGTATTGCTCGGCGAGGTTCTCGGCGGTGATGCCCATGTGATAGCCGTTGAACACGTCGGTCAGGCCGTCCTTGATCATCGTGTCGACCAGGCTGAGATCGCCCATCTTGGTGCCCGGGCGCAGCGATTGCGCATGGGTGCTCATCGACATGCTCTCCTGCCCGCCCGCGACGACGATCGTCGCGTCACCGGTGGCGATCGCCTGATATGCGAGCGCCACAGCGCGGAGGCCGGAGCCGCAGACCTGCTGGACGCCCCAGGCGGGGACCTCCTTGGGGACGCCCGCGGCCATCGATGCCTGGCGCGCCGGGTTCTGGCCCTGCGCGGCGGTGAGCACTTGTCCCAGGATGACTTCGCTGACTTCCTCGCCCTTCACGCCGGCCTGCTCGAGCGCGGCCTCGATCGCGATCCGGCCCAGCTCGTGCGCAGGCGTCGCGGCAAAGGCGCCGAGGAAGCTGCCAACCGGCGTGCGCTTGGCGGCGGTGATGACGATGTCGGTCATGTTAATGAGGCTCCTGCGCAGACGTCTTTGTGTTTGGCGGCTATCTAGTGAGGGCAAGCGCGGTTAGCCAGTCCGCAAGCGGCTGCCACAAAGCTTCGCGCGCCCGGCTGCCGACGATCATCCCGACATGCCCCATCGCCAGCTCGCGCACCTCGCCGATCCGCGCGGCGCTGGCGGCGGGGACGATGCGGTCGGTGCTCGAGACGAAGGAGAGAGCGGGGATACCCAAGGTCTCGGGATCGACGTTGCGGCCGGCGATCTGCCAGCGGCCGCTGCCGGGAAGGTCCGCCACGAAGAAGTCGTCGAACAACTGTCGGCCGGCGGCGAAGGTGAGCGGGGCGCCGCCATTGGCCCAATCCTCGAGCGCGACGAAGGCGCGGGCCTCGGCGCTGTCGGGCTCCAGGCGTGCGAAGCGCTCGAACTTGGCGATCGTGCGCCTCGGATCGAGCTGCCAGAACCCCGACTGCAGGACTTCCATCGGCACCAGGCCCAGCTGTTCGCACGTGTCGTGGGCCTGGTCCCACAAGGCGGAGATCGGTTCGAGTGCGTCGCCATACGCCTTGAAGCGCCATGGTGCGGCGATGGTGACGAGACCGGCGGTTCGAATCGCGGCGGCCGTGGCAGTCGCCATCGTGCCGCCGAGGCAATAGCCGACCAGCGCGGGCGGGCGATCGAGCGTGGCGAGCAACGGAAGGAGCAACCCCTCGACATGCGCCGTCACGTCCTGCGCGCGATCGTCGGGCGTGGGCGAGCCCCAGTCGACGAGGAGCGGGTGCACGCCGTGCTGCGCGAGCCAGCGGAGCAGCGAATTCTCGCCGAGATCAAGGACCAGCGGCGGATTGATCAGCGACGGCACGAACACCACCGGCAGGCCGGTGCCGCCATAATCGCGCAGCACCGCGCGGCCCGCGCTGGCGACCGCCGGCATCGGTTCGCGCGGTGCCGGGCGGGGGGCTTCCTGATAGGCGCGGAGACCGGCAAGTGCTGCGGCGCGTCGTTCGGGCGATGCTGCAGTTTCGCTGCGCAGCAGCGTCAGAAACAGGGGAAGTGGCCGAGGCCCTTGTTGCGATGCGGCAAAGGATGTTAGGGTATCACCATTCACGCGTGGGGGTATCCATGAAGAAGGCTGCTACGGGTTCCGGCCCGGTCATCATCAAAAAATACGCGAACCGCCGACTCTACAACACCGAAACCTCGTCCTACATCACGCTCGATCATCTCGCGGTGATGACGCGCGAGGGGCGCGACTTCAAGGTCGTCGACGCCAAGACCGACGAGGACATCACGCACAATGTGCTGACCCAGATCATCATGGAAGAGGAAGCGCGGGGCACTTCGATGCTGCCGGTCAATTTCCTCCGCCAGCTGATCTCGCTCTACGGCGATTCGATGCAGGCGATGGTGCCCGGCTATCTGGAAGCGTCGATGGACAGCTTCCGGCGCAACCAGGAGCAGTTCAAGTCGGCAGTCGAGGGGGCGTTCGCCAACTCGCCTTTCGCCGAGATCGCCAAGCGCAACATGGCGATGTTCGAAGCGGCTGCGGAAGCGTTCAAGCCGGGCGCGGTGCCAGGGGCTCCCGCAACGCCGGCGCCCCCGACGGCCGAGGGCGGCGACGACGTCTCCGCGCTCAAGGCCGAACTGGCGCGGTTGCAGGACAAGATCGAGAAATTGGGCAAGTGACGGGCCCATTCCCCTCCCTGCAAGGGAGGGGCTAGGGGTGGGTTAGAAAAGGTCGGGCTCGATGCCCGGCCTTTTCTTATTGCCGAGTGCATCGAAGGGCTCCCCGGCCTTCGCCGGGGTCGCACCCAACCCCAACCCCTCCCTTGCGGGGAGGGGAGTTAGAGAGCCTTGCGCATGCCGAGGCCGCCCAGCGCCGCCCGAATCTCGTCCATGCTGATCATCTTCTGCTCGATGACGCAGCGCAGGCCCAGCCCGTCGAAGCCGTGATGGCCGTCGGCGGTTGCGGTGGCGAAGGCGATCGTGGTGTCGGCCCGTGCCTCGGCACCGCGGACGGCCTTTGCCGGCAGCGGGATCGTCTCACCGAAACGCGTGCCGGAGGAATCCGCGACGATGCGCGCCGCCTCGTCGATGATCGAGATGCGGGTGCGCGCCCATTCCTTTTCGCCGAACAGCGAGCGATCGGAGATGATGGCGGGGATGCGCCCTTCCCAGTCGAACTCGACGTAGAAGACTCCGGCGGGCCTGCCGTCGCTGTCGCGCGGACGGATGCCGGTGACGAAGACGAGCACCGCACGGTGATCGGACCAGGGGTTCTGCCAGACCTCGTCGGTGAACCACTGGTCGCGGCTGGTGCTGGCCATCGCTTTCAGGAATTGCGGCGCGTTACCGACATTGGTCTGACGGACGCGTGCATCGGGATCCGAACAGATGATGATGCGGCCATCGCGGTCGGCGACGAAGACGTTGAGATAATAAGGCGAGGTCCGGGTGAAAGCCGCAAGACGCGCCTGCGCGGCGGCGAGTTTTTCGGGCGTTGGATCGAGCGTTGCGGCGACGACTTCGGCATCGGACCCCATCACGCGCAGATCGACGCTGCGGCCATAGAGATGGCGCGTGACGTTCTGGATCAGCGCCTGGGCGAGCTCGACGAGGCGAGTCCCCTCGATCTCGCCGACCATCTCGTCGGCAATGCCCGCACCCATGGCGAGGCGCTCACGGACTTCGGAGCGAAATTCGAGGCTGGCATGGCGCGCCTGCTGGGCGAGCGCCTTCACTTCCTGCGCAACGACCGAGAAGCCGCGACCGGCTTCCCCCGAACGGGCGGCTTCGATCGCGGCGTTGAGCGCCAGCAGGTTGGTGCGTGCGGCGATCTCCTCGCTCGTGCTGGCGAAAGTATCGACCTCGTCGCGAAGGACGGACAGCAAAGAGCGGATCCGGCGTGGCACGGACCCGATAGCTACGGCTTATTGGTTAAGGGAGCGTGGACTATTGCGGCGGCGCAGCAAAAATATCAGGGCTTCCTGAACTTTAGCGTCATCCTGTCGCTTTCGCCGATCGCCGCATATTTGGCCCGATCCACATCCTTGAGAGTGTAGCTGGGGGGGAGCGTCCAGACGCCTTGGGGCCAGTCGGCGGTGTCGCGCGCATTGGCGTTGACTTCAGAGGCGGCGACGAACTTGAACCCGGCCTGCTCTGCGAGCCGCCGGACCGTCGACACCTTGATATAACCGCTGTTCTTCTCGCGCTCGTCGCTGGCGCTTTCGGGCAGGCGATGGTCTTCGATGCCAAGCACGCCGCCGGGCTTGAGCATCGCGAACATCTGCGCGAAGGCCTCGGCCGAATAATCCTGCCCGTTCCGCTGATACCCCATCCGCCAATTGTGGACGTTGCGGAAGGTGAGGACGATGTCGGCGCTGCCGTCGGGAACCTTGGGCTGGCCCTCGGCCCAGGGGAAAGCGGCGAGCTTCACATGACCGAAGACCGCCGGGTTCTTCGCCTGGAGCGCCTGCACGCCCTTCACGCCGTTTGGCCAGGGCGCAGCGGCGTAGAGCGTTCCCTTGGCCGCAGTGAGCGGCGCGAGGATCTCAGTATACCAGCCGCCGCCCGGCCAGATCTCCACCACCGTCTGTCCCGGCTTGACTCCGAAGAAGCTCAAGGTCTCGACCGGGTGGCGATATTTGTCGCGTGCGATGTTCGCCGGCGTTCGCGTGCTGGCGGAAACCGCGTCCTGGATCGCGTGGCGCTGCGTCCGCGGCTCGCCCGCGGCGACGCTCGCCACGGCGATCGCAGTGGTAAGAAGGCCGAGCACGGTCAGAGTCTGGCGCATGACATTTCCTTACGTGGATGGCAGAGCGCATGTGGGAGTTTTTCGAAACGATGCAACAACAATTATGGGGCGGTGCGGTAGCTGCCGTGCTGGTCGCGGTGGCCAGCGGTTTCGGCGAGCATCGCCGGCGCCGGCGCCGGGATGTGGACCGGATCGGATTCATGCCCTGGACGCTGCTCCAGGTGCTGGCGATGCTCGCTGCGGTGATCCTTGCGAGCCTCGCGCTCAACCTGCGCTAATAGAATATGGCGAGCGTCAGGCTGCGCTCGGTGCCGTCGCATAATCCGACACGAACGGTTCGACCAGGCACGCCGACGGTCCATTCGATCAGTCCGTTCTTGACGTCTTCGGCCACGGTGACGCCATCGGCCGAGCAGATGAGGTCGCCCGCTTTCCAGCCGCCTGCCTCGGCGGGAGAGCCGCGCATGACATGGACTACCCGCAGCGCGGCGCCGGTGAGCTCGACGAGCAGCCCACTGGTCGAGCGGACGATCCTGGCGTCGCGCGTCTTGCCCGGCTGGAGAATCATCCGGCCGGCGCGGGGATCAAGGAGCACGCGATAGCGCAGCAGCATGCCGGTTCCCAGCCGGCCAGCAGCGCCGACGGAAGCGGAGAAGCCGCCGTCACCCTCGATTCGCAGTTCGGCCTCCACCGGCGCCATGCCGGCGAGCGAGAGGGACGGGATCACGAGCGTATCGGTGACGACAGGGCCGCCCATGCCCCAGCCCAGCGTCGTGGTGACGCGCGCCTCTCGAATTCCGGTCGAGGCCCAGGCGGTGCGGCTCAACGTCAGTGATCCGCCGTCGCCGGTATCGACGATGATCGGCCGCAACGCCTTGCCGGCGATCGCGACTTCGGACTGGTAGACGCCGTTGGGGATTCTGCGCCGCAGCGGCGCCGTGGTGCCGGAGAAGGGCATTCGTCCGCTCGACAGGATGCGAAAGCGGCGGGCGTCATAATCGATGTCGAGCGCGCAGCAGCTCAGGATGTCCGCCCCGACCAGTATATCGGCACCGAAGCGGATCTGCCCCGCGGGATCGGCGATGCCGACGCGGGCATGGCTGCGGGTCAGGCCGCCGAAGCGGATCGAAGCGGCATCGGCCCAGCCGACTTCGACGCCGCCGCCGATTGCCAGCGCGCGCTGACGGCGCGAGGCCGCGAGGCCGGCGATGCGCGCGAAGCGGCTCGTCACGATGGTGTCGCTGAGCCCGGTATCGAGAATCGCCCAGCTCATATGGCCGTTGAGCGCGATCGGGAAACGGAGCTGGTTGTAGGGCGTCAGCTCGAAATCGACCCAGCGCGCCTCGGTGTCGGTATCGAGCGCGGTCGCTGCCTGCGGTGCGGCGAGTGCGACGATCGGGGCGAGGAGGGCGGGCACGGGCATAGCCTAGTGCGGAAACGACCGGGCCGAAATCTTCACTCGGCGGCGATCAGAGGCACGCCTCGAGCATCGCCTGATCGAAGCCGTACTGCCGGGCCTTGTCTAGCGTATACGGGCGCAGGCCCATCGAGCGATATTCGCCGATGATCTTGCCGTCGGACGATTCGTCCAGATACTCGAATTTGAACAGCTCCTGGGTGACGATCACCGGACCTTCCATGCCGATCACTTCGGTGATGTTGGTGACCCTGCGCGAGCCGTCGCGCAGGCGCTTCACCTGAACGATCAGATCGACCGAATCGGCGATCTGGCGGCTGATGGCTTCCTTGGGCATCTTGATGTCGCCCATCATCACCATGTTCTCCATGCGTCCCAGGCATTCGCGCGGGGAGTTGGAGTGGAGCGTACACATCGAGCCATCATGGCCTGTGTTCATCGCCGAAAGCAGATCGAAACACTCGGAGCCGCGAATTTCGCCCAGGATGATGCGATCCGGGCGCATACGCAGCGAGTTCTTCACCAGATCACGGATCGTGATCTCGCCTTGGCCTTCGAGGTTGGGCGGACGCGTTTCGAGCGGCAGCCAATGGGGTTGCTGCAGGCGGAGTTCGGCGGCGTCCTCGATCGTCAGCACGCGCTCGCCCGGGTCGATCATCTTCGACAGGGCATTGAGCATCGTCGTCTTGCCGGAGCCGGTGCCGCCCGAGATGACGATGTTGAAGCGGCTGGCGCCTGCGATCTTGAGCGCGGTGGCCATCTTGGTGCTCATCGAGCCGCCATTCGCCATCATGTCGAGCGTGATCGGCTTGGCCGAGAATTTACGAATCGAGATCGCAGTGCCGCGCAAGGAGAGCGGCGGCACGATCACGTTGACGCGGCTGCCGTCCTTGAGGCGCGCGTCGGCGAGCGGCGTGGTCTGGTCGACGCGGCGGCCGACCGAGTTGCAGATTCGCTGCGCGATCTGGAACAGATGCTCCTCGTCGCGGAACTGGATATTGGCGAGCTCGAGCTTGCCCTTGCGTTCGATGAAGGTCTGTTCGGGGCCGTTGACCATGATGTCCGAAACGGCCGGATCGGAGAGCAGTTCTTCCAAGGGCCCGAGGCCGAGCAGTTCGTCGACGAGGACCTTCTCGAGCGCGAACTGCTCGCGGCGATTGAGCGTAAGCTTCAGCTCGGCGAGCACTTCGCCGATGATCGGACGGAATTCCTCGGCAAGCTCGTCCTTGCTGAGCGTCGCGGCAGCCTCGGGATCGACGCGCTCGAGCAGGCGCGGGAGCACCTGTTCCTTGATGCGGTGGATCGAGGCTTCGAACCCTTCGACGCGCGAATTGCCGGCATCGCCCGATGCCGCCTGACGATCGGCGAGGCGCTGCATCGCATCGCCATTGGCGATGCTGCCGGCCGCGGGATCGCGCTCGGCCATCGGATCGGGCGCGCCGGCGCCGGGGAGGGGGACGCTGCTGATCGGCGGGAATTGCTCACCGCCGGCCGGCAGCGGATCGGACGGACGCGGCGCCGGTCCTGGGCCTTGCATCGGACGCGCGACACCGAAGGCGGGTCGTCCGCCGGCTGTCCCGCCACCCATTCCGTTGCGTCGTCCGAAAGCGCTCATCGGTTAACCTGTAGTCCCCGCAATAGGGAAGGCTTAGCCACCAAGACTTTAGAATTGCCTAACCACGGCGTAACCCGCGCGGGCAATTGCACCCAGGCCTCGCTTGTGAGAGCTTGCGTCTCCCTCTTCGACGAGGTTGCCATGTTGCTGATACTAGCCCCGCTACTGCTCGACGCGCAGACCCCCGATTTCGGCTGGCTGGTCGGCAATTGGTGCACCGAACCCAGAAACGGTGCGACGACGTGTGAGACCTGGAAGCCGATGGACAAGGGCCGGATGCAGGGCGCCGGCACCACGCGCGCGGGCACGTTCGTGAAGACCAACGAGGCGATGACGATCATCGTCGGCGAATCCGGGACGGTTTTCCACGCCGAGCCCGCCGGCCAGAAGGCCGCGGACTTCCCGATGCGCAAATTCGATCCGGCGGCGCGATCGGTCGTGTTCGAGGATGCCGCGCACGATTATCCCCAACGCGTGCGCTATTGGCGCGAGGGGGAGGCGCTGATGGCGGAGATTTCGCTGCTCGACGGCAGCAAGGCGATGCGGTGGGCGTTTCGCCGCACGCCGGAATAATGCCTATTCGGCCTTTTCGGCGAGGACGGTCAGGCCGCGCTCGTTGACCTCGGCGAAGCCGCCTTCGATGCGGATCGTCTCGGGCGTGGTGGCGCCGGTCTTGTAGATTTCGAGATTGCCGTCGCGGATCGTCGACATCAAAGGCGCATGCCCTTCGAGCACGCCGAAATCGCCCTCGGTGCCGGGGACGACGACCATGTGCACCTCCTCGGAGCGGACGAGACGTTCGGGTGTGACGAGTTCGAAGTGCAGCATTTTCTTACCTTCACTCCCTCTCCCCTTCAGGGGAGAGGGCAGGGGAGAGGGGGAGAGCGACGCGCCTGCGTACAGGCCCCTCTCCCCGGCCCTCTCCCCGCAAGCGGAGAGAGGGAGAGTTCCAAGTTACGCCTCGCCGGCGAGCTTCTTGGCCTTCTCGACCGCCTGGTCGATGCCGCCGACCATGTAGAAGGCGGCTTCCGGCAGGTGGTCGTACTCGCCGTTCACCACCGCCTTGAACGACTTGATGGTGTCCTCGATCTGCACGAACGCACCGGGGATGCCGGTGAACACTTCGGCGACGTGGAAGGGCTGCGAGAGGAAGCGCTGGATCTTGCGGGCGCGCGAGACGGTCAGCTTATCCTCTTCCGAAAGCTCGTCCATGCCGAGGATCGCGATGATGTCCTGCAGCGACTTGTACTTCTGCAGTGTCGCCTGAACGGCGCGGGCGGTCTCGTAATGCTCCTGGCCGACGACGCGCGGCTCGAGCACGCGGCTGGTCGAGTCGAGCGGATCCACCGCCGGGTAGATGCCGAGCTCCGAGATCGCGCGGTTGAGCACGGTCGTCGCGTCCAAGTGGGCGAACGAGGTAGCCGGCGCCGGATCGGTAAGATCGTCGGCGGGGACGTACACGGCCTGCACCGACGTGATCGAGCCCTTGTTGGTCGACGTGATGCGCTCCTGCAGCGCGCCCATGTCGGTCGACAGGGTCGGCTGATAGCCCACCGCCGATGGGATGCGGCCGAGCAGCGCCGACACTTCGGCGCCCGCCTGGGTGAAGCGGAAGATGTTGTCGACGAAGAACAGAACGTCCTGGCCTTCGACGTCGCGGAAATATTCTGCGATCGTCAGGCCCGAGAGCGCGACGCGGGCGCGGGCGCCCGGCGGCTCGTTCATCTGGCCGTAGACCAGGGCGACCTTCGAGCCTTCCGACTGCGCGTTGCCGTCGGCGTCCTTGGCGATGACACCTGCGTCGAGGAACTCGTGATAGAGATCGTTGCCCTCACGGGTACGCTCACCGACGCCCGCGAACACCGAGGTGCCGCCATGGCCCTTGGCGATGTTGTTGATCAATTCCTGGATGAGCACGGTCTTGCCCACGCCGGCGCCGCCGAACAGGCCGATCTTGCCGCCCTTCGCATAAGGCGCGAGCAAGTCGATCACCTTGATGCCGGTGACGAGGATGCTGCTCTCGGTCGACTGGTCGACGAAGAGCGGGGCCTCGGCGTGGATCGGTGAAGTCAGATCAGTATCGACCGGGCCGCGCTCGTCGATCGGCTCGCCGATGACGTTGAGGATGCGGCCGAGCGTCTTCGGACCGACGGGGACGCGGATCTGCGAGCCGGTGTCGGTGACCGACTGGCCGCGGGTCAGGCCCTCGGTCGCGTCCATCGCGATCGTGCGGACGGTGTTCTCGCCGAGGTGCTGGGCGACCTCGAGGACGAGGCGATTGCCATTGTTGTCGGTCTCGAGCGCCGAGAGAATGGCGGGCAGCACGCCGCCATCGAACGACACGTCGACGACGGCGCCGATGACCTGCGAGATGCGGCCTACGTTATTGGTGCCCGTGGCGGGGCGGTCGAGTGCGGCGGTTGCCATCTTCACTTCCTTGCGGTTGGATTCTGTTGCGGTGTGGCCAGGGCCTGACGGACGATGCGCACGGTGACTCGGCGGCTTTTTGGTCCGGCACCGGGAAGCGGCTGGGCCTCGACGCTGAGCGTCGCCACGCGGTGCAGCGTCGCCGAGGCGGATTGCCGATTGTTGAGTGCGGCCCGGATCTCGTCGCCGGGACCGACCCCGAAACGCGAGAGGAAGCCGCGCACGATGCGATCCGGCGTGCGGCCGATCTCGGCCTCTGTCTTCGACCTGGGCTCGCGCTTCACGTCGATATCGAAGGTGAAGACGATCGTATCGACACGCTCGGCGGCGCCGCCGCTGGCGGTGAAGCCGGTCTTGATCACGACCGGCGCCGTGGCGTCGGGCAGCGTCTGCTCTACGCCCGCAGCACGGAAGGCCGCGTTGCCGGTCGGCTTGTAACCGTCGATCTTGTAGCCGAATTCATTGGCGGCGGCGACGATCGCGGCAGGATCGGTGAACATCCCCGTCCAGCGATCCGACATCGCCTTTTCGGGATCGGGTGCGACGCCGGCGGCCTGGGCCTGTGCTTCATTGAACGCCCCCTCGGGCGCGGATGCGCCGCCGCAGCCCGCGAGCGCGAGGCTCACGGATGCCAGCAAGAGGGATACGTCCAGGCGCATCAGAGTGCCTCGGCTCCCGAGATGATCTCGACCAGCTCGGTCGTGATCGCGGCCTGGCGGGCACGGTTATACTGGATCGACAGCCGCTTTATGAGATCGCCGGCGTTGCGCGTGGCGTTGTCCATCGCGGTCATCTTGCTGCCCTGCTCCGATGCGGCGTTCTCGCGCATTGCGCGATAGAGCTGGATCGCGACGTTGCGCGGCAGCAGGTCGGCGAGGATCGCTTCCTCGTCGGGCTCGTAGATCACCGCGGCCTGGGCGGCGGTGCTGGGCACCGTGCCCTCGGGCACCGAGCTCGGCGCGACCGGGATGATCTGCTGCTCGGTCGGTTCCTGCGTCAGCACCGACTTGAAGTGCGAATAGAACAGGTGTGCGACGTCGAACTCGCCTGCCTCGAAGCGCGCGATCAGATCGTCGGCATAAGCGCGGGCATCGGCGAAGCCGAGCTTGCCGAGATCGCCCGGCTCGATCGAGTGGACGAAGCTTTTGGGGAACAGCCGGTTCAGCACTGCGCGACCCTTGCGGCCGACCGTGTAGAACTTCACCGTCTTGCCCTCGGCGATCAGCTCGTGCGCGCGGCGGCGGGCGAGGCGGGCGATGTTGGTGTTGAACGCGCCGGCAAGACCCTTGTCCGAGGTTGCGACCACGAACAGATGGACCTGGTCCTTGCCGGTGCCGGCGAGCAGCTTGTGCGACGATTCGCTCACCGTCACCTTGGAGGCGAGGCTGGCGACCACGCTCTCGAGGCGCTGGGCGTAGGGACGGCCAGCTTCCGCCGCCTCCTGCGCACGGCGCAGCTTGGCGGCGGCGACCATCTTCATCGCCTTGGTGATCTTCTGCGTCGACTTCACCGAGCCGATGCGGATCTTGAGTGCCTTGAGAGAGGCCAACGCTTTCTTCCTTCTCGTGCCCCTGCGAAAGCAGGGGCCCAGGGTAATCGAGCGAGTCGTTTGCGACTCTGGGCTCCTGCTTTCGCAGGAGCACTAGAGGATTACGCGAACGTCTTGCCGAACTCGGTCAGCGCGGCCTTGAGCTGGTCGCGGACGTCGTCCTTCAGATCCTTGCTGTCGCGGATCGCGGTCAGGATGCCGGCGTGCTTCGAGCGCATCTCGGCGAGCATCGCCTGCTCGTAGCGCACCACGTCCTGCGTCGCGATTCCGTCGAGGAAGCCCTGCGTGCCCGCGAAGATCGACACGGTCTGCTCTTCGAAGGGCAGCGGCGAGAATTGCGGCTGCTTGAGCAGTTCGGTCAGGCGCGCACCGCGGTTCAGCAGGCGCTGGGTCGAAGCGTCGAGGTCCGAACCGAACTGCGCGAACGCCGCCATCTCGCGATACTGGGCGAGCTCGAGCTTGATCGAGCCGGCGACCTTCTTCATCGCCTTGGTCTGCGCGGCCGAGCCGACGCGCGACACCGACAGACCCACGTTGATCGCCGGGCGGATGCCCGCGAAGAACAGGTCGGTCTCGAGGAAGATCTGGCCGTCGGTGATCGAGATCACGTTGGTCGGGATGTACGCCGAAACGTCGCCCGCCTGCGTCTCGATGATCGGCAGCGCGGTCAGCGAACCGCCGCCCATAGCATCCGACATCTTCGCCGCACGCTCGAGCAGGCGCGAGTGGAGATAGAAGACGTCGCCCGGATAGGCTTCGCGGCCCGGGGGGCGGCGCAGCAGCAGCGACATCTGGCGATAGGCGACCGCCTGCTTCGAGAGATCGTCGAACACGATCAGCGCGTGCATGCCATTGTCGCGGAAATACTCGCCCATCGCAGTGCCGGTATAGGGCGCGAGGAACTGCAGCGGGGCGGGCTCCGACGCGGTCGCGGCGACCACGATCGAATATTCCATCGCGCCATTCTCTTCGAGCGTCTTGACCAGCTGCGCCACGGTCGAGCGCTTCTGGCCGACCGCGACATAGACGCAGTAGAGCTTCTTCGACTCGTCGTCGCCGGAATTGACGCCCTTCTGGTTGATGAAGGTGTCGATCGCGACGGCCGACTTGCCGGTCTGGCGATCGCCGATGATCAGCTCGCGCTGGCCGCGGCCGACGGGGACGAGCGCGTCGATCGCCTTGAGGCCCGACTGCATCGGCTCGCTGACCGACTGGCGCGGGATGATGCCCGGCGCCTTCACTTCGACGCGCGAACGCTGGTCGGTGACGATCGGGCCCTTGCCGTCGATCGGATTGCCGAGGCCGTCCACGACGCGGCCGAGCAGGCCCTTGCCGACCGGGACGTCGACGATCGTGCCGGTGCGCTTGACGGTGTCGCCTTCCTTGATCTCGGCGTCCGAGCCGAAGATCACGACGCCGACATTGTCGGCCTCGAGATTGAGCGCCATGCCCTGCACGCCGTTGGCGAACTCGACCATCTCGCCGGCCTGGACATTGTCCAGCCCGTGGATGCGCGCGATGCCGTCACCGACGCTGAGCACCTGACCGGTCTCCGAAACCTCGGCGTCGGTGCCGAAGCTGGCGATCTGATCCTTGATGACCTTGGAGATTTCTGCGGCGCGGATATCCATGGTGTTAGCCTTCAGCCTTTCATCGCGTGCGCGAGGGAGTTCAAACGGGTCTTGATCGACGAATCGATCATCTGGCTGCCGATCTTCACGACCAGCCCGCCGAGGAGCGAGGGATCGACCGAGAGGTCGACATTGACGTCGCGGCCGAGCCGGGTGCGCAGCTGTGCCTTGAGCGCGTCGACCTGCGCGGCGTCGAGCGGGTGCGCCGACGTCACTTCGGCAGTGGTCTCGCCGCGATGCGCCGCGGCCAGCTGGCGAAACGCGCGGATGATCGCGGGCAGCTGGCCGAGGCGACGGTTCTGCGCGAGCACGCCGAGGAAATTGGTGGTCGTCTGATCCAGCTTGAGCGAAGCCGCGGTTGCCGCGACGGCCTTGGCGGCGGGGCCGCGGGCGATCAGCGGGCTGGTGGTCAGCGCCTTGAAATCAGCCGATTCGCCGAGGGCCTGCTGCACCGTGGCGAGGCTGGCCTCGACCTTGGGCAAGGCCTTCGAATCACGCGCAAGCTCGAACAGGGCGGTTGCATAGCGTCCGCTTAGACTGGCCTGAATACCGCCGGAATTCTCCACGCGTGTCGGTTCCTCTTGGAGGGTTCGGAATTGGCCCCATGCAAAAAAGGGGCACGCCAGAGGGCGCCCCGATGGGTCGCGGCGCGGTTAGCATCGGTGTCACGGGGATGCAACCCGAGTCCTCTGGACAAGCGCGCGCAGAGATGTTGCTTTGCGTCCGGGGGCCGGAAACAGGGGGCAGATAATGAAGCGCAAGGCGTTGCTCGTCGCAGGCGTGCTGGCATGGGCCGGCGCGGCGCAAGGCGAAGTGCTGGAGATCACCGGCGAATTTCCCGCGAACAACCGCGAGGCGAGCTTCCTCGAATCGATCTCAGTCGATCGCTTCGGCGGGAGCGACGGCACGGCGCTGCAGATCGCGATCGAGCGCGCGCTGGGCGGAAGCCAATTCGAGCTGCTCGGCGGGCGTACCGGGCGCGATACAGCCGAGGGATCGATCTCGGGAAGCATCTCCTCGGGCGTCGACGAAAGCAGTTTCCGCAAGAAGGAGAAGCAGTGCGTCTCCAAGGACGACAAGGGCAAATGCCTCAAGGAAGAGCAGGTCGAGATCGGGTGCAAGCGCCGGATCATCGACATCAAGGCCGACATCCGCATCGTCCGCAACACCGACGGCCGCATCCTCTATTCGCAGCCCAAGCCCTTCCGCGAGGAAGTGGAATGGTGCCGCGGCAATAGTCCGGAGCGTACCACCGAGGATGTGATCGAGGGCGCGATCCGCGATATCGCCGGATCGCTGCGCGGCGATCTCGTGCCGCATGTCGACACCTACAAGATCCGCGTGCGCGAGAATACCAAGGGGCTTTCGAAGGACGTCGCCAATCGCTTCAAGGAGCTGGTCAAACTGACCAAGCGCGATCCGCAAGGCGCGTGCAGGGGCTGGGAGGTGATGCAGACCGAGGCGGCGGGATATCCCTCGCTGCTGTTCAATCTGGGGCTCTGCGCCGAGCAGCGCGGGGACTATGAGAAGGCGCTCGGCCTGTATCAGGACGCGGCGCTCGCCGGCGCGAACGAGGGCCGCGAGGGGTTCACGCGGGCGACGCGGCTGGTCGAGGGTCGCGCCGACGCGCAGGAGCGCGCGAAGCGGAAACGGGGTTGATCAAGATATAGCCCTCTCCCGCTTTCGCGGGAGAGGGCAATGCGGGAGGAAGGAGTCAGTTAGCGCCCGCGGCCGCCTGCATTGGCGGGGCGGGCCGGCCGAGCGTGGAACTTGCCTTTGGGGCGCGCATAGTTGCGGGGAGCGTCGCCGCGTGGCTGATCGCTGCGCGGGCCGTCGTGACGGCGCTGCTCGCCCGACGCGCCGCCGGGCTGGCCCTGGCGGCGATTGTCGTCGCGGCGCTCACCATGAGGCTGCCCGTCGCGGCGTTCGCCACGATGCTGGCCGCCCTGGCCTTGGCCATGACGCTGCCCGCCGCCGGGGCGGCCATGCTGCATCGCGCGGCCATTGCGGCCGTTCGCCTCGTCGCGGCTCATCGGCGTCGGCTGACGAGTCGACTTGATCTTGTTCGCTTCGTTGACGAAGTCGGCCGGCAGCGGCTGGACGGTCAGCTTCTGGCGCGTCAGCCGCTCGATATCCTTCAGGTACGGACGCTCGTCATCGGCGCAATAGCTGATGGCGAGGCCGGTCGCGCCGGCGCGCGCGGTGCGGCCGATGCGGTGGACATACTGATCCGGCACGTTGGGAAGCTCGAAGTTGAACACGTGGCTGACGCCCGAAACGTCGATGCCGCGCGCGGCGATGTCGGTCGCGACGAGAATCTTGACCTTGCCCGAACGGAACTCACCAAGCGCACGCTCGCGCTGGGGCTGGCTCTTGTTGCCGTGGATTGCATTGGCGGCGATGCCGTTACCCCCGAGCAGGCGGACGACACGGTCGGCGCCATGCTTGGTGCGCGTGAATACCAATGCGCGGTCGATGCTCGGATCGCGCAATGCCATCGTCAGCAGCGCCTGCTTCTCGGCCTGCGCCACGAAGGTGACGTGCTGCTCGACGCGCTCGGCAGTGGTCGCCTCGGGCGTGACCTTCACTTCGACCGGGTCCTTGATGAACTGGCCGGCGAGCTCGCGGATGGTCTTGGGCATCGTTGCCGAGAAGAACAGAGTCTGGCGCTTCGACGGCAGATCGCGGACGATCCGCTTGAGGGCGTGGATGAAGCCGAGATCCATCATCTGGTCGGCTTCGTCGAGCACGAGGATCTCGATGCCGAGCAGGATCGCGTAGTGCTGATCCATCAGATCGACGAGACGGCCCGGGGTGGCGACGACGATGTCGACGCCGCGGGCGAGATCGGTCTTGTTCTTGTGAATGGACGTGCCGCCGAAGATGGTGGCGACCGAAAGCGGCGTGCCCTTGGCATAATGCCGGGCATTGTCGGCGATCTGGCTGGCGAGCTCGCGCGTCGGCGCGAGGACGAGCATGCGGCAGCCACGCGGCTGGGCGCGCTTGCCCGATGCGATCAGCCGATCGATCGAGGGAAGCATGAAAGCGGCGGTCTTGCCGGTGCCGGTCTGGGCGATGCCGAGCAGGTCGCGGCCTTCGAGCAGCGACGGGATCGACTGTGCCTGGATCGGCGTCGCCTCGCTATAGCCCTTGGCGGCAAGCGCGGCGAGAACGGTCTGCGAGAGACCGAGTTCTTTGAATTGCATTATGGACCTTACGAATACGGCCAGCGGGCGCGCACGGAAAATGGGCGCACGAAGGCGGGGTCAAAAAAATTGACGACCCGCGTGACTAGGGAAGCCGTGAAATCAACCGAGGCAGAGCCGGGACGGGGGCCAATACAGGCTTCGTCCGATCACGCTGCATGATGCCTCGCTGGGCGGCCATATGGTAGCAAAGCTGCCATAAGTCAATCCGCGCCGTATTTGCGTTGGTTTCCGGGAGCTAAACCGCCAATCGCAAGACTTTCTTAACCAATCGCCGCGTAGCCCGGATGCTCCTGTAGTTTTGGGGAATGCGCTGTGCTCGTCGCGCGTCTGGAAGTTCTTGGCGAAGTCGATCCGCGCGGGGCGATCCGCTTCCATGTCGCGAGCGAGAGCACGCTGCGGGGCGCCGACGGCAGGCCGTTCGAAGTGCTGGTCGACAATTTCTCGCGCACCGGTTTCCTGTTCGTCTCGGAAGAGGAATTCCCCTCGGGCACGCTGGTGGCGATCGGCCTGTCGGGTGCAGGATCCCGCGAGGCGCAGGTGGTCTGGCGCGAAGGCCGCCGCCACGGCTGCGAGTTCCTCGTCCCGCTTCCGCAGTCGAAAATGGCACGCGCGTTCCAGGGGCATCAGGAAGTGCTGGCCAATCTGGAAACCGCGCTTCGCGAGCGGCTTGGGCGCGCCCAGCCCGCAGCGCCCAAAGCAGCCGAAAGCGTCAGGCACGACGTTCCACCATCGCGGCACAACCGCAAGCAGAAGCTGGTCGAAGCGATCCGGGAATTCCTCGGCAACTAGCCGGCAAACCAACGCCCGATAGCTGACGACCTAATCCCGCTTTGGATCCGTCTGATAGGGCCGCTCGCGATAGTCGAACCAATCGAAATCGGCGGCGCGTCCCGTACCTGCCATATCCTGACACGCCATTCCCACGAACGCGCCGGTGAAGTTGGGCAGGCCCGGCTGAGTCGCCTCGTCGGAGAGAATGCTCGCGTCGAACTGCTCGGGAAGCCAGGTCCAGTCGTCGCCTTCGGCACGGAAGGCGAAGCGCAGGCGTTCGAAGTCCACCTCCACGCGCAGCTCGATCCGACCCTCCGGGATCGCGATCGGCGCGGTGAAGGCGTCGGCCTCGGGCGAATCGGGCAGCGCGGACATCACGCGGATGTGGCGGCCGATTTCGTCGTCATGGCTGACATGAAGGTAATGGAATTTGGCGCCGTTGTAATAAGCGACCAGTCCCGCCGCCTGCTGGAAATGCTCCGGCGCGAATTCCATCGCGCAGGATGCCGAATAGCAGAAATCCTGCTGGCGCCGCGCGACCACCGCCTGCGTGAACAGGCTGCCGATCGTCTCGCGCCCGTAGAGGCGGAGATGGCCCGGGCGCGCGGTCAGGCTGAAGATGCGCTCGGGTTCGGGGGTGCGGAGCCATTGCAGATCGAGCGGGAGCACGGCGCTGTCGAAATCATAACGGGCTTCGGTCTCGCGCGGCGGCGAATGTGCGACATCGAGCGCAGGCGCTTCGAGCACCGGCATGCCGCTGCGGTCTTCGGTATAGAGCCAGCCATCCTCGGCCCAGATCATCGGCTGGATCGCGGTCTCGCGGCCAAGGATGCAGCGGCCGCGATTGGGCAGCGGACGGCCGCAGAGATAGGCCATGTACGTCCGGCCGTCGGGCGTTTCGACCAGATCGGCATGGCCCGCGCGCTGCAGCGGCGGGTCGGGCCGGTTGCGGCTGCTCAGGATGTGGATGTCGGGATGCAGTTCGTATGGACCGCTTATTTGCTTCGCGCGGGCCATCGTTACGGCATGGTCCCAGCCGGTGCCGCCCTCCGCGACGAGCAGATGATAATATCCGCCCCTTCTGTAGAGGTGCGGCGCCTCGGTGAGGCCGAGCGCGGTGCCGGGAAATATGTTGACGCGCTCGCCGATCAGCCGCCGTTCCGCGGGCGAATATTCCTGCAGCACGATCCCGGCGAAGCGATTGCGGTCGGGGCGGTGATCCCAGAGCTGGTTGACCAGATACTTCCGTCCGTCGTCGTCATGGAACAGCGCCGGATCGAACCCGCTCGAATTGAGGTGGACGGGATCGGACCAGTCGCCATCGATCGTGTCGCAGGTGACTAGGTAATTGTGGAAATCGCGCAGGCTCGCGCCCGACGCGCCGCCGACGGTAGTGCGGCCATAGCGCTTCACATCGGTATAGATCAGCCAGAAGCGCTCCCCGTCATGGCTGATGTCGGGCGCCCAGACGCCGCAGCTGTCGGGATCGCCGCGCATGTCGAGCTGGCGCGCGCGAACGAGCGGGCGGGCGATCAGGCGCCAGTTGGCGAGGTCGCGCGAATGGTGGATCTGGACGCCGGGAAACCATTCGAAGGTCGAAGTGGCGATGTAATAATCGTCGCCGACGCGGCAGATCGAGGGATCGGGATTGAAGCCGGGCAGAATCGGGTTGCGGATCATGCGGCGCGAGTCCTCCGGGCGCGGACCTCGATGACCAGGCCGAGCAGGGCGAGCGCCAGCCCGAAACCCCAGATGCCGCGCATCGCGATCGGCACTTCGCACGCACTGAAGCTGGTGAACAGACCATCGCACGGCACCGGCGCGATGCCGCTCGCGTAGAAGAGCGTCAGCCCGCCCGAGAGAATCGCGCCCAGCACGATCGGGATCCAGCCGCTCTCGCGCCCCTGGTCCTGCCCGGGCTTGCGCACCAGCGTCCAGAGCAAGGCGGCGGCGATCAGATCGAGCACGCCCAAGGCAATGAAGAACGGATCATAGCCGATGCGCACCACCAGCGCCCCGATCAGCAAAGTGAAGATCAGCACGCCGAGATTGGCCGTCGCCCCCGCCATGCCCGCGACGGTGCCGACCTCGTTCTTGGGGAACAGATCGCTCGCCATGGTGATGCAGGTGACCGACAGCGTCTGGTGCGCGAAGGCGCCGATGCTGAGCAAAGCCACGGCGGCATAGGGACTAGTGACGCCGCCGACGAACAGCATGCTCGTCATCATCAGTGCGCCGATCGTGAAGGTCCAGCGCCGCGCGTCGATCAGTGCGATGCCGCGGCGCTCGAGCTGGAGCACGAGGAAGGGGCCGAACAGGCAGCCGATATCGGCGGCGACGAAGGGGAGCACCACCGCGATCGCGAGCTCGCTCAGATTGAAGCCGCGGACTTCGCTCAGATAAAGCGGCAGCCAGAAGGTCAAGGTCGCCCAGGTGGGGTCCGCGAGGAAGCGGGGCAAAGCGATGCCCCAGAAATTCCGCCGCCCAAGCAGCGAGAGCACGCGCGGCTTCTCGCCGGTCGCCTGGACATGCGCTTCTTGCCCGGATTCGATCAGCGCGCGCTCCTCGGCGGAGATGCGGGGATGGTCCTCGGGCGCGCGGTAATAAAGCAGCCACAGCACGACCCAGAGCAAAGCGAGCCCGCCGGCGACGTAGAAGGCCGCGCGCCAGTTCCACCAGACGATCGCCATCGCGACGATCGGCCCGGCCATCGCGATGCCCGCCGAGGCGCCGAGATTATAGATGCCGCCCGCCAGCCCGCGCTCCTTCGCGGGAAACCATTCGGAGACGACCTTTAGCCCCGCAGTGTGCGAAGTGCCCTCGGCGAAGCCCAGTGCGCCGCGCAATGCCGCCAGCCCTTGCCAGCTCATCACCCAGCCATGCGCGAAGGTGAGCAATGCCCATGCGGTGGCGAAGATCGCCATGCCGGTGCGCAGGCCGATGCGATCGAGGATGTACCCCACCACCGGCTGGAGCATGATGAACGCCTGGAACACGCCGGTGACCCAGCTATATTGCTCCTTGGTCATCGGCACGTCGGCCTGGAAGCTCTCGGTCGCGACCACCACGCCTAGGGTCTGGCGGACGAGATAGTTGATGATCGTGCCGAGCATCACGATCGCGATGATCCACCAGCGCAGTGCGCGGGTTCGTTGCCAGAAGCCCATCTACTCTCCCTCGCGCCTTCCGCGCGTGCGGAGACTGTTAGCGTTAACGTTGCCGTCTGAAAATCGGAAGGGCAAGCGCTATCCGCTTTGAGCGCAAGTCGCGGGATGTGGCGCTGGGCGGGCGGGCCTATATCGGCTGCATGAGCAATCAGCAGACCATCAGCGACGATACCGCCTGGGCGGCATTCGACGCGCGCGACCGCGCTTATGAAGGGCGCTTCATCGTGGCGGTGACCACCACGGGCATCTATTGCAAGCCGACCTGCCCGGCGCGGCGGCCCAAGCGCGAGCATGTGATCTTCTATCCCGATGCAGATGCCGCGCGGAACGCCGGCTACCGTGCATGCCTGCGCTGCAAGCCCGACGAAGTGGGCCGCGACCGGATCGCAGTGGCCGAAGCCGTTGCGCTGATCGAGGCGGCAGAAGAGCCGCTGGGGCTCGAGGAATTGGCCGCGCGGGTCGGCTATGCCCCGCACCATTTCCAGCGACTGTTCAAGCGCGGGACCGGTGTGACTCCGGCGGCTTATGCCCGCGGACTGCGTGCGCGCCGCGCCGCCGCCGCGCTGACCGAGGAGGAGCGCGTGACCGATGCCATCTACGAGGCGGGCTATGCCGCGCCCAGCCGCTTCTACGAGACCGCCAATGCCCGGCTGGGCATGACGCCGAGCGCATGGAAGCGCGGCGGCGCCGGCGTGACGATTCGCTGGACGACTGCCGAAACCAGCCTCGGCCCGCTGCTGATCGCGGCGACCGACAAGGGGCTGTGCCGGGTCGCCTTCGACGAGGATCAGTTCGCGCTGGCGCGGCGCTTTCCGGCGGCGGAGATCGCACCGGGCGGGGCGGCTTTGGCCAATCTCGCCGCGCGCGTGGTGCGCGAAGTCGAGACGCCGGGACGCGACATGGATTTGCCGCTCGACGTGCAGGGCACTGCCTTCCAGGAAGCGGTGTGGCAGGCGCTGCGGGCCATCCCGCCGGGCGAGACGCGCAGCTATGCCCAGCTCGCCACTGAAGCCGGCAATCCGCGGGCGGTGCGCGCGGCGGGGACGGCATGTGGCGCCAATCATGTCGCGGTGCTGATCCCGTGTCACCGCGCCCAGCGGGCCGACGGCAGCATGGGCGGCTATGCCTATGGCGTGGATCGCAAGCGCGTGCTGCGCAAACGCGAAGGGGTGATGGAATGAGCTATGTCATCACCGGGCTCGACCCCGCACCGTTCCGGCGCTTCTACGGCCTGTCGAGCGAAGCGCTCGCCGCCGAGCATGTCGTGCGGATGACGGCGGACAGCCAGCCGGGCTTTCCGTGCCGCGTGACGCTGGAGGACGCGGAGCCCGGCGAGGCATTGCTGCTGCTCAATTACGAGCATCTGCCCGATGCCGGCCCATACCGTTCGCGCCACGCGATTTTCGTGCGGGAAGGGGCCGAGACGCCAGCACTCTATATTGACGAGATACCGGAGCAACTCGCGACTCGACTTCTGTCGGTAAGAGCGTTCGATCGTGACGCGATGATGACGAACGCCGACGTCGTGGAGGGAAAAGCACTCGAACCGCTGATCGCCGCGATGTTCGCCGATCCCGCGGTGGCATTCCTCCATGTCCACAATGCCAAACGAGGCTGCTTCGCCGCGCGGGTGGATCGCGGCTGAACTACAGCGGATTGAGCTTTCTCCGCCCGAAACGAGCGGGTCAGAGTGAAGCCGACAAATCCAAGCCGTAGACCAATAAATCGAAGGTCCGGAAGTGGGTGGTTAGCCGACGTTCCGCTTTCCGATTGAGAAGCCAACCAGCGCTCCCGTGATCCAGATCGCCTCTGGCAACACCATGAACCCCATTCCGATCGACCACCACAGGAAGAAGCCTCCCGGTGCTGGGTCTGCAGTGGCCATCAACGCGGTGAAAACCAGCGGCGGCACGGCGATGAACAGCGCTAGCAAGACCAACCGCAACCTGCTTGGGGGGACCCTGCCAACCAAATAACCGGCGGATGGTGGCACGAGGAAAATCAGGAGCCAGAAGACCATCATCTAGTCACTATGCCGGAAGTCGCTGATGTCCGCTATTGGGGCGTTAGCAGTCGTTCGCAGTTTATGCGTTCACGACCTACTTCGCCGTCGCCGAGGGCGGCCCTGACGGGGCCGGGCTGCAGCTATAGACGAGCTTCTCGTTATAGACCGGCGGCAGCGCCGCGCGCAGCGCCTGTTGCTGCGACGCGAGGTTGGCCCGCGCGGCCTGATCGGACGAGCAGGTCTTGAGCTCGACGCCCGAGCGCAACTGCCGCGCCTTGGTCATCTGCCCGGACGACAGCAGATAGCGCGTGTTGGTATAGGTTTTGGTCGCCGGATCCCAGACGAGCACCGAGACGGTCTGGTCCTGATCGGGCACGAGGATGCGCTGCCACAGCGTGCCCGATTCGGCATATTGGGTGCGCCCGTTGATGCATCCGTCCGCGCCGATATCGAGCTCGACCTTGGCGACGTTCGAGACGGTGATCCGGCTCCGTTCGGGCACGAGCGCGCAGGTCATCCGGCCGAGCGCGACCTGATCGGGCACGGCGGCCCCCGCGTTCGCCTTGGGTACCGGAAGCATCCGCGATTCGTCGAAGCTTGGGCGCGTCAGGAACAGCACCACCGCGCCCAGCATCAGCACGCCGCCGCCGACTGCGACCCAGATCGCCTCGCGTCGGCGATCGCGCGAGAGCAGCAGCCCGGCGCCGCCCAGCGCCAGCGCCCCCAGCACGAGCAGCAGGCCGGCGCCCGCCATCTGGTTCTCGCGCGCGACGATGTTGCGCGCCCGCGCCTGGGACAGCGCATCCTCGCGTTCGTTGGCGCTTTTCGCGGCGTCCGCCCGGGCGCGTGCTTCGGCATCGAGCCGCGCCTTTTCGTCGGCGTTGCGTTCCTGCGCCAATTGCTCCTCAACGCTGGTGCAGGGTACGCTGACGGTGGCGAAGGGTTGCTTTGCGCCCTGCAGGAACGCCGCGAGTTCGTTGCCCGCGATCGCGAAGGCAAAGGTCGAATCGCCTTCGTCGGCGCGCGTGATAGCCGAATTGACGCCCAGCACGCGGCCGCAGCGATCGAGCAGCGGGCCACCCGAATTGCCGCGCGCGATGTTGGCTGTGTGGAGCAGCACGCTGGTGCCCTCGAGCGTGCGGGTGCCCGCGAAGCCGCCCTGCGAACGGACCGGCGATTGCGGGTTGATGAAGTCGGCGGCCGAGCGCGCGGTGGCGAGATCGACATTGCCGGGATAACCGAGCGCGATCAGCGCCTCGCCGTCGCCCGGCGCGCCGGTGTAGAGCGTCAGCGGGGGCAGCCGGACCCCGGAGAATTCGATCAGCGCCAGATCGCGCTGCTGATCGATCGCGATGAGCTTGCCCTGATAGGACTTGTCACCTTCCGAGGGCACGATGCCGATCACGACATTGTCGGGATAACGATCGGCGAGTTCGACGACATGGGCGTTGGTGACGATGCGGTTCGGCGCGACCGCGAAGCCGCTGCCATGGCCGAAGCCGACGACTTCGTCGTTGACCACGGCGATGGTGACGATCCGCACGACGCCGCGGGCAGAGGCCGAGATATCGTCGGCGCGCGCAGGCATCGCCCAGGCGAGCGCCAGCGCGACCATCATCAGCAAGCGCCGAACCATTCCCACGCGACCTCCTATTTGGTCGCTGCTTTCAAGCAAAAGCGACGTCGGTTCAAGCGGGGGAATGCCTCATGCGAACCGAGCGCCGTCTGGCGACGGAGCGCGTTTCACGGACCGGGTTGCGGTGCCGGGCTGGTCGGTGGCGCGCCCTTGTCCTCGCCATCCTTGTCCTCGTCACCCTCGCTCGAATCGAGCGATTTGATCGCACCCTCGACATCGCCCTTGTCGATCGTCGCGATCATCGCCGCTGCGCGTTGGGCGAGGCCCTGACCGTGCGGATTATAAGCGAGCGGGGTGAGCATGGCGCGTGCGTGTGCCTTGTCGCCGTCCTTGAGATACATCCTAGCCGCATTGAAGCGGAGCCGGTCGTCCTGCGGCGCGAGATCGAAAGCGGCGGCAAGGCCGTCCTTGGCATTCTCGCTGGGCGGAAAGCCGAAATCGACGAAGCTGCGATAATAGAGAATGAGCAGGCGCGGGTCTTCGGGTTCGAGCTTGTTGCCCGCCGCTATGATCTTGCGGATCGCGGCGAGCGTCTCCTTGCTCCTGTCGCGTGCGACACTGGCGGCGGTGAGCCGCGCCATTGCCTTGAAGATATAGGCATCGACCGCCTTGGGGTTGGCGGCGATGGCGCGATCGGCGGCAGCTTCGGCTGCGACGAGATCGCGCGCGTCATAGGCTGTTTCGGCGAGAACGATCTGGGCGCCGGGATCACCGGGAAACGCTGCTGCGGCCTTCTGCGCATCGGCGTAGACGCCGGGCGCGGTCTTGCGGTTGACGCCGTTCTTCGAGCGGATGCGCACGTCCATCGTTGCCGCCTCGCCAGGGGTAAGCGGACGCAGCGCCACTTCGACGTTGGGCAAGCCGCTGACGAGAAACGCGGCGATCTTGCCGCGCTTGTAGCGCTCGAGCTCGTTATCGAGTGCCTGCAGATTGCCGAACGCCTGCGCCGCTTCGAGCGACGGCTTGCCCGCGTTGAGCGCCGCGAGATAGGCGCCGAGTTGCCCCGGCCGCTGGCGGGCGATCAGGAAATAATGGCTCAACAGCCAGCCGCGGCCGTACAGCGCGGCGCGTTGCTCGGGGCTAAGCTTGAGCGTGTCCGCGACGAGCAGCTTGCCGATCGGCAGATTGTTGCCCGTCATCAGCGTGCGGGCGCGATATTGCGGCGGGCGGCCGAGCACCACGTCGCCGTTCTTCTGGAAATCGGCAGTGGCGAAGAGCTCGGCAAAACCTTCGATGAACCATGCCGGATACACCGAATGGGGCGAGATGCTCCACATCAGGTGATGGGTATATTCGTGGAGCAGGATCGATTCGGCATCGAGGTCGGTTTCGCTTCCCGAACCCGACCTGCGCGGCACGACGGCGAGCGAACCGCCGGCGCGGGGCTTGTAGAATCCCGCGACGAACCGATTGCCGATGAGCTTCGACACCTCCTCGCGGCTGCCGACCACATAGACGGTGAGGCGGTTGGGCTTTGCCGTCGGCTGGTCTTTCCAGCCGCCGAGCTTGCGCACCGCCATGTCGAACCGCTCGAGATTGGCAGTGAACTCGCGGATTTTCTCGGGACGCTGATCCGAATAGACGACGAAATGCTGCGTGCTCGCTTCATACCAGTCCGCCCGCGCCGTGGCGGGCAACAACAGAAACAACAGCGGCAACAGCTTGCGAAGCATCACGAATCCCCCGATCTCGGCGCGATGCTAGAGGCGCAATGTGACAGCGGATAGAGGAGAATCCAGGGCTCAGACGAAGCTGTAGGGATCGACGTCCACTGCCACCCGCACCTTCGCGCTCCATTCGAGCGCGCCCAGCCAGTCGCGGATCATGTCCTGCAGGTCGAAGGCGCGGCGCGCATGAATGAGCAGGCGGAAACGGTGACGACCGCGCAGCATCGCGAGGGGGGCGGGGGCGGGGCCGTAGACGTGCATCTCGTCGCGCCGCGGCGCGGTGCGGCCGATCATCCGGGCGGTCTCCTCGGCGGCGGCCTTGTCCTCGCTCGACACGATGATCGCGGCGTAGCGGCCATAAGGCGGCGCGCCCGCCTCGCGGCGCGCTTCGGTTTCCGCTGCGTAGAAGGCGGCGCTGTTTCCCGAGATCAGCGCCTGCATCACCTGCGCGTCGGGCGCGTGCGTCTGGATATAGACGTGCCCCGGCTTTTCGCCGCGGCCGGCGCGTCCCGACACCTGCATGATCTGCTGGAAGGTGCGCTCAGCCGCGCGCAGGTCGCCGCCGTCGAGCCCGAGATCGGCATCGACCACGCCGACCACCGTCAGATTCGGGAAGTGATAGCCCTTGGTGACCAATTGGGTGCCGACGACGATGTCGATCTCCTTATGCTCCATCCGCTGGACGAACTCGGCGGCCTTGGCGGGGGACCAGAGCGTGTCCGACGTGACGATCGCGGTGCGTGCGTTCGGCCAGAGCACCGCCACTTCGTCGGCGATGCGCTCGACGCCGGGGCCGCAAGCGACGAGGCTGTCGGCCTCCTCGCATTCGGGGCAGATCTCGGGTGTCGGGATCATGTGCCCGCAATGATGGCAGGAAAGGCGGCGGATCAGCCGGTGCTCGACCATCCATGCGGTGCAATTCGGGCATTGAAAACGGTGGCCGCAATGCCGGCAGAGCGTCAGCGGGGCATAGCCGCGCCGGTTGAGGAACAGCAAGGACTGCTCGCCGCGTTCGAGCGCCGCGTCGATCGCGAGGATCAGCCGGGGGCTCAGCCAGCGGCCGCGATCGGGCGGCTCCTTGATCAGGTCGATTGCTTCGATGTCGGGAAGTTCGGCGAGCCCGTAGCGGCCGGGCAGCTTGAGTTCTTCGTAGCGGCCGAGCTCGACCTGGTGGCGCGTCTCGATCGCCGGAGTGGCCGAGGCGAGAATCACCGGGCAGCGCTCGAAATGTCCGCGCATCACCGCGACGTCGCGCGCGTGATAATGGACGCCTTCCTCCTGCTTGAAGCTGGTCTCGTGCGCCTCGTCGACGACGATCAGCCCGAGATTGGGATAGGGCAGGAACAATGCCGAGCGCGCGCCGACGGTGACCAGAGCCTCGCCGCCGGCGATCGCCCGCCATGCGCGGCGGCGCTGCGAAGTGCGCAATCCGGAGTGCCAAGCGACCGGCTCGCAGCCGAAGCGCTGGGCGAAGCGCGTGAGGAACGGCTCGGTGAGCGCGATCTCGGGGAGCAGCACGAGAGTCTGCCTGCCCGCGGCGATAGCGGCGGCAATCGCCTCGAAATAGACTTCGGTCTTGCCCGATCCGGTGACGCCGTCGAGCAGGAAAGGCTGGAAACGCGCGGCTTCGACCGATTCCCGGAGAATGCCGGCGACCTTCGCCTGTTCGGGGCTGAGATCGGGCGGGCCGAAAGCAGGATCGGGCAATGGATAGGGACTGTCGGTGTCGACCGTCACCGCTTCGATCGCGCCGACCTTGCACAGCCCGCGGATCACGCCTTCGGAGACATCGGCGATCGTCGCCAGCTCGCGCACCAGCCCCTGCCGCTCGCCGATCCGCTCGAGGGCCTGCGCGCGCTGCGGCGTCAGGCGATCGGGCACCAATCCGGTCGCGCGATATTCGGTGATCGTCGGCGCGCTTTCAAAGGCGGCCGACGTGCGCACCGCCATCGCGAGCACCGCCGAGAGGGGGCTGAGATAATAATCCGCAGTCCATTCGACGAGCCGGCGCACAGGTTCCGGAATCGGCGGTGCATCGGCTACCGCGATCAGATTGCGCAGGCGATTGTCACCGATTTCCTCGGTCGGCAGCCGCTCGGGCTCCCAGACCACGCCGGCATATTGGCGCGGGCCGATCGGCACGACGACGATCGACCCGGGCTCGACCGTAATGCCTTGCGGCACGCGATAGTCGAGGGGACCGAGCGCGGGATGGAGGACGAGGATGCGGGCGCGCATGCCGCCCTCATATGGGCATTTTCGCGCCGAAGGGAATCCCGTCGGTCGCGCGCTAGTCGCTGTCGCCGATGCTCGCGACGTTGAACGACAGCGTGAAGGTGGCGGCGTGATCCATCTGGTCGCGGCGGCCGTCGCGGCCGAAGCGATATTGATTGAGATACCCGACTTCGCCGCGCAATTTGCCGCCGAGCCCGAACGACAGGCCGGCCGCGTTGCGCATCCGCTCATAGCCGCCGCGCTGGCCCCAGCCGGTGGTGTTTAAGTTGAGGAAATGCTCCTGCGTGGCGAAGAGCTTCAGGCCCTTGTCGTTCAGCGGCGTATCGAAGCCGAGTCGCGGGCGTACCCGCACGCCGATCTCGCCGCCGCTGCTGTTGAACCGCTCCTCCAGCCGCAATCTCCCCGAGAAGCCGCTGCCGAACGGGACCAGCACCATCTGCCGCAGGCGCTCTTCGTTCGGCAGCACCATGCCGCGATTCCAGTCCTCGACATGCCGATAGCCGATCGACAGCTCTATGCCGCCTGCGGTGGTATGGGTGAACAACAGGCCTGCCTCGGCATGCGAGAAGCCCTCGGCGCGATCGCTGAAGCGGCCGATGCCCTCCAGCGTCACTTTCTCGCGATCGCCGATCGTGACGGTGCCGTTGGTCTGCAGCCACAGCTGGCGGTCGACCTGCTGGGCATGGGCCAGGGCCGGCGCGAACAGCAAGGCTGCCGATAGAAAGGGGAGGCGCAACACCATTGGACATCCTCGGAGATGGCGAATCCGGTTCCCGCGGCCCTAGCAACAATATAGCAATAGTGTCACGGTCCTGCCGCATTTTGCCGTGGTTGCTACGTATCCATGGTCCGCTTATGTTCCGCTCTGCCGGCGGAGTCGGCGCAAAGGGGGACTCGCCATGTTGCTGACCGCATTCGCACTCTCGCTCGCTACACAGACGTGCAAATCCTACGACACCGCGCTTCCCGCGCCGCTGAGCGGGTGGAAGCGATCGGGGCGCGGCCTCGACACCGGTCATTCGGTGACGCTCGCTCGCAGCGGCGATTCCATCCGGACCACGGTCCGCATCCGCAAGGCCGGCACCTTCGGGATCGCGCTCGGCGAGCCTGGCTGGATCGATGTTGCGCCGATGCGGGGCAAGCCGCTCGAATCGGTCGCGCACGGGCATGGCCCCGATTGCTCGACGATCCGCAAGATCGTACGGTACAGACTGCGTCCGGGGACCTATCGCGTCACGGTCAACAAGCTTAAGGCGACCCGCGCACGGCTGATGCTGGTGCGCTACTGATTCGCCTGGGGACTGCCATGAAATTCTTCGCCGACACCGCCGACACCGCCGACATCCGCGACCTCGCCGATACCGGGCTTCTCGACGGCGTCACCACCAATCCGTCGCTGATCCACAAGGCGGGGCGCGACTTCCTCGAAGTGGTCGCGGAGATCTGCCAGATCGTCCCCGGCAAGCCGGTATCGGCCGAAGTCGTCGCGCTCGATCACGAAGGCATGATGCGCGAGGCCGAAGTGGTCCGTAAAATCGCCGACAACATCGCCGTCAAGGTGCCGCTGACGATCGACGGGCTCAAGACCTGCAAGGCGCTCACCGACGACGGCACGATGGTCAACGTGACGCTCTGCTTCTCGGCCAACCAGGCGTTGCTCGCCGCCAAGGCCGGCGCGACCTTCGTCTCGCCGTTCGTCGGCCGCCACGACGATAACGGCTTCGACGGGATGCAGCTGATCAGCGACATCCGGCTGATCTACGACAATTACGATTTCTCGACCGAGATCCTCGTCGCCAGCGTGCGCCACCCGATCCATGTGCTCGAGGCCGCGCGGATCGGCGCCGACGTGATGACCGCGCCGCCCGCGGTGATCCGCCAATTGGTCAAGCACCCGCTGACCGACAAGGGGATCGAAGGCTTCCTCGCCGACTGGGCGAAGACCGGGCAGAAGATCGGTTGAGCCTTTTCCCCTCCCTAATAGGGAGGGGTTAGGGGTGGGTAAGAAAAGGCCGGGATCGATGCCCGGCCTTTTCTTTTTTCCATGCAATTCGATGGGCTCGCCTTCGGCTCGCACCCACCCCCAGCCCCTCCCTTGCAGGGAGGGGAGTCCAGGGACCATTGTGTCCAGATGACCGAACCCGCACTGCCTCTGCTCTACGGCCAGCATCTCGCCCGCGACCGGCGGCGTTCGGTGCATACCGTCCGTGCATACGAAGCCACCGCGGTCCGGCTGATCGCGTTCCTCCAGTCGCATTGGGGCGAGGCGGTGACGCGCGACGGACTCGCGCGGATCGGCAATGCGGATATGCGGGCGTACCTCGCGCATCGCCGCAACGACGGCCTGTCCAATGCCTCCGCGGCGCGCGAGCTTTCGGCGGTGCGCGGTTTCCTCAAATTCGCCGTCGGCGACGCGGCCGAGTTGCCGAGATTGCGTGGGCCGCGAGTCAAGAAGGGCGTGCCGCGCCCGATCGCGCCGCACGAGGCAGTGGCATTGGCCGAGACCGTGTCCGAAGAGGCAAGCGAGCCGTGGATCGGCGCACGCGACTGGGCGGTGCTGCTGTTGCTCTATGGCGCGGGCCTGCGCATCGGCGAGGCAGTGGGCCTGACCGGCGCGGTGCTGCCGCTCGGCGCGACGATGCGCGTCACCGGCAAGCGTGCCAAGACCCGCAATGTGCCCTTGCTGCCGCAGGTGCGCGCGGCGATCGAGGCCTATGCCGATCTATGCCCCTATGGCGTGTCGCGCGATGCGCCGTTGTTCCGCGGAGCCAAGGGCGGACCGTTGCCGCCGGGGATGATCCGCAAGGTGGTGCGCGCGGCGCGGACGTCGCTGGGCCTTTCCGAGCGGACGACGCCGCACGCGCTGCGCCACAGCTTCGCCACCCACCTGCTCGGGCGCGGCGCCGATCTGCGCGCGCTGCAGGAGTTGCTCGGCCATGCAAGCCTCAGCTCGACCCAGATCTACACCGCGGTCGATGCCGCGCATCTGCTCGACGTCTATCGCAACGCCCATCCGCGCGCCTAGCGCCTGGCGCGGGGCTTCCAGGTGGCGATGCGCCAGACATAAGCGAGCAGCGCAAGGACGATGATCGCAGTCACGCCCGGCGCGATCCAATGGTCGATCGTCTCGAAATTGGTGCCCAGCCAGAAACCCACGCCGACGAGGATCGTGTTCCACACCAGGCTGCCGGCGGTGGTGTAGGCCACGAATCGCCAGAACGGCATGTGCAGCAGTCCCGCGGGAATCGAGATCACGGTGCGCCCGATCGGCATGAAGCGGAACACGAACACCGTCGCACCGCCCCAGCGATCGAAGAAACTGCGCAGCCGCTCGACATCCTCCCAATCCATCGTCAGCCAGCGGCCCCAGCGATCGACCATCGGCTTGAGCCGCTCATAGCCGTAGCGCCGGCCGATCTCCCACCAGAACAGGTTGCCGACCGCGCAGCCGAGCGTGCCCGCAGCCACGAGGAAGGCGAAGTTCATCTTCCCCTGGCCCGCCGCGATCCCGCCCACGCTCATGATCACTTCGGACGGGACTGGCGGGATCACGTTTTCCAGCACCATCAGCAGGAAAATCCCGAAATAGCCCCAGTCGAGCCAGTCGATCATCGCTTCAGGCCGCGCGTTCGGCGACGCGGCGTTCGATCGCCTGCCAGATCAACGCGGCGGTGTCGCCGCCGTTGAACCGGTCGATCGCGACGATACCCGTCGGGGACGTGACGTTGATTTCGGTCAGCCATTCCCCGCCGATCACGTCGATCCCGACGAACAGGAGACCGCGCTTCTTCAGCTCGGGCCCGAGCGCGGCGCAGATTTGCTTCTCGCGCTCGGTGAGTTCGGTCTTGGCTGCCGATCCGCCGACCGCGAGGTTCGAACGGATCTCGCCTTCGCCGGGGATCCGGTTGATCGCCCCGGCGATCTCGCCGTCGACCAGTACGATGCGCTTGTCGCCCTGCGCCACCGAGGGAAGGAACGCCTGCACCATGTGCGGCTCGCGATATGCGGTGTTGAACACTTCGATCAGCGAGGAGAGGTTGGCACCATCGCTGCCGACCTTGAAGATCGCCTTGCCGCCATTGCCGTGGAGCGGCTTGACGACGATCTCCCCGTGCTTGGCGAGGAACGCCCGTGCCTCGTCGAGGCTGCGCGTCACCAAAGTGGGCGGCATGAACTCGGCATAATCGAGCACGAACACCTTTTCGGGTGCGTTGCGGACGCTGGCGGGGTCGTTCACCACGAGCGTGCGATCGACGATGCGCTCGAGCAGGTGCGTGGCGGTGATGTAGCCGAGGTCGAAGGGCGGGTCCTGCCGCATCAGCACGACATCGGCTTCCGCGCCGAGATCGAGGCTCACCGGATCGTCGAAATGGAAGTGATTGCCCGCGACGCGCTGGACGCTGACCGGATGCGCCTTTGTCCAGACGCGTCCGTCGGAATAATTGAGGTCCTCAGGCGTGTAATGGAACAGCCGGTGGCCGCGCGCCTGCGCCGACAGCATCAACGCGAAGCTCGAATCGCCGGCGATGTTGATCGCATCGAGCGGGTCCATCTGCACGGCAACAACAAGCGACATTCGGCCTCCTTCGGAACCCCTGTAGGTGACTTATTGTACTAAGTCACCCCATCCAGGCGTTCTCGATATGGCGAGGCAGCGCGCGAGGAGCAATGAGGATCACGTCGACGCGAATGTCGTCGCCCGGCCCGGCATAACGCGGCATCAGATACTCCGCCGCCGCGGCGACGCGCGCCAGCCGTCGCTCGTCGATCGCGAAATCGAGCTCTGCGTTGGTCGCGCGGGTCTTCACTTCGACGAAGGCGACGAGATTGCCCTTGCGCACGACGAGGTCGACTTCGCCGGCCGGCGTGCGCACCCGGCGATCGAGGATTCGCCAGCCGCGCAGCCAGAGCCACCAGGCGGCGCGCCTTTCCCCGTCGCGGCCGCGGTTTTCCGCCGCTTTTCGGTCGCTCGTCGCGCGCCGAGGCCGTTTCATCTGCAACTCCTCGCACAAGGGCTTGGCGCCTGTGGATAACTTTGGTTAGTCTCCGCTATTCCGACTCATGAGAGGCGGGTCGCATATCGTCACCGGGGGGTGCCGAGGACTATGGAATCCAACGAACGCTATTACCGGCGCCGGGCCATCCAGGAAATCCTGGCGGCACGCCATGCGATCACTGCGAATGCGAAGGAACGGCGGCGGCTGCTTGCCGAAAGCTATGTCCGTCGCCTTTCGGAACTGACCGGTTCGGACGAGAGCTTCCTGCTCGATGCCAATCCGGCGCGGCTGCAAGAGTTCGCCTAGACCTTGAGCGCCAAAGCGCGGGCGTACAGGGCCTTGCGGTCCAGCCCGAGCCTTTTGGCGACTTCGCCCGCCGCCTTTGCCGGCGGGAGCCGCGTGAGCGCTTCGGCGAGCGCGGTGTCCGCATCCTCCTCGCTGGCAGGCGCCTTTTCCCCCGGCGGCGCGACCACCACTACCATCTCGCCCTTGGGCGGTGCATCGGCATAGCGCGCGGCGAGCTCGGTCAGCGTCCCCGTCACGCACTCCTCGAATCTCTTGGTGATCTCGCGCGCGACCGCGGCTTCGCGATCGCCCAGTCCCTCGGCCAGCGCGGCGAGGCAGGCGGAGAGGCGCGGACCCGATTCGTACAGCACCAAGGTCGCCCGGATCGCGGCGATCTCGGCCACGGCCTCGGCGCGCGCCTGCTGCTTGGCGGGCAGGAAGCCGAGGAACAGGAAGCGATCGGTCGGCAGCCCGGCGAGCGTGAGCGCGGCGATCGCGGCGCACGGGCCCGGGATCGTCGTCACCACATGGCCCGCGGCGCGCGCGTCGCGGACCAGCTTGAAGCCGGGGTCCGAGATCAGCGGCGTGCCCGCGTCGGAGACCAGGGCCACCGCTTCGCTCGCCATTCGAGCGATCAGCCCCGGGCGGACGGCATCGGCATTGTGATCGTGATAGGGCAGCATCTTGCCCTTCGTGCCGAGGTGGCGAAACAGCCCCGCTGTCACACGCGAGTCCTCAACCGCAACCACATCGGCCTTCATCAGTATTTGAGCAGCACGCGGACTGAGGTCGCCGAGATTGCCGATCGGCGTCGCGACGATGTAGAGGCCGGGTGCGAGAACGAGATCATCCATCGGGGAGAGTCATGGCAGACGCCAGAGCAAGTGCGCAACCGGGCCTGTGGAACATGCTGCGCACCGCAGCCATGGGCGCGACATTGTTTCTCGCGGCCTGCGTCAGCGGCCCGCGAACCGCTCCGGAGGCCGAGCGCCCAGCGCCTGCCGAGCGGCCCGCGCCTCCCGTCGTGCGCCCGATCACGCCGGGGCTGCCGCAGGACGTCGAGCGCCACCGCATCGCCTTGCTCGTGCCGCTCACCGGTCCGAATGCCGGCGTCGGGCGGTCGCTCCAGAACGCCACCCAGCTCGCGGTGCTCGACACCAAGAGCGACGCGCTGCGCATCACGACCTACGATACCGGCGCGGTCGGCGGCGCGATCGCCGCGGTGCAGCAGGCGATCGCCGATGGCAACCGGCTGATTCTCGGGCCGCTGCTGGCCGAGGAAGCCCGCGAAGTCGCGCCGATCGCCCGGCGGGCGCACATTCCCGTGCTCAGCTTCTCGAACGACGCCGGCGTCGCGGGCAACGGCACCTTCATCCTCGGCTATGTGCCTAGCCAGTCGATCGAACGGGTGGTGAACTATGCCAAGCGCTCGGGCATCACTGATTTCGCGGGGCTGATCCCGACCGGCCTCTATGGCGAGCGCGCCTCGACTGCGTTGCTCCGCTCGGTCGAGCAGGCCGGCGGCAAGGTGCTCGCGCTCGAAACCTATGACGCGCGCCCGGGCTCGATGGCGAGCGCGATCGCCAAGATCGGCCGCTCGCCCTTCCAGGCAGTCCTGCTCGCGGGAAGCGCCAATGGCGCGGTCTCCGCGGCGCCATTGATCCGCCGCGCCCCGAGCGGCAAGACCGCGCGGCTGCTCGGCACCGAATTGTGGAACACCGATTCGGCGATCGGCTCGCGTGCGGCGCTCAGCGGCGCATGGTTCGCGAGCGTGCCGGACAATTATTATCGCCAATATGCCACCAAATATCGCGCGCGCTTCGGCGCCGCGCCGTATCGCCTGTCGACGCTCGGCTATGACGCGGTGCTGCTGACGGTGCGGATCGCGCGCGATTGGCGCCCCGGCACCGAATTCCCCGAGCGCCGGCTGGTCGAGCCCGAGGGCTTTGCCGGGCTCGACGGCGCGTTCCGCTTCGGCCGCGACGGCGTCGCCGAGCGCGCGCTCGAAGTGCAGGAGATCCGGGGAGGCACGACCGCTACGGTCTCGCCCGCGCCGCCCAACTTCAAGGGCAATTAGGCGATCACCAGCTCGCGCAGGATCGCTTCGAGCACGGGCGTGCCCGCAGCGGTGACGTAGAGCCGCTCGCCGTCCTGAGTGACCAGGCCCTGGTCACTCAGGACGGCGAGCGCGCGCGAATCGAGCGGTGCGGTGCCGCCCGCGAGCGCGGCGACGCGCGGCAAATGCACGCCCTCGGGCAGCCGCAGCCCCATCACCAGCGCCTCGACTGCGCGTTCGTGGGGAGCGAGCGGATCTTCGAGCTGAAGACCGTGGCCGTTGCGCGTCACTGCGGCCATCCAGTTCTCGGGCTTCTTGTGCCGCATCGTCGCGAGCCCGCCGCGCCGGCCATGCGCACCGGGCCCGACCCCGGCATAGTCGCCATAGCGCCAATAGGTCAGGTTGTGCCGGCTCTCCGCGCCTGGCCGGGCATGGTTGGAGATCTCGTATGCGGGCAGGCCGGCGGCGGCGGTGATGTCGCGCGTCGCCTCGAACAGATCGGCGGCCGCATCGGGATCATAAGCGGCGAGCTGGCCCTTCTCGTACATGGTCGCAAAGCGCGTACCGGGCTCGATGGTGAGCTGGTAGAGCGAGAGATGCTCGGTACCGAAGCCGATCGCGCGGCGGAGCTCGGTTTCCCAGGCGGTGAGATCCTGATCGGGGCGCGCATAGATCAGATCGAAACTGACCCGGTCGAACACCGCCTGCGCAGTCTCCAGCGCGGCGAGGCCTTCGTTCACGCCGTGCGCCCGGCCGAGGAAGCGCAGCGCGTCGTCGTCGAGCGCCTGCAGCCCCAGCGAGACGCGGTTGACTCCCGCGCCGGCGAGATCGGCGAACCGCGCGGCTTCGACCGAGGAGGGATTCGCCTCCAGCGTGATCTCGATACCGGATTCGAAGCCCCAATGCCGCTCCGCCGCCTCAATCACCGCCGCGACGGTCTCGGGCGGCATCAGCGACGGGGTGCCGCCGCCGAAGAAGATCGACCCCAGCCTGCGCCCCGGCAGCGCCGCCGACTCATGCGCGAGATCGGCGAGCATCGCGCCGCGCCACGCCTCCTGGTCGACACTCTCGCGGACATGGCTGTTGAAGTCGCAATAGGGGCATTTCGACACGCAGAACGGCCAATGCACGTAGAGTGCGAGCGGGGATGTGTCGTTGGTCATGCGCTTAGGGGGCTGGAGCGGGTAACGGGAATCGAACCCGTGTATTCAGCTTGGAAGGCTGCTGCACTACCATTGTGCTATACCCGCGAGCCGAGGGGGCGACTGCCACAGTCCGCGGCTATTGGTCAACCTTCTCGCGCACCACGACCATCTTGCCGAAGCCCGAGGCCTTGCCCGGCTCGGCCTCGACCAGCACCACCAGCGATCGCTCGCCCTGCCCGGCGGGCAAGGCCACGTCGAGCGGTGCAGGCGCGGGATCGCGCTTCTCGGCGATCTTCTTGCCGTCCAGCCAGATCTCTGCGCTGCCGGCGAGTTCGGTGAAGGTCAGCACGCCGCCGCGCCGGCGGACGCTTGCCGGCGGCGTGAAATTCATCTGGTAGCCGTTCCAGCGCCCGGCCTCCGACGGCCCTTCGAGCCGGCCGGAACGACCGCGCGCGGTGGCGTAGCGATCGTCGGAGCCGATCTTGGCATTGGGATCGGGCCGGGTCGTCGTGAACGGCGCCCGCGCCCAGAAGCTCAGCAGCATTTCGGGCCGGGTATTGGCGACCTGCGCGCGCGGCGCGGCGGCGATCCGGTCGACGGTCAGTGTGGCGGGCTTGAGCCCCGGCGCAGTGGCGCGCAGCACCAGCTTGCCGCGCCCGGCGGCGACGCGGACGATCACCTGCGCGAGGCCGTTGAACAATCTTCTCGCGCTGCCCTTTTCGGGATCGTGATCATTGGGGTTGCCGTTGCCGAGCCCGATGATCTCGCCGCCTTCGATGGTGAAGCTGGCGGGAAGATTGGCGAGCGGTACGTGCCGCCCGCGCGAATCGACCGCATCGACGGTGATCGGCTGAGCATCCTCGCCGTCGCCCGCCATCACGCGCCGATCGGGTGTGAGCCGCAGCTTTACGGGTGCGCCGACGGTCTCGATCACTGCGCGCGAGACTTCGCGGCCGCCGCGATAGCCGATCGCCTCGAGCTTGCCGGGCGCATAGGGCACCTGAAATTCGGGTTGCTTGAGTCGGTCCACAACCGCCTCGCCGACCTTCTCGCCGTTGAGCAGCAGCGTGACGCGTTCGGCATTGGTGAGCGCCACCACCCGGATCGGCTGGCCCTCCTTGCCCGACCAGTTCCAGTGTGGCTGGAGCGCGAGCACGGGCGTATCGTCGATCCATTGCGCGCGGTGCTGGTGGAAAGCGAGCTTGGGGAAGCCGCAAATGTCCATGATCCCGAAGAAGCTCGACGTGGACGGCCATTCGAACGGCGTCGGCTCGCCATGATAATCGAACCCGGTCCAGACGAACCCGCCGGCGACGAACGGGCGCTCGGCGATCGCCTTCCACGCGGCGTTGTGCGTGGCACCCCACGGCGCGCCCTCGTCGTCATAGCTGGTCATGATGTTACGGGTCTTGTCGGTCGCCCATTCGCCGCGTGTCGAGAAGGCACTGGTGTCCTCAGAGCTGGTCAGCGGCTTGTCGGGGAAGGCGGCGTGGTATTTGTCATATTGCGGGATCTGATAGTTGAACCCGACGACGTCGACCGCCTGGCTGACGTTCGAGGGCGTGAACATGCCGTCGTTCATCGCCGCGGTGACCGGGCGGCTGTCATCCAGCGCCTTCACCGTCGCGGCCATGCGACGGACCATCTCATAGCCCTGCGGGCTACCCTGCATCGGCTCCTCGTTGAACACCGACCACATGAAGACGGAGGGCCGGTTGCGGTCGCGCCGCACCAGCCATTCGAGCTGCGCCATGTAATCGGGGCTCGGATTGAACTGGCGGTTCTCGTTCATCACCAGCAGGCCATGGCGGTCGCAGGCGTCGAGCAGTTCGGTGGGCGGCGCATTGTGCGACACGCGGATCGCGTTCGAGCCGAGCGCCTTCAGTCGCCGCACGCGCCAATCCCACAGCGAGTCGGGGATGGCGGTGCCGACGCCGGCATGATCCTGGTGGTTGCAGGTGCCCTTGATCTTGAGCGGCTGGCCATTGAGATGGAAGCCGGTCCGGCTGTCGAAATCGAGCCAGCGGAAGCCGATGTTGATGCGGCGCTCGTCCAGCACCGTCTCGCCGTCGAGAATCCGCACTATCAGCGGATAGAGTGTCGGCGAATCTGGCGACCAAGGCTTCGGATCGGTAGGACTCAGCGAAAGGCTTGCCTCGATTGGCTGGAGAGGGTCGACTTCGATCTCGGCGACGGCGGCGGCGATGAATGTACGGGCGGGATCCGCCAGCGACGCATTGACCCTCACTTTTCGGGCCGCGGTCGCAATGTTGTTGAGCGTCACCGTGACCGGGACGCTCCAGCTTCCGTCCGCCGCTCGGCGCGGATCGCAGTGCACGCCGTCGGTGACGATGTGGACCGGCTCGCGCACCGCCAGCCAGACATGGCGATAGATGCCGGCGCCTTCGTACCACCAGCCTTCCATCGGCTCGGCATCGACTCGTATGGCAATCGTGTTGAGCTCGTCACCGAAGCGCGCATAGGGCGTCAGATCGACATGAATGCCGTTAAAACCGCTCCAGTTGCGGTCGACGATCGTGCCGTTGATCCAGATCGTGGCGTTGGTGGCGATCGCTCCGAAGTCGATCTCGAGGAACTTGCCCTTCAGCGCGGGATCGAGCCGGATCGTGCGACGGTACCAGCCGATTCCCCGGCGACGATAGCCTTGCGAGACATTGGCCTGGGGATCGACAGCGCTCTCGATCGCCCAATCGTGCGGCAAGGTGACTTCGCGCCAGTCGCTGTCGTCGAAGGTCATCGCCGCGGCGCCATGCGCGGCACCGGCCTTGGCGTTTTCGTAGGTCGCTTGATGGCCCTTGATCTCGGGCATGGGCACGTCGCCGAGATGGAACCGCCAGCCGCGATCGAGCAGCAGCCGGCCCGGCTCCTCGGGAATCGGGCGCGGATCGAGCCCATCGCGCGGCGCCGGCATCGGCAAGTCGCTACCGTTATAGGTGTCCACTGCCTTCGCACGGGCGGGGAGGGCAGGTAGCGCGGTAGCCAGCGCCGTTGTTGCCAGAAACGCCCGCCGATCCATGCCTTTTTCCTTATTTGTCGAGCCGCATCGTGATCGGCCTTGTGCGGTCGACCGACAGGATTCCATCTTTTTCTTCGAGCTCGGCGACCTGCAGCACGGTGCGGCGGCCCCAATTGGAATCCTTCGCCGCCTCGGGCTCTCCCGATTGGTGGACGAAGTAGACGAGATATGCCCGATCGCCAGCGACGATCACATCCGGATGCTGTGCCTTGGCGCGGTCGGTCGGGCGCGTGCCGGGCTCGCCTGCCAAGTGTCCGGCCTGCGCGGTCCAATGCTCGCCGTCGCTCGAATGCTGGACCAGCAGGCCCTTCCACGCGTCGCTGATCAACCACCAGCGGCCATGCCAGCGAAATGCTTTGGGGCCTTCGCCGGGCGTCGTCACTGCGGTGCCGCGTACCGTCCAGGTTTTCAGGTCGGCGCTGTCCGCCCAGCGGATCGCCTTGCCCATCCGCTCGTCGTTGAACCACAGCCGATAGCCGCCCTGCGGCAGCGCCAGCACGCTCGCATCGATGATCCGGTCCGAGCCGAGTTCGACACGCTCGCCGCAGTCCCAGCGCTTCAGGTCGGTGCTGGTCAGGTGGACGAGGAAGCGCGGCGCGTTCCAGTCCTTGAACACGCCCGGCACCACGGTGACCCACATATGCCATTCGTCGCCGAAGCGCTGGACCTCGGGTGCCCAGAGCGTCGCGCCGGTGCAACGCGCGGGAATTGCCGCAGTACCCGAATAGCGCCATTTCGCGCCATCCTTTGATCGCGCGACGCCGATCGCGGTGCCGTGGACCCAACTGACGTCCTTGGGATCGGCGAGCTCCAGGTCGGCGCGACGATTGGTGTAGAACATCACCCATTCGCCGGTCTTGGGATCGTGGACGGTCGACGGGTCCGCCGCGCCGTCATGCACCGGATCGCGGAACAGCGGCACGGACGCGACGGGATCGGCCGACGGCAGCAGCAGCGCCAGTGCGGCGAGCATCAGCGGCTCCCGGAGACGGAGTTCTTGCCCCAGAGCTGATCGTATTTCCAGCCAGTCAGATTCTCGACGACCGCGCGTGCCTCGGGCGAGGTGGGGTCGGTGCCCCCGGCCCGCAAATGGTCGATCTCGGCCATCAGCACGTCATGGGTCTGCGCATTGAGACGGAAGCGCCACGAGGCGATCAGGCCGGCGAGCATGACCAGGATCGGCCCGAGGATCAGCAGCCAAGTAATGGTGGCGATCGCCTGCGGGGTCTGTTGCACTGCTTCGGCAGGCCCGCCCTTCGGCGAGACATAGCCACCGAGGTCGATGATCCAGCCGGTGCAGATGATCGCCGCCGACTGGGCGAGCTTGCGCACCAGCGTCATCACGCCGGCGAAAATGCCCTCACGGCGCTGGGCCGTGACCGCCTCGTCCACGTCGGGCAGGTAGTTATAGACCGACCAGGGCACGAAATTCAGGGTGCCGCGGCCGAGTCCGGCGAGCAGGATCGGCACGAACAGCCAGAAGATCAGCACCGGACTGAATCCCGCGGACGCCGGGTTGAGCGCCGAAAGCATGTTGCCGTGGAGGGCGCCCAGGTCCGCGACGAAGCCGGCCGGCCTGAGAAAATAGAAAGCGAGGAACAGCAGCAGCCCGCTGCCGAAGAAACTGATGGCGATGCGGTAGGCGATCACGGGCCCGGTGCGGATGACGATATTGATGGCGATCATCACCGAGACGAGCTGCGCCACATACATGATCGTCAGCAGCTGCGAGATGATCAGCGTCGCACCCATCATCACCGTGACGACGAAGATCGGAAAGGCCGTGTTGAAGATATCCTGCGAGATGTAGCCGCCGAGATAGATCGACAGATGCTGGCGGAAGGCGCGGATGCGAAGCGTCGAGAACAGATCGCGGAACATCACGACGGGAATCAGCAGCGCGGTCTTCAGGTCGAGCGGCGCGGACTGCACCTCCTTCTCGGCTTCGGTATAGGGGCGTTCCCAGGTGAAGATCACCACCAGCAGCACGACCAGGCTGAAGATTGCGCCGAATATCGCACCCATGATCAGGAAGGTGCTGGGCGAATCCTTGCCCCCCAGGCTGCTGATGATCAGCGTCGGCAGATAGGATGCGAGAATGGCGGAGCTTTGCGCGACGATCATCCGCGCGCCCGCGAACTTCGCCTTTTTCCGATAGTCGTTGGTCATCTCCGCGGCGAGCGTCTCCCATGGGATGAGGAACATCGTGTAGACGAACTCGAAGAAGATGAATGTCAGCAGATAATAAGTGAAGCTGTGCCCGGCGACGAAGATCAGCGCGAAGCTGGGCAGCAGCGGAATGGTGGCGATCAGGAAGACCTTGCGCCGCCCGATGCGCCGGCCGATCCAGCTGTGCCGCAGATTGTCGGACACGTAGCCGATCAGCGGGCAGGTGATCGCCTCGAGCAGCCGCGGCAGGCCGAGGATCAGCCCCGCCTCCGCGGCGGACAGGTTACAGAAGGTGGTGAAGAAATATAACAGCCAGCCGGTGACGACCGCCTGCGCGCCTGCCCCCAGCATGTCGCCGGAGCCCCAGCCCCAATAATTGTACCAGCGCGGCTGACGGTGCGCAGATACGGTTGGCGCCGAGGCGCTGCTGGCCATGCGGGACTTCCTCTCCGGGTTGGGCCGCCGGGATTGCGGCAAACTGCCGATACCGGTTCTTTACTCCATATTCTGAACCGCTATCATGATATGTGGAACGACATCAAGTCGGCGGGAGAGTAGAGGATGCGGCTGGGACGCACGATTTGCCAGAGCCTTGCGGCTGCATCGCTGGTGCTGGCGGAAACGGCGGCGGCGGATCCCGCCGCCGAGTGGGTCGATCCGCTCACCGGGCACAAGGTGGTGCGTATCAGCCGCGAGCCGGGCAGCGCCGCGCTCTATTTCCACCAGAACAGCTATACGCCGCGGGGCGACAAGATGGTGATCTCGGTGCCGGGCGGGATCTCGGTGGTCGATCTCAAGACCTGGGCCGTCACGCCTTTGCTCAAGGAAGAGGACATTGTCCTGCTGTTCACTGGCCGCAAGACGCGGACGGCCTATTACCAGAAGCGCGGCGCTCCGGGTGCGCCCTCGACGATCTTCGGGGTGGACATCGATACGGCCAAGGTGCGGAAAATTGCCGATGTGGATCGCGGCTTCATCGGGTCGATCAATGCCGACGAGACCTTGTTGCTCGGACAATGGGCCGAGAACGACCGGCCGCTCCAGCCGGGGGCGAAGCCCGCCGACAACAGCAAGTTCGGCCAGGCGCAATATGCCGCGAACTGGCCCGACGGCCGCCCGATGACTTATGCCGAGGCCAAGGAAGTGCGGCTCAACGAGCGGCTCGAGGCCAAAATCCCGATGGAAATCTTCACCATCGACGTGAAGACGGGCGCGCGGAAAGTGGTCACCGCGTCGACCGACTGGCTCAACCATATCCAGTTCTCGCCGACCGACCCGCAGCAGATCATGTATTGCCACGAGGGCCCGTGGCACAAGGTCGACCGGATCTGGACGATCCGCGCCGACGGCAGCGGCAAACGCCTCGTCCACAGCCGCACGATGAACATGGAGATCGCCGGGCACGAGTTCTTCTCGCCCGACGGCAAGACGATCTGGTACGATCTCCAGACCCCGCGCGGGCAGGTGTTCTGGCTCGCCGGCTATGATCTCGCGACGGGCAGGCGCCGTTGGTACAATGTCGAGCGGAATGAATGGTCGGTGCACTATAACCAGTCGCCCGATCTGAAGCTTTTCTCGGGCGACGGCGGCGACGGCGAGATGGTCGCGCACGCGCCCGACGGGAAATACCTCTATCTGTTCCATCCGAAAGACATTCCGGATGTCGCCGGCATTCACGCGCCGGGCGCCGAGAACCTGATCGCGCCGGGCACCTTCGACGCCGAGAAGCTGGTCGACATGCGCAAGCAGGATTACCGGCTCGAGCCCAACATGACCTTCACTCCCGACGGCAAATGGATCGTCTTCCGCGGCAATTTCGAAGGCGCGAACCACGTCTATGCGGTGGAGCTGGCGAAGGCGAAGTAGCGAGGCCGATCGTCACCCCGGCCTTGTGCCGGGGTCCACGAAGCCGCGGCGGAGAAGCTGGAGCGGCTTGTCCGTGACTTGCCTCCCGGTGGACCCCGGGACAAGTCCGGTGTGACGGAAGGGGTTAGCGGTCGGCCGGCACGAAGCGCACCGCCTCGATCAGCACGCCGCCGCTCTCCGCCAGTAACTCGAAGCGATGGCGTCCGCTTTCAATCACCGCCGGCACGTCCACCGAAATCCGGTTGTCGAGCACCGCCTGCGCCCAGGCGGCATTCCCGGTCTCGCGCGGTATCGAAAGCGGCCAGTCACGGCCGTCGATGCGCAAGATCAGCTGCAACGGCGCACCGTCGGCATCGGCATAGGTCGGAATCAGATCCACGATCACCTGCCAGCGACCCTCCGGAAGTTCACGCACCACCGTGCCCCGCACGGGGCCATCCATGCGCGAGCCCAGCACGAACCCCCCGCGGCCGAGGTCGGGCACCGGCCGCCAATTCCCCGCCGCACTTTCAAGATCGAGCCCGACATCGAGTTTCGCGACCGGTTCGACCAGCGCGGGCACCGCCGGAGCGCCGCCGGGCGCGGGCAGCACCGGTGGCGTCAGGCGGAAGCTCTTCCACTGGCCATCCGCGGGCTCGACCGCAATGAAGCCCCGCCATTTGCCGTCGGCGAGCTGGCCATAGGCCTCGGTCAGTTCGGCGATACGCGCGTCCGCCGCGCGGGCCTCGGTGCCGCGGCTCAGCGCGCGGGAGAGGTCCACGTCGCGCAGCCGATCCTGTGCCTCGGCGGCGAAGAAGCGGCGATTGGCCTCTGCCGCGGCTTCCACCGGATAGCCGAGCAGTTCGAAGAATGCCGCGCGGCGTTCTTCGGGGATCCGTCCGGCGATCGCGCGGACCCGCGCGATATTGCGATCGAACGCGGCGAGCCGGGCATCGGCCTCTCCGATCGAATACGGGCTCTGGCGCGCTTTCTGCCCGGGCAGATACCATTGGAGATGCTCGGGGCGCCGCTCGAAATTGAGCCGGTGATGCCCGGCGAGCACGGCGGCTATCGCGTCATCTTCGCCTGGCGCAATGTTCTCGCGCGCCCAGCGCCGAATCCAACCGTCCACACCGAGCGCGCGCGTCCCCGGCACGTCCCATGCGAGCGACAGGAAATAATCGGTGGCGAGTTCGGCGGGCTTGATGTCGCCGACATTGGCGATCCACATGCGCTGCGCGCCGAGATCATAGGCGCGGCCCATCTCCTCGGCGATCAGGGCGGGCGGCGTGGTCGACAGCCACAGATAGGAGAGCGGCGCGCCGAGATAGGAGAGGTGGTAATAGATGCCCGCGCCGCCGCTGCGCTTGCGCTCGCCGGGCGTGGGGAAGCGGCGGATATAGCCGAAATTGTCGTCGGGCCACATCAAGGTGACGTCGTCGGGCACCGCCAGCCCGGCGCGGTAGATATCGAGCACTTCCTTGTACGGCGTGAACACCTGTGGGACGTGCTCGACCTGCGGCGACACATGCCGGGCGATCATCGCGCGCTGGTCGGCGATGATGCTTTCGAGGAAGCGCTTCCGCGTCGGCATGTCCGACGCGCCCTGCATCCCGCTGTCGTGGATGCCGCGCATGCCGAGCGTCCAGATGCTCTCATATGCGCCGTTGGTGCGGGCACGTTCCTCCCAATAGGTGCGGACGCCGTCGGGGTTCTTGCCGTAATCATAATCGTGCGGATCGGCGGTCCATTCGCCGACATTGTTGCGCAGCATCGGCTCGGCATGGGACGAGCCCATCACCAGGGCATAGCGATCGGCGAGCTTGGCATTCTCAGGCGTAGCGTTGAAGGCGGGCGAGATCTTGTGCATCGCCGGCCACAAGGTGTTGGCCTTCAGCCGCAGCAGCAGTTCGAACACCTTGGCATAGGTCTTCGGCCCCATGCCGTGCCCGCCCTCGAAGTTGGTGGCCGACCAGGGGGTGAGCCCCCAATCCTCGTCGTTGAGGAAGATGCCGCGATATTTGACCGAGGGCGGCCCGAAACGGTGCGTGCCCGGGTGGACATGCAGCGCCGGCTGCTTGAGCGGCGTGACGTCGGCCCACCAATGCCAGGGCGATACGCCGATCGCACGGCTGAGCTCGTAGATGCCGTAAGCGGTCCCGCGCCGGTCGCTCCCGGCAATGACGAGCGCGCGGGCCACGCCGGGCGCGGGGCGCTCGACCGTGGCGATGACGAAGCTTTCCCACGCTCCCTTGAGCCCCTTGGCATCGAGCTTGCCGCTTGCGATCAGCTTGTCGATCGTGGGATTCTTGCCGATCGTGCCGGCCCAGATCGGATCGCCGCCCGCGCTCTTGCCGGTGACGCTTTCGAGGTCGCTGCGCAGATCCTCGGCGGCGATGGCGACGACCGCATGGTCGCCCTCGGCGGTGGCGACGCGCGCGCCGGCGAGGTTCACTCCCGCCGCGTCCGGCCGCGCATCGATCCAGTCGGCAAGCTGCGCGCGCGCGGGGAGGGGGGCGAGGAGAAGGCAGAGGGCCAGGACGAAGCGCCGGAGCGCGCCGGCTCTGCCCATACCATCGTCACCCCGGACTTGTTCCGGGGTCCACTCAGCCTCATCGGCTGCCATAAAGCCTCTCGTCCAGCCCTTGTCTCCCGGTGGACGCCGGAACAAGTCCGAGGTGACGGAGGACTTTTTGAGCGCGGAGGTTGATCTGCGGGCAGCGAGCCAGAAGAGCAGCGCCGCCCGCTGCATCAGATGTACGTCCGCAGGAACTCGCCCAGCGCGCAGATCGCGAGGCTCTGGCCATAGGGCATCGAGGTCAGGCGGATGTCCTTGTAGAATTGCAGCGTGTCGCCCATCGCCGTGCCGAAGCTGACCTGCTGGAGCTCGCCCGTCGCGTCGATATTGGCGAGCACACCCTTCACGGCCTTGATCCCGACCTGCTCGTAGTGGCGCGGCAGATAGCCCTTCCGCACGCCCTTCAGGATGCCATACGCGAAGCCAGCAGTGGCCGAAGCCTCGAGGTACGAAGTCGGATCCATCACCAGCGTGTGCCACAGCCCGCTCGCGTCCTGCGTCTCGGCCAGCGTCTTCACCTGCGCGGCGAGCGTGTCGATCAGGAACGCGCGGAAGGCGTCGCCCTCGGGCAAATCAAGGATCTCGATAATCTCGGGAATCGCGATCGTCACCCAGCAATTGCCGCGCGCCCACAGCGCCTCGGCGAAATTGTGCCGTCCGTTGAAGTCCCAGCCGTGGAACCAGAGGCCGGTCTTCTTGTCGAAGAGATATTTGATGTGGACGAGGAACTGGCGCTTCGCCTCCTCGACATAATGCGGCCGACCCAGCAGCAGCCCGATCTTGGCGAGCGGCAGCACCGACATCATGAGCGTGTCGTCCCACATCTCGCCGGGATTCTCGTCGTTATAGACGATGTGCTGGAAGCCGGCTTCCTCGGTCTTGGGCAGGCCGTCGGGCGCCATCAGCCATTCGGCCCAGGTGTCGAGATAGGGGATGTAGCGCGGATCGGGCTCGTGCTCGTACAGGTAAGCGAGCGTGATGAACGGGGCCATCGTGTTGATGTTCTTGGTCGGCGTGCCCTCGGCGAAGCGGTCCTCGAACCATTGCTTGATGATGTGGAGCGCCTTGTCGTCGCCGGTCTGCTCGTAATAGCGCCACATGCCGAACAGGCCGACGCCGTGGGTCCATTCCCAGCCGGCCCAGCCCTTGGTGTCGATGATCCGGCCGTCCTCGAGATGGAGCAGGAACTCGCCGGTCTCGTCCTTGATATTGACGAGATTGTCCATCAACAGATCGATCTTCGACGTGATCTCGCTGCGCGGAACGTCGTGCGTGAGGGCGGTCACTTAATATCTCCTGGTTTCGGTAAGTTCGCGGGTCATTTGCTGACCCCATAGTCCTTCGCCATCTTTTGGTAGAGGCGAATGAAGGTCGGATCGGCGTCGTAGCGCCCGCCATGATCGCGCGGTTTGCGCGGTGCCGGCGGGGCGGGGGCGGCGCCCGGCGCCTCGGCGCCGTTGATGCCCTGCGAGAGCAGGTTCGGCCGCGGCCCCTCGCCGGCGCTGACACCGTCTTTCAGGAAGATCGCTTCCTGATGCCGCGTCGGCTCCCAGATATAGCTGCCCCAGCCGTTGGCATGCGCGTGGACGAGGTCGTTCACATAGCGTTTGCGCGACGAATATTCGATCGCGAAGAAGCCTTTGTCGGGGTAGCTTTTGCCGAATTCGGCGAAGGTCCGCGCCCAATCGCCTTCGGCGGCCTGCTGGTAGCAGGAGAAGCCGAGCGCATCGAAATCCACGCCGCGCGCGATCAGATTGTCGGTCCAGTGCCGGACGATCGGCCAGTGCCTGCCGAGATGATTGTGGAGCGCCAGCGGCACCCCGGGCAGCGTATCGCGTGTCGCCGAAACGGCGGCCTTGAGCAGCGCCGCGAACCGGTCATAGCCGCCCGCGCCCGTCACGCTCATGTGCACGGCATCGGTCTGCGGATTGCCGGTCGGGATGGTCAGCGGCACGCGGCCCTCTGGCCAGAGCATGCCGAAGGTCGTCTCGTTGCCCAGAATCGCGAGATCGGGCGCAGCACCGGCGGCCTTGAGTGCGGCGAAGGTGTCGACGGTGTAGCGATGGACGGTCTCGACGAGCTTCGCGAAAGGCAGGTCCGCCCATGCCGCGGGCTTGTTCTGATGCTGCGGATCGGCCCAGGTGTCCGAATAATGGAGCGTGGTCGAAAGATGGAAGCCGGCAGCCTTGATCCGCCGGGAAAAGTCGATGATCTGCTCGATCCCGCACCACGGCCCGCCCGGCTTGCCCTTCGAATAGCCGTTCTCGGGATTGACGAAGAGGCGGAGTTTGAGCGCATTGAAGCCGGCGTCGCGAAAGATCGCGAGCGGGTCTTTCCGGACGCCGTCCTGGTAATAGGTCGCGCCCGCGGCCTCGTCCTCGGGCACCCAGGAGATGTCGGCGCCGATGAGAAAGGGCCAGGGCCGGGCGCCGGATCTGGCGCGCGCCGGCGCGGCAAGGCCCGCGAGGCCCAGCGCGCCTGCGCCGATCGTCTGGCGGCGCGTTATCACTTCAGCTCGGCCGGGGCCGCGGGAGCGGTCACCATCCGCACCGGCAGCCCGCCTTTCACATTGCGCAGCGTGACGAGCTTGACCGCCTCGAGCGCGTTGCCGGGCGCGCCGTCGGAGGTCACCGCGAGCGCGATGTGGTTGCGGCCGCGATGGTTGAGGATGCCCTCGGGGATCGGGAAGACACGCTGCGGGCCGACATGCGCGATGAACTGGCCCATGTTCCAGCCATTGACGAAGATCAGCACGCGATAAGCGACGGGCGAGCGCGGCTTGCTCGTGTCGCCGAAAGCGAGGCCGATCGTCGCGTCCTGCCCCTTGGGCACGGCGAGGTCGAAGCTGGTGCGGTACCAGCTGGTGCCAGGAGTCGCCTGTGCGGTGGGAACGGCGGCGGACTTCCAGCTACGGTCGTCGAAGCCGGGGAGGTACCAGCCGCGGCGTTCGCCATCGAGGCCGCCATTGTTGGCGACGCCGCGCACCGGATCGGCAAGGTCCTCACCGCGCCCGTTGATCTTCCACGCGATCGGTACCGCGAAGCTCGGCCCGGCGACGGGCTCGATCGAGGCCGAGACGAGACCGCGCGCTTCCTTGTGGAAATCGTCGGCGTCGAGGTCCCAATTATGGCCGTTGTTGCGCACCATTACCGACAGCACGTGCTCGCCCGGCACGCGTGCGGCGTCGGGAAGCAGGAAGCCCGGCGCACCGGTGGTGATCGGGCGCGGCAGGCCGGCGGGGATCTCGTCCTGCCCGATCAGCTTGCCGTCGAGGAAGACCTGCAGCAGCCCCGCGCCGCCGGCGCCGTAATGGAGCTTGAGCCGTTCGGCATCGGGCGTGCCGGTGAAGCGGCCGCGATACCAGACATCGCCTTCGTGGAAGCCATAGGCGTCCATCAGCATGTTGGGCTGGCCATCGGCGCGCGCGGTGATGCTGGCATAAGCGCGGTTGTCGATCTTTTGCCAGTCGCGATCGTCGAAGCCGGGATCGGCCTCGGGCGAGCCGGCGGCGACGCGCCAGTCAGTGAGCGCGGGGAGCGGGAAGTCGATCGGCGCGGCGAGCGATGCGGTTGCCGTGACACTGCCCGATTGCGTGCGCGTCGTGGCGATCCTCGCGCCGTTCCACGTTGCGCTGCGGATGCTGCCGGATGCCCAGATTTCGAGCGGAGTGGTTTCCTTTGTGTCGCCGATGAGCGCGAGCATGCCCTTGGCAGCCTTGGCGCTGCGTACCAGCGCGGGTCCGCGAACCAGCGTATCGCCGGCATGCCAGAACTTCGCGCCTTCGGCCTCGTCGCCGATGAGGAGCAGGAGGTCGGGACGCCCGCCGCCGCTGATCCGGATGCGGGTGAGGCCGCGATGCGCGTAGCTGAGCTTGAGATCGCCTTTGGTGTCGAAGGTCGACGTCGCGCCGCCTTCGAGGACGGTGACCTTCGGTTCGCTGGAATAGCGCAGCACGGTCTCGCCGGCTTCGCCTTCGCGGCCGTAGAGCAATGCGATGTCGCGGCCGTCCTGCTTGAGGATCGTTTGCAACTCGGAGGTCGAATAGACGAGGCGCTGGCCGCCGAGATTGACTCCCGCGACCAGCCATTTCGCGTCGAATCCGTCGAGCTGCATCGGCAGCGTGTAGCGGCCGTCGGGCAGGTCGGCGGTGAAAGTGAAGCGGTCGCTGGTCTGACCGTTCGACGGCTTGTGCGTGACGAGCAGGAAGCGTGCGTCGGTCTCCGGGCTCTTGTTGTGATAGACCTGCACCTTGTCCGACGAGATCTGTACCGGGCCCGCAGGCACCATCCCGGCGAGATCGGGCACCGCCGCTATCAGGCCGCCGAGTTGCTTGAGCTCTTCGGCCTTGGGCCGCACCTCGCGCGTCTCGGACAGCGCCGAGCCGTAATCATAGCTGGTGAACACCACCGGCGCGGGGAGCCAGCCCCAGCTGGTCCCGCCAAAGCCCATGTAGAAGCTCTGGATCGAGATGCCGTTGGCGAGGTTGGTGCCGTAGAAGACGCGCTGGAAGCGGCGCCCACGCTGGATCGCGTTGCATTCATAGCCGCCGTTCGAGCCCCAATAATCGAACCAGCCGCCACCGAACTCCGCGAGGAAGCCCGGCGTATTGGGTGATGCCGAGGCGCCGCCTTTCGCCCCGCCCGGGCCGTAATAGCCCCAATCGGGCGCCGCCGAGCCCCGCGTCGGCTTGCCGTTCACGGTGCAGGTGCCGCCCGGATAGCCGTCGAACGCGTACATGTCGTTGGGGCCGGGGACGGTCTTTTCGACCTTGCTGTCCTCGGGCACCCAATAGCCGTTGCGGCCCTGGTCGTTGTGGAACAGCGGCACCGTGATGCCGTCGGCGCGTGCCTTGGCGTAGAGGTGATCCATGTAGCGGCGCTGTGCCGGTGTGGTCAGCGCCAGCTCGTTCTCGATCTGGTGGAGGATGACGTTGCCGCGATGGCCTTTGCCGTCGCCGTTGATCTGGTGGCGCGCGATGATCGCGTTGACCCGGGTCAGCCACTCGTCCGATGCGGCGAGATATTCGGGATCGTCGGTACGCGCGCGGCCGCGCTGGTTGACCAGCCATCCGGGGAAACCGCCGCGGGTGAGCTCGGCATTCACATAGGGGCCGGCGCGCGTGATGACCCAAAGGCCTTCCTCCTCGGCCATGGTCAGCAGCCGGTCGATGTCGCGGATGCCGCTGAAATCGTAGACGCCCTTTTTCGGGCTGTGGAAGCCCCAGTCGAAATAGAACGCGACGGTGTTGAACCCGCTCGCCTTCATCTTCTGCAGCACGTCGCGCCACAGATCGGGCGAGGGCAGGCGGAAGGCGTGCATCTCGCTCGACCAGATGATCGTGCGCTTGCCGTCGATCATCAGCGAACGCGCGTCGTACGAGACGCGGCCGAAGGTCTTCACCGGCGCGTGGAAATTGGCGGTCTGCCTCGCTTCCTGTGCGGTGGCGGGGAGCGCGAGCAGCGACGCGGCGGCGAGAAGGGCTGCGCAGATCCACGCGCCTCCGTTCGCCCTGAGCTTGTCGAAGGGCGCCTTGCCGCTGGCGGTTGGCTTAGTGGAGAGGCGTGCTTCGACAAGCTCAGCACGAACCGATTTTTGGCGAGCGCGGATCATGGCAGGTGGAACACAGGCTTGAGCGCCCATTCCCTCGGTTTGTTGTCCGGTTCGACTTCCATCAGCGGAGCCATGTAATCCCACCATTTCCGCATCACCGGATGCTCGGGGAGCGCTTCGCGGCTGTTATCTTCCGTGAGCTTGAGCACTGCGAACAGGGCATTGGTCTCCTCATCGAGGAAGATCGAATAGTCGCGGATCCCGCTATGATGGAGCAGTTCCGCCAGTTCGGGCCAGATCGCGTCGTGGCGCGCCTTATATTCGTCGACGACGCCGGGCTTCAGCTGCATCTTGAATGCGTGAATGGTCGTCATGCCCTCTCCTGAAGCCCATTATGTGGGACTTAACTGCAGTATATGGATAGTCGAGTAGAGACGCGGCGTCAAACCTGGTCCGGCCAATATTGTGCGTCCTCGGCTCGCGCCACGGTGTCGTCGAGCAGGATTGACGGGCGCGGATCGCCGCCGTCGCGCGACAGGCGCAAGTGCTTGACCTCCAGCCCCGTCACATGGCGCGCCCATAAGCCCCAGGCCGGAGTGGGGCCGAACATGCTCGGTTCGGGATAGGCATCCGCCAGCTCAAGCGGGCTCTCGGGCACCGGTTCGGAATAGCCGCCGCGAAAGCCGAGATCGATATCGCGCAGCTGGACGCATTCGATCGGGTAGTCGGGCAGCCCGGCGAGGGTCGCGGCAAAGCGCGGATCGATGCCCGTCGCTTTCAGCCCGCGCACCTCGATATTTCGCATCGCCCCAATCTGCGTCCCTTCGGGCCCGCGCAGCCGAGCGCCGAGGCGGAGGAACAATGGCGCGGTGGTCACGTCCGTCATTTCGATATTCTCGGCGAGCACGTCTTCGATTCCGCCGCCGTCGACTGTCTCCAGCGCGAGCCCGCGGCTGCGTTCGAAGCGGCAATTGGCGATGCGGATGCGGCGGAAATCGCCGTTGCTCTCGGTGCCGAGTTTGATCCGGCCGGTGACGCGGTCGCGGTCAGGCGAAAGTTCCTGGGTTCGTTGACGGGTGCCGTCGAGCATCGTGCCGAGATCGAAGCCGCTGACCTGGCAGTCGCGAATCTCGATGTCCTCGCATGACGAGCGTCTGCCGAGCCCGAGGCTGGTCTTCAGCACGATCGCGTCGTCGTTGGGCGTGTTGACCCGGCAGCGCTCGATGCGCGCACGGCGCACGCAATCGAGATCGAGACCGTCGCGATTGGTGTCGATATCCAGATCGCCGATGTCGAGCCCGTCGACTTCGCTCGCCAGCATCGCGAAATGCCCGCCCTTGAAGATGCTGAAGCCGTCGAGTTTCACCCGCTTGCAATGCGCCAGCGCGATCGCCTTGTTGCCCATGCCCTGCATCGCCTGCCGCGAGCGCTCGAGCTTGTCGATATCGGCGGCGGGCATGCTCGCCATCGACAGCGGTCGTTCGCCCGCCTGCTTGCTCCACGGCGTGCCGGGGCCGTTGCGCGTTAGGCCCAGCCCGAGGATTCTGCCTTTGCCGAGGATCGCAATATCCTCGGCATGCTCCGCCCAGATCAGGCTGTTGTGCCAATGGCTATGGCCGAAATCCTGATAGAGTTGCGGCCCGCGCTCCTCGGGCGGATCATAGGCGCCGAGCGGGCCCTTCTCGGCGGCGATGAGCGTGGCACCGTCTTCGATCACGAGCGTGACGCGGCTCTTCAGCCGGATCGAGAAGCTGAGATATTGGCCCGGCGGCAGGATCACCATCCCGCCGCCCGCGGCCTCGGCGGCGAGGATCGCGACGTTGATCGCGGGCGAATCGAGCGCGACGCCGTCGCCCTTCGCGCCGTGATCGCGGACGTCGAAGACGTGGCCGGTCCGCATCAGCTTCCCGCGGGTCGGACGTCGCTCTCCGCGAGGCTCGGGGCGATCACGCCTTCGCTGAGGTTCGGCCTTGCCGCGTCGAAGCTGCGCGCGCCCGACTTCAGATATACCGCCAGCTCCGGTACCTGTGTCGCGATTTCGGCCGCCACCGCGCGGGCGAGGAACCAGGCGCCGGGATTGTTGTGATGTGTCCGGTCCTTGCCGCCGTCGTTGAACAGCGTCGCGGCCTGTGTCTCGCCGAGCGCCTCGTACAGCGCCACCGTGCGCTCTTGGAGATCGAGCAGCGGGATGTTCTCCTCGCGCGCCACCTTCCGCGCCGCCTCGCCATATTCGGCGAGCGTTCGCTTCACCTTGCCATCGGGCGCGTAATTCCGCCGCTCGGGCGAGGTCACCAGCACCGGATGCGCCCCACGCCGCCGCGCCTCGGCGATATAGGTGCGCAGCCAGGCGGGGTAGGTGATCTGCGGGTCGGCATAGGTCTGCGGCCAGTTGGCCTTCTGGTCGTTATGCCCGAACTGGATCAGCAGCCAGTCGCCCGGCTTCACCAGCGACAGCAATTTGTCGAAGCGCAGTTCGGTCACGAACGACTTCAAGGTCTCGCCCGATTCCGCATGGTTCGCGACCGCCACATCGGGGCCGAACAGGGCCGGCAGCATCTGTCCCCAGCTCGCCGCGGGCTCCGAACGCTGGTCGGTCACGGTCGAATCGCCGGCGAGGAAGACCGTGGGCACCGTCACCGGCTCGATATCGATCGAGGCGACGCGCGGATCGCCGAGGAATTCGAGTGTGAGCTTGTCGTCCCAGGTGTAGCTGCCCGCCTCGCGGCTCTTGAGCTTGACCTGCGTTCCACCCGGAGCATTGGCCGGGGGCGGGGTGAGCTGCGCGTTGCGGACGTTCACGATGAAGCTCGCGGTGACATATTGGCCGGGCTTCGTCGTGATGTCGCGCAGCATCAGCCGGCGCGATTCGGCCTTCACCGTGACCCGCCCGCCGAGACGCACCGTCACGCGGTAATTGCCTTCGGGCACCGCGGCGGAGAACAGGAATTCCTTGCCCCGCCGCTCGGGCTCGTAGCCGAAGCCGCCCTGTTCGTACGGTTTGCTCGCTGCCACCGCGACGCGGCCGGTGGTGCGCTTCGGGGGCTCGAGGTCGAAACGGAGCGGGGCCTGGGTCATCGCCATCTGAAGTGCGATCAGCAGCATGGCCTCATTTCGCCCCGAGGAAATACGAGGTGTGCGGCGGCTGGTTGTACGCGGTGTTCTGCCATGCCACGCCGAGGCGATAGACCGGATCGTGCATCAGCGTCACGATGCGTTCGCTGGTGGGGATCGGCGTTTCGTAGATGCGCAGCTCGGTGCTGTCAGCGCTCGGCACCACCAGTTCCTCGCGCCAGTCGCCGAGGATGTCGGCGGAAAGCGACGGGTTTTGCTTGGTCCCGTTGTTCGAGACCACGCCCGGCGGATCGAGCAGCAATTGCTCGGTGCCGTTGGTCCAGTCCCATTTGGTGATCTTCTTGCCGTCGAGCAGCTCGCGCAGGCGGTCGCCGTCCCACCAGATGCCGAAATTGGCCGCGCGCGGATGTCCGCCGGGGATGATTTTCCCCTTCACGTCGTAGAGCTCGCGCGAATTGCTCGCCCAGGCTTCGGCGCCGGGGTGGCGCGGATCGATGTCGATCGCGATGCCGCGGCCGGTATCCTTGTCGGCGGGCGTCGACCACAGGATCGCGCCTGTCCTGGCGTCGAGCATCGCCGCGCCGCGATTACCGCTCATCCGCATCGTCTCGTGGACGCCGAACTTCTCGAGCCCCGGCCGGGTCGGATCGAGGTCCGAGAGGTGCATCGCGTCGCCATGCCCGAGCCCTGACGACCACAGCCCCTTGCCATTGTCGTCGATTATCATCGATCCGTAGAACACTTCGTCTCGCCCATCGCCGTCGACATCGGCGACCGAGAGCTGGTGGTTGCCCTGTCCGCCGAACTTCTCATTGCCCGGGGTCGCGCTGTCGAACAGCCAGCGCATGCTGAGCTTGCCGTTTCGATAGTCCCATGCGGCGGCGGTCGAGCGGGCATAATAGCCGCGCCCGAAGACGAGGCTCGGCCGGTGCCCGTCGAGATAAGCAACGCCGGCGAGATAGCGCTCCGAGCGGTTGCCATAGCCGTCGCCCCAGGTCGCCTTCATCTGGTCATAGGTCGGGTTGTCGCCGCTCGGATCGCGCGCCGGGGCATAAGGCGCGGAGGCGAGCGCGCGGCCGGTGCGCCCATCGAACACGGTCAGATATTCGGGGCCCTTGAGGATGCGGCCCTTGAGCTCGGAGACCTTCTTGCCGTCGGGCAGCAATTTGGCGCCGGTGCGGTCGTCGATGGCGACTTCGCCTTCGCGGCTGGTCCAGCTGGCCTGCGGATCGCCGAGCGTCCGATTGGTACCGTCCACGGTGCCATCGGCGGTCTTCATCGCGATCTCGGCCTTGCCGTCGCCGTCGAGGTCATAGACCATGAACTGGGTGTAGTGCGCGCCCGAGCGGATGTTGGGGCCGAGGTCGATCCGCCACAATTTCTTGCCCTCCAGCGTATAGGCGTCGAGCAAGGTCGCGCCGGTATCGCCCGAAAAGGCATTGTCCTTGGCGATCGTCGGATACCATTTGACGATCAGCTCGTACCGCCCGTCGCCGTCGAGATCGCCGACCGAGGCGTCGTTGGCGGTGTAGGCATAGGTCTCGCCGTCCGCGGTGCGCCGGTCGGCCGGCTTGTCGAGCGGGATCGCGAGATAGCCGTTCGCCCAGACGGTCGCGCCCGTGTCACGCGCGGCGAGCGCATAATGCGAAGTCGCGGTGCCGGTCTTGTCGAGATAACTCGTCGCCGCGTTGCCGGCGATCTTCGCGATCTGTTTGCCGTCGCGATAAAGCGTGAAGCGCGCGCCTTTCGCGTCGGTCGCGAGCAGCCGCCACGAGACATGGTTGCCGCCGCCGGTGGCCGGCACCGCGACCAGCCCGCGGTCGAGCCGTTCGACTTGCCGCCCCGCCACCACGGGCGCTGCCTGCGCCGGAATCGCCGATGCGATGATGAGTGCCGCCAGCACGAATCTCTCCCCGATCTGTTTTGCGGCAAAGCTGCTCCCGGTGGCAGGCGGAGTCAACAAGTTCCCATTTAATGGCACGGAGATTTACATTTCGGGATTGTGTCCCCACGCAAAACGGGCCGCGATCACTGATCGCAGCCCGCTCATTTGCGTGATGATCGAAAAGATGCGGGCCGCCGCGAACGACGGCCCGCAGGAGGCAAGCCTCAGAACTGGAAGTTCACGCCGAAGTTGAACGTCCGTCCGATGCGGGTCTGGAACAGCGTGTCCTTGCGCTGGCTGTCGATATAGAGGTTGTTGCGCTCGTCCGTGAGGTTCTGCGCCTCGAGGATCACCTTGATGTTGTCGGTGATTGCGTAGGATGCCGAGGCGTCGACGAACAGGTTCGGCGAATTGCCCTGCAGATCGCTGCCGGTCGAGGCGGGAATGCCGCGGATGTAGCGGTCACGATAGCTGCCCGTCGCGCGGATGCTGAACTTGCTGTCCTCGTAGAAGAGCGTGCCGCTGGCGGTGTTCTTCGAAAGGCCGATCAGGTCCGCCGTGGTGGTCACCGTCGGCACGCCGTTCACGCTCGCCAGCACATATTGGATCGTCGAGGTCACGTGCGTGTAGTTCGCCAGCACGCCGAAATTGCCGAGGAAGCCCGGCAGGAAGTCGAGCTGGATCTGGGCATTGACCTCGACTCCGTTGAGCGGGCCGCCCGGCGTATTGACCGGCTGGCCGATCGTGAAGATCTCGGTCGGTGCGGTGTTGGTGCCGGTGAGCAGCTCCACCGGGAGCCCCAGCTGATTGAACGGGATCTGGCTGGTGACGCGCTGGACGAAGCTTTTGATGTCCTTCTTGAAATAGGCGACCGACAGCAGTGAACCGGGCTTGAAATACCACTCGAGCGCGGCATCGAAGGTGTCGGCGCGGATAGGATCGAGGAACGGATTGTTGATGTTGCCCGTGCGCGTGGTGGCGGTGATGCCGCTGGTCGGTGCGAGCTGGCCGAGTTCGGGACGCGCCAGCACCTTGGCGGCCGACAGGCGCAGGATCAAATTGTCCACCGGCTCGATCGCGACGTTGCCCGAGGGCAGCCAATCGTCATAGCCGCGCAGCACCTGGCCATATTGGCCGCGCAGATTGGTCGGCGTGGAGCCTGCCGGCGCCGATACCGAGATATAGCCCGCCGCCAGCATGTCGGTGCGGACATAGCGCACGCCGATGTCGCCACGGATCTTCACCGGGAGCTGGTCCTCGGTGTTGAACGTGGTCATCACATAGGCGCTTTTGACCTCTTCGCGGATCCGCGAAGCACCGGCACCGCAGGAGGTGCGGCAGAAGCGCACCGAATCGAAGTCGTACACGCCGTCCCATTTGTCGGGATCGATCGCCGCCCAGCTCGCGGGCGCGCCGCGGCCGAATAGTTCGTCGAGCCCGCTGATCTGGCGCGTGATGCTGGCAAGCGTCGTGCCTGCGGGCAGCGGCCGGACGACCGTGTCGGCGGTATACGGGTTGGAGTTGTACGCATTATAGTCGCTGCGGCGGAACTGTCCGCCGATCTTGAGCTTGACGCCCTGGGCGACGTCCCAGTCGGTGTTGACTTCGGCGGTGAGATTGTCCGTCTGGTTCTTCGACGGCTTGCCCTGGAAGCTGAACCCGCCGAGCACCGTCCCGTCGGCGAGCGCGGGCGCATAAGTGAAGTTCGCCGGATTGGACACGTCGAAGCCGAAGCCGATGATCGGAGTCGCCCCGCCGTCGCGGAAATCGACCGAGAAATTGTCGGTGTCGATTGCGTCCATGAAGGTCTGGAAGCGCTTCGGGCCCCACCAGACCGACTGGTTGATCCCGAACAACGCCGTCATCTCGAAGCTGTCGTTAAAGCGGTGACGGAAGTTCAAATTGCCCTGCTTGAAGTCCGAAATCCAGTGATCGACGAGCCCTTCCGAGCGGACGTCGACGCCATCGAACAGGCCGTAGACCAGCGATCCCTTGTCATCGAACTGGATGTCGCGCACCGACACCATCGGCTGGCCGTTGTTGGTGACGCTGCGGCCAAACGACAGGCCGAGGATATAATTGTCGCGCCGCTCGACCTCGTAGCGCGAATAGAGCGCGTCGACGCTGATGTCGGTATCGTCATCGGGCGAGAACTGCAGCGTCAGCGTGCCGCCGATGCGCTTGGTGTCCTGCTCCGAGTTCACGTAGCGCGGCAGGCGCGGCAGAAATGCCTTGGTGCCGCCGACGACGGTGATGGCGCCGGTGGTCGGGTTGGTGGTGACGGTCACCCCGCGATTGAACGCCTCGGCAAAGGCGGCGGGGTTGCTGGTGCGCGGATTGCCCGTGCTGCAATTGCTCGCCGTCGCACCTTTCGTGCCGATCGACGGGCTGTTGTAGACAGTGCCGTTGTACGTGAAGCCGCCCACCGGCGTGCAGTAGGGGAAGGAGATCGTCGAGCCCGCCGGCGCGCCGGCCAGGGGCTGGGCGAGCCCGTTGGTGTTGGATGCCAGGATGTCTACCGCCGAATAGCCGACCTCCCGGATGTGGCGCTTCTGATAGGCGACCGAGGCGAGTACGCCGAAAGTGCCGTCGGCGAACTGCTTGGAGATGAGCAGCGAGGCGCGCGGATCGACCTTCTTGCTGATCTCGTTGTAGACGCCGCGCGCAGTCGCCGAGAGCGTGAAGTCCTTCTTGAAGTCGAGCGGCTTGGGCGCCTTGAGGTCGACAGTCGCACCGAGCGAGCCCTCTTCGACGTCCGCGGACGTGGTCTTGCGCACCGACAGCGCCGAGAAGATTTCGGTCGGGAAGACGTTGAAGTCGAAACTTCGGCCCGAATTGCCGGCGCCGTAAATATCGGACGAGCCGGTTTGCGCGGTGCCTTCCATGCCGTTGATGCGAACGCGCGTGAAGCCGGCGCCGAGGCCGCGGACCGAGATGTTGCGGCCTTCGCCGCCGTCGCCGCGCGAGAGCGCGACGCCGGGGACGCGCTGCATCGATTCGGCGAGATTGCTGTCGGGGAACTTGCCGATGTCCTCGGCGACGATCGAATCGACCGCGGCGGTCTCCTCGCGCTTTTGGTTGAGCGCGGTGTTGAGCGAGGCGCGGAAGCCCTGGACGACGATCTCGCCTTCGTCGGTCGTGTCGGGAGCCTGCTGCGCGGCCGGGGCGGGGGCGTCCTGCGCCATTGCCACCGGTGTCCATGCCAGCGCCATGGCCAGCGCGGCGCCGGAAACCCCTGCGCCGCGAACGCGCGAATATGCTGAAAGCTTCATGCTCTTCCCCTCCTCTGGTCCAGCCTGATCGTCGCGCTTTGCGCTGACGAGTCTCATTTGTTGTTCTTGTTTCCCAATATATATGACGTAACCAAAACGTCTCGCCAATCCCCCTTTTGGGATTCGTCCCCGCGCTGTGGGCTTTTGGCCACACTCCAGACACAGGTCGTCGCAACGCGCGGCGAAGCGCCGCCGGGCGCGAGTATGGCAGCTATATTTCCCCGGTGTCTACCGGTGTCAATTCAATGGCAGGCGTAGCTGCCGAGCGGCCGGGGTCGCGTCAGGTCGGGGCGCTCGGGGAGCACTTTCTCCGCCACCGGCACTTTCAGACCCTTCAGCTCCTGTGCGACCAGATTGGCCATTGCGCGGGCGCCGAGCTCGCTGAAATGAGTGTCGTCGGCGATGCCGTTCGGGAACGCGGCGACCTTATCGGCTGGCGTGTAGTGGAGATAATATTTCTTCGATCCCGCCTCGCCGGCCTGACTGACGAAGTCGAGCGAGCGCGCCTCGAGGTCGATCAGCGGCGTGTTGGTGGTGACCACCAGCTCGCGTTCGACCTGCGAATATGCGGCGAAGTCGGCCTTGGCGCGGGCGCCGTCGAACGAGCGGCGGGCAGGAGGCGTGACCAGCACCGGGATGAGGCCGTGCCCACGCGATTCCCAGATCATCCGCAGCAGATTGTCGCGATAGAGCGTCGCGGCCGGTGCGTAGCGTTCGGGGCGCGATACGGACGCGTCGTTATGGCCGAACTGGATCAGCACGACATCACCGGGTTTCGCCTCGGCAAGCAAGGCATCCCATTTGCCTTCCGAGATAAAGGTGCGGGTGCTGCGTCCGCCTACCGCGCGATTCACAACCTCGACATCGGGCCGGAGCCCGCATTTGAGCATCATGCCCCAGCCGGTCTGCGGATATTTGTCCGCCCCGTAATTGGCCGCGGTCGAATCGCTCGCGATCAGGATACGTTGCTGGGCCTGGGCGGGCAGGGCGGTGGCGAGCAGTGCGGCGCCCGCGGCGAGCAGCGCCCTCATTGCAGGTTCACGAATGCGCCGCCGTCGACGAGCAGTGCGGCACCGGTGACATAGGCGGCCATGTCCGAGGCGAGGAACACGATCGGGCCGGCGAGATCCTCGGCCTGGCCGAGCCTGCCGAGCGGGATGCGACCTTCCATATATTTGCGCTTCTCGACGTCGGCGAGATCCTCCTTGTTGATCTCGGTCAGGATCGTGCCGGGGAGGACCGAGTTGCAGCGGATATTGTGCTTGCCGAGCGCGATCGCAGTCGACTGCATCAGCGAGTGGAGGCCCGCCTTGGTGGGGGTGTAATGCGTCTGATACTCGCCCCCGACCAAGGCCGAGATGGAAGAGACCGCGATCAGCGCGCCGCCATGTCCTTGCTTCACCATCTGGTTGGCGGCCGCCTGGCACATGAAATAGCCCCCGAGCAGATTGACCTGCACCGTGCGCTGGACGGTTTCGACCGGCATGTCGAGAAAGCTGTGGAAGGGACAGATGCCGGCGTTGGAAACCATCACGTCGACCTTGCCGAATGCCTCGACTGCCTTGCGGACAAACTCGGTCGCGGTCTCGGGCGCGGCGACGTCGCCCTTCACCGCAAGCCCGCGCTGGCCTGCGGCTTCGATTTCGGCGACGCAGGCCGCGGCATCGTCGTCACGGCTGTGATAGTTGACCACGACATCTGCACCGGCCTTGGCTGCACCCACCGCCGCCGCGCGGCCGATGCCCGTCGATGCGCCCGTGACGAGCACGGTCTTGCCTTCCAACAACTTCACTAGCCTCTCCTGATACTGACTATCTGCGGCCGCGCCTCGGCGGGCGCACGTCGGGGCTCCAGCCCAGATCGGTGCTGATCCGCTGCGCGGTGTCGCGGACTTCGGAGCTCAGCGCCGCCATCCGCTCGTCGTCCATATATTGCGCGGCACTCGATACGCTGATCGCCGCGACGATCTTTCCGGACACGTCGCGCACCGGGGCGGCGACGCAGCGTATCTGGTCCTCATTCTCTTCGAGATCATAGGCATGGCCCGCCTCGGCATAGCCGCGCATCCGCTCGAACCACGTCTCGCGATCGGCGCGGAGGGCGCCGTGCGCCTGATCTGCGTCGAACAGCCGGGTCCATTCGGCTTCGCTGCCGTCCACGAGCAACGCCTTGCCGAGCCCGGTCGAGGTGAGCGGCTGGCGGTCGCCGATCCGGCTCGAGATTTCGACGCGGCGCCTGCCCGGAATCTTGTCGAGATACAGTGCGAGGTCGCCGTCCATCCGCCCGAGATGCACCGTGTCCTCGGACGCGGCGGCGAGCTCTTCCATGCGCGGGCGCGCGATCTGGACGATGTCGGCCTGGCTCTGCGCAAGGAAGCCCAACTGGATCAATTTGGGTCCGAGCTGATAGCCGTCGCGCGGCAGATAGGTGAGGAAGCCGCGATCGATCAGCGCATTGGCGAGCCGGTGCGTGGTCGAGCGGGTGAGTCCCATCCGCGCCGAAAGCTCCGCGAGCTTGATCGGGCCGTCGATCACCTTGTCGAGCATGTCGAGCCCACGGATCAGCGTCTGGCTGCCCTGTACCTTGGAGCCCGCTTTCTTCTCGGTCGTTTCCGATTCAGCGTTTGACGTGTCGCGTCTCATCTCGTAACATCCTATCCCATAAAGTGAGAAAGTAAAGCATCAGGAGGGGTGCGAAGCGGCGGAGCATTTCGGCACCCGCCAGATCCATTCAGTCAGGCATCGCGGGGCTGCGTATCATATGATGGTATGTCATGCTCGCAATTTTTCACATTCTCAGGCGGCGTGCCCAGATGTGGTACGTTTAGCCGCAAAAGGGATCAGTTGACGTGGCTGCAGCCGGCCTTTCGAAGATCAAGCACGTCCGTGCCTTCACCGTTCGCGGCGGCGGCGCCGATTATCACGATCAGGGCGAAGGCCACTGGATCGACAATCACATCGCCACGCCGATGGCGCGCTATCCCGAATATCGCCAGTCGCGGCAGAGCTTCGGGATCAACGTGCTCGGCACGCTGATCGTCGAGATCGAGGCCGAGGACGGCACGATCGGTTTCGCAGTGACCACCGGCGGCGAGCCCGCTGCGTTCATCGTCGAGAAGCATCTCGCGCGCTTCCTCGAAGGCCGCAGCCCGACCGAATATGAGAAGATCTGGGACCAGATGTACTTCTCGACGCAATATTACGGCCGCAAGGGCCTCGTCGTGAATGCCATCTCGGGAGTCGACCTCGCTTTGTGGGACCTGCTCGGCAAGTTGCGCGGCGAGCCGGTGTACCAGATGCTCGGCGGCGCGGTGCGCGACGAACTGCAATTCTACGCCACCGGCGCGCGGCCCGACGTGGCCAAGGAACTGGGTTTCATCGGCGGCAAGCTGCCGCTCCACCACGGCCCGGCCGAGGGCCTCGAGGGGCTCCACAAGAACATCGCCGAGCTCGCCGAAATGCGTGCCCGCGTCGGCGACGATTTCTGGCTGATGCTCGATTGCTGGATGAGTCTCGACTTGGATTATGCCACGCGGCTCGCGCGCAGGGCCTATGACGAGTGCGGGCTCAAGTGGATCGAGGAGGCGCTGAGCCCCGACGATTATTGGGCCTATGCAGCGCTGAGGAAGAACGCGCCCAAGGGCCTTCTCGTCACCACCGGCGAGCATGAGGCGACCCGCTGGGGCTTCCGCATGCTGATGGACATGGAATGCTGCGACATCATCCAGCCCGATGTGGGCTGGTGCGGCGGCGTGACCGAACTGATCAAGATCGCCGCTTATGCCGACAGCAAAGGCGTGCTGATGATCCCGCACGGCTCGTCGGTGTACAGCTATCACTTCGTGATCACCCGGCATAACAGCCCGTTCGCCGAGTTCCTGATGATGCATCCGGGGCCGACCGAAGTGGTTCCGATGTTCCACCCGCAATTGATCGGCGAGCCGGTGCCTGTGAACGGGCGCCTGCACGTGAGCGCGCTCGACAAGCCCGGTTTCGGGGTCGAGCTCAATCGCGAATTGCCGATGCACCGCCCCTACACGCATTGAGACTGAGAGAGCGAACATGAAACTCTGCCGTTTTGGACCCGCCGGTAGCGAACGCCCCGGCCTGATCGACGCCGATGGCCGCATCCGCGATCTTTCCGCGCACATCAGCGATATCGGGCCCGACCAGCTGCAGCCCGAAGGCCTCGCCGCGCTCGCCGCGATCGATCCGGCCTCGCTGCCGCTCGCGCCCGAGGGCGTGCGCTATGGCCCGCCGGTGGCGGTCACGCGACAGTTCATCGCGATCGGCCTGAACTATGCCGATCACGCGGCGGAATCGAACCTGCCCATCCCCGAAGAGCCGGTGATCTTCACCAAGGCGGTCAGCTGCATCCAGGGCCCGCACGACATTGTCGTGATCCCGCGCGGATCGGTGAAGAGCGACTGGGAAGTCGAGCTCGGCGTGATCATCGGCAAGGGCGGGTCGTATATCGACGAAGCTTCGGCGCTCGATCACGTCGCCGGCTATTGCGTCGTCCACGACCTTTCCGAGCGCGATTACCAGATCAACCGCGGCGGCACCTGGGACAAGGGCAAAGGTTGCCCGACCTACGGCCCCGTCGGCCCGTGGCTGGTCACTTCGGACGAAGTCGGCGATCCGCAGAACCTCCGCCTCTGGCTCGACGTCAATGGCGAGCGCAAGCAGGACGGCACCACTGCGACGATGATCTTCCCGGTCTCGAAGCTGGTTTCCTATGTCAGCGAGTTCATCAAGCTCCTTCCCGGCGACATCATCACCACCGGCACGCCCCCCGGCGTCGGTATGGGCCAGAAGCCCGAGCCGGTGTATCTCAAGGCGGGCGACAAAGTCGCGCTCGGCATCGAGAAGCTCGGCGAGCAGGCGCAGCAGGTGGTCGCATGGTCGGAGAACGTCGCTTGACGCTCTATGCCGATCGCTTCGCGGGCCGCACCGCGATCATCACCGGCGGCGCATCCGGGCTCGGCCGTGCCGTCGCCAAGCGCTTCGTCGCGGAGGGCGGCAAGGTCGCCTTGTGGGATGTCAACGCTGACTGGCTCGCCGCGGCTAAGACCGAAGTCGGCGCGGCGCATATTGTTTCGGTCGATGTCTCGGATGCCGCCGCGGTAGCCGCTGCCGCCGGCGAGACTGCCGCGGCGCTCGGCCGGGTCGACGTCCTCGTCTGCTCGGCGGGGATCACCGGCGCCACCGCGCCCGTCCACGAATATCCGCTCGACAGCTGGGAGCGGGTGGTCTCGATCAACCTGAACGGGCTGTTCTATTGCTGCCGCTCGGTCGTCCCGCACATGCTGGCGAACGGCTATGGCCGCATCGTCAACGTCGCCTCGGTCGCGGGCAAGGAGGGCAACCCCAACGCTTCGGCCTATTCGGCATCGAAGGCGGGGGTGATCGGCCTCACCAAGTCGCTCGGCAAGGAACTGGCGGGCAAGGGCATCATCGCCAACGCGCTGACTCCTGCGACGTTCGAGAGCCCGATCCTCGATCAGCTCCCCGCGAGCCAGGTCGATTACATGCGCTCGAAGATCCCGATGGGCCGCCTGGGCGAGGCCGAGGAAAGCGCCGCGATGATCCTGTTCATGGCGAGCGAGGAATGCAGCTTCACGACGGCGTCGACCTTCGACACGTCGGGCGGGCGGACGACGTACTGACCTTGTGCTCCTGCGAAAGCAGGAGCCCAGAGTCGCAAGCGAACCATGTGCGGTCTTGGGCTCCTGCTTTCGCAGGAGCACGGGGAAGGAGAGGAAATGGCGCGCGATCTGCCGTTCATCGATGCCCATGTGCATCTCTGGGACCTCGACCGCATCGCCTATCCCTGGCTGACGCCGCCCTTCGCCGATGACGGCCCGAACGGCAGCGTCGAGCCGATCGCCACGACCTATCTGCTCGACGACTATCTCGGCGATGCCGCGGGCTGGGACGTTCGGGGAATTGTCCATGTCGATGCCGGGGCGGAAGCGAGCGCGGCGCTCGCCGAGACCGAATGGCTGCAGGGCCTCCACGATGCGCGCGGTATGCCCAATGCGATCGTCGCCTTCGCCGCGCTCGATGATCCGGGAGTCGAGGCTTTGCTCGACGCGCACGCCGCGCACCACGCTGTCCGCGGTATCCGCCATATCGTCAACTGGCACCCCGATCCGCGCCGGACCTATTCCTCCCGCGACGTCACGCAGGACGCGGCCTGGGCGCGGGGCTTCGCCTTGCTCGGCAAATATCAGCTGAGCTTCGACCTTCAGGCCTATCCCGGCCAGTTCGCGGGGCTCGCCAAGTTGATCGCCCGCCACCCCGAAACGCAAATCATTATCAATCATACCGGCATGGCGGTGCCCGGCGAATGGGACCAGTGGCGCGCCGGCATGACGGCGCTCGCCGCTTTGCCCAACGTCGCGACCAAATTGTCGGGAATGGGCTTCACGCACCGCCCATGGACCCTCGAACAGGCGCGGCCGTACATTCTCGAGGCGATCGATCTGTTCGGCGCCGATCGCGCAATGTTCGCCAGCGACTTCCCGACCGACAAGCTCTTCGGCAGCTTCGCGCAGCATCTGGATGCGTATGACGCGATTACCGGCGACTTCGCCGAGGACGAACGCCGTGCGCTCTGGGGGCGCAACGCCGATCGCATCTACCGGCTCGGGCTGGGCATCTGAGGGGACGGAAGTGAGCGACACCCGGGACCACAAGTGGCGCAACACGATCCTCGCGGGGCTCGCCAATTACATCGACGCGGGATCGATCGTCGCCGGTTCGGTGGCGCTGGCGCTGTGGAAGGAGATCTATGGCCTTTCCGACAGTTTCATCGGCCTGATCGGGGCATTCAGCGCCAACGCCATATCGGCGGGCGTCGGCGCGCTGATCGGCGGCATCCTGTGCGACAAGTTCGGCCGCAAGAAGATCTACCAGTACGACATGCTGTTCTACGCGTTCGGCATGCTCTTTCTCATCTTTGCCTCGGCGGCGTGGATGATCGTGTTGGGCTTCGTGCTGGTCGGCCTCGCCGTGGGCGCGGACATCCCTGCCTCGTGGTCGCTGATCGCCGAGCAGGCGCCGGACGACAGGCGCGGCGCGCATTCGGGCGTGGCGCAGATGCTCTGGTATCTCGGGCCCGTCGCGGTGCTGGTCGCGGCGTATTTCCTCCAGCCCTGGGGGATCACCGGCATACGCTGGCTGTTCGCCCACCTCGCGGTGCTGGCGATCGCGCTCACTTTCCTGCGATCGCGGATGCGCGAATCGCAGCGCTGGGAAGAAACGCAAGCCGCCACTGCCGGGCAGGCGCTAAGCCGGAACTGGCGCGAATTGTTCAAGCCCGCTTATCTCGGCTCGATGCTGTTCCTCGCCTCGATGTACGGCTTCTGGAACCTGTGGGCGGGATATAACGGCTTCTTCACGCCGTATCTGATCGCGCAGAACAACCTGCCGGCTTGGACCGCGACGATGCTCCCGGCGAGCTATTTTCTGATCGGCATGATCTCGATCCTCACCATCTTCATGACCCTGTCGGACAAGGTGAACCAGCGTCTGTTGTTCGGCATCTCGGCGGCGATGCACGTGGTCGGCATGGCGCTGCTCGCAATCTTCGGGTTCAAGTTCGAGATCGTCATTCTGCATGTCGTGATCATGGGGATCGCCGGGGGCTTCGGCGCGCAGAGCTTCTTCCAACTCTGGTCGGCCGAACTCTTCCCCACCGCGATCCGCTCGACCGCGCAGGGCGCCACCTTCGCGATCGTCCGCATCGGCCTCGGCATCTGGAGTCTCGCGGTGCCGACGCTCGCGGCACATGATTTCACCACGCTCGCGTGGATCCTCACCGGTTTCCTCGTCGCCTCGGGGGTGATCGGGCTGATCTGGGCGCCGCGCAACGAAGGCAGGTCGCTCGAAGAGATCGCGGCGGAGCGGGAGAGCGCGGCGTAATGATCCGGTACCTGCTATGGGCTGTCGCGCTTGCCGTCGCGTCGCCGGCTATTGCACAGCCCGTCCCGGCCGAAGCCCCGTTGCTGCTCCCGCAAATGCAGCTCCACGATCCCTTCATCGTCGCCGACAAGGCATCGAAAACCTATTATCTGTTCACGCGCAACGAAGCGGCAATGACCGGCGACCGCCGGCTCGGGACGATGGTCTATTCCAGCAAGGACCTGAAGCACTGGACTCGGCCGCAGGTCGCCTTCGCGTTGCCCGAGGGGACCTGGGCCAAGGGCGGTGCCTGGGCGCCCGAGGTGCATGCGTGGAAGGGCAAATGGTACCTCTTCACCACCTTCCACGACGAAGACGCGACACTGCCGCCGACGGGTAATCGCAAACCCTATCGCCGCGGCACGATCCTCGCTGTCGCCGACCGGGTCGACGGGCCGTATCGCGTCGTCCGGAACGGCGAGCCGATCGCCCCCAGGGAGTTGATGACGCTCGACGGCACGCTCCATGTCGATGCCGCGGGCAAACCGTGGCTCGTTTATGCGCATGAATGGCTGCAGACCACGATCGGCACCATCGAGGCGATCCCGCTCGACGACGGCCTTGCCGCCGCCGGCCCGCCGGAGGTCCTGTTCCGCGCCAACGAGGCGCCCTGGGCCAAGGGCCAGCCACAGTCCGATGGCGACACCGTGTGGGTTACCGACGGCCCCGAATTCTATCGCACGCGCGCCGGTACTTTGATGATGCTCTGGTCGAGTTATGGCGAGCGCGGCTATGTTCAGGGAATCGCCCGCTCCAGATCGGGCAGGCTCGAAGGCCCATGGGAGCAGCTCGATCCGCTGGTCCGCCGCGATAGTGGCCACGGCATGCTCTTCCGTGCGTTCGACGGGCGTCTGATGATGGTGCTCCACCGGCCGTTCACCTTCGCGCTGGGCAAGCTTTACGAGATGAAGGATGCCGGCGATCGGGTGGAGGTCGTTCGTGAGGCGACCGAGCTCGATCTCGAAGCCTATCCCACCCATCCGTGCATCCAGCCCCATACGCCGACCGAACGTAAGGTGGAGTGCTGAGGGAACGCGAGGAACGGACAGACCCATCTCCGTTCGTGCTCACGGCGAACGGATTCTTGGATGCCTAGTCCGGCAGCACCAGCCGCAACACCTGCGCCTCCGGCACTTCCTCGCGGGGCAAATCGCGGTTCGGCGGCAGGGATGCCCATGCGATGGCAAAGCCCGACGCGTCTTCGACGGTATTGAGCTGCATTCCCGTCGGCACCGCGATCCGTGCCGCCAGCCGATCTGCTAGCATCACGCCTGGCCGCTCGCCAATTCGCGCCAGTGTCTCGCCATCGAGCAAGAGATCGGTCGGCTTCCCGTCGCGCACTACCGGTATCCGCAGCGCCTTCCCCTCCGTCACCGGGGTCCCGACCCGCAGGCGGAAATCGAGCGACCCCATTCCGCCGAACTCCCAGCGAAACCCCTTCCAGTCGCTCGCCTGCACGACGCGCCACGCCTTCGCCTCGCGCCGCGCCACGAACATCTGCGTGTTCCCCGCCGCATCGAACTTGTGGAATGCGATCACCACGCGCCCTGCGGCATCGAACCCGGGAACCGTGTTGTTGTTGATCATCCCTTCGCGCACCGGCACCGGATCCACGACTTCGGCGTCACCCAGCCGGATCGGTAAGGGCAGCGCCGTCCCGTCGGATCGTTCCCAGCGCACCAGATCGCGGCTTCGCGCATAGGACAGGTCGTGATTGGTCGCCGCATCGGGCGTATCGCGCCACACCCAGCTCAAATGAAACCAGCCATCGGGGCCCGGCACCGGTCCGACGAAATAGGCGCTGCTTTTGCCTTCGCCATCGGCGAGCGGCGCGTCGAGCAGCCGCTTCCAGCCGCCGCCGTCCAGCACGTTGTAGATCTCTCGACCCCGGCCGCTGCCGCCGTCGCGATAGCTGAAGATCAATCGCCCGCCCGCGTCCTTCAGGAACATCGGGTAGGTCATGCTCCGCTCGGCCGCGGCATCGGCCATCACCGGCACGCGCGCGAGCGTCCGCACGTCGCCGGCGGTCGTGCGGAAATATACCAGCGGATCATTATGCATGTTCGCCGCGACATGAAGCTGTCCGGCCGCGTCCACCGCCATCGCGATGCGGTTATGGCTGTCCCAGCCGACCCAGCTCGGCAGCTTCGTGTATGTCCACCACGAAGACCCGCGCGGGCGGCTGGCGACGCTCAGCTGCCGCGCGGCATCGTAATAGCCGACATAGATGCGGTCCGCGGTCACCACGAGCGCAAAGGGCACGTCATGCCCAGCCCATACCCGGTCGATCGCCTCGAGCTTCTTGCGCCCGGGCTCGCTTCTGGGCGCCTTCGGGATCGCCGACGCCAGTCCCGCGACGACCCGGCCATTGCGGTGGCTCCAGAACATCGTCCCCCCCTTGCCGTCGCGCCGGCACCGGCGCGTCAGGCACTCCGGGATCACGAAGGCGAGGGTGGTCCGCGGCGGATTGCGGACGATGAAGTTGAACGCGCGCGGGCTGGCTTCGGCTGAGTCCTGGGCTGAAGCAGCGCCTGGCAGCGCACCTCCGGCTACGGCCAACAGAAGCAATACGGTGCGCAGCGACATCGATATTTTCTTCCCTTCCGTCCGGAGGTCATAGCAAAGCCGCACCGGAAAAGAAGAAAGCCGGAGGACTTACGTCCCCCGGCCTTCTTCATGTCATGAGCAGCCTCGTCAGAAGCGGAAGCGCACGCCCAGCGAGTAGCTGCGTTCGAGATACAGGATTTGCCGCGTGAAGCTGTCGCCAGTGTTGTAGTCGCGATAGCGTTGCAGCGGATTGCCGAGCATGTTCACGATGTCGAATGCCAGCGTGATGTTCGGCACCGGCGTGACCGAGGTCGAGAAGTCGAGCTGGCCGCGGCCCTTCTCGACAACCGGGTGCGCGATCGGATCGAGCGGCTGGAAGGTATAGGCCGGATCGAAGGTCACGAACTCCGACCGGTAATTATAGGCCAGACGCGCCGAGAATTGCGGCTTCTCATACAGCGCAACGAGATTGTACGCCCACTTCGACACACCGCGAAAAGGCTGCTGCTCGTTGTTGAACGTCGCCGCCTGATCGGGGAGCAAATCGCCCTTGGCATCGATATAGGTGCCGTTCGCCTGGAGGCCGAAGCCCTTCATCCACTCGGGCAAACCATCGATGTCGAGGAAACTGGTAAAGGTCACTTCGGCGCCCTGCAGCCGCGTATTCCCCAGATTGAACGGGCGATCGATGCGCAATCCGTCCACGCTGCGGTCCGGTGCGCCCTGCACGAACCCCTGCGCATCGTGGCGGAAGATCGCCGCCGTGAATGAGCCCGTGCGCGAGAAATAATATTCGAGGCTGACGTCGTAATTGTCCGAGGTGAGCGGCCGCAAGTTGGGATTGCCCGCCGAGCCGCCGCGGCGCAGCCGGTCTTCGCATTCCGGCGTAGTCGCATTGGCGGGATTCCGGCAGGGATCGCCAACCGGGAAGGTGCTAGGATCTACCGGCCGGCCCAGCGATGTGTTCGGGCGAAGATCGAAGAAATTGGGCCGGGTCCGTGTCTGGGTATAAGCGAGGCGCATCTGCAGCTTGTCGGTGAGGCCGATGCGCGCGCTGACGTTGGGCAGGTAATCGGTATATTCGCTCTCCGCACTTACCGCCGGGTAGGTGATGCCGCTGGGATCATCGACGCGCGAGAAGCCGTCGATTTTCAGCTTGGTCTTGACGGCGCGCAGGCCGACGACGCCGTCGACGACCATGCCGCCCAAATCGAAGCCGTATTTGAGCTGCGCATAGGCGGCATAGGACTTTTCGTCGGCCCGGAAATTGTCTGTGGGGAAGAAGGCGGGCACGCCTGCGGGCGCGCCGAAGAAGGTTCGCAGTGCTGGCAGGTTGTTGCGGATGCTGTCGCGAGTGAGTGCGGCATAAAAGACGTTGGGCTGGACCCGATTATAAGTGAAGCCCGGCAGGCTGGTCTTGACCTCCGCGCCCGGCAGCGACGTCAGCGGAACGCCGATCCCCTGGCCATTGGCGTACCAGTTGCCGTAGTCGCGGCCAGCCTTGCGGTCGGCGTAGCGCACGCCGGCGTCCAGCCGCTTGAGGAAGCCCATGTCGAGATCGTACGACAGGTCGGTGCGCGCCTGCCAGTCCTTGCCGCTTACCACGGTCAGTTCCTGCCAGAGGCCGCGGGTGGTGAAATTGGCAGGATTGGTGATGTCGTAGTTGACGAAGGTCTGTGTCGGCCCGCCGTCATGCGCGGCCTCGAACTGGACGTTGCGGATCGATGAGCCGATGGTCGAATAGTCGACGTTGACGTTGTCCGCGGTGAACTGACTGTCGGTATAGGCCACATCGGCCGAGATCCGAAGCCGATCCTTCGTCCAGATCAGGCCGCCGCCCGCCTGATAGGTGTCGGTCTTTCCGTTGAACGAACCGGTCCAGCCATCGGGGTTCACCGCGCCGGTGACGGTCGCGCTCGCCATTTGGTTGGTGCCCGGGATCGTCGTCACGTTGGAGAAGGTCAGGCCGCCGAAGATCGGGATGAACATCCAGCGGTTGTAATCTTTCGAACGGAATCCCTGGAAAAGGCCGTCGGCGTAGATTTCGAGCTCGGGGCTGGGCTTCCACTGGAACGCGGCGTTAGCCGAGGGGCGCCAGCGCTTGCCGTAGCCCTGGAAATTGCCCTGCGCGTCGGGGAAGCGGAGGCCGGCATTGCCGGGCGCGTTGACCGCGTCGGTGGTGCCGATCACCAGCGACTGCTCGCGGGTCGAATCGAGGAACTCGATGCCGACATAAGAGGCGTTCACCAGCAGGCCCATTTCGCCGATGCCGGTGTTCCAGCGATCGCTGATCAGCAAATTGCCGTTCGGCGCTTCCTTCTGCGCCTGCTCCGAATGCACATAGTTGAGCGAGCCAGAAAGCTCGAAGCCGTTGAAGTCGAATGGCTTGCGTCCGCGCACATTGACCGCGCCGGCGATGCCGCCTTCGATCTGGTTGGCGAGGCCCGATTTGTACACTTCCAGCGCCGCGACGGTGCCGGCGGGGAAGTCCTGGATCTGGACGTAGCGACCCTCGGCGGTGAAGATCTCGCGGCCGTTATAGGTGGTGGTCAGGTCCGGCAGACCACGCACCGTGACGCCCGCCGACTCCCCGCCGCCCCGGGTAACCGCCACGCCGGCAACGCGCTGCAGCGCGGAGGAGGCGAAGGTATCGGGTAGCTTGCCGATATCCTCGGCGACGATCGCATCGACGATGCCTTCGGATTCGCGCTTGATCCGCTGCGAGGTCTCGAGGCTGCGGCGCAGGCCGGTGACCACGATCGTGTCTTCTTCCTGCGTAGCCGCATCGGCGGCGGCAAGGGGCGCGTCCTGCGCGGCATTGGCCGAATCGGTCTGTGCGAGAGCGGGTGTGCTCCCCGCGGCGATCAACAACGATGTTGAAGCAAGGATCACTGATTTCAGGCGCATCGCATACCTCCCTGGCGAATGGCGAGGGCCCTTGGCGAGCCTCTCTCTGTCGATCGGCTATGCAATCGGTTACAGCGAGGGACAAGTGATTTATCATATCAATAAGACGGTGCGCGCAAATAATGGCCGAGCGTGGCGTTCAGGCCACACTATGGGACGCATGCCCTCCTTATTCCCGGATCGTCGGATATGCGCCGATCGGCGCCGATTTGGTGGGAGTCGGTTAGAACACGAACGGCGCGGTGGTCCGCCGGTCCGCCATCATGAAGGCATCGGCGACGATCTGGAGCGGGCGCACATCGACATCGCTTTCGCCCGCCGCGACCAGCTCGGCAAAGCGCGCGTAGAGCCTCGGATATTCGCGATCGGGCGCTTTCTGCTCTTCTTCGCCGGGCAGCTGCAGGATGCTGCCGCCCATGCCGAGCCGCAGCGTGCCGGCATCGGTGTCGATCTCGATGTCCCAGGTTTGCGGTCCGGTCTGGAGGAAGTCGAACACCACATCGACACGCGCATTGCCGCTGCGCATCTCGAGCCGCGCGGCGAGCGGGGAGGCGCGCCCTTCGGGCACTTCCATCCACCCCTTGTCGAGCAGCATCGGCTCGGGAAGGATTTTCGTCGCGATCGATAGTGCGTTGATGCCCGGATCGAACACGCCGAAGCCGCCCGCCGCCAGGATCCACTCCTGTCCCGGGTGCCAGCGGCGAATGTCCTCCTTCCAGGTGATGCGCACCGCAAGGATGCGCTTGCCCAGCAGCCAGGCCTTGGCCGGCTCTACGCCTGCCGCCTCGCGCGAATGCCAGGTCGTGTAGAGCACGACCCCCTTGGCTTTGGCGTGATCGGCGAGCGAGGCGATCTCGGTCAGCGTGGTGGCGGGCGGTTTTTCGAGCATCACATGCAGCCCCGCGTCGATCGCGGCCAGCGCCTGTTCGTAACGTCCGTCCGGCGGGGTGCAGAGCGAAACCGCGTCGAGATCATGTCCGCTCGCGATCATCGTGCTGATGTCGCGATAACCGGGAACGCCTTCGAGCGTCGCATGCCGGCTGGCGGTCGCCGTCAGCTCGAATCGGCCGTCGGCCGCGAGGGCGGGAAGATGCTGGTCGCGGGCGATCTTGCCGATCCCCACCAGTCCCAGTCGAATTGCCCGCGTCCCGATCTCCGCCATCCTCGTTATTTCCTTTTATAAGATATATATGCTTCCTATTGCCACATAGTGCCGGTATCAAGCCCGCACGCCGCCGCCGGGGCGAACAAATAGCGGCGCTTGTGTAAAGACAAACTACCCACCGGAGAGGTGAATGAACGACGCGGAAAACGGTTCGAACGGCGGGCGTCCGCCCCTGAGGTCGCGTGCCTGGTTCGACAACCCCGCCAATCCGGACATGACGGCGCTCTATGTCGAGCGCTACCTCAATTTCGGTATCAGCCTTGAGGAGATCCAGTCGGGCAAGCCGATCATCGGCATCGCCCAGACCGGCAGCGATCTCGCGCCGTGCAACCGCCACCATCTCGAGCTCGCCAAGCGCGTGCGTGAGGGGATTCGCGACGCCGGCGGCATCGCGCTCGAATTCGGCACTCATCCGATCCAGGAGACTGGCAAGCGCCCTACCGCGGGGCTCGATCGCAACCTCCAGTATTTGAGCCTCGTCGAATCGATCTACGGCTATCCGATGGATGGCGTCGTCCTGACGATCGGCTGCGACAAGACCACGCCCGCCTGCCTGATGGCGGCCGCCACTGTGAACATCCCGTCGATCGCGCTGTCGGTCGGGCCGATGCTCAATGGCTGGTTCAAGGGCGAGCGCACCGGATCGGGCACGATCGTCTGGAAGGCACGCGAAATGCTCGCGGCCGGCGAGATCGACTATCAGGGCTTCATCAAGCTCGTCGCCTCCTCGGCACCCTCGACCGGCTGGTGCAACACGATGGGCACTGCGACGACGATGAATTCCTTGTGCGAGGCGCTCGGCATGTCGCTGCCCGGCTCGGCCGCGATCCCCGCACCCTATCGTGACCGGCAGGAAAATGCCTATCGCACCGGGCTGCAGATCGTCGAGATGGTCCATGCCGATCGAAAACCATCGGATGTGCTGACCCGCACCGCCTTCATGAACGCGATCCGGGTCAATTCGGCGATCGGCGGGTCGACCAACGCGCCTATCCATCTCAACGCGATCGCCCGCCACATCGGCGTCGAACTGAGCCTCGCCGACTGGGAAGAGCATGGCGCGGACGTGCCCCTCGTCGTCAATCTCCAGCCGGCCGGCAAATATCTCGGCGAGGATTTCTACCGCGCCGGCGGCGTGCCCGCGGTGATGGGCCAGCTGCTGCGCGCGGGACTGATCGACGGCAGCGCACTCACCGTCAACGGCAAGTCTGTCGCCGACAATGTGAGCACGTCCGAGAGCGAGGACCTCGACGTCATCTTCCCGCTCGATGCGCCGATGAAGCGCGCCGCGGGGCTCACCGTGCTGTCGGGCAATCTGTTCGACAATGCAGTGATGAAATTGAGCGTGATCTCCGACGAATTTCGCAGCCGCTATCTGAGCAATCCCGACGATCCCGAGGCGTTCGAAGGTGTTGCCGTCGTGTTCGATGGCCCCGAGGACTATCACCATCGCATCGACGATCCCGCGGTCGGCATCGACACCAACTCGATCCTGATCATGCGCGGCGCCGGCCCGGTCGGCTATCCGGGTGGCGCGGAGGTCGTGAACATGCGTCCGCCCACCGCTTTGATCCAGGCGGGTGTCCACGCGCTGCCGTGCCTCGGCGACGGCCGTCAGTCGGGCACCAGCGGGTCGCCCTCGATCCTCAATGCGGCACCCGAAGCGGCGGTCGGCGGCGGTCTCGCTTTGGTCCAGACCGGCGATCGCATCCGCATCGACCTCAAGAATCGCACCGCCGACATGCTCGTCGATCCCGCCGAGATCGCGCGCCGCCACGCTGCGCTGGAGGTGGATTACGTTCCCGAGAGCCAGACTCCGTGGCAGGAGATCCACCGAGATCTGGTCGGACAATTCGATACTGGCGCGGTGCTCGAAAACGCGGTCAAATACCAGCGCATCGCCCAAACCAAGGGCGTTCCGCGCGACAGCCACTGATCCGGACCGACAAGAACAAAATGGAGGGAGAGAAAATGAAGACGATCGCTGCTCTGGGACTGATGGCCACCATGGCAATCGCCGCACCCGCCGCCGACGCCGCCACTGCGAAGCGCGGCACCTTCGGCAAGCTGCCCGACGGCCGCACGGTCGATTCGGTGCTGCTCACCAACAATCGCGGCGTCTCGGCGAACATCATCGCTTACGGCGCGTCGATCCAGTCGCTGGTGATGCCCGATCGCGCCGGCAAGAAGGCCGATATCGCGCTGGGCCATGACAATATCGGCGATTATCTGGCACATCCGAACTTCATCGGCGCCACCGTCGGCCGCTTCGCCAACCGGATCAACGCCGGGCGCTTCACGCTGAACGGCCGCCAGTATCAAACCCCGCTCAACGACGGCACCAATTCGCTCCACGGCGGCTCGGCCGGCTTCGACAAGGTGCTGTGGGATGTCGTCTCGGTGAAGAACGGCCCGACTGCGTCGGTCACGCTGCGCTACGTCAGCCCCGACGGCGATCAGGGCTATCCCGGCACGATGACGGTCGACGCCACCTATTCGCTCGACGAGGCCAACAACCTGACGATCGAATACACCGCGACGACCGACAAGGAGACGATCGTCAACATTTCCAACCACGCTTACTGGAATCTCTCGGGCGAAGGCTCCTCGAACGGCGCGATGGGGCACATCGTCACGATCCCGGCGGATTCGATCACGCCGGTCAACGAGACGCTGATCCCCACCGGCGCGTTCCGCCCGGTCGCCGGCACCGTGTTCGACTTCCGCAAGCCCCGGGTGATCAACGATCGGGTCCGCGACGCCAGCGACAAGCAGATGGTCTATGGCCGCGGCTATGATCACAATTGGGTGATCGGCCGCAAGGTGACGACGACCCAGCATCTGATGTCGCGCGTCTCCGATCCGGTCTCGGGACGCAGCTTCGAGCTCTGGTCGAACCAGCCGGGGCTGCAATTCTATTCGGGCAATTTCCTCAACGGCACCTTCTCGGGCAAGGCGAAGAAGATCTATCGCGGTGGCGATGCGATCGTGATGGAGCCGCAGATCTTCCCCGATGCGATCAACCAGACGGGCTTCCCCGAGGCGCGCCTCCAGCCCGGCCAAACCTATCGCAACGTCATGACCTATAAGTTCAGCAGCGGCGCGGCCGCCGCGCGTCGCTGATCTCCGGGAGAGGCCAGATGATCCGACGTACCTTCTTTCTCTCGGTGACTGCGCTTGCCCTCGTCGCAAGCGCGGCGCCGGCCAGCGCGCGCGACCAGTGGACCAAGGCGCAGGCCAATGGCTTCCACGCCAAACAGCCCTGGCTCGTCGGCGCCAACTACACGCCCGCGTCGGCGATCAACCAGCTCGAGATGTGGCAGGCCGAGACCTGGGACCCCGCCACGATCGACAAGGAGCTCGCCTGGGCCGAATCGATCGGCATGAACACGATGCGCGTGTTCCTCCACAATCTGCTCTGGGAGAACGATCCCGAGGGCCTCAAGCGGCGCATGGACGAATTCCTCGTCATCGCCGCGAAGCACAAGATCCGCCCGCTCTTCGTGCTGTTCGACAGCTGCTGGGATCCCGATCCGGTCGCCGGCCCGCAGCGCCCGCCGATCCCCGGCGTGCACAATTCGGGCTGGGTCCAGTCCCCCGGCGCCGCGCGCCTCAAGGATGCGAGCCAGTACGACAAGTTCGAGAGCTACGTGAAGGGCGTCGTCGGCCATTTCGCCGGCGATCAGCGCATCCTCGGCTGGGACCTGTGGAACGAGCCCAACAATGGCGGCGGCGGCAATTACAAGCCGACGCCGGACAAGAAGGAATATGTCGCCAGGCTGCTCCCGCGCATCTTCACCTGGGCGCGTTCGGTCGACCCGACCCAGCCGCTCACCTCGGGCGTGTGGATCGGCGACCATTGGGACGATCAGACCAAGCTCGACGCCGTCGAGAAGACCCAGATCGCCCAGTCGGACATCCTCAGCTTCCACGATTACAACTGGCCCGAGAAGTTCGACGAGCGCGCGAAGCAGATGCTCAGCTATGGCCGCCCGGTCTGGTGCACCGAATATATGGCGCGCGGCAACGGCTCGACCTTCGACGGCTCGCTGCCGATCGCGAAGAAATACAATATCGCGATGTTCAACTGGGGCTTCGTCGACGGCAAGACCCAGACGCGGCTGCCATGGGACAGCTGGAAGAAGCCCTATACCTGGGACGAACCGACGATTTGGTTCCACGAGGTCTTCCGCGCCGACGGCAAGCCCTATCGCCAGGCGGAGGTCGACCTGATCAGGCGCCTCGCTACGTCGCCCCGCGGCGTGGTGCCGCCCGCGGGCAAGTGAGGACGGCCACACTGATCGCGGCGCTGCTGGCGGGGCTCTCGCCGGCAGCGTCCGCGCAGGAAGTGAAGTCGGTTCTCGCCGGCGCCGATCCGGATATCGAGTTCGCGGAAGGGAAGTACTGGATCTACCCGACCGGCGGCGAGGCGCTCGCCGCCTGGTCCTCGCCCGACATGCGCGACTGGACCCGCGGCGAACCGCTCCTCCGGCTCAAGGACATCAGCTGGGTCGAAGACGACCATGCCCCGCGCCACTTCCTCTGGGCGCCCGACATGGTCCACGCCAATGGCGGCTGGTATTTCTATTATTCGGTCGGCCCCCAGAACCCGACTCCCAGCCGCATCGGCGTTGCGATATGCAAAGGACCCGCCGGCCCCTGCACCGACAGCGGCAAGCCGCTCGTCACCGGGGGCAAGGGCTTCGAGGCGATCGACCCCGCGGTCTTCGTCGATCCCAAAACGAAGACGCCCTACCTCTATGCCGGCGGCAGCGCCGGCGCGACGCTTCGCATATGGGTGCTCAAGCCCGACATGGTCAGCATCGACCGTGAAGTGAAAGTCGATACTCCGCCCAATTTCACCGAGGGTGCCTTCATGCACACGCGCAAGGGCATCTATTATCTGTCGTATTCGGCGGGGAAGTGGGACACGTCGTCCTATCAGCTCCATTATGCCGTATCGCTCTCGCCGATCGGCCCGTGGCGTTATGGCGGCCCGCTGCTCGTCGGCGACAAGCGCTATCGCGGACCCGGCCACCACAGCTTCTTCGAAGATCCGAAGGATGGCAAATGGTACATCGCCTATCATCGCTGGGAAGGGCAGTTCGGCGACGGCCCTTATCAGGGCAGCCGCCGCGTCGCGATCCAGCCGATCGAATATCGCGAAGATGGTGCGATCGAAACGATCCGGATGAAGTAGCTCCCAATCCTCCCCCTGGCGCGGGAGGATTGGCATGAAATGGGGCGCCGCAGCAGATGCCGCCACGCCCCGTTTTCTTCCGGGCGAAAGCCTTAGGGCCGATCGACATTCAGAATTTTGGCACGATTCCCAATACCCGCCGTCACCCCGGCCGAAGTGCCGGGGTCCACTCAGCCTCACCGGCAGCGCTCAAGCCTCTTGCGCAGCGTTTGCCTCCCGGTGGACCCCGGCACTTCGGCCGGGGTGACGGTTGCGGGTAGGGCCAACCACATTCCCCAGCGGTGAATGTCGATTGGTCCTAGAACGAAGCCCAATCGTCCGAGTCGCCGTTGCCGTTGGCCATCGCCGCAACCGGGAGCGCCTTGACCGGCGAGACATAGCCGTTCGACTTCGCCGCTCTGGCGGGCGTCGCCGGGACCTGCGTCCGCGCCGTCACCGGTCGCGCGCCGTTGCCGACGTTGAACCGCGACGCCTGCTCGCTGAGCGCGGCGACCTCGCCCGACAGGTTACGCGCGGCTGCGGACGTCTCCTCGACCATCGCGGCGTTCTGCTGGGTCGACTGGTCCATCGTCCCGATCGCGACGCTGATCTGGGTGATGGCGGTCGACTGGGCCTGGTTGTCCGTCGCCATCTCGCCGAGCAATTTGTGGACCTCGCCCACGTCGCCCGAGATGTCGGCGAGCGCGGTATCGACCTTCTGGACCATCTCCACCGCCGCGACGATGTCGGTCTGGGTGGCGGTCAGCTGGTCGCGGGCGCGGCCGGCCTCCTCCTCGGCGCGCATCGCGAGCGCACTGACGAGGTCGGCGACGACCGCGAAGCCGCGGCCTGCTTCACCCGCGCGGCCGGCCTCGACCGCGGCGTTCATCGCGAGAACCCGCGTCTGGAACGCGATCTTGTCGAGGCCCTCGATCACGCTGTCGATGCCCTTGGCCGAATCCGCCACGCGGGTCATCGCGCGGACTGCCTCGTCCGCGATCTCGCGGCCGCCGGTCACGGTAGCGATCGCGCCGTCGGCGCGCACTACCGTGCGGTCGGCGGACGCGGCGGTCGCCTTGAGACGGCCGTCCATCTGGGTGACCGCCGCCGAAGTCTCTTCGAGGCTCGCGGCATTGGCTTCGGTGCGGCGCGCGAGATCCTCGGACGCCTGGGCGATCTCGCCCGAGCCGGTACGGATCGTCGCGGCGCTTTCCATCACGGTGCCGATCAGGTTGCGCAGCTCGGTGACCGCGGCGTTGAAGTTGACCTTCACTGATTCATAGGCCGGCGAGAAGGCGTCGTTGATCTCGCTGGTCAGGTCGCCCTGCGCCAGCTTGCTCAGGTTCACTTCGAGCGTCGAAACCACGCGCTGCTGCTCGGCATCGGCGATCTTCTTGGCCGCATCGGCCTTTTCCTTCTCGATCGCCTGCTCGCGGAACACCAGCACCGCCTTGGCCATCGCGCCGATCTCGTCGCCGCGGTCGGTGCCCGGCACGTCGGCGGCGTTGTTGCCCTCGGCGAGTGTCTTCATCCGTGCCTGAAGATTCGTGATGGGCGCCGTGATGCCCAGCCGCGAGACGAGCAGGCCGATGCCGATCGCGACTGCGATCGCGATCAGGCTGACGACGAGCATGGTGGTCGAAGTGCTGCTCGCGCTCGCCGAAAGATCGTTCGAAAGGGCCTTCGCGTCGGCGATGCGCTGGTCGTTCGCCTTGATGAGCTCTGCCGCCATCGTCACTGCCTTGGTGTCGAGATCCGCAAGGATCGCGCGCGCGGCATCATTTTCGTCGCGGCTGCCATGGCGGATCGCCTCGACTGCGCCCTTGTGGATTTCGTCGAAGGTTCCGCGGATCGTCGTGATCTCGCCGGCGAGGCCGGGATCCAGCTGCTTGACCTCGTCGAACAGCTTGACGGCGCCTTCATACGACGCGCGCTCTTCTTCCACGGCGGCGCGGCTTGCCGCGGACCCACCCGGATATGCCATCACGCGATAGCTGGCATAGAGCATCTGCGAACCGAGGCGGTTCGCGCGGGCAAGCTTGGTGGTGATCGGAAGCTTGACGTCGACCAGTACCGCATAATCGGCGTCGGTTTTCGTGAGCGCGCGCGAGCCATAAAAGGACACGCCCAGCGTGATCAGGCCGAGCATCAGCAGCAGCCCGAGGATCTTCACGGGAATTTTGATGCGGGCGAGGAGGTCCACCATAGGATAGCCTTTTCTGTTCGGAAGCGCGCAGCGCTCGCTGCTCGCGACAGGGATTCAGTATCTTATAGAAGCGGGCCGGGGCCGGAGGTCCTCGGCCGGGCGGATTGGCGCCTAGGGATTTTCCCGGATACGCGGGGCAGATCACCTCGGCGCGAGCCCTGTTTCCCGCAGTCCGGCACGGGCCAGTTCGTTGCCGCGCCACCCCGGCCCGCCGCTGCGCCTATAAAGAGGATCAGCCCTTTCATTCCCGGAGCCTGCCGTGACCTCGACTTTCCTCTCGCCCCTGTTGCGCGGCGCGCTCACGGGTTTTTGTGCGGTGGCGGCATTGCCGGCATTCGGGCAAATCGCCGGCGAGAAGGATGGTGGCGTCCAGTTCAGCATCGACGCCACCACGCGGGCGCGGGTCGAGGCGATCGGCGGCCAGTTCCGTCCCAATGTTGCAGCAGACGACGTGTTCGTCTCGTTCCGCACTACGGTTGCAGCGAAGGCCGAACTCGGAGCCGTCGCGATCGGAGGCGAGATCGTGGACGCGCGCGGCTATGGCCAGCGCGACGGTTCGTCGGTGCGGACCAGCGAAGTCAACGCGCTCGAGCCGATCCAGGCCTATGTCGCGTATCGCGCCTCCGACGCCTTCGCCAGGGGCGCGACGGCGACGATCACGGCCGGACGCTGGTCGCTCGATATTGGTTCGAGCCGCCTGGTCGGCCGCACCGACTTCCCCAACGCGGTTCAGTCCTATCTCGGCGGCCTCGTCGAGTGGCGCAGCAAGGGCAAGGACCGGATCGTCGCATTCTGGGCGAAGCCCTTCTCGGCGCTTCCCGATGACGTGGCCGGAATCGAAGACAATGCGATCGAGCTCGATCGCGCGGGCGGAAACCTGACCTTTTTTGGTGCCAGCGCGACGCTGGCCAAGGCCTTCCGCAATGTCGGCGTGGAGGCCTATGGCTATCGTCTCGCCGAAGATGACCGCGTGATGCGGCTGACGCGCAACCGCCATCTCGTCACGGCCGGCGTGCGCCTGCGCCGCGCGCCAGCAAAGGGCCAGTTCGATTTCGAAGGCGAGGCCGCGTATCAATGGGGCACCGCACGCGCGACCACCGCCGTCAGCGATGTGCGTAACCTCGATGTCCGCGCCGGCTTCGCGCATGTCGAGGCCGGGTGGACCGCGGCGCGGGGCTGGACACCTCGCGTCTCGGCGATGTTCGACTATGCCTCGGGCGACGGGCGCGACGCCGGCACATGGGGTCGATTCGATACGCTGTTCGGTGCGCGCCGTTCGGACTTCGGCCCGGTCGCGCTCTATGGCCCGGTGGGTCGCGCGAACCTGCTCTCGCCAGGGCTCCGGCTCGAAGCCAAGCCTTCGAAGCGGCTCGATTTCATGACTTCGCTGCGCGGACTGTGGCTGGCGCGGGCGACCGACAGCTTCGCCTCCACCGGCGTGCGCGATCGCAACGGCGCTTCAGGACGCTATGCCGGAACCCAGTTCGAAGCGCGCGCGCGTCGCTGGCTGGTTCCGGAGCGGCTGCGCCTCGAGGTCGGTGGCGCATATCTGGCGAAGGGCCGCTTCCTCGAGAATGCGACCAATGCCCCCGACACCGGCGACACGCGCTACGTCTATATGGACCTGGCCGCCAGTTTCTGAACGGGGCTCAGTTCTTCGGAAACAGCCCTGCCGCGAACGCGATGCGCAGCGCTTCCGAAAGGCTGCGCACTTCGAGCTTCTCCATCAGATTGGCGCGATAGATTTCCACCGTGCGCGGGCTGATGTCGAGCTCATAGGCGATGATCTTGTTCGATCGGCCTTCGATCAGTCCTTTGAGAACATCGGTCTCGCGCGGTGAGAGCTTGGCGATCTTCGCCTCGGCGGCGCCGACGCGGTTCGCCGCTTCATTATCCTCCTCGAGCCGGGCAAAGGCATTGTCGATCAGCTGGAGCAGCGTCTCGGCCTCATAGGGTTTTTCGATGAAGTCGAGCGCGCCGGCCTTCATCGCCTGGACCGCGAGGCCCACATTTCCCTGGCCGGTGAGAACGATCGGCACGAATCGCGGGCTGCCGTCGAGCGCGGTCAGCACGTCGAGGCCGGTGGCGCCGGGCATGTGAAAATCGAGCAACAACACGCCGGGGTCGAGTTCGTTCACGTCCTGGAGAAAGGCATCGCCCGATCGAAACCCTCGGACGATCAGATCCTGGCGTATCGACAGCAGGCTGTGAAGCGAGGCGCGGACAGCGTCATCGTCGTCCACGATGTAGATCGTTCTGCTCATCTATTCCACACCCTCCTCTATGGCGGGTAGAGTGAAGCGGAAGCTCGCTCCTCCCTCAGGCCGGTTCTCCGCGCTCAGTGTCCCGCCATGTGCCTCAATGATACGCTTGCTGATCGAAAGTCCAATACCCATTCCACCTCCGTTACCTTTCGTGGAGGTAAAGCGTGAGAATAGTTGCTCCAACACATGAGGAGGAATTCCAGGCCCGGAATCGCTTACGACAATTTCAACCATCTGGTTATTGGGCTTATGGGAAGAAATCGTGATGTGTCGATCCTGCAGGCCAGAAGTCCGCAGCGCTTCCATGGAATTGCGGAGAAGGTTGACGAGGACTTGCTGTACCTGAATGCGGTCTGCAAAGATAAATGGTGCTTCTGAATCAAGTTCGTAGCTTACCCGGATGTGGAACTGCCCCGTTCCGACCAATACCAGATCGACGGCGTCGTGAACCGTGCGCTCAACCGACTCGGTGCGCATCTCGACTTCGCCGCGAGCCATGAATGCTCGCATTCGTCGAATGATCTCCCCTGCGCGCTGGGTTTGTTCGGAGCCCATCCGGAGCAGCTCGACGACGCGCTCGCCGCTCTCCCCCTTCTCGATCAACATGCGCGCGGCGGCGAGGAAGTTGGACGTTGCGCTCAGCGGCTGGTTGAGTTCATGCGCGAGGTCCGCCGCGAGCTCGCTCATCGCGCTTTGGCGTGAGACATGCGCGATCTCGGCGCTTAGTTCGCTCAAGCGCTCCTCGGTGGCGAGCTGTTTCGAAAGATTGCGTACGAACACGGTCAAGAGCGTCTGGCCGTCGCTGCGGGCGACGCCAGTTCGCAATTCGATCGGGAAGCGGCGGCCGTCCGCCGATTCCGCTGTGCCCTTCATCACTTCGTTGACGATCCCTTCGCCGGTTTTCACATAGCGCTTCAGTGTCGCCATGTGCGCCGTACGCCGGTCGACCGGGACCAGCATCTGCGCCGATCGGCCGAGCACATCCGCGGCGCGATATCCCCAGAGCTCCTCCGCGGCGGCGCTGAACTGCATGATCGTGGCGTGTTGGTCGAGCACCACCATCGCGTCCGGGACCGTCTCGAGCACCGAGCGGAGCTGCGCCTCGCGCCGGCGGAGGGCCGCCTCGCGTTCTTCGCGCTCGGTGACGTCGAGAATGACGCCGACCGCGCGCACCAGATTTCCCTCCGCGTCATAGAAGGCCCGCGCGGAGCCTTCCACGGCGCGGATGCCGCCCAGCGGCTTGAGGAAACGGTATCGAAAGCTGAACTTGTCGGCCCGATCGCGGACCGTGCGCGCGAGTGTGTCGAGGATTTGCTGGACGTCCTCCGGCTCCACCTGCATGCGCCAGCTTTCGAAGTTGGACAACACGCCCGGAATGAGGCCGAGGCGTTGTTCGGTACCAGGCGACCATTCCACCTTGCCGCTCGGGACATCCCACTCGAACACGCCCAGTTCGTGCGCGGACATTGCCAGTGCGAGCCGCTCCTCGCTGACCTTCAGCGCTTCGATCGCGGCGACGCGTTGGGTGATGTCGGTGACCTTGAGCAGCACGACTGGGGGGGCGCCCGGGCTCGCGACCTGATGCAGGCGCTCGAGCACCGAAACCTCGCGCCCGTCGCGGCAAATCTCCAGGAGTTCGTGCCCGTCTTCGAGGCGATTGCCCCGCGTCGCGGAATCGAGGCGACACCGCGAATGCAGCAGAAGATATTTGTTCTGCCCGAGCGCCTCGCCCGACGCCCAGCCGTAGAGCTGTTCGCATCCGGCCGACCAGTGCGTGATGCGCCCCTCCGGCGTTGTCAGGACGACTGTCGTGTGATCGAGCGCCTGGCTCAGCTCCACCATCGCCGCTTGCCCGCGCGCGACCCGGATGACGGCCCAATAAGCGACGAACGCCACGATCAGGATGTTGCAGATCACGACCAGCGCCTCTGACATCAGCGGCGGCAGCAGGCCGTGGCGCGAAATCAGCAATTCCAGGATCGACGGTACCACCGGCACGATTACGGCGACGGGCACCAGGACGCGGATGACGCGCCAGTCGCCGCTGCGCATCGTCAGAGACCGGACCCACAGCAATCTGCTGTGCAGGATGAGGAAGGCGATCGCCAGCAACAGAGTCGCGACTGCCGCGGGCAGCGAGACGGAGAAGATCTGCGCCGTTGTATTGGTAGGGCTCGAGAACAGGATCAGCATGGCCGTGGCCGCGGTCAGCGCGAACGTGATCGCGGCGATCAGGCCGCTGGCTTCGCCCGATAGCCATTTGCGCACCCCCGCACCATAACCGGCCGTGGCGAGGAGGACGAAGATCGTGGTGGGACTGGGGCCAGGCCTGCCGGGATGCGGGGCTTCATAGGCGGACACCAGATTCCAGAACAACAGCCGGTCCGTGCCGAAATCGGTGGCCAGCGCGTTCTGCAGGATCGAAGCCAGCGCGATCAGCAACGGCACGAGCCAGAGCACCGAGGCGAGACGATCGCGGTCGAACAGGGAAGCGAGAAAGCCACATGCGAGGCAGAAATAGCCGATCGCGGTGAGCGGCCAGATCGGGAAATCGTCGAAGCCGAACCCGCGAAGTGCGGGAAGATCGAACATCCATCCGGAGAGGGCGATCAGGCTGCACAGAGCCGCGAGCGCAACAAGGACTGCCGCGACATTTCTTGCCGGAGGTGGCAGCCTTTCGGCCGGCGCACCGGGACGGTTACTTACTCGCAAAATACCTGCCCCTGTACAGGGTAAAGCGAAGTGCCTCTGCCTTAACACCGATCAATTCTCTGTGGAAAGCTCCGAACATCCGATGTGGGCATTCTTGTTAGCATACGATTTTGCGTGAGATTCCAATAGTCAGGGTGCGCTTGCCAAAACTGGCGTTTGCCACGATCAAAGCGCGGCGCCGCGAGCGCAACGAACAGGGAAGGAGTCGCGCTTGTTTCGACCGGTCTTGATCCTCGGTGCCATCCTGGCGCTGGCTGGCTGCGCAGAAAGCGGCGGCAGGGCGCAGAGCAGTTCCGCGGAGCCTGCTTCCTCCGGGCCGGGCAAGGGCAGGGGCTATTCGCACGATCCGTTTCCCTCGACCTATCGCGCCTATCCGGGCGCGCCGACGCTGGTGACCAACGTCACGATCCTCGACGGCGAAGGGGGGCGGATCGAGAACGGCTCCATCCTCTTCCGCGACGGCAAGATCGTCGAGGTCGGGCAAAATCTGGCGGCCGGGCAGGGCGTTACCGTGATCGACGGCCGCGGCAAATATCTGACCCCCGGCGTCATCGATATCCACAGCCATCTCGGCGATTATCCTTCGCCGGGCGTCGAGGCGAATTCTGACGGCAATGAGATGACTTCGCCGGTGACTCCGGAGGTCTGGGCCGAGCACAGCGTGTGGCCGCAGGACCCCGGCTTCGGCAGGGCGCTCGCCAATGGCGGCGTGACGACGCTGCAGATCCTCCCCGGCTCTGCCAACCTGTTCGGCGGCCGATCGGTGACGGTGAAGAATGTCTATGCCCGCACGATGCAGGGAATGAAGTTCCCCGGTGCGCCTTATGGCCTCAAGATGGCGTGCGGTGAGAACCCGAAGCGCGTCTATGGCGGCAAGGGACGCGCGCCTTCGACCCGGATGGGAAACATCGCAGTCGATCGCGCGACCTGGGCCAAGGCGGTCGAATATAAGCGCCGCTGGGACAAATATGAGGACAAGGGTGGCGATGCCCCGACCCGCGATCTGGCGATGGATACGCTGCGCGGCGTGCTCGAGGGTGAGATCCTCGTCCAGAACCATTGCTACCGCGCCGACGAGATGGCCGTCGTCCTCGATATGGCGAAGGAGTTCGGATACCATGTGACTGCGTTCCACCACGCGGTCGAGGCCTACAAGATCGCCGATCTGCTCAAGGCCAACGACACGTGTGCCGCGGTCTGGGCCGACTGGTACGGCTTCAAGATGGAAGCCTATGACGCGGTCCCCGAGAACCTCGCCATCCTCGAAAAGGAAGGCGCCTGCGCGATGATCCATTCGGACGACGGCAACGGCATCCAGCGGCTGAACCAGGAAGTGGCCAAGGCACGCGCTTCGGGCATCAAGGCGGGCTTCCCGATCACCGAGCAGGCCGCTTGGCGCTGGCTTGCGATCAATCCGGCCAAGGCGCTGGGCATTGCCGACAAGACCGGCAGTCTCAAGCCCGGCAAGATGGCCGATGTCGTGCTGTGGAACGGGAATCCGTTCAGCGTCTATACCCGCCCGCAGATGGTCTGGGTCGACGGCGCTTTGCTCTATGACGCGAATAATCCGAAGTTGCGGCCGGTTTCCGATTTCGAGCTGGGCCAGCCGGGCGAGGGGGATGTGAAGTGATCAGCAAGCTGCTTCTTTGCGCGAGTGCCACGCTCGCACTCGCCGCCCCCGCCGCCGCGCAGACCGTGGCGATCACCAATGCCAAGATCGTGATCGGCGACGGCTCGGGGCCGGCCGAGGGCGGCACCGTGGTCATCCGCGATGGTCGCGTCGTGGCGGCTGGCGCCGGCGTGGCCGCCCCCGCCGGCGCGCGCGTCGTCGATGCGGGAGGCCGCTGGGTAACACCGGGGATCTTCGCCGGATTCACGCGAATGGGCATCGTCGAGATCGATGCGGTTGACGGCACCAACGATACGTCGGGAGGAACCTCCCCGTTCAACGCGGCGCTCGACGTGACCCCTGCGGTCAACCCGAAGAGCAGCCCGCTTGCGATCAACCGGCTCGAGGGCGTGACTCGCGCGGTGGTGGCGCCCGATAACAGCAAGGGCTCGATCTTCGCGGGGCAGGGGGCGGTCATCGATCTCGGCGCCGATATGGGCCCGGTCGCCAAACCGCGCGCCTTCCAGTTCATGGAATATGGCGAAGCCGGCGCGCGCGCCGCGGGAGGCAGCCGCCCCGCCGCCTATGCGATGCTCAAGAACGCGCTGTTCGAAGTACGCGACTATGTCCGCAACCCTGCGAGCTTCAACGATCGCGGCAAGGATGCGCTGCTCACGCGCGCCGACGCCGAGGCGTTGACGCCGGTGGTGCAGGGGCGGGTGCCGCTGCTCGTCCATGTCGAGCGTGCCTCCGACATCCAGACGATGCTCGGGCTGAAGCGCGAGATGCCGACGCTTAGGCTGGTGCTGGTCGGCGCCAGCGAAGGCTGGACCGTCGCGCGCGAGATCGCCGTGGCGGGTGTCCCGGTGATCGCTTCCGCGCTGGCCGATCTGCCCGAAAGCTTCGAGCAACTCGCGGCGACGCAGTCCAACATCGGCCGTATGAAGGCGGCGGGGGTGCTCGTCGGGATCGGCACGATCAACCAGGACGAAGCGCGCCAGGCGCGCTGGGAAAAGCAGTATGCGGGCAATCTCGTCGCGCTCGGCCGCATCCCTGGGGCGAGCGGGCTCGACTGGGGCGAGGCATTTGCGACGATCACCTCGCGGCCCGCGGAAGCGCTCGGGCTCGGCGACGAATTCGGCTCGTTGAAGCCCGGCCGGCGCGGCGACGTGGTGATCTGGGACGGCGATCCGCTCGAAATCGGCACCAGCGCCGTCTCGGTGTTCATCGACGGCGTAGAGCAGCCGATGACCAGCCGCCAGACCCGGCTGCGCGAACGCTATTGGGATCCGAAGGAAGGTCCGATGCCCAAGGCGTATCAGCACTGATCGGGGTTCGCCCTCGGAACCTTCACGACGGGTGCGGCATTGGCGCTGCACCGGAGAGCTTTGACCGGCTGGCGCCAAGGCAGCCGGCGAACGGGAGAGTGCAGATGATCAAGCGCATTGCCCTGCCGGCGCTCGCGGCGCTGACCCTCGCGGGATGCGGGCCGGCCTCGGAGCCGGCGAACACGGTCAAGGCCGACAATTCCGATGTCGAAGCCAATGCGGTCGGCAACGAGGCCGCGCCGGGCAACGCGCTCGCCGCGGTACTCGGCATGTCCGATCGCCAGCGCAACGTGGTCTTCATCCGGGCATTGCTCGATGCGGGCATCGAGTGCCAGTCGGTGACCTCGTCCACACGGCTGCCCGATCAGGACGGCAAGCCGCTGTGGCGCGCGAATTGTTCCGACAAGACCGCGCACATGATCAGCATCACGCCCGACGGCACCGCCAACATCGTCAGCAGGACGGATCGGTAGCGAGTGCAGTTGGGTTGGGGCGATCCCGGCGAAGGCCGGGGCGCGGTTGCGAGACATCCTCGATCGTAGGACTAAGCCTCATGTCCGCCGATACTGGGCGGTCCCGCCTTCGTCGGGAACACCGACAGCAACGAACGCAAAGAAGAAGGGAGGCTCCTTGCGGAACCTCCCCCAAGTCGGGTGGAAACGGGTCAGAGGGCGACCACGCCGCCGTCATCCTTGGTGATCACCACCACTGCCGAACGCGGGCGCACGGTGGCGCCGGCGGTGCCGGTCGCCTGGCTGTCGGGCCAGTGGCTGGTCGGGGCCGCCGGCGTGCCGCCTTCGCCCGGATGCTGGATGCCGACGAACAGGGTACGACCGTCGGGCGTGGTGTCGATGCCGGTGATCTCGCATTCCACCGGGCCGACGAGGAAGCGCTTGAGCGTCGCCGCGCTCGGCGCTGCGCCGACACGGGTAGCCTGCGTCGCGGTCGCACCGCCGGTCCCCGTGTTGGTGATCGTCCGGGCGCCGCCGTCGCCGACAGTACCCGGCACCGCCGCAAGCAGCATGCAGTTGGTCACGTCGGTATAGGCTCCGTCGTCGGTCTCGATCCACAGCAACGGCTTGACCTGCCCTGCGGCGTTGGTCGAGCGGCTGAAATAGAGGCCGTCGGGGCTGGAGAAATCCTGATCGGCGGTCAGCCCCGAGATGTTGATGTTGGCGGGATCGAGATCGGCGCCGGCGCCGAACAGATAGATGTCCCAGTTGAAGGTCAGCGCCTCGGTGCTGTTGCCGGTTTCCTTGAGGCGGATGATGTGCCCGTTGGGATTGCCGTATTGGGCGCTCGCCGCGGCGCCGAAGGGGTCGTTATAGTGGCGCGGATTGGCGGCGTCGGTGCCGTTCAGCGGACGCAGCGTGGCGTTGTTGTTGGTGAGCGTCAGATAGACGTCGCCGGTCACCGGGTTGACCGCGGTCCACTCGGGACGATCCATCGGCGTCGCACCGACCACATCGGCGGCGAGGCGGGCGTTGACGAGAACATCGGCCTGGTCCGCGAAGGGGTAGACAGCAGCGGTCGAAGTGATGCCGTTCTGGCCGAACACCAGAGGCAGCCAGACGCCGGTGCCGTCGGCGTTGAACCTGGCGACGTAGAGCGTGCCGCTGTCCATATATTTGTCGCCGGTCGCGAGGCGGTTGGCCGCAGTCGCGTCGGCCGCCACCCATGCGGTGGCCGAGACGAACTTGTAGAGATACTCACGGCGTGAATCGTCGCCCATGTACCATGCCGGCTTGCGACCAGCGACGAACGCGCCGGGCCAGCAACCCTCATGGCCGAGGCGGCCGAGCGCGGTGCGCTTCTTCGGGACCGAAGTGGGCGAATAGGGATCGATCTCGACCACCCAGCCCATCTGATTGGGCTCGTTTCGATAGTCGGTGGTCGCGGTGCCACCGACAGTCGCGCGCGCGTCCCAGCGGCGGAACATGGTGTTGGTGGCGTCGGCCGGAGTCACCGTCGACCAGCCGAAGCTGCCGGTGCTGCTGGTTACGCCATAGCGGCTGAGCGCGGTCAGTTCCTTGGCGGTGCGCGCCGCATTGTCGCCGCTGCGGCGGAAATAGCCCGCCCAATTCTCTTCGCAGGTCAGCGCCGTGCCCCAGGGCGTGGTGCCGTTGGCGCAATTGTTGACCGTGCCGCGGCCGTCGGTGCCGGCGGTGGAGAAGGGCGTCTTGAGCAGATCCGAACCGCGCGCCGGGCCGCTGAAGGCCATCGGCGTGTTCGGCGTGATGCGGCGATTGAAGCTGCTGTTCTGGACCACGCTCCACGCGCGATTGGCGCCCTCGACGGCTTCGGTGACGCTGACGCCGTGATTCTCGATCTCCTTGAGCGCCTCGGCCTCGGGGCGAACGCCGCCCGGGCTCGTCGCGCCGGCGGGGTGGAGATATTGCTGGTTGATATTCTCGTGGTTCTGGACGAGCAGCCCGCGGGTCGAGCTGGTCTCGTCGCGCGCGGTGCCGGTGGCGGCGAGGCCATACCAGTAGAGTGCGTCGCCATGATCGCCGATGCGCTGGGCGAAATTGGTGTCGGTGCCGTCGTTCTTATAGGCGGGCACGCCCGCGGCGATCGGATCGCCGGTGCGGTTGATCACCTGCACCTTGTAGCCCGTGGGCACCGTGACGACGTCGAGCTTGTTCTTGGCGACGGCCGTGAAGCCGAGCTGCGCGGGGTTGACGGTAACCGTGGTGGTCGCGGTCGCCGCGGTGTTGCCGTTCGCCGCGGCGAACTGGAAGGTCAGCACCGTCGCGCTCGCGACGCTGGGGGCGAGGAAGGTGGCAGTTGCGCCGCCAGCGCCGTTCAGCGTCACCGCCGGACCGCCGGTCTGGGTCCAGGAGACTGCGCTCGCGTCGCTCGTGCCGGTCAGGGTGACGACGCGTCCGGCGGTGGTGGTCGTGGAGGCGCCCGCGCTCACCGTCGGCGCAGGAACGCCGTCCACGTCTCCGGAGTCGCAAGCGGAAAGCACGGAACCGCCGAGCGTCGCGGCGATGATGGCCGATCCGCCGCGCAGCGTCTGGCGACGCGAGAGCCGCTGCGCCGCGAGCTCGTTCAGAGTCACGGTGTCGGTGCGATTGGTGTCGGTATTGCCATCGGTATAACCGAAGGACGCGGGCGTCAGATCGTTCATGGAAAACCCCCAGGCACCCGGGTCAGGCGCGACCCGGTTCTTCCTGCCTTTGGAAGGGTGGCTTTACGGTGTGATGGAAGCGGCGTGGCTGTCTGATGACTCTTCGTGGACGCGATTGTGACGCTTTGCCCTGAGCGCCGCCAACGGCTAATCGGCGACACGATGCACGTCGGCAAACCCGATCCGGAAACCACGCCTCCAGCGCAGCCGAGCCTTGCCCAGCGCCTGCTGACCGCCGCTCGTAGCATGCCGGGAGGAGTCGGGCCCGCCACCTGGCCGGGTGGCAGGGTGGCGATGGCCGTTGCGGTGCTGATCCTCGCCGGGCCGCTGCTGACGATCGGTGGCGCGCAGGTGCTCGCCGACCAGCAGCGCGCCACTGCGAGCCGAATCGAGGCCGAAGTCGCGCCGCGTATCGCCGCCGCCGCGGCGGCGGCCGAGGCACGGACACAAATGAATGCGTTGCTCAGGCGGCGGACCTTGGGCGCAACGATCGAAACGCTCGCCCGTGCGCTCCCCGCAGACGCGACGCTGGTCCGCGCCGAACGCAACATGCAGGGCCGCCTTGCGCTCGAGATCGCCACCGCGGACCCCGACAGGCTGCGCACCGCGCTGCGGCGCGTGCCGACGCTCGCCCGGTTGCGCAACACCGGCCAGCGACAGGCCGATGCTGCGATGATCGTGCTGCTTGAAGGTACGGCGGAATGAGGCCGTCACCGCTTCTGCTCGGCGTGGGCGCAGGTCTGATCGGCCTGCTCATACTCTCGCCGCTGACGGGCGCCGCGCTGGACGATCTGGCCGCGGCGCGGGCGCAGCGTGCCCAGATGGCGCAGGCGGCGGCGCTGCCCGAGCATCAGGCCCCGATCCTTGCAAAGGACAATGCGCTCGGCGCCATGGACGCCGCGGCGGGGCGGGCGGCGATGATGGCGCGCGTCCAGCGGCTGGCGAAGGCAGGCGGCGTTCTGGTCGAGGAAACCAGTGCGGCGAACGCGCCAGAAGGACTGGTGGCGCTGCGGCTGCGAGCGTCGGGGGCGGAAAAGGCGCTCCTCGCCTTTGCCGACGCATGCGAGCGCGAGCGGCCCCTGATGCGCTTCCGCAGCTGGAAGCTCGAGCCGGTTGCGGGGGGCGTGCGGCTCACCGCCGAAGCGGTTGCAGCGCGATGAGCGCGCGCTACGACAGGATTGCCCTTGGGCTCTCCGGCGGGTTCGCGGTGTTGATGCCGCTGCTGTTGCTGACGGGCGGGATTGGACCATCCCCGTCGCCCAAAACGCTTCAGCCGACGATCCCGATGGTGGAGAATTCGATACCACCGCTCGCCGCGGCGTTCGAACGTCCGCTGTTCGGCGCGCCGGCACAGGCCGAGGACGCGGCGCTGCCGGGCGATGCGCCGGCGTTGGTCGGCATCGTCGGGCGCCTCGGTGCGGATGCAGTAGCGCTGGTGCGGACCACCGACGGCACAACGCGCGCACTGCAGGTTGGGGAGAGCGTCGACGGCTGGCAGCTCGCCAGCCTCGCGATCGACGCCGCCTTCTTCACGCGCGGCGCGCAGCGCGTCCGCGTGCCCTTGCCCGCGGGCTAGTAGATCCCGTCGATCTCGACCGTCAGCCGTGGCGTCGGCGGGGCAAGCAACAGGCTGGAGCGCCGCGTATTGGCGATCTCGTCCGAGCGCAGCCGCGCGTATTTGTCCTTCGCCGCCGCCGCCGCATCGGCGGGATCGCGCAGGATCGTCGGCTTGAGGAAGATGAACAAGGTGCGCTTCTGATGGACCTCGCGGCGGCTCTTGAACAGCTCGCCGACGATCGGGATGTCGCCGAGGATCGGCACCTGCTGGCGCGAATCCTGCCGGTCGTCGGTGATCAGCCCGCCCAGCACGATCGTCTGGCCATTATCGGCGAGCACCGTGGTGTTGATCGCGCGGCGATTGGTGACGAGATCCGACGCCGCCTGGGTCTGCGCCTCGGCGATGGACGACGCCTCCTGGTTGACCTGCAGCCGGATCGTGTCGCCCGCGTTGATCCGCGGCAGCACGCGCAGCGTGATACCGACGTCCTTGCGCTCGATCGTCGTATAGGGGTTCACCGAAGTCGAATCGGTCAGCACCGATCCGGTGACGAAGGGCACGTTCTGGCCCGAGACGAATTCGCCGGCGACATTGTCGAGCACGGTGATCTGCGGCGTCGAGAGCAGGTTCGCGCGCGTCGAGGTACCCAGCGCCTGCACCAAGATCGAGAAATCGTCGCCGATGCGGATATTGCCGGTCAGCCCGTTGCTGATCAGCGCGCCCGCGGGAACGTTGAGCGCCTTGAGGATCGTGCCGAGCGAGGTGCCCGCCTGGTCGAACGACGTGCCGACGCCCGTCGGCTGGAGCGCCGCGCCGGTGGTGCCGAGCTGGATGCCTAAAGCCTCGGCGTCGTCGCCGGTGATCTCGGCGATCGCCGCTTCGATCAGCACCTGCGGGCGCCGCACGTCGAGATCGGTGATCAGCTGTTCGATCGATGCGATCGCGGTCGGCGTGCCGCGCACCACCACCGCATTGAGCTCGGGCGCGGGCTGCACGGTCAAGTCAGGGGTGGAGAAGCCCCGCGGCGTCTCCGCCGGCTTGTTCTCCATCACCGGCTGCGTCGCTGCGTTGGCCGCCTGCATCGCATTGCCGAGCCCGCCGCCCGTCGACGCCGCGCTGTTGGAAAGCGCGGAGATGTTGGGCGAGCCGCTCAGCCGCGCGAAGGGATTGCTGTTCGACCCCGAAAGGCTGCGCGCCACCGGATTGTCGGCACTCTCGCCCTGGCCGAGCACGCCGCGCAACACTTCGGTCACGGTCTCGGCATCGGCATAGTTCAGGCGGAACATGCGCGTGATCGGCGTGGCGCCGCCCGGCTGGTCGAGCGAAGCCGCGATCCGGCGCGCCTCTGCGACGGCGGCGGGCGTGCCGCGGATGATCACGGTGTTGCTGCGCTGGTCGGCGGCGACCCGCGCGCCGGTGCCACCCTGCTGGTCGCCGAGCACGGTCTGGAGCGACTGCGCGACGTCCGCGGCATTGCCGTTGCGCAGCGTTATCGTCGCAAAAGTCGCGCCACTGCCGCCGTCGAGCTGGCGGGCAATCGCCTCGACGCGGCGGACATTGTCGGCATAGTCGGTGATGACGATGGCGTTCGGGCTGGTCAGCGGCTCGACGCTGCCGAAGGTCGCGACGAGCGGCCGGACGACGCGCGCGACATCGGCGGAAGGGACGTTGGCGAGCCGGACCATCCGCGTCACCAGTTCCTGCCCGCCGGCCGCACGGCTGGGGACGCCGCCGTCGCGCACGGCATTGGCCGCGGGGACGATGCGCCAAGCCCGGCCCGAACGCACCGCCGAAAAGCCGTTGGCGCGCAGTACCGACTGGAACAACTCCCACACCCCCGAGGGCGAGAGCGGCGTCGCCGAAGTCACGGTGACGACACCCTTGACCGCGGGATCGAGGATCAGCGTGCGGCCGGTGATGCGCGAGATCTGATCGGCGACGTCGGCGATCTCGACTCCGCGCATGTTGATCACGATGTCGCCGGGCTCGGCCTGCTCGGCGGCAGTCTGCGCGACGGCGACGCTGTCGAGCGCGATGCCGGCGAGCGCGAGGGCGGCGAGGGTGGAGCGAATCTTGTGCACTTGTGTCTCTTTATCGGAGCGGCACGGTTAGCGTGAGGCGCTTTCCGTCGCGGAGGATCTGGATCTGGGCGGTGCCGCTTGCCTGAGCGGAGGCGAATGCGGCGTTGGCGGCATTGGGGTCGCCGAGCGAAGTGCCATTGACCGACTGGATCACGTCGCCCGCAACCATTCCGGGCGGGCCATTGTCGCCGATGCGAAAGCCGCCGCTGACCGGCGTCGCATCGAAGCGCTGGAGCAAACCGGCAGTGGCCGCGGCGGGAGGAGCGGCGGGGGGCGGGGGTGCGCCGCCGCCGGGTGAGATTGCCGGCGCGCCCGGCTGGGGCGTCGTCTGCGCTGCCTGGTTCTGCGCTGCCTGGTTCTGCGCGGCCTGGTTCTGCGCGGCCTGGCGCTGCTCAGGCGACAAGGTCGGGTCGGGGAAGGCGAGGAATTCGGTGCGTCCGCCGATCGCGAGGATCACGCGATCGCGCAGGATCGACTGGATGGTCGCGCCACTCACCACTTCGCCGACATGAAAAGGCACTGCCGGCTTTCCGTCAGCTGCGATGAAGGCAGTGGAGAGCTCGGCAGGAATTGCTGCGATCACGCCCTTGAGCTCGAGCGGCAGGGCGGTTGCCTGCGAAGCATCGGCCGCAGCGGCCTTGCCGAACGGCGCGAGCGCGACCGCGGGCGCAATGTCCGGCGCCACGGCCGGCCCGCTGCGGCCCGACGGCACGGTGATCGCGCCGGTGCCGGCGTGCCCCGCCAGCCGCCAGGTCAGGCCGGCGAGCGCGAACCCGACCGAGATCACGACGAGCCCGGTGAAAATGTCGAGCGCAGTGCGTGCCTGGCGCGGCGTGAGGGAAAAAGCGGGGCTCATCCCCTCCGTCCGTCCACGAAGCCATCGAGCGATGCAAGGGGGACGCTGCCCTGCGCCGGGAATATGTCGATCCGTACGCGCTGGATTTCGGGATCGTCGGTGCTGCTGCGAGCGACCGCGACGCGCCATATCTGACCGAGCATCTCGACCTGATCGGCGTTGGCGGTGGGCGCCTTCGCCTCGAGCTCGGCAAGCCGGTTCTCCGCCACCCACATGGCCGTAGTGCGCCGCTCGACACCGCGGGTGGAATCGATGTGCGATTCGACGGTGCGCATCAGTCCGACAGTGGCGATTGCGAGCACCGCGAGCGCAACCAGTGCCTCGATGAGGGAAAAGCCATCCTCGCATCCAGTGCTCCTGCGAAAGCAGGAGCCCAGAGTTTCAGGCGTGTTGCTTGCCGCTCTGTGCTCCTGCTTTCGCAGGAGCACAGTATAAAGGCGATGCGGCAGGCTCACGCTTTCGGCGCCGGTGCCGCGTGCGCGGTCAGGCCGTCATACGTGACCAGCCACCGCTGCGATCCGCTTTCCACCGTGGCCGAAAGCGGTCGTCCCGCGCCGTCGATCCCGAGGATCACCGGCGGGCGCACGCTGAGCGTCATCACCATGCCTCCGGGCAAACGGTGGAAACCGAACGCATCATCGGTACGCGCGACCATCCGGCCGTTGGCGCCGATCGTCGCGAAGCCATAGCCATGCTTCTCGACCGTGAACGCCATGATCCGGTCGCCGAGCATCGCATCATCCGCGGCCGCCTGCAGCCGCGTGGCAAGGCGGCGCGCCTCGGTCTCGACGCTCGGCGCGCGCGTGACGCTGCCGATGCCGAGCGTCACGGCGCCTGCCATCACGCCGATGATGACGAGCACGATCATCATTTCGAGCAGGGTGAAGCCCGCGTCGGTACGATCGATATCGGCCCGCTGCTCCCCCCGCACGTTCGTCAGCCCTTGCCGTCGATATCGGCGTCGACGCCTTCACCGCCCGGCTTGCCGTCGCGCCCGAGCGAACGGATCGTGAAGCTCATGCCGTCGGACTGATATTCATAGGGCTTCTGCCACGCGTCGAGCGGCGGCGCAGACAAGTAACCGCCTTGCGCCCAGCTGCCCGGGACCGGCGCCGTGGTCGGCTTCTCGACCAAAGCCTTCAGCCCCTGCTCCGAGGTTGGATAATTGCCATTGTCGAGGCGATACATCTTCAGCGCGGCGTTGATGCTGGTGATGTTGGATCTGGTGGTCGTCGCCTTGGCCTCGTCAGGCCGCCCCATCACGTTGACGGTGATCAGGCCGGCGATCACGGCGATGATCACCAGCACGATCATCATTTCGAGGAGCGTGAAACCCTGCTCGCCCTTCGCGCGGGGAGCGTCCTTCGGGATTGTGCGGCGCTTGCTGTTCTGCCTAAGCAGTGCGATGTCACTAAACTGTTTCAAAACTATGCGCATCCCCGCCCCATGCGTCCTTCCCATGAAGCAAATGTGACAGCCTCCGCGCGTGCCTTGGGAGCGCCCGACGCGTCGGAACCGCTCGCCGCGGGTGTCTGGACGCTGGCGGGCGGTCGGCTGATCATAGCCGAGCGGGGAGGCCCTGCAACCATCCTCGTGCCGACCGAGCAGGTGCGGCTGCTCGCAGTCGATCTGCCGCTGGCGAATCGCGCCAAATGTCTCGAAGCGTTGCCGTTCGCGATCGAGGACCAGATCGCCGAGCCGATCGAGAGCGTCCATCTCGCGCTGGGCGCGGAGATCGCGCCGAAGCGCTATCTGGTAGGGGTGGTGCGGCACGAAGTGATGGCGGGCTGGATGGCTACCGCCGAGGAAGCGGGGCTGGGTCAGGCAGCGATGGTGCCCGACGCGCTCGGGCTGCCGCGCCCGGCGGAAGGTGAATGGGCAGTCGATCTAGCCGCCGAGCGCGCCATGGTCCGCGCCGGCGACGGGACAGGCTTTGCGATTCCCCCGGCGATGCTGCAGCCGGCGTGGCAGGCCGCGGGGCGCCCGGCCGCCTCGTCCTATGGCGCGCCGCTTCCGGCGGAGATGATGGCGGATGGATCGACGCTCGCGCCCGAAGCACTTTCCGAGCGACTGCTCGCCCCCGCGCTCGATCTGCGGCAGGGTCTTTATGCCCGCCGTCGCGCCGCGCTGCCCGATATCTGGCGCCGCCTCGGCTGGATCGTGGCGCTGGGTGCGGCGGCGCACATCGTGATCGCCACCGCCGACACCGTGATGCTGCGGACGATCGCCGATCGTCGCGAAGCCGATACGCGTGCGCTCGCCGCCATCGCGGCGCCGGGGGCGAATCTCGGCGGCGATCTCGCCTCGAGCGTCGCCGATCTGTTGCCGGCCGGCAGCGGCGCACCGCCCGACACGTTCCTGCCGCTGCTCACCCGCGTATCGGGCGCATTGGGCCCGCTCTCCGGCGCGATCAACGTTCGCGCGATCAATTATCAGGCCAATGCCCTGACCCTCGACCTAGACGGAACCGAACCCGGACTTGTCGGCCGTATCGACGCAGCGCTTCGCGCCTCGCGCGTGCCGGGAAGCGTAACCCGCTCGCCCGACGGCAGCATCCGCATTACGGCGAACAAACTATGAGATTCGTGATCGCCCGCCTGCCTGCGCTCGACTCCGCCCTGATCCGCTTCGACAATTGGTGGAGCGGCCTCAGCCGGCGCGAGCGCGTGCTGGTTTCGGTGCTTGGCGGCCTGCTGGCGTTCGCGGTGCTGGTCTATGGCGTGGTCAAGCCGCTCCAGGCGGCACGCGCCGATTCGCTTGCGGACATTCGCACCTATGAGACGCTCAGTGCCCGCATCCGGGCTGCGGGCACCCTGACGGCGGCACGCCCGGCGCGGCGGCAGGGCGCACCGGCACAAATCGTCAGCAGCTCGGCGGCCAGTTTCGGACTGACGGCTGCTCCGGAAGTCATCCCCGGCGGAGTCCGCGTAGTGATCGCCGATGCGAGCTATGACACGCTGGTGGCGTGGCTCGCCGATCTTGCCGGGTCGAGCGATCTTCGGGTGAAGCGCCTTTCGATGCAGCGCCGCCCGACCACGGGCCGCGTCTCGGCGAGCGTGGATTTCGGCGCATGAACGCGACACGGGTCCTCGACGACCTCCCGGCGACCTTGCCTTACAGCTTTGCGCGCAAGAACGGCGTGCTGCTTCGATCCGGGCCGGCAGGCGTGGAGTGCGTCCATCGTGCCGGCGCCGGCCTCGATGCGCTGCTGGAGGTCCAGCGCGTCGCGCCCGGCGCAAGCTATGTCGCGGTGAGCGACGAGGCTTTCGACGCGGCGCTGGGCGCGACCTATAGCGGCGGGGCGGGCGCGGCCGCCGACTTCGATCTGGGCGACATGGATTTGGCCGCGCTCGCCGACAGCGCCGCCTCGGTCGACGATTTGCTCGACACGCGTGACGACGCACCGGTGATCCGCCTGATCAACGCGCTGCTGCTCGAAGCGGTCAAGGAAGGCGCCTCCGACGTCCATATCGAGACGCAGGAGAAGCGGCTCGTGGTTCGTTTCCGCGTCGACGGCGTCCTGCGCGACATGATCGAGCCGCCGCGCGCGCTGGCACCGTTGCTGGTCAGCCGCATCAAGGTGATGGCCAAGCTCGACATTGCCGAGCGGCGGGTGCCGCAGGACGGGCGCGTGACGCTGCGCATCGGTGGGCATGACGTCGACGCGCGCGTCTCGACGATCCCGACTCAGCATGGCGAGCGCGTGGTCATGCGTCTTCTGGAGAAGGGTTCGCTGCGGCTCGACATGGAAGTGCTCGGCATGAGCGCGCGCGACCGCGATGTGTTCAATCGCCTGCTCGAACGCCCGCACGGCATGCTGCTCGTCACCGGTCCGACCGGATCGGGCAAGACCACGACGCTCTATGCTGCGCTCAACCGGTTGAACGACCGCAAGCGCAACATCATGACGGTCGAGGACCCGATCGAGTACGAACTGCCGGGCATCGGCCAGACCCAGGTCAATCCGCGCACCGACCTGACCTTCGCGCGCGGGCTACGTGCGATCCTGCGGCAGGATCCGGATGTTATCATGGTCGGCGAAATCCGCGATCAGGAGACCGCGCAGGTCGCGGTGCGATCGTCGATGACCGGGCATTTCGTGCTTTCGACGCTGCACACCAACAGCGCGATCGGATCGGTGACGCGATTGATCGACATGGGCGTCGAACGCTATCTGCTCGCGCCGATGCTGGTGGGGTTGGCGGCGCAACGGCTGGTGCGCAAGCTCTGCCCGAGCTGCCGCCGCGAGGACATCGCGCGCGATGCCGATTCGATCCTGCTCGGCGGTGCGATCCGGCCGGGCGAGACATTGTGGCGCGCAGAGGGCTGTGCGGAATGTCATCAGGAAGGCTATCGCGGCCGCGCCGGGCTGTACGAAGTCGTGGCGGTCGACGATCAGCTCCAGAAGATGATCCATGACGGCGCCTCGGAGGCCGATCTCGAGGCCCGTGCCCGGAAGGACAATCCGAGCCTGCTCGACGACGGCATCGCCAAGGTGCGAAGCGGCGTGACCACAGTCGAGGAAGTCGCGCGCGTGGTAAGGGAGGAAGCGTGACTCCCCCCGGCACGGAGAGGATCTGATGCCCGCTTACGCCTGGCGTGCGGCGGACCGCACCGGCACCAGCCGCAAGGGGATCATCGAAGCGTCCAGCCCCGCCGCGGCCCGCGCGCTGCTGCGCGAGCAGGCTTTGCTGCCGTTGTCGGTGGAGGCCGCCGCGGAGCGGGGCAGGTCGTTCGGCAGCATCGAGCTGCCCCGGCTGCGCCGCTCGGGCATCTCGTCCAAGGCGCTCGCCACCGTCACGCGCCAGATCGCCACACTCGCCGGATCGGACATCGCCATCGAGGAGGCGCTGCGCCTCGTCGCCACCCAATCCGAGCAGACGCAGGTCAGTTCACTGCTCCTCGATGTGCGTGGCGCGATCCTCGACGGACGCAGCTTTGCCGCGGCGCTCGCGCAGCATCCCAGGGCATTCCCCGAATTCTACCGCGCCTCGGTTGCGGCGGGCGAAGCTTCGGGCCGGCTGCCCGACGTGCTCAACCACCTCGCCGAGTTCGTCGAGAACCGTCAAGCGAACGGGCAGAAGCTCCAGCTCGCCTTGCTCTACCCCGCGCTGCTCGCCGCCGTGTCGTTCGGCATGATGGTGTTGCTGATGATCTATGTCGTGCCGGACATCGTCCGCGTTTTCGTCTCGCGCGGTGCCGATCTGCCGCTGCTCACGCGGATGCTGATCGCGATCAGCTGGTTCCTGCAGAATTTCGGGCTGTATCTGCTGCTCGCCCTGGCGGTGGGGGGACTGTTCGCGGCGCGCTGGATGCGCGTGGCCGCCAATCGGCTGCGGCTGCACCGGATGTTCACCGAACGCCGGCCGTTCCGCCGCTTCAGCCGCCAGATCAACGCGGCACGCTTCGCCGGGAGTCTGGCGACCCTGGTGGGAAGCGCGGTGCCTCTGGTCGAGGCGCTCCACGCGGCGGCGGCAGTGACGCCCAATCGCTGGGTGCAGGAAAAGGCGCTTGGCGTCGCCCAACGGGTGCGTGAGGGCATATCCTTGCGCGCGGCGATGCAGGAGGCGGGCGTGTTCCCGACGATGCTGGTGGCGATCGTCGCTAGCGGCGAATCGAGCGGACGACTCGCCCCGGCGCTGGGCCGCGCCGCGCACGAGCTCGAGCGCGAGCTGGATGCACTGGTTTCGACCCTCGTTTCGCTGGTCGAGCCGCTGGTTCTGCTGGTGATGGGCGGGCTCGTGCTGCTGATGGTGCTCGCGATCCTGCTGCCGATCATCAACCTCAATAATCTCGTGACGCTCTAGCCGGGACGAGCGGCCGATCAGGAATGCGTCCAAAGGGGGCTTATTTCGCGTCCGCCCCCTGGACTTGTCGCGCGACTTCGCGGCGGATCGCGGCGCGCTGGGCACCGGAATAGGCATTCAGGGGACTCTGGTAGAGCCCGCGCAGATAGCCAAGATCCCAATCCGTGAGACTGGGCGGCACCGCGCTGCCCATCGGCGCCTCGAGTACTCGCAAGATGGTGGGCGCCGCGGAATCCCCAAGTCGCGACGGGTCCATGCCGGCATAGGCGCGCATGGCGGCATAGTCCGCCACCTCGGTCGTCGTTAGCCCGGTCACCGCCCTGGTCTCGACTATCACGACGGCGGCGTCGAATTGCGGCCGTGCCGAGGGGGTCAGGCGCGACGCCGGTTCGGTCGTCCTGTTCAGGAGAAGACCGGTCGCCGGGTCGACATCGATCGGGGTGCCGCGCGCGCTGAGCGGCTGTCCGCGCAATTGCCAAGCCACGGCCGGCCCGGGTTGCGCCAGCAGCTTGCGGATTTCGCTGGGCGACATGTCGCCGAAATATTCGGGCTTCTTCTCGCGAAGCGCCTTTAGAAAGACGCGCTTGTCCGGCGTCACCACCACGACGACATTCCCGCTGCATTTCGCCTCGCCGACGCGGATGCCGGCGGCCTCGGCCACGCGCCGCATTCGCTGGATCAGGGCGCCACGCTGGGCGGGCGCGAGCCCAATGGCGGTGGGGCAGACCGATTGCTCGAAGCGGCTCAACTGGCGTTGCACCGGCGTTTCCGCCAATGCGCCGACGAAATCGCGAATTTCGCGGTCTATGCTCCGTTTGCCAGTGACGACGATCTGTTGCGTCTCGGGGGCGGCGGGCTGGTCCTGAGCGGCCGCGGACCCTGCGGCGACAAGCGCCGCAGAAAAGAGAGAGCCGCGAACGATTCCCGCTATCATGCCTTGGTCCTCCGACGTTCATCCGCGCGAACAGAATGCACGATTTCTGCTCCGACAGGAAGGCAATGGCGCATCCGATTCCCCCTGAATCCGTGCTCTCGCCGACAGCCCGAAGAGGGCAGGATCGGCACCGCTCCGGTCCTCACAAATGGTTAATGCGGCTCTCCGTCTAATAGCGGAATATCAGAGGGATAGCCGACAGGTTAGGCCGGCCTGACCGGAGAATTCCCATGATCACGCAATTCCATACAGAGCATCGCGAGATCGTCGCGCTCGCCAATCGGCTCATCAGGATCATCGATCCTGACAACCCTCCTTCGATCGAGGATCTGACCAAGGTCCGCGTCGAACTGGCGGCGAGTTCCGACGCGCATCTGGTTCGCGAAGCCAAATTCGTCGAGCGGACGTTGGGCATGCGCGACGATGTGATCGCGCAGGGAATCGGCAAGCGCTACAAAGCGGGCCTGATGGACCTGCAGCTCACGCTGGCGTCGCATACGGGCCGATGGAACCCTGTTGCGATTCGGGCCGATTGGGCCGGTTACCGCACGGCGGTCAGGGATCAGCTCGCGCTGTCGATCGAACGGATCAAATGGGAGGAGCGCGTGGTGTTTCCTCTCATCCAGCAACTCGAGCCCGGCGCCGCGGAAACGCGACCATTCGTCGAGTTCATCTAGGCGGAATCGACTTTCAGAATTTTTGGAGCGGTTCCCAAAATCCTGGCGTCACCCCGGCCCCTTCGACTGCCTGCAAGGCAGGCGCTCAGGACAGGCTAGTGCCGGGGTCCACTAAGCCTCACCGGCAGCGCTCGAGCCTCTTGTCTGGCACTTGCCTCTCGGTGGACCCCGGCACTTCGGCCGGGGTGACGGTTGCGGAGATGGCCGACCGCCTTCTCCAGCGCCCGAATGTCGATACTGCTTAACAGACACTCACGCCACGGTGCGAACCTGCGGCCTACATCTGCCCCTGGATCCGCGCGCCCGCCGGTACTCCGAGAAACGGCATCATCGTCGCCCCATCGGGCGTGACCGACAGATCGACGGCGCCGCTCTCGGAAAGCTCGAACGTCACCAATGTCCTGCGACGCTGCGCCATCGGGGCGATGCGGATCAGCGATCGATTGCCGATATGCTCGGCGGTGAGAATCAGCGCGGGGACCGCCGAGGCCGCGCCGGCGTTTTTCGGGCGGCAGCTTCCGGGATCGCTCGTCGCGTTTCCGCTGATCATCTGCGCCCCGCCGCCGATCGCGATGCGCTCCATCTCGACCTGCATCGTCAGGTCGCAAGTGAACGGCAGGTTGGGTTGTAGCGCCTGCAGCAAGCTGCCGTCGGCCGAGCCGCTGACCTTGTCGAGCACCGTGCGCCCGCCGAGATGCGCCAGAAGACGTCCTCCGAGATCGGTGTTCGGGCCCGTCGCCTTCCAGTCCGCGGAATAAGCGAGGCTGGTGAGCGAGCGAAGCGGCGCCATCTGCCACTCGAACTTCGCGCCACCGGCGACGCCGACCTCGCCGTTCCACACCGTCCCCGCCACGCCGGTGCGCCACGGCCGGTTCTTGAGCACTGCGCTGGCCGGAAGCGTGACGATCAAGGCGAGCAGATAGGCCCCTATGCCGAGCGCGGCGAAGACGATAATACGCCGGCGTGCCACACCCCCCCTATCCGGAGTCGGCAATGGACCGGCGGTCCCTGCTGAGGTTGCTGCAATCAGGCCTGGTCGCGTCAGCGGCATCGGTCGTGCTTCCCTCGCATGCTCTCGCAACAGCCGAGAAGAAGGACAAGCGCCCTGTCGCCCTGCTGGTGCCGCTCACGGGACCGCGAGCGCGGCTGGGCCTTAGCATGCGGCAGGCGGCGTTGCTCGCGGAAAACAGCCAATATGTCCTGACCTTCGACACCGGCGGGACTGCCGCGGGAGCGGCCGCCGCAGCGGGGCAGGCGCTGCGCAGCAAGCCCGCCCTGATCCTCGGGCCGCTATCGGCCGAGGAAGTTCCGGCGGTGACCAGCACCGTTGCGGGCCGCGTGCCGATCATCGCGTTCAGCAACGATGCGGTGCTGCGCGCGCCGGGCACGTACATCTTCGGGATCACCGCGCGGCAGTTGACCAGCGCGATCCTGCGCTACGCCCGCTCGCGCGGAGTGAAGAATGTCGCGGTGATCGACGACGGCAGCCCGTGGAGCGCCGCGGCATCGCTGGCGGCGGGCCAGCTCGAAGGCGAGCTCGGTCTGCGGCTGCGCGTGCTCGAAGTGAAAGCGGGGCAACCGCTTCCCGCTCCCGGCGAGGCGCCCGACGCGGTGCTGATCCCGGGCAGCGGTCCGGCAGTGCTCGCCGCCGCGCGCGGGCTCAAGGATAGCGGTGTCCAGCTGCTCGGCACGCTGCAGGGCATCGACAATCGGCCCGAAGCGCTGGAGGCGCTGAACGGCGCGTGGATCGCCAGCCCGGACCCGGCGGCGTTCGGCACCTTTGCGAGCGAGTTCGCCGCGCGCAACGGCGGCGAGGCCGGGACGATCACGGCCCTCGCTTATGACGCGGCGGGGATCGCCAATGCATTGCGCAACGCCAATACGCTGAACGCCGCGGGGCTGCTCGACAGCAAGGGCTTCCGCTGCGTGACCGGTCCTGTGCGCTTCCGCACCGATGGATCGGTCGCGCGCGATTTCGCGATCCTCGTGGCCCGGCCGCACGGCTACGAACCGGTGGCGGTGAGCTCGGGGTCGTGAAAACCTCTTGCGGGATGCGGCACCGGCCCGCTCCCCCACATGATCCTGCCGTTGGGAGGCCGGGTGGAGGAGCGGGCCGGTGCCGACCTTCCCACGAAGAATCCGGCTTCACGCTGATCGAGCTGATGATCTCGCTCGGACTGTTCGCGCTGATCGCGGTGGCCGGGCTCGCGCTGGTCGAGGGCATCATCAATGTCCAGGGGCGCACCGAAAAGCGGTTCGATCGGCTCGCCGATCTGCAGCGCACGATGTTCGTCGTCTCCAGCGATGTCGAGCAGATCGCCACCGGACCGATTTCCGGGAGCGGCGCCACTATCTCCTTCACTCGCTCGGCGCCCGGAATGGGCGGCGCTGCGGTGCCGCTGCGCTACGGCGTGACGGGCGGCGCGCTGGTGCGCATCGTCGGGCCGGCGCCGCAGCTCGTGCTGGCGGGGGTGGCGAGTGCGCGCTGGCGCTTCTGGGATGGGGCGTGGGTCGATCGCTGGCCCATGAAGGAAGCGGACAAGGACCGCTGGCCGCGCGCAGTGGCGCTCGAGATGCAGGTCGCCGGGCCGGGCGGCGCGCCGGGGTCGCTGCGCCGCGTGATCGCGCTGCCGGCACGGCCCGAGGAGAAGAAACAGTGACGCGGCGGCGCGACGAAGAGGGGATGATCCTCGTCAATGTGCTGATGTTCGTCGCGATTGCGGCGGGGCTCGTGCTGCTGATGATCAACCGCGAGGAACTGGCGCTCGATCGTGGCCTGCGCACGCGCGAGGCGGCCCGCGCGCTGGCGATCGTGCGTGGCGGCGAGCTCTCGGCGGTGGTGGCACTGCGCCGCGATGCCGAGCAATCGCCCGAAGTCGATCATGTCGGCGAGCCTTGGGCCAAGCTATCGGAGAGCGGCGCCCCGATCGAGGGCGGCAGCTTCGACCTCGCGATCGCCGATGCCGAGGGCCGTTTCAACATCAATTCGGTGCGCACGGGTGAGGTCGCATCGACGGTCCTGTTCCAGGCGATCGGCAACGACGTGGGTCTGAAGCCCGAGCAGATCGTCGCCGCAGTCGAATATGTGCGGCTGAGGGGGCCGATCACCGATCTGCGTCCGCTGCGGCTGACTGGCATCGAGCCCAAGGTGGCGGACCGGCTGGAGAGACTGGTGACTGCGCTGCCGGGGACGACCTCGCTCAACCTCAACGCCGCCAATCAGGAGATGCTGGCCTTGCTGTTCCGCGATCCGCTGATCGCCGAACGCCTCGTCGCGATACGCGATCGACAGGGCTTCCTTACCGGGAAGGACCTGACCGATCAGAATGTGTCCTTGCCTTGGGGCACGTCCTTCCGCTCGAACACCTTCTGGGTGCGCACCCGCGCGACGATCGGAGGCACGAGCCAGCAGGCGGCGACCCTGATCCAGCGGCGACGGGCGCCGGACGGCGCGGTCGAGGTCGTCCCCGTCGAGCGCTGGCGCAATGCCGCGGTGCCGCCGGGCGCACCGCCTCTGCCGGTGGCGAAGGGCTAAAGCACGATCCGGAACAGCGCGCCGCCGTCCGGCGCGTCAGTGACTTCGATCGCCCCGCCGTGCGCGATGACGATCTGGCGGGCGAGATTGAGGCCCACGCCGGTGCCCGCGGCGCGCGTGGTGAAGAAAGGCAGAAACACGTCCTGCCGCAGGCTCTCGGGTACCCCCGGGCCATTGTCCTCGACTTCGATCACCGTCGCCTGCCCGTGGCCCGACAGGCGCAGCGTCAGTCGCGGCTGATCGGTCGCGTGCATCGCCTGCACCGCGTTCTGCATCAGGTTGATCACCACCTGCGCCAGCAGATCGGGATCGGCGTCGAGCGCGAGGTGATCGGGAGCGACGGCGACCGAAAGCGGCACCTCGGGCGCTTTTGCCGCGAAGATCCGGGCGAGCTCGTCCGCCCAGGGGCGCGCCGTGAAGGTCTGGCGCTTGATCTCGGGAGTCTGTGCCACCGCGCGATAGGCTTCGATGAAGTTGCTCAGCCCTTGCGCGCGCCGGGCGAGCGTCTCGACCGCCACGCGCGCATCGTTGACGCGCGGATCGGAGGAGAGATCCGGGTCAGCCAGCAGATCGGCCGCAGTCGCGGCGAGCGAAGTGACCGGCGTCAGCGAATTGAGGATCTCATGGGTCAGCACGCGGACGAGATCGGTCTGCGCCGCCATTTCGACGGCGTCGAGCGTCCCCTGGATCGGCTGAACGCTGATCGCGCGGGTGCGCTGGCCCAGCCGTTCGAGCGTCGCCGCGCGCACCAGCATCCGCTGCGGGCGTCCCGCGATATTGAGAATCAATAGCTCTTCACCTTGCGAACTGTTCGCAAGGCGCCGGGCGAAGGTTGCGCCGTAGACTGCGAAATCTCCGGGCAGCGTCCCGTGCTCGTCGGTGAATAGCCGTCGCGCCGCCTTGTTGGCGAGGGTGATATGACCATCCGGGCTCACCGTCAGCACCGCGACCGGCATATCGTCGACCAGAGCATCGAGATAACGCAACTCGCCTGCGACCCGGTCCTGTCCGGCACGGAAGCGGCCCAGCGCCTCGTTGAGCGATTCGCCTAGTTCGCCGAACCCCGCGCCGCCCTGCGCGTCGAACTGGAGCGCGGTATCTCCGAACTTGAGCGCCTCGAGGAAGCGCGCGACCGTCCGGTTGGTGCGTGTGACGTGTCGCCACAACCCCGCGAAGGTTGCCGCGGCGATTCCGATCGCGACGATCCGCGCCGCGCCGAGCCCGGGGGTCGCGAACGCTGCGATGCACGCCAGCAGCACCGCCACCAGCGCTCCGATCCAGGCGATCAGCCCGATCGTGAAGCGCTGGTCAAAGCCCATGCTTCTCCATTCGCCGATAGAGTGCGGCGCGCGACAGCCCCAGCTCGTGCGCGGCGAGCGAGATGTTGTAGCCGTGCTTCTTGAGTGCTTCCTCGACCAGCCGGCGCTCGACGCGCTCTAGGTTGAGATCGTCCGCCGGCCGCGGTGCCACCACCGCCGAGGGGGCGATCCGCGGCGCCCCCGAAACCAGCGCGAAATCCTCGGGCTCCAGCGGCACGTCGCGCGCGAGGATCACCGCGCGTTCGAGCGCATGGCGGAGCGCGCGGACGTTGCCCGGCCAATCGTGGCTGAGCAAAGCGGTGCGCGCCGCAGCGCTCAGCTGAGGGTGGGGGCGGCCATAGCGCTTTGCATAATGATCGAGAAAATGCTCGATCAGCTCGGGCACGTCCTCCAGCCGTTCGCGGAGCGGCGGCAAATCGATCTCGACGGTGTTCAGCCGGAACAGCAGATCCTGCCGGAAATGGCTCTCGTCGCGCAATTTCTCGGGCGGCAAATTGGTCGCGGCGATCACGCGGATGTCGACCGGGACCGGCTTGTTGGCGCCGACCGGGGTGACCTGGCGCTGCTCCAGCACGGTCAGCAATTTGGGCTGGAGCCGCAACGGCAGGTTGCCGATCTCGTCGAGGAACAGGGTCCCGCCATCCGCCGCCTGGATACGTCCGACGCGGTCGGCACGCGCGTCGGTGAAGGCGCCCTTCACATGGCCGAACAATTCGGAATCGATCAGGTCCTCGGACACCGCGCCGAGATCCACCGTCAGCATCACGTCGTTCGCGCGCAGCGACTGCCGATGGAGCTCGCGTGCGACCAGCTCCTTGCCGGTACCGTTCTCGCCGAGCACCAGGACATTGGCATCGGTCGGTGCTGCACGGGAGATCAGCGAATGCACGCGCGCCATTGCGGGCGACTGGCCGAGCAGCGCCGAGCCGGCGACCACCGAGGAAGCCGGGACCGGCACCGCTCCACCGGCCACTGCCGCCTTGCGCGATCGCCGTAGCGAGGCCGCGGTGCGCACCGTCGCGAGCAATTTGTCGTTGGACCAGGGCTTGGAGACGAAATCGGTCGCGCCGCGCTTCATCGCCGCCACCGCCACCTGCACCCCGGCATGCGCAGTGATCATCACCACCACCATCTCGGGATCCATGCCGAGCAGCTTCTCGAGCCAGGCGAGGCCCTCGGCCGCGTCGGTCGCGCCGCGCGCGAAATTGGCGTCGAGCAGTACCACGTCGGGCGTGCGTGCCTGGATGAGCGGGAACGCCTCGTCGGGACTGCGGACGGTGGCGACATCACCGAACAGCCGGCGCAGCAACAGCCGCGACGCCATCAGGATGTCGTCGTCGTCGTCGATCACGACGCAATAATCGAATTCGGGCCCGCTCCCCATGCCGTCCACTCCCGTACAGCGGCTGTTCGGTACCGGACAATCAATTTGCGTGCCAAGGGCCGATCGCCGTCGCCGTTCGTCGCAAAGTCGCGGAAATGCGCGGTTGGCACGGCTCCTGCTGAGCGTCCCGCCAGAATCACGGAACGGGGATCATGCAGGTGTTTGGCAACCGGAGCGGAAAACTGGCGAGAAACGCCGTGCTGCTGGCCGCGCTCGTCTGTGCGGCGCTGGCATTCGCAGGCAAACCGCAGGCGATGCTCGACGTCGCGGTGCGCGAGAACAGCGGACACGCACTGCTCCGGCTCGGCTTTGCGTCGATCAGCCTGGCGTTCGATTTCGGACAGAAGTGTCCGAATTCGAACGCTTGTACGGGCGCGATCCTGTGATCAGTCTCGCAACCTGCCTCCGCACCGGGCTTGGCACGGGGGTTGCTAAGTCATGACCATGGGTGTCGTTCGGATGCAGAAGAATATGGGGGACCGTCCGGTAACCGGCAGCGGCATGGACGAAGTCGTCGAGACGCGGAAGCTCTCGACGAGGGTCAAGATCGCGATCGGCGGGGCGGTGGTGCTGGTGGCGGCGTTGCTGTTCTGGTGGTTCGCGCCTTCGGGCTCCAGCCAGACGGTCGGGGCGGATCATGTCACCATCTCGACGGTGACGAAGGGCACATTCGACGATTTCATTCCGCTCCGCGCCCGGGTCACGCCCCTGCTCACCGTCTATATCGATGCCGTCGAGGGCGGGCGTGTCGAGAAGATGCTGGTCGAGGACGGCGCGACCGTCGCCCAAGGCCAGCCGATCGCGTTGCTCTCGAACGCCGAGCTCCAGCTCTCGACTCTCGCGCGCCAGACCGAAGTCGAGCAGCAGATCAACAATATGCGCAGCCAGGAACTCGCGCTCGCCCAGACCCGGCTCTCGAACGAGCGCGCAGTGCTCGCGGCCGAAACGGTCAATGACAAGGCGCGCCGCCAATATGAGCGCGAGAAGCCGCTTGCCGCGAAGGGCTTCGTCTCCGCCAAGCAGTTCGCCGATACCCAGGCCGACTACGAGCTCAGTCAGCGCACCCTTGCAGCGTTGAAGCGCAGCCAGGCCACCGACGCCCGGCTGCAGACCAGCCAGCTCTCGCAGCAGCAGGCCGCGGCGCAATCGATGCAATCGGGCCTTTCGATTGCCCGGGCGAACCTCGATGCGCTCCAGTTGCGCGCGCCGGTCGCTGGCCAGCTCTCGGGCTTTTCGGTGCAGGTCGGCCAGTCGCTCCAGCGCGGCGAGCGCGTCGGACAGATCGACAGCCCCGGCCGCAACAAGCTGATCGCCGGGGTCGACGAATTCTATCTCGGCCGCGTCCAGCTCCAGCAGAAGGCGAGCCTCGATTTCGGCGGCAAGCGCTATGACGCCAAGGTCACCAAAATCTACCCGCAGGTGCAGAACGGCCAGTTCCAGGTCGACCTGCAGTTCGTCGGGGCCGAACCTGCCAATATCCAGCGCGGCCAGACGATGCAGGCGCGGCTGACGCTGGGCGACCCCACGCCCGCGCTGCTCGTTCCCAATGGCGCATTCTACAACGAGACCGGCGGCAACTGGATCTTCGTCGTCACGCCCGACGGCGGCAGCGCAGTGAAGCGCCAGGTCCGCCTCGGCCGCCGCAACGCCGAATTCATCGAAGTGCTTGAGGGGCTCGAGGCCGGCGAGAAGGTGCTGACCTCACCCTATACCGGCTACACCGACAAGACGCGCCTGGACCTGACCAAATAATTCCAATGAAAGGGATTTTCATGCTGACGATGCGCGAACTCTCCAAGGTCTACCGAACCGACACGGTCCAGACGACCGCGCTCGACGCGATCGATCTCGACATCGCCGAGGGCGAGTTCGTCGCGATCATGGGGCCTTCGGGTTGCGGCAAATCGACTCTGCTCAACATGATCGGGATGCTCGATAGCCCGTCGAGCGGCTCCTACGTGTTCAACGGCAAGGAAGTCGCCGGCCTCTCCGAGAGCAAGCTTGCCGACGTCCGGAAAGAGAGCATCGGCTTCATCTTCCAGAGCTTCAACCTGGTCGACGAGCTGTCGGTGCGCGACAATGTAGAGCTGGCATTGCTCTATCACAATGTCTCGGCCTCGGAGCGCAAGCGCCGGGTCGATGAAGTGATGGACAAGGTCGGCATCGCGCACCGCGCGAAGCATCGGCCTAGCCAGCTCTCGGGTGGCCAGCAGCAGCGCGTCGCTGTGGCACGCGCGCTCGTCGCCAGCCCCAAGCTGATCCTCGCCGACGAGCCGACCGGCAACCTCGATACGCATCACGGCGAGGAAGTGATGCGGATGCTGCAGACTTTGAACGGCGAAGGATCGACCATCGTCATGGTCACACACTCGCCCGCGCACGCCGATTATGCCGGGCGGATCGTCTCGATGCTCGACGGCCGCATTTTGCAGGAACGCCGCCGGGCGGCGTGAAGAGGTCGCCCTCTCCCCGCTTCCGGGGAGAGGGCTGGGAGAGGAGCAGTGGCCGACCCTCGCGCCACGCTCCTCTCCCTCCCCCCAAATGAGGGGGAGGGGAGCAGCAAGGGGATGCCGAATGTGGCGTAACTATCTGACGACTGCGCTGCGGCTGCTGGCCCGCAACCGCATCTATGCCGGGATCAATATCGGCGGGCTGGCGCTGGGGCTGGCGGCGTGCCTGCTGATCCTCAATTATGTGCGCTACGAGAGCAGCTATGACGCCTGGCTGCCCGACAGCGGGCGCATCTATCAGGTCCAGACGAAGTTCAACTTGCCGGGCCAGCCGGCGCGGAACGTTCAGATGAGCCCGTTCATCGTCTACGAGAAGCTGCCCGGCGGCTTCGCGCAGGTCGAGGCGGTGACCTCGCTCGCGCCCGGCAAGACCGTCACCGAGCGCGACGGCCAGCCGGCCTTCATCGATGCGGCTACGGTCGACGCCAACTTTTTCGACGTGCTCGGCCTTCCCTTCGCGCAGGGCGGGGCGGCGACCGCGCTTCCCGACACGAATTCCATCGTGCTCACCGAGAGCGAGGCGATCCGCCATTTCGGCACCGCGGACGCGCTGGGCAAGCAGCTGAGCCTCGGTGCCGGACCGGGCAAACGCGATTATCGCGTCACCGGCGTGCTGCGCGATCTGCCGCGCAATACCAGCCTGCGCCTGAGCCTGCTTTTCCGCCGCGACCTCGGCGCGATCCCCCTTGAGCAGCGCGGTTGGAGCAATTTCAACCAGCAGCATTACGTCAAGCTGCGCCGCGCCGCCGACGCCGCTTCGATCAACGCGGGCCTTCCGGGCTGGGAGAAGCGCAATATCCTCGGTATGTCGGACGCCGTCGATCTCAAGCTGGTGCCGCTGGCCGATGTCCATCTCGGCACCACACAGGACTCGGCGCTGACCCCAGGCGGCGATCCGCGCGCGCTCGCCACCTTCGCCGTGGTCGCCTTGCTCACGCTGGCGATGGCGGTGATGAACTTCGTCAACCTGTCGACCGCGCGCGCAACCCAGCGCGCCCGCGAAGTGGCGCTGCGGAAGGTGCTCGGCGCCTCGCGCGGCCAGTTGATCGTGCAATTCCTCGGCGAGAGCGTCGTGATGGCGGGCGTTGCGATGCTGTTCGCGCTGACTATTGTCGAGCTGGCGACGCCGTGGATTAGCGCGGCGATCGGCGCGGGCATCCGCATCGCCTATCTCGGGCCTGCGGGCATGCTGCTTCCCGCGCTGGGGCTGTTCCTCGCGACCGGCCTGCTCGGCGGGCTCTACCCGGCCTTCTATCTCAGCCGCTTCCGTCCCGCAGACGTACTGCGCGCCAACAAATCCTCGGTCGAGACGCCGGGCAATGGCCGTTTCCGCACTGGGCTGGTGATAATCCAGTTCGCGATCGCGATCGGCCTAATCGCCTCGACTTGGGTGATCTTCTCGCAGACGCGCTATGTCGAAACGGTCGACCCCGGCTATCGCCGGGACGGGCTGATCCAGATCGTCAATGCGTGGCGCTTCGCCAAGGGCAGCGAGTACGACGCCGCCCATACCGCGATGACCGCAATTCCCGGTGTCACCGGTACCACGCGGATTTCGATCCCGCTCGCTTCCGACATGCGGCCGGTATGGCTGGTGAAGCCCCCCGGCGCTGAGGAATATCAGTCGCTTAGCTATTATGGCGTCGATGCCGAATATCTTCAGACGACCGGCATCGACCTGCTCGCCGGTCGCCGGTTCGACGATCGCATCGCGCTCGATCGGGTTCCGGCCGGCGATGATCAGGCGCGCGCCGTGCGGGGCGTCAACATCGTGATCAACCGCGCCGCGGCGCGTAAGCTCGGCTTCCGCACCCCGCAGGCGGCTATCGGGCAAACGGTGCGGGCGATGCGCGGTGGCCCTCTGGTCCCCTCGACGATCGTCGGCGTGGTCGAGGACATGCGCTTTCGCAGCGCGCGCGAGGCCATTGAGCCGGCTTTCTATTCCGTCGATCCGGACGCGACCGAGGTGGTGCTGGTCCGCTTCGTCGCAGCGCGTCCGGGCGAGGTGATGGCGGCGTTGAACAAGATCTGGCGCAAGTTCGAGCCCGAGATCCCGTTCGAGGCGCGCTTCGTCGACGATATCGCGCACGAGCTCTACGCCGCCGATCGCGCACGGGGCATGTTGTTCGCCGGCTTCTCGGCGCTGGCGGTGCTGATCGCCTGTCTCGGGCTCTACAGTCTTGCCTCGTTCGCGACGGAACGGCGGACCAAAGAGATCGGCATCCGCAAGGTGCTCGGCGCCAAGGTGCGCGACATCGTGCGCCTGCTGGTCTGGCAATTCTCGCGGCCGGTGGTGCTCGCTAATCTGATCGCCTGGCCGGCGGCGTGGTGGGCGATGCGCGACTGGCTCAACGGCTTCGATATCCGCATCGCGCTGACTCCCACGCCGTTCGCGCTCGCCGGGTTGCTCGCGCTCGCCATCGCGATCGCCACTGTCGCGGGCCAATCGCTGCGGGTCGCCCGCACCAATCCCATCCACGCGCTTCGCTACGAGTAGGAACCAGACCATGTGGCGCAATTATGTGACCGTAGGCCTGAGGGCCCTGGCCAAGAACAAGGTCTATGCCTTCATCAACATCTTCGGCCTGTCGCTGGGCATCGCCGCGTGCCTGCTGATCCTCACCTTCGTGCGCTACGAATTCAGCTATGACAGCTGGCTTCCGGGCGCGAAGGATGCCTACCAGCTCCAGGATTTCTACAAGCCGACCGAGCGGGGCGGCGAGGAGATGAAGCTCCAGGTGACGAGCTTCGTTTCGGGTACCGCCCTCGAGAAGGACTTCCCGCAGATCGAGCAGCGCGTTTACATCACGAGCCAAGGAATGATCTTCCTCCAGAATGGCCGGGCGGTGCGCCCCGAAAACGCCTATTTCGCCGACGGCAACATCTTCGACGTCCTGCAGGCGCCGTTCGTCGCGGGCGATCGCACCCACGCGCTCGACGATCCGCACGCGCTGGTGCTCAGCGAGAGCGAGGCCAAAGCGCGCTTCGGCAACGTCAATCCGATAGGCAGGACGATCGCAGTGATGACGGACGAGATTCGCGAGGATTATCGCGTGACCGGAATCTTCAAGGATTTTCCGCGCAATAGCCATTTGCGGCCAAACGTCGTCGCCCGGTTCAATCCGCAGACCTATTTCGCCAAGAATCCCACTTTCCTCACCTCGTGGAACTCGCAGGGAGGCGTGGTTTACGTAAAGCTCAAGCCGGGCACCGACGTGAACACGATCATGTCGCAGATGCCGGCGTGGGAGAAGCGCAATATTCCAGACACTCCCGGCGATACGGGGCCGCTGAGGAACCCCGGCACGTATCAGGATTACCGCCTGACCAACATTCGCGACATTCACCTCGGCGAGGCGCAGAACGGGGCCTCGACACCGGGCAGCGACAAGCAGACCATCCTCACCTTCGCCGTGGTCGCGCTGATGATTCTCGGCATGGCCTGCATCAACTTCACCAATCTTGCGACGGCGCGGGCCTCGCAGCGCGCGCGCGAAGTGGCACTGCGCAAGGTACTCGGCGCGACTCGCCGACAGCTCGTCGTCCAGTTCATCGGCGAGTCTATTCTGGTCTCCGCCATCGCCACTTTGGTCGCGCTTGCGCTGGCCGAGCTGGCTTTGCCGCTGCTCAACGGCTTCCTCGATGCGGAGATGCAGATCCGCTATCTCGGCAGCCAGGGCATCCTGCTCCCGATAGTGGTCCTTGCGATTCTCGTCGGCCTCGCCGGCGGGGTCTATCCGGCGCTCTATCTGTCGCGCTTCCAGCCGGCGCGCGTGCTCAAGGCCAACAAGTCAGCCGCCGATGCCGAGGGCAATGGACGGCTGCGCAACCTGCTGGTGGTCGGCCAATTCGCTGTGTCGATCGGGCTGATCATCTGCACGGCCGTGGTCTATTCGCAGACCATCTACGCGCGGACGACGGATGCGGGCTATCGCCGCGAAGGCCTTATCCAGATCAACGGCATCGCGGCGCCGCAAGCCGAAGCAGTTGCGGCGACGATGCGCGAGGAGATCCGAAAGATTCCCGGCGTCACGGCCGTCGCCCGCACGTCGATCGGAGTCAATCCGGGCAACAATTCGATTACCGATGCGCGGCTGCCCGGGCAGACCAGTACGATCAACCTCGGCGTCTATGGAATCGAACCCGGCGTCATGGACTCGCTGGGAATGAAGCTGCTCGCCGGGCGGAACTTCTCCGAAGCCAATGCCATGGACGATTCGACGACGCCGTACCCGGTCGACATTGCCGCGGAAAAAGCGTTCGTCGCGCGCGGCACCAACGTCATTCTCTCCGAATCCGCCACGAAGCGGCTCGGCTTCAAGAGCGCGCAGGAAGCGATCGGTAAGCCGATGCAGGTCGGCTTCACTGTGCCCGAGGCGGGCAATTGGGTGCCAGCGACAATCGTCGGGGTGGTTGCCGACGTGCGCTACCGCACCGTTCGCGAACCCCTCCAGCCGATCGTCTATTTCTATCAGACGCGCGGCTATAACCGCCTGCTGGTGCGCGCCAGCGGCGATATGAAGCCCATCCGCGATCAGATCGAAGCGATCTGGAAGCGGCTCGTCCCCGAGCTTCCCTTCACCGCACAATATGTCACCGAGATCGTCCACAACCTCTACAATCGCGACGAGACCCGCGCCCAGCTGTTCGGGATGTTCGCGATCCTCGCCGCGATGATCGGCTGCCTCGGGCTGTTCGGGCTCGCCGCGTTCACCGCCGAGCGACGCACCAAGGAGATCGGCATCCGCAAGGTGCTGGGCGCACGCACGCGGGACATCGTGCGGCTGCTGGTGTGGCAATTCAGCAGGCCGGTGCTGATCGCGAACCTGATCGCGTGGCCGGTGGCTTGGTGGGTGATGCGCGACTGGCTCAACCAGTTCGACATCCGCGTCAGCCTGACGCCCACCCCGTTCGTCCTTGCGGGATTGCTGGCGCTGCTGATCGCCATCGGAACGATCGGCGCGCACGCCTTCCGCGTCGCGCGCACCAATCCGGTCCATGCTCTGCGCTACGAGTAGGCGCGTCAGCTCAGGGCATGGTCCGGGCGGGCGAGGGGGCAACCCCTCGCCCGCTTCACATGCGGCTGCGGCGGATATGGATCCGGATCGAGTGATCAGGAGACCGCGGTTCGGCCTTTGCCTCGCGGGATTTCCTCGGCGATATCATTCGATTCTGAAAATTTGGTCGGGAAGAGAGGATTCGAACCTCCGGCCCCTGCCTCCCGAAGACAGTGCTCTACCAGGCTGAGCTACTCCCCGACGGAGTATCGATTCAGCGCCTTCGATGGGCGAACCGATGCTGGAGCGGCGCCTATAACCATGGCGCTTGAGTCGCGCAAGCGTCCAAGATCACGGATTTCTGGCGGCGAGCAATGCATCGATGCTGGTGAATTTCTCGCGCGGGGATCCTTCGCGCGCCGCGGCATTTTCGGCTGCCTCGATCTTCTGCCAGTCGCGGAAGGTCACGACCTCGACGCCGCGCCCGGCGAGCAATGCGTCGAGGCCGACGCGCCCCTGCTTTCCCGCACCGTCGCCGATATCGGCGGCGATCTTGTCGGCGATGGCGAAGCCGTCGGGACGATTGGTGCCGATCGTTCCGGTCGGCCCGCGACGGGCCCAGCCGACTGCGTAGAGTCCGGGCAGCACACGCCCCTCGTCATTGGCGAAGCGGCCGGAGCGATCGTCATAGGGCACGCCTTCGATCGGCGGCGTGCGATAGCCGATGCAGCTCACCACCAGGCTGGCGGGCACCGTATAGCGCTCGCCGGTGCCGTTGGCGCGGCCCTCGGCGTCGAGCGCGGTACGTTCGACCACGACGCGCTCGGCCCTGCCGTCGCCTTCGATCGCGACGGGCATCGCGAAGAAATCGAAGACGATGCGGATCGGCTTGTCCGCGCCGTTGGCGCCGCTGAAATTGCGCAGGTGCATGACCGATTTGCGCTGGCCGGGATCGAGCAGCGAATCGGTGTCGAGGGGAGGGAGGTCGACCGGATCGACGATCGGCCGCGCGCGCTCGAGCTCGCCGAGCTCGCCGAGTTCCTTGGGCGTCATCGCGATCTGGTGCGGGCCGCGGCGGCCGAGGAGCGTGATGGTGTCGATATGGGCGCCCTGCAGCGCCGTGAACGCATGACCGACGATGTCGGAGCCGACGAACTCCTCACTGGTCTTGGCGAGGATCCGCGCGACGTCTAGCGCGACGTTGCCGTTGCCGATCACCACCGCGGGGCCGGTGAGCGGCGGCGCGAGATCGGCATAATCGGGATGGCCGTTATACCAGCCGACAAACGCCGCTGAGCCCACGACGCCGGGTAGCTCGGCACCGGGGATGTCGAGCTTGCGGTCGTGCGGTGCGCCGGTGGCTAGCACCACGGCGTCGTAGAGTGCGCGCAGCTCGTCGATCGATATGTCCTGGCCGATGGTGACATTGCCGACGAAGCGGACATTGTCGGTGAGCGCGACGGCTTCGTAGCGTCGCGATACGCCCTTGATCGATTGGTGATCAGGGGCGACGCCGGTGCGGATCAGCCCGAAGGGCACCGGCAGGCGATCGATGATGTCGACCCGCACACTCTCCCCGAACGCCTTCTGGCAAGCTTCGGCAGTGTAATAGCCGGCCGGCCCGGAGCCGATCACCGCGATGTGACGCATACTGCCCTCTCGCATTTTGGGACAGCCTAGCGCGACAATTCCGCAGGGCAACCCACTCGACCCCTGCGCGAAGTTGCTGCTAGGCATGCGCCGGTGAGCCCGATCGAAGCCGCCGCCACCCTGTTCGGGCTGATCAACGTGACGCTGGTGGTCCGGCGGAGCATGTGGAACTACCCGTTCGCGCTGGCGATGGTGTCGCTCTACGCGTGGATATTCTTCCATCAGAAGCTCTACAGCGATGCGCTGCTCCAGCTCTTCTACATCGCCGTGAACCTCTATGGCTGGTGGAATTGGACCCGTTCGCGTGTCCGAACCGGCGAAGTGCGCATCGAGCAGCTGGGGAATGCCGCCCGGCTGGTCTGGTTCGCGGGCTGCGTCGCCGCGTCGGCCGCATGGGGCGCGCTGATGCACCGCTACACCGATGCCGCCTTTCCCTGGTGGGACGGCAGCATCGCAATGTTCAGCATCGCCGCGCAGATCCTCCAGTCGCGCCGCAAATGGGAAAGCTGGGTGCTGTGGATCCTCGTCGATCTGGCCGCGGTGCCGCTGTTCGCCCTCAAGGGGCTCTGGCCTACCGCGGGGCTGTATGTCGTTTTCCTCGCCCTGTCGGTCTGGGGCCTGATCCAGTGGAACAAAGCCAAAGCATGATCCCGCGTACCATCTGCCTTCACGGCCCCGAAAGCGTGGGAAAGACGACGATCGCCAGGCGATTGGCCGAGCATTTCGGCGGCGAGATGCTCGACGAATATGGTCGCGACTATGCCGAGGCGAACGGCATCATGTTCACGATGCGCGACCTGATCGAGATCGCGCAGAACCACGATGCCGGCGCCCGCATGCTGCTGGCACAGGGCGCGGACCCGCTGATCCTCGACACCGATCCGCTGATGACTGCGGTGTGGGCGGACATGTTGTTCGCGAAGCGCGATCCGTGGTTCGACGCCTGGGACAACACTGCGGACCTGTATCTGCTGTTCGACATCGACTTGCCGTGGATCAAGGACGGCACGCGGATGTTCGGCACCGAGACGCTCCGCCGCCGTTTCTTCGAGCTGTCCAAGGCCGAGCTCGAGCGCCGTGGCGTGCGCTGGGCGCTGATCGGCGGGCAAAGCGAGGCGCGGTTCGAGGCTGCGCTCGCGGCGATCGCGGCGTATCGGCCCTAAGGTCGGCGCGCACCCCCTTCGCATCGCGCGTCGCCCCTGCTAGGGCCGCGCGATCATGGCGACCGAACTTTCCAAGATCCGCAACTTTTCGATCATAGCGCATATCGATCACGGCAAATCGACCCTGGCCGACCGGCTGATCCAGCGCACCGGCGGGCTCTCCGAACGCGAGATGTCCTCCCAAGTCCTTGATAACATGGACATCGAGAAGGAGCGGGGGATCACGATCAAGGCGCAGACCGTGCGCCTCGACTGGAAGGGGTACGTCCTCAACCTGATGGACACGCCCGGGCATGTCGACTTCGCATACGAAGTGAGCCGCAGCCTCGCCGCGTGCGAGGGCGCGCTGCTCGTCGTCGATGCCGCGCAGGGGGTCGAGGCGCAGACGCTCGCCAATGTCTATCAGTCGATCGAGCACGATCACGAGATCATCCCGGTGATCAACAAGATCGACCTGCCCAGCGCCGAGCCGGAGAAGGTCCGCAACGAGATCGAGGAGATCATCGGCCTCGACGCGAGCAACGCCGTCCTCGCCAGCGCCAAATCGGGGATCGGCATCGACGAGATCCTCGACGCGATCGTCGAGCGCATCCCGGCGCCCACGGGCGATGCCGACGCGCCGCTCAAGGCGATGCTCGTCGACAGTTGGTACGATCCATATCTGGGCGTCGTCATCCTCGTCCGGGTGATCGACGGCACGATTCGGAAGGGCCAGCAGATCAAGTTCATGGCCGCAGGCACGACGCATCTGATCGACCGCGTCGGCGCCTTCCGCCCCAAGATCGAGCAGCTCCCCGACCTCGGCCCCGGCGAGATCGGCTTCATCACCGCGCAGATCAAGGAAGTCGCGCAGGCGCGCGTCGGCGACACGCTCACCGACGCCAAGCGCCCGACCCCGGAGGCGCTCCCCGGCTTCAAGGAAGTCCAGCCGGTCGTCTTCTGCGGGCTGTTCCCGGTCGACGCCGCCGACTTCGAGAAGCTCCGCGAGAGCATCTCCAAGCTGCGCCTCAACGATGCTTCGTTCTCGTTCGAGATGGAAACCAGCGCCGCGCTCGGCTTCGGCTTCCGCTGCGGCTTTCTCGGCCTGCTCCACCTCGAGATCATCCAGGAGCGGCTCTCCAGAGAATATGATCTCGACCTGATCACCACTGCCCCCTCGGTGGTCTACAAGATGCGCCTGACCAAGGCCGCGGGCGAGGCCGAGGGCAGGTCGATCGAGCTCCACAACCCCGCCGACATGCCCGATCCCAACCGGATCGAGGAAATCGAGGAGCCGTGGATCAAGGCAGTGATCTACGTCCCCGACGAATATCTCGGCTCCATCCTCAAGCTCTGCCAGGACCGCCGCGGCATCCAGAAGGACCTGACCTATGTCGGCGGCCGCGCGCAGCTCACCTACGAGCTGCCGCTCAACGAAGTCGTGTTCGATTTCTACGACCGGCTCAAGAGCATCAGCCGCGGCTATGCGAGCTTCGATTACGAGCAGATCGGCCATCGCCCGGGCGACCTCGTCAAGATGGGCATCCTCGTCAACAACGAGCCCGTCGACGCGCTCTCGATGATCGTCCACCGCTCGACCGCCGAGAGCCGCGGCCGCGGCATGTGCGAGCGATTGAAGGACCTGATCCCGCGCCACCTGTTCAAGATCCCGATCCAGGCGGCGATCGGCGGCAAGGTGATCGCGCGCGAGACGATCGCGGCGATGCGCAAGGACGTGACCGCCAAATGCTATGGCGGCGACGCCACGCGCAAGCGCAAGCTGCTGGAGAAGCAGAAAGAGGGCAAGAAGCGCATGCGGGAGTACGGCAGCGTCCAGATCCCGCAAGAGGCGTTCATCGCGGCGCTGCGGATGGGCGAGGAGTGAGGCCTGCCCGGCTTACGCACTGAATGTGGGTGGGAAAGCTGTCATTGCCGCCAGTTCTCCCTCTCCCCTAAAGGGGAGAGGGGAAGTGCGGCAAAGTCGTGGTTCTTGCCCCTCTCCCGGCTCGCTTCGCTTGCCACCCTCTCCCCTAAAGGGGAGAGGGAATGAACGTCCGCAACTGCGTCGTCAGCGCACATTCAGCGCCGCTGGCCCGACGGTGCCGGTAGCGGTGCGGAACGCTCCGCCGCGCGGGGGTGCCCCGGCGCGCCTTGGCGTGGATCGGCGGAAGCGTGCTGCGCAAGCAGCCGCGCCATTCGGCGTATGGAACACATGATACAACCCTCCCCGCATTCTTCATCGCGGCAGGGGCACAATCCCCGGATCGCCGCCATGTTCCGAACAATCGAGGTTAACCCGCTGGAACGCAGGGAGCTTTGCTGTTGAGCCGATAGTGAGTCCTCTGCTCGGCGCGGCCTCCTCCGTTGGAGGAAGTCGTGTCGCTTGGGCCCGCTGCTTACAAGGTTTCATTTCTCTAGCCCGTCGGTCGAATCGCCGCGTTCTTCCGGCACCCACAAATCTTCGCTTTCAAGCCCGCTCTCCAGCTCGCCGGCATATCCTGCGGGATTCTCGACCTCGCCCGCACTGACATAGGATTCGTCGGGATCGTCCTCGAGCGGGAGGGTGCGCTGGCGTTCGGCGCAGGCTTCGAGCGCGGCCAGGATATCGGCCTCGGCCTGAGGATCGAGCGCGACGCCGTCGAAGGCGGCGAGTGTAGCCGCAGCGATATCGCATCGCTCGGCGGCGGCGGGGCCTGCCGGGGCGGTCATGGTGGTCCGCAGCGTGGTGGTGGAGGCCTGGGCATGGGTGAGCGCCGCCTGTGGCTGTTGCCCTTCCACCAGAGGCTGCGCCGCCGCGTCGGCGCCGGCGCTCGCCTTGCTGCTGAAATAGTTGATCGTCACGCGCTTGCCCTGCGCGTCCTGCCCGTAATGGCGCAGGCAGAACATCAGCAGCCGGTCGCTTTTCACCCGCCGATAGCCGAGCAGCTTGCCGCCGACGAAGACGGGGACGAGCTGGCCATTCATCGCGCGATCGAAAGCCTCGTCCTTGAGGCGCTGGACGCCCATGTCGAGCGCCGCCTCCCATGCGCGACGGAACTCGTGCGCCTGAGGGTGGCGGCGCAGCAGATAGGCGCCGACCGTCGTCATGTTGACCATGCGACATGCGGTGGAGACCGAGCCGGTCTCGGCGAGCGCTTCGATGAAAGCGCGCTGGCGCTGGGGCGTCCAGCCATCGTGGCGAGCGCAGGTGCGGGGGACCGGAACAAAGTCCGGGAGCGGCGCGCGTTCGTCGCGCGGGACGGGGACACGGTTCTTCATTTGCGGGAATATAACCAAAAAGGTTCATAAATGAAAGAAAAATGTTCCATTCATGTTCCAAGAGTTAGGCGGCGAACGTTCGCCCGCAAATCCATGACGCTCGCGCGCAGGGATCGGGCGGAGTGCCGGCGCGCGGCTATGAGTCGGCGCCAAACCAGGGGAGGGGAACATGCGCGCACGCGACGCGATCGACACCGATGCGCTGGCTTATGGCGCGGGGGCGATCGGAATGGGGGCGGTGGGGCTCGCCTTCGCCGACTTCGCACTGCAATGGCAGCCGGTGCCGCCGGCGCTGGCGGGTAATGTGCCGCTGGCGATCGCGAGCGCGCTGGTGCTGATCGCGGGCGGCGCGCTGGCGGTGATGCGGCGGACGGCTTTCTGGGGCGCGGCCCTGCTGGGGGCGTGGTTCGGGCTATGGGCGATCGGGCTGCACCTGCCGATCGTGCTGCGGACGCCGGCGGGCGGTCTGGTCGGCGAACTGCTCGGGCTGTGCGAGATCGCTGCGATGAGTGCGGGCGGCGCGCAGCTGGCGCTGGCCGCGCGCGGCGGTGGCGTGCCGGGCTGGGTGCGGATACTGCCGCGAACGGGGTTCGGGCTGTGTGCGATCGTCTTCGCGATCAGCCACTTCGTCTATGCCGATATCACCGCGGCGATGGTGCCGGGCTGGATCCCGGGCGGATTGTTCTGGGCCTATGCCACGGGCGCGGGGCATCTCGCGGCGGGGCTGGCGATCCTGAGCGGGATCCGGCTGCGGCTCGCGGCGACCCTGCTCGCGGCGATGGCGGGGAGCTTCGTGCTGCTGGTGCACGTGCCGCGGATCGCGGCGGCGCCGGGGAGCCATCTCGAATGGACGATGGGCTGCGCGGCGCTGCTGATCGCGGGCTCCGCCTGGGCGATGCGGACGGCAGCGAAATAGCGCGGCTCAGGCGAAGGCGGCGCGGAGCTCCGCCATGCGCGCGTCGATGGGGTCGAGGCGGCGTTGGTCCTCAGGGCTGAACAAGGGGAGGACGTCCATTCCCGGCTCCCAATAACGATCGGTGATGTCGCCGCGGGCGGCGACCAGTGCGATATATTCGCGCACCGCCGCGCTGTCCCCGTCGGGGGCCATGATGTTGCGGCGAAAGGTGGCGGGATCGTAGGGCGCCGAGGGATCGGGCAGGAACAGGATGCGAGAAGGATCGCCGGCCTGCGGCGTGACGTCGAGCAGGTCGCCGTCGGGCGTGTGCCAGACGGCGTGATGCTCGGCTTCGAACCAGCGGCCCGGCCAGTGCCAGATCGCCCAGCCATAGACCGCCGATCCGCCGTGGCGCAGCGCCTGCGCGACCGAATTGTCGAAGCAGTAAGCGGGTTTGGCGCCGCGGACCGGCTCGACGCGGACGTAGAGCGGCGGCTCGGGCGAGATCGTGGCGCAGAAAGCGCGGGTGGCCGAATCGATCTGTTCCGGGGGACCGAGGATCATGGTTCAGCGCTAGCCCGGGTGCGCGGCGGCGTCCATGCGGACGGCTTTACGAAATCGAAGGTTCGACGCGGCTAGGCTCCGCCCGACAAGTGCCGGCACGTCCGGCGGGACTGGAGCTGGGGGAAGATTATGGATCGGCTGCCGCTGATCGCGCCGCGACCGCCGAAATTGAGCGGGATGGCCGATGCGCTCGCGGAGATCGAGGCGCGCGGAATCTATTCGAACGGCGGGCCGGTGGTGCGCGGGTTCGAGGCCGCGGCGACTGCGCGATTGTTCGACGGCGCGGGGGACTGCCTCGCAGTGAGCAATGCGACTGTGGGACTGATGCTGGCGATTCGACACGCCGCGGGTCCGCGCGCGGGCAAGGGCAATTTCGCGCTGATTCCCGCCTTCACCTTCGCGGCGACCGCGCATGCGGCGGAATGGGCGGGACTGACGCCTTTGCTGTGCGACGTCGACCCCGAGGATTGGGCGGCGAGCGCCGAGGCGGAGGCGCGGGCGTTCGAGAAATATGGCGATCGCATCGCGGCGGTGGTGCCCTATGCCACCTTCGGCGCGGGGATCGATCTGGCGCGCTACCGCGGCTATGCCGAACGCGGTGTCGGCGTAGTGATCGACGCCGCCGCATCGCTGGGCGCGCTGGATGCCGAGGGCAGGCAGTTCGGGGCGGGGGCGCCCTTCGCAATGGTCTATTCGATGCACGCGACCAAGGTGTTCGCGACGGCCGAGGGCGGGCTGGTCCATTCGGGCGATGCCGCGCTGATCGAGGCGCTGCGGCGGATGAGCAATTTCGGTTTTGCCGGCGGGCGCTCGGCCGAGGGGCCGGGGTTCAACGCCAAATTGCCCGAAGTGCTCGGGCTGGTGGCGCGCGCCAGGCTCGACGAGATCGAGGGCGTGGCGGCGCACCGGATGAAGCTCGACGCCGTGTATCGCGCGGCGCTGGGCGGGTTCGCCGCCGAGAAGGGGTTCGAGTTCCAGGAACTGCGCGGATCGCGGCCGGCGCTGCAATTTCAGTCGCTGCTGCTGCCGCGCGCCTTTGCCGGGCACCGCCGCGCGATCATCGAGACGCTGGCCGAACAGGGGATCGGCGCGGCCAGCTATTTCAGTCCGCATCTGGGCGAGCAGCCCTGGTTCCGCGCGCATGGCGTCAGCGAGCCGCTGCCGGTGTGCGACGATGTCGGCGCGCGGGTGCTGTCGCTGCCGGTGACCGACGGGATGACCGAGGCCGATGTCGAGCGGGTCTGCGCCGCGCTGATCGACGCGTGCGCGGCATCGGGGCTCAAGAGCCTGCCGGGTGCCGAGCGGCGCGGCGCACACGTCCATGCGGCACTGATCGTCGGCGGCGGCCCCGCCGGCACCGCCTTGCTCACCGCGGCGAGCAAGAGCGACGCGCTGGTGCGGCTGGCCAATGCGGGACTCGCGGTGGTCGAGCGTGACGCCGTGCTCGGGCGCGGCGAGATCGGCACCTATGCGATCACTTCGGACAGCACCGCCGAGACCTTCCTCACCGCAGTGAAGGACAATGCGCATGACGGCATCGCCGCGCTCGAGACGCATTCGTCGGGACAGGAAGTCGCGATGCATGCCGGCAAACTGGGTGTGCCGCTGGCACGGGCCACGCCGTTCCTCGAGGCGACCGGCGCGCAGCTGGGCATGATCGTCGCGGAGCAGGGCGGCACGGTGGTGACGCGCAGCGACGTAGTGGAGGCACGGCGCATTGCGGATGGTGTCTGGGCAGCGCGCGTGCGCAACCGCGTCACTGGCGAAGTGCGGGTGATGCGCGCCGAGAAACTGGTCATCGCGACCGGCGGCTATCAGGCGCGCGCGCATGTCGAGGCCGAACAGGTTGCCGGGGTGGCGCTGGGTGCGCTGGCCGGCGAGCGGCTGATGGCAGGCGACGAATTCCTGCGGATCGGCGGGCTCGACGCGTTGCGCGCGCGGATCGCCGGAACGCCGGCCCCGCGCATCGCCATCGTCGGCGGATCGACCAGCGCGCTCGCCGCGGCGGCGCTGATCCTCAAGGCGGCGCCGGCACTGCCGCTCGGCGCGGGCGCGCTCGCACTCTATCATCGCCGGCCACTGCGGCCCTTTTACCGTTCGGCGGAAGAGGCGCATGCCGACGGTTTCACCGATTTCGGGCCACAGGACATCTGCCCGGTGAGCGGGTTCGTCTACCGACTGGCGGGCTTCCGGCTCGAGGCGCGCGAACTGGTGCTGCGGATGCTCGGCGTCGGCGGGCGCGCGCCGGATCCGCGGATGGCGCTCAGGCGGATCGGCGAGATCGACGATGCGGCGGTGCGCGCGGAGATCGAAGGCGCGAACGTGGTGATCGGCGCACTCGGCTATCGCCCGCGCGCTTTGCCCTTGTTCGACCAGGAGGGCAACCGGATCGCGCTCGCCGCCGACGCGCCGGGGCGGCCCCGGCTGGTCGACCAGCAATGCCGGGTGATCGACGCCGAGGGACGGCCGGTGCCGGGCGTGTTCGGGATCGGCCTCGCTTCGGGGCATGTGCCCGACGGGCGGCTCGGCGGCGAGGCGAGCTTCAGCGGCAAGGCCAACGGCCTGTGGCTGTGGCAGAACGATATCGGCCAGATGATCGTCGACCAGTTGCTAGACAGCCAGGCGCAGGCGGTCGCATGAACGGGACGCCCATCGTCTCGGTCATCATGGCGGTTTACAACGGCGCGGCCCTGCTGCCCGAGACGCTGGCCAGTCTCCGGGCGCAGACATTCGGCGATTGGGAATTGGTCGCGGTCGACGATTGCTCGAAGGACGACAGCATCGCGGTGCTGGAGCGGCTGGGCGATCCTCGCGTGCGCGTGATCCGTTCGGAGGCCAATGGCGGGCCGGTGGTGGCGCGCAACCGGGCCTTCGCCGAAGCGCGCGGACGCTATGTCGCGGGGCTCGATCAGGATGATATCAGCCTGCCCGAACGGTTCGCGCGGCAAGTGACGTTCCTCGACGCGCACCCCGACGTCTCGCTGGTGAGCTGCGCCACTGATTTCCTCGTCGAGGGCAGGCGCCTCCCCGGCAACTGGCCGCGGCCGCTGACTCCGGTGCTGATCGACTGGCTGATGCTCGTGCAGAACCCGATCGCCTGGTCCTCGGTGATGTTCCACGCCGATGCCGCGCGCCGGCTCGATCCGTTCGAGCGGCCCGAGATGCGCTATGTCGAGGATTTCGACCTGTACCAACGACTGCGCCCCTTCGGGCGGCTGGCACAGATCGACGAGGTGCTGATGCTCTATCGCTGCCATGCCGGCGGCGCTTCGAACGTGTTCAACTGCACGATGCGCGCGCACGCCGAATTGCTGCTGCGCGAGCGGCACGCGGCGTTGCTGGGCGATGCTGCCCCGGATATTGCCGGGCTGCTGGTGCGCCACGTCATGGCGCGCGAGCCGGTTCCCGATGCCGAGACGCTCAATCGGTTGTTCGCGGGCATCGGCATGCTCCGCACAGCGTTTGCGGCCGCGTATCCGGGCGAGGATTTCGCGGCCGTCGATCGCGAGATCTCGCAGCTCTGGTGGCGCGTGTGCCGCGCCGGCGTGCGCTCGGGATCGCTGCTGCTTCACAATACGCTGGGCAGCCAATCGCTGCCGCTCGGCCAGGCCGCGGACCTCATCGCCAGCCAGATGATCGGCGGCATGCGCGCCGTGAAACGCGGGCTTTCGCGGCGCTGACGGGCGGGGCCGAGGGAGGCGGTTCAGATCTTAGGTAAGGACGCCTGCCATCGCTCCGAGATCGGTCGTTTTTGCCGTGCGTTGGCGAACGGCTCTAACCTTGCGGCTTATTCTGCGCTGCCTTGCGATCGTTGCGGGCCGCGATGAAAAACAACATGATCCCGACCCCCAGCAGGCCTCCCATGGCCATTCCCATTGTCTGGCCGAGGACCGCCTGGAAATCCGGTGTGACGCGACCGGGATTGGTCATGCCGTAACGGGCGAGATACCACCATAAGCCTGCCAAGCCCGCTTCGATGATCACCATAACCAGGATCAGTCTCGCCTTCCTGCTCATAACCCCTCCTCGCCCAAGACGCCTTTGGCCTAGCATGGCGGATCGAACGGCGACAACATTGGCGGCTGCGGCGTTCGCCGGGATGCCTGGAAGCTGCCCTTCGTTCACAGTGCCGAGCTACGGCAGCTAACGTGCCGAGGACGGACATTGAATCTATTACCGCGCCGGTTGCGATCAGCAGGAAGGCCGGAATTCTTGCCCTCTACCCGCGACCTGCTTCATAGCGGCGGCATCGAGGAGACGGAATTGATCGATCGGCGCGAATTCCTGACCGGCATGGTTGTGACGATCGCGGTGGCCCCGCGTGCTTTCGCCGTGCAGCGCGGGCCGCTGGTGCTCGCGGCGGCGAGCCTGCAGGAATCGATGAACGCCGCGGCGGACGCCTGGGCGCGGCTGGGGCATGCGCGGCCGGTGCTGTCATTCGCGGCCTCGTCGGCGCTGGCGCGGCAAGTCGCGGCCGGCGCGGCGGCGGACCTGTTCGTCTCGGCGGACGAGCCATGGATGGACGATGTCCAGCGGCGCGGGCTGATCGTACCGGGAACGCGCGCCAATCTGGTCGGCAACCGGCTGGTGGTGGTGCAGCCCGCGAGCGCACGACCGACGAGCGCCAATGTCCCGCTCGGGCGCCTGCTGGCGAGCGGACGCGTCGCATTGGCCGATCCCGGATCGGTGCCGGCAGGGCGCTATGCACAGGCTTCGCTGACGCGGCTCAAGCTGTGGGGCGGGATCGCGCCGCGCGTGGTGCGGGCCGAGAATGTCCGTGCGGCGCTGGCACTGGTCGAGCGCGGCGCGGCCGAATGGGGCGTGGTCTATGCCACCGACGCGCGCGCCTCTCGGCAGGTGCGCGCGGTTCGGATGCTCCCCATGAACAGCCATCTGCCGATCCTTTATCCGCTGGCACGGCTCAAAGCCTCGACCAGTGCGGACGCCGAGGGCTTTCGCCGCTTCCTGCTCTCGGGCGCCGGCAAGGCGATCTTCGCGCGCTTCGGGTTCACGGCGGCGTGAGATGCTGACGCCCGAGGAATTGGGCATCGTCGCTTTGTCGCTCAAGGTGGGCGGCGTGGCGGTACTCGTCAGCCTGCCGCTGGCGTTCGCACTGGCCTGGCTGCTCGCGCGGGTGCGGTTTCCGGGACGCGTGCTGGTCGATGCGCTGGTGCACTTGCCGCTGGTGGTGCCGCCGGTGGTGACCGGCTGGCTGTTGCTGCTCGCCTTCGCTCCAGCCGGGCCGATCGGCGCGTGGCTCGAAAGCTGGTTCGGGGTGAGCGTGCTTTTCCGCTGGACCGGTGCGGCGGTCGCGGCAGGCGTGATGGCGCTGCCGCTGATGGTGCGCGCGATCCGGCTGTCGATCGAGGGCGTCGACCGGCGGCTCGAACAGGCGGCGCGGACCTTGGGCGCGGGACGCTGGCGGACGTTCGCGACGGTGACGGTGCCGCTCAGCCTCCCCGGGGTGATCGCCGGCGTGGTGCTCGGCTTCGCACGCGCATTGGGCGAGTTCGGCGCGACGATCACCTTCGTCTCCAACGTCCCCGGCGAGACCCAGACGCTGCCGCTGGCGATCTATGCCGCGTTGCAGACTCCCGGCGGCGAGGCTTTGGTGCTGCGGCTGGCGGGGATTTCGGTTTTGCTCTCGCTGGCGGCCTTGGTTGCCTCCGAACTGATCGCGCGGCGCGCGGGGCGGGGGCTGCATGTCCTTTGATATCGATGTCGGGCTGCAACTCGGCGACGCCACGATCACCTGCCGCGTCGAAGGCGGCGATGGGCTGACCGTGCTGTTCGGCCCCTCGGGCGCGGGCAAGACCAGCGTGCTCAACATGGTGGCAGGGCTGTTGACGCCGGGCTGGGGGCATGTTCGCGTCGAGGGCGAGACACTGTTCGAGGCGAGCGACGATCCCTGGATACCGGATTTCGATCTGCCCCCCGAGCAGCGGCGCGCGGGCTATGTGTTCCAGGAGCCGCGGTTGTTCCCGCACAAGCGCGTACGGGCGAACCTGCTCTATGGCTGGCGACAGGGGGCGGGCGCAGTCGATGTCGACGATACGATCGCACTGCTCGGGCTCGCGGCGCTGCTCGACCGCTGGCCGCGTACGCTTTCGGGCGGCGAGGCGCGGCGCGTGGCGATCGGGCGTGCGCTGCTCTCGAACCCGCGTTTCCTGCTGCTCGACGAGCCCTTGTCGTCACTCGACCGCGCGCGGCGCGAGGAGATCATGGGCCTGATCGAGCGGCTGCGCGACGCACTGGGGCTGCCGATCCTGATGGTCACCCACGACCGCGCCGAGGCCGAGCGGCTGGGGAACAGGATCGTGGAGATCTAGTGAATTCCCCTCCCTTGCAGGGAGGGGAGTCAGAGGGAGGAAGCCCCCACCAACGCCGCCAGCGCCCGGTTCAACGGCGTCGGGATCCCGTGCTTTTCCCCGAGCCGGACGATCACGCCGTTGCGGGCGTCGAGCTCCATCGGGCGGCCGGCGACGAAATCGGCGTGGAGCGAATTGACTGAGTCCGGGTGCGCTTTCCGGGTCCATTCGACGACCTGATCGGCGAGCTTGTCGGGCAGGGTCGCGCCCTCGGCGCGGCCGACCGCGATGCATTCGCGGACGAGCCCGCGCATCACTTCCGCGACACCCTCGTCGTTCGCAACCTCGGCCGCGCGGCGGGTGATCGCGCTGACGATCCCCGAGCAGTTGATCGCGAGCTTGCGCCATGCGGCGGTGGTGAAATCGGGCGTGGTGGCGGCGTCGACCACCGTTTCGGCGAACAACGCGGTGAATGCATCGCCCGCATCGCCTTCGGGAACGAGGATGGTGCCTTCGCGGCGCTGGACGATGCGGCCGGGCGCGGTGCGCTCGGCGGGGAGATCGATGATCACCGGCACGATGCGTTCGGGTGGGATCATCGGGAAGCGCTCGCGCTGCTCGACGCCGTTCTGGATCACCGCGAGCCGCGTGTCCGGAGCCATCAGGCCGGGCAGCCAGGCCGCGGCGGCGGCGCAGTCATAGGTCTTGGTGGTCGAGAGCACCCAGTCGACGGGTTCGGCGCGGGCGGGATCGGTGAGGATGCGCGGGGCGGCGCGCAGGATGCCCTTGGGCGTTTCGATCTCCAGATCGCCGAGCCCGCTGCGGGCACAGACCGTCACCGCGTGGGTCTGCGCCAGCCAGGCGGCGAGCGTGCCGCCGATCGCGCCGGCGCCGATGACTGCGATCCGGCTCAACCCATGCCGCCGATATAGTCCATCTTGCCGAGCGGCACGCCCATGTGGCGGAGGATGCCGTAGGCGGTGGTGACGTGGAAATAGAAATTGGGCAGCGCGAATCCGAGCAGATAACCGCGGCCCTTGAATTGGACGCTGAACGACGGGGTCTTCAATTCGACATCCGCATCCTCCCGCCCGTCGATTGCCTCCCGGGGGACCGAGTTCAGGAACGCGACGGTCGCCGCGATCCGTGCCTGGAGTTCTTCGAAGCTCGCCTCGGTATCGGGCATCGCCGGCGGCTGGATCCCGGAGAGGCGCGAGACGGCGAACTTGGCCGTGTCGCTGGCGCGCTGGATCTGCCCGGTCAGCGGCGCCATGTCGTCATAGAGCCGCGCGGTCAGAAATTCGTCATGCGCGATGCCGTGTTCGTCGGCATATGCGCGGGCCTTTTCGAGGAATGCGGCCATCGCCTTGAAGCCGCGGAGGAGGACGGGGATCGTGAGGTCGTAGAGTTCGGTTGCCATGCGTGGGAGATAGGGCGCGAGCGGTCGCTTGGCTAGCGGGGCAGGGGCGTCGGCCAGATGATCGTCAGCGCATCGGCGAAGGCGAGCTGGTGGACGACGATACCGGACTGATCCTCGACATCGATCACCTGGTCGAGGCAGAGCCGGCCGGTGCGGGCCTCGGCACTGAGCATGTCCCGGGCTTCCGCGAGCGTCGTGGCGACGATCGCGTCATGGCCTTCGAGTTCGCGCCCTTCGGGGTCGAGCAGGACGTCCGTACCGTCACGCAAATGGAAATAATAAAGCGGCATGACCGCGCTCCGCAGGGTCGAGCGTGCAAATCTCTCAGCCGCCGAACCCGGTCCCTGAAGCTCGGCGAGCCCAACCCGCTTCAATTACGTATATTAATCCACGCTAGTTCCATAAATAACAACATTTGTTGGTTATGCGGCGCGGCATATGGTATTGTGGTGCAATCGCCATACGATATCTCGGCCATTGGCGACTGAGAGAGGTTTTGTGCTCCCGCCCAGGTTAGCGGGAGTAGGTTGAAATGGCAGATGCCGACCATCCGTTCAGTCCGCTGACCCGGAGGCTCGACCGTAATCATTCGCTGACGCGCGAAGACCGCGAGGCGCTGCTGACGCTTCCGTACAAGCTGCGATGGCTCGATCCGGCGACCTATACCGTGCGTGAGGGCGACAAGCCGCGGATATGCGGCGTGCTGATTTCGGGCTACGCTTTCCGCCAGAAGACCACCGGCGACGGCGCGCGCCAGATCATCGGACTGCACATTCCCGGCGAGGCGCTCGACTTCCAGAACCTGTTCCTCGACGTCTCGGACCACAACGTCCAGATGCTCACCCGCGCCAAGATCGCCGAGGTTCCCATCACTGCGTTCCAGCAGATCGCGCTGGAGCGGCCCAATATCGGCAGGGCGATCCAGGTGACGACTTTGATCGAGATGTCGATCTTCCGCGAATGGGTTCTCAATGTCGGCCGCCGCGATTCACGCAGTCGGCTGGCGCATTTGCTCTGCGAGTTCGCGCTGCGGCTGGAAGCGCAGGGCGCGGCGCGGCCGGACCATGGTTACGAACTGCCGATGACGCAGGAACAACTCGCCGATGCCACGGGCCTGACCTCGGTGCACGTCAATCGCGTGCTCAAGGTGCTGGAGTCGGAAGGGCTGATCGTGCGCAACCGCCGCAACATCGGCTTTCCCGATTGGCGACGGCTGCGCGAAGTGGGCGATTTCAACCAACGCTATCTGCACCTGCGCGGCCGCGAGGAACTGGGCGTGTTTTAGGGCCGAAGGTCCGATGGACGCATGTCTCAGAACCCCAATCCTGTCGCGATGTGACCTCGACACACTGTCCTCGAACGCGCCGGTGGTGCTCGACCGGCGGTGCCTCCACGACATCGGCGATTTCGGCAAGTGCCATCGCACCATGCGGTGTGAGGAGTCGTGCCGAAAACTCCTTGCAGCCTGAACAAAGGTTGGCCTAGCTTTGGCTAAATGCCGGGGGGCTCCGTGATCTATCTGTCAAGAATGGCTGCGTACGCGGCCGTGATTTCCGTGTCGGTCGACGGTACCGCCGCGCAGGTGTCGGCGCCGCAAGTCGGCGAAGCTGCCGTCGCCGGCGTCGTTCGCTTGCCAGCGTTGACGCCGGTGGAATTCGAATTCGCCGGCGCTTTGAACTCGAAGACCAGCAAGATCGACGACATGTTTCCGATCCGTCTGACTGCACCGATCCTGATCAATGGGGCGATCGCCGTTCCGGCCGGCACCATCGGCGAAGGCCAGATCGTTCATGCCGCCAAGGCCGGCGGCGCGGGGAAGGCGGGCGAGCTGATCGTGACGGTTCGCTATCTCGAGCATCGGGGCGTTCGGATCCCGCTGCGCCGCTTCCGCATGGGAGGGCTGGGCATCGGTACCGATCGGCGCGACGGCGCACTGGGGGTCAGCATGGTGATCCCGTTTTCTGGATTTCTCATGCGCGGAGGCGAGAAGACGATCGAGGCGGGGGCCCGCGCCAATGCGATCATCGCCACCGACATTGAAATCCCGACGGCGCCCGAGGCGGCTCCGACGGGTGAGACGCAATCACGAGGTTCAACGGAAGGGGAGTAGGAATGAGGATATTTGTCGGATCGGCGCTGCTGCTGGCGTCTATCGCATGCGCTATGCCGGCTAGCGCACAGGAAGCAGCCCCTACGGTCGAAACGGCGGCCATTCCAGCGGCTGCGCCCGCTCCCCCGGCACCTGCTCCGGCGATCATCACCAAATCCGGTACGATCGGCGAGGCGCCGACGGGCAAGGCACAGATCGTGTTCTGGCGCCCCGGCAGCCTGATGGGAATGGCGCTCGGCTGCACCGTCCGGGAAGGCGAGGGCGCCGATGAGGTTGAGGTCGCCCGGCTCGGCGCGGGCAAATATTGGGTGCACACCGCCGAGCCCGGCAAACATGTCTATTACACCACCGGCGAGGCGACCGACCGGCTCAACATGGAGCTGGAAGACGGTGAAACCTATTTCGTCCGCTGCTCGATCGGCATGGGGATCATGTCCGGGCGTGCCCAGGTGTCACCGTCCGACCGCACGACCTTCAGCGGCCGCGCGAAGAAAATGAAGCTCTGGGACAAGAAGGACGAGAAGGAAAAGGCTGCGAAAACCAGCTGATCCTTATTGTCGACCAAAGAAAAAGCCGCCGTCCGGGAGACCGGACGGCGGCTTTTCTTGTCAGTGCTTTAGCAGCTGAACCTCAGCGATCACTCGCTCTCGTTCAGATACTCCCCGGCGTCCGCGTCGGTGCCGTGGCCCGAGGGGACCACGCTCGCCAGCGCATCGTCGCCGGTGCCGCCGGCGTCGCGGGTCGAGCGGGCCAGTTCGGCGGCATGCTCTTCCGCGGCGCTGTTCGGCGCGATCAGCGTCGCTTCGTTCATGCGGCGCTGGGCCACACGAAGCGCCGCGTCACGCGACGAGGCCGCCACGCGCAGGCGGTTCATGCCCGCGCCGGTACCGGCGGGGATGAGACGACCGACGATCACGTTCTCCTTGAGGCCGAGCAGGGTGTCCTGCTTGCCCTGGACCGCCGCTTCGGTGAGGACGCGGGTGGTCTCCTGGAACGACGCCGCCGAGATGAAGCTGCGAGTCTGCAGCGACGCCTTCGTGATGCCGAGCAGGATCGGCTTGCCCTGTGCGGGGGCCTGACCCTTTTCGAGCTTGGCGTTCTGCTCGTCCATCTCGTCGCGATCGAGCTGCTCGCCCACCAACAGGGTGGTGTCGCCGGACTCGGTGATCTCGACCTTCTGCAGCATCTGGCGAACGATCACCTCGATGTGCTTGTCGTTGATCTTCACGCCCTGGAGTCGATAGACTTCCTGGATTTCCGACACGAGATATTCCGCGAGCGGCTCGATGCCGAGCACCTCGAGAATGTCGTGCGGATCGGGCGAGCCGCCGATCAGGTTGTCGCCACGCTTGACGTAGTCGCCTTCCTGGACGTCGATCACCTTCGACTTCGGAACCAGATACTCGACGACCTCGCCGCCGTCCTCGGGCTGGATGCCGATCTTGCGCTTGGCCTTATAGTCCTTGCCGAACACGACGCGGCCCGAGACCTTCGCGATGATCGCGTTTTCTTTGGGCTTGCGCGCCTCGAAGAGCTCGGCGACGCGCGGCAGACCGCCGGTGATGTCGCGGGTCTTGGCGGACTCGCGGCTGACACGGGCCAGAACGTCGCCGCCCTGAACCTGTGCACCGTCCTCGACCGAGAGCACTGCGCCTGCCGCCAGCATGTAACGGCCGGCCTCCTCGGCGCTTTCGCCGGTGAGGGTGAGGCGCGGACGCAGATCCTCCTTCTTGGCGGAGATGCCGCGGTTCTCGGTGATGACGCGCTGGGCGATGCCCGTCGCTTCGTCGACCTGCTCCGACATCGTCTTGCCTTCGATCACGTCGACATACTTCACCGTGCCGGGGTTCTCGGTGATCACCGGCATGGTGAACGGATCCCACTCCGCCATGCGGTCGCCCGCAGAGACGATGTGGCCGTCATCCATCAGCACATAGGCGCCGTAGGGGATGCGGTGCACCGCGAGCTCGCGGCCGTCCATGTCGACGATCGCGATTTCGCCCGAACGGCTGAGCACCACGCGGCGGCCACGCTGATCGACGATGATGCGCAGATCGCGATACTCGATCGTGCCGTCGACCGGCGCTTCGAGGTTCGACTGCTCGTTGAGCTGCGCCGCGCCGCCGATGTGGAAGGTCCGCATCGTCAGCTGGGTGCCCGGCTCGCCGATCGACTGCGCCGCAATGACGCCGACCGCTTCACCGATGTTCACCGGGGTACCGCGGGCAAGATCGCGCCCGTAGCACTTGCCGCAGACACCGATGCGCGCTTCGCAGACCAGCGGCGAGCGGATCTTCATCCCCTGGATGCCGATGGCTTCGATCTGCGTGATCATCGCCTCGTCGAGCAGAGTGCCCGACGGGATGATGACTTCGTTGGTCTTGGCGTCGACCACGTCCTCAGCCGTGGTGCGGCCGAGGATGCGCTCGCCGAGCGACGCGATGGTCGAGCCGCCCTGGACGATGGCGCGCATCTCGAGCGCGCGCTCGGTGCCGCAATCCTCCTCCATGACGACGCAATCCTGCGACACGTCGACAAGGCGGCGCGTGAGGTAGCCCGAGTTCGCGGTCTTCAACGCAGTGTCCGCGAGACCCTTGCGGGCGCCGTGGGTCGAGTTGAAATATTCGAGGACGGTCAGGCCTTCCTTGAAGTTCGAGATGATCGGAGTCTCGATGATCTCGCCCGACGGCTTGGCCATCAGGCCGCGCATGCCGGCGAGCTGCTTGATCTGCGCCTGCGAACCGCGGGCACCCGAGTGGGCCATCATGTAGATCGAGTTGATGTCCTTCTCGCGGCCCGTTGCCGGATCGCGCTTCACTGCCTTGATCTCGTCCATCATGGCGCTCGCCACCTGATCGCCGCAGCGGCTCCAGGCGTCGATCACCTTGTTGTACTTCTCCTGCTGCGTGATCAGGCCGTCCTGATATTGCTGCTCGTAATCCTTCACGAGCGCGCGGGTCTCGTCGACCAGGCCTTCCTTCGCGTCCGGGATGATCATGTCGTCCTTGCCGAACGAAATGCCCGCCTTGAACGCGTGACGGAAGCCGAGCGCCATGATCGCGTCGGCGAACAGCACGGTCTCCTTCTGGCCGGTGTGGCGATAGACCTCGTCGATCACGTCGCCCACGTCCTTCTTGGTGAGGAGGCGGTTGACGGTCTCGAACGGCACCTTGTGCGACTGCGGCAGCGTCTCGCCGAGCAGCATGCGGCCCGGTGTCGTCTCGAAGCGCTTCATGTACTGGTTGCCGGCCTCGTCGGTCTGCGGCACGCGGCTGATGATCTTGGTGTGCAGCGTGACCGCCCCGGCGTTGAGCGCCTGGTGGACCTCCGACATGTCACCGATGATCATGCCCTCGCCGGGCTCGCCTTCCTTGAGCATCGACAGATAATAGAGACCCAGCACCATGTCCTGCGACGGCACGATGATCGGCTTGCCGTTCGCGGGCGACAGGATGTTGTTGGTCGACATCATCAGGACGCGCGCTTCCAGCTGGGCCTCGAGGCTCAGCGGGACGTGCACGGCCATCTGGTCACCGTCGAAGTCGGCGTTGAACGCCGAGCAGACCAACGGGTGGAGCTGGATCGCCTTGCCTTCGATCAGCACCGGCTCGAACGCCTGGATGCCCAGACGGTGAAGCGTCGGCGCGCGGTTCAGCAGAACCGGGTGCTCGCGGATCACTTCGTCCAGGATGTCCCAGACTTCCTTGCGCTCCTTCTCGACCCACTTCTTGGCCTGCTTCAGGGTCATCGAGAGACCCTTGGCGTCCAGACGGGCGTAGATGAACGGCTTGAACAGCTCGAGCGCCATCTTCTTGGGCAGGCCGCACTGGTGCAATTTGAGCTCAGGCCCGGTCACGATGACCGAGCGGCCCGAATAGTCGACGCGCTTGCCGAGAAGGTTCTGACGGAAGCGGCCCTGCTTGCCCTTGAGCATGTCGGACAGCGACTTGAGCGGACGCTTGTTGGCGCCGGTGATCGTGCGGCCGCGGCGGCCATTGTCGAACAGCGCGTCGACGGCTTCCTGTAGCATGCGCTTTTCGTTGCGGACGATGATGTCCGGCGCGCGCAGCTCCATCAGCCGCTTGAGGCGGTTATTGCGGTTGATCACGCGGCGATACAGATCGTTGAGATCCGAGGTCGCGAAGCGGCCGCCGTCCAGCGGCACCAGCGGGCGCAACTCGGGCGGGATGACCGGAACGACGTCGAGGATCATCCACTCGGGGCGGTTGCCCGAATCGATGAAGCTCTCGACGACCTTGAGGCGCTTGATGATCTTCTTGGGCTTGAGCTCGGACTTGGTGACCGCGAGCTCGTCGAGAAGCTCCTTGCGCTCGCCTTCGAGGTCGAGGTCCATCAGCATCTGCTTGACGGCCTCGGCGCCGATGCCGGCCGAGAAGGCGTCCTCGCCATATTCGTCCTGCGCGTCGAGCAGTTCGTCCTCGGTGAGAAGCTGGTACTTCTCAAGCGGGGTGAGGCCCGGCTCGATGACGATATAGGCTTCGAAGTAGAGCACGCGCTCGAGCTGCTTGAGCTGCATGTCGAGCAGCAGGCCGATGCGCGACGGCAGCGACTTCAGGAACCAGATGTGCGCGACCGGGGCGGCGAGCTCGATATGGCCCATGCGCTCGCGGCGGACCTTCGAGACGGTGACCTCGACGCCGCACTTCTCGCAGACGATGCCCTTGTACTTCATGCGCTTGTACTTGCCGCACAGGCACTCGTAATCCTTGATCGGACCGAAGATGCGCGCGCAGAACAGGCCGTCACGCTCGGGCTTGAACGTGCGGTAGTTGATCGTCTCGGGCTTCTTGATCTCGCCGAACGACCAGGAGCGGATGCGGTCCGGGGACGCGATGCCGATCTGAATCTGGTCGAAGGTTTCCGGCTTTGCCACCGGGTTTGCGAAGTTGGTCAGTTCGTTCATTTCTGTTTCCTCATGGGAGGACAATTTCTCAGGGAAAGTGGGAACAAGGTGTCAGCCGAAGTTGACACCCTGCATTCCCTTCATTCCGCCGCGATCTGGACGCCGTCCGCGTCGAAGCCCGGCTCGTCGTTCTTGAGTTCGACGTTGAGGCCCAGCGAGCGCATTTCCTTGACGAGCACGTTGAAGCTCTCGGGGATGCCGGCCTCGAAGGTGTCGTCGCCCTTGACGATCGCTTCGTAGACCTTGGTGCGGCCGACCACGTCGTCGGACTTCACCGTCAGCATCTCCTGCAGGGTATAGGCTGCGCCGTACGCCTGCAGTGCCCAGACCTCCATTTCGCCGAAGCGCTGGCCGCCGAACTGCGCCTTGCCGCCCAGCGGCTGCTGCGTGACGAGCGAGTAGGGCCCGATCGAACGCGCGTGGATCTTGTCGTCGACCAGGTGGTGGAGCTTGAGCATGTAGATGATGCCCACGGTCACCTTGCGGTCGAACGCCTCGCCGGTGCGGCCGTCGAGCAGGGTCGACTGGCCCGACGTGTCGAGCCCGGCGAGGCTCAGCATGTCGGAAACGTCGGCCTCACGCGCGCCGTCGAACACCGGAGTCGCCATCGGCACGCCCGGCTTCAAATTGGTCGCCAGCTCGACGATCTGATCGGCGCTGCGTGCCTCGATCTCGGCGACATAGTGATCGCCATAGACTTCCTTGAGGCGCGACTTGACCGCATCGGGCATCTCGCCGCCGACTGCGTCGGGATTGGCATGGCGCCAATCCTCGAGCGCGACGCCGATCTGCTGGCCGAGCTGACGCGCGGCCCAGCCGAGATGGGTCTCGAAGATCTGACCGACGTTCATGCGCGAAGGCACGCCCAGCGGGTTGAGCACGAGATCGACCGGGGTACCGTCCTCGAGGAACGGCATGTCTTCCTGCGGAAGGATCCGCGAGATGACGCCCTTGTTGCCGTGACGGCCGGCCATCTTGTCGCCCGGCTGCAGCTTGCGCTTCACCGCGACGAACACCTTGACCATCTTGAGCACGCCCGGCGGCAGCTCGTCACCGCGCTCGAGCTTCTCGCGGCGATCCTCGAACTTCTCCTTGATGCGCTTCACGGCCTCGTCATACTGGCCCTTCACCGCTTCGAGGTTCGACTGCATCGCGTCGTCCTGGACGGAGAACTTCCACCATTCGTGACGATCGACGCTGTCGAGCAGGTCTGCGTCGATGGTCGAGCCCTTCTTGAGGCCCTTCGGCGCCGCGGTCGCGACCTGGCCGATGAGCATCTCCTTCAGGCGCGACCAGGTCGCGCGGTTGAGGATGTTGCGCTCGTCGTCCGAGTCCTTCTTCAGGCGCTCGATCTCCTCGCGCTCGATCGCCAGCGCGCGCTCGTCCTTGTCGATGCCGTGGCGATTGAAGACGCGGACGTCGACGATCGTGCCGGCAACGCCCGGGGGCAGGCGCAGCGAGGTGTCGCGCACGTCCGAGGCCTTTTCGCCGAAGATGGCGCGGAGGAGCTTCTCTTCCGGCGTCATCGGGCTCTCGCCCTTCGGCGTGATCTTGCCGACGAGGATGTCGCCCGGCTCAACCTCCGCACCGATGTACACGATGCCCGCCTCGTCGAGGTTGCGCAGCGCTTCCTCGCCGACGTTCGGGATGTCGCGCGTGATGTCCTCGGGCCCGAGCTTGGTGTCGCGGGCCATGACTTCGAACTCGTCGATGTGGATCGACGTGAACACGTCGTCCTTCACGATCCGCTCGCTGATGAGGATCGAGTCCTCGTAGTTGTAGCCGTTCCACGGCATGAACGCGACGAGCGCGTTGCGGCCGAGCGCGAGCTCGCCGAACTCGGTCGACGGGCCGTCGGCGATGATGTCGCCGGCGTTGACCACGTCGCCCACCTTCACCAGCGGACGCTGGTTGATGCAGGTCGACTGGTTCGAGCGCTGGAACTTCATCAGCGTGTAGATGTCGACGCCGCTCGCGGTGGCTTCGACATCGCCCGAGGCGCGGATCACGATACGAGTCGCGTCGACCTGGTCGACGATGCCCGAGCGCTTGGCGCCGATCGCGGCACCCGAGTCACGCGCGACGGTCTCTTCCATGCCGGTGCCGACGAAAGGCGCTTCGGCCTTCACCAGCGGCACGGCCTGACGCTGCATGTTCGAGCCCATCAGCGCGCGGTTGGCGTCATCGTTTTCCAGGAACGGAATGAGCGACGCGGCGACCGAGACGAGCTGCTTGGGGCTGACGTCCATCAGCGTGATCTGCTCGGGCAGCGCCATCAGGAACTCGCCTGCCTGACGCGACGAGACCAGCTCCTCGGTGAAGCGGCCTTCGCCGTCGAGCTCGGCGGATGCCTGCGCGATCGTGTGCTTGGCCTCTTCCATCGCCGACAGATAGACGACGTCGTTGGTCACCTTGCCGTCGATGATGCGACGATAGGGCGTCTCGATGAAGCCGTACTTGTTGACGCGGCTGAACGACGCCAGCGAGTTGATCAGACCGATGTTCGGGCCTTCCGGCGTTTCGATCGGGCAGATGCGGCCATAATGGGTCGGGTGAACGTCGCGGACTTCGAAGCCTGCGCGCTCACGGGTGAGACCGCCCGGCCCGAGCGCCGAGACGCGACGCTTGTGCGTCACTTCGGAGAGCGGGTTGGTCTGGTCCATGAACTGCGAGAGCTGTGACGAGCCGAAGAATTCGCGAACCGCGGCGACGGCCGGCTTCGCGTTGATCAGGTCGTTCGGCATGACGGTCGACACGTCGACCGAGCTCATGCGCTCCTTAACGGCGCGCTCCATGCGGAGCAGGCCGACGCGATACTGGTTCTCGAGCAACTCGCCCACCGAACGGACGCGGCGATTGCCGAGATTGTCGATGTCGTCGACTTCGCCCTTGCCGTCCTTGAGATCGACCAGGGTCTTGACCACCGCGAGGATGTCCTCGGTGCGGAGCGTCGTGACGGTGTCCTCGGCATCGAGGTCGAGGCGCATGTTGAGCTTGACGCGGCCGACGGCCGAAAGGTCGTAGCGCTCCGGATCGAAGAACAGGCCGGCGAACAGCGATTCCGCGGTCTCGAGCGTCGGCGGCTCGCCGGGGCGCATGACGCGGTAGATGTCGCTCAATGCCTGCTCGCGCTCCTCGGCCTTGTCGACCTTGAGCGTGTTGCGGATCCACGGACCCGTCGAGATGTGATCGATGTCGAGCAGCTCGAGCCGCTCGATGCCCGCCTTGTCGAGCAGTTCGAGATTCTCGGCCGACACTTCGTCGCCGGCCTCGATGTAGATCTCGCCGGTCGACTCGTTGATCAGGTCATAGGCCGAATAGCGGCCGAAGATTTCCTCGGTCGGGATCAGCAAAGTCTCGAGGCCGTCCTTGGCCGCCTTGTTCGCGGCGCGCGGGCTGATCTTCTGCCCGGCGGCGAACACGACTTCGCCCGACTTGGCGTCGACGATGTCGAACATCGGCTTGGCGCCGCGCCAGTTCTCGGCGGCGAACGGGATCTGCCAGCCACCCGGACCGCGGACATAGGTCACGCGGTTGTAGAAGTGGTTGAGGATGTCCTCGCTGTTCAGGCCGAGGGCGTACAGCAGCGTCGTGACCGGCAGCTTGCGCTTGCGGTCGATACGGACGTTGACGATGTCCTTGGCGTCGAACTCGAAGTCGAGCCACGAGCCGCGATACGGGATCACGCGGGCGGCGAAGAGATACTTGCCGCTGGCGTGGGTCTTGCCGCGGTCATGATCGAACAGAACGCCCGGCGAACGGTGCATCTGCGAGACGATGACGCGCTCGGTGCCGTTGATGAAGAAGGTGCCGTTGCCCGTCATCAGGGGCATGTCGCCCATGTAGACGTCCTGCTCCTTGATATCGAGGACCGAGCGGGCTTCCGTATCGGGATCCACCTCGAACACGATCAGGCGCAGCGTCACGCGCATCGGCGCCGCGTACGTGATGCCGCGCTGACGGCATTCCTCGACGTCGAACTTGGGGTGCTCGAGCTCGTAATTGACGAAGTCGAGTTCGGCGGTGCCGGCGAAGTCGCGGATCGGGAATACCGAGCGCAGGGTCTTCTCGAGGCCCGAGACGTAGCCGATCGAGGGATCGCTCCGCAGGAACTGTTCGTAGGATTCGCGCTGAACCTCGATCAGGTTCGGCATCTGCACCACTTCGTGGATGTCGCCGAACACCTTGCGGATGCGGCGCTTCATCGTGCCGCCCTCGATTGCTTTGGTAGCCATGGGTGTTTTGTGCCTCGTCAGCCGTAAAATCGCTGCCCCTTCCCGGGGCCGGGACGTGCGAAAAGACGCGAAAAGGCCGCGCGACTCCCTTCCGGGTTTCGGCAGCTTTCAGCGTCCTATGAACCCCACAACTCCAATTCGCACGATGCACTGCGCGACGGCGCATCATTTCCCGGTGCTGTGGTGTGGAGGCGATATAGGGAACGGGGTCGCGTCTGTCAAACCGGAAGCGGAACCTTTTTGCCTTTGGAAAGTGCGGCGATTTTGCGGCTGAACGCTGAATTAACGTCGTTATTCGCCGCTCGCCGGCCACGTTTCGGCGCAGGCCGCGGTGCCGAGGCCGGGTTCCATTCATTTAACCTTCGTTATGATGAAGAAACCATCCCTCAGCCCCCGCGCCGCGCTGTTTATCGGTGCCGCGCTTCTCGCAACCCCGGCCTTCGCGCAGGAAACGCCCGCGACCCAGACCGTGACGCCGCCGCCGATCCTGGTGACGCCGGCGCCCGCTCCGGCACCCGCGACGGCGCCGCGCGTCGAGATGGCGCCGTCGACGCCGATCGTCCAGCCCGCGCCGCCCCCCGGGCCGGTCCCCGGTACCGAAGTCGCGCCCCGCGCCGAGACCCGCGCCGCCGCCCGGCCTGCGCCCGCGCGCCAGGCGACGGCGACACGAACGACGACGCGGACCACGACCACGCGTCAGGCTGCTCCGGCACCTGCGCCCGCTGCCGCGCCGGCGGCGCCCGTCACTCAGGCGCCTGCGCCAGCGCCCGTCGCCGAGCCGGCCGCTCCGACCGCGGTGACTCCGGCGCCCGAGGCCGCCGCGCCGCCGCCGGTCGTCGAAACCACGCAGACTGAGACCAGCAACGGCCCGGGCCTCGCCTGGCCGTGGCTGCTCGGCGGCTTGCTGCTCGTCCTCGCTGGCGCCGCCGCTCTGCTGCTGATGCGCCGCCGCCGCGAGGAGCCGGAATATGTCGAGGAGACGACGGTGTATGAGACCGAAGCGCCGGTTGCCGCCGCTCCGATCACCGCACCGCGCCGCGAGCCCGAGCTGAGTCCGTTCATGGCCGCGACCGCTGCCGCCGCCGCGGCGCCCGCGGTCGCCGCCGAGCCGGAAACCGAGATCGTCGAGGCGCGCACCGAGGCCGAACTCGCCGAACCCGAGCGCGAGGACCTTGCCGGCGTCACCGACGCCCCCGCGCCGGTCTCGAACCGCCCGTGGCTCGAATTCGGGCTGCGCCCGGTCCGCGCCGGCACCAGCGAGGAAGAGGCTCTGGTCGATGTCGAGTTGACCGTCGGCAATGCCGGCGACGTGCCCGCCCGCGACGTCCGCAGCTCGACCTTCATGCTCGCCGATGCCGAATCGAGCGAGATGGAGAGCCTGCTGACCGAACATCGCGGCGACACCGCCGTGCCGCCGGTCACGATCGCGCCGGGTGACGGTACGCGCATCGACGCGCACCTCGCCGTGCCCAAGGGAGAGATGGGGCGCGTGTTCAATCCGGTCGTAGTCGCCGAGGCGCGGTACACGCTCCCCGACGGCAGCGAGGGCCGCACCTCGGCCATGTTCAAGATCGGCCGTCCGTCGCCGGTTTCGGAAGGCGTGGGCCCGATCGGCGCCACCCGGCCGCACATGGTCGACGATGTCGAGGCCGAGCTGCTGGGCGCGCCCGAACACGCCTAGAAAAACCGGGGAAACAGGAGCCTGCCCTTGCTGCGCGCGGGGGCAGGCTCTTTCTTTCGATGCGGCTTTGGACGTATCGGTCTGACTTCCCAGGGAGATACGGACCAAATGAAAAAGTCGCTCGTCGCACTCCTCGTCGGCACCGCCGTGCTCGCATCACCGGCGCTGGCGCAGCAGGCCCAGCCCTTCAACGACATCCCCGCCAAGTTCCAGCCGCCCGAGCAGCCCGGCGACTTCATCAAGCGCGAAGTGATGATCCCGATGCGCGACGGCGTGAAGCTCTACACCGTCATCATCATCCCCAAAGGCGCGAAGAACGCACCGATCCTGTTCACCCGCACCCCCTATGACGCCGCCAATCGAGTCAAGCGCACCGCGAGCACGACGATGATCAACGCGTTGCCCCAGGGCGACGAGGTGTTCGTGCGCGACGGCTATATCCGCGTCTTCCAGGATATTCGCGGCAAATATCGTTCCGAGGGCGACTATGTGATCACCCGCCCGCCGGTTGGTCCGCTCAATCCCACCAAGGTCGATCACACCACCGACGCGTGGGATTCGATCGACTGGATGGTCAAGAACATCCCCGAGAGCAACGGCAAGGTCGGCATGCTCGGCTCCTCGTACGAGGGCTTCACCGTCGTCATGGCGCTGCTCCATCCGCATCCCGCGCTCAAGGTCACTGCGCCCGAAAGCCCGATGATCGACGGCTGGATGGGCGACGACTGGTTCCATTACGGAGCGTTCCGGCTCGCCAATATCGGCTGGATCGGGTCGCAGACCGGCTACAAGGGCGACGGCAAGGCGCCCAACCGCCCCGATTGGGATGATTACGACACCTTCCGCCGTGTCGGCTCGGCGGGGGATTGGGCGAAGCAGTTCGGTTACGACCAGCTGCCGGCGTGGAACAAGATGTCCACCCATGTCGCCTATGACGAATTCTGGCAGGGCCAGGCGCTCGACAAACTGCTCGCCGCCAATCCCTCGAACGTGCCCACGCTCTGGGAGCAGGGCATCTGGGATCACGAGGACATGTATGGCGCGATCCACGCCTTCGAGGAACTCCAGAAGACCAATCAGGCCGACAAGAACTTCCTGCTGATGGGGCCGTGGCGCCATTCGGGGTTCAATTATAACGGCTCGTCGCTGGGCGTGCTCAACTTCGAGGGCGACACTGCGCTCCAGGCGCGCCGCGACATCCTGCTGCCTTTCTTCAATGCCTATCTGAAGGACGGCGCGCCCGCGTTCACGCCGGCGAAGGCGAGCTTCTACAATACCGGCGAGAACCGCTGGGATTATCTGAGCAAATGGCCGCTCGCCTGCGAGACCGGCTGCGACGCCAAGCTTACCCCGATCTATTTGAAGCCGGCCGAGGGGCTGGGCTTCGACAGACCGGGGCAGGGCTCCGACAGCTATGTTTCGGATCCCGCCAAGCCGGTTCCGCATCTGCCGCGTCCGGTCAACTTCGAGGACGGTCGCTGGTCGACTTATCTCGTCACCGACCAGCGCTTCGCCGACGGTCGGCCCGACGTGATGACCTATGTCACCGAACCGCTGACCACTCCCGTCCGCGTCTCGGGCGCGCCGCTGGCGGACCTCTTCGCCAAGACCACGGGCACCGACGGCGATTTCGTGGTCAAGGTGATCGACGTCTATCCGGACGAGAACGCCACGAAGAAGGAAATGGGCGGTTTCCAGCTGCCGATCGCGATGGACATCTTCCGCGGCCGCTACCGCAATTCCTTCGCGAAACCCGAGCCGATCCCGGCGAACAAGGTGCAGGAATACAAATTCCGCCTGCCGACGGTGAACCATGTCTTCTTGCCCGGCCATCGGATCATGGTCCAGGTCCAGTCGAGCCTGTTCCCCGTCTATGACCGCAACCCGCAGAAATACGTCCCCAACATCTTCTTCGCGAAGAAGGAGGATTACCAGAAGGCGACCGTGACGCTGATGTACGGCGGCGCGCAGTCGAGTTCGGTGCTGTTGCCGGTGGTGCCGCTCGACCAGTCGGCGGCGAAGGCGAAGTAACCCAGTCTGGAGTTCCGGCGGTCCCGGCTCTCGGGACCGCCGGCTTGCCCGGCACCGCCTTGCCGGATACGCTTTTCCCAAGGGGGAGCAGCGGCATGTTCAAATTTTTGCTGGCGCTGGCGCTGACGATTGCACCGTCCTCGGCGGTCGCCGCATGGAACGTGGCGACGTCCGAGCATTTCACTGTCTATTCGGCGGGCAGCGACGCTTCGGTGCGCGAGGCTGCGGCCCAGCTCGAGAAATTCCATGTCGCATTGCGCTACTTGTCCGGAGCCGGCGCTCCCTCAAGCCCGATAAGAGTGACGGTGTTCCTGGTTTCGGACGTCGACGCGGTGCAGGCGGCCATGCCGTTCGGCGGCGGAGGCGTGGCCGGCTTCTACGCGGCGACGCTCCGCGGGCCGTACACGATCATGTCGCGGACGAAGATCCAGGGAAGCAAGGGTTCGCGCGGCGAGTTCTATGTGGCGGACATGGCTGCACAGCAGATCCTTTTCCACGAACTGACCCATCATTTCATGCGCCAGTATTTCCCAGCGGCGTACCCGGTCTGGTATTCAGAAGGCTTCGCCGAATATCTTGGATCGATCCAGATCGAGTCGAACGACACGGTCGTGGTCGGAAACCTCCTCGATTCCCGATATGCCGCGTTCGAGAACAACGAATGGCTCTCCGTCCGGCAATTGCTTACCGCGAAAAGCTATCGCGACGTCAGTACGAACGTCTACCTGCTCTATTCGGAGGGCTGGCTCCTCGTTCATTATCTCAACAATGCAGGGGTGCGGCAGGGGCAGTTGCGGAAATATCTGGACGCGGTGAACAAGGGCACCGCCTTCGACCAGGCGGCGCGAGAGGCGTTCGGGGATCTGGATCAACTCGATCGAGAGCTGCGGGGCTATGCATCGAAATCGCGACTCAAGGCGCTGGCGTTGCCGTTCAAGAAGCTGGAGTCCGGTGCGATCGCCACGCGCAAGGCGAGCCCGGCCGAAGAGGCGATGCTTTCCTACGACATGCGGATGTACGCGGGCGTACCGGCGCGCGATGTGGGCACCTTTGCCGACAAGGTCGCCGACGCCGCGCGGAGTCATATGGCGGATCCCTATGCGTTGCGGCTCGCGGCCGAGGCGCAACGATTGGCCGGCCGTAACGATCGCGCCGCCGAGTTCGTCGATCATTGGCTGGAGGTCGCGCCCGACGATGGTCGCGCGATTGCGGCAAAGGCGGACCTTCTGATCGATCGGCTCGCTGCCACTGGGGACAAGGATGCCGAGCGCTGGACCGCGGCGCGGAAGCTATATGCCGAGGCCGCGAAGAAGACGCCCGACGACCCCCGCATCCTCCGGGGCTTTTACATGAGCTATGTGAAGGCGGGCCGCCTGCCTCCCGAGGCGGCACAGAACGCGCTCTACCGTGCCTTTGAGCTGATGCCCCAATATGACGATATGCGCGCGCAAGTCGCTTCCGATTTCGAGGCGCGGGGAATGATCGACGCGGCCATCGCCACCATCCGCCCGGCCGCCTTCCTGTCGGTCGATCCGTCGGGACTGAGCGAGTCCGAGAAGCGCAAGCGCGACAAGGAAAAGGTCCGGTACAGGATCGCCGGCGAGACCGATGGAGAAACCGCGCGCGAAATGCTGATTCGTCTCGAAGCGCTAAAGGCTAAATCCGCCAAATGATCTCTGCCCGATGCCAGCCGGCATCCGCCGGACAACCCGCTTCCACGCGGTGTGGCGGTGAGATAAACCGGTACGACTCACCCGAGGGGAGATTCGAATGAAGAAGTGGCGCATCGCGCTGGCTCTGGCGGCTGCCGTGGTTCCGGCGGCGGCCTCCGCCCAGCCGGCGGGGCAGGCGGCGAAGCTGCATGTCGACATGCAGTATTTCACGCTGCCCAATGGTCTCAAGGTCGTGCTGGCCAAGGACCAGATCGCGCCGACGGTGACGATCGCGGTCTATTACGGCATCGGCTTCCGCGTCGAACCCAAGGACCGCACCGGCTTCGCGCATCTGTTCGAGCATCTGATGTTCCAGGGATCGAAGCACGCGCCCAAGGGCGTGTTCGACAAGACCGTCACCAATTCGGGCGGGATCAACAACGGCTCGACCCGCTTCGATTTCACCAATTACTATGAAGTGCTGCCGTCGAGCGCGCTCGAGCGGATGCTGTGGCTCGAGGCCGATCGCATGGCGAACCCGGCGATCGACCAGACCGTACTCGCCAACCAGCAGGGCGTGGTGGGCAACGAGGTCAAGGTCAACGTCCTCAACCAGCCCTACAGCACCTGGCCGTGGATCGACCTGCCGATGCTGGCCAACACCAACTGGTATAACAGCCACAATTTCTACGGCGATCTGAAGGAGATCGAAGCGGCGACGGTGCCCGACGCCAAGAGCTTCTCCGAGGCATTCTATCGCCCCAGCAACGCCGTGCTCGTGATCGCCGGGGACATCGACTATGCCGCCACCCGCGCGATGATCGAGAAATATTTCGGCCCGATCGCCAAGAAGCCCGCGGTGGTCCAGCCCGACATCTCCGAGCCGCGCCAGACCGCGGAGAAGTTCAGGAGCCGGGTCGACGCGCTCGCGCCCAAGCCGGGCTATGCCGCCGGCTATCATGTCCCCGATCGGGGGACGCCCGAATGGTATGCGATGGGGCTGATCGACCAGATCCTGCTTCAGGGCGACGACAGCCGGCTGTACCGCAAGCTGGTGCAGGAAGAGGGGATCGCCGGCGAAGTGGGCGGCGGGATCAATGCCGATCTCGGCGACATGTTCGATTATCGCGGGCCGATGCTGTGGAGCTTCAGCTTCACGCACGATCCGACGCACAGCCGCGCGCAGATCACCAAGGCCGTGGACGAAGTCATCGAAGGCATCCGCACCAAGCCGGTGACTGCTGCCGAATTGGAGCGCGCGCGCACGAAAATGCGCTCGGATCTCTATGGCACGATCGACAGCGGCGGGCGGATCGGCCTGATCAACCTACTCGCGGTCTATGCCCTGTTCGACAATGATCCGCAGGCAGTGAACCGCATCGAGGAGGGCTTCGCCAAGGTGACGCCCGCGCTGATCCAGAAGACCGCGCAGGAATATCTGCGCAGCACCAATCGCTCGATCTACGTCATCGAACCCGGCGCCGCTGCCGCCAAGGGAGGCAAGTGATGAAGCGCGTTCTGCTCGCGAGCCTGCTGGCGCTCACCGTCGCTGCTCCTGCGCTGGCGCAGGATTTCCCGCCGCCCCCGCCGGTGGGCGAGCCCAAGCCGTTCAAGCTGCCCGCGACCGAGACCTTCACGCTCGCCAACGGCATGCAGGTGACTTTGGTGCCCTATGGCATCGCCCCCAAGGCAGTGGTGTCGCTCCGCATCCGCGCGGGCAACGCCGTCGAGGGCGAGCAGACCTGGCTCGCCGATCTCACCGCCGAGATGCTCAAGGAAGGGGCGGGGGGCCGCTCCTCGGCCGATCTCGCCACTGCCGCGGCGGGCATGGGCGGCGAGCTCGGTGTCGGCGCCGGCACCCAGACCACGCAAATCGCGATCAACGTGCTGTCCGAGCATGCGCCCGAAGCGATCGCGCTGATCGGCGACGTCGCGATCCGACCGACTTTGCCGCCCGGCGAGCTCGCCCGGATCAAGGCGAACCTCGCCCGCCAGCTCTCGGTCGCCTTGTCGCAGCCGGGCACGCTCGCCGATGCCGCGCTCGCCCGGACGATCTATGGCCCCAACCATCCTTATGGCCGCACCATTCCGAGCCAGACGCAGCTCGCCGCTTATACGATCGACGATGTGAAGCGCTTCCATGCCGGCCAGTTCGGGGCGAAGCGCGCGCATCTCTACATCGCCGGGCGCTTCGATGCTTCGGCGGTCAAGGCGGCGGTGACGAAGACGTTCGGGGGCTGGGCCGCGGGCCCCGCGCCGCTCGAACTGGCCGCGCCGCACCAGCCGGGTCCCCGCGTGGTCCTGATCGACCGCCCCGATGCACCGCAGACCACGCTCCGGCTTGCTTTCGATGCCTCGCTCGCGGGCAGCGAGGCGGACATCCCGCAGCGCGTGACCAACGAACTGCTCGGCGGGGCGTTCAGCTCGCGCATCACGACCAATATCCGCGAGAGCAAGGGCTATACCTATTCGCCCAATTCGGGAGTGGCGTTCGGCCCCAGCGACGCATTGTGGAGCTTCGACGCCGATGTGACCACCAACGTCACCGGTGCGGCGCTGACCGAGGTTTTCAAGGAAATCCGGCGGATGCAGACCGAACCCGCGCCCATCGATGAATCGAAGGGTATCCGCACCTATATGGCGGGGCTGTTCGCGATCTCGAACTCGACCTCGTCCGCTTTGGTCAACACGCTGGCGACGCGCGACATGCTCGGACTGCCGGGCGACTGGACCGATCGCTACGTGCCATCGGTGCTCGCGGTCGAGCCCGCGGCGATGATGGCATCGGCCAAAGCGGGCTATCCGCTGGAGAAAATGACTCTGGTTGTGGTCGGCGATCTCAAGACCGTCGAGCCCCAGCTCAAAGCGCTGCCCGAGCTGGCCAATGTTCCGTTCCAGCGCGTAACCGTGCCATAAGCGGCGAAGCGGTGCACGAATGCGCCGCGTGCAGCTGAAATTCACGTTGGAACGGCTAGAGACGCTGTGGTGAATCGCGGGAGGTATCGGATCGGCGGCCAGTTCGGGCTCGCCGCGGCGGCTTTGGCTGTGAGCATCGCCGCGCCCGTCGTGCATGCGCAGCAGACCGCCACGCCAGCTCCGACGCCCACGCCAGCGCCCAGCCGCCCGCCCAACCTGATGTACTTGCCCAATGTGACGCCCGAGCGCTTCACCTTGGGAACGCCGTCGCCGACTCCCGCGCCGACACCGGCGATCGTTCCGCCCCCGGCGCCTGTCGCGACGGATACCCCGCGCGCAAGTGCACCGGCCCGCACCGCGTCGAGGCCGAGCGCCGCCCGGGCGCCTGTCGCCCAGCCGACACCCTCCGCCAGTCCGACGGCCGTCGAGACACCGGCCCCGGTCCCGAGTCCGCTTGCCACGGCCGCGCCGATGCCCGCGCCCCAGACTGTTCCGGCGGCGCAGCCGGCTGGAACGCCCGGCTGGCTATGGATGCTGATCGGGGCGGGCGCGACTGCGTTGGTGTTCGGCGGCGTCTGGGCGTTGCGCCGCCGCCGCGGCGTGGAGCAGGTCGAAGCCCATGAAGCTCCGGCCGCTTCGCCTCCGCCCCCGCCTCCACCAGCGCGACCCGTCGCGCCGCCCCCGGGACTAGCGCCCAAGGCCGCGTCGCCGCCTGCCGCCGCGCCCTCGGGCGAGCCCTTCGAGATTGTCCTCCGCCCTGCGCGCATCGAAGTGACCGAGCGCGACATCATGCTCGAATGCGAGCTGCTGATCGGCAACACGCATGGCTCGGCGGCCGAGAATGTCCGCGTCACCCTGGCGATGATGACCGCCAGCCCCGATCAGGACCGCAACATAGCGGGTTTCCACGCCAATCCGATGGTCGATCCGGCGGGGACGCCGTTCGATCTCGCCGCAGGCGCGGGCGGGCGGATGCCGGTGCGGCTGGCGCTGCCGCGCGAGCTGGTGCACGTCGTCGAGGTCGCAGGGCGTCCGATGTTCGTGCCGATGGTGATGATCGAGCTCAAATGGCGCGCCGGGATCAGCATCCGCCGCTTCGGCGTCGACTTCATGGTCGGCACCGCGGGGCAGGGCGGCAAGGTCGGGCTGATCTGGCTCGATCGCAACCAGCAGGCGCGCGAACTGGCCGCCACCCGCTACCTCCCGCGTCAGGCCGTGGCGGCTTGAGGGTTCTCGTCAGTCGAGCACACGGCCGATGCGAACCAGCGTTCCGCTCGGGTCGCTGACCGCGAACTCATAGGTGCCCCACGGCTTTCGGTGCGGTGCGCCTTTCTCGATGATCAGCTCGCGCACCCGATCGGCGACTGCATCGACATCCTCGACATAGAGATAGAGGCCGAACGGGTTGTCCTCGACGTTCTCCGGCCATCCCTCCATTTGGTTGAGGTGCAGATGCCAGCCGCGGCCGTCGGCGAGAATGCGGTAGTGGCCGTGGTCGCTGGTCACCTCGAAGCCGAGCCGCTGGTAAAAGGCTTCGCTCGCGTCGAGATCGCTGCTCGGCACGATCGCTACCACGCGATGTTCGTCGGTCATTGGCTCGCTCCCGTGAATTCGTGCGCACCGTGCATCAGAGGCGGGCTGGGGGCGAGGGCGAAACCGAGCGAAAGCACCGCTGCCGGACGGAACCATGCAAAAGTCCGGAATTCGCACAGGCGGATGCGCTATGGGTCTCACGATGGACAATCGCCAGGATCCGCGCACGAGGCGCACCCGTGACGCGGTCGTTGCTGCATTCGTAGAGCTTGCCTTCCGCCAGCGCTACGACACGATCCGCACCGCCGACCTGATCGCAGCGGCGGGCGTCGGCCGCTCGACCTTCTACGAGCATTTCCGCGGCAAGGACGAAGTCCTGCTGGCGGCAGTGGCACCGATCCTGCAGCCGCTGGCCAGCGCGGCGTTGGGCCGCGCGAGCAAGGTTCAGGTGCGCGTGATGCTCGAGCATGTCTGGGAGCGAAGGGGTTTTGCGCGGATCCTCCTCGCCGGCGGGACGGGGATGAAGCTCCAGCGCCGGCTGGCCGCGATGATCGAGGCCCGGCTGGTGCCGACTCCGGGCGCCGCACCCCCGGCGATGATTGCGATGTCGGCTGCGGCGGCGCAACTGACGATGCTGCGGATGTGGATCGCCGGCGAAGCGGCGTGCCCGCCTGCGGACCTCGCGGTGCAGATGCTCGCCTGCGCGCGCCTGCTTCCCGAGGCCTGATTTGCCATTGCCTTGATCGAGGCGATGCGGGAGGCTTCGGGCAATGACGAATTTTCGCTTCGACCGCTTCGAGCTGGACATGGCCGATCGCCAGCTCAAGCGCGAGGGCGTGCCGGTGGAGCTCAACGCCCGCTATCTCGACGCGCTGGCCCTGCTGGTGCGCGAGCAGGGCCGGCTGGTGTCGAAGGATCGCTTCCTCGACGAAGTCTGGCGCGGTGTGCCGGTCACCGACGAAGCGCTCACCCAATGCGTCAAGACGCTGCGTAAACAGTTGGGCGACAGCGCCGCCAATCCGCGGCTGATCGAGACGGTGCCCAAGCACGGTTATCGCTTCATCGCGCCGATCGTGGACATCGAGCCGCCCGCGGCAACCGCGACGCCGGAACCGTCGGGGCTCCAGCCTTGGCGGCGTTTCCTGCTGCTCGGTGGCGCAGGCATGGTCGGGGCGGGGATGGCGGGACTGATCGGCGGCATCTTCTACGGGTTCGCCGGAGCCTCGCAGCCGCTCCAGCCGGGCATGGGCGCAGTCTCGGTGTTGCTGGTCGTGACCTGCCTCACCATTCTCGTCGCATTGGTGGGCGGAGCCGGAGTGGCGTTCGGCATCGCGGCGGCGGATTTCGCACCCGCGCGCCGCGGGCACTGGAGCGCGGCCGGGGGCGCGATCGGCGGGCTGGTCGTCGGCGGCATGGTCAAGCTGCTCGGGCTCGACGCTTTCAACCTGCTGCTCGGCCAGTCGCCGGGCGACATCACCGGCGCGGCGGAAGGCGCGGTGCTCGGCGGCGCAGTTGGGCTGGGAAGCTGGCTCGGCGTGCGCTGGGCGGGGGGCTCGCTGCGCCGCGGCGTCGCGGTTGCGGCGCTGGTCGGCGCTATCGCGGGCGTGCTGATCCCTCTGCTCGGCGGGCGGCTGATGGCGGGCAGCCTCGACTTGCTCGCGCGCCGCTTCCCCGCGTCGCGCCTCCGCCTCGATCAGATCGGCGGACTGTTCGGCGAGGCGGGGTTCGGGCCGATCGCCCAGCTTGTGACGGGCGCGCTCGAAGGCGGGCTGTTCGCCGCCTGCATTGTCGGCGCAATGCTCCTCGCGCGGCGGGATCTCGACGGACGGCGCTGAGTAGCAGGGGCGTCTGTAATTGGTGGTGAGCTGCCAAAAGGATCGTGCTCCTGCGAAGGCAGGAGCCCAGGATCGCGGAGTACCGAACTACCCTGGGCTCCGCAGGAGCGCTGAATGACTGATATCAAGTCGTAAGCCGCTTTCCTGGCCACCGTCCGCCTATCCTGCGGCGCTGCGCACAGGTTCGGCATACAGACCAACGAAAAAGGGCGGCCCCATCGGAGCCGCCCTTTCGTTCTCTGCCGTGAAGCAGAAGAAGCTTACTTGACCTCGACGGTCGCGCCGGCTTCTTCGAGCTGCTTCTTGATCTTCTCGGCCTCGTCCTTGTTGACGCCTTCCTTGACGGCCTTGGGAGCCGACTCGACCAGCGTCTTGGCTTCGGTCAGACCGAGGCCGGTGATGGCGCGGACTTCCTTGATGACGTTGATCTTCTTGCCACCGTCGCCGGTGAGGATCACGTCGAACTCGGTCTTCTCTTCGACGGCGGCAGCGCCACCGGCGGCGCCACCGGCAGCCGGAGCGGCGGCAACGGCAGCAGCAGCCGAAACGCCCCACTTCTCTTCGAGAAGCTTCGAGAGCTCGGCGGCTTCGAGAACGGTCAGCTCGGAGAGCTGGTCAACAAGTGCGTTAAGGTCAGCCATGATAAACTCCAATCAAATCAGATAGGTTAGGGAATAGTCTCGAAGGGGGCCGCTTACGCGGCTTCCTTCTCCGCATAAGCGGAAAGAACACGTGCGATCTGCGCAGCCGGTGCCTGGGTGATCGTCGCGAGCTTGGTCGCGGGAGCAACGATGAGCCCCACGATCTTCGCACGCAGTTCATCCAGCGACGGCAGCGTGGCGAGCGCCTTCACACCCTCCACGTCGAGCAGCTGCGCGCCCATTGCTCCGCCGACGATCTCGAGCTTGTCGTTCGTCTTGGCGAATTCCGCGATGATCTTGGCCGCAGCCACGGGATCGGCGGAAGTGGCGAGCGCCGTCGGACCCGTGAGCAGGTCCGCGATCACCGAATAATCGGTGCCCTCGGCAGCAATCTTGGCAAGCTTGTTCTTCGAGACCTTATAGCTCGCACCGGCGTCGCGCATCTTGTTGCGGAGGTCCGTCGATTGCTTGACGGTCATCCCGAGATTGCGGGTGACAACCACCACGCCGACCTCGTTGAAGGTGCGGTTCAGCTCGGCAACGGCGTCGGCCTTTTGGGAACGATCCATGCCGGTCTCCTCTTCATGAAGCATCCTTGCGGAGGCTTCGGTTACAAATTGTCCGAGGGGCACGATCGTCGCGGCCAAGGGCTTCCCCTGGCGTGACCCGAACGCTCCGCGCAAGCGGACCGTCGGTGAAAAATCTGTCCCCGTCTTGGCGAGAAATCAAGACCGGCAAATCCCGGTCACTCGCTGTCTCGGACGGAACGCAGGCGAGGCAAGCCCCATCTGCGAAGGCGCGCACATAACGAAATGTGGCGCTGAGTCAACCAGTCCATACTCGTCACCCCCGCGAAAGCGGGGGCCCATCTCCTGAACTGTCCACGAACGCGCCGGTGCATTTGGCCGCACGCTTGGGAGATGGGTCCCCGCTTTCGCGGGGATGACGAAGAAAGGGTCAACCCGGATACCCACCCATTCCACGCTTGTCGTCGATCACGCGGCCTTGCCGCGCACCTCGGCGACGATCCGCTTGTCTACGGGCTTGCGGTTCGAGATCACATGCCATGCTTAACGAAAGGCCAAGCTGTGCCCCTGCGGAACAGTCGAAAAACCATGCTGGTCAGGTGCGGTTTCGCCAGCAATATCGCTGCGCATGACGACTCGATCCTCGCTCCTCCGAGGCGCTCTCATGCTCCTCATCGCATTGACGGCGATGCCTTCCGCCGTCTTCGCCGCTCCCGCCGGGGGGCCGATCGTGCTGGCGATCCTGACGCCCGACAGCCCGCTCGAAGAGGGCGAATATCTCTGGGAGCCCGAGCGCGCGCCGAGCGGCAAGCTCGAGATCGTCGCCGACGTCGCCCGCGACACGCTCTATGTCTATCGCGGGGGAGTGGAGATCGGCCGCACGATCCTGATCTACGGCGCCGACGAGAAGCCGACGCCGCTGGGCAGCTTCCCGATCCTTCAGAAGAAGGTTCACCACATCTCGAACCTCTACAACGCGCCGATGCCGTACATGATGCGGCTGACCTGGGGCGGCGTTGCGCTCCACGGCAGCGGCGAGACGGTCGACAACCGCTACGCGACGCATGGCTGCATCGGCCTGCCCGACGAGTTCGCGGCGTTGCTGTTCCGCGCCGCCAAATTGGGCGATCGAGTGACGGTCACGCGCAACTGGCTGCCGCAATTCTATAGCTAAGCCGACGGGTCGCGCTGGTTCTGCGGCACGTCGAGCGCGGCGAGCCAGGGTTCGCGACGGATCACCCAGCTCTCATATTGCGGCGTGATGCGGCCGATCTCGTCGAGGCTGCCCAGGGAAATCTCCACCTCGGGATCGCCGGGATAGCCGCCGAAGACGCGGGAGCCGCATGTGGGGCAGAAGAACAGCTCGAAGCCGTTTTCGGTCCGCCAGCTCTGCAGAGTCCCGTCGACTTCCATTTGCGCGCGCAGATAGACCGCGAAGGGATTGAACGCCGCGGCATGCGCCTTGCGGCAGGTCAGGCAGTGGCAGAGTCCGGCGCGGATCGGCGTGCCGCGCATCGTAAAGCGCACTGCCCCGCAGGCACATCCGCCGGTGATTTCGTCGGTTTCCATGGAGCCCAATACGCCTCCGGTGCCGCGGGTCAGAAAATGGCCTTGCGCAACAGGCGTTCGCGCAGATCCTGCATCACCACCGCCTGCGCGGCGGCGACGCGATCGTCTTCCCCCAGCACCTTGCCGAGATGCTCGAGCACCTGGCTGGCGCGGTCGAGATTCTGGAGCACCCGCGAATGCCGCTGCAGCATCACCGGATCCTCGATCAGTTCTTCGCCCAGCGCGTCGATCAGGCGCTGCACATAGATGATCTCCTCGGCGATGCGCCGCTCCAGTTCGGCGGCGGATATCGCGGCGCCGGCGGGAGCGGCCGCCTCGGATGGGAGTGCCGCGCCCGACCGGATGACGCTCTGGATCGCGTCCACGCGCGCCTGGCCCTGCTGACCGGCGAACACCGCTGCGCGCTTGCCAGTGACCCATTCGTCGACCGAAGCGGCGATATTGTCGAAGCGAATCCCGCAGCGCCCGCCCGCGCACCAGACCACGCTGGCCGAAACCTGGATATCGGCGCGTATCAGGAGGAGGGAGGCACCGGGCGCCGGCAGCGCAGCGCCATCGAGCATCGCGCCGGTTTCGGAGAGATTGCGGATGCGCACCGGAGCCCTGGTGCCGGCGGACTCGATCGCGGCCGCCAGCATCAGGTTCTTGCGCGTCGCGCGCGGCTGATCCCCATGCTCGGTGGGTGCGGACCCCGTTTCGTCGGACTGGGAACTCGTCACGCTTCGTCCCGTTCTGCGCGCGCACCTCGGCAGGCGGATGCGCCGCCGCCGACATCGTACATGGTTGGCGCCACACCCATCAATCCATTGTATTGCACCGGAGGCGCCAACGGTCTTCTTCCATGAAAATCCCCAGTGCGGCAGCGGATCAGTGGATTTAGCCGGTCACTTCGCCCGCGAGCAGCGCTTGCGCCCGCACGCGCTCGGGGGTTTCATAAGCACCGTTGGCGACGGGTAGCAGCGCGCGACGCGCGGCTGCGGAATTGCCGCGGCGGACGAATGCTTCGCCGAGCAGCAGGCGCGGACCCGGCGCCGTGGGAACGGTGTCGACCGCCTTCATCAGTCCTTCGATGGCCAGGTCGGGCGGCGCTTCCCCCGCCTCGGCGAAGCTGCGATAATAAGCGAGGAGCGGCAGCGGATTGTCGGGGTCGGCGCGATTGGCGCGGGCGATCTCGGCGCGCGCCGCCTTGAGCCGCATGGCCCGCTCGGCGGTGGGCGCGGCGAGTGCCTGGGCGAGCAGGGCGCTGCCCCGCCATGCCCGAGCGTCGCTATTGTTCGGATCCGTGGCGAGTGCGCGGTCGGACGCGGTCAGGCATTCGGGCGCATTGCCGCTGCGGCATTCGGCTTCGGCGAGCAGCAATTGAGCCTGAAGGTTCGCGGGATAGCGCGCGGTATCCTTGCGCAAGTCTCTCAGCCACGCGTCGCGCGCCGCGGAGGGCAGGGCGACGCGCGAGCCGAGCTCCAGCCGTCCCTTGACGAAGGCGGCTTCGCCCTCGGTCAACTGCCGCACCATCGGTTCGGCAACGCGTTCGGCGGGATAGGTCATCCGCTCATACGGCATCTTCCGGTTGTCCCATGCGGCGAGGTCGCGCTGGAGCTGGTCGAGGTCGCCGAACGCCGCGGCCGCCTGCGCAGGCGCCTTACCGGCGGCAATTTCGGCGAGATACGCGCGCAGCTGTGGCCGCCGCGCCTCGTCGAAGAACAGCATGTGCGCCAACGCCCAGGCATGGAACGGCGTCCACCGGCTGTCGGCGCTGCTCTTCGCCGGATAATCGCCGGTCAGGACCTCTTTCACGGGAGCGCCGTGCACGCTGTTGAGTACGCGGGCATAGCCTTCGGGCGCCCGGCCATAGGAGATCTGTCCGTCGCCCTTGACTTCGATCGTCGCGAACAGCTCGCCGAAGCCGTCGACATACCAACGCGGATAGGCGTTGGGAAAATGAGTCAGCAGCCAGTTGCGCGCGAAGGCTGCATAGATCCGGCCCTCCGCCGCGACCGGCACCCAGACCTCGTTGACTGCGACTGCGAAGGGATCGTCCTTTTTCGCGAAACCGGCACTGGTGCCGATCGGACCGGCGAGATGCGCGCTCAGCCCTGCGTTGTTGGCAGTGGGATCGGGCGCGCCACCGCTGGTTGCGCGGATCAGGTCGGGCAGCAGCCCGGCGAGGCTGGTGCCGCGTTCGAGCTGGACACGGGTGTCGTAACGGGTGGCGGCGAGGACCGGCCCATCCTCGCGCGGATCGTAATAGCCCTGCACTTCGAAGCCGCTGCGCCAGGGGCCGGGCGTGAAGCGCAGATTGCGCAAGCCCATCGCATCGAACTCGCGCGAATCTCCGACCAAGGTCACGCGCAGTTTCCGGGTATCGTCGGGCTGGTCGACTCGTCCGAGGAGCACCGAGAGCAGGAAGTGCAGGCGCTCGAGATTGTGCGCGATGCGGCACAGTTCGGCCTCGCTGCCGTCGCTGGTGACGACGACATGATCGGTTTCCGCCTCACGCCAGTGGCTGAGCTTCTCCAGCCTGCCCTGCACGACGATCGCGTCGTCCTGCGGCGCGATCTGGGCGAACGCGGGAAGGGGCAGGGCCAGCAGCGCCAGCGCGATCCCGAGCCGCATTGCATAGTCTCCTGCCGTTCCAGCAACAGACTATGCGCCGCTGGGGGCAAAAAGAAAGGGCCGGAGTTTCCTCCGGCCCTCCCATTATCCGTTTGCTTCGACGATCAGGCCGCGGCGACTTCCGCCGTGTCGACCTTGACGCCCGGGCCCATCGACGAGCTCAGCGCCACCTTGCGGAGGTACTTGCCCTTGGCGCCGGCCGGCTTGGCCTTGATCACCGCATCGACCAGCGCGTCGAAGTTCGCGCGCAAGTCTTCCGCGGGGAACGACGCCTTGCCGATGCCCGAGTGGATGATGCCGGCCTTCTCGACGCGATACTCGACCTGACCGCCCTTGGCGGCCTTGACGGCCTCGCCGACGTTCATGGTGACGGTGCCGAGCTTCGGGTTCGGCATCAGGCCCTTGGGGCCGAGCACCTTGCCGAGACGGCCGACCAGGCCCATCATGTCGGGCGTGGCGATGCAGCGATCGAAGTCGATCTTGCCGCCCTGGATGATTTCCATCAGGTCCTCGGCACCCACCACGTCCGCACCTGCGGCCAGCGCTTCCTCGGCCTTGGCGCCCTTGGCGAACACGCCGACGCGGACGGTCTTGCCGGTGCCCTTGGGCAGGGTGACGACGCCGCGGACCATCTGGTCTGCGTGACGCGGATCGACGCCGAGGTTGAGTGCGACTTCGATGGTCTCGTCGAACTTGCTGGTCGCGTTCGCCTTGACGATGCCGATGGCTTCATCGACGCCGTGCAGCTTCTCCGTGTCGACGGTCCAGGTCTTCTGCTTCTTGGTCAGCTTTGCCATCGTATCAGCCCTCCACCACTTCGAGGCCCATCGCGCGGGCAGAGCCTTCGATGATCTTGGTCGCTGCCTCGATGTCGTTGGCGTTCAGGTCCTTCATCTTGACCTGGGCGATCTCGCTCAGCTGCGAGCGCTTGATCTTGCCGGCGACCTGCTTGCCCGGCTCCTTGGAGCCCGACTTGAGGTTGATCGCCTTCTTGATCAGGTACGTCGCCGGCGGCGTCTTGGTCTCGAACGAGAACGAGCGGTCCGCATAGACGGTGATCACGGTGGGAAGGGGGGTGCCCTTTTCCGCGTCGCCGGTCTGGGCGTTGAACGCCTTGCAGAATTCCATGATGTTCACGCCGCGCTGACCCAGAGCAGGGCCGATCGGCGGCGAGGGGTTCGCGGCGCCCGCTGGCACCTGCAGCTTGATATAGCCGGTAATCTTCTTTGCCATGTCACTCTCTTTCAGGGGGCCTTGCGGACCCCGATCAAGTTTAGCGGTTCAGACGGACGCCGAGGCGCCCTCCCGCAGGGTTTCCATTGCTATAGCTTTGGAAGCCGGCGCCCCTAGCGCAAAGCGGGACGATGCGCAACAGAAGAGAGAGCGTGCGGACAACGGAAAAGGCCGGAGCTCTCGCCCCGGCCTTTCGTATCTTGCAAAAGCTGAAAATCAGCCCGGTTACTTGATGCGTTCGACGTCCTCGAATCCCAGCTCCAACGGCGTGGCGCGACCGAAGATCGAGATCGAGACCTTGACCCGGCTCTTGTCGAAATCGAGCTCCTCGACCACGCCCGAGAAGGTCGCGAAATTGCCCGAGGTGACCTTGACCGTGTCGCCGATGTCGTAATCGACATGTACCCGCGCCTTGGGCGCGGCGGAGGCGGCCTCTTCCTTGGTGTTGAGGATGCGCGCGGCCTCGGCCTCGCTGATCGGCTGGGGCTTGCCCGAGCTGCCGAGGAAGCCGGTCACCTTCGGCGTGTTCTTGACGAGGTGATAGACGTCGTCGTTCATCTCGAGCTTGGCGAGCACATAGCCCGGGAAGAACTTCCGCTCGGACTGGATCTTCTTGCCCCGGCGAACCTCGGTGACGGTCTCGGTCGGGACCTCGACGGCCTCGACCAGACGATCGAGGCCGAGACGCGTCGCGTCGGCCATGATCTGATCGCGAACCTTGCCTTCGAAGCCCGAATAGGCGTGGATGATGTACCAGCGCGCCATGTTTGCCGTGTTCCTTACTGGGCGAGACGGAGGAGGCCGCGGACGACCGCGTCGAAGATCGAATCCACGCCCAGGAAGAAGATGCCGAGCAACGATGCCATGATCAGCACCATCACGCCGGTCATCACGGTTTCCTTGCGCGACGGCCAGACGACCTTGCCGGTCTCGGCGCGTACCTGGCGCATGAATTCGAGGGGATTGGTCTTTGCCACCTTGGGCATCCTCGTCAAAAATTGGCTCCTTCAGCGAGGCATGGGTCCGCTGCCGGCTCCTTCGGGGAAGGACCGGCATGTTCCCATCACGCTGTCGGATTGGGACGGGTATCTAGCGAGGCGAGGGGGCAAAAGCAAGCGCGCTCGCGAGGGGGCGGCGTCGCCGTTTTACCCGCCGGGAAGCGGGCAATCCGTCCGAAGAAAGGCGCCCCGGACGAAGCCGGGACGCTACTGGTCTTGCGATCCTTCGGAGCCTTACGGGCTGTCGGGCGAATCGTCGTCGCCGCCGAAGATGTTGATCACTTTGGTCGCTTCCAGCAGGGCGACGATGGCGACGATGCCGATCACGGCGTAGAGCCCGACCCCCGGTAGCAGCTTGTTCTCCCTGGTCGCGGGCGTGCTGGCGCGTGCCTCGACGGCCGGGGCGTTACGCAGGCTCAGGGCCGAGGCCGATCCAGCCTGTGCCGCGGTCGATGCGAAGATCATCGTCGATGCGGCGGCGATTACAGCCAGTTTCTTGTACATGCACAGGATCCTCCGCCTAGATCAGCGCCACTGCGGCAAAGCCGCCGGCAAGCAGGATCAGAAATCCCCATGCAAACAGGTTCAATCGTTTTTCGATGAATGCTTGCACAGGTTCGCCGAACCGCTTGAGCAATGCCGCGATGATGAAGAAGCGCGCGGCGCGCGTAATGGTTGCGAGGACCACGAACAGCGGGAAATTGAAATGGAAGAGACCGCTGGCGATGGTGACCAGCTTGAACGGGATCGGCGTGAGCCCCTTCAGCAGGATGATCGCAGCGCCATATTGGTCGTAGCCGTGGCGCAGCGCCTCGATCTTGCTTTCCATGTGATAGAGCTGGACGAGCCATTGGCCGATGCTCTCCATCAGATAATAGCCGATGGCATAACCGAACATGCCGCCGATAACCGACGCGACCGTACAGACCGTGGCGATCAGATAGGCCTGGTCGCGCCGGGCGAGAACCATCGGCACGACCATCACGTCGGGCGGGATCGGGAAGAAGCTGCTCTCGGCGAAAGAGACCACGGCCAGGCTGCGGAGTGCGTGGCGGTGATGCGCCATGCGCAATACCCAGTCGTACATCGGGCGGAACATGCGGACTCCAGCGAATATGTGCGGCGCGTTCCTGCCCTATTCGCACTCGCAGCGAAAGCCGCAATCCGGATGAAGCGATGGCGAAGCGGGCTCGGTCTACGGGTCGGCGGTCGAAGGCTCGCAGCAGAACCGTCTCGCTGCATCGCGGGCGGCGGCGGCCTCGCCGCACAGCCATTCGCGAAACAGGCCGATCTTGCGGCTGTTCTGGCGCGAAACCGGATAGGTCAGCCAGAAGGATCGCCCCGCAGGCACGACCAGATCGTGCGCCGGCATCAATCGCCCGGCATCGATTTCGCCGCGGAACAGGATCGGCGAAGCGATGACCACGCCGTGGCCGGCGAGCGCCGCCGCCACGTCGAGATGTTCGGCGGAGAAGCTGGTGCCGAAGCGTGACGGCGGCGGGCACTCCTCCCGACCCAGCGCCCTATACCAGAGCGACCACCAGTCCGGGCGGCCGAGCAACGGCACCGTGAGCGGGGCCAGCGGATCATCGATCCCGGCGGCGGCGGCCTTCAATTCGGGAACGCAGAGCGGCATGAAGATGCTCGGGAAGAGTTCGATCGTGCGCAGGCCCGGCCAGCGGCCGTCGCCATTGCGGATGGCGATGTCGAAACGGCCGGCGGTGAGGTCCTCGGGCGCGTCCGAAACGTCGAGATCGACGAGGATGTCGGGGTGGGCCGCGCGGAAGAGACCGAGCCGCGGCGTGAGCCAGCTGGTGCCGAACGTGGGCAATGTCGTCAGCGACAGCCGTTCTTCGTCCATCTCGGCGGCGCGCGCGAAGCTGGCGCGGAGCGCAGCGAACGCCTTGCCCGCCTCCGTGGCGATCAAACTACCCCCCTCGGTGAGCTCCACGCGGTGGGGAAGGCGCCGGAACAGCGTGACGCCGAGCTGCGCCTCGAGCTGGCGCACATGATAGCTCACCGACGCCGAGGATGTGCCGAGCTCGTGCCCCGCCTTGGTGAAGCTCCCGAGCCGCGCCGCCGCTTCGAAGGCGCGAATTGCGGCAAGCGAAGGAAGCGGCTGGTCGAGCATAAGTGTGACTTAGCCTCCCGGCCCAAGCTTCGCATAGCCAGAATTCGTATTGCGATGTCTTCTGCGCGCCGGACGATACGGGAGGAGAGCCGATGCCGGCGGAAGATTTGCACGGTGGATGGAGACGCAGGGATCTGATCCTCGGCGCAATGGCGGCAGGCGGAGCGTTCGCGATCCCGGGGTCGGCCTCGACACTGCTGGGCGCCGTGCCTGCGCACGACTGGGACTGGCTCGTCGGAAACTGGGATGTCTGGCACCGCCGCCTCAAGGATCGGCTGGCCGGCAGCAACGAATGGCAGGAGTTCACCGGCAAGAGCGCCTTGTGGCTGGCGCTCGACGGGCTCGCGACGATCGACGACAATATCATCGACATCCCCAGCGGCTCCTATCGCGGCCTCACCGTGCGCGCTTATGATCCGAAGCGGGAACAATGGGCGATCTGGTGGGTCGACGGACGGAACCCCACGGTGATCGATCCGCCGGTGCGTGGCGGGTTCCTGGGCGACAAGGGCGTCTTCACCGGCCCCGACACCTTCAAGGGCAGGCCCGTCACTGCGCGCTTCCGCTGGCTCGATATCCACAGCGCACGCCCGCATTGGGAGCAGGCGCTGTCGACCGATGGCGGAAAGAGCTGGGAGATCAACTGGGAGAATTTCTTCACCCGCACCGCGCCCGTGGCGATGCCGCTGCCGTCGGTAGCGGACCGTCGGCGCGATTTCGATTTCCTTCATGGCAGCTGGTCGGTCCAGCACCGCCGCCGCAAACAGCGGCTCGCGGGGAGCGACGACTGGGAGGTATTCGCAGGGAGCTTCACGAACTGGCCCGTGCTTGGCGGCCAGGGCAATATCGGCGACAATTACTTCGCACGCACAGGCGGGGCGCATCGGGGGATTGGGTTGCGCACCTTTGACCCAGCCACCGGCGAATGGTTGAGCTGGTGGCTGGATGGGCGCGATCCGACCGCGTTTGCGACGCCTGTGCGGGGCCATTTCGTCGACGGCGTCGGCATTTTCGAGGGAGACGATGTGCAGGACGGCCGCCCGGTGAAGACGCGCGTGCGCTGGTCCGGGATCACACCGACCACCGCGCGCTGGGAGCAGGCCATGTCCGGCGACGGCGGCGCGACATGGGAGACCAACTGGATCAGCGATTTCCGACGGAAGGGATGATCGCATGATCCTCGTTCGATATGCATTGAAGGCGGCGACGTGCCTCGTCCTGCTCGGCGGGGCGTCCGCGGGCGAGCAGCCGGCGCGCGTGACGATTACCGGCGCAGCCGAGCCGTTCGCTCCGGAAATCGCCTCGACCCGCTATTCGGAAATCCGCCTGACGCTCAGCCCCGACGGCCGGACCGCCTTGTGGTTCAGCCGTGACCGGCCCGGCGGTCCGGGCGGCTATGACATATGGGTCTCGCGCCGATCCGGCGGCCGATGGCGTCCCGCCACGCCGGTATCGTTCAACAGTGCCGGGCGCGACTTCGATCCCGCATTCTCGGCCGACGGGCGGTTCGTCTACTTCTGCTCGGACCGCGCCGGAGGATCGGGGGCCGACGATATCTACCGGGTGCCGGTGATCGGCGACGGCTTCGGAACGCCGGTCAATCTGGGGCCGGAAGTGAACAGCGCGGGCAAGGAGTTTGCGCCGATGCTTTCGCCCGACGGGAGCACATTGCTGTTCTCGAGCGACCGGAGCGGTGGGGCGGGCGGCCACGACCTCTTCACTGCGCATCGGTCTCGTGACGGTTTCGCGGTCGCCCGGCGGCTGGCCGGCGCGCTCAACACCGCGGCGAACGAGTTCGACGCCACCTTCCTGCGCGACGGCGCGACGATCGTCTTCGCGCGGGCGATGGATTTCCGCAAAGACCGCGTCGACCTGCTTTTTGCCGTTCCCTCCGGACGGGGTTATGATGCCGGAACCAGGCTTCCGGCGGCGGTCAACAATGATCACGACACCTACGGCCCGATGCTGGACTGGTCCGACCGAAGCCGGCTGACCTTCTCCGGGGAGCGCGGCGAAGGCGGAATGGACCTCTATCGCGTTCGCTATCGTATCCTGCATTCGGGAGGGTGAAATGGTCGAGATCGTGGTGCGCGGCCTGCTCTGGTTTTCCGCGATCGGCTGCGGGCTGATCGGCGGGCTCTATTTCGCCTTCTCGACCTTCATCCTGCAGGCGTTCGACCGTCTGGGCGCGGAGCGTGGCGCGCAGGCGATGAACGCAATCAATGTCGAGATCGTGCGATCGCTCTTCATGCCGGTCTTTCTCGGAACGACGCTTGCCAGCCTGGCGCTAATCGTGATCGGACTGGTCCGTCGCGAGGCCGGCTGGCAGGCGATGGCGGCCGGCGGCGCGATCTACGTGATCGGGATGTTCCTCGTGACTCTCGTCTTCAACGTGCCGCTCAACAACGCGCTGGCGGCGGCGGGCGGCCACGATGGCGGCGCGACCTGGTCCGTTTACCTGCGAAGCTGGGCCTTGTGGAACCACGTCCGCACGCTCGCCTCTCTCCTTGCATGCGCGCTTTTCGTGGTTGCGATCGCCGCCGATTGACCGGGCAGCATCATTGACGAAAGCGGGCATCCGCCTCGCGCTCCAGGCAATGCGCGCATCGCCCCACCACTTCCACGATCGGCCGCGTCACGCGAAATCTGCGGCGTTCGGCGGCGTCCTCGATCTTGAGGAACGTTTCTTCGTTCGCGATCCGTCCGATCTCGCCGCAGGCGGTGCAATGGAGATATATTTCGGCTGGCGAACGCGTCGGCACATATCCGCGGCTCAAGAGCAGCTTGTGTAAGGTCCCGCATTCGACGAGCTTGCGCAAAGCGCGGAAAACGAGGCTGACGGCGACGATCTCGCCTTGTTCCCGCAGCATCTCGGTGAGCATCAGGCCAGTCAGTGGGCGCCCCGCACGCTCGAGAAGCGCGACGAGAGATTCGTCCAGCTCGCCCGCTGCGCGCCGCTTCCTAGCCATGGCGATGCGGCCAATGGCGCCTGCGCAAGTTTACGATGTGTGCGCATGCGAGGCACAGGCTTCCACCGATCGTCATCGCCGTTTCGGCAGGCGTCTCGGCGAAAGCCAGGGCGCCGGCCAGCATCAGCACCAGCCCGGTGCCGCCCAGCACCAGCGTTTCGCCCCGGCCATGATGACGAAGGCCCGCCACCAACGCGATGGCCGAAGTCGGAATCGCGAATGCCAGCATCCATAGATGGAAGCTCTCGGGTATCGCGACCACGCGCGACAATGCGGGCAAGGCCGCGAGGAGGAGGGGGAGCCCGGCGCAATGGATCAGGCACAGGAACGAAGCGCCGATCGCGGTTCGATCGAGCCAGGTGATGACGGAAGCACGCGCAACCTGTTCGTGGTGCATGCTCTTCTCCAAACATGAGTGCCGGGTGGCGGCGCCGTCGTCGCGCCGCCGCGGATTACGGCGGCGCCAGCCGCGTCGCGCGTGAAGCGCGAATGCGGACCGGTACCGCCGCCCCCTTTAGCTTCGCCTAGAAGCCGACGCGCACCGTCGCCCGCAGGTCGCGCCCGGCGAGCGGGGCGAAATCCTTGAGGAAGCTCGAATGCCGCCGCGCCTCCACGTCGAAGATGTTGTTCGCGCTAAGCAACAGCGAGATCTTGTCGTTGCCGGAGAACGGCTTGAACCCGATCGAGGCGTTGACGAGCGTATAGTCGGCCGTGGGAGTCTCGAACGGCGCGATGCGGTTCTGCTCGAAGACATGCTCGGCCTCGGCGCGTGCAGTGATCCGATCGGACTGCGCCTCGATGCCGCCCATTACGCGGGCGGGCGGAATGCGCGGCACCGGGCCCGCATCGACGATCGAGGCGTGCACATAATCGCCCAGGGCGTCCACGTTGATCGCGTAGCTGCCCAATTGGGCAAGACGGAACGACGCATCCGCCTCGAAGCCGTAATAGCGGGCGTCCGCCTGCTGATATTGGAAGCAGGGCAGATCGACTTCGCGACCGCTGGGTGCCGCGGCCGCTTCGCAGACCGCCGGATCGACCTGGTTTTCCGAGATGTAGTTGGAGAACCAGTTGTAATAGGCCGACGCATCGAGGCTGAAGCGATCCTGGTGGACGTGGAGCGTACCCTCGAGGCCCCAGGACTTTTCGAGCTTGAAGTCCGCATTGCCGACCTCCCACGATTGGGTGCCGGCGTGGCCGCCACGCGCGAAGAGCTCCTCGCCCGACGGCGCGCGCTCGGTGCGCGAGGCGTTGAGCCCGATCCGCACGCCGTCCGCCAGCTCATAGGAAAGCCCGGCCGATCCGGAGATCGCATCGAAATGGCGCGTGCCGGAGAAGAAGCGGCTGTCGCCGAGGAGCGGCATGGCCGCGAGATCGGTCGACTCATAGCGCAGGCCGCCTTCGGCCCGGAGCGGGCCGAACTCCAGCTGCTGCAGCGTGAACACGCCCAGCTGGCTGGTGCGGTTCTTGGGGAGGAAAGCCTCGTCGCCGACCACGTCGAAGTCGCGGTGGAAATATTGCACGCCCGAAGCGCCGCTCCAGCCGCCGCGCTTCGACTGGACCAGTTCGAGGCGGCTTTCGATGCCCTTGTTGTAGAAGGCAGTGCCGATCTCGCCGTCTTCCTCGAGCTCGAAATGGCGATAATTGGCATAGCCCGCGCGGACGCGGATCTTGTCGAGGAAGCCGCCGCCGGTTTCGACTTCGCCTCGCAGGTCCACCCGGTTCTGGACGACGCTCAGCCGCGGGGCTTCCTGCTCCTGTCCGGACTCGGTCGCATAGCGGATGGGCACGCCGTACAGGCTGTCATAATGGCTGTACGAGATGCCGAGATTGCCGGTGTCGGTGATCAGCGCCGCGCCGACACCCGCAGTCCAGGTTCGCGCGGCGGTGTTGGGGAGGGTATCCTTGAGCGCCGCGGACGCCGCGAAATCCGGATCGTCGGGGGTGGTCGGCCCGGCAGCCGCCGCGAGCGCCGCGGCCCGCGCAGCCGGCGACAGGACATAGCCGCCGATGTCGAGGTCGTCGCTCTTGAGATACGAGCCATCGGCGTGCAGCACGATCTTGCCGAGCCCGACATCGCCGGCGGCCCCGACCGAGCGCTCGTTCGCGGCCGAGCCGTAGCTGCCGATCGCGTTGACGCGGTAGCCGTTCTCGGGGACTGCGCGCGGAATGCGGCTGTCGATCACGTTGACCACACCGCCGATCGCCGAAGACCCGTAGAGCAATGCCGACGGGCCGCGAACGATCTCGACACGGTCGGCGAGCAGCGGATCGATGACCACGGCGTGATCGACCGAAGTGTTCGACACGTCGATCGAGCCGATCCCGTCGGTCAGCACGCGGATGCGCTCGCCCTGGAATCCGCGCAGGATCGGACGCGACGCACTGGGGCCGAACGAAGTCGCCGAAACGCCGGGTTGCCTGGCGAGCGTCTCGCCGATGCTCGGCCGTAGATCGCGTGTGAGTTGCTCTCCCGAGACCACCGAGGTGCCCGCGAGCACGTCGCGCTCGCTGGTGGGCAGGATGCCGGTGACGACGATCTCGTCGCCCTTGCTCACGCCCTTGTCCTGCCCGTCAGGCGCGGCATCGGTGGGTGCCGCATCGGCGGGCGTAGCCGGCGAGGCGGGGGAATTGTCGGGATCGGCGGACCGCGCGGCGGCGGGAAGGGCAAGCGCTAGCGACGCTGCGCTCAGCAGAAACAGATGACGCATTTGTTCAACTCCAGGAACCTTGTCAGTTTTCTCGGAGGTGCCGCATGCGGGTACGCGCGACGATGCGCGCACCCGTCAGGGCATCCTCAGGCCTGAAGCTGGTGGGGTGGCGCCCGGCTCTGCCAGACATGCGACCGGCTCGAGCGTTGAAACTGTCGCGGCCGGAACGCGGCGATGAAGAAGGCGGGCGCGGCGGGCGGCGCGATAGTAGCCGGTGTCGGCAACAGCGCCGGACCAAGATTCGCCGTTTCGAGGCAAATCGGACAATTTGCGGGTGAATCGGGCGCGGAATCATTGCGCCCGCTCTTGTTCGCAATGCTGCGCTCGGACTGCGAGGTGCCGAGCCCGACCGATCGGTGCTGATGCGCCTGGGTGAGAACGCTCTGCCAAAGAAGCGCGAGCAGCAACGCGAAAAGCACGGCGAACTGCTTCGCCGGGCGCATATTCCCCTGCGGCCGACCTGCGGCAAGAGCCTTATCGGCTCGGTGGAGAGAAGGGATGCGAGTCAAACGGAACCGGTCTCAGTTCAGGGTGCAGTGCAGCGTATTTGATATGTTGTAAAGTCTCATCACGCAAGCCGCAATCCGGCTGTGCCTCCATTTGAGGAACGCCGTGGCGCAGCAATTCGCGGATTGATTCCGCTTGATTCCGCGCGCAACGCGGCTTCAGCCGCCATGTCGAACGGTGGATCGGTTTCGGGATCATCTAGCTTGTCGTAGCTGCCGGGGCCTTCGCGGGAAGGGCGAAATCGGCGAAATGGCAGGGGCGCTCGGATTCGAACCGAGGGCCTTCGGTTTTGGAGACCGACGCTCTAACCAGCTGAGCTACGCCCCTGTGCGGCCGCAGCCCTTAGCGGGCCGTTGCGGCGCTAGCAAGACTTGTCACGCCGCAGCGCTGTCGCCGATCGGGCGCATCGCCAGCGCACGGGCCTCGTGGACCGGAAGGGGGCGCCCGAAATAATAGCCCTGGACCTTCGTGCAGCCCAGTTGCTGGACCATGAGGTGCTCTTCCTCGGTCTCGACGCCCTCGGCGGTCGTGGCCATGCCGAGGCTGTCGGCGAGCGCCACCACCGCGCGAATGATGGCGATCGCTTCCTTGGTGCCTTTCGATGCGCCCTGCACGAAGCTGCGATCGATCTTGATCGAGCTGAAGCGCGTGTGGGCGAGATAGCCCAGCGACGAATAGCCGGTCCCGAAATCGTCGAGGCTCAGCCGCACGCCCAGATCGAGGATCTTTTCGAGCACTTCGATCGCCACCGTGCCTTCGCGCATGAACACGCTCTCGGTGACTTCGAGTTCGAGCCGGTCGGAGGGCAGGCCGGATTGGGCCAGCGCCTGCGCGACGATGCCGACAAAGGCGGGATTGTGGAGCTGCTCGGGGCTGACATTGACCGCGATGCGGGCGGGGAAGTCCCAACGCGCCGCTTCGTCGCACGCGGTGCGCAATACCCATTCGCCGATGGGAGCGATCAGCCGGGCTTCCTCGGCAAGCGGCACGAATTTCGCGGGCGAGACGTTGCCGAATTCGGGGTGAGTCCAGCGCAGCAGCGCTTCGAAGCCCGTGAGCTGGCCACTCTCGGCGTTGACTACCGGCTGGTAGTTGAGATGCATCTCGCCTTGTTCGACGGCGTTACGCAGCGCGATCTCGAGCACGCGGCGTTCCTCGGCAGCCATGTGGAGCTGGGGCTCGTAGGCGTGGAACGCGCCGCCGCCGGCATCCTTGGAGCGATAGAGCGCGAGGTCGGCCGAGCGGATCAGCATCTCGGCGCTGCGCCCGTCGCGCGGGCCGACCGCGAGACCCACCGAAGCACCGATATAGAGCGTATGCTGATCGACCTCATAGGGGCGGGAGAGCGAATCGATGATCGTCTGGGCGAGCTGCTCGACGCGATGGGTATCGGTCGCGTCACGGACGACCACGGCGAACTCGTCGCCGCCGAGTCGGCCGATCATCTCGTTCTCGGTCATCAGCAGCTTGAGGCGTTCGGAAACCCGGCCGAGCAGGCGATCGCCGACCGGGTGGCCGAGCGTGTCGTTGACTGCCTTGAAGCGATCGAGATCGATCATCATGAAGGCGCAGCGCGATCCCCATTTTTCGGCATCGGCCATCGCGCGCGCCAGCGACTCGTTGATCAGCAGCCGGTTTGGCAGCCCGGTCAGCGTGTCGTAGCGCGCCATGTGATTGATCTTGTCCGCGGATTTGCGCGCCTCGGTGACGTCCGAGCCGACGCCGCGGAAGCCGATGAACGCGCCGCGCTCGTCATAGCGCGGGCTGGCGGACATCTCCCACCAACGCTCTTCCTGAGCGACATAGACCGGGAGCAGCAGATCGCGGAACGCCTCACGCCCCTTGAGCTTCTCGGCGAGATCGCGCAGCGCGGGCGCGAAATTGCCCGCTTCCCAGGTGGGACCGGCGAGGATCTGCAGGAACGGCGTGCCGTTGATCGTCTTGGGGTCGGCGCCGAGCGAGACGGCGAAACGCGGATTGGCGCGGGCCACGCGGCGTTGCGCGTCGATCTCCCACAACCAGTCGGAGCCCGAATCCTCGAATTCGCGCAGCAACAGGCTCACGGTCTCGTCGCGCTCGGCGAGCGCCAGCTCGTTGGCGCGGTTGACCACCAGCGCGCGGCCGCGCCCGAAGGTGGCGATCACCAGCAGCACGGTGAACAGGGAAGCCGCGGCCGCGAGCACGGGCGCGGCGACCAATGCGAGCATCGTCGTGACCGAAGCGCCAACGATGGTGACGAAGGCGATGGTGGCGAGCGGCAGCGCCGCCATGGCGACTGCGGAGGCGGTCATCAGCAACGAAATGATGACCCACAGGCCGAGCGCCATGCCGGCGTCGGCGGCATGACCGAACGCGAGCGGCGGGATCGACCAGACCGCGCCGAGCGATATGCCGTCCAGCAAGGTGTCCCGGACGTCCTTTAGCGACGCGGTGACGGCCGATCGGTGGCGTTTCGAGAGACGACGGAAGACGATCGCGCAGCCGACAGCGGCGACGAGCGCGCCCCAGCTCGCCAGCTGCCACAACGGTATGCGCGGCGCGAGCAGCATCGTGACGAGCGACGCACCGACGAGGTTCGCGGTGAGCATGAACAAAGCGAGCTGGCTGCCGGCATGGAGCTGTGCGGCCCGAATCGGTCCCCAATCGATGGCATCAGCGGGATCGTAGAGACCAAGAAGCGCACGCGCGTCGATGCGCGGCCGGGCAAATTGAGAAATCGTCTGGCTGGTCACCGGACGGGAATAGCCCAGAGAGGGTTAGCGAGAAGTTAGATTTGCTGGCGAAACGGAGGAAATTTACGTGCGCAAGCCGGCTTTGCTGAAAGCCGGGCGTGGCGGGGCGGACCGGATTGCCGATCCGCCCAAGCCCGTTTTCACGCCGCGAGATCGTAAGGCTTGATCTCGCCGTTGAGATAGAGGTTGCGCGCCTTGGCGCGGCTGAGCTTGCCCGAACTGGTGCGCGGCAGCGTGCGCGGCGGCACGAGCTCGATCACGCAGTTCATGCCGGTAACCGAACGCACCCGCTCGCGAATCTCGTCGCGCAGGCGAATGCGCTCTTTCTCGTCCGAAGTGCGGCACTGCACGAGCACTGCGGGGGTCTCTTCGCCGCCGGGCGTGGTGATGGCGAAGGCGGCGATGTCGCCCTGCTTGAAGCCGGGCAATTGCTCGACCGCCCACTCGATATCCTGCGGCCAGTGGTTGCGGCCATTGACGATGATCATGTCCTTCGCCCGGCCGACGATATAGACGTAACCCTCTGAAATATAGCCCATGTCGCCGGTGTCGAGCCAGCCATCGGCCATGCATGCGGCAGTCGATTCGGGATCGCGGAAATAGCCGACCATCACCGAAGGGCCGCGGCACCAGACCTTGCCGATCGCCTTTTCGGGCAGCGGCGTGCCGTCTTCCTCGCGGATCTGGACTTCCATGTCCTTCACCGGCTTGCCGCAATTGACGATCGCACGGAAGCGCTGCGGCCGATCCTCGCGTGCGACGTCGCCGCCGGAGAGCTGGGTTTCCTCGACCAGTTCGACGACGATGCCTTCGCCCGGAGGCATGATCGACACCGCCAGCGTCGCCTCGGCGAGGCCGTAGCTGGGGAGGAAGGCGCTGGCCTTGAACCCGGCATCGGCGAAGGCGTCGACGAACGACTGCATCACGTCGGGGCGGATCATGTCGGCGCCGTTGCCCGCCACGCGCCAGCGCGACAGATCGAAGCGGTCGCTCGCCTTGGTCTGCGAAGACATGCGGCGCGCGCAGATGTCGTAGCCGAAGGTTGGCGAATAAGAGAGCGTGGTACCCTGATTGCGGCTGATCAGATCGAGCCACGCCAGCGGCCGCCGAGCGAAATCCTCGGTCTTGAGATAATCGGTCGAGACTTGGTTGGCGACGACCGAGAGGAAGCAGCCGACCAGCCCCATGTCGTGATACCAGGGCAGCCACGAGACGCAGCGGTCATGGTCCTGGAGCTGCATGCCGTGGCTATGCGCCGAGAGATTGTTGAGCAGCGCATGGTGCGTGATCGCGACGCCGTGCGGAAACCGAGTCGAGCCGCTCGAATATTGCAGATATGCGATATCATTGGTGTCAGCCTGGGGCAGCGCGACCTCGGGAGCCGCGCGCTTGCCGAATTCAGACCAGTCCACGCCCTGTACGCCAGTGATCCGCGCCGCTTCCGCGCACATCGCGCCGATCTCGGGCGGGAAGATGAGCATCGACGGGTCGCAGCTTTCGAGCTGGACGCGAAGCTGATCGATATAGGATTGCGCGCCGCCGAAGCTGGTCGGCAGCGGCAGCGGCACCGGCCAGGCGCCGGCATAGATCACGCCGAAGAACAACGAGGCGAATTCGGTGCCGGTCTCGGCGATCAGCGCGATCCGGTCCTCGGGCTTCACCCCTGCGGCGATCAGGCGATGCGCCTGGGCCAGCGCGTCGTGGCGCAATTCCGAGAAGGGATAAGGCCGCGTCAGATTGCCGCGAGCGTCGTGGAAGTTCAGCCCGCGAACGCCCTCCGCCGCATAATCCAGCGCCTCGCCGAGCGTGGCGAAGTCCGCGAGGCGGCGGGGGTGACTATCGTCGGTGGGGGTAGGAACGGGTTTTCCCGTCTCCATGATACCCTGGTGCGATCCCGTTTCGTCCAATACCATTCTTTGTCTCGTGCCCCTGTGAGCTGACAGAGCCGTTGTGCCCCCACAACGCATACCAGCGGACGGCTCTGCTACGCACTGGCGTTCAAAATCGGTTGCTACTGTGGCACAATCATGGCGCATGACCCGTCCGAGGCGCCCGCTCGCTCCCCTGAACGCCGCCGATCTGGAGCGTTTCGCGCTGCGCTATGTCGAGCGCTACGCCACCACACGGGGGCGACTGGCCGATTATCTGAGGCGAAAGATCCGCGAGCGGGGCTGGGGTGGGGAAGCGGCTCCGGACCTTGCCGGGCTGGCCCAACGCATGGCCGATCTCGGTTATGTCAACGATCGGCTCTTCGCCGAATCCAAAGCGAGCGCGATGGGGCGCAGGGGTTTGGGCGCCCGGCGCGTAACCCAGGCGCTGCGCCACGCCGGCATCGAGAACGAGGACGCCGAGGCAGTGGCGCCCGCCGTGGAGGCGGATGCGCCAGCGAGCGCGATCGCCTTTGCCCGGCGCAAGCGGATCGGACCCTTTGCGCGCGAAGCCGCGGACCGGCCGCAGCAGGAGAAGCATTTGGCCGCCATGCTGCGCGCGGGACACGCGCTGGACCTCTCGCGGAAGATCGTCAGGATGGCGCCCGGCGAAGACGTGGAGGGGCTAATCGTCCCTTCGTGGGACCGCTTCTAATTAAACCTGAAGACGGACTCTAACAAAGCAATTCCACATTTGGAAAATGCTGTGTTAAATGCAGTCGCTTGGGGGGCCAAGATAATGCGTGCTGAACAACAGCTTGCGCCTCGCGACGAAAATGTCGCGCCGCCAGGGGAAGAGGGTTTCGGGGCGGAAACGGCGTTGGAAGACAAGGTTTATTGCGGCGTCGTCAAATGGTTCGACGTAACCCGGGGGTTTGGGTTTCTCGTTGCCGATGATGCCACAGTGGGCGACATTCTGATTCATTTCACCGTGCTGCAGGAGCATGGCAGGCGGAGCCTGCCCGAAGGGGCGCGAGTCGAATGCGTCGCCGTGAAACGCCAGCGCGGGCTACAGGCGAAGGAGATTCGCTCGATCGACCTGAGCGAAGCGGTCGAGGCGCCCAAGCGACAATGCGAACGCATCGATCGGGTCAAGCTGATCGACGATGCGGGGCCGTTCGAGGCAGTGACCGTCAAATGGTTCAATCGCCTCAAGGGCTATGGATTTCTGGTGCGCGACGCGGACTCGGCCGATATATTCGTCCATATGGAGACGTTGCGTCGCGCTGGGATCGAGGAAGTCGAACCCGGCCAGTCCCTGAGCGCACGCATCGTCGAAGGTGACAAAGGGCCGCTCGCTGTGGCGGTCGAAAGGACCGGCTGAGACAATGATTCGCAGGCGTGGAGTGAGGGTGGCGTTCGCCGCCGCGGCATTGCTCGTATCCACAGCATGCATGGTCGATGCGGGCGCGAACGCCGATCCGCAGCAGAGCGCGGCGGCCAAGGTCGCAGTGACGATCCGCACCAAAAGCGGGCCTCGGCAGTTCAATGTCGAGGTCGCCCGCACCGCTGCCGAGCAGGAGCGGGGGTTGATGTTCCGCACCAATCTGCCCGCGGATGGCGGCATGCTCTTCGCGCCCTATCCCGCAGAGGGCGGCGGCCCGCGCGAGGCGAGCTTCTGGATGAAGAACACGCCGAGCCCGCTCGACATCCTGTTCATCCGGCCCGACGGAACGATCGCGGCGATCGCCGCGAACGCCGTTCCCTATTCGGAGAAACCGCTGAAATCGGGCGAGCCGGTGAGCGCGGTCCTCGAGATCAACGGCGGCAAATCGGCCGAACTGGGAATTTCCGCCGGCGACAAGGTAAGCTGGGCCACCCGAGAGCAGTGAACGGCATCGCGGATTCGATTGCCTCCGTCCGCCACCGGAGCTAATCGGCGCGCATGAGCCTGAATCGGAATCCCTTCACTTGGTGGAACGGCGCCACCCTCGGCACGTGGTTCGGCCTTCGCGGCAAGACGAAGGTAGGCGAGGATGCGCTGGGGAACGTCTATTGGGCGGGCGGCAAGGATCCCAATGGCGTGACGCGTCGCTGGGTGATCTATAGCGGCTCGAACGATGCCAGCCGCGTTCCGCCCGAATGGTTCAGCTGGCTTCACCACCAGATCGACGCTGCGCCCGATCAGGCGCTGCCGGCGCCGCGCGTGTGGGAAAAAGCCCCGGAGCCCAACCAGACCGGCACGCGCCTGGCCTATAGGCCGCCCGGCGCGCTCGAGGCGGGTGGCCGGCGGGCGCGCTCCACCGGCGATTACGAGGCCTGGACCCCCGACGCATGAGGCAAGGCGCCGCAACTGCGGCGGCAGCGCTGCTGCTGCTCGGACTTGGCGCGTGCAAGGGCGGCGAGGGAGCGGGCAATAACAGCGCCGACGATCTGATCATCACCACCGGACCGGGCAATGCCACGGGCGGCGCGGAAGTCGTGGCGGTCGGCCCCGATACCAGCGCGCTGAACGCCGCCGCCACGCCGATGAACGAGCGCGAGGCGGTGCTCGGCCTGCTCAACAAGCGCAACGGCGTCGCGCGCGAATTCAAGCTCAAACCCGGTCAGGCGGCGCGGATCGGCGACGTCATCGTCCGGCTGCGCGCTTGCGACAAGACCGCGCCCTGGGAAGCCGATCAGCTCACCGGTGCCTTCGTGCAGGTCGATGTGCAGCAGCTCGACAAGAGCTGGCGGCGAGTCTTCTCAGGCTGGCTCTACAAGGAGCGGCCGGCGCTCAACGTCGTCCAGCACCCGATCTACGACGTGTGGCCCAAGAGCTGCGCGATGACCTTCCGCGACAGCGGACCCGACACGGTGCCCGCACCTTCGGCTGGCGGCGGCTCCGGCAACCGTTCCAGCGCGGAGAAATCGCCGTCGACCGAAGGTGCGCCCACCGAGAGCCCCGCCGTCGAATCGCCGAGCGCTGCGCCCAGCAACACCACGTAATCGTCGCGGGGCACTTCGACCGCGCCGAGCGTGGCGAGATGCCCGGTCTGGAACTGGCAATCGAGCAAGGTGAAGCCGCCCGCCTTCAACCGCGCGACGAGATGCGCGAACGCAACCTTGGAGGCATCGCGTACCCGGGTGACCATCGATTCGCCGAAGAACGCCTTGCCGAGCGCGAGGCCGTAGAGCCCCCCGGCGAGCCGATCGCCGTCCCAGCACTCGATCGAATGCGCGAAGCCGCGGCGATGGAGCTCCATGAAGACGCGCTCGATCGGGCCGTTGATCCAGGTATCGGGCCGGTCGGTCGCGGATTCGGCGCAGAGCTGGATGATGCGTTCGAATGCCGTGTCGGCGGTGACGCGGAATCGCTCGGCGAGGATCGTCTTGCGGAGCGAGCGCGACAGATGGAAACCGTCGAGCGGGAGGATGCCGCGCAGCTTGGGCTCCACCCAATAGACGCTCGACGCCATCCGGTGATCCGCCATCGGGAATACGCCCATTGCATAAGCGCGCAGCACGAGATCGGGATCGAGATCCGGCTGGGGCGGGAGCGCGCGAGTCATCTCCGCCTCAACGCGCGGAGGCCAGCCGGCGTTCGATCGCTTGCCAAAGCGATGCGAATGCCTGCGTGGCCGGGCTGCGCGGTGCGAAGGCGCCGAGCGGCCGGCGGTGCACGGTCATGGTTTCGACGACGCTCGCCATCGGGATTACCGGCCAGTCCGGATGCGCGGCGAGCGCCTCGCCGTGCAGCTTGCGGCGCCGGTCGACCATCGAATGGACGGGCATCAGCGGCACCTTGCCGCGCCGTCCGAGATGGTTCTCGACTTCGGCCAGCGCGCGCATCGAGAGCGGCGAGGGGATGACGGGGACGACGATCAGGTCGGCGGCGCGCATCACTTGCTCGCTGGTTTCGGTAAGCCCAGGCGGACAATCGAGCAGCACGCGATCATAGGATTCGGCCAGCGCGCCGAGCAATTTGGCGAGGCGCTTCTTCTTGTCGAGTTCGTGGAAGGTCCGATCGAGCGAGCGCAGTGACGTGTCGGCGGCGATCAGGTCGAGCCGATCGATCCCGGTATGCCGGGCGAGCTTGGCGGGGCCGACATCGCGGGTGAAGATCGCCTGCGCCTCGTTGCGGCCACTCGCCTGGCCTTCGAGCAGGAAAGTCGACGCCGCCTGGGGATCGAGGTCCCACAGCAAGGTCCGCCGCGCCGAGCGCGCGGCGGCCCAGGCGAGGTTGACCGTCAGCGTGGTCTTACCGACGCCGCCCTTCAGGCTGTACACTGCGATCGTAGCCAAGCGAGTCCCTCCCGGCGCCGCGCGCACGCTGGCATGAAAAAGGGCCGGCGGGGAAGCCCCGCCGGCCCTTGGAAATGACTAATCGGTCGCGTTTCAGGCGTGACAGGTCTTGGCGGGCTTGCCGGGAAGCGTGACGCTGACGTTCTTCGAGGTGCCGGTGAGCTTGTAGCCGCCTGCGGCCTCGAAGGGCTGGCCGGCTTCGGGCGCCTTGAGCATGGTGGCGGGGCCACCCTTCTCGGTCTTCAGCTGGACCTGCTTGTTGCCCTGGAAGAAGTCGACATAGACGAGGCTGTTGTCGCCGCAGCGCAGCGTAACGCTCTCGGCGATCGCAGGCGGAAGCTCGATCGGCGCGGCATTGGCGAGCTGCGACGCCATGGGATCGGGCGCGGTGCTGCTCACTTCCTCGGGAGCCTGGCTGCCGCATGCGGCAAGTGACAGAAGCGCAAAAGCGGCGGCGGCAATAAGGGAGGGGTTCTTCATAGCGGGAATTGCTTTCGGACAGGTGGCAAGAATCGTCAAGCGATTCGTGATACAAGGTCACATTATTGTGCTGCGCCGCAACGTAACACGCCGATTGTTTCCCCCATGTGAACTCTATTCGTGAAATTCGTCCAGATCCGGGATTCTCCCGAAGGCGATCTTCGTCCCCACTGCGTCGATGCGCCCGCCGTTCAGCGGGCCGACGCTGACGGCATGGCGGCCGAACTTCTCGTTGATCCGGTCCATCGCGCGGCTGAGCGAGAGCGTGCGCGTCTCGCGCGCCAGCGGATCGTCGGGATCGAGCGCGGCGAACAGCGAGCCCTGCTCGCCCTCGACCGTCTCGATCTCGCAGAGCGTGACGCCGACCATGCGGAGGCGAAAACCACCGGCACGCGCGCGCCCGGCCTCGGCGAGGCGAGGGAAGAGCGTATCCAGCGCCGAGAGGATGACGAAACTGTCCTGCGTGCTCGGCAGCTTGATCGCGGCGCGCCAGTTGGACTTGTCGTCCTCGAACTTGCCGTGGAGCACGAGCAGGCGGCTGCGATAGCCCTTGCGGCGCAACCGGCTCGCGGCCTTGAGCGCGAGGCGGCGCGCAGTCAGGCGGGTCGGCTCGAGCCCGCGCTTGCTGGGCGAAAGGACGTGGCTGTGGCCGATCGTCCGGCTCTGCGTCGGCTTCTCGGGCAGCTCGACGCCGTGGAGCAGATACCAGAGCCGATCGCCATTGGTACCGCCCCAGGCAGTGCCGGCGTCGCGCGGGCGCCGCTCGCAGAGCTGGCGGATGTCGAGGATGCCGTCCTGCGCGAGCCGGCGCTCCATCTTGGCGCCGATCCCGGCGATCTCGCGCAGCTTGAGATCGTAGAGCCGATGCGGGAGCTGGTCGGCAGTAAACACCACCAGCCCGTCGGGTTTCTGCAAGTCGGAAGCCAGTTTGGCGAGCAGCCGGTTGGGCGCGATGCCGACCGAGCTGGTGAGGCATTCGCCGACCTGCGCGCGGATGCCAGCCTTGATCCGCTTCGCCAGCGCGACCGCGGCTTCGGGCGAATTCTCGTTGTCGAGCAGGCGGCATGCCACTTCATCGATGCTGCACACATGGGTGACGGGAATGTGCTTCCAGATCTCGGCGATGATCGCGTCGTGGAACTCGACATATTTCTCGTGCCGCGCCGGGGCGATCAAGATGTCGCGGCACTTGCGCTTCGCTTCCCACACCGGGGTGCCTGTGGAGATGCCGTAGCGCTTGGCCTCGACCGAGGCGGCGATCGCGACGGTGGTGTCGGCATCGACGGGCGCGACGATCACCGGCTTGCCGCGGAGCGCCGGATCTAGCTGCTGCTCGACGCTCGCGAAATAGCTGTTCAGATCGAGGAACAACCAGCGCAGCGGGCGGGGCGGGAAGGCCAGGATGTTGGAAATGCCGAGCTTAACTTCGCACTTTTCCCGCGAATCGTGAACAAAAGTTTCAACTGCGGGATCGATTATTGCGCTGCGCGGAACGGCGCCCAAGGCCGAAGCGGGGACAGCGCGACTCATATCTGGGAACAATAGCAGAACATCGTCTTGTAGGAAACCGACTTGACCCGCGCGCGCCGGCTTCGCAGGACAGGAGCGATGGAGAAACGCATGCGGCTGTTGCTGACGATGGGACTGGCGCTGACGCTCGCGGCATGCGGCGGCGGCGAGGACGTGGCGAACAACAGCGCGGTGCCTACTCCGACGCCCACGCCGGGCCCGATGCTGGGCGGAGTCGATCTCGACAAGCCGATCCGCGCGACCGGAAGCGCGCCCTATTGGGCGATCTACATCGCGCCGGGGACGATCGCTTTCGCGGATGCGCCCAAGGCGAGCCCCACGGATTTCTATCCGATCTCGCCGAAGCTGGCGGGCGACACCGCGCGTTTTGAGACGCAGACGCCGAAGGGCGAGCCGGTGACGATCACGCTAACCGCCAAGGCGTGTCAGGCAGGCAAGGAAACGCTGCCGCTGACCGCCGAGGTGCGGATCGGCGACCGGACGCTGAGGGGGTGCGCAGGACCGGGCGCCTATGACTGGGCGGCGCGTAGGGCGTCTCCCACGCCTGCGCCGACGCCGTCGTCGAAAGCGCGATAGGCCGGGATTCTTCCTCCTCCCTGTAAGGGAGGGGTTAGGGGTGGGTAGCACGGGCTGGGGCTCGATGCCCCGGCCCGTGCCAATTTGCTGCCGGTTGGAGATTCTTTTTAGGCGCGCAGACGCGCGCACCCACCCCCAGCCCCTCCCTGCGAGCAGGGAGGGGAGATAGTTGTTTCCGCCCTATGATCGCCGGCAGGTCAGATAGATCGGGTTTCCGACCAGCAGCGGACGCCCCTCGCCGTCGCGCACGTTGACCGCTGCCCAGCCGCAGCTTCGCGGCGCGAGCGGGAATTCGACATGCGCGTCGTCGCCGGCGACCGGCGATTGCGCCGCCACCGCGCCGTTGACGACAAGCTCGGCGCTGGCCCCGCCGACGCCGACGGCATGGGCGTGGATGCGCAGCCCGGCATCGCCGGCGATCGTCCCGCCCATCACCGCCTTCGACTTGCCCGCCGCCGCAGTCACTTCGAGGAGACGGTTGCGCGTGCCGGCGACGTCGATGAAGACATTGCCTGCCCGGATCCCCGCGAGGATGCCCGCGAGCGACAGTTCGGGCGCATGGACCACCGTGGTCGGGCGGCCGATCGGGGCCTTGCCTTCGGGTGCGTCTGGATCGTGATTGTCGCTCCCGGCGATGCCGGTCAGGCGATGGCCTTCGTTGAGCCGGGCATACCAGAAGCCGATGCCGGCGAGCGGGCCGGTCGTGATCGTGCTGTTGATCGCCTCGATCGCAGTGACGCGGTTCCAGTCGGTGTTCGGCCAGATCCAGCCGCAGCCCATGCAGGCTTCGCCCGAAGGCAGCGCGGGGTGGTTGATCGACAGGATCGCGCCCGCTGCGGCGACGTCGCGAGTCAAAGCGGCGATGTCGGGAACGGCGGCGCCGACGCGGAAATCGACGAAGCGGCGCTCGCCAAAGATGTTGGCGTGGCCGCCGAAGGTGGTGATCTCGGTCCCGGGGATCAGCAATGTCCGGTCGAAATAGGGCTGGAGTTCGCGCAGCCCGCCGAAATGCGCCGTCGTGTTGTGATCGGTGACCGCGGCGAAATCGAGCCCGGCCTTGGCCGCGGCCTCGACGGTGCGGAACAGCGGGCAGGGGACACGCTTGCCGCTCTGGCTGGAGCAGCTGCCGTCGCTGTTGGCGTCGTGCATGTGAAAGTCGCCGCGATACCAGCCGGACGCGGGATTGAGCGGCGCGTCGGCGATCCGCTCGCTCGCATGGGTGCCGCCGGCACGGTCGAAATCCACCGTCACGCGATAAGCGGCGCGGCTGTTTGCGCGCGCATTGGGGACGCCGAGCATCAGCTGCCAGCGGCCCGCGGGCAGCGCGCCGGTGAGGTAGCCGGGCGTGGCGTCGCTGGGGGCGAGGGTGAAGCGGTCGCGCGTGCCGCCGCTCCAGCCGCGGAAGCGCTCCGGGTCCCACACGCCCATGTCGACGACGGTCTTGTTGGCTTTGTCGTAGGTCAGAGTGACGGTGATCCGTTCGACGCCCGCGGGGACATCGAACGGAACCGGCTTGTAGTGCTGATGGTCGGCACCGGTGATCTCGCCGGTGAAGACCGCGTCCTGCGCCGCCGCCGCGCCGGGAACGAGAAGGGCGAGCAGCGCAGGCGCGAGGAAGCGCATCAGAACTTGAAGTCCACCGCGAAGCGGACATTGCGGCCCACGATCGGACGGCCGATGAACAGCAGGTCGTTGGCCTGGCCGCTGGTCAGTTCGCCCGCGCGCGGATTGCCCTCGGTCAGGCCGATCGTGTTGGTGAGGTTGTCGCCATAGGCCCAGAGGCTGATCTGGTCGGTCACACCCAGACGGACGCTGGCGTTGATCACGGTGTAAGCGGGCAGCTGCGAGGTGTTGGCCGCATCGGCATAGCGCTTGGTATAATGCTCGACGTCCACCTGTGCGCGGAAGCGATTGTCGAACAGCGTGACCGCCGGAGTGGCACGCAGTGCGAGGCGGGGAACGCGGAGGAGCTGGTTGCCGCTATAATCGCGCGGGATCAGCGTGGTGCCCGACAGCTCGTTATATTTCAGGTTGCGGAAGGTGGGGTTCTGCCAGGTTCCGTTGAGCGTGAAATCGAACCAGGCGACCGGGCGCAGCGTGCCCTCGAACTCGACGCCGTAGGCGCGGGTATCGGTGTACACGGTCTGCTGAGTGTAGCCGTTGGTCGCCGGATTGAACTGGGTGTTGCCGATCGAATAAGAGTCGAAGTCGGTCAGGAACGCAGTGGCGTAGAGGCTGACCAGAGGCGAAGCGTATTTGAGCCCCGCTTCCCACATCTTTATCCCCTGGGTCACCGGCTGCGCGGTGGCGTTGGTGATGAAGCTGCCGACGCTCGGCAGGCGGAAGGCCGAGGTGTAGCGTGCGAACAGCCCGGCGCCGCGGGTGAACTGCCAATTGGCGCCGAGCGTCCAGCCCACCCGGTCGAAGTCGCGATTATAAGGCGTGAACACGCCGTTGCCGGTGAGCACCGTGTTATCGGCGAGCGTGGTCGGATCGCCGAGGTTGACGGTGCGGTTGCCTTCCTGCGCGCCGCGCGTGCTCACCTTCTCCCAGCGCACGCCGCCGTCGATGCGCAGCGCCGGCGTGAGCTGCCATTCGTCCGAAGCGTAGAGTGCGATCGTGTTCGACGAGCCATAGCCGTTGGCGAATTCGGAGCCGTAGCGCGCGACGCCCTTGTCGGTGAGCGCGCCGACGATCTGGCCCGCGGCGTTGAGCGCGACCAGATCGAGCAGGCGTGAATTGCCCGACACGTCCTGGAGCGTCGAGGCGGAATAGCGCGTGAAGGTCTCCTTGATGTAGGCGTAATAGGCGCCGATCGCGAAATCGTGCGTGGTGCCGCCCATCGCGAAGCTGCGGGCGAGGCGCAGATCGTCGAGCAATTCGCTTTCCTCGACCGTCACCGGGCGCGCGGCGTTGATGAACACGTCGCCATTGCCGTTCTGGCCGGTCACGTCGAAGGGCGTGCCGCCATCCACATAGCGCAGCTGGATGCTGGTCGCGCCCGGATAGGCGGCGAGCACCTGGCTGCGATAGGTGTCGAGGAGCGCCGTCGCGGTGCTCACCGACGCTGGATAGACGCCGTTGCGCACCGTGCGCGAATCCCGGTAGCGCAGATTGTTCGAGATCTTCCAGCCATCGCCGAACTCCCAGTCGCTCAGCCAGCTGAGCTGATCGAGCCGGATGCTGGTGCCGTCGGATTCGCGGAAATCGACCGGGCCGGTGGCGCTCTTGAGCGTCATCCGCTCTACCGCGCGGCTCGCAGTGGTGCCGTAATGCGGATCGAAGCCGGGCAGGCCGACGATGTCGCCCTTGCTGTCCTTGGTCAGCGGGATGCCGGTGTAGAAGATCGCGTGGTCGTCGAGATGCTTGTAGCTGAAGGTGGTGCTGCCGTTGCCGAAATCGCCATGCAGGTCCGCGCGGATCTGGCCGCCCTTGTTGCCGGTGAAGCCTGGATCGCGCACGCCCTGCTCGTTGCGGTAGAAGCCGCCGACGCTCAGGCCCCAGCCGCCGCCGATCGGCGCACCGACCCAGCCATCGAAACGGTAGAGCTCGGCGGTCGGGCCATAGAGGACGCGTGCGACGCCCGAGATCGAATCGCCGGGCTTGCGGGTGATGAAGTTGACCACGCCGCCGGGAGCGTTGGGATAGAAGATCGACGAGGGGCCGCCGCGGACGACTTCGACGCGCTCGATCGATTCATCCATACGGAACGCTTGGTCGGCGTTGAGATAGCCGAGCGAGGGGTCATGCTGCACCGGCAGCCCGTCCTCGAGCAGGTTGATCGAGCCGAAACCGTCGACCGGGATGCCGCGCGCGCGAACATTGCCGCTGCCTTCGCCGCCCGAAGCCTCGACCCAGAAACCGGGGACCGACTTGAGCGTCTCGGTCACGCTCGATGCGGCGCGCGAGCGCAGCGCGTCATTGTCGATCGACGTGAGCGCGTAGCTGGTCTCGACCCGCGTCCGCTCGCCCGCGCCGGCGCGGCCGGTGACGACGATTTCGCCGTCCTGCGCCTCGGCTTCGGGCGCGGCGCTTTCGGTGCTGGTTTGCGCGAGCGCGGCGGTGCTACAGCTGACGAGCAGCGCGAACAGCCCGGCACGAACAGGATATGCGACCTTCATTTTGATTGTTCCCCGACAGGACCGCTGAGTGCGGCGAGCGGGGCTTAGGGGTGGGTGATGACCGGTCGGTGGCGGCGTTGCTGCAGTGCGATGACAGTCCCGTGTCGGCTTGTGTCACGATGCCGGGGGGCGCGGGGGCGGACCTCAGTTCGCCTCCGTGAGCCATGCCGACAGTGCATGCCATGCCGGCAACTTTGCATCGACTCCGACGGTGTGGAGCGGGCTGCTCGAAGGGAGCGCGACGATCTCGTAGCGCGCCGCCGCGGCACCGAGCTGCTTCAGGCCGTGGCGCAGGGCGGTGCCGCCGTTGAACGCGATGGCGCGCAGATCGGGCAAGGTTGCTGTGAGCCCGGCGACATCGTGTCCTTCGATGTCGCGCATCGCCGCGTCGGTGCTGCCGGGGCGGGTGGCGCTGGCGACGACGTCCCACAGGCCGATATGCGCGGCGAGCAGGGCTTCGAGGCGCGCTTCGTAGGGAAGGGGAGGCAGATCGATTCCGGCAGCAGGCGAGATCAGCCGCCAGAACTGGTTCTGCGGGTGCGCATAATAACGCCGCTCGGCCAGCGAGCGCTCGCCGGGAAGCGAGCCGAGGACGAGCAGGCGGACATGGGCGTCCACGACAGGCGGGAAGCTGTGCTTGCGTTCGCTCACAGCGCGGGAGTGACGTCCGTGTGCACGAAATCGTTCCCCTTGAAGAGCAACGGCTCGTCCGTCGCTTTGGCAAGGGCGTAGGCGAAGCAATCGCCGAAGTTGAGATAAGCGAGGTGGCCTGTCCCGCGACCATAAATTCGATAGCCATCCCGCCCGAGCCGGGCTTGCTCGGGCGTGACATCCGCGATCGTGAGCCTGATGCTTCGGAGGAGAGCCTCTATCAGATGCGCCTTTTCAGGATGTCGTCGGGCGACGACAGTCGCCAATTCCATCCAGGTGCCCGCGGAGATGCGGCGCTCGCGCGCTTCGAATATCCTGCGTAGCATCGCATCCCGTTCGGGCTCTTCGAGTGCGATCGCCAGGATTGCCGACGTATCGACGATCACTTGGGCAAGCCATCCTCGTCATACATGTCGTCCATCCATTCCTTCGAGGATTTGCCGCGCATCTCGGGCGGTATGGACGCGACGAACTCGCGACTGATTTCCTTCACTTTCCCCAGGAACTCGGCGAACTCTTCCTCGCGCCGCTGCAATTCGCGCTCGAGCGCCAGGCGGATCACTTGCGTGACGGGCTGACCTGTAGCGTCGGCCAGCTGCCGCGCGAGGCGAACGGTTTCGGCGTCCTTGATGTTCAACTGCACGCCCATCGTTCTACCTCCGTCACCGTCCTTTCTACCACGGCTTGCAGGACCGACAAAGTAGGGTAATCTCCCCCCATGGCGCGCACGATCACCCGTTATGGCGATTTCTGGCCTTATTATCTGCGCGAGCATGCGAAGCCGGAGACGCGGCGGCTGCATTATATCGGGACCGCGCTGACCTTCGTGTTTCTCGCGGTTGCGCTGGCATATGGCGGCTGGTGGTGGGCGCTGGTGCCGCTGGCAGGCTATGGCTTCGCCTGGGGCGCGCATTTCGGCGTCGAGAAGAACCGGCCGGCGACGTTCACCTATCCGCTCTGGTCGCTCTTCTCGGACTATCGCATGTTCTTCCTGTGGTTGAGCGGGCGGCTGGAGCCGCACCTCAAGCAGGCCGGCGTATCCGCATAGTTTCACTTGCTTGCGGTACGGGCCTCGACGCCCCTATCTAGCTTCATGCATGTGACATCCGATACGCTGGGCCTGATCGGCAATACTCCGCTGGTGCGGCTGAAGGGGCCGAGCGAGGCGACCGGCTGCGACATCTTCGGCAAATGCGAATTCGCCAATCCGGGCGCGTCGGTGAAGGACCGGGCGGCCCTGTTCATCGTCCAGGACGCCGAGGAGCGCGAAGCGATCGCGCCGGGCGGGACGATCGTCGAGGGGACGGCGGGCAATACCGGGATCGGTCTCGCGCTGGTGGCCAATGCCAAGGGCTACAAGACGATCATCGTCATGCCCGAGACGCAGAGCCGCGAGAAGATGGACACGCTGCGCGCGCTGGGCGCCGAATTGGTGCTGGTGCCGGCGGCGCCTTATTCGAACCCCGGCCATTTCGTGCACACTTCGCGTCGGATCGCCGAAGAGACGCCCAACGCGATCTGGGCCAACCAGTTCGACAATATCGCCAATCGCCGCGCCCACATCGTCGGCACCGCCGAGGAGATCTGGCGCCAGATGGAAGGCCGGATCCACGGCTTCACCTGCTCGGTCGGCACCGGTGGGACGCTCGCCGGCGTCGGGCTGGGGCTCAAGGCCAAGGACGAGGCGGTCTGCATCGCGCTCAGCGACCCCTATGGCGCGGCGCTCTATGACTATTATGCCTGTGGGGAGCTCAAGTCCGAAGGCTCCTCGGTCGCCGAGGGGATCGGGCAGGGGCGGATCACCGGCAATCTGGAGGGCGCGCCTGTCGACGCCCAATTCCGCATCTCCGACGAGGAGGGGCTTGAATGGGTCGAGCGGCTACTCAAGGAAGAGGGGCTGTGTCTCGGGCTCTCCTCGGGGATCAACGTCGCCGGTGCGGTGCGGCTGGCGAAGCAGTTGGGCCCGGGCAAGCGCATCGCGACGATTCTCTGCGACACCGGCTTTCGTTACCTCTCGACGCTGTACAATGGCGAATGGCTGCGGTCGAAGGGATTGCCCGTGCCGGAGTGGCTCGGCGCCGCCTGACCGTCCGCCTCGACACGGGCGTGACGATGCGTTACATTTATGCCACAGCTTATGAAGTCGGGATCGCGAGACTCAGAGCAGGCGATGCAACGTGTCCGGGTCGGTATGACCGGGCTGGCGATGGTGCTGGTTCTCATCGGACTGGCGAGTGCGATCTTTTCCTCCGCCAATCGTGACGATCCGGTATCGGCCGTCGGAGCCCCCAACTCGGCAGTGGTCGCCAACATGATCGTCGAACCCGTCAACCTCGAGGGTGAGAAGGAAAAGGACGAGCCGCTCGCCGAGCTGGGCGTCGCGCCGAGCGCATCCTCCACCGATCAACCGGCCGAAGCCGAGGGCGGAACCCCCCAGCACTGATCCCCTCCATGGTGTTCCTGCGAACGCTGGAACCCGAGTTACCTGATGCATGGCTTGCCGCCCTGAGCTTCCGCTTTCGCAGGAGCACGGTTGATGGCGCGGCGGGTGGGGAAACGCATTTTCGGGTCTTCACGAGTCGCCGGTTTTTGAGGCGCGTGGCGCCTGATTAGGGCGGGTTTTCGCTCAAGCTTCGGAAATTTCACCACAAATCCAAGAAATTGGTCGGTGCGGCCGGCATGTCGCTCGCTTCAGCGTGCTTGCGAAACAAGGATAGAACATATCAAGTTCATATATGGAATATTGCATTTTCTGGGGACAAAGTGGGGCTAATTCCCGCTAAATCCCCACTTTACCCGTTGTGTCCCGGCGCCATTTGTGATCAAACAGGACGGCTAAGGGGGCACGTCCCTTTTCACCGTGAGATGATGCGCCGGAGGACCAGCCGGGAAACCGCGATTCCGGAGACGGGGAAGGCGTGCCCAAAAGGGGTTTGGGCGTGGCGGACAGGGAGCTCTTCGAAGGATTTGCGCTCCAGGCGGTGGACCTGAAAGGTCGCGTCGCCATTCCCGCAGACCTGCGCGCCGCCGCCGAGCGCAATTCCGACATCCGCCAGATCGTCGTGGGCCTCCATCCGGAGGACCCGTGCCTCTCCGCGCATGATCTGAGCTGGTCGAAGGAGAAATACGACCGGCTCGATCGCAAGGAGGCGCTTGCCGAGGAGCGTGGTTCCGAAGTCGACACGCGCGCAAAACGCCGTGCCTTCGGTCAGGTCGAGAAGGCACCCTTCGATGACTCGGGCCGCTTCGTGATCCCGCCTTTCTTCCGGATGAAGGCGAAGATCGGCAAATGGGCGTTCTTCAACGGCAGCGGCGAGACGTTCGACGTCTGGGCGCCCGAAGTGCTGCTCGCCGACGAGAATGCCGATCCCGGCCTGCGCGAGATCTGCGAGTATCTCTGCCAATCCAAGGGCGTGAAGCTGTGAGCGCGCCCCACATCCCCGTGCTGCTAGACGAAGTGGTCGACGGACTCGCCATCGTGCCCGGCGAACGCCATGTCGACGCGACGTTCGGCGCGGGCGGCTACACCAACGCCATCCTCGAGCGGGGTGCCGAGGTGGCCGCCTTCGATCGCGACCCCCAGGCGATCGAGGGCGGCCAAACCCTTGTCACGAAGGCCGGCGGGCGGCTGATCCTGATCGAGGCGCCGTTCAGCCAGATGGAAGGCGAGTTGACGCGCCGGGGGCTCGTGCCGGTCGACGGCGTGACGATGGATATCGGCGTCTCGTCGATGCAGCTCGACCAGGCCGATCGCGGCTTCAGCTTCCAGAGCGACGGCCCGCTCGACATGCGGATGAGCCAGTCGGGGACGACTGCCGAGGAATGGCTCAACAATGCCGATGAAGAAGAAATCGCTAACGTTTTATTTACCTTCGGCGAGGAGCCAAGATCTCGCCGAGTCGCCCGCGCGATAGTCTCCGCACGACCCCTTAAGCGGACTTCCGAACTGGCGAACGTGGTAAGAAAATCGTTAAACCATAAAGACTACGACAAGAAGGACCCGGCCACCCGGACCTTTCAGGCGATCCGCATCCACTTGAACCGCGAGCTCGACGAGCTCGCGGAAGGGCTTGCTGCGGCCGAGCGCGTGCTCAAGCCCGGAGGCAGGCTGGCGGTGGTCACCTTCCACTCGCTCGAGGACCGCATGGTGAAGCGGTTCCTGCGCGAGCGTAGCGGCAGCGAGCCCGCCGGTTCGCGGCATCGTCCGATGGCAGGCCCCAAGGCCGCGCCGAGTTTCGAAATGCCCGCCAAGGCCATTCGGGCCGGCGAGGCGGAAGTGGCGCGTAACCCGCGCGCCCGGTCCGCGACGCTCCGAGTAGCGCGTCGCACGGCCGCGGCGCCCTGGGGCAGTGAGGGAGTGAACTGATGGCAGTGCAGGGCTTCAAGGGGCTGGGATGGTTCCTGTGCGGCGTTGTCGTGGCGCCGGCATGCTACCTCGTCAATTCGCATGGCGCCGCCGAGCAGGCGAAGCTCAACGCGACCAGGCTGGCGATCGTCCAGGCGCAGCGCGACATCCGCGGGCTCGAGACCGAGTTCAATACGCGCGCCAACCTGGCCCAGCTCGAGCGCTGGAACGGCGAAGTACTGGCGCTGGCCGCGCCGGTTGCCCAGCAATATCTGGCGAGCGAGAGCGCGTTGGCGAGCCTCGACCAGCAGCCGGCCGATGTTCAGGTCGCCGCATTGGTAGTGCCGGCTGGCGCACCCGCCGTGCAGGCGGCGGCGGTGGCAGTGGCGCAGGTGACCAATCCGGTGCAGGAGGCTCCGCAGGATGCCGTGGCCGCGAAGAGCGTGGCCCAGCAGGACGGGGAGCTTCGCAAGCTGATGAAGAAGGCAGACCGCCGGGCGATCGCCTCGGTGGATCGTGGCGTATTGAGCGCATCGACGATCGACGACCTGCAGAAGCTGGCGAAGCGCGAGAAATTGGCGCTCCGTTGATCGTCGTCGTCGCCCCGCCGGCCCGGCAGGGCCGTACGGGCGGTGCCCGTCAGGCGCTCGTCGCCGTCGCCCAGTTGCGGCTGATGGTGCTTTCGCTGCTGTTCAGCTTCGGCATGCTGGTCGTCATCGGCAAGCTGGCGCTGCTCGCGCTCTGGGCCGAACCGGCGACTGCGCGCGACATCGCCGCCTCCCTGATCCCGCCGCGCGGCGACATCGTCGATCGCAACGGCGCGCCGCTTGCGCGCAGCATCGACGCCTGGTCGATCGCAGTGCATCCCGATCAGGTGATCGGCGACAAGGCGGCGCTGGCGCAGAAGCTCGCCGAATTGATCCCCGAGCAGAGCGCCGGCCATTATTATGCGATGCTCAATTCGGGCGGCAGCTTCGCCTATCTGAAGCGCCGGGCGATGCCCGAGCTGGTGACCGCCGTGAATGCGCTCGGCGAGCCGGGCATGGAATTCCAGCGCGAGCCCGACCGGCTCTATCCGCAATCGACCATGGCCGCGCACATCCTCGGCTTCCTCGACGCCAAGGGCGCTGGCGTATCGGGAATGGAGAAAGTGCTCGACCGCCAGCTGACCGATCCGGCGAAGCGCGGCGCACCGGTGGCGCTGTCGATCGACACGCGCGTGCAGGCGGCGCTCGAGAACGAACTCGGCCGGGCGATGACCGACTTGCAGGCGCGCGGCGCGGCAGGCGTGATCCTCGACGTGCATACCGGCGAAGTGCTCGCGATGACGTCGCTGCCGAGCTTCAACCCCAATGCGCTCGGAGGCGCGGCGCCGCCGAACAACGTCACCCAGAGCGTCTACGAGCTCGGCTCGACCTTCAAGCCGCTCGCCGTGGCGGCGGCGATCGATTCGGGCACGATCACCAACATGGCGCGGCGCTTCGATGCCACGCGGCCGCTGCAGGTCGGCCGGTTCATGATCCACGACGATCCGGGCGACGAACAGTTTCGCTGGCTGAACATCCCCGAGACACTGGTCTATTCGTCGAACATCGCCACTGCGCGGATCGCCGACGAACTTGGCCCGGAGAAGCTGCAGAACATGTTCCGCCGGCTGGGCTTCGATCGCCGCCCCGGCATCGAAGTGGGGGGCGCGAAGCCGCTCTGGCCGAATTACTGGGGCCGGATCACCGTGATGACCACGGCCTATGGCCACGGCATCGCAGTGACGCCGCTCCACCTCGCCAATGCCTATGCGACTCTTGTCAACGGCGGCATCCTGCGCCCGACGACGTTGCTCAAGGTCGATCCGAACAAGGTTCCCGCCGGGGAACGCGCGCTGCAGGAATCGACCAGCGCGCGGATGCGCCAGCTGCTGCGGCTGATCGTGCTCAAGGGCACCGGCCGCAAGGGCGAGGCGCCGGGCTTCCGGATCGCGGGCAAGACCGGCACCGCCGAGGCCGCTTCGGGAGGCGGTTACGACAAGCATCGCAACGTCTCGACCTTCGCGGCGGCTTTCCCGATCGACGCGCCGCGCTATGTGATGGTCGCCATGCTCGATTCGCCCAAGGCAAACCCCGCTATCGGGGTGTACCGCACCACCGCCGCCTGGACGGCCGCTCCGGTCGTGTCCCGCGTCGTCAGCCGTACCGGCACGTTGCTCGGCGTCAAACCCGATGCCGGGCGTGACATCGACGAGCGCGAATTGCTCCCGCTGATCTGGACGGGACCCGATCCCAAGCTGGGCGCCGAATGAGACTCGGCGCGCTGACCGGCGGAGAGGAAAGCGCCGTCGTCACCGGGTTCGCGATCGATCACCGCAAGGTCGCTCCGGGAACCGTGTTCGGTGCGTTCGAGGGCGCGCGGGTCAATGGCGAGGATTTCATTCCCGCCGCCGTGAAGGCCGGCGCGATTGCGGTCGTGGCACGGCCCGAGGCACGGGTCGAAGGCGCGCTGCACATCGCCGACATCAATCCGCGCGAGCGCTTCGCCCGGCTGGCGGCGAGGTTCTTCGCGCCGTTCCCCGAAACCGCGGTGGCGGTGACGGGGACCAACGGCAAGACCTCCACCGTCGAGATGACACGCCAATTGTGGCGGATGTCGGGGCATCACGCGGCGTCGATCGGCACGCTGGGGGTGACCACTTCCGACGATACCGTATCGACCGGCCTGACCACGCCCGATGTCGTCACCTTCCTCGCCAATGTCGCCGGGCTCGCGCGCGAGGGCGTGACGCATGTCGCGTTCGAGGCGTCGTCGCACGGGCTCTCGCAATATCGCACCGAGGGGCTGCCGGTGCACGCGGCGGCGTTTACCAATCTCAGCCGCGATCATCTCGATTATCATGGCGACATGGCGGCCTATTTCCACGCCAAGCTTCGGCTGTTCGCCGACGTGCTCGACATGGACGGCGCCGCGGTGGTCTGGGCCGATGATCCGCATGCGATGCGCGTGGAAGAGCTTGCCCGGATGCGCGGCAACAAGCTGATTACGGTGGGTGAGCATGGCGAGACGCTCAAGCTCGTCGAGCGCGATCCGACCTTGCTGGGGCAGGGGCTGATGATCGAGGCGGGCGGCACCACGCACAAGGTGATGCTGCCGCTGATCGGCGCCTATCAGGCCGCGAACGCGCTGACCGCGGCGGGGCTGGTGATCGCGACGGGCGGCGACGTTGCCGCGACGATCGCCAATCTGGCGCGGCTGCAGCCGGTGCGCGGACGGCTCGAGCGCGCAGTGATCACGCGCAGCGGCGCGCCGGTCTATGTCGATTATGCGCATACGCCGGATGCGCTGGAAGCGGCGATCGCTGCCTTGAAGCCGCACACCAGCGGCCGGCTGATCCTCGTCTTCGGCGCGGGCGGCGATCGCGACACGGGCAAGCGCGAGCCGATGGGGCAGGCGGCTGCGGCGGGCGCGGATGTGGTGATCGTCACCGACGACAATCCGCGCGGCGAGGATCCCGCGGCGATCCGCGCCGAGGTGCTGAAGGGCGCTCCGGATGCGACCGAGATCGGCGGGCGGCGCGAGGCGATTGCCGCGGCGGTGGCGATGGCCGAAGCCGCGGACATCGTGCTGATCGCGGGCAAGGGCCACGAACAGGGCCAGATCGTCGGCGATCGCGTGCTTCCTTTCGACGATGTGAGCGTTGCCCGGGAATGCGCAGCGTGACCGGGACCCCGTTCGCTTCGAGCGAAGTCGAGAAGCCTTTCCTCTCGGCCTCGTTTCTCGACTGCGCTCGAAACGAACGGAGGGGCTCATGACGTCTCTCTGGACCTCGGCCGAGATCACCGCCGCTACGGACGGGACGGCCTCGTCAGCCTTCGACGCCAACGGCGTGACCTTCGACTCCCGCGAAGTCGGCCGCGGCGACTTGTTCCTCGCCTTGAAGGGCGAGACGACCGACGGGCATCGCTTCCTCGACCAGGCATTCGCGCAGGGCGCGGCCGGTGCGGTGGTCTCCGAGCCGACGCCGCACCCGCATGTACTGGTCGCCGACACCACCGCGGCGCTCGATGCGCTGGGCGTGGCGTCACGCGCGCGCATGCAGGGCAAGGTGATCGGCGTCACCGGATCGGTGGGGAAGACCGGCACCAAGGAAGCTCTGTTCGCGGCGCTCGATCGGGTCGACCCGGGTTGTGCGCACCGTTCGGTCAAGAGCTACAACAACCATACCGGTGTGCCGTTGAGCCTTGCCCGGATGCCGCGCGACGCGCGTTTCGGCGTGTTCGAAATGGGAATGAACCATGCCGGCGAGCTCGCCCGGCTCACCCGGCTGGTGCGCCCGCATGTCGCCTTGGTCACCACGATCGCGCCGGCGCATATGGGCTTCTTCGCGAGCGAAGCGGCGATCGCCGACGCCAAAGGCGAGATTTTCGAGGGGCTGGAGCCCGGCGGGACCGCGATCGTTCCGTACGACAGCCCGCATCGCGACCGCCTCATCGCCGCTGCGAAGCCGCACGCCGGCCGGATCGTCACCTTCGGGCTGAACGACGGCGCCGATTTCCGCGCAGTCGAGCGGATGCGGACGCGCACCGGCGGGACCTTCGTCACCGCGCGGTTCGATGCGCGTGAGCTGAGCTTCACCATCTCGCAGCCGGGCGAACATTGGGTCTCGAACGCAATGGCGATCCTCGCCGCGGTCGACGCCGCCGGCGGCGATCTCGAAATGGCGGGCCTCGCGCTCGCCGAGATGGGCGGTCTGGCGGGACGCGGCGCGCGGTTCATGGCCGAATTGCCTGGCGGCGAGGCCCTGGTGATCGACGAGAGCTACAACGCCAATCCCGCCTCGATGCGCGCGACATTGGCCGTCCTCGCCAACGAGCCAGGCCGGAAAATCGCAGTGCTGGGCGAGATGCGTGAGCTGGGCGAGCATTCGGACGCGTTCCATGCAGCGCTGGCCGAGCCGATCGCGGCCGCGGGCGTCGGCTACGCCATCCTCGTCGGCGAGGCGATGGGCGCGCTCGCGAATGCGCTTGAGAGCAAAGTGGAATTCGTCCATGTGCCCGACGCCGCAACCGCGCGCGACCGGCTGAATGCCGTGCTGGCGCCGGGCGATGCGGTCCTCGTAAAAGGCTCTAACGGCGTGCGTCTCTCGACGGTCGTGGCGGCATTGGCGGAAGGGGCGATGGCCTGATGCTCTACTGGATCGCGGAACAGCTGGGCTTCCCCGGTATCCTCAATCTCATCCGCTATCTCTCGTTCCGCACCGGTGCCGCGGTCGCCACCGCTTTGCTGCTCGGGCTGATCATCGGGCCGAAGTTCATCGGCTGGCTGCGCGTCCGCCAGGGCAAGGGGCAGCCGATCCGCAGTGACGGGCCGCAGAGCCACCTCGCCAAGCGCGGTACGCCCACGATGGGTGGGCTGATGATCCTGACCAGCCTGATGATTTCGCTGTTTCTGTGGATGAACCTCTCAAACCCCCTGGTCTGGGCGTGCATGTTCGTGACCTTCGGGTTCGGCGCGATCGGATTCCTCGACGATTACGACAAGGTTCGAAAGGCGAGCACAGCGGGCGTATCGGGCAGGGTGCGGTTGCTCGGCGAGTTCGTGATCGCGGGCATCGCCAGCTGGGTGATCATCTCGCAGACGGGGACGGAGCTCTATGTGCCCTTCTTCAGCTGGATCCACCCCGATCTCGGCTGGTTCTACATCCCCTTCGCCGCCTTCACGATCGTCGCATTCGGCAATGCCGTGAACCTCACCGACGGCCTCGACGGGCTCGCGACGATGCCGGTGGTGATCGCCAGCATGGCGTTCATGCTGATCGCCTATGTTGCGGGAAACAAGGTGTTCGCGACCTATCTGGGCATCCCGCACGTGCCGGGCGCGGGCGACCTCGCGATCTTCTGCGGCGCGATCGTCGGCGCGGGGCTGGCCTTCCTGTGGTTCAACGCGCCCCCGGCGGCGGTGTTCATGGGCGATACCGGCAGCCTCGCGCTGGGCGGCGCGCTCGGCGCGATCGCGGTTTCGGCGCAGCACGAGCTGGTGCTGGGCATCATCGGCGGGCTGTTCGTCGTGGAGGCGCTTTCGGTCATCATCCAGGTGTTCTTCTTCAAGCGCACCGGCAAGCGCGTCTTCAAGATGGCGCCGATCCACCATCATTTCGAACAGCTCGGCTGGTCGGAGCCGACGGTGGTGATCCGCTTCTGGATCATCGCGTTCGTGCTGGCGCTGGCGGGGCTCTCGACGCTGAAGCTGCGGTGATCACGAGCACGGCCTGGCGCGGCGAACGCTATGCGGTGCTCGGGCTTGCGCGGTCGGGGCTGGCGACGGTCGACGCGCTGCTGGCGTCAGGTGCGCGGGTCGTTGCGTGGGATTCGAAGGAAGAGGCGCGCAACGCTCTTTCTCCCTCTCTCCGCTTGCGGGGAGAGGGTCGGGGAGAGGGGCCTATCGATAACGCACCCCACTTGCCCCTCTCCCCGGCCCTCTCCCCTGAAGGGGAGAGGGAGTTGGTGCTCGCCGATCCGCTCGATCTCGATCTCACCGGTTTCGCCGGTGTCGTCGTCTCGCCGGGCGTGCCGCTCAACAAGCATCCGATCGCGGCGCACGCGGCGAAGTTCGGGGTGCCCGTCATCGGCGATATCGAGCTGTTTGCGCAGGCGCGTGCCGAGCTGCCATCGCACAAGGTGGTCGGCGTCACCGGCACCAACGGCAAGTCGACCACTACTGCGCTGATCGACCATATCGCCCGCACCGCGGGACTGCCGAGCCTCGCCGGTGGCAATATCGGCTTGCCGATCCTTGGTCGCGATCCGCTGCCCGAAGGCGGAGTCTATGTGCTCGAACTGTCGAGCTACCAGATCGACCTGACCTTCAGTCTCGACTGCGACGTCGCGGTGTTGCTCAACCTCACGCCCGATCATCTCGATCGCTATGACGGGTTCGAGGGTTATGTTGCTTCGAAAGAGCGACTGTTTACGATGCAGTCTTGGGAGCACACCGGCATCTTCGGCGTGGACGATCCAGTGGCGGCAATGCTGGGCGGGGCGGCGAAAGGCGAGTTCGAGTACCGCAACGCCATAAGCTATACCGAATACGCTCGACGGGCGGACGCCAAGGGCCAGGAGAACTGGCCCGCGCTGCAGGGCCCGCATAATGCACAGAACGCGGCGGCTGCGATCCTGGCCTGCCAAACTTTGGGTATCGCTAAGGATCTGATCGAGCAGGGACTACGCAGCTTCCCCGGCCTGCCGCACCGCATGGAGCGCGTCGCGACGAAGCACGGCGTGCTGTTCGTCAACGACAGCAAGGCGACCAACGCCGATTCCACCACCCCGGCGCTCTCGGCCTATCCGTGCGTCCACTGGATCCTCGGCGGGCGCGCCAAGACCGACAGCCTCGAGGCGTGCCGCCCCGGCTTCGGCCATGTCGTCAAGGCGTACACGATCGGCGAGGCGGGCGAATTGTTCGCCAGCCTCCTCGAAGGCGAGATGCCGGTCGAACGCTCGGGCACGCTCGAAGCCGCAGTGAAGAGCGCCGCCGGGCAGGCGAAGCCGGGCGAAACCGTGCTGCTTTCCCCCGCCTGCGCCTCGTTCGACCAGTTCAAGGATTACGAGGCGCGCGGGCAGGCCTTCCGCGACGCAGTGGAGGCGCTCGGGTGAGCGACACCGCCGATACCGAAAGGCCCAATGGCGACGTCCGGCGTCGGGTGAGCAAGCAGCTCGGCCGTGCCAACACTTCGCGTGCGGGCATGTGGTTCTGGGAAGTCGATCGCGTATTGCTGCTGCTCGCGATGCTGCTGATCGCCATCGGGCTGGTCGCCGTCGCCGCGGCTTCGCCCGCAACGGCGCGCCGCTATTCGGACGCGACGCACATCATGCCGGCGATGCATTATTTCTGGCGCCAGCTGATGTGGGTTTGCCTGTCGGTGCCGGTGCTGATCGGCGTATCGATGCTGCCGATCACGATCGCGCGCCGCTTCGCGCTGATCGGCGCGGCATTCTTCCTGCTGCTGCTCGCGCTCGTGCCGATTATCGGCTCCGAGGCCAATGGCGCGCGGCGCTGGCTCGATCTCGGCGTCTCCGACCTTCAGCCTTCGGAGTTCCTCAAGCCGTTCTTCATCGTCGCCACTGCGTGGATGCTCTCGTTTCGCGCCAAGGATCCCGAACTGCCCGTCCTCTTCATCACCGGCGGACTGACCGCGGTGATCGCAGTGCTGCTGATGCTCCAGCCCGATTTCGGCCAGACGATCATATTCGGGACGGTGTGGCTGATCCTGCTGACGATCTCGGGCATCTCGGCTTTGGCGATCGGCGGGCTGATCGGCACCGCGCTAGCGGGGGTGGTCGCGGCCTATCTGTTCTACAGCACCGCCCGTACCCGTATCGACAATTTCCTGTTCCCCACCAAGGAAGCGGCGCTCGCCGACCGCTATCAGGTCGAGATGGCGCACCAGACGCTGAGCGCGGGCGGGCTCACCGGCGCCGGCCCCGGCAGCGGGCAGGTCAAGTTCAAGCTGCCCGAGGCGCATACCGATTACATCTTCTCGGTGATCGGTGAGGAATTCGGGCTGATCTCCTGCGCAGTGATCGCGTTGCTCTATGCTGCGATCGTGATCCGCGTGTTCATGAAGATGCTCGACGAGGAAGACGCGTTCCGCCTGCTCGCGGCTTCCGGCCTCGCCGCGCAGTTCGGCGTGCAGGCGATGATCAACATGGCGGTCAACACCGGCATCGCGCCTTCGAAGGGCATGACCTTGCCGTTCATCAGCTATGGCGGATCGTCGATGATCGCGCTGTCGATCGGATACGGGTTGCTGCTCGCCTTCACGCGTCGAAACCCGTATCTGAAGCGCTCGCCATATACGGGTCGGTGGAGCAAGGGATGACGAATTCGCGCAGCTATGTTCTGGCAGCAGGCGGGACAGGTGGACACATGGTGCCCGCCGCCGCGCTCGCGGCCGAGCTCGCGAGCCGGGGGCACAAGGTTTCGCTGGTCAGCGACGATCGCGGTGTGCGCTTTCCGGGATTGTTCGACGGAATCGACACGCACGTGCTGCCCGCTGGGCGGCTGGGCGGTGGCCCGCTCGGCTATATCCGCGCGGCGGGGCGTATCATGGCGGGACGGTCGATGGCGCTGCGGCTGTTCAAGGAGCTGCGCCCTTCGGCAGTGATCGGCTTTGGCGGCTATCCCGCTTTGCCGACCTTGCTCGCCGCTTTCCGTGCGGGCGTGCCCACGGTGATCCACGAGCAGAACGCGGTGCTGGGGCGAGTCAATCGTTTCGTCGCGGGCCGGGTGAGCGCAATTGCGACATCCTATGATGAAGTCGAACGGATGAAGCCGCGTTGGGCACCCAAGACGCATTTGATCGGCAACCCCGTGCGGGAAGCAGTGCTGGCGCTCCGCGACCGGCCTTACCCGATCCTCGACGAGGAAGGCATCTTCCGCGTGCTCGTCACCGGCGGCAGCCAGGGCGCGACGGTGCTGAGCCAGGTCGTGCCCGACGGACTGGCGCTGCTTCCCGTCCATTTCCGCCGCCGGCTCCAAGTGACGCACCAGGCCCGGATCGAGGATATCGATGCGGTACGCGCCAAATATCAGGCGCACGGCATTCCCGCCGACGTCTCGACCTACATCACCGACATGCCCGAGGCGCTGGCCTGGGCGCATATCGTCATCGCCCGCGCGGGCGCCTCGACGATTGCCGAGCTGACCGCCGCGGGTCGCCCGGCGATCCTCGTGCCGCTACCGAGCGCCACCGACGATCACCAGACCGCCAATGCGCGTGAGATCACCAATGCCGGTGGGGCGCGCACGATCTCGCAGCGCGCCTTCACTGCGACCGAGCTCGCCAAGCAGATCCAGAAGCTCGGGCTCGACGCCCAAGGGCTCGAGAACGCGGCGACGCGCGCGAAGAGCGTCGGACGTCCGCACGCGGCGAGCGATCTTGCCGATCTCGTCGAATCGATTCATGCCCCGACCGCGCCGATCAAGGTGCGCCGCGCGGCAATTCAGGGAAGGCTCGCTCACGCATGAAGGGTGTCGCAACCGACATCGGCACGATCCATTTCGTCGGGATCGGCGGCATCGGCATGTCGGGCATCGCCGAAGTGATGCACAATCTCGGCTACAAGGTGCAGGGTTCGGACGTTGCCGAGGGCTATGTCGTGCAGGGCCTGCGCGACCGCGGCATCCCGATAGCGATCGGTCACAAGGCCGAGAATATCGGCGAGGCGGCGGTGGTGGTGGTTTCCACTGCGATCGTGCGGACCAATCCCGAGGTCGAGGCTGCGTATGCGCGCCGCGTGCCGGTGGTGCGCCGGGCCGAGATGCTCGCCGAATTGATGCGGCTGAAGTCCACCGTCGCGGTGGCGGGGACGCACGGCAAGACCACGACGACCTCGATGGTCGCGGCGCTGCTCGACGCGGGCGGAGTGGATCCCACCGTGATCAACGGCGGCATCATCAACCAATATGGCTCGAACGCCCGGCTGGGCGACAGTGACTGGATGGTAGTCGAAGCCGATGAGAGCGACGGCAGCTTCCTGCGCCTCGACGGGACGATCGCGGTGGTCACGAACATCGATCCCGAGCATCTCGATCATTACGGCTCGTTCGATCGCGCCAAGGACGCCTATGTCGAGTTCGTCGAGAATGTGCCCTTTTATGGCGCGGCCTTGCTCTGTCTCGACCATCCCGAGGTGCAGGCGATCATCCCGCGCGTGCGTGATCGCCGGATCATCACTTACGGCTTCGCTGCCAGCGCCGATGTGCGCGGCGTGAATGTGACGCCGCATTCGGGCGGCAACCGTTTCGAGGCGATCATCCGCAACCGCGACGGCACCGTGCGCTCGATCGAGAATATCGAGCTGCCGATGCCCGGCCGTCATAATGTCCAGAACGCGCTCGCCGCGATCGGCGTGGCGCTCGAGCTGGGCATCCCCGACGTGACGATCCAGAAGGGCTTTGCCCGCTTCGGCGGGGTCAAGCGCCGCTTCACCAAGGTCGGCGAGACGCAAGGCGTCACGATCATCGACGATTACGGCCACCATCCGGTCGAGATCCGCGCGGTGCTCGCCGCTGCGCGCGAAAGCGCCGAGGGCAGGGTGATCGCCGTGGTCCAGCCGCATCGCTATTCGCGGCTCGGCAATCTGATGGACGACTTCGCCCAGGCCTTTAACGACGCCGACATGGTGCTGGTAACTCCGGTCTATGCAGCCGGCGAAGAACCCCGCGAGGGCGTCGATTCCGACGCACTGGTCGACGGAATCCGGCGGCGCGGGCATCGCTCGGCGGCGGCGGTAGCCGATGCGGAGGCGCTGGCACGCACGCTCGCCGAAGTGACCGTGCCGGGCGACATGGTCGTCTGCCTCGGTGCGGGCGACATCACCAAATGGGCCGCGGGCCTCGCCCCGGCGATCGAGGCGGCGCGGCAGGGGGCGGCGGCATGAGCGACTGGTTCTCGACCGCAGTCGAGATGCAGCGCGAGATCCTGCGCGCGCAAAAGGCGCAGATGGACGCGGCGCAGAAGATGCTCGATGCCGGCAAGCAGATGAGCGCGCTCCAGCAAGCCGGGCAGAAGGCCGCCGAGGCGAACCTCGCGGCATGGCAGCAATGGTCGAAGCTCTGGGGCTGGAAGTGAGCGTCTGCTACGCTTTGCCCCCTGTCCGCGGAAAACTGACTCACGGTGCGCCGCTCGCGCCTTTGGTGTGGTTCAAGAGCGGCGGCGCCGCCGAATGGCTCTTTGAGCCCGCCGATACCGACGATCTCGCCAATTTTCTCTTCGCGCTCGATCCCGCCGTGCCGGTGATGGGGCTTGGCCTCGGCTCCAACATGATCGTCCGCGACGGCGGCGTGCCCGGCGTGGTGGTGCGGCTCGGCAAGGCCTTCGCCACAGTCGAGCAGATCGATCCGACCGCATTGCGATGTGGCGGAGGCGCGTCGGGCATCCTCGTTTCCTCCAAAGCGCGCGATGCGGGGATTGCCGGCGTGGAGTTCCTGCGCTCGATCCCCGGCACGGTCGGCGGGTTCGTGCGGATGAACGGCGGCGCCTATGGCCGCGAGACCAGGGACATTCTGGTCGCGTGCGAGGTCGTCCTGCGCAGCGGAGAGCGCCGGACGCTGCAGCTCGACGAACTCGGTTACACCTATCGCCACAGCGAATTGCCCGCGGGCGCGATCGTCGTCAGTGCGACTTTTCGCGGCGAAGCCGGCGACCCGGCCGCTATCCAGGCCGAGATGGACCGCATCGCCGCCGCGCGCGAGGAATCGCAGCCGCTACGCTCGAAGACCGGTGGCTCGACCTTCAAGAATCCCGAGGGGCACAAGGCCTGGGCGCTGATCGACGCGGCGGGTTGCCGCGGGTTGCGGCGGGGCGATGCGCAGGTCAGTGAAAAACACTGCAATTTCCTGCTCAATCTGGGCAATGCTGCATCCGCCGACATTGAGGCGCTGGGCGAAGAGGTCCGCGCGAAAGTGAAGGCCCAGTCCGGCATCGCGCTGGAATGGGAAATTCAGCGTGTCGGCATGGTTGCCGACGACGCCGTCAAAGAGCGTATCGGGGTTGAGAAGTGAGCAAGTTGCACGTCGCCGTTCTCATGGGCGGGTGGTCCGCCGAGCGCGAGGTCTCGCTGATGTCGGGGAACGGCATCGCGGACGCGCTGAAGAGCCTCGGTCATCGTGTCAGCCGCGTCGACATGGATCGCGACGTCGCGGTGAAGCTGGCGGAACTGAAGCCCGATATCGTGTTCAATGCGCTGCACGGCACCCCCGGCGAGGACGGCACGGTGCAGGGCACGCTCGATCTGATGGGCCTCAAATATACCCATTCCGGCCTGGTCACCTCCGTGATCGCGATCGACAAGCAGCTCACCAAGCAGGCGCTGGTGCCGCATGGGATCCCGATGCCGGGCGGACGGATGGTGCGCAGCGAGGAGCTGTACGAGCGCGATCCGCTGCCGCGGCCTTATGTGCTCAAGCCGGTCAACGAAGGGTCGTCGGTGGGCGTCGCGATCGTCACCGCCGAGGGCAATTATGGCAACCCGATCAGCGCCGAGGCGCGGGGCCCGTGGCAGGAATTCGACGAACTGCTCGCCGAGCCCTTCATCCGCGGGCGTGAATTGACCACTGCCGTGCTCGGCGATCAGGCGCTCGGCGTCACCGAGCTCAAGCCGAAGAGCGGCTTCTACGACTATGACGCCAAATATACCGACGGGTTGACCGAGCATGTCTTCCCGGCCGACATCCCAGAGGAGGTCGCCGACGCCTGCAAGCGGATCGCGCTCGACGCGCATCGGCTGCTCGGCTGCAAGGGGTGTTCGCGCTCGGACTTCCGCTGGGACGACAATCAGGGCGTCGACGGGCTGTTTCTGCTCGAAGTGAATACCCAGCCCGGCATGACTCCACTCAGCCTCGTGCCCGAACAGGCGCGGCACCTCGGCATTTCCTATGCCGAGCTGGTGCAGCGCATCGTGGACGAAGCGCTTTGAGCCGAAGGTCCACCCAACGCACCGCCACGCGGCGCGGCGCGGCGCCAAAGAAGCGGAAGGCGAATTCGCGGCGTCCGAAGCGCCCTGGCTTGCTCGATCAGGCGGTTGCGGCGCTGCCGTTCAGCCAGGCGACGCTGACCCGCATCGCGACATGGGGCATCGTCGGCACTGTCGGTGCGGCAGCGCTGGGCGTGGCGATGTGGTTCGGCGTGCCGGCAATGGCCGGCGTCGCGATCGCCAATGTGGTGGGCGATGCCGGGCTCAAGGTCGACGAGATCCAGATCGACGGCATCAAGCGCATGGACAAGATGACCGTCTATACCCAGGCGCTCGACCAGGACTCGCGCGCCATGCCTTTGGTCGACCTCGCTTTAGTCCGCGAACGGCTGCTCAAATATCCCTGGGTCAAGGACGCGCGCGTCTCGCGCCGGTTGCCCAACACGCTGCGCATCTTCATCATCGAGCGCGAGCCCGCGGCGATCTGGCAGAGCCACGGCCAGTTGATGCTGGTCGACCCGACCGGCGTTCCGCTCGAGCCCGTCTCGACCGACGCAATGCCCGATCTTCCTTTGCTGGTCGGCGAGGGCGCCAATGCACAGGAACCCGCGCGCAAGAAGCTGCTCGACGAGGCGCCGTCAATCGAGCCCCTGGTCAAGGCGGCGACCTGGGTCGGCAACCGCCGCTGGGACCTGACCTTCGCCAGCGGCGAGAAGCTCCAGCTCCCCGAGGGTGAGGAGGAGGCGGCCAAGTCCTTACGCAAATTCGCAGAGTTGGATGCCGCGCAAGGTCTGCTACGAAAGGGCACGATACGCTTCGACATGCGCGTGCCGGGGAATATGGTGATGCAGCGGCCGCCGGGGCAAGCCGCGACCACCAGCGTCGAGACAGGGGAGTAAGACGATGGCCAAGGCAGTTCCAGAAGGACTGATCACCGCGCTCGACGTGGGATCGTCCAAGGTCTCTGCGCTGATCGCGCAACGCACGGACGACGGCCAGCTCGTCGTGCTCGGCACCGGCCAGCGCGAGAGCCGTGGCGTCAAGCGCGGCTATGTCGCCGACATGCACGCCACCGAACTCGCGATCCGGGAGGCGGTGGAGCAAGCAGAGCGCATCGCCGGCACCAATATCGAGGACGTCTGGGTCAGCTTCTCGGCGGGCGGTTTGCTCTCCGACGTGGTCAAGCTCGAGGCCGATCTGGGCGGCCACCGCGTCGAGCAGACCGATATCGACGAATTGCTCAAGGCCGGCCGCGACGCGATCGATCCGCAGGGCAAGATGGTGCTCCATGCCCAGCCGACCTGCTACACGATCGACGGCCTCGCCGGGATCAAGCGCCCGCTCGGGCTGCACGCCGATAGGCTCGGCATTGATATTCACGTCGTGTCGACCGAAGGCTCACCGGTCCGCAACCTCGATCTCTGCGTCCGCTCGGCACATCTCGAGGTTCGCTCGATCATTGCCGCGCCGGTCGCGACCGGGCTCGCCTGCCTCACCGACGAGGAGCGCGAGTTGGGCGTTGCGCTGGTGGAGATTGGTGCAGGTGTGACCAACGTCTCGGTGTTCGCGGGCGGCGTGCTCGCGGGACTCGCTTCGATCTCGATGGGTTCGGCAGATATCACCGACGACATTGCTTCGGCCTTCGGTACCGCCCGGACCTGGGCCGAGCGCACCAAATGCTTCCACGGCTCGGCGAATCTGAGCCCGCGCGACAATCACGAGATGATCGACGTGCAGCCGGCGATTCCCGATGAAGGCGTCGAAGGCCCGCGCATCACCAAGGCGCAATTGAACGCGACGATCCGCCAGCGGCTCGAACGACTGATGGCCGAGATCCAGAAGGAGTTGCGGAAGCTCGGCTTCCAGGACCCGATCGGCCGCCAGATCGTCCTCACCGGTGGCGGCGCCGAGCTGAAGGGCATTGCCGATTATGCGCAGCAATCGCTGGGCAATGCAGTCCGCGTCGGTCGTCCCAAGGGGCTGATCGCGCTGCCCGAGGCGCATGCCGGTCCGGCTTTCGCGACGCTCGCGGGCCTGGCGCGCTTCGCCGCGGCCGATCCGATCGATCTGCGCGCGCTCGAGCCCACGGGACACCAGATCGTCACCAAGGCCAGTCCCGGCGCGATTCTTCAGCGGCTGATGACGGCCTTTCGGTCGAATTATTAAAGAAATACGACCGGCGACCCTGTTTCCACTAGAGTCGGTTGCAACCATAGTGCATCAAAGCGTTCAACGGTGCCGTCCCAGCGCGATGGCGGCGCCATGGAGATAATGGAATGAGCATCGAATTTCTTCCAGCTGACGTCGACGAACTGACGCCCAAGATCACGGTGATCGGCGTTGGTGGCGCCGGCGGCAACGCGATCGCGAACATGATCCGGGCCGATGTGCTGGGGGTCGAGTTCCTCGTGGCGAACACCGACGCGCAGGCGTTGAAGCAGTCGTCGGCCGGGCATCGCATCCAGCTGGGCGCGAAGATCACGCAGGGTCTCGGCGCGGGTTCGCGTCCCGAAATCGGCCGTGCTGCTGCCGAAGAGACGATCGACCAGGTCCAGAAGGCGCTCGAGGGCGCGCATATGTGCTTCATCGCCGCCGGCATGGGCGGCGGCACCGGCACCGGCGCCGCGCCGGTGATCGCCAAGGCCGCGCGCGACATGGGCATCCTGACCGTCGGCGTCGTCACCAAGCCCTTCGCCTTCGAAGGCCGCCGTCGCGCGCAATCGGCGGAATCGGGCATCGAAGAGCTCCAGAAATATGTCGATACGCTGATCGTAATCCCCAACCAGAACCTGTTCCTGATCGCCAACGCCAACACGACGTTCAAGCAGGCGTTCGAGATGGCCGACGAGGTCCTCCAGCAGGGCGTTCGCGGCATCACCGACCTGATGGTCATGCCGGGCCTCATCAACCTCGACTTCGCCGACGTCCGTTCGGTGATGCAGGAGATGGGCAAGGCGATGATGGGCACCGGCGAGGCCGAGGGCGACGACCGCGCGCTGATCGCCGCGCAGAAGGCGATTGCCAATCCGCTGCTCGACGGCGTCTCGATGAACGGCGCCAAGGGCGTGATCGTTTCGATCACCGGCGGCGAGGATATGCGCCTGCTCGAAGTCGACGAGGCTGCTAACCACATCCGCGAGCTGGTCGACGAGGATGCCAACATCATCTGGGGCTCGGCGTTCAATCCGGACCTCGAAGGCAAGATCCGCGTATCGGTCGTCGCGACCGGTATCGATGCCGATGCCCAGGCGCGCGCTGCGCCGGCGGTCGAGCAGCCACGCGTCTTCTCCTTCTCGAATCCGCGCCGCAATGCCGCCGCGGCCGCAGCGGAGCCCGCTGCCGCCGAGGTCGCAGAACCTGGTTTCTCCGAGCCCGGTTACGAAGCCGAAGCGCAGGAGCCTGAGGAAGAGGCGCTCGTTCTCGAGGCTCCCGACGCGATCGAAGCCGAGGCTGAGGATGAGCCCGCCGCGGCCTATGACGAAGCCGGAGACTCCGACGAGCTGCTGCTCGGTGAGGGCAGCGCGGTGCCGATCGAAGAGCCGGTCGCGGAGGAAGCGCCCGCACCCGAGCTGACCAGTCGTCGCCGCTGGCTGACCGGCGGAAGCGACGAGGAAGCCGCGCCCGAAGCCAAGCCCGCACGCCGTGCTGGTGGCACGTTGTTCGAGCGCATGGCCTCGCGCGGTGCCGCCAAGGCCAATGAAGAGGATGACAAGGATCCGCTCGATATTCCGCGGTTCCTGCGCAGCCAGAACAACCAGTAAGGCGTTCGTCGCCGGCGGATCTCGCTTCGGCGAGCCACTGGCGGCGCGTCATTGGCGGTTCAGCCAATCGCGCCTCTAGCTGATCCCGAATGAAGCAGATTCGTCCCTTGCGCAGTATCGCGCTGGCACTGGCCCTCGCCGCGGGCTCGGTTGCCGCGCCGGCGCTTGCCCAGAGCGGGTTTGTTCCCGCCGCCAATCCCGAGGCTGACCAACTCGCTCAGGAGATGCGTGTGCTCGCGGCGAATCCGCGTGACATACGCGCGCTGCTGGAGGCGGGGAATCTGAGCGCACGGCTGGGTGATACCGCAGCGGCGCTCGCCTTTTTCGCGCGGGCCGAGGCGATTGACCCCACCAATCCCGGCATCCTTTCCGGCCGCGGCTCGACGCTCGTCCGGATGGAGCGGCCGGGCGAGGCGCTGCGCCTGTTCCAGGGCGCGGAGGCGAAGGGGCTTCCAGCACGTGAATATGCTGCCGATCGCGGTTTTGCCTATGATCTGCTCGGCCAGCCGGTGCTGGCGCAGGCGGACTACAAGCTCGCCCTGCAGAGCGAGCGCGATGACGAGACGGTGCGCCGCTACGCCTTGTCGCTGGGCATTACCGGCAATGTCGAGGAGGCGATGCGTCAGCTCGACCCGCTGCTCCGCAAGAGCGATCGCGCGGCGTGGCGCGCGCGCGCCTTCATCCTCGCGATGAACGACGATATCCCCGGCGCCGAGCGGATCGCGGCGAGCATGATGCCCGGGAATATGGGGGCGTCGCTTGCGCCCTTCTTCCGCCGGCTTGCCAATCTCGCGCCGGCCGACCGCGCCTTCGCCGTACATTTCGGCCAATTCTCCCCGACCGCGGCACGGCTAGCCGATGCGCGCCAGGCGCCTGCGTTCCCACGCTATGTTCCCGCGACGCGGGGACTTCAGCCGGCGCAGGCACAGGCGGCCCGAATGCCGGCGACCCAGGTCGCATCGCAACCCGATCGTCGTTCGCGCCGTGAACGCGAGCGCGATGCACGCGATGTGGCACCCCCTGCGCGTCGCGTCGTGCCGATACAGCCAGCTCCCGCCGCCCCGGTGCAGACCGCCGCCGCCGAGCCGCTCCCGGGACCGCCTCCCGCATCCCGGCAGGAAACGCCGATGGTCCAGCCGTTGCCCGCGCCGCGCGCGGAAGAGATCGATGCGCCGATCCGCGAGGCCGCGGCGCCCGTCCAGGTGGCGCGTCGCGAAAGCACGCCGGAGCACAGCCCGATCACGCCGTCCGCTCAAGGAGGACCCGAGGGGCCATCGACTGGTGGGGCCAAGCCTGAAACGGCGGCGCAACCGGCGCCGGCGCCTTCTACGCCCGCACCTGCGCCAGCCACTGTCATTGCGCAGCCCGCCGCGACGTTACCCGATAGCGCGCGTCCCGTGGCGAGCGGCCCCGAAACAGCCCCCGCTGCACAACCGGCCGCCACGGCCGCGCGGCCCGAGCCGGCGCCACCCGGTCCGGCGCGCGTGGGGCAGGAGGATTCGGTACTCGCCGCGATCGTTGCCGGCATCACCATTCCCGGCGAGGAGCTCCAGATCGTGACGGCGACTCCGGTCGATCTGCCGCCGGAGCCCGCGCGTGTTGCCGCCACGCCGGAAGCGGCTCGCCCGAGGGCGAAACCCGAGGCGGTCAAACCTCCGCCGGCCATGAAGCCCAGACCGGAACCGGCCAAGGCGGAAGCGGCCAAGGGCAAGGACGCGAAAAAGGCGGAACTCGCCAAGGCGGATCCCAAAGCGAAAAAGCCCGAACCGAAGACCAAGGCCGAACCCGCGCGCGTCTGGGTCCAGGTCGCCGGCGGCGCGAACGAAGCGAGCCTGTCCAAGGCGTGGAAGGCCGTGGTCGCCAAGGCGCCCGCGCTGAAGGGCAAGGCCGGCTGGTGGACGCCGCTGCGGGCCACCAATCGCGTGCTGACCGGCCCGTTCAAGACCGCCGCCGAGGCGCAGGCCTTCGTCAACACGCTAGGCAAGTCGGGCGTGTCGGGCTTCGTCTTCACCAGCGAAGCCGGGCAGAAGGTGACCAGACTGGGCGCGGACTGAGCTGCCTCCTGGGCACTGCCGTCGGTCCAGTTGCGAAGTTCAGTGCGTGAGCAATTTCCTCCGCCCCAGCACGATGAAACTCGCAGCGAACAGGAGCACGGTGAATATCGTCAGCCAGTCGAGCGGCGCGGGCGCAGCGACGAAGCCGAGATGGGCCAGCATCGCCCAGCCGCCGCCGAGCACCAGGATCAGGTAGAAGGCCATGTTGCCGGTCTCGTGCGACAGTGTGCGCCCCAACTCATCCGACAGCCGCCACGCCGCGATCGTCAGCAGCGTCAGGATGGCGATGAGGACCAGCGCGCCGGCCAGGGCCGCTGCCGGGGAAAGGACGCCGGCGCCAGCGAGGCCCAGCCCGATCAGCAACAGGCCGTAGCACGCCACCCAGGTGAAGCTGCAAAGCATCAGCCGGCCGCGTTCGCGCAGGTCCTCGGCAGCCATTTCGTCGTCGACGAGGTGGAGGCCGGTGTGGACGCTCGCGGTAGTGAGGCCGCCGAGGACGGCGACGACGACAAGCGTCGCGCCCGTCACGGCGGCGATCCACTCCGAGACACCCACGTCGGTGCGGGCGAGCGCGGTGAAGCCCCAGATGACGAGCAGGAAAGCCAGGATGGCCACTGCGTTCTGGATCAGGAAATTGCGAAGCGTTCCGAGATTGAGCGATCGTTTGCGGCTGGTGAAGCCGACTACCACCATCGAGAACAGCATCGCCAGCCCCAGCTGCGCAGTGACTCGGCTCGGCCGGACGACCGCGTCCATGATGTCCTGATGCAGGAACCGCATGGCGCCCCAGAGGGCGAGGAGGTAGAATACCGCACCCACCGCGCTCCACGCCGCGAAGTTGCGCCAGCTGGGCGCGGACTTTTCGTTCGCCATCGCCGTCATCATTCCTCTCCCGGTTCCCAGTGATCGACGAACAGCTCGGGCACGGCCACGTCGAACAGCTTTGCCATGCGCAGAGCCAGCGGCAGGCTGGGGTCGTATTTGTCGGTTTCGACCGCGTTGATCGTCTGCCGCGAAACGCCGAGCCGCCGGGCAAGCTCGCCCTGGCTCCATCCCCGACCCTCGCGCATCGCCTTCAAGCGATTTTCCAAGACGACTCTCCTGCCTGTAAAGAGTTCTTTACAGGTGTCCGGCAAGAGTGTCAAGAGCTCTTTACAGGCCCGCTTTCAATCGGCTGGTTTGCAGTGTCTGTTGTCCACCAGACGGCAAGCTATCGGACCGGCGCCCGGACGCGTCGAACCCTTCGACAAATACCCTCCGACCCGCTAGTGCCGCTCGCGTGAGAGCGACTTCCTCTTGGGCGAGCACACCGGATCTGAGCCGCGGCCGCCTCCATGAAGAACAAAGTGGGACTGTCCGCGGCCCGCGCGACGCCTTTCAGCGCGACCGCGACCGGATCATCCATTCGATCAGCTTCCGGCGCCTGCGACACAAGACCCAGGTCTTCATGGCGCCCGACGGCGACCATTTTCGGGTACGGCTCACCCACAGCCTCGAAGTGGCGCAGATCGGCCGGACCGTCGCGCGGGCGCTCGGGCTCAACGAGGATCTGACCGAGGCTCTGTGCCTCGCGCACGATATCGGCCATCCGCCCTTCGGCCATGCCGGCGAGGATGCGCTGGAAGCGGCGCTCGCGGGGCGGGGCGGGTTCGATCATAACGGCCATACGCTGCGCACGCTGACCGAGCTGGATCGGCCCTATCCCAGCTGGAACGGACTCAACCTGACCTGGGAGACACTCGAGGGACTCGCCAAGCACAACGGGCCGATCGCTGCGCCGGAATGGGCCCTTGCGGCGGCGGATGCACAGTTCCCGCTCGAGCTCGATCGCTGGCCGTCGCTCGAGGCGCAGGTCGCGGCGCTCGCCGACGACATCGCCTATGACAATCACGACATAGACGACGGCCTGCGCGCCGGGCTGCTCAGCCTCGACCAGCTCATGCAGGTGCCGATGATCGCCGAGGGCTGGCGACGCGTCGAGGCGAAGTTCCCGGGCGTGCCGGCGCGGCGGCTGATCGGCGAGCTGATCCGGTCCCAGATCGGCGAAATGGTCAACGACCTGATCGCATCGACGCAGGCGCGGCTGGCCGAAAGCGGAGTCGAGACGCCGGCGGACGTGCGCGCGGCGGGCCGCTGCCTCGTGACCTTCTCGGAGGCGATGCGCGAGGCCGAGCGCGGGCTCAAACGCTTCATGTACGCCAATCTCTATCACCACCCCAACCAGATGGCGGCGGCGGAGGCTGCGCACGGCGTGGTGGCGGGACTTTTCGCGGCCTATGCCGCCGATCCGGCGCAAATGCCGGCGGAATGGCGCGAGGCGCTGCCGGCTGAGGAACCGTGGCGGGGCCGGCACATCGCGGACTTCATCGCCGGGATGACCGATCGTTACGCGATCGCGCGCTACCAGGAAGTCGTGGGCCCTATCGCGCTTCCCGAAGGGTTCTGACGCGCTGAAAGCGGGGCCTCCGCCAACTGGCGAAGGCCCCTGGTTCGATTTAACGCTGCGCGACGACGACCGCGCCGGCGCCTTCGCGCTTCGGTGCGCGGAACGATACGCGCGCGCCGCCGGCATAGCCGTCCACCCAATCGCCCTTGACGACGAGGCGGAACTTGCCGCCCTGCGAGGCCTTGCCCTCGAGGACGAGCGTATCGCCCTTCGGCGTCGCGGTATAGGCGTAGGTCACGCCTTCGTGCGTGAACACGCGCTCTTTGGCAGTGGCGGGAGCCGCAAAGGCGATTACGGCGGCGGCGGTGGCGATAAGAAGCTTGGTCACGATCTATCTCCTTCAAAAGCTCGAAAGAGCCAGACCGGCATCCCTGTGTGTCTTGTTCTGTTCTCGAAACCAAAATGCTGCGTCGCAACAAAATCGGCAATCGCAAAGGACGGAGGGCATGATTGCAATCCGTGCAAGAATCACGACGAACCGATCGCCTGACAAACTTCTGCGACAGGTCGTGCGTATGAACCAACCTGCGTAACCAGAGGTGGGTCATGGCGAAGGCTAGCATCGCGCTCAATCGGTTCGGCTTGGGCGGCCGTCCTGGCGACACGCCGGGAGCCGATCCGGCGCGATGGGTGCTGGGGCAGCTCGATCGCTACGAAGCCCGGCCGCAGGCGATCGCCGCGCTTGCCCCGAGCGGCCGGATCGTCGGCGAGATTTCCGACTATATGCGCGACTTGCGCGAGATACGGCGCGGAATGCGGCAGGGCGCTGTCGCTAAGCCCGAGATGGAAGCCGAGCCCGCGATGCGCGGATCCGCGATGCAGCCGATGCCGGAGCGACAGGAGAAAGCGAACGATCCGGTCGCGCAATTGCGTCGCGCCGCGCGCCTGCAGGCGCGCGATCATTATGCAGGCGCGGTCTCGGCGCGGGCACTCGTCGCGCTCAATTCGCCGGCGCCCTTCGTCGAGCGACTGGTGCATTTCTGGGGCAATCATTTCGCGGTGTCCGCGGACAAGCTGGAGATGATCGGGCTTGCCGGCAGTCTCGAGTTCGAGGCTGTGCGGCCGCACGTGCTCGGCAAGTTCGGCGACATGCTGAACGCCGTCGAACGCCATCCGGCGATGCTGATCTATCTCGACCAGGCGCAGTCGATCGGGCCCAACAGCCCGTTCGCGCAGGCGGGCGGGCGGCGCGGGCAGAAGGCAGGGCTCAACGAGAATCTCGCGCGCGAGATACTGGAGCTGCACACGCTCGGCGTGCGCACCGGCTACAGCCAGGCCGATGTCACTGAATTCGCGCGGGCGATGACGGGCTGGACGGTCGCCGGGCTGGGGCGGGGCGGGGCGGCTGCTTACGCGGGTGGCGAAGGACAGGCCGGCAGCTTCGTCTTCGCCCCGCGGCTGCACGAGCCGGGCACGCGGACAATCCTCGGCAAGAGCTGGGCGGAGCAAGGCGAGGCGCAGGCGGCTTCGGTGCTCGACATGCTTGCCACGCATCCCGCCACCGCTCGGCATATCGCCACCAAGCTAGCGCGCCATTTTGCCGGGGACGAACCACCGCCCGCGCTCGTCGGCAAGCTGGAGACTGCATTCCTGCGCTCCGGCGGCGACTTGCCGACCGTCTATCGAGCATTGATCGAGGCGCCCGAATGCTGGGTGGCGCAGCCGGTCAAATTCAAGTCGCCCTGGGAGTGGACGATCTCGGCGCTCAGGGGTCTCGGCGCGCAGCAATTGCCGCCGATGGCGATGAACGGGCTGATGACCCAGCTGGGCCAACCGGTGTGGAAACCGGGCTCGCCGGCTGGGTGGGACGACGTCGCGGCAAGCTGGGCGGGGCCGGATGCCATCATGCGCCGCGTCGAGGCGGCCGAGCGACTGGCGCAGCGGACGCGCGACACGGTGGATGCACGGCAGCGCGCAGCCGAACTCTTTCCCGACGCGCTGAGCGAGAGCACTGCGCAATCGATCGCGCGGGCCGAAAGCCCGGGGCAGGGTGTCGCGCTGATGCTCGTCGCCCCCGAATTCATGCGGAGATAGGTTCATGCTCAACCGTCGCAGCTTCGTCGCACTCGGCGCCTCCGCGGTCCTCACCTCCGCCTTCGGTGCGCGGATGGCGCTCGCCCGGGCGGCGACCGAACGCCGCTTCGTGTTCATCATCCAGCGCGGCGCCGCCGATGGCCTGGGAACGCTCGCACCGGTCGGCGACCCTGCCTTTGCCGGCCAGCGTGGTGTGCTGGCGCAGGACTTCGCCGCGGCACCCAAACTCGATTCGATGTTCGCGCTCCACCCCGCGATGACCAACGTCTACGGTCTCTGGCAGGCGAAACAGGCGCTGTTCGTTCACGCGGTCGCCTCGCCCTATCGCGAGCGCTCGCATTTCGACGGGCAGAACGTGCTCGAGACCGGCGGCAGCAGCGCCTATGCGCTCAAGGACGGCTGGCTCAATCGGCTGCTGTCGCTGCTCCCCGCCGATGACCGCGCCATCGCGCTCGCCGCGACGATCCCGATGGCGCTGCGCGGGACCGTCGAGGTGGCGAGCTATGCCCCCTCGGCGCTGCCCGACGCGTCGGACGATCTCCTCGCCCGCGTTTCGACCATGTACCGCGACGATCCGCAGCTCCATGCGATCTGGGAGCAGGCGACCGCCACGCGGATGCTCACCAGCGATCTCGCTTCGGACAATGGCCGCAACGCCGCCGCGACGGGGTCGCTCGCCGCCAAATTGCTCACCGCCGAGGGTGGCGCGCGGATCGCGATGATCGAGACCGGCGGCTGGGACACGCATGCCCAGCAGCGCGGCCGGCTCACCGGCCAGCTCAAGGGGCTCGACGCGATGGTCGGCGCGATCCGCGAGGGGCTCGGGCCGCTCTGGGCGGACACGATAGTGGTGGTGGCCACCGAGTTCGGGCGCACGGTGAAGGTCAACGGCACGCAAGGCACCGATCACGGCACCGGCTCGCTGGCGATGCTGTTGGGCGGTGCGGTCAATGGCGGGCGGGTGGTCGCCGACTGGCCCGGACTGGGCGATGCCGCGTTGTACGAGGGCCGCGATCTGCGGCCTACCACCGGGCTCGACACGCTGCTCAGCAGTGCGGTCGCTTCCCATTTCGATCTGGCGCCGACGCGGACGGCGCAGAAGCTGTTTCCCGACATGAAGAGCGCGGGAATGATGAAGGATCTGGTGCGGGCATAGGCCGTTACAGAAGCTGCATGCGGGCGCGGTGGTGCGCCAGATAGACTCGGTGGCGCGCGTCGAGCCCCGATATGCGGGCGTTGACCGGATCGATCGCGAGACGCCGCAGCAAGGTTTCGCTCAACCGGGCTGACAGCAGCAATCGTCCCTCGTCCGAGAAGCTGATCAGATGTCTGTCGAACAGTGCGTCGACATGGGCTGCGAGCAAGAGGCCATTGAAAGGATCGAGGCGTTCGCCGTCGTCGGAGTCACCCCATGATTTGATGTGGGATGCACGAAGCAATTCCTGGAGCTCGATGCCGGTCAGCGCGCAGCGCCAGTTCCATGCTTGATTCAAGTCCAGGCGAAACTTGCCTTGGCCTATCCGCGCGAGACGATAGCTCGCCCGCTCCGTGGTTCCATTGTCGCCGGCTCCCACAATTACGTCGCCGGAGGGGGTCGAGATCGTACGATATCTTTCCAACAGTAATATGAGCCGACCGAGTGACGCTGCATCTTTCGCTTCCAGGGCGATGCCGTAGCGGCTGGAAGTGGCTCGTGATGGGTCCTGATAGACCGGGAACGCGCTCATGTTGCTGTTGATGTAGAAGACACGATCCGGATCACGAGCGACGCCAGGCAGGCTGTGCAGTCTATCCGCTATCGCGTCGTACCAGGGGTGGATGACCATCGGATAGCGCGTGGTGTCGTTCTTGAGATAGGCTATCATGCCGGCGGCGTGCTCCAGCATCGTGAGCTTTTGGGTTCGATGTCTCGTCTCGAAGCCCAGAAGCGACAGCGTCTTGGCGAGCGCTGAATTTGCGTTCGGGGCAGATGCTGGGGCGCGGCGTTGAACACCGCCGGCGATGCTCTTGTCGTCATTGGCCGCATATTGCGTCCATTGGCGTTGGGCATTGCCCCATTCGATTTTCAGCCTTCCGATCCACTCCGAAAGCTGGGGTATCGGTGTGCACTGATAATAGAGATAGGGCTTGTCTTTCCCGTCACCCACTGGACCGCCGCCCAGGGGGTCATCCCAGTCGATCACAACGTCTGGCCGCACGGCACATTCGAAGAGCCCGACGAACAGCGTCTGGTGCTTCGACGGTGACACGAAACTCGCCCAGTAACGAGAATTGCGAAAGACGGGTCGGTCCAGCTGGGTGGACTGATAGCGGTAGAAACCCTCGCGGTCGTTCTCCCATAGCCAGTTGGGTGTCCGCCCACCGCGCTCGGTTTGATGGCGCAGCAAACTCACCTCTGCGGGGTGGATGCCGGCGCCACGCAGCAGCTGGTTGAACGTTCGCATGAATTCCCCCTCCCGATGGCTTCTCTAATGGGCTAAGGCCCGCCGATCCAATTGAACCGGGAACACAATGACACTCTACGTCCGTTTCGCCGCGCACCTTGATGCCGCCCTCGACGCGCTCGTCGCCGCGGGCGACCTGCCCGCCGGCCTGGAGCGACGCGCGGTCACGGTCGAGCCGCCGCGGGACGCCACGCACGGCGATCTCGCGACCAATGCGGCGATGGTGCTCGCCAAGGCGGCGGGAACCAATCCGCGCGCTCTGGCGGAGAAGATCGCCGCCGAGCTTGGGAAGCTCGACGAGGTCTCGGCCGTGTCGGTCGCCGGCCCGGGCTTCATCAACCTGACCCTGACCGACGATACCTGGCGCGGTGAATTGACCGAGATATTGAACGCCGAGGGCGACTATGGCCGCTCGACGATCGGCGCGGGCGCGACGGTCAATGTCGAATATGTCTCGGCCAACCCGACCGGGCCGATGCACATGGGGCATTGCCGCGGTGCGGTGGTGGGCGACGCGCTCGCCAGCCTGCTCGAATTCGCCGGGCACAAGGTCGTGCGCGAATATTATGTCAACGATGCGGGCGGGCAGGTCGATGTGCTCGCGCGTTCGGCGCACCTGCGGTATCGTGAGGCGCTGGGCGAGACGATCGAGATCCCCGAAGGTCTTTATCCGGGCGAGTATCTGAAGCCGGTGGGCGAGAAGCTCGCCGCCGAATATGGCGACGCCTATGTCGGCAAGCCCGAGGCGGAATGGCTCGCGCTGTTCCGCAAGGAAGCCGTCGCGTCGATGCTGGTGATGATCAGGGCCGATCTCGCCTTGCTCGGCATCCATCACGACCTGTTCTCGTCCGAGGCGGAGCTGCAGGCAGCGGGCAAGCCCGAGGCGGCCGAGGCATGGCTGCGTGAACGCGATCTCGTCTATGACGGCGTGCTCGAGGCGCCCAAGGGCGAGACGCCTGAGGATTGGGAGCCGGTCGAGCTGCCGCTGTTCCGCGCGACGCAATTCGGGGATGACCAGGATCGCCCGATCAAGAAGTCGAACGGGCAATGGACTTATTTCGGCGCCGACCTGGCATACCATTTCCAGAAGGCGCAGGCGGCCGACCAGCTGATCGACATCTGGGGCGCCGACCATGCCGGCACGGTCAAAAGGATCGTCGCCGCGGTGCAGGCGCTGACCGGCGGCAAGACGCGGTTCGATGTGAAGCTGGTGCAAATGGTCCGCCTGCTGCGCGCCGGCGAACCGGTGAAGATGTCCAAGCGTTCCGGCAACTTCGTGACGCTTGCTGACGTGGTGAACGAAGTCGGCAAGGACGTGGTCCGCTTCACCATGCTGACGCGGAAAGCCGATGCGCAGATGGACTTCGATTTCGCCAAGGTGGTCGAGGCGTCGAAGGACAATCCGGTCTTCTATGTGAACTATGCCCATGCCCGGATCGCCTCGCTCCACCGCAAGGCCGCGGAGGCAGGCATTTCGTGCCCGAGCGCCGATCTGTCCCTGCTTGATACGGAAGAGCTGGCGCTGGTGAAGCTCGCGGCGCAGTTTCCGCGCGTCGTCGAAGGCGCTGCGCTGGCGCGAGAGCCACATAGAATTGCGTTCTATCTCTATGACTTGGCGGCGGCTCTACATGCTCTGTGGAACGTCGGTAACGACCGTCCCGAGCGTCGCTTCCTGCTCCCCGATCAGCCGGGCCTGACCTGTGCGCGGCTTTTCTTGGCGCGCGGCGTCGGACAGATTATCCGTAACGGATTGGGCCTCATGGGTGTCGAGGCGGTCCAGGAGATGCATTGATGAGCCTGCGTTCGGGCCAGGGCTATGACGAGCAGGATCGCCTTCCCTGGCTGGAGACGGCCGAGGAAGACTATCCGCAGGACCATTCGGTCGCGCGCTTCATGCTGCTCGCGGTGCTGGCATTGGCGGTGATCGGCACTGCGGCGCTCGGCTGGTTCTGGTACCAGCGGACGCAGAATCCGATCAACGGCAATGGCGAGCTGATCAAGGCGCCCGCAGGTGATTACAAGGTCAAGCCCGACGAGCCCGGCGGCATGAAGGCCGAGGGCGAGGGCGATACCGTGTTCGCGACGAGCCAGGGCGCGGCGAGCAATGCGAGCATCAATGTCGGCGCGCTTCCCGAGTCGCCGGTGGAAGGGACGCGGGCGACCGTTCCGGGCAGTACTGTTCCGGGCACCAAGAACGCCAAGCTCGCGATCCCGGGCCCCACTCTCGTCGGGCCGAATGTGCCGGCTGCGGGGACGAACCCTGCGCCGCGTCCCGGGTCTGGCGCGCTGATCCAACTCGGCGCCTTTCCGAACGAGGCCGGCGCCAATGTCGCCTGGGCGCGGCTGTCGAAGCGGTTCGCCTATCTCGCGCCGCTGGGCAAATCGGTCGAGCGCGGGGAGGCGGCCAATGGCAGCACCGTCTGGCGGCTGCGCGTCAACGCCGGCAGCAACCCGCAAGCACGCGAGCTGTGCGGGCGGCTGAAGGTCGCGGGCGAGAATTGCTTCATCGCGAATTGAGTCCGGGGCCTTTCCGCCTGGTCCGCGCCTGGTCTAAAGCGGGCGCATGAAACCCGTCATCTTCGGCGTCTCCGGCCATGAACTGACTTCGGACGAGCGCGCCTTCTTCCGGGAAGCCGACCCGCTCGGCTACATCCTCTTCAAGCGCAATTGCGGCGATGTCGCGCAGATGAAGGCGCTGACCGACAGCCTGCGCGACTTGTCGGGCCGCGCCGACCTGCCGCTCCTGATCGATCAGGAAGGCGGACGCGTCGCGCGGATGGTGCCGCCCGAATGGCCTGCTTTCCCCGCCGGCGCGACGTTCGACGCGCTGTACGATGTCGCGCCGATCTCGGCGATCGAGGCGGCGCGCGCGAATGCGCAGGCACTGGCGCTGATGCTCGCCGAAGTCGGTGTGAACGTGAATTGCGCGCCTTTGCTCGACGTGCGCCAAGCCGATGTCACGCCGGCGATCGGCGACCGATCGTTCGGCGGCGATCCGATGCGCGTCGCGGCTCTGGGGCAGGCGATGCTCGAAGGGATGCGCCGCGGCGGCGTGGTCGGGGTGGTCAAGCACATGCCCGGCCATGGCCGCGCATTGGTCGACAGCCATTACGATCTGCCGCGCGTCAAGGCCGATGCCGAGGCGCTGGAGACGGATCTGGAGCCGTTCATCCGGCTGGCCGATGCGCCGATGGGGATGACCTGCCACGTGGTGTTCGAGGCATGGGATGCCGAGCGCCCGGCGACGCTCTCGCCCAAGGTGGTTTCCGAGATCCTCCGCGGGCGGATCGGCTTCGACGGGCTGCTGATGACCGACGACATCGATATGAAGGCATTGTCGGGCACGGCGGGCGAGAAGGCTTCGCAGGCGCTCGCCGCCGGGTGCGACGTCGTGCTCGATTGCTGGGCGCGGATGGACGAGATGGTCGAGATCGCGGGGCTGATCGGCGACGCCACGCCCGAATGCGTCGCCCGGCTCGATCGCGCGATGGCGACGATCGCGGACGGATCCGCCGCCGCCGATTTCGGCGCACTGATTGCCAAGCGGGACGAACTGCTGGCGCTTGCTTAGCTCCCTCTCTCCGCTTGCGGGGAGAGGGCTGGGGAGAGGGGGATGAACCGGCCGTGCGCCGCGCTGCCCCTCTCCCCAACCCTCTCCCTTGAAGGGGAGAGGGAGTAGGTGACATCGCCTTGCTCGCCTGCTTAACTCTGCCCGATGAGCGAAGCCGATCCTTCCGACACTCTCCAAATCGACATCGACGGCTGGGAAGGCCCGCTCGACCTGCTGCTCGCGCTTGCGCGGAACCAGAAGGTCGATCTGCGGCAGATCTCGATCCTCGAACTGGTCGAGCAGTATCTCGCTTTCGTGAACGAGGCCCGCGAGCTGCGGCTCGAACTGGCCGCGGATTATCTCGTGATGGCGGCGTGGCTGGCCTATCTCAAATCGGCGCTATTGCTGCCGCGCAATCCCGAAGAGACGCCGAGCCCCGAGGAACTGGCGCTCCGGCTCCAGCTCCGGCTCGAACGGCTCAATGCGATGCGCGAGGCGGGCGCGCGGCTGGTGGCGCGCGATCGGCTGGGGCGCGACGTCTTCCTGCGCGGCACCCCCGAAGGGCTGCGCGTGGTACGCAAGGGCCGCTACGAGGCCGAGATCTACGACCTGATCGCCGCTTATGGCCGGATCAGCGCGCGCACCCGGCCGGTGATGCACGTGGTCGCGGTGCGCGACGTGATGACGCTGGAGGAGGCGATCGATCGCGTCTCGGCGCTGATCGGCGCGCGGATCGAGTGGAGCACGATCGAGACCTTCCTCCCCGAAGGGGCGAGCGGCACTTATCGCAAATCGGCGCTGGCCTCGTCGTTCGTCGCGGCGCTCGAGCTGGCACGGCAGGGGCGGCTCGAGCTCAAGCAGAAATCGGCATTCGCGCCGCTCTATCTCAAGGCGAGCGCATGACACCGCAGGACGATCTCGGCCGCGCCGTCGAGGCGGTATTGTTTGCCTCGGAGCATCCGATGACCGTCGACGAGATCAAGGCGCATGTCGGCGCGGAAGCCGATGTCCGCGGTGCGCTGGCGGGGCTGGAGGCACTGTATGCGGGGCGCGGGATCGAACTGGTCCGACGCGGCGAGCGCTGGCATTTCCAGACCGCCGCCGATCTGGCGCATCTACTGCGGCGTGATCGCGAGGAGTCGCGCAAGCTCAGCCGCGCGGGAATCGAGACGCTGGCAATCATCGCCTATCACGAACCGGTGACGCGCGCCGAGATCGAGGCGATTCGCGGCGTCCAGATTTCCAAGGGCACGATCGACGTGCTGATGGAGGCGGGCTGGGTGCGGCCGGCGGGGCGTCGCGAAGTGCCCGGACGCCCGCTCACCTACGCGACGACGGCGGGCTTTCTCAGCCAGTTCGGGCTCGCCAGCCGGCGCGATCTGCCGGGGATCGACGATCTCAAGGCGGCGGGCCTGCTCGATCCGGTCGACCTCGCTTTCGAGGCCGAAGCGAGCGAAACTGTCATGGAAGACGAATAGGGCTCGCCAACCGATTTTCGGGGTAGCGGAGCTAGCCGTTGCCCCCGGCGCCCGCCGCGCCTAGATAGACCCCGATAGAGGAGAGTTCCCATGGGTAGCATGAGCCTGATGCACTGGCTGATCGTCGGTGTCCTGGTCATTTTGTTGTTCGGCGGCAGCCGTTTCTCCAACATGATGGGCGACGTCGCGAAGGGCATCAAGCAGTTCAAGAAGGGTATGGCCGAGGACGACGAAGCCACGCCGACGCCGCCGACCCGGATCGAGGGCAAGCCTGCGCCGACGCCGGACGCGAGCTTCCAGACCGAAGCCGAGCGTACCCGCGAAGAGCGCTGAGCTCCGATTCCATCCACCGTTGATTCGCGCCTCGCTTCGGGGCGCGCCCGAGGCAGTGCCGAATGTTAGACGTAGCGCCGACCGAGTTGCTGCTTGTGGCCGTGGTGGCGCTGCTGGTGATCGGACCCAAGGACTTGCCGCGCGCGATGCGCTTCGTCGGCAAATGGGTGGGCAAGGCACGCGGCATCGCGCGCCAGTTCCGCTCGGGGATCGACACGATGATCCGCGAATCCGAGCTCGCCGAGATGGAGAAGCAATGGGCCGCGGAGAATGAGCGGATCATGCGCGAGCATCCGACTCCGTCGCTGCCCGCACCCCGGCCCGAGCATTTCGCGCAGGATCCCGCGGCCGACGAAAGTCCCGTGATGGTCGAACAGCCGGCATTGTTCCCCGCCGAGGCGACGGAAGAGCCGGCTGCGGCGAAGCCCAAGCGCGTGCGCAAGCCCAAGGCCGCGGCGCCGGACGCGCCCCAGACGCCGGACGGGCCGCAATCGTGAACGACGAGATCGACGACACCCAGGCACCCTTGCTCGACCATCTGATCGAGCTCCGGCGCCGCCTCCTCTGGTCGCTGGGCGCGCTGGTATTGGCGTTTGCGGGCTGCCTCTATTTCGCGCGGCAGATTCTCGGCTTCCTCGTCGCGCCGCTCAAGGTCGCCGGACAGGTGACGATCATCAATACCGAGGTTTTCGGGGGTTTCCTCGTCGAGATCAAGGTCGCCTTTTTCGCCGCGCTGATGATCGCGTTCCCGGTGATCGCCAACCAGCTGTGGCAGTTCGTTGCGCCGGGCCTCTACCGCAAGGAAAAGAAGGCGCTGCTGCCTTTCCTGCTCGCGACGCCGGTGCTGTTCATCGCCGGTGCCTCGATGGCCTATTTCGTGGCGATTCCGGTGGCGCTCAAATTCCTGCTCGGCTTCCAGGGCGATCTGGGCGGAGTTGCGCAACAAGCGTTGCCGGACGTGAACAACTATCTGAAGTTCGTGATGCAGTTCATCTTCGGCTTCGGGATTTCGTTCCTGCTGCCGGTGCTGCTGATGCTGCTCGAACATGCCGGCATCGTCACGTATGAGCAATTGAAGGGTGCATGGCGCTATGCGGTGGTGGGCGCGTTCGCGCTGTCCGCGGTGCTGACGCCGCCCGACGTGGGGTCGCAGCTGCTGCTCGCAGTGCCGCTGGTCGGCCTCTATTTCCTTGCGCTGGTGGCGATCTGGTTCACCCGGCGGCGGCGTGAGCGCGCGGCGGAGACCGAAGCCGCGTCCTGATACGAAAAACCCCTCCACAAGGGGAGGGGCTTTCCTGAAATCCGGCTGAACGATCTATTTGTTGTCGTCGGCAGCGCCGGCGACCGTGTCGCCAGCCGAGGCAACGTCGCGGCCAACACCTTCGATGGTGTTGCATGCCGAAACCAGGATCGCGCCGGCAAGCGCGGCACAGGTTAGAATCTTGCGCATCGAAACTTCTCCAATTTTACGCATTGGTTCAGGGAAGAAATGCCCGGATCCACCAAATCGTTCCGCGAAAGGCACGAAGCCGCGGCGAGCGATCAGAATTCCGCTGGCAAGAGAAAGTGTTAGGCCCGGAAGCGTCACCGGGGGGGGGAGGGTTGACGCTTCCGGGCCCATGTCTTGGATAGCGAGAGCGGGGGGGCAAAAGGTCACTATCCGAGGTGCAGAACGTACATTGCGGAAACGGGTTCCCTGGTTCCGAACTTTTTTGCGAAAAAATTCAGGGCCGCCCGGTGATCGCGATCGAGGCCTCATAGGCCCCGACCAGCGGGTCGTGATGGAGGCGTGTGCGCAGCTGGCGCGCGAGCCCCGCGATGACGCGGCCGTAGCGGGTCTCGAGAAGTATCTCCAACTCGGCGCTCTCGACTAACGCGGGTGAACTGACGCGGAGAGTGGCGCGGTCATCCTCCTCGCCAGCCTTGATCGAGAGGCGGACGTGCGTTGTCGGGCTGCAATTGACCGCCAGTTCGACGATCTCGGTGATCAGGAAGGCGACTGCGATCGCGACATCCTGATTGACCAGCAGCGGCTCGATCTCGAGTGTGATGCCAAGCCCCGCCGCCCGCTCCGGCGCGGTGGCGCGGATGTTGGCGGCGAGCTCGCCGATCACCGAACGGAGCTCGAGCCCGCGATTCTCCTCCATCTCGGCATAATGGTGGCGATGCACCACCGCGAGCGCGTCGACGCGGCGCTGGATCGAGGCATAGGCCTCACTCGCTTCCGCGCTCTTGGCGGCGCGTGCGTGGAAATTGATCAGGCTGGAGATGACCTGGAGGTTGTTCTTGACCCGATGATGCACTTCGCGAGTCAGCCTCGTCTGGCGGATCAGCCCTTCGGCCAGGTCGGCCTCGTGGAGCTGGACAGTGCGGGTGATCTGCTGAAAGGTCTCGCCGAGATCACGGATCTCCAACGCCGGCATCGCGCCAAAGCGCTTCATGTCGAGGATCTCGCCGGGGCGGTATCTGCCGACACTGGTGCGCAACGTTCTGAGCGGACGGATCAGCAGGATGTTCACCACGAACCATCCGATCATGGCGGCGGCGATCCACATCAGCACCAGCAATGCAGTGGTGATGATCATGGGCGAGGTGATCGGCGCGCCGGGGATCGACATCTCGAGATCGAGATTGTCGATAGAGAGATCGCTGGCGACCTTCTCGCTGCGCCCGAGCGGACCGGCGGTGCCGAGATCGCGCAGGGTCAGCCGCTGGTCTCCCCGCACGAGCGCTGCGCCGTAATCGGGCACGAAGCCGCTCGGGCGGGCCAGCGCCGCCAGTGCCGACACGGGATAATAAGCGGTGGCGCTCATTCCCGCATTGCCGCCGATCCGAATGGCGAGCCCGTCGGGCAGGAACGCGACGCGGATGTCGGACGGACGGAGAGCCGATGCGCCGGGAAGCGAGAAGCGCTGGCCGCAGAGCACGCGGCCGTTCCTGTCGGCGATGGCGAAGCGGACGCTGCCTTGCGCCGCGAATGTGCCCGCAAGCTGGGTGCAGCTCGGCGCGTCGCCCGGATTCTGCTCCAGCGCGGCAAGCGTCTGGCTCATCTGCCCGACCTGATTGGTCAGGGCATTCTCGACCACGCCCGAACTCTCGTCGGCGATCGCGCGCAGCCGCGTACGCGCTTCGGTATCGGCGGTCCGCGTCGTCTGGAGCGTGGTGAGCAGAGCGATGAGCGCGAGCGGGAGCAGCGCACCGACGAGGATCAGGAACACCTTCGCACCGGTCGGCATGTGCGCCATCGCAGCCGCGGGACCCCTGGCACGCGGCTTCAGATCCGTGCTGTCCATGCGCTTGGCTAGTCGAGCTTCTTCAGCAAGTCGAGCAGGTCGTTGGGCACAGTTTCGCGAACGGCCTCGTCATAGGCCTGGCGCAGTGCATCGCCCACGCTGCGGTTGGGTTTGTTGCTCTCCGTCCCGCCTTTTGGCTTTGGCGGCCTTTTTGTTTCACCCTTTGCGGAACGCACCAATTCCCCCCGTGAGGACCCGATTGTCCGGGACCCGGACTGTGAACGCATGAGCACCAGGTGCCCGATTAACGCCATGACGCCAGAGCGCAAGCGCTCGCATAGTGCGCGGAGCGCCACATGGCCCGGCCGATGAAACCAAATAGCGCGTCGATTGTTCCACAGGCGATGCGAAATCCGGGGAGGGGCTCCCTTCGGAGAGCAGAAACGATTGCAATGCGGATGGCGGGGCGCGACAAAAGCGACCCGCGCCCACGAAGGAGAAAAATTCCCTTATGTCGCTTGGACAGCAACTCGCGCCGCACCTTCCCTTGCTGCGCCGTTATGCGCGCGCACTCACCGGCGCCCAGAGCGAAGGCGACCGCTATGTGCGCGCCGCGCTCGAAGCCATCGTTGCGGCGCCCGACCAGTTTCCCCGTGACGTAGATCCGCGGCTCGGGCTCTACCGGACTTTCCAGGCGATCTGGCAATCGACTCATCTCGAAGAGGACGACATCGTCGAGGATAGCTCGAACCAGGCTGAGATGATTGCCCGCAAGCGGCTCGCGCGGCTGACGCCCTTGTCGCGCCAGGCGCTGCTGCTGACCACCGTCGAAGGCTTCAGCATCGAGGACGCCGGCTATCTGATCGAGGAGGACCCCGCTTCGATCTCCCGCCTCGTCGGCGAAGCGGTCGCGGAGATCGAGCGCCAGACGCGCACGCGGGTGATGATCATCGAGGACGAGCCGCTCATCGCCATGGATCTCGAGCAGATCGTCCGCGATCTCGGCCATGAGGTCACCGGGGTCGCGGTCACGCGCGACGAAGCCGTGGCGCTGGCGATGGAGGACCGTCCGGGCCTGGTGCTCGCCGACATCCAGCTCGCCGACGACAGCTCGGGCATCGACGCGGTGAAGGACATCCTCGCCGAGTTCAGCGTGCCGGTGATCTTCATCACCGCGTTCCCCGAGCGCTTGCTCACCGGCGAGCGGCCCGAGCCGACCTTCCTGATCACCAAGCCCTTCCAGCGCGAGACGGTGAAGACCACGATCAGCCAGGCGTTGTTCTTCGATCAGGCGACGGTGCCCGCCGGCGTCTGAAAAATTCCGGCGCGGGTTCCATATGATACGGACCCAAAACGGTTTTCGGGGGTTGAGGGGGGATGGCTGAGAATGACGAAACCATCCATATCTCCACCGATCGCGCCCGCGCCGGCACGACGCCACACATGACTCGCTATGTGCTGGGCTTCGGCCTGGCATTGGTGATCATCGCCTTCGCGATCATCCTCTGGCTCTGAGCCTCGGGGCCGTCCGCAATAATGCTGGCAATCGCGCGGGCTGCGCCTATCTCCAATCAGCGCCGCAACGCGGCACGCGTAAGTGAACGGGGCCGAATGACTGAGTCCGAACAGCCTGACGATCACGAGGAAGCGGCAGCCGAGCCGCCGCGTGAGCACGTCGCGCTCTCCGATCCCGAGTTCAAGAAGCAGCTCGCGACGGTGATCCCGCATCTGCGCGCGTTCGGCCGCTCGCTTTCGGGCAGCCGCGACCTGGCCGACGATCTGGTGCAGGAGACCTTGCTCAAGGCCTGGGCGGCGCGCCAGCGCTTCCAGGCGGGCACCAACATGCGCGCATGGACCTTCATCATCCTGCGCAATCTCTATCTCTCGCAAATGCGCCGCGCGCGCTTCAAGGGCGAATGGGACGATCTGGTGGCGGACCGGCTGCTCGCCGCGCCCGCGAGCCAGGACCGGCATGTCGAGCTGAACGACATGCAGCGCGCCTTGCTGCATCTGCCGCAGCCGCAGCGCGAGGCGCTGATCCTCGTCGGCGCGGGCGGGTTCGCCTATGAGGAAGCGGCCGAGATCTGCAACGTCGCGGTCGGCACGATCAAGAGCCGGGTCGCGCGCGGCCGCGTCGCGCTCGAAACGCTGCTGACCGAGGGACAGCTGCCGTCGCGGCGCGACAGCCTGCCCAATCCGGGCGGCAAGAGCGCGCTCGATACGATCATGGGCGAAGTCGACGATCTCAGCCGCGACCGCTGAGGGCAGATCGGTATTCAGGATTTTGGAGAGGTACCCCCAAATCACGCCGTCACCCCGGCCGAAGTGCCCGGGGTCCACTCAGCCTCACCGGCAGCGCTCGAGCCTCTTGTGCAGCCCTTGCCTCCCGGTGGACCCCGGCACTTCGGCCGGGGTGACGGTTGCGGGGTAGGGCCAACCGCCTACTCCAAAGGTGATTGTGATAGCCTGACGCGATGCAGGCCTGCCTCTCAATGCGCGATCGGGGTCTCGTGCCGATTGAGGCAGTGCAGCATCGCGGCCATGTCTTCAGGCAGGCCCGGCTCGCGCGAGTAGGCGTCGCGCAGCGATAGCGCGATCGCATCGCTGGCGCGAGGCGGTTCGACGCGATAAGCGCGCTGATTGGCCTCGGAAACGGAACGGGATGACGAGCGGGTCACGATATAAAAACGCCCTAACTTCACATTTGTTGCTTGACTCGCCAAAATGTGTTGTTCCCTGCCCATGTCGGCAAGGGCTTATCCGATGAATTCCGGTGACTTGCAGCGCGCTGTTGATCTTGCGCGGTCGCATGCGCCTTTTCTCGCGATGCTTGCCGATCGCGAGTCGCAACTGATCGAAAACCTCGGGCAGGCGCTCGAAGACCCACTGGCGACTGCGCGTTCTTTCGAAGGCGAAATGGCGGAGTCGCGGCGCTTGCGGCTGGAGCGGCGACGGCTCGCGTTGCTCGTCGCGCTCGGGGATCTGTCGGGCCGGTTCGACCTGACGCGGGTGACGCACTTGCTGAGCGACTTTGCGGACGACGCGCTGGACCGGGCGATCCGGACGGCGATCCGGGAGCGCACGCCCGATGCCGAGCCGATCGGCTTCGCCGCGATCGCGCTGGGCAAGCTCGGTAGCCGCGAGCTGAACTATTCGTCCGACATCGATCCGATCCTGATCTTCGATCCCGCGACCTTGCCGTGCAAACCGCGCGAAGTGCCCGAAGAAGCCGCAGTGCGGATCGGCCGGCGGGTGATCGAATTGCTCCAGTCGCGCGATGCCGACGGCTATGTGATGCGCGTCGACCTGCGGCTGCGGCCCTCGCCCGAGGCGACGCCGATCGCCTTGCCGGTCGAGGCGGCGATCTCTTATTACGAATCGCAGGCGCTGCCGTGGGAGCGCGCGGCGTTCATCCGCGCCCGCGCCTGTGCCGGCGACACCGCGTTGGGCGAGGCGTTCCTCGCGGCGATCCGGCCGTTCGTGTGGCGCCGCGCAGTCGATTACGGGACGATCCGCGAGATCCGCGACATCTCGCGCCGGATTCGCGACCATTATGCCCAGGCGCAGGCGTTCGGCCCCGGCTACGACCTCAAGCGCGGGCGCGGCGGCATCCGCGAAGTCGAGTTCTTCGCGCAGATCCACCAGCTCATCCATGGCGGGCGCGATCCCGCGCTGCGCGTGCCGGCGACGCGCGACGCGCTGGCGGCGCTCGCCGCCGACGGACGGATCGACGCCGACGATGCCGCGGCGCTGACCGCGGCCTATGTCGAGTTTCGTACCGTCGAGCATCGGCTGCAGATGGTCGACGACCTGCAGACCCACACATTGCCGACCAAAGCCGAAGCGCTCGACAATGTCGCGGCGCTGCACGGGCTGGCGGACGGCGCGGCGCTGATCGAACGGCTGCGGCCGCATGTCGAGCGGACAGGGCGGGTCTATGATTCGCTCGCCGGCGAGGAGGAGCCGCGGCTGCCCGCCGATCCGGAGACGCTAAAGGCGCGGCTGGAGGCGGCCGGATTCGACCATCCGGCAGGCGCGCTCCGCATCGTCGAGGGCTGGCGCGGCGGCGGCTATCCTGCGCTGCGTTCCCCCCAGGCGCGCGAGGCGCTGGAGGCGTTGCTGCCCGGCCTGATCGCCGCCTTCGCGCAGGCGCCCGACAGCACGCACGCGATCACGCGCTTCGACGCGATGCTCTCGCGGCTGCCGAGCGCGATCAACTTCTTCCGGCTGCTCGAGGCGCAACCGGGGCTTCGCCAGCTTCTCAGCACGATCCTGTGCCACGCGCCGACCTTGGCCGAGCAGCTGGGGCGGCGCGCCGAATTGCTCGACGGGCTGATCGACGCGAGCGCGCTGGAGCCCGTCGCCGATATCCCCACGCTGGTCGGGGAAATGGCGGCGCGCGAACGCGGTGCCGATTATCAATGGCAGCTCGAGCATGTCCGCCGACTGGTGGGTGAGAAGCGCTTCGCGCTGGGTGCGCAGATCGTCGCGGGGGCGAGCGATCCGCTCGACGTATCCTATGGCTATGCGCGGATCGCCGAGGCGGCGATCGAAGTGCTCGCACGCGCCACGGTCGACGAGTTCGAGCGCGCGCATGGCCGGGTGCCCGGGAGCGAATTGGTGATCCTCGCGCTCGGCCGGATGGGCGGGCAGGCGCTCACCCACGCTTCCGATCTCGACCTCGTCTATCTGTTCACCGGCGATTACGCTGCGGAATCCGATGGCCCGAAGCCGCTCGGCGCAGTGGTCTATTACAATCGGCTCGCGCAGCGGGTGACCGCCGCGCTCTCGGTCGCGACGGCGGCGGGGCCGCTCTACGAAGTCGATACGCGGCTGCGGCCCTCGGGCGCACAGGGGCCGCTGTCGGTCTCGCTCGACGGGTTCGCGCGCTATCAGCGCGAGGATGCGTGGACCTGGGAGCATATGGCGTTGACCCGGGCGCGGCCGATATTCGGTTCGTCGGGCGCGCGCGACGCAGTGCAGGCGATCGTCGACGACGTGCTGAACGGCGCGCGGCCCGAGCGTGACATCCTGGCGGACGCGATCAAGATGCGCGAGGAGATGGCGACGCACAAGCCGCCCGCCGGGCCGCTCGACGCGAAGCTGCTCCCCGGTGGGCTGGTCGACCTCGAATTCGCGGTCCATGTGCTCCAGCTGCGCCACAAGACCGCCTTCACGCCGCGGCTGCGCGAGGCGATCCGGCTGCTCGCAGCGAAGGGACTGATGTCCGAGACGATGGTCGAGGCGCATGCATTGCTGTCGCGGCTGCTGGTCACGCTGCGCCTCGTCGCGCCCGACGCGCAGCCGCCCGCCGAGACCACGCAGGCGCTGATCGCGCGGGCAGTGGGGCTGGAATCATGGGACGCAGTGGTTGCCTCGCTCGAAGCGACCCGGCAGGAGGTGGCGGCGTGCTGGGCGGAGATCCGCGCCGGCGGCTGACGGAGGCGAAGATGATCGAGCAGGGCGACAGGCTGCCAGAGGTGGAGCTGGAAGGTGCCGACGGGCCGTTCACACTGTCCGAGCGGAAGGGGCCGCTGTTGCTCTATTTCTACCCCAAGGACGATACCGCGGGATGCACGCGCGAGGCGCAGGATTTCTCGGCGTTGCTTCCTGAATTCAAGGCGTTGGGCGTCGACCTTCTCGGCGTGTCGAAGGATAGTGCTGCCAAGCACAGGAAGTTCGCCGCGAAATACGACCTCACCGTGCCGCTCGCCACCGATGCCGAGGGCGTGGCGATGGAAGCATTCGGCGTGTGGGTCGAGAAGCAGCTCTACGGCCGCAAATATATGGGGATAGACCGCTCGACCTTCCTGTTCGCGACGGACGGCACGTTGTTCCGCGCGTGGCGCAAGGTGCGCGTGCCCGGCCATGCCGAACAAGTGCTTGCGGCGGCGCGAGAAATGCTCGGCAAGTGAGGCGCAGCGTTGCCGAGGCGGCGCGCGCGGTGCTGATCGCGGCCGAGCCGCTCGCCAAGGTGAAGGCCGCGCGGTCGGCCGCGCGCGACTGGCGGCTGGGCCGGCTCGACCATCGTTTCGACATGGCGATGCCCGATCGGCCGGCGCGCCCGGATTGCCCGGAGCTGCTGCCACCCAACCGGATGCCCAAGCGCGGCAAGGGTGGGTCCGAGCGCGGGCGCACCGCATTGATCCACGCGCTGGCGCATATCGAATTCGCGGCGATCGACCTCGCTTTCGATGCCGTGGGGCGGTTCGGCGGCCAGTTCCCGCGCGGCTTCACCGACGACTGGATGCGGGTCGGCGCGGACGAGGCGATGCACTTCGCATTGCTCGACCGGCGGCTGAAACAGCTCGGCAGCCATTATGGCGCGATGCCTGCGCATGATGGTTTGTGGGACGCCGCGGCCGCCACCGCGCACGATCCGCTGGCCCGGCTGGCGGTGGTTCCGATGGTGCTGGAAGCACGCGGACTCGACGTCACGCCGGCCACGATCGAGCGCTTCGCGGGCGTCGGCGATACCGCTACCACACGCATCCTGACGCGCATTTTGAACGACGAGATCCGCCATGTCCGGGCCGGCACGATCTGGTTCGAATCGGCATGCGAGCGGCACGGTTTCGTACCCGAAACGATGTGGCAAGACCTTGTCGCCACGTATTTTCGCGGAGTCTTGAAGCCTCCCTTCAACGACTCGGCGCGCGACTCAGCCGGTCTGACGCGTGGCTACTACGCGCCTATTGCAGTCTCCTGATTTCTCAGGGCAAACCCCGACACGTCCAGACGCGGAGGGGGCTCTGCCGGGACAATGGAATTATCGTAGGCCGAACACCGGGTCGCATCGGTGCGCGCTTGCTTGAACCGCCGGGGACTCATGGCTGACGTTTCGAACTCTAAGAATGCGAACCTGGGCAAGCGGTTCCGTAATTTCTTCACCACCCGCGATTTTATTTTTCATGACGGCCGCGATCTGCGCCGCTTCAGCATTGCCGGCCGCACCCAGGCGCTGTTCGCCGGCGTCGCGGCGGTCACGGTGCTGTTCTCCGGCTATGGCGTGTCGCAGGCGATGGCCGGCGCGATCGCCGTCAGCGGCGTGAGCGCCGTTCCGGGTTCGCCCGAGGCGCAGGTCGCCAAGATGCGCGCGCAAGTCGCGAAGATGCAGGCCGAAGTCACCGCCGCCAAGGAAGCCGCCAAGCTGCAGGCCGCCCGCGTCGAGCAGCGCCAGGCGCTGATCTCGGCAGTGCTCTCGGGCAAGACCGATCCCGCCGCTCTCGATGCCGCGCTCGCCGAAGTAGAGCCGCTGACCAGTGCCGTCGCCGCCGAGATGCTCGCGCCGCTGCGCGAAGTCGAGCAGCGCCAGGTCGCGCTCGCAGGCAAGGCCCGCGTCGCCGGTGAAGCGCGCTACGAGCAGACCGCCAGCCATTTCCGCCGTCTCGGCCTCGCGCCCGAGCGTTTCGTCAAGGGCGGCATGGGCGGCCCGTACGAGCCGATGGACGACAATAACGATCGCGCCGCCGGTTCGGATTCGGCCGAGAGCGCCGATGCCCAGTTCCGCGCGCTCTTCCTGACCTGGAAAAAGCTCGACGCGCTCGAGCAGACGGTGATCTCGATCCCGTCGATGCAGCCGGTCGACAAGATGCTGTTCACGTCGAGCTTCGGCGTGCGTTCGGATCCGTTCCGCGGCACTGCGGCGATGCATGCCGGCGTCGACATTCCGGGCACGATCGGCACGCCGATCTACGCGACCGCGGATGGCGTCATCAGCCATGCCGGCCGCCAGGGCGGCTATGGCAATCTCGTCCAGATCAACCACGGCCGCGGCATCGAGACGCGCTACGGCCACCTTTCGAAGATCCTCGTCGCCGACAACGCCCGCGTCCGTCGTGGCCAGATGATCGGCCTGATGGGCTCGACCGGGCGTTCGACCGGTAGCCATCTCCATTACGAAGTCCGCGTCGACGGGAAGGCGGTCAATCCGATCCCGTTCCTCCAGACCGGCGAATATCTGACCGTGGCCCAGGGCCGCGCGCAGGGCGGCGTAGGCGGCCCCGCGAAGTAAGAGGCAGGAGAGGAGAGGGGCTGCCCATCGAGGCGGCCCCCACCCGCACCGCCCCATCTGCACCGCATTGCCTCGCCGCCCCTCCACCACTATCTCGGCAGCATGGCAACGATCACCCAGCCTGACATCGCGCTCACGCCTGCCGCCGCCGCGCGTGTGGCGGCGATCGCCGCGAAGCAGTCGAAACCCGCGATCCTGCGGCTCTCGGTCGAGGGCGGAGGGTGCTCGGGCTTCCAGTACAAGTTCGGCTTTGCCGATGCGGTCGAAGCCGACGACACCGTCGCCGAGCTCGGCGGCGTCCAATTGGTGGTCGATTCGGTGAGCCTCGATCTCGTCCGCGGCGCGCAGGTCGATTTCGTCGACTCGCTGGGCGGCGCACATTTCAACGTGACCAATCCCAATGCCGCATCGGGCTGCGGCTGCGGCACCAGCTTCTCGGTCTGATCGCTTGCCCAAGATCGTCACGTACAACGTCAACGGGATCAAGGCGCGCATGGAGCGCCTGCTCGAATATCTCGACGAGCAGAAACCGGATATCGTGTGCCTCCAGGAGCTGAAGGGCGCCGACGAGACGCTGCCGGTCAAGGATATCGAGGCCGCGGGCTATGGCGCGGTGTGGCACGGGCAGAAGGGCTTCAACGGCGTCGCCGTCCTCGCGCGCGGCCAGCAGCCGATCGAGCGCCAGCGCGGGCTCGAAGGCGATCCCGAGGATGCGCACAGCCGCTATATCGAAGTCGAAGTCGGCGATCTGGTGGTCGCCTCGATCTATCTGCCCAACGGCAACCCGCAGCCCGGCCCCAAGTTCGACTACAAGCTCAAATGGATGGAGCGGCTCGCCGATCGCGCCCGCGCGCTGCTCGCCGAGGAACGCCCGGTGGTGCTGGCCGGCGACTACAACGTCATCCCCAATGACGACGACACCTTCTCGTTGCGCGCGATGGCGAGCGATGCGCTGATGCAGCCCGAATCCCGGCAGCGCTACCGCAGCCTGCTCGCCCAGGGCTGGACCGACGCGCTGCGTACGCGCTTCCCGAGTGGCGGCATCTGGACCTTCTGGGACTATCAGGCCGGCTGCTGGCAGCGCGATGCGGGGTTCCGCATCGATCACTTGCTGCTCAGCCCCCAGGCCGCCGACCGGCTGGCCGGCGCCGGCGTCGACAAGGACTATCGCGGTCGCGAACGCGCCAGCGATCATGCCCCTACCTGGGTGAGCCTGCGCTAGGCACTGCGCTTTCCGTTACGGAAACGAACACGGGCGGCCGATTCCGGACACATGCCACTGTCCCTTTCCGGACACTCCCGCGCGCCATCCGCCAATTCTTGGCGTGTATTGCTGTGTTATAGCGGTGACTTGGAAGTGTAATACAGCTAAGTCGTTGAAATCCCATATTCCTGGAAACTGGCACGACCGATGCAAAGCATTGGAGGCAGGCGGCACGAGGGAGCGCCTGGTGTCACAGTAATCAGGAGTCAGGGATATGTTCAGTACTCGCACCACCGGCCGCGTCTCCAGCTTCGCCGCCGCCATGATCGCCGCCGCCGTCCTCGTCGCCGGCGCGACCGCGCCGGCTTATGCCTCGGATCCGACCACCGACGCGCCCAAGGCGTCGGCCAAGGCCAGCCAGGGCAAGCGCTATTGCGTCAAGCCGCAGGTGACGACGGGGACGGTGCTCGCGCGCACGATCTGCATGACCCGCGAACAATGGATCGCCAAGACCGGACGCGATCCGGCCGCCCCCCAGAAGTGAACCCAGCGCGGCCCGGCTCCTCGGGCCGCGTCACCAAAGGATAATGAAATGACGATATTCGCCCTTTCCGCGGCGGTGCTTCTCGCGCTCGCCGGCGCCGATCCCGTGACCGAAACCCCCACTCAGCCCGCCCCGCAGCAGTCGGCACAGAGCGGCGAACAGCCTTCGGCGCGGAAGCTCTACTGCGCGGTCGAAACCCAGACCGCCAGTCGGCTTCGCAAGAAGCAGTGCCGCACGCGCGCCGACTGGATCGCGCTCACCGGGACCGACCCGGCCGAGGAAGCGCGCAAGTAGCGTGGAATTGCCCGCGGCGCAGTTGCGTATCCGCCGCGGGCGCTTTCCTCAGAGCGGCTTCTGGTAGATCACATATTCGCGGTTGATCCGGCTCTCGATCGTATCGGCGATCGCGATCATCCCCTGATTGTCGTCGAGGATCCAGCCGATCTCGCCGCGCTCCGCGCCATAATTGGGCACGGCGGAGCGGCGGATATATTCGATCAACATGAAGGCCAATTGGCTCGCCATGCGCGAGCTCTGCAGCCTTTTGACCACGCCCATCAGCGGCACGCGCATCGTCCGCGCCTTCGGCTTGCGCAGCCATAGCAGCAGCTTGGCCCAGCCGAACGGGAAGAGCTTGCCCTTCAATGGCTTGAGCGGCTCGTTGAAGTCGGGGAGCGTGACCATAAACGCCACCGGCTCGCCTTCGAGCTCGGCGATCATGATCAGATCCTCGAAGACCAGCGGCTTGAGCTTCTTGCCGACATCGTCGATCTCGGGCTGGGTGAGCGGCACGAACCCCCAATTGTCCGACCATGCATCGTTGAGGATGGCGAGGATGATCGCCGCTTCCTCGTCGAAACGCGCCTTGTTGACCTTGCGGATGCGGATCTTCGCATTCTTCTCGCCCGCCGCGATGATCCGCTGGACGAGCGGAGGGAAGCCCTGGGTGATGTCGAGCTCATAGGTCAGCAGCTTCTTGGCGGGGGCATAGCCCAGCGCCTCGATCCAGCCCTGATAGCGCGCCGGATGATGCCCCATCAGCACCGTCGGCGAGTGATCATGACCCTTGACCAGCAGCCCCGGCTCTTCCCAGATCGACAGGCTGACCGGCCCCAGCGCGCGGGTCATGCCCTTGTCCTTCAGCCACGCCTCGGCCTGGCGAATGACCGCGACGGCAGTTTCCTCGTCCTCGGCCTCGAACAGGCCCCAGAAGCCGGTGCCCGGGCCGAAGCCCTGCTCGGGCGGCATTTCGAGCGCGAGCCGGTCGATATGCGCCGAGATGCGGCCGACCACCTTGCCGTCGCGCTCCGCCAGGAAGAGCTGCGCCTCGGCATGGCTGAACCAGCCGTTCTTCTTCGGGTCGATCGTCGCCTTCACTTCGTCGCGCAGCGGGGCGACCCAATGGGGATCGTCGCCGTTCAGGCGATAGGCGAGCTCGACGAAAGCATTGATATCCGCCTTGGTGACGACGGGACGGATGGAGGGTGCGGGCATGAAGTCGAGCCTTTGACAGAGGTGCGCCGAAGTCCTGCCTGAGGGCGGTGCTTGTCAAGCGGAACCTGTCGGGCCTCGCCCCGCCCCTGTTGTTGCCCATATTGAGCCACTATCTACGGGCAATGCACGTACCCATGAACAGTTCTATCGCACTGGATTTGCGCGAAGTCGCGGCGGCCGACGCCCCGGCCGCGCGCGCCGCGGCGGGGCGCATCGCCGACGACAAGGCGATGCTGCGCGCTGCCGCCGAGATCGCGCGCGACCTGCACAAGGCGCGCCCGGCGATCTATTGGGCGGATACGCTCGCCTCGGTCGTCGTCGGTTATGGCGCGCTGGCGCTGGCGATCACGCTGACCTCACCCGGCCTGGCATTGCTCGCCGCTTTCGTGGCGGTGCTTGCGCTGTACCGGGCGGGCAGCTTCATCCACGAGATCACGCACATGAAGCACAGCTCGGTGCCGGGCTATCGGCTGGGCTGGAACCTGCTCGTCGGCGTGCCGTTGATGGTGCCGTCCTTCATGTACGAGGGCGTCCACAACCTCCATCACGCCCGCACCCGCTATGGCACGGTCGAGGATCCCGAATATCTGCCGCTCGCGCTGATGAAGCCGTGGTCGCTGCCCTTGTTCGTGCTGATCGCGGCGCTGGCGCCGATCGGGTTGCTGATCCGCTATGGCGTGCTCGCGCCGCTCTCGCTGATCGTTCCCGCGCTGCGCAAGCCGGTGGTCGAACGCTATTCGGGGCTGGTGATCAACCCGTCCTTCCGCCGCCGCCCGGCCGAGGGCGCCGCGCGCACGCAGTGGCTGTGGCAGGAAACCGCGACCAGCGTCTGGGCGGTCGCGCTGATCGGCCTCACCGTCGCCGGCGTGGTCCCGCTGCGTGCCTTCCTGATCTTCCTCGGCGTGATTTCCGCAGTGACCGTGATCAACCAGGTCCGCACGCTGGTCGCGCATCTCTGGGAGAATGAGGGCGAGGCGATGACCGTCACGGCGCAGTATCTCGACAGCGTCAACGTGCCGCCGCCGGCTTTGCTGCCCGCGCTCTGGGCGCCGGTGGGCCTGCGCTATCACGCGCTCCACCATCTGCTGCCGAGCGTGCCCTATCACAATCTCGGCGTGGCGCACCGCCGCCTGACCGCGATGGTCGAGCAGGATTCGCCCTATCACAAGGCGAGCTATGCCGGCCTGCCGGGGCTGGTGAGCCAGCTCGCGCGCAGCACGATGGGCTTGCGCCGCTAAAGCTGGCTGTTCGAGCTGAAACGATACCGGGCCGGTCCCTCGCGGGCCGGCCCGTTTCATTTGGTGTTGGAGCTATCGGCGGAAGGCGGAGGTTCCGCAGGAACTGCACCGGCGGGCGCTACCAATGCGCCCGGCAGGCGAGGCGGCGCGATCGGGCCGATAGCGGGCGTTCCGCTACTCCTCGGTCCTGAGCAAAACCGCCTCGCCGATCATCAGGAACAACAGGAACGGCGCCCAGGCGGCGAGGAAGGGCGGGTAGGCGCCGAGATTGCCCATCGCCAGCGCGAAATTGTCGGCGACGAAATAGAGGAAGCCCAGCGCCATGCCGATCACGGCGCGGACGAACAATTTGCCCGATCGGGCGATGCCGAACGCCGCGACGGCGCCGAGCAACGGCATCAGCACCGAAGAGAGCGGCCCCGACAATTTGTGCCACAGCGAGCCTTCGAGTGCCTTGGTCGGGCGGCCAGCCAGCTCGAGGTCGTGGATCACTTCGCGCAGCGCAGTGAACGACAGGCCGTCGGCATTGATCTGGGTGAGCGTGAACTGGTCGGGGCGTACGCCATCCGCGATGCGGTGCGGCGCGAGCGGAGTCATCGATCCCGTGGCGATATCGAAACGCTGCGCGCCGTCGACTTTCCAACCGGAGCCGTCGCGCACGCCGTGCTTCGCGGTCAGGATCGCGCGCAGCGACCGGCCGGCGCGTTCATAGACGGTGATGCCGTAAAGCTGCGCCGCATCGCCGCGGCCGCGTATCTGGTCGACGACGATCAGGTCGTTGCCGTCCTTGACCCAGACGTTCGAACGGTCGCCGCGGTCGATGGGCAGCGGGCCGTATTCGACTTTCTTCCACTGCTCGAGCGTCGCGGTCGCGCGCGTGACGATACGTTCGTTGAAGGCGAAGGACAGCGCGGCGACGCCGAGCGCAGTGAGGATCAACGGCGCGAGCACCTGGTGCGCCGAGAGCCCCGAGGCTTTCATCGCGATGACTTCGCTGTTCTGGTTGAGCTGCGACAGCGCGAGGATCGTGCCGAGCAGCACCGCGAAGGGCAGGAAGGTCGCGATGAGCTGGGGCGTGCGCAAGCCGATATAGCGCCAGACCTCGGCATCGCCATTGCCGGGATACGCCACGATCTTCGCCGATTCGCTCAGCAGATCGAGCGACTGCAGGATGAGCACCAGCCCCGCCAATATGGCGAAGGTGCGCACGAGGAACATCTTGCCCATGTAGAGCGACATCGTGCGCGACGGGAAGAAATTGACGAGGCTCATGCCGGGATCTCGATGGTCTTGCGGCGGCGGCGCCCGGGCAGGCGCTTGCGGATCGCGCTCCATATCTTGGCGAACGCCTTTTCGAGCGCGCCGATCGGCTGGCCGCCCGGCACATAGGCGACGGTATGGTACATCCAGAACACCAGGCCCGCGAAGATCGTGAACGGCACCCACAAGGCGATGATCGGATCGATCCCGCCGAGGCTGCCGACCGCCTGCGCATATTCGTTCACCTTGTGATAGGTGACGATCATCACGATCGACAGGAACACGCCCAGCGCCGAGGTGGAGCGCTTGGGCGGGATGCCGAGGGCCGCGGCGAGCATCGGCAGCAGGAACATCGACACGACTTCGGCGAGGCGGAAGTGGAACGCCGCGCGGCTGGTGGTGCGCTGCACCGGCGTCGCGTCGGCGCTCTTGCCGATCACCGCCAGCTCGGGAAGCGTGCGCTCGAGGCTCTTGTCGCCGCGCTTGCGGAACTGCTCATATTTGGGAAGCGGGATCGGCAAATTGTGCGTGTCGAAGGTGAGCACGCGCGGAATCGGCGATCCCTTCGCAGTGTGGACCAAAGTACCCTTGGTCAGCCGGAAGATGATCGTGTTGGGATCGTCGGAACGGAGGAACTGGCCCTTCTCGGCCGTGACCGCGACCGGCCCCTCCTTGGTCGTCATCCGCACGAAGATGCCCGAGAGATCGCGGCCCTCGTTCGCGCTGCTCTCGATCCGCAGCGTCATCTGGGTGCCGAAGGTGGTGAACTCGCCGACCTTGATCGAGGCGCCGAGCGCGCCCGAGCGCAGCTCGAAGCGCAATTGCTCGTAATTGTAGCGCGCGCGCGGCTGGACATAGCCGACGATCGCGAGGTTCAGCAGCGCCAGCGCGATCGCATACATATAGGGCACGCGCAGCAGCCGGGTGTAGCTGAGCCCCACCGCGCGCATCACGTCGAGCTCGGACGTGGTCGCGAGCCGGCGAAAGGCGAGCAGGCAGCCGAGCATCAGGCCGATCGGAATGCCGAGCCCGAGATATTCGGGAAGCAGGTTGGCGAGCATCCGCCACACCACGCTCACCGGCCCGCCTTCGGTTGCGACGAAGTCGAACAGCCGCAGCATGCGATCGAGCACGAGCAGCATCGCCGAAATCAACAGCGTCGAGATCAGCGGAACCGCGATCAGCCGCGCCATGTAGCGATCGATCGATTTCATGCGGTGCGGCGGTCGCCTTGTCCTGTCTTGCAGCGCGACGTGCGCCGCTCAGCTAAAGCAAGAGCCTATACCCGCGGTTCCGGCCTGCGCCACCCCGAAACGACCGGCTGCCCTTCATGGGGTGACGGATGGGCGGCAACGTCTATATGACGCTCCATGCATTTTCTGGATCAGGCGAAGATTTTCGTGCGCTCGGGCGCCGGTGGACCCGGCGCAGTGAGCTTCCGGCGCGAGAAGTTCATCGAATATGGCGGCCCCGACGGCGGCAATGGCGGCAAGGGCGGCGACATCATCTTCGAGGCGGAGGCGGGGCTCAATACGCTGATCGACTTCCGCTACACCCAGCATTTCCGGGCGCCGCGCGGGCAGGGCGGCTCGGGCTCGAACCGCACCGGCGCGGGCGGCGACGATCTGGTCATCAAGGTGCCGATCGGCACCCAGATCCTCGCGGACGACGACGAGCGGACCTTGCTCGCCGATCTGACCAAGGAAGGCGAGCGCATCGTCTTCCTGCGCGGCGGCGATGGCGGGCGCGGCAATGCCAGCTACAAGACCTCGACCAACCGCGCGCCGCGCCAGCACGGCACCGGCTGGCCCTACGAAGAGGCCTGGGTGTGGCTGCGGCTCAAGCTGCTCGCCGACGCGGGCCTTGTCGGGCTGCCCAATGCCGGCAAGTCGACCTTCATCAATCAGGTGACCAATGCGCAGGCCAAGGTCGGCGCCTATGCCTTCACCACCACGCGGCCGCAGCTCGGCGTGGTCCGGCACAAGCAGCGCGAGTTCGTCGTCGCCGACATTCCGGGGCTGATCGAGGGCGCGGCGGAAGGCGCGGGGATCGGCGATCGCTTCCTCGGTCACATCGAGCGCTGCCGGGTGCTGCTCCACTTGGTCGACGCCAACGACGACGATGTCGCCGAGAGCTATCGCATCGTCCGCGACGAACTGGAGAATTACGGCGCCGGACTGACCGACAAGCAGGTGATCGTCGCGCTCAACAAGATCGACACGCTCGACGACGAACTGATCGCCGCGCTCTCCGCCGAGCTGGAAGAGGCCAGCGGCGCGGAAGTGATCCCGCTCTCGGGCGCCGCCGGCACCGGCGTCGACTGGGTGCTCGACAAGCTGCTCGAGGCGATCGGGCCGGAGGCGAGCAAGGTGAGCGACGACGACGAAGGCGAAGACGCGATCGAGTGGTCGCCGGTCTGAGCTCAGGACGACGCACATGTCTCTCTTCCCGCCCGCCTCCTGTCCGCGCATCGTCGTCAAGATCGGCTCGGCGCTGCTCGTCGATCCGGACGGCAGCGTGCGGCGCGGCTGGCTGGAGGGTATCGCCGCCGACATCGCCGCGCGCTGCCGCGCCGGCCAGCAGGTCGCGGTGGTTTCGTCCGGGGCGATCGCCCTGGGCGCGCGTCGGCTGAAGCTTCCCCGCGGCGGGCGTGCTTCGCTGGAGGACGCGCAGGCGGCCGCCGCCACGGGCCAGATCGCGCTGAGCCAGGTATGGGCCGAGACGCTGGGTGCCAACGGGCTCACCGCGGCGCAGATGCTGGTGACGCTCGACGATTTGGAGGATCGCCGCCGTTACCTCAATGCCGCGGCGACGCTCGACCGGCTGCTCGGTCTCGGTGTCGTCCCGGTGCTCAACGAGAATGACAGCGTCGCCACTGAGGAAATCCGCTTCGGCGACAACGACCGGCTCGCTGCGCGGGTGGCGCAGGCGGCGGGGGCGCAGGGGGTGGTGCTGCTTTCGGATGTGGACGGGCTCTACGATCGCAACCCGGCGCTCCCCGGCGCCGAGCATATCGCGCGGGTCGAGCGGATCGACGGCGTGATCGAGGCGATGGCCGACAAGGGCTCGGCGTCGGGCATGGGTTCGGGCGGGATGGTCTCCAAGATCGCCGCCGCGCGGATCGCCAATGCCGCGGGCGCGCATCTCGCCATTGCTTCGGGTCGGGTCGAGCATCCGCTGTCGGCCGAGGTGCGGCACACTCTGTTCGTCGCCGAGAAATCGGCGCCGGCCCGCAAGGCCTGGCTGGCGGGTGGGTTGACCGCGCGCGGCACGATCCATGTCGATGCCGGCGCGGCCAAGGCGCTTGCGGGCGGCAAGAGCCTGCTGGCCGCGGGTGCCACGCGGATCGAAGGCGATTTCGTCCGCGGCGACCTGGTGGTGATCGCCGGGCCCGAAGGGCGCCCGCTGGCGCGCGGCCTCGCCGAATATCCCAGCGACGACGCCGCCCGCATCGCCGGCCGCCGCAATGACGAGCAGGCCGGGATCCTCGGCTACGCCCCGCGTTCGGCGCTGGTCCATCGCAGCCATATGGCGCTGCTGTGAGGGCTTTCTTGCTTCTTTGTGCTCCTGCGGAGACAGGAGCCCAGGGCCCCAAAGGAATCGCTTGCGACTCTGGGCTTCTGCTTTCGCAGGAGCACGGATGATGGCCACCATCGCCATCACCGGGGGCACCGGTTTCGTCGGCTCGCGGCTGATCGCACTGGCTGTCGAGGCCGGGCACGATGTCCGCGCGCTCACACGGCGCGAACAAGCAGAGCGCAAACACGTCGCGTGGATTCCCGGCGATCTCGACGCCACCGACGCGCTCGCGAGGCTCTGTGAAGGCGCCGACGCAGTGATCCACGTCGCCGGGGTGGTCAACGCCCGCGATCGCGCCGGTTTCGCCGCCGGCAACATCCATGGGACGCGCAACATACTCGCCGCGGCCGAGGGCGCGGGTGTGCGGCGCTTCGTCCATGTCTCGTCGCTCGCCGCGCGCGAGCCCGGCATGTCCGATTATGGCTGGTCCAAGGCCGAGGCCGAGCGGTTGGTCGAGGATTCGCTGCTCGATACCGCGATGGTACGGCCGCCGGCGATCTACGGCCCGGGCGACATGGAGATGCTCGAACTGTTCAAGCTCGCGAAGAGGGGGATCGCATTGTTGCCGCCGGGCGGGCGGCTGTCGGTGATCGAGGTCGGCGATCTCGGCCGCCTGTTGCTCGCTTTGGCCGGCGGCAACAATGCGGGGCGGTCGTTCGATTGCGACGACGGCCGCGAAAACGGCTGGAGCCACAAGGAGTTCGCCCTCGCGATCGGTACAGCCACCGGCAAGCGTGTCGCCGCACTCGCGCTGCCGCGCCCGTTGATGATGGCCGGCGCGCATCTCGACCGGCTGGTGCGCGGCAAAAGTGCCAAGCTCACGCCCGATCGCGTGGCCTATTTCTGTCACGAGGACTGGGTGATCGACTCCGCCCGCCGCCCACCTGCGGATTTGTGGAAACCGCAGGTGGAGACCGAGGCTGGATTGGCGGCTACTGCTGCCTGGTATCGCGAGCAGGGGCTGCTCTAACCCATGGGCATGACACGTTGCTCTTCGTCACCCCGGCCTTGTGCTGGGGTCCACCGCGAGGCTGGACGAATAGCAAGAGCCTCGAGGCCTTTCCGTTGCCGCACCGTGGACCCCGGCACAAGGCCCGGGTGACGGGAGTTAGCCCTTGAAATGTAGGATTCCATCTGCTTGCCTGAACGCCGGCGCGGCCAAGCCAGCGCCCGCTCTTTGACGTCGTCGAAATTTGCAGCCGCGCGCAACAAGATGTCGCTGCCACGCAACGGAATTTCACATTTCGCGAGAAAAGTGCGAAGTTAAGCTCGCCGAATCCAACTACGCCACGCTCGTCATGCTCCGCGCCACCGCCTCGGCGGTCTTGATCCCGTCGATCGCCGCCGAGAGGATGCCGCCGGCATAGCCCGCGCCTTCGCCCGCCGGGAACAGCCGTTCTACGTTGAGGCTCTGGAAGTCCGCCCCGCGTGTGATCCGCAACGGTGACGAGGTGCGCGTCTCGACGCCTGTCATCACCGCGTCGGGATGGTCGTAATTGGCGATCTGGCGGCCGAACACCGGCAGCGCCTCGCGGAACGCCTCGATCACGAAGCCGGGCAGGCACGCCGAGAGATCGGTCATCTTCACGCCGGGCTTGTACGAGGGGATGACTTCGCCGAGTTCGGTGGAGGCGCGTCCGGCGAGCAGATCGCCCACCTTCTGCCCCGGCGCGTGATAGTTGGAGCCCCCCGCAATAAAGGCGAGGTCCTCCCAATGGCGCTGCAGCTCGATCCCCGCCAGCGGCCCGCCCGGATAGTCGCGCGCCGGATCGATCGCCACGACCAGCCCCGAGTTCGCGTTGAACTCGGCGCGCGAATATTGGCTCATCCCGTTGGTGACGACGCGGCCTTCCTCCGAGGTCGCCGCCACCACGCGGCCGCCCGGACACATGCAGAAGCTGTAGACCGTCCGTCCGTTGGCGCAGTGGTGCGCCAGGCTGTACGCCGCCGCGCCGAGATCCGGATGACCAGCGCATTTTCCGAAGCGCGCCCGATCGATCCAGCTTTGCGGATGTTCGATCCGCACGCCGATCGAGAAGGGCTTGGCCTCCAGATGCACGCCGCGGCGATGGAGCATCTCGAAGGTGGGACGCGCGCTATGGCCCACCGCAAGGACGACATGCTCGGCCTCGAGGAAGCTGCCGTCGTGCAGGTGCAGCCCGCGCAGCTTCTGGCGCCCGTCGGGCAGGCGTTCGAGTTCGAGATCGTCGACGCGCGTTTCCCAGCGATATTCGCCGCCGAGTTCCTCGATCGTGGCCCGCATGCTCTCGACCATGGTGACGAGGCGGAAGGTGCCGATGTGCGGGTGCGCTTCCCACAGGATGTCGTCGGGCGCGCCGGCGCGCACGAACTCCTCGAGCACCTTGCGGCCGAGGAAGCGCGGGTCCTTGACCCGGCAATAGAGCTTGCCGTCGGAGAAGGTGCCGGCACCACCCTCGCCGAACTGGACGTTGGAGTCGGGGTTGAGCTCGCCGCGGCGCCACAGTCCCCACGTGTCCTTGGTCCGCTGGCGCACCACCTTGCCGCGATCGAGGATGATCGGACGGAAGCCCATCTGCGCGAGGATCAGCCCCGCGAACAGCCCACACGGCCCTGCGCCGATCACGACGGGGCGCAGGCCGCTCCAACCCTGCGGCGCCATCGCCGGGAACTTGTAGGTCATGTCCGGTGTCGGCCGCAGGTCCTTGTCACCCGCCAGACGTGCCAGCACCGCGGCCTCGTCGGTCAGCTCGACATCGACCGTATAGACCAACTGGATGGCGTTGCGCCGCCGCGCGTCGTTGCCGCGGCGATAGACCGAAAAGCCCTTCAGCTCCGCGGGTTCGATGCCGAGCCGTTTCGCAATCGCCTCGGGCATCGCCTCGGGCAGGTGGTCGAGCGGCAGAGTGAGTCCGGACAGGCGAAGCATGCCAAGCCCCTAACGGCTAGAGCGCCGCAATCCAAACGCATCCACGCCGCCGCACGTCGCCGCCCCTTCAGCGGCGCCTTTCCGCCGCATTCGCTTGGCAGGGTTCTCCGATCGCACTAAGGGACCGCGCATGACCGAACGCTCCGAAATCTTCGAAACCGTCACCGCCCAGATCGAGCCCTTCAACAAGAAGGGCGTGGCGCTCACCGACAGCACCACCTTCGCCGGCGATCTCGAATGGGACAGCCTGACGGTGATGGATTTCGTCGCGGCGATCGAGGACGAGTTCGACATCATCATCACGATGAATATGCAGGCCGAGATCGAGAATGTCGGCCAGCTGGTGGACGCGGTGCAGAAGCTGAAGGGCTGACATGACCGACGCCATCCAGACCGCCGACGCGCTTCCCGAGAACCCCGAGGACGTCGCTCCCGAGCGCGACCTGATGTCCAAGTTCGACGGGCTCATCGCCGAGCGCCAGGCGCTGATCGATACCGGCGTCACCGATCCGTTCGCGATCGTGATGGACCAGGTCAAATCGCCTACCGAAGCGGTGATCGCGGGCAAGGACACGATCCTGCTCGGCACCTACAACTACATGGGCATGACGTTCGATCCGGACGTGATTCAGGCCGGCAAGGACGCGCTCGACCAGTTCGGTTCGGGCACCAACGGCAGCCGCATGCTCAACGGCACCTTTCGCGACCATATGGAAGTCGAGGAGGCTCTGCGCGAGTTCTACGGCGTCTCGGGCGCGATCGTCTTCTCGACCGGCTATATGGCCAATCTCGGGATGATCAGCACGCTGGCGGGGAAGGGCGAGTATGTCATTCTCGACGCCGACAGCCATGCCTCGATCTATGACGGCTGCCAGCAGGGCAATGCCGAGATCGTCCGCTTCCGCCACAACAGCGTCGAGGATCTCGACAAGCGCCTCGGCCGCCTGCCGAAGGAGCCGGGCAAATTGGTGGTGCTGGAGGGCGTCTATTCGATGCTCGGCGACATCGCTCCGCTCAAGGAGATGGTCGCGGTCGCCAAGAAGCACGGCGCCATGGTGCTCAGCGACGAAGCGCATTCTATGGGCTTTTACGGCCCCAATGGCCGCGGCGTATATGAGGAGCAGGGCTGCGAAGGCGATGTCGACTTCATCGTCGGCACCTTCTCCAAATCGGTCGGCACCGTCGGCGGCTTCTGTGTGTCGAACCATCCCAAGTTCGAGGCGATCCGGCTGGCCTGCCGCCCCTATATCTTCACTGCCTCGCTGCCGCCTTCGGTGGTTGCGACCGCCGCAGCGTCGATCCGCAAGCTCCGGTTCGCGCACAACAAGCGCGCGCATCTCTGGGAAAACGCCCGGACCTTGCACGGCGGGCTCAAGGAAATGGGCTTCCGTCTCGGTACCGAAAAGCCGGACAGCGCGATCATCGCAGTGATCCTGGAGGATCAGGAGCAGGCCGTGACGATGTGGCAGGCGCTGCTCGACGGCGGCCTTTACGTCAACATGGCGCGTCCGCCTGCGACGCCGGCCGGCACCTATCTGCTGCGTTGCTCGCTTTGCGCCGAACATACGGCCGAGCAGGTTACGCGAATCCTCGAAATGTTCCGTGCCGCGGGCCGAAGCGTGGGCGTGATAAGCTGAAGCGACTCTAATCGCTTCCCCCCGGAGCTTCTGCACCTTAGATTCGCTCTATGAGTGAGGGGCAAGTCATTGTGCTGGAGCGCGTTCGTCGCGTGACGAACTGGCGTATCCTCGTGCTCGGTTTGCTCGCCATGCTCGGGCTGGGCGTGCTGGTGGCGATCATCGTCCTTCAGCAACGTACCGATCAAGAGCGCGACCGCGCCGTCGCACTCCAGCAGCATACTTTCGAAGTCGTCATCCGCGCCAACCAGCTCTCCGTCGCTGTCTCCGCGGCGGAGGCGGCTTTGGGCCGCTATGTGGTCAGCGCCGACAAGACGCTCGGTCAGCAATATTCGGCGCAATGGGGGCGTGCTGCCGAGCAGCTAGCGCGGCTGCAACAGCTCACTCGGGACAGTCCGCGGCAGCAGGGGCAGATTGCCCAGTTGCGGCGGGCTTTCGAGGTGCGCGGGCGGGAACTGAGCGAAACCGCGCTCTATTCGACCTACAAACGCCACAACGACGCATGGGGCAGCTATTATCGCGTCCGGCAGAGCCCGGCGCGGCAGGCCGTGGAGACTCTGCTCACCCGGATCGTCGATTCCGAGCGCGTGCTGCTGCGCGACCGGACGCGCGCAGCCGGGGACTTGATCGACAATTCGAGCTTCGCCTCGCGAATCCTCACCGGGTTCGGCGTGATGATCGTCGTCGGTGCGGTGCTGCTCGGCTGGCTGGCGATCGCGGCCGAGGGAGAGCGCGCCGCCGCCGACGCCGAGGCGACCGCGCAACGCGAGCGCGCGGCTGAGCTCCAGCTCGCGGTCGACGCCGCGACCGCCGATCTGCGCGCCGAAGCGCATGAGCGCGCGCACGCCGAGGCGCAACTTCGTCAGGTCCAGAAGATGGAAGCGGTGGGCCAGCTCACCGGCGGTATCGCGCACGATTTCAACAATATGCTCGCGGTCGTTCTCGGCGGTCTCGAACTCGCCAAACGCCATCTCCATACCGGAGGCCCCGACGCCCAGCAGCATATCGAGAATGCGATGGAGGGCGCCAACCGCGCCGCCGCGCTGACCCGGCGGCTGCTCGCTTTCTCGCGCTCGGAGCCTTTATTGCCCGAACCGGTCGAGGCGGGCGGGCTGATCGCAGGCATGTCCGATCTGCTCGATCGTACGCTGGGCGACACGATCAAGGTCAAGACGCGCGATGCGGGCAAGCAGTGGGCGGTCTGGGTCGATCGGCACCAGCTCGAGAACGCACTGCTCAATCTGGCGGTCAATGCCCGCGACGCGATGGAAGGGCGGGGGACGCTGACGATCACGACCGATGGCGCCACGCTCGAGGCGAACCAGGTCGGCGAGTGCCCGGCGGGCGATTATGTCACCATCACCGTTGCGGACACCGGCTGCGGAATGACGCCCGAGGTGCTGGATCGCGTGTTCGAGCCCTTCTTCACGACCAAACCGGTGGGCAAGGGCACCGGCCTCGGCCTCAGCCAGATCTTCGGCTTCGTGCGCCAATCGGGGGGTGAGATCGGGATCGAGACCGTACTCGGGGGCGGCACCAAGGTGATGGTCTATCTCCCGCGGCATACCGGGGAGGCGGCAACCGAAGCCTTGGAAGCACCGGCACCGGCGCCTGCGCTGGCGGCGCCCGTGATGGAGGAAGCCGTACCGGCGAAGGTCTATGACATTCTGGTGGTGGAGGACGATCCGCGCGTGCTTGGCGCGACCGTGGGCGCGCTGCAGGAACTGGGGCACCGGGTGACCTCCTGCTCCGATCCGCTGGCGGCCCCCGTTGCCGTTGCGGGAATGGCGTCGCTCGACCTCGTCATCTCCGACGTGCTGATGCCTGGGCAGACCGGCCCTGAGATGATCGCCAGCCTCGGCGAGCGGCTGGACGGCGTGGCGGTGCTGTTCGTCACCGGCTTCGCCGGCGAAGCGGAGGCCGATATGTTCGGCGGCCGCGGGGTGCTGCGCAAGCCGTTCACGATGGCGTCGCTTTCGCGCGCAGTGAACGAAGCCGTGGAATATGAAGCGCGCCGGGGAACCCAGCAGGCCGCCTGAGGGCCCTAATCCTCGTTGACCACCGAGTGACGCAGTGCCGCCGCGGCCATCTCGCGCGCCTTGTCGCGGGGCAGCGAGAGGGCCCGGGCCATCGGCCCGCCGAGCAATGCGTCGCCCAGCGCCATCAAAGTCAGCTGTAGTGTCTCTTCATGCAGCGAGCCCTGGATGTCGTCATGCTCTTCGGCGATCTCGTCGACGAGGCGGTGGATTGCCTCGAGGATGGGATCCAGCGCGTCCTCGTTGCCGTTGAGGATCATCCAGCTCGCCAGCGCGCCGGCGCCTTCCTTGCCGAATGCGTCGAACGTCAAATCGACGACTTCGCGCGGATCATGATCGTCAGTGCGCGCGCGCAACACTGCGGCGCCGATCTTGGCGGTGACGGAATCGGCGATACTGGCGGCGAGCGCCTTCTGCAGGCCCGCGGCCGAACCGAAATGATGGAGGAGATTGGCGTGGGTCCGCCCGATCCGCGCCGAAACCGCCTTCAGCGTGACCGCCTGCGGCCCTGCCTCGAGCAGCAGCGCGCGGGCGGCTTCCAGCGCGGCGTCGCGTGATTCCTCGGGGGACAGACGCTTGCGTGCACTGGATGACATTGACGGAGATTGACTCTTGCTCTCGGGGAGCCCGGCTTAGTGGAGGAAGCGCCGGGGCGAAAGCGGCGAATAGGGCTGCGTTTCCGTGATCGGGACTATCCAGGCGGATGGCCGATGCGGAGAAAGGAAACGCAGCCCCTTTGCTTGGCGTGAATCGTCACGCCGCCATTCGGTTTCGCGGATCGTGGTCGCCTACGTCGCCGCCGGCCAGATCGAGTTCGAACCGAACCGAGGGGACCGCGGCGCCGCGCCCGCGCGAATAGACCGAAGTCATCCGCCCGGTCGGACGGAAGCCCAGCTTGCGCAGCACGCGCCCCGAGGCGGGGTTGTCGAGAAAGTGCCCGGCGACGACGCGACGGATTCCCGCCGCTCGCGCCGCGCGCAGCACCGCCGCCCCTGCCTCGGTCGCATAGCCGCGGCCCCACGCCTGGGGCGTGAGCCAATAGCCGAGCTCGTGCTCTTCCTTCTCGAACGGGCCGATGCCGATCCCGCCGATCAGCCGCAACGGGCCGTCCTGATGCGCGAAGATCAGGAATCTCGGTTGGGTCGATTCGTCGAAGCTGGCAGCGAAGGTCTCCGCTGCCTCGATCGTATAGGGCCAGGGCGCGCGGGCGAGATTGCGCACCACGCTTTCGTGCCCGATCGCACGGGCGAGCTCGGCGGCATCTTCGCGCCAGCCGGGCCGCAACGTCAGTCTTTGCGTACGCACGAACATGACCAGTCTCCTCGGTCTTGTGGTGCCCCTGGCGCGTCACTGTGACACCCAGTTTGCAGCCACATTTCGAGGGAGCAAAGAAAAAGGGAGCCGGGGTGACCCGTCTCCCTTTTCAGCTGGTCCGTTCGCCGGACCCGGGTCACCCTGGTGGGCAACCCGTCCGGTTACCCGATGTTATTCGGCCGCTTCCGCAATCATGTCTACCGAACAGAATTTGCGGCCGAGCTTGCCGACCTTGAACGACACGCGGCCGTCGGTAAGCGCGAAAAGGGTATGGTCCTTGCCCATGCCCACGTTCACGCCCGGATAGATCTTGGTGCCGCGCTGGCGCACGATGATGTTGCCCGCGATCACGGCTTCGCTGCCGAACTTCTTGACGCCGAGACGACGGCCTGCCGAATCGCGGCCGTTGCGCGAAGAGCCGCCTGCTTTCTTATGTGCCATTTTGCGTTACTCCTCGTATCTCGCTTACGCTTCCGCGGCCGGGGCTTCTGCCTCGGCGGGAGCTGCGGCCTTCTTCGCCTTGGGCGCGGCCTTCTTCTTCTCTTCCTGCGCACCGATCGCGGTGATCTTCAGGATCGTGTGGTTCTGGCGATGGCCGTTCTTGCGGCGATAATTGTGCCGACGGCGCTTCTTGAAGACGATGACCTTCTCGCCCTTCGCCTGCGCGATGATCTCGGCCGAGACGGTCAGGCCGTCGGTCGGCTTCAGTTCGCTGCCCTCGCCGGCGAGCAGAACGTCGCCCAGCGTGACCGTCGAACCGGCCTCTCCGTCGAGCTTCTCGACGACGATCTTGTCTCCGGCGGCAACGCGATACTGCTTGCCGCCCGTGCGCACGATAGCGAACATGGCGATGTCTCAACCTACAAAAGCTAGTGCCCGCCAAGGATTACCCCGGCAGGAGGAAGGGCGCAGCTATGCGAAGAGGCCCGCGCTGTCAACCGGGGAGTGCCATTTTCACACGCGGGAATAGGCGATTTTGCATGGGCTCCGGTCGAGTGCCGTCATCTGCCGGTTTCGCGAGGGCAGTATTTCCAGAATGTTGCGCCGTAGCAACAGCCTCTGAAATAGTATTGCAGCGCACAAAGGTTGCTCTTTCGTTACAGAAGGATGCGCGCATGATGTTCTCCGGGGAGGGGGAACCCCCAAGGGAGGCAAAATCATGCGACGCTCGATTATCTCGATGCTCTTGGTCTCTGCTTCGGCATTTGCATTCGTGGCTTCGGCACAGGCGCAGACTGACGCGACTCCGCCGGCGACCCAGGTCGAAGGCGCCACGCCCGCCGATGCGGTGCCCGACGACGATCCTGGCAATGTCATCGTCGTCACCGGCACGCGCGCCGCGAACCGCACTGTCGCCGACAGTCCGGTGCCGATCGACGTGATCTCGTCCGAGGCGCTCTCCAGCTCGGGACTGGGGGAGACTAACAAGATCCTCAACAATCTCGTCCCGTCGTTCAACTTCCCGCAGCCTTCGATCACCGATGGCACCGACGTGATCCGCCCCGCGTCGCTGCGCGGCCTCGCGCCCGACCAGACTTTGGTGCTGGTCAACGGCAAGCGCCGTCACGTGACGGCGCTGCTCAACGTCAACGGATCGGTGGGACGCGGCTCGGCCGCGGTCGATCTCAATACCATTCCCGCGCTCGCGATCGACCGGATCGAAGTGCTGCGCGACGGCGCCTCGTCGCAATATGGCTCGGACGCGATCGCCGGCGTGATCAACGTACAATTGAAGCGCGCCAATCATGGCGGCCGCGCATCGGTGAGCTACGGCAAGTACATCACCACGATGAGCGGTGTGCCCAACGTCACCGGGCTCGCGCTGACCGGCGGCCAGCCGGTGTTCGATCCCGCCGACGGCCGCATCCTCGCCGCGAATCGCAGCGGCGAACGCAAGGCCAATGACGGCGATCTGTGGACCCTGGGCTTCAATGTCGGCCTGCCGATCGGTCCCGAAGGCTATTTCAACATCACCGCCGAATATCGCGACCGCGACAATACCAATCGCGCCGGATACGATCTCCGACCGAACTACAACCGCCCGACCGCTGCGTTCGACTCGCGCGAAATCGGCTTCAATCGGCTCAACTTCCGGTACGGCGACCCGAAGACCGAGGACTATAACGTCTTCGTCAACACGGGCGTGCCGATCGGCACGTTCGAGCTCTATGCCTTCGGCTCCTATTCCAAGCGCGACGGTCTGAGCGCCGCGAACTGGCGCCAGTCGGCCTCAGCGAACAACCGCGACTGGTCAGTCATCAGCCCGGCGACCACTCCCACGACGGCGAACTTCGTCCCGCTTAGGGCCGACGGCTTCCTGCCCTTCATCCACTCGGACCTGACCGACTATTCGGCCGCGCTCGGCATTCGCGGCGACGTTGCCGGCTTCTCCGCCGATCTCTCGGTCGTCTACGGCCACAACCAGTTCGATTATCGCACCGAGAACAGCCTCAACACGTCGTACGGCCCCACATCGCAGCGCGATTTCGATTCGGGCGGCCTGGCCTTCGGTCAGCTCACCGCGAACCTCGATCTCAGCAAGGAATTCGATTTCGGGCTCGCCAAGCCGCTGACGCTCGCGTTTGGCGCCGAATATCGCAACGACGCGTTCAACATCCGCCCCGGGGAGACTCAATCCTATGCGATCGGGCCCTATTTCCGGGCAGCGTTCGCGACCACCGCGCCGAACTGCGCGACGCAGGGCGGCGTCTATAACGCAGTGACCGGCATCTGCACTTTCCCCGGCCGCGGCGCATTGGTCGGCGCGCAGGGTTTTCCGGGCTTCCCCGCCTCCGCCGAAACCGATGTGAGCCGGCACAGCTATGCCGGCTATGTCGAGCTCGACACCGACCTGTTTCAGGGCTTCACCGTCACCGCCGCGGGCCGCTACGAGCATTTCTCCGATTTCGGCGGCACGCTGAACGGCAAGCTAGCCGCGCGCTACGAGTTCACTCCCGGCATCGCGATCCGTGGCTCGGTGTCGAACGGCTTTCGCGCGCCCTCGCTCCACCAGCAATACTTCACGACCACTTCGACCAATTTCATCTCGGGCGTGCCGGTCGAGATCAGCACCCAGCCGGTCTCCAGTCCGGTGGCGCTCGCGCTCGGTTCGAAGCCGCTCGAGCCCGAAAAATCGGTCAACTGGAGCGCAGGCGCCACGCTCAACCCTTTCCGCGGCTTCAGCCTCACCGCCGACTATTATCACATCAAGATCAAGGACCGGATCGTCCTTACCGAGAATCTCGGCGCGGCGGGCAGCGGCACGGCGGCGGTTAACGCCGCGGTGAAGGCAGTGCTCGACGCCAACGGCTTCCAGTCGGTCGGCGCTGCACGCTTCTTCATCAACGGCCTCGATACCACCACCCAGGGCGTCGATGTGGTGGCCACCTATCGCATCGGGCTGGAGTCGCTTGGCAACTGGTCGCTCTCGGCGGCCTATAACCGCAACACCAACAAGATCGATCGCCGGATCACCGATCTCGGGCCGCTGGCGCAGATCCCGGGGCTGGTCCTGTTCGGCCGCGTCGAGGGAATCCGCTTCACCAACGGTCAGCCGAGGGACAAGGTCGTGCTCAGCGCGGACGGATCACTGGGCGCGTTCGGGATCACCGCACGCACCACGCGCTACGGCGAAGTCATTGCTCCCGGCGCCACCGCGCCGATCGCCGATCCCACCAGCCTGACAGCTTATGGCCCCGACGACGTATTCCTCGAGCCCAAATGGGTCACCGATCTCGAGCTGCGCGTGACGCTCAAGGAGCACGCCACCTTCGCGTTCGGCGCGAACAATCTGTTCGATGTCTACCCGACCGCGCGGCCTACCGGTGCGCGCCCGACCAATGTGGGCGGCTTCTATCCGGTCGACGCCTATTACCAGCCGTACAGCAGCTTCTCGCCGTTCGGCTTCAACGGACGTTTCCTCTACGGGCGTTTCACCGCGCAATTTTGAGCGCAAAAGGAAAGGGGGCCGCGCGGCCCCCTTTTTCTAGTGCCGATGAAGCGGCTTCAGCTTGTACCGCCCGCCGGCATAGCGCTCGAACAGGCCCGCGATCGCGGGATGATCGACGGGTTCGTCGGTTTCGTCGACCACCAGATTCTGTTGGCTGACATAGGCGATGTAGCTCGATTCGGCATTCTCGGCGAGCAGATGGTAGAAGGGCTGGTCCTTGCGCGGCCGTACGTCCTCGGGGATCGCTTCATACCATTCGTCCGAATTGGCGAAGACGGGATCCACGTCGAAAATCACGCCGCGGAAATCGAACATCCGGTGGCGCACCACATCCCCGATCGCAAAGCGGGCCGAGGATATCGGCGGCATCGGCACTGCGGCTTCGAGGGGAAAAGCGGGGATGGGCTCACGCGACATGCCAATAATCTAGTGCTTGTGCGCCGCTGCACAAGCACTGCGCTTGCGGCCCCGGATTCATTGCGCTAATGGCCCGCCCTCATCGACCGGTGCCGGTCTCGGGATACCCCGATGGTCGGCATCTTAAGACCTCGCGGAGAGGTGGCAGAGTGGTCGAATGTACCGCACTCGAAATGCGGCGTGCCCTCACGGGTACCGTGGGTTCGAATCCCACCCTCTCCGCCACTTCTCGTCTCATCACGCCCACGGGACGGCTGGCAGGCGCGTTTGGCGCCGGCATCGTTACCCCTCGAGCTCCTCGAGCGCACCGCATGATCATGGACGAGGGTTGGCCTCTCCGGAGCTTCATCTCCTCTTAACCCGCCTTGCGCAGGAAGGGCATTCAAGCGGCGTCGGCATATTCGGCCCGCAATTTGCCGGGGTCGCGCCCTTATGATTGACGTCGCCATGTGCATCGGCAGGGATCATGATCCCTGGCTGGTCCTTCTCGCAGTGTTCGTCTGCTGCACCGGCGCGTTCGCGATCATGCAGATGTTCGGCCGCGCGCAGGTTACGCACGGCGCCCATCGCATCGCATGGCTGTTCCTGACTGCGGTCGGCGCCGGCGCCACGATCTGGTGCACCCATTTCGTGGCGATGCTGGCATATCGCGCAGGAGTTCCGGTCCGGCTCGATCCGGTGCTCACCATCGTCTCGCTGATCGCGGCGATCATCGGCACGGGAGTGGGGTTCGGGATCGCCGTTTCGCGTCGGGGCCGCCTCTATTCGGTCGTCGGAGGCGGAGTCGTCGGGCTCGCGATTTCGGGCATGCACTTCACCGGCATGGCGGCGTATCGGGTCGACGGGCTGGTCGAATGGCGGATCCCCTATGTGGCCGCGTCGGTGCTGTGCTCGGTCGTCTTTGCAGGCGCCGCGCTCGGCGTTTTCACTTCGCCCCGGATCGGCCGCCACCGTGTCGCGGCAGGGACGGCGCTGCTGGTCACGGCGATCGCGACGCTGCATTTCGTGGCAATGACGGCGCTGCGCATCACTCCGCTCCGCCTCAGCACCGCACCGCTCGAGCCGCAGCAGATGCATGCGCTCGCGCTCGCCACGGCGCTGGTGGGGCTGGTGGTGATCACCGCCGGCGTATCCGCGGCGCTGATCGATCGCTGGACTCGTTCGGACGCGATGGATCGGCTGCACCACATGGCGATGAACGACGCGCTCACAGGGTTGCCCAATCGCGTCAATTTCCAGTTGGAGCTCAAGCATCAGCTCGAGATCGCGCGCGCGAACGGTGGCCAGCTGGGCGTGGTGGCGATCGACCTCAACCACTTCAAGGAGATCAACGACGTCCACGGCCATCAGGCCGGCGACCAGGTCCTGCTCCTCGTCGCGCAACGCATGGCAAGCCAGCTCGGACGGAACGAGATGATCGCCCGCTTTGGCGGCGACGAGTTCGTGGCGCTCATTTGCTTCGAGCATCGCGCCCAGCTGACTGCCTTCACCGATCGGCTCAAGACGGTGCTCGAAACCCCGCTGGCGCTTGGGCAGTTCGAGGCGCGGGTCGGTGCCAGCTTCGGCGTCGCGGTCTATCCGACCGACGCGGGCGATGCCGAGACGCTGATGAACAACGCCGATCTGGCGATGTACCGCGCCAAGACCCAGCGCTCGCCCGCGCCCTGTTATTACGATGCACCGCTCGACGAAGCGATCCGCGACCGGCGGGAACTGGCGAACGATCTGCGGATCGCGCTCGATCAGGGCGCGCTCGAGCTTCATTATCAAGTGCAGACGTCGGTCGCGACGCACGCGGTGACCGGCTATGAGGCGCTGCTACGCTGGACCCACCCTATACGCGGGTCGATCGCACCGAGCCTGTTCATCCCGATCGCGGAGGAGAACGGCCTGATCCTGTCGCTGGGCGAATGGGTGCTGCGCCGCGCCTGCTCGGACGCGATTGGCTGGCCTCACGATGCCAAGGTCGCGATCAACGTATCGCCGATGCAGCTGATCCATGCCGATTTGCCGCGATTGTTCCATCAGGTGCTGATCGACACCGGGTTGCCGCCGCGCCGCCTCGAGATCGAGCTGACCGAGACCGCGATCATCGCCGACCGCGACCGTGCGCTGCACGTCCTTCGCCAGATCAAGGCAATGGGAATCGGCGTCGCGCTGGACGATTTCGGCACCGGCTATTCTTCACTGGAGACGTTGCGCGCCTTCCCGTTCGACAAGATAAAGCTCGATCGGCTGTTCGTCTCCGAGCTGGAGCACAGCCCACAGGCAGTGGCGATCGTCCGCGCAGTGCTCGCTTTGGGCAAGAGCCTCGCGATCCCGGTGCTCGCCGAGGGGATCGAGACCGAGCGCCAGCTCGGGGTGCTGCAGCGCGAAGGATGCGACGAAGTGCAGGGCTTCCTGCTCGGCTATCCCCAGGCGCTCGCGGAATATGACCGGCCCGGGCAGATCGACGAACCGTCCGAAGCTGACGCCGCCTGAACGGCGCCAGCATCCTCATTTAGCTCATTGATATGATAAATATTGACATTGCCATCGACCCTTTCGAGAATGCGCGCAAAGTGCCTTAGACACTAGCGACGGGAGCAGGGTGATGGCGAGACGATCGAGCGGAATGGTCGCGCTCATTCTGGCGCTGACGGCGGCAATCACGGCTGACGCGCAGCAAGCGCAAGTGCCGCCCGGCGCGCCCGAAACGCCGTATGTCGATCCTGCCAAGGCCTATCTCTTCGCGCACATGACCAAGGCGCGCTATGGCGTGCTTTATTATTCCGTGAGCGAGGACGGGCTGCACTGGCGGCAGGTCAATGGTGGCCGTCCGGTCTCGGAGGACTATCACGGCCACGCCTCTATCGCGCGCGGCGCTGATGGGCGCTATTTCCTCGTCGGCAATAAGAGTGACGAGGATCCCTATATCCGCTTCTGGGTCTCGGACGATCTGATCCGCTGGACGCCCTGGGGCAACTATAAGCCCGATCTCTCGAACATTCCGGGCCATGCGCGCGCGCTCCAGCGCATCGGTGCGCCCAAGCTGTTCTTCGATCAACGATCGGGCAAGTTCCTGTTGACTTGGCACACGCCGAATGTGCCCGGTGATCCGAAGGATCCCGAGCGCTATTGGGCCAGCCAGCGCACGCTCTATGTCCAGTCGCGCGACCTCAAGACCTTCGAGGGGCGCCCAAGGCGGCTGTTCGACTGGGACATGGCGACGATCGACACGATCCTCCAGCCCGACGATGCCGGGCCGGGCTATTGCGCGATCGTCAAGGACGAGCGCTATCCGTCGTACGACTGGACCACGGGCAAGACGATCCGGATGAGCTGCGCGCCGTCGCTGACGGGCCCCTATCCGCAGCCGGGTCCACCGCTCAGCCCCAATTTCCGCGAGGCGCCGACATTGATCCGCGCGCCCAACGATCAGGACTGGCTGCTCTATTACGAACAATATGCAGGCACGAGCTATGGCCTGTCGAAGGCGCCGCGGCTGCGCGGACCCTGGTATCAGGTCTCGGGAAACAGCGGCGTCGCTGCCTGGGATCGCTATGCGATGCCGGCGGGCCTGCGCCACGGATCGATGATCCAGATCGACCGCAAGCAATATGACGCGATCGTAGCCGCCTTCCCCGACAACGATTCGAAGGCGAAAGCGGGTACCTTCACCAACCCCTTGCTCCCGTCGGGCCCCGATCCCTCGGTCTACCGCGAAGGCGACACTTATTACTACATGCACACGCTGGGCGATCGGCTGGAGATCTGGCGGACGAAGAACATCACGGATCTGGCCAATGCCGAGCGGAAATTGGTCTGGCAGGCGCCGTCGCAGCCCGCACCTAATGGCGTGGCCATCTGGGCGCCCGAGCTGCACCGCATCAATGGCAGCTGGTACATCTATTACACCGCTGCCGAGACCGGCCATAATGACGACGCCCATCGCGGCATCTTCGTCCTGCGCAACAATGCCAGCGATCCGCTCACCGGCGCGTGGCAGGACATGGGCAAGCTGAAGACCCGATACGCGGGCATCGACGGCACTACTTTCGCGGCGGGCGGCAAGCGCTATTTCGTCTATTCGCCCTATGTGGGGCCGGACAGCGTGCTGTCGATCGTCGCGATGCGCGATCCGGTGACGCTGGAGGGACCGGAGACGATCATCGCGCGTCCCGACCAGAGCTGGGAGCGCCAGGGCGGCCGCCAGATCCTCGAAGGGCCGGCCTTCTTCGAGGGGCCGCGTGGCGACATCTACCTCTCTTACTCGGGAAGCGCCTGCTGGTCGGACGATTATGCGGTGGGGCTGCTGCATGCGAAGCCGGGCAGCGACCTGCTCGACGCGAAGTCCTGGACCAAGCGCCTCCAGCCGGTGGTCGCCAAGTCGGCTGCGGCGGGCGTTTATGCACCCGGCCACAACGGCTTCTTCACGACGCCGGGAGGCGAGACTTGGATCGTCTATCACGCCAATCCGGGCCCCGACATGCGCTGCACCCCGAAGCGCTCGCCGCGCATCCAGCGGGTGGAGTGGTCGCGCGACGGCCAGCCGGTCTTCGCTCAGCCGGTAGGCAGTGCCCGGCAGCTCGCCAAGCCGCGCTGAGGCGGGAGTTAACATATAAAGATATCTTTATATGTTACTTGACCGCGCCGCGCCGCAGTGCCAATCGTGACGGCGTCGAAGGTTCTTCGTCCGGGGCGTGCCCCGCGGCGGAGCTAAGACGGGAAGCCGGTGAAATGCCGGCGCTGCCCCCGCAACTGTAAGCGGTGAGCTGCGGTCCATTTGTGTCACTGGGGTTCGCGCCCCGGGAAGACGGATCGTCAGCCGTGACCCGTGAGCCAGGAGACCTGCCTGCGACGCGATAACGTCCACCGGCGGGGTGTCCGGGCTGGCCGCTTGCATGTCGTCGCGGGGTCGCCTCCGGGGCGCCCGCTCGTGTCTGGTTCCTGCCTCGCCCCTTTCTTCGGGGTTGAAGAACATGACCGTCACTGTTGCTACACTGGGGTTCCCGCGCATCGGGCCCCGCCGCGAGCTCAAACACGCGCTCGAGGCTTATTGGGCAGGCAAGACCTCTGAATCCGAACTGCTCGACGCCGCTTCGGGCCTGCGCACCGCCGCCTGGGCGCGGCAGAAGGCGCTCGGCGCCGACTGGCTGCCGTCCAACGATTTTTCGCTCTACGATCATGTTCTCGACACGAGCATGATGCTTGGCGCGATCCCCGAACGCTATCGCAGCGCGGCCGGCGAGGCGGATCTCGCGACCTATTTCGCGATGGCGCGCGGCACCACCGGCGAGGACGACGGCTGCGGCCACGTCCATGGCAGCGTCACTGCCTGCGAGATGACCAAGTGGTTCGACACCAATTATCACTATCTCGTGCCCGAGTTGGCGGGGCAGAAGCTCGCGCTCAATCGCCTGAAGATCGTCGACGAATATCGGGAGGCGAAGGCGCAGGGCTTCGAGACGCGGCCGGTGCTGCTCGGACCGGTCACCTGGCTGAGCCTTGCCAAGGGGCGCGGGGTCGATCCATTCGACATGCTCGACGAAGTGCTGGGCCTCTATGCCGCGATTCTCGGCCAGCTCGCCCATGTCGGTGCCGAATGGGTGCAGATCGACGAGCCGGTGCTGGTGCTCGACCTCGACGAGAAGCAGCGGCGCGCGCTGACTCGCGCTTATGCCCGGCTGTCGCGCTCGGGGCCCAAGCTGATGCTCACCACCTATTTCGGCGGGCTCGGCGAGAATCTGTCCTTCGCCGCGGCTTTGCCGGTGGCGGGGTTGCACGTCGATCTGGCCCGCGCGCCCGAGCAGCTTGATCCGCTGCTCAAGGCCGCGCCGAAGACGATGCTGCTGTCGCTCGGGGTGATCGACGGCCGGAATGTGTGGCGCGCCGATCTCGACGCACTGATCCAGCGGCTCGCGCCGATTGCGGCGGGCCGCGATCTGGTGCTCGCGCCATCCTGCTCGCTGCTCCACGTTCCGGTCGATCTGGCGCTCGAAAGCAAGCTTGGCGATGTGGCCGAATGGCTCGCCTTCGCGGTGCAGAAGGTCGAGGAACTGTCGGTCCTCAAGCGTGCGTTGAACGAGGGGCGGGCGAGCGTCGCCGAGGAACTGGCAAAGGCCGCGCGCGCGAATGCGGATCGCCGCGCCTCGCCGCGCGTCCACGATCCGGAGGTCGCCATCCGGACCGCGGCGGTGACCGATGCGATGTACGAACGCCGCTCGAATTTCGGCGAGCGGATCGTGGCGCAGGCGGTGGTGCTCGATCTGCCGGCGTTCCCGACCACGACGATCGGTTCGTTCCCGCAGACCGCGGAGGTGCGCAATGCCCGGGCACGGCGCAATCGCGGCGAGCTGGACGGCGCGGCATATGAGGCGTTCCTGCGGGAGGAGACGGCGCGGACGATCGCCTGGCAGGAGGAGGTCGGGCTCGACATGCTCGTCCATGGCGAGTTCGAGCGCAACGACATGGTCCAATATTTCGGCGAGCAGCTCTCGGGGTTCGCGTTCACCGTCAACGGCTGGGTGCAGAGCTATGGCTCGCGGTGCGTGCGGCCGCCGATCCTGTTCGGCGACGTTTCCCGTCCGACGCCGATGACGGTCGAATGGTGGCTTTATGCGCAGAGCCTGACCGCCAAGCCGGTTAAGGGCATGCTCACCGGGCCCGTCACCATCCTCAACTGGTCGTTCGTGCGTGACGACCAGCCGCGGGAGGCTTCGTGCCGGCAGATCGCGCTGGCGATCCGCGACGAGGTGGTCGACCTCGAGGCGGCGGGATGCAAGGCGATCCAGATCGACGAGGCGGCGCTTCGGGAAGGGTTGCCGCTGCGCCGGCGAGACTGGGAGGCCTATCTCGAATGGGCGGTGGCCTGCTTCCGGCTCTCCGCGGCGGGGGTGGCGGACGCGACGCAGATCCACACGCACATGTGCTATTCGGAGTTCAACGACATCCTGCCGGCGATCGGGGCGATGGACGCCGATGTGATCTCGATCGAGACCGCGCGCTCGCAGATGGAGCTGCTCGAGGGCTTCGCCGCATATCGCTACCCCGGTGCGATCGGGCCGGGGGTGTACGACATCCACGCGCCACGCGTGCCGGGCGAGGACGAGATGGTGGCGCTGATGCGGCTGGCGCAGCAGCATCTGCGGCCTGACCAGCTCTGGGTGAACCCCGATTGCGGGCTCAAGACGCGGAAGTGGGACGAAGTGAAGCCGGCGATCGAGGCGATGGTCGCCGCCGCACGGACGCTGCGCGCCGCGGCGTGACCTAACTCCCTCTCTCCGCTTGCGGGGAGAGGGCCGGGGAGAGGGGCGTGTCGATAATGCATCCGGCTTGCCCCTCTCCCGACCTCACTTCGTTCGATCACCCTCTCCCCTGAAGGGGAGAGGGAATTATCAGTCCGTCGTCACCAGCGGGTACTTCCCCCGGACATCGTCGAGCAGGCGCTCGATGATCGCATTCTCGCCGTTGCTGCCCGAGGGGGCGACCGACCAGTTGCAATGCGGATGCGTCTCGGGACTGTAGACGCGGACCTTGCCCAATGCCGCGCGCCAGTCGCGCTTGCTGCCGCCCGCCTTGCGCACCAAAGCCGTCACCAGCAGGTCCTGCAATTCGCCGGCCGTCATTCGGTCGGGCGGCCGCCCGGCTTCCATTCGGGCTTCGCCTTGCTGTCCGCCAGGCTGGCGAGCGGCGCGACCAGCGACTGGATCGCCCGCGCCATGAAGGGCAGATCGAGGTTCGCCACGGTATCTTCGGGAGTGTGATAGGTCGGCACCGTCGCCCAGCCCGAGACGGTGTGGGCGACCACGCCCTTCAGCGCCAAGGCATAATTGTCCGAGCGCTGGAAGAAGTTCTGCTCAGGGTACGGATCGGTGGTGACCAGAGCGCCGTGCGCCTTCAGCGTCTCGCCGAAGGTCGAGCGCTCATAGCCGGTCATCATCATCGTGCCGGCGGGGAGCTTGGGATCCTGCTGGCCGATCATCTCGATCTCGAGATTGGCGACCAGGTCCGACAGCGGCACCGGCGGGTGCTCGGCGAACCAGCGCGCGCCGAAGCCGCCGGCTTCCTCGCTGCCATAAGCGACGAACAATATGCCGCGGCGATGCTTCCTGCCGACGAGCGTCCGCGCCAGCTCGAGCACCGCGGCGGTGCCCGAGGCATCGTCATTGGCGCCGTACATCACCTTGCCGTCGGGGCGGACGCCGAGATGGTCGAGATGCGCGGTGATCAGGATCACGCCCGCCTTCGGATCGGTGCCCGGCAGATAGCCCAGGGCGTTGGTGGTGACCTGCGCCTGCTCGACGAGGCCGGGCAGTTCGAGCGCCACGTCGGCGCCGTCCTGCGCGGCGAGCTTGTCGAACGCGGCGTCGCCGAGCGCCAGCACGGTCGGGCGCACCCGCGGCGTCTCGCCCTTGATATAGCGGGGCAGACGGGGGCGGCCGCCGATGCGCTCATAATAGCCGCGCACCTGATCGGTGGCGCGGATGATCACCAATTTGACCTTCGAGGGATCGACCCCGCCGGCGAACTGGAGGCCGTTCACCTCCGCGCCGGTGACGATCACGGCGTCGGCGGCGGGAACCTGCTTCGGATCGGTGCCCGCATAGGCCACCAATTTGCCGCGGACCGGCTGGCCCGTGGAGGAGAAGAGCAAGGGCGCATCGACCGGGCTGCCGTTTGCGGTGAGCACCGGCGTTCCGTCGAGCCGCAGGCTGATCACGTCGATCGGCTGGGTGTATCCGGTCATCCCCGGCGCGGTGGCGAGGCGATAGCCGCGGAACATCGAGGCGACATAAGCGGCGGCGGCGGCCTCGTCCGGCGTCGCGCTGCCGCGGCCGCGCAGCGCCGGGCCGGCGAGGTAATCGACATGCGCACGGACATGCTCGGGCGTGATCGCCGCGGGGCCGCGCTGGGCGTGCGCGGGCGCGGTCAGCCCGGTCGCCAGCGCGCCGGCGAGGAGGATGGTCTTCAGCTTGGTGCGTGCGATCGGCATATATTCTCCCCCGTCAATGCCGGGCGCTTATCCAACATCCCTGTTGGATTCCAGCCGGCTAACTTCGCATTTTTCCCGCGAATCGTGAAATTTCGTTACGCGTGCGAGCAACTTAATGTCGTGGTGAGGGTGTTTCGGCGTCCTACAAAGCGGTGAAAAGCCGAGTCGCGGGCGCCGGAGGCCGGTGCGACGGTCGTTGCCGCGTGAAAAGCGGTGCTCGGTGCGTCGAAAACGCGGGAAAGTGGTAAAAGGGCGCAGAAAGTGCGTACAAAATGAGGCGAACCGCATGTGTCGCGTGATCGCTGCCGACGATGTCAAAGAGCGGCCAGCAAGGCGGGCCGCCCGAGGCAAGCAGACGAAATCCTACATTGCAAGGCTGGACCATTGAGGCTGATCGCTAGCAATCCATCCATTTCTGGAACGAAGTTGGATAGCGAACGTCCGCCGCCCGTGTGATCGAAAGCGAACCGTTATACAGTTATTGAAGTCGAAGCGGAGGCGCGCCTGCTGCCGTTCTTATCTCGATCACGCGCATTCCATCGAACCGGAATGCCGTTCTTGCACTTCCCTTGTTTAGTTGTGGATCGCAATTCCATTGCACCGACACCCAGTTAATGCCGCTGCCGCTAGGCCTGCCCGGCTTGCATTCGCGGAATTGCTCCAAGGACGCGGCCGAAAAATGAGCACCGTTCCGCCTTCGGGGCGTTGCATCGAAATCCGACGCATATTTCACCCCCAAAACCTTCAAAGACCGGAGCTTCCTCTGATCATTCTCGCGGACAGCATCTAAAACGCTTGCGACTATCGCGGCCCTCTGTCGGGCCACGGAGATGTCGCGTTGCAATTGCTCCCGATTGATTCCATCGGCATTTGGCGTTTGCTGGAAAGCGAATAAGCCAAAGAGCAATAATTCCAGCATCGGTCTATCCTAGAAATTCCGCGAGATATCTAGCACATCGCGCCATAACCATGATGTGAAGGTTGGCGGTTAACCTGCGGTAGACGTTCTTTTCTGCGTCATTTGGACAAATTCCACATAGACATCGCGGCCGCAATTCATCAGCCTGTATATCATGGGTCGTGGTCGATGCGCAGCGGTGTTATTCGGAAGTCTCCGCGCTTCCATCGCAGCGCTCCTATGGGCAGCGCTTGCTTTGGCAGGGTGCTCGCGCGCAGAGCAGGGATCCGATACCTGCAGCCGACAAAATCCAGTGGGAACGCAAGTCGCCTTCGACGCCGCACGCGCCGAGCTACACCGGCGAATGCGTACGGAGGGAATCCCAGAAGCGAAGGACCCGAGTTTTTACTTTCGGCCGGATTGCTGCAGCGTTGAAACCGTACGCCATAGCATGCTTGTCCGTGCGATAGCCGGTAACGTTTACGCGACGCACTACATTGTGACGCTTAGATTACATAATATTCCTCGACATCCGTACCATGTCGCTAAGTACAGCGTCAGCTCTTGCGGAAAAATAACAGACACACTCTGACGAGGAAACAAGGATGACTTTTCCTGCAACTGTCGAAAATGTTCTGTCTCTTTACCTGTATGGTACGGCGGACAAGCCTGAGCATTTTGCTGACAGGCTAAGGGATTTGCCTCCCGAGGCAACCTATCCTGTCACAGTCGACGCTGTCGCATATATGGAAAGCGTTGGCAGATACGCCTATGCAGCGCGCGCGACCGTAATTCAGGATTTCTTCGAAGGCAGAATTTCGTCCTCGATGGGCGTAACGGACGCAACCGGTCGAACCACCCTTTCGATAGCGGACTATCTGTCGCAGTCTAACAATGACGTCTCCGTTCTATCTTTTGTTGTTTCACAATATGGTACCGATACGGCTGGTGCCGATTTCAAGGAAAGGGCATTCATCTGGGGCACTACACAATTTTCGATAGACCCCTCGGCGACATTTGTCTGGGAAAACGGTCAACTTTCTATTGAGAACCTCGTTGTTGCTCCTTTTGACAATGTCGGTGCAGATGAGAATTTCGATTTTGAAGCGGGAAGCGAATATGCCCAGATGGTGAATGATAACTTCTTTCAGCCTTACATAGACCCATATGAAATAGGCCGAAAGATTGATATAGAGTTCGTCAACAGAGATCAGTTGCCAACCAATATTTCTTATTCATCGACTGATTTTTACTCGGATAAATTAAGAATTAATCAGACGAGTTCTACAATTGATCTATTGGCTCTTCCAGCTCAGGCGGCGCTCCTGCTGGCAGACATTCTATCGTCGGAGGTGGTCGAGTATTTTTTCGAAGACAAACTTATCGTCTACGGCTCCTATCTAGGTGATGTGATTACCCCGGCGAGCGCTATCTACCCTCTGAGTACTGGGGACCTGAGTGGGTACGGGCTCGCAATCGCTACTGGCTCGGGGAATGACCAGATCATCGGCTCGGCGAACGACGACCTTATCTACTCCGGTCTCGGAGATGACATAGTCGATGGGGGAGATGGAAGCGACACGTTGCACGGCGGCGCCGGCGCCGACTATCTCGATGGTGGCGCGGGCCGCGATACCATTTCATTTGAAGGTGCCACTGAAGGCGCCGTGCTCATTCGATCAAATAACCTGCTTCTGGGGCTAGGCTCCTCCACCAGCGATGCATATGGCGACACGCTTACTGGTTTTGAGGTCGTCGTCGGTTCAGATTTTGATGATCAACTCGAGCTCCTCAATGCGGGCATGGAAGCCTATGGCGGCGCGGGTGCCGATATCATCCGGGGAGGGAATGGCGACGATTTCATAGACGGCGGCGATGGGGCGAACATTCTCATCGGAGGCGCAGGCAGTGATCAGATGGTCGGCGGTTCTGACGCGGACTTTATCCGAGCCGATGGTAAAGACACAGCGCAACAATCTTGGATGCCTACGGTATTTGGCGGCGAAGGTCACGACGCAATTGTAATTGAAGGATCGCCATCTCAGGCTGAATTTACAGCACAAGGAGGGGTAGGCAATGATTACGTAGTTGTGGGTGCCAATATCAGTTTGGACTATCGATTTAATACGGGAGATGGGCACGATCACATTGTTCTGGAAGATGGCGCGAATTTAGGAATGCTGAGAGTTGATAGCAGCCAATCAGAATGGAGCGTAGAGTTTTACGTCGATAGTGTTGAATATGGTGGTCCAGTTAGCGAGAGTGGCTACGACTGGTACGGAGCTACCGGATCGCTTGTTTTGATGCACGACGGAAATTCAGACAGTATTACAATATCAAATTTCACTATTGGTATTCAAACCGAGCATAACTTTACGGACTTCGACCACATTACGATGGATGATGTGTGGGGATATATGGTGAATATATCGGGTGAATTTGGTTCAATGCTACACAGCACAATGCAGGGCGAGCGGAGGCCTTGGCACCCATCATGGGAAACATCGGGAGGAGAATTCGAGCTATTTTCGGGTAGTGTCGAGAACGCCTACGCTACCGCGTTGGATGATTTTAATGCGGCGAGGTCTGGTAGCCCGTCAATTCCGTCAGAACTTTGGCTTACGTAACGACCAACCCCAGTCGTCGGATTATTCGGCGGCTCCTTAGGTTTCAACAGACACCGCGCGCCTGTCTGAACGAGCGGCAGCTTACGGGGTCAGCGACATTGGTGCCGAACGACTGCAATCGAGCGCATAACTGCCAGTGGTTCCCCACTGAGGTTGTTCACCTCTTCGCCACCCGCCCCGCTTAACCGCCACCACCGCCGCATTCAGCGCTTGCAGGAACCGCGAGCGATCCGCCACCGCCACTCGAGCTGGTGGCGAAGGGTTTGCCCGCGCGGTGAAGGAGCCTGCTGCTACCGGTTTGCCGCCCGTCTCCGTTTGTGAGACCTTGCGCGACCTAATCGAAGCAGGGAGGATGTCCCGTGCTCATTCCGTTGCTGACCGTGCGCGATATTCCGGAGGCGGTTGCCTTCTACACGCGCGTCCTCGACTTCGAACTCGCTTCCGTCATGCCCGAGGAGGCGCCGTTCTATGCCGTGCTGACCCGCGGTGGGGACGAGATGCACCTCAACTTGACGCCGGGAGAGGGGCGGTTCGGGCATTGTTCCGCGATCGTGCTTTGCGACCACGTCGACGCGCTGTTCGCGTCGTTCTTGGCACGGGGGCTTCCGGTGCCGGGTCGCGCCGGCTCGCCTGTGCATGAAGCGCCCTTGGATCAGACCTGGGGTACGCGTGAATTCTATGTCGACGATCCCAGCGGGAACACGTTGGTGTTCCAGCAGCGGCGCTGAGATCGCTCCTTTTTCCCTTGTGGGGAGAAGGGAGGGGCCGGCCCGCTAACCGCCTCGCTTCACCGCCACCACCGCCGCGTCCAGCGCCTGCAGGAACCGCGACCGATCCGCCGCCGCGAAGGGTTTCGGGCCGCCGAGCTGGTCGCCGCCCGCGCGCAGGTCCGCCATGATCGCGCGCGTGGCGATGGCGCCGCCGATCGAGCTGGTGGTGAAGGGCTTGCCGGTGGGGGCGAGGACGCGGGCGCCGGCCTTCAGCGCGCGGTCGGCGAGGAGGATGTCGGCGGTGATCACGATCGCGCCGGGAGCGGATTGCTCGGCGATCCAGTCGTCGGCGGCGTCGAAGGCATCGCTCACCACCTGGCGGGTGAGCAGCGGATGCGCGGGGATGCGGAGGTGCTGGTTGCTGACCACGACGACGGGAACCTCGTGGCGCCAGGCGACCTTGTAGATTTCCTCCTTCACCGGGCAGGCATCGGCGTCGACGAGGATGCGGGGGTTGGGCATGGGCTATTCCTCTGGTCGAAGTGGCGGGTTCTTCGTGCCTATTCGCCATAGTCCGATACGGCCTTGGACTAGACCATTCCTCTCCCCTTGATAGGGGAGAGGATAGCGAAGCTTGGCAGCTTGCTGCCTAGCGCAGCTTGGTGAGGGGTAGGGCGGAGCGGCGCTCCGCGCGGCCGCCTTGCGGCCGCACCCCCTCACCCAGCTCCGACTAAGGCTTTGCTTCGCAAAACCTAAGTCTGCGCAACCCTCTCCCCCTACGGGGGCGAGGGAAGAATAAGGCTTCAGCGCGTCGGCGGGCCCTTGCGGTGGGGTTTGGCCTTGTACGGCGTCTGGGGGGGGCTGGGGTCCTGACGGCGCTGCGGACGGCCTTCGCCCTGGTGCGGGGGGCGGGGGCCGCTGTGGTGCGAGGGGCGTCCGCCGCCTTGGTGCGGGCTGCGGGCGCCGCCGCCGTGCTGGGGCGGGCCGTCGCGCGAGGGCTCGATGCGGACGTCCTCTTCGCCTTCGGTGGTGCGCGCGACCGCAGCGGCGAACTTGGCGGCGATGGCTCTGGGCACCTGGAAGAAAGTCTCGTTCGGGCCGATGCGGATCGCGCCGATCTCGTTCTTGGTGATGTGGCCGCGACGGCAGATCAAAGGCAGGATCCAGCGCGGATCGGCGTTCTGGCGGCGGCCGATATCCATGTGGAACCAGGCGATGTCGTCGAAGCCGGGGCGGTGACGCTCCTGCTGGGCGGCGCGGCGCCCTTCCGGAGTCTGCTCGATCATCTCCTCGGGCTGCGGCATCGCGGCGCGATGGGCGTGGACCAATGCGGCGGCGATCTCCTGCGGAGTCTTCTCGGCGAGCAGGCGCTCGGCGAGGGCGGCGTCTTCCTCGTCGGTCTCGATCGGCGCGAGCAGGGCGGCGAGGAGGCGCTCGCGATCGTTGGCGCGGATCGCCTCGGGGGTGGGGGCCTCGATCCACTCGGCGTTGATGCGCGCGCCCTTGAGCATCATCTCGACGCGGCGGCGGCGCGGATAGGGGACGAGGAGGACCGCGGTGCCCTTCTTGCCGGCGCGGCCGGTGCGGCCCGAGCGGTGCTGGAGCGCCTCGGCGTCGCGCGGCAGCTCGACATGGATGACGAGGCTGAGGGTGGGCAAATCGATGCCGCGCGCGGCGACGTCGGTGGCGACGCAGACGCGGGCCCTACGATCGCGCAGGGCCTGGAGCGCGTGGTTGCGCTCGGACTGGCTGTGCTCGCCCGAGAGCGCGACGGCGGAGAAGCCGCGCTCGACGAGGGTGGCGTGCAAGTGGCGGACATTGTCGCGCGTGGCGCAGAACAGGATCGCGGTCTCGGCCTCGTGGAAGCGGAGCAGGTTGATCACCGCATGCTCGGTGTCCGAGGGCGAGATGGTGACGCACTGATAGGCGATGTCGCCATGGCCGCGATCCTCGCCGACGGTCGAGATGCGCAGCGCGTCGGTCTGGTAGCGGCGGGCGAGCGCGACGATCGGCTTGGGCATCGTCGCCGAGAACAGGAGCGTGCGGCGCTCGTTGGGGGTGGCGTCGAGGATGTGCTCGAGATCGTCGCGGAAGCCCATGTCGAGCATCTCGTCGGCTTCGTCGAGGACGGCGGCGCGGAGGGCCGAGAGGTCGAGCGCGCCGCGTTCGAGATGGTCGCGCAGGCGCCCGGGCGTGCCGACGACGATGTGCGCGCCGTGGTTGAGCTGGCGGCGCTCCTTCGACGCGTCCATGCCGCCGACGCAGGTGGCGATGCGCGCGCCGCTCTGGCCGTAGAGCCACATCAGTTCGCGGCTGACCTGGAGCGCGAGTTCGCGGGTCGGGGCGATGATGAGGGCGAGCGGCTCGCGGCTGGGGACGATCCGGCCGTCCTCGCCGATCAGCTCGCCGGCCATTGCGAGGCCGAAGGCGACTGTCTTGCCCGAGCCGGTCTGGGCGGAGACGATGAGGTCGCGGCCCTGTGCCTCGGGCTCGAGGACGGCGGCCTGGACGGGGGTGGGCGCGGAATAATCACGCGCGGCGAGCGCTTCGGCGAGAAGCGCGGGGAGGTTCTGGAATTCCATGGAACCGCGCACATGGGCGCGGAGGGCGTCAAGGGCAAGTTAAATCGCGGTCGGCGGGGGAAGTCCTGAGGCGGGCGCGGGATTAAGCGGGGGTTCAGTCGGCGGGGGAGAGGCTGAGTGGAAGGGCCATCAGGGGAGACTTGCGCATGCGTGTGGTTGCGATCGGAATGTTCGTCCTCGCTACGGCGGCGGCCGCGCCGGCATCGGCGCAGATCGCGGGATCGATGCGGGGGCTTTCGGGGAGCCCGTCGATCCGCGGGGATATCCGGCTCCCCGAACCGGCCGATCCGGGGCTGGTGCGCGGCGTCTCGATATCGCGCGATGTCCGCGGCGTCCGGGCCGACATCGAGGCCGGGCGGCAGGCGGGGCAGCTGAGCCGGAGCGAGGCGCGGGCGCTGCGCCGCGAGAGCCGTCGGATCGAGGCGATGAGCGCGCGCTTTTCCAATGGCGGCTATACCGAGGCCGAAGTGGCGTTGCTGCGCGGCCGCACCGAGGCGTTGCGCAGCGCGACGGTGACGAAGCGGACGCAGGGGATGCAGGGCAAGTAGCGCCCGATTTTTCCGTTCGTTTCGAGCGTAGTCGAGAAACCTTGGGCGGCATTCGTGACTGTTTCTCGACTTCGCTCGAAACGAACGGTTTATGCCTCAGAGAGCCTGCGCAGCTGCCCAGCCACTCGCCCAGGCCCATTGGAAATTATAGCCGCCGAGCCAGCCGGTGACGTCGACTGCCTCGCCGATCGCGTAGAGGCCGGGGACTTTCCGGGCCTCCATCGTTTGCGAGGACAGCTCGGCGGTGCTGATCCCGCCGATCGTGACTTCGGCCTTGGCGAACCCCTCGGTGCCATTGGGGAGGAAGGGCCATGCGGCGAGGCGGCGTTCGGCTTCCTGCAGCTTGCGGTCGGGGAGGTTGCCGAGATCTCCGGGGAGCGCGAGCTGTTCGGCGAGGGTTTCGGCGAGGCGGCCGGGCAGGGCCTCGGCGAGCAGTTTGCGCAGCGCCGCGCGAGGGTTGGTGCGCTTGGCGTCGGTGAGCCAGTTCGCGGGGCGACCGGGGAGGAAGTCGATCTGGATCGGCTCGCCGTGACGCCAATAGCTCGAGATCTGGAGGATCGCGGGGCCCGAGAGGCCGCGATGGGTGAAGAGCGCGGCTTCGGGGAAGGCGGCCTTGCCGGCGCGGGCGATGACGTGGGTCGAGACGCCGGAAAGCTCGCGGAACAGCGCCTGATCGGGCGGGAGCGTGAGCGGGACGAGCGCGGGGCGGGGCTCGACGATCTTGAGGCCGAAGCGGCGGGCGAGATCATAGGCGAAACCGGTGGCGCCCATCTTGGGGATCGAGGGGCCGCCGGTGGCGATCACCAGTGCCGGGGCTTCGGCGTCGCCTGCCCGGTAGCGGCCATCTGCGTGATCGACTTCACCGACGCTGCGTCCGGTCCCGATCTCGACCTGGCCGCGCGCGCATTCGTCGAGCAGCATGTCGACGATCTGGCGCGCCGAGCCGTCGCAGAAGAGCTGGCCGAGCGTCTTCTCGTGCCACGCGATGCGATGGCGCTCGACCAGAGCGAGGAAATCCTGCGCGGTGTAGCGGCCAAGGGCGGACTTGGCGAAATGCGGGTTGGCCGAGAGATAGCGGTCGGGCGCGGTGTGGATGTTGGTGAAGTTGCAGCGGCCGCCGCCGGAGATCAGGATCTTCTTGCCGACCTCCGAGGCGTGATCGAGCAGCAGGACGCGCCGACCGCGCTGGCCGGCGACCGCGGCGCACATCAGGCCGGCGGCGCCGCCGCCGAGGATGATCGCGTCGTAGATGCGGCTCACCTGGCCATTTCCTCTTCGTCACCCCGGCCGGAGTGCCGGGGTCCACGGGGCGGCGAGGCGAGAAGCTCGAGCCTCTTGCCCTGCCGTGGTGGCGCGGTGGACCCCGGCCCAAGGCCGGGGTGACGGATGGGGGCAGGCAAGACGCTCAATGCAGCTTGGCGATGCTCAGGCCGTCGAGCTTGGCGCGCTCTTTCACCGATTCCTCGCTGCGGGTGAGCGCCTTGGCGATCGCCTTGAGCGCCATGCCCTTCTTGGCGAGGGTATGCAGTTTCTGGATCTCGTCGGTGCGCCAGGGCTGGCGGTGGCGTTCGAAACGCTCGGACATGGCTCGTCTCCTGTTATGGCTCCGCCATGCCAGCGACGACGGCGCGTGACCACCGAGGAAAAGCTGTGGATAAATGCGGCGGAGCGCCGATTCAGCGCGGTGGATCGGGCTCTTTTCCAGCCTCAGGCGAGTGAATTGAGGCGATCCGCCAGGTCTTGCCGTGCTGTGGGCGTCGTTGCTCACCACCTGAGTCGTCTCGGGCACACCTGCCCTCGGGCTCCCGTAAAGCGAAAGGGGCGGGCCTCTCGCGAGACCCGCCCCCTGTCAGCGTCAGTCCTGCCGGCGCAGCGCCGGCGCGGGCCTCACTTGACGTGCTTGGAAATGTGCTTGTTCATCTCGAACATCGTGACCTTGTCGGCGCCGAAGATCGGCTTCAGGGTCGCGTCCGCCAGAATTTCCCGCTTGTTTGCAGGGTTTTGGAGGTTGTTCTTCTTGATGTAATCCCACATCTTGCTGACAATCTCGCTGCGGGGCAGATCGGCGGTGCCGACGATCTTGGCCAGCTCGGGCGAGGGTGTAACCGGCTTGGCGATGCCACCGCGTGCTTTCGTCTCAGCCATATTCTTCGTCTCCTGTTCTGCCCGTTGCCGGGCTATTCCTTCGTCAGCGCCCCCGGCTTGTGGGAAGCCTTTCCGCCGTTGTCGCTCTCGACGATGTATTGCGGTTCGTGCTCGGATGCACGCACCTGATGCCCTTTGATCGTGGTATCGCGCGTCTGTCTAGACACGACTTTGCCTTGCGCGGTGCCTCCGGGCGATTTCCAGCCGACCCGATCGGCCTTTTTCAGATGCTTCGCCATGCGGGTTTCTCCGGTCGACCGCAGGCGAGGCGCATGTTGCCCGGTAGGCCGGCGGCGTCGATCGTGCTAGGAACGCCCCTCCACAGGGAGGGCAGACGATGCGGGTTCTGGTGTTGGGCGGGCTCCTGGCGTTGACGGCATGCGGGGGCGGCGGGACCACCGGGACCAATTATTCGGACGCGCCGCCCATGGCGGAGATCGTCGCGACGCCGACCCCCCGGGCAAGCGAAACGCCCGAAGAAGCGCCCGCCGCAGCGGAAGATGCTCCGGACAATGCCGCCGTGGACAATGCAGCGGATGCCGAGGCCGTGGCGAACACCACTGCCTGACCGGGCGCCTGACGCAAATCGGGGCTTTGGCGCTCCGTAGATCAACCATGGTGGACAAAAGCGCCATGTTCGCTAACAGGGGCACCGTGACGAACGCGCTGCGCCTTCTGCGACTTATCCGCCCTTAGGGGCCGAACCGCTGCGCGCGTACGCCTCTAAGGGCAAATGGCCGAGGGCCAAAGAACTTCCAGCACGAACTGGCACGCGCTACGGCGCGTCCGCGATCCCTTGAGAGGCTTCCCATGTTGCGCGACCCGAGCGTAAAATACCGTCCCTTCCCGCAGGTGGACCTGCCCGACCGGCAATGGCCGTCGAAGACGATCACGAAGCCGCCGCGCTGGCTCTCCACCGACATGCGCGACGGCAACCAGGCGCTGATCGATCCGATGGACGGCGAGAAGAAGCAGCGCTTCTTCGACTTGCTGGTGAAGGTGGGTGTCAAGGAGATCGAAGTCGGTTTCCCTAGCGCCGGCGCGACCGAATTCGACTTCATCTCGGGGCTGGTGCGCGACGGGCGCATTCCGGACGACGTGATCGTCCAGGTACTCACCCAATCGCGGCAGGATCTGATCGAGACGAGCTTCCAGAGCCTCAAGGGTGCGAAGAAGGCGATCGTCCATCTCTATAACGCCGTTTCGCCCGCGTGGCGGCGCATCGTGTTCGGGATGAGCCGCGACGAGATCCGCGAGATCGCAGTCGCCGGCGCCAAGGTGCTGCGCGACGAGGCGGCGAAGCAGCCCGATACAGACTGGCATTTCGAGTACAGCCCCGAGACCTTCTCCACCGCCGAGCTCGATTTCTCGGTCGAGGTTTGCGAGGCGGTGATGGAGATATTGCGCCCGACGCCCGAGAAGCCGCTGATCCTCAATCTGCCGGCGACAGTCGAGGCGGCGACGCCCAATATCTACGCCGATCAGATCGAATGGTTCGGGCGCAACATCCGCAACCGCGATTCCGTGGTGATCAGCCTGCACACGCACAACGACCGGGGGACCGGAGTCGCGGCGTCCGAGCTGGGACTGCTCGCCGGCGCGGACCGCGTCGAGGGCTGCCTGTTCGGCAATGGCGAGCGCACGGGCAATGTCGATCTCGTGACGCTGGCGCTCAACATGTACACGCAAGGTGTCGATCCGGGGCTCAACTTCTCGGACATCGACGAGGTCATCCAGACCGTCGAATATTGCAACCAGCTGCCCGTCCACCCGCGCCATCCTTATGCCGGCGAACTGGTGTTCACGGCGTTCTCCGGCAGCCATCAGGACGCGATCAAGAAAGGCTTCGCGGCGCAGGAAGCGCGCAACGACGAACTCTGGGACGTGCCGTATCTGCCGATCGATCCCAAGGATCTGGGGCGCGATTACGAGGCGGTGATCCGGGTCAACTCGCAATCGGGCAAGGGCGGCGTCGCCTGGGTGCTCGAGCAGGATCGCGGGCTCAAGCTGCCGAAGCGAATGCAGGCGGACTTCTCGCGCCACGTCCAGGCGCTGGCGGACGAGACCAGCCGCGAACTCAACGCCGCGGACATCCGGGAGAAGTTCGAGCAGGTCTATCTGCCGGGCGACAAGGATCGCATCGCATTGGTCGATTACGAGGAGACCGGCGCGGCGGGCCAGCGCGTGTTCGTCGGCCGCATCGCGATCGACGGCGTCGAGCAATCGATCTCGGGGCGCGGCAACGGGCTGATCTCGGGCGTGATCGATGCGCTTGCCGGGACCACCGGGCCGTCGCTCGACGTGGTCGATTATAGCGAGCATGCGATCGGCCACGGTGCGGATGCGCAGGCAGCCGCCTATGTCGAATGCCGGACCGAGGATGGGCGGACCGTGTTCGGGGTGGGAATCGATGCCGACATCGCGACGGCGTCGGTGCGGGCGGTATTGAGCGCGGCGAACCGGGCGGCCTGAGCACGGTCAGGCGCAATGCTTTCCGGCATCCTGCGTTGGTCGGCCCTGTGGGTGTTGATCTGGCTCGTCGGCACCGCCTGCGCCTTCATGCTCTATGGCAGCGCCTTCGTGGCGACGCCGACGCTGGTCGCCGCGATCATCTGCACGGTCGTGGGTGGACTGATCGCGACACTGGTTCACGAGGCCGGACACGCCGTAGCGGCGCTGGCGTGTGGGTGGCGGGTAGTGGCCTTCTCGGTGCGGCCGATCGGTCTGCACGTGCCGAGCCGCAGGCTGGTCTGGCTCCCACGAGAGCATCGCAAAGACCTGGGGGGTTATGTCGCCTCGGTTCCGACGACGCTGGCGCGAGGGACAATCGGCCGCTGGATGTGGATCGTGGCGGGCGGTCCGGCGGCATCGCTGCTTTTCGCTGCGATTGCGCTGATATCGCGGGAGACATGGCTGCACGGGCTCGACACGCCGGGACTTATAACGAGCAATTTCGGGTCGGCGCTGGCGATCCAGTCCGGGCTTTCGGCCTTCGGGGCACTGCTGCCCCATGGCCGTAGCGACGGCGCGCAATTGCTCGAAGCGATCCGGAGGGAGCCGGAATGGGTCGCGCATCGCCCCTGCACGTGGTTGCAGACGATGCTCGGTTACAATGTTCGCCTGCGGGACGTCCCGGACTGGCTCGTCGCGGCACACCGTGCAGTGCCGCATCCCGCGCCGCAGGGTGATCAGCATGCGGACGGGATCGATATCGGTCGGGTGCTCGATCGCGATACGTCCGATTATTCGCACGCGCGCATGCTGATCGACGCGTATCGGAAACGCTATGGCGGCGGGGCCTGGCTTGATTCGTGCGACGCCTATCTGGCGGCGATCGGAGAAGGCGATGCCGAGGGCGCCGCGGCGCGGCTTTGGCACGGCGATCCCGATCCGCGCGTGCAGCCGATGCAGCACGCCGCGAAGGCCGCGGTTTTGGCGGTGCAGGCCGACGAGAGGGGCATGCATGCCGAATTGCGCGACATGCGCCGCGCAGTTCGTGCGCAGTCGCCTTATCCCGACGCGACCTTCCGCGACATCGAGCGTGCAATCCGGGGGGCGCTGCGTCCCGCCTAGCGGGTCGGCCCGATATCGACCGCGCGGACGGACACGAACGCGAGGCGGCGCGGCCGGAACCGCGCCGCCTCGGCTGCCATCAGCTATAGGTCAGGCCGTAATAGCCGTAGATGCGCTCGCCATAGGCCTGGTCGAAGGCAGGCGGTTCTTCGGCGGTGTAGCGCGGGGCGGCTTCGAGGGTTTCCTTGTCGATGTCGACGACATAGCCGCCCTGATCGGTGTCGTAGCTGAGCTTTTCCCAAGGCAGCGGATAATAGTCGCTGCCGAGCCCGAACACGCCGCCGAACTGGAGCACGGCGTATTCGACCTGGCCTGAAAACTTGTCGACCATGAAATTGTAGATCGATCCGAGCTTCTCGCCGTCCTCGTCATAGACGGCGGTGCCTTCCACCTTGTTCGACGCGATCAGGGTGTCGGTTTCGTCGGTCGCGATTTCCGTGTCGGCCGTGCTTTCCGTATCGGTCATGGCTCGTCTCCTCGACTCGGCCCCCGCCGCCCTGGCCAGGATGCGCCGGGGCAGTGACTCGGCGATGACAGAACGGCTGGCTCTGCGTGAAGTTCAGCGGCTCGGATCGATCAGATATTTCTCGCCGGTCGCCTTTTTCGCGTAGGCGGCGACCACGGCCGGATCGAGCGCCTCGGTCAGCGAGATCGTGGCGGTGTAATGGCTCGCGAAGGTCGTCTTCAGCTCCGCGGCGACGCGGGCGCGCAGCCGCATCGTGCCTTCCATGCCGAGCTTCATCAGGAACGGCGTGAGCAGGAAGCCGCTGACACTCCAGGCGAATCCGTAGCCGCGGTCGAGCTCGGTGGGCCCGAGGTCGAGCGCGCCGTAGATATAGACCTGCTTGAACGTGGAGGAGCCGTAGCGGCTATATTCGGTCGCGCTGCGGTTGGCCGCGGCTTCCATTGCGTGGAGAATCGCGTTGGCGAGCTTGCCGCCGCCGATCGCGTCGAAGACCAGCGTGGCGCCGGTCTGGGCGATCGCGTCGGTGAGCTTTTCGCGGAAGTCTTCTGCGCTGCTGTCGACGATGTGTCTGGCGCCGATTTCGCGCAGGATCGCGGCCTGCGCATCGTTGCGGACCACGTTCACGAGGGGCACGCCGTCGGCGATGCAGATGCGGTTGAGCATCTGGCCGAGATTGGAGGCGGCGGCGGTGTGGACGAGTGCCTTGTGCCCCTCCATCCGGAGCGTCTCGACCATCGCCAGCGCCGTGAGCGGATTGACGAACATCGATGCCCCGTCGGCTGCGCTCGCGCCCTCGGGCAGCGGGATGCAGTCGCGCGCGGCGATCTTGCGGTACTGCGCATACATCGCGCCGCCGATCATCCCGACCTTCCTGCCGAGCAGACCCGCGACATTCTCACCCGCCTGCACGACGGTGCCGGCGCCTTCGTTGCCGACGGGCAATGGCTGGTCGAGGCGGGCCTTCATCGCGCCCATCCGCGCCTGGGGGATCGCGGCGGTGAGGGTCGGGCGATCCGCACTGCCGCCGGGCTGGAGCGTCGCCATGTCGGCCGGGCCGAGCAGCAGCCCGAGATCCGAGGGATTGATCGGCGCCGCCTCGACACGGACGATGACTTCGTCGGGGCCGGGTGGATCGAGCGTGACGGGCTCGAGGCTGAGCGTCAGCTTCCCGTCGTTCGACACGGTGGAACGCAGTTCGAGTCCGGTGAGGCGATCGGGCATCCTTCTCTCCGTTCCAGTCAATCGCGCAGGCGGACGATCTCGCATCCGATCCGCGCGTCCGGATAAATGTCCAGCTTGGTCGAGCTTACCCGCACTTGATACACCCGGGGGTCGGCAAGCGCGAGCGCGGCGACTTCGTCGCACAGCACTTCCTGCAGCTCGAAATGGCGCGAGGCGGCGAGCGCGAGGATGCGTTCGCGGAGGAAATCATAGTTCACGACGTCTTCGATGCGATCCTGCGGCGCGGTGGCGTAGCGGCAGGCCATCGCGACGCTGAGCACCACGCGCTGCGGTCCGGCGCGCTCCTCGGGGTGGACGCCGAGGCCCATCGTCACTTCGAGCCCGTCGAGCCGGATCGTGTATTCAGGCATCGGGACGCTCGCGACCTTCGAACATCACGTCGCCGTCGCGCGGCAGGAAACGCTGGCCGCAATCGACGAAGATGTTCTGGCCGGTGATGCTGCGCGAAGTGAGCAGATGCTCGACCGTCGCGGCCACGTCGTCGAGCGCTACGGGGCGCTGGAGCAAATTCTGGCGGGCATGTTCCGAGAATTGTTCGGGCGTCTGATCGAGGCTGGGCAAGGTCAGGCCGGGCGACACCGCATTGACGCGGATCCGCGGGCTGAGCGCCTGCGCCATCATCTGCGTCGCGGCGGCGAGCGCGGCCTTGCTGCAGGTATAGGTGAAGAAATCGGGGTTGAGATTGGCGACCTTCTGGTCGAGCAGATTGACCACCGCGCCTTCGTCCATGTCTTCCTGCGCCGCCAGCGCCGAAGCGAGCGCCACCGGCGCGCCGAGGTTCACGCGCATATGCTGGTCGAGCAATGCGAAATCGGTGATCGGGAGCGCATCGAAGACGAATAAAGAGGCATTGTTGACGAGACCGGTGACCGGCCCGCCCAACCCCTCGCGCGCATCGGCGATCAGCGCGGGCGCGGTGGCGGCATCGGCAAGTTCGCCCGTGACCACACAGGCACTGCCGCCCGCCGCGGCGATCGCGTCGCGCAGCGCTTCGGCGTCGTCGGGGGCGTGGTGATGGTGGATCGCTACGGCATGCCCGCGCAGCGCCAGCCGGCGCGCGATCCCCGCGCCGATGCGCCGCGCGCCGCCGGTGACGAGGACGTTCATTGCCATGACGTACTCGTAACCGTTCGCTTCGAGCGAAGTCGAGAAGCCTTCGCTGCACAACCGTTTCTCGACTTCGCTCGAAACGAACGGAGGGAGGGCGCCGCGCTTCCCATCAATAACCCATCAAGGCGAGCACCTCGCGGCGGCTGCGCTCGTCTTCGCGGAACACGCCCATCATCCGGCTGGTGACCATGCCGACGCCGGGGGTGCGCACGCCGCGCGCGGTCATGCAGGCGTGGCTCGCCTCGATCACCACGGCGACACCCACCGGCTCGAGTTCGTTCCAGATGCAATCCGCGACTTCGGCGGTGAGGCGCTCCTGGACCTGCAGGCGGCGTGCGAAGGCGTGGAGCACGCGCGCCAGCTTCGAGATGCCGACGACATGATCCTTCGGCAGGTAGGCGATCGACGCCTTACCGATGATCGGCGCCATATGGTGCTCGCAATGCGACTGGAACGGGATGTCCTTCAGGAGCACGATCTCGTCATAGCCGCCGACTTCCTCGAACACGCGCGAGAGGTGGTGCGCGGGATCCTCTCCATAGCCCTGGCAATATTCCTTCCACGCGCGGGCGACGCGCTGGGGCGTGTCGATCAGGCCTTCGCGGCCGGGATCGTCGCCGGCCCAGCGGATCAGCGTGCGGATCGCATCGGCAACGTCGTCGGGCACGGCGATCTTGGCGGGCGAGGCGACCAGATCGCCATCTTCCGCAGGATCGTGAATTTCCGCCATCTACCCGTCCTTCCTTGCCTTGATCCATTTTACGCTACGGCATGCTTGTCTTCGCCGCGCGGCACCTGTTGCCTATCTGTACCGCCCGGCGAAAAACGGCTGGAAACCGCGAAGTTCCGCGCTGCAATCCCGTTGACGGCTCGAAAAATGCAGCGTTAGTTGCATGCGTAATAAAAGCAACGTCGACACCGGATAAGAGCCGGAGGCGATCAGGAGAGGGGGGACATTACCCATGAAGAAGCTCGATTTGCTCGCGGCGACTGCGCTTGGCTTGCTTTTGGCGATGCCAGCGTTCGCACAGGATACCGCCACAACCACCGACGAAACGCAGACGCAGGAATATCAGAGCGCCAACGACATCGTCGTCACCGCCACCCGGCGTAACGAGACTGTCCAGGACGTGCCGATCGCGATCACTGCGATCGGGCCCGAGCTTCTCCAGAATGCCGGCGTCGACAATGTTCGTGACCTCGAGCAGCTCGCGCCTTCGCTGCAGAGCTCCACCGGTCAGTCTTCGGCGACAGGCACCACCATCTATCTCCGCGGCATAACTACCGGCGGCGACAATCCCGGCTTCGAGCCCGCTGTCGGCGTGTTCATCGACGGCGTGTTCCGCGCCCGCGCCGGCGTGGCGATCTCCGAACTTCCCGAGCTCGAGCGCGTCGAAGTGCTGCGCGGGCCCCAGGGCACCTTGTTCGGCCGCAACACCTCGGCCGGCGCGCTCAGCATCTACACCGCCCAGCCGCAGTTCGAGACCCACGGCTATGTCGAGGGGATGTACGGCAACTACAATGCGTACGGCGTGAAGGGCGCGATCACCGGGCCGGTGAGCCAGTCGCTCGCGCTGCGCCTCGACGCGGGCTATCGCAAACGCGACGGCTATATCAACGACGCGAACAGCGATCGCGCGATCAACGACATCAACCGCTGGAACGTCCGCGGCCAGGCTTTGCTCGACAGCGGCGACATCACTTTCCGCCTGATCGGCGATTATTACGAGACCGACGAGCAATGCTGCGGCGCAGTCTCGGTGGTGCGCGGGCCGCTCGCCCCGGCGATCCAGAGCATCGCGGCGGCGCAAGGGCTGGTCGGTCTCTACACCGGGCCCGGCAGCGATCGAACCCAGGCGATGTCGCCCAACCGCGATTACGCCGAGAAGGTCAAGGACTGGGGCTTCTCGGGCGAACTCAACTGGGATCTGGGCGGGACCAAGCTCACTTCGATCACCGCCTATCGCAACTGGCGTGTGATCCGGAACCAGGACATCGATTTCTCGGGCATCGATCGTGCCTATCGCAACGGCTATCGCAACGAGCTGACCGATTTCACGCAGGAGCTGCGCCTGCAGGGCTCGGCGTTCGGCGACAAGCTCGACTGGCTGATCGGCGGCTTCTACCTGAACGAGACCAACAAGCTGCGCGACGTGGTGCAGATCGGCAATGACGGCAATCGCTATGTCGATACGGTGTTCGCCGGCCAGCTCCGCGCCGGGTTCGGCACGCCGCTGCAATTCTACGGCTCGCTGGGGCCGACGGTGCCGACGGTCGGCGCGGCTCTGCTCAACCCCGCGGTTCCCAACACCTTGCCCGCGCTCACCGCAGCATATGGCGCGCTGGCTCCGCTGGTCGGCTGTTTCCGGGCGCAGGCCGGCACCGCACCGGCCGCCGCCTGCGTGATCCCCAACTATCCGCGCACGCCGATCCCGGGCCTTGCCGCGCTTGCGGCGAGCCCGCTTCCGGGCGCGGTGGCGGGGCAGGGCAACAGCCCCGACGACTTCCGCGTCAAGACCAACGCCTTCGCATTGTTCACGCACAACATCATCAACGTGACCGACAAGCTCTCGGTGACGCTGGGTGCGCGCTGGAACCATGAGAGCAAGGACATGACTGCCTCGATCAACAACAATCTGGGCAGCTGCACCTTCTTCAACCAGGTGCGCGCGGGCAATCCGGCGGCGACCGCCTATGCCAATGTGCTCCGCCAGATCCCTGGGCTGTTCAACAACCTGTTCCTGCTGAGCTGCAACCCGGCGGTGAACACCGAGTTCAACGGCAACTACGAGGACGATTTCACCGACAACGAGATCACCGGCACCGCCAAGCTGGCGTACAAGGTCTCGGACCGGTTGCTCGCTTATGCGAGCTTCGACCATGGCTACAAATCGGGCGGCTATAATCTCGACCAGGCGACGTTCGATTCGGTGCTGCTCGGCGGCAACGGCGCGCAGGGTTCGGACCTGCGCTTCGGCGCGGAAACCAACGACGCCTACGAAATCGGCTTCAAGGCGAGCCCGAGCCGCGAATTCTCGCTGAACGTCGCGGCGTTCTACATGAACTTCTACAATCTCCAGTCGCTGGTATTCTCGGGCAACAATTTCGTCGTCCAGAACGTGCCGAAGAGCGTCAGCAAGGGCATCGAGATCGAATCGACGATCCGCCCGGCCCGGGACCTCACCTTCCAGCTGGGCTACAGCTATATCAGCGCGAAATATTCAGACAGCAACGACTTCACCGGCACGCCGCTCGCCGGGCAGGAGGGGCGGCAGTTCAACAACCAGCCCGAGCACACCGTCACCGTGGCGACGACCTGGACTCCGCCGATCACCAACCGGATCAACGGGCTCTTCCATGTCGACATGCGCTACAACAGCGAAGTGACCATCCCTTCGGGCAACCCCAATCCGGTGACCGGCCGCACGCCGATCAACAATCCGGGCTATCCGCTGATCAGCGCGACGGTCGGGCTCGAATCGTCGGACAAGAGGTGGCGGGCCGAGTTCTTCGTCGAGAACCTCACCAACCAGTTCTACTATATCACCGGCTTCGCGGTGCCCGAGCAGACGGGCAACTATGCCGGCTATCCGGGCTATCCGCGCTTCTTCGGCGGGCGGGTGCGCGTCGGCTTCTGAGGCTCGATCCTCGAACGCGGGCGGCCGGGGAGCGATCCCCGGCCGTTTTGCTTTGCGTCAGCCTTCGAACAGGTGATCGAGCGCGCTGGCGGGCAGGCACCAGAAGATCGCCACCAAAGCCGCGCAGCCGAGGCCGAGCGCGGGGGAGACGAAGGTGAGCGCGATGCCCGAGACATAGACCGCGCTCGCCGCCGCGCCCTTGCGCAGCGCGAGGCGGTGATAGGCTTTCGATTCTTCCGACTGGCTGCCGGTGCGCCGGATCGTGCGCTGCAGCCACATATAGGTGAAGGACGGCAGCAGCATGATGCCCATGTAGACGAGCGTCGCGTCGCGGCTGAAGATCTGCTCGCCCAGATAGGCGGTGCCGAAGGGGATCAGCGACAGCGCGAAGATCAACGCGATGTTCGACCAGAGCAGGCCGTTGGTCACGCGGGTGGCGTGGTGGAACAGCCGGTGATGGTTGACCCAGTAGATCGAGACATAGGCGAAGCTGAGCGCATAGGAGACGAACACCGGCCACAAATGGAGGAGGTTGCCCCAGCCGGGCTCCTCGGGCGCGTGCATTTCGAGCACCATGATCGTCACGACGATCGCGATCACTGCATCGGAATAGGCCTCGACGCGGGTCACGCCGGCGCGGCCCTCGGTTTCTTCGGTCATGGGGGTCCCCTTTTCGATTGTGGGGAGCCTAACCGAAATGGTGAGCGAAATCTGCGTCTCCCTCTCTCCGCTTGCGGGGAGAGGGCCGGGGAGAGGGGGTTATCGAGGGCGCACCGCACTTGCCCCTCTCCCCGGCCCTCTCCCCTGAAGGGGAGAGGGAGAAGAGTTGCTCAGTTCTTGTCTTTGTCGACCAGCTTGTTGGCGCTGATCCACGGCATCATCGCGCGCAGTTCGCTGCCGACCTCTTCGATCTGGTGGCGCTTCGCCGCGATGCGGCTGGCCTTTAGCTCGGGCTGACCGGCGCGGTTGTCGAGGACGAAGTCCTTGACGAAGCGGCCCGACTGGATGTCGGCGAGGACGCGCTTCATTTCCTTCTTGGTCTCTTCGGTGATGATGCGCGGGCCCGTCTTGATGTCGCCATACTCGGCGGTGTTCGAGATCGAATAGCGCATGTTGGCGATGCCGCCCTCGTACATCAGGTCGACGATGAGTTTCAGCTCATGCAGGCACTCGAAATAGGCCATTTCGGGAGCGTAGCCGGCCTCGACCAGCGTCTCGAACCCGGCCTGGACCAATGCAGTGGCGCCGCCGCACAGCACCGCCTGCTCGCCGAACAGATCGGTCTCGCATTCCTCGCGGAAATTGGTCTCGATGATGCCCGAACGGCCGCCGCCGACGCCCGAGGCGTAAGCGAGCGCGACGTCGTGGGCATTGCCCGAGGCGTCCTGGTGGATCGCGATCAGGCAGGGAACGCCGCCGCCGCGGACATATTCGCTGCGCACGGTGTGGCCCGGGCCCTTGGGGGCGATCATGATCACGTCGATGTCGGCGGGCGGCTCGATCAGGCCGAAGTGGACGTTGAGGCCGTGCGCGAAGGCGAGCGCGGCGCCCGGCTTCATATTGCCCTTGAGATCGGCGTCCCAGATGCCGGCCTGATGCTCGTCGGGGGCGAGGATCATCAGGATGTCGGCCCAGCCGGCGGCTTCCTTGTTGCTCAGCACCTTGAAGCCGGCGTCCTCGGCCTTCTTCGCCGAAGCCGAGCCGGGGCGGAGCGCGATCGCGACTTCCTTGACGCCGCTGTCGCGGAGATTCTGCGCATGGGCATGGCCCTGCGAGCCATAGCCGAGGATGGCGATCTTCTTGCCGGTGATCAGGTTCAGATCGGCGTCGCGATCGTAATAGACTTTCATTTCTCTTCCTTTCCGATCGTCATCCCCGCGAAAGCGGGGACCCATCTCCTGCCGGCTCGGCGAGCGGGCACGGTTCGGAGATAGGCCCCCGCTTTCGCGGGGGTGACGGGTAAAAAATTCAGGCCGCCTCGCGGCCCCGTGAAATTGCCACCACGCCGGTGCGTGCGACTTCGACCAGGCCGACCTCGCGCATCAGCTCGACGAACTTGTCGATCTTCTCCGATCCGCCGGTGACTTCGAACACGAAGCTCGAAATCGTCGCGTCGACGACGCGGGCGCGATAGACCTCGGCGAGGCGCAGCGCCTCGATCCGGTGATCGCCGGTGCCTGCGACCTTCACCAGCGCCAGCTCGCGCTCGACATGCGGGCCGAAGGCCGTGAGGTCGGTCACCTTGTGGACCGGCACGAGGCGCTCGAGCTGCGCGATGATCTGCTCCATCACCGCGGCCGAGGCCGACGTCACGATGGTGATGCGACTAATTCGATTGTCCTCGGTGATCTCCGAGACGGTGAGGCTTTCGATATTGTAGCCCCGCGCCGTGAACAGGCCCGCGATCCGGGCGAGGATGCCCGGCTCGTTGTCGACGATCACGGCAAGCGTATGCCGCTCTTTTTGCTCTTCCTTGATGTGCATTTCAGCGAGTCCGTTCGATGGCTTCGAGCCAGTCGTTCCAAAGGGCGATGTCAACGGGCTTGCCGTCGCTTTTCGGCGCTAGCGAACTGAGCAGCATGGCCAGGTCATCGCTCTGCCCGCCATCACGCTCCCGATAGGCATCGAGAAAGTGACGCATTGCCGCAAAGCCGCGCTCGGCCGTCAGCGACGGCATTTCCATTTCGAGCGCAGTCATCAGACCAGTGCCTTGGCTTCGTCGTCCATTTCGCCGGAGACTTCGGCGGCCTGGAGCAGCATTTCGGTATGGGCGGCGCCCGACGGGATCATCGGGAAGCAATTGGCGAGCTTGGCCACCCGGCAATCGACGAGCACCGGCCCGTCATGGGCCAGCATCTCGCTAATGCCCGGCTCGAGCTCCTGCCGGCCCTCGATGCGAATGCCCTTCCAGCCATAGGCCTCGGCGAGCTTGACGAAATCGGGGAGCGCGTCGCTGTAGCTCTCCGAATAACGCGACTGATAGGTCAGCTCCTGCCACTGGCGGACCATGCCCATATATTCGTTGTTGAGGATGAAGATCTTGACCGGCAGGCGATATTGGGTCGCGGTCGCCAGCTCCTGGATGTTCATCTGGATCGACGCCTCGCCGGCGATGTCGATCACCAGCGCGTCCGGATGGCCGAGCTGCGCGCCGATCGCGGCGGGCAGGCCGTAGCCCATCGTGCCGAGGCCGCCCGAGGTCAGCCATTTGTTGGGCGCCTCGAAGCCGAAATGCTGCGCGGCCCACATCTGGTGCTGGCCGACTTCGGTAGTGATGATCGGCGCGCGGTGCTTCGTCGCCTCGTACAGTGCGCGGATCGCGCGCTGCGGCATGATCGCGTCGCCCTTCTCCTCGAAATCGAGGCAGCGGGTCTGGCGCCAGCCGTTGATGCGGTTCCACCATTCGGTGAGGTCGGGCTTCGGGTGCTGACGGGCCCTCCAGCAATCGATCATCTCGCGGAGCGCGATGCCGACATCGCCGATGATCGGCAGGTCGACGCGGACATTCTTGTTCACGCTCGACCGGTCGATGTCGATGTGCACTTTCCGGGAGTTCGGCGCGAACGCGTCGAGCCGGCCGGTGACGCGATCGTCGAAACGCGCGCCGAAGGCGATGATCAGGTCCGCCTTGTTCATCGCCCAATTGGCTTCGTAGGTGCCGTGCATGCCGAGCATGCCCAGCCACTGGTCCGACGAGGCGGGCAGGGCGCCCAGGCCCATCAGCGTCGAGGTGACCGGCGCGCCCGTCATCGCCGCGAGTTCGCGCAGCAGCTTCGAGGCCTCGGGACCCGAATTGATGATCCCGCCGCCGGTGTAGAAGACCGGGCGCTCGGCGGCGGCGAGCATGTCGACCGCTTCCTGGATCTTCGCGGCATCGGGCTGGGTCTGCGGACGATAGGTCTTGTGCTGGATCGGACCCGGCGCCTCGTAGCGCGCAGTGGCGACCTGCACGTCCTTGGGGATGTCGACGACCACCGGTCCGGGGCGGCCCGAAGTGGCGATGTGGAACGCCTCGTGGATGATGCTGCCGAGCGTCTCGGGGCCCTTCACGAGGTAATTATGCTTTGTGCAGTGCCGCGTGATGCCGACCGTGTCGGCCTCCTGGAATGCGTCGGTGCCGATCAAAGCGGTCGGGACCTGGCCGGTGATCACGACCATCGGGATCGAATCCATCAGCGCATCGGTGATCCCGGTGACGGCGTTGGTCGCGCCCGGGCCCGAAGTGACGAGCACGACACCGGGCTTGCCGGTCGAGCGGGCATAGCCCTCCGCGGCGTGGGTCGCGGCCTGCTCGTGACGGACGAGGACGTGCTTGATGCGGTCCTGCTTGAAGAGCGCGTCGTAAATCGGAAGCACCGCGCCACCGGGATAGCCGAAGATGACCTCCACACCGAGGTCGCTCAACGCCTCGATCAGGATGTCTGCTCCGCTCTTCTCGGTCACGTCTGCCTCCTTTTGCTGCGTTGCCGCACAACGCCGGGATTGGCGCTGCTAACGGCAATAAAATGGCACGTCAAGCACTATATGAGAAATTTAGTTTCAATTATTCCCAATAATACCTTTGTTTCTGTCGCGCTGCTGCGTTCCCAGTGGGGCGGCGGCTGGCGGCGGAACCACGTATACTGGCGTTTGGCATATTGTCGCGTGGCAAGTGCACCGGCGGCGGCGGCCTGAACGACATCGGTTTCGCCCGCGAACAGCGCGCGCAGTTCGGGAACGCCGATCGCGCGCAGTACGGGAGCGTCGGCCGGAATGTCGGTGCGGGCGAGCAGGGCGCTCGCCTCGGCGCGTCCCTGATCGAGCATGTCGGCGAAGCGCCGGTCGATGCGTTCGCCGAGCCAGTCGCGGTCGGGGAGGAGGATGAGCGGGGCGAGGCGGACCTCGCTTTCGATCCCGCCGAGCCGCCGGGTCTGCCAATGCGAGAGCGGCTTGCCGGTGGCGCGTACGACTTCGAGCGCGCGGGCGACGCGGGTGGTGTCGGTCGGGTTGAGCTTCGCCGCGGCTTCAGGATCGGCGGCGGCGAGCTGGGCGTGCGCTTCGGCCACCGGCAGCGCGCGCACTTGCTTTCGTATGGCCGGATCGATTTCGGGCACCGGCGCTATGCCCTCCAGCAAAGTGCGCAGATACATGCCGGTGCCGCCGACAAGGATGGGCAGGCGTCCCTCGTCATGCGCTTCGGTGATGGCGGCGCGCGCTTCGGCTGCCCAGCGCGCCGCCGAATAAGCGTCGGCGCCGTCGACATGGCCGAACAGCCGGTGGGGCACGCGCGATTCCTCGTCGACCGTCGGGCGAGCGGTCAGGATGCGCAGATCGGCATACACCTGCATCGAATCGGCGTTGATCACGGTGCCCCGGTGCTTTTCGGCGAGCGCGAGCGCGAGCGCGGACTTGCCGCTCGCCGTCGGCCCTGCGATGAGCGCCACCGTTGGCAGGTCAGGGGATCCCATGTTCATCGCGACGCTCATAGCAGACGGCCTCGGCGCGGGGCAGCTTTCCGAAGCCGCCGATCGGTTGGCGGGTGTCGATTGTGCGCCAGGGGCGTGGCACTGGATCGATCAGGGCAAAGCGGCGGACCTGTTGTTCGTATCGCATCCGGGCGCGGCGCGTGCGGCACTGGAGGGCGCGTTTCCGGCGACCGATGTGATCGTCCAGCCGCAGGAGGGTCGGAGCAAGAAACTGCTCGTCGCCGACATGGATTCGACGATGATCACAGTCGAATGCATCGACGAACTCGCCGATTATGCCGGGATCAAGAGCCGGATCGCCGAAGTGACCGAGCGGGCGATGAAAGGCGAGCTCGACTTCGCCGAGGCGCTCGACGCCCGCGTGGCGTTGCTGGAGGGGCTCGAGGAAAGTGCGATCGACCGCTGCCTCGCCGAGCGCGTCAAGCTGATGCCGGGCGCGAAGGCGCTGGTACGGACGATGCGCGCGCGGGGCGCAACGACGATCCTCGTCTCGGGCGGATTCACGCGCTTCGCCGAGCCGGTGGGTTCCGAGATCGGCTTCGATCGGGTGATCGCCAACCGGCTCGAGATCGGCGATGCGAAGCTGACCGGGAAGGTCACGAAGCCGATCGTCGACAGCAGCACCAAGGAAACCACGTTGCTGGGCGCGCTGGCTGAGCTGGGCCTGCCGGCCGAGGCATCGATCGCCGTGGGCGACGGCGCGAACGACCTCGCGATGATCCGGCAGGCAGGCCTGGGCGTGGCCTATCACGCCAAGCCGATCGTCGCGGCAGCGGCGGGTGCGCGGATCGATCATAATGACTTGACGGCGTTGCTCTATGCGCAAGGGATCGCGGCGAAGGATTGGGTCGCGGACTGATTTTTAGCGCCGCGGCGGGGGATGGCGGACGTCGCGTCGCCTCAGCGTTTCGAGGCGGCTCCCGCGAGGATGGCGAGCTTGCGGTCGAATTCACCGCCGTCGTTGGCGAGGCGCGAGATGCGTGCCGAATGCCACAAATGCCGCCGCCCGGCTTCGAGCTGTCCCGCCTTCAGCTCGTAAGCGGCAAGCCGTTCGCAGGCCTGCGCCTTCATCGGTTCGTCGTCGAAACCATCCCGATCGCACGACAACGCGTACAGCTTCATCGCGCCTTCCCGGTCTCCCAGCTTCTCCAATACCTCGCCGCTCCACAATGGCGTCACGGGACGGCGGTCGGCGTCGAGATCGAAACGTGCGAGCAACTGGCGCGCCGTCGGTGTCAGCCGAGGCGAGGTGACGTCCGACAAAAGCCGCAGCATGTAGACGTCGGGCTGCGCGAACCGTTCGGGCGCCACCTGCAACAGGAGCTCGCTCAGGGCGACTGCGCGATCGCCACCCTCGCCGGTCATGCGTCCCCGAAACGCCTGGAGCAGCGCCTCGTCGAGCAACTGCTCCACCGCCATCGGCGCCGGCTTCGCGCCGATGGCGCGTGCAACCTCTGCCATCGGCCGATCGAAGTCGATCGCCTTGCCGCCCATCACCCAGCTATCGAAGAATGCCAGGCCGAAAGGCTGACGCAACACGTCTGCATAATCGAGCTGCGCCAGCGCGGACGGCGTGTCCGCATTGGCGAGGAAAATGAAAGTCAGCTTCCTGTCCGGCACCCGCAGGAACAGTGCGGACTCGGCCTGGCCATAGCCGAAGACCCAATGCAGGCGCGTCCCCGCGCTCACCTGCGTGAACCAGCCATAGCCGTAAGGATGCCCGTTCCGCGGCGTCGTCAGGCGATCATAGGCGGCTTGGCCGATCAGCGTGTTGCGATCGAGCGCGGCGGCATATTTGGCCAGGTCGTCGATCGTCGAGATCAGTCCCGAGGCAGGATAGGCTGCGTCCCAGTCGTAAGGCCGCTCGATATAGTTCCAGCCCCTCGGGGAGCTTTCGGCCTGGTAGCGCCTGACGGCACGGGGCGCGAGCGGATTGTCCTTCTGGTATCCTGTCATCGTGTCGGTCATGCCGAGCGGGGTCAGGATCCGCTGACGGTTCTGCACCACATAGCTTTGCGGCGAAGCCGTGGCGCTGATCTTGTCGAAAAGGCCCGACAGGAGATTGAAGCGGGCGCCGTTATAGACATAGGTCTCGCCCGGGCGCCCACCCGAGCTCATGCTGAGCACATCGCCGAGCGTGATGTTGGGATCGCCAACGCCTTCCGGGGGATGCCAGCCGGTGTTGAGCGGATAAGCGAGCAGCGGATCCTCCAGCCGGATCTTTCCCTCCGCCTCCAGCTGGCTGAGGATGATCCCGGTCATGGACTTGGTGACCGAGGCGATGCCGAACAACGAGTTGGGCATAATCGGCGCACTTGAGCCGCGGTCCGTAACGCCTTCCTGATGGCGATAGACGATCTTACCGTCTCGCACGACGGCGGCGCTGAAGCCCGGCAGCCCGAGCTGGACTGCGATGCGATGCAGGCGGGCGGTGAATTCGGCGTCGCGGGGCTGCGCCTGAACGGGCGAGGCGAGGCAAGTGATCCCAAGCGCCAGGATCCAGAACCGCAAGCGCATGCATGTTTCCCCTATCCGATTCGGAACCGAAACATGCCGTACAATGAAACCGGTTACAATATCACGGCTCAACCCCCGCGCCGTGTTCAATGGGTTCGCATCTCGAACCGGATCTTACCGATTCACTGCTCCGCTCTTGCGGTCCGTGGAACACCGCCTCGATATTGTTGCCGTCGGGGTCGGGCAGGAAGGCGGCGTAATGGCCGGGGTGATAGGTGAAACGCCTCGACCATCGTCTTGTCCTTCGCCCGGAAGGCGAGGTCGTGCCCGGGCGCGCGGATCGATCATAATGACCTGATGGCGTTGCTTTAAGCGCAAGAGATTGCGAAGGATTGGGTGACCAGCTGAGCGGATCGCATAGGTGCTGCGAGATCAGCGTGCCTCCAGCACCATGTTGAAGGGACCCTCCGTCGCGCGCCGGACGGTCTCGAAACCACCCTCCTCGATGATCCGGCTAAGCCTGGCTTCCCCTGCCTGCGCGCCGAGAGCTTCGCCAACCTCCTGATCGAGCGAGGTAGGCACGCAGATCATCGTCGAGGCATTATAGTATAGCCGCCCGACCGGATTCATATTGTCGGCCGGCACATCACCGGCGATCGGCTCGACGATCATCCAAACGCCGTCCGGTGCGAGAATTCGGCGCATATGCGCGGCGCATCCGCGTGGATCGCCCATATCGTGCAGGCAATCATACATCGTGACCAGATCAAAGCCGTCCTCGGCGATTTCCTTCGCCTTGGCTACTTCGAAGCGCACGCGATCGCCGAGACCATGTCGTTCGGCATGGCGTCGCGCCTCTTCGATCGAAGGTTCGTGGAAATCGAAGCCCACGAACTGGCTCTCGGGATACGCCTCGGCCATCAGCAATGTCGAAAAACCCACCCCGCAACCGACATCGGCTGTTTTGGCACCGGTGCGAAGCCGTTCCTCGATACCGTCGAGCGCGGGAATCCAGTTCTGTACGATGTTGTTGACGTAGCCAGGCCGGAAGAATGCTCCCGTCGCGCAGAACAGGCAGCCGGCGTGATCGCCCCACCGTACTCCTGTGCCTTGCCGGAAACACTCCTCGACCTTCGCTTCGGCCTCGATCATCGCCGCCACAAGCTCGAATGCGCCGGCAAGGTAGACCGGACTTTCCCGGTTCGCGAACACCATGGCCTGTTCGGGCGACAGGCTGAACCGGTCCGTGACCGGATCAAAATCGACATAGCCGTTCGCCGCCTGGGCAAGCGCCCATTCGCGCACATAGCGTTGGTGAAGCCCGCCCGCTCTTTGTGCGAGTTCGGAGGCGGTGGCGGGCGCATTGTCCAGTGCATCGAACAATCCCAGCCGGAGACCCACGCGAACGGTCGGTACGCTCATCGCGCCGCCGAGATCGTTCAGCATCTTTCCCACGAAAGCGTGAAGTTTGGTTTCGTCGATAGGTGGCGACATCGGCTCGCTCCTTTCCCTGCAGTCGGATCGACTCTCCAGGGGGCTCGATGCGGAACGATATATCACAATCTTCAAGGTGCGGAAACGTGACCGAGAGTGCACCCGGTCGGTATTGCCTGGTGCGTCAGTCTCACCCCTCGAAGGTGATTTTCACCGATCCACCGCTGCGCTCATGGGGCCCATGGAACACCGCCTCTATATTGTTGCCGTCGGGATCGAGCAGGAAGGCGGCGTAATAGCCCGGGTGATAGGGGCGTTCGCCAGGCGGGCCGTTGTCAGTGCCACCGGCGGCGAGGCCGGCGCAGTGGAACGCTTCGACCATTGTGTTGTCCTTCGCCTGGAAGGCGAGGTGGTGGCGGCCGGTGAGCTTGCCCTGCGCGGCTTCGCTGTCGGCGGACGAGACGAACAGCTCGTCAGCCCAGAAATAGTCGTCGGCCTCGCCGCCGATGGGCACGCCGAGCACGTCGAACACGGCTTCGTAGAAACGGCGGCTGGCGGCGAGGTCGGCAACGACCAGCTGGATATGGTCGATCAGCCGACCGCGGTGCAGTTCCATTGTTTCCATGTCGAACCTCCTCGCTTCAGCGGTGGATCCCGGTGTCGAAAGTGAAGGTCAGCGCCACACCGCCCGAAAACTGGTTCCGCGAGCCGATCGTTCGGACGATCGGGGAGTCGGCGGCGTCGGCGACGAGGCGGTCGTATTTGGCATAACCGTAGAGCCCCCAGTGCCGATCCAGCTGGTAGAGCGTCGTGGCGGCGGCGCCGAACGAATGCACGCCGCCGTCAGGGGCGTATACGGGGAGGCCGGTCCGCGCGCTCGCCGCGGGGTTCACGCCGAAATAGGCCTGCTGGTATTTGCGATCGGCGAGCGTGAAGCGCGGCCCGACCGAGAACAGCCATTTGTCGCCGTCGCGCGCGACGTAATCGAGCATCACGTCGCTCACCAGGCCCTTATGGCCGGTCACGCCTTTGCGCAGCTCGCCGCGCGCGCGGATCGAAGAACCCAGCCAGACGTCGACGAAGCCGCCCGCCTCGATGCTCGTCCCCACTTCGTCGACCGGAAGATCGGTCTCCTTGCGCCTTCGGCTTCCCTCGAGCTGGATTGCGGGGCCGAACGCAAATCCCGTACCCTTGATCAGCGAGGAAGAGACACTCTGATCAGCCGCTTCATATTCGAATGGCCTGTCGCCGCGCGTGATCGAGACGTCGACGAACGGAAGCAGGAACACTTCGTTCGAACCGGGAAAGCGTGGCTGCAGCTGCGGGCCCAGCGCGAGACGCGCCCTGATCGGCTCCTTGTCTGTGCGAGCCTCCGGCGCGGGCGCCGGTTCCTCGGGAGCATTCTGGGCGGCTACGCCGGAGGCGAAGAGAAGCGCGGGAGTGGCAGCGATGGCCAACAGGGCTTTGATCATGGGCGCGAAACGCACCTCATGCGAGTTTTGTTGCGGCCGCGAAGTGATTTCCCTTCCGGTCAGCGCGCCACGGGAACGCAGGGCTTGACGCTGCCGCAGGCACCGGCGGCGGCCGCGCGCGAGGCGAAGGGGCCGACGAGGAGCTTGGTCAACGCGCCCGCCTTTACGTAATAAGGCTGGCGGCCGGGGAAGCGCCCGCTCACCTGGCTCCAGAGTTTCCGCGCGTTGCCTGGATCGCCGAACGCGCCGAGCTGGACGCGCCAGCCGCCGTCCTGCGCGGGAGCAGGGGTCGCGCGTACTGAAGCGGGTGCGGGTTGCGTCGGGCGTGGCGCAGGGCGTGTGGCCGTGGGCGGCTCGGGGCGCGTGACCGCGAGCGGAGCGGGACGCACATTCTCCGCAACCTCGACCGGCGGGAGCGGGCGGCCGCCCTTGTTGAATTCATCTTCGTATTTGCGCGCGAGCACGAGGCCCTGCTGGCGATCGCCCAGCGGCATATATTGGTCCATCTGCGCGCGCGCCTTGACCGCCGCGTCGAGGCCGGTCGAGGAGGCGCGGACCATCAGTGCATAAGCGCGGACCCAATCCTTCCCGACGCCATCGCCGTTGAACAGCATGATGCCGAGGATGTATTGCGCGCGCGCATCGCCGCGGCTCACTGCACGCTGGAGCCAGGGGACCGCATCGGCGCGCTTGCCGTTCTCGAACAATGCGAGGCCGTAATAGCCCTCGGCCTGTTCATGGCCCTGGAGCGCGGCCTTGCGATACCAGGCCTCGGCCTGTTTGAGGTCGACCGCGACGCCGCGGCCGAGCTTATAGGCCTGGCCCATGTTGAACTGCGCGTCGGCATTGCCCTTGTCCGCGGCGGGGCGCCATTTATCGACCGCGGTGCGATAATCGCCGCGCTCATAAGCGTCGACGCCGGCCTTGACCGGGTCTTCCTGCGCACAGGCCGGGGCCACCAGCAGCAGGGCACCCGCGACGGCGGCCATCCACAGAGACTTCATTCCGAGCACGCTCCACCACCCCACGAAAAGAGATGAATGCCACTTAACGCGCGGCAGGCAAAGATATCCTTACCGACATGGAAACCAGGACGCGTGCCAAGGCGACACGCGTTAACTGCTTCTTATCTACCCCCATGGCATCAGGCACTCTGCACTTATCGAGTTTCCGAGGGGGTTCATGCGCGTTCTAGCGATGGCATCGCAGAAGGGTGGGTCGGGGAAGACCACGCTGTCCGGTCACCTTGCGGTGCAGGCACAGCTGGCCGGCCACGGGCCCGTCGTTCTCATCGATATCGACCCGCAGGGTTCGCTCTCCGACTGGTGGAACGAGCGCGACACGGAGTATCCGGCGTTCGCCCAGACCACCGTCGCGCGGCTCCAGGCGGATCTCGAGGTTCTCCGCCAGCAGGGCTTCCGTCTCGCCGTGATCGACACGCCGCCCGCCATCACCATGGCGATCCAGAGCGTGATCCAAGTCGCCGAGCTGATCGTCATCCCGACGCGTCCGTCGCCCCACGATCTGCGCGCCGTCGGCGCCACGGTCGATCTGTGCGAGCGCGCCGGCAAGCCGCTGATCTTCGTGGTCAACGCCGCGACGCCCAAGGCGCGGATCACTTCGGAAGCCGCGGTCGCGCTGTCGCAGCACGGCACCGTCGCGCCGATCACGCTTCATCACCGCACCGATTTCGCGGCATCGATGATCGACGGCCGCACCGTCATGGAAACCGACCCGCGCGGCAAATCCGCGGGCGAGGTCGCCGGGCTGTGGGCCTATATCTACGACCGGCTCGAGAAGAATTTCCGCCGCACCGTGTTCGCGGCGCCGGCGCAGCCGAGCCAGTTCGGCCAGGCGCCTCGCGCAGGTGGCTTCGGCCGCCGCGTGGTCGGCTGAGGGAGGCGGCGATGATCGGCACCTCCAAACCCCTCGCTTCGCTCTCCTCCAGCCTCCTCGCCCGCAAGGGGCAGGCGCGTCCGGCAATGCGTCCGCAGGGCTTCCTGCAGATGAATACGGGTCCGCAGGAAGATCTCGGCTGGAACGACATGGGCCATGATTTCCAGCCCGCGCCGGTGCAGGTGCCCTATGTCGCCCCGCTCGACGAGGCGATCGAGGCACCCAAGCCCGCCGTGCTCCGCCAGATCGAGGCGCTCGACGAGCAGCTCGCCGCGCCCGTCTATGCGCCCGAGCCGGAACCCGAATTCGTGCCCGAGGCCGAGCCCGATTATGCGCCGCTTCAGGTGCCCGTCCGGAAGATGAAGCGTGAGCCGGTGCTCAAGCACGCGCCCGAAGTTCCGGAAGGCACGCTCGCCCGGGTGGTGCGCGAAGTCGCTTCGAAAAAGACCAAGGCCGCGTTCACGCTGCGCCTCGACCAGGAACGCCATCTCAAGCTCCGCCTCGCATCGGCGATCACCTGCCGCTCGGCGCAGCAGCTGGTCACGCAGGCGCTCGACCAGTTTCTCGAATCGCTCGAGGGCATCGACGCTCTCGCCGGCCAGATCGAACCCGCCGCGAACCGTGGGTGAAGGACATGACCATGAACAGTCGTAAGATGATCAAGTTCGGCCTCTCGGCGCTCGTGCTGGGCGGCGTGGCCGTGACCGGTATCGCGACGCAGGGCTTCACCAGCTCCGCCTTCGCGACTGCGGGCGCCAACGTCAAGAAGGCGGAAGCGGAGGCGAAGGCGGCCGAAAAGGCGATCGCGAAGCGCAAGGGCGGCGACGCCGTCCAGCACGCCGAAGCCGCGGTGGCCAACGATCCGACCAGCGCCGAGTATCGCGCCTTGCTGGGGCAGGCCTATCTGCTCGCAGGCCGCTTCACTTCGGCCTCGCAGGCTCTTACCGACGCGCTGACGCTCGATCCCGCCGATGGCCGCGTGACGCTCAACCTCGTCCTCGCCAAGATCGCGCAGGGCGATTGGCAGGGCGCGCGCACGACGCTGCAGACCAGTGGCGACAAGATTCCCGCGAGCGATCGTGGCCTCGCCTTCGCGCTGGCCGGCGATCCAGTGACTGCGATCGACATTCTCGGCCCCGCGGCGCGCGAAGCGACCGCCACGGCCAAAACCCGCCAGAACCTCGCGCTGAGCCTTGCGCTCGCCGGCCGCTGGAAGCAGGCCAACGAGATCGCGGCGATGGACGTCGCGCCGGACAAGCTCCAGGCGCGGATGATGGAATGGGCGCGCTTCTCGCGACCGACCAACGCTTATGACCAGGTCGCGTCGCTGTTGAACGTGGTGCCGGTGCGGGACGGCGGCCAACCGGTCGCGCTAGCGCTTTCGCAGCAGCCCAATGTCGCCGTGGCGGCAGTGGCTCCGGCCGACCCCGTCGATGCCTATATGCCCGGTGTGCCGCAGGGCGCGGAGCAGGCTGTCGCCGAGGCACCCGTCGAAGTCGCCGCCGCACCCGCTCCGGAAGCGCAGCCCGAGCCGCAGCAGGTTGCCGGAACCGGCCCGCAGGTGGTGTTCGGCCCGCGCGCCGAAGTGGTCCAGCAGATCCGCGTCGCCGCGCGGGCGCCCGCGCCGGTCGCCGCCAAGGCCCCGGTTCGCGTCGCCAAGGCTTCGCCTGCCGTCGCGGCTCCCGTCGCCGCGGCGAAGGCCAAGCCCGGCAATTACTATGTCCAGCTCGGTGCTTATGAGAACGCCGAAGTCGCCCGCGACGGCTGGGCGCGGCACGCCAACCGCGTTCCCGCGCTTCGCGGCGAGACTCCGCAGGGCGTCAAGTTCTCGACCGCGGCGGGCAATTTCTACCGCCTCTCGGTCGGCGGCTTCGACCGCGCCGGTGCGGCCTCGCTCTGTCGCCAGGTGCGCGCGAGCGGCAGCCCCTGTTTCGTCCGTATGGGCGCCGGCGACAGCGTCGCCGCCTGGGTCAAGGGCGGCGGTCGCGCGCAGGTCGCCGCGCGCTGAGCCGAACAGATTTCGTCACGGAAAGGCCGGGGCTCGCGCTCCGGCCTTTTTCGTTAGAGGTCAGGCGCGCGTCATCCAGAACACGACGACGGCGACGATCAGTATGAAGCTGCCCAACAATGCCAACTGCACCTTCCAGGGCAGAATATCGAACAGCGTCTCGAAGATGGGCCCCCACATCCGCGCCTCCTATTCGACCTGCGCCCCGCCCTTGTAGAGGCTCAGCACCTTGCCCTGGACGGGCAGGCGATCAAACGGGGTGTTGCCGGCGCGGGCGACCATGCGCTCGGCCTCGATCTGCCAGGGCGCGCCGGAATCCAGGACGATCAGGTCGGCGGGGGCGCCGGGCTCGAGCGTGCCGGTCTTCAACCCGAGAATCTTCGCGGGATTGGCGGCGAGCAATGCGAACAGGCGCTCGATCGGGATCAGCCCGTCGCGCACCAGCCCCAGCGATAGCGCCAGCAGAGTCTCCGCGCCCGACATGCCGGGCTCGGCATCGACGAAGGGCAGGCGCTTCGCTTCGGGGCCGCGGGGATCGTGGCCCGAGGCGATCACGTCGATCGTGCCGTCCTTGACTGCCGCAAGCGCCGCCTGGCGATCGCTTTCGTCCCGCAGCGGGGGCGAGAGGCGCGCGAAGGTCCGGAAATCGCTCATCGCGATGTCCGACAGCAACAGATGCGCGGGGGTGATGCCGCACGTGACGCGGACGCCCCGGCGCTTGGCGGCCCGGATCAGGTCGAACGCCGCGGCGGTGGTCACCTGGCGGAAATGGATGCGCGCGCCGGTCTCCTCGGCGAGCATCAGGTCGCGCGCTACGGCGAGCGCCTCGGCGATGGCGGGAGCGGCGGGGAGGCCGTGGCGCGTGGCGGTCTCGCCCTCGGTCGCGACGGCGCCGTCGGTCAAGCCGCCATCTTCGGCATGCACGACCACCACCAGGCCGATGTCGCGGGCGTAGGCGAGCACCTTGCGCATCGTCGCCGACGAGGCGATCCAGCCGCGTCCGGTGGCGACGGCGCGCGCGCCCGCCGAGGCGTTGATCGCCATCTCGCCGAGATCCTGGCCGTCGAGGGCGCGCGTCGCGGCGGCGAGCGGATGGACCCAGAGCGCAGGCTTTCCCGAGAGCGCCGCCCGGCGGATGATGCCGGGATCGTCGAGCACCGGCGATTGATCGGGCATCAGCCCGACGCGGGCTATGCCGCCGGCGCGGCAGGCGGCCCGGTCGACCGCGAAGACGCCGAGATCGATCAATGCGGGTGCGAGCGTCTTGCCGGCGAGATCGATCACCTGCGCGTCGCCGGCGACCTCGAGGCTGCCCGTTGCGGCGATGGTCTCGCCGTCGACCAGCAGATCGCCGGTGCTGACGCCGCCGACGGGGCAGACGAGCCGGGCATTGCGGAAAACGGTCTTCATGCCCAGCCCTCCACGCCACGCTCGCCGCGCGTGAGCACATCGAGACAGGCCATGCGGACGGCGACGCCCATCTCGACCTGCTCGGTGATCGCGCTGCGCTCCGGGTGATCGGCGACCGAGGATTCGATCTCGACGCCGCGGTTCATCGGCCCCGGGTGCATCACCAGGGCATCGGGTTTGGCGCGCGCCAGCCGCTCCGGCGTGAGGCCGTAGCGCATGTGGAATTCGCGAGTGGAGGGGATGTAGCCGCCCGCCATCCGCTCGTTCTGGACGCGGAGCATCATGACCACGTCGGCGCCTTCCAGCGCGGCGTCGAAATCGGTGAAAGGCTGGACATACATCCGCTCGATCGCGGCGGGCATCAAGGTCGAGGGTGCGACGACCCGGACTTCGGCGGCGAGCGCGGTGAGCGCCAGCATGTTCGAGCGGGCGACACGGCTGTGGAGGATGTCGCCGCAGATCACCACGCGCTGGCCGGCGACCGATCCCCGGCGACGGCGGATGGTGAGTGCGTCGAGCAGGGCCTGGGTGGGATGCTCGTGCCAGCCGTCGCCGGCGTTGAGCACCGGACAATCGACCTTCTCGGCGATCAGGTCGACCGCGCCCGAGCTCATGTGACGGATGACGATCACGTCGGCGCGCATCGCGTTGAGCGTCACGGCGGTATCGATCAGCGTCTCGCCCTTTTTCACCGAGCTTTGCGCGGCATGCATGTTGACGACGTCGGCGCCCAGCCGTTTCCCGGCGATCTCGAACGAGAGCAGGGTCCGCGTCGAATTCTCGAAGAAGGCATTGATCTGGGTGAGGCCTTCGAGGCGCTTGTCGCTCTTGGCACGCGTGCGGTTCGCCTCGACCCATTGCTCGGCCTCGTCGAGCAGGAAGACGATCTCGTGTGGCTGGAGTCCCGCGATGCCGGTGAGGTGCCGGTGCGGGAAGGCGGCGCGGCCGGGAAGCTGGGCCGCGGGGCTGTGATCGGAAGCTTGCATTAAAGCTGCGGCCTAGACCGGGATGCGTGGAGTGGCAAGCGGCCGCGGCCGCGGATCAGTCCGGCTTATTCTTGCCAGCGTCCTTGTCAGCGTCCTTCTCGTCGTCCGGAGTCTTCTCGCCCTTCGCCGATCGGACGAGTTTCCACCATGCCGCGAACAGGGCGGCGAGCGCGAGCAATATGCCGGTGACGAGCTTGATCCAGGTCGGCGCTTCGGTCAGCCCGTCGCGCACGCGATCATACCACGCCACCTTGACGTCTACTGTGCGCGTCTCGACCGTGCTGCCGAGCACGACGCGCTCGCCATTGGCCATCACGCCCTCGACCGCGGTCTTCACTGCGAGCGCATAATTGGTGCCACGAAGCGGCGTGACTTCCCACTCCCAGCTCGTGGTGCTCCCCGGCCGTAGTACCTGCGAGGCCGGGCTCTTGGGCTCGATCTTGAAGCCTTGGCCGATCAGTTCGGCGCGCATGTCGCGTCCGACGAGCGGGCTATATTGCTCGGTCTCGCCCGGGAGCGCGTCGACCACCTCGGCGGGGGCGGGGCCCTTGCTGATGGGACGTGCGGCGATGCGACTGGGCGCGGGCGACGGCGTCGGGGTTTCGAGAGTCGCGCTGGCATTCTCAGGGACGGTGGCGTTGTCCGAGGCGTTCTTCACCGCCGGCTCGCCGCCGCTACCGGGATCCTCCATCGGGGGCGGTTCGAGCGAGATAGCGAGCTCGATCATCGTCGCCTTGCCCCGCGTCATCGGTGGCACGTTGAACGCAGCGGTGCCCTTCTTCGCCTCGGCGGCGGTCGCGGTCAGATCCTCGCAGTCTTCGCGGGTGGTGCGGCGATTGATCTCACGGCAGAAGATCATCTCGCCCGCGACTTGCGCATTGGCGACGATCACATTGTCTTCGCTGGTGTTGCGCGCTTCCCTGCGGGCTTCGTTGCAGCCGGCCAGCAAGAGCAGTATCGCGCCCGTCAGAAGCTGCTTGTGCATCGGACCATCCCCCGCAGATCCAAGGCTTCCCTATACATGAGTTTCGCGCGTCGGCAAAGTTACCGGAAGGTCAGCCCGACAACATTCAAATATTGTTCAGACGTTGACCAAGGCGTCGATGGCCGCCTGAAGGATATGTGCCGCGGCCATATTGTCGATCATCTCGGCGCGGCGGGCGCGGCTGAAATCTTGCTCGATCAGGGTGCGCTCGACCGCGACGGTGGACCAGCGCTCGTCCCAGAGCAGGATCGGGAAGCCCATATCGTCGAGATTGCGCGCGAAGGCGCGGGTCGATTGGGTGCGCGGGCTGTCGCTGCCGTCGAGATTGAGCGGCAGGCCGATGACGAGGCCCTTCACGTGCTGCTGTCCGATCAGTTCGGCGAGCGCCGCCTTGTCCTTGGTGAATTTGGTGCGGCGGATGAGCGAAGCGGGGCTGGCGAAGCTCCAGCCGGCGTCGCACAATGCCGTGCCGATCGTCTTCGTTCCGACATCGAGCCCGATCAGGCGGCCGCCCGCAGGCAGCGCGGCACGGAACTCGGCGGAGGCGGTGGTGATCATTTCTTGAATGCCGCCAGCCGGCGCTCTGCATCCTGGCGGACATTCGCCCAGAACAGGCTGTAGTCGAACACATGGTAATTGTTGCCGGGCAGGACATATTGGCCGAAATCGGGCGGCGTGCGGCCGATCGTGACGAAGCCGCGGCCGTCGCAACGCGCAGGGACGCGTCCGGTGACGAGTTGTGCCGATTGGAAGCTCATATCCGGGATGAGCGTGCCGAGATTGGCCTCCGCCGGGGCCGAACCCCCGGGCTTGCCGGTGAGCGGGTTGATGCAGATCATCGACGTCCCCGCGCGGGGCTTGCCGGTGAAGCCGGTGGTCGCATCGAACGTGTCGAGGATCAGCGAGGGATCGGCGGGCTCGGCGAAGCTCTGCCAGGAGAGGATGCAGCCCGTCTCGTCGGGGCGCGAGCAGGCTGGGAGCCCCATTTTGGGCAGGTCCGCAGTGATCGAAACCGGCCAGCCGACGACATAGGCGGCGATCACGCGCTTCGCGAGGGGCGTGCCGGCGACGCGATCGACGAGCAGGCGCGAGAGGTGGAGCGCGCCCTGGCTGTGGCCGGCGAGGAGGATCGGGCGGTTGCCGGCCTCCTTCACGAACTGATCGAACGCGGCGAGCACGTCGCGATAGGCGAAATCGAGCGCGTGCTGCGCGCTTGCGTTGCTGGTGAGGAAGGCGCCGAAGGTCGCCTGGCGGTAGCGCGGTGCCCAGATTTCGCCGACCGAGTTGAACGCGCTCGCCTGACCGCGCAGAAACAGAGCGGCGCGGTTGTTGGCGTCCATATTGTCGAGCGGGGCATTCCACGTCTTGGTGTCGAGGAACGAAGTGGGGTGGACGAAGAACACCGCGGCCTCGGGCTTTTCCGCGGGTTTGAAGCCTTCGGGAGTCCAGAGCGCGGGATTGCCGGGCTTGTCGGGGCGGGCGATCCACATATCGGCGCGGGCATAGGCAGCGCGATCGGGCGGCGGCAGCGCGACGGCATCGCCGGCCGGCACCATGAACTGGCGCATCAGCTGGACGCCATAGAAGCGATAGGCAAAGGCGGCGGCGAGCGCGAGCACGATCAGGACTGCGACGACATACAGGAACTTCCGGGCCAAGCGCACTCTCCATTGTGCGATGCAACATAAACGGGTGGCGTTGCAATCGCGTTCCCGTGGCGCACGCTTGTGCAGGATGCAACTGCGTTGACGGATGGCCGCAGCCGAAGAATGGTCCGGCCGGGGGAACGGATCGGCGATGCTCAGGAAAAGCTCAGCATTCGATCATGCCGCGGGGGCCGGTTTCCGCCTAGTCGCGCGCTTCAACAGGACGGAGATCGGCAATGCAGGGGGATGAAGCGATGACGGAGGCTAGCTGGGCAATGCGGCCGCTGATCCTCGGGGGGATCGGGCTTGCTGCCGGATTCGTGGTGCATCTCATCATCGGCGCCGGCTTCCACAACAATCTTTCGACGATGCAGGCCAGTTCGGCGACCGGCGTGGTGCTCGCGGCTGGGCTGACCGGCTTCACGCTCGAACGGCGGCTATGGTGGTGGTCGCTGCTGTTCGCGGTCGGGCTCGCCTTGGTCGGCGCGCTGGTGGTGGCGTGGAACGGCACGCCCGAGGACTGGAGCGTCGGCGAAGGCTGGCGGATGATCAGCCTGCTGCTCGCAGTGGCGGTCGCGGCGCCCTTGTTCCAGGCGGCGCGCGACGAGGGGACGCGGCGCTTTCCCTATCAATCGGTGCACGATCATGCCTGGACCAATGTGGTGCTGTGGTGCGCGTGCTGGGTCTTCGTGGCGATCGTCTTCGCGCTGGCGTGGCTGCTGGCGCTGCTATTCGACCTGATCAAGATCGATTTCCTCAAGGAGCTGCTCGAAAAGGACTGGTTTTGGCGTTCGCTGATCGGGCTCGCCTTCGGCGCCGCGCTGGGGCTGCTGCGCGAGCATGACGGCGTGGTGCGGCTGCTCCAGCGCGTGGTGGCGATGGTGCTGGCGGTGCTCGCGCCGGTGCTCGCGGTCGGGCTGGTGCTGTTCGTCCTGGCGCTGCCCATCACCGGACTGAACGCATTGTGGGAGGCGACCAAATCGACCACGCCGATCCTGCTGTTCTGCGTGGTCGGCGCGCTGATCCTCGCCAACGCAGTGATCGGCAACGCACCCGATCAGGAGCGGCGCTTCCCGCTGCTGCGCTACGGCGCGATGGGGCTGGCGGCAGTGATGCTGCCGCTGGCGGTGCTCGCGGCGGTCGCGATCGGGCTGCGTATCGGGCAATATGGCTTCACGCCCGAACGGCTATGGGCGGTGGTGTTCGTCGCGCTCGCCTGCCTGTGGGGAGCGGCCTATCTGGTGGCGCTGGTGCTGGGACGGCTCGACTGGGCGGCGCGGGTGCGGCCGATGAATCTGGTGCTCGCCTTCTTGGTGTGCGGCGTCGCGCTGGTCCTGGCGACGCCGCTGGTGAGCTTCAACGCGATCTCCACGCGTGACCAGCTCGCTCGGCTCGAATCGGGCAAGGTGACGCCCGATCAATTTGATTGGCGCGCTCTGGCGTTCGACTTCGGCGCGCCGGGGCGGGCGGCACTCAAGAAGCTGCAGACATCGGCGAATCCGGCCATCAAGACTCGCGCCAACGAAGTCGCCAAGGCCGAGCGGCGCTGGGACGTCAAGGACGCCAGCGAGGAAACCAGGAAACGCACCGAGGTGGCTGCCAACACGCGGACGCTGCAGCCGGGCCGCGCACTTCCCGGGGGACTGCTCGACGCGATCGGGGAGAGCTATAATTGCACGCGCCAGGAGAAATGCGGCGTGCTGCTGACCAGCGAAACCGAAGCGCTCGTGTTCACGGACTCCTGTTTTGCGGCGCCGGGTCCGGCCCCGACGCCCTCCGCGACGGCAGGAGGCAAGGGGCCGCTCCCGCCGCTCTTGCGTTTTGGTTGCCGGAATGGTGACCGTTATCATCTCGAAGACGGCAGGTGGAAGCAGGGGCCGGCCCCGCGGGCGGCGACGGAGGAAGACCTCAAGACAATTGCGGCCGGCTATGCCGCGCGCAATGTGGAGATCCGGGAAGTGCCACGCCGGCAGGTCTATGTCGGCGGCGTGCCGGTTGGCGATCCGTTCGAATAGCAATGCTTGAAGGGCAGGGGCGCGGATGCTAGCCGCGCCCTCATGTCCGTAGACACTGCAACCGTGAAGAAGGTGGCCAGCCTCGCCCGGATCGCGATCAGCGATGCCGATGCCGAGCGCCTTGCGCCAGAGCTCAACAACATCCTCGGCTGGATCGAGCAATTGGGCGAGGTCGATACGTCGGCCGTCGAGCCGATGACCGCCGTGATCCCCAACACGCTCCGGCTTCGCGAAGACGTAGTCACCGAGGGCCGGCAGCGCGACGCCGTCCTCCAGAACGCGCCGCAGGGCGAGCACGGCTTTTTCACCGTGCCGAAGGTGGTCGAATGAGCGACATCACCGATCTGGGGATCGCGCAGCTGCGCGACGGCGTCCGTGCAGGGACCTTCTCGGCGCGCGAAGTCGCCGATGCGTTCGTGGTCAAGGTGAGCAAGGCCAAGGCGCTCAACGCATTCATCGTCGAAACGCCGGACCACGCCATTGCCTCTGCCAAGGAAGCCGATGCCGCGCGCGCGGCGGGCGAGACGCTCAAGCCGCTCGCCGGCGTACCGATCGGCATGAAGGACCTGTTCGCCACCAAAGGCGTGCAGACCACTGCCGCGAGCCACATCCTCGAAGGCTTCAAGCCGGTCTATGAATCGACCGTGTCGCAGCGGCTTTGGGATGCCGGCGCGGGCATGCTCGGCAAGCTCAACATGGACCAGTTCGCGATGGGCTCGTCCAACGAGACCAGCTATTTCGGCAACGTGATCTCGCCGTGGCGGCGCGGGGGCGGGGACAATGCCCCGCTGGCGCCGGGCGGCTCCTCGGGTGGCAGTTCGGCGGCGATCGCTGCGCGGGTGGTGCCCGGCGCGACGGGTACCGATACCGGCGGCTCGATCCGTCAACCCGCGGCGTTCACCGGCATCAGCGGCATCAAGCCGACCTATGGCCGCTGCTCGCGCTGGGGCGTGGTGGCGTTCGCCTCGTCGCTCGATCAGGCCGGGCCGATGGCGCGGTCGGTGCAGGATTGCGCGATCCTGCTCGAGAGCATGGCGGGGTTCGATCCCAAGGATTCGACGTCGCTCGAATTGCCGGTGCCGAAATGGGAGGCGAACCTCTCGGGAAGCCTGCGCGGCAAGAAGATCGGTATTCCCAGGGAATATCGCGTCGACGGCATGCCGCCCGAGATCGAGGCGCTATGGCAGCAGGGCATCGACTGGGTGAAGGACGCCGGCGCCGAAGTGGTCGAGGTGTCGCTCCCGCACACCAAATACGCACTCCCGGCTTATTACATCATCGCGCCGGCCGAAGCCTCGTCCAACCTCGCCCGCTACGACGGTGTCCGTTACGGCCTGCGCGAGCTGGCCGAGGGGCAGAATCTTCAGGACATGTACGCCGCGACCCGCGCCGCCGGCTTCGGCGACGAGGTCAAGCGCCGCATCCTGATCGGCACCTATGTGCTCTCGGCGGGCTTTTACGACGCTTATTACACCCAGGCGCAGAAGGTCCGCACGCTGATCGCGCGCGACTTCGAGAACGCATGGATGGAATGCGACCTGCTGCTCACGCCGACCGCTCCGAGCGCCGCGTTCGCGCTGGGCGAGAAATCGGCCGATCCGCTGGCGATGTACTTGAACGACGTATTCACCGTGCCGAGCTCGCTTGCCGGGCTTCCGGCGATGAGCGTGCCGGGCGGGCTCGACAAAGGCGGGCTGCCGCTGGGCCTCCAGATCATCGGCAAGCCGCTCGACGAGCAAGGCGTACTCGACGCCGGGCTGGCGATCGAGCAGCGTGCCGGGTTCACGGCACGGCCGGAGAGCTGGTGGTAGGTGTTGCAGTGCTCCTGCGAAAGCAGGAGCCTAGGGGTGCTTGGCACTGGGTTCCTGCTTTCGCAGGAACACTGGGAAAGTTGATATGACCGAAACTAGTTACCGCATTCAGGGCGACACCGGCGAATGGGAGGTCGTGATCGGCCTCGAGGTGCACGCGCAGGTGACCTCCAACGCCAAGCTCTTCTCGGGCGCGGCCACAGAGTTCGGTGCCGAGCCCAACAGCCAGGTGTCGCTGATCGACGCCGCGATGCCCGGCATGCTGCCTACGCCCAACAAGGAGTGCATCCGCCAGGCGGTGCGCACCGGCATGGCGCTGGGCGCGGTGATCAACAAATATTCGCGGTTCGACCGGAAGAATTATTTCTACGCCGATCTGCCGCAGGGCTATCAGATCAGCCAGCTCTACCATCCGATCGTCGGTGAGGGGCGGATCGAGATCAGCCTCGACGAGAAGGACCCCGAGGCCTTCACCAAGGAAATCGGGATCGAGCGCATCCATGTCGAGCAGGATGCCGGCAAATTGATGCACGACCAGCATCCGACGCGGAGCTATGTCGATCTCAATCGCGCGGGCGTCGCGCTGATGGAGATCGTCAGCCGGCCGGACATGCGTTCGCCTGCCGAGGCGGGGGCTTACGTCAAGAAGCTGCGCTCGATTCTGAGGTACGTCGGCTCGTGCGACGGCAATATGGAAGAAGGATCGATGCGCGCCGACGTCAATGTCAGCGTGCGCAAACCGGGCGACGAGTTCGGCACGCGGACCGAGACCAAGAACGTCAATTCGGTACGCTTCGTGATGGCGGCGATCGAATATGAGGCGCGTCGTCAGGTCGAAGTGCTCGAGAGCGGGGGGCGGATCGTCCAGGAGACGCGGCTGTTCGATCCCGATCGCGGCGAGACGCGCTCGATGCGCTCGAAGGAAGACGCACACGATTATCGCTATTTCCCCGATCCCGATCTGCTGCCGTTGGTGCTCGACGACGCGTTCCTCGACGCATGCAAGGCGAGCCTGCCCGAACTGCCCGACGCCAAGCGCCGCCGCTACGAGAGCGATCTCGGGCTGAGCGCATACAATGCCGCGGTGCTGACGGCCGATGCCGAGACCGCGCGCTGGTTCGAGGCGCTGCTGGCCGAATCGGCGCGTGTGCAGGCCAAAGGCGAGCAGGAAGTCGCGCGGCCCGCGGCCAACTGGCTGATCTCGGACCTGTACGGGGCGCTCAATCGCCTCGGCAAGGAGCTTGGCGAGAGCCCGGTGAGCCCGGTGCAGGGCGCCGAATTGCTGGCACTGGTGGCCGACGGTACGATCTCGGGACCGCTCGCCAAGCAGGTGTTCGAGATCATGCTCGAGACCGGCGACAGCGCGCCGAAGATCGTCGAGGATCGCGGACTCAAGCAGACCAGCGACACCGGCGCGATCGAGGCTGTGATCGCTGAAGTGCTGGCGAAGAATCCTGGCCAGCTCGAACAGTATCGCGGCGGCAAGGAGGCCCTGTTCGGCTTCTTCGTCGGCCAGACGATGAAGGCGATGGGCGGCAAGGCCAACCCCGCGGTGGTCAACGAACTGCTCAAGAAGGCGCTGGCGGGCTAGGGCTCCGCGGGACTCGCCCCCGCGAAGCACTTTTCATTTCGGCACCGTTCCCATATCTTCGTGACTGCGCATGTGCGCAGACCGGGGGGAGGGGTTTGATGGCAGCTTTGGCGGAGGCGGAAGACGCCGCGGAATCGATCGGCAGCAATCTTGCCGAGGCTGTGGTCGGGCCGGTCGCGAGCTTCGCTTTCGGCCAGCTCCTTTCGGCGACCGGGATCACCACCGACAGCCAGGCGCAAATGAGCGCGCAGCTCGATGCGATCATCTCCGCCATCGCGACGCTGCAGACGACGATCGACGCGTTTCGGACCGCATTCGACAGCGCCATCACCCAGGTGAATTACGATGTGGTTGCGCAGCCGCTCGACGACCTGATCGCGACGAACGCAACGCTGGGCGGTCTGTTCAAGGATCTCGCCGACCGCGACCCCGGCGATACGGACGGCATCGCCAATACCAAGAAGCTGATCCGGGCCGAGATGGACAAGTCGATCGCCGACGCGCCTGCCACCTGGAACAACGCGCTGGCCGGTGCGGCGGGCACCACTTCGGTGCTGGTGGCCTGGAATCGCGTCGTGCACACGCATTATGAATTCTTCGGCCCGGATGCCGCCGGCGCGATCCAGAAGCATTGGGCCTATCTCGACAGCCAGCAGGCACAAGCGGTGATGCACTGCGTCGAATATCTCAACGACCAGGGGGATCACGATGGAGCGCTGCGGACGCTGGCCGACTGGCAAACCAACCGCACCGCCCAGCTCGGCTTGCTGCGCGGGATGCGCGACGCGGTGGACAATTTCCAGTGGGCGAATCCGACCGACAAGACGGTCTCGACGGTCTCGACACCGGTCAAGTCGCTGCCGCCCAATGTGGTGATCACCACCGTGCCCGACGGCGTCAGGATGTTCTGCCTGATCATCAGCGCATGGGTCCAGCACGGCGACAGTGACGATGTCAGCACCTTCAACGGCGGGCTGCCGCCGCTCGAAAGTGCCGTGCATTGGCAGACCGGCTGCTGGAACTGGAGCGTCATGCCCATTCCCGAATTGATCGACGCCCTGAATCACTTCGGGGGAAACGTCGGCGGCGGCGGTGCGGATTATTTCGCGGATGCCCTGAAGCAACATGGCTTCACTGTTCCCGACGGGGTGCGCCTCTGGTCCGACGTCACTCGCGACGCCTACGGCAATCCCCAGAATCAGGACGGCTATTACGGCACCCGGTCGATATTCGTCGACGGCGACAGCTGGTGGAACCCGTCGACCAATTGGGGCGACAATGCCTGCATCTTGTTCCAGCGGAGCCTAGATAGCGGCGAGGCCGACAATTATTGGTATGCCAACGCCTGACCCGGCGTTGCTTTCGCGTGATCTCGGCCTAGCATGTGGACAATTCGTCGCGAGGCAACGAAATCCATGCGCCACCTGGTCCTGATGCTCTTCTGTTTCCTCGCGTTGCCCTCCCTCGCGCAAGTCACGCCTGCGCCGGCGGCCAATCCGCGCGTGGTGCTGGAGACGAGCGCGGGGCGAGTGGTGATCGAGATCTATGCCGACAAGGCGCCGGTCACCGCGCGCAACTTCCTGCGTTATGTCGACCAGAAAAAGCTCGACGGGATCCTTTTCTACCGCACCGTGAAGGTTGCGGACCATTTCGGCTTCGTCCAGCTGGGCGTGCAGAACGCGCCCGCGAAAATGCTGCCGCCGATCAAGCACGAGCCGACCAGCCAGACCGGGATCAAGCATCTCGACGGCACGCTTTCGATGCCGCGGCTCGCGCCGGGCAGCGCGCGCGGCGAATTCACGATCATGGTCGGCGATCAGCCTTCGTTCGATGCAGATCCGACGCGCCCGGGCGACAATCTCGGCTATGCCGCCTTCGCGCGCGTCACGGAGGGAATGGACGTGATCCTCAAGATCTTCGACGCGCCGACCTCGCCGACCAAGACGCTTCAGGGCAGTTTCAAGGGCGAGGTTCCGGAAGCGCCGGTGAAGGTACTGAGCGCGCGGCGGGTGACCGCCTAAGCCGATTGCGGGGCGCCCGCGACGGGAGCGCCCCGCCGACCCTCAGGCGCGCTTTTTGGTGGTCATGGATTTGCGAGCGTTGCGCGCATATTCCTCGAAATTGCGCTTGAACACACCGACCAGCTCATCGAGCGCGGCGATCGAATCCTCACCTTCCTTGGGCGGGAACAGCTTGAGGCCGTTGCCGCCCCACGCCTTATATTCATAATCGATCTTCTGATCGTTGCCGAACTCGCGGAGCATGAACAGCGTCTTCAGCGAGCGGCCGTACATGATATGCTTCGAGTAGAAGACGTCGGCGACGATCAGCTCGGAATAGCAATTCGCGGTCGAATCCGAGCGCCGCGCCTTCACCTTGTTCATCGTCTTGCGCTCGATCGGAGTCTCGTGACGGACTACGACGGTGCCGGGCTTCAGATTGATCAATGCCTGAAGGTCCAGCGCCTGCAGTGCGTCGAGCTGCGAAGGGCTGTCCAGCGCGCTGGCGAGTTGCGCCTTGTTGCCGGCGTCCTTCTTGGCGCTCAGCGCCGCTCCGACGAGGCCGCCGAGCAATCCGGTGGTCGTAGAGTTCATCCGCTCGGCGGGCCAGATGTGAAGTTCGCAGGGCACTGCGGCGGTATCCTGCGCGGCCGCGCCGGGCGCGGCGAGCAATGCGGCGCCGCCGGCGAGCGTCGCTGTGAGATGGGCAAGCTTGATCATGATGAATCCCCCGTTGAAAAAATCGTGTGGTCGCGCGTCTACTTGCCGCGCTTGGCCTTGGCGGGCTTGTTCAGCGCCTCGGCGAAGCGCGTGAGATTTTCGACATAGGCGCTTTTCAGGTCGTTGCTCGCCGCCTCGCGATCGACGCCTTCCTTGGGCGGGAAGAGCCTGAGCGGCGTCTTCACCCAGCTGCCGAAGACTCGCACCGGCGTTGCGGCGGGTGCGACGCCGTCGCCGAAATCGCGGTAGCGAAGCGAGCTTTTGAGATAGCTGCCGTGGAAGACGTCCTGCTGCAGGAACACGTCGTCGACGATCAGCTCGGCATAGCATTGCGCGCCGTCGGTGGTGAGCCGTCCGGGCGTGGTGCGGATTTCGCGGCTGGTGAGCGGCTCGGCGTGGACGATCAGCCGGTAGCTGTCGCGACCGATGATTCCCTGCGGTTGGGCGCGGTCGAGCAATGCCGTTTGCGAGGCGGCACCAAGCGGGTCGGGCGGCACCTCCGGATAGCCATCGCGCCCGGTCACCGCGCCGTTGACGATGCCCCCGTGGATCCAGCCCTGATAGACCGAATTGAGCGGGCCGCTCGGCCAGACATGAAGCTCGCATCCGCCCGGAGGCGCTTCCTGCGCGCGCGCCGCGTTCGCAGAAAAGCTCGCGGCAACGACCGCGAGCAACAATACCCGTCGAAACACCCTGTTTGCCTCCCCCAAGGCTTGCCCCGCCGCGACTATATCCAGCCGGTCGAGTGAAGCAATCCCAGAGATGTCATGAGGCCGCGCTCACCGCGCGCGCTTGTCGAGATAGCGGGAGGCGGGGCCGAAATTCGGCGATGCGTCGCAGCCCAGCTCAGGTGCTTTTCTATCATGTGCCTTCGTGCCCCTGCACCGAGTCGTCCAGCTTGAGTTCGACGGCATCGCGGAACGGCAGCGTCGTGACGATGGAGCCCTGTTGATCGGCGATATCGATGCGCTCCTGCAGGTCGATCAGCCCGGCCGATCGGATTTCGTCGCTGAGGATCGAGCGGAAGCTTTCCTTGGCGCGCTCGCGAGCGGCATCCAGATCAGGAAAGTCCTCGCCCTCACGATCGGGAGTGACGCCGTAGCCGTTGATCAGGTTCAGATAATAATGCGCCATCGACCCGCTCTGCCCCTCGTTGCTGTGTGCGGTCGTGGTTCTTCACTTCGCCTGCGGTTTCACTGATGCCGTCTGCCACGCCCGTCGGCGCCACTAGGCCATCGGTTGCCCGGGAGCGACGTTCGGATCGCCACCGGGCTGGGGTGCGGGCACGTCGATATCGGGGGCAGGTGGGTGATATTCGGGGGGCGGAGTGGTCGGCTGGCCCGGCTGCGGCGTGCCGGGATTCTCCGAAGGCGCGGGCTCAGGCGTGGCGGGGATGGGGGGCTCGACGGGCATCAGGACTCTCCTTGTCTCGTGTTGAACGCGGGGCGCGGCGACGCAGTTGCTTCGCGGCTTGCCCCGGGGCCCATGACTGCTATAGAGCCCGCCGACCGGCGGTGCCCCTGCGGGCGTGGCGGAACTGGTAGACGCGCCAGATTTAGGTTCTGGTATCGAAAGGTGTGGGGGTTCGAGTCCCTTCGCCCGCACCAGCACCGCCGCTCTTGATCAGCGTCCCGGCGCCGCGATCCCATTCTAGTTGGAAGCCTGAAGAATGCAGACTGTCGAGACGTTGAACGAAGGCCTCAAGCGGGCTTACACGCTCAAGATCACTGCCAAGGACATCGACAAGAAGGTCGATGCCGAAGTGAAGCGGGTCGCCCCGCAGGTCCGCATGCCCGGCTTCCGCCCCGGCAAAGTGCCTGCCAACCTCGTGCGCAAGATGCACGGCGAGGCGATCGCGCAGGACGCGCTCAACACTTCGATTCAGGAAGGCGTGCAGAAGCTGCTCGTCGACCACAAGCTCCGCCCGGCGATGCAGCCGGCGGTGAGCCTCGAGGGCGATTATGCTCCGGGCGGCGATGCCGAGATCAAGATCGAGCTCGAAGTGCTTCCCGACGTGCCGACTCCGTCGATCGACGGCCTGAAGCTCGAGCGCCTCACCGTTCCGGTCGATGACGTCGCGATCGACGAGCAGCTCCAGCAGCTCGCCAGCAACCAGAAGGGCTGGGACGACGCGCCCGCCAAGCACAAGGCCGCCGAGGGCGACCAGGTGACGATGGACTTCGTCGGCAAGACCGCGGACGGCGTCGCCTTCGAGGGCGGCACCGGCGAGGGCATGGCGGTCGAGATCGGCTCGGGCCGCCTGATCCCCGGCTTCGAGGACCAGCTGATCGGGGTGAAGACCGGCGACGAGAAGACGATCAACGTCACCTTCCCCGAGGATTACGGCTCGAAAGATCTCGCCGGCAAGCCCGCGACCTTCGATCTCAAGATCACCGCGGTGAAGACCGCCGGCGAGACCAAGATCGACGACGATTTCGCCAAGCAGCTCGGCCTGCAGGATCTCGAGCAGCTCAAAGGCCTGCTCAAGGGCCAGATCGAGCAGCAGCTCAATGGCCTCACCCGCACCTACATGAAGCGCAAGCTGCTCGATCAGCTCGCCGCCGGCCATGATTTCCCCGTGCCGCCCTCGATGGTCGATGCCGAGTTCCAGCAGATCTGGCACCAGCTCGTCCACGAGACCGAGCATGAGGCCGATCCGGCCGCGGCGCTCGCCGAGCTCGAAGCCGAGCGCGACGATTACTTCAAGATCGCCGAGCGCCGCGTGCGCCTGGGTCTGCTGCTCTCCGAAATCGGCACCGCCAACGGCGTCGAAGTCTCGCAGCAGGAAATGAGCCGCCTGATTGCGCAGGCCGCGCAGCAATACGGCCCTGAGGATCGTCAGCGCTTCATCCAGTATGTCCAGCAGGAGCCGATGGCGGCCGCCCAGCTGCGCGCGCCCTTGTTCGAGGACAAGGTCGTCGACTTCCTGTTCGACAAGGCCGAGGTTAGCGACCGCGAAGTGACTCGCGAGGAGCTGGAAGCCGCGATCGAGAGCGACGAGGGCTTCGATACCGGCACGCACCACCACGATCACGACAACCACAAGCCCAAGGCCAAGAAGGCCGCCGCCAAGAAGCCGGCCAAGGCAGAGAAAGCCGCTGAAGAGCCCAAGGCCGAGGAACCGGCGAAGAAGGCAGCAGCCAAGCCGAAGAAGGTCGAGAAGGCCGATATCGAGCCTACAGCGCCCGGCGACGATCTCGTCGAGGCCGAGCCGGTGAAGAAGGCGGCGACGAAGAAGGCGCCGGCAGCGAAGGCCGAGAAGGCGGAGGAGGCTCCGGCCAAGAAGCCTGCCGCCAAGAAGGCACCCGCGAAGAAGTAAGTCCGATCGCGGCTTTCGTTTGACCCATTGTCACCCCGGCCTTGTGCCGGGGTCCACGGTGCCTCCAGGATCGGACTAGGGGCTCGATCGCTTCCATCGGCCTTGCGGTGGACCCCGGCACAAGGCCGGGGTGACGAAATTGAGAGAGCCCGTTATTCGTTGCGGATAGCGGGCTTTTCTTTGGCGTCTCGCCGCGCGCCCCGACCACAAAATTATCGAACTCGTATCGTTTCGGCTCTAAGGCAGCAGCATGACCGAGCCGCGCATTGCCGTCCTTCTCCCCTGCTACAACGAGGAAGCCGCGATCGCGCAGACGGTCGCGAGCTTCCGCGAGGCGTTTCCGGGCGCCACTATCTATGTCTACGACAATAACAGTCGCGATCGCACGATCGAAGTCGCGCGCGCAGCCGGCGCGATCGTCCGTAGCGAGCGGATGCAGGGCAAGGGCAATGTCGTCCGGCGGATGTTCGCCGATGTCGACGCCGATATCTATGTGATGGCCGATGGCGACGCGACCTATGATGCGAGCGTCGCGCCGCTGATGGTCGATCGGCTGGTCGGCGAGGGCCTCGACATGATCGTCGGGACGCGAGTGCACGAGGCGGCGGAGGCCTATCGCCGCGGGCATGTGCTCGGCAATCGCGCGATGACCTGGCTCTTGGCGCAATTGTTCGGACGCAGCTTCACCGACATCTTCTCGGGTTATCGGGTGTTCTCGCGGCGCTTCGTGAAGAGCTTCCCGGTGCTCTCGGCGGGATTCGAGATCGAGACCGAGATCAGTGTCCATGCACTCGAACTCAAGATGCCGGTGGGCGAGGTCGAGGCGCGCTATTTCGCGCGGCCCGAGGGTTCGGCTTCGAAGCTCAACACGTATCGCGACGGCTTTCGTATCGCGAAGACGATCGCGGTGCTCTACCGGATCGAGCGGCCGATGCTGTTCTTCGGCTTCATCGCCACGGTGTTCGCGATGATGTCGGTGCTGCTCGCGGTGCCGCTGGCGATCACCTGGTTCGAGACCGGACTGGTACCGCGCTTCCCGACCGCGGTTCTCGCGACCGGACTGATGATCCTCGCCTTCCTCAACCTGTTCACCGGGTTGATCCTCGACACCGTGGTGCGCGGACGTCGCGAGATGCGGCGACTGGCCTATCTGGCGGTGCCGGGACCGACTCTTCCCACGACATAACGTCCGGCAAGCAGCAGCGCCTCGACCGCGAGGAAGGCGAGCATTCCGTACACCAGGTAGGAATAACGGGGGAGCGGCTGGACGATCGCATAGGGCAGGGCCGCGCCGATTATGTAGGCCGCAAGCCATCCATAGCCGCGCCGGCGCCGAAAGGTCGCGGCGCCGAGTCCGAGCAGGCCGAAAAGGCTCACCAGCGACAGCAGGATCGAGGGGGCGTGGCGCCATTCCTCCCAGCCGGTGAAGTAGAACTGCCACGGCGAGGGGAAGAAGAACTGGCGGAGATGACGCGCGCTGAGCCTTGCGAAGTCGAGCGGATGCGCGACGATCCATCGCTCCGTCTCGGCGGCGAGACGACGCGAATAGGCGATTTCGCCCCCGTCGCGGGCGAGTTGGGCACGGGCTCCGGGGCTGTGATACGGATGAATCATCAGCATGCGCTCGACAAAGGTTTCGGCGGGCCTGTCGCCGGGGACGGCGGCGAGATGATTGGCGATCGCGATCTCCAGCCCGAAATTGCTGCGGAGTGGCACCGGCTCGCCGAGCATCGCGGCATTGCGCATCGCCCAGGGCACGACCAGCAGGGCGAGCGCGGCTGCGCATAGCCCGCCGAACTGAACCGCCCTGGCCAGGCCGAGCCTGTGCAGCGCGAACAGCCCCCAGCAGGCATAGATTCCCAGACCCGCCGCGGGGCTGACGAAGAAGGTCAGCGCGGCGAGCGCGGCCGCGAGCAGCAACGCACGCTTTTCGATACGGGCCCGCACGTTGAGCGCAAGCAACAGATTGAGGTTGAGCGCGGCGAGTGTCACGGCCGCGGCGCCCTCCCAATAGCGGAAGTCGATCGTCTCCTGCGGCTGAAACACCGGCACGAGACAGAGCAAGGCGAGTCCCCAGCGCACTGCCGCCGCGTCCATTTCGAGACGCAGGAAAAGCCGGCGCAGCAGCAGATAGCTCGCGAAGGTCTGGAGCAGCGACCAGCCGAGCAGCGCCAGATTGGCGGGAACGCTCAGCGGCCCGAACAGCCAGAAGATGAAGCCCGCGATGCCGGGGAGGAGCGGCAGCAAGTGCGCGGTCGGACCATAGCCTTCGTAATAGGCATCCGCGAATGTGCCGGTGCGCGCGATCGCGAGCGCGATCCGCGTGGCTTCGCCGCCGCCGTAGAAGCCAGTCAGCCCGTCGTCCCCAGCGTGGAGCAGCAGCAGACGGAGCGCCACTCCGCCGAGCAGCAGCAACAGCATGAAACGCCGTTCGTCGGAAATCGAAGATCGCGTTCCCATCGCGTCTGGATAGCGGGAGAGGGTGGAAAATGCCTTAGCGCCCGATCAACCCCAATGCGATGAGGCTCTCGGCGCTGGCGACGATCGCTTCCTCGCGGGATCGCGGCGTCCAGCCGAGCATGCGGCGCGCCTTCTCGTTGCTTGCGCTCGCCTCGATCCCCAGCCGCGGCACCGCCTCGCGCGCCAGCGGATTGAAGATCGCGAGCAGGCGGATCAGCCAATCGGGAAGCTCGCGTTTCGGCACCTTGGCAGCGGCGGGCCCCAGTCGCTCGCGGAGAACCATCGCCATCTGATGGAACGACATCGCCTCACCTTCGACGGCGAGGAAGCGTTCGCCGGCCGCAGCCGGATCGGTCATCGCGCGCAAATGGAGATCGGCGACGTCGCGGACGTCTACGACGCCGAGATAGAGCCGCGGAGTGCCGGGCATCTTGCCCTCGAGCATCGTCTTCACGAGAAAGATCGTGGTCGAGAGATCGCCATTCAGCGCCGGGCCGAAAATGCCGACCGGATTGACTACCGCCAGCTCCATGCCGTTGCCTTCGCGGGCAATGAAATCCCATGCCGCGCGCTCGGCAAGGGTCTTGGATTTCATATAGGGTTGCACCGCCGGTCCCTCCGGATCGGTCCAGTCGGCCTCGGTATAGGGGGTGTCGCGCTGGCCATGGCCATAGCCGATCGCGGCAAAGGACGAAGTGATCACGACTCGCTTGACGCCCGAGTCGCACGCAGCGCCCAGCACGCGCAAGGTGCCCTCGCGCGCGGGACGGATCAGTTCGTTCTCGTCTTTGGGCTGCGCCTGCGGGAAGGGCGAGGCGACATGGTGGACGTACTCGCAGCCTGCCACCGCCTCGGCCCAGCCGCCGTCCTTTTCCAGATCGGCGGAAAAGAAGGTGAGCCGGTCACCCGGATCCGCGCCCGCCGCGCCGAGCGTCGCCCGCACTTCGGGTTCGCGTGAAAGGTCGCGGACGGTGGTGCGCACTTCGTGCCCCGCCTCCAGCAGCTTGAGAATCACATGGGTGCCGACAAAGCCGGAGCCGCCGGTGACGAGAACCTTGCTCATGCGAAACGATGTGGGCGTAGTGGACCCGCCTTGCAATGTAGGATTTGGCGTGTTGCGGTTCCGCTGGCGCCAGACGCGGAGAAAGCGGGCCCAGCGCCGTCGCGATGGCGGCGCGCGGAAGGAGCCGGACCGACGCGTGATCGGCGCGAATAGGATGCGAAGCGGCCGCACAGGTGTCGCGTACCTGGCGCGTCACGGGTGCGTTGCTGAGGAGCGGCAGCGTAGCGCAGGAGAGGAGTGGAGCTGAAGGTGTTCGAAAACACCGCTACCGGGTCAACTTCGTCAGCCGGCATGCCCGTTCAAAGCGGCGCGTCCCTGCGTTCCCCCCTTGCGCCGCGCAGCCCGAGCGCCGATGTTGGGGTCCTGGGCAACCATCCAAGAGAAAATCCCGCATGCATCCGCTTTCCGGTCAGATGACCATTGATCCCGTTACCGGCGGTCTCGTCCCCATCGTTATCGAACAGTCGAGCCGCGGCGAGCGCAGCTTCGACATCTTCTCGCGCCTGCTGCGCGAGCGCATCATCTTCGTGACCGGCGGCGTCGAGGACCATATGGCCTCGCTGATCACTGCCCAGCTGCTCTTCCTTGAGTCCGAGAACCCGAAGAAGGACATCTGGATGTACATCAATTCGCCCGGCGGCGTGGTGACGGCCGGCATGGCGATCCACGACACGATGCAATATATCCGTCCGCGCGTCGGCACGGTCTGCATCGGCCAGGCGGCGTCGATGGGCAGCTTCCTGCTTGCATCTGGTGAGCCGGGTCTCCGCGTCGCGCTGACCAATGCGCGCATCATGGTGCATCAGCCCTCGGGCGGCGCGCAGGGCATGGCCTCGGACATCGAGATCCAGGCTAAGGAGATTCTCCGTATTCGCCAGCGGATGAATGACCTGTATGCCAAGTATACGGGCCAGCCGCTTGAGCGGATCGAGCGCGCGATGGATCGCGATACCTTCCTCGAAGCCAATGAGGCCAAGGAGTTCGGGATCGTCGACGAAGTGTACGACAAGCGGCCGCAGCCGACCGAAGAAGCAGCAGCTGCTTAAGATTATTGCATTATAAGCCGTGCGCGGGCGAGTCCCGCGGACGGACCGAACCGCCGGCGGGCGGTCGGAATATGGATTGCCGGACGGGAACCCGCGTGTAGGATGGCGGGTAGTGGCTACGCGTCCGGCGCGTAAAGGATGGATTGAATGACCAAGCTCAGCGGCGGCGACTCCAAGAGCACGCTTTATTGCTCGTTCTGCGGCAAGTCGCAGCACGAGGTGCGCAAGCTCATCGCCGGACCGACCGTGTTCATCTGCGACGAGTGCGTCGAGCTCTGCAACGACATCATCCGCGAAGAGACCAAGTCGGCCCTCGTCTCGAAGAAGGACGGCGGTGTCCCCACGCCGCAGGAAATCTGCGACGTGCTCGACGATTACGTGATCGGCCAGAAGCAGGCCAAACGCGTGCTCTCGGTCGCGGTGCACAACCATTACAAGCGGCTCAACCACGGCGCCAAGGGCGCCGATGTCGAGCTCGCCAAGTCGAACATCCTGCTCGTCGGTCCCACCGGCTGCGGCAAGACCTTGCTCGCCCAGACGCTGGCGCGCATCCTCGACGTGCCGTTCACCATGGCCGATGCGACGACGCTCACCGAAGCCGGCTATGTCGGCGAGGATGTCGAGAACATCATCCTCAAGCTGCTCCAGGCCTCGGACTATAATGTCGAGCGGGCGCAGCGCGGTATTGTGTACATCGACGAGATCGACAAGATCAGCCGCAAGGCCGAGAATCCCTCGATCACCCGCGACGTGTCGGGCGAGGGTGTCCAGCAGGCTTTGCTCAAGCTGATGGAAGGAACGACTGCCTCGGTCCCGCCGCAGGGTGGGCGCAAGCATCCGCAGCAGGAGTTCCTCCAGGTCGACACGACCAACATCCTGTTCATTTGCGGCGGCGCTTTTTCGGGCCTCGAGAAGATCATCGGCGATCGCCTGCAGGGCAAGTCGATCGGCTTCGGCGCCTATGTCGCGGCGCCCGAAGAGCGGCGTACGGGTGAAGTGCTGCGCCAGACCGAGCCCGAGGATCTGCTCAAGTTCGGTCTGATCCCCGAATTCGTCGGCCGCTTGCCCGTGATCGCGACGCTCGAGGATCTCGACATCGATGCCTTGGTCAAGATCCTGACCGAGCCGAAGAACGCCCTGGTCAAGCAGTATCAGAAGCTGTTCGACATGGAGGGCGTCAAGCTCGGCTTCAACGACGACGCGCTCATCGCGGTCGCCAAGAAGGCGATCGACCGCAAGACCGGCGCACGCGGGCTCCGCTCGATCCTCGAGGCGATCCTGCTCGACACGATGTTCGATCTGCCCGGAATGGACGGCGTCGACGAGGTGATGATCGACAAGGACGTGGTCGAGGGCCGCAAGGATCCGGTCCGCATCTACGCCAAGAAGGAAAAGACCGGCAGCGCCGCCTGACCTTTTGTTGCCAAAACACTGCACAAGCGGCCGGAAAGACGTCTTTCCGGCCGCTTTTGTTTGACCGACTCGCCCGCGAGGCGCACCATCCCCTCAGTAGAAGAGATGGAGAGGTGACATATGTCCGATGTAGCCATCCTCGATGACGAAGATCCTCGCGAGTATCATTCGCCGTTCGATCTGGCGCTCAACCCGGCCGCGCTCGAAACCTTCAAATGGCTGGTACTTGGGCATGTCTTGTACGCAATTGGCCTGGCGCTGGTGGTCTATTTCCACATCGACAACGGCGCGGTCTGGATCACGCCGCTGTTCGGCCTGCCCTTCGTATGGCGCGAGCGGCAGCATCGGTTCGCGGTCAAGGCGCTGGTGTTCTTCCTTGGCTTCACGCTGATGCACTATGTCGCGCTGATGACCGTCAGCGGGATGCGCGGCGACGAGGTGGGCTTCCTGCGCGGGTTCGTCGGCGGTGCCGTCGGCGGCGGCGGCGCGCTCTTGCTCTGCGCGATCTTCGGGCTGCTTCGCAAGGGATCGAGCCTCACTTTCGAGGCATTCGGCACGGTGCTGCTCGGTGCGGTGGGCAGCTTCTGCCTGTATCTGTACCTCACCACGGGCGCGACCGGTGATTCGTCCGCCAGCGACATCATCCAGCCGCTCAAGATCTACACGCCGTGGCAGATTGCCTTTGCCTATGTCCTGGCGAGGGTCCTCCGCCCAGTCTAGACGCGGGCACGAACCGCGCGCCGCAATGTGGCGGCGCGCGTCGGTTGAGGGTCATTGCTCGCCTTGCCTAGGATGCGCCTGCGCGGCCTCGACCGCTTCGGACCGCTTCAGGATGCGCGAGGCCGGATCGACCACGACATGCGCGTCCGCCGGGATCGCGATGCTGCCCTTGCCGCCGTCCATCGTCACCGTCTCGACCTTGTCATCGACCTGGACTTCGACTGGAAGCGGGAAGGGCTTGCCGCCGGGCGTTTTCCAGCGAAGCTTGAGCTGGTCGCCCTCGCGCGTCTCGATCAGTTCGGGGAGCGCGGCCTGGCGCAGATAGACGTCGAAGAACCAGGTCATGTCCTTGCCGGTCACCTGGTTCACGATCGTGATATATTCGGGCGTGGTGGCGAAGCGCGGCTGGAAATTGCCCGGCCTGGGATCGGGGCGGCCATAGACGAGGCGGCGCGTTACTTCCCAGAAGGCCTTGTCGCCGATCGTGTTCCGCAGCGTATGGAGCACCCAGGCGCCCTTGACGTAGATGTCGCCGCCGGGACCGCCTTTCTCCTCCTCATAGACCTCCTCCTCGGTCAGGATCCGGCCGGAGACGATGGGAGCCTTGTTCTCGATCTGGTTGCGGAATTTCTCCATCATCACCGCATAGCGCGCCTCACCCTCGCGCCAGCGGCCGTAGAGCGGCTGCATGTACTGGCCATAGCCCTCGTGGAGCCAGTAATCGTCCCAATTCGCGGCCGACATCTGGTTGCCGAACCATTCGTGCGCGAGCTCGTGCTGGAACAGCCAGTCGAAACCGGTCGCATCCTTGGCGTAATTGTTGCCGTAGGCGTTGATCGTCTGGTGCTCCATGCCGAGATGCGGTGTCTCGACCACGCCGAGCTTCTCGTCCGACCAGGGATAGGGGCCGACATTGGCTTCGAAGAAATCGAGCGTCGGTGCGAATTCGGCGAACAGGCCCTGCGCCTTCGCCTCGCGGCCCGGCAGATGCCAATAGTAGAGCGGGATCGTGCCGCCGAAGCGGCTTTTGTAGATGCCCTTGATCTCGACATAGGGCGCGACGTTGAGCACCACCGAATACGGGTTCGGGCTGCGTGCGCGCCAATGCCACGTCGTGCGGCCGTCCGGCAGCGTATCGATCTTTTGCAACACGCCGTTGGAGGGCGCCGAAAGACCTTTGGGCACGGTGATGTGGAGATCGACCTTGGCGGGCTCGCCGGCCGGGAAATCGAGGCACGGCCAGAACAGATCGCAGCCATAGCCTTCGGCGGTGGTCGCGATCCACGGCTTGCCCTCGGGAGTCTTCGCCCAGACGATGCCGTCGTCCCACGGCGCGCGCACCGCGACGTGGGGCGTGCCGCCATAGGTGATCCTGACCACCGCGCTGCTGCCGGCGGCGAGCGTGGAGGGCAAGGCGATCGTCAGCCGGCCCTCGGGATTGGACCAGCTCGTGCGGGCCAGAGGCTGGCCGTCGACGCTGATCGCGCTGACCGGCAAATTCTTGTCGAGATCGATCAGCAGGCGGCGCTGCGGCGCGGACGTGGCGAGCGTCAGCGTGGCGACGCCCTGCAGCGTCTGCGTATCGGGAAACACTTCGATCGCCAGATCGATATGCTCGAGGCGCAGGGCGGCCCGTTCGGGATCGATCGGGCCGCCCGAGGTCTGGGTGAGGGCAGTGATCGGCGGTTCGCCCGGTTTGACCTGCGCGAGGGCAGGCGAGGTCGCAAGCGCGAGGGCGGAAGCGGCGAGCAGCAGGCGAATGCGGATAGGTCTCTCCATCAGGCGCGCTCGACGGCGAATCCGCCGCCTCTAGCGTAGAATTGGGTTTGCCGTGGGCGGGTATAGCCAAAGCGCCGGCGTGCGCCACGCTGCGCCGTTTCAGCCGGGCCGCGCGGTGCTGGCAGCGGCAGTCCACAGGCAATCAATGTGCGGTGATTGATGCGGCTGGCGCAGGCACCATATATAGTGGAAAGTAAGGGCCGCTCGGGCCCAGGAGTATTCATGAAGCAGTCCTATCCCGTCCTGCCGCTTCGCGACATCGTCGTCTTCCCGCACATGATCGTGCCGCTGTTCGTCGGTCGCGACAAGTCGGTCGCCGCGCTCGAAGCCGCGATGGCCGACGACAAGGAGATTTTTCTCGTAGCCCAGCTCGATCCTGCCGAGGACGATCCCGGCCGCGAGGATCTTTACGACACCGGCGTCTCGGCAGAGGTGCTCCAGTTGCTCAAGCTTCCCGACGGCACCGTCCGTGTGCTCGTCGCAGGCAAGGAGCGGGGCACGCTCGAGACCGTCGACGAATCGGGCGCCTTCCTCACCGCTACCGTCTCGCCGGCCGAGGAGGCCGATGTCGAGGGTGCCGAGGTGCAGGCGCTGATGCGCTCGGTGGTCGATCAGTTCGAGAATTACGCCAAGCTCAATCGCAAACTGCCCGCCGAGACCGCGGTTCAGCTCGCCGAGCTCGACGACGCCTCGCGCCTCGCCGACGCGGTCGCCGCCAACATCGCGGTCAAGGTCGCCGACAAGCAGTCGCTGCTCGTCGAGAAGGACCCCCAGAAGCGCCTCGAGATGGTGTTCGCCTTCATGGAGGGCGAATTGGGCGTGCTGCAGGTCGAGAAGAAGATCCGCAGCCGCGTGAAGCGCCAGATGGAGAAGACCCAGCGCGAATATTATCTCAACGAGCAGCTGAAAGCGATCCAGCGCGAGTTGGGTAACGAAGGCGACGAGGGCGATGGCGACGAGGTCGCCGAGCTGACCCAGAAGATCGCGACGCTAAAGCTCTCCAAGGAAGCGCGCACCAAGGCCACTGCCGAGCTCAAGAAGCTCAAGACCATGGCGCCGATGAGCGCCGAGGCGACTGTGGTGCGCAATTATCTCGATGTGCTGCTGGGTCTGCCCTGGGGCAAGAAGTCGAAGCTCAAGAAAGACATCGCCGAGGCGCAGGGCGTGCTCGATCAGGACCATTATGCGCTCGAAAAGGTTAAGGACCGGATCGTCGAATATCTCGCGGTCCAGGCGCGCACCAATAAGCTCAAGGGGCCGATCCTCTGCCTCGTCGGGCCTCCCGGCGTCGGCAAGACCAGCCTGGGCAAGAGCATCGCCAAGGCGACGGGTCGCGAGTTCATCCGCCAATCGCTAGGCGGCGTGCGCGACGAGGCCGAGATCCGCGGCCACCGCCGCACTTATATCGGCTCGCTGCCGGGCAAGATCGTGACGAACCTGCGCAAGGCTGGCGCCTCGAACCCACTGTTCCTGCTCGACGAGATCGACAAGCTCGGCCAGGATTTCCGCGGCGATCCCGCCTCGGCGCTGCTCGAGGTGCTCGACCCCGAGCAGAACAACAAGTTCAACGACCATTATCTGGAGATCGACATCGATCTCTCGGACGTGATGTTCGTGTGCACGGCGAACTCGCTCAACCTGCCCCAGCCGCTGCTCGACCGCATGGAGATCATCCGGCTCGAAGGCTATACCGAGGACGAGAAGCTCGAGATCGCCGAGCGGCATCTGATCGCGAAGCAGATCGAGGCGCACGGGCTCAAGGAAGGCGAGTTCACGCTCACCACCGAGGGGCTGCGCGAGCTGATCCAGAAATATACGCGCGAGGCGGGCGTCCGGACGCTCGAGCGCGAGATCGCCAAGCTGGCACGGAAAGCGCTCCGGAAGATCCTCGAGGGCAAAGAGACCAGCGTCACGATCACGCCGGAGAACCTTCACGAATATGCCGGGGTGCAGAAATATCGCCACGGCCTGTCGGAAGAGGAGCATCAGATCGGCGCGGTCACCGGGCTCGCCTGGACCGAGGTCGGCGGCGAGCTGCTGACGATCGAGAGCGTCACCGTGCAGGGCAAGGGCGCGATCAAGACGACGGGCAAGCTGGGCGACGTGATGAAGGAGAGCGTGGAGACTGCGTTCAGCTTCGTCCGTGCGCGCGCCCCGACCTATGGCATCAAGCCGAGCCTGTTCCAGCGCAAGGACGTCCACGTCCACTTGCCCGAAGGCGCGGTCCCCAAGGACGGTCCATCGGCGGGTATCGGCCTGGTCACTGCGATCGTCTCGACGATGACCGGGGTTCCGGTGCGCAAGGACATTGCCATGACGGGCGAAGTCACTTTGCGCGGCCGGGTGCTGCCGATCGGCGGGCTGAAGGAGAAACTGCTCGCCGCGCTGCGCGGCGGCATCAAGACCGTGCTGATCCCGGGCGAGAACGAGAAGGACCTCGCCGAGATCCCCGCGAACATCCGCGAGGGGCTGGAGATCGTTCCCGTCACCCATGTCGACGAAGTGCTGCGGCTCGCGCTGACCGAGCCGCTCACGGCGATCGACTGGACCGACGCGGACGAGCTGGCGGCGCAACCGCCGGCGCATGTTCCAGGGATCGGCGACGCCGTTCATCATTGAACAGGCGTAACTTTTGGGGCGAAAACCGCCGCTGAGGATTTGACAGCGGCGGCGGTCGCGTGCTGACTGGCGCGCTCGGCTTGCCGCCGCGACTCATTTTTTCGATGCACTCACTCAGGGGGAAACCACCAGCATGAACAAGCAAGAGCTGATCGGGACGGTCGCCGACACCTCCGGCCTAGGCAAGGGCGACGCCACCAAGGCCGTCGAGGCAGTGTTCGATGCGATCTCGGCCGCGCTCAAGAAGGGCGACGAAGTTCGCCTCGTCGGCTTCGGCACCTTCTCGGTCAGCAAGCGCAAGGCCTCGACCGGCCGCAATCCGCGCACCGGCGAGGAAATGACGATCAAGGCGTCGAACCAGCCCAAGTTCAAGGCCGGCAAGGGCCTCAAGGATTCGGTCAACTGATCTGACGGGAAAGCAGGGCCTGGGGGCTGGACAAGCGCACCCCGCACCGCCTAAAGGCCCGCTTCCCGTTTTGGCCGAATGGCCAATGGGCGCGTAGCTCAGTGGTAGAGCACTGTGTTCACACCGCAGGGGTCGCAAGTTCAATCCTTGCCGCGCCCACCATGTAGAGAAGCCCGCCGGTCCCCGTGACCGGCGGGTTTTTTCGTGTCTATTTCGCCGGTGAGGCACGCTCCTGCGCCAGCCGTTCGTCGAGCGCCGCTGCGAAATCCTGGACATAGGCCCGACACGCACTCGGATCGATGAACGGATTGGGTTTCGATCCCTGGTCGAAGCGCCGGCGTTTCTCGGCTCCTCCCGACTGGCTCGGGTGCGCGGTGATCAGGATGTCGCAGGGCATGCGACGCACCGCCGCGAATGTCCGGCGGAACGACGCGACCAGCCACGCATGGTGGGGATTGGAAAAGCGATAGGCCGGCGGTGCCGCGGGATTGAGACTCGCGGCGAAGACGATCGTGCGGCACTGGCGGCCTTCGCAGCTTTGCCACGTCCAGCTCGTGCTTCCCCGGGTGTGGCCGGGCGTGGCCCTGGCGGTGACCGCCACCGCGCCCAACCTGATCCGCTCGCCGTCACGAACCGTACGCAGCCGCGACACGGCGGGGAAGGGCTCCAGCCAGCTCGCTTGTGCGTCCAACGGGTCGGTGCCGCCGCGCAGCACCGTCGCGGCGGCCGTGCCTGCAACAACGGTGGCCCGGCTGTCGCGCGCGAGGGCGGCGATGCCGCCGGCGTGATCGTAATGCGGTTCGGTGCTCAGAATGTACTTCACGTCCTCGATCCGGAAGCCGAGCCTGCGGATGTTCGCCTCGATCAACCGAACGCCCTGCGGCACCGCGCCGTCGATCAGGATCAGCCCGGCCCCGGTGTCGATCAGCCCGACATTGAGTCCCTCGAAGCCGACCAGGTAGAAATTGCCGAACACGCGGATCGGTGCCTCCGGTCCCAGCCATTTTGCGGCGCTTTCGGGAGCGATCGGGCGGAGCAACGGATCGTCGGCCTGTTGTGCGGGTGCCGCTGACGACAGCAGCATGGCGGCGAGCGCGGCTCGAATGGACATGTCATGATCTCCCTTTGCGCCGCAGGAATGATCGCAGCGGGGGCGGCGGCGCAAACCACCATTTCTCGCAGGAACCATTAGCCTGGCTCATGGCTCACCAGCGCAAGGTTCAAGGCGATTCGTGACAAGGTGGGGCGGTGGGTTGATGCTGCGATGCAGCGCATCTAAACCGCGAATCCTAGGTGGGAGGGACATCATGTTGTGGGCTGGCGCGACGATCGCGGCGGCGGCGTTTCAGGTCGGCCGCAACGCGCTCCAGCGGGGAATGATGTCACGCACCGGCCCATGGGGAGCGACTTTGGTCCGCTTCCTGTTCGGTCTACCGTTCTCGCTCGTCTTCGTGGCGGTCGCGTTCGCCTTTGCTCCCGATGTCGCGCCGCGCTTCGGCGCCGCCTTCTGGTGGCCGGCACTCAGCGGGGCACTAGCGCAGGTGCTGGCAACCGCAGCCTTACTCCTCGCCATGCACTATGCCGGCTTTGCGGTCGGGACGGCACTGCAGCAGAGTTCGGTACCGCTCGCCGCGATCGCGGGACTGCTCGTGTTCGGCGACAATCTCTCGCCGCTCGGCTGGTCAGGGGTAACACTCACTACCTTGGGCCTCGCGATCCTGGTCTGGCCGCGCCGGACCGGCGGACAGAAGCCGGTGCTGGGTGTAGGGCTCGGTGTCGCCTCGGGATTGCTCTTCGGGTTTGCGCTCAACGCCTTTCGCCACGCCGGGCTGCGGCTCGAGCCGCAGCACCCCTTCTTCGCGGCGATGGCGAGCGTTGCGATCGTGCAGGCCGTACAAGCCGGCACACTGATCCTTTATCTGCTCTGGCGCGATCGGCCCGCGCTTGTCGCAGTGATCACCGGCTGGCGCGTATCCTTCGGAGCGGGACTGTTCGGCGCGCTTGCCTCCTCGGGCTGGTTCTTCGCGCTCAACCTCGCTCCGGCGGCAGCCGTCCGCGCGTTGGGCGTGATCGAGATGCCGATCGCCGCACTTGCCGGTCACCGGCTGTTCCGCGAAGGACTCGGCTTTCGTCAGATGCTCGGCATAGTCGTCGTGACCATCGGGGTGGCAATGACCGCGCGGTTTTGATCGTGCCGGCGATGCAAGATTTCGCCTCGGGCCCGCCAGCGCACGCTCGTTGCGAGCCTGCAATAACGTAACTCGACTGTCATTTTAATGTCGCGCAAGTGTCTCCAAAATCTCGCCAACGAGTCACGCAAGCCTCCTAGCGCAGCGTTCGTGATCGACAGGGGGAACCGAGTCGATCCCGTCCATTCGCCCACACGCGCAACCCGGCATTCCGCCGGAACGGAGACTTTATGGCCCGCTTCCAACGCCTCAGCCTTATCCTGATGACCAGCTGTGCGGGGCTCGCCCTGTCGGCCTGTGACGGCGCCAACGACATCGCCTCGCCGGGGACCGGCGGTAACGTGATCATCAACAATCCCCCGCCGACTCCGGCACCGACTCCGACTCCGACGCCTACCGCCACGCTCGTAACGCCGGCCACGGGGTGCCCGACGATCGCGGATCCCCAGGGGTTGACCGATTCGGGCACGATCACCGGTCCGACCGGAACGTGGCGGGTCTGCACGCTGCCGGCGCGGATCAATGTCACCACCAATCTGCCGAAGGTCGCTGGCCTGCTCTATCGCCTCGGCGGCCGCGTTGACGTGGGCTCGGATCTCGGCGCCGCGGCGGTCGCCGGCGAGCGTAGCGTGACGCTGAACATCGAGCCGGGCGTGATCGTATTCGGCGGAACCGGTGTTTCGTGGCTCGCGGTCAATCGTGGCAACAAGATCAACGCCGCCGGCACGGCGACTGCGCCGATCATCTTCACCAGCCGTGACAACATCCTCGGCCTCAACACCGACAGCTCGTCGGGCCAGTGGGGCGGCGTGGTGCTGATGGGCCGCGCACAGATCACCGATTGCGCCGCACCGGGCGCGACGCCGGGCACGGTCGGCTGCGAGCGCCAGACTGAAGGCGCAGTCGATCCCGCACTGTACGGCGGCGCGACCAACACCGACAATAGCGGCCGCCTGAGCTATGTTCAGATCCGCTATTCGGGTTACGTCCTCTCGGCCGATGCCGAACTCCAGTCGCTGACCACCGAAGGCGTCGGCACGGGCACGCAGCTCGATCACATCATGTCGTTCAACAGCTCGGACGACGGTGCGGAGTTCTTCGGCGGTAACGTGAACATGAAGTATTTCGTGTCGGTTGGTGCCGAGGACGACAATCTCGATACCGATACCGGCGTGAAGGCGAACTTCCAGTATGTGCTGGCAGTCCAGCGTTCGGGCATCGGCGACGCCATGATCGAGGCCGATACCGACAATGCATTCGACGCGCAGAACCCGCGCCAGAATACCCGCGTCTCGAACGCGACCTTCATCCAGCGCTCGACCACCGGCGCCGATCTCGCTGCGATCCTGTTGCGCGGCGGCACCGACTATACGCTGGTCAACTCGGCTGTGGTCAGCCCGGACCTACCCTGCTTGCGCATCAGCCGCGCCAACACGATCCAGGCCGCCAATGCAGCTACGGACGAAGCCGGCCCGCCGATCTTCCGCTCGGTGGTGATGCAGTGCGCCACGACAAAATATCTCGGCGCGAACGGCGTTACCGCCACCGACGTGCAGACTGTCTTCGGAAGCGGCGCCAACGGCAACAACGACGCCTATACGCCGTCGTTCACCGGCGGCTTCCTCAACGGCGCCAACGAGAGCGCGGTGGCGGCCTTCAACGCAAGCACGCTTGGCGCGTTCTTCGAGGCCACCACCTTCATCGGTGCGGCACGCGCGACCGACACGTGGTTCCAGGGCTGGACCTGCAACAGCGCCACGGCCACGTTCGGCACCGGCAACAGCGGCGCCTGCACGTCGATCCCGACCACCTGACGCACGCATAATATGCATGGGGGCGGGACCTGGCTCGGGCTGGTGTCCCGCCCCTTTCCGATATGAAGATGGGGATATTGCAATGATGAAGCCGCTTCGGCTCGCCCGGCTGCTGGTTCTCTCGACGGCGCTCGTTGCGCCGGCTGTCGCGCGCGCGCAATCGACTCCGGCGGATCCGGCGGGCGGATCGGGCGCGCAGAATGTCGGCGATGCCGAGGTCACGGCCGATCCCCAATCGGCAACTGCGGCACCGGAGCAGCAGGTTGAGGAAACGCCGGAAATCTCGGTCCCAGGCGACGAGATCGTCGTCGTCGGCCGGCACCGTTCTGATGTCCAGCAGTCCGCGGCGCAGGTCGTGTCGGTGCTGTCGAGCGCCGACATCGCGCGGACCGGCGAGGGCGACATCGCGGGTGCGCTGAGCCGCGTGACCGGGCTCAGCGTCGTCGGCAATGGCTTCGTCTATGTCCGCGGTCTCGGCGACCGCTATTCGCTGGCGCTGCTCAACGGCTCGCCGCTGCCGAGCCCGGAGCCGCTGCGCCGCGTGGTGCCGCTCGACATCTTCCCGACCAACGTGATCGCCTCGTCGCTGGTCCAGAAGAGCTATTCGGCCAATTTCCCCGGTGAGTTTGGCGGCGGCGTCATCAACCTCACGACACGTGCGGTGCCGACGGAGAGCTTCCTCAATATTAGCGGCGGAGTGGGCGGCGATACGCGGACCACAGGGCAGCTCGGCTATGTCTATTCGGGCGGGGGCCACGACTGGACCGGCTTCGACGACGGTACCCGGCGGACGCCACCGGCCCTCCAATCGTTTCTCGCCAGCGGCAACCGGATCAGCGACCTGCCCCTTGCGCAGCGCCAGGACGTGGCGGCCCAATTGGTCAATGCGAACACTGCATTGCTGCAGAGCAACGACAAAATTCCGGTCAACTGGTCCGCAGGTATCACCGGCGGCACTGCCTTCGACCTGGGCGGCGCGCGGCTGGGCGTAATCGCCACTGGCGCCTATTCGAGCAAGTGGCGCACCCGCGACACGACGCAGCAGGCGACCGATTCGAGCGATCTCTCGACCAAGCGCTTCGATTACGAGCGTGTGATCACCGATAATCGCGTCGTGGTGAATGGCCTGCTCGGCCTCGGCCTCGAATTCGGCGAGCAGACACTGCGCTGGACCAACCTCTACATCCGCGACACGCTGAAACAGGCGCGGCTGGCGAGCGGGACCGATTTCACTTCGGGCGAACGCAAGCGGATGCTCCAGGACACCGCTTGGTATGAGCGCCAGCTGATCGACAGCCAGTTCGTCGGCGAGTTCAAGGTCGGCGACATGTCGATCGACACCCGGCTGGCTTACGCCAATTCGAAGCGGCGGGCACCGTTCGAGACCTCGATCGGCTATGTCCTGCGCGAGACCGGCCCCTTTGCCGGAAACTATCTCAACCGGTTGAACGCGGGTCTCGGCTCGGCGGACGTCACCTTCTCGCGGCTTAATGAGAATCTGTGGTCGGGTGGGATCGACTTCTCATATCGCGCTTCGCCCAATCTGACGGTGACCGGTGGCTATGCTTATTCGGACACCGACCGGACCTCGTCGCGCCGCGAGTTCCAGTTCCTCGCGCCCAGCACGCTGCCCGAGGGCGTCAGCATGCTGCGGCCGGACAATCTGCTCGGCGGCGCGATCATCCGCAATTTCGGGGTCGACCTCATCGAGACCACCGAAGGCGATCCCGCATTCAAGGCCAGTCTCACCAGCCACGCTTATTACCTCAAGGCGCGCGCCCAGTTTCTCGACAGCCTGAGCCTTGAACTTGGGGCCCGGTTCGAGACGGCAAAGCAGGCTGTCGCTCCGCTGCAGGTGTTCAATACGCCGAGCAATTCGGGTGCATCGAACAAGATCGACCGCGATTACTGGCTGCCCGCGGCGACGCTGACCTGGGAACTCCAGCCGCAGATGCAGGTGCGGCTGAGCGCCTCGAAGACGATCGCGCGCCCGCAGTTCCGCGAATTGCTGTTCCAGCAATATTATGATCCGGAGAGCAATCGGCTGTTCCGCGGCAATCCCTCGCTGCAGGATAGCCAGCTCTATAATCTCGAGGCGCGGTACGAATGGTATTTTGCGCGCGATCAGCGGATCGCGGTCGCGGGCTTCTTCAAGCGGCTCGACAAGCCGATCGAAGCCTATGGCAGCTTCATCGCCGAGGATCCCTTCACGAGCTATGCCAACGCCCCGCGCGCGAATCTCTATGGCGCCGAGGTGGAAGCGCAGAAGTATTTCGACGTCTGGGGTTCACGCCGCGCGGTGGTGATCGCCAACTACACCTATTCGAAGTCGAAGGTGCAGGTGCGCCCCGGCGACACCACGACGATCTACACGGGCAACGCCGCGAGCAACGTCCAACCGGCGTCGAACTATTTCCTCGATGGCCGGCCGCTGACCGGCCAATCCGACCACCTCGGCAATCTGGAACTGGGTCTGGAGGATCAGGACAGGCTTTCGCAGCAGACGCTGATGCTTACCTATGCCAGCAAGCGGCTCACCAGTCGCGGTCCGGGCCTGCTGCCGGACATCTACGAATATCCCGGGCTGCACCTCGATTTCGTGGCGCGGCAGGGGATCAAGATCGCGGGGGTGAACATGGAAGCCAAACTCGAGATCCGCAACATCACCGGCACCAAATATCAGGAATATCAGGAGAGCGGCGACAACCGCATCTACTATAACCTGTACAATGTCGGCACGAGCGGCACGCTGGGGCTGAGCATCAACTTCTGATCGGTTAAAAAGGGGGAGAGGCCTCCGGCCGGGCGAAAGCCCGACGGGGCCTTTTCTGCGTCACCAGCCCCAGGGGCGTTCGCGGAACCATTGGGTGATGACGTATTTGGTGCCTGCGCGGACCTTCATCGCGTGATGGATGGTCGAGGGATTGGGCGTCCCGTTGGCGCGCAGATTGTTCCAGGCGAGCACTTTGCCGACCTCGGGTTCGACCATCTTGTCGATCGCTTTGAATCGCGTCACGCCGCCAGCCTTGACCTGGTTCAGATAGAGCATCACCGTCCAGGTGCGCTGGCCCGAGACGCTGCAGAATTTCTCGAAGTCGGCGCCTGAGGGCTCGAAATAATCGGTGTGCGCCTTGAACTCCTGGCCGACCTCGTAACGCTGGCCCTGCATCGGCTCGGCATGTGCGGGATCGAGCCCGGTCAGTGCGATGATCCGGCGCTTCAATTCGATCACCAGCGGATCGTCGGCATCGAGATCGCAGGTCTCGCTGGTGCGGAAGGCATAATCGCCATTGGCGTCGGCGAGCGTCGAGGGGCGCCGTTTCGAATCGATCTGGAGCATCAGAAGCCGGCACATCTCGGGATCGATGAACTTCTTGCCGATGAACATCGCGACCTTGGGGTTGGGCACGCGCTGGACGCCGGGCTGGCGCAGGATGTGCTCGATCACGGGCTCGGACGGGTGGCCGGCGCCGAAATTGGGGACGGCGGGCGAAGTCTCGGTGAGGGTCTGCATCGCTGGCGATTCTGCCAAATTCGACGGCATTTCGCCAGTATCGTGCGTCCGCATCGCCTGTCGTAACAAAAGCGCAAGCAAGTCGTCACATATCGCAGGCACTCGACGGCGCATGGCCCTCGACGCGCAGCTCGAAGCCGAATTGCCGCGTTTCGCGGATCCCCATGCATTGGACGCGCTGGGGGTACCCGCGCGGCTCGCCGCAGCGATCGAGCGTGCGGCCGATCGGCTGACCGGCATGATCGCGATCGCCGGGCCCCGTGCCGAAGAAACCGCCGCGGCGCTGCATCGCCGGTTCGGAATTCCGCTGGGCGGTGTGATAGCAGACCGCGCCGCCGCCAATCTGGCGGTCGAATCCGCCGACCGGGGACTGGTGATCGCCTGTTTCGACGGCGGCGACGCAGTTGGCACCATTCTGACGCTCCGGCGACTGGCGAGCGACCGCTTCGCTCTGGCCGCGGCGCTGCGCCTCGTCATCGCCCAGCGAATCGCGCCCGGGCTGTGCCGCAGCTGCCGGCAGCCCGAACAGGCATTCGGATCGACCGCGGCGCTGCTGGGGCTCGATCCCGGCGCGATCCTGTGGTCGGCGCCCGGATGCGAGGCGTGCGGCGAGAGCGGGCGGGGGGCGGCGGTCCGAATCTTCGAGGGCGTCGAAGTCGATCCGGCGATGCGGCGGCTGATCTATGACGGTGCCGACGCGCCGCTGCTCGCTCGCCACGCCTATCTTTCGGCGCCCAATTTCGCCTCTGCTGCAAGGGCATTGGCGCGGGACGGCATGATCGCGCCCGAGGAAGCCGTCGGCGCATCGCGCAATGATCTTGCGCTTCGCGAAAGCCCTCGCTAAGCGGCCAACCTTCACGGCGACCGTAGTTCAATTGGTTAGAGCGCCGGCTTGTGATGCCGGAAGTTGCGGGTTCAAGTCCCGTCGGTCGCCCCATTCTCCATGGTCCGGAACTTTCCCTTGAAAACCGACTGGGGCTTCCCCGATTTCGACGAGCATGAGGGCATCCACCTCTTCACCGACCACGCTTCGGGGCTGAGCGCGATCATCGCGATCCACTCGACCGCGCTCGGACCGGCGGCGGGCGGGGTGCGCTTCTGGCATTATGCCAATTCGGACGCGGCGATCACCGACGCGCTGCGGCTTTCGCGGGGGATGAGCTACAAGAACGCGATGGCGAACCTGCCGATGGGCGGGGGCAAGGGCGTGATCCTCGCCGCCGAACCCGGCGCGACGGTGACCACTGCCCAGCTCGAGGCGTTCGGCCGCGCGGTCGAATCGCTGCAGGGCAAATACGTGACCGCCGAGGATGTCGGCATGTCCGAAGCGCGGATGAAGATCGTCGCGACCCAGACGAAGCACGTCTCGGGCCTGCCCGTGGCGGCGGGCAGCGCGGGCGGCGATCCCGGGCCGGTGACTGCGCGCGGCGTCTATCTGGGCGTCAAGGCGGCGGCGAAGCGTGGGCTGGGTGTTGATTCGATGAACGGCGTTCGCGTCGCGATCCAGGGCGTGGGCTCGGTCGGCGGCGGGCTTGCCCGGCTGCTGGCGAAGGACAACGCGAAGCTGGTGCTCGCCGACGTCAATGCCGAGCGTGCCAGGGCACTGGCGGCCGAACTGGGCGCCGAGACAGTCGATGCCGGCGACATCCTGACGCTCGATACCGATCTGTTCAGCCCCAATGCGCTGGGCGCGATCCTGACCGAGCAATCGATCCCGCGGATCAAGGCCAAGGTCGTCGCCGGCGGCGCGAACAACCAGCTCGCGACGCGCGTGGACGGGGCACGGCTGCACGACCGCGGCATCCTCTATGCGCCCGATTACGTGATCAACGCGGGCGGCATCATCAATGTCGGGCTGGAGTATCTCGGACAGGGCAACATGGCCGAGGTCCAGAGCCGGGTGGACAGAATCCCCGAGCGGCTGATCGAAGTGTGGGACGAGAGCGACCGCACCGGCGATCCCGAGAGCGAAGTCGCCGACCGCATTGCGCAGCGGCTGATCGGGCGCGGGTGATTCGCCTAGGCTTTGTAGGATTTGGCGCGCTTAACTTCGCACTTTTCCCGCGAATTGACTAAGAAAGTTGCGCGCGGGCGTAAGGATGTTGCGTGAGTACCGGGGGCGGTTTTGGACTTCACAGGTTCAAAGAGCGCCTCGGGCGTAGCCGGTGAAATCCAACATTTGAAGCCTGTCCATTTCCCCTCCCCGCAAGGGAGGGGCTAGGGGTGGGTTAGATAAAGGTCGGGCTCGATGCCCGGCCTTTTCTACATTCCATGCGGGTCGCTGGGCTCCCCCGGCCTTCGCCGGGGTCGCACCCACCCCCGACCCCTCCCTTGCAGGGAGGGGAGAAGAAAAAATCGCACCCCCCATGTCACATCCGCCGGCGCTGTCTCGTCATGTCTCCGTAACCCCAAGGAGACTGACCATGACTGCACGAATCGACCCCTTCGCCGCCGCGCCCGTCCAGATGAAGCTGTGGCTCGACGCGTCCCTCAAGATCGCACCGGCGATCGAGCATTCGCTGCTCGAACTGATCAAGATCCGCGCCTCGCAGATCAACGGCTGCGCGAACTGCCTCAACATGCACACCGCCGATGCGCGCAAGGCCGGCGAGACCGAGCAGCGCATCTATCTGCTGAGCGCATGGCACGAGGCGCCGGTCTATTCGGCGCGCGAGCGTGCCGCGCTGGCATGGACCGACGCGCTGACTCTGGTATCCACCGCCCGGGCGCCGCAGGAAGTGTATGAGGCCTTCGCCGCCGAGTTCACGCCGGAGGAGCAGGTGCAAGTGACGCTGATGATCAACGCGATCAACGGGTGGAACCGCCTCGCGGTCGGCTTCGACCTGTTTCACGATGCCAAGTCCACGGCGCAGGCCGCGTGACGGACGACGCGGCAGCAAGCTTCGATCCGCTGCGTCCGCGGCTGACCCGCATCGCCTATCGCATGCTGGGTTCGGTCGCGGACGCGGAGGACGTGGTGCAGGATGCGTTCGTCCGCTGGATGGGCGCGGACCGTACCGCGATCCGCGAGCCCGAGGCGTTCCTGCGCCGCGTGGTGACGCGGCTATGCCTCGACCAGCTCAAATCGGCGCGGGTGCAGCGCGAGACCTATGTGGGCCCGTGGCTGCCCGAGCCGGTGGTCGAGGAGGAAGACGAAGCCGACGACGTCACGCTGCCGCTGATGCTCGCGCTGGAGCGGCTCTCGCCGCTCGAGCGCGCGGCGTTCCTGCTCCACGACGTGTTCGGGCTGGGTTTCGACGAGATCGCCGAGACGATCGGGCGTGATCCCGCCGCGACGCGCCAGCTCGCCAGCCGGGCCCGGACGCATGTCCGCGCGGCGCGGCCGCGCTTCGAAATGCCCAAGGAACGCGGGCTGGAGATCGCCGCGGCCTTTTTCCAGGCATCGCGGAACGGCGATATGGCGGGGCTGCGTTCGCTGCTCGCGGACGATGTCGCGGTACATTCGGACGGTGGCGGCAAGGTCCATGCCGGGCTGCGTCCGATCTTCGGCATCGAGGACGTGACGAAGCTGCACGCCTCACTGACGCGTATCTTCGCGAAGGATATGTCGCAGGTGCTGCGCTGGGGGATGATCAACGGCCTGCCCGGGTTCGTCACGGTCGAAGCGGGGGGGCTGCTCCAGACGACCGCACTGGCGATCGAGGACGGCAAGATCGTCGGCATCTACATCATGCGCAACCCGGACAAATTGCGGCATCTGGGGGCGGTGCATTAGGGCCAAGGCACGTCCGCTATTGATGGATAGCGGACGTTTTCTCGTGCGCTGCCGTCAATGGCTAATGCATCGCGGCCGGCTGGTGATTCCCTTTCGCCGCGGCACGAAAGAAAGCCGCCGACATCAGCCAAAGCGCCGTGAAGAAACCGCCGAATGATAAAGCCCTCAACGAGCCATCCGGCGTGTTCGCGACCGACGGCGCGGTCGCTATGGCGATGCCGACCAATGCCTGCATGATCGCAACGCCGAGCATGGTGCGCGCCATGCCTTCGGCCCGAAACCAGGCGGCGAACCCGCCTATTGCTGCCGCCATGATCACTGCGAAAGAGCCGATGCCGGTGCCGTCATCGCGAACGATCGTGGTCCACACGGTCAGGAACGAGGACAAAAGCGCGACGGCTGCTCCCGTGCGATAGGCCAGACTTCCGCTCGCTCTTGCGGCGAGCTCATACAGCAGCAGGACTCCGCCGATCATTATACCGGCAAAGACGAAGCTGCCGATGGTCCAGTGCCATTCGTCGCTGATCTGCATCATCACCAGCGGCGTGAGCAGCAACGCCGAAGCCCCGGTCCAACGCGCGATCCGCCAATAGTCCCAAGCGCCTGCGCCGGCTCGTTCGCTCGATCCAATCATGTGCTCGCCTCCTGTTGGAATCACCCACTTGTCCTGGCAGGAGTCCGGATGAGCGGCATGAGCAGCGGGTGAGGAAGAAGTGAGCAGTTCGCTACCAACTCATTGCGGCTCGGTCGGCACCATATGTTCCGCGGCGTCGAGCTGGGCGCAGATTATGTGTGCCTGGAAGCGCTGAAGCTGGGTGCGAACCTGATCGATCGTCGCGAGGAGCTCGGCGAGATCGAGCGACATCGCAGTGAGGGCGGCCGCCGCGCGTGGATCGGGAGTGTCGATCATGTTGAGGTTCCTGATGGGCATCGCGCTACAACGCGCACAGTTCCGGCAGGATGCGTTCGATATCGAAACCCCTCCCCGCGGCGCGGGAAGGGGTGCACGATTCAGCCGCGTACGAAGGCGAGCAAGTCGGCGTTGATGATGTCGGCATGGGTAGTGGCCATGCCGTGGGGCAGGCCGGGATAGGTCTTGATCGAGCCATGCTTGAGCAGCTTGATCCCGATCAACGCCGCGTCGGCGATGGGAACGATCTGGTCGTCCTCGCCGTGGAGGAGCAGGACGGGGACGTCGATCTTCTTCAGATCTTCCGTGAAGTCCGTCTCCGAAAAGGCTTTGACGCAATCGTAATGCGCCTTGATGCCGCCCATCATCCCCTGGCGCCACCAATTATAGATCACGCCCTGATCGATCTTCGCGCCTTCGCGGTTATAGCCGTAAAAGGGGCCGGTCGGGAGATCGATGTAGAATTGCGCGCGATTGTTCGCCACGCCCGCGCGGATTCCGTCGAAGACTTCGATCGGCAGCCCGCCGGGATTGGCCTCGGACTTGAGCATGACGGGCGGGACCGCGCCGATCAGCACCGCCTTGGCGACCCGGCCGGCTTCGGCGCGCGCGACATAATGCGCGACTTCGCCGCCGCCGGTCGAATGGCCGATATGGATCGCGCCCTTGAGATCGAGCGCCGCGGCGAGCGCGATCACGTCGGCGGCATAGGTGTCCATCTCGTTGCCGGTGTCGGTCTGGGTCGAGCGGCCATGCCCGCGGCGATCGTGCGCGATCACGCGATAGCCGTGCTCGAGGAAGAACATCATCTGATTGTCCCAGTCGTCCGCCGAGAGCGGCCAGCCGTGATGGAAGACCAGGGGCTGGGCGTCCTTCGAGCCCCAGTCCTTGTAGAAGATCTCCGTGCCGTCGCTGGTGGTGATGAAAGGCATGGCCTTGGTCCTATGCTGGAGGTGCAGCCGGGCTAGGGCTGGCGGAGGTCCGTGCGCATCACCTGGATGCGAACCGCGCCAAGTCCTTACGGTCCCGTGACGAAAGCATGATGACAGTGATGACGGGGTGCAAGCGCAGAACTTGCAACCGGGCGTTTGCCGCGAACATCCCGGCGTAGATTCCGCGAGCGAAGGCGGCTATTGGCGAACGAACACCGTGATCCACGCTCTCGCCAATCCCACGCGCTTCCTCAAGCTCGCGCGCCCGCTGACGCCGGTCCTGTTCTGGGCCGGGGTGGCGCTGGCGCTGTTCGGCATATGGGGCGGATTGACCCAGACGCCGGCGGACTATCTCCAGAAGGAGAGCGTACGCATCCTCTACATTCACGTCCCCGCCGCGTGGCTGGGGATGGCGGGATGGAGCGGCGTGGCGTTCGCGAGCCTCGGCTATCTGATCTGGCGGCATCCGCTGGCACATATCGCCGCGCGCGCGACTGCGCCGGCGGGAGCGGTGTTCGCGGCTTTGTGCCTGATCACCGGTTCGATCTGGGGGCGGCCGACCTGGGGAACCTGGTGGGAATGGGACGGGCGGCTGACGAGCATGCTGCTGCTGTTCTTCGTCTACATCGCCTATATCGCGCTGGCCCGCGCCGATGCCGAGCGCGGCGGCGACGGACGCGTGCCGGCCTTGTTCGGGGTGGCGGGATCGGTGCTGCTGCCGATCGTGCGCTATTCGGTGGTGTGGTGGAACACATTGCACCAGGGGCAGAGCATCGGGCTGACCAGCTCGTCGATCGATTCCTCGATGCTGTGGCCGCTCTTCTTCACGATTGGCGGATTCACCTTGTTCTTCATGGGCGTCGTGCTGATGCGGATGCGGGCGATGCTCGCGACGCAGAAGGTCGAGGCGCGGATGCGGCGGATGGCGGCGCAATGAACCATTGGGCGTTCATCACCGCGGCCTATGCCGTGACTCTGCTCGGCACCGGCGGGCTGGCGCTATGGGCATGGCGCTCGATGCGCAGCGCCGAGGCGGCGGCGGATTCGCTGAGGCGGGAGCGATGAAGCCCAAGCATCAGCGGCTCGTGCTGGGGCTGCTCGCATTGGGCGCGGTGGCCGGTGCGGCGGGGCTCGCGCTGTCGGCGCTGCAGGACCAGGCCGCGTTCTTCTATGCGCCCGGCGACGTTGCGGGCAAGCCGGTGCCGACCGACAAGGCAGTGCGGCTGGGCGGCATGGTCGAGGCCGGGTCGATCGTGCGGAAGCCTGACGGCGTTTCGATGACGTTCGTGGTGACCGACGGCAAGGCCAAGGTGCCGGTGGCGTTCCGCGGCGTGGCGCCCGATCTGTTCAAGGAAGGATCGGGAGTCGTCGCCGAAGGGCGGTTCAACGCCGACGGCAGCTTCACTGCCGACAATCTACTGGCCAAGCACGACGAGCGCTACATGCCGCCGCAAGTCGCCGGCAAGATGCACAAGACCGAGACGCTGAAATAATGACGGGCTCCAAATGATCGCCGAGGCGGGACTTGCGGCCCTGTGGTTGGCGGCGGCGTTCGCGCTCGTCCAGCTGATGCTCGCCTGGGGCGCGGCGAAGCATCGCGAGAACGCCAATGTCGGCGCGCTGATGGTGGCGCTGCGGCGGACCGCTCTCGTGCAGGGTCTGCTGACGCTGCTCTCGTTCGGGTTGCTGATCGCATTGTTCGCGCGAAGCGACATGTCGGTGGTGCTGGTCGCGGAGAACAGCCACTCGCTCAAGCCGATGATCTACAAGGTGGCGGGCGCATGGGGGAACCATGAAGGCTCGATGCTGCTCTGGGTGACCGTACTCGCCATGGCAGGCGCGGGGGTCGCGGCATTCGAGCGGCGGCTGGCGGGCGGTACGCTGGCGGCGACCTTGGGTGCGCAGGCGGCGATCGGGCTGGGTTTCTATGCTTTCCTCGCCTTCGCATCGAACCCGTTCGTGCGGCTGAACCCGGCGGCCCCGGACGGGCAGGGGCTGAACCCGCTGCTGCAGGACCCGGGTTTGGCGTTCCATCCGCCGACCTTGTATCTCGGCTATGTCGGGCTCTCGGTGGCGTTCAGCTTCGCGGTGGGGGCGCTGTTGATGCGCGACGTCGGACCCGCCTTTGCCAAGGCGATGCGGCCTTGGGTGCTGGGCGCGTGGATCTTCCTGACGATCGGGATCACCGCAGGGTCCTACTGGGCCTATTACGAGCTCGGCTGGGGCGGCTGGTGGTTCTGGGACCCGGTCGAGAACGCGTCGCTGATGCCGTGGCTGGCGGCGACCGCCTTGCTCCATTCGGTGACCGTGCTGGCGACGCGCGACGGGCTGCGCGCATGGACGCTGATGTTGGCGCTGGTGGCGTTCGCGATGTCGATGATCGGGACGTTCCTGGTGCGATCGGGCATCCTGGTCAGCGTCCATGCCTTTGCCGTCGATCCGACGCGGGGCACGTTCATCCTTGCCTTGCTGGGCATCTATATCGGCGGCGCGCTGGCGCTGTTCGGCGCGCGGGTGGGGACGGTGACTCAGGGCTCGACCTTCCAGCTGGTCAGCCGCGAGGGCGCGCTGGTGCTCAACAACCTACTGCTCTCAGTGATCCTCGGCGTAGTGTTCATCGGCACGCTTTATCCGCTCGCGGCGCAGGCGGCGGGGGTGCAGCTCTCGATCGGGGCGCCGTTCTTCAACAAGGCGCTGGTGCCCGTGGCGCTTGCGCTGGTCGCGGCGACGGTGGCGGGGCCGCTGCTGCGGTGGCGGCGCGACAACCTGAATACGCTGGCGAAGCGCGTATTGGTGCCGACTGCGGCGGCGGGCGCGGCATTCGCATTGATCTTCGCGCTTTCGGGCGGGGCGCATTTCGTGCCGGTGCTCGGCATCGCCTTTGCCGTCGGGCTGGGCGTGGCGAGCGTAGTGCCGGTGGTTCGGCGCAACCTGCGCCGGACGCCGCTGCATGTCTGGGGCATGGTGATCGCGCATCTCGGCGTGGCGGTGAGCATCGCCGGCATGGCGGCGGACAGCGCGTTCAAGACCGAGCGGCTGGCGGCGATCGCGGTGGGGCAGAACGTCACCGTCGGGCCGTTCCGGGTGACGCTCGCCGATGTGCACCCGACGGTGGGGCCGAACTGGTCGGCACTCGAGGCGCGGCTGCAGGTGCGGCGCGGCGAGGGCGCGATGTTCGAGCTGTTCCCGCAGCAGCGCTTCTTCAGCACGCCACCGACCAACACCAACGAGGCGGCGATCAGCACGATGCTCGACGGGCAGCTCTACACCGTGCTGGGGCAAGGCGACGAACAGGGGCGCTGGCAGATCCGATTGTGGTGGAAGCCGTTCGTGACGCTGATCTGGCTGGGCGGCGGGCTGATCGCGCTAGGCGGCGCGCTGGCGCTGATCGGGCGGATTCGGCGCGAGCGACGGGCCGATGAGGCGGAGGCATACGCATGAGGCGGGTGCTGATCTGGGCGCCGTTGGTGCTGTTCGCCTTGGTGTTCGGGCTGGTCGCGAGCGGTCTGCTCAAGCCGGGCGACCGGACGGTGCATTCGGCAATGGTGGGCAAACCGCTGCCTGTGCTGACCCTGCCGGCGCTGCTTCCGGGCAAGCCGGGGGTGACCTCGACCGAGCTCAAGGGCAAGCCGCGGCTGCTCAATGTCTTCGCGAGCTGGTGCATTCCCTGCATCGCCGAGGCGCCGCAGTTGATGAAGCTCAAGCAAGCGGGGGTGGAGATCGACGCGATTGCGATTCGCGACACGCGGGAGGCGGTCCAGGCGTTCCTCGCACGCAACGGCGACCCCTATGCGCGGATCGGCGACGATCAGGCGAGCCGCGCACAGCTGGCGCTGGGTTCGTCGGGCGTACCTGAGACCTTCGTGATCGATGCCCAGGGGCGGATCGCGTACCAGCATATCGGCGATATTCGCGAAGAGCATGTGGCGGAGTTGCTGGCCCAGCTGGAGAAGGCGAAGTGAGGCTGCCTCATTCCCTCCGTCATCCCGGACTTGTTCCGGGATCCACGGTGCGGCGTGCGATGGCTTCTCTTGCTTTGGCCGTCGCCAAGCCGCGTGGTGGACCCCGGCACAAGGCCGGGGTGACGATGGTTTTTGTGCTGGCGTTGCTGCTGAGCGGGCCGTCCTTCGCCGATTCGAACCTCCCGCCGGCCGAGCTCGCCTACACCCAGCTTGCCGACCCCGCGCAGGAGGCGAAGGCCAAGGCGCTGATGGATACGCTGCGCTGCCTCGTCTGCCAGGGCCAGTCGATCGCCGACAGCGACGCCGAGATGGCGGGGGACATGCGCGCGCTGGTGCGGCAGCGGATCGCGGCGGGGGAGAGCCCCGGCGAGGTCCGGAAGTGGCTGGTGCAGCGCTATGGCGACTATGTGACCTATGATCCGCCGCTGAGCTGGATCACCGCGCCCTTGTGGCTCGCGCCGCTGGTGCTGCTCGGTCTGGGAGTGTTGATCGCCCGGCGCAATTTCGCGAGGCGTAAGCAGTGATGGGTTGGGCAATCCTCGCCGCGATAGCGTTGGGCGCGGCGTTGCTGTTGTGGCTGACCGGTTTTCCCCGGAAACTGTGGACCGTCGCGGCGACGGCGCTGACGCTCGGGGCAGCCGGCTATGCCTGGCAAGGCAGCCCGGGACTGGCCGGGCACCCCGTTTCCGCGGTTCAGGAAAGGGGGGAGGTCGATCCCAACGTCGTCGCGATCCGCGACGGGATGTTCGGGCGCTTCAACTTCACCTGGGGCTCGTTCGCGCGCGCCGACGCGATGACGCGCGCCGGGGCGCCCGACACCGCGGCGCGGGCGATGATCCTGACCGTACGGCAGGCGCCGGGCGACGTGGGTGCCTGGACATGGCTGGGCATCAAGCTCGCAGAGAATGATGGCAACCAGGTCTCGCCCGCTTCGAAATTCGCGTTCGACCGCGCGGCGCAGCTCGCCCCGCAGCATCCCGGGCCGCCCTTCTTCCATGGCCTTGCGCTGATCCGCGAAGGCAAGTTCGCCGAGGCGCGGCCGTTCTGGGCCAAAGCGGTGGAGCTGACCCCCGCGAAAGCGAGCTATCGGGGCCAGCTGGTGGGGCGGCTGTTTCTGCTCGACCGGTTTTTGGAGGCGAAGGCGGCCGAGGACCGAGGGCCCGCGCAGCCTTAACCCTGACTCCCCTCCCTGAAAGGGAGGGGATTTAGAAGTCAGCCAGCCCAGGCCTGGTACGGCAGGTCGAGATCGTCGGCAACGGCCTTGAACGCGATCTTGCCCTTGTAGACGTTGAGGCCGTTGGCGAGGTGCTTGTCGGCCTGCATCGCGCCCTCGGCACCGAGGTTCGCCAGCTTGAGTACGAAGGGCAGCGTCGCATTGTTGAGCGCGAAGGCCGAGGTGCGGGCGACGGCGCCCGGCATGTTGGCGACGCAATAATGGATGATGCCGTCGACTTCGTAGACCGGGTTGTCGTGGGTGGTGGCATGGCTGGTCTCGAAGCAGCCGCCCTGATCGATCGCGATGTCGACCAGCACCGAACCGCGCATCATCGTCTTGAGCATGTCTTTGGTGACCAGCTTGGGTGCCGCCGCGCCGGGGACGAGCACTGCGCCGATTACGACCTGCGAGGTTTTCACCGCCTCGGCGATCGCTGCCTTGCTGGCATAGGCGGTCTTGATCTGGCTACCGAAATGCATGTCGAGCTCGGCGAGGCGCTCGTTGCTGATGTCGTAGATCGTCACGTCGGCGCGCTGGCCGGTCGCCATCTGCGCGGCATTGATGCCGGAGACGCCGCCGCCGAGGATCGCGACCTTGCAAGGGGCGACGCCCGGCACGCCGCCGAGGAGTTCGCCGCGGCCGCCTTGTTCCTTCTCGAGATAGTGCGAGGCGACCTGGATCGACATGCGGCCGGCGACTTCGCTCATCGGCTTGAGCAGAGGCAGTGCGCCCGAGTTGGAGGTCACCGTCTCATAGGCGATGCAGGTGGCGCCGGACTGCATCAGGCCCTCGGCCTGCGGCTTGTCGGCGGCGAGATGGAGATAGGTGAAGAGCACATGACGCGGCTCGAGCAGCGCTATTTCCTGCGGCTGGGGCTCCTTGACCTTCACGATCATGTCCGAGCCAGCGAACACCGCCGCGGCGTCGGGAGCGATCTTCGCGCCGACCCTGGTGTAGGCTTCATCGGCGAAGTCGATGCCCATTCCGGCCTGCGTCTCGACCAGCACTTCATGGCCGGCATGGACCAGCTCGGCGACCGAGGCGGGCGTCAGGCCGACGCGATATTCGTGATTCTTGATTTCCTTGGGCACACCAATGCGCATGACATCTCTCCAGACTCGCTGTGTGGCGCGATAGTATCGCATGTCACGGGTGCGAATCTCTGCAAAATTCGGCACGTAATGTTGGCTTTGCGCAAGAATGTGCGGTATCAGGCATGAAAACGGGATTTTCATGCGCCATGGACCGTATCGATACCGTGATTCTGAAGCTGCTCTCCGCGGATGCGCGCGCGCCGGTAAGCCAGATCGCCGCGCAGGCGGGGCTGTCGCAATCGGCGTGCACGCGGCGGATCCAGGCGCTCGAGGGATCGGGGCACATCACCGGCTATGGTGCCAGATTGGGACATAGGCGGCTCGGCTTCCGGATCACCGCTTTGGTCGACATCACGCTGGGCACCCAGATCGAGGAGGATCTCGCCCGATTCGAGCGCGCGGTGGCGGAGATCGACGGAGTCGTCGAATGTGCACTGGTATCGGGCGGGCAGGACTACCGGCTCAAGATACTCGCACAGGATCTCGATGATTATGAACGGCTTCACCGCGAACATCTGGGGCGGCTGCCCGGCGTAGTGACGATCAACTCGAGTTTCGTGCTGCGCGCGGTGCCGACTCGTAGCGAGGCCGACGCGCTGTTCGCCGGCGCCTGACCGGGAACCGAGCGGGCCCTTGCGCGTCTGCATCAGGGTAACCATCTGTGCGGGTCGGGCCCGTTGCCAGCTTATGCTGCACGTGCTAACCGCCCGCGCACTTTTTCAGAACGAGAACACAGGTCGCATGACCAGGTCCGTTTCCCTTTTCGCGCGAACACCGCGACAGTGAACATCAACGCAAGCGGGCAGGCGGAAACGCTCCCGGCTCCGGACGAAGCGCACGGCGCGCATGCTCATGCCGCGGACGCGACCTGGAAGCTCGCGCTCGGCGCGATCGGCATCGTCTTCGGCGATATCGGCACCAGCCCTCTCTACGCCTTCCGCGAGACCTTCGCCGGCCACCACAAGCTCGATCTCGATACGATCCACATCATGGGCGTGATCAGCCTGATGTTCTGGTCGATGATGGCGGTGGTGACGCTCAAATACGTCACGATCATCATGCGCGCCGACAACAAGGGCGAGGGCGGGAGCCTGGCGTTGCTCGCCTTGATCTCGCGCAGCGCCAACCAGAAGCGCTGGACGCAGGGCATCGTGCTGCTCGGCGTGTTCGCCACTGCGCTCTTTTACGGCGATTCGATGATCACCCCGGCGGTCTCGGTGCTGTCGGCGGTGGAGGGCATCGCCATTGCCGCGCCGGGCTTCGCCAACCTCGTGATCCCGATCGCAGTGGTGATCCTGGTGATGCTGTTCTCGATCCAGCGCACCGGCACGGCGCGGGTGGGGGCGTTCTTCGGCCCGATCATGATGCTCTATTTCCTGGTCATCGCGACCCTGGGAATATTGAGCTTCGTCCAGACGCCGGAAATCCTCTGGGCGCTGTCGCCGACCCATGCGGTCCAGTTCTTCCTGCTCGATCCGGTGCGGGCATTCCTGGCGCTGGGTTCGGTCGTGCTGGCGGTGACGGGCGCGGAGGCGCTGTATGCCGATATGGGGCATTTCGGCCGCAAGCCGATCCGCGTCTCGTGGCTCTGGTTCGTGCTTCCGGCGCTGATCCTCAATTACATGGGGCAGGGTGCGCTGCTGATGCGCGACGGGGCGCCGGCGCTCACCAGTCCCTTCTACATGCTCGCCCCCGATGGGCTCCAGTTGCCGCTGGTGGTCCTGGCGACGATGGCGGCGATCATCGCGTCGCAGGCAGTGATCTCGGGCGCCTTCTCGGTCACCCAGCAGGCGATCCAGCTCGGCTTCGTGCCGCGGCTCCGCATCGAGCACACCAGCGCCTCCACCGCCGGGCAGATCTACATCCCGACGATCAACTGGGCGCTGATGGCGATGGTGATCCTGCTGGTGCTGTCGTTCCAGACCTCGTCGAACCTGACTGCGGCCTATGGCATCGCAGTCACCGGCGCGATGTTGATCGACAATTGCCTGCTCGCCGTGGTGCTGTTCGCATTGTGGCAATGGAAGAAGCGCTACGCGATCCCCTTGCTCGCCTTGTTCTTCGCCGTCGACCTGGCCTATTTCGCGGCGAACCTGACCAAGGTTCCCGACGGTGGCTGGTTCCCCCTGCTGGTGGGCTTCATCGTCTTCACGTTGCTCACCACCTGGGCCAAGGGCCGCAAGCTGATGATCGAGCGGCTGCGCGAGAGCGCGATGCCGATCAAGATCTTCATCGAATCGGCCGCGATCGCCGCCACCCGCGTGCCCGGGACCGCGGTGTTCATGACCTCGACGCCGGACGGCGTGCCGCATGCGCTGCTCCACAACCTCAAGCACAACAAGGTGCTGCACGAGCGGGTGATCCTGCTCACCGTGAAGATCGCCGACGTACCCTATGTGCCCGACGAGAAGCGCATGAAGATCGACGATCTCGGCAAGGGCTTCCACCGGATGATCCTGTTCTACGGCTTCATGCAGGAGGCCGATGTGCCCGCCGCATTGAAGCAGGTCAGCGCCTGCGGGGCCGAGTTCAGGATGATGGACACCAGCTTCTTCCTCGCGCGGCAGACCCTGCTGCCTTCGTCGCGGCCGGGGATGATGATCTGGCGCGAGAAACTGTTCGCGTGGATGCTGCGCAACGCCGAAAGCGCGATGGAATTCTTCCGCCTGCCGACCAATCGCGTGGTCGAGCTGGGGAGCCAGGTCGAGATCTGAGCGGCAACGCCCCCCTTATCGTCACCGCGCTGTTCGGGCGGCAGGACCAGGCATGGTTCGACGTGCTGCGCCGTGAGCATTATCCCCCCGAGCGCAACGTGCTTCCCGCGCATCTGACGCTGTTCCACCATCTGCCGCCGAGCGTGGCCGAGGAGCTCAAGCAGCGGCTCGGCGCGGAGACGCGGGGAATCCGCGCGCCGCGCGCGAAAGTCACGGGGCTGATGTCGCTCGGCGGGGGCGTGGCCTATCGGATCGAGGCGCCCGAGCTGGTGGCTATTCGAGAGGGACTATCGCAGGCATTCGCGGGAATGCTGATGCCGCAGGACGCGGGGCGCTGGCGGCCGCATGTGACGGTGCAGAACAAGGTACGGCCTTCGCTGGCCAAGGTCGTTCTGGGGGCATTGTCGCGCGATTTCCGGCCGCGCGAGGTCGAGATCGCGGGGTTGGCGAGCTGGTGGTATCGCGGCGGGCCGTGGGAACCGCATTCGCGGCATATGTTCGCTTGACCAGCGCACAGGGCCGACTTATGTCGCGCCCTCGCTTCACAGCGAGCCCCGCTGGGGCGGAGTAGCTCAGTTGGTTAGAGCACGGGAATCATAATCCTGGGGTCGGGGGTTCAAGTCCCTCCTCCGCTACCATTTCAGTTAAGTCATTGAAATTAATGACTTTTCTGAGGTGAGGGCTACCACGTCGGCCTCGTCTCGTAAATTAAGCCTCTGAAATATAGGGACTTTAGCCCGGAATCCGAGATCGATCGATACTTCGGAGCGAAGCCGGAGACGAGTTTCGAGGATGCGCTAGACTGGATAAGGTGGCCAAGAAGGCGAAGTTCACTAAAGCTGATTTCGACGTATCAGGAACACAGCGCCGGTTCGTCTATTTTGAGAGCGAGGCGCCCAAGGCAAATCCACCTCGGCTAGATTTCGCGAACGGGCAACTCGAAGCTTCAACGGGCGTAGCGCTTCATGGCGGGGAAGTTCGATAATTTCCGCTTCACTACGATCCTGCCTTATCCGACGCTCCGTTTCATGTTGTCCTTCGCTCGCGCTGCTGGTCGCAGCAGCGGCGTTCTTCCATGTCAGCGAAGGAGTTACATCATGAGTGACGACCCAACTGCCGATCGACCGGTGTCGATGAGCGATACACCGCCAAGCGATCAACCGACCAGCCAGGGCTCGAACTTCACGTGCGACGATCCTGGCCAGGAGACCGGCTCGGCAAACGGCCCAGCCCTTGCGCCGGAAGGCGGCTGGCTGGCGATCAATGGCGCCACCGATCTGTCGACCTGCATTGTCGGCCCTTCGGGCGCGAGCGTCTCGCAAATCTATGTGAGCAACCAGCCGACCCAGGACGATCCCTACAAAAAATACCAATATTGCGTCTGGGCCTATGGCCAGGGTCCCGCAGGGTTCGAGTCGGGCAGGCTCTGGCTCACCTTTACCGACGAGAGCGGAGCCAGTTACGATCTGAGCCTCTTCTCCTCCGATCCGGCCTGGCATTTCGTCGATTATGATTCGGACTCGCCCGGCATCACCCAAGTTTCGTGGCACTGGACGTACTGAGGCAGAAGCCTGTTGGACCGGCGGCGTGTCCACCTGCGCCGCCGGCAGGATGCGCCCGTCAGTCCGGCAGTGATGCTCGCGAAATACCGGGCAACATGAAGATCGATCGTGCTCTGGTCGTTCCCGGCAGACGGGTAGTCGTGCTGGTAGCCAGCTTGCGGTCGCTGATCCTCGCCACCACGTGCGGCTGGAGATCCCGAAGCGGGGCGAGCAGGATTATGAGCCCAGCAGGCTTTTCCTAAACAGCGCCTTGATCAGCCTGTCTTCAAAAATTCGCCCTATGGCATAGAGGACGGCGAACATCGCCGCGAAAATATAGGCGGCGGTGGGCGAGGGATTTTTACCTTTCTCGTCCTTGCCCTTGTCCTCTTTTTTGGGCTTTTCGGGTGCGGGCGCGCCCAGAGCCTTGTCTATCGGATTCATCGGCACGACGGTGTCCGTTTTGGCGGACTTTTTCGATGCGTCTGAAGCTTTCCCAGACTTGCCTGCGGCCGCGGTTGAAGGCTTTTCGAACTTGTTGATGGCCATCGTAAGCTGAGCAAAGCCCAGAAACAGCAGCGGCGCCAGAAAGCAGAACATCAGAATCCGGCTGCTTAGCTGATAACGCAGGACGGAGCCGCCTGCGCTCTCTTCGATCTGCAAGACGCCCGCATCGAAAACAGACATCTTGTCCTGGGCGGCCTGGTCCTTCTTGCGGAAAGTCAGCGTGTCGTTCTGCCGTTCGTGGCTGGTGCCAGGCTGGCGGAATAGGGGGGCGAGCTTGTCAAAGGCATCATCGCCCGATTGCCCGGGAGCGAGCGCCAGCTTGCCCCTGACGTGCCAGATCCAGTCGATGAAACGCGGACTCACATCATCTCCTTTGAGAGCATGACGAATGACTGGAGGGGGCGGGAGCAGAGCAGCTCGCTCACTCGGCCGGCACCGCCGCCGTCGACCGGCCAAATCGTTCCTTGCCAAATCGCTCCTTGAGCGTCTTCCAGCCCTCGGTGAAGGGATAGGTCATCGTCTCGCGGATCGACATGCGGCGACCACCTTCCATCCCCAGCAGTTCCGCTTCGCCGTCGACACATGTGCCGAACATGCGATCGATGATGATCCAGCTATTGGCATAATTGCTGCGGCTGGCTTCATAGTCCTGCGAGTGGTGCAGGCTGTGATGCTCGGTGGTGTTGAACAGGAAGCGCCACCAGCGCGGAGAGTTGAAACGGACATTGATGTGCTGGTACGTGCCGACCGCCAGACCGATGGAGCCGGCGAGCAGGGCGGCGCGCGGCAGGAAATCGAAGAATCCGCCGATGCCGAGTCCGATCAGGAATAGTTCGACCGGATTGCCGACTGCGCCTTTGTTGATGTTCAACTGAGTGATGTAGTGATGCGGCGCGTGGGTCAGCCACAACGGGTGCCAGTTATGCATCCCGCGATGCATCCAATATTGCCCGAAATCGAAAATGAACGAGATCAGGAAGGCCTGCACCAGCAGCGGCAGCCCGATGAACCACGCGAACTTGTCCCAGTCGAAGGAGTGCTGGATGGCTTCGATCGCGGCACCATCGCCGATATAGCCATCGACCAGGCGGAGCACCGTGTAGCCGAGCCCGACATAGAACAGGTCGGTGACCAATTCCTTCCAGGTCAGGCGCCAGCTCGCATAGCGCGGGTTCACCCATTCGAGCCCCAGCAGCAGCACCTTGAAGCCGATGCCGATGCCGATGGCGGTCGATGCCTTGGCGATGGAATTGGGCGCGTAGTACCAGAAGGCGATCAGCGCGAACAGCATCGTGGGCTGGAACCAGGTGAAGACAAATTGCTTCAAGGGGCCGCCCTCGACCCTGGGGATGTTCTCCCAGCCCACGGTTACCGGCGCCTGTGCTCCGATCACTCTCTTGCCGACGCGAATTCCGTCCATCTTGTCCCCGCGATCCGAGTGTCGGCTCTGGAATACCGGGAACCCCGCAGCGGCGGCATACGTCATCGGACGTATAAGCTCCCTGCCAAAGCCGGGGAGCGCCACCTAAGGGACGCATCGCGGCGCGATCACTCTTGCTGCGGAGCGATCGTCAGCCGGATTCCGCTCAGCGCCGCCGACGCCGGTATCTGGCACGACAGGCGCGAACCGGCCGCGCGATGCTCCGATCCGTCGAGCAGATCGTCTTCGTCCTGCGACATGGGGGGCAGCACCGCGGCGAAATCCGCATCGACATGGACGTGGCAGCTGGCGCAGGAGCAGCAGCCGCCACAGTAGGCCGGGATGTCGTCGATCCCGGACGAGCGGATGATCTCCATGAGCGACGTGCCGATGGCGCCATCGATCGTGCGGGTCTCGCCCGCGAGATCGACGACATGCAGCTGGATCGTCGCTTCGGTCATGCTCTCATTACTCCGTGCATGGGCGCGCGCTCCGGCCGGAACGCCGCCGGTTGATGTTTGGTACGTCCGGGGTTCGGCTATCGCTGGAGGTAGCGCCGCCATCCGCCGAGCGAAGTGATGTCCTCGGCATCGACGATCGCGCGAGGTTCCGCGACGAACCCCTTGACCAGGCTGCCGTCCTCCAGCGTCACCGTGCCGATCGCGAGGGGAGGAGGGACTTCGGCGACGAAGCTGCCGAACGCTGCCATGTCGAGCTCATAGATCTCGAGCGCGATCGGGGCGCCATCGCCGCTGTGCACGAGCGCGGGCTTGGGCGGCACGCTGTCCGCCATCGCATAGAGACGATAAGCGGGAGCAGTGCGGGCCTCGCCGACGAAGCGCGCGTTGCGGGAAGTCAGCTGCCAATGCAACGGCATGTCCTTCAGATGCGCACCGACAACGGCCAGTTTCACGGTTTCCATCCGTCCCTCCAGGTCGAGCGGCGGCAGAAGTGCCGGCGCGGGGAAAAGAGTTGTCGCCAGGTCGATCAGGCTGCGGTCGCAGCCGGCTGGGCCCATCAGCGTGACGCCGAAGCCGACGCCGCTGTGATACCGACCCGTCGGGACCGCGATCGCGGCCATGTCGAGCAGATTGACGAAATTGGTATAGGCACCGAGGCTCGCGTTGAGCGCGATCGGCGCGGCGAGCATCTCGGCCACGCGATAGCTGGTCGGGGCCGTCGGCAAGGCGAGCAGGTCGACGCTCGTCCACATTTCCTCCGCCGCGCGGGCGAGCTCGGCGAGACGATAGCTTGCCGTGAAGGCATCGACTGCGCTGTAGGCTCGGCCTTCCTCGACGATGCCGCGGACGACCGGATGGATCGCATCCGGGTCGTCACGAAGCAGGTCCCGGAGCGCGGCGGTCCGCTCGGCGACCCAGGGGCCGTTGTAGAGGAGCCGCGCCGCTTCGTTGAGCGGCGCCATGTCGATCTCCACCAGCTCGGCATCGAGGCCGGCCAGCGCCGCGTCGTAGAGGAAGCCGGATTCGATATCGCCGAACCAGGGGCGCTGGTCGACGCGCGGGACGCCGATACGGCGATGCGCGCGCGCTACGTCGTCGAACGGGCGCGAGAAGCTGTCCTCGCGATCGAAACCGGCGACGATGTGGTCGACGAGCCCGGCATCCTCGGCCGTGCCGGCGAAGACGGTGATGCAGTCGAGCGTCCGGCAGGCGGGGACGAGCCCGCGGCTGCTCCACCGCCCGCGGGTCGGCTTGAAGCCGACCAGGTGGTTGAAGGCGGCGGGCACGCGGCCAGATCCTGCGGTGTCGGTGCCGAGCGCGAAGGCGACCAGCCCGGCGGCCACCGCGACCGCCGAGCCGGAGCTCGATCCGCCGCTCACCCAGGCCCGGTTATAGGCGTTGCGTGGGACCCCGTAGGGACTGCGGGTGCCGTTGAGGCCGGTCGCGAATTGATCGAGATTGGTCTTGCCGACGGGGATGGCTCCGGCGGCGACAAGGCGTTCGACCACGGTCGCCGGCCGGGACGGCGTGTAGGCGAAGGCGGGACAGGCGGCCGTCGTATCGAGGCCGACGACGTCGATATTGTCCTTTACCGCGAACGGCACGCCGGCAAGCGGCAGCGTGTCACCGCCGGCGATCCGCACGTCGACCGCGGCGGCGGCCGAGCGGAGCGCGGCGGCATCGAAGCGGGATATCCAGACCGCGGGCTGGACGGCGTCGTAGCGGTCGAGGCGCCGGATGACGTCTTCCATCACCTCGGCGGCGGTGCGGCGACGCGACCGCACGTCGGCAGCTACGGCTGCGGCGGACAGGCGGTCGAGCGCAGTCATGCGCGGATCAGCGCCAGCATCGGCGTACCGGGCGTGACGCTTTGCCGTTCGGCGACATACAGGGCCGCCACCGTCCCGGCGGCAGGGCTCTCGAGCGGAAACTCCATCTTCATCGCTTCCATCACCGCGATGGTCTCGCCCGCGGCGACGACGTCGCCGGGCGCTTTCAACAGCTTCCAGACGCTGCCGCCAAAGGGCGACTCGACCAGCTCCGCGCCTTCGGGAAGCGCGATCGCATCGGCGGGTTTGTCATCGACCTCCTCGGTCAGGCTCGCGACACGATCGAACTCGCCACGCTGCTCCCATTCGGCGCGCTCGGCAGCGAAGGCGGCGTTGCGGCGCGTTTCGAATGCCGCGATCGACTCGGCATTCTCGGCAAGGAAAGCGCGATAGTCGGCGAGCCGGAATTCGGTTTCCTCGATCTCGATCGTGCGGCGGCCGAGCGGAAAGTCGCGGCGCCATTCGATGAGTTCCTCGTGGCTCACCGGGAAGAATCGGATCTGGTCGAAGAAGCGCAGCAGCCAGGGCTTGCCGTCGGTGAAGACGCCGTCTTGCCGCCAGGTGTTCCACACCTGGATGGTGCGGCCGAACAGCTGATAGCCGCCCGGGCCCTCCATCCCGTAGATGCACATATAGGCGCCGCCGATGCCGACGACATTGGGGGGCGTCCAGGTGCGCGCCGGATTGTATTTGGTCGTCACCAGCCGATGGCGCGGATCGATCGGCGTCGCGACCGGCGCGCCCAGATAGACGTCGCCGAGCCCGTAGACGAGGTAGCTGGCGCCGAAGACCGTGCGATAGACGTCGTCCGCGCTTTCGAGCCCGTTGGCGCGCCGGATGAACTCGATATTGTCCGGGCACCATGGCGCATCGTCGCGCACCACGGCCATGTAGCGCTCGATCGTCTGGTGGATCGCGGGATCGTCCCAGCTCAGCGGGAGATGCACGATGCGCGAGGGGATCGCGAAGTCGTCGAGTTCGCCGAGCTGATCCTCGATGACGATCAGCCGGTCGAGCAGCGCGTCTTCCTTGATGCGGACGCCGTCAAAATGGACCTGGAAGGAGCGGATGCCGGGGACGATGTCGAGGATGCCGGGCAGCTCCAGCGCGGCAAGCGCCGTCGTGGCGGCATGGACCCGCAGGCGCAGCTCGAGATCCAGGGTGATCGGGCCATATTCGACGAGCAGGTTGCGGTCACCCTGCCGGCGATACAGGACGCGCGGGCTGCGCCCCTGCGGCGCGCGCTCGGCCAGGACCGCATCCGATCCGCCGCCGGCGGTCTTCACCGAGGGACGGGCGGGACGGCCCTCGATCCATTCCTCCTCGGCCGCGCTCGCTGCATCTGCATCGGCGAGGCTGACGTCCTCGAACCGGATGCGGTCGCCCGGTGCGAGCTGGCCGACCTTCCAGAGATCGGCGGCGATCACCACGAACGGGCAGACGAACCCCCCGAGCGAAGGGCCGTCCGGGCCGAGGATGATCGGCATGTCGCCGGTGAAGTCGAGCGCACCGATCGCATAGGGATTGTCGTGGATGTTGGACGGATGAAGCCCTGCCTCGCCGCCGTCCCGGCGCGCCCAGTGCGGTTTCGGCCCGACGAGCCGAACACCGGTACGGTTGCTGTTATAATGGACGCGCCAGTCGGCCGTCAGGAACGTCTCGATATCCTCGGGGGCGAAGAAATCGGGCGCGCCATGCGGACCATAGAGCACGCGGATCGTCCAATCCGGACCGAAGGCCGGCTGTTCGATCACCCGCGGGCCGGGGATCACGGCGGGCGGATGCGGCGCCAGGTGCAGCGTGTCGCCTGCGAGCAGGCGGCGGCCGCCATGCCCGCCGAACTCGCCGAGATCGAAGGTGCTGCCGCTGCCGAGATAGGCGGGAATGTCGAGGCCGCCGGCGAACAGGATGTAGCCGCGCATGCCGCCGCCATTCACGCGGCCGAGGGCGAGCAACTGGCCTTCGGCGACCGCGACAGGCTGGTTGCGCGGCACCGGCTTGCCGTCAAGCGTGGCACCGAACTCGGCGCCGGTGAGGCAGATGCGCGTCGCCGTGTTGAACTGGAGCGTAGGGCCCGTCACCGTGACCTCCAGCCCGGCGGCCGCGGCATCGTTCCCCAGCAGCGCATTGCCGAGCCGGAAAGCGCGGGCGTCCATCGGTCCGGAAGGGGGCACGCCGACATCCCACAGCCCGATCCGTCCCGGAAAATCCTGCACGGTCGTGAGCGTGCCGGCAGAGCGCACGGAGACGCTGTGCGGATGATGCTCGACATGTTCGAGCGAGCGCGTGGAGACGTCGCCCGAAGTGAAATCGTCGGCGCGCGTCACGTCGCGCAGCCAGCGCAGGTTCGTCTCGATACCGGCCAGGCGGGTCGCGTCGAGCGCTGCCTGCATCGCCGCGACCGCGGCGTCGCGATCCTTCCCGCGCACGATCAGCTTGGCGATCATCGGGTCGTAGAAAGGCGAGACCTTCGAACCGCTCTCGACCCAGGTCTCGATCCGCGCCTCGGGCGGGAAGGCGACTTCGGTGAGCAGGCCAGAGGCGGGCCGGAAGTCGAGCGCCGGATCCTCGGCGTAGAGCCGTGCCTGGATCGACCAGCCGCGCGGGGCCGGAACGGGTGCATCGAGAAAGGCGTAGTCGCCCGCGGCACCGCGTATCATCCATTCGACGAGGTCGATGCCGGTCACTTCCTCGGTCACGCCATGCTCGACCTGGAGCCGCGTGTTGACCTCGAGGAAGAACCAGTCCTGCCGCTCGGCGTCGTAGAGGAATTCGACGGTGCCGGCCGAGCGATACCGGGCGGCCGCTCCCAGCCGCACCGCCGCATCGATCAGCGCGGCGCGGACGGGTTCGGGAAGATTGGGGGCCGGGGCTTCCTCGATCACCTTCTGGTTGCGGCGCTGGAGCGAGCAGTCGCGCTCGCCGAGCGCGGCGACGCGCCCGGTGCCGTCGCCGAAGATCTGCACCTCGACATGCCGGGCGCGGGGCACGAAGCGCTCGAGGAAGAGGCCGGCGTCGCCGAAATTTCCGGCGCCGAGCCGTGCCACCGCGGCATAGCCGTCGCGCACGGCCGCAGGGTCGGCGCACACGCGCATGCCGATACCGCCGCCACCGGCGGTCGCCTTGAGCATCACCGGATAGCCGATCCGCGCCGCCGCTTCGATCGCAGCCTCCGCGTCCGCCAGCAGCCCGGTGCCCGGCGCCAGCGGCACGCCCTCGGCCTCGGCGAGCGCGCGCGCGCTGTGCTTCAGGCCGAACGCCCGGATGTTGTCGGGCGTCGGCCCGATGAAGGCGATGCCGGCAGCCGCGCAGGCTTCTGCGAAGTCGACATTCTCCGAGAGAAACCCGTAACCCGGATGGATGGCGTCGGCGCCGGTCTCGCGCGCGGCGGCGAGAATGCGCGCGGTGTCGAGATAGCTTTCGGCGGCCGGGCCGGGGCCGATCCGCACGGCCACATCGGCTTCGGCGACATGGCGCGACGCTTCGTCGGCATCGGAGAAGACGGCAACCGAGCGAATGCCCATGCGCCGCAGCGTGCGGATGATCCGGCACGCGATCGCCCCGCGATTGGCGATCAGTACGGTGCCGAAGCTCATGCCGTCACGATCATGCGGACGGGCGTGGGATTGAAGCCGTTGCAGGGATTGTTGATCTGCGGACAGTTCGAGACGACGACAGTCACGTTCATCTCGGCGCGAAGGTCGACGGAAAGGCCCGGCGCCGAGATGCCGTCGACAATGCCGAGCGCGCCGTCCGGCGTAACGGGCACGTTCATGAAGAAATTGACGTTCGAGACCATGTCGCGCTTGCCGCGGCCGTCGCGCAGATTGGCCTCGAGGAAATTGTCGACGCAGCTGTGCTGCGCCTTGGTGTGATGGCCGTAGCGCAGGCTGTTGGACTCGCACGAGCAGGCCCCGCCGATCGTGTCGTGATACTCGACCGACGTGCCCGTGATCGTCATCATCGGCCGGCCCTCGCTGGACCGTAGCACGCTACCGGTCCGCAGGAAGATGTTGGCCTGCGCCGCGACCGTGTCCTGCGCGCTGTAGCGCTCGGCATCGTCGTCGGTGGCGTAGAGCAGGAAATCGACCGCCTGATTGCCCTCGAGGTCGATGATGCGGAGCGTCTCCCCGGCGCGCACGCGATGCATCCAGGGAGCGCGGGCAGCCACGATCTCGTCGTGGACCACCTGGCCGGCGAGGCCGGCGAAATGCGGATCGTTTTCCATCAGCGGCGGTACAGATCTTCGGTGTTGAGGAAGGCGCGGCGCCGTTCGGGCGTCGCGGTGCGGATCGGGTCGTCCGTCCCGGTGACGGGCCCGCGCCAGGCGGTGACGCGCAGCGGCGCGATGCTCCACGGCCGGTCGTCGAGAACATGCGGGCAGTTGGCGAGGACCAGGATCAGATCCATCTCCGCGCGCAGGACCAGCGAGCGCCCCGGCGTGAAGGGACCGAGATTTGGCACGATCGCTCCGTCGGCGGCGATCCGCACGCCCTTGAAAAGATTGATGCAGGGATGGACGTCGCGCCGACCCAGCCCATGTTTGGCGGCCCCGAGGAGCAGCCGATCGCGCGCATTGGGATGGGCGCCCGAGTTGCGGCCATCGCCATAGTGGCGCTGGTTCGAGGCTTCGTTGGAGGCTCCGCAAAAGGCATCATGGGTGCCGGCGTCATCCTGCTCGATACTGGCGAGGACGCGCCCCATGTCCGACAGCAGCAGACTGCCCGCCGACGGATAGGCGTCCCACTGGACCTTGACGGTATCGGCGATGTTGAGCCGTTCGGCCGGGTTGGCGGCGTTGAACAGCAGCAGCGATGTGCAGGCGTCGCCCTGGAGATCGATCAGGCGCAGTCGCGTGCCCCGCAGGAGAAGGCGGGAGGCATAGCCGCCGCCGGTGATCGTCTCTTCCCAGAGCAGGTCGTCGGATGTGACGCCCGGGGGCAGATCGTCGGCACGCGGCGGCAGGATCGGCATCGCCTCGACGACGGTACCGTCCATGGCGCGGGCGTGCGCGCGCGCGGCGCCCGGATCGGCAAGTGTCGCGCTCATGCCGTCTTGCCCCCTGTCTGCAGTGCGGCGCGTTCCTGCTCATGGAGCGGAGGCAGGAGTGCCGTGGTGGTGAAGAGCCGGAGCTGCTGCACGCCGCGCACCTTGCGCAGTGCATCGCAAAGGTCACGCAGCCGGACTGCCGGGCCCTGCACGAGCAGTACCTCGAGCGACTGGTCGTCCTCGAGGAAGACGTGCTGCGAGGAGATCACTTCCTTGAGATACTCGGCCTGGGTCTGCGCGAGCTGGTGGCGCACGCGCCCCATGTCGCCGCGATAGACCAGAGTGATCGTGCCGGCGAGCATGTCCTCGGGCCGTATGGCGGCGCCGTGCTCGGCGAGCTCGTTGCGGATCAGCTCGGCGATGAGCTGGGAACGCGACGGCAGGCCGCGTTCCTCCACCATCACATCAAGCTGGCGGGAGAGCTCGGCCGGCAGGCTCATGCTGAGCCGGGCCAAACTGGAGGGGGGAGCGTCGTTCACGGCATCACACCTGAAAGTTATTACTGATTCTGTCAATCGTAATACTGGACACCGAAACCTCGGGCGTGTCCAGCGGCAGCTTGTTCTTGAGCGGCAAGTCGTAGACCGCAGTCGCGCCGAAGCGGTGCGGTGCGTGCGGATCGACGCGGCGCTTGTCGAAAGCCAACACGCGCGTTCCGAGCTTGAAAGCTTCGATGATGTCGTGCGTCACCATCAGGACCGTGAGCCCGCGTTCCTCCCACAGTCGCAGGATGAGCCGGTGCATGTCCTGCCGGATGCCGGGATCGAGCGCGCCGAAGGGCTCGTCGAGCAGCAGCACGCGGGGGCGCGCCATCAATGCCTGGGCGATGGCAAGCCGTTGCTGCATGCCGCCCGAAAGCTGTGACGGATACAAATGGAGCGAATCGCCGAGACCGACTTCGGTCAGCATCGCCTCGGCTTCCTCGGTCGCGCGGCGCCGGGCGGCGCCGAAAAGACGCGCGGTGAAGGGCGCCTTCGCGCATTCCAGGCCGAACATCGCGTTGCGTAGCGCCGTCAGGTGCGGGAACACCGAATAACGCTGGAAGACCACGCCGCGATCGGGTCCGCATTCGGGAGGGAGGGGCGTCCCATCGAGCAGGATGTGGCCACGGCTGGGGGTTTCCTGACCCAGCGCAAGGCGCAGGAAACTGCTCTTGCCCGCGCCGGACGGGCCGACGATGGAGACGAAACTGTGCTCGGCGATGCCGAGATTCACGCGCTCGAGCACGATCTTCTCGCCATATTCGAGCCAGACATTGTCGAAGGCGAGGAGATCGCTCATCGCTGGGCCTGATGTGCCCATGCGAAGGCGCGGCGGCTCAGCTGCAGGAGCGCCATATCCATCACGATCGCGAGCAGTGAAATCCATGCGACATAGGGAATGATGATATCCATCGAGAGATAGCGGCGGACGAGGAAGATCCGGTATCCAAGCCCGATGTCGGAGGCGATCGCCTCCGCCGAGATGAGGTAGACCCAGGCCGGACATAGCGACAGGCGAAGCCCGGTGATCAGGCGCGGCAGTGCCTGCGGGAAGGCGACGCGCAGCGCGAGCTGCCAGCTGCTCGCACCCAATGTCTGTGCCTTGATCGACTGTTCCTGGGGGAGCGCCTGGACGTGGTCGGCGAGGTCGCGGATCAGGAACGGCGCGACGCCGACCACGATCAGCGCGACTTTCGCCGTCTCGCCAAGCCCGAAAACGATGAAGAGGATCGGCAGGAGGGCGATCGGCGGGATCACCGCGACGGTGGTGACGAAGGCGCCGAAAGTCGCGCGCGCCGCCGGCAGGACGCCCAATATCATGCCGACGAGCAGCGCCGAGAGCGCGCAGATGCCGAGCCCGAGACAAAGCCGCTCGAGGCTCACGATCGTATCCGCCCAGAAGATGATCCGACCGCTCAGCGGATCGGCCTCGAAGAGCAGCCCGCGCATCGCGTCCACCATCGCCGTGGGCGTGGGCAGTACCTTGTCCGAGGCATTGGCCGCGTGGCGAGTTGCGGAAGCGATCAAATAGGCGATCAGGGCCATTAGCAGCGGCAAGGTGCCGAGCAGAATTGCGCTGCGGCGGCTTGGCCTGACATTCACCCAGCGCATCGGAACGATCTCCTCAGAGCTTGCCCGCCGCAGCCTGTTCCATGAAACTCGGATCGAAGCGCAGCTTCACGTTTTTCGGGTCGCCGAGCGTCTTTCCGCCTGGAAGGCCGATACCGACCGCGTCGGCCGATTTCGCGCCCGAGCCGAACAGGCCCTTCGCAAAGCTGAAGTCACGCACCTTGATCATCGTATTGGCGAGCGCGGGCGCGTTGAGGGCGGCCACGGCGGTCTGCGGCGTGCCGTAGAGGTGGGTGGTGGCGAGCTGCGCATCGAACGCCTGCGGAGTCGATCCGGCCATCTTCGCCATTTCGGCACGAGCCGCGGCGCCGGCGGCATCCTTTCGCTGCATGAGCGTGATCGTCTCGTACCAGATACCGGCCAGCGCCTTGCCGAGATTGGGATTGGCCTTGAGCGTGGCGGTGTCGACCGCGAGCAGATCGAGGATTTCGGCGGGCACCTGATGCGAATCGAACACCAGCTTCGCGTTCGGCATTTTGGCGAGTTCGGTGAGCTGCGGGTTCCAGGTGACCGCGGCGGTCGTGGCGGGATTGGCGAAGGCCCCGACGATATCGGCGTCGGACGTGTTCACGGTCTTCACGTCGGAAAGCTGGAGCCCCGCCGTGGAAAGCGCGCGTGCCAGCAGATAGTGCGACACCGACAGTTCGACGAGATAGACGGTGCGCCCCTTGATGTCGGCCAGGCTCGACGCGTTCTTCAGGACGATACCGTCATTGCCGTCCGAATAGTCGCCGAGGATGATCGCACTCGTATCCTTGCCGCCGGCGGCGGGGATGGTGAGGGCATCCATATTGGTGACGGTGACGCCGTCGAGCTTGCCGGCGTTGAACTGGTTCACCGACTCGACATAGTCGTTGACCTGCACGAAGTTGATTTTGACGCCGTATTTGTCGGCCCACTTCTTTACGATGCCGGCTTTCTGGGCATAGGGCCACGGCATCCAGCCGGCATAGATCGACCATCCGATCGAAAAGTCATGTCGCGGCGCAGCATTTTGTTGTGCACCGCCACCGCATGAGGTGGTGAGAAGCATGGCTGCGGTTGCAACCGCCAAACCTGTTTTTGACATCCAGTTTGCCATGGCTTTTCCCCTTGCTTCGCGCCGTGCGCCCTGAAACCGTGGGTGCACACTGCCTCCGATATTACGTTTGCGCAATCCGGTAATAAAATATATATCGAGCCCATGGGACCTGCTACTTCATTTTGTGATGCTGCAATGCGTCATTTGGTCACTATCCAGACTGCCCTCATGGCCCGTTCGGTTCCCGGTATCCGGTCGGGAATCGGCACTCCGCCGGAGCCTCGGCTAGCGGACCTGCGGCGGCACCGGGTATAGGCTGCGCGATGGCACATGCCTCCCGAGGGATACTGTTAGGTGCGGCGGTCATCGTCGTCGGTCTGATCGGGACGTTGTTCATCATGGCGCGCGATGCGCGCCGAAAAGCGCGGCGGGAACGGCTGTACCAGACACAGATTCTGCAGGATGAGATCGCCGCTCACCGGCTGACCCATGATGAACTCGCACGCGCCAAGGGGGCCGCAGAGGCCGCCAATGCCGCCAAGACCCGCTATCTGGTCGCGGTGAGTCACGAAATCCGTTCGCCGCTCAATGCCATCTATGGCTACGCCCAGCTTCTCGAACGCGAAGACGCCATCCCGCCAGTCGAGGCAGGCAGTGTGATCCGGCGCTCTGCGGAGCATCTCACCAATCTCGTCGAAGGTCTCCTGGATATATCGCGGATCGAAAGCGGCGTGCTCAAGCTGCGGCAGGATGTGGTTCGCCTTCCTGCTCTTCTCGATCAGGTCGTGGACATGTTCCGCCTGCAGGCAGCGGCCAAGGGTCTTTCGCTCGAATATAAGGTCGAAGGCCGATTGCCGCCGTTCGTTCGCACCGATGAGAAACGGCTGCGGCAGGTCCTCATCAACCTGCTGTCCAACGCCATCAAATATACCGACAAGGGCGGCGCGACGCTGACGATCCGATATCGCAGCCAAATGGCCCAGATCGATGTCACCGACACCGGCATCGGAATCGCGCCCGAGGATCTGGAGAGGATTTTCGAGCCGTTCGAGCGCGGCAGTTTGCCCGATTCAGCGATGCAGCCCGGGATCGGCCTCGGCCTGGCCATTACCCGTGTGCTCGCGCGGATACTCGGCGGGGAGGTGACGGTGTCGAGCGAAGTCGGCCGCGGCAGCAGCTTTCGGCTCCAGATATTACTGCCCGAACCGATGGTCGCCCCAACCTGGGCGCCGGCCTATGAGCGCGTGACCGGTCATAGCGGAGATCGCAAGACGATCCTCGTCATAGACGACGATCCTTCCCAGCTCATCGTCGTGCAGCGCCTGCTGCTGCCGCTGAACTTCGTCGTTTTCGCAGCAACGAGCGGCGCCGAAGGGCTTGCGCTGGCCGAAAGCTGCGCTCCGGATCTGGTCTTGCTCGACATCCAGATGCCGGGCTGCACCGGATGGGAGATCGCTGCGCAGTTGCGCGCGGCCTTCGGCCGGTCGCTGCGGATCGTCATGGTTTCCGCCAATGCCCATGAGTATCGCGCGGGCGGCGACGGCCAGAGCCACCATGATGCCTTTCTTTCCAAACCGGTCGATCTCGACGCGCTGCTGGATATGGTCGGCCGGCAGCTCGGCGTCGATTGGATCGTCTCCGGTGACGGTGAGGTCGAGCACGCGGCGGGCCCATCTTCCGATGCGCTTCCCCCGGCTGCCGAACCCTATCTCGTGAGCCTGCGGCACCATGTCAAAACAGGGCATATCCGCGGCATCGAAAAGCTCCTCGTCGAGCTCGAGGCCGAAGTGCCGGACAGTGCCGGGACGGTTGCCGAAATGCGGCGACATCTGGACGATTTCGATCTGCGCGGCCTTGCCCGGAGGCTCGGCAATGGCGACTAATCCGGGGAGCGGAACGCGCGCGACGATCCTTGTCGTCGACGATACGCCAGAATCGCTCCGCTTTCTGACCAGCACGCTCGAGCATGCCGGAATGACCGTCCTGATTGCAGTCGACGGGCTCGCCGCGCTCGATCTGCTCGAACATGTCACGCCGGATCTGGTGCTGATGGATGCCGTGATGCCTGGACTGGACGGCTTCAAGACCACGCGCCGGATCAAGTCGGACAGCCGCTTCCGCCACCTGCCGGTGATCTTCATGACCGGACTGACCGAGACCGAGCACGTCGTGCATGGACTGGAGGCGGGTGGGGTCGATTATGTCCACAAGCCGATCGTGGTCGACGAATTGCTGGCGCGCGTATCCGTGCACCTCGCCAATGCCCGCGTCGCGCAGGGCAGCCAGCTCGCGCTCGACACCGCCGGCCGACCGTCCTTCGCGATCGACGATGCCGGGGCGACCATCTGGCTGACGCCCCTGGCGACTGCCACGATCGAGCGGCTGTTTCCCGGCTGGGCGTCGCGCGACGGCCGGTTGCCCGGACAGCTTGCCGCGGTGGTCGAGCACTTGCAGCAACCTGGTGTGCCGCCCGGCGCCCAGGCGTCGCTCAAAGTCGCCGAGAGTGCCGTGGAATGCACGTTCCTCCGCCAGAGCGGCGCCGACCAATGGCTGTTCAGGCTGACCGAGCGTCGCGAAGGGGACGCCGAGCGGCTTCTCGCCGAGCGCCATGGCCTGACGTCGCGCGAGGCCGAGGTCCTGGTCTGGATCAGCCGCGGCAAGCAGAATCGCGAGATCAGCGAAATCCTGCACATCAGCCCGCGTACCGTGAACAAGCATCTGGAGCAGATCTTCGTGAAAATGGGTGTCGAGAATCGTGCCTCTGCCACGGCGATCGCCGTCGCCACGCTCTCGCAATAGGCCATGACAGGAACGCCGCAGAGCATAAGGGAACCCCTGAGCGCAGCAGGGCGAGCCGTGCTGGAGGGTGGTGATTTTGCCGGGGTGCGCCGCCTGGCGGCGGTCCGCATGGCGGAGGCCTCCGGCAAGGCGGAAGCATATTTCCTGCTCGGCATCGCGGATGCCGAGGCTGGCCAGGTGCGGGACGGGATCCGCCAGATCGAACAGGCAGTGGCGATCGCGCCGTACGGCGAGTATCGCGCGCAACTCGCACGTCTCTATACGATGGTGCGCCGAGACGGCGATGCCGCCGCCACGCTCCGCGCCGCCGAGGCCGCGCCGCCTGCGGATGCGCTCGGGCGCGACACGATGGGATGCGTCTATGCGCGGCTGGGCGATCACGACGCGGCGCTTCCGCATTTCGTTGCGGCGGTCGATCTCGCGCCGGAGAACGACCAGTTCCGCTACAATCATGCGGCCACACTGAGCTTCCTCGGCCGCACCGAGGAAGCCGAAGCGGTGCTCGAGGTGATCCTCGGCCGCGCGCCGAACGATGCGAGAGCCCATCATCTGCTGGCCGGCCTGCGGAAACAGACCCCCGCACGCAACCATGTGGAGCGGCTTCGCACCGTGCACGACGGCTCGTCGCCGGGGCGTGACCGTCTGCTGACGGGCTATGCGCTGGTGAAGGAACTCGAGGACATCGGGGATGCGGAAGAGGCGCTCGAGTGCCTTGTCGCGATCAACGCCGCGCATCATGCCACGCTCGATTATGATTTCGCGCGCGACGCCGCGATCTTCGATGCGGTCGAAGTGGCATGGCCGCTTGTCATGCGGGCACCGGCCGGGGAGGGGGCAACCGAAGCGCCGATCCTCGTGATCGGCATGCCGCGCACCGGCACGACTTTGGTTGACCGCATCCTGGCATCGCACCCCGGGGTCGAGAGTGTCGGCGAGCTTCAGGCGCTGCCGCTCGCGTTCAAGGCCGCGGCACAGACGCGCAGCCGCAACGTCCTCGATCCCGAGACGATCCTGGCCGCGGCTGGCCACGACGCGAGCGCGATCGGCCGCAACTATCTGGCGCGCACGGCCCATCACCGGCGGACTCCCGCGCTGCGCTTCGTCGACAAGTTCCCGGGCAATTTCTTCTACGCGGGGATCGCCGCCCGCGCACTGCCGAACGCGGCGATCGTCTGTCTGCGGCGGAACCCGATGGATACGGTTCTCGCCAACTTCCGCAATTTGTTCGCGATCGGATCGCGTTACTATGACTATAGTTACGATCTTCTCGACATCGCCGCTTATTATGCGCGGTTCGATCGGCTGATGGCGTTCTGGCGCAAGGCGCTGCCGGGCCGTATCCTCGAGCTCAGCTACGAAGAACTGGTCGAGGATCAGGAGGGGGAGACCCGCCGGCTATTGGCCCATTGCGGGCTCGACTGGGCCGACGAATGCCTGAATTTTCACGCCTATTCCGGTGCCGTGTCGACTCCGAGCGCCGCGCAGGTCCGTCGTCCGATCTATCGGGATTCCGTGGCGCGCTGGCGGAAACATGCGGCGGTGCTGGCGCCGGTGCGCGCGTGGCTGGAGGCGCAAGGTATCGCCGTCGACTGAGCGGCTCACGGGTGACCGGGCCGGCGCCCGCGATCAGGCACCGGACCCGAACTCTACCGAAGCCGCCTCAGCGCGACGCCAGCTGGTTTGCCTTGGCATTGTTGGCGGCCGTCGCAGCGGCAATACGCGAGCGAATATTGGCGATCACGTCCGCATGGCAGGCTCGCGCCTGGGCTCCGAGTGCGAGATGGATGGAACTCATCCCCTCGCCGCAAACCCTGTTTGCCGCCCGATCCATTCGGATCGCGAGACGCTGCTGACCCTCGACGCTGGTAAGATCGAGCCCCCGCAAGTCGAGCACTGCGCTGTCTGCCGAAAAGGGATTTTCACGGGGTGCCGCGAAGGCAGGCGCCGCCACCATCAGCGCGGCGAGCGCCACTATGCCGATCTTCATCATCATCTCCTGCATCTGCTCTTCCTGGCGCTCTTCGGCGATCAGGTGACGACCAATTAGTGCCGGCCGGCAGTTATTGCAAGTATAATGCCTAGTATTACTAAATAGAAGATCAGTATGCGCTTACTATCAGGCTGGCGAGTTCGCGTCGCTCGCCCAATGCGCCTGGCGGCAGCACGACGATTTCGGTGCTTTCGCCCCCGGTCCGCGCATCGTCCAGCGTCACCGTCAGCGTGCCGTCATGGACGCTTGCCCAGTCGCGCGCCGTCGCCAGCAGCACTGTCGCGCGCCAGGAGCGGTTGCCTTCGACCACGAGGGGTTGGCCCGCGATCCGGACTACCACCGCGGCATGGGGACGACGACCGGAGATGCGGAGGCAGGTCGCATCGCCGCAATGGACAAGGCGTGCCTTCGGTGCGGCGGCGGCACTGTCTGGAATCGCAGTCATTGCGAGACCCAGGAACAAGCAGAGGGTTTCCGATGCGGGCCGGATCCGGGCGGAAGCAACCATCGCAGCCCGATACCGGGCCGGGCGTCGGGGCGGTATGGGCAGTTTGACGTAGAGCGTGCCGCTCGCGGATCGGCTTACGTCAAACGCCCCATGTCATGGGGGCGTTATTATCGTTTAGCGTATTCGTAATACGCGGAGGCTCAAAGCAAGCCGACGCACGGGAAGGGTGTCGAGAGGAGGCGCTCGGGATCACAAAAAAGCCAAGGGGACAGAAGATGAGCCGACTTTCTCGCAGGGGGTTGCTGTGCGCGACCGCGCTCATGAGCGTTGCGGGCACTCCGGCGCTGGCGCAGGAAGCGTCCGCTCCGGAACAGGAGGCATCTTCGGGCTCCTCTACTGCCGGTTCGAACGAGATCGTGGTGACCGGCAGCCGCCGGCGGACCACGCTCCAGGATGCCCCGATCAACATCAGCGCGGTATCCGGAGAGGCGATCGAGAGCCTGCGGCTCGACGACATCCGCGCGCTCGGCAACTTCACGCCGGGCGTCACGATCGCGGATACCGGCCCGGCATCGACGGGCGAGATCATTCTGCGCGGCATTTCGTCCGGCGACACCAGCGTCAATGGAGCCAATTCCAACAACGCGGTCGGCGTCTATCTCGGTGAGGTTCCGCTCTATCTGGACTTCAAGCTGATCGACATCAGCCGCGTGGAAGTGCTGCAAGGGCCGCAGGGCACGCTCTATGGCCTCGGCACGCTCGCGGGCGCGGTGCGCTATATTCCCAACCGGCCCGATACGGATCGCTTCTCGGTCGACGTGCATGGCCGCGGCTATGCCCAATCGCATTCGGATGATTTCAGCGGCATCGGCGATATCGCCGTCAACCTGCCGATCTTGAAGGATCATATCGCGTTTCGGACCGCGACGGGCTATTACAGCAACGCTGGCTTCATCGATTACAATTATCTGCTGAAGCAGCCCGGCGCCTCCGATCCCCAGCCGGTCCGGGCGTCGGGCGGCTCGACCGGCTCCCTTGGCGGCCCTGCCGACTATCTTGCCAATTTCAAGCGCGCCGAAGATGTGAACTATGAGCACACCTTCACCACGCGCAACCAACTGCTGCTCGAATATAACCCCAATATCAGGGCGTATCTCACCTACGCCCATCAGAGCACCAAGAGCGGCGGGCGTCAGGCCAATGGCGCCGGTGTGCTCGGCACCGGGAAATATGAAGGGCCTTGGCGCTACCTCGAGCCGTTCGATCGCAAGTCGGATCTCTTCTCGGCCGAGATTTACGTCAATCTTTTCAACATTGCGCAGCTTGTCAGCACCACGGCATACACGAAGCAGAACATCCAGAATACGGACGACAATACCGATCTGCTTCTCGATCTTAACTATGGTTATGAAGCATTTCCCGAGTTTTCCTCCTACGCGAACAACGATCGGAACTATAAGCAGCTCAATCAGGAGATACGGCTCGTCTCGACCCATGGCGGCCCTTTCAACTGGGTCATCGGTGGATTCTACAACCGCCTTGAATTTGACTCGAGCCGGCACGAATACACGCCGGGGTTCGCGCAATGGCCTGGATATTGGGGCGTCAATCGCCCGGACAATCTCGAATATATCTCGCAGGTCAATACCAAGGATGTTGAGAAGGCGGTTTATGGCGAGGGTACCTTGCACTTGACCAGCAAGTGGCAAGTGACGGGCGGCATCCGCTACTTCAAATATGACTCGAATGTCTCGGGCGGTTCCGCGCTGCCACTGCTGGGGAGCGGGGTCGATCCCTATCCGTCGACGACGATCCGCCCGAACCGGATCCGCAAGGGCGCGACCGGCAAGGACGGCGTGGTCTGGAAGGCGAACACTTCCTACAAGTTCAGCGACGATCTGCTGGCCTATTTCACTTACTCGACCGGCTACCGCATCGGCGGCGTCAACCGAGTGGTGCCCTGTATCCTGCCATTGCCGCCCGGCCAGAATCTCTGCGCGCTGCCCAATGAGCTGATCTATGGGCCGGACAAGACACGCAACGCCGAACTGGGCGTGCGCGCCAGCCTGTTCGACAAGCGGCTCCAGTTGACGCTCGACGGCTATCATATCAACTGGAACGGCGTGCAGGTGCCGAGCCAGACGGTGAACGGCGCGATCGGCATCACGGTGAACGGCGCCAAGGCCGTCTCGCAGGGTTTCGATTTCCAGGGCACGCTCAAGATCACGCCGAACCTGACCCTGCTCGGCACCTATTCCTATGTCGATGCGCATCTGACCGAGGATGTGGCGGGGCTGGTGGTCAGCCAGGGCGTTCGTTACGACGCCTCCGCGGGTGACAGGCTGCCCGGATCGGCAAAGCATTCGGCCAGCGGCCAGCTCATCTACAGCTATCCGCTGGGCGACGGGCGCAGGATCGAGGCGAGCTGGGCCACCGTCTATCGCGGCGACATCTATTCGCGCGTGGGGCTGCGCGGCAATGGCGAGAAGATCCCGGGCTACGTCACGCACAGCGCGTCGCTGAACTACATCAGTGAGCGCTTCGAGATCGGGCTGTTCGCAGACAATATCTTCGACAAATATGCAGTGACTGCGATCAGCAACGACATCTCGTCCTACAATCAGGTCCGCACCGATGTGGTCGAACGCTACTACGCCCGCGGGGTGCTGACGCCGCGTCGCGTGGGTGTCGACTTCCGCATTCACTATTGATCGACCGAGGCCGGCCCGTGCCCGTCGAAAGCAACCTGCTTGCGATCGACGGACGGGTTGGCCCCATCGCCGGGGCGCGCGCCGCTACGTTATTCGGCCACCTGCGCCTCCCGAGACGCCATCCTAAAGCGGTGCCGGGAGCCCTCCTTTCGCTGACGTGACCGGAGCAAGTCTATGAAGAAGATCCTGTTCAGCTACGTGCAGCCCGCGATGGTCGCGGCAATCCTGGTCTTCTGGGCATTCGTTCCCAAGGCATGGGTCGAAAACGCCGGGACGCTCACCATAGGCATAGCGCTCACGACGCTGTTCGTTCTGGGGCTCGAATGGCTCAACGAACGGCATGCCAGCTGGCGCCTGACGAAGAAGGAGTTCTTCACCGACCTCTTCTACATGGTGTTGAGCATGACGGTGATTGCGTGGGTTACCGCCCGACTGGCCGAAGAGCCGTTGATCGCAGCAAAGCACGCGCTGGGCATCACCACCGAATGGGCCATGCATCTGCCCTTCGTCGTGCAGGTGGTGCTGGTCGTCTTCCTGGTCGAGTTCGGCCAGTATTGGATGCACCGGCTGATGCACAATTACACGCCGTTCTGGCTGACGCACGCGCCGCACCATCACATCACCCAGCTGAACGCTATGAAAGGTGCGGTCGGCAATCCGATCGAATTGTTCCTGATCAGCCTCAGCGTGGTCGCATTGTTCGATCTGCCGCTGAACGCCTTGTTCTGTGCCTTCCACATCCTCTCCGTGGTATCGACGTTCGCGCATGCGAATACGCGGTGCGATCCGCCCCGGTGGTACGCGTTATTCTTCACGACGATCCGGAACCATAGCCTGCACCATTCGGTGGGGTATGAGGAAACGCGCTGCAACTATGCGAACTCGCTGATCCTGCTCGATCGCGTCTTCGGCACCTATCGCGACGGAGAGGCTGAGCTGGTGGGCCAGGACGAACGCCGGCGCCTGTCGATCCTGGAGCAGATGCTCTTCCCGTTCCAGTCGATGATCGCGAAGATCAGGGCGGGGCGAGGTTATGCCTGACTGCGCCCAACCGGGCCGATACGGATGGATGTCGCCCTCCGCTATTTTTGGATATCGATCTGGAGACGTTTCCTGATGATCATCGGGTGTTTGAACAGGAATTCGCTTCTCCTGGCGATCGCAGGGAGTCTTGCGCTGATATCCTCGGCCGTTTCCGCCCAGGAGGAGCGGGTGCTCACCGTTCCGGGATTCGCCGATTTCCTCGCGGTGGACGGATCGTCGGTCTGGATCACCAACGAGGGGCGGGTCGAGCGCTGGTCGAAGAAGCGCAAACTAGCGGAAGTCGCCATGTCGCGCCCTTGCGGCGCCATGGCGGTCGCGTTCGGCTCCTTGTGGGTCGCCGATTGCAAGGACGGGACCCTCAACCGGATCGACCTCAAGACGGCGCGGAAAACTGCCGTGATCGCCACCGGCATCGCCAATCCCAAGGGCGAGCTGAATGTCGTGGCTGGCGCCGGATCGGTCTGGGTGGCGAGTGACGACAAGGGCGTCGTCGCTCGCGTGGATCCGGCGAGCAACGGCGTGACGAACGCGATCCAGGTCGATCCCGGCACCTATTATCTGGCATTCGGTCTCGGATCGTTATGGGCCGTCAGTGCCGACCACCAGAGCCTGCAGAAGATCGACCCGCAGACCAATACGGTCGTCGGGCGGACCGCGCTGGGCCGGGAGCCCGGCTTCCTCGTCGCCGGCGAGGGTGCTGTTTGGGTTCAGGAGCAGGGAGACGGGACATTGGCCCGGATCAACCCCGAGACCGGAGATGTCTCCGGCCGCGTAAAGGTCGACGAAACGTTGAAATATGGGGATATCGATGCGGGCGGCGGCAAGATCTGGCTGCGCACGACCGCGGGCCAGACGTTCGTGGTGATCGATGCTGAAACCCTTGCTATCCGCGCGCGGGTCGGAAAGACGACCGGCAGCGGCGCCCTGCGATATACGCGGAAAGGTGTATGGACGACGTCGCACGACGTCCACACATTGTCCTGGTGGAGGAAGCCTGCCCGTATCGGGAACTGACACGCCTGGGATCAGGCTGCAGGTGTGGATCCACAGCCAATTGAGCGCGCCCCTCAGCCGAGAGCGCACGCCGATCGCTCCGCGCAGCTTCAATCTCCGAAATCGAGCACTACCTTGTGCCTACCGATCTGCGCACGGCTGCCCCCATGGTGATAGCGGAACGGCTGTTACCCACGCCTCCCAGAGAGCCGCCGCCGGATCATCTCGGCAACGAACGCCTCTTCCTGCCTCGCCGCGGAGCGATGTGGTGCGGTTTACGGATGCCCTCTGACGTTGCGTCAGTCTGTGAACAGCATCGGCGCCAACTCGCGCAAGCTTCGCCGCCATGACTGAAACTCATGCCCCGTGTCGGGCGACACATAGAAGGCGCTTTTGATACCGGCATTCCTGAGCGCCTCGGCATTCGCGCGCGGATCGACGCGGGGGCCGCCGGGAGGGCCGGCGCGGCCACCTTCGAGCTCGCGGCTGCCGAAGCTTACGAATGTCAGCTTGACCTTCTCCCTGTATCCCGGGGCCGCATTCACATCGTCCAACGACACGGTTCCGCCGCTCAGCAGGCCGATATACGCGAACTTGTCGAGGTTCTTCAGCGTGATCAGCCTGGTTTCGAACCCGCCCATCGAGAGGCCTGCCATGGCCCGGTGACGCTGATCGGGAAGGGTGCGGAACTGGCTGTCGACATAGGGGATCAGCTCGTCGAGGAGCACCGTCTGGAACGGCTTGATGTCGAAGCTGGCGAGTCCGCCGGGACCGCCCGGCCGCACGTCGTTGGTCATGCCGTAGGTCATGACGATGATGAACGGCCGTGCCTTCCCGGCGGCGATCAGATTGTCCATGATCAGATTGGCATGCCCCTGATTGGTCCAGGCCGTTTCGTCTTCGCCCCAGCCGTGCTGCAGGTACAGGACCGGATATCGGTCTCGCGGGTTCTTGCCGTAGCCAGGTGGCGTATAGACGAACGCTCGGCGGGGAGCGCCAGTGCTGGGCGAAGGGAACAGAATCTGCTCGACACGGCCGTGTGGGACGTCCTTGAGCGCATAGAAATCCGCGTCGTGCGCTGGAATCTCGATGCCGCTTTCCCACCGCCTCGATCCGAAGAAGTTCAGCGTGCCGGGATCGTTGAACGTGCCGCCGTCGACGGTCAGGCGATAATAATGGAACCCCTCGTCCAGCGGCCCCTCGGTCGTGCCCGTCCAGCTTCCGTCGCCAGCCTTGGTCAGGACCGTGCCGCCCCTGCCGCCGAGGCCCAGGCTCACCTTCACGCTTGTTGCGTCGGGTGCGACGATGCGGAAGCGGGCATAGCCTTGCGAATTGACCTGCGGATATTGCTGGCCCGGCTGGTTCAGCGAGGACGGCTTGAAATCTTCAGCGATCGCAGGAGGGGGCGTCTGCGATACCGCCGGTTGCGCTGTCAGGATGGCCGCAAGCAATGCGGCGAAAGCGATCTTCACGGTATTTCCTCCCCTAAAGCGCCGCCGGCGAGGCCGGTCAGAAACCTCAGATATTAGCGCTAACATTAGGCCCGGTTAGTTCGATAGAATCAAGCTGTTCGCTCTTGGAGCCGCCATCGTAGTCAACGATCGAGCAAGTCTTGCTCCACTTGCTCACACATGGTTGCTGCACTGACCGACGATGGCTCAAGCTTGGGCGCGAGCGGTTGTTCGCTCCAAGGCGGCCGGCTGAACGCGGCCGGCCAACAGGAGCGATACCTCCACTTTCTTCAAGCCACGCTACAACCCGTGCAAACAATTTTTCGCCAGCGAAAACAATTTTGGATTTCGCATCGCGTGTTATCTACATCCAGAAACTGCATCAGCGGGTGTCCGGCTCGAACGAGGAAAGAGGAATAGGCATGGATGGCCTTCGTACTGCAGTCAGGCGGCGTGAACTCACCCGCTGGCTCGCGATCTCCCCGTTCGCAGTCTGCGCAGGCACGGCCTCTGCACAGGATCAGGTCTGGAGTTACGACACGTCTCCGGTGTTCGGCGAACTCGGTAGGACGTCCCTACGCCCCGTAACGCCCAGTGCCCGCGGCTTTTCACTGGCGGAAGTGCACCTGCTCAACGGAGCGCTGCTCGACGCCCAGCGCGCGAACGTCGCCTATATGAAGCGGATCGATATCGACCGCCTCCTTCACACGTTCCGACTGAACGCCGGTCTGCCGAGCGACGCCAAGCCGCTTGGGGGATGGGAAGCCCCGGAGATCGAACTGAGAGGCCACTTTGCCGGCCACTATCTGTCGGCTTGCGCCCTGGGCTACGCCTCCACCGGCGATACCGAGTTGAAACGGCGCGGCGACGCGATCGTGGAGGAACTCGCCATCTGCCAGCGTGCCCTCGACGCAGGTGGGTATCTCAGCGCGTTTCCCACCGAGTTGTTCGACCGTCTGGCCAGCGGCAAATGGGTGTGGGCGCCGTTCTATACGCTCCACAAGATCATGGCCGGACTGCTCGACATGCATGACCTGGCCGGCAATCGAGCGGCCCTTCAAGTGCTGCTGGGGATGGCGACCTGGACCGACACCTGGACGGCAGCGCGCGACGAGGCCGCCATGCTACGGGTGATCAACCAGGAATTCGGCGGGATGAACGATATTCTCTATCGCCTCGCCGCGGTTACCCAGGATGCACGCTGGATCGCGGTGGGCGATCGTTTCACGAAGAAAAGCGTGTTCGAGCCGCTGTTTCACCGCAAGGATACGCTGCGGGGACTGCACATGAACGAGCATGTCGCACAAATCCTCGGCGCCGCCTCGCGTTTCGACACAACCGGCGACGTCCGCTTTCGCCAGGTGGCCGACTTCTTCTGGGACACGGTCGTCGAAGGACGGACCTATGCCACGGGCGGGTCGAGCAACAAGGAGCACTGGATTGTCGATTCGAACCGTCTGGGGTTCGAAGCGATGAAGGGCGACAACCATCAGGAATGCTGCTGCGCCTACAACATGATGAAGCTGACGGCGCAGCGCTTTGCCTGGCGGCCGGACGTTGCGCTGATCGACTATTATGAGCGCAACTTGCTCAATCACCGATTGGGGATGATCGATCCCAAAACGGGCATGACGGGGTATTTCCTGTCGCTCACGCCCGGTGCGTGGAAGACCAGGGGCACGGAAGATACGACCTTCTGGTGCTGCAACGGAACTGCGCTGGAGGAATTCAACAAGCTGACGTCGATGGTTTACGCCCAGGATGACGACGGCATCTTCGTGAACCTGTTCGTGCCCACGCGCCTCGAGACGAAATCGGGGATCAGACTACGCCAGGAAACGAGCTTCCCCGCGCAATCGCGAACGCGGCTGGTGGTGGAAGCCGGGAACCGGAGGGAATGGACCTTGCGCCTGCGCATTCCCGGCTGGGCCAGCAAAGACCCACGCGTGCTGATCAACGGCAAGCCGGCGGGCACCCCGGAGCCGGGCAGCTATCTGGCAATGCGCCGCAGGTGGAAGCGGGGTGACGTCGTCGATCTTGAGTTGCCGATGCGGATGACGCTCGAGAGGTTCAACGATCGCCCCGGCGTGGGCGCTCTGGTCTATGGTCCCGTGGTGCTGGCCCAGCAGTTGGCAATGGGATCGATGCCCCCGGCGCTGCTGACGACACAGGGGCCCGAGATGGCGAAGGTGTCACCGGTCGCGGTAACCGCCTTACCCGCAGACATAGCCGACCGGCTTCGGCCTGAACCTGCGTCTCCGCTGACCTTCACCGCTGACGTGAATGGACGGAATCTGCTGTTCAAACCGATCAGTGACAGCTGGGAACGGTACGCGGTTTACGCGCCGGTTGCCTGAGCCTTTGGACCGCCAGCTTCGCTGGTCCCAGTTCAGCAGGCCACGCTATGCGGTGGCCAGGTTAAAGGCACCAGAGCCCGTGATTTAGAACGTGGTGATCCGCGAGGGCAATGACGATAGCAAGGTTGCCTCGAGTCCGACGATCAGTCCCAGTCCGACGGCGATGTCGCACGTCGGGCGCGATCCCGTGGCGGCCGATGGTTCCCTTTCCGGCCCTTGGTCGATACCATCGTGGGAACCAGCGAGGGACTTCATGAACCGCTTCGTCGCCCTTATCCGAGCCATCGGCCCCGCGACGCATGCGAAGATGTCGATGCGGGATTTGACCGACGCGTGCCGGCACGCCGGCTTTGCCGATGCGAGAAGCTGGATCACCACCGGGAATCTCGTGCTGGCGACGGAGAAGACCGCGAAAGAAGCGGAGGTGATGGTTGGCGACGCGCTGCGGAGTTTCGGGCTCGCCAACGAAGTCGTGATCCGCACGCCGGACGAGCTCGCTGCCATTGTCCGGGCAGATCCCTTCCCGGACGCCGTGCGCGATCGCCCGAGCGAGCTGGCCGTGTGCTTCGTCAAGGATCCCGGCCGCGGATTCGACTGCCTCAATCCGCCCACGGGGCACGAAAGGCTCGCTCGTGTCGGCGGCGATCTGGTGGTGGACTATGTCGGACAGATTTCGAAATCGAAGCTGCTGCCAGCCGTGATCGAACGCCGGACCGGCGCCCGCCTTACCTTTCGCAACTGGAATACGCTCACCCGTCTCGCCGGAATGGCCACCGAACCGGCACGCTGACCTCGCCTCAAAGGCATCGGCACCATCAACCGCCGGGCGGGCCGATGATCGTTTCACGGATCGAGCGGATCGGTAGCTTCGACGTGGAATGCAATCCGCGCGGGCGTGAAGCGCAGACTGAACCGGTCGGGGCCTGGCGCAAGGCGGCCCGGCTCGACGCCCATTTCGCTGAGGTTGCGCCGGGCGAGTTCGGGGCCGCCGATATACTGGATCGTGCGGTGGTCCGAGACGACCAGCGCCGGCCGGTCGACGGGGAATCCGGCGGCCAGAAGCAGGCGGGCACAATTGCGCAGGTTGGTCGTGGTGTGGCGCGCGTGCGGCTCGATCAGGATGCGGTCGGCCGGAATGCCGTGCTCGGTGACGAGCAGCCGCTTCATTTCGACCGCTTCGTTGAACGGCGTGCGGTTGGGGTGGACGTTGCCGCCCGACACGATGATGAACGGCGCGAGCCCGCGCGCGAACATGTCGGCGGCGATCCGCATGCGGATTTGCCCCATGACGCCGGTGCGCGACTGGGCATCCTCGGGTCCGTGTCCGAACACCAGCAGCGCAGTATAGGGGCTTGCCCGCCAGTCGGTCCCGGCGACTGCACGCAAGGTCGCGGCGTTCTCGCCGCTCAGCAACGGACGATACCTGCCCGCCTCGGTGCGCTCGTTCATCTGGAGCAGCCCGACCGCGTAACGTAGCGACGGATCGAAGAAGAGATCGTCATCATGCCCCATTGCCGTTGTGGCGACGCCGTGCGCGGTCAGCACGTCGGCATATTCGGGTTTGGCGGTGTCGAAGATGATCGCATCGATCTTCGGATAGCGCGGGGCGGTTCCCTTGGCGTAGACTGCGATCACGCGATTGATGGCCGCGGTCGCCTCGCCCCATGCAGTGGCGATGAGATCCGCGTCGGCCAATGTCTCGTGTCGGGCAAAACGACCCGAAGGCCGCATCTGCCCGCCGACGAGCGCCGCGCCGAGGCGGCGATCGCGCATCAACAACCGCAGCCGGGCCTCAACCGCGGCGATGTCGGCATCGGTCCAGACCCAGGCATCGGCAAGGCATTGCGGCGAAGGGGTGCATGTGTCCAGCGGCACGCGCGCGACGCGGTCCGCAGCGAGCTTGCGAAGGACGGTGTCGCCGCGCAGCGCCTGCCCCCAGCCATCCGCCGCCCGCAGCATCGCGAAGAGCGGGAAGACCCGCGTCTCCAGTGAGTCCGCGAACGGCGCCGTGTAGCCTCGGGGATCTTGTGCGCACGCCGCCGCGGGCACGAAGGCCAACGCGACGGCGAGAGCGATGGCGGCGTGGCGCAAGCTACCAGCTCCGGCTCAGGATGAAGCGGAAGTTGCGGCCGAACAGCGGACGGCCATAGATCGCATCGGTCGCGCCCTGGCCGGCGAGCTGGTCTGTACGCGGATTGCCTTCGGTAAGGCCCTTTGCGTTGGTGAGATTGTCGCCGACCACTTGAAAGCGCCATGGTCCGTAGGTCACCGACGCGTTCGCGCCGAACGTCTGATAGGCCGGCAGCGCCGTCAGGTTGAACAGGTCGACATAGCGACGACCGACCCATTCGTAGCGGCCGGCGATCTCGAGCTCGCCCTCGCCGACGGGGAAGTGGACGGCGGGGCGGAGATTGCCGAAGAATTTCGGCTCGCGAATGATCTGGTTGCCGTTGACCGCGCTGGGATCCGCGCCCGACGTGTTTTCGAGGTTGCGATATTGCGGATCGGCGACGGTGATCGATCCGGTCAGCTCGAACCAGCGCAGTGGCGCGATCTTGCCATCGACCTCGACGCCCTTGACGATCGCCTCGCCGACGAACGGCACCGATTGATCGTTGCGCCCGGTCACCGGGTTGAACGCGACGAACGAGGCGTTGAACGGATCGAACTTGGTGTAGAAGCCCGTGACGTAGAGGTAATTGCGTCCGAAGCTCGCCTTGACGCCGGCTTCATATTGCCGCGCCTTGGTCTTGATGATCGTCGGGGCGGTGCTCGTCGTCACGCCGAGCTGCGGCGGCACCTCGAGATTGGAGACGCGGCCATAGGCGCCGAGATTATCGGTGAAATCATAGTTGAGGCCGACCGTCCAATTGGTAGTCGACGGCTTCAATTCGCGCGATACGAACGCGCCGGTGAAGGCGCGGGTGGCATTGTCGGCCAGCGTGGTCGCGTCGCCGAGATCGGCCTGGGTCGAAAGCAAGGCATAGCCGTCATAGTCGTACCATTCCTTGCGAACGCCCGCGTCAAGCCGCAACCCGCCGGTGATATCCCACGTATCGTTGGCATAGACCGCGACCATCTTCGCGTTGCCCTCGCCCTGGTTGAGCGTGGTGGTATAGCGCAGCACGCCGTTTTGGGTCACCGAGCCGAGCACCGCGCCGGTGGCCGAATAGGCGACGAGATCGATCGTTCGCGGCTTGCTGTGCACTTCGATCAGCATGTCCTGATAGACCTGCCGGCTGCTCACGCCATAAGCCGAGCCGTAGATTCCGGCGCGGATATCGTGCGTGCCGAAACCGGTCTCGAACTTGCGGGTGACGCTGAGGTCGGCCTGGCTCGAATAGAAATCGGCGTCGATCGCGCGATACTGGCCCGACATGACCAGCCCCGAGTCCGCGGCCGGGTCATAGGCCGTCGCGCCGTTGCTGCCCGCGATCGCATAACCCAGCCGCGAGACGCCGGCGCCGAACGCCGTGCGCGCCGCAGCGAGATAGCCCGCGGCGAAGGTGGTCGCGTCGGCCGGATTGGTGGTCGAGTAGAAGGCGTCGAAGCTGCTCTTGCCCTTGGTGAGGCCGAGCTTGCCGGAAACCAGCCAGCCGTTGAAATCGGCCTCCCAGTCCACGGCGCCGTTGAAGAAGCGCATATGGCGGCCGTCGGCGAGATCGCGGTTCAGGGTCTGCATCGCGCCCGCGCCGTCGCGATACCGGATGTTGACGTCGCGCAGCGCCGGCGAGTTCAGCGTGCCGGTGTGATAGTCGATGTAGCGATCGAGCGAGACCGATGGGTTGCGCGGATCGGCCACCGGGATCGGCAAGTAGAACAGATTGTGGTCGTTGACGTACATCGCCGAGATCTTGACGAAGCCATTGCCGAAATCGTGCTTCAGATTGGCGCGGATCTGCCCGCCTTTGTCGCTGGGGAAGCCGCTGTCGCGATAGCCGTCATGCTGGCGCAGGAAGCCGCCCACAGCGAACGTCGTCTGGTCGTCGATCGGGCCCGACTGCATCAGATCGAGCCGGTACAGGCCGGTGTCGCCGAGCGTCAGTTGCGCACGGCCGCGTGCTTCGGGCCCGCCGGTCACGGTGATGTTGTTGGCGATCGCCGCGGCGCTGCTCGCATAGATCGGCGCCGGGCCACCGCGGACGATCTCGACCCGCTCGGTCATCAGGTCGTAGCGGTTCATGCCCTCGCCGGAGTTGAAGAACACGCCGTCGATCTCGTGATACAGCGGCAGGCCGTCCTGCTGGAAGATGAGATAACCGCGGTCGGTCGGGATGCCGCGGACGCGCGTGATGTTCTGCACCTCGCCCCCCGTCGCCTCGACCTGGATGCCAGGAACGGTGCCGAGCAGGTCGGCGAAGTTCTTGGGCGCGATCTTTTCGACGTCTTCCCGGCTCAGGGAATTGATCGCGTAGGAGACGTCGAAGCGGCGCTGGGCGCGCGCGGTGCCGGTAACGACGATGTCGTCGGGCGAATCCACATCGGCTTCGGGCTCCGCCGCAGACGCGGCCGGCTGCGCCGCCTCCTGCGCGGCCGCGAGGCCGGGTAGCATGCAAGCCAGCGCGCATGCGGATGCGAGAAGCGACACTGCGTAAGTCTTTTTGCCCGAGACGTGCATTTTTCTTCGACCCCTTCTTAGGATCGGCTGCGGCTAGGGGGCCTTCACTACGGCGCGATGACATCGTGGACCCGAGCAAGGTTTTCCTCGGCGGTACGATGGAGGGAGCGGTCCGTTCCGCCGCATCGGCGCTCCGAAGTCTGGAGCTCGACGGATCGGCCGCGCACTTCGCCGCGAAACCTCCGCGCGCGTCCTTTGACTGTCACACGCACAGACTATGTTCCGGAGAGTGTTGGAGAGGGCGTTGGTGATGAGTGCTTTCAATCCGCTGTTCGCAGCGGAAGTAATCGACTGCGTAGCCCAAGGCCGCGCACCAACGGTACATGAGCTCTATGCGGTCGCGGAGCGCATCCGCCATGATGCCGGAATGCGGCCGATCTTCGGCTGGGATGGCGCTTCGAGCGGCCAGGAGGAATGCCTCCTCATTCGCGCCGCCCATGCCGCGCTATGCGGCACCACGCCCTAGCGGCAATCCCGGTTTTCGGCGTGGGCGGGTATTGGACGGACCCGCTCTTCACACGGAACAGGCGTCTGCGCTCGCCGTTGTTCCCGCCGGATGCAGCCAGGAGCCGTGATGCCTGTTCCCGTATTCCATTGCAGAACGAACGTCGGCGGCGTGGACGTTTTCTATCGCGAAGCCGGGCCGGCCAATGCCCCGGTCGTGTTGCTTCCCCACGGCTATCCCTGCTCCTCATACGAATTCAGGGACTATATGCGCCATCTGGGCGAAGACTGGCGGCTGCTCGCGCCGGACTTCCCGGGCAGTGGCCATAGCGCCACGCCCGAAGCGTTCGCTTATGATTTCGACGGCTTCGCGTCGTTTCTGGAGGCGTTTGCCGATACGCTGGGGGTGGGGCGTTTTGCGCTCTATCTCCACGACTTCGGCTCGCAGATCGGCCTTCGGCTCGCGATCCGCGATCCCCGCCGCGTCGCCGCGATCATCATCCAGAACGGCGATATCTATGAAGATGTGCTCGGGGCCAAATATGCCGGGCTCAGGGACATCTGGAAAATGGAGCGGCCGGAAGGGCTCCGCAAATTGCGCGAGTCCATCTCGAAGGATCATTTCAGAGACGAGTTTCTGAACGACGTCCATCCCGAGCTGGCCCAGCGGATACCGCCCGATCTTTGGGAGCTGCACTGGGCGCTGATGACGGAGCGGCGCCAGGAGATTGCCGCGGCCATCATCTACGACCTCAAGGACAATCTTGCGTGGTTTCCCCGTTATCAGGCCTTCTTGCGAGAGCATTCGCCGCCGGCGCTGATCCTGTGGGGCCCACAGGACGGCTACATGCCGGAGGAATCGGCGCGCGCCTATCTGCGCGACTTGCCCGACGCGGAACTCCACCTGCTCGATGCCGGGCATTGGCTGCTCGAGACCAGTCTGGAAGAGGCGGTCGATCTCACACGCGATTTCCTGAAGCGCGTCCACGATCGTGTCTGAGCCGAGGCAAGGGATCGAGAGGAGTCAGAACATGCACCCGGCGACCCGCCAACGACTTCGCCTTGCCGGCGGTACGGACCTGGCCTTTATCACGGCAGGTGACCCATCCAGCCCGGCGGTGCTGCTCCTGCACGGTTTTCCGGGATCGGCGGACTATTTCCGGGCGGTCGTGCCCGAACTGTCGCGGATCGCCTATGTGATCGCGCCGGATCTGCCTGGCTTCGGCGAATCGGACGTTCTGCCCGCACCTTCGTTTCCGGCCTTTGGCCAGGCCATTTCGGAGTTGCTGGACCGGCTCGCGGTCGGGCCGCGCTACATCTACCTTCATGATTTCGGCGCCCCGGTGGGGTTCCACATCGCTCTGCAGGCACCGGAACAGGTCCTCGGCCATATCATCCAGAATGCCAATGCGCATCGAACCGGGCTCGGGCCGCCTTGGGCCCCGGCGATGGACTATTGGTCGCATCCAGACCCGGAAAACGAGGCGGCTGCGACTGCGCATCTGACATTCGAGGGCGTACGCAACGGGTATCTCGGCGGGATGCCGCCGGACGTGGCGGCGCGTATCGCGCCCGAGATATGGGAGGAGGACTGGCGCGTGATGCAGCTGCCGGGCCGGATGGAAACGCAGCGGGCGTTGGTTGCGGACTATGGGAACTATGTTGCCGGGTTCGATGCCATCGCCCGATATCTTGCGCGCCGGCAGCCGCCTTCGTTGATGTTCTGGGCCCGCCACGATCCCTTCTTCGATCTCGCCGAGATCCAATCCTGGATGCAGGTGTTGCCGAGGATGGAAGCCCATGTCCTCGATGCCGGCCACAAGCTGCTCGAAACGCACGCGGCCGCCGCGGTACCGCTCATGGTCGACTTCATCCGGCAAACGCGACGGAGAGGCGAGCGAACGCAGGCGGGTGCGTGACGGCGCCTGCGCGCTCTCGGCCAGACCCGCCGTTTGGCGGAGTCACCTCCACCATCCGGCGGCGCGGCAGCCCGCATGCAGCTCGCGCTACATGCGGAAGGACAGGCTGCCCACGAAAGTACGCCCGTTCTTGTAGAAGGCCGAGGGCCGATCGGGCGTGCCGCTATATTGCAGATAGGTCTCGTCGAGCAGGTTCTGCGCCTGGACGCTGATCGTGACATTGTCGGTCAGCTTGAACGCGGCCGAGGCATCGAGCTGATTGTACGGCGCGACCATTTCCTGCGAGCCGAGGCGCCCGATCGTCCGGAAATAGGAAGAGCGATAGCTATAGCTCAGGCGCGCCTGGAACGGCCCCTTCTCGAAATAGGGAATGATGTTGACGGTGTGCTTCGAGAGATAGGGGAGGTTGAGGATCTCGGTCGTGTCGAGCGTCGTCGAGGTGCTGCTGTCCTGGTAGGCATAGTTCGCCTGGATGCCGAACCCGCCCCAGATCTCCGCCTGGCCGTGCACGAGTACGCCGTTGACCTTCGCCTTGCCGCCGTTGACCGGCTGCGACACGCTGTAGCGGTTTTCGAGCTGGCCGGTCAGCGAGTTGTAGAGCGTGACGCCTTCGCGGCGGGTGTTGACGATGTAGTTGGAAATTTCGCGGCGATAAAGCTCGAGCGAAAGCAACGCGCCGGGCGCCGGATAATATTCCGCCGTGACTTCGAAATTGGTCGATTCATACGGCTTCAGATTGGGATTGCCGCCGCCGGCATCGTAGGTGACGTCGTTCTGTGTGATCGAGGCGGCCAGATCCTGGTAGCGCGGCCGCGAGATCACCTTGGCCACCGCCCCGCGGAAGATCAGCTTGGGGTTGACCTCATAGGCGACGTTGAACGACGGTAGGAACTTCAGATAGTCGTTCGCAGTGCTGGTCGGCACGGGGCGCGGATTGGGATCGGTCAGCGTCGGCAGCGCCAGCGCATATTGCGAGAGGTTTTTGGTGTAGACGAGCCGTCCGCCGATATTGCCGCGCAGGCCCCCGCTCTCGAAGTTGAACTGGACGTAGCTCGCCGCGACCGTTTCCTTGACGCGGGTGGAGGCGCCCACCTTGTCCACGAGTGGCGAATTGATCGCATCGGCGAGGATGTCGATGACCGATTGCTCGGGCAGGTTCAGATATTGCGTCGCGCTGCCGCTGCCCCCCGTGCCGCTGAAGACGCCGTCGGGAGTCACCAGTGTCTCGACACCGAGCTCCGAACCGAGCCGCGACTGCTGGAGATACGTGTTCACGCCGCGCGCATCGACGCGGTTGATATGGTGGGTGAAGCGGCCGCCGATCAGCACTTGCGTGAAGAAGCCGCCGACGGGAACGGTCGCATCGAAACCCGCGAATATGTCGCTGTCGGTGGTGACGCTGTAATCGAGGCCGCCGATCTGCGCGGCGATCAGCGGCGACCCGTTCACCATCACCGGGTTGCCCTCGATCGTCGCGGGATTGTTGTTCGGGTTGGTGAAATAATTGGCCGGATTGGTGAGGTCGCCGACGAAATTCACATCCGCCGTGGTGGGGCTGATCGAATAGCTGAACGGCAGCCGGGTCTGTACGTTGAAGAGATATTCGGGATTCCGCCCGCCCGTCGCCTTGCTCCAGCCGCCGGCGAAGGACAGCTTGGCACCGTCGTCACCTTCCCAGTCGGCGAAGAAGTTGAGATTGTCGGTCTTGAGCTTCGTATGGCGAACGAGCGTATCGAGCTGTGCGCTCTGGCCGGTGGCGGCGCCGAAGCTGGCATCGGTCACCACGCCGTTCGAAATGGTCGCCGATTGGAGCACGTCGCCGGTCCACGCGCCGGGGATCGTGTACATCGACTGGCTGTAATTGTTGTAATTGCCTTCGATGTGCGTGCCGTTGAGCGTCAGCGTCAGGTCGCTCGACGGGCGCAGCTGGACGGTGCCGGCGACGCTGGCGCGTTTGCGCTGCTGCTGGAAATAGGCATAGTTGATGCCGAAGGGCGATGCCGCCTTGTCGAGATCGGCGAGCGTGCCGCCGGTGATCACCGCGCCCGGGTTCTTGAGCACGCGCTGGCCCGCGGCGTTCGTCGTCATGAACGGACTGCCGGAGCCGTCGGCATTGTCATAGCCGAAGAACTCGACGCCCGAGCGCACGAGATTCTGCTTGTCGTAAGTGGCTGCGATCAGGACGCCGAAGGTCTCGGCGTCGTTCTTCCAGCTGTAAAGGCCGGAGCCGCGGATGTTCCCCTTCTCGGCGCGATCATTGTACGAATAGCCACCCGAGGCGAAGATGGAGTTGGCTTTCAGCTCGAGCGGGCGGCGCGTGCGGACGATCACGGTGCCGCCGAGGCTGCCTTCCTCGATCCGCGCCTCGGGCGACTTGTAGACTTCGAGCCTGTCGACCAATTCGGGGGCGAGCAGCGAATAGTTGAAAGTGCGGCTGCTGGGATCATTGTCGTTCCCGCCCCAATCGGCCGAGGCGAGGCCGTGGCCGTCGAGCAACATGCGGTTGAGCGCGGGATCGGTGCCGAGGATCGCGACCTTCTCGCCCTCGCCGAAGCGGCGGTCGATGGAGACGCCGGGAATGTGCGACAGCGACTCGGCGACATTGCGGTCGGGGAACTTGCCGATATCCTCTGAGGAGATCGCATCCACCACGGCATTCGCATTGCGCTTGATCTCGAGCGCCTGGCGAAGGCTGCTGGCATAGCCGGTGACGACGATCTCCTCGCCGGCGGCATCGGGTCCGGCCTGGGCGGTGGTTTCGCTTGGCGCTGTCGTCGTGGGCGGCGCGGCGGGGGTCTGTTGCGCCTGCGCACTCGCGGCGAAGCCGGTCAGAGCGGAGGTCAGGAGGATCGTCTGTCGCAAACGCATCACAATATTCCCCTAAAAAACACGGACCTCGGACGTAATTGGAGGTCCAACTCCCGGTTGCCGATCGCATCGGCCTTGCCGCTTGCCACGATCCGGTTCGGGATCGCGAAAGCGTACCAATCGACATAACCAAAGCATACCATTTGGGCGACCAGGTGCCTTTTCCGTATGTCGCGATAATCGGGCCCTCTGTCGTGTTTTTGCGGCGTTGTGTCGCCTTCTGCATCGAAACGGAGAGAGGGTGGCACGCGATTGGGCCGTAAGAAGGTGCGACTTGAGAGCGAATGGTATAGTACCAAATCGACCAAGGTTGGCGGGCAGCGCCACGCCGCTGGATTTAGATGTCGCTGAGCTCCGCGACGAAATCATAGGCGTCGCCCCGATAATAAGAGCGAGTGACTTCGGCGGCGCGGCCGTCACGCAGAAACGCGCGCCGCTCGATCAGCAGGCCGGGGTGACCAGGATCCACGCCCAGCATCCGGGCATGTTCGCCACCGAACGGCACTGCCCGGAGCCGCTGCAGCGCGCGCACCGGGCGATTGCCGGCTTTTTCGAGCGCGTCGTACAACGAGTCCTGCACGACATCGACCGATGCTAGGCAGTAGCCGGCGATGGTCGAGAATTCGAGCGCCATCGGCTCGTCATCGGCATAGCGGATTCGCGCGAAGCGGAGCACCGGGGCGCCGGGCGACAAGCCCAGCATCATTGCTTCTTCCGGGTTCACCTTGCCGGGTGCGCGGGAAATCCAGCTGCTGCTGGCCTTGCGGCCGCGCGCGGCCATGTCTTCGGTGAACGAGGAGAGCTTGGAGAAGCTTTTTTCGACGCGCCCGGTGACGAACGTCCCCGCGCCGCGACGTCGAGTAAGCAAACCTTCCTCGACGAGCCCGACGATCGCCTTGCGGACCGTGATGCGCGCCACATTATATTCGACGGCAAGATCGCGTTCGGGCGGGATCGCATCCCCCGGAGCGAGGACATCGGAGCTGATCGCGTCACGGATGAGCTGCTGAAGCTGGAGGTAGAGCGGAGATGGGTTGTCTTCGCGGAAACGCCCGATCTGATCCGAGAATGCCATCAATCTTCCCCCACGGCGCCCCCGCGGCTCCCGCCCCTGGTCGCCGCGACGCTAACGCAACGCGCCCGCTCGAGCAATGGGATGGGTGTGGATTCATATTGGTATTCCTCTTTCCATTCTGGGGATATGGGGTCGCGATCGGACTTTCGTGGTCCAGGAAGGAGTGGGGCGGAAGGTGGCTATTGTGCCGCAGGACCCATATTGGTTACATCACCGGATCGCGCCTTCAGGGCGCCAGCGGGAGAAGCGTGATGCGGGTTGTTGGGGTGCTGCAGCTGCGCCGTGTCGGTTGGGCGGTGTTGCTGTTTGGTTCCCCTCTACTGGCGCAGTCCGCCGATCCGCTTCCGCTGACCCCGCTTCCCCAATCGATCGTGCAGGGGGCCGGCAGTATCACGGTGCGCGACGGGACCGTGATCGGCGTGGTGCCGGGCGACGCCGGTGCCGCCGCGGCGGCGCGCGTGCTGGCGGCGCATGTCAAGGTCGAGCGTGGGCTCACGCTGGCCACGCGTGAGGGCGAGGGTGCGATCGCCCTCGTTCGCGACGCATCGGTGCAAGGGGAGGAGGCTTATCGCGTCGTGGTGGACCCCCAGGGCATCCGCATAAGCGCTTCGGGCGATCGCGGTTTGCTGTACGGCGCGATGACAATTGCCCAGCTGCTCAGCCCCGATCGAGCTTTCGGCAAACCGGTCAAGGTGCCGGCGGTGACGATCGAGGATGCGCCGCGTTTCGGCTGGCGCGGGCTGATGCTCGATCCGGTACGTCACTTTCAGCCGATCGCATCGATCTACGCCGTGGTCGACCAGATGGTGTCGGTGAAGCTCAACACGTTGCACCTGCACCTCACCGACGACCAGGGCTGGCGCTTCGAGGTCAAGCGCTATCCCAAGCTTACCGAGATCGGCGGGTGGCGCACCCCCCCGTCGACCGGCGGCGCACCGGGAGCCAAGGTCGGCGGTTTCTATACGCAGGAACAATTGAAGGCGCTGGTGGCCTATGCCGCCGAGCGCGGCATCACGATCGTCCCCGAGATCGATCTGCCCGGCCACGCACAGGCGCTCGTCGCCGCCTATCCCGAATTCGGGGTGTTCGGCGATCGGCCCGAAGTTTCACACGATTGGGGCGTGAATCCCTATCTGTTCGATCCCGGCCCCAGGGGCGTCGCCTTCGTCAAGGAAGTGCTCGACGAAGTGATGGCGGTGTTCCCCGGCACGTACATCCATCTCGGGGGGGATGAGGCCGTCAAGGATCAGTGGGAGCGCTCTCCGCGTGTCCAGGCGCAGATCAAGGCACTGGGGCTCAAGGACGAGAACCAGCTGCAGAGCTGGATGATCGACGAATTCGGCAGCTATCTGGCGAGCAAGGGCCGCCGCCTGATCGGCTGGGACGAGATCCTCGAAGGTGGGTTGCCGCCTTCGGCCTCGGTGATGTCGTGGCGCGGCGAGAAGGGCGCGGTCGATGCCGCGAACCAGAATCACGACGTGGTGCTGAGCCCTGCGCCTACTTTGTATCTCGACAGCCTGCAGAGTGATCGCAGCGACGAGCCGCCCGGGCGGCTTTCGATCCAGACGCTCGCCGACGTCTATAAATACGAACCGATGCCCGCGGGCATCGATGCCGAGAAGGCGAAGCATGTGCTCGGCGCGCAGGGCAATGCGTGGAGCGAATATCTGGCGACTCCGTATCAGGTGCAGCACATGATCTTCCCGCGCGCCGCCGCGATTGCCGAGATCACCTGGTCAGCCAAAGAGAAACGCGATTTTATAGGCTTCCTCACACGGCTCGATCCGCAGGTCCAGCGCTGGCGCCGCTCGGGGGTAGAGGTCGCCGACAGCGCTTTTGCTGTTGGTTTCCATCTTCAGAGCACGCGGGGCGACGCGCTGCGCGCCAACCGGGCAAGCGTCGCGCTCGCGACGCAGGCGCCATATGGCACGATCCGCTACACGCTCGACGGCAAGGTCCCGACCGCGAAATCGCCGGTGTACAGAGCGCCGCTGTCGCTGAAACCGGGGGTGACGATTCAGGCCGCCGCATTCGATGCCGCGGGCAATCCGACTGCTCGGCCGCGTAGCTTCGACACCAGCCGCGCGGCACTGCTCACGCGGACCAGCTCTGAGCTGGTCGCCTGTCCGCGCGGCGCGTTCGGCCTGCGTGTACCGCTGACGTCGGAGGCGACGGAGAATGCGCCTGTGTTCAACGTCAATCTGTTCGACACGTGCAGCGCCTATCCGGCGGCTCCGCTCGACATGGCGAAGAGCTTCACGATCGACGTGGCGCGGCTGGCGCGGCATTACGGCCTCGCGCACGAAGCCAAGGCGTTGCGCGCGCATTTCAACGTGACCACGCATGGCGAGCTGGTGATCTCCGCACGCTGTATCGCTGCGGCTAAGGACAAGACGATCGAGCCGCTCGTCGTTGCCAGTTTCCCGCTGCCTGATCCGGAAACCGCCCCGACGCGGTTCAGCTTCTCGGGCACGTTGCCGGCGATGCAGGGGGACGCGGATTTGTGCTTCCAGTTCACTTCGCCGCTTTCGGATCCCTTCTACGCGGTCGAACGCGCCACACTGAGTGAGGCCGCGAAGTGAAAGCGCGCGCAATAGCACTGCTGCCCGCACTTCTTGCAAGCGTCTGCGCGGTTGCCGCGCCGCGTGAAACGGCAAAGCTCGACGGTGCGTGGGAAGCGCGGATCGATCCCGCCGACGCCGAGAATGCGAGGAAGCACCCGAAGGAGGCCCAGTGGTTCCCCGCGCATGTGCCGGGTAGCGTCCAGCAAGATCTGATCGCCGCGGGCGGCGTCCCCGATCCGTTCAAGGGGATCAACGAAGCGCCGATCCAATGGGCGGGGCTGACCAATTGGCAGTTCCGCAAGGTGATCGACGTGACTCCGGCTATGCTCGCGCGTGATCATGTCGACTTGGTGTTCGACGGGCTCGACACCTTCGCGAGCGTGACGGTGAACGGCAAGCACTTGCTGACTGCCGACAACGCCCATCGCCGGTGGCGCGTTGATGCGAAGACGGCACTGAAGCCAGGTCGCAACGAGCTGATCGTCCGCATCGCCTCACCGATCCGTACGCTCCAGCCGATGGTGCTGGCCGAGGCCAACCCGCTGCCCGGCGAATATGATTCTGCGTTCGGCGACGAGCCCAAGGGCAAGCAGACCTCGCCGTACATCCGGAAGCCCAAATATCACTACAGCTGGGACTGGGGTCCGCGGCTGGTGAATATCGGCGTATGGAGACCAGCGCGGATCGAGGCATGGGATGAAGCGCGGATCGATGGCTTCCGCGTCGATCAGGAAGCGCTCAACGATAGTGAGGCGCGGCTGGTCGCCCGCTGGCGGATCGTCGCCGGCGGTGTGGCCAACGTGACGCTGCGCGCGCGGGTCACCGGCCCCGACGGCAAGCAGGTCGAGATCAGCCGGGCCGCCAGCCTCGTCGCCGGCGAGAATTGGGTCAGCGCGCCGCTGACAATCGAGAAGCCGCAGCGTTGGTGGCCCGTCGGCTATGGCGCGCAGCCGCTCTATTCGGTCGAGGCGACGCTCGATGCCGGCGGCACGACCGAAGACCGGGTGACCCAGCGGATCGGGCTGCGCACCGCCGAATTCATCCGCAAGGACGGCAGTTTCGGTTTCAGGATCAACGGGGTGCCGATCTTCGCCAAGGGCGCGAACCTGATCCCGTTCGACAATTTCCCGTCGCGCGTCGGCGAGCCGCAGATGCGCCAGATCCTGACCAGCGCGCGCGACGCCAACATGAACATGATCCGCGTCTGGGGCGGCGGCTATTATCTCGACGATGCCTTCTACGCGCTCGCCGATGAGATGGGTCTGATGATCTGGCAGGACTTCATGTTCGGGGGATCGGTGACGCCGCCCGATGCAGCGTTCCGCGAGAACGTCCGGGTGGAGGCCGAGGAACAGGTCGAGCGGCTCCAGCCGCACCCCTCATTGGTCGGCTGGTCGGGCGGCAACGAAGTGCTGTCGGGTTGGGAGAACTGGTCCGATCGCAAGGCGTTCAAGACGCGAATCGGCGCCGACGCGCAGGAGCGGATCGGCACCAGCATGGCAGTGCTGTTCGATCGCGTGTTGCGCGACGCGGTGGTGGCGCGCGCGCCGGGGACGCCTTATTGGCCGGGCTCGCCTTCGAGCGACTATGAGGGCCCGACCGATACCGACAAGGACGGCGACCGGCATTTCTGGGATGTGTGGTCGGGATCGAAGCCGGTCGAGCGCTATCTGGATTCGTGCCCGCGCTTCATGTCCGAATATGGCTTTCAGGGAGTGCCCGATCTGTCGACGATCCGGGGCTTCGCGGGCAAGGGCCCGCTCGCGATCGACAGCCCGGTGCTCAAGGCGCACCAGAAGTTCCTCGCCGGCGAAGGCAATGCGCGCCTCCAGCTCTATCTCGATCAAAGGTTGCGCAAGCCGAAGGATTTCGCCGACCTTGTCTATCTGACGCAGGTCAACCAGGCGCAAGCGATCGATATGGCGGCGCGGCATCACCGCGGATGCCGTCCGGTGACCTTGGGCTCGCTTTACTGGCAGCTCAACGACACGTGGCCGGCGATCTCGTGGGCTAGCGTCGACTACAACGGCCAGTGGAAACTGCTGCACTACGCCGCGCGGCGTTTCTTCGCCCCGCAGGCCATCGTCGCCGAGCATAAGGACGGCGCCATGCGCATCGCGCTCGTGTCGGACGCGACCTTGCCGATCGCCGCCGAGTGGCGCGTCCGCGCGTTCGACATGGCGGGCAAACCGCTCGGCACGAAAGGCGCGGCGGTAACGCTCGAGCCGCTGGGGGCGCAGGAAGTGGCCAGCATCGCTGATGCCGAATTGTTCAACGGTGCCGAAACCACGGCCAGCTTCGCGGTTGCCGAATTGCTGATCGACGGGCGCAGCGTCTCACGCACGATCGTAGAGCGTGCCTTGCCCAGGGACATGGCCTATCCCGCCCCCGGATTGACCACGCGCTGGGAAGGCAAACGGGTGACGATTGCCGCGTCCGCCCTTGCGCGCGCCGTGATGCTCGATTTCGGCGATATCGCCGCGCAGCCGAGCGACGATGGCTTCGACTTGTTGCCCGGCGAAAGCTTGACGATCGACATACGCTCCGATGCTTCTGCCGCAGCGCTGAAGCACGCGCTGACGCTTCGAACCTTGGGACCGCAGCGATGATCCTCCCGTTCCTGCTCGCTGGTACCGAGCCCGATCCCGATGCGGTGGCCAAAGCGATCGCCACAATGACCGTCGAGGAGAAAGCGGCGCAGCTCCAAAGCACTGCGCCTGCCGACGCCGAGGCCGAAATCCCGGCCTATGATTGGTGGAACGAGGGCCTGCACGGCCTTGCGCGCAACGGCTATGCCACCGTGTTTCCGCAGGCGATCGGCCTAGCGGCGACATGGGATACCGCGCTGATGCAGCGCGTCGGCGACGTCGTGGCGACCGAGGCGCGGGCGAAGTTCAACGCGCGGCCAATCGGTGCCGACCGGCGGATTTACGAGGGGCTGACGATCTGGTCTCCCAACATCAACATCTTCCGCGATCCGCGCTGGGGGCGCGGACAGGAGACATATGGCGAGGATCCGTATCTGACGGGGCATCTCGGAATCGCCTTCATCCAGGGACTGCAGGGCCCCGATCCGGCGCACCCCAAGGTGATCGCCACGCCCAAGCATTTCGCGGTGCACAGCGGTCCAGAGGCCGGGCGCGACGGCTTTGACGTCGATCCGAGCCCGCAGGATCTGGAATCGACTTATCTGCCGGCGTTTCGCCTAGCAGTGACCGAGGGGAGGGCGCGGTCGGTGATGTGCGCGTATAATTCGATCCACGGCGTTCCGGTCTGCGCGCTGCCGTCGCTGATGATCGAGCGACTGCGCGGCGATTGGGGTTTTCGCGGCCTCACCGTCTCGGATTGCGACGCCGTCGCCAATATCCATCTGTTCCACCACTATCGGCTCGACGGCGCGGCCGCCGCGGCCGCGGCGCTCAAAGGCGGCAACGACCTCAATTGCGGATCGGCCTATGCCGCTTTGCCGCAAGCGGTAAAGCGCGGGCTGGTAACCGAGGCCGAGATCGACACTGCGCTGACTCGCGCGCTTTCGGCCCGCGCTGCGCTCGGCACCTTATTCGGCGCGGAAAGTCCGTGGAACCGGATCGCGCCGAGCGAAGTAGGTACACCCGCGCACCGCGCGCTGGCGCTGGAGGCGGCGCGCAAGGCGATCGTGCTGCTCAAGAACGATGCGAGCCGGCTTCCGCTCGCCAAGGGCAGTCGCATCGCAGTGATCGGCGCCGATGCCGATGACCTCAATGTGCTCGAAGCCAATTATCACGGCACCGCGGCCGATCCGGTGACACCGCTGGAGGGCATCCGCCGCCAGTTCGGCACGGCAAATGTGCGATATGCCCAAGGATCGTTGCTCGCCGATGGCGCGTCAGTAATGGTACCCGAGACGGCGTTCTCGGCGGAGGGCAGGCCCGGGCTGAAGGCCGAATATTTCGCGAGCCCCACGGTGACGGGCGCGCCCGCAATGGTGCGGCAGGATCGCCGGATCGATTTCAACTACACGCGCGCCGCGCCCTTGCCCGAGCTCGATGCCAAAGGCTTCGCGGTACGCTGGACGGGCGCGCTCGTGCCGCCCGGCCCGGGCCGCTACACGCTGGCGATCGACATCCCGGCGTGTTGGAAGGACTGTACGCGGCACGATGCCGTGCGGCTGTGGATCGACGGCAAGCCGCTCCATCAGGGGCCCCTCGGCAAGGCGCGTGTCGAAATCCCCTTCGTCAGCGATGGGCGTCATCACGATTTCCGGCTCGAGCTCGATCATTATGGCGAGGACGAAGGCATCCGACTGCTTTGGCTTCCCCCGGCGGAACCCCTCCTCGAACAGGCAGTCGCGGCGGCACGGGATTCGGACGTGGTGGTCGCCGTGCTTGGTCTGTCACCCGATCTCGAAGGCGAGGCGCTGCAGGTCAGCGTACCCGGCTTCGTCGGCGGCGACCGGACCGACATCGCATTGCCGCATGCGCAGCAGCGGCTGCTCCAGGCGCTCCGCGACACCGGCAAGCCGGTGGTGCTGGTGCTGACGAGCGGCAGCGCGGTGGCAGTGGATCCGGCGATGGCCGACGCGATCCTCGCCGCATGGTATCCAGGCGAGGCGGGCGGCACTGCGATCGCCGAGACGCTGGCCGGGCTCAACAACCCTTCGGGGCGCCTGCCGGTCACCTTCTACAAGGCCACATCGGATCTGCCGGCCTTCGTCGATTACGGGATGAAGGAGCGCACCTATCGCTTCTTCACCGGCACGCCGCTCTGGGGTTTCGGCCATGGATTGAGCTATACCAGCTTTGCCTATGCCGGGCTGGAAGCGAAGGGTGCGAGCACGGCCGCGCCGGTGGAGATACGCGTGACGGTGCGCAACAGTGGCGCGCGCGCGGGCGAGGAGGTCGTGCAGGCCTATCTGGTGCCGCCGGCGGAGAAGGGGGCGACGTTCACCGCACCGGTGCTCCAGCGCCAGCTGGTCGGCTTCCGTCGCGTGGCTCTCGCTCCGGGCAAGGCGCAGACGGTCCGTTTCTCCCTCGATCCACGCAGCATCAGCACGGTCGCGCGCGACGGAACGCGTCGTGTCGTGCCCGGTGCCTATCGGCTCTGGGTGGGCGGCGGCCAGCCCGGCGACGCGCCCGGCCAATGGGCCGACTTCACGCTGAGCGGAGACGCGCTGGAACTGCCGAAATAGTGAATCGGCCGAAATCTGCCCGATACTGAAGAGGATCCGCATGACCGAGCTTTCTCGTCGCAGCCTGATCGCCACCAGCCTGGCGGCGAGCGCGATCCCCTCGATCCCGGCATTGGCGCGGGCCGGCGCGGCGCCAAAGCCTTATGGCGCCGTACCGAGCCCGCGGCAGTGGCGCTGGCACGGCCGCGAACAATATGCCTTCGTGCATTTCTCGATCAACACCTTCACCGACAAGGAATGGGGCTTTGGCGATGAAGACCCCAAGCTGTTCAATCCGAGCGATTTCGATGCCGACCAGATCGTAGCGGCGGCCAAAGCGGGCGGGCTCGGGGGAGTGATCCTCACTGCCAAGCATCACGACGGCTTCTGCCTGTGGCCGACCAGGCGCACCGAGCATTGCATCCGCAACAGCCCCTACAAGGGCGGCAAGGGCGACATCGTCCGCGAGCTGGCCGATGCCTGCCGCCGGGCGAAGCTCCCCTTCGGCGTCTATCTGTCACCCTGGGACCGCAACCATGCCGAATATGGCCGCCCTGCCTATGTCGAATATTACCGCGCGCAGCTGACCGAATTGTGCACGCGCTACGGCGAACTGTTCGAGGTCTGGTTCGACGGGGCCAATGGCGGCGACGGCTATTATGGCGGCGCGCGCGAGGCACGGAAGATCGATGCGCCGCGTTACTATGACTGGCCATCGATCGTCGCGTTGGTCCACAAGCTCCAGCCCAACGCCTGCACCTTCGATCCGCTGGGCGCGGATATCCGCTGGGTGGGCAATGAGGACGGCGTAGCGGGCGACCCGTGCTGGCCGACCATGCCGAACAAACCCTATGACCAGAAGGAAGGCAATTCGGGGGTGCGCGGCGGCGCGCTATGGTGGCCCGCAGAGACCGACGTATCGATCCGCCCGGGCTGGTTCTACCACGCCGACGAGGATTCGAAGGTGAAGAGCCCAGAACGACTGGTCCGGCTGTACGACGAGTCGGTGGGGCGGGGGACCAACCTCAATCTCAACATTCCCCCCGATCGTCGTGGCCGGATCCCCGATCAGGACGTCAAGATCCTGAAATCCTTCGGAGATGCGATCCGCGCGACTTTCGCGCGCGATCTCGCGCAGGGCGCAGTCGCGCATGCCAGCCACAGCCGCGGCTCAGGCTTCGAGCCGGCGCGCGTGCTCGACGGCAACCGCGAGAGCTATTGGGCGGCTCCCGACGGCGTGACGGATCCGACGCTGACCCTCGACCTGAAGCTGGGCACGCGCTTCGACGTGATCCGTCTGCGCGAGTATCTGCCGCTGGGCATTCGCGTGACGCGCTTCGCCGTGGACGCGGAGATCGACGGCAAGTGGCGGACGCTGGCGGAGCGTGCGTGTATTTCGGCGCAACGCGTCATCCGGCTCGGTACGCCGATCGCACCGCGTCGCGTGCGGCTGCGCGTGCTGGAGGCGCCGGTTTCCCCGGCGATCAGCGAGTTCGCGCTGTTCCGGGCAGTCGCGCCGGAGCCGGTGCCGACGATCGTGTCGACCGATCCCAGCGTTCTCGACGTGACCCGATGGACGATCGTATCGGCTAGCGCGCCCGGCGCGGAGAGGCTGCTCGATAACGAGGCGGCGAGCATCTGGGTCCAGCCACGCCCGACGCGGGCGACGCCAGCCCGCGTGACCGTCGATCTGGGCGCCGATACGATTCTGGCGGGATTCAGCCTCACCCCTTCGCGCCAGGTGATGACGGATGCGGCCCCGCCCAAAGGGTATATCGCCGAAACGAGTCGCGATGGCACCAATTGGGAACCTGGCGCGAGCGGCGAATTCTCGAATATTGCCTATGCGTTGTCGACGCAGCGGATCGCCTTTGCCAGGGCGCGGGCCGCTCGATTCCTGCGATTGACCTTTGCCGAACCGGCGGTGCCGGCCGCACGGCTGGCGATAGCCGGCATCGGTGGGTTCATCGCCCCTCGCTGATTTCCTCGGCCGGCACTGTTTGTGAGGGGGCTTCGAGATGTCGAGGCCGCCTGCGGCTGCGCGCATGCATAATCCATCGTGCGGATAGGCGCCCAATATTGCCCTTGGTACGCTTATTCCGCCGAAAGCATAGCACCAAAGCGCTTTTTGGTATTGAAATGTCATTTCATATATGACAACTTTATTATGTTGCTGGCGCGTGCACATCGTGGCGCAATCACTCAAGGCTCGGGAAAGCCACGGTGGCTGCGGCAGGCTCGCGCCGGCGCCTGATCGATAGGTTCGGATCCGGCTGCAGATGGCCGAAGCAGAGGCCTTGCGGTTGGCGCCGAAAACGGCGTGCCGCGAGGAGCCAACGCATATCGACAGCCGATCAACATAAAGGGGTCACCGGATGTCACGTTTGAATCGATTGCTACTGAGCACGACCTGCTTTGCGGGTATGTTCGCGGCGCCTGCGATGGCGCAGGAAGCCGACACTCCGACCAGTGCCGCGGCCGCGCAGGACGAGAATGCAGGCGAGGTGCAAAGCGGGGACATTATCGTCACCGGCAGCCGCATCACGCGTCCCAACATGACGGCCGCGGCGCCGATCACCTCGGTCACTTCCGAATCGATCCGCGCCCAGGCGGCGGTGAACATCGAGGAAGTGCTCAACCGCATTCCGCAGATCGCGCCCGACAGCCAGCAGAATTATCAGGATTCGGACGGCCGCCAGCGCGTCAAGCTGCGCAATCTCGGCTTCGAGCGTACGCTGACCCTGATCGACGGCAAGCGCGTCGGCACGATGAACGGCGTCGACGTCAACATGATCCCGACCGCGCTGATACAGCGCGTCGACGTACTGACCGGCGGCGCCTCGGCGGTGTACGGTTCGGACGCGGTCGCCGGTGTCGTCAACTTCATCATGAAGAACGATTTCGAGGGCATCCAGCTCAACGCGAACTACAATTTCTACGCGCACGACAATCAGCCGGGCCTCGTTTCGCAGGTCGCCAGCCGATACGGCTTCGGGCAGCCCAGCCACGGCCTTGCCGTCGATGGCGGCCGCGTCGACCTGTCGTTGACTGCGGGCACCAAGCTGTTCGACGACCGCTTCCGCGTCTCCGGCTATGTCAATTATCGCAAGGGCGAACTCGTGCCCAACGAGGCACGCGAGACTGCGGGTTGCCAGCTGATCGAGAACGTCAAGGACGGCCCGCTGGCTTGCTCGACCTCGACCTACAGCTATCATGGTTACGTGTCGCCGCGGACGGGCGCCAATAACGGCAACCAATATGTCAACAATCCGGACGGCAGCCGCACTTTCGTCCCCTTTTCGGATGCAGTCGCAGCCAATCCCTATAGCGACTATTCCTTCCAGCGCGGGAACGAGCGCTGGAATGCCGGTGGCTTCGCGTCGTTCGAGATCTCGGACGCGGCGGAGCTCTATGCCAGCGGCATGTGGTTCCACGACAAGTCGGCCAATGGCTTCCCCGCGCGCATCTACAGCTACACTGCCTTCGGCTCCGCGCCCTATCAGGTGAACTGCAACAACCCGTTCCTCTCCGCCTCGCAGGCGCAGGTGATCTGCGGTGCGCAGGCCGGAACCAATGCAATGGTGCCGATCGAGCTGCGCTATCGCTTCAGCGGCGTGCCGGACCTCGAGGACCGCTATCTGAACGAGGGGCTGCGTATCACCGGCGGCGTCCGCGGCGATTTCGCCGAGGGCTGGAGCTATGATGTCGGCGGCGTCTATGCGCGCAACCAGCAGGACTGGAGCTGGTCGTTCCCGTCCGTCGATCGCGTCAACAACGCACTGAATGTCGTCAGCGTGGGCGGCGTGCCGACCTGCGCCTCGGGCGCGGCCGATGGCTGCCTTCCGCTCGATCCGTTCAGCTCGCGCTCGACCGTCAACAATAGCGCCGTGTTCGATTATCTGGTCCGTGACAGCTACGGCACCCAGAGCACGGTCAACAAGCTCTACAACGTCCTCGCGACGGTGCAGGGCGACCTCGGCACCTATGGCATCAAGAGCCCATGGGCGGAGCAGGGCGTGGCGATCGCGTTCGGCGCGGAATTCCGCGAAGACCGGCTCGAGGGCACTGCCGACCAGCTGTGGCGCGACAATATGGGCGGAACCGATCAGAGCCTTTCGCAGCATGTCTGGGAAGGCAATGTCGAGCTCCAGGTGCCGATCGCGCAGCACAAGCCGTTCGCCGACCTGCTGCAGTTCAACGGCGCGTATCGCCTCTCCAAATACAGCAGCAACCCGGAAAAGTTCTCGACCTGGAAGGCGGAAGCTCTGTGGGCGCCGATCCCGGACATCACCTTCCGCGGCTCGATCAACCGCGCCCAGCGCGCCCCAACCGTGGTCGAGGCGTATCAGGGCAGCAACATCAGCTACGACCGCATCACGACCGCGTATAACGACATCTGCGCACCCACGCGCGTGGGGACCACGACCGACCCGAATACGGGTCAGCAGGTTCCGGTCTATGGTGCTCCTCAGGCGTCGCAAGCGGTGTGCGCCGCTACGGGGCTGGCTGCCAACCTCTATGGCAGCCCCACGCTGCTGTGCCCGACCGACGTCGGATGCACGGTGCGCCGGGGCGGCTTCACCGTCGATCCGGAAACGGCCTATACCAAGACCTTCGGCGTCGTGCTGCGGCCGCGGTTCCTGCCGGGTCTGACGCTGTCGGCCGACCGCTTCATGATCGATCTGAACGACTCGATCGGCTATAACGACTACGATTATTTCTCGAACGGGTGCCTTGCCACCGGCAACGACTTCTTCTGCCGGATGTTCGTGCGCAACGCCAATGGCACGCTGTACAGCGCGCCGGCCGGCAATCCGTCCACCGGCTATCTCCGGGGCGGCACGACCAATTACTATAAGAGCAAGTCGCACGGCTGGGACTTCCAGGGCCAGTACGCGCTTCCGCTGGGCGGCGCGGGCCGGCTCGACTTCGACTTCATGGGCTCGCTGACCACCCTCGCGGGCGGCCAGGATTCGCCGATCCTGCCGAAGTATAATTGCGCCGGCTATTATGGCGGCGGCTGCGGCCAGCTGATCCCGAAATGGACCCATGCGCTCCGTACCACCTACACCACTGCCGACCAGTTCTTCAGCGCGTCGGTGAATTGGCGCCATCTGGGGCCGCTCACCAATGTGACGAACTCGGGCGATCCGGCGCTTGGCTGGACCGCGGCGGGCGAGCGGGCGACTTTCTACCGGATCGATCCCTACGACTATATCGACCTGGCGCTCAGCTTCCGTGTGAACAAGGCCTATTCGTTCCGGATCTCGGCGAACAACCTGTTTGACAAGACGCCGCCGATCCTGCCGAATTCGTACAATTACGGCCTGTCGCGCAGCAACACGCTGTCGGCGCGGTACGACTCGCTCGGCCGCCAGATCGCAGTGGGAGCGACGCTCAACTTCTAACGAACCCCAGGGGTCTCCCCCGATGGGCCCACCCCTTCCCCCGGGGGTGGGCCCTTTTTTATCGAGGGGCAGGCTTCACTCATCCACAGATTTGATTTGTCGGCGGGTGGGGAAGCGCAACCCATGTTGCGTCGGACGATGCCGACCCCCTAGATGCGGCAATACAGATTCTGGACACGACATGACCGCTACCCATTCGACTCGCATGCTCATCCTCGGCTCGGGGCCCGCCGGGCTCTCCGCCGCCATCTACGGTGCGCGTGCCGGCCTCGCGCCGATCGTGGTGCAGGGCATCCAGCCCGGCGGCCAATTGATGACCACCACCGATGTCGAGAATTATCCCGGCTTCCGTGAAGTGATCCAGGGCCCGTGGCTGATGCAGGAGATGCAGGCGCAGGCCGAACATGTCGGCGCGCAGATGCTGTGGGACACGATCGTCGAGGTGGATGTCAGCCAGCGGCCGTTCCGCATGGTGGGCGACAGCGGCACCGTCTATATCGGCGACACTCTCGTGATCGCCACCGGTGCGCAGGCCAAGTGGCTCGGGCTCGATTCGGAAGAGCTGTTGAAGGGCAAGGGCGTCAGTGCCTGCGCGACCTGCGACGGCTTCTTCTTCCGAGGCAAGAAGGTCGCGGTGATCGGCGGCGGCAACACTGCGGTCGAAGAGGCGCTCTACCTCACCAATCATAGCCACGACGTGACCTTGATCCACCGTCGCGACAGCCTGCGCGCCGAGAAGATCCTCCAGCAGCGGCTGTTCGCCAACGACAAGATCACGACCCTCTGGAACAAGAAGGTCGAGCGCTTCATCGATGGCGGCGGCGTTGCGGGCCTCGTCGGCATCGAGCTCAAGGACATGGTGACCGGCGAGGTCTCGACGCTCGAGGTGGACGGCGGGTTCGTCGCGATCGGGCATCATCCGGCGACCGAGCTGTTCCGCGGCCATATCGCGCTCGACGATGATGGCTATATCACCGTCGACAAGGGCACGACGCGGACCAACGTCCCCGGTGTGTTCGCGTGCGGCGACGTGATGGACAAGCATTACCGCCAGGCGATCACCGCGGCGGGCACCGGGTGCATGGCTGCGCTCGACGCCGAGCGCTTCCTCGCCGAGAGCGATTTCGAGCAGGTGGCCGAAGCTGCGGAGTGAGCCGAAAGGTTAGTAAAGGTTAGGCGAAAAACACTTCGGCAGCACCCGACGGTCCCACAGCCAAATGTTGAGATAGAAAATCAGAGAGCGGCGATAACCCGCTCGAATACCCAGTTTTTGTCGTCGATCGAGGCAAAGCTGTGGCTGGCGCTGTCGCGTTCCTCGATCCGCGCCTTTGCGCGCGCGGCGCCGAAGGCGGGCCCGCGCCAAGCGTCGTGGAAGGCGAGGGCGGTGTTGTCGCCCGTTGCCAGAAGGATGGTGACCGGCACCTCCGTCTGCGCGAGCGCGGCGGCAAGGCGGATGGGAAGGCCGTCGGGCTGCTGAAGTCGGTTGGCAGAAGCCTTGATCAAGCCACTGATCAACTTGCGAACATTCACGCCACCGCGCAGGAGCCTCAACCACTCCCGCGGGTCGCGCAGGCGCTCGGCGTACCGCGCCCGGATGGCGGCGGCGGGGGGCAGGTCGTCGGTCGGCTCGATCAGCCAGGGGTTGGCGAGAAGCAGCGCGTCCACGCCGGCCGCGGAGTGGAAGAATGCGAGCGCGGTGGCGGCATCGCAATTACCATAAGCGACGACGCGGGTGACGCCGGTCTGCGCGCGGAACGTCGCCGCAGCGGCGGCGAGGTCTTCGGCGCTGCTCTCGAAGCCCTGATTCTCGCCGGTCGAGTCGCCGATGCCGCGACGATCGTAGCGGAACACCGGGTGTCCGGCCTCGGCGACACGCGCGGCGAGTTGCGCCATGCCGCGATGCGCGCCGATGCGGATCTCATTGCCGCCCGAGACGATCAGCAGCCCGGTGGAGCCGGGGGCTTCGTCGAGCGTGCCGAACAGCGTCTCGCCGGCGCAGGGAAATTCGATCAGCCTTCGCATGCGCGCACCCATGCGGCGATGTCGTCGGCGAGCAAGGTCGCGAGCGCGGGATCGTTGTCGGGCTCGGCGCGGCGCCATAGCGGAGCGCCCGGCAGTCTGAGATCGGCGGGCTTTGGGTCACTTTCGAGCCGAACGGTGCGATGGGGGATTTCCGGCGCGTCGTCGCTGGAGAATGGCGTCTTGACCGTCAACTCGGTGAGGATGTCGGTGGAGATGAGATTGCCTGCGATCTCGATTGGTGGGTCTTCGGCGTCCTCGGGGAGGTTGCCATCGAAGAACCAGCAATCGCCGAGCCGCCGGGATGGGCCGATCTCGGCCTGTTTGATGCGGGTGAGTTCGCGGAGCAATTGCGCCCCTTCGACTGGTGCGAAATGCCAGCGGCCGAACATCAGGCCCAGCGCATCCAGCAATGTGCCGCTCCGGATCGAAGCCGCATAGGCTCGCCGCCCTTCCCGGTCGAAAACCTCGACGGCCGATGCATAGGCGTCTTGCATCTTCAGGATCGAAAGCGCGCGCAACGGCACGAGGCTTTCGCCCTGACCGGGAAGATCCGGCAGCGCGCTGGCTATCCCGCGCTCCGCAAGCGCGCGCAGGATCGTCACGACGAACGCCCGCGTACGATTGGCTTCCTCGAACAAGGGAAGCGCCGCGACTACGACCGGGCCGGTATCGGGACCGAAGCGAAGCATCGCCTCGCGCCCGCCGGCCCAGTCATAATGGTCGATCAACCGAGCGCCTTGTCGGCGGCGAAGCGAGCGAGGGCGCCGAAGGTCTCGAGCATCTCGCCATCGACTTCGTCGTCTTCGATCAGGATGCCGAGCCGGTCCTCGATCTCGGTGAGCACGCCCGCCACCGCAAGCGAATCGAGCTCGGGCAGCGCGCCGAACAGGGGCGTGTCCTCGTGGAATGCGCGGGCGCGTTCCTCGCTCAATCCCAACACGTCGCGCAGCACCCCGCGCACGGCGTCTTCAACCTCTGCGAACCCTTCGCGCTGCAATGCATATCCCCTGCGAGCGATTTTTCGCCTCCGTAAGGCTTGGCGGGTGCGCTGCCAAGGCTAAGGTCGGACGCGATGGTCCAGCTCGATCCCGTTCCGAAACCGATAGACGCGCTGCCGATGCGCGGCGCAGCGGAGGCCGTGGCGCTCGAGGATCGGGCGGGAACGCTCAGCTATGCCGAGCTGGAGGCGCGTGTCGGCGGTATTGCCCACGCGCTGGCGGGGCAGGGGCTGACGGCGGGGGATCGCGTCGCGACCTGGCTGCCCAAGACGCGGACGGCGTGCCTGATGCCGCTGGCGGCGCCGCGTGCGGGGCTGGTGCATGTGCCGATCAACCCGATGCTCAAGCGTGCGCAGGTGGCGCATATCCTCGCCGATAGCGGTGCGCGGATATTGGTGACCCAGGCGGCGCGGACCGCGGCGCTGGAGCCGGGCGACGTGCCTGCCGACTGCCGGATCGTCCCCGAGGAGGCGCTTGGCTCGGGCGATGTGCTGCCGCCCTCGAACGCCGATCCCGCTTCGTTGGCGGCGATCCTCTATACCTCGGGGTCGACCGGCAGGCCCAAGGGTGTGATGCTCAGCCACGCCAATTTATGGCTCGGTGCCATCAGCGTGGCGCATTATCTTAATATCAAATCTGAGGATCGTGTACTCGGCGTGCTGCCGCTTAGCTTCGATTACGGGCAGAACCAGCTCTTCTCGACCTGGGCCGCAGGCGGTCGGCTGATCCCGCTCGATTATCTGACCGCGCGCGACGTAGTGAAGGCCGTCGAGCGCCATGACGTCACCAGCCTCGCTGGCGTGCCGCCGCTATGGGTGCAATTGCTCGAGGCGGAATGGCCGGCGGACACCGCGGCTCGGTTGAAGCGGCTGACCAATTCGGGAGGGGCGCTGACGCCGCGGCTGGTGCGCGGGCTGCGCGCGCGTTTTCCCGAAGCCGATCTCTATCCGATGTACGGGCTGACCGAGGCGTTTCGCTCGACGTTTCTGGAGCCTGCGCTGGTCGATGCGCATCCGGAGTCGATCGGGCGGGCTATCCCCTTTGCCGAGATACTCGTGGTGCGGCCCGACGGCAGCCGTGCCGCGCCCGGCGAGACGGGCGAGCTGGTGCATGCGGGGCCGCTGGTGGCGCAGGGCTATTGGCAAGATGAGGAGCGCACCGCGCAGCGCTTCCGTCCGGCGCCCGAATTCGCCACAAGCGGGGGCATGGCGGTGTGGTCGGGGGACAATGTGGTGGAGGATGCGGACGGGCTGCTCCGCTTCGTCGGGCGCGACGACGAGATGATCAAGAGCGCCGGCAACCGGATCAGCCCCACCGAGATCGAGGATGCGGTGCTGAGCGGTGGCGAAGTGGCCGAGGCGGCGGCGTTCGGTGTCGCGGACGAGCGGCTGGGGCAGGCGATCGTGGTGGTGGTGCGCGGGGATGGCAGTCGCGAACACGATCTGCGCGAGCGGCTGCGGCGGGAATTGCCGAGCTTCATGCAGCCGGCGCGGTATGACTGGCGGGAGGAATTGCCGCGCAATGCCAATGGGAAATTGGATCGAACTGCGCTGAAGGCGGCGTTGCAATGATCGGGGCGGATCATGTGCTTTCTCCCCTCCCTGCAAGGGAGGGGATCAAGGGGTGGGTACACGGAAGCGAGGCTCGATGCCTCGTTTCCGTGTTCATTGCTGAACGCGCGGCTGCGCCGCGCACCCACCCCCGGCCCCTCCCTTGCAGGGAGGGGAGAGAATGAACCCCAAGGCCTTCGGCCCGATCCCGCCCGAGTTCCGGGACCTCGACGCGCTGCCCTGGCTAGACGAGACGACGCCCGCCTATGTCTACGACTTCCGCATCGTCGCGGCGCGCGCCGCGCGGTTGCGGGCAGCGCTGCCGCCGGGCGTGGCGGTGCATTATGCGATCAAGGCCAATCCCTTGCCGGCGCTGCTCAAGGCGATCGCGCCGCTCGTCGATGGGCTTGACGTCGCCTCGGCAGGCGAGATGGACCGCGCACTCGACGTCATGGCAGCAAGCGCGATCAGCTTTGCCGGGCCCGGCAAGCGCGATGCCGAGATCGAGCTGGCGATCCGCGCAGGGGTGACGCTCAACGTCGAGTCGGAGGCCGAAGGACAACGTGCGCTGGCGATCGGCGGGATGCTGGGCATGCGACCAAGGTTGGCGGTGCGCGTGAACCCCGATTTCGAGCTGCGCGGCTCGGGGATGAAGATGGGCGGGCGCGCCTCGCCCTTCGGGATCGAGGCGCAGCACGTCGCGGGATTGGTGAAGCGGCTGATCCTGGGCGGTGCCGAGTGGCGCGGGCTGCACATCTTCGCCGGATCGCAGTCGCTCGATACGCAAGCGGTGATCGAGACGCAGGCCGCGACGGTGGCGCTGGCGGCGCGGATCGCCGAGGAGGCGCACCGCGCGCCGCCTTTGGTCAATCTCGGCGGCGGGTTCGGCATCCCCTATTTCCCGGGCGACGTGGCGCTGGATATAGAGGCCATTGGCGCGGCGCTGGCGGGAGAAATCGGGAAGCTGCGCACCAGCTACGCAATCGAGCTGGGGCGCTGGCTGGTGGGCGAGGCGGGGGTGTACCTCGCGCGCGTGGTCGATCGGAAGGTGAGCCAGGGGGAGACCTTCCTGATCGTCGAGGGGGGGCTCAACCATCATCTCGCCGCCACCGGCAATTTCGGCACGGTGGTCCGCCGCAACTATCCGGTAGCGGTCGCGCACCGGATGCAGGACCCGGCGGAGGAGACCGTGACGATCGTCGGCCCCCTCTGCACGCCGCTCGACCGGCTGGCCGACCGGGTGGCGCTGCCCAAGGCGGCGGTGGGTGACGTCATCGCGATCTTCGCCTCCGGCGCCTATGGCGCCACCGCCAGCCCCGCGGCGTTCCTCGGCCATCCCCCGGTGCGCGAGCTGCTGGTCGGGACCGACCACCCCTAACGCTATCTTTACCTCTGAAGACCATAGCTTGCCCTGATCCAGACGGGGGAGCGGCCGAGACGTTGGCCGTGTTCGACCCTGTCGGGGGAGGGAGCTCGAGCATGTTTTTCACGTCGTTTGGCAGGATTTTGGCGGGACTTGGCGTCACTGCCGCTTTGCTGTCCGGGTGCTCCGGGGGGAGCCGACCCGAACTGCCGCCTGCGGGCGCCGTCGCAGGACGCGAGGCGCCGAGCGAGGAATATGTCATCGGTCCGATGGACCAACTCAACGTCTTCGTGTGGCGCAATCCCGAGCTTTCGGCAAAGGTGCAGGTGCGCCCCGACGGCCGCATCACCACGCCACTGATCAGCGACATGCCCGCCGTGGGCAAGACTCCGGCGATGCTCGCGGACGACCTCAAATATGCGTTGGGCGAATATATCAAGGATCCGATCGTATCGGTGATCGTCGAGAATTTCTCGGGCACGTATAGCCAGCAGGTCCGCGTCGTCGGCGCGACCGAAAAGCCGGCGTCGATCCCCTATCGCGCCAACATGACCGCGCTCGACGCGATGATCGCGGTGGGGGGCCTGAGCGAATTCGCCGCGGGCAACCGCGCGCGTCTCGTCCGCTACGACCAGCAGACCGGCAAGCAGCGCGAATACAAGATCCGTCTGGGCGACTTGCTCAAGAACGGGGATATCTCGGCGAACGTCCGCCTCGAACCGGGTGATGTGCTGATCATCCCCGAAAGCATGTTCTGAGGGCGCGGGCATGGGCAGTCTTTTCGACGAACTGCGCGTGGCGCTCCACGCGGTATGGATGCGGCGCTGGATCGCGCTGGCGGTGGCCTGGGGGCTGTGCCTCGCGGGCTGGCTGGTCGTGTCGCAAATGCCGAGCAGCTATGAATCGCGGGCGCGGATCTTCGTCCAGCTGCGGCAAATCCTGCCGACCGACGGGGGCGCTTCGGCGGCCGCGCAGCAGCGCGACATCGATCGCGTCCGCCAGACGCTGACTTCGGCGGTCAATCTCGACAAGGTCGTGCGCGGCACCGATCTCGCCAAGACCGTGTCGAGCGACCGGGATGTCGCCGATCGGATCGCGGGGCTGCAAAAGGCGATCAAGCTCACCGCGCAGCAGGACAATCTGTTCGAGATCGCCGTCACCGCGCCGAGCGGCAAGATGGCGCAGCAGATCGCGCAGAAGCTGATCGACATCTTCGTCGAGGAGAATCTCGCCGACGGACGCGATGCCAGCGGGCAATCCTTGCGCTTCCTCGACCAGCAGCTCGACGTGCGCCAGAAGGCACTGCAGGAAGCCGAGGCCAAGAAGGCCGATTTCGCGGCGCGCTATCTCGGTTCGCTGCCGGGTACCGGCTCGCTCAACGACCGCATCGGCGCCGCGCGCACGCAGCTTTCGCAGATCGAGTCGGACCTTGCGGCCGCGCAGAGTGGTCTCAGCGCGGTCAACGGCCAGATGGCGGGCACGCCGATGAACGTCGCAGGCCAGGGCGCCGCGGTCACCGGACCGGCGCGCGCGCGGCTCCAGGCGATCCAGGGCCAGCTCGCCGAAGGCCGCAGCCGCGGCTGGACCGACAGCCATCCCGACATGATCGCACTCAACAACCAGCTCGCTGCGGCACAGGCGGCGGCGCGCGCCGAGCCTGCCGTGAGCGGTGCGGCGGGGGCCAATAACCCGCTCTATCTCAGCCTCAAATCGATGCAGGCCGACAAGGCCTCGACGGTGGCGGCTCTCACCCAGCGCAAGAGCCAGATCGAAAGCGATCTCGCCCAGTTCGAGGCCAAGATGGCGGAAGCCCCGGGCGTCGCCGCCGAGCAGGGCCAGATCGACCGCGAATACCAGGTCCTCAAGGACCAGTATGACAAGCTTCTCTCGGACCGCGAGCAGGTGCGCATCCGCAGCCAGGCGCAGACCGAGACCGATGCGGTCAAGTTCAACGTCGTCGATCCGCCGACGCTGCCGCGCGCGCCGACTGCGCCCAACCGGCCGTTGTTGCTGATCGCGGTGTTGATCGCCGGCTTGGGCGGCGGCGTGGCCGCGGCCTTCGGGCTGGGCAAGCTGACCACGACCTTCTCGACCGCGTCGCGGCTGGAGAAAGCGAGCGGGATGCCGGTGATCGGATCGATCGCAGAGGTGCTGACCGCCGCGCAGATCGAACTGCGCCGCAAGCGACTGACGCTCTTCGCGGGGGGACTGGCGGGGCTGGTCGTCGCGTTCGTCGGGCTGCTCGGCGTCGAGTTCCTCCAGCGTGGCATGGGGGCCTGAGATGAACGACGAAACTCCGCGCCGCTATCGCGGCTCGCTGCTCGAACGGGCGGCGGAGCAATACGGCTTCTCGCGGCCGGTCATAGTGCCCGCGCCGATTTCGACGCCGGACGAAGAGCCGCTGACGCTGACCGTCCGCATGCCCGAGCCCGCGCCCGAGATGCCGGCGGTCGAACCGCGAGCGCCGCAGCTGCGTCGCGGTTTCGCGCCCGAGACGGTTGCCGAAGTCGAAGCGCCTGCGCCCCGGCCTGCACCGCGCACCGGCCGCCGGACCGCATCGATCGATCGGGTCGCGCTCCGCGAGGGCGGAATGCTCGTCCCCGGCGGACAGATCACTGCGATGGCGGAAGAATTCCGCATGGTGAAGCGCCAGCTACTGCTCACTGCACGCGCGGTGGCGGCGAAGGACGGTGTCAGCGCGGCCGATCGTGCGCGGATGATCCTCGTCTGCTCGGCGCAGCCCGACGAGGGCAAGACCTTCTGCGCGATCAACCTCGCACTTTCGATGGCGGCCGAGAAGGACATGGAGATCCTGCTGGTCGACGCCGATTTCGCCAAACCCGACGTGCTCGACCGGCTGGGACTGCGCGAGGGCCCCGGCCTGCTCGATGCGCTGGCGGGCACGGCGGACGTCGAGGACTGCATCGTCGATACCGATGTGCCGCAACTGTCGGTGCTCCCGGCGGGCACCAAGACCAACAGCGATACCGAGCTTCTGGCGAGCGATCGCGCCCGCGCGATCCTCGACGGGCTGGCCAAGGCCAATCCGCGCCGCATCGTGATCTTCGATTCGCCGCCCGCGCTGGCCGCGTCGCCCGCGGCGGTGCTCGCGGCGCAGGCCGGGCAGGTGATGCTCGTCGTCCGTGCCGATCGCACCAGCGAAAGCGACCTGCGCGAGGCAGTCAGCGTCCTCGACGGCTGCGAGCACATCCAGCTGCTGCTCAATTCGGTTTCGTTCCAGCCCGGCGGTCGCCGGTTCGGAAACTATTATGGGGAGGCGGGCGAGTGAGCCGGCTCATCATCACAGCCGCGGTCGCATTCGTCTGCGCGGCCACGCCGGCTACTGCCCAGCGCACGCGTGTGTCGCCTTATATCGAGGCGAGCCAGGTGCTCGTCTCGGATCTGAGCAATGGCGGCGACGTGCTGACCTATTCGACGGTCGGCGCCGGGATCGACGCGCAGGTGACTACCCGCCGCGTGGAAGTGCAGGTCAGCTACCAGTACGAACACCGCTTCGCCTATGACAAGGATCTGGCGGACGACTCGATGCACAGCGGCCTTGTCCAGGCGCGTGCGAAGATCACCCCCGAATTGACGCTCGAAGGCGGTGCCATCGCGACGCGTGGGCGTTCCGACATCCGCGGCGACGCCCTGGGCACTGCGCAGGGCAATGTCAGCAACAGCAGCCAGGTCTATTCGGTCTATGCCGGGCCGAGCCTCGCCACGCATGTCGGCAAGGTGTTCGCCAATGCCGCCTATCGCTTCGGCTACACCAAGGTCGAGACGCCCAATGGCGGCACCGGCGTTCCGGCCGGATCGCCGCCGCTCGATCGCTATGACGATTCGAAGGTTCATGTCGCCACCGCGAGTGTAGGCGTGAAATCGGGCAACGGACTGCCGGTGGGCGTCACGGCGAGCGGATCGTTCACGCGCGAGGATGCCGGGCAGCTCGACCAGCGCTTTGAAGGCAAGTTCGCTCGTGGTGACGTGGTGCTCCCGGTCGGGCGCGGCATCGCGCTCGCAGCGGGCGTGGGATATGAGAAGATCGAAGTCAGCCAGCGCGACGCGTTGCTGGCCGGCGGTTTGCCGGTGATCGACCGCAACGGCCGCTTCGTCACCGACCCGTCCTCGCCCCGCCGGATCGCCTATGATTTCGACGGCACCTTCTGGGATGCGGGCGTGATCTGGCGTCCCAGCCGCCGCACCTTCCTCGAGGCGCGTGTCGGCCGCCGCTACGGCTCGATGAGCTATACCGGTTCGGCGAGCTATCAGATCGGCCCCGGCAGCGGCGTGCAGATCGGCGTATACGACAGCGTCGAGACCTTCGGGCAGCAGCTCAACGGCTCGCTGACGCGGCTCCCGACCAGCTTCGTGAACACCACCGATCCGTTCGGCAACCAGTTCAGCGGCTGCATCTTCGGTACCACCGGTGCCGCGGCGGGCGGCTGCCTCAATCAGGTGTTCGCATCGACCGTCACTTCGGCATATCGTTCGCGCGGCGTGACCGGCGTCGCCGTACTCAACCGTGGCAGCACGCGGATCGGCGTGGGTGGCGGCTATGCCCGGCGCACCTTCCTCACGCCCCAGAGCGTGGGCGGGGTGAGCATCGACGGCACGTCGGACGAGAGCATCTATGCGCAGCTCTTCGCCTCGGGCGATGTCGGCCGCAACGGCTCGATCAGCACGAGCGTGTTCGGCAGCTGGTACAATAGCGATCTCGCCGGGGCCCAGGGCATTTTGGGCTATGGCGCGAACACCGCTTACACGCACATGTTCGGACCGCTCGGCGCGACTGCGTCGCTCGGGTTGTTCGGTTTCGACAGGGAAGGCGACTCCAACGCGACTGCGCAGGCGCAGGCGCTGGTGGGGCTGCGCTACGGATTCTAGAGCCGAGGCAAGCAATGTACGACGACCATTATGGACTGAGCGGCAGGCCGTTCCAGCTTACGCCGGACCCGCGCTTCTGGTTCGACACCGCGACGCATCGCAAGGCGATGGCCTATCTCGGCTATGGGCTGAGCCAGGGCGAGGGCTTCGTGGTGATCACCGGCGATCCCGGCGTGGGCAAGACCACGCTGATGGGTCATCTGCTCGGCGAGATCGACGAAGAGCGGCTCAACGTCATCAAGATCGTCTCGACCCAGCTGCGCCCCGAGGATCTGCTCCAGACCGTCTGCGCCGGGCTCGAGATCGATGCGAACGGCGCGAGCAAGTCGGCGATGCTGGCTGCGATCGAGCATGGCCTGCATGGCGTGGCGCGCGATGGCCGCCGCACCTTGCTGATCATCGACGAGGCGCAGGCACTGCCGGCGGAAAGCCTGGAGGAGCTGCGCATGCTCTCCAATTTCCAGGCGGGCGGCTATGCGCTGCTCCAGATCTTCCTGCTCGGCCAGCCCGAATTCCGGCTGACGCTGCACGACGGCAAGCTCGAGCAATTGCGCCAGCGCGTGATCGCGATGCACCATCTGGCGCCGATGGATGCCGATGAAGTCGAGCCTTATCTGCTCCATCGCCTGTCGTGCGTCGGGTGGCGCGGCAAGCCGCGTTTCACCAACGACGCGCTGGCGGCGATCCATCGCTGGTCGGGCGGCATTCCGCGCCGGGTGAACCAGCTCGTCGGCCGGGTGATGCTGTTCGGCGCGATCGAGCAGATCGACACCTTCGGCGCGCCCGAGCTGGCGGCAGTGATCGCCGATCTCGACAATGACGGTCCGGCACCGGTCGCGCGCGTCCGCAGCGATGCGTTCGTCGAGCCGCTCGAACTGCGCGACATCGCGCCGATGCCGATGGGCACGCCGACGCCGTCGGAGCCCGTCGAGGCGCGGCCGCTTCGTGCCGAAACGGTCGTAGAGACTGTGGCGCCCGTCGCCGAAGCGTCGCTCGATCGCCGCATCGCCGAGCTCGAGAAGCAGCTCCAGGAGCAGGATGCGGCGCTGCGTCGCGTCCTGACCCTGTTGGTCGACTGGGTCGAGAGCGGCGACGGCGATCGCCGCCCGGACCTGTCGAGCCTGCGCGGGCACGCGGCCTGACGAGCATGGTCGTCAACGGCCTTTCGGTAGATGTCGAGGACTGGTTTCAGGTCGGGGCGTTCGAGAAGACGATCGCGCGCGACGACTGGGATGGGCTCGAACATCGCGTCGAGGCGAACACCGATCGGGTGCTCGCATTGTTCGACGCGGCCGGAGTGCATGCGACCTTCTTCACGCTCGGCTGGGTGGCGAAACGCTATCCGGCGCTGATCCGCCGCATCGCCGATGCGGGGCACGAAGTCGCCAGCCATGGCTGGGCGCACCAGCGTGTCTTCACGATGGAGCCCAAGCAATTCCGCGCCGACCTTGCCGATGCGCGGGCGGCGCTGGAGGACGCCAGCGGCGCCGAGGTGATGGGCTATCGCGCGCCGAGCTTCTCGATCGATCGGCGCACGCCCTGGGCGCACGCCGAGCTGGCCGAGGCTGGCTATCGTTACTCCTCGAGCATCGCACCGATCCGGCACGATCATTATGGCTGGCCCGAAGCGCCGCGCCGCGCGTTTCGGCCGATCGCAGATGCGGGGCTGATCGAACTGCCGATCACCATCGCCAAGGTCGCGGGACGCGAGATCACGGCGGGGGGCGGGTTCTTCCGGCTGCTGCCCAATGGTGTGACCGACCGCGCGGTGCGCACCGCCAATGCGGGAGGTACCGCCGCGATCTTCTATTTCCATCCCTGGGAAGTCGATCCCGGCCAGCCGCGCGTCGCGAACGCGCCGCTCAAGTCGAGGCTGCGGCATTATGCCCGGCTCGGGGCGATGGCGGGCAAGCTCCGACGGTTGATCGCGACTCATGATTGGGGGCGGATGGATGCGATCGCCGCGCGCGAGGCGGAGCGGCTGCAATGAACGCGCCGCTGCTGACGCGCCCGCTGGGGTTGCGCGCCGCCGACCTGGGCGATGCCATCGAGCGCGCGCGGGTCGCTGCCTGGGTGCGCGATCACCCGGAAGCTACGCCCTTCCATCTGCCGGCGTGGAGCGTGGCGGTGGCGCGGGGTTGCCGGCAGAAGAGCCATTATCTCGTCGCCGAGCGCGGCAATGGCGACATTGCCGGGGTGCTGCCGCTGACCGAGATGCACTCGCCCTTGTTCGGGCGGGCGCTGGTTTCGGCGGGGTTCGGGGTCGGCGGGGGCATCCTTGCCGACACTGCCGCGACGGTGCGCGAACTGGCGGAGGCGGCATGGACGCTCGCCGGGCGGTTGAGCTGCCCGAGTGTCGAGCTGCGCGGCGGAGCGCTGCCCGGGCCGGACTGGCATGTCGACGACACGACCTATCTCGGCTTCGTGCGCGATTTGGCGGAGGATGACGAAGCCGAACTGCTCGCGATCCCGCGCAAACAGCGCGCCGAGGTGCGGCGGTCGTTCACCAACGATCTGGAGATCGTCACCGGGGAGGACGCGACGACGCACTACCGGCTCTATGCGGAGTCGGTGCGCAATCTCGGCACGCCGGTATTTCCGCGCACGCTGTTCTCCGAGGTCCTCAACGAATTCGGTCCCTCGGCGGACATACTCACCGTGCGCCACCAGGGTGCGGGCGTTGCCAGCGTGCTGAGTCTCTACTGGAAGGGCGTCGTCCATCCCTATTGGGGTGGAGGCGGCGACGCGGCGCGGGCGCTGCGGGCCAACGACGCCATGTATTTCGGGCTGATGCGGCACGCGCGCGCGCGCGGCTGCACGCGTTTCGATTTCGGGCGGTCCAAGGCCGGGACCGGCGCCGCGGCGTTCAAGAAGAACTGGGGATTCGAGCCGGAGCCGCTGACCTATTTCTCGCGCACTGCCGGCGGCGCGGTGCCCCGGAAAGTGAACCCGCTCGATCCCAAATACAGCCTTCAGGTAAAGGCGTGGAAGCGCATGCCGCTCTGGCTCGCCAACCGCGTCGGCCCGTGGATCGCGCAGGGGCTCGGCTGATGGGCGACGTGCTATTCCTGGCGCATCGCGTGCCTTATCCGCCCGATCGCGGCGACAAGATCCGCAGCTTCCACATGCTCCGCCATCTGGCGCGGCACCGGCGCGTGCATCTCGCCGCCTTCGCCGATGACCCGCGGGACATGGATCGGCCCGAACTGGCCGCATTCACCGCCAGCCGGGCGATCGTGCGGCGGAGGAAGTCGCAGGCAGTGGCGGGGGTTCAGGCGCTGGCGTCGGGGCGGCCGCTGTCGCTCACGGCGTTCGACGACGCGGGGATGCGCCGCGCGGTCGCGGACATGCTGGCGCGCGAGGATGTGGAGACGATCTTCGTCTTCTCGAGCCAGATGGCGCAATATCTGCCGGCCGAGACGCATGCCCGGGTGATCATGGATTTCGTCGACATGGATTCGGCCAAATTCGCTGCCTATGCCAAGGCTGCGAAGGGCCCGATGCGCTGGATGCTGGCGCGCGAGGCGCGGCTGTTGATGGCCTATGAAAGCATCGTCGCGACGCGCGCCGATGCCAGCTTGTTCGTGAGCGAGGCCGAGGCCGGCCTGTTTCGGCAGTCCACGGGCGCCGAGCGGGTGCAGGCGATCGAGAACGGCATCGACACCGCGCATTTCGATCCGGCGGCGGATTTCGCGCGCGTGGATGCGGGTGCAGCATTGATCGTCTTCACCGGCCAGATGGACTATCGCCCCAATGTCGAGGCCGTGACCTGGTTTGCCGAGAATATCCTGCCGCGGGTGCGCGCGACGCATCCCCATGCCCGTTTCGCGATCGTCGGCCGTAACCCCAGCGAGGCGGTCAAGACACTGACGAAGCGCGGCGATGTGATCGTGACCGGTGAAGTCGAGGATGTTCGGGGATGGCTCGCCGCGGCCGCCGTAGTGGTGGCGCCGCTCAAATTGGCGCGCGGCATCCAGAACAAGGTGCTCGAGGCGATGGCGATGGCACGGCCGGTGGTCGCTTCGAGCGCCGCGGCGGAAGGCATCGATCACAAGGGAACGATCGCGGCCGGCACCAGTGCCGAAGACATCGCGAATGCCGTGACGATGCTGCTGTCGGACCGGCGGGGCGCCGCCGAGCTCGGGATCGACGCCCGGGCGCAGGTAATGGCGCGATATGGCTGGGATGCACGGCTGGCGCCGCTCGATGATCTCGTCGGTCTGCCGGCACATCTCGGGCGGGCAGCATGACCGTCGCGATGCCCCGGATCGATTTTGCGCGGGCCGAAGCGTGTTTCGACGCACGCTGGAAGCGGCATGCGGCGATTCTCGCCGGAACATGGGCAGTGCTCCTGCTGCTGTTCCGCCGCGACGCAGTCGATCTTGCGACGATCTACTGGACCAATACCACTTTCGGGCACTGCCTGTTCATCGCCCCCGTGATCGGCTGGCTGGTCTGGCAACGCCGGCGCGAGCTCGCGATGGTACGGCCGCAAGGCTGGTGGCCGGGGCTGGCGCTGGTCGGCGCGGGCGGGCTGGGCTGGCTGCTCGGCGACGCCGCGGGCGTCGCGTTGTTCCGCCATGCCGGGCTGGTCCTGATGCTTCAGGGAGCCGCGGTGAGCGTGCTCGGGCCCAATGTGGGCCGGGCGCTGCTCTTTCCGCTGGCCTACATGCTCTTCCTCGTGCCGTTCGGCGATTTCCTCGAAGGGCCGCTGCAGGACATCACCGTCGCTATGGTGATGCCGCTGCTCCATTTGTTCGGCGTGCCCGCGAGCGTCGACGGGGTGCTGATCACTACGTCGAACGGCTATTTCGAAGTCGCGGAGGCGTGTTCGGGCGCCAAGTTCGTGATTGCGATGGTCGCGTTCGGCGTGCTGGTCGCCAATGTCTGCTACGTTTCGTGGACCCGCCGTGCGGCGTTCCTCGCGATGGCACTGGTCGTGCCGGTGATCGCCAACGGGCTTCGCGCTTTCGGGACGATCTATGCGGCGTGGTGGACCTCGGTCGAGGCGGCGACGGGGATGGACCATATCGTCTATGGCTGGGTGTTCTTCGCGGCAGTGATGGCGGCGGTGCTGGCGATCGGCTGGAAATGGTTCGATCGCGATCCCGATGCGGCATGGTTCGATCCCATGCGGCTGCAGGGGGCCGCGGGCGGGCGGGCCGAAGCATCCGTGACGGCATTGCTGGCGCTGATGGTCGCGAGCCTGTTCCTCGGCTGGTCGAGCCTCATCGCGGCACGCGCGGCGCCGCTGCCGGCCAAGGTCGAGCTGCCGCAGGTCGCCGGCTGGCATCGCATTGGGCCGAGCACCGTTGCGCCCTGGTCACCCCATTATCCCGGTGCCGATCATTTCCTGATCGGTCATTATGCCGACGGGCGCGGCAGGACGGTCGATCTCGCCGTGGCCGTCTATGCCAGCCAGCACGAAGGCAAGGAACTGGTCGGCTTCGGCATCGGCGCGATCCGCGAGAATGATCGCTGGGTGCGCATCGCCGATCTTCCGGACCTGTCGGGCGGCCATGCGCTGCGCATGACGGGGCCCGGGCGGGTGGAACGCGCGACGGTTAGTTGGTACCGCGTCGGCGATACGCTGACCGGGAGCGACAGCCACGTGAAATTCGAGACGTTGAAGACCAAGTTGCTGGGGGGCAATCAGGCCGCGGTGGCCGTCCTGGTGTCGGCCGAGCAGGGGCCGGATCAAGGCGCGCAGGCAGCGATCGAGGACTTTGTCGGCGCGCTCGGCCCTGTCGACGCGTTCGCCGACAGCATGGCCGGTCGCTAAGCGATGTGCGGCATTGCGGGGCTTTATTACCCCGCCATAGCGAAACCCGTGGATCCTGCCCGCATCGTGGCGATGCGCGACGCGCTGGCGCATCGCGGGCCCGACGGAGCGGGTGTGTGGACCGCGCCGGGCGTGGGACTAGGGCATCGGCGGCTGTCGATCATCGATCTCGAAGGCGGCGTCCAGCCGATGGCGACGCCGGACCAGGGCGTGGTCGTCACGTATAATGGCGAGATCTACAATTTCCGCGAAGTGCGCGCCGAGCTGGAGGCGAAGGGCGCGCGGTTCCAGACGGAGAGCGATACCGAGGTGCTGCTCCACGGCTGGCGGGCCTGGGGTCCGGGGATGCTCGAGAAGCTCAACGGGATGTTCGCCTTCGCCTTGTACGACGCAGAGAAGCAAAGCCTTTTCCTCGCGCGCGACCGGTTCGGCGTCAAACCTCTGGTTTACACCAAGCTCGCCGATGGCGGGGTAGCGTTCGCCTCTGAAATCAAGGGATTGCTCGCCCATCCGCTGTTTCGTCGGCGGCCCGATTTCCGCGCGGTCGAGGACTATCTCGGACTCGGCTATGTGCCCGATGACGCGTCACTGCTCGTCGGCGTCAAGAAGCTGCCTGCGGGGCACTTCCTGTTGCTCCAGCGCGGCAAGCGTATGCCGCAGCCGGTGCGCTGGTGGGATCTGGATTTCTCCAACCGCGCAACCGGAAAAACGCGCGATCTGGAGGCGGAGCTGGTCGAGCGGATGCGCGCGGCGGTGCGCGCGCGGATGATCGCGGACGTGCCGCTGGGGGCGTTCCTCTCGGGCGGGGTCGACAGCAGCGCGGTGGTCGCGCTGATGGCCGAGGCGAGCAAGGCCGCGGTCAAGACGTGCACGATCGGCTTCGACGAGGCCGGGCATGACGAGAGCGATTACGCCAGACGCATTTCGGAACGCTTTGCGACCGCGCATCGATCGAAAATCGTCGGTTCGGACGATTTCGCGCTCATCGACACGCTGGTCGCGGCGTTCGACGAGCCTTTTGCCGACGCATCGGCGCTGCCGACCTATCGAGTGTGCGAGCTCGCGCGCGAGACAGTGACGGTGGCGCTTTCGGGCGATGGCGCGGACGAGGCGTTCGCCGGGTATCGGCGTTACAAATTCTTCGCGGCCGAAGAGCGTGCGCGGGGCCTGTTTCCCGAGAAGTTCCGGGCGAACCTGTTCGGGACGCTGGGGCGGTTCTACCCCAAGGCCGATTGGGCGCCGCGGGCATTCCGCGCGAAGACCACCTTGCTCGCGCTCGCCGAGAATGGCGAGTTCGCTTACTCCAGGGCGGTAGGCGTCACTAGCCCCGAGCTGCGCGACCGGCTCTATACCAGCGCGGCGAAGCACACCCTCGCCGGGCATTCCGCCGAGCAGCGTTATGTCGACGCGATGCGGCGGGCGCCGGCGCGCGACGCACTCGACCGCGCGCAATATGCCGATATCCAGCACTGGCTGCCGGGGGACATTCTGACGAAGGTCGACCGCACCAGCATGGCGGTGAGCCTCGAGGCACGCGAGCCTTTGCTCGACTATCGGCTCGTCGAATTCGCGGCGACCCTGCCGCCGTCGCTCCGGATCAAGGCGGGGCAGGGCAAATGGCTGATGAAGAAGGCGCTCGAGCCGTGGCTGCCCAAGGACATTCTCTATCGGCCCAAAATGGGGTTCGTTACGCCGATCAGCGCGTGGTTCCGCAAGGCGCTGGCCGACGAGGCAGCAGCGCTGGCGCAGTCGCGCGTGCTGACGGGGACCGGCTGGTTCGAACCCGCGGCGATCGAGAAGCTGGCGGCCGACCACAAGGCCGGTCGCGCCGAGCACGGGCGGACCTTGTGGCAGCTGCTGATGCTGGAACGGAGCCTCGCGCGGCTGTTCGGCTGAAGTCCGCGACCGTCGGGAACGCGGAGGCCGGGGTTTCGCTGGCGCCTGCCGCTCCCCATATGACATCGATCGCTGGCAAGCAGTCCGTAGGCGCCAGCGGCTGAGAGACGATCGTGCTCCCGCTTACACAGAGCGGAGTCGTCTCATGGAACCTCACCACCTTTTGGCCCGGCACCACGAGAGACCTCTCGCGCCGTTTCATGACCCGAGAGGAAACCGCCGATGAGTGACGAGCCAGCTACCGGTCCGGATGGCGCCCCCAGTGAACGCAGGACCACCCCTTTCCGCAAGAAGTTTTCCAGCGTGCGTTTGCCCGCCGACAGCGCGGAACGGCAGGGCCGTGTCACCATGCTGGCATGGCGCCTGCTGGGCGGGCGCGACGAAGCGATGGCGTTCCTGAACAACCATGACGAAATGCTGGGAGGGCGTCCGCTGGACCTTGCGGTCGCCAGTGTCGAAGGCTGCGAGGCCGTCGAACGCGCGATCGCCGCGAAAGCGGGGGGCTGACACCCGCTTGACCTAGTGCAGCAGTGCGATTCCCGCATGCAGCGTCAGCGCGACGAGCGCGAACGTCGACAGCACGAAGAGGCCGAAACGCACCGCCACCTTGTTGAAGGTCGCCTGGACGAGGCTGTGAAGGATGCGCAAGCCGACATAGGCCCAGGCGATCCATGCATTGATGCCGTCGCCGCCGCCGAGCAGCGCCAGCGCGAGGCAGATCGCATAGAACAGCGTCGGCTGTTCCATCAGATGGATGTAATTGTGCGCGGGCCATTGCACGCGCTCGTCGACCATGCCGTCGAGGATGCCGGGGCGCCCGCCCCGCGCCTTCGACATGTCGATCCCGGCCTTTTTGAGCGCGGGCAGGCGGATCGCCATCATCCAGACGAGCATGACGAGCGACCAGGCGACGAGCGCCACGACAGGCGCCAGAATCTGGCTGTGCATTTTTCGGGTCCCCTCCGATTGTGATCCGAGGCTGCCGCAACCGGTTCGCGAATGCAACCGATCTAGTGCTTGGCTGTCCAGCGCGCGAAAAGGTCGGGCCAGAGGCGGCCGGGGAAATCGACCGGCAAGTGCAGCGCGCCGAAGCCGTGGCCGCCTTTTTCGAAGATATGTGCCTCGACCGGCACATTCGCGGCGCGGCATTTCTCGATCGTCACCAGGCTCTGTGCCACCGGCACGGTGCCGTCGTCCACAGCGTGGACAAGGAAGATCGGGGGTGTCCCGGAGGTGATCCGATCACTGGTTTCATAGCGGGCGAGGAGCGCGGGATCCTTGCTGTCGCCCAGCAGCATTCCGGACGAGCGGCTGTTGAGGCCCGCGGTGCTGAACGACACGACCGGGTAGACTAGCCCCGCAAAAGAGGGGCGTGCGCTCTGCCGGTCGACAGCGTCGATTGACGCATAAACGGGATCGGCATGCCCGACCGCGAGCGACGCGCCGAGATGGCCGCCGGCGGAGAAGCCGCAAATGCCGAGCTTCGCGGGGTCGATGCCGTACTTCGCCGCATTCGCGCGGATCAGCCGCATCGCACGCTGAGCGTCCTGCAGCGGCACATCGGCGCGATTGGCCCAGCCTTCGCCGGGCAGGCGATAGGCGAGGACGAAGACGGTGATGCCGTGCGGGGTGAGCGCCTTGGCGACATCGATGCCCTCATTCTCGACCGAAACGAAATTGTAGCCGCCGCCCGGGATCGAGAGGACCGCCCGGCCATCGGGTTTGGCCGGGCGATAGACGCCGACCATCGGTTCCGAGACACCGCGCAGCCAGAGCTCCTTGAAGCCACCGTTGATGGTGAAGTCGTTGGTCGGTAGCGGGCTGGGTGCCCCCGGCGGGGTACCGGGCCAGAGCTTGAAATGTTCGCGCGGGGGCCATGCGGCGGTGCCGGTGCCGAGAACATAGGGAGCCGGCGCATTCTGCGCGCGGGCGACGGCGGGAGCCAGCGTAAGCGCGGCGGCACTTCCGATCAGCGTGCGGCGGTCGATCGGCATGGCGGCATCCTCCCTGTTTTCGGGCGAACCTAGCGTGTCGGGCGTGACGGGCAAGGCGGTTGCGGCGAGCAGCTTAATCCTCCCCCTGACGGGGGAGGATTCGCTTAATCGCTCTTTTTCTCCAGCGCCGCGATGGCGCGGGGTGCGGTCTTGTGGCCTTGCAGCGCGGCGCGGCGGAGCAACGCGAGCGCCTTGGTCACGTCCTTGTCGCCGCCTTCGCCCTTGGCGAGCATCGCGGCGAGGTTGAACATGCCATCGGGATCGTCGCCGGCAGCACCGGCCTCGAACCACTTCCGGGCCATCGCCAGATCCCTGGGCACCATTTTGCCTTCGTAGAAATAGGTGCCCATCGCGACCTTGGCGGCGGCGTTTCCGCCCAGCGCGGCGGTCTTGTAGAAGCCCATCGCCAGCTCGGGATCGGCCTTGACCTCTTCACCGAGATCATAAGCGCGTGCCAGCGCATAGAGCGCGCCGGCATGGCCGTTGCGCGCCGCGGCCTGATACCAGCCGAGCGCGGCCTTGCGGTCCTGCGGCACGCCGTCCTCGCCCTCCCACAGGATGTCGGCGAGCGCGGCCTGCGCGCCAGGGTGATTGAGCTTGGCGGCCTGCCTGTACCACGAGACTGCCTTGGCCCCGTCGCGCGGTGTGCCCAGGCCTTCATTGTAGATGTCGCCGAGCTTCTTCGCACCGGGGACATGGCCGACCTTGAAAGCGCGTTCATACCATTCACGGGCTTCTGCCGTGTTTTTGGCCACGGGGCCGAAGCCGTTCATGTAGATATTGGCGAGAATCACCGCCGCCTCGCCCACGGCAGTGTTGCGATCGGGCTGGCGTGGATCGAACATCGGGGTTTCGTTCTGCGGATTGAAGGGCGCGGTCGCGGCCTTTTTGAGCCATTTGACGCCTTCCACCGGATCCGATTGCGGCCCCAGCCCCTGGAGCGTGATCTTGCCGACGAACAACGCTGCCTCGTCGCCGCCCTCGCGCATCTGGAGCTTGTTGGCGGCCTTGCGGAACCAGTCGAGCGCCTCGGCATAGCGCCCCTGATCGAACAGCGCGAAGCCCATCGGTAGCGTCCGATCGCGGCTGGCGATGAACGACCGCGCCTCGAGATAGCGCGCGTTCGCCGCCGCGACGCGCCATTCCGGGCTGGTCATCAGCGCGCCTCTTTCCGAATCGCCGCTGTTCGCCGCGATGAACCCGGTGTTGCCTCCGCTCGCGCTGGTGTCGCCGGCGCCGCGCGCATAGGCGCCGCGGCATGCTCCGATCGCGGATGCGAGGCTGTTCTGGTCGAGCGAGGCGGCAGTCCCTCCGTCTGCGGGAGTCTCGTCCAGGGAGCTCGGGCCGAAGCTGGTCGCCACATCGCTGCCTGCTACGTCGCGCACGCCGAAGCGCGATTTGGCAAGGTCCGGCAATGGCGAGCCGGGAGGCACCGAAGGCGGCGCGTTATAATCAGGGCTCCGGGTAGGCCTGGTCGGCAGATAGGCGCGGCTGGCCATCCCGGAAGCGCGCAGGAACGGATCGCGCGCGAGCACTTCGCAGGTGGAGGAGCGGGGGGCCTCGGCAGCGGGCATGCGCTGGCCGGTGACCCTGAGCTGGTCCTGATCGCCGGGCGTTTCGGATTGCGCCGGTGGTGGAGGCGCAGTCTGGGCATGGCCCTGCCCCGCGACCAGCAAGGCGCTTCCGAGCAACATCGTCCAGGGCCGATTCTGGCGGGCCAGCGTCATGAAGCACTCTCCCCGGTACTTGTTCTGCGGGAGGGCTATCATGGACCCGTCGGGGACGGAATAGAGCGGCCACACGGCAAAGCGGCCGGGGATCGCTCCCCGGCCGCTTCGTTTTTCCTTTGGGTCGGATCAGGCGAAGAGCTTCGCCCAGCCGCGCTTGGCGCGGTCCTTCCAGTGGCCGCGGTGATAGGCGTCCGAGGCGAGGAGCGGCATCACGCTGCCCGCTTCGGCGAAGACCATCTGCTCGATGCCGGTGTTGACCTTGCCCCAGCTCGCGGCTTCCTGCAGCGTCGAAGACGAGCAGGCGCCGTCGCGGACGTCGGCGACGGTGATCTGGACCGCGTATTTGTGCACCGCAACGTCTTCGTGGCCGAGGATCTCGGCGCAGACGACGGTGTCCTGGATGAAGTTCTTCGGCACGCCGCCGCCGATCATCAGCAGGCCGGTGGTGCCGGCCGCGATCTTGATGTCGGTCAGCTCACGGAAGTCGGCGACTGCGTCGATCATCACATAGGGCTTGCCCGCCTTGGCGGAATCGACCTGGTGCTTGACGAGACCGAAGCCGGCCGAACTGTCGACGAACGCCGGGCAGAAGATCGGCACGTCATGCTCGTAGGCGAGCTTGACGAGGCTGTTGTCCTTCTTGCCGTGCTCGACGAGATACTTGCCCATCTCGCGGATGAAGGCGCGCGACGAATAGGCGCCGGGCTCGAGTGATTCCGCGATCTCGAAGATCGTGTGATCGACGTTCTGGAGGTCTTCCTCGTCGATATACGTGTCGTAGATGCGGTCGATATAGAGCGAGCGCAGCGTATCGTCGTCGGGGATCTCGAGCGCCTGATAGTGCTTGTGACCAAGGCCTTCGAAGAAATCCATGTCGACGATGGTGGCGCCGGTGGCGACGATGCCGTCGACCATGTTGTTGCGCACCAGCTCGGCATAGAGGTCCATGCAGCCACCGGCCGAAGTCGAGCCCGCGATCACGAGGAAGATCGTGCAATCCTTGTCGGCCAGCATCTGGTTGTAGATGTTGGTCGCGCGGCCGAGGTCGCGGCTGGTGAAGCTCATGTCCGCCATCGCGTCGACGATCGGGCGCGCGTCGAACTTGGTGATGTCGATATGCTTGACCTGCTTCGACAGCAGCTCCGCCTTGCGGGTGTCGTTGATCGGCGGGTTCGCCGCGGCGGTCTTGGTGAGAGTGTCGGTCATGGGGATCTCCCAATCTTCATGGCCGTCGTCATTCAAAGGGGACGCGGAAACCCGTAAATCCCCCTCCCGCTTGCGGGAGGGAGTAGTTGCATTCTTCGGGTCGAAATGCCCCCCGGGCATTTCTCAATCATGCCGGGGGCATGATTGACCCGGAGAATTCAACCACTGGGAGGGTGCGACGTGGCGATACCATCCCCAACAGACCCTCCCCCGACCCCTCCCGCAAGCGGGAGGGGAGAAGAGGGCCGTTATGCCTTGGCAGTTACAGCTTGACGACGTTCGAGGGACGCGCGCGTTCCTCGGCCGGCTCGAGATAGAGCGAGGTCATCGGTTCGTCGTCGACGATCACCGTCTCGCCCGATCCGAAGCCGTTGAACGCCGTGCGCATGGCCGAGCCATAGGCGCCGAGCATGCCGATCTCGATATAGTCGCCCGCGCGGATATCCGCCGGCAGCGGGAACGGACCCGCCATGTGATCCATATCGTCGCAGGTCGGACCGTAGAAGCTGAACTCGACGTCGCGGGCGTTCGAATCCGGCTCGCGGAGGAGACGGACGGGGAAGCGCCAGCCGATATGCGCGGCATCGAACAGCGCACCGTACGCGCCGTCGTTGATGTAGAGCTCGTCGCCGCGGCGCCGTTCGACGCGTACGATGATCGAGCTGTACTCGGCGCAGAGCGCGCGGCCCGGCTCGGCCCAGAGCTCGGCCGAATAGGAAATCGGCAGGCTCTCGAACGCGCGGTGGATCGTCGCGAAATAATGCTCGAGCGGCGGTGGTTCCATGCCGGGGTATGACGAGGGGAACCCGCCGCCGACATCGATCACGTCGACGGTGACCGCCGCCTCGACGATCGCGGCGCGGACGCGCTCCATCGCATTGGCATAGGCCTCGGGCGACATTGCCTGGCTGCCGACATGGAAGCAGATGCCCAGGGCATCCGCGACCTGGCGGGCGGCCATCAGCAATTCCTTCGACTCGCCGGGGCCCGCACCGAACTTCGAGGCGAGGCTGAGCTTCGAATGATCCGACGAGACGCGCAGCCGCACGCAGAGCGTCAGGTCCTCGGCGCCCTTCGTGGCGGCGACGATCTTGTCGAGCTCTTCGAGGCTGTCGAGGCTGAAGACGCGGACGCCGTGCGTGAAATACGCCTCGGCGATCGCTTCCTCGGCCTTGACTGGGTGCATGAAGCAGAGCGTCGCATCGGGCAGCGTCAATGCGACGAGACGCACCTCGGCGATCGACGCGACGTCGTAATGCGTGACGCCGCTATCCCACAGGATCTGCAGCAGATCCGGCGAGGGATTGGCCTTCACGGCATACATCGAGCGGCCCGGGAACTTCTCGACGAAGAAGCGGGCGGCACGCGATGCGGCGTGCGGACGAGTCAGCGTTACCGGCTGAACCGGTCGCTGGCTGGCGATGTCGATACCGCGAAGTGCGGTCGATTGGGCCGACGCTAGCCCCAGCGCGCTATGGTGCTTGTGCAATTCAAGGGACCTCCAAATGCCTTGCGGCAAACATTGACGAAAAGCTGCCTTGCGGTTGGAAGTCCCATGGGGCAGCGGAAGGCGGCATTTAGGGACGAGGTCCCCCCATGTAAAGTGATTCGATATCCGGAAATGTACGGCGGGGATAAACTGTGACGATTGTACGACAGCCTACCCGGGCGGGGGTTCGCGACGCTGCGGCTAAGATTGCAGCAATCCTGCCGCAAACGCCTCTGCTGACAGCGGAAATTCGCGGGGTTCCGGTTTGCTTCAAGGCTGAATCGCTGCAGCCGATCGGCGCGTTCAAGATCCGCGGCGCGTGGCATCGGCTGACCGCGCTGGACGCGGAGGCGCGCGAGCGCGGCGTGGTGGCGTTCTCGTCGGGCAATCACGCACAGGGAATCGCCTGGGCGGCGAAGAGACTCGGCATTCCGGCGGTGATCGTGATGCCGGCTGACGCGCCGAAGGTGAAGCTCGACGCGACGCTGGCGATGGGCGCGGAGGTCGTGAAGTATGACCGCGCGACCGAGAGCCGCGAGAAGATCGCCGCGCATCTGGCGCATGCGCGCGGCGCGGCTTTGGTGCCGAGTTTCGACGACCCCTGGATCATCGAGGGCCAGGGCAGCGCCGGCATCGAGTCGATGACCCAGATGATCGAGATGAAGCTACCAGATCCGTCGAATGTGGTGGTGCCGTGCGGCGGCGGCGGGCTCGCGGCGGGGCTGGCTCTGGCGCTGCCCGATGCGGAAATAACCGTCGTGGAGCCCGAGGGCTGGGATGACATGCGCCGCAGCCTCGAAGCCGGGTGGATCGAGCCGGTGGGCGATAATCCGCCGCCGACGGCGTGCGATGCGCTGCAGACATATCAAGTGTCGCCGTTGACCTTCGACGTGCTCAGTCGGCGGGGCGCGACGGGCGTCGCGGTGAGCGAGGCCGAGATCCGGCATGCGCAGCGCTGGGCGGCGGCGAAGCTGCGGCTGGTGCTGGAACCGGGCGGATCGGTAGCGCTGGCGGCCTTGCTGGCGGGCAAGGTCGAGGCGAAGCCGGGATTGCTGGTGGTCCTCTCGGGCGGCAATGCCGATCCGGACGCCTATGCGGCGGTGCTGGGATCGAAGAACTGATGAAGGACAGACGGTTCGGGACGGTCGTCGCCAATGTGTTGAGCGTCGGCACGCGGGGGCTCGGCCTCTTCCTCTGGTATTTCCTGCGATTGATCTATCGCGGCGAGCCGAAGGTGATTGCGGGCTTTGCCGGCGTCGGATTGGCGATCGCCGCGCTTGTCTGGCTGATCGTCCGATGATGGATCCGCAACTCAATCCGCTGCTGCTGAGCATCGCGGTGATAGCGATGTTCGCATTGGTCTGGGGCGGTGTGCGCACCTGGCGCGGCGGGGATCGAACCAAGGGCGTGCTGATGGTGATCTGTGCGTTGGTGCTGCTGGGCAATCTGCTGATCTGGTCGCTATAGCTACCGGGACTCCTCTCCCGGCAAGGGAGGGGTTGGGGTTGGGTGCGAGCCGGAGGCGAGCTCTGCGGCGTCGATGAAAAAAAGGCCGGGATCGACCCGGCCTTTTTTCAACCCGCCCCTTGATTCCCTCCCTGCAGGGAGGGGAAGAAGCCTCAGCGGATCGGCGAGTTCGGATCGAGCCGCATGTCGAGATAGCGGTCCACCGAACCCATCAATTGCTCCATCTCGTGCTCGAAGAAATGGTTCGCGCCCGGGATCGTGTCGTGGTGGATCGTGATGTGCTTCTGCGTGCGCAGCTTGTCGACGAGCTTCTGCGTCGCGAGCGGCGTGGCGACTTCGTCGGCCTCTCCCTGGATGATGATGCCCGAGGAGGGGCAGGGCGCGAGGAAGCTGAAATCATACATGTTCGCCGGCGGCGCGACCGAGATGAAGCCGCGGATCTCCGGACGGCGCATCAGCAGCTGCATGCCGATCCATGCGCCGAAGCTGACGCCGGCGATCCAGGTGGTCGAGGCTTCGGGGTGGAAGCTCTGCACCCAGTCGAGCGCCGAGGCCGCGTCGCTGAGCTCACCGATGCCGTTGTCGAACGTGCCCTGGCTCTTGCCGACGCCGCGAAAGTTGAAACGCAGGGTCGCGAAGCCGCGGCGCTGGAAGGTCTTGTAGAGCTCCTGGACGATGCGGTTGTTCATCGTTCCGCCCGCATTGGGGTGCGGATGAAGGATCATCGCCACGGGCGCGCGCGGACGCGGAGCGGGGGCGAAACGGCCTTCGAGACGGCCTTCGGGACCGGGGAAAATGACTTCGGGCAATGTGGCCTGCCTTGAATTGGGTGCGCGCAGTGGAGCGCGGGGAGTTGGGCGCTATATAGGCAGCGCCCCCTCTTGCGCAATTGGAAGCAACTTGGCCGACCGTATCTATCTGGACCACGCCGCGACGACGCCGATGACCGAAGCTGCGAAGGCTGCGGTTGTCGAGGGGATGGCGCGCTGGGCGAACCCCTCCTCGCCGCATGCCGAAGGGCGGGCGGCGCGGGCGGCGCTGGAGGCGGCACGGGCGAAGATCGCCGCGGCCTATGGCTGGGCGCACGAGCTGGTGCTGACCTCGGGGGCGAGCGAATCACTGCACCTGGCGCTGACGCGATCCATGGCCGAACGCCGGCTGATCACCGCTGTGGAGCATGATTCGGTGCTTCGGCATTCGGAAGGAGCGAAGGTGCTGCCGGTGGATGCGAACGGCATTCTCGATCTGGAGGCGCTAAGGGGCGTGTTGGCAGGTGAGAGTCGCACCATGCTCTGCGCGCAATGGGCGAACAGCGAGACCGGCGTGCGCCAGCCGATCGCGGCGATTGCGGAGGTCGTCCATGATGCGGGCGGCATATTGCTCGTCGACGCCGCGCAGATGCCGGCGCGGGCCGACGACGCAGTGTTGCGGCATGCCGATCTGGTCGCAATATCGGCGCACAAGCGCGGCGGGCCGCCGGGGATCGGGGCGCTGCTGGTGCGCGACTTCGCTACGCTGCTGCCGATGGGCGGGCAGGAGAAGGGGTATCGCGCGGGTACCGAGAATTTGCCGGGCGCGCTCGGCTATGCCGCGGCGGTGAGCGAGGCCGAGGATCTCGCGCGGATGGCGCGGCTTCGTGCGGGACTGGAGGCGGCGATCCGCGACGCCGGTGGCGAAGTGGTGGGCGAGGCGAGCCCGCGCACGCCGCTGATCGGTGCCTATCGCATGCCGGGGGTGTCGTCGGCGGCGCAGCTCATCCGGTTCGATCTGGGCGGGATCTCGGTTTCGGCCGGAAGCGCCTGCTCGTCGGGAAGCATGCGGCCGAGCCATGTGCTGGGCGCGATGGGCTGGCAGGAACCCGAACTGCGCGAAGTGGTACGAGTGAGCTTCGGACGTTCGACAAGCGAGGCGGAAGTGGCGCGCTTCGCCGAGCTCTGGCGCAAGACCGCCGACGAAACACGGGTACGAGCGGCATGACCTATCTCGATTATCAGGCGACCACGCCGCTCGCGCCCGAGGCGCTCGCCGCGATGCTGCCCTGGCTGGAGAGCCAGTACGCCAACCCCCACTCCGCGCACCCGCCCGGACGCGCGGCGAAGGCTGCAGTGGAAGTGGCGCGCGGCGAAGTCGCCGGACTGATGCCCGAAGGCGGCACGGTCAACTTCACCAGCGGCGCGACCGAAGCGCTCAACTGGGCGATCAAGGGCACGACCGGGCCGATCGTCACGCTAGCGACCGAACATGCCGCGGTGCTCGACACGGTCGAGGCCGAGGCACGCAAGGGGCGTGCGGTCACCGTGCTGCCGGTGGGCAGCGACGGGCTGGTCGATTTTGCGGCGGCGCGCGCGGTGATCCGCCCCGGCACGGGGCTGGTCGCGGTCATGCTGGTCAACAACGAGATCGGCACGATCCAGCCGGTCGAGCGATTGGCCGAGCTGGCCAGGGCCGCCGGCGCGCGGTTCCTGTGCGATGCGGTGCAGGGTTATGGCCGCGTGCTGATCCCCGAAGGCTGCGATCTGGTCGCGGTGTCGGCGCACAAGGTTCATGGGCCCAAGGGAGTCGGTGCGCTGTGGATCCGCGAGGGCGTGACGCTCGAACCGCTGTTGCACGGGGGCGGGCAGGAGCCGGGTGGGCGCTCGGGGACGCTGTCGCCGGCATTGTGTGCCGGGTTCGGCGCCGCGGCGCGGCTCGCCAAGCAGCGGTTCGGCGCGGATCACGCCCATGCCGAGCAGCTTTTCCGGGCGGCACTGGCCCATCTCGGCGGCGACTGGACGCTCAATGGTTCGCGCGACGAGCGCTATCACGGCAATCTCAATATCCGGCGTGAAGGCCTGAACGTCGCGCGGCTGATGTCCGACCTGCGCGACATCGCCTTTTCGGCCGGGTCGGCCTGCGCGAGCGGGTCGGGGCGGCCGAGCCATGTGCTGCGCGCGATCGGACTGAGCGACGCGGAGGCGCGGTCGAGCATAAGGCTGGGGCTCGGGCGGTATACGACCGAGGAGGAACTGCTGGCGGCGCTCGACCGGATCACCGCCGCGGCGCGCGGCCAGAAGGTGGCGGCATGATCCGGGTGCGATTCGTCGCCGCCGATGGCACGGAGGGCCGGGAGGTCGAGGCCGAAGAGGGCGCGGTGCTGCTCGAAGTGGCGCAGAATGCAGGCCAGCCATTGGAAGGCACGTGCGAGGGGCAGATGTCGTGCTCGACTTGCCACGTCGTCGTCGATGCAAAAGATTACGCCAGGCTGCCGCGCGCGAGCGAAGAGGAAGAGGACATGCTCGACCTCGCCATCGGCGCGACGCGGACCAGCCGGCTGGCGTGTCAGATCGTGCTGACGCGGGATCTCGACGGACTGACGGTGCGGATGCCGCCCGAGCATCGCGACATGCAGGGACGCTGAGCGGACGATCGGTCCGTGTTGGAACGACGGGCGGCGGCCAGTCGTTTCGCTCCGATGACACGCCCCGGACTCCGGCAGACGCTGTACAATCTGGGCGGTCGCATATGCGATATCGGAGCGAACATAGCAGGCCACCCGGCGGCATTGGTCGGGGTGATCGTTTTCTGCATCGCCTGGTTTCTGTTGCCGCTCGGCGACAAAGCGACCGCCGTGCTGACCCTGGTGCTTTCGGTGCTCGCGATCACGCTCACCCAGATGGTGCTCAACCAGCAGAAACGGCACGAAATCGCGCTGCACCTCAAGATCGACGAATTGATCCACGCGATGAAAGGCGCACGCGACGAAGTGATGGGAATCGAGACCGCCAGCGAGTCCGAACTCGAAGCGTTGCGCATCACCGGCGACAAGGCTGAAGAGGTCCTCGCCAAGCGCCGCGGCAAGCCCGTGGTCACCACCGATTCGAACAGTCGCGGGGCTTGAGCGCGACGCGGAACAACGTCGCCGTTTCGGGATTGTAATGGCCTTGGGGTTCCCGCCCCGAGGTCAGGAGAGAGCCATATGAAAATTCTCACTCTAGTCGCAGCAGCCGCCGCCGCAGTTCTGGCGGTCCCGACGGCATCTGCCGCTACCGCCCCCGCACCCGGCGTCATATCGGTCGCCAGCTTTGCCGCCAGCGCGCCCGCCGTGCAGAGCGGGCGCTGGGAGCGCGAGCGCCGTTACGAGCGCCGCACCAACCGGCATCGCCGCGTCTATTGGCGGACGCACTGCACGCGCAAATGGCGCAACGGCCACCGCATCCGCGTCTGCCGCAAGGTACGCTATTGGCGCTGAACCTTTGGCGGGAGCGCCCAGGCGCTCCCGCACTTGCCTAAGCCACCGACTTTGCCCATATGCGCCGCGGGAGTCGGGCGGACGATGCCGTCGCCAACCCGGTCAGATCCGGAAGGAAGCAGCCGTAACGATTTCGTGTCGGGTCGTTCCGGCTCCCACCATTCCTTGAAGACGCAGAGCCCTCGGCCCGCTAGTCTGCCGCGCAATGTCTGATTCCTTCCTCGGCCTCGACGAACCGCCCCAGCCCAAGCAGGAGGCGTATCGCGTCCTCGCGCGCAAATATCGGCCGCAGACCTTTTCCGAGCTGATCGGGCAGGATGCGATGGTCACGACGCTCGGCAACGCGATTCGGCGCGACCGGCTGGCGCACGCATTCCTGCTCACCGGCGTCCGCGGGGTCGGCAAGACCTCGACCGCGCGGCTGATCGCCAAGGCATTGAACTGCATCGGGCCGGATGGGCAGGGCGGGCCGACGATCGATCCGTGCGGCATCTGCGAGCCGTGCCGCGCGATCGCCGAGGGGCGTCATATCGACGTGATCGAGATGGACGCCGCGAGCCATACCGGCATCGACGACATCCGCGAGATCATCGAGGCGTCGCGCTATTCGGCGGTCTCGGCGCGCTACAAGATCTACATCATCGACGAAGTCCACATGCTATCCAAGGCCGCGTTCAACGGCCTGCTCAAGACGCTCGAGGAGCCGCCGGCGCATGTGAAGTTCCTGTTCGCCACCACCGAAGTGAACAAGGTGCCGGTGACGGTGCTGTCGCGCTGCCAGCGTTTCGATCTTCGGCGGATCCCGGCGGAGAAACTGGCCGAGCATTTCGCGCGCGTCTCGGCGGCCGAGGGTGTGGAGGCCGAACCCGATGCGCTGGCGCTGATCGCGCGGGCAGCGGAGGGATCGGCGCGCGACGGCCTCTCGATCCTCGACCAGGCGATCGCCCATGCCGGGCTCGAAGGCCGCGGAGTGCGCGCAGAGGCAGTGCGCCAGATGCTGGGGCTTTCGGACCGCGGCGCGATCCGGACATTGTTCGGGCTGCTGCTCGCCGGCGACGCAGCGAGCGCGCTGGCGGCGCTGCGCGGGCAATATGACCTGGGCGTCGATCCGCAGGCGGTGTTGCGCACATTGCTCGAAACCGTCCACGGCGTGACCTTAGCCAAGCTCGGCACCGAGGCGACCGCCGGGCAATCTGCCGAAGAGCTCAAGGCGTTGCAGGACTGGGCGGCGGGGCTGTCCTTTCCGACTCTGCACCGGCTCTGGCAATTGCTGCTGCGCGGGCATGATGAAGTCGCCAAGGCGGCGCTGCCGATCGAGGCCTGCGAGATGGCGCTGCTGCGGGTGATCCACGCCTCACAATTGCCCGACCCGGGCGAACTGGCGCGACAATTGGCGAATGGAAGCGTCAGCGTATCCACACCCGCCGCCGCGACGGCGAAACCGGCTGAGCCGGCGATGCCCTCGAGCATCTCCGAGCTTGCCGCGCATCTGGAAGCGGGCAAGCGCTTCCAGCTTGCGCAGCAAGTGCGCGACTATTTGCGGCCGGTGCGGTTCGAGGGATCCGAATTCGAATTCGGCGCAGCGCGCGAGCTGCCGCACGACTTCATCCGCGAACTGGGCGCGGCGCTCCGCGAGACGACAGGGGTCAATTGGCGCCTGAAGTGCGTTGAAGACGCAGGCGCGCCGACCATCCGCGAGGAGCAGGCCGCGAACGAGGCCGCCGAACGCGCGGCGGTGCTCAATTCGCCCGTGGTCGCCGCCGCGATGCAGGCCTTTCCCGATGCCGAGCTGATCGGCTGGAACAATGTACGGAGTAATCAGGCATGAAGAGCCTCGAAGACATCATGGCGATGGCGCAGAACGTCCAGGACGAGCTGACCAAGGCGCAGGCGACACTCGATACGATCGAAGTCGAGGGCGTGTCGGGCGGCGGACTGGTCAAGGTGAAGGCGAGCGCCAAGGGGCGGATCATTGGCGTCGACATCGACGAATCGCTGCTGGCGCCCTCCGAGAAGGGCATGCTCGAGGATCTGGTCGCGGCGGCCTTCAATGACGCGCGCGCCAAGGCCGATGCGGCGTCTCAAGCGGAAATGTCCAAGATGAGCAGCGGGTTGCCGTTGCCGCCGGGGTTCAAGCTGCCCTTCTAAGTCGGGCCGAAGCGGAACAATCGCGTCCTCTTGCCGGTTTTTGGTGGGTCAAGAGGAGTGAGAGCCATGGTCGATCGAGTTGTTGAGCGTACCGATGGTACGACTTCGGAACGCGTCACCGAAACGGCGAGCGCACCCGGCGGCACCACGGTGATCGAGCGGCGCGGCAGCGGGGCCGGCCTGATTATCGGGCTGGCGGTTCTGGTGCTGGTGGTGATCGGCGCGCTGTTCCTGATCAATCAGAACAATCGCGAGAATGTGAAGACCGACGCGATCACCGAGGCCGCGAAGGACGTCGGCGGCGCGGCCAAGGATGTCGGCAGTGCTGCGAAGGATGCCGGCGGCGCCGCGAAGGATGCCGCCAAGAAGGCCGAATAGTCAGCGCAGGCAGGCGTCGAGCCCGTCTCCCGCTACGACGCCGATCCGCCGATTGATCGAATTGCCATAGCGCCGCGTGAAGCCCCTCGGGTCGATCGCGGCGCGTTTTTTCGGCAAGGGCAGCACCGCGGCGATCAGCGCCGCCTCGCGGTCGCTCAACTGCGAGGCGTCGTGCTTGAAATAACGCATCGCGCCGGCGTTGACCCCGTAAGTGCCGATCCCCGTCTCGGCGACGTTGAGATAGACTTCCATGATCCGGCGTTTGCCCCAGATGTGCTCGATGAGCAGCGTGAAATACGCCTCGAGGCCCTTGCGGAAAAAGCCGCCGCCTTGCCACAGGAAGACGTTCTTCGCGGTCTGCTGGCTGATCGTCGAGCCGCCGCGAATGCGCTTCTTGCCGGTGGCGTTGCGCGCGGCCGCGGCGGCGATCGCCTTATAGTCGAAGCCTCCATGCTGGCAGAAGCGCGAATCCTCGGCGGCGATCGCGGCCCGCGCCATGCTCGGATCGATGCGGTCGAGGCTCATCCAGCTTTTGGTGACGCCGTGACCGCCCACGGCATCGCCGATCATCGTGAAGGTGATCGGCGGGTTGATGAAGCGGAGCGCCGCGACCCAGAGCAGCGAGCCGATGAAGAAGGCGAGCACCGCCTTGACGATCCAGCCGAGGATGCGGCGCTTGAACGGCCTGCGGGCGCGCGGCGGCGCAGGCTCCGGCGCGTCGATGCGCGTCGTTACCTGCGGCGCCGGTGTATGCGCCAGATCGTCGTGCCGTTCGTCACTCATGCGGGCACGATTGGCGGCGCCGGTCGCTCAACGCAACCGCTTCGTCGTCAATAGGCCGCGAGCAGCCTTTTCTCGCCCGCGAGACGCATCATCGCCTTTTGCAGCTTCTCGAAGGCCCGGACCTCGATCTGGCGGACGCGCTCGCGCGACACGCCATAGACCTGGCTGAGCTCCTCGAGCGTCTTGGGATCGTCGGTCAGGCGACGCTCGGTGAGGATGTGCTTCTCGCGCTCGTTGAGGTCGTCCATCGCGTCCACGAGCATCTCGTGGCGGACATCGGCCTCCTGCGCCTCGGCCACGGCCTCGTCCTGGAGCGGGCCGTCATCCTGCAGCCAATCCTGCCACTGGCTCTCGCCATCCTCGCGCATCGGCACGTTGAGCGACGTGTCGCCGCCCATCGCCATGCGGCGGTTCATCGAGGTGACCTCCTCCTCGGTCACGCCCAGATCGGTGGCGATCTTGGCGAGATGCTCAGGGGAAAGGTCGCCATCCTCGAATGCGTCGAGCTTGGCCTTCATCCGGCGCAGGTTGAAGAACAGCTTCTTCTGCGCCGCCGTGGTGCCCATCTTCACGAGCGACCAGCTGCGCAGGATGAATTCCTGGATCGACGCGCGGATCCACCACATGGCATAGGTCGCCAGGCGGAAACCCCGGTCGGGCTCGAACTTCTTCACGCCCTGCATCAGGCCGATATTGCCCTCCGAGATCAGCTCGGACACGGGCAGGCCATAGCCGCGATAGCCCATGGCGATCTTGGCCACGAGTCGCAGGTGCGACGTGACGAGCTGCGCGGCCGCATCGGGGTCGCCATGCTCCTGGAAGCGCTTGGCGAGCATATATTCCTGCTCGGGCGCGAGGATGGGGAACTTCTTGATCTCGGACAGATAGCGGTTGAGGCTCGCCTCTCCGCCGAGCGCAGGAATCGTCGCGGGGACGTTGCTGCCATTTGCCATGATCAATCTCCCTTCACTGGGCGCAGCACCACATGGGTTGCGCCGCGAAAATCATACGATGAGCTTATTGAACAGTTCCTGCATGTCCGCAGGCATTTCGCTATCGAACGCCAAAGCGTGGCTTGTCACGGGGTGAATGAACCCGAGATGCGCCGCATGCAAGGCCTGCCGCCGGAAATTCAAGGTTGCCAAAAGAGCACGATGGGCGGGGCGGGTGCTCCCATAGACCGGATCGCCCAACAGCGGATGACCGATCGAAGCCATGTGCACACGGACCTGATGCGTCCGGCCAGTTTCGAGGCGGCATTCGACCAGGGCTGCTTCGCGAAGTTGACGAAGTTTACGCCAATGCGTGATCGCGTGCTTTCCCGAACCTTCGCGGACGACTGCCATTTTCTTCCGATTCGTGGACGATCGCCCTAGGAAAGTGGAAATCGTACCCTCCGAAGTTGACACTTTTCCCGCGACGATTGCCTTGTAGCGCCGGTCGATCGTATGCGCCTTGAATTGACGGGCCAGCCCCTCGTGTGCGCGATCGGTCTTGGCGGCGACCATCAGCCCTGACGTATCCTTGTCGATCCGATGGACGATCCCCGGACGCGCGACTCCGCCGATCCCCGAAAGCTGGCCGGCGCAATGGTGGAGCAGCGCGTTGACCAGGGTGCCGTCGAGATTGCCCGCCGCCGGATGGACGACGAGCCCCGCGGGCTTGTCGATCACGATCAGGTGTTCGTCCTCGAAGGCGATGTCGAGCGCGATGTCCTGCGCTTCGTTGTGCGCCGGGGTCGGATCGGGCACCGCGATGCTGAACAGCGCGCCGCCCGGGGTCTTTCTGGCGGGATCGCGGGCGAGGCCTTCGGGGCCGGTGACCGCACCGCTCGAGATCAGCGCCTTGAGGCGTTCGCGCGATAGGGTGGGAATGGCGTCGGCAAGCGCACGGTCGAGCCGCCAGCCGTCCGCGGCCTGTGCAATCCGCGCTTCGAGTGTAGTAACCCCCCGTCCCATTCTGTAGGTGTAAATGGGGATGAGAATACGCGTTTCAAGATCTGTACTGATCGGTATCCAACACATTTCCGCGGATGCCCACCCGCGCGAGGCCTGCGGATTGCTGTTCGGCGGCGCCGACGCGATCACGGATTGGCAAGCGGTTGAAAATGTAGCGGAAGAACCCGAGCGGCGCTTCGAAATCGCGCCCGGCGCGCTGTTCGCAGCGCTCCGCGCGGAGCGCGCCGGTGGGCCCGAAATCGTCGGTTACTGGCACTCGCATCCCAGTGGCGACGCGACCCCTTCGATCACCGACGCGGCAATGGCCCAGCCCGACGGCAAACTGTGGTTGATCGTGGCGCGGGAAGACGCGACGCTGTGGCGAGCGGAGGACCCGGCGCCGTTGCACGGCCGCTTCAGGCGGGTGGAGTTGAGCCTCGGCTGAAGGAATCGCCCGGGCTTCCTCGTCGCCTGCTCCTTTCGGGCAGGGTCGCCGGTGGCGTGGAACGTTTCGCCCCCGTGCCACGTTTGCTCTTGATAACATAAGGAGTTCTCGGATGCTCTGGACCATCGTCGTCATCCTGCTCGTGCTCTGGCTGCTGGGGTTCACCCTGCACATCGGCGCCGGCCTGATCCATATCCTGCTCGTCGTCGCGCTCGTCGTCGGGCTGATTCAGCTCTTCTCGGGGCGTCGCGTCGTCTAGGGCGGTGTACGGGCGCAGCTTGCAGCGGCAACGCGGCTGCGCCAAAGAGGCGCTGGGGTAACCGGAGCCATTTCCTTGAACATCAGCCCGACCGACTTTGCGAGCCTTTTGTGTTCAAGGCTTTGTCACGACCTGCTCAGTCCGGTCGGCGCGCTCAACAATGGTCTCGAACTGCTCGCCGACGAGCATGATCCGGAGATGCGCGCGCGCTGCCTCGAGCTGTTGAGCGAGAGCGCCAAGGCGTCGGCCAACAAGCTCAAATTCTTCCGCCTGGCGTTCGGTGCGGCTGGAGGCTTTGGCGAAACCGTCGACACGCGCGAGGCGCAGGCGGCGATCGAAGGACTGTTCGGCGACAATCACCGCGTGACGATCGGCTGGATGGTCGAGGATCCGGTGCTGCCCAAACAGGCGATCAAGGTGCTGCTCAATCTCGCATTGATCGGTGGCGACGCGCTGATCCGCGGCGGCCAGCTCGATATCGGCGCGGAGATCGTCGACGGCTCGATCGAGATCGTCGTGCGTGCCGACGGGCCTCGTATCGTGCTCGATTCGGAGCTGCGCGGGGCGCTGGCGGGCGGACAGGAAGACATGCCGGTCACGCCGCGCGCCGCGGCGGCGTTCCTGGCGCATGCGCTGGTGACGCAGGGCGAAGGGACGCTGCAGGTGAGCCCGCCGGATTCCGAAGTGCTGCTGTTCGGGGCGAGCTTCCGCGTCGGGTGACACCGTGCGGCTCGACTTCTTGGCAAGCCGTTGAAAATTGGCGCGCCGCGCAGGACAAACATAACGAACACGTGTCGCCCCCCCAATGCTCCTCCAGGAGCGCTCGCAGCCGCGGCAATCAGTGCCGGCTATGCTGTTCCAATTGCGAGCGCCAGCGCGCTCCTAAGCGGAGATCGGGGGATTCTCATTTGCGAAAAACGAGAACTGGTCGCGACCGGTAATCGCGCGCACCATGCGCTGATAGACGCCGAAACCAGCGCCATCGTTGGTCATGATCACCAGCGCGTCGCCTGTGGCCGGCTCAGTGCCGCAATAGGTGGCGCAGCGCCCGTCATTGTTGCCTTCGTGACCCACGCGACGTCCATTCGTCCCTTCCTCGATCTCGACACCCAGGCCCCACCAGTGAGGAACACCTTCGCGTACCGCAACTGCCGGCGTGGTCATCTCCGCTCGGGTAGTCTCCTTCAGCTCCCAGGGCGCGCGATCACGCCGGGGAGAGAGAAGCGTCATGAACCGGGCAAGGTCGGGCGCGCTTAGAACCAGGCTCGCTGAGGCGTTGGCGAACAGCACCCGTTTGGGAGGCGGCGATTTGGGATCGTTAGCGGCGCCAGCTCGGATCCAATCCGCCTGTGTCCAATCCTGCACGGGCTTGCCCCACTCCCGAGCCAACCCTCCGATGAATACGGACCAGTCGCGCCATCCCTGTCTTTTTGCCACCCGCCCACCAACGTGCCCCCAGGAAACGTTGGTGTCCTCCGTGTAAGCAGCGAAGGTCGAGCGCGTCATGCCCGCCGGTGCAAACAACATCCTACGCGCCAGCGCATCGAGCCCCAGGCCGGTGAGATGCTCAGCCACCAGCTGCAGCCAGAAGAGGCCTTCGCCGGAATAACCGAAGTGCGTGCCGGGCGTGAACCGCGGCACCAGGGAGGCCGGCTTGCTGTCTTCGCCCCAGTTGGGAAGGCCGGAGGTGTGGGTCAGCACATGACGCGCCGTGATCGTCGCGAGCGCCGCGTCGTCAGGCAGGTAGTTCGGACGCAGATAGTCGACGAGCGGCTTGTCGAGATCGAGGGTGCCGCGATCGGCGAGTTGCAGAGCGATGTACGCGAACACCGCTTTACTGATCGAGGCCGCCTCGAACATGGTGTCCTGGTTCAAAGGCTCGCCGCCTTCGATTTTGGTGACGCCCAAGGCGCGGACCCAGGCGGTCTTGCCACCCTGAACCAGGACGGCGCACAGGCCAGGAACACAGGCAGCGGCCATCAATGTTTTCAGATCGGCGTCAAATCCAGCGGGAACGGACCAATCGCGCACAGGCGGCCGAGCGCTTGCGGTGCCGGCCAGCATGAGTCCGGCTGCCCCTATCGCCCCGCCCAGGACAATCCGGCGGGTTGGACCGCAAGAAGAGACCATTGCTATTCCCCCACATGCCAAGAAAAGACGCAAACCCATTGTCTGGTGGAGGAGGTTAGCTGCATCGCGCCTGGTCGTCACTCCCGGCGTCAACTGCGCCGGCGGCAACGGGGCCGAAGCGTCTGATCGCCCGGAAGCGCCGGGATGAAGGAAATATTGGCGCGCCCGGTTGGATTCGAACCAACGACCACAGGCTTAGAAGGCATGTGCTCTATCCAGCTGAGCTACGGGCGCGCGCGGAGGCTCACCTAGCGCGGATTGCGCCACAGCGGAACCGCCATATAGTCGCGGCATGACTCAGGGGGACAAGGGGCCGGCGCCGATCGCCGCACGCGACATCGCCGGCGGGCATTTCCGCTATTTCGACTTCGTGATGGCCGCCTTCGTCACGATCCTTTTGCTCTCCAACGTGCTGGGCGCGGGCAAGGTCTCGCAGATCTGGCTGCCATTCTATGACGATTACTGGCCGTTCGGGGCCGGCATCCTGTTCTTCCCCGTCTCCTATGTCATCGGCGACGTGCTGACCGAAGTCTATGGCTATGCCCGCGCGCGGCGGGTGATCTGGGCCGGGACCGTCGCGGTGCTGTTCATGGCATTGATGTCGTGGGTCGTGGTGGCGCTGCCGCCCGCGCCGAGCTGGGGCAATCAGGCGGCCTATGAGACGATCTTCGGCCAGGTGCCGCGGATCGTGCTCGCTTCGGTCTGCGCCTTCTGGGCGGGCGAGTTCGTCAATTCCTATGTGCTGGCGCGGATGAAATTGTGGACCAGCGGCCGGATGCTCTGGACGCGCACGATCGGATCGACGATCGCGGGGCAGGGGATAGACAGCCTGATCTTCTATCCGCTCGCCTTCCTGTGGGCCGAGGGCTGGACCACGCAATTGGTGATCCAGGTGCTGTTCACCCAATGGGCACTCAAGGTGGCGTGGGAGGCGATCCTGACGCCGGTCACCTATGCCGTGGTGGGCTTCCTCAAGCGGCGCGAGGGCGTCGACGTCTATGACGAGGGGACCGACTTCACCCCCTTCGCCACCCGCGTCTGATGAGCCCGCTCCAGGCGACCAAATTCTGGCTGATCGACCATGTCGGCCTCGCCAAGGATGCGCTCCACGTTCATGTCGGGCTGCTGTTGTTCGTCGGCAGCGCATTGCTCTTCCGCTGGCCGGTCCGGAGCTGGAAGCCCTGGGCGGTGGCGCTGGCGGGCGCGTTGATCGGCGAAGCATGGGATCTGCGCGACAGCCTGGTCTACCACACCCGAATCGCGCTCTGGGGCAATTTCCACGACGTCTGGAACACGATGCTGTGGCCGAGCGCGCTGCTGCTGCTCGCGCGAACCACGCAATTATTTGGAAAGCCGGCACAACCTCGCTGATGCAATCGTCGCACTTGCGCAAAGATGCACATGCGTAACAATCTCGCCGGGAACAGGCGAGGAGAATGAAGGTGGCGGCGACCGAAGCGACGTTCGAGGGAAGCGGCGGGCTCAACATCTTCTACCGCGCCTGGGAGCCGGCGGACGCGCCGCGCGCCGTCGTCGTGATCTGCCACGGCGTCAATTCGCATGGCGGCCAGTATTTCTGGGCGGCGGAGCAGCTGGTGGCGAGCGGCTATGCGGTGTTCGCGCTCGATCTGCGCGGGCGCGGCCGTTCCGACGGCGAACGCTTCTATGTCGAGGATGTCGCCGATTATGTCTCGGATGTCGCCGGGACGATCGCGATTGCCAAGGCGCGTCATCCGGGGCTCAAGCTCTTCCTGCTCGGACACAGTGCGGGCGGCGTGACTTCGGCGAGCTATGTGCTCGATCACCAGGCCGAGATCGATGGTTTCATCTGCGAGAGCTTCGCCTTTCAGGTGCCCGCGCCGGGCTTCGCGCTCGCGGCGATCAAGGGGCTGAGCCACATCGCACCGCGGCTGGGCGTGCTCAAGCTCAAGAACGAGGATTTCTCACGCGATCCCGAATGGGTAGCGACGCTCAATGCCGATCCGTACATCAAGGACGAGACCCAGCCCGCCGCCACGGTGGCGGCCTTGGTCCGCGCCGACGAGCGGATGCGCGTCGAATTCCCGACGGTCACGCTGCCGGTGCTGATCATGCACGGCACCGCTGACAAGGCGACCGTGTGCCATGGCAGTGAGTTCTTCTTTGAGACCGCCGGATCGGCGGACAAGACGCTCAAGCTGTACAAGGACCATTATCACGACCTGCTCGCCGATCTGGGCAAGGAGGAAGTGATGGGCGACATCAAGGCGTGGCTGGAGGCGCATCTCTAGGCGGCTTCGTCAATATATTTCGAAGAGCCTGTCGATTTCCGGCTCTCTCCTTCGTCGTCTCCTGTGGCACCAAAGCCAATGGGACGAGCAAGGAGAGGGCATATGACCATCACCATCACCGCTTTTGAACGATCGCCTGACGGGGGCAAGGGACTGGCGCGCGACACGCGGGTGCGCTGGGCGCTCGAGGAAGCCGGCCAGCCGTACGAGGTTCGCCTGGTTTCGTTCGCCGGGATGAAGGCGCCCGCGCATCTCGCGCTCCATCCGTTCGGCCAGATTCCCACCTATGAGGAAGGCGACCTCACGCTGTTCGAGACCGGCGCGATTGTCTTCCACATCGCGGAGCGGTCCACGGGCCTGCTGCCCGAGGAGACGAACGCCCGGGCGCGCGCCATCATGTGGATGTTTGCCGCAGTCAACACGATAGAGCCGCCGATCCTCGACCTCCAGACGGCCAGATTCGCAGAAGGCGACAAGCCCTGGAGCGAGGAAAGGCTGCCATTGGTCATGGACCGTATCCGCGCCCGGCTGGAACCGCTGGCCACGCGCTTGGGCGACGCAGATTGGCTCGACGGTGCGTTCAGCGCGGGCGACCTGATGATGGTATCGGTGCTGCTCCGATTGAGAATGTCGGGCATCCTCGACGAATATCCGAACCTCGCCGCTTATGTCGCGCGTGGCGAAGCCCGTCCGGCTTATGGCCGCGCTTTCGCCGCGCAACTGGCGATCAACGCCCCGACACCCGCCTGATATTGTCCGGTGCGGGGTCGCCGGCGTTCAGGCGACTGCTTCGAGCAGTCCCTCGAACAGCCGGCGGCCATCGGTGCCGCCGTGCGCGGCTTCGATGCGGCGCTCGGGGTGGGGCATCATGCCGAGCACGTTGCCGCTCTTGTTGAGCAGCCCGGCGATGTTGCGCGCCGAGCCGTTGACGTCCTCGGCATAGCGGAAGGCGACGCGGCCCTCGCCTTCGATCCGGTCGAGCGTCTCGGCGTCGGCGAAGTAATTGCCGTCGTGATGCGCCACGGGGACGGTGATCGTCTCGCCGCTCTGATAGCCGCTGGTGAAGATCGACTGGCTGTTGTCCACCGTCAGCGCGACGTTGCGGCAGACGAAGTTGAGCCCCGAATTGCGCATCAGCGCGCCGGGGAGCAGCCCGGTTTCGGTGAGGACCTGGAAGCCGTTGCAGATGCCGATCACCGGTACGCCGCGCTCGGCGGCCTCGACCACGGCGCGGACCACCGGCGAGCGCGCCGCGATCGCGCCGCAGCGCAGGTAATCGCCATAGGAGAAGCCGCCGGGCAAAGCGATCAGGCCGATGCCCGAAGGAAGTTCGCTCTCGCCGTGCCACACCATGTGCGGGGCGGTCCCGGTCACGTCTTCCAGCGCAGTCGCGATGTCGCGATCGCAGTTGGAGCCGGGAAAGACGATGACCGCGGTCTTCATGCCCGTTCGACCCGATAATTCTCGATTACGGTGTTGGCGAGCAGCTTGCGGCACATCTCGTCGATCGCCTGGTCGCTGGTGTCGTCGGCGACTTCGAGCTCGAAGATCTTGCCCGCGCGGACGTCGTCGACGCCATTGAAACCGAGGCCGCCGAGCGCGTGCTGGATGGCTTTGCCCTGGGGGTCGAGGACGCCGTTCTTGAGCGTCACGATGATGCGGAGCTTCATGGCCGCGCCTATGGCCTCCCACGCGCCGTGCTGCAACCCGAAAGCTTGCGGAGCTTACTTGCCCCGGCGCTTGCGGTGGCTCTCGAGATCGAGCACCGCCGATTCCGCACCCTCCGGAAACAGGCCGAGCCGGCGCGCGACTTCCTGATAGGCCTCGACTTCGCCGCCCAGGTCGCGGCGGAAGCGATCCTTGTCGAGCTTCTCGTTGGTGGCGATGTCCCACAGGCGGCAGCCGTCGGGGCTGATCTCGTCGGCGAGGATGATCCGGGCATAGTCATTGTCCCAGATGCGGCCGAATTCGAGCTTGAAGTCGACGAGGCGGATGCCGATCCCGGCGAACAGCCCGGAGAGGAAGTCGTTCACCCGGATCGCCATGTCGGCCATGTCGTGCAGCTCTTCCTGCGCGGCCCAGCCGAAGGCGAGGATATGCTCGTCGGTGACCATCGGATCGCCAAGCGCATCGTCCTTGAAATAATATTCGACGATCGTGCGCGGCAGCGGCGTGCCTTCCTCGATGCCGAGACGCTTGGCGAGGCTGCCGGCGACGACGTTGCGCACCACCACTTCGATGGGGACGATCTCGACCTGGCGGATCAACTGCTCGCGCATGTTGAGACGGCGAATGAAGTGCGTGGGGATGCCGATTCCGCCGAGCAGGGTGAAGACGTGCTCGGAAATGCGGTTGTTGAGCACGCCCTTGCCGTTGATCGTGCCCTTTTTCTGCGCGTTGAACGCAGTCGCGTCGTCCTTGAAATACTGGATGAGCGTGCCGGGCTCGGGACCCTCGTAGAGGATCTTTGCCTTGCCTTCGTAGATCTGCCGGCGGCGTGCCATCTTGGCTCTTACCCCTGAAAAGCGTGGCCCCGGCGGCACGGAAAAGGACCGCACGGCAGCCGGGGCTCTGGAAGGCTCGGGCCTATACTGGATGCGGTGTTGCGGTGCAATCGCGCTTCGCCGAGTAACGGTTGTACCAGCGGCGGACATCGGCCCCGGCGAAGCGCGACTGTGGCGCGTCAACCTTCCACGGCAGCCGTCCGCGGCTTGCGGAACTGGCGGATCAGCAGCACCGGCAGGCCGATGAGGAGGAGCCAGGGCAGCAGATAGATCGCCAGCGACAGGACGAAACGCAGCCCGATCAGGAACACCGCGCCCGAACCCTGCACTGCCTCGCCGAGCTGCGCACCGACGCCTTCGGTCGTCGCCGAGGGAGCGATCGCGCCGTAATGGATGTCGAATTCCGACATCGCGACGCGACCCTGCAGCTCGCCCAGCCAGCTTTTGGCCTGGTCGAGCTCTTCCTGTGCCTGGGTGACGCTGCGCTCGGCTTCGAGCAGGTCGGCGGGTTTGCCCTGTCGCTTGCGCAACATCTCGGTGAGCCGCGCGACGAGCAATTCGCGCTGACGCACCCGCGCCTCGGTGTCGACGATCTGCTTCGAGACTTCGTCGGTCGCGATCTTCGCATTCTCGGTGCGACCGCCGGCTTCGGTGACGTCGTGTTCGAGGAGTATCTGGAAGCGGCGGGCCTCGGAGGTGGCGACGCGGAGCTTGAGCGTCGCCCGATTCGATTGCTCGTCGCCGATGCCGCGCTCCAGTCCGAGCAACTGGCACCGTGCCGGTCCCATTTCCTCGCACATGTCGCGGTGCGCGTCCTGCGTCGCAGCGATCTTGTCGCCGGGCAGCAGATAGGTGAGCGCATAGGCGTAAGCGAGCTTGGGGATCGTGATCGGCACTTTGGCCGGAGTGTCGGATTTCGCGGCGCCGGGGTTGCCGGAGCCGGCGACCACAGTGTCGGTCATCGCGCGCTCCGCCGGAGCGGTTTCCCCTGGCGCGAATGCCGTGACGGTCGAGTCCGGTTTGGCGGGATCAGAGGTTTCGGCAGAGCAGGCGGCGAGCGTCGCGGTTGCGGCGACGAGAGTGATAAAGCGCATGGGCATATCTCCTGCAACGAGGAGGATATGACATCACATGACTGGGAGAGACGTCAAGCCACAATCTTGCCATATTTATGGCGAGATTGTGGCGAAGGCGTCTGTGGGCCGGGGGAGCTGAAATCATGGGCGCATGTAGCGCCAGGGAGCGTCGTATTCGATCGCGTTCAGGCGCTTGAATGCGTGCATGATTCCTTTGAAAAGTTGCGCGAGGCCGACACTCACATGGCGATGCTGATCGGCCCAGACGGCGCTGTCATAGTCGTTCGACATGATGCTTCTCCTTTGGCGATGGCAGCGAAATTTCCGCTTAACCATCAGTCAGGCTTGTAAAAAAGCGAGCGGCGGCGCGCCGCTCGCAAGGGAACCGCCGGCGAGGTTATCGGGAGTCGGCGGTAACGGTGGATGCACTGGCGCGGGCGATCGCACGGGGGCGCTGCAGTTGGACGCGCGCCGCGGTGTCTGTGTGGCACCGCAGGCTCGCGGTGGACCTGATGAGCTGTCCGGTCGAATTCGCCGGCGGGCATACCTTCTCGACCGCGGCGTCGAGGCGGCGATCGAAGATCCGGCGATCCGCGGGTCGGGCGAGGTCGAGGTCGCTATGCACGACCCGCACAACCGGCGCGGACTGGCTCGATCGTGCATCCGCACCGGACAAAGCGGAAGCCGCGGCGGTAGCGGCAAGAGATAAGGCGATCAGGGCGTTCATGGCTCGTATCCTTGGTTTCGTGCCGTCTGCGGCAGCCCCGTCCATGTGCGCCCGGCAGGGCCGCGGCGCCAACAAATCGTTGGACTCGAGAAATAAGTTGGCCTTATGAATTGGGCATGCGCCAGATTCCCCCGCTCGCCGCCGTGCGCGTCTTCGAGGCCGCCGCTCGGCATGGCAATTTCACGCGCGCCGCCGAGGAGCTCGGAATGACGCAGGCCGCGGTCAGCTATCAGATCAAGCTGCTCGAGGAGCGGCTGGGGGCACCGCTGTTCGCACGCAGCGGTCGTGCGGTCGTGCTCAGCGACCTTGGCCGCCGGATCGCGCCGCAGATCACCGGCGCGTTCGACACGCTGGGCGATGCCTTCGCTTCGGTGCGGATCGAGTCCGAGAGCGTGATGACGGTCGCGGCGCCGCGCACCCTGGCCACCAACTGGCTGGCGGGACGGCTGGGCTCGTTCCAGCTTTCGCGTCCCGGGCTGGCGGTACGGCTGCTCGTGAGCGACGAAATGGTCGATCTCAATGCAGGCGACGCCGATGTCGCGCTCCGCGGCGCCCCGGGACCGATGCCCGGTCTATGCGCGCATTTTCTGATGCGGATGCCGGTTGCGCCGCTGGCGAGTCCGGCGTTTCTCGCGAAGCACCCGCCGCTCGAGGCCCCCGCCGATCTGCTGGGCTTGCCGCGAATCTCGCCCGAGGACGATTGGTGGGACCTCTGGTTCTGCCGGGCACTGGACGAAGACGTCGATCGCGCGCAGGCGTCCGGCATCCGGTTCGATTCGCAGGTGCTCGACGGCAACGCGGCGATCGCGGGGGGCGGCGTCGCGATCCTCAGTCCGCCGATGTGGCAACCGGCGATCGATGCGGGGCTGCTGGTCCAGCCGCTCCCGCATCACACCTATTACCGCAACAGCTTCTGGCTGATGTATGCCGAGAGCAAGCGCAATCTACCCAAGGTCCGGGCCTTTCGCGATTGGCTGCTCGCCGAGATCGCGGCGTTGGCGCACGAGGATATCCTCGGCACGTTCGTTCCGCCGGAAACGGGCTGACGCTGACGGGAACGCCTTGTGAACACCGGCTTGGCCTTGCGGGGCACTCCCTGCTATCCGGGTCGAGATGAGCCTCGACACCGAAATTCTCGAACCCTCCGGTCCCACCGACGTCCCCTTCGATAGCGCGCTGTCCGAGCGCTATCTGGTCTATGCGCTGTCGACGATCACTGCGCGCTCGCTGCCGGATGTCCGCGACGGACTGAAGCCGGTGCATCGCCGGCTCCTCTGGGCGATGCGGCTGCTGAAGCTCGATCCGGCGAGTGGCTACAAGAAGTGCGCGCGCGTCGTCGGCGACGTGATCGGCAAATATCATCCGCACGGCGATCAGTCGGTCTATGACGCGATGGTTCGCCTCGCGCAGACCTTCGCGCTCAGATATCCGCTGGTCGACGGGCAGGGCAATTTCGGCAATATCGACGGCGATAACGCCGCGGCCTATCGCTACACCGAGGCGCGGCTGACCCAGGTCGCGATCGACCTGATGGCCGGGCTCGACGAGAATTCGGTCGATTTCCGCCTGACCTATAATGGCGAGGAGGAAGAGCCCGAGCTGTTCCCCGGGCTGTTCCCCAATCTGCTGGCCAATGGCGCCGCGGGCATCGCGGTGGGCATGGCGACGAGCATCCCGCCGCACAATGCCGCCGAGATCATGAACGCCGCGGTCGCGCTGATCGACAATCCGCAGGCCAACGTGCTCGACCATGTCAGCGGACCGGATTTCCCGACCGGCGGCGTCGTCGTCGACAGCCCGGCGGCGATCGCCGAGAGCTATGCCACCGGGCGCGGCAGCTTCCGGGTGCGGGCGAAGATCGAGAAGGTCGTCGAGAAGGGCGGGGGCTGGCATCTCGTCGTCTCCGAGATCCCGTACGGTGTCCAGAAGGGCAAATTGATCGAGGGGATCGCCGAACTCATCAACGAGAAGAAGCTGCCGATCCTCGGCGACGTCCGCGACGAATCGGCCGACGATGTCCGCATCGTGCTGGAACCGCGCAGCCGCACCATCGATGCCGATACGCTGATGGAGAGCCTCTACCGGCTTTCCGACCTCGAAGTGCGCGTGCCGCTCAACCTCAACGTGCTCGACAAGCATCGCACGCCGCGGGTGATGAGCCTGCACGAGGCGATCGCCGCCTGGGTCGAGCACCAGTTCGTGGTGCTGCGCCGCCGTTCCGAGCATCGCCTCAGCAAGATCGCCGACCGGCTGGAACTGGTCGGCGGCTATATCATCGCCTTCCTCAACCTCGATCGGGTGATCGAGATCATCCGTACCGAGGATGAGCCCAAACCGGTGATGATGGCCGAGTTCCAGCTCACCGACCGCCAGGCCGAGGCGATCCTCAACATGCGGCTGCGCTCGCTGCGCCGGCTGGAGGAGATGGAACTGCGCCGCGAGCAGGAGGCGCTGCAGAAGGAACAGGCCGAGCTCGAGCTTCTGCTCTCGTCCGACGCGCGCCAGCGCACCCGGATGAAGCGCGATCTCGGCAAGATGATCGAACGTTATGGGCTCGATACGCCGCTGGGCGCGCGCCGCACTGCGATTCGCGAGGCCGGCCCGACGCGCGAGATCCCGCTCGAGGCGATGATCGAGCGCGAGCCGATCACCGTTATTCTCTCCCAGCGCGGCTGGATCCGGGCGATGCGCGGGCATGTCGAGCTGGCGTCGGCGGAGACGCTCAAGTTCAAGGAAGGCGACGGCCCGCTCTTCGCCTTCCATGCCCAGACCACCGACAAATTGCTGCTCGCGACCGACAATGGCCGGTTCTACACGTTGGGCGGCGACAAATTGCCCGGCGGGCGCGGCTTCGGCGAGCCGGTGCGGCTGATGGTCGATCTCGACGGCGAGCGGCAGATCGTCGCGCTGCTGCCGGCGAGTGCGTCGGCCAGGCTGCTGGTGGCGGCGACCGACGGGCGCGGCTTCGTGGTCAACGCCGCCGACGTCGTCGCCGAGACGCGCAAGGGCAAGCAGGTGGTGACGCCGCGGGCGGGCGCGCAGCTCAAGCTGGTCCGCCCGATCGCGCCGGGCGACGATGCGGTCGCGGCGATCGGCGACAATCGCAAGATGCTGGTCTTCCCGCTGGCCGAGGTCGCCGAGCTGGCGCGCGGGCAGGGCGTGCAGCTCCAGCGCTACCGCGACGGCGGCCTCTCCGATGCCAAGACCTTCCGCATGGAGGAGGGGCTGAGCTGGCCGATGGGCGGCGACAGCGGCCGTACGCGCAGCGAGACCGATCTGTCGGCCTGGCGCGCAGCGCGCGGCGCGGCGGGGCGGATGGCGCCCAATGGCTTCCCGCGCGACAACCGCTTCTAGATACGCGCGAAAAGCCTTTCGCTTCAGCCGGCCTTAACCAATTCCGGTTAGCCCCGCTTGCGATGGGATTCGGTAAGCTCAAGCCAGTTTCGGCCGTGCCTGTGGAGCTTGCTCCCCAGGGTGCGCTGGCGTGCGCCGACGACTTGCTCGAAACCGGGCTGATGCTCGACCTGCTGCCGGTGCCGGCCGTGACGGTCGCTCTCGAAGGCGGCAGGTTCCAGTTCAGCGCGCTCAATCGCCCCTTCCGCATGGCCGGGCTCGGCACTGTCGCCAGCGAATCGCCGCTGATCCGCCTGCTCGGCACCCAGCTTCGCCACTTCCTCGAATCGGACGAGGCTCGCCACGAAATCGCATGGCAGTTCGGCGAGGAAGTGGATTGCCGCTATTTCCGCGTCCTCTTCGCGCGCCACGACGGGCACCGCCGTACGCCGCGCTGCCTGGTCACGCTGGTCGATCAGACCTCAGAGTTGCGGACCGAGCACAGCCTGCGCCGCGAGATGGCGACCGACAGCCTTACCGGCCTGCCGAATCGCGCCGGCTTCAGCGACGAGCTCGAAACGCTCATCACCGCCGACAATGGCGAGGGTTTCGCGGTGCTCGTGGTCAATCTCGATCGCTTCAGCCGGGTCAATGCCTGCATGGGCGGCCTTGCCGGCGACGAACTGCTGATCTCGGTCGCGCGCCGCCTCAAGGGCGCGCTGCGCAGCCGCGACATCCTGTCGCGCATGGGCGGCGACGAGTTCGGCGTGCTGCTGCTGCTCGACGACGGGCCAGGCGACGCGCTGCACGTCGCCAAGCGCATCCAGGCGGCGCTCGCCACGCCGTTCAGGCTTTCGAGTTTCGAGATTCGCGTCGATTGCTCGATCGGCATCGCATTGGGTGCCGACAACAAGGGCGAACCCGAGGACCTGATCCGCCACGCCCAATTCGCGGTGAAGCGCGCCAAGACCAGCGGGCGGACCGAAGTCTATCACACACGCGCGTTCGACATCGCCCGCGAGCAGTTCAGCATCGAGACCGAGCTGCGCCGCGCGATCGAGAATGGCCAGATGACTTTGGCCTATCAGCCGATCTGCGACCTGGGTTCAGGCAAGGTCACTTCGTTCGAGGCGCTGGCGCGCTGGACCAACGAGAACGGTGTCGCGATCTCGCCTGACGAGTTCATTCCCGTTGCCGAGGAATCGGGGCTGATCATCCCGCTCGGCCGTTGGGCGATGGAGGAGGCGGCGCGGACGCTGGCGGCATGGGATGCCGCGGCGGGCGGCGACTGCGGCGTGAAGGTCGCCGTCAACCTGTCGGCGATCCAGCTCCAGCGCGACCGGATCCCGGAGATGGTCCAGGCCGCGCTCGAGCAATATGGCGTGTCGGGCACGCGCCTGACGCTGGAGCTCACCGAAAGCGCGATCGTCAGCGATCCGGACCGGATCAGCCGGACGATGATGGCGCTCAAGGATCTGGGTGCCACGCTGGCGATGGACGATTTCGGCACGGGCTATTCCAACCTCGCTTATCTCCAGAAGTTGCCGATCGACCTGCTCAAGATCGACCGCAGCTTCATCTCGGGCATGCTCGCCGATCGCGACAAGATCGCGATCGTGCGCGCGATCCTCAGCCTGGCGCAGGCGCTGGGCATGCAGACCACCGCGGAGGGGATCGAGACCAACGAGCTCGCCCAGACGCTCGCCGCGCTCGGCTGCACCTATGGGCAGGGCTATCTCTACGCGCGCGCGTTGCCGCCGGCCGAGGCCTATTCGCTGCTGGTCGCCAACCGGACCTGAGCGACTATCTCGTCGGCGAGCGCATTGACGCGTTCCTCGCCGGGAAAGCCTTCCGCGATCCAGCGATCCTCGACCGCGCGCAGTGCACGGGCGACGTCCGGGCCCTTGGCGAGGCCGCGTGCGACCAGTGCGCCGCCGCTCAGCGGAAGGCGCGGCGCTTCCCAGGACCTGATCTCCTCGATCTCGGCGAGGTCGCGGTCCGACAAGAGCAGCCGGTCGAGCGCAATCTCCCTGCCGAGCCGGTAAGCGAGGGGCTTTGGCGCGTCCAATGGCTCGCCCGTCGCCGCGACGAGACGCTTGCGCTCGGCGTTCGAAAGCTTGAGCCGCGCGCCGATCTGATCGGCGGACGCACCGTCGCGTGGCAGCACCGCCGCCAGCCGCCGGATCGGATCCGGCGCGATTCCCGTGGCGGTTTCGCGCTTGGCGACGTGCGCGAGCAAGTCCGCCGAAGTGATTTCGGGGAGGACCGGCTCGAATATGCCGCGCTCGATCATCAACCGCACGACTCGCACGGCGTCCTTCGTCACCAGCAACTTGAGCAGTTCGTCGCGGATCCGCTCGCGCGACAGCGCCATCAGGTCCTTCGCCCGGACCGTGCAGGCATCGAGCCCGGCAGGATCGGCCTGATCGCCGAATCGGGCGAGAAAACGGAAGAAGCGCAGGATTCGCAGATGATCCTCGGCAATTCGTTTGAACGGATCGCCGATGAAACGGACATGGCGCGCCTCGAGGTCGGCGAGTCCGCCGAAATAATCGAACATCTCGCCGGTTCGCGGATCGGCGTAGAGCGCATTCATCGTGAAGTCGCGGCGCGCGGCGTCCTCGCGCCAATCGTCGGTGAACGCCACGGTGGCGCGGCGCCCGTCGGTCGAGACGTCGCGGCGCAGCGTGGTGACTTCCACTTGCCCGCTTTCCAGCACCGCGGTGATCGTGCCGTGCTCGATGCCGGTGGGGATCGCCTTGATCCCGGCCGCCCTGAGCAGTTCCACCACGCGTTGGGGGGCGAGCGGCGTAGCGAGATCCACGTCCGAGACGGGAATCCCCAGCAGCGTGTCGCGTACCGAGCCGCCGACGAAGCGCGCATCGCCCAGCACTTCGACCAGCCGATCGAGTCCGAGCCGGTGCCGCCACTCGGCGTGCGGGAGCGTCATGCCGTCCATCGCAGCCTGCGCGAGAGATTGACGATCATTGCCGCGGTTGCCCCCCAAATTCGGCGTTCGTTCCAGAGTATCTCATAATAACGCCGCTCCTGGCCCTGATATTGCGCGGTCGCCTCGACATGATTGGCGGTGTCGAGCAGGAAGACGAGCGGGACCTCGAAGACGGCGGCAACTTCAGCCTCGGCGGGCACCAGCATCAGATCGGGCGGCACGACGCCCACGACTGGTGTGACTTCGTAGCCCGTCACCGTTCGGTACAGATCCGCAGTGCCGACGATCTCGACGGCGGAGGGGGGAAGGGCGATTTCCTCCTCGGCTTCGCGCAATGCGGCACCGACCGGGCCCTCGTCGCCGGGATCGATCCGGCCGCCGGGAAAGGCGACCTGCCCAGGGTGACGACGCATTGTCTCGGTGCGCTGGGTGAGGATGATTCCCGGCTCGGCGCGATCGGTGATTGCGATGAGCACCGCGGCGGGGTTGCCGGCGATGGCGGGGTCGAAATCGAAATGGTCGCCGGGGAGGAAGACGGTTTCCTCGCCGTGGGGAGCGTCGAGCGCGGCGCGCAGCCGCTCGGCGAGAGTCATGCCTGCACCTCCAGCGCGAAGAAGGCGCCGTTGCTCCATACGCCATGGGGTTCGCGGTTGTTGGCGAGCGCGATCCCGGCGAGCTCGTAATATACCGGGCGTGCGATCAGCGCCTCCAGTCCGCCGCGGACGTGGAGATAGGGGCGGGGGCCGTCCTCGCGTTCGTCGAATCGCAAGGGTTGGTCCGGGCCGGCAGTGACGAGGTCGCCGGTGTTGAGCCGGAAGGCCAGCTTCATCGCTTCGCCTTCGCCGTCGACCTTCATTTCGACTGCGATGAAGGGAGCGTCCTCGACTTCGATGTCGAGCTTCTCGACCGGCGTGACCAGCACGAAGCGGCCGTCGCCCTCGCGGCGCAGGATGGTCGAGAACAGCCGCACCATCGGCGCGCGGCCGATCGGCGAGCCCTGATGGAACCAGGTGCCGTCGCGGGCGATGCGCATCTCGCTGTCGCCGCAATGCCCAGGATTCCAGCTCTCGACAGGCGGAAGGCGATTCTCCTCGGCCAGCCGTGCGATCTCCGCGAGGGAGAGGCTGGCGAAATCCGGAAGCGGCGGTGCGGGCATCCAAGCTCGTTAGGCGAGCCCGTGCGTGCCCTCAAGCAGCTTGGCCGACGCGTGGGCCCAGCGCGCCCGCACAATCGGGCGCCTTGTCGCCGCGCGCGAGCAGCCGGTGCGGCTCGAAAGGGCCGGGCAGGCGCCAGCCGGCGGTGCGCTCGGCGGTGAAGCCGAAAAAGCGGCCATAATATTCGGGATCGCCGACCAGCATCAGCGAATCGCAGCCCTTGGCGGGACAATCCGAAATCGCCTCGAGCATCCGTTCCATCAGCGCACGGCCTATACCGCCCTGCTGGTGATCGGGCTCGACCGCGACAGGGCCGACCATCACCAACGGGACGATTTCGCCGTCGTCGCAGGCGAGTTCGACCGGCCAGCACTGGATCGTCCCGAGCAGCGCACCGTCGGCATCGAGCGCGGCAAAGCTCAGCTCAGGGACGGGAAGGGTACCGCTGCGAATCCGGTACGCGGTGCGCGTGCGTCGGTCCGGGCCGAAGGCGCGATCGAGCAGCGCCTCCACGGCCTCGGGTTCGACAGCAGCCAGCGGCACCAATGCGATCACGTCCATTCCCTGCAAGAAGCATCCGGCGACCTGCCGGGGTCGCGCGCTTTAGCGCCGCTGCGCGCGCACGCAAGGATTAATGGTATGGCGCCGGACACGTCCCATCACTAAGGGAGCGCGGTTTCCACGAAAGGCCGTTAATTGCGCGATTTGCTACAGCTCCAGGTGCACGACCTCGAAGTAGAGGTGCTGACCGGCATCTATTCCGAAGAGACGCATCTGCCGCAGCCGCTGCGGATCTCGGTCACCGCCGACATCGACATGCCCGAGCGCTTCGCCCCGGACACGCCGCTGAGCGCTTCCAAAAGCTATATCGATCTCAAGCATGCCGCGACCACGGCACTGCCTCGGGACGTGCACTTCACGCTGATCGAAGCGGTGGCCGAGCATGTCTGCGAGACCCTGTTCGTCTCGGACAAGCGAGTGCAGCGCGTCGAGGTCAGCATCGTCAAGCTTGCAATCGCCGAGCAGGGCGAATCGATCGGCATCACGATGGTGCGCCACCGGCGCTAGCCGAAGTTCAGGCGCAGGGGCCCAGCGCGCGCAGGACGAGTCCATAGTCTTGCCGCGCAGTCGCCGCATTGGCGGGATCGTCCGATTCGATGCTGCCGGCCGGCAACTCGCGCGGCAGCCCGCAGGCGAGGCGATACCAGAGCAAGGTGTTCGGTCGGGGCGGGCCAGCCGATTCGTCGACAATGTCCCCCAACGAGACAGACCATCGCGGCTGTTCGCCCGGACGGCGCAGAATCTGGAGCGAAACCGGCGCGCCGTTGGCGGTCTGCAGGAACACCTGGGTTTCGCCTTCGCCGGGGAGCGAGCCGGGGACGTGGAACGCATTGCCTACCCCGGTGATCGCCGGCGGCGCGTCTCCGGCGATCGTCTCGCGCACGATTCCGCGCACCAGAGTGTCGAGTTCGGGTGAAAAAGCGCGCTGACCGTCGAGGTTGGCGAGCTGGACCTGATCGGGCCGATTGGCGACTGCGCGGGCGAAAAGGAGCACGCGTTGCTTCTTGAGCTTGGGCTCGCGTCCGCGCTGGTCGAGCGGCAGGTCGACGACGTACCCGATTCTCGGCGCCACCCCGCCGGAGCCCCGAATCAGGGCCGTGACATCGGCCTCGACGTAGAATCTGGCCCGCCCCGGGACGACATTTGCGGCTTCGGGTCCTTTGATTCTCACAGCGCTGCGAATGCGCGCGTCGAGGATCAAAGGTGCGCCCAGAACTAGCCCCGCAACAGTGGCATAGCTGGGCAATACAGCAGCCGGAGATGCTTGGTTTTGCGTGGTTTGCGGGGCGGATTGGGCAGGCGCGGTTAAGGATAACGCGCAACAAAAAGCCATCAGGGATACGCGGATCATAGTCTTCCGTTACCGGATCGCCGCGTTCTTATACAGAAATAATTCCGTCATGGAGCGCCCGTAGGCACCGATTGTCCGACAAAGCGTTTGCGTACCCCGAATGCCCGCGATAGAGACTCGCGCTCTGCCGCACCGACGCAAGCAAGCGAACGGCGGACGAGCTTGTGCGCGGAACATTCCGGAGCCCAGGGTCGCATAAGATTAGAGGAGTGACGTTGCCGAATGGCTTACGCTGACCGGAATGTAAGTGGCAGCCGGTTCGTTGCGATCGTAGTCGTCGCAATAATCGTGGCTGGCATGGGATATGCCTTCGTCACGGGCTTGGCATACCAATATATCAAAAAGAAGGCGGAAGAGCTGAAGACCTTCGAGGTCGAAGAGCCACCGCCCCCGCCCGAGGAGGTTCCGCCGCCGCCGCCGCCGCCGGACAGCCCCGTGCCGCCGCCCCCGACTCAAGTCGTGGTGCCGCCGGCCCAGGTGCAGGTCCAGGTGCCGTCGCCGCCTATGGCTACCACCAATATCATTCCACCACCGCCGCCGATCACGCCGCCGGCTCCGCCTGCGCCTCCCGCGCCGCCGCAGCCGCCGGCACCGCCGCGCATCGCAAAGCCGCTCAAGCCCCGCACGCCTCCGGGCAGCTGGGTGACCAACGACGATTATCCGGCAGCAGCCATCCGCGCCGAACAGCAGGGAACGACGGGCTTCCGCCTTTCGGTCGATGCAGGTGGCAAGGTGACTGACTGCCAGGTGACATCGTCCAGCGGTTCGTCGACTCTCGACAGCACCGCCTGCTCGCTGCTGCGGCGCCGCGCGCGCTTCACGCCTGCAGAGGATGCGAGCGGGAACAAGATCCCGGCGACGTTTGCCAGCCGTTTCCGCTGGGAACTGCCGAAGAACTGATTGAGTGGCCGGCGCGCCGCTCCCCGGCGCGCCGGAGTGTGGAACAAGCGCTATCTATTTAGAGGAAAGAACCGACAATGCTCACCACCATTCTCGCCGCTGCGGCGCCCAAGGGCGACAATCCGTACGGCCTGCTCCCCGCGCTCCGTGAGGGCGGCCTTATCTCTCAGACGGTGTTCGGCATCCTGGTGCTGATGCTCTTCGTCTCGCTCTACATCCTGTTCACCAAGCTGTTCGAGCAGCAGAAGATCATGAACCAGGCCAAGCGGGTCCGCGCCGGCTTCTGGTCGTCGAACAGCCTGCGCGAAGGCGCGGCGAAGCTCGAGAAGAACTCGGCCTATCGCCAGATCGTCGACGACGGCCTGCAGGCGCAGGAGCAGTACAAGGAGCTCACCGATCCTGTCGAGGCCCATGACTGGCTGCACGGCTCGCTCGCCCGCTCGGAAGCGACGATCAACTCGTCGCTCGCCGGCGGCCTCGCGTTCCTCGCGACGACCGGCGCCACCGCGCCGTTCATCGGTCTGTTCGGTACCGTCATCGGCATCTACCGCGCACTGATCAAGATCGGTGCGGCGGGTCAGGCTTCGATCGACGCCGTCGCCGGCCCGGTCGGTGAAGCGCTGATCATGACCGCGCTCGGTCTGGTCGTCGCGGTTCCCGCCGTGCTCGCGTACAACTTCCTGCAGCGCCGCAACAAGGCGATCGCGGAGAACCTGAACGCGTTCTCGAACGACGTTCTGGGCTTCCTGGCATCTGACGGCCGCGTCCGTCCCGAAGTCAAGAAGGTCGGCGCTCCGGCAACCGGCGCCAAGCCGGCCGGCACCACCACGACCGCCGGCCAGGCCGGTGGCGTGCAGACCCGCGCATAAGCTGAAAGCATCGGGCCGCGCGCTCCGGCGTGCGGCCCTTCGCCGCAGGGTTCGCCCCGCGGCGAGTTAGAAGGATAGGATAACGCCCAATGGCGATGAGCGTAGGCGACAGCGGCGATGAAGCACCGATGTCGGACATCAACACCACGCCCCTCGTGGACGTGATGCTGGTGCTCCTGATCATCTTCCTGATCGCCGTCCCGGTGGTGATCCAGACGATCGATCTCGCACTTCCCAAGGTGCAGTTCGAACCGACCACCACCAAACCCGAAAATGTCGCGCTTTCGGTGACCGGTGCCGGCGGCCAGTGCCAGGTCTATTGGGGCATGACCCCGGTGGGCCACCAGGAGCTGCTCGACCGTGCGGTCGAGAAGCTGAAGAAGGAAATCGAGCGCCAGGGTGGCCCCAATGCCGCCGGTCTCGAGCTTCCCGAAGTGCACATCCGCGGCGACGTGAACACGCCGTATCGTTGCATCGGCGCCACGATCTACACGATGCAGATGGCTGGCTTCGTGAAGGTGGGCTTCATCTCGGAACCCCCCGCGGGCTCCGGTACCGTCCGCCTGTGACGCGCACCGTTTAAGGAGTTACTTCAATGGCAATGAGCGGTGGCCGCGACGACGGCGAACCGATGATGGAAATGAACACGACGCCGTTGATCGACGTCATGCTCGTGCTCCTCATCATGTTCATCATCACCATCCCGATCCAGACGCACGCAGTGAAGGTCGATCTTCCGCAGAACAGCAATCAGTCCGCGCCTCCGGTGGAGCCGCAGAAGAACAAGCTGTACATCGACGCGAACGGCAATGTGTTCTGGAACAGCGTGCAGATCGACGATGTGACGCTGCGTCAGTATCTCGATGCTTCGCTCCAGCAGGATCCGGAGCCCGAACTGCACTTCCAGCCCGATCCGCAGGCTCGCTACGACGTGGTCGATCGCGTGCTCGCGATCGTGAAGCGCGCGAATGTGAGCAAGCTCGGCTTCGTCGGCAACGAGCAGTATCGCAACGACTTCTAAAAGGCCGCGCTTCGGCGCTGCCCTGGAAACTTGGAAAGGCGGTCCTTTGGGGCCGCCTTTCTTTTTGCGCGTGCATTATACGCAATTGATGGAGTGCAACGAAAGTGTCATACAAGAGTCATTAAGATGTCACGGAATAGTAACCGTGGTGCAATGATCCTTGGAGGGATGCTATGCGTATTGGTTTCTATCTCCTTGCCGCGGCGCCACTTCTCGCGGCTTTGCCGGTCCAGGCGCAGGAAAACCCTGTCGGCAGCACCCAGATCGCCCAAGGCGATTATGCGCAGGCCGAGTCGAAGCTTCTCGCCGAGTTGCGCATCCATCCCGGGCGTCCCGAGCTGCTGCTCAACCTTGCCGCGGTCTATGCCAAGACCGGTCGCGCGGGCGAGGCGCGCAACCTATACACCAAGGTATTGAGCAGGGACGATGTGCTGATGGACGTGAGCGCCGATCAGACCGCCGGCTCGCATGCGCTAGCGCAACGCGGCCTGCGCCGGCTCGACGCGGTGCAGTTCAGCGCCCGCTGATTGACTGCGACGATTGTCGCTCTTGTTGGTGCGAGACAGCTTGCGTCCAACCACAACCGTCACCCCGGCCTTGTGCCGGGGTCCACGATGCATCAACGGTGGCCTTCGGCCTCTGGCCTGATGCCCGTCTCCCGGTGGATCCGGCACGAGGCCGGATGACGCCTCCTAGATCAAACGAGTACGTTCACAGCCGCGGCAACGTCACGCCGCGTTGGCCCATATATTTGCCCGCGCGATCGGCATAGCTCGTCTCACAGGGCTGATCGCCCTTGAGGAAGAGGAACTGACACGCGCCCTCATTGGCGTAGATCTTCGCCGGCAGTGGCGTCGTGTTCGAGAATTCGAGCGTGACATGCCCCTCCCACTCGGGCTCGAGCGGGGTCACGTTCACGATGATCCCGCAGCGCGCATAGGTCGACTTGCCGAGGCAGATGACCAGCACGTCGCGCGGAATTCGGAAATATTCGACGGTGCGCGCGAGCGCGAAGCTGTTCGGCGGGATGATGCAGACGTCGGTCTTGCGATCGACGAAGCTGTTCGCGGCGAAGTCCTTGGGATCGACCACGGCACTGTCGACATTGGTGAAGATCTTGAACTCGTCGGCGACGCGCGCGTCATAGCCGTAGGACGACAGGCCGTAGCTGATGCACCCCTCGCGCCGCTGCGCCTCGACGAACGGCTCGATCATGCCGGTGGCGAGGGCGTGTTCGCGAATCCAGCGGTCGGAAAGAATGCTCATGAATCCCCCTGAGGTGTTGCGTCCGGTTTCGCGAGAAGCACGGCGCTTCGCAAGGGGCTGGGCTGCATCGACCTGCAAATTCCTCTCCCTGCAACGGAGGGGTTAGGGGTGGGTAAGGAAAGGCCGGCTCGATGCCCGGTCTTTCCTTCATTCCATGCATCTCGATGGGCTCGCTGCGCTCGCACCCACCCCCAGCCCCTCCCTTGCAGGGAGGGGAGTGAGTTGACTCTACCGCACCGGCAATTCGAACGGCGTCGCGGGAAGGCCGGTGCCGTCGTAGAGATTGCAGATCGGGCTGTCGCCCCAGCAGAAACGCACGCGATCGGCAGCGCCGGTGCCCACCGCGACCAAAACGTCGCTTCCCGCGAGCGTGGCGGTGGCGAAACGGCAGCTGCCGGAAGCGGTGCCGCAGAGTTCGAAGCCGATCGGCTGCGCGGCGCTATACGTCACCAGCCCCTTGTCGGCGCCGGTGAAGCGGACGCGCACGACTGCGCCCTCGAACCGTGCCTCGACCGGCCAGGGGCCCGAGGGCGAGGCCTTGCCGCCATAGGTCAGCGCTTCGGCGCCGCGGGCGAGGCGGTGGCCGACATCGAGCTTGTTGGCCGGATGGATGTCGACGACGTCGCCGAGATCGACCGTCACTGCCAGTGCAGCATGCGCATCGGCGGCGACGGCACGGCGCTGCTCGTCACGGATTTGCGAGAAGCCGCTCTCGACCGGCTTGGGCACGCGCGGCCCCCAGCCCGAGAGCTGGGCGATGAGGAAGGGCAGGTCCGGTTTGCCGAACTGGCCGCGCCAGGCGACCATCATGCTGCCGAGCTTCTCCGCATAGCCATCCGGCGAACCGGCATTCGCCTCGCCCTGGTACCAGGCCGCGCCACGCAGGCCATAGGGTCCGATCGGCGCGATCATCGCATTGTAGATGCCCGAGAAGCCGGCGATCGCCTCCCACGGCGCATGCGGCGGACCGTCTATTCCCGCCGGTGCCTTGCGCCAGCGCCAGCCTTCGGGCCCCGCCAGCGGCACGCTGCTGCCGTCAGCGAAGCGGATCGCGCGCTGGTCGGCGGTGCCGGTGAGGCCGCCTTCGCCCCAGGTGTCGAGCACGCCCACCGCGATCACGTTCCGGCCCGCCTTGAGCGTACCCGGTGCGAGTGGATAGAGGCGCGGCACGCCCCAGGCGTACGTCACGCCCACCGGTACGCCGTTGACGAAGCTCGCGTCCATGTCGTCGGCGGGGCCGAGCGCGAGCGTGGCGCCCTTGGCCGTTTGCTCGGGTGTCAGCGTCACTTCGGTGCGGTACCAGAGCAGGCCGTTATACTCGGCCAGATCGGCGACGCCCCATTTCTCCCAAGCATCGAACGAAGGCAAAACGCGCCACTCGCCGGGTGCATCGGCCTGCCACGGCTCGGTACCGGCAGCATCGCCCGATTTGCCGCGATACCATGCCATCCAGCGCTCGCCGAACAACCTGCTCGCCGCGGCAGGATCGGCGCGATACCTGCCGAGAAGCGCAAGGTCCTGCGCCGCGGCCGGATCCTTTGCCAGCGCGCTTTCGGGACGCCAGGCGTCGATCGCAGTGCCGCCCCAGCTAGCGTCGATCAGCCCCATCGCCACTTTTTGCGTCGCGCGCAGATCGCGTGCCATGAAATAGCAAGCTGCGGAGAATTCGCGCACGGTGTCAGGCGTGGCCCGCTGCCACTGGACCGGCGTGGGGAACTGGCGCTCGGGGCTGAGGCTGGTCTTCTTTTCGATCGTCATCAGGCGAAGATCGGGATCGTTCGCCTTGCCGATCTCGCCCGCCGCGCCCAGCACGCCGCTGACCGGATATTCCATGTTCGACTGGCCCGAGCAGAGCCAGACGTCGCCGATCATGATGTCCTCGGCGCGCTGATTCTTGCCGCCGCGCGTGGCAGCGGAGAGCGTGTAGGGGCCGCCCGCAGGCATCGGCGGCAAGTCAGTGCGCCAATGCCCCTCCTTGTCGGCCCGCGTCAGCACCTTCCGGCCCCCGAGCGCCACTTCCACGCGTTCGCCGGCCGCCGCATCGCCCCACACCGCGATCGGCCGGTCGCGCTGGAGCACACCATGATCCTGGAACATCGGATGGAGGAGCGGTGCATCCTGCGCGAATGCGGGCGTGGCAAGCAGGATCGGCAGCGCGAGCGCGCTCCGGTACGTCGTCTTCATGGCGTCTCCTCCGTTAGCGCTACCAAAGCAGCCGGCGAAACCCTTGGCAACCCGGCTCAGGCGAGCCCGAGATCGGCGGGGCCGAAGGCGTGGGGGAGGAGTTCGGAAAGCTTGTAGATGGCGATCTCGTCGCCCGCCGCGCTCCCGCAATAGACGGGAATGTCGCGTCCGCCCACCTGCGCTGCTTCGTTGATCACCTGGCGGCAGCGGCCGCAGGGGCTCACCGGTGCAGTGTCGGCATGGCCCATCCGGCCGCCGATCACACCGATCGCCACTACGTCGCGGAAGCGGCCCTGGGCGTTGACCGTCGCCAGCGCCACCGTTTCGGCGCAGAGCGACAGGCCATAGCTGGCATTCTCGAAATTGGCGCCGGTGACGATGCTGCCGTCGCCGAGCAGCACCGCTGCGCCGACCGCGAAGTTCGAATAAGGTGCATAGGCATTCTTCGCCGCTTCGCGGGCGGCGATGATCAATGTGCGTGCGGTTTCGTCGTTCATTATATCGGTCTTTTCGATTGCTAGAATTCACCGGGCGGGGCGAGGACACCATTCGGCAACAGCGCGACGTCTCCCTTGCGGGTGCGCACGATCAGATGCTGCTCGCGAGTCAGGAGAAGTTCTTCGGGACTCGCGGGAAGCGGGATGCTGCCGACGCGCTTTTCGGCGCGAAGATCCACTTCCCATAACGCCCCCTCATCCAGGGTCAGATGGTGCAACCCGGAAACCACGTAAAGACGTCCGCGCCAGGTGAAGCCGCCGCGCACATTTCCCTGCGCGAGGATGGTTCGCCTCGCGGGCGTGACGAGGTAGAGGCTGCCACCCCATTCGCCGCCATCGGTGCCGACGATCCAGCCGCCCGACCAGGGAGCGAGCAACGAGACCGTGCCACCGCCTTCGCCGATCGGCAGTATCGCGGCGTCGGGGATCGGACCCTTCGGAGCGGGCAGAGCGATGCGACGCGCGCTTCCGTACACGACCGGCAGCGGGTCGAGCGGAGAAGCGGGCGTCAGGGCTTCGTCGGCCACTTCACCGCTCCACTTCGATTGCGGCCCGGCAAGCTGGTTCGCTGCTGAGGTTGTGGCACTCGTCAGCACGAGAGCCGCCGCTATCGATAGAGCCTTCATCGTCGTCGAATAGCAGGCGATCCGCAGTTCGGGAACGCGGCGCGGGGACCGAAGCGTGGTCACCCCTTGATGTGGAGCACGCAGATCAGCGTGAAGAGGCGGCGGGCAGTGTCGAAGTCGACCTGGATCTTGCCCTCGAGCCGCTCCATCAGCAGTTCGGCCGACTGGTTGTGGACGCCGCGGCGGGCCATGTCGATCGTCTCGATCTGCGCGGGCGAGGCATTGCGGATCGCCTGGTAATAGCTGTCGCAGATCGCGAAATAGTCGCGGATCGGGCGGCGGAAGCGGGCGAGGCCGAGGACGAGCGTCTCGAGGTGCGAATCGTCGGCGCGGTGAATTTCCAGCGCGAGCCGGCCTTCCTCGACGCGGAGATGCAGCTTGTAGGGCCCTTCATAGCCGTCGGGATGCTTGCGCTGGGGGGCGAAGCGGTTTTCCTCGAGCAGGTCGAAGATCGCGATGCGGCGTTCCTGCTCGATATCGGCCGAGCGCCACAGGATCGTGCGCTCGTCGAGCGTTACGTCTATGATGCGCGGATCGGCCATTGACGGCTCCTATCCGCTCATGCCCGTTATTCACAAGCGTGACGGTTGAAGCCGGAGGCTGCGTACGCGACTAGAGATCAAATGGCACAACCGATTCCCTTCCCCGCTCCCGAAACTCCCGAGGGCGTCAGCCTGCCCCAGAATATCGAGGCCGAGGCGGCGCTGCTCGGCGCGATGATGATCGACAATCGCGTCGCGGAGGACGTGCTCCAGAAGATCCGGCCGGAACATTTCTTCGAGCCGCTGCACGGGCGGATCTACGAGGCGATCGCCGCGATGGTCGGCGACAACCGGCTGGCGACGCCGGTGACTCTCAGGCCGCTGTTCGCCGCCGATCCGGCGATGAAGGAAGTCGGCGGCCCGGCCTATCTGGCCCAGCTCACCGGCAACCCGGCGAGCCTGATCGGCGCGCGCTCGTTCGCCGACCAGATCTACGACCTCGCGATGCTGCGCGCGCTGGTGACGGTGGGGCGGGATCTCGTCGACGGCGCGCTCGACACCAGCCAGGACATCAACCCGGCCAAGCAGATCGAGCAGGCCGAGATGAAGCTCTACGAAGTCGCCGAAAAGGGCGATTCGGACGCGGGGCTCAAATCGTTCACTCGCGCCGCGACGCTGGCGGTGCGGCAGGCCGAGAAGGCGATGAACTCGGGTGGCGGCATCTCGGGCGTCACGACGGGCCTCACCGATCTCAACGCCTCGACCGGCGGGTTCAACCGATCGGACCTGCTGATCCTCGCCGGACGCCCGGGCATGGGCAAGACCTCGCTCGCGACCAACATCGCGTTCAACGCCGCCAAGCGCTGGGCCGACGATCTCGAGGCGGGGATCCCCGAGGAGAAGTCGATCGGCGCGCCGGTGGCGTTCTTCAGCCTCGAAATGTCGGCCGACCAGCTGGCGATGCGTATCCTTTCCGAGCAGGCGGAGGTCGTCTCGGAGAAGCTCCGCACCGGGCAGATCAGCCATGCCGAATTCCAGAAATTCGCGCGCGCCGCGGGCGATCTCGAGCGGCTGCCCTTGTTCATCGACGATACGCCGGGCCTGACCATCGCGGCCTTGCGCACGCGCGCCCGAAGGATGAAGCGCCAGCACAAGATCGGCATGGTGATCGTCGACTATCTCCAGCTGCTGACCGGCAGCGCCAAGGCGTCGGGCGACGGCCGCGTGCAGGAAATCTCGGAGATCAGCCGCGGCCTCAAGACCTTGGCGAAGGAACTCAACGTGCCGGTGCTGGCGCTCTCGCAGCTGAGCCGCGCAGTGGAGAGCCGCGAGGACAAGCGCCCGCAGCTTTCGGACCTTCGTGAATCGGGATCGATCGAGCAGGACGCGGATATCGTGCTGTTCGTCTATCGCGACGAATATTATCACGATTTCAAGGCGCCTACCAAGGTACCCGACGGCACCGAGACCGCCGAGGAGCGGATGGCGTATGAGGCGTGGCAGGCCAAACAGCTCGAAGTGGCGAACAAGGCGACGGTGATCATCGCCAAGCAGCGCCACGGCGCGACGGGATCGGTGCACATGCGCTTCGACCGGCAGTTCACCAAGTTCAGCGACTTGGCGCACGAGGCATATTGAGGGACGAGTCGCGGGGCCGCTTGTTGGATTTCGCGCGCTTAACTTCGCACTTTTCCCGCGGATTCGCTCATAAAATTGCGCGGGTTGGAAATTTGCTTGCGCGCGCGGCGGCTGGGATCGACCGAGTCAAAGAGCGCGACCGGCATGCCGGACCGGGCGCTCAGCCAATCATGCGAAATCCTACATTACAAGCGACGTAAGCACTTCGCGACGGCCGGCAGTCAGCGCTGCCGGCCGTCCGTAGTGGCGTGTCAGAACAGGAAGTCCGATGCGTCGAGCGATCCGAGCTGGAGGCCCTGAAGGGTGAGATAGTTCGATGCGTCGAGCTGGATGCGGACGTCGCCTCCGACCTGGCTCGAATGCGCGAGAAGGTCGGCAAAGCCAGTGAACATCCCCGCGCCGAACTGGATCCGGTCGCCGCTGGCGGCGCCGTTGCCGTTGAAGTCGGTGATGATGTCGGCGCCGAACCCGGCGACGAAGGTGAACAGGTCCTCGCCGCCCGCGCCGGTCAGCACGTTCGCGCCGCTATTGCCTTCGATGAAATCGTTGAAGATCGATCCCTTCACATTCTCGATGCCGATGTAGCGGTCGCCTTCAGCGAAATTCCAGAAACCGACGCCGGCCCGAAGGCTTACCGCGACCCCGCCATAATCGCCGCTGAAATCGATGGTGTCGGTGCCGTTGCCGCCATCGAGCGTGTCGGCACCGATCCAGCCGCCGAGATTGTCATCGCCGTCATTGCCGAACAGGATGTTGTTGCCCGCGTCGCCATAGATGAGGTCGTTCCCCCACGAACCGCGAACATTCTCGATGCCCGTAAAGCTGTCGCCCTCGGCAGTGTTCCAGAAACCCTGGCCGGTGCCGAGATGCACCCAGATGCCGCCGAAAGACCCGTTATAGTCGATCGTGTCCTGCCCGCTGCCGCCTTCGAGGACGTCGGCGCCGGCACCCCCGCCGAGATAGTCGTTGCCGTTGCCGCCGTAGAGGAAATTGACCCCGGCATCGCCGTACAGCAGGTCGTTGAAGGCGGAGCCGCGCACGTCCTCGATACCAGTCAGAACGTCACCTTCGGCATCGTTCCAGAAGCCCTGCCCAACCGCCAGATTCACCCATACCGCGCCGGGCGTTGTTTTGCTGTTTTCGTTCAGGCTGTAATCGGCGATGTCGTGGCCGCTGCCGCCATCCAGGACATCGGCGCCTCCACCTCCGTCAAACACGTCGTTGCCGTCGCCACCGGACAGGATATTGGCGTTTACGTCTCCGGACATCAGGTCATTGAAGGAAGTGCCCACGGCATTTTCGATCGACGACACCAAAGTCTGGTCCAGCCCGTCATTCCTTGTAACCACGCCGCGACCAAGCATGATGCGAACGCCCATCGCGTTCCCCGCATAGGTTGCGGTGTCATTGCCCGCGCCGCCGCTCAGCGAGTCCAGATTGGCCCCGCCATGAAGGATGTCGTCTCCCCCTTCGCCAAAGAGGAAGTTTGCCCCGTCGCCGCCCCAAATCTCGTCATTGCCGTCCCCGCCGGCGAGCCGGTTGTCGCCATTGTCGCCGACGATGAGATCGTCGAAAGCGGATCCGTAGACATTCTCGAATTCGCTCACCGTATCGCCCGCCGCATCGCTCCACTGACCAATACCGGTGCTCAGGTCGATCCATATGCCGCCGGACGAGCCCCGATAGCTGAGCCAGTCTCCGCCGGTGCCGCCGATGAGGACGTCCGCTCCGCCGCCGCCTTCGATCGTGTCTATCCCGTCGCGACCTTCGATGCGGTTGACGCCGGCATCTCCGGTGAGCTCGTCCTGATGCGAGGAGCCGATGAGGTTCTCGATGTTAACGAGGTAGTCGCCGAGCGCCGCGCTGTAGCCAATTCCGGTCGCCAGACTGACGAACACGCCGCGCAGGCCGCCGGCCCCGGCGGCATGGCCGGTATAGTCGGCGGTATCGACGCCATCGCCGCCATCGAGGATATCCCCGCCGGCGCCGCCGCGCAGGAGGTCGTTGCCTGCCCCGCCGGTGAGACGGTTGGCCGCCGCGTCACCGAAAAGCTGATCGTTCCCGCTGGTGCCGATCACGCTTTCGATGCTGGTCAGTTGGTCACCCTGGGCGGCGCCCCCTTGGCCGACGCCGGTGGCCAAATCGACCGAGACCGCGTCGGTGCCACCGCTATAATCGGTAGTGTCGGTGCCGTCGCCGCCCTGCAGGGTGTCCGCCCCCGCGAGACCGCGCAGGACATCGTCGCCCGCAGTCCCCGTCAGGACATTGTCGCCGGCGTCCCCTTCGATGATGTTCTGCGACGCGTCTAAGGTGATGGCGACCGAGCGGGTCAGCACCGTCTGATCGGGCAAAGTCAGAGTGATGGTCGCCGCACGCGGCGCGTTGTCCGGGGTACTGGATGTGTTCACGAACGAGATGGCGCGAACAAGGGCCTGCACGGCGGCCGGCGACACCAGGTTCGTGCCGGTGGTGAACTGAATGGTGGAGCCTGAAAAGGCGCCGATATAGGTCCCGTTGAACCGCACCTCGCCATTGGTGTCCGAGAGCCGGACCACCGTGATCCCGCCCTGCGCGACAAGGGTGAAAAAGTCTCCTGCGCGACCGTCCACCAGCGAGAAGCTCAGCGAGCCTCCGCGAAAATCGCTGACCAGATTGGCCACCACCGTGTCCGGCGCGACCGAGGTGGCAAGATTGCCGATCCTGTAGGAGAAGGCGGCATCCTCTCCGCTGGCGCCACCGTTTAGGTCAAAGGCCATGAGATATCCTCCCAGAAGGTCGCAATAGGGTCTTTCGCCAGCTCGACTTTCAGCCGGAACCGCCGATCGACTTGGTCGCGCGTTTATTCGAACCGCATCGTGTAAGTGATTGATACGAGGAAGCGGTTGTCGTCCGCAAGCAATTGCGGAGACGTCGCGGCCGCCGCTTTGTCCCCTGAGCGGACAGGCGCCCCTTGCGCAGCGCCGGGATAGCCGGCCATAGGCGCCGCCTCGCTATCGATAGGACCTGGACGTGACCGCAACTGCCCTCGGGCTCGACTTCGGCACCACCAACAGCGTCGTCGCGCTCGCTGCCGCGGGCGAGGCGCCGGAGATGGTCGCGTTCGCAGGCCCCGAAGGCGTCAGCGCGGTGTTTCGCTCGGCCTTGTGCTTCTGGGAAGATGGCGGCGTAAAGGTCGAGGCGGGGCCCTGGGCGATCGCCGAATATCTCGAATATCCCGAGGGGAGCCGCTTTCTCCAATCATTCAAATCGGTCGCGGCGAGCAGTGCGTTCGAGCATGCTTCGGTGTTCGACAAGAGGCTGCGGTTCGAGGAACTGGGGCGGACCTTCCTCGCGAAGCTGGCGGCACATTCGGGCGGCAAGCTCGGCGCGCGGCCCGAGCGGATCGTGGTGGGGCGGCCGATCGAATATGCCGGGAGCCGGCCCGATCCGGTGCTGGCGCGTCAACGTTATGACGCGATGTTCGCGGGGTTCGGCGCGGAAGTCCATTATGTCTACGAGCCGATCGGCGCGGCGTTCAGCTACGCGAAGCGGCTGAGCGATCCGGCGACGTTGCTCGTCGCCGATTTCGGCGGCGGGACCAGTGACTTCTCGGTGGTGCGAGTCGATGCGCCGGGCGCGGCGCGGCGCTGCACCGCTCTGGGGCACGCCGGGATCGGCATCGCCGGCGACCGCTTCGATTACCGGATCATCGATCAACTGGTGCTTCCTTTGCTCGGCAAGGGCGGCAGCTATCGATCGTTCGACAAGATGCTCGAGATCCCGCCCGGCTATTTCGCCGATTTCGGCGACTGGTCGCGACTGGCGCTGATGCGCAACCGGCGGACATTGGAGGCGCTGCACAAGCTCCAGCGCTCTGCCGAGGACCCCGCCGCGATCGCGCGGATGATCGCGATCATCGAGAACGAGCTCGGCTACCGGCTGTACGACGCGGTGGGCAGGCTCAAGCGCGCATTGTCGAACGTGGCGCAGGCCGAATTCAGGTTCGAGGGCGGCGGCGTGAAACTCGCCACCGACGTGCGGCGCACCGATTTCGAGGCGTGGATCGCCCCCGACCTTGCCCGGATCGAGACGACCGTCGACCGGGCGCTCGCCATATCCGGAGTGACCGAGGCGAGCATCGATCGGGTGTTCCTGACCGGAGGTTCGTCGCTGATCCCCGCGGTGCGGGCGATCTTCGCGCGGCGCTTCGGCGAGGGGCGGATCGGGGACGGAGGCGAACTCACTTCGATCGCGCACGGACTGGCGATGGTGGCGCAGGAAGAAGACCTCGCCGCCTGGGCCAGCTGAGCGACGGGACGGGGCGGATGCGCGGCTAATCGAAGCGACTAGCGCGTCTAGTCGGAATGCGGAGCGCGCGGATCGGAGCGCGGGCGTAACGTCGCTCCTGTTCACCACCCACAGGGGACGCGACATGACCGCTATCGCTGCGAACACTGCTTTCTCGGGCGCATTCCAGGCGCTCGCCGCCGGATCGGCCTCGGCCAATTTCGTGCTCGCGGCGGGGATCGCGGGCAAATTGCTCAACCCCCTCGGCGCCGGACCCTTCGCCTCGTCCTGCTTCCCGCGCGGCTGGAATGTCGACGCGCGCTGCGGCGGCGAGACCCAGGCCAGCTGGACGGTGAAGACCGGCAGCGAGGGCAAGGCATCCATCGATCTGGGCGACGGCTACAGCCTGCAGCTCAACGAGAATAACAGCGAGATGACGATCACCAACGCCAATACCGGCGAGACCACCCGGATCTGGGGCGATCCGCATGTCGATGTGAACGGCCAGCACGTCTACGACTTCTGGGGGACGACCACCTTCACGCTCGACAACGGCACCAAGATCACGATCAACACCGAGCAGGGCCAGGGCAATCCGAACGTCTATTTCGCCAGCTCGGTGGCGATCACCAAGGGCGATCAGGCGATCGAAGTGACGGGGCTCAGCCAGCAGAAGCTGGGTGATCTCGAGATCAGCATGGGCAGCAACGGCCGCGCGCTCGATCGCGCCAACGCCGACGGCTTCGTGCTCCACGAGAATGACAGCGGCGCCGGCTGGCGCTCGGCCTATACCGGCGAGGTCGCGACGCAGGCCGATCTCAACCTGACCAAGCCGGGGCAGATCTTCGGCCCGGGATCGTCGGACGGCGAGACGCTCGCCGGGCTGAGCTTCCTGCTCGGCGCGTTCCTTGGCGGGGCGATGCTGTTCGGCAGCCTGGGTGTCGAAGCGCGCGGCGAGGGCGGGCGCAACTCGATCCTGCCGCGACTGCCGATCCTGTTCTGAGATTGGCTGGAGAGGATCGCCGGGGTCGCCGCAGAGCGGTTCCCGGCGATGTCGTTCAGAACGAAGGCTGGTCCACGTCGCCGTCGTTGACCGGCGTGTGGATGCCGCATTCGGTCTTGTCCCAGCCGCGCCAGCGGCCGGCGCGAGGGTCTTCGCCGGGCTTGACCACGCTGGTGCATGGCGCGCAGCCGATCGACAGATAGCCCTTCTCCACCAACGGATGGACGGGCAGATCGTGCTCCGCGAAATAGGCGTCGAGATCGGCGCGAGTCCAGTCGGCAAGCGGGTTGACCTTGAGCCGGCCGGAGGCGTCGGAGGTGTCGATCTCGAAGCGCGGCAAGGCGTTGCGGGTCTTCGCCTGGAACGCCTTGCGGCCGGTGATCGTCGCGTCGAACGCCGCGAGCCCTTTGGCGAGCGGCACGACCTTGCGGATCTCGCAGCAGCCGTCGGGGTCGAACGACCAGCGCAGTTCGTTGGCGTCCCGCGCGGCGAGCACTTCCGGATCGGGCCGGAGGTTGCGGAAGTCCTTGAGGCCGAGCCGGGCGACGAGCTGGTCGCGATAGGCGAGCGTCTCGGGGAAATGCCGGCCGGTCTCGAGGAAGAGCACGGGCACCGAAGGATCGATCGAGGCGACGAGATGGAGCAAGGCCGCGGATTCGGCGCCGAAGGACGAGACCACTGCGAGATCGCCGACCATATGGTCGCCGATCACCGCACGCAGCATCTCGTCGGTCGAGCTGCCGCGGAACATGTTGTTCAGGCGGATCGCATCCTGCTCGGTAAAGCGCGGGGCGAGGTCCAGCCGATCGATTTTCCGCGCCGTTGCCTCAGCCATGGCGGAGTTTCCAGACGGGGACGGCACCGTCCGCGGCGGTCTGATAGACATAGTCGTAGCGATTGAGCGTCGCGGCGAGCACGGCTTCGTCGATCGGGGCGGCGGGTGCGAAGCTGTCGAAGCCGCAACGGAGCATGAACAGCATCTGGTCGACCAGCACGTCGCCGGAGGCGCGCATCTCGCCCTTGTAGCCCGCCTCGCGCAGGATCTGCGCGCTCGAATAACCGCGGCCGTCGCGGAAGCGCGGGAAATCGATCTCGACGAGAGCGATGCGATCGAGATGCGGCAGGAGCGCGCGCGCGTCCTCGCCCGCTTCGATGCGGACCGCGGTGGCGTTCGACTGGCCGAGGAACGAGTCCAGCGTGACCGCCGGCTCCTCGTGGATCTCGTCATCGCGGAAGCGGAGGAGGGTGTCGGTCATGCCGCGTCTCCCCACCGTTCGTTTCGAGCGAAGTCGAGAAACCGAGAGGAAGGATTGCCTGGCCGTTTCTCGACTACGCTCGAAACGAACGGAGCGGGGGCGACCAAATGGCAGGTTGAATCAACCATAGAGCGCCTCCTTGAACGGCTCCATGCCGATGCGGCGATAAGTGTCGAGGAAGCGTTCTCCCTCCTCGCGGCGGGCGAGATAGACAGCGGTCGCCTTCTCGACGGCGTTGACGATGCCGTCCTCGTCGAAGCCGGGGCCGGTGATCTTGCCGAGGCTGGCATCCTCCGCGCCCGATCCGCCGAGCAGGAGCTGGTAATTCTCGGTGCCTTTCCGATCGACGCCGAGGATGCCGATATGGCCGGCATGGTGGTGTCCGCAGGCGTTGATGCAGCCGCTGATCTTGAGCTTCAGTTCGCCGAGATCGCGCTGGCGGCCGAGATCGGCGAAGCGCGTCGCGATCTTCTGCGCGACGGGGATCGAGCGCGCATTGGCGAGGCTGCAATAATCGAGCCCGGGGCAGGCGATGATGTCGCTGATCAGGTCGAGATTGGCTTCGGCCAGTCCGGCGTCGCGGAGATGCTCCCACACCGCACGGAGATCGGCTTTCCGAACGTGCGGCAGGACGATGTTCTGCGCGTGCGTCACGCGCAGCTCGTCGAAGCTGTATTTTTGGGCGAGGTCGGCCATCAGATCGATCTGGTCGGCGCTGGCGTCGCCCGGGATGCCGCCGATCGGCTTCAGGCTGATGTTGACGATCGCATAGCCCGGCGCCTTGTGCGCCTTGACGTTCTGATCGAGCCAGACGGCGAAATCGGGATCGGTGCGGTCGACGGTGTCGGCCAAGCCGGCCTCGAACGGCGGCGGCGCGAAATATTCGGCGATCCGATCGAGTTCCTTGCGGGGAACGTCCGTGCCGTTGGGCAGGATCGCCTGCCACTCGGCCTCGACCTGGCGCGTGAATTCCTCCTGGCCCAGATCGTGGACGAGGATCTTGATGCGCTGCTTGTGGATGTTGTCGCGGCGCGCCCAGCGGTTCCACACGCGCAGCGCGGCCTCGAGATAGCTGAACAGATTGTCCGCGGGCAGGAACGGGCGGATCAGCGGCGCGACGAAGGGCGTGCGGCCCATGCCGCCGCCGATATAGACTTCGAAGCCGATCTCGCCGGCATCGTTGGTGACGAGCTTGAGCCCGACATCGTGGAGGCGGATCGCGGCGCGGTCTTCCTCGGCGGCGGTCACCGCGATCTTGAACTTCCGCGGCAGATAGCTGAATTCGGGATGGAAGGTCGTCGCTTGACGGAGCAATTCGGCCCAGGGCCGCGGATCGGCGACTTCGTCGGCAGCGGCGCCGGCATATTGATCCGACGAGAGGTTGCGGATCGATTCGCCGCTCGTCTGGATCGCGTGCATCTCGACCGTCGCCAGCTCGGCGAGGATATCGGGCGCTTCCTCCAGCTTGATCCAGTTGTACTGGACGTTCTGCCGCGTGGTGAAATGGCCGTAGCCGCGATCATATTTGCGCGCGATATGGCCGAGCATCCGCATCTGACGGCTGTCGAGCGTGCCATAGGGAATGGCGACGCGCAGCATATAGGCGTGGAGCTGGAGATAGAGGCCGTTCTTGAGCCGCAGCGGCTTGAACTGGTCTTCGGTCAGTGCGCCCGAGAGGCGCCGCGCGGCCTGATCGCGGAATTCCTCGACGCGGGCGTCGACGATCGCCTGATCGTATCTGTCGTATTTGTACATGTCAGATCACCCAGCTGCCGGCATCGGGGTCGGCGGGTTTGAGCGTGAGATCGAGGCGCACGGTGGGGCCGAGCGCGCGGATGCGGTCCTTGATATGCGCCGGGCGCGGTCCTTCGGGGGTCGACACCGCATCGATCACATAAGCGGCGTTGACGCGGCGGGCGCCGATTTCCTCGGTGGCGATCGCCTCGCCGGTCTCGTCGACATCGACTGCGTCCTCGACATGGCGCGACCAGCCGGTGCCGGTCCACCACGTCACGTCGCCCGTGGCGAGATCGTTTCCGGTGAGCAGCTTCATGCGAGCGCCTCCGCAGTCTTGGCCCATGCGGCGAGCTTGTCCTCGGCATCGGCGAGCATCACGACTTCGCCGACGACGATGATCGCCGGGCTCCGCACCTTCTCGCGCGCGACCATCGGGCCGAGATCGGCGAGCAAGGTGCGCAGCGCCCGGCTTCCTTCGAGCGTGCCGCGCTCGAGCACTGCGACGGGCATGTCGGGGGCGACGCCGTCGGCCATCAATTTGTCGGCGATGTCGGGGCAGGTCGCGACGCCCATGTAGATGACGAGCGTGCGGCCCTTGCCGGCGAGGCCCGACCAATCCTGTTCGCTGAGGCCCTTGCATTGGCCGGCGACGAAGCTGACCGCGCTCGACCAGTCGCGATGGGTGAGGGGGAGCATCGCCTCGGCGGCGGCGCCCAATGCGGCGGAGATGCCGGGGATGACTTCGACCGGCAGGCCGGCGGCGCGCACGGCTTCGACTTCCTCGCCGCCGCGGCCGAAGATGAACGGGTCGCCGCCCTTTAGCCGCACGACGATCGCGCCGGTCTTCACATGCGCGATGATGAGGGCGTTGATCGCTTCCTGCGACAGCGTGTGGCGCGCGCGCTGCTTGGCGACCGAGATGCGGTGCGCCCGCGGAGCGAGATCGAGCACGCGCGGATCGACGAGCCCGTCATGGACCAGCACGTCGGCCTGCTTCAGCGCCTCGACGGCACGCACGGTGAGCAGCCCGGGATCGCCCGGACCGGCGCCGACGAGAATGACGCGCCCACGCGCGGAAGGATCGAGCAGAGATGCCATGGGAGGCAAATGGGCCGTGCGGGCCGGAGCGGCAACGGAGGCTTGTTTGGGACGCGAGTAGGGAAGCTTTCGCGAGCAACGATATCCTCCCCCGCCAGGGGGAGGTGGCAGCCGCAGGCTGACGGAGGGGGAGGATGCCAGAACGGACCGGCGTGCTTCCTCCCCCTCCGTCGCTTTCAGCGACACCTCCCCCTGGCGGGGGAGGCTGAATTATGCGGCGATCGGCTCGCCCACGCTGGCCAGCGCTTTCGCATGCGCGGTGATCACACCCCGCGTGCTCGCGTCGGTATCGAACACGCCGTACCAGCCCTGCGGCTCATGCGGGGGATCGCCGAGCCAGGCAGTGTCGCCCGAGCGGAAGCGGTGGTCGCCATGGAGCGCGCGGCCGGCACCGTTCCACGCCCAGAAGTTCGAACCGGCGATCGGGCCGCCGGTGCGCGCGCTGTTGAGCACTGCGTCGTAGATTTGCTGGTAATACAGGTCCTTGAAGTGTGTGCTTGCCTCTGGATCATAGCCACCGCCGTCGCGCGGATAGCCGAATTCCTCGATCACCAGCGGCTTGCCCAGCGCCTTCGCCAGCGCCTGATGCTGCTGGAGATATTCGGCGACCTTGGCCGTGGCGGCGGCATGCGTGCCGGGAATGTCCTTCGCGTCGACCCAGCTCCAGTTGAGCGGCCAGATATGGGCAGTGAGATAGTCGATCTCGGGAACGCCATGCGCCTTCCGGAAGATGTCGGCGCTGCCGACGCTGCCCATCAGTCCCTCGCTGCCGGTGGAGACGAGGTGGTTGCGGTCGATCGACTTGATCAGGCGGGCACTGCCCTGGACCCATGCATGATAAGCGGAGAGCAAAGGCGTCGCGGTGGCGAGGTCGCCGGCGGGGCGCGGCTCGTTGGCGAGCTGCCACGCCACGATCGTCGGGTCGTCGCGATAGGCGGTGCCGGTGATTGCATTGGTGCGGCCGACGATCTTTCGCACCCACGCATGATTGAGCGCGACTGCTCTGGGATTGGCGTAGAATTGGGCGACGGCGTTGGGGAAGGCGGGCCAGGGATGCGCGGGATCGTTGACGTCCATGTACTTGCCGGTGACGTAATAGAGATAGGTCATCATCCCGCCCGACCATTCCCAGAAATTGGTCAAATAGAGCACGGCCTTCATGTTCCGCTTCGCCATCTCGGCGAGGCAGAAATCGAGCCCGTCGAGCAATGCCGGATCGGCGGAATCGGGCCCGGCGCCGTGGAAGGCGGGCTTAACCGAGTTCTTGAGCGGCGAATCCTCGGCCGAGGCGGCGATGCGCAGGTTGGTGACGCCGGTCGCGGCGAGCGTGTCGAGCTCGCGCTTGAGCCGCTCGCGATCACCATAGGGAGCGTCGGCACCGAGCCAGGCGGCGTACCAGAGGTTGGCACCTGCGAAGCGATAGGGCTTGCCCCCGAGCATCAGCCGCGTGCCTTCCCGCCGGACGAAAGCGGGGGCAGCGCGGACCGGGAGTATGGCGGTCGTCGTAAGTGCCGCGGCGCCGCCGAGCATCGTTCTGCGCGTGACCATTGCTCGCTCTCCCGATCGTTGGAGCGTGACGATAGCGACGGCGGCCGGGCAAAGAAACGCCCGCCGCCGACGGATCGGCGACGGGCGAAGGTTGAAGGCTGTCCGGGGTAAGGGGGCCTAGTCGAACAGCTCTTCGAGGAAAGACTTGCGCTTCTTGTGCGGATAATGGCCGCCATGGTGGCGCTGGCGGTCGTCGTAGCGCGGACGCTCGTCCGACCAAGGCGTTGCCTGCGGCGCGGGCTGCGATTGCTGGGGCAGCACCGGCGCCGCCGACGTGGCGTTGCGCTCGATGATCTTGTCGAGCTCGCCGCGATCCAGCCACACGCCGCGGCAGCTGGGGCAATGATCGATCTCGATCCCCGAGCGCTCGATCGGCACCAATTTGGTGCCGTCGACGGGGCAAGTGAAGTTGCCGCTCATGCTGTTACTCCCGTTCGCCCATCAGCCCCAGCAGCAGCTGGAACATGTTGATGAGGTTCAGATACAGCGACAGCGCCCCCATGATTGCGAGCTTCTCGGCGGCCTGGCTGTTGCCGTAGACGAGATATTCGCTCTTCAGGCGCTGCGTGTCCCAAGCGGTAAGACCCGCGAACACCACGACGCCGACGACCGACAGTGCCATCTGGAGCAGGCTCGAGCCGAGGAACAGGTTGACCAGGCTCGCGCCGATCACTGCGATCAGGCCGACGAACAGGAAGGTCCCCATGCCGGTCAGGTCGCGATTGGTGGTATAGCCCCACAGGCTGAGGCCCGCGAACATCGCCGAAGCCGTGAAGAACGCCATCGCGATGCTGGTGCCGGTGAAGACGAGGAAGATGCTCGCCATCGACACGCCCATGATCGCGGCGAACGCGAAAAAGGCCGTGCGCGCGCCTGCCGTCGTCATCCGCTCGATCCGGAAGGTGAAAAAGAACACGAAGGCGAGCGGCGCCAGCATCGCCACCCACTTCAGCGGGGTGCCGAAGATCAAGGCGACGAGCGGCGGCGAACTGGCGACGAGGAGCGCGATCACGCCGGTGATGGCGAGGCCCAGCCCCATGTTGCGGTAGATCCCGAGCATGTGCCGGCGCAGGCCCTCATCGTAGCGGACCTGCGCGGCACTGGCGGCGCTGCGGTTGAAGGCGGAAAGATTGTCCACTGGTGGTTTCTCCTAGGCGTGGCGCGCGCGGCGGATCGCGCCGCGGGCGAGGCGGCGCATCTCGGCCGCGTCGGGGAAATGGCGGAACAGCCGGTCCTTGATCGCGAGCCGCTCCTTCTTGAGCCGGCTCAGGCGCAGGGGATCGGGAAACCGGCGAGCGAGCTCGCGGCGAATTTCGCGGTTGAGGATGCGGTGCGCGGCGATCAGCCGCTCGATCAGGGTATTCACATGCCACTCCATCGACAGTTACATCGATCGAGCCGGTCTCTCGGTGAGGGGTGGTGACGGACAGCCGCCAAACCTGCACCGAGCTAGCTCGATGCGGTCCGACATCACGGGGCTTCAGGTGAAGCCGCCGCCAGAGGGGCCCGGTCCCGCAAGACCAATCTAGGAGGACGGGGTTAGGGTTTCAATGCGCGGCGGCGCGGTCGATTGTAACGAAGTGTTGCTGGCGCCGGGCGGAAGGCCGCTATTTCTTCGGCGTGACCCAGACCGATACCGGCACCACGACCTTGCCGGGCGCCGGCTTGCCGATATCGACGCGATCCGCGGTGACGAGTTCGCCGCTCTCCAGCGTGAACGAGGCCCAGGGCTTGGGCATGCGGCCGAAGGTCAGCTTCTGAATCGGCTGGCCGGTGGTGGAATTCATGATCGTGGCGGTGACTGGCATGCGCGGCCGATAGCCCACCCAGGACACGACTGTCCACGCGCGTCGTGCGACGATACAATTAGCATTGACTAATTGATTAGCGAATCCTAATTGATTCGCATGATCCAGCCCAGCCCTATCGATTCCGTCATGCGCGCGCTCGCCGATCCAACGCGGCGCGCCGTGTTCGAGCGGATTGCCCGCGCGAAGGAAATCAACGTCGCCGAGCTGACCCGGTCGAGCGGCGTGACCCAGGGTGCAGTCTCGCAGCATCTCAAGTCGCTGAAGCTGGCAGGCCTCGTCGCCGAGCGGCCGCAGGGGCGGAACGTCTATTATCGCGCCAAGCCCGAAGGCCTGGCCCCGCTGTTCGACTGGCTGGACCATTACGAGGTCTTCTGGCGCGAACGCCTCGATACGCTGCGTAACCTTTTGAAGGAGATCGATCCATGAACGACGCCGCATTGCAGACCCGCGCCCGCGAGATCGTGGTCGACGAGGTGTTTCCCCACGCTCCTGAGACGATCTGGAAGACGTTGACCTCGGGCGAGTTGATGGCGCGCTGGCTCGGCATGGTGCCGAGCGACTTCGTGCCCGTGGCGGGCAACCGCTTCACGTATCAGACGACGCCGGCGGGCGAATGGGATGGCACGATTCACTGCCAGGTGCTGGAGGTGATCCCCAACGAACGCTTCGCTTATTCGTGGAAGGGCGGTCATGAGGGCAACGCGGGTTACGGCTCGCTGCTCGATACCGTGGTTACCTATACGCTGGAGGCGGCGGAGGGCGGCACGCGGCTGCACGTGGTCCATTCGGGCTTTGTCCTGCCGCGCAACGATACCGCCTATCGCAATATGAGCAACGGCTGGAGCACGGTCATCTCGCGTATCGCGGCGGTCACCGGCGAGCAGGAGCAGTGAGCATGCAGGAATTGCCGAAGAACCATCCCCCCGTGGTCGCACCGGAGGCATGGGAAGCCGCTCGCGCGGACCTGCTCGTCAAGGAGAAGGCGCAGACCCGTGCCCGCGACGCGCTGGCCGCCGAGCGGCGGCGGATGCCGTGGATGGCGGTCGACAAGGACTATGCGTTCGAGGGGCCGAACGGCAAGGTGAGCCTGCTCGATCTGTTCGCGGGCCGACGCCAGCTGATCGTCTATCGCGCGTTCTTCGAGCCCGGCGTGTTCGGCTGGCCCGATCATGCCTGCCGCGGCTGCTCGCTCGGCGCGGATCAGGTATCCAATCTCGCGCATCTGAACGCGCGCGACACCACGCTCGTCTACGCCTCGCGCGCGCCGCAGGCGGATATCGCGCGGCTCAAGGCGCGGATGGGCTGGGAGATGCCGTGGGTGACCTTGACCGATGACTTCGACAAGGATTTCGGCGTCGACGAGTGGCACGGCCACAATGTCTTCATCCGCGACGGCGAGCGCATCTACCGCACCTACTTCATCAATAATCGCGGCGACGAGGCGATGGGGACGGTATGGAACTATCTCGATCTGACTCCGCTCGGCCGGCAGGAGGTGTGGGAGGATTCGCCCGAAGGCTATCCGCAGACGTCGACGTACAAATGGTGGAACTGGCACGATAATTACGAAGCCGAGGCCGCGCCGGATCCCAAATGGGTCGAAGTGTCGGATGCCGGCGAGGCTGCGTTCCGCGCCGAAAAGACGTCATGATCGCGAGCCGGGCGGCCGACGCGCTCGCGCTGGCGGCGGCGCCGGGCTTTGCATTGATGGCGTTGCTCACAGCGCAGGGCGGCGGCGCGGCGGACATGCTCTGTGCGGCGGCGTCGCCCTTTGGCGGGATGGTGCCGATGTATCTGCTGATGAGCGTCGTCCACGCGGGCCCATGGCTGCGACGGTTCGCTCAGGCGTCGCGCAGCCCCAGCCCGATGGCGGCGCGCGCCTGTTCGGATTCCGACGAAACCACCGGATAAGCGCAATAGTCAGCGGCGTAATAGGCGCTGGGACGATGGTTGCCCGACCAGCCGACTCCCCCGAACGGCGCCGATGAGGACGCGCCGTTGGTCGGGCGGTTCCAGTTGACGATGCCGGCGCGGATATTTGCCCAGAACTGGTCGTAGAGCCGGGGATTCTGGCTGACCAGCGATGCCGACAGGCCGTAGCGCGTCTCGTTGGCCTCGGCGATCGCTTCCTCGAAGGTCGCCTTGCGGTAGATCTGGAGGACTGGGCCGAACAGCTCGACATCGGGCTTGTCGTTGGCCTGGGTCATGTCGATCAGGCCGGGCGTGATGAACGGCCGTCCCTCGATCGGGCGTTCCATGTGCTTGAGCGGGCGCCCGCCCATCGTCGAGAGCGCCAGGAAGCTTTCGGTCAGCATGTCGGCGGCGTCGTTGTCGATCACCGGGCCCATGAACGGAGCCGGATCGTCGTGCGGCTCGCCGATGATCAGCCGGCCGATCAGCTTGTTGATCTCGACCATCAGGGGATCGAACAGATTCTGGTCGACGATCAGCCGGCGCGCGGCGGTGCAGCGTTGGCCGGCGGTGGTGAAGGCCGACTGGATGACGAGCACCGCGGCCGAATAGAGATCGGGGGTGTCCCACACGACGATGGGATTGTTGCCGCCCATCTCGAGCGCGAGGATCTTCTCGGGCCGCGTCGCGAACTGGCGATTGAGCGCGATGCCGGTATTGGCCGAGCCGGTGAACAGGAGCCCATCGATATCGGGATGCGCAGCGAGTGCCTTGCCTTCGTCGGGTCCGCCGATCAGCAGGCGGATACAGCCTTCCGGGATGCCGGCGGCATGAAAGCAATCGACGAGGAACGCGCCGCTCGCAGGGGTCTTCTCGGAAGGCTTGAACACCACCGCATTGCCCGCGAGCAATGCCGGGACGATGTGGCCGTTGGGTAGGTGCGCGGGGAAATTATAGGGTCCGAGCACCGCGAGCACGCCGTGCGGCTTGTGGCGCAGCGCCAGCCGCGTGTTCATCGGCGCCTCGATCCGGCGCTGGCCGGTGCGCTCCGAATAAGCGGAGACCGAGATATCGACCTTGCCAATCACTGTCTCGACCTCGGTGCGTGCCTCCCATAGCGGCTTGCCGGTCTCGCGCGCCAGCAGATCGGTGAAGGCATCGGCCTTTTGCCGCACGACATTGGCGAAACGGCGCAGCGCCTCGATTCGGTAGGCGAGCGGGCGCGCGGCCCATTCGGCCCAGCTGCGGCGGGCGTGCGCGACTTCGACGTCGACGTCGCCGATCTTCTGGCGCCAGAGCACGGCACCCGTTGCCGGCTCGGTCGAGATGATTTCCGTTGCCGGCATTATGTTCTGCTTGCGTCCCCGGAAGAATGGCAATGCTCTTGCCCGAAATTGCCGACCCTAGGCAAGCGCTTCGCCCATTCGCCTGATCGCAGCGACCTTGGTTTCGAGCGGCGACCAGTCGTCGCGCTGGGCGATCGCGGCCCAGATGGCCTCGACTTCGTCGATCAGCATTGCGCAGGAAGCGGGATCCGACCAGTAAGCATGGTCGCGGGGCTTGCGTGCTTCGTAATGGGCGAGCTGCGCGCGGAGATCGGCGAAGGGTTCGCCGTAGCGCTCCGGGAGCGTGCCGCCGAACCCGTCGAAGAAGAAGCGGTCGATCGGCGCTTCGCTGGCGACCAATGCGGCCTCGATGGCACCGACTAGCGGGCGGTCGTGTTCCGGTCCGCGCGGCACCACGCCGAGCCGCCAGAGCATCGCGCCGGCCACCTCGCGCTGGAACGTTTCGGGGAACACTTCCATGGCTTCGATCAGCGGCTCTTCCTCGGCGATCAGGCGGAGCGAGCTGGCGAGCTGCATCACGTCCCAATAGATCGCTTCGGGCTGGCGGCCGAAGGCATAGAGACCGCTTTGGTCGAAATAGGCCGCGGTGAAGCCCGGCGCCCAACTCGGGGCGAAGCGCCAGGGACCATAGTCGAAGCTTTCGCCGGTGACGTTGATGTTGTCGCTGTTGAGCACGCCGTGGACGAATCCCGCGGCCATGAATTGCCCCGCCATGCGCGCCGTGCGGGCGGCGACGTGCGCGAGGAGGCGTTGGGGCGCGTCGTCGCCGGGCTCTTCGCCGTAATAGTGCCGCAGGACATAGCCGGTCAGACGCAGCAGGTTTTCGGTGTCCTGCGAGTGCGCAAGCCGCTGGAAGGTGCCGATGCGGATATGGCCGTGGTTGAGCCGGACCAGTACCGCCGAGCGAGTGGGGGAGGGCTCGTCGCCGCGATGCAGTTCTTCGCCGGTCTCGATCAGCGAGAAGGTGCGCGAGGTCTCGACGCCGAGAGCTTCGAGCATCTCCGTGGCGAGGATTTCGCGGACGCCGCCCTTCAGCGTCAGGCGGCCGTCGCCGAATCGGCTGTACGGCGTCTGGCCCGATCCCTTGGTACCGAGGTCCATCAGGCGGCCGCGGTCGTCGGTCATCTGGGCGAACAGGAAACCGCGGCCGTCGCCGATCTCGGGATTGTACACGCGGAACTGATGGCCGTGATAGCGCAGCGCCAGCGGCTGCTGCAGTGCGCCCGGCAACGGCTCGAACCGGCCGAAATGCGCGATCCATTGTTCGTCGCTGAGCCCGTCGAGCCCGACTTCGGCCGCCGCGCGATCGTTGCGGAAGCGCAGGATCGTCTGGGGGAAGCGGGCGGCGGTGACGGGATCGTAGAAGGCGTCGCCGAGTTCGAGGATCGCCTGTTGCGGAGTGAAGGCCATGCGGCGATATGGGGAGCAATGGGTGAGCGGCGCAACTACAGCGATGGCTATTGGTGGTCGAAAGACGGCCTGAGGCTGCATTATCGCGACTATCCCGGCGCCGACGACAAGCCGCCGGTGCTCTGTTTCCCCGGGCTGACCCGCAATGCACGCGATTATGCACCGCTGGCGGAGCGGATTGCGGGCGAGCGGCGCGTGATCCTCGTCGAGTTCCGCGGGCGCGGCGAGAGCGCCTATGCCAAGGATCCGATGTCCTATGTCCCGTTGACCTATCTGCAGGATGTCGAGGCGCTGCTGGACGAGCTGGGCATAACGCGCTTCGTCGCGGTGGGAACATCGCTGGGCGGCATCGTCACGATGCTGCTGGCGGCCACGGACGGCGGCAAGCTTGCGGGCGTGGTGCTCAACGACGTCGGTCCCGAGCTCGAACCCGGCGGGCTGGCGCGGATCCGCACTTATGTCGGCAAGGCGGTGTGGCACCCGACCTGGATGCACGCCGCGCGGGCGGTGGCCGAGAGCAACGCCGATGTGTACCCCGATTACGGCATCGAGGACTGGCTGCGCATGGCGAAGCGGCTGTACCGAGTGAACAGCTCGGGGCGGATCGTGCTCGATTACGACATGAAGATCGCCGAGCCTTTCCGCGTGCCGGGCAACGAGGCGGGTCCGGATATGTGGCCCACGATCGACGCGCTGAAGGGCAAGCCGGTGCTGATCGTGCGCGGCGAGCGCTCCGACATCCTCAGCGCCGAAACCGCGGCGAAGATGGTCGCGCGGGTGCCGGGCGCAAAGCTGGTGACGGTCGCCGGCGTGGGCCACGCCCCGACGCTCGACGAGCCCGAAGTGGTGACGGCGATCGGGCGGCTGCTGGCGAAGGCGTGAATCCCCCTCCCGCCTGCGGGAGGGGCTAGGGGAGGGTGAGTGGGGTGAAGGCGCTGATCGACAGCGTATTGCGCTGAACCCTCACCCCGGCCCTCTCCCGCAAGCGGGAGAGGGAGCGTGACGGACGCGGCCTGGAGCGTTAAGGCCAGCCCCCGACATGCCCATCCACATCCTCCACCTCCATTCGACCTTCAATCTCGGCGGCAAGGAATCGCGCGCCGTACGCCTGATGAACGCGTTCGGCGACAAAGCACGGCACACGATCGTCTCGGCGATGCCCGATCAGCTCGGCGCGCGCGATGCGATCGCCAAGGGGATCAAATACGAGATCGCGCAGAACCCGCCGCCGCTCTCGGGCCGCCCCTCGGTCAAGCGCTATGAGGAGATCGCGCGGTTCCTGCGGCGCTTCGATCTGGTGTTGACCTATAATTGGGGCGCGATCGACGGCGTGATGGCGGCGCGGGTGTTCGGCAAGGGATTGCCCCCGATCGTCCACCACGAAGACGGGTTCAACCAGGACGAGGCCGAGCGGCTCAATCCGGTGCGCAACATGTATCGCCGCATCGCGCTTCCGGCGGCCAATGCGCTGGTGGTGCCTAGCCAGGTGCTGGAGAAGGTGGCGCTCAAGCATTGGCACCAGCCGCCGGATCGCGTCCACCGCATCGCCAATGGCGTGGCGACGATGCGCTACGCGGACAAGCCCGATGCGAAATTGATCCCGCAGCTCCAGAACAGGCGCGAAGGCGAAGTGTTCATCGGCTGCGTCGCGGGCCTGCGCCCGGTAAAGGATCTGCCGCTGCTGGTGCGCGCCGTCGCGGGGGTGAACGCGCGGTTCAAGCTGGTGATCCTCGGCGAAGGCCCCGAGCGGCAGAACATCCTCGACGCCGCCGAGGCGATGGCGATCGAGGATCAGGTGATCCTGCCCGGTTTCCTGCCCGAACCGCATCGCTACATGGGGCTGTTCGATATCTTCGCGATGTCTTCGAAGAGCGAGCAGGCGCCGATTTCGGTGATCGAGGCGATGGCGGCGGGGTTGCCGGTGGTATCGACCCGGGTGGGCGACATTCCGGTGATGGTATCGCCCGAAAACGTGCCGTTTTTGGCCCCCCGGCACCATGAAGTCGATCTGCGCGACCGGATCGACACGCTGGCCAGAAACCCGGAATCGATGCATTATATCGGTGAGCAGAACCGTGCGCGCGCCCGTGCGTTGTTCGATGAAGCCGCAATGATCGCGTCCTATGCGCGGCTCTATGGTGCGGCAATGGGACGCCCTGACGCGCTGCAATAACGATTGCGGCTCGCTTGTTGGGGTGGTTGGCGCTAGCAAGCGCCGGAGTTTTAACCGGAGGCACATTTGTTCAAGGGTCTGACGCCTATCAGCTATAACGGCCGGGAAGTGTGGCCGTTGGTCGAAGGGGGCAAGGGTGTCGCGGCCACGAACCATGCGAGCGCAGGCGCCTGGGCGGCGGCCGGCGGCATCGGCACGGTCAGTGCGGTCAATGCCGACAGCTACGATGCCGAGGGGAAGATCATCCCGCAGGTCTACCGCGCGCTGACCCGGCGCGAGCGCCACGAGGAACTGGTCCAGTACGCGATCGAAGGCGCAGTGGAGCAGGTCAAGCGGGCGTTCGAGATCGCCGGCGGCAAGGGCGCGGTGAACATCAACGTGCTGTGGGAGATGGGCGGCGCGCAGCGCGTGCTCCACGGGGTGCTCGAACGGACCAAGGGGATGGTCGCGGGCGTTACCTGCGGTGCGGGCATGCCGTACAAGCTCAGTGAGATCGCGGCTTCGTACAACGTCTCCTATCTGCCGATCGTCAGCTCGGGCCGCGCCTTTCGCGCGCTGTGGAAGCGGGCCTATTCGAAGGCCTCGGAATGGCTGGCGGCAGTGGTCTATGAGGATCCGTGGCTCGCGGGCGGGCATAACGGCCTGTCCAATGCCGAAGATCCCCTGGTGCCGCAGGATCCCTATCCGCGCGTCCGTGACCTGCGCGCGACGATGCGCGAGGGCGGCATCTCGGACGACGTGCCGATCGTGATGGCCGGCGGCGTCTGGTATCTGCGCGACTGGAACGACTGGATCGACAATCCCGAGCTCGGCAAGATCGCATTCCAGTTCGGCACGCGGCCGCTCCTCACCCAGGAAAGCCCGATCCCCGAGGGCTGGAAGAACGAGCTGATGAAGCTGGAGGAGGGCGACATCCTGCTCCACCGCTTCTCGCCGACCGGTTTCTATTCGAGCGCGGTGCGCAATCCGTTCCTGCGCAGCCTCGAAGCGCGCAGCGAGCGCCAGATCGCCTATTCGACCGAGCATGCCGGGGATCACACCTTCCAGCTCGACGTGGGCGTGAAGGGCAAGAATTTCTGGGTGACGCGCAACGACTTGCTGCGCGCGCGCGAATGGTTCGGGCTCGGCTTCACCTCGGCGCTCAAGACCCCGGACAACACGCTCGTCTTCGTCAGCGAGGAAGAGAAGGGCGTGATCCGCAAGGACCAGGCCGATTGCATGGGTTGCCTCAGCCAGTGCCAGTTCTCGTCCTGGGCGGATACCGAGACCAATTCGACCGGACGGTTGGCCGATCCGCGCAGCTTCTGCATCCAGAAGACGCTGCAGGACATCGCGCATGGCGGACCTACCGACGAGAACCTCATGTTCGCGGGCCACGGCGCCTACAACTTCAAGCGCGATCCCTTCTATTCGAACGGGTTCGTGCCGACGGTGAAGCAGCTCGTCGACCGGATCCTGACCGGGGATTGATCTGGTCTTCGGACGTGGTGGCGAGCAGGTCGGTCCGGCATGGGCCGGCTTGCGCACAGCCAAGAAAAGCTGGGGTCGCGGCCAGCGTCGGCCCGTTTAGGCTGGCGCCATGAAGACCGGTCTGATCATCCGCCACACCCCTTACGAGGGCATTGCAGGATTCCGCGAGCCGATCGAGGCGGCGGGCTATGTCCTCGATCGCGTCGACGTCACCGATCCGGGCTTCTCCAGCCTCGATTTCGATGCTCCCGACCTGTTGCTGATGATGGGCGGGCCGATGGGTGTCTATGAGCGCGAGGCGCATCCCTGGATCGCGCATGAACTCGAGCGGCTTGCCGAGCGAATCGCGCGCGGGCTGCCGACCTTGGGGGTCTGCCTGGGCGCGCAGATGATCGCGGCAGCGATGGGTGCGGAAGTGCGGCCGGGTCCGGTGAAGGAGATCGGCTTCGCGCCGGTGACGCTCAGCGATCCGGGCGCGGATTCGCCGCTCCGCCACGTCGCCGGGGTGTCGATGCTGCATTGGCACGGCGACACGTTTGATCTGCCGGATGGCGTCGAGCTTCTCGCCTCGACGCCGTCTTATGCGCATCAGGCCTTCCGCCGCGGTCCGGAACTGCTCGCGCTCCAATTCCATGCCGAGATGGGCGAGGATCCGCGCTTCGAGGCGTGGATCGAAAATGGCCCGGCCTTTATCGCCGAGGCCGGCACGTCGCCCGAGCGCCTGCGCGGCGAGCATGACGTCCATGGCCGCGCGGCGGTGGCCGCTGGCAAGGCGATGATCAGGGAGTGGCTGCGCGGCCTCTGACGGTGGCTCAGGCAGCGTCTTCCTTCCCGCTGTCCACCACCGGATCCGCGCCGTGCCCGTGCGGCTTGGCGTGGCCATGGGTGCGCAGATAGCGATCGTCGAGTTCGTCGATGATCTCCTGGCCGCGGTCCACGCCGGCCTGGAGGCGGAGCAGCGAGTCGATCTTCGCTTCCATTCGGTCGTCATTCTCCTTCGACGAGGGCGATCCGACATAGAGGAAATAGGCCAGGCCCACGACCTGCCAGAGCAACTGCAGGAACTCGGACTGCCAGTTCTCGAAGGTGTCGCGGAGCATTTCATGGAGATAGCCCGAAGTTTCGACGGCCTGCCCGTGCTGGCGGGCTTCGTCGACATAGCTGCTCCAGCCAAACCACCAGTGCAGTGCGAACGACACGAGGAAGAAACCCAATGTAAGCCACGCATAGCTGTATTTCTTCATCGCGGTTCTCCTTTGCGGCGGAAAACCGGTTCGGAAGCAATGGGTTCCGCAGAACGCTAGTCTAGAGCCAACCGTCGAGCACCTGATCGGGCGGACGGTGCCCGTCGACCCAGGATCGGATATTGGCGATGACCTTGAGCCCCATCGCCTCACGGCCCTCGAAAGTCGCGGAGCCGAGATGGGGGAGCAGCACGACATTGTCGAGCGCGATGAGCCGCGGATCGACGGCGGGTTCGTTCACATAGACGTCGAGCCCTGCGCCGGCGATGCGGCCCTGGGTCAGCGCTACCACCAATGCTTCGGGATCGACGATCTCGCCCCGCGCGGTGTTGATTAGCCACCCCTGCGGCCCGAGCAGGTCGAGCCGCCGCGCGTCGATCAGCCCGCCGGTGTTCTCGGTGTGTGGCGCGTGGATGGTGAGGATGTCGACTGTTCGCAGCATCGCATCGAGATCGGCGTGCCACGTCGCGCCGAGCTGGGCCTCGGCGACCTCGGGGATGCGGTGGCGGTTGTGATAATGGATCGTCAGCCCGAAGGCGCGGGCACGCTGCGCCACCGCCTGCCCGATACGGCCCATACCGAGGATGCCGAGCTTCTTGCCGCCGATGCGGTGACCACGCATGCCGGTCGGGCGCCAGCCGGTCCATTCGCCCGATCGGACGAGCTTGTCGCCCTCGATCAGCCGGCGCGGCGCGGCGAGGATCAGCGCCATCGCCATGTCTGCGGTATCCTCGGTCAGCACGCCGGGCGTGTTGGTCACGGTGATGCCGCGCTCGCGCGCTGCCTTCAGGTCGATATGGCCGAAGCCGGCGCCGTAATTGGCGATCAGGCGGAGACGATCGGGGGCGGCGGCGATCAGCTCCGCATCGATCCGGTCGGTCACCGTTGGTACGAAGACATCGGCATCGGCCATTGCCGCGCCCAGCGTGGCACGGTCCATCGGACGATCGTCGGCATTGAGCACGGCCTCGAACAATTCGGCCATGCGCGCCTCGATTGCCTGCGGCAATGCGCGGGTGACGGTCACCCGGGGACGGGAAGGGCGCGCGGGCTGTGCCATTCAGGGCGGATTGGCTGGTGCCGAGGCCTCAGTCAACGGGTTGAAGCGTGGTATCCGCTCGCACTATCAGGGAACAGGACGAAGGGGGATCGAATGCGGCTTGCAACCTGGCTGGTGCTGAGCGTCGTGGCGCTGGGGCTGGCCGTGCCCGTCGCGGCGCAACGCAAGCCGCCTTATTGGGTGTCGATCGACGTCGACAAGGCCCATCTGCGCACCGGCCCGGGGCGCAACTATCCGGTAAGCTGGCTCTACAAGCGGCGTGATCTGCCGCTCAAGGTGCTCGATATCTACGGCGAGTGGCGCAAGGTCGAGGATCCGGGCGGCACGCAGGGCTGGATGCTGCGCAACTTCCTCGACGAGCGGCGCACCGCGATCGTGGTGGGTGGAGTCACCGAACTGCGCTCCGCACCACAGCTCGATGCGCATATCAACTGGCGGGTCGAGCCCGGCGTCGTCGGGGCGATCAGCAAATGCGCGGATAACTGGTGCCGCTTCGATGTGGGCGGCCGCACCGGTTATGTCGAACAGTCGCACATCTGGGGCGTCGAGCCCGGCGAAGTGCTGCGCTGAAGTGAGCCGCGACATCTATGACCCCGCCTTCGTCAAAGGCGTGTTCGATCGCTGTTCGGGCAAATATATCGCGTTCAGCTGGATTTGCTCAATGGGCTTCACCGAGCGATGGCGGCGGCAATGCGTCGCCGCGCTGCCGGAGCCGCCGGGCCCGAGCGGCTACGATCTGATGGCTGGGACGGGCGAGGTTTGGCCGCATCTCCTCAAGCGTTTCCCTGAAGTCGGCCCGATCACAGCTGTCGACATTTCCTCCGGCATGCATGCCCGCGCGATCGAGCGATTGCACCGGCACCGCGCGCATCATATCGGGTTCATCGAAGACGATGTTCTGGCGAGCGATTTGCCCGATGACAGTGCGGACTTTGTGATCTCGACCTTCGGGTTGAAGACCTTCGATGCCGGTCAGCATATGCGGCTCGCCGCCTTGATCGCGCGAGTGCTGCGGCCGGGCGGCAGCTTTGCGATGATCGAGGCGTCGGATCCCAGGGGCTGGTGGCTCCGGCCGCTCTATCTGCTCCACCTCAAGACGATATTGCCGCTTGTCGAACGGCTATTGCTTCGCGGCGCCCAGGATTTCGCGCTGATCGGCACCTACAGCACGCGTTTCGGGGATGCCTCGGGCATTGCCGAGATGCTGCGCGCCGAAGGGCTAGAGGTAGTCTTCAGCAAGCATTTCTTTGGCTGCGCGACCAGTGTGAGTGGTCGGAAGCCCGAAGCCTGATCTAGTCGAGCAGCTCCACTGCCATCGCGGTCGCTTCGCCGCCGCCGATGCAGAGCGAGGCGAGGCCGCGCTTCTGGCCGTTGGTCTCGAGCGCCGAAAGCAAGGTGGCAAGCACGCGCGCCCCGCTGGCACCGATCGGGTGACCGAGCGCACAGGCGCCGCCATGCACATTGAGCACGTCGTGGGAGATGCCGAGATCGTGCATCGCGATCATCGCGACGCAGGCGAACGCCTCGTTGACTTCGAACAAGTCGACGTCACCGATCTGCCATCCCGCCTTTTCCAGCGCCTTGCGCATCGCGAACACCGGGGCAGTGGTGAAGCGGGCGGGGGCGTGGGCGTGGGCGGCATGAGCGACAACGCGCGCTACCGGATTGAGGCCGAGCCGGTCGGCGACGTGCATCCGCGTCATCACCAGCGCCGCGGCGCCATCCGATATCGACGAGGCGTTGGCGGCGGTGATCGTGCCGTCCTTCGAGAAAGCCGGCTTGAGCGTCGGGATTTTCGCAAGGTCGCCCTTCGCTGGCTGCTCGTCGAAAGTAACTGTGATAACGCCCTTGCGGCCCTTGACCTCGACGGGGACGATTTCGCGGTCGAACGCGCCCGATTGCTGCGCCTTCTGCGCGCGTTGAAGCGAGGCGATCGCGAATTCGTCCTGCGCTGCCCGTGTGAACTGATATTCCTGCGCGGTTTCCTCGGCGAAGCTGCCCATCAGCCGGCCCGGCTCATAGGCATCCTCTAGCCCGTCCAGATACATATGGTCCTTGAGCACGTCGTGGCCGATTCGCGCACCGGCGCGGTGACGCAGCGAGAGATAGGGCGCGTTGGTCATGCTCTCCATCCCGCCCGCGACGAGCAGGTCGACCGAGCCCGCGGCGAGCGCGTCGGCGGCCATGATCGCCGCTTGCATCCCCGATCCGCACATCTTGTTGATCGTCGTCGCCTCGATATGATGTGGCAGTCCTGCCTTGAGCGCGGCCTGGCGGGCGGGCGCCTGGCCGAGGCCCGCAGGGAGGACGCAGCCCATGTAGATCCGCTCGATCGCATCGCCCTTCAGCCCCGCGCGCTCGACTGCCGCGCCGACTGCGGTGGCGCCGAGGTCGGTCGCGCCGGCGTCGGTCAGGCAACCCTGGAAGCTGCCCATCGGCGTGCGGGCATAGGAGGCGATGACGATATCGTCGGCGGACATTGTTTTCCTCTCGATTGTTGAGGGCGATCTAGTGATCCGTGCGACGGTTTGCAAAAGCCGTCGCCCTGCCCCAGGAAAGCTCCCGAATGACGCTCGTCGACATCCTCAAATGGGCAGCTTCGATCAGCGGCATCATCGCCTGTTTCATGGTCTCGCTCGATCTCGGCCGGCGCGTGACGGGCTGGGGCTTCGCGCTCTTCGTCGCTTCCAGCATCTGCTGGATCAGCGGCGCCTTCCTCTCCGACGACGAGCCACTCTGGACGCAGAACCTCGTATTGTTCTGCATCAACGTGTTCGGCGTCTATCGTTACCTGATCCGCAAGCGGCCGCCACGCGATGCCGATTGACGCCTGGCTGTGGCCGGTATTGCTCGGCGTGCTGGGGCTCGTCTTCGGCAGCTTCATCGCCACCGTGGCGATTCGCTGGCCGAAAGGCCGGTCAACGCTGCGGGGACGGTCGGAATGCGACGGGTGTGGCAAGGCACTGGGCGGAACGGAACTGGTGCCGGTGGCGAGCTTCGTACTCCAGCGCGGGCGGTGCCGGGGGTGCGGTGCGCCCATCCATCCCAGCCATCTGATTACCGAACTGCTCGGGCTGGCGATCGGGGTCGCCGCGGGAGTCGCCATGCCGGGCCCGGGCGGGGTGGCCGGTGCGGTGTTCGGATGGCTGCTGCTCGCGCTCGCGGCACTGGACCTTGCGGCATTCTGGCTGCCCAACCTCCTCACCGGATCGCTGGCCGCCGCGGGGCTGGCGACAGGAGCGCTCGGCATCCCGCCGGCGATGGACGCGCGGCTGATCGGCGGTATCGGTGGTTACGCCGCGCTGGCCGCGGTCGCGGCGGCGTATCGGCTGATCCGAGGGCGGCAGGGGCTGGGCGGCGGCGATCCTAAATTGTTCGGGGCGATCGGCTGCTGGCTCGGCTGGCAGGCGCTGCCGATGGTGCTGCTCGCCGGAGCGTCGATCGGGCTGGCGGCGGTGCTCGGCTTCGTCAGTGCGGGACGCAAGGTCACCGGGACAGACCGGATGCCGTTCGGGGTGATGCTGGCCGCCGCCGCATGGTTGGTGTGGCTTAGCCAAATGCTGAGTCAGGCATAACGCACGAATCCGTGTTCCTGCGAAAGCAGGAATCCAGGGTGACGAAGCGATGCGCCTGTGACTCTGGGCTCCTGCTTGCGCAGGAGCCCGGTTCGGATCACACAAATGCGATGAAGAACATTCTCGAACGTCAGCGTGCGGCCTTCTTGGCCGAGCTCCCTGTTTCGGTCGAGACGCGCAAGGATCGGCTCAGGCGCGCGATCGCGATGATCGCCGACAATGCCGGCCGCTTCTGCGACGCGCTCTCCGAGGATTTCGGGCATCGCAGCCGCGAACAATCGATGATCACCGACATCGCCGCATCAGTGGGGCCGCTCAAACATGCGCTCAAGCATGTCGGGCGCTGGTCGCGGAGCGAGCGCAAGCCGGCGATGTTCCCGCTGGGACTGCTCGGTGGGCGCGCGTGGATCGAATATCAGCCCAAGGGCGTGGTCGGCATCATCGCACCTTGGAATTTCCCGGTGAACCTCGTGATGAGCCCGCTCGCCGGAGTGCTCGCCGCGGGCAACCGCGCTATGGTCAAGACCAGCGAGTTCACCCCGGTGGTGGCCGCTCTGTTCGAGGAACTGGCGCCGCGCTATTTCGCGCCCGAGGAACTTGCCTTCGTCAGCGGCGGACCGGAGATAGGCAAGGCTTTCGCCGAGCTTCCGTTCGACCATCTGCTGTTCACCGGCGCGACCGGGATCGCGAAGCACATCCTCCATGCCGCCGCGGACAATCTCGTGCCGGTGACGCTCGAGCTGGGCGGCAAATCGCCAGTGGTGGTCGGGCGTTCGGCGAACGTCGCACAGGCGGCCGAGCGCGTGGTGATGGGCAAGATGCTCAACGCCGGGCAGATCTGCCTCGCGCCCGATTACATGCTGGTCCCCGAGGAGAAGGAGGCGGAGGTCATCGCCGGGCTGACCGGCGCGGCTTCGGCGATGTACCCGACCCTGCTCGACAATCGGGATTATACGGCGGTGATCAACGACCGGCACCATGCGCGGCTCCACGACTGGATCGAGGATGCGCGGGCCAAGGGGGCGGAGGTGATCGCGGTCAATCCGGCGAATGAGGATTTCGCGAGCTCGAACAGCCGGAAAATGCCGCTCCACATCATCCGCGGAGCTACCGACGACATGACGGTGATGCAGGAGGAGATATTCGGGCCGGTCCTGCCGATGCGCAGCTACGCCCATATCGACGACGCGATCGCCGAAGTGAACCGGCGCGACCGGCCGCTGGCACTCTATTATTTCGGCAGCGACGTGGCGGAGCGGCGGCATGTGCTGGATCGCACGATCTCGGGCGGCGTGACGCTCGACGACGTGATTTTCCATGTCAGCCAGGAGGAATTGCCCTTCGGCGGTATCGGCCCGTCGGGGACGGGTGCCTATCACGGCGAAGCGGGTTTCCGGACCTTCAGCCACGCGCGCAGCATCTACAAGCAGGCACGGCTCGACGTGGCGAAGCTGGCGGGGATGAAGCCGCCCTACGGCAAGGCGACGCAAGCCACGATCAAGCGGCAGATGAAATGATCGATGCAATCCTTTCCGGATTGGGCGGTCCACCGGAGCCCTTTCGGTGGATCGCGGCCCTAGTCCTCGTCGGGCTCATCGTCGCCTACGGGCTTTTCGAATTTGTCGTCGGCCTGGGCGCTCGCAAGCCATGGCACCGGCTCCAGCGCCGGGACGACGAGTAAAAAAAAGGCCGCCCCGAAGGACGGCCGTTTGAAAGTTTTAGGAGAGGATGCCTGAAAGGCCTGATCTTTCTGCAGTGCAGCGGGTGATGTTGCAAGTGCGAAATGATACCGGTACCATTGCAGAAAATGCAATCGGCCAACGTTGTCACTTGCAGCAAACGGCATATGGCAGCACGGTGCGGCTATGGCGAAGAAGCTGAAGCTCGACGAATTCCTGCCCTATCGTCTCTCGATCGCGTCCAACACCGTGTCGGACGCGGTGGCGACTGCGTATCGCACTCTATTTGGACTGCGTATTCCCGAATGGCGGCTGGTGGCGGTGCTCGCCGAAGGCGGCGCGATGAGCCAGCAGGCGCTCTGCGGCCGGACGCGGATGGACAAGGTGACCGTAAGTCGCGCGGCGATTGCGCTGGCCGAGCGCGGATTGATCCAGCGCGGCGCCAATCCCGAAGACCAGCGCTCGCACCTGTTGACGCTCTCGCAACAGGGCTGGGCGTTGTATGAACAGGTGGCGCCCAAGGCGCTGGAGTTCGAGGCGCGGATCTTCGCGACGCTTTCGGATCAGGAGCGCGAGCAATTGCGCGCGATGCTCGAACGGATCGAGGCGGCGGCGATCGCGCTCGATCGCGGGGTTGATTAGCGGCCGCGCGCCGGATACTCCGCGCATGCCCTCCCCAGGCACCGTGACGTTGCTGGAGGAGTTTTCATGTCTGCTTATCTCGATCGCGCCGGTCTGAAGGTCGCCGAAGTGCTCGCGCGCTTCGTCGAGACGCGCGTGCTGCCGGGGCTGGCGATCGAGGCGGATGCGTTCTGGGCGAGCGCGGCGGCGATTTTCGCGCGTTTTGCGCCGGAGAATCGCGCCTTGCTGGCGAAGCGCGATGCTCTGCAGGCCCAGATCGATTCATGGTGTGCGGCGGACCCGCGCCGCGCCGCCGATCCGGCCGCGCAGGAGGCGTTCCTGCGCGAGATCGGTTATCTCGTTCCCGAACCGGCGCCCTTCACGATCGGCACGCGGAACGTCGACGACGAGATCGCGCGGATGGCGGGGCCGCAGCTGGTGGTGCCTGCGCTCAACGCGCGCTTCGTGCTCAACGCCGCCAATGCGCGCTGGGGCAGCCTGTACGATGCGCTCTACGGCACCGATGCGCTTCCGGGCGCCGCCAAGCCCGGCGGATACGATCCCGAACGTGGGACGGAGGTGATCGCCAAAGCAAAGGCGTTTCTCGATGAGGCCGTGCCGCTCGCGATCGATTGGGCGGATGTCGTCTCGTTAGAAGAGATCGACCTGTTTCTGTGCGAACCGGAGAAGCTGATTCGGCGATCGAACAATGGTTTCCTCTTTCGGAATAACGGTCTCCATATCGAAGTGGTGGTCGATCGCATGCATCCGATCGGCCGCGACGATCCGGCGGGGATTGCCGACGTGCGGCTCGAATCGGCACTCACCACGATCGTCGACCTTGAAGATTCGGTCGCGGCGGTCGATGCCGAGGACAAGGTCGCAGCTTATGCCAATTGGCTCGGGCTGATGCAGGGCGATCTGGAAGAGCGGTTCGACAAGAACGGGCGGAGCGTCACGCGCCAATTGAACCCCGACCGTGGCGACCTGCCCGGACGATCGCTGCTGTTCGTTCGCAATGTCGGACATTTGATGACGACCCCCGCCGTGTTGCTCGCGGACGGACAGGAGGCGCCCGAGGGCATTCTCGACGCGATCGTCACCAGCCTGATCGCGCTCTACGATCTGCGCGGGCTCGGGCGTTTCCGCAATAGCCGCGCGGGCTCGATCTACATCGTCAAACCCAAGATGCATGGTCCGGAGGAATGCGCCTTCACGGACCGGCTGTTCGACGCGGTCGAGGATCTCCTCGGTCTCCCGCGCCATACGATCAAGGTGGGTGTGATGGACGAAGAGCGTCGGACCTCGGCAAATCTCGCGGCGTGCATCCACGCGGTGAAGGACCGCATCGCCTTCATCAACACCGGCTTCCTCGATCGTACGGGCGACGAGATCCACACCAGCATGCGCGCCGGGCCGATGGTGCCCAAGGCCGAGATGAAAGCGTCGGCCTGGATCAAGGCTTATGAGGACCGCAACGTCCGTATCGGCCTCGCTTGCGGGCTCTCGGGCAAGGCGCAGATCGGCAAGGGGATGTGGGCAGCGCCGGACCGGATGGCCGACATGCTCGCGCAAAAGAGCGTCCATCCTCAGGCCGGCGCGAACACTGCCTGGGTACCGTCGCCTACCGCGGCGACGCTGCACGCGCTCCATTACCACCGCACCGACGTGTTCGCCCGTCAGCGCGAAATCGCGGCGGAACCGGTCCCGGGTCTCGCGCCGCTGCTGACGATCCCGGTCGCGCAGGGCCGCAACTGGTCGCCCGAGGAGGTCGCGCATGAACTCGACAATAATGCCCAGGGCATCCTCGGCTATGTCGTGCGCTGGATCGATCAGGGGGTGGGGTGCTCCAAGGTCCCCGATATCGACGATGTCGGGCTGATGGAGGATCGCGCCACCCTGCGCATCTCATCGCAGCACATCGCCAACTGGCTGCTCCACAATGTGGCGAGTGCCGGCGATGTCGAGGCGGCGCTCCGGCGGATGGCGGTGAAGGTCGACGCGCAGAACGCCGGAGACCCGCTGTACCGCCCGATGGCGGGGCGCGAGGACGAGAGCCTCGCCTTCCAGGCCGCCCGCGCACTGGTCTTCGAAGGCGTGGCTCAGCCCAACGGCTATACCGAGCCGCTGCTCCATCACTTCCGCGCCCGTGCAAAGCACGGCTAGCCGCTGAATTTGCTCGCAAATCGCGCTTGGGGGGAGCCAAAGCCCCAATCGGTCGTTACGGAGGCGAGAGAGAGGGGCCGGGGTTCGCGGCTCCCGAGGAGGCGCGTGCGTAAAGGGGTTAGAGCGGTGTGGGTTGCCGCGCTGGCAGGGACAGCGCTCCTGCCGGCCGTGGCGTGCGCGCAAATCGCCAATCCCACGCCGGGGCAGGGTGCGCCGGTCTCGCCGCCGCGCGATACCACCGGGACCACGCCGCAGGATGGGACGATCGTCCCCGACGCCGAATTCGAGGCGGCACTGCCGAAGCTGAGCGACGACATCAACGCGCCGCTCGAGCCGATGAAGGACTTCAACAAGCCCGTGCCGGTGCAGCAGCCGACGCCGGGTGCGGTCACCGATCAGATCGAGAGCTTTCCGCCGCCGGCCGCAGAGGCGCCCGAATTCGCCCAGCCGCTGACGCCGCTCGCCGAGTTCAAGGTGGAACCGGTCAAGATCGAAGGCCTGGACGACGAGAAGGTCACTACGATTCGCTACACGACCGCAGTCGAGGGGCTCGATGCGATCGGGCTCAAGGACCGGTTCCGTGATCTTTCCGCGCTCGAGGACGGCGACGGCAAGGCCGCCAATGCCGCGATGGTCGCGGCACGAGCGCGGGAGGACGAACTGCTCGCGGTGCGGCTGATGAAGTCGCTGGGCTATTATGACGGAACCGCGATCTCGACGATCGAGCAGAACCCCAAAAATTCGGGCAATGTCCGCGCGACGATCACCGCGACGCCCGGCGAACTCTATCGTCTGAACAACATCGAGATCGTCAGCGGGCCCACCGTTCCCCCCGGGCTGCTCGACCGCGAGCTCAACCTCAATCCCGGCGATCCGATCCAGGCGGAGCGCGTGCAGGGTGCGGAGGCGAATGTGAGCCTGAGGCTGCCGCAGCAGGGCTATCCCTTCGTCAAGCTCGGCGACCGCGACATCCTGCTCGATGAGGAGACGCATCGCGGCGATTATACGTTGCCGGTCGATCTGGGGCCCCGCGCCGTGTTCGGCGAGATCGTCACCACGGGACGGCGCCCGGTGTTCGATGTGGAGCACATCAACATCCTGCGGCGCTACAAGCCGGGCAAGATCTATGACAGCCGCCAGGTCGACGATCTGCGCGACGCGCTGATCGCGACCAGCCTGTTCTCGGTGGTGTCGGTCGAGCCGGTGAAGACCGGCAAGCCGGGGCCGGACGGCACGGAAATAGTGAATTTGCAGGTGCGGCAGAATGCGGGGCGTCCGCGCACGCTCGCCGCTGAAATAGGCTACAGCACCGGCCAGGGCCTTCGCGCGGAGGGGACATGGACTCACCGCAACCTGTTCCCGCCCGAAGGCGCGCTGATCGCCAGCGCAGTGGCGGGGACGCAGGAACAGGGGCTTACCGGCACTTTCCGCCGTTCGAACGCGGGCCTGCGCGACCGGACCTTCCAGATCCAGGCGGGGATCAACCATTTGGATTATGCCGCGTTCGAATCCTACACCGGATCGGTCGCGGTGCGCTGGTCACGCGATTCGACGCCGATCTGGCAGAAGCGCTGGACCTATTTCTATGGCGGCGAACTCGTCGGCTCGAACGAGGACCAGTATAATTACAATAAGGCCGCGCGCGATCGCGGTACCTGGCTGATCGCCGCGTTGCCGACCTTTGTCGGCTATGACGCGTCGGACAATCTGCTCAACCCCACGCGCGGTTTCCGCCTCAAGGCCAATGTCAGCCCCGAGACATCGGTGCGCGGCGCGGCGCGGCCCTATGCGCGGCTGATGCTGGAGGGCACGGTCTACCGGCCGGTTTCGTCGAGCATCGTCGTCGCGGCGCGCGCGCGCGTCGGCTCGATACCGGGAATCGCGCGCAACGATCTGCCACCGTCGCGGCGTTATTATGCCGGCGGCGGCGGATCGGTGCGCGGCTTCGGCTATCAGGAACTCGGCCCGCGCTCGCCCGACGGCCGGCCGGTGGGCGGGCGCAGCCTCAACGAATTCGCGCTCGAGGCACGCTATCGCTTCGGCAATTACGGGATCGTGCCCTTCATCGATGCCGGGCAGGTCTATGAAGGGCTCTATCCGACGCTGCAGAACATGCGCTTCGGCGCCGGCATCGGCGGGCGGGTCTACACCAATTTCGGACCGTTGCGCGTCGACGTGGCGACGCCGATCAACCGCAAGCCGGGCGAATCGAAGATCGCGCTCTACATCTCGATCGGACAGGCCTTCTGATGGCGACCGAACCGCCCGAGGTCCCCGATCCCGACACGGCCGAGGCGCCGGTCGAGCGGATCGTGGAACGCCGGCCGGCGTGGCAACGCGTCGTCAAATGGGGAGCGATCGCGCTCGGGGTGGTGGTGCTGGCGCTGGGCGTGCTCGTCATCGGGATCAACACCCAGCCCGGGCGCGACTTCGTCACCAGGCAGATCAACCGGCTCGAACTCGCCTCGGGGCTCAACTTCCGGATCGGACGGATCGAGGGATCTCTCTTCGGCGCGATGGTCCTGCGCGACGTCCAGGTCCGCGACACCAGAGGCGTGTTCGCCACTTCGCCCCAGATCGCCGTCGACTGGCGGCCGTTCGCCTATCTACGCGATCATGTCGACATCCGCAGCCTTACCAGTCCCGAGGTGCGGCTGCTGCGGATGCCCGCGCTCAAGCCCTCGACCGATCCCAAGGCGCCTTTGCTGCCCGATCTCGACATCGATATCGCGAAGCTGGACGTCGCCCGGATCGACATCGATCCCGCGGTCAGCGGGCAACGCCATCTCGGGCGCCTGCGCGGCAGCGCACACATCAGCGGCGGCCGTGCGCAGATCGTTGCCGACGCCGCGACCATCGCCGCTCCGGGCGTGGCGGGCGGCGACACGGTCGCGCTCAGGCTCGACGCGGTGCCCGAGCAGAACAAGCTCGACATCGACATGCGCATGAATGCGCCGGTGAAGGGCTTCATCACCGGCCTGGCCGGGCTGGACCGGCCGTTGACGTTCAATCTGGGCGGGCGCGGGAGCTGGCGGAACTGGCGCGGGCAGGCCGCCGGGGCGCTGGGCGGGCAGAAGATCGCTGACTTGACGGTCGCTGCGCAGAACGGGCGCTTCCAGCTTCGTGGGCCGACCTGGCCGGGCGTGTACATGCAGGGTCCAGTCGAGCGGCTGGCATCGCCGCGGCTCGACGTGGCGCTCGACGCGGTCTGGGCCGATCGCACCGCGAACGGAGTGCTCAAGCTGCGATCGAGCGCCTTGTCGGTCGAGGCGAAGGGGCTGGTCGATCTCGGCCACAATCGCTTCGGCAACCTCAACGTCGATGCGATGCTGCTCACGCCCGGGGCGATCGCGCCCAATCTGCGCGGCCGATCGGTGCGCGCCGCGCTGGCGCTGGACGGGCCGTTCAACCGGCCGGTGGTCGACTACAAGATCACCGCGGCGGCGCTCGGCTTCGGCGAGACCGTGGTCGAAGGGCTTTATGCCGAGGGCAAAGCGCGCGTCGACGCCGATCGCATCCTCGTTCCGGTGCGCGCGCGCGCCGCGCGAGTGTCCGGCCTCAACGCGGCGGTTGGCGGATTGGTGACCAACCTGTCCGTCGCGGGAGACCTCGCCATCTCGGGCGACCAGATCCTGTCGGACAATCTGCGCCTGCGCTCGGATCGCGTCGATGCGACTGCGATCATCGCCGCCGACATGGGCAAGGGCCGCTACACCGGCGCCATCAAGGGCCGGATCAACAATTATGCGGTCAACGGCGTCGGGATCGTCGATCTCAAGACCGACGCCGAGCTCTTCGCGGCGCGTGACGGCGGCTGGGGCATTCGCGGGCATGTCGCTGCCGAAACGCGGCGGCTCACCAATTCCGGCGTGCGCAATTTCCTCGGCGGCAATGCGGTCGCCTCGGCGCGTGTCACGCTCGGACCCACGGGAGTGATCGCGGTCGAGGACATCCGCATGCGCGCGCCGCAGTTCCGGATCCTGCGCGGATCGGGACGCTATGATCCGGCCGGACCGATCCTGATCAACGCCGACGGTGTCTCCAACGCTTATGGTCCTTTGAGCGCGCGCGTGTCCGGCACGCTCAATGCGCCACTGATTCTGTTGCGCGCGAAGAAGCCGGGGCTGGGCGTCGGGCTGGTCGATCTCGAGGCGCGGATACGCGGCCGCGGCAATGCATATGCAGTCATCGCGAGCGGCGGCACCAATTACGGTCCGTTCAATGCCAATGTCCTGGTCCGCAACGGGCGGACGCTCGCCATCGACATCGAGAGCGCGCGCTTCGCCGGCATGGATATCACCGGTAACGTCCAGCAGACGGCGGCGGGACCTTTTTCAGGCCAGTTGCGCTTCCAGGGCTCGGGCGTAACCGGCAATGCCCAGCTCGCCGCGCAGGGCCGGTACCAGGCGGCGCAGATCGAGGCGCGCGCGCTCAACGCAGTGATTCCCGGCAATGCCGAGCTCACCATCGGGCGGGCGCTGATCTCCGCCAATGTCGTATTGACCGAAACACCGCAGATCGTCGCTGACGTTCAGGTCGCAAATCTCCGCAGCGGCCAGTTCGTCCTCAAGACCGCGCGTGCCAAGGTGAACTATCAGGGCGGCAGCGGCACGGCGCAGGCAGTCGCGACCGGATCCTCCGGTGTTCCCTTCCAGATCGCGGCCAACGCCCGGCTCTCGCCCCAGCAATGGCTGGTGGCCCTGCAGGGGCAGGGGAGCGGCATCCGGTTCCACACCGTAAATCCCGCGCGTGTCGCTATTGCGGGTGATACCTATCGGCTGCTGCCGACGCAGGTCGATTTCGATCAGGGCAGCCTGCGGCTGGCCGGCACTTATGGCGACGGCCTTGCGCTCCAGGCGCGGCTCGACAAGCTCGACCTGGCTTTCGTCAATGGATTCATGCCCGGCATCGGCCTGGGCGGGACGGCGACGGGAAGCCTCGACTTCGCCCAGGCCAGGCCCGATGCGTTCCCGAATGCCGATGCGCGGCTCGAGATCGACGATTTCACCCGTTCGAGCCTTGCCACCGTATCGACGCCGGTCGATGTCAGCCTCGTCGCAAAATTGCTTCCCGATGGCGGCGATGCGCGCGCGCTGATCAAGCGTGGGACCACGACGATCGGCCGAGTCGTCGCCACGCTACGGCCGCTGGGGCCGGGTGCCGGCAGCTGGACCGAGCGACTGATGGGTGCGCCGCTCTCAGGCGGGATTCGCTATAACGGCCCGGCGGCTGTGCCCTTCTCGCTGGCGGGGCTCAGCAACCAGCATCTGACGGGCTCGATCGGCATCGCTGCTGACTTCTCGGGACGGGTACACGAACCGGATCTCACCGGCGTCGTGCGCGGCGAGAATCTGGCCTATGGCAACGAGACTTACGGCACACGGATCACCAACATGCGGATTGTCGGCCGCTTCTCCGACGACGAGCTGATCCTTGACGAAGCCAACGGGCGCGCGGGCGAGGGGACAGTCACCGCGCAGGGCCGCATCGGCCTCTCCGCGGCCAACGGCTATCCGATGAGCCTGACCGCAGACTTCAAGAACGCCCAACTCGCCAAGAGCGATGCGTTGGGGGCGACCGCGACGGGGCGCATCACCATCACCAGGAACGCGCAGGTCGCCAAGATCGAGGGGCGGCTGGAAATTCCCGAAGCGCGTTACGAGATCATCCGTCAGGGCGCGGCCGAAATTCCCGAACTGACCGGGATCCGGCGGCGCAGCGAGCTGGTCGCGAACGGTCCGGTCAGGCCCGCCACGCCTGTCCGGGCGGGCAACGTCTTCGATCTCGACTTGCGCCTCGTCGCCGACAACCGCCTGTTCGTATCGGGCATGGGCCTCGAATCCGAATGGAGCGCACGGGTCTTCGTGCGCGGCACCACCGCGGCACCCGAGATTCGCGGAACGATGGAGATCGTCCGCGGCACCTACAGCTTCGCCAGCCGCCGGTTCGAGGTGACGCGCGGCAATATCCGCTTCCAGGGCGCGCAGCTCTTCAACCCCAGCATCGATGTCGAGGCGAGCACCACCGCCGAGGGGATCACCGCGATCATCGACATCTCGGGCACCGCGCAGCAGCCGCGGATCGCCTTCACTTCCTCGCCCAGCCTGCCGCAGGAAGAAGTGCTGTCGCGGCTGTTCTTCGGCACCAATGTGACCAATCTCTCCGCGACCGAGGCGATCCAGCTCGCCGCGGCGGTCAATTCGCTCAGCGGCTCGGGCGGCGGGCTCAATCCGCTCGGCAAGCTCCGCTCGGCGACGGGGATTGATCGGCTGCGCGTCCTCGGCGCCGATGATACCAGCGGGCGTGGCACTTCGCTCGCGGCGGGCAAGTACATCACCAGAGACATCTACATCGAGATCATCACCGATGCCCGCGGCTTCACTGCCACCCAGCTCGAGATCGCGCTCACCCGTTCGCTGAGCCTGCTCTCGCAGACCGCCTCGTTCGGCGGCTCGAGCGTCAGCCTGCGCTACTCGCGCGACTATTGACGCTACCCCCGGGTTACTTACAGTGCTGTAAGCAGCCCGGGAGAGGCGAATGACCGAACATTTCGACGTCGTGGTGGTGGGGGCCGGGATATCCGGCATCGGCGCGGGGTATCACCTGCAGGCCAACAGCCCCGATCGCAGCTATGTGATCCTCGAAGGACGCGATCGGTTGGGCGGGACGTGGGACCTGTTCCGCTATCCCGGCATCCGCTCGGATTCGGACATGTACACGCTGGGTTTCTCGTTCAAACCGTGGACCGATGCGAAGGCGATCGCCGACGGCCCCTCGATCTTGCGCTATCTCGACGAGACGGCGCGCGAATACGGCGTGGACCGGCACATCCGTTACCGCCACCGCGTCAGGCGCGCCGACTGGTCGAGCGACGAGGCGCTATGGACCGTGGTCGCGGACGTCGACGGCGCCGAAGTTACCTTCACCTGCGCCTTCCTGTTCATGGCCACGGGTTATTACAATTACGCGCAGGGCTATACGCCCGATTTTGCTGGGTTCGCGGATTTCAAGGGACGGATCATCCACCCGCAATTCTGGGCCGACGATGTGGACTATGCCGGCAAGCGCATCGTCGTGATCGGCAGCGGCGCGACCGCGGTGACTTTGGTGCCCGAGCTGGCGAAGCAGGCCGCGCACGTGACGATGCTCCAGCGCTCGCCCACCTATATCGTCGCGCGCCCATCCGAGGATAAAGTCGCCAACTGGCTGCGAAGCAAGCTTCCCGCCCGGGCCGCTTACGGCATCACCCGCTGGAAGAACGTGCTCCTCCAGCAATATTTCTTCCGGGCGATGCGCAAGCATCCGGACAAGGCGAAGAAGGCGCTCGTCGACATGGTGCGGCAGGAATTGCCCGGGCACGACGTCGATACGCACTTCACCCCGCGCTACAATCCCTGGGACCAGCGGCTCTGCCTCGTTCCCGATGCCGACCTGTTCGCGTCGCTGCGTGAGGGCAAAGCGAGCGTCGTCACCGATACGATCGACCGCTTCACTGCGAACGGCGTTCGGCTGGCCTCGGGCGAAGAGCTGGAGGCGGACCTCGTCGTCACCGCGACGGGGCTCGAGATCCAGCTGCTCGGCGGCATGCCGGTGACGATCGACGGCACGCTGTTCGAGCCGGCGAAGCACATGACCTACAAGGGCATGATGTTTTCCGACGTGCCCAATTTCGCGATCTCGTTCGGCTACACCAATGCGAGCTGGACGCTGAAGGCGGATCTGACCGCCAATTACGTGACCCGACTGCTCAACGCGATGAAGAAGCGCGGAATGCGGCAAGTCACGCCGCGGCTGAAGGAACCGGTGGAGGCGATACCTTTCCTCGAATTCACGTCGGGCTATGTCCAGCGCGCCGCGCCGCAACTGCCGCGCCAGGGCAAGCGGGCGCCGTGGCGGCTGCACCAGAACTACACGCTCGACGTGATGGCGCTGAAGTTCGGCGGGATCGATCAGGAGATGGAATTCTCCAATCCCGTGCTCGCGGGCCGCCGCGCCGCCTAGCCGAGCAACGCCTGCGCGGCGGCGACGCCGGTATTGTAGGCGCCGTGGACCGTCGAGAATTCGCCGTGCGAACACGCCTCGCCGGCGAAACGGATCCGCGGATCGATCGGCGTGGAGAGGACATGGCGCGCATCGGCCTTGCCCGGCAGCGCATGGCTGTAGCCGCCGAGGATATGATCGGCGCGGCCCCAGGCCGAGCCCGCGACGAAGCGCAGTTTCCTGCGCCAGTTGCTGCCGAGTAACCCGCAGAGCTCGCCCAGCGCGAACGCCGCGGCGCCATCGAGGCCTTCCCTCTCCAGCGCCCGCGCGCCTTCGCCGCCGAGCATGCATTCGACCACCGGGCGGCCAAAGGCGCGCAGCGTGTAGGTGCCGGTGGTCGCGCTGCGCGGATTGCCGAGCAGGTGCGCGTTCGCGTCGATTTCCTCGCCGTCGTCGAGCGTGAAGAAGAGCTTGTCGGCGAGGCCGAGCGGGAGTTCGGACGCGGCGTGGAGGATCGCGTCATGGCCGGGCAACCGGATCGCGCCGCTGGCGAGGACGTTGGTTGAGACCGTGACGATCGCGGCATTCGCCCCGATCGCGCCGCGCGGCGTCTCGATGCGAAGCTGTTTGCCCGACCCGTCTATTCCAGTGACCGGTGTGGCGAGCGCTATCGGCAGTCCCGCCGCGTGCGAGGCGACGAGCGCGCCATAGCCCTCCGCCACGCGCCAGTCGGTGTTGACCGACGCCTCGTCATAAGCGAGCCAGTCGGTGACCGACATCTCCCGCATCGGTACGCCGTTGATGAACCCCGACAGCGCGTCGAGATAAGGCGACCATTCGCTGTCGACCGGGATCAGGTCGGTGGCGCGGTCGCTCGACGGCGGAGTCCGCATCGCCTCCATGAAGGCAGCGAATGCGCTCCACGCCGCATTCTGCTCCTCGGGCGAGAACCCCAATGCGCGCCATTGCTCGCCCCAGCGCGGGCGCGAGCGATCGACGGTGAAGCCGCGCGCCTCGGCGATGGCGACCCACGGGTTTTTGGGCGCCGAATGCAGCCAGCCCGCGCCGAGATCGAGCGGCAGGCCGGCGACATGCACCGTATGCGCACGCCCGCCGAGCCGATCGCCGGCTTCGAGCAGCAGCACGTCCCTGCCGGCATCTGCGAGCGTGCGCATCGCCCCGGCTCCGGCCGCGCCGCCACCGATCACGACGATGTCGGCTTCGTGCCTCACGCCGCCGCACGGCTCCGCAGCAATGCCGAGCGCAGGCATTCGCAGACCAGTTCATCGCGCTGGTTGTGCATCTGGTGCCGCCAGGTGACGATCCCCTGGCCGGGCCGCGACTTGCTCGGCCGCAGCTCGGTCACTTCGGAAGAGGCGTGCAGCGTGTCGCCGAGGAAGACGGGCTTGGGCATCACCAGTCTGTCGTAACCGAGATTGGCGACGAGCGTTCCCGCAGTGGTGTCGCCCACCGTGATCCCGACCATCAGGCTGAAGGTGAAGGTGCCGTTGACGAGGATCTGCCCGAACTCGCTCGCCTTCGCCGCCTCGGCATCGATGTGGAGCGGCTGGGTGTTGTGCGTGAGCGTGGAGAAGAGGAGATTGTCGGTCTCGGTCACGGTGCGGCGCAGATCGTGCTCGATCCGGTCACCGACCTGCCATTCGTCGAAGAAGCGTCCGGCCATGTTCAGTCCCTCAGATGGAGTTTCATGCCAACATGGCTCTGGACGAAGCCGAGCCGCGCGTAGAAGCGGTGCGCCGCGGTGCGCGTCGCAGTGGAAGTGAGCTGGACCAGCTTGCAATCGCGCGCCCGGCATTGCTCGATAGCCCACAGGATCATCGCCTCGCCGAGCCGCTGGCCGCGCAGGTCGCCGGCGATCCGCACCGCTTCGATGAGTCCGCGCCACGATCCACGGAAGGACAGGCCGGGAAGAAAGCTCAGCTGCATCGTTCCGACGAGACGCCCGTCGCGTTCGGCGGCGACGAGGATCTGGTTGGGATCCGCGTCGATCGCCTCGAACGCGGTGACATAGCGCGGGTCGAGCGGCTCGCTGGGGTCCTCGCGATGGCGCGCGGTCTCGTCGTCCCAGAGCAGCGCGACGATGCCGGGCAGATCGTCGCGCGTCGCCGGGCGCATTGCCAGGCCAGCCGTCATTCCATTCCCGTCATGCTGAACTTGTTTCAGCATCCAACTCTCCATCTGGGTGGCGTCGCTTGCTGCACTATGGACCCTGAAACAAGTTCAGGGTGACGGATTGTTTCGGGCAGCGCGCTCCACCTTCACCAGTAGCGTGCCTTCGCTCACCTGTGCGTCCGCCGTGGCGTTGAGCTCGGCAATGATACCATCGAACGGCGCGACGAGGCCGTGCTCCATCTTCATCGCCTCGAGCGTGACGAGGCGCTGACCCTTGACCACCGTATCGCCCGCCGAAGCTTCAATGGCGGTGATGCGGCCGGGCATCGGGGCTAGGATCGCGCCGTCGGCAACACTTGCGCCCGCAGCCCCATCGGTGCGCTCGCGACGGAACAGGAAACTTTCTCCCATGTCCGTCACCAGTATCTGATCGCCCTTGATGATGGTCGACAATCTCGCCGACTTCTCGACGGGACGATGAAGCACATAGCTTTGACCGTCATGGCGCAGCCCGATCCGCATGCGTGGCGAAGCATTGGCGCGGAACCCGGCAAGGCTGCGCCACGCTGAGCCGGGATAAGGCCGGGGCTCCCGACGACTCTCGTAGCGCCAGAGCTGGACGGATTCGGCATCGCCCATCTCGTCATACAGCACCGCCATCGCGGCGGATTCGACCACAGCCTGGGAAGGTGTCCCCGGTCCGGTCAGGGCAGTCTCGTGCCGGCCGATAAAGCCTGTATCGAGATCGCCGTCCAGGAAATCGGGGGCCGAAAGGCAGCGCGCGAGGAAGGCCGCATTGGTCTTCACCGGCGCTATGATGGTGTTGTGGCAAGCCGTGCGCAGGGTTCGCGCGGCACTAGCGCGGGAGCCGCCATGGCTCACGATCTTGGCGATCATCGGATCATAGAAAGGAGAAATTTCGCCGCCAAGCGCGACGCCCGTTTCGATCCGGACGAGATGCTCCTCGCCGATATCGAAAAAATCGAGCCGACCAACGCTGGGTAGAAAATCCTTGGCCGGATCCTCGGCGTACAACCGCGCTTCCATCGCCCAGCCGTTGATCGAGAGTTCGTCCTGCCGCTTCGGCAATACCTCGCCAGACGCGACGCGCAATTGCCATTCGACCAGATCCTGCCCGGTGATCTCCTCGGTCACCGGATGCTCGACCTGCAGCCTTGTGTTCATCTCCATGAACCAGATGCGGTCGGCGCGCAGGCCTTCGCTGGCGTCGGCGATGAATTCGATCGTTCCGGCGCCGACATAGTCGACTGCCTTTGCCGCGCGCACCGCAGCCGCGCAGATCGCCTCGCGCGTCGCTTCGTCCATGCCGGGGGCAGGGGCTTCCTCGATCACTTTCTGGTGGCGGCGCTGGAGCGAGCAGTCGCGCTCGAACAGGTGGACGACATTGCCGTGGCTGTCGCCGAACACCTGCACTTCGATGTGGCGCGGCGACAGGATGTACTTCTCGAGCAGCACGCGATCGTCGCCGAACGACGAGGCGGCCTCGCGCTGGCAACTGGCGAGCGCGTCGTCGAAATCCGCGGCCGCATCGACGCGGCGCATGCCCTTGCCGCCGCCGCCCGCCACTGCCTTGATCAGCACCGGATAGCCGATCGCGTCGGCTTCGGACCTGAGCCGTTCGGGCGACTGGTCTTCGCCGAGATAGCCCGGCGTCACCGGCACCCCGGCGGCGATCATCCGCGCCTTGGCGGCATCCTTGAGGCCCATTGCGCGGATGCTTTCGGGCCTGGGGCCGACCCAGACCAGCCCTGCATCGATCACCGCCTGCGCGAAATCGGCATTTTCCGAGAGGAAGCCATAGCCGGGATGGATGGCCTCGGCGCCCGTAGCCTTCGCCGCGGCGATGATCTTCTCAGCCACCAGATAGCTCTCGCGCGCCGGCGAGGGGCCGATATGCACGGCCTGGTCGGCCTGCCGCACGTGCAGGGCCTTCGCGTCGGCATCCGAATAGACCGCGACCGTGCGGATGCCCATTGCCCGCGCGGTGCGGACGATGCGGCAGGCGATCTCGCCGCGATTGGCGATGAGAAGCGATTTAATCATTCGGGAAGCCCTAGCGTGGAGTTCATCGAGCGCCACCGAACGAAGTCGGGAAATGCCTTGCGCGCGGAGAATGCGGCAAAAAGGTCCGTAGCCTGCTTCAGGAGAATCCATTCATCCGCTCGAAGCACGATCTCGCCGGCTTTCGAGCGGATCTTCGCGCCGTCCGCATAGGGGCGGCGCCCGGATTCGGTGTGTGCACGCCAATGGCGGAGCGGCGAAACCTCGCGCTTTTCCACCACGCACCATGGGCGGCCGCCGGCGACCTGGAGGTAATTGCCCGCTTCGTCGGTGAGTGAAGCGAAGCTGAGACCGGGCGACGCGAGCGAAGTCACCAGATCGCGAATCTGGGCCTCGCTCGGCTGCGCGATCGGCGCCCTGCCTTCGCCTTCGAGGATCATGGATGCCGCTCCGGAAAGCCATTGCGCTCGGCGAGCGTGGCGAGCAACGCCTCGATTTCGTTGACGAAACCGCCCTCCCACACCAGCGCCGGCAGGTTCTGGTTCGCCTCGCCGATCGCCGCGATAACTGCCGCGCGTGGGCGCGGCCATGGCACGCGGACCACGTCGATACTGGCGGCGCGATCGGGAAAGGCCGCGAGCAGGCCTTCGATCGTCATGCAGTCCTTGCAATAGAAGACGCGTTCACCGCCCAGCGCGGGATCGGCGAATTCGTGCTCGAGCAGAAAGAGCGTGTCGCGGCTCATTGGCCGGGGCACCCCGTGGTGCGGCGCGACCAGGTAACGTTCAACACCTTCCACGCATCGTTCTCGCGGACGAGGTCGAAGTGGTTGACGCCGCAATGGACCACCTTGCCGTCGACCAGGAAGACATAGTCGCCCCAGGCCATCGCGATGTCGCCATCGACTTCGATCGCCGGACTGGGCATCCGTTCCTCGAAGCGCTCCGCACCCGGCTTAAGCGCGGCGGCAAAATCGGCCCAGCTGCGGCTGTTCACCATGGGCGTGCCGTCGGGCTTGTTGCCGGCGGCCGTGGCACGCCCCTCGGCGCGGACGAAGGGCAGCGCTGCCTGTCCGTCGCGCGCGGCGATCGCGGCGAACAGCCCGTTGATCGGGGCGAGCACCGCGGCCTCCTCGGAAGCGGGCGGGGGCAGGGCCGTGCCCTTCACGATCGGCGCGACGGGAGTGGTCTGGAGTGCGAGAAGAACGGGGAGAAGGATCATGGCTGGGCTCTTTCAATTCCTCCCCGAGCTTGTCTCGGGGAGGGGGACCATGCGAAGCTTGGTGGAGGGCAGGAGCGATGTTCAAGGATCGATCGCCAAGGGGAAATCGTCACGCCGTCCGGCAGAGTCGGGCGCGACGCCGCGCGATGAGCCTGCCGGAAGTGCTCCTCTGGCAAGTGCTCCGTACAAGACCAGGCGGCCTCAAGTTTCGACACGAGCATCCGACTGGTGGTTACAGTCTCGATTTTTACTGCAGCGATGCGTGCTTGGCGATCGAGGTTGATGGCGAAGCGCATGCGCGCGGCGATCGGCCGGACCGGGATTTGCGCCGCGACAGCTGGCTGGCCGCAAGCGGGATATCGACGTTCCGGGTGCCCGCTGCCGAAGTGCTTCGCGATCTCGACGGGGTCGTGCGCGGGATAGTGGCGGGGGCGCGTTCGCACCTGCCCCTCCACCACCCGGCTGCGCCGGGCGGTCCCCCTCCCCGAGACAAGCTCGGGGAGGAATAAGACACGCCCGGCCATCACATCCGGAACACGCCGAATGCCGGCCGGTCCGGGATCGGCGCATTGAGCGTCGCGGCCAGTGCCAGCCCGAGCACGTCCCGCGTCTGCGCCGGATCGATGATGCCGTCGTCCCATAGCCGCGCGGTGGCGTGCCACGGATTGCCTTCGTCTTCGTAGCGCTGGCGGATCGGCGCCTTGAACGCCTCGGCTTCCTCGGGCGTCCATTTCTCGGCATCGCGGTGCACCGTCGCCAGCACGCTCGCCGCCTGCTCGCCGCCCATCACCGAGATGCGGCTATTGGGCCAGGAGAAGAGGAAGCGTGGCGAATAAGCCCGCCCGCACATCCCGTAATTGCCCGCGCCGAAGCTGCCGCCGATCAGCACGGTGATCTTGGGCACCGTGGCGGTGGCGACCGCGGTGACGAGCTTTGCGCCATGTTTCGCAATGCCTTCGGCCTCGTATTTGCCACCGACCATGAATCCCGAGATGTTCTGGAGGAACAGCAGGGGAATGCGCCGCTGGCAGGCGAGCTCGATGAAATGCGCGCCCTTCTGGGCGCTTTCCGAGAACAGGATGCCGTTATTGGCGATGATCCCGACCGGCATGCCCCAGATATGCGCGAAGCCGCAGACCAGCGAGGTGCCGTAGAGCGCCTTGAACTCGTGGAACTCGCTGCCGTCGACGATCCGCGCGATCACTTCGTGCACGTCATACGGCGCGCGGACGTCCTCGGGGACGATGCCGTAGAGTTCTTCCACGTCATATTTTGGTGGTCTCGGCTCCTTGGTCCCGTTCGTGTCGAGCGAAGTCGAGACACGCTTCTCGACGTCGCTCGAAGCGAACGGAGAGGAGAGGTGCGAAACGATATCGCGGACGATCGTCAGCGCATGCTCGTCATTCTCGGCGACATGATCGACCACTCCGGACTTGCGCCCGTGCAGGTCGCCGCCGCCGAGATCCTCGGCACTGATCACTTCGCCCGTTGCCGCCTTCACCAGCGGCGGGCCGGCGAGGAAGATCGTTCCCTGGTTGCGGACGATCACGCTCTCGTCGCTCATCGCGGGGACATAGGCGCCGCCGGCGGTGCAGCTGCCCATCACGCAGGCGATCTGCGGAATGCCCTGCGCCGACATGTTCGCCTGATTGAAGAAGATACGCCCGAAATGGTCGCGGTCGGGGAACACCTCGGCCTGATGCGGCAGGTTCGCGCCGCCCGAATCGACGAGATAGATGCAGGGCAGGCGGTTGGCCTCGGCGATCTCCTGCGCACGGAGATGCTTCTTGACCGTCATCGGGTAATAGGTCCCGCCCTTCACCGTCGCGTCGTTGCAGACGATCATGCAGGTGCGACCCGAGACGCGGCCGATTCCCGCGATCATCCCCGCGCCGGGGACCTCGCCTTCGTACATGTCGCACGCAGCGAGCTGGCCGATCTCGAGAAACGGGCTGCCCGGATCGAGCAACCGTTCGACGCGTTCGCGTGGCAGGAGTTTACCGCGGCTGGTGTGGCGTTCGCGTGAACTCTCGGAGCCGCCCAGCGCCGCTTTCGCGACATCGGTGCGCAGCCGCTCGGCCAGCGCACGGTTGTGCGCGGCGCGGGCGCGAAATTCCTCTCCCTCGGGCGATACCTTGCTGTCGAGCACCGGAGCGCTCATTAGGGCATCCTTCCTGTCCTAGTTTTTCCCTGCCTACACCGCGTGTCGCTGCTTGGGAAGACTGGCGCGCGCGTTCGTGCGAGAGTAGCACGCTGCACGAACGGACTTGAAAGGGAGAGCCCGAACGTGACGACTCGCGCAGCGTTGTTAGCCCTGCTTCTGGCAACCGCGGCCTGCACGCCCGGAACCCCGGCCGACAACGGCACCGCGGCCACCGCGGGCACCGGCATCGGAATAGACGTCGCGGGGCTGAACAAGGGTGTGAACCCCGGCGACGACTTCGAAGAGCACGCCAATGGCGGATGGCGCGCGAAGACCGAGATTCCGGCCGACCGCTCGAGCGTCGGCGCATTCCTCGAGGTCTACAACAAGGCCGAGGCGAACAACGTCGCGATCATCCAGGCCGCGCTCAAGGCCAATGCCGCACCGGGCACCGATCAGCGCCGGATCGCCGATTGGTACAGCGCCTTCACCGATACCGCCACGATCGAGAAGCACGCGCTTTCGCCGCTGGGCGCGGAGATGGACGGGATCGCCGCGCTCGCGGACAAGAAGGCACTGTCGGCGATGCTCGGCGCCAATATCCGCGCCGATGTCGATCCGCTCAACGCGACCAACTTCCAGACCGGGAATCTGTTCGGGCTGTTCATCAGCCAAGCGCTGGACCGGCCCGACACCAATGTGCCCTATGTGCTGCAGGGCGGGCTCGGGCTGCCCGATCGCGATTACTATCTCTCCGACAAGCCGGAGATGGCGACGATCCGCAATCAGTATCGCGCCTATATCGGCAAGCTGCTGAGCCTCGCCAACATCACCGAGCCCGATGCCCGGGCGCAGCGCGTGTTCGACCTTGAGACCAAGATCGCGCAGGCGCATACCGACATCGTCACCAGCCAGGACATCCATAAGGCCAATAATCCGTGGAAGAAGGCGGACTTCGCGAGGAAGGCGCCGGGGATCGACTGGGACGCCTTCTGGTCCGCCGCGAGTCTCGGGCAACAGCAGGATTTCATCGTCTGGCATCCGCAGACCACTGCGGCGCTGGCGAAGCTCGTCGCAAGCGAGCCGCTCCAGGCGTGGCAGGACTGGCTCACCTTCCACCGTATCGACGACGTCAGCGCGGTGCTGCCCGCGGCATTCGATCAAGCACATTTCGAGTTCTTCAATCACACGCTGAACGGCCAGCAAAAGCCCCGCCCGCGCGACAAGCGCGCGATCGGCAGCGTCAACAACTGGCTCGGCGACGCGGTGGGCCAGCTCTACGTGAAGGACTATTTCCCCGCCTCGTCCAAGGCGGACATCCAGCATATGGTGAAGGGCATCCTCGCCGCGTTCGACAAGCGCGTCGCCGCACTGCCCTGGATGGCGGAGACGACAAAGGCGGAGGCGCGCAAGAAGATCGCGGGCATGCAGGTCGGGATTGGCTATCCCGAGACGTGGCGCAATTATGCCGGCCTCGAGGTCAAGGCCGACGATCCGGTCGGCAATCTGCGCCGCGCCGAACTCGCCGAATATCGCCACCAGCTCGCCAAGATCGGCAAGACGCCCGATCGCGGCGAATGGTGGATGACGCCGCAGACGGTCAACGCCGTCAACCTGCCGCTGCAGAACGCACTCAACTTCCCCGCCGCGATCCTGCAGGCGCCTTTCTACGATCCCGGTGCAGATGCCGCCGCCAATTACGGCGCGATCGGAGCGGTGATCGGGCACGAGATCAGCCACGGTTTCGACGATCTCGGCGCCAATTTCGACGCTACCGGGCGGCTGCGCAACTGGTGGACCCCTGCCGACATGGCGCGTTTCAAGGCAAGCGGGCAGGCGCTGGTCAAGCAGTTCAATGCCTATGAAGTGCTGCCGGGCGTGTTCATCAACGGCCAGCAGACCTTGAGCGAGAACATCGCCGACGTCGCCGGGCTCACCGCGGCCTATGAGGCGTATCACGCCTCGCTGGCCGGCAAGGAAGCGCCGGTGATCGGTGGGCTCACCGGCGATCAGCGCTTCTTCCTCGCTTACGCACAGGCGTGGCGCGAGAAGTCGCGCGAACAGACGCTGCGTGCACGCATCGCCACCGATGCCCATGCCCCGGCGCGCTGGCGTGCCCAGACGGTACGCAACCTCGACGCCTGGTATCCTGCCTTCAAGGTGCAGGAGGGGCAGAAACTGTTCCTCAAGCCCGAACAGCGCGTGAAGGTCTGGTAACAAGAAAAACGGGAGAGTGTGATGCGGGGGATGCGGTTTTTCGTCGCGGCTGCGGCACTGTTGCTGGTCGCGGCGGCGCCGGGCGGGGAGCGCTGGACGCGCGCCTGGACCGCCAGCATGTGGCAGGTTCAGGGCGATCAGGCGAAGACGCTCGAGAACGTCACGATCCGATCGGCGGTTCGCGTCGGTGCAGGCGGCCCGCAGCTCCGCCTGCGGCTCGCCAATGATTATGGCCCCGCGCTGACGATCGGCGCGGCGACGGTACGGCTCCCTGGTGGGCAGGCAGTGCGCGTGACGTTCGGAGGGACGGCGTCGGTGCGCGTGCCCGAGAGTGCGCCCCTGGTGAGCGATCCGATCGCGTTGCCGGTCAAGGCGTTCGACGTGGTGGAGGTTTCGCTGTTCTTCCCCGAGGCGACGCAGTTCAACACCGTTCACGATGTCGGCGGCCAGAAGACGCTGGTTTCGGCCGCGGGCGATCACACCACCGAGGATTTCGCGCCCGCCGAGCAATGGCGGCTGCGTCCGCTGATCGCCGGCCTCGACGTGCTGGGGGCGAAGCAGCGCCCGGTGGTCGTCGCATACGGCGATTCGATCACCGACAATGTCGGCTGCGCCAATGATGCGATGCCGCGTTGCCGCTGGGGCGACGTGCTCGGCCGGCGCTTCGCCGCAGCCGGGATGCCGCACGTCGTGATCACCCAGGCGATCTCGGGCAACCGCATCCTAGCCAACGGCACCGGCCCGAGCGCGCTGTCGCGCTTCGATCGCGACGTGCTGTCGGTGCCCGGCGTCAGCCATGTCGTGCTGCTCGAAGGGATCAACGACATCGGCAATTCGGGCCGCCCGGTGAACGGCGTCGCGCGCCCGGCGATCACCGCCGACCAGCTCATTGCCGGCTACAGGCAACTCGCGGTTCGCGCGCACGAGCGCGGGATCAAGATCTACGCGATGACGATCCTGCCTTATGAAGGCGCGGGCTATTCGACCCCTACGGGCGAAGCGATGCGCGTGCAGGTCAATAACTGGATCCGGACGTCGAAGGACTTCGACGCAGTGATCGACATGGAAAAGGTCGTCGCCGATCCCGCCAATCCGAAGCGACTCGCGGCGAACCTGCAGGGCGGCGACAATCTCCACCCCGACGGCCGCGGCGAGACCGCGATGGCCGAGGCGATTCCGTTGCACCTGTTTCGCTGAGGTAAATAGTTCTCAAGTCGATCGACGCAGATTGCCGCGTGCTTGATAATGTTGCGCGGCAGGCATACTAGTTCAACTACGAGAAGGGGGCCAAACAGGGGCCCCGGAGTCATGGGAGGTCCTTATGGCACGCTCCGTTGCTTTGCTTTTCGTTGTCTCGATGCTGCCGGTTTCTGCCCTCGCGACGGAGACATGCCCGCCGAAACCAAATAAGCCCTGCTTGAATGCGCCTCCGCCAAAGGGGCCGAGGACGGGTCCGGTCATTATTCCTACGGTCGATCAGTTCGCAAGCCGGGCCGAATTCCGCGCGAAGCTCCGCGAATATCAGGCCCGCAGCACCGCCGACTTGAAGGCGGGAAATATCAATAAAGCGACGCATGACAGTGAGATGCGCGCGATAGGCAATGCGCTGGGCCGGTCCGGAAACTGACGGTGTGTCTTCCGTCTACTTCCCGCTGATCCGCGAATTCTACGCAAGCGTTGCGTTCGGACTGGTCACGCTCGTGGCGCCGGCGCTGTTCGTCGCGGTCACGCTGGCAGCCGCGATGGCTTGGCTGGTGCGCGCGGCGGGCGCGCGCACCGGCTTCCTGCTTTCGTTCGTCTTCATTCTCGCCTTCGCGCTAGTCGGCGTGGTTTCCGGAGCGGTGGCGGGATGGACGCTGGAGGGGATCGTCGGCGCGGTGCTCGCCGCGGTGCTCGGCATGGTATCTTCGCTGCTGGCTTATCTCTTCGGCAAGGAAACGCTCAGGGCATGGCGCCCGGTTATCCCGCTGGCGATCGCCGCGTTGCTGATCTCGACTCTCGTCGGGCTGGTGCTCGGCGGATCGCGCCGAAGCCAGGTGATGAACCAGGCAGATTCGATCGCGCGCGAAAAGGCCGAGTTCGAGCGTGTCTATCTGCCCGTGGAGGCGCAGCGGCGCTCCGCGATCATGAAGCGGTGCATCGACGAGAGCGCGAACGCCACCGAGGCGGCGGACTGCGGCTAGCTCAGCCCCCCACCAATTCCCGTCCGATCAGCATTCGCCGGATCTCATTCGTCCCCGCGCCGATATCGAGCAATTTGGCGTCGCGCGCGAAGCGTTCGACTGGCCAGTCCTTGGTATAGCCGGCACCGCCCAGCGCCTGGATCGCCTCGAGCGATACTTTCACGGCGTTCTCCGATGCGAGCAGGATCGCCCCTGCGGCATCGAACCGCGTCGTTCGCCCCGCGTCGCAATTCCTCGCCACGGTGTAGACATACGCCCGCGCCGAATTGAGCGCGACATACATGTCCGCCACCTTCGCCTGCATCAGCTGGAAATGCCCGATCGGCTGGCCGAATTGCTTCCGCTCGCGCAGATAGGGGAGCACTACGTCGAGGCACGCCTGCATGATCCCGAGCTGGATCCCGGCGAGCACGGTGCGCTCATAGTCGAGTCCCGACATCAGCACCCCGACGCCGCCGTTGAGCGGCCCCATCACTTGCTCCTCGGAGACTTCGCAATCGTTGAACACGAGCTCGGCGGTGGGCGAACCGCGCATCCCCATCTTGTCGATCTTCTGGCCGATCGAGAAGCCGGGCATGTCCTTCTCGATCAGGAAAGTGGTGATCCCGCGGCTGCCTTCGCCGGTCTTCGCATAGACTACGAGAGTATCCGCGTAAGCCGCGTTGGTGATCCAGAATTTGGTGCCGTTGAGCACATAGCCGTTGGCGGTCTTCTCGGCGCGCAACTTCATCGAGACGACGTCCGAGCCGGCGCCCGCTTCGGACATTGCGAGGCTGCCGACATGTTCGCCCGAGATCAGTTTCGGGAGGTATTTGGCCTTCTGCTCGGGGCTCGCCCAGCGGCTGATCTGGTTGACGCAGAGATTGGAGTGCGCGCCGTAGGAAAGCCCGATCGAGGCCGAGGCGCGGCTGACTTCCTCACAGGCGACGACGTGTTCCAGATAGCCGAGTCCGAGCCCGCCATATTCCTCGTCGACGGTGATGCCGTGCAGCCCCAGCTCGCCCATCGCGGGCCACAGTTCGCGCGGAAACCAGTCCTCGGCATCGATCTTCGCGGCGAGCGGCTCGATCCGCTCCTTCGCGAAGCGCGCGGTGGTGTCGCGGATCATATCGGCGGTTTCGCCGAGGCCGAAATCGAGCGTGGGTTCCATCATCTTCCTCTCAGGCAGTCACGATCATGCCGTCGCGTACTGCTATCGGCCACGGCATTAGCTTGGCACCGACGCAAGGGCCACCCACGCATGTGCCGTCCTCGATCCGATACAGCGCGCCGTGCCAGCTGCACTGGATATGGCTGGCGTCAGGCGTGAGATACGCGTCGAGCTTCTGGGCGAGCGGCAAGGCCATATGCGCGCAGCTATCGACATAGCCGTGGAAAGCATCGCCCTTGCGCACGACGAAGCCGTGGAAGCGCCCGGCGCGCAATTCGAGCACGAAGTTGCGGGCGGTATCCTGGGGGATGAGGGCGAGAGGGCCCAGCGTGACGCCAGCGGGTGTGGTGGTGAGGCGATCCATTCAGATCCTCCCCGGAACGGGGAGGGGGACCATGGGCAGCATGGTGGAGGGGGCCTGCCGCAAAGGGTATCCCATGAGGAGAGCCCCCTCCGTCAGCGCATTGCGCTGCCACCTCCCCGCGCCGGGGAGGATCAAGGCAACACCGCTTTCGGAAATCCCTTCCAGGCTGCGTCGTAATCCGGCTGCGCCCGCTCCAGCGCGAACCGGGTGGGCCGATACGGCCAGCACGTTTCGACCATGAACGCCATCGTCCCCTCGATCTTGTGCGGTTTGAGGTCGGCGTTCGACGCACCCTCCCAGCTCGCCAGATCGGGCCCGTGCCCCGACATCAGATTGTGCAGCGAGAGCCCGCCCGGCGCAAAGCCTTCCGCCTTGGCGTCGTATGCGCCGGTGATCAGCCCCATCGCTTCGCTCATCACGTTGCGGTGGAACCAGGGTGGCCGGAACGTGTCCTCGGCCACCATCCAGCGCGGCGGGAAGATCACGAAATCGGCATTTGCGCGCCCCGGCATGTCGCTGGGCGAGGTGAGCACAGTGAAGATCGACGGATCGGGATGGTCGAAGCTCACCGTGTTGATCGTGTTGAACCGCGCGAGATCGTAGCGCCACGGGGCGAGATTGCCGTGCCACGCTACCACATCGAGCGGACTGTGATCGAGCGTCGTGGTCCACAGGCTGCCGAGATATTTCTGAACCACCTCCGTAGCCTCGTCGCGGTCCTCGAACCACGCGGAAGGAGTCTCGAAGTCGCGCGAGTTGGCGAGTCCATTGGCGCCGACCGGCCCGAGATCGGGCAGCCGGAACAGCGCACCGTGGTTCTCGGCGACATAGCCGCGCGCCTCGCCATCGGGTAGTAGCGCACGGAACTTCACGCCGCGGGGGATCAAAGCGATCTGGCCGGGTGCGATGTCGATGCGGCCCAACTCGGTGAGCAGCGTCAGCCGGCCTTCCTGGGGAATGAACAGCAATTCCCCATCGGCATCGACGAAGACCCGACCGGTCATGTCCTTGTTGGCGGCGTAGAGATGCACCGCGACGCCTTCGAGATCGGCGGCGTCGCGATTGGCCAGCATCGTCGTCATGCCGTCGATCAGGTCGGTCGGTTCGGCAGGGCCGGGGATGGGGTCCCAGCGCAGGCGATTGGGGGGCAGGGGCGCCTGCACGGTGCCGGGGGCGAAATTTGCCGCGCCTTCATAGCGCACGAAGGGAGGATGTTCGGCGGTCGGCCGCAGGCGATAGAGCCACGAACGCCGGTTCTCGTGCCGCGGCGCCGTGAAGGCGGTTCCCGAAATCTGTTCGGCATAGAGACCGAAGGCGGGTTTCTGCGGGCTGTTCCGCCCAACCGGCAGTGCGCCGGGCACGCCCTCGGTCGAGACATGGTTGCCGAAGCCGGGGAAGTAATCGGTCATGCAGGCTCCTCGGATTTGGGTGACCCTATCCCCATCCGTCATCCCGGCGAAAGCCGGGATCGCAGGCGAGAGGAACCTGCCGCACGAGACCCCGGCTTCCGGCGGGGTGACGGCTGGCGGCTCAAGCGTCGACCTTGATCACCCCACGCCGGATCTGATCCAGCTCGATGCTCTCGAACAGCGCCTGGAAATTGCCGTTGCCGAAGCCTTCATTGCCCTTGCGCTGGATGATCTCGAAGAAGATCGGGCCGAACATGTTCTCGGTGAAGATCTGCAGCAATATGCCCTCGTCGCCGACATTGCCGTCGATCAGGATGCGGTTCTTGCGCAGCCGTTCGAGGTCCTCGCCGTGGCCGGGGACACGCTTGTCGACCAGCTCGTAATAGGTCTCGATCGTGTCCTGCAGCTTCACCCCACGGGCGCGGAGGCGTTCGACGGTGTCGAAGATGTCCGGCGTGGTCAGTGCGAGGTGCTGGATGCCTTCGCCATGATATTCGCGGATGAATTCCTCGATCTGGCTCTTGTCGTCCTGGCTTTCGTTGAGCGGGATGCGGATGGCCTTGTCGGGGGCGATCATCGCCTGGCTGAACAGTCCGGTCGCCTGGCCCTTGATGTCGAAATACTTCTGCTCCTCGAAGCCAAACAGCGTCTTGTAAAACTCGCTCCACACCCGCATCTGGCCGCGGCGGACATTGTGGGTGAGGTGATCGAGCAGGTCGAGCCCGACATTGTTCTTCGCCTCGGCTTCCTGCCAGCCGGGGATCTCGGCCCAATCGGCGTAGAGGTCGATGCCGTCTTGAATGAAATAGAGATACGAGCCGCCGATGCCCTCGATGACGGTATCATCCTCGATGGTGGGCTTGGCGCCGTTCTCCAGCGCCCATTTCATCGCGGCTTCGGGATCGGCGACGCGGAACGCCATCGCGCTGGCCGAGGCGCCGTGCTCATTGCGGAACTGCGCGACGCGGCCGTCGGCATCGCGGTTGAGCATCAAATTGATGCGGCCCTGCTTGTAGCGCGTGATGTTCTTGGTGAGGTGCCGGTGCGTCGGCACGAAGCCGAGCTGCTCGAACTGGCGCGCCATCGCAAGCGGATCGGGCGAAGTGAATTCGACGAACTCGAAGCCGTTGAGGCCCAAGGGATTTGCAGGATCGGTCATGGCGCCGAAATACCCGCGCCGCAAGATAGTGTCAATTGATACTAACTGCGCTTGAGCACGGGACTAGAGCCCTTCGCCGCCAACCCAGTGCGCGTTGGAGAGGCGGCGGGCGACATTCCATGTCTGGGTGCGGATGTCGGGTACTGCGACAATCTCCCAGAATGCCCCTCGCGTCATCGGGCCGAGCGCATAGAGATCGGGGTTGGGCCTGCCGCCGGCGTCGATCGTCTGCCCCTGATTGTCGACGTCGATGCCGAGATGCGCCGCGTCGGGCCGGATCAGCCCTCGCGCGGCAAGCTTCTGGAGCAGCGGCTCTTCGGTGCGGGCGAGATCGCCCAGGGGACCGGTGCAATTGACGATGCGCTGGGCGAGCAAAGTCTCGATCGTATCCGCGCCGCGACGGCGGAGCTGGACATGGATGCCGTCGGCCTGCTCGTCGAATCCGAGCGTCTTGCCGGCGATCACTTCGAGCTGGCCGCGTTCGATCACCGCCATCAACCGGGCATGGACTTCGGGCGCGAGACGGTGGCGATGGACGTCCCACCATGGGCGCAGATGGCGGAGGAAGCGGGCGCGCTCGGCCTCGCTGGCATTGCCCCACATCGCCTGCGTGAAGGGTCGGAGCTCGTCGACCGCATTGCGCCAGCCGATCGCCTCGCCGCGGTCGCGCACGGTCTGGAGGAGGCGTGAGGCGGTGGTCGCGGGGCGCTCGTCGATCTTCTGCCAGTCGCTGGCCGGGGCATGGGCACGCGGCAGCAATCCACGCCGCGAGAGCGCGACGATTCTGCCCTTGAAGCCACGCGCATCGAGCAGCAGAACGACGTCGATCATGGTGAGGCCGGTGCCGATCACCAATACCGTGTCGTCGGGGCCGAGATTTTCGGGGACCGATGCGTGCCACGGATCACCCTTGTAGCGGTGCGTCGACAGTTTTTCGGGATCGAGCCCCGGCGGATCATGGGGCGGCAGATTGCCGACAGCGAGGACTGCCGCATCGGCTTCGAGCACGCAGTCGCGAAGCTGGACGGTGACGCCGCCGTTGAGATCGAGATCCTGGACCTCGTCCCGCACCAGCGTGAGCCGCCCGCTCGGATCCTTGAGCGCGGCTTCGAGCAGCTCGCGCAGATATTCGCCATAAGTGACGCGCGGGATGAAGGCGGCAGGCGCGTCCTGCACGCCGCGCGCTTCGAGCCAGCGGACGAAATGCGAGGGATCGTCCGGAAACGCACTCATGTTCGCGGCGCGGACGTTGAGGACGTGGCTCGGATGCGCCGCGCCGTAAGCGAGGCCGGTGCCCGCCACCGGCGCGCGCTCGATCAGCGTGGCGCGCGGGCCTTCGTGGCGGAGCAGGTTGATCGCCTGCAGCGTGCCCGAAAAGCCCGCGCCGATGATGGCGACGTGCTCGATCATGCCCCGCGCTCCCGCTCAGATTTCGTATTCGATCTGCCACTCGGGCTGCTGGAACGCCGGGCGCTCCTGCGAGAAAGCGGGCTGGCGCGCCTTCATCTGGCTGTAGAGTTTCTTGACCGTATCGCTCGCGGTACGGGCGAACAGGAAGGGCAACACCGCGTGCACCACGCAGGCCGCGCCCCCGAAGATCATGCTGAAGCCGAAGCGCGACGCGGTGGCGGCGTGCTCGCCATAGCTCTCGCCGACGCTGCGCGGGTGAGAGAGGAAGAAACGGTCGATCATGGCCGCTGCTTAGGCCGATGCGCCGCCGCTGTGAAGCGCAAGGGGCTTGCGGCCGCGTCGGCATGCGGTCAGTTAGCGATAACAGAACAAGGGGAGCGATTCATGGCCGAAGCAGCGGGGCAGCCCGACCACCACCAGGCGACGCAGAACGAGAAACTGGTGATCGCGGCATCGTCGCTGGGCACGGTGTTCGAATGGTATGATTTCTACCTCTACGGGCTCCTCGCCACCATCATCTCCGCCAAGTTCTTCTCGGGCGTCAACGAGACCACCGGGTTCATCTTCGCACTCGCCGCCTTCGCCGCGGGCTTCGCGGTGCGGCCGTTCGGGGCACTCGTGTTCGGCCGAATCGGCGATCTCGTCGGCCGGAAGAACACCTTCCTCGTCACCATGGCGATCATGGGCCTCTCGACCTTCACCGTCGGCCTGCTGCCCAGCTACGCCTCGATCGGCGTCGCCGCGCCGGTGATCCTGATCGTGCTGCGACTGGCGCAGGGCCTTGCGCTGGGCGGCGAATATGGCGGCGCCGCGACCTATGTCGCCGAGCATGCCCCCAACGACAAGCGCGGGCTCTATACCAGCTGGATCCAGACCACGGCGACGCTCGGGCTGTTCGCAGCCCTGCTCGTCGTGATCGGCACTCGCTCGATCATCGGCGAGGAAGCGTTCGGCGACTGGGGCTGGCGCGTGCCGTTCATCGTCTCGATCATCCTGCTCGGCGTTTCGCTGTGGATCCGGCTCCAGCTCAACGAGAGCCCGGTGTTCCAGAAGATGAAGGACGAAGGCACCACGTCCAAGGCGCCACTGACCGAGGCGTTCGGCCAATGGGGCAACCTCCGCGTCGTGCTGATCGCCTTGTTCGGCGCGGTCGTGGGGCAGGCGGTGGTCTGGTACACCGGCCAGTTCTACGCTTTGTTCTTCCTTGAGAAGACGCTGAAGGTCGATGGCTGGACGACCAACATCCTGATCGCGATCGCGCTGGCGATCGGCACGCCCTTCTTCGTCTTCTTCGGCTGGCTGAGCGACCGGATCGGGCGCAAGCCGATCATCCTCGCGGGCTGCGCGATCGCGGCGGCAAGCTATTTCCCGCTGTTCGGCATGCTCACCGAAGCCGCCAACCCGGCGCTTGCGCATGCACAGCGCGACGCGCCGGTGACCGTCACCGCCGATCCCGCCGAATGCTCGTTCCAGTTCGATCCGATCGGCAAGAACAAGTTCGATCGCTCGAGCTGCGACATCGCCAAGGCGTTCCTCGCCAAGCAGGGCATCGGCTATCGCAATGTCGAGGCGCCGGCGGGCACGACCGCCATGGTGCAGATCGGCGCGCAGCGGATTCCCGTCTATGATCCGCGCAAGGAAGTGCTGACCGAAGGCGCCGTCGCGACGATCGGCATCGCCGATTTCCAGGATGCGGCCAAGGCGGCGCTGGCGGAAGCCGGCTATCCGGCGAAAGCCGATCCCGCCGCGATCAACAAGCCGATGGTCGTGGCGGTGCTGACTGCGCTCGTGCTGCTGGTGACGATGGTCTACGGCCCGATCGCGGCGATGCTCGTCGAACTCTTCCCCAGCCGCATCCGCTACACGTCTATGTCGCTGCCATATCATATCGGCAATGGCTGGTTCGGCGGCTTCCTGCCGGCGACCGCGTTCGCGATGGTCGCGGCGACCGGGGACATTTACTACGGTCTCTGGTATCCTGTGGTCGCGGCGATCGTGACGCTGTTGGTGGGCCTCTTCCTGCTCCCCGAGACTCACAAGCGCTCGATCGACGATTGACCGGCGTCGCCGCGCGCCTGCATTAGGCGCGCGGCTCTTGGGAAAGTGCGTTCTTGCGGATCGTGATCGTCGACGACAGCGGCTTGCGCGCGACCGTGCTCGAGGAAGGGCTTCGGGACGCGGGCTATGACGATTTGCATGTCGTGCCGCCGCAGGGCGCCTTCGTGGCGAAGATCGAGCGGATGGCGCCCGACGTGGTGCTGATGGATCTCGGCAGCCCGAGCCGCGACACGCTGGAGGAGATGCTCGCGGTCAGCCGTGCGCTGGCCCGGCCGATCGCGATGTTCGTCGATCAGTCCGACGATGCGATGATCGGCGCGGCGATCGATGCCGGGGTATCGGCCTATGTCGTCGATGGGCTGCGCAAGGATCGCGTGAAGCCGATCCTCGATCTCGCGATCCGGCGCTTCAATGCCTTTGCCCGGATGCAGAGCGAGCTCGACGAGGCACGGACCGCGCTGGCCGATCGCAAGACGATTGATCGCGCCAAGGCGATATTGATGCAGACGCGCGGGCTGTCCGAGCCCGAAGCCTATACGCTACTGCGCTCGACCGCGATGAGCCAGAGCAAGCGCATCGCCGAGGTGGCCGAGGCACTGATCACCGCCCACAGCCTGCTCGGGGGGCAGCCATGACGCCGCTATCGATTGCCTTCCTCCCGCTCACCGACAGCGCGCCGCTGGTCGCCGCGCGGGCGAAGGGCTTTGCCGAAGCGCAGGGGATCGACCTCAGCCTGGTGCGCACCACGTCCTGGGCGACCCTGCGGGATCGGCTGGTCTACGGGCAGGTGCAGGCGGCACACATGCTCGCGCCGCTCGCCATCGCCGTGAATCTCGGCCTCAGCCAGCATCCCGCGGCCCTCTCGGCGCCGTTCAAGCTCAACGTCAACGGCAACGCACTGGTGATGACGCCCGAATTCGCGCTGGCGCTCGATCCGGAGCCTGCGACGCGCGTGCAGGATCCGGTGGCGACGGCGCACGACTTTGCCAATGCGATCGGGCTCTACCGGCGCAAGCCGGTGATCGGGGTGGTCCATCGCTTCTCCAGCCATGCGCTGATGCTGCGCTATTGGCTTGCTTATGCCGGCGTGGATCCCGACCGCGACGTGAGCCTGCGCGTGCTGCCGCCTTCGTTCATGGTCGAGGCGTTGCGGCTGGGCGAGATAGACGGATTCATCGCCGGCGAGCCGTGGAACAGCGTCGCGGTGGCCGAGGGCGTGGGCGAAATCATCGCCGCAGGCGTGAACATCTGGCGGCGCGGCGTCGAGAAGGTGCTCGCGATGCGTACCGACTGGATGGAGAACAATGCCGAAACGGTCGATCGGCTGCTGGTCGCGGTATCGCATGCCGCGGCGTGGTGCGACGATCCGGCGAATCGCGAGGAACTGGCGCAATTGCTCGAGCGGCCGGAACATGTCGGTCAGCCGGCCGAATGGATCATGACTGCGCTGAGCGGCCGGTTTGTGCTGCGCCGCGGCAACGCGCCGGTCGAGATTCCCGACTTCCTGTTGTTTCACCGCGAGGCCGCGGGCTTTCCGTGGCGGAGCCAGGCGCTGTGGATCTATTCGCAGCTCGTGCGCTGGGGGATGGTCAAGTCCGACGCCGCCATCGAGCGCCAGGCCGCAAACGTATTCCGGCCCGACATCTACCGCCGCGCGCTGGGCGGAGCGGGGCTGCCGATGCCCGGAGCGAGCATGAAGGTTGAAGGCGCGCTGGCAGCGCCGCTGCCGGTGGGTGCCCATCAGGGGGCGCTCACGCTCGGTCCGGACCGCTTCTTCGATGGCGCGGTGTTCGATCCAGACGATATCGGCGGATACCTTGCTGCACTTGCGCGCTAATCACAGATAAGTTTTTTGCACTTGCGAAATGTTTCTGGATGATGAACGTATGAACCGACACGCGATGTAGCGCGTCCATGGAGGGCTGGCCCAGCGCCGGGACGGCCTTCCCCAATATCATCAGCAAAGCCGCTGTCCGGTCCCTGCATGTGCATGAGGCCGGAGGCGGCTTTTTTCGTGCCCGCAAGGGCATTTGGGGAGTTCGGGCGATGAAGATTGCAGAACTGATGCGCGAAGGTTTCGATTATGCCGGGGGTGGCGCGGACGTGGATCCGCGGCCGGCCCGGGCGAAGTCGAGCTTCTGGGAATCGGGACACACGCCGACGTTGATCGCGGCGTTCCTTTATTTCGATCTGGCGTTCATGGTCTGGGTGCTGCTCGGGCCGCTCGCGCCGGAGATCGCCAAGACGCTGCACCTGACTGCGGCGCAAAAGGGACTGATGGTGGCGACGCCGACCTTGGCGGGGGCCCTGCTGCGCGTCGTCAACGGGCTGCTGGTCGATCGGATCGGACCCAAGCGCGCCGGGGCGATCAGCCAGGTCATCGTCATCGTCGGCCTGTTCGTCGCCTGGGTCATGGGCGTGAACAGCTTCGCCGGCACGCTAGCACTGGGCGTGATCCTCGGTTTCGCCGGGGCCAGCTTCGCGATCGCCTTGCCGCTGGCCAGCCGCTGGTACCCGCCGGAGCATCAGGGCAAGGCGATGGGCCTCGCCGGCATGGGCAATTCGGGCACCGTGCTCGCCGCCTTGTTCGCGCCGACGCTCGCCAAGCTCTTCGGGTGGAATTCGGTGCTGGGGCTGGCCTGCATTCCGCTGGCGATCGTCTTCGTCGCATACATGTTCATGGCGAAGGATGCGCCCAATGCGCCCGCGCCCAAGAACCTGACGGCCTATTTCCAGCCGCTCAAGACGCCCGACGCATGGTGGCTGATGGGCTTCTACGCGGTGACCTTCGGCGGGTTCGTCGGGCTGGCGGCGTCGCTGCCGATCTACTTCACCGACCGGTTCGGGCTGACCACGATCACTGCGGGCTATTGCACTGCGGCCTGCGTGTTCGCCGGATCGCTGGTGCGGCCGCTGGGCGGCGCGCTGGCCGACCGGATCGGCGGCGTGAAGGCGCTGTCGGCCGTGTTCGTCGTCGCGGCGCTTGCGCTGGCGGGGGTTAGCGCGGCGCCCACGGTGGCGAGCGCACTTGCCCTGTTCGTCCTCGCGATGCTCGCGCTCGGCACGGGCAACGGATCGGTGTTCCAGCTCGTCCCCCAGCGCTTCCAGGCCGAGATCGGCGTGATGACCGGGCTCGTCGGCATGGCCGGCGGCATCGGCGGCTTCTATCTCGCCTCGTCGCTGGGCTTCGCCAAGCAGCTCACCGGAAGCTTCTCTGCGGGGTTCCTGATCTTCGCAGGGCTGGCACTGGTGGCGCTGGCCGGACTGATCCTGGTCAAGGCGCGCTGGCGCTCGACCTGGACCAGCGGCGCGCGTATCTGAAACTGTGAGGGACGGGGGCCTGGCCTCCGTCCCGCATAAGGGGACCGACATGAAATTCACGTTGTTTACGGCGACCGCTTTGGTCGCCGCGGGGCCCGCTTGTGCCCAGGAGATCAAGCCGCTCGCCGAGGCGCGTGCCCGCTACGAGCATGTCGAGCAGGACGGGCTCGCCCAGGATGCCGAGGCACTCACGGTGCGGGTGCGTGCGGGCGTGCAAGCCTCGACCGGGCCGTGGACCGCACTGGTCGAAGCGCAGGGCACAATGGCAGTGATCGACGATTATTATGACGGGCTCCACGGCGCCGCGACGCGGCCGCTGGTGGCGGATCCGGAAAATATCGCGCTCTACCGCGCCCAGCTCCAGTACAAGACCAAGGCGTTCGCGGTCACGGCCGGGCGGCAGCGGATCGCACTCGACGACGAGCGCTTCGTCGGGAACGGCCCTTTCCGCCAGAATGCCCAGACCTTCGATGCGGTGCGGCTGGAACTGACGCCGCTCAAGGGGCTCAAGGCCGATGTCAGCTATGCCTGGGACGTGCGGACGATCTGGGGCGTCGAGGGCATCGGCGCGCGCCAACCGGGTATCGGGGGCGACAATATCTTCGCCAATCTGTCGTACGCGACGCCGGTCGGGACCCTCACCGGCTTTGCCTATCTGATCGATCAGGACGAGGCCGTGGTGCAGGGCTATCGGCTGTCGAACCAGAGCTATGGCGTGCGGCTGGCAGGCGCGCAGAAGCTGTCGGCGGCGGCGAAGCTATCGTACCAGGCGAGCTACGCGACCCAGTCCGAATATGGCCGCAATCCCAACGATTATCGCGCGGACTATTATCTGCTCGATGCCGGGCTGGAAGTGTCGGGGGCCAAATTGGGTGCGGGCTATGAAGTCCTCGGCGCCGACAAGGGCGTGGCGTTGACCTCGTTCCAGTTCCCGCTCGGCACCAATTTCAAGTTCCAGGGCTGGGCCGACAAGCTGCTGACCACTCCGCCGGACGGCGTGCGCGATCTCTACGGCAGCCTGGGCTATGGGTGGAAGGCGGCGGGGCCGTTCAAGGGCGTGTCGCTGCAGGCGGTCTATCATCGCTTCGAGAGCGACCGGCTGATGCGCCATTATGGCAACGAGCTCGATCTGCTCGCCAGCGGCAAATTGGGCAAGACGACGCTGTCGGTGCGCTACGCCGATTACAATGCGGACCTGTTCGCCACCGATACGCGCAGGCTGTGGTTGCAGCTCGATTGGGCGCTTTAATGCTGCAATGCAAAATTCGCACTTGAACTCGTTCGCGCGAATCAGCATCATGGCGCTGATCGGGCAAGGGCGCCCGAACGAGACATAGCTGCCGCTCCCAAGGTCGGGAACCGGTGGTGCATCGATCGGCAATTGCCGGTCAGGGTGAATTGGCAAGGCCGCCATGCAGGCGTCGGAACTCTCCGACGGCCCGCATGGCGGCCTTTTTGCGTTCTGGAGTTTGGGCATGGAGCTGATTGGCGAAGGCTGGACCGGCGAGGCGGCGGAAGGGGCACCCGAAGTGCCCGTGCGGCGCGAGCATCTGGTGGTGGTCGGCAACGGCATGGCGGGATGCCGTGCGGTCGAGGAACTGCTGGCGCGTGACCCGAACCGCTATCGGGTGACGATCTTCGGCGCCGAACCGCATGTGAACTACAACCGGATCATGCTGTCGCCGGTGCTCGCGGGCGAGAAGACCTTCGAAGAGATCGTGATCAACGGCCATGACTGGTACCGCGACAACGGCATCGAGCTGATCTCCAGCGACCCCGTGACGGCGATCGACCGCATCGGCAAGACAGTCACTTCGCGGAGCGGCCGCACGCTCGGCTTTGACAAATTGCTGATCGCCACCGGCTCCGATCCCTTCATCATCCCGGTGCCCGGCAAGGACCTGCCCGGCGTGATCAGCTTCCGCGACATGAGCGACGTCGACGCGATGCTGGCTGCGGCCGACAAGGGCGGCGACGCCGTGGTGATCGGCGGCGGCCTGCTCGGGCTAGAAGCCGCGCACGGGCTCAGCCTGCGCGGCATGAAGGTCACCGTGCTCCATTTGATGCCGACCTTGATGGAGCGCCAGCTCGACGAAGCGGCGGGATGGCTGCTCAAGTCGGCGCTCGAAGCGCGCGGCCAGACGATCCTCACCGGGGCAGACACTGCCGAGATCCTCGGCACCGACGCAGTCGAAGGCGTCAAGCTCAAGGACGGCCGGGTGATCCCGGCCAGCCTCGTGGTCATGGCGGTCGGCATCCGCCCGAACACCGCTTTGGCCCGCGAAGCCGGTCTCGCGGTCGGCCGCGGCATCCAGGTCGACGATCACATGGTGACCAGCGACGCCAATGTCCTCGCGGTCGGCGAATGCGTCGAGCATGCCGGGCAGGTCTATGGCCTCGTCGCGCCGCTCTGGGAGATGTGCCGCGCGCTCGCCGACGGGCTGGTCGAGAAGCATAGCGGCTACAAGGGCTCGGTCACGTCGACCAAGCTCAAGGTCTCGGGGATCGACGTCTTCTCGGCGGGCGATTTCTCGGGCCGCGACGGCGCCGAGGACATCGTCCTGCGCGACGCCAGCCGCGGCGTGTACAAGCGCGTGGTCGTCAAGGACGACCGCATCGTCGGCGCCGTGCTCTACGGCGATACCGCCGACGGCAGCTGGTATTTCGACTTGCTCAAGAAGCAGGAGGACGTCTCGCAGCTCCGCGACGTGCTGATCTTCGGCCAGGCCTTCGCCTCCGGAGGTGGGCAGGCGGACCCTAAGGCGGCCGTTGCGGCGCTCTCGGATGATGCCGAGATCTGCGGCTGCAACGGCGTCTCCAAGGGGCAGGTGGTCGCCTGCATCGAAAAGGGCGCATGCAGCCTCGATGCGGTGCGCACCGGCTGCAAGGCCTCGGCGAGCTGCGGCTCGTGCACCGGGCTGGTCGAGAATCTCCTCGCGCTGACGCTCGGCGACGAAGTCCAGGCCGGGCCGAAGACGATGTGCAAGTGCACGAGCTTCGGCCATGACGACGTCCGCCGCGAGATCGTCGCGCAGGGCATGCGCTCGATCCCCGAAGTGATGCAGAAGCTGCACTGGTCGACGCCCGACGGGTGCTCTTCGTGCCGGCCGGCGCTCAATTACTATCTGCTCTGCGCATTGCCGGGCGAATATGTCGACGACCAGCAGAGCCGCTTCGTCAACGAGCGCATGCACGCCAACATCCAGAAGGACGGCACCTATTCGGTCGTCCCGCGGATGTGGGGCGGGCTGACCAACCCCACCGAGCTGCGCGCGATCGCCGACGTGGTCGAGAAATACAATGCGCCGATGGTCAAGGTGACCGGCGGCCAGCGGCTCGACATTTTCGGGATCAAGAAGGAGGATCTGCCCGCGGTCTGGGCCGATCTCAACGCCGCCGGGATGGTCTCGGGCCATGCCTATGGCAAGGCGTTGCGCACCGTGAAGACCTGCGTCGGCTCCGAATGGTGCCGCTTCGGCACGCAGGATTCGACCGGCCTCGGCGTCAAGCTTGAGCGCGGCTTCTGGGGCAGCTGGATGCCGCACAAGTTCAAGATGGCGGTCTCGGGCTGTCCGCGGAACTGCGCCGAGGCGACGATCAAGGATTTCGGCGTGGTCTGCGTCGATTCGGGCTACGAACTCCATGTCGGCGGAAACGGCGGCATCCATGTCCGCGCGACCGACCTGCTGGTGAAGGTCGCGACCGAGGAGGAGGCGATGCATTACGCCGCCGCCTTCGTGCAGCTCTACCGCGAGGAAGCGCGCTATCTCGAGCGCACCGCGCCGTGGATCGAGCGGGTCGGGCTCCAGTACGTCAAGGACCGCATCGTCGAGGATGCCGAGCTCCGCGACGCGCTCGCCGCGCGCTTCTGGTACTCGCAGACCTTCAGCCAGGACGATCCCTGGGCCGAGCGCGCCTCGGGCGAGGAACGCGAACAACATGCGCACATGGCCGCATTCAAACCCCGTCTGGAGGAAATCGCATGATCGGCGAGTGGCTCGATATCGGCTGGCTGAACGAAATCCCCGTGCGCGGCAGCCGCACCGTGCCCGTCGACGGCGGCGAGGAGATCGCGGTGTTCCGCACCGGCGACAATCAGGTGTTCGCATTGGTCAATCGCTGCCCGCACAAGGGCGGCCCGCTGAGCCAGGGCATCGTCCATGGCCACAGCGTCGCCTGCCCGCTGCACAATTGGAACATCGCGCTGAAGACCGGCGAGGCGCAGGGCAACGACAAGGGCTGCACCCCGGTGATCCCGGTCAAGATCAACGCCGGCCGCGTGCTGATCTGCCGCGCGGGTGCGTTGAAGGCGGCGGCGTGAGGGTTTTCATTCTTGCTCCCCTCCCTTTTAGGGAGGGGCTGGGGGTGGGTGGCGAGCGTAGCGAGCCCCCCACGCTATCGGTATGCGCGTCGGACGGGGCATCGAGCCCCGCCCGACGCCACCCACCCCTAACCCCTCCCTTGCAGGGAGGGGAATAATGACGGCGATCCGCACCACCTGCGCTTATTGCGGCGTCGGCTGCGGCATTCTCGCGACGCGCACCGGTGAACGTTCGGTCGAGATCAAGGGCGATCCCGAGCATCCCGCCAATTACGGTCGGCTCTGTTCGAAGGGCACGCATCTCGGTGAGACGGTCGGCCTCGAGGGGCGGCTGCTTCACCCGATGATCGGCAATCGCCGGGCAAGCTGGGACAAGGCTCTCGATCTGGTGGCGAAGCGCTTCCGCCAGACGATCGCCGAGCATGGGCCGGACAGCGTCGCATTCTATGTCTCGGGCCAATTGCTCACCGAGGACTATTATGTCGCCAACAAGCTGATGAAGGGCTTCATCGGCTCAGCGAACATCGACACAAATTCGCGGCTGTGCATGTCGAGCGCCGTGACCGGGCACATGCGCGCGTTCGGCGAAGACGTGGTGCCGGCAAGCTATGACGATTTCGACGCAGCCGATCTGTTCGTGCTCGTGGGTTCGAACACCGCCTGGTGCCATCCCGTGGTCTATCAGCGCATCCGCGCGCGCTGCGATGCGGGCGCGAAGCTGGTGGTGATCGATCCGCGGCGTACCGAGACCGCCGACGAAGCGGACCTCCATCTGGCGATCAAGCCGGGTAGCGACGTCGCGCTGATGAACGGCCTGCTCGCGCATTGCCGCACCAACGGACTGATCGACGAAGCTTACCTGTCCCGCAGCGTCAGCGTACCCGACGACTTCTGGGACAAGGTTGGAGAGGGGAGCGACCTGTGGTCGGTGGCGCGGGCTTGTGACTTGCCGCCCGCCGACCTCAGGCGCTTCTTCGAATTGTTCGCCGCGCATCCACGCACGGTGACTCTGTTCAGCCAGGGCGTGAACCAGTCGCTGCGCGGCACCGATCAGGTCAATGCGATCGTCAACGTGCATCTCGCCACCGGCCGGATCGGCAAGGCCGGCGCGGCGCCGTTCTCGATCACCGGCCAGCCCAATGCGATGGGCGGGCGCGAAGTCGGCGGGCTCGCCTCGACGCTGGCGGCGCATATGGATTTCGCGGCCGAGAACGTCGCGCGCGTCGAGCGCTTCTGGGCGGCCCCGAGCATGGCCTGCAAGCCGGGCCTCAAGGCAGTCGACCTGTTCCGCGCCGTCGGCGAGGGCCGAATCAAGGCGCTCTGGGTGATGGCGACCAACCCGGCGGTGTCGATGCCCGACGCGGGGCGGGTGCGCGAGGCGCTGGCGGCGTGCCCCTTCGTCGTCGTCTCCGACGTGATCGCCGAGACCGACACGAGCAAATTCGCCCATGTCCGGCTGCCCGCCGCCGCCTGGGGCGAGAAGGACGGTACGGTCACCAATTCGGAGCGGCGGATCAGCCGGCAGCGGGCGGTGCTCGACTTGCCGGGAGAGGCGAAGCCCGATTGGTGGATCGTCAAGGAGGTCGGCCGGCGGATGGGCTGGCGGACCGCGTTCGCTTATGACCGGCCCGCCGAGATATTCCGCGAGCATGCCCGGCTCTCGACGTATCAGAATGACGGCGCGCGGCTCTTCGCGCTGCCGGGGCAGGCGGCGCTCGGCAACGCGGCCTATGACGCGCTCGAGCCGTTCCGCTGGGGCGGCGAGCCCTTTGCCGACGGTCGCTTTCCCACTGCGGACGGCAAGGCGCGGCTGGTGCCGGTTCGGCAGGGGCCGGTGGCCGAACCGCTGGCCAAATGGCCGCTGACGCTCAACACCGGGCGCTATCGCGACCATTGGCACACGATGACGCGCACCGGATTGAGCCCGAAACTCGCCCGGCACCGCGACGAGCCGCTGGTCGAGGTGCATCCTGACGATGCCGCGGAGCTGGGCCTCGCCGATCGCGGACTGGCGCGCGTGTCGACTCCGCAGGGCGACAGCGTGTTCCGCGTCACGCTCAGCACCGGCCAGCGGCGTGGCGAGCTGTTCGTGCCGATCCACTGGACCGACCGGCAATCGACCGGCGGGCGCACCGGGCTGCTGCCGCGGCCGCTGGTCGATCCGCATTCGGGGCAGCCCGGGTTCAAGTCGACTCCGGCCGCGATCGCGCCGGTGGCGGTCGAATGGCGCGGCTTCCTGCTCGCGGCAGGCGAAATCAAGCAGCCCGAGTGCCTGTGGGCGACGCGGGTGCAGGTCGCCGGGGGCGTGCTCTACGAAATCGCGGGTACCGGCGATCCGGCGCAGCTCGACGCGCTGCTGCCCAAGGGCGAGCGGGTCGAGGCAGTGGATCGCGCGCGCGGCTCGCGGCGGGTGGCCGTGCTGAAGGACGGGAAGCTCGCGGCGGCGCTGTTCGTCACGCGCGAGGGGCTGTTGCCGTCGCGCGAGTGGCTGATCGCGCAGATCGGCGAGGCCGCGAGCCCCGCCGTGCTGGCGGGCGCACCCCCGGGCGCGCGCGAGGATCGCGGGCCGATCGTCTGCCTGTGCTTCGACGTGGGACTCAAGACGATCGTCAGCGCCGTCGCCAGCCAGCAGCTGACCAGCGTCGAGGCAGTCGGCGCGGCATTGTCGGCCGGCACCAATTGCGGCTCGTGCCGCCCGGCGATCCGCCGGTTGATCGAGCAGAACAGGAGCGTCGCCAATGCATGAGGATGGCATCGGGCTGGGCGAGGTCTGGCTGGTCGGCGCGGGGCCGGGCGATCCCGATCTGCTCACGCGCAAGGCCGAGCGGTTGCTGCGCGCGGCGAGCGTGGTGTTCTACGACGCGCTGGTGGGCGAGGGCGTGCTGGCACTGATCCCCGATCATGTGCGCAAGGTGCCGGTTGGCAAGCGTTCCGGCCGGCATTCGAAGGACCAGGGCACGATCGACGCATTGCTCGTCGAGGCGGCACTGGCGGGCGAACGCGTGGTGCGGCTGAAGGGCGGCGATCCGTCGATGTTCGGGCGTTCGATGGAGGAAGTGGCGGCGCTCGCGGAAATCGGCGTGCGCGCGCATATTTGCCCGGGCGTCACCGCGGCCAGCGCGGCTGCCGCTTCGGCGGGCATTTCGCTGTCGTTGCGCGGACTGGCGCGGCGGGTGCAGTTCGTCACGGCGCATGCCCGCGCCGGCGAACCGCTCGATCTCGACTGGGCGCAGCTCGCCCACCCGGCCTGCACCACGGCATTCTACATGGGGCGATCGGCGGCGAGCGACATCAGCCGCGAGCTGATCGCGCATGGGCTCGATCCCAAGACGCCGGTGCTGATCGCCTGCGACGTCAGCCTGGCGAGCGAGCGCTGCCTGCGCACCCGGCTCGATCTGCTGCCGCTGGCGGTGCGGAGCGTGGCCGAGAACAAGCCGACCCTGATCCTCGTCGGTGAAGCGGTCCGCCAGAACGACGCGGCCGAGATCGCGCAGATCGCGGCGCAGGCGCACCGTTGATGCGCGTGCTCGGCGCGATCCTCGCCGGCGGCAAGTCGCGGCGGTTCGGTACCGACAAGGCGCTTGCGCTGCACGAGGGACGCTGCCTGATGGGGCATTGCATCGAGGCTTTGCGCGAACAAGTGGACGATCTCGTCGTCTGCGGGCGCGCGTGGCCAGGACTGGTATCGCTGCCGGATCGCCCCGTCGCCGATGCGGGACCGCTGGGCGGGCTGAACGCCGCTTTGCATTATCCAGGGTTTGATGCGGTGCTGTGCGTGCCGGTAGATGTTCATCCCTTGCCAGGGGACCTGCGACATATGCTGGAAGGCGGCGAGGCCAGGGTGCTGGCGTCGCAGCATGCGATCGGGTTTTGGCCGAGGCGGCTCGGGTCGGTGTTGGATGCGCATTTGGAGCGGGGCCATCGCGCGATCGGCGGCTGGATCGCGCATACCGGCGCGATCCGCCTGCCCGATGCGGCGCTGGCGCTGGTCAACATCAACACGCGCGCCGATCTATCGGCTCTCGCCGCCTAGATCCCGCGCGTCAGCGCGTCGATCGCATCCACATAGCGCCGCCCGACCGGCACCGTGTTGCCGCAGGAGAGGTGGATCAGCGCGCGGCCGGCACCGTCACGACAGACCTGGCGGACGTTGCGCGCGTTGATCACGGTCTGGCGGTGGACGCGAATAAAGCCCTGCGGCGCGAGGCGATCGGATAGCTCGCTAAGCGTCGCGCGGACGAGATGCGCGCGACCATGCGCGACGATCTCGCTGTAATTGCCCGCCGAGCGGATCAGCACGACATCGTCGGCACGAATACGGAGCAGCGGCGATTCGGGGAAATCGAGCCACTCGCCGGGCGCGGCCGGCGTCGGCGGGGCGAAGCTTGGCTCGAATCGCGGTGCGCGTGGCAGCCGCGCGAGATGCTGCTCCCATGCCAGCAGCACCAGCAGCATCGTGGTGCCGAACATCGCCACGCGGGGCAGGAAGCCCGAGAAATCCGGGGTCGGCGGAAGCCCGCAGCCCGGATCGACCGGGGCGGCGAGGATCTGAGTCGAAAGCGCATCGACGATCGCCACCGGGACAAAGGCGAGCGCGACCAGCAGCAGGCGCGAACGCTGGGGCGCCAGCATCATCTCGCGCAGCCGGTCGCGGAACACCCAGCCCAGGGTGATCAGCGCGCCCCAGATCAGCGTGACGGTGATATCGCCTTCGGGATTCGGCGCGGCCGAGCGGTGCGCCGGCACGCTTTCGTCGCCGCGCACGCCATAGCCGAGCAGGAACGCGAGGCCGGCCAGCACGGCGGCGCCGGTGCCGGAGATTTGAAGATCCGAAATCGACTCGCGGGGCCTCGTCGCCATGCGCGCACGATAGCGCGTGCATGCGCGCGCGCGAACATCCGTTCGTCACGCCTGCGTGACGTTCGTCCCAATCCGCTCCCGGAGGTGCCGCGCCCGGGGGCATCCGATCGGCCGAGGGGCGAACGAAAGGACTATGGACGATGCGTATTTCCCTCTGTTGTCTGTCGTTGCTCGCCACTCCCCAGGCCTTTGCCCAGCAGGCTCCGGCGCCGCAGGGCCGCGATGTCGTCCGCGCTGCCGATGACGCGTTCGGGCGCCGCGTGGGAGTAGAGGATGTCGGGCTCTACAGCGAGGCCGAAGTGCGCGGCTTCGATCTGCAGAGCGCGGGCAATTACCGTATCGAGGACCATTATTTCGTCCGCGCGACCGGGCTGCCGCTGACGCTGATCGACGGTACCGCGATCCGGGTGGGCGCCAACGGCCTGCGCACCGATTTCGCCGCGCCGTCGGGTGTGGTGCAATATGACCTGCCCGATGCCGCGCCGGGCACGCAGGGACGGATCGAGGCGGGCTGGCTGGGCGGCAGCGGGCCCGTGCTCGACGCGCGCTTGGCCACGGCCACGCCGGACGGCCGCCTTGGGATCGTCGGAAGCGTCAGGCTCAATTTCCTGCAGGACTATACCGACGGCACCGGTGGCGATTTCTTCACGGTGGGAATCGTCCCGCGCTGGTCGCCGCTGCCGGGCGTGAAGCTGACCGCGCTCTATGGCCGCACGTGGTTCGAACGCGGCGGCGATACGGTGTTCGCCACCGCCGACAATATGCCCCCTCCGCAAGTGGTGCGCGGCCCCGAACGCTCGCAGCCCTGGATGGAGCAACGCACCGAGACGACGCAGGCCGGGCTGATCGCCGACGTGGAGGCAGGAAGCGGCTGGCGGTTCGGTGCGTCGGCCTTCCTGTCGCGCGCCGACGACCAGCGGACCTATTTCAATCTGGTCCGCTTCCCCGCCGATGGCGGGCCGGCCGAGGCGATCTCGCAGGCGTTCGGCGACGAGCGCTTCCAGTCGATCTCGGGCGAAGTCACCGCGGCGAAGAGCTTCGCCACCGGTGCGCTGAACCACCGGGTGATCGCAATGGCGCGTCTGCGCGACAGCCGGGCGCGGACCGCACCCGGCACCGCGCTGCCGACGGTGCTCTATCCCGATGTCGATGCGCCGGTGGCGATACCGCGCCCCGATTTCGCAATCGATCCCCGGCGCAAGCGCGACACGGTGCGCCAATATGCGGGCGGGATCGGATATCGCCTGTCGATCGGCAGCGCTGCCGAGCTGCGCGCCGACGTCCAGCGCGCCGAATATACCAAGACGGTGCGCGCGCTCGAAGGCACCGAGCGGCGCGAGACGTCCCGGCCGTGGCTCTACAGCGGCTCGGTCACCGGCGGGATCACCTCGCAGCTGACGGCGTTCGCCAGCTATGCGCGCGGGCTCGAGGAAGCGGGCGTCGCCCCCGGCAATGCCGTCAATCGCGGCGAGGTGCTCCCCGCGGCGATCTCGCGCCAGGCGGAGCTGGGGGTCAAATATGTCATCCCGGGCGGCCCCGCGCTGATCGCCGGACTGTTCGACATTTCCAAGCCGCTGCCGGGCCTCACCGCCGACGGCATCTATGGCTATGTCGGCGAAGTGCGGCATCGCGGCGTCGAGCTTTCGCTGGCCGGCCCGATCACCGATCGGCTGAGCGCAGTACTGGGCGCGACCTATCTCGATGCCGAGATCAATGGCGAGCTGGTCGACAGCGGCGCGATCGGCGCGCACCCGATCGGCCGTCCGGACAAGATCGCGCTCGCCAATCTGACCTGGCGGGTGCCGGGGATCGAGGGATTGACGCTCGACGGCGGAGTCACTTTCCGCGGCGAACGCTACGCCAATCGCGCCAACAGCGCGACGCTGCCGAGCTACGCGGTCTTCCAGGCCGGGCTGCGCCAGCGCTTCGAAGTGGACGGCACGCCGCTGACGGTGCGCGCACGCGTGACCAATCTGTTCGACAAATTCGTGTGGAACGCGAGCAATGCCGGGCTCTTCACGACCAACAACAAGCGCGTGCTGACGCTGACTCTCACTGGGGAGATTTGAACGCTAGAGCCCGCGCGTACCCGGCCGGAACCGGTCATGGCGGGGGAGGTCGTCGCCTGCCTCCGCCCAGCCTACACGGCTGGCATAGAAGATATGGAAGCCCGGCATCACTGCGTCCGGCGCGTCGAGCGTCGCGATGCTGAAGTCGACGGTCTCGGGCTGGTGATCGACCTGCATCAGGAAGGGCGTGCCGCAGCGTGTGCAGAAGCGGCGGTGGCCGAAGTCGCTCGACGCGATCTTGCCGACCAGTCCGGCCCCTCGCGTGAAGACGAAATCGGCGACCGGCACGGTGGCGAAGGCCATCGCCGGGCTGCCGGAATTCAACTGGCAGGTGCGGCAATGGCACCAGCCGCCGTCGAACGGTTCGGACTTGAGCTGGTAGCGAACCGCCCCGCACAAGCACCCGCCTTCCATCGCGTCAGCTCCGATAATCGGCATTGATCGAGATATAGCCGTGCGTCAGGTCGCAGGTCCACACCGTGGCGCGGCCCTCGCCCAAGCCGAGATCGACGCCGATCTCGATTTCCTGGCCCTTGAGGTGCGCGGCGACCGGCGCCTCGTCATATCCGGCGACCGCGAGGCCGTCGCGGGCGACCTGGGTGGCGCCGAAGCGGATCGCCAGCCTGTCACGCTCGGCGGGTTCGCCGGCCTTGCCCACCGCCATCACCACGCGGCCCCAATTGGCGTCCTCGCCGGCCACCGCTGTCTTCACCAGCGGCGAATTGGCGATCGACATGGCGATGCGATGGGCGCTGCGATCGGACTCGGCGCCCTCCACAGTGATCTCGATCAATTTCTGCGCGCCTTCGCCGTCGCGCACGACGAGCTGGGCGAGCTGATGGCAGAGATCGGCGAGCGCGGCCCGGAAGGCATCGGCGCCTGCGTCCTCATCTTGCGCCAGCGGCGCGTTGCCCGCCTTGCCAGTGGCGAAAGCGAGGATCGTGTCGCTGGTCGACGTGTCGCCGTCGACGGTGATGCACGAGAAAGTCCTGGTGTTCGCGTCGTTTAGCGCGCGTTGCAGAAATTCAGGCGCAACCGCGGCGTCGGTGAAGACGAAGCCGAGCATCGTCGCCATGTCCGGCGCGATCATCCCCGAGCCCTTGATGATGCCGACCAGGTTGACGGTGCGCCCGTCGACCACCGCGCTGGTCATCGCCGCCTTGGCGAAGGTGTCGGTGGTCATGATCGTCTCGGCCGCGGCTTCCCAGCTGCACGGCTCGGCGGTGAAGGCGGCGGCTAGGCCGGCCTCGCTCTTGTCGATCGGCAGCGGCACGCCGATCACGCCGGTCGAGGCGAGGAAGACGTCCGAGGGATCGCAGCCGAGATGCCGGGCGGTGCGCGCGGCGAGGTTCTCGACTGCGGCGCGCCCGCGATCGCCGGTAAAGGCGTTCGAGTTGCCGGCATTGACCACCAGCGCGCGCGCCTGTCCCAATACCAGCGCCTTGCGGCACCATTCCACCTCGGGCGAAGGGCAGCGGCTCTGGGTGAGCACCCCGGCGACGCTGGTGCCTTCGTCGAGCGTGACGAAGGTCAGGTCACAGCGGTCCCAGGTCTTGTAGCGCGCGCGGGCGATACGCGGCGTGACGCCGGGGATGACCGGGAGGTCGGGGAAGGCGACAGGGGCGAGGGGAGAGCGTTCCATAAGCCTGCCATACAATGCTTGCTTCGCCACGCAATGCGAGGCCATCATGGAAAGGTGGGGACGGGGGACGACCATGGGGCCAGTGATGCTGTTGTTCGCGATTGGATTTCTTCAATCGACGGAGGTGCCCAAAGGCCCTTTGGCGACCCCGCTGAAGCCCAAGAGCCCACCGGGTAGTTGGGCCACAAATGACGACTACCCCTCTGAGGCAATTCGGAAAGAGCAATACGGTACACTGCACTTCACGTTGACGATCGATGCCACCGGTAGGCCAGATAGCTGCCATATTACCTGGACCTCAGGATTCGCGGAGCTAGATCAATATAGTTGTGCGATTTTCCTCAAGCGCGCCAAGTTCTATCCGGCGCGCGATGGTGCGGGAAAGCCGATTCGTGCGACTTTTTCGAGCACCTTCAGGTGGGAAATTCCCGGTGCACCGAAAGCACGGGATGTGCCGGGAATCGACTTGGTGGTGGAGGTGGCCAAGCTGCCGACTGGGTATGCAAGACCCGCGCTGACGCGCGTGCATTTCGCGAGGTCAGGCAAACCCGATTCCTGTCGTGTGGAGGCGAGCAGCGGCAACGCCGCGATCGACAAAGTGGCGTGCGAGCAAGTGATGTCTCAGTCGCCCGCGCCGAACGAACGCATCAATGGGGGCGGCATGCCCGATACGCGCATGGTGCAGGTAACGTTCGAGCCGACGGGTGCGAAGTGATCGGGACGGTCGATGAACAGCTGCAAGCGCTACGTCTGTCGCTCTGTCCGGGGGTGACGGCGAAGAGCCGAGGGTAGCGGGCTCAAGTGGAAACATTTCTGCCTCGCCAGCGCGCATTCCCCATTGGACGAACGGCACCCGGCACACTATGTCGCACGCTTCTGCCCTGAGAGAGCCGAATTGAACCTGTTGCTTCTCCTCACTGCGCTGCTCGCGAGCCTGACCGGCAACGGTTCGGGCGATCGCGTGGTGCGCCAAGTGCAGGGCGTGGCGGTGGTGCAGGCGGCGCAGGCGGCGGAGGCGGTGGCGAGCCGCACGCAGCGGGCGATCCCCGCAGTGCCGGCGCCGCGGCGCGTCGAAGCGCAACGGACCATCTGGCCGCAAAGCGAAAGCACACCGCTTCCCGCAACCTATCTGCCCTTCGAGCGTCGGCTCGAGTGAGGCTGTGCGCGGCGCGCTGAGGCGGCCGCCCTTTTTCGTTTTCGCATGACGCGGGTGCCCGGAGGACCGGCTGCGCTCGCCCGACAACCATCTTATTACGACAGGAATTCACCATGCTCGGCGGCCTTGCCAAGACCCTTTTCGGCTCCTCGAACGAACGCTACGTCAAATCGCTCGGGGCGATCGTCCAGAAGATCAACGCGTTCGAACCCGCCATCTCGGCGATGGACGACGCCACCCTCGCCAACCAGACGGTGTTGTTCCGCGAGCGGCTGGCGAACGGCGAGAAGCTCGACAGCATTCTCCCCGAGGCCTTCGCCACGGTGCGCGAGGCGGCCAGGCGCACACTCGGCCAGCGTCATTATGACGTGCAGATGATCGGCGGCATCGTGCTCCACCGCGGCGAGATCGCCGAGATGCGCACCGGCGAAGGCAAGACCTTGGTCGCGACGCTGGCGACCTATCTCAACGCGCTGCCGGCCGAGGGCGTCCACGTCATCACCGTCAACGATTATCTCGCCAAGCGCGACGCCGAATGGATGGCGCAGGTCTATGGCTTTCTCGGCCTCACCACCGGCGTGATCATCCCGAACCTGACCGATCAGGAGCGCCGCGACGCCTATGCCGCGGACATCACCTACGGCACGAACAACGAATTCGGCTTCGATTACCTGCGCGACAACATGAAGTATGACCGCGCATCGATGGTGCAGCGGCCGTTCGCCATGGCCATCGTCGACGAAGTCGATTCGGTGCTGATCGACGAAGCGCGCACGCCGCTGATCATCTCGGGGCCCACCGACGATCGCAGCGAGCTCTATATGGGCGTCGACGCGATCGTGAAGCAGCTCGTGCCCGTAGATTACGAAAAGGACGAGAAGCAGCGCACCGTGGTGCTGACCGAGGACGGCACCGAGAAGGTCGAGCGGATGCTCGAAAATGCCGGCCTGCTCCAGGGCGCCAATCTCTACGATTTCGAGAACACCCAGGTGGTCCACCACCTGAACCAGGCGCTGCGCGCGAACGTGATGTTCAAGCGCGACATCGATTACATCGTGAAGGAAGGCAAGGTCATCATCATCGATGAGTTTACCGGCCGCATGATGGACGGCCGGCGCTGGTCGGATGGCCTGCACCAGGCGGTGGAAGCCAAGGAAGGCGTCCAGATCGAGCCGGAGAACCAGACGCTCGCCTCGATCACCTTCCAGAACTATTTCCGCATGTACCCCAAGCTCTCGGGCATGACCGGCACCGCGGCCACCGAGGCGGCGGAATTCTACGACATCTACAAGATGAACGTCGTCACCATCCCGACCAATCTGCCGGTCGCCCGAGTCGACGAGGAAGACGAGTTCTACAAGACCACCGAAGAGAAGTTCGGCGCGATCGCCAAGAAGATCCGCGAGCATTCGGCCAAGGGCCAGCCGGTGCTGGTCGGCACCGTCTCGATCGAGAAGAGCGAATTGCTCTCCGAGTTCCTCAAGAAGGAAGGCGTCGAGCACGCCGTCCTGAACGCGCGCCACCACGAGCTGGAAGCGGGCATCGTCGCGCAGGCGGGCCGGCTGGGCGCCGTGACGATCGCCACCAACATGGCGGGCCGCGGCACCGACATTCAGCTGGGCGGCAACCTCGAATTCCGCATCCATGACGAGCTGGAAGGCATGGAAGAGGGCCCGCAGCGCGATGCCGCGATCGAGCAGATCAAGGCCGAGATCGCCGCCGAGAAGGCGCGCGTGATCGAGGCCGGCGGGCTGTTCGTGCTCGGCACCGAGCGCCACGAGAGCCGCCGCATCGACAATCAGCTGCGCGGCCGTTCGGGCCGTCAGGGCGATCCGGGCCTCAGCCGCTTCTATCTGAGCCTCGACGACGATCTGCTGCGCATCTTCGGTTCGAACACCTTGTTCGCCAAGATGATGCGCAACAATATCGAGGACGGCGAGGCGATCGGCTCGAAATGGCTGTCGAAGGCGATCGAGACCGCGCAGAAGAAGGTCGAGGCCCGCAACTACGACATCCGCAAGCAGGTCGTCGAATATGACGACGTGATGAACGATCAGCGCAAGGTCATCTACGAGCAGCGTGCCGACATCATGGATGCGGACACGGTGGGCGAAGTCGTGACCGACATGCGGCTGGAGACAGTCAATTCGATCGTCGGCGAGGCATGCCCGCCCAACTCCTATCCCGAGCAATGGGACGTCGCCGGGTTGAAGGAGAAAGTCTCGTCGATGCTCGCGATCGAAGCCCCGGTCGACGAGTGGATCCGCACCGAGGACGCGATCGGGCCCGAGCTGGTCGAGGAGCGCATCCGCGAGATGGCCGACGAGCACGTCAATTCCAAGGCGGCCGAGCTCGATTCCGAGACCTGGACCCAGATCGAGAAGTCGATCCTGCTCCAGAATCTCGACCATCACTGGAAGGAGCATCTCGCGATGCTCGATGCGCTGCGTCAGGTCGTCCATCTGCGCGCCTACGCCCAGAAGACCCCGCTCAACGAGTATAAGCACGAAGCCTTTGCGATGTTCGAGCGGATGCTCGCGAACATCCGCGAGGACGTGACCCGCACGCTCGCTTTCGCGCAGTTCCGCATGGCGCCCCCACAGGACCTGCCCGAGCTTCCGGACTTTCTGACCACGCACATCGATCCGCTGACCGGTCTCGACAATAGCGGCGATTATGACGGCGGCGCGGCGGGCATGGTGTTCAATCAGCTGCCGCCGCTGAGCATCCCGCAGCCCTCGGGCGAGGATCTCGGCACCGATCCGGCGCAATGGGAAGGACTGGTCAGCCGCAACGCGCCGTGCCCGTGCGGTTCAGGACTCAAGTACAAGCACTGCCACGGCGCCCTGACGGCGTAAAAAAGGAAAGCCCCTCCCTGCTTGCAGGGAGGGGTATGGGGTGGGTGCGCGCGTCTGCGCGCCTAAAAGAATCGTCTCGCTGAAAAGCAACAGTTGCGGCATCGAGCCGCGCCTGTTGCTAAACCACCCCTAGCCCCTCCCTGGAAGGGAGGGGGATAAGAGGTCAGCGCGTTTCGGGCATCCTGATCTGGGGGCCGAGGCGGTCGAGCACTTCGCGCGCGTCGAAGGCGCGGACATTGGTGCTCGGCTTGGGGCCGCGGCCGGTCACGATCTCGGCCATCGCCTCATATTGGCGGACGGTGCGATAGTCCCAGTCGCGGTCGCGCCAGAAGGGGTCGTCCCAGAACGGATCGTAGCTGCGCCAGCCCCAGCGCGGTCCGCGATAGAAGCGCCACGACGGGCTCCAATAGCCCCAGGGTCCCGGGCCGTAATATGGGCCCGGCGTGCGATAGGTGTCCGTCTTGGTCTCGGTGTCGCGCGTGACGAGGATGAAATGATCGAAGCCGCGCTGCACGGTGAGTTCGGCCGCGCGATAGAGCAGATAGCGCTCCACCGTCTCGCGCGAGGTGAGGCTGTTGCCCGCGAAGCTGACGCGGAAGCGGTTGCTCTCGATCTGCTCGTCCGAGAAGCCCATCCGCGACGAGGCGGTGGCGGGCTGATAGGGCGTCGCGGTCATGCACCCCGCGAGCGCGGCGCTGCCCGCGAGCGCTGCTGCCAGCGCCAGGATGCGCGGGCGTCTGGTTATGCTATTTAGCATGGTTCCTCCGGTAGTTACGGCGAGGGGCGGAGATGCCGATCGCAAGTCGAACGCGCACGGGACGGGAAAGGCTCCGCGGTGAAGACACGATGAATCGTGCGCCTTGGGCGATTGACGGAGGCTGAACGGCGGTCAGGCGATCCGCTCCGGGATTTCCATCGCCGCCTCGGTGAGTTTGGCGCGCGGCGCCATCGCCTCCCAGGGGAAGATGAACCAGTCCTTGGTCACGCTGCGGTCGATCGTGCGATGGCGATACTCGACGCGCTGGGCGGAGACCTTGTTGTCGATCAGCACGGCGAAGCGGATATTCGCGTCGATCGCGCCCTGCACGGCGAGCGCGGCGCGGATCGCGCCGATCGTGCGCCCGCTGTCGTTGATGTCCTCGACGAACAGGAGTTGGTCTCCGGCGCGGGTGCGTTCGGCGAGAACCGCGACGAGCGCCGCGCCGAACGAGGCGATGCCGGCCGAATGGTCGATCGAGACGAGCTGGATATCCATGCGGTGCGAGAGATACACGCCCGGCGCCAGCCCGCCGCGGCCGATGCCGACGAGCAAAGCGGGGCGCCAGCCCTCGGCCTCCATCGCGGCGGCGAGTGCCTCGATGCCCTCGACCATGTCGTCATGGCTGTAGGGGGAAAAGGTGATTTCGGTCACGTATGCGCGTCCACATAGGCGTCGAGCGCGGCGAGATGCGCCGCGACGGCATCGTCAGGCAAGAAAGAACCGAGGAAACTGTTGCGGGCGAGCGTGACGAGATCGTCGCGGTCGAGTTCGCGGCCCTTCGCGATCGCGCGATAATTGTCGCCGATATAGCCGCCGAAATAGGCCGGGTCGTCCGAATTGACCGTCGCGCGCAGGCCCAGGCGGAGCATGCGGTCGATGGGGTGCACGTGGATCGAGGCGACGTTGCAGAGCTTGACGTTCGACAGCGGGCAGACAGTGAGCGTCATGCCCGAGCGTGCAAGCCGGGCGACCAGGGCCGGGTCCTCGAGGCTGCGATTGCCGTGGTCGAGCCGATCGACATGGAGCAGGTCGAGCGCCTCGTGGACATATTCAGGCGGACCTTCCTCACCGGCATGTGCGACGCGCCTGAGACCCATCGCGGCGGCGGCCGCGAAAACGCGCTCGAACTTGGACGGAGGATGGCCAATCTCGGACGAATCGAGCCCGACCGCATCGATCCGGTCGATCCAGGGCTGGGCCTGGCTGAGCGTCTTGAACGCATCCTCCTCGTCGAGATGGCGCAGGAAGCAGAGGATCAGCTTCGACGTGAGGCCGTGCTTCGCCTCCGCCTCGGCCATGCCCGCGAGCAGGCCGTTGGCGACCACGCCGAAGGGGATGCCGCGATGCGTGTGGGTCTGGGGATCGAAGAAGATCTCGGCGTGGACGACGCAGTCGGCAGCGGCACGATCGAAATAAGCGAGCGCGAGGTCGCGAAAGTCCTCCTCGGTGCGCAGCACATCGGCGCCGGCATAATAGATGTCGAGGAAGTCCTGGAGGTTCGAGAAATCGTAGGCGGCCCGCACCTCTTCCACGGACGCATAGGGGATCGCGACATTGTTGCGGCGGGCGAACTCGAACATCTGCTCGGGCTCCAAGCTGCCTTCGATATGAAGGTGCAGCTCGGCCTTGGGCAGACCGGCGATGAAGGCGTCGAGATCGCTCATCGCCCGAGCATCGCAGGGGCGGGGGAGCGGCGCAAGGGACATGGGAGCGCGATCGCGCGTTGTTGCACCATGCCCTCGAGCGTGATCCGCGGATGGAAATATGACGAGGACGAGCAGCGGCTCGACATCCTTTTCGTCAGCGGCAAGCGCTACAGCTATCATGACGTGCCGCCGCGGGTTGCGCAGGGGATGCGCGAGGCATTCTCGAAGGGGAGCTATTTCAACCGCCGCATCCGCGATCACTTCGCGTTCACCGAGCATGGGGCGCGGGCGTCACTCGCCGATCAGGTTTAACGCGATCTGGCGCCGATGCAGGCGGCGGCGGTGTTCGAACAAATAGATGCCTGCCATGTGCCGAGCTCGAGACGGCCGCCGATCAGCGGAATCGCGAGCTGGAGGCCCGTGAGCGTCGCGCGGAGATGCGCGGGCACGTCGTCGGGGCCTTCGTCGTCATGCGCATATCAGTGGGGCTGTGTCGGCACCGATTCACGCGTCACGGGCTGGCGATTTCTTCGCGACGCGAAGGTCGTGCTATCGAAGCGCGATCTGGGCGAACGCTGTTCGGATCTAAAACTGCTGGGGTGATGAGAATGCCGACTGGGGACCGCGACGAATTCAACCTGCAAGAAGCATTCGAATATGCGCGGTCCACCATCCAGACATTGATTGCAATCAACGGAGGTGCGGCAGCGGCGATTATCGCCTTCTACGGGCAAGCCCTCTCCGCCGGCAAAGCGTCTGGCGCGGCGAAGGGCATGCTCGCGGATGCCTTGACGGCGTTCACTCTCGGCGTCGTGTTCGCGACACTTACATTGATCCTCGGTTATCTCACGCAGCGATTTTGGGGCGCGAACCATCCTTCCGACGCCGACACGGCGATTCGCGAGGGGGCGGCGAATGCGTTTAATGTTGTGGCGATTGCATGCGCGCTACTCGCCCTGGCCGCATTTATCGCGGGCTGCTTCTCGGCAAGGAACGCCTTCTTGCTCTGACGTTGGTCGACATGAACGAACCGCGAATGTCTAAACGCAAGTCTAAATGCGCCGTAGCCTGATGGCTGCAGACGCGCAAAAACTCCAGCTTTTCTGAGGCCTTGAAGTGGCTCCCCGGGCCTGATTCGAACAGGCGACCATTCGATTAACAGTCGAACGCTCTACCGCTGAGCTACCGGGGAATACCGTCTTCTTAGCGACCATGGCCGCTGCGGAGGCGCGCCTATAGCAGCGGGATTCGCGGAAAGGCAAGCCTTCTCGCGCGGCGGTCGTACAAGCATTGCAATGTAGGATTTCGAGTGCTTCAAAAGAGGTGCCGGGAGTGCTCCTCCCGGCTGCTCTTTGAATAGCCGGTATATTCGGACTCTCGATCCGATATCAGCTAAGTCGTTGAAATTGCTCGATTGTATCGGCGGCGAAAAGCGCGATTCCGCCTAACCTTTCCTAACCTTTGAACGCGCGCCGCAATCAGGCGATGAATTGTTCCATCGTTATGCGGTCGTCCAGGGCATGCTCGGGATCGAACAGCAGCGTGAGGTCGCGCATATGGTCGATTGCGACATCGACGCGAGCGACTTCGCGGACTTCGCGCTGATCGGCGACGGCGCTGACGGGACGCTTGTCGGCCTCCAGCACCTTGATGCCGATGCGGGTCTTCTCGGGAAGGATCGCCCCGCGCCAGCGCCGCGGCCGGAAGGGGCTGATCGGGGTGAGCGCGAGCAGCGCCGAGCCGAGCGGCAGGATCGGGCCGTTGGCGGATAGGTTGTACGCGGTCGAGCCCGCGGGAGTAGCCACCAGCATGCCGTCCGCGATCAGCTCTTCCAGCACGACGCGGTCGTTGACCGTGACTTCGAGCTTGGCGGTCTGGCGCGTCTCGCGGAGCAAGGAGACTTCGTTGATCGCGGGCAGCACGCATTGTTCGCCGCCGACCGTGGTCGCGGTCATGCTGAGCGGTGAGACCCGGAAGGGCTTGGCACGGGCGAGGCGCTCTTCGAGGCGCTCCAGCCGCCAATCGTTCATCAGGAAGCCGATCGTGCCGAGGTTCATCCCGAACACGGGAAGGATGCGGCGGCGCTCGAGCATCGCGTGGAGCGTCTGGAGCATGAAGCCGTCGCCGCCGAGCGCCACGACCTGCTCGGCCTGATCGAGCGGGACCCATTCATAGGCTGCGCGGAGTTCGTCCGCGGCGATTTGTGCCGGGGGCGTCGGCGAGGCGACGAGCGCGCGTGCGATCATCCGCCGGTGACGCTCATGTGACGCGCAACGGCAGGCGCCGAACCCGGGGCGATGCGGAAATCATGCGCGGCGGGCTTCAGGTCGAGCGCTTCGCTGATGCGTGCATCGACTTCGGCGAGCCCGCCGGTGCGGATCGCCTCGCGCAGATCGACCGAATCTTCATGGCCGAGGCACATGTGGAGCTTGCCGTCGGTGGAGAGGCGGACGCGGTTGCAGGTCGCGCAGAAATTGCCGGTGAGCGGCGAGATCAGGCCGAGCCGGGTGCTCGTTCCAGCGAGCCGCCAATAGCGCGCGGGGCCGCCGGTCTGGTAATCGTCGGGAGCCAGATCGAAGCGGTCGCGCAGGTCGGCGAGCACGCGCGGGAGCGGCAGGAAGCGATCGGCGCGGTCCTCGTCGATCTGGCCGAGCGGCATCGTCTCGATCAGCGTGAGGTCGTGGCCCTGCGCGCCCGCCCAGGCGAGCATCGGCGCGATCTCGTCCTCGTTGAGGCCCTTGAGCGCCACCATGTTGATCTTGACGCGCAGGCCCGCCGCCTTCGCCGCCGCGATTCCGCCCAGCACCTTGGCGACATTGCCGTGGCGCGTGATGTAGCGGAACCGCTCGGCGTCGCGGCTGTCGAGGCTGACGTTGATTCGCCGCATGCCCGCCGCGAACAGGTCCTCGGCATGCTGGGCGAGTCGAGTGCCGTTGGTGGTAAGGGTCAGCTCGTCGAGTCCGTCGCCGACCTGACGGCCAAGGCGGTGCGCCAGCTCGATCATGTCGCGGCGGACCAGCGGCTCGCCGCCGCTCAGCCGGATCTTGCGCACCCCGCGTGCGACGAAGCGCTCGGCGATCAGCGCGATCTCCTCGAGCCTGAGCAGTTCCGCGCGGGGCAGGAAGGTCATTTCCTCGGCCATGCAATAGCGGCAGCGAAGATCGCAGCGATCGGTGACCGAGATGCGCAGATAGGTGATCGCGCGGCCGTGGCGATCCACCAGCTTTTGGTCACGAGTGGCGAGGGCGCTTGCCATGACGCCCGGGGTAAGGCCTTGCACGCAGGCAAACAACCCTTGCGATGGCGGCGGGCACAGGTTCCCGCTATCGAGGGGCGAATGGATGACAATTTCACGATCGCCGACGCCGCCACCGCCACCGATACGCCGGTGTTCGTGCTTTCCTTCCGGCAGCGCGACGAAGTGGCGGCAGCCGCGGCCGGCGGAGGCTGGCGCGTCGTCGCGGCGCGGCGCCCCGACGGCCTCGAGCAGCGTTTCCTCGCGAGCGGGGCCAATGTCGCGGTTATCGATGCGCGCGGGGCGATGAGCGAAGGGCTCGACGCGACGAAGGCGCTGGGCCGGGTGATCGAGGCGCATGGCGGGGCGATGCTGATCCTTGTCTCGCAGAGCGACACGGTGCACATGCGGCATTTCTACGATGCGGGGGCGACGCATTTCCTTGGCAGCCCGATGTCGTCGGCGGCGATGGCGCATGCGATTCGCTTCGCGCAGCGCCATGTCGAGCGGCTTGCGCGGTCGAGCGGGCAGGGCACGGGTGCCGCCGAGCCGCTGGGATGGCGATTCGACCCCGAAATGCGATCGCTGCAGCTGACCCCCGGATTGGCCAATCTGCTCGGACTGAGCGAGGCGCCGGGGCTGCTCTCGGTCATGCGGCGCCTCGATGCCGACGACCGGAGCCTCGTCAAGGCGGCGCTGAAGCGACTGGACAGGCATCAGGGCTCGACTGCCTTCGCGCATGATCTGGGCGGCGTGGGGCGTGTGGTGCAGCACCTGCAGTTCGATTCGAAGAGCGGCGCGCTCCATGCGTTGGTCGAGGCGCTGGGAATCGCACCGGACGCCAGCGTTGCGGTGCGCGACGCGCTCACCGGCGCGCGCGATGCCACCAGCGCCCGGCGCTGGATCGATCGCGAGCTGGCGGAAGGCAAGTCGGTCGGCGCGATCCTGATCGGCCTCAATCGATTCGAGACCGTCAACACCGCTTATGGCCGCGAAGCGGGCGATGCCCTGCTGCGCGGCGTTTCGCGCAGGGTCGCCGAAGTGGCGCGCGAGCTGCTCGGGCGCGAGGCGATCGTCGCGCGGATCGGCGGATCGGAATTCCTGGTCGCGAGCCATGATGCAGGCGGCACGCGCCTCGCCGAGGCCGAGGCACGGCTGGAGGAGGCACTGAGCCGGCCGTTCGTGGCGGGCGGCGAGATCGCGCATCTGGGCGCGCGGATGGTCAGCGTGGCGAGTATCGCGGGTGACTCGGCGGGAAGCCTGTTGCGGCGCACAAGCGAGGCGCTGCTGGGCGACGCGGTTCCCGCCGAGCCAAACGCTCCGCCGATCGAGGAACTCGCCAACGATCTGCATCGCGCGCTCGAACGCAGCGAGATCGGCGTGCGCTTCCAGCCGCAGGTGGCCATCGCTTCGGGGCAGATAGTGGGTGTCGAAGCCCTGGCGCGCTGGCAGCACCCGCAGCTCGGCGAGATCGGAGCCGAGACGTTGTTCATGGCGGCGGAGCGCGCGGGGCTGGAGGCGCAGCTGAGCGATCATGTCCAGCGGCGTGCGCTCACGGGCGCCTCGCAATGGCCGTCGAAGCTGGGCAAGCTGCGGCTGTCGATCAACGTGACCGCGACCGATATCGCGCGCGCCGGATTCGCCGACAGCCTGCTCGGCCGAGTCGATGCCAGCGGTTTTCCCCGCGCGCGCCTGACGGTGGAGATCACCGAGAGTGGGATCATGGCCGATCTGACCGAGGCGGCGCGATTGCTCTCGCAGCTTCGTGCGGCGGGATGCCGGGTGGCGATCGACGATTTCGGCACGGGCTATTCCAGCCTTGCCTATCTGAAGGCACTGCCGCTCGACTATCTCAAGATCGACAAGCGCCTGAGCCACGACATCACCGGCGCCCATCGCGATCGGGTGGTGGTGCGCGGGGTGATCGACATGGCCCGGTCGCTGGGACTCGCGGTGGTTGCCGAGGGGGTCGAGACCGACGCGCAGCTCGATCTGCTGGCCAAGGAGGGGTGCCAGTATTTCCAGGGCTATCTGTGCGCCGAGCCGCTCGACGTGCCCGCGCTCGCCAACCTGGTGCAGGGATGAGCGATCCGCAGGACCTGACCGGCGTCTGGTATGGCCGCTATACGGCGGATCAAGACCATCAGGACAATGGCTTCATCGCGCTGCTGGAGGAATTGCACGGCGCGGTGACCGGTACGATCAGCGAACCCGACGAAGGCAGTGGCGGCATCCGGCGCGCGAGCGTGCGCGGCGCGCGCGATGGCGCGAGCCTGAGCTTCACCAAGCAATATGACGGCAGCGGCGGCTGGACCCATAGCGTCGATTATGCCGGGAACATCGATGCCGACGGCACGCTGGTGATGGGCGGCTGGGTGGTCGAGGGGTTCACCGGCGCGTTCGACATGACCCGCGAGAAATTCGATGCGGAGGCGCTGGAGAGCGAGGAGGACGTGGCGATCGTGATTGGCCGCCGAGCCTAAGGGCTCGAGGGGCGAGCTCGACCAGATTCGTCACCCCGGCCTTGTGCCGGGGTCCACTAAGCCTCCCGGAAATGCCTTGAAGCTCTTGCTCGGCCGTCGCCTCCTGGTGGACCCCGGCACAAGGCCGGGCGACGAGTGGTGGAACACTACTCAGCCCGCCGCCTTGGCGAGCCCTCGCGACAATTGCAGCGCGCCGTGGAGCCGCGCTGAGGGATTGGCCCAGGCGCGAGTGATCACCAGCTTCATGTCGGGGCGCAGCTTGGCGGTGCCGTCGAGCTTGTCGACATAGGCCAGCAGCCCGGCGACATTGGGGAACTTGTCGTCGTGGAAGCTGACCAATGCGCCCTTGGGACCGACATCGATCTTGGCGATGCAGGCCTTTTTCGCGTTGAGCTTGGCCTCGATCAGGCGGAGCAGATTGTCGGTCGGCTCGGGGAGCTTGCCGAAGCGATCGATCAGCTCGGCGGCGAATTCCTCGATGCCCTGCTTGTCCTCGACGTCGTTGAGGCGGCGATAGAGGCCCATGCGCAGATCGAGATCGGGGACATATTCCTCGGGGATCATGATCGGCGCGTCGACGGTGATCGAGGGCGACAGATCCTTGGGACGGATGTCGTCGCGCAGGCCGCCCGCCTTGGCGTCCATGATCGCTTCTTCCAGCATCGACTGGTAGAGTTCGTAGCCGACTTCCTTGATGTGCCCCGATTGCTCGTCGCCGAGCAGATTGCCCGCGCCGCGGATGTCGAGATCGTGGGACGCGAGCTGGAAGCCCGCACCCAGGGATTCGAGATCGGAGAGCACTTTGAGCCGCTTGCTCGCCGCTTCGGTCATCTGGCGCTCGGGCGGAGTGGTCATATAGGCATAGGCGCGGGTCTTGGCACGGCCGACGCGTCCGCGGATCTGGTAGAGCTGGGCGAGGCCGAACTTGTCGGCGCGGTTGACGATCAGCGTGTTCGCCGACGGGATGTCGAGCCCGGATTCGATGATGGTGGTCGAGACGAGCAGATCGTAGCGGCGGTCGTAGAAGGCCGACATCCGCTCCTCGACTTCGGTCGGCGCCATCTGGCCGTGCGCGATGACGTAGCTGATCTCGGGCACCTCCTCGCGGAGGAACTTCTCGATATCGGGGAGATCCGAAATGCGCGGCGTGACGAAATAGGCCTGGCCGCCGCGATAATGCTCGCGGAGCAGCGCCTCGCGCAGCACGACCGGGTCCCAGGGCATGACATAGGTGCGCACCGCGAGGCGATCGACCGGCGGAGTCTGGATCACCGAGAGCTCGCGCAGCCCCGACATCGCCATCTGCAGCGTGCGCGGGATCGGCGTGGCGGTGAGGGTCAGGACGTGGACGTCCGCCTTCATCGCCTTGAGCCGTTCCTTGTGCGTGACGCCGAAACGCTGCTCCTCGTCGACGATGACGAGGCCGAGGCGCTTGAAGTCGATCGTCTTGGCGAGGATCGCGTGGGTGCCGATGACGATGTCGATCTTGCCCTCGGCGACGCCTTCCTTGACCGATTTGGCCTCGGCGGCGGGAACGAGGCGCGAGAGCCGGCCGATCTCGATCGGGAAGCCCTGGAAACGCTCGACGAAATTGCGGTGGTGCTGGCGGGCGAGCAACGTGGTCGGACAGACCACTGCGACCTGCATCCCGGCCATCGCCGCGACGAAGGCGGCGCGCAGCGCGACTTCGGTCTTGCCGAAGCCGACATCGCCGACGATGAGCCGGTCCATCGGGCGCCCCGCGGCGAGGTCCTCCAGCACGTCGTTGATCGCGCGGTCCTGGTCGTCGGTCTCTTCATAGGGGAAGCGATCGACGAAGGCGGGGTAGCCACCATGATCGGGCTCGGCGACTTCAGCGGGGCGCGTGGCGCGCTTGGCGGCGGTGGCGATGAGTTCGCCTGCGATCTCGCGGATCCGCTCCTTCATGCGGCTCTTGCGGCGCTGCCACGCCTCGCCGCCGAGGCGGTCGAGCGTCGCGCCTTCCTCGCCCGATCCGTAGCGGCTCAGCACTTCGAGATTTTCGACCGGGACGTAGAGCTTGTCGCCGCCGGCATAAGAGAGCGCGACGCAATCGTGCGGCGCCTTCTGGACGGGAATCTGGGTCAATCCCTCGTAGCGGCCGATGCCGTGCTCGATATGCACGACGAGATCGCCCGGCGAGAGCGTGGCGAGCTCCTGGAGAAACGCATCCGTATTCTTGCGCCGCTTCGAACGCCGGATCAGGCGATCGCCGAGCATGTCCTGTTCGGTGAGGATCGCCACGTCGGGCGCCGTGAAGCCGTGATCGAGCGGGAGGACGATGAGGGCGATGCCCTTGTCGGCCGCGCCCAGTGCCTCCTGCCAGCTTTCGGCATTGTGGGCGCCCTTGAGCCCATGATCGGCGAGCAGTCCGGAGAGCCGCTCGCGCGCGCCGTTCGAGTAGCTGGCGAGGATCGGCTTGCGACCGTCTTTCCGCACCTTCGCGAGGTGGGCGACCACTGCTTCGTAAAGATTCGTGCCCCCTGCACGTTCGGGGGTGAAGTCGCGGGGCCCGTCGACGTGAAAGTCGAGGACAGTCGCCGATTCAGGTTCGTGGAAGGGCGTGGCGATGTGCACCGGGCCGTGATCGAGCGCTTTCGCCCATTCGTCGGGCGAGAGATAGAGCGCGTCGGTGGCGAGCGGGCGATAGCTGCCGGGCGCGGCCGATTCGGCGCGGACGCGGTTTTCCTGATAGTCCGCGATCGCCTCGAAACGCTGCTCGGCGGCACCGCCGGTGGCCGAATCGCGCACGAGCACGGCCTCGTCGGGCAAATGATCGAACAGCGTCTCCAGCCGCTCTTCGAACAGCGGGAGCCAATGCTCCATGCCGGCGAGGCGACGGCCGTCGCTGATCGCCTGGTAGAGCGGATCGCTCGTGGCATTGGCGCCGAACTTCTCGCGATAGCGGCTGCGGAAGCGCTTGATCGATTCCTCGTCGAGCAAGGCTTCGGAAGCGGGCAGCAGGACGAAACCATCGACGCGGCCCGTGGTGCGCTGGTCCTCGGGCGAGAAGGTGCGGACGGACTCGATCTCGTCGCCGAAGAAATCGAGACGGAGCGCCTGTTCGGCACCGCTCGGGAAGAGATCGACTAGTCCGCCACGGACGGCGAACTCGCCGGCGTCGTTGACCGTATCGACGCGGACATAGCCATTGGCCTGAAGCAGGGTGGAAAGCTTGTCGAGGCCGATCCGCTCGCCCGGGGCGAGTCGCGCGACGAGTTGACGGATGCGGAAGGGGGTAAGCGCGCGCTGGGTGGCCGCATTGACGGTGGTAATCAGCAGGCGCGGCTTATCGGCCTTGGTTTGGAGCGCGTGAAGCGTGGCGAGGCGCTCGGACATGACGCGCAGCGTGGGGCTGGCGCGGTCATAGGGGAGGCAATCCCAGGCCGGATAGCTGAGGATGTCGAGCTCGGGAGCGAAGAACAATACGGTCGAGGCGATCGCGCGCATCGCCGCCTCGTCGGGGGCGATGAACACCGCCGTGCTTCCGGCGCGCGCGAGGTCGGCCAGCATCCAGGGGAGGAAGCCGGTCGGGGCGCCTGAGAGCGTGAGGGGACGCGTGGCAGTGAGGATCTTCTTCAGTTCGGGCATTCTTGTCTCTGCTCCCTCTCCCCTTCGGGGGAGAGGGCTGGGGAGAGGGGCAGGGCGGAGAGGAAGGAGCATGCGGATGTGCCCCTCTCCCCGACCCTCTCCCCGCAAGCGGGGAGAGGGAGATTTATCTCGAAATCGGTACGTAGTTCAGGGTCTTGAGCGCGTTCATTATCGTGCCCTGGTAGCGTTCTGGGACGGCGGCGGTTCCCATCGCCCAAGCCATGATGTCGACATCCTGCTCCTCGAGCATGGCCTCGAACAGATCGATCTCGGCGTCGTTCCAGCCTTCGGCATGGGCATCGAAGAATCCGCCGATCAGCAGATCGGCTTCCTTGACGCCGCGATGCCAGGCGCGGAAGCGCAGGCGCTTGAGGCGATGTTCGCGATCCACAGAATCTCCAACGCAAATCGGCCGGCGGCGCTTTGAGCGACCGTCGGCTTCGGTGTAGGGCGGAGATAGACATGCGGCCGGACATTCTCAATCCACTGTTCGCGGAAGTCACCGCGCTGAAGGGCATCGGCCCCGGGCTGGCAAAGCCGTTGGAGCGGCTCGGGCTGGCGCGTGCGGTGGACGTCGCTTTCCATTTGCCGACCGGGTTCATCGATCGGGTGCCGCGCGAGGAACTCGACGCGGCGGACGCGGGGCGGATCATCGCGATCACGCTGACCGCAGTGAACTACCGCTTCGGCGGAAGTGCGCGGGCACCGGCGCGGGTACAGGCGGTTGACGCAAGGGGCAATTATGTCAGCCTCGTATTCTTCGGCGGCAATTCGGGTTGGGCGAAGAAGCTGCTGCCATTGAACGAGCCGCGTTTCGTCTCGGGCAAGCTCGAGACCTATGGGCAGGAATTGCAGATCGTCCATCCGGATCTCGTGCTGCCGCCCGAGGAGGCGCAGTCAGTCGGGCGCGAGGCGGTATATCCCTGCTCCGAGGGAATCACCTCGAAGCGGATCGCTGCGCTGGCGGCACAGGCACTCGAACGGGCGCCCGAATTGTCCGAATGGATCGAGCCGAGCCTCAAGGCGCAAAAGGGCTGGCCGGGCTGGCGCGAGGCGCTGGTGGCGATCCACGCCGATCCGGCCGACGCCAAGGCGCGCGAGCGACTCGCTTATGACGAGATTTTCGCCAACCAGCTCGCACTGATGCTGGTGCGCGGCGAGGCGCGGGCCAAGCGGGGGCGGCCGCTGGCGGGGGACGGGCGTCTGCGCGACAGGCTGCAGCTTCCTTATACCCCGACCGGCGCGCAATCGCGGACGATCCGTGAGATCGAAGGCGACATGGCGCAGTCTCAACCGATGCTGCGGTTGCTTCAGGGCGATGTCGGTTCGGGCAAGACCCTGGTCGCGACCATGGCGCTGCTGATCGCTGCCGAAGCAGGCGCACAGGGAGCGATGCTGGCGCCTACGGAGATTCTCGCTCGCCAGCATTTCGAGACGCTTACGCGAATGCTTTCAGGGCTGGATGTAAGAGTCGCGATCCTCACCGGGCGCGACAAGGGCAAGGCGCGAGAGGCGACGCTGATGGGGCTCGCCGACGGCTCGATCGACATATTGGTCGGCACGCATGCGATCTTTCAGGAAGGCGTGCGCTACAAGGATCTCGGGCTCGTGGTGGTCGACGAGCAGCATCGCTTCGGGGTCGCCGAACGGCTCATGCTCCAGTCCAAGGCCCAGGTGCCGCCGCATCTGCTGGTGATGACCGCGACGCCGATCCCGCGCACGCTCCAACTCGCGACGCATGGCGAGATGGACGTAAGCCGGCTCGACGAGATGCCGCCGGGCCGCGAGCCGATCGAGACCAGCGTGATCTCGGAGGATCGCCTGAACGAGATCGTCGAGGCGCTTGGCCGGCATCTTGGTTCGGGCAAGCAGGCATATTGGGTGTGTCCGTTGGTCGAGGAGAGCGAGAAGGTCGATCTCGCCGCCGCCGAGGAGCGCGCGGCGCAGCTTCACGCGCGTTTCGGCGATAGGGTGGGGCTGGTCCATGGGCGGATGAAGGGACCCGAGAAGGATGCCGTCATGGCGCGGTTCGCGAGCGGGGCGATCGGCGTTCTGGTGGCGACGACAGTGATCGAGGTCGGCGTGGACGTGCCCAATGCGACACTCATCGTGATCGAGCACGCCGATCGCTTCGGGCTGGCGCAGCTCCATCAATTGCGCGGGCGGGTGGGGCGGGGGGGCGGCAAGTCCCATTGCGTGCTGCTGCGCGGGGCCGGGCTGAGCGAAACTTCGCGCGCGCGGCTGGCGCTGATGCGCGATACCAATGACGGATTCCTGATCGCCGAGCGTGATCTCGAACTGCGCGGCGGCGGCGAATTGCTCGGCACGCGGCAGTCCGGCGAGGCGCAGTTCCGGCTGGCAACGCCCGAGATGATGCAGGCGTTGATGGTCGCGGCCAATGCTGACGCGAGGTTGCTGGTGGATCAGGACCGCGGACTCAAAACCGCGCGGGGCGAGGCGGCGCGGACAGCGCTCTATCTGTTCGAACGCGATGCCGCGGTGACGCTGCTGCGGGCCGGGTAGCTGTCAGTGCTCCTGCGAAAGCAGGAGCCCGGAGTCACAGGCGCATCGCTTGCCGCCCTGGGCTCCTGCTTTCGCAGGAGCACTGCGTATCACTTGCCCTTCAGCATGGTGGCGATGAGTTCGTAGTAAGTCGCGAGATCGATCGCTGGTTCGAACTGGCAGCCGAGCCGCCCGCCCAGCCACCAGCGGACTTCCGCGACGACGGCCCCCGCACCGGGAAGCACGACGCGAAGGCGGTCTCCGGTCTCGAACGGCGTCTCGCAGCGCGCCATCAGTCCGTGCGGCGAGATGTTCACGATCAGGAAAGTGAGCTGCCGCGCATCGGGGCCGAACGCCCGCGCACGATAATGCACGTCGTCGCGCATTGCCTGCCGGTCGTCGGCGATAGCCAGATTGCCGATGCTGAAACTCACGGGCGCCTCGCTCAAACCTTGAGGTACGGCTTCCCTGATATCGCTCTAGCGTGAATTCCGTTCAAACGAAGCTGCTTAACATAGACTTACGTGCCGATCAGGCAGGCACCAGAAGTCCGTGGCGCTTCTTGCCGAAGCTGACTTTCACTTGCCCGGCCACGGCGACCACGGCCATCGGATCGCCTACCGGCTGATCGTCGATCTTGATCGCGCCCTCGGCGATTTTCCGTCGGGCCTCACCCTTGGAAGGGCATAGCGCCAGGCCGACCAGCGCATCGACGATGTTGATGCTGCCCCCGGGCACCGTGAAGCTCGGCAGCGCCTCGCCGGCGGCGCCTTCCTCGAACGTGCGGCGCGCGGTTTCTGCGGCTTCCTCGGCAGCGGTCGCGCCGCGGCACATAGCGGTGGCGAGGTTGGCGAGGATCTTCTTGGCCTCGTTGATCTCGGCACCTGCGAGCCCCTCCAGCCGGACGATCTCCTCGAGCGGCAGATCGGTGAACAGCCGCAGGAAGCGGCCGACATCGCGATCGTCAGTGTTCCGCCAGAACTGCCAGTAATCGTAATGCGAGAGCTGATCAGGGTTGAGCCACACCGCGCCCGACATGGTCTTGCCCATCTTCCCGCCGTCCGCGGTAGTGATCAGCGGGGTGGTGACGCCATAGACCTCGGTGCCGTCGACGCGGCGCGAGAGCTCGATGCCGTTGACGATGTTCCCCCATTGATCCGAGCCGCCCATCTGCAGGCGGCACGCGGCACGGCGCGACAGCTCGAGGAAGTCGTAGGCCTGGAGGATCATGTAGTTGAATTCGAGGAACGACAGCGACTGCTCGCGGTCGAGCCGCAGCTTGACCGAGTCGAAGCTGAGCATCCGGTTGACCGAGAAATGCTGGCCGTAGTCGCGCAGGAAAGGAAGATATTCGAGCGCGTCGAGCCATTCGGCATTGTCGACCATCACTGCGTCGGTGGGCCCGTCGCCGAAGGTAAGGAAGTTCTCGAACACCGTCTTGATCGAGGCTATGTTGCCGGCGATCGTTTCGACCGTCATCAGCTTGCGGGCCTCGTCCTTGAAGCTGGGGTCGCCGACCTTGCCGGTGCCGCCGCCCATGAGGACGATGGGCTTGTGGCCCGCCTGCTGGAGCCGGCGAAGCAGCATGATCTGGACGAGGCTGCCGACATGGAGCGACGGCGCGGTGGGGTCGAAGCCGATATAGCCGGGAACGACCTGGCGCGCGGCAAGGGCATCCAGACCCTCGGGGTCGGTAACCTGGTGGATATAGCCGCGCGAAGAGAGCAGGCGGAGCAGATCGGACTGGAATTCGGTCATGATGCCGCGCCGCCTAGCATGGAGGAAGTGCCTTGGGGAGAGGATTGGGCAATGGGACGCTGGTGCCGCATCCCGATTTCGCGCCGGTCTCGGTGCGCGGTATCGAGGTGATGCTGGCGTGCGGTGGCGATGGCCGGTGGCTTGTCGAATATCGCGTCGAGGGCGCCGACGATCTGATCGCGCCACCGCCCGCGCGCCCGCAGCGTACGGACGAACTATGGAAGCACAGCTGTTTCGAACTGTTCGTCCGACCTGATCGCGGCAGCGGCTATTACGAATTCAATTTCTCGCCTTCGGGCGAATGGGCTGCCTATCGCTTCAGCGATTATCGCGCGGGCATGGTCGAGCTGCCGCTGATAACACCGGCGATCGAATGGTGGGGCGGCGAGATGCGCGCGGCGGTGGACCTGTCCGATCTTCCCGACGATGACTGGTGCGTCGGCATCACCGCAGTGATCGAGGAAGCGGGCGGCAAGCGCTCCTTCTGGTCGCTCGCGCACCCGCCGGGGAAGCCCGACTTCCACCATGAGGCTTGCTTCGCCTTCGAAGTCCCGGCAGCGATGCGCGCATGAAATTCGGCATCGATCGGCTGCTCGCCGACCCTGAACTCCGCAAGCCCCTCGAAGGCAAGCGCGTCGCATTGCTCGCGCATCCGGCTTCGGTCACCGCGCACCTGACGCATTCGCTCGACGCGCTGGTCGCGACGGGGCTCAACGTTTCGGCGGTGTTCGGGCCGCAGCACGGGGTGCGCGGCGATCTCCAGGACAATATGATGGAGTCGCCGGACTATACCGATCCGACCTACGGCATGCCGGTATTCAGCCTCTATGGAGAGGTGCGCCGCCCGACCGGCCAGTCGATGGGGACGTTCGATGTCATCCTGATCGATCTGCAGGATGTCGGCTGCCGGATCTACACCTTCGTGACGACCCTGCTCTACGTGCTCGAGGCCGCGGCGCAGCACGAGAAGCAAGTGTGGGTGCTCGATCGGCCCAACCCGGCGGGGCGGCCGGTGGAGGGACTGACCCTGTTGCCCGGCTGGGAGAGCTTTGTCGGGGCGGGACCGATGCCGATGCGGCATGGAATGACGCTGGGCGAGATGGGGTCCTGGTTCATCCATCACTTTGGCCTGGACGTGGACTATACCGTGATAGGGATGGAAGGGTGGCAACCCGAGACGGGGCCAGGCTTCGGCTGGCCGCCGGAGAGGCCGTGGATCAATCCGAGTCCCAATGCGGCGAATGTGAACATGGCGCGGGCTTATGCCGGAACAGTGATGCTCGAGGGCACCAATTTGTCCGAAGGGAGGGGCACGACGCGGCCGTTGGAGCTGTTCGGCGCTCCCGACGTGGATTCACGCGCGATTATCGCCGAGATGCGTCGACTGGCGCCGGATTGGCTCTCGGGATGCACGCTGCGCGACATCTGGTTCCAGCCGACGTTCCACAAGCATGTCGGGCAGCTCTGCTCGGGCGTGTTCATTCATGCCGAAGGGCCGCAATACGATCACGAGGCGTTCAGGCCCTGGCGGGTGCAGGCCCTGGGCTTCAAGGCGATCCGGACGCTCCGTCCGTCCTATGATCTGTGGCGCGATTTTCCATACGAATATGTCTTCGACAAGCTGGCGATCGATGTGATCAACGGCGGGCCCGGCCTGCGGGAGTGGGTCGACGATGCCGGTGCGAAGGCGAGTGACCTCGACACGATCACGCTGCCCGACGAAGCGGCCTGGATCGAGGCGCGGCGGCCGTTCCTACTGTATTGATTGCGTAAGGCAGGACGAGGGCTTAACGACCGCATCATGCTGGCGGGGCTGATTTTTGCGATCGAGGAGGCGAGCGACCGGCCGGGTACGCTCGTCGCGACGCTGCCATTCGGCGGCATGACGCTGCTCGAATATCAAGTGCGGCTGCTTTCGGGCGCGGGCGCGCAGCACGTTCTGGTGGCGGTCGGCAAGATGACGCCGGCGTTGCTCTCCGCAGTTCACCGCGCGAGCCGGCGTGATCTCTTCGTCGAGATCGTCCGATCGGCCGAGGAAGCGGCCGAGAAGATCGGCGAAGAGGCGCGGGTGCTGGTGATGGCCGACGGGCTGGTCACCACCGATCCGGTGATGGATCGGATGGGCAATGACGGTCCCGAGGCGCTGCTCGTCACCGACGATGCCGATTCTCCTGCCGCGATCGAGCGGCTCGACATGCGCGATTGCTGGGCGGGGGTGGCGCGGATCTCGATCGGCCAGCTCAGGCAAATCGCGCAGATGCCCGACGATTACGATTTCCAGTCGGCGTTGCTGCGCGTAGCGGCGCAATCGGGCGCTGACCATGTCCCGCTGACGGCGAGTTGGCTGCGCAGCGGTCACGCCGTCGAGCACAGCGCCGCGGGGCTGGCGGCGCGCAACACCGGGATCATGGCGGCGCTGACCGAGCGGCGGACCGACTGGGCGGATCGCTGGGTATTCACTCGGATCGCGCGGATGGTGCTGCCCGAGCTGGTCTCGCGCAACGTGCCCGGCTGGGGTTTGATCGGTGTGGCAGGCGTGCTCGCTTTGCTGTCGTTCGCAGCGCTCGCATATAATTGGGAGGGCACGGGGCTGCTCGTTTCGCTGCTCTCCGCGGCAAGCTTCGCGACGAGCGGCGCGATGGCGGCATTGCGCGGTGAGGAGCGACGCGCCCGGGCAATTGAATGGGCGCTGTTGGGGCTGTTCGGTGGAGTCGCGCTCGGCTGCGGCTGGATGGAGCGTGTGCGGCTCGACACGACCACGCCCTTGGTGCTGGCTACGGTGGCGCTGGCGGCGCAATTCCTGATCGAACGCGCGCCGTCGCGGCATCGGCGCTGGTGGGCGAGCCCGTCGGCGCATCTGCTGCTACTGACGCCGTTTGCGCTGGCCGGACTGATCCAGTTCGGGCTGGGCGCGGCGACGCTTTATGCTTTCATTACGCTGGCCGCGGCGGTTGAGGGTACCCGGGAAAAAGCTTAGCTTCGCTTTAATCACATTCCGCTAGTCAGAGGTCGATGTCGGATAACCCCGTCGACATAACCCACGGCGCCACCAGCGGCGCTCCTGAGCTGCTCGCGCGCGCGGCGGCTGCGGAGACGCGCGTCCATGACGGGCTGTCAGTAGCGATCGATGACTTCTTCCTGTCCGATGAGGGACGGCTCGACGAACGAACCCGCGCGGCGCTGTCGTTGCTGCTGCGGGCACTGGTCGAGACCGTCGAAGCCGAGATCCGCGAGAATGGCGCACGGCTGTTGAGCGAACGTGGGGAAGTCAAGCTCGCCGCGACGATCCTGCGGACCGAGGCGAGTGTCTGCGATCGGCTGTTCCGCTCGGGACTGCTGCGCGATCCGGCGCTGATGACCGAGCTCATGGCACGGGTGCGCCAGGACGCGATCGCCGCGGCGTTGCCGCTCAATGCGCCCGACGATCCCGAACGCCCCAGCCTGGTCAATCGATTCGTCCAGCACCCGGATCGCGCGCTGGCGAGCGGCGCGATGGCGGTGCTGATCGCCGAAAGCCGGCGGCGCGGCGATCCCGATGCGGGACAATTGACTCAGACCGACCTGCCCGCCGAGTTGCACTTCCGACTGGTCTGGTGGGTGGCGGCCGCCCTGCGCGAGCGCGTGAGCGAGGCAGCCGACGGCGCGCTGCCGGTGCTTGACCGGGCATTGTCCGACGCGGCGCAACGCAGCCTCGTCGCCTATGACGAGGGTGATCGGCTGGAAGCGGCGGCGATGCGCTTCGCCGCGGCGATCGATGCCCGGTCAGACGAACTGCCACGAATGCTGGTCGAGGCGCTGGGCGACCGGCGCATCGTCCTGTTCATCGCATTGCTCGCTCATGCATTGGGGGTGAGCTACCCGCTTGCCCGGGAGATCGTGCTCGAATCGAGCGCAGACCGGTTGTGGCTGGCGCTCCGCGCGCTCGACCTGAGTCGCGAAACCATTGCGCAGATCGGTTTCGCATTGTGCGAGGCGGACCCGCGCCGCGACGTCGAGCGCTTTGCCGATCGGCTCGACACGATCATTGCCGTTACCGGTGCCGACGCCCGCGATGCGATCGCACCATTCCGGCTCGATCCGGACTATCGGGCAGCGTTGCTGGCGCTGGCCCGCACGAGTGGCGCGGCATGAACGCGATCGATCGCTCACTCCCCGTTTCCTGCGGAAGGCTCGACCGTGAAGGCCGGCTGATCGACGCAGAGTCGCGGCTGGCCGAACTGAACCTTCGCGCCGGCGGTGAGCCGGGCGCACCGCTCGCGGTACCGCAGATCGCCACGCTGGCGCGGCTCGCGCAACGGCTGGGCATCGCCATTTCGCGCAACGTAGTCGCAGCGGACGGCGAGGATGATCTCGATCTGTGGGTTCGCGCCGAGCCCGAGGACGGCGGGGTGCGGCTCGAAGTGAGCGGATGGCGCCAGCGCCCGGCATGGCGCGCGATCGGTAACGAACTGGAGCGCGATGGCGACTTCTTCCGCTCGGCCGCCGACTGGTTGTGGGAGACAGACGCATCGCTGCGCATCACTTTCCTCTCGATCGAGGCCGGTGAGCGCTACGGATTCGATTCAAGCGAGATGCTCGGCCATCCGCTGACGCGCCTCTTTCATCTGGAACAGGACGAGAGCGGCAACCTGCCGATCCTCGACGCCGTGGCGGCGCAGGCACAGTTCGACGGACAGAAGGCCGAGATTCGCGGCACCGGGCGGATGGTGCGGCTCGCGGCGACGCCGCGTAGCGATCCCGGCGGACGTTTCGCCGGATTCGTCGGCGCCGCGCACATGCTCGAGGCGCCGCTGCCGCCCGAGCCGGGCCCCGACACGCCTTTGCCGGCGCCCGCGGCGGCCTTCGGCGGCTTTCCCGATTCGTTCAGCCAACGGCTCGATCGCGCGTTGCGCGGGCCGCTCGGCAAGATCATCGCCAATGCCGACAGCATCAGCGCGCAACTGGATGGACCGCTCAAGCCCGATTATGCCGAATATGCCAGCGATATCGCCAACGCCGGGCGGCATCTGCTGGGACTGGTCGAGGATCTGGTCGATCTGCAGGCGATCGAGCGCGAAGACTTCGCGATACTGATCGAACCGATCGACCTTGCCGATGTCGCGCGGCGCGCGGCGGGGCTGCTCGGGGTGCGGGCGGCGCAATCCGACGTACGGATCGACAAGCCGGCGACGGACGAGGGATTGCCGGTGACCGGCGAATTCCGTCGCGCGCTGCAGGTGATGGTCAATCTGATCGGCAATGCGGTGCGGTATTCGCCGCCGGGCGGGATGGTGTGGATCCGGCTCGAGCGCGAAGGCGGCATGGGCTGCGTGATCGTCGCCGATCAGGGCAAGGGCATCGCGCCGGAGGATCACGCGCGGATATTCGAGAAGTTCGGGCGCGTCGACGACAGCGAGCCGGGCGGATCGGGCCTCGGGTTGTACATCGCGCGGCGGCTCGCCCGGGCGATGGGCGGCGACATCATCGTCGATAGCGCACCCGGAATGGGCGCGCGGTTCGTGTTCAGGCTTCCCATGCGGAAGTGAGCGGGGCGCCCGCCGGGCTGGCCGGCGCCCCGTTCCCGTTTAGCGACGGCGGCAGACCGTCACGCGGCCCTGATAGCGCCGCCATTCGGTCCAGCAGACGCGCGAGCGGTGCCCGCGATAATAGCGTCCGCGGTCATAGCCACGGCCCCGATCCCAGCGGTCCCAGCGATCCCGATCGCCGCGATAGCGCCGGTAGTCCCGATAGCGCCGGTCGTCGCGATAGCCGTAGCCGTAGCCGTAATCCTGCACGGCGGCGCTGGCGCCGATCAAGGTGACCGGTGCCGCGCTGGCGGTCGTGGTGGCACCGGCGACGCCCGTGAACGCGAGCGCGGCGGCGGCGATGATCCTGACAATCTTCATCATGCTCTCCTGTCAATTCTCCCGCAGTGAAGGGAGAATAGGATCGCTGAGGCTTCGCTTTGCTGAATCACTTTGTAGTCTCCGGTACAGATTCGAGCGGCCTAGCGCTCGGGAACTGGCTTCAGCCATTAGAAAAGCTTATGCGAATGCGATGGTCCGCCCGCATTTGCCGCTCAATGCCCTGCGCGCGTTCGAGGCTTCCGCGCGGCATCTCTCTTTCACCCGCGCCGCGATCGAATTGTGCGTCACCCAGGCCGCGGTCAGTCATCAGGTGAAGGCACTGGAGACGCGACTGGGCGTGCAGTTATTTCGACGGCTGCCGCGCGGGCTCGCGCTCACCGACGAGGGCGTGGCCCTCCAGCCGGTGCTTGCCGAAAGCTTCGACCGGATGGCCGAACTGGTCGAGGGGATCGCCAGCGGCGAGGCCACGCAATTGCTGTCGGTGGCGGCAGTGGGGACCTTCGCGACGGGATGGCTGCTGCCGCGCCTGCCGGCGTTTCGCGCAGCGCATCCACGGATCGATCTGCGACTGTTCACCAACAATAACCGAGTCGATCTGGCCGGCGAGGGGCTCGATTTCGCGATCCGCTTCGGCGACGGCGCGTGGCACGCAACCGAGGCAGTGCCGCTGATGGAGGCACCGCTGACCCCCTTGTGCATCCCGGCGATGGCGCGGGAGCTTGGCGAACCGCGCGATCTGTTGGGAATGCCGCTGCTACGCTCGTATCGCGCCGATGAATGGACGCGCTGGTTCGAGGGCTTCGGAATCGCCGCGCCCACGCTCAAGGGGCCGGTGTTTGATTCGTCGCTGGCGATGGCCGAGGCGGCGATGCAGGGCGCGGGGGTGGCGCTGGCGCCCGCCTCGATGCTGGGGCGGCTCGTCGACCACGGCGCATTGATGCGACCGTTCGCGCTGGAAGTGGCGACGGGACGTTACTGGCTGACCTGGCTCAAGTCGCGAACGCCGAGTCCGGCGATGACGGCGTTTCGCGACTGGATAAGCGAGCAAATCCCCCTCCCTGGGAAGGAGGGGAGTTGACGGTCAGCGCTTGTCGACGGCGACGTAGTCGCGCTGGGTGGGGCCGGTGTAAAGCTGACGCGGGCGGCCGATCTTCTGCTCGGGATCCGAGATCATCTCGTTCCACTGCGCGACCCAGCCGACGGTGCGGGCGAGTGCGAACAGCGCCGTGAACATCGTCGTCGGGAAGCCGATCGCCGACAGGATCACGCCCGAATAGAAATCGACGTTCGGGAACAGCTTCTTCTCGATGAAGTATGGATCCTTGAGCGCCATTTCCTCGAGCTGGAGCGCGACCTCGAACACCGGGTCCGAAACGTTCAGTTCCTTGAACACTTCGCGCACGGTCTTCTGCATCACGGTCGCGCGCGGGTCGTAGTTCTTGTAGACGCGGTGGCCGAAGCCCATCAGGCGGAACGGATCGTTCTTGTCCTTGGCGCGTGCGATGAACTCGGGGATGCGCTCGGGACGGCCGATCTCGTGGAGCATGTTGAGCGCCGCCTCGTTGGCGCCGCCATGCGCGGGGCCCCACAGGCAGGCGATGCCCGCCGCGATGCACGCGAACGGGTTGGCACCCGACGAGCCGGCGAGACGCACGGTCGAGGTCGAGGCGTTCTGCTCATGATCGGCGTGGAGAATGAAAATGCGATCGAGCGCCTTCTCTACCACCGGGTTCACGACATATTCCTCGGCAGGGACGCCGAAGGTCATGCGCAGGAAATTGCCCGTGTAGGACAAGGAGTTGTCCGGATAGAGGAAGGGCTGGCCGACGCTGTACTTGTACGCCATCGCCGCGATCGTCGGCATTTTGGCGATCAGCCGGTGCGACGCGATCATGCGCTGCTTGGGATCGGTGATGTCGGTCGAATCGTGATAGAAGGCCGACAGCGCGCCGGCGACGCCGCACATCACCGCCATCGGATGCGCGTCGCGGCGGAAGCCGCGATAGAAGGTCGCGAGCTGCTCGTGCAGCATCGTGTGGCGGGTGATCGTGTTGTTGAAGCTGGCGAGCTCATCCTTGCCCGGCAGTTCGCCGTTGAGCAGCAGATACGCCACTTCCATGAAGCTCGAATGCTCGGCGAGCTGGCCGATCGGATAGCCGCGATGGAGCAGCACGCCCTCGTCGCCGTCGATATAGGTCAGGCCCGATTCGCACGAGGCGGTCGATGTGAACCCGGGATCGTAGGTGAACATGCCCGTCTGGGCATAGAGCTTGCGGATGTCGACGACGTCCGGGCCGACGCTGCCCGTGAGGATCGGGTATTCAACGTCTTTACCCGGAACCTGAAGCTTCGCGGTATCGCTCATACACGTCGTCCTTGTCTGGCCCGGATCAGGCGGGCTTGGTCATTTGATCGGCGATGCGGGCCAGGCTTTCCTCCCGCCCCAGCAATGCCAGAACGTCGAAGATGCCCGGAGAGGTTCGTCGCCCGGTGAGTGCGGCGCGCAAAGGCTGCGCGACGGCGCCGAGCTTGACCCCCGCATCGTCGGCGACGGTCCGTACCGCCGCTTCGAGCGCCTCCGTATCCCAGCTTCCGGCCGCGTCAAGCGAACTGTGCACTGCAGCGAGGAGCGCAGGGGCGTCGCCTTGCAGCAAGGCAGCCGCGCCATCGTCGAGATCGAGCGGACGTGTCCGGAAAAGGAACATTGCGCCGTCGGCGATCTCATTGAGATTCGCGGCGCGCGGCTTGAGCGAAGGCATCGCCGCCGTGAGGAGCGTCGATTGCGCTTCGGTGACTTCAAACGGCAGCCGCTTCGCGACCAGCTCGGCGAGGCGGGCATCGTCCGAGGCGCGGATATAATGGCCGTTGAGATTCTCGAGTTTCTTGAGGTCGAAGCGCGAAGGGCTCTTGCCGACTCCGGCGAGATCGAACCACTCGATCGCTTGCTCGCGGCTGATGATCTCGTCGTCGCCGTGTCCCCAACCGAGGCGGAGGAGATAATTGGACACCGCTTCGGGCAGCAGGCCGAGTTCGTCGCGATAGGCGTCGACGCCGAGCGCACCGTGGCGTTTCGAGAGCTTGGCGCCGTCCGCGCCGTGGATCAGCGGGATATGGGCGTAGGTCGGCTCGGGCCAGCCCATCGCGCGATAAATCGGCAACTGGCGGAAGGCGTTGTTGAGGTGATCGTCGCCGCGGATCACGTGCGTCACGCCCATGTCGTGATCGTCGACCACCACTGCGAGCATATAGGTCGGCGTGCCGTCCGAGCGGAGCAGGACCATGTCGTCGAGCTCGCTGTTGTTCACCGTGACCGGCCCCTGGACCTGATCATCGATCGTGACACTGCCTTCGCGTGGCGCCTTGAGACGGACGACGAAGGGCGCGCCGTCGGGCGCTTCGCTCGCATCGCGATCGCGCCAGCGGCCGTCATAGCGCAAGGGCTGCTTGTTGGCGCGCTGCGCGGCGCGCATCGTCTCGAGCTCTTCGGCGGTCGCGAAGCATTTATAGGCATGCCCATTCGCGAGCATCTCGCGCGCCACTTCGGCGTGACGGTTCGCGCGTGCGAACTGGTAGACCTCGTCGCCGTCCCAATCGAGATCGAGCCAGCGCATCCCGTCGAGGATCGCGGCGATCGCCGGTTCGGTGGAGCGCGCACGATCGGTATCTTCGATGCGCAGCAGGAACTTGCCGCCGTGATGGCGCGCGAACAGCAGGTTGAACAACGCGGTGCGCGCACCGCCAATATGGAGGAACCCGGTGGGGGAAGGCGCGAAGCGCGTTACGACAGCCTTGGCGGCGCCGGTATCAGATGTTGCGCTCAACCGCGCTTGCTCCCAGAGTTGAAAATCGATGGCCAGCTCAGCCGCCGAGGCCCCTAGCACGGGGTTGCCCGCCCTTCAAATGGGGGCGAGGGCGGCGCTTCGCCATGGTGTCGGCCCTATCGAGCGCTGGCTGGAGGCGGAGCGCGAGCAACTCGCATTGTGGCTGCCGGTGATGCTGGGGGCGGGAATCACCGCCTGGTTCGTGCTCCCCGACGCCGCGCGCTGGATCGGCTTCATCCTCGGCAACGTCGCACTGACGCTAGCGGCTATAGCGTTGCCGGGCGGAGGCAGGGTGCCGCGCGCGATCGCGATCGCCGGGTTGGCTCTCGCCGTCGGGTGCGCATCGATATGGTGGCGGGCCGAGCGCGTTGCCGCGCCCGTACTTGCGCGACCGGCGGTGGTGGCATTTGCGGGGCGCGTGGAGCACGTGGAACAATTGCCCGCGCGCGACATGGTGCGGGTGACCTTGGCGCCGCTCGATCACGCTGATCTTCCACCCAGGGTGCGCATCAATCTCCCTGCCGGAGACGCTCCGAAAGGGCTGGCGCGAGGTGCGATCATCAGGTTGCGCGCGCGTCTGATGCCACCGCCGGCGGCAGCGGTGCCCGGAGCATATGATTTCGCGCGCGTCGCCTGGTTCAGCGGGCTCGGTGCCACAGGCAAGGGATTCGCGCCGGTGGCGGTCGTCACGCCCGCCGCGGCGCCCGGAGAGGACCTGCGGGCGCGGCTTTCGGGACATATTCAATCGCGCATTGCGGGGAGTGGCGGCGGGATCGCGAGCGCGCTGGCGACTGGAGATCAGGGCGCGATTGCGGAAGAGGATTCAGAGGCAATGCGTCGCTCCGGCCTCGCGCATCTGCTCTCGGTGAGCGGCCTGCACGTCACTGCGGTGACTGCGGCGGCGATGTTGCTGGTGCTACGGCTGCTCGCGCTCAGCCCGACGCTGGCGTTGCGCTGGCGGCTGCCATTGGTGGCGGCCGGTGCGGGGGCGCTGGCGGCGATCGGCTATACCTTGCTCACCGGCGCGGAAGTGCCGACGATCCGTTCCTGCGTGGCGGCATTGCTGGTGCTGCTCGCGCTGAGCCTGGGGCGCGAGGCGATTACATTGCGGCTGGTGGCGGCCGGCGCTTTCCTCGTGCTGGTGTTCTGGCCCGAAGCGTTGGCGGGGCCCAGCTTTCAGCTCAGCTTTGCGGCGGTGACGGCGATCGTCGCGCTGCATGAGAGCCCGCGGGTGCGCGGCTGGTTCAAGCGGCGCGAGGAAACGCGGCGGCGGCGATTGCTGCGCGGACTCGGCTCGCTGCTGCTCACCGGGATAGCGGTCGAGCTGGCGCTGATGCCCATCGGGTTGTTTCATTTCCACAAGGCAGGCATTTACGGCGCGCTCGCCAACATCGTCGCGATCCCGCTGACCACTTTTGTGATCATGCCGCTCGAAGCACTGGCGCTGGTGCTGGACATGGCGGGGATCGGCGCGCCGGCGTGGTGGCTCACTGCCCGAGCACTGGATTTCCTCCTGTGGCTGGCGCATCTCACCGCCTCGGCACCGGGCGCGGTGGCGGCGCTGCCGGCAATGCCGGGCGGGGCTTACGCGCTGATCGTCACCGGCGGCCTGTGGGTTGCCCTCTGGCGGACGCGCGTGCGCTGGGCGGGTGCAGTGCCCTTCGCGCTGGGATTGGGCTGGGCATTGCTGACTCCACCGCCCGACTTGCTCGTCACCGGAGATGGCCGGCATCTCGCGATCCGGATGGCGAGCGGAGAAATGGCACTGCTGCGTGATCGAGCGGGCGACTACACCCGCGCGATGCTCGGCGAGAATAGCGGGGCGGAGGAGACCCAGCTTGCCTTGCTTTCCGACGTTCCGGGTGCGCGGTGCAGTCCCGACCTCTGCCTCGTCGAATTGGCTGCCGGCGAGCGCCGATGGCGGGTGCTGGCGACGCGGAGCGGTTATCTGGTGCCGTGGCGCGAGATGATCGCGGCCTGCCGTGTCGCGGATGTCGTCGTGAGCGAGCGTCGCCTGCCGCCGGGCTGCGCGCCGCGCTGGCTGAAGCTCGACCGCGACATGCTGATGAAGACCGGCGGCGTGGCGATCAATTTCGACGATGCCGATATCCGGACTGTCCGCGGCAAAGGCAAGCATCCCTGGCTCGATCCGCTGACGGTGCAGCCGCCATATGCGGCACGTCAAGGTGATCGAATTGCGATCCAATAGCGCAGGTCGCATCGATGCAACCTCCTTCCTAGGTTCGCCTGACGGGGTCTCAGCGGCAGGAATTCGCCGAGACGCTGATGCTCAAACTTCCTGCTCCAGCAGGTTGTTTATGTCGACGCGCTCAAGCGGAATGACCAGCCGACCCCTCAATAGCGCCGCAGCAGCCCTGCCAGCCGGCCCTGCACGCGCACCTGATTCGGGCGGTAGCGCTGGGCGCTATAGTCGCGATTGGCGGGGTCGAGGCGGATCATCGCGCCTTCCTTGCGGAAATATTTGAGCGTCGCTTCGGCATCGTCGATCAGCGCGACCACGATCTCGCCGTCACGCGCCACTTCGGTGCGGCGGATGAGGGCATAGTCGCCGTCGAGGATACCGGCTTCGACCATCGAATCGCCGGCGACCTCGAGCGCGTAATGCTCGCCCGAGCCGAGCAAGGCGGCGGGAACGGGAAGCATCGTCGCGCCTTCCAGCGCCTCTATCGGCGTACCCGCCGCAATCCGGCCGTGGAGCGGGATTTCGACCACGTCGTTGGCGGGGCTGGGGAGCGCCGGCTTTTGCGAAGTTGACGAAGTTGACGGTTCTATCGCGCGAGTCTTGGCCGGACCCTTCTTCGCGTCGCCGCGCTCCGGGATCCGCAGCACTTCGAGTGCGCGGGCGCGATTGGGCAGGCGGCGGATGAATTCGCGTTCCTCCAGCGCGCTGATCAGACGGTGCACGCCCGACTTCGACTTGAGATCGAGCGCCTCCTTCATCTCCTCGAACGAAGGCGAAACGCCGGTCTCGGCCAAACGATCGGCAATGAAGCAAATGAGCTCGTGCTGCTTGCGCGTGAGCATGCAATCCTCCTGTCCAGAACAGACAAGGAACGTTTACGCAATGTTCCGGCAGCTTGTCAAGCGAGGTCGAGGATTTCCACCGAGTCGCCCGCCTGTGCCGCGGGAGCATGGGGTTCGCGGAGGATCAGGCAGCCGGCCCGGGCGAGCGTGCCGAGCATCGAGCTGTCCTGGATGGTCGAGGCCCATGCCCGGCCGTCGCGTATTTCGGCACGCAGATAGTCGGTACGCTCGCCATTGGCGGCGAGCGGCTCGCCAAGGATCGCGGGCCGGGTCGCAGGGAGCGGATCGCGAGCGCCCGACAAATGCGCGACGAGCGGGCGAACGAACAGCAAGGTCGTCACGAAGGCGGAGATCGGGTTGCCGGGAAGCCCGAGCACCATCGCCTTGCCGAGCCGGCCCGCCATCAACGGCTTGCCGGGGCGCAGCGCGATTTTCCAGAAGTCGATCGTCGCGCCGGCCGCCTCGAGCGCGGGTCGGACGAGATCATGGTCACCCACCGATGCGCCGCCGCTGGTGACGAGCAGGTCGGCGTCGAGGCTGCGGAACGCAGCTTCGAGCACGTCGTGGCGATCGGGGAGGATGCCGAGATCTATCAGCTCGACGGGAAGGCCGGCGAGCTGGGCGGCGAGCATCAGGCGATTGGTTTCGGGAAGCTGCGCCGCGCCTATGGCGGACCCAGGAGGCACGAGCTCGTCACCTGTGGCGGCGATCGCGATGCGAACCTTGCGGCGGACATCGAGCGCACCATGGCCGGCAGTACCGGCGAGTGCGAGACGGGCGGGCGTGAGACGGTCGCCGACGCGAAGGAGCAGATCGCCCTCGGCGAAGTCGAGCCCGCGAACGCGGACGTTGCGGCCATGCGTGCGAGGGCCTTCGCCGGCCAGCGTGAGCGTGGCGCCATCGCGCCCGGCTTCTTCCTGGACCAACACGGTGTCGGTGCCCACGGGCAGAGGGGCGCCGGTGAAGATGCGGACCGCCTCGCCGGGTAGGACGGTGCCGGCGAAGGCGCGTCCGGCGGCGCTCTCGCCGATCACGCGCCAGGGACCGGGGAGGTCGACGAAGCGGATCGCATAACCGTCCATCGCCGAAAGGTCGGCGCTGGGCTGGGTGCGGAGGGCGTGGACGTCGGTGGCCACCCAGCGTCCGGCCGCGGCGGCGAGCGGGACGCGCTCGACTTCCACAAGCGAAGCCAGTGCGAACAGGCGCGATTGGGCCTCGGCGAGGGGGAGAAGTGCAGACATCGATAATAGCCATGTGCCGGGAAGCGGGCGGGGCGCAAGTCGGAGTTCGCGGGCGGCGTGCGTGATGTTGTTGAATCGACCGCTATAGTCGAGAGCCGTGCCATGCCCCCCGCAGATCTGCGCTCACAGCGCTCAAGCCTCTGCGTAACCCTTGAGCCCCCCGGGTGGGCCCCGGCACCAACCTGTCCCGAGCGCCTGCCTTGCAGGCAGTCGAAGGGGCCGGCGCGACGGTTGCGGATAGGGTCAACCGCATTCCCCGGCGCTGAATGTCGATTGGCCCTATTTCGAAGGGATCAACTCGCGCCAACGGGAGTCCAGCCTGGCCTGCGCGTTGTCGCTCTTGACCCGTGAGACGAGGGAAATGCCGCGCAGCTTGACGCTGTGGCCCGCGAGCAAACGGCCTGAAATCGTGTACCCGATATCATAAAGCGCCACATCCTGATGCGCCTCGCCGTCGACCAGAAAGCGGGTGGTGACCACGACCGGCAATCGCTCGTCGCCGCGGCTATTGTCCGGAAGATGCGCCGCCTCGCGCGTTTTCTTGAGGGCGCCCTCGAACCATCCGGCTTCGATTCGGGGCTCGCCGGTGGTTTCCGCAGGCGCGATATCCAGCGCGGTCGGGAACAATATCTTCTGGCTCTGGACAGATTGCTCGGCGGCGGCGGGCTTCAGCACCAGCGCACGTTCTCCACTATCGGCTGCCAGAAGCACCAGCGTAGCAGCGCGGGCGGAGGCCCGTTGCGCATCGGCGTTCTTCACCGCCTTGCTGTCGCTTCGCTCGCTCCAGCTATTCCACAGCGTCAGCGCCGAGATGATGATGGCTACTACCGCCAGCACTTCGCCCAGCGTTATCCACCGTCGCCGAATGGCTGCCGCCTCTGCGGCGCGCTCCTCTGTGTTCACATCGGCGTTAGCCGGCGTTGTCGGACGGGGAAGATCTTCGCTCACCGAAGTCGTTCCATCACCTGCGGCGTGAACCGTCAAGCGCGATACTCTCAGCCTGCGGACTTGCCGCCGGTGACCAGAGTCAGATCGTGCGGGCGGAGCGGAAGGCGGAACTCGCAGAGGATGCGGTTATGCGCGATCTCGATCACGTTTGCCGGGCCGCCGCCGATCTCGGGGAGCGAGACCCAGAGCTGGGCGCCGGTAGCGAAGGCGGCGCGGGTCTCGAGCTCGACAAGGTGCGCGGTGATGCCGCGGACGCGCGCATTCCACCAGCGGACGCCCTCACGGACGCTCGCCGGCGCGTCGAGGCGAATCGCGTGCTTGTCGGGAATCATCCCTTCGCCGGCGACGTCGAGCGGGGCGCGCTCGCCACCGGAATGCGCACGCTGGAGGTGACGAAACCACGGCATCAGCGTCTGCCAGCCGAGACCTTCGTCGAAGGCGATGCCGGCCTGGCCGTCCTGCGTCCAGCGGACGGTGCCGTCGAGCGGGCGAAGCGCGTCGAAGGTGAGCTGGACGGAGTCGCCCACGGCGAGCTCGAGCTTCGTGTCGATGCCGACGCCGCCCTGCGAGATGTTGCGCGTGCGGGCGTGCTCGACCTTGTTGCCGCTGCGGATCGACACGAGCTGGCGGATCTCGACGCGCGGCATGGCACGGCGCTCGGCGGGGAGGCTGGCGAGCGTTCGGGCGAGCGTGCTGATGATGTCCACGGGCTCGTCGAATACGAAGCCGGCCTCACCTTCGGCGCACCAATCGACCTTGCCGGCGACCGACTGGCCGCTCGCCATTTCGAGGTGCATCGGCTCGTCCTTCGCAAGCTGGGCGCCGAGCTGGAGCGTGGCACCGGCGGACGAGAGCCGTTCGAGCGAGCAAGGGAAGCGTTCGCAATCGCTGACGAGGAACGCTGCGTCGAAAGCGGCCTGCGCATCGGGCTGGCTGAGCACAGCGCGGGGCGGATCGGCGGAGAGCGAGAAGACGGTCGCGGACCTGAGTGCCTGAATCATTACTGTTTTTCCCACCCCGGTCGCGTGGGAAGACATTGCTTAAAGGGGTTGAAAGCCGGGTTAAGACACGCGGTTGTAGAATCCCTAACGGCGGATCCTCAGGCCGACCAATCGCCTGATTTGCCGCCCTTTTTCGAGAGCAGGCGGATATCGCCGATCACCATCGCCTTATCGAGTGCCTTGGCCATGTCGTAGAGCGTGAGCAATGCCACGCTGGCGGCGGTGAGGGCTTCCATCTCGACTCCGGTCTTGCCTTCGGTCGCGGCGGTGGCAGTGACGGTGACGCCGGTCTCGTCGAGGGCGAGATCCACCGCGACCCGAGTGAGCGGGAGCGGATGGCAGAGCGGAATCAACTCGGCGGTCTTCTTGGCCGCCATGATCCCGGCGATCCGCGCGGTGGCGAGGACGTCGCCTTTCTTGACGCTACCCGTGCGGATCGCAGCGGCCGCCTCGGGCGACATATCGACGCGGCCGGTGGCGACTGCCTCGCGCGCAGTGACGGGTTTGCCGGCGACATCGACCATCCGGGCAGCGCCGGTTTCGTCGAGATGCGTGAGGTCGGTCATCCGACCAGCGCCCGCGTCGCGGCTTCGACATCGTGCTGGCGCATCAGCGATTCGCCGATCAGGAAGCAGCGGATATCGTGTTCGGCCATCGCGTCGAGATCGGCGCGGTTGGTGAGGCCGCTCTCGGCGACGAAGGTGCAGTCTCTCGGAGCATGGCGGACGAGTTCATAGGTTTTCTGAAGATCGACTTCGAAGGTCTTCAGGTTACGATTGTTGACCCCGATAAGCCGCGACTTGAGCCGGAGCGCGCGTTCGAGCTCGTCGGCGTCATGGACTTCGACGAGCACGTCCATGCCCTGCTCGATCGCGGCGGATTCGATCTCGGCCATCGGACCGTCGTCGAGCGCGGCGACGATGATCAGGATCGCATCGGCGCCGATGCTGCGCGATTCGGCGACCTGCCACGGATCGACCATGAAATCCTTGCGGATCACCGGCAGGTCGCACGCGGCGCGGGCGGCGATCAGATAGTCTTCATGCCCCTGGAAATATTCCTGGTCGGTGAGCACCGAGAGGCAGGCGGCACCGCCGGCCTGATAAGCGCGGGCATGCGCGGGGGGATCGAAATCGGGGCGGATCAGGCCTTTGGAGGGGCTCGCTTTCTTGATCTCGGCGATCAGGCCATAGCCGCCGGCGGAAACCTTGGCGTCGAGCGCGGCCTTGAACCCGCGCGGGGGCGTGGGCTCGGCGTGGCGGGCGGGTGCGGTGCGGCGGGCGGCGACCTCGGCACGCTTGGTTTCGAGGATCTTGTCGAGGATCGTGCTCATGCGAAGGCGATCCAGCAATCGAGCAGCGCGTTGGCGAGCCCGGCGTCGATCGCCTCGGCGGCTTCCTCGACTCCGTCGACGAGTTTGTCGGCGCGGCCGGCGACCATCAACGCCGCGGCGGCGTTGAGCAGGACGGCGTCGCGATAGGCGCCGGTCTCGCCGAGCAGGAGGCGGCGCAGCGCGAGGGCATTATATTCGGGATCACCGCCGCGGATCGCCGCGAGCGGGTGGCGAGACAGGCCAGCATCCTCGGGAGTGATGCGCGTGGGCAAATTCGCGCAGCCGACATTGACGACGATGCTCGCGCCGGCCGTGGAAAGCTCGTCGAGGCTTTCCTCGCCCGAGACCACCGCGGCGGCCTCCGAACCGAGCTGGGTCAGCGCCTCGGCATAGATCGGCGCGTAATCGGGACGGGCGATGCCGATCAATTGGCGGGTGACGTGCGCTGGATTGGCGAGCGGGCCCATCAGGTTGAAGATCGTGCGGCGGCCGATCCGGCGGCGCAGCGGGCCGATCCGCGCCAAAGCGGGATGGTGATGCTGGGCGAAGAGGAAGGCGATGCCGAGCTCGTGCAGGCTCTCCTCGGCGCGCGCCGCGGCGCGATCGAGGTTGAGGCCCAATGCTTCGAGCGTGTCGGCGGCGCCCGCCTTGGACGAAGCGGCGCGGTTGCCGTGCTTGGCGACGGGAACGCCGCAGGCCGCGACGACGAGGCTGACCGCGGTCGAGACGTTGAGCGTATGGTGGCCGTCGCCGCCGGTGCCGCAGACGTCGATCGCGCCTTTGGGGGCAGTGATCGGGACAAGCCGTTCGCGCATCGCCCGCGCGGCCTCGGCGATCTCGATGCTGGTCTCGCCGCGGATGCTGAGTGCGATGAGGAAGGCTTCGATCGCCTCTTCGGAAACGGTGCCGTCGAGGATATCGGCGAACGCCTGTGCGGCGCTTTCGCGCGCGAGCGGCGAGGAAGGATCGGGAAGGAGCGTCGAGACAGTCACCACGCCTCTATCCCGACGGCGTGCGGCTGAGTCGAGCAAATCCTGATGGGGTGGGCCCAAGCGTGGCTGTGCAGGGAGTCGGAAAACCCAATACGGCCGATCGATCGCAACAACCGCAAGATCGGTCGAGCACGTCACGGCCGGGAACGGCTAGCTGGTGGCGCCACGGAGGAAGAGACACATGAAGGCGGCGCCTCGGAACTATCAGGCCCGAATGCAGCGCGTGCTGGATTATATCGACCAGCATCTCGACGGCGATCTGGACCTGGAAACGGTGAGCCGGGTCGCCGCCTTCTCGAAGTTCCATTTCCACCGGCAGTTTTCGGCGACCTTCGGATTGTCGGTACATCGCTATGTCCAGCTTGCCCGGTTGAAGCGTGCTTCGCACCGGCTGGCGAAGGACGCCCAGAGCGTCACCGAAATAGCGATGGATGCCGGTTACGACGCACCGGACGCCTTCGCCCGCGCCTTTCGGCAGAGGTTCGGGCAATCGCCGTCGTCATTCCGGAAATCGCCCGACTGGGCACCGTGGCTTGCGGCCTTCGGGCCATTGGACAATGCCAGGAGCAAGCTGATGCAGATTACCTATGAGCAAGACGACGTGATGATCCGTGACGTGCCGCCGACGGCGGTGGCGATCATGGAGCATCGCGGCGACCGGGCGACGCTCGGGGATACGATCCAGCGGTTCATCGCGTGGCGCAAGGCTGCCGGCCTGTCACCCGAGACGAGCCCGACCTTCAACATCTTCCGTTCGGAGAGGATTCCCGCGAACCCGGCCGATTACAGCATGGACCTGTGCATCGGCACCGACCGGCCGATCGACCCCGACGACGCGCAGATGAAGGCGGGCACGATCCCCGGCGGGCGCTGCGCGGTGTTGCGTGTCGTCCACGACACCCACAATCTGGAGCCCGCCGCGCTCTATCTCTATCGCGACTGGCTTCCTGCCAGCGGCGAGGAGGCGCGCGACTTTCCGATCTATTGCCGGCGACACTTCTCGTTCTTCCCGAACGCGCCGGCGCATGAAGTGGTCGTCGAACTGTTTCTGCCGCTGAAATAGAGCCTTTAGCGGCTGGCAGCCGCGACCCGCTATGCCAGCGCCTTGGCCTCGATTCCCGCCAGCCGCATGAAGTTCGCCAGCATCGCATGGCCATGCTCGGTGGCGATGCTCTCGGGATGGAACTGGACGCCGTGGATCGGCAGATCGCGGTGGCGGAAGCCCATCACCGAGGCATCGTCGGCAGTCGCGTTGACGATCAGGTCGTCGGGAATGTCCGTGACGATCAGCGAGTGATAGCGCGTCGCGATGAAGGGCGAGGGCAGGCCGGCGAACAGGCCGGTGCCGTCATGTTCGACCGGACAGGTCTTGCCGTGCATCAGCCCGCCGCGCACCACTTGGCCGCCGAAATGCTGGCCGATCGCCTGATGGCCGAGGCAGACGCCGAGCAACGGCTTCTTCAGATCGGCACAGGCGGCGACGAGATCGAGGCTGATTCCGGCCTCGTTGGGGGTGCAGGGACCTGGAGAGATCAGGAAGGCCTGGGCATTGCTGGCGATGGCGTCGCGCGCGGTCAGCGCGTCGTTGCGGACCACCTGCACTTCGGCGCCGAGCTCCATCAGGTAATGGACGAGGTTCCAGGTGAAGCTGTCATAATTGTCGAGGACGAGGATCATGCAGGTCCGGTTAAGGCGTTTTGCGCTTTCTCACAATTGTCTTGGCCCGGAATTGCCTTGGCGCGGCCATAGTGCGGCGGCAACGCTGGCGGCACTGGGGCGTTGACCCGTCGAAGGAGCTTGCATGATTTCCAGTCTGTTGTTCGCCGCGTTGATGGCGAGTCCGGCTCCGGCGCGAGTCAGCGGGCCGCAGGACGGACCGCCCAAGCGCGTCCGCTCGATCCTGCTCTACGGCGACGAGCAATGCCCCAAGACCGAGGATCCGGACGAGATCGTCGTGTGCGCCAATGCGGGGGAATCGCCCTATCGCATCCCCAAGCGCTTCCGCGACCAGCCCAAGGAAGGCCCGACCTCGAACGCGTGGACCAACCGAGTTGAGGCAGTCGAGCAATTCAACCGTGCCGGGCTGCCGAACAGCTGTTCGCCGGTAGGCACGGGTGGCCAGACGGGCTGCACCCGCGCGGCGATCCGGCAATGGTATCAGGAGCGGCTCGACGCCAAGGCGAAGGCCGCGCGAGAGACGGCGCCTTGAACATCCTCTCCCTCTCCCCTTGTGGGAGAGGGAAGGGGCCCGCTCGCGTAGCGAGTGGGAAGGGTGAGGGGGACGTGAGTCTCACTCCCCCTCACCCTTCCGCCGACTAAAGTCGGCTCCCTCCCTCTCCCACAAGGGGAGAGGGTCTTTATTGCCCGAAGCCGGGTTCGCTGGCCCTCGCGACCGCTTCGCGGGCGGCGGCGAAGAGGGCGCCTGCCTTGGCTTCGCATTCGCGCTGCTCATATGCGGGGTCCGAATCCGCGACGATGCCGGCGCCGGCCTGGACATGCATCACGCCGTCCTTCACCAAAGCGGTCCTGAGCACGATGCAGCTGTCCATCGAGCCGTCGGGCGAGAAATAGCCGACGCCGCCCGCATAGGGCCCGCGCGTCTCGGGTTCGAGTTCGGCGATGATCTGGCAGGCGCGGACCTTGGGCGCGCCGCTGACCGTGCCTGCGGGGAAACCGGCGAACAACGCGTCGAGCGCGTCGCTACCTGCCTTGAGCCGGCCGACCACGTTCGAGACGATGTGCATGACGTGGCTATAGAATTCGACGGTGTAGCTGTCGGTGACGCGGACGCTTCCCGCCTCCGCCGCGCGGCCGACATCGTTGCGGCCGAGATCGAGCAGCATGAGGTGTTCGGCGCGCTCCTTGGGATCGGCAAGCAGGCTGGCGCGGTTTGCCTCGTCCTCGGCTGCGGTCTTGCCGCGAGGGCGGGTGCCGGCGATCGGGCGGATCGTCACTTCGCCGTCGCGCGCGCGGACGAGGATCTCGGGGCTCGATCCTGTCAGCGCGAAGCCGGGCAGATCGAGATGATAGAGGAAGGGCGACGGGTTCACCCGGCGCAGCGCGCGATAGAGCTCGAACGGCGGCAGTGCGAACGGCGTGGTGAAGCGCTGGGCGAGCACGACCTGGAAGATGTCGCCGGCGGCGATGTAATCCTTGGCGCGTGCGACCATCTCGCCATAGCGGCCAGGTTCGAGCACCGGCGTGAGCGCGACTTCGGGCAGGTCGGCGCGGACGGGGGCGGGCAGCGGGGCGCTCGCCAGCCGTGCGGCGGAGGCGTCGATGCGATCGGCGGCGGCTTCGAGCAGCACTTCCGGATCGCGGGACGCATCGGGCCAGACCGGCGCGACGAGGAACAAAGTGTCGGCGAGGCGATCGAAGATCAGGATCACCGTGGGGCGCACGAACATCATGTCGGGGACGCCGATCGGGTTCGCCGGCGGGCGCGGTAGCTTCTCGACCAGTCCGACGGTCTCGTAGCTGAAATAGCCTACGAGGCAGGCGAGCGCGCGTGGCAGCTCGGCTGGGACATCCATGCGGCAGCGCTCGACAAGGCTTCGCAGCGCTTCCAGCGCGGGCTCGGCACAGGGCGCAAACGCCTCGCGGTCAGTCAGCCAGTGCGGGTTGATCACGGCTTCGCCACCCGTGGCGCGGAAGACCAGATCGGGGGCGAGCCCGATCAGGCTGTGGCGGCCGCGGACCGATCCGCCTTCGACCGATTCGAGCAGGAAATCGCCGCGGCCGGGCTCGATCAGCTTGAGCGCTGCCGCGACCGGGGTTTCGGTATCGGCAACCTGCCGGCGCCAGAGCAGGGCCGGGCGCCCGGCGGCGAGCGCCGACCGGGCGGCTTCGACGCCTTGGGTCACGATCCGCTGGCCGTCCCCGTGCGGGCCAGATCGGCGCGCAGCTGCTGGATCGCCTTTTCGTTGCGCGTCACCTTCATCTGATTGCGCACCGACTCGATGAACTGGCGGGCGAGTTCGCCACCGATCTGCGGGGCGATGTCGCCGCGCACGCGGGCCATGGCGGCCTGATCGCCGGCGGCGCTGTGCTGTTCGACCTGGGCGAGATAGACGACGTAATAGCCTTCGCGATTGGGGCCTTCGACCAGTTTGGCCTTTTTGGGCGCCATGCTGAACGCCATCTGGAGATAGGGCGCCAACTGGCGATTGAGCACTTCCGCGCGCTTGAAGTCGAAATCCTTGGGCGGCGGGCCCTTGGTGACACCGGCCTCGGTCAGCGCCTGCCGCATCGGCACGCCCTTTTCGAGCTGGGCGACCACGGCGGTCGCGACGGTGCGCGCCTTTTGCAGCGCCTGCTCGACCAGATAATCCTTTACGACGCTCGCGCGGATCTGGGCGAGCGGGCGCGCCGCAGCGGGCACGATCCGCTCGAGGCCGACCAGTGCGAAGCTGCCGTCGGGGCCGAGCGGCACGATCTGCGGTTCGTCGCCGGCCTGCTCGATGCCGAAGCCGGCGCGCATGACGGGGACGAGCAGCGGATCGGGCTTGTAGTTGGGATCGTCGGGATTGGTGCCGGCGGGGGTGAGCGCGGGGGTACGTTCGGCGACGAGCTTGGCGTCGGCGACTGCCTCGTCGAAGGTCTTGCCGTCGCCGATGCCGTCGTCGAGCGACTGGCGCAGCTGGGCGAGCGTGTCGGCGAGCTTGCGCGCGCCGATCTCGGCGGCGAGCTCGGTGCGGGCCTGATCGAGCGTCTTCGCAGCGATCGGCTCAATCTTCTCGACCTGGAGCAGGTGCCAGCCGAGCGGCGAGCGGACCGGCCCGACCACTGCGCCTTGCGCTGCGGCAAAGGCGGCGCCGGCGACTGCGGGCGCGGTCTGGCCGGCCAAAGCGGGTTTCTCGACGCCGTCGAAGCTGGTGGTCTCGAGACCCGCGGCGGCCGCGGCGGCGGCGAGCGTCTTGCCGCCCTTCACTTCGCCGGCGATGCGATTGGCGGTCGCCTGATCGAGGATCACGAGCTGGCGGATGTTGCGCTTCTCGGTTGCCGCGAAGCGATTGCCTGCCTTCTTGTAGGCATCGGCGATCTCGGCCTCGGTCGCGGCAGTGCGGGCCTTCAGCGCGTCGGGCTTGACCGTCGCGAAGCGGACGATGCGGCGCTCGGGCACCATGTAGCGTGCGCGCTTCGAATTGTAGAAAGTGGTCAGCGTCTTGTCGTCGGGGTCGGCGCCGGGATCCATCGCGATCGTCGGCACAAGGCCGACCGTGCCCATGCGCCGTTCGAGCAGCAGCGAGGCATAAGGCAGGACCACGCCGTCGGGAATCTGGCTGCCCAATGTCGCGCGGTTCAGCATCCAGTTGCTGTAACGCGTATTGGCGATGTCTTCGCGAAAGGCGATTGGCGAGATGCGGTTCTGCGACAGCAGATCCTCGAACTGCTTCTGGCTGAACTTGCCGTCGAGCCCGTAGAATGCCGGGTTGCTGGCGATCTCGCCGTCGACCAGCTTCTTGCTGACCTGCATCCCCGAATCCTGTGCGAACTGGACCATCGCGGCGCTGTTGATGATCTCGTCGAGCGCCATCTCGAAGCCGCCCTGCGCGAGGAACTGCTCCATCGTCACATTCTGCCCTCCGCGCTGGAGATTGCGCAGATAGATGTCGATCCGCTGGCGGACCTCGCGATCGGTGATCTTGTGATTGCCTACCTGGGCGACCACCGAGCCGCCGCTGCCGCCGGCCGAGGAGCGCACGCCGGTGATGTCGCCGGCGGCGAAGGCCAGCGCGATGATCGCCAGGAAAACGAACACCGCGATCAGGCCGAAGCGCGACTTGGTGAAGCGGCGGAAGAAACTGAGCATGAAGAGCCGTTCGAAAGAGGAAGTCCGGGGTGCTTTAGGGCGGCAGATCGCGGCCATCAAGCTTGTGCCGCACGGCGGGCTTGCTATCGGCGATGCAGCAACGAGGGAGAAGGACATGCGCCGCAAGCTGGTCGCCGGGAACTGGAAGATGCACGGGCTCAAGTCCCAGCTCGGCGAGATCGCGGCGATCGCGGCGGCGGCGCGAGAGAATCCGCGGGTGGACGTCGCCCTGTGCGTGCCGTTCACGCTGATCGAGCCGGCCGTCGCGGTGGCCGGCGCGATGCCGATCGGTGCACAGGACGTGCACGAGGCCGACAGGGGCGCGCATACCGGCTGCATTTCGGCCGAGATGCTGCTCGAATGCGGCGCCACGCTGACCATCGTCGGCCATTCGGAGCGGCGCGCCGACCAGCATGAGACCAGCCATGACGCCTGGGCCAAGGCGGCCGCAGCGCGGCGGCAAGGGCTCAAGGTGATCCTGTGCTGCGGCGAAACCGAGGCTGAGCACGATGCCGGCCGGGCCGAGCGGATCGTCCAGTCGCAGATTGAGAAGTCGTTGCCCGAAGGCGCGCATGGCGACTGGCTGACGCTCGCTTATGAGCCGCGCTGGGCGATCGGCACCGGCAAGACCCCGACGCTCGAGGAAATCGCCTCGATGCACGCGATCGCGCGCGCCAAGCTGCGCACGATGGTGGGCGACGCGGCCGACGGGATCCGCATCCTCTACGGCGGATCGGTGACGGGCGCGAATGCGGCGGACATCCTCGCGGTCGACAATGTCGACGGCGCGCTGGTCGGCGGCGCGAGTCTCACCGCCGGGAAGTTCGTGCCGATCATCGAGGCTGCGGCGGCAGTGAGCCGAGGTTGAGCTGTTCGTCGGGGAACAAGATTAATGTTTGGCAGACTGCCCGCCGAGAGTGAGGAAGGCAGTGCCGCTCGACAGCAGCGCCATCACGGCGCCGACCAACGCGCCGCCGTGGAAAGCTGCGATCAACGCAGGTCCGGCGCTGGCGATCACCGCGCCCGCAATCGCCGTGGCGATCAGGCCGCCGGTGCGTGCGATCGCGCTGTTGAAGCCCGAGGCGGTGCCGCCATGCGTGTCGTCGACCGAGGCGAGCACTGCGGTGGTGAGCGGGGCGGCGACGCTCGACATGCCGATCGCGATGACGAGGCAGCCGGGGAAGACCGAAGTCCAATAGGATGCGTCCTCGTCGACCAGGACGAGCAATGCGAAGCCGATGGCGACGACGAACGCGCCGATGGTGAGCGGCCAGCGCGGCCCCACCTGCGCCGTCACGCGCCCCATCACTCGCGACGCCAGCCCCATGCCGAGCGGCATCGGCAGCAAAGCGAGCCCGGCTTGCAGCGCGGTGTAGCCCGCCGCCTCGATCAGCACGAAGGGAAGCAGCAGCAATACTCCGCCCAGCGCGCCGTAGAGCAGGAAGGTGAGCAGGGTCAGCCCGGCAAAGGCGCGCGAGCCGAACATCGCGACGGGCATCATCGCGCGGGCGCCGCGGTGATGCTCGATCCACAGGAACAGCCCCGTGGCGAGCAGGCCGGCGGCGAGGCCGATCGCCACGGTGGCGTCGAAGGTGTGATGGCTCGACCAGAGCGTGAGCGCCCAGGTGAGCGCGCCGAGCGCGACCGTGGCGGCAAAGGCGCCCGGCAAGTCGAGCGGCAGCTCGCCCTCGGCGCTTTCCTCGACATATAGCAGCGCGATCAGGATCGCGGCGGCGGCCACCGGCACGTTGACGTAGAAGATCGCACGCCAGCCGATCGCGTCGACCAGCCAGCCGCCAAGCGGCGGGCCGACCGCGCCGGCGATCGCGCCGACTCCGGCCCAGGTGCCGATCGCCTTGCCGCGCGCTTCACCGGTGAACGAATGGCCGAGCGTCGCGAGGCTGTTGGGGAGCAGGATCGCCGCGCCGATGCCCTGCGCCGCGCGGGCGACGAGGAGCACGGTCAGGTCGCTCGCGAGTGCGCAGGCGATCGAGGCGAGGGTGAAGATCGCGATGCCGATGACGAGCAGTTTCCGCCGTCCGAAATGGTCGCCCGCCGCGCCGCCGATCAGCAACAATGCCGAGAGCGGCAGCAGATAGGCGTTGATCGTCCATTGCAGTTCGGCGGGCGTCGCGTGGAGATCCGCGCCGATCGCCGGCAGCGCGACGTTGGTGACCGAACCGTCGATAAAGGCGAGGCTCGACGCGAGAATGCACGCGACGAGAGTGAGCCTGGGGTGGGCGGCCTGCATGCGGCTGGCGATAGCAGAGGCATGCGGCGACGGGGAGGGGGCTCAGCCGGCGTAGCGGTCCTTCAGTACCTTCCACGTCGCGCGCAGGCTGACTGCCTCGGCGCCCTTCGGCCGGCCGGGCTTGGCCGAGCCGTTCCAGCAGAAGATGTCGAAATGCGCCCATTGCGCCTTTTCGGGCGCGAATTCCTTGAGGAACAAGGCGGCCGTGATCGCGCCACCGAAGGGGCCCTCGGCCGCATTGACCAGATCGGCGACGTCGGACTTGAGCAGATCCTTGTACGGATCGTAGAGTGGCATGCGCCACATCGGATCCGCCTCGGCCTCGGCGGCGGCGAGCAGTTCCGAGGCGAGCGTGTCGTCATTGGCGAACAGGGCCTGCAGGTCGGCGCCGAGCGCGACGCGGGCAGCACCGGTGAGCGTCGCGAAGTCGAAGACGAGCTCGGGATTGCTCTCGGCCGCCTTGGTGAGCGCATCGCCGAGGATCAGCCGGCCTTCGGCATCGGTGTTGCTGTTCTCGACCGACAGGCCTTTGCGGGAGATCATGATGTCGCCGGGGCGCGTGGCCTCACCGTTGATCGAATTCTCGACCGCGGGGACGAGCATGTGGAGGCGGACGGGCAGGCGGTTCTGCATCACCAATTCGGCGAGCGCGAGCGCGTGCGCGGCACCGCCCATGTCCTTCTTCATCAGCCGCATGCCGGCGGCGGTCTTGATGTCGAGCCCGCCGGTATCGAAGCACACGCCCTTGCCGATGATCGCGATGCGCGGATGATCGGGATTGCCCCATTCGAGCTCGATCAGCCGCGGCTCGCGGCCCTCGCCGGCGGCCTTGCCGACCGCCCAGAGCATGCCATAGCCCTTCTCGACTTCCTTGCCCTTCACGACGGTGAGCGTCGCGCCATATTCCTTGGCCAGATCGGCGGCGGCGGCCTCGAGATCGGCGGGCCCCATGTCGTTGGCGCCGGTGTTGATCCGGTCGCGCAACTTGAAGGTGACACCGGCGAGGCGCAGCGCCTCTTCCATCTTCGCGGGATCGGCGGTGAGCAAGATGCGCGGGCCAAGCGCCTTGTCGTCCTTCTTCTTGTAGCGATCGAATTTGTACTGGGCGGTCAGCCAGCCGAGCAGCGCCTTGCCGGGCTCGCGGCCGTCGACGCGATAGGTGCCCTCGGGCAACGTGTCGGCGAGTTTGGCGAGGCACCAGGGCGTGAGCCGCTCGACATTGGCGACCACGGTGACGACCGACCAGTCCTCGGGCCCGTCACCGGGCAGGATCGCGCTCGAATAGCCGGTGGGCACCAGTTTCTGCGCCTGCGCGGCAATGCGGTGGCGCGGCGGCTGCGCGGCGAGCCAGGCATCGAAGCCCTTGGCGTCGATCAGATGGATAGTGCGCGCGGGCTGGCCGCGATCGGGCTGAACAAGCGTGTTGAGATCAGGCATGGCCAGTGATCTAGGGGCGCAAGGCCGCCGCGCCTAGCCCCGGATTCAAGATGAATTTTTGTTCATTTCGGAACCGGTCTCCCGTCCGGCTGGTTAGCCCAGGGTCCTGACGCCCCAGCCTCAAGGGAGCGCCCCGTTCACGGGAGACTGCGTGTGACCGATGCTCGTGGCGATGCCGACGATCAGCCTCCGGTACGGAGCGAACCCCTTGCCAGCAGACGGCGTTGGGGTAGCTGGCTGTCGATAATCGCGGGCGTGCTCCTCGCTCTGATCGGGCTGATCCTCACTATCGGCGGGGCGTGGCTCGCGGTGCTTGGCGGGTCGCTTTATTACCTGCTGGCGGGCGTGGCGATGGTGGTGGCAGGCGTGCTGCTGATCCGCGGACGGATGCTCGGCGGCTGGGTCTATCTTGCGATCGTCGTGCTCAGCGCGCTCTGGGCGTGGTGGGAAGTCGGAGCCAATGCCTGGGCGCAGGTGCCGCGGGTGATCGCGCCGGTAGTACTGCTGCTCGAAGTGATACTGGCGATGGCGACGTTGAGCCGGCGGCAGGATCGCTGGCGGCTGGCGCTGATCGGCGTGGTCGCGGCCCTGGTGCTCACCACGGTCGATTTCTGGGTGGCGGCGGCGAACCAGCCCAACCCCGTGTTGGCGGCCTTGCCCGTAGCGGGCACGCGCGGGATGGGCGACCCCTCGAGTCAGCAGACCGGCGCCGACTGGCCGGCTTATGGCGGCACCACCAGCGCGCGGCGCTATTCGCCGCTGACCCAAATCAACGCGGAGAATGTCGGCAAGCTCCGGCGCGTCTGGACGATCCACACCGGCGATCTCCCATCCTCGCCGCAGATCCAGGGCACCTATGGCGCCGAGAATACGCCGCTCAAGGTGCGCGACAGCCTGTATCTGTGCACGCCCAAGAACATCCTGATCGCGCTCGATCCGGCGACTGGGAGGGAGAAATGGCGCTACGATCCCAAGGTGCCGGACAATGCGATCCCCTATACCGCCGCTTGCCGGGGCGTGGTGCATTATGCGGTGCCCGGAATGGCGGCGGACCAGCCCTGCGCCACGCGGATCATCGAGGGGACGCTCGATGCCCGGCTGATCGCCGTCGATGCGCGCTCTGGGCGGCTATGCGCCGATTTCGGCACCAATGGGCAAGTCGATACCAAGGTCGGGATGGGCAAGGTTCCCGACGGCTTCGTCTCGATCAATTCGCCGCCGACCCTGGTGCGCGGGATCCTCGTCACCGGACACCAGGTGCTCGACGGGCAGGATCGCTGGGCGCCTTCGGGGGTGATCCAGGGGTTCGACGCGCGCACGGGCCAATTGCGCTGGGCGTGGGACATGATGCGCCCGGAATGGAACGGCGCGCCGCCTGCCGGGCAGGAATGGTCGCGCGGGACGCCGAACATGTGGACGATGGCGAGCGGCGACGAGCAGCTCGGCCTCGTCTATCTGCCGATGGGGAACGCCGCGGCGGACTATTATTCTTCGCTGCGCCGCCCGCAGGAAAACGAGTTCGCCACTTCGCTGGTCGCGCTCGACGTCACTACCGGCAAGCCGCGCTGGCGCTTCCAGGCGGTGCGCAAGGACGTGTGGGACTATGATTTCGGCGCGCAGGCGACCCTGGTCGATTACAAGGGCGCGCCGGCCTTAGTGCTGCCCTCCAAGCAGGGCGACATCTATGTGCTCGACCGGCGGACCGGGCGGCCGCTGACGCCGATCGGCGAGATGAAAGTGCCCGGGGGCGGGGTTGAGCCCGAGCAGCGCGCGGCGACCCAGCCGGTGTCTTTATGGCATACGCTGCGCAAGCCCGACCTCACCGAGCGCGACATGTGGGGCATGTCGCCGATCGACCAGATGATCTGCCGGATCCAGTTCCGCAGGGCGAGCTATCAGGGGTTCTTCACCCCGCCCGTGACGAAGGGACATTCGATCGAATATCCCGGCTATAATGGCGGGACCGATTGGGGCGGTGTCGCCGTCGATCCGGCGCGCGGAGTGATCGTCGCCAACTACAACGACATGCCCAATTACGTCCGGCTGGTGCCGCGTGCCGAGGCCGACAAGCTCGGCTGGGCGCCGCGTGATCAGGCGCGCGGGAGGATCGGCGGCGCGGAGGGCGCGGGCGATCCGCAGGCCAACACGCCTTATGCGATCAGCGTCAATGCCGGCTGGCGGCTGCCCTTCACCGGTATGCTATGCAAGCAGCCGCCTTATGGCGGGATCCGCGCGATCGACATGGCGACGGGCAAGACGATCTGGGACCGCGCTTTCGGCGAGGCACGGACCAACGGGCCGTTCGGTATTCCCTCGATGCTGCCGATCACCATCGGCACGCCCAACAATGGCGGCGCGGTGGTGACCGCGAGCGGGCTCGTGTTCATCGCGGCGGCGACCGACAATCTGATCCGCGCGATCGACCTCAATACCGGCAAGACGGTGTGGAAGGACGTGCTGCCCGGCGGCGGGCAGGCGACGCCGATGACCTATGAGATGAACGGCAAGCAGTATCTCGTCCTCTATGCCGGCGGACACCATTTCATGGAGACGCCGGTGAGCGACGAAGTGGTGGCCTATGCGCTGCCGTGAGCCGGATGCGCCTTCACATAGTCGATGAAGGCACGCAGCGGCGCGGGGACGAGACGGCGGCCGGGATAATAGAGAAAGGGGCCGGGAAAGCTTTCCCACCAATCCTCGAGCACCGGGACGAGCGCGCCGCTATGGAAATGGGGGCGCAGCACGCCCTCGAACGAGGTGACGATCCCGGCTCCGGCGATCGCTGTGTCGATCAAAAGGTCGAACGCAGTGCTGAGACTGACGACCAAGGGGCCGTTGGGCTCGACGCGAACCGCCTCGCCGTCGCGGACGAATTCCCAGGCATGCAGGCCGCGATTGGCGAAGCGGCCGCGCAGGCATGCGTGCTGGAGCAAGTCGCTCGGGTGCCCGGGCGTACCGCGGCGCGCGAGATAGTCGGCTGAAGCACCTGCGGCGAAGCGCTGGACCCGCGGCCCGATCGGCACCGCGATCATGTCCTGCTCGAGCCTTTCGTCATAGCGGATGCCGGCGTCGCACCCCGAGGCGAGCAGATCGACGAAATTGTCCTCGGCGATGATCTCGAGCTGGATCTCGGGATAAGCAGCGAGGAAACCGGGCACGATCAGGGGAAGCACCAGCCGCGCCGCGATCACCGGCACGTTGAGCTTGAGCGTGCCGGCCGGCCGGTCTCGAAAGAGATTGACCACGTCGAGCGCGGCCTCGACTTCGTCGAGCGCGGGGCCGAGCCGCTCGAGCAAGCGGCTACCTGCTTCGGTCGGCGCGACGCTGCGGGTGGTGCGATTGAGCAGGCGGACGCCGAGCCGCGTCTCGAGCCTGCGTACCGCATCGCTGAGCCCCGATGCGCTGGCGCCGGTGGCGCGGGCAGCGTCGCGAAAACCCTTCGCGCGCGCTACTGCGAGGAAGGCGTCAAGGTCGCCGAGATCCATTGTGCGAAATTCCGTACAGCCTGTACCGATTGTGCCGGATTATCGCGCGACGATGCAAGGCTTAGATAAGCGGGGTCTCGATACAGGAGTGCAGATGATGTCCGATTTTCCGATGACCTGGCAACTGGGCGACCGCAGCGTGAACCGCGTCGGCTATGGCGCGATGCAGCTTGCCGGGCCCGGCGTGTTCGGCCCGCCCAGGGACCGCGATCAGGCGATTGCGGTGTTGCGCGAGGCAGTGGCCTCAGGCGTCAATCACATCGACACCTGCGACTATTATGGGCCGCACGTCGTAAACCAGATCATCCGAGAGGCGCTGTACCCCTATCCCGGTGACCTGATGCTCGTGACCAAGGTCGGCGCGAAGCGGGACGAGGCCGGCGCGTGGCTGCCGGCGTTCACGCCCGACGAGATCGAGGCCGCAGTGCACGACAATCTGCGCAACCTCGGGCTCGAGGTGATCCACGCGGTCAACCTTCGCGTGATGGGCGATGGCGGGCATGGGCTCAGCGAAGGCACGATCGCCCCGCAGTTCGAGCGGCTGGCGCGGCTGCGCGAACAGGGGCTGATCCGCCACCTCGGGATCAGCAACGCCACTGCGACGCAGATCGAGGAGGCGCGGGGGATCGCACCCGTGGTCTGCGTGCAGAATCACTATAATCTCGCGCACCGCGACGACGATGCGGTGATCGATTCACTGGCGGAGGCGCGGATCGCTTACGTGCCTTTCTTCCCGCTCGGCGGCTTCTCGCCGCTCCAGTCGGGCACGCTCGACACGGTGGCGCAGCAACTCGGGGCGACGCCGATGCAGGTCGCGCTGGCCTGGCTGCTCCAGCGTTCGCCGAACATCCTGCTGATCCCGGGCACGTCTTCGCTCGGGCACCTGCGCGAGAATCTGGCGGTTCGCGAACTGGTATTGCCGGACGACGCCGTGGCGACCCTCAACGGGATCGCAGGCTGAGGTCAGTCGACTGGCTTTACCTTGGGCGCGCACATTGCCAGCGCGCGATCGATGATGTGGACGAGGCGACGGCGGCCTTCGGCAAGGCCGTCGGCTCCGTCGCCGCGGTCGAGCGTCTCGAAGTTGAGATAGTCGAGCCCGTGCAACACCGCGTAGTTGGAGAGCGATCGATCGCTTTCCACGACGCGTTCCTGGACGACGTTGAAGTCGGCGGCGATCATTTCGTCGCGGCAGAAAGCGGCCGAGGGGTTGTCGCTGGTGCGGAAGGTGGCGAAGGCGACGGTATCGTCGTCGTCCCACGGCCAGGCGCGGCCGAGCGAAGGGCTGGGGCGCAGCATATCGTCGCAATAGCGGATCGAAATCACCCCGCTGCCGGGCGGATCGGACTTGTTGCAGCGCGATTCGCCGGTGTCGAAGCCGCGCGCATTGGTGTGGAGCGCGATGATCGGCATGCCGGGCGTCAGGTCGGCGAGAATGCGGCGGGCATAGCCGGGCAAAGCGGTATCGAAGTTGCGGTTGGGATCGACCGGACGGCCGTAATCGACTGCCCGATTCATCCGGGCGCCGTCATCGGCGATGCCGGCATCGACTGCGATCAGCGTGCCGCCATATTTCCGGACTGCCTCCAGCCCGGCCTCGAATCCGGCATTTTCATTGTCGTGCGGCACGAACCAGAGCGGGCCGCGGCGGTGACCCGCGTTTTCGATACGCCAGAGCCGCCACGCCGCACGCTCCTCGCGGAACTCGATGCGGCTGACATCGAGGCCCCGCCACTCAGCGGGATCGCGGTGGCGGGCGAAATCATCGTCCTGAACCGCCAGCGGGTCGACGCTGGTCACTTGCGTTGCGGAATCGCTCGGGCTGGCCAGGCTCAACCAGGCGATGCCCGAGAGGAGCGCGGCACGAATCAACGCGGCTGGACCAGGAACTGCTCGAATTTCCCCTGTGCGCCCGGCTCGGCATAAGTGATCGCGATCAGCCGCTTGCCGTCATAGACGATCTCGTAGTTGCGGTTGACGAAGCCGCCGCGCAGCCGCGGCTTGCCGAGCGGCGTGAAGCGTGCCGGATCGCCGAGCGGGGCGAGGCTGTCGTGATAGTCGGCAGTCGCCTGGGGCGTGAAATAGTAATTGGCGTCTTCGGTGAGCAACGCGCGGTCAAGCTTGCCGGTGCGCAACTGGTCGAACAGGTTCCGGGCGAGCGCGTCGCGCTGCTGATCGAGGCTGGCCACGGGCTGCGGCGGGGTGATCGGGTAGAAGAGATTGGTGATGTCGGTCGTGATATCGCCTGGCGCGCCGCCGAAATCGGCGTTGACCAGAGCGACCACTGCGAAGCGCTTTTCGGGCAGCACGAAATTCTCCGATAGGAAGCCGACGGCCTCGCCGCCATGCTCGACCACCGGCGTTCCTTCGCGCCTCCCCAATGCCACGCCGAGGCCGTAATGCGTGCCGCTGCCGTCGGCGAGCTTCACTTCGGTCTCCTGTGCCGCCCAATCTTCCGGCGAGAGGATTTTCCGGTCGATCCGGGCGATGTCCCATTTGGCGAGGTCGCTGGCCGACATGGCCAGTTCGCCCGCCGCCCAGAGCCATCCGTGCGCGGCGGGCTTTGCCGGACGCACGGGGCCGAGCGCGAAGCGGTGCGTGCCCTGCGGAAAGCCCTTTCCGACGGCATAATCCTGATCCATCGCCTGCATGCCGAGCGGCTTGAGGATCTTCTTCTGGAGATAATCGAGCAGCTTCATGCCCGAAGCCTTCTCAATGATCATGCCGGCGACGACATAGCCGGTGTTCGAATATTGCCACGCGGTCCCAGGTTCGAAATCAAGCGGCTTCTTCGCCCAGCGATCGAGGATCTGCTGCGGCGTGACCGGCTTCTCCATCGCCGCGAAATCATAGTCCTGCGGCCAGTAATCCTGAATGCCGGCAGTGTGGCTGAGCAGCTGGCGGACGCTGATCCGCTCGGCGCCGGTGATGCCGGGCACCCATTTCGAGACCTTGTCGTCGAGGCTGAGCTTGCCTTCATCCTCGAGCAGCAGGAGCGCGGCGGCGGTGAATTGCTTGGAGACCGAGGCGATCTGGTATTTGGCGTCGGCGCTGGTGGCCTTCATCCCCGGGCCTTGATCGCCATAGGCTTTGGCGAAGACGATCTTGCCGTCGCGGACGATCGCGACCGAGGCGGAGGGGACGCCCGATGATTTCAGCGCATCGGCGACGATCGTATCGACCTTGGTGGTTTCGGCGGGGGTGAGCTGCTGGGCGGCAGCCGGGGTGGCGACGAGCAGGGCGGCGAGCAGGGTGCGGAACATCGGGCCTCCGGAATGGACCGCCCGAGCTTAGGCCAGCCTTTCGGCGGCGTCATCCCGGCCGCTCTTTCGATGATGACCGGCAGCCTTGCCCACGGGGCATGGCTCAGGGGGCGAGCGGCTCACCCGGGAGCAGTGCGAGGCGCGGGGCATAGGTCCATGCCTCCGAACGAACGGCGCGCGCGAATGCGAGTGCGGGGTGATCGGCGCCGAGCAAAGCGGCGAGATCGGGCTTCGTATCGGCGGTCGCGACAGGAGCGATGAGCAGATAGGGCGTGGGCGTCTCGCCGATGCCGCGATACCAGCTCGCACCGGTGATCGGCCGGGCGAGCAATGCGGCCTCGAATCGCTTTGCGTCGGTCACGGCGATCGCGTGAACCTGCACGAGCGCTTGTGGCTTTCGCTGTTCGAGCGGCTGGGCCTGGCTGGCCTCGCGCCACAGCTCCCAGCCTTCGTTGCCGATCGCCGCGGCATAGGCCGCCGCGTTGGCGCGGAAGTCGGCGCCGTCTTCCTCGACGCGAGGGCGATTCGCGAGGCGCTCGGGCGTGGTGCCGAACGTGCCGTCGACAAAGGCGCCCGCGCGATCGCCGGCTGTCACGTACCAGGCGTACCAGACGAGCTTGTCGCCGATCCGGGCATGCCATTCGAGATGCTTGCGATACCCCGCCTCGAAGGCCGGCTTGTCGCTGAGCCTATAGGCATAGAGATGCGCGGTGCCGCCAGACTGCGCGGCCGCGGGAAGCGGCGCGGCGAGCATCGTGAGCGCGAGGAACAAGAGAGGACGCATCTGGATTCTCCTTCGCGCGGAGATCTAGGTCGAGATGCTCTGGAAAACAGCCCTCCGTGCCGATGAAGGGCGGAAAATCAGGCGAGCGGCACGCCGTAGAGATCGTGCTCGTCGGCATCCTCGATCGAGACGCTGACGATGTCGCCCTGCTTGAGATGTCCCGCGTCGCGCAGGAAGACCTCGCCGTCGATCTCGGGGGCGTCGGCCTGGCTACGGCCGGTCGCGCCGTCCTCGCCGACTTCGTCGATGATCACCTCGAGCGTGCGGCCGACCTTGGCCTGGAGCTTGGCGGCGGAGATCGCCGCGGTCTTCTCCATCACCCGGGCGTAGCGCTCTTCCTTGACCTCTTCGGGCACCGGATCGGGCAGGCTGTTCGCCGATGCGCCCTCGACCGGCTCGAAGCGGAAGGCGCCGACGCGGTCGAGCTGGGCCTCGTCGAGCCAGTCGAGGAGATACTGGAAATCCTCCTCGGTCTCGCCGGGGAAGCCGACGACGAAGGTCGAACGGACCGTGATGTCCGGCGCGATTGCGCGCCAGCCGCGCAGCCGCTCGAGCACCTTCGCCTCGTTGGCGGGGCGGCGCATGCGGCGGAGAACGGCGGGCGAGGCATGCTGGAACGGGATGTCGAGATAGGGGAGCACCAGCCCCTCGGCCATCAAAGGGATGACCTGATCGACATGCGGATAGGGGTAGACGTAATGGAGACGCACCCAGGGCGCGATCTTGCCGAGCTCGCGGGCGAGATCGGTCATGTGGGGGACGATTTCCTGCCCCTTCCACATCCGCGGCTCCTTGCGGATGTCGACGCCGTACGCAGACGTGTCCTGGCTGATGACCAGCAGTTCCTTCGTCCCCGCGTCGACGAGCTTCTCCGCCTCGCGCAGGATCGCGTCGGGGCGGCGGCTGACGAGATCGCCGCGCAGGCTGGGAATGATGCAGAAGGCGCAGCGATGGTTGCAGCCCTCGGAAATCTTCAGATAGCTGTAGTGGCGCGGCGTAAGCTTGAGCCCGGCATCGGGGACGAGGTTGACGTAGGGCGAGGGCGGCATCGGCGCTGCATCGTGGACCGCGCCGACGACTTCCTCGTACTGGTGCGCGCCGGTGACCGCGAGGACGTTGGGGAAGCGCGCGCGAATGACTTCTGCTTCCTTGCCCATGCAGCCGGTGACGATGACGCGGCCGTTCTCCGCGATCGCCTCGCCGATCGCTTCGAGCGACTCTTCCTTGGCTGAATCGAGAAAGCCGCAGGTGTTGACCAATACGATGTCGGCGCCCTGATAATCGGGGGACATCGCATAACCGTCGCTGCGCAGCTTGGTGAGGATGCGTTCGCTGTCGACGAGGTTCTTCGGACAGCCGAGCGACACCATCCCTATGCGAGGGGACTCAGGGAGTTTGGTTGCCATGATTGGCGGGCGACATAGGCTTTTTCGCGCAAATTGCTAGCCGGGGGTTTCCGAAGTACCTTCACGTTCCTGCAGGACAGGGGAGGGGATGATGCATTTTCATTGGATTGCGATCGTGCTGGCGGCGCTTGCTGGCTTCCTGGTGGGCGGACTCTGGTATGGGCCGTTGTTCGGAAAAGCGTGGATGAAAGCGCGCGGGATCACGCCGGAGAGCGCGGCCGGCGCCAACATGGCGCTGATCTTCGGCACGACCTTCGTGCTCAATCTGGTCGCGGCGTTCATGCTCGACCATCTCTATCAGACCTATGACGCGCCATTGGGGCTGCATTATTCGCTGGTGGTCGCGGCGATCATCGGCGTCGGCTTCGTCGCGACCTCGTTCGGCGTGAACTATCTGTTCTCGCGCCAGCCGCGGTCGCTGTTCTTCATCGACGCGGGCTATTGGATCACGGTCTATCTGGTGATGGGGGCGATCTTCGGTCTGCTGGCCTAGGTTGCGATCACCGGCGCCCGGAACAGGAAGAACGCCCCGGCCGCGATCAGCGCGAAGCCGATCAGATGGTTCACCGTGATCTTCTGACCGAGATAGAGGATCGAGAAGGCCGCGAACACCGCGAGGGTGATCACTTCCTGCATCCCCTTGAGCTGCGCCGCCGAATAGACATTGCTGCCCCAGCGATTGGCGGGGACGGCGAGGAGATATTCGGGAAGCGCGATCAGCCAGCTCACCAGGATCACGAGGATCAGCGGCACGGCTTTGAAGCGGAGATGGCCGTACCAGGCGAAGGTCATGAAGATATTCGAGACGATCAGCATGAGGATCGGCAGGATGTTGGCGAAGAGATTTGCTGGCATGGCGGAACCATCGCCGCGGCAGAATGAGGGTCAAGCATGAAAGTGACGAGTCAGGCCGAATTGGTAGCCCAGCTTCGCGCGCTCGGGGTTCGCGAGGGCGGTGTGCTGCTGGTGCATTCGAGCTTCCGTGCGGTGCGGCCGGTGGAGGGCGGACCACTGGGCCTGATTGCGGCGCTGCGCGCGGCGCTGGGGCCGGAAGGGACCCTGGCAATGCCCTCGGCTACCGGCGAGGACGATCTGCCTTTCGATCCCGCCACGACGGCCAATCGCGAGGATCTGGGGATCGTGCCGTCGCTGTTCTGGCAGCAGCCCGGGGTGGTGCGCAGCGCGCATTTCGATGCGGTGGCGGCGATCGGGCCCGAGGCCGAGTGGATCACGGGCGGCCCGTTCGTGTTGCCGCCCGCGGCGCCAGGAAGCGCGATCGACCGAATCCGCGAGGCGGGCGGCCAGATCCTGCTGCTCGGCGTGGGTCACGATGCCAATACGATGCTGCATCTGGCCGAATTGCTGGGCGGCGCGCCCTATCGCAGCGACTATCACTATACCCGCGCCGACGGCGTGCGCGTGGACTATGGCGAGAATGACAGCTGCTGCGAGAAATTCGCGCTCGCCGACGACTGGCTTCGCGCCGAGGGGCTCCAGTGCGAGGGGCGGATCGGCAACGCGGATTCCCGGCTGTTCGACGTGGAGGATCTGATCCGGGTGGCGGTGCCGCGCGTGCAGGCGGACCCTTTGGTCTTTCTGCATGGCTCCGAAGGCTGCGAGGAATGCGACGAGGCGCGGGAGAGCCTTAGCCGGTGATGATCTCGACGATCTGATCGCCGGCCATCAACGCCGCCGCTTCGGGCGCCTTGTGGCCATGGGCGACTCCATTGCGATAGATGCGCAGGCCGAGGCCGGTCTGGATCGCGGCGAGCGGCTTGCCGACTTCCTCGCCGCGCACTGGCCGCTCGGACAGCTCGACCTCGCCGTGGAACGAGGCGAGGTCCATCAGATATTCGGACAGATGCGGGCCCTGGCACGAGCTGGCGAGCAATAGCCCGGCGAAGCTGACCGGATTGACCACGGTGGTGGCACCGGCAGCGCGCGCGGGCAGCTCGTTATCTTCGTTGCGGACGATCACGCTGATCGGGATCGCGGGGGCGAGGTGACGGGCCGTGAGGGTGATCAGAATCGAGGTGTCGTCGCGGCCCGCGCATACGATCAGCGACTCGGCGCTTTCGATCCGGACGTCCTTGAGGATCTGGTCGCGCGTCGCATCGCCCTGGAGGACGATGCAGCCGCATGCCTTCGCGCCGGCTAGATTGCTCTCGCTGGTGTCGATCACGACGATGTGGCCCGGGTCGGTGCCGCGTGCGATCAGTTCGTCGACGGTTTCCGACCCGGTGGTGCCGTAGCCGGCGACGATGATGTGCCCGGAAAGGGTCCGCTGGATCACTGCCATACGCCATTTGTCCCAAGTGCGCTTGAGCACGAAATTATAGGCGGTGCCGAGGAAGAGCAGCACCACGAAGACGCGGATCGGCGTGACCACGAACGCGTCGAACATCCGCGCCGAATTGCTGACCGGCACGATGTCGCCATAGCCCGTCGTCGTGACCGAGATCGAAGTGAAATAGAGAATGTCGAGGAAGCTGACGTGACCGTCGGCAGTGTCCTTCAGCCCATCGCGTTCGATCCAGTGGACTCCCACGGCGAGCGAAAGCAACCCCAGCACGGCCAGCACCCGCCACGCGATCGACACCCAGACCGGGAGGCTCGACTTGCGCTTGAGCGTCGCGGGCGGGAGCATGGCCATTCGGGGCTAGCGCGCGGGCAGCCTCGATACCGGATCGACCGGCGTGCGCCCCTGGCGGATTTCGAAATGGAGTTCGGGTCGGTCGGCGAATCCCGAATTGCCGGAGAGCGCAATCATCTGGCCTTTCTTCACCGATTGGCCTCGCTGCACAAGCAATTGTCCGGCATGGCCATAGACCGTGGTGGTGGCATTGCCGTGCTTGACAATGACGAGGCCGCCGAGCGCCGGGACGTCGCTGCCGACATAGGCCACCACGCCGTCGGCGGCGGCAAGGACGGGCGTGTCGAGCGGGACGGCGATCTTGATGCCGTCGTTCCGCTCACCGCTCTTGCCGGGGCCGAAGCGCTTCACGATCGAGCCCTTTACCGGCCAGGCGAACAGGCTTGCCACACGCGTGACCGGCGTCGCGACCGGCGTGGTCGCAGGGAGCACGCGTGCCGAGGAGGCGGTCGGTTTGGCGGGCTTGGCATTGGCCGCCAGCGCGGGTTCGCCGCCGGTAAGGATGTCGTCGATGTCGAGATGGAAGCGTGCCGCGCGTTCCTCGATCGTCTCGGGGCGTGCGCTCGGGATCAACAGCCGCTGGCCGGTGCGCAGGATATAGGGTTCCTCGAGCGCATTGGCCGACACGACGTTCGACCATTGCACGCCGTAGGCGCGGGCGATCGCGATGCCGGTCTCGCCGCCGCGGACGAGGTGATAGCGGCCGCCGGGGATGCTGAGCCGTTGGCCCGGCTGGATGACGAAGGGGGCGGCGAGGTTGTTGGCACGGGCGATCGCCTCGGAGCCGGCACCGGTTTTGGCCGCGATCGAACGAAGCGAATCGCCCGATTGCACGACATAAGTCGAACTCGTCACCTGCCGCGCATCGGCGGTGACGCGACGCGCCTCCCAGGCAGGAGGTGGCGCGGGCAGCGCGCGCACGTCCTGATCGAGCGAACGGCGCTCGAATTGCTCCTGTGGCCGATTTTGCTCCGGCGCATCATAACTGCGCGCTTCGCGCCCGGCCTCAGCCGGTATGCAGCCCGACATCAATATGACGCCGAACAGCAGTGCCCCCATCCGGTGCATTGCGAACCCCCTCACCCCTGAAAATTTAATAAGGGAAACAGGGATGCTTAACAATAGACTGACTTGAGACTTTCCAGCGAGTTGCGGTGAGTGAGATCGAGGTGCAGCGGCGTCACCGTGATCCAGCCCTGCTCGATCGCCTCCAGATCGGTGTCCGGATCCGGCGTGTGTGGCAGCCGGCTCATCGCGAGCCAGTAATAAGGAAAGCCGCGCGGATCGACGCGCTTGTCGAGCCCGACCCGGCCATAATCGCGCAGGCCCTGCGCGACGGGCTTGATACCCCTTACCGCTTCGGGCGGGACCGGCGGGAAGTTGATGTTGACCAGGGTCCGCGGCGCCCAGGGCGCGTCGAGCAGCGGCTTGAGCGCGCGTTCGCCCCATGCCTCGGCAGTGTCGAACGGTACCTGATCGCCCATGCCGGTGTGCTCGTAGCGCTGGCTGAGCGCGACCGAACGGATGCCCGCCAGCGCGCCTTCCATCGCAGCCGAGACGGTGCCCGAATAGCTCACATCCTCGCCGAGATTGCCGCCACGGTTGACGCCCGAGAGGATGAGATCGGGCGGCGAATCCTTCATCGCCTCGGCGAGCGCGAACATCACGCAATCGGTGGGGGTGCCGCGTACGGCATAGCGGCCGTCGCCCATGCGGCGGACGCGGAACGGCTCGGTCAGGGTGAGGGAGCGGCTCTTGCCCGATTGCTCTTCGGCAGGGGCGACGATCGTGATGTCGTCGGAGATCGTCCGCGCGATGCGTTCGAGGACGCCAAGGCCGCGCGCGTGGATGCCGTCGTCGTTGGTGAGCAGGATGCGCATCAGCGCAGCGGTTCGAGTCGGTTGAGGCCGCCGAGATAGGGCTGGAGTGCTTCGGGCACCGCCACGGCGCCGTCCTCCTGCTGGTAGTTCTCGATCACGGCGACCAGCGTCCGGCCGACGGCGAGGCCCGAGCCGTTGAGCGTGTGGACGAAGCGTGTCGCCTTCTCGCTCTCGGGGCGATAGCGCGCGTTCATCCGGCGGGCCTGGAAATCGGTGCAGGTCGAGACGCTGGAGATTTCGCGATAGCGCGCCTGGCCGGGAAGCCACACTTCGAGGTCGTAGGTGCGCGCGGCCGAGAAGCCCATGTCGCCGGTGCAGAGCTTCATGCGGCGGAAGGCGAGGCCGAGCTTTGTCAGGATGTCTTCCGCGCAGGCGGTCATCCGCTCGTGCTCGTCCTCGGACTGGTCGGGCGTGGTGATCGAGACCATCTCGACCTTCTCGAACTGGTGCTGGCGGATATAGCCGCGCGTGTCGCGCCCCGCGGAACCGGCTTCCGAGCGGAAACAGGGTGAGAGCGCCGTGAAGCGCAGCGGCAGCATCTCCTCGGGCAGGATCTGCTCGCGCACCGTGTTGGTGAGGCTGACCTCCGAGGTCGGGATCAGCCAGCGGCCGTCGGTGGTCTGGAAGCTGTCCTCGGCGAACTTGGGGAGCTGGCCGGTGCCGAACATGGTTTCGTCGCGGACGAGCAGGGGGACGACCGCTTCCTCGAAGCCGTGCTCGCGGGTGAGCGTGTCGAGCATGAACTGGCCGAGGGCGCGGTGGAGCCGGGCGGCGCTGCCGCGCACGAAGGTGAAGCGTGAGCCCGACAGCAGCGCGCCGGTCTCGAAGTCGAGCCCGAACGCGGGGCCGATCGCGTCATGTTCCTTCGCTTCGAAGGTGAAGGAGGGCGGCGTGCCGCGCTCGTGGATCAGTGCGTTGTCTTCCTCGTCGGCGCCCTTGGGCACGTCGGCGAGTGGTAAATTGGGGATCGCAGCCAGCGCGCCTGTAAGCTCGGCGCCGACCGCTTTCTCCTCGGCGTCGATCGCCGGCATGCGCTCCTTGAGCGCGGCAACTTCTGCCATCAGGTCGGTGGGATCGTCGCGGCGTGCCTTGGCGGCACCGATTGCCTTGGAGACTTCGTTGCGGCGCGCCTGCGCCACCTGCGCCTCGGTGATCAGCGCGCGGCGGCGCTCGTCGAGCGCCAGCAGCTCGGCCGAACGCGGCGCCAGCCCGCGCTTCGCCAGTCCGGCGTCGAAGGCCTCGGGATTTTCGCGGATGAACCGGATGTCGTGCATGGCCGGGCGTATGGCTGCGCGCGGTGGCCTGCGCAACCCTGAGCCACGCGGCTGCGTTGGACAAGCGACGAAAACGAAGGAGAAGACGATGCTGGTTCCGCACGATACGGTCGTGGTGGTCGCGGATGGCCGGAAGATGCTGTTCCTCAGGAATGAAGGCGATGCCACCATTCCCAACCTGCGGGTCGAGAAGAAGGTCATCGACAAACATAATCTCGATCACAACGAGCAGGCGACCGACCTGGCTGGCGGATCGATGGGAACCCGCACCGCGGGCGCGCAATGGGGCGCGGGGAACATGGGCGAAGTCGATTTCCACCAACTCGAAGAGGATCGTTTCGCCGCGGAGACCGCCGAATTGCTCAAGAAGCGCGCGCTCAACAACGATTTCGAATCGCTGATCGTCATCGCGCCGCCCAAGACTCTGGGCGAGCTCCGCAAGCATTATCACAAGGAAGTGAGCGGCCGGCTGAAGGCGGAGATCGACAAGGACCTGACCGGGCACACCGTGCCGCAGATCGAGGAAGTGCTGCTCAAGATGGAGTAAAGGCCAAGGTGCCAACCCGTCACCCCCGCCCGTTCTGGCGGGGGGTGACGGGTTATGCTACAGCCGCGTCCTTCTTCTTGGCCAGACGCTTGCGCGCCACCAGCGCGGCGGCGGCGCCGCCGAAGAGGAGGATCATCGGCGGGGCGGGGACCGGCTCGGGGCCTCCCGATGAACCGGTCGAACCGCTCGAGCCGTGATGGCCGCTCGAACCGCCGCAATGCTTGCCCCATTTGCAGCCCCAGCCGCTCGAATTGCTCCAGCCGCTCGACGTGCTCCAATTGCCGCTCGACGACGTGCTCGACGATGTCGAGGAGGACGTGGACGAAGAGGTCGACGAGGAAGTCGAAGATGAGGTCGACGAGCTGACGCCGCTCGAAGTCGAGGTGGACGAACCGCCGGTGGACGTCGAGGTCGACGAGCCGCCGGTGGAGGTGGAGGTAGACGAGCCACCGGTCGAGGTGGACGAACCGCCGGTCGAGGTGGACGAGCCCCCCGACGAAGTGCTCGTGCCGCCGCTCGAAATCTCGATGTTGATTCCGCTGCTGCTGCCCGAACTGCTGCCGGAGCTGCCGAAGAAGCCACCGGCGAAGAAGCCGCCGCCGAAGCCGCCATAGCCGCCCGAACCACCGACCACGCCTGCCGCCGCGCTGCTTGCGGCCGCGACCGCGGGCATTTCACGCGGGGGAAGGGGGATGGGCGCGCTTTGCGCCACGACGACGACTTGAGGCGCTGCCTGAGTCGTGGTGGTCGTGGTCACGCGGCGAACGAGCTTTTTGCGCACGACGCCGGCGACCGGCCCCTTGCGGACGACTCGCTTCTTCGCGACCGTATATTGCTTGACCACGCTGGGCTGCGTCACGCGCTCTACGGCATAGACGCCGCCGCCACCGATGACTGCGCCGCCACAGGCACATGCGCAGAGTTTCGCCAAGGCCATGCGAACCGACATGATGTCCCACTCTTCCTGTTGCTGGCGCTCGCTCCCCACGGGACCGTCAGCAGCTTGTGCGCCCTCAATGACCAGGAAACGCAAAACAAACTATTAAGCGCAAGCGCGTCGAGGGCCGTTTACCGTGTTCCTGGACGTTTTTTCACCGTCACGACGCAGAGCTTATGGTTAATGTGCGGTTTCGGTACGGAATGCCGGAGCGCCGACGCCATACTCGTGAATGGAGATGGTTAAATTTGCCGAACGCGCGACTGTTGTTCAGCTGTTGCTAATTTCCTCCAAGTTACCGGGGATTAGGCAAAACGGCTGTCATAATAGCGCGCTTGTCTATGCCTTCGCGCGCAAGTATAGGGCATCCGGGCAAAAGGCAGTCGTCCAGCGGCTTGGCCACTGGGTGACCGGTGTGGAGAGTGGGGATGGCTACAGTATTGGATCGCTCCGACGAACCTGGGAAACACTTCCCGCCGGCGGCGAATGACGGTGACGACGGATACCGGCCGCACAACGACGAACCTTTCATGAATCCGCGGCAGCAGGAATATTTCCGCGAGAAGCTTATTGCCTGGAAGGACGCGATCTATCGCGAGGCCGCGGGCACGCTCAACCAGCTCCAGACCGACTCGCTGCGCGAAGCCGATCTCACCGATCGGGCGTCGAGCGAGACCGATTGGTCGATCGAATTGCGCACCCGTGATCGTCAGCGCAAGCTGATCGCCAAGATCGATGCGGCGATGCGCCGGATCGACGAAGGCGAGTATGGCTATTGCGAAGTGACCGGCGAGCCGATCTCGCTCGCCCGCCTCGAAGCGCGGCCGATTGCGACCATGACCGTAGAGGCGCAGGAGCGTCACGAGCGGAACGAGAAGGTTTCGCGCGACGAATAGCGGTTTCGAGGGGCGCGCGATTTTTGGTCGGCGCCCCTCAAATTTACGCTTTCGTCAGGGATTGATGCTCTAATTGCGCCAGATCAATTTTGGCGTTCGAGCAGCACCCATGGACCAATTCTCTACCGAAACCGTGAACGCGCTCTCGGCCGATGATTTCACCGGCCAGCGTACCGGCTCGCGCGACAGCCTGTTGCTGACCGCGCAATTCCGCGTCTTTGGCGACGACAAGGTCGTGCAGGCGCGCGTGCGCAATCTCTCGTCCGGTGGTCTGATGGCCGAATATGCGGCCCCCGTCGAAGCCGGTACGCCGGTCGAGATCGAAGTGCGCGGCGTGGGCTGGGTGAAGGGCCGGATCGCCTGGGCGACCGACGGCCGTGTCGGCGTCGCCTTCGACATCGAGATCGATCCGATGCTGGCGCGCAAGCCGGTGGGCAAGGGCACACAAAGTCGGCAATTCGCCAAACCGATCATAACGCGCCGCTGAGGCGTGATTCCGACTGCGATATCTCCGTGTATCTGACGCGTTGCCCAGCGTATCATGCTCGATATCGGGGAGACGCGGCCCCGAGGCCACAGCTCCCCGACAAGATATCGCGTCTCCGCGTTAGCGGCTGAGCTCCTCCTTGACGCGCAACTTCCGTTTCTTCAATTCCGCGATCAGCATCTGATCGGGAAGCGGCCGCTGCGACTCGACGGCGATCCGTTGATCCAGTGTCGAATGCTTGGCGTTGAGTGCCGCGAAATGCGCGTTCTGCATGGAAGCGTTCCTCCTTCGATTGGCGCCGGGGTCAACCAATAAATCACCTTTGCAGCCGCTTGTCGCCCCCCCTATTGAGCGCAATCGACAGCTTGCGGAAAAGGCGCGATGGTTCGTGGCGAGCTTTCGCGATCCGGTGCGGCGCGTATGCGTAAAAAGGGGGGCGGGAATGGACGAGAGCGAGACCCGGCGGCGGCTCGAGGCGCTACGCACCGAGCATCGCGACCTCGACATGGCGATCGACGCGCTGCGCGGCACCGGCTCGGCCGACCAACTCCAACTCGCCCGGCTGAAAAAGCGCAAGCTGCGGCTGCGCGACGAGATCACGCAGCTCGAAGATCAGCTGGTTCCCGACATCATCGCCTGAGCCTCCCGCGCCGGGACCAAGTGCCGCAATATTAAGCATTCAACTGTTGCGCCCATTATGGCACTCCATGCGGGATGACGCCGCAGGCAACCTCGACGATCCATCGCAAGCTGGTCGACTCACTCTATGTCGAGGCGATGCTGCTGGCGGATGAGGCGCGCGCCTATTTCGATGTGCTGGGGCGCGCCGAGCGCGACTCGCTCGAAGCATTGAGCCGCGTCACCTTCTCGTGCGAGTCGCTCAAGGTGACGACGCGGCTGATGCACATTATCGCCTGGCTGCTGACGCAGCGTGCGGTCGAGGCGGGCGAGCTCACGCCGGTCGAAGCCCTGTCGCCGTCGCGGCGGCTGGGCGAGGCGCCCGAGACCGATGCCGCCATCCTGGAGACGATGCCGGCACAGGCGCGTGCGATCATCGCGACCAGTATCGAATTGCATCGCCGCGTCGCGCGACTCGACGCCTCGCTCGACGAACCGGCCGCGGATGCGAGCCCCGCGCGCCGGATGCTCGAGAGACTATCGGCTTCCTTTTAAAGCAATTGCAGAGCACCGCGTGCTCCTGCGAAAGCAGGAGCCCAGAGTTGCGGGCGAGTCGCTTGCCGCCCTAGGCTCCTGCTTTCGCAGGAGCGCGTTCAGCGAACCCAGATCAGCGAAGCGCCGCCTTGGCCGCCGCGTACTCCGTCTTCAGCCGCTCGATCTTGACCGCGGCGGATTCCACCGCGGTCACTGCGCCGATCCCCTGGCCCGATCCCCAGATCTCCTTCCACGCCTTGGCGCCACCGAAGTTCATCGCGGTTGGATCGCTCTCGGGAAGCTTGTCGGGATCAAGTCCCGCCGCGACGATCGAACTGCGCAGATAGTTGCCGTGCACGCCGGTGAAGAGGTTGGAATAGACGATGTCGGCCGCCCGGCCCTCGACGATGCCCTGCTTGTACGCATCGATGGCATTGGCTTCGTCGGTGGCGATGAAAGGCGAGCCGATATAGGCAAGGTCGGCCCCCATCACCTGCGCGGCCAGCACCGCACGGCCGGTGGCGATCGCGCCCGACAGGATCAGCGGTCCGTCGAACCATTCGCGGACTTCCTGGACGAAGGCGAAGGGATTGAGCACGCCTGCGTGGCCGCCCGCGCCGGTGGCGACGAGGATCAGCCCGTCGGCGCCCTTCTCGATGGCCTTGTGCGCGAACCGGTCATCGATGACGTCGTGGAGCGTGATTCCGCCCCAGCCATGGACCGCATCGTTGAGCTCGGGCCGCGCTCCCAGCGAAGTGATGACGATTGGGACTTTCCATTTGGCGCAGGTGTGGAGATCGGCCTCCAGCCGGTCGTTCGAGCGATGGACGATCTGGTTGACGGCGAAAGGAGCGGAGGGCGCGTCGGGATTGGCGCGGTCCCATGCGGCAAGCTCCTCGGTGATGCGGTGCAGCCATTCGTCGAGCAGGCTCTGCGGGCGCGCGTTGAGCGCGGGGAACGAACCGACGATCCCCGCCTTGCACTGCGCGATCACCAGATCGGGCACCGAGATGATGAAAAGCGGCGAGCCTATGACGGGAAGCCGGAGGCGATCGAACAGCGGGGGAAGGGCCATGGACCAGTTTTGTAGCGCAACTCGAATGCCTGTCTATCCCACCGTCGGCGACGCTACGGCATGGCCGGGCGGTCGGGGACGGGATCAGTCGACTCGGCGAAGACCCTGCGCATAATCGCGCTGCTTTGCCGCGTAGAGCGCCGCCGAGGCTTTGAGCATCGCCTTCTGCATGTCGTCGAGGGGGCGGGTCGCTCTGGCGGGCGAACCGACGATCAGATGGCCCGGTGGGAAGGTCTTGCCTTCGGTTATGAGTGCGCCGGCGCCGACCAGGCAGTCCTCACCGATGACGGCGCGATTGAGGATCGTGGCACCCATGCCGATCAGCGTGCGGTTGCCGATCGTGCAGCCGTGGAGGATCGCGTGATGGCCGACAGTAACGTCCTCGCCCAAAGTGCATGGCGCGCCGGGATCCGAATGCAGCACCGCGCCATCCTGAACGTTGGTCCGCGCCCCGATCAGGATCGGGGTGTTGTCGGCACGGATCACGGCGCCGAACCAGACGCTGGCCAGTTCGGCGAGCTGTACGTCTCCGATCAGGTCGGCGCTCGGCGCGACCCAGGCATCGGGAGCGATTCGTGGCTGGAGGCCGCCGATTCCGTAGAGGGGCATCGCCCCTAGAAGAGCGGGGCGGCGGGCAGCTGCATCTGGAGCCCCAATGCCACCGCGAGGGCGACCGCGCCCATCAGGATCGCGAGCGTGGAGGATAGCGAGAACAGGCCCCAGCCGACCATCGTCACCATCTGGGAATTCGGCCGCTGCTCACGCCGGTTGCGTTGCATCGCGAAGAGCACGAACATCGCCAGCATCGCGTAAATGAAGATAAAGAACTCGACCACCGCGCCATACCCACCCGCAAAGATCCCCGCCCGCGTTGTTAGCGAGACAAGGTTAACGCTTCAATGCCGGGATTCTGCGGATCGCCGCATTGCAGCAATGACTGGCCTCGCGCGTGACGGCACCGCGATCACGGTGCGGCGGCCATGACGCCCAACTGGAACTAGTTGGCGACAGGCTCGCGCCGCGCCGGCTGCGGTGCCGTCTCCCAGCCGCCGCCGAGTGCGTTGAACAAGGCGACCTGTGCCTCGGCCAGCGCGGCGTTCGATTGCGCCAGCGAGGCGCGGGCGGTCGCCCGGTCGCGCTCGGCATCGATGCGCTGGAGCAAAGTGTCGCGGCCTGCGGTGAAGCGCAACCCGGCGATGCGGGCGGCGTTGCTCGCAGCGGTCTCGGCGCGGCGGAGCGCGACATTGCGCTCGATCTCGCCCGAATAGCGCGCGAGCGCCTGCTCGACCTCGCGCAGCGCGGTGAGCACGGTGCCGTCGAACGTCGCGAGCGAGCCTTCCGAAGTCGCTTCGGCCTGGCGCAGGCGGCTGCGTGCCTGCCCCATATTGGGGAAGCTCCAGCTGATCAGCGGCCCGAGCGAGAAGCCGAACGAGTCGGACTTGGCGACGTCGCCGATATTCTGCGCGCCGAGCGTGACCGAGCCGAGCAGGCGGATCGACGGATAGAGCGCGGCGGTCGCGACGCCGACCCGGGCGGTGTCGGCGGCGAGGGTGCGTTCGGCCTGACGAACATCGGGACGACGGGCGAGCAAAGCGGCACCGTCGCCGACCGGGATCAGCCCGCTGACCTGCGGCGGCACGGTGCATTGCGCCGCGGCGGCATCGGTCTCGGCCGGCGGACGGCCGGTGAGGGTGGCAAGCGCATAGAGCGCGGCGCGGCGTTCGGCCTCGAACTGCGGAACCTGCGAGCGCGCGCTTTCGGAGAGCACCAGCGCCTGATCGACATCGCGCTGGGTACCGCGCCCGGCCTCGAGCAGGCGCCGGGTGAGGCTGAGCGTCTGGTCCTGAAGCTGCACCGTCTCGCGCGCCACCGCGGCTTGCGCGGCGAAGCTGCATGCCTGGGCATAGGTGCGCGCGGTTTCGGCGGCGATGGCGATGCGCGCGGCGTCGAGCCCGGCCTGCGCCGCGGCCAGATCGCCCCGCGCCGCCTCGATCGAGCGTGATACCTGGCCGAACAGATCGACCTGATAGCCCGCGTCGAGCCCGACCTGGAAGAAGTCGAATTCGCTGCTCTGCACGCCGGGGAAGTTGACTGCGTTTCCGCCCTGGCGCTGGCGCGTGTAGCGGGCGCTGAGATCGGTGGTCGGCAGCCGCTGGTTGCGCGCTTCCGACAGCAAGGCGCGGGCGCGGCGCAGATTGGCCGCCGCTACGCGGATGTCGGTATTGTGCGCCAGCGCGTCGACCACGAGGCGGTCGAGCACCGGATCGCGGAACAGATGCCACCATTCGCCCTCGACGGCACTCGTCGAGACCTTTGTCACGCCGGGATCGACGAACGCCCCCGCCGCGGTCGGCGGCGTTGCGGGACGCTCATAGTTCGGGCCGACCGCGCAAGCCGAAAGCAGGCCCGCGGCGAGGATCGTCAGGCGCTTCATGCCGTGGCCTCCGTTGCAGGCGCTTCGGGCTTCTTGCGGCTCAGGCGTGCGCGCTGCTTCTCCGTCCAGCTCGCGAGCTTGCGGACCATGACATAGAAAGCCGGAGTGAAGAGCAGGCCGAAGAAGGTCACGCCGATCATCCCGAAGAACACCGCGACGCCCAGCGCCTGGCGGAGCTCGGCCGCCGCTCCGGTCGCGATCACCAGCGGCAGCACGCCGAGGATGAACGCGATCGAAGTCATGATGATAGGCCGCATGCGCTGATGCGCCGCCTGCTCGGCCGCCGCACGCGGTTCGAGACCTTGATCTTCCTCGCCCTGCCGCGCAAACTCGACGATCAGGATCGCGTTCTTCGCGGCGAGGCCGATCAGCACGACCAGGCCGATCTGCGTCAGGATATTATTGTCCATTCCCATCAGGTTCACGCCGAGGATAGCGGCGAGCAGGCACATCGGCACGATCAGGATCACCGCCAGCGGCAGCACGAGGCTCTCGTAGAGCGCGGCGAGCAACAGGAAGACGAACACCACGGCGAGGCCAAAGGCGATCAGGCCGGTATTGCCCGCCTGACGCTGCTCGAACGCAAGCTCGGTCCATTCGAAGCCCATTCCCTTGGGCAATGTCCTGGCGGCGAGCGCCTCCATCGAGTCGAGCGACTGGCCGGTCGAGAAACCGGGCTTGGTGTCGCCCATCAATTCGGCGGCTGGATAGAGATTGTAGCGCACCACGCGATACGGTCCGGCATCGTTCTTCAACGCCATCACCGCGCTCATCGGCACCATCTTGCCGGCGGCCGAGCGCGTCTTCAGCGTCTGGATGTCCGAGGCGTCGTTGCGATAGGCTGCGTCGGCCTGCGCCGTCACGCGGAAGGTGCGGCCCAGATAGTTGAAGTCGTTCACATAGGCCGAGCCCAGATAGGAACCGAGCGTCGAGTAGATGTTCGAGACGGGAACGCCCATCCGCTCGGCGCGGTCGCGGTCGACCTCGGCGGTGAGGCGCGGGGTGCCGACGTTGAACAACGAGAAGGCACCGGCGACTCCCTCCGCCTGGTTCGCGCCCATCATCATCGCGAAGCTCGCCTGCGCCAGCGCCTGGTAACCCTGGCCGCTGCGGTCCTGGATCATCATCTTGAAGCCGCCGCCGGTGCCGATGCCCGGAACGGGCGGCGGGGCGATCACCATGATGTCGCCGCCCTTGATCCCGGCCAGCGCCGGATACAGCGCTTGCTGGATTTCGTCGGCGCTCTGCTTGCGATTGGCATGCGGCTTCAGCGCGAAGAACACCACGCCTGCATTCGGTGCGGTCGAGAAGCTGGCGCCGTCGAGGCCGGCGAACCCGATCGAGGTCTGGACGCCGGGGAGCTTCATCGATTCCTTGATCGTTTCGCGCACCACGGCATCGGTGCGCTGCAGCGACGATCCGGGCGGCAGCGAGACCACGCCGATCAGATAGCCCTGATCCTGCGGCGGGATGAAGCCGCTCGGCGTGGCGGTGAACCGCCAGCCCACGACGAAGATCAGCGCGACATAAACCACGCCGACAATCACCAACATGCGCACCAGCCGTGCGGTGAGGCGGCTATATCTGTGCGAGAGCCAGGTGAATCCGGCATTGAACTTCTTGCCCGCGCGCCCGGGGAGCCCGAGCAATCCCGGCCGCGGTGCCTTGTCGTGCTCCGGCTTCTTGAGCACCAGGGCGCACAAGGCGGGCGACAGCGTCAGCGAGACGAATGCCGAGAAGACCGTCGCCGAGGCGATGGTGATCGCGAACTGCTGGTAGAAGGCACCCGAGATGCCGGGGATGAACATCGTCGGGATGAACACCCCGACGAGCACGAGCGAGATCGCGATGATCGCGCCGGACACTTCGTCCATCGTCTTGTGCGCCGCCTCGCGCGGGCCGATGTCTTCCTCTTCCATCAGGCGTTCGACATTCTCGACGACGACGATCGCGTCGTCGACGACGATGCCGATCGCGAGGACGAGGCCGAACAGCGACAGCGTGTTGAGCGAGTAGCCGAAGGCGAACAGAACCGCGAAGGCGCCGACCAGCGATACCGGGATCGCGATGATCGGGATCAGCGCGGTGCGCCAACTTTGGAGGAAGACCAGCACCACCAGCACCACGAGGATCAGCGCCTCGATCAGCGTGTGCTCGACTGCGCTGATCGATTCCGAGATGTACTCGGTGGGGTTGTAGTCGATCGAATATTTCATCCCCGCGGGGAAGCTCTGGGCGAGCGTATCGAGCTCTTTCTTCACGGCGTCCGCAGTGGCGAGCGCGTTCGATCCGGGCATCTGGAAGATGCCCATGCCGACGGCGCTCTTGCCGCCGAGATAGCCGTTGAAGCTATAGTCCTGCGCGCCGAGCTCGATCCGGGCGACGTCGCGCAGATAGGTCAGCCGACCCTCGGTATCGCGCTTGACCACGACCTTGCCGAATTCCTCGGGCGTGCTCAACCGGCCTTTGGCCTGGACGCCCAGCTCGAAGGCGGGGCTCGCCTTGCCATAAGGCGGCTGGCCGACGGCGCCGGCGGCGACCTGGAGGTTCTGGCCGCGGATGGCGTTGACCACTTCGTCCACGGTCATGTCGCGTGCTGCGGCAAGGCCGGGATCGATCCACACGCGCATATTGTAGTCGCGGCCGCCGAACGCCTGTGCCTGGCCGACGCCGGGCACGCGCGCGATCCGGTCGAGTACCTGCAGCGTCACATAGTTCGAGATATACGGGATCTCGAGGCTGTTGTCGGGCGAAGTGAAGAACACCACCATCAGGAAGTCGGGCGAGTTCTTGTTCACCGTGATGCCCAGACGGCGCACGTCCTCGGGCAGGCGCGGCTCGGCCTGCTGGACGCGGTTCTGCACCAGCACCTGCGCCTGATCGACGTTGGTGCCCTGATTGAACGCGATCGTGATCTGCGTCTGGCCGTTGCCGGTCGACGACGAGGTCATGTAGATCATGTTCTCGACGCCGTTGATCGCCTGTTCGAGCGGCGCAGCGACTGTCTCCGCCAACGTCTCAGCGCTCGCGCCCGGATACGTCGCGGTGACCACCACGGTGGGCGGCGCGATGCTCGGATATTGCGCGATCGGCAGCGAGGGATAGGCGATCGCGCCGACGATCACGATCAGGATCGACAGCACCGCCGCGAAGATCGGCCGCTCGATGAAAAAATGGGGGAATTTCATGGCGGAGACCTTAGCGGACAGTCGCCTGGCCCGAGGCCGGCTCCTGCGTCGGAGCGGTCGGCGCGGCTTGCTTGGTCGGATCGGCCTTGATCACGCCTTTGACCGGCTGGACAGGCGCGCCGGGCTGCAGACGACCGACGCCGGTGATGACCACGCGGTCGGTCGGTGCGAGACCGTCGCGGACGATGCGCAGGCCCTCCACCGTCGCACCGACTTCCACCGGACGCGGCACCGCCTTGTTGTCGTTGCCGACGACATAGACGAGCCGGCGGGTCTGATCGGTAACGATCGCCTCGTCGGGGATCAGCATCGCCTTGTAGGTGCCCGAGCCGAGCAGCCGGGCACGGCCGAACATGCCGGGCGTCAGGAAGCGCGTCGGGTTCTGCACCACAGCGTGGGCGCGGATCGTACCCGAATCGGGATCGACGGCATTGTCGAGGAACTCCATCCGACCGTTCCAGCGATATTCGCTCTCGTCGGCGAGCTGGATCTGGACCGGGTTGGCGGTGGTGCGCGAGGAGCCGCGCTCGCCGCGCTGATCCTGCCGCAGATTCTTGAGGTAGAAGCTCTCGGCGCCTTCGAACTCGAACCAGATCGGATCGAGCGACACGATGCGCGTGAGGATGGTCTGGCCGTCGGCGACCGAGTCGCCGATGCTCACCTTGCGGTCCGACATGCGGCCGCTAAACGGCGCGCGCACGGTGGTGAAGCTCAAATTGAGCTCGGCGTTGGTGATCGCGGCGCGGGCAGCGGCGAGATCAGCCGCGGCGGTGCGCTCGGCCGCGATGTTCGCCTCGAGTTCCTCGGTGCTGACGGCCTGCGCGGTTGCCAGCTTGCGGCTGCGCGCGGTGACCTGTCGGGCGTTCGACAGCGCTGCATTGGCGCGCGTCGCCTGCGCCTGTGCCTGTGCGAGCGCGGCGCGATAGGGGCGCGGATCGATCGTAAAGAGCGGCGCGCCCTGACGTACGTCCTGTCCGTCGCGGAAATGGATCGCAGTCACCACGCCGTTGACGCGCGGCCGGACCTCGACGTCCTGCGGCGCGACGAAGCGGCCGGTATAGTCGTCCCAGTCGACCACCTCGCGCTGGACCGGAGTCGCGACGGTTACCTGCGGTGGGGGTGGGGCAGGCGGGGCCTGTTCTCCACCGCATCCGGCAAGCAACAACAATCCTGCTAATACGTGCGCGCGCCTCACAGACGTCCCCTTTCTGCGGCGCAGCAATTAACGTTGTCAGCGGGGGTTGCAAGCAGATTCGTACCTATCGGTAGGAATTGTCTGAGATGAGCGTCCGCGGTGGAAAGGTCAGGCCCGGCGAACGCGCATGCGATTTTCGCCGACACCGAAAGCGTGACTCTCGATACCATCGATTTTCCCCAATCGGACCGCGAGGAATTGCGATCCTCACAGCATCAGACGCCGCGGCGACACAAAATCCGCACGCAGCCGAGACAAATTATTTTGTTCTGTTTCGGCGGAAGGGACTCGCCTTCAATCGGCGGAAGATACCGGCAGAACTGCGCCGACATGCGCCTCGCCGCGCGCTTCGGCGAGCAGCGCCTGGCGATGGCGCTCGGCATAGCGTTCGCGCTGCGCGTCGCTGCGTTCGTCATGGCAGGCGGGGCAGGCGACGCCTTCGACATATAGAGGCGAGCCTTGCGCTTCCTCGCTGACCGGCATGCGGCACGCACGGCAGAGCGCATGGGTACCGAGCTCGAGCCCGTGCGCCACCGATACGCGCTCGTCGAACACGAAGCATTCGCCCTGCCAGCGGCTCTCTTCAGCGGCGACGTTTTCGAGATAGGCGAGGATGCCGCCCTTCAGATGATAGACCTCGTCCAGACCTTCGGCCTTGAGAAACGCGGTCGCCTTCTCGCAGCGTATTCCGCCGGTACAGAACATCGCGATCTTCGGCTGCTTGCCTTCCTCGTGCCATTGGTCGCGATGTGTGCGTACCCATTCGGGAAAGTCGCGAAAGGTTGGCGTGCCCGGATCGATCGCGCCCGCGAAAGTGCCCAAAGCGACTTCATAGTCGTTGCGCGTGTCGATCACGATTGTTTCGGGATCGTCGATCAGCGCGTTCCAGTCCTGCGGCGCGACATAGGCGCCGACATCGACCAGCGGATTGATCTCCGGCTCGCCCATCGTCACGATCTCGCGTTTGATGCGCACCTTCATCCGGTGGAACGGCAGGGTCGCCGCGCGCGATTTCTTGACGTCGAGCGCCGCACAGCCGGGAAGGGTGCGAATAAGGGCGAGAACCCGATCGATCGCCGCGTCCGATCCGGCGATCGTCCCGTTGATTCCTTCCGGTGCCAGCAACAGCGTGCCCTTCACGCCCTGCGCGCGGCAGGCCTCGGCAAGCGAGGACTGGATCGCCGCGCAATCGTCGAAGCGCGTGAACTGGTACAGGGCGGCGACACAGATGGGCAGGGCGGCTTCGATCACGATCACTTTCCGGGTTGCGGCTGGGGCAATGGCCGGCGCGCCCCTAGCAGAAGCGCGCGCGTCCGTCATGCGGCGAGGCAAAAGGGCCGGTGCAGGCCGGGAAGTTTGATCGGGATCAACACGGGAAACTAAACTGCATTTGCGCCGTTTGACTGCTCCGGAAAATGTCAAAAGGAGCAATTCGCTTGCAGTCCTCTGGTATAGATCCCCTGGCGGGACTGATCAGGAAGCTCACATCGCTGAATGCGCTGGGCGACGAAGAAATTGCGGGTATTCGATCGCTGCCATTGAGGGCGCAACGCTTCAAGGCCGGTGCGACTATTGTCAGCAACGGCCAGCTGATCTCGGAATGCTGCCTGCTGGTGGAGGGTTATGCCTGCCGCCATAAGCTGGCGAGCGATGGCGGTCGCCAGATCGTCTCCTTCCACGTGGCGGGGGACATTCTCGATATCCAGCATCTGTTGTTCGAAAAGGCCGATCACAACGTCCAGGTGATCGCCGACGCCCAGGTGCTGTTCTTCCCGATGCGCGACTTCCGCCGGCTGATCCAGGAGCGGCCCGAGATCGGCAAGGCGCTGTGGCGCGATTGCCTTGTCGATGCGTCGATCTTCCGCGAATGGGTACTCAATGTCGGACGCCGCGACGCCAAGATGCGGATCGCGCACATGCTCTGCGAATTCGCTTTCCGGCACGAGGCCGCAGGGCTGGGCTCGCCCGATCGCTTCACTCTGCCGATGACGCAGGAGGATATCGGCGACGCCACCGGCCTGACTTCGGTGCACGTCAACCGTATGCTGCGCGCGCTGACCGAGGAAGGCGTGATCGCGCGGACCGGCCGCGAGATCCGCATCGCCGACTGGGAACGGATGAAGCAGGTCGCCGATTTCGAGCCCGACTATCTCCACCTTGCGGCATAGGCGGCCGCGTCAGGTTCCGGCGTTCTCGATTCCGCCGGCGATATAGGTCTGGACGTAATCCTTGATCCACGCCTCTTCGCGGAACCATTTGGTGACGATGTACTTCATCCCCTCCAGCACGCGCATGCCCTCGTGGAGCGTGTCGTAATTCGGGGTGCCGTCTGGGGTCATGTTGTTCCAGACGACGAGCAGCCCGCGCTTCGGCTTGAAGCGGATGCCGGCGCGCGGAAACCAGGTGGCGCCGCCTTCGGGCACGTCGTTGAGATAGGCCATGGCGGTCCAGGTGCGCTGGCCGCCGGTCTCCTTCATCTTGGGCCAATAGGCGCTCGATTCATGGAAATAGTCGCAATGCGCGCGGAACTGCTGGTTCACTGCATAACGCTGGCCCTGGAGCGTCTCGGCATTCTCCTCGGGAATGCCGAGCAGGTTCGCGATGCGCTGGTCGATCGCGAGGATATCGGGCGACCAGCGATACAGGTCCGAGCTGTGGCTGGTGCGGTATTCGGGATCTTCGCTCACCGCGAGCAGGGTCGACGGGCGCGAATTGGAGTCGATCAGGGCGATGAGCGCGTCGCATTCGGCGTCGCTCAGAAAATGGGGCACGGTGTACATCTGCGCCGTCTCGACCTTGGCGCGCCTGACGTCCGGGTTCGCTTCCAGCCGCGCCGAGACGTCGCGCCCGATCTTCGCGCGCGCCGGCGACGGGCCGCCCGAAACCCTGCCTTCGTTCTTGTTCTTGCTCACGGAGTGCGAAATCGCGCGGAGCGGCGCGATTTGCAAGCCGCTTGAACGACAGCTTGAACAACAAGGGACCCGGCATCGCTGCCGGGCCCCAGGACCTCCGATAAGGCTGCGGGCGTCCTTACCAGAAGATGTCGTAGATCACGTCGACCACTTCGCCGCTGTAGATGTCGACGAGCAGCGCATCGTTGTAATAGCGCACCCAGCGATAGGGGCCGTCGACCTCAGGCAGGCGATAATAGAACGGATCGTTGATCCAGTAGTTCGACGAGAACAGGATCGAATTCAGCGTGAAGCCGATCCCGAACCGGCGATAGCCGTACCCCCAGCCGCTCGGTGCGTAATAACGCGGCAGGCGATAGATGTTGCGGTTGCTGCTGCGATAGCCGCGCCAATCGTAGCGGCGGTCATTGCGCCACCTGCTGTTCCAGCTCCCGCGGTCGCGGTCATTGTTCCAGCCGCGGTTGCTGTCGTAGCGATTGCGGTCGCCGCTCCAGTTACGCGTCCGGTCGCGGTCGTTCCAGTCGCGGTTACCGCGGTCATACCGGCTGCGGTCGCGATTGCCGTCGCTCCAGCGACTGCGATCACGGTCGCCGTCGTTCCAGCGGCTGCGATCGCCGTCGCGGAACTGCTGGCGCTGCCGGTCGAACTGCTGCTGCCGGTCCACGTCCGGACGGCGCGTGCCGCCGTTCCACTGGCTGCGGTCGCCGGTCCAGCGGCTACGATCGCCGCTGTTGTTCCACCGGCTGCGGTCGCCGCGATCGCCGCCCCAGCGCTCGCGCTGCTGCGGGACCGCTTGCTGCTGTTGCTGCTGGGCCTCCGGGCGGCTCCAATTGCCGCGCTGACGCTCACCGCCGTTCCACTGGCGCTGCGGCCGCGCCTCCGGCGTTTCCTGGCGCTGCTGCTGGCGCCATTCGGCGCGGTTCTGGCGAACCTCGGACGATGGACTGCCGGAACTGTTCGCCGAGCGGTCGCGGCCGCCCCAACGCCCCCGGTCCTGCGCGAGCGCTGCCGGCGGGACCAGAGCCGTTGCGGCGATGATCGCCGCTAGCAAGGTCTTCTTCATCTCAACTTGTCTCCGTCGAGACCGGCAAGAGGCCGGGCTACAAGATAGGATTGGATTAGACTTCGCCGGATGAGCGGTTGCTGAATTGCAGAGAAAGGCGATTGAAAGAATTAAGAAAGATCATTCAGGCGCGGGTGTCTCCGGTTCGGGTCCGTTTGCCAGTGGGGCATCGCCACGCGCCAGTCGGGCGGCATCGGTGATCGCGCCGATCAGCCGCGGATAGATGCCGCAGCGGCAGATGTTCGGAATCGCCTCCTTGATGTCGCCCTCGCTCGGGTTGCGGTTGTTGCGCAGCAACACCGACGCCGCCATCACCACGCCGGGAATGCAAAAGCCGCACTGGACGATATTGGTGGCGAGCAGCGCCTGTTGCACCGGATGGCTGCGATCCTTCGAAAGGCCCTCGATCGTAGTGACGAAAGTCCCCTCGAGCGCGCCGATCGTCTCCTGACAGGCGAGCCGCAACCCGCCGTCGACATCCACGGCACATGCTCCGCAATCGCCGGTGCCGCAGCCATATTTGGTACCGGTCAGGTTGGAGGCATCGCGCAGCGCCCAGAGCAAGGGCGTGCGCGGATCCATCTTGTACTCGACCGGCTGGTTGTTGACGGTGAAGCGAGTCATTGCAGCGATGTAGCCGGAAACGGGGCGTTTCCGAAACCGGCATTGTCGCGGCCCGCTGTCCCGCCAATGTTGGATTTACCGGGCTTAACTTCGCACTTTTCCCGCGAATCGTGAACAAAAGTTGCTCGTCGATGGAATCTTGTTTCGTGCTTCGGTTTTTGGCTCGCGATGAATTCGGGCATGCCATGCGAGAACAATAGCAGAACATCGCTCTGTAGGAAAGCTTCATGATGACCTTGCCGACCTTCTTCCTCCCGCATGGCGGCGGACCCTGTTTCTTCATGGACCCCGATGGCGGCCCCGCCGATCCGATGTGGCAGCCGATGCAGGTCTATCTCGCCAGCCGCATCGACGGCCTGCCCGAGCGGCCCAGGGCGATCCTGCTGATCTCCGGCCATTGGGAGGAGGACCGGGTCACCGTCCATAGCGGCGGCGGCCAGCCTTTGCTGTTCGACTATTACGGTTTCCCCGAGCATACTTATCGCCTGCACTGGGACGCGCCGGGTTCTCCCGAAGTGGCGGCCCGCGCCAGGGCGTTGATCGAAGGCGCGGGTTTCCCCGTCGACGAGGAAAGCGAGCGCGGTTGGGACCACGGCGTGTTCATCCCGATGATGGTCACCGTCCCCGGCGCCGATATCCCGCTGGTCCAGCTTTCGCTGCGCAAGGACCTCGATCCCGCCGCGCACATCGCGATCGGCCGCGCGCTGGCCCCCTTGCGCGACGAAGGCGTGCTCATCGTCGGTTCGGGCATGAGCTTCCACAACCTCCGCGCACGCGGCCCGCAGGTGACGCCCGTGGCGGACGAATGGGATGCGGCCCTGGTCGATGCCGTGACCGATCCCGATCCTGCCCGCCGCGCGGAACGTGTCGCCGCGTGGGACAAGCTCCCCCATGCCCTTTTCGCCCATCCGCGAGAGGAGCACCTCCTGCCGCTTATGGTGGCGCTCGGCGCGGGCGGGGAGGGGCCCGCGGTGGCTGATTATCGCGACCACGTGATGGGCTGGGCGGTTAGCGGATTTCGGTTCGGCTAGTTCCACGGGCGCGTCAAAACGCGACTTGTACTCCTGCGAAAGCAGGAGCCCAGAGTGGCGAAGGATGTCGCTTGTGATCCTGGGCTCCTGCTTTCGCAGGAGCACTGGAGTGCGATTACTCCCGCCAGCTCCGGTCCGTCCGGTCGACCAGCCGCACCATCGCCGCGAAGTCCGCCGCGCCCGGGCCGCCGGGGACCTGCGCCATGTGCAGGTCGCGCTGGTGCACCGCGACGACTTCGTCGGACACCGTCAGCGGCTCGCCCATCCCCAGCGTCGCCACCTGGATCTCGCAGGCGCGCTGGAGCGACCAGTGCTTGATGAACGCCTCGGGCAAGGTCCGCCCCATCACCAGGATGCCGTGGTTGCGCAGCAGCATCACGCGCTTGTCGCCCAGATTGGCGAGGAGGCGCTCACCTTCCTCGTCGCGGACCGTCACGCCTTCGAAGTCGTGATAGGCGATCTGACCCGCGAAATTGCAGGCATAGAAATTGGTGGGGCGAAGGCCGCCCTCGACCGAGCTCACTGCCATGCCGGCCGTCGTGTGGGTGTGCATGATGCAATGCGCATCGGGGAGATGGCGGTGGAACAATGCGTGCTGGACGAAGCCCGCCCGGTTCACCGGATAGGGAGAGTCGCCGAGCTTGTTGCCGTCGATGTCGATCTTGACGAGGTTCGAGGCCTTCACTTCGCTGAAATGCAGCCCGAACGGATTGATCAGGAACGCGCCGTCCTGATCGGGCAGCTTCACGGTGATGTGGTTGTAGATCATCTCGGACCAGCCGAGCATGTCGAACACGCGGTAGCAGGCGGCGAGCTGCTGGCGCGCCTCCCATTCGGCATCGCTGACGCCGAGGGGGTTGCCGGCGTCTTGCTGAAGCGCAGTGGCCATCGATCCTCTCCTGTCTTTGGTTGCAATATGCCACGCATCCGGGGTTCGCGGCAACGGCGCACCCGTCGGCATCGATCCGGATCAAAATTGCCGCGAGTGCGTTACGCGTTCGCAACGACTGAGGGGATCTACCGAATGCGAGGGATGAAGCTGCGCCAGGGTGTCGCCCTGGCGGGATTGTTCATGCTGGGGGCCTGCGGCGGCTCGGGCTCGGGCGGCAGCGGAAACGGGTCGCTGGAGGCAGTGGCGACTTCGCCCGCCACGGCGGCCAAATTGAGCGCCTATACCCAGGCGTATAACGCGTTGCTCGAAACCTATGGGCTGCCGGCGACGGCGAAGGCCTACAAGGAGGCGCGCGTGGCCAGCCAGTCGCCGAGCGAAACCATCACCATCAGCGATGGCTGGCTCGAAAACGAAGCGGACAAGCTGAAGGCGGCGCGCGCGCTGCCCGGCGCGCTGGGCCCGGTCGACGCGGCAGCGGAGAAGCTGGATACTGCGCTGCAAAAGGTGCTGGCGCGGCTGAAGCCGCTTTATGCCTATTACAATACCAAGGCCTATCGCGCGGACGGGCTGAAACGCGGCAAGGCCGAAGACGCCCAGATGACGGCCGAATTCGACGCGGCGTTGGCGGCGATGGACGAGTTCAACGCCGCGTTGACCAAACAGCGCCGCGCCGGCGCCGAAGCGGAACTCGCCACGCTCAAGCAGAGCGGCGACACCGTCGCCTATAACACCAAGCTGGCGATGCAGCAGGCCGAAGATCTCGTCGGCCTGTTCGACAAGCCCGAGGACCTTCGCGATCCGGCGGTGTTCGCCAAAGGCGATGCGCTGGCCGGATCGCTGGAGAAACTGCTCGCCGATCAGCAGAAGGCGATCGCCGACGCCAAGGCCAAGGCGAAGGAACCGGTGGAGACGAGCCGCCTCAGCATCTCGGGGTTGGTGGTCGACATGTTGGGATCGATGATCGGCCAATATCGCCAGGTGAAGCAGTCGCATTCCGCCAACGACGCGGAGGCGATGGTCGATTCCTATAACCGGGCCGTGGGTCTGGCGAACGACATGCCTTGAGGCGTGGGGTGTGGGTGTTGCCCGTTCCCCTCCCTGCAAGGGAGGGGAGAGGCTAGCGGAACGCGTACGGGACGACGCTCCGCCGATCGGCATCGATCTCGATCACCGATCCTGCCGGCGGGAAGGCGCGTTGGTCGCAATCCGTCCGTGGGCAGATGCGGCACGAAGCGCCGATCGGCGTCGCCGCACCGCCCAGCCGGAGATCATCGGCATAGACGAAATCCGCCGCGTGCGTTTCCTCGCAGCCCAGCGCCACGGCATAGCGGCGGGCAGGACGCGCGTAGCTGCCCGATGGCTTGACCAGCCCCTTCGCCATCGAGACGTAGCGCGTCCCGTCGGGCATCTCCGCCAGTTGCACGAGGATGCGATCGGGGATCGCCACTGCCTCGTGCACCACCCAGAGCGGGCACGCGCCACCCAATGCCGCGAACTGGAGCCGCGTCGCCGAGTGGCGCTTGGTGATGTTGCCCGCCATGTCGACCCGGCAGAAGAAGAAGGGCAGGCCGGCGGCACCGGGCCGCTGGAGTGTCGAGAGGCGGTGGCATGCCTGTTCGAAGCTCACGCCGAAGCGCTGGCGCAGCCGATCGATATCGTGCCGGACCTCGCGCGCCCGGGCGCGGAAGCTGCCATACGGCATCAGCAGCGCACCGGCGGCGTAATTGGCCAGGCCGACGCTGAGCAATTCGCGCGAGGCCTGGCTCGCCAGCCCCGCTTCGGCGACGACATGGTGCATCTCGTTGGCGAATTCGTAGCGGACCAGCCGGTGCGCGAGCAGGAAGGCGCGGCTTTCCGGCGGGAGGCCGGAGTTGAGCGCCAGCGTACGCGCGGATTCGTCGAAGCGGCTGAGCTGGCTGCCGTCGCTGTCCTCGCCGATCACGCGGACGCCGTGCCAGCGGCGGAGGCGATCCTCGAGTGCCTGGCTCACCGGACCTTCGTCGAGCGCGTCGGCGAGCGCCTCGGCCGAGCGGTCGATCGCGTCGATGTAGTTGCCTTCCGCCTGGAACCAGTCGCGGACTTCCTCCCAGGGGAGCGGCGCAGCGTCGCTCGATCCGGTATCGAAGCGGTCGTCGAGGACGCGGAGCTGTTCCTGACTGCGGCGCCAGGCTTCGTGCACCGCGACGAGCCGGCGGGCGAGCAGGGGTTGCTGCTCCAGCCCGCGGCGAACGTCGGTTTCGCTCAGGGGATGCGCGGCGATGCTGGTGTCGGTTGCTGCGTCGATCGTGCGCAGCAGCGTCGAGGTTTCGGCCTCGGCGCCGATATCGGCCGCTTCCATCGGGAATTCGCGGGCGAGCGCGAGCAGCACGACATCGGTGATCGGCCGGCCGTTATTCTCGATTTGCGACAAATAAGGGACCGAGATACCCAGCCGGCCCGCCATCGCCGACTGGCTCAGGCCGATGCGGCGGCGCAGATCGCGTAAGCGGAAGCCTTCGAACAGCCGGCGGCGGGGAGTGCCCACTAGATTCCCCTCCCTGCAAGGGAGGGGTTAGGGGTGGGTGCGAGCGAGGCGAGCCCATCGACGCAGCTCGTAGGGCGCGACCCTGCGGGCCGCGCACCCACCCCCATCCCCTCCCTTCCAGGGAGGGGCGTGCTCTGAGGCGGGCGATGCGTGCCTATCATAGGCTGCAGCATATTCTGCAAACCCCTCCCCCGCAACTTTGCAACATTGCATTTGCGTGTTCGCGCATGCCCTGTGCAGAAGGCGCCACCTCTCGGGAGCCTGCAATGTCGTCGACGATCGAGGAATTAGAGCGCCGCCGCGCCGCCGCTCGCCTGGGCGGCGGGCAGAAGCGCATCGACGCGCAGCATGCCAAGGGCAAGCTCACCGCGCGCGAGCGAGTCGAGGTTTTGCTCGACCAGGGATCGTTCGAGGAGCTCGACATGTATGTCGAGCACAACGCCGTCGATTTCGGCATGGCGGACCAGATCGTCCCCGGCGACGGCGTCGTCACCGGCAGCGGCACGATCAACGGCCGCCTCGTCTTCGTGTTCAGCCAGGACTTCACGGTGTTCGGCGGCTCGCTCTCCGAGCGCCACGCGCAGAAGATCTGCAAGATCATGGACATGGCGATGAAGGTCGGCGCGCCGGTGATCGGCCTCAACGACAGCGGCGGCGCGCGCATCCAGGAAGGCGTCGCCAGCCTCGCCGGCTATGCCGAAGTGTTCCAGCGCAACGTGCTGGCCAGCGGCGTGGTGCCGCAGTTGAGCCTGATCATGGGCCCCTGCGCAGGCGGGGCCGTCTATTCTCCCGCGATGACCGACTTCATCTTCATGGTGAAGGATTCGTCGTACATGTTCGTCACCGGCCCAGATGTAGTGAAGACCGTTACCAACGAGATCGTCACGCAGGAGGAACTGGGTGGAGCGGTGACGCATACCACGAAGTCGGGGGTCGCCGATGTGGCCTTCGACAACGACATCGAGGCGCTGCTCGCGGCCCGCGACTTCGTGGACTTCTTGCCCGCATCGAACCGCGAGGATGTTCCCGAGCGGCCGTGCGACGATCCGTGGGACCGGCTCGAGCCCAGCCTCGACACGCTGATCCCGCCCAGCGCCAACCAGCCCTATGACATGCACGAGTGCGTGCGGAAGGTGCTCGACGAAGGCGAGTTCTTCGAAATCCAGCCGACGCATGCCGCCAATATCCTGATCGGCTTCGGCCGGATCGAGGGGCGCACGGTGGGCGTGGTCGCCAACCAGCCGATGGTGCTGGCCGGGGTGCTCGACATCAATTCGTCGAAGAAGGCGGCGCGCTTCGTGCGCTTCTGCGATGCATTCGACATACCGATCCTGACTTTTGTCGATGTCCCCGGCTTCCTGCCGGGCGTCGGGCAGGAGCATTCGGGGATCATCAAGCACGGTGCGAAGCTGCTCTTCGCTTATGCCGAGGCGACGGTGCCCAAGATCACCGTGATCACCCGCAAAGCCTATGGCGGGGCGTACGACGTGATGGCGTCGAAGCATCTTCGCGGCGACTTGAACTATGCCTGGCCTACCGCAGAGATCGCGGTGATGGGCGCGAAAGGCGCGGTCGAGATCATCTTCCGCGGCAAGACGCCAGAGGAAATCGCCGAGCGCACGGCGGAGTATGAGGCGCGCTTCGCCAATCCGTTCGTGGCGGCGTCGAAGGGCTTTATCGACGAAGTGATCCTGCCGCATTCCACGCGCCGCCGGATCGCGCTGGGGCTTCGCAAGCTGCGCAACAAGCAGCTTGAGAACCCGTGGAAGAAGCACGACAACATCCCGCTGTGAACGGCGCCGCGGCGGTGGCCGACTGCATGCAAGGATAGAGATGATCAGCTTCCTTTTCGCGCTGGCCTTCGGTGCCCAGACTGCCCCCGCGCCCGCTCCGGCAGCCGCTCCCGCCGCACCTGCGCCGGGCGTCTGGACTTTCCGCGAGAGCGCCGATCCGGCCCAGCCGAAAAGCTCGACCGCGGCCGTGCGCGCCGCCGACGGTTCGCGGCTGCTGTTTCGCTGCGACACCGTCAACGTACCGATCGTCTCGGTGCAGTTCATGCCCAAGCCCGCTGTCGCGGCCGGCGATGCGCGGATCGTCACGCTGACCCTCGACGAGGGAATGGCGGACATGACGTCGTGGCTGTTCCCCGGCAAAGGCGCCTATAACGGCGAGACCGCCGAAGTCTTCCTGATCGCCGAGGAGATCGCCAAGGCGAAGAAGGTGCGCCTCAGTTTTGCGGAGGGCGAGACGATGATCGAGCGGGAGTTTGCGGGCCCCGGCGGCGACGCGATGTTCCGCAAGGTCTACGCGACCTGCGGCATGCCCTATTCGATGCCGTCGGTCACTCCGGCGCCGAAGACACAATGAAGCTCGGCCGCCTCAACCATGTCGGCATCGCGACGCCTTCGATCGAGGCGTCGATCGCCTTTTATCGCGATATGATGGGTGCGGAGGTGATCCGCGCGCCCTTCGATTTGCCCGCTCAGGGCGTGAAAGTGTGCTTTGTCGATACGCCCAACACCCAGATCGAGCTGATCGAGCCGCTGGGGGAGGGGTCGCCGATCCACGGCTTTCTCGCGAAGAACCCGGCGGGCGGGCAGCATCATCTGTGCTACGAAGTGCCTGACATCCACGAAGCCAAAGCATGGTTCGAGGCGAAGGGCGCCAAGGTGCTCGGCGAGCCGCGCATCGGGGCGCACGGCACACCGATCTTCTTCGTGCACCCGAAGGACATGGGCGGCGTGCTCACCGAGATCATGGAGACGCCGAGGGACGGACATTGAGCGACGACACGATCCTCTACGCGCTCGACGGCGATGTCGCGGTGCTCCGGCTCAATCGTCCCGATGAGCTCAATGCCGTCACGCTCGACATGCTCGATCTGCTCGCCGCGTCGCTGCGCCGGGCAGTCGATGACGGCGCCCGCGCGATGTTGCTCACCGGCGAGGGGCGGGCCTTTTGCGCGGGAGCCTCGCTCAAGGAAGGCGCGGGCGGCGATCCGGGGGACAGGCTGCGCAACCATTACAACCCGGTCCAGCAGACCATGGCCGATCTGCCGATCCCGATCGTGACGGCGATGAACGGCCCCGCGGCGGGGGCGGGAGCGTCGCTGGCGCTGGGCGGCGACATCGTGATCGGTGCGCGCTCGTCCTATCTGTTGCTCGCTTTCGCCAATATCGGGCTGGTTCCTGATGCCGGCGCGACCTGGCTGATCGCCAAGGCTGCCGGAAGAGCGAAGGTGCTCGAAATGGCTCTGCTCGGCGAGCGCCTTTCGGCGCACGATGCGCAAGCGGCGGGATTGCTCACGCATGTGGTGGACGATGGTGTCGTGTTCGACACGGCGATGACCTATGCTCGCCGCCTCGCCGCGATGCCGACGGTCGCGCTCGGGCTGATCCGCAAGCAGGTCAAGGCGGCGCTGAGCGGTACACTCGAGGAGACGCTCGCGCTGGAGGCCGAGCACCAGTCGGTCGCGGCCAGGTCGCAGGATTTTCAGGAGGGCGTCGCGGCGTTCCTCCAGAAGCGCAAGCCGGAGTTCAAGGGCAAGTGAGCGACAAGCCGTCTCTGGATGTCTGGGCGAAGCTCGCCGCCAAGGAAGTGAAGGACGCCGATCTCACCTGGCACACGCCCGAGGGGATCGCAGTCAAGCCGCTATACACCGCCGCCGACGCGCCTGATCCCGGGCTGCCGGGCTTCGCGCCGTTCACGCGCGGGGTAAAGGCGACGATGTATGCCGGACGTCCCTGGACGATCCGCCAATATGCCGGCTTCTCGACCGCCGAGGAATCGAACGCCTTTTACCGCCGCAACCTCGCGGCGGGGCAGAAGGGCCTGTCGATCGCCTTCGATCTCGCCACGCACCGCGGCTATGACAGCGATCACCCGCGCGTCACCGGCGACGTCGGCAAAGCGGGGGTGGCGATCGACACGCTCGCCGACATGCAGATCCTGTTCGACGGCATCCCGCTCGATCAGATGTCGGTCAGCATGACGATGAACGGCGCGGTACTGCCGTGCCTCGCTTTCTACATCGTCGCGGCGGAAGAGCAGGGTGTGCGGCAGGACCAGCTCACCGGGACCATCCAGAACGACATCCTCAAGGAGTTCATGGTCCGCAACACCTACATCTATCCGCCCGAGCCCTCGATGCGGATCGTCGCGGACATCATCGCCTATACCGCCGAGCACATGCCGCGGTTCAACTCGATCTCGATCTCGGGCTATCACATGCACGAGGCGGGGGCGACGGCGGTGCAGGAGCTGGCGTTCACGCTCGCCGACGGCATGGCCTATGTCCGTGCCGCGATCGCCCGCGGGCTGAGCATCGACGAATTTGCCGGAAGGCTCTCCTTCTTCTTCGGCATCGGCATGAACTTTTTCATGGAAGTCGCCAAATTGCGCGCGGCGCGGCTGTTGTGGAGCCGGATCATCGCGGGCTTCGGCGGCAGCGCGCGTTCGCAGATGCTGCGCACGCACTGCCAGACTTCCGGGGTCAGCCTGCAGGAGCAGGACCCGTACAACAACGTCGTCCGCACCACGATCGAGGCGATGGCGGCGACCTTCGGCGGCACCCAGTCGCTCCACACCAACAGCCTCGACGAGGCAGTGGCGCTGCCGACCGACTTCTCCGCCCGCATCGCGCGCAACACCCAGCTGATCCTCCAGGAAGAGACGGGGATGACGCATGTCGTCGATCCGCTGGGCGGCAGTTATTATGTCGAGGCACTGACCAACGAGCTCTCCACCAAGGCGTGGGAGCTGATCGAGCAGGTCGAGGCACTTGGCGGCATGACCCATGCGGTCGAGAGCGGCATGCCCAAGGAGCATATCGAACGCGCCGCCGCCGCCCGCCAGGCCCGGGTCGACCGCGGCGAAGACGTCATCGTCGGCGTGAACAAGTATCGGCTCGCCGAGGAGTCCCCGATCGACATCCTCGACATCGACAACGCCCGCGTCCGCGCCGATCAGATCCGCCGTATCGAGAAGACCCGCGCCGATCGCGATGCGGGCAAGGCGGAGGAGGCGCTGGGCAACCTCCGCCGCGGCGCGACGGGGAACGAGAACTTGCTCGCGCTCTGCGTCGAGGCCGCGCGGGCGCGGTGCACGCTGGGCGAGATGTCGGCGGCGATGGAAGTCGCGTTCGGGCGGCATGCCGTGGGCGTCACGCCGATCAAGGGCGTCTATGGCCCCGCGCATGCCGAGGACAAAGGTTGGCTGCGCGCCGAGGAAGGGGTCGCCGCCTTCGAGCGCCGCCAGGGCCGCAAGCCGCGTGTGCTCGTCGCCAAGATGGGGCAAGACGGGCACGACCGCGGCGCCAATGTCGTCGCCAGCGCCTTTGCCGATCTCGGTTTCGACGTGGTTTCGGGGCCGCTGTTCCAGACCCCGGCCGAGACCTGCGCGCTGGCGCTCGAGAAGCAGGTCGACGTAGTCGGCGCGTCGAGCCTCGCCGCGGGACACAAGACGCTGATCCCCGAGCTGGTGGATGCGCTCAAGCAAGCGGGCCGTGCCGATATCAAGGTCGTCGCGGGGGGCGTGATCCCGCCGCAGGATTATGAATTCCTCCGCGCGCACGGCGTGCAGGCGATCTTCGGTCCCGGCACCAACCTTGTCAGCGCCGCCACGGAAGTGCTCAAGCTGCTCGGACACAATTTGCCCCCGATCGAAGAGGCTGCCGAATGACGGACGAAGACGAGCAGATGGCGCTCGACACGGGCGGCGGCGAGGCGCTGCTCTACGACTATTTCAAGCATCTCACCCAGCTGTCCCTGTTCTCGTTGGGCGGGGTGCTGGCGCTCGCCGGTTCGTCGCGTGACGGGCGGGCCCTGCTGATTGCGGCGCTGGTGGTGATCGGTTCGTCGGCGCTGATTTCATTCAGCGGCGCCGGCGAGATCGTTCGCACCCGCTTCCACGGCAAGCCGATCGCCAAATATCTCGATTTCTACCGCATCTCCGCGCCGCTTCTGCTCTCGCTGGGACTCGGTATCTTCCTCTATCTGTTCATCAAGACGTTGGGACCCGCATGACCCGTACCGACTGGACCCGCGACGAGATCGCTGCGCTGTTCGACCTGCCATTCGGCGAACTCGTCTTCCGCGCGCAGACCGTGCACCGCGAGCATCACGCGCCGGATCAGGTGCAGATGTCGACTTTGCTGTCGATCAAGACCGGCGGCTGCCCCGAGGATTGCGGCTATTGCAACCAGTCGGTGCATGCCGAGACCGGGCTCAAGGCGACGAAGCTGATGGACGTCCGCGCGGTGCTGCAGGCGGCGGCGCAGGCCAAGGACAACGGGTCGAGCCGCTTCTGCATGGGCGCCGCGTGGCGCAACCCCAAGGACCGCGACATGCCCGCCATCGTCGAGATGGTGCGCGGCGTCCGCCAGATGGGCATGGAAACCTGCATGACGCTCGGCATGCTGACCGAGAAGCAGGCGGCGATGCTCGCCGATGCGGGGCTCGATTACTACAACCACAATATCGACACTTCGCCCGAGCGCTATGGCGACGTGATCACGACGCGGAGCTTCGAGGAGAGGCTCGATACGCTGGAGCATGTCCGCGAGGCGGGGATCAACGTGTGCTGCGGCGGGATCGTCGGGATGGGCGAGACGCGCGGCGATCGCGTGGGCTTCATCCACGCGCTCGCCACGCTGCCGCGGCATCCGGAGAGCGTGCCGGTCAATGCGCTGGTGCCGGTGAAGGGCACCGTGCTGGGCGATATGCTCGCCGATACGCCGCTCGCCAAGATCGACGATATCGAGTTCGTGCGGACCGTCGCGGTGGCGCGGATCACGATGCCCGAGAGCATGGTTCGGCTGTCGGCGGGGCGCGAGAGCATGAGCGACTCGACACAGGCTTTGTGCTTCATGGCGGGCGCCAATTCGATCTTCACCGGCGATCGGCTGCTCACCACGGGCAATCGCGGCGATGACGCCGATGCTGCGCTGTTCGCCAAGCTCGGGCTTACACGGGCGGGGGGCGAGGCGAAGATTGCGTTCGAGGCAGCGGAGTGAGGCACGCGTTCGGCCAACCATTGCTATTGGTGGTGGCCGCAGTGGCTATCGCGACGCCGTTGAGCAGCGCGCGAGCATGCTCGATCATATGGAATGAGCGAGACGCCATTCGCCGCAGCGACGCGGTGGTCTGGGGAAATTATGTGCCGGGCGCAGAGCCGGGCTTAGGAACAATCGAAGTAACCCGGCGGGAGAAGGGGCCTAGAGAAAAAATCCTGCCGGTCTCTTGGGATGTAAGCTGGGTGAATGACGGGGCCAACTGCCCCGTCTGGCAGCCAAATGCGCAATACACGCACGGCAGATTCTTCCTCGTGAAGGCAGCCAATGGGACTTTCACGGTCGATGCTCAAACACCCGCCAAGAGGGCAAGCCGCTGATGTTCAAGAAGATCCTGGTCGCCAATCGCGGTGAGATTGCGTGCCGTGTGATGCGCACCGCCAAGAAGATGGGGATCGCCACCGTCGCTGTCTATTCGGACGCGGATGCGCGCGCCCCGCATGTGCTCATGGCCGACGAGGCGGTGCGGCTCGGGCCGGCGCCGGCGGCGGAGTCCTATCTCAAGGCGGAGCTGATCCTGCTGGCGGCGAAGGAGACCGGCGCCGACTGCATCCATCCGGGCTATGGCTTCCTCTCCGAACGCGAGAGCTTCGCGCGCGCCTGCGCCGAGGCGGGGATCGCGTTCGTCGGGCCGCCGCCCAATGCGATCGCGGCGATGGGCGACAAGATCGAGTCCAAGAAGCTGGCGAAGCAGGCGGGGGTGAACGTCGTCCCCGGCTATGTCGGCGAGATCGACGATACCGAGCATGCGGTGCGGATCGCCTCCGAGATCGGCTATCCGGTGATGATGAAGGCCTCGGCCGGCGGCGGCGGCAAGGGGATGCGGCTGGCCTATAGCGAGCAGGACGTCCGCGAAGGCTTCGAAGCGACCAAGCGCGAGGGGCTGGCGAGCTTCGGCGACGACCGCGTGTTCATCGAGAAGTTCATCGAGAGTCCGCGCCACATCGAGATCCAGGTGCTCGGCGACCAGCACGGCAACATCGTCTATCTCGGCGAGCGCGAATGCTCGATCCAGCGGCGGCACCAGAAAGTGGTCGAGGAGGCGCCGTCGCCCTTCGTGACGCCCGAGATGCGCAAGGCGATGGGCGAACAGGCCGTCGCGCTGGCGCGGGCGGTGGGCTATTATTCCGCGGGCACTGTCGAGCTGATCGTCAGCGGCACCGATACGACCGGCGCCGGTTTCTACTTTCTCGAGATGAACACCCGGCTCCAGGTCGAGCATCCGGTGACCGAGGAGATCACCGGGCTCGATCTGGTCGAGCAGATGATCCGTGTCGCTTTTGGCGAGAAGCTGGCTTTCGCGCAGGACGATGTGACGCTCACCGGCTGGGCGATCGAGAACCGCGTCTATGCCGAGGATCCCTATCGCGGCTTCCTGCCTTCGACCGGCCGGCTGGTGCGCTATCGCCCGCCGGTCGAGATGCGCGACGAGGACGGGGTGACCCGGGTCGATGACGGGGTGACCGAGGGCAGCGAGATCTCGATGTTCTATGATCCGATGATCGCCAAACTGGTCACCTGGGCACCCACGCGTGCGGCGGCGGCGGACCGGCAGGTGGCAGCGCTCGATCGCTTCCGGATCGACGGGATCGGCCACAATATCGATTTCCTCTCGGCAATCATGCAGCATCCGCGCTTCCGCGAGGGTGCGCTGACCACCGGCTTCATCGCCGAGGAATATCCCGAGGGTTTCGAAGGCGCGCCGGCCTCGCCCGGGCTGCGGCGCAAGCTGGCGGCAGTGGGGGTGGCGATCGACATCGAGCGCGCCAGCCGCGCGTCGCAGATCAGCGGGCAGCTCAACGGGCGTATCAGCGGCCAAGGCGATCGCGTGGTGACGATCGACGGCGAACGTTTCGCGCTGTCGCTGGAGAGCCTTGGCGGTGTCCAGCTCGTCCGCGGCGCGGGCGATCCGATGGAATTGATCGGACATTGGCGCCCGGGCGAGCCGTTGTTCGCGGTGCGCATCGACGACGAGCCACTCACCGTCGGCGTCGAGCGCAAAAGCGGGGCCTGGCGGCTGACCGCGCATGGCGCGTCGCACCGCGTCGAGGTGCTGCCGCCGCATGTCGCGCAATACCGGCATCACATGATCGAGAAGATTCCGCCCGATCTTTCGAAATTCCTGCTCGCGCCGATGCCGGGACTGCTCACCCGGCTCCACGTGGCGCCCGGCGACAAGGTGGAAGCCGGGCAGCCGCTCGCGGTGGTCGAGGCGATGAAGATGGAGAACATCCTCCGCGCCGAGCGGGCAGGGGTGGTGAAAGCCGCCAATTTCGGGCCCGGCGAGAGCCTCGCGGTCGACGCGGCGATCCTCGAGTTCGAATAGGTTTCGCGCGCTCTGTGCTCCGGCGAAGGCCGGAGCGCGAGTAGCTAGATCAACCCGCGGCCATCGATGCGGAGGACGGGAACGAAATCGTCGGGACCGCCGCGCGGTAAAGTCACCATCAGACCCGCTTCGCTTCGTTCGAACTTCACGCGTCCGCCACCGACCAGCTCCACCCGCTCGATCGCGGCATCCGGCAGCGCCGCCTTGCCCAGCGCGACGATCGTCACCGGCTGTTCGGGCCAGGCGAGCAACGCCGCATAGAGCGCGCCCTTCCGCGTGGTGAAGCGCACGTCCCCGGCAGTGAATTCGACCTTGCCTTCGTTGAACATGCCGCCGCCGACCTTGGTCGGGCCCTCGCCATAGATCCGCCACGGGCGCGAGCCGAAGATCGCTGCGTCGCCGTTGCGCTGCATCCAGCGCGTGATCCCGGCGACGATCTTCTCCTCCTCGCTATCGATCGTCCCGTCGCCGCGGACGGGGATCGACAGCAACAAATTGCCGTTCTTGGAGACGACGTCGCACAGCCGCTGAATGACCTTAAGCGCGGGCACGTACGATTTCTGCTCGTAGCGCGCGCGGTTGTAATGCCAGTCGCCGATGCAGGTGCAGGTCTGCCACGGCTCCTCGCGCAGCCGATCGCTGAAGCCGCGCTCGACATCGTCGACCAGCGCGGTGCGCTGATCGGCCGTGAGCTGCTTGGCGGTGGCGACGACCTCGACGCGGCCGTCGCGGGCGATGCTCTGCCGGTAATAATGCGCGAGCGCCTCGAGCCCGACATTGCCGAAAGGCAGGCCGAAATCGTCGAAATAGACCATGTCGGGCCGGTATTTCTCGACCAGGTCCTGCTGGCGGAGCAGCCATTTGGCGACATGGTGCGGGTTCTGGGGCGGGGCGGACTCCATCCACTGGCCGCTATTGGCGTCGTGCCAGTCGCGCATCGCCTTCGCGCTCTTGATCCCGTCGGGCGGGACCATCGCGGGACCGGTATAGAGCTCCTGCGGATCGAGCCCCTCCCACCATTTGCCTGCGCCATCCGCCTTGGTCAGCTTGAAGGCGTCGTAACGCTCGCCTGCCCGTGGACCTTCGGCGTCATAGCCATAAGCGGTCTGCCACCAGTGCCACGCATGCGCACTGTGATTGGAGACGGCGAAGCGCAGCCCGTTGGCGCGCGCGACCTTCTCCCAGGTGCCGATGATGTCGCGCTTCGGTCCGACGCGCAGCGTGTTCCACGCGTGATATTTGCTGTCCCAGGTGTCGAGATTGTCATGGTGGTTGGCGAGCGCCATGAAATAACGCGCGCCCGCAGCCTTGTAGAGCTTGACCAGATGCTCGGGGTCCCAATTCTCGGCCTTCCACGCATTCTCGATCTCGAGGAAGCCGCGGTCGGCGGGGTGACCGTAATGCTTGAGGTGGTGCTCGTAGACCGGGTTCCCCTGAAGATACATCTGGCGGCCGTACCAGTCGCCGAACTCGGGGACGCATTGCGCGCTCCAATGCGCCCAGATCCCGAACTTGGCGTCGCGGAACCAGTCGGGTACGCGGAAGGCGGCGACGAGACCGGCCCAGTCGGACGAGACCTCGGCGCCGGCGGGAGGGGCCAGGCTGGCAGCGCCCGCGCCCGCGAAGCTTCCGAGCGCCTGTCTCCGCGTAAGCCGCATATCCCTCACCTTTTTATGTATAAAAATCGTTTTCTAACGATATCGAAGGCGCGGTGCAGAGACAAGGTCTCGCGCACGTTCCGCGCCCGAGTGGTCCGCACCTAGGGGTTTCTGCCATGTTTCCACGGTTGGGGGTTTAATATAAAGGGCCCGTTAAGTAGCCGGAATCGCGTGCGTTCCTCGCAAGCATTCCTGCAATATCCGGAGCGCGTCTATGGGGGGCAGGCGGGGCATAGAGCCCGTGCGTTACTCGACTGCGGGGATAGCCCCCGCCGAACGTCATGAAACATGGTCGGATCGCGGGTGGCCCAGCGTCGCCGCATTGTTCGATTCCACGCCGATCGGGCCGTTCTCGACCTCGGCGGAGAACGTCTATCTCGACGGGATCGCGGTCTCCTATTCGACGGGCACCGCGCGCCTTCTCGAGCGGACGCCCGATCGCATCGCAGCGGATCGCATCGACATTCTCGGCGTGGGCGTGTTGCTGGAAGGCGAGATGCATGGCGTGGCCCGACTGCGCGAGTTCGAGGCGCGATCCGGCGAGATATTGCTGTTCGACATCGCCCAGCCGATCACGATGACCATGTCGATCGCCCGGTCGATCCAGCTGGCGATCCCACGCGCGATTGCCGAAGCGGAGCTGGGACCGGTGTCGGATCTGCACGGGCTCGTCATCGGACGCGAAGAGGCGGCCTTGTTCTACGCGCATCTGGTCAAGCTGAGCGAGGCGCTCCAGGCGATTGCCAGCGAGGATGCGCCGCGGCTTGCCCGGACACTGCTCGACCTGCTCGTGGTGGCGGTGCATGCCGCGGCGCATGCCGATCGTGATGCGCGGCCGCCCAGGGTCGGCATGGCGGCGCGGGCGCAAAGCGAGATCCGCGCCAATCTCGAATCCTCGTCGCTCAACGTCGCCAGCCTTTGCCGACGACTGAAGGTCTCGCGAAGCACGCTGCACCGGCTGTTCGAGGGCGAGGGCGGAGTGCAGACCTATATCCGCAACTGCCGGCTCGACGCCGCCAGGATCGCGCTGCTCGATTCCACCAATGACGAACGGATCGGGGCGATCGCCGAACGGCTCGGCTTCAGCGACGCCGCGCATTTCAGCCGGCTGTTCCGTGCGCGTTTCGGCGAGACCCCCAGCCAGTGCCGGGGCGGGCGCTAGGAGGGCTAGAAGAGCCGGGTCAGCGCGTAGAAGCCAGCGCCGACAAGCGCCGAGGCGGGTATCGTGATCACCCAGGCCATGACCACGCTCTGCGCTACGCCCCAGCGCACCGCCGATGCGCGGCGCGCCGTGCCGGCGCCGATGATCGAGCCGGTGATGGTGTGCGTCGTCGACACCGGGATCCCGAGCGCCGATGCCGAGAACAGGACGATCGAGCCCGCCAGCGACGCGCTGAATCCCTGGTGCTGCGACAGCTTGGTGATGCGCGAGCCCATCGTCTCGATGATCTTCCAGCCGCCGGTCATCGTGCCGAGCGCGATCGCGATATAGCAGCTGATCGCCACCCAATGGGGGACGTGGAACTCGCCGGTCAGATTGCCCGTGGAGTAAAGCAGCACGGTGATGATGCCCATCGTCTTCTGCGCGTCGTTGAGGCCATGGCTCAGCGAATAGGCGGCGGAGGAGAGGAGATGCAGCCCGCGGAAGCTGCGTTCGGCCGTGCGCGCGGTGGCGCGATGCAGCAGCCACGAGCTGACGAGCATGACGAGCATCGCCAGCAGCATGCCGAGCGTCGGCGACAATACGATCGCGAGAAGAGTCTTGTTGAGCCCGCCCCAATGGATGCCGGTCAGCCCGCCATGCGCCACGCCCGCCCCGATCAGGCCGCCGATCAACGCATGGCTGCTCGACGAGGGAATGCCCTTCATCCAGGTCAGCACGTTCCAGAACATCGCGCCGCCGAGCGCGCCGAAGATGACGGCGGGGGTGACGATGTCCTTGTCGACCAGCCCCTTGCCGATCGTCTCGGCGACTGCGTGCAGCGCGGGAAAGGCGATCGTCAGGAAATAGGCGGCGAAGTTGAATACCGCCGCGAACAGCACCGCCCGAACGGGTGACAACAGCCGCGTCGCGACTACGGTCGCGATCGAATTCGCGGCATCGTGCAGTCCGTTGAGGAAGTCGAACGCCAGCGCGACGGCGATCAGGCCGACGAGCAAGGGGAAAGCGAGTTCGTGCATGCCGCGGCGATCAGGCGTGATCGATGACGATGCCGTCGATCTCGTTCGCGACATCCTCGAACGCGTCGACGATCCGCTCGAGATGCTTGTAGATCTCGCGATCGACGACGAACTTCAGCGTATCGCTGGCGCCATATTCCTTGAAGGTTCGCTTCAGCCCTGCGGCGTGGATCTCGTCGGCATGGCCTTCCATCCTGACGAGGCGTTCGGTGAGCTCGTGCAGGCGGGCGCTGTTCTGCGCCACGTTGCGAAGCAGCGGCATCGCCTCCGCAGTGAGGCGCGCGGCATCGACGATGATGCCGGCCATGTCCTTCATCTCGGGCTGGAAGTTCTCGACTTCGTAGAGCGCGATCGCATTCACGGTGGCCTGCATCTCGTCGATCGAATCGTCGAGCGCGCCGATCAGGCTGGTGATCGCGCCGCGATCGAACGGCGTCAGGAAGGTTTTCCGCACGGTCTGGAGCACTTCGCGCGTGATATTGTCGGCGTCGTGCTCGCGCTCGATCACTTCGCGAATATGCTCCCTGCCGGCCGGCCCGCCTTCGAGCAGCCGCGCCAATGCGTCGGCCGCGGCCATCACGGTGACCGCATGCGCTTCGAACAGCTCGAAGAAGTTGCCGGTGCGGGGCAACAGGCGCTGGAACCAGGCAAACATCGGACCTAACCTCGATTTTTCGGCTACGGCGCCTAGCACGCCGATGCGCTGGGTTGCAGCTTTGAACTCGGACGCCCCGAACGAACGGATGAGATCGCGCAGATCGGGCTCTTCGACGGCGTCCGCCGCTTCCGAAAGCGTGAACCACCGCCGCTCGCGCTCCTGCTGTTCCTTCCAGCTGGGAAGCTCGCGCGTGACTGCGAGCGGGAAGACGTCGACGTCCATCATCAGCGATGCGCCGCTGCCGCGCCGCTTGCGATAGCGATACGAACCGAGCGGCGTCGGGCATACCGGGCCGACCACGCCGGCCTCTTCCTCGGCCTCCTGCGCGGCGGCGACATGCGGTGCCGCGCCCGACATTGCGTTGCCCTTGGGTATCACCCATCGGCCTGTGCCGCGCGAAGTGACCAAGAGGATGCGGACCGCGGCATCGGTTGCCGGGTCTTCGTTGCGATAGGGCAGGGCGGCGATCTGGCGAATGACGGAGTTCCGGGGCTGGCGGCACATCCGGCCGGTTCGCCGCAATGGCTCCAATCGTCTCGCAATTCAAGCGGGACCACGATATGCCCGACACGCTTCAGCCCCTGTTAAGACGCAGCGTTCCACAACCCGGCCATGAGCAAGCTCCTCACGATCCTGTTCCTCGGTGCTGCGACGATTGCCGCACCCGCCATCGCCGGCCAACGTCAGACCCCGGAGATGAAGCTCCAGAAGGTGCTGGACGGGCGCGTCGCGGGCAAGCCTGTCGACTGCATCAGCCTTTCTTCGGTGGGCAGCAGCCAGATCATCGAGGGCAAGGCGATCGTGTACCACGCCGGCGGGCGCCTCTACGTCAATGAACCGCGCTCAGGTGCGGACCAGCTCGACGACGATGTCATATTGGTAACGCGCACCTCCGGCTCGCAGCTGTGCAGCATCGACACAGTGAATCTCATCGATTCGGCCAGTCGCTTTCCGCGCGGCTTCGTGCAGCTCGGCAAGTTCGTGCCTTATACCCGGGTCAAGCGGGCCAACTGACTCGCCGGGATATCGGGCCACTCGACTCAAGTGGCGCGCGAGAATGCCGGCGCGCCGTCCAGATGCAGGTAAGCCTCGTCGCTTCTCAGCGGCGAGGCTCCCTGAAGGTTCCATCCGGTCGGTTGTCCGATCGGCCTAAGCCTTCAATCCCACTCATCTTGCGATCAAGTGGGTAATATCAACGTATCAATCCGCACAAGGTTCCATGACGGATTGTCAATGGCGGTCTCGTATCGGCTCCCGATTGGTCGAATCCGGCCTCGCTCCGTCCCATCGGGGGGAACCTGAGGGCACGCGGAACGTAACACTATTGCCGGGCTGACGCCCGTCGGGCGTCGTCTGTGCGAGCGTCGGCATCGGCGCCGCAACCGGCAGGCAGGCCGATCATGGAAAATCCAGCAAAGCCGCAACGAAGCCTCGCATTCCTTCTGCAGCGCGCGATCGAGGAGCGTCACGCGGCGGCGAATGCGCGTTGCCACGAAGCCCGGCTCGCCCACCGTGAACTCGCGCGCCGATACGTCGAGGAGGCGAGAGAGCTCGGCTCCAGCGAAACCGCTCAGCCGAGCCCGCTCGACCCGGCGATTCGTCCGGAGGTCAGCGATCCGCCGGCGACCAGGCACAGGAGTATTTGAAGATGCGTATACGCGACTGCATGATCCGCGAAGTGCGGATCGCCGATCCCGACGAGACGCTTCGCGAAGCGGCGTTGGCGATGGCCGACATCGACGCGGGCTTCCTGCCCGTGAGCGAGCATGACCGCATGATCGGAGTCGTCACCGATCGCGACATCGCCATCCGCGGCGTCGCCAAAGGCCTGTCCCCCGAGACTCGCATCCGCGAAGTGATGAGCGGCGAGATTCGCTATTGCTTCGACGACGACGACGCGGCGGATGTGCTCGACAATATGGCCGAGCTCCAGGTGCGCCGCCTGCCGGTTGTCGATCGAGGCAAGCGCCTGGTCGGCGTGGTGTCGATCACCGATCTCGCCGGATATGGCGAGCGGGCCCATGCCGGCGAGGCATTGAGCGAAATCGCACGGCCGAGCCCGGTCCATTCGCAGACGGTGTGACGCATCGCAAACCGAGAGGATTCCGCCATGACCATCGCACCCAAGCTCCGGCATTTCCTCGACAGCCAGCACGCGGTTTACGAGCTGACCGAGCATTCGCCGACGCTGTCCTCGACCGAGACTGCCAGGGCCGCGCACATTCCGCCGAGCTGCATGGCCAAGGCAGTCCTGCTCGACATGCCCGATCAGGAGCCTCTGCTGGCCGTCTTGCCCGCCGACCGCCGGATCGACATCGCGGATCTCCGCACCGAGCTCGACGGCAAAGCGCGACTTGCCGACGAGAAGCAGGTGGTCGAGATCTTCGACGATTGCATGCCGGGTGCGGTGCCGCCGCTGGGGTCCGGTTATGGCGTCGACATGATCGTCGACGACGATCTCGCCCGCGAGCCCGACATTTTCTTCGAAGCCGGCGACCATCGCTCGCTCGTGCACATGGAGCAGGCCGAGTTCCGCCGGCTCACCCGCAGCGCGCGCCATGGAAGCTTCGGCATGCTGGACGAATGAGCGGTCGATATTGCCGGCTACACCGGTGATCAGCACGATCGGTTTCGGCGTCTCGCGCAACGATCATTCTCGCGGCTCGGCCGATCGAACATGGAGCCAGCCGACTTCAACCTGCGCAATGCCCGCGGTGTTCTGCCTTCGCTTGGCCGAGCCGCGTTCAATCTGCCCCGTCAAAAAAAATTTCAGTGCATTGTCGATTCGCGACGACCCGGTTCGTCGTTTCGATGCCAGCAGGTAAGGCTGGCGCAAAAGGAGACGAACAATGCGTGTGATGGTGTTGGTCAAGGCGACCGAAGAGAGCGAAGAGGGCTTCGTTTCGACACCCGAAACGACGGCGATGATGGAGGCGATGGGCAAATTCAATGACGAACTGCGCAACGCCGGCATCCTGCTCGCCGCCGACGGCCTAAAGCCCTCCTCGGAAGGCAAGCGCATTGCTTTCGACGGCCCCGGTCGCACGGTCATCGACGGACCTTTCGCCGAGACGCGCGAGCTCGTCGCCGGCTTTTGGCTCTGGGAAGTCAAGGACATGGACGAGGCGGTCGCCTGGGTGAAGCGCTGCCCCAATCCGATGTCGGGACCGAGCGAGATCGAGATCCGGCCGCTGTACGAGATGGCTGACTGGCAATGAGGATCCGGGGGCCGGCGGTTGCGGAAATCGTGACCGTACCGGCAGCCCGGCGGCAATCGAGATTGTCGACCGCAGCCTGCTTGCCTGGCCTGTCGCTTCGGCCGACAAGGCGGCATGGCAGGAGGCGAAACGCAACAGACGATCGAAGCGGTTTTCCGCATCGAACGGGCCAGGCTCATCGCGGGCCTGGCCCGGATGGTGCGCGATATGGATCGTGCGGAAGAGCTGGCGCAGGATGCCCTGGTCATCGCTCTCTCCGAATGGCCCGGGACCGGCGTTCCCGCCAATCCCGGCGCGTGGCTGATGACCGCCGCCAAACGGCGGGCCATCGACGCGATCCGTCGCGACAAGATGCGCGCGCGCAAGCACGAGGAGATCGCGCGAGAGCTGGACGGCGAGGCCGACGATGCGGGCGTGATCGCGGCCATGGACGACGATCCCGGCGATGAGCTGCTGGGCCTCATCTTCACGGCGTGTCACCCGATACTTTCGGCCGATGCCCGCGCGGCGCTCACGCTGCGTGTCATCGGCGGCCTGACGACCGACGAGATCGCGCGCGCCTTCCTGTCGAACGAGACCGCGATCGCGCAGCGTATCGTCCGCGCGAAGAAGACGATCGGAAAGGCCGGGCTCGCCTTCGAAGTGCCGCGCGGCGCCGAACGTGCGGCGCGGCTCTCGTCGGTCCTCGAGGTCGTCTATCTCATCTTCAACGAAGGCTATGCCGCGACGGCCGGCGAGGACCTTGTTCGGCCGGGTCTGTGCCGCGAGGCGCAACGGCTGGGCCGCATGCTGGCGGTGCTGATGCCCGAGGACCCGGAAGTATCGGGTCTGCTGGCCCTGATGGAAATCCAGGCATCGCGCCTGCCGGCACGCACCGGGCCGGACGGTGCGCTCGTGCCGCTCACCGAGCAGAATCGCGCGCGCTGGGACCCGTTGCTGATCCGCCGGGGGCTCGACGCATTGGCCCGTGCGGAAACCCTCGGGGGCGCGGACGGTCCCTATGCGCTGCAGGCCGCGCTGGCTGCATGTCATGCGCGCGCGCGAACCGCCGCCGATACCGATTGGCCGCGCATCGCAGCGCTCTATGATCGGCTGCGCATGGTGATGCCCTCGCCGGTGGTGGATCTCAACCGGGCGGTTGCCCACAGCATGGCCTTCGGGCCCGAAGCGGGCCTGCGGCTGGTGGACGAGATTGCCGATGCCGCCGCCCTGCGCAATTATGCGCCCTTGCCCGCGGCCAAGGGCGACTTCTTGTTTCGGGCGGGGCGGCTGGCCGAGGCGCGATCCGAATTCGAGGCCGCGGCCAGGCTGACCCGCAATACGCGCGAAGCGGACTTCCTCCTTGCCCGCGCGGATGCCTGTGATGGCGCCGTGGCTCGCGTCGAATAATGACGCGCCGCTTCGGACTCGCGGCGGCGTTGCTCTGCGCGGTCGTATTGCTCTTCTTCTGGCCGGGTGTCGCGCATTATGACAGCGTGGCGCAATATCAGCAGGTCGTCTCCGGCGCATATTATGACTGGCATCCGCCGGCGATGGCGCGGCTCTGGTCGCTGTTCCATGCGCTCGGCTGGGCAGGGCAGGGGCCGATGTTTCTGCTCCAGACCGTGCTTTACTGGACCGGCCTCGGCCTGCTTGCGGCGGCGCTCGCCCGCAGTGGCGCGCGAGTCGCCGCGATGGCGGTGCTCGCGCTCGGCCTGTGGCCGCCCGTCCTGGGCTGGCAGGCAGTGGTCGTAAAGGACGGGCAGATGGCCGCCGCTTTGCTCGCCGCGACCGGCCTGGTCGCATGGCGACGGCTGCAGACGAAGCCGCTCGGGCAGGCCGGAACCGCGGCGGTGCTCGTGCTGCTCGTGTATGCGGTGCTCGTCCGGTCGAATGCCATCTTCGCGGTGGCGCCGCTCGCCGTTGGACTGTTGGCACCGTGGCGCTGGCGCGACTGGCGGTCGCGCGTCTTGCTGATCGGCGCGGCGACGCTGGCCACGCTCGCATTGTTATCCCCCATCAACCATGGCGTGCTCGGTGCCGAGGGGAGCGGCGTCGAGGCGACCCAGCCGATCTTCGACCTGGCCGGCATCGCGCACCGCGCCGGGCCGGATGCGGTGCCGTTGCTGCCGCCGGAGACGTGGCGGCAACTCGAAGCGCAGCGCTGCTTCTCTTCGATCCTGTGGGACATATTTTCGATCGGCAAGCGCTGCGATTTCATTCAGGACGGCCTCACCGGCCGGCCTCGCCGTGAGATCTTCTCAGCCTGGACGCGCGCGATAAGTGAGCATCCCGGCGCGTATCTGTCGCACCGGCTCGCGCACTGGAACGCGACGATGCGCTGGTTCGTCCCCTGGCACTTCCCGCAAGCGGTGCCGCAAGCCGAATCGCTGCCGAACACATTCGGGCTGGGTTCGCCTGGGCATCGGGTCGCGGGCTATGACCGGTTCGCCGGCTGGCTGGTGAACAGTCCCGCGGGCGCACCGATTCTCGCTTTGGCCGTGGCGCTGGCGGTGCTGGCGCTGGCGCGGCCCGCGCAAAGCGCCGCGCATGGTCTCGCGGTCCCGCTCGCGCTGTCGGCGGCGGCGATGGAACTGAGCTTTCTGGTCGTCAGTATCGCGATCGACTGGCGCTACCATCTCTGGTCGATGCTCGCGGCCTGGCTGTCCGCCATCCTGCTCGTCACCGAGCCGTTGCCCCGGCGCCGCGCACGGATCGCGCTGGCGGGGCTGGCGTTGATCGCGCTCACCACTCTCGGCGCGCGGCTGATGCTGCCGCCGGTCGGCGACGACTATGAAGCATTGATTCGCTGAGACAGCACCGCGATGCCTAGAAAGGGCCCACCGAGCAGCCGCAACAATGCGAGCAGTTCCGGAGCGGCGTCCATCGGTACGGCACCCCGGCCGAACTGCTGTGGAAAGAACGTCCGACACCTTTCCACTCCTGCCGCCACAGGAGAAGACGGCGAGCTTGACAGGCGGCCTCGCCGCCATCTCCGGTCGAGCATCGGCATTATTAGGCCAGCATCACCTCGGCGACGCGGCGCTGCCCGCCGGTGCGCGCGAGATGGACGAACACGTCCACGGTATTGCGGACATAATGGCGGACATCCTCGCGCCCGAGCTGGGTGCCGGCCTGAAGCACCAGCAATACGATCTGCTCGATAGCGCGCTCGGCCGAATCGGCATGGACCGACGTCATCGATCCCGGATGCCCGGTGTTGATCGCACGGAGGAACGCATAGGCCTCCTCGCCACGCAGCTCGCCCAGGATGATGCGATCGGGGCGCATGCGCAGCGAGGCGGCGAGGAGATCGGTCGCGCTCACGCGCGCCTCGCCCAGGCTCCCGCGCACTGCGAGCAGCCCGACGAGATTGTCGTGATGCTGGTGGAGCTCGGGCGTGTCTTCGATTAGGATCAACCGTTCCTCCGCGGGGATTTCGCGGATCAGCGCATTGAGGAACGTGGTCTTGCCGGTCGAGGTGCCGCCCGAGACGAGGATGTTCCTGCGCGCCCGCACCGCCGCGGAGAGCATGCCCGCGATGTCGCCGGAGTCGAGCATCGTCGCCAATCGGGCACCGGTCTCATCGCGTTCGGGGCGACGATGCAACGTCGCGTCGAAGGCACCTGCCGCGACATAATCGCCGAGCGACAGATCGGACGAGACGTGCTTGCGGATCGCGATCGCCATTGGCCCGCGCGTCGCGGGTGGCGCTATCACCTGCACCCGCGCGCCATCGGGCAGGCTCGCGGAGAGCAGGGGATGCTCGCGGCTGATCCCCTGGTGGGAGAGCGCGGCGATCTGGCGCGAGAGCCGTTCGAGCGTGGCGGCGTCGAGCGCGGGAGCGTCGTGCCGCTCGATCGTGCCGCCCAGCGTCTCCGTCCAGATCTCCTGCGGGCGATTGACATAGATGTCGGTCACGTCGGGCCGCGCGAGCATGCCGGTCAGCGGCGCCAGATAGGAGCGGAGATAGACCTGCCCCTCGCGCTCCGCCGCGGCGCCGCTCATCGCGCCTCGACGCCAGTGAAATCGAGGTCACGCGCGACGAAGATCGAGATGCTGGTCGCCGCCTTGACCTTGAGCGTCGGCCGGATCTGGTTGGGGATGCGGGTGATGCCTCCCTGTGATTGCGGTATGATCACCACCCCGGAGTCGACCGAGCGCGAGGCGAGGTTGACGCCGACATCGAGCGCCGATTGTAGGATGGCGCCGGCGAATCGCTCGAAGAAATGGCTGTTGACGCTGGCCCGGATACCGCCCCCGCCAAGCGTATCGCTGGCCGGCGAGCCGATTGCGATCGTCGCGCCATCGGGACGGATCAACCGGATCCAGTTGACCAGCATGCGGTTCTGGCCGGGTTCGGCATCCGAACGATATTCGCCGATCAGCCGGCTGCCGCGCGGGATCAGTATCCGGCTGCCGTCGAACCCGCGCACGTCACGCGACACGATCGCACGGGCGAGGCCGGGCCTGGTCGAATCGAGCGCGGTTTCGAGTACCGCGGGGATGAGCGTGCCCTGCGGCACCGTCGTCGCCTTGTTGGCGAGCACGCCCGCGCCCGTACGTGCGCCGGCGATGTTCGCGTTCGGTCCACCCAGCGGCGAGGCTGGGACGACGACACCATTTTGCCCGTTCGGCGTCGTCGCCTGGGGCGCGGAGCCGGTGGTGTCGATCACGAGCGCGGGCTCGGAAGTCGTGCGCGAGGGCGGCATCGGCGGCAGCGGCTGTTGCGGCACCGGCTGGGGAACGTAGACGACCTGTGGCGGAGGCGGCCGATAGGCGGGCGTTGCCGGCGCAGGCGCCGGCACTTCGCGGATCACGACTGCGGGAGGCGGGGCGGGTTCGGGCGGCACATAAAGCGACGGCGGCGGCGCGGGCGTCGTCACGAGATCCGCCGGGCGCGGGCGCACCGCCGGTGCGGTCAGCGCGCGCCGCCGCGCGTCGAGCACCGCGAACAGCAGCAGTCCGATCAGCGCGACGCCGAGCAGCAGCGCCCAGGCCGGCGGGCCGGATCGCGGCCGTGCGACCATGGGGAGAACCGTGGCTTCGCTGGTCGTGCGCGGATCGATCGAGGACGGCGCCGTCGCCATCAGCGACCTCCCTCGGAAACGCGTTGCGCCGTCGCGCTGTGGCGGTCGATGCGGAAGACGAGCTTCGCCTGGATGCTGTCGACCACCATCCATCCGTCGCGCATCATGCCGTTGACCAGCGTCTCCTTGCCCTGATCGTTGACCGCATAGATCGCCGGCAGCGTGCGTCCAGGCGGCCACTCGATATAAGTGTGGACGCCGTCGTCGTGCATGCCGCTGGGAAGGAGTTCCCGCGCGCCGCGCATCTTGTAGCGGCCGAGTTCGGCGCCGGATGCCGTTTCGGCCGGCACCGCGGCCGGCGAGGGGTAATGGAAGCGCAAGGCATAAGGCATGTCGGGTTGCGGCCCGGGCAGCGGCACCAGTTCGAACGAATAATGCCGCGCGTCGGTGACCACGGTCATGTTGGTCGTCACGTCCGATCGGACCGCCTTTACGAACAGCCGGTCGCCCCGGCGGTTCGCCGTCACTTGCCACGCGCCGCTGTCGCCGATCGCGACATTCTCGATATGCTCGTCGGGTGCCAGCTCGACCGTGACCTGGTAGCCCGGCGCGGCTTGGAGCGTGAACACTTGATCGGGGGTGTATTCGATCGACTGGAAGCGCGGATTGGGCGGGGCGGGCAGCGGTGGCGGCGCGGCCTGGGCGCAGGCGAACGACGGGGCGAGCAGCAGGACGGCGGCGGACAATATCTTCACAGCTCGACCTCGGGCTGGGCTGGCTGCGGTGCCGGACGCGGTGTCGCGGGCGCGGTGGGGACGAGCACCGGGACCGTCGCCTGCGGCGTCGAAACCGGAGTCGGCTCCGGCGGCGGCGCTGCCTCGGCATTTCGCTGATAGCGCGTCACTTCGAAGCCCAGCGGATTGACGAAACGGTCCTCGAGGCTCATCGGCTCGCCCGAATAGCGAAAGCGGATGACCGATACCCAGGCGCGCGGCGGTTCGGTGCGGCCGCCCGCGTCGCGCCGGATGGTGTCGAAACGGACCAACGCCGCATTCTGCCCCAGCGGCGACACGCTCTTCACCCGCGTCTCGATCACCGTCGTCCGCGGAAGCTGCGCCAACGGGCTGTCGGGGTTCGCCGCCTGGACGCTCGCAATATACGCCGTCCGGGCATCGCCTTGCGACCAGAGCGATACTTTCCGGTAATTGGCCTGCACTGCCGAGATATCGAAGCTCTCGCGCGCGATGACATATTGGACGAGGAAGGACTGGGTCAGCGCGGTATTGCCGCTCACCTGCTGGGCATCGAGCGGCTTGAGCGCCTGGACGAAACCGGTCTGTCGGTCGACGAGCAAGGTGTAGGGCTCGACGGTCTTGAGCGGAGTCAGCAGCATCAGCGCGAGCGCCAGCATCGCCGCCACCGCGACAGCGACGCTCGCGACGATCCACGCGGTGCGCCGCGACGCGCGCAGCGCGGTCTGCTGGTCTTCCGCCCAGCTCCCCGCCTCGCGATAATAGGCGTCGAGCGCCTCGCGCGATTTGTTCTTCATCCGTTATCCCTTCGGCCGGCGCTGGCGGACACGCGGCCTTGCGCGCGGCGGCGGTGGCTCTGCCCGAGCGGCGCCGGAGCGGGCGGCGGCATGTCGCGGCCGGATTCTCTGACGACGGTGGTCCTGGACGAACCCGATGCGGCGATCGCCTGCTGCGCCGCCGCCTCGCGCCGCTGCACATGCGTCACCGCTTCGGCCACGGCCGCGGCGCGCGAAAGCTGCGCTGCGGGTACATGTGTCTCGCGCGGCGGCCGGATCGACGGCGCGAAGGCCTCGCCGTCGCGCCATCCGGCGATCATCCGGGCCGGAGCGACGCGCCAGGCGGACGGTAGCCGGAAGCCGAGTACGAGCCGTGCCGCCATGCCGAGTCCGGCGAGCAGCGCCAGCGCGAAAGCCAGCGCAACCACCAGCAATTCGGTGGCCGCGCCGCCGCCGATCGACAGCTGCGCCTCGCGGCGGGCGATCAGATCGGCCAACCACGGCTCGAGCAGCGCCAATTCGACGCCGAGCAACACCGTCACGGCGATCGCGCCGATTGCCGCGGCGGCAAGCGCGCGAATCCAGCCTTCGAACAGGCTCCGCGTGCCTTCGAACAACAGGAACGCGATGAACAACGGTCCAAGCGCGAGTAGCAGCCCGGCGACCAGCCGGACCGAGGCGAAGCCGGCGATCGTCGCGGTGAGGAACACCAGCCGCGCCGTGCCCAGCGCGAAGGATCCGAAGATGTTCGGCGGCTCCTGCGGCACGGGCGTGACCACTTCACGCCCGTCAACGCCGGTGCGGACCGCTGCGGCGGGGCCGTTACCGAGCCGTCCCAGCTCGATCAGCGCGTCGTCCACCAGCTCCAGCCTCTCGCCGATGCCCCCGGTGGCGCCCGGCAACCCGGCCGGAGCGCCGATATTGGCGACTAGTTCGGCGGGTCCATGAAAGGCGACGTCATAGGCTAGCGTCCGATAGGCGGTCCAGCTGGTTGCCAGCGCAAGGACGATGCCGATCTTGACTAAGGCGAGCACGCCATCGCGCACTCCCGGCACTTCGCCGAATAGCATGCGATAGCCGAAAAAGGCGACGAACAGGGTCAGCGAGCCGGTGAGCAGCAGCGACAGCGGCGATCCCGGCGCGGAGAGCGCCAGATAGCCCTGGCTCCCGAGCGTCTGTGCCTGACAATCGACGAACGCCAGCACGCTCTGCAGGAACGCGCCGTCGGTGATGCCGGGGCAGGCGATGGTCATGCGACCTCCAGCAGCCGGGGCAGCCACTCCGCGGGATCGTCGCCGCTGGTGGCGCGGATCTCGTCGAGCAGCCGCACGGTGCGCTCGCGACCCGAGAGAATGGTCAGCATGTCGCGCTCGCCGGTCAGGTTGAGGCGGGCGACGACGCTCTCGTTGCCGTGCTTGATCAGGAAGCAATGCGCGTTGTCGGGCAAAGTGCGGATCAGCTCGAATTCGTGCGGTGTCAGCCCGAAACCATCGATGTAATCGGCGGCGCGTGCCTTGGGATTGGCCATGAAGATCTGCGTCGCCGCCTGCTCGATGATCGCGCTGGCGATGCGGCTCTCCAGCGCGTCTTGCGCACTCTGCGTGGCGAAGCCGACGATGCCGTTCCGCTTGCGGATCGTCTTCTCCCAATCCTTGATCCGCCGCACGAAGACGTCGTCGTCGAGCGCCTTCCAACCCTCGTCCACCACGATGATCGCGGCGGTGCCGTCGAGCCGCTCCTCGACGCGGTGGAACAGATACATCATCGCCGGGGTGCGCATCGCCGGATCGTCGAGGATCTGGGTCATGTCGAAGCCGACCGTCGCCGCGGTCAGGTCGGTCTCATCGCGCGCATTGTCGAACAGCCAGGCGCGCTCGCCTTCGCCCCACCAGGGCCGTAGCCGCGCCCACAGGTCCGCCGCGTGCGGCCGATGGCCGCCGCGGAAGAGTTCGGCAAGGTGGCGCAGGCGGCGCTGCTCGATCGGCTGATCGAAATTGGCATCGATCGAGTCCTTGATCCGGGCAACCTCCTCGATGTCGGCGCCGCCGGCGAGCAATGCGATCCAGTCGATCAGGAACTGGCGGTTGGTGGCGGTGTCGTCGATCTGAAGCGGATTCAGGCCCGACGGCGTGCCCGGGCGCAGCAAATCATAGCGTCCGCCGATCGCGCGAAGGAACAGCTCGGCGCCACGATCCTTGTCGAAGAAGATGATCCGCGGCGAGAATTTGCGCGCCTGGGCGAGCAAGAAGTTGAGCACTACTGTCTTGCCCGAACCGGATGGTCCTATGACCGTGAAATTGCCGAGATCGCCCTGGTGGAAGTTGAAATAATAGGGGCCCGCCGCAGTGGTCTCGAACAGGGTGACGGCATCGCCCCAATGATTTCCGAAGGCGCGGCCCTGCGGAAGGTTGTGTCCGCTCGCGAACCCGGCGAAGTTGCTGGTCGAGACTAGCCCACGGCGCGCGATATATTTGAAATTGCCGGGGAATTGCGCCCAGAATGCGGGCTCGAGCGCAATCTCCTCGCGCACTGCGATGATCCCCATGTCGGCGAGCACCGCCTGTGCCTCGGCCACGCCTTCGTCGACCTCGGCGGGGGTCGCGCCACGCACCGCGATCGTCATGTGATGCTCGCCGAAACCCGCGCGCCCCGCCGCGACATCGTCCTTGGCGCTCGACAGGTCGGTGCGCAGGCTCACCGCTTCGTCCTCGGCCGAGCGCATCCGCCGCAGCGCTAGGTTCATCTTCGACAATGCCGCCTGCCGCTCGACGAAGCCGAAGCTTTGCGCGATGGTCAGCTCGAACGGCAGCCGTAGCAATTCGTCGAGCATGCCGGGTGCGGTCTGGCCGGGATAGTCCTTGATCGAGATCAGACCAGTGAAGCTGCGCGGCAGGGCTCCCGTCGGGCCCAGCTCGATCGTCTCCTGCCCGAAACTGACGCGACGATAGGGAAGATAGGCGCCGAGATCCTGCATCGGCAGCAGCACCGGCCGCACTTCGCCATTGTACAGCGACGATAGGAATTCGAGCGGCTCGGAGCAGCTGCCCTGGGGCGTCTGATACACGCCGAGCAGTCGCGGTTCGTAGCTGCCGAGCGCGGCGAGCAGCGCGTCGCGGGCAACGTCGAGCTGGCGCAGCTCATGCCCGCTATCGGCCTCTGCCACGCTGCCGCGCAGTCGATCGAGCAGGCCGATCCGTCCCTGGAGGGGGCGGCGAACGAGCGTCAGGAACAGGTCGTTGACGTAGAGCCGCTTCTGCGCGAGCCGCGCCTTCCACGACGCGTCCAGCTGCTGCGAGAAAGCGTCCGGAAATTCGGCGGCGAGTTCCGCATCCACTTGTCGCCGGACGACGTGATTGTAGATCGCGAAGCGCGAAGACCCGATCGACTGGAGCATCGCGTCGCGGAGCCGCTTGCGATAGTTTATCTCCTCCGTGTCGGCGGTCTCGAACAACAGGCCGCGCAAGTGGAGCACCTGCATCAGTAGCCCGTCGCGGGTTTCGATCGTATGATCGTCGACGTGACGTGCATAAGGGAGATGCCGGCCGGCTGGCGCCTCGCGCCGCACGACTTCCGGATCGCGGGTCAGGGCCGGTAGGAGTTGCATCGCCAGATCGCATGGTTGCGGACGCGCGGGCATCGCCCGATCCGGGTGAGCCAAAGATCGAAGAAGCGCGGCTCGCGCAGGCAAAGGATTACCCCGGCGAAGTGAATGACCAGCGCCACCGCGATCGCCCAGGGAGATTTGAAGATCAGAAACAGTTCGGTGGCGATCACCGCATTGGCGATGAAATAGCTGTAGGTGACGCCGGCGAACATCTGCGGGCGGGTGAGCGCGACGAACAATTGGTCCCGTTCAAGACCATTCATGGCTTATTGCCCCAACTGGGCGGTGGACTGGATCCCGGCGACGATGCTGGCCGCACCGAACAGGATGAAGCAGCCGAGGATCACCGTGGCGCCATAACGCCAGTTGATCCGGCCGGTGAGCATCAGCAGCCCCACCGAAGCGACCGCGATCACCGCGACGACTGTGGCTATCGTGCCGAGCAACGTCCCCTCGAGCCAGCGAACCGCGGAGACGATCACGCCCGATCCGGCGGGATCCGCCAGCGTATCCTGTGCCGCCGCGACGCCGGCCCAGCCCACCGCAAGCAGGATTGCTGCCCGTACTGTCCAGCGGATCCAACGCATCTGTGCAGCCCCTCGTATTAATCCCGGCCATTTGTGCGTCATGAGAGCGCCCTTGCCAAGCCGCATGTAAGTCCCGCCCTCGCGCGGCGCGAGGTGTGTGGCTCGAATTGCTCGAATTGCCCGAATTGCCCGAATTGCGCCGCTGCGCTTGGAAACGGTCGTCACGACGACATCGAACGCGGCCTATATATAGGCGGTGACAGTGAAACCGCTGGCATTTCCTGCCGCCGCCATTGCCGACCAGCCCGGCCCGAGCCACTCGCAGGATCGGCAGGCGTTCGAAGCTGTCAAGATCGGCTTCTACCGATGCGAACATTGGTCGGACGGCGGTTCGATGGAGGAAGCAATCAGGAGGCTGGCCTACTCATGGGGTTGCCTGCTGGTGGCTATCCTGCTGCTTGTGCTGCTCTGGCTGCTGCTGCGTTGACATGTCGCCATGCCGGGTCCGAACGCGCGCCCGGTGCCGAATTGACCGCCGCTCGACCGCGACGCTGTGTTTCTCGACGCCATCCGCGTTAGCGCATTGCGACAGGATCGAGCAGATGCTGCATTGGCTTGCGGATCAGAAAGATCAGCAGCGCGCCGGCAAAGGCGATCGCGGCATCGAGCATCCAGAATGCGGCGTTGCTCATCTGGTCATAGAAGCTGCCGACCCAGCCCATCATCGTCGAGCCGACGAACAGCGACAGAAACGCCGCGCCCATCAGAGTCGAATTGACCTTCGCCGGGGCCGCCTGCGAGATCAATGCGAGCAGGATCGGCCAGAACCACATGAACGCGACGCCCATGCCGGCATAACCGGCGAGCGCCCAGAGCACCGATACCGCGCCATTCGAAGAGACGGCGCAGCCGGCGGCGAACAGCAACGCCGCAGCGCCGACAATCGCCGACCCGATCGCGATCTTGGTGATGTTGCCGGGTTCGCTTCCGCGCCGTGCCTGCCAGGTCCAGAGCGCCACCAGCGGGGCCGCGATGACGATGCTGGAAAAGGCGTCGATCGAATTGAACCAGCTCGCCGGCACCGTTCCGAACGGTGATTGGAGGTCGACATGCTGATCGACCCAGACCACGCCGATGTTCCAGATCATCGGATAGGCGATGTTCGCGGGAACGGTGAGCGCGATCAGCGCGAGCAATGCCCCTGTTTTGCGTCGCTCATCGGCTGTCATCGGGGGCAGAGCCGCACGATCGACGCGTTTCGGCCGGGGATCCGGCAAATGACGCTGGCCGGCAAGGTAGATGAGCAATGCGATCAGCATCACCGCTGCAGCGAGCGCGAAGCCCGCATGCCATCCGAACAGCGCCGCGACGCTTCCAGTCGCCACCGGGCCGAGTACCGACCCGACATTGATCCCGGTCGAGAACAGGGTGAACCCGCGCGCGCGCAGCGATTCCGCCTCGGGCGGATAGAGGGCTCCGACCTGCGCCGAGATATTGCCCTTGAGACAGCCCGAACCGAGGATCAGCATCACCAGCGCCATCAGGAAGGTCGTGTAGAATGACATCGCCAAATGGCCCGCGCTCATCAGCAAGGCGCCGAGGATCACGGTGCGCCGCGCGCCCAGCCAGCGATCGGCGAGCAGCCCGCCGAGGATGGGAGTGAAATAGACCAGGCCGCTATACCAGCCGAAGATCAGCGAGGCGAAGGCCTGGTTCGATATCGCCCCGCGGAACTCGAAGAGATGGCGCAGTTGCGCGAGCCCGAAGACCTGCGCCGCATGGTCGGGCAGCAGCAATTGCTTGACCAGATAGAGCGCTAGAAGCCCGGTCATCCCGTAATAAGAGAAGCGCTCGGCCAGTTCTGTCGCCGCGAGAAAGGCGAGCCCCTTCGGGTGGGCAGCGAGTCCGCCGCGCTTCGCGGCCGTGGCGTCACTCATCGTTTCCACCTCATTTGCGCCATGCGAGTTCCGGCGTGGTAGTGATTTCGGTCGGCACCTGTGTCAGCTCGGCACTGCGTTTGGGATCGCTCGTGGCGACCTGATCGACGAATCCCGAGAAGACACCGCGCGCGAATGATAGGCTGCGCTGTTCGACGGGTGTCCCATTTGTCGGTGGCCGAAGCGCGAAGACGCATTTCAGCGCGGGCTGAGTTTGACGATGGTCGGGGCGTTGCCGAGCGCGATGGTATAGCCGTCGCGCTCCTGCGTGCCCGTGGAGGGGGCGAGCGGATGGGCGCCTTGTGTCGTCATCTCGATTCGAAGCCGGGCTGTGGGCGTGGTCGCGGCCGCTGGATCCAGCGTCAACGTGATCGCGCCGTTGACCGGCGTGTACGTCACATTAGCGATCTTGCCTGCGTCGAGCGTGATCCACGCGCCTGCGGGAGCGACGAACATCCGCGATCGGGCGCCGTCCTTCGGCCGTACCTGCACGCCGTCCTTGCCGAGCGTCACGTCACCGCCGAAGCCGAGCCAGCCGAAGGTCGGGTCGTTGACGAGATAGGTCGCCGCGGTCAGCGCGTGGCCGTAAAACCCCATGCCGTAATCGCCGGTATAGGGATCCCATTTCATCATGTCGGGCCAGGCGTGGAACGCGGCGGACGAGAAGCCCTCCTGATCGATGTTGGTGATGCCGCCCATCATCCCGCCATACGCGACGCGCAGCAGATGCAGGTCGCTGGGGTTCTGGCGATAGGCGTCGAACAACGGGACTGCGTTCAGGGCCGAGCCGTAGTGGTGGATCTGGCGCTCGATCCGCGGATATTTGCCGCCATAGAGGAAGTCCCAGTAACGGCGGGCATTGCCGTTATAGCCCCAGCTCGGGATCGTCGGATCATAGCCGAGGATCACTTCGCGAGTGATTTCGGCCTGCGGCTGGTATCCGAAATAGCGCATCCACGCATAGACTTCGGGCTGGCCGGTCGAATCCCACGGCATCTCCGATCCGAACGGAAATTTGAGCGTGCGCCAGTGATCGGCGCGCTTCTTCATCAGCTTTTCCATTTCATCGGCTTCGGCGGTGAGGCCTTCGCGCTTCAAGTCCTTGAGGATGTCGACGAACACGTCGCCCTCCATCAGCCCGAACTCGGCATAATAAGGCGCATCGCGCATCATCGCGACGGTAGTGACGTAGGCCTTGTCGAGATACCAGCGCCAGTCATGGCGCTTGACCAGCCCCGGATGGTTGCGCGCGGTGCGATAGAGCACCCAATGGCCGATCGCGACGTGCGGGTAATTATAGGCGCGGCCGAGATCGCGCGCGTCCTTTTCCTTCCACGAGGTCCACGACTTCCATTTGTCGGCGTCCTTGTAGAGGTTCGGGAACTTGACCGGGTCGTAATAGAACAGGCTCTTCTTGACCGCGCCGGCCTGCGGGCCGTCGGCGACCTGGAGGTTGCCGACTACCGTTTCGGTCACCAGCCGTTCGATCTTCGCGACCTCGGCCGGATCCGGATTGTCGAGCTGCTTCATCGTCGCCGCGACCCAAGCGCCGCCGCCGCCTTCGTCACTCATCCCGGCGATCCACACGCGCGGCTCGACATCGACGATCTTCTTCGCCTCGATGTCGTATGTGAGGATAGCGGGTGAGCGGCCGAACGGGTCGTCCTTGCCTTCGAACCACTGCCTGGTCGTCGAAAAGCGGCCGAGATCGGCCATGGCCTGCTCGAGCGGCTTGGTCACGAAATAGCTGACCGTCTGTACCTGCCCGTCGGCATAAGTGAGGGTGAGGCGCGCCTGACCCCATTGCTTGCCGCGCACCGCTAGCCTGACCCAGCCCTTCTGGCTGCCGGCGGGCGTCGCCTCGACTGCGCCGACGGGCCAACTCTCGATCTTGCGGATTGCGCTCGGCGCTTTGACGAACAGGGTCGCCGATTGGTCAGCGGGGACGACATAGCCGGGTATGCCCACCGCGACCGGACGCTTGTTGGCGATCAGCGTGCTTTCGATCGCCCGGATCGACGGCGTCTGGGTCATCCGGACGCCGACTTCGATCGTCTGGCCCGGCTCGAGGGTGCGGCCGGTGGGCGCGTTCCACTGCTCGCCGGCATCCTTCCACTCGCGCCCGGCATAGCCGATGCTGTGGACGGTCCAGTCGTAAAAGCCCTCGGAGGTCTGGCCGCGCTGGCTCTTGTCGGTAAAGATCGAGTCCTTCGCCTCCCGCGGGTTCTTGAGCGGTGCGTAGGCCTCGAGCGGGCTGCCTTTCTCGGGAAGCACCAGCAGTGCCGGCCCCTGGCCGTTAAGGCGCGTGACCTGCAGATAGCCGGCGTCCCGGCCGATATAGGGGTCGACAAAGCTCGCCTCGGCATGCGCCTGATCGAGATTGCGGTCGGTGATGATGTTGTCGAACACCATCGGCATGCCGAGTGCGCCGATCTCGAACGGCTGTTTGGTCGTATTGGTGATGCGGAAGCGCAGCCCGAGCAACCCGGCTTCGTCGACCCAGCGGCGCTCGACCCTGAAAGGCGCGTCGCTGCCCATGCTTGCAGTGATGTCGGCCGCGGCGATCACCTTGCCCGTGGCGGGCAACAGCCGGATCGGTTTCCGCGCGTGCGCCGAAGCGAAGTCGCGCCATTCGCCGCCGGGCGCGCGGATGCGAAGGTTGAGGTCGCCGATATGGTTGTAGCCGTCGCCGGCGCGCTCGGGCTCGCGCGCGGTCGGCACGAAGCTGAACGCGGGCTCGGCGGCGGGCGAGAGGCGCGCGAGCGTCTGGGTGTCGCTGCGCAGGGCAATCTCGAAACTACCGACCTTGTGGGCATCGGTCTGGATGGGCGCGTAGACCGGCTTTGGCTGCTCCTGCGCCATCAGCGCCGGGACGCAGACCGCGGACGAGATGCCGGCGAGGAGCAGGGCCGCGGGGCCGAAGGTACGCGCGTTCAGCATGATGTCTCTCATTTCGTGGTGGCGCCAACGGCAGGCATGGCAGGTGCGGGGTCGGGGAGGGGCAGCACCGGGGGCTTCTCGTCGAGCAGATGGCGCGTGAAATAGTCGCGCAGCTTGCGCCAGAAGAAGGGCTGCGCGACCCTGTGCGTGGTATTCGGCAGGATCACGACATCGACGTCCCGGCCCGCGGTGATCAGCGCGTTGGCGAGGCGCATGCTCTCGGTCACTGGGACATTGTCGTCGATGTCGCCATGGATGAGCAGCAATTTGCCCTGCAGGTTCTTCGCCACTGACATGTTCGAGTTGCGCTCCCACACCGCTTCGTCGGGGTTCCCCATCGAGACTTCGGGCCACCACGCCTTGTCGAGCCGCAGGTCGTGGTTACCTGACGAGGCGACCGCGACCTTGAAGAACCCCGGTCGGCGCAGCACGAAACGCGCGGCGTCGTAACCACCCGCCGAGCCGCCATAGACGCCCACCCGGTCAGCATCGATATACGGGTAGCGGGCGGCCATCTGACGGATCATCGCGATATGGTCGTCTAGCCCGACCTCGCCGAGATTTTGGTATGCGGGAAGGCGGAAAGCCTGACCGCGGCGCGAGGTGCCGCGGCCGTCAATACTGACGACGATCGCGCCCAATTGCGCGACACTCCCGGCACCCGCCGTGATAGCGCCGTTCCAGCTGGTCGGCACGTTGGTGGTGGTCGGGCCGGTATAGACTGCATCAATGATCGGGTAACGCGCCTTGGGGTCGAAATTGGCAGGGCGCCAGATCATCCCGTGGAGCGGCGTCTTGCCGTCCGCGGCGACGCCGGTGAACGGCTCGGGCGGGGTATATCCGGTTGCGAGCAGCGCGCCGGCATCGGCGCGCGCAAGCTCGATGACGATGCGGCCGTCGCGCGCGTCGCGGACCACGGTGCGGGTCGGTACGGTCGGGCTCGACATCGCATCGATGAACCATTTGCCGTCGAATGACACCTCGATCTCATGATCGAGCGGCTCGGGCGTGAGCAGCATCGGCTGCTTGCCGTCGAGCGTCACTCGATACAGCGCGCGGTAATAAGGATTGCGGTCGCGCTCGCGCCCAACGCCGGTGAGCAGCAGGGTGCGATCCGCCGCGTCGACATGCGCGATATCGAGCACTTCCCAGTCGCCGCGGGTGAGCGGGATTCCGCCATCAGGGTCGTCGGGGCGAATGAAATAGAGTTGCGCCCAGCCCGAACGTTCGGACACGTCGAGCTCACCGCCGAGCTCCGGCGCCGGGCGCAGGAAGCTCGAAGTCACCGTGACGATCGGCTTGACCGCTTCGCGCGCAGTAACAGTCGATTTGCCGGTCTGCGGATCGGCCTGGTAGACGACGAGTTGCCGATAGCCGCGCTCGGTCCACTGAATCCGCGCCTTGCCGCCCGACCAGCCGAGATCGGGATCGGCGGGATAGAGCAGCGATTCGCTCGGCACGTCGAGCGTCACGATCGTCGCGCGCTTGCGCTTCAGTGCCTCCTCGACATCCACGGCGAAGCGCGTCGCCTGCGGCAGTTTCGCGGCGCCGGCGAGCGGGTACACATATTGAAAGCTGCGTGGATAATAGCTTCCCGGCGGATTTTCCTGCGTGATCGAAAGCCGTTCGACGCCGCGCGTGTCCAGCCGCCAGCTGAGGATGCGGCGGCTGTCGGGCGACCATATCACCGATACCGGCATCTTCGGCTCCTCGGTTCCCGCCTTTAGGATGTCGGCGAGCTGGGGAATGCCGCGGCCATAAGGCTGCTCGCGCGTGCCGTCGCGGGTGAGCGCGACCTCGCGTCCCGATTTCCGCTCGCGCGCGAACAGATTATAGTCGCGTGCGACGATCTCGAAGCGGCCATCGGGCGAGACCGCACCTTCGCCGTCAGGGGCGCCCTTCTTCGCCTCCACCAGCGCGCCCGCGCCGTTCAGCGTCCATTGCTTGTCCGCGACTCCGAAAGTGAGCGTGCCGTCTTTGGCGCTGTAATCGGGATCGTCGAGGCGCAGAGCGGCCGCATCGACTTCCTTGCTCGTCGCCTGCGCGAGCAATCGGGCCAGCTGCACTTCGTCGACAATCGAGCGCGATTGGCCGGTGACGAGGTCGAGATAACGGATCTGGCGTTTGCCCGCGCTGCCCAGCCGGTAGAGGATGCCCGTTCCGTCGCGGGTGAAGGCCGCGCGCAGATCGGCGTTGACGATCAATTTGTCGAGTTCGGGGCGCAAATAGCGGTCGGCACGTGCATAGCGGTCGGCAATCGTCGGTGCTGGCGACGTCGTCGGGCCGGCATTCGCGAGGAGCAAGAGCGGCGCCAGCGCGCGCGCGGCGCGGACCGACCCGTGGTGTCTCGAATCTCGACTGCGTTGCATCTGCGCCTCCCCCGGAAGGACATATCCACGGCAACGCGGTAGCTCAACAAAATTATACAGTATATTGTATGACGGATTGTATTTACATGGGCATGCGATAGCGTTGTCGGCGGAGAGGGAGCGGGATTGGCTGATTACGGCACCCATATCAGGAAGGGTTCGATGCTGCAGAGCAGCAGCGCCCAACGCCTCAAAGGGTCGCTCGCACAGCAGCTTGCCGTGATGATCCTGTCCGGCGAGCTGCCCGAGGGGCACATCTTCCCGAGCGAACTCGATTATTCCGAACAGATCGGCATTTCGCGTCCGGCGTTGCGTGAGGCATTCCGGATGCTCGCGGCCAAGGGGCTGGTCGATAGTCGGCCCAAGGCGGGAACGCGTGTCGCGCCGCGGCGCCAATGGAGCCTGCTCGATCCCGATCTGCTCGCCTGGCAATTCGAGTCCGAGCCGAGCCTCAAATTCGTGGTGGACCTTTTCGAGCTGCGGATGGTGGTGGAGCCGAGTGCTGCGGCATTCGCCGCCCAGCGGCGCAGCGAGGCGCAATTGTCGGCGATGCGCGAGGCCCTGGATGAGATGGCCCGGCACGGACTGGCAACCGAGGCGGGACGCTTTGCCGACCAGCGCTTCCACATGATCATGATGGAAGCGACACAGAACGATGCGATGATCGCGCTGGCGAGCTCGATCCTCGCGGCGATCGCCTGGACGACGATCTACAAGCAACGCAAGCGCGCGCTGCCGCGCGACCCGATCCCCGATCACCGCGCTTTGCTCGACGCGATCGCCGCGAGCGATGTCGAAGCCGCGCGCACGGCGATGACCGAGCTGGTCGGCCTGGCGCTCGCCGATACCGAAGTCTCGCTTCTCGACGACTGAGCCTTGCCGCCATTTCTGCGCTGCTCGTCACCCATTCGAGGATTGACGCTCCAGATCGTCAACAGTAATCGTATACGGTATTCAGGAGATTGAGATGCAGGACATGCGCGCTTCCCGCCGGGAATTGATGTTCGGAGCCGCAGCGCTGGCGATGGCGTCGCAGGCGGGGATCGCGCGCGCCGCCGGGGCGTTCGCGCCGAAGGGCGTCAAGCCGCTGCCGCTCGCCTCGGTCCGGCTGCGCCCTTCCGACTATGCCACCGCGGTCGAGGTCAACCGCAAGTATCTCCACCGGCTCAGCCCCGATCGGCTTCTGCATAACTTTCGCAAATATGCCGGGCTCGAGCCCAAGGCGCCGATCTATGGCGGATGGGAGAGCGATACGATCGCCGGTCACACGCTCGGCCATTACATGACCGCTCTGGTGCTGATGTGGCAGCAGACCGGCGATGCCGAGATGCGCACCCGCGCCGATTACATCGTCGACGAGCTCGCCGAGGCGCAGGCCAAGCGCGGCACCGGCTATGTCGGCGCGCTGGGCCGCAAGCGGAAGGACGGGACCGTCGTCGATGGCGAGGAGATATTCGGCGAGGTGATGAAGGGCGAGATCAAGTCCGGCGGGTTCGATCTCAACGGCTCGTGGTCGCCACTCTACACCGTGCACAAATTGTTCGCGGGGCTGCTCGACGTCCATGGCGCGTGGGGCAACAAGAAGGCGCTGGCGGTGGTCGAAGGGCTGGGCGGCTATTTCGAGCGGGTGTTCGCCGCGCTCACCCCGGCGCAGGTGCAGGAAGTGCTGGGCTGCGAATATGGCGGGCTCAACGAGAGCTATGCCGAGATGCACCAGCGTACCGGCAATCCGCGCTGGCTCAAGATGGCCGAGACGCTCTACGACAACCGCGTGCTCGATCCGCTGAGCAACCGCGAGGACAAGCTCGCCAATTTCCACGCCAACACGCAGGTGCCCAAGCTGATCGGGCTGGCGCGCATCTACGACATCACCGGCAACGAGAAGCGCCGGACCGCAGCGACCTTCTTCTGGGAGCGGGTGACCCAGCACCACAGCTACGTCATCGGCGGCAATGCCGACCGCGAATATTTCTTCACGCCCGATACCGTCGCCGATCACATCACCGAGCAGACCTGCGAGCATTGCAACACCTACAATATGCTCAAGCTGACCCGGCACCTTTATGGATGGCAGCCCGACGGCGCGCTGTTCGATTTTTACGAGCGTGCGCACCTCAACCATGTGATGTCGGCGCAGGACCCGGCGACCGGCGGCTTCACCTACATGACCCCGCTGATGACCGGCAGCGAACGCGGCTATTCGACGGTGGACGACGACGCCTTCTGGTGCTGCGTCGGCAGCGGCATGGAGGTTCATTCCAAGCACGGCGAGTCGATCTTCTGGGAAGACGATGCCGGCGGGCTGATCGTCAATCTCTACATCCCTGCCGACGCCAGCTGGGCGAAGCGCAATGCGGCGCTGACGCTGGAGACCAACTATCCGTTCGCGCCGGAATCGACGCTCACCTTCACCAAGGTCAAAGCGGGGCGTTTCCCGGTCGCGCTGCGCGTCCCGGGATGGGGGGCGGGCAAGGCGGTGGTCACCGTCAATGGCCAGCCGGCCACGCCCGTGTTCGAGCGCGGCTATGCCGTGGTCGACCGGCGCTGGAAGACGGGCGACACGGTGGCGATCGCGCTGCCGCTCGAGCTTCGCATCGAATCCGCACCGGGCGACGAGAACACCGTCGCCGTGCTGAGCGGCCCGATGGTGCTCGCGGCGGATCTCGGGTCGAAAGACGTGAAATGGGAGCAGGCCGATCCGGCATTGGTCGGCGCCGATCTGCTCGCGGGCTTCACTCCGAGCGACCCGCCGAAGGGCATTTACGCCACGCGTGGTGTGGTGCGGCCCGCCGATCTGCAGTTCGTACCCTTCTATCGCCAGTACAACCGGCGCAGCGCGACCTATTTCAAGCGCTTCTCGGAAAGCGCCTGGGCGGCCGAGGAGAAGGCGTTCCTCGCCGAGCAGGCGCGGCTGAAGGACATCGCCGCGCGTTCGGTCGACGTGATGTTCCTCGGCGAGATGCAGCCCGAGCGCGACCACAACCTCACCTCGGACATCTCCTATCCGGTCACCTATCGCGGCCGGCAGGGGCGCGATGCGCGTTCGGGCGGGTTCATCGAATTCACGCTCAAGCCCAAGGACGGCCCGCTGATCCTGCAGGCGACCTATTGGGGCGGCGAACGCAAGCGCGACTTCGACATCCTGGTCGACAATGTGAAGGTCGCCACGCAGACGCTCGACAATGACAAGCCGGGCAAGTTCTTCGACGTGGAATATCCGCTTCCCGAAGCGTTGACCAAGGGCAAGAAGGAAGTGCGGGTGCGGATCGTGCCGCATGACCGCAGCACCGCCGGTCCGATCTTCGGCGTCCGCCTGTTCACTGCGAAGCCGGGCGCGAAGATTTGAGCGAGGCCGCGGCCGGCGTTGCGATGACGCTCGACGAATTGCGCGAACTTGCCCGCGCCAAGCTGCGGGCGGCAGGGCTGGCCGGCGATCACGCCGACGCTGTGGCGGAGACGATGGTCGCGGGCGAGCGCGACGGCTGTGCGAGCCATGGCATCTACCGGCTGCTCGTCGCCGATCGCAGCATCCGCGCGGGCGTGGTGGCGCCTGATGCAGTGCCGGTGGTCTCCGAGCCGAAGGCGGGGCTGGTGCAGGTCGACGGCGGCGGCGGGTTCGCGCAGCTTGCCTTCGCGCGTGGGATGCCGGTGCTCGTCGAAAAGGCGCGGACGAACGGCATCGCGGCGCTGGCGCTCAACAATGTCGTCCATTTCGCGGCGCTGTGGCCCGAGGTCGAGGCGTTGGCGGAGCAGGGGCTGGTGGCGCTGGCCTTCACGCCGAGCCATGCCTGGGTCGCGCCCGCGGGCGGAACGAAACCCGTGTTCGGGACCAATCCGATCGCGTTCGGTTGGCCGCGCCCGGGGCGTGAACCTTTCGTGTTCGATTTCGCGACCAGCGCCGTGGCGCGCGGCGAGATAGAGCTGCATCGCCGCGAGGGCCGGGCGATCCCCGACGATTGGGGCTATGACGCCGAGGGGCGCAGCACCACCGATGCCGAGGCGGTGCTGAACGGCGCGATGCGCACCTTTGGCGGGCACAAGGGTTCGGCATTGGCGGCGATGGTCGAATTGCTCGCCGGGCCACTGATCGGCGATATGACAAGCGCGGAGTCGATCGCCGTCGACAAGGGCCGTGGCGGCTCGCCGATCGGGGGTGAGCTGATCGTCGCGTTCGATCCGGCGGGCTTTCTGGGCGGCGCGGTGCAGGCGCATCTCGAACGCGCCGAGGCGATGTTCGCGGCGATCGAGGGGCAGGGCGCGCGGCTGCCGTCGCAGCGGCGTTACGCCGCGCGGGTGCGCAGTCTCGCCGAGGGCGTGACCATCCCCGCGGCGCTGTACGCGGACATCATGGCGATCGGAGGGTGAGCGTGCAGGCTTGGCGCAAGGCAGGGATTTTGCTGGTAGGCGCGGCGATGCTGACGGCGGCGGCGCCGTTGCCTGGACCCGATGCGCAGCTTCGGAAACTGTACACCGAAGAATATGCGTGGCGGCAGCGCCAGCAGGCGCCGAATGAGGATAGCCCCAAGGACCAGAAGCTCGGGCTTCCCGACATCGGCCCCGCCGCGCAGGCCGAAAGGCTGGCGCGCTGGACGGCGACGCTCTCTGCTCTGGGCAAGATCGATCCGGCAAAGCTCTCGCCCGCCGAGCGAGTCAATTACGCGGTGTTCAAGGGACAGATCGAGGCGCTGCTGAACGAGCAGCAATATCGCGACTACGAGAAGCCGCTCAACGCCGACAGCAGCTTCTGGGGCGACCTCGCCGAATCCGCACGCGGCGATTTCGTGCGCGAGAAGGATTATCGCCGTTACCTGGCGACGCTGCGCGATATCCCGCGGTACTTCGACCAGCAGATCGTCAATATGCGCGCGGGGCTCAAGCGCGGCTTCACGCCGTCTCGGATCACGTTACAGGGCCGCGATGCGGGGGTGGCCAAGGTCGCCGAGGCGAAGTCGCCGGCGGATTCGCCGTTCTTCGCGCCCTTCTCCAAATTCCCGGCGGGCATGCCGGCGGCGACCCAGGCAAAGCTGCGCGCCGAGGGCGAGGCGGCGATCCGCGAGGCAGTGGTGCCCGCGCATGCGAAGCTGCTGCGCTTCCTGCGCGACGAATATATTCCCGGCGCGCGGACGGCGCTCGCGGCATATGACCTTCCCGACGGGCGGGCCTATTACCAGTCCAAGGTCGCCGAATACACCACGCTCGACCAGACCCCCGAGCAGGTCCATGCGATCGGCCTCGCCGAAGTCGCCAAGATCCGTGCCCGGATGCACGACGTGATGCAGCAGGTCGGATTCAAGGGCGATCTTGCCGCCTTCCTCAAGTTCCTGCGCACCGATCCGCAATTCTACGCGAAGACGCCGCAGGCTCTGCTCGATCGCGGGGCGTGGATCGCCAAGACCTTCGACGGCAAGGCCTCGAAATATTTCGGCCGGTTGCCGCGCAGCCGCTTCGCGATCATTCCGGTGCCCGACGACATCGCGCCCTTCTACACCGGCGGGCGCGGCGGGCCCGGCGTGTATCTGATCAACACGTACAATCTGCCGGCGCGGCCGCTCTACTCGCTGCCAGCGCTGACGCTACACGAGAGCGCGCCGGGGCATGCCTTCCAGATGCCGCTCGCGGCGGAGAACAAGGACCTGCCGGCATTTCGGCGCGACACCTATCTCTCGGTCTATGGTGAGGGCTGGGCGCTTTATTGCGAGGCGCTGGGCGAAGAGATGGGAATGTACCAGACGCCGTACGAGGTGTTCGGCATGCTTTCCTACCAGATGTGGCGCGCAGCACGGCTGGTGGTCGACACCGGCATCCATGCGCAGGGCTGGAGCCGCGAACAGGCACAGCAATTCCTCCACGACAATACCGCGCTGGCCGATCACGAGATCGAGACCGAAGTCGATCGCTACATCGCCTGGCCGGGGCAGGCGCTGAGCTATTACACCGGCGAGCTCGCGATCCTGAAAGCACGCGCCCGCGCCGAAAAGGCACTCGGCGCGAAGTTCAACATCCGTGCCTTCCACGACGCGGTGCTCGCGCTGGGATCGGTGCCGATTCCCGAGATCAACCGCCGCGTCGACCAGCTCATCGCCGAGGGCGGCAAGGGCCCTTACCCGGACGAGGAATGACATGAAGCGACTGGTTGCCCTCGCGCCGCTGCTGGCGGCGCTTCCCGGCGCGGCCTGCGCGCAGACCGCGTCCGAGACGGTGATCGCGAAGGGCAACCCGATCCTCGCCGACGGCCGTTTCTACACGACGGATCCGGCGCCGCTGGTCGATGGCGACACGCTCTACATCCTCACCGGGCGCGACATGGCCGAGCCCGAGGTCAACGACTTCATCATGCCCGAATGGCAGCTGCTGTCGACGCGCGATCCGGCGTCGCGGAAATGGCGGCATACCCCCGGCTTCATCCGGCCCGAGAATGTCTTCGCCTGGGCCGAGCCGGCGCGGGCCTATGCCGGGCAGATCGTCAAAGGGCCCGACGGGCGATTCTATTTCTATGCGCCGGTGCTCGAGAAGAACAGCGACGCTAAGGACCGCTTCGCGATCGGCGTCGCGGTGGCGGATCGTCCGACCGGGCCGTGGAAGGATGCCCACCCGTCGGGGCCGATCATCTCGCAAAAGCTGCCCGTTGCGAACAATATCCAGAATATCGATCCGACCGTGCTGCTCGACGACGATGGCCGGGTCTACATCTATTGGGGCACGTTCGGTCAGTTGCGCGGGATGGAACTCGAACGCGACATGATCACGCCCAAGGGACCGGAGAAGCGGATCGAGGGGCTGACCGGCTTCTTCGAGGCACCGTGGATCCTGAAGCGCAAGCTTGTCTATTACATGCTCTACGCCGGCAACAAGGCCGGCCCGGACAGCGCCTGCACGCCGGCGGTCTATCACGCCTGCCAGGCCTGGGGCACCGCGACTTCGCCGCTGGGGCCGTGGACCTATCGCGGAGTCGCGCTGCGCCCGGTCTCCTCGACGACCTCGCATGCCGGTGCCGTCGAATTTAAAGGCAAGTGGTACATGGTGTATCACACCGCCGACGCAGTGGGCGGCGGGCATTTCCGGCGCAGCGTGGCGATCGATGAAATGCAGTGGGACGACAGCGTCTCGCCCGCCGCGATCCGACCGGTGGTGCCGACCCGCGCACCGCAGCCCGCGCCAAAGCCGACGCGCAACATCGCGGGCTCGGCTTCGGCGGTGTCATCGAACGTCGTGCCGGTGCAATATTGGATCGCCGCGCTCAACGACGGCAAGGTCCGCGCCAACCCGCTGCCGCCGGAAATGTGGGGCACGTGGAACGGCAACAACCCGAAGCAGCCCTGGGTCGAATATCGCTGGGCGAAGCCGGTGACGGTCGACGGGTCGCGCGTCTATTTCTTCGCCGACCAGCCCGCCGGATCGGGGATCGGCGTCGCGCCGCCCGCGGCGTGGCGCCTCGAATATTGGGATGGTGCGTGGAAGCCGGTGGCCGGGACAAGCGGCTACGGCACGACGCCCGGCGCATTCGAGGAAGTCCGCTTCGCGCCGGTGACGACGCGCTGCCTGCGCATGGTATTCGACGCTTCGGGTAGCGGCCCCTATGCGGGGGTGGGCGTGCAGGAATGGGAAGTGCTCGCGCCGCGGCCCCGCGTGCCGGCGGCGGCAGGTGTTGCAGCCCCTGCCTGCGGGAAGAACTAGGGCGTATCGGGGTGGGTGCGCGCGTCGGCGCGCCCAAAAGAATCTCTGACCTGCCAGCAAAATGGCACCCGCTGGGGCATCGAGGCCGGTGCCACCCATCCCTGGCCCCTCCTAGAACGGAGGGGCGTTGAAAGTCGGTCCGTCATAGTATTGGGGTGACTGGCTTGGCCGTTGGTGCCGTCCGCTACGGAGCCGCGAAGATCGAAAAGCCGCCATGAGACGATTGAGGGGTTCTCAGTTTTCGATCCGTTGCGGATACTGAAGAAGACTGCGAAAGTCGCCCTGGAAGCTCTGTTTCAGAGGGTGTCAGGATGTCCATATCGGTACTCGACATGTCTATGTCCCTCGATGGCTATATCGCCGATGAGAACGACTATCTCGGGGGTGAGGACGGGGAGCGGCTGCACGACTGGGCCAAGACTGGCGACCTCGCGCGAGAGCTGGAGAATGAGATGGGCAAAGCCGGTGCCGTCCTTGCTGGTCGGCGGACGGCCGAGCTGATGGATCATTGGGGCGGTAGTCATAACGGCGCGCCCATTTTCGTCCCGAGCCACCGGCCGCCCGGCCCTGCCGCTCGTTGGGGCTACCCGCTGGTTACCTATGTCAACGACGGGATCGCCAGCGCGATGGAACAGGCGAAGGCCGCAGCCGGCGATCGGGAGGTGCAGGTCCGCGGTGGATACACTGCACAGCGGGCGCTTGAGGCTGGAGTGCTGGATGAGCTGAGAATCCACCACATACCAGTGCTGCTTGGACGCGGCCGCCGCATGTTCGACATATTGCCTCGGGAGATTGAGCTGGAAATTATCGGCGTCGTAGACACGCCGCACGCAACACATATCCGATACCGAGTTCGCAAATAGCCCCGTGCGAAGTCCGAAACCGACGCATCGCGGACATTCGCCATCACGAAATTCAAGGGACACCAGGTTGACACTGCCCCGTTTGATGCGCCCCGCTGCGCGACATCGAAGCGACCGCACGCGCGCCGTGTGAATCTCCTGGATCTGGTATGGATCCGTCCGACAATGTCAAAGAACCGGTTGCGAGACCGCCCACCCTGGGTGGAGAGCTCGACAACCTTTAAATTCAGTCATCCCGACTCCTTCGACTGCCTGCAAGGCAGGCGCTCAGGCCGGGCTGACGAGGGAATGAGGCAAGCAGACGAAATCCTACATTTCAAGACCCGAAACCGCGCCACATATTGCGCGCACGTTCAGCAAATCTCGGCAGTGCTCGTCGGGATCGGCCCCGGCGGCACGCGTGCCGGGTGCTTGTAGAAGGGGTCGCCGGGCAGGCGATGCCGCTCGCCATAGACAGCACGCAGCACCGCGGCGAGCGCCGGGTCGTGCCGGCGCAGATCGGTATCGGACAAGATGCGTACACCATCGACCACCGCGAGCTTGTTCGAGTTGAACCAGAATTGCGTGCCCTCGGCCCAATATTCCTGGACCGTGGTCGCGCCATATTCGCCGGTCCACAGGCCCTTGTCCTTCGCCGCGGCATAGGCCAGCTCGACCTGCGCGTAGAGCTCGGGATCAACCGCCTGCACGGCGTAGAGGATCGCATGCGAGAATTCGTGGACGAGGATCGTCTCGCCATAATATTTGGTGCCTGGGATCGCGAGCAGGTTCTCGGTCGCGGCGCTGGTCAGCAACCCGCCCATGCCGCGCGCGCGGCGGCCCCAATATTCGCGGTCGGTCAGCCGGCCGATCCGCATGTCATAGAGTTTGCGCTCGCACCGGGTGAGGCGGGGATCGTCGATCGCCGGCTTCTTCCAGTCGCGTTGTTCGGGGACGTCGGTAGTGAGTTCGTCGACTCCCATGACCATCACGCGCTGCCCGGCCCGCACCAGTTCGCGGGCGAGATCGGGACGGCGCGTGAGCATCGCCACTATCATCCGCCGCGCGACCTGCAGCGCCGCGTCGGGCACCGCTCGCGATGAGGATATCGGGACGCCGTTCGCGTCGATCGATTTGACGTAGAACGGGTCGAGCTTGAGCATCGCAGGCGGCGCGTCGATCGGCGCAGGCTTGCCCGCGCAACCGGCGAGCGAAGCGGCGGCCGCCAGCAGGGGAAGCGCACGCCTCATGCGAAGGGCTGGTCGAGCGAATGCTGCGGCTCGGTGAACCAGGCGGCGCCGGTCTCGGTCACATGCATATGGTCCTCCAGCCGGATGCCGAAGCGCTCGGGCACGACGATCATCGGTTCGTTCGAGAAGCACATGCCCGGCGCCAGCGGCGTGTGGTCACCGCGGACGAGATAGGCGGGTTCGTGGATCGCGAGGCCGATGCCGTGTCCGGTGCGGTGCGGAAGGCCGGGCAGGCGATAATCGGGACCGAGGCCGGCGCGTTCGAGCACGCGCCGCGCGGCGGCATCGACGCTCTCGCATGGCGCGCCCGGTTCGACAGCGTCGAAGGCGGCGGCCTGCGCTTCCTTCTCCAGCGCCCAGAGCGTGCGGATCTCGTCATCGACCGCGCCGAACGCATAGGTGCGGGTGATGTCCGAATGATAGCCGTCGACCGTGCATCCGGTATCGATCAGCACCAATTGGCCTTCCTCGAGCTGCTGGTCGCCGGGCAGGCCGTGCGGATAGGCAGTTGCGGTTCCGAACTGCACCGCACAAAATGTCGACCCCGCAGCACCCAGCGCGCGGTGCGCATCGTCGATGAAGCGCTTGACCGTGCTTGCGCACATGCCGGGCGCGAGGACGCCCGCCGCACGGCGGTGGACCTCGAGCGTCATCTGCTTGGCCTGTTGCATCAGCGCGAGTTCGGTCGCGGACTTCACCATGCGCAAACCGTCGATCACCAAAGCGCCGGAGACCGGTCGGAACGATGCGCGCAGCGGCTCGGACCAATGGAACGGCAGCAGTGGATCGAGCGCGAGCACGGCATTCGCCGCCAGCGCGTCTCCGATCAGCGCGAGCGGGCTCTCGTCCTCCTCCCACAGCAGCAATTCGGCATCGATCGCCAGTTCGGCCTCCAGTGATCCGCGCTCGAAAGCGGGGCAGAGGATCCACGGCTTGCCGCTGACGGGCAGCAGCATGGCCACCAGCCGCTCGGTCGGCGACCAGCCGATCCCGGTGAAATAGCGCAGGCTCGGCCCGGCATTGACCAGCAGGGCGTCGGCGCCGATCGCCGCCAGCCGCGCGCGGGCGCGTTCCAGCCGCGCGTTGCGCTCCTCTTTGCCGATAGGCGGGGCAGGGGAAGGCCATTGCTCCAGCGCGGCGAGTTCCGCCGCGATAGTCGAGCCGCCGATGGTCATGCGCGTCCTCCTTTGCCGCCGAATCGCTCGAGATCGAACGGCGTCAGATCGATGTGGGGATGGGTTTCGTTCGCCAGCGCCGCCACCAGTTCGGCAGTGATCGGTGCGAGCGTCAGGCCCAGATGCTGATGCCCGAAGGCGTAAAGCAGATTGGCCGCGCGGCGCGAGCGGCCGATTGCCGGCAGATAGTCGGGCAGGGTAGGGCGGGCGCCCATCCAGCGCGTGAAGGGCGGCCGCATCGGCAGGCCGAGTTCGGTGACACGGTGCTCCAGCCGTTCCCATTTGCGCGGGTCGGGCGGCGCGTCCGGCCGCCCCAGCTCGACGAAGCTCGCGGCCTGGACCGTGTCGGCATAACGCGTGACGATCATCGATCGATCCTCGAACACGATCGGGGGCAAGTCGGCGGGCCAGTGATCCGCGACGGCGCGGATATGATAGCCGCGCTCGGCGACGATCGGCGCGTGGTGTCCGGCGCGCTCGACCAGAGGCTTGCTGTGCACACCGGCGGTGACGAGCACCAGATCGGCTTCATGCCCGGGCACCCGCGCTTGCCCCTGTTCAAGGATCAGCGTGCCGGTCTCGCGCAGGATCTGGCCGCCTTGCTGGAGGATGTCGTTCTCGAGTGCGGCGGCGAGCAGATCGAGGTCGCTGATCTGGCCGGTCCCGGTGAAACGCAGCGCACCCGCGATCGGCGCAGGGATGACTGCGCGTATCCGGGCGATGTCTTGCGGGGCAGCGTCGTCCACCCGTGCCGTCCCGATGTCGGCGCTTAGCCACACCGCTTTGCCGGCCGCTGCCTGGGCCGTGTCGCCCCATATGACGAAATGACCTTCCGTCTTCACCAGCTGCCCGGCCCAGGGCGCGCGCTGCCACGCCGGGAGCGCCTCGGCGAGGAGCGCGCGCAATGCATCGCCGCCGGCACGAAAGCGATCGGGCCGTGCAGCAGCGAGGAAGCGCAACGCGAACGGAAGCCAAGTGCGCACGCCGTGTACCGGCAGGTCGAGCGCACCGCCTGCGGCGAAGCGCCGGCGCCAAGCCGAGCGCAGGCTCGCCATCGATGCCAGCGGCGCGACCTGCTCGGTTGCGATATGCCCGGCATTTCCCCACGACGCAGCATTGCGCATCGTACTGGATTCCAGCACGATAACCGCGTGCCCTGCGCGCAACAGCGCGGACGCGCAGGATAGCCCGACCACGCCGCCGCCAATGATCGTTATTCGCCTCAACCGGTTATCCTCTATTGCAACGCAAAAATCAGTATCGTATACGTTATTCGACTTCAAGAACGGGGTATATGATGACGATCGGTTGGAAGGGCGTTTTTCCCGCGGTGACGACTCAGCTGAGGGAGGACCTGTCGATCGACCTGACCGACACGCAGCGCGTAGTGGACGATTTGATCCGTGACGGCGTCACCGGCGTGATCGCGCTGGGAACGGTGGGCGAGAACAACTCGCTCGATTTCGGTGAGAAGGTCAGCGTGCTCTCCGCGATCGTCGAGGTGGTCAATGGCCGGGTCCCGGTGATCACCGGCGTATCCGAATATGACACGCGCCGCGCGGTTCGCTATGCCCAGGCGGCCGAGACGGCTGGCGCGGACGGCCTGATGCTGCTGCCCCCGATGGTCTATGTGCCCAAGCCGCACGAGATGGTCGCCCATTTCAAGGGCGTTGCGGACCAGACCGGGCTGCCGATCATGCTCTACAACAATCCGCCCGCCTATCGCTCGGTGATCGATAACGAAGTCCTCGAGGCGCTCAAGCCGGTGAAAAACATCGTCGCGGTCAAGGAATCGGCTCCGGACACGCGCCGCTTCACCGATTTCCGCAATGATTTCGGCGGTCGCTACGTGCTGTTCGCCGGCCTTGACGATGTCGCGCTGGAAGGCCTTTTCCTCGGCGCGCAGGGCTGGGTGTCGGGCCTCACCAATGCCTTCCCCAAGGAATCGGTCGAGCTCGTCGCGGCATTCGAGCGGGGCGATCATGCCAAGGCGCTCGAAATCTATCGCTGGTTCATGCCGTTGCTCCATCTCGATGCCGAGCATGACCTCGTCCAGTCGATCAAGCTCGCCGAGCAAGTGATGGGCCGCGGCTCCGAGCGCGTGCTGCCGCCGCGCTATCCGCTGGAAGGCGCACGCCGCGCCGAAGTGATCGCCATGGTCGAGAAGGCGGCGGCGACGCGACCCAGCCTGACCGTCGCCAAGGCCGCCTGACGCGCAAGATGCGGCACACCTTCTTCTGCATCGACGGCCACACCGCCGGCAATCCGGTTCGCCTGGTGGCTGGCGGTGCGCCCTTGCTCAAGGGTGCGTCGATGTCGGAGAGGCGGCAGGATTTCCTCGCCCGCTTCGATTGGATCCGCACCGGGCTGTGCTTCGAGCCGCGCGGGCACGACATGATGTCGGGCGGGTTCCTCTATCCGCCGACACAGCCCGATGCGGACGTCGGCATCCTGTTCATCGAGACCTCCGGATGCCTGCCGATGTGCGGCCACGGTACGATCGGCATGGTCACCTTCGGGCTCGAACACGGGCTGATCCAGCCGGCCGAGCCCGGAAAGCTCCGGATCGAAGTGCCCGCCGGCGTGATCGACGTGGCCTATATGCGTGAAGGCGATAAGGTCACCGCGGTGCGCATCACCAACGTGCCCGCTTATGTCGCGGCGCGCGGAATCCAGGTTGATGTCGAAGGCATCGGCCCGCTGTCGATCGATGTCGCTTACGGCGGCAATTATTACGCGATCATCGAGCCTCAGGGCGGCTATACCGGGCTCGACGATCTCGGCGCGTCGCGCCTGATCGACCTCAGCGGGCGCATTCGCGAAGCGGTGCGCGAAAAGTTCGAGCCGGTGCATCCGCTCGACTCCACGATCCGCGGTGTCAGTCACGTCCTCTGGGCGGACAAGCCGCGCGGGGACGGCGCCGACGGGCGCAACGCGGTGTTCTATGGCGACAAGGCGATCGATCGCAGTCCGTGCGGCACTGGGACTTCAGCGCGCCTCGCGCATCTCGCCGCGGCAGACAAACTCGCGGTCGGTGATCGCTTCGTCCATGAAAGCTATATCGGCAGCCGCTTCGTCGGCCGCGTCGAGGCGGAGACGCGTCTCGGCAATCAGCCGGCAATCATCCCGTCGGTGGAAGGGTCTGCGATCGCAACGGGCTTCAACACGATATGGATTGATCGTGCTGATCCATTCTGGGAAGGGTTTCAGGTTAAGTAATGCATCTGATTCCGCGCCGTTCATTCGAACACGGGCGCTCCCATTTGAAGGAGAGACGGTCATGAGTATCGTCGTACGTACGTTGGCCGAGCGCGTCTTCGAGATCGTGCGCGAGCAGATCGTGACCGGACAACTGCCCGACAATTTGCCGATCCGTCAGGATGCGCTGGCTACCGAGCTCGGCGTGAGCAAGATTCCTCTGCGTGAGGCGTTGGCGCGGCTCGAGCACGAAGGGTTGCTGACTAGCCACGCCAATCGCGGTTATTTCGTCCAGCCTATGTCGGCGGGACAGGTCGACGAGATCTATGTACTCCGGCTCGCCATCGAGCCGCCGGCCGCGGTGTATGCCGCCGAACGCGCGACCGATGCAGATCGGGCCGCCGCGATCCGTGCCTTCGAGGAGCTCGACGGCGCCGCGGCCAGCAACCTGGCTGAAGTCGCTGTGCGCAATCGTGATTTCCATACCGCATTGGTGCGGCCAGGTGGCCGTTTGCTGACCACTCAATTGGTCGAGCGACTGTCGATCCTCGCTGAACGCTATGTAGTTGCGCATCTGCAGCCCGCGGGACGCGAATCCCGCGCGCATACCGAGCATCAGGACTTGCTCGATGCCTGGTTGGCGCGTGACGGCGCCAAGCTGACCACGCTGCTCACCGGTCATATTCAGGGCACGCTCGACGATCTTCGTCAGCAATTCGGCTCAACGGCCTAGTCGACCAAAAACTCAGGGGGAAGCTGCATGTTCGGTCCGCGTAAATCGCTTGATTCAGTCACTAAGCACGCGGAGGGCCATGCACTCGCCAAGACGCTCAGCTGGCCGCATCTGATAGCCCTCGGCGTGGGTGCGATCGTCGGCACCGGCATCTACACTCTCACCGGCGTCGGCGCCGAACGCGCCGGGCCGGCGGTGATCCTCGCCTTTGCCATCGCCGGCGCGGTCTGCGCCTGCGCGGCGCTCGCTTATGCCGAATTGGCGACGATGATCCCCGCCGCGGGGAGCGCGTACACCTTCAGCTACGCTGCACTGGGCGAGAAGATCGCCTGGGTGGTCGGCTGGAGCCTCGTACTCGAATATTCGCTCGCATGCTCGACTGTCGCGGTCGGCTGGTCGGGCTATCTGGTCGGCTGGCTGCAGGCGGCGGGCGTGCACCTGCCGCCCGAGCTTCTCGCTGGGCCGCATGCGGGTGGGATCATCAATCTGCCTGCCGTGACCGTCGCGCTGAGCGTGATGGGGATGCTCGTCGCCGGCACCCGCGAGAGCGCCACACTCAACATCGTCCTCGTCGTCATCAAGCTGGTCGCACTAGGTGTGTTTGTTGCCTTCGCGCTCCCCGCGTTCGACGGCAGCAACCTCGAGCCTTTCATGCCCTATGGCTTCGGCTCGACCGAGGTCGGCGGAGAAAAGCGCGGGGTGATGGCCGCCGCGGCGATCGTCTTCTTCGCATTTTACGGGTTCGACGCAGTCGCCACGTCGGCCGAGGAGGCGAAGCGTCCCGGTCGTGACCTGACCATCGGCATCGTGGGTTCGATGCTGGTCTGCACGATCATCTACATGGCGGTGGCAATCGCCGCTGTGGGCGCGCTGCCGTACCAGCAGCTTGCCAATTCTGCCGAGCCGTTGGCACTCGTGCTGCGCACGCTGGGGCAGCCGGTGGCCGGGCATCTCATAGCGCTGGCCGCGGTGATCGCGCTGCCTTCGGTAATTCTCGTCATGATGTACGGCCAGAGCCGGATCTTCTTCGTAATGGCGCGTGACGGGCTGCTCCCGCGCAGCCTTGCCAAGGTCTCCCCACGCACCGGCGCGCCGACCCGGATCACGTTGATCACGGGCGCGGTAATCGCGGCAGTCGCCGGCTTCTTCCGCCTCGACGAGATCGCCGAACTCGCCAATGCCGGGACATTGCTCGCTTTCGTCGCGGTTGGGGCGTGCCTGATGGTGTTGCGGAAGCGCGCGCCCGATGCGCCGCGGCTGTTCCGTTGCCCCGCGCCTTATGTGGTCGGGACGCTGGCGATCCTCGGCTGCCTCTATCTGCTGTTCAGCCTGCCATCGGCGACGATCCTGCGCTTCATCGTCTGGAACCTGATCGGGTTGGCCGTCTACTTCGCTTATGGCTGGCGGCACAGCGAAGTGAAGCAGCGGGCACTGCCCGCCTGACCTGAGTTTCGAGTCTTAATTACTGTCCTAACGACAAGGAGTAGCCCCGTGCGACACCTGCTGACGGCGCTTGCCCTCACGACATCGCTCACCGGAACGGCGCTCGCCCAGACGCGCTTCGACGGCGTCTGGCTGTTCGACGATGCCGGACCCAATCCGGGCATCACCATGTTGCAGGTCGCCAGCGATGGCGACCGCATCACCGGCGCGGTGACCACGCAATGGTATGGTCCGGTGACGATGCAGAATGCGCGGCTCGACAAGGGCGTGCTCACCTTCGACGTGCGCAATCTCAACGACCGCGAGCATCCCACCCGCACGTGGACCGTGAAGCAGACGCCGAAGGGCGTGCGGCTCGAAGGGCAGATGTGGTTCTCCAAAATCGACGCGACGGGCCACCGCGGCACGGCGAAGCAGGCCGAGGCGCGCGCATTCCGTTTTCAGACGCTGCCGGCCTGGGCGGTGGTCGAGCAAGCGCCGCTCGCGCCCAAGCCGCCGATGGGATGGAGCAGCTGGAACAAGTTCGCCGACAAGATCGATGACAAGACGATCCGCGCGATGGCCGACGCGATGGTCTCCACCGGGCTGCGCGACGCCGGATATGTCTATGTCAACATCGACGATGGCTGGCAGGGGAAGCGCGGCCCCGACGGGCGCATCCGCCCCAATGCCAATTTCCCCGACATGAAGGCCCTCGCCGATTACGTACATTCGAAGGGGCTCAAGCTCGGCATCTACAGCTCGCAGGGGCCGCGCACCTGTGCCGGGTTCGAGGGCAGCTACGGTCATGTCCGGCAGGACGCGCAGACCTTTGCGGACTGGGGTATCGACTATCTCAAATACGATCTCTGCTCGGGCGAATATTTCTACGCTGATGCCGATACGGTGAAGCGCAGCTATGCCGAGATGGGTGCGGCGCTGAGGGCGACCGGACGGCCGATCGTCTATTCGCTGTGCGAATATGGCCGGTTCGACGTCGGCGCCTGGGGCCGGCAGGTCGGCGGCCATCTGTGGCGCACGACCGGCGACATCACCGACGATTATGCGACGATGGCGCGGATCGGCTTCGACAAGAACGGCAATCCCGAGCACACTGGCCCGAACGGCTTCAACGATCCCGACATGCTCGAAGTAGGCAATGGCGGCATGTCCGAAGTCGAATACACCACGCACATGACGCTGTGGGCGATGTCGGCCGCGCCGCTGCTGATGGGGCATGATCTGCGCCAGACGCCGCCCGCAATGCTCCGTCTGCTCGAGAACCGTGACGTGATCGCCGTCGATCAGGATGCGAAGGGCGTGCAGGGCAAGGCCGTGCGCAAGGATGGCGCGCTCGAGATCTGGTCCAAGCCGCTCGCCGATGGCTCGGTGGCGCTGGCGCTGTTCAACCGCGGCGACAGTGCCGCCAGGATGGATGCGCGTGCCGCGGATGCCGGCTTCGACGCGATCACCGCCGCGCGCGATTTGTGGCGCGGGAAGCCGGTGGCGGCCGATGCGCTGACGTTCGACGTACCGGCGCACGGCGCGGTGATGCTGCGCGTCAAGGGCAGGTAAAGGGGCTGCGGACGCTCCTCCAACGCCCAGCCGGGCAGTATGACGACGACCGATGGCGTGCCGCGCGCATCACGAACTCCCCTTCACAGAAAAAACGGGCCGCGGCATACGCCGCGGCCCGTCAAAAGTGAGAGGAGCGGGGAGCCCTCTAGAAACGGAAGCGTGCGCTGGTCTGGATCGTGCGCGCCTGGACCCGGACACCCACCGGGAGCGCGTCATAGGCGCCGAAATAGGAGTCGGCGTTGTCGTGCAGCAAATTGGTACCTTCGACACTCAATGTCAGGAACTTGAACGGCGTAAAGTTGATTGCCGCGTCGAGGCGCGAAGTCGCCTTGGTGTAGATCGAATAGCCCGGGTTCACATAATCGATATAGGTCTTGTACTTCGAGCGATAATTATAGGCGACGCGGGCACTGAACGTCGGCGTATCGTAGAGGAGCGCCACGTTGCCGGTATATTTGGACGTATAGGGCGCATCATATAGCCCCTTTACGTTCAGATCATCATCCCCATAAGCGAGATGGAGCGACGCTTCCGGGATATAGGTGAAATTCGCGTTGATGCCGAAATGCTTCGCAAAGCCGGGCAGGAAGTCGAAGAACGTATTCACCTGTCCTTCGAAGCCGAAGATCTTTCCCGGACCTGCGTTGCGCGGCTTGCCGACAATATACAGGCCGTCGGCGGCGAGTGGGTTGGGCGCCAGCCCGGGAACCGCCTCACGCTGTTCGGTGTAGAAGATGAAGCCGGTCTGGTTCTTCAGGAAGGTGCCGAGCGAGACCATGCCGCCCTTGCCCCAATAATATTCGAGCGAGGCATCGTAATTGTTTTCCTGGATCGCCTTGAGGTCCGGGTTGCCCGCATAGACCCGTCCCTGCGTCGCGGCATCGAGGATGTTCAGGGCCGAGCGCATGTCATAGAATTGCGGGCGCTGGACATTGTGCGTGTAGGAAAGGCGCAACTGCACCTTCGGCGTGAAATGCAGGATCGCCGTCGCGCTGGGCAGCAGGTCGACATAATTCGCCTTGCTGCCGGTCGGCATGTAAGCGACGCCCTGCGCATAATCAGGCGTGCCGTTCGGCAGGAATGCCTTCCACGCATAGCGTGAGCTTACCGCCGTGCCCCATGTGTTGGCATAGCGCAGGCCGATAGTGCCATCGACCGGGAAGGACGCATCGAAGCCGTAGTTGAGCTGGCCATAGGCGGCGAAGGTGCGTTCATGCTCCTTGAAGCTCTCGCCGGGATCGGTGGTCGCGGGCTGGGCAAGGGTCCAGTCGCGGCCGGTGAGGTCGGCCCCGTTGTTGATGATGTAATCCCGCATGGCAGTGAAGTTGTCGTACAGGCTGGCGCCGTCGAGATGGTACCAGGTCGGTGCGCCCTCGATGTCCGGAGTCGTCGAAGCGACGCTGATGCCGGTGGCGGCGCTCACCGCATTCATCGTCGGCGCGGTTGCCGTCGTGAAGTAGAAGGCATCGCGATAGCCGTAATCCCGCGCCATCGTGTGCTTCGTGAAGCGCGCGCCAAACTGCGCCGAACGCAGCAGGCCCGTGGCGCTGGTCTGAACGGTGATTTTGAGTTCCGACGCAAACAGCGTGTCATTGTTGGTGCCACGCTGATCGTGGATCTGGTAAAGTTTGTGACTGGCCGGATTGCCGATGTCGATGCCGGGGAAGGTGACGAAGGGGCCGCCGCCGGGAACGTTGGGCGAATTGAAATCGACATTCGCCACGGTCCCGCCGGTAAGACGGTTCTGACTCTGGACGAAATATTGGTTCATGTCGGACCAGTTATACTGCGTACCGAAATGGATCTGCACCTTGTCCGAGTTCCAATGGGTCTCGAAATTGGTGTTGTAGGTATCGCTCTTGGTCTTCTGATAGATGTTTAGCGGGCCACCCGGGACGCCTTGACCGCCAGTATTGGTGATCGTCACCGAGCGGATCGTTCCATCGGGGTTCACGATAGCGTCGCTGAACGAGCCCTGGTCGTTGTTGGTCTGGATGCGGAGATTGTTACGCTCGTCGTCCGAGCGCACCCCGAGATAGGAACCTTCGACCACGAAATCGAGATGCTCGTTCGCGCGCCACTGCCATGAAGCATTGAGCGACGGGCGCTTGATCGATCCCGATTCCACACCGTAGTTGATGGCATAGGGAATGAGTGTTTCCCGTAGAGGCGCCGGCAGCGTCAGGTTCGCGGGACTGCCGACAAAGAAGCCGATCTGCTGCGGCGATTCGCTGACGACGTAATTCTCGAAATAATTGTTCTTGGTGTAGGAGCCGTTGAGCAGGAAGCCCATTTCGCCGATCGGCGTGTCGAAACGTTCGGCGAGCAGCAGGCTGGCATATGGGCTTTTGGTATCGCCGAGATCCGAGAAGGTCTCGCGGAAGCTGCCGGCGACCGTCAGGCCCTTTCGCAGATCGAGCGGGCGGCGCAGCTCGACATTGACCGTGCCGGCGATGCCGCCCTCGACCTGGTCGGCGCTGCGGGTCTTGTAGACCTCGACAGACTTGAGCAGCTCCGCGGGGATGTCGGCAAGGTTGAGCGCACGCGAACCGGCAGCGCCGGCCTCGTTGCCATTGACCGTGGTTTGGACGTCGCCGAGACCGCGGATCGTGACGGCCTGGCCTTCGCCATGCGCACGATCGATCTGCACCCCGGCCACGCGCGCCAGAGCCTCGGGGACGTTGTTGTCGGGCAGCTTGCCGACGTCTTCTGAAACGACCGAATCGACGATCTGCTTGGCGTTCCGCTTCTTCTCGTTCGCCGAGTCGACGCTGCCGCGGATGCCGACCACGAGGATCTGGTCCTGCGAAGATTCTGCCGTCCCGGCCTCGTCCTGCGCCTGAACCTCCTGCGCCATTACCTGTGTCGCGGCCAGTGCGCCTGCCGAGACGGTGGCCAATGCCAGCGCCCGCGCGACGCCGCGAAAATTCATGCCGACCCGAATCTTCATCGTGTTTCTCCCCCTCTGCCGTTCTCGGCTATACTATATAATGTATACCATATGACCGAGTTTGCCGCTGTCAAGAGACTGAAACAGTCCTTCGGCGGCTGAGTGAGACAGGCGAAGTTCGAAGGCCGGGCTCCATTGGGCAGAGCTGATGGACTCTCCTGCGCGCTTCAAAGGAGATGGACCGCCCCTGTCCGCAGGGCGATGCCGAGCCGAGGTGAGCTGTGTCTCGCTCGTTACAATCTCGTTGCAAAACCCTTCGATCGCTGACATTGTATACCGTACACGATATCAAATATATGATGAAGGGGACGAGATATGCGGAAGCATTGTACATTGCTGGTCGGTAGCGCCGTGGCAGCCTTGGTCGCCTATAGCTCGTCAGCGGCGGCCCAGGGCGTCGACGAAGGCGCATCCCCTCAGGAGGCATCCCAGACCGAAATCACGGTCACCGGCACCCGGATCCAGCAACCGGGCCTGATCAGCACCAGTCCCGTCACCACGATCGACTCGGGCGAGATCCGCCTCCAGGGCGCGACGAACATCGAGAATGTGCTCAATCGGCTGCCCCAGGTCACCGCGGACGCCAACGAGAACGTCTCCAACGGGTCCGACGGCACCGCGCGAGTCAATCTGCGCAATCTCGGCAGCAACCGGAACCTGGTCCTGGTCAACGGCCAGCGCCTGCTGCCGATCCAGGCCACCGATGTGAACTTCCTGCCTTCGTTTCTGGTCGATCGCGTCGACGTGGTCACCGGCGGCGCCTCGGCGGTCTATGGTTCGGACGCGATTTCGGGGGTAGTAAACTTCGTGCTGCGCAAGGACCTGAACGGCGTGCTCGCCGACGTCCAGTACGGCTTCTCCAATCATCACAACGACGACGCGGCGCGCCGCGCCCTGATCTCCGCCAGTGGCTATCAGAACGCCTTGTCCTCACCGATCGACGGACAGCGCTTCGACGCAAATATCGCAGTCGGCAAGAACTTCGCGGACGGGCGCGGCAACATCATGGCCTATTTCGGCTATCGCGAAGTGCAGCCGATCACCCAGGCCGACCGCGACGTCTCCGCCTGCGCGCTCGATCCGACCAACAACAATACCGCATTCACCTGCGGCGGCTCGTCGAACAACGAGTTCGGGCTGTTCCAGCCGCTGACCGGCCCCAATGCCGGAGTCGCCTTCAACAACACCCGCGACGGCGCCAAGACCTGGGTGCCGTATAACAGCAGCTTCCGCTACAATTACGCGCCGCTCAACTATTTCCAGCGCAACGACAAACGCTACACCGCCGGCGCCTTTGCGCGGTTCGAGGCCGATCCCGCGGCCGAAGTCTATGCCAGCTTCATGTTCATGGACGACCGCACCAATTCGCAGGTCGCGCCTTCCGCGCTGTTCCAGGGCACGACCTATACGGTCAATTGCAACAATCCCCTGATGAGCGCGCAGCAGGGGCAATTGCTGTGCGGTGCGGCTTACGGCACTGCGGTGTCGCAGGACCTGTTCATCGGCTACCGCCCGGTGGCGGCGCCGGCCCGGCCGCGGCGCGACGACCTGCGCCACACCGATTTCCGCGTCACCGGCGGCGTCCGCGGAGAGATCGCGCGCGGTATCAGCTATGACGTAAACGGCCTGTTCTCGCGCGTGCTGTTCAACGAGAATTACCAGAACGACATCGATCCGGTGCGCGCCAATCGCGGGCTCCAGGTCGTCAATGTCGGCGGGGTGCCGACCTGCAAATCAGTGATCGATGGCACCGACAAGGCATGCGTGCCGCTCAATGTGTTCCAATATGCCGGCCTGTCCGCCGAATCGCTCGATTATATCTATTCGCCGACCTTCACGCGCGGGATGGACAAGGAGACGGTTCTCAGCGGCACGATGACCGCCGATCTCACCAGTTACGGCGTCAAGAGCCCCTGGGCCGATCAGGGCGTGGGCGCGGTGTTCGGCGTCGAGCATCGCCGCGAGAGCCTGGTCTTCCATGCCGACGCGCTCGCGCAGCAAAAGGGCACGCTCGAGGCGCGGGGGGCGTTCAACGTCACCGAGTTCTTCACCGAAATCCGCATGCCGATCTTCGAGAACCGCCCCTTCGCCGAGGAACTGACGCTGACCGGTGGCTACCGCTATTCGAAGTACAGCACCCGCGACGAAGGCATATCGACTTACAAGGGCGAGGTGGCCTGGGCGCCGATCCGCGACATTCGCTTCCGCGCCGGCTACAATCGCGCGATCCGTGCGCCCAACATCTCGGAATTGTTCGCGGCGCAGGGGCTGGGCAACATCTCGGCGCAGGATCCGTGTTCGGGGGCAACCCCCAGTGCCACCGCGGCGCAGTGCGCGGCCACGGGGGTGAGCGCGGCGCAATACGGCCACATCATCGAGTGTCCGAGCGAAGTTTGTGTGGCGCAGGGGGGCGGCAATCCGGCACTGCGTCCTGAACAGGCTGACACCTACACCGCGGGTGTCGTGCTCGCGCCGCGATTCCTCAAGCGCTTCTCGCTGTCGATCGACTATTTCGACATCAAGGTGCGCGACTACATCTCGTCGATCCCGGGATCGCTGACGATCAGCCAATGCATTGCCACCGGCGATCCGTTCTTCTGCTCGCTGTTCCACCGCGACCCGCGCACCGGCGTGCTGTTCGGCGAGCAGGGCTACGTCGTTTCGACCACTCAGAATACCGGATCGCTCAAGACATCGGGCGTGGACGTCGGCGCCAATTATGCGTTCGATACCGGGATCGGCGGGTTCAGCGCGTCCTTCATCGGAACCTGGCTCAAGGAGCTCCGCAACGAGCCCCTGCCGGGCCTCGGCAGCTATGACTGCGTCGGATTGTTCGGCCCCACCTGCGGCCAGCCGAGCCCCGAATGGCGGCATCAGGCGCGTATCAGCTGGTCGGACACCACCGACATCGCCTCGGTCTCGCTCAACTGGCGCTATATCGGCGGAACCAAGCTGACCAGCAACACCGACGATCCGTTCCTCGCCGGCCCCGCCTACATCCTCAACGCGAGCCTGCCGGCGTACAGCTATTTCGACCTGACGATGACGGCGAAGGTCCAGCAGAACGTCACCTTCCGCGTCGGCGTGAACAATCTGCTCGACAAGGATCCGCCGGCGATCGCGCAGGGACTGCTCTACAGCTTCGGCAACGGCAACACCTATCCGGGAACCTATGACGTGGCGGGCCGGACCTTCTTCATCGGCCTCAATGCGGAGTTCTGATATCTTGCTCCATTAGAAGCACCTGTTGCGCCCGAGGCCGCTGTTATGGCATTGCCGCTCAGCTGTCGGGGCGCGACGGATTGACGCGCTTGACTTGCATCGGGCCGTCCGCCGGCTTCGGCTTCGGCTCGACGAGTGCGTCGCTGCCCGCGCCCACGGCCCAACCGTGTGCGCCGATCAGCGGCACGAAACGGACCTCGCCCAGATCGTCCTGGTCGAAGATTTCATCGCCGAGCCTCGTCACGCGCACCAGCCGTTGCGAATCCGCCGGCCCGACCGGCATTACCAGCCGCCCGCCGATCGTAAGCTGGCGGCACAGTGGCTCGGGGATAGATGGGGCCCCGGCGGCGATCAGAATCGCGTCGAACGGCGCAGCCTCAGGCCAGCCATTGGTGCCGTCGCCATGGAGGATCTCGACATTGCCATAGCCGAGCGCCGCCATCCGCTCGCGTGCCAGATCTGCAAGCTCCGAATGACGTTCGATCGCATGGACCGTGCCGGCGATGCGGCTCATCACCGCGGCGGCATAGCCCGATCCCGCGCCGATCTCGAGCACATGGTCGCCGGGCTTGACGGCTGCCGCCTCGATCATATGCGCGACGATGAATGGCTGAGAAATGGTCTGGCCGGCCTCGATCGGGAGTGGCGTGTCCTCATAGGCGAATTCGCCCAGCGGCTCGGGGACAAAATATTCACGCGGAACTTCACGCATTGCGTCCAGCACATGCGCGTCACCCACGCCGCGCGCGACGATCTGGGTATCCACCATGACCCGGCGGAGGCTCGATGTCGCCGACATCGCCTGCTCCTGATCGAGATAGCGCCGAGTCAACGCGTGACGGAGCGAATGGTGGCCGCCTGCCACCTGCCTATTTCTCGCCGAACAGCGCCCGCAACTCGCTTTTGGCATCCTCGAGGACCTTGCGCCGCTTCTCGCCGAGATTGTCGCCCGCCCGATTGATGTAGAAGGTCAGCATGTTCATGGCCGATTGTAGCGGCGTGCCCTTGCGGCGCTTGCTGTGCTCGGCCGAGCGCTTGAGCGATTTCGCGATCTCCTTCGGATCGTCCCTGGTAAAGACAGATTCCTCGAGATCGAGCGCATTCGAATGTGCGGTAACGTCTTGCGACCATTTCCGGGCCGGCATCAGCCGTTGCCGTGCTTGCGGCGCGTTACCCAGCCCTTGCGCGCCGCTGCCGAACGTTGCTCGGGCGAGCCGGACCTTTGCGCCCGTCCGCCCCGTGAGGACGAGACATGCGTGTCCTTCTTGCCGCGGCCCGAGCCTGACTTGTTCCCGCCGCCGGATTCCTTGTTCACCGTCGCCCAGGCGCGGCGCTGGGCCTCGCCCTTGGGAACGCCGCGGTCCTCATAGCCTTCCTCGATATGCTCGGCCTTGCGCTTCTGCTTGTCGGTATAGCTGCTCTTGTCGCCCTGGGGCATTGTCCATCTCCGTTGACCCGGCCTGGCGGGAACGAGCGGGCGGTGTCATGGTTTCAACGGCCAGGCTGGCCAATGCCGTCAATCCCCTCGATCAGGTGGAATTCCATTGCCTGTCATTCGCTTCCAACGCGGCAACTTCGCAACCCGATCGGCATTGATCGAATAGACTTCCTTCCGTCGATTGATTTTTATGAATGCCGCAAAGGATAGGGAAATTGCATGCAAATCATCGAGACTATCGGCGCTCACCACATCTCAATAGTTCGCGCAACGACTGGGCTCTTGTCTTGCGGTCACGAGATTGGCGGCCTAAGCTCATAGGATAGGGGAGTTCTGGCCTGGGGAGGGGCCGAATGATGAGTAGCGCGGACACGTCCATCCGGGCGCCGATCGTCCTCAGCTTCGCCGCCAATCTTGCAATCGCGCTGCTCGTTCTGATCCTGAGCGGCGGTGCGATGCTGCATTTCAATGCGGCGGGTCCCTCGCTGCACACCGTGCTCGACACCAGCGTCGCTCTGACCGGCGTGCTGGTCGCATTGCTCTTCTGGGACATGAGCCGCCGCACCGATGACAGCTGGCCGCTATTCCTTGCAATCTCCTTTGCCTTCCTGGTGCTGGGCGAAGCGCTGCATGTCATGGCCGTGCTCGGCTGGCTCGGCGGTGGGGCCGGAGCGGATGTACAATTTCGCGCCGGAACCTGGGGCCCGGCGGGGCACTTGCTGCCGCTTGGGGTCGGCGCCGCACTCCTTCTACGGCATCGGCCCCGGTCTTTTTCCTGGCTGTTTGCAGCCGGGCTGGCCGTGCTCGCCGTCCTTCTGGCAGCATTCTTTCTGGTCGCTCCGCGCTACGTTGCGCCCGGCTTTCTCTGGGTCACGCGGCCGACGCTCATCCTCGTGCCGCTCCTCTGGGCGGCGGTCGGTTGGGCCTATTGGCGGCAGCGCGACGAAACCGAAGTCGCTCGTGCGGTCGTCCCGAGCGCAGTGATCCTGATGATCGCGCACGGCGTGATGCTCTATTCGCGCGCGCCGAGCGACGCGACAGCGCTGGTTGCGCACCTCGGCAAGCTGGTCGGCGAAGCGTTACTGCTGTTCAATCTGATGCAGATCGGCGCCGCGGACACGGTCCGACGGCGGCAGGCTGAGCGGGAGTTGCTGGCGATCAATCGCGATCTCGACGCGCGGGTCGCGGCGCGCGAGGCCGAGCAGCGGCAGAGCGTGCGGTTGATCGAGGCGATCGTCGAGAACAGCCCGGCAGTGATCTACGTGAAGGATCTCGCGGGCCATTATCTCATGATCAATCAGCGCTACGCGGACATCTTCGGTTTCGAGCGCGCGGCGGTGGTCGGCAAGACCGATCATGATCTTTTCCCGCCAATGATCGCGAACGGTTTCCGCGCGATGGATGAGCGTGTGGCAAAGGTCGACCACGCACTGACCGAGGAGGAAGTCGCGCCGCAGACTGACGGTCTGCACAATTATATCTCGGTGAAATCGCCGCTGCGGGATGAAACCGGCCGGGTTTACGCCATATTCGGCATCTCGACCGACGTCACCGAGCAACGGCGCGCCGAAGCTGCCCTGTATGCGAGCGAGCAGCGCAACCGGCTGATCGTCGAATCGGCGCTCGATGCAGTGGTGACGATGGACAGCGAAGGTCTCATCACCGGTTGGAGCCCGCAGGCGGAAGGGACATTCGGCTGGAGCCATGCCGAGGTGATGGGGCGGCCGGTCCACGAGACGATCATGCCGGAACGGTATCGCGACGCGCATAAGAACGGGCTGGCGCGCTATCTTGCCAACGGTGACGCGCGGGTACTGAACAAGCGTCTCGAGCTGACGGCGCTCCGGCGGGATGGGGAGGAGTTTGCGATCGAGCTGTCGATCACGCCGATCCGGATGGGTGAGGCGGTGACCTTCAGTGCCTTCGTTCGCGACATCACCGATCGCAAGCTCGCGGAAACGAAGCTGCAAGCGCAACGCGACCGGCTCCACTTGCTGGAACAGGTCACGCGCGCGATCGGCCAGCGTCAGGACGTGCAGAGCATCTTCCAGGTCGTTGTGCGCACGCTCGAGGACCGGATGCCCGCCGATTTCGTGTGCATCTGCAACTATGACCGCGTCGACCATCTGCTCGATGTCGCGCATGTCGGCGTGCGCAGTGCGCCCTTGGGCCAGGAACTCGGCATCGTCGAGAAGGCGCGGGTGTCGATCGACCGCAACGGGCTCTCGCGCTGCATCGCCGGCGAACTCGTTTACGAGTCCGATATCGCGGCGGTGGACTTCCCCTTCCCGGCGCGGCTCGCGCGCGAAGGGCTTCGTTCGCTGGTCATCTCGCCCTTGATGATCGAGGATGAGGTGTTCGGCGTGCTGATCGTGGCGCGGCTCGACACCGAGGCCTTTGTCAGCGCGGACTGCGAGTTCCTGCGGCAAGTGGGCGAACATGTCGCACTCGCGGCGCGTCAGGCGCAGCTTCGCGATCGCCTGCAACGGGCCTATGACGATCTCAAGCACACGCAGCAGGCCGTGCTCGAGCAGGAGCGGCTCCGTGCGATCGGCCAGATGGCAAGCGGCATCGCGCACGACATCAACAACGCGATCTCGCCGGTCGGTGTCTATACGCAATCACTGCTCGAACGCGAACTCGACCTGCCCCAGGAGGTCGGCGATTATCTGGAGCTGGTGGGGCGTGTCGTTCGAGACATTGCCGCGACCGTCGGGCGAATGCGCGATTTCTACCGGAACGATGGCGACGCAGAGCTCGAGCCGCTCGATTTGAACGATTTGGTGCCGCAGGTGGTCGAACTCACGCGCGCGCGCTGGAGCGACATGCCGCAGCGGCGCGGACAGGTTATCAAGGTATCGACCGAATTGGAGGCCGATCTGCCACAGGTGATGGGCAACGCGGCGGAACTGCGCGAAGCGGCGACCAACCTCATCTTCAACGCCGTCGATGCCTTGCCCGAAGGGGGAACCATCACGATCCGGACACAGTCACTGCCCCCTGAACGCGGCGGCAAGGTCCGCGTGCGGTTCGAAATCGGTGACACCGGCGCCGGAATGGACGCGGCAACGCGCGAGCGCTGTCTCGACCCTTTCTTCACCACCAAGGGCGAGCGCGGCACGGGACTCGGACTCGCGATGGTCCAAGGCGCGGCGCAGCGCCATGACGCGCGGCTCGACATCGACAGTGCGCCCGGCAAGGGCACGCGCATGCGGTTGGAGTTCGCGGCCAGCAAGGCGCGGAGCCGCCGCGTGCGGGCGGCGGCGACTTCCGAAGTGCGCCCGCTGCGCCTGTTGCTGGTTGACGACGATCCGGCGGTGCTCGCGTCGACCGAGATCGTGCTCAAGCTCAATGGCCACACGATCACTGCCGCCGACGGGGGACAGGCCGGTATCGATGCGCTGCGCGCCGCGCACGCGACGGGCGACAAATATGATGTCGTGATCACCGATCTCGGCATGCCTTATGTCGATGGCAATCAGGTCGCGCAGACAGTCAAGGAGCTGTTTCCGGAAACGCCCGTGATCCTACTCACAGGCTGGGGACGACAGATGGCGACCGGGGGCGAGGCACCCGCCCATGTCGATTTCATGCTGCCCAAGCCGCTCGAACTCGGCGAGCTGCGGCATGTATTCGCTCAGCTGGACTGACGCGGTTGGTGGTTGCGCACATGGCTGCGCAGCTTCGGATCGTTGGGAGCGGTGAACGGCATGGCACTACGAAACGGTGCACGAAACGCCGACAACACTCAGCGATCTCACAGCACACGCAACGGTCAAAGGGGCTCCAATATTCAAGATCGCGTTGCAAAGGTGATCCACCCTGTCTGCTCACCCTCATCACTGCCGGTTGCGTCGCCTCATGCTTCCCATTTCTTCTGCCCTGACAGCTCAGCCTATAACACACATGTAAGTGTTAATCATTATTTAACTTAAATGTTCGATTGTCATGGTGAGATTATCTTACTTTTATCTCTATTGCACCTCGACATGGCGCGGTGGCTTGGCGCCCTCCTTGCCGTCGTGCGGCAGCGAAGCCATGGAGCCCGAAAGCTGCCGTAGATTCAATTTTCGGCAGGTGCGTCTGAGCATCGGCATTCCGGTCGCGACCAGTCGGCCGGAGAAACGCCTTCTTCGGCAGGAAGTATGTTCTCCGAACGCGTTTTGCTTTAGATCGCGGCTGACGAGGGGGAACGCATGGATCGCTTAAGACTGTTCGGCTGGGCATATTTCCTGATGTTCGTCGCGGTAGTGCTGGTGGGCTATGTCCCGGGCTTCCATGATGCCGAGGGCAATCTGTTCGGATTGTTCAAGCTCGATTTCTATGACGACAGCCTGCATCTCGCATCGGGCATCTGGGCCGGTGTCGCGGCGTGGCGTTCGCGCGAAGCGGCAAGAATCTATTTCAGGATTTTTGGGCCGCTCTACTTCCTAGACGGCGTGCTGGGCCTGATCACGGGCAGCGGCTATCTCGATGGCGGCATCTTCCTGTACGGGCCACTCGACCTGTCCATGACCGTTCGCTTCTTCGCCAACCTGCCGCACCTGCTGATTGGCGGCTTCGCGATCTGGGTCGGGTACCGGCACGCCGCGCAAGGACGCGCGGTCCCGGCGTGAAGCGCCGCTGGCGCGTCGCCATCGGGCTGGCGGCGATCGTCGCGGCCACCGTCCTGATTCCGGTGGTCTATATCGAGGGCGGCTGCCGGGCACCCTTGCCGGGCGCCAGCGCCGGCACGCCCTACCGGTCGATTCTCGAACCGCGCGAGCGCCGACCCGAGGGGCGCACCTGGCTCACTTATCCCGAGTGGCACATCGTCTATGAAGCGGACAGCTATGCCCGCCATCTGAGCGTCGGTGCGCGGCCGAGCCGCTTCGCATTCGGAAGCCAGATCGCTAGTTTCTGGTCGAGCTATTGCACCGTAAATCGGCTGACCCGCGGCAGCGCGTCCGGTGGCGACGCCAAGGTGATGATCTACACGATCGGAATCAGTTACTCGGTCGAGCTTGGCGTCAAGGCGGCCTATGAGAACACGATCGGCCGCCTGTCTGAATGGCTCGGCGGGTGGCACAGCGCCGACGATCGTTACGCGGCCGCGGTGCAGACCCGCTACGGCGCGTTCATGCATGAAACTCCCTGGTACCGCTTCCCCTTCGGCGAAGCGCTCGCGGGCGTCTGGCGGACGCAGGAGCCAAACGCCTGGGGACGGCATTGGGAACGCCGGTTCGCCTCGAGCCTCGAGTTCGGCGTGAAGGCGGGCTATGCGAAGCTGATCGACGCGGCGAGTGGCGCGACGCTGGGTCGAGATGAACTGACCTTGCGGCTGGTCGCGCGCGGCAACCCTGCGCAGCTGACCGCAATCGACCGGCGGCTGAAAGTGGTGCGCGTGCCCGGTGCCGGCCTGGCCGTGCTGGAGGCGCCGCGTTATGCGCAATTCACCGATATCGTCGCGCGCATGGCGACGGCCGGCGCCAGGCTGGTGGAGATCGCCGGCAACGATGATATTTTCGTCACGCTCCTGCAGCGGAATGGGACGCCGGCGCCCGGCCCCGGGACAGTTCTGATGACGATGCCGGCGGCGCAGGCCGGGTGGCAGCGCGTGGGCGTGTCGGTGAAGGTTACACAATTGCTCGATCTGATTCGCACGGCGGCTGCGAGTGGCGCCGTGCTCGAGCATGTCTACGACTACTAGGCGCATCCTCCGCTTCGTCGCCCGGACGGCGGCGGTGCTCGCGGGTTGGGCGATCCTATTGCTGGCGATGCCATTCGTCGGGCCGAGTGGCCGCGATGTCGCCGTGATCGGCGATCGCGAACGCGCGATCCGCGCCGTTGCAGCGGCAGGGGGGCAGATCGTCAGCTTGCGTGGCCGCGTCACGCTCGCACGATCGTCGCATGCGGGCTTCGCTGCGGCGCTTTACCGGCGCGGCGCGCCCCTTGTGCTGGAGGGACGGATCGGCGCCGGTTGCGCTGCCGTGTTGCGCTAGCCGTTCAGCCCAGCGCCGGCGCGTAGCGAGCGTACCAGGTGTTGCTGAACAGGCCGTCCGGATCCCATTGTCGTTTGGCCGCGAAGAAGCCGCGGATTTCAGGATAGGCGCGGACGAGCTGCTGCGGCGTGTAATGGAGTTGGTAGGGGAGGAAGAAGCGGCCGCCTTCCCGCGCAGTGAGATCGATCAGGTCGCTCGTCAGACTGCGCATCCGTTCGGTGCCCGCCGCGTCGGTTGATTGGGTGATGTAGAGCACGACCGAGAATGCGGGTTTCGGCGCGTAGGAGAGCGCATTCGCCTCGACGCCGACGGCACGGATGGAGGCATTGACCAAATTGACTTTCTGCTCGCGAAAGAGAGCGCGCATGCCGTCGATGAAGGGCACGATGCGATCGCGCGGCACGAAATATTCGTGGAGAATGTCGGTTTCGGCGGGCAGGCTGTTGCGCAGATAGGCGACGCTGTCGTGCATCGGATCGTTCCTCGATACGAGGCAGGCTTCGCCGTCGCCCATCGCCTGGGCTCGCGTCACGGTGCAGCTTTCGAAGCGATGCTCCAAATTCTTCTCGGACCACCATTTCAGCGACTTGAAACTGTCACCCCGCTTGGAGAGATTGATCGTCAGGCGCCGGAGCTTTGTTGAGGCGACTTCGCTGAGCGGTGCCCGCGGGAGCAACTGATCCGCCGCGACCCGGCGGTAGCGGTAGACGATCGCTTCGCGCAGCAGCGAGCCCGGTGCGGTGGACAGGTGGACATAGCTGAGCCCGATCGCCGGATCGCCGGCGATTGCCGCAAAGGTCTCGGGAAAGGCCCGATAGTCGATCAGCGAGCGTTCCGAACGATAGATGTCATTGGGCACCACATCGAGCGTGGCGGAGAGGATGACGCCGAACAGGCCGTAGCCGCCGACCACATGGGCGAAGAGCTCAGGGTTCTCCGTGCGCGACGCCGTGATCACCCGTCCATCGGCGAGCATCAGCCGGATGCTGCGGAGTGATCCCATCACTGCGCCTGCCTGGTGGTCCATGCCATGCGCATTGACCGAGATCGACCCGCCCACGCTGAAGATGTCGGTCGACTGCATCGCTTTGACCGCAAAGTCCGGGTGGATGGCGCGCTGGATGTCGTGCCAGGTGGCGCCGGCATCGACCGTGACGGTGCGGCCGCCTCTATCGAGGCGAATGCCGCGCATTCCGCGCATGTCGAGCACCAGCCCGCCCTTTCGGAAAGCCTGCCCGCCCATGCTATGCTTCACACCAGCCGCGGAGACGGTGAGCCCATGCGCGCGCGCATAGGTCAAAGCCGTACGAACATCGGCTTCGTCCCGCACCGCCACGACGCCGGCCACGGTCGTGCGGCTGAGGCAACTCGCATCGTTCACGGTGCCGCCGCGCTGCGCCCAGTTAGGCTGGGCGGCGCTCGCTGCGTGCGAAGGGAGCGCGCCGAGATCCGGCAATACGCTGCCGCAATCCTTGGGCCCGATCGGGTCCGCAGCGAGCGGCAGGGTGTAGAGCGTCGTACCGCCTGCGGCCGCGGCGAGTGCGATAAGGGAGACGCCGATCAGCCATTTTTTGCGCGTCATGGTTGCCCCTCAATGGCTGCATCAAGTGCAGCGAGAAAATGGCCAGGATCCTCGATGTGCGGAATGTGCCCGACTCCGGGAAGGCGGATGAAATGAGCGGCGCGCGTGAGGCGCGACAGCGTTTCACCCTGCGAGATCGGGGTGGTCTGATCCGCTTCGCCCCAGATCAGGGATACGGGCGTGCGCATTGCAGCGACGGCCGCCGAGCGCCGGCTGGCGGCACCGTCATCGGTGTTGAATAGTTCGGGGAGCCATGCCGCGTAGGCCGGTGTAGTGCCGGGCCGGCGCATCGGCCGGCGCAGCGTCTCGAGCCAGCGATCGCCCGCTTGCTTGCGCGCCAGCAACGAGCTGAGCATCGGGCGAAGCGCCCATGGATTGGTGAAGCCCGTAGCCACGGCGAGTTCGGCGAGCGGCGGCTGGCGAAGGCCCCAGCTCGCCGGACGCGGCGCCGCATCGAAAGTGCCCAGCGCCGCGTCAACAAGCACAAGCTGGCGCATTTGCGCGGGATGGCGAAGCGCCGCCTCCAACACAGGGCCCGCACCATAGCTGTGCCCGACCGCTATTGCGGGCGCGTTTGGGGCTATGGCCTTCAGCACGGCGGAAAGCCGTTCGGCCTGGTCCACGCGATCGTAGCGCCGCAGTGGATCATGGGCGGAAAAGCCGAACGGCGGAAGATCGACCGCTATCACGCGATAACCGCGTCCGGCGAGGTGCTGCGCGACCTCGCTCCAGAAGCCGCTCCATCCCGCCGTGCCGCCGACCAGCAGAACCGGGCGGCCGCGCGGTGGGCCCGACGTCTGGATCGCGATCGTGCCGAGCGCGGTCGGGATCCACCGAGTGGCGGCAGGCGGGTCATCGACGCGTTCGCGATAGTCAGCCGCGCCTCGCAGCGCCGCGAGCAGCACAATGACGCTTGTGAGCGAGCCGATCAGGCTTAGCCTGAGAATGCTTGTCTTGTTTCTTTTGAATGCCCCCATGACGACTGCATAGCGAGCGGGAATTGCCGCGTCATTGTTTTGGCGGTGCCCGCTGACAGGCGGCGGCCAGCCTCCCGACCAGCCTAGTCATCCTTGGAGGGCACCTTTGCTCCCCGAGAACCCGGACAGGCAACATCCCAGGATGCGAGAGCGTCCCACCGTTCAGACGAGCGTCCGCTTGGCCAATCCTCTGCTCCAAAGCTGCCGGACCGCTTGCGGCCCAAAAGCCGTCACCAGGCAATTCAGATGAGCGAGTTCGTCGCGTTTAGCGGCGTTATCGCCTGCTCAAGACCTGTCACAACATGCCGTTAAAGCCGCGAAAATATGCGGGGCAAAATGTGGACGCGCTTCTGACCCGATCGTCCAGAATGGCGCGGTTGCGCCATTTTTCCGCTTTTAGGACGGTGCCCATTACGATCCCAAGCGACGCAATTTAGCCATGCTGGCCTGAGGCCGCTTCACATTCCGGGAGCCGCTTCCGTATTCCCGTCGCGAGCACCACCGTTGATCGCCTAAACATCGAAGAATCACATCTCGGCGCTCGATGATCAGCTGTCAGAGCACACCTAGCGCGCCGCCGCAGCCCTTGGCGGGCAGTTTGGCGATGACATCGCGGCGTTTCTCGGCCGCGAAATAGCGGCACAGTTGCGGGCCACCCTCGGCGTCGTTCTCGACCAGTAGATATCGCCCGACGGCCCGATCGTCAGCGTGGGAAGCGAGGCGACACCTGCGCCAATCGTCCAGCCATGTCCGACGGAATCCGAGGAGCTATTCCGGCCAGATGGCGAGATTTCATTTCAACATCAACGGCTAAGCCATTGAAAACGCTGGTGACCCCTACGAGAATCGAACTCGTGTTTTCGCCGTGAGAGAGATGCCTGAAAACGTCCTCGGAGACACTCGGAACGACGTTAAACCAATAACTTAGATGATCTTCTTCCTTGCAGATCTGACTGTGTCCGGCTAGTCTTATTAGACGAATTGGACGCCTGGCCCATGTCGCGCACCGTCGTCGAGAGCAGGATCCAGGACCGCACCGCCCGCGGTAACCTGGCCGTGCGCAACAAGCCCTATTGGCGGCAACTGAGCGAGGGCGCGCATATCGGCTACCGCAAGGGCGCCCGCAAAGGCACCTGGTTCGCCCGCTACTTCGATGTCCCGCTCGGCGCCTATGTGACCAGCGCGATCGGCGAGGCGGACGACCGGTGCGAAGCCGATGACGTCGAGGTCTTCACCTACAAACAGGCGTTCGACCGGGCACTGCGCTGGATCGAGCTCCAGACGCGGAACAGCGGCGCGCCGGCCGCAGTCGGCAGCGACCCCGACATGACCGTGGCGCAGGCGGTCCAGGCCTATATCGCACTGCGCGATGCGCGCAGTTCGTCGCGGGCGGGCAGAGCGATCAAGTCCGACGCCTCCTCGAGCCTCACGCGCTATGTGCTCGAGGACAAGAGGCTGCCGATCGTCCGGCTCGCGGCACTGGTCGAGGCCGATTTGCGCGGCTGGCAGCTGCGCTGCACGCGCAAGAAGCCCTCCAGCCTTCAGCGCGTCGTCAACGACTTCAAGGCAGCGCTCAATCATGCCTTCGCGATGCATCGCCGCGTGTTGCCCGCGGACCTCCCGACGGTGATCAAGTTCGGATTGAAGCTCGACGCGCCCGAGCTGCTGACGACCGCCGCCCGCGACAACCAGATCCTCAGCGACGACGAGGTCCGCGCGATCGTCGCCGCAGCCATCGCGCTCGACGAGGATTTCGGGCGGCTGGTGGTGCTGCTCGCCGCCACGGGCGCGCGCTTCTCGCAGATCGCGCGGATGACCGTCGCCGACGTCCAGCTCGGCCAGTCGCGCCTCATGCTCCCGCAATCGTTCAAGGGCCGCAAGCGCACCCTGAGCTATATCCGGGTGCCCGTCGGCGCGGACACGATCGCCGCGATCGAACCCGTCACCCGCGGTCGCAGTCCGTCCGCGCCGCTACTCGAACATTGGCGGCGGCGCCAGGTCGGGCCGATGCAGTGGGAGCAGGTGGATCGCGGTCCCTGGGCTTCGTCCTCGGCGATGCTACGGCCATTCCACCAGGCAGTCGCCGATGCAGGTCTCTCCAGCGCGATCATCCCCTATGCGCTGAGGCATTCGTCGATCGTGCGGGGCCTGCGCGCCGGTCTGCCGATCCGGCTGGTGGCAGCGCTCCACGACACCTCCGTCGCCATGATCGAGCGGCATTATTCGCGCTACATCACCGAAGGGCTCGACGAGCTCGTCGCCCGTGCGGTGGTGCCGATCGTCGGGAGCTACGCCAAAGCGGCGTGAGCAGGCCTGCCCGGATATCGGGCCGCGCCGCGCCGCGCCTGGGGCCGCCAGGATATCTTCTCATCGTCATGCCGGCCGATGGCGGGCAGGTCCGTAAAAACCACAATACAGGCCCTTGCCGGTTTGGGCGCACATGGCCGCCGACTTCCCCATTCACACGCGGGAAAAGGAGTGAGGCATGGCTTTCGCGACCACCAATCCCTATACCGGCGAGGTCCTCGAGACCTTTCCCACCGCCACCGACGACGAGATCCGCGAGGCGATCGGCCGCGCGGACGCGGCGTTCCTGGCATGGCGCGAGACCACGTTCGCCGAGCGCGCGCGGGTGATGCAATCGGCTGCCGACATTCTGCGCCGCGACATCGAGACCTATGCCCCGCTGCTCACGCTCGAAATGGGCAAGCTGCTGGGCGAGGCCAAAGCGGAGGTCGAGCTCTCCGCCGCGATCTTCGAATATTATGCCCGCAACGCAGAGGCGCTGCTCGCCTCCGAAAAGTTGCCGGTTGCCGATCCTGCCGAAGGCGAGGCGATGCTGGTATGCGATCCGCTCGGCGTGCTGCTCGCGGTCGAGCCGTGGAATTTCCCTTATTATCAGATCGCCCGGATCATCGCGCCCCAGCTGTCGGCCGGCAATACGATGCTGCTCAAGCACGCGGCCAACGTGCCGCAATGCGCGGCCGCCGTCGAGAAGCTGATGCTGGAGGCCGGCCTCCCCGAAGGTGCGTTCATCAACCTCTATGCCGCGCATGGCCAGGTCGAGCTGATCCTGAACGATCCGCGTGTTCACGGGGTGGCACTCACCGGCTCCGAGGCGGCCGGTGCCCAGGTGGCGGCGATCGCCGGCAAGGCGCTCAAGAAGTCGACCATGGAGCTGGGCGGCGCCGACGCCTTCATCGTGCTCGCCGATGCCGACCTCGACAAGACCGTGAAATGGGCGGTGTTCGGCCGTCACTGGAATGGCGGACAGGTCTGCGTCTCGTCCAAGCGGATGATCGTGGCGGACGAGATCTATGACGCGTTCCTCGAGCGCTACACCAAGGGCGTCGCCGGGTTGCGCATGGGCGATCCCTTCGATCCGGAGACGACGCTCGCGCCGCTCTCGTCGCAAAAGGCGGCCGATGATCTCAAGGACATGGTCGGCCGGGCCGTCGAGCATGGTGCTACCGCAACGCCCGTCGGTCCGGACGCGCCGAACCAGGGAGCGTTTGTCCAGCCCGTGATCCTCACCGATGTCGGCGAGGACAATCCGGCGCGTTACTGGGAGTTTTTCGGTCCCGTCTCGATGCTGTTCCGCGCGAAGGACGAGGCGGATGCGATCCGCATCGCCAATGATTCACCCTTCGGTCTGGGCGGCTCGGTGTTCACCCGCGACACGAAGCGGGGCGCCGATGTCGCGCGCAAGATCTCGACCGGCATGGTCTTCGTCAATCATCCGACGATGGTGAAGGCCGACCTGCCCTTCGGTGGCGTCCGCCGCTCCGGCTATGGCCGCGAGCTGCTCGGCCTGGGGATCAAGGAATTCGTCAACCACAAGCTGATCGATGTCGTCGACATCGACGCCGCGTTCTGACGCGCCACGAGGGAAGGAAATCTCGTCATGCTCAAGACCATGAAGGCGGCCGTCGTCCGCGAATTCGGCAAGCCGCTCGTCATCGAGGAAGTCGCGGTGCCCGAGGTCGGGCCCGGCCAGATCCTGGTGAAGGTCGCCGCCGCCGGCGTCTGCCACACCGATCTCCATGCCGCCGAGGGCGACTGGCCGGTGAAGCCGAAGCCACCCTTCATCCCCGGCCATGAGGGCGTCGGCCATGTCGCCGCGGTGGGGCAGGGCGTCACGCATGTGAAGGAGGGTGACCGCGTCGGCGTGCCCTGGCTCTACACCGCCTGCGGCCACTGTGTGCATTGTCTCGGCGGCTGGGAGACTTTGTGCGAGAGCCAGCAGAACACCGGCTATTCGGTGAATGGCAGCTTCGCCGAATATGTGCTCGCCGATCCCAACTATGTCGGCCACTTGCCCGCCAATATCGGCTTCGTCGAGATCGCACCGGTGCTCTGCGCCGGCGTGACGGTCTACAAGGGTCTCAAGGTCACCGACACCAAACCCGGTGACTGGGTGGCGATCTCCGGAATCGGCGGGCTGGGGCACATGGCCGTGCAATATGCCAGGGCGATGGGGCTCAACATCGTCGCGGTGGATATCGACGATGCCAAGCTCGATCTCGCCCGCAGGCTCGGCGCGCAGCTCACCGTCAACGCGCTCGACACCGATCCAGCCGCCTTCATCCGCAAGGAGATTGGCGGCGCACAAGGCGTGCTCGTGACCGCCGTCTCGAACAAGGCATTCCAGCAGGCGATGGGGATGGTCCGCCGCGGCGGTACCGTGTCGCTCAACGGCCTGCCGCCGGGCGACTTTCCGCTGTCGATCTTCGATACGGTGCTCAACGGCATCACCGTGCGCGGCTCGATCGTCGGGACCCGGCTCGACCTTCAGGAAGCGCTCGATTTTGCTGCGCAAGGGAAGGTCCACGCAACCGTGGCCACCGAAACGCTCGAGGACATCAATAATGTGTTCGCGCGGATGCACCGGGGCGAGATCGAAGGCCGCATCGTGCTGGACTTCGAGAATGCGCCGGTCTCGCAACCCGGGAAGCAGGCCGTGGCGGCCTGACCTGGTTCAGGCCCTGATGGAGCGCCGGCCATTCTACCTGGAAGAAGCAGCGACGGCTCGCCGGCTCGCGTAGTGCCGCCGCTTTCCGCGTGGCGTCAGCGCACCCGCTTTCTCGTGACCGTCCGCGACGCGCCGCAGATCGCGCAGATATCGCTCTGCCGTTCGAAGCCGTCGCCGCCGGCGAGCTCGCGCGCCGTCTGATTTGCCTGGCCCGGGGTGAGGTTCAATTTTTCCGCGATGCACCCGTCGCAAATCGGCTCCGGGGCGAGCCGTTCGATCAGGCCGCGCACGCGTAGCAATATCGTAGCTTCCCCCTGCATCCAGCACCTATGCGAGGTCCACGCGGAAGGGGCAACCTTCCCGAAAGGGAGGGCCGCCGGTTGCGAGGCCCTCGTTCCATTTTTCCGGAGCGCATTGCTCAGACATGACCGATCCGATCCGGCGTGGGCGAAGCAACGAGGGCCGCGGTCGGGTCCGGGTGGTCAACCGTGCGGCAATCAGTGCGCGAGGAACAGCGGGACCGGGCTTTCGTGGAGCATGCGCCGCGTGACGCCGCCCAGCACGGCCTCGATGAACGGGCTGCGACCAAATCCGCCCATTACGAGATAGGCCGCGCCGTTCGCTTCGATCTGCTCGAGCAGGATCGTGCTGGGTATGTCCAGTGCATATCCGATCGGGTGCACGACGGGTTTGACGCCGTGGCGGGAGAGATAGGCAGCGGCCTCCTCCACCGGAGTCTTGATGGAGCCGTCCTCGCATACCACGATCGTGACTGTGCTCGCGAGCTGGAGCAACGGCACCGCGGCGCGCAAGGCCTTTTCAGCTTCGACTGATCCGTCCCAGGCGATCATCGCCTGCCCACAGGCATCGAACCGCTGACACGCGCGCGGCACCGCAAGGATCGGACGCCCTGACTTGATCAAGACCTCGGTCGCCACCTCCTCCATGTCCGGATAGGCATCCTTGATGTCGCGGTTGAGGACGATCAGATCGGCGAGTCCTGCGGCCTCGCGAACGCTTGGACTGAGGAAACCGGTCGTCTGGATCCAGTCATAGGCGACACCCTCCACCTTGAGGCGCTTCTCCATCCGCGCGCGGTTCGCCGCTTCGCTCACCTGCTCGTCGCCGAGCAGCAGGGCTGCACCGCCGAGCGTCGCATAGTCGTCGACGGTGACCGGTTTGACGGCAACGTCGATGCAGGTGAGGTGGCCATCGAGCGCGCGGGTCACGTCCAGGGCGGCCTGGAAGCGGGCTTCCTGGCCAACGTCGTCATGCATGAGCACCAGAATGTTTTTCATCATTGCCTCCGTGCAAACTCGTCAGGCCCGCGAAATTATGGCGCGCTCGCACCCGCACCCATTCGCAATTGTCCGTAGTGAGGCGACGGCAGGTCGCGCGATACGACCGCGCCGCGGTTTGATGTGCGGCTGCCGTCGCCGCGCCCTGCCGACGGATGCGCTTCAGGTGCGCGGGCCGATCCCGTGTCAGATTTGCGCCGCTCAGTGGCTGAGCATCACCGGGACGGTAATGTCGTCAAGGAGATGGCGCGTCACGCCGCCGAAGAAGATCTCGCGAAATCGCGAGTGCCCGAAGCCTCCGGCCACGAGCAAATCCGCCTTGCCACGCACTGCGTATCCGCAAATCACCTCGGCGTCGTCCATGCCCTCGAATGAGACGCGATGAAGCTCGGGCATCAGGCCGTGACGGCTCAAATGCCGGCACACTTCTTCGCCAGCATCGGATTGGGCATCCTGATCGACGATGACGACATCGACCTTCGCACCTTGTTCGGCGATCGCGACAAGATCGTGCACGGCGCGGTTCGCCTCGGGCGACGGTTTCCATCCCAGCACGGCGTGCCTGACCGGCGCAAGGTCCATGTCGGGCGGCAGAATCACCGTCGGTGTGCCAGAGGCAAGGATCGAGGTTTCCAGCACGCGTCGACGCAACCATGGCGAGTCCCAGGCTTCCGAGGTCGCAACCAGGACGAGGTCGGCCAGTTGACGCCTGCGCCGCATGTCTCCCGCGAGCCATGCGACGTCGTCGTGAAGGCCGAATACCGACACCTGCGCGTGCGCGTCCGCGATCAGCGCCTCAATTGCTGCCACTTTGGCGCTGTCATCGCGGGCCAGCGCTTCCTCGGGCAGATACATCCCGCCGGCCGGAAGAAGCATCTCGGCAACGTACGGGCTTGGCGTGAGTGCCGCGATCTCGACATGGGCGCCGCGTGCCGCTGCGAACGCGAGAACCCGGTCCAGGAACGGTCTGGCCGTGGTTGCATTGTCAACCATCGCAAGAAGATCACGGATCATGAATGTCTCCATCTACCCGACGATTTCCGAGGATTATGCGCGGCTGCGGATGTGGCGCATTTGTGGAATCCCCGTACGGGGCCGGTGCTCCGGCGTGCAGACTGGCCGCTACAGATGTTTGAGAGCTAGCCTGCCGCATAGCTGCGTTCGCGGCCCGGCACGATGCCGGTGATTGCAAAGCGGTGCTATCCGGGCCCGCGAGCCGGAGCAGGGACGGCATATCAGGCACATTCGCACCGGCCCGCCAGCCGGTCGCGGCCCGGTCGATCCAGAGTGGTTTCCTCCGCTCGCCGTCAGGCAAACAGCGCAGGTTCGCCCTCGTCCGCGATCGGAGCCGGCACGGGCAGGTCGTGATGGCCCGGCGCCCGGTGATGATGCGAATGCCAGGCCGTGAGCGCCCATGCCCACCACAATCCGCTCATCGCCACGGGCCATTCGACTGCCCATCTGGCCATCTCGCTCCACGGCTCCGTCGCGCTGGCGACCGGGTAATCTTCGGCCATGATTTTCCTCCTGGGTCCGATGGTCCAGCGGTAGGCGGGACCGCGCGCACGCAGAATTGTGGGAATCCCTAATCGGAAGTTCTCCCGCCCGTCGGCAGATGGGCGAGGATCGTCCCTGTTGAGGAGTCCATCATGTCCGTGCGCAATCTCGAATTGCTGCTCCGCCCCCGCAGCGTTGCCGTGATCGGCGCTTCGTCCCGTCCGGGCGCACTTGGCCAGCGCGTGCTTGAGAACATCATCGACTCCGGCTTCGACGGGGCGATCTTCGCAGTCAATCCGAAACGCGTCGAGCTGGACGACGAATGGTGGGTGGTCTCGGTCGCGGATCTGCCGATGGCGCCCGACCTGGCAATCGTCGTAACACCTGCCGCGGCCGTGCCGGAGGTCATCGCCGAGCTCGGCGCCCGGGGCACCCGGCTCGCCGTCGTCCTGTCCGCCGGCTTTCACGATGCGCAGCTCCGCCAGCGGATGCTGGACGCTGCCCGGCCGCATCTGTTGCGGGTCGTGGGGCCGAACTGCCTGGGCGTGGTGCTGCCCCATGCCCGGCTCAATGCGACCTTTGCCCATCGCAATCCCAACCCGGGCGGGCTCGCCCTGATTTCGCAAAGCGGCGCCCTGGTGACTTCGATGATCGACTGGGCCCAAAGTCGCGCGGTCGGTTTCTCCGGCATCGTCTCGGTGGGCGACATGGCGGATGTCGATCTCGGCGATCTGATCGACCTGTTCGCGGCCGATCCGCACACCAGGACCATCGCACTCTATGTCGAGGGCATCACGCAGACCGCGAAGTTCATGTCGGCGGCGCGCGCCGCTGCCCGGACGAAGCCGGTCATCGTGCTCAAGGCCGGACGCTCCAATGCGGCTGCGGCTGCGGCGGTATCGCACACCGCGGCGCTGGCAGGGGCCTATGACGTGCATCAGGCCGCATTCCGCCGCGCCGGGCTGGTCAGCGTCGAAAGTCTCACCCAGTTGTTCGATGCCGCCCAGGTGCTCGCGGATCGCCCGCCACTCGAGGGCCGCCGCCTCGCCATCGTCAGCAATGGTGGAGGCCCCGGCATCCTCGCAACCGACGTCCTCCAGGCCACCGGAGGCGTGCTCGCGAACCTCGCTCCGGATACCATCGCGGTTCTGGATTCGGCCCTCCCGGCAGGCTGGTCTCGTGCGAATCCCGTCGACGTGGTGGGCGACGCAAAAGCGGAACGCTTCGCCGCCGCCGTGCGGACGGTGGCGCGCGATCCGAATGTCGATGCGCTGCTCGTCATCCACTGCCCGACGGCGCTCGCCTCGGGTGCCGAGATCGCCAGAGGAGTCGCTGCAGAACTCGCGGCGTCCGATTTCCCCCGCGAGAAGCCATTGCTCGCCTGCTGGCTCGGCGCGGGCAATGCGGACGCGGCACGGCCGCTCCTGAGCGCGCCCGGGACGCCGGTGTTCGACAATCTCGACGATGCAGTACGCGGCTTCGGCTATCTCATCGCCGCCGACGAGGCGCGTGTATCGCTGCTGCGCGCGCCGGCCGAGAGCGTCGCCGGAGGCTTCGATATCGCGCGCGCCCGGAAAATGATCGAAGCCGCGCGCGGCGAAGGGCGCACCTTGCTCACGTCGATCGAAGCCAAGTCCATTCTCGATTGCTTCGGCATACCGGTTGCGCGGTCGCGCTTCGCCGCCAGCGTCGCCGACGTCGAGGCAGCGTGCGCCGGGCTGCCCCCACCCTATGCAGTGAAGGTCGTCAGCCCGGCGATCGTCCACAAATCGGACCTCGGGGGTGTCGTCCTGGGCGTGCAGTATCCGCAAGCCGCAGCCGCGGCGGCGCTCGAGATACGCGAGGAGCTCGGTCGCTCCCTGCCTGGTGCAGCGATCACCGGATTCGAGATCGAGGAAATGGTCAGCATGCCGCATGGGCGTGAATTGTTTGTCGGGCTCGCCGACGACGCGCAATTCGGCCCCGTGATTGCCGTCGGCGCCGGCGGAGTCGATATCGAGCTGATCGGCGACCGCGTGCTGGGGCTTCCGCCGCTGGACGCCGCGCTTGCCAGGGACATGCTCGATCGTACGAGGATCGCGCGGCTCCTCGCGGCGCATCGGGGACAGGAAGCGGCGGACATCGACGCCGTGCTTGCAGTGCTCGAGGCGGTTTCGGCGCTATGCGTGGAATTTCCCGACATTGCCGAGCTGGATGTAAACCCGCTGCTGGTCGCATCCGAAGGCGTGGTTGCGCTCGACGCGCGCATCCGGATCACGCCTCAGCCGGCATCGTCGCGCATGGTGCTGCGTGCGGTGCCGGCCAAATGGTCGGCCGATCTCGCCACGCGCGACGGCGTGAAACTCCATGTCCGCCCGGTGCTGCCAAGCGACGAATGGGAACTCGCCGAGTTCTTCCAGCACGTCACGGCCGAGGACAAGCGGTTCCGCTTCCTCAGCGCGATTCAGGAGGTCGGGCATGACCGGCTCGCCGCGATGACGCAGGTCGATTACGATCGCTCGATCAATTTCCTCGCCTTTGCGGGTGATGGGACGCTGGTCGCCACCGCCATGATTGCCGCCGCAGGTGACAAGTCCCGCGCAGAGTTCGCGATCTCGGTTCATGCAGGATGGAAGGGCAGGGGCATCAGCTGGACATTGACCGAACACGTCCTGCGCTATGCCAAAGCGAACGGTATCCGCGTGCTCGAATCCCTCGAAAGCCGCGAGAACCATGCGGCGATCGCCCTCGAACGCGAATTCGGGTTCAGCACGGTTCCCTGTGACGACAGTCCTTCCGAAATGATTGCGCGCAAGGAGCTCGCTTGAGCCTGACCACGTCCAATCGGCAGGTCCCTGCGCGCGGCGATCATCGCGCGGCGGATGCCGTGCGCACCATCCTTTCGGCAGGACTCCGTAAACATCCCAATGTCGGTGAGGTTCGTCCCGGCCGAAAAGCGGGAAAAGAGGACATCGGAGGTGGAGATGAACAACGCGCTCATGCAGCTTCCGGAAGACCGCTGTGCGGCGGAGCGCAAGTTGCGCGTCCTTGTCGGCAGTTTGGGTCTGTGCGTGATCTTTCTGACCGCGATGGCCGGCGCAGTGCTTGCGGGACCGGGTTGATGGAGCCGCTTTCGCAACCCGCGCCATTCGTGCAGCCCCATCACCTCGTGGTGCTCGGCCATCCAGACCCAGGGAGCTTCACCGCCACGGTCGCGCAGGCCTATTGTGATGCGGTTCGGGCATGCGGGCATGAATGTGTGCTCCGCGATCTCTATGCTCTCAACTTCGATCCGCTTCTTGCAGCGGACGAACGTCCGGCAGGCGGATCCTTCAGGCCTTCTCCGGACATTGCGGAGGATCTCGAACTGCTCCGCGAGGCCGACGTGATCACCCTGGTGTATCCGATCTGGTTCGGCATGCCGCCGGCGATCATCAAGGGCTATATCGACCGGGTCCTCGGAGCGGGCTTCAGCGCGGCTGCCATCAAGCAGGGCGCGGTGAACCCCTTGCTCGCCGGAAAGCGATTGATGCTCTTCACTTCCTCGGCATCGACACGTCCCTGGCTCGAGGAGCAGGGCCAGTGGCTCGCGCTCCGACAGGCCTTCGAAACCTATCTCGAAAACATCTTTTCGCTCAGGGACTGTGGTCACACCCATTTCGATTCGATCGTTCCCGGCGTGAAGCCGCATTTCGTCGAAGAATGCCTTGCAGTCGTCGGCGAACGGGCGCGGGCGGTCTCGGCGGAAGTGCTCAGCGAGAAGCGTGCCCAACAGTCGCGGACGATCAGGCGGAGCGGCGCAGAGTGACCCAGATTCCGCAAGGGGTCCGCGACTCCGAAAGCAAGGCGCTATCGACAGTGACATCCACAATGCGAGACGACTCGCGTCCCATGGTGCTTCTTGTCGAGGACGAAGATGGCGTGCGCCGCTCCCTGCAGCTTCTCCTTGCCGGCAAAGGATATCGCGTGAAGGCGTTCTCCGCGGCGGAAGCGGCCATTGCCGACCCGGCCTCTCGCGATGCCGCGATTCTGATCGCGGACTATCGTCTGCGCGATAGCGATGGGGTCCGCCTGCTGACGGCGCTCCGCCAGCGCGGTTGGCATGGACGCGCCATTCTTGTGACGGGATTTGGTTCGAAGGAGATCGACCGCGCCGCACATGCTGCCGGGTTTGAAGCAGTGATTGCCAAACCGATGCGTCATCAGGAGCTGCTCGCGGCGCTTCGCTTGCCAACGGCCTGACGCGCCGCGTAACATGCGTAACGATGTCTGCATTCGCCGTATAAGCGCTCGCCAGTGACCGACACCGGCAGAGCCGAATTGGCGGCAGACCCGCGCCCTGGGCCGGAAAAGCGCATCGCGCGCTTTGGCCTGGCCGTACTCGCCGTGGCGACCGCGTTTGCGGCCCGGCTGGCGCTGGATCCATGGCTGGATGGCCGCACGCTCTATTTGCTGTTCACCGCCGCGGTAGTGGTCGTTGCGGTGTTTGCCGGCGCCTGGCCTGCCATCGTCGCCGTTGTGCTCGCGATACTTGCCGTCCAGACGCTCGGCGGGCCCGGCGGTACGATCGAGGTCATTGAGCTTATCGCCTTTGTCGCCACGTCCGCCGTGCTCATCTGGGCGGGCCATCAGATCAGCGGATTGCGCGCAATCTCGGGTCGGAGCGAGCGCACGGCGGAATTGAGGACCACCGAGGCGCAGAATCTGGCCGATGAGCTCAATCTGTTGATCGACGGTGCCGAGGGCTATGCGATCTACATGCTCGATCCCCATGGTCGCGTAGCGTTGTGGAACAAGAGCGCGGAACAGCTGAAGGGCTGGGCCACCGAGGAGATACTCGGGAAGCCGAGCGATCTCTTCTATCCTCCGGCGGCGCGGGAGAGCGGCAAGCCTGCGCAAGACCTCGAGATCGCGCGCACCGCCGGGCGGTTCGAGGAGGAAGACTGGCGCGTCCGCAAGGACGGCTCCGAGTTCCTGGCCCATGTCACGATTACGGCGCTGCACGGCGCCACGGGGGAACTGCGGGGCTTCGGAAAGGTCATCCGGGACGTCACCGAACAGCGCGCCTGGGAGCGGCAGTTGTCGGCGAGCGCAAACCAGTTCCGCTCGATCCTCGCAACTGTTCCCGACGCGATGATCGTGATCAACGACGCTGGCAAGATCCTGTCGTTCAGCGCCGCGGCGGAGCGCCTGTTCGGTTTCACCGAAGCGGAAGTGCGCGGCCGAAATGTCAGCATGCTGATGCCGTCGCCCGATCGCGAGCGGCACGACGGCTATCTCGACCGGTATCTCTCTACCGGAGAACGTCGCATCATCGGCACCGGTCGCGTCGTGGTCGGCGAGCGACGTGATGGTTCCACATTTCCCATGGAACTCGCGGTCGGCGAGGCGCTCACCGAGGGCGACCGCATCTTCACCGGCTTCATTCGCGATCTGTCCGAGAAACAGGCCGCCGACGAGCATATCGAGGCCTTGCGGGCCGACCTGATCCATGTTGCGCGCGTGAGTGCCATGGGTACCATGGCATCGACGCTGGCGCACGAGCTGAACCAACCGATCACCGCGGTCGCCAATTACGTGCGCGGCGTTCGCGACCTTCTTCTGCAGCCTCACGAGCAGGATTTTCCTATGATCATCGACGCGCTCGACGACGCCAAGAACGAGGCGCTTCGGGCAGGACATATCGTTCGCCGGCTGAGGGAATTCGTTTCGCGCGGCGAGGTCGAGAAGAGCGTGGAAGATCTGCCGGAGCTGATCGACGAAGCTTCCAAGCTCGCTCTGATCGGGGCAGCGGAGAAGGGCGTGAAGGTCAGCTTCGCGATCGATCCGCGCACGACGCCGGTGCTCGTCGACAAGGTGCAGATCCAGCAGGTGCTGGTCAATCTGATGCGCAATGCCGTCGAGGCGATGGAGCGCGCCAAGGTGCGTGAGCTCTCCGTGACCAGCATGCCCGCAGCGCAGGGCATGGCGCAGGTGAGCGTCGCGGACACCGGTCCCGGCGTCGCAGACGATATCGTCGAGAATCTTTTCAGCGCCTTCAACAGCTCCAAGAGCGAGGGCATGGGGCTTGGCCTATCGATCTGCCGGACGATCGTGGAGGCCAATGGCGGGCGGATCTGGATGGAGCCGCGCAACGGCGGCGGCGCGCTGTTTCACTTCACGATCCCGCTTGCGAAGCCGGAGGAGAACCAATGACCGAAACCAGGCTGATCCACATCGTCGACGACGAGGATTCCGTCCGGCGATCCGCCAGCTTCATGCTGAAAACATCGGGTTTCACGGTCCAGACCTGGCCTTCAGGCGTGGCGTTTCTAAAGGAGGTCCGTCATGTCGAGGCGGGCTGCATCCTGCTCGACGTTCGCATGCCGGAGATGGATGGTCTGACGGTCCAGCAGACGCTGCACGAGCGCGGCGTGACCATGCCGGTCATCATTCTGACCGGACACGGCGACATCTCGATCGCGGTTCGCGCGATGAAGGCCGGCGCCGTCGACTTCATCGAGAAGCCATTCGAAAAAGAAGTCCTTCTGGCTGCGATCGACGCCGCTTTCGAACGCCTTCACGCCAGCGGCGAGGTGAGCGCACGCGCCGAAGAGGCCGCCGTGGTGCTTGGAGCACTAAGCCCGCGCGAGCGCGAGGTGCTGGAAGGTCTCGCCCAGGGGCTGCCAAACAAGACGATCGCCTACGACCTCGGCATCTCCGCCCGCACGGTGGAGGTCCATCGCGCCAACGTGATGACCAAGCTGGGTGCACGCAGTCTTTCCGATGCGCTGCGGATCGCTTTTGCCGCCGGCCTTGGAGCTGAAAAGCCCTAGGCGGGTTCGCACATCTACGTATGGAGCTGCCCTCGATGCCTCAGCAGGTTGCGCAGCATGCGCAAGAATATCCTGATCATCGACGGCCATCCCGATCCCGACCGCGGGCGCTTCATTCACGCCTTGGCCGATGCATATGCCTCCGGCGCTGCCGACCGCGGGCACGATGTGCAGCGGGTCGAGGTCGCGGCGCTCGATTTCCCGATCCTTCGATCACGTGGCGATTGGACCAATGGCACTCCCGTCCTGGCCATTCGGGATGCGCAGGAAGCGATCCGCTGGGCAAACCACATCGTCTTTTTCTATCCATTGTGGCTCGGCGACGTGCCGGCTCTGCTGAAGGCGTTTCTGGAGCAAGTAGCCCGTCCGGGTTTCGCGCTGGAGCAGGGTACCATGCCGAAGCCGCTGCTCGGAGGCCGCTCTGCGAGGCTCGTGGTGACGATGGGAATGCCCGCCTTCTTCTATCGCTTCTATTTCGGCGCCCACAGCGTGAAGAGCTTCGAGCGCAACATCTTGAAGCTGGCCGGAATCAAGCCTGTGGAGCACACGCTGATCGGCGGCGTCGAGGGCGATGGCGAGATGCGCGAGAAGTGGCTCGATACGATGCTGAACCTCGGAATGGCTGCCGCTTGATCTTCGGCACCGGCGTAGCCGCGCGCGCTCGCGAGTTTCTGCACTCCGCAGACGCGTCGCTGTGCGACCCGGCCAAAGGCCCCGTTCACGCCCGCCGGGCGCGCCAATGGCCAGGAACCGGCGTGCAGCATATGAGTCGGTGCCGCCACCAGTTCGCCCGCCCGGACACCGTTGCGTCCCATCAGCGGAGGATCGCCTGAGATGTTCCCGCTGCCCTCCTTCCTGCCGGGTATGGCCCTGGCCGTCGCCATCGGTCTGCTGATCGGCTTCGAGCGTGGCTGGCAACAGCGCGACGAGGCACCGGGGCAGCGCGTGGCAGGTGTCCGGACCTTCGCGATGCTCGGCCTGCTCGGCGGTCTTGCGGGCGTTGCGGTATCCGGGCCCGTTCAGTGGATCGCGGTGCTGGCCAGCGGCGGCGCGGCGGGCGCGCTGTTGGTCGCCCACGCGATCGAGATGCGACAGGAGCGCACCGTCAGCGCGACCGGGGCCATCGCGGCGCTCACGACCATGTTGCTGGGGTCGCTCGCATCGACGGGGCATCACGCGCTCGCCGCGGCCGCAGCGGCCGCGCTCGTCGCACTCCTCGCTGCCCGCAAGCCGCTCCACGCGCTTCTCCAGCAAAGCTCCGAGGAGGACGTGCAGGCGCTGATCCGTCTCGGGCTGGTGATTTTTCTCGTTCTGCCGCTTCTGCCGGACGTCGGATTGGGCCCCTATGGCAGTCTCAACCCCAGACGATTGTGGTTCGTCGTCGTGGTGATCGCCGCCATCTCCTTTGGTGGCTATGTCCTGACGCGATGGCTCGGCGACAAGCATGGGGGGCTTTTCGCGGCGGGCGTCGGCGCGCTGGTTTCGTCCACGGCCGTCACCCTGGCCTGCGCCCATGCGATCCGGCGCCGGGAGGGAGACGCCAATCAGGCAGGGATTGCGCTGGCGTCGGCCATAATGCTCATCCGGACGGTGATTCTTGTCGTCCTGTTGGCGCCAGGCGCACTCCGAACCGTGTTGTTTCTCGTCGGTCCGGCCCTGCTGGTATCGGTGATCGCCGCGATCATCCTCGTCTCGATCGCCGCGACGTCCGAAAGCGTCACCGCCAGGGCATCGCAGCGGCCGCCAGGACTTGCCACTGCGCTCTTCTTCGCGGCGCTTGTCGCGGCTGTCACACTCGCGGCCGCCTGGCTCGATCATCAGGTCGGCCGGAGTGGTGCCGCGGCGGCCATCGTGATCGGGGGCATGGTCGATGTCGATTCGGCGATAGCGGCGATCGGCGGGCTTCCCGCTGGCGCATTGTCACCCCGGCTCGCTGCGCTGGCGATCGCCGCGCCGGTTGCGTTCAACACGCTGCTCAAGCTCGGGCTGACGCTTGGGATCGCGGGTTGGCGATCCGCCCCATGGGCGGCGCTGGCCCTGCTCCTGCCGAGCCTGGTAATCGGAATCTGCGCGCTGGCCGTTCTGGCCTAGATGTCCGGATCCGACGATGGCTGCTCCTGCGGCGCCTCATCGGGCCGGTAGCTCGGGTCCGGTGGACAATTGAACTCCGGTGTGCCGCGGGTTGGCTGCTCGACCGGACAATCGATCCGCGGCGCTTCCGCAGGAGCGTGGGGATCGATCGTGTCGGGTGCGGGTCCCAAGGGTTTGTGCGGCATCATTCGTCTCCGTGGAAATGAAACGCCAGCAGGAGCATGGCGGCAGGAAAGAGGATCAGCCACGGCGCGGCGAGCCAGATCAGCGCCGGCCAGAAGAGCTGCAGAAAGATGGGGATCGCGAGCAACCCGTTGAGAGTGAGCAGCAGGCGGAGTCGCCCGTCGAAGCTGGGCGCAAGCAACAGCATCGCGAGGCTCATATAGATATAGCCGAGCAGGTCGATGACGGTCATCGGTTGCCGGAACGAACAGCAACCGACGATTTCGAAGCCGGTCCCGGTGCCTGACAGCTCGCGGGGCAGGACCACGCCGAGCTGGCTGACGTACACGACGCTCACCAGACCCGCATAGAGCAGCGCGAAGGAGAGTGCGGAGAACCGCCAGATCCGTTGCGATGGGGAGGCGTGCACACATGCCGCGACGAGTGCCAGCACGAAGCACGGCGCCAAGACCAGCGAAGGCGCGAAGATCAGGAAGCGGTCGAGCGGCGTCGGCAGCATCCCGGCAACCTGCAGGATCTGCGCTACCCCATAGGCAATGCTCGCCGCACAGGCGGCACCCGCCGATATCTTGCCGAATTGCGACATCACTTTCTCCAGCGTGCCGGACATGGATGCGCGGCGCGGCGGAAAGGATCGATTGGGAAAGTTACGAACCTCCGCGAGTTCATCGGCATCGCGTGGGGGATCGGGGACATCCGTAGGTACTGGAGCGCGGGCTCGAGTCCGAGATGCCTCATTCTCCATCGCGACCGATCGAGCATTGGGACCAGCCGCGCCTGAGCCAGGCCATCATCCCACGCCGCGCGCGTCCGTAACATTCCGCATGTCGCGTGCCGGCCGGCGCCCATAGCCTCGCCACATTTCCAAGGGAGGCGACGATGAAGAATGTGCTCGTTCTGATGCATCACGATACCGGCCAGGAAGCGCGTTTCCAGGCGGCTCTCGATCTCGCGCGTGCCCTCGATGGGCACCTGACCTGCGTCGACGTGGCGGTCGTGCCGGTTCTCGCGGCGGACTTCGCGATGAGCGGGGCCGCAGACGTTCTGGCCGCGGACGAACAGGACCGCGAACGGCGCAATCGCGCGCACATGGAGCCGCGCCTCGCAAGGGAGGAGGTACCCTTTACCTGGCATGACACGACAGGGTTCCTGAGCCCTTGCATGCGCGAGGCAGCCGGGCTCGCAGATCTCATCGTGCTCAACCGGGAACTCGGGCAGGTCGCATATCCCGACATGCGCGCGCTCGTAGGCGAGGTCGTGATCAAATCCGGGCGGGCCGTCGTGGCTGTCCCCGAAAGCGCGAGAGGCTTTGATGCATTCGGTCATGCGCTGATCGCCTGGGACGGCTCACCCGAGGCGGAAGCGGCACTTCGGGCCGCTGTACCGCTCCTCCGGAAGGCGAGCGCCGTCACGATCCTCGAGGTCGCAGACGGCTCGGTAAAGCAGCCGGCAGAGGAAGCCGCCGCCTATCTGTCGCGCCACGACATCAGGCCTGTCGTTCGTCGCGAGAGTGCGATGGTCGACATTCCGAGCACGGTCATCCTCGATGTCATCGATGAAGTCGAGGCAGCCTATCTGGTGATGGGTGGCTTCGGTCACAGCCGCTTCGTCGAGGCCGTTTTCGGGGGAGTCAGCAAGCGCATGCTCGACGAGTGCCCGGTCCCCCTGTTTCTGGCGCATTGAACGTCCGGGACGCAAGTCGGATGAGCGCCCGATTCCGGTCCGGCCGAAGGCCGCCGGGACCCGTGCCGCCTCCCGCCCCGGACCGGTGTCCGGCGCGTCGTTTTACCATGAAGGACTGAATTGATGCTGCCCTCGGGTCCACGTCATCCTCTCGCGAGAGCGCGGCCATCGTCAGGGCGCAAAGCGTTCATGGCCGCGCTGCTCGCCGTCTCGACGGTGAGTGGTGCCGCAGCGCAGGTGTCGCTTCACGAGGGCACCGTTATGGAAGCAGTCGCGCGGCTAAAGCCCGGCGAGTTTCTTTGGGCGCCCGAGATTGCGCCGGAGGGCCCCGTGTTGCTCATCGTCAACCGCGCTACCCAGCGCGCGATCCTCTACCGAAACGGCGTGCCGATCGCGATTTCGACGGTTTCGACGGGCCGCGATGGCTACCAGACGCCAACCGGGATTTTCACGATTCTGCAGAAGCACGCGCGCCATTTCTCGACGATCTACGACAATGCGCCCATGCCCTATATGCAGCGTCTCACCTGGCAGGGGGTTGCGCTCCACGCCGGCGAACTCCCCGGCTATCCCGCCTCGCATGGCTGCATCCGCCTGCCGCTCGAGTTTGCCCGGCTTCTGTACGGCGTCACGCGCCTGGGGATGACGGTGATCGTTACTGACCGCGCGGCCGTGCCACGGCTGGCGCCGACCGCGAACCTCCTCGGCGCTGACGAGGGCGCGGCGTCGGAAGCCCCGGAGTGGCACCCCGAGCGCGCGTCCGAAGGTCCATTGTCGATCGTCGTCAGCGGTGGCGATCGCCGCGTTGTCGTGCTGCGCAACGGCGAGGTGATCGGCTCGGCGCCGGTGGTGATCCGCGGCGCCGTCGCGGGAACGACGGCCTATGTACTACGCGCGGTCGATGCCGGCGGCTATCACTGGTTTACGGTGATGCTTCCGGGGCGGACGCCCTCCGGTGCGCCCGTCGCTGACCTTGGGGATCGCTTCAGCGCCGACCCCGATTTCCGCAGACGCGTCGCCGGGTTGCTCGTACCGGGCACCACCGTGATCGTGACCGCGGACTCGCTGCGCAGCGGCGCAAGCCCGATTGCGCTGATCGAGAGCGAAGCGCCACGCTAAAGCTGCCGGTTCCGGCGGTGACGGCACGGCAGCGCCGCTGCGGAGAGGCGAGGATGCGCGCGACCGCCGATTCAAGGCTGCGACATTGCGATAACCAGCACCCAGAAGTCGTCGAGCAGGACCGCCGCGACACGAACCAGCATCCACAGCAGGACCAGAAAGAACACCCATGCGAACGCGGCGACGAGCCGGTTTGGATGCGTCAGCCCCTTGCGAAGATGGTGATGGGGGGATCGGATGCGCATGGTCTCGCCTGCGTCACCTGCCGCCGGCTCGCGGGCCGGCATGGCGGATCCGGCGGTGCCGGTCCCTGGCAAAGGCATCGAGTGCGTACATGGGCATCTCCTCGATTCGCCACTCGGGCGAGCATGGGGAGGATTCGCGTTCCGGGGAACTTTTTCGCCTGGGAAGGTTACGGATGCCCGGACGCCTCCTGTCCGCGAATGGCCCGCTCCGCTGCCTCGATCGCGCGCCGGCGCGCCGCGTCCGACGGCAATGCGCGCAGCCTGTATTCGAGCGACGACACGAAGGCTCCATAACGGTTGCGCCAGTCTTGCGGCGCCACCAGATCGGCCGCCTGGGGCCGGGGCTCGCCGATACGCCGTGCCGGCGAACCTTTGTCGAGGCGGAATCGTTCGCCGAGCATCGGCACGAGTGGCTTCGGCAGACCCGGAATCTCGCTCGCATCGGCGGCGAGCCGGTCGAGCGCGGGGATTTCGCCGTGGTCGAGGAACAGGCTGCCGGCCACCGGCGCACGCCTTTCCAGCCATCGCAACAGGCCGGCACGGTCGGCGTGCGCCGAATAGGCATCCACCGACATGATCTCGGCGCGAACCCGGATGTCGTACCCCATTATCCGGACGGTCTCCGACCCCGATTGAAGTACCGCGCCCAGGGTGCCGCGCGCCTGGTAGCCGACCAGCAGCACGGTCGAATTGGCGCGTGGCAGGTTGCGCACCAGATGGTGGCGGATACGCCCCCCGGTGCACATCCCCGAGCCGGCGAGGATGATTGCGCCGGAGACGCGGTTGAGCGCCCTGGACTCGTCGACGGTAGAGGTGAACTGGACATGGGGATCGTCGAACGGGGAAGGGCTCTCGCCGTCGTCATATCGCCGATAGGCGCGAGTCACGCGGTCAGCCAGCGGCGAGTCGACGAATACCGGGCTCGGCCGAAGGCGCCCCGATGCGAAAAGCGCGACAAGGTCGCCGAGGACTGCCTGGGTACGTTCCAGAGCAAAGGCCGGGATCAGCAGATTGCCACCTTTTGCCAATGCCGGCTCGACGCAGGTGGCCAAAATCTCGCGACGTTCGGCGAGCGAATAGAGTTGCCGGTCCCTGTCGCCATAGGTGGCTTCGCAGATCAGATGATCCCACCTTTCCGGGGGCGCCTGCGGCTCGATGGCGTCCGCGGCCGCCGTGCCGATATCGCCGGAAAACAGAAGATGCTGCCCGCCGGCCCGGACCTCGACCGACGCCGAACCAAGGATGTGATGCGCATCGCTGAACCGTAATTCCACGCCCGGTGCGATTTTCGACCACAGACCGTAGCGTAGTGTCTCGACTTGCTCGACCGTCCGCTCGACGTCACGATCGTCGTAAAGCGGTTCGAACGCCGTCAGCCCGGCGCGATCAGGCCGGCGGTTGCGCCGTTCTGCATCGCTGGCCTGAAGTCGGGCGGAGTCGGCGAGCAGCGGCGCGAGCAGCTGGCCCGTGGGCGGCGTGCACCAGATTTTCGCCCGACAGCCGTTTCGTGCCAGTACCGGCAGTCGCCCCGAATGGTCGAGATGGGCGTGGGTGAGTATGATGACGTCGACCTTGCGCGGGTCGAACGGCAAAGGCTCGTGATTGAGCGCCTCGAGACTGCGCGATCCCTGGAACAGGCCGCAATCGACAAGAATGCGCTGCGCGCCCGCGCGCAGTTCCATGCAGGACCCTGTCACGGTGCCTGCCGCGCCGTGGAAAGTGAGTTCAAGCGTCATGATTGCCTTTCCGGGTATGGGCGAGTGGATGCTCTAGATGCTCGTGCCGAACAGCAGCCCCACACCGGCAGTGAGAGCCATGGCGAAAGCGCCCCAGAAGGTAACGCGTACGATCGACCGCGCCGGCTTCGCGCCACCGGCGAGCGCGCCGAGCCCGCCGAGCACCGCGAGGCACAGCAGCGACGTGAGGGCAACGCTCGCCGCCAGCATTGCGGATGGCGCCAGCAGCACCGAGAGTAAAGGTGCTGCCGCGCCGATACTGAACGTCGCTGCGGAGGCGAACGCCGCTTGGAGCGGACGCGCAGTCGAGATTTCGGAGATCCCGAGCTCGTCGCGCGCATGGGCGCCAAGCGCGTCGCTGACCATCAGCTGATCCGCGACCTTGAGGGCGAGCCTGCGATCCAGCCCGCGACGCTCATAAATCCCCGCAAGCTCTTCCCGCTCCAGCTCCGGCTGCTCCGCGAGCTCGCGGGTCTCACGGGCAAGGTCGGCCTTTTCGGTGTCGGATTGCGAGCTGACCGAGACATATTCGCCTGCCGCCATCGACATCGCGCCAGCGGCAAGTGCTGCCACGCCGGCGAGGAGCACCTGCTCCTTCGCCGCGCCGGATGCGGCGATGCCGACGATCAGGCTGCCCGTCGACACGATCCCGTCATTGGCGCCGAGTACCGCCGCGCGAAGCCATCCGATCCGCGAGACTGCGTGCCGCTCAATATGCCGCTTCAATCTGGTCATCGGCGCATCATGCCATCGCATGCTGCAGGAGTGACTACGTAACCTACCGAGGGGCGGCATGGCGCAGCGGCGCTACGACGGCCCGGTGACTCCCGGGGGCATCAGGCCGCCGACGGAAGCAATTGGGGAGAGCGCCATGTATCGCAGCATCCTGGTACCGGTCGATCTCGACCAGCCCAGCTCGTGGCAGAAATCATTGCCGACGGCGGTGACACTCTGTCGGCACTTTGACGCCGCGCTCGCGCTCGTCACGGTCGTTCCCGACTGGAACCTCATGCTGGAGGCGCAATGGTCGCCGATCACGTTTCAGGAATTCGTGGACGTCGCCGCGGCACGGCTCGCCTCGCTCGCGGGCTCGGTCACCGACATCACCGGTGTCGATCATCATGTCGCGACCGGCAGTGTCTATCGCGGCGTTCTTGCGGTGGCCGAACGGATCGGGGCCGACCTCGTCATACTCTCCTCGCATCGCCCGCAGATGAAGGATTATCTTCTGGGGGCGAATGCGGATCGGGTCGTTCGCCATGCGCGCTGCTCGGTGTTTGTCGTACGCGATTGAACGGGCCGTCGCACGGGCAAGCAGGAAGGACGATGTAGCTATGAAGAGTGCCGCAAAGAGCCCGGCGCCGCATCCCGGGCTCAGCGCGCGCAACGCCTCGCTGCGGCTCGCAGCCGAGGGCCCTAACGAGCTACCCCGCCAGGGCGGACGCACGTTCCTGGCGATCGTCCTCGAGGTGTTGCGCGAGCCCATGCTGGCACTGCTCGTAGCGGGCGGCATCGTCTATCTGGCCCTCGGCGACCTTGCGGAAGCGCTGATCCTGATCGCGCTTGCCGGCTTCTCGGTGCTGATCACCGTGGTCCAGGAGTCGCGCAGCGAACGCGCGCTGGAGGCGCTGCGCGACCTGGCGAGTCCGCGCGCGTTGGTGGTGCGCGATGGCGAGCGGAAGCGCATTCCGGGGCGCGAGGTGGTGCGCGGCGACCTGGTGGTGCTTGCCGAGGGAGATCGGGTCCCGGCCGATGGCTGGGTGCTCGAAAATGACAGTTTGTACCTCGACGAATCGCTGCTGACCGGCGAATCGGTTCCTGTTCAGAAATCCGGGCTCGCCGTCGACCCGCCGGCCGGGCTCCCCCGGCCGGGCGGCGGTGCGCTTCCTTATGTCTTCTCGGGCACGCTGGTGGCCCGTGGCAGCGGGCTCTGCCTCGTCGCGGCGACGGGCCTGCGAAGCGAGATCGGCCGGATCGGCCAGTCGCTGGCCGGCCTCGAGACTGCCGCACCCCGGCTCTATCGCCAGACCCGGCGCCTCGTGCTGGCCTTCGCGGCCGGGGGTGCCGCGGCTAGCCTGCTCGCCGTCCTGCTCTATGGGCTGTTGCGCGATGCCTGGCTCGAGGGCGCGCTTGCGGGGATTGCGCTCGGCATGTCGATGCTGCCCGAGGAATTTCCCGTCGTCCTGACCGTGTTCATGGCGATGGGGGCGATGCGCATGTCGCGGGTTCGCGTGCTCGCCCGGCGCGCCGCGGCGATCGAAACGCTGGGCTCGGCGACGGTGCTGTGCACCGACAAGACGGGGACGCTCACCCAGAACCGCATGACCGTCGTCGAGCTTCGATTGCCCGACGGCAGCAAATTCGAGGGAGGCGGCGAGACCGCCTTGTCGGGGGATTTCTGGCAGCTCGCCGAGCTCGGCATTCTCGCCAGTGTGCCGCAACCGTTCGATCCGATGGAGATCGCCTTTCATGACCTTGCCGGCCGCGACGGGACGGCCGACCTGCCGCGCCGCCAGGAGCCAGGCTGGGACCTGCGCCACCGCTATCCGCTCGATCCGGGCCTGCTCGCGGTCTCGCATGTCTGGACCACAGGCGAGCCCGACGGAGATCAGGTGGTCGCCACCAAAGGGGCTCCGGAGGCGATCGCCGAGCTGTGCAACCTCGACCTCGCCGCGCGCGCCGGGATCGAGGTCGCAGTCGATGAGATGGCCTCGCAAGGACTGCGCGTGCTTGGGGTCGCCGAAGCGCAGTGGCACGGGGCGGGGCTGCCCGACACCCAGCGCGGCTTCACCTTCGCGTTCCGCGGATTGGTCGGGCTGCAGGATCCGCTCCGTCCCTCGGTCCCGGATGCCGTCCGGCAGTGCCGCAACGCCGGCATCCGCGTGGTGATGATCACCGGCGACTATCCCGAGACTGCCCGCGCGATCGCTGCACGTGCCGGGATCGATGGGGGCGAGGTCGTGACCGGCGCGATGCTCGCGTCGATGAGCGACGCGGCGCTTGCGGCAAAGGTCATGGAGATCACGATCTTCGCGCGGATCATGCCGGAACAAAAGCTGCGGATCGTCGAGGCGCTCAAGGCTCGCGGCGAGATCGTCGGGATGACCGGCGATGGAGTGAATGATGCGCCGTCGCTCAAAGCTGCGCATATCGGGATCGCCATGGGTGGCCGTGGCACCGACGTCGCGCGCGAGGCTTCGTCGATCGTGCTGCTCGACGACGATTTCGGCTCGATCGTCACGGCGATCCGGGTCGGGCGGCGGATCTACGACAATCTCAGAAAGGCGATGGGTTTCATCGTCGCCGTGCATGTGCCGGTCGCGGGATTGGCGTTGATGCCTCTGCTGTTCGGCCTGCCGGTTCTCCTCGCCCCCATACATATCGCGTTGCTCGAGATGATCATCGATCCCGTTTGCTCGCTTGTGTTCGAGGCCGAGACCGAGGAAGCCGATGTCATGCGCCGGCCGCCGCGTGCGCCGACCAGCGCGCTGCTGTCCGGTGACCTGATCATATGGTCCGCAGGACAGGGCCTGTTCGCTTTTGCTTCGGTCGGAGGTCTGGTTCTCTGGTCATTCTTCAATGGAACCGGAGAGCTGGCATTGCGGTCGACGATGTTCTTCGCGCTGGTCGGCGCAGTTCTTGCCCTGGTGCTCGTCAATCGGTCCTTCTCCGCGTCGATCGCGAGTGCGGTGCTGCGCCCGAACGCCGCTTTCGCCACGGTAGTCGCGGTGATCTTCCTCGTGCTTGCGCTGGCGCAGTTCGTACCGGCCGTGAGCGCGGTGCTCCGCTTTGCGCCGCTCGGCGCGGGGCAGGGAGTGGCCGCCGTGCTTGCCGCGGTGTTCGTGCTCCTGTTGCTCGAAGCGATCAAGCGGCGCCGGCGGATCAACTGGACTGCGTGACCCGGGAGTATCTTCTCCCGACTCCGGCTCGGCCAGTCCCGCGATATTCAGATCAGATCGAGCGCCGCGCGCGATACGATTTCGAACGCGAGCGGAGTGCCGTCGCGCTCGGTGACCGTCACATATTCGCCCTCCCGGAGCGGATGCGTCTCGAGGTGGAACAGCGGCTCGTCATCCGCGTCGCCCGGCGCGTAGGAGAAAGTCCAGCCCTTTCGCTTGTGGACCAGATAGCCGGTCATTTCAGGTGCATCGGGCCAGGAGCGCAGCACGGTCGCACGGTCCGGCCTTCCGGCAAGCGCCTCCCCGTCTATGATGTCATGGACGTCGAGCGGCACGCATAGCAGATAGCAATGCTCGCGTGAGCCATCGGGGAAATCGCGCGTGCGCGCAAGGTCGAGGCGGATCATGTACCAAGTCATGACCAGATAATCTGCAGTCCGAGTGCGGCCGGGCCATCGGTTATGGTACGTAGCGGTAACGACACGGTCTGGCGTCGCTCTCTCATGCCGGGCCTCGCGCCTGATCGCCTTCGGGGCCTGCTTCCATTTCGATCTCGAGCAGGCGAATGCGACTGACGACGGCCACGAAGAAGGCGGTGGACCAGCCGAGCAGGATCACCCCGTTGGCGCCTTCGATGGCGCCAAGCACGCGCCAGCCGGGCGCCAGCACGATATCGCCATAGCCGATGGTCGCGTAGGTGGATGTCGAGAAGTAGAGCGCCTCCTCGAGGCTGCGCAGCGCCCCGCCGACGACATAGAGTGCCGCATAGGCCCAGATCTCGATTGCATGCAGTACGAACAATCCGAACGCTGCCGTGACGATGCCGATGCCGTCATGGAGATGGACGTTGACGCGCCGGCGCTGGGACCGGTGGCGGCGCAAAAGCATCAGCATCAGCGTCAAGCCCGCGAGATGGATGCCGATCGTCGCGGCCGCCATGATGCTGGCGAGGAAGAGCTGGGCAAGAAGGGACATAGCGCGAATATGCGTGTCGGTGCATGCCTGCCCATGCGGCGTTCTACGTAGCGAGAGAGAAGAACACTTGCGGCATGGGCGCGCAGCCGCTCCCCGGATCCGGCGCCATGGTGAGCGCCATGGTCGCCGTGACGGATATCGCTCTCCGTGCCGCCTGCTGGCATTCGTACATCTACGCAATGCACATGCCGGATGCCCGGTGCAGCAGGGGTGCGCCTCACGCCCCGGAGCCGAAGATGCCGAGAAGATCGTTGCCCGGTTGCGGCGTTCTGTCGTCGCTGGTCTATGTGGTTGCCGACATTCTAGGCGCTTCCAGCTGGGAGGGCTATGGTTACGCTTCGCAATCGATCAGCGAACTGAGCGCGATCGGCGCGCCCTCGCGATCGCTCGTGCTGCCGCTGGCGCTTGCATATGATGCATTGCTGCTTGCCTTCGGGCTCGGCGTTTGCGCATCCACCGGGCGTGCGCGCGCGCTGCGGGTCACGGGCGCGTCATTGATTGCCGTCGCGGTCTTCGGCCTGATCGCAAGCTTGTGGTTCCCGATGCACCTGCGCGGCGGCGAGCAGAACCTCTCCGACGGAATGCACATTGCCCTGACCGCGATGACGGTATCGTGCATCGTCCTCGCATGGCCTCCGCAGCAAATACGGCCGGCAGGCGCTTCCGCGTCTACACCCTTGTCACCTTGCTGCTGGTGATGGGGTTCGGGGCGTTGGCGGCGCTCGATGGGCCTCGTGTTGCCGAAGATCTTCCAACGCCCATGCTGGGGATCAACGAGCGCATCAGTGTCGGGGCCTATCTGCTATGGGTGATCGTGCTTGCGCTGGCGCTGCCACGTCCCGGGCACGAACGCGCCCGGTAAGCCCCAACCACGCGCGCGCGATTGAATCGCTGCCCGTTCACGTCGGATCTGGCTTTTGCGCCGGAGCGGAAGGCGTGCGCGACCCGCATGGGGCAATGCCGTCGAAGGCAAAAGCGCCGGGGAACTGACATCGCCCGTTGGTCCCCGTCCATTCGAGAAACCCCGTAGGGGAAGATGCGTAGAGCCGCGTTCGCGAGGGTCGCATAGGGGCCAGCCCGCCAAACAACATAACGGAGTTGGTCATGAAATTTGTCGTAGCAACAGGCGTTCTGGCAGTGACGATTGCGGCGGCCGTGCCGGCGCGGGCGCAGGTGGAGGCCGGCGACGTGCTGGTCCGTGCGCGCGCGATTCTCGTCTCCCCGACCGAGGAATCGGGTCCGGTCGCGCCGGGGTTTCCCACCGGTTCTGTGGGTGTTTCGGACCGGGCCGCGCCCGAGCTCGACTTCACCTACATGCTGGCCGACCATATCGGTGCCGAGCTCATCCTTGCAACGACCAAGCACGATATCAGCGGCCGCGGCGCGCTGTCGGCGCTCGGCGATGTCGCCAGCACGCGCGTGTTGCCGCCGACGCTGACGCTGCAATATCATTTCGCGCCCAGGTCGCACGTCCGCCCTTATGTCGGTGCCGGAATCAACTACACCACTTTCTATTCGTCCGATGCCAGCCGTTCGCTCGAGGCGGCGATCGGCAAGACCGATGTCAGCCTGAAGGACAGCTTCGGCTACGCGTTGCAGGCGGGCGTGGACGTCGATCTCGGACGCCGCATATTCCTCAACTTCGACGTCAAATATCTCGACATCGACACCAGCGCGCGTCTGACCACCGGCGCGGCGGTCAACCGTGTCGACGTCAGTCTCGATCCCATCGTGCCCGCGATCGGCATCGGCATGCGCTTCTAGGCGGAGGGCCCGGGGGCCGGGGCGGGGCCGAGGCGCCTCCGCCCCGGTCGCCTCCGGCAACTTCCATACGGGAACTCCACAATAACCCTGCGCGCCGGGGTTTCCTATCGCCGGAGCGAACGGGAGGGCATCACGTGCAGTACGACCAGCTATTTCGAGACGCGATCGACCGGGTCCATGCCGAGGGCCGCTACCGCGTGTTCATCGACGTTTTGCGCAACAAGGGCGCCTATCCCAATGCGCGCTGCTTTGCCGGGCATAACGGCCCGAAGCCGATCGTCGTGTGGTGCTCGAACGACTATCTCGCGATGGGCCAGCACCCCAAGGTGATCGCGGCGATGGAGGAAGCGCTCCACGACGTCGGCGCGGGCTCGGGCGGCACGCGCAACATCGGGGGCAATACGCATTACCATATCGAGCTCGAGCGCGAGCTGGCCGACCTGCACGGCAAGGAAGGCGCTTTGCTCTTCACGTCGGGCTATGTCTCGAACGAAGCGACGCTCTCGACGCTCGCCAAACTGATGCCGGGCTGCATCGTCTATTCGGACGAGCTCAACCACGCTTCGATGATCGCGGGCATCCGCAATTCGGGCTGCGAGAAGCGGGTGTTCCGGCACAACGATCTCGCACATCTCGAAGAATTGCTCGCCGCTGACGATCCCGGCGCGCCCAAGCTTATCGCGTTCGAGAGCGTCTATTCGATGGATGCCGATATCGCGCCCATCGCCGAGATCTGCGACCTCGCCGACAAATACAACGCGTTGACCTATCTCGACGAGGTCCATGCCGTGGGCATGTACGGCGCGCGGGGCGGCGGCATCTCCGAACGCGACGCGGTCGCCGACCGCATCACCATCATCGAAGGCACGCTGGGCAAGGCATTCGGCGTGATGGGAGGATACATCGCTGCCGATCAGGTGATCGTCGACGTGATCCGCAGCTATGCGCCGGGCTTCATCTTCACCACGTCGCTGTCGCCGGTTCTGGTCGCGGGGGCGCTGGCGAGCGTGAAGCATCTCAAGGCATCCACCGCCGAGCGCGAGGGGCAGCAGGAGGCAGCCGCGAAGCTCAAGGCGCTGATGACCGAGGCCGGTCTGCCGGTGCTCCCCTCGACCACGCACATCGTGCCGTTGATGGTCGGCGATCCGGTCAAAGCCAAGAAGATCAGCGACGTGCTGCTCGCCGAATACGGCGTCTACGTCCAGCCGATCAATTATCCCACAGTGCCGCGCGGCACCGAGCGGTTGCGCTTCACCCCCGGCCCCGCGCATGACGAGGCGATGATGCGCGAACTGGTCGGCGCGCTGGTCGAGATATGGGGCCGGCTGGAGCGCCCCCTTTCGACGGGCGCGCCGCACCGGCCGACCTGGCCTCCCACGCCGGCCGACCAGCGTATCGCCGCCTGAACGGCACTGTCTCAACCCCGCACAGCCTGCCGGACGGCCCCGCGAGAGGCTCGCCGCTCAGTGGAGTAGAATATGGAAGACGACATCCTCTTACGCAGCGGTGCCTGGCTGTTCGTGGCGATCGCGGCCGTGTTCGCCGCCGCCGCCGCCGCCGATACTGCCTTCGCGATCCATATGGGCGTCGCGGCGGCGGCAGCGACGCTCACCGCATTCGTGTCGATGCGCGGGATCAGCCTCCTGCCGACGCGTTCGGCAGATGCGCGCGCGCTCGAGCGCTATGACGACGAAGTCATTCGCTGGGGCGTGATCGCAACCGTATTCTGGGGCGTCGTCGGCTTCCTCGTCGGGATCGTGATCGCCGCGCAACTGAGCTTTCCGTTGCTCAACCTGCCGACCGAATATACGACGTTCGGCCGTTTGCGGCCGCTCCATACGTCGGCGGTGATCTTCGCCTTTGGCGGCAATGCGCTGATCGCGACGAGTTTCTACGTCGTCCAGCGCACCTGCCGCGCCCGGCTGGCGCTCCCCGGCCTCGCCCGCTTCGTCTTCTGGGGATACCAGCTGTTCATCGTGCTCGCCGCGACCGGCTATGTGCTCGGCGTGACCGAGGGCCGCGAATATGCCGAGCCCGAATGGTATGTCGATATCTGGCTGACCATCGTCTGGGTCGCCTATCTGGCAGTGTTCGTCGGGACGATCCTCAAGCGGTCCGAGCCGCACATCTACGTCGCCAACTGGTTCTATCTCGGCTTCATCGTCACCGTGGCGATGCTGCACATCGTCAACAACCTGTCGCTGCCGGTTTCCTGGGTCGGCTCCAAATCCTATTCGCTGTTCTCGGGCGTCCAGGATGCGCTGACCCAGTGGTGGTACGGCCACAATGCGGTCGGCTTCTTCCTCACCGCCGGCTTCCTCGGCATGATGTATTATTTCGTGCCCAAGCAGGCCGAGCGACCGATCTACAGCTATCGGCTGTCGATCCTCCACTTCTGGTCGCTGATCTTCCTCTACATCTGGGCCGGTCCGCACCATCTTCACTACACCGCGTTGCCCGACTGGGCACAGACGCTCGGCATGGTGTTCTCGGTGATGCTGTGGATGCCGAGCTGGGGCGGCATGATCAACGGGCTGATGACGCTCAACGGCGCGTGGGACAAGGTCCGCACCGACCCGATCATCCGCCTGATGGTCTTCGCGCTCGCCTTTTACGGGATGAGCACGTTCGAAGGCCCGATGATGTCGCTGAAGAGCGTCAACTCGCTCTCGCACTACACCAACTGGACGATCGGCCATGTCCATTCCGGCGCGCTCGGCTGGAACGGCATGATCACCTTTGCGGCGATCTACTATATGACGCCGCGCCTCTGGGGCCGCACCCGTCTGTACTCGCTTCGGATGGTCAACTGGCACTTCTGGTGCGCGACGCTGGGCATCGTGCTCTATGCCTCCTCGATGTGGGTGGCGGGCATCACCCAGGGGCTGATGTGGCGCGAATATGGCGACGACGGCTATCTCGTCTACTCATTCGCCGAAGTCGTCCAGGCGATGCATCCCTATTATGTGATCCGCGTCGCGGGCGGCCTGCTCTACTTCGCCGGCGCGCTGTTCATGGTGTGGAACGTCTGGATGACGATTGCGGGCAAGCTCCGCCAGGAGGCGCCGATGGCCGACGCCGCCTTCGATCCGGAACGCGACCGTCCGCTTCCCGCCCGCGGCGCCGCGAGCGCCTTCCCGCAACCTGCGCTCGCCGACGGTCCCGTGTCCGTCGCGGCCGAATAAGGAGCTGTGACCGATGGCAAGCATCGTTCAAGGCCATAAGAAGATCGAGCGCAACGTCACGCTGCTGGCAGCGCTCGCTTTGGTCACGGTCGCGATCGGCGGCATCGTCGAGATCGCGCCGCTCTTCTGGATCCAGTCCACGGTCGAGAAGGTAGAGGGCGTCCGGCCCTATACCCCGCTCGAGCTCGCGGGGCGGAACATCTACATCCGTGAGGGTTGCTATAGCTGCCACAGCCAGATGGTTCGGCCGTTCCGCGACGAAACCGAGCGCTATGGCCATTACAGCCTCGCCGCCGAGAGCATGTTCGACCACCCCTTCCAGTGGGGTTCGGAACGTACCGGTCCCGATCTGGCGCGCGTCGGTGCCCGTTATTCGGACGAATGGCACGTCCAGCATCTCAAGGACCCGCGCGCGGTCGTGCCTGAATCGATCATGCCCCCTTATGCCTTCCTCGCGCAGCGCGATCTCAAGGGAGGCGACATGGCGGCGCATCTGAAGGCGCTGCGCGCCGAGGGAGTACCCTATACTGACGAGGATATCGCCAAGGCCGCGCAGGACGTGCAAACCCAAGGCTTTGGCGATGGCGACACTGCGGATCTCGCCCGCCGCTATCCCAAGGCGCAGTCGCGCGACTTCGACGGCGATCGCGGCCGGCTGACCGAGATGGACGCGCTCGTCGCCTATCTGCAGGGGCTCGGCACCCAGGTCGACTTTCCCGCCGCAGCGGCACGCGAGCGCGCGAAATGAGCTACGACGAGCTTCGCCACGTCGCTGACAGCTGGGGACTGGTCGTCATGGCCGTCGTCTTCCTGGCGCTCGTCGCCTGGCCCTTCCTTCCCGGTTCGGCGCGCGGAAACGACCGCGCCGCCGCCAGCATCTTAGAAGACGAGGATAGCATCGATGGCTGAGAACAAGCGCATCGACGAGAAGACCGGCACCTCCACGGTGGGGCACGAATGGGACGGCATCGAAGAGCTCGATACGCCGATGCCGCGCTGGTGGCTGTGGACCTTCTATGCGACGATCCTGTTCGCGATCGTCTATTGCATAGCCTTCCCGGCGTGGCCGATGATCCGCGGCGCGACTGAAGGGACGCTCGGATGGACGAGCAGGGGGCAACTCAAGACCGAGCTCGCCGCCGAACGCGAACGCCGCGCACCGGTGATGCGCGCGCTCGCCGCGACCCCGATCGAGCAGCTTGCGGGCAATCCGCAGCTGTTCACCGCCGCGGTCGAAGGGGGACGATCGGCCTTCAAGGTGCATTGCGCGGCCTGCCATGGCGCGGGCGCGGCGGGCAGCAAGGGCTACCCCAATCTCAACGACGACGATTGGCTCTGGGGCGGCGACCTCGCGGCGATTCAACAAACGCTCGAGCACGGTATCCGCCAGCCGGGAGATGACGCGACGCGCCAGTCGCAGATGCCGGCGTTCGGACGCGACCAGATGCTGAAGGCAGAGGAAATCGAGGACACGGTTTCCTATGTCCGTTTCCTCTCGGGGCAGGAGCGTCCGAACGCCTCCTCTCAGCGGGGCGCGAAGCTGTTCGCCGACAATTGTGCGGCGTGCCACGGGACCGGCGGGCGCGGCAATCGGGAGATCGGGGCACCCAACCTCGCCGACCATATCTGGCTCTATGGCGGAGATCGCGCAGCGCTGACCGACACGATCACCAACGCCCATGGCGGGATCATGCCCGCCTGGGGCAAGCAGCTCGACCCCGTGACGATCAAGATGCTCGCTGCCTATGTCCACGCACTTGGTGGCGGCGAAGCGGGCGGCGCACCCAGGCCTGCGACAGACGCGGTGCCGGCCGCTGGCGCGGCCACTGCGAAGTGATCATGCCGTGAACGCTCCCACAGAAGTTGGTTCTTCGCGCTTGTTCGAGGCGCGGCGCAAGGTGCTGCCCAAGGCAGTCAAGGGGCCGTTCCGCCGCTTCAAATGGGCGGTGATGGTACTCACGCTGCTGATCTACTACGCGACGCCGTGGCTGCGCTGGGACCGCGGCGCCTGGGCGCCCGACCAGGCCGTGCTGGTCGATCTCGCCCATCGCCGCTTCTACTTCTTCTCAATCGAGATCTGGCCGCACGAATTCTATTATGTCGCCGGCTTGCTGGTGATGGCGGCGATCGGCCTGTTCCTCGTCACCTCGGCGGTGGGCCGCGCATGGTGCGGCTATGCCTGCCCGCAGACGGTCTGGACCGATTTGTTCCAGCATGTCGAGCGGCTGGTGGAAGGCGATCGCAACGCCCAGCTCCGCCTTCTGGCGGCGCCATGGGGCCCGAACAAGCTCGCCCGCCGGGCAACCAAGCATGCGATCTGGATCATGATCGCAGTCCTCACGGGCGGCGCATGGATCTTCTATTTCGCCGACGCGCCGACGCTGGCGCGCCAGATCGCTGAGGGCACGGCGCCACTCGTCGCCTATACCACCGTCGCGATTCTTGCGGCCGCCACCTATGTGCTTGGCGGCCTGATGCGCGAGCAGGTGTGCCAGTTCATGTGCCCGTGGCCGCGGATCCAGACGGCGATGATGGATGAGCGCTCGCTTACCATCACGTACAAATTCTGGCGCGGTGAACCGCGCACGCGCGGGCTCAAGCGCAGCAAGGCCGCGGAAACGCATCCGGTCGAACTGCTGCAGACCGGCGACTGCATCGATTGCAACGCTTGTGTCGCGGTCTGTCCCACCGGCATCGACATTCGTGAGGGGCCGCAGATCGGGTGCATCACTTGCGGCCTCTGTATCGACGCCTGCGACGACGTGATGATACGCGTCGGCCGCGAGCCCAAGCTGATCGCATACGCCACTGAACTCGATGCGCGTGCCGAGCAGGCTGGCGAGGCGCCGGTGCCGCCGCTGCGCCGGCTGCTGCGCGCGCGGACACTCGTCTATTTCACGGTGTGGTGCGCCATCGGCGTCGGCATGCTCGTGATGCTCGAAGGCCGTACGCGGCTCGAACTCTCGGTGCTTCAGGCCCGCAATCCCCTGTGGGTGCGGCTCAGCGACGGCACGATCCGCAACACCTATCAGATCAGGATCCGCAACCTCGAGGCGCGCCCGCGCGAGGTGGAACTGACCATGTCCGGCGTGGCTGGCACGATGTGGCCGGAGAGCGTGGATCGCAAGGACGCCGGCCGGAGCGTGCGGTTCCGCGTCGATGCCGACAAGGTCGCCAAGGAGCGGCTTTTCGTCGCTGCGCCCGAAGCCGGCCCGCAGCGCAGTGACATACGCTTTACGATACGCGCGCTCGACGGGGAGGGTGAAAGCGCCTCGACCGCGAACGCCTTTGAACGCCCGGAGGCGGGACGATGACGCGACGTTTTACCGGCTGGCACATGGCCGCCATTCTCATCGGGTTCTTCGGCGTGGTGATCGCCGTCAATTTCGTCATGGCGACAAGCGCCGTGCGCACTTTTGGCGGCGCAGTCGTCGACAATAGCTATGTCGCGAGCCAGCGCTTCAATGGCTGGCTCGGCGAAGCCCGTGCCCAGGAGGCGCTGGGCTGGCGGCTCGAAGCGCAGGGAGCGGAGAGCGGCGCGTTGGTCGTCCGTCTGAGCGGGGAGGGCGGGCCGATCGAGGGTGCGGTGGTGACGGTCGAGGCCGAACACCCGCTAGGCCGTTTGCCGGGTCGCAGCTTCGCGCTCGGCGCGCTTGGCGCCGGCCGCTATTCGGCCCGGCATGCGCTGGCTCCCGGCCGCTGGCGGATGCGCATTGCCGTGCGTGCCCAGGGGCATGACGCACGCTTCCTCAAGGAAGTGCGGTTGTGAATGCGTCGTTATCAGTTCGCGCGGCGGCGCCGCTTGCCGGCACCGACCTCGTCGTCGACGGGCTGCGCTGCGCGAGCTGCATCGCCAGGCTCGAAGGCGGCCTTCTGTCGCTCGAGGGCGTTGTCGAGGCGCGCGTGAACTTCACGACCAGACGGCTTGCCGTCGCCCACGAGGCCAGCCTCGATGCCGATGCGCTGATCGCCGGCATCAGGCGTCTCGGCTTCGAGGCACATGTCCTGGCCGATGCCCAGGCGGCGGGTTCGGATAGAGAGAGCAAGCGGCTGGCCCGCGCCCTTGCAGTGGCATCGTTCGCGGCCATGAACGTGATGCTGTTGTCGGTGTCGGTATGGTCGGGAGCCGACGGCGCCACACGGGCGCTGTTCCATTGGCTGTCGGCGTTGATCGCGCTGCCGGCGATCGCCTATGCCGGCCGCCCGTTCTTCGAAAGCGCCTGGCGCGCCTTGCGGCAGCGCCGCACCAACATGGACGTCCCGATCAGCATCGGCATCGTGCTCACCTGCGCGATGAGCCTCTATGAAACCGCGGTCGGGGGGCCGCACGCCTATTTCGACGGCGCGGTGATGCTGATCGCATTTCTGCTTGGCGGCCGGCTGCTCGACAGCGTGATGCGCGAGCGTGCGCAGGACGCCGTGACGTCGCTGCTGCGCAAGCTTCCCGACGATGTTCGCGTTCTTGGGGAGGGGGGCGAGGTACGCAATGTGCCCATCGTGCAAGTCCTCCCCGGCATGCGCGTGCTGATCGCTGCGGGGGACCGCATCGGCGTCGACGGTGTCGTCGAGGCCGGCACCAGCGACATCGACCGCAGCATCGTCACCGGCGAGAGCGCGCCCGAGCGCGTCGCGCCGGGGGGCACGGTATTGGCGGGCACGATGAACCTGACCTCGCCGCTTCACGTCCAGGTTTCCGCCGCTGCAACGCACACCGTTATCGCCGACATCGCGCGGCTGATGGAAGCCGCGGGACAGCACAAGTCGCGGTATGTCCGTCTCGCCGATCGCGCCTCGCGGCTCTATGCGCCGGCGGTGCACCTGCTGGCTGCGCTGAGCTTTACCGGATGGCTCATCGCGGGCGCCGGATGGCATGAGTCGATGCTGATCGCGGTGGCCGTGCTGATCATCACCTGTCCGTGTGCGCTCGGCCTGGCGGTACCGGTTGCGCAGGTGGTCGCCTCGGGCGCTCTGATGCGCGGCGGCATTCTCGTTCGCGACGGTGCCGCGCTCGAGAAGCTCGCTACGGTGGACAGCGTGCTGCTCGACAAGACCGGGACAGTGACGCTCGGCCAGCTGACGCCCGTCGACGGCATGCCCGGGGAGCCCCTGCACCGGCGTGTGCTGCTCGCGCTGGCGCTTGGCACGCGCCACCCGCATGCGCGCGCGATCGTGGCTGCGCTCGAGGCCGAGGGTGTCGCCCCCGTGATCCTGAGCGAGCTGCGCGAAGTGGTCGGCAGCGGGGTCGAGGCCATGGTGGACGGCCGCCGGGCTGCGCTCGGACGTGCCGACTGGGTTGCAGCCGAAGTTCCGGTTGCATCGGCGGAGGGTGTCAGCACCTGCTTCGCCTTCGGTGCGGAGCCCGGCGTCCGCATCTATTTCACCGATGCCGTCCGCTCCGACGCCAAAGCCGCCATCACCCGGCTGCGCAAGCTGGGTCTCGACGTGCAATTCGTCTCTGGCGACGCATGGGCCGTCGTCCGCGTGCTTGCAGCCCAGCTCGGAGTGTTCGCGCGCGCGCGGATGTCGCCGGCCGACAAATATGGCGCGGTGTCGCGGCTCGAAGCGGCTGGAAAGCACGTGTTGATGGTCGGCGACGGCGTCAATGACGGGCCGGCGCTTAAAAGCGCGTCGGTCGGCATGGCGCCGGCGGCGGGCAGCGATGTCGGCCGTCAGGCGGCGGATGTCGTCTTCTTCGGGGATCGGCTCATGCCGGTGCCGATTGCGGTGTCGTCCGCGCGGCGCACGATGCGGATCGTACGGCAGAACTTCGTGCTGGCCATCGGGTACAATGTTCTTGCCGTCCCGCTTGCTATCGCCGGCCAGGTCACGCCGCTGGTCGCCGCACTCGCCATGTCGGGTTCCTCGATTCTCGTGGTGGCGAACGCGCTGCGTCTCAAGAGCGCCGCACGATGAGCATCGTCGCCGTTCTCATCCCGGTCGCGCTGCTGCTCGGCCTGCTCGGTCTCGGCGCATTCTTCTGGGCATCGTCGAGCGGGCAGTTCGACGATCTCGACGGCGCCGCGCTGCGCATCCTGATCGAGGACGAATCCATGCCTCCGCGTCCCGGGTCGCGGCATGATTAATCTGGCCAGATCCATCGCGGTGTCGGCTGCGGTCGCGCTGGCTATCCCCGCGGCGCCTGCCGGCGCTTCGCTCGCCGGGCTGCCGACGATGGCGCGTTGGTGCGGAGGCCATGGCTCGCCGGCGATGCCCAGGCCGGCGCGGGATCGCGACGATTGTCCCGCGGCGTGCCACGCAGCCTGCACGCGATCGACACGCGAGGGGCGGGGTCGAAACGGGCGATAACCTGCCGGAGCGATCCCCGGCGATTGTCCGGGAGCGGTTGCGGTTCGGGCTACGGGATCACCGGGGCATAGCGGGCAATGGCTGAGTTGCGCCGCGGAAGGCGGGCGAGCACCGAGACTGCCTCGGCGTCGACGCGGCCTGCCAGCTGTCTCCGCAAGGACTTGATGTCGCATACGAAGCCGCGATTATCGAGCGCGGCATTGAATGCGTCGGAGCCGTAGCCAAAGATCGACGCAATCGCGCCATACGCCATGTCGAACATCTCGGCTTCGATGTTGAACGCGCCCGGCGTGTCGGTGTCGATCCAGTCGATGCCACAACCGAAGCCTTCGAGTTCATATCCACCTTCGGCGCAGCGGATGACTCCGTATCCCCCTTCATTGCCGGGCACCGCGACCGCGGTCACGCATTCGACAGCCTGGGTAGGGCGGCTCGCGCGGGCCGGGGCGCTATCAAGAGGTACGATCGCGAGGCGATCGAACACGACGAGCGTGTGGTTGCCAAGCGCGATAGACCGGCCATTGCACCCCGCGCGATCGCGCCCGACGGGAAGGATCAGGATCTCGAGACCATCGAGCGGAAGCATCGTGAGTCCGTCCGTCGGGGGCAGGGACAGCCTTTTGTGGGGCGAGACGGTCGGGGCGGGGCAGGGAAACGTTCCGGACCGGTTCTGTGCGAGGATGGCGTAGCTTCCCGGCGCGACGCGGAAGCCATCGTCCTGTCTTTCGAAGAAGCGCACTACGCCTGTCCCTCCGGCGTGCCCGCGGCGCGGGCGGGGAGCGTCGGAGGACCTGGGGCGCGAGCGGGCGCAAGCAAGGCCCAGGTCGACGCAGGCATGAATTGGTTCCCGGCGCATTTTCTGGCGTGGCGAGTCCACATGGGGCCGGTTTGGGCCGAGGCGACGTACCCTGCCTTGATCCACCTCAAATGCGGTGCGTGCGGCCGGCCTCCGGGGGGGCAAGCCTCTGGCCGAACCCCCGCGCCGTTGGTACCAGGCAGGTTCCCGGCGTTTTCTCACCTTTGGGTCCGACCGGGCGCCGCCGGATGATCCTGTTGTCGCTGGCCGGGCAGCTTCCTATTCAGGTCAGCAGGCAGCGCGAGGCGGCATGGAACAGAGCTTGGCGACCGGGTTTTTCCTTCTTTCGGATCGGGGGATGGCATCCCTGCCGTGCCCGCGAGGCGGATCGTCTTGCCCGCACGCACCTCTTGATGCGCGGTAATGGTATGACGGGGAATGGGGCGTGTAGCGCTGTTGACCGCCCCGGCGTGCGGATTGCCGCATGAACCGGAGCCGCGCCCGCATGACGATGCGAACGACGGCGCAGATCGTTCGAGAGTATCGCGGCCCGGCACTATTCAGTTTCGGGTTCCGCCCGTTCTTCCTGCTTGCCGGCATCTTCTCGGCGCTCGCGGTTCCCCTGTGGATCACGGCGTTGGTGAGCGGCGGCACATTCGCGGGTACCGCTACGCGCGACTGGCACGTACACGAGATGCTCTTCGGCTATGCGCCGGCGGTCGCGGTCGGCTATTTGATGATCGCCGGAGCGAACTGGACCGGCCATTATCCGGTCGCGGGCCGTCCATTGATGCTGCTCACGGGGCTCTGGTTCGCCGGGCGGGCCGCGATCCTGGTTGCGGGAATGGACAATCTCGTTGCCGCAAGCCTCGACGCGGCTTTCCTTCCTGTTTTCGCAGGGACGCTCTGGCGCGAGCAGATCGCGGCGCGCAACGGTCGCAATCTCGTTCCCTGCATCGTGGTGACCCTTCTGGGCGCGGCAAATCTCGGATTCCACTTGCGTGGGCTCCATCCGGTGGCGGGCGCGGCATCCGAACGGGCCGCCATAGGGGCGATCATGCTCCTCATCGCGATAATGGGAGGCCGACTGGTACCGAGCTTCACGCGCAACTGGATCGCGCACCACAAGGGCGGATCCGAGCCCGCTCCCTATGACCGGCTCGATGCCGGAGCCGCAATCCTCACGGCGCTGTCGCTGGCTGCGTGGCTCGTTCTGCCGACCGAGCCGCTCACCGGCGTGCTCCTTGGTCTGTCCGGCCTGGGCCTGTTGTTCCGCCTTTGCCGCTGGCGCGGTTGGGCAGCGTGGCGCGAACCGCTCGTCTGGGTCCTGCATCTGGGCTATCTGTGGCTCGGCTGCGGGCTTCTGCTGCTCGGCTTCGCAATCTGCGCGCCCCAGATGATCCCTTTCTCGAGCGCGATCCACGCGTTGACCTCGGGCGCGATCGGCGTGATGACTCTGGCGATGATGACGCGCACCACGCTCAGCCATACTGGCAGGCCACGCCGGGTCGGCCGGGCAACGGTGTCGATCTACCTGCTCGTCAATGCCGCCGCGCTGTTGCGGGTGCTGGCACCGATGCTCGGTAACGCGCAGTTCTATATTCTCGCAGTTTCCGCGGCCCTGTGGAGTGGTGCTTTCGGGCTCTTCGTGCTGGTCTATGGTCCGATGCTCGCAGCGCACAGGGCCGCCTCGGTCGGCCGGCAGGGGGAAGCAAAGTGAGGGGAGTCGGCGACCGTTCCGCGCGCCGGTGCGATCTGAAGAGGCAGGTTTTGAACCACCGCCGACGGTCGCATGGGACGCAGGCGCAACGAAGCATCTCCGTCCGCGCCCTTCATGATTCCCCCGCATTTTCTCGACAAATCGGCATCGCCGATACGGCCCTCCTGTGAAGTGCGGCTCGGAGAGCATCGCTGTTGCTGTCCTGGCAGGAGGTGATGGCAACAGGATCGGAGGGCGCAAGCCACTCCGGCTGCTCCGCGGAAAATCGCTGGTCGAACGCGCTGTGGCCGCCGCGCGAAACTGGGCAAGCGACGTCGTCGTCGTCGGTCGCGACGCGGGCCAGGGCGGCGGCACTGGCGCCACCTTCCTGCAGGACGCTCCAGGAGCCGATGGGCCGATCGCCGGTCTCGCCGCAGCGCTTCGCTATGCGAAGGACGCGGGACACGGCGCCGTCCTCGCAATTCCATGCGACACGCCCTTCCTCCCGTTGAACCTCGCGTCGCGGCTTTCGATGGCGATTACGCCAGAGGCCGGCGCGGCAATTGCGTCGAGCGTCCTGTTGCACCCCTCGTGCGGGCTTTGGCGGGCAAGGGCTTTCTTCGCTCTGGGGCCCTATCTATGCGCCGGCCGCCGCTCGCTGCACGGATTCGCAGAGAGTGTGGGATTTGTGCCTGTCGAATGGACGAGTGAACCGTTCGATCCGTTCCTGAACATCAATACCGCCGCCGACCTCGCAGCAGCAGAGTCGCTTCTGGGCGATGCGTCAATTGATCCAACGCAATTCGGTCGGGACTAGAGCTCGAATATTGCAGAACGGGTTGTAACCGCCGGTAAGAGCGTGCATTGATCTGCCAGCGACAAGAACGACCGGTGAGGGCGACTTGAGCGAAAGGGCGACGGATCCACACCCACAAGGTGCTGGTCAGGTGCTTTGGACAAGCACCGCCGCGTTCACTGTCTGCTTCGCTGTCTGGACAATCTTTTCCATCATCGGTCTGGGGGTCAAGGACCGCCTCGGTCTGTCGGAGACCGAGTTCGGTCTCCTTGTCGGTACGCCGATCCTGACCGGATCGCTCGCGCGTGTGTTCCTCGGGATTTGGGCGGACCAGCTTGGAGGCCGCCGCGTCTTCGCGGGCGTGATGGTGCTGGCAGCGATAGCGACTTTCCTGACGTCGTTCGCGCAGACCTATGGTCAGCTGCTCGTCGCGGCGCTCGGCGTAGGTCTGGCTGGCGGCACTTTTTCCGTCGGCGTGACCTATGTTTCCAAATTCTATCCGCCTGGCAAGCAGGGGGCGGCGCTCGGCATCTTCGGTGCCGGCAATGTGGGTTCTGCGGTCACCAAGCTGTTGGCGCCGCTCGTCATGGTCGCGATGGGGTGGCAGGCGGTCGCGCAGATCTGGGCGGCTGCGCTGCTCGTCATGGCGGTGATCTTCCTGCTGCTTACCCGCGAGGATCCGGAGAGCGTCGCCCGGCGCCGCGAAGGCCGAACCGCTCCGGTGATGGGCAACCAGCTGGCAGTATTGAAGAACATTCAGGTCTGGCGGTTCGCGCTCTATTATTTTTTCGTCTTCGGCGCCTTCGTCGCGCTGGCGCTGTGGTTGCCGCGTTTCCTCATGGGAGTCTACGGACTCGACGTGAAGACCGCCGGTATGCTTGCGGCCTTCTACTCGGTGCCGGCAAGCCTCTTCCGCATCTATGGCGGCAGGCTTTCCGACCGCTACGGCGCTCGGGCGGTCATGTATGTGACCTTCGGCGTGTCGGTCGTCTGCACCTTCATGCTTTCCTACCCGCCGACGACGTACATCATCGAGGGCGTTCGCGGGCCGATCCGCTTCCACACCGAGATGAGCCTGATCCCCTTCCTGGTGACGATCTTCGCGCTCGGCTTCTTCATGAGCCTGGGCAAGGCTGCGGTGTTCAAGCACATCCCCGCATATTATCCGAACCATGTCGGAGCGGTCGGCGGCCTGGTCGGCATGGTGGGCGGCATCGGCGGATTCGTCCTGCCGCTCACATTCGGCGCGCTGAACGATCTGACCGGTGTCTGGACGAGCTGCTTCTTCCTGCTCTTCCTCCTGGCGGCGGTAGCGCTCGTCTGGATGCACTTCGCGGTTCGCCAGATGGAACGCACGGCATCGCGCCGGGGCGCCGAAGCGGAAATCGCGGAGCTTCCCGAGATGCAGGGGCTCGGCGAGCCCGGTGTCACGGTGCCGCCGAGGCGGGCGGGGCCCATCGCCGACTGGCGGCCCGAGGATCCGGACTTCTGGCGGGCGGGCGGGCGTGCCGTCGCGCGCCGCAACCTCTGGATCTCGACTTATTGCCTGTTGCTCTCCTTTGCCGTCTGGATGGTGTGGAGCGTCGTCGTCGCGCGGCTTCCCGGGATCGGCTTCGCCTTCACCACCGATCAGCTGTTCTGGCTGGCGGCGCTCCCGGGGGTCTCGGGCGCGACATTGCGGATATTCTACGCGTTTCTCGTACCGGTGTTCGGCGGGCGGCTCTGGACGACGCTTTCGACAGCGTCGCTGCTGATTCCGGCCTTCGGGATCGGCTATGCGGTCCAGAACCCCGATACCCCCTATCTGATCTTCCTTGTGCTGGCGCTGCTATGCGGCTTCGGCGGTGGCAATTTCGCTTCCTCGGTCGCGAATATCAGCTTCTTCTTCCCCAAAGCGGAGAAGGGCAACGCGCTGGCGATCAACTCGGGTCTCGGCAATCTCGGCGTCAGCGTGATGCAGTTCCTCGTGCCGGTCGTGGTGACGATGAGCCTGTTCGGTGCGCTCGGGGGGCAGTCCCAGACACTGGCAGACGGCACGTCGGTCTGGGTGCAGAACGCAGGCTTTGTGTGGGTGCCGCTGATCCTGGCGGGGACGCTTGCCGCCTGGTTCGGAATGAACGATATCCTGAGCGCCAGATCGTCGTTTGCGGACCAGGCGACGATCTTCGGGCGGATCCACACTTGGATCATGTGCTGGCTCTACACCGGCACCTTCGGCACCTTCATCGGCATGTCGGCGGGTTTCCCGTTGCTGTCGAAGCTCGTCTTTCCCGAAGTGGACGCACTGCGCTTCGCCTTTGTCGGACCGCTGATCGGCGCCCTCTCGCGTGCGGGCAGCGGGTGGATTGCCGACCGGATCGGCGGCGCGAAAGTCACGTTCTGGGTGTTCGTCGCCCAGATAATCGCGACGGCGGGGATGATCTGGTTTCTCCAGGCCGAGAGCTTCAGCGGGTTCTTTGCAATGGTGCTGCTCCTCTTCTTCGTCAGCGGCATCGGCAATTCCTCGACCTTCCAGATGGTGCCGGCGATCATGCGCAGCGCGATCGATCGCGCGATGCCCGGGCAGAGTGCGGAGGCGCGTCGAATCCAGTCCGAACGCGAATCCGCCGCGGTGATCGGTTTTACCTCGGCGATCGCCGCCTATGGCGCCTTCTACATTCCCAAGGCCTATGGTTCGTCGATCGCGCTTGCGGGCAGCGCGATTCCCGCTCTGTGCGGCTTTCTCCTCTTCTACCTGAGCTGCGCGGCGCTGACCTGGCTGGCCTATGGCGGTCCGCGCGGGCTCTTGCGCACCATGGAACCCGCCAGGATCGTACCGCCCCCGGTCGCCGTCTGAGTAAAGGACCAAGGATGAGCCATTTCCTCGATCGCCTCACCTATTTCCGCAGGGCAAGGGACACCTTCTCGGATGGTCATGGCATCACGACGAACGAGTCGAGGGATTGGGAGGACGCCTACCGAAAGCGCTGGTCGGCCGACAAGATCGTGCGCTCGACCCACGGCGTGAACTGCACCGGCTCGTGCTCGTGGAAGATCTACGTGAAGGGCGGCATCGTAACCTGGGAGACGCAGCAGACCGATTACCCGCGTACGCGCCCCGATCTGCCCAATCACGAGCCGCGTGGCTGCCCGCGCGGGGCGAGCTATAGCTGGTATCTCTATTCCGGCACGCGCATCAAATATCCGCTCGTGCGCGCACGGCTGATCCGTCACTGGCGCGAGGCACGCAAGACAATGGCGCCCGTGGCCGCATGGAAGGCCATCGTCCAGGACGGCGACAAGCGCCGCGACTGGGTGTCGCGGCGCGGGCGCGGCGGCTTCGTCCGCGTCGGCTGGGACGAAGTGACCGAGATCATCGCCGCCGCCAACGCCTACACCATCAAGGAATACGGGCCCGACCGGATCGCCGGCTTCTCGCCGATCCCGGCGATGTCGATGATCTCCTACGCTGCAGGGAGCCGCTACCTTTCTCTCATCGGCGGCAACTTGCTCAGCTTCTACGACTGGTATTGCGATCTGCCGCCCTCGTCGCCCCAGACCTGGGGCGAGCAGACCGACGTGCCGGAGAGCGCGGACTGGTACAATGCCGGTTTCCTGCTCGTGTGGGGCTCCAATATCCCGATGACGCGCGCACCCGATGCGCATTTCTATTCCGAAGTCCGGTATCGCGGCGCCAAGAGCGTCGTGATCGCCCCCGACTATAACGAAGCGGCCAAATTCTCCGATTTGTGGCTCCATCCCAAACAGGGGACCGATGCCGCGCTCGCGCTTGCGCTCGGCCATGTCGTGCTGCGGGAGTTCCACGTCGACCGGCAGGCGGAATATTTCGACGATTATACGCGCCGATATTCCGACTTTCCTCTTCTCGTGACGCTGACCGAGCGCGACGGCCGTCTCATTCCCGACCGGATGCTGCGCGCCGCCGATCTGCCGGGCGCGCTGGGGGAGACCAATAACCCCGACTGGAAGACCGTCGCCTTCGACGAATTGTCGGGCGAACTGGTCGCGCCGCTGGGCTCGGTTGGCTTTCGGTGGGGCGAGCGGGGCAAATGGAACCTCGAGGACAAGGACGCGACGGGCCGCGAGGTGAAACTGCGCAAGACGCTGGCCGGCCATGAGGACGCGATCGAACCCGTCGCATTTCCCTATTTCGGCGCGACCGCACCCCATGATTTCGTCGCTACCGAACATGACGAAGTGCTGATGCGCCATGTTCCGGTGAAGACGATCGCGACGGCCGGAGGAGGCAGCGTCAAGGTCACGACCGTTTTCGATCTTTTCTGCGCCAATTACGGCGTCGACCGCGGCTTTGGCGGCGAGAATGTCGCGAAGAGTTACGATGACGACCTGCCGTTTACGCCAGCCTGGGCGGAAAAGGTGACCGGGGTTCCCCGCGAGGCGATCATCCAGGTCGCGCGCGAATTCGCCGATACGGCCGAAAAGACCAGGGGCCGCTCGATGGTCATTCTCGGGGCCGGGCTCAACCATTGGTACCATATGGACATGAGCTATCGCGGGATCATCTCGCTGCTCGTGATGTGTGGCTGCATCGGTCAATCGGGCGGCGGATGGTCGCATTATGTCGGCCAGGAAAAGCTGAGGCCGCAGACGGGGTGGACGCCGCTCGCCTTCGCGCTCGACTGGAATCGGCCGCCTCGCCACATGAACGGCACCAGCTTTTTCTACGCGCACACCGACCAGTGGCGGTACGAGACGCTCAAGATGTCGGAGATCCTCTCGCCGGTGGCCCCGGAAGGCGACTGGTCGGGGAGCATGATCGACTTCAACGTGCGCGCCGAGCGCATGGGCTGGCTGCCTTCGGCACCGCAGCTGGAGACAAATCCGATCGAGCTCGGCCGCCACATCAAGGAGACCGGAGCCGATGCCGCGACGGTAGTCGCCGACGGAATGAAGTCGGGCGAGCTGAAGCCCTCGAATCTCGATCCCGACAATCCGGTCAACTGGCCGCGCAATATGTTTTTCTGGCGCTCGAACGTGCTCGGCGCGAGCGGCAAGGGGCACGAATATTTCCTCAAGCACCTTGTCGGCTCGATGCACGGCGTGGTCGGCTCCGATGAAGACCGCGAGCGCATCGAACAGCCGCAGGACGTCGTCTGGCGCGACGAGGCGCCCGTCGGCAAACTCGATCTCATGGTCAACATCGACTTCCGCATGTCGACGACCAGCATCTATTCCGATGTCGTGCTGCCGACCGCGACCTGGTACGAGAAGCACGACCTCAACACCTCGGATATGCACCCGTTCATTCATCCGCTGTCGGCGGCGGTGGACCCGGCATGGGAGGCGCAAAGCGACTGGAACATCTTCCGCGCGATCGCGAAGAAGTTCTCCGACGTGGCGCCCGAGGTACTGGGCGTCGAGCACGATGTGGTGCTGACTCCGATCCAGCACGATACGCCGGCCGAGCTCGCCCAGGCATATGCGCCCAAAGACTGGCTCAAGGGCGAGTGTGAACCGATCCCGGGCAAGACCATGCCGTCGGTCACGCTGGTCGAACGCAACTATCCTGAAACCTTTGCGCGCTTCACGTCGATGGGCCCGCTGCTCGAGCAGCTTGGCAATGGCGGCAAGGGAATCGGCTGGGACGCCGCACACGAGGTCGGCCTGCTGGGAGACCTGAACGGGCGCGTGCTCGATGGCCCCACTGCCGGCCGGCCGAAGATCGACACCGACATCGATGCTTGCGAGACGATCCTGATGCTCGCGCCCGAGACGAACGGCGAGGTCGCGATCAAGGCGTGGGAAGCGCTTGGCAAGGCCACGGGCCGCGATCACCGCCATCTCGCCGAGGGCAAGGAGGAGGAGAAGATCCGCTTCCGCGACGTCGTGTCGCAGCCGCGCAAGATCATCTCCTCGCCCACCTGGTCGGGGCTCGAAAGCGAGAAGGTCTGCTACAATGCCGGCTACACCAACGTCCATGAGCTGATACCGTGGCGGACCCTCACCGGCCGCCAGTCGCTCTACCAGGACCATCACTGGATGCGGGCGTTCGGCGAGGGGTTCGTCACCTGGCGGCCGCCGATCGACACCAAGACGGTGCTTCAGGTGATCGGCAAGCTGCCCAACGGCAATCCCGAGATAATGCTCAACATCCTCACCCCGCACCAGAAATGGGGGATACACTCGACCTATACCGAAAACCTGATCCTTCTGAGCCTCAACCGGGGCGGGCCGACGGTCTGGATCAGCGAGGACGACGCCCGATCCGCGGGGATCGCGGACAATGACTGGATCGAGGTGTTCAACGTCAACGGGGCGCTGACCGCGCGCGCGATCGTCTCGCAGCGCATCATGCCCGGCTCGGCGATCATGTATCACGCGCAGGAGAAGCTGGTGAACACGGTCGGGTCCGAGATCACCGGCCAGCGCGGCGGCATCCACAATTCGGTGACGCGCATCAACATGAAGCCGACGCACATGATCGGCGGCTACGCCCATCTTGCCTATGGCTTCAATTATTACGGCACCGTCGGCGCCAACCGCGACGAGTTCGTGATCGTTCGCAAGATGAGCAAGGTGAACTGGTTCGACAAGCGGGCCGACGACGCCGCCAATGTCGAAGGCGGCACCGCGGATTGGGGTACCGGCACCAGAGTGGAGGCAGCAGAATGAAAGTGCGCGCACAGATCGCGATGGTGCTGAACCTCGACAAATGCATCGGCTGCCATACCTGCTCGATCACCTGCAAGAACGTCTGGACCAACCGCGAGGGCATGGAATATGTCTGGTTCAACAATGTCGAGACCAAGCCGGGCATAGGCTATCCCAAGGACTGGGAGAACCAGGAGCGCTGGAAGGGCGGCTGGGTCCGCCGCAAAAACGGCAAGATCGTACCGAAGCAGGGCGCGAAGTGGCGCATCCTCTCCAAGATCTTCGCCAATCCGCACCTGCCCGAGATCGACGATTTCTACGAGCCCTACACCTTCGAATATGAGTGGCTGCAGGCCGCGCCCGAGCTCCAGGCCCAGCCGACCGCGCGGCCCCGTTCGCTCGTCACCGGCGAACTGCTCAACAAGATCGAATGGAGCGGCAATTGGGAGGACATGCTCGGCGGCGAGTTCGCGAAGCGCAGCCACGACTATAATTTCGAAGGCGTCGAGAAAGAGATCTACGGCGAATTCGAAAAGACGTTCATGATGTACCTGCCGCGGCTGTGCGAGCACTGTCTCAATCCGGCTTGCCTCGCCTCCTGCCCCTCGGGAGCGATCTACAAACGGGCGGAAGACGGCATCGTCCTGATCGACCAGGAGAAGTGCCGCGGCTGGCGGATGTGCGTGTCGGGCTGCCCCTACAAGAAGATCTACTACAACTGGTCGACCGGCAAGTCCGAGAAGTGCATCTTCTGCTATCCGCGTATCGAGACCGGGCAGCCGACGGTCTGTTCGGAGACATGTGTCGGGCGCATCCGCTATCTCGGCGTCGTCCTCTACGACGCCGACCGGATCGAGGAGGCCGCGTCGGTCGAGGATCCCAGGGACCTCTATCCCGCGCAACTGAACGTCTTCCTGAATCCCCACGACGTCGCGGTGCAGGAAGCGGCGCGGCGCGACGGCGTGCCCGAGCAATGGCTCGAGGCGGCGACCCGCTCGCCCGTCTACAAGATGGCGATGGAGTGGAAGGTCGCGTTCCCGCTCCACCCCGAATATCGTACCCTGCCGATGGTCTGGTACGTGCCGCCCTTGTCGCCGATCCAGTCGGCAGCCGAGGCGGGAAAGATCTCGGCGAAGGACGGGATGCCGGACGTGCGCTCCCTGCGCATCCCGCTGCGCTATCTCGCCAATCTGCTCACCGCCGGCGACGAGGCGCCGATCGCAGAGGCGCTCGAGCGGATGCTGGCGATGCGGTCCTATATGCGCGCGAAGACTGTCGAGGGGCGCATCGACGATTCCATCCCCGAACGGGTGGGCCTCGACCGCGCGCGGATGGAGGAGATGTACCGGATCATGGCGCTCGCGGCCTATGAGGACCGGTATGTGATCCCGACCGCACATCGCGAGTTTGACGAGGACGCCTATGTTCTGCGCGGCTCCTCCGGCTTCGCCTTCCGGGAGAACACCAACGGCGCCACCAGGGTCAATCTGTTCGGCGGCGCCAAGCGTACGCCCCGCAAGCCGATGATGGACATCCCGACGTGACGGCGCGCCCGATGCAACGAACGCTGCGCGCATTGGCCGTGCTGCTCGGTTATCCGTCCGAAGAGCTTCAGGCGCACATATCCGAAGTCCGCGAGGCGACGGCGCTCGAGGGAGCGCTGCCAGGCTCCATCCTTGCGGGAATGGAGCCATTGCTGCGGCGTCTCGAGGCCTGGGATCTGCTCGATCTCCAGTCGGAATATAGCGAGCTCTTCGATCGCGCCCGCAAGCTCTCGCTCCATCTGTTCGAGCACGTCCATGGCGACAATCGCGAACGCGGACAGGCGATGATCGATCTCGGTCAGCAATATCTCGACAGCGGCTTCTTCCTCGAAGGCGGGGAGCTTCCCGATTTCCTGCCGGTGTTCCTCGAATATGTCTCGTGCCTGCCGCCTGCCGAAGCGCGCGAGATGCTCGCGCAGCCGGCGCACGTCTATGCCGCGCTTGCCGAGCGCATGGACAAGCGCGAGACGCCCTATGCGGCCGTCTTCCATGCGCTTGTCGGACTGGCGGGCGGCGCGCCCGATCTGGAAGCCCTCAGCGAACTTCAGGCGCGCGAACCCGATGAGGATCCGGCGCAGATGGATCAGGAATGGGAAGAGGCGCCGGTGACGTTCAACGCCACGGCGGCGCATGAAATGGGCGGGCCGACCGGCGTCGTCGCGAAGATCAGGGCGGCGAACCGGGCAGAAGCGAAGGAGGCGGGCCGATGAACGACTTCATCAATCAGCTGGCGTTTGGCTGGTATCCCTATCTGGCGGTCACGGTGCTGGTCGTCGGCAGCGTCCTCCGCTTCGATGCCAACCAGTACAGCTGGCGCGCCCAGTCGAGCCAGTTCCTGCGCCGAAAACAGATGATGATCGGTTCGAACCTCTTTCACCTGGGCATTCTCGTGCTGCTGGGCGGCCATTTCGTCGGGCTGCTGACTCCGGTCACCGTCATCGACCGGCTCGGCATCGGGCATGACTTCAAACAGGCGGCGGCCTTGATCGTTGGCGGCATCGCGGGCGTCGCCGCCTTTGTCGGTTGCTCGCTTCTCCTGCACCGGCGCCTGTTCGACGCGCGGATCCGGCGCAGTTCCTCCTGGGGCGACATCCTCGTGCTCGTGCTCATCTGGCTGCAACTCACGCTGGGCATCCTGACTACCTGGTGGACGATGCAGCATATGGACGGCAGTGAGATGCTGCGCTTCATGAACTGGGCGCAGGGCGTCCTGACGCTGAATCCGGGAGCGCCGGAGAACATCCGCGACGTGGCGCTGGTCTACAAGCTTCATATCATCCTCGGCCTCACGCTCTTTCTGATCACTCCGTTCACCAGGCTGGTGCATATCTGGAGCGCGCCGATCTGGTTCCTGCTGCGGCCGGGATTCCAGATCGTTCGCTCGCGCACGCCGGTGAATCGCCCCAATCCCTCGCCAACACGGGGCCCGGCGGGCGTCGCGCCGAGCTATGGCGGGACGACGGTGCTGCGGCAGATGTCCGAGAGCGGGCAGGAGGGCGCATGACCCGGCCGCTGGACGTCATCAACACCGGCGACCCCGCGCAGCGACGGCCGATGCCGGCGGTCCCGAGCGGCTGCGCGAGTCACGGTTGCGGCGGACCCGAACCGGTGCTTCCGCCACCGCCGAGCTTTGGTGAGGTGCGGGTCAATGGCATCGAGATCGCGCCCGAAGCCATTTCGCGCGAGATCCAGCATCATCCTGCACCCGACGCCGAAACCGCCTGGGTCGAGGCCGCACGCGCGCTGGCGGTGCGCGAGTTGCTGCTGCAGGAGGCGCGCCGGCTCGGCCTCGAGCCGGAACCCGAGGAGGACGAGGCGGGTCGTACCGAAGCCGAAGACGATGCTCTGGTCCGGCAACTGCTCGAGGCGCAGGTAACGCCGGAACGTGCAGGCGAGGCGGAATGCCGGCGCTATTATGATGCCAGTGTCGAGCGTTTTCGCACACCGGAGCTGTTCGAGGCGGCGCATATTCTGATCGAGCCCCAGGGCGAGGAGGAAGCCGCCTGGCATGCCGCCGAGGCGCGCGCCCGTACGATTGCGCAGGAGGTCGCCGACGACGCGGCTGCCTTTGCTGCCGCGGCGCGCGAATTTTCCGGCTGCGCCTCCGCCCGGCAGGATGGATCTCTGGGGCAGATCCGGCGCGGCGAACTCGTTCCGGCCGTGCAGGCTGGCCTTGAAGCGCTGGGCGAGGGGACCACGGGCCGTGAACCGATCCGTTCACGCTTTGGCTGGCACGTTCTCCGGCTGCAGCGGCGGATCCCTGGACGAACACTCCCCTTCGAGATCGTTCAGCCCAAGATCGCGGACATGCTCGAGGCGCGCAGCTGGTCCGTCGCCGCGGGGCGCTACGTGGCGGCGCTCGCTGCACGGAGCCATGTCGAGGGCGTTCGCATCGAAGGGGCTGGCAGCTGATGCCGATGCTCGGCGACATCCTCGCATCGGCGCGCGACGCCGCCGGCCCGTTCGAGGCCTGGCTGCGCGGAGCAAACCCCGAGGCAGCCCGGCAAGTGGCGGAAGCGGCGGCGGGGGAAGGGATGAGCCCGACCTCCTTCGTGCGGGCCGCGGTCGCCGACTTTGCGCGGTTCGCGGATGCGGACGACTGGGCCACGCTCACTTCGGCAATCCGCGACGACGCGGACCCAGGCACCGTATGCCTTCTGGGCATGGTTCAGTGGCGCTTGACCGTGCCCGCCTGCGCGCATCATTCTGCCGGCCGCAGCGAAGCGGTGTGAGAGGAAATCGCGATGAGCGACAAGGACCGGGATGCCGTGGCTGATACGCCGCTCAACCCTGCGCTGAAGCGCACCACCGACACGACCTTCAATACCGATCGAACGACGCCTGCACCCATCGAGACCGCGTCGGCGAGCGGAAGCGAGGGAAAAGGATGGCCACTGATATGGCTCATCGTCGCAGCATTCTGCATCCTGCTCACTGTCTATCTCGCGATCTGAGCTCCGGCTGATCGAGGTCGTGCCTCGAGCAACGCTGGTGTCCCTTGCGAGATCTGACGTCTGATCGATTGCTCCCGCGGATCCCGTACTTCCCGGGCGGCCGCCCTCTTGCTGGCGGCGACGCGTAGCATATCAGATTTGATTCAGCGCATTTTGGCCTTTTCAGGTTCGCGCCAGGCTCCGGTGAAAGGGAGCGCAAGATGGAAGCCGACATCGTCATCGTTGGAGGCGGCCCCGCCGGGCTGAGCCTCGCCGCGTCGCTCTCGGGGAACGGTCTCGCCATCACCGTGGTCGAGCGTCTGGCGCTGGAGAATCTGGCCGACCCGCCATTCGATGGCCGCGAGATCGCACTGACTCGCCGTTCGAAGCGCATTCTGGATGAACTGTGCGTCTGGCAGCGGTTCCCGGCGACCGAAGTGGCCCCTTTGCGGCGGGCCGAGGTGCTGAATGGCGCGTCGCCGGTCACGCTCGCGTTCGAGCGCGGCGGGCGGATCGAGGGCGTGCTGGGCTGGCTTGTGTCGAACCAGCGTATCCGGCGCGAATTGTACGATGCGGTGGTTGCACGGCCAGACATCCAGATCCTCGCCGATACCGAGGTGGTGGCGGTACGTTCCGGCGCGCGACAGGCCGAAGTCGGGCTCGCGGATGGACGCACGCTGCGATCCCGCCTCGTCGTTGCCGCGGACTCGCGCATGTCGCCGGTCCGCAACATGCTGGGGATCGACGCGCAGATACATCATACGGGCCGGTCGATGCTGGTATGCCGCATGGAACACGAACGCGACCATCGCCGCGTCGCGACGGAATGGTTCGATCATCACCAGACACTGGCCCTGCTCCCGTTGAACGGGCGCACTTCCTCTGCGGTCGTCACGCTGCCGTCACGCGAGGCTGAACGCCTCGCCGGCCTCGATCCCGAGGCGTTCAACGGGGAGATGGGCCGGCGGTTTGGCTGGCGGCTGGGGGAAATGCGGCTGATCAGCACACGGCATGCCTATCCGCTTGCGGTGACGTGGTCGCACCGCTTCGTCGCGCAGCGCGCCGCGCTCGTCGGCGACGCCGCCGTGGGCATGCACCCGGTGACCGCGCATGGTTTCAATCTGGGACTGCTCGGCGCGAACGGTCTCGCAAGGGAGATACTTCGTACCGCCAGCCAGGCCGCGGATCCCGGCAGCACGCGCGGCCTTCGGCGCTATGAGCTTCTTCACAAGCTGGCGTGCCGTCCGATCTACGACGGCACCAACGGGATCGTGGGGCTCTTCACGCGCGAGGATCCCGTCTCGCGCGTCGCGCGCTCGGCGCTCCTGCGGGCGGCCAGGCGGCTGCCGATCGCGCAACGCAGCGTCGCGATGCTCCTGGCACGCCGCTGACCCGGCAAACGGCGGCCGGTTGCTGCCGGAGAGGGCGTTGGTCAGCGCGATCATCACAACTGGCCGTGGCAGGGACATGTGAAGCAGGGTCGTTCGGTCCCTGCGCGGCACGGTCCAAAACGAATCAGCTCGACGTAAGAGCCCCGGGGCCCGGGCAGCGTACGGACGCGCTTCGTCTTTCCGGGATGTTTCACCCCCGCGCGTATGCCCGCGACGGGGACTGGTGACCCGCGCAGGATAGGGGCAAAGATACGGCGGCGCTTTTCGCACATACACCATCACGACATGCGCGAGGATCCCGTGGCGAGCCAGGTCCCGGAGCCGATTTGATGCAGGTCAAATTCGCGAGCGGTATACGCTGGCGCACGCCGGGCAGCAAATCCGGGCTTTCCCCTCCGGTGCGTACCCTAGGTCGCGCTCCCGAATGTCCGGCGATCGGGCGAATTCCTATGCCCGAGCCTCCTCAAACCCTGCGTGGGGGCTAAGACGATGAACTCAAGGAAGCTTTGGCTGTGGCTGGGAGGGATATTCCTGCTCTCGTTCGCAGTCCTCGGCCTCATCGGCCGGGAAATCTACGTGAAGGCACCGCCGGTGCCCGAATCCGTTGCGACGACGCGCGGCGAAACCCTCTACACCAGGGCCGACATCCAGTCCGGCCGCGAAGCCTGGCAGACGCTCGGCGGCATGGAACTTGGCTCTGTCTGGGGACATGGCGGCTATGTCGCGCCCGACTGGGGCGCCGATTGGCTCCATCGCGAGTCGATGGCCCTTCTCGACATCTGGGCGAGGAAGGACGAAGGCAAGCCCTTCGCGCAGCTCCGCTCCGAGGAGCAGGCTGGCCTGAAGGAGCGGCTCAAGAATGAGCTGCGGACCAATCTCTACGATCCCGCCAACGGAACCATCACCGTCTCGCCGGAGCGGGCTCAGGCGATCCGCCAGATCGCGGATCATTATGCGAAGCTCTTCAGCAGCGACCCCGCGCTCCGCGCGCTCCGGATCGACTATGCGATCCCCGAGCGCTCGCTGAGGAGCGACAAGGATCGTGCCAATATCGGCGCCTTCTTCTTCTGGACGGCCTGGACCAGCGTCACCAATCGGCCAGGCGAGACGATCAGCTACACCAACAACTGGCCGCACGATCCGCTGGTCGGCAACACGCCTTCGGCCTCGCTTGGGATGTGGTCGATCGCAAGCGTACTGTTCCTGATCGCCGGTGTGGGCTGGCTCACCTGGTACCAGGCGCGTCATGGTGAGGAGGAACATGCGGTCGCTCCTGCCAGGGACCCGCTGCTCGGGATGAAGCCGACGCCGTCCATGAAGGCGACGACGAAATACTTCATCACCGTTATCGGCCTGTTCCTGACCCAGGTATTGCTGGGTGCAATCACCGCACATTACGCCGTCGAGGGGCAGGACTTTTACGGCGTCGCGATCTCCGACGTCATCCCCTACGCGCTCACCCGCACCTGGCACACCCAACTCGGCATCTTCTGGATCGCCACCGCGTGGCTCGCGACCGGGCTCTACGTCGCGCCGATGCTGTCCGGGCACGAGCCCAAATTCCAGCGGCTTGGCGTGAATGTGTTGTGGGTCGCGTTGCTGGTCGTCGTGATCGGCTCGTTCGCCGGTGAGTGGATGGGCATTCAGCAAAAGCTCGGTCATGGCGCGAACTTCTGGTTCGGCCATATGGGCTATGAGTTCGTCGATCTCGGCCGCTTCTGGGCGATCCTGCTGTTCGCCGGACTGATGATCTGGCTGACCCTTGTCGGCCGTGCGCTCTGGCCGGCGCTGAAGACTCCCTCGGAGAGCCGCGGGCTCATCGGCATGGTGTTCGTCTCGACGGTCTGCATCGGCCTGTTCTTCGGCGCGGCATTGACCTGGGGCCGTCACAGCCCGTTGTCGATGATCGAGTATTTCCGCTGGTGGGTGGTCCATCTCTGGGTCGAGGGCTTCTTCGAAGTGTTCGCGACTGCAGTGATCGCGCTCATCTTCGCGGGGCTCGGGCTGGTGCGCGCCCGTGCGGCGAACACGGCGGTGGTCTTCTCGACCGCGGTGTTCCTGACCGGCGGCATTCTCGGCACGCTCCACCACCTCTACTTCTCCGGTACCACCACGCCGATCATTGCCTGGGGCGCGATGTTCTCCGCGCTCGAGGTCGTGCCGCTGTCGTTGCTGGGCGTCGAGGCGCTTCACAACTACCGGATGACCAAAGCGGCGCCCTGGGTTCAGACCTATAAATGGCCGATCCTGTTCTTCGTGGCGGTGTCGTTCTGGAACCTGGTGGGCGCGGGAATCCTCGGCTTCTCGATCAATCCGCCGATCTCGCTTTATTATATCCAGGGCCTGAACATGACGGCGAGCCACGGCCATGCCGCGCTCTTCGGCGTGTACGGAATGCTCGGAATCGGCCTGATGCTGTTCTGCCTGCGCACCGCATTCCGCGAGGCGGCCTGGTCGGACGCGATCCTCAAGCCGACCTTCTGGGCGCTCAACCTCGGGCTGGCGATGATGGTGTTCCTGAGCCTCGTCCCGTCCGGCCTGTACCAGGCCTATCACAGCGTCACCAACGGCTTCTGGTATGCGCGCTCGCCGGCTGTCGTCCACAGCCAGACCATGGAAACTCTCGTCTGGTTGCGTGTGCCGGGCGACATCGTCTTCGGCCTGGGAGCGATCCTGCTGGCGCTGTTTCTGGCACGGCTGCTGCTCGTGCGCGGAAACCGCGGCGCACGCTACCCGCGGCCGGAGCTGGTGCCAGCGGAGTGAGAGCACCAGGGGGCCGGCTTTCCAGGGGAGCCGGCCCCATTTTCTTCAAGACAGGATTCGAGCAATGAACGCCCACGGCCAGACGCACCAGGATTCCAGGCGGATCCCTCCGTTCCTGCGAGGCGGGTTCCGTCCCTTCTTCCTCGGCGGCGCGGTCTGGGCGATGGTCGTTGTCGCGCTCTGGATACTGGCGATGGCAGGCAAGCTCGCATTGCCGACCCATTTCGATCCGCTCGCCTGGCACCGCCACGAGATGCTGTTCGGCTATCTGGGCGCGATCATCGCCGGCTTCCTCCTGACCGCTATTCCCAACTGGACCGGGCGACCTCCCGTCGCGGGGAGCAGGCTCGCCTGCCTGGCGGCGCTCTGGCTCCTCGCGCGCGTGGCGATTCTCTTCTCGACCATCACCGGCGCGGTGCTCGCGATTGCGCTCGACGTCGGGTTTCTCGTCCTGCTTGCGGTCATGGCGGCGCACGAAGTGCTCGCCGCCAAAAACCGGAACCTGCTGGTCGTCTTTGCCGTCAGCCTGTTCGCCGTTGCGAACGCGCTGGACCATGTCGAAGCCTTGGGCGTGGGCGTACCTGCCGGGCTCGGATGGCGGCTCGGCTTCGCCATTGTCCTGCTTCTCGTCTCGCTGATCGGCGGACGGATCATTCCGGCCTTCACGCGGAACTGGTTGACCAAAGCGGGGGAGGGCGGGCGCCTTCCGCCGCAGATGAACCGCTTCGACATCGCCGCGCTGGCAGTGACCGTGGCCTCGCTGCTGGCCTGGGCAGCTTTGCCCGACGCTCGGGTGAGCGGCGCGCTGCTGATCGCCGCCGGCCTTCTGCAGACGGCTCGCCTCGCACGCTGGTCCGGGCTGCGGACCTGGCGCGAGCCGATCGTCCTTATCCTGCACATTTCCTATGCGTGGCTGCCGCTTGGACTGCTGTTGCTCGGTGGAAGCTATTTCATCTGGTGTATTCCCGTCTCGGCCGCGATGCACGCACTGAGCGCGGGCGCGATGGCGTCGATGACGCTGGCGGTGATGACGCGGGCAAGCCTTGGCCATACCGGCCGCGAACTGCGTGCGGACGGGTGGACGCAGGCAATCTACGCACTGGTCACCGCAGGCGCGGCGCTTCGCTTCGCGGCTCCGATGCTTCCGTTCGACTACGGCTCCACGATCGCTGCCGCGGGCACGCTCTGGGGGGCTTCCTTCCTCCTCTTCGTGCTCGCTTACGGGCCGAAGCTGCTCGGGCCGCGGCCAGATGGAAAGCCGTGATCTCAGCCGAACGCGATTTTGGGATCGGGGCCGAATAACCAGGGATGCAGCCAGAGCAGCCCTGCATAGAGCCCGCTCCCGAAAGCGAGGGTGCCGGCGAGGTCGCCCCTGCGCCAGCGCGCGCGTGCGCGGCCACCGGGCAGTGCGGCGAAGGGGAACAGGCTGGTGCGCTGCGCCAGCACCCCCCATTGCGTTCCCAGGGCGCGGCGTTTGCGGCGGTCGACGATCGGCATTGCCAGCAGCGCGAAACCACCAAAGCCGCCGAACATGACGACGGAAACGAGATCGCCGTTGGGGACGACGTGCGCGAACGCCCAAAGCGCGAACGCCCACAACAAGGGGTGCCGCGTGATCGCGACGATGCCGGGGCGGGCGGGGTCGAACTTCCTGCCGCTGAAGCTGATCGACAGGGGGTTGGGGCAGATCGCGCCGCCTGCCAGCAAAAGGAAGGCCGGCAGCATGAGCGCGATCGGTGCATAATATTGCCAGATCGCGACGTCCCACAGCGGAAGGAACGGTGCCCGTGCAGCGGCGCTGAGCAGCCAGGCGAGAAGGGCCAGCGAGAGCAGGAATAACCGATGAGATAGCCGCGCTCTCCCAGATGCGCTGCCAGCCATGCCCGTATAGCGGGTCGGGCAGGGATGCTGTGGCTGACCAGAAACGCCGCGAGCGCCGCAATGAACTCGAGCACGTTACCTCCCACAAGGTGATCGCTGGTGCGAAGCCGGGGCTCCGGTAGCCACCCTAGGGGCAACATCCCAGTTTGCCGAAGCGATTCCCGGGCGCATTCCGCAACTCTGACCGACATGGCCCAGGAGCGTGACATGTTTCCGACCCGACATGCACTCACTTCGCGCGAGATAGCAGCCGTTTGGCCGACGGCTACGCTGCTGGCGCCGCTACCGGCCATCGATTTTGGAACGGTGGGGGCCGGCCATTTGCACTACGGCCTCGTCGCCCGGCGCAGATCCTTGGCACGGGTCCGCCGCTTGTGGTCCAGCCTTTCAGCGCTCCTGCAGACGCGCCTGTTCCAGCCACGACCGGCGGGAGTGGACGGCGCGCGATGAGCGCCATCGAATTCGAGTCGACACCAAATCCCGACGCCCTGCGCATCCTGCCGGGTCGCCGCCTGTCTTTCGGGCAGCCGCGCCAGTTCACGAAAGCACAGGCCGCTGCCGACCCGATCGCGGCTGCGTTGCTGGCGGTCGATGGCATCGCGCGCGTGCTCATCGGCGCGGACTTCGTGACGGCGGTGCGCCTGGACGCGCGATGGACCTGGGACCGGTTGCGCCCCGAGCTCGCTTTCGCCTTGTCGGACGCGCTCGAGCGCGATCGCGAACCCGCGGCGCCGGCACCTTCGCCCAAGCCTCAAATAACGGGCGAGATCGAGCAGCAGATCGAGGATGTGCTCGATCGCTGGGTACGGCCATTGCTCGCGGCCGATGGCGGCGAAGCGGTCCTCGTGCGCTTCGATCCCGCCGACGGCACCGCCTGGGTGCGCATGGACGGCGCCTGCGGCGGCTGCCCGTCGGGAAGCATCACGCTGAAGCGCGGCATCGAGCAGTCGATCCGGCGCTGGGTTCCGGAAGTGACCCGTGTTCTTGCCGCGGAGCCAGAGCAGGTTCAGGACGCCGATCCGAAGGCCAGGTTCCGCCGGTGGATCGCGGAAAAATGGGGCGGACCTAGGTGAGCCTCGCGATCATCACCATCCGCACGAGTTCCGAAAGCGTACGCGCATCCATCTTGGTCATGACGTTGGCCCGATACACCTCGACGGTCCGCGCGCTGATATCGAGGTCATAGGCAATCACCTTGTTCGCCTTGCCCTCGATCAGCCGCTCCATAACCTCGCGTTCGCGCCCCGACAGAGTTGCGAGACGCCGCTGTACCTCGTCACGCTCCCGCTCGATCTCGTCGCGGTTTTGCTGGCGGGCCAATGCCGTCCGCACGGCGATCAGGATCGCTTCGTCGCTGAACGGCTTTTCGATGAAGTCGGACACCCCGGCATGGAGCGCCTGGATCGCCATGGGGACATCGGCATGGCCGGTCACGACGATCACCGGATCGGCCACCCCCATCGACTTCAATCGCGCGACCAGTTCGAGGCCGCTCATCTGCGGCATCCGCACGTCCGTGATGATGCAGCCATGCTCCATGGTGGGCACGGCTTTCAGGAACTCGACCGCAGTCTCGTAGGTGCGGGTCGCGATCTCCGAGCATCCCAGCAGGAAGGACAAGGAACTGCGAACACCCTCGTCGTCATCGACCACATGAACCACCGGTTCACTCGGCATCGTCAAGCTCCTCCTTGCTCACGCTGGGAACGGTGAAGCCGAAGACCGCGCCGCCACCCTCATTCGCTCCCGCCCAGATCTTCCCCCCATGCGCTTCAACGATCGTGCGGCAGATCGAAAGCCCGACGCCCATACCCGTTCGCTTCGTGGTGACAAAGGGCTGGAAGAGCTGATCCGCCACGTCGGGCCGGATGCCCGGGCCGGTGTCGGATACAGTCACAACAGCCATCTGGTCGTCGTCGGGGGCGACGTTGATCACAAGCTCGCGACGATCGGTTTCGATCATCGCGTCGACGGCGTTGCGGATCAGGTTCAGGATGACTTGCTGAATCTGCACCTTGTCGACCAGCACCAGATCGATCTTCGGTTTGAAGTCGATCCGGACATGCACGCCAAACTCCTTGGCACCAACCAGTGCGAGCGCAGCCGCTTCCTCCAGCAACTTGGGCAGGCTCTCCAGCCGCCGCTCAGTTTCGCCGCGCGAGACGAAGTCGCGCAGCCGGCGGATGATCTCGCCGGCGCGCAGGGCCTCGCTGGCGGCGAGCTCGACGGCTTCGGCGACTCGTTCCTGCGGCACCTGCTCGCGCTTGAGGAGCATCTTGCTTCCCGAGAGATAATTGCCGATCGCGCTGAGCGGCTGGTTGAGCTCGTGTGCCAGCGCCGACGCCATCTCGCCCAATGCGGTCAGGCGGGAGACATGCACCAGTTCCGTCTGCAGTTCCTGCAGGCGCGTCTCCGTCTGCTGGCGCTCGGTCAGGTCGCGCACGAAGCCGGTGAAGAACCGGCCCTGCGTGAGCTGCATCTCTCCGACCGCAAGTTCCATCGGGAAAGTGGAGCCGTCCTTGCGCTCACCTACGACGACCCGCCCGATGCCGATGATGCGCCGCTCACCGGTGCGGTAGTAGCGCTTGAGATAGCCGTCATGCGCTTCGCGGTAGGGCGACGGCATAAGCATGCTGACATTGCGGCCGGTGACCTCTTCCGCAGTCCAGCCGAACTGGCGCTCGGCGGTGCCGCTGAAGTCGCGGATCAGGCCCTTCTCGTCGATCACGATCATCGCGTCCGGAACCGTCTGAAGGATCGAGGTGAGATGGGCTTCGCGCTGCTCGAGCTCGCGCGCGAACGCCATTTCGCCGCCGCGGGCGCGCTTCAGCCATTCGCCACCGGCGGCGACGACGCTGCCGACGCCGACAAAGACCGCTGCCCCGACCCAGTCGCCGGGCAGCAAGTCGCCTGTGAGCGAATCCGCCGCAAGCCCTGCGGCGGCACCGACCAGCGTCGCGAGCAGTCCTGGCCAAAGTCCGACAAAGGCCGCTGCGACCACGCCTGGCACGAAGAAGATGAATGTTGCTCTATGTTCGAGCAGTGGATCGAGGCCGAGGCGTGCCGCAAAGCCGAGCCCCATCACGGTGACCGCGATGAGCTTTGTATGGAACGCGCTCACGCGCCGGGACATCAGCAGAGGAGCGCGGGGCTTCAACGCGGGTCTGAAGGCATTGTCGGCATCGCCGCCGCCTCCGGTGCGTACCCTAGGATGAAGACCCAAATTTTCGCTCCCGACCGGTCTGCCTAGATTGATCGCGACAGTTGCTGTGGAGCGAGTGCCGCAGCAGCACGGAGAATTCAACATGATAGCGCCTCTCATCGAACTTGCCGCGCAGCGGGTGCGGGACCGCGGCGCGAGATGAGCCGGGACGGGCGGCGGTTTCGCCGGCGTTTTGGAGAACTTAGATGCCAAATCCCATAGTCCTTCTCGTCGACGACGATCCCGCGGTGAGAGCCTCGATTGCATTCGCGCTGGAGATCGAAGGATACGACGTTGCTGCGTTCGACAGCGCCGAGGCACTTCTCGCCACGGATCATGCATCGCGTCACATCTGTATCGTGCTCGATCACCGGCTGCCCGGCCTGGATGGCCTCACGCTGCTGGCTACGCTGCGCGCGCGCGGCGACGCGGCGCCCGCCATCATCATCACCAGCAATCCGCCCCAGCGATTCTGCCGGCGCGTCGCCGATGTCGGCGCACGGCTCGTCGAGAAGCCGCTGCTTTGCGACGAGCTCGTCGCGGCGGTGCGGGAGATCGCCGGCACGGGAGGCACGCAATGCCTCTAATGTCATCCGGCAGGGTACATCTCGACCGCCGAAAGCGATCGCAGATTGCCACACGAGCAGACAGGGCCCTTGCTGAACCGCTTTCCCGCGGCAGTGTCCACCAGGCAGAGATGATTCCGCAGGGCCTGCCTCTCCTCCGCCAGCCATCCGCCGCACGCCGTTACCTGGCGCACCACCGTGCAATGCTGTGCTGCGGCGATCTCCTCGAGCCTCGAGGTCAGGAGGGCGCGCCCCGGCGCGGCGCGGCTAAGCTCGACCGTCAGGAAATTGTCGACAAGCATGACGCGCCCAAGCCTTGTGCACTCCTCGATACGATAGCTGGTCATGCCGAAAATGCCGCCGTCAGGCGCGCGCAGCCCCAGCAATTCGCCCGGCTCGCGGCAGCTTGCCACGAATGCCGTCCAGAGATCCGGGGGAACTTCGGGGGCGAGCGTGCGGATCAGGGCATAGACCTGCTCCGCATCGTCGGGCCCGATAGTTATGACCGCGAAATAGGACATGTGTCTGATCCGGTTGGTGCTTCCCGTTTTCTTGTAAGCAACCGGCAAGGTCGCGCCTTGACCTGCCTCACTTTTGAATGATCCCCGGGGGAAACTACATGCAAGTGCGCAATCTGGCCGCCGCGGATCCGCATCTCGAGGGCGATCATCCGTGTTTCGGATGTCCCGTCCGTGAGCTGGCGGTGTGCAACACGCTCGCGCAAGGCGAGCTGGCTGCCTTTCGGACCAGCGGTTCATGCAGGCATCTCGGGGCCGGTGACCCCTTGTGCTGGCAGGGCGATGAAGCCACGCACGTCTACACCGTCACACGCGGGGCGCTCCGCCTCTCGAAGCTGCTGGTGGACGGGAGGCGGCAAGTCACCGGCTTTGCGTTCCCCGGAGACTTTCTGGGTGTGACGATGGAGGATGAGCACCCCTTCACGGCCGAAGCGGTCTGCGAGGTCGAGCTCTGCCAGTTCAGCCGGCGCCGTTTCGACGCTTTCGTCGATTCGCACCCCCATATGGAACGGCGCCTCTATTCGGCGGCGGCGAGCGAGCTTGCGGCAGCGAGGGACCAGCTCGTCCTGCTTGGCCGCAAGACCGCCACCGAACGGCTCGCCAGCTTCCTCCTCGAAATGGCCCGGCGCAGCGATCAAAGTCCTGGCGAGCCGCTCCGGGTGATGCTGCCGATGCCCCGCAACGACATAGCCGATTATCTGGGATTGCGGATCGAGACGATCAGCCGCGAGCTCGGGGTGCTCAAGACCAGCGGCCTGGTCCGCATGATCGGCGTGCATGAAATCTGGATCCTCGACCGGCGTGGGCTCGAGCAGCGTTCCGCAGGGGGGCAGTGAGGCAGATCAAATTCCCGTGGCGGGTCTCTTAATTGATCCTGCGCAACCCGCCTTCTCCTGAAGCGCGCAGAGAGAAGATCGCATCTGGACGAAAGGTTGCGAACATGAACAAGAATATCCTGCTGTCGGCAGCAGCCGCAGTATTTGCGTTGGCCGGGCCGACAACCGCCGCATCTGCCCAGGACCACAGTGCGCATACCGGCGGCGGTGCGCCCGCAGCCGTTGGCGACGTCGTACGTGAGGCAACCGACCTTCCTTCCGCGCTACAGCGCAGGAACCCCGAGACCGTTCGCGTCAACCTCGACACGGTCGAGGTCACCGGGAAGCTCGATGACGGCACGAGCTACCATTACTGGACCTTCAACGGGAAGATCCCCGGGCCGTTCGTCCGCGTGCGCGTTGGCGACACGGTCGAGGTCACGCTCAAGAACGCGGCCGACAGCGTCATGATGCACAATGTGGACTTTCATGCTGTGACCGGCCCGGGCGGCGGGGCGGCGGCGACCATGGCGGCGCCGGGTGAAAGCAAGGGTTTCACGTTCAAGGCGCTGAACCCGGGCCTCTACGTCTATCACTGCGCAACGCCGATGGTCGCGCAGCATATTGCCAACGGCATGTACGGCATGATCCTCGTCGAACCCGCCGAGGGCCTGGCGAAGGTGGACCGCGAATTCTACGTGATGCAAGGCGAGATCTACACCGATCAGGCGTTTGGCGCGAAGGGCGAGCTCAACGAGAGCATGGACAAGCTCCTCGCGGAAACGCCTGAATTCTACGTGTTCAATGGCGCGGTCGACGCACTGGCGAAACACCCGCTGAAGGCGAAGACCGGCGAGACGGTGCGGATCTTCTTCGGTGTGGGGGGCCCCAACAAGACCTCGAGCTTTCACGTGATCGGGGAGATCTTCGACCGGGCCTGGCCGCTCGCGTCGCTGACTTCAGCACCGATCACCGACGCGCAAACGCTTTCTGTTCCGCCAGGCGGCGCGGCGGTGACCGAGTTCAAGCTCGACGTGCCCGGCAAGTTCGTCCTCGTGGATCATGCCCTTTCGCGCATGGAGCGCGGGCTCAAGGGCCTGCTGGTCGTGGAGGGAGACCCGCGACCCGATACCTTCAAGCCGCATCAGGCGATCGACCCGAACGTCAAAACCGGCCACGAGTAGATTACCCAGATCGGGTGAAGCAGACGCGGCGGCAGCGATCCCTTCGCTGCCGCCGTGTTACGTGCGGGACATTATTGATCGAGGCCTGTCGGCTCGCCCGCCGCAACTCCCCGGCAGCCCTGGTGCCAGGGTTCGGGCCCTATGCGCCGATCGCCCGGCGGCCCCGCCCGGGCGCGACGTGCTTCGAGCCGGTACCTTGTCCGGTCCATGACGTTCGGTCCGGCCGACGGGCAGGCAACCTGCGAACAGATGCTGCATGTGCGGTCTCCCCCTTTGCCGGCGGAATGCACCGGTCGTGCCTGCGCGACCATAAGACGAACACTGCAGATCCTCGCGCGAATCCAGTCGCAAGATCAGTTGAACCCGGCGTTCAGAAGGTGCGGGGAATCCCTCGGCGGACAATCCTCACATCGCGCCCGTCGTGGCGGGAATGCCAGCCCGCGCTGAGCACCGCACGCCGGGCACAATGGGATCACCGGCAACCATTGTCAGGCGTGTTGGCTGGTGGTCGAGGAGGGCAAGGGCCGACCGCACCCATGGATGTCTCCGGCGGCAGGCCGGCCCTGCGCCATCAACGGAATCCGGGTGAAAGCCTATTCGTTCCCGCGGCGTGCCCGCGCGAAAAGGGGCACCGTCCGAGGACGGTGCCCCTTTTCTCTCCAGCGACGGCACGTTTCAATGCACGCCGGCGAGCAATCCGGTCATTACCTGCTTCGCGCGGCCCGGGAGGCTCACCGCTCTGGCCTGCGCCAAATTGACGGGGGTCCCCACGACCACGACCCCGACCATGCCCATGCTGACGTGCGGAGCGCACCGGAAGCCGTAGACCCCGGGCTTGGTGAAGGTCACGGTGAGCGGCTTGTTCATCTGACCCTTGAACGGTTGCGCGCCGGCCGGAACCATTCCCGGAATGCTCTCGGCATTGTGGCCCATGTCGTTCGGCTGGAACGTCACGCTCTCGCCCGGCTTGATTCGCAGGATGCTCGATTCGAACACCATCATGCCCGCTGCGCCCCGGTTGAGCATCTTGACCGCATAGGTCTTGGCGGGCGGCGCAGCCGGCGCCGGCGCGGACCGGCCGAGCCCGAGGGCTGCCGCTGGCGCAGCAATGGCGATCGCGCCAGCCGCGAGCAGAATTGTCGGAATACGCATGAGAAACCTCCATTTTTCGCCGGTCGGACGCAGGCGCCTCCGGTCGCCCGAACGGGATATGCCAGCCCACGTCCCGGCAGGATGAGGTGCATCAAAACGCCGCCGCCTGGTGCGCATTTGAGATAGATCAAATCGCTCTCCCCGCCGCCCGTCACACTGGGCGTGACGCAAGCGAAGGGGATGATCATGGAATTCGAGAATGCTCTCGCCGAGGAGATCTGGACCGCGAAATATCGTTTCCAGCCGGCGCCGGACGAGGGAGACGCGACCATCGATGAAACGATCGCCCGTGTTGCTGCGGCAGTTGCCGAAGTCGAGCGCGAGGAGGTTCGCGCGCTGTGGCGCACCCGCTTCGAGGATGCGTTGCGCGACTTCCGCTTCATCCCGGCCGGTCGGATCCTCGCCGGCGCCGGCACCGAACGGGCGGTCACGCTCTTCAACTGCTTCGTGATGGGAACGGTCCCCGACAGCCTCGACGGCATTTTCGAGCATCTGCGCGAAGCTGCGGTCACGATGCAGCAGGGCGGCGGCGTGGGCATGGATTTCTCGACGATCCGCCCCGCGGGAAGCGCGGTGCGCGGCGTGGGGGCGGAAGCCTCGGGCCCGCTCAGCTTCATGGACTGCTGGGATGCGATGTGCCGCACGGTCGAATCGGCCGGCCAGCGGCGGGGGGCGATGATGGGCTGCCTCAGGATCGACCATCCGGATATCGAAGCCTTTATCGATGCCAAGCGTGATCCGTCGCGCCTCCGGAACTTCAACATCTCGGTGCTGGTGCCCGACGCCTTCATGATGGCGCTCGCGGCGGACGGCGAATGGCCCCTCGTCTTTGACGGCCGGACCTGCCGAACCGTGAAGGCGAAGGCGCTTTGGGAGCGGCTGATGCGCGCGACCTACGAGACCGCCGAGCCGGGCGTGATCTTCATCGACCGGGTCAACGAGGCGAACAACCTCGCGCATTGCGAAACGATCAGCGCCAGCAACCCGTGTGGCGAGCAGATGCTTCCGCCTTATGGCGCATGCCTGCTCGGCTCCATCAACCTCGCCAGGCTCGTGGATCGCCCGTTCGCGGAGGATGCGGCGCTCGACGAAGCGGCGCTGGCCGAGCTCACGCAAACCGCTGTGCGCTTCCTCGACAACGTCATCGACCTCTCGCGTTATCCGCTTTTCGATCAGGAGACCGAGGCCAAGGCCAAGCGCCGGATCGGGCTGGGGATCACCGGACTGGCCGATGCGCTGCTGTTCTGCGGTGCCGCCTATGGCACCGGCGAGGCGGTGGCGCTCACGAGGCAATGGCTTCAGGTGATCAAACGCGAGGCCTACCGCACCTCCGCGCGCCTCGCCGGAGAGAAGGGGACCTTTCCGGTCTATGACGAAACCATGCTCGATCGGCCCAATCTGGCGTCGCTCGATGCGGAAACCCGGGCGCTGGTCGCCGAGCACGGCCTGCGCAACGGGTGCCTCACGTCGATCGCCCCAACGGGGACGACCTCCTTGCTCGCGGGCAACGTCTCTTCGGGAGTCGAGCCTGTCTTCGCCTATTCCTATACCCGGCGACTCCGGCAGCCGGACGGCTCGACGCGTGAACAGGCGGTCGAGGATTATGCCATGCAGGTGTGGCGGCGGGAAAAGGGCGACATCCCGCCGCCCGAGACGCTCTTCGTCAGTGCCCAGACACTGACGCCATCGGATCACCTGACAATGCAGGCGGCGGCGCAGGCGCTGATCGACAGCTCGATCTCCAAGACCGTCAACTGTCCGGAAGACATCAGCTTCGAGGCCTTCGCCGACATCTATGTCGAGGGCTATCATCTGGGCTGCAAGGGCCTCACGACCTACCGCCCGAACGCTGTCACCGGATCGATCCTGCGCGTCGCCGCGCCGGACGCGAGCTCCGCGATCGTCGAGGAGCCGCCGCTCGAGCCGCGCCTCGAAGCGCTCGACGGCACCACCTACAAGCTGCGATGGCCCGATAGTCCGCATGCCGTCTACGTCACGATCAACGATCTGGCGGCCGGGGATGCGCGGCGGCCGTTCGAGATATTCGTGAACTCCAAGAATATGGAGCATTATGCCTGGACGCTCGCGCTCACCCGGATGATCTCGGCGGTGTTCCGGCGCGCGCGCGATGTCTCCTTCGTCGTCGAGGAATTGAAGGCGGTATTCGACCCACGCGGCGGCGCCTGGATGCAGGGGCGCTATGTCCCATCGCTTCCCGCGGCGATCGGCGGGATCATCGAGCGGCATATCGGTTCGCTCGAGGTGCCGCACGAACAGCACAGACCTGCGCCCGCGCCAATGGCGATCCCGCAAAACTGTCCGCAGTGCGGCGCGCCAGCCCTGATCAAGACCGAAGGCTGCGCCAATTGCCTCGAATGCGGCTTCTCGAAATGCGGATGAATGCGAAGGCCAGGCTTTGCGTCTCGCGGCTGCTCGCCGCCTGTGGCGTACTTGCGCCCTGCCAGGCGATTGCCCAGCAGTCGCAGCCGCCCGCCTTCAAGCCCGATCGGACGGCAGAGGACTACAGCTACCTCAACGACCGGAACAAGCGGGCGTCTGCGCTCGACCGGATCAAGTTCGTGCCGGTCGCGCACGAAGGGGATGTCTATGCCAGCTTCGGCGGCGAGATCCGCGAGCGGGCGGAGACGATCGATCGCCCGTCCTTCGGCGTCGGCGGACGCGAGGCGGACAGCTATATGTTGCAGCGAATCCTTCTTCACGCGGACGTGCACCTGGAGTCCGGTCTTCGCGTCTTCGGCCAGCTCGGCGCCGAAAAGGCATTCGGCAAGCAACTTCTGTCACCGCCGGACGAAGACCATCTCGACGTGCAGCAGCTCTTCGTCGAAGTGAAGCCCCGGCCTCAGCTCGCGATCCGGTTGGGGCGTCAGGAGATGGCGTTCAATACGAGCCAGCGCTTCGTCTCTTTCCGCGACGGCACCAATGTGCGCCAGAATTTCGACGGCGCACGCGTGACGCTCACGCTGGGCCGGCTGAAGCTCGACGGCTTCGCAGTGCGTCCGGTCAGGCTCAGGCGCGGCATATTCGACGATGCCGGGAACCGGCAACAGGCGTTCGGCGGAGTCTATGGCGCGCTTGGCCTCGATTCGCGCCGCTCGACGACGATCGATGGCTACTGGATGTATCTCGACCGCGATGCCGCGACTTTCGGCGGTGTATCGGGCGAAGAGCATCGCCACAACCTCGGGCTGCGCAGCGGCGGCGGCGTCGGCAAATGGGACTGGGATGTCGAGGGACTGCTGCAGCGTGGCACCTTCGCGGGCCAGGGCATCCGGGCCTGGGGCTTCGCGGCGGATATCGGCTATACGGCACCGGGCCACTGGAGACCGCGGCTGGGCCTGCGCCTCGATTCCGGATCGGGCGACCGGCGCGCAAGCGATTCGACGCTCGGCACCTTCAATCCGCTTTTCCCCAAGGGTCCCTATTTCAACGAAGCCAATGTGACGAGCTTCGCCAATCTGGTGGCGTTGCGTCCGAGCGTTCGGGTGCAGCCCGGTCGGATCCTGTCGCTCGAGGCAGCGACGCAGTGGAAGTGGAAGGAGGCGCGCGGCGATGCCGTCTATCTCGGCCCGGCGGCGCCGCTCGCCGGCACGCGGGGCGGCCCGCGCGGGATCGGGCAAGTCAGCACCATCGACGCAACGCTTCAGCTCGGGCGCCATTGGAACCTGCGGGGTTATTATCTGCATCACAGCGCCGGGGAGGCGATCGAAGCGGCGGGAGGGCACGCGATCGATTTCGCGATGGCGAGCGCGCAGTTCCGGTTCTGACCACTGCTGGCCGTCTGCCGTGTCCGCGCACGCGAGGATATGATACCAGGTCGTGAATCCATAAACGACCGCTATCGTCACGGGGGCTGAACGTCCGAGATCGGGTGGTGAGCCGTCCGTCCGCTACCTGGCAATTGGGTGCGGAAAGCTGACGTAACCGAGCGCCGCCACTTTCCCAAAAAGGATGGTCGAACGGTACAATCCTCACTCCGCTTTCCACTTCACCGGAATGCGGAGGTAAGTGATGCCGTTAGCCTCCGCCTCGTCGAAGTGGCCCGCCCGAATATTGACCTGGATTGAGGGCAGCAGCAGTTTGGGTACAGGAAGTCCAGCGTCACGCTGCTCACGCATGGTTACGAAATCACTTTCGCTCACGCCGTCATGGACATGGACGCTTGACCGGCGCTGCTCACCCACAGTCGTCTCCCAGCGATAATCATCGCGGCCCGGCGCCTTGTAGTCGTGGCAAAGGAACAGCCGCGTCGCATCAGGAAGCGCAAGCAGGCGGCGGATCGAACGATAGAGCGTGCGGGCGTCCCCGCCGGGGAAGTCGGCGCGCGCGGTGCCATAGTCGGGCATGAACAGCGTATCACCGACAAACGCCGCATCACCGATCAGGTAGGCGACGTCAGCCGGGGTGTGGCCGGGAACGTGCAGCACCTCGGCCTCCAGCTCACCGATCGCGAAGCGGTCTCCATCCTCGAACAGTCGGTCGAAATCCGAACCGTCCGTCTTCAAATCGTCCATCGCGAACACGGGACGGAAAATCTTCTGCACGTCGCGGATATGCGCGCCGATGCCGACCCATGCCCCGGTATGAGCCTTGATGAAGGGCGCGGCCGACAGATGATCGGCATGGGCGTGAGTTTCCAGCACCATCGCGACCCGCCAGTCATGATCGCGCGCGAAGGCAACCATCCGCTCGGCCGAGCGCGTGTCCGCGATACCGCTCGCCATTTCGAAGTCGAGCACCGGGTCGATCACCGCCGCTGTCCGCGTCGCGGGATCGCCGACAAGGTAGCTGATCGTGTTGGTCGGCTCGTCGAAGAACGCCTCGATGAAGGGCTGGGTCATGATTTCCTCCATTACCTCTTGCTAATATATTAGAATTTACTACATAAGCAATATCTAATGGAGTGGTGAAGATGCTCAAACCGCCGATGGACTTGGCGACATTCGAGGCGAAGGCCGGGCAGGTTGCCGACACGCTGAAGGCGATTGGCAACGCGCGACGGCTGATGCTGCTGTGCAAGCTGGTCGAGCATGGCGAAGTGACGGTCGGCGATCTGGCGCGCGATGTCGGCCTATCGCAATCGGCCTGCTCGCAGCACCTCGCCAGGATGCGCGACGAAGGCCTCGTCACCTATCGGCGGGAGAGCCAGACGCTTTGGTACGCCATCGCGGACACCCGCGTCGAAATGCTGCTCGCCACCCTCTACCAGCTCTACTGCAAGGATTGATGCGATGACGCTTGCGACCCTTTCTCCCGCCGACACCCGCGCCGCGATCAATGCGGGCGCCCGCCTGGTAGATATTCGCGGGACCGACGAACATGCGCGCGAGCGTATTCCCGGCGCGATGAATGTGCAGCTCGACCGGATCGGCGATCTACCGCGTGACGGTCGCCCGATCGTCTTCCACTGCAAGTCGGGCATGCGCACTGCCGCCAATGCGGCGCAGCTTGGCGCGGCAGCGGGCGGCGCCCCGGCCTATATCCTCGAGGGCGGGATTGATGCGTGGCGGCAGGCCGGTCAGCCCACCGTCGCCGATCGGTCGCAACCGCTGGAAATCATGCGGCAGGTGCAGATTACGGCGGGTGCGCTGGTGCTGACCGGCGTGCTGCTCGGCCTGTTCGTCGCCCCCGGCTTCTTCGGTCTCTGCGCGTTCGTGGGAGCCGGACTGATGTTCGCAGGGATGACGGGATGGTGCGGCATGGCCAACCTGCTGCGTGCCATGCCGTGGAACCGTCGCGCGGCTGACTGAGGCGATCATGGACACCGCCACCATCCTTGCCACGCTCGTGTCGGGGGGCGTGATCGGGCTGATCCTCGGCTTGGTGGGCGGGGGCGGGTCGATCCTTGCCGTTCCGCTATTGATCTATGTCGTCGGCATTGGCTCGCCGCACGCCGCGATCGGGACCGCCGCAGTCGCCGTTACGGTCAATGCGCTCGCCAGCCTCATCGGCCATGCCCGCGCCGAACGGGTGAAATGGCGGTGTGCAGGCGTGTTCGCGGTGTCGGGCATGATCGGAGCCGCGCTGGGCGCGGAGCTGGGTAAGACTTTTGACGGCAAGCGGCTGCTCATCCTGTTCGGGCTGCTGATGATCGGCATTGGTCTATCGATGCTGCGCAAGCGCCGCACGGCAGAAGCGCCCGATGTACGACTGACACGCGACAGCGCCGCGATGCTGCTTCCGCGATTGGTTCCGATTGGGCTTGCCGTCGGGCTTGCCGCCGGTTTCTTCGGGATCGGAGGCGGGTTCCTGATTGTGCCGGGGCTGATTCTCGCAACCGCGATGCCATTGCCCTTTGCCATTGGCACGTCGCTGGTGGTCGTCAGCGCGCTCGGGCTGACTACCGCCACTTCCTACACTCTGTCTGGGCTGGTCGATTGGCCCTTGACCGTGCTGCTGGTCACGGGCGGCGGCGGTGGGACGATTGCCGGTATCGCGCTGGGCAAGCTTCTCGGCACGCGCAAGGGGCTGCTCGAACGTGGCTTTGCTGCCGTGGTGATCGCGATCGGGGCCTATATCACTACGTCATCAATTTAGGGTCGCGATCCTCCCGAATGAATCCGGGTCGGGAAGATCGCGCGGAACGAAGGGCTGCTTCCGGCGGCTCTGGATGTACGCCTGAACGTCCGTGATCGGGGGGCGTTAGCGGCCGATCCGCTTTTATAAGTCTACACCCTAGATGGCGCGCGAGTGCCGGACCGGCCCCTGGCCCAGATATTGGTCGAAAAGGGCCGCGACCACGCGAACCAGCGGCCGGGCCTCATAGGGCATCTCGAGCACATTGCCGCGCACCGTGGCGAGCCCGTCATGCACGATCTCGCCGAGCCCCGCGGCGCTACCGATGACCTCGCGAGCATCGGCGCCGTAGCGGGCGCAAACCTGGTCGAGATCGACGCGATAGTCGCACATGATCCGTTCGATGATCGTGGCGCGAAGCCTATCCTGGCCCTCGAATGCGCAGGCTTTGGCCACGGCCGTGCCATGCGTCTCCACGCGCTTCTGATATTCGCCGATCAGGACCGAATTCTGCACATATCCCTGCGGCAGCCGTCCGATCGACGAGGCGCCAAAGCCGATGAGCGTCTGGCACGCGTCGGTGGTATAGCCCTGGAAATTGCGGTGCAGCCGGCCTTCGCGATCGGCGCGCGCCAGATCGTCTTCCGGGCGAGCATAATGGTCGAGGCCGATGCGGACATAGCCGGCATCCTGTAACAACGCAGCGATCGCCTCCGCCTGTGCGTGGCGTTCGGCGCCATCGGGCAGCACGGCCTCGTCGATCTTGCGCTGGTGGATCTTGAAACCCGGAACATGGGCATAGCCGAAGACGGCGAAGCGATCGGGCAGGAGCGTAAGTGACTGGGCGACGGTCTCGACACATGAGTCCACGCTCTGGTGGGGCAGACCGTAGATCAGATCGAAATTGACCCCGGCCACGCCCGCATCGCGCAGACGCTCTGTCACTTCAGCGGTTTGTTCGAAGCTCTGGATCCGGTTGATGGCGCGCTGCACGACGGGATCGAAGCTCTGCACGCCGAGGCTGGCCCGGGTGACTCCGCCATGTGCGAGGGCTTTGATCATCATGCCGTCGAGCGTACGGGGATCGAGCTCGATCGCGACCTCGCTGTCGCGGTCGATGCGAAAGGCGCCGCGCAGCCGATCCATCAAGTCCATGAACTGTTGCGGCTGCATCAGGCTGGGCGTTCCGCCGCCGAAATGCAGGTGCCGTGCGGGCAGGGCCTCGACCATCGCCTTTTGTGCCCAGGTGATCTCGTCGTGGAGCGCGGTGAGATAGCGCGTGATCGGTGCCTCGCGCGCGGTGATCGTGGTGTGGCAGCCGCAATACCAGCACATCGACCGGCAGAAGGGGACGTGCAGATAGACCGAGACCGGCTCCGCCACGGGCAATTGGCCCAGCCAGCGCGCATAAAGCTCCGGCGTCATGCCGGGTCCGAAATGCGGGGCGGTGGGATAGCTGGTGTAGCGCGGCAGCGGCCGGTCCGCATAGCGCGCGACGATCTCGGGGGTCACGTCCGGGCTCCTCATGGTCTCGCCCGGCCCTCTAGCCCAACCGTGGCGCGACTGCGCCTCGGGTACGGACCGGATGTGGCCACACCGTATTTTCGGGCGCCGCGCGGCGCGCCTATTGCCGCCTCGATCGCGAACCGGCGCTCGTACGGTTTGCGGGCGGAGACGTCGGATTGCGAGTGGAAAATGATGTGGATCACCGCCCGGACAAGACCCTGGCGCTACATCGACAGCGCGGGCATCCCGTCCGCACCGGAGGCAAGAGATGCGCGTCGCTGGACGCTCCAACGGGCTGACTGCCGCCGTCTGGCTGGCAAGTCTCGCGTTGTTGCTGCGAGCAGCCTTGCCCGGCGGCTTCATGTTGAACCCGGCCGATCACGGTTGGGGCGTGTCGATCGCATTGTGCGCGGGCACCGCGACGATGGCGACCGATTCAACGCATCTCGAGGAAACGCGCGGCAAGAGCGACGCGCCGCACAAGGCGGATACGGTCCCTTGTGCGTTCACTGGCCTGCTCATGCCGCATCTGGCGCAATCTTCCGCGCCGGGATCCTGGTTTCCGGCGTCGGTCGCAGGAACGCCCCTGGCCGGGCCGATAGCGACGCATCAGGCCGCACCGGCGCGAATGCCGGCGCCGCCGCCGCCCAGCCAGGCGCCGCCGACGCAGCCCGCCTGAACTCTCTCCATCGCATGGCCTGCCTTTCGGGTGCTCGCGCGCCCGGGGATCCGTGCGCCTCGACGACCTGGCGCCTGCCGCCGCAATTTTCCGAGACATGCAATGCACCAACGTCCCATTCGCGCACGCCTTCTTCTCACGGCAGTGCTGCTCATCCCCGCTCCGGCGCTCGCGCAAGAAGCGACGGCGCTTCCCACCGTCGACGTGACATCGACGGCCGGTGCTGACACCGGCGAGACCCGCGCGCCCGAACAGATTCTCCGCGACGCGGTCCGTACCAGCGATACTGCCGCAATCCTCCGCGAACTGCCGGGCGTCAGCGCCTTCGATGCGGGCGGCGTGGCCAGCCTGCCGACGATCCGCGGGCTCGAGGCGGACCGTATCGCGATCCTCGTGGACGGGATCAAGATCGACGATGTCTGTCCGAACAAGATGGCCCCGCCGCTCTCCTTCACCGATCCGCAGACCATAGCCTCCATCACAGCCTTGACCGGCGTCACGCCCGTTAGCCTGGGCGGCGACACGATCGGCGGTGCGATCAGCGTCGAGACGCTTGGGCCCCGCTTTGCCGCTTCGGGCGCGACACTGCTCGCCGGGCGGGCAAGCGCCTTCTATCGCAGCAACGGCAACGGCGCAGGCGGGGCTTTGTCGCTGACGGCGGCGAGCGACGCGCTGAGCCTTACCTACAACGGCTCCTATACCCGGTCGGAAAATTACCATGGCGGCGGCGATGGCGTGGTCCGCGCGTCGGAATTTGCCAAGACCGACCATGCGCTGGCGTTCTCCGCGCTGACCGGTGCCGGGCAACTGGAGCTCAGAGCCGGAATCCAGCGCGCGCCGCGCGAAGGCTTCACCAACCAGTATATGGATATGACCGACAACCGGTCATGGTTTGTCAACGGCCGCTACAAGGGCGTGTTCGGCTGGGGCGACCTCGACCTGACAGTGCATTATCGCGACACCGATCATGAGATGAACTTTCTCGAGGACAAAGGCGGCATTGCGAACGGCGGCATGCCCATGCTTACCGAAACGCATACGGCCGGCTATACGCTGAAACTGCGGTTCCCCGTTTCCGCGCGCGATACCATCGGCGTCGGCAGCGAATTTCACCATCAGTGGCTGAACGATTATTGGCCGCCCGTCGCCGGCAGCATGATGATGGGACCGAACCCTTATGTGAACATCAACGGGGCGAAGCGCGACCGTCTGGGAAGCTATCTCGAATGGGAACGCCACTGGAATGGACCGCTGTCGACGGTAGTTGGGATCCGCAACGACCAGCTCTGGATGAACACCGGCGATGTCCAGCCATATTCTACCGGCATGATGAGTATGGCCGATGCGTCCGCCGCGACGGCCTTCAATGCGGCCGATCACGCGCGCCACGACAGCAACTGGAGCGGCAGTGCGCTGGCGCGCTATTCGCCTTCGGATCGCCTGGTGCTGGAATTCGGCTATGCGCACAAGGTGCGCTCGCCCGCTCTCTATGAGCGCTACAGCTGGGGGCGCGGATCGATGTCGAGTCGCATGATCGGCTGGTTCGGTGACGGCAATGGCTATGTCGGCAATCTCGACCTCGCGCCCGAGCGGGCCGACACGCTGAGCGCGGCATTGCGTCTGGCCGGCTCCGGCGATCGCGGCTGGACGCTGCGGGTGGCGCCGTTCTTCACGCATGTCGCGGACTATATCGATGTCGTGAAACTCAGGGACCTGACCGACGGGATGGGAAAGCCGACCGGCTTTGCGCAGTTGCAGTTCGCCAATGGCGAGGCCCGCTTCTACGGCGTCGATGTTTCCGCGACGCTGCCGCTTTGGGACAGCAAGCGCGCCGGGAGCGCGGCGATTTCCTTCGTCGGAAGTCTGGTCGAGGGCGACAACCTCGCCGATCGCGGTGCTCTTTACCACCAGATGCCCGTCAATGCGAAGGTCAAGCTCGTGCACAGGTTGGGTGGCCTGCAAAGCCACATCGCGTTCGCCTTGGCGGCTGACAAGACCCGCGTCGATGTGACCCGCAACGAGCCCGAAACGCAGGGCTATGCGCTGGTCGATCTCGGTGCGAGCTATGGCTGGAACGGGATTCGCCTGAGCCTCGACGTCGAGAATCTGCTCGATACCGCCTATGACCTGCCGCTCGGTGGGGTGTCGCTCGGCGACTATAAGGCGACGGGCCTGGTGCGCCCGGTGCCGGGGCGCGGCCGAAGCGTCAATCTTGGCCTGAGCGTGGAGTTCTGAGCCATGAAACTGCTCACGCTCACGGACCGCTTGTGGGGGCTCGGGATGACCACCGCGGTCTATGGCGCCATCGTGCCGGCGATGTTCCTGCTCTCGGCAGGTATCGGTCCTGCGCCGGCCCGGTCCGGGGCGCTCAAGACCTTCGACGTGGCGTTGCCCAAACCCGCCCCGGAACGCGCTCCGAGACCGGCGGAGCGCAAAAAATCCGTCGAATCCATTATGGCGGCGGACCGGCCGGCACTTCCGGAACGACCTCTCCCGCCGGCACCCGCGGCGAATAGCGCAAGCAACCGCGCCGTGCCCGAACCCACCACGCCGGCTGCCGCTCCGCCAGTGCCTCAACCGGCAACCCCGGTGGCCGCACCAGCGGCGCCCGGCCGCAGCGCTGACTCCGCATCCGCGCAGCGGATCTACGCGGCACGTCTCTGGGCGCATATTGCCGCCCGGCGGCCACCCGGGATCCGCATCGAAGGTACCGCCATCGTCGCATTCGCCGTGACGCGGAGTGGTACACTCGAGAATGTGTCGCTCGGCCAATCCAGCGGCAACCCGATGCTTGACCGCCTCGCGACACGTATCATCCGGCAGGCCGCACCATTTCCCGCGCCGCCCGCGGAACTGACCGACGAGCAACTCCGCTTTACCATACCGTTCAGCTTCCGCTGAAGCGGCGGGGACGCGGGCAGCGTCCTGGCGGGTCCGGCAGAAGAAGCAGCCGGACAAATTGATGCGGCGCAAACGGTGGCGGCCAGACGTGTCGTGCCGCGCGTCGGACAATCACGCGGCGGATCTTCCCGGGCGCGCGACCGCGTGGCGGGCGCCCTTTTGCGGCCGGGGCATCAGATCTTCCCGCGGGCCGGCAGGGGCGCACCCTCGAGCAGATCCTCGATGAACAAGCTGAGCAAGGCGGCGCGCGAGCCAACGCCTGCCTTGGCGTAGGCGCGCGTCAGTTGCGCGCGGATCGTTCCCGTTGCGGCAGAACGTAACCGCGCGATCTCCGCGATGTCGCACCCCTTGAGCGCGAACAGCGCCACATCGGCTTCCGCGCCGGTCAGCCCCCACGCCGCGAACCGCCGGACAATCAGATCTGCCAGCGCGCCCGACGCGGCCGCCAACGCGTCGTTGCGGCGCTGCGCTTCGGCCATCATCGCCCTGAGATGCCATGCACCGAAAACGACGCCGGCGACGAGCGCTACCGCGACGAGACCTTCCACCACGATATGGGCGGTCAGGCCTCCCAGGCGCAAATCGGCAAGTGCGTCGGCGACGAAGAATATCGCGGCCACCGACTGGAGCGCGACGATCGCAGCGATCGCCCATCTCTGGCCCTTGTGGTTCTCGCGGATTGAACGGCGCATCATTCCCGTCTCCGGCGCGGCGGCCAGGGGAGCATCGCTCCAATGATCTGGGGGCCAGCGCGCCGGGTCTCGAAGATCACACCCGCCAGGTGGAGCGCGATCAGCACGTAGAGCAGGTTCACGGCGATCTCATGCGCTTCGGTCAACGTGCCCTCTTCGTCTTCATGCTCGCCCCGACCGTCGTGCCGGGTGGACACCTTCGTGGCGGAAAGGCGTTCCATCGGCTCCGCCTGACTCTCCCGCCCGGAAATCGCGTTTCCTGAAAGCCCCGATGGTGGCGAGAGTGCGATGCCGGTCGCGACGATGACCGCAAGGCAGCTCCACATCGTATAGACCATCAGCGCACCGAGCGGGTTGTGCGACGCATGGATGGTATGGCGCCCCGCGGCAATATCGCGGATATGCGCCAGCGCGCGCGACGGGCTGGGTGGAAAGGCCGAAAAGCGCGCCTGTGGCGTGCCGACAAAGCCCCAGAGCAGCCTGAGCGCGAGCAGGCTTGCGAGCCCAAAGCCGACCCAGACATGCGCCGCTGAACCTTCTTCGGTAACGAGTGCGTTCGCGATCACCGCGGCGACAGTCCCCCAATGGGCGATGCGCACAAGCGGATCCCAGCGTCGTAGCAGGGGCGCTCTGTTAGCGTTCATTGCCTTGCTCCTCTCGCGCACAGTGCCCGCCGGCAGGGGAGGGGTGCGGCCCTGCGATTTTCGGAACGGCGACCGCTGCGCCCCGCTCGGGCGGTGGCGCGGCAAATTTCGAGCGTTCGGCGATCGGGAATGTCCAGCGCATTTCGAATGTCCTCCTGATACCGCAACTGGTCTCTGGATGGGGCGCCGCCATTGTCCTGGCGCTTACCGCTGCCGAAATAAGCGCCTGCTGACGGGCTGCCTGTGGGGCGGCGCCGTCGGGATTTCATGGCCCGCGCCGGACCGGACGAACGGCAGCAGCGACCTGTTCGCATGTGACGGGGCGCACTTCAGCCGCGGGACCTTCCTTTCATGGTATTGGTGGCAAGGCGCCGGACAAGCTGACCGAGCGAGGGATAATCCGCTCGCGCGTAAACAGAGTCCGGCCCCAGCGCCCGGGAGAGGCGGCGATTGGCCTCCGCGAGCGAATGATAAGGCAGGCTGGGAAGCAGATGATGCAGCGCGTGAAAGCGCAGCCCGACAGGGGCCCACAAGCCAGCCAGCACCCCCCGCGCGACATTGGTGCTGTCGAGGAACTGCGCGGTAATCGTCAATGGCCCACCGTCATTCTCCCATAGATGCGCAACCAGCGTGCGCATTTGGTTGAGCACAGCGACGCCCGCGAGGACACTCATCGCGATGAGGAACGACCTGACCGGCAGCATCCCCGTTGCCAGCGCCGCGATGATCGCCACCGCCACGAGGCTCGCCCCGAACTCCTGCCAGAACCATTGTCGCGCGAAGGCCCCCTCGGGCGCGCGCCGCTCGAACCTGGGATTGATCTGCAGGCCCGAGAACCGCGCGACCAGGATACGCCGGAGCGGAGGCGAAAACACCGAAAGCGGCCCAAGAATTCCGAAGCGTAGCAGCAGCGCCGCCGGCATCAGCAGCGACACGAGGAGGAAAGCGGGCAGGGTCCACGGCTTCATCAACGCCAGCGGAAGATATTCGGGATCCCGGATCGTTCCATAGCGGGTGCGGGTATGATGGATGATATGGATGCCTTCGTACATGAAGGACGGCAGCAGGGTCGGAATGCCGAGCAGGACATTCCACGCGACGCGAAACCCGGGCAGCCTCCCGGGCTGCAAATGGGTGATCTCGTGGATGAAGAGCGTCGCCCGGTAGAGCGCAAGTATCGCGGCGACGCCGCACAGGAAGGCAGCCGGGACGGAGTGCACCAGTATGGCGGCCGCCAGTGCCGAATAGCCCAGCACCGCGGAACCGAGAAAATCGCTCCAGTAGAGTAGCGGATCGGGTTGCTGAAGATCCCGCGTCACTTCCGCCGCCGTCTTCAGTAGCGCCCGGTCGTCCGGGACGCCGGACAGGCGAACGGTGCTTGCGGCGCCTGGCGCCCGCTCGGCAACCACCTTGTAGTCGTGATTCACTGGGTACCTCGCATCGATAGTTCTTGAGCATTCGGCGCAGGCGTTACTGGAAGGTGGCCCGGCGCCTCCGAAACTGCCGGGATCAGGGTCCGGGACCATCGGCGCGCCTGTCGAGTTGCTGGTATCGGTCGGGCTGGACCAGCGGTTCGACAGGCCCGCGTCCATCGTCGCAAGCGGTGGGGACGCAAGATCGCAGTCCTGCACCACCGGTGCCGTCTTCAAACCTGCAGCCTGGGTACAAACCCCACCTCCTGGTCTCGCATCGGCCCGCTGCCGTGCGAGAGTCGTTCGCTATGGACCGCTGCTGCCCGGCCAAATTGGTAAATTTACGGATGGAGGCGTCGCTCCCTTCCTCCCCCCAATCGGCCAGCGACGCGAGCCGGTGCGGAGCGCGCCCGGCGATCCCGGCGCGCTCCGCGCAACTGGGGAATCTCCGCGTTGCGGAGGGATTTCATCTCCCGAATATGCCGCACGTCTCCCGTCACCCCGATGGTGTACAACCAGGACCCCTGAACCATGATCGCCGACCCATTCGAGCTTTTCGCGGCCTGCTATGCCGAGGCAGCCGCTGCCGAACCAGATGACGCGAATGCGATGGCCCTCGCGACCGCGGGCCCGGACGGCCAACCTTCGGTGCGCATGGTCCTGTTGAAGGAATATGGCCGGGAAGGCTTCGTATTCTACACCAACTTCGCGAGCCGCAAGGCACGCGAGCTTGAAGACGGCAAGGCGGCGTTGCTCTTCCACTGGAAATCAATGCGACGGCAAGTGCGGATCGAAGGCGATGTTCGCAGGGTCAGTGACGCGGAGAGCGATGCGTATTTCGCCTTGCGGGATCGCGACTCGCAAATTGGCGCCTGGGCATCGGATCAGTCGCGCCCGCTCGACAGCCGCCAGACATTCGAGGCGCGCTTCGAGGCAGCGCGCATGCGCTTCGCAGGGAAGGTGGTTCCCCGCCCGCCGCACTGGGGCGGATATCGTGTCGACCCGGTGGCGTTCGAGTTCTGGCAGGATCGCGCCCATCGGCTGCACGAACGCAGGATATTCACCCGGGCGGGCAGGGGCTGGTGCGAAGGGCTCCTCTACCCGTAACCGCATTTCGCGGCGCACCGAGAGATCCTGTTACCGGACAAGGGCCGCAGGGCCACGGCGGTTTCCTGCGCGCAATGGGTGAGTCAGGGTCTTCCAGCGAAAGGGATGTCTGGACGGCTCGCCTTCGATAGAGGCTCGATCCGGGCTTCGCAGATATGCGCCTGCCGCTCGCAGTGGCGCAGTCCAGCGAGATCGTAGCCAATCCGCCGACTGGCCGCCACAGATCGCTATCGCCTTGTGCTCGCTGCGGAGGCAGGACGGCCGGGCCGCCAGCACCGCGATTTCTGGGCTCCGCACCTGAACCATTGCATCTGCCCGCGTGCCCGGCGCATGGCGCGAACCATGTCGAGGTTTCGCATTGGTTCACGCGGGTCGCCGCTCGCCCTCACGCAAGCCAATATGGTGCGTGATGCACTGATTGCAGCACGCGCTGTCGCGCCGGGTGATATCGAGGTCGTTCCCATCCGCACGACGGGGGACAAGATCCAGGATCGCGCGCTTGCCGAGATTGGTGGCAAGGCGCTGTGGACCAGGGAGCTCGACCGCGCGCTGCTGGCCCGTGAGATCGACTGTGCGGTGCATTCGATGAAGGACGTCGAGACGGTTCGTCCCGAGAGCATCGCGATCGCGGCGATGCTCCCCCGCGCCGACGTTCGCGATCGGCTCGTCGGCGCCGGTTCGATCGGTGCGCTGCGCGAGGGAGCGGTCGTGGGCACGAGTTCTCCACGGCGCGCGGCGCAGCTGCGCAGGCTCCGCCCCGATCTGAAGATCGTGCTGTTCCGCGGCAATGTCGATACGCGGTTGGCCAGGCTGGCCGCCGGTGAAGTCGATGCGACCCTCCTCGCGGCGGCGGGGCTCGAGCGCCTGCGACGGCATGACGTCGGCACCGCGATTCCCCTTGATGTGATGTTACCTGCTCCGGCACAGGGGGCGATCGGCATCGAGTGCCGCCGCGACGATCCGCTTGTCCATGCGATGCTGACGAGGATCGACCACCTCCAGACGCACGCCTGCGTGCTGGCCGAACGCCGGCTGCTAGCCGCTTTGAACGCCGATTGTCATTCGCCGGTCGCGGCGCTTGCGACCATCGAGGGCGCAATCATGACGCTCAGGGCCGAGTTGCTGTCCGAGGACGGCGCGGAGCATATCTTCGCCCAGGACGCCGGTGCACCGTCCGATCAGGAACTGCCGGTAGCCGTCGCGCGCGGCCTCTTGTCGGGCGCGTCGGCCGAAATACGGCGGCTGTTCAGCTGACGCGGCGGCCGCAGGGACCCGCGGGTCGTTGCATGGCAAAGGCTGAACGACGGTTCCGGGTGGATCCCATGCGCTGTTTCCCGAGATTGCGATGGTGGGCCTCCGGGGCAACCCGGTGCGCCGGAGCGCCGGGAAAAACTATGGGTCCCCAACGCCGGGTACGCCATCCACTCGAAGGTCCGAGATCGGATACATCCGCGTGGACCGATATGCATCGACTGCCCGCGTCATGCGATCGCGCTGATCGATCCACCGGGCGGCGTAGAACCGCGCCCGCTCGATCGCCTCGTGCATCGCTGCCGACATTTCGGCTACCGGTGCCGGCAGGCCGTGGTCGTCGTCCACCACGTCCGGCAACGCCCCCGCACGATCCCGCGGATTCGATCTCATTTTCCCTGGGACTTCTCGTCGCGCGTGCGTGCGGTCTCGGCGTTGGCTCTGTCGTGCGCTCTTCCGCCGGCGATGATCACTGCAAAAAACAGCCCCAACAAAAGCGTGGAGATCAAGACGATGCCCGCGATCATCCTTTGCGTGCCTGCTCGTTCGCCGGGGCCGCGTGTGTGGCGGGCAGCGCGTCAGCATTCCTCCCGCCGCCGATCGCCGCGTGTTGGGTCCGCTCAACATTGAATGTCCCGGCCGGGCAGCGGTTGCGCATGCCGCGTCCGAGAATCGCCCAGACGGATCGCGGCGCGCTCCGCTCGGATTCGATCGGCTTTTTGGTGCCCGGCGATGCAGGGCGCGAGTCTTCGCGCATTCGCCGGGACGGACGATCACCGTGCTTCGGATCGAAAGGGGTCAAGACCTCAGGCACCGGCACCCTTTGGAGTGCGCGCCGCGCCGAACGGAGAGCGCATTTCGGACGGTATCAAGCACGCCATCACGCGCGACCTCCCGGCGCGGGCTGAACGCGGGGAACGCAGTGCGCCTTCTCGTCACGGGCCGCCTGCTCGAGCGCGTAGCCGAGCTCGAGCATCAATTCGGCGGCTTCACCGGCGGACAGATCGACGACGAACGCCGTCTTTTCCGATCGCGCGTCGATCGTAATCCTGCGGCTTCCATCCGCTTTCGGGTGCGACCGGGGGTGAAGATGCCAATGGCCCGATTGCTCTTGTCGAGGCTCCCCGCAGACAATTCCAAGGCGAGGGCGTTCGACCTGCCGACGGCGCCCGGGAGCTATAGATGCCTTGCTATCCATCGCCACACCTCCCGAAGGAAACCGGGGAGCGCACAAATGGCTCTCCTGTCAGAACTGTTGTATCACACATCTTTATCATGGTATAAAGCGGTATGTTGATGTATAAAACATCATAACAAAGCAGGGGAGAGCCTTGTGGGAGTGATCACCTCTGCGAAAGTGCCGCCCGCGCGGGCGATACAGGGCCCCGGAAAAATGGGGCTTGCCGCGCCGGAGGGGGCGTCGCTGTCGACGATCTCGCGCCCGGAGGCCTTTGGCAGACGGGTGTGCGGGATGATCGGCATGCTGCTCAAACCGGTTGAAGCGCCGGGGGAGGCCTGGATTGATTTGATTGGAGCGCCTGCTTCCACGTCGGGGGCCGCACACAGGGTGCGGCTGCGCGTGGCAACCTCCCGGCCCGAGGAACGGCGCAACGGGCGTGTCGCGCGGGATGGTGTCGGGCCGGAATGTGCAAACCATGCTGCCTAGGGTTTTCCCGATCGAGTTCACGCCAAAGCTGTTCTCGGTTCTTCGCCAGGGTTATGACGGGCGCCGGCTGAGGGCCGATATTGTCGCGGGCCTTACCGTCGCGATCGTCGCCCTGCCGCTGTCGATGGCACTGGGGATCGCGAGCGGCGCTACGCCCGACAAAGGTTTGATTACCGCGGTCGTGGCCGGCCTGCTCATTTCGGCGCTGGGCGGCTCCCGCGTACAGATCGGCGGGCCGACCGGCGCCTTCGTCGTCATCGTTTTCACCGTGATCGCACAGCATGGTTATGACGGACTGGTACTTGCGACATTGCTCGCGGGCCTTATCCTGACGATCGCCGGATATTTGCGGCTGGGCCGTCTCGTAAAGTACATACCCCATCCCGTGGTGACGGGGTTCACCGCCGGGATCGCAGTGATCATCGCTTCGAGCCAGGTGAAGGACTTTCTCGGCCTTCGAATGAGCGCCGTGCCAGCGGACTTCCTGCCGAAATGGGCTGCCTATCTCCATGCGATCGGGAGTCTGAATCCGGTCGCCATCGCCGTCGGAGCCGCCGCGCTTGCGACGATCATCATTCTGCGCAGAACGGCGCCGCGCATACCAGGCTTTCTGGTCGCGGTGGTCCTTACCTCGATCGTCGTGGCTGCGCTCTCGCTTCCGGTCGACACGATCGGGTCGCGTTTCCCGAACATGGCGACGGGCATGCCCCTGCCGCACTTTCCGTCCTTCTCGGTCGAGAAGGTTCAGCAGGTTCTGCCCGCTGCCTTCACGATCGCGTTCCTCGCGGGCATCGAGTCATTGCTGTCGGCTGTCGTTGCGGACGGGATGACCGGCTTTCGGCATCGCTCCAATCAGGAAATGGTCGGGCAAGGGGTGGCGAACTTCGCCTCGGCCCTTTTTGGTGGACTTCCGGCGACGGGGGCGATTGCGCGCACCGCGACCAACATCAAGGCGGGCGGTCGCTCACCGGTCGCGGGTGTGTCGCATGCACTGTTCCTCCTCCTGTTCATACTCTTCGGCTCGAAGCTGATGGCGTTCGTGCCGATGGCGGCCCTTGCCGCCATCCTGTTCATGGTTGCCTGGGGCATGAGCGAACGCCGGCACTTCCTCGGCTATCTGCGGATGCCGAACGGCGACCGCATCGTTCTCCTGCTGACATTCGCCCTGACGATACTTGTCGATCTCACCGTGGCGATCGGCGTGGGGGTCACGCTCGCTTCGCTGATCTTCATGGCGCGGATGAGCTCGACCGTGGAGATCGGCGCCGGCTTTGACGGGGAGGACGAGGACCTGCACCAACGTGACGCGATCCCCCCGGGCGTCGAGGTGTTCCGGATGAGCGGGCCGTTCTTCTTTGGCGTGGTCGGTGGACTGATGGACACCTTCCGCGCGATGGGGCAGCAACCCCGTGCGATCATCCTCAGGATGCGCCTGGTGCCCATGATCGATGCGTCCGGGGCGACCGCGCTCGAAGGTCTTGTTGACGAAGCGCGGCGGGCAGGCATCGATGTGATCCTGTCGGGTGTGCAGCCGCAGCCGCAGGAGATGCTTCGGCGTGTGCATCTGGGCAACGGCAATGGCCGGGTCCGTTATGCGGACGACTTCGCCGGCGCGCTGCAGCTCGCGCAGATCGCCGTCGGCGGGGACACGCGAGATGCGTGACGATCGCTCGCTCATCATTGTCGAGGATGACGCGCCATATGCGAATGTGCTGGCGCGCTCGCTGGAACGGCGGGGATATCGGGTCAGGATCGCAGCCGATCCGGGCGCGGTCGCGAAGCTCCTGGACGAAGACGCGTTCCGCTACGCCATCGTTGACCTCAATCTCAACCCGGCTTCCGGACTGCCTTGCATCGAGGCACTGCGCAGAGCCAATGCGGCGACGCGCATCCTCATGGTGTCGGGCTTTGCCAATCCGGCAAACGCAGCCGAGGCGATCAGGCTCGGCGCCTGTGGCTGCCTCGCAAAACCGGTCAGCAGCGACGACATCGAGGCCGCGTTCCTGGGTGCGTGGCCAGTCGCTAACTCCCGGAGCACCTACGCTGACGACGTCTGCGATCTGTCTGCCTCCCCGGCTGCGGACACGGCCGGGAGTGACCGCAGATGACTGCGGCCCGGGTCTGCGGTTCGACCTGGCCGGGCTCCGGCTGCGACGCCAAAGCGCGGCGCGAGGCGGGCTGCGAAGCAGGCCGCTGTCCGAAAATCGTGCGGCGCGCCGGGCGCGGCTTTGACGGCGCCCGCGAAGCGCGCCGGCGCGGTGCCGCGCGATGAGCGGCCGGCCGTCGCGGCGCGGTTTCCTGGTCGTCATATTCGACCGCGAAGCCCGGACCTTCTCGGTCGAGGGACCGATCTGGAGCGAGAAGCCGTGCCGGGACGCCGTCGCGAGGACGCGCCTCGAGGGACGGGACGTCGGCTATATCCGTTATCGGGACGGGGCGGCCTGCGAATGGCGTCGAAGCGCAGCGGAGCGCTTCCGGCGAGCTTCGAAGTACCGGAGAGTGGCGATGGGCGCGATCCTTGGCACCGACCTGCGTAGCCCGGGATAGGAGCACATATGGACGAGGATTTCCGCGAAGCGGCGCGTGATTTCTTGCCGGCCGGGGACGCTGGAGCGCGGCCGGCCATGCGAATGGCAAGTCATCGCGGCCTGGCACGCGCTTGTTCGCCGGTGTTGCCGCTGGCTGGGGCACGGTCGCCGCCGGGGCCGGACTGCGCTGGTGACTATACTGGCGTGCGAACCTTGTCGCGGCCGTCACCAACCACATCAGCATTCCCGGTCGGGCGACATCCGACCGCTTGTGCCCGAGCTTCCAATCCTGGCCTTTGAAGGTGCCTGAACGTGTCACGACGAATCGATTTGAAACCGACCCTCCGCAACAGCGAACTGTATCTGAACCGGAGCAGGGCATGCCTCGAAGAGGCGAGCGCAGCTTCGCTGCCGCGCGTCAGGGAGCGCGCGTTGCGAGCCGCGACCGCCTGGCAAGAAATGTATGACAAGGCTCTGCTGTCCGAGCAGCGCTCGAGCCGCTGAGGCGGCGCCATTTGTGGCAGGAGTGCTGTGCGAAACATCTTTATCGTGGTATAAATAGCTATATTGATGCGTCATATATCACTTCATTGCGTCCGGGAGCGCCGCCAGAATGATCACCTCTGCACAGATGCGAGCGGCCAGAGCGATGCTCGGCCTCGATCAGAAGGGGCTCGCCGAGTTGGCGGGGCTGTCGCTGCCGACGATCCAGCGCATGGAGGCATCAGGCGGGCAGGTGCGCGGGATCATCGATACGTTGATGAAGGTCGTCGAGGCCCTGGAGGAAGCGGGGATCGAGTTGATCGGCGAAAACGCTCCCTCTGCCGGAAGCGGTCGGGGGGTGCGTCTGCGCGAGGCGGCGTCCCGATCCGGTGAACGGCCCGGCGGACGCGCCGGCCGCGAGGGTGTCGTGCCGAAGACGGCGAGCCATGCCGGCTAGGACGTTGCTGTTCGAAAGCACGCCCGGCCCGCTTTCGGTTCTTCGCGAAACCCGTGACAGGCCCCGGTCCGGAGTCCGTGTCACCGCAGCTCTGACGGTCGCGGCCGGCATCCGGTTGCTGTCGGTCGCTGATCGCTGGCCGACCCTGGCTGAAACGGATGTGGCCGCGCACGTGCGGCGGGTGGCACTTGCGCGGGTGCGATCTGCTGATCTTGCTCTCGGCATGCAGACTTGTCCCGCTATCGAGGAAACCGGGAAACTATCCCGATGACCGACGGCTACGCGGGGCTCTGGCCGGGTTCGTGGTTTGACGGCGATGCGCTGAGTGTCGCCGACAGCGAGGTGCTGCACGCCTGCGGCTTCGCATCCGGTCTTCAGCTGACTCCGAAGCGTGGAGCGCCATATCTGTCCGAGTTTGGCGATACCCGGGCACTTCATTTCGATCATCGCACCATCCAGAGCGAGATGAGCATCAGCAATCCGCTCGACCTGGCTCTGGACTATACGAGAGTCATGATGGGGTTCCTGCTGTTCAACCCCAGGCCCGCGACCATCGACATGATCGGGCTCGGAGGCGGCTCGCTGGCGAAATACTGCTACTACAAGGTGCCCTCGAGCGTCGTAACCGCCGTTGAGATCGATCGGGACGTCATTGCACTCCGGGGCCGTTTTCTGATCCCCGAAGATTGCGGCCGCTTCAGGATACTCTGGGGTGATGGCGCCGATTATGTCCGGCAGAGCAGGCGACAGGCCGACGTGCTGCTTGTCGACGGGTTCGATATGGACGGCCAGCCGCCCGAGCTGTGCTCCCAGGACTTCTATGATGATTGCTACCGGCATCTCGCACCGGGCGGCATTTTTGTAGTAAACCTCTGGGAGAAGCATCGGCTCTGCAAGAGCCGGATCCGGAGAAGCTTCGGCGACGAGGTCGTGGTCGTTCAGACCGAATGCGGAGACAATCGTGCCGTGTTCGCGAGAAAAGGTGGCAGCCTGGCGCAATTCACCGACGACGCAACCGGGCTGATGCATGGCGAGCGTCACGCCAGATTCCTGCCTCAGGTCGCACGACGCATTCGCCACCAGATGCTCCGTCGGGACCTGATCGGGCAAGCGGCCGAGGCTATCCGATCCTCCGCGGCAGACACCGGTACGGCATCACGCTAGCCCTTGCCGTTCGGCGCAAGCCTCGCGCCGTGGTGCCTGAATCGCGTCTCGCCCTCGATATCTCCGAGCGCCGTTCGCGGTCGGAGGGGCCGCGCATCATGCGCGAGCCCCGACCGGAGCTCACATCTGGCTTTGCAGGAAGACCACGGTCGCTCCGAACAGCAACGTGATCAGAAAAAGCCATATTCCGATGACGGCGCGGCTCGGCCGCGGGTCGCGCGGCGGTAAAGGATCGCGATTGACGATCGACGACATTGAATGTCTCCCAATGATTGGGGACCATCTGATCCTCACAGCGGCGGTGCCGGAATCCGGAAATTCACGGATGCATGGCGGCATCGTGTGCGCGAAGCAGCTGCAAGGCCCTGGGCATCGCACCGCGCGTCTCGCGCCGGTGCGTACCGCCGCTCCGGGTCCGTGACGATAGCCGGCGGAAGGCCCGGTAAAGCCAGGCTCGAGCCCATTCTGTCGAGCTTCGCTTCGATCCCGGCCGAGATTGGGGGAAACCGGACGCGCGCTGGCGCAAGCTTCGCCCGTTCCGATCGACCAATCCGTAATCCTCGTCCTTCCGGGCCAGTATGAGGACCCCGGTTGCCGATGTAGCGCGCCAAATCCCTCTCCCACTTGCGGGAGGGACATCCGCAACGGCGCGGGGAAGGGCGACCCTACCGGCAGAGCTGCGCTTCGAGCCGGTCGAGCAACGGCTGCTGGCTCGCAAGCATCACCAGGCGCGCTTCGGCGATGGTTAGCCAACATGCGCGATCGATCTCGGGAAACGAGACCAGCCTGCCGCCGCGTGGCGGCCATTCGAGACGAAAACGGTTGCTCGTGATTCGGGAAACGTCGAGTTCCTGCTCGAGCGCGAATACGTGAACCACCTTGCCCCCGGCTTGGCGGATTTCACCCAGCGGGGCGGGCGTTCCGTTGAGACGAATGCCGAGTTCCTCTTCCGTCTCCCGGCGCGCGGCCGTGAGCATATCCTCTCCGCTTTTGATCATGCCTTTGGGGATTTGCCAGCCGCCGATGTTCTTGTTACGCCAGAAGGGTCCACCCGGATGCACGAGAAGCACCTCGGTCGCGGACGAAAGTCGCCGGTAGAGAAGGATCCCGGCGCTCGCGGGTGGGCGGGAGCTTTTCGGCTTCACCATGGGAGCGGCATTCCTTCCCGTGCGCCCCTGACCGGGTGCGCCAACTCCGTATCTGTGCTCTCGCGCGTACCTGGTACCGGGTCGACAGGCGTCCCGGCCTCGCCTGCAGTGTACGCCCGGCTCGAGATTGACCCGCGAGAGCCTGTCAGCCGATCGCGCGCGTCTCGGCTTCATCGCCGGGAGATGTCGCCCCCCGCGCGTCGTCGGGGACCGGATCCTCCGGCAACCCCCGGTCCGGCACACAGGTGTCGGGTTGCGGTGGTGCAAATTCCGGCGCGGCCCGCGCCGGGTGATCCGGCGGCTCGCAAGGCGACTCGGCCGGGCTTGGCGTCAATCCGGGGTCCGCAGGAAAGATTGGCGGAGGGGAAGGCATCGTGGCGGTTCCTTGTCCTGCGCTTGCCTCGAAAGGGTGTGCGCCAGGTCTGCCTTCACAATGTGCCGGGCCCTCCAGAGGCGCTATCCGCAATCCTACGCAGTAGCATGTGGCGGCTCACCCTCACGGTCAGCGCGCCGGCCGTGATCCGGCGCATCCGGGAGGCCATCCACCTGTGCTCGCGCATCACGTGAAGCCCGCACCTGCAGACGCTCGCCCGCGCGCCCGGCATCACAATAGGGTGCCCCTGGACAGGGGTAGCCACCATCCCGGCGTCGCCTGAACGCTTCTGGAAAGGCGTCCCCAAAACCGGCCGTCGTGGCGATTTGCTACTATAATGGAGTGATTGGGCTCTCGCGTATGAGCCATGGGGGCGTGGTCGTGTCGACAGGATTGGGAGCGCTATCGTCGCAACTGGCGTCGCCATCGCTTGCCCCCTCAACTGATGGGCAGCCGCGACTTGCGGTTCCCGAGTCCAGACTGCGCTACCTGAAGTTCGAAGCTGCCCTGTTCGTTCTGCTCATCGCGACTTTCGCCGCGGTGCTCTTCAAGAGCACGATCGTCGATCGGCGATTGGCCATCGGGCCGACGGCCGCTGCGCAATATCCTCACTATGTCTACAGCGATCTGACCTCCGGCGGGGCATCAACCGTCACGGCGGCGGCAACGCCCCTGGCATGGTCGTGCCGTATCAGCGCCGGCTATGCCTATCCTTTTTGCGGTTATGGGCTGATGCTCGACAAGCGCAACGTCGGGCAAGGGCGCGATTTGTCGAAATTCGCCAAGGTCAGGCTGACTCTCAACTATCGCGGCCCTTCCGACACGCTCAAACTGGCGCTCAAGAACCGCAGAGTCCGTGATGGCAAGGCGATCGCCGGTGAAGATGCGCAGCCGAATGCACTCGAGTTCAAGGTGCTGCCGGGCAGGCAGACGATCGAGCTCAACCTCGCCGATGCGATCGTGGAGCCGTGGTGGGCAGCGGCACACGAGGCGGGCGACCCTTCGGCGGCAACCCCGACCATCGACAATGTCGTGGCAATCGATCTGCAGACCGGGGCCGGCCTGCGGCCCGGCCATCATGCCTTTCAAGTCGAGGCCCTCGAATTCGAGGGCAGCCTGCTCTCCACCGAACAATGGTATCTGCTGATCCTCGGCTTCTGGACGATGCTGGCGGCGATACGGCTCGCCTATCGCACGCTAAGCCTCAGACGCCGCCTGGCGAGGAAGCAGGCGCAACATCTGGCCGAGGCGCGGATGATGGAGGCGGCGAGGGCCGCCGCCGAGAGCGCGAGCGAGGCCAAATCCCGATTCCTCGCGAACATGAGTCACGAGCTTCGCACGCCCCTCAATGCGATCCTGGGCTATGCCCAAATCCTGCAACTGGCTCCGCTGGGTGCGCGGCATCATGACGCGGCGCGGACGATCCAGGCCAGCGGAGAGCATTTGCTCACGCTCATTGGCGACATTCTCGACCTTTCCAAGATCGAGGCTGGCAAAGTCGAGATCGCCCCCGCGCCGCTCGACCTGCAGGCAATGGTCCGGAGCGTTGCGGAGATGATGCGCGTACGCGCCGAGGAGAAGCAGCTCCGTTTTGCCTGGTCGATCGCCGTCGACGTACCGGCCCGCATCGAGGGCGACGAGAAGCATCTGCGACAGGTACTGATCAATCTGGTGGGCAACGCCGCGAAGTTCACTGAAGTGGGTCAGGTCGTCTTCAGCGTCGGCCTGGTGGAGCGCGCCAATGGCAATGTCCGGCTGCGCTTCGAGGTCCGGGATACCGGGCAGGGGATCGCGCAGGACGAGATGAGCCGCGTTTTCGCGGCGTTCGAGCAGGCCGGAACCGCCGGTACCCGTGCGAGCGGCACCGGTCTGGGGCTCAGCATCAGTCAGCAACTGATCGAACTGATGGGAAGCCGGATCGAGGTCGAGAGCACGCCAGGCGAGGGCAGCCGTTTCTGGTTCGATCTCGATGTGCCGCTCGCCGAGAGCGGTGCCATTTCATACCGTTCCGGATCGGCTGGCGAAGCCGACGGGTCGCGCGCCGCGCATGGGGCGGCTGTCCTGATTTCGCCGCCGCCCAGCCCGCCGGCGAGCCTTCTCGAGCCGTTTCGGCGCCCCGCACGCGCGGGCAACATGCGCGCCGTTTGCGCCGAGGCCGAGCGGCTGATTGGCCGCGACGCCGCCTATGCCGCGTTCGGCGAGCACGTGCTCGCGCTTGCGCGCGGCTACCAGTCCGCCGCCTTGCTCGACCTGATCGAGCGCCCGTTCCGCGAAAGAGTCGAAGCGTGAGCAATCTCGATCTGTCCTTCCGCTCGGCGAACGAAACCATTCTGATCGTCGACGACAACCCCGTGAACCTTGGCGTCGTTGTCGGCCGCCTCGAGCAGCAGGGCTATGACGTGCTCGTGGCGCTCGGTGGCGAAGAAGCGCTCACACGCGCCGAGTTTGCCAGTCCCGATCTCGTCCTTCTTGACGTGATGATGCCCGGCCTCGACGGATTTGAGACCTGCCGGCGCCTGAAGGCCAATCCCCTCACGACCCATATTCCCGTCATCTTCATGACGGCGCTCGGCGACCTGCGCGACAAGGTGGCGGCGTTCGAGGCGGGTGGCGTGGACTATGTATCCAAGCCCTTCCACTTCGAAGAGTTGCTCGCGCGCATTGCGACTCATCTGGCGCTCAAGGCAGCGCGGCAAAGCCTAGCCCTTCAGAACAGCTTGCTGACGCAGGAGATCGCAGCGCGCGCGGAAGCCGAGGCAAAGCTGCGCGTATCCGAACAAAGCTACCGGCGCCTGTTCGAGACCGCGGGCGATGGCATCCTCCTGCTGGATGCCGATTCGGGCACGGTCGTCGACGCGAATCCGCGTTTTCTCGCAATGACGGGCCAGCCACGCGGCGCGTTGAGAGGACAGGCAATCGAAGCGCTACCCGGCATGTCGGTCTTCGCCGACGCTGCGTCCATGGCCGAGTTGCGTCATTCGGGTACGCTTCGCCGCGACGAGGTTACGCTCGCCGCCGCAGACGGCTCGGAGCTGTTCGTCGATCTGATCGCCTCCTCGTGTGAGGTGGCAGGTCGCAGCCTGGCACAATATAATCTGCGCGACATAACCGACCGCAAACAGGCCGAGGCACACATCCGCTACTTGGCCCTCCACGATGCGCTCACCGGACTGCCGAACCGCACCATGTTCTTCGAGCGATTGAGCGCCGAGCTTGCCCGCGCGCGGCGCAGCGGCGGGGCCAGCGCCCTGCTGGTGATCGATCTCGATCATTTCAAACAGGTCAACGATTGTCTCGGTCATCTCGTCGGCGACCAGCTGCTTCAGGAGGTTTCGGCGCGCCTGTTGCAGTGCCTGCGTGCGGCTGACACTGCGGCGCGCCTCGGGGGCGACGAGTTCGTCGTAGCTCTGGCCGATATCGGCACGCGGGAACGCGCGGACGAAGTAGCGGCGCGGATCCTTGAGGCACTTGGCGCCCCCTTCGATCTTGACGGGCAGGTCGCCCATATCTCCGGGAGCATCGGCATCAGCCTGTTCCCCGAGGATGGCGACAGCCCGCGCGCCCTGCTGCAGGCGGCCGACACGGCGATGTACGGCGCCAAGAAGGGTGGCCGGAACACCTGCGTGCGCTACACCCATCAGCTCGACGTGCCGGGCGAACGCTGGCGCACGCTATCGCAGGACGTCCATGGCGCCTGCGGCCGCGGCGAATTCGAGATCTATTATCAGCCGCAGATCGACCTCGAAGACGGCCGCGTCGTCGGCATCGAGAGCCTGATCCGCTGGAATCATCCGCGCGAGGGACTGATTTCGCCTACGGTCTTCATTCCGCTGCTCGAGGAACGCGGGCTCATGCTCGAGGTCGGCAGCTGGGTGCTGCACGAAGCCTGCCGTCAGAACGCCGCGTGGCAGCGGAGCGGACTCGCTCCGGTGCGGATTGCCGTGAATCTCTCGGCGCAGCAATTCTATCGCGGCGACATCGTTCGCACAGTGCGGGCAGCGCTTGCCGGGGCTGCTCTGGAACCGTGCTGGCTCGAACTCGAGCTGACCGAAAGCCTGACACTGGACGACAGCGAAGCGACGCTGCGGATCATGAACGAGCTCAAGGAGATCGGGGTCGCGCTCTCGCTCGATGATTTCGGCACGGGATGGTCGTCGCTCGGCTATCTCAGCCGCTTTCCGCTTGACCGGATCAAGATCGACCGCAGCTTTGTTCGCGATATGGGAAGCCATGAGGGCACGGCCGCAATCGTCAGCAGCATTCTCGACCTCGCGCGTACGCTCGGCCTCGATTGCATCGCCGAAGGCGTAGAGACCGAGGAGCAGCGCGACCGGCTTCGCAGCAAGGACTGCCCAAGCATGCAAGGCTTTCTCTTCAGCGAGCCGGTGCCCGCCGCAGAGATGCTCTGCATCCTCGAACGCGGTGCGCGAACCGGTCCGGGCGCTATCGCAGCCGCGTCACCGGAAAGGGCGTGATAATCCTCAACCGACAGTCAGTCACGCCGGTTCGCCAGGTGTGCACGGCTGCTCTTCGGGGATGCCCGGCGTCTTTCCTCACGGCGTATCCGCCTGGTCTCGTGGTTGACGACGCTTCGCCTTCGGTAAACACGGTCGGCCTCATATCAGTCCCGGTTTTGCGATGAGAAGGGTGGGCCGGGTCTGGATCAGGCGCTTGGCCGTTTCGATCAATTTCTGCTCTGGGACTGGTTTGGTCAAAAAAATGGCCCCGTCGACTCCGAACGGAAGGTCCGAACCAACCTCGCCGCTGAGGTAGATGACCGCTATGGCCGGGTTCGAGGCGCGTGCACGCCGGGCCACGTCGAAGCCGGTCGTTCCCTCGCGTAGATTGATGTCGGTGATGAGCAGATCAAGCCGGGAGGCGTCCCGCTCGAGTATATCATACGCGTGTTCGTCGGTTCTGGACCAGCGCACTTCAGCGCCGTTTTCCTCCAGGCAGGTATGGAGGATCATCCCGATCAGGGGCTCGTCTTCAACGACGAGGATGTGCGAACCTGACAGAGTGCCTGTCACGAGGCTGGTATGGCGGGAGGTACGAGCTCTCGTCTTTCCTTAAAACGCATACACCCATTCCACTCGGCCCCGGCTCCGCCGGGAGGCACAACGTGGTCCATTGGCGCGGGTTCCCCGGCGCGGCGATTGCTGGGCCAACTTCTGCTCGATCGCGGTCGCTACGGGCAAGCGCAGATACTGTCTCCCACCCGGGTGACCGCCATGACGAGTCCGCACGCCCGTGTGGACGACGGGCGTGGCGACTATGGCTGCCTGACCTGGCTGTCGACCTTTATCATCAAGGGGGCAAGATTGCCGCGGCCGCGATGTACGGCAATGCGGCAACAAGGTCGTGGTCGTGCCCTGGTTGGAGCTGGTGGCCGTGCAACCACCACCAATTATGTGTGCCGAATTCTCACGCATTGTCGGAGCGGCTGCTGACTGAATATATCCTGCCGAGGGGCTCGGCACCCAGTGAGCGATAGCGCCGAACAGTCGCCGCGCTCAAAAGAGGTCATTCGTTGAGGCCGCCTGCGGCACGGTGCTAATGCTCACACCCACGGGTGGGCGCGCGCATACCGGTCCGATGCAACATCTATCGGGCGCCATCACTCTCGTGCAGCCGCAGATCCGCATTCGCTTCTACAGTGCGTTCAAAGCCGTGACATCGGACAGGTTTCCCGCTCCTTTGCCAGAATAGCGTCGGCAAGGACTGCTTGATGCGCCATCTGGCTGGCGACCCACGTCCTGAAGCTCTCCAGAATCCCTTGATCGACCGACCGCAGCCCGCCTCGGCCATCGGTGGTGAGCCAGCGTTCGCGTTCGGCATGCGCCATCAGATTGCCGATGTGAGCGCGCGAGACGCGGAACCTCCGCGCCAGATCTCGACAGGAAAGCGAAGGCCCACAGCCCGGCGGCGCGAAGGCGGTAGCGATGACGGCGGTCAGCACGAGATAGCCGCAGTCCCGCGTAGTGAAATGCTGCACACAGGGGTGTGGGTCGAGCAGGTTGCCATGCGCGAACACGAAGGCGGCGGAGCGATAGACGAGTTCGTTCTGCAGCCCGGGATCGGCTGCGAAGACCGATGCGCGCGATTGCGGCAGATCCTCAAGCGCATCGGCGGCCCGGAGGAAGGCGAGGGGCGAGCGCACGATCGCACCGGTGAGCGCCGGCAGAGGGGCGAGGGCGCGCGCGCGCTGCCCTTGAAGGCGCTCGATGGAAAGCAGCGATCCGGCGCGGAGCCCGGCAACGACGCTTGCGGTCTGGCGCGGGCCGAGGCTCCTCGTCGACTGGAGCAGGCCCAGTGTCGGCGGCGGACCGCCATGGTGCCGCCACGCCTGATAATGGTAGATGAGCAGGAAGCTCACCATATAGCGGCCAACCTGGTTGAACAGCTTGAGCGTCGGCCAGTCACCGCCGTCGGGCGCGATCATTTCACCACAATAGTCCGCGGTAGCCGCGATCAGCCGGGTGTCGGCAAGGAAGCGGGCCGCGCGCGCTTCAAAAGCGGCGAGCGGCGGAACGACCGAAACGCGCTCAAGCGTGGAATGCAATTTTTGGACTCCTTGCCGGGGGCGGCTGCGCAGTATCAGATTTGCCGCAACTGCGAAGCAGGTTGAACCCGCAATTTGCGCGGGAGGCTGGGTGGGGAGCAAAGGGGGATTGGCATGATCGACGAGCGGTTTACCGGCCGAAAGGCCCGGCTGTGGGCACGCGCTTCGGCGGGAGCGACGGCGGTGGCGACGGCGCTTGCGCTGGCGACGCCGGCAATGGCGCAGGAAGTCTGCACCACGACGCCCGCTCCAGGTCCGACGCCGACGGCGAGCGGCGACGGCGCACTTGCTTGCGGCGAAGGTGCGAACGCGCAGGGCGATCATGCGACCCGGGTCGGCAATAACGGCCTTGCCTACACCGACGGGACCAGCATCGGCTACAACACCTATGCCGGCACATCCGCCGTCGCGATCGGCAGTGCTGCCTCGGCAGCGTATCGTTCGGTCGCGATCGGGGGGTGGGAGGACTCCAACAACAACGGCGTTCGTGACCCTGGCGAATATACCTCCGCGTCGGGGATAAACTCTACCGTAGTCGGAAGCGGAATCACCTCGAATTCCTTTTATACGACCGCGGTCGGCAGCAACGCAGTGATCGGCCAGATGTGGGCAAGCGCATTCGGGACCGGCGCAACTGCTTCCGGAGAGCGATCGACGGCGATTGGCAGCTCGAGCCAGGCGACCCAGTTCGGGGCAGCTGCGCTCGGTTATCAGGCGCAGGCGCTCGGTAGCGATTCGCTGGCAGCAGGCAGGTTGGCTCTTGCGCAGGGAGATCGTTCGCTTGCGCTGGGCCTCTCCTCGTTTGCGGAAGACAATTATGCGGTGGCGATCGGGCAGTACGCCGATGCCGCCGGGACTTCCTCGATCGCGATCGGAGCTGGCGCCCGCACCGCCGACAACTGGGGCATCGCGATGGGCGACAGCGCCAACTCGAACGGCGGCATCGCCATCGGTACCAGCACGAGAGCAGGTGGGAGCGGTTCGGTCGCCCTGGGCGGTTTGTTCGACCTCAACGGCAGCGGCACCATGGGGGCCGAGGATTTCACGATCGTTGCCGACACCGGCACGGCCGTTGGTGCGGCGTCGCAGGCGAGCGGGGAATTCTCCTCCGCATTCGGGCTGGGGGCTCGGGCCAGCGCGACCTACTCGGGCGCCTTCGGCTATCTTTCCCAGGCTAGCGCAGTCGAAGCGCTGGCGTTCGGCCGCGGCGCCAATGCGTCGGGGATCGGCTCGATCGCGCTGGGCTCGGGATCGGTGGCGGGCGCAGACTATGTCGTCTCGGTCGGCAGCACGCTCCAGCAGCGCAAGATCGTCTATGTCGCCGCCGGAAGCGTGACGGCAGGCAGCACCGACGCGGTCAATGGCGGGCAGCTCTACGCGACCAACCAGGCTGTGGTTGCGGCGCAGACCACCGCCGACACCGCGCATGACGAGGCCGTGGCGGCGCAGAATACCGCGAACGGCGCCGTAGTAGCCGCAGCGACCGCGCAGGGAACCGCCGACAATGCGCTTTCGGTCGCGAATGGCGCGGCATCGGCAGTGATCACGGCGCAGACCACCGCCGACACGGCCGCGGCGGCTGCAGCGACGGCACAGGTCCAGGCGAACACCGCCGTCTCCGCAGCGGCGACCGCTCAGGGCAGCGCAGATCACGCGCGGACCGAAGCCGCGGCGGCGCAGGATACCGCCAATACCGCCGTGGCCAATGCCGCGGCGGCGCAGGCGCGTGCCGACTTCGCCGTAACCGAGGCGACGACCGCGCGGAGCGAGGCCGCGACGGCGCAGGCAAGGGCCGATGCGGCACACGACCTCGCGCAACAGGCGGTCTCAAGCAACGCCGTGACCGCTCAGACCGCGCAGCTCGCTCTCGATAACGCGGCCAACGCCCAGACGGCGGCGGATACCGCCAAAGCGCGTGCCGACGCCGCGCAGCAAACCGCAGACGGCGCCAGGACAGACGCGCAGGTCGCGCGGATGGTTGCCGACAACGCGATGACCAACGCCGCCGCGGCGCAGACCATTGCCAACCAGGCATTGGCGCGGACCGAGTACGTGGCGGTCAATGGTAGCGGCGCCAAACCAGCCGCGACCGGTGCCAATGCGATGGCGCTGGGGAGCGGTGCCAAGGCGAGCGGCGACAATGCCGTGGCGCTGGGCAACGGCGCGGTGGCGGAGAATGGCGCGGCGGTCGCGATCGGCTATGGCAATCGCGCATCGGGTGCGGGCGCGGTGGCGATCGGCGATCCCAATGTGGCGACCGGCCGTGGCGCGGTCGCGCTCGGGGCAGACAACAGCGCGACCGGCACCGGCGCAGTGGCGATCGGCGCGGACAGCGCGGCTAATGGACAATCGGCTGTGGCGCTCGGCTATGGCGCCAGGGCGCAGGCGGCGGGAGCGGTGGCGATTGGCGAAGGCGCCGTGGCGAGTCGCACCGGCCAGGTCGCGCTCGGCAGCAGCAGCTCGACCTATACGTTGTCGGGTATCGCCTCGAGCGCGAGCCGGGCGGCGCAGTCAGGCGATCTGCATTATGTGACCTCTGACGCCTCCGGCAACCTTGCGCTCTCCGATTTCGGGCCCGGTGCGCTCGCCCAGCTCGACCGGCAGATGAGCCTCGACCGGCGCGAGATGCGCCAGGGCATCGCCACGGCGGTCGCTATCGGCGCCGCGCCAATCCCGTCCGAGCCCGGGCGCACCAGCTATGTGCTCAACGGCGCGACCTATCGTGGCGAGCAGGCGGTGGGCGGCGGCGTCGCGCACCGGCTCAACGTCGAGGATCCGGTCGCGCTCACTGCAGGCTTCTCCTATGGCGGGGGCAAGAACACCGCTGTGCGTCTAGGCGTGGCGGGCGAGTTCTGACTCTATCGCCCGCTCTGTTCGGGGCCGGATCGTGGCTGAATCGAGCGTTAGCTCGAACACAGCTTGCGAAATAGGGAGGATGTGGGGACTCGAAGCAGATATGGGTCCGGTGCGGGTAGGCGCTTCCTATGTCGGAAGTTTCGGGTCGCAGTGGCGAGATCACGGGGTGCGCGCGACAGTCAGCATCAGATTCTGATGCACGTCTCCAGCGAGTGCCGAGGCTTCTTGGCACTCGCTATGGTGTGTCGTCCAGAGCTGGCTTCGTTGACCGAAGCCCGATGTTCCGCTGCCGGCCCATGAGCTGCCGGACAGGAATGCGCCCTCATTGCTGACGTTCGACTGGCCTCGACGCGTTACCGAGAGCTGCCATCCGTTCGAGCTTTGGCGCAACCTCAAGTTTCGCGATCGTTTGCCTGTCGAAGCAGCCACTTTCCCCAATGGAACATGCCAAATCCGATCGCGAACGGAATGCCACCGACCACCAGTGGCAAGAGCAGAACGGAAGGTTCCTGGAATACCATTCCCGCTCCCATGACGACGATCACCAGCGAGCACAGCCCGCTACAAGTCATGACCAGGATACCCACGCCGAGCAGCAGGCCGCCAAAGAGCTGGCTCATCGATCGGCCCTCGCGCGCGCAAGCACTCCCGCGCCCTCGGCACCCGGGCGGTAGAAGCTGTTATAGGTGTCGAACGGTATGATCTGGCCCTCGGGAGTGACGAAGTGGACGCAACTGCGCTTCACTGTCGCCAGGTCGAAATTGTACCGGTCCAGGAACTGCAGGATCACTACCCGGAAGCTGTTGGCATAGCCCAGGTCCTCGGGAACCAGCGCCTGGGGCAGGCAGCACAGGACGCCGGCGAGCTTCTCCTCGGTATTGCACTGGGTGGTGGCGAGGCTCAGCAGGTCGAGGATCGCCTGGCGCAGTGCCGGATAGGCCTCGTAACTGATCGTGTTCGGCCCCTGCAGGATCAGCTCGCGCGGCAGCAGCGAGGTGATCGGCGTCACCGTTCGACCGTCGCGCAGGCCATAGCCAATGCAGATCTGGTCCGGATTGCACGGTAAGGGGATCATGTCCCCGGCGTCGAACACGCCTGCCTTGGCAACTTCCCGCCGGATCTGGCTGAGAAGCATGCGGTTGGCCTTGCCGTCGAAGCCCTCGTTGCGCCCGGCGTCCTGCACCGGCTGGAAGGTGACGCCGCGCACACAGGACCATTCGAGCGCGTGGCTGACGATATCGGCGATCTCGCCGTCATTCACCCCACGCTTCACCACCGCGACGAGCGTGGTGGACAGGCCGACGCGTTCGAGCGCCTCGAGCGCCGCGCGGCGGATGCGCGAGAGGCGCGCACCGCGCAGGTTGACGAGCGCATCATCGTCCAGGCTGTCGAACTGGAGATAGACTTCGAGCCGCGGGGCGTAGCTGGCCAGGCGCGTCACGAATGCCTCGTCCTGCGCGATCCGGACACCGTTGGTGTTGATCATGACGTGGCGGATCGGACGGCGCTTCACTGCGTCGAGTATCTCGAAGAATTGCGGATGCAGGGTCGGCTCGCCGCCGGAGAGCTGGACCAGGTCCGGCTCACCCTCGCTTTCCACCAGGGCATCGAGCATGGTCTCGATCGTGGCGAGCGGCAGGTGGCCGCCATGCAGGTCCTCAGCGTCGGCGAAGCATACGGGACATGCGAGATTGCACGCCGAGTTGATCTCGACGATCGCGAGGCAGCTATGCTGCTCATGGTCGGGACAGAGGCCACAATCGAACGGGCAACCGGCCTCGGTGCGCGTCTGGGTACGCAGCGGCCGATCGCCGGGCTTCAGCCAGTCCTTCTGCGATCGCCAATAGGCGAGATCGTCGCTTATCAGCGTCTTCTGGACACCGTGCACGCGGCAGCGCTTTAGATAATAGACCTGCTCGTCCTCGATGATCACCTTCGAGGGAACCGTTTCCAGGCAGGTCTCGCACAGACTCGTGGTCTGGCCGTGGAAGATATAGGGCGCCGCCTTGCGGTCAGGCGACAGCTGGACGGGCGCGTCCGCGAGCGATCCAGAGGAGTGCATAGACGCTGAGTCCGATCATCACGAAGTGGAATATGTTGAACGGGCCGATGAGCCTTGGATAGGGCTTGAGGAATTCCCAGGCAAATCGCTGCACCGCGTAGAACAGCACGAAGGCGTGAAAGCCATGTTGCGTCGCCCAGCGGCGCTCCCGCGCTAGGGCGAGCCAATAGACGGCGAGGAACGCTGCCATGGCGAGCGATTCATAAACCTGCACGGGGTGCCGGGCGATGCCGTCTCCGAGATCCACGGCCCAGGGCAGGCTCGTCGCGATACCGTAGGTCTGGTCGGCCAGGCCGGCGAACAGGCATCCCCAGCGCCCGACGATAATCCCGAGCGCCAGCGGGATGACAAATGGACCGCCGGTAGAGCCACGGACGCCGCAAGCCCATTTCCACAGCTCGACCGCGACGATCGCGCCGGCAAGGGCGCCGGCGATCGAGTGCGACAGGACCGGATGCGCGTCGCGGAGCGTATTCAGCGACCCCAGCAACCAGGCGCCGATCGCACCGCCCAGTGCGAGGCTGATGAAATATCCCGGCGCCGTCTGGCGGGCGAGACCTTCGACGCTCGTGCGACGCCGGCGATACACCCAGCGCGCGCCCAGGAACGCAGCAATCCACGCCGCGAGGTCGCCGACATAATGATACCAGGGTGCGGCGGCGATATGGATCACAGCTGTCGTTATCACGGATCGCGAGCGCCGCGGAACCCGTGGCACGCCGGATTCAAGCCGCAATCGCAATGCTTCGACTGTTCTCGAACTATATGGACAGCCCGACAACTATTCGATAATCATCGAAGAATGTTGAGCCCACTCGACGCCGTCGAATCGCTTGCCGCGCTTGCCCAGGAGCATCGGCTCGCGGCGTATCGCCTGCTTGTCCAGGCCGGCGACCTCGGACTTTCCGCCGGGTCGATCGCCGAGCGGCTCGGCCTGCCGCCAAGCTCGCTCTCTTTCCACCTGACCCACCTGGTGCGCGCCGGCTTGATCGAGCAGCAGCGCCAGGGGCGCTCGCAGATATACCGGGCGAATTATGTGGCGATGATCAGCCTGATCGATTTCCTGACGGAGAATTGCTGCGGCGGTGCAGCCTGCGGGCCCGCCATCGCCTGCGCGCCGGCAACTCGGGAGGACGCCGCATGACCGACGTGACCATCTGGCATAATCCGGCGTGCGGCACCTCGCGCAACACGTTGGCGATGATCCGGGCGACCGGCGTGGAGCCGACCGTCATCGAGTATCTCGAGACCCCGCCGTCGCGCGCCAGGCTCGTCGACCTGATCGCCGCCGCCGGGCTGACGCCGCGCGCCTTGTTGCGGCAGAAGGGCACGCCCTATGTCGAGCTCGGGCTCGACGATACGAACCTGGGCGACGCGGCGCTGGTCGACGCGATGCTCGCGCATCCAGTCCTGATCAATCGCCCCCTGGTCGAGGCGCCACTCGGAACACGCTTGTGCCGACCCTCCGAAGTCGTGCTCGAGATCCTGCGCGATCCCTTGCCGGCCGATTTCGTCAAGGAAAACGGCGAGGTCGTGCGCGCATGATCGTGCGCGACGCCAGCCCGAACGATGCGGCCGCGATCGCCGCGATCTACGCGCATCATGTGCTCCACGGCACTGCGACCTTCGATACCGAGCCCCTGCCCGTGGAGAGCTGGCGGCAGAAGATCCTCGAGATACGCTCCAGGGGCTGGCCAATCATCGTGAGCGAGCAAGACGGTGCCGTCACCGGCTATGCCTATGCGACGCAGTTCCGCGACCGCCCGGCCTATGCCGCGACCTGCGAGAACAGCATCTATGTGGCACCCGATGTGCTCGGCGGCGGGATCGGCACGGCGCTGCTGTCCGCGTTGGTCGAGCGTGCCAGCCAGCGCGGCTTCGAACAGGTGATCGCGGTGATCGGCGGCGGCGAGCCGGCCTCGGTCGCGCTCCACGCCAAGCTGGGCTTCGTCCATGCCGGGCGCATGCGCGGTGTCGGCCGCAAGTTCGGGCGACTGCTCGACACCGTCTATATGCAGCGTACGTTGCCTGGAGGTGCCGCCGCATGAGCGCGCTCCCCAATATCGATCCCGCCTTTGCTGACCCGTCGCTGTCGCGGGTGCTCGATACCCCCTGTATCGCGTCCCATTCGCCGCGCATCTTGCTACTCTATGGGTCGCTTCGCGAGCGCTCCTACAGCAAGCTGCTGATATTGGAGGCGGAGCGGCTTCTGCAGGCCTTCGGGTGCGAGACGCGGGTGTTCGATCCCGCCGGCCTGCCGATGCCCGACAGCGTCGCCAGCGACCACCCCAAGGTTGCCGAGTTGCGCGCACTCTCGCTCTGGTCCGAGGGGCAGGTCTGGTGCTCGCCCGAGCGGCACGGCGCGATCACCGCAATCCTGAAGGCACAAATCGACTGGCTGCCGCTGGAGGATCGCGGCATCCGGCCTACCCAGGGGCGCACGCTCGCCGTCATGCAGGTCTCCGGGGGGAGCCAGTCGTTCAACGCGGTGAACACGCTACGCCTGCTCGGTCGCTGGATGCGGATGATCACCATCCCCAACCAGTCGAGCGTGCCCAAGGCCTATTCCGAATTCGACGACGCCGGCAGGATGAAACCTGGCCCGCTCTACGATCGCGTCGTCGATGTGATGGAGGAACTGGTCAAGTTCACGCTGCTGACCCGCGGCCGCAGCGCATATCTGACGGATCGCTATTCGGAGCGCCGGACAGAAGGCCGGCGCCCGGCGGGTGCCGAGCATCTTGCCGCCCTCTCCGAACTGGCGGCCACCGCCAAGTGACCGCGCCGCTCGCGCGTCGCCTGCTGGCCGAGGGCTTCGGTTCGGCCATGCTATTCGCGGCGGTGATCGGGTCCGGAATCATGGCGGAGCGCCTGGCGGGCGGCAACGTCGCCTTGGCGCTCCTGGCGAACAGCGCGGCGACCGGCGCAATGCTGTTCGTGCTGATCACGATCCTGGGCCCCATCTCCGGCGCCCATCTCAACCCGGCGGTTTCTCTCGTCATGGCGATTCGCGGCGCGCTCGGGTGGCGCGACATCGCGCCCTATGTGCTGACCCAGCTGCTATGCGGCATTGCCGGGGCGTGGCTGACGCATCTCATGTTCGAGGTCCCGATACTGCAGGTCTCGACGCACATGCGGACCGGGCCGGGACAATGGGCCGGCGAGGCCGTCGCGACGTTCGGACTTGTCCTCACCATCCTCGGCATCGCACGACAGCGGCCGTCCCTGGTGCCTGCTGCTGTCGCGCTGTACATCACCGCCGCCTATTGGTTCACCTCGTCGACCAGCTTCGCCAACCCCGCGATCACGGTTGCGCGAAGCCTTACCGACAGCTTCTCCGGCATCGCTCCGCGCAACGTGCCGATGTTCATCCTCTTCCAGCTCGCCGGGGCACTCCTGGGCGCAATGGCAGTGAATGTGCTGTTTCCGAAATCCTTCGCGAGGGAAGGTGAGCGGCCGCTTTATCCGGGCGCGCTCCCGAAAGCGGACTGACTGCAAACGGCCCGCTTCCAGCCATCGGATATCGATCGCCCCTGCGAGATCCAGCCCGCCAACGATCAGAAAGCGATACTCAAACTCGCTTTGGCCCCGTTGTCGCTGGTTTTGGTCCCCAAGGCACCTGAATAGCGAATGGCGACCGATGTCCCGGGCGCCACGCGCCAGCCGAGCGAGATCTCCGCTAACCCTGCATCCTTTGCCAGTGGTGCGCCCGCTATGGTGAACGGAGCGCTGCCGGCGAGCCGCATCTCCGATAGTGAATCCGTCGCGTCAAAGCGGTGCTGCCATCCGAGCGTGAACCCGGCCACGATTGGTCCTGTAATGGCGGTCGCGCCCTTGAAGCCCAATGTCGACGCGGTCGTGGTTCGGCTGTGGCGAGCGACGGTTAGCGCCGCGCCGCCCCCCTCGGTGAAGGCATCGGCCTGTACGCGGACGCTGGAGACGCCAGCAAAGGGTTCGACCCAGCCCGTCCCCAGCGGCACGCGGTATCCAAGTTCGCCGAAGCCCTGCAGGGTGCGGGCATCGTAACGTCCGCGCAGATTATCGGCGAAGCCAGGGAAGGTGACCGAGCGCGCGGCGTCGATCTTCGACCAGCTATAGGCCGCGCCGGCGCGCAGTTGGACATTGCCGAAGCCGCCGCCGACATAGCCGAGCAGGTGATAGGATTTGACGTCGGCATGGCTGGCGCGCGCGTCGATCCCGAAGTTGCCGTTCGAATAGCCCCCGGCAAGGCCGGCGCGCAGGCCGCTCTCGCCCAGCGCCAGGTCCGTGCCGATCAGCACGCCCTTGGTGTCCCGCTCGAGCGTCGCGGCATTGCCGTTCCCACCGGTCGCACCCCAATTGCCGATCGCCTGCATCCAGGCGCCGGCTCCGCCTTCGGCTTCGGTAAGACGATTGAGCGCGGCCATGCGGGGGAGCCGCGAATCCTCGACCAGCGCGGTGAGGACGCCTGGATAGATCTCGCCCGACAATGCATCGAAGGCGCCTTGGGCTTCGCTTTCGGTCTGGAGGTCGAGGATCGCCGCCTTGATCGACGCGGCGTTCGCCGGTCCGTCGACCGCGGCGGCCACCGCGGCCTGGTTCGGCGTTCCCGCAACCGAGATGAACGAGGCGAGCTGCGCGACATCGAGATACAGCGCCTCGCCTTGTCCAATGCTCTCGAAAACAGGCACGAGCCCGACGAACAGGCTTTGCCGAGCGAGTCCTTCGAAGATGATGCTGCCGCGAGTGATCGGCGCGAAGCGCGAGAGGAGGATCTCGTATCGATCGCCGATATGGTAGCGCCCGGCGACTTGCTTGACGAAGGCGATATGCGTGCCGTCGGCGAGCACGAAGCTGTTGCCGTCGGAATCGATCCGGCCGGCACGGCCGGCTGTATTGGGATCGAGGCCGATGGTCAGGATGCCGCCCGAGCCCTGAGCATAGGTTCCAGCGCCGACGCTCGAATCCATGTCCACCAGCAGGCTTCCCGTCCCGCCTTCGGAAGCGATATGAAGACGGCCGAAGCTCGCATTCGCGCCGCCGAGCAGTTCCACGACACCCTGTCCGGGAAGGAAGTCGGGCCCGGCGATGCGTCCCCCGATATAAGTGTCGGAACCACTGGTCCAGCTCGAGCCCGTGCCCGAAAGCGTCACGCGAGACGGCGCGTCGCCGAGGCTGCCGATATTAGCTCCGCTGCCGGTGAGCAGCCGGCCGCTATTGGTGACTTCGATCGTCCCGGCGGTCATGTCGAACAGGCCGCCCAGCACTGCGAATTGCGAGCCGGCGCCATCGACGCTACCGAACGCACTTCCGCCCGGTGCTTCGCCGCCGAAGGCGACCTGTCCGTGCAGCGTGACTTGTCCGCCGCCCGAAGCGGCGATTTCGCCGGTGCTGCCCACGCCCTCGCCGAACCTGGTCACGGCCTGGTCGGAGCCGAGTTCTATCGCCCCGCCGGCGAGGACGCGGACGAAGCCCGATCCGCCCGCGGTTCCGAAAATGCCCGCGCCGTCGAGCCGGACGACCGATCCGGCACCATCGGCCTCGAGTGCGCCCGCCGCGTTCGCGCCAGCGCCGATGGTGATGCCGCCGGTGCCGGTCAGCACGCCGCCGTTGTGCGCGGCGATACCGCCGGTGCCGCCGTTCGTCCCGAGCGTGAAGTTGCCATGGGTTTGGGCGAAGGTGGTTCCCGCTCCGTCGATAATGAGGGAGCCCTGGCCGGCATCGCCCAGCGTGAAGGCCTGGTCGGTGAGGTGGACGACGGCGGTTGCGCCCCCGGTCAGCTTGATCCGGCCGTTGCCGGATTCGCCGAGCACGATCGCACCCGTCTGCGACCAGCGCGTGCCCGGGCCGTCGACACCGAGCGCGCCCTCCGCACCATTTCCCACGCCGATACGCAGCAGGCCCTTGCTCGCCAGTTCGCTGCCGCTCGTCACCGTGGCCTCGGCACTGCCGGCGTCGATGCCGAGGTCGAGCGACCCGGCATTCCCCCATAGAGCGCCGTTGCCGAGCGAAACCGCGCCGGCCGCCCCATCGCCCACCGATACGCCGACCGAATTGATCACAGCCGTGCTCGCCGTCAGCGAACCGAAGGTACTGCTGCCCGGAATACCCGCGGCGCGATATCCGATCAGAGCGATCCCGCTGAAGGTCAGCGTGCCGCTGTCGATCACTTCGATGATGCCCGTCCCGCCGAACGCGCCGGCATAGGCCTGGCCATCGACCGTGAGGCTCGATCCCGCGCCGGTCACGACGACCTCGCCGTCCGAGCCCAGCCCGACGCCGATGCCGGTGCGGGCGTCGGGATTCGAGGCCCTGACGGTGCCGCCGCCGGCGACGCGCAGCGAGCCGGCGCCCGCGTCGAGCAGGAGCGACTGGTCGCCGGGGTCGATCGCCATCGCACCGCCGACGCCGAGATTGCCGCCGATCGTTACCGTCGATCCGCTATCCACCGTCGTTCTGCCGGTGCCATATTCGCTGCCCAGTGCGACGCCGCCAGCGGCGGTCCAGGCCGACTGATTGGCCAGGTCGATCGAACCGGTCGCTCCCGCGCTGCCCAGGACGACCTCGCCGCCGGTCTCGAGAGTCGATCGGTCGAGCGATACCGCGCCGTTGCTCGCCAACCCGTCGGGGTTGTCGGTGCCGACGCCTCCGAACCCGCCGACCATCAAATTCCCGGCGACCGAGAAAACGGCCTGATCGGCGAGCGCGACCGATCCCGTCCCCCCGATGGCGCCGATCAGCGCGGTGTCGCCGAACCGCAAGGCCGACATCTGTCCCGACACCAATACCGAACCGACCGATCCCGCCCCGATGCCGATCGTGCTCTGGCTCGCAGCGGCGGTGACTGCGCTGCCGCCGCTGATCGTCAGGCTGCCTTGCTGGCCCGCTCCGAAATAGCCGCCCACGTGCAGGCTGCCGGACAGCGAGGCGCCGGACACGAGGTCGAAAGCCGCGGAACCCGATCCGCCCGTCATCCCGATGATCAGATCCCCGGCAGTGATCCGCGATCCGGTGAAGACGCTGAGCGTCGCGGCGCCCCCGCGCGCGCCGATCACCACCTGCGTCGCATCCAGGTCGCTGAAGTCGGACATGCGGAGCGTACCGGTGGCGCCAAGGAGCCCGGCCATGACTGCATAGGCCGAGTTCCACGTCCCGCCTGACATCGTCACCTGGCCGTCCGATCCGGCGCCGAAGCCAATGACGGAAGGCACGAAGGCCTGACTGGTGATCAGGGTGCCGCTGATGTTCAGGATGCCGCGGCCGGTGACTCCGGTTTCCTGCCCAGTGGGACCCGACTCGCCGCCAACCTGGACGGTAAGGACCGTCGCGGTGCCTCCGACGTCGAGTTCCGCAATGCGATCGTCCGGCCCGCTATGGTTTATGCGAACCGTGTCGGCGGTGAGCTCGCCAAGATAGGCCTGCAACCGACCTGTGTTGACGGTCAGATCGTCCATGTCCCACTGCGCGGCGAGCGCCATGACATTGCCCACGCCGCTATCGGCGTCGCCGAGGCGCACATCGCCGCTCAGCACCGTCGATGCGATGTCGAGATTGAGTTGCCCTTCGCCGCCTGCGATGCCCAGCGACAGGTTGCCGGTTTCGATCCGCCCGCCGCTCGCGGCGGAGAGTACGCCGCGGCTGCCGCTGCCGACGCCGGCGACGGTGCCGACGGATCGCCACGCGCCGGTCACATTGACCGTGCCGGCGCCGCCATTCGCGCCGATCGTATCGAGCGGCCGGCCATCACTGCTGCCCGAGAAGAACAGCGAGCCATCGACGTTCAGCACCGCGTTCGAATTGCCGGCGGTCCCGACGAGTACGCGATAGACGCTCTTGTCGCCGGCTTCGGTCGGCGCGTTCGACGAACTCGCATCATTGTTGACGATGATCGTGTCGGCGGGGGCGGGTGCGCGATTCTCGTTCCAGTTGGCGGGATCGTCGAAGTCGGTCGATGCAGATCCGTTCCATGTCACGCTCTGCGCATGTGCTGGCGCGGCAATGCCGGCGAGCACGGTCGTGGCCAGAAGCGCAGTGGCGAGGCGGGGCGGGGGGACGAACGCACGGCGGTACGACATGGCGGGAACTCCGATCGAAGATTCTCGCGGTTTGACTAGGGGACCCGCTCGGGGCCCGCGTCATGCAAACGCATGACGGCAAGCCACTGATATTGCGCAAGACCTGCCCCGCAGGAGACGCCCATGCGCACACCATTTGCTTTTATCGCCCTGATGTGTGCCCCCGTGGTCCAGGCGCAGGTGACCGCGACGTCGGTACCGCCGGTTTCCAGTCCGCCGATACCGGCCGATCGTCCGCCAGCGGATGCGCAGCTTCAGACGACCCGCGTGAACGTGCAAAAACTGCCGTCGAGCGCAGTTACGCTGGGACGACCGTTTGGCTGGACGGAGCCGGTCCCACTGGCAATGGCGGGCACTGCGTTGGCCATCTCACGGGGCCGGCCGATGTCGTCGCTTCCGTGCGGGGTGTTCTACGACATGGTCGATTTGTCGATGGCGCTGGCGCGGGGCTTCCATCTGGCCGGGTACAGCGCCGATGCGTTGCCACAGGGAAGCGACAGGGCGGACGAGATGCCGGTGCTGGAGGCGATCGCGATCGACGCCGCGGGCAACGACGCGACGACCGATCTGCCGAGTGCGATCGCAATCCGCATCCGCCCGCCGGTGGTTACCCTGCGCGCTGAGGCGGGAATGACATGCGGTTCGGCCTATCGCCTCTCGATGACGCTGGAGGGGCCGGCGGGAATCGAACCGTTCGACTCCGCGCGCCCGCCAGAGCCGCGCCGCTAGGGCACGCGTCCGGACGGCGGGAACTTGCTGTAATGGGCTCGAACCGGAGAGAGCGCCACCCCCGCTCGAGCGGCATCGAACACGACTATTCCCTCGACGATCACATGACCGCGCTCGACGTCGCCCGGATCGGGAAAGAGCCGCAATGCGTCGGGCGTGCCCTCGGCAAAGACGGCGCGTGTGACGCGGATTGGCTGGTAGAAGGCGCGCCTGTATCCGGAAGCCTGCCGCTGTTCGATCGATATCAACAGGCATGATGGCGGACGACAGCCCGGCTGCGCGGAGAGGTAGAACAGGCCACTGTGCCGCGTTCCCAGGAACAGCGCAGGCGTCAGGCATGGGCCGGCCACGTCGCAGGTCCGCTTCAATGCGTCCTCCGGACCCGGCCGTGTTTGCGGCATACCCGAAAGCGGCGGCGCGGCGACGAGCAGCGCGTAAGCAATGAGCGGGTGCATCGCCACCCTGTCAGCGTTTGTGGACGATCAGCGTGACGCCGTCGATCGACAGGTCGAGCCGCCTCGGATCCTTGGCCCGCTCGATCAGGAAGCCGTTGCCCGGGCGCGCAGCAATGATCGCGTCCGAGGCCGCCGTCAGCGCGATCTGGACGGTCGGTACGCGCGGATAGTCGCACGAGATCTCGACCAGGTTCTTCGCTACGCGCTTCACCGTAATGACGACGCCCGATTGCGATCCGCCACGCGTGTCGGCGACGACATCGCCCTCATAGGTTCCCGCGACAATTCCGGCGAGATCGACCGCGTGTTGCGCATGTAGTGGAGCGGGAGTCGCCGAAACTCCGACGGGGATCAGGACGAGGGCGGCGAGGGGCAGGATGGAGCGCATCATTTTTCTCCTTGAGAACGCGTGGCGCCGCACCCTCAGCGAGCCCGGAAATGGACATTGGGGATGACCAGCCGCTGCTCGATTCCGTTCGCGCGCACCGCCTGGACGACCAGCCGCGCCGTGTCGCTGTCGGCAGTGAGCCAGGTCTGATCGGCGGGGACCACCACTGTGATCCGCGTGTCGCTCCAGTCGAGGATCTTGAGCTGGGCGCCCGTCGATCCGGCGGCCTGGGGAAACAACCCCACGATGCTGAGCGCTCGGCGCTGGTCGAATCCCTTGCCCGAGATGACCAGGGTCATGCCGTTGCGAAGGGTTACCGGTGCGCCTCGGCCATTGACCTGAGCGATATAGGACCCGTCCGGGAGATCGACGAGATGATGCATGCGAGCGCGGAGCCGCTCGGCCGCGCGCGGGTCGATCGGGCGCGAGACGATGTCGCGCAGTCCGCCGTTGGATAGCCGCGCCTGTGCGTTGGCGGTGTGGCTCGTCAGCGTCAGGACGAGTACCGCCGCGATCGTCAGGGGCATGAGGGGCATCACCGCGCCCCTCAATTCACCGGACGACGCGGCGGATAGGGTCGGCCGGTCAGCGGGTCGATTCCCGCAGGCCCGTTGATCCGCAGCCGAACGCTCAGGCCGCCCCAACATGGGCGTGGGAACCGGCGATGGTCGAGGCCCATGCTCTTGGCGAACAAGGGAGTCGTGATGTTGTAATCCTGGGCCAGCGCCGGCGGGCCGTTGTTGTCGCGCGCCCAGCCGCCCATCTCGCTTTGATAGCCGGCGGGCACCGGCACCTTCTCGCGGATCGCCTCCACCAGATGGAAGCCGTTCGCGCGTATGGGACGCAAGTCGATCGTCGCGCCGACGCCATATTCGCGGCACTCGTGCCCGGGAACCGTAACACCGGAAAATTCCGCATAAAGGTTCGGCGCGGGCCCGATGACATTACCCGTGCCGGGGGCGCGCTTCACTGTCCATCCTGCCGGCTTTTGGAACCGGATCATGCTCTCGGGGATATGGGTGAGCTCGATCGTCTCGTGCCGGACCGGGACCGACGACGGGGGCATGCCCCGCGATGTCAAGATCTTCGCCTTCGCTTTGGGAGTTTGGGTGGATTGGCCCGCCACTCCGAACGCGCTCGCGAGCGAAAATATAGCGATCAGCGGAAACATCTGCATCTCGAAATTCCTTTCCCGGTCTTCTGCAGCGGCGGCGAACGGCGCGTCATCCGTTCGGATGACGGAAGCGTTTCTGCTCAAGCGGCAAGCACCATGCGGACCAGATCCGCCTGCCGGTGTGCGCCCGATTTGTCGAAGATGCGCTGCAGATGCGTGCGCACGGTGGTGCGCGCGACGCCGAGATGCGCCGAGGCCTGGCGCAGCGAGGCGCCCGCGCATAATGTTTCAAGCAGCCGCGCCTCGGCGGGCGTGAGCCCGAACCGCCGGGCGAGGCTGGACAGGCGGAACGCCCGATCGGCGCCGGGCGGGCGCAGTGTCGCGATCACCTGGGCCACGCCCTCGTCGCTGCGCAGCGGCACGAGCTGGACTTCGAGAGCGGTGTCGGCCTCGCCGACCCGAAGAGTCCGGCTTGCCGCGCCGCCGGCCAGCACGGCGCGCATGGCGGTCGCAAGCTTATGGGCGCCACGCGCGTCAGATGCGGACAATCTGCCAAAGACCAGCTCAAGCGGCATGCCCGGTCCTAGCAGTGCGCTTGCCGCGGGGCTCGCAAGCACGAGCCGGCAGTCACCGTCGAGCAGCAGGATCGCCGGTGCTTCTTTCGCGACGCAAGGAAGCTGCCCCGCGATCGACGGAGTGGCGGCGCTCGGAGCATCACTGGCTAGGTCATTGCAAAACCGGTACATCATCGAGATCCCTTTCGAGCTGGTCGCTTCGCAAAAGGAGTCTCGGAATTTGGCCACCGATCCGGACACAGCAGGCGCAAAGGATTTCGCGTCGGCCGGCATTGACGAAGCGCTCTATGCCGATTTGCACCGTGTCGCGCGCCGTGAGCGGTTCCGCGCGGGTCGTCCGGACACGCTCCAGACCACGGCAGTGCTCCACGAAGCCTATGTCCGGCTCGCCGCGCGATCGGCTTGGGAGAGCCGCGACCATTTCCTGGCCGTCGCCGCCACCACGATGCGCTACGTGCTCGTCGATGCGGCGCGCGCCCGCCTTGCGGCGAAGCGTGGCGACGGCGAACGGGCGATGCCTCTCGATGCGGCAGGCGACATGGCGATGGACGCGGAAGACCGCCAGGTCGTGAAGCTCGGCGAGGCGCTCGAGGCGCTGGCATGCTTCGATCCCGAGCTCGCCCGGCTGGTCGATTGCCGGTTCTTCGTCGGTATGACCGAAGACGAGATCGCGCGCGTCCTGGCGATCAGTGACCGCACCGTGCGTCGTCGCTGGCTGCAGGCGCGCGCCTGGATCTACCAGGAAATGGCCGACTAGGATCCGTCGGCGCGCGCCCTCGCGAGCGCGGAGCGCAATCCGGGAATGCTCCTGGTGAACGGATCTGCAGGTGCGCCGAGCGTCCTGAACAGCACCTCGGCCGCGTCGAGATCGCGCGCCGCCTCGTCGAACCTGCCTTGAGCCTGGTCAACCTGCGACCGGGCGCGCAGATACACGCCGTAGAGAATGCCCTTGGTGCCGAGCGGCTTGAGGCCGGGCTCGGCCGAGGCGAGCAGCGCCTGCGCCCGCGCCGGTTCGCGTTGGTGTGCGTAGCCTTCCGCCAGCGTCATCGCCGTCATCAGCGTCACCGGCGCCGTCGCCCCGGCGAACTGGACCGCCATGTCATGCGCCTCGACCAGTATCGGCATCGCCTTGTCGACCTGGCCGAGGCCGAGCCGGGTACGGCCCACCTGCAGCAGATCGGCCGAGAGGGCCATCGATGGACCGTAGAGCGCGCGGCGCAGCTCCGCGGCCTTCTCAAAGGTGGCGAGCGCAGCTGGGTGATCATCCTTTCGGGCATACCAGCCGCCGCGCAGCTGGAGCAGCGAGATCGCCATCGGCGTGCGCTCCTGCCCGAAGCGCACGACCACGCGCTCGCCCCGCTTCAGGATCGCGTCGAGCTCGTCGAGCCGCGACGCCTCGACCAGATGCACGCCGAGATTGTTGTAACGGATCAGAAGCTTGCGCGGATCGCCGGCATATTCGGCTTCGGCCTCGGGTAATTGCCGGTTCAGGATCGCGATCGCTTCGTCGCGCCTGCCGCGCTGACGCAGGATCTGCGCGCGCGCCGCCCCCGACTCCAGCCGCTCCTTGCGATACCGGTCGGGATCGCTGGCGAAGATGGCATCGGCGTTGTCGAGCAACCGGGTCGCTTCGTCGAGCTTGCCCGTCGCACCCTCGACCGTGCCCAGTGTCATCTCCAATCGTGCCTTTGCGGCCGGATCGTCGTTGCCGACGCCCTTCTCCAGCGCGGTGGCAAGGAGTGTCTGTGCGCCGACGATGTCGTTCACCTGCAAATAGAGCTCGGCAAGCGCCACGACTACCGGCGCCGTTTCGGGTGAATGCCTGCCGAAGCTCTGGATCAGCCGCGCCGCACTGTCGTTGAGCAGCTCTTTGGCTGATTCCGATCCGCCCTTGCCGAAGTCCTGGGCGTTGCGAAACATCAGCGAGACCGCCTCGTTGACGGCTTCGGCCTTGCGCGCCTGCGCCCGGGCAAGGTCACGCTCTGCGGCGACGCGATGCGCCTGGAACGCAAAAGCACCGGCGCCCGCGATCAGTGCGAGCATGATCGCCGCCGCTGCCGCGGTCGCGCCGCGATGCCGCCGCACGAAGCGGCGGAGCTGGTAACCGAAGGTGCCGCGCCGCGCTTGTACCGGCTCGAAGCGCAGATGGCGGCGGATATCGTCGGCGAGGGTGGCGACGCTGGCATAACGCGTAGCCGGCTCGTGCCGCATCGCCTTGAGCACGATGGCGTCGAGGTCGCCCGCGATGCGCGAGGCCGGTACGGGCGATCGCCCCTGCCGCACGGCGGCTCTGCTCGGCGGCTCCGGCTCGTCGTTGATCATCCGGGTCAGCTCGGACGAGGAGGTCCCACCCGGACGCCGCCACGCACCTTCGCCTGCCAATAGCTCATAGAGCACGCCGCCCAGCGCATAGACATCGGTCGCAACTGTCGCCTGGTCCCGGCGGAACTGCTCGGGTGCGGCATAGTCGGGAGTCAGCATCGCCTGGGTCAGCGTCTGGCCCGGTGCCGCCTCGTCGAGGATCTTCGCTATGCCGAAGTCAAGCAGACGCACGCGGCCGCCGTCATCGACCATGATGTTCGCAGGCTTCAGGTCGCGGTGCACGATCAGGCGGCTATGAGCGTAGCTGACCGCGTCGCACACCTCGAGCATCAGCCGTAACCGCTCCTCGATCCTGGCATGCCGGCCGGCACACCAGGTCGTGATCGGCTCTCCTTCTACATATTCGAGCGCGATGTAGGGACGCCCGTCGCGTGCTACGCCGCCGTCGATGAGCCGCGCGATCCCGGGGTGCTCAAGGCCGGCGAGCATGCGCCGCTCGGCATCGAACTGTGCCAGCCTCTCGGTCGCTTCGGGCCGTAACAGCTTCAGCGCGACATGTTGCGCGAACCCGGCGCCGCTGCGTTCGGCGAAATAGACCTCGCCGGTACCACCGCGCCCGATCAGCCGGACGATCCGGAATGCGCCGACGCTGTCGCCGGCGTTCAGCGAGCTATATTCGACAGGTGCCGGCGCCCGGTCTGCCGAAGTGCTTTCGAACAGGCCGCTGCGGCCATGCGCCTCCAGCATCGCTCGGACTCGCTCCCGCACGAAGGGATCGAGCGCCATCGCGTCGAGCGCCTCCTCCCGGCCTTCGCTCTTCTCTACGAGGCGGTCGAAAGCGTCGCGGATCGTTGCCCATTCGGAAGAGGTTGGTTGGCGCATATCTTCGGCTTTCGGGAAGGGCCATGTGCGGCGACGGTAACCGCGCGCACCTCCGATGGGAATGGTAAGCAGGCTGCGATGGTGAGCGCATCGGGGGGAAGGCAAGTCAGAGCCCGATTCAACGCCGGCAACAGGTCGATACCGTTCGGGGCCTCCCCGGTTGGAACGGCAGCTGTCGTCGGTCCGCCACCGGAAAGCGGACGGGCGGCTGACGGCCCGAAAGCCGCCATACTCCCTTGAGAGACGCGCTTCGTGTTGACCCATGGCTTGCCGGCCGACTGCTCTGCCGCCGGCAGCGTTATCCAGCGCGCCGACAGCAGAGCGGGTGACGGGACGCAATAAGCTATTGTCGTTCGCCCGCGGCCTGTGTCACCCCACGCCGCCGATGAGCAAGGAATGCAACTTGGGCGTTACGGGCGAGACAAACGCGCTTGAGCCTGGCCGAACGGCTCGCCCGACAATCGACGATGTCGCTGCGTTGGCCGGGGTCGGGCGGGCTTCGGTGTCCCGTGCACTGAATGATCAGGCCAACGTCAGCGCCCGCATGCGCGAGCGGGTGATGCAGGCAGTCAAGGCCCTCGACTACCGCGTGAACCCCCAGGCTCGCAGCCTGGCCAGTCGTAGCGGCAAGGCGCTTACGTTGATCAACTGTACAGCGTTCGATGCCGATCCCAACTCCTACTATTTCGCTGCGCTGGAACTTGGCGGCCTGCGCGCCGCGGCGATTGCTGGTTTCGAATTGTCGACGCTCAACATCGACGTGGACGACCCGTATCGCAGCGAGAAGGTGATCGAGCTTTTCGAATCAGGACGCAGCGCGGGAGTGATCCTGGCGCCGCCCCTGTCGGACGACTCCGCGCTTGCTGCGGCGCTGGCCGAACGCAAATGTCCGGTCGTGTGCGTTTCGCCCAGCGACGCGGTCCGCGAGATATTGCCGGGCGTTGGTTTCGATGAGGCGGGGGCAGGCGAGGAAGTCGGGAAGCTGGTTCTGGCGCACGGTCACCGGCGGTTCGGATATCTGCTCGGCATTGAGGGGCACCTTTCGGCCGAGAAGCGTTTTGACGGCTTTCTGCGCGCGCTCGCACAAGCCGGACTGGGCGCCGAGGCGGTCACGCCGCTACGCGGGAATTTCAGTTTCCGTTCGGGCGTAGAGCTGGGTCAGGGGTTGCTGGACAGCGCCACGCGCCCCACTGCGATCGTCTGCGCCAATGACGACATGGCGGTCGGCGCGCTGTTCGCGGCACACCGCATGCACCTCGTCGTGCCGGACGATATTTCGATCGTCGGCTTCGACGATGCTCCGATCTCCGCGCATATATGGCCGCCGCTAACCACCGTACATCAGCCGATCCGCCGGATCGCCGCTTCGGCGGTGGAGCAGTTGGTCGAGATGCTGCTGCGCGGGCAAGCGCCAAGGCCGCGGTTCGAAACGATCGGCTATCATCTCGTCGAACGCGAATCGCTGGCGACGGCGCGCGACTGAGAAGCGCTACCGGGGCGCGCTGTCTCCCGAAAGTCTCAGTAACCGATGAACCTTGTTCCCCACGAACTTTGTCATTGACACCGTTGACGCATGCCCCGTAGCAAACTGGAAGCGCTTCCAGTCCGCTTGGGCCGGGGCCGTAACGATCGCAAAGATCGGGCACGCAGGTCCAACAGAGGCCTAACAGGGGAGAAGGATATGGGCCTGAAGGGGCGCTTCGGTCGCAATGACCGCATCCGCATGCAGTTCGCACTGACCGCCTCGGCGCTGGCGATGGCCACCGCGCTGCCGACGATCGCCCGCGCGCAGGAAGCCGCGGCACAGGACGATCAGGCGGCGGACACCACGAGCAGCGAGGATATCGTCGTCACGGGCCTGCGCGCCGGCCTGCAGAATTCGATCAACACCAAACGTGACGAGACCTCGATCGTTGAGGCGATCTCGGCCGAGGACATCGGCAAGCTTCCCGACGTCTCGATCGCCGAGTCAATCGCACGCCTGCCCGGTCTCGCGGCGCAGCGCGTCAACGGGCGCGCCCAGGTCATATCGATCCGCGGCCTCGCGCCCGACTTCACCACCACCCTGCTCAATGGCCGACCGCAAGCGAGCTCGGGCGACAATCGGGCGGTGGAATTCGACCAATACCCTTCCGAATTGCTCTCGAGCGTCGTCATCTACAAGACGCCCGACGCGGCGATCTCGGGCATGGGGCTTTCGGGTACCGCGGACCTCCGCACCGTCCGCCCGCTTGCGTTCGGCAAGCGTGCGATCGCGCTCAACATCCGCGGCGAGAAGACCGAGGGATCGAAGCTCAACGACGACGTCCGCAACTGGGGCGGCCGCGCCAGCGTGAGCTATATCGACCAGTTCGCCAACGGCACGTTGGGCATCGCGATCGGCTATGCGCACCTCGACAGCCCGTCGCAGAACAAGCACTTCAAGGCCTATGGCTATGAATCGTTCGGCGGGGTCAGCCCGACGACGGTGCAGCCGGCCGCCGCGGCCGACGCGCTGCTGCTCAACGGCCAGGAAGTCTTCGCGACTTCGCGCCTCAACCGCCGCGACGCTGTGATGGGCGTCATCGAATGGCAGCCCAGCCCGATGGTCCATTCGACCCTCGATCTGTTCTATTCGAAGTTCCACCAGGAAGAGACGACGCGCGGTGCGCAGTGGTTCTCGAACGGCTGGGCGGACGGCGCGACCTTCACCGGCGTCACCACCGCGGACCGCGGCGGATCTCTGATTGCGACCGGCGGCACGCTCAACCGCGGCGTGCCGATCTTGCGCAACGACTTCAACAAGCGTGACGACGAGATATTCTCGGCGGGCTGGAACAACGAGTTCCAGATGGACGATCGCACCCGGTTCATCGCCGATCTTTCCTATTCGAAAAACAAGCGCACCGAGCAGATCCTCGAAACCTATGCCGGCTATGGCCGCGGCACCGGAGGAGTCACCCCGGCCACCCCTGACGTCGGCCGGACCTTCGACACGATCGGATTCGAAGTCCCCGAGGACGGCTTCCCGACTTATGCCGAGGGCCTGAACTATGCCGATGCCGCACAGGTCTCGCTCGGCGACCGCGCGCCTTGGGGCGGTTGGGGGCATGACGGCGCGATCCGCTTCCCCGATGTCGAAGAGAGCATCTGGGCCATCGACCTCAAGCTCGACCATGAGTTCGATGGTCTCCTCAGCAAGATCACCGGCGGCGTGAACTTCACGCGCCGGGAGAAGAGCAAGCGCGTCGACGATTTCGACCTGTTCCTCAAGAACGGCCGCCAGCAGGTGCTGGTCGATCCGGCCGATCTGGTCGAGCCGACTTCGCTCGGTTTCACCGGTTTCGGCAACGTGCTGAGCGTCGATCTCGAAAGCGCGCTCGACAAATATTGGGACCGCGCACCGATCCTCGACGCCAATTATTTCGACAAGAACTGGGACATCGAGGAAGAGCTGCTCACCGGCTTCATCAAGGCCGATTTCAAGGCGGGGCCGGTGCGCGGCAATATCGGCGTGCAGGTGGTCGAGCAGCGCCAGAGCTCGACCGGCGTGGTGATCAACGGGCTCGAGCCCGGCCAGCCGATCGTGCCGGTGCTGCGCACCGCGGGCGAGACCTATACCGACGTGCTGCCCAGCCTGAACCTGATCTGGGAGCTGGGCGGCGGGCATCGCCTGCGCCTGGCAGCGTCGAAGACCATGGCGCGCCCGCGCATGGACGAGATGCGCGCCAATGTGACGCCAGGGTTCAATTCGCTGGTGTGCAGCGGGCAACCGTGCGTGGCGGGCCAGACCGTCAATCCCTGGTCGGCATCGGGCGGCAATCCCAATCTCAAGCCATGGCGCGCCGATGCGCTGGACGTCGCCTATGAGTGGTACGTCAACAAGACGAGCTATTTCTCGATCGCCGGCTTCTACAAGAAGCTGCACAGCTACATCTACCAGCGCACCGACATATTCGACTTCTCGGGCATCCCGCTGCCGACCACCGCATCGGCGATCCCGGCCGGCGTGGTCATCAGCCCGCTCGGCCAGATCACTTTGCCCGCGAATGGCAATGGCGGGACGATCAAGGGCGTCGAGTTCAGCGGCGCGTTCGACTTCGGCACCGTGGTCGACGCGCTCAACGGCCTCGGCGTTATTGGCAGCCTGTCGCTCACCGAGTCCGATCTCAACCCGGCGGACAATGGCCAGGAAGTCCGCATTCCAGGTCTTTCGGGGACGATCTACAACATCACCGGCTACTACGAGAATGGCGGCTTCCAGGCGCGTGCCAGCTATCGCTATCGCTCGGCGTTCAAGGGCGAAGTGGTCCAGCTCTTCGCAACGCGCGGCCAGACCGAGATCCTCGCCGACCGGCAGGTCGATGCGCAGATCGGCTACACGTTCGAGAGCGGGGCGCTGGAGGGCTTCGGCGTGCTGTTCCAGGTCAATAATCTGACCGACTCGCCCTATCGAACCCGGCTCGGCCTCGACAGCGGCGGCACCCACACCGCGGATGGCAGCTCGCTGCTCGAGACCTATGAGAAATATGGCAGGCAGTTCCTGCTCGGGTTCAACTACCGCTTCTAGCGTTCACCCGGACCCCTCCGGGACCATAGCGGGGAAGCGCGAGTAGAGCCTCATGCTTCCCCGTTCTTTTGAACAGGGCGCGTGCTTGCCAACCCGGTCGGCAACCTGCGACATCCGGCGGCAGGCGCGAACCAGAAGGCGCGGGAGAGGCATGCAGCAGCTGAAGCGGATATTGATCGTCGGCGGCGGATCGGCCGGCTGGATGACGGCTGCCTTGCTCTCGCAACTCTTCCAGGGATTGTACGAGATCATTCTCGTCGAATCCGAGCAGATCGGCACGATCGGCGTCGGCGAGGCGACGATTCCCGCGATCAAGAAATATAACGAACTGCTCGGGCTCGACGAGAACGAGTTCATGTCGCGCACCCAAGGCAGCTTCAAACTGGGGATCCAGTTCGTCGACTGGTGGCGCCGCGGCGAAAGCTACATCCACGGCTTCGGTGTGATCGGGCAGGATCTGGGTTGGCTGCGCTGCCACCAATATTGGCTCAAGGCACGCGCAGCAGGCGGGGGATCGGACTTTGCCGCCTATTCGATCAACACCGCGGCGGCGCTCGCCAACAAATTCATGCGCGCCGACCCCAAGCTGGCGGAATCGCCGATCGGCCATATCGCCCATGCCTTCCACTTCGACGCGGGCCTCTATGCCAAGTTCTTGCGCGGCTATGCCGAAGCGCGGGGCGTAAAGCGGCGCGAAGGCAAGGTCGCCGGCGTCGCGCTGCGCAGCGAGGACGGTTTCGTCGAATCGGTGACGATGGACGATGGCGAGGTGATCGCGGCGGACCTGTTCGTCGATTGCTCGGGCTTTCGCGGACTGATTATCGAGGAAGCGCTCGCAACCGGCTACGAGACATGGAGCCAATGGCTGCCCTGCGACCGCGCGATGGCGGTGCCCTGCGCGCGGACCGAGCCGTTCACTCCCTATACGCGATCGACCGCGCGAACCGCCGGCTGGCAATGGCGCATTCCGCTCCAGCATCGCGCCGGCAACGGCCATGTCTATTCGAGCGCCCATATCGACGATGCCGAAGCCGAGGCGCAACTGCTAGCCAATCTCGATGGCGCGCAACTGGCCGAGCCCAACCGCATCCGCTTCACCACCGGCAAGCGGCGCAAGACGTGGAACAGGAACTGCGTCGCGATCGGGCTCGCCTCCGGCTTTCTCGAGCCGCTCGAATCGACCAGCATCCATCTGATCCAGTCGGCGATCATCCGGATGGTGCGGCTGCTCCCCGATGCAGGGTTCGATCCAGCGACGATCGCCGAATTCAATCGCCAGACCGACTTCGAATATGAGCGGGTCCGCGACTTCATCATCCTGCACTACAAGGCGACTGCCCGCGACGACACGCCCTTCTGGCGCTATTGCCGCGACATGGAGGTGCCCGACACGCTCCAGCGAAAGATCGATCTGTTCGCCGCCAATGGCCGCGTGTTCCGCGAGGATGACGAGCTGTTCACCGAGGAGAGCTGGATCCAGGTGTTCCTGGGCCAGGGCGTGATCCCGCGCGGCTATGATCCGCTGGTCGACATCAAGAGCGACGCGCAGGTCGCGCAGTTCCTCGGCAATGTCGAGAACGTCATCGGCAAGTGCGTCGCGGTGATGCCGGGCCACGCCGATTATGTCGCGAAGACGTGCCCGGCGGCCTAGCCTTGCAGCTTGGCGAGCAGCGCCTCGCGCATCCGGGCGAGATGCTGCGGCTCCGTCGCGCCGAGAATGCCCCGCGCCTCTGCCGGCAGGTGCGCACCGGGATCGCCATCGGCGAGGAAGACATAATGCGCGAACATCGCCTGCCACGCGCGGCGCTGGTCGGAAGGAAGGCCGCGGACCGTCATCAGCGCGTGCATCATCGCGTCCCACGGCGTGCCGGGAAGCGCGGGTGCGGGATCCCACCAATAGTTCACCAGCAGGTTGAAGGCATCGAGCGCCTCGACATGGTGATACCATTGATAGGGAATGTAGAGCGCGTCCCCGGGTTCGAGTTCAGCAGTCTGCGCGGCCTCGAGTGCTGTGACGAAACGCGGGTAACGATCCAGATCGGGCGCGGTCAGGTGGACCATGCTCACCTGCACGCCGGCGGGGGTCGGGTTGAACGGACCCATATAGAGATTGCCCACCTGTTCGGGCGGGAACAAGGTGAAGCGCCGATGCCCGGCGACAACGCAGGCGATGTTCTCCGACGGATCATGGTGGATCGCGACCTTGGCGGCGTTGCCGATCCACAGCCGCGCGGGAACCTCGGGCGGCAGCAGCGGCATGCCATGCGCCTCGGCAAAGCCGGGGAAGTTTTCCCGCGCGCTCAGCCCCTGCAGCGCGAGCGCATCGGTGCGCTCCTGAACCAGCCGGTCGAGAAATTCTGGGAGCGGCGCCTGCTCGGGCGTGAAGTTGCGGGAGCCGATCGTCGCGCCATAGTGCATGCGACCTTCGATCTCGGGCGGCGCGCGCATGAATTGCACGGGCTTCGGCGCGGCCATCGCCGCCAGATATGCCGACGCGTCGGCCGCGCGGACCACCGGCCAGTCGCGCACCAGCCCCTTGAGAACCGCGGGTTCTCCAGCGGCGCGTATTTCCTGGAAGCTGGCGGGAGTGACATCGTGCCAGGCGCGGATGGAATGCATTGCGCGAGCCTATCAGGGGAGCGGAGAATGGAGCAACGTTCGATCCGTGTCGATCACGTCGGCCTCGAACGCGAGCCGGTGGTGGTCGTCGAGAATTTCGCACCCGATCCCGAAGCGCTGATCGACGCCGCCGAGGTGCTACTTTTCGCGCCAATGGGGGAATATTATCCGGGCATTCGCGCACCGGTGATGCCGGCCTATTTCGAGGGGCTCGCGCCGGTGCTGACGCCTGTGATGCGCGAGGTGTTCGGTGCGCAGGAACGGATCGGCTTCACCCGCGCACTCTATTCGATCGCGACCACGTCGCCCGCCGAGCTGACGCTCGCCCAGCGCATCCCGCATATCGACGGCGTCGCCGAGGGGATGATCGCGATCCTCCATTATCTGGCGCGAGAGGACCAAGGCGGCACAGCCTTTTATCGCCACCGCTCGACCGGGTTCGAGACCGTCGATGCCGCGCGCCATCGCCGCTATCTCGACGCGCTGCGGGACGACTTCACCGCGCATGGTGAGCCGGAACCCGCCTATATCGAGGGCGATACTGCGATCTTCGAGCAGATCGCCTGCTACGACGCGGTGTTCAACCGCGCGCTGATCTATCGCAGCAGCCTGCTCCACTGCGCCATGCTGCCCAATCATATCGCGCTGCCCGGCACGGCGCGCGAAGGGCGGCTGACCGTGGCGAGCTTCCTGCGCGTGCAATGAGGAGAGAGAAGATGCGTGTCCTGATCGGATTTGCCGCGCTCGCGCTGGCCGGCTGCGCGCAGGGCGAGCGGCCCGCCGGGGGCATTGGCGCGGCGCCTTCGGTCGAGGTCTGGCTGACGCTGCCCGACCAGTCGGCGCTGCTTGCGCGGCAGGCGCCGATCGCGTTGCAGCCGGGCGCGGCGGCGAGGGCGATCACCGTCGATCCGGCGCAGCGCTTCCAGGAGATGGTGGGGTATGGCGCGGCCATCAGCGATGCCTCGGCCTGGCTGATCCAGCGCAGGATGACCCGCGAGCAGCGCGACGCGCTGCTCGCCGACCTGTTCGGGCCGCAGGGGATCGGCTTCTCCTTCACGCGCGTGACGATCGGCGCATCGGACTTCTCGCGCAGCCATTACAGCTATGACGATCGGCCCAAGGGCGAGCGCGATCCCGAACTCACGCATTTCTCGATCGCGCCGGCGCGGGCCGAGGTGCTGCCCACCGTCCGCGCTGCGCGTGCGGTCAATCCCAGGCTCGCGGTGATGGTCTCGCCGTGGAGCGCGCCGGGCTGGATGAAGACGACGGACTCGCTAATCAAGGGGACGCTCCGCGACGACGCTTACCAGCCCTTTGCCGCCTATCTGCGCCGCACCGTGCAGGATTTCACCAGGGAGATCGGCCCGGTCGATTATCTGAGCATCCAGAACGAGCCCGATTTCGAGCCGGAAAACTATCCCGGCATGCGGCTGAGCCCGGTCCAGCGGGCCCGCGCGATCGCGCTGCTCGGCCCCGAGCTGGAGCGCTCGGGGCTGCCGACGCGCATCCTCGACTGGGATCACAACTGGGACCTGCCCGAACAGCCGCTAGGCGTGCTCGCCGATCCCGCCGCCTCGCGTTACGTGGCCGGGGTGGCATGGCATTGCTACAAGGGTGACGTGTCGGCGCAGAGCGTGGTGCGCGGCAAGCATCCCGACAAGGACGTGTTCTTCACCGAATGCTCGGGCGGCGAATGGTCCAAGGCCTGGCCCGACAGCTGGGCATGGACGATGCGCAACCTCGTGATCGGCGCGCCGCGTCACTGGGCGCGCGGCGTGCTGATGTGGAACCTCGCGCTCGATGAGAAATACGGGCCGCATCTCGGCGGCTGCGACAATTGCCGCGGCGTGGTGACGATCGACAGCAAGACGGGCGCGGTCACCCGTAACGTCGAATATTACGCGTTCGGCCATGCCAGCCGCTTCGTGGCGCGCGGAGCGCACCGCATCGCGTCGGACACGAGGCCGGGCGGCGTCGAGACGGTCGCCTTCCGCAATCCCGACGGCACGCGGGTGCTGCTCGCCTTCAATGCCGGCGCGCAGGCTGAGACAGTGACCGTCCAGACCGATGGCGGGCATTTCGCTTATCCGCTGCCGTCCAATGCGGCGGTGACCTTCCGCTGGCGCGGGGTGCGATGACGCAGGGACGCGCCGCGGCCGCCTTCGTACCGGTCACGGCTTTGTTCTTCGCCTGGGGCTTCATCTGCGCCAACAACGACCCGCTGATCGCCGCGATGCGCGCGATCTTCAGGCTTTCCTACACCGCCGCGTTGTTCACGCAGATCGTCGCGTTCCTCGCCTTCGCGACGATGGCGCTGCCGGCGGCGGCGCTGCTCGCCCGCTGGGGCGCGCTGCGCATGATCCTCGCCGCGCTCGCTACGATGATCCTCGGCTGCCTGATCATCCAGATAAGCGCATGGGCGCCGCATTTCCTCCTGGTGCTCGCCGGGCTGTTCGTGCTGATGACCGGGATCGTCGCACTGCAGGTGGCCGCCAATCCGCTCGCCGCAATGCTGGGGCCGCCCGAGCACAGCCATTTCCGGCTCACGCTCGCGCATGGCTTCAATTCGCTAGGTGTGGTCTGCGGGGTACATTTCGGCGCGCGGCTGGTGCTGGGGAGCGCGGGACTGACGCCGGGCGCGACGCAAATGGCGGGCATTGCCGCGGTCAATCGCGCGTTCCTGATCATCGCCGCGCTGGTGGCTGGGCTTGCGCTGCTCGTCCTGCTGGCGCGGCGGCAGATCCTGGCAGCGCCCATCGAGGAGTCGCGGCCAGCGCGCATCGCCGATGCGCTGCGATCGCGCCCGGCACTGCTCGGCGCCGTCGGCATCGCGCTTTATGTCGGTGCCGAAGTCGCGATCGGCAGCATGTTGATCCTCCATCTCGCGTCGCCCGATGTGTTGAACCTCAGCCTTGCCGGCGCGGGCGCGCATGTCGCCAATTTCTATTGGGGCGGCGCCTTGGTCGGACGGTTCGCAGGAAGCTGGGCATTGCGTCACTTCCCCGCCTCGGCATTGCTGGCAGCGGCCGCCGCGATGGCGCTTGCCTTATGTGCCGCGGCGCTGGTGCTGCCCGGACCCGCCGGCGCCTGGTGCCTGCTGGGGGTGGGTCTGTTCAATTCGGTGATGTTCCCGGCGATCTTCTCACTCACGCTCGAACGATCGGACGTCTCGGCATCTGCCACTTCCGGCCTATTGTGTCTTGCGATCGGCGGCGGCGCTGTGCTTCCTCTGTTTTCGGGCCAGATCGCCGACCATTTCGGCCTGCACTGGAGCTTTGCCGTTGCGCTCACCGCCTACACCTATGTTCTTGCATTCGCGATGACGGGTCCGGTTACACCACCAGACGGGGGCAGGGGAACCGGGTAGCAGACGGGCTTAAATTAAATTGCGAATGGGGTTCTGTTGGCGGGCAGTGTTTAGTCTTCCGTTTCGCGCCCCAAGAGCGGTCATTCGGCGACCTGGGCGCTAATCCCCAAAGCCGCCGTTAATCGGCGACGGCCCGGCTGGCTTGCACCCTATGGCAACGACCTCGCACCAGCCTTGCCTGCCTGAGTTCACTGCGCGGGCTTTGCCGTGGCGCGCGCAGCCGCCTCCTCGATGAGCGCGACGACAACCTTGGGATCGGCGACATAGACCGCATGGCTGCCGGGCACTTCACGGATCGTCGCGCCAGCCCGCTGCGCCATACCGCGCTGGCCTGCGGGCGGGATGACATGATCATCCTGCGGCACCAGGAACCAGCTAGGCCTGTTCTTCCAGGCCGGCGCGCTGATCTTGCCTTCTAGCGCCTTCGCGCCCCAGGGCTGCTGCGAGTCCGCCATGAACCGCGCCGTGTCCGGCGCCACATCGGCGGCGAAGAGTGCAGGGAATTTCGCCTTGTCGAGCATCAGCATGCCATCTGCGCTCGGCACGATCGGCAGGGCCGGCACGCCAGGCGGGGCGCTGGCGACGATCGAGGAAACTGACTCCCCTGCGTCCGGCGCGAAGGCGGCGACATAGACGAGCGCGGTCACCTTCGGGTCCGATCCCGCTTCGGTGATCACCACCCCGCCATAGCTATGACCGACCAGCACCACCTTGCCGGTGATGGTCGCGAGCACGCGCCTGGTGGCCGCGACATCGTCTTCGAGCGACGTGGTCGGGTTCTGCAGGACGACAACCTCGTAGCCGTCCTTGCGCAGGATCTGGTACACGCCGGCCCAGCCCGATCCATCGACAAACGCGCCGTGCACGAGGACGATGGTCGGACGCTTGCCGTCGTCTCCGGCGAAGGCGGGCACCGGGTTGGCGGCGAGGCTCGCGGAGGCGAGCGCTGCGAGTGCCTTGTTCATCTTGGGATCTCCGGTTTCGCGGTCAGGGACGGTTGTTCAGAATCTGCATCCGCATTGCCTTGACCGGCCCATCGGCGAGTTCGGGCAGACGCGCGAACCAGGCCTGGACATGCGGAGTGCGATTATGCGCTTCGAAATCCGCCTGGGTGGCGAAGATTTCGTAGAAGATGAAATGGCCGGGCCGCTCGCGATCCTCCTGGAGGAAATAGAGCAGGTTGTTGGGCTCGGCGCGGACCTTGGCGACGAGTGGCATCGTCGCCTCGCGCAGTGCGTCCTCCTTGCCCGGCTTGGCCTGGACCTCCGCGACCACCGCATAAGCGGTGGTGGGGATGTCGGCATAGCGGATGCCGGCATGATCCTGCGCCAGCGCGGGTGCGGCGGGTGCCGCCCCGCCAATCAGCGCGGCCAAAGCAAAGCGGATGGGAAAGCGCATCTTGCATCTCCTTTTTTTTGGAAGCGGTCAGTCGGCGTCCGCGACCCAGTTTCCGTGGAAGCCGGGCGGGACGATGTGCGGTATCCGGATGCTGGCGAGCGGCGGCGCTTCGAAGTCGCGCGCGTCGAGGATCGCCAGGTCGGTGGTGCCGGCCGCGGCGTCGATGACGAAGCCCATCAGCCAGCCCCCATCCTCTTGCGCCTCGGCATGCGCCGGCACGAAGATGAATTCGCAAGGGTGGCGGTCCGGACCGAAATCGTGGGCTTGGCGCGTGCCGTTCACGAGGTCTTGCTTGAACAGGCCGGTGCCGAGGAACGGGTCGACCATCGCCATCGTATAGGCGTAGCGATAGGGCTGGCCGAGCCGGCGCTCGTCGCAGCGTGGGAATTCCTGCGGCGCCGGATCGAGCGTGGTTCGCGTCACCGTGCGCCCCACCGGGTCGATCGTCCAGCGCTCCAGGCTGCATCGCTCGGAATCAGGCCCCGAGGTTCGCCGCCAGAACATCTTGTCATGGACGATCAGGTCGAGAACCACGCTTCCGTCCGCCGCGTCATGCGCGTTGACCGCATGGAAGACGAAACACGGATCGAGCGGGCACCAGACGACATCCTCGGCCCCGCCGTCGCGGGGCAGCAAACCTACGTGCGCCTCATGATTCTCGTTCCAGCGATAGGGGAATTGATAGCCCGATATCGCCGCGGTGAGCGAGAAGGTGACAGGCAGGTCGAGAAGGATCGCGAACCGGCCGGTAAAGGCGAAGTCGTGGATCATCGGGCCGCTTCGCACCGGCACCTTCACCTCGCGGCGTACCGTGCCGTCCGGGCCGATCACCAGATAACGGATCGTGCCCCATTTGGCCGCGTCATAGCTGACCGCGAGCATCTCGCCGGTCAGCGGATCGATATGCGGATGCGCGCTCAGCCCGCCATGCAGCGTGCCCGCGAAATCGGTGTAGCGCTCGGTCTCCAGCGCCTCGCCGATCACTACCGGCGTGCTGCCCGCCTCGATCAGCCCGAACGTCGTGCCGCCATAGCCGATGACATTGGTGTTGACCGTGTCGAACAGGTGGCGCGGCCCCGGTGTGCGTTCCTCGTCGAGCGCGTCGCTGACCGCGTTGGAGCGGATCCAGCGGTTGCGGTACCAGAGCGCCTTGCCGTCCTCGATGCGGATGCCGTGGATCATGCCGTCGCCCGCGAACCAGTGATGCCGGCTCGGGTTGGGATGCATGGGATTGGGCCCCATGCGCAGGTACCGGCCGCGCAATGCGGACGGGATCGTGCCGACGACCTCGAGATCCTCGATCGTCAGCTCCTCGCGCATCGGCGTGTTGACGCCGGTGATGTACGGCGTGTCCTCCGCACTGACCGAGCGAGAGCCAAAAAGCGAACCGAACATCGTCTGGTCCTTCTCGATCGGGGCTTAGGGGCGTGCGACCAGGCGTTGCCGCGCCGCGCGGGCATTGTCGAAGGTGCGCTTGACGGGGCCAAGTGCCTGGACGAACTCGAGCTGCTCGCCCTCGGGGCCTTTGCAGTAGATCAGCCGCCAGCCGTTCGACTTGCCCTCGGTGATCGGATTGGAATTGGTCTCGAGCGGGGCCGCCTGACGCTGGGCTTCGCTGGTGACGGTGACGACACGGTTGGCGCGGACCTGCACCATGCCGCGTCGCGCCGATTCGGCTTCCAGATCGTGGATGAACTGGTTGAAGTCGACATCGTCGCGGATGTGGAAACAGATGTGCATCATCCGCGGGAAAGCGGGGCTCATATGGTCGAGCGGCTCGGCGAAGCTCTTCGGGCCTCCCAGCGGCTGGTCGGCATCGCGATATTGCAGCAGCTCGATCACGACATTGTCGAACTGGACGAAGCGGACGTCGAGCCGTTGGGTGCCGCCCTTGAGATCGGGCACGCCGATCGTGCGCGGATTGACCCCGCGCGCCCGGGCCTCGATCTCCTGGTCGGTCAACAGTGTGTTGTGGATGCGCTCGCCCTGGAAGTCGCCATCGCGCATCACCTCGGTGCCACCCAGCACCTCGGTGTAGAAGGTAAAGGCGCGCTCCATGTTCTGGACAGTCAGGCCGAAATGCTGGACCCCCTGCAGCCGCATGCCGAGCGAGCTCGCGCCCGCCTCCGCCGCGACTGCCGGCACGACGCCGCCCGTCGCCAGCAAGCCGGTCATCGCCAGACCGCCACCGGCCTGCAGCAGTTCGCGCCGGTCGATCCCGGCGTCTCCCATCTTGTCGGTCATATTTTTCTCCTTGGGTGCGGACGGCAAGCAATCACTCGCGAGATCGCGTCTTGGGCGGGCACGAACACCGGTGTGCGGTTTGTCCGGACGCCTGGGTCAAGGATGGCTGGCGCGCCGCGTGCCGCCTATGTCTGATGGGCGATGCCGGGATCACACTGACGTGTCATCCGTGTCGGGCAGGACCACATGGCGGCGGCCAAAAAATCTCGCGTCGACTGAGTAGGCGCCCGCTCCGGTCAGGACGAGTGAAGCAGCCGTCACTGCATGAACGATGACTAGCATTTGCGGGGCGCCGGCCGGCACATAGAGCGCCGCGACCAGTCCGACGGACGCCGATGCACGAACACCAACGCCGACGCACAGAGATGCGCCGATCAAGACAACAAGCGCTTGGCACCAGGAAGGCGCGGCGGGGGCAAGCAGCACGCTTAGGATAGCCGACCCAGCGACGGAGAATCTGAGCAGCAAGAGTCCGGCGCCGACGATCCCGGCAGGATAGAATGGAGGCATTTCGCTTGATGCGGCCAACCGCTGCTAGCAGTCATTTCCAAAGGTGTTAGAAAAAACTCGCCTGAATGGGCGTGCGTGAAGGCGCCCGGTGCAGAATACGTCCGGCTTTGGGGGGTAGGCGTGTCGCTGTGGTTGAGAATCGCGCTGATAGGGCTGCTTGCGGTGGCGGGTGTATTGCTTGCACCGACGGCCCATGCGCTCGATCCGACGCGCTCCATCCTGCAGATGTATCATCGCACCTACACGCGGGATGACGGGGCTCCGACCGACGTCAGGTCTATCGCGCAGACCCCGGACGGGCACATCTGGATCGGTACCGACGACGGGCTCTACAGGTTCGACGGGCAACGTTTCGACCGCTTTTCGCCGAAGCGACTGGCGAAGGGCGGTGTCTCCGTTGTCAAAGCGACGCGCGCCGGCGATCTTTGGGTCGGGTACTCCTGGGGCGGACTTTCGCGCATCCGCGGGTCGCAAATCGTCCATTTCACCTCGAAGCAGGGCGGGCCATCCGGCGAGGGCACGTCCAATATCCTGATCTCCCGCGACGGGGGGGAAGCCTGGGCCGTCGTGGGGCGCCGCCTTTGGCGCCGGACGGGCGGCAAATGGCGCCAGCTTCTCCCGGACACCCAAGTGTACAGCGCAGCGATCGCTCGCGACGACGTGGTTTGGATAAAGAACTTCGACAGCGTCTTCTATTGTCGGCCTCGCGGTGGATCCTGCGCCCGCGCCCCGGGCTATGCGGGCAGCGGCATGAGCCTGGCGCAGGATCGCGCGGGTCGGGTTTGGACGGCCGACCTTGATCGCCCCGGGCGGATGTATCGGCTACCGGAGATCGCCAACGTGCCGGATGAGAAGCTCCCGCCACGCGAATATGGCGCCACCGTCTCTGCGCGCATCGCCGGCTCCATCTTCATCGACCGCGACGGATCGGTCTGGAACATCAACGGGACCAACGGCCTCTTGCGCGCCAGGTCGGCGCTCAGGGACGGTGCAAGCGTCATGGACCTGGACGCGTACACGGCGGCCGACGGTCTCACGCATAACATGGCAGGGCGGATCTTCGAGGACCGCGAGGGCAGTATCTGGGTAACGACCAAAGCCGGGCTCGACATGTTTCGCTCCGCCAATGTCGTGATCGAACGAACCATCCCCGTGGGGGCAAACCGGTTCGGGTACAGCGCCGGTCCAATTGGGAACCTGCTGTACATTCACGCGAGCACGGCCATCGACAATTCCGATCCCTTCGGCAGTGCACGCGGTCCTCTTTTCAGGATGTTGCCCGATGGGTCGGTCGAGCGCGTCATCGACAACATCTGGAGCGTGAACCGGTTCGCCCAGACCGACGACGGTTCGGTCTGGATGGCGTCGCTATGGGGGCTGTTCCGCCAACAAGGCAACCGCTTCGTCGACGTCGCTCGGCCGCCGGGCGGTGAGACTACGACGATGGTATCCGTGGTCTCGCGGCCGGAAGACGGCCTATGGGTATGGCAGCGCGGAAACGGAGCGTGGATATTGAACGGGGGGCGGTGGCGCCGCGACTCCACCATGCCTTCCGCTCAGACCGCCGGTTACATCCAATTTGCCGATCCTGGGCGCGACGGCGCCACCTGGATGGCACGTGGAGATCCCTACGCACTGATGCGGCAGGATTCACGGGGCTTGAAGCAGTTTCCCGAGGCCGATGTCGGCATCGGCCCGATACGGGTGGTCTCTCCCGGTCCAGACGTCGAATATGTCGGTGGCGAGCAAGGCCTGGCGGCCTTCGATGGCACGCGTTTCCACCGGCTTGGAACAGATCGCGTTCCCGAGTTGGCACGCGTATTCGGCGTGGCGGCGGCTGGCCGCGATCTGTGGGTGCTCGCTGCATCCGGAATCCTCAGGTTCGATCGCGAAGAGGTGGCGAGAGCCATGCGCGATCCACGCGCGCCGGCGCCGATGTTCGAACTTTTTGACGAGCTCGACGGCTTGCCGGCGGCTGCCACTCCAACGCAGCAATCCGGATCCGTAAATACCGTGTTTCCGCGTCCCGACGGACGCATCGTGTTCCTGACGGGGGCTGCCGTCGTCTGGATCGATCCAGGGAACCTGTTCCGAAATCGGGTGCCGCCGCCAGTGGCGATCCAGGGGCTGCGGGCCAACGGGCATGATTATGATGCGCCAAGAGACCTCAAGCTGCCCGAGGGCACAAACAGTTTGGAAATCAATTATGCCGCGCTGTCGTTCGTTGAACCGCGGCGCGTTCGCTTCCGTTACAGGCTCGACGGTGTCGACGATGGCTGGATCGATCCGGGGACGCGCCGCCAGGCCTTTTACACCCGTCTGGGGCCCGGGACGTATCGCTTCCAGGTTATCGCCGCGAACGATGCGGGCGTTTGGAACGACAAAGGGGCAACGCTGAGCTTCACGATCGCGCCGACCTTCCTGCAATCGGTGTGGTTCAAGCTTCTACTGGCCTTGGTTCTGGCATTGCTTGCATGGGGCGCTTACGCGCTGCGTCTGCGGCAGGAGACGGCGCGAATCCAGGGGCGTTTTGACGCCCGAATTGCCGAGCGCGAGCGGATCGCACGTGAGCTGCACGACACTTTGCTGCAAGGTTTTCAGGGTTTGATGCTCCGGTTCCAATCGGTAGCGAATGTGCTGCCTGCCGGCGGGGAAGCGCGTGCCAAGCTCGATGACGCGCTCGAACGCGCGGACGCAACACTCGTTGAAGGACGTGAGCGGGTGCGCGAGCTGCGCGCGCCGATGAGAGCGGTGGATCTGCCCCAGGCAATCGCGGACGCGGCGGCTTATAGCATCCCTGAGGGTGGCCCGCGATTTCAAGTGATGGTCGAAGGTTGGGCACGGGATCTGCGCGCCGACGCGTGCGAAGAGGCCCTTTCCGTTGCAACCGAGGCGCTTCGTAACGCAGCCCGGCATTCTGGCGCCGCACTGGTCGAGGCGCTGGTGAGCTATCAACGCAGCGGTCTGACCGTGATTGTCCAGGACGATGGCAAGGGCATTGAGCCGGCGCTTGTAAACAGCGGTTCCCGCGAGGGGCATTACGGCCTCGTCGGGATGCGTGAGCGCGCAGAACGTATTGGTGGCCGCCTTGCCGTGCGAACCCGGGGCGGCGCGGGCGTGGAAGTCTCGCTCTTCATTCCGGCCGCGCGCGCCTTCAAGGATCACGCCTCACGCTTTCGCTTTTGGCGGCAGACCGGGACTGCATCATGACTCTCAACATCGCGCCTATACGCGTTCTCGTCGCCGACGATCACGCGGCGCTGCGCGACGGCGTTGCCGCCATCGTCAGTAACGAGGCCGACATCACGATTGCTGGCGAGGCCGCAAATGGCGAGGAGGCAATAGCCGCTTTTCGCAATCTCCGGCCTGACATCATGCTGCTCGACCTGCAAATGCCGGCGCTGGGCGGCCTGGAAGTTATCAAGGCGGTTCGCGAGGAATTTGCCGGCGCGCGCATTGTCGTCCTGACCACCTATGAGGGGGACGTTCAGGCATTGCGCGCGCTGAAGGCCGGTGCCTCGGGATATTTGCTCAAGACGTCGCTTCGTAAAGAACTCCTCGAAGCGATTCGCGTTGTGCATGCAGGCCGCCGTTACGTTCTGGCGGAAGTGGCACAAGAGATCGCAATTCATGCCGCCGAGGATCCGCTCACCACGCGCGAGGTCGAGATCCTCGGCATGGTCGCCGAAGGGAACGCCAACAAGGTCATCGCTCGCAGGCTGTCCTTGTCTGAAGATACGGTGAAGGCGCATTTACGAGCCATCTACTCCAAACTCGACGTCAATGACCGCACCCAGGCGGTGACCGTAGCCCTGCGGCGAGGAATCATCGCTCTTTGAGTGGGGTTACCGCAGCTATGTCCGCTTTCGCGCTTCGGCGGCCGAAATCTGCCAGTCCGCAAGCGGCCCGAAAGCCGCCGTTCGTTCATCTGGACGCTGCGCGATTGTCACGACCGGCATTTAAGGACTTTCCCGATCAGACCGCTTCAAAGTGAGGCTGTGGGCGAACCGCGGTTCCAGATTGGGGCCTGGTCCTCGGCCACTAGCGTCCGTGGCTGGATCAGGCTCGCGATGACCGGCGTCAGCAGCTCGACGAGCAGCCCAGGCTCGGCCTTGGCCAATGGCTCGAGCTCGAGCATCTGGCGCATCATCTGCACGCCGGCGACGACCGCGAGAAACAAGGCCGCCCGTTCCGAAGCATGGTCGCCCGCGATCGCCGCGATGGCGGTCGCGTGATGCACCTGGGCGATGCGTTCCCGGGCGATCCGGGCGGCGGTTTCGCTGGTTGTCGAGCGGAACAGGATGAGGAAACCGTCGAGCGGCGTCTGCCCCTGCGTAGTGACGCCGACGAGCGCCTCGGCAAAGGCCCGTGGCAGGTCGGCCCGGCCGAGATTGCCCTCCGACAGGATGATCGGGTCGCGCATGCTGTCGGTCACCACCTCACCGAAGAGGCCTTCCTTCGATCCAAAATAGCGCCCGATCATCATTGCGGTGACACCAGCAGCCTGGGCGATGCCCCGTAAGCCGGCGCCATCATAGCCGTGCTCGGCAAAGGCCTTGCGCGCCGAGGCGAGGATCGCAGCGCGGGTCGCATCGGCTTTCGCAGCACGGCCGCCGGCGCGAGGGTCAGTTTTCACGATACACCTGTAGACTCATTCATAAAGATCGGTATACGATTGTAGATGCAATCCGCGTCGGGCGCCAGCGCCGACCGCGGAAGTGGTCGACTGGAGAAAATATGAACGGCACTGTGCTCGTGACGGGTGGCACCGGCTTTATCGCGCAATATTGCATCCTGGCGCTCCTCGATGCTGGCTACTGCGTCAGGACCAGCGTCCGTTCGCTGGCGCGCGAGGGGGAAGTACGCCGGCATCTGAAGATCGGTGGGGCCGAGCCCGGCGATCGTCTCTCGTTCGTACGGACGGACCTGAGTACGGATGCAGGCTGGACGGAAGCCGCCGCGGGATGCGTCTATGTCATACATGGCGCCTCGCCGACTCCCTCGGGCGATCAGGTGACCGAGAAGGACTGGATCGAGCCCGCAGTCGACGGCAACCTCCGGGTGCTGCGCGCCGCGCGCGATGCGGGGGTCCGACGCGTCGTGCTCACCTCCGCGTCCGGCGCGATCGTTGCCGGCCACAAGCCGCGAAACCGGCCCTTCGACGAGACCGATTGGAGCGATCTGACGGGCAAGGTCTGGCCTTATCAGAAATCGAAGACCCTGTCCGAACGCGCTGCCTGGGACTTCATGGGCCGCGAAGGCGGTGATCTCGAGCTTTCCGCAGTGAACCCGACCGCCGTCATGGGGCCGGTGCTCGGCAGCGAATATTCGCACTCGATCCGGCTCATCAAGAATCTGCTCGAAGGGCAGCCTGCCCTACCCAGGATCAACTCGGGCTTCGTCGACGTTCGCGACGTGGCGGACCTGCATCTCCGCGCGATGCTCGATCCGGCTGCGAAAGGCGAGCGCTTCCTGGCCATTGCCGGCGACAGCATGTGGATGATCGACGTCGCGAGGGTGCTGCGCGAACACTTGGGCGACGCGGCCACGCGGGTCACCACGCGCGTCGTGCCGAACTGGCTGGTCAGGCTCGGTGCCCTGCGCGATCCGGTCATGCGCGGCATCGTCCCCCTCCTGGGCGTGAACCTGAATACGACGAGTGAAAAGGCGAAGCACCTGCTGGGCTGGAAGCCGCGTTCGCGCGAAGAGGCAATCGTCGCGGCCGCCGAGAGCCTGATCCGGTTAGGCCTGGTCAAGGGCTGAATGACGGGTTTGGCGACCGAGTACGTGGCGGTCAATGGTAGCGGCGCCAAACCAGCCGCGACCGGTGCTAATGCGATGGCGCTAGGGAGCGGTGCCAGGGCGAGCGGCGACAATGCCGTGGCGCTGGGCAGCGGCGCGGTGGCGGAGAATGATGCGGCGGTCGCGATCGGCTATGGCAATCGCGCATCGGGTGCGGGCGCCGTGGCGATCGGCGATCCCAATGTGGCGACCGGCCGCGGCGCGGTCGCGCTCGGGGCGGACAACAGCGCGACCGGTACCGGCGCAGTGGCGATCGGCGCGGACAGCGTGGCTAATGGACAGTCGGCTGTGGCGCTCGAGTTCTGACTCTATCGCCCGCTCTGTTCGGGGCCGGATCGTGGCTGAATCGAGCGTTAGCTCGAACACAGGTTGCGAAATAGGGAGGATGTGGGGACTCGCGGACATGACTTCGACCGGCGCCTGCGCTAGTGGGCCGCCAAGGAAGCTCGTCCTCGGCCCACCTGATCCTGGATTTGGCCCGGATCTCAACGTGCTCCTCAGGATCGTGCGTCTCAATTCCGGATGCCGGGAAGTTGAACCAAAAGCACGGCTTGGCGGGACAGCGGCAGACGGCGGCTGTCCAGCAAGTTCCACTCGGGAGCGGACTGTCAGCTGACGGGCCGGAAGCAGCTGGGCCGCTACGCAAGTTGGCGCCGTCGTCCGCAACCCAGCAGGATGCGCGCTTCCAGGCGGCACTGGACCTTACCCGGGCGCTCGATGGACATCTCGGCTGCATCGACGTGTCCGTCGCCCCCGCCTTTGTCTGCGACTATGCGATGCCGGGGGCGAAGCCTTGCTGATGGCCGACGAGCAGGTGCGCGAGCAGGGCAATCGCGCGCAGATGGAGGCGCGTCTCAAGACCGAGGGCGTCTCCTATGACTGGGCCGACGAGACCGGCTTTCTGAGCCCCACCGTGTGCGATTCGGTCGGCCTTGCCGACGTCATCGTCCTCAACCGCGAACTCGACACCATCGCCTATCCCGATATGCGCGACCTGGTCGGCGATGCGGTGCTGCGGACGGGCAAGCCGATCGTGGCAGTGCCCGAAGCGGGGCGCGGCTTCGACGTTTTCGGCCCGGCGCTGATTGCCTGGGACGGATCGCCCGAAGCCGTGGCCGCGCTCCAGGCGGCGACGCCGCTTCTCGCCAAGGCGCGCAGCGTCGCCATCCTCGAGGTGGATGACGGCTCGATCAGACTGCCCGCCGAGCATGCCGCGGGATATCTGTCGCGCCATGACATCAAGCCGATGATCCGGCGCGAGAACAGCCTGATCGACCTGCCGAGCACAGTCATCCTCGACACGATCGGCGCGACCGGCGCGACCTGGCTGGTGATGGGCGGGTTCGGCCATAGCCGCTTCGTCGAGGCCTGCTTCGGTGGCGTCAGCAGGCGCGTGCTCAAGGAATGTCCGGTTCCACTGTTCCTTGCGCATTGAGTTCGAAGCGAGGCCGAGGCCGGGAGCCCCCGCCTTGCCTTAGCGCCGGAACGAGACGGCGAGCAGCGGCATCACGACCGGTAAAGTGAGGAGCCAGGGCGCCGCCACCCAGATCAGTGCAGACCAGAAGAGCTAAAGAAAGATGGGCACCGCCAGCAAAGCGTTGGTGATGAGCGATCAACGCAACAGCCCAGCGTCCCCAGTGCCAGCAGCAGCAAATGCGAAGCTCATATAGGTGTAGCCGAGCAGATCGACCGCGGTCATCGGCTCGCGAAAGCCGCAATAGACGAGATGCGCATAGCCTTGGCTGGTGCCGGAAATGTCGCGCGGGATGACGAATGGCCTTGCGGGGCGGCTCCTCCATCCACTCGGCGCCCGAGCGCAGCATAGGAACCTCGATCGTCGCCAGCTCAAGCTTTCGTACCGAGTGGCCGCGGGTGCCGGCGCCCGTCGCATAGGCATCCGCCAAGGCGTGGACGAAACGGCCGCGGTCCGCGTCGGAATAGCCGTCGATGAGGAGGATGTTGCGCTTGCCGGCGAGGCTGAAGCTGCGCCCGCGGCGGCGATACGTAAGACTCCCAATCGCTGCACCCGACCTGGACCCGTAGCCCGGTTCCGAAGCGCGCGACGTGCGACGCGGCGGGAGAAGAAGATGGAGAAGATGCGTGCCGCGGTGGTCCGGCGGTTCGGCCAGCCCCTCGAGATCGAGGAGCGGCGGATCCCGCGGCCAGGACCGGGGCAGATCCTCGTCCAGGTGCATGCGAGGGCGTTTGCCACACCGATCTCCACGCCGCGCAGGGCGCGGGCACGTGCGCCGACCTTGCCGAGGCGATCAACGGCGTATTCCGGCGGCTCGAGGCGGACGATGTCGACGGCCGGATCGTACTCAGCTTTTTGAATCTCGCGACCCCCGCCTTGAAAGAACAACCTTCGAAATGACTGACTCACGATATGCCAATGGCGCGCGGCCATCGCTCCTGCTGGTCGAGGACGACAGTGCCGTTCGCCGCGGCCTGCAATTGCTGCTGCAGGGCCAGGGCTTCGACGTGCGCGCCTTCGCCTCGAGCCGCACGGCCCTCGCCGATGCGGCGAAGGTCGGGGCGCAGTATCTCGTCATCGATTATCTGCTGGCCGACATGGATGGTGTCGCGCTGCTCGGCGCGCTCCGGGCGCAGGGCTGGAATGGTGTCGCGGTGCTGATCACTGCCTTTTCATCGCCGACCTTGCGGGAAACAGCCTCGGTCGCCGGATTCGCCACGGTGCTCGACAAGCCCTTCCGCGACGATGACCTCCTTCGTGCGTTGCGCAGATAGCGGGCAGAAGCAATTGGGAGCGAGCAAATCTCCGGCGAACCCGCTTTCGACGTCATGACGGAGCTGAAACATCCCGTGGTTTCGACACTGGACGAAGCGTGGCAATATCCGCAACGGAAACCGGGTATACGACTCGCCGGCGCAGACTCGCCTGCGCCGGCGGTCGGTCGCGCTGGAGCGGCCATGACGATGGGTCAGGACAGGGTACGACGGCGATGGCGCGGCTTTGGCGTCGCCATCGCTGCGATCGCCGTCGCCGCGCTGATGCGGCTCGGCCTCGATCCGTGGCTGGGAGCGCGTGCGCCATATCTGTTCTTCACCGTGGCGGTGCTTGTCGCGGCCATCTTCGGCGGCGCCATGCCTGCGGTGCTTGCAGCGGGCTTGGCCATGCTCGGCGTGTTCATCCTCTATTGGACGGATAGCGTCGTGCCCGAATTGCTCGCCTTCGCGTTGGCTTCGGGAATCATCATCTGGGCAGCGGGCTATGTGACGCATCTTCGGCGCCGCGCTAGTGCAGACGCTACGCAGGCGGTGCTTCGCGCGGCACGGGCCGACCAGCTCGCCGACGAACTCAACCTGCTGATCGATGGTACCGCCGGCTATGCGATCTACATGCTAGATCCGGACGGATTCGTGACGCTCTGGAACAAGGGCGCCGAGCGGCTCAAGGGCTGGACCGAAGCCGAGGTGATCGGCAAACATTTTTCGATTTTCTACCCGGAGCCCTCGCTCGATGCGGGCAAGCCCGCGGACGATCTTGCGCGCACGCGCGCCGAAGGACGGCTGGAGGAGGAAGACTGGCGACTGCGGGAAAATGGTTCCGAGTTCCTCGCCCATGTGACGATGACCGCGCTCTACGGCCAGGACGGGGTGCTGCGCGGATTCGGCAAGGTGATCCGCGACATCACCGAGCAGCGTGCCGCCGAGCGCAAGCTGAGCGAGGGCGCAAACCAGTTCCGTTCGATCCTCGCCACCGTTCCCGATGCGATGGTCGTTATCAACGAGCTTGGCGAGATGCTGTCCTTCTCGTCGGCGGCCGAGCGGTTGTTCGGCTATGGCGAGGAAGAGGTCGTCGGCAAGAATGTCAGCATGCTCATGCCCTCTCCGGACCGTGAACAGCATGACGGCTATATCAACCGCTACCTCGCCACCGGCGAGCGGCGGATCATCGGACGCGGCCGGAGCGTCATCGGATTGCGGCGCGACGGAAGTACCTTCCCCATGGAGCTCGCGGTCGGAGAGGCGATCACCGATGGCGCGCGCGTGTTCACCGGCTTCATCCGCGACCTGACCGAGCGCGTCGCCGCCGAAGAGCGGATCGAGGAGCTGCGCTCCGGACTGGTCCATGCCGCGCGCATCAGCGCGATGGGCACGATGGCGTCCACGCTTGCGCACGAGCTCAACCAGCCGATCACCGCGGTGGTCACCTTCGTGCGCGGGGTCCGCAATCTCATTCGGGAAGGAAATCCCGACGATCAGGCGATGATCGAGGAAGGACTGGACGAGGCGTTTGACGAGGCGCTGCGCGCCGGGGGCATTGTCCGGCGGCTGCGCGAGTTCGTGTCGCGGGGCGAGGTCGGGAAGTCCGTGGAGGACCTGTCGTCGCTCGTCGAGGAAGCCGCCAATCTCGCGCTGATCGGCGCACGCGAGCGCGGCATCGAAACCCGATTCGCGCTCGACACGCACGCCCGGTCGGTGCTTGTCGACAAGGTCCAGACGCAACAGGTGCTGATCAACCTGATGCGCAACGCCATCGAAGCGATGGCTGACTCGCCGAAGCGCGTGCTGACAGTTACCAGTGCGGCCGACGAGCCTGGTTTCGTGCGGATGACTGTCACCGACACAGGTCCGGGCGTAGCGCCGGACGTTGCCGAGAACCTTTTTCGAGCCTTCAACAGCACCAAGCCAGCCGGCATGGGGCTTGGGCTCTCGATCTGCCGCACCATCGTCGAGGCGAATGGCGGGCGGATCTGGATGGAGCCCGGACCGGACGGGGGCACCAGCTTTCATTTCACACTGGTCCGGGCTGACTCGGAGGCGCTGGAATGAGCGACAAGCCGCTGATTCATATCATCGACGACGAGGACAGCGTCCGCCGGGGCGCAAGTTTCTTCCTGAAGACGTCCGGCTATGCCGTCCGGACTTGGGAATCGGGCGTGAGCTTCCTGAAGGAGGTCCGGCACGCGGAGACGGGCTGCATCCTGCTCGACATCCGCATGCCCGAGATGGACGGCCTCGAGGTGCAGCAGCAGCTCAACGAACGCGGGGTGACGATGCCAGTGATCGTGCTCACTGGGCACGGCGATGTCGGCATCGCGGTGAAGGCGATGAAGTCCGGGGCGATCGACTTCCTCGAAAAGCCGTTCGATACCGACGCGCTGCACGAGGCCATCCAGCGAGGCTTCGAACAGCTCAATTCCGAGAAGGACGTGATGGTGCGGGCCGCCGAGGCCGAGGTCGTGCTCGGCGCGCTCAGCGATCGCGAGCGCCAGGTGCTCGAGGGTCTTGCCGAAGGCTATCCCAACAAGACGATCGCCTATGACCTCGGCATCAGTCCGCGTACGGTCGAAGTGCATCGTGCCAACATCATGACCAAGCTCAGGGCTCGCAGCCTGTCCGAGGCGCTGCGCATCGCGTTCGCGGCCGGTATGGGCGAGGGACGGCCATGAATTCGACCGAGCCGTGATGTTCGGCAGGAGATCCGCACAGGCGGATCGATAGCGTGGACGCATTGGTCGCTGGCATCCGTTTCCCGGAGTATCTGCCTGGGCTGGCGCTAGCCGGTGCAATCGGACTGCTCATCGGCTTCGAGCGGGGCTGGGAGCTGCGGGAGGAACCCGCCGGCCAGCGCGTAGCGGGCATCCCTACCTTCGCCATGCTCGGTTGTTCGGCGGGGTGCCCGGCATGGTGGGGCGCCACCGGCCTGTCGCTCATCGCCTGCGCTCGCACGGTGATCGCTCTCCTTGCCGGATATGCATTCGACATGTGCCAGAGCCTGATGGGCTGAATGGGCAGCAAGCGGGCCGCGGTAGCGATAAGTATAGAACCGTATGTCGGTCCGGCGCACAGCCGATAGGCTCGACCCAGCAATTTATGGAGGGTTCGATGACCCAGGACCTACGCATGGTTCCAGGCAGGATTGCCGGGTTCGGCGCGCGCCAGCCGCGCATCGCGATTGGTGGCCTCGGTCTCGCCTCGGTCGTGCTGATCGAGTTGGCGCTGATGCTGGCCAGCCACACCCCGGCTTGAGGAACGGAGCGATGAGCAGTGAGACTCCGATCCGGCATCTGATCGTGCTGGGGCACCCCGGTCCGGAGGGTTTCAGTCATTCGGTGGCGGCCGCCTATGGCGAAGCAGTGCGGGCCTGCGGACAGCAGCCGGTTATGCGCGATCTCTACGCGCTCGACTTCGATCCGCGGCTCAAGGCAGCGGAACGGTCCGCAGCGGGAAAGGGTATCCCGGGCGACGACGCGCGCATCGAGCTTGAACAGCTCCGCGACTGCGCGGTGGTTGCGCTCGTTTACCCGATCTGGTTCGGCATGCCGCCGGCGATCATCAAGGGCTATGTCGACCGGGTGCTGGGCAGCGGATTCGCGGCGCGCAACCTTATGGAGGGAACGCCGTCGGACCTGCTCCATGGCAAGCGGCTGATCCTGTTCACGTCATCGGCCTCGACAAAGCCCTGGCTCGAGGAGCAGGGGCAATGGCTCGCCCTGCGCCAGGCGTTCGACGTCTATCTCGAGACGATCTTCGGCTTCAGCAGTGTCGAGCACGTCCATTTCGACGCCGTCGTCGAGGGAGCCAGGGAGCGCTATGTCGACGAGTGCCTTGCGCGGGTTGACGAGGTCGTCCATGGCCTCTGTGCCGAACTGCTCCATGAACGCCGCCATGCGCGTTTCGAGAGGCACCGGGCGCTTCACGACTGAAATCGGCCGCCGCTACCGCGCCGCCAGCTGCGCGTCGTACTCTGCGATGCCGGCGGCGACGCCTGCTTCGGTCTAGAGTCTGCGCTCCTCTTCCCAGATCGAGCCGGCAGACCCGTCCGCTTGCGCCAGCGCGAGCGCCTGGACTCGCCGGGCGTTGGTGCGGTCCAGCGGCGAGGTGCCGATGGTCTCGTAGATCGACACTGCTTCCGTCGCCGCTTCGAGCGGCAGGCGCTCGAGCCTGAACTCGCGGGCAAGGTCGGAGACGTGGCGGAGCGCATGCGCGAGAGAGGCCTCGTCGCATACGGTGCGGGCCAGATCTGATGCCAGCATGTAGAATTCCAGTGCTGCTGCCGCTTCGCCTTCGCCTCGGGCGCCGCGCGCGCGATGCAACGCTTCCTCAACTTGCGCTTCGATCGTCATAGAGGGGGAGCTGTCGCGAGGAGGGCGCTCCTCGCGCATGGGCAACCGGACAGCCTCAATGGCCCGTCCCCGAGACGGGGCATCGTCCAGCTGCGTTCGTCCCCGCGCACTGTTATTCTACCCACCAAGGCGATGGATCAATCGATATGACGTTATGCCGATTGCAGTGAATGCGCTAGCGGCAGCGACTACCTGTGCAATCGGAGCAGGCTGGGCAGGTCGAGAACGATGACAGTGCCCCGTTCCGGTGTGCTGCGCAGGTGCAACCGCCCATGCAACGATTCGACAAAGCCGCAGACCTGCTGGAATCCGGTGCCGTTCGCGCCATCGGTCGCCGGGCGCGTCAGCAGCGCGTGGCAGTCGCTGCGCGACATGCCCGCGCCGGTGTCCGCGACGATCAGCCGCACCCGACCTCGGGCCGCGCGCAACCGGATGCGAATCGCGCCGGGGCGGGTGAATGCATGGCAGGCATTGGCCACCAGTTCGATGACGATGTGATCGAATTGCTCCGGCACGACGCGAATCGCCGCAAAGCGCTCACCGAGATCCAGGGTGAGCCGGGTGTCGCCGTCAGCGATCGTGCGCAGCAGCGGTTCCAGCCGCCGGAGACGCGCCGCGAGATCGAGCCTTTCGGGACGCGCGCCGCTGTCCGCCGCCAGCAGGCTGGTCGTAAGCGCATCGCCGCGCTCCGCAGCGTCGCCGAGTGCCGCGAGTATCTGGCTGCGTCGCGGTTCCTCGGGCGCGCTATCGAGCAAGTGCCGCGCGGAGGCGATTGCGCCAAACAGGTTGCGCAGGTCGTGCGCGCGGTGGCGAAGGTCAGTGTTATGGGCGGTTGCAAGCAAGCTGGGCATCTCGGCTCCCCTCGAAGTTCGCCCGAACCTCTGACGGACCAGCGACGATTCGAATCCGCAACATCCCGTAGCGCGCTCGTCGTGGATATTGCGGATCGCGCCTAAAAGTCTGCCGGCTAGCTTCGATGTCACGACCGGAGACAAGATGCCATGCCGATCCGCCACACGCTGCCTGCGATCCTTCTGATGCTTGCCGGATGCGTCCAGACGCGCCTCGCCTATGTGCCCGAGGGGCAGTCAGATCGCATGGGCTATGCCGAGGCGCCGATCGGGCCGAAGCGGTTCCGGGTGAGCTATTCCGGTCCGAAGGGGACGCCCATCGCGCAGCTGGACCGGCTTGCGTTGCGCCGTGCCGCCGAGCTCAGCCTTTCCAGAGGCTATGACTTCTTCGCGCCAGGCGACCGGCTGGTTTCGCGCGGCGTCTACGTGCTGCCCGGGCCACAAGGCGCGTGGGCCACCTATCGCGGCGGGTTCGGCGACTGGCGCCGCTTCTGGCGCTTCTACTGCCTTGGCCAAGGCTGGAAGGGTTGTGAGGAGGATCCGCTCTGGCCTTCGCGCGTGCGGCTGCTCGAACGCGTGGAGGTCGCCTACACCATCGATCTGCTCGAAGTGGCCAATTCCTCTCCCGTGGCGGTCGATGCGGCGCGGCTGCTGGCGCTGCATCGTGCGGAAGACGTCCGTCGGACGAGACGACCCTAGGGTACGAGCACAGCGGCGCCTTCCAGCGCGCCCGAACGCAACGCCGCGAGCGCAGCCCCGCCCTCAGCCAGGGGGAAAACTGTCGTATGCGTCCGCACCGGCACCCTTGGCGCGACCTCAAGGAACGCATGACCGTCTGTCCGGGTGAGATTGGCAACCGACAGGATCGATCGCTCTCCCCAGAGATCGGTATAGGGGAAGGAAGGGATGTCGCTCATATGGATGCCCGCGCAAACGACGCGCCCGCCCTTGCGCACATGGCGCAGCGCCAGCGGCACGAGTTCGCCCGCGGGCGCGAACAGGATTGCCGCGTCGACAAGGTCGGGGGGTGTCTCATCAGTGCCCCCCGCCCAGGCGCAGCCCAACGTGCGCGCAAAGGCCTGGGCCCTGGCGTCACCGGGCCGGGTCAGGGCAAGGACCTCGCGCCCCTGCCAAAGTGCGACCTGAGCGATGATGTGCGCGGCCGCGCCAAAGCCGTACAGTGCGATCTGCGCCGCTTCACCCGCCATCGTCAGCGCCCGATAGCCGATCAGCCCGGCGCAGAGCAGTGGCGCCGCCTCGACATCGCCCAGGTCCGGCGGGATCGGCAGGCAATAGCGCGAGTCGGCGAGGATATGGCTGGCATAGCCGCCATCGCGCGTGGCGCCGGTGAAGACCGGCGAGTCGCACAGATTCTCGCGATGCGAGCGACAATAGCGGCACCGGCCGCACGTTTGCCCAAGCCACGGGACGCCCAGCCGGTCGCCGACCGCGACTCCTTGCACATCCTGGCCCAGCGCCAGAACGCGTCCGACGACTTCGTGCCCAGGCACCACCGGGTAGGACGCCGAGATCTCGCCGTCGGCGACGTGCAGATCGGTGCGGCACACGCCGCAGGCGAGGACTTTGAGAAGCACCTCGTGTCCGGCCGGCGCGGCATATTTGCGCTCGACCCGGTTGAGCGGCGCGCCGGCACGCTCGATCTGCATCGCATAGCCCTGGATCATGCCGAGATCCTGCGGCGTCGCGTGAAGGCGCAAAATAAGGGATATTGCGAGGCGCGGCCGCATCGTCGGCGGCATAGCTGCGTTCTGGAGGCAGAGCATGGCGCAGCCGCGTGACAACACAGAGGATGTGACTGATCCTCCTCCCGGAGCAGGATGGGACTGGCTGTTCGCGCTGGTCGCTGCTGCCGCCTTGCTGGTTGTTGGCCGCGGTGGTGCTTCAGTGCGGCACCTACGCCGCCGTCGCCCTTGGCTGGTCGGCAGTCCTCAAGCGCGCGGGGCATCCGGTCCGGCTGGCGCGCCTCCTGCGGGTCGCTCTCAGCAAGCTGTTCGCTGACCAGGTCATTCCCAGCGCGGGCATCGGCGGCAATGTCCTGCTGATCGACCGGCTGACCGCGCTCGGCGCGCCACGTGGTGCCGCAGTGGCGACGCTGCTCGTCTCGCTTGTCGGCTATTATCTCGCTTGCCTTGTGGCTCCATGCGCGCGGCAGCAGGCCGTTGCCGCGTCGGATCGAGTCGATCGGAATCGTGCGCACCTTGTTGCGTGCGTTCGGCGAGGCGGCCAGGCATCTGATCGCGGACAGGCGTCTGATCCTCCGCGTCGCCGGTTGCAATGCCGCCGTTTTTCTCGCCGACGGCCTGACGCTGGCGGTCTGCCTTGCCGCACTCGGCCAGCCGTTTCGTGTCGCGACTGGTTTCATCGCCCTCATGATGGCGTCGATCGTCGCGACCCTGGGGCCCATTCCGATGGCTCTTGGCAGCTCCGGGGCGAGCTCGGTCGCCATGCTGACCGTGCTGGGGGTCTCCCTCGAGGCCGCCGTCGCGGCGGCGCTTCTGCTGCGAAGCCTCACTTTGTGGCTACCGCTGGCACCAGGCCTCATCCTCATTCGGACGGGGCCAGGCGCACCCGGTAAGTAGTGTTCCCAATCGAGCCCTGCTTCGGTCCGGCACTAGCATTCGAGCAGCCCAAGCAGGGAGACGAAGATGGCGATCGACCATGTGCTGCGGACCTGGCCCTATGACCCGGCCGGCATCATCGCCTGGAGCGCGGCCGCGACGCAGCTGCCGCTTCTCGCCGGTCTTGGCTGGTGCGAGGCACTTCGCGATGCCGTTCCCCCCAGCCGGCCTCCGGCCGTTGAGGCGGGTGCGACGCACGAGCTGATCGTCCCGCCGCCGATCGAGGACGAGGGCGAGCATGCCCTGTTCGCCTGACCATCCGTGCTTGTGGCGCAATCCGCGAAAGGAGTGAGTCCCATGAATGACCTGACCCCTGCTCACACGGCGCGCCGCGCCACGGGTGCACCGCTCGGCTGGCTTCGCACCGAGATCGATCGCCTGTTCGACGATTTCGGCCCGGCGCGCAGCCTGTTCAACTTCGGCTCGCTGGCGCCGGTGCCGGCGCTCGAACTCTCCTCGGGCGACAAGGAATATCGGTTGGCCGCCGAGCTTCCCGGGCTGACCGAGGCCGATGTCGAGATCAGCGTGGCGGATGGCATTCTCACGCTCAAGGGCGAAAAGCGCGAGGCCGAGGAGCATAAGGAAGCCGGCTATCTGATGAGCGAGCGGCGCTACGGCAAGTTCGAGCGCCGCATCGCGCTACCCGAGGATGTCGATGGCGACAGGATCGAAGCTACCTTCGCCAAGGGCGTTCTGACCGTCACCCTGCCGAGGAGCGAACAGGCGCACGACCGCGCCCGCAAGATCGCCATCAGCACGGCAGGCTGACTGCGATGATCGGCTCCGCCCGCGCGGACCCGCCGCGCGGGCCTGGAGAAGATCCCGACCGGGCAGCGTCTTCCGCGACGCTGCCCGGTTCACCACCTTGCTGGTGGGCAGTGCCCGAGGCCACCCTCCTGGCCGGTCTGTCCACCGGCGGCGCGGGGCTTGCGACCGAAGAGGCCGCCGCGCGCCTCAGGCTTGGCGGGCCCAACAAGCTGCGCGACGACGAAGGCGTCTCGCCGGCGCGCCTGTTCCTCCGGCAGTTCGCGAGCCCGCTGGTGCTGATCCTGCTGTTCGGTGCCGGCGTGTCGCTGGCGCTCAGCGAATGGGTCGACGCCTCGATCATCCTCGCGATCGTGCTGGGGAGCGCCATCCTCGGTTTCTGGCAGGAATATCGCGCTTCACGGGCCGTGCTGGCGTTGCGCGACCGGCTTGCGCTCAGCGCACGGGTCGTGCGCGACGGCGTCGAGCGCATCATTCCCTGCACCGGGATCGTGCCGGGCGACCTGGTGCTGCTCTCGGCCGGCAATCTCGTACCAGCCGATGGGCGTATCCTCGAGGCCAATGATTTCCTCGTGACCGAAGCCGCGCTTACCGGCGAGTCGCTGCCCGTGGAGAAAGCGCCCGGGTCGGCAATGGCGGATGCCACGGTGGCGGCGCGGACCAATTGCGTGTTCATGGGCTCCTCGGTGCGCTCGGGCAGCGCCCGCGTGCTGATTGTGGCGACCGGGCCGCGCACGCTCTATGGCGCGATAGCGGCGCGGCTCAGGCTCGATGAACCCGAGACCGACTTCGCGCGCGGCATCCGGCAGTTCGGGGGGATGCTGCTGCGGGTGATGATCGTGATCGTGCTCGGTGTGCTCACGGTCAACCAGCTGCTCGGGCGCCCGGTCGCAGAGTCGCTGCTGTTCGCGGTCGCGCTCGCGGTCGGCCTCTCTCCCGAGCTTCTCCCCGCCATCGTCAGCATTACGCTTTCGGCCGGGGCCCGCCATCTGGCCCGAAGCGGCGTGATCGTTCGCCGGCTGGAGGCGATCGAAAATCTCGGCAGCCTGGACATATTGTGCACCGACAAGACGGGCACGCTGACCGAAGGAACCGTCTCGCTGGCGGATGCCCTGGACTGCGCGGGGCACCCATGCCGCCGCGTCCGTGAGGCAGGCTATGTCAATGCCGCGCTCGAGACCGGGATCGCCAATCCGCTCGACCAGGCGCTTTGCGCCGCGGCCGAAGCCGAGCATTGGACCGCCGCCGGGCTCAGCAAGCGGGGCGAGATTCCCTATGATTTTGAGCGGCGGCGACTGAGCGTCCTGGTCGAGGATGCGGGCGGCGGCGTGCGGATGGTCACCAAGGGAGCGGTCATCGACATATTGTCCGTCTGCACCGCGTTCCTGCCCCCGGGTGCCGACATTGGCCGGCCGCTCGACGAGACGATGCGCGCCGCGCTCGACGCCCGGTTCCGGGCGCAGGGCGATACAGGGTTGCGGCTGCTGGGCGTCGCGGAACGGCGCTTTCCCGCGACGGACCGGCTCGATCGCACCGACGAGCACGACATGACGTTCCTCGGCTTCCTCGCTTTCGTGGACCCGCCCAAGCCGGATGCGGCCAAGGCGCTCGGCGATCTCGAGCGGCTGGGAATCGCGGTGAAGATCCTCAGCGGCGACAACCGCCATGTGACGGCCCATGTCGCCCGCGCCGTGGGCCTGGGCGAAGCGACGATGCTGACCGGGAGCGAGATATCGACGATGTCCGACCGCGCCCTTGTCCATCATGCGCGTCGGACGCAGCTGTTCGTCGAGATCGACCCCGAGCAGAAGGAGCGAATCGTTCGCGCGCTTCGCAGCGCCGGTCACGCAGTCGGCTATCTCGGCGACGGGATCAACGACGCTCCGGCGCTCCATGTCGCCGATGTCGGTATCTCGGTCGAGGGGGCCGTCGACGTCGCGCGCGAGAGCGCCGATATCATATTGCTCAGGCGAGACCTCGACGTGCTTCGCCAGGGAGTCGCGGACGGCCGCCGTACCTTCGCGAACACCCTCAAATATATTGCCATCACCACGAGCGCGAATTTCGGCAACATGGTGAGCATGGCGATGGTGACGCCGCTGCTGCCTTTCCTGCCGCTCCTGCCCAAGCAGATCCTGCTCAATAATTTCCTTTCCGACCTGCCGTCGATGGCGATCTCGACCGATCGCGTCGATCCGGAGCAGGTCGCCAGCCCGCAACGCTGGAACCTGCGCGAAGTGCAGCGCTTCATGATCGTCTTCGGGCTCGTGAGCTCCGCCTTCGATGCGCTCACCTTCGTGCTGCTGCTCATGGTGCTGCACGCCGACGCGCCGTTGTTCCAGACCATGTGGTTCCTGGTGTCGCTCCTGACCGAGCTCGTCGTCGTGCTGGTGGTGCGCACGCGTCGGACGGCTATTCGAAGCCGACCGAGCGCGACCCTGTTATGGAGCAGCGTCGCGGCGGCGGGAATGGCGCTGCTGCTTCCCTACAGCGACGGCTTCGCGTCGCTGTTCGGCCTGGTTCCACTGCCGCCGCTGATGCTCGCTGCGGCGATCGCGATCGTGATCGCCTATGCCGCGGTAACGGAGGCCGCGAAGCGCTTCTTCTTCCGGCGGCGGCGCGTCCCGGCCGGTACGCAACACTCCTTATTCCCCCGGAGGAGGCCCAGTCCGAAGCTCGGTGGCGCAGGGTAGTGAGGCCCTGCCACCCTCAGCGAGGAGAATGGCGATGAAGACCGACAGCCAGTTACAGAAGGACGTGTTCGACGAGCTCAGCTGGGCTCCCGATATCGAACATGGCCATATCGGCGTGACGGCGCGCGACGGCGTGATCACGTTGAGCGGGCATGCCCCCAATTATGCGATGAAGCTCGCGGCCGAGCGTGCGGCGCGGCGCGTGCACGGCGTCAAGGCGGTCGCGCAGGAGATCGAGGTGCGCTTCGCGAGCGATCCGAAGACCTCGGACGACGAGATCGCGCAGCGCATCGTGCACATGTTCGCCTGGAATGTGAGCATCCCCCACGACAAGATCCAGGTGAAGGTCGAGAAGGGCTATGTGACGCTCACCGGCGAGGCCGAGTGGAACTATCAGAAGCTGGCCGCCTGGCGCGCCGCCAGCCAGATTAACGGCGTGCTCGGCGTGATGAGCAACATCACCGTGCGTCAGCGTCCCACCGCCCATGATGTTCGCGAGAAGATCATCGCCGCGCTCAAACGCTCGGCGGAAGTCGATGCCACTGCGATCGAGGTCAGGGTCGATGGCTCGACCGTGAGGCTGGGCGGCTCGGTCCATGGCTGGAACGAACGCCGGGTCGCGGAACAGGCCGCATGGGCGGCTCCGGGCGTGCTGTCGGTCGAGGACAATATCGTTCTTGCCTGAGTTCGTTTCGGGACCACACGAAAGACCCCGGAGGCGATACCTCCGGGGTCTTTTTGCATCCGGACCCGAAGCATCAGTGCGACAGGAGCACCGGGAGGCGCACCTGTCCCAGCAGTCCCCGCGTGACGCCGCCCAGCACCGCCTCGCGCATGCGCGAATGGGCATAGCCGCCCGCCACGAGGACATCGGCGCCCACCTGGACGGCGTAATGCTCGAGCATGTCGGCGGTGCTCGACCAGTCGCCGGGCGGCGAGACATGGACGCTTGGCTTGAACCCGTGCCGGTTAAGGTGGCGCTCGACCTCGACGACATCGGGCCGCGTGCCGGCTTTCGCATCCTCATCCACCAGCATCACGTCGATAGCCGCACCCGGCTCGGCCAGCGCGACGAGATCATGCACTGCCCGGTTCGCCTCGCGCGAGGGCTTCCAGCCCAGAACCGCACGATGGATCGGCCCCAGCGGCCGCCCGGCAGGCATGATCAGGAGCGGTGTCCCGGTCGACAGGAGCAGCGTCTCGAGCACGCGCCGATGCAGCCAGGGCACCTCCCAGCTGTCGGGACCGCCGACGAGGATGAGATCCGCCATCGGACGGCTCAGCCGAAGGTCATGCGGTACCCAGGCGATATCGTCGCGCAGGCCATAGACCTCGATCGGGCATTTGGCCTCCGCGATCGAGGCGCGAACGGCGGTGAGCCGGGCCTCCTCTTCCCGTTGCAGGACCTCGTCCGGGACATAGAGCGCGCCGAACGGCGCGAGATCGGCGGCGGCAAGCGGGCCGGGCGACAGCATCGCGACCTCTCCACGCGCTCCGGAGCGCTCGGTGAATGCGACGGCAGCCTGGAGGAAGGAATCCGCAGCACTGCTGTTGTCGATGACGATCAGTAGATCCTTGATCATGATACGCTCCTTTCGAAGCGTCTATCGAACCTTGGACGGAACCGGTTTGCGCTTGGGAATGTCCCGTAGCGAAGCTCGAGCGCCCGACCGACAGTACGGGACTTTCCGCATTCGAACTGAAGATGCGCCAGCGCATGCCGGTGCCATGGCCATCAGGGCCAGCTTTTCAAATGGAGGCGGGACGATGCTCATTCCCCATGGCGCGCTGGTGCTGGTGCTCGACGGCGCGCACGTCCAGCTGCTGCGCAATCGCGGCAGGGACACCGGCCCGGATCTCGAGCCGGTCCCGAGCGACCGGCTGCGCCGCTGCGGCACGCGCGCTGACCGCCATGATGACCGGGCGCGCGTGCGGGACGTGATCGAAGCGGTCGACCCGCTGCTTGCCGCCGGCACCCCGCTGATCCTCGTGGCGCCGCCCGACCTGCTCGGCGCGATGCGCTCGGAGCTGCCGCCGCAAGCGCGCCGGCATGTCATCGCCGAGATCGGCAGGGACCTGGCGGGATGCGCCCCGCACGAGCTCGCGGAGCGTCTTCACCGGGCGCCCGCCTGAGATGAAGGCTCAAAGGCTTCTGGCGTGCGCTGTCGCCGCACTGGACCTCGCTTGCGCGGTTCCGGCGCTGGCACAGGAAGGGTTTCCGGGCGGCTCGGTCGTGGCTGCGGTCGAGCAGCTCAAGCCGGGTGAGTTCCTCTGGCTTCCCGAGATCGCACCGGACGGTCCGATCCTGCTGATCGTCAGCGTCGCCAGCCAACGCGCCATTCTGTACCGCAATGGCGTGCCGATCGCAGTGACCACCGTATCGACCGGCCGGCAAGGCTATCGCACGCCGACGGGCGTGTTCACGATCCTCCAGAAGCATGTCGAGCATTTCTCGAGCATCTACGACAATGCGCCGATGCCTTATATGCAGCGGCTCACCTGGAAAGGCGTCGCCCTCCATGGCGGCCAATTGCCAGGCTATCCGGCGTCGCATGGCTGCATCCGCTTGCCCCACGCATTCGCCAGGCTGCTCTATGGCGTGACCGCGCTCGGCATGACCGTGATCGTCACCGACGCGCCTGCCTTGCCGCGGCTCGCGCCGACGCGCGATCCTCTGCCTATGGCCGATTCCGCGCGCGGTGGTGCCCAGTGGCATCCCGAGCGCGCCCTTTCCGGGCCGCTCTCGATCATCGTCAGCGGCGCCGACCGCCGCGTGGTGGTGCTGCGCGACGGGCGGGAGATCGGCGCGGCGCCCGTCGAATTCAGTGCGCCCGTCACCGCGACAAGCGCCTATGTGCGGCGGACCGATGCCCAAGGCCGGCCCGTCTGGCTGGCCGTGCTGCCGGGCGAGGCGACAGGATCGAACGATGCCGATCCCGACTGGAGCCGTTTCCGGGTCGATCCGGCGTTCCGCTCGGCGGTGGCCGCGGCGCTGGTGCCGGGGACCACGGTGGTGGTCACACCCGATTCGCTGGCGCCCGGTGCGCCGGTGGATCTGCTCGATGCGGAACCGCCGCGCTAAGCTAGCCTATGGCTTCTGCCATCAGGCCAGGCGCCGCCCCGTCGATCTCGCCGCCGAACAGGCGCTCGACATCCTCGCGTGACGCGAGCGACGTCCCCGGCGCCGTGAGTGCGGCTGCGCCGGCGGCGATGCCGAGGCGAACGGACTGCTCCAGCGGCCAGCCGCGCGAGAGGGCAAGCGTCACGGCCGCCAGCATCGAGTCGCCCGCGCCGACGGTGCTGCGCATCGACACCGGGATCGCGGGAAAGCGCGTGGCGCTCCCAGCGGTCGCCAGCAGGGCGCCGCGCGCGCCCAGCGAGACGAGAATCGCGCGCGCGAACCCGCGATCGATCAGGCTTCGGGCCGCCGCTTCCTCCTCGGCTTCGTTCGGCAGGCTCCTCGCGACAAGCGCTTCGAGCTCGCTGAGGCTGGGCTTGAGCAGAAGCGCGTCGAGCGAAGCGCATCGGGCGAGCGCAGGCCCCGAGCTATCGAGCAGCAGCTCGATGTCCAGCGAGCGGCAGAGTCCGCCGAGCATCAACAGGAAGGTTTCGGGCGTACCCGGCGGCAGGCTGCCGCTCGCGACCAGCCAGCGCGGGCGCGGCTGAAGCTCCGCCAGCAGCTCGAGGCAGCGTGCCTGCTCGCCTTGGGAGAGCTCTGGTCCCGGCAGCACGAACCGGTACTGGCGACCGCTGGTCTGCTCGTCGACAGTGAAGCTCTCGCGGGTTGTCCCGGCGATCGCCACGGTGCGGACGGGCACGCCGGCGCGCTCGAGCAGCCCGGTGATCCGCGCGCCCGACGCGCCGCCCGACGGATAGAGTGCCACGGCCGATCCGCCGAGCGCATGGATCGCCCTGGCAACGTTGATGCCGCCGCCGCCCGGATCCTCGCGGGGCCCGGCGCATCGCAGCTTGTGGCCGGGTTTGATGGTCGCGGTCGAAGTCGTCACGTCGAGCGCCGGATTCATGGTCAGTGTCGCGATTGCCGACATGTCAGCCTCTCGCCTTCTCGGCGTCGGCGACGATCTTCAGCGTCGGGACGAAGCTGTCGGGATTGAGCGAGATCGAATCGATCCCGTGCTCGACGAGGAAGCGCGCAAAATCGGGATAGTTGCTCGGCGCCTGGCCGCAGATTCCTACAGGGATATGGGCAGCCTGCGCCCGGCCCAGCAGGTCAGCGATCAGCATCGTCACGGCGGGATCGCGCTCGTCGAACAAAGGCGCCAGCAATGCCGAATCGCGATCGACTCCGAGCACGAGCTGGGTCAGGTCGTTCGATCCGATCGAGAAGCCGTCGAACAGCCGGGCGAATTCCTCGGCGCGAACCACGTTTGAGGGAATCTCGCACATCATATAGAGCCGGAGCCCGGCCTGACCGCGCGCCAGCCCGTTCGCGGCCATCGCTTCGAGCACGCGGTCCGCCTCCTCGGGCGTGCGGCAGAAGGGGACCATCACCACGACATTGTCGAGGCCGATCACCTCGCGCACCCGCTTAAGGGCGCGGCACTCGAGCGCGAACCCCTCGCGATAGCGTTCATGATAATAGCGCGACGCCCCGCGAAAGCCGAGCATCGGGTTTTCCTCGCCCGGTTCGAAGCCGGCGCCGCCGAGGAGCGAGGCATATTCGTTGGTCTTGAAGTCGCTCAACCGGACGATCGCGGGATGCGGCCAGCATGCCGCGGCGATCCGGGCGATCCCCAGCGCCAGGGTCGAGACGAAATAGTCGGCCGGATCGGCGAAGCCGCGGGTCAGCCGGGCGATCTCACGGGCGTCGCGCGGCTCTGTCACCGCCTCGGGATGGACCAGCGCCATCGGATGGATGCGCACGAGATTGGAGATGATGAACTCCATCCGTGCCAGGCCGACACCCTTCGCCGGGAGCCGCCACCATTGAAAGGCCGCGTCGGGGTCGGCGAGATTGATCATCAGCCGGGTGCGGGTCTCGGGCAACGCGTCGAGTGCGACCGCCTCGGAAGCGAAGGGCAGCGCGCCTTCGAGCACGCGGCCGACGCCCCCCGATGCACAGTCGAGCGTCACTTGCGCGCCTTCGGCCAGCCGCCGGCTCGCGTCGCCGGTGCCGACCACGGCGGGGACGCCGAGCTCGCGGCTGACGATCGCGGCGTGGCTGGTCGGACCGCCATGGTCGGTGACGATGCCGGCGGCGCGGCGCATCACCGGCACCCAGTCCGGATCGGTCATCTCCGTCACCAGGATCGCGCCGTCGCGGAACCGCTCGATATCGGCGGCGTCGCGGATGCGGCACACCTCTCCGGTGGCGATCGCCTGACCCACCGCGGCACCGGTCGCGAGCACTTCGCCCTTGCCTTCGAGGCGCCAGCTCCTGAGTTTGGCCCCGCCGCGCATCGACTGCACGGTTTCGGGCCGTGCCTGGACGAGGAAGAGCTCGCCCGTAACGCCGTCCTTGGCCCATTCGAGATCCATCGGCCGGCCGTAATGCGTCTCGACTGCCACGGCCCAGCGCGCGAGCTCGAGCACTTCGGCGTCGCCGAGTACGAACGTGTCGCGCACGGCGCTGCGGGTCCGCACGATCTCGGTTCCGCCGCCCGCCTTGCGATAGCGCATGCGGCACGCCTTGGCGCCAAGGGTGCGCGCGATGATCGGCTGCTTCGCGTGGTCGTCGAGCAGCGGCTTGAAGACGAGATACTGGTCGGGATCGACGCGACCCTGCACGACCATCTCGCCAAGACCCCAGGCGGCGCTCACCGTCACCACGTGCGGAAAGCCGGTCTCGGGATCGAGCGTGAACATGACGCCGGAGCCGGCAAGGTCCGAGCGCACCATCTGCTGCACCCCGATCGACAGCGCGACGGCGCGGTGGTCGAACCCCTTGGCCTCGCGATAGACGATCGCGCGGTCAGTGAAGAGCGAGGCATAGCAGCGCCGGCAGGCCGCGAGCAGCGCGTCCTCGCCCGCGACGTTCAGGAACGTCTCCTGCTGGCCGGCGAAGCTCGCGTCAGGCAAATCCTCGGCGGTCGCGCTCGATCGCACCGCCACAGCGAGCGTCTTCCGGCCGCTTTGCGCGCAGAGCGCGCGGTAGCCGCGTCGGATCGCATTGCTGACCGCGTCGGGCAGCACTGCATTCTCGATCGAAGCCCGGATGGTGCTTCCGGCTTCGCGAAGCGAGAGCGAACCCGCGCGCCAGGCAAGCATTGCTGCGTCGATTGCGGCGTCGAGTCCCGCCTCCGCGATCGTTGCCCGGTAGGCCGCCGCTGTCACCGCGAAGCCACCGGGCACGCGGACACCAGCTGGCCGCAGCCGCTGGATCATCTCGCCGAGCGACGCATTCTTGCCGCCCACCCGCGCGATGTCGCCGATGCCGACATCCTCGAAGTTGAGCAGCAGGGGTTCTGCGTCCGCGGACGCAGTGGACGATCGGGCCTCGTGGTCCGGGCGGACGAGAAGATCATGGTCGGTCATGCGGGACAGCATCGCGCTCGCTGCCGCGAACGCGATACGGGATTGTCCCAAGCGCCACGCTGTCCGGATAATCCCGTATCCTGACAGGCGCGCGTTGCCGGTAGTCTCGCTCCCGATCCATTCATGGGAGGCCAGGATGCGGGCAGTTCGACGCGACGCCATGGACAATGCGGTGCCGCTGGAGGCGCCGGCGCGCATCGCGCTGCTCGGCAATGCGCTGCCGCGCCTGTGCGGGCTCGCGACCTTCACCAGCCATGTCCAGGACGCGCTGGTGTCGCGCTTCCCCGGCATCGTCGTCGACCATTATGCGATGGTCGACCCGGGTCGCAGCTATCGCTTCCCGCAATCCGTCACCGGCACGATCGATCAGGAGGAGCCGGCCAGCTATCGCGCCGCCGCGCGCCAGATCGTGGCGAGCGGGGCCGAGCTCCTCTGGGTCCAGCACGAGTTCGGAATCTATGGCGGCCCGGCGGGCGCCTGGCTGCTCGAACTGCTGGATGCGGTCGACTTGCCCGTCGTGGCCTCGCTGCATACCGTGCTCGAAGCGCCGAACGACGACCAGCGTCGCGTGATGGCGGCGCTAACCCGTCGAGTTGCCCGCTTCATCGTCATGGCCGAGCGCGCGCGAGCGACGCTTCGGCATATCTATGGCGTGGCGTCCGAGCGGATCACGGTCATCCCGCACGGCGTTCCCGCCCGGCGATACGAGGAGCCGGCGGCGGCGCGTGCGCGGCTCGGGCTGGAGCGGCGGCCGACGATCCTCACCTTCGGGCTGCTCTCGCCCGGAAAGGGGCTCGAGGCGATGATCGCGGCGATGCCGACGATTCTCGAACAGGCGCCCGATGCGCTCTACCGCATCGTCGGCGCGACCCACCCGCACCTCGTCGCCCATGAGGGGGAAGCCTATCGCGAACGGCTCCAGGCGCTCGCGGCCGGGCTCGGCGTCGAGGCGCATTTGCGTTGGGATGCGCACTTTCTCGACGAAGCCGCGCTGCTCGACTGCATCGCCGCGGCCGATGTCTATGTGACCCCCTATGGCAATCCGGCGCAGATCACCTCGGGCACGTTGTCCTACGCGTTCGGGCTCGGCAAGCCGATCGTCTCGACTCCCTATGTCCATGCCGCCGAACTGCTCACGGACGGCCGCGGGCGTCTGGTCGGGTTCGGCGATGTTGGCGGACTGGCGCATGCGGTGGGCGAGCTGCTTGCCAATGAGGATGCGCGCCGCGCGCTTGCCCACCGCACCTCGCGCGAGGGTCAGGCGATGACTTGGCGGCATATGGTCGAGCGCTGCGTCGCATCGTTCGAGCCGCTGCTTTCCCGCGTCGAAGCCGTGCCGACGGCTTCGGATCCGGCCGAAGCGCTCGCGGCCTAGGCGTGACCGAGTGGCCGCGCCGGGCGAATCCTCCGCCGCGCGGCGGGACGTGTACCGCGTCGAGCAGCTGACCAAGGTCTATGGCAGCGGCGACAATGCGGTCCATGCGTTGCGCGGCGTGGATTTCACGGTCGCCGAGGGCGCGATGCTCGTGCTGCTCGGTCCCTCGGGGTCGGGCAAGTCGACCTTGCTCAACATCCTGGGCGGGCTCGATCATGCCAGCGCCGGCCATGCCTGGTTCCATGATCGCGACCTCACCACCTTCGGCGACGACGCGCTCACCGAATATCGCCGGCGCAGCATCGGCTTCGTGTTCCAGTTCTACAATCTGGTCGCCTCGCTCACGGCGCGCGAGAATGTCGCACTGATCACCGAGATCGCCCAAGCGCCGATGGACCCCGCAGAGGCGCTGGCGCTGGTCGGGCTCGAGTCGCGGCTGGACCATTTTCCGGCCGAGCTTTCGGGCGGCGAGCAGCAGCGCGTCGCGATTGCGCGTGCGATCGCCAAGCGGCCGCAGGTGCTGCTCTGCGACGAGCCGACCGGTGCGCTCGACAGCGAGACCGGCACCCTGGTCCTCGCGGCGCTCGATCAGGTCAATCGCGAGCTCGGCACGACCACCTTCATCATCACCCATAATGCCGTGATCGCGGACATCGCCGACGAAGTTCTGATGTTCGGCGACGGGCGCATCACCGGGCGGCGGCACAATGCGGTGCGCAAGGCGCCCGGGGGGCTCAGCTGGTGAGATCGCGGTCGACCATGACGGTCAAGCTGCTGCGCGACCTCTGGCGCTTGCGTGGCCAGGCGGTCGCGATCGCGCTGGTGATCGCCGCAGGCGTCGCGACCATGGTGATGGCGGTCGGCCTGATCGACTCGCTGAGTGCCACCCGCGCGGCCTATTATGACCGCTACCGCTTCGCCGACATCTTCGCGCCGCTCGTGCGTGCGCCCGAGCCGGTAATGGCGGCGGTGCGGCGGATTCCCGGCGTCGGCTCGGCGGACAGCCGGATCACCGCACGCGCGACGCTGCAGGTGGAAACGGTGGCGGAGCCGGTGTCGGCGCGGGTGCATTCGCTGCCAGGAGCGAACGGCGACGCGCTCAACCGGCTCGTGCTGCGGCAAGGCCGGCTTCCCGATCCTCGCCACGCAGACGAGGTGGTGGCCAATGAGGCGTTCGTCGAGGCAGCGGGTCTGGCGCCCGGCGCCCGCATCGGGGCGGTGCTCTATGGCAAGCAGGTGAATCTGCGGATCGTCGGCACCGTGCTCTCGCCCGAATATGTCTATGCGATCGGGCCGGGCTCGATCTTCCCGGACAATCGCCGCTCGGCGGTGTTGTGGATGGGCCGCGCACCGCTCGCCGCCGCGCTCGACATGACCAATGCGTTCAACGACGTGCTGGTGCGTACTGCCCCGGGCGCCAATACTGTCGAGGTCGAACGGCGGATCGACCTGGTGTTGCAGCCCTATGGCGGCGTCGGCGCCTATCCGCGCGCGCTCCAGGTCTCGGACCGGTTCGTCTCCGACGAAATCGCGCAGCTCTCCACGATGGCGCGGCTGATGCCGCCGGTATTCCTGCTGGTCGCGGCGTTCCTGCTCAACATCGTGCTGGCGAGGCTCGTCGATACCGAACGCGAGGTGATCGGGCTGCTCAAGGCCTTTGGCTTCCCGGCGCGCGCCATCCTGTTCCATTACGTCCAGCTCGCGACCCTGCTGTCGCTGCTTGGGCTGGCGCTCGGAATCGCGCTTGGCATATGGCTGGGCCATGGCATGGCCGGCCTTTATCAGCGCTTCTTCATCTTCCCGTTCCTGACCTTCCGCACCAATCCGGGCGTCTATCTCATCGCCGCGGCCGGGACGCTCGTGCCCGTGGTGCTCGGCGCTGCCACGGCCGTGTGGCATTCGGCCCGCCTGACGCCGGCTGCGGCGATGCGCCCCGAGGCGCCCGCCGATTACTCGGGCCGGTTGGTCGCGCTTCTATCGGGTGCGCTTGGGCGCGACGAGCCGAGCAGGATCATCATGCGGGGGCTGCTTCGCCGCCCGCTGCGCTCGGCGCTCACCATCGTCGGCCTGGCGGCTGCGCTGATGCTCTATGTGGCCTCGCAAAGCCCGATGGGCAGCGTCGACCGGATGATCCATCTCGGCTTCGACGTCGCGGACCGGTCCGACCTGGTGGTGGCCTTCGCCGAGCCGCGGGACGCGCGTGCGCTGCATGAGCTGCGGCGGATCCCCGGCGTGCTCGCGGCCCAGCCCTTCCGCGGCGTCGGCGCACGGCTGAGGGCAGGCAGTCGCGAGGTGCGCGAGGGCCTGTCGGGCAACGCCGCCGGCGCAACGCTGCAGCGCTCGGTCGATCTTACAGGCGTCACGGTCGATCCGCCGCCGCGCGGCGTGATCCTGACCGGACGCATGGCGCGCGATCTCGGCGTCGGCATCGGCGACCGGGTCGAAGCCGAGGTGACCGAGGGACGACGGCCGGTCCTGACGCTGCCGGTGGCGGCCGTGATCGACAGCCCGTTCGGGAGCGCCGCCGCGCTCGAGCGGCACACGCTCAACCGCCTCCTCTATGAGGGCGATACGCTCTCGGGAGCTTTTCTGACCGTGGACCCGGCCGCGCTGCCGCGCATCTACGAGCGGCTCGAGGCGAGCCCGATGGTGGCCGGTGTCACGGTGCGCAAGGCGACGCTGGTTGCGATGCAGGAGATCATCCAGGGCAATTTCGCGATCCAGACCTGGTTCTACACCGCGCTTGCGGTGCTGGTGGTCATCGGCGTCGTCTACAACAGCGCCCGGATCAGCCTTTCGGAGCGCGCGCGCGATCTTGCCTCGCTCCGGGTGCTCGGTTTCCGTCGCGCCGAGGTGGCCTTCGTGCTGCTGGGCGAGCAGGCCGTGCTGCTGCTCCTGTCGCTCCCGCTCGGCATCTGGGCCGGGTACGAGCTCTGGCACTATCTGATTGGCCAGTTCAACACCGAGCGGCTGACTATTCCTTTCTATGTGGATCCGCGCGTGCCGGCGCAGGGGGTGCTCGTCATCGCGGCGGCCGCAGCGGTGACCGCATTGCTCATCCGCCGCAGGGTCGACCGGCTCGACCTTGTACGCGCGCTCAAGACGCGGGAGTGACCATGACACGCAGGATCATCACCGGCCCAAGGCTGATCGCCGCGCTCGTACTGGCGGTGCTCGCCGGCGCGCTCGTCGTGCGAATGCGCGCGCCGGCGGTCGAGGTCGAGCTCGCCCAAGTGACGCGCGGGCCCATGACGGTGACGATCGACGATCTCGCCGAGACCCGCGTCCACGATCTCTACACGCTGTCGGCACCAGTCACCGGCGAGCTGCTGCGCGTCCCCTTGAAACCCGGCGCTCCGGCGATCGCGGGCGAGACGGTGCTGGCGCGTCTCAGGCCGATTGCGCCCGGGCCGCTCGACGCACGGAACCTCGCGCAAGCCGAGGCGACGGTTCGCGCCGCCACCGCACAGGCGGCTGCAGCAGGCGCGCAGGTCGAGGCGGCCGCGGCTGCGGGAACCCTTGCCGAGCGTCAACTCGCGCGAGTCGCGACGCTGCGCGATCGCGGCTTCGTCGCGCACGCCGCGCTCGACGAAGCGCGTGCCGCGCGCGACCGTGCCCGCGCCGCCCACGCCGCTGCGAGGAGCGCCGCAGCTGCCGCGCGCCAGCAGCTCGAAGCGGCACGTGCCGCTTTGATCCTTCCCGCCAGCCAAGCGCTCGGCCGCGGCATAGTCGATGTCCGCGCTCCGGTATCGGGCGCGGTGCTCACCGTGCCGCAGGAAAGCATGCGGGTGGTCGCCGCGGGCACGCCGCTCGTCACCATCGGCGATCCGGCGAAGATTGAGCTGGTGACTGATCTGCTCTCCGAGGACGCGGTCCAGGTGCGCGAGGGGGCAGCGGTGTCGATCAAGGACTGGGGCGGTCCCCGTCCGCTTGCAGGAAAGGTCCGGCTGGTCGAACCCTATGGCTTCCTCAAGATCTCCGCGCTCGGGGTGGAGGAGCAGCGCGTCAATGTCGTCATCGACCTGGCGGAGCCGCGAGCAGCCTGGGCCCGCCTCGGCCATGGATTTCGCGCGACGGTCAGGATCGCCACCTGGAGCACGCCGGATGCCATGCGGCTGCCGATCGGCGCGCTGTTCCGTGGTACCGCCGGCTGGAGCGTGTTCCGCGAGAAGGGCGACGGCAGGGCGGAGATCGTGCCGGTCAGGATCGGGCACATGAACGACGACTGGGCCGAGCTGCTCGGCGGGCTTGGCAAGGGCGACAAGGTCATCCTCCATCCGGGCAAGGACGTGGTCGAGGGGGTGCGGGTCCGTGCGCGGCGCTAGGGCTGCGACAGCGCGATCACGAACACCCAGAAATCCCGCGCGAGCGCGAGGACAAGGCGAACCAGTACCCAACCGAGAAGGACGACCAGCGCCCAGGTGGCCACGGCTTCCACATGGCGCTTCCGACCGCGCTCAGTCGACGGGACCGGGTTGCGGCGAGGCATGTTTCCCTCCCTGGCGAGGCGTCAGGCGCCTCCATGGGCGGAGCTTCGTCCGGAAGCCATGCGTATGCACTACGGAAGGTTACGCACGTTCAGCCCTGCGCGATCGCCTGTTCTGCTGCGGCGAGCGCGTGGCGGCGCGCGGCATCGCTCGGCAAGGCACGCAGCCGTTCCTCGAGCGAGCTCGCGAAGGCGGCGTAGCGATTGCGCCAGTCATCGGAAGCCAGCAGCGTCTCGGCATCCGCGCGCGGTTTGCCCGCGCGCTGTGCCGGCCTTCCGGGCTCGAGGCGGAAGTGCTCGCCGAGCCGGGGGACAATGGGATGCGGCAGGCCGGGGAGCAGGGCGGCGTCGGCGGCGAGGCACTCAAGCGCAGGCTCCTCGCCGTGATCGAGGAACACCGTCCCCGTACAGCCCCTCGGGCACCCAGGAAGCGGAGCAGCGCGGCATGGTCGGCATGCGCCGAATAGGCGTCGATCGTAGCGATCTCGGCGCAGACGCGGATGTCGCTGCCCGAGATCCGCACCGTCTGTGCGCCCGACTTGAGCACGGTACCGAGTGTTCCCCGCGCCTGATAGCCGACGAACAGGACGGTGGATTCCGCCCGTGGCAGGTTGCGGACGAGGTGATGGCGGATACGCCCGCCGGTGCACATGCCCGAACCGGCGAGAATCACCGCTCCGGGGATGCGGTACAGCGCCTGGGACTGGGCCATACCCGTGGTGAAGCGTACGTTCGGGTGATCGAACAGCCGCGGTGCGCCGGGACTCGCGCAGCGGCGATAGGCGCGGGTGATCCGGTCGGCGAGGGGCGAATCGATCACCACGGGCACCGGCTCGAGGCGCCCGGTGTTGAACAGCGCAACCAGGTCCTCGAGCAGGATCTGGGTACGCTCCAGCGCGAAGGCGGGGATAAGGAGGTTGCCGCCGCGGCGCAACGCCCGCTCGACGATTCCGGCGAGCTCCTCGCGGCGTGCCTCGGGCGTGGGCACGACGCGGTCACGGTCGCCATAGGTCGCCTCGCATACGATATGGTCGAACGGGCCTGCGGCATCAGCTAGCATGCCGGGATCGCCGGCGGCCTGGCCGATATCACCCGAAAAGAAGAGGCGCTTGCCCTCGGCGCAAAGCTCGAGAGAGGCGGAGCCGAGAATATGCCGGGGGTCGTGAAAGCGGATTTCTACACCCGGCACGATCTCTGCCCATTTGCGATATCCCAGGCCTCGCGTCCGTTCGACCACGTGCCGGACGTCCTCGCGGTCATAAAGCGGCTCGAAGCGCGGAAAGCCCGCCCGGTCGGGGCGGTCATTGCGGCGCGCGGCGTCCTGTGCCTGGATCTGGGCGGCATCGTCGAGGAGCGGCTTGAGCAACTGGCGGGTCGGCGGCGTGCACCAGATCGGGCCGGCATAGCCTTCGCGCGTCAGCAAGGGCAGCCGTCCGGAATGGTCGAGATGCGTGTGGATCAGGATCACCGCGTCGAGCGCCCCTGCGTCGAAGGGGAGCTCCTCATGGTTGAGCGCCTCGAGCGAGCGCGAGCCCTGGAACAGGCCGCAGTCGATGAGCAGGCGGCGCCCGGACGTCCGGAGCTCCATGCAGGATCCGGTGACCGTGCCTGCGGCACCATGAAAGATCAGATCCAGCGGCACGGGCATCATCCTCGAGCAATTGTTTGTCCCGGAAAGCCTTGCCGAGCGGCGCGCGCACCTGAATCCGTACTAGCCCTATGCCGCCATCGGCTCAGGGCACAAGATCGCGGAGGCGCTTGAGCAGCGGCCGCTGGCTTGGAAGGATCGCCGCTTCCGCCTCGTGCAGGAAAGCCAGCGCGCGGCGTCGATCTCGGGGAAAAGGTGCATCCGGCGGCTGCGGGGCGGCCATTCGAGCTCGAACAGATTGCTGCGAACCGTTGCAGGATCGAGATCGCCGGCAAGCGCACATGCATGGACCTGCTTGCCTCCGGCTTGCCGAATGGTGCCGAGCGAGAGGAGGCTGCCCGCGAGCGGCACGCCGAGTTCTTCCTCCGCTTCGCGACGCGCTGCCACCTCGGGTGTCTCGTCCGGCTCGATCAAACCCTTGGGGATCTGCCAAGCGCCTTGGCCCTTGTTGCGCCAGAAAGGTCCGCCAGGGTGCACGAGCAGCACGTCGAGACCCTGCTCCCCTTGCCGGTACAGCAGCACGCCGGCGCTTTGCTCCACCATCGTTCGACCCTTTCGCGCCGTGGGCCGATCATCCTCGATTTCGCCCCCGCGCTGCAAGCCGCCCTAATGCGGGCCTTTACGCAGTGCTCCGATAGTGCCGCGGCGCCAATCTGGTCCCTCGGGATCCCTGCCCGGAGCTTCGGGGCGGCGGTGGAGGCGCCGGGTCGGCAGGGGCGATCGACAGCCGGCTGCTCTCGGCGCGCCTGATCGGGGGGGCGGTCATGCCGGGGCCGACCGCGCTCGGGGTCTTGGCCGCGGTGCTGTCCTTAGGGGGATGCGGACGAGGGAGTGCTGAGAGCCACGATGTTGGTCTCGCTTGTGGGGACGATCCTGGATCTGGTGCTGGCGAACCGGTCCTTCTCGGCCTCGCTCGCGACTGCGCTGCTCAGGCCGAATCGCGCCTTTGCCGCAGTCGTGCTGATCGCAGCGGCAATGCTCGCGCTCGCCGAGGTCTCGCCGGCGGGCGGATTTGCCCGGATTCGAGGCACTCGACTGGCGCCACAGGCTGGTCGCGCTCGGCACGGCGACGCTCGTGCTCCTGATCCCTGAAGCAGCAAAATCCAGCTGGCGTCGCGGACTGGCCGAACGAGGCGGCATTCCCGCTGCTGCGCAGGCTGACCGAGGGATGGGGCAGGTGCGCTGCCCACGGGCACCTGCGGACGCGCATCACCGATCCGGAAAGAACCGTATTCCGCGCAGGGGAGGCAGCAGCGATCCTGCTACGACCACATGCACAAAGGAGGCTCACATGGCTCTTCCTCCCGACACCGATTCCTCTCGCCCGGATCAAGTGCGTGACCGGCGTGCCATAAACGGCGTCTGGATGCTGGTCGCCGCCGTCCTGATGTTCGTCGCGCTCGCGTTCGCCCGAAGCCTCGGCTGAGGATCTCGCCGGTGCGGCGCGAACCGACCATGCAGGCAGGAACGAAAGGGTGAAGCCCGGCGACATCCTGCTGCGGCCGCAGCCGTCGCGTGTTGTCCTGCGCCCCTTCGTTCCGGCGGAAAATGGCGGCATGCCTCATGACGGGCGCGCGCGGGTCGAGCGCATCCTGGAGCGCGTGCTCGGCCTGACCGAGCAGGATCTCGAGCAGGAGCTGGCCCGGGTGCTGACGAGTCTTGCCGACCGGCACCGCAACGTAAAATGCGTGCTGCAGCGGCGCTTCTACGACATTGTCGAGCCGCACGCGCGTGGCCGGTCGGTCAGCGGCGACCAGATGCTGCTCGCGGGTGCCTATTTCACCGAGGAATATTCCTTCGAAGCCGCAGCGCTGTTCAATCCCGGCATCGTCCTGCACCCGGATCAGGAAGGCGTGCCCGCGGAGTCCGTCAGGATCGTCCTGTCGCTCCGCGGTGTCGGCGAGGGGCATATCTCGTCGATCATCTTCCGCACCGGGGTCTTCGGGGCGGACGGCCAGCTCACGCTCGATCTGCCGAGCCGCTGGGCGACCTCGCCGCAGATCGAGACCATCCCCGGCGGTGCGCCCGACGATCCCGGCGTGCGGCTATTCTATGGCGGACACGACGATCTGTCGGAACTCGTGCTGTTTCCGGTGACCTATCGTCAGCGTCACGGCATCGAGGATCTGCGGCTGGTTCGTTTCGTCGAGGACGACGGTCACGTGACCTATCTAGGCACCTACACTGCGTTCAGCGGCGAGGCGGTCCGCCAGGAACTGTTGCGAACCCGCGATTTCGTGAGCTTCGACCTCAACGCGCTTACGGGCAAGCTCAGCGCGACCAAGGGCATGGCGCTGTTTCCGCGGCGAATCGATGGCCGCTACGCCATGCTCGGGCGACACGACCATGAGAATATCTGGCTGCTAAGATCCAACGAGCTGTACCAGTGGGAGAACGGCGACGTGATAGCCTCGCCGCGCTGGCCCTGGGAGTTCATCCAGCTGGGCATCTGCAGCCCACCGATCGAGATCGACGAGGGCTGGCTGTTCATCTTGCACGGCGTCGGCCCGATCCGCAGCTATTGCCTGGGCGCCTGTCTGCTCGACAAGAAGAACCCGGCAAATGTGATTGCGCGTTCGATCGAGCCGATCGTCCGGCCCTCGCCCGAGACGCGCGACGGCTATGTGCCGAATGTTGTCTATAGCTGCGGAGCGCTAGCGCTCGGACGCACCCTGCTTCTTCCACACGGTATAGCCGACAGCTTCACCGGCTTCGCAAGCTTCTCGATCGACGAGCTGCTCGCCACCATGCGCTGAGCCATGCGATGCAGGCGCGAGCCGGTGACCGGGACGAGACGGCTCCTTGCCCGCTGGAAACGACGCTCTGACGAAGGCTGTGCGACTTAGGAAGTTCAGAGGTCAAGCGAGCGATTGTCCCGACGGCGTTGGCGATAACAGTCGTGCTCTCATCCGCTAGGTAACATTCCCAATGGGGGGTGCCGCTCCTCCGAACTAGCCTCAAATAGATCGCACGGGTCAGGGCCGCGTGACGAGCGTCCGGGGGGCTCCGGTGAGTGCCTCATCCGGTCAGCAGCGCGACCTTTTTGCTGTTCGGGTGGACTCCCCGGGGCGGGTGCGCGTCCGGGCCGGGCTCGTGCGGTCACCCGGAAAGGCGGTAACGATGGCCATGGAAGACGTGACGTGCGTACCCGATGACGCCAACTGCGCCGGGCAGGCCGCGCTGCCGGTCGGCGAAGCCCGCGATGCGGTCGACGTCGCCGGATTCCTGGCAAGCGGCCGCGCGTTCGGGCCCGAGGGCCCGGTTTGCCGTATCGATACCCATGCGGCATCGATATTCCTGACCGGCAGGCGGGCTTGGAAGGTTAAGCGCCCGGTCGCGCTTGGCTATCTCGATTTCACGACGGTGGAGCAGCGTCGGGTAGCCCTCGAATCCGAGTTGCGTCTAAACCGGCGCACGGCGCCCGACCTCTATCTGGCATTGCACCCGATCACCCGGACCTCGGACGGGATGCTCAGCATTGGGGGGGAGGGCGAAATTGTCGACTGGGTGCTGGAGATGCGACGCTTCCCGGACGGCGCGCTGCTCGCCGAGCAAGTGGAGCTGGGACCGCTTGCGCCGGGGCTGCTTGCCGCGCTGGTGGACCGGATTCACGCATTTCATGCGGCCGCCGAGATCGTCGACGGGGAACCGGCTTCGGCGAGGCTGCGGCATGTCATCGTCGGCAATGCGGACCGGTTCGCCGCCTATGCGGCGCATCTCGATCTACATGCCGCTGCCGAGGTCCTCGCCATGCAGCGCGACCGGCTCGATCTGCTGGCACCTCTGCTTGACCGACGCGGAAGACATGGCCGTGTCCGACATTGTCACGGCGATCTGCATCTCGCCAATATCGCGATGATCGAGGGTGCGCCAGTGCCGTTCGATTGCATCGAATTCGATCCCGAGCTGGCCTGTATCGATGTGCTCTACGATCTGGCGTTCCTGATCATGGACCTGTGGCATCGGGATCACCATGATGCCGCCAACCAGGTGTTCAATCGCTATCTCGATCTCTCTGCCGAGGATGAGGCGGGCGCGCCTTTGATGCCGCTGTTCCTCTCGGTGCGCGCGGCAGTGCGTGCCCATGTCTGCGCCGAACGCGCATCGCGGACCGGCACACGCGACGATACGGCGCTTGCCCATGACTATCTGCGTCTCGCCGGTGAATTGCTCACGCCGGTCGCACCGCGGCTGGTCGCGATCGGCGGCCGGTCGGGAACGGGAAAGTCGACGCTCGCGCTGGCGCTGGCGCCCGCGATCGGCGCGCCGCCGGGCGCGCGTATTCTGCGCACCGATGTGCTCCGCAAACGGCGCGCGGGCGTTCCGCCGGAGGCGCGGCTTCCGCGGAACCATTACACCCCGCAGTCGTCCCGCGAGGTCTATGCGGACCTCGCGGCTACCTGCGAGACTGCGCTTCGCGGCGGCGCGTCGGTGATTGCCGATGCCGCCTTCCTTATGCTGGAGGAGCGGCGGGGCATCGAGGAGGCGGCCGCCGGCCGCCGTGTCACGTTCACCGGCCTCTGGCTGGAGGCGGGAGAAGCGGTCCGCTGCGCCCGCGTCGCGGCGCGCGAGCGTGATGCCTCGGATGCGGACACGGCTATCGTCCGATTGCAGACCCGTCGCTCCTGCGGCCCGCTCGAGCGCTGGCACAGGCTGCGGGCGAGCGGGCCCCCCGAGCAGGTACGCGCTTCTGCCGAGCGCCTGCTCAAGCCCGATGCAGGCTGTCGGGGCTGACTTCTCGTCAAGCTTGCGCCGACTGCCGCTGATTTCCAATCTCAAGGCACGACGATGACCGGGACGGGCGCAAGCGACACCAGCTTCTGGGAGACGCTTCCGAGCAACAGTCCCGTGAGACGCCCGCGTCCGCGTCGCCCGAGGATCAGCATTTCCGCATCACGCGCGGAATCGAGGATGGTCTCGGCAGGATCCCCCCATGCGGCGATGCGCTGGACGCGGGTAGCGCCGTTCTTGCGGGCGACGGCTTCGGCGTCGTCGAGGAGCGCGGCGGCGTCTGCGTCGAGCGCTGCTCCGAGATCGCCTTCGGCATGCGCGAGTCGTCGAGCCTCCGCAGGCCCGAGACCAGATCCGACGGTCAGCAGCCGAAGCTCGGCACCGATGGCTTTGGCGAGCGTCGCGGCGAGGGCGACCGCACGGGCGGCGGGGCCCGACCCGTCGGTCGCGACCAGAATATGCTTCGGGGGCATCGACAGCACTCCTTGGTGGAAGGAGCACAAGGGCTACGCCCGCCGCGTAGTCGTCACGATCCGGTAATCTCCCATGCGCCGTGGCCGCAGCCTGCCCGACTCCCCAGCTGCTCCGGAACCGCGATCCACGCGCCCCTCGCCGCGGCTTCGGTGCGGAGATTCCCGGATAAGCGCCTGTCGCTGCGATACGTTCAAGCATGCAAACGCTATTGCCCGTGTGCGGATGTCTCTCCGTTCAAGGCCTGCGTGTGCGCCGCGCCGCGTGAGCGCGGTTGGACTCAACCAGAGGATGCTTCGTCATCGCGCATAATCTGCGCCAGTGCCTGGGCAAGCTCAGTCTGTTTGAAGGGCTTGTTCAGACGCGGAAGGTCGGGTGCGACGTCATCGACATCGGCATATCCGGAGACAAGCAGGATCGGCAGGCCGGGCCGGCTCTGTTTCACCAGACGCGCGAGCTGGGCGCCGCTCATTCCCGGCATCACATGGTCGGTGATCATCACGTCCATCTCCGTTCCGCCCTCAATCAAGCTGCGGGCCTCCACGGCGGAACTTGCTTCGGTGACCGAGTACCCCAGTTCCTGCAGCATATCAGCGATAGCCAGCCTCAGGGCGGGCTCATCGTCGACGAGCAGCGCTCGGCCCACGCGCACCGCAGCGGGCGCGGTCTGGACAGGTTCCGGGCTTGCCGCAAGGGGCTCGTTGGCCACCGGAAGCCAGAGGTCGACGCGGGTGCCGAGGCCAGGCTGACTTTGAATGTCCAGCCCCCCGTGCAATTGGGCGGCGAGGCCGTGAACCATGGATAGGCCAAGGCCTGTGCCTTTGCCGATTCCCTTGGTTGAAAAGAAAGGCTCGACGGCCCGGCGCTGCGTTTCTGCATCCATTCCCATCCCGGTATCGGTCACCGAAATCACGACATAGTGTCCGGGGGGCAGGGCCGCCTGTCGGTTCTCCTCCTCCGTCCGTTCCGCAACGGCAATAGTCAGGCTGCCTCCGTCGGACATTGCGTCGCGCGCGTTCACGCAAAGGTTAAGGATTGCCATCTCGACCTGATTTGCCTCGGCGCGCGCGGGCGGAAGCCCATCTGGCAGGTTCACCTCCAGGCGCACCTGTGCTCCTACTGAGCTGGCCAGAAGGGCGTGCATGCCACGTACGACGGCCGCAATGTCGACCGGACCGGGCTTCAATGGTTGTCGTCGCGCGAACGCGAGCAAGCGCTGTATCAGCGTCCGGGCACGGTCGGCCGACTGCAGCGCACCCTCGATCAGCCGTCTCTCGCGCCCGGTGAGGTCGGTGCGCCTTGCGATCAGGTCGAGACTCCCGATGACGGGCGTGAGCAGGTTGTTGAAGTCATGGGCGACACCGCCCGTCAACTGACCCATGGCTTCCATCTTCTGGCTTTGACGCAGCGCCTCTTGCGCCAGTTCGCGCTCCGCCATGGCCACGTCGACCCGCTGCTCGAGCATGCCGAGATGCCGCGCCTCCGCGTTCTGGCGTTTCGCGCGCTCTTCTTCGAGATCGGCGAGTGTTTGCCCGCTACGCAGAGCAAGCCAAAGAAGTGGAGTTATGGTCATCACCACAAGCAGCGCCATCGCGGCACCGAGTTGCAGGAGACCCGACGTCGCGGCCTCGACCAGACAATATCCCACGAGAGGTGGAAGCAGGCCGAAAAGGAGTTGGCGTCGGGTTGTCCGGCCCGCGGGGCCTTCCAGCATGATCGCGCCGACCCACCCGCCTTCCCTTTGCGAAAGGATCGCTGCAATTGCCAGGGCCAGCACCGACACCGCGGTATTGGGCGCCATCGTCCGGAAGATGCGGAGCTCTCCGATATCCTCCGCGCCATAGGCTTGGCCGAGAAGGGCGAGGATGGACAGCAGAAACGCGCCGGCCGCGGCGACGTCGCTATGGCGCGGGCGCGCAGCAAACCAGGGCAGGTAGGTAATCCCGAGGAGGATCAGCGAAATTGCGGTACCGAGTGATCCGCGTCCCGGCGTCGGGGCTGCGCCGAACAAGTGATGCGCGATCCACGGGCTCAGCAGGTCGTTGTTGCGGAGGAGTTGGTCGATGAACGCTGCCGCACCCAGGACCATCACCGCAGTGCCCAGGATCAACGCAGCCTTACGCGAGTCTGCGGTGCGGGCGAACTGGGCTACAGAAAGCGAAAGCAGGCCGAACGCGGTCAGCGGCGACATCGCGGGCGCACTGCTCTGGATCGAATAAAACGCAGAAACACCGGTGGCGTAGCCGATGAGCGCCAGCGCAGATATCAGGAAGGCTATTGCCGTAGCCCCCAAAGTCCAGCGATTCAGCGTTGCTTTGATTGCCGTCTCCTCTGGCCCGAGACTACTGATATCCCGTGCTTTTGTCGAAGCGATACGCAAGTAGCCCCAGCGTTTAAAGTGGCCGGGGGCGCAAACGAGAACGACGCACGTTTGTGTGTGCCTGTGTTGCCGTAAGACACGTCGGCGGATCTCGCTTGTCTTTGACCCGTCTGCACCCTGCCCGGACGATTAGTTGAAAACCTCCTCGGCGGCCGACATGGGGCGCACGGTTGCCTGGCGAGGCCGATCGTCGCGGATTTCAGTCCGTCCGCTCTATCGATGTTATCTCCTGAACGGCTCGCAGGCGATGCCATCGCCGTCACCATCCATATGAGCGCCGTAGCCCGGCGTCCCACGGTGAAGGGGGGCAGCGCCCGCACGACGAGCCTCGGCGCAATTGCGATAGCTCCAGCCCGTGACCGCAGCGTTCGGCGCTGAGCCGACGTTCTGGGCGCGCGTTGTACCGGTTGAAGCCCGGACGGCTTCGCGTGGCTTCGCGACATTGCAATCCTTGCCGACCAAACCGAACTGGTCCCAATCAGAACGATAGATTGCGTGCCCGCCGGCAAGCTGGGCACAGGATAGATCTACCCCATCGACCTTTACCCGCGCCAGCGTTCGGTCATAGTGGTCTCGCCCCTGTCGATTAATCACCGCCGTGCCGCGAGACAGGGCCTCCAGCGCCCGCCTCGAGGCCAGCGGGTCGCCGGGCGCGCAATCGCGGCCTTCCTGGCAGTGGCCCGGCAATTCCGGCGCATCGATACCGATCAGGCGAATGATTTCCTTGCCACAGCGTAGCGTGTCGCCATCCACGGCCATCAGCGTGCAAGCCAGGACAAGAAAAGACATGGGGATCACCTTTGGTCACCGGCGTTAATATCGCGTTGCCGCCGCTTCGGCGGTCCTGGCGCGTTAGGTATGCATCGACGCGAAGCCATCGGAGAATGACCTGATCGAACGGTAGCTGCCGGGCTCGAGCGTTTTCCTGCGAATGCAGGTCTCGAGGCGCGTAGCTGCCAACCCGCATTGTCCGGTTATGACAGCGCCGCCGAGCCCTGGCGCGCGGCCTCGACTCCCGCTCGCGACGGAGAGGCGGAGTATCCGGCAGGGCGTCGGCTAGGCGTCCGTTTCGTCCTGGACCGCGTTTTCGATGGGGGTATCCGTGTCGCGGTGCGGCACGGCCTCGATCTCCGCGGAAGGTGTCGCTCCGGATGCCCGGCGGGCGAGCGCGGCAGAGCGTCGCTTGAGAGCCTCGAGACGCTCGTCCGCGTCACTCGCTTCGTCACCCGCCTTGATCGCCACGGCCAGATAGCGTCCCGCTGCGGCTTCCGGCTCGAAATAGGCGACCTCGGCGTCGAGGCCTTCGGTATCCGCCGTCTCGATGGTGCCCGCCGCCAGCATGTCGAAGCCGCCGCATTGGTCGAGCTTCCTCCAGCTGAAAGCCCGCGTCAGCGCGTCATAGCAATTCTGGCTGTAGACCATCGCACCGGAGAGACCCTCGGTACGGGCCACCGCCGCCAGGTGCCGGCTGGCCATCTGAATGCTAGCCGCGCTCAGCGGGGCAACGGGCGCGGGGGTCGGCGTCGCCATCGTCTCGATCTGGTTGGTGAGCGAAGGAGACGCGAAGGATTGCGCAGTCTTGTCCTCTTTGGGGGCGGAGCACATTGCGACCATCGCCACCAGTCCGATGACGCCGACTACGACGATGCATCCCGTATCGGCATTTCTGGATTGCGGTTCTGCCATCGACTTGTCCCCCGGGACCAAGACTAGGGCGGTGATGCTCGCCAGACAATAACGACTGTCGGCGGGTCTCATGCATTCCGGCGAGCTTGTGTTCTTTCGGGATGCGTAAACCCTTGTTGCACTGGTCTCTTACGACTAGCATTGTTCTCGGGGAGACGGGCATTTGGGGGTGTCGGCGACTTTCACGATTGACGCGACCTCGCGCGAGGTCGCGCTTGTGGCGGCGGACTGGATACCGCGCTTCTACCCGCTTGTCGCCATTGCCACCGCGGGCGACCGCGTGACGCTGCGTTCCGATCATTTCGACGCGGCTCGACTGGAGGCGATCTGGGCTTCGGCCCTGGCGAACGAGCAATTGCATGCGCGCGCCTCTGCCATGCGGCGGGCAGCGTTCGAGAGCCTGAGACGATGACGTTCGTTCCGCTCAGGATGCGCGCAGTGGGGGAGGGCGGTGTCCTCTGCGTCCACGATATCGGCCACTTCTTTCGCGCCGACGCGCCATTCATGACGCGGCTCGCCGGAGACCAGCTCACGTCACAGGATCGCACCTTCCTTGGCGACCACGGGCATCTGGTCGACGCGGCGGACGCACTTGGACATGCCGCCTATCTCTATGGTCTTGCCGAACGCGCTGCCCATGCCGGACCGCTCGATTACCTGATCCTCGTGCCGACGTTGCGCTGCAATCTCAGCTGCAGCTATTGTCAGGTGTCGCGCGCCGGCATCCATCAGCCCGGGTTCGACTGGAGCGAGGCGACGCTCGATGCGGTGCTCGCATTGCTCGACGGCCTGCCGGGCGAGCGGATTAAGATCGAGTTCCAGGGCGGCGAGCCGACCCTGCGCGTGGATCTGTTGCGGGCGGTGATCGATCGCTGCCGGCGCTTCGCCGAGCGCCAGTTCGTCGTCTGCACCAATCTACAGGTGCTCGACGACGATATCCTGGCGCTATTCGACGACCCGGAACTCTTTATCAGCACCTCGCTCGATGGCGACGCGTTCACGCACCAGCGCCATCGCACCGGCACCGCGGCCAGCACAGGGCAATTCCTCGACAATCTCGATCTGGTGCTCGCACGCTATGGCCCCGGGAAGATCTCTGCGCTGCCGACGATCGATCCGTTGGCGCCGCCCGACATCGATGCGCTGATCGACAGCTACGCCGCGCGCGGCCTCGACAGCATCTTCTTGCGCCCAATCAACTATCAGGGCTTCGCCCGCAAGCGGCACAGCGCTTCGCGGGAGCAGTCCGGCGGCTGGCGCGCCTATCATGAGCGCTTCGTGCGCGCGCTCATCGCCCGGAACTGGGCGGATCGCAGCCGGGTGCTCGAGGAGACCTACACCAGCATTTGCCTGCGCCGGATCTTCCAGCCGGGCGCGGACAGGCATGTCGACCTGCGTAATCCCAATCCGCTGGGGCATGACTATGTCGTCATCGACCATGACGGTGTGATCTATCCATCCGACGAGGCCCGGATGCTGTCGCGCTCGGGCGTGATCGACCTCGCGATCGGCGACGTGCATTCGGGCTGGCAGAACGCGCGGCGGGACCTGCTCAACCGCCACAACGCCAATTTCGACGACCCGGCCTGTCAGCGCTGCGCCTACCAGCCCTTTTGCGGCCGCGACCTCGTCGACGATCTCGCGCGCTATGGGCGGATCGACAAGCCGCGGCTGGAAACCGAATTCTGCCGCCGGCACCTCCACCTCTTCGATTTCCTGTTCGGGCTGATCTACGAGGACGATCCCGCGGTGCGCTATTCGCTCAGCCGCTGGCTGCGCCTCGACGGCACGCCGGATGCTCTTGGCACGGTGCACGCATGATCGAGCTTACGCTTCCTGCGGTGGCCGAGGCGTCGGAGCCGTTCGTCACGCGGTTGCGGGCAGGGCGCTGCGACGTTTCCGGAAATGACGATTCCCTGTTGTGCGGAGAGGATGACGCGGGCGTAACCTTTGCCGGAGCGCACGGGCTCCTCGCGATCGACGGGCTTTCTGCCGCCGATCTCGATGGCGACGTGGTGCTTGTCCAGCCCGATGGCGGCCGGATCGAGCGGCTGCTGCGCGCGGGGTCGCCGCACAACACGCTGCTCGTCACCGAGCGTTGCGACCAACTCTGCGTCATGTGCTCGCAGCCCCCAAAGAAGACCCATGTGGACCGCTTCGCCTTGCTCGAGCAGGCGTGCCTGCTCGCCGAACCGGACATCGTCATCGGCATCTCGGGCGGCGAGCCGACGCTCTACAAGGATGAACTGCTCGGGATGATCGAGCGAGTGCTCGCACAGCGCCCCGATCTCGCTTTCCATGTCCTCACCAACGGCCAGCACTTCGCGCAAGAGGATATCGAACGACTGCGCGATCCCGTCTACGCCCAGGTCCTTTGGGGTATCCCGCTCTATGCCCGCGCGGCCGCGCTCCATGACGCGATCGTCGGCAAGGCCGGCGCTTTCGCGCGACTGGAAGAGAGCCTCGCGCATCTTTTGCTGAGCGGGGCGCGGGTGGAATTGCGTACGGTGCTGCTCAGCGACAACCTCGCTGCCCTACCGGCATTGGCGCGCTATATCGCGACCCGGCTGCGTTTCATCCATGCCTGGTCGATCATGCAACTTGAACATGTCGGTTTCGCGCGCAATCGCTGGGCAAAGCTCTATGTCCCGCACAGTCAAGACTTCGCACCGGTGGCGGCCGCGCTCGATCATGCAAAGCTACACGGCGTGCCCGCGCGCCTGTTCAATTTTCCCCGCTGTACGGTGCCGCGGCCCTATCGCTACCTCGCCGCCGCCTCGATCTCCGACTGGAAGCGCAAATATGTTCCCGCGTGCGACGGCTGTACCGAGCGGGACGCCTGCACGGGCTTTTTCGAGTGGCATCCCGACAGCGCAACCGAGGGAGTTCATCCACTATGAGGCGAGCCCGCTTCCTGATCCCGAGCCTCTTTGCCGCGGGCTTCGGCGTCCATGAGGATTTGTCGGCGACCACGGTCCAACTGCTGTCGAGCGGCAACGGCGACCCGGATCGCCAGACCCTGTTCGACATCTTCAAGCAGGGGCACATGGTGACCCTTGCCCAGCATCGCAGCCACAGCAGTCATCGCAGCCACAGCAGTCACCGCTCGGGCGGCGGCGGTCACTATAGCCACATGAGCCATACCAGCCACCGCTCGAGCACCGGTGGCTATGATGGAGGCTATTCGTCGCCGGCCTATACGACGCCTGCCCCTTCACCGACGCCGGCACCACCGCCTACGCGTTACGTTCCGCTGCGTAGCGCACAGCCCGGGGAGGCCACTCCGCCGCGGTCCGATGCACTCCCCGCGCTGAGCGGCCGGACGGAACGGTTCAAGGCAATCGTGAAGCGCGTGCAGATTGGGTTGCTCGCCCAAGGATATTATGACGGGGCGATCGACGGGATTGTCGGGCCCGGGATGCGTGCCAGCATTCGTAAGTTCCAGAAGGCGCGGGACTTGCCCGTCACCGGAACGATCACGTCCGAGGTTCTCGACGCGTTACGCGTGTCGAGCGAGTGAGTGGCCCGCCAGCCTTCTCGCAAGGGTGACTGCTATTCGGCCGATTGCGGACTAGCCGCTTACAGTCGTGGGGTAGATAAGCGGACATTTTGAAGCGATAGGATTGACGGGGGCGGATCAACAATTGGGGGAACGCGATCGGTCTCTACCTGCGCGCGATTGGCCGAATCGCCATTCACCCCATCGGTCGTTGATTTTTACCAAAGTGAACTGTCCGCATTGTAGCCAAGTTTGCCCTGTGCGACGCTCGTCGCTTCTGGCCAGACGCGAGCGGCAGAATGCAATTAGCACGGCGCGAGTGGTTGACCACGGCGCCTTAACGTATATATTAACTCCAATGAAGCGAAGGCGAATCGATGGCGCCGCAGGGCTATGTGCAGCGGTTTACCGGCGGGATACAGGTTAGACGCGCGATCTACCTACGTGAGCGCGAATGGGCTGTCCTTATAGACCCGACCTTGGTCGATCTTCGCGCACGAGCCCGGCTGGAGAGCCTGATGCAGCATTATTGCGATCATGGGCCAATCGACATGAACGAGAAGATGTTCAAGTTCCTTGAGCATTTCAAAGCCGAGCGCCGACAGGTGCGGTTGGAGGAATTCAAGGCCGGGGCCGTCCGGCTGTTCGGCTTCGGCGCCCTGCACGCGAAGACGGCGTCGTTCTTCGTAACCGGCATGGACGCCGCGAAGAAGCAGGCGAAGGCCGATCGCACGTTGCTCGACAGCGCCGGCAAGGAAGCGATCCGCCTGAGCCAGATAGTTTGAACGATCTTTCCGATCCGGGCTCCTGCCTTTGGATCCGAACGAATGGAGACAGCAACGATGGTGCAGGATACTGCGCGAAAGACCCGTGGGCGTACGGCCCAGGCCGAAGAGAGCTATGAGGTCATCAAGGCGCAGGAAGACCTAATTGTGGATGTGCAGACCGGCATCGCGCGCGCGCTGCGCGAGCGCGGCCTCAAGCAGATCGATCTCGCAGAGAGGCTCGGCGTATCCCAAGCCCGCGTCAGCCAGATGTTCGGCGACGGAGCGCACAATCTCACGCTCAGAACACTCGCCAAAATTTATTACGTCCTTGGTGCGCGATGCCAGCTTGTCGAAGCGCCGGCCAGAAACGCCACGTCGGTCGCGGATGCCACCTGCGATGTGCCGACCGACACACCGACCGAACCAGTCGAGCTCGGCCCGGAGCAGGCGCGGTATCGCTTCCATCGTCCGGCCTCGGCGGTGCAGCTTGCAGCCAAGGCCAAGTTCGTGGTGCGCCGCGGCTGCGCGGCTCGGCCGCCGCTACTCACCCAGCACGCGGCATAACCCGATGCACGTCGTCACCTTCTATTCCTACAAGGGCGGCGTCGGCCGGACGATGGCGCTCGTCAATGTCGCGTTCGGCTTCGCCCAGGCGGGCAAGCGCGTGCTGCTGGTCGATTTCGATCTCGAGGCGCCCGGATTGCCGAGCTTCGATGCGTTTGCGGAAGCCAGAGGTCAGCGTGGGATTGTCGATCTCATTGAACAATATCGTGCGACCTCGACCGCGCCGGACATCGCGGATTTCGTCGTGCCCTGCGTACACCGAGGCCAGTCGATATGGGTGATGCCAGCGGGCGACAGTGGCGCCGCCAACTACACCGAGCGACTGAACGCGATCGACTGGGAGCGGCTGTACGACGAAGAGGAGGGCTATCTTCTCCTCGAGGATGTTCGACAGCAGTGGGCGGATTTCGAGGATCACGGGTTCGACTACGTCCTCATCGACAGTCGCACCGGCCACACTGATGTCGGCGGCATCTGCACACGCCATCTGCCCGACGCCGTCGCGATCATGTATCTCCCTAATGATCAGAACGTCGACGGGCTAGTACCGATCGTCCAGGGTATTCGGGAGGAATCGAGCGAGCGAGCCGAGCCGATCCACCTTCATTTCTGTCCTTCGAACGTGCCCTATGAATATGACGAGGACGGTATCCTCAAGGAGCTACTCGACAAGGCGAGCCTGAAACTTGGCTACAATGACGACATCGATCAGCCGGCGACGACGATTCACCATCGGACAAGTTTGGAGTTGTTGATCAAGCCGATCATCGCGATCGGCAAGCCGGGTGCATTGCTTGCCAAGGAATACAGCGATCTCCTCACAGCAATCGCTTCGCGCAACTTTGATGACCGCGACGGTGCGTTGCTTGCGCTGACAAAGATGCCTGAACGTTACAGGCGCGCGCGCGGCGCAGGCCGCGACAAGTACCGGCTGACGATCGTCAAAGATGCATCCGAGATTCTGCGACGGCATTCGAACGATCCGGACATTGCTATGGCGGCCGGCGAGATGTTTCATTTCGCGGGCGAATTTGAACGCGACATCGCCGCACGTACGATCGCCATCGAGCATGGAGCGGCAACCGCTCGGGCGTTCATGTCGCGAGGAGTGTCACGTTTCAACACCGGCCGTCGCGAGGAAGGTCGCGAAGATATGATCTCGGTGCTCAAGTCGCACGACGGGACCATCTTCGAGTTCGGTCCCGCGATGCAGGTGCTGATGTCGGATCTGAAACCTGAATCGATCGCGCTGGCAGACGAGTTGTTCCAATCGGCTAGCACGCCGATCAAGGTGAAGCAGCTCCTCGCCCAGATCCTGATGGCCGATCGTGAGAAACTGTCGCTCGTTGCAGACAAGTGTCTCGAATACGCCGATGATCTAGACCTGCGTCGAAAAGATCGCTCGGCCTTTCTCAATACCGCCCAGCTGGCGCTGATTGGCTCGCAGCGGTTTGCAGAAGCACTGGCAATGGCCGAGAGGCTCGAAACTGCCAGCACAAGTCGCGAAGGCAGACTGGCCGCTACATTTAATCGTGCGATGGCGGCATGGGGGAGCAGCGGCTCGCCCTCGGTCGAACTGTTCGGAGCGGTCGACGCCTTGATCGTAAGCGGCAGCGAAACCGATGCCAACGCCCATCAGTGCTTCGCGCTAGTGCACAGTGTCCTTGGCCGCTCGAGCCACGCGGCAGCCGAACTGGTTACGGCGGAGCGACGCCTCGTAGCGTCAAGCGGACCCGTTTTTAGCTGCTGGCGATATCTCAACATGTCGGAAGAGGATTTCGAGGCCGACCTGAATGAGATGCGCGCGACGCTCGAACGCGGTGACGCCCTAATGCCGCCATTCATCGCTAAGGCGACATCAACAAATTGAAACGCGGCCAGCGCGTCCTAGATTCATATTGCGAGGGCGGTGATTCCATGCGAAGTCGCCGTCAAGCGGAACTTCCAAGCTAACCAATGCTTAGGGATTCCATCTTATCCGTGGCCACGAAGGAGACCGAGAATGGTACACGAAACCGGAGCTGAAGACTAAGCGACGCTTCGAGGTCGCACCTTTTCGGAAACGACCAGCCCGGCGAGCGATCGCCGGGTTTTTTTTGGCCGGCATCCCGTAGCTCAAGCTCATTCCGCCGCAACGCTCTGAAAACGCAAAACTTAATATATAACTAAATTTTTCTGCACGCGGATCTTGAAACTGCTCAGACCCCCCTGTACATAACTTATATGTTAAGTGAGGTGTCTGATGGCTGACTACGACGACTTGCCGCGAGGCATTCACGTGCGCCGTGCGCTGCCCGACAACAGGCTCGGGGAGTATTGGGACGCGATTGTCGTCCCCGAGCACGTGCGCGAGCGGCTGCTTGCCCATGCAGTTCTCAACTACACGGTCCGCCCGCGGGTTTCGCGGGCCGAACTCCCGCTCCACGGCGTCATCCTGATGACGGGCGCACCGGGAACCGGCAAAACCTCGCTCGCACGTGGTCTCGCCCACCGTGTCGCGCTCGCCTTCCCCCGCCAGCGTTTCACCTTGCTGGAAGTCGAACCGCACTCGCTGACTAGTTCGGGTATGGGCAAGACGCAGCGCGCGGTCACAGACTTGTTCTCGAAGACGATCGCGGAAGCCGCAGCGACCGGGCCGACGATCGTGCTGCTCGACGAGGTCGAGACGCTCGCCGCCGACCGGTCGCGAATGAGCCTTGAGGCCAACCCGATCGACATCCACCGCGCGACCGATGCGGTGCTCATCCAGCTCGATGCCCTCGCTGAGCGCTATCCCCACCTGCTGTTCGTCGCCACCAGCAACTTCCCCGAAGCGCTCGACAGCGCCTTCACGTCGCGCTGCGACTTGGTGATGACCGTACCGCTGCCCGATGCTCCAGCGCGGCTCGAAATCCTCAAACGGTGCCTAAGGGCGCTCGGCGCCGCCTATCCGGCGATAGGCGGGCTTGCCGACGAACTTGGACTCGCCACCTGCGCTGCCGCGGGCAACGGACTTGATGCCCGCGCGATCCGCAAGGCGGTGGCGAACGCGCTGGCCAGCAATCGCGCGGTCGCGCTCGACCCCGCCAGTGTGACCATCGCGGATCTGATTCTCGCGCTGCGCCAGTCGGTCAGCGAGCGCACTGCGCGCACGGGGGTCGCATGACCGTCTATCGCCGCACCGTCACGAGCGTCCCGACGCGCAGCGCCGACGACAGCTGGCGCGTTATAGTCGATCTCCTCGCCGGCACTGGGCAGAGCGCAGCGCGCGACGAACTCCTCTCGGTGAGCGGCGTCGCCTCGTCGATCATCGCGGACATGGCCCCGCAGCACTCGGCGATCGTCTCGACGTGCAGCGGGCCGCGCACCCGCATCTATTGCGTCTACGACGATGATGCGCTCGACGCCGACACCGCGGATGAATCGCGGCTGCCGCACAACGCGGTGGAGGGCGACTGGCGCGTCTCCCTGCCCTGCCTGGGCGATGACCTCAGCTGGGTGTCGGCAGCGCTCGCCGGGCTGTCGAGCCGAATCACCGCGCGCGACGCCAGCGACAAGGGCGCCACCGACACTTCTGAGAGCGCATCGATGGACCAGTCCGCAGGCGCCGCGAGCGGGGTGATGGACATTGATCTCAAGGGGTTGTTCAGCTGATGACCAGCGTTACCGTCAACACCTATACGCACTCGGTCACCTATGTAACCGACAACATCCTCAAGAGCCTGAAGGATATCGTGCGTATGGCAGGGCTCGACCCGGCGTCGTTCGCCGCCGACTGGTCGTCCAACCACCGTGCGATCAGCACCTGGCTGTCGTCGGGCCACCTCACCAAGGTGATGCTCGACATCTATCACCCCGCCACCAACGCGCTGATCATCCGGTGGGAGATCGAGGTGGTTTACGGCTACACCGGCGACGGCGGGTTTTACACCGACACCGAGCAGCTGCGGTTCCATATTCGCAAGGCCGGCGTCGCGCCGACCGACGCGAAATACGACCTGACCCTGCGCCGCAAGCAGGGCGCCCCGCCCGTCGAAGGCTGGGGCTCCGCGACCGCGCGCAGCACCGAAGGTTTCGTGCGGCAGAGCCTAGGCTCGACGATCGAGCACAATGGGCTGGGCGCTAACGCCGCTTACTGGAGGAAACCGTGATGCTGACCATCGACGATGCGTTTCGGAAGTTCAAGAGTCGGCTAGAGCTGAACGATCGCGAGCAGGCCAATGCGTCTGTGCGGCAGAATGAGGTGCGCGACTATCTGGCTGCCAAATTCTCGATTGAGCGCAGCTTCCTGACCGGATCCTACAAGCGCCACACCAAGACGAAGCCGCTCAAGGACATCGATATCTTCTTGCAGCTTGGCAAAGCGGAGCGTCACTACCGCGACAAATCGCCGGACACCGTGATCGACGCCTTCTACGACGCCCTTGTCGAGAAATACGGCACGGCCGCCGTGCGCAAGCAGACGCGCAGCGTCAACGTCGACTTCGGAGTGGTCGCCGATGCCGAGGACAACACCGACTATCGTATCGTCAGCGTCGATGTCGTACCCGCATTCGCGTGCGATGACGACTACGAGATCCCCGACCGCGACAAAGGGACGTGGATCCTCACCAATCCCGAAACGCATGCCGCCAAAGCCACGGCTGCGCACCAAGCGCACTCGTCCGAATGGAAGGGTATCGTGCGCATGGTCAAATATTGGAATAACAACCCGAAGCACCGCGAGAAGGCGGTCAAACCGTCGTTCCTGATCGAGGTCATGGCGCTCGAATGCCTGCACGCGCCATGGGGCGGCAGCTTTGCCTATGAGCTGCAGGCATTCTTCCAGACGCTGGCCGATCGCATCGACGATGTGTGGCCCGACCCGGCTGGACTCGGACCGCCGGTCAGCGACTGCATGGACGCGAACCGCCGCGCCCGGGCGCGCACTCTCCTCGCGACGGCGAGCCGCGATGCGTCGCAAGCGATCCGCCATGCACGCGAAGGTCGTGGCGGGGACGCGCTCAAGGCGTGGCGTGCGCTCTTCGGCCCCAAATTCCCGCTGTCGTAGAGGAAAAGACCCGATGACTTGGTCCTTGAACAAGATGCTCGCTAGCCTTCACGCCGACATCGAGCGCAGGTTGCAGACGGTTCGCGACACGATCGGTCACCCGGGCGTGCTCGGCGACGGCAGCGAGGCGATCTGGCTCGAGTTGCTCGAGCGCTATCTGCCAGAACGCTACAGCGTCGCCCGCGCGCACGTGATCGACAGCCTCGACAATATCAGTCAGCAGATCGACGTAGTTGTGTTCGACCGCCAGTATACGCCGTTCATCTTTGTGGTCGAAGGCCAGAAGGTCATTCCGGCGGAAAGCGTATACGCTGTGTTCGAGGCCAAGCAGGTCGCCAACGCCGCGCATGTAAAATACGCTCAGGAGAAAACTGCATCGGTCCGGCGGCTGCACCGCACCTCGTTGCCCATCCCGCATGCCGGCGGAACGTTCGCCGCCAAGCCGCCGATCCGGATACTCGGCGGGTTGCTTACCCTCGACAGCGATTGGTCTCCCGCATTCGGTGACGCCGCGGAAAAGGCGCTAAAGGCAGATGTCGGTGACGGTGTGCTCGATCTCGGCTGCATCGCCAGCCACGGTCATTTCGTGCGCGGGGGCGACGCTTTCACCTTTTTCCCCGAAGCGAAGCCGGCGACCGCGTTCCTGTTCAAGCTCATCAGCATGCTTCAGTTCAGCGGCACGGTCCCGATGATTGACGTCGACGCCTACGCGCGCTGGCTGCAACATAGCGACTGACCGCCACGGGGACGGCATCGCATGCGAGTAACCGATTGCCACCTTAGTCCGGTTTCCCTACCGCCCAAGGAGGGTATCGTTGCATCTTGAAGGTGGCCATATTTGCATGAGCATCGGAGCAAAGGAGACTGGTAACGAGCCAAGTCCTTTCTTCGACGACAAGATCCCGCAAAGCGCCCGTTATTTCGACGTTTTTGAAGCATATTGTGTTGCGGTACTTGGCTTCGCTCACTTTGCGGAAGCTGGTGTGTCCGGGGCGTCCACCAATTATGGCCCCGCGGATCTAGCGCGCTTCGATTGCAAGCAATCTCCCGCATGCTGGCTTTGGCGGCCCTACATCACCGTTTCGGCCATCAGTCACAATGCCCGATCCGAACACATCGAAATGGGTCGCCTCGTCGCCTGCCAGCCGGACGTCGACGCGGTTTTGGGCCTCGGCGCGGTTAGTCATCTTCTGCAATCCTTCGGTCAAGCACTCGCGACGGCATTCTTCGAGCAATGTCGAGAGGAGGTTGAGCTTAAATTCGGAGCGGACGTCACCGGATGGCCCCACGTCTGGAACTTCGGCCGGACCGTTCGCAACGCTATGTCGCACGGCGGCAAGATCCACTTCCAGAACCCCGGAGCATCGCCCGTCAGTTGGAAAGGACTGACATACTCTGCCGCTGACAATGGACGGCAGATCCTGCACTCCGACCTTTGGCCGGGCGACATATTCGATCTCATTATCGAGATGGACTCTTACCTCTAGATTGTTGGCAGCTGAGCATTCCGCCTCTATCCTTTACAATAAGGTCACCACCTTGGGTCCTAAGTCCAAGAACACCGACCACACGCTGATTCCCACATTCATTGCACACAAGCACGCGTCAAAAGCCTGCGCCTAAGTCCCCTCCTGATGCTGTCGCATGATGCACGAGGACAGCGGCTGCCGTGCGCGATCCAGTTGAAACGCATGTCCGCTTTCGGGAAGCGCGAAGGCGAGGCTGAATGAGGATTAGGGCGCGTAGCGGACGTTTCGCGCCATAACCGTTATGTCGCGAAAATGCGTTCTGCCAGTCCCGTCCGAGCTCCACCCCGATTAAGGCTTCGGAGGTGTCGGCGGTCGACCACGTGGACTTCACAATACGATCGCGATCGCAGGGCCGAGATCTCTTGAACACGGGGATCGTTTGAACGCGGGGATCAGCGGAGCGTGCTCTGCCGACTTCTGCGAAGCCGGCAGGGTCCGCCAGCTTTTTTTTGCCGCGTGGCACACTCGCGCGGCCGGGGGGCGCGGCGGCGGCTGGCCCACAGGCCCGCGCGCACGCCGCCGCGACGGCCGGCCTCTCGCGAGAGTGCGCCTTGTGGGCCGCGCCTGCGGTGCGGCGGCGAGGGGAACATTGTGGAAACAGGTGCCCGCTGTTACGACTTTGATGGGGTAATGAGGAAGTAGCCGCGAACGATGCGTAACGACGTCGATCATCTCCCGACGACCCAGCAGGACGAGCTCGTGCGCGTTGTCGCGACGCTGCGCGAGGAGTTCTCCCGGGCGATCGCGATGGCCACCCAGCCGTGGAAGAAGAACGGCAAGATCCTCAAGATAATCCTGTTCGGATCCTATGCCCGCGAGGACTGGGTCGATGAGCCTGAGAACGGCTATCAGTCCGACTTCGATCTGCTGGTGATCGTCAGCCATGAGGATCTGACCGACATAGCGGACTACTGGTACGTCGCGGAGGATCTGATCCTGCACGATGCGGCGGTTGGGCGGCCGGTAAACATCATCGTGCATACGCTGAACGAAGTGAATCAGGCGCTCGAGCGGGGCGAGTATTTCTGGGTCGATATCGCCCGGGATGGCATCGCCCTGTACGAGTTGCCGAACCACGCGCTGACCGCGCCGAAGCCTTTGAAGCCGGCCGATGCGGTCGAAATGGCAGTGGGGTATTTTAATACCCAGATCCGGGCAACTGATCGGTGGATGAAGCTGGCCCTCGTGTCACAAGCCGAAAGTGATGCGGACGGCGATTGGGTACGTAACGCCGCGTTCAATTTTCACCAAGCGACTGAGACCGCTTACGCCTGCTTTCTTCTCGTATGGACGCTCTATTTCCCGCGGTCGCACAACATCAAGTTCCTGCGCTCGCTGTCGGAGGACAAGGATCATCGGTTGGTTGCCGCATGGCCGCGGGCGACGCGTATGGATCGACGCCGGTTCGAACTGTTGAAGCGGGCTTATGTCGAGGCGCGCTATTCCTCGTCCTATGAGATCGCTGCCGAGGATCTGGACGCGATTGCTGTGTCGGTGAAGCAGTTGCGCGATGTCGTCGAGCAGCTTTGCCGAGAGCGGCTGGATCAATTGCGGGCGGAAGCCGGGATTGCGAATTGAACGAGAGGCGGCGGGCGTTCCAAGGCTCGTGAGATCAGCATCGGGCGATGCTGATCTTCAGCTGTGCGACGCGGGATCTGTCCGCTGACGCTACTTTGCTCCGATTTGGATTAGTCGACGCTTGCGCGACTTGCATTGTGCCGGGCGAATCGTAGGATTCGGGTGCGCCGGTATCCGTCCGGCGCCGAGGCGTGAGAACCTCGTCTGAAAGCGTTATAGCCGGTCATGCGTGTGGCCGGGTGGCCCATGTGCATGTCCAAGCCGCTTGCGGCCAAAGACATGGGCGCATGTACTTTCAGACATGTTCTCATCACCCGGCTGTCGCCGGCCTGCCTCGAAGCGGAGAGGCGGCTGGTGGACGGTTCGGCGAATTTCCGACTTCTGGAGGGGCGGCGCCGCCGCCCGGGCCCGGCGTGAGCGGCCGGCCTGTGGCGCGTGCCGGGGAAGAGGCGGGCGAACCGCTTGCCGCGGGCGAGACGGGGGACGCGGCCGAGGACGTGGCTTCGCTGTACCGCGCCGAGGGACCGCGGCTGCTCCGCTTCTTCCGGCGCCGCACGGCAAATCCGGAGGAAGCACGGGACCTGGTCCAGGAAAGCTTCTCGCGGATGCTGGGGGCAGGGGCGGGCGCCGGGCTGATGCGGCCCGAGGCCTATCTGCGGCGGATCGGCCAGAATTTGCTGCGCGACCGGGCGAAGTTCGCGGTGCGGCGTTCGGCGGCGCTGCATATGTCCGCCGACGACGCGGTCCTCGCCGGATTGGATCAATTCCGCCTGCTCGAGACGCGCGATTTGCTTGACCGGCTGGAGCTCGCCATGCTGGAGCTGCCGCAGGAAACGCGGGAGGTTTTCATGGCGCACCGTGTCGAGGGCCTGACCTATGCCGAGATTGCCGAACGAACCGGCCTCACGTTGAAGCAGGTCGAGAAGCGTATCGCGCGTGCCATGCTGGATCTGAGCGACCTCCTCGGCTCGCGCTGATGGCATCGGAATCCGACGAGGCGGTGCGGGAGGCAGCCGCCGAATGGTTTGCGCGGATGCGGGCGCCCGATGCCGGGCGCGACCGCCGTGCCTTCGAAGCCTGGCTTGCCGAGGATTCCCGCCACCGGCGCATGTACGAACGCATGCGCGTGACCTGGGCGCAATCGCGTCTCGTCACGCACACGCCGGTCGGCCAGGCTTGGGAGGGGCTGCCACCGAGGGCCCGTTCGCGGAGCATCCCCTGGGGCTATGCGATCGCCGCGAGTATCGCTGCGCTTCTGGTCGTCGTGCTGCTGCTTGCCCATCGCGCACCGACTGGCGGGCCTGGTTCTCCGGGGCAGGAGATCGCCTCGCAGATCGGCATTCGCCATGTCCGGCTCGCGGACGGCACGCGCGTCACGCTCGACGCCGGAACCAGGCTGGCCGTGCGCTTTGTGGCGGGTGAGCGTCGGCTGATATTGCGCGCTGGCAGGGCGCGCTTCGAGGTCGCGCGCGATACCGCACGCCCCTTCATCGTGGCGGCCGGCAACCGCGAAGTCGTGGCCACGGGCACGACCTTCGACGTCTGCCTCGTAGCCGGCCGGATCGAGGTCGCGCTGCTCAGCGGCAGTGTCGATGTGCGTGGCGCAGGCGCGAGATTCCCGTCGCCGGTGCTGGCCCGTCTCGCGCCGGGGCAGAGCCTTGCACTCGATCCCGGCGCTTCGCGCGTCGCGCCCCGTCCGTCGACGCCGGACGATCTCGGCTGGGTCTGGGGGATGTTCGACTTCGACGGGGTGCCGCTGCGCGAAGTGATCGCCACCGCCAATCGCTATTCGACGCGGCACATCGCGCTCGCCGACCCGACGCTCGGCGAACTGAAGGTCACAGGCGGCTTCAAGGTCGGCGATCCCGCTGCGCTCGCCGCCGCGCTGGCGGCGGCGTTTGGGCTACAGGTCCAGGAATCGGCCGATGGCGAGCTCGTGCTTCGTCGCCTGCGCCCGGCGTCCGCTCAGAAATAGGTCGCCACGAAGTCGGCGAGCGTATCCGTCAGTCCGGCTTGCTGGATATGCTGGAGTGCTCCGGCGGAATCGGCGCCGGCGAAGGTCACGGCCTTGGCCTTGAGGCCCGGAAGTGCCGCGAACCTGGCGTTGGCGAGTTCAAGCGGCCCAAAACCGTTCCAGTCAGCTCCGCGTGCGATGGCCACCACGAGGCGGAACGCCTCTTCGTCGCTCACGATGTTCGAAAGCGGGGCATCGAGCGCGGGCGCGCCGGCGGCGAAGGGGTTCGATATATCCCATTGCGAACTGGACGCGCGCGCAAGGTAATGGGCGAACAAGCGGCCGAAGAGACCGGGCGCCCCGGCCAGAGCGGTGACAAATTCCGGTGCCTGCGGACCCTGTTCGAGGATCCAGTCGACAAATTCCTTGTAGTTGCCCGTCGCGAATGCCTCGCCAAGCTCCGCCACGATTGCGGCGAGGACATGCGCGGGGTTGCGAAGCTCGACATAGGGGACTGCCACGCCAACGGTTTGCGCATGCGCGAGCAGCAGGGCCCGTACCCGCACCCGCGTTCCGGGCTTCAGGCCATCGAGGAGCCGGGGGTCGCTCGTGGTCAGGGTCGAGACCAGCGTCGCATGGGTATCGTCGGCCGTCTTCGCATCGAGGAATTGTTTGACGATCAACGCGCGGATCGAGGGTTCCTTGCGGTTCGCCAGTGCGAGCAGGAACCGGCGGGCGTTCTTTGCCGCATCGGGCTGGGCGCCCTCGATCGCGCCGAGGAGCTTCGCAATCAGCTGGGGCATCGCCGCCGCGTCGAGATTCTCGGTCTCCTGATCGACGATGAGCTTGATGTCTCCGAGCTGCGAACCGGGAAAGAAATTCGGTCCGTCGAGCCGGTCTACGATATTTTGTACCAGCACCGAGGTTTGTCGGATGGGTTTCGACAGAAATTTCTGAATGGCCTCGGAAAAGACGAACCGCGCTTCCTCCGCCGTGACCTTGTGCCCCGAGGGATGCGCCGCCTTGTTACGCTGTTTGTTGAGTTGCTCGAGAATGTCCGCCTCGAGCTGCGTGATGATTGCCGCCGTCTTCATTTGTTGGACCAGCGACAACTCGAAGACTTTCTGGGCCGATGCCAGCGGCTCGATGGCGGCGGAAACCGCCTTGGCCGCTGAATTGACCGGAGCCAGCGCCAGCAAACGCTGCCGCAGCCCTTCGAACAGGGCGGTGTGCACCAGCACCACGCAGCCGCGATAGGCTCCTGCGCCGTAGCAGACCATCGCTTCACGCAGATAATCGCGGATTTCGGACTCGGGGACGGTCGCGAGCAATTCCTCCATATCGGTCAAGCCCGCCATCCAGTCCTCCTTGTATGATGGCGCCGCCGCGCCTCGATGCCCGCCTGCCGCAGCATATTCGCGCGGCTGCGTACATGGGCGCCGCGGAAATATTTGGTTCGTGCCGGGGGGAATTCCCGTCGCTGTCGTCATGCACCCCATCGAGACCGCCGCGAAGGCGGCCGGCTGGGGGAGAGACGATGCAAATCCGGACGTTCAAGACCTTGTTCCTGACCGGCGCCGCACTGACGCTGTGCGGGACGCTGCCGGCGGCGGCCGGCTATCAGGCGCGGAGCTATGATCTGCCCGCCCAGCCGCTCGGCGATGCGCTGCGGACGGTCGCGCGCCGTTCGGGCCAATCGATCGTCGCGCCCACCGGGCTGGTCGCGGGCAAGCGCGCGCCCGCGCTCAAGGGCGACTTTTCCCCCGAGGCCGCTGTCTCCCTGCTCCTCGCGGGCAGCGGCCTCGGTCCCCGCCGGGTCGGAGACGCGCTGGTGATCCAGCGCGCGGATGCCGAAAGCGCGCAAGACGCCCAAGGCACCGGGGAGGGTGCCGGTGACGCGGCGATCGTCGTCACCGGCACCCGTATTCGCGGGCGCGCGCCCGCGGGGGCGTCGGTGATCACGCTCGACCGCACGGCGATCGACCAGAGCGGCTATGCGACCGCGCAGCAGATATTGCAGTCGCTTCCGCAGAATTTCGGCGGCGGGCCCAACGAGACGACCGCGGCGACGGCGCGCGGCAACGCCGATTCGAACACCAGCTATGGGGCGGGCATCAATCTGCGCGGGCTCGGCGCTTCCTCGACTCTGGTGCTGCTCGACGGCGAGCGGCCGCCCATGGCCGGCGTCTCCGGCATCTTCACCGATCTATCGATGATCCCGGTGAGCGCCATCGAGCGCATCGAGGTCCTGCCCGACGGCGCCTCGGCGCTCTATGGATCCGATGCGGTGGCCGGGGTGGTCAACATCGTGCCGCGCAGCCGCTTTCGCGGGGCCGAGATGGCGCTGCGCTACGGTCTTGGCGACGGCGTGCGCGAATTCCAGGGCAGCGCGATCGCCGGCACGCGCTGGTCGAGCGGCCAGGCGATGCTCTCCTACGAAGTTTATTTCCGCAGCCGGCTCGCCGCGGAGGACCGTCCCTATGTCAGCGAGGATCTCCGCCGCTACGGGCTGGGCGACTATCGCGGCGCCGCCGGCGTGCCCGGCACGATCATCGCGGGCGGACGGCGGTTCGGCATCCCTGCCGGGCAGGACGGCACTGCCTTGCGGGCAAGCGACTTGCTTCCCGGGCAGGTCAATCTGCGCGACCGCTATGCCGGCTCGGATATTCTGCCGCAGCAGGCGCGGCACGCCGTATTCGCCAGCGCCCGCCAGTCGCTGGGCGATCTCGAGCTCCATGCCCAGGCGCTGTTCGGGGATCGCCGCTACGAGGTGCGGCGCCCGACCGCACGCAATGCCCTGACCCTGACCGTTCCGGTCACCAATCCCTTCTATGTCGATCCGATCGGCACGCGCCAGCCGGTGCAGGTCGCGTATAATTTCGGTCAGGATCTCGGCGCCGAGCGCGGCCGCGGGTTCAGCCAGGCGCTCGGCGCCACGCTCGGCGCGGATCTTGCTGTCGAGCGCTGGAATCTCGCCTTCGGCACCACCTATGGCCAGCAGAGCGAGGGGCTGACGGTCGATAATCTCGTCAACACGGCGCGGGCCGCGCTTGCGCTCGCGGACACCAGTCGCGCGACCGCGCTCAACCTGTTCGGCGACGGCAGCGCGAACCATCCCGCGACGCTCGACAGGATCCGCGGCACGCTCACCAGCGGCGGCCGCTATCGGCTCTGGGCGTTCCAGCTGCGCGGCGACGGGCCCCTGTTCGCGATGCCGGCGGGGGATGTCCGGCTCGCGCTGGGCGCCGAGCACCGCCGCGAGCGCTATGTGAGCGATCCCGCGGGGTTGGACATCACGACGGCCGCGCCGATCGTGTCGACGGCCAGCGCATTCCGGGGCGTGCGCAACGTCACGGCGGCCTATGCCGAACTGGCACTCCCCTTGTCGGATTTCGACCGCAAAGGGTTCGGGATCGGCCGGCTGGATCTGTCCGCAGCCCTGCGCGGCGAGCGCTACGAGGGCATCGGTGAGACCGTCAATCCCAGGGTAGGGCTTTCCTGGGCGCCGGTGCGCGCGCTGCGGCTGCGCGGCAGCTTCGGCACCGCCTTTCGCGCGCCGGGTTTCGGCGATTTGCGGCAGGATGCCAGCACGACCGTCTATTTCGCCTATCCGGTACCCGATCCTTCGGCACCCGGCGGTGTGACCAATGCGCTGATCGTCCGCGGCAACGATCCCGATCTCGGTCCCGAGCGCGCCGCCACCTGGACCGCCGGCATCGACCTGCGGCCGGAGGCACGGTCCGGCCTGCACGGCCAGCTCGGCTATTTCGGGATCCATTATCGCGACCGGATCGTGAACCCGTCCTCGGCGCTGCTCACTTTCTTCACCAACCGCGCGGTCTATGCGCCGATCATCCACGTCAGCCCCGATCCCGCGGCGGTCGCCGCTTACTATGCCAGTCCGTTTTTCCAGCCGCTGACGGCGATCCCTGCGAGCGCGATCAGCGCGATCGTCGATGCGCGCACCCAGAATCTCGCGTCGCAGCGTATGTCCGGGCTCGACTTCGACCTCGGCTACCGGTTCGCGCTGGAGGGCGGCGGCGCCGAAATCGGGATGAGCGGCAGCTATTTGCTGGATTTCCGGCAGCGGCTCACGGCGACGGCGCCGTCGATCGCGCTGGTCGACACCATCGGCAATCCGCCCGATCTGCGGCTGCGCGGCCGCGCCACGCTGAGCCTTGGCGGGTTCGGCGCGGCGCTGTTCGCCAATTATGTCGATGGCTATGTCAATGCGACCAGCGGCGCCGCGAAGCCGGTCGGGAGCTGGCTCACCTTCGACGTGCAACTGCGCTACCGCATCGGCGAGGGGGGCGGTCGGCCCGGGCTGTCCTTCGCGCTCAGCGCCACCAATCTGTTCGATCGCGCGCCGCCGCGAACCGCCTATCTGCTCGGCACCACGACAATCGGCTATGACGTCGAGAATGCCAGTCCGCTCGGGCGCGTCGTGGCGCTCCAGGTCAGCACGCGGTGGTAAGGCGGCTGGCAGGCGCGGGGGCGGCGGGGCTGTTGTTCCTCGCCGCACCCGCGTCGGCGGAAGAGTGCCGGTCGCGCCTGCTTCCGCCGGCAGCGGCGGCGCCGGGACCGAAACGGACGATCACCGCCGGGGATCTGATCGAGCTGCGCGATTTCGGGATTGCGATCGACATGCCCGGCGGCGATCCGCCTTTCTCCCTGTCGCCAGACGGCAGGCACCTCGCCATGCTGCTCCGGAGCGCGAGCGTCGCTGCCAACAACTATTGTCTGGGGCTGCTCGCAATCGATCTGGAGACGCGTGCGGTGCGGCTGCTCGATGTCGGTGGCGAGCCGACCCTGATCCTCGCCGACATGCACGGGCTCGCCGATCAGGGGACCGGAGCATTCGACGCGCTGCGCCCGCTCTGGTCGCCCGACGGGCAGTGGCTCGCCTATCAGCGCCGCATCGGCGGCGTGACCCAGTTGTGGCGGGTTGCCGCCGCGGGCGCCGCCGCCGAGCAGCTCACCCACGGCGCGAGCGATATACGCCGCTTCGCGTGGACGGCCGACGGGCAGGGTCTGGTCTTTGCGGTGCGCGGAGGCATCGCCGAGGCTCGGGCCGCCTTTGCTGCGGAGGGCGACGCGGGATATCTTTACGACACCCGCTTCTGGCCGCTCTCGGGTGACCGGCCCGAACCTCCCGCCAATATTCCGCTCGCATATTTCACCTACGGTCCCGGGAATGGCGCGGTGCGCGCGGCGAGCGCCACCGAGCGGGCGCTGCTCCTGCCTGCGGCCGATCCGCGCTTTCCCGCCGGCACATTGCTCCGCGCAGAGAGTGGCACGGGCGATCTCGCCTGGGTGGCGCGCCGGGCCGGATCCTATCTCGGCCCGCAGGCGCTCGGCGCGCGCGTGTCGGGGAGGCTATTCGCTTGCGCGGCGGAGGCGTGCGACGATCGCATCATCGGATTATGGTGGTGGCGAAAGGGCGAAATCCTGTTCCTGCGCGACTGGGGCACGAGACGCCGCGGCGAAGTCGCGTTGTTCCGCTGGCGGCCGGGAAGCGCTCCGGTGTCGCTGTTCCGGACGACCGATCCGTTGAACGGGTGCCTGCGCCAGGGCGGTGCCTTGCTCTGCGGGCGCGAGGCGGCGGGACAACCGCGCCGGCTGGTCCGCATCCTGCCGACGGGCGAGACGGCGCTGGTCTTCGATCCCAATCCGGAATTCCGCCGGGTCGCGCTCGGTCCGGCGACGCGCCTTGCCGCCACCGCCTTGGATGGCGCGCCGGCTTTCGGCGATCTGGTGCTGCCGCCCGACCATCGGCCGGGGCAGCGTCATCCCTTGGTCGTGGTGCAGTACAATAGCCGCGGGTTCCTGCGCGGCGGCACCGGCGACGAATATCCCGTCCACTTGCTCGCCGCGCGCGGCTATGCGGTCCTGAGCTTCCAGCGGCCGACGCCCGCCGCCTATGGGACGCCGTCCCCGAACCATCTCGCCTATCAGAAGGCGAATATCGCGGGCTGGGCCGATCGCCGGCGCGTATTCTCGGCACTGGACCGGCTCGTCGATGCGGCGCTTGCGACCGGCGCCGTCGATGCAGACCGCATTGCCATCACTGGCCTGAGCGACGGAACGGCCACGGTGCAATGGGCGCTGCTGCACAGCCGCCGCTACCGGGTGGCGGTCATGAGCACCTGCTGCGAGGATCCATCGACCACCGGCTTCGCCGCCGGGCCCGCCTTCGCCGGGGAAACGCGGGGCTGGGGCTATCCCGCGCCGGGGGAGAAGGATCCAGCTTTCTGGCGCGAATATTCGCTCGCCCGCAATGCAGGCCGGGTCGAGGCGCCGATCCTCGTCCAGGCCGCCGATCGCGAATATCGCCTCGCGCTGGAGACGGTCGCCAGCCTCCGCGCCGCCGGCAAGCCGATCGAGCTCTATGTCTTTCCCGACGAATATCACATCAAATGGCAGCCGCGGCACCGCCGCGCCGTCTATGAACGCGTGCTCGACTGGCTCGATTTCTGGCTGCTGGACCGGCAGGATCGGAACCCTGCCAAGACGGCGCAATATGCCCGCTGGAAGATGCTGCGCGCCGGGGCCTCAGCCGAGGCGTCCCGACCAGCTCCGTAGCCATGCCTCCACCGAGACCAGCCGAAGCAGGCGGTTGGCGAGCAGATTGGAGATGCGCGCCTCATTGCCGAGCAGGGCTTCGATCGCGGGAAGGTCGAGCAGGCGCTGTTCGGCGAGGCAGCCGCCCAGCAACAGGTCGCGCACAAGGTCGCGATTGTGCACGAAAAGCCCGTGGGAGAAGCCGTCGAACCCGCCCTTGGTGCCGCGCGCGAGAATGGCGGCAGGGAGAAGATCCCGAAAGGCCGCGCGCGCGACGGCGCGGTTCTGGCCGTCCCGGCACCAGAGCCAGCTCGGAACGGCGAGGCAGGTCTCGACCACGGGCTGCGCAAGCAGCGGAGCAAGGACGGGGGCGGTTTCGGCACGCGCGACCCATTCGAAATGGCCCTGCATCAGAACCAGCAGCCGCGCATAGGCCTGCACCCCCGGCAGCGTGCCCGGCGGCGCGGGGAGCCAGGGATGGGCGGGCATCGGCTCGAGCGTACGGACGTCGGGCGCGAGCAGCGAGACGTCGTGCGGCCAGGGGCGCGGACGTCGGCGCAACCAGCGGCGCACCACGTGGCGCAGCGCGTCGGCGCGCGAGGCGCCGGTCATCCAGGCAAGTTCGTTCAGCGTCGCGAGAAAGCCCCCAACACCTTCGCACTGCAGCCGGTCGAGAGCCGGCGCGACTGTCTGGAAATACCAGAGCACATTGTCCCCGCCGCCGCCCGACACAAAGGCATCGCAGCCCATTTCGGCCGCGGCGGCGAGGCTGGCGCGGTCCACCGCCTGCGCGAAGGCCCGGGCGCTCGGGCGTGGCAGTGCCGCGGCGTCGGAGCGTCGAAGGTCCACTGCCTGCCGGTCGAGCGTGACGCTCCGCCATGGAAAGCCGAAGTGTTGCGCGACTTTGCGGGCATAACCGGTCTCGTCGAGATCGGCGTCGCCGCCCCGCACCGTCACGCACCGCGCGTCGCGCCGGGCGAGGTGCAGCGCGGCGGTCACTACGGACGAATCGACCCCGCCCGAGAGCTCGCTCAAGGGCCGGTGGTGATCGGTGGTGAGCCCGCGCACCGAAAGCGCGATCGCCTCCCGCACCCGGCGCCTGGCTTCCTCGAAAGCCGGCGGATCACGCCATCCCGCCGCGAAGCGGTACGGCGACCATAGAGTGTCGACCTGCAAGTGCTCCTGCGTCACTGACAAGGCGGTGCCGGGCAGCAGCTCGGTGATGCCGGCGAGCGCGGTGCGGGCGGTGCGGCGGCCGACGAATTGCAGTTCCGACAGCACTTCCGTCCAGTCGATCGCCAGCCCGGTCGCTCCGGCGTCCTGGGCGCGGCGCGCATCCGAGGCGAGCACCACGCCCTGTTCCGCGGTTGCGATATAGCAGGGCAGGGCGCCCGATGGATCGCGCAGCGCGATCACACGGTCTTCGGCTGCGAGCAGCGCGACATAGCTTCCCCAGAAACGATCGACGAGCAGGGCGCCGCCCGAGGTCACCCAGGCCCTGGCTGTCGGCTCGGGTACCTGGCGCAGCATCGCACCGCTACAGTCGAACAGCCGTCCCCAGACGATCCCGAGCCCATGGGGCAGGATCAGGACGGGTCCCGCCGCGGCGCCGTGAAACGCGAGGCCCGGCCGCGATCCGGTCGCGTCGAGCGCGAGGCGCGGCGCCAGGCCGGTCGCTGCCAAGGGCGCCGGGTTCCGGGCGCGCGCGAGGACCGCCACGAAGCTGTCGCGTCTCATAGGACGAGGATCGGCGTGAATGCACGGACATGGTCGACGTCGTCGTTCAGGATCTCGGTCTCCGACTGGAGCCAGCAATGCGCCCGGAACGGATTTGCGATCACGCCGAAAACCGCGCGGGCATCGCTGCCGCGGCGATGGAGGAAATCCAGCATCGCGAACGAGGCGGGGAGGCAGTCGCCTTCGAGCGCGCGCGGGCCGCGCGCGAACTGGAAACCGAGCGCGAAGGGCCGCGGCGGCAGGGGGGTGCCCGGCCGCGCGGTGCGCGCGTGCGCGATCAGACCGTGCAAGCCATCGGCGCGAAGCCGGCGGCGCGTCCGGTAGAGGCTCGCATGCGCGCCGGTCCATGCCCGGAGGGCGGCAAGCCGCGTCGCGGGTGCGGACGCCTTGGGGAGCGACCGGGTCGGTATTGCCAGATTGACCGGCTGAAGCGGTACGGCTGCGACAGTGGCGCGAAGCAGGCCGGCCTCCACGAGCAGCGGAATCGCGGGCGGCGCGTGATCGGCACGGCCGCCGCTTTCGAGCCATGCGCGGAAGGAAGCCGACATCGTGCCGGGCAAGGCGAAGTAGCGATCGTGCCGGACATCGAGAAAGAGCACCCTGTCCGATGCGACGCAGAAACTGACATGCGGAGCGAGTTCCCAGCCCATGACGCGCGCGAGGCGCCGACGGCACAGGGCCGCCGGCGCCGATTGCGTCAATCCTCGTCGGAAAGACCGGCCGCCAGAAGGCCCACGCCGACGATGTCGGTCTCGGGGATCGGGAAGCCCTGGGTTTCGGCGGTTGCCGCGCCGAGGTCGATCAGTTGGTCCTGGATGGTCATGATCGTCTCCTTGTCCGTCGCGTTGGAATCGCGACAGCCCAAGAATCCGCCTCCCGAACGCGTATCCGAAGTTTATACGTTGAAAATATGCAGAATGTTTGGAGTGCTGCGGTGCAGCATCAATCGAGGGCGCGGTAGCGCGCGCGCAGGATCTCGGGGACTGCGGCGATCCGCCGGCGATGATAGCTGCCGAGCAACGTGCGCAACCGGCGCAGGTCGGCATCGAGCAGGTCGGCCAGCTCCTCGCCCAGATCGGCGAGCACCAGCGCCTCGGCCCGGCGTGCCGCATGCAGCCGGTCATTGGCGGCGGCGACGGCGCGGTGCAGCTCACGGTTGGGTGCCGCCGCGGCGATGGCGGCGAACAGCGCTTCGGTGATTTCGGCGAGATGCGCGTGGAGCGGCGGCTCCGGCAGAAACGCCGCGTGGGTGCGGCGGCTGGTCCGAAGCGCGAGCAGCACGAGCTGATAGCTCCAGTCATAGAGGTCGCGCAGGTCGGGTTCGCTCAGGATCGGAACCTGAAATCCGTCGCTGGTCGTGACGAGCATGTCCTCGCCGGCGAGGCGGTGGAGCGCGTCGCGCACCGGGGTGATGCTGGCCGCGAGCTGGGCTGCATGGCCGGCGGGATCGATCCGGGTTCCCGGCAGGATCGCGCCCCGGCGCAGCAACTGCTTCAGCCCGCCATAGACGCGATCAAAGACCGGAGCCGCGTTCATCACCAGCCTCAACTGCCTTCGTCCCGCGCGACGCGCGCACGATAGTCGGCGGCCATCGCGGCCTGATCGGGACGAAGCGCGTCGATCGCGCCAAGGCGCTCGGGGAGCCGGTCCTGCAAGAGGATCGAGGGACATTGCCCCTCATAATTGCCGAGATTGGGGCGATGCTGGCGATAGCCGACCAGACCGGCGAGCTCGGGCGGGAAGCTGCGTGCGACCGCGGGTGGATAGGCGAGCCATTGATTCTCGTACGGCTTGAGCCAGCCCAGACAATAGCTGACGATCATGCCGCGGCGCACCGCGTTGCTCCGATTGGCGCCGGCGCCGTGCAGCGTCGAGCCGAGGAACAACAGCGCATCGCCGGGATCGAGCTCGGCGGCAAAGCATGCCGACGGCGTGGCCTCCTCGAGCGCACGGGCGCCATGGCTGTCCGGATAGAGCAGCGTTGCGCCGTTGTCCTCGGTATAGGGCGTGAAGGGCCACATCACATTGACGAGATATTCGACCTCGCCCTTGGCACTCGCCCACATATCCTGATCGCGGTGCGGGAACTGCCGCGGCGCCCCCGGGTGGATCGCGATCGCTTGCGTGAGGTTGAGCTGGATCGTGTCGCACCAGGGCGCCAGGATCCGCTCGACGATACCGAGCACCAGTGCGTGCTGCACGAAGGCCGCGGCATGCGGCGACCGCGTCAGCAGGCTGCCGATCCGCTTCGTCCGCTCGCCGTAAAAATCGCCCCGGCAGAAGAGCGCCTTGTCGAGAGCGCCGCGGAGGTCGGCGTCGAGCGCGGCGACTGTCCCGGCCGGCTGCAGCCGCGGGACGATGCAATAGCCATGCGCGCGAAGCGCGGTGGCATAGTGGTCGACGGAATCGTCGCACGAAATTGCCGTGGCCATGGATCTGCTCCTCATGCGGCGTTACGACGCCCGGCATCGGCCAGTGTCGTCATGGGAAGGAGTCCCGAAGCGCGCAGCAACGCCGGCGTCTCGGAGTCGATGAACATCTGCAGCGCGCCGAGGCCGGCGCGATCCGGTTCGCCGAGCAGGGCGCACCGCCAGCCAAAGCCGAGGATTTGCTCGAGCCAGCCGCGCTCGGCGACGCCGGTATAGGAGTCGATGCCCGTAAGCAGCGCGTAATCGGCGAGTGCCGCCACCAACGTATCGCGCACGCGCCGGCGCTCGGCGGCGCTGAGGTCCCGGTCCAGACAGAAGCGGGTGATCTCGCGGATTCGCGGTCCCCGCGGTATAGGCCCGGCGCACAGCTCTGGGAACATACTGTCGAGGATGTGCGGGCGCTCGGTCTCGAGCAGACGGGCCGAAGCGAGATGCGCGCCGGCCGTGTCCGTGAGGATCAGATAGGTGGCGTGGGGGTCGTCGAACTGGTCGATCTCATACTGCCCGGCGAGGACCGGGACGTCCCATTGGAGCAGGTCGATAAAGACGCGCTTGCGCGCCGCGAACATGGCCCGAAACGCCTGGGCCTCGCCGGCGGAATCGCCAGGGCCGATCAACAGATGCATGGTCCGTCTTCCCTTGTTGCCAAGGCGAAAAGCAGACCAGATCGAACCGGTACGCCATATACCGCAAAAGGGGGATCAGCTGTCGAGCACCTCGCCGAACGAGATGACGCCGTCATAGAGCGCGCGCACCGCGAGCTGCGAGCGCTTCTGGATGCCATAACGCTCGCGCGCTTGCTTGAGATGCTGGCGAACCGTCTCCTTGCTCAATCCGAGGATCCTGCCGATTTCCCAGTCCGTCTTGCCCCGCGCCGCCCAGATCACGCAGTCGCGCTGGCGCGCGGTCAGCCGCAGCGGCCCGCCGCTCGGACCATCGGGAAGCATGAGGCGCCGCGCCGTCTCGAACGCGCAGACGCCGATAAGCTGGGCGACCGGCAGCCAGTCGTCCGGCACATCCTCCGCTTCCGACACTGCGAAGGAGCAGGAGCCGCGCGATTCCCCGGGAACATGTGCCGGGACGGTGAAGCCGTTGGCGATCCCCTCCCGGCGCGCGCGCTCGAGAATCTCGAAATCCGTGCCCCCGAGCCGGATCATCGCAGGGACATGGGCCCACCGAAATCCCTTGGTGGTGCGGTGGCAGGCGCGGTGCACCGGGTCGAGGCGGCCGAACCGGTTCTCGTCGAACCAGCTCGAAAAGGAGAGCGGATAATTGTGCAGACGCAAGGAAGGGCCCGGACCCTCCGCCGTGTCGACATGGTGCATCAGCGCGAAATAGCGGAAGCCCATGGCGCTGCACGCTTCGCCGAGGACATCTTCCAGATCAGCAACCGCTTTGAGATCTTTGGTCCGGTGCTCGAACTCCTGCGCCAACAATAGTCTGTGCATCTCAGCCTGCCGCGACCGCAGGGGCGTCTTCCAGTCCGCTTTGCCCGCGCGTCGTCCCATTTGTGCGCCCGGCGGGGACCTCTCATGATCCCGCCGGCACGCGTTACGCAAGACGAGGATAGACTAATAGTTTGGCATAAGTATTTCCAACGCCTGTGCGCTGCAACATTACCAAATCGGTATCCCCTTTTCGGGGGAAGGCGGCAGACTCGTTTTTATGTTCTCTGGACGCTTCGCTTTCAGGGAACGTGCCCATGATTTGTCCCGCTCGATCTTTCTCTTCATTTGACGGGAACGGTTTGTCCCGGGGTCACCATGGCGTGTACCCCGCGAACGCCTGACGGCGCTGATCCCGCGGCGTATGCGTGGATGGCCCGGCTCGATCGTACTGGCTGGGCATGGGAATGGCTGCGCCGCGATCCGGAATATGAGGGGATCGCAACCGGACCGGTCGCGCGCGAGGCGCGCGCGATCGTGTTGCCGCAGACGCCGGGCGATCCCGCACGAGGGTTGCTCTTTCGCCGAGAATCCGGCCCTTCCGGCCAGCGAAGCGCGCATCTTCTTTGGATGTAGCGCCGACCCGCACGTTCTCCCTTGCGAGGCCGTGCCTGGCGCGACCGACGATCGCGATCTGATGCGCATGGGGTGTTTTTCCGCCGTGCTGCTCGGGGAGGATCCGGGCGAGCAACTGCTCTTGTCCGATGGTCTGCACAATTTGCGGCTGGAAATCCGGCAGGGTACGCTCCTCGCCGGGCCGGTGCGGCTCCGCATCCGATTCGAAGGCCTGACCGCTCTGGACGCGCCGCTGCTGACCTTGCGGCGCCTCGTCGCCTTTCACAGACTCGGCCGCATGCCGCGGCAGCTCTTCCCCCGCGACCCGCGGGTCGACCGGGCCATCCTGACGCTTCGCGCATGGGACGCACATTGCGCTGGTGCCGGCCAGCGCGAGATCGCCGCGCTGCTTCTGGGCAGCCCGCGTGCCGATAGCGACTGGCAGGGGCCATCCGACTATTTGCGCTCAAGGGTGAAGCGGCTGCTGCGCGCGGCGCGCGCGACAGTGCGCGGGAATTGGCGCCGGCTGCTGCGCGATCCCCGCAGTTAGGTCCCGGTTCGGCGGACGCGGACGCCCGGGGCTGGAGTCCGTGGGCGGCGCCGGCTCCTGTGGACCGGCGAGATGCCGGGGAGAGTGTCTCTTCGCCGCTGGTCCAGGAGACCAGCCATGGCCAGTGCTTCCCGCGAGGGTCTTTACACGCAGATCACCAGCCGCATCGTTGCCGAGCTGGAGGCCGGCACCGTGCCCTGGGTCCAGCCCTGGGCCTCGGCGGCCGCGCCCCCCGGTTTGCCCCGCAATGCCGCGACGGGGCGGCCTTATTCGGGCATCAACATCCTTCTCCTTTGGGCGGCGGCGATGGACCACGGCTTCCCCGCGCAGCGCTGGCTGACCTTCCGCCAGGCCATGCAGCTCGGCGGCAATGTCCGCAAAGGCGCGCACGGGACGATGGTCGTGTTCGCCGACAGGTTCGTGCCCGAGCGCGAAAGGGAGCGGGCACGTGCCAGCGGCGGCGAGCCGGTTCCGGTGCCGTTTCTCAAGCGGTTCACGCTCTTCAATGTCGCCCAATGCGAAGGGCTGCCTCCAGATGCCGGTGCCCTCTCGGAGGGCGGAGCGCCACCCGCTCCGCGTCTCGATCTCATACTTCCACGGATCGGGGCGCTGATTGCGGCGAGTGGCGCCCGCCTGCGGATCGGCGGCGACTGCGCCTTTTATGCGCCGATCGACGATCTCGTCATGGTGCCCCCGCCCGAGGCGTTTTTCGATTCCGTGAACTGGCACCGCACTGCGCTGCACGAGCTCGCTCATTGGACCGGTCACAAGTCCCGGCTCGATCGCGACCAGCGTGGCCCGTTCGGATCGGCGGGTTATGCGCGCGAGGAGCTCGTCGCCGAAATGGCCGGCGCATTCCTTTGTGCCGCACTCGGCATCGAGCCGACCGTGCGGCATGCCGACTATCTTGCTTCCTGGCTCGCGGTCCTCCGCCAGGATAGCCGGGCGATTGTCCGCGCCGCGAGCGCGGCATCCCGGGCGGCGGCGTTCCTGCTGGCCTTTGATGTTCAGGGTGCGGGCGCCGGCGCAGAGGAAGAGGAAGCAGGAGGTCCATGACGGGTTGAGACTGGCGAGAGAGCTTGCCGGGCCCGTCATGGAGAAGTCCCATGACCAGGATTCAGTTGCGCCAGGCCGAAGGCATTCCCTTCAACCGGCTTGTCCTCAGCCAGGCCAATGTCCGGCGCGTCAAGGCCGGCTGTTCGATCGAGATGCTTGCGGAGGACATTGCGCGCCGCGGCCTGCTTCACTCGCTGAGCGTTCGCCCGCTGCACGACGCCGACGGCGCGGAGACCGGCAACTATGAGGTGCCCGCTGGCGGGCGGCGCTACCGCGCGCTGGCGCTGCTGGTTTCGACCAAACGGATGTCCAGGACCACACGCGTGCCCTGCATCGTCAAACCCGCCGACGCGCCCGACAGCGCAGCTTCGGACTCGCTTGCAGAGAATAGCCAGCGCGAGCCGCTGCATCCGCTCGATCAGTTCCGCGCCTTCCGCGCGATGCGCGAGGCAGGCCAGCCCGAGGAGGATATCGCCGCACGCTTCTTCGTAACGCCGGCCGTCGTGCGGCAGCGGCTGCGCCTCGCCAGCGTCAGCCCGGTGCTGCTCGACCTCTATGCCGAGGATGGCTTGTCGCTCGAGCAGCTGATGGCCTTTACCGTCACCGGCGACCACGAACGGCAGGAACAGGTCTGGAATGCAGTCACGGCGGGCTGGTCGAGGGATCCGGCGACGATCCGGCGGATGCTGACCGAGGGCGCCGTACGCGCCGCGGATCGCCGTGCCCGGTTCGTGGGCATCGAAGCCTATGAGGCGGCGGGCGGCGCGGTGTTGCGCGACCTGTTCGACGACAGCCATGGTGGCTGGCTGCAGGATCCTGCATTGCTCGACCGGCTCGTCGGCGAACGGTTCGCCACCGAAGCGCAGGCAATCACCGCCGAGGGCTGGAAATGGATCGAGGCCGCGCCCGAATTTCCTTATGGTCATCATCTGGACATGCGTCTGCTGCAGGGCACGCACGCCCCGCTCGATGAGACGCAAGAGGCCGAATGGGAAGCGCTTCGCCAGGAGCAGGAGGCGCTCGAGGCCGAATGGTCCGACGCCCCCGAACTGCCCGGGGAGGTCGATTCCCGCCTCGGCGAGATCGAGTCGGCGCTGGAAGTCTTCGAGAACCGGCCGTTGATCTACGACCCTCAGGAAGTGGCCCGGGCCGGTGTGTTTGTCTCGATCAGCAGCGCCGGCAGCCTGGTCGTACAGCGCGGCTTCGTCCGGCCCGAGGACGAGCCGGCGCCGGAGGCCGAGGCAGGCGAGGGGGCCGATGCCGAAGCGGGAGAAGCGCCGCAAGCCTCCCAGGACGGCACGGATCCCGAGCCAGTCGAGGATGACGATCCGCTGCGTCCGCTGTCCGACCGGCTGCTCGGCGAGCTCTCCGCCGCGCGCACGGTCGCGCTGCGCGATGCGCTTGCCCGGTATCCGGTTACTGCCTTGCGGGCGGTCGTGCACAGCTTCTGCCTGGCCTGTTTCTACGTGCCCGCAGGCGACGCCTGTATCGAGGTGGTCCTGCGCCGTCCCGGTCTCGCTGCCCAGCCCCCGGGGCTCGCCGATACCGCCCCGGCCCAGGCGATCGATGCGCGGCATGCCGAATGGGCGTCGCGCCTTCCCGACGACGATCGCGACCTTTGGGCGAGGCTCTCGACGATGGAAGTTGCCGAGCTTCTCGAACTGTTCGCGCATTGCGCATCGCTGAGCCTCAATGCCCAGATCGAGCAGGTCAGCCGCTATGGCGACGGGCGAATCTCCGCGTCCATGCTCGAGCGGCGGCTCGATCAGGCGGCCCGCATCGCCGAGACGGTCGGGCTCGACATGGCCGCCGCGGGCTGGGTGCCGACGGTCGATTCCTATCTCGGCAAGGTGCCCAAGCCCCGCATCCTCGAGGCGGTGCGCGAAGCCAAAGGGGACGCGGCCGCCGACCGTATCGCTGGCCTGCGCAAAGCGGACATGGCTGACGAGGCCGAATCGTTGCTCGCCGGGACCGGATGGCTGCCAAAGGCTTTGCGCGGTGCCGGCTATGGCGTCGGCGGCGAGGCCGGTGATCCCGGTGCGGAACGAGCGGACGCGAGCGAGGGACAGCCCGAGTTGATCGCTGCCGAGTGAATCCCTGGGCCCGGCGCTTCGGTGCCGGGCCTTTTTCATGGCTGGGCATCCAAGCTTGCTGCAGCCGCGCCGGCCGCAAAGGGCTTGCTGGCGCAGTGCCCCCGGCGCCGCAATGGCCGGTTCGGCCATCCTTCGCTGCGCTACGGCCCTGCGGATGCGGTGCCGGGAGCGCCGCGCCGGTCCGCGCGCCAGCGGCCGCGAGTGGCGCGGCCTCAGCCAGGGACCAGACCAATGACCCAGATGTTCGACACCGATTCCGAAGCGGAGCCTGCCGCCTGCGCGACCGCCGTTCTGCTCGAGGAGCTTGCCCGGTTCGGCTATCGTCCCTTTTCCGACGAACCCGACCCCCGGCCTTTGCCGGCCCCGGAACGGGCGGCGGGGGCGGTCGCCGACATGGCCGACGCGCTGGTTTCGACGCTGCAGGAGACGCGGCTCGAAGACGATATCGAGGACCTGCTCTGGGCGCTGGCCAATCTCTTTCACCGGGCGGAAGCCCGGATCCAGCGCCTGCTCGATGACAATGCGGACGCGCAGCGTGCCGCGCAGCGCGCGCAGGACGGATCCGAAGTGCGCTCGGTCGAGCTCGAGCGGATCACTGCCGAAGGCATCAGCCTGGTCGAGCGGCGCAACGCAATGGAGTTCCTGCGCGACTGCGCCACGGCGCAGTTCGCGCTCCACACGGGCAGCGCCTGGTTGCCCCGCACGGGATCGCTCGTGCGCCGCCGGACCCTGACCGCCGCGATGGTCGACAGCCGCGAATTCCTCCTCGAGCAACGCCGGGCGGCGCGCGAAACGCTCGTGCCGCGCGGTACCCGCATCGCCTTCACCGGAGGTGTCGATTGCGGCGATCATCAGGCTATCTGGAAGGCGTTGGACCGCACGCGGGCACGCCATCCCGACATGGTATTGCTCCATGGCGGAACGCCGACGGGTGCCGAGCGGATCGCGGCGTGCTGGGCGGACCAGCGCGGGGTCGCGCAGGTCCTGTTTCGTCCCGACTGGAAGCGGCATGGCAAGGCGGCGCCGTTCAAGCGCAACGACCAGCTGCTCGAGTGCTTGCCGGTCGGGCTCATCGTCTTCCCGGGCTCCGGCATCTCTGCGAATCTCGCCGACAAGGCACGCATCATGGGCATCCCGCTCTGGCGGTTCGATCGCGGCTGACCCGATGCCGGGACGGCACCCGTCGAGCGCGGACCTGCCGCCCCATGCATCGCCGGCTTGGCGGATCGGGCGCCACCCTGACATCTCCCATCGGTCATCCACTCGCCATCCCGGCCCCGATCGATGGCCGAATGACCGGGACCGGCTGCGCCTCGCGCGGCTTGCCGCAACCGGCGCGGCCGCACTTTCTTCCCCTGCCGGGCCTGCGGCCCGGCATTCCTCGCGAGGCAAGAAAGCTTGCCGCGCCGGTCCTTCGCGTGCGCTGCGGCCCTTTCGGGTGCGGCGCCGCGCGCCCCGGTCCTGCTCCGAGCCATCGAGGCCGCGATGGGCGCGGTCTCGACCAAGACAGGAGTGACGGACATGGCGAATATCGGTTCCTTCAAGAAGGTCGGCGGCGAGTATCAGGGTGAGATCGTCACGCTTTCGGTGCAGGCCAGGGGCGTTCGGATCGTTCCCGAAACCAATCGCGCCAACGAGAATGCGCCCGACTATCGGGTCTATGTCGGCCGTGCCGAGATCGGTGCGGGCTGGAAGAAGACCTCGGCCGAACGGCGCGACTATCTGTCGCTCAAGCTCGACGATCCGAGCTTTCTCCAGCCGATCTTTGCCAAGCTCTTCGACGAGGACGATGGCGAGAACGCAACCCTGACCTGGCAGCGCCCGCGCGTTAGCGCGAACGACTGACCGGCCTCCCGCCCGGGCATTGCCCGGGCGGGATGGTTTTATCGGCGGGGGTCGAAATCGGAGCCCCCTCGAAAGCGACCCTGCGCAAACCTGCGCGCGGGTGCGATTTCGCCGCAGCCGGCAGCACTTTCGTTGCCGAATGCGGGAGTTTTTCATGGACGACGCCAATACCCGCGCCGCCGAGGCGAGGCTGGGCAGCCCCTATCTGGATACCAAGCAAGCGGCCCATCATCTCGGCCTTTCGGTACGAACGCTCGAGTTCATGCGGAGGAAGCGCAAGGGCCCCCCGTTTCGCCGCCATGGCGGCCGCGTGCGCTACCATATCGACGAGCTCGACAGCTGGTCGCGCGGTGCCGGGCGGAGCAGGCTCCATGATTGAGCGCTGCCGTCTTTTCGTCGCCACGGGCGGCGCGGGTGCGCTGCTGGCGATTCCGATCCTGGCGGATCCCCAACCGAGATTTGTCTGGAACGCTTCGGCGAGCACGCCGCCCGGGCTGTATTGGGTGCAGCCCGGCCGCCTTCCGGCGCGAGGCGACTGGGTAGTGCTGTACACGCCCGAGGGGGTGCGCGCGCTTGCTGCGCGCCGTCATTATCTTCCGGCAAACGTCCCTCTGGTGAAGCGCGTCCGTGCGGTCGCCGGCGACCGGCTTTGTGCGCGGGAGGGGATCGTGTCGGTGGGTGGCGTGCCCGTCGCGCGCCAGCGAAGCCGCGATCCAGGTGGGCGGATATTGCCGCACTGGCAGGGTTGCCGCACGCTGCGGAGCGACGAATATCTCGTCCTTGGCGATGCGCCGGACTCGTTCGATGGCCGCTACTTCGGACCGGTCCGCGCGGCGAACCTTCTCGGCAGGGCGGTGCCGCTGTGGCTGCGCTGACGCGCTTCGCGCTGCTGGCTACGATTGTCCTCGCCGCGCCGGCAGCGGCCCAGGCGAGAGCCAGCTGGGACGCCGAGATTGGCACCGCTTCGCTGCGCTTCGGCGTCCCCGAAGCCTGGATCCGAACGGTGATCCGGCTGGAGAGCGGAGGGCGTAACGAGCACGCCGGCAGGCCGATCCGCAGCCCGAAAGGCGCGATGGGGTTGATGCAATTGATGCCCGGCACTTGGCGGGACATGCGCCTCCGGCACGGGCTCGGCGGCGACCCGGATATGCCGCTCGACAATATCCTCGCCGGCACCGCCTATCTCCGCTTGCTGTACGACCAGGTCGGCTATCCCGGCATGTTCGCCGCCTATAATGCCGGCCCGGCACGCTATCTCGCCTGGCGTCGGCGAGGAGTGCCGCTGCCGCCGGAGACCCGGGCCTATCTGGCCGCCGCGGTCGCGATGTTGAAGGACCCGGAGATTGCGCCGGTTGCCCCGCCGCCGGGCACGCGCGATCCGTCCTGGCGGACCTTGTTCGTGCTGCTGGGCGGACAGGGGCCGGACGAAAGCGGCGCGCCATGAGGAGAGCGGGGAGGGCACTTGTCGAGAAGTCCCAGCATGACGGGCGGCGGCACGGCTGTGCAAGGATCGCGGGCCCCTCCAAAATGCTGGCGCATTTTGGTTCCTCCCACGCCCGCTCCGCGGCGCCGCGACCTGCGGTCGCAGCGTCCCTGACAGCCGCGCCGCCGCCCGTCTCCGAAACGCCGTCTTCGATCCTGAAGACGCAGTCACGGAGGCGGTCATGCTTGCTCTTTCAACGATCCGGCACAGCGAAGCCGATGCCTATCCGGGCCTCGTCGCGGGGCTCAGGACCGAGTTCCGCACCGACAATGTCGAGCTTGTCGCGGCATTGTTCCTCGATGCCGAAACCGACGATTTTCGCTGGGACAGCCGGGTCGCCGAACGCGGTCTCGGGCCTTGTGAAGATGTCGAAGAGGCGGAAACGGCGCTTGATCGGGTCGCGATTCTGGGAATTCTGGCCGGTCGCTGGTACGCCGCTTGCGCCTGCATCGATGGCGAGGGAAGGCTCTGGGCGATGCACGGCTGCACCGAATATGTGCACCGCCGCGACGCCGAGCGGGCGTATCTGGCAATGGCCTGAGGCCTTGGCAAACAACGGCGACGGGCGGCGCGAGACCGGCGCCATCCGTCCGTTTTTGGTGTCGCGGTGCAGCTGGACAGGTCCCGGCGAGGGGCGCGGTAACCGTAGATCGGGGTGGCATGGAAGGGGAGCAGGGGAAGGCAAGATAAAGCAATGGCGCCATTCCTGCGGACGGCGCCATAACACTCTGTCTGCACATCTTTTTCTCGGACGGGCAGTAGCGCCATCGCTTCGTCGATGGCGCCAGACGCCGCGCCGTGCCCCGGAATGCGCCCATTTCGATGGCGCCATGGATCCAGAGGCGGCGAGCGATGCCGCAGGATGATCCGTTCGAGCCCCGCCTTGGCCGGATGCGCGCCCGTGGCGGCAAGCGTCAGGCCCGATTCCTCAACCGGATACTCGCCGCCGCCAACCTCGCGCGTGGTGGGGCGCCTGGTCCGGCCGGCCGCAAGGGCTTTGCCGGCGGCAAGATCGGTAGAGGTGTCGGGATCGGCCGCGTGCTCGTCCAACGCGACCGGCTTGCGGCATTCCGTGCGCGGCGGGCCATCGTCAAATCGAGGATCGTGCGGTTGGCTGGAAAGGGGGCTGCCAATGCACGCGCGCATCTGCGGTACCTTGGGCGCGACGGCACGACCCGCGAGGGCGCGCCTGGCACGCTCTATGGAGCGGATGCCGATCAAGTCGATGGCAAGGCCTTCCTGGAGCGGGGCGCGGGCGACCGGCACCAGTTCCGGCTGATCGTCTCGCCGGAGGACGGCGATCAATATCCTGACCTCAAGCCAGTGATACGGCGGCTGATGCAGCAGATGGAAGAGGATCTGGGGACTCGCCTCGAATGGGTCGCCGTCGACCATTTCAACACGGGTCATCCGCATAGCCATGTGCTGCTCCGCGGAGTCGACGAGCAGGGCAAGGATCTGATCCTCGCGCGCGACTATCTCGCATGCGGCATTCGCGAACGGGCAGGCGAGATTCTCGACTTCGATCTGGGGCCGAGAACCGACCGGGAAATCGAGGGCCGCCTCCGCGCCGAAATTGACCAGGAGCGCTTCACCAGCATCGACCGGCGCCTGCTTGGTGCAGCAGTCGATGGGATCGTCGGGGCTGCCGCTACCGATCCCTTCGAGCAGAGCCTTCGCTCGGGGCGTCTTGCCAAGCTTGCGCGCATGGGGCTCGCCGAGCCGATCGGGGCAGGCAGGTCTCGGCTTGCGCCGCAGTTGGAAGCGACTTTGCGGCAGATTGGTGAACGGGGCGATATCCTCAAAACGTTACAGGGCGCGCTGAAGGAGGCGAGCGTCGCCCGCGCGCCATCGGACCTTGTGCGGTTCGATCCTGATTCCTCCGCGCCGCTCATCGGCGCAGTCATTGCCCGCGGCTTGTCCGACGAGCTGCGCGACCATCATTATCTGGTGGTCGACGGGATCGACGGTCGCGCCCACTATGTCGATATCGGGCGGGGCGATCCGGAAGCCACGATCGGACGGGGCATGATCGTTCAGGTCCAGGCGGTACGGCCCGAGGCGCGTGCCGCCGACCGGACGGTGTCAGCAGTCGCTGGCGCCAACAAGGGCATCTACTCGACGGACGCGCACCTCCGCCACGATCCCGGCGCGAGCCTGAAATTCGCAGAAACCCACGTGCGCAGACTGGAGGCGATGCGGCGTGCCGGCGTTGGCGTCGAGCGGCGCCCGGATGGAAGCTGGTCGATCCCGGCCGACCATGTGGAGCGCGCCGCTGCCTATGAGGCCCGGCTTGCCCGGGATCGCCCCGTGCAGGTCTCGTTGCTCTCGCCGCTACCGCTCGATCAGCTCGCTGGCCATGATGGCGAGACATGGCTTGATCAGCGATTGTCCCACGGTCGCTCCGCCACGGCCCGCGAGGCTGGCTTCGGCGCACAGGTCCGGCTTGCGGAGCAACGTCGCCGTGGTTGGCTGATCGATGAAGGCCTGCTCGACCCGGGCTCTAACCGCCCGCTGGATGTCGAGACGCTTGCCGTTCTTCGCCGGCGTGAGCTCGGTCGCATCGCTGGCCAGTTGTCCCGGACATTGGGATTGCCCTTCGTGGAGGCGCGCCGCGGCGATCGTATCGAGGGCTTCATCGACCGGAAAGTCCAGTTTGCCAGCGGTCGCGCTTACGCCGTTCTGTGTAAGTCGAAGGAGTTCACGCTCGTGCCATGGCGTCCGAATCTCGAGCGGGCGCTAGGCCGTTATGTCAAAGCGCGCCTCAACGGCCAGGGCATAGATTGGTCCGTTGCCGCCCCTCGCGGTCGGACGATCAGTTGAGCATGCCACTGGGCAGAAGCACGAGAGGGGGGTGGCCCCGATAGGGAAGGTTCAGGAACGGCGGTGCCTCAAATTCGGAATTCAAGCTTTCCGCAGGCCATTGACCGCCCTGAAGCGCCTACTTCCGGTAGGGCCCTTAGGGTGGGTGCGGTAGGGACAACATCCAGATTTCGCCTGCCGGTCCCGACTAATAGATGCGGCGGTGCAACATAAATGCGCCACCGGAGACCCCAGACAATGACCGCACCTTTCATCGACCTCAGCGTCCACCATCAGCCCAAGGGCCTGTCGGACCGGGTCGCCTTCGGCTTCACCAAAGCGCTGCGCTGGTGCGCCGACACCTTCTTTGCGGAACGCTATGGCCATCGCGCCGTCGTGCTCGAAACGGTCGCCGCGGCGCCGGGCATGGTCGGTGCCACGATCAATCATCTCGCCTGTCTGCGCCGCATGGTCGACGACAAGGGCTGGATCAAGACGCTCATGGATGAAGCCGAGAATGAGCGGATGCACCTGATGACCTTCATCGAGATCTCGAAGCCGACCTGGTTCGAGCGCGCGGTGATCATCGGCGTCCAATGGGTGTTCTACCTGTTCTTCTTCGGCCTGTACCTCGTCAGCTCGAAGACCGCGCACCGCGTCGTCGGCTATTTCGAAGAGGAAGCTGTGATCAGCTACACCCATTATCTCGCCGAGATCGACGAGGGGCGCAGCGAAAATGTGCCGGCACCAGAAATCGCGAAGCGCTACTGGGGTCTGCCCGAGGACGCGACGCTGCGCGACGTGGTATTGGTTGTTCGAGCTGACGAAGCGCACCACCGCGACGTCAATCACGGCTTTGCCAACGAGCTTGCGGGCTTGCCGACGGGTGCCATCGCCCAATGCCCACCGCATCAGGCGCTCGAGCCGATCTGGAAGAACGCGGCCTGAGGCTAAGGCATGCAAGGAGGGCAGGAGAGGGACGCATACTGCCGATCCTGTCGCTCGTCAGCGAGGCAGCGATTCCTGCCTCACTCGAGTTCGCGCTTTTGCCGAGAGGTTTTCCGGTGGCGGGCGGGTTGGCGACAGCCGATCCGCCCGCCACCGCTGTGCTGCTTGTCGGCTGGGCCCAAGGCGACGGGTTTGGTTTGCTTGGCCGGGCTCCGTGCGGACCCGGGGACTTGGCCACTGGCGATCAGCCCTGGCCACAAAATCATCTCCCCGCATGGTGCGATTAGATGTTTGCGATCGTGAACGAACATGAGGGCGTCGCGGAACCCACTGCGAGGCCCCCGTTTGGCCTGGTCTGGGCCGGTTCGGTTAGAAGGAGGCCCAGTCGCTCTGCATGCTGCCCTTGCCGCTGGCGCGCGCAGCCTGGGAGAGCGATTTAACCGGCGAGACATAGTTGGAGGGGGATGCCTTGGCGGGCCTGAATCCCACCGGCTGGGCCGCCGGCCTAGGCGCAGGGCGCCCTTCGTCGCCGACCGTGAACTGTGCTGCCTGCTCGGCAAGCGCCGTCACTTCGGTGCTGAGGTTGCGCGCCGCGGCCGAGGTTTCCTCGACCATCGCGGCGTTCTGCTGGGTTGCCTGGTCCATTGCGCCAATCGCGGTGCTGATCTGGGTGATTGCGGTCGACTGCGCCTGGTTGTCGGTCGCCATCTGGCCGAGCAGCTCGTGAACCTCACCGACATCGCCGGAGATATGGGCGAGCGCGCCATCGACTTTCTCGACCATCGCCACCGCCGCAACGATGTCGGTCTGGGTGGCGGTGAGCTGATCGCGGGCGCGTCCGGCCTCTTCCTCGGCGCGCATCGCCAACGCCGAAACCAGGTCGGCCACCACCGCGAAGCCGCGACCCGCTTCGCCGGCGCGGCCCGCCTCGACCGCGGCGTTCATCGCGAGCACGCGCGTCTGGAAGGCGATCTTGTCGAGGCCCTCGATCACGCTGTCGATGCCCTTGGCGCTTTCGCTGACCCGAGTCATCGCCTGCACCGCCTCGTCGGCGATACCGCGCCCGTCCGACACGGTCGAGATGGCGCCGTCGGCGCGCTCGACTGTGCGGTTCGCCGCGTTGGCAGTCGCCTTGAGGCGGCTGTCCATCTGGGTGATGGCTGCCAGGGTTTCCTCGAGGCTTGCGGCATTGGCTTCGGTACGGCGCGCCAGGTCCTCTGACGCCTGCGCGATCTCGCCTGAACCCGTGCGGATCGCGGCGGTCGTTTCCAGCACCGAAGCGATCAGCGCACGCAGGCTTGCCAGCGCCGCATTGAAGTTGGTCTTGAGCTCGGCATAGGAGCCGGGGAAATTGGCTTGGATCTCCGCGGTGAGGTCGCCGTGCGTCAGCTGCACGAAATGCTCGCCCAACGTGCGGACGACATCCGCCTGCTCGGCGGCGTGACCCTGCTGCTCGACCGCCGCGTCACGGAAGGTGAACATCGCCTTGGTCATTCGACCGACGCAGTCCTTATAGTCGGTATAGGCGATGGGGGTGGCGAGGTCGCCTGCGGCCAGCCCCTCCATCCGGAGGACTGTGTTCACATAGGGAACGCAAACCGCCTCGCGAAAGCGGTGTGCGAGCAGCGCGGCGGTCGCGAGCAGCGCGGCCTGGATGCCGAATGTGATCCAGCCGGGTCCGAACAGAGAGACGATTATGGCGAGCGCCATCAAGCCCAGGAGCGAGCTGAAAGCCACGAGCATCTTGAGTCGGATCGGCGCGGTTGCTTCAAACCATTGCATGCTCAACGGGTCCTTCGATGGAAGCCGGAAACGACGCCTCCGGATACGCCGGGAGGTTCGCACAGGCGGTCGCAATCGCAGGAATTCGGCCGCTGTCGGCATTATAGAAGGACGGCGGGAGCAAGGCGGGCAACCCGGGAGCCGGAGATCCTCAATGCGGCCGGGCGATCGACGGAAATGTCAGTGAAATAAAATACTTGGCGGTCAGAAAAATTTCGGAAATATTTTCGCCTCTGACTCGCTGGAGGAGAGCCTGGCCCGCAACGGACGGGTGGGAACAAGCCGATGCTGGTTTGTCGGATACCCCGACCGCTCTGTCCGCGCTCCGCGAGTGAGTCCATGACGGCCGGTCGCCATCCGCCTCGGTTCGCCTCCCGGCCGCAAGAAGTGGTGGAATGCGAGAGGGGCGGCTGGAAAGCTGGCGTGAAGCATCCCGAGATCAAGTGCTCCCGGTTTCAGGGCTGAACTGGTGGACGCTTTCGGAAGTTCAGTTTGGGCCGCCGCACCATCTGGCTTGGCGGCCCGGTTCGCATCTTCAGGTCGTCGGCGTGGTTGCGACTGCAGGCGTGGGGACAGGCGTTGCCGCAGGGGCAGCCTGTACCGGAACAACCGGGGCGGCGGTGTTCACCGGCAGCGCAACCGGCAGCGCCTCGGCGGTGAACGCTTTGAGCTCGCGGCCCTGCGGGATCCGTGCGCTCTTCCCCGTGATGAACGCAGCGAACACGCCGGCGACCACGACGCCCCCGACGGTGGCGACGGTGTTGCCCTCGCCTTCCTGCCGGTATTTGCCCGTGATCGGGATACGACGGCCATTGAGTTCGAGATAGCGCAGCTCGATCTCCATCTTGCCGGATTTGCCGAACGCGCCCTTGCCCGTCTTCCACGTCACCTCACCGAACGCCGGTGTGCCCTTCGGGATCACGATCAGCTCGCCAATCATGACGTCGTGGTTCAGGGTCAGGCCGAATTTGTGGCCCGCCTCGATCCGGCCACCCTTGGTGGTCAGTTCCTCGTTCATGCTGACCATGACTTCGGTATTCGCCGGCAAGGAGATCTGGCTCACTACAGCGGGTCGCTCGACGGCCTGGATGGGCACCGGCTGAGCCATTTCCGGCATGGCTGGCGCGGTCTGCGCAAAAGCAGGCGCAGACGAGAGAATGGTGCAGGCGAGTGCGCCCGCAAGAATTGCGTTCATGATATCCCCCAAACAAAGAGCTGCCCCCGCAGCTTTCTCTTGGCTATCACAGTTTTATCTAAACTCAACGCAGTCTCGACGCTGCGCTGCAGCGCCGGGCAAGCACATCGACGCGGAGCGAGGGACGCAACTGGGCGCGATGGCAGCGCAATACGCAAGTTTCGCGGTACAAACGTAGGTTAGCGTAGATACGCGCTGTCCCGCCCCCAGCTATTTGGCGGCACATTGACGGCATCGCCGGGAAAGAACTTCCCGGCGCGGGAGCCGTCCATGACGCCCACAAAGCTATTGATCGGTCAAATCCTGATTGTGCTCGCGATTACGCTCGCGGGCGTCTGGACGGCTACCCAATGGGCCGCAGCGATGCTGGGCTATCAGGCGGCTTTGGGCACGCCGTGGTGCGTACTGTTAGACATTCCAGTCTACCGTCCGTGGCAGCTCTTCGCCTGGTGGTACCATTTCGAGGCCTATGCGCCGCACATCTTCGACCGCGCGGGTGTGCTGGCCGGGGCGAGCGGCTTTGTCGGCTGCGGCGCGGCAGTCGGCGGGTCGCTCTGGCGTGCGCGCCAGGCGCGGCAGGTCACCACTTATGGCTCGGCGCGCTGGGCGAACAAACGCGAGATCGCGCGCGCGGGCCTGTATGGCGATGCAGGCGTGTTTCTCGGTCAGCAGGACGGCCGTTATGTGCGCCACGCCGGACCCGAGCACGTCATGGCGTTCGCGCCGACGCGTTCGGGGAAGGGCGTCGGTCTCGTCGTACCGACGTTGCTCAGCTGGACGGGATCGACGGTCGTCCATGACATCAAGGGCGAAAACTGGATGCTGACTGCCGGGTGGCGGTCGCTCTTCTCGCACTGCCTGCTGTTCAACCCGACCGACCCGCGCTCGTCGCGCTACAATCCGCTGCTGGAGGTCCGGCGCGGCGCCGACGAGGTGCGTGACGTCCAGAATATCGCCGATATTCTGGTGGATCCCGAGGGTGCGCTCGAGCGCCGCAACCATTGGGAGAAGACCAGCCACGGTTTGCTGGTCGGTGCGATCCTCCATGTCCTCTATGCCGAGGAAGAGAAGACGCTGGCGCGGGTCGCGACCTTCCTTTCCGATCCCCAGCGGCCTTTCGTGGCGACGCTGCGCCGGATGATGGAGACCAACCATCTCGGCACCGCCGAGGCGCCGCGGGTGCATCCGGTCGTGGCGTCGGCGGCGCGCGAGGTGCTCAACAAGAGCGAGAATGAGCGTTCGGGCGTGCTCTCGACCGCCATGTCCTTTCTCGGCCTCTACCGCGATCCGATCGTCGCCGACGTGACCTCGCGCTGCGACTGGCGCATCGCGGATCTGGTAGAGGGGGCGCAGCCCGCCTCGCTCTACCTCGTCATTCCGCCCTCGGACATCTCGCGGACCAAGCCGCTTGTCCGGCTGATTCTCAACCAGATCGGCCGGCGGCTGACCGAGCGGCTGGAGGGGCAGGGCGCTGCGGGCGGCCGCCATAAGCTGCTGCTGATGCTCGACGAGTTCCCGGCGCTCGGCCGGCTCGATTTCTTCGAGACTGCGCTCGCCTTCATGGCCGGCTATGGCGTGCGATCCTTTCTGATCGCCCAGAGTCTCAACCAGATCGACAAGGCTTATGGCGAGCACAATGCGATCCTCGACAATTGCCATGTCCGCGTCGCCTTCGCGACCAACGACGAGCGGACCGCGCGGCGCCTGTCGGACGCGCTTGGCACCGCCACCGAGCAGCGCGCGATGCGCAACTATGCCGGCCACCGCCTCGCGCCATGGCTCGCCCATGTCATGGTCAGCCGCCAGGAGACCGCGCGCCAGTTGCTGACGCCGGGCGAGGTGATGCAGCTCCCGCCGGAAGAGGAGTTGATCCTCGTCTCGGGATTGCCCCCGATCCGGGCGCGCAAGATCCGGCATTATGCCGATCCCAATTTCACCACCCGGCTGCTTCCGGCACCGGCGCTGATGCCTGGCAGCTATGCGGACGTGCCGCCGCGCCGGGAGGACGACTGGGCCGGCGCGAAGGGCGCCTCGGATGCTCGGCTCGCCGCCGCCGCGGATGACTGCGAGGACCTGGCTGCCGACGAGGGCGGCGTCCAGCACGAACGCCATCCCGGCCTGCCGCAGGAGCAGCCAGCGCCGCCGGCACCGCCGGTGCAGCTCAAGCTGCTCGGCCTCGACCAGGAGGATGGCGATGCCGCCGCGGATCAGCGGACCATGGACCGGGTGCGCGCCCTCACCACCGTCCAGCGCGCGCACGGTCTCAATGCGGGTGCGCGCCAGGACCTGCTGCCGGACTTCTGAGATGAAACCGCGGCACCATCTCTATTTTGACGAGGGCCTGACCGCCGAGCTCGAGGCGCTGGCGGCAAAGCCGGGTACCTCCAAGTCCGCGATCGTCTCCGATGCGCTGCGTGCCTATCTCAAGCGCCGCGGCACCCGCGAGCTCGACGATATGCTCAAGGTCCGGCTCGACCGGATCGGCGCCGAGCTCGGCCGGCTACGCCGCGATCTCGACATCCAGCTCGAGAGCTTCGCGCTGTTCGTGCTGTGGCAACTGACGATCCAGGCGCCGCTCCCCGAGGCCGATGCCGCGGCGCGCGCCATCGGCCGGGACCGGTTCGAGGCATTCATCGCCGAAGTCGGCCGCCGGATTGCCGACGATCGCCGTGCCTTTGGATCGGCGGAGGGGGAGGGCTGCCAATGATTGCCCAAGCCGATGACCGCCGACGCGCGATGCTCCAGACTGCCATGGGGCCGGGGATCGCGGCCGCGCTCGGCGATCCGCGCGTGCTCGAGATCATGGTCAATCCCGACGGCGCCCTCCGGCTCGACCTGTTGGGTGAAGGCAGGGTCGATACCGAGTTGCGGGTCGAGCCGGAACAGGTCGAGCGGATCATCCGGCTTGTCGCCACGCATGCCCGTACCGAAGCGCATGCTGACGCGCCGATCGTCTCGGCGGAGCTGCCCGCGCACGGCGCTGGCGGCGGCGAGCGGTTCGAAGGCGTGCTGCCGCCCGTCACGCGCGCGCCCTGCTTCTCGATCCGCAAGCCGGCCACTCGGCTCTACACGCTCATGGATTATGTCCGCGACGGCATTTTGTCGGAGGAAGGCGCGACGTTGCTCGCGCTGGCGGTCCGCGAGCGCCGCAGCGTCCTGGTCGCCGGCGGCACCAGCTCGGGCAAGACCACGCTCGCCAATGCACTGCTCGCCGAGATGGCAAGCCTGGATGAGCGCGTCATTCTGATCGAGGACACGCGCGAGCTGCAATGCCCCGCGCCCGATACCGTCGCGCTTCGCACGCGGCCCGGCATCGTCACCATGGCAGATCTCGTCCGCTCGACCCTGCGCCTGCGCCCCGACCGCATCATCGTCGGCGAGATACGAGGCCCCGAGGCGCTCGACATGCTCAAGGCCTGGAACACCGGCCACCCCGGCGGCATCGCGACCGTCCATGCCAACAGCGCCGCGGCCGCGCTCTTCCGGCTCGAGCAGCTCGTCCAGGAAGCGGTGGTCACTGTCCCGCGCCGGCTGATCGCCGAGGCGATCGACCTGATCGTGTTCATCGCGGGCCGCGGCGCTGCGCGCCGCATCGAAACCATCGCCGCGCTCGCCGGGATCGACCCCGACGGCAACTACGCGATCCGCGACTTCGCTCCCTTCACGCAGCCCCAAGGAGACTGAACCATGTTCCGTTCGATCCCGCTCGACCGCCGCGCCGCGCCCTGGCTCGCCGCTTGCGCGATGCTCGTCTTTGCCGGCGCCGCCCAGGCCTCGGGCTCGGGTATGCCCTGGGAAGAGCCGCTCCAGCAGGTGCTCGAGTCGGTGCAGGGACCGGTCGCCAAGATCGTCGCGGTGATCATCATCATCACCACCGGCCTGACTCTTGCCTTCGGCGATACCGCCGGGGGCTTCCGCCGTCTCATCCAGATCATCTTCGGCCTCTCGATCGCCTTCGCGGCCTCGAGCTTTTTCCTTTCCTTCTTCTCCTTCGGCGGCGGGGCGCTGTTGTCATGAACGCGGCCGGCCAGCATATCGACGGCTTCGAGGTTCCCGTCTTCCGCTCCTTGACCGAGGCGATCCTGCTGGGCGGCGCGCCGCGCGGGCTCGCCATCATCAACGGCACGCTCGCCGCGGCGGTGGGGCTCGGGCTCCAGCAGTGGTTGGCCGGCCTCGCGCTCTGGCTGCTGGGCCATAGCCTCGCGGTCTTCGCCGCGCGGCGCGACCCCGAATTCCTGCCCATCCTGCTCCGCCATCTGCGCCAGAAGGGACGCCTCGCATGCTAGCCTTGCGCGAATATCGCAGCCGCGCCGACCGCCTGGCCGACCATCTTCCCTGGGCGGCACTGGTCGCGCCCGGCATCGTCCTCAACAAGGATGGCAGCTTCCAGCGCAGCTTCGCGTTTCGCGGCCCGGATCTGGAAAGCGCGACCGACGCGGAGCTGGTCGCCATCGCCGCCCGGACCAACAATGTCCTGCGCCGCCTCGGATCGGGCTGGGCCCTCTATGTCGAGGCCGAACGGCGCCCGGCGCCTGGCTATCCGGCGAGCGATTTTCCCGATCCCATGTCCGCGCTGGTCGATGCCGAACGCCGGGACGCGTTCGAGGGCGGCCGCGCGCATTATGAGAGCCGTTATTATCTGACCCTGCAATATCTGCCCGAGCCCGACAGCACCGACGCGGCCAGTCGGGCGGTGCTCGAGGGCGGGGAAGGGAAGGGCCGGGACTGGCGCGCGGCGCTGGCCCGGTTCGCCGGCGAGACCGACCGGATCGGCGATTTGTTTTCGGCGCTGCTCCCCGAGATGCGCGCGCTCGACGATGCCGGCACGCTGACCTATCTGCACGGCACCATTTCGGAGCGAGCCCACCGGATCGCGGTACCCGAGACGCCCCTCTATCTCGACGGACTGCTCGTCGATACCGAGCTGACCGGCGGGCTCGAGCCGATGCTTGGGCCGACGCATGTCCGCACCTTGACCGTCGCCGGCTTTCCGGGGCTTAGCCGCCCCGGGCTGCTCGATGCGCTCAACCACCAGGACTTCGCCTATCGCTGGGTCACGCGCTTCGTCGCGCTCGACAAGGGCGAGGCGACACGGGCCCTGACCCGCATCCGCCGGCAATGGTTCAACAAGCGCAAGTCGGTCACGGCAATGCTGCGCGAGGTGATGTACAACCAGCCGGCCCAGCTCACCGACAGCGATGCCGACAACAAGGTCGCCGACAGCGATGCCGCGCTCCAGGCCCTTGGCCAGGATCATGTCGCCTTCGGCTATCTGACGGCCACGGTGACGGTGACGGACGTCGACCGCACGGCGGTCGAGGCCAAGGTTCGCGCGGTCGAGCGGATCGTCAACGGCCTCGGTTTCACTTGTCGGCGCGAGACCGTCAACGCAGTCGAGGCCTGGCTGTCGAGCCTGCCCGGCCATGCCTATGCCAATGTCCGCCAGCCTTTGGTTCACACGCTCAACCTGGCGCATCTGATCCCGCTCTCCAGCGTCTGGGCAGGCCCCGAGCGCAACGTGCATCTGGACGGTCCGCCGCTCCTGTATGCCGACACGAGCGGCGCGACGCCGTTTCGGCTCTCCACCCATGTCGGCGATGTCGGCCATATGCTGATCGTGGGGCCGACCGGCGCGGGCAAGTCGGTGCTGCTCGCGCTGCTCGCCTTGCAGTTCCGGCGCTATCCAGGTGCGCAGGTTTATGTCTTCGACAAGGGCCTGTCGGCGCGGGCGGCGGTGCTGGCCATGGGCGGCGCACATCACGCGCTCGGGCTCGGCAGCGATGCCGGGGCCACGATCGCCTTCCAGCCGCTGCGGCGCATCGATCGCGCCGAGGAACGCGCCTGGGCTAGCGAGTGGATCGCCGCCTTGTTCGCGCATGAGGGCGTCGCGGTCACGCCCGAACTGAAGGACATGCTCTGGTCGGCGCTCTTGAGCCTCGCCAGCGCGCCGGTCGAACAGCGGACGCTGACTGGCCTCGCGTTGCTGCTCCAATCTTCGGCGCTGCGCGCCGCGCTTGCGCCTTATACGCTCGAAGGGCCTTATGGGCGGCTGCTCGATGCCGCCGAGGACGACCTCGCGCTGGCTGGCCTCCAATGCTTCGAGACCGAGGCGCTGATGGGCCAGCCGGGCGTGGTCGCGCCAGTGCTCCATTATCTCTTCCACAGGCTGGAGGCCCGCTTCACCGGCCGCCCGACCTTGCTGGTGCTCGACGAGGCCTGGATCTTCCTCGACCACCCGCTGTTCGCGGCGCGCATCCGCGAATGGCTCAAGGTCCTGCGCAAGAAGAATGTCGCGGTCGTCTTCGCGACCCAGAGCCTCGCCGATATCGCGGGCTCGGCGATCGCGCCGGCGTTGCTCGAGAGCTGTCCGCAGCGGATTCTGCTGCCCAACGATCGCGCGGCCGAACCGCAGCTCCGGGAGATCTACCAGCGCTTCGGCTTGAACGACCGCCAGATCGAGCTGGTCAGCCAGGCCACACCCAAGCGCCATTATTATCTCCAGTCGGCGCAGGGCAACCGCCTGTTCGAGCTTGGTCTGGGACCGCTGGCACTCGCGCTCTGCGGCGCCTCCGACCCCGACAGCCAGAAGCGGATCGACGCCGCGCTGGCCGAGGGGGCCTTCGATCAGTTCGCTGCCCGCTTCCTCCAATCCGCCGGTCTGGATTGGGCGGCCGATATCCTGACCGGCTCCGCCTCCATCTCATCGAAGGAGTGAGTTCCATGTCCCGCTCGTTTGCCCCGCTGCTCCTGCGCGCTGCGTTTCCCGTCGGAATCGCGGCGCTAGGCATTCCCAGCCTCGCCGCTGCCCAGATCACGGTGTTCGATCCGACGAACTACAGCCAGAATTTGTTGACGGCGGCGCGGACGCTCCAGCAGATCAACAACCAGATCCAGTCGCTGCAGAACGAAGCGGCGATGCTCCGCAACATGGAGCGCAACCTCGCGCGCACCGACTTTCCCGATCTCGCCGGGCTGGTCTCTAGGATGAAAGCGGTCGGTGCGCTGATCCAGCAGGCGCAGGGCATCGCCTTCCGCACCGGCCAGGTCGATCAGCAGTTTCGCCAGCTCTTTCCGGACTTCGATGCCCGGGTCGGCGCCAGCGCGGTCGCAGCCCAGGCCAAAGCCCGGCTCGACACGGCGATGGCGGGCTTTCGCCAGACGATGAAGGTCCAGGCCGATGTCGCCGAGAATATCGAGGCGGACGCGGCAACGCTCGCCAGGCTGTCGGAGAAGAGCCAGAATGCGGTCGGCGGGCTGCAGGTCGCCCAGGCGACCAACCAGCTCCTCGCGCTCGCCGCCAAGCAGCAGTTCCAGATCCAGCAATTGCTGGCCGCGCAGTTCCGCGCCGAGGCGACCGATTCCGCGCGCCGCGCCCAGGCCGAGCTCGACGCGCATGCTGCCACCCGCAAATTTCTCGGATCCGGCACTGCCTATTCGCCGCGCTGACCTCTCCCCGGCGGCGCTTCCCCCCGTTGCCGAGCGCCGCAGGGCGCTGCGTTGCCCCCGCGCACGCGTCCTGCGGCACCCAATGCGCCTTGAGGATGCACCATGATGAACGACCTCAATGTGATCGACCGCTTCCTGGCGGACTTCAGCCGCTATATCGACAGCGGTTTCGGGCTGCTCGGACCGGACGTCGGCTTCCTCACCAGCGTGCTGATCGCCATCGACATCACGCTTGCCGGGCTGTTCTGGGCGATGGGCGGCGAGACCGACGTGCTCGGCAAGCTGCTGCGCAAGATCCTCTATGTCGGCGTCTTCGCGTTCATCCTCAACAATTTCTCCCGGCTTGCCGAAATCATCTTCCGCTCTTTCACCCAAGCCGGCCTGACCGCAGCCGGGGGCACGATGACCGCAGACCAGTTGCTCCAGCCGGGGCGTCTTGCGGGTGCGGGTTTCTCGGCGGCCTGGCCGCTGCTCGATCAGGCCACGGAACTGCTCGGCTTCACCAGCTTCTTCAGCAACTTCATGACGATCATGGTGCTCCTGATCGCCTGGGCGATCACCATCGTCGCGTTCTTCGTGCTCGCGGTCCAGGTCTTCATCACCATCCTCGAGTTCAAGCTGACCACGCTCGCCGGGTTCGTGCTGGTGCCGTTCGCCCTGTGGAACCGGACCAGTTTTCTCGCCGAGCGCACGCTCGGTTCGGTGGTGAGTTCGGGCATCAAGGTCATGGTGTTGGCCGTGATCATTGGCATCGGCTCGGGCTATTTCACCGAGTTCTCCGAGGCGGTGACAGGCACCGAGCCCGACCTCGGCCAGGCAATGAGCCTCGTCCTTGCCAGCCTCACCTTGCTCGGCCTCGGCATCTTCGGACCGTCCGTCGCTTCCGGCCTGGTCGCTGGCGCGCCCCAGCTCGGTGCAGGCGCAGCGATCGGCACCGCTGCCGCGGTGGCCGGCGGCGCAATGCTTGGCGGCGGCGCCGTGGCCGGCGCCGCCCGGATGGCTGCCGGCGGCGGGCTGGGCGCGATCCGGGCGGGAACCGCCATGGGGAGTGCTGCCTCGACCGCATACAAGCTCGGCCAGAAAACCGCGGGCTCGCCGAGTGTCGGCGCCGGGCTTTCCGGCGTCGGCACCGCTGCCGCCGGTGCCATGCGCCAGCGTGCCGGAGCGGCTTTGGGCCTGGGTCAGGCCGCGGAGCGCGGGCGCAACGCTGCCTGGAATGCTGGCTCGGTCCGCTCTGGGCCGTCGCAACCGGGCTCCGAAGGGCAAAGCGGGGCCATGCCCGGCTGGGCGCGGGATCTGCGCGCCGAGCAAACCGCCCGCCACCACCGCCACATGGCGCTCCAGACAGTGAAGGAAGGCGATCGCGGCGGCGCCTCCGCCACCCCCGACATCAAGGAAAGGGACGAAGGATGAAGTTCCGAAGGAACAGCCAGCGTTTTGGGCGCACCCCCGAACCCGAGACGGCGTATCAACGCGCGGGGCAATTGTGGGACGAGCGGATCGGTTCGGCGCGGGTCCAGGCGCATAGCTGGCGGTTGATGGCCTTTGGCGGGCTCGGCCTGGCGGCCGCGCTATCTGCCGCTTTGGTTTGGCAGTCGATGCAGAGCCGCGTCGTCCCCTATGTCGTCGCGGTCGACAATCTCGGCCAGGCCCAGGCGGTCGCGCCCGCGGACGCTGACTACGAGCCGACCGATCCGCAGATCGCATGGTTTCTGAGCCGCTTCATCCAGGACATACGGTCGGTGTCGCTCGACCCGGTGCTGATGCGGCAGAACTGGCTGCAGGCCTATGACTTTGTCACCGAACGCGGCAACGTCCAGCTCAGCGAATATGCCCGTGCCGCCAGACCGTTCGAGCAGGTCGGCGAGAAATCGGTGTCGGTCCAGGTAACGAGCATCGTGCGCGCTTCGCCGAGCTCGTTTCAGGTGAAATGGATCGAGAGCGCTTTCGCCCGCGGCAGCCTCGCCGGCACGACCCGCTGGACCGCGATCCTCACGATCCGGCTGCGTCCGCCCAAGACCGCGGACCTGCTCCGGCGCAACCCGCTCGGCCTCTATGTCGATGCCGTCGACTGGAGTCGCGAGCTCGATCCGCCTGTGCCGTCCGCGTCAGGTCCGCCAGCCACTCCAGCTGCGGTGCCACCCCCCGAACCCAAACCGGAGTCCGTGCAATGATCCGCCATCTCCTGCCCATGCCCGGCCTGATGCTGGGCGCCGCCGCTTATGCCCAGACCGCTCCGCTCCCGACACCGACGCCAGCCGCAACGCCACCAGCGCACGTCGCCGCGCCGGCGCCGACCCGCATATCGGATCCGGTGCCCGTCGCCCCGCCTCGGACATACCGCCTGCCGGCTGCCGCCGGACGGGTTGCTCAGGCGAACCGCAACGCGACCCGCGAGCCGAGCGCCGCCGGCTATCGCAACGCAGTGCAGATCTACCCCTATGCCGAGGGAGCGCTCTATCGCGTGTTCGCCGCGCCCGAGCGTGTCACCGACATCGCGCTGCAGCCGGGCGAGGCGCTGGTCGCGATCGCGGCGGGCGACAGCACCCGCTGGACGATAGGGGACACCAGCAGCGGCCGCGGCGAAGGCAAGCGAACGCATATCCTGCTCAAGCCGTTCAGTGCCGGGCTCGCGACCAACCTCGTCGTGACCACCGACCGGCGGAGCTACCATCTCGAGCTGGCGAGCACCCAGGCCACGGCGATGGCCGCGGTGTCCTGGATCTATCCGGCGGACACGCTGATCGCGCTGAGACGCGAGGCTGCCGCGGCAGAAGCTGCGCGGCCGGTGGCAGCCGGCGTCCCGCTCGAAGCGCTGCGCTTTGCCTATCGCATCAGCGGCGACCATCCGGCCTGGCGGCCGCTGCGCGCCTTCGACGATGGCCGTCAGACCTTCATCGAATTTCCGGCCGGCATCGCCCAGGACGAGGCGCCACCCTTGTTCGTGATCGGCCCCGACGGCACGGCGGAGCTGGTCAATTATCGCATGGCCGGCCGCTTCTACATCGTCGACCGGTTGTTCGCCGTGGCCGAGCTCCGGCTCGGCGGCAAGAAGCAGCGGATCGTCCGCATCGCGCGCGACGATGGGCGCGAGCCGCGGGGAGGACGCCATGACTGAGTCGCCTGTCGAGGCCGAGGCGATCCCATTGCCGGAGCCCAAGCGCGACCCGGAAGCACTCGTGCTGCGCGCCAGGCCGCGGCGGGTCGTTCGCTTCCGGCGCGGCGTGATCGTCTGCGCGGCGCTGCTCGGCTCGAGCGCGCTCGCCGGCATCGCCTGGCTGGGCCTCAAGCCGATCCATTTCACGCCGGGAGTAACCGCGGAGGGGGACGCCAATCCGCGCGCGCGGGTGCCGGACGATGCGCTCGGCAAGGCGCCCAAGGGCTATGGCGACATTCCGCAGCTCGGGCCGCCGCTTCCTGGTGATCTCGGTCGCCCGATTCTCGAGCATCAGCGCAGTCTTGCGCGGTCCGCGGGCTCGACGGACGACGCGGCGGCACAAGCCGAGGCGACCGAGCGTCAGCGCTTCGCCGCCGAACAGAAGGCCGCGCGTGAGACAGGCGTCTTTGCCGAAGTCGGCCGGTCGGGGCAAAGGGTCGGCGCTGCCGACCCGGTAGCGGCGATGGCTGCGTCGCCACCCGCTCCGGCATTTCCGCTTCCCGATCCGAACGCCCCTGCGCCGAAGCAAACCTTTCTGGAGCACCGTGCGGACGGTGCGACGGTCGATTCCGGACGGCTCCAGCCGGCGGCCTCGCCGACGGTGCTCAACGCCGGCAGCGTGATCGCGGCCAGTCTCCTCACCGGGCTCAATTCCGACCTGCCTGGCTTCGTCATCGGTCAGGTCACCCAGCCCGTATTCGATAGCGCGACCGGAAGGACGCTGCTCATCCCCCAAGGCGCGCGGCTCCTCGGCCGCTATGATTCGGTGGTCGCCTTTGGCCAGACGCGTGCGCTCGTCGTCTGGCAGCGCATCCTGATGCCTGACGGCAGCTCGATCGCCGTCGACAATCTCCCTGCCACCGATACCCAGGGCTATACCGGGCTTTCGGACAAACTCGACCAGCATAGCTGGCAGGTGCTGAAAGGGGTTGGGCTCTCCACCTTGCTCGGCGTCGGCACCCAGCTTTCGCTGGGCAATGACGAGAGCGATCTGGTCCGGGCAATACGCGAGTCCGCCCAGCAGAGCGGCGCGCGCGCCGGCGACCGGCTCGTGCAAAAGGCGCTTGACGTCCAGCCGACGATCAAGGTGCGGCCGGGCTGGCCCCTTCGCGTTATCTTGCACAAGGATCTGGTGCTCGCGCCCTGGACCGGAGTGCGGCCATGACCGGCCTTCGGCTCGCGAAGCTGCCCGACCGCACGCCGGCCCGGCTGACGATCTCGATCACGCCCGAACTGCACCGGCGCCTGCAGGACTATGCCGCGGCCTACGCCGAATCCTATGGCGTCGAAGAGCCGGTCACCGAGTTGGTGCCGGCGATGCTTGCCGGCTTCCTTGATGCAGACCGCAGCTTCGCGCGCCGCAAGAAATAGGGGAGGGTGTTGTGCCGATCCAAACCGAGAGAAGTGCGCGTCCAGAGATCTTCCCGATCAGTGTTCGCATACCGCAGGCAGTGGCAATGACCGGGTTTAGCCGGTCGCGGATTTATGAATTGATCGCGTCCGGTGAGCTGCAGATCGCGAAGGATCGGCGGTGTACCTTCATTCTGGTCGAAAGCCTCAGGGCGGCAGTGGAGCGCAGGCTGGTGGCGCAGTGATTTTCCTGCACCGGGAGTGTCGGCACTGGCGGGTCCTCTATTTGAGTGATGCGCCATCCTACCCGCGCGCAGCAACCGCCGTCCCTGCAGGGCGCCACCCGCTGACCAAGCGCTTCAAAAAGTTGTGGTGCGTGTCGCCTGCTGAGCTTCGCTTCAGTTGCGTTCAAAGGAGCTGCGGCGAATCGTCGCAGGTGGAGCGTCATGCGAGCATGGTATTGCGACACCATCCCTCACGTTCCGTCCGACGATATCCGGCACGATCCGAAAACGCATATTAGACGAAAATTAGACGTGTTGCATTTTGCAACTCAATTTTCAAACTAAGTGCTTGAAAACATTGGTGACCCCTACGAGAATCGAACTCGTGTTTTCGCCGTGAGAGGGCGACGTCCTAACCGCTAGACGAAGGGGCCATGTGCTGCGGAAGGCGGGCAATTAGGGGGAGCTTGCTCATCCGTCAAGCACGTATCGGCACCAGACCGAGCCAGCGCTGCGCGACAGGCCAGCGGGGAAGCAGCAGGCGGTCGCACATCGCCGCCAACACGAGGGTGGCGCCGAACAACGGCATCGCCATCGCAAGCAATAGAATCGCGCCGATCAGCAGCGGCCCATAACGCGGCCGCGACAGCGGAACGGGTGCGCCCAGCGAGCCGTCCGGACGCCGGCGCCACCACATCACCACACCTGAAGCCGACAGGGTAGCGAGAAGCAACGCAGTGAGCGTGCCGAGCAACTGGTTGGCGACTCCGAACAGCGTGCCCTCATGTGCGGCGATTCCATAGCCGACCGCGCGATCGAGCCAGTGGCGCTCGGCGAAGTCGCGGCGGGAGGTGAGGGCGCCGCTGCGGCCGTCCACCGTGATGCTGGTGCGCAACGGCCGATTGGCGGCATCCGAAGTCACGGTCCACGCCGTGCCCCTGGCGGCGGGCGGCGCGAGAAGCACCGGCGGGGCGATGCCGAGCGGATAGACGGCCGCCACGACGCGATCGAGATCACCGCCGAGCGCCGGCGCGTGCGGCATCGTCATCCCTTCATGCTCGGCATGATCGCCCAGCATCGCGTTGCGTGCGCCGGTGGGCCAGTCCTGCGGTCCGTCGAGCGTCCCGGTGATTGCACGCACGTCCTTGAAATAGCTCCCCCAGAATTTGGCCCAGGGCAGCCCGGTCGAGATCAGGAAAAGCGCCAGCACCGCCACCCAGATCCCCGACACGGCATGCAGGTCGCGCCAGAACAGCCGCTTGCCGCCGCGCAGCCGCGGATAGAGCACGCCGCCCAGCCCCCGCGTGCGCCGCGGCCACCAGAGATAGAGCCCGGTCAGCAGCATCGTCACTGTCCAGCAGGCGGCGATCTCGACCAGCCAGCTCCCCGGATTGCCCGCGCGGAACGTGCCGTGCAGGTCGGAGATCACGCGCATCGGCCGTTCGCTCTCGGTCTCGGTGCGGAGGACGCGCAGGCGATACGGATCGACATAGACGCGCGTCTCGCGGCCGTCCCTGCCGAGGATGACGCGCGCCGCCTCGCCCGGTGCTTGCGGAAGCTGATATTTGTGCAGCACCGCCCCCGGAACCGCGGCGAGCGCGACTTTCACTTGCGCATCGGCGCTCGCTCGCGGCCCCGACGGCGTCAACGTGTCGTACGGCCGCTCCAGCCACGCTTCGATCTGCGGTTTCCACAAATAGATCGTCCCCGTCGTCGCGAGCCACAGGACGAAGGGCATGCAGAACAGCCCGGCATAGAAATGCCAGCGCCACACCGCATTGTACCAGCGCGCGCTCGTCGCCATCAGAACGCCGCCCGCACGCCGGCAAACACGCTGCGCCGTTCGACCGGGTAGAAGATCGCGCTCGCCGGTGTGTATTGCACCACCGCTGAGATATCCCCCGCCGCCTTGCGGCCGCCGAGGTTGCGCGCATCGGCGAACAACGTGAAGCGCTCATCGACCCGCGCCTCGGCGCTCAGCACGAACAGCACATAGCCGCTGGTGCGGAAGCTGTTGGCATAGTCCGCCCAGCCGCCGCGCGGCGTCCATTCGATATTGGGCGATACGTGCAGCGCTTCGCCGCCGAGCCGCAACTCGGCGCGGTAGAGATGCTCGGGGACCACCGGCAGGCGATTGTCGCCAAACTGGGCGTCGTCCCGGAAGCGGAAGTCACTCCACATATAGACCTGCCGCAGCCGAGCCCATGTGGCGAGATCGAGATCGAGCCCCAGCTCGACGCCCTGATGCCGTGTCTTTCCGGCGTTGAACGTGGCGGCGGGGATCGTCGGTGGCGCGATATTGTACTGGAGCAGTTCGCCGTCGAGATCCGCGCGATAGACGCTCAGATCGAAGCGCAACGGTCCGATCCTGCCGCGCCCGCCAATCTCCGCGGTCCAGCCGCGCTGTGCATCGAGCGGCACGAAGCTCGAGATCTGGGCAAGCTCGATAAAGCCCGGCAACTCGTGGCTGCGGCTGAGATTGGCGTAGAGCTGCACATTGCGCACCGGTTCGTAGAGCAACCCGAGCTTGGGCGAGAGCTGATCGAAGCTGGCACGGCCGCTCGCTATGGTCGGGAAGACCTGGTCCTGCCGCCGCAGCCCCGAGGTGTAGACTGCGCCTGCGATCAGCGTCAGCGCCGGCACCGGGCGCACGCGCGCCTCGGCATAGGCGTCGATCGTGCGAGCCTGCTGGTCGGCCGCGAAGGTCTTCGCGCCTTGCTCGCCGTTCACGTTGACGAAGCGGCGCGAGGCGATGTTGCCGAACCGCGCGGTCACGCCGGCGGTCAGCCCGAGCGCGCCGAAATTCTGGTCGAGCCGGGCATAGCTGCCCCAGTCGAGCGATTTCTGATCGATCACCTGATAGATCGGGTGATGGAGCTGTTTGGCGCTGAGGAACAGCCCGACATCGAGATTGCCGCTGCCGATCGCGATGCTCGTGCGATTTTGCAACCGCAGCGAATCGATGTCGCGCGCCTGATCTCCGACGGAGCTGCCGGTTTGCGGGGTGCTGGTCACCTGCGCATAAGTCAGCGCGCCGGGCAGCTCCTGCCGGATCGTCTGCGCGCTCGCGTAGAAGCGCGTCTCGACGCTCTCGCTCAGCCGCAGCCCGACATTGCCGTTGACTCGCAGTGCCTTGCGACGGGCATGATCGCGATCGCCGTCCGACCGGTCGCCGGCGATCGCCAGCCATGCGTCGCCGCGCGCATCGGCAAATCCCGCGCTCGCGAAACCGCGCAACGTGTCGAAGCTTCCGCCGTCGACGCGCAAATGCACGCCGTTCGACGAACGCCCGGTCGGCGTGACGCCGTTGATCGCGCCGCCGAGCGTCGAAGCGCCGAAGCGCAGCGCGTTCGCTCCGCGGAACACCTCGACATGCTGGAGGAAGGCGGGATCCAGCTCCTGGAAGTCGCCATTGTCGTCCGCGAGATTGATCGGCACACCGTCCTGCAGCAGCGTCAGCCCGCGCATGTGATAGCCGCGGCTGATCCCAGATCCGCGGATCGACAGGCGCACTTCCTGCCCGAAGCGCGGCTGGGCATAGACGCCGGGCGAGAAAGCGAGCGCGTCGCGGAGCGAGACCGCGACCTTCTCGTCGAAATCGCTGGCGGAGACGACATTGGCGCCGCCCGGCGTCTCGCCGACGCGCTGGATGGCTTCCTCGACCAGCCGTTCGGCAGTCACGACGATCTCGGTGTTGGAAGGCGCTTCCTGCGCCGCCGCGGGCACGGCCACGAGCAGCGGTGCGCCGAACGCGGCGCGAAGTATCAACGACATGATGGTTTTCCTCGACTGAACGAACAGCGCGCGCAGAGGCGCAGACGGCGTCAGGCGAGGAGGGGTGGGCCGGTCGAGAGCGGAGGCGGGGCGGCGAGGCCGCGGCCGGGGAAAGCCAGGAAAGCGGGGAGGGCCGGCGCATCGGCCTCGGCGGTCGGCGGCACCACGACGGGCAATGCGGCCAGCGTATCGGCCGGATGCGTAGCCGCTGCGAAGGCACAGGGCTGGTCCGGCGCGGGCTTGTGCTTCGGAGCCTTGTCGCCCAGCGCCGTGGCCAGCATAGCCTGGGCCTCGGCAGGCACGACGTGACTCACGCCGCTGCACCAGTTGAGCGTCACGCCATGGGCATTGGCGACCGGCATCCAGCCCGCAGGCACCAGCAATCGCAGCATCAACGCGCACGCCACGAGGAACAGCGCCATGCGCCGTCCGCTCGAATGCACGATGGAGCTGCCGGATTTCATCGCGCGGGCCTTCGCGCAGTTGGTCCGCCGCGGCAAGTGGACATTTTGTCCGCTTCAGCCGGTAACAGGGAGCCGCAGGCTGCCGTCGGGCTCGTAATGCAGCTCGCTATAGGCGGTCACCGCATCGAGCGGCAGCGGCCCATAGATATGCGGGAAGAGCTGCCCCCCGCGCGAGGCTTCCCATTTCACGGCCTCGCCCAACGCCTCGAGATCGACCGCGGCCAGCCACAGCCCATCCTGCCCGGCGAAATGCTTGTCGATCGTCTCCTGAAGCTGGGCCTCGGTGGAGAGGTGGATATAGCCGTCGGCCAGATCGACCGGCGCACCTGCGAAGCTGCCGTCGCGCTCTAGCGCGATCATCTGGTCGGCGGTGAGTACCTTATAGGCGATGGAATCGGGCATGCTTTCCCTCTTGGTCTCAGGCGACTACACCGGCGTTACCCATATTGTTCCCCGGCGAAGGCCGGGGCCCAGTATCGATGTCCCATGAGGCGCGCTGCCCGGCCAATTTCGACCGCGCTGCAACTGGGCCCCGGCCTTCGCCGGGGAACAGCATGTTGCCAATCTTACTGCCCGTCCTCGGGTCCCGCGGCCAGATCCTCGCTCGTCGTGGCATCGGGCGTCGGCTCGCCCGCAACCGCGCCATCGGCAAGGTTGACCTCGGCCTCGTCCTCGCTCTCCTCGATCCGCGCGGCCGAGACGACATGCTCGTCATCGGCGACGCGGAACAGGATCACGCCCTGCGTATTGCGCCCGGTGACGCGCACCGAGCCCACCGTGGTGCGGATCAATTTGGCCTGATCGGTGACCAGCATCAGCTGCTCGCCATTATGCGCCGGGAAGCTCGCCACCACCGGGCCGTTGCGATCCGAGCTTACGATGTTGGTGATGCCCTGGCCGCCGCGATTGGTGCGGCGATATTCGTACGCCGAGGTCCGCTTGCCATAGCCGTTCGCAGTGACGGTGAGGATGAACTCCTCGGCATCCTCGAACTCCTTCATCCGCTCCGGCGAAAGCGTGACTTCGCGGTCGCCTTCCTTCCACGGCGCGGCCTTGAGGTAGTCCTCGCGCTCCTGCGGCGTCGCGTCGAAGCCGCGCAGCACCGAGAGCGAGATGACTTCGTCGCCCTCGGCCAGCCGCGCACCGCGCACGCCGGTCGAATCACGGCTCTGGAACTCGCGCACGTCGGTCGAGGCGAAGCGGATCGCCTTGCCCTGCTTCGTCGCGAGCAGGACGTCGTCCTCCTCGGTGAGCAGCGACACGCCGATCAGGCGGTCCTCGGATCCCTCCTCGAACTTCATCGCGATCTTGCCGTTGGTGCGGATATTGGCGAACGCATCCATCGAGTTGCGGCGCACCGAACCCTTGGCCGTCGCGAACATCACGTGGAGATCGCCCCAGGCATTCTCGTCCTCCGGCAGCGGCAGCACGGTCGAGATCGTCTCGCCGGTCGCCAGCGGCAGCAGGTTGATCATCGGCCGTCCGCGCGTGGCGGGCCCGCCCTCGGGCAGGCGCCACACCTTCATGCGATAGACCTTGCCCTCGGTCGAGAAGAACAGAACCGGCGTGTGAGTCGACGTGACGAACAGGTGCGTGACCGCATCCTCATCCTTGGTCGCCATGCCGGCGCGGCCCTTGCCGCCCTTGTTCTGCGCGCGGAAGGTGTCGAGCGGCGTGCGCTTGATATAGCCTTCCATGGTCACGGTGACGACCATGTCCTCGCGCTCGATCAGGTCTTCGTCCTCGATCCCGTCGGCGGCGGCGGCGATCTCGGTGCGGCGCGGCGTCGCATATTGGTCCCGGACCGCGGTCAGCTCCTCGACGATGACTTCGTAGAGCTTGGCGCGGTTGCCGAGGATCTCGAGCAGTTCGGCGATCGTCTCGGCGAGCTTGGCGAGTTCGTCGCCGATCTCGTCGCGGCCCAGTGCCGTCAGGCGATGGAGGCGCAGATCGAGGATCGCGCGAACCTGCACTTCGCTCAGCCGATAGCTGTCGCCGGAGACTTCGGTGTCGATCGCCTCGACGAGGCGGATATACGGTGCGATCTCGGCGATCGGCCATTCGCGGGTGAGCAGCCGGTCTCGCGCGACGGCGGGGCTCGGCGAGCTGCGGATGATCTTCACCACCTCGTCGAGATTCGTCACCGCGATGACGAGGCCGAGCAAGATGTGCGCACGGTCGCGCGCCTTGGCGAGCTCGAACTTCGAGCGCCGGGTGATGACCTCTTCGCGGAACTTGACGAACGCCTCGATGATATCGCGCAGGTTGAGCAGCTCGGGGCGCCCGCCGCGGATCGCGAGGATGTTGGCCGGGAAGGAGGATTGCGCCGGCGTGTTCCGCCAGAGCTGGTTGAGCACGACTTCGGGAGTTGCGTCGCGCTTCAGGTCGATGACGATGCGCACGCCTTCGCGGCTCGATTCGTCGCGAATGTCGCTGACGCCTTCGATCCGCTTTTCCTTGGCGGCCTCGGCGATCTTCTCGACCAGCGCGTTCTTGCCCTGCTGGTACGGAATTTCGGTGAGTACGATCGAGCGCCGCTCGCCGCGCTGCTCGGTGGTATGGCGGCTGCGCACCATGATCGATCCGCGGCCGGTCTGATAGGCCGAGCGGCAGCCACTGCGGCCGAGGATGATCGCGCCGGTCGGGAAGTCCGGACCGGGGACGATCTCCATCAGTTCCTCGAGCGAGATTGCGCCGTTCTCGATATAAGCGAGGCAGGCGTTGATCACTTCGCCGAGGTTGTGCGGCGGGATGTTGGTCGCCATGCCGACCGCGATGCCGCCGGCGCCATTGACCAGCAGATTTGGGTAGCGCGCGGGCAGGACCGTCGGCTCGCTTTCCGAGCCGTCATAATTGTCCTGGAAGTCGACCGTGTCCTTGTCGATGTCGTCGAGCAGGGCCGAGGCGACTCGGGCGAGCCGCGCTTCGGTGTAACGCATCGCCGCGGGCGGATCGGGATCCATCGAGCCGAAATTGCCCTGGCCGTCGATCAGCGGCACGCGCATCGCCCAATCCTGGGCCATGCGCGCCATCGCGTCGTAGATCGAGCTGTCGCCGTGCGGGTGATATTTACCCATCACGTCACCGACGAGGCGGGCAGACTTGCGATAGGCGCGGCCGGCGACATAGCCGCCTTCCTGCGCGGCGTAGAGAATGCGGCGGTGGACCGGCTTGAGACCATCACGAACGTCAGGGAGGGCGCGCGCCACGATCACGCTCATCGCGTAATCGAGGTACGAGGTCTTCATCTCGTCGACGATCGAGATCGGGGTAATATCGGAAGGGTCGGCGAGCAGGGTCTCGTCGGTCAAAGGATCATGCTTTCGGAGTTTGTTACGTTACATGTGGCTCTAGCGTGCCCGATACCACCTGCCAACCCGCGCGTGCGCGTGTACGCGCGCGTGAGGCATGGATTTGGCTTCAGCTCAGCGTGACGCCGCAGGCGGCCGCGACGGTCATTGGATTGCCGACCGGCAGCGACGCGAGCATCTCGTCGCCCAGCGCCTTTACGAAGGCGCCATCGCTGGCCAATCCGCGCTTCTTGAGAGCATCGTCGGTCATCTTGTCGGTCAGCGGCGTGAGCGCCGCCCTGATCTTCGTCAGCTGCGAATCGCTGCCGGCCTTGGCGATCTCCTCGGCGGCGCCCTGGAGCACCGAAAGTGTGCCGAAGCACAGCATGTCGCGGCGGAAGGGGTCGCTCGGCAATCGCGCCGGCGCGGGGCTGCGCGCGATCGGAAAGCGCTTGTCGCAGAGTGGGGCGAGCGTCTTTGCCTGCTCGGGTGTGAGCGCTGCGTCCTTACCCACCTGCTCGGAAAGCGCGTTGAGCTGGTCGAAGAACGAGCCGGCGCCAGGCTTCGCCTTGGCCGATTGCATCGCGAGATAAGTAAATTGCGAGGTCAGCTGCAGCGGCGACTTGCTCGACGAATCCACGATGGTGACCGCCTGCGCGCAGGTCATGGCGGCCTTGGCGTTGTCGGCATACAATGTGGCGGTCTGGAACATGAGCGCGAGCACGGTCAGCATGAAACGAACTTCCCCCCGGTAAACCGGGCCAGTTTAAGCGGTATTGGCGATCGAACGCCAGTCGCGGAACGATTACGGGCGTTCAATCGTCGTTCAGGGCGCGCTTGCCATCGCTAACTCATCTGCGTCCGCTTGAACGGCGCGCGGCAGACATTTACAGGGGCCGCCGACCAGTATGCCGTTCCCACGAGGAGAGTTGTACATGAAGTTCGTTTCGAAGCTCGCGCTGGCCGCCGCGCTGACGCTGGGCGCCTCCGCTGTGGGCATCACGCCGGCGCTGGCGCAGAAGGCGGACAAGAAGGCGGAACCCCAGCTCAAGGTGAGCGACGCGTTCCGCAAGGCGGCCGTTGCCGCGGAGACCGCGCTGAAGGCCAAGGATCTCGCCACCGCGGATACGCAGCTCACCGCTGCCGAAACCGTCGCCGCGAACGACGATGAGAAATATTATTCGGGCTTCCTGCGTCTCCAGCTCGAACTCGAGAAGAAGAACGAAGCGGGCCAGATGAAGGCGCTCGGCGCCCTCGCCAGCAATCCCAAGACGCCGCCCGATCGGGCCAAGGTCTATGGTGCGATCTACAATTACATGGTCGGCTCGCAATATCTCGCCCAGAAGAAGCCGGCGGAGGCCATCGCGCCGCTGCTCAAGGCGCGCGAGCTTGGATCCACCCAGGAAGATCTCCCCGTGCTGCTCGCCAACGCCTATGCCGCCACCGGCAAGCCGGTCGAATCGATCGGCGAAGTGAATCGCGCGATCCAGGCGAGCAAGGCCGCGGGCCGCAAGCCGCCGGTCGATTGGTACAAATTCGCGATCCCGCGCGTGAACGCCACCGGCGATCGCGCCGCGATGGCCGATTGGCTGAAGCGCTACATCGCCGAATATCCCACCGTGCAGAACTGGCGCTGGGCGATCCAGGTCTATCGTCAGGGCGCTCCGGCCACCGGCAAGACCGAGAAGATGAACCTGTACCGGCTGATGCGTGCCACAAATGCGCTGGCCGATCGCGGCGACTATGCCGATTACGCCTTCGCCGCGCAGCAATCGGGCCTGCCTTGGGAAGCGGTCGCGGTGATCGACGAGGGCCGCAAGTCGGGCAAGATTCCCGCTGCCGACGCCGATGTGCAGCGCACCTACACCGCATCGCAAACCGCGGTGAAATCGGAAGGCTCGCTCGAAGGTCTCGCCAAGCAGGCCGCGGCCGGCAAGGACGGCAAGACCGCGCAGCAGACCGCCGACGCCTTCCTCGCATCGGGCAATTACGCTCGCGCGCTCGAGCTCTACGATCTGTCGCTCCAGAAGGGCAGCGTCGATGCCGACGAAGTGAACCTCAACCGAGGCGTCGCGCTGCGTGCGCTCGGCCGCAAGGACGAGGCGCGCACGGCCTTCCAGGCGATCAAGGGTGCACATGCCAATCTGGCGCTGCTGTGGCAGGCCTCGATCGACTTCCCGCCGCTCGCCTGAGCGAAACGGCCAGTGCAAACAGGGAAGGGGCGGCAGCGATGTCGCCCCTTTTCACATTTCGGGAACGGGGACGCCCGGCAGCGCCTTCGACGTGCGAATCGTCAGCGACGTCTTCACATGCTCGACATTGGGCGCGGTGGTCAGCTTGGTCGTCAGGATCTGCTGGAAGCTCTGCAGATCGGGCGCGACGATCTTGAGGATGAAGTCGATTTCGCCGTTGAGCATATGGCATTCGCGGACCTCGGGAATGTCCGCCACCAGCTGCTCGAATGCGCGCAAATCGCTCTCGGCCTGGCTCTTGAGGCTCACCATCGCGAAGACGGTGAGGTTGTAGCCCAATGCGGCCGGATCGAGCGCGGCGTGATAACCGCTGATCGCGCCCTGCTGCTCGAGCGCGCGCACGCGGCGCAGGCAGGGCGGCGCAGTCAGCCCGACACGCTCCGCCAGCTCGACATTGGTCATCCGGCCATTATCTTGCAGCAGCCCCAGGATCCGTACGTCGATATCGTCGAATCGCATGGGTTCGTCTCTTTCATTGTGGATTCGTTGCATGCAGGGGTTGCTAGACTATAAGATAATTACAACGCAACGCAATTGTCCCACAATGCGACGTGCCGAAATGGACTGTATCTAGGGCCTCCCCTGAGCATTAAGAATTTATTGAAGGCGCACTTCCGCGCCGGGGGATCTTGGCAGGCGCGTGCGCTTCGACGACACTCTCGAGACCGTGCTAGCGGCTGATTTGGGTACGCCTTATGGCGTCCAGTCGGCGTGGCGCCAGCTCGTCGATCTGATCGGTCGCCGCCGCGTGCCCCCTGCCACGAGGGCGATGGCGACTCTGCGCGCGATCAGGAGCGAAGTGCCGAGGCAGGTGCGTGTCGCCAGCGCGCGCGCGCTCGAATTTTCCAATCCACCGGCACCTTTGGTGCGGCTGTTTGCGCGCGATGATCTGCCGATCGCGATTCCCGTGCTGCGTAGCGCCCGGCTCTCGGCGTCCGAGTGGATCCAGCTGCTTCCCGACCTCACCCCCGCCGCGCGAACGATCCTGCGCAACCGGCGTGATCTGCCGCCCGCGGTCCAGCGTGCGCTCGAAAGCTTCGGACCGGTCGATTTCGTGCTGCCGAACGACGCCGGGGTTTCGGAAACCGGTGTCGAGCACGCCCGCGTGACAGAAGTTGTGGATAGTTCTGCCGGATCGATTGCGGAGGCGGAGCCGGACGCGCAGAACCTGACAATGGACCACAGCGAGAGGATCTCGGCCGCGGCGTCCCGGGACGCGCTGGCACGGCCGGCCGCGCAACCGGCGCGGATCGAGGACGAGGGTCCGTTCGAAATCGCCGAGGTCGTCGCGCGAATCGACGCGTTCTGGCGCAATCGCGAAGAGGCGGGCCCCGTGCCGACGCCCGCGCCGCCAGTCGTCGAGCAGTTCCGCTTCGAAACCGACGAGAAGGGCGTGGTCCGCTGGGTCGACGGCGTCAGCCGTGCGGCGGTGATCGGCCTTTCGCTCGATCTGCTGGGGATCGACGGCTCGCAGATCGACGGCATCGCCGCGGGGGCGTTCCGTCGCCGCGCCGGCTTCTCCACCGCACGGATGCACATCGAGGGCAGTTCGGATGCCGCCGGGGACTGGCTGATTTCCGCCATCCCGGTGTTCGATCCCGCCAATGGCCGCTTCACCGGCTATCGCGGCACCGCCCGTCGCCCGCGCACCGACGAGCGCGCGGAGCCTGTGCGCGTGCCGGTCGGCTCGCCCGCCGAATCGCTGCGCCAGCTCGTCCACGAATTGCGCACGCCGACCAACGCTATTGCCGGCTTCGCCGAGATGATCGAGACGCAGATGCTCGGCCCCGTCGCCGGGATCTACCGCGATCGCGCCAATGTCATCCGCAGCCAGGCGCGTGAGTTGCTCGGTGCGATCGACGATCTCGATCTCGCCGCCCGGATCGACAGCGCGGCGCTGTCGCTGGTCCCCGGCCGGGTGCCGCTGCGCCCCCTGCTCGCGACGATCGCCGACGATCTGGCGGCGTTGCTGGAGCTGCGCGGCTCGATGATCGCCTTGCCGATCGAGGACTTGACCGTCGCCGGTGATCGCCGCGCGGTCGAGCGGTTGCTCGCGCGGCTGATGGCGACTTTGGTGTCGGCCAGTGCCCCGGGCGAGCGGATCGGCGTCAACATGGCGCTGGAGAGCGATCAGAAGGTCGCAGTGGCGATCGATCGTCCCCGGGCGCTCGCCGATTATCCCGGCGATTCGGTGCTCGGCATCGACGACGAACGCGAGGATGCGACGCTGCTCGGCACCGGCTTCGCGCTGCGCCTCGCCCGCAATCTCGCGCGCGAGCTCGGCGGGAGCCTCGTGATCGAGCCGTCGATCTTGACTTTGCGGCTCCCCGCCGCCGTAACCAGCCAGGTGGGCCAGGCGATCTGAACTGACGGTGGGGGACCGCCACTCCGGCACGGGCTATCGCCCGCCAGCACCGCTGCCCGCCACGCTGGTGCAGTGGCCCGAGAGCTTCGGCACGCGCTTCACGGTCTTCGTCGATACCGAGGAAGAGTTCGACTGGAGCACCTCCTTCAGTCGCGACGCGCGCGGCACCGGCCACATGGCTGCTATGCCCGAAGCGCATGCTCGCTTCGCCGCACACGGCGTCCCGCTCACCTGGCTGGTCGACCACCCCATCGCCACTTGTCAGCGCTCTGCCGAGATATTGCGCCGCCTGATCGAGGATGGCCGTTCGGCGGTCGGCACCCAGCTCCATCCCTGGGTGAACCCGCCTTTCGAGGAAGAAGTGAGCCTCCGCAACAGCTTCGCAGGCAACCTTCCCGCAGGGCTCGAAGAAGCCAAGCTGGCTGTGCTCACCGATGCCATCGCCTCGGCCTTCGGCAGGCGCCCGCTAATCTATCGCGCCGGGCGCTACGGTGTCGGCCCGAACACCTTCGCCGCGCTCGCCCGGCTCGGCTATCGCGCCGATAGCTCGATGCGCGCGCGCTACGATTACAGCCCGGACGGCGGCCCCGACTTCGCCGCGATCCCCAACCATGTTTTCCGCACCGGCCCGGATGGGTCGATCGTCGAACTACCTTTGACCACGGTTTTCACCGGCGCGCTCCGTCGTGGCGGTGCCAGCCTCCATCGCCGGCTGGGCAGCCTGCCGCGCGGCCGCGGCATCGCCGCGCGCCTCCACCTTCTCTCACGCGTGGCGCTGACGCCCGAGGACATGCCGCTCGACGATGCGCTCGAAGCAGTGCGGATAGCAGTGGGCGAGGGGGTGCGTGTGCTCAATTTCAGCTTCCATTCGCCCTCGGTAGAGCCCGGCCACACCCCCTATGTCCGCGACGTCGCCGACCTCGCGGCCTTCTATCGCTGGTGGGATGCGGTCTTCGCGCTGCTGGCGCGGCTGGACGTTGCGCCGGCATCGCTCGCCGAGCTGCTCGACGCGGCTTGCGGCGCGGCCCCATCCTCCGCTACTGCCGCGGGCGCTGGGGGCCTGTAGCTCAACGGTTAGAGCTGGCCGCTCATAACGGCTAGGTTGCGGGTTCGAGTCCTGCCGGGCCCACCAGCGCCTGCCGCAATAGTTCGCCAGGTGCCTTGTGCCCCGGTTCGCGAAGCTCTAAGCGGCCCGACGTCGGGGAGTGGCGCAGCCTGGTAGCGCATCTGGTTTGGGACCAGAGGGTCGCAGGTTCGAATCCTGTCTCCCCGACCACTTTCCCAAGCACTTGCATTGCGACCCCTCTGGTGGGCGGTCTTGCGGCATGATGCGCCGCTTGCAATGTAGGATTTCGTCTGGCGCAGTAGGGCGCGGCCGCAGACGCCGCCGCTCTTTGAACCTGGTGCAACAATCAGCCGCTTGCGCACGAAAATTTCGGCGTTGCGTAATTTTATGAGCGAATCCGCGGGAAAAGTGCGAAGTTAAGCCGGCGAAATCCTACAGGCACGTGCGAATCGGCAGTCTTCGGGCCGCATCAATCCGGATCGCTTTCCACGGCCGCTGCGGCCGGCAATTCGTCCGGAACCCCGTTCAGCGCCCGCGCCAGCCTGTCGCCGTCCAGAGCGCCCTCCCAGCGCGCCACGACGATCGTCGCAACGGCGTTGCCCATGAAGTTGGTCAGGCTGCGGCATTCGCTCATGAAGCGGTCGACACCCAGGATCAGCGCCATCCCCGCGATCGGCACCTTGGGCACGATCGCCAGCGTCGCGGCCAGGGTGATGAAGCCGGATCCGGTCACTCCGGCCGCGCCCTTCGAGCTCAGCATCGCCACGCCGAGCAGCGCGATTTGCTCGCCCAACGTCAGCTGCACCCCCGTCGCCTGCGCGATGAACAGGGCCGCCAGCGTCATGTAGATGTTGGTGCCGTCGAGGTTGAACGAATAGCCGGTGGGCACCACCACGCCGACCACTTCCTTGTCGCACCCCGCGCGCTCCATCTTCTGGATGAGGGCGGGCAGGGCGGCCTCGGACGAGGAGGTGCCGAGCACGAGCAGCAATTCCGCCTTGAGGTAGCGGATCAGCTTGAGGATCGAAAAGCCGTTGAGCGCCGCGACCGCCCCCAGCACTCCCAGCACGAAGATCAGGGCAGTGAGGTAAAAGGTCCCCACCAGCGCACCGAGGCTCAACAGGCTGCCCAGCCCATATTTGCCGATCGTGAAGGCCATGGCTCCGAAGGCGCCGACGGGCGCCGCCCACATCACGATCGTCACCAGCCGGAACACCACGAGGGCGACTCGCTCGAGCATGTCGGTAACCGCCCGCGCGGGCTCGCCGACCAGTGCCAGCGAGACGCCGAACAGCACCGCCACGAACAGGATCTGGAGGATCGACCCGCTGGTGAACGCCGACACCAGGGTCGTGGGAATTATAGAGAGCAGGAACCCGGTGACGCTGGTCTCGTGCGCCTTTTCCTCATAGCCGTGAACCGCCGCCGCGTTGAGCGTGGACGGATCGACATGCATTCCGGCGCCTGGCTGGACGACATGCGCGACGACGAGGCCGACGATCAGCGCCAGGGTGGAGAAGAACAGGAAATAGGCAAAGGCCTTGGCCACCACGCGCCCCAGCGCCGCAAGCTGGCGCGATCCCGCGATCCCGGTCACCACGGTGAGGAAGATCACCGGCGGGATGATCATCTTGACGAGGTTGATGAAGCCCTCGCCGAGCGGCTGCAGGCTCGCCCCGAATGCGGGCCAGAACGCCCCGACAGCGACTCCGGCGATGATGCCGATCAGCACCCAGAAATAGAGCAGGCGCCAGAACGGCTGCCTCTGCCCGTGCTCCGCTCTGATCGGCCCCATCCCAATTCCCTTCGCGCTTTGTCTATGCCGGTCGCGGGCCCGCCCCAAATGGAAAAGGGCGCCCCCTTGCGGGAGCGCCCTTCCTAACTCTCAGCTCCGGCCCGTTCGAGCCGGAACGCCGATCAATGCGCGTTCGCCTCGGCGGCGTCGGCCTTGTTCTCTTCGACGTCGGCAGCGTTCTCGAGCACGTCCGCGGCGGCGGCGTTCGAGGTGTTGTCGGCGGCGTCGTCATAGATCGCGGCGTTCGCCTCGTGGCTGTCGGCGACGTTCTCGGCAGTGGTGTTGGTGGTGCCGCCGTTGCAAGCCGCGAGCGACATCAGGCCGGCGGTCGCAGCAACAATGAGGATCTTCTTCATGTGGGTTGCTCCCATGGAACATTAAACGTTTCGCACCCGGCCCGAATGCCGACGCGAAGGTGCTGAAATAGCGGTCGTTGCGTCTCCGTCAATCGCAAATGCGTCGAAACGCAAAATTTCTGCCACTTTTTTGCCCGATTTCGGACATTCGAGCGCCTTGACGCTACGGCGGTCAGTGCGCGGCGGGCGCCACCTTGCCGATATCCGCGGGCGCATTTGCGACGATCGCGAGCAACGCCGTCCACGCTGCCACATTCTGGCGCAGCTGCTCGGGATCGATCTTGTCGAGCGTGTCGTCGGGCGTGTGGTGATAATCGAAATAGCGCAGCCCCGATTGGCCGAGGTCGATCCCCGCGACGCCGGTGCGCAGCACGGGCCCGACATCGGTGCCGCCGCCCGCATTGGCCCGTCCGCGTGAAATGCCGAGCGGAGAAAGCGCGATAGCGAGCCGATCGCCTACGGCCTTGGCGCTCTCGGGCAGGTTGGTCTCGAACTTCCACACCCGATCGGCGCCGAAATCCGATTCCGATGCGAAGACGTGGCGCTCGCCGGCATGCGCCTTGGCATAGGCTTCGCCGCCGAACCCGCCGACTTCCTCGGCGCCGAACCAGACGACGCGAATCGTCCGGCGCGGCTGACCGGCGTCCATGATCCGCTTCGCCGCCGCGGTGGTGATACCCACGCCCGAGGCGTCGTCGATCGCGCCGGTGCCGAGATCCCAGCTGTCGAGATGCCCGCCGATCAGCACGATGCCGGCGCCGGGATCGCTGCCTGGCACATCGGCGATGACGTTGCCCGATTCGGCTTCGCCCTTGAATTCGGGCGTGACGAGCAGCTTCAGCCGCACCGGCCCGCGCTTGAGCAGCCGTTCGAGCTGGTCGGCGTCGGGGAGCGACAGCGCCGCCGCCGCGATCGGCTTCACGCCCGCCGCCCAGTTGGTCACGCCGGTGTGCGGATTGCGGTGATGATCGGTGCCGATCGAGCGAATCAGGATCGCCGCCGCGCCCTTTGTCGCCGCCGTGTTCGGTCCCGTGCGCCGCGCACCGCCGAACGTGCCATATTGCGAGCCGTCCTGCGTCGGTGTCATCGAATTGCTGACGAAGACGATCTTGCCCTTCACGGCTTCCGCTGGCGCGGCCTCCAGATCGGCGAGCGTCGGGAAGAAGGCGACGTCCGCCTCGACGCCCTTGGGCCCCGTCGATCCCGAATTGCCGAGCGCCGCGATCGCCAGCTTCTGCGCCGAACCACCCAGCACTTCGGCTTTTTCCTCGCCGCGCACCCAGAGCGGCATCCTGAAGGTTTCTATATGGACGTTCTGGAAGCCCAAGGCGGTCAGCTTCCGGACCGCCCAGGCCCGTGCCCGCGCCTCGGCTTCGGTCGCCGCCAGCCGCTGACCCACTTCGGTGGTCAGCCCCTCGGTGATCTCCCAGGCGAGATCGTCCTTGAGCGCCGCGTCGCGCAGCGCGACCGTGTCGTGCGTCTGGGCCAACGAGGGAAGGGGAAGGGCGAGCGCGGCGACGGCCGCGAGCAGGATGCGCTTGGTCATGGAATGGGTTGCTAGCCACCCCCGCAACATTTGCCAATGGCTTGCGTGTTTCCTTTTTGTTTCCATCTCGGCCGCGTTGCCATTTGGTGCTTCGATCGCTACATCGCCGCCAAACTTCCAGCATCCCAGATACCCATCGGAGACCCTATCGTGGCCGCCCAATACGCCTTCGTCATGAAGGACATGACCAAGACCTTCCCCGGCGCCCCCAAGCCGGTGCTGTCGAACATCAACCTGCAATTCTATCAGGGCGCCAAGATCGGCATCGTCGGCCCCAACGGCGCCGGCAAGTCGACGCTGATGAAGATCATGGCCGGCGTCGACAAGGATTTCACCGGCGAGGCATGGCCCGGCGAGTATATCACCGTCGGCTATCTGGAGCAGGAGCCCCAGCTCGATCCGACCAAGACCGTGCTCGAGAACGTCAAGGAAGGCGCGCGCGCGACCGCCGATCTGGTCGATCGGTTCAATGCGATCTCGGCCGAGATGGGCGATCCCAAGGACGATACCGATTTCGACGCGCTGATGGAGGAGATGGGCGATCTCCAGGCCAAGATCGACGCAGTCGACGGCTGGACGCTCGACAACCAGCTCGAAGTCGCGATGGAAGCCCTGCGCTGCCCGCCGAGCGATTGGCCGGTCGAGAATCTCTCGGGCGGTGAGAAGCGCCGCATCGCGCTCACCCGGCTGCTGATCCAGAAGCCCTCGATCCTGCTGCTCGACGAACCGACCAACCACTTGGATGCCGAAAGCGTCGAATGGCTGGAAAACCACCTCAAGGAATATCCGGGCGCGGTGCTGATGATCACCCACGACCGCTACTTCCTCGACAATGTCGTCGGCTGGATCCTCGAAATCGATCGCGGCAAGTATTTCCCGTACGAGGGCAATTACTCGACCTATCTCGAGAAGAAGTCGAAGCGCCTCGAGCAGGAGGAGCGCGAGGAGTCCGGGCGGCAGAAAGCGATCAAGGACGAACTGGAGTGGATCCGGCAGGGTGCCAAGGGCCGCCAGACCAAGTCCAAGGCGCGTATCGCCAAGTTCGAGCAGCTCGTCGAACAGCAGAAAAACCGCACGCCGGGCAAGGCCCAGATCGTCATCCAGGTGCCCGAGCGCCTCGGCGGCAAGGTGATCGAGGTCGAGAACATCTCCAAGGCCTATGGCGACAAGTTGTTGTTCGAGAATCTCTCGTTCACGCTGCCCGCGGGCGGCATCGTCGGCGTGATCGGGCCCAACGGCGCCGGCAAGTCGACTCTTTTCAAGCTGATCACCGGTCAGGAAACCCCGGACAGCGGCACGATCGAAATGGGCTCGACCGTGCGCCTGGGCTATGTCGACCAGAGCCGCGACCATCTCGATCCCTCGAAGAATGTCTGGGAGGAGATTTCGGACGGGCTCGATTACATGAAGGTCAACGGCCACGACGCCTCGACCCGCGCGTATGTCGGCGCGTTCAACTTCAAGGGCGCCGACCAGCAGAAGAACGTCGGCAAGCTCTCGGGCGGCGAGCGCAATCGCGTAAACATCGCAAAGATGCTCAAGCGCGGCGGCAACGTCCTGCTGCTCGACGAACCGACCAACGACCTCGACGTCGAGACGCTGGGTGCGCTGGAAGAGGCGATCGAGAATTTCGCAGGATGCGCCGTGGTGATCAGCCACGATCGCTTCTTCCTCGATCGCCTCGCCACGCACATCCTCGCCTTCGAAGGCAACAGCCATGTCGAATGGTTCGAAGGAAACTTCGAAGCCTATGAGGAGGACAAGCGTCGCCGTCTGGGCGATGCCGCCGATCGGCCGACGGCCCTGTCGTACAAGAAGCTGACGCGCTGATGACGATCCGGGCGTCTGCGGTCTGATGGCTCGCAAGGCGCCCGGCTTCGGCGATACGCTCGGCCGCTGGCTCGTCAGCGAAGGGCTGGTATCCGACGAGCAAGGCCCCGGATCGCTCGCCAATGTGGCGCAGGTGCGCGCGCTGCTGATCGCGGCGGCCCGCGAGCGTCGCGCCGTCAGCTATTCCGAGCTGCTTGGCCAGCTGGGCCATCGCTTCACTCGCCCAAAAATGCGGGCGGTGTGCAAGACGCTCGATGCGATCGACTCGGCGGGTGTCGCTGTCGGCGAGCCCAATCTGGCAGTGCTGGTGGTCCGCGAGGCCGATCGGTTGCCGGGGCAGGGCTGGTGGGTCGGCGCGCGCGAGGCCTATGGCTATCAGGGGGAATGGACCGGGCCGAATGCGGCCGCTCTGGTCGCGCGGCTGCAGGCGCAAGCCTTCGATTATTGGGACGCGAAGAAGCGACCCGGCTAACCGCTCACCTGCATCGATCCGCACGCAGATCCCGCTCGCGGCCCAGAATATGCCCGCTTTGGTCAAGCGGGCTGACAACCGCTCAGAAGCGGTGCGCGATCCCCAGATACAGCTCCATGTCCGGGCTGGCCGCATTCAGCCCCGCGACTGCGCCCATGTCGAACTGGGCGTCGTCGCCGGGCTGCCAGGCGAAGGACAGGCTCACCAGCTTCCGGGTCACATGGCCCGCAGGATCCTCGTCGCGCACTGCCTCGAACTCGAGCGCACTGCTCACGCGCGGGCCGAGTGCGGCGCTGAGGCCGATCACGCTGCCATAAGCGAGGTGCCGCCCGTGCCGGTCGCTATCCACCGCGGCGTCGATCTCGGGAGTCACTGCGATGGCGATCGTGTCGCTCAGGCTGTAGCTGAGCGGCACGACAAGCCCCGCGCCCCAATCGCCCGCGCCGATCGCCGCGCCGCCGGTGGGCAGCGTGGCATAAGGCATGATCGCTGCCGAGAGGCCCGACCCATCGGGGTGCGAAAAGTTGCGGCGCACCGCCAGGCTCACGTCGCCCGTCCCCGAGCTCCGCACGGTCGAACCGGTCACGCGGTCCCGAGTGCGGACGGCGCCGAAAGCGGTCCAGCCAGCCTGGATTTCCATCGTCCCGGTCACGCCGTAGCGGAGGAGGAGATCGCCCGCGGTCCAATTGTCTGTCCGTTCGCTTCCATCCTGCTCGCGTGACCAGTCCACACCGCCGAGTTCGACGACGAGATGGCCGGAATCGACAATGCAGGCAGGTGTGCCCAGCCCGGGCCGGTCAGGGCAGAGCGGGCGCAGATCCTGCGCCTGGGCGCTGCCGACGCCGGCGAGCATGGCGACAATCAGTCCGGAAAGATGCTTCATCCCTCTCTCATAGACGCTCCGGGGAGGGCAGGGTATTTGATTGGGGAGGGCGAGGCCTTGACGCCCCATGCCGACCGCTGATCTATCCACCTTCATGTCCCGGATCGATTATCAGCGCTGGACAGGACCGATCGCGGAAGCCGCAGACCCGTTGCTCGGGCTCTGTACTGCGGTGTTCGACGAATTCGATCCGGCCTATCTGCTCGGCCGGCTGCCGCGCATCGCCGATCCCGATCTGTGGCTGGCGATCGAAGGCGGTGAATGGGCCGGCTTCAAGCTCGGCTACCGGCGCGGCGATGCATTGCTCTATTCGTGGCTCGGCGGCGTCCATCCGCGGCTGCGCGGACAGGGGGTGGCGTCGCAGCTGATGGAGCGCCAGCACCGGCACGCCGCGGCGGCAGGCTACCGCTTCGTCGAGACGCGCACCCGTACCGCCAACAATCCGATGATCCTGCTCAACTTGCGCCACGGCTTCCACGTCGCCGGCTTCGAAGTCGACGCACACGGGGTTGCCGTGGTCACCCAGCGCAAGGCGCTAGAAAGTGCGTTAGCTCGGTAAAACACGCTGGACCGCCGCGCTGCGCTGGCTAGAGTGCCGCTATGCTTCTTCTCGCACTGGCGGCACAGGCCGCGCTCCCCGCCGTGGACGGCACCCGTCTCCAGCCCGGTACCGTCTGCTACGCCATCGCCCGCGGCGAGACGGTGATGGGCGCGACGCTCCAGACCGTGCAGGCGACCAGCGCCAATGGCGCACCCGCATGGGATGTGGTCGTCCACCAGCGTGTCGGCGACAAGTTCGACCTGCGCGATCATTTCGTGCTGCGGCAAAAGGATCTGGCGCCGATCGCCTTCGACAGCCGCAAATCGGGCGTCGAGCATGTCCGCGTCGTTTATGGACCAGGCAAGCTGGTCACCGCGCGGCCCGGCGCCGCGCCGGTCGAGATTGCGCTCACCGGTCAGGTCTGGGAGGGCAATCTCTGGGGGCTTACTTTTGCCGCGCTGCCGCTGAAGGAGGGCGCGCATTTCGAGCTGCCCTTCTACCAATATGACAAGGGCCTCGGCCGCTTCAGCCTCGACGTGGTCGGCAGCGAGAAGGTCGGTGACCGCGACGCCTGGATCGTCGAGACCAGCCTCGGCGGCGATCGCAAGGTCCGCTACCTGATCGGCAAGGCCGACCATGCCGAATTGGGCTATGCCGGCGGCGGCTTCGCCCAGCGGCTGGGTGGCGATTGCAGCGGCATCCAATGATCCGGACGCTGCAGGCGGAATGACTGCGCTCCGCCTGCAGCTGAACCGGTAGTCGAAGCTTCAGCTCCGATTGCGCGTCGCGTCGACGCTCCACGGACCCGCACCCGCGGCGGCGAGATAGAGGAAGATGAAGGCGTAGAGCAGGGCGGCCTCGCCTTGGTTGACCGACGGGAAAAAGCCCTTGGGCGCATGCACCATGAAATAGGCCACCGCGCACATGCCCGATGCGATGAACGACACCGGCCGCGTGAAGAAGCCGATCAGCAGCAACGCCCCGCCCACCAGCTCGATCACGCCCGCCGCGATCAGCATCGGCGGCAGTGGCGGCGGCACCGGGAAGGGCGGTAGCCCCAAGAATTTCGACGTGCCGTGATGCAGGAATGTAAGCGCCGCGGCGATGCGCAGCACGCTCAGCAGGGGGCCGGACCAGCTTGCGGGAATGGGCATTGCGTTCCTCCTGTGACGGCGGGCGATCACGCCGTTTCACAAGCGGAACCTTTCACGCCGGCGGCGCTGAATCAACCGGTGCCGGTGAAACCCAGTGTTTCCCGTTTTCCTGCGTCAGGCGGTGAAGCGTTTGGTGAAGCCCTTGGCCTGCTTCTCGCCCTCGGCAGAATAGGCCTCGACATTGTCGACCCGCGCCAGCGGCGTGCCTTCGTGGCATCCCTCGATCAATTTGGCGACGGTGTCGTCATCGCCGGAAACGAGGATCTCGACGCGCCCATCCCTCACGTTGCGCACCCAGCCGGTAAGGCCGGTGCGTTGCGCCGTGCGCACCACCCAGTCGCGATAGCCGACGCCCTGGACGCGGCCTGAAACCAGTATACGCTGTGTTACCATAATCCCCACGCTAAACCCGGACCCGAACGCGGGCCTCGTCGCCTGTCTAGCACGGACCGTCGAAAGACGAGGGGACTGGCGATTCGGTTCACCGCATCCGGGGCACGCTTCAGGGGTAAGTTACAGCAATCACTTCATATTCGCGCTCACCGCCGGGCAAGGTGACGCGTCTGAGGTCGCCCACTGCGGCGCCGCGCAATGCCCGCGCCAGCGGCGCATTCCATCCGATCAGCCCTTTGCCGGCGTCAGTCTCGTCATCGCCCACCAGAGTCAGTTGGCGATGATTGTCGTCCTCGTCGGCGATGGTCACCGTCGCGCCGAAGAACACCCGGCTGCGGTCCTCCTGCCTTGCCGGATCGACGACCTTTGCCGCCTTCATGCGTCTCGACAGGAAGCCCAGCCGCCGGTCGATCTCGCGCAGCCGTTTGCGGCCGTAAATATAATCCCCGTTCTCGGAGCGATCGCCATTGCCTGCGGCCCACGAGATGGTCTCCACCAGCCGCGGTCGCTCGGTCGCGAACAGCGCGTCATATTCAGCCTTGAGGGCGGCATATCCGGCAGGCGTAATGTAATTGGGGCGGTCCATGTCAGCGTTCTAGCGCGAAACGCCAGGAGAAATCAGCCCGGCCGGTTCTTGCCGAGATACCAGCTCATGTTCGCCGGTCCGCGCGAACGGGCATGCTCGGGGTTCATCAGGTCATAGACCACGGCATTTTCGAGGACGCGTTGAACATAGTTCTTGGTCTCGAAGATCGGAATCTGCTCCACCCAGCGCACCATATCGCCGCCCGGCAGCCGCGGATCGCCATAAGCGCGGAGCCATTTGTTCACATTGCCCGGCCCGGCATTATACGCGGCCACCGCCAGCGGATAGCTGCCATAGAGATTGAACATCCGCTGGAAATAGGTCGAGCCCAGCTTGATATTGTAGTCGGTATCGGTGGTGAGCGAGTCCCGATTGTAGCTCAACCCCAATTTGCCCGCCGTTTCCGCCGCGGTGCCGGGCATGAGCTGCATCAGCCCGCGGGCGCCGGCATGGCTCACCGCGGCCCGGTCGAACTGGCTTTCCTGCCGCGCGATGGCGTGGACGATTGTCCAGTAATCGCGCTGCGATTCCGGCACGCGAACCGAGGGATATCCCGCCGCGGTATAATCGGACAGGCCGTTCTCGAGGGCACTGCGCCCGACCATCACCCCCAGATCGGGTCGTCCGATCGTACGGCTGAGCTCCGCCGCGAGCACATGGTCGTTGTCGGTAGCCGCGTCGCGGGCGATCTGGCGGATGAACATCCCCTGCGAGACGCGATCGCCCATCGTCCCGAGTAATTGCGCCGCGCGCACCGTCTCGCGCCGATAGAAGGCATCGCGCGCCTCCGGGGCCGCGACGCGCGTATCGAGCGGCGGCGGTCCTTTCAACGCGCGGCCCACCCGCTCGGCGGCGAGCTGGCCGTAATAGAGATCGGAAAAGCCCGCGGCCCGGCTGAAATAGTCCTGGGCCGCGACCTGATCGCCGGCGGCCTCCGCCGCCCGCCCGGCCCAGTACAGCCCCTTGGACTGGGTGGTCGGCGTCTTGGAGCCTCGTGAATAGCGCTCGAACATGCCGATCGCGTCGCGTGGCCGTGCGAGGTTGTAAAAGGCCGTGGTGCCCGCCAGCCAGGTGAGGCTGGTATAATCGTCGCGCTCGCCCAGTGGCAGTTCAGCGATCACCGTAGTCGAGGGAAAGGCATCGTCGACTTGGCTTGCGATCTGGTAGGCAAGGCTGGGTTGGTTGTCGGACGAAGCGCCCCGTGCCGCCAGCAGCAGCACTTCATACCACGCCTCGGCATCGCCCGGATAAGACGTCAGCCGCGGCCGCCCAGCGAGATAGGAACGCATCGCCGGGCTCTGGCCGGTGTCGCGCAGCCAGCGCGCGCGATCGGCGATATAGCCGGGATCGCTACGGCCGACGTCCAATGCCGTCGCGCCCTTGAGCGCGGCATCCGCCGCCCTGGTGCGGAAGGCGATCCGGGCCTCGAAGATCGATCGCTTCGAGGGGGACACGAAGGCGAGCTGCCGCACGGCGGTGCTGGTCGCATTCTTCCACAACAGCATGTCCATCCGCGCGTCGTGATCCGCCGGCGTCAGCGCCGGGAAGAAGCCCGACATCAGCTTGCTCTCGTCGGAGGCCCGCAGGGTCCCCGAGCGCCACGCTTGACGCGCTTGCTCATTGGCCTCGGCGCGCCTGCCCGACGCCGCCAGTGCCTCGGCATAGCGCAGGCGCCCGGCGGCAGTCAGCGGCGGGAAGCGCTCGAAGAAGCGCATCACCAGCGCGGGTGCGTAGCTCCCGCTGTCGAGTACCGTCTCGGCCGCCGCGCGCCGGCTGGTCTCGCCCGGCCAGCCAGGATGCGCGAGCATGAAATTGGCATAATCGGTAAAGGGCCAATTATCGGATTGCTGGAGCCGCTTCCATTCGATCAACGCATAGGACAGCGGGTCTGACTGCGCATAGCTAGCCTGCGCCGGCGATGCCGCATTTTGCAGCGCTCCCGCAAACGCGCGGATTTGGTCCTGCGAGAGCTGCGACGAAACCGCGACCCCCGATACTCCAGCGAGCAGCACAGCGCTCTTGATAAACGACCCGAGCATGCTGGACATCATACGGAATCGCCGACTATCTGCCAGTCCCGATCTCGGGACTTTAGAAAGATTTTCACGCCATGTTCTCCGGGTCGATTCCCGCGCTCGTCACGCCATTCCGTAACGGCGCCTTTGCCGAGCAAGATTATCGCGATCTTGTTGAATGGCAGATTGCCGAAGGTTCGGCCGCGCTCGTGCCATGCGGCACCACCGGCGAGGCGGCGACGCTGACCAAGGACGAGCATTTCGAGGTCGTGCGCGTCTGCGCCGATCAGGCGAAGGGCAGGGTGCCCGTCCTCGCCGGTGCCGGCTCGAACGATACCCAGGTCGCCATCGCCAATGTCCATGCCGCCAAGGCTTCGGGTGCCGATGCGGTGCTGATGGTGCCGCCTTATTACAATCGCCCGAGCCAGGAAGGCATTTTCCGCCATTTCGAAGCGGTGGCGGAAGCGACCGATCTGCCGATCGTGCTCTACAACGTCCCCGGCCGCACCGTGACCGACATCCAGCCCGCCACGATGGCGCGGATCGCCCAGGCCTTCCCGGAGCGTTTCATCGGCGTCAAGGATGCCACCGGCCAGCTAGGCCGCGTCTCCGAGCAGCGCGCCGGCTGCGGCAAGGACTTTATCCAGCTGTCGGGCAATGACGAGACTGCGCTGGCTTTCAATGCGATGGGGGGCACGGGCTGCATCTCGGTCACCGCCAATGTCGCGCCGCGGCTCTGCGCCGACTTCCAAACCGCCTGGGCCGCGGGCGACAATGCCCGCGCGCTCGAACTCCACGACCGGCTCTATCGCCTGCACATCGCGATGTTCACCGATGCGTCGCCCGGCCCGGTCAAATACGCGCTGGGAAAGGTGCGCCCCGGCTTCCCGGGCGACCTTCGCTTGCCGATGACGGAGGCCTCCGAGGCGAGCCGCGCCGAGGTCGACGCGGCTTTGGCAAGCGCCGGGCTGATCTGACCGCCGCTTCCGCGGCACGGCTCCGGTTGCAAATCATGCACCGCGGGTTGCAGCAAACGATGCGCAACCGTCACAATCCCATCACAATCCGGGCCTAGCGGCCCGCTCAGGGAAAATAGTCCTTTCGCGAACGCCGGCCGTCCATGCTCATCGAGCATCGGGCAAGGGCTGCGCGCGTCCGCGAGCCAAAGAACAAGATTGGGGAAATGATGAAATCCGTATATGCCCGCCGCGCCCTTCGTTCGGGAGTGGCCGTCGCCGCGTTGTTCTACGCCGGCACTGCCTTCGCGCAGGACACCGCCGCACCTGCGGCTGACACCGAGAACGGCGACATCGTCGTCACCGCGCAGCGCCGCGAGCAGCGGCTGGTCGACGTGCCGGTTTCGGTGGCGGTGGTGCAGGGCGAGCAGCTTCGCGACTTCCAGGCGGCGGGCGACGACACGCTCTCGCTCGCCGGTCGCATCCCCGGGCTCTATGCCGAGACGACCACCGGCCGCATCTTCCCGCGCTTCTACATCCGCGGCCTTGGCAACATCGATTTCTACCTCGGCGCCTCGCAGCCTGTGTCGATCATCCAGGACGACGTCGTGCTGGAGCACGTCGTGCTCAAGTCGAACCCGGTCTATGATCTCGACCGCGTCGAAGTGCTGCGCGGCCCGCAGGGCTCGCTGTTCGGCCGCAACACCACTGCCGGCATCGTCAAGTTCGACACGATCCGCCCGAGCGACACCTTCCAGGGCCGCGCCACGATGTCGGTGGGCGAATATGGCAGCGCCAATATCGATGCCGGCTTCGGCGGCCCGATCGTCGACGACCTGCTCTCGTTCCGCGTCTCCGGCCTCTACCAGCACCGCGACGACTGGGTCGACAACACCTATACCGGCCCGAGCTTCGACGGTACCCGCGGCAGCTTCAACGCAATGGGCGGTTTCGACGACCGCAACCTGCGCCTTCAGCTCCGTTTCACCCCGACCGATCGCCTGACCTTCGACCTTTCCGGCCACGGCCGCTGGTACAAGGGCAGCTCGACACTCTTCCACCGCGGTGCGCTGGTGAAGGGCTCGAACAGCGTCGAGAACGAGCCGCGCGACCGCGTCACCTATGACGAGGCGATGGACAATCCGCAGGCATACGACACCTATGGTACGTCGCTCCGCGCCAGCTACGATTTCGGCGGCGCGGTGCTGACTTCGATTTCGGCGTGGGAAACCACTTCGGGCTATAGCCGCGGCGACACCGATGGCGGCGCTGCGACCTTGTTCGCGGGCCCGGCATTCTACGGGCAGTCACAGGGCAATGTCCGTGCGCTCGACCAGTTCAGCCAGGAGCTGCGCCTCGCCAGCCCCGGCACCGGCCGGTTCAACTGGCAGTTCGGCGGCTATTATTTCGATTCGCGCGACACCACCGATTTCTACCAGCGCCGTTATTTCCTCACGACGCCGTTCAGCGGGACCAACGCCAACAGCAACAACCCCAATAACTGGGTCCGGCTGCACAACATCAACACCAGCTGGGCGGCGTTCGGCCAGGCGAGCTACGAGGTCGTCCCGAACCTGACGATCACCGCCGGCGCGCGCATCACCAATGACAGCAAGAGCACGCGCCTGCTCAAGACCGCCGATACGGGAACGGGCGCGGTCACCTATACCGGCCGCCGCTTCGTCGAGCTCGAAGACACCAAGGAGAGCTGGGACGTCAGCGCGCTCTACAAGCTCGGCGACAATGCCAGCCTCTATGCCCGCGTCGCCAAGGGCTTCCGTGGCCCGACGATCCAGGGCCGTTCGGCAGTGTTCAACTCGGACTTCACCACCGCGGATTCGGAGACGATCCTGTCGTGGGAAGCCGGCGTGAAGGGCGCGTTGCTCGATAACCGCGTGCGTTTCAACCTGAGCGGCTTTTATTACACGGTCGACGACATCCAGCTCAACGCCAACGACGTGAACGGCAACGGCGTGCTGCTCAACGGCGACAAGGCCAAGGCCTACGGCGTCGAGGCCGAGCTGGACATGCATCCGATCCAGAATCTCGCGCTCTCGCTGGGCGGCAGCTGGCTGCACACCGAGATCGACGACCAGAATGCACTCGCACAGGTCTGCGTCCTCGGCGGGGTGGTGGTCTGCACCGTCAACGACCCGACGGTCACCATCCCCGGCCGCGGCGTCTTCGCCCGGATCGACGGCAATCGCCTGCCCAACGCGCCCGAGTACAACCTCAACGTCGCGGCGCGTTACGACGTGCCCGTCGAGGGTGACGGCAAGTTCTTCGTCTCGACCGACTGGAACCTGCAGGGCTTCACCAGCTTCGTGCTCTACGACACCAAGGAGTTCACGTCGGACGGCAACTTCGAGGGCGGTCTCAAGATCGGCTACGAAGGCAATGGCGGCGAGTGGGAAATCGCGGCGTTCGCCCGCAACATCACCAACGAGAAGAACCTCAAGGGCGTGATCGAGAACTATATGGCCGCGGTGTTCAACGATCCCCGGGTCGTCGGCATCTCGTTCAGCACCCGCATGCGCTGATCGCCCGGGGCAAGATCGAAAGGGAGCCCGGCAGCATGCTGCCGGGCTTCTTGCGTTCCTGCCGCAGAGGGCGCTTCCCTTAAGCCCATCGGCCCCCTACATGCGCCCCTCTCATGGCCCGCCCGCACGCCCATTCCGAAAAGGTAAAGACCGTCGCCGAGAACCGGCGCGCGCGGTACGATTATTTCATCGACACGGTGTACGAGGCGGGCATCGCGCTCACCGGCACCGAAGTGAAATCGCTGCGTTTCGGCGAGGGCTCGATCGCCGAGGCCTATGCCGAGGTCAACGATACCGGCGTCTGGCTGGTCAATTCGAACATCCCCGAATTCAGCCACGGCAACCGCTATAATCACGAGCCCAAGCGGCCCCGTAAATTGCTCCTTCATGAGCGCGAAATAAACAAGCTCCACGGTGCCGTGGCGCGTGAGGGCATGACGCTCGTTCCGCTTTCGATCTTCTTCAATGCAAGGGGTCGTGCCAAGGTCGAACTCGCGCTGGCGAAGGGCAAAAAGACGCATGACAAGCGGGACTCGATCAAGGAACGGGATTGGAAGCGAGAGCAAGGCCGACTCCTCCGCGATCGTGGTTGAGCGGGGGCTGGGCCCACGCTTCCGCGCCTGGGTCGATCGCAACCTGCCGACCCGCGAGAGTTTCGAATCGAACCGCTGGCTGAAGCCGATCGCGCACCGCATCCTGCATTCCTCGCTGTGGCGGATGACGCGGCGCTCGATCCCGCGCGGCGTGGCTTTGGGCATGTTCACCGGCATCCTGATCCCGATGGGCCAGATCCCGGCGTCCGCGGTGCTGGCATTGCCGTTGCGCGCCAACGTGCCCGCGGCCGCGCTGACCACCTTCTTCACCAACCCGTTCACGACGCCGTTCCTGCTCGTCCTCTATTACAAGATCGGAAGCTGGACGCTGCATCTGGGCGGCACGACCGCAGCGGCGGCGAGCACCGCAGCCGCCGATGCCGGCTGGCTCCACTGGCTCGCCGCGGACGTCGGCCTGCCGACTGCCGTTGGCATGGCGATCTGCGCCGTGCTTGGCGGCGTGCTGGGCTATTGCGTCACTGCATTGGGCTGGCGGCTCTGGGTCGGGCGCAAGTGGCGCAAGCGTTCAGCCGAGCGCGCGGCGCGGCAGATTGACGCGGCGTAATAGCCGCTTAAGACAGCGCCTTTCTCTTTTCGAAGGGCCGCCCATGCGTCTTCCGCTTCTCGCCACCACCTTCCTCGCCGCACCTGCTCTGCTCGCCGGCTGCGCCAGCGGCGAAGCCCCGCCGCCCGAGGTCACCCAGGCTGCGCCCCTATCGCAGGCTGCGATAGCGGTCGCCCCCGCCGTCGCCACGCCGCGCCCCGAGATCGGCAATTACGGCTTCGACGAGGCCGGGATGGACAAGTCGATCGCCCCCGGCGACGATTTCTACGGCTTTGCCAACGGCACCTGGGCCCGGACCACGCCGATTCCGGCGGACAAGTCGAACTTTGGCGCGTTCAACGTGATCGACGATCTGTCGAAGCAGCGTACGCAGGAAATCCTCGAGGCCGCCAGAACCGACCCGAATTCGAAGATCGGTGCTGCCTATGCGACCTATCTCGACACCGCGGCGATCGACGCCAAGGGGCTCGCGCCGATCCAGCCCTGGCTCAATCAGATCAAGAGCGTGAAGGCCAAATCGGGCCTCGCGGCGCTCTACGCACAGGCGGATCGCAACGGCGTGCGCGGCCTGTTCGGCAGCTATGTCGGCCAGGACGACAAAAATCCCGAGGTCTATGCGCTCAATCTTTCGCAGGGCGGCCTCGGCATGCCCGATCGCGATTATTATCTCTCGAAGGACGCCAAGCTCGTCGAGACGAAGGCGGCGTATGAGAAGCACCTCACCAATGTCCTGACGCTAGCCGGCGAGCCCAATGCCGCCGCCCGCGCGAAAGCGATCGTCGCGTTCGAGACGAAGATTGCGCAGGCGCACTGGACCCGCATCGAGAGCCGCGACGCGAACAAGACCTACAACATGATGACGGTCGCCGATCTCGCGCGAAAGGCGCCGGGTTTCGACTTCAAGGGCTATTTCGCCGGCATCGGTGCGCCGGTGACCAGCGTGATCGTCGCCCAGCCGAGCGCCGTGACCGGGATCGCCAAGCTCGTTCAGACGACGCCGATCGGCGTGCTCAAGGATCAGCTTCTCGTCCGCAGCCTCGACAATTTCGCCGACGTGCTCCCATCGGCCTTCGACAAGGAGCAGTTCGCTTTCTACGGCACCACGCTCTCCGGCACGCCCGAACAGCAGGTCCGTTGGAAGCGCGCGGTCGAATTCACTACCGGCGCGGTATCGGACGAAGTCAGCAAGGCCTACGTCGCGAAGTATTTTCCTCCCGCGACCAAGGCTGCCGCGGACGATCTCGTCAAGAACGTCATCGCCGCGATGGACCGCCGCATCGACCAGCTCGATTGGATGGCGCCCGAGACCAAGGTGAAGGCACACGCCAAGCTCGCCGCGTTCACGCCCAAGATCGGCTATCCCGATCAGTGGCACGATTATTCGAATCTGCAGATCACGCCGGGCGACGCTTATGGCAACAATGTCCGCGCCAACAACTGGGCGCACGAGGATCAGGTCTCGAAGCTCGGCCAGCCGATCCGGCGCTGGGAATGGGGCATGACGCCGATGGAAGTGAACGCCTATGCTAATTTCGGCATGGTCGAGATCGTCTTCCCCGCCGCGATCCTCCAGCCGCCCTTCTTCGATCCCAACGCCGATCCGGCAGTCAATTACGGCGGCATCGGCGCGGTGATCGGCCACGAGCTCAGCCACCATTTCGACGACCAGGGCGCCAAGTACAACGCCGAAGGACGCCTCACCGACTGGTGGACGCCCGCGGACGTCGCGGCGTTCAAGGCGCGCACCGACGCGCTGTCGGCGCAGTACGATCAGTATGAGCCGCTGCCGGGCATGCATGTGAAGGGCGCGCTCACGCTGGGCGAGAATGTCGCCGATCTGGCCGGCCTCACCGTCGCGTACGACGCCTACAAGCATTCGTTGGGCGGCGAGGGCGCGCCGGTGATCGACGGCACCTCGGGCGATCAGCGCTTCTATCTCGGCTGGGCGCAGGTCTGGCGTCGCAACTATCGCGAGGCGAATCTCCGCCAGCGCCTGCTCACCGATCCGCACAGCCCGTCGCAGCAGCGCGCCTGGGTCGTGCGCAATCTCGATCCCTGGTACTCGGCGTTCGCGCCGGCGCCGGGCAACAAGCTGTTCCTGACGCCCGAGCAGCGCGTCCGGATCTGGTAATCGCCAGGCTCCCCTCCCGCTGCGACGGGAGGGGAGGGCTACCGATACTGGCGCTTGACCCGCGCCTGCGTACCGAACATCGGTAGCGTCATGGCGACCCTGCCCAACCCCGCACCTGGCCGGAGACTTATGCCGTTGATGGCATCGGTGGTCGCCGGCTTCATCGCCGCCGCGCTCGTTCTGCTGACGCTCAACGATCGCGCGGTCGCCATCGGCTTCGCTGCTGCAGGTATTCTCGTCGCAGGGGTGCTTCTCGGTGCGCGTAGATTGCTCCACAGCGAAGACGTCGCCGAGATGCATGTCGACTGGGCTGTCGCGCAGAGCCTCGCTGCCGCCTCCGACGATGCGCTCGCCGTCACCGATCGCGCCGGCCGGATGGTCTGCGCCAATGCCCGCTACGAGATATTGTTCGCGGGCTGGCCGACGCCGCCGAACCTGCCGGTAAGCGATGCCGCCATCGCCGATCTGGGCACTGCCGCGCGCGCCGCATGGCGCGACGGCGAGGCGCGAGTCGAGAATGTCCAGGTGTTCGGTGCGCCCGTTTCCGCGCGCGTATCGCGCGTCGGCGACGAATCGCTCGTCTGGCGCTTCGTCGGCATCCAGGCGCTCGATCTTGCCGCGCAGGTCGAGGCGCTGATCGACGGCCATACCGGCGAGCGCCTCGCCGCCGCCGGCATCATGACGGTGATGGTGACGCCCGAGGGCCGCGTCCGCGCCGCCAATCGCGTGTTCAAGGCGCGGGCAATGGGCTCGCCCGAGGCACCTGCCGAGGGCCGCGACTTCACGCGCTTCCTGATCACCGATTCGATGGGGCTCGTCCGCTTCGAGCGCGAAGGGCTCGACGGTAATCCGCTCCGCGTTCTTCAGATCCCGTTCCTCGATGGCGAGGATTCGCCGATGCTCGTCGCCTTGCTCGACGAGGAGAATCTCAACCTGCCATCGCCCGCGATCGGCGCGAGTGCCTCCGCGCATGTCCGCTCGCTGATCGCAATGCTGCCCTCGGGACTGGCGCTGGTCGATCGCGACGGCCGCTTCGTCAGCATGAACGACGCGTTCGTCCGCGCCGCGCGGATCAACCCCGCCGCGCCGCCGCTCTATCCGATCGATCTCGTCGTTCGCGAGGACAAGGGTGCGCTCGCTGATGCAGTTCGCCGCTTCGCCGGGGGCGCCGCCCAATCGGTCGAGATGACGGTTCGCTTCACCGACGCGCCCGAGGAGCCGGTCGCGCTCACCATCGCGGGCGCGCGCGGGCTCGGCGATGCCGCGGTGCTGATCAGCCTTAAGGATTCGGGCGAGGAGGGGAAACTCAAGCGCCAGATCGCCCAGGCCACCAAGATGCAGGCGGTCGGCCAGCTCGCCGGCGGTGTCGCGCACGATTTCAACAATATCCTGACCGCGATCATCGGCCATTGCGATTTGATGCTGATGCGCCACTCGCCCGGCGACAGCGATTATGACGACATCCAGCAGATCCGCGCCAACTCGAACCGCGCCGCCTCGCTGACCCGCCAATTGCTCGCCTTCTCGCGCCAGCAGACGCTGCGTCCGCAGGTTCTCCAGCTCCCCGACGTCATCTCGGAAGTCTCCAACCTCCTGAAACGCCTGCTCGGTGAAACCGTTCGGCTAGAGGTCAAGCACGGCCGCAATCTCGGCCCCGTCCGCGCCGATCCCGGCCAGCTCGAACAGGTGGTCGTCAATCTCGCGGTCAACGCCCGCGATTCGATGCTGGCCGCCAATCCCAATGGTGGCGGCACGCTCACCATCGCCACCGCCTGCGTCGCGGCGGCCGAAGTCCGCCAGATGGACGACGACGTGCTTCCCGTCGGCGACTATACCGCGCTGCGCATCACCGACACGGGGACTGGCATCCCGCCCGACATTCTCGGCAAGATCTGGGAACCGTTCTTCACCACCAAGGAAGTGGGGAAGGGGACAGGTCTCGGCCTGTCGACCGTCTACGGCATCATCAAGCAATCGGGCGGGTTCATCTTCGCCGACAACGTCCCCGGCGGCGGCGCCGAATTCACTATCTACCTGCCGGTCCACGCCGCGCCCGAGGCCGTGGTCGCCAAGGCGCCGGTCAAGCCGCGTCAAATCGATCTATGGGGATCGGGCACGATCCTCCTCGTAGAGGACGAGGATATGGTCCGCGCCGTTGCCGAGCGTGCGCTCACGCGCCAGGGCTATACCGTCGTCGCCGCCGAGAATGGCGAAGCCGCGCTCGAGACTCTGGAAGGCATGGGCAAGCCCGACTTGCTGATCAGCGACGTGGTCATGCCCTCGATGGACGGGCCCACGATGGCGCGCCACATCCGGACGAAATATCCCGACCTGCCGATCCTGTTCATGTCGGGCTATGCCGAGGAGCAATTGCGCAAGTCGATCGACCTCGACAATGTCGCTTTTCTCCCCAAACCCTTTTCGGTTCAACAGCTTGCCGAAGCGGCACGCGACGTTCTCGCTGCGAAATAATCTCTTGGCGGCGACGATATTTCCTGCAAAGGGCCGGATATGCCCGCCCCCCGCCGTGTCCTGATCGTCGAAGACGAACCCTTGATCGCGATGATGCTCGAGGATTTCCTCGACGCGCTCGATCGCGAAGTCGCCGGCACCGCCGACGATGTCGCGGGTGCGCTGGCCCGGATCGAGGCGGGCGGAGTCGGAGCGGCGATCCTCGACGTCAATCTGCGCGGCGGCGAACAGAGCTGGCCGGTCGCGGCCAGGCTCGCCGAGCTCGACATCCCCTTCATCCTCGCGACCGGCGGAGCGGGCGACACCATCCCCGAGACCTGGCGCGGCCGCCCGATCCTCTCCAAGCCCTTCACGATGGACGGCGTGGAAAAGGCACTCAACGGGCTGGATTGAGGATCGCTTTCCTGCGCGGGCGCCCACGTACTTGTCGACGGGCGGCCCAAAATGTCGCCGACGTCCGGCGACAGCTTCAGAAAGCCGAGATGAGGCTTCGTGGTGCCGTCACATCTTTGACGTAGCTGAGCGACCTCCGCTTTCATTGTCGCAGACATTCAGTTCCGCCGCACGGGTTGGCGGATCACGGTCTTGAGTTTCCCCGGCAGTGTCTTGCGGGGATCGCTGAGATAGATTTCATGATGCGGGCCCGCGAAATCGTAGCCGCCTGAAGGCATGATATCCCCGTGTAACGCCGCAAGCAGCGGTCCTTCGTCGTCATAGCTGCCAACGTGCAACGCCTGGAGGCAGAGGCCTTCCTCCAGCCGGCCCAGCCTCAGGCTTTCAGGAAGGGTGCCGATTTTTTCCCGTGCCCTGATCCTGGCACTCTGGAAGATCTCGTCATCCACGTAGTCGGGCACCATGATCATCATGGTCCAGTTCCATTCGTCCTTGCGCCTGGCAGTGAAGCTTTCAGGGCTGGGAGCGGACCAAAGTCCCTCCAATGGCGTCACGACGAAGTCTTCGCCTTTCGCCTTGCACGCGAACTTTATGGTATATGCCGTCGCGTAGAGACTTTCGACGGCCAGCTTATAGGCCGGAGCTCTGTTGGGGTCGCCATTGCCATCCACCATGACGTAGGAAACCGCCGGCGCATGCACCGGTATGAACCGGTTGAGCGGAGCAGTGAAGAGAGCCTTTCTGGTCTTCTTCAGGTTCAGTTTTTCCGTCCGGATCGACATCGTCAGTCCACCAACCGCACCGGGTCCCCCGCTCGGATCAGCCCCGGCCGCGCCGGGGTAGCATAGACGCCGTACGCATTGCCGAACTGCTGCGCGACGGTCCGAAGCACGCGTACGTCCTTGGCGGCGGTGTCGGGGTCGATCGTGATCAATGCGCAGCGTGGGATCGGATCGGCCATCTGCACCACTGCGCCGCCCTCGCCATCGCCGAACGCCAGGCGGAGCCCCCGCCATTCGTTCACGGGCAAGTCGCTTTCGACGACGATGTTCGCGCGGAAGCGGCGCGGATCCAGCGCGCAACCATGGACCGCCTCCACCTTCGCATGGCTCGCAGTCGTGACGATCGAGATCGGCATCGAATCATAGATTCCGCGTGCGACCTGGATCAATCCGATCGGTTCGCCCGCAGCCGTCTCGAGATGTGCGTGGAGCAGGGGATCATGGAGCGACACCGCCTTCCCGTCGGATGTGTCGACCAGCACCCCCGAGGTCTTGGGTGCGTCTGGATCGGAAAAGCGCGCATGGTGCAGCACCATCGCCGGCACTTCGCGCGCGGTCAGCCACGGAAAGCGCGTGCCGTTGGCTTTCCGCAAGAAGGCATATTGCCGGTCGCCCTCGATGCCTTGCCAATCGACTTCGGCGACTGCGAGCTTCTCGCCTGCCATCGACTTGACGGGAAAGCGGTTGAGTGCCGCGACATGGCCGACGATGCGGGTCATGGCACGCGAGCTATCGGGCAATGTCCGACACTGCAACCCGTCGACGTGACAGCGGCGACGCGATCGGGCAGAGCCCGGGCATGATCCACTGCACCCGCGATGGCGCCATCGCTACCATCGCACTGGCGCGCCCCGAAGCGAAGAACGCGCTTCCCACCGCCGCCTGGCACGCGCTCGCCGAGGCCGCACGCGGCGTGGGTGATGCCCGCGCCGTGATTCTTCGCTCCGACGTCCCCGGCATCTTTTCGGCCGGTGCCGATGTCCGTGAGTTCGAGGCGCTTCAGTGCGACCCAGCCCTTCGCGTCACTTTCCGCACTGCGATGCGCGATGCGATCGAGGCGATCGCCGCGCTCCCCATGCCGGTGATCGCGGCGATCGATGGCGGCTGCTTCGGCGCGGCGGTGGCGTTGATCCTCGCCGCCGATATCCGCGTCGCCGGCAATCATGCCGAGTTCGCCGCTACGCCCGCGCGGCTCGGGCTGGGCTATCCGCAGGAGGACGTCGCCCGACTGGCGGCGAAAGTAGGGCAGGGCATGGCGTCGCTGTTGCTCTTCACCGGCGACCGGATCGTTCCCGAGGAAGCCAAGCGCATCGGCCTCGTCGAACTGCGGTCGAAAAAGGCGGGCGAAACCGCAACCGCGCTCGCCACCGCAATCGCCGGCAACGCGCCCGAAGCCGTCCGCCTGCTCAAGCGCGCGTTGCGCGGCGGCGGGGGACTCGATCAGGCATTCGACGACGCGTTCGGCAGTGCCGAGTTCGCCGAAGGTCTCGCCGCCTTCCGCGAGCGCCGGAAGCCGCTCTACCAATGAACGAAATCGCGGAGATAATCGAAGGAAAACGGCAGGATATCCTGCTGCTCTGCGACCATGCCTCAAATGCGGTGCCCGCCGATATCGACCTCGGTATCGAGCCCGAACTGCTCGATCTCCATATCGCCGTCGACATCGGCGCCGGCCCGCTCACCCACAGCTTGGCCGCGCGGCTCGATTGCCCGGCGATCCTCGCCACCGTCTCGCGGCTCGTGATCGATCTCCACCGCGAGCCCGATCACGTCAGCCTGATTCCCCATCGCAGCGATGGTCACCTCGTCCCCGGCAACGACACCGTCGATCGCGCCGCGCGCATCGCCCGTTTCCATGCGCCCTATCATCGCCTGCTGGCGCGCCGCGTCCGCACGCAACGGCCTCGACTGATCCTCTCGATCCACAGCTTCACGCCGTGCCTCGAACATGGCGGCACAGATCGCCCCTGGCAGGTGGGCGTGCTCTACAATCGCGACGCCCGTGCCGCGCGCCCGGCGATCGACTATTTCCGCGCCGAAGGCTTCGTCACTGGCGACAACGAGCCTTATTCGGGCCGCCTGCTCAACGCGACGCTCAACCGCCACGCCGAGGCGAACGGCATCCCGTCGATCGCGATCGAGGTTCGCAACGATCTGATCCGCGATCCCGCCGGGGTCGAGCGATGGAGCCAGACGTTAGCCGGGCTGGCATATTCTTTGCGCAATAGTCTTGCGTCAAACGCCCCTCCCGCGACATAGGCTTGCGCATCATGACAAACCGATTCGACAAATCCCGCCTGCCCAGCCGCCACGTTTCCGTCGGGCCCGAGCGCGCTCCCCACCGCAGCTATTATTATGCGATGGGCATCCCCGAAGAGGATATCGCCAAGCCCTTCGTCGGGATCGCCAGCGCCGGCAACGACAGCGCGCCGTGCAATACCACGCTCGATTTCCAGGCCGATGCCGCGCGCGAGGGCGTGATCGCCAATGGCGGCATGCCGCGCCGATTCAACACGATCACCGTTACCGACGGCATCGCAATGGGCCATCAGGGGATGAAATCCTCGCTGATCAGCCGTGAAGTGATCGCCGATTCGGTCGAGCTCAGCGTCCGAGGCCATTGCTACGATGCGCTCGTCGCCTTTGCCGGCTGCGACAAGTCGCTCCCCGGCATGATGATGGCGATGCTCCGCCTCAACGTGCCGTCGATCTTCGTCTATGGCGGGTCGATCCTGCCCGGCCGCTTCCACGACAAGGACGTCACCGTCGTCGACGTGTTCGAGGCGGTCGGCAAGTTCGCCGCGGGCAATTGCCCGCTCCACGAGCTGACTGCGCTCGAGAAAGTCGCATGTCCCGGCCACGGCGCCTGCGGCGGCCAGTTCACTGCCAACACCATGGCGTGCGTGGGCGAGGCGATCGGCCTGTCTTTGCCCAATTCGAACATGGTACCGGCGCCGTACCAGTCGCGCGAGCAGATCGCCGTCGCGGCGGGACATCAGGTGATGAACCTGATCGAGCGCAACCTGCGCCCGCGCGACATCTGCACCCGCGAGGCGTTCATCAACGCCGCGCGCGTGGTGGCGGCAACCGGCGGCTCGACCAACGCCGCGCTCCATTTGCCGGCAATGGCGAGCGAAGCGGGGATCGAATTCGATCTTCACGACGTAGCAGAAGCATTTAAATCAACACCTTACATCGCTGATCTGAAACCGGGTGGAAGGTATGTCGCCAAGGACATGCACGAAGCCGGCGGCGTCTACATGCTGATGAAGACGATGCTCGCCGGCGGATTCCTCGACGGCGATTGCATGACCGTGACGGGCAAGACGCTGGGCGAGAATATCGACCAGGTCACGTGGAACCCCGACCAGAAGGTCATTTATGACGTCAAGACGCCGCTCTCGCCCACCGGCGGCGTGGTGGGTCTGCGCGGTAGCTTGGCCCCCGAGGGCGCGATCGTGAAGGTTGCGGGCATGCACCGCCTCCAGTTCACCGGCCCCGCGCGCGTGTTCGATTGCGAGGAGGAAGCGTTCGAGGCGGTCGAGCACCGCAAGATCGAAGAAGGCGAAGTGATCATCATCCGCTACGAAGGCCCGAAGGGCGGCCCCGGCATGCGCGAGATGCTCTCGACCACCGCCGCGCTCTATGGCCTCGGCATGGGCGAGAAGGTGGCGTTGATCACCGACGGGCGCTTCTCGGGCGCCACGCGCGGCTTCTGCATCGGCCATGTCGGCCCCGAAGCGGCGGAGGGCGGCCCGATCGCGCTGGTCGAGAATGGCGACGTCATCCGCATCGACGCCGAAACCGGCACGATCGACCTCGACGTTCCCGAGGACGTGCTCGCCGCGCGCCGCGCCAAATGGCAGCCGCGCGTCAACGATTACCAGTCCGGCGCGCTGTGGCGCTATTCCCGAACCGTCGGCCCTGCCTATAAGGGTGCAGTGACGCATCCGGGAGCCAGCGCCGAACGCCATGTCTACGCGGATATCTGAAGCGAATCTTTCTCCATCATTCCCTCTCCCGCTTGCGGGAGAGGGAGGGAGCCGCGAAGCGGCGGAAGGGTGAGGGTGAGTAAGGGCCGCATGTTCGCCGCTCGCCTCCCGCACACACCCTCACCCCGGCCCTCTCCTGCAGGCGGGAGAGGGAGCGCTGCGCTTCTGTGGACGCTGCTCCTCGCTGCGTGCGGCTCCCCGCCGGTCGAGAACGCGGCCGAGCCCGGGCACGCACGCAACCAATCCGCCGCTACGGCCCAACCCGAATCCCCCAAAATCGACTGCGCGTCCCCCGGCGATACCGATCTCGCCCCCGCCTGCACCCTCGACCGCACCGAAACCCCCGACGGTGTCATCCTCACGCTCCGTCATCCCGACGGCGCCTTCCACCGGCTGCTGATCACGCGCGACGGCCGCGGCGTGATCGCCGCCGATGGTGCCGAGCCGGCAAAAGTGACGCCACTTGGTCCCGATCGCATCCAGGTCGAACTCGGGGGCGCCCGCTATCGGCTTCCCGCCACCGTGCGCGGGCGATCGCAATGATCCCCTCCGGGGCTCCGATCGTCACCGCTGCCGAGATGCGCGCAGCGGAGCAGGCCGTATTCGCCAGCGGCGTAGCGCAGGACACGCTGATGGAGCAGGCCGGCGCCGCGGTCGCCCGCGAGACTGCGCGCTTCGCCATGGGCCGGTCGATCCTGATCCTCGCCGGCCCCGGCAATAATGGCGGCGATGCGTATGTCGCCGCACGGCTCCTCAAGAATGACGGTCATGACGTCAGCCTCGTCGCCACCGGTGCGCCTGCGACGGGTGCCGCCGAGCGGATGCACGCGCTGTGGCATGGGCCGACCAGCTCGCTCTACGCCGCCCGCCCGCGTCCGGTGCTGGTCGACGGGCTGTTCGGCACGGGCATGACACGCCCGCTCGAACGCGGCCTGGCCGCCGTGTTCGCCGATCTGTGCAGCCAGGCCGAATTCACGCTGTCGATCGATCTTCCCTCGGGGATCGATACCGACACCGGCGCCGATCTCGGCGCGCCGAGGGGCATCGACGTTACGCTGGCGCTCGGCGCGCTCAAGCCGGCGCACGTCCTCGACGCCGGGATCGAACGCTGTGGCACGGTGCTGCTCGCCGATCTGGACATCCCGGTCGATACCCGGTGTCGCACGGTCGCGCGTCCCCAACTCGAAGCGCCGGGCGCGCACAGCCACAAATACAGCCGTGGCCTCGTCGCCGTGATCGAAGGTGCGATGCCCGGCGCCGCGCGCCTTGCCGCCCGCGCCGCGATGGCCGGCGGGGCGGGCTATGTCGTGCTCGCCGGCGATCGTCCGTGGGGCGACGGTCCCGACGCGCTCGTCCGCCGCGAGGTGCGCAGCGCCGAGGACCTTACCGAATTTCTCGGCTGGGACCGTATCGACGCCGTCGTGCTCGGCCCCGGCCTCGGCCGCGACCGCCGCGCCGAGGCGTTTCTCCGCGCCGCCTTCGCTGCCGACAAGCCGCTGGTCCTCGACGGCGATGCGCTGACCCTGCTCGGCACCGGCGCCGCACGCTGGCTCGAGACCCGCGCCGCGCCCACCTGGATCACGCCGCATTCGGGCGAGTTCGACCGGATGTTCGCCGGAGAGGGCGGCAGCAAGATCGATCGCACGCTCGCCGCTGCCGCGGAGACTCGCGCCACGATCGTCCACAAGGGCGCCGACACGGTGATCGCTTCGCCGAAGGGAGACGTCCGCGTTCTCGCCGGCGCCTCGCCCTGGCTCTCCACGGCGGGGACAGGCGATGTCCTGGCCGGCCTGCTCGCCGCGCAGATCGTGCAGGGCGGGAAGGGGGTGGCCCCCGCCGAGGCCGCGACCTGGCTCCACGCCCGCGCCGCGCAGCTTGCGGGACCGGCGCTGATCGCCGATGCACTGGTCATGCGTATCCCCGGGGCGATTTCGGAATGCCTGTGAACGACGACGAAGTGCTGCGGGTGGCCGCGCGCGGCGATGGCGTCACTGCGGATGGCCGCCATATCGCTTTCGCCGCGCCGGGCGACCGCGTCACGCCTGAGGGAACGATCGTCCCCGGCCGGCATCACCAGACGCCGCCCTGCAAGCACTTCCCCGAATGCGGCGGCTGCCAGCTCCAGCATCTCGACGATATCAGCTGGTCGCAGTTCATCGCCGATCGCATCGCCGGCGCACTGGCCGCGCAGGGGCTCGAAGCGGATATCCGCGCGCCTCTGCTCTCGCCGCCCAACACCCGCCGCCGCGCTACGCTCCACGCCGAACGCCGCGGCCGGCAGGTGCGGCTCGGCTTCACCCGGCAGGGCAGCCATGAGCTGATCGACGTGGAGGAATGCTGGATCCTCGCTCCCGAGCTGTTCGCATTGGTCGCGCCCTTGCGCGGCATGCTGGCGGCGCTGATCCCGGGGACGCGGCGGATCAACGTCCATCTCGCACAGACCGATCAGGGACCGGACGTGCTGATCGACGGTCTCGAAGCCGAGGGCCTTGCCGCGGCCGAGGCACTGAGCGCCTTCTCGCACCGCCATCACCTCGCGCGCCTGTCGATCGACGAGGGCTTCGGCCCCAGCGCGCGCTACGAGCCCGAGCCCGTCACCGTCACGCTGGGCGGCGTCCCGGTACCGTTCCCGCCGGGCAATTTCCTGCAGGCCACGCCCGAAGGCGAGGTGGCGCTGGTGGCGGCGGTGCAGGAGATCGCCGGCAAGGCGAAGGCAGTAGCCGATCTCTTCGCCGGCCTCGGCACCTTCACCTTCGCTTTCCCCAGGGCCAAGGTCTACGCCGCCGAAGCTGCGCGAGACCCGGTCATGGCATTGAAGGCCGCGGCGGGGCAGGCGGGACGCGCGGTCTTCGCCGAGCATCGCGATCTGTTTCGCCGTCCTGTCACTGCGGGCGACCTTTCCAATTTCGATGCCGTCATCCTCGATCCCCCGCGTGCCGGCGCTCGCGAGCAGGTCGCCGAGATCGCCAAATCCGCCGCGCCGCTCGTCGCCTATGTTTCGTGCAATCCCAGTACTTTTGCGCGGGATGCGGAGATTTTGTGTAAAGGTGGCTACCGTCTCGACTGGATCCGGCCGGTGGGCCAGTTCCGCTGGTCGACCCATGTCGAGCTCGCTGCGCGGTTCAGTCGCTAGGATAGTCCGCGCGCACGAAAAACAGCCCATCGGGCGGCGCGTTTAGCCCCAACCGCGAACGGTCGCATGCCTCCAGCGCCTCGCGCAGGTCTCCCGCGTTCCATTTGCCCTGGCCTACCAGGCCGAGGCACCCGACCATCGATCGCACCTGGTGGTGGAGGAACGAGCGCGCCGAGGCGTGGACCAGCAGCCGGTCCCCGTTGCGCGACACGTCGAGCCGGTCGAGCGTCTTGACCGGGCTCTCGGACTGGCAATGCGCCGAGCGGAAGGTAGTGAAATCGTGCCGCCCTACCAGCAATTGCGCCGCCGCGTGCATCGCCCGGGCATCGAGCTCGCCCGGAATCCGCCACGCCAGCCCCTTCTCCCAGGTCAACGGGGCGCGCCGGGTGACGATGCGATATTCGTAATGCCGCGCGAGGCACGAGAAGCGCGCGTGCCAGTCGTCCGCCACCCGGACGCAATCGAGTATCGCTACCGGATGGGGCCGCAGCCGCGCGTTGAGCGCCTCCATCAGCCGGAAAGGCGTGATCGCCCGGGCAATGTCGATATGCGCGCGCATGCCCAGCCCGTGCACCCCTGCGTCGGTGCGCCCGGCCGCATGCACCACCGCCGTCTCGCCGGTGACCGCGAACGCCGCATCCTCGATCGCCTGCTGGACGCTGGGGCCATGGTCCTGCCGCTGCCAGCCCATGAACGGCCGGCCGTCAAACTCCACGGTGAGCGCAAACCGCGTCAAAGCCGGGTGCCCACGGGGATCGTAAAGCCGCGTAACAGCTCGGCTGACGTCATGACGCCACGCCCCGCGCGCTGGACGAGGATCGGGCGGATCGCGCCTTCGCTGCAGGCGATCGTCAGCTGGTCGTCGATCACAGTGCCAATCTCCCCGCGCTCCGCGAGAACCGCGGCGGCATGCACCCGAACCCGCTCGCCATGTACTTCGAAGAACGCCCCCGGTGCCGGGTTGAACGCGCGCACTTGCCGCTCCACTTCGTCCGCCGTGCGGGTGAAATCCAGCCGCGCCTCGGCCTTGTCGATCTTCGCGGCATAAGTGACGCCATCCTCGGGCTGCGGCACTGCCGGATACGCATCGACATCACCCAATACCTCGACCATCAGCCGCGCGCCCATCGCGCTCAGCTCGGCGGTGAGCTCGCCCGCGGTCTTGTCGTTTACCGGCGTTCGTCCCTCGAGCCGCACCGGCCCGGTATCGAGCCCCGCCTCCATCTGCATGATCCCGACCCCCGTCTCGGCATCCCCGGCAAGGATCGCCCGCTGGATCGGCGCCGCTCCCCGCCAGCGCGGGAGGAGCGAGCCGTGGACGTTGAGGCACCCCAGACGCGGCGCCTCCAGCACCGATCTCGGCAGGATCAACCCATAAGCGGCCACCACCGCCACATCTGCACCGAGCGCCGCAAACGCCGCCTGGGCCTCGGCATCGCGGAAGGAGAGGGGCGTGCGCACTTCGATCCCCAGTGCCTCGGCGCGCGCATGCACCGGCGATGGCGCGGTTTTGCCCCGGTTCCCGCGCCGCGGCGGCTGGCTATATGCCGCCACGACGTCGTGCCCAGCCTCAGCCAGTGCGTCGAGCACGGGGACGGCGAATTCGGGGGTTCCCATGAAGATGATCCGCATGCTTCCCTCTCGCCGCTTGGCAGGGGCGTGCGCAAGCCCCTATGTCTGATGCATGGCATCCCCCGAAATCGAGGCACTGACCCAGGCGCTCTCCCGTCTTCCCGGGCTCGGCCCGCGCTCGGCGCGCCGCGCGGTGCTCCATTTGCTCAAGAAGCGTGAGACGGCGCTCGATCCCTTGCTCTCGGCGCTCACTGCGGTCAGCCGCCGCCTCAGCACCTGCGGCATTTGCGGCAATGTCGACACCAGCGATCCCTGCGCGATCTGCGCCGATCCGCGCCGCGACGCCCGCGCGCTCTGTGTGGTCGAGGAAGTCGCCGATCTCTGGGCGCTCGATCGTTCGCGGCTGTTCCCCGGCAAGTTCCACGTGCTCGGCGGCCGTCTCTCGGCGCTCGAAGGCGTCCGCCCCGAGGATCTGCGCGTCGACAGCCTCGTCCGGCGCGTCGCCGCCGGCGGGATCGACGAGGTGGTCCTCGCGATGAACGCCACGCTCGATGGCCAGACCACCGCGCATTACCTCGCCGAACGCCTCGAAACCTATCCGATCCGCATCACCCAGCTCGCCCACGGCCTGCCCGTCGGCGGCGAGCTCGACTATCTCGACGAAGGCACGCTCGCCCAGGCACTCCGCGCGCGGCGGCCCGTAGCGTAATTTCCCACCCTTGCGGCGGAGCGGGTCGCGAATTAAATCGGCGGCATGGCTCTGTTACCCATCGTCGAAGTCCCGGACCCGCGCCTGCGCCTCATCTCCCAGCCCGTCGAGGAGGTGAACGACGAACTGCGCGCGCTGATCGCCGACATGTTCGATACGATGTACGACGCCCCCGGCATCGGCCTCGCCGCGATCCAGGTCGGCGTGCCCAAACGCGTTATCGTCATGGATCTGCAGGAGGAGGAAGACGAGGAGGGCAAGCCGATCCGGCAGCCGCGTGTCTTCATCAATCCCGAGATCCTCGATCCCGCCGAGGAGCAGTCGGTCTATACCGAAGGCTGCCTGTCGATCCCCGAGCAGTTCGCCGATGTCGAGCGCCCCGCGCGCTGCCGCGTGAAATGGCTGGACGAACAGGGTGCGGCGCATGACGCGCTGTTCGAGGGCCTGCTCGCCACCTGCATCCAGCACGAGATGGACCATCTCGAGGGGATCGTCTTCATCGACCATCTCTCACGCCTCAAGCGCGACATGATCCTCAAGAAGCTCGCCAAGGCGCGGAAAGCCGCGGCCTGATCTAGTCGTCACCCCGGCCTTGTGCCGGGGTCCACCATGCGGCTGGGCGAATCCGTCGAGCTTCCAGCCTTTCCATGACGGCACCGTGGATCCCGGAACAAGTCCGGGATGACGTAGCGGGTTGCTCCCAAGTGCTTCCCCCGCTAAGTTCGCCTTCTGTTCCGGAGGCGCATTTGGACTCGCTCGCTCTCATCGCAATCGTCGTCGCGTTGCTCGGCGGCCTCGCGCTCGGCTGGTTCCTCGGCTCGCGCGGTGTCGCGGAGGCCCGCGCCGAACGCGACAAGCGCGAAAGTGACTTCAAGGCGGCAATCTCCGATCTCAACCGCAAGGACATCGAGCTCGCCACCTTGAAGGCCGAGACCAACGGCCTCGAAGCACGGTTCGCCGAACTCGCCGCACGCGCGCTGGGCGAGGCGCAGGAAGCGTTCCTCAAACGCGCCGACGATCGCTTCAAGCAATCCGAAACGATGGCGGGGGAGAATCTCAAGTCGCTGCTCCAGCCGGTCAACGAACGCCTCCAGCGCTACGAGGAAGGCGTCGCCAAGGTCGAGGCGGAGCGCCGCAACGCGTTCGGCGAACTCAAGGGCCAGATCGAGCAGATGCGGATCGGCACCGAACGCGTCAGCACCGAAGCCGCCAAGCTGGTCAATTCGCTGCGCAACGCGCCCAAGTCGCGCGGCCGCTGGGGCGAGCAGCAGCTGAAGAACGTGCTCGAGACCTGCGGGCTCGCCGAGCACACCGATTTCGAGACCGAAGTCAGCGTCGCGCACGAGGAGGGCGGCCGGCTTCGCCCCGACGCGATCGTCCGTGTCCCCGGCGGCCGCGCGCTGGTGATCGACGCCAAGGTCTCGCTCAACGCCTATCAGGACGCTTTCGGCGCGGTCGACGAGAGCGAGCGCCATATCGGCCTCGCCGCACACGCCGCCTCGATGAAGGCGCATATCAACGCGCTCGGCAACAAGGCCTATTGGAGCCAGTTCGAGGACGCACCCGATTATGTGATCATGTTCGTTCCCGGCGAGCATTTCCTCTCCGCGGCGCTCGAACATGATCACACGCTCTGGGATTTCGCGTTCGAGAAGCGCGTGCTGCTCGCCACGCCGACCAACCTCATCGCGATCGCGCGCACGGTCGCGGCGGTGTGGCGTCAGGAGAAGCTCGCCAAGGAAGCCCGGCAGATCGGCGAACTCGGCAAGGAACTCTACGATCGCCTCGCAAAGGCGCTCGGCGACCTGCGGGTCGTGGGCAGCGGTCTCAACACCGCGGTCAAGAATTTCAACACCTTCGCGACCAGCCTTGAGACGCGCGCGCTGGTCAGCGCCCGAAAGCTCAAGGACCTCAATATCGAGACCGGCGCCCGCGAGATCGAGACGATCCCACCGGTCGAGCTCCTCGCCAGCCATGCCGGCGAGGCCGACCTGTCCGAGGCCGCAGAGTGAGCGAGACGTGACGCCGCCGGATTGATAGTCTGTTGGCGAACTGGGGGAGGTTCGTCATGATTCGAATGCATTGGCTCGCGGCGCTGGCGCTGATCGCGGCAAGCCCCGCGCTGGCGCGGCCGGCTCAGGACACTCCGGAACAGGCCGCGCGCAATGCAAAGCTGGGCGAAGCGCTCGTCGCCATCGACTCGAAGAAGCCGGCCGAGGCAATCGCCATCCTTCAACCTTTGCTTGCCGATTATGAAAAGATCTATGCTGGCGAGAAGCGCAGGATCTACTGCAACCAGACCCCGAAGCAGACGATGATACACCTGCTCGAGGCTACGCTCACGAAGCAGGACGCGATCGCGATCGAGCCCGGCTGGTGCACGGCGCTCTGGGCCCAAGGTTTCGCGCTGATCGATCTGAAGCAGGTCGACGCTGCGGTGCCCTTCCTCGAACGCGCCGTCTCGCTCGCGCCGGCGCACCCGCATTATCTTTCCGAGCTGGGCTATGCCTATCAGGCACAACGCAAGTGGCAGCTTTCCTATGATACTTTCCAGCGCGCCGCCGCCGGCGCCGCGATGGAGGAAGACGATCAGCGCAAGAAATCGCTCCGTCGCGCCTGGTTCGGGATGAGCTATGCCCGGATCGAGCAAGGCCGCCTCGACGAAGCCGAGAAGCTGCTCGGCCAATGCCTCGAACTCACGCCCGACGACCAGAGAGTGAAGGACGAGCTCCAGTACGTCCGCGATCAGCGCAAGAAGACGAGCTGAGTTGGGCTAGCGCCGCCCGGCCGGTGCCAGCGTCAAACGGCCGCCCTGTGCGTTGGTCAGCACCAGCTTGCCGCCCCGGTTGCGCGTGACGCTGAGCGGCTCGCCGAGGATCCGCAGCACGGTGCTTTCCTGCACGTTCTGCGCCCGCTGCGCGCAAGCCATCCGCGTCGTCGCGAGCGGTCCCGCGGTGAGCTTCCCGCGCTGGAAGCGGAAGCTGCCGTTGAAGTTGTTGCAGCTCGCATTTCCGCTGATCCGCTGGCCGCTGAACGTCACCCGCGGGTTGGTGCGCGGCGCCACCGGGCGTCCGTTGATCGCTTCGATCTGCCAATCGCCTTCGAGCGAAGCGGCGGCGGGGTTGGGCCGCCCGGAGAGCACCTCGCCGCCGCAGCCGCGCAGCGTGCGTCCGCCGAGCGTCACCGTCACGGTGTCGTGAAACGTGCGGTCGCTCATCCCGTCGCTGCATTCGACATGCGTGATGTCCACGGTCATCCGGCGCGTCACATAGCGCTCGCCGTTGAAACCGACGATCGGCCGCGGCCTGGCGACGCTGACGGCGCGACCGCCCGCGGGCTGGTAGCGGATCGTCGAGCCGTCGATCGTCAGTGCCCAGAAAGGCTCGGTCCCCAACGCGCGATAGGGCTGGGCATTCGACTGGGCGAGAGCGGGAAGGGCGATCAGCGTCAGCAGTCCGGCGGCGGCAATCTTGATCACGACATATCTCCCTATTTGCGGCCTTTCTGCCGCCGCGCGGCTGAACCGCGCATGGCCGTAACGATCGGCTGCCGTTCAGGATGCTCGCAATGTAGGATTTGCTGTGTCAGTCTCATGCCGGCTCTTTGACATCGTCCGGATCTGTCGACAAACTCTCGCATGAATATTACGTGCCCGCGCAACGAAGTTTCACGATTCGCGGGAAAAGTGCGAAGTTAAGCCGCGCGAATCCTACTCAGCACCTCATACGCCATCACCGCCGTCGCGACTGCGGCGTTGAGGCTGTCGGCCTTGCCGAGCATCGGAATCTTGACCAGCAGGTCGCATTCCTCGGCCATGAAATCGGGCATGCCCTGCGCCTCGTTGCCGGTGAGCAGGAAGGTCGGCGCCTGATAAGCGGGCGCCTTATAGTCGTGCTCGGTATCGAGGCTGAGGCCCACGAGCTGGCCCGGCCCCGAGCGCAGCCACGGCACGAACTCGGCCCAGCTCGCTCTGGCCACCGGCACCGTGAACAGCGCCCCCATGCTGGCGCGCACGGCCTCGACCGAGAAGGGGTCGACGCAGTCGTCGATCAGGATCAGCCCGCCCGCGCCGACCGCGTCGCCGGTCCGCAGGATCGTGCCGAGATTGCCCGGATCGCGCAGCCGCTCGGCGACCAGCCAGATCGGCGCGGCGTTCCGGTCGAGGTCGGCCAGCCCGACCGCGAATTCGGGATAGACGCCCACCACGGCCCCCGGATTGTCCTTGCCGGAGAGCTTGGAGAGGATGGCGGCATTGGTCTCGATCGCCTCGCCGCCGGCCGCCTCGGTGGCCTCGACGAGCGCCCGGACCAGCGGGTGACCGGCCATGTCTCTGGCGAAGAACAGGAACTCGGGCAGCCGCCCGGCCTCGCGCGCCTCGGTCAGGATGCGCAGCCCCTCGGCAAGGAACAGTCCCTCCTCCCGCCGGTGGCGCTTTTCGCGCAACAGCCGGACGCGCTTGATCAGCGGGTTGGAAAAGGCGGTTATCTCGCGGGGCATGGCAGGAGGCCTAATGGCTTAAGTGCTCCTGCGAAAGCAGGAGCCCAGGATAACAAAGGAAATCGCCGGCGGCTCTGGGCTCCTGCTTTCGCAGGAGCACGGCACGATCACTCTTCGCCGAAGCGCGCCTCGACGAGCTCCGCCAGCGCCTGCACCGCCTCGTGCGCGCCGTCGCCCTCGGCGCTGATCGTGATCGTGTCGCCCTTGGCGGCGCCGAGCATCATCAGGTCGAGGATCGAAGTGCCCGAGGCGCTCGATCCGTCCTTCTCGACGATGAGCTCGACCGGGTGACCGGTGGCGAGGGTGACGAACGCCATGCTCGCGCGTGCGTGCAGACCGCGGCGGTTTTCGATCATCACGGTACGGGTCGCCCGGCTCACGCGGCGGCCTCTCCCAAAACCTCGGACGCGACGGTGATATATTTGCGCCCGGCATCGCGCGCGGCGGCGACGGCTTCGGTCACCTTCATCGTCTTGCGCGCGCTGCCCAACCGGATCAGCATCGGCAGGTTGATTCCGGCTATCACCTCGACCCGGCCTGCCTCCATCAGCGAGATGGCGAGGTTGGAAGGCGTGCCGCCGAACAGATCGCTCAACACGATCACCCCGCGCCCTTCGTCGACGCGTGCGATCGCCGCGGCGATGTCCGCGCGGCGGGCCTCCATGTCGTCGTCGGGGCCGATGGAGATCGGTTCGATCCGCTCCTGCTGGCCCACCACATGTTCCATCGCGACCACGAACTCCTCGGCGAGTCGTCCGTGTGTCACGAGCACCAAACCAATCATCTCAAACTCCGCCCCCTGATATGGTCACCGGGGCCCCCTCCAGCGAGTCCTGCGGCGCGGTCTGCAAATCGCGGTGAGTCACCGTGGGCGAAAATCCCTCTTCACGCAACCGCCGCGCCATCCGTTCGGCGACGTGGACCGACCGATGGCGGCCCCCCGTACACCCGAATGCGGCGGTAACATATGCCTTTCCTTCAGCCTGATAGCGAGGAAGCAGCAGGAGCAGCAACGCCTCGATCTGCGCCATCGCCTGTCCGTAGGCGGGATCCTCGGCGATATAGGCCGAGACGTCGTCGTCGCGGCCTGTCCCGGGACGAAGCGATTCGACCCAGTGCGGATTGCGCAGAAATCGCATGTCGAACACCAGATCGGCGTCGCGCGGCAGCCCGCGCGCAAACCCGAACGACGTGATCGTCAGCACCGTCTTGCCCAGCCCGTCGCCCGAGAAGGTCGCACGGACCTGTTGCTGCAGCTCGTTGGACGAGAGCGTGGTGGTGTCGATCAGCCGATTGGACCAGCGCCGCAGCGGCATGAGCAGTTCGCGCTCGCGGGCGATGCCGTCGCTCGCCGGGCGGTCCTGCGCCAGCGGGTGACGCCGCCGCGTTTCCGAATAGCGGCGCTCGAGCTCCGATCCTGAGCATTCGAGGAACAGCGTGCCGACATGATGGCCGTCCTCACTCAGCTTCTTGATGCGACGGACGATGCTCTCGGCGTCGAAGCCGCGAGTCTGGGTGCCGATGCCGAGCGCGAGGGGACGCTCGTCGTCGCCGTCGGCGCCTTCGCCGGGCGGAGTATCGAGCAGCCGGTTGAGCAGAAGAAGCGGCAAATTGTCGACTGTCTCCCACCCCAGATCCTCGAGCGTCCGCAATACGGTCGACTTGCCGGCACCCGACATGCCGGTCACGAGTAGGATGTGTTTGGGCCGACGACTCACCGTGCCCCCTGCTTGAGGGCCAGCTCCACCTTGATCGGCGCCGAAGGCTCGAGCGCTGCCAGTGCCAGCACAGGCACGTCGATCCCCGCGATGCGCCGCGTCCGCGCATCTTCGGGGAAGCGAGGCGGGGCATCGAGAATGACGATAAGAAGGTCCACGGGGACGCGCTCCACGCTGGGCATTTCGATAATCCCCAGTCCGCGCACTTCGATCCGTCCGGTGAGATGCGCCGGAGCGCTGGCCAGCAACGCCTTGTCGTTGCGGTGGCAGACCACCTGCCCGTCGGCGACCAACGCAGCACCGCGATCGATCAGGCGGAGTGCGAGATCGGATTTGCCCTCGCCCGAACGGCCTTCGATCAGCACCGCGCGTCCGCCGATCGCGACGCAGGCGCCGTGCACCGTCTCCGAAGAGACTTCCGGAAGCCGGATCTCCGGCATCAGTCGCGCTCCACGAGGGGCAGGCGCACCACGAATCGAGCTCCGCTCAATCGATCTTCTCTCGTTTCCACTGAAATGCTCCCCTGATGGCCTTCGACGATGGTGCGCGCGATGGCAAGGCCTAGCCCCGAATGCTGACCAAAGGCTTCACTTTGGGGACGGACCGAGTGGAATCGTCGGAAGATCGCCTCGTGCGCCTCCTCGGGCACCCCCGGGCCTTCGTCCTCGACTCGCACCACCAATGTCTCGCGGTTGGTCACGGCCGAAATCGTGATCAGGCCGTTCGCGGGCGAGAAGGAGACGGCGTTCTCGATCAGATTCTCGAACACGCGTTCCAGCCGCGCGCCTTCGCCGAGCACGATCAGCGGCCCGTTCGAGCGATGATCGAAGACGATGCGGATGCCGTTCGGGAGCCCGCGGGTCTCGCGCTGGTCGAGCAACGCCTCGATCATCGCGCCGACGTCGACCGGCTCGAACGTGGCGCGGCTGAGCTGTGCGTCGAGCCGTGAGGCATCGGAGATGTCGGTGATCAGCCGGTCGAGCCGGTGGACGTCGTCGCGGACGATCGCCAGCAATTGTTCCTGCAGCTCGGGATCCTTGACCTTGGAAAGCCCTTCCACCGCCGAACGCAGCGAGGCGAGGGGGTTCTTGAGCTCGTGCGTCACGTCGGCCGCAAAGCTCTCGGTCGCGTCGATCCGGGCGCGAAGCGCCTGGCTCATGTCCGAGAGCGCCCGGGCGAGCATGCCGATCTCGTCGCTCCGCTCGGGCAGGCGCGGCACGACCACTTCGCGCGCGCGCCCGAGCCGGACGCGCACGGCGGCCCGTGCCAGTCGGCGCAACGGCCGCACGATCGTCCGCGCGAGGAACAGCGAGAGCAGGATCGAAAGCAGCGAGACGATCGCCAGCACCACGCTCAACCGGAAGCGCTCGGAGCGCACGGTCTGGGTGATGTCGCGCGCGTTCACCGTGGTCATCACCACGCCAAGCTGCGTGATCGGCGCCGCGGCGGTGATGACGGGCGTACGGTCGGGTGCGCGCCAGACGGTGGCGGGGGTGCCGTGCGTCTCGCGGGCGGTGCGGACGTCGGGCCATTCCATGCCGCCGTCGCGCGGTTTCTCGCGATAGAGCGGCGCGCGGTCGGCGCCCACGACCGTGTCGATCGCTGCGTCGAGGAAGCGGGCGGTGGACTGGTTGAACGGATCCTTGTCGGGATCGCGCAGGACGAAGTTGCGCAGCCCCAGCTCATGGCTGTCGGTGATCAGCTTGCCGTTCTCGTCGAACAGGCGGACGCGGGTGCCCGTATCGCGGGCGAGGCTGAGCACGAGCAGGTCTCGGCGTTCGGGCGTGGCCGAGGCGACGGCCTGTGCGATCAGCCGGACTTCGCCGCGCGCCTGTGCCACCCGGCTGTCGACGATCCGGCTGCGATAGGAATCGAGATAGAAGAAGCCGCTGCCGAGCAGTGCCAGCGCGAAGATGTTGACCGCGAGAATCCTCGGCGTGAGGCTGACGCGGTTCGACCATTTGAGCGCGAGGTCGCGCTCGCTATTCGTCCGAGAAGCGGTAACCGGCGCCATACAGCGTTTCGATAGCATCGAACTCCGGATCGACCTGCCGGAATTTGCGCCGCACGCGCTTGATGTGGCTGTCTATGGTGCGATCGTCGACATAGATGTCGTCCTGATAGGCGGCATCCATCAGCTGGTTGCGCGTCTTCACGATGCCCGGGCGCTGGGCGAGCGTTTCGAGGATCAGGAATTCGGTGACGGTCAGCGTCACGTTGGTGCCGCCCCAGGTGACGCGATGCCGCGCCGGATCCATCGTCAGCCGTCCGCGTTCGAGGATCTCCGCCGGCTCCTGCGGCTCGGCGCCCTCGGCGGCAGGCTGCGCCGCCTCGGTGCGGCGCAGGATCGCGCGGATGCGGGCGATCAGCAGCCGCTGGCTGAACGGCTTGGCGATATAATCGTCCGCGCCCATCGCCAGCCCCAGCGCCTCGTCGAGCTCGTCGTCCTTGCTGGTGAGGAAGATCACCGGGATCGCGCTTTTCTCACGCAGCCGCCGCAGCAGCTCGAGCCCGTCCATCTTGGGCATCTTGATGTCGAGCACGGCCAGGTCGGGCGGGTTCTCGATCAGCGCCTTCAACGCGCTTTCGCCATCCGAATAGACGCGGGTGAGGAACCCCTCGGTCTGGAGTGCGATCGAGACGGAGGTCAGGATGTTGCGGTCGTCGTCGACCAGCGCGATCGTGGCGGTCATGCGGCCGCTCGGGCGTTGCTGAAATGCATCACGGCGAGGGGTAGACCAAAGTTCTCGCCCGCTCAATCGGCTGACAACGTTTACTCGGATTGACCCCTCCGCCGCTGCCTGCGTAAGGCGGCGCAATAATATTACCCGTCGCGGAAAACGCGGGGGTTTCCTGCCATTTGGCAGGATGGAGATGGAGGCAAATTGTGACCAAGCGCACCCCGCGCCACGGTCTCGATGCTCAGGGCATCGCGACCGGCGCCACTATATTCTGGAATCTCGAGACCGCGCCCCTGGTGGAGCACGCCGTTCGCCGCGGCGAGGGCAAGCTCACCAAGGACGGACCGCTGGTCGTCGCGACCGGCAAGCACACCGGCCGATCGGCCAACGACAAGTTCATCGTCCGCGACGCCTCGACTGAGAGCACCGTCTGGTGGGGCAAGACCAACAAGGCGATGAACCCCGAGCACTTCGCCGCGCTCAAGGCCGATTTCCTCGCAGAGCTGACGCGGCGCGAGACCTTGTTCGTCCAGGACCTCCATGGCGGCTCGCAGCCCGAGCACCGCGTCAATGTCCGCGTGATCAACGAACTCGCCTGGCACAGCCTGTTCATCCGCACGATGCTCGTCCGGCCCGAGGAAGGCGCGCTCGACGGTTTCGCGCCCGAATACACCATCATCGACTTGCCGAGCTTCCGCGCCGATCCCGATCGCCACGGCACGCGCGGCGAGACCGTGATCGCAGTCAACCTGTCGGAGAAGCTGATCCTGATCGGCGGCACGGCCTATGCCGGCGAGATGAAGAAGAGCGTGTTCGGTCTGCTCAACTATCTGCTGCCGCCCAGGGGCGTGATGCCGATGCACTGCTCGGCGAATATCGGCCCGGACGGCGATACTGCGGTGTTCTTCGGCCTGTCCGGCACCGGCAAGACGACGCTGTCGGCCGATGCCAGCCGCACGCTGATCGGCGACGACGAGCATGGCTGGTCGGACACCGCGGTCTTCAATTTCGAAGGCGGGTGCTACGCCAAGATGATCCGCCTCTCGCCCGAGGCCGAGCCCGAGATCTTCGCGACGACGAAACGCTTCGGCACCGTGCTCGAGAACGTGGTGATGGACGAAGAGAGCCGCACGCTCGATCTCGACGACGCCACGCTCGCCGAGAACAGCCGCGGCGCCTATCCGATCGACTTCATTCCCAACACGTCCGAGCACAATCTCGGCCCGGTGCCGAAGAACATCATCTTCCTCACCGCCGATGCCTTCGGGATCATGCCGCCGATCGCGAAGCTCACGCCCGAACAGGCGATGTACCATTTCCTGTCGGGCTATACCGCCAAGGTCGCCGGCACCGAGATCGGCGTGACCGAGCCCGAGGCGACTTTCTCGACCTGCTTCGGCGCCGCCTTCATGCCACGCCATCCTTCCGAATATGGCAATCTGCTCAAGGAGCGGATCGCCAAGGGCGGCGTGAATTGCTGGCTGGTAAATACTGGCTGGGCAGGAGGCATGGCCACCGAGCCGGGCATCAAGCGGATGCCGATCAAGCTTACCCGCGCTCTGCTCAACGCAGCGCTCGACGGCAGCCTGAACCATGTCGCGTTCCGCATCGATCCGAATTTCGGCTTCCGGGTTCCGGTCAGCGTGGCCGGCGTGGATTCCGCCGTGCTCGATCCGCGCGAAAGCTGGGCGAACAAGGCCCAATATGATGCGACCGCGGCGAAGCTCGTAGACCTGTTCAACGAGAACTTCGCCCAATTCGCCGATCATGTCGACGAAGAGGTGCGACAATCGGCGCCCCGCGCCCCGCTTCCCGCCTGACTTGCCCGGTCATCGATCGGGTCTTTATGAGCCCGATCGATGACCGATTTCTCTCCCCGCCTGTTCGCCTCCGATGCCGAGATCGTCCGTCTCGGCGAAGGGCTGCTCGCATGCAGTCTCGCCAAGGAGGACTGGACGCATGAGGCGCATCTTGCCACCTGCCTGTACTTGCTGACCCGGCGGCCCGATGTTGACCTTGACGCGGAGATCGCCGGGATCATCTCGCGCTTCAACGAGAGCGTCGGCGGCGTGAACGACGACGAGGGTGGCTATCACGATACGATCACCCGCGCCTATCTGGCGGGTGTGCGGCTGTTCCTGCGCGCGCATCCCGAAGCTGGGCTCGCCGAGCGGGTCAACGCGTTGCTGGTCTCGCCGGTGGGGCGCCGCGACTGGCCGCTCGGCTTCTACAGTCGTGAGCGGCTCTTCTCGGTGGAAGCGCGCCGCGGCTTTGTCGAACCGGACCGTGCGCCGTTGCCGGCAATGTGCTAACGAGTCGCGGCAGCGTTCACCCAGGAGGTCCGCGATGAGCATATTCGATGGTATTCTCGGCCAGGTCACCCAGAACGTCGATATCAAGAACCTCGCCGCAAAGATCGGGCTCTCGCCCGAGCAGGTCGAGTCCGCGGTCAGCGCGCTGGCCAAGGCGCATCCCGAACCGGGCGACACCGCGCAGGGCGCCGCCTCGGCAACGGGTCTCCCGCTCGACAAGATCCAGGAGATCATCGGTCATATCGGCGGCGAGGGCGCGCTGGCCAATTTCGCGTCGCTGCTTCAAGGGCAGGCGGGCGGGGTCCTCGGCGCGCTAGACAAGGACGGCGACGGCAATCCCATCAATGACGTGGGCAACATGATATCGGGCCTGTTCGGCAAGAAGTGACGGCAGCCGAATGGCGTCAGGCGACTGCCCTATGGTCGCCGGGCGCGTCTTCTCGCTTGCAGAAATGCGCGCGACCCTTGCCGCCGGTCTTGGAGCGGTAGAGCGCCGAGTCCGCGCGGGAAAGCAGGCGTTCGAGGTCGCGGCCGGCATCGGGCATCATCGCTATGCCTATGCTGGCGGAAATGCTCATGCTCGCGCCGTCGATCGCGTAAGGCGCACTCAGTTTCTTGATGATCCTGCGCGCGAGCATCTCCGCTTCGCCATTTTGCGCGACGCCCGCCTGGAGCACGACGAACTCGTCGCCGCCGAGACGGGCAACGGTATCCTCGGCTCTTACCGTCGCTTCCAGACGCCTGGACACCTGTTGGAGCAGCGAGTCTCCCGCCGGGTGGCCGTGATGGTCGTTGATCGCCTTGAAGCCGTCGAGGTCGATATAGTGGACGGCAACGTTTTCCCCCTTGCGCAAGGCGTGGACGACGGCATCCTGAAATCGGTCGCGCAGCAGAAGCCGGTTTGCCAGCCCTGTCAGCGCGTCATGCTTGGCCAGCTGCGCCATATCATGCTCGATCGTGTGATGTTGAACCGCTGACCGATAAAGGTGCCCCACGCTCTGGAGGCTGAGGGTGGTGATCATTGCAAGCAAAAGCGCCTGAATGGCGAAGAGCTGCGTATGGAGCATCGCCCCGTGATTGCTGAATGCGTGCGCGGCGAGCGCGGCTATTGTCGGGACGGTCGCGAGCAGCAGGCTGACGATGCAAATCCGCGGCCGTACCGAGGTGCGCGACACGACGCCGGCTCCGAAGGCGAAGACGAGGCTCACCGTGATGAGGTGCATGAGCGGCTGGTGATAGGTGAGCGCCCGAACGTTCAGTCCGGCCAGCAGCAGCGCAAATCCGCAGGTTCCGATCGCGTAACGTAGCTCCCAGCGCTTGAGCTGGTTGAGGGAAGCGGCGGCACCGGCGCGTTTGAAGGCCTGCATCGTCCACAGGCGGGCTGCGGTGAGCAGCACGGCGGCGGCGGCCAGCGCGCCGATGATAGGGTCGTGCCATTCAAATGCAAAAAGGGTTGCGATCGCCACGAATACGAAGGCCAGTCCAAAGACGGGCAGGCGCATGTCGAACAGCATGTCGACAAAGTCGCGATAGACGCGCTCTGGTAGCGGGGTGGCCAGATGCCTGGCGCTTCGGCGCCGATCCCGCGGCGCATATTGATCCGACCGTCTCATGCCCCGATAGTGGGTCATCTCCCTTAAAGCGGTGTACACACCTCCCTCAGGCGTTTTACGAAGGTCGCCAGAGTCTTAGCCCTTCCGTGCGGCGACGAACCGATCGACCACGTGCCCCAGCACCGTCATCGGCACATTGCCGCCGAGCACGAGCGCGTCGTTGAAGGCCTTGAAGTCGTAGCGTGGCCCCAGCGCCGCCCTGGCGCGGTCGCGCAGTCGGTTGATCTCGCTGTGCCCGACCTTGTAGCCGCACGCCTGTCCCGGCCACGAGCAGTAACGGTCGACTTCGCCACTGACTTCCTCGACCGACGACCCGTTGGCAGTGACGAACCAGTCGATCGCCTGCTGCCGCGTCCAACGCTTGGCGTGCAGCCCGGTATCGACCACCAGCCGGCACGCGCGGAACCCCAGCGACTGGAGATAACCGAGCTTCTCGGCCGGATTGTCGGCATAGACCCCGAGCTCGTCGGCGAGTTGCTCGGCGTAGAGCGCCCAGCCTTCGGAATAGGCGTTGAACTGGAGCAGGCTCCGGACAAGCGGCAGCTTGAACGTATATTCCCCCTGCCAGACATGGCCGGGGATCGCTTCGTGATAAGCGAGATCGGGCAGGCTGAACCGCGTGTGCAGGCTCGTCGTGCGCAGGTTGATCCAGAACTTGCCGGGAACGGTCCCGTCGATCGAGCCGGGGCCGCCATAGGCGCCGGGTGCGCCCGGCTCCTCCTCGGGCGGCATGCGGCGAACCTCGACATTACCCTTCACCAGCGTGTTGAACGCCTGCGGCATGCGCGCGCGAATGTCGGCGATGCGCGTGTTCAGCAACTTCATGATCTCGGCGCGACCGGGATCGCCTTCGGGGAAAGTGAAGCGCGGGTCCTTGGCGAGCGCTTCCATCCGCGCGCCGACGCTGCCCTGGCTGTAGCCCTCCTTCTTGAGGATGGTGTCCATCTCCGCCTGGATCGCGCGGAGCTGGTCCATGCCCATCTGGTGGACTTCGTCGGGAGTCATCGTAGTCGTGGTGCCGGCGCGTAGCGCCCAGGCATAATAGGCCTCGCCGTCGGCGAACTTCCAGACTCCGGCGTCCGCGGTGGCGCGCTTGCGATGGCGTTCGAGCTCGGCGATCTGCCGGTCGAGTGCCGGGGCGATCTTGTCGTTGGCGAGCATCCAGGCGCCGTTGCCGAAATCGCCTTCCATCCCGGCGGTGCGATTGGCCAGCGACGTGACCAGGCCCCAGCCGGCGGTGTTACCGCCGCGCGCGAGCTTCAATTGGTTCAGGTTCTTGTCGAGCAGGAAGTCGGGGGCGATCACGCCCTTCGCGGCGGCGATCTTGAGCCGCTCGGTCTCGCCGTCGAGCTGATCGGCATAGGATTCGAGCCGGTCGAGATAGGCTTCGGCGTCCTCGCGGGTTTTCACCTGATGATCGGTGTCGAGCATCCGCGGCACATCGATATAGGCGCCGACATTCTGCGCCACCACATAGGGCGTGTTGCGCCAGCTGCCGACGGCGACGTCGCCATAGCCGAAGCCGAACCCCTCCAGCCCGCTGCCATAGGAGGCCTGCACCACTTCGACATTGGTCCGCATCACCGGGCTCAGCGCCGCGGCGTCGAGCCTGGCCAGTTCGGCGAGCGTCTGGCGAAGATGCGCGACGATCTTGCGCTGCCCCTCGGGCGATCGATCGGTGAGCTGGTGCTTGAGCGACGCGCGCTTGTCCTTGTCGATCCCCAGCGACGTGGCGTTTTCGGGATAGAGTTTGAGGAACGCCTCGGCAGTGCGCGTGAGCAGCGCGTCGGCCGCCGCGTCCGCATCGGCGAACAGTGCAGTCGCTTGAGCGGGCAGGGCGGAAGCCGCAAGGGTGCCGGCGGTGCCGAGCAGGAGCTCGCGGCGAGTGGTACGCATGGTCATTCCTTGAAAATCAGGCGATCACAGGCTCGACGGTGAGCGACGTCCCGGTTGCACCGACGATCCGGACATGGCTGCCGATCGGCGTATCGGGGCCGCAGGCGAGCCATTCGCCGTCGCCGACACGGACCTTGCCCTTGCCGGCGACGATCGGCTCGACGACGGTCACCACTTCGCCGATCAGCCGTGCGGCGCGATCGTTGAGCAGCGGGTCGGCGCTCGCGACCGGGTTCCGGGCATACCAGCGCCGCCCGATCGCCACCGCCGCCGAGGTCGCGACGATGAACACCGCCACCTGGAACAGCACTGCGAGTTCGGGGATGATCAGCGTGACCACCCCGGTCAGCGCCGCGCCGGCAGCGACGAAGACGAGGAAGATCCCCGGCATCAGCAATTCGGCGATCGCGAGCACCGCGGCGAGGATGAGCCAGGCGAGCCCGGGCGTGGCGAGCAGCGCGTCCATCGCTCAGTCCTCCTTCGTGCCGAAGGGCGTGGGGCGCGCGCGCGGCGCAGGCGTGGCGGGCGGCGCGGGCGGCTGCGGATTGCGGCCGAGCGCGTCGCGGGCGAGCTCGCCGATCCCGCCCAGCGTGCCGATCAGCTGAGTCGCCTCGACCGGGAACAGGATCGTCTTGGCGTTGGGCGAAGTCGCGAACTTGCTCACGGCCTCGACATATTTCTGCGCGACGAAATAGTTGATCGCCTGGCTCGATCCCTTGGCGATCGCGTCCGACACCAGCTCGGTGGCCTTGGCTTCGGCTTCTGCGGAGCGCTCGCGCGCCTCGGCATCGCGGAATGCGGCTTCGCGCCGGCCCTCGGCCTCGAGGATCTTGGACTGCTTCTGCCCCTCGGCGCGCAGGATCTCGGAAGCCCGCGTGCCCTCGGCCTCGAGGATGTTGGCGCGCTTCTCGCGCTCGGCTTTCATCTGGCGGCCCATCGCGTTGACGATGTCGGCGGGCGGGCGGATGTCCTTGATCTCGACGCGGGTGATCTTGACGCCCCATGGCGTGGTCGCGTGATCGACGACGTTGAGCAGCCGCGCGTTGATCTCGTCGCGCTTCGACAGCGTCTCGTCGAGGTCCATCGATCCCATCACTGTGCGCAGATTGGTCGTGGTGAGCTGGAGCAAGGCGAGATAGAGGTCGGACACCTCATAAGCCGCCTTGGCGGCGTCGAGGACCTGGAAGAACACCACGCCGTCGGTGGAGATCATCGCATTGTCCTTGGTGATGATCTCCTGGCCGGGGATGTCGATCACCTGTTCCATCATGTTCACCTTGCGGCCGACGCGATAGAAAAAGGCGGGGTAGAAATTGAGCCCGGGCGCCGCGACCGCCGTGAAGCGGCCGAAATATTCGATCGTATATTGATAGCCCTGGGTGACGATCTTCACGCTGGAGAAGAGGTAGAGCAGCACCACCGCGACCAGCACGATCAAAAATACGTTCAGCACGTCCATCCCCCGACTCCCCTCGCAATTCCGCTCCCTTGCTAGCATAGAGTCGCGCCATGACCACAGTCTCACTGGCCCCGCGCACTGCGCTGTTCCTGCCCGCCTCCAATCCGCGCGCGATCGCCAAGGCGAGGGAATTAGCCGCGGACATGGTCATCCTCGATCTCGAGGACGCCGTGCGTGACGATGCGAAGGCCGAGGCGCGGACTGCCGCCGTAGCGGCAGCGGGCGAGGGGTTCGGCGATCGGCTCTGCGCGATCCGGGTCAATATCGCCGACTCCGCCGAATTTGCAGCGGACCTCGCCGCGGTGACCCGCTCGGCCTGCGACTTTGTCGTGTTGCCCAAGGTCGAAACGGCGGCACAGGCAATCATGCTTACGCGTGCTACCAGCAAGCCGTTGCTCGCCATGATCGAAACACCGGCGGGAGTGCTCGCCGCTGCCGCGATCGCCGCGGTTCCGAGGGTCGCCGGGTTGATCGCCGGCGTGAACGATCTGCGCGCGACGCTCGGCATCCCCGCGGATGGGGGCCGCGACGGCCTTGCCCTCTCGCTCCAGACGATCGTGCTGGCCGCACGCGCGAACCACATCTGGGCGCTCGACGGAGTCTTCAACGCCCTCGACGATCCCGAAGGGCTCGCCACCGAATGCCGGCACGGGCGCATGCTCGGTTTCGACGGCAAGTCGCTGATCCATCCGAACCAGATCGAGATCGCCGCCGCCGCCTTCGGTGCGAGCGAAGCTGAACTGGCCGAGGCACAGGCTTTGATCGAGGCCGCCACTGGCGGCGCCGAGCGCTTCGGCGATCGGATGATCGAGGCGATGCATGTCGAGCAGGCGCGGGCGCTGATCGAACGGAACCGGCGCTGATCTCGGGGATTTTCCGCTAGCTGGTTTTAGGGGAGGATTATGGCGAAATCTCAAACGCTCTCCCAAGGTGACTTTATACCGGAGCTTCGGACGCTGCACGAGCAGGTACTCGAAATGATCGACGAACTTGAAGCTGTATGCGGACGTCCGGCCCCGGAAGAGGCGGCCTTGGCGGGATTGCGCTATCGGCTGACGCGCACCAGCAGCGCGCGGCGCAAGCTGATCGAGACGCTCTGCGCCGAATTGCAGATGACGCTTCCCGCGGACGAAATTGCCCCCATCCGCGCGCTCCGTGAGTCGAACGTCGTCGCCATGACGTCGTCTTCGGATCACATCGGCACGTGGAGCTTGCGCGAGATCATGAAGGATTGGGCAGGCTATTGCCATGCGTCGCAGCAGATCCGCCGCTCCATGCGGGATCAGGTCGAATTGGAGAAGTCGACGCTCTATCCGTATCTATGATCGGGTAAACGGCTCCGAAACCATCTTTTCTCACATGATCTGAATATCATCGCCGCATGATGCAGATATCCGAGGAGGTGTCGAAATGGACCGTCGCAGCGAGGAACAGCCGCAGGAGCGCCGCGAGCGCGCCGATCGCCGGCAGAATGCCAATCCCGATTATGCCCATGAGGAGCGCCGCAAGCGCGAACGCCGCGCGCGGCACTAGCAGTTTGCCCTGACCGCGGTTACATGGGCCGCCAACCTCCGACTCAGGACTTTGGCGCACCCCATGGATATCCCCCTCGGCCTCACCTTCGACGACGTCCTTCTCTATCCGGGCGAGTCCGAAGTCCTGCCGAGCATGGCCGACACCCGCACCTTCGTGACGCGCAGCCTCGCGCTCAACATCCCGATCATCTCGTCGGCGATGGATACCGTCACCGAAGCCGACATGGCGATCGTCATGGCGCAACTGGGCGGCATCGGTGTCCTCCACCGCAATCTCGACGTGGAAGAGCAGGTCGAGGCGGTCCGCGCGGTCAAGCGCTATGAGAGCGGGATGGTGGTCAATCCGATCACCATGGCCCCCGACGGCACGCTGGGCGAGGCGCGCGCGCTGATGGAGCGCCACAAGATCAGCGGCATCCCGGTGGTGGAGGCGAGCGGCAGGCTTGTCGGCATCGTCACCAATCGCGACGTCCGCTTCGCCGAGAATCCCAGCCAGCCCGTTTCCGAGCTGATGACGCATGACAATCTCGCCACCGTCGCCGCCGGCGTCGGCAAGGAAGAGGCGCGCCGCCTGCTGCACCAGCGCCGGATCGAGAAGCTGCTGGTGGTCGACAACGACTATCGCTGCGTCGGGCTGATCACGGTCAAGGATATCGAGAAGGCGGTCAACTTCCCCAATGCGACCAAGGACCCCGCCGGCCGCCTCTGTGTCGCTGCGGCGACAACGGTAGGCGACAAGGGCTTTGCACGGACCGAGGCGCTCGTCGATGCCGAAGTCGATCTCATCGTCATCGACACTGCGCATGGCCACAACAAGGATGTCGGCCGCGCGGTCGAGCGGGTGAAGAAGCTCTCGAACCGCGTCCAGGTCGTGGCGGGCAACATCGCCACTGCCGAGGCGGCCAAAGCGCTGATCGGTGCGGGCGCGGATGGCCTCAAGGTCGGCATCGGCCCAGGTTCGATCTGCACCACGCGCGTCGTCGCAGGCGTCGGCGTGCCGCAGCTCACCGCGGTGATGGACGCGGCGTCGGAAGCGGCGAAATCGGGCGTACCGGTGATCGCCGATGGCGGGCTTCGCACGTCGGGCGATCTCGCCAAGGCGCTCGCCGCGGGCGCATCGACCTGCATGGTCGGATCGCTGCTCGCGGGCACCGAAGAGGCGCCGGGCGAGACCTTCCTCTATCAGGGCCGGGCGTACAAATCCTATCGCGGCATGGGTTCGGTCGGTGCAATGGCGCGCGGTTCGGCCGACCGCTATTTCCAGCAGGACATCAAGGACCAGCTCAAGCTGGTACCCGAGGGCATCGAGGGCCAGGTCCCCTTCAAGGGCAGCGCGCGCGATGTCGTCCACCAGCTGGTCGGCGGCGTGAAGGCGGCGATGGGCTATGTCGGCGCGCCGACGATCGCCGAATTCCAGAAGAAGGCCAAGTTCGTGCGGATCACCGGCGCGGGCCTGCGCGAAAGCCATGTCCACGACGTGACGATCACCCGCGAGGCGCCGAACTATCCAACGCGCTGAGCCTGGCCGCCGCAATTTGAGCTTCCAATGTAGGATTTCTTCTGCTTCGGGTTGGCAATGCGTTGCGCGGCAAATCTCGGCCTGCTTTTCGAGCGCGCGATGATCTTCGATCCAAAGTTTACGAATGACACGCATCTCCCGCAACTTTGGGATGCTTTCAGGTGACTCCCGCAGCCCGCAGCCAGGCGGCGATCGACCTGCTCGACCGGATCATTGCGGCGGCGCGCGATCAGGGTGCGGCGGCGGACACGCTGATCGCGCGCTGGTTCGCCGAGCGCCGTTATGCCGGATCGAAGGACCGCCGCGCCGTGCGCGAACTGGTCTACGACGCCATTCGGCTGTGCGGCGAGCGACCTGAAAGCGGCCGCGCGGCGATGCTGGCGCTGGTCGCCGCGCGGCCCGGGCTGGCGGAGACGTTCGACGGATCGCCTTACGGTCCTGCGGCGATCGAGGCCGGCGATTCCGTCGCCGTGCCGGGCCATGCGCCGGGCTGGCTGATCAAGAAGCTGCGCGCATCGGATATCGGTATCGAAGAGCAGGCCGCGCTGCTGGCGCGGGCACCGCTGGATGTGCGGGTCAATACGCTCAGGACGTCGCGCGATCGGCTCGTCGCCACGCTCTCTGGAGCCGAGCCGATCGGCTTCGCGCCCGATGCGCTGCGCCTGCCGCATGATACGAGGGTCGATCAGCTTCCCGAATATGCCGCGGGCGAGTTCGAAGTGCAGGATGCGGGCAGCCAGCTGGTCACGCTCGCCGCCGGTGCGCAGCGCGGTCAGCATGTCGTCGATCTCTGCGCGGGCGGGGGCGGCAAGACGCTCGCGCTCGCGGCGTCGATGGCCAATCACGGCAGCATCCTTGCGTGCGATGTCGATCGCGGCCGCCTGCAGCGCCTCCCCGAGCGCGTAGCGCGGGCAGGCGTGACGATTGCAGAAACGCGGCTGCTGAACCCCAATCGCGAGGCCGAGCAGCTTGGCGACCAGGCCGCGCGCGCCGATATCGTCCTCGTCGATGCGCCTTGCTCGGGAACCGGAACCTGGCGCCGCAATCCGGAGGCGCGTTGGCGGCTGACTCGCGAGCGTCTCGACAAATTGGTCGCGACGCAGCGTCACATCATGGGGTTCGCGGCGGAGCTGGTGCGCCCGGGTGGAGCCTTGGTCTATATCGTCTGCTCGGTGCTCGACGATGAAGGCGCGGGGCAGGTGCAGGCGTTTCTCGATGTGTATCCGGGCTGGACCGCACAGGCTCTGACGCTGGGCGCCGGCACGCCCCGCGGTGCGGGAATCCGGCTCACGCCGCTAACGGACTCGACCGATGGCTTTTTTGTCGCGAAGATGATCCGACCGTGATAGCCGTACGCGCCTCAATTTTGGAGATTTTCATGCGGATCACTGCGATTTCGGCCGCCGCCGCGTTGATGGTGCTTTCGGTCTCGACGTCGTTGATGGCCCAGCGTCCCGACGATCAGATCGATCCCAAATCGCTCGCGTTGCTCCAGGAAGGCCGCGCCGCGCAGGCCGCCGGCAATCTCGACGGTGCACAGGACGCGCTGGAAAGCGCGCTGGCGGTGGATCCGCGCAATCGCGAGGCATTCCTCGTGCTCGCCGAGATCGCACGCACGCGCAATCTGCCGGGCAAGGCGATCCGTCTGTATCGTGAGGCGCTCGCACTCGAGCCCAATGATCTCGCGGCGCTGCGCGGGCAGGGCGAGGCATTGGTCGCCAAGGGCGCGACGACGAAGGCGCAGGAGAATCTCGCCCGGATCAAGACGATCTGCAACGGCGCGTGCAACGATGCGACCGTGCTTGCCGCGTCGATCGTGAAGGGGCCGCCCGCGACGGCGACTGCGCAGGCCGAACCGACCAAGCCGGTGCCGGCAAAGCCCTGACCGCTTGCAATGTTGGATTTCGCCCGCTGGGATTAGCAAGCGGGATCTCCGCCGCTCTTTGAACCGACTCATTTTGCGAAGCTCCAGGACGGATCGGCATTTGGCTCTTCCCCTCCCTTGCAGGGAGGGGAGTCAGTTTGTTGAATGTCGATGCGTCCTAGCCGAGCACCCGCGCCAGCGCGACGAACTCTTCGACCGTCACCGTCTCGGCGCGGCGGCTCGAATCCACGCCCAGCTGCTCCATCGCCTCGATCGCGCGAGGCACGCCCTTGAGGCTCTGGCGGAGCATTTTCCGGCGCTGCCCGAACGCGGCGGCAGTCAGCTTTTCGAGCGTCTTCAATTGCACACCCTCGGGCGCCGGTGCGGCGACGATATGGACTACGGCCGACATTACCTTGGGCGGGGGCGTGAATGCCGATCGGTGGACGGTCATCGCGATCCGCGGCGTCGAGCGCCACTGCGCCAGCACTGCGAGCCGGCCATAAGCCTCTGAACCCGCGGGGGCGACGATCCGCTCGGCGACTTCCTTTTGGAACATCAGCGTCAGGCTCGCCCACCACGGCTCCCACGCCGCCGATAGCCAGCCCACCAGCAACGCCGTGCCGACATTGTAGGGCAGATTGGCCACGACATGCGGCTTGCCCACGAATAGCGCCGGTGCATCGACCTCGAGCGCGTCGCCTTCGATCACCTTCAGCCTGCCGGGAAAGTACTCGCCCAGTTCGGCTAGAGCAGGAATGCACCGCCGGTCGCGTTCGACTGCAGTGACCGAGGCGCCGGCCTCCAGCAGCGCGCGGGTCAGCCCGCCGGGGCCGGGGCCGACTTCGAAGACCTCGGCACCGGCCAGATCGCCCGGCACCCTGGCGATGCGGGCGAGCAATTGGTGGTCGAACAGGAAATTCTGCCCCAGCGCCTTGCTCGCGCTGAGACCGTGCCTGCGGATGACCTCACGAAGCGGCGGCAGCTCGGTCACTGGGCGGGCGCGGTCGCTTCCACCCGACGCTCGGCCTGCGCGGAGGCCATGCGGATCGCGGCGATCATCGCCCCGGGATTGGCTTCGTCACGCCCGGCGATGCCGAAAGCGGTGCCGTGATCGGGCGAGGTGCGGACGATCGGCAAGCCCAGCGTGGTGTTCACGCCATCGTCGAAATGGAGCGTCTTGATCGGGATCAGCGCCTGATCGTGATAGAGGCAGAGCGCCGCATCATAGCCGGCGCGGGCGCGGGCATGGAACATGGTGTCGGCGGCGAACGGCCCGACTGCGTCGATCCCTTCGGCGCGCAACTGCTCGATGGCGGGCGCGAGGATATCGATTTCCTCCCGGCCGATCGCGCCGCCCTCGCCGGCGTGCGGATTGAGCCCGGCAAAGGCAAGGCGGGGCCGGTCGATACCGAAATTGCGGTGAAGCCCGCGCGCGGTAACCCGCGCCTTGGCCAGCACCAGCTCGATCGAAATGAGATGCGGTACATCGGCCAGCGGCACATGGACGGTGATCGGCACCACTCGCAGCGTCGGCCCGGCCAGCATCATCACCGTATTGTCGCCGGCGACGCCGCAGCGTTCGGCGACGAACTCGGTTTGCCCGGGATAGGTGAAACCGATGCGATAGAGCAGCGCCTTGGAGACCGGACCGGTGACCAACGCGCTCGCCGCGCCCGAACGCGTCAGCCCGCAGGCCATTTCGAGCGATTGCAGGGCGCAACGCGCGCCATCCACGTCGGGAGTCCCGGGCGTGACGTCGCCCGCATCGCCTACCGAGACGATCGGAAGCGCATCCGCAAAGGCGGCTTCCGCTTCGGCAGGATCGCTGATCAGGGCGATGGGACCGTCCCACACCTTTTGGACTGCGCGGGGATCGCCGACCGCGAAGAAGGGCGCGAGCGAATGCAGTTCGCGCGCATTCCACGCCTTGGCGGTGATCTCCGGGCCGATTCCGGCGGAATCGCCCATGGCGATGGCGAGCGGGGTGGTCATCCGCTCGCCGCGCACCTCAGCGATATTCGACCAGCGCGTCGCGGCGCAGGTCGCGCATCATGCGCTGGGCGCGCAGGTTGGTGCGTTGTTCCTCGATCTGGTTCTGGACCTGCTCGACCGATGGCTCATACGCTTCCTTGGGGTCGTCGCGACCGCACAAAACGAGCACCCGGACGCCGTCTTCGACCGATCCGAACGGCTGAGTCACCTGACCGACCTGGAGTGGCAGGATCATGTTCTGGAGCGCGGGCGGCAGTTCCTTGATCGCGATGCCGTCGCGATCGACGACTTCCGCGCTCTGTGCCTGGGCGACATTGGCGACGTCGCCGCATCCCTTGATCGCGCGCGTCGCGGTGGCGAACTCGCCGGCTCGCGCCGTGGCGGCCGCTTCCGTGGTGCCCTTGGGGAAGGTGATCGCGATCTGGCGCAGGCTCAGCTTGGCGTCCTTGGGATCCGCAGTCAGCACCTTGCGCTTCTCGGCGAGGTACAGGATCGAGAAGCCGGTGGGCAGCTGGATCGGGCCGGCGACTTGGCCGGGCTGCATTTCCTGCGCGGCGCCGGCAAGCTGGTCCGGAAGCATCGCCGGACGCACCCAGCCGAGATCGCCGCCGACCGACTTGGTCGACGCCTCCGAATAGGTCTTGGCGAGATAGTCGAACGGAGCGCCTTCGCGCATCTGCTGGATCATCTTCTGCATGCTCGCATGAACTTCCTGCGCGCGATCCGGCGTGGCGTTCATGTAGATTTCGTAGACGTGATATTCGTCGCTGCCCTTGGCCGCCTTCATGCGATCGATCATCGCCTTCACTTCGGCCTCGCCGACGTTGATGTTGACGCGGCGGCGCAGCAGGCGGTTCCAGGCGATGTCAGCCTCGATCTGGCGGCGGATGGTGCGCTCGGACGCGCCGATTTCCTTCAGCCATGCGCGCATCTGCTCGGGCGTCTTCTGGAAATTCTTCGAAACCCGAGCGAAACTCTGCTCGATCTCCTTCGGATCGACAGTGATCTCGTTGGCCTTGGCCTCCTGGACCTGGAGCGTCTCGTCGATCAGCTGGCGCAGCATCTGAAGCTTCAGCTGGTCGCGCTCCTCGGGCTTCAGGTTGAGCTTGCTGATGCCGATGACCATCGCCATGCGCTGATCGACGTCGGTGCCGGTGATCACCGTGTCGTTGACGATCGCAGTGGGCTTGCGGATGTTGGGATCGCTCTTGCCGAAGAGCTGGAAGTTCGCCGGAAGATCAAGCCCGGTAGTCGGCACCTGCTGATCGGGAACGGTCTGCGCGATCGCAATCGATGCGACACCGGCCAGGCCGAACGCCAAAATAGTCTTGCGGCCGAAGCGAGCCGCCTTTGCAACACCCATGTTCACGTGGAGCCGTACCCTCATCCATCCCGGGGAGATCGTGGCGCATACTCGCCAATTGTGCCTGAACCAAGGCTTGACGGGATTCGGATCACGCCCCGTCGGGCGACACGCTAGCGCCCCAGATTCTTGAATGCCAGCGACAAAAGATAGCTGTTGCCTCGCCGGGCGTCCCCGGTCGTCTCATAATCGCGCTTCCAGGTGACGCCGAGACGAAGGCAGTCATCCTCATAGGTGATCCCGAGCCTGTGGCGTACGGGATCGAAACCGTCGGCCTGCGAAAGAATGTCCTCGTCGCGATTGGTAAGGTCGACGAGGAGAGCGCCCGACACCGACCAGAAGCGGGCGATCTGGACCCGCCCGCCGATCCGGGCCTCCTCGCGATCCTGCAGATCCTCGAGCCTGGCGTCGATATTGCGATTGAGGCGGAGATACCCGACCTGGAAATAAGTGCTTCTCGAGCCGACGGTCGCGTCGATCTCGTTGCGCCGAACGGCGAAGGTGTCCTTGTCGATCCGGTAGCGGTGCGTGAAGCTCACGAAATCGCGGAAGCGGACCACGGTGCGCCCGACGATGTCGGATACGCGGTCGGTCAGACCGGTACCGTCGGGGAAGATCGTCGGCCGCGAGGTGAGGCGGTAGCTTTGCCCCACATTCGCATCGACGCTGAACCCGGGCAGATACAGCGAATAGTCGACGCCCCAGGTGAAGCGGGTCGAATCCTCGAACCGGTCATAACCGGGGAAGCGATTGAGCGCGAAAAGGTTGGAATCCTCGAGGTCGACCGCACGCGCATCCTCGTTGGGGACGGCGAGGTTTTCGAGCTTGGGCGCGGCGACGATCTGGATCCGCGGCGTGATTTTCTGGGTGCCGCCGAGGAACTCGCCGACGAACGGCCATTTGACGTCCACAGCGGCCGCCGCGATGCCCCGGAAGTGGAAGCCTTCTCCGCCGCGATAGCTGGGGACGAGCGTCGATAGCGTGTCGTCGGTGTTATAGGCGTCTACCCGGCCATAAGCAGTGAAGGTGACTTCCTGGCCCCAGTTGGTGAGCTTGCGCAGGTCCCAGCGGGCGCTGGCGAAGGCGCGCTGCGAATCCTGGCCGTCCGAACGCCCGATCGCCAGCGTGTTGAGCTGGAACTCCAAGCGCCCGCCGAGCAGGCCCTCGTCCATTCGCCGGCGATAGTCGAGCTCGGGCAACACGAAGGGCTGGAGGCCCTGCCGCTCGCCGACGCGCAGCGTCTGCACCGCCCAGGCATTGATCGAGAAATAGCTGTCCGGATCGATGCGCTCGACCCGCACATTGTTGCGCAGCCGATCGTCGCGCGAGATGTCGTAGCGGCGGAGGAAGGTGCGATCGGTGGTGAGGCGAATCGAGGCGCTGGCGCTCCATTCAGGCGAGAACTGGAACCGGCCCGCCGCGTCGAGATAGCCGCGAAAATTATTGCTCGACGTGGCGGGCGTAGTCGGCACCGTGAGGTCGTCGGCGCGGCGGCTGTAGGTGCCGTACCCGGTCACGCGATAGGCGCCGAAGCTCTCGACCGCGCGATACTCGCCCTGCAGCATCGGCAGTGCTTCGGTGAACACGCGCGGCGTGATCGTCAGGTCGCGGTTCGGCGCGAGGCTGAAGAAATAGGGAAGGGCGATCTGAAAGCCGTTGGTGCGATCCAGTCGCACGTCGGGCGTCAGGAAGCCATCGTCGCTGGTGCCGCCCGCCGGATGCGAGAAGACGGGAAGCGGGATCGAGGCGAAGCCGAACACCGAGATCCGCGCGCCGGTATAGCGGATGCGCTTCTTGGTCGGATCATAGACCACGCGCCGGGCGGTGATCTTCCACGAGGGCTCTTTGGGGCAACCTTCCGAATCGGTCACCGCGCACGGCGTATAGGCCGCATTCTCGACCGTGATGACGCCATTGTCCCGATGCCCGCGCTGGGCGGCGATCCGGCCGCCCGCCTCGAGCACGACGAGCATGTTCTCGACTGCGCCGTCCTTGAGCGTGTCCGTCAGCTCGATATGGTCGCCATAAGCGGCGTCGCCCTCGGGATTGACGATGACGATGTTGCCCTCGGCGACGACCTTTCCGGTCTTGCGGTTCCAGACGATCTTGTCGGCGCGGAGGCGATCGCTGCGACGGTACAGCCGGACGTCGCCGCTCGCGGTGACGACGTCGTTCTCATAGTCATAGTCGAGCTGGTCGGCGTTGAACTGGACTTCGTCGGGGTTGGTCGAGGTCGCCTCTGTTGAGGGCGGCGGCACCTCGACGGGGCGGTCCTGCAGGTTCGCGGCGGGTATTTCGACGGTTTGCGGAGAGACGGGCTGGCTCGCGGACGCCTCGCGCGGGTCGGCAGTCTCCTGCGCCCGCGCCTGCGCCGCGAGGCACAGGCCGAGCGCGGCCGAGAGCAGCAGTGCCTTGCGCGAAACGACCATTCCCACCTTTATCTTCACTCCCGGGCACACGGCACCGCCCGCCCTATCGCAGCGGTTGCGGCATCGCAACGTCACGTGCGTTGGCCCGAACGCGCGGAACCGCTAACAGGAGCCATGCAAGTCGACTTCTATCATCTCACCAGATTGCCTCTCGAACGGGCATTGCCGCAGATCGCCGAGAAGGTGCTCGCCACCGGCGGACGGCTGGTAATCGTGGCGGGAGAAGAAGGCCGGCGTGCCCAACTCGATCAGTTGCTGTGGAATTATGCCGCGGAGAGCTTCCTGCCGCACGGCCAGGCCGGTGGCGAAGACGATGCGCGCCAGCCGGTGCTCATCGCCGCGAATCCCGAAGCGGCGAACGGCGCCCGCAACATCGCGCTGGCGGACGGCATCTGGCGCGAGGAAGCACTGGGCTTCGACCGCGCCTTCCATTTCTTCGACGAGGAGCGGATCGCCGAGGCGCGGGCGGCGTGGAAGGGGCTGGCCGATCGCGACGGCGTTGAACGAAATTATTGGAAGCAGAACGACGCAGGGCGCTGGGAGAAAGCCGCCTGAGCCCGCGAAAGGTTAGTAAAGGTTAGGCGATCGACATGTTCTTCGCATGTGCGACCACGGTCAAAGAGCGGCGCCCCGTGCCGGGCGCGAGCCGACTTCAGCAGACGAAATCCTACATTGCAAGTCGGCCTCGGCTTGCATCCGCGGCGCCCGGGGACTAGGGAGCCGCGACTTTTCCACAACCCAAATACAGGAGCCGCACGGCCATGGCCGCGACCCGGACCTTTTCGATCATCAAGCCCGATGCCACCCGCCGCAACCTGACCGGTGCGGTCACCAAGATGCTCGAGGAAGCCGGCCTGCGCGTCGTCGCTTCGAAGCGCATCCAGATGAGCCGCGAGCAGGCCGAGGGCTTTTACGGCGTCCACCGCGAGCGCCCCTTCTTCAACGATCTGGTCGAGTTCATGATCTCGGGCCCGGTCGTGGTGCAGGTGCTCGAAGGCGAGAACGCCGTGCAGCGCAACCGCGACGTCATGGGCGCCACCAACCCCGCCAATGCCGATGCCGGCACGATCCGCAAGGAACTGGCGGAATCGATCGAGGCGAACTCGGTGCACGGTTCGGATTCGGAAGAGAATGCGGCGATCGAGATCGCCTTCTTCTTCAAGCCCGAAGAGATCGTCGGCTGATTTGCCGCCGCTCTTCGGAGCGGTCGCGAGATAGGAGCGCCGGTGGGGCCATAGGCCTCGCCGGCGTTTCTGCGTTCGCAGAACCCAATTTCGTCTTCCCGGCGAAAGCCGGGATCCAGAGCCACGAGCGACGCTGCAGAGAAACTCTGGGCCGCGGCTTTCGCCGGGGTCACGGAGGGGGCTTTTTCTAGAGCAGGAAATCGGAGCCGTAGAAGTTGAACTCGCCATTCACCTGGAGCTGGAAATCGGCGACACCGTCCCCGTCGGCGTCCGCGAAGATGAAGGTATGGCCGCCTACCTTCTCGTAGCGCAGCTGCCCAGCGGTGCCGGTGAAGGCGTTCGCGCCGAGGAAAGTGAAATTCTGGTTGCCGGCAAGGAGCAGGTCGGCGTCGATATTCGTCACCGAGATGCGATCGCCCTGGCCCCGGCTGAAGTCGAAGATCATGTCCGGGCTGCCCACGCTCGAATCGGCGAGCGCGTCGAAGCGGAACACGTCGCTGCCGGCGCCGCCGAGGAACTGGTCCACTCCGGCGCCGCCGACCAGCGTGTCACTGCCGGCGCCGCCGTCGAGCAGGTCCGCCCCGTCGAGCCCGAACAACGTGTCGCCGCCTTCGCGGCCGGCGATCGTGTCCGCATTCGTCGTGCCGGTGATCGTGTTGCTGGAGGGGGTGCCGGTGAAGCTCGATTCGGCCGCGGCGTTGGACACCGTCACGGCGAGCGTCTGCGTGACGATGTTGGTGCCGTCGGTGGCGCGCACGACGACGTCATAGACATTGTTGCCGCCGGCATCGGCCGGCGCCTCGTAATCGGGCACGGCGCGGAAGGACAATAATCCGTTCCAGGGATTGATCATGAACAATGCGGCGTCGGCGCCGCCGGCGATCGCATAAGGCGTGTTGACGAGAGCCTCCGGATCGACTGCGGCGATCGTCGCGACGACCAGGCTGTTCTCGGAGATCGTCACCGATGCCGAAGCCGCTCCGCCGAACGAAGTGAAGCTCGGCGCTTCGTTGGCGTTGTAGACTCGCACGGTCAGCGCCTGTTCGTCGCTGTCCACACCGTTGCTGGCGGCAACGACGACTTCGTAGCGATTGTCCCCGTCCGCATCGGCGGGCGCCTCGTAATCGGGATCCGCATTCCAGGCGAAGCGGAGCACGCCCGAGACCGCATCGATCTCGAAGCGAGCGGCATCCGCGCCGCCGACGATCGAATAGGCGATGCCCGAACCCGCATCGCCGGTCGCTTCGACGCGCGTCAGATAGCCGATCTGATTCTCGGTCCAGACGAGATTGGCGGCATCGGCTCCGTTTTCGGAAGTGATCGTCACGGTCTCGTCCATGGCGAGCGTGCTGACCCCCGCCAGCTCCGGCATGTCTTGTTCCGGACGGGAGGCCATCTTGCCGCCGTTGACGGCGTCGTGCCTGAGAAACGCCTTCAGTCCAGCTGCAGGCATCGTCGAAGCGAACCAGTCATACGTGACCATGATCACACTCTCCCTTGCAATCGAAGAGACGCATGCTCACGAAAACTTGTTGCCGATTTATGAACTGGCACAAGATCGATCATCTGGTTTTCTTTGTGGCGCGTAGGACGGTAGCCAATATTCAAGATCTCGTCATTCGCAGCCAAGTGTAATGGTCGCGGATCAGCTCCGGGGAAGCGTGATCGTGGCGGTCAGGCCGCCGTCGACGCGATTGGCCAAGGTGATATCGCCGCCAGCGTCGGCGACGATCGCACGAGCGAGGGCGAGGCCGAGGCCGATGCCGCCGGTGTCGCGGTTGCGCGAAGTCTCCAGACGTGTGAACGGATCGAAAACCGCGGCCAGCTTGTCGGCCGGAATTCCGGGCCCCCGATCCGCCACCTCGATTGCCACCGTCTGTTCGCCCGGCAACAGCCTCACCCGCGTGCCGCCGCCATATTTCACCGCGTTCTCGATCAGGTTGCGCACCGCGCGGCGCATCAGCGTAGGGCGCAGGTGCATCTTGAGACGCGGCGCTTCCTCGAACTCGACCTCGTGATCGAGCTCGCGGAAATCGTCGACCACCGCATCGATCAGCGCCGAGAGATCGACATCGACGGGCGGCTCGCTCGGACGGCCGAGGCGCGCGAGCGACAGGATGTCGTCGAGCGTCCGGTTCATCTCGTCGATCGTGTCGGCCATGCGATTTCGGTCGTCGTCGTCCTCGACCGATTCGATGCGGACGCGAAGCGCCGCGAGCGGCGTACGCAGATCGTGACCAATCGCGCCGAGCATGCGATCCTTTTCGTCGAGCATCGCATTCACACGCAGGCTGAGGACGTTGTAGGCGGCGATCACTGCGCGGACGTCGCTGGGGCCGCGCTCCTCGAGGGGAGCGGCACCGTCGCCGGGGCGGAAATCCTGTGCGGCGCCGGCGAGCGACCGCAACGGCTTGGAGATGCGGCGCACGATCCACATCACCGGGAGCAGGATGATCGCATAGAGGATCAGAGTCTGGAACAGCAGGGCCGCGATCAGCCGGCGGTCGGCGCGCGACCAGGGGGCGTTGATAGTGAGCCAGCCCTTTCCGGGCTGCTCGATGGCGATGACGAGCACGGTTCCGCCGCGCACGCGCCCGCGATTCTCCTCGGGCGTGGCCGGACGGAGGCCGGTGTCGATCCTGCCGAAGGGAATGCCGACCTCGCTCAGCTGGCGGCGCAGTTCCTCGGCGACTTCGTCACGCCGCTCCAGTCCGGGCGAAACGGGGTCGGCGGCGACGCGGCGCACGCGACCGCGATCCGGGGAGAGCGGGCGGCCGGACGTCCTCTCGCGCTCGAGCGAGTCGACGATGCGGGTGATCGCCGGGCGCGTCGCCTGGGCGAGGCGGAACTGCGTACGATCGCGCAAGGCGATTGCGAGGTTGATTGCCTGGGCGGTGAACAATGCGACGGCGATCAGCAGCGCCATCTGCCCGGCGAGGCTCTTGGGGAGGAGGCGTTTCATGACCCCCATTCGCAAAGCCAATTTCCCCTCCCTGCAAGGGAGGGGCTGGTGGGTGCGCGCGTCTGCGCGCCCAAAAGACTCACTCGCCGCGCAGCAAGTGCGCCGGCCGGGGCATCGAGCCCCGGCCGGCGCATGACCCACCCCTTGATCCCCTCCCTTGCAGGGAGGGGAGAAAGAAGAGCGCTTCTCAAAGCCGCGTCACTTCGGCGGCGAGGGTGTAGCCGCCGCCCCAGACCGTCTTGATGAGGCTCGGATTCCTCGGATCAGGCTCGATCTTCTTGCGCAGGCGGCTGACCTGATTGTCGATCGCGCGGTCGAAAGCGGCCGCTTCGCGGCCCTGGGTCAGATCGAGCAGCTGGTCACGGGTGAGGACCTGGCGCGGGCGCGTGACCAGCGCGTGGAGCAGGTTGTACTCACCGGTGGAGAGCGGGACCGACACGCCCTCGCGATCGACCAGCGCGCGTTCGCCGGTCCTGAGCACCCAGCCTGCGAAGGCGAAGCTGCCCGTCTCCGGGGCATGCTGCCTGGCACCGCCGGCGGTCCATCGGCGGAGCACGACCTTGATTCGCGCGGCGAGCTCACGCGGAGAGAAGGGCTTCACGACATAATCGTCGGCGCCCATTTCGAGTCCGACGATGCGATCGGTCTCTTCGCTGCGCGCGGTGAGCAGGATGACGGGAGTCTCGCTGGTCTCGCGGATATGGCGGCACAGGCTCAGGCCGTCCTCGCCGGGCATCATGATGTCGAGGATGACGAGATCGATCGCATAAGCCGACATCCGCGCGCGTGCGCCCTCGGCGTCGCCCGCCTGCGTGACGCGAAACCCCTGTTTGGTGAGGTATTGCGCGAGCGGCTCGCGGATCGACCGTTCGTCGTCGACGAGGAGGAGATGAGAGGCTTCGGACATGATGCGACCGTAACAACTCCAGGGACGAAAAGAAGTGCCGGGCGGCGAGAGGAGGGATGCCGCCCGGCCAGGCAGGAGTCAGTTGGCGTCGGGCGCGGCGCCGCCGCGGCGCTCCATCATGCCGCGCATCCGCGCGCGTGCGGCATCGCTTTCGGCCTTGTCGATCTTGCCGTCGCCATTCGTGTCGAGACGGTCGAAGCGCCTGGCGGCCTGTGCCTGCTGCTCGGCGAGCGAGATGGCGCCATCGCCATCGGTATCGGCACGGCCCATCATCCGGCCGCCGCGGCCTTCGCCGCCGCCGGGGCGCTCGTCCTTGCTGATCTTGCCGTCCTTGTTGGTGTCGAGCTTCGCGAAGCGGGCGTCGGTGTCGGCGAGCAGCTCGGCCTTGGTGACGACACCGTCATTATTGACGTCGGCCTTGCCGAAGAAGTCGCCGCGCATCGGGCGATCCTGGGGAGCGGCGGGGACGGGGGTTTCTTGCGCCGCATAAGCGGCGCCGGCGAGCAGCGAGGCGCCGAGCAGGGCGGCGAGGGTCTTCTTCATGACGAAACTCCAGCATGAGAGCGGCCTCTGCCGCGACTGGCATGTCTTTTGGTGGACGGCTGTCGCAGGGGTTTGTCACGGCGGAGAGAAGTTGTCGCAAATTGTCGCCGGAGCTGTCGATGGCGCGCCAGGTTTGCCAAATCTGTTCCCCGGCCTTCGCCGGGGAACAATGGGCCTCAGCCAAAAATGGCTACGCGTTCTCGTTGTGGCTCAGCCAAAAATGGCGACGCCCTGCATCGCTTCGGCCACCGGCTCGCCGGCGGCGTTCCAGATCGCCATGCGCTGGCTCGAATAGCCGTGATGCGCGGTATCCGCCCGGGCGTGGAGCAGCCACCAGCCGTCCTGCGTGGCGGGCTCCGGAGTCAGGAAGTTGATCTGCCAATTGAGCGAGCTGAGCGGAGTCTGGCGCTCGGAAGCGAGCTTGAACGCGCCGGGAGGCAAGGCGTCGCCGATCGCCATCAGCTCGACCATCGGGTGCAAGCCTTCATGGGCGCGGAGGCGGGCCCAGCGGAGCCATTCGGCGGAACCGAGATCGTGCTTCGGGTCCCATAGATTGAAGTTGCCGGTGAAGAAGGTCTCGGGCCCGGTATGGAGTTCGGCGTCGGGTGCGGGCGGAGCGACCGGGCCGCGCGGCGCTTCGTCATGCGCGATCGCCGAGGGGAGCTCGGCCATGAACACGTAGATTGCGCGCAGCCCGAGCCCTGCCTCGGACGTCACGTCGGACTGAATGAAAGCGGCGTTGCGGCCGCGGCGGAGCTTGGTCGCAGTGACGGTCACGGCGCCGGCCAGCGGGCCGATGAACGCGACCTGCGCCGAGCGGAGCGGCGGCAGATCGGGCTCGTGATCGAGCGCGGCCTGCAGCGCGAGCGCGGCCGAGAGGCCGCCGAACGCCGTGCGGCCCTGCATCCAGTCGGTGGGGATCGTGGTGCGGAATCCGGTGTCGGCACGCTCGGCGGCGGCGAGGATGTCGGCGATCGGGGTCATGCGTATTTGTCGCGCAGCGCGCGCTTGAGGACCTTGCCGATCGCGTTGCGCGGCAGTTCGTCGACGCGGCGCAGATCGGTGAGGCGCTGGGTCTTGCCGAGCTTCGTATTGCACCAGGCGAGGATCTCCGCGGGCTCGCCGCTGCCGACATAGAAGCCGACCGGAGTTTCGCCCCATTGCTCGGAAGGCATGCCGACCACGGTGCAATCCGATACGTCTGGATGCTGCGCCAGCACCGCCTCGAGGTCCGAGGGATAGACGTTGAATCCGCCCGAAATGATCAGATCCTTCTTGCGATCGAGCAGGATCAGGAACCCGTCCTCGTCGAAGCGGCCGATATCGCCGTGGCGAATGAAGCGGTTGCCGGATTCGTCGTACCAGGTCGTGGCATGGGTGGCGTCGGCGCGGCCGTGATAGCCGGTCATCATCGCGCCCGAGCGGCCGACGACTTCGCCCGTCTCGCCCGGCGGCACTTCGCGGCCTTCGTCGTCGATCAGGCGGATGTCGTGGCCTTCGATCGGTTTGCCGACGGTGTGGAGCTTGTCGGGATGTGCGTTGCAGACGAGGATCGTGGTGCCGCCACCCTCGGTCATGCCGTAATATTCGACGAGCAGACCAGGCCAGCGTGCCAGCACGTCCGCCTTGAGCGCGGCGGAGAAGGGCGCGCTGGTGCAGGTCTTGAGCGTGAAGCTGGAGAGGTCGAAGCGGTCGAACTCGGGATCGGCCATGATCCGTTGATACTGGACGGGGACCAGCATGGTGACGCTGCCGCGATGCTTCTCGGCGAGCGTCAGATAGTCGCGCGCATCGAACCTCGCCATCAGCACTACCGTGCCGCCCCAGCCGAGCGTGGGGAGGAAGCTGACCAAAGTCGTGTTCGAATAAAGCGGAGTGGCGACCATCGTCACGGCTTCGTCGAAACCGGGAGGCGCGCGGCTGATATGGACCCAGCGCATCGCATGCGGCTGGACGATTCCCTTGGGCGTTCCGGTGGTGCCGGAGGAATAGATGATGTTGAACGGGTCTTCGGGGGTGACGATCGCCGGGGCGGGGGTGCCGTCGCCGAGCCAGCCGTCGAGGTTTTCGAGAGCGACCTTGCGGACGGGAAGGTCGATGTCGTGCGCGGCGTCGTGGAACAGGATCGGCGCGCCGCAATCCGCGACCATCGCCGCGAGCTGGTCGGGCGTCGCGGAGGGGGCGAGCGGCGCCGCGACACAGCCGGCCCGCAGTGCGCCGAGGAAGACGAGGCCGTATTCCAGTGAATTGGGCCCGAGGATCGCGACCGCCTGGCCCGCCTCTACCCCATCGCGCTGGAGCGAGAAGGCGATCCGGTCCATCATGCGGTCGAGCGCCGCATAGGTGACGATGCGGCCGCCGAAGATGAGCGCGGGCTTGTCGCCGCGCTCGCGCCCATGCGCGCGGATGAGATCGGGCAGCGGCGCGAAGTCGCTCGCGAGCATCGTCCCGGCGGTTGGTTCCATGTCCCCCATATGCCCCGAACGCTAACCGACCGCCGACACGAACGCCATACGCAAGTTTCGAAAACGGTCAGTCGGCAACGGACACCTCTTTCACCCGCGGCACGACGCGCAAGACGACGATCAGCAAGGCTGCGAGCGCTAGAGTGGCGGCGAACACGAAATTGCCGGCGGGAAAGCCCCGCTCGGCACCGAAGGCGAGCGCCTGGCTGAGCATCAGCGGCGCGAGGATCAGCGCGACGCTGTTGAGGCTGGCCATGCCGCCCTGCAGCGCGCCCTGATGCTGCGCGTCGGTCATGCGCGAGAGCAGGGCGTTGATCGAAGGATAAGCGAGCGCCTGGAACGCACTGATCGGGATCAGCGCATAGACCATCCAGCCCTCGCGCACGAAGACATAGCCGAGAAAGACCGATCCGCCCGCGAGGATGCCGAGCACTACGGTTCTTTCCTCGCCCCAGCGCTTGATCGCGCGGCCGGTGACGAGCGTCTGGACGAGCGCCATCGCCAGCCCCGAAGCGGCAAGCGACCAGCCGATCGCCTCTTCGTCCCAGCCGAGCGCGATCTCCGACCAGAACGCCCAGGTGGAGGGATAGACCATGTGCGCGAACTGCCAGAGAAACGCGGCGAGCAGCAGCCAGCCTGCATTTCCGGCGTGGAGCAAGGGCCTGAATGCGGCGAAGACGTGCGCATTGCCCCAGCGGAACGCGCGGCGGCGCTCGGGGAGCATGGTCTCGGGCAGGGCGGTCAGGATCCACAGCGCGTTCAATCCGGCCAGCACCGCAGCGGCGATGAAGGGCGCGCGGGCGCCGAGACCCGCCAGCAGCCCGCCCATCGCGGGGCCGAGGATGAAACCGATCCCGAACGCCGCGCCCATCAGCCCGAAGGTGGCACCACGTTTTTCGGGCGGCGTCACGTCGGCGAGCACCGCGTTGGCCGGCCCGTAGGAAGCGCCGGCGACTCCGGCAATCATCCGCCCGACGAACAGCCACGCGATGCTGGGCGCCGCGGCCATGAAGGCATAATCGGCGGCGAAGGCGAGCATCGAGAAGAGCAGGACGGGGCGGCGGCCGAAGCTGTCGCCGAGCGTGCCGAGGATCGGGCCGGCGAAGAACTGCGTGACGGCATAGGCCGCAAGCATATAGCCGCCGATCCGCGCCGCATCCTCGAGGCTGACATGCGCCAACTCGACGATCAGGCGGGGGAGGACGGGCATGACGATGCCGAAGCCGATCGAGTCGATCAGGATCGCGGACAGCACGATCGGCACCGCGCGGTGGTGGAACTGCATCGGCTTCCCCTTTTCGCGCCTCTTTTGGCGGAACAATAGGGGTACGTCAAAGGCCTATCTACGCGTCACCCCGGCCTTGTGCCTCGGTGCCGGCAATGGGTCTGCCCGCCCTTTGTCGCGAAGCCCGCTTGACGCGGGCGTCACCATACCGCAGTTTCGAATCGAGCCGAGTACGGTAGGGAGAGGATGATGGCGACCGCACCCGAGATCGACGCGCCGGCGGATTCGCTCGACGCATTCCGCGCGCAAGTCCGCGCATGGCTGGCGGCGCATTTCCCGCCTTCGCTCAAGGGCAAGGACAATGCGATGTCGGCGGTCGAGGGGCCGCACGCGAATTCGCCCGAGGAAGACGCCTGGCAGCAGGCGATGGGCGAGAAGGGTTGGGGCGTGCCGACCTGGCCCAGCGAATATGGCGGCGGCGGGCTGAGCCGTGCCGAGGCGCACGTGCTGCAGGAGGAAATGGCCCGGATCGGTGCGTGGAATCCGATCGGCGGGATGGGCGTGATGATGTTCGGGCCGACCTTGCTCGAATATGGCAGCGAGGCGCAGAAACGCGAGCATATCCCGCCGATCGCCAAGGGCACGGTGCGCTGGTGCCAGGGCTATTCGGAGCCGGGCGCGGGATCGGACCTCGCCTCGCTCCAATGCTTCGCCGAGGATCGGGGCGACCATTATGTCGTCAACGGCCAGAAGACCTGGACCAGCGGCGGGCAATGGGCCGACAAATGCTTCATGCTCGTCCGGACGGACAAGACGAAGAAGCATGAGGGCATCACCTTCCTGCTCTGCGACATGGACACGCCGGGCGTCGAGGTGAAGCCGATCCGCCTGATCTCGGGATCGTCGCCGTTCTGCGAGACCTTCTTCACCGATGTGAAGGTGCCGAAGGCCAATCGCGTCGGCGAGGAAGGTCAAGGCTGGACGATCGGCAAGAGGCTGCTCCAGCACGAGCGTTCGAGCCTGTCGGGCGGCGGCTCGGCGGCGGGACGGATGTTCGCCGGCGCGCCGCTGGGGCAGCTCGCCAAGAAACATGTCGGCGTGGACGAGCAGGGGCGGATCGCCGATGCCGATCTGCGCACCCGGATCGTCCGGCACGAAATGGACCTGCGCGCCTTCATGCTGACGCTGCGGCGCGCCGCCTCGGAGGCGAAATCGAACCAGGGACCCTCGGCCGCTACCTCGATCATGAAGAACGTCGGGGCGCGGATCATGCAGGAACGCTCCGAGCTGCTGATCGAAATCCGCGGACTCGCCGGGCTCGGCTGGGAAGGTGATGGGTTCGAAGAGGATGCGCTCAAGGACGTGCGCGCCTGGCTCTTCGGCAAGGCAGTGTCGATCTATGGCGGGTCGAGCGAAATCCAGAACAACGTGATCGCCAAGCGCATCCTGGGGATGCTGGATCATCAGTGAATAGGAAAACCCTCTCCCGCTTGCGGGAGAGGGTTGGGTGAGGGTGAGTCGGGGAAGGGCCGGGCGTGCATTGCGCTGAACCCTCACCCCGGCCCTCTCCCGCAAGCGGGAGAGGGAGAAGGGGAGTTTATGGCCGTACTGACCGAAGAACAGACGATGCTGCGCGACATGGCGCGCGAATGGGCGGACAATGAATCGCCCGTCACCGCCTTCCGCAAGATGCGCGATGCGGCGCCGGCGGAATTCTACGACGTCGAAGCATGGCGCGCGCAGGCCGAGATGGGCTGGGCCGGGATATTGATTCCCGAGGCACATGGCGGCGCGGGAATGGGCTATCTGTCGCTGGGTCTCGTGCTCGAGCAGCTCGGCCGCAACCTCGCCGCGACGCCACTCGCCGCAACCGCCGCGGCGACGAGCGCGCTGATCCTCGGCGGCTCGGAGGCGCAGCAGGCCGAATGGCTGCCGCGGATCGCCGCGGGCGAGCTCGTCGCCGCGCTGGCGGTGGACGAAGCGCCGCGATTTGCGCCCGAGCGCATCGAAGCGCGGGTCGAGGGCGGCAAGCTCACCGGCATCAAGCAGTTCGTCGCCGAGGGCGACAGCGCGCAATTGTTCGTCGTGGCCGCCATGGACGGGCTGTATCTGGTCTCGGGCGAAGAGGGAGTCACCCGCAGTCCGCGCAAGCTCACCGATTCACGCAGTCATGCCGAAATCCGGTTCGACGGCGCGCCGGCCGAAAAGCTGGAAGGCGGGACGGATCTGCTCACCCAGGTCACCGACCGCGCCGCGGCGGCGCTATGCGCGGAAATGCTCGGCATGGCCGAGGCGGCATTCGCGCAGACCAACGACTATCTCAAGACGCGCGTCCAGTTCGGGCAAGTGCTCGCCTCGTTCCAGGCGCTCCAGCACCGCATGGCGAAGATGTTCACCGAGCTCGAGCTGATGCGATCGGCGGTGGAAGGCGCGCTGGAGGCGATCGATTCCGGCCGGGCCGATGTCAGTCAGGAAGTCAGCCTCGCCAAGGCGGTGGCGGGGGAGACGCTGCATCTCGTCAGCCGCGAGATGGTCCAGCTCCATGGCGGCATCGGCATGACCGACGAGCACGACGCGGGCTTCTATCTCAAGCGCGCGCGCGTGCTCGAGGCGATGTGGGGCAACGCCGCCTGGCATCGTGACCGGTTTGCGCGGCTGGGCGGTTATTGATCGGCCGCAGGTTTCTGGGCTGCGAGCCCATTAAACCTGTTGAGTTGACTAAGGGCTGAGCCTCTCTTCGTCATCCCCGCGAAAGCGGGGACCCATCTCCCGAGCGAGCGGCAAAATGCACCGGCGCGATTGTGGATAATGCTGGAGATGGGCCCCCGCTTTCGCGGGGGTGACGCGCTTTGACATGAGTCCGACACTCTTCGCCTCACTTTCGGTTTCGCTCGAAACGAACGGGAGAGGTTGCTGCGGCACGCTCAAGCGTCTTGCACGCCTGCTTTCTGAAAGCTGGCCTACTGTAGCGCGCCTGCCTCCCGACTGGTGCAATCGGGCAACACCTGAGAGCCAGTCCCGCTTTGCAACTTTTGTTATGCTTGACGGCCTCTGGGGAAAAGGCTGTATTTCGAGGGTAGGGTATGGAACCGCAAAGTGTTCCGGCCCGTGGTGGGAGAGATGATGATGCGGTTACGCCTTATGTCGGCCTGTGCGGTTCCGGCCATGATCGTGGCGCTCGCAGTGCCCGCTTACGCACAAGATACCCAGGACACCACGACCGAGGCCGACCAGCAGAGCGGCGGTTATGATGCGAACGAGATCGTCGTGACGGCGCAGGGCCGCGCGCAGGTGCTCGCCGACGTGCCGCTCGCGGTCTCGGCGATCAGCGCCGAGACGCTCCAGCAATCGGGCGCGAACGACATTCGCCAATTGAACCAGGTGGCGCCGTCGCTGCTCGTCTCCTCGACCGGCAGCGAGGCCAATGGTTCGGCGCGTATCCGCGGCATCGGCACCGTCGGCGACAATCCCGGCCTCGAAAGCTCGGTCGCGGTGTTCATCGACGGCGTCTATCGCTCGCGTTCGGGCATTGGCCTCAACGAATTGGGCGAGATCGACCGGATCGAAGTGCTGCGCGGGCCCCAGGGCACTTTGGGCGGCCGCAACGCGTCGGCGGGCCTGATCCACATCTTCAGCAAGGCGCCTGCGCCGACCTTCTCGGCGGGTGCCGAAGCCACCTACGGCAATTACGATCAGATCCGCCTCTCGGGCTATCTCAACACGCCGCTGGGCGACACGCTCGCCGCGCGCGTGGACGGCGTCTACGTGAAGCGCGACGGTTTCTATCACGATGTCGTCAACGATCGCGACATCAACGATCGCAACCGCTTTTTCGTGCGCGGGCAACTGATGTTCGAGCCGTCGAGCGATCTTTCGATCCGGCTGATCGGCGACTATACCAAGCGCGACGAGGAATGCTGCGCCGCAACCTATGTCAATCGCAGCATGAACCCATATATCGGCGGGCTCAACGATCCGGCGCAGAACAGCATCATCCGGGTGCTGGGCGCGTTGGGGCAGCCCGCGGCGGCGTTCACCGAAGGCTATAGCCGCGACATCTACGTGACCCCCGGCCGCAGCTACAAGGGCACGACGGAGGACTGGGGCGCATCGCTGCAGATCGACTGGAATCTCGGCGGCGCAAAGCTGACTTCGATCACCGGCTATCGCGACTATTCGAGCGATCAGGGATCCGACACCGACTATAGCTATGTCGACATCCTCTATCGCGCCGCGGACGGCAATTCCGCACGCAGCTTCAAGACCTTCAGCCAGGAATTGCGGCTCCAGGGCACCGCGTTCAACGAGAAGCTCGACTGGCTGATCGGCGGCTATTACGCCAACGAGGATCTCGAGGTCACCGACAACCTCCGCTTCGGCAATCAATATGGCCGCTTCGCGACGTGTCGCCTGATCTCGGGCGGCGGTCTGGCGGGGCTCTATTCGCCGACCTCGGCGGGGTGCCTCGCGGCGCGTCCGGCGGCATTCGGCGCCGCGTCGCCGCTGATCTATGCGGCGATCGACCGGCTCGACGGGATCAACAATCGCGGTTCGACGCTCGACGTCTATAACCAGAACAGCCGAAACTGGGCGCTGTTCACGCACAATATCGTCCATGTCGCCAAGGGCTTGGATCTGACTTTGGGCCTTCGCTACACCAATGAGCGCAAGAAGTTCGACGCGACCTTCGGCAACGACAATGTCGCCTGCGCGCAGAACCAGGCATCGATCCTCGCCTTGCGCGCGAACGCGGCGCTGACCGCGGTGGTCGACGGCATCCTCGGCCTTTCGTGCCAGGGCAATTCCACTTCCGAGCTCAACGGCGTCTCGATCAACGACGAGCGCAAGGAAGACGAATTCACCGGCACTGCGGTGATCTCGTACAAGGCGACCGAGGATCTGCTGCTCTACGGCAGCTATTCGCGCGGCTACAAAGCGGGCGGCTTCAACCTCGACCGCTCGGCGCTCAAGGTGCCGATCCTGCCCTTCGGCGGGCAGGCGGGCGCACAGGCGCTGGTGCACAATCTCCAGTTCGATCCGGAGACCGTCAACGCCTTCGAGATCGGCCTAAAATATTCGACCGGTCCGTTCAGCCTGAACATCGCCGCGTTCCGCCAGGAGTTCAAAAACTTCCAGCTCAACACGTTCAACGGCACGGTCTTCCTCGTCCAGAACGTCAATGGCTGCAGCGACAATCTGAACGGCGGCGATCGCGACCAGAGCAAATTCCCGACCGCAAGCAACTACAATGCCGCCGCCGGCACCACCGGATCGTGTGCCGCGGACAACGTCACTTATGGCGTGCGCTCACAGGGCGTCGAACTCGAGGCCTCGCTGGTGCCGCATCGCGACATCCGCGTGGGGCTGGGCCTGACCTATTCGGAGACGAAATATCGCGACCAGCTCGTCGGCACCGCCGCCGGCGCGCCGCTCGATCAGGCGCTCCGGAAATTGCCGGGCGACAATCTGTCGAACGCTCCCGAGATCGTCGCGACCGCGTCGTTCGCGTGGACGCCGGACATCGGCAGTTCGGGGCTGAGCGGCCTGCTCTATTTCGACAGCCGCCTGACCGACGACTACAATACCGGCTCGGACCTGTTCCCGCAGAAGGAGCAGGACAGCTATGCGGTCTTCAATGCCCGCATCGGCATCCGGGGCAAGGATCAGCGCTGGGCGCTCGAATTCTGGGGGCAGAATATCTTCAACGAGAACTACACCCAGGTCGGGTTCAACTCGCCGTTCCAGGAAGGCTCGGTCGGCGCGCCCTTCACCGATCCGCAATATCCGGGCGGCCGGCAGATCTTCTCGGCCTTCCTGGCCGAACCGCGGACTTATGGCGTGACGGTGCGTTCGCGCTTCTGAACGCGTGCGGGGGAGCGGCCGGTCCGCTCCCTCTTCTTCACCCTGGCGGCGAAAGCTGCCGGCGTCAGTCCTTGAGCACCCGATCGTCGAACAGGCCGTAAGCAAGCGTCGAGGCATAGAATGCCACGGCCTTTTCCCGCGGCATCGTGCTCGCCCATTTGCGCATGTCGAAGGCGGCGTTCTGGAGCGCCATCAGCGCCTGCGACGCGACGAGCGGGTCGATCGCGCGGATCGAGCCTTCGGCGATGCCGTCCGACAGCATGCCTGCGAAGCGGCGGGCGATGCGGTTCGAACGATCGATCATCGTGGTGCGCACGCGCGGTGGGAGGCCCGACAGCGCGGTGGTGCGGAGCAACGGACCGCGCTCGGAGAATTGATAATCGAGCAAGGTCGCGACGGTGCTCTCGAGCCGTTCCCAATGGCTGCCTTCGTGGCTCTCCGCGAGGCGCTGGGCGTCGGCGATGATGTCGAAGCTGCGCTTGTAGCAGGCGATGACCAGCTCGTCCTTGGCATCGAGATGGTGGTAGAAGCTGCCCTTGGTGACGTTGAGCTCGGAGGCGATGCGCTGCACCGAGGCGCCGCGATAGCCGAGTTCGTTGATCAGCCGCGTGGCGGCGAGCAGAAAGGCCTCGCGCCCCGGCTCGGGCTCGTCATGCTCGAGGTCGAGCAGTTCGGGCGCCCAGCCCTGTCCGGGCGCGGCGATGCCCGATCGGAACACGTCCATCAGCCGCGCCTCGACGCGCGGATATTCGTCGACTTCGTAGCGCGGCAGCCACGCAGTGAGCCAGAAGGTGTTCTCGAGCAGCACGTGCGCGCGGGCGCCATGGAGGTCGGTCTCGGCCCGGCTCGCGCCATTGCCCCAGAGGCTGCGGGTCTTGCGGAAGATGTTGCGCCAGCCGGTGAGGAGCTGGCCCTTCATCGGGTCTTCCATCGCGCGCAGATCGGAGAGGATCGCGAAATCGCGCTCCTCGCCGCGGCGGATGCGGGCAAGCCGCTCCATGTTGATGTTGAGATAGCGCGCGACCCGCGCTTCGGGCGTCGGCGCCTCGAGTGCGGCGTCGAGCATCGCATCGAGCCGCTCGAGCGTCTGCTCGAAGGCCGCTGCGGCGAGGTCTTCCTTGCGCTTGAAGTAATAGGTGACCGAAGTCGTGTTGAGCCCGACGCGTCGCGCGACGTCGGCGAAGGTCATGCCCTTCGCGCTCTGCTCGTTGATCGCGTCGGCGGCCGCGGCGAGGATCGCATCACGCTTCGCCTGGAAGCGCTTGGTGCCGCCGCCGCTCTCGATGTTCCCGGGTGCATTCATTGCAATCCAGTCTAGCGATTTCGTGGCGCAGCCAAAGCGTTTTTTGAAGATGTGTGTCCTGATTTTTCTCTACGCTCGGCCCCTTTACCGAATATGCGGTACGCTCTAGGCAGGGGCGGATAACCGAACTGGAGGGTGCTGCGATGGACTTCACGCTGAGCGAGCGGGAAACCTGGTTCCGCGATCGGGTGAAGGCGTTCATCGATGGCGAGATCCGCCCGCGCGACGCCGATTATCGCGCGCAGCAGCAGGAGGGCGACCGGTGGAAAGTGCTCCCGGTGATCGAGGAGATGAAGGAAAAGGCGAAGGCCGCCGGGCTGTGGAATTTCTTCATGCCGCCGCATTCCGGCGGACCCCAGGTCGACGACAGTTTCGCCTTCGAGGGCACGCAGCTCAGCAACCTCGAATATGCTTTGTGTGCAGAGGAGATGGGACGGCTCGGCTGGGCCTCGGAATGCTTCAATTGTTCGGCGCCCGACACCGGCAACATGGAAGTGCTCCATCGCTACGGCACCCGCGCGCAGAAGGATGCGTGGCTCAAACCGCTGATGGAGGGGGATATCCGATCGGCCTTCCTGATGACCGAGCCGGCGGTCGCCTCCTCCGATGCGACGAACATCGAGACGCGGATGGAGCGGGACGGCGATCATTATGTGATCAACGGGCGGAAATGGTGGTCCTCGGGGGTCGGCGATCCGCGCTGCAGGATCGCCATCGTCATGGGCAAGACCAGCCCGGAGGCTTCGCGGCATTCCCAGCAGAGCCAGATTCTGGTGCCGCTCGACGCGCCGGGCGTGCGCATCGAACGGATGCTTTCGGTTTTCGGGTATGATCATGCGCCGCATGGGCATGGCGAAGTCGTGCTCGAGAATGTGCGGGTTCCGGTGGAAAATGTCCTGCTCGGCGAAGGCCGCGGATTCGAGATCGCGCAAGGGCGGCTCGGGCCGGGGCGGATCCATCACTGCATGCGGACGATCGGCGTGGCCGAGGAAGCGATCGCGGCGATGGCGAAGCGGCTGGTGAGCCGGATCGCGTTCGGCAAAAGACTCTCGGACCATTCGGTGTGGGAGCAGCGCATCGCCCGCGCTCGCATCGACATCGAGATGACGCGGCTGCTCTGCCTCAAGGCGGCGGACATGATGGACAAGGCCGGCAACAAGGCCGCGCAGCTCGAGATCGCGATGATCAAGGTGCAGGCGCCGACGATGGCGCTGCAGATCATCGACGACGCGATCCAGGCGCATGGCGGCGCGGGCGTATCGAGCGACTTCGGACTGGCGCACGACTGGGCGGGAATCCGAACGCTGCGCCTCGCCGACGGGCCGGACGAAGTCCACAACCGGGCGATCGCGCGGGCGGAGTTCGGGAAATACGGGGACTTCAAGGCAGATCGGGTGAGCAGCGGCGAGATCGGCGTGAGCCGCTAGCAGCGAAAGTGTTCCCCTCCCGCTTGCGGGAGGGGCAAGGGGAGGGTGCGACGGGGAGGTTCGCGCGACTCGCGCACGTCAGACCCTCCCCCAACCCCTCCCGCAAGCGGGAGGGGAGCAGAGACGGATAGCGGGAGGAGAGATGAAAGCAGCCGTATTGTTCGAAGCCGGGAAGCCGCTCGAGATCACCGAAGTCCTGGTCTCCAAGCCCGGCCCGCGCGAGGTGTTGATCCGCACCGTCGCCTGCGGGGTGTGCCGTTCGGACCTGCACTTCGTCGACGGCGCGTTTCCGCATCCGGTGCCGACGGTGCCGGGGCACGAGGCGGCGGGCGTGATCGAGGCCGTCGGCAGCGACGTCGCGCATCTGAAGCCCGGCGATCACGTCATCACCTTCTTTACGGTGTTCTGTGGGGCCTGCGAGATGTGCGTAACCGGGCGGCCCTCGCTCTGCATCGATCCGTCGACCCGGCGCCCGGCCGATGCCGAGCCGCGGCTGAAGCTCGCCGACGGAACGCCGCTCGCACCCTTCCTCAATCTCTCCGCCTTTGCCGAAATGATGCTGGTCCACGAGAATGCCTGCGTGGCGATCAGCAAGGAGATGCCGCTCGATCGCGCCGCGTTGCTCGGTTGCGCCGTGATCACCGGCGCGGGCGCGATCTTCAACGACAGCCGGGTGCGGCCCGGCGAGACCGTCGCGGTGATCGGCGCGGGCGGGATCGGGCTGGCGGCGATCAATGCGGCCAAGATCGCCGGCGCCGGACAGATCCTCGCGATCGACCCGATGCCCGAGAAGCGCGAACTCGCGATGAAGCTCGGCGCTACGGGAACGCTCGATCCGAGTTCGGAGACCATCGTCAAGGATGTGCTCAAGCGCACCAACGGGGGCGTCCACTACGCGATCGAGGCAGTGGGACGGCCCAACACCGCCGAACTGGCCTGGAACATCCTCCGCCGCGGCGGCACCGCGACGATCCTGGGAATGATCGCGCCGGGCAACAATGTCAGCCTGCCGGGGCCGACTTTCCTGACCGGCAAGAAGATCCAGGGATCGCTGCTGGGCTCGACGCGCTTTCCGATCGACATGCCCCGGCTGGTCCAGATGTATCTCGACGGACTGCTCGATCTCGACACGATGGTCGCCGAGCGGATCAGGCTGGGAGACGTCAACGCGGCGATGGAGAAGCTCCGCGGCGGGCACAGCGTGCGCTCGGTGATCGAATTCGCATGAGCGACATGGACGAAACCCGCCTCGGCGAGTGGCTCGCGGCGAACGTCGCCGGCTTTGCCGGGCCTTTCGCGATCGAGAAGTTCGCAGGCGGTCAGAGCAACCCGACCTATCGCATTGATGCAGCCAGCGGATCCTATGTCCTGCGCCGGAAACCGTTCGGGCCGATATTGCCCTCGGCCCACGCGGTGGAGCGCGAGCACCAGCTGATCGCAGCGCTGCACCCGACCGGCTTCCCCGTCGCGCGGCCTTATGGGCTTTGCGAAGATGCCGAGGTGATCGGCGCGCCTTTCTACATCATGGAGATGGTCGAGGGGCGGACCTTCTGGGACGGCGCGCTGCCCGACATGGGGGCGATTGAACGAACCGCCGTGTACGAGGCGATCGTCGACACGCTCGCGGCGCTGCATTCGGTCGATTATGAAGCGGTGGGCCTCGGCGAATATGGCAAGCCCGGCAATTATTTCGAGCGGCAGGTGGCGCGCTGGTCGAAGCAATACCGGATGAGCCAGACCGATGACCTGCCCGAGGTCGAGAAATTGATCGAGTGGTTGCCGCGGACGGTGCCGGCGCAGACGCGGACGAGCATCGTCCATGGCGACTTCCGCATCGACAACATGATCTTCGCGCCTGCGGAGCCGCAAGTGCTGGCGGTGCTCGACTGGGAATTGTCGACGCTCGGCGATCCGCTGGCGGACTTCTCCTACTTCCTGATGAGCTGGGTGACCGAGCCCGAGGGGCGTTCGGGCGTGAAGGGCCTGACCGGGCCGACGACCGGCATTCCGACGATCGAGGCCGTGGTCGAGCGCTATTGCGCAGCCACGGGCCGCGACGGGGTGCCCGACCTCAACTGGTATTTCGCATACAACCTCTTCCGACTCACCGGGATCGTCCAGGGGATCAAGAAGCGGATCATCGAGGGCAACGCGTCGAGCGACCAGGCGGCGAAGACGGTCGAGCGGCTCCCCGGGCTGGCGGCATCGGCATGGCATTTCGCGCGGGAGGCAGGGGCGTGAGCCAATTGCCGTCACCCCCGCGAAAGCGGGGGCCCATCTCCTGCCTGCGCCACATGCATGACAGGGGTAGATACATTTGGCTTCTCTCCGAGATGGGTCCCCGCTTTCGCGGGGATGACGAAAAGGATTGAATATGACCGGGCTATTCGACCTTGCCGGCAAAGTGGCGATCGTTACCGGGTCGACCAAGGGTATCGGCAGAGCGGCGACCGAGGCGCTCGCGGCGCATGGGGCCAAGGTCGTCATATCGAGCCGCAACCAGGATGCGTGCGAGGCGGTCGCGGCGGAGATCGACGCGCGGCACGGGGCCGGGACGGCGCTGGCCGTGGCTGCCAGCATTTCGGACAAGGCGGCGCTCGAACATCTCGTCGCGGAGACCCGGCGTGCGTTCGGGCGCATCGACATACTCGTCTGCAACGCCGCGTCGAATCCCTATTACGGGCCGCTCGAAGGCATCGCCGACGAACAGTTCCGCAAGATCCTCGACAACAACATCCTCTCCAACCACTGGCTGATCCAGATGGTGTCGCCCGAGATGCGGGCGCGGAAGGACGGGTCGATCATCATCGTCTCGTCGATCGGCGGATTGCGCGGGTCGCCGGTGATCGGGGCGTATAATGTCTCCAAGGCCGCCGATTTCCAGCTGGCGCGCAACTACGCGGTCGAGTTCGGGCCGGACAATGTGCGCGTGAACTGCATCGCCCCCGGGCTGATCAAGACGGACTTCGCCCGCGCCTTGTGGGAGGATCCCGAGCGCATCAAGGTGACCAATTCGACCACGCCCTTGCGCCGCATCGGCGAGCCGGAGGAGATTGCCGGCGCGGTGGTCTATCTGGCGAGCAAGGCCAGCGCGTTCATGACCGGGCAGGCGATGGTGATCGATGGCGGCGTGACGATCTAGCCGTCATCCCGGCCTTGTTCCGGGGTCCACGGTGCCGCGCGCAAAGGACTGGAGCCTCTTGCTTCACACCCGGCTGCGTGGTGGACCCCGGAACAAGTCCGGGGTGACGAAAAGGGAGAGGGCAGCATGCGATTCAAGGACAAGGTCGTCATCGTCACCGGCGCGGGATCGGGGATCGGGCGGGCTACCGCGCGGCTGTTCGCCGAAGAGGGTGCGCAGGTCGTCGCCGCCGACCTGAATGAGGCGGTGCACGAGACCAATGCCGGACGGGACGACATGCTCGCCGTACAGATGGACGCAGGCGACGAGGCCGATGTCGAGCGGCTCGTCGCCACTGCCTGCGATCGCTTCGGCGGGCTGGACGTATTTTACGCCAATGCCGGGATCTCGGGCGGGGCTTCGGGAATCCTCGACTCCACCGTCGAGCTCTGGACCGAAGTGCTGCGGGTCAACCTGATCGGCCCCGCGCTGGCGATCAAGCATGCCGCGCCGCGGATCGTCGAGCGCGGCGGCGGCGCCATCCTGTGCACCGCCAGCGTCGCGGGCCTGCGATCGGGCGCGGGCGGGCCGGCTTATTCGGCGAGCAAGGCGGGAGTGATCAACCTCGTCCAGACCGCCGCGCAGCAGCTCTCGACCTCGAATGTGCGGGTCAATGCGATCTGCCCCGGGCTGATCGAGACCGGCATGACCGCGCGCGCGTTCGAATATGCGCGCGAGGTGGGCAAGGAGGACAAGCTCGGACGGCTCAACCCCTTGCGGCGCGCGGGCGCGCCCGAGGAGATCGCCCGCGTGGCGCTGTTTCTCGCCAGCGACGAGGCCAGCTATGTCAACGGTCAAGCCTGGGTGGTGGACGGCGGGCTCTCCTCGAGCCATCCGGTGACGCGGCAGGAGTTCGGCAAGCCCGCTTTCTAGAGTGTCGCCTCGCCGCGCAGGACGGGCACGCAGTTGCCGCCGACGCTGGCGCGGATGCCGTCCGCGGTGCGCCATGCGCGGAGACTGAGGCTGCTGGTACGGCCCAACTCGACGCCCTGGACCGTCTCGAAGCGTGCCTCGTCATCCCCGGTAAGCGACAACAGCAGCGCGGCGAGCGTGGCGTTGGCGCTGCCGGTGGCGGGGTCTTCCCAGGTGCCGGAGAGCGGCGAGAACATGCGGGCGCGGATGCGATTGCCGTCACGGGCGTAGAGGAAGATCGAGAGGCGGTCGCCGGCGCCGAGATGTTCTTCGGCGACGCTGCGATAGGTCGCGACATCGGGAAGCGCGCGAGCGAGCGCCTCGGCGGTGACCTCGACCAAAGTGAAATCGACGCCGACGCTGGCGCGGGTGGGAATGTGCGAGCTGGTCACCAGATCGGAGGCGGCGAGGCCGATGCACGGGGCGATCGCCTCGACGGGCAGCGTGCCGAGTATCTGGAGCGGCTGCGGCGCGTCGATCTCGGCGCCGGTCGGGTGGCCTTCGGCGTCGCGCTCGATGCGGATTTCGACGAGGCCGGCGATCTCCTCGAAACGGAGCACGTCGCCTGCCTCGGGGCGCAGGCCGGCGAGGACATAGCCGGTGCCGACATTCGGGTGGCCGGCAAAGGGCATTTCGGCAGTGCGATGGAAGATGCGCACGCGCGCGGTGTTGGCGGGATCGGCGGGCGGCAGGACGAAGGTCGTCTCGCTATAGTTCATCTCGGCGGCGAGCGCCTGCATCTCGGCGTCGCTCAATCCCTCGGCAGCGGTGAACACCGCGAGCGGATTGCCGCCGAAGCGGGTGTCGGTGAACACGTCGAGGGTGACGTAGGGGAAGCTGCGCGTCGTCATGCGCCGCCTTTTGCTCAACCGCGGTCGTTGCGCAAGCGGATCAGGCCTTCCTGTGCGACGCTGGCGACCAGGCGGCCGTCGCGGCTGTAGATCTTGCCGCGGTTGAAGCCGCGCGAATGGCCGGCCCAGGGGCTGTCGGTGGTGTAGAGCAGCCACTCGTCGAAGCGGAACGGCTCGTGGAGCCAGATCGCGTGGTCGAGGCTGGCGGTCTGGACCTCGCCGGTCATCCAGCTGACGCCGTGCGGGAGCAGGCAGGTGCCGAGCAGAGTCATGTCGCTGGCATAAGCGAGCATCGCGCGGTGGAGCGCGAGATCGTCGGGAAGCGGCGCGACGACGCGGAACCAGCTGTGCTGCTCGGGCGCCATCTTGTCGGGGGCGAACCAGTTGCGCGGGTTGACCGGGCGGATCTCGATCGGGCGGGCGCGCAGGAAGAAGCGGCGGAACTTCTCGGGGACCTGGTCGCGGATCTGCTCGCGCAGCTCGCGTTCGGAGCGGAGCGTGTCGGGATCGGGGACGTCGGGCATCGCGTCCTGGTGGTGCAGGCCTTCGGCGGGCGACTGGAAGCTCGCCGTCATGTTGAGGATCGGCTGGCCCTTCTGCATCGCGACGATGCGGCGATTGGCGAAGCTGCGGCCTTCGAAATCGCGGACGACGCGGTAGATGATCGGGTAATTCTCGTCGCCCGGGCGCATGAAATAGGCGTGAATCGAGTGCGCGACCTTGTCGCCGTCCACCGATCGCTGAGCGGCCTGGAGAGCCTGTGCGACAACCTGCCCTCCGAACACGCGGCCGACGCCGCCGGGAAGGCGGGGGCCGCGATAGAGATCGGTGTCGATCTCCTCGACGTCGAGGAGGGTGGAGAGCAGCTGGACGAGCTCGGCGGGAGTAGGTTCAGGCATCAATATCCCGCCGCCTGCGCCAGCGCGCTGGCGTGGAAATTGGCGTCGCCGAACAGCTCGGCGAGGACACGCGCCCGCTTCATGTAGAAGCCGATATCATATTCGTCGGTCATGCCGATGCCCCCGTGCATCTGGATACCTTCTTGCACTGCCAGCGTGGTGGCGAGACCAGTCATCGCCTTGGCGACCGAGACCGCGTCGGTGGCGCGCTCGTCATTGGCGTCGAGGAGCTGCTGTGCCTTGAGGACGGCGGCGCGGGCGACTTCCATCTCGCTGTAGAGATGCGCGGTGCGGTGCTGGAGCGCCTGGAAGCTGCCGATCAACTGGCCGAACTGCTTACGTTCCTTGAGGTACGACACCGTCATGTCCATCGCGCCGCCGCCGACGCCGAGCAATTCGGCCGACGCGCCGGTGCGTCCGGCGGCGAGCAAGCGGGCGAGGGGGGCGGCGCCCCGATCGACTTCGCCGACCACTGCGTCGGCATCGACTTCGACGCCGTCGAAGGTCAGGCGTGCGGCGAGGCTGGCGTCGGCGAGACGCTGCGGATCGGCGGAGAGACCCTTCGCGTCGGCAGGTACCGCGAAGAGGGTGGTGCCATGATCGGTCGCAGCGGCGACGAGGAGCAGATCGGCGACGTGGCCATGCGCGACGAACTGCTTGGCGCCAGTGAGGCGGAAGCCATTGCCCGAACGCTCAGCCTTCATCGCGATCTTGCCGTCATGCTTGGCGCGCTCGTCGATTGCGAGCGCGGCGACGATCTCGCCGGCGAGAATGCCGGGGAACCAGCGCGCGGCGTGCGGCGTGCCCTTGAGCGCTTCGACCGCGGCGACGGCGGTGGTGAGGAAGGGCGAGGGCGACAGGTTGCGACCGATTTCCTCGAGCACCACCCCTGCCTCGACATGGCCAAGGCCGAGGCCGCGATCGGCTTCGGGGATCAGGATGCCGGTGAGGCCGAGCTCGGCGAACTGCTTCCACAGATCGCGCGAGAATCCGGTGGCGTCATCGGCGTCGCGGAGCGCCCGCATGTGGCTGACGGGAGCGTGCTCGGCGACGAAGTCGCGCGCGGTGTCGTGGAGCATTTGCTGTTCGTCGGTGAGGTAGAGGGGCATTCAATTCTCCCTCTCCCCTTCAGGGGAGAGGGCCGGGGAGAGGGGCAGTCTCTCGCGCCGACCCATGATTGTTTGGAGACTGCCCCTCTCCCTAACCCTCTCCCCTGAAGGGGAGAGGGAATTTCAGCTCGGCAATTCCAATATCCGCTTGGCGATGATGTTGAGTTGGATCTCGGATGTACCGCCCTCGATCGAATTGGCCTTGGTGCGCAGCCAGGCACGCGGCGCGGCACCGTGGTTCGAGGCTTCGCTTTCCCATTCGAGCGTGTCGGAGCCGCCCGCGGCCATGATCAGCTCGTGGCGCGTCTTGTTCAGCTCGGTGCCGTAATATTTCATCATCGAGGGCTGGGCGGGATGCGCGCGCCCCGTCTTGAGCTCGTCGATGAAGCGCTCGGACATCGCCGCGAACGCTTTCGAACGCACTTCGAACAGGGCGATCTGGGCGCGCAGGATCGGGTCGACTCCGCGGCGCGCAGCTTCGATCAGCGGATCCTCGCCGCGACTGGCGAGGCCCATGCCCGAGATCATCTCACGCTCATGGCCAAGCAGATATTTGGCGACGTCCCAGCCCTTGTTTTCGTCATGGACGCGATTGGCCTTGGGCACCTTCACATTGTCGAAGAAGGTCTCGCAGAAGGGGGAATAGCCGCTGATCAGCAGGATCGGTTTGGTCGACACCCCTTCGCTGGCCATGTCGAACAGCACGAAGCTGATCCCGCCTTGCTTGCTGGCCTTGTCGGTGCGGACGAGGCAGAAGATCCAGTCGGCCTGATCGGCATACGACGTCCACACCTTCTGGCCGTTGACGATATAATGGTCGCCGGCGTCCTCGGCCGAAGTGGCGAGCCCGGCAAGGTCGGAGCCGGCATTGGGCTCGCTATAGCCCTGGCACCAGCGGATCTCGCCGCGGGCGATCTTCGGAAGATGTTCGAGCTTCTGTTCCTCGGTGCCGTATTTTAGGAGCGCCGGTCCGAGCATCGAGATGCCGAAGCTGTTGAGCGGGTTACGACATTTTAGCCGGGCCATCTCCTCGCGGAGGATCTTGGTCTCGGCCGGGCTGAGGCCGCCGCCGCCATATTGTTTCGGCCAGTCGGGAACGGTCCAGCCGCGCGCGCCCATGCGGTCCATCCAGAGCTTCTGGTCGGGATGTGCGTAGACCGGGTTGCGACCGCCCCAAGTGGCGTCTTTCTCGCTGCGCATCGGTGTGCGCATGGTCGGTGGGCAGTTTTCCTCCAGCCATGCGCGGGTTTCGGTGCGGAAGGTTTCCAGATCCTCTGCCATTTCTTTTTCTCTTGGCCCTCTCCCGCTTGCGGGAGAGGGTTGGGTGAGGGTGAGTAGGGGCGGGGTCGAGAGTGCATTGCTCTTAACCCTCACCCCGGCCCTCTCCCGCAAGCGGGAGAGGGAGAAACGTATCACTTGTTAAACTTCTCGCCCTTTTCGGCCTTTTCGCGGAGTAGGGGGGCGACTTCGAAGCCGTGCTTCTCGAGGCCGGCGACGATCTTGCTCAGGCCCTCGGTATCGGCCCAGAACATCGGGCCGCCGCGATAGACCGGCCAGCCATAGCCGTAGATCCATACCACATCGATGTCCGACGCACGCTGGGCCTTGCCCTCGGCGAGGATCAGCGCGCCTTCGTTAACCATCGGATAGAGCGTGCGCTCGATGATCTCTTCCGTCGTCACCTCGTGCTGAGGCGTGCCGGTCTTCTTGCGGAAATCCTGGATGATCTCGGCGACGCGCGGGCTGTTCGAGGGATTACGCTTCTCGTCGTAATCGTAGAATCCGGCGCCCTTCTTCTGACCCCAACGGCCCTCGGCGGCGAGCGCGTCGCGGATGCTTTCTATGCGGGTGGGATCGCGGTGCCAGCCGATGTCCACCCCGGCGAGGTCGGACATCTGGAACGGACCCATCGGCATGCCGAACTCGACATGGACGCGATCGATCTGCTCGGGCGTGGCGCCTTCCATGAGGAGCTTCATCGCCTCGACCTGGCGCGGCATCAGCATGCGATTGCCGATGAAGCCGTGGCACACGCCGGCAATGACGGCGATCTTCCTGATCTTCTTCGAGACCGCCATGGCAGTAGCGAGCACGTCATCGGCGGTCTTCTCGCCGCGGACGATCTCCAAAAGCTTCATCACATTGGCCGGCGAGAAGAAGTGGAGACCGAGCACGTCCTGCGGACGCGAGGTGCTGGCGGCGATCTCGTCGATATCGAGGTACGAGGTGTTCGAGGCGAGGATCGCGCCGGGCTTGCAGATCTTGTCGAGCTTGCCGAACACGTCCTTCTTGACGTCCATGCTCTCATAGACCGCCTCGATGACGAGGTCGCAATCGGCGAGGTCCTCGAGGGCGAGCGTCGGCTTGAGCAGGCCCATCGCCTGATCGACCTGCTCGGGCTTGATCCGGCCCTTGGCGGCCGAGCCTTCGTAATTCTTGCGCATCACGCCGGTGCCGCGGTCGAGCGCTTCCTGCTGCATTTCGACGATGGTGACGGGAATGCCGGCCGAGAGGAAGTTCATCGAGATGCCGCCGCCCATCGTGCCGGCACCGATCACGCCGACGCGCTTGATGTCGCGCAGCTGGATGTCTTCGGGAATGCCGTCGATCTTGCTCGCCTTGCGCTCGGCGAAGAAGATGTGGCGCTGCGCGGCGGACTGGACGCCCATGATCAGCTTCATGAAGTTCATCCGCTCGGCCTGGACGCCTTCGGCATAGGGGGTGCCGGCGGTCTTCTCGATCAGGTCGATGATCGTGGCGGGCGCCTCGAAGCCGCGGAAGCGCTTGGCGTTGGTCTTGCGGAAGGCGTCGAACACGGCCGGATCGACCGTGACCGGGCGCTCGCTGGAGCGCGATACGGGCTTGCCGATCACTTCATTGGCATAAGCGACGGCATCTGCAAGCAGGCTGCCCTCACCCGCGAGGCGATCGACGAGACCGGCGTCCTTCGCCCTGGCGGTTGGGACGGGATCGCCCTTGGCGGCAAGCTCGAGCGCAAATTCGACCCCCGCGACGCGCGGCAGGCGCTGGGTGCCGCCGGCGCCGGGAAGGATGCCGAGCTTCACTTCGGGCAGGCCTAGCTTCGCCGAGGGGACGGCGATGCGATAATGACAGGCGAGCGCGACTTCGCAGCCGCCGCCCAGCGCGGTGCCGTGGATCGCGGCGACCACCGGCTTGTCGAGCGCTTCGATCTGATCGAGCAGCACGGGTAGCGAGGGCTCCTGCATCGCCTTGCCGAACTCGGTGATGTCGGCGCCGGCGAAGAAGGTCTTGCCCGCGCAGGCGATGACGACGGCCTTGATGCTGTCGTCGTTCTTCGCTTCCTCGATCCCGGCTTGCAGGCCCTGGCGGACCGCGGCGCCGAGCGCGTTCACCGGCGGATTGTCAGAGGTGAGGATCAGGACATCGCCCTGGCGGCTGGTGGTGATGGGGGACGTCATTGGTTTCTCCATGTTTTGCGGTGCGCGGCTCAGGCCAGCGCGGAATAGATCAGGGTCTTGAGTTCGCGGCGGATCGGGTAGCGCATCGATGGGGTGAGCTGCGTCATGAAGACCATGTGGATCCGCTCGACCGGATCGACGAAGAACGCGGTCGAGAACATCCCGCCCCAATAATATTCTCCGACCGAGCCGGGGACGAGCGTCCGCGCGACATCGGTGGTGATCGCGAAGCCGAGCCCGAAGCCGGTGCCGGCGTTGGTCGCCTCGCTGAACAAGGCGCGCGACATCGTCGCGAGGTCCGAACCGCCGGGGAGGTGGTTCATCGTCATCAGCTCGATCGTCTTGGGGCTGACGAGACGGACACCGTCGAGCACGCCGCCGTTCAGGCAGAAGGTGCAGAAGCGGTGATAATCGAGCGCAGTAGAGACGAGGCCGCCGCCGCCCGAGATGAGCTTGGGGAAACGCGACCAGGCCGAAGCGTCGCCACGATCGTAGAGGACGCGCTTGCCGCTCTTCTCGTCGAACGCCCAGCAATCGGCGAGGCGGTCGATCTTGTCGGCGGGAACCTGGAAGAAAGTATCGTGCATGCCGAGGGGGCCGAGGATGCGCTCGGCAAAGAAGCGATCGAGCGAGATGCCCGAGACGCGCTCGACCACGGCGCCGAGCACGTCGGTCGACACCGAATAATTCCATTCCGCTCCAGGCGAGAATTCGAGCGGGAGCTTGCCCAGAGCCGCGACGAACCCGTCGAGGGTCAGGTTTCCGTGCCAGTTCTCCATCTTCGATTCGCGATACGCAGCATCGACATGGGTGCGGTTCTGGAAACTGTAGGTGAGGCCAGAGGTGTGCCGGAGCAGATCGATCATCCGCATCGGATCGGCGGTGGGCGCGGTGGTGAAAGGCTCGCTTCCGCCACCGCCGGCATAGACGCCGGGGCCCTTCAGCTCGGGAAGGACGTGGTGGACGGGGGTGTCGAGCGCGACCTTCGCCTCCTCGACCAGCATCATGAAGGCGAGACTGGTGATCGGCTTGGTCATCGAGGCGATGCGGAACAACGTGCCCTCATCGACCGGGGCACCGCCTTCGCGCGCCGGCCCCTGGTGCGAGAAATGCGCAATCTCGCCGTCGCGGGCCAGGAGCAGCTGGGCATGGGGCAGCTTGCCCGAGTCGAGATAGCGCTCCTTCACGAACGCATCGATCCGCGCGGTCCGGGAGGCCTCGAATCCGTAGCGTCCGGGCCGTGTCATGTGCATCGGGAGCGACATACCTCTCGTTCGAATCCGGTCAGGCGCACCTTATCCGTGGTGCGCTTCCCCTATTGCCTTGAGCGCGACATGAATCAACACTAACGTTGCTTGCGGCGGGGCAGCGATGCCCAAACCCAATGTTCAGAAATTATATGGAGAGACTTGGCTTGGCCCCCGATCCGATTGTCCCGCTCGACCCCGCCTGGCCCAAGATGTCGCTGGAGCAGACCAAGGCATTGCTCACAGCGCCGGGGGCGAAGTTCGAGATGGAGGCCGTGGAGATTCGCGGCGTGCCGACGCGGGTGTGGAAGAACGCACCCCCGTCGCTGCGGGTGCTGGCGCAGATGGTGCGGGCGTACGGCGCGCGCGAGTTCACGATCTACGAAAAGGAGCGGGTGACCTTCGAGGCGAATTACCGCGCGACGGCGCAGATCGCACACCAGCTCGCCGTGATGGGCGTGACCAAGGGCGACCGAGTCGCGCTGGCGATGCGCAATCTGCCCGAATGGCCGGCGATCTTCTTCGCGGCGGTGAGCATCGGCGCGATCATGGTGCCGCTCAATGCATGGTGGACGGGCGGCGAACTCGAATATGCGATGAAGGATTCGGGCGCCAAGGTCCTGTTCGTCGACGGCGAACGGCACGAACGGCTCAAGCAATGCTACGAACAGCTGCCCGACCTCGAACGCGTGGTGGTGAGCCGCGCCAAGGGGGCATTGGAGGATCCGGCGGTGGCGCTCGAATCGCTGATCGGCGAGACGAGCGGGTGGGGCGAGCTGGAGGATGTCGGCTTCCCCGACGCCGAGATAGCGCCCGACGACGATGCGACGATCTTCTACACCAGCGGCACCACGGGCAGCCCCAAGGGGGCGCTGGGAACGCACCGGAATTTCGTCACCAACATCATGTCGAGTGCCTATGTCGCGGCGCGGACGATGCTCCGTCGCGGCGAGACTCCGCCGGCGGTGCCCGAGCCCAAGGTGATGCTGCTCGTCATCCCGCTCTTCCACGTGACGGCGTGTTCGGCGGCGATGATGGGCGCAGTCGCGTCGGGATCGACTCTCGTGTTCATGCGGAAATGGGAGCCCGAGCTGGCGATGGAGATCATCCAGCGCGAGAAGGTCAACGCCACCGGCGGGGTGCCGACGATCGCCTGGCAATTGCTCGAACATCCCGCGCGAGCCAGCTACGATCTCTCGAGCCTCGAGAATATCGCTTACGGTGGCGCGCCCTCGGCACCTGAGTTGGTCAAACGGATCTACGAGGAGTTCGGCGCGCTGCCCGGCAATGGCTGGGGGATGACCGAGACCACCGCGACGGTGACGACGCATTCGGGTGAGGACTATCTGAGCCGGCCGACCAGCGCGGGACCGCCGGTGGCGGCGGCGGACCTCAAGATCATGACGGTCGAGGGGGACCGCGAATTGCCCGTCGGCGAGGTAGGCGAACTATGGGCGCGCGGGCCGATGGTGGTGAAGGGCTATTGGAACAAGCCCGAGGCGACCGCGGCGACGTTCGTCAATGGCTGGGTGCGCACCGGCGATCTCGCGCGGCTCGACGAGGACGGGTTCCTCTACGTCGTCGATCGCGCCAAGGACATCATCATCCGCGGCGGCGAGAACATCTATTCGAGCGAAGTCGAGGACGTACTCTACGCGCATCCGGCAGTGACCGATTGCGCATTGGTCGGCATGCCGCACCGGACCCTGGGCGAGGAGCCCGTGGCGGTGGTGCACCTCGCGCCGGGAAAGAGCGCGACCGAGGCCGAGTTGCAGGATTGGGTCCGCGCGCGACTGGCGGGGTTCAAGGTGCCGGTACAAGTACGGTTTGCGACCGACGTGCTGCCGCGGAATGCGCAGGGGAAGATCCTCAAGACCGATCTGCGGGCGTTGTTTGCGGGAGAGGCGGCGGCTTAGCCACCACCTTCGTCATCCCCGCGAAAGCGGGGACCCATCTCGTGCGCCCTCCTGCTCCACCACGGCGGTATTCGCGGCACCCCCGGGGAGATGGGTCCCCGCTTTCGCGGGGATGACGGAATATTGGTTCAGCGGTTGAGGTCGAACCACAGGTCGCGCCAGTCGGGGTTGGATTCCTCGATCAGCGCGACCTTCCATGCTCGGCGCCACTTCTTGATCCGTTTTTCACGGACGATTGCGTCCTCGATTTCCTCGTGGAACTCGACATAGACGAGATGGAAAATCTCGTGCTCGGTAGTGAAGCGGCTGCCTGTGCGGTTGCGATGCTGCCAAACGCGTTGCGCGATGTCGGCAGTAACGCCGGTGTACAGCGCGCCGTTTTTTCGATTGGCCACGATGTAGACGTAGCCGCCCATCGTCACCTGCGCCCTTGCGGCGAGTTCGGGAGATGGGCCCCCGCTTTCGCGGGGGTGACGATGCTTTGGACGGCCTTGCTCCAGCCTGTCAGTCGTTGCTCTCGCGCCTCGGCGCCGATCTCGGGCTCAAACGTCGTGCCCGGGCCGCGCATGACGGCCGCCTCTTCCAGCCCGCCGAACAGCCCGCATCCCACGCCCGCGAGCATCGCTGCACCCAATGCGGTGGTTTCGGCGAAATCGGGGCGGTCGACGGGCACGCCGAGCATGTCGGCGAGATCCTGCGCCATCCAGTCGTTGGCGATCATGCCGCCGTCGACGCGCAGCCGCGCCCAATCGGCGCCGTCGGCGGCGAAGGCCTCTTTCAGATCGTGACTCTGGTGCGCCATCGATTCGAGCGCAGCGCGGACGATGTGGGCGCGGGTGCTGGCAAAGCTGAGGCCGGAGAGCGCGCCCCGCGCTTCGGGCTCCCACCAGGGCGCGCCGAGTCCGCTCAGGGCGGGAACGAGATAAACGCCTCCGTTGTCGGCGACCGAGCGGGCGAGCGCCTCGGTCTCGGACGCGGTCGCGATCAGACCGACCGAATCGCGGAGCCATTGGATAAGGCTGCCGGCAACGAACACCGAACCCTCGATCGCATAAATGCGGCGGCCGCCGAGCTGCCACAGCACGGTGGCGAGCAGGCGGTTCTTCGAGGCGGGCGGGGCGGTACCGGCGTTGGTGAGGACGAAGGCGCCGGTGCCATAGGTCGCCTTGGTATCGCCCTTGGCGAAACACGCCTGCCCGATCGTTGCTGATTGCTGGTCGCCCGCGAGACCGCAGATAGGGATCTCGCCTCCGAACAATTTGGTGACGCCGAAGCGGCCGGCGCAGTCGACTATCTCGGGGAGGGCATCGTGGGGCGCGGAGAACATATCGAGCAATCCGTCGCTCCAGCCGCCCGAGCCCAGGCCCATCAGCAAGGTGCGTGAAGCGTTGGTGGCGTCGGTGATGTGGAGGCCGCCGGTGAGGTTCCAGACCAGCCAGCTTTCGATCGTGCCGATCGCGAGGCGATCGCCGGCCTCGCTGAGCTGCGGCCAGTTTTCCATAGCCCAGGCGATTTTGGTGCCGGAGAAATAGGGATCGAGGAGGAGGCCGGTGCGGGCCTGTACACCGGGTTCCTCGCCCGCCTCGCGCCATTGGCGGCACATCGCCGCACTGCGCCGATCCTGCCAGACGATAGCCGGAGCGAGGGGCTCGCCGGTCGACTTGTCCCAGAAGACGATTGTCTCGCGCTGGTTGGTGATGCCGATCGCGGCGATCTTGTCGGCGCCGCCGGCCTTGTCGACCATCGCCTGGGCACAGGCCAGGCTGCGGGACCAGATCTCGGCAGCATCGTGCTCGACGAGGCCGGGACCGGGATAATGCTGGGTGAGTTCGGCGGCGTGCGTGCCGACGCATTTGCCCGACGGCTCGAACAGCATCGCGCGCGTGGAAGTCGTGCCCTCGTCGAGCACCAGCAGGAGTTCGCCCATGACGGCAGCCTAGCCCGGATTGCAGCCCGCGCAACTGGCGTTGCTCCCGCCTCGCGCGGCTCCTAGAAGCGAGGAGAAGGAGAGAGCAGGGTGGACGATCAACCCCGGGCGATGGGCGGTGGCAGCGAGAGCGAGGGCGGCATCCCGCCTGCGGCGCCGCGCCAACCCTTGCTCTCGCCGGAAGGTCAGGAGAGCCTGGGCGACGGGCTGAAGCGCGACCGGTTGATGGCCGCATTGGCGCTGATGATCGGCATCGGGCTGCTGTTTCTCATTCCCTTCGCGCTGAAGGAAGGATCGCCCTTCTTCCTGCCGCTCACCGCCGCATTGGTGATCGCGATCGCGCTGGTGCCGATGCTGGAGTGGCTCGAACGCCACCGCATGCCCGCGCCGCTGGCTGCCCTGGCCTGCGTATTGCTCTTTCTGATCGCCGCGAACATCGCGCTCGCCTCGATCGTGGTGCCGGCGTGGCAATGGATGCAGCGGCTCCCCGAGAGCATTCCGCAGATCCAGCACAATCTCGAGCCGCTGATCCGCTTCTATTCGAATCTCGAACGCTTCGTGGACCGGACGCTGACCAATTTCGCCTCGGCACCGGCGCGGCAGCCGGAGACGATCGCAGTGGCCCCGCCGCGATCGCTGCTCGACCTGTTCACGACCTCGGCACCGTCGGCGCTGATCGAGATGTTCTTCGCGATCCTGGTGATCTATTTCTTCCTCTCGGGCTGGACTCGGCTGCGGCGCAACGCGATCACCCGGCGTGCGAGCTTCGGCGGCGCGATGGCGACGGCGCGGGTGATCCAGGACGTGGTCGACGATACCTCGGCCTATCTCGGCACGATCACGCTGATCAATGTGACGCTGGGGCTGATCGTCGCGGGCGCGCTGTGGGCGATCGGCATGCCGACGCCGTTGATGTGGGGCGGCATCGTCGCGTTGCTCAACTATATTCCGTATATCGGCCCGGTGATGGCGGCGTTGCTGCTCGCGGTGGGCGGACTGATGAGCTTCGCCGATATCTGGTGGGCGCTGCTGCCCGCCGCATTGATGATCGGCGCGCACCTTATCGAGGCCAACGTCGTTACCCCGTTGATCGTGGGGCACCGGCTGACGATCAGCCCGATCCTGATCCTCGTCTCGCTGAGCTTCTGGGGATGGGTGTGGGGCACGCCCGGCGCATTGCTCGCGGTGCCGCTGTTGATCATCATCCAGACCGTGCTCAACGCCGCGGGCAAGCCCGATATCGCCGGATTCCTGTTCGAACACGGCACGTTGATCCGTCATCCGGGGGAAACACATACGCACCGGCGGCAAAGTCGCGACCAATCCGGTTGACACCCCCCCAAGCCGGGGTTAGTGGCGCCTCCTCGCTTCGAGAGCGGGTGTAGCTCAGTTGGTTAGAGCGCCGGCCTGTCACGCCGGAGGTCGCGGGTTCGAGCCCCGTCACTCGCGCCACGCGGGATCCCTTATGGGGTTCCCTGTTGGTCAATCGAAGCGGTTTCCTATCTGCGGCATGCGTCGCCCCGCCTGGATCAAGCGGGTGTAGCTCAGTTGGTTAGAGCGCCGGCCTGTCACGCCGGAGGTCGCGGGTTCGAGCCCCGTCACTCGCGCCATGCCCTTATGTGGATCTCAGCGGCGTCCGCCGAACATCGCGTCGATCGAATAGCGGCCCGCGCCTAGGGTTGCGAACAGTAGTCCGAAGAGAATCAGGCTCGTCGCGGGGAATGCGCCGCGGATGCCGAGCCTGGCATCGACCATCGCCACCGCGACAGCGAAGTTGATCGCACAGACCAGCCCGGCCCAACGGGTGGCGAGGCCCAGCACGAACGCCACGCCGCAGGCGAACTGCGCCCAAACCGAGATCAGCGCCATCCATTTTGGCTGGGGGAAGCCGTGCGCGGCGAGGAATCGGGCGAATTCGGCCATCCGCGCGGCGCTCTGGATATTGTCCCAGACGCCCCAGATCAGAAACGCGCCGATGACGAGGCGGGCCAGCAGCAATGCGGCATCGGAATAGCCCGCGAAACCCGCGGTGCGACTGCGCCTGAAAGCCATGATTCCTCCGCTACCGAGCGCGTACCGCTAGCGCGATTTTGCGAACCTTGCGACCGCTCAGTTGCGGGGCAGGCGCCAGTTTCCGGTCTCCATCCAGCGGAGCAACGGCTTGAGCGGCGTGATCCAGACGATGCCGAGCACGACGTAGATCACCAGCTGGACGAGGATCGGCAGCGCGCCGATCTCCGCCGAGAAGCTGGCGACCAGCACCACCCAGACGAGGATCAGCAGCAGGATCGCGAGCATGCCCGCGGGCTTACGCCAGCTCGCCTTCACTTCTCCGCGTGCCACAACATGCCTTCCTCGGTGATGATCGCGTGCAGCGGCACGTCCCAGATGTCGGCGGGGATAGCAGGGACTTCCTGCACCGACCATGCCACGCCGACGCGCCACGCCGCCTCGTAGCGGGCGAAGGCGCGATCGTAATGGCCGGCACCCTGGCCGAGGCGATTGAGACGACGGTCGAACCCGACCAGCGGTGTTAGAATGACGTCGGGCTCGACCTCGGGACTGGCGGGATCGGGCTGGCGCAAATTGAACGGGCCGTCGACGAGCGGCTCGCCGAGCTGCCAGGCGAGGAAGCGGATCGGCATGGCGCGATCGACGACGAAGGGTAAAGCGAGCCGGCACCCGGCTGCTGCTGCTGCTGCTGCGAGTTGGGTCGGATCGGCTTCGCTGCCGACAGCGCAATAGGTTGCGACGGTCATGCCTTCCCGGATGCGTTCGACAAATGCTTCGGGCGCGAGAATGGCTGTCGACGATTCGGCGGCGAACTGGTCACGATCGGCGCGGAGCCTGGCGCGGAGCGCGGGCTTGTCCAGAATCATGCGGGAAGGATGCGGTGGCGGGACCGCCATGGCCGTTTGCCAGAATATCCTCTGACGCCTGTTACGTCAGGTGGGAACCATGTGCGACAGACCAGGATCTGCACAGGGACAGCTCCCATGGATGATGAATAGCCTCAGGGATAATGCCAAGGCTCGTACCGGGCAGTGCCCGCCGTGAATGCATTTAGGGTGGCCGGCGCAGAGAAGCAACCGCGCCTGCGCGCGATTTCAGGCCTCGGCGGCGTCTTCTTCCAGCGCGATGGCTACGGCTTCGAGCCGATCGGCGATCCTTTCGAGCAATACCGGCGAGACGCCCTCGGGCGGATTGCGCTGCACTTCGTCGACCATGTCGGCGAGAATCAGCGCGAGATAGACCAAGGTCCGCTCGGCATTGAGCCCACCCGAGGCGCGATGCGCGGTGACGGCATGTTCCTGGAGGATCGATTCGAGATGGCGCAGATGCGGCTCGTCGCCTTCGCGCGCGGCGACGGAATAGGTACGTCCGGCGATGGTGAGGTCGATATCGGCCATTACTCGGCTTCCACGTTCGACGTTTCGCGGGCGATCAGCGCATCGAGCGAGGTCACTGCCTCCTCGATCCGCGCGCGCAGTTTGGCGTGACGGCTGGCGAGACGGGCAGTGGCGTAAGCGCGCGCGGCCGCTGCTGCCTCGATCCGCGCGAGCGCCTGTTCGATCCGGTCTGCAGGGCTTTCGGCCATGACGTATCGATTAGGCAGAGCGAGCGGGCGCGGCAAGGGTGCATGCGCCGAACAGCCCACCGAATTTTCGAGAGCGGTCAACGGCTTTGCCGAACCGAGCCCGTGGAGCGGTTGACGCGCGGGCGTGTGCGTCCCAAAGGCGTCCGCGACCAGCAGGGGAGTCCAAGTGTCCGCATCCTTCAGCGACTGCGCCAATGCCATCCGCACGCTATCGATGGACGCCGTGGAGGCCGCCAATTCGGGGCATCCCGGCATGCCGATGGGCATGGCCGACGTCGCGACCGTCCTGTTCCAGAACTATCTCAAATTCGATCCGGCCGATCCGCACTGGCCCGACCGTGACCGTTTCGTGCTGTCGGCCGGCCACGGGTCGATGCTGATCTATTCGCTGCTCCACCTCACCGGCTATGCCCGGCCGACGCTGGAGGACATCCGCAACTTCCGCCAGGTCGGCAGCCCTTGTGCCGGCCATCCCGAGAATTTCGAACTGGCCGGAGTCGAGGCGACCACCGGGCCGCTGGGGCAGGGCGTGGCGATGGCGGTGGGCATGGCGCTCGCCGAGCGGCACCTCAATGCGACTTTCGGCGAGGCTCTGGTCGATCACCGCACCTGGGTGATCGCCGGCGACGGGTGCCTGATGGAAGGCATCAATCACGAGGCGATCGGGCTTGCCGGGCATCTCAAGCTCGGGCGGCTGATCGTGTTGTGGGACGACAACAAGATCACCATCGACGGCGCGGTCTCGCTCTCGTCGAGTGAGGATATTCCGGCGCGCTATGCGGCGACCGGCTGGCATGTCGTCGAATGCGACGGGCATGACGAGGCGAGCATCACTGCGGCGTTCGACGCCGCGCTTGCCGACGATCGGCCCTCGCTGGTCCGCTGCCGGACGATCATCGGCAAGGGCGCGCCCAACAAGCAGGGTTCGTCCAAGGTGCACGGCGCGGCGCTGGGTGCAGACGAAGTCGCGGCGGCGCGCGAGACCTTGGGTTGGCATTATCCCGCTTTCGAGGTTCCCGAAGATATCCGCGCGGCATGGCTGGCGGCGGGGAAGCGCGGCGCCAAACCTCATGCGCAGTGGCAGCAGCGGCTGGCAAGCGACAGCAATCGTGCGGCTTTCGAGAAGCGCGGCAATGTCTCGTCCGACTGGCTGAAGCCCTATGTCGACAGCCTGCTCGCCAATCCGCAGAAAGTCGCGACCCGAAAAGCGTCCGAGATGGCGCTCGAGGCGGTCAACGTCGCCTTGCCCGAGACGATCGGCGGCTCGGCCGACCTCACCGGTTCGAACAACACGCTGACCAAGGGGCTCAAGCCGCTTACCGCGTCCGACTATTCGGGCCGCTACGTCTATTACGGCATCCGCGAATTCGGCATGTCGGCGGCGATGAACGGGATGGCGCTGCACGGCGGCGTGATTCCCTATGGCGGCACCTTCCTCGTCTTTTCCGACTATGCCCGGCCGGCGATCCGGCTCTCGGCGCTCCAGCGGACGCGTGTCGTCTATGTGATGACCCACGATTCGATCGGCCTCGGCGAGGACGGCCCGACGCACCAGCCGATCGAGCATATGATGAGCCTGCGGGTGATGCCCAATCTCGATGTCTATCGCCCGTGCGATACGATCGAGACCGCAGAATGCTGGGCATTGGCGCTGGAGAAGACCGACGGGCCATCGTTGCTCGCGCTCTCGCGCCAGAATTTGCCACAGCTCCGCACCGACGGCGGCGAGAACCGCTCCGCCAGGGGTGCCTATCGCCTGCTCGCGGCCGAGGCCGAGCGCAAGGTGGTGCTCATCGCTACCGGCTCCGAAGTCGAGATCGCGGTCGCTGTCCGCGGGGAACTGGAAGCGCGGGGAATCGGCGCGGACGTGGTGTCGATGCCGAGCTGGGAACGTTTCGACGCGCAGGATGCCGCCTATCGCGACGATATCCTTCCGCATCACGTGGTGCGCGTCTCGATCGAGGCCGGCACGACGATGGGTTGGGAGCGCTACACCGGGATCGCCGGGCTCCGCTTCGGCATCGACGGGTTCGGCGCGTCCGGACCCGCACCCAAGCTCTACGAGCATTTCGGTCTCACCGCCGCGGCGATCGTCCCGGAAATCGTGGCGGCGCTCGGCTGAGCACCCATATAGCGAGCCGAACGGCTCAGATTTGCAGGAGTGAAGCGATATGACGAAGGTTGCGATCAACGGTTTCGGACGCATCGGACGGCTGGTCGCGCGCGCGATCCTCGAGCGTCCCGACAGCGGGCTCGAACTGGTCACGATCAACGACCTCGCCGACGCCAAGTCCAACGCCTGGCTCTTCTCGCGCGACAGCGTCCACGGCAAATATCCGGGTACGGTGACCGCCAACGGCAACGACCTCGTCATCGACGGCAAGCGCATCAAGGTGACTGCGGAGAAGGATCCGGCGAACCTTCCGCATGCCGAGAGCGGCGTCGAGCTGGTGCTCGAATGCACCGGCTTCTTCACCGATCGTGCTTCGGCGCAGAAGCACATCGATGCGGGTGCGAAGAAGGTGCTGATCTCGGCGCCGGGCAAGGGCGTCGACCTGACCGTCGTCTTCGGCGTCAACCACGACAAGCTCGAGGCCGGCCACACGATCGTCTCGAACGCATCGTGCACCACCAATTGCCTGGCGCCGGTCGCCAAGGTGCTCAACGACAGCGTCGGCATCGAGCGTGGTCTGATGACCACGGTCCACGCCTACACCAACGATCAGAAGATTCTCGACCAGATCCACCCGGACCTGCGCCGCGCGCGCGCTGCGGCGATGAACATCATCCCGACCACCACCGGCGCCGCCCGCGCGGTGGGCGAAGTGCTCCCCGAATTGAAGGGCAAGCTCGACGGCTCGGCGATCCGCGTTCCGGTTCCGGACGGCAGTCTGGTCGACCTGACCTTCACGCCGAAGCGGGACACCACGCGCGAGGAGATCAATTCGATCCTCAAGGCGGCGTCGGAGAGCGGCCCGCTCAAGGGCGTGCTGGTCTATTCGGACGAGCCGCTCGTCTCGATCGACATCGTCCATACGCCGGCATCGTCGACGGTGGACAGCCTCGAGACCGCGGTGATCGACGGCAAGCTGGTCCGGGTGGTCAGCTGGTATGATAACGAATGGGGCTTTTCGAACCGCATGGTCGACACCGCCTCGGCGATGGCGAAGCTCAACTAATAGGACGTCACCCCCGCGAAAGCGGGGGCCCATCTCCCAACCGTGCCGCGAGCGGGACCCGCACGAGATGGGTCCCCGCTTTCGCGGGGATGACGAGGTTAATATGGCCCGCGCTTTCAAAACGCTCGACGACATGGGCGACGTCACCGGCAAAAGAGTGCTCGTCCGCGAGGATCTCAACGTCCCCATGGCCGATGGCGGGGTGACCGACGACACCCGGCTGCGCGCCGCGATATCGACTGTCGCCGAGCTGGCCGACAAGGGTGCCAAGGTGATCGTGCTCGCGCATTTCGGGCGTCCCAAGGGGCAGCGCGATCCGAGCATGAGCCTTGCGCTCGTCACCAAGCCGTTCAGTCAGGTGCTCGGGCGCCCGGTGCGATTCATCGACGATCAGGACGCCGCCGGCGTGATCGAGACGATGGCCGATGGCGAAGTCGGCATCCTCGAGAACACCCGCTTCGATCCGGGCGAGGAGAAGAACGCGCCTGACACGATCGAACGGCTCGCCGCGTTGGGCGATCTCTACGTCAACGATGCCTTCTCGGCGGCGCACCGGGCGCATGCCTCGACCGAGGGACTGGCGCGCGAGCTGCCGGCCTTTGCCGGTCGCCAGATGGAGGCCGAGCTCGATGCACTCGACAAGGCGCTCGGCAATCCCGAGCACCCGGTCGCGGCAGTCGTGGGCGGGGCCAAGGTCTCGTCCAAGCTCGATGTGCTGCGGCATCTCGTCGAGAAGGTCGATCACCTGATCATTGGCGGGGGCATGGCCAATACCTTCCTCGCCGCACGTGGCGTGAATGTCGGCAAGTCACTGTGCGAGCACGACCTGACCGGCACTGCCGAGGAGATCCTCGACGCGGCCGACAAGGCGAACTGCACCGTCCATCTGCCCTATGACGTGGTGGTGGCGAAGGAGTTCAAGCCCAATCCTCCGACGCGCACGGTCAACGTCCACGAAGTCGCCGCGGACGAGATGATCCTCGATGTCGGCCCCGCCGCCACCGAGGCGCTGGGCGACGTCCTCAAGAATTGTCGCACGCTCGTGTGGAATGGTCCGATGGGGGCCTTTGAGACGCCGCCGTTCGACGCCGCCACGGTCGCGCTGGCGAAGACCGCCGCGGCGCTGACAAAAGAAGGTTCGCTGGTCTCGGTCGCGGGGGGCGGGGACACCGTCGCAGCGCTCAACCAGGCGGGGGTCGCCGGAGATTTCAGCTTTGTCTCGACCGCCGGCGGCGCCTTTCTCGAATGGATGGAAGGCAAGGAACTGCCGGGCGTTGCTGCACTGCAGCAATAATCTGCTGGACTCGTTGCGCGTCCGGTATTAGAGGCGCCGTCCGTTTTGCCATTTCGGCGGGGCTCGTGAGACCCCCCGGGCGCGGCCGGCGTACCGGATCCGTGTTCCATGGCTCAGCGGACCTGGCATGGTAGCCACTTGGTTTGGGTCCAAGCTCGACGGTTCGATTCCGTCCCACTGGATAGCTCAGATGGGTAGAGCAACAGACTGATAATCTGTGTGTCGCGGGTTCGACTCCCGCTCCAAACTGGCCTGAAACGCCAGTGCCCTTTGCAAGGCACTCCATATCGGGGAGGCCGGCGGGGCGTTCCTGCCGAGGCGAAGCGTTCGCGCTGAACCGAGGCAACCGGTGCCCGGCTCTGCGCCGGCGAGGATACCGGCAGCGCGCGGAGGGTGTGCGGCATCAGTATCGGGAGTGGCGCCGCCCGCTCGCCGCGCTGATGCCAGACACCCTGCAATACTGCCTCAATCGCCGGCCCGCACGGCTATCGGTCGAACGCCTCGCCGGCCGACCTATTTCAGCCCATTCCCCAAATCGTCGTGCCGGACTTGTTCCGGCATCCAAGTAGCCGCACTCGATGGGCTGGATGCTCCTGGTTCTCGATGGCGGCTTGGTGAACCCTGGAGCAAGTCCGGGGTGACGGGATATTATGGACTTCGGTCGCCCGACTCACATCATGACTTAAAGATATCGTTATATGTTGCGTTGCAGCAAAATAATCGTTGCAATCGTTACTTTACCGATCTAACGCCCGCCTCCCGCCGCGAGAATGGGCTTGTGGCGTGTATGAGCAAGAGAGGAGGACCGGCGATGATGAAGACTGTTGTGATCGCTGAGAACCAGCGCGGCCTCCTCATCAAGGATGGCCGCGTCATCGATATCCTGTCCCCGGGCCGCTACCGGCTGTGGGACTGGCTGAACCGCAAGCGCGTCGAGATCTTCGTCGCATCGGGCGTGTTCGCTTCGCCGCGGGCGGAGATCGTCGAGAAGCGCCATCCGGAGCTCGCCGAAGGCAATTTCGTCTCGGTGCGGCCGCAGGAAGGCCAAGTCTCGGTGGTCTGGATCGACGGCCGCGCCGTGCTGATCGTCCGGCCGGGCCAGGCAGTGCATGTCTGGTGCGCGCTGGACAAGGTGACAGTCGACACGTTCGACGTCACCGGCACGGCGCGGCTCGACAAGCGCCAGCTCGTCGCGTTCGAGAAGGCGGCAGTGGTCGGACCGGCAGCGCCGGCGCCGATCGCCACGGTCGCGGTTTCGGAAGCGGAGGCGGGCCTCGTGTTCCTCGACGGCGAACTCGTCGAGACATTGGGCCCGGGCCGCTACGGCTATTGGCAGGTCGGCCGCAAGGTGACCTCGAAGACGCTGGACACCCGCCCGGTGCCGCTCGAGGTGACCGCGCAGGAGATCCTGACGCGGGACCGCGTGTCGCTGCGCGTCACCCTCACGTCGTTCGTCCAGGTGACGGACGTCGAGAAGGCGGCGCTCTCGACGCCGGATTACCAGGCGTATGTCTACAAGCTCGTCCAGTTCGCCGTCCGCGAGGCCGTGGGCGGACGGACGCTCGACGAAGTGCTCAACGACCGCGTGTCGGTCGACACGCAGATCGTCGACCATGTCCGGCGCGAGCTCGGCGACATCGGGGTTCGGGTGACCGAGCTCGGGGTCAAGGACGTGATCCTGCCGGGCGACATGCGCGAGCTGATCAACAAGGTGGTCGAGGCGGAGAAGGTCGCGCAGGCGAACCTGATCCGCCGGCGCGAGGAGACTGCGGCGACGCGGAGCCTGCTCAACACGGCGAAGCTGATGGAGGACAATCCGACACTGCTTCGCCTGAAGGAGCTCGAATCGCTCGAGCGGGTCACCGAGAAGATCGGCCGCATCGACGTGCATGCGGGTTCGGCGGGCTTGAACGCAGTGCTCGACCAGCTCGTGAGCCTCAAGCCGCGCGATTGACGGGAGGGGAGTCGGGAAACCGGCTCCCCTTTTCGCCGTGAGCGCCGGGCCGACTGGCGCTGTCTGCCGTTGTCAGGCTTCCGCAGGTGCGAAGGGCTGGCTAGAGCCGCCGCATAGGGACCTATCCAAGGGGAAGTCATGAGCATCACGCCCGCAGTCCGCGCAATCCTTGCGAACTACGAATCCGACAATCCCGGCGTGAAGGCCAATCTGGCCCGCATCTTGATGCAGGGGCGGCTGGGCGGAACGGGCAAGCTGATCATCCTGCCCGTCGATCAAGGCTTCGAGCATGGCCCGGCGCGGAGCTTCGCGGTCAATCCGGAGGCCTATGATCCCCATTATCACTTCCAGCTCGCGATCGAGGCCGGGCTTTCTGCCTACGCCGCGCCATTGGGGATGATCGAGGCGGGTGCCGACAGCTTTGCCGGGCAGATCCCCACGATCCTCAAGGTCAACAGCTCGAACAGCTGGGCGACGGGCATCAACCAGGCGGTCACCGGCGGCGTCGACGATGCACTGCGGCTCGGCTGTTCGGCGATCGGCTTCACCATCTATCCGGGTGCGGACGACGTGTTCGAGATGATGGAGGAGATCAAGGAGATGCGCGCCCAGGCGGCATCGGTCGGCATCGCGACGGTGATCTGGTCCTATCCGCGCGGCGGCAAGCTCTCCAAGGAAGGCGAGCTGGCGCTCGACGTCGGCGCCTATGCCGCGCACATGGCGGCGCTGCTTGGTGCGCACATCATCAAGGTCAAGCTGCCGAGCGCGCACATCGAGCAGAAGGAAGCGGTGAAGTCGTACGAAGGCACCGACTGGTCGGCACAGTCGGACCGAGTAAAGCATGTCGTGAAGAGCTGCTTCAACGGCCGCCGGATCGTGGTTTTCTCGGGCGGCGCCGCCAAGGGCGAGGACGCGGTCTATCAGGACGCGCGGGACATTCGCGATGGGGGGGGTAATGGTTCGATCATTGGCCGGAACACTTTCCAACGCCCTCGTGCGGATGCGTTGGCGATGCTCGAAAAATTGATTGGTATCTACAAGGGCGCGGAATGAGCGTCGCGCGCCGCCCGGTGCTCGCGGGCCTCGCGCTCGCGATGCTGGGCGGCCGCGCCATGGCGAAAGGAAGCCTGGTGGAAGATCCAATACCGTTCGGCATGATCGGCAAGATGAAGGCGCAGCCCGGCAAGCGCGCCGAGCTGATCGCGATCCTCAATTCGGGCACCGGCACGATGCCCGGATGCCGCGCCTATCTGATCGCCGAGGACGTGAAAGACCCCGACGCGATCTGGATCACCGAGATCTGGGACGATGCATCGAGCCACAAGGCATCGCTGCAGCTCCCGGCGGTACGGGATGCGATCGCCAAAGGTCGCCCGCTGATCGCCGGATTCGAGATCAGTGCCGAGACGCGCCCGGTGACGCGCCCCGCCTGAGAGCTCAATTCGAAAGCGGGACCGGGTCCGCTGCCATTGCCGCCATGACGTCGGGCACGGTCGACCCGACGACCACTTCATGATCCTTGTCGTACGAGATCACGCCGACATCGTCGCCGGCGAGGTTGATCGTCGTGACGGTGCGCACCAGCGACAGGTTGACCAGGATCGGATCGCCGTTGATCGATTTGAGCAACAGGAAGCGGGGTTTGTCAGAGGTCATTCGATCAGCTCCGTTCGTCGCCAGCAGTCTCGCCGCTGGGCGTAGAGTACCGTTATAGCGGCATCGCGGGTCCGGTGGGGCGTTGAGCGCCGGAATGAGGCGAATGGAGATTGTCATGGACGATCGGACAGTAGGCAGCAGGCAAGTCGACGCCTTTATCGAGGACAAGCTCCTCGCCCGCGATCCGGCGCTCGAAGCCGCGCTGCGCGCCAATGCCGAGGCCGGACTTCCGGCGATCGACGTCTCGCCCGCACAGGGCAAGCAGCTCCAGCTGCTCGCACGGATGACGGGTGCCCGGCGGATCCTCGAAGTGGGCACGCTGGGCGGTTACTCGACGATCTGGCTGGCGCGTGGGCTGCCGGAAGGGGGGCAGGTGGTGACGCTCGAGCTCGAGCCGCATCATGCCGAAGTCGCCGCCGCCAATATCGCCGCGGCTGGGCTCACCGCGCGCGTGGATATCCGTATCGGACCCGCCATCGCGACGCTCGACGCGATGGTTGCCGCGGGGGAAGCGCCCTTCGACCTGGTCTTCGTGGACGCGGACAAGCCGAGCAACCCCGCTTATCTGCGCGCCGCGCTGGCGCTGTCCAGGCCGGGTACGGTGCTCGTGTTCGACAATGTCGTCCGCGACGGCACCGTGCTGGATGCGGACAGTGCCGACCCCAGCGTGCAAGGCACGCGCGCGCTTTACGACGCGATCGCCGCCGAACGCCGAGTCGATGCCACTGCGATCCAGACGCTGGGCGCCAAGGGCTGGGACGGATTCCTCATCGGCATCGTCGATGCCTGACGCGTTTCGCTTTGCGACGAGACGCGCTAGGGCGGGCGCATGATCGACCAAGACGACGATGCCCTGCCGCCGCTCGGCCCCGAATTCGCCGCGCAGTTCCAGCGCGATGACCGGCGGCCCGCCTGCCAGCTCTATCTGATCTCGCCGCTCGATACTTCGGGCGGGTTTGCCGACCGGCTGGCACGCGCGCTCGATGCCGGGCCGGTGGCGGCGTTCCAGTTCCGGGTGAAGGGCATCGACCAGCATGCGGCGGTGGCGCTCGCCGAGCCGCTTCAGAGGATTTGTGGTGATCGCGACGTCGCGTTCCTCGTCAACGACAGCATCAGCCTCGCCAAGCGGCTGGGCGCCGATGGCGTGCATCTGGGGCAGAGCGATGGCGACCCGCGCGAGGCGCGTTCGGTGCTCGGCCCCAATGTGCAGATCGGCGTGACCTGCCACGACAGCCGTCACCTCGCGATGGAAGCGGGCGAGGCGGGCGCCGACTATGTCGCGTTCGGCGCATTCTACCCGACCAGCACCAAGGAAGTGCGCCACCACCCCGATCCCGCAATCCTGAGCTGGTGGTCGACGATGTTCGAGCTGCCGAGCGTCGCGATCGGCGGCATCACCCCAGCCAATGCGCGGCCGCTCGTCGAGGCAGGAGCGGACTTCCTCGCAGTGTCGGCTGCGGTGTGGGGCGGCGACGAGGCGGCAGCGGTCAAGGCGTTCAACGCAGTGCTCGCGGGCTGAGGCCCCAGCCGCATTCCATCTTCGTCAGGGCCAGGTCCGACTCGCATCCGGAAACAAGCGGAGAGTCGGTTCGTTCTTCCGACCGACATATGTTGGTCAGGAGCTTGTCTTTGCGTACAAAATTGTTTGCGGCCGCCTGCATTGCCGCGATCGCCTTGACACCGCTCGCGGCGCAGCCCGAGGGCAGGGCGGCAAGGGCCAGGCCCCCGATCGACTGGACGATCATGCACGCGCAAGTGATCCTCGACTCGCTCGGCTTCTCGCCCGGGATCATCGACGGGCGCGAGGGCCAATCGCTTACCGCAGCGCTCAAGGCGTTCCAGTCGACGCGCGGGCTCAAGACGAGCGGCAAGCTCGATCGCGCCACGCTGGGCGCGCTCCACCAATATCGCGAGCGGCGCCCGACGATGCGCGTGACGCTCGATCCGGCCATGCTCCAGGGGCCATACGTCAACCCGATTCCCAAGGACCCCGAGAAGCAGGCCGCGCTTCCTTCGCTCGGCTATACCCGCCCGCTCGAGAAGCTGGCCGAGATGTTCCACACCACGCCGGAAGTGCTGGTCGAGCTCAATCCCGGCGGCGGGACGATACGGGCCGGCGCGACCTTCGTCTTCCCCAATGTGCTGCCCGCCTCGCGCGATTATGCGAGCGACCTCAAGCCCGAATGGCGCCAGACTCTGACCGATCTCAATGTCGATGCGCGCCAGCCCGCGGGCGATCACATCGTCGTCGACAAGTCGGAGAAGGTGCTCAAGGTCTTCGATGCCGACGACAGACTGGTCGCACAGTTCAGCGCGACGATGGGGAGCCAGCATGATCCGTTGCCGATCGGCACGTGGAAAATCAATGTGATAGATACCAATCCGAAGTTTCATTATAACCCAGACCTGTTCTGGGATGCGAAGAAGGACGACGAGAAGGCGATGCTGCCGCCGGGGCCGAACGGACCGGTGGGCGTGGTATGGCTCGATCTGTCCAAGGAGCATTACGGCATCCACGGCACGCCCGAGCCGCAGAACATCGCGCGCACCCAGAGCCATGGCTGCATCCGCCTGACCAATTGGGACGCGGCGCGGCTGGCGCTGATGGTCAAACCGGGCGCCGAAGCCGTGTTCCAGGAGTAAGGGTCCGTGCTAAAGCGGCTGACCATGGGGGTGGGGATCGTCTTGTTTCTGGGGTTGGCTGCGCTGGCGTCGATGATCCGCATCGTGCCGACGCCGCCTGCGGCGCCAGCGCGACAGATCGCGAATGCGCCTGCCCCGGCAACGCCCGGTGCATGGCGGCATCCGATGCTGCTGGTGCCGGTGCAGGGCGTGACCCGCGACAAGATCGTCGATACCTGGGGACAGTCGCGCGCCGATGGCGCCCGGACGCATCAGGCGACCGACATCGTGGCGCCCGGCGGCACTCCTGTGGTCGCGGCGGCGCCGGGCAATGTCGAGAAACTCTTCTACAGCGAGGGAGGGGGAGGGATCACGCTCTATGTCCGCTCGCCCGATCGGCAATGGAGCTATTATTACGCGCATCTCGAACGCTACGCACCCGGCGTGGTCGAGGGCATGCCGGTGCGCACCGGTGACTTGCTCGGCTATGTCGGTGATACCGGGAATGCGGGGACGGGAAATTTCCACCTCCACTTCGCCATGGCGCACATGCAGCCGGGCGACGGCTGGTGGAAAGGCCAGCCGGTGAACCCCTATCCGCTGCTTGCGGGGCGCAGCAACGCGCCCTAACCTCAAGGCAGATACAGGGAAATGCGATGCAGGGCGGGTGCAATTGCCGATATGTCCGCTTTCGGCTGACGTCGGCGCCGATCTTCGTGAACGGGTGTCATTGCCGCGTCTGCCAGCGTGAGACGGGGTCGGCGTTCGCGATCAACGTGATGATCGAGGCGGACCGGGTCGAGATACTGAACGGCGGCGAGCCCGAGATCGTCGTCACTCGCTCCGGCACGATGGCGACGCGTTCGGCGCGCTGCCCGCGCTGCGGCGTGGGCCTGTGGGGAACGCATCCGGACTTCGGCGATGCGATCCGCTTCGTCCGCGGCGGCACGCTCGACGAGCGGGTGATGCCCGATGCGCATTTCTTCACGGTGACGCGCCACCCTTTGGTCCAGGTGCCCGACGACGTTCGGAGCTTTCCCGGGCTGCCGGAGCCTGAGGATCCGCCATTGTGGGACGAAGAGGCGCAGGGGCGAGTCGATGCCGCGATGGCCGCGTGCTTGCCCGAACGCTGATGCATCGCTAAAGGCCCGGCCTTCGCTCTTTCTCAGCTTACAGGTCTCGATCCATGAAGATCAGCGGCGTGGACATCCGTCCCGGCAATATCATCGAATATGAAGGCGGCATCTGGCGCGCCGTGAAGATCCAGCACACCCAGCCGGGCAAGGGCGGTGCGTACATGCAGGTCGAGATGAAGAACCTCATCGACGGCCGCAAGAACAACGTCCGCTTCCGCTCGGCGGAGACGGTCGAGCGCGTTCGCCTCGACACGGTCGATTTCCAGTTCCTGTTCGCCGACGGAGACACGCTGACCTTCATGGACAAGGTGAGCTACGAGCAGATCACGCTGCCGCGCGACCTGCTCGGCGATGCTGCGGCCTTCCTGCAGGATGGCATGGACGTGGTGATGGAGCTTTACGACGAGAAGCCGATCTCGGTGCAATTGCCCGATACGATCGAGGCGACGATCGTCGAGGCCGACGCGGTGGTGAAGGGCCAAACCGCCTCGTCGAGCTACAAGCCGGCGGTGCTCGAGAACGGCGTCCGCGTGATGGTCCCACCGCACATCGCCGCGGGAACCCGGATCGTCGTCGACGTATACGAGCAGACCTACGTCCGCCGGGCGGACTGATCCTGATTCTCCCTCTCTCCGCTTGCGGGGAGAGGGTCGGGGAGAGGGGCCTGAGCCGCGCCTTTCCCGTACTGCCCCTCTCCCAACCCTCTCCCCTGAAGGGGAGAGGGCTATAGGTGTAATATGGTTTCCCATTCCGGCATCATCACCGTCATCGAGCGCGCCGTCCGCAAGGCGGGGCCGCGGCTGCGGCGCGACTTCAACGAGGTCCAGCATCTGCAGGTGAGCCGCAAGGGGCCGGCCGACTTCGTCAGCCTCGCCGACAAGCGCGCCGAGGACACGCTGATCGAGGAGCTCCAGAAGGCGCGACCCGATTGGGGCTTCCTTGTCGAGGAGCGCGGCGAAATCGCCGGCGATCCGAACAAGCCGCGCTGGATCATCGATCCGCTCGACGGCACGAGCAACTTCCTCCACGGCATCCCGCATTTCTGCATGTCGATCGCGGTCGAGGATCCGATGGGTGCGCAGGGCAAGCCCGAGATCACGCATGGGTATATTTACCAGCCGATCACTGATGAGAGCTTCTGGGCCGAAAAGGGCAGGGGCGCCTGGCTGCAGGACCAGCGGCTGCGCGTCTCGGCGCGCCGCGATCTTGCCGACGCATTGATCGCGACGGGCATTCCGTTCCTCGGCCATGGCGATTTCGTCGAGTGGAGCCGGATTTTCGGTGCGGTTGCTCCGGAAGTCGCCGGCATCCGCCGGATGGGCGCCGCGGCGCTCGACCTCGCCTGGGTCGCGGCGGGCCGGTTCGACGGTTATTGGGAATCGCATCTCCAGCCCTGGGACGTCGCGGCCGGCATGCTGATCGTGAAGGAGGCCGGCGGCTTCGTCACCGATTTCCGCGGGCAGGATCTGGCGCGCGAGCGCAACCAGTTCCTCGCCGCCAACGACGTGCTGCATTCGAAGCTGCACAAGCTCGTCGCGAGCTCGCTGCGGAATAAGTAACCTGCCGGTGAACGTCACTTATTGCGAGTGATTCTCACACGTTCCGACCCTTGCCGCACTGGGTTCACAGTCCTAGAAGCCCCCCAAGATTCCGCATCCGCGAGAAGGCACTTTGGTCGATCTAATCGAATATCTGCCGATCCTGCTGTTCCTCGGCGTGGCACTGGTGCTTTCGAGCGCCTTCGTGTTCCTGCCGATGCTGGTAGGCCGGCTCACCGGCACGCATCAGCCGACGCCGGAGAAGCTCACCGAATATGAGTGCGGCTTCCCCGCCTTCGAGGATTCGCGCAGCCAGTTCGACGTGCGTTTCTACCTCGTCGCGATCCTGTTCATCGTCTTCGATCTCGAAGCGGCGTTCCTCTATCCCTGGGCAGTCAGTGTGTTCGACCTCGGCTGGACCGCGTGGATCTCGATGATGATCTTCATTGCCGAGCTCGCGCTCGGACTGGTTTATGCGTGGAAGAAAGGTGCGTTGGAGTGGGAGTAGAACTCAGCCCTCCGCTGCCGGGGACGCTCCCCAATGTGGCGTTCCTCGACGACATCAATGCCGAGCTCGGCGACAAGGGCTTCCTCGTCACCTCGACCGAAGAGCTGTTCCAGTGGGCTCGCACGGGTTCGCTGTGGTGGATGACCTTCGGACTGGCGTGCTGCGCGGTCGAGATGATCCACGTCAACATGCCGCGCTACGACATGGAGCGCTTCGGCGCCGCGCCACGCGCGTCTCCGCGCCAGTCGGACGTGATGATCGTCGCGGGCACGCTCTGCAACAAGATGGCCCCGGCGCTGCGCCGTGTGTACGATCAGATGTCCGAGCCGAAATACGTGATCTCGATGGGGTCGTGCGCGAACGGTGGCGGCTATTACCATTATAGCTACAGCGTCGTGCGCGGCTGCGACCGGATCGTGCCGGTGGACATCTATGTCCCCGGCTGTCCGCCGACCGCCGAGGCCCTGCTCTACGGCGTGATGCAGCTCCAGCGTAAGATCCGCCGGATCGGGACGATGGAACGGTGAGGGCACCGGCTCCGAAATGTGCGCCCAATGACGGCGTGATCGATGCGGCTGCGGCCGTGCTCGGCGACATGCTGGTCGAGAGCAAGGACGCTGTCGGCGAGATTTCGCTGACCGTGAAGCGTGAGCGCCTCGTCGAGGCGATGCTGGCACTGCGCGACACGCCGGGCCTCGAATATCAGCAGCTGAGCGAGATCGCCGGTGCCGATTATCCGGCGCGGCCCGAGCGGTTCGACGTGGTCTATCAATTGCTGTCGTTCACGCAGAATCGCCGCATCCGCGTGCGGGTGACGACCGACGAGGACGCGCCGGTGCCGAGCGTGACGGGGATCTGGCCGGTCGCCGGCTGGCTCGAGCGCGAAGTCTACGACATGTACGGCGTGCTGTTCGACGGGAATACCGACCTGCGCCGGATCCTGACCGACTATGGCTTCGTCGGGCATCCGCTGCGCAAGGACTTCCCGCAGACCGGCTATGTCGAATTGCGCTACTCGGAAGAAGCCAAGCGCGTGGTCTACGAGCCGGTCAAGCTGGCGCAGGACTTCCGCAACTTCGATTTCATGAGCCCGTGGGAAGGCGCGGCCTATGTGCTGCCCGGTGACGAGAAGGCACCGCCTCCGCCGCCACCCGCTCCGGCGCCCGCACCGACGCCGGCCCCCGTGGTTTCGCAGCCCGAGGCCAAGGGCGCGCCGACGCCGCTGACTGCCGACGAAATCGTCAAGGGCGATGCGCCCGCGGCGAAGGCCGCCAAGCCGCGTGTCCGCAAGCCCAAGACCACCGAGAGCACGGCCGAGAGCGGCGCGGGCAAGCCGGGACCCGAAGCCGGTCCCAAGCCCGCCGACCCCGATGTCGTGAAGAAGCCGCGAGCATCGCGCGCGAAGAAGGCAAACCCGGATGGCTGAGTATCTCGACGAGATCGAAGGTCGCACCGACGCCGGCAAGCCGGAGCCGGGCGATACCCAGATCGCCAACTACACGATCAATTTCGGCCCGCAGCATCCCGCGGCGCACGGCGTGCTGCGCCTCGTCACCGAGCTGGACGGCGAGATCATCGAGCGCATCGATCCGCATGTCGGCCTGCTCCACCGCGGCACCGAGAAGCTGATCGAGTACAAAACCTACACCCAGGCGCTGCCCTATTTCGACCGGTTCGACTATTGCTCGCCGCTCAGCATGGAGCATAGCTTCGTACTCGCGGTCGAGAAATTGCTCGATCTCGAAGTGCCGTTGCGCGGCCAATATCTTCGTGTGTTCTTCGCCGAGCTGACCCGCATCTGCAATCACATGCTCAACCTCGGGTCGCATGTCATGGACGTCGGCGCGATGACGCCGAACCTGTGGCTGTTCGAGATCCGCGAGGATTGCCTCAACTTCTTCGAGCGTGCCTCGGGCGCGCGGATGCACTCCAATTATTACCGCGTCGGCGGCGTCCGCCAGGACGTGCCCCTGAAGCTGCTGACCGACATCGCCGATTGGCTCGACAATCGCCTGCCGCGGCTGTTCGAGGATGCGATCAGCCTCGTCGCGGAGAACCGCATCTTCAAGCAGCGCAATGTCGACATCGCGGTGGTGGGCCGCGAGGACGCGATCGCCTGGGGCTTTTCGGGCCCGATGATCCGCGCCGCGGGCATTCCCTGGGATATCCGCCGCCAGCAGCCCTACGACGTGTACGACCGCATGGAGTTCGACATCCCCGTCGGCACACGCGGCGATTGCTATGACCGGTTCATGGTGCGCGTCGAGGAAGTGCGCCAGTCGGCGCGGATCATGAAGCAATGCCTGAACGAGATGCCCGACGGTCCAGTGCTGACGCTCGACCGCAAGGTCGCGCCGCCGAGCCGCGGCGAGATGAAGCAGTCGATGGAAGCGCTGATCCATCACTTCAAGCTGTTCACCGAAGGCTATCACGTCCCCGCGGGCGAGGTTTACGTCGCGACCGAGAGCCCCAAGGGCGAGTTCGGCGTCTATCTGGTGAGCGACGGCACCAACAAGCCGTATCGCTGCAAGGTCCGCCCGACTGCGTTCAGCCATCTCCAGGCAATGGATTTCATGTCGCGCGGCCACATGCTCGCCGACATCACTGCCATCCTGGGCGCGATGGATATCGTGTTCGGGGAGTGCGACCGGTGAGTGAGTTCCTGACCAGTAGCAACGGCAAAGCGGTTCGCGCGGCGCTGCTGCTTGGATGCACCGCCGCGTTGTCGGCAATTCTCGCGGGATATCTTCCGGTTGGGGGTTGGGTGAACGATATCGCCGCGTTCGGCATCGTGGCGTCTGTGTTGATCAGTGCGTGGCTCTCGACAACCCAGGGCAATTCGAGTGTGGCGAATGGCTGACGCACAGCAGATTCCCGCCGCCAACCGCATCGCCACCGCGCACGCGATGATCGAGCGCTACAATGCGCAGGACGCCGACGGTTACGTCGCGCTGATGACCGAGGGCGCGTGCGAGGCGACTTATCGCGGCGCGGTGCTGCGCGAGGGCCGTGAAGGCGTGCGTTCGGGGCTCAAGGCGATTTTCGCCGAATTCCCCGGCAATCGCGCGGAAATCCTCACGTCCTACGCGCTCGGCGATACCGTCGTGCTGCACGAGAAGGTCGCGCGTTCCCCTGAGGCAGAGCCGTTCGAGGTGATGTCCATCTATTCGTTCTCCGACGACAAGGTCGATCGGGTGGAGTTCATTCGCTGATGGCTGACGCCCCACAACTTCCCGACGAGGCCGAGACCCGCGCGCGCTGGGGCGCGTTCGCGTGGACGGCCGAGAATGCCGAGAAGGCCAGGGAAATCCTCGGCCGCTATCCGGCGGGCCGGCAGATGTCGTGCACGCTCCCGTTTCTCGATCTGGCCCAGCGGCAGGTCGGCGCGGAGACCAATACGCAGGGCTGGCTGCCTGTGCCGGTGATCGAGTTCGTCGCGCGCGAGCTGGAGCTGCCGTACATCCGCGTATTCGAAGTCGCGACTTTCTACACGATGTTCAATCTCGTGCCCGTCGGCCGCTATCACGTGCAGGTCTGCGGCACGACGCCGTGCATGCTGCGCGGGAGCGACGACGTGCTGGCGGCGTGCAAGAGCCGCGGCATGCACAAGGGCCATACCACCGCCGACGGGATGTTCACGCTGACCGAGGTCGAGTGCCTGGGCAGCTGCGCCTCGGCGCCGATGGTGCAGATCAACGACGATAATTACGAGGATCTCGATTACGACCGCACCGTCGCGATCCTCGATGCGCTGGCCAAGGGCGAGCAGCCCAAGACCGGCACGCAGGAACCGGGCCGACACACCGTCGAAGCCGCCGGCGGCACCACCAACCTCACCGCGATGGTGACCGAGAACCACGATTATCGCGGGGAATGGGCATGAGCCAGGACACCAAGAACCTGCTGTTCGTCATCCTTGCGGTGATCGGGGCGCTCGTGATCGGCGGCTGGGTGCTCAAGATCGCCTTCAAGCTGCTCGGGATCGTGATCCTGATCGGCCTTGCGGTGGTGGCCTATATCCTGATCCAGAAGATGGTGGGGCGGGGGCGCTAGGATGCTGCAGGACAAGGACCGCATCTTCACCAACGTCTACGGCTTCCAGCCGTGGAACCTGTCGGCTGCGCTGAAGCGCGGCGATTGGGACAATACCAAGGGCCTGATGGCGATCGGGCAGGACACGATCATCGACCGCATCAAGGCCTCGGGCCTGCGTGGGCGCGGCGGGGCGGGCTTCCCGACCGGCACCAAATGGTCGTTCATGCCCAAGGAGCCGCGGCCCGACCGGCCCAATTTCCTGGTGATCAATGCCGACGAGTCCGAACCCGGCTCGTGCAAGGATCGCGAAATCATCCGCCACGATCCGCACAAATTGATCGAAGGCGCGCTGATCGCCGGCTTCGCGATGCGCGCCCGCGCCGCGTACATCTATATCCGCGGCGAATATATCCGCGAGGCGGAGACGCTCTTCGCGGCGGTGGCCGAGGCTTATGACGCGGGCATGCTCGGCAAGAATGCCGCGGGCTCGGGCTATGACTTCGACGTCTTCGTCCATCGCGGCGCCGGCGCCTATATCTGCGGCGAAGAGACCGCGATGCTCGAAAGCCTCGAGGGCAAGAAGGGCCAGCCGCGGCTCAAGCCCCCGTTCCCGGCGGGTGCGGGCCTCTATGGCTGCCCGACCACGGTCAACAACGTCGAGTCGATCGCGGTCGTCCCGACGATCCTGCGGCGCGGGCCCGAATGGTTCGCGAGCTTCGGCGCGGAGAACAACAAGGGCACCAAGCTCTTCCAGATCAGCGGCCATGTGAACAAGCCGTGCGTGGTCGAGGAAGCGATGAGCATCCCGTTCCGCGAGCTGATCGAGAAGCATTGCGGCGGCATCCGCGGCGGCTGGGACAATCTGCTCGCCGTGATTCCGGGCGGCTCCTCGGTGCCGCTCGTCCCCGCGGCGCAGATCATGGACTGCGCGATGGATTTCGACGGACTGCGCGGCGTCGGCTCGGGCCTCGGCACCGCGGCGGTGATCGTCATGGACAAGTCGACCGACATCGTTCGTGCGATCTCGCGCCTGTCCTACTTCTACAAGCATGAGAGCTGTGGTCAGTGCACCCCGTGCCGCGAAGGCACCGGCTGGATGTGGCGCGTGATGGAGCGGATGCGCACCGGCGACGCCGACATCAGCGAGATCGATACGCTCTATCAGGTCACCAAGCAGGTCGAAGGCCATACCATCTGTGCGCTCGGCGATGCTGCGGCCTGGCCGATCCAGGGCCTGATCCGCCATTTCCGCCCCGAGATGGAGCGGCGGATCAACGAACGCAGCGGCACCGGCGAGGCGTCGATGCAGGAAGCAGCCGAATAATGCCCAAGCTCAAAGTAGACGGAATCGAAGTCGAGGTGCCGCAGGGCGCGACGGTGCTCCAGGCTTGCGAAGCCGCGGGCAAGGAGATTCCACGCTTCTGCTATCACGAGCGGCTGAGCATCGCCGGCAATTGCCGCATGTGCCTGGTCGAAGTGAAGCCGGGGCCGCCCAAGCCCCAGGCTTCGTGCGCGCTGCCCGCCGCCGAGGGGCAGGAGATCCGCACCGACAGCCAGATGGTGAAGGCAGCGCGCGAAGGCGTGATGGAATTCCTGCTGATCAACCATCCGCTCGATTGCCCGATCTGCGATCAGGGCGGCGAGTGCGACCTGCAGGACCAGTCGATCGCCTATGGCAAGGGCCATAGCCGCTACACCGAGAACAAGCGGGCGGTGACCGAGAAGTACATGGGTCCGATCATCAAGACGATCATGACCCGCTGCATCCAGTGCACCCGCTGCGTCCGTTTCGGCGAGGAAGTGGCCGGCGTGGACGAGATCGGCGCGATCTATCGCGGCGAGGACATGCAGATCACGACCTATCTCGAAAAGGCATTCAAGAGCGAGCTTTCGGGGAACACTGTCGATCTCTGCCCGGTGGGCGCGCTGACGCACAAGCCGGTGGCGTTCGAATACCGCCCCTGGGAGCTCAAGCGGAACCTGTCGATCGACGTGATGGATGCCGTGGGCACCAATATCCGCCTCGACAGCCGCGGCCGCCAGGTGATGCGCGTGCTTCCGCGGATCAACGAGGACGTCAACGAGGAGTGGGCGCACGACAAGACCCGCTATCATGTCGACGCGCTCGTCCGCCGCCGGCTCGACCGTCCGTTCATCCGCAAGGGTGGCAAGCTGGTCGAAGCGAGCTGGGACGAAGCGTTCGATGCCATCGCCGCGGTCAATGCGGGCTCCAGCGTCGCGGCCATTGCCGGCGACCTGCTCGATGCCGAGACGATGTACGCCGCCAAGGCGCTGCTCAGGGGGCTCGGCTCGGAGCTGATCGAGAGCCGCCAGACCGGCATGGACTATGACGTATCGAGCCTCGGCGCGGTGGCGTTCAACCCGACCATCGCCGGCGTCGAGGATGCCGATGCGATCCTGCTGATCGGCAGCAACCTCCGCTGGGAGGCGCCGCTGATCAACACGCGCGTCCGCAAGGCGATCAAGAAGGGCGCCAAGGTCTTCGCGATCGGGCCCGAGACCGATCTCACCTACAAGCTCGAATGGCTCGGCAACGATCTTTCGCTGCTCGGCAAGCTGCCCGATCAGGTGGCGCAGGCGTTCGACGGCGCGAAGAAGCCACTCGTCATCGTCGGCCCGGGTGCGCTGGGTGCGGGCTTCGGCGCGGCGCTGGCGCTGGTCGAGCCGATGAAGCTGGTGCGCACGCTCGAGGACGGTACTGCCTGGAACGGCTTCGGTGTTGTCCATATTGCCGCGGCGCGAATGGGCGCGCTGATGTTGGGCTTCGCGCAGAAGGGCGGCATCGCCGATATCGTCGCGGCGAACCCGAAGCTCGCTTTCTTCCTCGGCGCCGACGAAGTCGATTTCGACAAGTTCGCGAACAGCTTCAAGGTGTTCGTCGGCCATCACGGCGACAAGGGCGCGCATCATGCCGATGTGATCCTGCCGGGCGCGACCTATGCCGAGAAGGCGGGCACCTATGTGAACCTCGAGGGCCGCGTCCAGCGTGCCGAACGCGCGGTGTTCGCGCCGGGCGACGCGCGCGAGGACTGGTCGATCCTGCGCGCGCTCTCCGACAAGCTCGGCCGCACGCTGCCGTTCGACAGCTTCGACGAGCTGCGCGCGGCGATGGCGTCCGAAGTGCCGGAACTGGGGCGGGAGGGCCTGGTGACCTTCGCGTGGAAGGCGCCCAAGCTCGCCGCCAAGGCCAGCGGCCCGGTCAATTATCCGATCGCCGATTTCTATCTGACCAACGCGATCTGCCGCGCATCGCCGACGATGCAGCGCTGCTCGGCCGAACTGGTCCATGGCGAAGACTTCGCGGAGGCCGCGGAATGACCGCCTTTTTCCAGAACACCATCGGTCTCCCGTTCGGCTGGGCGTGGTTCGTCGCGACGATCGTCGGCATCCTCGTGATCGCATTGCCGCTGATGCTGGCGGTGGCGATGATCATCTATGCCGACCGGAAGATCTGGGCGGCGATGGCGCTGCGGCGCGGCCCCAACGTGGTCGGCCCGTTCGGCCTGCTGCAGAGCTTCGCCGACGGCCTGAAGGTGTTCCTCCAGGAAACGATCATCCCGTCGAGCGCCAACAAGACTTTGTTCCTGATCGCGCCGATCATCACCTTCACGGTCGCGCTGATCGTGTGGGCGGTGGTGCCGTGGCAGGCGGGCGTGGTGCTCTCCAACATCAATGTCGGCCTGCTCTACATCCTCGCGGCTTCGTCGCTCGGCGTGTACGGGATCATCCTCGCAGGCTGGTCGTCCAACTCGAAATACCCGTTCTATTCGGCGATCCGCGCCGCGGCGCAGATGGTGTCGTATGAGGTCTCGATCGGCTTCGTCCTGATCTCGGTCGTGCTGTGGGCAGGGACGTTCAACCTCGGCGGCATCGTAGAAGCACAGAAGGGCCATGTCTTCGGTGTGCTCAATGGCTTCGGCTTCAACCCGTTGCTGTTCCCGATGGCCGTGGTGTTCTTCATCTCGTCGCTCGCCGAGACCCAGCGCGCACCGTTCGACCTCACCGAGGCCGAGTCCGAGCTCGTCGCGGGCTATCAGACCGAATATTCGTCGATGAGCTTCGCGCTCTACTGGCTCGGCGAATATGCCAACGTGCTGCTGATGTGCACGCTTAACGCAACGCTCTTCTGGGGTGGCTATCTCGCGCCGCTCGACATGCCATTCCTCGGCTTTTTCCCGAACATCGTGGTACCGGGGATCCTCTGGCTGTTCGCCAAGATCCTGTTCTTCTTCTTCGTGTTCAGCTGGGTGAAGGCGACGGTCCCGCGCTATCGCTACGACCAGCTGATGCGGCTGGGCTGGAAGATCTTCCTGCCGCTGTCGCTGATCTTCGTGTTCCTCGTTTCCGGGTACCTGATGTGGGCCCGGGTTGGATTCGCCGCATGAGCATCGCCCAACTCGTCCGATCCTACACCTTGTGGGAGTTCATCAAGGCGCACTGGCTGACCTTGCGGTACTTCTTCAAGCCAAAGGCGACGATCAACTATCCGTACGAGAAGAACCCGATCTCGCCCCGCTTCCGCGGCGAGCATGCGCTCCGCCGCTATGCCAATGGCGAAGAGCGCTGCATCGCGTGCAAGCTGTGCGAGGCGGTGTGCCCGGCGCTGGCGATTACGATCGAGGCCGAGCCGCGCGACGACGGCAGCCGCCGCACGACGCGCTACGACATCGACATGACCAAGTGCATCTATTGCGGGCTCTGCCAGGAGGCGTGCCCGGTCGATGCGATCGTCGAAGGGCCGAACTTCGAATTCTCGACCGAGACCCGCGAGGAGCTGATCTACGACAAAAACAAGCTGCTCGCGAATGGCGACCGCTGGGAGCGCGCGATCGCCGCGAACCTTGCCGCCGATGCACCGTACCGTTAAGCGCACCGCAATCGTCAGGGGCCGCCAGATTCCGTGATCCAGCTTCTCGCCTTCTATCTGTTCGCGATCGTCGTCATTGCCTCCGGGGCGATGACGATCCTGTCGCGCAATCCGGTGCATTCTGTGCTCTGGCTGATCCTCGCATTCTTCAACGCGGCGGGGCTGATGGTGCTCGCGGGCGCCGAGTTCATCGCGATGCTGCTCGTCATCGTCTATGTCGGCGCGGTCGCGGTGCTCTTCCTGTTCGTCGTGATGATGCTCAACATCGACTTCGCCGAGCTGCGCGCGGGTGTGATGCGCTATGCCGCGATCGGGTTGCTGCTTGCGGTGGCACTGGTTGCCGAGATCATCGTCGCCATCGGGGCCTATAGCGCGGGCGGGTTGCAGCTCGGCCGCCGCATCGCCCCGATCGACGCGGGCATGCCCAATATCGAGGCGATCGGGCAATTGCTCTACACGCGCTACCTGTTCGTGTTCGAAGGCGCCGGCCTCGTGCTGCTGGTCGCGATGATCGGCGCGATCGTGCTGACCTATCGTCAGCGCAGCGACGTCCGCCCGCAGAACATCAACCGCCAGATCAACCGCCGCGCCAAGGACGCTACCCGCAACATGAACCCGCCGGTCGGGCAGGGGGTCGAGCTGTGATCGGCGTCACCCATCAAAACCCGTTCGCTTCGAGCGCAGTCGAGAAGCGCTTGTCCGTCGCCTGCCCCGGTTTCTCGACTTCGCTCGAAACGAACGGAATCCGGGCATGATCGGCGTCACCCATTATCTGGTCGTCTCGGCGATCCTGTTCACGCTGGGGGTGCTCGGCATCTTCATGAACCGCAAGAACCTCATCGTCATCCTGATGGCGATCGAGCTCATCCTGCTCGCGGTGAACCTCAACCTCGTCGCCTTCTCGGCGGCGCTGGGCGATCTCGTCGGGCAGGTCTTCGCGATGTTCGTGCTGACCGTCGCCGCCGGCGAGGCCGCGATCGGGCTCGCCATTCTCGTCATCTACTTCCGTAGCCGGGGCACGATCTCGGTCGACGACGTCAATCGGATGAAGGGCTGATGTCGCCGATTCTCCTCATCGTATTCCTACCGCTCGCTGCGGCGGTGATCGCCGGCCTGTCGAACAAGGCGTTCGGCAGCGTGCTTCCCAAGGCGCTGACCACGGGCGCGCTGTTCGTCTCGTGCGCTCTGTCCTGGCCGATCTTCATTCAGTACCTGCACGGCGCGGAGCAGACCGTAGTGCCGGTGCTCAACTGGATGACCTCGGGCACCCTGCAGGTCGAATGGGCGCTGCGGGTGGATTCGCTCACTGCGGTGATGCTGGTCGTGATCACCAGCGTCTCGGCGCTCGTCCACCTCTATAGCTGGGGCTATATGAGCGAGGACCCGGATCAGCCGCGCTTCTTCGCCTATCTCAGCCTCTTCACCTTCGCGATGCTGATGCTCGTGACCGCGGACAATCTGGTCCAGATGTTCTTCGGCTGGGAAGGCGTGGGTCTCGCATCCTACCTCCTGATCGGCTTCTGGTTCCGAAAGCCGTCGGCAAACGCCGCGGCGATAAAGGCCTTCGTGGTCAACCGCGTCGGCGATCTCGGCTTCATGCTCGGCATCTTCGGCACCTATCTCGTGTTCGGCACCGTCTCGATCAACGAGATCCTCGCCGCCGCGCCCAACATGCACGGCTCGACGATCGGCTTTCTGTGGTTCCGCGCGGATACGATGACCGTGCTCTGCCTGCTGCTGTTCCTCGGAGCGATGGGCAAGTCGGCGCAGCTCGGCCTTCACACCTGGTTGCCCGACGCGATGGAAGGCCCGACCCCGGTTTCGGCGCTGATCCACGCCGCGACGATGGTCACCGCCGGCGTGTTCATGGTCTGCCGCCTGTCGCCGATGTTCGAGACGAGCCCGGTGGCGATGGGCGTGGTGACCTTCGTCGGCGCCGCAACCTGTCTGTTCGCCGCGACGGTCGGCCTGGTGCAGACCGACATCAAGCGCGTGATCGCTTATTCGACCTGCTCGCAGCTCGGCTACATGTTCTTCGCCGCAGGCGTCGGCGCTTATGGCGCGGCGATGTTCCATTTGTTCACGCACGCCTTCTTCAAGGCGTTGCTGTTCCTCGGCGCCGGCTCAGTGATCCACGCGATGCACCATGAGCAGGACATGCGCTTCTATGGCGGCCTGCGTAAGCACATCCCGCTGACCTTCTGGACGATGATGTTCGGCACGCTGGCGATCACCGGCGTCGGCATCCCCGCGGTGTTCGGCAACCCGACTGCGTTCGGCTTCGCCGGCTTCCACTCGAAGGACGCGATCATCGAGGCCGCCTGGGCCGCGGGCGTTCCCAGCGCCTTCTGGGTCGGCGTGTTCGTAGCCCTGCTCACCAGCTTCTATTCGTGGCGCGTGGTCTTCCTGACTTTCTACGGCACGCCGCGCTGGGCGGGTTCCGAGCATATCCAGCACGCAGTCCATGATGCGCATGGCCATCACGATCATGGCGAAGTGCACGACAATGCGCCTGCGCAGGAAGATGCGGGCCATGCGCCGACCGCGCACGAGATCCTGCACGATCAGCCGCACGAAGGCACGGCGGGCTATCATCCGCACGAGAGCCCATGGGCGATGCTGGTCCCGCTGATCCTGCTGTCGATCGGCGCTATCGCCGCGGGCTTCGTCTTCCACGGCTTCTTCATCGAAGCCGAAGAGGGGGCGCATTTCTGGAATGGCGCGATCGCGTTCGACGCGCATCTGATGCACGCGATGCATGGCGTTCCGCTGTGGGTGAAGCTGTCGGCGACGATCGCGATGCTGCTCGGCTTCGGAGGCGCCTGGTACGCATACATCAAGCGGCCCAGCTTCGCCGGCGCCGTCGCGGACAACTTCCGGGTGCTCTACACCTTCCTGCTCAACAAATGGTACTTCGACGAGCTCTATAACTTCCTGTTCGTCCGCCCCGCATTCGCGATCGGCCGGCTGTTCTGGAAGGCGGGCGACGAAGGCACCATCGACCGCTTCGGACCCAACGGCATCGCCCGTCTGGTTCAGCTCGGCAGCGTCGGCACGGCGCGTCTGCAATCGGGATATCTCTACACTTATGCCTTCATCATGCTGATCGGTCTCACCGCCGCGCTCACCTGGGTGATCGCAGGATGACCGGTTTCCCGATCCTCTCCATCATGCTGGCAGTGCCCGCGATCGCCGCGGTCGCCTGCCTGTTGTCGAGCGCACAGGGCGCCCGCTGGATCGCACTGGCCGCGACCCTGATCGATCTGGCGCTCGGCATCTGGCTCTGGGCCAATTTCGATCAGAGCGCGGGTGCTGCCCAGTGGCAGTTCGTCGAGCATGCCCGCCTGTTCGGCATCGGCGGCGTCGATTTCGCCTGGGCGCTGGGCATCGACGGCTTCGCGCTGCTGCTGATCATGCTCTCGGTCTTCCTCATGCCGATCTGCATCGGTGCGAGCTGGGTCGCGATCGAGAAGCGCGTGCCCGAATATATGGCGGCGATGCTCGCCACCGAGATCCTGATGATCGGCACCTTCGCCGCGCAGGACCTGCTGCTCTTCTACGTCTTCTTCGAAGGCGGCCTGATCCCGATGTATTTGATCATCGGCATCTGGGGCGGCGCGAACCGCATCTACGCGTCGTACAAATTCTTCCTCTACACCTTGCTCGGTTCGCTGCTGATGCTGATCGCGATGATCGCGATGCTGCTCAATGCGGGCACGTCCTCGATCCCCGAGCTGATGGCGCACGACTTCCCGGCGCAGTGGCAGACCTGGCTGTGGCTGGCCTTCTTCGCCAGCTTCGCGGTCAAGATGCCGATGTGGCCGGTCCACACCTGGCTTCCCGACGCGCACGTGCAGGCGCCGACCGCGGGTTCGGTGATCCTGGCGGGCGTGCTGCTCAAGCTCGGCGGCTATGGCTTCCTGCGCTTCAGCCTGCCGATGTTCCCCGAGGCATCGGCCCAGTTCATGTGGCTGGTGTTCGCGCTCTCCTGCGTCGCGGTGGTCTACACCTCGCTGGTCGCTTTGGTGCAGTCGGACATGAAGAAGCTGATCGCCTATTCCTCGGTCGCGCACATGGCGATCGTGACGATGGGGCTGTTCGCCTTCAATCAGCAGGGCGTCGAAGGCGCGATGATGGTCATGCTCGGCCACGGCCTCGTCTCGGGCGCGCTCTTCCTCTGCGTCGGCGTGATCTACGATCGCCTCCACACCCGCGAGATCGACCGCTACGGCGGGCTTGCGATCAACATGCCGCGTTACGCGCTGCTGTTCATGGTCTTCACCATGGCCTCGGTCGGCCTGCCGGGCACCAGCAACTTCGTCGGCGAGTTCCTCGGCCTGGCCGGCATCTACCAGGTCTCGACCTGGACCGCTTTGATCGGCACCAGCGGCATCATCCTCGGCGCGGCCTACATGCTGTACCTCTATCGCCGCGTCGTGTTCGGCGATCTGACCAAGGACGATGTCCGCGCGATGCCCGATCTCAGCGGCCGCGAGCTGTGGCTGCTCGCCCCGATCGCCGCGGCGGTTTTGTGGATGGGCGTCTACCCTGAGAGCTTCCTCAAGCCGATGCGGCCCGACGTCGAGCGGCTGGTCGAGCGGATGAGCCGGGTGATGCCTGCGGGTGACTCGCAGCCCACCGCCGGCAAGCCTGCGCCCGCCGCCGGGCACGGAGAGGAACATGCTGCCCCCGCCGCCTCTGCGCACGGGGAGGCGCACTGATGAGCTATTCGATGCAATTGATGATGGTCCTGCCCGAGCTCGTGCTCAGCCTGGGCGCGATCCTGCTGATGCTCGTCGCCGCATGGGGCGGGCAGAATTCGACGAAGCTGGTGAGCTGGGCGTCGATCGCGGTGCTGATCGGCGCGGGCATTTCGCTCGCGGGCCCGGCTTCGGCGGGCGGTGAAGCGTTCGGCGGGCTCTATCGCCCGGATATGTTCGCCGCCTTCGCCAAGGCGCTGATCTTCTTCGCCGCCGCGGTCTCGATCCTGATCGCGCCGCGCTTCTTCCAGACCAGCTCGGGCGACGATCTGCGTCCCGAATATCCCGTGCTGATCCTGCTCTCGGCGGCGGGCATGGGGATGATGGTCTCGGCCGGAGACTTGATGAGCCTCTATGTCGGCCTCGAGCTGATGAGCCTCGCCTCGTACGTGCTGGCGAGCTTCATGCGTCGCGACACGCGCTCGGCCGAAGCGGGCCTCAAGTATTTCGTCCTCGGCGCGCTTGCCTCGGGCATCCTGCTCTACGGCATCAGCCTGGTGTACGGCTTCTCGGGGACGACGCTCTTCGCGGGCATCGCCGATGCCTATGCCGGCGGTCGTTCGATCGGCCTGATGTTCGGCCTCGTCTTCGTGTTCGCGGGCCTCGCGTTCAAGATCAGCGCCGTGCCGTTCCACATGTGGACGCCGGACGTCTACGAAGGCGCGCCGACGCCGGTGACGGCGTTCTTCGCCTCGGCGCCCAAGGTCGCGGCAGTGGCGCTCGCCACCCGCGTCGCGATCGAGGCGATGGGCCCGGCGATCCATGATTGGCGCCAGATCGTGATCTTCGCGGCATTGGCCTCGATCATCTTCGGTGCCGTGGCGGCGATCGGGCAGACCAACATCAAGCGGCTGCTTGCGTATTCGTCGATCAACAATGTCGGCTTCGCACTGATCGGCCTCGCCGCCGGCGGCGAGGCGGGTGTTTCGAGCGTGCTCTATTACATGGCGATCTACGTCGTCATGACGTTGGGCAGCTTCCTGATCGTGCTCCAGATGCGCGGGCCGGATGGTCAGCCGGTAGAGACCATCGCCAGCCTCTCGGGCATGTCGCGCAACCGGCCGGGCCTCGCGCTCGCCTTCGCCATCTTCATGTTCAGCCTGGCGGGCATTCCGCCGCTGCTGGGCTTCTTCGCCAAGCTGCAGGTGTTCGTCGCGGCGGTGCATGCCGGACTGTTCATCTTCGCGGCGGTGGGTGCCGCAGCCTCGGCGATCGGTGCGTACTATTATCTCAAGATCGTCAAGACGATGTACTTCGACGAACCGGCTGAAGCCTTCAGCGGCAGGACCGATCCGGTCGAGGGTGCGTTGCTGGTTGTCGCCGCGGCGGTGATTTCGCCGCTTGGCTGGCCGCTGCTCGGCTATCTCGAGATTTTCACTGCATCGGCCGCGAAGGCGCTGTTCTGACCGCCACGATCCGAACCGTCGCCGAGACGGGCTCGACCAATGCCGATATGGCCGAACTCGCGCGGAACGGCGCGAGTGAAGGCTTGTGGCTCCGCGCCGAGCGGCAGACATCGGGCAAGGGCCGGCAGGGCAGGACGTGGGACTCACCCGCAGGCAATCTCTACATCTCGACTCTCGTCCGTGTGCGTGCGGGGGAGCCTTCGCCCGCGACGCTGGCCCTGGTCGCGGCGGTGGCGCTGGAGGAAGCGGTTTCGCTGTTCGGCGTGCGGCCGATGCTCAAATGGCCCAACGATCTGCTGGTCGACGGCGCCAAGCTCTCGGGCATATTGCTCGAGCGCGTCGAGGACGCAGTGATCATCGGTTTCGGCGTCAACCTCGCGCATCATCCGGTCGATCTCGACCGTCTCGCCACCAGCGTCGCCGCCCACGCCCCCGCGCCGGACCCGCAGGTTTTCGCCGAGACGCTCGCCGAGATTTTCGCGCGCTGGCTCTCGCGCTGGCGCGACGGCATCGCGCCAGTGCGCGACCGCTGGCTCGCCCGCGCCCATCCGATCGACACGGCACTGACGGCGCGGCTGGCGGACGGCAGCTCGGAGGACGGGCTGTTCGGCGGCCTCGATGCGCAAGGTGCGCTCATCCTGCGCTTGGCCGGCGGCGCGACCCGTGTCATTCACGCTGGCGACGTGTTCCTGCTCTGAAGGGAAGGCAAATGCTGCTCGCCGTCGATGCCGGCAACACCAATGTCGTCTTCGCGCTCGTCGAGGACGGCGAGATCCGTGCGCGCTGGCGCATCGCCACCGATCCGCGCCGCACCGCCGACGAATATGCCGTATGGCTGAGCCAGCTGCTCAACCTCGAGGGCTATGACCGCTCGGTCGTGACCGGAGTGATCGTCGGCACCGTCGTTCCCCGCGCGTTGCACAATCTCCAGGTGCTCAGCAGCAAATACTTCAAGACCGAGGCGGTGATCGCCGGGCAGGGCAGCGCCGATTGGGGCTTCCAGCTCGATGTCGAAGAGCCCGGCAGCCTCGGCGCCGATCGCGCGCTCAACATGATCGCAGGCCATGCCCGGCACGAAGGCGACCTCATCATCATCGACTTCGGCACCGCGACCACCTTCGAATTGGTCGATTACAGCGGCGCCTATAAAGGCGGGATCATCGCGCCGGGCATCAACCTGTCGCTCGACGCCTTGGTCACCGCCGCGGCCAAGCTCCCCCGCATTGCCATATCCGCGCCCGAGAAAACCAGCGTGGTCGGGCGCAATACGGTCGACCAGATGCACATCGGCATCTATTGGGGCTATGTCGCGATGATCGAGGGTCTCGTCGCCCGGCTCAAGGCCGAGGTGGGACGCCCGCTCAAGGTGATCGCCACCGGCGGACTGGCGGTGCTCTTCGAAAAGCATACATCGGTCTTCGATACCATCGAACCCGACCTCACCATTCAGGGGTTGGCCATGCTGTGGGAACGCAGCCAGCAAGGAAATTAAGTGACTCCAGGCAACGAACTCCTCTTCCTCGCGCTCGGCGGCTCGGGCGAGATCGGCATGAACGTCAATCTCTATGGCACCCAGGGCAAGTGGCTGATGGTCGATTGCGGCATCACCTTCGGCGATGCCAACTATCCCGGGGTCGATGTGATCCTGCCCGACCTGCAGTTCATCGAGGAGCGGCTCGATGATCTGCTCGGCATCGTGTTGACCCATGGCCATGAGGATCATATCGGCGCGCTGCCCTATCTCGCCGCCGATCTGGGCGTGCCGCTTTATGCCACGCCGTTCACCGCGGGGCTGATCTACGGCAAGCTCGAGGAAGAGGGCATCACCGACAAGGTCGAGCTCAATGTGGTCAAGGAAGAGGGACCGTTCAGCGTCGGTCCGTTCACGATGACCTACATGCCGCTCGCCCATTCGATCCCCGAGGGCAATGCGATCCTGATCGAGACGCCGTACGGCAAGGTGTTCCACACCGGCGACTGGAAGCTCGACGATGCGCCGGCCTTGGGCGGCGCGTCGACCGCGGCGGAGCTGACCGCGATCGGCGACGAGGGCGTGCTGGCTTTGGTCTGCGATTCGACCAACGTGTTCAACCCCGAGGCCTCCGGCTCCGAGGCGGACGTCCGCAAAGGGCTCGACGAGGTGGTCGCAGCGATCAAAGGCCGGGTGCTGGTCACCACCTTCGCCTCGAACGCCGCGCGGCTGCAGACCCTGGGCGAAGTCGCCGCGGACACCGGCCGCCAGCTCTGCGTCGCGGGGCGCTCGCTCGACCGGATCCTCCGCGTCGCCAAGGCGACCGGCTATCTGCGCGACTTCCCCGACACGGTCGATTTCGACACCGCGATGAG